>Ga0310822_100001_pt1 | contig 1492824 bp, 1371 predicted proteins | sample P4_ome_2_FD_201313 | JGI IMG/M metagenome (GOLD analysis project Ga0310822, IMG submission 201313) | Sorghum-adapted microbial communities from Joint BioEnergy Institute, Emeryville, California, United States - P4_Day56_Rep2 | ecosystem: Engineered > Bioreactor > SSF (Solid state... | reverse complement strand
TGGAAATCGCGGCGCCCTGGCGCGAGCAATGCGACCTGCGCCGGTCCAGAATGAAGCCCGTCGTGCGCCGCTTCCATCAGCTTGCCTATCGCGCCCGCGAGTGGAGCCGCTCGCGCAAGCTCGTTGCCCGCGTCGAGGCGACCGCGCTCGGCACCGACGTGCGCTTCATCGTCACCAGCCTCGAAGGCCGCGGCAAGACGCTCTACGAGAAGGTGTTCTGCGCCCGCGGCAACGCCGAGAACCTGATCAAGGACATGAAGCGCTTCACGCGCTCCGACAAGACGGCGTGCTCGCGCTGGCAGGCCAATCAGTTCCGCCTGTTCCTGCACGTCGGCGCCTACTGGCTGCTGCACACGTTGCGGCAGGCCGCACCGAAGCGCTCGCGCTGGCGCGGCGCCACGTTCGAGACGATCCGGCGGATGTTCATCAAGGTCGCCGTTCGCGTCGAGGAGCTGAAGGGCAAGATCAAGATGGCGTTCCCCGCAAGCTACCCGCAGGCGGCGATGCTCGCCCTGATGACCGGCGCCATCACCAAGGGAGGACCGTGACCGACGCGGCATGTGCCGCTGGAGCCCTTATCCCAAAACCCCGAACGCGTTCCCCAGGTCCCCGAAGCCATCGCCGTCAACCCGGCCGCCCGCTCGCGCCCGAGCAACCGCAGCATCCTCTCAAGAATAAAAGAGGCTAGTATGCCACCCGGGAGCTCGGGTGCCCTCCATATCTTTTAATCCTGAGCTGCTTTCGACTGCTTCAAGGCGAAGCGACAGAGAGATCGGCACAGGCCCTGCAACACGTTACTTGCTCCGTGCTCACCTTGGCATGCCAGTGACATTTGGGAGACTGGTGATGTAAGATCACTACACAAAATGCCAGTGGGGGGCGTTCGCCGTGGGATTAGATGCTTGGTGTCGTGACGCATCGCTAGTGGGCGCACGCCAGAGATTGGCGCTATTGGGGATTCTCTTTCTGGCGCTGGGACTAAGGCTGGAGGACGTTCATCAGCCCCTTATTGATTTCTTCAGCTGGCGAGAAGCAAGCACGGCCATGATGGCCGATAACCTCCCGGCCAACAGATGGAACCCGCTCTGGCCGGAGGTCAGTTGGACGGGCGATCAGCCCGGTTACCAGGGCCGCGAGCTCCAGACGCTATCGGTAGCGGCAGCTGTTCTGGACGCCATATTCGGATGGCAGGATTGGCATGGCCGACTGGTAGCGGCAATTTGCGGCGTAATCTCCACTTTCGCCCTTATTCGACTGGTCTCACTCCTCCATAGTCCGGGGCAAGGATTGCTTTCCGGCGCGGTCTACGCGGTTCTGCCGGGCGCGATTGCAATTGATCGATCTTACCTGCCGGACCCGGCCATGCTGGCGCTGGCACTTGTGAGCCTTTGGCTGCTGGCGGAGGGCATCGCGCGTGGCAGTGCGCGATGGATCATCGCTGCCTGGGCTTTGGCCAGCTTCGCCCTTCTCGCTAAATTGCCGGCACTCGCGGCCGCTCCGGCGGCGATTTATTTGGTGTTTTCCGCGACCCATTTGGACCGGAGGCGATTCTATGCGCTGAGGTTAATCGGGGCACTTGCTGCGAGCGGCATCGTTGTTGGGGCCTACTATCTCTGGGCCATACATCTTGGCCGAACGTATCCGCCGTATCACGTCGCAGGGGATGGTTGGCTGTGGGAGGAAGGACTCGCCGAGTTCTGGAAGGAAGGCTTCTATTTGGATACCTTCCGCTGGCATGTTGAAACCTGGCTTTGGATGCCGGCCGTCATCATCCTCGCAATTGCAGGCTTTTTCGCCAGTTTCGATCGACGTCGCGTTGCAAATGACGGCAAGCTCCATGCCCCTTGGTTCTTCCACATTTGGTTTTTAGGCTGCGCGTTGTTCTATGTCACGGCCGCTCTCGAATTACGCGGCAATCCGTGGAACCTTCACATCTTCAATCCGCCTGCCGCTGTCTTCGCCGCCGCAGGCATCGCACTGATCGCCGACGGCGTAAAGTCCGGTTTCGCCTCGGCGCGGCTTCTCACCGTTTTCGTCCTGGTATTCACGGTATTCGCCACGGGACAAGCCGGCGTCGATCGAATCAAAGGTGACGAGGTTGGAGCGCTCGATCACGCATTAGGCAAGCACTTAGCCGAACTTAGTCGCGAGGGCGATCTCGTCGTTGCGAGCGGCACATTTGCAGGGTCTCCGGTCGCTATCCTATACAGCCGTCGCAAGGGCTGGCCCTTCCCGCCGCCGGAAGAGGCGGACCAACGGGGCTTTCATATCTACGAGGACGAGGTTGATGATTCTGCGATAGAGGTGCTCAACGATCTCGTGAAGCGGGGCGCCAAATTATTCGGGTTCGTAAAGAGCGGCCAGGATTGGAGCGAGCCGAACAAATATTTTATAGAGCATTATTCTGTCCTCATCGCGCACCTGCGTGAGCGCGCTCGAACCGTTTATGAGGACGATTCGATGGCAATTTTCGATCTTGCGCCACTTGCAGAGCAGACGAGACGGAGGGTTACCCGCTCCAGGCGCTGACCGTTGCCGCTCGAGCAATCCTCGTTCGCCCAGCACGCACCAGTTCCACATCAAAGCTCGAAGGGGCTGGCCCCGAAAGGCATTCACTGCAACGGTGTTGGGGGCGGAAGTCCGCTTGCGTCGGGATCCCTGACGCTGCTCCTCGTCGTCCGGATCAGCGCGGCAAGTTTCTTCAGGTGATCGCTGACGAATTTCCGGGTTGGCTCGTGCACTAGGTTGAGCGACACGTCGAATTTGCTCCGTGCGTCTCCTATCATCACTTCCGGCCCGTTGACCATCCGGGCGTCCATGTAGACGAAGATCTGACGAAGGTGGTGGTTGGCGAAGGCTGCGCCGAGCGCACCATTGCTAGCGCCCATGAAGGCCATCGGCTTGCATGCAAAGGGCTGATCGGGAGGGCGCGAGGCCCAATCGATGGCGTTTTTCAGGACGCCAGGAATGGAGCGGTTGTATTCGGGCGAGGCGATGATGACGCCATCTGCCGCCCGGATAGCATCTCGAAACTTTGAAACCTCGGGCGGATAGCCTGCGAGGCGAACGTCGTCGTTGTAAATCGGGATCGGTGCAAGGTCGAAGATTTCGATCTGCATGTCGGGCGGCGCAAGCTCCTGGGTGGCTCGCAGGAGCGCGGTGTTGAAGGAGCGCTCCCGCAGGCTTCCTGAAATGCCCAGAACCTTCATCCGGCAGAACTCCTCAAGGTGGATCCTGCGTTACAAGCCCGGAGATATCGCCTTCTAATCTGCCATCGCGAATCGGGACACACGCTTTCGGGAAATCCTGCACGATCGCCACCGAACGTGCGAGGAGCCGATCATGAAAGCGTTCCAGAGAGTCCATCATCGGCGCGATAAACCGGTCGTGCAGCACGAGCACCGACCAGTCCTGAGCCTCAAGTGTCGCCTCGGCTCGATCGGCCCATCCCGCCCGCGTTTCATCCCAGTCTCGCGGCACGTTATTCCAGGTGACGACGGTGTAGCGATGCTCAGTGAGGTATTCGACTGCCTCCGGGCTCAGGAGATGCGGACCCAATGCTCCTTTCCCGTTCGGTCTAAAAAACTTGCGCGGGTGCGAGAGAGGGCCGAGAAGTTTTTCGGCTTCTCCTATTTCCTTCCTGACACGCTCGAGTCCGCCGCTAAAGCCCAAGGGGTCGCCGTGGCTCAGAGTGTGGTTTCCGATCCAGTGGCCCTCGGCACGGGCACGCTCGGCGAGACGCCGGGCCGCCGGGTCATTCAGCCGCTCGCCCACGACGAAGAAGGTGGCGCGTATGTTGCGGCTTTTGAGGAAATCGAGAAGCCGGTCCGTAGCTCCCGGCCATGGGCCGTTATCGAAGGTATAGGTTAAGCGCTTCACCGAAACTCACTTCACGACAAACGCTGGCTGGCTCGACTCGTCGATTGCTTTCGATCGCTTCATGCGGCACCCTGAAGCTCCGCGCGCACGATCGCCGCCCCGTCCACCATCGCCTTGAGCTTGCCGAACGCGACATCTCGTGAAAGGTACTTCATCCCGCAATCGGGAGCTGCAATCAGGCGTTCAGATGGCAGGTGCTTCAGACCGGCGCGCAGTCGTTCGGCTATTTTCTCCGGCGTCTCTATCTCGGGATCACCGAGATCGATCACGCCCAGCATGATCGACTTGCCCGAAAGGTCCTCGAGCACACCGAGGTCGACTTTCGGTTGGGCCGCCTCGATCGAGATCTGGTCCGCAATGGTGTCGGCAAGCTCCGCTAAAAACGCGTAGCCGCCTGGTTTGCCCGATACGAGATGGGCGTAGCCGAAGCACAGATGGACAGCGGTCGTGGCCGACAATCCCTCCAGTGCAGCATTGATGGCTGGCACCGCAACGCGTTTGGCTGCTTCGGGGTCCTGGCGCAGCCACGGCTCGTCAAGCTGAATAACGTCCGCCCCCGCCTTCTCCAGTTCCTTCGCCTCGGCATTCAACGCCGCCGCGAAATCCATAACCATTTCGTCCGGATCTTTGTAAAACTCATTGTGGCACTGCCGCGACATGGTGAACGGGCCGGGTAAGGTGATCTTGATCATCCGATCGGTGTTGCGACGCAGGAATTCGACGTCGCGAACCTCCACTGCATGCGTCCGCCGAATTTTCGATACGATACGCGGCAACGCTCCCTGGCGGCCCGTGGGCAGCGTCACGATGGCCGGATTTCTGCTGTCGACGCCCTCGAGCTCGGTGACGAAGCGGTTGGAATAGCTTTCGCGGCGGATCTCCCCATCGGTGATGATGTCGATGCCCGCGCGTTCCATGTCTCGGATGGCAAGCACGGTCGCGTCGTCCTGAGCCGCCTCGAGCCAGCGCTCCTCGATCCGCCAGATATCGGTCGCGCGCACCCTTGGCACCGACTGAGACTTGAGCTTTTCTCGATCAACCAGCCAGTCCGGCTGCGGATAGCTTCCGACGACGGTCGTGGGTATGAGCTTCTGCACCGATCACTCCCTGGCTGCTCTTCGGTTGCGCGGTTTGGGGGTCACACGGATCAACTTCGGTCTGCTACGTTTGCGCGTTCCGACCGCGCTCAAGATGTTGGCCTGCGGGCCATAGGAGTCGCGCGACTCCGAGGCCGACTTAATGACCGATCCTTTCAGGTAGGCCGGAAGGCTTTTCCGCAGCAGATCTCCCGTACGCGTGTAGTGGGCAATGATCAGTTTGACTGCGAGATCCGCATTGCGCGCCAGAACGGCCTCGGCGATTTCCTCATGCTCCCCATAGACGTCAGGCCGCTCGTGGTCGCTCAGCCGCGCGATGTAGCGATAGCGACAATTCTCGTCGTAAAGCTGGCTGCAAAGCCGCAGCAATGTCGTCGAGCCGCAGGCAGATACCAGGCTCATGTGGAATTTCTTATGGTTCCTTTCCCAATCGGCATGCGTGGAATGGCTGACCTCCAGCGGCACGCGCTTGGAGTGCGCGAGGCGATACCGGGCAAGGACGATGCCCTCCTCCCAATCATTGCCGCCATGCTTGATCGAAAGCCTGAGAGCGCGCTCCTCGGCCCAGCAGCGGATCGCGAGCAGCTCCTCGAACTCGCGCGCGCTGGCCTCGGCAACGCGAAATCCCCTCTGCTCCAGCCGCTCGACAAGGCCATCTGCCGCCAGCAGGCTGAGCGCTTCCCGGATCGGGGTGGCGCCGCCATCGTAGCGCGCCTTCAGCTCCTCGATCTTGAGCTTGGAGCCGGGCGCAAATCTGCCCTGCACGATGTCGTCGCGAAGCCGATCGTATATGAGGCTGGTCTGCGACCGCCCCGGTTCACCGTTGAGTTCCGCGCGGATCATCCTCTGCCTTATGCGGCGATGGTGGAATCCTCGGCCTCGGCAACGACGCGGTTGGTCAGAACGCCGATGCCATCGATCTCCACCGAGATCTCGTCCCCCGGCCGCATCCAGACCGGCGGTGTACGCGCATGCCCGACGCCCTCAGGCGTCCCGGTGGCAATGAGGTCGCCCGGCTCCAGCGTCATGATCTCCGACAGGATCGCGATCGTACGCGGCACACTGAAGATCATCCGATCGGTATTTGAGCTCTGCATGACATTGCCGTTGAGCCGAGAGCGAATATTGAGGCCCGCAGCTCCGGGCGGCATTTCGTCAGCGGTAACGATCCAGGGCCCCAGTGCGCCGGTTCCGTCGAAATTCTTGCCGGCCGTCCACTGCGTCGTCCGTCGCTGGTAATCGCGTACGCTGCCGTCGTTGAAAGCCGTGTATCCGAAGATGACGTCGAGCGCGGCCTCCTCTGTCACGTGCCGACAGCGCTTGCCGATGACGATCACGAGCTCGGCCTCGTAATCAAGGCGCTCCGAGCATCGCGGCGCGACGATGGGATCCTGCGGACCGATGAGCGAGGTCGTCGCTCTCAAAAACAAGGACGGATAGTCGGGCACGCTGTGACCGCCTTCCTTCGCATGATCCGCATAATTGAGGCCGAGACAGATGAATTTTCCCGGATCGGGAAGTGGGGAAAGCAGCCGGCAACTCTTTAGCGGCAGACGCGATGCCGTAGTATTGCTGGCGTGCTGAGCAGCTTTCGACTGCAGATCTGCGCTTTCGACAATGGCACGGACGGAAACCGCCGCTCCAGTTAGGGGGCTGAGATCGATAATCTCATCCCCCACGACGGCCCCCAGTCTGGTTCTGCCGCCCTCTTCGAATGCCACGTAGCGCATCTTACCCTCGAATTCGACGCCTGCCAAAGGCGCGCATATTCGATCTGAATATCGATATTTTTCGAGTTCGTCAATAATGACTGTAATATCGTCAATTTCTTGACCGAGGTTGGAGCTTGTCCTATGGTTCCTGCAGAATAGGAGCGGTCCGTCTGCAGGCGGGCATCAGACAACCAAGCTCACCGGGAGGAAGCCACATGAAGAGATTGGCCATTCTGGCGCTGGCCCTCAGCGGGCTGCTGGTCCTGCCGCATCTTTCCTCGGCACAGACCAAAGTGACCGTGGGCATGGCCAGCGGCGTCAATCAGGTCACCTCGCTTGTCGCGGCGGAACAGGGCTACTTCAAGGAGGAAGGACTCGATGTCGAAATCAAGCCTGTAGTCAGGGGCGTTCTCGCAGTCGAGGCCATCGTCGCCGGGTCGATGCAGTTCGCCGAGGTCTCCGACGTCGTGCTCTTTTCCGCCATTGACAAGGGCATTCCTCTGGTCGCGCTCGGTGCCGCCTCGCGCGGATTCACAGGCAAAATGGTGGGCGTACCCTCTCTCGGCGAAGTGAAGTCTTTGGCCGACTTGAAGGGCAAGCGGATCGGCATCCAGGTCGGAACCGGCGTTCACGGGGTATTTCTGATACTCCTCGAGCAGCAGGCTCTCAGCGAAAGTGATTTTCAGATTTCCAATGTCCGCGTAACCGATATGCCGACGGCGATGGCATCCGGGGGCGCTTTCGATGCCGTTCTCGGCTGGGATCCGATGATGCAGCGCATCGTTCAGGCCGGAAACGGCAAGGAGATCATCAGCGCCAAGCAGTTCCAGGAGATGGCTGAAATCACCTATCCACTGCTGCTCGTGGCGGATAAGAACTACATCGCGGAGAACCGGGACACTGTGCAGCACTTCGTCAACGCCTATGCGAAGGCTCACAAATGGATCCGCGCCAACCCCGACGGAGCCTTTCGCATTTTCTCGAAAACGGTCAGAGAGACAGGCTCGGAACTCGAGGACGACATCATCAAGACGATGATGTTCGAGGTCGACAAATTCACGGGTGTGAATTTCATCGCGAGCGATGAAAAGGAGCTGTCGCGGACGCGTGACTTCCTCCGCAAGACTGGTAAGATTTCATCTGCTCCAGATTTGAAAGACGTCCTCGAGCCGAGCTTTGCCGACGCTGCCGAGGCGGCAATCAAATAGCAGATTCTGCGAGGTCCGAGATGGCAGCCCTGGATTCCGATCGCCGATTGGCCCCAGTCCTTTCGGCGGAGGAAGTGCGGACCGGCGGCGGGCTCATCGGCGGGCTCAAGAATCTCGCATTTCTTGCAATCCCTATCATTATGCTCCTGGTCCTCTGGGAGTTGGTGGCGCGGCTCAGCGGAATGCCTGCCGCATTGTTTCCGCCGGCAAGCGCCATTTTTTCGGCGCTCGTCAGGATGGCAGCGCAGGGGACTCTATGGCTCGACATATGGGCCTCCTTCAGCCGGCTCATCCAAAGCATCGTTTTGGGCTCTCTTGTCGGCACGCTCATCGGCGTCCTCATGGGGTATTACCGGATTTGGGAACGGATACTTGCGCCGCCGCTGAACTTCCTTCTCGCCATCCCGGGAACCGCCCTATTCCCCTTGTCGATGATCTGGTTCGGCCTCACCGAGTTCGCCATCACGAGCATCCTCATCTACGAAGTGGCGCTTACCGTAATCCTGAATACGTGGACGGGTGTGCGTACGGTCGACGGCAGCTTGATCCGTGCGGGCAAAGCCTTTGGCGCCACTGGACCGTCGCTCTTCTGGCGCGTCCTGATACCGGCGGCACTTCCTTCCATGATCGCCGGTTACCGGCTCGCGTTTTCGCGGTGCTGGCGAATTTTGATCATCGCCGAAATGCTGGTCTCCGTAACGGCAGGACTTGGCTATCGAATCTATTGGGGAAGGGAATTCTTCAACTCCGACGTCGTCTATGCAGGTCTGCTGGTCGTTGGCATCATAGGTCTCATTATGGAGCGCGTGTTCCTGCGTGGATTGGAAGTGGCCACAGTGGAGCGTTGGGGGACGATGAGGGAGGCCAATTGAATGGGAGAGCTTCGGGTCGAACACCTCAGCAAGACCTACGCCCGCCGGGACGGCTGGAACCGCACGCGCTATCTTCGTGTCTTCGAGGACATTTCCTTCACGGTCCGCGACGGTGAATTCGTCAGCATTATCGGCTCGTCGGGCTGCGGGAAGTCTACCCTGCTGAGCATTGCGGGAGGCCTATCCGAGCCCACGGGCGGTGCTGTCTATGTGGACGGGAACCAAGTGAAAGGCCCGGGGCTGGACCGCGGGATTGTCTTCCAGGAATTTGCGCTTTTCCCTTGGCTGACAGTTATGGGAAACGTCGCCTTCGGACTGAATTCCAAAGGCCTGCCCAAGGAGGAGAAGATCCGGCTCGCCCGGAAGTACGTAGACCTCGTCGGGCTTTCGGGTTTCGAGGACTATCATCCTCACCGCCTTTCAGGTGGCATGCGCCAGCGGGTCGGGCTTGCCCGGGCGCTTGCGATCGAGCCATCAGCGCTGCTCATGGACGAGCCCTTCGGCGCCCTCGACGCACAGACTCGTGAGTCGATGCAAAACGGTCTGAGTGATATCTGGAACACCACCCGCAATACGATCCTCTTCATTACCCACGATATTCGCGAAGCCATTTATCTTTCCGATCGCGTGCTGGTGATGAGCGGGCGGCCCGCAAACATCTCGCTGGAGCTCACGATCGACCTTCCGCGTCCGCGTCACCGCCATCAAGCGGTGTTCCAGGACTATGAGGCGCGTCTGGAGGCGGCCATTGGTCAGCGCCATGACAGCGCTGGCAGCAAAGCTGCCTAACGGCCTAAATTCGCACCATCGGCGCACTTTCGGAGTGCATTGAAGTATGCCCGTACCCGAGACCAATTTCTCTCCCCCCTTCAATATCACCCGGGCCAGCCATATCCGGCTCACGGTGCGCGACCTGCCGCGCACGCGCGAATTCTACACCGAGGTTATCGGCCTGCTGGTCACGGATGAGGACACCAATATCGCCTATCTTCGCGGTGTCGAGGAAACGTGTCACCACAGCTTGGTCCTGAAATCGACCAACGACGCCCCCGTCTGTGAGGCTATTGGTTTCCGTGTATTCCGGGACGAGGACCTGGACGTGGCCAAGTCCTATTTCGAGCAGAAAGGCATCGAGGCCCGCTGGACCAAGCCGGACTTCCAGGGAAGAACGCTCGAGCTGCGTGATCCTGCCGGCATCCCGATTGAGCTCTGCGCCAGCATGCCGACCCAGCCACGGCTGCACGACAAGCCGCATCTTCATCGCGGCGCGGCGGCGCTTCGCTATGATCACGTGCAATGTCTGATGCCGGACGTCGCGGGCGCTGGCCGCTTCTACACGGATCTCGGCTTCCGCATCTCTGACTACTTCGTCGATCGCCCGGAGGACGAGGAGCCACTAGGTCTGTTCCTCTACCGCAAGAACAATCCCCACGACCTCGTCTTTCTGACGCGCCCTGGACCGACGATGCACCATTTCGGCTATATCGTCTCGGATGCCAATTGCCTGTTCCGTGCGCTCGATACCGCAGGCGGCACCGGTTTCGCGCGGAATTTCGAACGCGGGCCCGGCCGACATGGGCAGGGCCATGCCTTTTATGTTTATTTCCGTGACCCGGACGGACACAGGGTTGAGATTCTGCCGCCGCCGATCCAGCTCATCGACTTCGACGATGGGCCGGTCAAATGGCATGCTGGCAATCGCTTCACCTGGGACCTTCCGCCGCCCAGGAAATGGCTGCATGATTCAACACCTTTTCAAGGCACGCCGATCAGCACGCCAGCACATGATCCAAAGCTGTTCTCGCTAGAAGATTTTCTTGCAGCGCAAGAGCTGTCCTGAAAGTGATGACCTGATGGTGGAGAAATCCGCGCCGAACGCGCGCATCCCGCTTCCCGACCTGAAGCAGCTCGATGCCGAACAGCAGCGCGTGGCCGACGAGGTTGCAAGCGGTCCCCGCAAAGAGGTGCGCGGGCCGGTGCACGTTTGGCTTCACAGCCCTGAGCTTGCCTCACGCGCTCAGAAGCTCGGAGAGTTCCTGCGGTGGGGGACGACGCTCGATGCCCGCGTTTCCGAGCTGGTGATCCTCGTCACAGCGCGACACTACGACTGCCGCTACATGTGGAACAACCACGTCGGGTTGGCAGTGAAGGCCGGCCTAACACAGGAGGTCATCGACTGCATCGATGCCGGTCGGGCCCCGTCTTTCGCGAAAACCGACGAAGCCGTGGCTTACGCTTTCACGACTGAAATGCTCGAGCGAAACACCGTTAGCGATGCGACGCTGGCCCAGGCCCGCAATCTGCTTGGCGACCGGGGCGTGGTGGAGATGGGCGCCCTCATCGGGCACTATCACAATGGAGCGATCGCACTCGCCGTGGCTGATATTTCGACGCCAGCCACATAGCTACACGAGAGACGCCACAAATCATCATCAGCGCCGGTCACATTTCTCCCGACGATCCCGGCTGGTGAAGAAGTGCCTTAGAAGCTTTCGGCGCCGTGGAGCGCAAAGCGCCATGGCGGATGCCCTCACATCATGAGATTTGGAAGTCCGACGGTGATGGCGGGCACGTAAGTCACAAGTGCCAACATGATCAGTAGAACGAGAAGAAACGGCCACAGATTGACCGTTATTCGCTCCATGGAGACCCCGGTCACGCTCACTCCGACGAATAGCGAGTAGCCAACCGGCGGCGTCACCATGCCGATGGCGAAGTTGATGACAACGAGTGCGCCCAAATGCGTCGGGTCCATGCCGAGCTGCATCCCGACCGTCGTCAGCACGCTGCTCAGGATGATCATCGCGGCGATGGTGTCCATGAGGGCGCCGATCACCAGCAGCATAAGATTCAAGATGAGCAGGATGACGATAGGGTTACTCGAAAGCGAGAGCAGCGACTCGGCCACCGTGACGGGAATGCGTTCATAGGACATGAGCCATGCGAATGGCGCGGCCATGGCGATGACGAAGGTGACATTCGCCGTCGTCCGCAATGAGCCGGTGAGCACCTGGCCGAGCTCCTTCCAGCCCAGCTCCCGGTAAACGCCGACCCCGACCAGGAGGCCATAAACGACCGCCACCATCGACGCTTCGGTCGGCGTGAAAACTCCGCCGTAGATGCCGCCAAGAATGATCACCGGGGAGAGCAGGGCCCAGATGCCCGACCGCAAGGCGGCTATGAGCTCGTGCAGGGTCGCACGCTCTTCTCGCGGCACGCCGCGGACGCGGCCGTAGAGCCAGCTCACCACGAGGAAGCCGGCAGAGGTCAGGAGCCCCGGCAAGAGTCCGGCCAAGAACAGCCGCGCGATCGACTGTTCTGCCAGCACTCCCCAGATGATCATTGGGATCGACGGCGGAATCATCTGCCCGAGCGGTCCGACGCTGGTGCATAAGGCAGCTGCGTACGCGCGCCGGTAACCGCGCTTTTCCAGCTCGTCCGGCATGATGGTGCCGACCGCGGCCGTGGTTGCGGGCGCCGAGCCGCTGATGGCACCGAAGAAGGTGGCCGCAACAACGGTCGCCATGCTGAGCCCACCCGAAATGTGCCCGACGAGCGCCGAAGCGATGCGAATGAGCCGTCGCGTGAGACCTCCCAACCGCATGATCTCGCCTGCCAGGATGAAGCCCGGAATGGCGAGCAGGCTCAGCGTCTGGGTTCCGGCGATTAGTCGGCGCGCAACGACGAGTGGGTCGATCCCGGCAACGAGAAAGCCGACGAGCGCCACCCCGCCGAGCGCAAAGGCGATAGGAACACCGCAGATCAGGGAGCCGAGGAGCCCGAGCGAGAGAATCCAGCCGAGCTCACTCATAGCTTATCGCCCCCGGCTCGGTAACCTGCGGATTGATCAGTCGCACGAAGGCATGGAACGCGATCAGTGCGCCCATCGCGGGGACCGCCGCATACATGAGCGGCAGCGGGTAGCGGGTGGCCGGCGCGACCTGGTCCCAGTTGCGCAGCACCATGTCCCAGCCGGCATAGGTCATAGCCAAACCAAACAGGATCAGACCCGCCAGGATCAGGCGTTCCAGCGCCAGACGCGCCGTTCGCGGCAGCATGTCGGTGAACAGGGATACGCGCACGTGAAATCCTTCGCGCACACCGACGCTGCCGAGCAGCAGAACGATCCAGGTGAAGAGCAGCAGCGCCACCTCCTCGCTCCAGAACAGCGAATGCCGCAGCACGAAACGGTAGAACACCTCCAGGCATAGGCTGGCGATCATCACCACTGCCATCGCCGCTGTGGCGACGACGGTGAGATTGCTCAGCCAGCCGCTGAGGCGATCGAGGTTGCGAAGGATCATGCTGGTCCCCTCCCGGGCGCGACGACCAAGACAGATGCTCCCCGGTCGTCGCCTGCCAAGCCAGCGTGGGACTATTTCCGACCCAATTCTTTCAGGGCTTGGTCGACCAGATCCTTGCCGATGGCTTCCCGATAGGCGTCGTAAACGGGCATGAGCTTTTGCTGGAAGGCGGCTGGGTCCTCCACCTCGTTCACTTGCATGCCCTTGTTCGCGAGCTCCTGCAGTGTGGTTGATTGATTGCGCCCGTTGATCTCGCGCTGGCGCGCGATGGCCTGCTTGGCTGCCTTCCGGACGATCTCCTGCTCCTCCTTCGACAGACCGTCGATGAACCGCTGCGAGACGAGCAGGGCGATGGCATTGTAGGCATGGCCGGTAAGCGAAAGGTATTTCGTCACCTCGTTGTACTTGTTGGAGGCCATGACGGTGAGCGGGATCTCGAGCCCGTCCACAGCGCCCTGCTGGACGGCGGTGAACACCTCGCCCCAGGCCATCGGTGTCGGGCTGGCGCCGAGTGCAGCGAAGGCGTCCACGAACAGATTGCTCGGCTGCACGCGGAAGCGGATGCCCTGGAAATCCTCCGGCTTTTTGATCGGCCGCACGTTGTTGATCGTGTGACGGAAGCCTCCTTCGGCGAAGCCAAGACCGACGATGCCCCTGGGGGCGAGGGCCTCGAGCATCCGCTGGCCAACCGGCCCGTCGAGCAGCTCATGAGCCTGAGCCGCGTTAGTATAGAGGAAGGGGAGATCGTTGAGCTGGAAGGCGCTCTCCATGGTGGCAATCGCCGTGCCAGTCAGAGCGCCGGCGTCTTGGACACCGAGACTGATGTTCTCGAGCATCTCCCGCTCATCGCCGAGTTGCCGGTTCGGGAAAAACCGGACCTGGAACTGGCCGGGTGCCAACTCCTCGAGGGCCGTTGCGAATTGGCGTGCGGTGATCGCATAAGGATCGACTTCGCTGTCGGCAGACGTCCAGCCGATCTTGAGCTCTTTGGCGGCACGGGCGTCGGCCAGCCCACCGCAAAGCAGAATGGCCGACAGCGCCCCAATCGCAATGTTCCGCAGAATCATCGGCGTTTCTTCCCTTTCAGTTTCTATTTCTAGCCGAATGGAGATTGTGCCAACGAGAGGACGTAGCGCAAGCGCAATCTGTTTCGCTAGTCGAAGCGCAGCACGGAAGGTCCGACCCAGCCTGGTAGCTGGTCGGGTCGGGCTGGACTGAATATCTCGTAGTACACGCATCCTTCAGGCCCGGTGCCGATGGCCGCGTGGCGTGATCCGGCCGGAAAGAAAACCAGATCACCCGCCTTGGCCTCCACCTCCTTGCCGTCGATCACGAGACGAACGGTGCCGGATATCATGACCAGGATCTGTTCGTTCTCGTGCCAATGCGTCTTCCCGTCGAATTCGGCATCGGCGTCGGTGACGACGCGCACGGCCGAGATCTTGGCGCCACAGATCCCTTTGCGGCGCGATCCAGCCCGCATGCCTGCGACCTCCGGAAGGCTGTTCCAATCCACTCGCATTCGTGTCCCCTTCGTGGGTGTGCCCGCGATTGGCACGACGGGCTAAAGCTGTGAACGGAAATACTCGGCGATGCGTCCGCGCGTGGTGATCCAGATGTCATCGCGCTCAGCGCATTTGCGGGCGATCTCGCCAAATGCCCAGGCGCCCGCCGGTCGGCCGTAGCAATGGGAATGCGCCAGGACATCGAGGATCACGACGTCATCACGGTCGGCCAGGATATTGGTGAGCGCGTCCTCGAAGATCTCCACGAACTGGCGCGGCGTGCGCCCGAACCGCATGGAATGCGACAGGTCGTTGAACTCGATGGTGAGCGGAATAGCGATGATCTCGCCTTCTGGATAGATCTGAATGTAAGGCAGGTCCGAGTCGAGCACGTCCCCCTGCCATTGGTAGCCGTGCTTGATCAAACGTCGGATGGTTTCATCGCCGGCCGTTGCGCGTGGGCTGATCCAGCCGGTGGGCCGTTTGCCGGTCACTTCCTGCAGCAGCGCGGTGGTTCGACGAATGTACTCCTCGTCCTCTTCCGGGCTCAGCTTGGCGGGGATGAGGTCCTGGGCATAGCCGTGGGCGACAATCTCGTGGCCGGCATCGGCGACGGCTTTGACCTGCACCGGGTCCTGCTCGGCGAGCGCGCCAGAGGTGAATATGTTGGCTTTGATGCCGCCGGCCTTTTCCAGAACCCGCATCAGCCGCTGAATTCCCGCTCTCGCTCCATAGCGCCCGTAGCTGTCCGCGTTGGGATCGAAGACGCCGGCGGGAAGCGGGTTGCCCATCGGGCCAACGCCGGAGACGTTTCCCTCTGACCAGACCTCATAGGCGACGTTGAATACGACGGCGACGTTACGGCCATCAGGCCAGCGCAGGCCGGCAGGAGCATCGACGATCTTGGGCTTGGCAGCGGTGGGCATGTCCTCAACTCCTCGCACTAGCCCGTGGGCATGGATGGCCTGTTATGATGCTGCGCAAATTCGCGTGTGTCCAGGAGAGCAAGCGCACGAAGCCGGCGGTCTTGTCGTGGTATTCGCGATCGATCGGAGGCTGTCAAAGGGCATTCACCGAGCGTTGTTCCTGGTCGGTATGCGGGGTTCGACAATGCTGGCCCGTGGTCGAATACGGTGCTTCGAGCCAAACTGCTCGCTGAAATCGTAGTGGTAGATCTCTAGAACCGCCTGTTTCCCAATTGAGTGCTACCAAAGGCTAAATCTGGTAAGCAGAGTTAGACTAAGGCATTGATTTCCGGCCATTCGCGAATACGGGTGCCAAGCAAGTTGGCAGAGGCCATCGAACGTCCAGTCTGGTTCCGGCGCAACCGCTCCTTCTTGGATGTATGCACTTCACACCGGCTCCTTATAGTCTATCATCAGCATCCTGCCGGACTGGACCCAGGTGTGCGTATGCAGCGGACGAATGCGCCTATCGATCGCGAAGCCGAGGGGGTCTGTGATCGGTCGCCAGCACACGCCGCTTTCCCATGGGCGGAAGGCCAGTCTGACACCACGGCCTGCGCACGCCTGCTGCTTGCCGGGACGAGCGCCGAGCTTTCCCACGTCGCACAGCTTCTAAGCCCGCAATTCACGATCAATACCATTGCCGACCCCCAATCGGTGTTGGAAGCCGCCCGCGCCAGCGCACCTGACGTCATAATTGCGGACGCCAACTGGCCAGAACGCGATGGCTCGAGAGTTCTGGGCGAGATGCGTGCTGATCCAACGCTGGGCGCATTTCCGATCATCATTCTTTCCAAGGGTTGCTCGGATCCGACAGCGGAGATCCGGACCGTCGCGGACGATGAGCTGCGCTGGCCGTTCAGCGACCACGAGCTGCTGGCGCGCATCGCGCTGCACTTAAAGATTGTCAAATTGCGTCGCGAGTCTGCCGCGGCGATCAGCTTGCGGGAGGCCCGCCTGAAGAGTGGGGCAAGAGCGCTGGATTGGCTTAATGAATCTAGCTCGCGCCTCTGGCGGATTGAAAGTATGCGCGAGGGCCTGGAGGAGATTCTCAGGGTCGCACTCCAGCTTGCCGGCGCTGATATGGGCCTCATTCAGCTCCTGAATGACAGCGGAGAGCCGGTGCTCGCCGCCCAGAACGGATTTGCGCCGGGGATCGGCGAGCTCCTTTGTAGAATTTCACCGCATAGTCAGTCGGCATGTGGCAGGTCGCTCGGCTCGGCTCAGCGAATCGTCATCGAAGATGTCGAGGTTGATCCGCATTACGCGCCATTTCGCTCCGTGGCGCGTGCTGCCGGATATAGGGCGATTTTGGCGGCGCCGCTCATTGGCCGGGATGGTGCGCCGCTTGGTGTGCTCTCGACACAATTTCGGTCGGTGCACCGTCCGGACGAGCAGGATTTGCGGCGTCTCGATCTTTATGCGCGCCAAGCTGCCGACTTTATAGAGCGCTTCAGACATGACGAGGCACTTCGCGAGAGCGAGCGACGGTTCCGCGCGACGTTCGAGAATGCTGCCGTCGGGATCGCTCACGTCGCCCCTGACGGGACGATGCTGCGGGTCAACGATCGGCTTTGTCAAATCGTCGGCTGGTCTGCTAAGGAGCTGACCACGAGGACGTTTCAGGGCATCACTCATCCAGATGACCTCGAGCCGAATTTGGCGCTACTTCGGCGTGTCCTGTCCGGGGAAATCGACCAATACGCCATGGAGAAGCGCTATTGCCGCAAAGATGGCTCGGTCGTCTGGTGCAATCTGACGGTCAGCTGCGTGCGCAAAGACGACGGAGCGGTCGATTATTTTATTTCGGTGGTCGAGGATATCACCGACCGAAAAAGGGCTGAAGAGCAGAACCGGTTTTTATTGCGCGAAGTTAACCATCGCGCCAAGAACCTGCTCGCGGTGGTGCAGGCCGTCGCCCGTCAAACGGCCGGTGAGAATGACCCCAAGGTGTTTGCTGAGCGCTTCGCCGCCCGCTTGTCCTGTCTGGCCGCGTGCCAGGATCTCCTGGTCAGAAGCAACTGGCGGGGCGTGAGCGCGGGTGAGCTGGTGCGTTCACAACTCGCCCATTTCGTCGGACTTGTCGGCACCCGTATTCTGCTCGATGGACCCACTCTCAGGCTCTCGGCAGCTGCCGCCCAGACGATCGGTATGGCCTTGCACGAGTTGGCCACCAATGCCGGCAAGCATGGCGCGTTGTCGGATGCGCAAGGAATCGTGGAAGTAACCTGGAATTTGGCCGGCAGTGATGAGGCGCCAGAGTTTGTAATGTGCTGGCATGAACGTAACGGACCACGCGTGGCGCCCCCCGAGCGGCGGGGTTTCGGGCACACGGTCATCGTGCGCACGGTCGAGCACGCGCTCGACGCGGCGGTCAGCCTGGAGCACGACCCGGCCGGCCTCGTCTGGCGGATGAGCGCGCCTGCGCAGTTGGTCCTTGATCCGCCCTCGAACCTGGACACCAGTGGGGATGGCAGCGTCGGTGAGCCATAATGGTCAGCGTTCTTATTGTCGAGGATGAGCCGGTCCTCGCGCTAGAGATGGAAAACGCCTTGCAGAAGGCGGGATTTGCGATCGCCGGCATCGCGGGCTCGTGTCTCAAAGCGCTTGCTGTACTCGAGTGTCGAGACTGCGACCTCGCGGTTCTGGACGCGAACCTGCGCGGATCATGCGTGGAGCCGGTTGTTGCCGCTCTGCAGGCAAGAGGGAAGCCGTACCTGCTGATCTCGGGATACGACCGGACCCATCTCGCCTCGGGCTTGCGAGAAGCGCCTTTTCTGCCAAAACCGTTCGGATCCGACGCGCTTGTTCGCGCTTTGAACAATCTCAGAGTACAGGCGAAGGCGCAGAATCTTATGCATCCGAGCTGTTGAGCAGCGGGTAAGCGACTACAAGCACCCCCTTTCAAAGTGCCCGATCAGCTCCATTACAGTCTCATCATGCGGACCTGTCGTGCTAGGCAGTGAATGATCCCCCGAACTGATTGCAGGGTAAGTGCACCCGACCGGGGTGCCCGAACAATTTTGGCAGCAATGCGATAGCAAACACGCTTCTCCACAGACGATAAAGTGAAGAAACCTGTCGCACAAGCTTTGGTTGTGTGTGAGTGAGCGCGCAACCTTGCTGTCATTTGCGCACGGTCCAAGCGCTCGTCCTCCGTCAATCCTCTGATCACGGGGAATGTGGGTGAGTACGCTTTACCAGATGCTCGGGCTGCCTGAAGGGGCCGACCAACACCAGGTGAAGGCTGCGTTCCGGAAACTCGCTCGATGTCTCCATCCCGACGTCAACCACAGCGCCGCCGCCGAGCAATTCTTCAAAGAGGTGACGAGGGCCTATAAAACCCTTGTCGACCCGGTCGCACGCGCGGAATACGACCGGGCCTTGGTGCGCCAGCAGACCTCAGAGAGGCGACGGCTTCGGCAATTTTGCATGACCGCAACGGCAGCGGGCGTCCTGTCGGCCAGTTTCGCCCTTCTCGTGCTCACTTGGGCACAACGACCTGGATTGTCCAGCAGCACTCCACTGGGGCGTGCCGGAACAGCGGTTGCGGTGCCTGATGCAACGGAGGTCCCCGGCAGAGGAGCAAACTGGTCCGTCTACCGCAATGATCGCTTTCGCTTCGCCGTCGGTTTTCCAGCCGACGTATTCTCGGTCTCGAATTTCGCGGATGACAATAGCGCTGTGCTGACCTCGGAGGACGACCGGGCCGAGCTGCGCATCTTTGCCGCTCGGAATGTTACGGGCATGACGCTCGGCAGCTATCGCAGCTCTCTGCTCAAGACCCGCTACGCCGGCGTAAGACTTGATCATACCCCGAAGGGCAAGCTTTGGTTCGTCCTCTCTGGCAGCCGTGGCGACAGAGTCGTGTACGAGCACGTCAGCTTCTCGTGCGATGGAGGTTCGATCTATGGCTGGCAGATGGTCTATCCTGCAGAAGAGCGCACGATTTTCGACCTCATTGCTGACGAAGTCGCTCGCCACACCACGACGACCAGCCTTCGTTGCGGGGCGCTGCCGCCGATTCCACGTAGAAAACCGCTCAATCAAAGAAAGTCCTGATCACAGACCAACCCTGGTTTGCTGAAAGCTGGGCAAAGCGCGACGGAAAGATAATAATAGCTGTTCGCGAATGCCGAGCACACGAAAACTGCCGTCGAGCAATAGCCAAATCATTCCAGAAATTCCGGTCGGGAGAAAAACCTTCGAAGGTCCCCGACTGCCGCTCACCTCGGCATTGTCGATTGCAGCAATAAGCTACAGGGCAATGTCTCTTTTCTGTTCGACACGAATCCGCGGCGCGCAGAGGGGCGGCGCCATCGCGCGAATGTACTAACATCTGGGTAGCTTGAACGGAAAGAGGCACTTTCACCTAATCCTGAAAGGCCCCTAGAAGCACACCGTCGTATTGCCGGAAAGCAAAGCCGGAATGGTAGGCCAGCAAGGAAGGAATCATGACGACCTGGCGAGGCGCCCGCGAGTTCTCGCGATCGAACCTATGAACCAGACGCAACGGGCAGCGAAGGCCGATGCGCCCAAATTGGGCCAAAGCGCCCTCAAGCCGCTGAACTCGACCAGCGGAACACCTGATTTGATGGTCGGAGCGGGGAGATTTGAACTCCCGACCCCCAGTCCCCCAGACTGGTGCGCTAACCAGGCTGCGCTACGCTCCGCCGAGCCATCCTTTTGCCCCGGGCGCGGTTAGAGGTCAACCGTTTGGATCAGATGGGGAGCTTGGCTCGGGTTGTGAAGCACCGAGCGCCTCGAGGCTCGACAGGTCGGCGGGCACGATGCGAAGGGGCGGAAGTGCGAGACCGGCCTTCGTGGCCAGAGCGGCATGAAGCGGCCGCGGCAGCGCGATGTCGTACAGCACGAAGCCTTCCTGTCGTGCCAAGCTCGCTGCGATGCCCCCGAAGTCCCTTGCCGGACCGCGCGCCGCCCACTCAGGACCCTTGATGCCGAGGTCATGGAGCAGCACGCCGATGCCGGTGGCGCGCGCCTTGCTCCAGGCTTCGAGCCTCACCCAGGCTTGCAAAATCGTGAGCGGCGAAGCCGCAGCAGGTGCCGGCGAGAAGGCGCCTGCCGCAGCGAGCATGGCATCCTGTCGATCCGATGGGAAGTTTACGGGTCGGTCCTGCTCGATGTCGACACCAACCTCTCGATCGGCGATGGCGATCAAGCCGTACGGGCCGGAATGAGAGAGGCTGAACATGACGCCCGCGTCCCACGGCAGCTGGGGCTTGCCCTGCGGGCTAGTTCGGAATGGAACCTGGCGCAGCCTGGGTCCGACGAAGCGCTCGAGCAGGAGACGCAAACAGATACGGAAGTAGTGGCGCCGGGTCTCGCCGTTGCGGCCGGGCTCCGCCGTCCACTCCAGCTCATCGGCGGACAGACGCGGGGTCGATCTCTCGACCGCAGCCAGCGCAGATCCGGCGCGCGCCACGTCGAGGAACCAGAGCTCGACCCCCGCCGGGGCGCCGCTCATTGTTCTGCGCTTTGAGACCAGGAGGTTTGGTCAGCCACGGGCGCCGTCAGAATGCGGCGGCAGGCTTCGAGCTCCGACAGAGCGGTCTGCAAGCTGCGCAACACGTCCTCTGGTAGATGAGAGGCGCTGGACTTCTTTGCACTCGCCTGCCCCTGCTTGCGGCCAGGAGCTACCTTCGACTTCGATTTCGCTTTGGACTTGGTCTTTGCGGCGCCTTCGCCTGCATCCGCGATCGGATTGGAGGGCTCCATCCAGCACCGCTTGACCTCGTCGACACCCTGCGTACGCAGGATCTTCTGCACGCCGCGGATGGTATAGCCCTCGAGGTGGAGCAGGTGCCGGATGCCGCGCAGGAGATCGAGGTCCTCCGGACGATAATACCGCCGCCCGCCGCCGCGCTTCATGGGCCGGATCTGCGGGAACTTCTGCTCCCAGAACCGAAGTACGTGCTTGGGCACCTCCAACTCATCTGCAACTTCGCTGATCGTCCTGAAGGCTTCGGCTGACTTGGTCACAGACATGGAACCTCGATCACGGAGCAGGGGGCGCGATGGAAAACGGCGTCGTGTCCAGACTACTCCGCGGCCGCCTTGCGGCGGCGGACCTGACCCGCGTTGATTCGGTCCTTCATGATGTTGCTCGGCCGGAACACCAGGACTTTACGCGGCGTGATGGGCACTTCCTGCCCCGTCTTCGGGTTGCGGCCAACCCGCTGGCCCTTCTGGCGAATGCCGAATGAGCCGAACGAGGAGAGCTTGACGGTGTCGCCCCGGGCCAGGCTGGACGCGATTTCGTGCAGAACGGCCTCGACCAGCTCCTGCGATTCGTTCCGCGGCAGCCCGACCTTGTTCACGACTGCCTCGGCCAGATCCGCGCGGGTTAGCGTCTTTCCGCCCATGGTATCCTCCCCAGGACTCCACTCCCGTTCAGATGCTAATACCTCTCAATCGATACGGTCAATCCGGATCTTATGCAAGCGGCTGATTTATCAGAAATTTCCCGACCGGTGTGCAACGATGCAACGAACCCAAAAGCCGTTATGGAACAAGGCGTCCCGCATTGTAGGATCATCCGGAGCGACTGCGGCGAGCGCTGAGGTTTACCACCGCGCCAGCGCAGCGCCCCAAGTGAAGCCGCCGCCCATGGCTTCCATCAAGACCAGGCTCCCTTCCTCCAACTTGTGCTGCTCGAAAGCCTGGTTGAGCGCCAGCGGGATCGAGGCCGCGGAAGTGTTGCCGTGCTCGCCCAGCGTGACGATGATCTTCTCGGGTGAGACGCCGAGCTTCCTGGCCACGCCGTCGAGAATGCGCGCATTCGCCTGATGCGGCACAAACAGATCGATCTCGTCCGCCGCATAGCCGGTCATCAGCAGCATCTCTTCGATGACACCGGAGATCTTCTGCACGGCGTGCCGGAAGACTTCGCGGCCGTTCATGCGCAGGTGACCGGTCGTTCTGGTCGAGCCCGGGCCGCCGTCCACATAGAGCAGCTCCTCGAAGCGGCCATCGGACCTCAGGCGAGTGCCCAGGATGCCACGATCTTCACGCGTGCCGCGTTGGGCTTGCGCCTCGAGTACCACCGCGCCGGCGCCGTCGCCGAAGAGCACGCACGTGCTGCGATCGGACCAGTCGAGAATCCGGGAAAAGGTCTCCGCTCCAATCACCAGCGCGCGCTTGAACTGGCCCGCCTTGAGGAAGTTGTCGGCCGTGGCCAATGCGTAGACGAAGCCGGAGCAGACCGCCTGCATGTCGAAAGCGGCACCTTTGGTGATGCCCAGCTCCGCCTGGATCCGCACGGCTGTCGCCGGGAAGGTGCGGTCCGGCGTGGCCGTCGCGCAGATCACGAGGTCGACATCGACAGGATCGATCCCGGCGCGGACCATGGCCTGTCGTGCTGCAGCGATGCCGAGATCGGACGTCAGCTCACCATCGGCGGCGATATGGCGCGACCTGATGCCGGTGCGCTCGCGAATCCACTCATCGCTCGTGTCGACGATCTTGGACATATCGGCGTTGGTCAGCACGCGTTTCGGCAGGTAGGCGCCTACGCCGCGAAAAACTGATCGGATGACAGCCAAGTCGTCCCCCTACTCTCGAGCCGCGGAGCGGCACGATCGCCGCCATCCGCCTCGGCTCGTTTCCGGTTGCCTTCTGATTAGGTTCGCCACTTCAGCGCTACTTCTCGACAGCAGCGTCGAGCTTGCCGTGGAACGAGAGCAGGTCCGCCGTCAATCTGGCCAGTAGACCGCTTTGGGCCATGTCGTAGCCGAGATCTATGGCACTCGCAAAGCCTACGGCATCCGTGCCGCCGTGGCTCTTGATCGCGATGCCGTTGAGACCGAGGAAAGTGCCGCCATTCGAGCGTCGCGGGTCCATCTTCTCCTTCAGCACTGCAAAAGCACCGCGCGCAAGGAAAGCACCGATTCGCGACATCAGCGACCGGCTCATCGCTGCCCGAATGTACTGCGCGATCTGCCGCGCCGTGCCCTCCGCCGTTTTCAGCGCGATGTTCCCGGCAAAGCCCTCGACGACGACCACGTCGACGGCTCCCTGCCCGATCTGGTTGCCCTCCACAAAGCCTCGATAATCGATCGGGAGATCGGTGATTTCCTTGAGCCATGCATGGGCCTGGCGTACCTCGTCGACGCCCTTGATCTCCTCCACGCCGACGTTGAGGAGGCCAACGCTTGGTTTCTCGATGTGATATAGGGCGCGCGACATGGCAGCGCCCATAAGGGCGTATTCGCAAAGTTGTCGCGCCGAAGCACCGATGTTGGCGCCAGCATCGAGCACGATGCACTCACCGGTGACGGTCGGCCACAGGGCAGCGATCGCCGGGCGTTCGATGTTCGCCACCGGCTTCAGTATCATTTTGGCCATGGCCATGAGCGCGCCGGTGTTTCCGGCGGAAACCGCTACGCCGGCATCCCCGTTCTGCACGGCGTCGAGGGCGAGCCACATGCTTGAGCCGCGGCCACGGCGCAAGGCTTGGCTGGGTTTTTCGTCCGATTTGACGACGACCTCAGTGTGGACGACCGTGGACCTAGCGGCGAGCTTCGGATAGCGGGCAAGAACGGGTGCAATCTGCGCCTCGTTGCCAAAGAACCGGAACTCGAGCTGGGGATGCCGGACCAGCGCAATGTCAGCGCCCGGGATCACCACTTCGGGCCCGTGATCGCCACCCATGGCGTCGAGCGCTATGATCCGCTGAGCGGGCATGCGTGTTAGCCTGGGTAACCGATCCCTTGGAGAGTACGGCGAGGAACGCCTGCTTCAGCCTTGCCTGCGCTCGCCTGCGAACGCACGGAACATACCCCTTTGGCGGCCGTAGACAAGGAATTCTTAATCAAGCCCTGCATTGACCGCGCCGGGTGACAGCGTTGTGCCACAGCCTGCGGTGCCGGGCCGGGGTATCGAAAAAAGACACTTACTTCTTGGACTTCAGCTGTTCGAGTATGGCGAATGGGCTCCCTGAAGCCTCTTCCTCGCCCTGCTCGGAGGCGGGTTGCTCGAAAGCGACACCCTCCTTCCGCGGATAAGGATTGAGCGCGGAGGCGAGATGCTCATAGACGATCCGGCCGACAGGAATCGTGCCGTTTTCCAGCGGTTCGATGTCGCGGACCTCCAATGCATTGAACTCAACCACCTGCTCGGCCGGGGGGCCCGGGCGGAACTCGACCTCGAACGGTTCGACGATGTGGCCCTCGACGGGCTCGAGCGTGACAACACAGGTCTGGGTCACGTCGGCTTCGAGCTCGCCTTGAAGGAGATAGCGTCCGTGCTTGAGCGGCTTCACCTCGTAGCGGGCATCCAGGCGCGCGCAGTCAAGAAGGTCTAGCTCGGCAGCAACCTTAGCACGCGCTTCCGGCGTGGCGTGGCGTTCCGCGGCGAGCCCCGTTTCGGGAATGTCGCTGACGCGGTGGGACCACTCGAGCTCCGATGTCATCGCAGCGCTCATTCTCTGCTTCGTTTCAAACGTCCTCGAAAGTAGCTCGGCCCGAGAGCAGGTCCGCATCTGGGCAAGCCGCAAGAGTGGCCGTCGCCCTTCGCATGTAGGCTGCCACACTGGCGGCAGCGGATCGAGGCGCAAACGGGAGCAGCTTTTTGTGCACGGCTTCCGTGAGAGCAGCCTCGCTGCCTGCTTGCTCGGCTTTGCGGAACTCGGCGGCACACTCGTAGAGGGCGCCGGCTGCCTTCTTCACTTTCCGCGGCACGGTGAGATCGCCGACCCCCATCTCACGCATGCAATCGTCCATATCCGTGACAAACGCTTCGACGAGAGGCCGGGTCAGCGTCTGGCCCGGTCCGCCTGTATGCTGTAGCCGCTCGAGAACGAGATAGGAATGCACGATAATCATTGCGAAGCGACCATCCGGCGTATCCGGGACGCCATACACCGAATAGAATGGTTCGCGGCGGGCGGCGGCCACGATCGAGCCATAAAGCTCTGATGCCGTTCGATTCGAACGGACTCGCGCTCTCCACCGGCTCAACATCGAGAGACCTGCCCGGCCTGCTGCTTTAGCGATGGATGATGCATAACTTGCCGCTCCGCATTGTAATGAATCGTGCCTCCGGATAATCGGAGGCGGGTGGAATCACAAAGCTGATTCCCACAGATCAGGGGGTTGATGCTTCGGGGATGACCAAACGTAAACATGGCCAGCCGGTCGGTGCATCGCCAGTGCGACTGCGTGAGGCGGCACGTCGCGGCGTGCTGCTAGCCGGTGCGGCCTCACTGGCCGCGATCCTTGCGGCATGCAGCTCCGCAGCCATCGTCACGAAGCACGGGCATTCCTTCCAGCCATCGGAACTGCAACAGATCCAGCCGGGCATGACTCAGGAGCAGGTCCGGATGGTGCTCGGCACGCCGACCACGACGAGCTCCGTCGGGACGGGCGATGCCTTCTACTACATCTCGAGCACGACCAAGCAGGTCGCGTTTCTGGCGCCCGAGGAGGTGGACCGGCGCGTCGTCGCGATCTACTTCACGCGCGCCGGTACCGTCGAAAGGATTGCCGAGTACGGTCTGAAGGACGGCAAGGTGTTCGACTTCATCAGCCGCACTACGCCGCCCGCCAACTCGTACGAGGATGGTCTGTTCAAGCAGATCTTCCGCAACCTCGGCAAGCGCACCAATATTTTCGGAAGCTGAGTCGGGTCCGTTCCGGGCAGCGAAGAGCCGGGGGGTATTCGCGGTCCTCGACCCGCGGTCGTCTATGATACCAAAAGCGGCTCCCCGCTCCGACCAAAAGAAAGGGCCCCGACGGGGCCTTTTCGTTCTGATCTGACGCTTGTGGCTGTTCAACTCGCCTCGCGGTCCCGGCGACGCTCGCGCCGCTCGCGGCGTTCACCCCGGGGCTCCGCTGCCTCTTCGCCCTCGGGGCGCGGCTCCGGCGGGATTTCCTTGCCGGTCTCCTGGTCGACGACCTTCATCGAAAGCCGCACCTTGCCGCGGTCATCGAAGCCGAGGAGCTTCACGTAGACCTCCTGGCCTTCCTTCACGACCTCGCTCGGGGAGCTCGGGCGCCCCTTTGAGGTGAGCTGCGAGATGTGCACGAGGCCGTCGCGGGAGCCGAAGAAGTTCACGAACGCGCCGAAGTCCATGATCTTCACGACCTTGCCCTTGTAGATCTCGCCGACCTCGGGCTCGGAGGTGATCTCGCGGATGCGCTTCAGCGCAGCGTCTATGGACTCGCGGCGGGCCGCTGCGATCTTGACGGTGCCGTCGTCCTCGATGTCGATCTTGGCGCCGCTCTCCTCGACGATCGAGCGGATGACCGACCCGCCCGAGCCGATGACCTCGCGGATCTTGTCGGTCGGAATATGGATCGTCTCGATGCGTGGTGCATGCTCGCCGAGCTCGGCCCGCGCCTGGCCGAGCGCCTTGGCCATCTCGCCGAGGATGTGCAAGCGTCCCTCGCGCGCCTGATCGAGCGCGACGCGCATGATCTCCTCGGTGATGCCGGTGATCTTGATGTCCATCTGCAGCGAGGTGACACCTTCGGCCGTTCCGGCGACCTTGAAATCCATGTCGCCCAGGTGGTCCTCGTCGCCCAGGATGTCGGACAACACCGCAAACGAGTCATCCTCCTTGATGAGACCCATGGCGATGCCGGCCACCGGCCGCTTCAGAGGAATGCCGGCGTCCATCATGGCGAGCGATGACCCGCAGACGGTTGCCATCGAGGACGATCCGTTGCTTTCGGTGATCTCCGAGACGACCCGGATCGTGTAGGGGAACTCGTCCGCGGACGGGACGAGCGGATTCAACGCGCGCCAGGCTAGCTTGCCGTGGCCGATCTCACGGCGCCCGGGCGAGCCTATGCGGCCAGTCTCGCCGACGGAGAAGGGCGGGAAGTTGTAATGGAGCATGAAACGCTCCTTCTTCGTGCCCTCCAGCGTGTCGACGTACTGCTCATCCTCGCCGGTGCCGAGCGTCGCGACGACGAGCGCCTGCGTCTCCCCGCGTGTGAAGAGCGCCGAGCCGTGCGTGCGGGGAAGCACGCCGACCTGCGCCATGATCGGCCGCACGGTCTTCAGGTCGCGGCCATCGATGCGGCGGCCGGTCTGGAGGATATTGCCACGGACGATGTCCTGCTCGAGGCTTTTGAACACGTCGCCGAGCAGAACGGCGTCGGTTGGGTCGTCCGCTGGCAACAGCTCCTCGAACACTTTTTGGCGAATCGCCTCGACCGTTTCGCGGCGCTTCTGCTTCTCCGTCATCGAGTAGGCGCGGCGCAGCTCCTCCTCGGCGATCTCTTTCACGCGGTCCTTGTATTTGGCCTTGTCTGGGATCGCGATGTCCCACGGTTCCTTGGCAGCAGTCTCGGCCAGCTTGATGATGGCCTGGATCACCGGCTGGAAATGCCGGTGCCCGAACATGACGGCATCGAGCATCTGCTTCTCGGAGAGCTCGTGCGCTTCGCTCTCAACCATCATGACGGCGTCCTGCGTGCCGGCGACCACGAGGTCGAGCTTGGTCTTTTCCATCTCGTCGATGAGGGGATTGAGCACGAGCTCGCCGTCGATAAGGCCGACGCGGGCCGCGCCGATGGGCCCCAGAAATGGCACGCCCGATAGAGTAAGGGCTGCCGAGGAGGCGATCATGGCGACGATGTCAGGATCATTCTCGTTGTCGAACGAGAGGACGGTAGCGATCACCTGGGTCTCGTTCTTGAAGCCTTCGACGAACAGCGGCCGGATGGGCCGGTCGATCAGGCGGGAGGTGAGTGTCTCCTTCTCGGTCGGACGGCCTTCACGCTTGAAGTAGCCGCCGGGGATCTTGCCTGCCGCGTAGGTCTTCTCCTGGTAATTCACGGTCAGTGGGAAGAAATCCACGCCAGGCCGCGCGGTCTTCGCTGCGACCACGGTGGCAAGAACGGTCGTTTCACCATACTGGGCGAGCACGGCACCGTCTGCCTGACGGGCCAACTGTCCGGTCTCGAGCTTGAGCTTGCGCCCGCCCCATTCAATTTCCACACGATGGATGTCGAACATTTTGCGTCTTTCGAATTTTTGAGTCGTCTCAATCTTGTGCCGTTCGTACACCGGCACAAGGTTCGGATTTCGGAGCAGTCACAGGAACGGAATGGCCATCTGACCCGATCGGCTCGATGACGGCCTGTCCGAAACGGTTTGCCACCTGCAGCGGCCTCGGAATGCGAACCGGCCCGACACTTGGCCGATCCAACAAAAATGGCGGGCAGCAACACGGCCGCCCGCCTTATCATCAGCGACGAATACCGAGCTTCTCGATGATCCGTTGGTAACGTGCCTGATCCTTGCGCTTCAAGTAGTCGAGCAGCTGACGGCGCTGGCCTACCATCTTCAGCAGGCCGCGGCGTGAGTGGTTGTCCTTCTTGTGGATCTTGAAGTGCTCGGTGAGCTGGTTGATGCGCTCGGTCAGGATCGCGATCTGCACCTCGGGGGAGCCAGTGTCGCCGGACTTCGTCGCGTTCTCTTTGATGAGCTCCTGCTTGCGCTCCGCAGTGATCGACATCGGGTTTCCTTTCGTTGATTTGGGATGGGCAGCTAGCCCTTGTTCGCGGCCACAGCCGGGATGTCGTCCAGCCGGGTCACAGTGAGGACACGGGCCCTCTGGCCCGGTCGCAGCGCCCTTATACACCAACGGTGGCGAACGGCGAGTAGTTTCTCCGCCGCAATCGGTACGATGCATTCCGCCGGTCAGCCGAGATTGAACACGCGGGTCGGCCGGAACTCCCCTTTGGCGAGCTCGCCGATGGCGACGAGCTGGCCCTTGGCCATGGCGTAGGCCGGTCCCCTGAGAATCGGCGCGTCCCGGCCGCGGATAAGCACATTCTGGCCGCTGCGGACGCGGGACGCGTCAGCCGAGCTGAGACTGATCCGCTGCAGGTCGTCGAGCACCGACTCGACGGGCAGGAGCTTCGCCTTCAGTGCCTCGATCGCGCCGTCGAGCCTGCTCGCGTCCTGCAGCTCGTCGAGCGGCACGGCGACCTCCTCGCCGAACGGGCCGACCTGTGTCCGGCGCAGTGCGATCACGTGTCCGTAGCATCCCATCTCGCGCCCCATGTCGCGCGCCAGTGCCCGCACGTAGGTTCCCTTTCCGCAGACCGCCTCGAACACCGTCGTGCTCTCGTCGAGTCGTTCGACGATCCTTAGCTCCTCGATCAGCACGGGGCGCGGCTCGAGCACCGGCTTCTCGCCCTCCCGGGCAAGGTCATAGGCCCGCTCGCCGTTGATCTTGATGGCGGAGTAGGTCGGCGGCACTTGACTGATCTCGCCCGTGAAGCGCGGCAGAATCTCTTCGATGTCTTCGGCAGTGGGGCGGCGGTCGCTCGTTTGGATGACCTCTCCCTCGGCATCGTCGGTGCTGGTCTCCGTGCCCCAGCGAACGGTGAACCGGTAGGCCTTCTCGCCGTCGACCGCGAACGAGCAGGTCTTGGTCGCCTCGCCAAGCGCAATCGGAAGGATGCCTGTCGCCAAGGGGTCGAGCGTTCCGGCGTGGCCGGCCTTTTGCGCATTATAAAGGCTCTTGACGGCCGCGACGGCCTGCGTCGACGTCATCCCCTGCGGCTTGTCCAGGATCAGCCAGCCGTGAATCGGATTGCCTTTCTTCGCGCGTGCCATCTTTGGTCTCGGATTGGGAGTGAAGCAGCTTGGTCGGCCGACAGGCTTCGCAATCGGGATGGGGCGTTATTCACGTTCCTTGAGGCTGTCGAGCAGCCGGTCGATGCGCTCGCCGCGCTCGAAGCTCTCGTCCTTGCGGAAGCGGATGTCGGGTGCGAACTTGAGATTGACCGCGCGCGCCACCACCCCGCGGATGAAGCGCTTGTTGCGCTCCAGCGCGGCGAGTACGGGCTCCGTATCGACGCCGCCGAGCGGGAGCACGTAGATTGTCGCGAGCCTCAGGTCGGGCGACATGCGCACTTCGGAAATCGTGATCACGTGCTCGGCGATGACGTCGTCATGGATTTCGCCGCGGGTCATCAGCTCGGAAAGGGCATGGCGGATCAGCTCGCCGACGCGGAGCTGGCGCTGGGAAGGAACCGACCTAGCTGGCGCATTCCTCGGCATGATGATGTCACTGACCGGGTTCGAACCGGCGCAGCCTCCTTTGAGAAAGTCATAAAAGAGAACCGGCGGGAGCGAATTGCGTCGCCCGCCGCCGGCCGAATTGCGTCTCGAGCGATCAAAGGCTCCGTTTGATGGTCTCGACGTGGAAGCACTCGATCACGTCGCCGACGCGGATGTCCTGGTAGTTGGCGAAGGCCATACCGCACTCCTGCCCCGCCGGGACCTCCTTCACCTCGTCCTTGAACCGCTTCAGTGAGGACAACGTGCCCTCGTGGATCACCACGTTGTCGCGGATCAGGCGCACCTTTGCACCGCGCTCGACCTTGCCCTCGGTGACACGGCAGCCGGCGACCTTGCCGACCTTCGTGATGTTGAACACCTCGAGGACCTCGGCATTGCCGAGGAAGACCTCGCGCAGGGTCGGTGCCAGCAGGCCGGACATCGCCGCCTTCACGTCATCCACGAGATCGTAGATGATGTTGTAGTAGCGGATCTCGACCCCGTCGCGCTCCGCCGCGGCCCTGGCCTGGGCGTTGGCGCGCACGTTGAAGCCGATGATCACGGCTCCCGACGTATGGGCCAGCGCCACATCCGACTCGGTGATGCCGCCGACGCCCGCGTGCACGATCCGCGCCTCGACCTCGTCGGTCGAGATCTTCTTCAAAGCACCGGCGATGGCCTCAACCGAGCCCTGCACGTCGCCCTTGACCAGCAGCGTGAACTCCTTCTTCTCGGCGTCCTTGAGCTGCTGCATCATCTGCTCGAGCGTCCGGGCGGTGCCAACGGAGCCGAGCGTGTCGCGACGCTTACGGATGCGGTAGTCCGTGATCTCGCGGGCACGAGCCTCGCTCTCGACCACGGCGAACTGGTCGCCGGCCTCGGGCGCGGAGTCGAAGCCCAGCACCTCGACGGGCACCGATGGCCCGGCTTCCTTCACGTTCTCGCCCCTGTCGTTGATCAGCGCGCGAACGCGGCCCCAGGAGGTGCCGGCCACGACGATGTCGCCGACTCTCAGCGTGCCGCGCTGGACGAGAAGGGTGCCCACCGGACCGCGTCCCCGCTCCAGCTTGGCCTCGATGACGAAGCCCTCGGCGGAGCGATTCGGGTTGGCCTTGAGTTCGAGCAGCTCGGCCTGCAGCGAGATGGCCTCGAGCAGCTTGTCCAGGTTGATACGCTTCAGGGCCGAAACCTCGACCTCGAGCACCTCGCCCGACATGCTTTCGACCACGATCTCGTGCTGGAGCAGCTCGGTGCGCACGCGGGTCGGGTCGGCGTCCGGCTTGTCGATCTTGTTGATCGCGACGATGATCGGCACGCCAGCGGCCTTCGCGTGATTGATGGCCTCGACCGTCTGCGGCATGACGCCATCATCGGCCGCAACCACCAGCACGACGATATCGGTCACCTTGGCGCCGCGGGCACGCATGGCGGTGAAGGCCTCGTGGCCCGGCGTATCGATGAAGGTTACGACCTCGCCGGTCGGTGTCGTCACCTGATAGGCGCCGATATGCTGCGTGATGCCACCCGCCTCGCCGGCGGCGACGTTCGTCTGCCGGAGCGCGTCCAGCAGCGACGTCTTGCCGTGGTCGACGTGACCCATGATCGTGACCACAGGTGGCCGCGGCCGCAACGTCTCGGGCGCGTCCTCGGCGCCGATGAAGCCTTCCTCCACGTCGGCTTCCGAAACCCGCTTCGGCGTATGCCCGAACTCCTGCACGATGAGCTCGGCCGTGTCCGCGTCGATCACGTCGGTGATCTTGTGCATCGCGCCCTGCTTCATCAGGAACTTGATGACGTCCACCGCGCGCTCCGACATCCGGTTGGAGAGCTCCTGGATCGTGATCGCTTCCGGAATGACGACCTCGCGTACGATCTTCTCGCGCTGCTGCGGGATGCCCATGGCGCGCAGCCTCTCGCGCTCGCGGCGGCGCTTCAGTGAGGCGAGGGACCGCTCGCGCTGGCGCTCGTCGAACGCGTTGGTGATCGTCAGCTTGCCGCGAACGCGCGATTCGTCGGCGCCCTTGAGCGGCGCGCGGACGAGCTTGCCGCCCTTCTTCTTGGTGCGGCCTTCCTCTTCCTCGATCTCGGCCAGCGCGGCTGCCTTGGCCCCGCGCTTCGGAACCTCGACCTCCGCCTTCTTCGCCGTCTCGGCGGCCTTCGGCTGGCTGCGCTCCGGACGCGAGACGATGATCGGACGCGTCATGCCGATGGGCTGCGGCAAGACCTGCGGAACCTCAGGTGTCTCGGGCTCTTCGGGAGCGGCGGCTGCCTCGGCGGCTGCCGCAGGCGCTGCGGGCTCCTCCGGCGCAGCCGGGGTTTCTGCCATGGCAGGTGCCTCGGGCTGGGCCGCGGTCTCCGCTTCGGCTGCGGGCTCCGCCCGCTCGGGCTCTGCCTCTTTGGCGGCAGCCTCAGTGAGCTGAGCGGCCTTGCGCTCCGCCTCCTCACGGCGGCGCTGCTCGGCCTCCTGGCGCATGCGCTCCTCGCGGAGCCGCTGTTCCTCGGCCTCACGCACCTGCGCGGCGGCGAGAGCCCGCGCTCTGGCCTGCTGCTCCTCCTCGGAGAGCGTACGCAGGATCTTCGGCTGCTGTTGCTGCTCGGCCTTCGGGGCCGGCCGCTGTTGCGCGACATGCGGGCGCGGGCGCACCTGCACGGGAGCCGCCGCCGTCTCCTCCGGCTCTTGGCCCGCGATGGTGCGTTTTCTCTTTTTCTCGACCACCACCGACTTCGACCGGCCGTGACTGAACTTCTGCTGCACGTGGCCGGACTCGATGGTCCGCTTCAGGCTGAGCGGCTTGCGCGTACCTGTCAGCACGGTCTTTTCGGTGGTTTCTTTCGTTTCGCTCATACCTTGCCCGTTCCAAAAATCCTTAGACGGCCCCTTGGTCGGCCGCATACCTGGTGTTCGAAGCCGACGCGCCCGACCGATATCGGGTCACTCGGCCAACCTCGTTCAGGAAATTCGTCGTGGCGCCGCCCGCGCTCAATGCAGCATGTACCACATTCGACCGCCCCAAGGCCAAACTCATTTGGTCGACGGTCAATTCCTGAATGATAGGTGCAGGCTTGCCAATTTGCTTACAGACCGCACGAAATCGCCGGTCCAGTTTGCCTGCGCCATCTGCTGCGGCTTCTTGGCCATGCAGCAATGCGGCAACAGTGCCTGCAGCAATTGCCGCTTCTATGCGGCTGAAGCCCGTGATGACGAGCCCCGCCTTGTTGGCGAGGCTCAACGCATCCATGGCGCGCTTCACAAGCAGCCGCTCCACCACGTCGGGAAGATCGGGTGGAACCGACACCTGCCGCTTCAAGCTCTTTGCAAACGCTTTGCGCTTGACGGCTTCGGCCACGTAACCGCGTTCGGCAGTCACCCAGACTCCGCGGCCTGGAAGGCGGCGCGCCACGTCCGGCACGATCTCACCGTCAGGGGACGGTACGAAGCGGATGAGCTCCTCAGGCGCTTTCTGATCGCGGGTGACGACGCAGGTCCGCAGCGGAGCCGTTCGCTCCGCCGCTGGTCTTTCTGCGCTGTCCAACCGCACCGCCATTCGTGCTCTGTCCGCTCCTGGTCATGGCCGCTGTCACGCGCTCGACCCGGCTTCGCCGGTCGTCTCCTCGACCGCCTCTGCCCCCTCGACCGCCTCTTCGGCGGGCTGCTCGAGGTCTTCGGGGTTGATCCAGCCCAAGATGATGCGGGCCGCCATGATCATGTCCTCGGCTTCCTTCCTGCCCACGTCGAAGCCGTCGAGAATGCCCTTGTGCCGCACCGGCTCGGCGTCCCGCTCCTTCTTCCGCTCGGTCCATCCGACGAGGTCGTCGGTCGCGCAGTCGGCGAAATCCTCGAGCGTCTTGATGCCGTTCTCGCCCAGGGCGACCATCATTGCAGTGGTCATCCCAGGGACCTGTGCGAGGTCGTCGGAGACCCCGAGCTCCTTGCGCCGCGCGTCCCGCTCCTGCTCGATGCGCTCGAGATACTCGCGGGCGCGGGTCTGGATCTCCTCTGCCGTATCCTCGTCGAAGCCCTCGATGTGGGCGATCTCGCTGAGGTCGACGTAGGCGACCTCCTCGACGGTAGCGAAGCCCTCGGTCACAAGCAGCTGGGCAATCACTTCGTCGACGTCGAGCGCCTCCATGAAGATCTGCGAGCGCTCCGCGAATTCCTTCTGTCGCCGCTCGCTCTCTTCCTGCTCGGTCAGGATATCGATATCCCAACCCGTGAGCTGCGAAGCGAGCCGCACGTTCTGGCCGCGGCGTCCGATCGCCAGCGAGAGCTGGCTCTCCGGAACGACGACCTCGATCCTGTTCGAGTCCTCGTCGAGGACGACCTTGGTCACCTCAGCCGGGGCCAACGCGTTGACGATGAACTCCGCCGCGTCCGGCCGCCACTGGATGATGTCGACCTTCTCGCCCTGCAGCTCGTTCACCACCGCCTGTACGCGCTGGCCGCGCATTCCGACGCAGGCGCCAACAGGATCGATCGAGCTGTCCTTGGAGATCACGGCAATCTTTGCGCGTGAGCCCGGATCACGGGCAACCGACTTGATCTCTACGACACCATCGTAGATCTCCGGGACCTCCATGGCGAACAGCTTGGACATGAACTCCGGCCGCGCACGCGACAGGAAAATCTGCGGTCCGCGCTGCTCGCGGCGTACATCGTATATATAGGCACGAACGCGGTCGCCGTAACGCATGTTCTCGCGCGGAATCATTTCGTCGCGGCGGATAATTCCCTCGGCCCGGCCGAGGTCGACGATCACATTGCCGTATTCGACCCGCTTGACCGTACCATTGACGATCTCGCCGACACGGTCCTTGTACTCGTTGTACTGCCGCTCGCGCTCCGCCTCGCGGACCTTCTGTACGATGACCTGCTTCGCGTTCTGCGCCGCTACGCGCCCGAAATCGAGCGGCGGCAGCGGCTCGGCGATCAAATCGCCGATCTTTGCCTCGGGGTTGCGGCGCTTGGCTTCCTCCAGGGAAATCTCGGTGGCATCGTTCTCGACTTTCTCGACCACCGCCAGCACGCGGGACAGACGCGTGTCGCCCGTGCGCGGGTCGATCTCACAGCGAATGTCGTTGTCCGCGCCATAGCGCGACTTGGCCGCCTTCTGGATCGCGTCCTCCATCGCCTGGATGACGATCTTGCGATCGATGGACTTCTCGCGCGCAACCGCGTCTGCGATTTGCAGCAGCTCCAACCGATTCGCACTGACTGCAACGGCCATCCCTTGCACCTCTGTCGCTTAATCTTCCTGCGGCGGCCCTGAGCCGCCATCACCCTTCGAACTCTTCTTCGCCCGCCTCAGCGCCTCTCTGATGAGCTCATCCGTCAGCACCAGCTTGGCGTCTGCAACCAGATCCACTGGAAAGCCCAGCACCTGGGTGCCCTGCTGATCGAGCGTGCATTCAAGTCGCACCTCGCCGTCCTCGAACCCTTCGAGAACGCCGCGGAAGCGTTTGCGTCCGCCCACCTGCTGCTTCAGCTCGATCTTGGCTTCGTAGCCCGACCAGTCCTCGAAGTCGCTCGGTCTGACGAGCGGCCGGTCGATCCCTGGGGAAGAAATCTCCAGCCGGTAGCTGCCCGGCAGGGGATCGTGCGCATCCAGAAGAGGAGATAGCTGTCGAGAGATCGCTTCGCAATCCTCGATCGTCATCGTGCCGTTCGGACGCTCCGCCATGATCTGGACCGTCTGGCCGTCCCGGCCGTGGATCTGCACCCTCACCAGCCGGAAGCCGAGGTCTTCCAATGTCGGCTCGACGAGCTCGGCGATCTGCGCGGCAAGGCCGGTCTCGCGAATGAAGCGCCGTGCACTTTGGCCCTCATCCCGCTGGTCCATGTCGCCTCGAAACCTGCAATCAAGTTGCTCACAAGCAGCATAAAACAAAAAGAGCGGACCCGGCGGGGCCCACTCTCAGAGTTGAGATGATCATGAGCATTGGAAGCATATGAGATAGGTACTGGCGAGGTCAAGCGCAAATGGCGAAAATCGGGCAGCTTGCCTCTTGTCCATGCGGCAATTTTGTTCGATTTACCCCGCTACGCTCTGCTCAAGTGCGCAGAAATCGTAGATAGGTAGGGCGACGTCCTGCTGCAAGCGCCTTCTGCTCATAGCGGGTCGGTGGCCAATCAAATGTCCGCTCTCGCCAGTCGGACGGCGCTTCGGCCAGCCATTCGAACGCGGGCGTAGCGCGGAAGGCGAGGAGAGTTGTGCGAGCGTAGTCGCCGATGTCCGTCGCAATCCTCAGCTCCGCGCCGGGCTTCATCACTTTGGCTAGCGTTTCGAGGAAGCTCGCCGAGACGAGGCGCCGCTTGCGGTGACGCGTCTTGGGCCAGGGGTCCGGAAACAGGATGAAAACGCGTCCGATGGATGCCTGCGGCAACCAGCGCAGCAGCGGCCGGGCATCGTCGGCCAGAATGCGGATGTTTCGGAGGCCCTTCTCCTCCATTGCGGCCAGCACCTTCACCACACCGTCGAGATAGGGCTCACAGCCGATCAGCCCCACATCGGGATTGTGCTCGGCCTGCCAGACGAGATGCTCGCCGCCACCGAAGCCGATTTCGAGCCAGACATCGCGGACCGGGCAGGCAAACAGGTCTACGATGTGGGCAGGTGGGGGCGAGGCGAGGTCGATGGCAACGCGTGGCAATTGCTCGGCCAGAAGGCGCTCCTGGCGGGCGCTGAATTTCCGCCCATGCCGCCGCCCGTAGCTGCGGATGTCCTCGCGCGGTCTTCTCTGCAACTCGCCCATGTCGTCCGCGTCTTGAAAGCCAATCGGCCGCGGGGATGAGCCGCGGCCGATCAAAAGGATTTCGGAAATCGAAGCCTAGCCGACGGCGCTCTTCAGGGCATCGACCAGATCGACCTTCTCCCAGGAGAAGCCGCCATCCGCGTCCGGCTTGCGGCCGAAATGGCCGTAAGCAGCGGTGCGCGCATAGATCGGCTTGTTGAGGCCGAGGTGCTCGCGGATGCCGCGCGGCGTCAGCTTCATCACCTTGCGTACCGCCTTCTCAAGCTGCTCCTCCGGAACCTGGCCGGTGCCATAGGTATCGAAGTAGATGGACAACGGCTCTGCGACTCCAATGGCGTACGCGAGCTGGATCGTGCACCTGTCCGCGAGCCCTGCCGCGACCACGTTCTTGGCGAGATAGCGCGCAGCATAAGCCGCCGACCGGTCGACCTTGGTCGGGTCCTTGCCGGAGAAGGCACCCCCGCCATGCGGGGCCGCACCGCCATAGGTGTCGACGATGATCTTGCGGCCGGTCAGCCCGCAGTCGCCATCGGGTCCTCCGATCACGAACTTTCCTGTCGGGTTCACGTGCCAGGCGGTATTCGCGTCGATCCAGCCCTCGGGCAAAATCTTCCGGATATAGGGCTCGACGATGTCGCGCACCTGCGCGGAGGTCAGCTCCGGTGCGAGGTGCTGTGTCGAGAGAACGATTTGCGTAACACCGACGGCCTTGCCGCCCTCATAGCGAACCGTGACCTGGCTCTTGGAGTCCGGGCCGAGCAGCGCCGCATCGCCTTCCTTGCGCTTGCGGGCATCGGCCAGCACTTCGAGAATCTTGTGGCTGTAATAGATGGGCGCCGGCATGAGCTCCGGGGTTTCCCGGCAGGCGTAGCCGAACATGATGCCCTGATCGCCGGCCCCTTCGTCCTTTTCCTTATCAGCGTCGACGCCTTGCGCAATATCCGCCGACTGCGGATGCAGCAGCACCTCGATGGCTGCCTTTTCCCAGTGGAAGCCTTCCTGCTCGTAGCCGATGTCGCGGATCGCCATGCGCGCGAGATGGGCAACGAGATCCTTCGTGATGGTCGCAGGGCCGCGGGTCTCGCCGGCAATCACGACGCGATTGGTCGTGGCCAGCGTCTCGGCTGCCACTCGCACGTCCCGAGGATCGACGCCGGCTTTCGGCGCTTCCCGGAAAAACAGGTCGACGATCTCGTCGGAAATCCGGTCACAAACCTTATCCGGATGGCCCTCGGAGACGGATTCGCTGGTGAACAGGTAAGATTGGCGTGACACGGGTGTCCCCGACAAACTGAGTGGAGCCGCAGGTCGCTGCGCTTCTTTACAGTCTTTGCGAAGGGAATCAAGCCGCGTCGCCCGGAGCCAATGTCCGGGCTATCGCGGCACGCTGCAGCTTTTAAGAATCCTTTTCTTCGCCGGCCAAAGTACGGACAAGATCGACAATGGAACGCCGGACTTTCGGATCTGAAATTTTTACAAAGGCCTTGTTGAGCTCGACGCCTTCACGACTGCTCAAGAAATCGACCACGTAGCGATCCGCCGCCCGCTCCGCAAGGCCACCGGCCGCCGAATTCGGCTGCGACCGATATTCGCTGGTTGTCCCGGGTGCATCTTCGTAGAAGAACTGGACGCTGACGCCGAGCACGCGGGCAAGCTCGTAAAGCCGGCTCGCACCGATACGGTTGATGCCTTTCTCGTATTTCTGGATCTGCTGGAAGGTGAGGCCGAGCTGCTCACCCAGCTTCTCCTGACTCATGCCGAGCAGCATGCGCTGCAGTCGCACCCGGCTCCCCACGTGCAGGTCAAGCGGGTTTGCCCGCCGCGAGCCCTTTTCGACGACGTCGAAGTCATGCTCGGCAACTGCATCATCTTGTCTGGCCATGCCCCTATTCTCCCCACCCTGTGGCGACAAAACTCTTTTCCCCGCGCAATTCGTAGGTGCAGGCAAAGCGTCCGTCAACCGGAACAAGAGGTGTAAGTAGCGGATTTCGACTCCGCACTGAAATCGTCGGCTTAGTGAGCAGTGGACTTCTTGCGCCACAAGGAGCCCGCCAGCCAGCAAAAGCCGGCTAGCCAGAGGGCTGCGAACACCGCATCGCCGAATCGAGCATAGAGCGGAGGGGGCTTCGGACCCGGGAGATCGGTGTCGATGACCCCGCGCTCGTTGAGGCCCAGACTCGCGAGGACTCGCCCGCTGGCGTCGATCACGCCTGTGATTCCGTTGTTGGCGACCCGGATAAGCGCCAAGCCTTCCTCCACAGCCCGGACACGCGCCTGGTGAAAATGCTGGTGCGGGCCGGTCGTCTCACCGAACCAGCCGTCGTTGGTGATGTTGATGAGGGCGCGCGGCCGCTGGCCCGGCTCGACGACAGCGCCCGGAAAGATCGCTTCATAGCAGATAAGAGCGCTCACCGGTGGCAGTCCGGCCACCTCGAATAGCGGCCGTGGGGATCTTCCGACGGAAAACCCGCCCCGCCAACCGACGAGCTTCTGCAGCCCGAGCCGCTCGAGCAACGGCTTCAGCGGCATGTATTCCCCGAAGGGGACGAGATGCACCTTGTCGTAAATGGCCGTCGGCCGGCCATCGGAATCGATCGCGATCAGGCTGTTGAAAGCGCGCCTGCCTTGTGCCGGCGAAACGGCTCCGTCGGCCCTGAGCGCACCTGCAAGCAATTGCGTGCCTTCAGGCAGCATTCTGCCGATCGCAGCCAATGCTTCCGGCGTATCGAGCGGCAGAAACGGCATGGCGGCCTCGGGCCAGATCACGTGCGTGATCCCAGCGAGCCCGTCGAAACGGCCGTCCGGGGCGCGCTGGGAGAGGTTGAGGTGATCGATGAAAATGTCGCGCTGGTGTTCCGGCCGCCACTTGTTGCGCTGAGGGACGCTCGGCTGCACGAGCCGCAGGCGTACGCCTTCGATCGGCGCGGGTCGCGGCTCGGCAAGCTGGTAAGAGCCATAGGCCCACGCCAGGGGCAGCGGCAGCACGGCGAGCACGGCGGCGGCCAGGCCGGTCCGGACACGTCCATGCCCGGCCGCCGCATCGGCGAGAGCGACGGCCGGCGCACCAAAGATGAGGACGGCCAGCAACGTCAGGCCGTAAATTCCGAACAGTCCAGCCGATTGCATCAATGGCAGTGGCCAGGTCAGCGCGTAGCCGAGCACGTTCCAGGGAAACCCCGTCAGAATGTGCCCGCGCAGCCACTCGGCGGCAGACAGGGTCAGCGCCAAAGCGAGCACGCGCACCAGCCCTGGGCGCCAAAGGAGGGCGGCGGCAGCAGTCGCTGCGGCATAAAACAGCGCCAGCCCCGCCGGCATCAGCATGACCGCGAATGGCATCAGCCAGGCAAAGCGCTCGGCCTCGACAAGAAAGGCCTCGCCGATCCAGAACAGTCCGGCCAGGAAGTAGCCCGCGCCGAACCACCATCCGACGACGGCGGCGTTGCGCGCGTGAGCGGTAGCCGACCGGATCTCCGATTCCGCCGGCTGCTTTCCTGGATCCAAGGCGCCGTCGATCAGCCACGCGAGAACGGGGAAGGAGAGGAACAGGACAGGCCAGAGGAAGAACGGGGCCATCGCCAGCGCGCACAGGCCGCCGCTGATGAATGCGACACAAACACGCTGCCAGCCCGTCAGCTTTCGTATGAAACAAGCGGCGCGATGGAGCCCATCCAAGCTGCTGATCTGCGCTGGCGCTGGCCCGCTGCCCCCTACGCGCGACATTCAGGATCGGAGCTGGCCGGCTGCGCTTCCGCCGTCACCGGCCTTCGGCGCGCGATCGGTGTGGATTTTCAGCTTGTTCACGCGCCGGGCGTCGGCATCGAGCACCTCGAACTCGACGCCTGACGGATGCTGCACCAGCTCACCCCGTGCCGGCACGCGGCCCACGAGCGCGAACACGAGGCCGCCGAGCGTATCGATCTCCTCTTCCTCGTCGTTGTTCAGCAGCTTGATGCCAAGATATTCCTCCAGCTCCTGCACGGGGGTGCGGGCGGAGGCCACAAGGCCGGACTTCGGGTCGAACTTGATGTTCGCCTCCTCGGCCTCGTCGTGCTCGTCCTCGATGTCGCCGACGATCTGCTCGACAAGGTCCTCGATCGTGACGAGGCCGTCGGTGCCGCCGTACTCGTCGATCACGAAGGCCATGTGGATGCGCGTGGTCTGCATCCGGATGAGCAGGTTCATCGCCGGCATGGACGGCGGAACGAAGAGCACCGGACGCCGGATTTTCGCGACAGCCAGAGGCCGTGTCAGGTCGACGCGGGAGAAGTCGAGCGCGCGCAACCTCGGTTTCGCCTGGCCGTTGTGTCCATTGGATCTGCGCGTGCCGCCTTGCGCCTCGGCCTCCTCGCCGTCGCTCTCCTCGGAAAGGACAGCGGCTTCGCTGTACAGCCAGCTCATCAGGTCCTTGATGTGGACCATGCCGCGCAGGTCGTCGAGCGTCTCGTGATAAAGAGGAATACGCGAGACGCCGGCCTCCTCGAAAGTCGCGAACAATTCGCCCAGCGTTTCGCTTTCGTCGATCGCAATGATGTCCGCACGGGGCACCATCACGTCATCGACCCGCAACCGCCCGAAGTGGAGCAGCCGCAGCATCATACGGCGCTCCTCCGCGCTGAAGGCGTCCTCGGTCTTGGTTCCGGTCTTCAGGGCGTTCTCGAGCGCATCGCGAAATGTCGGGGTTCCGGAGAGCCGCAGCAGGCCCTTCAAGCTGGAAAGCCAACTCTGGCCTTCACTTCCGTCGTCGGATTTCTGTTCGCTTCTGGATGGGTCGACGTCGATGCTCATAATGCTCAACGGGTTGCTTCTCACGCGTCAAAGTGATTCGGGGGCATAGGGATCCGGAACCCCCAGTTGCCCGAGGATTTCGACCTCGAGCGCCTCCATCTCGGCAGCTTCCGCCTCGGTCTCGTGATCGTAGCCGAGCAGATGAAGCAGTCCGTGGACCGCGAGATGCTGCAGATGGTGATGGAGTGGCTTACCTTCAGCTGCGGCTTCCCGGGCGACTGTTTCGGCCGCAAGCACGATGTCGCCGAGGTGGCGTCGCGATCCGGGCGGCAGACCATCCTCGCCGGCTGGGAAGGAGAGCACGTTGGTTGGCTTGTCCTTGCCGCGATAAGTCAGATTGAGGGCTCGCACACGCTCATCGGAGCTCAGGGCGATCGCGGCTTCGGCAGAGTCGAGCTGCAGCCTTCGAGCTACCGCATCTGCAACCGGGCCGAACACCTCATCGACGGGCGCGAGGGCGCCCCAGTTACCGTCTTCGATGATGATATCGAGCTGCAACCGTCCTGGAGGCTCCGGGTCATCATCGCCGCCATCGGACGGCGGCTCGGCGATCACGGTTTCAAGTGTCTCGTTCATGTCGTTCGCGCTTGGCTTCGGCAGCCTGGCCCCGATCATAAGCCTCGACGATCCGTGCGACCAGATCCCGCCGCACCACGTCCGAGGACGTGAACCGGACCACCTCGATCCCCTGAATTCCCGCCAGCAGCCTGACGGCTTCCTCCAGCCCGGACCGCTGGCCAACGGGCAGGTCGATCTGGCTCGGGTCTCCAGTTATGACCATCTTCGAGTTCTCACCAAGGCGGGTGAGGAACATTTTCATCTGCATGCTGGTCGTATTCTGCGCCTCGTCCAGAATGATGTAGGCGTTTGAGAGGGTACGGCCACGCATGAAGGCCAGCGGCGCAATCTCGATCACGCCGGTTTCCAGGTCTCGCCCCACCTTTTCCGGCGGCAGCACGTCATAGAGTGCATCGTAGAGAGGGCGCAGATAAGGATCGACCTTCTCGCGCATGTCGCCAGGCAGAAAGCCCAGCCGCTCGCCTGCCTCAACCGCCGGGCGCGAAAGAATGATGCGCTCGACAATGCCTCGCTCGAGGCAGTAGGCGGCATAAGCGACCGCAAGATAGGTCTTGCCGGTGCCGGCCGGCCCCAGCCCGAATACCAGATCCGTGCTTTCGAGGCCGCGGATATATTGGCTCTGCGTCGGCGTGCGCGCCTTGATGACGCGCCGCCTGGTCGTGATCTGAGCCTGGCCATCCGGCGACTTGCCGGGCTTCTCCTCCCGGCCATGCCGGATCAGCCCGTCGAAATCACCGGGTCCGACCTGCTCGCCGCGCGCGACTCGCGCGTAAAGCTGCTCGAGCACGTTGCGCGCGATGTTGCACGCCGGCTCCGAGCCGGACAGGATGACGACGTTGCCGTGAGCGTGTGCCTCGATGCCGAGGCGATCTTCTATCAGCGCGAGATGCGCATCGTACTCGCCCAACAGCTCGGCGAGGTGGCGGTTACTTTCGAAGGGGACGACCAGACGCTTCTTGGCAGAGGAGGCCCTCGTCGGCCTGCCGGCTCCGGAAGCTGCTGCCCCGCGATATGCGTTCAAAATGCAATCTCTCCCGTGCGGCCAACCCACGACTCGGGGCTACCGCTGTCACTATACTAGCCTATGTAGTGGAGATGTGACACCCGTCCAGCACGTGCGAACAAAAAGCGACCTGCTATCGCACGACTCCGGCCAGGCTGTTGGTGCTGGCATCCGAGATTTCGACGGGCAGAATGCGGCCGAGCAGGCTGGGCTCGGCCTCGGCGTGGACAGCCTGAAGGTAGGGCGAGCGCCCGACGAGCTGGCCGGCCTTGCGCCCAAGCTTCTCGAACAGAACCGGGAACACCCTGCCCACGCAGCGGGCATTGAACTGCCGCTGCTGCGCCTGCAGCAGCTCTTGCAGCCGAGCGAGCCGGGCGGCCTTGACCTCCTCCGGCACCTGTTCCTCGATGTTGGCCGCCGGGGTGCCGGGTCGCGGGCTGTACTTGAAGGAGAACGCCTGCGCAAATCCGACCTGCCGCACCAGCTTGAGCGTATCCTCGAACTCCTGTTCGGTCTCTCCCGGGAAGCCGACGATGATGTCCGTCGAAAGCGCGATGTCCGGCCGCGCGGCGCGGATCTTCTCCACGATGCGCAGATAATCCCGGGCCGTATGCTTCCGGTTCATCGCGGCGAGGATGCGGTCCGACCCCGCCTGGAACGGCAGATGCAGGTAGGGCATCAGCTTCGGCAAATCCCGATGCGCTTCGATGAGCTCATCGTCCATGTCGTGCGGGTGGCTCGTCGTATAGCGCAGACGTTCAAGCTGCTCGATGCTGGACAGGTGCCGCAGGAGCTTGGCGAGTGACCATGTCCGCCCGTCGGGTCCTTCCCCGTGGTAGGCGTTCACGTTCTGGCCGAGCAGCGTGATTTCCCGCACGCCCTGCTCAACGAGTCGGCGCGCCTCCTCGGTGATCTGGACAACGGGCCGCGAGATCTCCATGCCGCGAGTGTAAGGCACCACGCAGAACGTGCAGAATTTGTCGCAGCCCTCCTGTACCGTCAGGAAAGCGGTGGCGGGCCTCGTCCCCCGCCGCTCTGGGAGGTGGGCGAACTTGTCCTCGTCCGGGAATTCCGTGTCGATGAGCTGGCGATGCTCGGCTTGCGCTTTGGCCGCAAGCTCGGGCAGGCGGTGATAGGCCTGGGGTCCGACGACGAGGTCGACGATGGGCGCGCGCGCGATGATCTCGGCACCTTCGGCCTGTGCGACGCAGCCCGCGACGGCGATCAAGGTTTTCTTGCCATCGACCTCTCGCGCAACCTTCAGCTGCCGCATGCGGCCGAGCTCCGAATAGACCTTCTCGGCCGCCTTCTCGCGGATGTGACAGGTGTTGAGGACGATCATGTCGGCCTGGGCCGGGTCCTCGGTCTCCGAATAGCCATGCTGCGCAAGGGCCTCGGCCATGCGCTCGCTGTCATAGACATTCATCTGACAGCCGTACGTCTTGATGAAGACCTTCCTGGCCCCAGGCATGAAGAACCTCACAGCTTCCGTCGGCGACGGCATCCGGAATATGGGTTGCGCCGCATCATTCTATACAGCTCAGCTATCGCTCAGGTTCCGAAATGCATTGTCGCGTCTGTAGATCATGGTTGCTGCATTGCAATATCATTTTACGCACGATGTCCAGACGCTTGCCTGTCTCAGCATCCGTCTGGATGAGGGCGCCAAGCCAATGGCCTAATCATTCCGTCCACGCAGCAATCTGGCAAGGGCTTGCCGGATCCTGTCCTCCGTATACCGGGCCAGTTCCTTACGGTCGGCAAAGTCGGAGAGTGACACTGGCGGGTCGATGCTGATCTTCACGTCGAGTGGCCCGGCCTTGAGCAGCTCCCAGGCGTGAGCGGCCATTTCCATGTCGCCGTACCAGCCGACAAGAGATCTGCCGGACCGGCCAAGCGGAATCCCATGCAAATGCGTATAGGCGATGGCAAGCGTCTGGACACAGGCACCCGGGGCGGCGGCGAGCCCGTTGGCGAGCGTCGGTTTCACGGCCGCGAACAAAGGGCTTTTGAACGGCAGGACGCGATTGCCGTCGCTGGAGGTGCCTTCCGCGAAAAGAACGATCGCGTCGCCCGATTTCAGCCGCTCGATGATTTCCGTCGTCGCCTGTCCAACCGCGGTGCGGCGCTCCCGATCGACAAAGACGCTGCGTTGCAAACGCGCGAGCGATGAGACGAACGGCCAGCTTCCGACCTCCTTTTTTGCGACGAACGAGACGGGCGCGACCGCCGACAGCACGGGGATGTCGAGCCAGGAGACGTGATTGGCGACCACGAGAACCGGGGTGTTCTCCGCAATCTTGCCCTCGACGTGAAGCCTGATTCCGAGCAGGCGGCAAACCTGCCGATGGTACCAGTGCGGAAATTTGCGCGCGTAGTGCGGCGAGATCCGAAGGAGGCCGGCCTGCACGGGCATGAGTGGCAGGGTCAGCCCGGCAAATCCGGCAAGGATGGCGGCTGCCCGCGGCGCACCTCGGCGATTTGAGCTCGGCGTCGGGTCGGTTCTCATTTGCCGTTCAACGACCGATGCCGAAGATCGGCTCTCGGTCACGTGCTCTTTTTGCGGCGCAACGGTATGCCGTGCAACTCGAGCCGGTGGCCGACCAGCTCGAACCCGAGCTCCCGGGCGACGCGTTCCTGCAACTTCTCGATGTCCTCGTTGCGGAATTCGATGACCTGGCCTGTTTCAAGGTTGATCAGGTGGTCGTGATGCTCGCGGGTGGCCTCCTCGTAGCGACGGCGCCCGGCCGCGAACTCGTGGCGCTCGAGAATGCCATTTTCCTCGAACAGCTTGACGGTCCGGTAGACGGTCGAAAGAGAGATCCGCGGGTCGATCTGGTGGGCGCGCCGGTAGACCTCGACCACGTCCGGGTGGTCCTCTGCTTCCGTGAGGACTCGTGCGATGGTACGGCGCTGACCCGTCATACGCAGCCCGCGCTCGCTGCAAAGCCTTTCGATGCGGCTCGGGGACTGATCCTCTGCGCCGGCCATCCTATTCAGCCAATGCCCCTCCATGACGGACCTTTTCCGTCTTTGTTCTCGCTTATAGATGAGCCGCGTGTAACGCGTCCACCCATGGGTCAGCCGCCGATGAGCTTTGACATGATGATCGCGTCGGTTGGGGCTTTCGCGGGGTGCTCGTAATAGCCGGGCCGACGGCCGACGATGCAGAAGCCCTGGGCGCGATAGAGCTGCCGGGCGACCGAATTATCCGCCGCAACCTCCAGGAAGAGCCGCGTTGCTCCGCGTTCGGCTGCCAGTCTGGCGAACTCGCCGACGAGTCGGGAGCCGATCCCTTGACGCTGAGCCTCTGGCAAAACCCCGACGGACAGGATTTCCGCCTCGTCGACAACGACGCGGCCTAGAATGAAGCCGATCGGGCGTCGTCCGCTGATTGACCTGGCAAGCAGGGCGATGGAGCCGGGATGCGAATGCAGGGACGCGAAGTCGTCGCTGGACCATGCCGGGGTGAACAGCGCCGCATGGAGCGCGCTCAAAATTCGATTGACCTCAGGGCTGGAGGCTTCGATCAGCTCGAGAATTGCTGGTCGCTCGGAGGTCATCATACCCGCGGCAAGGATTTGCCCGTCTGCGGCTTGGCGTCCGGAGGGCGCAGATAAAGGGGCACGAGCGGATCGCGCACAGGTAGCGACGCGGCAAGGCGGGCGAGGTAGCGGGCGTCCGGCTGCAATGTTGGCAGTTTTGCTTCGGCCTCTCGCCCGGCCCGGCGGGCTGCCTCGCTGACCGAAAGTCCGCCACTGCCGACACAGAGCAGGGGAGCAGGCGCCTCGAGCGCAGCCGCAGCGTCCGGCGCCATGACTGTGGCTTGAGTCAGAGGTTCGGTGGCTTGCAGTTCGAAAACCTGAACGAACACCTTCCCGCCGCGTGCATCGACGCACACGGCTAAAACTGATCCGGCCGCAGCTTCGCCAAGCTCCGAAATGGCTCGATATGCCATCACGTGCAGGCTCGTGGTCGCGCGGATCGGCAGTCCTGTTGCCAGCGCAAGTCCCCGGGCGGCGGCGACACCGACGCGTGTTCCCGTGAACGTCCCAGGCCCCTCGGTGACCGCGATGGTGTCCAGGTCTCGCAGACTCGCTCCGGATTGATCCAGAACCTCGCCGATCATGGGGATGAGCCGCTCGGCTTGTCCGGTCGCCATCTCCTCGTACCGCCAGGTGAGCTGGCCGTTCCAGAGGATAGCCGCCGAGCAGGCGCCGAAGCATGTATCGAAGGCGAGGACGTTCATGGACGCAGACCTATATCGGCCTACGCCCACAGGCGCCATCGGGCATGTTGACTGGATAGGGAAATCGTCGACCGCGCATTGTCCCGGCGGTCGACGGTCTCGGGTCGCGGGTCCTGCAGGCCGTTAGACTAAACCGCCTGCACTTCCTGCACGTCGGGGCAGAAGTGGCGCAGCAGGTTCTCGATGCCATGGCGCAGGGTCGCCATGGAACTCGGGCAACCGGCACAGGCCCCGCGCATGTGCAGGAACACCACGCCGTCTCGATAGCCGTGGAAGGTGATGTCGCCGCCATCCTGGGCCACCGCGGGACGCACCCGCGTTTCCAGGAGCTCCTTGATGGTCAGCACCGTCTCCTCGTCCTTCGGATCGTAGTTCTCGCCGGCCGCGTCGTTGGCGCTCTCGCGACCCATCACGGGCGCTCCGGACATGAAGTGCTCCATGATAGCTCCGAGAATGGCCGGCTTGAGGTGCTGCCACTCGCTATCGCCCTTGGTCACGGAGATGAAGTCGGCCCCCAGGAAAACTCCTTTCACGCCCTCGACCTCGAACAGCCGTTGCGCGAGGGGGGATTCGGCTGCTTCCTCGGGTGAGCGGTAATCGGCCGTTCCGTCACCCAGAACCGGCCTGCCCGGGATGAACTTCAGAGTAGCGGGATTCGGAGTCGGTTCGGTCTGGATGAACATGCAAATCTCCTTGGGAACCTGGCACGGCAGTGCCAAGCGGCATCGTCCAGCTTTAGAATTATTCTACTAGCTAGTGCCAACCCGGTCAAAAGTCGAGGGCTGCAATCGGGCTTTCCTCACGCGAGCGCCTGGAGATCCTCCAGCGTCAGGTTGCCCGGCACGATCGTGATCGGAATCGGGAACGAGCCCGCGGCCGTGCCCGCCGCCAAGGACGAGACGAGGGGGCCCGGGCCCCCAGCGTCCGTTGCCGCGCCGAGCGTCAGTACGGCGATGTCCTCGTCCTCTTCGATGAGCTCGAGGATGGCTTCCGACTTTTTGCCTTCCCGGATCACCTCTTCAGTATGGACGGATTCGAAACCTGCCGCGTTGAGCTTGCGGCGGAACAGCCGGAACAGGGCTTTGGCCTTGTTCGTCTCCTCCTCGAGCTGCACCTGCCGCACACCGACCCAATGCTGGTATTCCTGGGGCTCGATGACGTAGAGCAGCAGGATCGATCCTCCCGTGTGCGCTGCGCGCAACGCGGAAAAGTACAAAGCGGCCTCGACCTCCTCGCTCTCGTCGACGATGACGAGATACTTGCGTCGATGCCCTTCCTCGAAAACCCGGCGCTTTTTCGTGACCATGCGCAATGCTGTCATGTTGCGGGCCTGCCAGCAATCCCAGCGCCAGCCAAGCTCACCCGTTGGAATGATCCGGCTCGCCTCTTGAGATAACTGCCATATCGCCCAAGTGGTCCTTACCGCCGGACGAAACCGACGATGTCCTTGACCTTATCCATGATCGGCGCAGCGATCGCCTCTGCACGGCGTGATCCATCGGCGAGGATGCGATCGATCTCCGCCGCATCGCTGGCCAGCCGGCGCATCTCGGCACCAATCGGGGCGATCGTCTTGACGGCTATCTCGGCGAGGGCCTTCTTGAAGCTGGAGAAGGGACCACCGCCGAACTCGCGCAGCACGGAAGGCACGTTGGTGCCGGCCAGGGCAGCGTAGATGCCAACTAAATTCTCGGCTTCCGGACGCCCTTCGAGCCCAAGCTCCTCGGAAGGGAGGGGCTCGGGATCGGTTTTCGCCTTCTGGATCTTGCGCGCAATGGCGTCCGCATCATCCATGAGGTTGATGCGCGAGAGGTCCGAAGGGTCGGACTTCGACATCTTCTTGGTGCCGTCGCGGAGGCTCATCACGCGCGTCGCAGGCCCGGTGATGATGGGCTCTGGCAGCGGGAAGAACGCTCCATCCTCGAAGCCGGCCGCCACGATCGAATCGCGGTAGTCGTTGTTGAACTTCTGCGCGATGTCGCGTGCCAGCTCCAAATGCTGCTTCTGGTCCTCGCCGACGGGTACGTGTGTTGCGCGATACACCAGAATGTCCGCTGCCATCAGGTTCGGATAGGCAAAGAGGCCGACCGAGGCGTTCTCACGGTCCTTGCCGGCCTTTTCCTTGAACTGGGTCATGCGGTTCAGCCAGCCGAGCCGCGCGACGCAGTTGAACACCCAAGCCAGCTCAGCGTGCTGGTGCACCTGCGACTGATTGAAAATGATGCTCTTCTTCGGATCGAGGCCGCAGGCGATGTAGGCCGCCGTCACCATGCGGATAGCGTTCTTGAGCTCGGTTGGCTCCTGCCAGACGGTGATGGCGTGCAAGTCGACCACGCAGTAGATGCACTCGTGCGTATCCTGCAGCCTGATCCACTGCAGCATGGCTCCGAGATAATTGCCGAGATGGAGCGAGCCGGTCGGCTGCATCCCCGAGAAGACGCGCGGCGTAATCTTCATGGCCTTCCTGTGGTTTTGAGATCGCGGGCGTTATGGCGCGCCGGGCAGTCCGGTGCAAGTGGACGGATCGCATGGCCGGTGATCAAGCTGCCCGGCGCATGAACCGGCGGAGCTGGTCGATCCGGAGCACACCGGTGGCGACGATCATCATCGCGTAGATGCTGATGCCCGCCGCGACGAGCCCGGCCAGGCTCGCGCCGCGCACGATTAGACCGGCCTCGCGTGCGAAGTACGGGTTCATCACGGGCAAGATACCCGCGATCGCGAGGCCCATGACGACGCTCGCCAGCAGGATCAGCCAGGTGTTGCGAATCAGCCGTCGGTCGGCCCGGTAGTCACCGGACCGCATCAGCGCCAGCATGAGCAGCCCGGCATTGATCCAGCCGGCCATGGTCGTTGCGATAGCGATGCCGACGTGCGGCATCCAGCCGAGGCGCTGGAACAGAAAGAACAGCACCGCGGAGCCCACGGCATTCACGACGAGATTGATGGACGCAAACCACATCGGCGTGCGCGTATCCTCGCGCGCGAAGAAGGCCGGCTGAAAGACCTTGATCATCACGAACGCGGGCAGCCCGATCGCAAAAGCCGCGAGGGCGGCCGCCGTGGCGTCGGTATCGGCGGCAGAGAACGCTCCGCGCTGGAACAGCACGCTTATGATCGGCTCCGCAGCGATCACGAGTGCGACGGCTGCCGGAATCGTGAACAGCAGCGCGAACTCCAGCGACCGGTTCTGACTGTCGTGTGCCGCGGCACCATCGCCCGCGCGCAGCTTGCGCGACAGGTCGGGCAGCAGCACCACTCCGACCGCGACACCGATAATGCCCAGGGGCAATTGATAAAGCCGGTCGGCGTAATAGAGGTATGAGACGGCGCCCGCCTGGAGCGATGCGATGATCGTCCCGACGACGATGTTGATCTGCGTGATGCCCCCGGAAATCAGCCCGGGAATGCCGAGCGCCACGAGGCGCTTCACACCCTCGCTGTAGTGCGGCCAAGTCAGTCTCAATCGCATCCCCGTGCGGCTGACGGCGATCCACAGCATCAAGAGCTGGGCAATGCCCGCGATCGTGACGCCGACGGCCAGGATCATTCCGGCGCCCGGCTGCGCATCATAGCCCGCCCAGATGGCGATCGAGATCGCCCCGATCAGCACGACGTTGAGGATGATCGGCGCCGCGGCTGCCGCCAGAAAGCGGGCCATGCTGTTGAGCACGCCTGACAGCAGCGCCACCAGCGACATGCATAAGAGGTAAGGGAATGCGATCCGCGTCAGCAGGACGGCGAGGTCGTATTTCTCCGGATCGCTGGTGAAACCCGGCGCCAGAAGCAGCATCAGCCAGGGCATCGCGATGATTGCGACGGCCGAAAACAGGACGAGCACAAAGGTGAGGCACGCCAGAGCTTCCTCAGCGAATTGCCGTGCGGAATGGTGGCCGTCGCCCTCAAGCCTCTTGGCGAACAGCGGCACGAACGCGGCATTGAAAGCGCCTTCCGCGAAAAGGCGACGGAACAGGTTCGGGAACCGGAACGCGACGAAGAAGGCGTCGGCAACGAAGCCTGTGCCGAGGGCAGCAGCGATCAGGATATCGCGAACGAAGCCGAGCAGGCGGCTCATCATCGTGAGGCCGCCGACTGTGGCGAATGCGCGGTAAAGGTTCATGCAGCCTCGGCGGTTCGCGACAGGACGCCGGCAAGCCGTTCGCGGATGGCCGCCTGGCGCTGCTCGCTCGTGACCTTCTTGCCCGTCAGATCGGTAACGTAGAAGACGTCCACCGCCTTCTCCCCGTAGGTGGTGATGTGCGCCGAGGTGATGTCGAGATTGAGGTCGGACAGCGTGCTGGTGAGGTCATAAAGCAGCCCGGGCCGGTCTCGACCCGACACCTCGATCACCGAGAACTCATCGGACAGACTATTGTTGATGATTGTCTCCGGCTCGACGGTAAAGGCCGTGATGCGCGGCTCGGACGGCTTCCGCTTGGCCATGAGCTCAGCCATTCGCACCTCGCCCTTGAGCGCCCGATCGATGGTGCGTGTGATCCGCGCCATGCGGCGCGCCTCGTCGGCGTCATCGGGCAGCTCCCGTTGCAGCAGGAACGTGTCGAGGGCCAGGCCGTCGCGCGTGGTCGAGATGTGTGCGCCGATGATGTTGGCGCCGCTGGCCGCGCAGGCGCCAGCAAACAGTGCCAGCAGTCGCGGGTGGTTCGGCGCGACGATCGTCAGCTCCGTGATTGCGGTGAAGGCGTTGGAGGTGAAGGAGGTCACGAGCCGCTGGGCGTCTGCATCCGCCCGCCGGATCAGGTTCGCGTGCTCGACCTGCTTGTGAGTATCGGTCTTGAGCCAATAGTCGTCATAGTGGCGCTGGATGAAGCGCTCGACCTCTTCCGGGGGCCAGCCCGCCAGCTCTGTCCGCAATTGCGCCTGGGCTTCCGAGATTCGTTGACGCCGTGAGACCCGTGTATGGCCGCCGGCGACGAGGGGCTCCGTCTGCCAATAGAGCTCGCGCAGAAGCTGACCCTTCCAGCCGTTCCACGTGCCGGGGCCGACGGCGCGGATGTCGGCGACCGTCAGCAGAAGCAGCAATTTCAGCCGCTCCGGGCTTTGTACGACCGCCGCGAAGTCGCGGATCGTCTTGGGGTCAGCAAGATCGCGGCTGAGCGAGATGTTGCTCATTTCGAGATGATGCTCGATGAGCCATGCGACCGTGTCCGTCTCGGCAGCGGACAGCCCGAGCCGCGGGCAGAGCCGCCGGGCAATGCCGGCGCCGACCTTCGAATGGTCCTCGACCCGGCCCTTGCCGACGTCGTGCAGGAAGGCTGCGACGTAGAGCGCACGCCGGTTCTGTATGGAGCCGATGATCTCGGTCGACAGGGGTAAGCTTTTCGCCCGCCGGCCTTCCTCGATGCTGCTGAGCTCGCCGACCGTGCGCAGCAGGTGCTCGTCGACGGTGAAGTGATGATACATGTTGAACTGCATCATCGAGACGACCCGCCCGAACTCGGGGATGAACCGGCCGAGCACACCTGCCTCGTTCATACGCCTGAGGGTCGTCTCCGGATTGTTCTTGGACGTGAGGAGCTGCAGGAAAATTCGATTGGCTTCAGGATTTTGCCGCAGCTCGTCGTCGATCAGCCTGAGGGAGCTGCGCAGCACGCGGATGGCATTCGGGTGGAAGAAGCTGCCGGTTTCCTCCGCCACCGCGAAAAACCGGATCAGATTGACCGGATCCCGCTTGAAGACGTCCTGGTCGGCGATATTCAGCCGCTCGTTGTCGATGCGGAAACCGGTCGTCCGGCGGATGCGGCGCCGCGTCACCCAGGTCACCGGGTTCAGCAACTGCTCCAACCGCGGGGCCGACTTCAGCTGCTGCATCTCGAGCGACGAGCAGAGGATGGTCGTCAGGTCGCCGACATCCTTCGCCACCAGGAAGTAGTGCTTCATGAATCGCTCGACGCCGCGCAGCCCGCGAGCGCTCCGGTAGCCCAGCCGCTCCGCCATGACCGGCTGCAGATCGAACGTCAGGCGCTCCTCTGCGCGGCCGGTCAGGAAGTGCAGGTTGCAGCGCACGCTCCACAGGAAGCTCTCGCACCGGCGAAAGGTCGCCATCTCGGCAGGGGTGAAGACGCCGGCGCTGGCGAGGCCTTTGCCCGGCCCCTCGCCGTGGACGTACATGGCGAGCCAGTGCAGCGTATGCAGGTCGCGCAAGCCCCCCTTGCCGTCCTTGATGTTGGGCTCCACACGATAGCGGCTCTCGCCGGAACGCCGATGCCGCTCGTCGCGCTCGGCCATCTTCGCCTCGATGAACGGGCGGGCAATGGCGCTCGTCACCACCTCGGCGCGGAAGCGACCTTCAAGCTGCCTGAACAGATCGGCATCCCCGTGGATCAGGCGCTGGTCGAGCAGGGCCGTCAGGATGGTGAAGTCGGACAGCGCCAGCTTGATGCACTGGTCGATGGTGCGCGTTGCGTGCCCCACCTTCAACCCGAGATCCCACAGCAGATAGAGCATGTACTCGGCGACGCTCTCGCCCCAAGGGGTCTGCTTGTAGGGGAGCAGGAAGAGCAGGTCGATATCGGAGCCGGGGGCCAGGAGGCCGCGGCCGAAGCCTCCCGTGGCGACGATCGCCATCCGCTCGGCATCGGAGGGATTGGTCGCGCAGTAGACGTGCGTCACCGCGTAGTCGTAAATGAGCCGGATCAGCTCATCGGTGAACTGCGAGAGCCCGGCAGCACAACGCCGGCCATTGCCGTCCGATGCAAGCTGCGCCTCGGCGGAGGCGCGGGCGTGTTTCAGCAAAGTTCTGCAATAGTCGAGGACTGCGGCACGCACGTCGCCGGCGCCGGCCTTCTCGGTCGCAAGCCGCGCCAGAGCATGCCGCGCTTCGAGCGGGTCGAAATAGGGTGGCTTGGCCAGCGTCGTGACGTCCATCCGATAATCCGCTTCAGCAGGTCACATACCCGTGCCGATCCCTTTCCGGTTGAGAAGAGGTCGAAGCGAGGAGCCGGCGATCATCGCCATCGCCGTAGCCATCCCTCACTCGTGCCCCCGATCTCTCTCTTCGGGAGAGGTGGTGAAATTGCCTGCTGCGATACAACCTCAAACCAGCGGAAACCCAATCCCGCGAGCCATTCCTAGCGCGCCTGCGACTCCTTGCGCCGCAGGCTCTTTAGCTCATATAGGGCTTCGAGCGCCGCACGCGGACTAAGCTCGTCTGGGTTGATCTTATCAAGAGCCAGCTCGAGTTCGGAGGGGGCATCGCGTCCGCCCGAGGCAGGTCGAGAGGGCTCATGGGCAAAGAGCGGCAGGTCTTCCAGCGAGCCGCTGGTGCCCTGGCGACGATCCGTCTTTTCGAGCCGGGCCAGCACCTCCCGCGCCCGCTTGACGACGGCAGGCGGCAAGCCAGCCAGTTTCGCGACCTGGATACCGTAGGACCGGTCAGCCGCCCCGGGTTGCACCTTGTGCAGGAAAACGATCTCGTCGTTCCACTCCTTCACGTCCATGGTCACGGCGACGAGATTGGGCAGGCGGCCGGTGAGCGCCGTCAGTTCATGATAATGCGTCGCAAACAGCGCCCGGCAGCGGCAGACATCGTGCAGATATTCGACCGTCGCCCACGCGATCGACAGGCCGTCGAAGGTCGCGGTGCCGCGGCCGATCTCGTCGAGGATGACGAGGGACCGCTCGCTCGCCTGGTTGAGGATGGCTGCAGTCTCCACCATCTCGACCATGAACGTCGAGCGGCCGCGCGCCAGGTCGTCGGCGGCCCCGACACGGGAAAAGAGCCGGTCGATGACACCGATGCGGGCCGAGCGCGCCGGCACGAACGAGCCGATCTGGGCAAGGAGGGCGATCAGGGCATTCTGCCGGAGGAAAGTCGACTTGCCGGCCATGTTGGGGCCCGTCACAAGCCATATGCGGCCGCCGTTGCTCTCCTCGTCGAAGCCTTGCTGGCGCGCTGCACCTTCCCCCAGCACGCAGTCATTCTCGATGAAGGGTGACGCCTTGGCCTGGCGCAGCGCCTGCTCGACCACAGGATGGCGTCCGCCGCGGATCTCGAACTCCAGCCCTTCGGTCACGTCCGGGCGAACGTAATTCTCCTGAATGGCGAGCTCGGCGAGACCTGCACAATGGTCGAGCTCGGCGAGCGCTGCGGCGGTCTCGCATAACGCGCGCTCGAGCTCTCCAACGGCCCGCGCGAGCTCGGCAAAGACCTCCTGCTCGATGGCCAGCGCGCGCTCGGCAGCCGACGCGATCAGCCCCTCCGTTTCGGCCAGCTCGCTGGTGGTGAAACGGACGGCATTGGCGAGGGTCTGGCGGTGGCGGAATTTTGCGGAGAGAGGCTCTGCCATCAGCGGCTTTGCGTTGGCTGCGCCGACCTCGACGTAGTAGCCGAGCACATTGTTGTGCCGGACCTTGAGGGTCCTGATGCCCGTCTCCTCCACATAGCGGGCTTCCAGCGCCGCCATCACCTTGCGGCTGTCGTCCCGGAGCCGCCGCGCTTCATCGAGATCGGTGCGGAAACCTTCGCGGACAAATCCGCCGTCGCGCCGGTGCACCGGCGGCGTCTCGACGAGCGCGGCGCGGAGGCCATCTGCCAGCGCGCGGGTTTCGGGCCGGGACAGGCGCGTTTCGATCGAGGCCAGCTCCACGGGCAATCCGATCCCATCAGCCGAGAGGCGGAGCAGCTCGCCGAGGGCGGACGCCACTGTCAGTCCGTCCCGGACGGCGGCAAGATCCGCAGGTCCGCCGCGCTGCAAGGCGAGTCGGGAAACGGCGCGCGCAATGTCGGGCGCGCTGCGCAGCGCGCTCCGGACATCTTCCCGAAGGCGATCGCGTTCGAGCAGATAGGCCAGCGCATCAAGCCGCGTCCGGATGGTCCTGACATCCCGCAGCGGGCTTGCCAGGCGCGCTGCCAGCTCGCGGGCCCCCGGACCGGTGACCGTCCGATCGATGGCAGCCAGAAGGCTCCCCTGCCGGCCACCGGACGCTCCGCGCACGAGCTCGAGGCTCGCCCGCGTGGCCGCGTCGATCACCATCGCATTGGCCGGTCCCGTGCTGCGCGGTGGACGGATGATCGGCTGGCGGCCGATCTGCGTCAGCTCGACATACTTGAGGAGAGCCGCTGCCGCAGCCAGCTCCGGCCGGGAGAAGGTGCCGAATGCTGCCAAATCGGCCACTTCGAGACGTGCCTTGATGGCACGCTCGCCGGTCATGCTGTCGAATGTGGCACCAGGGACGGGCGTCGTCGCGGCTCCGATGGCCTCGATCCAGGTCTTGATGCGAGGATCGGCGAAGGTGCCGTCGGTTGCGATGATCTCGCTCGGCTGCAACCGTGCCAGTTCGCCGGACAGGTCGCTGATTGAGACCGAGCCGAGCTCGAACTCGCCGGTAGAGATATCGAGCGAGGCGAGGGCAACGATCTGATCACCGTCGTCGGCGCCCCGCGGGGCGACATGCAAAGAGGTGAGATAGTTGCGCGCTTTCGCATCCAGCAGCGAATCTTCGGTGATGGTGCCGGGCGTGACGAGGCGGACCACGTCGCGTCTGACGACTGCCTTTGAGCCGCGCTTGCGCGCCTCCGCCGGATCTTCGAGCTGTTCACAGACGGCGACGCGGTAGCCCTGCTTAATCAGCCGCTGCAGATACTCGTCGGCACGGGCTACGGGCACGCCGCACATGGGGATGTCTTCGCCGAGGTGCTTGCCCCGCTTGGTCAACACGATCCCGAGCGCCTGGGAGGCAACAACGGCGTCCTCGAAGAAGAGCTCGTAGAAGTCGCCCATGCGGTACCAGAGCAGGCTGTCCGGATTGGCCGCCTTGATCTCCAGGTATTGCGCCATGGACGGCGTTGCCTCGGTGAGCGCACGTCGCGCTGCGTTGGCGCCCTGAGGCGCATTTGCGTCAGCGTCATCCGAAGCTGGCGAAGTGGTCTCGTCGAGCTGCAGTCGCTGCGCCATGAGCTGTCCTGCCCCTTCATTCTCCGGCAACCACATATTCGTCCCTGGGCTGCAGGTCAAAAGCGGCTCCGCTCTTGCCCACTTTTGCCGTCCAGCAAGTTGCCGATGCCGCCATGAAATCGACGCGCACAGCTGATTGAACAATCGCCGGTTGTGCGAACTCAGTGCGCGGAAGTGGCCCGCGCGCGCCCTAGTTCTCGGAGGTTGTCATGCGTTTTGCCGGGGCCGGCCTGCTCGCTCTTCTGTTGTTTGTCGTGGTGCCGCCGGTGCAGACGGCTGCGCAGCAGAAGGCGAAGGGCGCAGGACCGTTCGCTACCAACGAGCAGATCCTGCAGTGGATCAACGATTACCGGTACGAGCCGAAGCCGCAGCGCCTCCCGGAGGCCGTCAAGGCGATGAGCCGCCTGGGACTTTTCAGGGATGAGGACACGGCGGGCGTCTACGTCGGGTTCATGGCCGGCGTGCTGGGGAGCAATCCGCGGTCGGCGGAAAAGCTTATCACCCGCATGTACCCGATGCCCCCTGAGGACCAGCACGCGATCATCAAGGCCATCGCCTACAGCGGCCTGCCGGACTGGAAGGGGCTGATGGGCAAGTTCGTCGAGCGTATGCCGGCGCGGAAGACACTGATCGACAGCTACCTCCAGGGGAAGGCGCCCGTTCTGCACGACTTGCCGCTCGACACGGGGCCGGCCCCGATCGATACGCTCTGGGGCTACTACTTCGCCACGGGATCGCTCGAGCCCGTGTATCGCATCGTCGGCGCCCTGAGGTGGGCGGACGACAAGAGCGACCTCAACCGTCTGACCGCCGGCAGCGTTGCCAAATGGACATTGGCCAACAACGCGACCCGGGACAAGGAGCTGCTGGACTTTCTGCGCGAGCAGCAGCACATGCGAAACCATCCCGAGAAGGTGCGAAAGGTGCTCAAGGAGGTTGTGGTCGCGGCGGAAACATTCGAGACCGGCAAGATCCGTAAGGATGCGCTCGCCGCGATCGAAGAACTAAAGCGCACCGGCCCGCAGCCGAACAACTCCTGGGCCAAAGCCGCCTACTGGGGCAGCACGGCCGTGGCTGTCGGTTGCGTCGTCGCCAGCGCACTCGGAGCAGCGGCTATCGGCGTGCCCTGCATCCTGACCGGCGCGGCGTCCTCGGCGGCGGTGAAGCTGCTGAACGGGCCGTGAGACACCTGCCGGGAGGCTGAGGCTTCCGGATGGCTTGGACTTTGGCCTCCCGCTAACCCACCTGCTCCAGAGGGGAGGGCAGGTTCACCCGGCCGGGAACTGCCGTGATTGGTCGAGCTCGCCAGGGTTCTCCCGTCCTACCTCGAGCAGATCGGAAATGGAGAGGGCGCCCCCCAAAGGAGGCGCCCAGTGCATTTCAAAGGACAGTCTGCGCTGCGGGAAACGGGCCGGGTGCACCGGCCCGCCGTGCTCCCTTCAGTTCGGCACCTTCTCCTGTGTGGCGGCCGGGGACTCCGTCGAGGCCGCAACCTTGCCGAGCAGGAGGGAGATGGCGTACTGGAGCTGCTTGTCCTTCTCCGGCTCCTGCGGCACGTAGGCCGACGAGCCAGACTCTTCCTTCACGCCCTCCTTGTCGGGCTTCAGGTGACCGCGGAGGCTCGCCTCGCCACGGGGCTTGGCAGGCTCCTTGCCCTGCAGCTCAGGCGGCAGATCCTGCTCCACGACGATATCCGGGTGGATGCCTTGCGCCTGGATCGAGCGGCCTGACGGCGTGTAGTAGCGGGCCGTCGTCAGGCGGATAGCGCCGTTGCTGCCGAGCGGAATGATCGTCTGGACCGAGCCCTTGCCGAACGACCGGGTGCCGATGACCGTCGCGCGCTTGTGATCCTGAAGGGCGCCTGCAACGATCTCGGAGGCCGAGGCCGAGCCGCCGTTGACCAGAACGACGATCTTCTTGCCGTCCGTGATGTCGCCCGGGCGTGCCTGGCTGCGCTGGGTCTCTTCCAGATTGCGCCCCTTCGTCAGCACGATGGCGCCCTTGTCGAGGAACGCATCGGAAACCGCAACGGCCTGGTCCAGCAAGCCACCGGGGTTGTTGCGCAGGTCAATGATGTAGCCCTTGAGCTTCTTGCCAGCTTCCTTCTTCAGCTCATCCACCGACTTCACGAGGTTCGCATGCGTCTGCTCGTTGAAGGTGGAGATCTTCACGTAGCCAACCTGATCGTCCGCCTCGAGCCGCGCCTTCACGGGGTTGATGCGGATGATATCGCGCGTGATCGTTACGTCGAACGGCTCGTCGCGACCTTTGCGCACTATGGTGAGCTTTATCGGCGTGTTGACCGGGCCGCGCATCTTTTCGACAGCCTGCTCGAGCGTCAGCCCGACGATTTGCTCATCGTCGAGATGCGTGATCAGGTCGTTGGCCTGGATGCCTGCCCGCTGAGCCGGCGTGCCGTCGATGGGTGCGACCACCTTGACCACGCCGTTCTCCATCGTGACCTCGATGCCGAGGCCGCCGAACTCACCCCGCGTCTGCACCTGCATGTCGCGGAAATGCTTCGGGCTGAGATAAGCCGAATGCGGGTCGAGCGACGCCAGCATGCCGTTGATCGCCGACTCGATGAGCTGGGTGTCGTCCGGCTTCTCGACATAGTCGGAACGAACGCGCTCGAGCACGTCGCCGAACAGGTCGAGCTGCCGGTAAATCTCAGAATTCGACGATGACGCCGAATAGGTCTGGGTGACATTCGCTACTGTCGTCAGGCCGGCGAGGCCGGCCATCAGCAAGAATGTCCAGAATGCAAATTCAGGCTTGCGCATTGTCTCTGTGCCTTATCCCTGCACCTTCAGCTGCTCTCCCTGGTGCCACCAGGGAGATGGGTCGACGGGGCGACCTTCCTTGCGGAACTCGACATATAGTACCGGGGCATTTTCATCGGACTGGCCCCCGGCTGCGACCTGCATCGTCCCGACCGGCTCGCCAGCAAGTATAAACTGGCCGAGCTGTGCGTCTATACGGGAAAGTCCGGCAAGTAATACATGGTATCCGCCTCCCGCATTTATAATCAAGAGCTGGCCGTAGCTACGAAACTCTCCAGCGTAAACAACCCAGCCATCAGAAGGTGACGTGACTTGGGCTCCGTACCGGGTCTGAATGACTATGCCCTGGGACTTGCGGCCATTCGACGTCGTTTCCCCGTAGGAGACGACCGTTCGCCCATGCGCGGGCATCGGCAACTTGCCCTTGGCCAGGTGGAAGGGCATGGCCGGCTGCATACGCCCCGGCGGCCCCAATAGTGGACCTGATCCCGGTGACAGCACGACGGCGACCTCTGTCTCTTTCGCCGTTGCGGCAGCCTTGCCATCCGGCGCCTTGCCGTGCGAGCCGGGCTGGCCTGCATCGGCGCCTTTGGGCAGCTGCTTGTTGTAGGTGGCGAGCCCGGTCTTTTCGGCCACCGTTTGATCGAGGGCCGTGATGAGCTCGCTGATGTTGCTGACCGATCTGGAGATCCGGTCGGCTTCCCGCCGCACGGCCGCCAGCTCGCCTTGCCGCTCGGTCAAGGAATGGCGCTTCTGCTCCATCAGCATGGCCACGCGGGCCTGGGCAGCTTTCAAACGTTCGGTCTCCGCTTCGATCTTCGCTCGTTCTTCCGCGATCTGTTTGAAAACCCGGTCGAGCTCCTGCAGGCGCGCCACGAGGTCTTGAACTTCCGCTTGCAGCTCCGGAATGGCGCGTCCGAGCAGCATCGCACTGCGCACCATTTCCAGCGCATCCTCCCGGCGGGTGACGATGACCGGCGGCGGGTTACGGCCGATCCGCTGCATCGCCGCAAGGAGGCTGCTGATCGATGAATGGCGTTGCTGCAGGGCCTCCTGATGCATCTTCTGTTGGGCAACGAGCGCATCGCGGCGCTCTTCTATGCTGCTGAGCTGCGCCTCGCTGAGCTGAACGCTGCGGGCGGCCGCCTGGAGTTGCTCGTTGAGCCGGGCGCGCTCCTGCTCCATGGTCGCGAGGTCGGCCTTGAGCTGCTTTTCCCGCTCCGCAGCCTCCTGGAGCCGCTTGCGATCCTGCTCGAGCTTCTGCTTGGCCTCGGTCGCGAGCTGCGACTGTGCCACCACCGGCGAAGCGGCCAGCAGAAGGGTGGCCGCCGCCGCGAGGCACACCGTCGCACGCTGTCCAGCCGCGCACCACCTACCGCCCGGGCGAGCCGCTGATGCCGCGTGTTCCCGTCGTGCCCGCATCTAGCCTCGTTCCGCGACCCTGCCCAATTGACCGGCGCGGTCTCGTACCCCGTCGCAACCCCGCATCAGAAATCTCTGCAACCGAATAAGGCAATTCTGGTACGGTGGGCAGTATCATAATACGTGCAGGCGGTGCGACCAATCGCGAACCTTTACTTCACTGGTGTGTTTCACGCTATTTGGGCGTCGTAATGCGCCGCCAGCAGCTGGCCCAGGAGCACGATCCAAATGAACAGCCTTTTCTATTTTCTCACCATCCTGGCGCCGGTTGCCGTTCTGGTCGTCCTGCTGCTCGGGCTTGTCAACCTGATGCGAGCCAGGAACGCGAATACGAGCCAGAAGCTCATGCGGTGGCGGGTCGGCCTTCAGTTCGTGGCCATCGTCCTCATCATGATCACAGTCTATCTGACCCACTGAGCCGGATTCGCTCCAGCGCTTCTTGACCGGTCGCGCTTCGGAGATACTGTCGTGAGCAGCGCTCCCGGCGAGGGGAAATCATGGTCGTTCTGAACAAGATCTATACGCGCACCGGTGATGACGGCACGACTGCCCTCGCGAGCGGCCAACGCGTGCGAAAGGACAGCATCCGCGTTGCCGCTTATGGCACGATCGACGAGACCAACGCGGCGATCGGGATGGCCCGCGTGCATCTGGCCGGCAGTCATCCTGGCCTCGTCGAAAAGCTCGCCCGAGTCCAAAACGATCTCTTCGACCTTGGTGCAGAGCTCAGCACGCCGGATACGGGAAAGCCAAAAGCGCGCGAACGGATGGAGATCACGCCGGCCCAGGTGAAGCGCCTGGAGGACGACATCGACGAGCTCAACGCCCACCTGCAACCCTTGCGGTCATTCGTGCTCCCCGGCGGCTCGCCCGGTGCGGCCGCCCTCCATATGGCGCGAACGATCTGCCGCCGGGCGGAACGGTTGATGGTTACGATGGCAGCCGACCCCAACGAGGGCGTGAGCCAGGTTGCTTTACAGTATGTCAACCGGCTTTCGGATCTGCTGTTCGTCGCCAGCCGCTACGTCAACGACCGTGGGAAGAGCGATATCCTCTGGGTCCCCGGGCAGAACAGGTAGACAAGACAGAGCGTGAGCTGCCAATCTGCAGCGGTTCATCTCTAGGGGTCGGGCGCGTGTTCATTCCAGTCTATGATCAGAATCCGCTGCGCTCGATCCAGTTTCAGGCCGTTACGACCGGCCTGATCCTGGTGAACATCGTCGTTTTCATCCTCCAGATAACAACGCTTTCGAGCCAGGTGATCCTGGGCTTCGCGCTCGTGCCCAACGACCTTCTGGGCCTCGGCGCGGCGGGGCAGGGCAGGTTGCTGGCGCCAGGGAATGAGATCGGCATCCCCGAACGGCTGACGCTCATCTCTTACATGTTCTTCCACGGCGATATCCTGCATCTCGCCGGCAACATGCTGTTCCTCTGGGTTTTCGGCGACAATGTCGAGGATGCGCTCGGCCACCTCAAATTCTTGATCTTCTATCTGACCTGCGGGGTCGTGGGAGGTCTTGTCCACGCGCTGATGATGCCGTCGTCCGAAATGCCCCTGATCGGCGCCAGCGGGGCGGTCGCTGGTGTGATCGCGGCCTACCTGATGCTCCATCCCCGGGTTCGGGTCTGGGTGCTGATATTTCGGTTCATCCCGATCCAGATTTCGGCCGCGTTCGCGCTTGGCGCCTGGATTTTCACGCAGTTCCTGATGGTGCTGCTGCCAGAGGTGGGGCCCGTCGCCTGGTGGGCGCACATCGGCGGGATCATTGCCGGCGCCGTTCTCGTCACCGTGATGCGCCGGCCCGGAGTCCCGCTGTTCGACCGCAATATTGCATAGCAGCGGCTACGGATGCGAATAGCTGGCGGAACACCCTGTCGGCCCGACGATTGACTTGCAGAAAACGTGAGAATACGGTGCCCTTTCGCACCTGCGAAGGGTCTCTCCCACACGTAGCCCGCGCTGGGTGAGATCGAAGGTTGAGACAGATCGTCCCGCAATCGAAGCGTTGCGGAAGTCGCTTGGCTGCTGGCAAATACGTTATGCGACTGAAGGAAGATTCTGGAGAGTTTCAGATATGAAGATCCTCGTGCCGGTCAAGCGCGTGGTCGATTTCAACGTCAAGATCCGGGTCAAACCGGATGGCTCGGGAGTCGAGCTTGCGAATGTGAAGATGTCCATGAACCCCTTCGACGAGATCGCCGTGGAAGAGGCGATCCGGCTGAAGGAAAAGGGCATCGCAACGGAGATCGTCGCCGTCTCCATTGGGCCCTCCAAGGCACAGGAGACGATCCGAACCGCGCTCGCGATGGGTGCCGACCGCGGTATCCTGATCGAGACCGACGAGGGCGTAGCCGTAGAACCTTTGGCAGTGGCGAAGCTTCTCAAGGCCGTGGTTGCCGACGAGCAACCCGGCCTTGTTATTTTGGGCAAGCAGGCCATCGACGACGATTGCAATCAGACCGGCCAGATGCTGGCGGCGCTCCTTGGCTGGCCGCAGGCGACTTTCGCATCCAAGGTCGTCATCGACAATGGCTCGGCCTTGGTGACCCGCGAGGTCGACGGCGGCCTCGAAACCTTGAAGCTGCAGCTGCCGGCCATCGTCACGACGGACCTCCGCCTCAATGAGCCGCGTTACGCCTCGCTTCCCAACATCATGAAGGCGAAGAAGAAGCCGCTGGACGTCAAGAAGGCCGCGGACTTCGGCGTCGACATTGCGCCGCGCCTCAAGGTGCTGCAAACGGCTGAGCCGCCTGCCCGCAAATCGGGAGTCAAGGTGTCGAGCGTGGCGGAGCTCGTTGAGAAACTGAAGACGGAAGCGGGGGTGATCTGATGCCGGCCCTGGTTGTCGCGGAGCACAACAACAGCACTTTCAATCCGGTAACCGCGAAAGCGGTCACGGCTGCGGCCGCGCTGGGCAGCGAGATTCATGTGTTGGTCGCCGGCTCGAACTGCCGGGGTGTGGCGGAGCAGGCGGCCAAGCTTCAGGGCGTGACGAAGGTGCTGGTCGCCGATGCCCCGCACTTGGAGCATCAGCTCGCGGAGGACATGACGGCGCTCGTCGTCCCGCTGATGGCCAGCTACGAGGCGCTCGTCGCCGCCGCCACCTCGTTCGGCAAGAACCTGCTGCCGCGCGTGGCGGCCATGCTCGACGTCATGCAGATCTCGGATATCACGGCCGTGAAATCGCCCGACACTTTCGAGCGACCGATCTACGCCGGCAATGCCATCCAGACGGTGCAGTCGGGCGAGGCCAAGAAGGTGATCACGATCCGTGCAGCGTCGTTTGCGGCAGCTCCGGAGGGCGGATCAGCGACGATCGAGGCCATTTCAGTGCCTGAGGCCACGGGACTTTCGAAGTTCGAGCGGGCCGAGATCGCCAAGTCGGATCGCCCCGAGCTCACGGCAGCCCGGATCGTCATCTCCGGCGGGCGCGGAATGCAGTCCAGCGAGAACTTCAAGAAATACCTCGAGCCGGTAGCGGATCGGCTCGGGGCTGCCATGGGGGCCAGCCGCGCGGCGGTCGACGCCGGCTACGCACCCAATGACCTGCAAGTCGGCCAGACCGGCAAGGTGGTCGCGCCGGAGCTTTATATCGCGGTCGGCATCTCGGGCGCCATCCAGCATCTTGCCGGTATGAAGGACTCCAAAGTCATCGTCGCGATCAACAAAGATGGCGAGGCGCCGATCTTCCAGGTCGCAGATTACGGGCTCGTGGCGGACCTCTTCCAGGCTCTGCCGGAGCTTGACGCCGAGCTGCAGAAAGCCGGCTACTGAAAGCGAAAAACCGGGGCAGCCTGAGAAGAACAGATAGAAACGCCGGTCTGCTGCATATTGTGGAACAGTCAACGCCAGGAGCAAACACGGTGGCCATCAAGAAGGTGGGGGTAATCGGCGCCGGCCAGATGGGCAGTGGGATCGCCCACGTGGTTGCGCTTGCAGGGTATGACGTAGCGATCACGGACATCGCCAAGGAGGTCGTGGACAAGGCGATGTCCAACATCGACCGTAACATGGACCGGCAAGTCGCGCGCGGTCTTATCACTGTCGACCAGAAGGCGGCTGCCCTCAAGCGTATCCACTACGTGCCCGACTACGACGGCTTCCAGGATTGCGACCTGGTCATCGAGGCAGCGACCGAGGACGAGGCGGTCAAACGCAAGATTTTCACCGAGCTCTGTCCCAAGCTGAAGCCGGATGCCATCGTCGCCTCGAATACATCCTCGATTTCGATTACCCGCCTCGCCTCGATCACCAAGCGCGCCGAGCGCTTCATCGGTATGCATTTCATGAATCCGGTGCCGGTGATGCAGCTCGTTGAGCTGATCCGAGGCATAGCCACCGAAGACGACACCTTTGCGACGGCGCGGTCCTTCGTCGAATCCCTGGGGAAAACGATCGCGGTCTCGGAGGATTTTCCGGCCTTCATCGTCAACCGCATTCTGTTGCCGATGATCAACGAGGCCGTTTACACGCTCTACGAGGGCGTCGGAACGGTGGAAGCCATCGACAAGGCCATGCGACTCGGCGCGAACCACCCGATGGGGCCGCTGGAGCTTGCCGACTTCATCGGTCTCGACACCTGCCTTTCCGTCATGCAGGTGCTCTACGAAGGCTTGGCCGATTCGAAATACCGCCCCTGCCCGCTATTGGTGAAGTACGTCGAGGCCGGGTGGCTCGGCCGCAAGACCCAGCGGGGCTTCTACGATTACCGGGGCGAAAAGCCCGTTCCGACGCGCTGATATCGAGCCCGTCAGGAAAGCTGGGCGGATTTGCACACCTTTCGTTCCCAGCCGCACTCGACGCCGGCATTGACCGCAATATTTCCTATTCAAGCGCGGCTTGAGCTATATCCCTTTTTGATTCCTTGAGTGCGGCTAGCCTTGTGACTGCCTGCTCCGATCATCTGCGCTGCGTTATGAAGCCAGGCAGCATGGGAACGGCCAAAGAGGCCGGAACGGGCGAAGCGAAGGTGCGCGAATGACTGGCGATCTCGACAAGGAGTACCGGCCCTGCGTCGGCATCATGGTGGTCAACCGACAAGGGTTGGTGTGGATCGGTCGCCGCGCCGATGCACCGAACGAGCCGGAAGGTCCTGGCTCCTGGTGGCAGATGCCGCAAGGCGGCATCGATCCTGACGAGGACCCCCGCGCCGCAGCGCTTCGCGAGTTGCACGAGGAGACCGGGTTGCACACGGTCAAGGTTATCGCCGAGCACCCGGAATGGCTGCGCTACGATCTCCCGCCAAACCTGATCGGCAAGGCCTGGGGCGGGCGCTGGCGCGGCCAGCGGCAGAAATGGTTTCTCGTCAGGTTTCTCGGCGACGACTCGGAAGTGAATCTCACCCCGCCTCCTGGCCACCAGGTCGAGTTCGACTGCTGGCGCTGGTCCCCGCTCGACGAGCTGCAGGACGCGATCGTTCCATTCAAACGTGATGTCTATGCCAAGGTGATTACCGCTTTTCGTCCCCTGATCGGACCCGATACCGGGAGCCGTTGCCAGTCGTGACTTTCAAAACCGGCGCCGGTCGACAGAAATTGCCCCTCCGGCGCACCGTCGGCATCTTACTCATCAATCGGAGTGGAAAAGTGTGGATCGGCCAGCGGCGGCCGAGATGGCTTCCGCCCGATGCCGAACCGATCTGGCAGATGCCGCAGGGTGGCATTCGCGCAGGCGAGAAACCGCGGGCGGCCGCGCTGCGTGAGCTTGCCGAGGAAACCGGAATCACCTCGGTCGAGGTGCTGGCAAAATCACGGTCCTGGATCACTTGGCAGCTTCCGGACGAACTCATCGGCGTCGCGCTTAAGGGGCGTTACAGGGGCCAGCGCCAGCGCTGGTTCGCGATGCGGTTCGTCGGTGATGATCGTGAGGTCTCGCTGACCCCACCGGACGGGACGAAACCCGAATTCGACGACTGGCGCTGGGCCAAGCCCGAAGAGGTCATCGCGCTGGCCATTCCTTTCCGCAGGCCCGTTTATGCGGCGGTCATCAAGGAGTTTGCTTCTTTACTCCAAAAAGAATAGCGGACCCGTTCGGGTCCGCCGCGTCTGCTTAAATTCGGTGCTTGGATCAGCGGCCACCGGACTGCAGGGCGCGGAGCCGGTCTACGGCTTCCTGAGCCATGAACCGGGCGTCGTCGTCCGCGGCCTCGTCCAGCTCCGCCTGAGCAGCCGTCAGCTCCGCCTCGATTGCGCTCTGCGCGGAGGAGGCATCTGCATCGAACGCCGTCTGCGCGAGCACCGTCAGCCGATCCGGCTCGACCTCCGCGAAGCCTCCCTTCACGAATACGCGCCGCGTTCCGCTTGGGAGCTGCACGTCGAGCACGCCAGGGCGCAGCATCGAAAGCATGGGCGCATGGTTCGCCAGAACTGCGAAGTCGCCCTGAACGCCGGGCAGCACCACCTGCTCCGCATCCTCTGACAGCAGCACCCTTTCGGGGCTCACCAGCTCGAATTTGAACGTATCAGCCATTCTCTTTCCTCAGCGCCGGCCCGAGGGCAGCCGTGCCCCGTGCGGGCATGGCTACTCGTCCCCCGGGTCCTCCTCGGCCTTCGCCTGCACCTCTTCTTCCGTCTGCAGCTGCGTGCCGCAGAAGGGGCAGAAGTACACCGGATGATCCACCGTGCCGGGCTCGTTGTCGTCGAGCTCGATGAGCCCGACCGCCAGGTAAAGCACGCCGTCGCGGCCTACACTGACGAGCGGCTCGAAGTCCTCGCCGGCCATCGCTTCCTTCAGCGCGTCACAGCACGTGCCGAACCCGCCACTCGCCGTCTTTTCCGCTTCAGCCATATGCTTTTACTTTCCTGACCGCTCAGGCGGCCTCTGCGAGCTGCTCTGCCTTGGCCACGGCTTCCTCGATGGTGCCAACCATGTAGAACGCCTGCTCGGGCAGATGGTCGTAGTCGCCGTTGCACAGACCCTTGAAGCCCTTGATGGTGTCCTGCAGGCTCACGAGCTTGCCCGGCGAGCCGGTGAAGACCTCCGCGACGTGGAACGGCTGCGAGAGGAAGCGCTCGATCTTGCGCGCACGCGCGACGATCATCTTGTCCTCTTCGCTGAGCTCGTCCATGCCGAGAATGGCGATGATGTCCTGGAGCGACTTGTAGCGCTGCAGGATCGCCTGGACCTGGCGCGCGACCGCGTAGTGCTCATCGCCGACGATGCGCGGATCGAGCATGCGCGAGGTCGAGTCGAGCGGGTCGACGGCCGGGTAGATGCCCTTTTCGGCGATGGCGCGCGAAAGCACCGTCGTGGCGTCGAGGTGGGCGAACGAGGTCGCCGGCGCCGGGTCGGTCAGGTCGTCGGCCGGCACGTAAATGGCCTGGACCGAGGTGATCGACCCCTTCTGCGTCGTCGTGATGCGCTCCTGCAGGGCCCCCATGTCGGTGGCGAGCGTCGGCTGATAACCGACGGCCGAGGGAATGCGGCCCAGAAGCGCCGACACCTCGGAGCCGGCCTGCGTGAAGCGGAAGATGTTGTCGACGAAGAACAGCACGTCCTGGCCCTGGTCGCGGAAGTACTCGGCGACCGTCAGGCCGGTCAGGCCGACGCGGGCACGGGCACCCGGCGGCTCGTTCATCTGACCGTAGACCAGGGCGCACTTGGAGCCGGCCGCAGAGCCGTGCTTGCGCGGGTCCTTGTTGACGCCCGACTCGATCATCTCGTGATAGAGGTCGTTGCCTTCGCGCGTGCGCTCACCGACACCGGCGAACACGGAATAGCCGCCGTGCGCCTTGGCGACGTTGTTGATGAGCTCCATGATGAGCACGGTCTTGCCGACGCCGGCGCCGCCGAACAGGCCGATCTTGCCACCCTTGGCGTAGGGCGCCAGCAGGTCGACGACCTTGATGCCCGTGACGAGGATCTGCGCTTCCGTCGACTGCTCGACGTACTCGGGTGCCGGCTGGTGGATGGGGCGCTGTTCGACGCCCTGGATGGGGCCGGCCTCGTCCACCGGCTCGCCGATCACGTTCATGATGCGGCCGAGCGTGGCCTCGCCGACCGGAACGGCGATGGCGCGACCGGTATCGGTGACCTCCTGACCGCGCACGAGCCCTTCGGTCGAGTCCATAGCAATGGTGCGAACCGTATTCTCACCAAGGTGCTGGGCCACTTCCAACACCAGGCGGTTGCCGTGGTTCGTCGTCTCGAGGGCGTTCAAAATTGCCGGCAGCTCGTCCTCGAACTGAACGTCGACGACCGCGCCCATCACCTGACGAATTCTTCCGACTTTATTGCTTGCCATTGTGTCTTCCTAACCTGCAGCGGTTTTCAGTCTGCTTCGACCTAATCGAGACGTCGCTCTATCCTCGATATTCTTTCCTCGAGCCGATCCAGGCGCTGGCTCAGACTTCCGAGCAGAGTCAGGACCTGACCCTGGTTCAGCTCCAAGCCCGAAACCCTCGATTTCAGGTCGCCTACGTCCAACTCCATTCGCTCCTGAGACGCGCGAATGCGTTTCAAGTGCTCGAGGATCAAATTCGAACTTTCGTCAGTCATGGCGAACTCTGCCGACGTTGCTGACCACCCGCCGACGCTATAGCGCCTCCGCACCCGAGATGATCTCGATCAGCTCCTTGGTGATCATCGCCTGACGTGTGCGGTTATAGGTCAATGTCAACCTGTCGATCATCTCGCCGGCGTTACGCGTCGCGTTGTCCATCGCCGTCATGCGCGCGCCCTGCTCGGAAGCTGCGTTCTCGAGAAGACCGTGGAAGACCTGGGTCGACAGGTTCCGCATCAGGAGGAACTCGAGGATCTCCTCCTCGCCCGGCTCGTACTCCTGGATCGCCTGGGCGCCGGCCTGGGCATTCGCTTCTTCTCCGGCCGGCAGCTTCGCCGGTATCAGCTGCTGTGCCGTCGGCTTCTGTGCGATGACCGACTTGAACTCGGCAAAATAGAGCGTGCAGACGTCGAACTCGCCTGCTTCGAAAAGGGCGAGGATCTTGTCTGCGATCTCCTGCGCGTTTGCATAACCGAGTTGCCGTACGCCGCGAAGATCGACCCGGTCGACGACCAGCTTACCGTATTCGCGACGTAGGATGTCGTAACCTTTGCGACCGACGCTCAAGATCTTGACCGTCTTGCCCTCCTGCTGCAGGCGCTGGATGTCCTGCCGCGCCAGCCTGGCGATATTGGCATTAAAACCGCCGCAAAGGCCGCGCTCCGCTGTCATGACGACGAGCAGATGCACGTCGTCCCGGCCGGTGCCCACGAGCAGCGGTGACAGGCCCTCCCGCGAGGTAATCCGCTGGTTGAGGTTAACCAGAATGCGGTCCATCCGCTCGGCGTACGGGCGCGCCGCCATTGCCGCTTCCTGCGCGCGGCGCAGCTTTGCGGCCGCAACCATCTGCATGGCCTTGGTGATCTTGCGCGTCGCCTTGACGGAAGCGATGCGATTTCTGAGGTCCTTCAAGCTGGCCATAGTGCCGCGTCGTCCCCGTTGCGATCCCGTCGACCCGGACGGCACAGGCACATGAAATGCCGCGGGCCGCGATCCGGGTGAAACTTGCCGAAGGCGCTGTGGTCCTGATCTCCAGCCTGCAAGGTACCTTCGGCGCTCCTTGCGCTAGAACCCGGCCCGCGTTGGACTTTCGCCCGCGGGCGAGCCGGGAGCTTCAATATCGACTTAGGGCGTGAACGCCTTCGCGAACTTGTCGATAGCGGCGACCAGCTGCTTCTCGGTCTCGGCCGAAAGCTGCTTCTCAGTCCGGATGGTCTCGAGAATATCGGCGTGCTGATCGCGGATCGTGCGCAGCAGCTCCTGCTCGAAGCGGCCGACGGCGGTCACCGGCAGCGGATCGAGATAGCCGCGCGTTCCGGCGAAGATCACGATCACCTGCTCTTCCATCTTCAGCGGCGAGAACTGCGGCTGCTTCAGCAGCTCGGTCAAACGCGCGCCGCGCGCCAGCAGGCGCTGGGTGGTGGCGTCGAGGTCGGAGCCGAACTGGGCGAATGCCGCCATCTCGCGGTACTGCGCGAGCTCACCCTTGATGCGGCCGGCGACCTGCTTCATCGCCTTCGTCTGCGCCGCCGACCCGACCCGCGACACCGAGAGGCCGACGTTCACCGCGGGGCGGATGCCCTGGTAGAACAGGTCCGTCTCGAGGAAGATCTGGCCGTCGGTGATCGAAATCACGTTCGTCGGAATATAGGCCGACACGTCGTTGGCCTGCGTCTCGATGACCGGCAGTGCGGTCAGCGAGCCCGCGCCGTGCTCGTCGTTGAGCTTCGCTGCGCGCTCCAAAAGGCGCGAGTGCAGGTAGAATACGTCACCCGGGTAGGCCTCACGCCCCGGCGGACGGCGCAGCAGAAGCGACATCTGGCGGTAGGCGACGGCCTGCTTGGACAGGTCGTCGTAGGCGATCACGGCATGCAGGCCGTTGTCGCGGAAATATTCGCCCATCGTGCAGCCGGCGAACGGTGCGAGATACTGCATCGGCGCCGGGTCGGAGGCCGTGGCCGCAACGATGATCGAGTACTCGAGAGCACCCCGCTCCTCCAGCACCTTCACGAACTGAGCGACGGTGGAGCGCTTCTGTCCGACGGCGACGTAGACGCAGTAGAGCTTGGCCTTCTCGTCGTCACCCTGGTTCAGCGGCTTCTGGTTGAGGAAGGTGTCGAGGATAATGGCGGTCTTGCCGGTCTGGCGGTCGCCGATGATCAGCTCGCGCTGGCCACGGCCGATGGGAATCAGCGCGTCGATGGCCTTGAGGCCGGTCGCCATCGGCTCGTGCACCGATTTGCGCGGCAGGATGCCCGGCGCCTTCACGTCCACGCGCATGCGTTTCGTGGCCTTGATCGGCCCTTTGCCGTCGATCGGATTGCCGAGCGCGTCGACGACGCGGCCGAGCAGCTCAGGCCCCACCGGCACCTCGACGATGGCGCCCGTCCGCTTGACGGTATCGCCTTCCTTGATGCCGCTGTCCGGCCCGAAAATGACGACGCCGACGTTGTCCGCCTCGAGGTTGAGCGCCATCCCGCGGATCCCGTTCGGGAACTCGACCATCTCGCCGGCCTGCACGTTGTCCAGGCCGTAAACACGGGCGATGCCGTCGCCGACCGACAGCACCTGGCCGATCTCGGAGACCTCGGCCTCCTTGCCGAAGTTCTTGATCTGCTCCTTGAGGATTGCAGAGATCTCAGCGGCGCGGATGTCCATCAGCCAACCTCTTTCATGCGAATCTTGAGTGAATTGAGTTTCGTGCGCAGCGATGAGTCGATCATCCGGCTGCCGATCTTCACGACGAGACCGCCAAGGAGGGCGGGATCGACACGAAGGTTAATTTGCACGTCCTTGCCGACGGACGCCCTCAGCGCGTCCTTCAGCGCCTTCATCTGATCGTCCTTAAGCGGGAAGGCCGAAGCGACATCCGCCTCGACCTCGCCACGGGCCTTGGCACACATGGTGCGGAAAGCCCGGATCATATCCGAAACCGCGAACAGCCGGCGGTTGCGGGCCGCCAGCTTCAGGAAATTGGCTGCCAGCCCGCCGATGCCGACCCGCTCCAGCACCGCAGATATGGCGGCAAGCTGTTCGTCGCTGGAAAAGACCGGGCTGCGCACCAGGCGCCTCAGGTCCTCGCTGTCATCGAGCAGCTTCTGGAACTCTATGAGGTCCTGCTCTACCTCCGCGAGCTGTCGCTGCTCCTCAGCTAGCTCGAATAGTGCCGAAGCGTAGCGCCCTGCTACACTTGCCATAATCGGTTCGTCGGTCGCCACGTCGAACGGCCTCGTCGCGTTGAGGATATTGGGGGCATTTGCCGCGGCGGTCACCCGCTCGGGCGAAGGAGCATCTGCAAAAGGGCACCCGCGCGGCTTGGCACCCCTTCCAGAAGCCGGGTTCCCTCTAACACGGTAGGCGCAGCCCATCAACCGCCGGAATACGCCTCAATGCCGCATTCCGGTCTCAATCAATTCCGGCGCGGAAAGCTCTCGGCCAGTGCCGATTTCCTCGTGCGGGCAAATGCCTCCAATCAGGTTCGAAGAATGGCTACGAGCTACATGAAATTGTAGGGATCGACGTCGACGGTCAAGCGGAGGTCGCCCTTGGGATCGGGTGCGGCCGACAGCCAGGCGCGCAGGTAGGCCTGCAGGTCCACCTCGCGGGCCGCCTTGACGAGAATGCGCCAGCGATGGCGGCCGCGGATCACCGCTAAGGGCGCTTCTGCCGGCCCCAGCACCTCAATTCTCTCGGCGAGTGGCGCGCGGCGCACCACTTCGCGGGCGTAGACCTCGGCAGTCTCCTTGTGACGGGCAGATATAATGAGCGCCGCCAGCCGGCCGAACGGGGGCAGCATGGCAGCTTGGCGCTGGCTGATCTCGCGGTCGAGAAAGGCCTCGCGGTCTCCGGAGATGATCGCCTGCATGACGGGATGGTCGGGCATGTGCGTCTGCACCAGGCCGCGGCCCTGGGCAAAGGAGCGGCCGGCACGGCCCGTCACCTGATGCAGCAGCTGGAACGTGCGTTCGGCCGCCCGCGGGTCCGCTTGGCCGAGGCCGAGGTCGCCGTCGACGACGCCGACCGTGGCAAGGTCGGGGAAGTGGTGCCCCTTGGCGACGATCTGGGTGCCGATGACGATATCGGCCTCGCGGTTCTCGATGGCCGCGATCACCTTTCGCATCTCGGCGAGGCCGGGGATCAGGTCGCTCGACAGGATTGCCAGCCGGGCCGTAGGAAACCGCTCCGACACTTCTTCCGCGATGCGCTCCACGCCAGGCCCGCAGGCCACCAGCGACTCCGAGTCACCGCACTTCGGGCACTTCCCCGGAATGGGCAGTGCGAAGCCGCAGTGATGGCAGGTGAGCTTGCGCCGGAACCGGTGCTCCACGAGCCAAGCGGAACATTGCGGACACTCGATCCTGGTGCCACAGGTCCGGCAGAGCGTCAGCGGCGCGTAGCCGCGGCGGTTCAGAAAGAGCAGAGTCTGCTGGCCCTTGGCCGCCGTCTCTGCGATCGCTTCGACCAGGACCGGGGACAGCCAGCGGCCCTTCTCGGGCGGATGCTTGCGCAGATCGATGGCCTCGACCTGCGGCAGCTCCGTACCGGAATAGCGGCCCGGCAGGACGAGATGGCGGTAGCGGCCCGTGCGGGCATTCACGTAGGTCTCGATCGACGCCGTTGCCGAGGCGAGCACGACCGGGCATTTGCCGAGGCTGCCGCGCACGACCGCCATGTCGCGGGCCTGATAGTGGACCCGGTCGTCCTGCTTGTAGCCCTGATCGTGCTCCTCATCGACGATGATGAGGCCAAGCTCGCGATAGGGCAGGAAGAGTGCCGACCGCGCGCCCACGACGACGCGGGCCTCGCCCGTTGCCGTCGCTCGCCACACCCGCCCGCGCTCGGCCGAGGCGAGCGCCGAATGCCACTCGACCGGCGGGCAGCCGAAGCGGCTCGCGAAGCGGCTGAGAAACTGGCTCGTGAGCGCAATTTCCGGCAGCATGATCAACACTTGCCGGTTCCGCTCCAGGGCCCTGGCGACGGCCTCGTAGTAGACTTCGGTTTTACCGGAGCCCGTCACACCGTCGAGCAGCGTCACTGAAAAGTTGTCCGCGTCGACGGCTGATCGCAGCGCGTGAACGGCGCGCTCCTGATCCGGGCCGAACTGGACCATGCTGTGGGCCGGCCGCGGCTGCGGATAACGCTTTTCCGGGATCACAACCTCGACCAGAACGCCCGCCTGGACGAGGCCATCGATAACACCTGTGGTGCAGCCTGCCTCCGCGGCCAACGCGGATTTGGCGCGCGCCAGTCCGTCGCGTGCAATCTCGATGGCGCGTTTGCGGGCAGGGGTCATGCGGGGCGGCTCCGGCGCGCCCTCGACGATGCGCACGCCGAAGCGGGGCCGCGGCGGCTCGAAAACTGCCTGCGCACCCATCATCATCCGCACCACCATGCCAAGCGGCGAGAGCGTGTAGCGCGCGATCCATTCGGCAAAGCGCAGCGACAGGGTGGGAAGAGGTGGGACGTCGAGCACCTCCAGCAGCGGCTTCAGCTTGGAGGCGGTGACCGGCCGCTCGGGACCGACGGCGCGATCCCAGACGACGCCGAGCCGGAGCTGTGGTCCAAACGGCACCAATACGAACGAGCCCGGCTGGATATCCAACTTTTCCGGCGCGAGGTAATCGTAAGACTGGTCCAGAGCTACTGGAATAACGACAGGCAGGCGACGCAAAGCGCCGCAAGCTTCGTCATTGAGTTCCAGCAGGCTGGTCAAAGGGGCACACTGCAGATTAGAACCGACCCAAAGCGGCTAGCCTTGGCCGAGCCTTGCGGCGAGCCAAGGGCAACAGGAGTTGACCCATGAAATTCTTCGTCGACACAGCGGATGTTGCCGTCATCAAGGAGCTCGCGGCGACCGGGCTGCTCGACGGCGTTACCACCAATCCATCGCTGGTGGCAAAGGTGGGGCGGGACTTCAAGTCGGTGGTGCGGGAAATCTGTGAGATCGTACCGGGGCCCGTCAGCGCCGAGGTGGCTGCGACCGACTATGAGGGAATGGTCGCCGAAGGTCGTGTGCTCGCGGCAATCGCCAAGAATGTTTGCATCAAGGTGCCGTTGACCTGGGACGGCCTCAAGGCCTGCCGGACACTCACTTCGGACGGGCACATGGTGAACGTCACGCTGTGCTTCTCGGCGAACCAGGCGCTGCTGGCGGCGAAGGCCGGGGCTACGTTCGTCTCGCCCTTCATCGGCCGTCTCGACGACATCGGCCTCGACGGCATGGAGCTGATCCGTGAAATCCGCGCCATCTTCGACAACTACTCGGAGCTGACGACGGACATTCTGGCGGCCTCGATCCGCACCGTGAACCACGTCCGGCAGGCAGCTCTCATTGGTGCAGACGTCGCGACCATTCCGCCCGCCGTCCTGCAAGCCCTGGTGAAGCATCCGCTGACCGACATCGGCCTTGCCCAGTTCGTGGCCGATTGGGAAAAGACGGGGCAGAAGATTCTCTAGCGAATAGTGGGTGGCGAATAGCGAGTAGGGATGACGTAGGAGAGGGCCGGAACTCTCCCCACCGCCATCCCCGCGCAGGCAGGGATCTGCGATACAGCGCCGCGAGCACTCGTTGCAAGGTGTCGTGATGGCCACCTCCGCGGCCATGACGGATCGAAGGATGGCGTGCCTTGGACCTTTAGCCGTCCCGCAACGCGGACCTGACGGTGGGAGATGTGGCCGGATCAGCCCAGCTGCTCCCTTCGCCATTCGCTATTTCGCCATTCGCTCACTCTGCCGCCGTCGGCGGCTCGAGCAAATCCCAGCGGTTGTGCAGCATGGTCAGCGCGCGGCGGGCGGCTTCGGCCTGGGCAGTGGCACCATGTTGCTCAAAGACCTCCAGCGCCGGGACGATGGCCGCCGCGGCAGCGAGCCAGTTTTCGCGCCGGTCCTTCAGCTCGCCGAGCCTGATGAGGACGGTCGACATGTTGAGCCGCGTGACCGCCCAGCGCATCGGCTCGGATTCACGCGAGAACACCTCGAGTGCGCCCCGGTAGGCGACCGCCGCCTGCTCCAGCGTCAGCGCCGAGGCATTCCCGACCTCGCACATGGACGCCAGCGCGTTGCCAAGGCCGATCCGCGCCAGACCCCAGATGCGGGGGTCGGTTTCGCGGCTCAGCACCTCGAGCGCCGTCCGGAAGGCGATGCTCGCCTGCTCGAAAAGGGCTTTGGACGGCTCGTGCTCGGCGATGGCAAGCAGCGCATTGCCGAGGCCCTGTGAGGCCGATGCGAGGCCCTTCGCCTCTCCATTGGAGCCCGCCAGCTCGGCGGCCTTGGCATAGACATTCACGGCCTGCCGCAGGAGCGGGATGTTGCTGGTCTCCTCGCCTGCGTAGTAGAGCGCATCCGCGCGGCGCAACGTAAAGCGCAACTGGGCAGCGGGATCTGTGCGAGCGACACTCTCGGCCGCCTCCTCGAACAGCTCGGCGGCGCTCTGGAAGTCCATGCGCGCCATGGCGAGCTCGGCGACGTCGGCGGTTGCCATCGCTTCCTGCTGAATCTCGGCGCGAAGCTGCTCCAGCTCCTCATTGAGCCTCTGCTCGGTCCGCCGGCGCGCTGCGCGAAAACTGCGGCGCACCTCCTTCAGCAGCTCCATCGCGGCTTCGAAGTCGCCGTTGACCAGCGCTTCGGCTGCCTTCGCCTTCAGTGCCCGGATTTCAGCGGGCTCGTTCGTGGGCCGTAGGAGCTGCTCCCGAGTCTCCTTTAGCCACTGCGCCAGCTCGGCGACCTGCCATGCCTCGCGCGCGGGCAGGGTGCGCTGCTTTTCGGCGATGGCCGAAAACCGCTGCAAGGCCCTGTCCGACAAGCCGTAGCGCTCTTTGAGAGCAGCCATCTCGGATTCGGGGCTTGCTTCTGCGACGGTGAGCTCTGTGCCAGGTTCCGATGCTGCCGCCGGCTCGGGCTGCTGCTTGCCCAGAAACTCGCTTGCTGCCGGGAGCGCATCCCGGAGGAGCCTTTGGTCGGCGAGAACTTGCAGAAACAGCTGCTCGAGCAGGAAGTTGCAGACGTCGTCAGAAAGCCCGTCAAAGCCCTCCGGGCCAAGGGCCTTGGCTTGCGCGACGAGCTGCGCCGCGATCTGGCTCGCTGCAGCGGCCGGGGTTCCGTGCTGCCCGCGGAGCGCAGCGTTCACGAATTCCGGGTCCGGACGGCACGCGTCGATGACGGGCACCAGCCTGCGGGCATGTTCCGCCGCCGTGTGCATCGGGATGCCGCGCGTATCTTGGGCGAGCCAGATCTGGTGAGCGAGGCGGTCGAGCACATCGCCGATGGGCCCACCCTCGCCGCGCGATCGCAGGAAGGCCGAGAACTCGCCGCCAGAGAGGGCAGCCCCAGGCGGAACGCGGTAGCCGAGAGCAGGCATGAGGGCGAGCACCCCTGCTCCGGTGAAAAGCTCCAATGACTCATAAAGGGACATGCCTGCACGCTCGCCGCTCGCGCATCCCGACAAGTACCGCATCGGGAAAGCGAAGTCATGCCAACGCGTAACGATCTGTGCACAGCTGTGCGAATCTGCGCAGTATTAAAGGTCAAAAAGTTTGGGCTCGGAGCATTGTTAGCGGTCTGTTAACCCCGGCGACCTGAAGTCGCCGGTTACCTTGTAAGCTTGCGGAGCGGTGCGGTATGCGAGCCATGGCCGAAGGGCAGGGGGAGTTGCAACTCTCCAGACCGCTGCAGGAGGCGGTCGCGGACTGGCTCGACCACCTCGCTGGCGAACGCAACTATTCGGACCTTACGCGTGAGGCTTACGGGCGCGACCTGAGGCAGTTCCTCAGCTACTGGCAGGCACAGCTCGGTCGTCAGCCGAGCCTCGCCGATCTCGAGATTCTGGAGCCGCGGACCTTCCGTGGCTTTCTCGCAAGCCGCCGCCGCCAGCAGGCATCGAATCGCTCCCTGGCCCGATCGCTCTCGGCACTGAGGTCTTTTTTCCGCTGGCTGGAGGGGAAGGAAATCGGAAGAAGCCGGTCCGTGCTCTCCGTCTCACGTCCAAAGGTGCCGCACGGCGTGCCGAAGCCGCTCACCGTGGCCAAGGCCGCTGCCCTCGTTGAAAGCGGGATGCAGGCGGAGCCTGACTGGATCGTGACGCGGGACACGGCCGTGCTGCTGCTGCTCTACGGTTCGGGGCTGCGCATCTCCGAGGCGCTGGGACTGAAGGTCTGCGAAGCTCCGAGCCGGGATCGCGACGTGCTCCGCATCGTCGGTAAAGGCGGGAAGGAGCGGGTCGTGCCGGTGCTCCCTATCACGATCGAGGCCGTGGAGCGGTATCGCCAGCAATGCCCCTACATTCTCGAGCCGGATGATAATCTGTTTCGCGGAGCCAAGGGCGGTCCGTTATCGCCGCGGATCATTCAGCTCGCGATCGCACGGGCGCGTGCCGCACTGGGATTGCCCGAGACAGCGACCCCGCATGCGTTGCGCCACTCGTTCGCAACGCATCTCCTCTCGGCCGGAGCGGACTTGCGACAGATCCAGGAGCTGCTGGGCCACGCATCGCTGTCGACCACGCAAATCTACACCGAGGTCGACCGCGCGCGGCTGCTCGCCGTTTATGATGCCGCCCACCCCAGGGCGCGCGGCTGATCCGTCGCAATCACATGTGGATGGCGCGCTTGTCGACGGCGAGCGCGGCTTCCTTCACCGCTTCTGACAAAGTCGGGTGTGCATGGCAGGTGCGGGCCAGGTCTTCCGCCGAGCCGCCGAACTCCATGATGACGACGGCCTCCGCAATCAGCTCGCCCGCATTCGGGCCGATGATGTGCACGCCGAGGATGCGGTCGGTCTCGGCGTCGGCCAGCACCTTCACGAGTCCATCGGTGGTCTTGTTCACCTTCGCGCGGCCGTTGGCCGTGTAGGGGAACTTGCCGACCTTGAACGAGACGCCCGCCTCCTTCAGCTCCTCCTCGGAACGGCCGACCGTGGCGACCTCCGGAAATGTGTAGATGACGCTCGGAATGACCCCGTAGTTCACATGGCCCGCCTGTCCCGCGAGTATTTCGGCGACGGCGACGCCCTCCTCCTCGGCCTTGTGCGCCAGCATCGGCCCTGCGATCACGTCGCCAATGGCGTAAATGCCGGGGACGTTGGTCTGGTAATGGTCGTCAACAACGATGCGTCGCTTGTTGTCGAGCTGAACGCCGACGTCCTCCAGTCCGAGTCCCTCGGTGTATGGCACGCGCCCGACACAGACGAGAACGACGTCGGCCGAGACCGTTTCGGCACTTCCGCCGGCAGCGGGCTCGATGGTCACCTTGTGCGCGCCGTTCGACTTGTTGACGGCGGTCACCTTGCTCGACAGCTTGAATTTGAAGCCCTGCTTCGTGAGGATGCGCTGGTAATTGCGGGCCATTTCGGCGTCGAGACCGGGTACGATGCGGTCGAGATACTCGACGACGAGCACCTCGCTGCCGAGCCGCCGCCACACCGAGCCAAGCTCCAACCCGATCACGCCGGCGCCGATGACAAGCAGTTTCTTCGGGACTTTCGGCAGGGAAAGCGCTCCGGTCGAGGAGACGACCGTCTTCTCGTCGATGTCGATGCCGGGCAGCCGGGCGACGTCGGAGCCCGTCGCGATGACGATTGCCTTGGCTTCCAGCTGCTTCTTGGCGCCATCGTCCGCGGTCACCTCGACCTTGCCCGGCGCGGTGATGCGTCCGGTGCCGTGGAACGGCTCGATCTTGTTCTTCTTCAGCAGGAATGCGACGCCGTCGACGTTGCCCTTGACGCCCTCATCCTTGAAGGCGTGCATGCGGGCGAGGTCCAGCTCCGGCTTGACGCCGATGCCCATGGCCGCGAAGGCGTGATTGGCTTCCTCGTAGGCCTCGGACGCGTGCAACAGCGCTTTCGACGGCATGCAGCCGATATTGAGGCACGTTCCGCCAAAAGTGGGTCGCTTTTCGACCACAGCCACCTTCATGCCGAGCTGCGCCGCGCGAATGGCGCACACGTACCCCCCGGGGCCGGTGCCGATGACGATAAGATCGTAGGTCATTCTTTTTTGAGCCTTGAGACTATTCCGCTGCCGAGGTACCGAGCGCCTCGGCCTCGAATCGAAGCGCATCGGCACAGAAGTCTATTTCTTCGCCATGCGGGCCGATCCATTCCAAGCTGGCTCCACCGGAGCCGACGTGGGCCGTTTTGAAGATTTCAGGATCGCGGAGGGGCGATACAGCTTCGCCCCAGGAGATCTTCTCGGTAAAGTCCAGTACAGCAGTGAAGCCATCGCTATAGCTGAGCTTCACTACGGGAAAGCTGAGGACTTCGACCTCGATTATTTTGTTACCCAGCTTCATTCGATCCAACCTGGGTCCAGTTTCACGCTGGCGCGCCGCCAGCACTCTGTTAGCCGGCTTTCGTGCCGCTTAGCCCATTCGAGCACCGCATTCAACTTGTTCGGCGGCAAAGACCCTGCAAGCACCTCGTATAAGCCTAATGTAATCACGACCGAATCATCTCCAATTCGGGCGTGAAAGTGTGGTGGAGGGTGATCCTGATAAAAGAATTGGATTTCACTCCGTCCACAATAGCGACAGTCGGCATGCCGCGCCGACCGCCTCAAAGCTCCAGCACCAGCCGCTGCGGGTCCTCCAGAAGCTCCTTCACGCGCACCAGGAACGTAACGGCTTCCTTTCCGTCGACGATCCGATGATCGTAGCTGAGCGCCAGATACATCATCGGTCGTATGACGATCTGGCCATCACGGACGACCGGGCGCTCCTCGATCCGGTGCATGCCGAGAATTCCGGATTGCGGTGCATTGAGAATTGGCGTCGACAGGAGCGAGCCGAACACGCCGCCGTTGGTGATCGAGAACGTGCCGCCCTGCATCTCCTCGATGCCGAGGCGGCCATCGCGGGCGCGGCGCCCGAAATCGGCGATCTGTGCCTCGATCTCGGCCAGCGACAGGCGGTCGGCCTCGCGTATGACGGGCACGACCAACCCCTTATCCGTGCTCACCGCAACGCCGATGTGGTAATAGTTCTTATAGATGATGTCTGTGCCGTCGATCTCGGCATTGACCGCCGGAATCTCGCGCAGCGCCTGGATGCAGGCCTTCACGAAAAAACCCATGAAGCCGAGGCGCACGCCGTGGCGCTTCTCGAAAAGCTCCTTGTACTGCGCGCGCAGGCTCATCACGGCGCTCATGTCGACGTCGTTGAACGTCGTCAGCATGGCGGCGGTGTTCTGCGCCTCCTTGAGCCGGCGGGCGATGGTCTGGCGCAGCCGCGTCATGCGCACGCGCTCCTCGCGGGCCGCGTCGCTGGGCGGGGATGGCGCACGCATCTGTGGCGCCGGCGTAGGCGCGGCGCGTGCAACCGGGAAAGCGATGGTTTCAGCGGAGGGCTGCGGCGGGGCCGTCGGCGCAGCGGCCGGTGCAGCTGTTGCTGCGGCTGCCAGAACGTCCTCCTTCAGGATCTGCCCGCGGCGGCCCGTGCCGGTAATCTGCTCCGGCGTGAGGCCCTTCTCCTCGATGATCTTGCGGGCGGCTGGTGAAGGCGGCATGGCGCCTTTCGCCTCGGGCACTGCCTTCTCCAGCGTCTCGCCCTGCGCTTTTGCGGGAGCCGGCTTGGGCGCCGGTGCAGGTTCGGCCTTGGCGGCCGGAGCAGGAGCGGCTGGCTTCTCGGCGGCAGCGCCTTCCTTGATCGTGCCCAGCAAGGCACCGACGGCCACGGTTTCCCCCTGCTGAACCTCGATGTTGCCCAGAACGCCCGCGGCCGGAGCCGGCACCTCGACGGTCACCTTGTCCGTCTCCAGCTCGCAGAGGGGCTCGTCGGCCTTGACGGCGTCGCCCGGCTTCTTGAACCACTGACCCACCGTCGCCTCGGTGACGCTCTCGCCGAGCGACGGTACCCGAATTTCAATCGCCATTTCTCTTCCCGGCCCTCACTATCCGCCGATTTTTGCCCCCGCCAGTCACGGCTTGAGAGCTTCCTCGACCAATGTCTTCTGCTCCTGCAGGTGTCGCGAAAGCTGGCCTGTCGCCGGCGATGCGGCGGCGGCCCGGCCGACGTAGCGCGGCCGCAGGTGCTTCGCGCGGATGTGCTGCAGGACCCATTCCAGGTTCGGTTCGATGAAGGTCCAGGCCCCCATGTTGCGGGGCTCCTCCTGGCACCAGACGAACTCCGCGTTGGGAAAACGCCCGAGCTCCGCCATAAGCGCGCGCGCCGGGAAGGGATAGAGCTGCTCGACGCGCATCAGATAGACGTCGTCGATGCCGAGCTCATGCCGCATCTCGTAAAGGTCATAGTAGACCTTTCCAGAGCACAGCACGACCCGACGGATTTCGTTGTCCGGCTTGAGCTCCACCGTGGACGCGTCGAAATGATCGTGGTTCCGGTCTGCCCCGTCCCAGAGCACGCGATGGAAGCTGGTCCCGGTCGCTAATTCTTCAAGATAGGAGACCACCCGCTTGTGGCGCAGGAGCGACTTCGGCGTCATCAGCACCAGCGGCTTGCGTACCTTGCGGTGAAGCTGCCGGCGCAGGATGTGGAAGTAGTTGGCCGGCGTGGTGCAGTTCGCGACCTGCCAGTTGTCCTCCGCCGAAAGCTGAAGATAACGCTCCAAGCGGGCGGACGAGTGCTCCGGTCCCTGGCCCTCGTAGCCGTGGGGCAGCAGCATCACCAGGCCCGACATCCTGAGCCACTTGCGCTCGCCCGACGAGATGAACTGATCGATGACGACCTGTGCGCCGTTGGCGAAGTCGCCGAACTGCGCCTCCCAGGCGACGAGCGCATGCGGCTCGGCGAGGCTGTATCCGTACTCGAACCCGAGCACGGCTTCCTCCGACAGCATCGAGTTGATGACCTCGAACTTCGCCTGGTCGGGGGAAACGTGCTTCAGGGGCGTGTACCGGCGCTCCGTCTCCTGGTCGATGAGTACGGAATGGCGCTGTGAGAAGGTGCCGCGCTCCACGTCCTGCCCTGAGAGGCGGACGGGAAAGCCTTCCTTGACCAGTGTGGCAAAGGCCAAGTGCTCGGCCATCGCCCAGTCGATGCCTTCGCCGGTTTCGATCATCTCGCGACGCCGGTCGAGCAGGCGACGGACAGTCCGGTGCACGTTGAAGTCGGCAGGAACGGTCGTGATCTGCCGCCCGACCTCCTTCAGAACCTCCAGATCAACGCCGGTGTTGCCGCGGAGATCCTCACCGTCGGGCCGGCCGAGCCCGGCCCAGCGGCCGTCGAGCCAGTCGGCCTTGTTCGGACGGTAGTTGTCAGCGGCCTTGAACTCCTCCTCGAGCTTGGCGCGGAAGCGGTCGCGCATCTCGTCGACCTCGTCGGGCGTGACGACGCCCTCCTCGATCAGGCGCTTCGAGTAGATCTGCAGCGTCGTTGGATGCGACTTGATGGTCTTGTACATCAGCGGCTGCGTGAACGCCGGCTCGTCGGCCTCGTTGTGGCCGTGCCGCCGGTAGCAGATCATGTCGATCACGACCGGCTTCTGGAACCGCTGGCGGAACTCCGTCGCGATCTTCGCAACGTGCACCACGGCTTCGGGATAGTCGCCGTTGACGTGGAAGATCGGCGCCTCGACCATCTTGGCGACATCGGTGCAGTAGGGCGAGGATCGCGAGTAGCGCGGATTGGTCGTAAAGCCGATCTGGTTGTTGATGACGAAATGGATCGACCCGCCGGTGCGATGGCCCTTGAGGCCCGACAATCCGAAGCATTCCGCAACGACTCCCTGGCCGGCAAACGCCGCATCGCCGTGCAGCAGAAGCGGTAGCACGGCCGTGCGGTCGTGTGGCGGGCAGCCGTATTGGTCCTGCTTGGCGCGCACCTTGCCCAGAACCACCGGATCGACGATCTCGAGGTGCGACGGGTTGGCCGTCAGCGACAGATGCACCGAGTTGCCGTCGAAGATGCGGTCGGAGGAGGCGCCGAGGTGGTACTTGACGTCGCCAGAGCCCTCGACATCGTCCGGCTTGAACGAGCCGCCTTTGAACTCGTTGAAGATCGCCCGGTAAGGCTTGCTCATGACGTTGGCAAGCACGTTGAGCCGACCGCGATGGGCCATGCCGAGCACGATCTCCTTCACGCCGAGCTGTCCGCCGCGCTTGATGATCTGCTCCAGCGCCGGCACCATCGATTCGCCGCCCTCGAGGCCGAAGCGCTTCGTGCCGGTGTACTTGATCTCGCAGAACTTCTCGAATGTTTCCGCCTCGATCAGCTTGTTGAGGATCGCCCGGCGGCCTTCGGGGGTGAACTTGATGTCCTTGCCCTCGCCCTCGATGCGCTCCTGGATCCAGGCCTTCTGCACGGGGGAGGTGATGTGCATGAACTCGACGCCGATCTGGCGGCAGTAGGTTCGTCGCAGGATCTTGAGGATCTGCCGGATCGTCGCCGTTTCGAGGCCGAGCACCTTGTCGATGAAGATCGGCCGATCGAGGTCCGCCTCGGTGAAGCCGTAGGTCTCGGGCTTCAGCTCGCGATGGGTGCGGCGGTCGTTGAGCCCGAGCGGATCGAGGTCGGCGACGAGGTGGCCCATCACGCGATAGGCGCGGATCAGCATCAGCGCCCGGATCGAATCCTGGGTGGCCCGCATCGAGGCCGCGACAGAAAGCTCAAAGCCGGCTGCCTGCGCGTTCGCCTGCAGCTTGCTGCGAATGCGCTTCTCGACCTCGCCATAGTCGCCTGTCAGGGCCGCAACCAGCTCGGAGCTGCCGTTCTGGGTCAGCTCTTCGAGTGGCCGGCCCCAGGAAGGGCCTTGCGCCTCGGCCTCGACTGCTCCCTTCTCCTCCTGCAGGCTCTGAAAAAAGAGCCGCCACTCATCGCTTACGGCTCCCGGGTTCTGCTCATAGAGCGCCTGCATCTCCTCGATGTAGGCAGCATTGACGCCGTGCAGGAATGACGTCCGTGCGAAGGCCTCGTTCAGCGCTTGTCGTGACATTTCCAACTTGGTCCGGACTGTGCGGTTCGCACCACGCGAACGCAATGAAGCGCCCACGCGGGGCGCCTATTAGCACATCGGCTGATTTAGTACACGCACGCCCATTGTTTAAGGGTGACACCATGTTCCCGCCCCATGTCTGACACCCGGGGGTTACTCAGCCGTTGAGAACCTTTGCGAGCGTGGTCCCGAGGGCCGCAGGGCTGTCCGCGATGGCGATGCCGGCGGAGCGCATGGCTTCCAGCTTGTCCTCGGCCTTGCCCTTGCCGCCGGAGATGATGGCCCCCGCGTGTCCCATGCGCCGCCCGGGCGGAGCCGTGACGCCTGCGATGAAGCCCGCCATCGGCTTCTTGCGGCCCTTGGCGGCCTCGCTCTTGATGAACTCAGCGGCGTCTTCCTCGGCCGAACCGCCGATCTCGCCGATCATGATGATAGAATGCGTGTCGGGGTCGGCGAGGAACATCTCGAGCACGTCGATGAACTCGGTGCCCTTCACCGGGTCACCACCGATCCCGACCGCCGTCGACTGACCGAGCCCGGCGTCCGAGGTCTGCTTGACGGCCTCATAGGTGAGCGTGCCCGAGCGCGAGACGATGCCGACGTGGCCGCGCTTGAAGATGTTGCCGGGCATGATGCCGATCTTGCACTCGTCCGGCGTCAGCACGCCGGGACAGTTGGGACCGATGAGCCGCGAGGCAGAGCCGTCCAGCGCACGCTTGACCTTCACCATGTCCATCACCGGGATGCCCTCCGTGATGCACACGATGAGCGGGATCTCGGCGTCGATGGCTTCCAGAATGGCATCGGCGGCGAAGGGAGGCGGCACGTAGATCGAGGTGGCGTTGGCGCCCGTCTTGGCCTTGGCTTCGGCAACCGTATTGAACAGCGGCACCTCGGCCAGCTCCGGATCGGGATGCTTCGAGCCGCCTTTGCCGGGGGTCACGCCCGCAACGATCTGCGTGCCATAGGCCTTGGCCTGCTTAGTGTGAAAGGTGCCTTGGCTGCCGGTGATGCCTTGACAGATGACCTTGGTATTTCTGTCGACGAGAATGGCCATGAGCGTGCCTTCTCCTGCGCTCTTGAAGTTCCGCCGTGCTTGTCGGACAGAATGGTCGCGCGATCAAGTGCGTTGCGACAAGTGGAACGGGGCAGATCGGCCCGCGGCGCAGCTGCGCGCGCTGCTGCGAGTCGAGCGGATTGCGGCTGGCTCGTTACCATCAGGCGCAGCGGCGCTGCCTGCGGCCCGTGCTTATTGGAACCACTGGCCGGCGGCTCAGTCGAGATCGCTCACCTGCCTGACGAGGCGTTAACATCTTTCAGGGGCGCGCTCATCCCGCCGCACGCCGGTGACGCCCGCACCACGCAGATACAGCGCCCGGCATCAACCATCGCCGGGCGGACTGGTGCGGAACCAATGCGCAGTGCAGCGATTATTGCGTGTTTGCGGGCTCGCTGGTCGCCGCCGGAGGAGTGGGCGTCACCTCGGCCTCCGGCGTCATATAGAAGTAGCCAGCGACCGCCACAACGACGAGCACTGCCGCAATGATCAGGATCTTGCTGTTCATTGTGCGTCCTCCGAGTTGAACCGGACGCGTGGCTACCGCCTCAATTTGTTCAGAACAGGACCGTGAAATGAACAGCTCCATGCTGGCCGTCGCCGCTAACCGGCAGCCGGCCACGGCGGGGCGGGGTCGCGCTCGCTCCCTCGCTGTCGCCAACTGGTGAGGCGCACCAATGCGGATTATCCAGAGTCCGGCTCGCGCCGGCTGCCGCGCCCGTGCGGCAGCTTCGCTCAGTGCACCTTCGCTGGCGTGTTCAGGTTGATGGTCACGTTCTTGCGTTGCGTGAAGCTCTCCAGCATGCCTTCCAGCGAGAACTCCCGGCCGATGCCGCTTTGCTTGACCCCGCCGTAGGAGTGACCTGGTGACTGCCCAAGGCCCTGGTTGACCTGCACCCAGCCGGCCTCGATGCGATGGGCCGTGCGCAGGGCGCGGCCGATGTCGTGAGTCCAGACGTAGGCCGCTAGGCCATAATGCGTGTCGTTGGCCATGCGGATCGCCTCCTCCTCGTCCGTCCAGCGGATGGCGACCAGCACCGGGCCAAAGATCTCCTCGCGTGCCAGCCGCCAGTCGTTGGCGGCATTGGCGAAGATGGTGGGCAGCGCGTAGTAGCCTTCAGCGAGCGGGCCTGATTTCGGTGGCAGGCCTCCCATCACCAGCTTGGCGTCGGGCAGTCGGAGCCCTTCCTCGACGTAGCCGCAGACCTTCTTGAACTGCTTTTCATTGATGATCGCCCCCATGTCGGTCGATTCATCCAGCGGATCGCCGATCTTGAGCTTCGACGTCTTCTCCGCCAACCGACCGAGGAAGCTGTCGAAGATGTCGGCGTGAAGGAACAGCCGCGACCCCGCCGTGCAAGACTGGCTCTGCCGCGTGAACCGCATGGCGGAAATGATGCCGTCCACGACCCAGTCCTCGTCGGCGTCGGGGTAGACGATCGACGGGCTCTTTCCGCCGAGCTCCAGCGACACCGGCACGATGCGCTCGGAGGCCGCGCGCATGATGAGCTTGCCGACCTCCGTCGAGCCGGTGAACGAGAGCTTGCGGATGCCGGGATGATTGGACAGCGCTGCGCCCGCTTCCTCGCCGTAGCCGGTGAGCACGTTGAGCACGCCCTTCGGCAGGTGATCCTGGCACACTTCGGCGAGCCACAGGACGCCGAGGGGCGCATCTTCGGCTGCCTTGAGGACCAGCGTGTTGCCGGCGCAGAGGGCTGGCGCGATCTTGAGCGCGGCAAGCAGAACGGGCGCGTTCCAGGGGATGATCGCCCCGACGACGCCGATCGGCTCGCGGCGCGTGTAGCTCAGAACATGCTCGCCGAGTGGGATGGTCTCGCCTTTCAGCTCGCTAGCGAGGCCGCCGAAGTAGCGGATGATATCGGCCGCGCCCTTCGCCTCCGGGCGCGCCTGCGTCCGGAGCGCATTGCCCGTTTCCTCGGCGATGATGCGGGCCAGCTCCTCGACACGCGCTTCAACCGCATCGGCGATCTTCTGCAGCATGCGGCCGCGCTCGCGCGGAACGACGCGGCTCCAGCTCTCGAACGCCTTGGCCGCGGCCGCGACTGCGCGGTCGACGTCTTCGGCCCCGCCGCGCGGAACGCTGGCGATCGGCTTGCGGTTGCCAGGACTCTCGACGACGATTTCGCCACCGCCGGCGCTGTCGGTCCACTCGCCGTCGATCAACATCTGGGCGCGCCGGGGTGCAGGCGCAGCCGGATTCTCAGCCAGGGCCATGTGGAACTTCTCCTTCGCTGCCCGAAGGCAGCAGTCGTGTGCTGAACTGCTCGGTGCACAATAGGCCCATCGCCTCGGATCGTGAAGCGGCTGGCTTGGTTCTCGTAGTGAAGGGATAGGGAGGCCGGACGCGGCTACTCTCCTTCCGGCTCTTCCGACTTGTTATAGGGATGCTCCGGTGAGTGGCGACGGCCCTTGCCGAGATCCCGTTTCGCGCGGATGTCCTTGTCGGACTTCTCGTAGGTTTCCAACAGGTCGTCTGCCTCTCCGCGCTCGTTGGGTACGGCGCGACGCTCGTTGTGCACGTTCTGCTGGTCGTCACCCTGCAGGGAATTCCTTCCCGTTATGTCTTGCGCGAGATCCGATTCGAAGATCTCGTGCGCCAGCGGTGGCCGCGTCGCACGTTTCCGGGATTTTGGCATGTCCCCGCATCTCCTTCTCGATGCTCGAAAGAAAACACGGGCGGCGAACCTCGGTTCCTTGCCAGGGCTTGGCTGGGTGGATCCCGCGGTGCTGGGGAGCCGTGTTGCGAGGCTTTGGAATGTTGCGAGACTTTGGAATAAGCGTCATCTCAAGCGCCCGAGCTGATCTCGCTGCCGCTCTCTATGTTAGGTGTGCGCGGCGGATCGCCGGCATTCAAGACCATCAGCAGCGGCGTCAGCCCCTCTGTGTCAACGAGGCGGAAAATCTCGATATCGCTACGCGCGCGCTCGCTCCAGCCAGCGATCTGCAAGGCGCGCTCTGCTTTCGAGAAAAGGCCGTGATTGCGCAGCGGCGTTGCCCGGCGAATCAAATCATCGTTGGCACTCACGCTCTCCTGATCGGCCTTGCCGACCTTGTCGAGCCATGCCTTGCGCACCTCGGTGAGGTCCGTGTCACTGCCGAGACTTTCCTCCTTCTTTAGCCTCTGCAACTCGTCCTTCTCGAACAGCCACCACCGCCCGCGCTTCGGCCAGCGGACCAAATCGAGATCGCTTAACACACCGGCGAGCTGGTTCATCGCCAGCGCTTTCGAAGCCTCGTCCGGGTTGTTGGGATCGCAGCTGTAGAGGTTCGGAATGACCAGATACGATGCCTTGTTGTGATGGAGGAAGTGGCGGCGGATCCACTCGCGATCCGCGTTCGGCGCGCGTGCTACGGCCATCTCGATCGCGTCGTTGATCTGACGCATCAGAGCGCCCGACGGACGGATTGAGGGCGGCTGCCGCGGCGGGTTCAGGATTGCGAGCGCCAGCAAACCCATATCGATGCCGATCGTGGCGAGCAGCGCGATCAGATCGCGCCCGGTGATCGGTTCTCCACTTTCTGTGTGCGCGAAGGCCTCTTTCCCGCCGGAGGCAACGTAGATGGCAAGGCTGCGCGCGTATGTGCCGATGTTCGTCCAGAGGTTCTTGACGGCATTCGCAACGCCGGCCGGCCCTTCGCTGAACACTGCCTCACGCAGCTTGAGCTCGGCAGGCTGCTCGGCCTGGGCCGCAGCCTGGCGCAGGCGCTCTGCCAAGGTCGGATCGTAGCAACTGAAACCCGGCTGCCCTGGTGGAATCGCAACCGCATTGGCGAGCGCACGCATTTCCGCCGCCGTCGATCGCCCGAGCTGATTGCTGCGGGCGGCAATGCTGCGCGCGCGGCCGCGGATTTCGGACGCTCTTTGCTCGAACGCGCGCTGGCGCTCCTCGATGGTGCTGCCGCCGATGGCCGCCGCCGTCTCGCGCAGGTGCTCAACCTCCGCCTGAACAGGCTCGAGCCATGAGCGAACCATGCTGTCACGCATGGTCACGATGGCATCGCGAACGCCGACACGGGCATTGTAGAGTGGCCCGCGACCGGCGCCCGAGGCCGTGCCGCAACTGCCGCCGCTCGTCTCCTCGCGGGCCATCTGGCTTTCCGACCAGCTCATGACACTGTCGAGCTGGGCCCGAACGGCATCGAGCCGGGCGGCAATGACGGCGCTGGCATCGCGAGCGTCCTCCTGCAGGCCGGCGAGGCCTGTGCGGGTCGCCTCCTCGCCCGAGATCAGGCTCCACCAGAACCCGTAGCCGAAGCCGATCGACCAGATGGCAAGGAACACGTAAAGCGGAAATGTGATGAGGCGCTCGCGGAGGCTCCGGCCGGCGCCGAACGTCTCGCGCAGCATGAGCCACATGAGAAACGTCAGAGCGACGACGACCGCGATCACGAGAATGTCGCTCGAGATCGACTGGCCTCCGGGTAGATCCTGCGTAGCGCTGCTCGAGGACGCTCCGATGATGAAGTCGCGCATGCCGTGCCATGTGGCATACCCGGAGATGATCAGCAGCATGAAGGATGCCACGCCGATCAGCGTGTTGCGGCCGAGCAGATAGTCGACCACCCGGCCCCACATCGAGGAATAGCTCGCTCTGGCCTCAGGCATCACCCGCCTCCCGCACTCCAACATCTGCGGAAATACAGTTAAGGAGCGGTCTTGTCTCACTTGCGGCCGGCGCGCACCCGTGTCTGGTTCAGTTCACTCGCCGCTGTTGCCGCCTGAGCACACTGAGCGCCGATGGGCTTCTCACCGGGGAATGCGATTTGGATTGAGGATTTGTGGAAGATCAGCGGACCAGGCGACGCGCGTTGGGGCTTTCGTGCTTCAATTGAGAGAACGCAATCAGAGAAAGCGTGCAGGAATGGCGTCCCGATATGGGAACAGGTTGAAATAGGGGCGTGCGCCCTCAATCGTGCTGCGGAAACACCGTCTCTGCGAAATTCTCCCGAAGTAGTCAGCGAGCCGCTCGAATCTGCTGCTGAAGGGATGCACGGACTCCGCGTAGAAGAGCACGGGCACTGCGGCGCAATCAGCGATGTCGAATGGTTGACCGATGGCCCAGACTTTTTTCTCCAAATGCTGCTCGACATCGCAGCGTGGATCTCGCCTGAGTGACACAAAAAAAAGCTCGCCCCGTGCCCCGGGCCGCAGTTTCTCAGCCACGATTTGCTACATAAAATGGAAAATCCGATCCCATAGACGCGCCTGCAGGCTCAAGTCCGCGTCTGCTGGGATGAGCGCAACGGGCCTGGGATAATTGCCATCTCGACAATCCCGCCTTGGGACTCGGTCCCGTTCTCGTGAAGCGCCAACAGCACCTTGTGGCAGTAGCACGAGAGCGGATGGTGGCAGAGGGTCGGGCATTCCATGGCATTTCGCAAATGTCCAGCGCACACCATAGACAGCCGCAAGCACACGAATGCACCAGCCCGACATCCCGGACTGGTGCATCTGCGGACGGCGACGTTTCGTGTCGGCCGGTCTAGCCCTTGCAGGGCCGCGCCTTGACCGTGCAGTTGAAAGTGAGACCCTTGCGGGAACAGCTTGAGCTCTGGTCTTTGGCGTTCGACCACCGCGCGTAAGCGGTGCCATACGCGGCGAGCGCAGTCGACTGCCAAGCGGCCCGGGCAGTCGCGAGGCCGCCTGCCCGCGTTACGGCAAGGGTTCTCGTTACCGAGATCATTGGCTTGCAGGTGGCGATCGGCTTTCCACCAGAAGGAATCGGCTTGCCACCACCGGACGTGGGCTTGCCTTTGTTCTTGCTTTCCGAAATGTGCTTTGCCTTGGGGCCTCCGCTCGACGACTTGGTCGAGCTTGTCTTCCGCGGCTTCGGACCGTCATCATCGGATGCGGATCTTGTCGGCGGCTTTGCGCCTGACTTTTTGGTCGTCACGTTCGTTCGAGGTTGCGGACCGCATTTCGCCTTGAGCGGTACCCACTTCGAGATTTTCGGATGCCCGACGACTTCCGCCATGTACTTGATGTCGACATCCGTGGTGATCTTGAACGTATGGGAGTAGGTGGCGAGATAGTTCCCGGTTGGGCCTTTGACCGCGTTTGCCGAAAGAACGCCCGTTTTGCCTCCGCTGTCATTACGGATGACGAACTTCACGGTGCCCGGTCCGTCCGTGTGCGCCCACGCGGTGATCTTCGCATCACGCGGGCAACTGCTGCCGCCGCTGTCGGCGACGCCGAGCTCGACCTTGCTCACCTCGAATGCGTAAACCTCGGTGGCGAATGCGCCGGCAAGCGACACTGTCGCGGCCCCGGCAATCAATCCGGCATGGATGACTTTGCGCATGGATATCCTTCTCCCTTTTCCGCCGGGCCGTTCCCCGGTACATCTGGCACTGAAGATTTGTTCACTGTGTGACTATTCGGGATGGCCTGCAGCACTGACCTGATTATCGACGAGCAGTCTTACGGCCCGCATCGATGCGTCGCTCCCAAACCCGAAAAGGTTCAAGCGAGTGAGAAAAATTCCATGCTTGGCTGCTCAGCGAACGCAGCTTAAATGGCGCGATGCCGTGACGGCCGCCGGGCGCTCGTTCTAAATTGCTTTCCCTGAGGAGCGGCTAAATGAACCTTTGTTCATTTCGCGGCGACATAACCAGCAGCCACGGTGCGAGATGCGCGATGAAGCGACTGACCGGGAGCTGATGACCCGGATCGCCGGTCAGGACCAGTCGGCGCTGCGTTCGCTCCTTGGACGCCATCAGCTCCGGGTCTACCGCTTCGTTTTGCGAATCGTGCGCAACGAGGCGGTGGCGGAGGAGCTGACCAACGAGGTGTTTCTGGAGGTCTGGCGCAATGCCAAGGTTTATGAGGGCCGTTCAGCGGTGGGAACCTGGCTGCTGTCCATCGCGCATCACCGCGCGGTCAGCACGCTACGCAAGCGGCGTGAGGCGAGCTGGGACGATGATGCCGCCGCGGAGCTGCGCGACGAAAGCGATGACCCCGAGACCACGGCGCAGAAGGCGGACAAGAGCGTGCTGCTCCGCCGCGTCATGGAGCAGCTCTCGACGGAGCATCGGACGATCATCGATCTTGTCTATTACCACGAGAAGTCGATCGTCGAGGTGAGCAAGGTTCTCAATATTCCAGTGAATACAGTGAAAACGCGAATGTTTTACGCCCGCAAACGGCTCTCGGAGCTGCTGCAGGCAGCAGGCGTGGATCGAGGTTGGCCATGAGCGAAATCGATGAGCTGATGTCGGAGCGCGAGGAGATAGAGATGCTGCTCCCCTGGTACGCCACCGGCCAGTTGGACAAGGAGGATACGGCGCGGGTTGAAGCGTATCTTGCGCACCATCCAGAGCTGCAGCATCAACTTTCATTAATTCGCGAGGAGCAGCAGGAGAATGTGGCGCTGAACGAGGCGTTGCCCGTGCCGCCTCTTCCCTCGGCAGACGAGCTGATGGCCCGACTATCCGGCGATCAGAGCCGAATGATCACTGTCCAATCTCTGGGCCATGGCCTATTCGCCGCCATATCCGGCTTTTTCGAAGCCCCGTCGCCGGGAGCAGTCAGATGGGCAGCAGCCGCAGCCGCCGTGGTCATCATAGCTCAAGCGGCTGTTCTAGGCGTGCTCGTGACGCGCGAGGAGGCCTCCTATATTGCGGCATCCGGACCGGGCGAAGAGGCCAATGGCGCATCCATCGCCCTGGTCTCCTTTGCGGATGGCGCGACCCCTGGTGCCATCACCAGCCTTCTCGAAGAAAATCACCTTCGAATCGTAGACGGACCATTACCTGGCGGGTTCTTCAGGGTACGATTTGACGGTGAACTGAGTTCCGATGAGGACCGCCGGCAGCTCCTGGCGCGCCTGGGCAACCGACGGGATGTGATCAGGCTCGTTCTGCCGAGCCAATAGCCGGGGCGAGACGCTAAACGCGAACGAGAGTAATGCGGACAATGCCCATCCTCACGGCCCGGAGCCACGGTCTTCTGCGGATCGCAGCGACCGGCGCCACCATCGCTCTGATGTTGACCACGCATGCTCTCCCGGTGCAGGCGCAGGACGTGCTGAGGTCCGTGATCGAGCTCCAGCGGAAACTCCAGGTCCAGAAGTCCGCTCGTCCTAACAAACGTGCCAAGAAGCCATCGAGCGCTGCTCCTTCAGCGCGGCGCGTTCCCTCGGCCAGACCCGCTCCTTCTCGCCGTACGCCTGGCAAAGCGATCGTGCGCGGACGAGTGACGATACCGGCCGGCAAACTGACCGTAGCGCCGCCGCGCCCGGATCCCACTCCGCCGCGCCCGTCGCCGCCGCCCAGCTCGCGGCCGGCGACGCCGCCTAAGTTGACGGATCGCACACCGCCATCGAGACCGCCGGGAGGCAGACCCAAGGTGCCACGCCCCGTCGCAGATCCCGGTCCACGAGCCCCGATCCCGTGCGGTATGTCGAGGCCGGGCAGCGCGCCTTGCCCGTCTGAGACAACCTCTTCCGGCGGCCGTGCCGTTCCACCTGTGATCGCTACCCCGGAGCGGCATCCGAGGCGCGACGACGGGTACATTGATGGTTTGCCCAGGTTCGAGGAACGCACACCGCCTCCTCTCCTGACCACTGGTCCTGACGCGGTGCCACGACAGCTTGTCGTGCTCATTGGCGCGGATCAGCCCGACTCGGTCGAGGATGATCTTGCGTCCGCCTACGACCTTCAACGCCTGCAGAGCGAGCCGATCGAGTTGCTGCAGGCCAGGGCACAAGTCTACGGCATTGCTGACGGGAGGCCGGAAGACGCGGTCGTTGCGGTGCTTGCATCTGATCCGCGGGTGATGCTGGCGCAGCGCAATCTCCTGTATCACCGGCAGGCAGGCGCTGCGGCGGGCGCGGCCAGAGCGGCCCAGTACGGTCTGGACAAGATCGGAGCTGAGGATGCACACGCCCTCGCCACCGGTCGCGAGGTGAAAGTTGCCGTTATCGATACGGCTATCGACGCGCAGCACGCTGATTTGAAAGGCACCGTCGCGGAAACGTTCGACGCCGTAGGCGAGGGGGGCTCCGAGCCGGATTCGCATGGCACCGCGGTTGCCGGCATCATCAGCGCCCGCGGGCTCATCATGGGGGTTGCACCTGATGCACAGCTGTTATCGGTGTGCGCCTTCTACGCGGACCCGGAACGTAACCAGCCGGTGACCAGCTCATTCATCCTGATCAAGTCGTTCGACTGGGCGGTGAAGGCCGGCGCTGATGTCGCCAATCTCAGCTTCAGTGGACCCCGCGATCCTGCAGTCGAGCGCGCCATCTCCGCGATGGCTCAACAGGGTTTGATCCTGATCGCTGCTGCTGGAAACGGCGGCCCGGAGGCAAAGGCCGCTTACCCGGCGGCGTATGCGGACGTGATTGCCGTATCGGCTCACGATCGCGCCGACAAACGGTACGCGCACGCGAATCGCGGAGCGTATATCGCGTTGGCCGCGCCGGGGGTCGATGTTTTGGTGCCCACCGTGGGTGGAACGCATGCGTTCATGTCAGGCACCTCGATGGCCGCAGCGCATGTGACAGGAATCGTGGCGCTGATCCTCGAACGTGCTGAGCGTCTGAATCATTCCCGGATCCTCGCTGTCTTGAAGAAAACGGCAGAGGATCTGGGCGAGCCGGGGCCGGATGAGGATTTCGGCGCCGGCCGCGCTCACGCACTCGCGGCCGTGCAGGAAGTCTTGTCCTCGAGCGAGCACGCCGGTGAAGTCCAGTGATCTCGGCTGAGCGCGACAGTTGCGCTCAAGCTCCGATTCGAAACGCCCGCTTGAGAAAGTCCTCGCTCATCACCGTATCGTCGGCGCCACCCATCATGCGTTGGCTGAAGAGGAGCGCAATCGTTTCGGTGCGCGGGTCGACGAAGAATGTCGTGCCGAAGCCGCCCCACCAGCCGAAGCGGCCGGGCACCGGAGAGATGTCGTCAGGCGCGGTGACCAGCGCAATGCCGAAGCCCCAGCCGTGCGTATCCCAGAAATTCGGGAAAAACGGTGAGACCGCCTTCTGCTCCGCGGTAATCTGGTCGGTCAGCATGGCAGCCACGCTCTCCTCGGAAATGATCCGTCGTCCGCGGTATGCGCCTTTTCCGAGCAGAAGGCGGCCGAATGCGAGATAATCTTCGACGGTCGAGACATGGCCCCCGCCCCCGGCCTCGAACGGAGGTGGCTCGGTGAAGCTCGCGCCCGAGGCGGGATTCCAGACCGTGAGCTTTCCCGTTTCCGTATCGCGCCAATAGCAGGTCGCGAGCCGGGCCGCTTTTTCCTTCGGCACGTAAAACCCCGTATCGGCCATGCCGAGCGGCTCGAAAATGTGCTTGCGCTGGAAATCGCCGAGGCTCATTCCGCTGGCTCGCTCGATCAGCACGCCCGCGACGTCCATGCCGGTATGATAGAGCCAGCGCTCGCCCGGCTGGTGCACGAGGGGAAGCGAGCCGAGCCGGCGCATGAACTCATCCGAGCTGTGCCCGAACAGCTTGGGGCCGGGGGCGACCTGCAGCTCATTCATTCGTTGCAGGAGCGGCGATCTGGAAGGATCAGCGAAAACGGCGCCAAGCCCCATGCGCAAAGTGAGGAGATCGCGCAGCGTGATCGGGCGGTTTGCAGGAACGGTGTCGTCGAGAGCGCTGTCGAGGCCGCGGATGACGCGCCGGTCAGCGAGCTCGGGCAGCCATTTGTCGACGGGATCGTCGAGACCCAATACGCCGTCCTCGACCAGGATCAGCGCAGATACTGCGGTGATCGGTTTGCCGATGGACGCGACGGCGAAAATGGTGTCGCGCTGCATCGGTACGTCCGTTTTGACATTCTGCACGCCGGCGGCATGGACGTGAACGGTGTCGCCGCGAGCCACGAGGGCGACCAGCCCCGGAACTGAGCCGTTCGCGACATAGCCGTCGAGCGCCGCATCGAGCTCATCGAAACCGCCCGAGGCTTTGGCTGCTTGGCTGCCCATGAGTAGTAGAGCCGATGTCGTTGCTGCAACGCCTTTGCCGAAAGTCCGCCGGCATATCGATACATTTGAGCCGTGGGCCGAATCCAGATCGCTCAGCTCCTTCGCACCTTGCCCGAATGAAGGACCGGTCGGCATACGATCACCTCCGCCTGGCAGTCGTTATCGATAGGCCGGGTTGAGGAGCGTTGATATCAACTTAATGCGGCACTGTCAAACCATGAGCTCCCAAAGAGGGAACGTCACCGGTAGAAGTAGCTCGGGACCGCAAGCGTGAGCCAGGGGAACGCGGAGATCAGGATCAGCACGAGAAGCAGCGGTATGAGGAACGGCATGACGCTGCGCACCGTACGGTCGAACGAGATGTTGGCGATGCGGCTCAGCACAAAGAGGACCATGCCGACCGGTGGAGTCAGCAGCCCGATCATCAGGTTCAGGACCATCACCACGCCGAATTGAACGGGATCGATCCCGGCCGCCAGCACAACCGGCATGAGGACCGGCACCAGAATGGAGATGGCCGCGATCGTCTCCATGAAGCAGCCGACGATCAGCAGCAGGACATTGATGATCAGGAGCAGGACCAGGGGATCGCGCGAGATGGACAGCAGCGCATCGGTGACCGCTTGAGTAATCTGCGTCGTGGTCAGCACCCAGCCGAACAACGACGCGGCACCGACGATGATCAGCACCGCAGCCGTCGTCTCGATAGTGTCCATCGAGATCTTGTAAAACCGCTTCCACGTGAGCGACCGGTAGAGAAAGACGCCGAGGATCAGCGCCCACGCGCAGGCGGCGATCGCTGCCTCCGTCGGCGTGAAGATGCCGAAAGACATCCCGCCGATGATGATCACGGGTGTCATCATCGCAGGAATCGCCGCAACGAGCGTGCGCCCGAGGACATCCCAGCGGAACACCTGGTCGCGGCCGATACCGTGCCGCCGGGCGTACCAGGTGATGTAGAGCATCTGAAAAGCGGCCATGAGCAGGCCGGGGACGATGCCGGCCACGAAGAGCTGTCCGATCGAGACGTTGGCCATCACGCCGAAGACGACCATTGGCAGTGACGGAGGAATGATGGGGCCGATCGTCGATGAGGCGCCGGTGATACCGACGGCGAAATCGACCTTGTAGCCGTGGTCCCGCATCGCCTTGATCTCGATGGTGCCCAGGCCGCCGGCATCGGCGACGGCCGTGCCTGACATGCCGGCGAAGATCACCGAGCCGACGACGTTGACGTGGCCGAGGCCGCCACGCAGCCAGCCGACCGCGGCTACCGCGAAATCGTAGATGCGGTTCGTGATGCCGGCCGAGTTCATGAGGTTGCCGGCAAGAATAAAGAACGGCACAGCCAGCAGGGGAAAGCTGTCGACGCCACCCGCCATGCGGTGCAGCACGACGAAGTCGGGAATGCCCGAGACGAAGTGCGTATAGAGCAGCGACGAGGCGGCCAGCGAAATGAAGATCGGGACACCGACGAGGAGCAGGACGAGGAACGAGGCGACCAGAAGCACCATCTGCCTGCACCTTATTCCACGGTCGAGCTGCCGATGCTGGCGTACGCTGTGCGCCAGCCGTCTTTGGCGTTCCGCCAAAGGCGTTGCAGCGCGCGCACCAGCATCACCAGGCAGCCAAAGGCGATCGGTCCGTAGACGAGGCTCATGGGTTCGTCGAAGACCGTCATGCGCTGGGCGTGCATCCGTTGCGTAATGGTGAGAGAGAAATAGAAGAGCAGCGCGATGAATGCGGCCTGGATCACCTCGATGACGGCCAGCAGGATCCGTGCTCCGCGCTCGGGCAGGAAATGCAGGAGGACCTCGACCGAGATATGGGCACCCTTGCGGGCAACGATTGCCGCCCCGATGAAGGTCAGGATCATGAGGAAGTAGCGGGCGATCTCCTCGGTCCAGGCGAGGCTGTCGTTGAGAATGTAACGTGTGAAGAACTGCAGGAAGACAATGAGCGCGAGCGCCCAGAATAGCGCGAATGATACCCAATCCTCGGCGTGATGCTCGATCGTTACCTCGGCATCCTCGACGTGGATCAGGTGCTCCTCAGGGTGCCCCTGCTGCTGCACGACGTTCCTCCCTCTTTTATTTCTTTACGGCGTTACGCTGAAAGATAGCGAGCGTTCCACACCAAGCAAACGATTTGTGCAGTCATCCCGGCGCTTATCGCCGGGATCCAACTTGTCGCTTGCTCCGGAATCTGTGGAAGGATGGATACCGGGGACAAGCCCCGGTATGACGGGGCGGATGTTTTCCCTCTGGTGTGAAGCACTTATGGATGCCCATTTTCCTCTCGCAATTGGGAGAGGTTTGACGCTGATATTTCAATTTTTCGCATCCTTCCCAGTGGGAAAGGTGAGAATGCATCCCAGACGTTTTTGTCTAGCTGGGAATGCATTTGCGATTTGGATGGAAACACGCTCTTGAATCTCGCCCAAACTCCATCTCCCGGAGAGGATTGGAATGAGGGGGAGCCGGTGGCAGCTGTCGCGACTCCTCGCCAACTCCTCCCGACACCCTAAATTGGAAAGACCTCGAGCTGCGCGCGTCGCCGCCCGGCGACACCACGGCCGCCGGGCATCTGGCTCGGAGATTCTCGATACTTACTTCGCCAGAGCCTGGAGCGCGTCGTACTGCTCTTTCGTCCAGCCCGCGCCGGCGTTCGGATCGTTGTGCAGGGGCCGCGCTGCGGCGATGAATGGACCGCGGTCGACCTCGACCACCGTCTTGCCCAGGTTGCGGAACTCGTCCGCCAGCTTCTGCTCAGAGGCGCGGATGGCGTCCGTAGCCTTGCTGGCGGCCTGCATCAGGACCTCGTTGAACGTGGCCTTCTCCTCATCGGTGAGCTTCGGCCACACGTGGCTGCCGACGATCGTCAGCAGCGACTCGGTGATGTGGCCGGTCAGCATGATGTGGCTTTGCACCTCGTAGAACTTCTTCGCCATGATGGTCGGCAGCGGGTTTTCCTGGCCGTCGACGGTTCCCTGCTGCAGGGCGAGATAGACCTCGGCAAAGGCGATCGGCGTGGCGTTGGCGCCGACGGACTTCGTGAACATCAGGAACAGCGGCGCCGGCGGCACCCGCAGCTTCATGCCCTTCATGTCCTCCGGAACCTTGATCTCCCGGTTGGCCGTCAGCATCCGCTGCCCGTAGTAGGTGAGCGCGATCACCTTGTGCCCGGTCTTGTCCTCGTAGCCCTTCGCCAGCTCACGGAAGAGCGGCGAGTCGCGATAGGCTTTCCAGTGATTGAAATCGCGGAGCACGAACGGTGCGTTGGTGATGGCGATCGGCTTGTGGATCGACCCGGCGAAAGCGACGCCCGTGTAGATGATGTCGACGGTGCCGAGGCCCAGCGCCTCGTTGATCTGGTTCTCGTTGCCGAGCTGCGAGGCGGGGAACACCTGGATCTCGTACTTGCCGCCCGTGCGCTTCTTGATCTCCTCGGCCGCCCACAGGGCCTCGGTGTGATAGGGCTCGTTCACCTCGTAGACGTGCGCCCACTTGAGCGTTGTTTGCGCCGACACGGGCGCGCCGGAGACCAATAGGGCAGCAGTCACAAGTAAGGTGCCGATCAGCGGCAGTCGGGCATGTCTCATCGTGTGCTTTCCTCCCGGTTTCATGCCGGCTCTTTCGTCCGGCCCTGTCGACGGATGAACCTGACGGCCACGGAATTCGCCCGAGCGGGCACGGCGACTTATCAGGTTATCGGTTGTCAGTCATACGATGACTTTGCTGCAGCGGCAAGTCCTACGGAAGTCGAGTGGCTGCCCGAACCGATGAGCGGGGACACGTAAATGCCTTAGCAGCCTTGGCAGCATGCCGGCGTAGCATTCCCAGCCGAGCACGCCGGAGCGAGACGTTGCTTTTCGATGTGAGTGGGAGGTTGCGTGCAGCGCAACTCCCCTCCCAATTGCGAGCTTCTGCGCTTCAGGCCTGTTGAAACACATCTGGCCAGATGACGAGGACGACCTAATTCATCAGCCTCGCTCGTTTCGATCGATCGCGTTCACGCAAGAGCCAGAACTGTGCTATTATTCCGTAGGCGAGAAGGTACGGTCGCAGGGAGTTCAGAAAATGATTGGGGCGAACAAGATAATTTTTGCGATGGCCTTCGGAGTTGGCGCGATTCTGGCCGCTATGGAGCCCGCAAGTGCCAAGATCATCTGCCGAGGTGCATTTCAGATCGTCAACGGCCAGCCGATCGCAACGCCCTACTGCGAGGATTCCAATGTTGCGGAAGTGGCCCGCGAGTATGGAATGTACGTCAGTGCACGCGAGGTGCGCTCCAATCCCGGGATCAAGGCACGGGTATGCCGGTTCATTGGACACGACAACCGCGTTCGGTCCGCGTGTGCCGGTTATATCGATTCGGTTCCGAGGCGGTGGTTCTGAGACATCACCGCCGCGGAGCGTTCAAGCTGCATAGGCTTTCATAGAGCGCACGTGCTCAGAACGAGCGCCGAAGGTAGATGCCAACGTGAGGATAGCTGACCTCGAGGTCGCGCGCCTTGTCGCCGGCATAGCTTCCTTCCGCCTTGGTCCAAGTATAGCCCACCTCGAGGCCGGCGGTGAGACCGGGAGAGAGCAAGTGCTCCACTCCACCCTGGAGGACGGACCCGGTAACGGTAATGTCGAAGTCGACCATCGGCGCTGGCATGTTGAATTCCGGCGGAATTATCGCTTCGCCCGGCGAGCCCATGTTCACACTGAACATTGAATAGCTCAGCGTCGACTTCCACCTCGGTGCCCAGATGTGCTCGTAGGCAGCGACGGCTGACCAGCCGGTCGACCGCTCGACGGTTCCGGACGAGGAGACCACATAGTCCGGAGCGAAGAAGGGGACGCCTAAGTAGCCCATGGCTCCCTCGGCGGCAGCTACCGTGAGGCTCAGCCGGCCGGGATTATCGGCGTAGGCGTCGCCGAGATACTTGCTCCAGTCGATCTTGGTCTGGAACCCGGCAGCGGCCGCCCAGCCGGAAACGTCGGTCGCTTCGCCTCCGATGAAGTCCCGCATCACCGTATCGGTGGCCTTATGTCTAGCGACTGAGAAATGATAGAGTGAATTGCCTTTGGCGTAGCGGACGAGTCCAACCCAGTCCGGTTTATCCAGCTCGCTCCTCTCGCGTGAGAGGATGCCCTCGCTGTAGTTCCGCCGGCCTCCATCCTCGGCCGAGACGCTGATCGAGAAGTTCGGCGCATACCCGATCGTAAAGGACGCCGCGGCCGTGGTGATCTCGGACGTGTAGGTCGGATTGAGAATGGAGGGGACGCGGTTGAAGCCGAACAACGAGGGCTGAATGCCGACCTTCAACCCGTTGAACTGTACCCAGGCCTCGTTGATGGCGCCATAGTAGTAGGAATCGTCGATTTTGGGCAAACTCAGGCCCAGCTTGCCGTCATCGTCATATTCGCTTCTGCCGTCGAAAGAGGCCCTGATGTATCCGCGGAACAGACCCGCTCTGGATTTCGACACCAGCATCAAGTCTGCCATGGCAAGGGCACCGAAGCCGATCTTTTCTGTTTGAGGACTGACGTCCTTCTTGAAGTAGTACGCCATCGGCAGACCCGCACCGAGGTAGGGCACGGGGATCCTCTGCCCAATCATGCCGATATCGACGTCCGTGAACTCCTTGAACACGTAACCCATCACGACGCCGCCGGCGAAGGCGCAAATTCCTGAATTTCCCAGCTCCCTGGCCTTTGGACCGTATCTGGCGCATGGTCCCTTTACACTGGTCTTCTTTGCCTCTTCCACTCTGGGGGTTGGCGGATCCGCTCCGCGAGCCTCTCGGGCGATGGCATCGGAAGCGAATAGCGCCATAGATGCCGCTCCGATCGCGAGGACATGAAGGACTTTGCACCGAAACAGGTTCCGGTGACCCATCGTCGGATTATATCTGATCATGATTTCTTTTTTCGAAAATGACGGATCGGCGGCTTGAGGCGGACCTCGTCAATGGCGGCGACCGAACTGGCTGACGAAAGTCATGTTGGGGGAGGTGAGGGTGACGATGCTGACCTCACCGCTCGTGAAGGTGGAGAGATAGCCCTGATCGGTTTCGACGACGTCGTAGGCGGTCGGGAGGTTGGGCGAATATTCCGAGTTTCCCGGTCCGGACTGAGTGACCGTCGCGATATCGATGAACCCATCCTGATAGATGGTCACGGTATTCGTCCAACCGGACTGCTTGGTTTGGAGCTGGTTGAGATCGGGAGCGAGCTGGGTGGAGGAGATGACGTTCGTCTTTCCGTGCTGATTGATCCGCACGTTCGACGTGTCGGGTTCCGTGACGGCAACGAATGAATAATTGGCGGACGCCTTCTGGTCGATTTGCAGTTCTTCCGCCATTGCTGCGGCCGTTGAAAACATCAAGCACCCGAGCACAAGCACAAATTGATTACGGCGCATCAACCCCTCCCATTTATCGCTGCTCGTGTCAGCCTCTATGCGATACGCGGAATTCAGGTCGACGGGGAATCAGCGCCGCGGCTGCGACGCTGATCCCGAGGTCAGCTATAGGGGCTCACTAGTTGGAGCCGAGCTCGAGGTCGAGTTCGAGTCCAAGCTGATTGCCGACCGGATCGAGAATGACCACTCTGGCACCATTGTTGCGGTCGCCGTTGATGCCAGTGAAAGGCATGAAGAACGCGCCGGGCTCGACAGCGATGAGTGGGTCATTCTTGGGCGCATCGATGAAGGCACGCTCACCCTGCGCGATCTGGGCGAAAGCAGCTGCACCAGCCTGCTGGCTGATGGTTGCCGAATTGATCACACCCCCCCGGGTGGCAATGTTGGCCGAGATGTTGGCCGAGCTGCCGCGCCGACCGTCGGCATAAGCCGCGGTAGACAGCACAAGGAGCGCTGCGAAAACAGCAAGCTTTTTCATTTCCAAGATCCCTTTAATGGAATGGTAAGACTCAGGACAGGTCCAGCATTTATTCTGATTCGCTTCATTACTCTGCAAACCGATGGTTGTGGCTTGCGCAACCAGTTCGGACGTACACGCCGGGTTGGGCTCCCGGCGAGCTGGTCTTGCGGCTCGGACTGCCGCGGTCTCAGGGGCGTGGGGCATATTCCCATAGAGGCGGCGGCGGGAGGCGTGATCGCAGCGACGCCCAGATAGCCCGATAGAATGAATTGGCTGGGCGGAATGAGAGCCGAGTCGAAAGTTGCCCCTCTCCGAAATGCCCTGAGCGGGTGAGCTGCGCCTTCAGCACTGATCTTAACGTGATCAGGCACCAGCCTCAGCCGGATTGGTGGAACCGCCTGACCTTGGCCGGAGTTACTTTCCCGCCACGCAGGGGCTCGTCGTCTGGGGCATGCTCTCGAGCAAATCTCTCAACCCACTGGAGGCTCGCAATGGCCATCTTCGAAGACGCCATGAAGGGCGGCAATATCGTTACCGGACTGGCGATCGGAGTCGGAGTGCTGCTGCTCTCCCCGCTGGTGAAGCCGCTTGTACGCCCTGTCGCCAAGACGGTCCTAAAGGCTGGGGTGGCTGCCTACGATCAGGGCCGGGCAGCTCTTGCCGAGCTCAATGAGCAGGCTGGCGATATCGTGGCCGAGGTGCGGGCGGAGATGGAGCACGAACGGCATCGCGCCGGTAATGGCGCGAAACATGCCGCAGGCGAGGCGCAGCCCCAGGGCGGCCCGATGCCAAGCTGACGAGCGCGGCACCAGTGGGTCGCTGCCGAGACTGCAGATCACTCTCCGGCGAAATTGGGCCAGCCAATGCTCCACCAGACGCGAAGCGCCGGGCCAGAGGTCGGCGGCCTCGGCGAGCCGGTGTGCGTGCGCCACGAGAGCCCCGGTCGCCTTCGGCTGGGAATCGCCGGCCTGAAGAACTCGCCCGAGCTTTCCGATTTGCTGTTCGTCGGCATCGGCGAGATCAACGGGGTGAAGAATGTAAGCCCGAGCACGCTGACCGGTAATGTCGTCATCCTCTTCGATCCGGAAGCCATCTCCTGCCCGACATTGCTGCGGGTTGCGCGGGCGCTTCTGAGCGGCGCGCTGACGCCCGGGGGCGCAGGCCCTGGCGGAGCGGCCTGGCACACGCTGAGCGTGCAGGCCGTGGCGCAAGGGTTGATGACGTCGGTCCAGACGGGCCTGACGCACCGCGCCGCGCGGGATCGCCTGGCCCAAACCGGGCGGAACGTCTTGACCCCACCCCATGTGCGGAGTTCGGCACACATCCTTGCCGCCCAGTTCAAGAGCTTCCCGGTCGCCGTGCTGGCTGGCGCGACGTTGATCTCCGTCGTCACCGGCGCCTTGCTGGAGGCTGCGGCGATCTCTGCCGTTGTCGTTTTGAATGCCGCAATCGGATTCGTGAGTGAGGCCCGGGCCGAGCGCATCCTTTCGAGCCTCGAAACTGAGCGCAGTCCCATCGCCCGGCTGCTGCGGGACGGGCAGACCCGGGAGCAGCCAGCCGAGATGGTCGTGCCCGGCGATGTCATAATGCTTCAGCGTGGAGACGTCGTTCCCGCCGATGCCCGGGTGATCCAGGCGGCAGGCCTTTCGGTGAGCGAGTCGGCTCTGACCGGGGAAAGCCTTCCGGTGAGCAAGACCGTCGAGCCTCTGCCCGATCCCGGGCGTGCGCTGGCCGAGCGCACCAACATGGTCTACCGCGGGACCATCGTGACGGGCGGGAGTGGTGCCGCGATCGTCGTGGCAACGGGAGCCCGCACGGAGGTCGGCCGGGTGCAGCAGCTCGTTGCGCGGAGCCGGCCGCCGGAAACGGCGATGCAGAGCCAGCTCGATCAGCTGGGCGGACAGCTCGTCTGGATCACGGGAGCGGCGAGTGCGCTTCTGGTCTTCATGGGCGTCCTCAGGGGACAGAACTTGTTCCTGCTCCTGCGCTCGGCGCTGACGGTGGCTGTGGCGGCCATTCCGGAAGGGCTGCCGATGATTGCCACGACCGCGCTTTCCGTCGGGGTCGAGCGGATGCGCAAACGGGGCATGATCGTCCGGCATATCAACGCCGTCGAAACGCTGGCCTCCGTCGATGTCGTTTGTTTCGACAAGACGGGGACACTAACGCTCAATCAGATGGCCGTCGCAGAGCTTGCGAGCGGAAGCCGCCGGGTTGCGGGCCGGGAGCTCGGCAGCTCTTTGCGGCGCGACAATCTCGGCGGTGATATGCGCAGAATGCTGGAGGTTTGTTGCCTCTGCAGCGAGGTCGAGCTGGACACGAATGAGCGAGGCGAGCTCGTCATCGAGGGTTCTGCGACCGAAACGGCGCTCGTGCGGGCCGCGATGGCGGCCGGCCTCGATCCGCGTCAGGTCCGCGCGCGATCGCCGCTGGTGCGAATACAGCACCGCTCCGAGGCCTACCGGTTCATGGCGACACTGCATCATGTGCCGGCAGGCTCTCTGCTGGCGGTGAAGGGAGATCCTGTCGAGGTCATCTCCCGCTGTACACGAGTGCTCGAACCGGATGGACGCGTCCGCTACCTTTCACCGGAAGACCGGGAAGCCATCCAGCAAATCAACAGGGAGATGGCGGGCCGGGCGCTGAGGGTGCTGGGTTTTGCTTATAACGAGCTCGTCGGCCGGCCCGAGGTGATCGCGGCGGAAGGGCTTACCTGGGTCGGTCTCGCCGGCCTTTCCGATCCTGTCCGTCCGGGCGTCGGCGACGTCGTGAAGCGGCTCGAAAAAGCGGGCGTCCGCTCGATCATGGTCACTGGGGATGCGCCCGCGACCGCCCGCGCGGTGGCCGCGGAGATCGGGCTGACCAACGGCCGCGATCTTCGCGTCATGACGGCTGACGAGCTTAAGCAGCTGGATGAGGCGGAACGCGCCCGCATCGCCAAGATGGTCGATGTGTTCGCCCGCGTCAGCCCCGCCGAGAAGCTGGAGATCGTGCGCGCGCTGCAGAGCTCCGGGGCGGTCGTGGCTATGCTGGGCGACGGGATCAACGACAGCCCCGCACTCCGCGCGGCGGATGTCGGTCTGGCAGTCGGCCGGAACGGCGACAGTGCGGCCAGAGAAGTGGCCGACATCTTCCTCGAAAACGAGGATCTGAGCCTTATTCTGACGGGCATCGAGCAGGGCCGGGCGACCCAAGCGTCTGTCCGCCGGGCGCTCCGATTCCTGCTCGGAACCAACAGCAGCGAAGTCATGCTGGTGCTCGCCGGGACTGCCATTTTCGGCAGGGAAGTTCTCAGTCCGGCTCAGCTCTTGTGGATCAATCTCGTCACGGACGTGCTGCCCGGCATCGCGCTTGCTCTCGAGCCGCAGGCACCGGGCCTCATCGAGCGCAAGCCGGAACAGCGCGGCGCCCCCATCCTTGGCGCGCGCCAGATACCCCGGTTCGTCGGCGACGGTGCTTTGCTGGCCAGCTCATCCCTCATCGCGGGCTTATTCGGCTCCGTGCTTTACGGCCGAAGTGCCCCCCAGGTGCAAAGGATGATTTTCGAAAGCCTCGTCGAGGCTCAGCTCGTCCACGCTCTCAACTGCCGGACCCAACCCGCAACAACAAGGGCGCTCGACTTGGTCGTCTATGGGACCCTGGCCCTGCAGGAGATTGCTTCGGTGCTGCCCGTCACCCGACATTTGCTCGGCCTTGCTCCCGTCGGGCCGCTTGCCATGGGCATCATGGCCGGATCGGCGGGGCTTTCTTATCTCGCCATCGGCAGAACGCGCGAGCCCGAAGTGTCCGCGCGAAGATCCCCGCTGCACTTCGTGCGCAAACACGAAGCGGCCAGAATGAACTGAGGTTTTCAGGCCCGTACCACCGGCTTGGTGAGGTCGTCGATGGCCCATTGCACGGCTTTGGTGATGGCCAGCTCGATGAGATGCAAAAGGATCTGGCCGGAGCAGGCGGCCTTGACCATCCAAACGGCGGCGGTCGCGAGGTCGAGCTCGCTGGAGCCATTGCCTGAGCAGTTCGGACAGGTACAGCTACACTTCGAAGCGCGATCGGCGGGTCTCATTCCCATGGCTTCGAACCGCACACTGGACCAGCGGAACTCCGGCGCGTGGTGGACGATAATGCTGCCGGTCTCCGGCGTCGCAGTCACGGAGTGAACGCCGGTCAGCGCGCCGAGCAGCCGCTCGATTTCGGCGAAGAAGGCTTTGTCCCGCCGGCGCCCAGGCACCTTCAGGCGCGTCCGCCGCGGCAGGCTGTGGATGAAGTAGAACGGTTCCCCGGAAGACATCTGGCGCGCATTCTGCTGCCGTTTCACCCCTTGTTGCCCCGCGCTTCTCGCAGAGCTTCTTGTAGGGTTTGTGACAGCTGCCGCGTTGCGTTGACGCGCCCTCGCTATAGCTGCGCCAACGCCAGAAAATGGACGATCACGAACAGCATTGCTCCGACACCTGCTCCGACCAGCGTGCCGTTCATGCGGATGTATTGAAGGTCGCTCCCGATCGTGACTTCCAGCCGATCTGTCATGGACCGCTCGTCCCAACCGCGCACGACGTCCGCCACGATGGCGCCGATCTCTGCCCGCCGCACGACGACCGTGAGCGCCGCCCGTTCTATGGCAGCTTCGATCTGGCCGACCGCGGCCTCGTCGGCGGCGAGGGCCCTTCCGACGGCGCGCAGGAGGTTTTCGATGGACGCTCTGGTTTTGGGCGATGGCTGCTCCAGGTCGCGCAACGCACTGTTGAGCGCGTTCCGCCAGAGCGCGCCAAGCCAATTCTGCACGTCGGGATGAGACAGCAGCCGGGCCCGGGCGGCGTCGATCTGCGCGCGGCGTTCCGGTGAGGTGGTGAGCTCGTCGACGAGCTGCCGGAGGGCATCGCGGAACTGCTGACGGGCATCACTGTCGGGCTCGCGCAGCTGGCCGAGAAGGTCTGTCAAACCGTCGATGATTGCCGTTGCGATGCGGCGGTTGATCGCCTTCGGGATCCACCAACGGTTCCGTTCGCCAACGACGCGGTAGATGTCATCGCGGTGTGTGTCGAGCCAGGACAGGCCCGCGTCCGTCGCGGCATCGAACAGCCGGTCGGCCTCACCTGTGGTCGCCATCGCCTCGACCAGCCGTCCCAGAACCGGCGCGAGCTCGATCCGCTCCAATTGCTCTCCCAGTGTGCGGCGGACGAATGCTTGAAGCTCGGGATTGTCGAGTGCGTGCAGGATCTTGGGCAGCGCCCGCGTCACCCACCCGGCGATGTCGGTCGCCGTCTCCGGGGCGGCGAGCCAGTCGACGACCCGGTGCCCGATCTGCGCACCCCGCAAGCGCCGCAACACCACCTCTCGGGTCAGAAAGTTCTCTTCGATGAAGCGCCCGATGGCGGCGCCGATCCGCTCTTTGCTGCGCGGCACGATGGCCGTGTGCGGAATAGGCAAGCCAAGCGGACGGCGGAACAATGCCGTGATCGCAAACCAGTCTGCCAGCCCGCCGACGGCTCCGCCCTCCGCCCCCGAACGGATCAGCAGCACGTAGTACCCCGGCTCCGGAACAGCGTAGGTCGAGAAGTACGCGGCACCCATGAATGCAAGCAGGCCCGTCGCCGTCATACGGTTCCGCCGAAGCCGGGCGCGGCGCTCTCCGTCGCGAGCGCCGCGACTGGAAGGCCGGTCTGTCTCAGGGTGAGTTTGCGGGGGATGCTCGATTTTGGACATTGCCACTACCTCGCCCTGGCCGGCTCCTTCGGCGCGGTCTGTTCCGGCAGGATTGGGGTCCTGAGGGCTGCCGAAACCGGAACCGGCCGAGCGCTGGCGCGTTCCAGGCGAGCCTGCCCTACCCAAAAGTCCGCCCCGGAGGCGCTTATGCAGCCCGCGACCATCGAGCACGTCGTCCCAGGCCGCATTCGGCTGAAGTTTTCCGGGCAGCGCGGAAATACGGAGTTCTTCAAGGATGTCGTCGACCTCGTCAGTCAATTCCCGGCCGTCGAGGAGGCGCGGGCCAATCCGCTGACCGGAAGTCTCCTGGTGCATTACAGGGGAGATCTGGAAGATCTTGCACAAGCGGCGGTCAAGCTCGGGCTCATCACTGTGGAAACGCTATCGGATCTCCTGGCCCGACAACGTTCCGCATCGGGATGGGCAGCGATGCTGCGCCAGACGCCCGTTCTGCTGGCCTTCGCCCTGAGCGCCATCGGCGTGCTGCAACTCGCGCGCGGACGGGCCCTCGGCCCGGCTTCGGAGCATTTCTGGCATGCCCGCGAGCTGTGGCTGATGGGAAAGCCCCAGGCGGCTTTGGGATTGGGGCTCCTCGGACTGCTTCAGCTTTCGCGCGCAAACCTGTTTGGCTCTGCAACCTCGCTGCTCGTCTACGGGCTGATGCTCCAGAACGGGCAGCAAGGCCGTCGGTGATCGGAGCGGCTGGGTTAGCAGACCGACGGCGGCCGGTTCGTGCTCTGAAGTCCTTTTACTCTCCCGCCGCGCGTGTCCCGAGCATCACCTGCCGTCCAGCCTGGATGTGCGCGCGCATCACCGCACCGGCCCAGATTGGATCGCGGTGACTGATTGCTTCGGTGATCTCGTCGTGGTGGGCGATCGAGCGGCGCATCGCGTGGGCATCGAAGCGCGCGAACGTGCGCACGACGAGCGGCAGCTCGACGACAGAGGCGATGAATGCCGCGAGCCGTTTGCTGCCGGATGCGTTGACGATCAGTTGGTGGAAGCGATCGTTATTCGCGGTGACGGCGACCGTGTCGGGCACATCGCCTGAGAACGCAGCGCGCTCCATGGCGCGCGTCGCCTCGTGCATGGCCGCTATAGTTGCCTCGTCGGCGCGGGAAGCGGCAAGCTCCGCAGCGTAGCTTTCAAGCCGGCTCCTGAGCTCGAATATTTCGTCGAGATCGGCCGCGCTCCAGTCCGGCACGGTAGCGCCGATATGAGGCTCGAACGTCAGCACGCCCTCGCTGGCCAGGCGTCGAAGCGCCTCGCGCACGGGAGTCCGGCTCACCCCCAGCTCCGATGCAAGCTCGACCTCCCGAAGATGTGCGCCCGACGGCCAACGCCCCGACATGACGCCTTGGCGTATGGCATCATAGGCGACATCGGCGGCACGATTGCGGGGCAGGGGCTTCACGCGCATTTCCACTGGACAGGGCGGTTCATTGTATACAATCTAGCCGAGGTGGCGCATAGGGGCCAAGAGAAACCGTCGGCGCCGAAGACCCACAGAAGCTTGGCAGCCCCTCGCGCCGAATCAGTCGTCGTCTGCGGAGGAATCAGCTCATGTCAGCTTTCAAATGGATTTTTGCGGCTGCCGCGTTTGCCGGATCGGTGCTGGCCGCACCCCTTGCTGCACAGGCGGAGCGCATCACCGTCACGCACTGGGGTGTCCTGATGTACGGCGCGCCTTATGCGGTGGCCATCGAGAAGGGCTTCTACAAGGAAGCCGGTGTGGACGTCGATGGCGTGCTGACTTCGAAGGGGGGCGGCACGACGATGCGCAACGTCATGGCGGCCGAAATGCCTTATGGGGAAGTCGCGCTGGCAGCGGTCATTGCGGCCATCAATCAGGGCATCGAGCTCAAGATTGTGCACACGGGCGTGCGCACGGCGGGTGAAATCCTCTGGGCGACGACGCCGAACTCCGGGATCAGCTCCGTCAAGGACCTAGCCGGGAAGAAGGTGGCCTTCACTTCGCCGAAGTCAGTCACCGACATGCTGCTCACCATGGTGCTCGACAAGTACAAGATCAAAGCCGAGACCGTTGCGGCCGGCGGGATCGGGTCGGGCCTGACCATGCTCGACCAGGGCGGCATCGTCGCCGCGCCGGTGATGGATCCGATCTGGTCCAAGGTGCAGAGCAAGTACAAGCAGGTCTTTGCGGTGGCCGATGAGCTGCCGCCGATGGTGCAGACGGTCGGCGTGACGACCGCCGAGTTCGCCAAGAGCAACCCGGACAAGATCCGTGCACTCACCGCGGCCCGTAGAAAGGGAGTCGAGTTCATCTACTCGAATCCGGAGGAAGCGGCCAAGATCGTCGCGAAGCATTATGAGATGGACGAGGCCCTTGCCCTGCAGGCCATAAAGAACCTGAGCGCGCTCAAGTACTGGAGCGACGGCAGCTTCGAGTATGAGGGCATGGACAACATGGTGAAAGGGCTCCAGATCATCGGCGAGGTCAGCGGCCCGGTGAAGTGGAGCGAGGTGGTCGACGAGAGCTTCGTGAAGTGACATCGACGCAAGTCGCAGGCCGGAGCCGGGCCATGGCAACCGAGATCCATGCCGAGATGCGCGGTGTGACGCGCATCTACCCGGCAGCGGATGGAAAATCGGGGCTCCATGCGCTCGGTCCGGTCGACCTGGCGCTCAGGCGGGGGGAGTTCTATTCGGTCATTGGTCCCTCGGGCTGCGGAAAATCCACCCTGCTCGACGTCCTGGCGGGCCTGTCTCGCCCCACGGCTGGCGAGGTTACGTTCGAGGGGAAGCCGGTGGAGGGCCGCGTGCCCGAAGGGATCGGCGTCGTCTTCCAGGAGGATGCCTCGTTCCCGTGGCTGAACGTGGAGGACAACATCGCCTTCGGCCTGCGGCGGGCAGGGACGGATGCCAAGGAAGTCCGCCGCCGGCTCGACCATGCACTGGCCCTCATGGGCCTGACGGCATTCGCGAAGGCCTATCCTGCGCAGCTTTCGGGCGGCATGCGGCAGCGAGTCTGCATCGCGCGCACGCTGGTCACACAGCCGCGTCTCATTCTGCTGGATGAGCCCTTCGGCGCGCTCGATGCGCAGACGCGGCTCATCATGGGCGACGAGCTGTTGAAGCTGTGGCGCGAGACCGGGGCAACCGTGTTGCTCATCACCCACGCCCTGGACGAGGCCGCGATGTTGTCGGACCGCATCGGTGTCATGTCCGCGCGGCCTGGCAAAATCATCGAAGAGGTGGCGACGGGCTGGCCGTCCAGCCGCGACAGCCGTGTGGCGTCGGACGATCACTTTGGCACGATTACCAGCCGGCTCTGGTCGCACCTGCGCGAGGAATCCTTGAAAGCGATCGGACAGGGGGCAAAGTTGTGAGCCGGGTCGGGCTGCTGCGGTTCGTGATCGTTGCCGGTTTCGTTTTGGCGCTCGAGATCCTGTGCCAGACAGGTGTAATCCGCCCGACCGTGATGATTCCGCCATCCGCCATGGCAGTGCACCTGTGGGCGCTGCTGGTTTCCGGTCGTGCCACGTCCGATATCGTCGAGACGCTCGGAAACGTATTCGCCGCTTTTGCACTGTCCGTAACAGTCGGATTTGCATTGGGCGCGGTCATTCATGGGCGGCCACGGCTGAGGCGCGCGATGGACCCGTTCCTCGCAACCTATTACGCGCTGCCGTTCTTCGCCTTCTATCCGCTTTTCATTGTCCTGTTCGGTTTGGGGCGGCCGCCGATCATTGCCATCGGCTTTCTGTTCGGCGTCGTCGCCATGATCATCGCGACGCTCAACGGATTCGATCGTTTACCGCGGGCGCTGATCAAAACGGCGCGTGTGTACCGGATGAATCCGATCTCGACAGCCCTCAGGATCAAGCTGCCGAGTGCGGCGCCATATCTCTTCACAGGCGTGAAACTTGCCATCGCCTACTCGTTCATCGGCGTGATCGCGGGCGAGTTCATCATGTCCTCCTCAGGGCTCGGCTATTCCATCGCCTATGCCTTCAACAATTTCGATAACAGGACGATGTACGCGCTGATGCTGTTCGTGATCGTGCTCGTCACGATCGTCAACGCGCTGTTCTACGTCTGGGAGCAGAAGCTGCTCGCGCGGCGGGGACGGTGATGATGCGGCGCGCCTTCGATACGGCACTGCTCGTTATCGGAGCCCTCCTGATCTGGCAGGCGCTGCATCTGCTGGCCCCCACGGCACTCACTTCGCCACCAGGTACGGCGGCGCGGGCAGCCGAGCTGCTCGGCACCGCGACATTCTGGCCGCACGTTGCGGAGACGCTGTCGGCATTTTTCTATTCGCTGGTGCTGGCGTTCGGTGGAGGGCTTTTCATCGGGCTTTTGCTGGGCCTCAACCGCACGGGCGCGAAGGTGGCCGATCCCATTCTCGTTTCCATCTATTCGCTGCCGAAGGTCACGCTTTATCCGGTCATTCTTCTGATTTTCGGACTCGGCATGCCGGCAAAAGTCGCGTTCGGGACAATCCACGGCATCATTCCAATCGCCATCTTTGCCATGAACGCCGTGCGCAACCTGGCGCCGGTATATCTGAGGACGGCGCGCGTCTTGCAGCTGAGCCGGGCTGAGACGTTGCGTACGGTCGTCATTCCCGCCGCCATTCCGGAGATCGTTTCCGGACTAAGGATCGGGTTTTCACTGACGCTCCTCGGCGTGCTGATCGGCGAGATGTTCGCCTCGCAGCGTGGCCTCGGTTATATGATCATGAATGCCATCGGGCTGCATGACGTCCCGACCATGATGGCCATCATTCTCATGCTCGCTCTCTTTGCGGTCGCTGCAAACGCGGTCCTGCTTTGGCTCGACCAGCGCCTGCATCACCGCGCCGCTTGAACCACCAGGAAGAACGGATCAATGAGCCAATCTCTCGTCCAGCGCCTGAAACAACCCGGTCTCATCTCTGCGCCCGGCGTCTTCGATATGATCTCGGCGAAGATCGCCGACGGCATGGGCTTCGACGCGCTTTATATGACCGGCTTCGGCACGGTGGCCTCCTATCTCGGATTGCCGGATGCGGGGCTTGCGACCTATACGGACATGGTCTCACGCGTCCGGCAGATCGCGGGCGGCACGAGAACACCGCTGATGGCCGACGGCGATACGGGTTACGGCGGGCTGCTCAACGTCGACTTTACCGTGCGCGGCTACGAGGCGGCTGGTGCTGCGGCTATCCAGATCGAAGACCAGGAATACCCGAAAAAGTGCGGCCACACGCCGGGACGGCGCGTCATCCCAATCGAGGATGCGGCGCGCAAGATCAAGGTTGCCGCCGAGGCGCGCTCGTCGAAGGACTTTCTGATCATCGCCCGTACGGACGCACGCACCACGCTGGGCCTCGACGAGGCATTGCGGCGCGGCGAAGCCTTCGCCAAGGCAGGCGCGGACATCCTGTTCATCGAGTCGCCCGAAAGCATGGAGGAGATGCGCCGCATCGGAGAGACGTTCGACATTCCGCTCGTCGCCAACATGGTCGAAGGCGGGCGCACCCCCATCATGAGCCGTGCCGAGCTCGAGGAATGCGGCTTCAAGCTGGCCATTTTCCCAGCTTCCGGCTTCCTTGCGATGGGAGCCGCATTGCAATCCGTCTACAAGGAAATCCGCGAGAAAGGCTCCAGCAAGGATTGGAATGGCGCGCTTTACCCGTTCGGTGATTTTACCAAGCTCATGGGGTTCGAGCGCGTATGGGAGTTCGAGCGGAGGAACGCGGAGATTTGACGTCCTCGGGTTCCGACACGCTGAGGCCGGCTGCGCTTACGCCAGCCACCGCTTGCGGCGGCGGTAGTGCTTGACGTTGCGGTAATCGACCCGTCCGGTCCCACCGAGGTAGAATTCCTGCACGTCGGGGTTCTGCCGCAAGTCTTCAGACGCACCACTCATAACGACGCGGCCGTTGTCGATCAGGTAGGCGTGGTCGACGATGGCCAGCGCGGCGGTGGCGTTCTGCTCCACGAGCAGGATGCTCATGCCCGTCTCGCGCACGATCCGGGAGATGATGTCGAAGATTTCGTCGACGAGAAACGGTGCCAAACCGAGGCTCGGCTCGTCCAGCATCAAGAGCTTCGGCTCCGTCATCAGAGCACGGCCGATGGCCAGCATTTGCTGCTCGCCGCCGGAAAGATAGCCGGCCTGAGCATTGGAGCGCTGCTTCAGGCGCGGAAACCACTCGAAAACGCGCTCGGTCAATTCGTTGATCTTGGCCCGGCTGCGGTGCATCGACGTCGCTGCGATCAGATTCTCCAGCGGCGTGAGGTGCCCGAAGACGTGACGGCCTTCGAGCACGTGAGCAATCCCGAGCCGGACCCGCTCAGGCGCCGAAAGCCCCAGCAGGTCCTGGCCGCGGAAACGGATCTCGCCACGGGTCACCTTTCCGCGCTCCGGCGCCAGCAGGCCGGAAATGGCCTTGAGCGTCGTGCTCTTGCCGGCGCCGTTCGAGCCGAGCAGCGCGACCGCGCCTCCCTCGGCGACCTCGAGCGAGACGCCCTTGATCGCGAGGAAGACCTGATCGTACACGACCTCGACGTTTTCGAGTGTCAGCATCGCTGGATCGCCGAGAGGCCTACTGCTTTTTGAACTCAGCAGCGGTTTTCTTGACGAGGTCCATCACGACGTCCTGGTAAGCGGCAATCCAGTCGGTTTTCGGCACCCACTTGCTGCCGTCCCACTGGGAGATGCGGCCGTAGCCACCGCCCTGGTGGTCCTGAGCCGTGATGGTGAGCGGCGGGAGCAGACCTTCGGCAGTGAAGTTCTTGATCTCTTCCAAGCCCTTCTTCAGCTTTTCTGCGGTCAGCGGCTCACCTTGCTTTTCGAGCGCGTTCCGAACGCCCTCGACGACGATGGCCATGCTGGCGACGCCGATGTTGTAATAGCTGCTGCCGACGTTTTTCTCGTCACCCGCTCCTTTTCCTTTGGCGTAAACCTCGTCGAGTATGGCCTTGACCACCGGATTATCGCGCCCGTAGGCCACGCCCTCGAAGCGCAACACGCCCTTGGCTGCTTCGTTGCCGACGATCTGGGTATCGGTTTCAGACAGCCAGATAACGGACAGCAGATGATCGAGCTTGATCCCGTTCCGGATGGCATCGCGCAGAGACACGGTCTGGCCACCGCCCGCGCCCCAGATCACGACCCAATCGGGACGATAGCGGCGAACGGCGGTCCAGGTGGAGGATTGCTCATTACCCGGAGATGGGTAGAAAAACGTCTGCAGCTCGAAGCCTTCCTTGTCGCGCACAGCCTCGAAGACCGGAACGGGCTCCTTACCGAACGGCGAGTCGATGCCGACGAAAGCGATCTTCTTGCCCTTCAGGTTTCCGCCTTCCTGATCCGAGATGTACTTGAGGATCACTGCGGCCTGCGACCAGTAGAGAGCGCCGGCGGGGAAAATCGTCGGGAATGTCTCGCCGTCCGCGGCGTCCGAGCGGCCGTGAAACATGGTGAGCACGTTGATGCCGTCCTTCAGTGCACGGGGCACAACGGCGCGAGAGACGGGCGTCGAAAGAAAATCGACCAGAACAGCGCCTTCCGCCTTGAAGCGCTCGTAAGCCTCGATGCCCCGTTGCGGCTCGTTGCCGGTGTCAACCACCATCGCCTCGAAGCGGTTGCCATTGATCCCGCCGCGCTCGTTGATGAGGGTAAGGTAGTCCCGCTGGCCTTGGTTGTATTCGGATGTCACGAACGTGTAGACCTTCGTGAAATCCTCGGCGAAGCCGAATTTGATGACTTTTTCCTGAGCCCATCCAGGGCTGGACGCCAGCGCGAGCGCCGCGGCGCCTGCCAGTGCGGTGGTCAATCTGCTCATCGTCTCCTCCTCTCTATCCATGCCGCGTGTGGCGGAAGGGCCAAACGAGAAAGTAGTTGCGCACGTTGTCATAAATCTTGGCAAGGCCAAGCGGCTCATAAAGCAGAAAGCCGACGATCAACGCGCCATAAAGCACAAGGGGAATGTGCGAGATGATATCCGCATAGAGGGGCAGATTGAGCGCCGCCACCACCTCTGTGACGAGATTATTGAGAAAGATCGGCGCCAACAACACGAGGCCCGCGCCGAAGAAACTGCCGAGCACACTGCCTAGGCCGCCCACGATGACCATCGCGACCGCCTGGATCGAAACTTCGAGGTGGAATTGCTCCGGCGTGACAGCGCGGTAGTAGCAGAAGGCGAGCACGGCGCCGGCGACACCGCCGATGAAAGATGAGCACCAGAAGGCGAGCAGCTTGTACTTGAATGGATCGACGCCAATGATGGCCGCCGCGAAATCCTTCTCCCGCACCGCAACCAGCGCCCGTCCAAAACTCGTCCGGTTCACATTGAGCAGAAAGGTGGTCACCACCGCGCACATGGCGAGCGCCAACCAGTAGCGGCCGGCATCTGTCGTAATGGTCCAGCCCAAGATCGTTATCGGCGGGGCCTGTAGCGTCGCTTGGCTGCCACCGCTGATCGCCGGAACGTGCACGATGGTCCAGTCGACGATGGACTGCATGGCGAGTGTGGTCACTGCGAGATAGAGACCTTTCACTCGCAGCGCAGCCGCGCCAAAGACGAAGCCGATAGCCGCGGCCGCGAGACCGGCAAGAATAAGAGAAATCTCGAATGGCACACCTGCGCGTACGCTGTGAATCGAGGTGTACGCGCCAATGGCCATGACGGCCGCGTAGCCGAGATGAATCTGCCCGGCCCAGCCCATCAGCAGATTGAGGCCGAGTGCTGCCGTCGACCAGATGATCCAAGGAAGAAGATAACTATCCAGCGCGAGCGGCGAGAACAGAAAGGGTGCGGCGACGGCCACGACCGTGACAGCCGTCAGAAGATGCCGGTCGAAGGGCACCGGATAGAGCCGCCGCGCGGAGCGGTAGGTGGTGTGGCGGACGCCAGCCAGTCTGTAAAGCATCACACGCGCTCGATATCTTCGCGGCCGAACAAGCCGTAGGGCCGAACGATGACAGTTGCCAGGATGACGAGCGAGGCGACGACGTCCCGCGTTCCCGCAATTCCGATGCGCTCCAGATAGACGGGGGCGACGTTCTCCAGAACGCCGACCACGAGGCCGGCCACGATGGCACCGGCGATGCTGTCGAGCCCGCCAAGGATCGCCACGGCCAGCGCTTTGATAAGCAGCAGAGAAAGCGTCCAGTCGACACCCTGGATGGAGCCCCAGAGAATGCCGGCCGCCGCGGCTGCGATTCCAGCGAGGCCCCACGAGATTCCGATGGCCCGCTCGACGGGGATACCCACCGACCACGAGGCGGTCTGATCATCCGAGACAGCCCGCAGCATGATTCCCTGTCGCGTGCCGAAGAAGAGAGCCGCAAGTCCGACCAGCGCCAGCGCGACGATGCCCGTCAGCAGATACGAGCGGTCGATGAGGATGGGGCCGAGGAAGATCGGCGCCGTGTCCAGGCCGATATCGAGGGGTTTTTTCGTTGCACCGAAAATGGCCGGCAGCAGGCCGCGCAGCATGATCTCGAGGCCGAGCGTCAGCATGATCACCATGATGACCGGCTGGCCGATCATGCGCCGCAGCGCGACTCGTTCTATGCCGCGCCCGACGAAGTACATCGCGACGATGCCGATGGGAATGGCCGTCCAGATCGGGGCGCCGAGCTGGGCGGTGGCCGCCCAGGTGAGGTACGCCCCAACCATCACCATGGCCCCTTGCGCCAGGTTGGCGACGCTGGAAGCCTTGAACACGAGCACGATTCCAAGCGCGACGAGCGCGTACATCAGCCCAACCAGCGCGCCGTTGATCGATAGCTCGGCCAGCTCGTAGAGGAGGTCCATGGCGTTCAGTTTACCGTGTAGATGGCGAGGCGGCGCTTCAGGAAGCCAGTTGCGCCGGTCTCGTACGTGATAAGCGTTTCGTGCTCGACGGACTCCGATCCATCGTAGAGGGCGGCGATGATCGGTGCGTAATGCTCGTCGATGACGTTGCGGCGCAGCTTGCGGGTGCGGGTCACCTCGCCGTCGTCCGGATCGAACTCTTTGGGCAGGTTCACGAATTTGCGGATCGCGAGGGGTTGCGGCAGCAGATCGTTGACGTGCCGCACCACGCCGGCGACGAGCTCGTAGACCTCGAGGCGCTGTGACAGCTCGGCGTAGGACGTGTACGTCACGCCGTTCATCTCGGCCCAGTGGCCAACGGCGCCCATGTCGATGCAGATGAGCGCCGTGAGGTAGTCCCGGCCGGCGCCGATGATTGCCGCGTCCTTGATGTACTGGCTGAACTTCAGCCGGTTCTCGATATAGGTCGGGATATAGCGTTCGCCGCTCTTGGTGTAGACGACCTCGCCCACCCGCCCCAGCACGACGAGGTGGCCGTCCTCGTCCAGATATCCGGCGTCGCCGGTGTGTAGCCACCCTCCCGCCAACGCCTTTCGCGTGGCCGCCTCATCATTCAGGAAGCCGTCGAAGACGCTGTCCGCCCGGATGAGGATCTCCCCGTTGTCGTCGATCTTGATCTCGACGCCGGGCAGCGGCTTGCCGACGGTGTTCAGCTTCACGTCGCCCGAGCTCTGCGCGGCCGTGAGCGCGCAATTCTCGGTCTGGCCATAGAACTGCTTCAGGTCGAGCCCGAGCGCGCGGAAGAAAAGGAAGGTGTCCTCGCCGATGGCCTCGCCGGCCGTGTAGGCGCGCTTGGCACGGGAAAGGCCAAGGTAATCGCGCAGCGGCGCGAACATCAGAAAGTCGCCGATCGCGTAGCCGATTCGGGAGAGGATCCCCGGCTTCCGGCCGGCGAGCCGTTCCCGCTCCAGTCGTATCGCGAACGGCATGAACCGATTGAACAGCTGCCGCTTCAGCCAGGTCGATTCGGCGATGCCGACCTGCACGTGCGTGAGCATCGCGTCCCAGCTGCGCGGCGATGCGAAGTACACCGTCGGTGCCACCTCGCGAAGATTGTGGAGAACGGTTTCCTGGCGCTCGGGGATGTTGATCGTGAACCGTAGCGCGATGCCGGAGGAGACAGTGAACACGAAGTCCCCGACCCAGGCCATGGGCAGATAGGCCATCAGCTCATCACCGGCCCGGAAGTAATCCGCCTTCTCCGCATTGCGCGCGGCGGCGATCACGCGCCGATGCTGCAGCACGACGCCTTTTGGCTTCCCCGTCGTGCCGGAGGAATGGAGCAACACCGCGGCGTCCGTCGGCTTGGCTCGCTTGATGAGATCCTCTTTGAGCCCGGGCTCGCCGGCGAGGCGCTCAGCGCCCTCGCGGACGAGGTCCTCCCAGGAGAGCAGCCCGGGCTCGGTGTAGTTCCACAGCCCGCGCGGGTCGTCGTAGACAATGAACTCGGGCAGCCCGGCCCGGTTGCGCAACTCGAGCAGCTTGTCGACCTGCTCTTGATCTTCAGCGAGCGCAAAGCGCGCACGGCTGCTGCCGGCGTAGTATTCGAGATCGTCAGGCGGTACATCCGGGTAGACTGGTGCCGGGTAGCCGCGCAGGGCCGCGGCGCTCAGCATGCCGAAATAGAGCCGTGGGCGATTGTCGCCGATCACCAGAATGCCGTCGCCCGCCCGGAAACCGCGAGCCTCAAGGGCTGCCGCGAAAGCCAGAACCTCGGAGAGAACGTCGCTCCATGTGAACTCTTGCCAGATACCGCGATCTCGCTCGCGTACGGCGATGCTCGAGCCGTGCGTCTCGGCGTTTTTCGCGAGCAACGAGATCAACGTCCCGGAGTCCAGCCCGGCGTTTTCGCGCGGCACCGCGTCCGGATCTCGCGAGGCAAGATCCAAACCCAGTTCGACGGCTTTGGCCGTGCTCCCCTCAGGCCGCATGGCGTCTCTTCGTTCCGAGATAGGCTTCGACCACAGCGGGATTTGAAAGAGCTTCAGCGGGCGTGCCGGATGCGATCTGCTCGCCGTAGCTCAGCACCGTCATGCGGTCGCACAACGCCGAGACCACGTCCATGTGATGCTCGATGAGCAGAACTGTCAGGCCCCTCTCCTCGCGTGCATCCAGGATGAAGCGGGCCATGTACTCCTTCTCCTCCTGGTTCATGCCCGCCATGGGCTCATCCAGAATGAGAAGACGTGGCTCGGAGACCAGCGCGCGTGCCAGCTCGATGCGCTTCTGCAATCCGAGCGGGACAACTTCGATGGGCAGATCGCGAACGTCCTGAAGCTGCAGGAAGTCGATCGTATCCTCGACGAGCTCGCGCTGGCGGATCTCGTCGCGCTGCGCCCACAGCCAGTAGAAGAGCGATGCCAACGCCGATGGGCGCATATGGATGTGACGGCCCATCATGACGTTGTCGAGCACGCTCATGCCGCGGAAGAGCGCGAGGTTCTGGAACGTGCGCGCAATACCGAGCCGCGCCACATTGTGCGGGCGGATGCCCGTGATGTCCTTCCCCTCGAACAGGATGTTGCCACGATCGGGCGGATAGAAGCCTGTGATGGAGTTGACGATGGTCGTCTTGCCTGAGCCGTTCGGGCCAACGAGACCGAAGATCTCGCCCTTGTCGATGCTGAGCGTTACTCCCTGCAACGCCTTCAGGCCGCCAAACGAGCGCTCGAGATCACGACATTCCAGTATCATTCAGCGCCGGCCCGCAGCAAACAGTCGATCCATGCCTTGAGAGTGTCTTGTTCTTATTCACTAATCTCAATGCTACTTTAGGCACTACGCCGAACCCGGGCAATAGCCGCCGCCCGCAATGGGCCGACCGTTCATTGCAAAGAGGCCGTAATTCGGCAGGCACCGCTGGGCCGTCATTGGCATCCATTGTGACAGTCCGCAAGCATTCACTGCGGGCCAAGGGCTGAGGTCGAGGAATTCTTGCCCGGGCACCCAGCGCGCGCCGACCTCTCATCTGCCTTTGTTTCCGACGCTTGCCGGTTTCGGGGGCCAGCCATAGAGTAGGCCGGTTTGCCCGCTCCAAAAACGACGGAGCGGGACCGCGGAGGTCACCTGCACACCGCCATGCTGTCGTCCCTGAGATCGGTTGCGGCCGGCAGCGACAACCTGCGCGGCATCCTGTCGATGATCGCTGCCATGACGAGCTTCGTGGCGGGAGATACCATCATCAAGTTCGCGGGCCAGGAGCTGCCGCCGGGCGAGATGATGTTCGTGCGCGGTCTGTTCACCAGTGCCCTCACGCTGGGTGTCGCGTACATCACCGGTGCGCTGCGGCGCGCTTACCTCGTCGCCACCCCGCCCATGCTGCTGAGGGCCGTCGGCGACGTCGGCGCAACGCTGTTCTTCTTCATGGCGCTGCTGCGCCTGCCCTTCGCCGAGGTCAGCGCGATCAGCCAGTTCGCGCCCTTGGCGATCACGGCCGGTGCGGCGCTGTTCCTGGCCGAGCCCGTCGGCTGGCGCAGATGGATGGCGCTGGTTGCGGGCCTCACCGGCGTGCTCATCATCATCCGGCCGGGCGGCGCCGCATTCGACTGGGCAGCGCTGTTCGTGATGGGATCCGTGCTGTGCGTGGCAATGCGCGATCTGCTGACGCGGCACATCGGCTTGAGCCTGCCGGCACTGCTGCTCACGTCTTACTCGGCGGTCAGCGTGACGCTGGGTGGCCTCGTTCTGATGCCGTTCGAATCGTGGCGGATGCCGACCGCCGACCTCCTCATTCTGCTCATCATTGCGGGGGTCACAGTTTCCGCCGGCACCTTCTTTACGGTGATGGCAATGCGCGCCGGGGATATGGCCGTGGTCTCGCCGTTCCGGTACGTGGCGACGCCGCTCGCCGTCATCTCGGGTTATTTCGTCTTCGCCGAGCTGCCCGACAACATCACCTTCATCGGGATCGCCATCGTCATGGGGGCGGGGCTCTACACCCTCCACCGTGAGCGGTTGAGCCTGCGTTCGCGCTTCGCGCGGATAGCTTAGGCGAGCGCCGAACGGACGGCAGAGCGAACCTGCTCGAGCGACAGCGGCTTGCTGATGAACCCAGCGATCGGCAGGGCCTGCCCTGCGGGCAGGTCGGGGTTCGCGAAGCCCGACATCAGTAATATGCGGATGCTGGGGAGCGCCTTCGCTGCGCGCCTGGCCAGCCCCAGGCCGTCCAGGCCCGGCATCCCGAGGTCCGTCAGCATCAGATCGACAGGAACAGCGGAGAGCTCCTGCAGCGCCTCCTGCGCATCGGCGCAGCTCAGCACCTCATGCCCATCGGCCGAGAGAGCCCGGCCAATGAAGTCCAAGGTTGCGGGATCGTCGTCGACCAGAAGAATGCGCGCCATGTTCCCTCCCTGCGAGGTGGGGGAGCAGGGCCTGCGGTCAGACCGTCGACAGCTGTCCCACGAATGGCAGCTCGCGGTAGCGATGCGCGAGATCCATTCCGTAGCCTACCACGAAGACGTTCGGACATTCGAATGCCGCGAGGTCCGCGCTCACCTGGACGGCCCGGCGGACCGGCTTGTCCAACAACACGCAGGTCAGCACCTTGCGGGCGCCGCGCGCCGTGATGAGGTCCTTGGCGAACGCCAGCGTCCGGCCCGACTCGAGAATATCGTCGACGATCAGCACGTTGCGGCCGGTGACGTCCATTTCGACGTCCCGCAGGATTTCCACCTTTCCGGACGATCTCGTGCTCTTGCGGTAGCTGGACAGCGACATGAAGTCGACCTCTGGCTCCAGGCCGACCCGGTGCAGGGCGCGGATCAAATCCGCCGCGAACACGAAGCTGCCTTTGAGGATTGCGACCACCAGCAGCCGCTCCAGGTTCTGCTCCGCGATCCGCTTCGCCAGCGCATCGATTCGCCTCGCGATCTCTTCCGGCGAGAAGACGACTTTGATGCGATCGTTTTCGCCGTTGCCTGCGCTCATACAAGTTCCTCGGGGCTGCTCATGCTCGGATTGGCCTTACATATCGGCTGATTAGCACACCGCCGCAACCGAAGGAAAAGGCCATTCCTGCGGCATGGCAGCCTGCGTTGCCGCAAGGGCTCCGAGACACGAGATGCGGCCCGCTCAGGCCGCTGCCGGCGCTTGCCCTTCCGCCGGCCCGCTCATCCTCAGGCCAGCCAAGCACACGAGCCCGCCACAATCCTGCGATTGATCAGCTCCGGTGCATTTCGCATAAAGTGGCCATACGGAGAATCACGGGGGGTGGTCGAGGCGTGATCCGGTTGGAGAATGTCGGGCTGAAATACGGGCGGGGGCCGGAAGTCCTGCGCGAGGTGACGTTTCACCTGAAGCCTGGCTCGTTCCACTTTCTCACGGGTCCCTCGGGCGCCGGTAAGAGCTCGCTTCTCAGGCTGTTGTTCATGTCGCTTACGCCGACACGCGGCCAGCTCCACATCTTCGATCAGGACGTCGGCCGCATCACGCCTGCACGCCGCGCGCAGCTCAGGCGTCGGATCGGCATCGTCTTCCAGGACTTCCGGCTTCTCGATCATCTCACCACGTGGGAGAACGTGGCCCTGCCGTTACGGGTGGTCGGCAAGCGCGTTTCCGACTACAAGGAGGATGTCACCGATCTGCTGCAGTGGGTGGGGCTCGGTGAGCGGATGCACGCGTTCCCGTCGGTTTTGTCGGGCGGTGAGAAACAGCGGGCGGCCATCGCGCGCGCTGTGATAGGCAAGCCCGAGCTGCTGCTGGCCGACGAGCCCACTGGCAACGTCGACCCGCAAATGGCGCGCCGGCTGCTCAGGCTCTTCATCGAGCTGAACCGCCTGGGAACGTCCGTCGTGATTGCCACCCACGATCATCAACTGATGCGGCAGTACAAGGCGCCGCGTCTGGAGCTACACGAGGGGCATGTCAGGATCGTATGACAGACCGACGGCCTCGTCGCGCTTCGGCTCGGCGTCCGGTGACTTCGGCGCCTACGAGGTCGCAGACGCGCCGACCGGTCCGCCCCACGTGCCCCAGTTCGAGCCGGTGACACAGAGCCCGACCGTCTCGACGCGCCGCGAAGCGTATGCGCCGGCGCGGGCCGCCAATCGCGATCCGGCGACCACCCCCATCGTGCCCGCAGGCTCGGTGACCGGTCGCTCCCTCACCCTTGTCGTCTCGATCATGTGCTTCTTCGCCTGCCTCACCGCGGGCGCCGTCTACATGATGAACCAGTCCGCCGCGGCCTGGCTGAGGGACATTGCCAGCGAGGTGACGGTTCAGCTCGAGCCCAAAGACATCCCGAACATGGAAGGTGCGCTGAACGACGTCGTCGCCTTCCTGAACCGCCAGCCGGGCGTCCGCGGGGCGCGCGCGCTGAGCGTTGACGAATCGAATGCGCTGCTCGAGCCGTGGCTCGGCCAGCTCGACATTCTGAGCACCTTGCCGGTGCCGCGTCTCGTTGCGCTGGAGCTCGACCGCACCAATCCGCCGGATATCCCTGCGTTGCGGCAGACTCTGGCCACGCAGTTCAAGGGCGTCACGCTCGACGATCACCGGCACTGGCAGCAGCAGATCCGCACCGTGACGCGCTCGTTTGCGCTCGGCGGTCTCGCCATTCTGCTGCTGGTGGCCTCTGCTACGACTGCGATCATCATTTCGGCAACGCGCAGCGCAATGGCGTCCAACCGCGAGATCGTCGAGGTGCTGCATCTCGTCGGCGCTACCGACCGTTTCATTGCACGTGAGTTCGAGCGCCACTTTTTGTCGCTCGGCATTCGTGCCGGCTTCGTCGGGGCCATTTGTGCGATGGCCGTCTTCTTCACGATGCCGGCCATGATGGAACTGCTCGGCGGGGGAACTGTAACCATTGCAGAAATGCGGCGCCTGGTCGGCACGGGAGCGCTGGATACGCCCGGCTACGTTCTGCTCGGCTTCGTCGTGGTGGTGATCGCCGGGCTGTGCATGCTGACATCGCGCTTCGGTGTTTATCGCATATTGCATGCGCGCCAGTAACAGCCCGGTAAGGCCAAAATCACCAAAGATCCATGCATGCCGCTGTCATAGTCGCTTTCTCGGCCGAATGGATTAGGTTGCGTCGCGATATGGGGAGGCCCGTTATGCCGGCAGGCGAAGCCGGCGGGTGGATGGACGTTTCTTGATGACGACGATGCGGCGAGCATGGCGGCTTGGATTCGGATTTGGCCTACTCGTGGCAGCCCTGGTGGTTGGCTTTTTCCTTTTTGCCCGATCCGCCATGCATCCGGCACCTTCGGCGGTGCAGAAAGCTGACGGTATTGTTGCGCTCACCGGCACGCAAAGCCGGATATCTGCGGCTGGCCAGCTTTTGGCGAAGGGCCTCGGCAAAAGGCTGCTCGTGACCGGCGTCAACCGCCAGACGACCGGCGCAGAGATACGGCAACTCGCTGGCCTCGGCGAAGGCCTGTTCGATTGCTGCGTCGACCTCGGCTACGAGGCCCAGGACACCATCGGCAATGCCACCGAGACGCAAGCCTGGGCAGCGAAACACGGCTTCTCGACCCTGATCGTCGTGACCTCGAGCTATCATATGCCGCGCAGCCTGGTCGAGCTCGGGCGGGTCATGCCGGATGTCGCGCTCATTCCGTATCCCGTCACAGGTCCATTTCAGAAAGAGAGTTGGTGGAAGAGCCCAGGGCTGATCCGTCTGCTCCTGGCGGAGTACTTGAAATTCCTGCCCTCTGCGGCTCGTTATGCCGTCCTTCGGCTGGTCGACGGAATGGAGCCAAGGGCGCTGGCGACGGCGGAGCCGTCCGACCGCTCGTGATGCGCTGAAAGAAGTCTCGGCGATGATCCGCTCCCTCCTCTTCGTTGCTGTCTTTTATGCCAACACGGCTCTTTTCCTGCTGATCGGCAGCCCACTCCTGTTCGGCCCGCGCTCCTGGGCAATGTGGGCGCTGAAGCTGCACGCCCGCGTGAGCGTCTGGCTGCTCGAGGCCATCGTCGGAACGCGCATGGAGGTGAGGGGGCTCGAACGCCTGCCGCCTGGGCCGATCCTGGTCGCAGCCAAGCATCAGTCGGCGTGGGATACCTTTGCACTCATCCCGCTGTTCCGCGATCCCGCGCTGGTGATGAAGGCGGAGCTGATGCTCATCCCACTCTACGGCTGGTTTTCGCGCAAGTTCGGCATGATTCCCATCCGGCGCTCGGCCGGGGCGGCTGCATTGCGCCAGATGCTGCACGCGGCGCGCGCACGGGCGGAGGCCGGCCGGGAGATCCTCGTCTTCCCGGAGGGCACGCGGCGGCCGCCCGGTGCGCCGCCGGACTACAAGCCCGGGCTGACGCTCCTTTATGAGTCGCTCGGAATTCCCTGCGTGCCGCTGGCGCTCAATTCGGGCCTGTTCTGGCCGCGGCGGAGCCTGAAGCGTTATCCGGGGACGATCGTGGTCGAGATCCTCGAGCCCATTCCCCCGGGCCTGAAGCGGGCGGAATTCAAGGCTTTGCTCCTCGAGCGGCTCGAGGGGGCCTGCGCCCGCCTGATCGAAGAGGCGGGGCGGGCGCCCCATCCGCCGCCGGTGGCCCTTGAATGGCTGACACAAAACAGGAACATTAACGGAACAAATTGTTGACGCGGATGGGGTGAGCGGGCTAGTCTCATGAGGTCCCAACGGAGTCCGTCATGCATCCAGACCCGTTCAGCATCAGCCCGATCTCGGAACATATCTGGCAGCAGAAGTACCGGCTGAAGTCGGCTGACGGCGAACCGGTCGACCGCTCGCTGGAGGACACGTTCCGCCGGGTCGCGCGCACGGCAGCCTCCGTCGAGAAGGGCGGCAGGAAGGCGCGCGAGCGTTGGACCGAGCGCTATTTCGAGGCGCTGTCCAGCTTCGAGTTCCTGCCGGCGGGCCGCATCATCGCCGGGGCCGCCAGCGGCCGCCAGGTGACGCTCTTCAACTGCTTCGTCATGGGGCGCATCGAGGACGACCTCAGCTCGATCTTCGAGAACGTCAAGGAAGCGGCGCTGACGATGCAGCAAGGCGGCGGCATCGGGCACGACTTCTCCACCCTGCGTCCCAAGGGGGCCCTTGTCAAAAGCATCGGCGCGGATGCGTCCGGTCCCGTCAGCTTCATGGACGTCTGGGACGCGATGTGCCGCACCATCATGTCCGCGGGCGCGCGGCGTGGCGCGATGATGGCGACCCTTAGGTGCGATCACCCCGACATCGAGGAGTTCGTGGCCGCCAAGGCCGACCCTGCCCGCCTGCGCAACTTCAATCTCTCGGTGCTGGTGACGGACGGGTTCATCAATGCCGTGCGCGAGGACCGGCCCTGGGATCTCGTGTTCGATGGCCGGGTGTACCGCACGGTGAGGGCTCGGGACCTGTGGGAGCGCATCATGCGCGCCACATACGAGTATGCGGAGCCCGGCGTCATTTTCATCGATCGCATCAACGACCAGAATAATCTCGCCTACTGCGAGCAGATTTACGCGACCAACCCGTGTGGGGAGCAGCCGCTGCCGCCTTACGGCGCCTGCCTTCTCGGCTCGATCAATCTTGCCCGGCTGATCGACAAGCCGTTCGAGGCGGGGGCCGACGTCGATCTCCCCCGGCTCGAAGAACGCGTGCGCATCGCGGTACGCTTGCTGGACGCCATCATCGATGCATCGAACTACCCGCTCGAAGCGCAGCGCAAGGAGGCCCTGGCCAAGCGGCGCATCGGCCTTGGTGTGACGGGGCTCGCGGACGCGCTGATCTTCGCCGGGGCGCGGTATGGCTCGCCGCGGGCCTTGGCTTTGGCCGAGACCTGGATGGCGCATGTCCAGCGGGCGGCATACCTCGCGAGCACCGAGCTTGCGGCCGAGAAGGGGGCCTTTCCCCTTTATGACGCTGAGAAGTTCCTGGCGCGTCCGGGCGTTGCGCGCCTCGCGCCCGAGGTGCGTCAGGCCATCGCCACGAACGGCATCCGTAACGGCTGCCTCACCTCTATTGCGCCCACCGGGACCATTTCGCTGCTGGCCGGCAACGTCTCGAGCGGCGTCGAGCCGGTGTTCGATTTCCTTTACAAGCGCCGTGTTCTGGAGCGGGACGGCAGCCATCGAGAGATGATGGTGGAGGATTATGCGCACGCGATCTTCCGCTCGCGCTTCGGGGACTCGGTTCCTTTGCCGGACTCGTTCGTGACCACCGCCGAGCTGCCGCCGTCCGCCCACCTCGAGATCCAGGCCGCGCTGCAGCGCCATGTCGACAGCTCGATTTCCAAGACGATCAACTGCCCCGCCGGCATGAGCTTCGAGGAGTTCCAGAACGTCTATCTCGATGCCTATGATCTCGGCCTGAAGGGCTGTACGACATTCCGCCCGAACCCGGTTACGGGTGCCGTGCTTTCGAGCCGCAAAATGTCGGAGGAGCCGAAAGGGGAGGCCGAAGAGCGCGCGCGGGGGGCGAAGGAGCCTGGCAAGCTGGAACCGTCAGCCGTGCACCGGCAGCTCGCGCGCAGCTCGGAGGATGGCATCGTCTACATGGCGAAGCCGCTGGAGCGCGAGCCCGCGCTTGCCGGGTTCACCTACAAGCTGAAATGGCCGGGCAGCGATCACGCCATCTACATCACGATCAACGACATCGAGCACGATGGGCGGCGACGTCCGTTCGAGATTTTCATAAACACGCGGAACCTCGAGCATTATGCCTGGACGGTGGCGCTCACCCGCATGATCAGTGCCGTTTTCCGGCGTGGCGGCGACGTCAGCTTCGTCGTCGACGAGCTCAAGGCGGTCTTCGACCCACAGGGCGGGCAATGGATGGGCGGGCGTTATGTGCCGAGCCTGCTCGCCGCCATTGGCGGCGTGATCGAGACGCACATGGTGCGGACCGGCTTTCTCCAGCGCCGTGAGGACATCGCTCCGCTCATCGAGCTGATGCAAGCGGGCGCAGAAATAGAAGCAGAAATAGAAAGCGCGCCGAGCAGCAGTGGCACGGTAGGCTACGCAGGGAGCGCTGGTCAGCGGATCCGCTCCTGTCCGCGATGCAACTCGCTTGCCTTCGTAAGAGAGGAAGGCTGTTGGGTGTGCCGGGACTGCGGATACTCGCGCTGCGGCTAATGCATTTCCTGTAGTGACAACCCGCGCGTTAGTGTGAGCCCTTTCCCGGATCGTCGATTACCAATCGTTCAACGGTCAAGTGCTATGCGGCCGTAGTGGTCTGGCTGCCCCTTGCGCATTCCATGAGTGGGAACCAAGCGAGCCACGAGTGGGAACCAGGCGAGCGTACGGCCGTTCATTGCTGTACAGGGACACATTTCACCTTCACAACGCCGCCAAATGTCTGTGATTGAGCCTAACTTCTGCTGAAAATGCACGTCACGTTTACTATGGTCCGGTGATAACGGCAGTGTAAGGCGCCGAAGGGTTTGAAGATGAGTGCGCGTATTGTCGAGCTGTCACAGATTGCCGCCGCAAGGGCGGCCGCAGCCTCACCGGGGCATGATCTTTTAAATGAACCGGCTGCCCAGCAGTTTCAGTTCTGGGCAGGAGCGTCGGGCGAGCGTTACGTGCATTCCGTTTTCAGCCTGATCGGCTGTCCAGAGCTTCCGAAAGCCGTCTACATGCTCGTGCGTTGCGATGGCAACGGGCGCCGCATCGTCCTCAGGGTCGGCCGGACGGAGCATGACGCTCCATCCCTCAATCTTGCCGAAATCCGCCATCGCGGGGCGCAGCTCGGGGCCAACCAGGTCCACGTCCATTTTCTCGCCGGCAGCGCGCGCGAGCGTCGCCGGGTCGAGCTCGACCTTCGCACGGCGCATTTTTCCGAGCTCAGCGCCGAGCGGACATCATCTATGCGGCACTGAGGCGCTTCAGGCCCGAACTGTCCTACGTCGAACGGCTCCGCGCCGCCCAGGCCGAGATCTGCCGGCGGTGGATGAAGCGCCGCCTCTCTCCAAGCTTCAGGTGAGGAACGTCGACCGGCAAATGGCGGCAGATCTTGAGCAGGGCTGCCGCGCCGGTACTGCCGCCATTGCCGAAACGACCGCGCGCGAAATGGGCCCCGATCACGGCGAGCAGGCGGCGGAGCTCCGGCTCGTGGATGCCGAGGCTGTCGAGGTGGGCCAGGGTGTTGATCAGGTAGTCGAGGTTGGGCCCGGAGATGCCGCATGCGCCGCGGATCAGCCTTGCCTGATCGGCAAGGCTCAGCCGGCCCGCGTAGCTCGGATGCCGTCGCTCGACGATGTAGGCGAGGGCGAAGACGTCCTGCCGCGGCTCGCACTCGAGTGTCACCGGCACCAGGGTGTCCCGGTAGGCTCCGCTGACCTGCTCGCGCGCGGCCAGGTACTCGAGCGTTTCCAGTCGGCGCTCCGCAGGCACGCGGAAGGCCAGGCCCTGGCACGTACCTCCGCGATCGAGGCCCAGGACCAGACCGGGGCGCTCCTCGTTGCCCCTGTGATGGGTGGAGTAGAGGCAGAAGCAGCGCCGGTAGCCGACGAGGGTGGCTCGCCGGACTTCCTCGAATTGGAACCCCGGCCGCCACATCAGTGAGCCGTAGCCGAACACCCACAGGTCGTGGGTTTTCCTGCTGGACCCCGCCTCTTTCACGACTGCGAGCCGCCCCCGCCGAGCGCCGCTTTCGCCTGCCGGCGGCCGAAGTCCGGTGCCGGCGTATCCTGCCCAGCCTCGATGATTCCGCGGCGGATGGCACGCGCGGCAGAGAACAGCTCGAACAGCGTATCGCCCTCCCCGTAACGGATGGCGCGCTGCAGAGCCGTGAGATCCTCCGTAAACCGCCCGAGCATTTCCAGCACCGCTTCCTTGTTGTTGAGGAACACGTCGCGCCACATCGTCGGGTCTGAGGAGGCGATGCGCGTGAAATCGCGAAAGCCGCCGGCCGAGAATTTGATGACCTCGCTGTCGGTCACCCGTTCCAGGTGGGCAGCCGTGTTGACGATGTTGTAGGCGATGAGGTGCGGCACGTGACTGGTGATGGCGAGCACCAGGTCGTGATGCTCGGCCGTCATGATCTCGACGTTGCTGCCCATGTCCTCCCACAGCCGCCGCAGCTTTTGGAGCGCCTCCGGATCGACGCCGTTCGGGGGTGTCAGCACGCACCAGCGGTTGTCGAACAGTTCGGCAAAGCCTGCCTCGGGGCCGGAATGCTCCGTGCCCGCAATCGGGTGGCCGGGGATGAAGTGCACGCCAGCGGGCACATGCGGACCGACATCGCGGATCACCGCGCTTTTGACCGAGCCGACATCCGTCAGAATGGCTCCTGGCGCGAGGTGCGGCGCGATCTCCTGCGCGATGGCTCCGTAAGCGCCCACCGGCACGCAGAGGATCACGAGATCGGCCTCTTTCACCGCATCGGCCGGGCTCTCGTACGCAGCCGACACTAGACCCAGCCTCAGGGCCGTTGCCCGCGTCGCCTCCGTCTTGGCGTTGCCGACGATCGTTTCGACGAGCCCGCGGCGGCGCAGGGCATGACTGATCGAGGAGCCGATAAGCCCGATCCCGATCAGGGCGACCCGCTGGAACAATGGGCCGCTCATCGCGCCGTCCCAGCCATGAAAGCGGTCAGCGCCTCGACCACGGCGCGGTTCTCCGACTCGGTGCCGATCGTGATCCTGAGCGCGCCGGGCAGGCCGTAAGCGCCCATCCTGCGCACGATAATGGCCCGGGACTGGAGGAAAGCGTTCGCCGCGTCTGCATCCCGCCCGCGCTCTTTCGGGAAATGGACCAGCAGGAAGTTGGCGACGCTCGGTGTCACCGCCAGCCCGAGCTTTTCAAGCTCGGCCGTAAGCCAGGGAAGCCACTTCTCATTGTGCGCGACCGAAGTCTCGACGTGACCGCGATCGCCGAGGGCGGCGACGCCCGCGGCAATGGCCGGCGCGGATACGTTGAACGGCCCGCGGATGCGATTGAGCACGTCGGCCACCGCCTCCGAGCAGTAAGCCCAGCCGAGGCGCAGCGCTGCGAGGCCATGGATCTTGGAGAACGTGCGCGTCATCACCGTGTTGCCGGTGGTCGCGACGAGCTCGATCCCCGCTTCATAATCGTTGCGCCTCACATATTCGCTGTAGGCCGCATCGAGCACGAGCAGCACGTGATCCGGCAGGCCCTGGCGCAGCCGGCGAACCTGGTCGAACGGAATATACGTGCCCGTCGGATTGTTTGGATTGGCGATGAACACGATCTTCGTCTTCGCTGTGACGCGCGCGAGGATCGCGTCCACATCGGTGTGCAGGTCCTTCTCCGGCGCGACGACAGGTTTGGCACCGCAGCCCAGCGTGGCGATGCGGTAGACGAGAAAGCCGTGCTCGGTGAAAATCGTCTCGTCGCCGGGCTCCAGATAAGCGTGTGCCAGCAGATTGAGCAGCTCGTCCGATCCCGCGCCGCAGACGATGCGGTCCGGATTGAGCCCGTGGACGCGCGCGATGGCTTCGCGAAGCTCTGTCGCGCTGCCGTCAGGGTATCGCTCGAGGCTGTCGGCGGCAGCTTTGAATGCCGCCACGGCGGCCGGGCTCGCACCCAGCGGGTTCTCGTTCGAAGACAGCTTGATCGGCTCGAGGCCACCGGGCACCTTGCTTTCCCCCGGCACATAGGCTTCGATCTCCATCACGCCCCGCTTAGGGCTCGGCATTCCGCTGGCCATGACGCGTCTGATGCTTTCTGATGCTGAATCGGCCCGATTGATATGCGTGCTGCCCGCCGAAAGCAAACAAACGATTGAACTTTCTCGGGCGAGGCCCTAGCTAGCGCAATCACGGCGTTCGGGGCTATGCGCCGCATAGCCTCTGCCGTGAATGCATGAGATCCGCAGGGCAGCACTGTCGAGGGTTGCGCCATGAACACGGTCAATCCGCAGGAGTTCGACCGCGGGATCGAGCCCCGCGTGTCGGAAGCCCAGCGGCCGTCCAGCAAGCTCCTGGAATTCAACGAGCCGCTGCTGCTCGACTGCGGGCAGGCTCTGGCGCCATTTGCCCAGGCCTATCAAACCTACGGCGAGCTCAACGCCGACAAGTCGAACGCGATATTGGTTTGCCATGCGCTCACGGGCGACCAGCACGCGGCCAACAGGCATCCGGTCACGGGCAAGCCGGGCTGGTGGGAGACGATGGTCGGGCCCGGCAAGCCGATCGACACGAATCGCTTCTTCGTCATCTGCCCGAATATCATCGGCGGATGCATGGGATCGACTGGGCCGGCCTCCATCAATCCGAAGACGGGCAAACCGTACGGCCTCAGCTTTCCCGTCATCACGATCGGCGACATGGTCGATGCCCAGGTACGGCTCATCGACAGGCTCGGCATCGACCAGCTCTTCTGCGTCATCGGCGGCTCGATGGGCGGCATGCAGGTGCTGGAGTGGGCGGCACGGCATTCGGAACGCGTGTTCACCGCGGTACCCATTGCCACGGCCGCCTGGCATTCCCCGCAGAACATCGCCTTCAACGAGGTCGGCCGGCAGGCGGTGATGGCGGACCCCGACTGGTGCGGCGGACGCTACCTCGAGCTCGGGCGCGTGCCGCGGCGCGGATTGGCCGTGGCGCGCATGGCCGCTCACATCACGTATCTATCCGAGGAAGCCCTGCACCGGAAGTTCGGCCGCAACCTGCAGGACCGGACCGACCGCTCGTTCTCGTTCAGCGCCGATTTTCAGGTGGAAAGCTATTTGCGTCACCAGGGTATCAGCTTCGTCGACCGGTTCGACGCCAACAGCTATCTCTACATCACCCGGGCGATGGACTACTTCGATCTGGCCGCTGAGCACGGGGATGTTCTGGCCAACGCCTTCAAGGGCACGAAGACCCGGTTCTGCGTCGTCTCTTTCACCAGCGACTGGCTCTACCCGACGCGCGAGTCGAAGGAGATTGTGCAGGCCCTGAATGCAGTCGCGGCGAACGTATCCTTCGTCGAGATCGAGAGCGACAAGGGGCATGACGCCTTCCTGCTGGAGGAGCCGGAACTGTTTGCGACGGTGCGTGGCTTCATCAATTCAGCCGCCGCCAAGCGCGGCATCTCGCCGGCACGCGCGGGCTGATGCTTTCGGGTTAGGATCAGCCGCATGCTCAGATCGCAACAGCCGCTGCAGGTCACCGCCCGTGTCGACCATCTCCTCATTGCCGAGATGGTGACCGAGGGCGCGCGCGTGCTCGATGTCGGCTGCGGGGATGGGGCGCTCCTGCAACTCTTGGTCGATACGAAAGGCGTCGACGGGCGCGGGATCGAGATCGAGCGCGAGCGGGTCAATGCCTGTGTGGCGCGCGGCCTGTCCGTCATCCAGGGCGATGCCGACCAGGACCTCGACGATTATCCTGACGACGCTTTCGATTACGCCATCCTGAGCCTGACGATCCAGGCGACCCTGCGGCCGAAGGCCGTTCTGCAAAACCTGCTCCGGATCGGACGGCGGGCAATCGTCTCGTTTCCGAACTTCGGCCACTGGCAGGTTCGGACACGGCTGCTGTTCACCGGACGGATGCCGCAGACGGAGAACCTGCCCGAGCCGTGGTACGAGTCGCCCAATGCTCACCTGTGCACGATCCGGGACTTCGCAGAACTCTGCACGAAGGTGAATGCGACCGTCGAGCGTTCCGCGGCCTTCAACGCAGGAGGCCGTCAGCTCTCGCCCCGCGTGCCGCTGACGGTGCAGAACATTTTTGGCGAGAAGGCCGTATTTCTCCTGAAGCGCCGGTCGGCGATCTGATCCGGACCGGCGATCCGTTTTTCCTCCGTCTCGGACCTGGGGTTGGCACCGCCGGGAGCGGTGACCAATCGGCCGAGCACGCGGGCCGGTGCCTTTTTGATGATCGGAACGGTCAGCTCCTTGCGGGCTTCGACAAGGATGACGCCGCCGAACCCGCGCGACAGTCGGGCGCCGACGCGCTCGAATGCGGTTGCCGAGCGTATGACCATCTTTGACTCGACCGGGGGCACGTAGAGCGCCTGCGACCACTCGAGCGGCGCGAACATGGCTTCGCTGAGGAGATCCTCGAGCTGGGTGCGGCTGTAGGGGCGTCCCTGGCCGAAGGGTGTGCGGTCGAGCCGCGCCCAAACTCCCCTGCGGTTCGGAACGACCATCATCAGCCGGCCCTGGGGAGCGAGCACGCGCCAGATTTCGCGCAGCATCGTCCGCGGCCGGTCGGCCGTCTCGAGACAGTGGACCGCCAACAGCCGATCCACCGAGCTGTCCGGAAGCGGGAGATGCTCCTCGTCGACGAGCGCGCTCATCTTGGCGCCAATGTCGGGCCACACGAGCGCTCCCTGGGCGGCCGGCATCAGGGCTCCGATCCGCAGCGCCTCTCCGCGAAAGGAACCAAGGTACGGCGTGGCAAAGCCCAGGCCGATAAGCGTCTCACCCTGCAAACGGCGCCAGCGAGCCCGAATGCGGTGCGCAAGCAGCCGTCGCACCATCGATCCGAGCGGCCGGTTATAGAAGTTTCTCAGTTCGGCAACGTCACAATTCATATGATCCGTTGGCTACCTGCTTGCCCGCCGAAACCATTGCTCATGATTTCGGTATAGAGGGGTGGCGGTTGCAATCCCGAAACCTGCTGCTAGGTTGCGCTGCAGGCCGCCGACCATCGATCAATATGGAGCTTCAGCCGTGGCAAAGCTCGAAATCCACCAGTTCCCGTGTCTCAGCGACAACTTCGGCGTCTTGATCAGGGATGCCGACGCAGATGTCGTCGCCTCCATCGACGCACCGGACGCGGAGGCCGTGAAACGCGCGCTTGCCGAGAAGGGATGGCGGCTCACACATATCCTTACCACGCATTATCACGCGGACCACACCGGCGGGAACCTCGCGCTCAAGGCGGAGACGGGCTGCACCATCATCGGCCCGCGTGCCGAGGCTGCCAAGATTCCCGGGCTGGATCAGGCCGTCGGTGAGGGAGACGTGTTCCCGTTCGGCTCGTTCCAGGTGCACGTGTTCGACTGCCCGGGCCACACTGCCGGCCATATCATCTACTGGATCCCGGCAGCCGATGTCGCATTCGTCGGTGATGTCCTCTTCGCCATCGGCTGCGGCCGCGTGAACGAGGCGCCCTACGAGGTCATGTGGCAGTCGCTCGAGAAAGTGATGGCCCTCCCGCCCTCGACACAAGTCTACTTCGGGCACGAGTACACGCTGTCTAATGCGAAATTCGCCCTGACGATCGAGCCTGAGAACGCTGCACTGCAGCAGCGGATGAAGGACGTCGAAAAGATGAGAGCTGAAGGAAAGCCGACGTCGCCGACGCGGATTGACCTGGAGCTCGCGACCAACCCGTTCCTGCGGCCGAACAGCCCGGAGATCCGCAAGAGGCTGGGGATGGAAGGCGAGCCGGACTGGAAGGTTTTCGCCGAGATTCGTGAGCGCAAGAACCGCGCCTGAGGACGAGGTGAATTTGTGAGATCGTGAAGTCGCCAACTCGTGGAATCGGCACTTGCGCGTTCGCGCAGATCGCCTCGTGCTCGTGACTTCCTTGCCTCGCGTTTTCACGTTCTTGCCAAGTTCTTACCAACCGGATCTCACCCCGTATCCATCCTCGGACGTTATCCACGAAGCTTGCACGCTCGAAAATCAGGTAAGCAATTGATTTCAAAGGGCTCATCTCGAAGGTTGGGATGAGCGGCCCTGGTGCGCTTGCGGTGCCCCTGCGACTCGTAAAGAGTTGCGAATCAATGGGTAAATGTGGCGGGCAGCGGGGGCTTACGAATGAAGCGTGAGACTTCAGGGCAGATACTCAGTGCGGTGTTCGTCGATTACGACAACATCTATCTGTCGCTGAAACGCAGGAGCGAGGAAGCCGCCAAGCGGTTTGCCAAGGATGCCAGCGTGTGGCTGGCTGAGATCGAGAGCGGACGCCTCATCACGCCGACCAACAAGCTGCCCAGCAACGTCCAGCGCCGGATCGTCCTGAACCGGTGCTACGGCAATCCGGTGCCGCGCCGGAACCAGAACGACAACTCGACGGACATGAACTCCTTCCCGTTCGTGCGGCACCATTTTCTGCGCGCCGGCTTCGAGGTGGTCGATTGTCCACCGCTGACCGCCCAGCTCAAGAATTCGTCCGACATCCGCATGGTGATGGACGTCCGTGACTACCTCCATCACGAGACGTACTTCGACGAGTTCATCATCCTCTCAGGGGATGCGGATTTCACGCCCGTGCTGCACCGCCTGCGTGCGCATGCCCGCCGCACGGTCGTGTTCGCCAACGACTTCACGGCGGCCCCTTACGTGGCGATCGCAGACGGCGAAGTCCGCGAAGCGGACCTGATGAACGTCATTCTTGGCAGCAGTGTGCGGGCTGACGATCACACGCCAGGCGCTGGTGGTGATCTGCGTCGCGAGATCATGGCCGAAATCACTGGTGCGGTGCGCAGTTCCGGCTCGCCGGTCCCGCTCGAAGCCCTTGCGGAGCGGGCGACCCGGGCGCTCGGACATGACCGTACCGTCGGAACGAACTGGGCGGGTGCCGGCAGCTTCCGTGACCTGCTGCTCCAAAGCCTGCCGGAGGGGATCCGGCTCAGCGAGCAGCCGCCGTACGTCGTCTATGATGCGACGCGGAAGTCGCAACCCGAAGAAGCGTTGCTGTCATCGCGTGCGGAACAGCGCAACGAGCGGCCAGCCGCGTTGTCCCCGCAGCGCCAGCCGCGCTCTGCGGCGGTAGCTGCTGCTGCCGCACTGACCCAGGCCCTCGACCCGCTCGCGGCGGCAAAGCGGATCGTCTCGAGCCAGCCGCAATCATCGCAACCGAGCTACCGCCCGAGCAGCACGCCGCTCTCCGAGCAGTTGCGCGAAAGCAGCGTCGAGATCACGCCTGCTGCGCCACAGCGCGGACTTTCCGCCCCTGGTCCGTCTACGACCTTACCGGCGGCGCGCACCGCCGATACCGCCACCGCGCTTCAGCAGTCCATCGCGCGCATTCACGAAGCCTGCCAGGCTCCTCCGTTGTCTCCGCCGGAGTACAGGGCCCTGTTCGAAATGCTCGCGAACGAAATCAACAGCAGTGGCTTGCAGGGGGCGCAGACGATCACGAATGTCGCCAACCGTGCGCGCGAGTTGGGTCTCGATATCCGGCGCGATGACATCCGCTTCGCGCTCGATGTGGTCAGCGAGGCCGATCCGTGGTTCGAGCAGGGCGCATCGGCCAACCTGTTCGCAGGCCGCTTCCGGAACTTCGTCGTCGCGCGGTGCCGTAGCCACGGTCTCAAGCTGACGCCTGACGAAATCGACCTGATCGATGCCTGGTTCACGGGTGCGAGCTCAGCTCCCGCGGCAGCACGGCCTTCCTCGCAAACGTCCAGCCAATCTCTGACCCACACATCCACGCAGCAGCCAGCCTCCATCGCGAGAGAGGCGCAGAGCGACCGCTGGTGGGGCGCTGATGAAAGGCGCGCGACTCAAGGCGATCAGGCGGGTTCACAGCGCGCCTCCTCGCAGGAGTCGGCGCCCGCTGGCGAGCTCCCGGACGGGGATGAATTCCCGCGCATCGTGAGGACGCGGTTGCGCGGCTAGCGGTGAGCTCGGGAGCTGGTCCTCACTGGCCCCAGCACCCGGCTCCTAAGGGAGCAGCTCTTACGCTGAACTTCCCGTAGCTTGCTTGTGGGCCTCAACGAACGCAGCGAGGCTGGTGAACCGGAAATCGCACTTCGGGACGGTCTCGGGTTTCATCGTCGCGCCGAAGCCGCCCGCCTCGTGCCTGCGATGAATCCAGCACGATCTTAGGCCGACCTGATTGGCTGGCAGGTGATCGTGAAACAGGCTTTCAGCCGTGTGCAGGATCTGGGATTTCGCGACACCCAGCGCCTCCAGCTTTTCGATCATGTACTCGAAATTGCGCAATGACGGCTTGTACGAGCCGATGTCCTCGGCGGTATAGATTGCGTCGAAATCAACGCCGAGCTTCTTGTTGCTCAACGCGAAGCTGGCGTTGTCGACGTTCGAAAGAATGACGAGCTTGTAGTGCTGCTTGAGATAGCGCAGCGCTTCGGCGGTATCGGGAAACGCCGGCCAGTTGCCGATTGAGTTGCCGTAAGCCTGGCACTCCTCCCACGTCACGGCGACTCCCCACTCCTCTGCGAGGCGCTTGTAGACGACGGCCAGCAGCTCGCTGTACCTCTTGGCCGGCGTCCAGGACTGCTGCGATGATTCCTGGCGCGCATGGGCTTCCAGGATGTCGTCACGGGACAGCGGCCGGCTGACCCGGCTCGTCAGTGGCTTCAGCGCTTCCACCATGCCGCTTTCCCAGTCGATCAGCGTGCCGTAGCAGTCGAAGGTCAGGGTCGTGAAATCCTGCAGGTTCATGATCCACCTCTCCGGTTTCGGGGTGACGGAGCTTATGGGTGAGCCACGCAGGGGGCGCAAGTTGGCTGAAACATTGCAGAAGCCACCCGCTGTCGAGCTGCCCCGCCTGCCAGGCCCTTGTGATCACGCGCCCGCGTCTCTGCAGATCCGCGCAGCCAATCGGCGCTTGCCCTGCTATCCTGGTCGGACCAGCTTGAACGGGGTCTGATGAGCCATGGTCGAACTTGCAGTTAATGCCGAGCGCTTGTGGTCCACGCTGATGGCATCCGCAGAGATCGGGCGCACCGAGCGCGGCGGGTTGCGGCGCCTTGCCCTGTCTGACGAGGACAAGGCCATGCGCGATCTCTTCGCGCAGTGGGTGAATGAGGACGGCTACGCGCTCCGCATTGACCAGCTCGGGAACATGTTCGTCCGGCGGGAGGGCACCGAGCCTCAGCTGCCGCCCGTGCTGGTTGGCAGTCATCTCGACACGCAGGCCAAGGGTGGCCGCTTCGACGGCATACTCGGCGTGCTCGCGGGCCTCGAAATCCTGCGTACGCTCGATGAGGCGCGTATCCAGACACGCCGCGCCATCGAGGTCGTCAACTGGACAAACGAGGAGGGTGCGCGTTTTCAGCCGCCGATGATGTGCTCGTTCGTATTTTCCGGCGCCGAGAGCGTCGCCTGGGCGCACGACCGCCGCGACAAGGATGGGCTGAGCTTCGGGAGCGAGCTGGCACGCATCGGCTATCTGGGCGAGGCCCCTGTGGGTGGGCGCGCGCTCGACAGCTACTTCGAGCTGCACATCGAGCAGGGGCCCAAGCTCGACGAGGCCGGCGTCCCGCTGGGTGTGGTGACGGGTGGCTATCAGATGATCGGCATGCGCATTGTGGTGCGCGGCGAGACGTCCCATGTTGGCCCGACGCCCATGCACCTCCGAAGCAATGCTCTCGTCGGCGCGTCGCACCTGGTCGTTGCCATCGATGACATCGGCTGGAGGTACGCGCCCGAAGATGGCAAGGCCACCGCGGCCCGGCTGGATCTCGCGCCCAATCTGCCTGGCATCCTTTCCGATGAGGCACAGCTCTATGTCGACTTCCGCCATCCCTCGCCGGCGCGGCTGAAGGACATGGAGCGCGAGGTGAAGGCGGCCGTGGCTGAAAGCGCCCGCCGCTCGCGGACCGAGATCGAAATAGCCGAGCAATGGGGCTTCGGCGGATTGGAATTCGATCCAAGGCTGGCTGATCTGGTCAGGACGACCGCGCAACAGCTCGATGTCCCATTCATGGACATTCGCTCGCAGGCCGGCCACGATGCTTATCACGTGGCGAACGTCTGTCCGACGGTCATGCTGTTCACACCCTGCAAGGGCGGGATCTCGCACAACGAGCGTGAGGACATCGACTTGGAGGCCACCATTCCAGGCGTCAACGTGCTGCTCAAGGCCGTGCTGGCGCGGGCGAACGGCTGAAATCACTGGCTCATCAGTCCCAATTCACATCCGGGGCTGGCCCGCATCCGCGGCCACAGATGACTTGACGAGAGGCCGCCTTTTGTGGTCCTTGTCCCGCGACGCACTATGGCGGGCCCGGTCCCGCCGTTTCTCTATTTCTGATCGAACAGAGGACCTGCGTGGCCTTGGGCCCGAGGGCCACGGACGTGCCATGAAAGTCAAGAACTCGCTGAAATCCCTGCGGTCGCGCCATCGTGACAACCGTCTGGTCCGCCGGAAGGGCCGCGTCTTCATCATCAACAAGTCCCAACGCCGCTTCAAGGCGCGCCAGGGCTGATCGCGGCGCAGCCTCGTTGGGCTTTGACGGGCGGCAAAGCTCACCCTATCTTGGGGGCATGCGCAACTTGCTCGCACATCGCCTGATCGCAATGGCCGCAGGCGCCTGCCTGCTGGGCGCCGTTGCCGTTTTCCCGTCGGTATCTCGAGCTCAGGCACCTGGCGCTCCCGAGACCTCACCGGAAATTCCGAACCTCCCGGAGCCGGACGATGAACTCCAAGGGGATGCAGCGGACGCCCCGGAGCTGAGGGAGAAGCTACCGGACAGCGCCGTCGAGCGCGCGAAGATGCTCGACAATCTTTACGCTCTGTTGGCGACGGCTGAGAATGAGGAGGCGGCCGAGCGGACCTCCAAGGCCATCGCGAGGCTCTGGCTGAACTCAGGCAGCGATACGGTCACGGTGCTCATGGCCCGCGCCGCCAAGGCCATGGAGGACAAGAACCCGAGGTTCGCCTTGCGAATGCTCGATGCCGTCGTCGAGCAGGCGCCGGATTACGCCGAAGGCTGGAGCCAGCGTGCGCACGTCCTGTACCTGGAGGGCGAGGTGCACCGGGCGCTGGGCGACCTGCGCCGCGCCCTGGCGCTCGATCCCAACCATTTCCGTGCTCTTAGCGCTTTGGGGCACATCCTCCGCGAGTACGGGGCGAAGGAAGGCGCTCTGGCTGCCTATCGGAAGCTGCTCGAAGTCAATCCGTTTGCCGAGGGCGCTCAGAAGGCCGTCGAGGAGCTCGAGCGAGAAGTCAAAGGCCAAGGTATCTGATCTGATACCACCCCCTTCGCTCCGCGCCAGCCACTTACACCTGCTCACACCTGCTCGGCCATCGGCGCGCCCGACTCGTTCAGATAGGCCACGCGGACCATGTTGGTGGTGCCGGGGGTGCCGAGCGGGACGCCTGCCGTGATGATGACGCCATCGCCCGGGGATGCGAACTGATCTTCGAACGCGATCTTGCAGGCTTTGCGGACCATGTCGGCAAGGTTGGCCGGATCGCCGGTGAGCACGGAATGAATGCCCCAGACGATGGCGAGCTTCCGTCCGGTGGCGAGCACCGGAGTGAGCCCGATGACGGGTAGACCCGGACGTTCGCGCGCCACCCGCAGCGCCGTCGATCCCGTGGCCGTGTAGCAGATGATACAGGCGAGCCGCATCGTTCGCGCAATCTTCTCTACGGCCGCTGCGATGGCGTCCGCTCCCGTCGGCAGCGGAACGATGGGTGTAGCGTGCACGAGGTCGTCGTAGCCGGGGTCGTTTTCGACCTGGATCGCGATGCGGTCCATCATTCGCACGGCCTCGATCGGAAACTGACCGACCGCGGATTCCGCGGACAGCATGATCGCATCGGCGCCGTCGAAGACGGCGGTCGCCACGTCCGAGACCTCCGCGCGGGTCGGGACGGGCGAGGAAATCATGCTCTCCAGCATCTGTGTCGCCACGACGACCGGCTTGCCGGCAGCGCGCGCCTTTCGCGTGATCTCCTTCTGCAAGCCCGGTACGCGCTCGATCGGCATTTCGACGCCCAGATCGCCGCGGGCGACCATGAAGCCGTCGGCGTTGGCGATGATCTCGTCGAGATCGGAAATCGCCGACGGCTTTTCGATCTTGGCCATGATCGACGCTGCCTGGCCGATAAGCCGCCGGGCAAGCACGAGGTCCTCGCCCCGCTGCACGAACGACAATGCGATCCAGTCGACGCCCAGCCGCAGCGCGTAGTCGAGATCGGCGCGGTCCTTCTCGGTGATGGGGTTGATGGGCAGCACGCTGTCAGGCGTGGCGATGCCCTTGCGACTTGCCAGCGCGCCACCGACCACCACCTCGGCGGTGATCTCACGCACGCTGCGGTCGACCACGCGCATGCGCAGCTTGCCGTCGTCGAGCAGCAGGGTGTGTCCAGGCTCGACCGCCTCGAAGATCTGCGGATGGGGCAGGAACACGCGCTCGGCCGAGCCGACGTCCTCGTTCGTATCGAAGCGGAACAGGCTGCCTTCGCTGAGGAAGACGCGGCCGCCCTCGATTTCGCCGATGCGGAACTTCGGTCCCTGCAGGTCGCACAGAATGCCGATGGGGCGCTTGAACTTCACCTCCGCATTCCGCACGGTCGCGTGCAGCTTGCGCGCGGCTTCGTGCGTCGTATGGCTCATGTTGATGCGGAACACGTCGACGCCGCTCTCGAACAGGCGCTCCAGCATCTCCGGATCCGAGGATGCGGGCCCGAGCGTTGCGACGATCTTGACCCTGCGATTACGCCTCATTTGGCCTGTGCTCCCGCGTCCTCGGGATTGGATAGCCGGATGGTCCAATCCTTGGCGTCACCCGTATCCACTTCAAAGAAGCCCGTACGCCTGTATCCCCTACGCTGGCAGTCGGTAACGTCCCTGATGGCGAAGGACTTGTCCTGAGTGCACATGTAGTTCGTGCCGGCCCATTCACCACCGCGGTCGTAGTCTACCGCGTAAACGTAGATGAAGCGGCTCGGTACGGCTCCCTTGAGGAGAGTTTCGCAGGTCTGGGCTCCGATGTTCCACCAGCCCTCGGTGGCCCAGCCCTTGGCGTCCTGGTAACCGATGGCGATACCGACACGGCTTTGCGAGGCATTGCACAGCTTGAGGTCCGCATGTGCCGGTTGCGTCATGAATAAAGCCAGCAGACACGCCAGCGTTCCTGTGGCGAGGCTGCACACGTATGTCTGGGCGCGGGAAGAAGTGCGTGGCGAGGATAGGGCCAGTTTGCTCATTCCGAAACTGCTGGTTGCTGGCATGAGGACGTCGGACCCTTGGATCTAAGGATCGACCAAGATCACGCGGAAATCATTGACATTGGTCTGGGTTGGGCCGCAGAGCACGAGGTCGCCCAGCTCGCGAAAGTAGGTGGTCGAATCGTTGTTGGCCAGGAAAGTGGCGGCATCGAGATTCAGGGCCGAGGCCCGCGCCTTGGTATCGGGAAACACCAGTGCGCCCGCTGGATCCTCAGGGCGGCCCCCGCCACCATCGATCCCGTCCGTGTCTGCCGCCAGCGCAGCGATCCCTTGCGCGCCATCGAGCGCCAGCACGAGGCCGAGCGCGTATTCCTGGTTCGGCCCACCGGATCCGCTGCCGCGCACCGTCACTGTGAGCTCGCCGCCCGAAAGGATGGCAACGCGCTCGCCATTGTTCAGGGCTTCCCGTGCGAGCATGGCGTGCAACCGTGCCACGTCGCGCGCCTCGCCTTCGAGCGCATCGCCAAGGTTTTCGACGCGGTAGCCCTTGTGCCGCGCGACCTCCGCAGCCGCTTCCAGCGAGGCTCTTGGCGCCGCGATCAGCTTGAACTCGGACGAGGCGAGCACGGCTGCCCCGGGCTTCGGCGTCTCATTGCCAGAATTGTCGAGAGCGGCGGCTATTTCCGGCGCCGGCGTAATGTCGAACCGGTGCAGCACAGAACGGGCATCCGCAAGTGTCGTTGGGTCTCCCACGGTCGGACCCGAGCCGATCGTTGCCGGTTCGTCGCCGGGAACGTCGGAGATGGCGAGCGTCACCACGCGCGCGGGGTGGGCCGCAGCCGCCAGCTTGCCGCCCTTGATTCGCGAGAGATGCTTCCGCACGCAGTTGAGATCGTGAATTGGGGCGCCGGATTTCAAAAGATCCCTGGTCAGGGCTTGCTTGGAATCCAGGCTCACCCCGTCCACCGGCGCCGACCAAAGGGCCGAGGCGCCGCCGGACAGCAGAACCAGAACGATGTCCTCAGCGCCAGCCTGCTGAGCCAAGGCGAGCGCGCGGTCGGCAGCGGCGGCGCTGGCGGCATCCGGTACAGGGTGGCCTGCCTCGAAGATTTCGATCCGCTCGGTCGGGAGCGCGTATCCGTGCGCCGTCGTGACAAATCCGGCGATACGGTCGAGCAGGCCGCGCTCGCGGTAGAATTGCTCTGCAGCAACGGCCATCGCCGCTGACGCCTTGCCGGCTCCGGCGATTATGATGCGGCCGTTGGGCGGCGGTTCCGGCAAAGCCCCGGGGAGGCACCGCGACGGGTGCGCCCGCTTCACGGCCGCGTCGTACAGTTCGAGCAAAGTCCGGCGCTGCTCTTCGGTGCTGTGTTTTTGGTCTTCTCTCACCGCAACCCCGCTCTCCGCACCCCCCGCACACGAAATCGGGACAGCGCTCATCTGCGGGATTGGCTTTGCCGCGTCAAGGCTCGATGATCGGACGGTTGCAGGGATAACAGCAGCAATCAAGGCGATGAAGACGCAAAAACAATGGATTGAGCCGGTTTGCAGCGACTCGTTCGTAATTCTGCCGGGGCCTGCGGATGCGGGGCTGTTGCTGCTGTGTGACCATGCCGGCAATGCGTTCCCGCCCGAATACGGGACGCTCGGCCTGCCCGAAAGCCAGCTTAAACGGCATATCGCCTACGACATCGGGGCTGCCGAGGTCACGCGCCTCATGTCGGAGGCGCTGGCCGTGCCGGCCGTCATGACTCGCTACTCACGGCTGCTGATCGATCCGAACCGCGGCGAAGACGACCCGACGCTCATCATGCGGCTGTCGGACGGTGCCATCGTGCCGGGCAATCGCGTCATCACCGCGGAAGAACGCGAAAAGCGGGTACGGCTCTATTATCGTCCGTACCATGAGGCAATCGATCGCGTGCTCGATCGCTGCGTCGGGAGTGGCGTCGCCCCGGCCATTCTTTCGGTGCACAGCTTCACCGAAAGCTGGAAAGGGGTATCGCGTCCATGGCACGCCGGCGTCCTCTGGGGCGATCATGACGACCGCCTGGCCGAGCCACTGCTCGAGGCGCTTTGCGCCGAGAACGACCTCATCATCGGAGCGAACGAGCCGTACGTCGGGCAGCTCGAAGGGGACACGCTTTGGAAGCATGGTACAATGCGGGGGCTTGCCCACGCGATCATCGAGGTCCGCCAGGACCTGATCCGCGATCCGAAAGGGCAGGCCGCCTGGGCGGAGCGGCTGGTGCGGATCATGCGGGGGCTGCTTGCAAGACCGGACCTGCAACTCAATGTAATGAAGCCCCCGTTAGCGCAGGCCAGCTGACAAAATCACCTGATCCTACGCAAACAATACAACGTTGGACGAGGACCTCATGCAGATCGACGACAAGACCAGAACGGAGCTCGAGGCGGCGGCCTTCCGGCGGCTCGTGGCGCATTTGCGCGAGCGCACGGACGTGCAGAACATCGACCTGATGAATCTCGCCGGCTTTTGCCGCAACTGCCTGGCGAACTGGTTCCAGGAAGCCGCAAATGCCGCCGGGCATCCGATGGACAAGAACGAGGCGCGCGAGTTCATCTACGGCATGCCCTATGAGGAGTGGCGGGCCCGATATCAAAAGGAGGCCACGCCGGAGCAGAAGGCTGCCTTCGAGAAGTCTCACCCACACAGTCACTGAGTTAGCCTTGGCGAGTCACTGGTGAGTTGCGGGGATAAGTCCTCCCGGGCGGTTCCTTTGCCTTGATGGCGGCTCGGCTTGCGGATTAGGCAGAGCAGGGAACCAAGCTGCGGCTGGCCCGCGCATTCCGCGCAAGACGGACGGAAGCGATCCTCGAGTCAGCCATAACGGGGGTGAGCAGATGACCACGCTGCAAGCTTCGGCGCAGCAGCAGCTGCGCCAATTGGTCGAGCAGCTCGAGCGTCTCGAAGAAGAGAAGAAGGCCATCGCGGACGATATCCGGGACAAGTTTGCCGAGGCGAAAGCACTGGGGTTCGATGTCAAGGTGCTGCGCCAGGTGCTGCGCCTGCGCAAGAAAAGCAAGGCCGACCGCCAGGAGGAAGAGGCTGTTCTCGAGACCTATCTCCATGCGCTTGGCATGCTCGATATGGAGCCCGAGGCTCCCCAGGTCATGGCGGCGGAATAGTGGCTGCGCGGGGAAAGCCAAGCGTCTTGGTGTTCCATATCCACTTTGATTGATCGATGGTGGGCGGGCTCGAAGCGGAGCGCCACTTAGCTCAAAGTCAGTGATCAGCACTCAATCCTGAAACACCGGCAGCTCGATGATGGCGCGCGTGCCGCCGCCGGGGGCATCGCCGAGGGTCAGGTGCCCGCCGTGGGCTTCTGCCACGCCGCGCGCAATGGCCAGCCCCAGCCCGGCCCCGCCCGTGCGCCGGTTGCGAGAGGTCTCAAGCCGGACGAACGGTTCCATGACGGTATCGCGATCCTCGGTGCGAATGCCGGGGCCGCGATCGTCGATCATCACCACTACGCGCTGGTTGCGGAGGACAGCCGAGACGCGCGCCTCGAGCCCATATTGAATGGCGTTGTCGATAAGGTTAGAGACGCACCGCCGGAGTGCGAGCGCATCGCCCAGGACTTGTGCCGCCCTCACCGGCTCGGGGAGGTCCAGCGTGACGCAGGCCCCGGCCAGGCGGCGGTCCTCGGCCTCTCGCACCAGAATGTCAGCAAGATCAACCAGCTCCTCCTCCCGGGCGACCGAGCCGGCCTTGAAGGCCGTCAGCGCATCGTCGAGGAGCTGGGTCATGTCGTCGAGGTCCCGGATCGCCTTCTCCTTCTCGGTCCCATCAGGGATGAGGTCGATGCGGAGCCGAAGGCGCGTGACGTAGGTTCTGAGGTCGTGTGAGATGCCACCGACCAAGGCCATACGTGAGCGCAGGAGGCTGGCGATGCGCTCCGTTAGCCGATTGAACGCGCCGATCAGAGCGCGGATTTCCGGCGCGCTGCGCGGGGCATCAGGGATGACGTGCGCGTCCTCGCCGACGGGAGCCTGATCGACGGCCGCGGCAAGCTCACGCAGCGGCCGGGCCTCCCGCCTCAACAGGAACAGAGCCAAAGCCGCGACCCCGAGACCCAGCACACCGGCCCAGAAGCCCGGCGGCAGACCGAGGACGCTCAGGCTCAGCATGCCACCGGCGGAGACGATCAGCGTCTCACCCGTCTTGAGACGGACCTCGATCTCGACCGCGCCGGGCGAGACCCACGCCAGCGCCTTTAGAGGCCCGACAAGCTCCTCGGACGATGGCTCCACCCGGACGCGCACCTCGCGATCACCAAGCACGGACAGGTACCGCCTGAGTATGAATTCGACGACTGGAGCCTCGTACCATTCCGGCTCACGATCATCTGGCGGAACATCCAAGATGCGAACGCTCAGGTCCGTGCTGTTGGCCGCTCGCAGCAGCGTCGGCCATTGCTCCTTGGGCATCGTCTCCAGGAGCTCGACGAGAGCAGCAGCTTGATCCGGCAGCGGTAGACGCAGGCTGCCCTCCGTCGCCCGGCTCCGCTGCATCACGTAGGCGACGACGGCGAGAAGCTGGAGGGCAACGAGGCTCGTCGCGAAGATCGCAATGAGACGCGCGGTGAAGCCAAGCCGGATCATGGCGACAGATGCTTCACGTTCGCAACGAAGAGATAGCCGTTGTTGCGCACGGTGCTGATGAGGTTCACGCCCGGCGCTGCTGCATCGATCTTCTTGCGAAGGCGCGAGATGGTCATGTCGATGGCGCGGTCGAACGGGTCCGCATCTCGCCCCCGCGTCCAGTCGAGGAGCTGCTCGCGTGACAGCACGCGCCGCGGCCGCTGCACGAAGCAGGCGAGGAGGTCGAACTCGGCGGTGGTGAGGGGAACGGGCTCTCCGGCTGCGGTGGAAAGCGTTCGCGCGTCGAGATCGATGACGAAGTCCGCGAAGGCGTAGCGGCGGTTGGCCTCCGCCTCCGTCATCCCGCGGGATCGCCGCAGAATGGCCCTCACACGCGCCAGAAGCTCTCGCGGATTGAACGGCTTCGTCAAATAATCGTCGGCGCCGAGCTCCAGGCCGACGACCCGATCGATGGGGTCTCCCTTCGCGGTAAGCATCAAGATCGGAATGGAGCCGTTATTAGCCCTCAACCGGCGGCAGATCGACAGCCCGTCTTCGCCTGGCAGCATGAGATCGAGAATGATGAGATCCGGCCTGGTCCGGGAAAGGACCGCATCGAGCGCCGCACCGTTCTCGGCCGCCTCCACCGCATAGCCTTCCTGCGAAAGCAGACTTGAGACGAGGCGAAGGATCTCCTCGTCGTCCTCAACGATCGCGATGAGCGCCTGCGGTTCCTGGATCATGGGCGGACGTTAAAAACGGAAAGCGTCGCGGACAAGTCCGCCATCGCCGCCGTTACACGCCGTTACAAGCACTCAACAATCGTTGAACGGTGTTACCGCCCCGGCAAAAGCACGTGATCTGAGCTTGGCACCTTTGCCGGGCCTTGGGGGCTTCCCTGGGCCGCGGCAGCAGTCTCGGTGACGAAGAGCTCCGGGCGCCGCGACTGGTCAAATCTCAATCTCAGAGGAGAGAGATCATGAAAGCGTATCTGTTGGCCGGACTTGCTCTGGTAGTTGCTTCCGGGCCAGCTCTTGCCGGAACGCCTTATGTCGATAAGCGCGAGCATCGGCAAGCGCACCGGATCTACAACGGCATCAAAAGCGGCGAGCTGACATACGGCGAAGCCGCGAGACTGATCAGAGGACAGCATCGCGTCCGCCGCCTCGAGCGGCAGTTCAAGTCCGACGGTGTCGTTACCCCCGCCGAACGCGCGATTCTGCATCACCGTCTGAACGTGCAGAACGTGCGCATCTACAAGAACAAGCACGACTGATTCGAACCCCGACAGCGGTGGCGTACGCAGGCAGGCCCACACACGATTGGATCGCGCCGGCTGTGCTCAATTGCCCCTGTGACGCCCCCGCTGTCGGGGAACCCCAAAAAAGGATGAGCACGATGACGAACCGAGCAATCTTGACGTTTGCGGCTGTGGCCGTGTCTTCGGTGCTGGCAAGTGCGGCCCAGGCACTGCCCGCGAGTCCTGTTCAGCCGGCAGGCTCCGAGAGCGCAGTCCAAAAAGTCCATGGCTGCCACAGGTCGTGCGAGTGGGGACCGGTGCGCCGCTGGCACCGCCACGGGCGCTTCTGTCGCCCGATCGCGTGTGTGCCGCTGGCCCCGCGGCCGCACCGCTGCTGGGTCGACTGGCTCGGCATCCGCCATTGCCGCTGGTAACCGGCGCCGCGACTGGGGCGTCCGTCCCCCAGCGTGCCTGGTCGCGGCCATTGCTTGCCACAAAATCCTGAGTCGAGCGGAGGATTACATGCCTATGCTGTCCCGACTGACTGCAGCCGCCTTCGTTGCCCTATCGGTTCTCGCCACGCGCGCTGCGCCAGCCGCGGCCTGGGTCGCGGGTCCGCCGGGGGCGCGGGTGCTCGCCTGGGTCTGTTATGCCGACTACGTGCGGTACTGCCGGGGCGTGCCGACCGGTACCGGCGAGGCCCTGCGCTGTCTGGCCGAACAGCATCACGCCCTTTCGAGGCCGTGCGGGCAGGCGCTGAAGATTGTTGCGACGATAGACGCGTGCGCCGGTGATTTTCACGAGTACTGCCCTGGCGTCGTGCCCGGCGCGGGACGTGGTGCGGCCTGTCTCGAAGGTAACTTCGACCGCCTATCCCGCGAATGCGTTCGCGCTTTAAGTGCGACCTTTCCCTACCATTTCGAGCAGGCTTACGTGGAGCATCACCGGCGTCCCGGTTTTCCACGAGACTTTGGCTCAGCGGACGATTTCACCGTCAACCCGCCGGATCTCGACGATGCGCCGCTCAAGTAGCATCGTTGTGGTGCGGCCGGTGATCCGCTAACGGGTGGTGCTCGACAACAACGAAATCCGGCCGGTGAATGCGGAGCACGTGACCCGTACCGCAGGCTGGAGGAGGCCCGACGCCCGAATGCGCTCTCGCGCTGCAATCGCTCTCCTGTGTTTAGCCGCGGCCCTGACCTTCGCGGAACCAGCTCCGGCACAGGGCCTCCGCTATATTCAGATGCGGGAGGCCGTCGCTGCCTGCAGGGCGGACTACTTCCGGCTCTGTCCGGGCGTACGCCCGGGCGCCGGACGCGTGCTCGTGTGTCTCAATGCGCAGGCGGAGAAGCTGTCACAGCCCTGCTTTCAGGCCCTGGCAGAGCGGGGTTTGGCCTTCGCCGCCGTGCTGCGCCTGTGCCGGCCCGATTTCGAGCGGCTGTGTCCCGGCGTCCGGCCCGGAATGGGCCGGGCTTTGGTGTGCCTTCTGGACAATGCGGAACAGGTCTCGCAGGGCTGCCGCACGGCACTCTCCGCCCATGGCTTCTCCGTCGACGATGACGTCCGCTGATCCGCTAGCGCCGACTATAGCATTTTCGAATTAGGTCGTAACGGAGCCAGCAGGGATTGCCCACTTCACCTCTCCCATGGGGAGAGGTCGGCCCGAAGGGCCGGGTGAGGGGTTGCAACGGTCGCCACTGGCGGAATCCCCTCACCCTAACCGGGGAGAGGGAGGCTGGCACCAATTTGACCTAGCGTGCTTCCATTTTCATCAGAAATATTCCAGTCGCCATGGGTGCACGCCAAGTGTTCATTGTCCAGCTCGGCAGAAACCTATGTATTAGGCTCGTCTCCGCGCGGGAAGCCAGCGTCGGCCTCATCATGATCGAGCGCGACCGGAACCCTCACCCGCTCGTGAGCTTCGGCAGCTTGAAGTTCTGCCAGGCACGGCTGAGCCAGGAGCCGGTGTCCTCGCGCGGGGCAAGGCCGTCCGACTGGAGGAGGGCGTAGGCGTCCTTGTACCAGGGCGACGACGGGAAATTGTGGCCAAGAACCGCGGCGGCCGTCTGCGCCTCATGCTTGATGCCGAGCGCCATGTACGCTTCCACCAGCCGCTCGAGCGCTTCCTCCACGTGTGCGGTGGTCTGGTACTCGGTGACGACCGTCTTGAAGCGGTTGATGGCGGCCATATAGTTTTTGCGTTTCAGATAGTACCGGCCGACCTCCATCTCGTGCGCTGCAATGGAGTCCTCGGCGATGCGGATCCGGTTGTCGGCATCGCGCGCATAGGGGCTATCTGGATAGCGCGCCTTCAGAGTTTTCAGCTCGGCCAGAGCCTTCCGGGCATTCGTCTGGTCACGGTTCGGGCCCACCATCTCGTCGAAGTACGCCGATATGATGATGTGGTGCGCAAGCGGCGCTTCCTTGGTGCCCGGGTGCATCGTGGTGTAGCGGCGCGCAGTGGCGATCGCCTCCTGCGTCTTGCCAGCCCGATAATAGGCGTACGCGGCCATCACCATTGCACGCCGCGCTTCCTGGGAATAGGGGTGGTCGCGATCAAGATCCTCGAACTTCTGGGCTGCAGCCTCGTATTTGCCGCGGCTCATCAGCTGATCGGCTTCGGCATACATTTTTTCGGGCGGATCAGGGTTGAGCAACTTTGCGGCGTCGTCCGAGGAAGCGCAACCGCTCATCACGACGCAAAGCGCCAGCAGGGCGGAAACCAGGCCAGCTCGCCGCTTTCCGTGCATGTGGTCTGCCAACACTTTCGCCCCCACTCCACCGTTCTGTTGTCGGGCATCACGGTCGCGCGTTTCGACGACGGACTAGTCGCACCACAGATAGCCCTTGCAGCCTGCTTCTAATCGATTCGAAACACATCCGGCGGCAAGCTGCCGAAGGGAAAGCCGTTATCCCCCTTCTTTAGAGCGGCCATTTGTGGTCGCGATTGGGCAGACCACCAACCGCTGCAGTATTCTGCCGAACAGCAAGCAGTAGCCGGCGCGAAGGAGAAGGCCGCGAGGTGGTGCCAGATTGTTGGGTATCGGCGCTCTTCACTCGCCCGCCGCCACCGCCATCGCCGCCGGAAGCCGAACGAACGGCTCGCGTACGCGCGGGGCCTGAACCAGGGTCCACGCTGAAGCGTCGGCAAACAGCGCTTTCAGCACACTTGCGTTGAGACGATGCCCACCGCGCACGGAGCGATAGGCTCCGAGCAGAGGATAGCCCGACAAGGCGAGATCACCGACGGCATCCAGCATCTTGTGACGGACGAATTCCATCGGACAACGGAGGCCCTCACGATTGAGGATGCGGTCCTCACCGATGGCGATCGTGTTATCCAACGACGCGCCGAGGGCCAACCCAGCTTTCCAGAGCTTCTCGACATCGTGCATGAAGCCGAAGGTGCGGGCGATGGACAGCTCGTGGCGAAACACACCCGGATTGATATCGAAGGCCAAGCGCTGCTGCCCGATGAGCGGCGTATCGAAGTTGATCTCGATGTCGAGATGAAACCCGGAATGCGGCGTCAGCTCGCCCCAGGACGCGCCTTCCTCGACACGAATCGGCTTGAGCACTTTGATGTACTTGCGCGGCTCCGGCAGCTCACGGATGCCGGCTTGATCGATCGCTTCCACGAACGGCGCCGCGCTGCCGTCCATGATCGGCACTTCCTTGCTGTCGATCTCGATGTAGCAGTTGTCGACCGACAGTCCACGGAGCGCTGCGAGCAAATGCTCGACCGTCCCGACAGTGACGCCCGAGTCGTCGCCTATGACGGTGCAGAGCGTGAGATTCTTAACGTAGCCAACTTCTCCCGGTATTTCCGCAATAATTCGGCCACGTTTATTCACTAAGAACTTCAAGCCTGTATTCGGCCCTGCCGGATGCAGTGTAACGGAGACCGGCGCCCCGCTGTGGACGCCCTTTCCTTGAAGCTCGACCTCTCGGGCAATCGTCGTCTGTCGCGCGCCGATGAATCGCTTCGACATGTCTGCGCCGTCCCTCGATCCCTAGGCAAACGGATCCGGCCGGAGCCGTTCAAATTTGCCTACCCCCGTTCGTTCACTGGCCTGCCGGTGCTACGCGGTCATTTCTTTACTTGAGACCTGGGACCCGCAGTGGGCGAACGATTTGATGCACCGACGATAACGTGGTGTCCCGTCTGGGGACAAATCACGCTTTCTTACATACTGTTACCACAAAGCTGCAGGCTTAGGCCGTGCCATGCGGTAACCCGTCAGTAAGACTACTGACGCTTACGATCCTTCTGGAAAAACATGGGAAAATCAGCACCTTGCGATCCCAGGCGATCATCCGGTCGATCGCCTTCGTGAGGTGCGCGACCTGGAGTTGATGCATGGTCCGAGGACATGCCATCGTGTGCACGGCCAGGATTGTGTGAATTCTCGCGAGCATGCCGTTCCGCCGGTTGCTCCGTGCGCCACCCAAGCCCGGTGATTCGGCTGAAAAAGCTGGCCTTCTTGGCCGGTTCCTTTTGCGGAGCGTAGCCGCGCGACGAAGGCGGAGTGGAGGGCCCCGTTTCATACCAGGCAGCCTTCGCGCGGTACTCCCGCTGCGCGACGGGCGGGAAATCCTCAACCGTCGGCATGCGCCGGTGCTGGCGCTTCACCTCGACCGGAGGGCCGGGAGTAAAGGGTTCCGGCAAGCGTGCACCCGCCTGTGCTCCAGCGCCCCGGGAGGGTGGTGGTGGCGCTGTTGATGGGCCAAGGCCGATCGGCGGCAGGCCCTCCTCGATCACGACATCTCCAGGGCCATGCCAGACGTCCTTGGGCTTCGGTTCGCCGCTTGTTTGGCCAGGTTTTTCTTCGATTGCCCTGGAAAGGGCATCCATGAAGTTGTCCGATCCCTTGGGGGACGGCCCGGATGATACCCCCGGCGCCGCCGCGGCCGGCCGATCCATAGGGGCCTGCGGTGCCGGGTGAGGAGCCGCGTGCTGCGGCGGAGGTGCCTGCCGGCCGGACGACCGGTATGCCCCGGTTGCGGGTGCGGCGGGCTTGGTCTCCTCCGGCGGCATGCCAGATGCGACGATGGACACGCGCACGCGGTCGCCCATGCTCTCGTCGAAGGTAGCTCCGACAATGATATTCGCTTCCGGGTCAACTTCCTGCCGCACGCGGCTCGCTGCCTCGTCGACCTCGAACAGCGTCAGGTCGCGGCCGCCGATGATCGACAGCAGCAGGCCCTTCGCTCCACGCAACGAGATGTCGTCGAGCAGCGGATTGGAAATCGCCTCCTCCGCCGCCATGATGGCGCGCTGATCGCCGGTTGCCTCGCCCGTGCCCATCATGGCCGTGCCCATGCCGCTCATGATCGTGCGCACGTCGGCGAAATCGAGGTTGATGAGGCCTTCCTTGACAATCAGATCGACGATGCAGGCAATGCCTGAATAGAGCACCTGGTCCGCCAGCACGAATGCTTCGGCGAACGTCGTCTTCTCATTGGCAACGCGGAACAGGTTCTGATTAGGGATGACGATCAGCGTATCGACGATCTTGCGCAGCTCGGCGATGCCGGCTTCCGCAATACGCATGCGCCGCGAGCCCTCGAAATGGAAGGGCTTCGTCACCACGCCGACTGTGAGGATGTCGAGCTCTTTGGCGATCCGGGCAATGACGGTTGCGGCTCCGGTCCCGGTGCCGCCGCCCATTCCGGCCGCGATGAAAACCATGTGAGATCCGGAGATCTGGGCACGGATCTCATCGACAGCTTCTTCCGCAGCAGCTTCACCGATCTCGGGCTTCGAGCCGGCCCCCAATCCTTCCGTGAGATTGGTGCCGAGCTGTATGCGATGCTCCGCGCTCGACGCGGCCAGTGCCTGCGCATCGGTGTTGGCGACGATGAAGCTCACGCCGCTGAGGCCGGAGGCAATCATATTGTTGACGGCGTTGCCGCCCGCGCCGCCGACGCCGATAACCGCGATGCGCGGCTTGAGATCTGTCACTTTCGGAAGCTGCAGACTGATGCTCATGATGCTCCCATGCAGCCTCGAAGCGGGCGAGAGGGGCTGTACTCCGCATATTTGTGCAGGTTGTAATTCATCACCGCTCTCTCGCTCCTCACCGCGTCAGAAGCTCTGCCGAAGCCACTGTCCCATGCGGCCGAAGTAACTTTCCTGCGAGCTCGGATATTCCGGGAAAGATGCCCAGCAGGATTGTGAAACCTCCGCAGCCGCAACCAAGCCGATGACGGTCGCAAACGCAGGGCTGCATGAGCTCGCCGACATGCCGCCGATAGGCTGCGGCCGCGCCACGCGCACGGGCCGGCCCAATGTGTTTGCAGCGAATTCTCCGATCCCGATCAGCTGGCTCGTCCCCCCTGTCAGCACCACGCGCTCCCCCGCGTAGCTCTTGATGTTGCTGCGCTGCAGCCGTTCGCGCACCAGCTCCAGCAACCCTTCCATTCGTGGCTGCAGGATGCTGCGCAGCCGCGCTTTCGTCGTGTGATGCAGCGTCTGTTCCTCTTCTCCCGCCAGAGGATACGTGATGACCTCGTGCTCATCCGACCTAGCTGCGACCAGTGTGCCATAAAGCGCCTTGATTCGCTCGGCTTCCGCAAGAGGGGTCCTGAGCTGACGCGCAATATCGTAGGTCATGTGATTGCCGCCGACCGGGACGGAATCGGCGAACAGGAACCGTCCGTCCACGAACACCGAGATCGACGTCATCCCGCCGCCGATGTCGAGGCAGGTGATCCCGAGGCGGCGCTCCTCCTCACTGGTGACCGCAAGCGCGCTGGCGAGCGGCGAGGGGATGGCCCGGCTGAGCGTCAGATAACAGCGCTCGATCAGAAGCATCAGGTTGCGGAGCGGTGCATCGTCCGCCGTGATCGCATGCAGGTCTGCGGAGAGCCGCCGGCCAGCCATGCCAATCGGATCACGGATACCGGGAGCTCCGTCGATGCGCCAGTTGAGCTGGTCGAGATAGAGCAGTAGCCGGCCATCCCTTTCAGCGTAAGCGCGCCCGGCCGCCTTCAGGCGGCGCAGATCGGACTCGCGGATGTAGCCGCTCTCGATGTCGGCATGAGCGGCGAAATGGCTGGACCGCATGCGCCCGCAGGCAGCGCCGACGACCACTTCCTCGATGCGCAAGCCTGCCATCCGCTCGGCTTGCGCGACCGCGGCCCGCACGGCCTGCTCGGCCTCGTCGAGATCGACGATCACACCAGCCTTCACGCCGCGGGAGCGCTGATGGCCGATGCCTGCCACGCGATAGCTCCTCGCCCCTCGGCCGAACCTGTAGCCGCGATCGCGAACCATGATCAGGCAGCAGATTTTGTTCGTGCCGATGTCGATCAGGCCGAGGACGTCGCCAGATGATGAGTCGAACGGCATCAGATCATCTCCTGAGTTCACGTCATCCCGAGGGTTGGACGTGCTGGCTCGATGCGGTTTTCCTCTCCCCGTCGTGTGCTGGTCGGATGATGATGCGGTCGGCCGGGCGGAGGTCGATCGCAGCGTACTCGTTCGCGTCGAGCAGACGGCTGGCCGCCACGCTCGACGAGAGCCGTGCCAGCGCCTCCGCCTCGCGCCCGGCCGGCAAGTGGATCTCGAGCCCGCCGGCAAGCCGCAGCGTCCAGCGGCGGCCGGCGACGCGGACGGCTTCTTTCAGGCGGGCGCGGACGTAGGGCTGGTGCTCGAGCAGCGACAGGAGTGCGGCCGCTTTCTCGTTGGCACCTCTGCCCACGAAGCGCGGCAGGCCGGCTTGCATGCTGGGAGGGGCGAGGCCGAGGACGCGGCCCGTCGCGTCGATCAGCAGATCCTTCCCGGACTCTTCCCAGACGGCGAATGCCTTCCGCTCCACCACCTCGATGCTGATCCTGTCCGGAAAAACCCACGTGATGGCGCCAGTCTTGATCCACGGCAGTCGCTCGATGCGCTCGCGCGCGGCGACGCTGTCGAAGCGCAGCAGCGACCGGGCCTGCGTCAGGTCGAGCGCGTCGAAGATGTCTCGGTCCGAGGTCATCCGGTGGCCGGTCAGGTAGACCTGCTGCACGCCCAGGCCAGCGAGCTCGGCGAGCCGGTCCAACTCTTCGATCACCGGGCGCGCCTGCCGTGCGTTGGCTCCCCACTGGGTCAGCGCCGTGAACAGAGCAGCGCCCGCGATTGCGGTCGTCCACGCCGTCAGGCGAACCGCGCTCTGCCGCCGCGGCCGCGGCCGTTTCGGCATCGGAGCGGCAGAAAGCTTCATCGGCCCCGAGGGGCGGCTCGAGGCCCGCGAAGGCATCGCAGCTGGTGCGGTTCGGTGCACGCGGACTCTCCGTTCGCAACGAATGCGTGAATGGAGCCAGTCCCCCCAAACCGGCATTCCACACGCCAAGTTCGTGCGAACAGGTTAATTTTCAGTTGAGCGGTGTCCGCTATCCCGTTGAGCTATCAACGGTTGCAGGAAGCATCCTCGACCAGCCAGGAGACGAGCTGCTGAAAGCTCATGCCGGCGTGAGCGGCCATCTCGGGCACCAGTGAGGTGCCGGTCATGCCGGGCTGGGTGTTGATTTCGAGAAACGCGAGCTGGCCCGTTGCCGGATCGTAGCGGAAATCGGAGCGCGAAACGCCCCGGCAGCCGAGCGCATTGTGCACTGTCACGGAGTGGCGCTGAACGGCTTCATAAACGTCGCGCGGAATGTCGGCGGGCAGGATGTGCCGCGAGCCGCCCGGAGCGTATTTGGCCTCGTAGTCGTAGAACGTCAGCCGCGCCGCCGGCACGATATCGATGATATCGGTCGCCCGATCGCCGATGACCGCGCAGGTCAGCTCGCGCCCGGCGATGAACCGCTCGACCATGATTTCGTCTTCGATCGCCGGAACGGTGGCGATGGCTTCGGGCGGCCGGTTGGCGCCTTCGCGCACGATCACCACGCCGACGCTGGAGCCCTCGCAGATGGGCTTTGCCACATAGGGCGGCTCCATGGCGTGCGTGCGTACCGCCTCGCGCCGGCTGACGATCCGATGCTCCGACGTCGGCACGCCCAGGCCGGAGACGATCCGCTTCGTCTGCTCCTTGTTGATGGCGAGCGCGGAAGCGCGCACGCCGGAGTGGGTGTAGGGGATACCCAACACTTCGAGCAATCCCTGGATGCAGCCGTCCTCGCCCCAGCGTCCGTGGAGGGCGTTGAAGCAGACATCCGGTGCCAGTTCCTTCAAGGTGCGGGCGATATCGCGATCGACATCGATTTTCGTGACGCGATATCCGGCTGCCTCGAGCGCAGCTGCGCAGGCGTTGCCCGAGCTCAAACTCACCTCGCGCTCGGCCGACCACCCGCCCATCAGAACGGCGACGTGCTCGTATTTGCGGCCCGCACTATCTGCACTCATGACTCAAATGCCCCTGCTCGCCTGCACACGAAACGTGTCATCCCGGGCCTTGTGCCCGGGATCCAGCTCACCGCGAATGCCGGAGCAAGCAGGAAATTGGATCCCGGTGACAAGCACCGGGATGACGTTTTTTTTTTTCGAAGAGCGCAATTCACGCTGCCAAAGCCTCCCCAGTCGGACGGCCGTCGAGTGGCAGACCCAGTCGAACGATCTCCCACTGAAGGGTCACGCCCGAATTCGCCTTCACTCTTGCCCGTACGGTCTCGCCCAGCCGCTCGATGTCTTCCGCGGTCGCCTGCCCCTCGTTGATGAGGAAATTGCAGTGCATCTCGGAAACCTTCGCGCCGCCGATGCGCAGGCCGCGGCAGCCGGCCGCGTCGATGAGCTTCCAGGCGCTGTGACCCGGCGGATTCTTGAAGGTGGATCCGCCAGTTCGCTCGCGCGTCGGCTGGTTCTCCTCGCGGTATTGGGCAACCTCTTCCATCTGCTTGAGGATGTCCTCCGCCTTGCCCGGCCGGCCCTGATAGGTGGCTTCCGTAAAAATCCAGTCCCCAGGCACGCTGCAATGGCGGTAGCTGTAACCCATGTCAGCGAGCGAGAGGACGTGGATGTTGCCCTTGCGGTCGACGGCGCGGGCCTCGACGAGAACGTCCTTCGTCTCCGTGCCGTGGGCGCCGCCGTTCATCCGCAACGCGCCGCCGATGGAGCCCGGGATGCCGCGATAGAATGCGAGGCCCGCAATGCCGGCGTCAGCCGCCGCGCGGGCCACCTTCACATCCGGCACGGCGGTGCCGGCGCGGAGGCGATGACCCGGCTCGACCTTGACCTCCGAGAACCCGCGCCCGAGGCGAATGACAACGCCCGGCACGCCGCCATCCCGGACCAGCAGATTGGAGCCGAGGCCGATGACAGTCACGGGCAGATCGGCAGGAGCGCGGGATAGGAAATAGGCGAGATCGGCTTCATCGGCGGGCGTGAAAAGAAGCTGCGCCGGCCCGCCCACGCGGAACCACGTGATGCTCGACAGATCGAAGTTGGCAACCAGCCGGCCCCTGAGATCCGGCATGCGCGCGGTGAGGTCCCCTGTCAAATCGGGAAAGCTCATGATGCTGCCCCCGCGAGCCTGGCCTCACCGCCGAGCAGCTCGGGAAGTGCATGGGCAAGCTCGGTGGAGTTTCCAGCCCCGAGGCAGATCACCATGTCGCCCGGCTGAGCGATCCTGCGCAGAACCGGCACGACGTCCTGCTCGTCGTCGACGGGAAACACGGACGCGTGCCCCGTGCAGCGGATGCCCTCGGCGAGCGCGACGTGATCGATTCCGTCGATCGGTGCCTCTCCTGCCGAGTAGAGCGGTGTCACGATCACGCTGTCGGCCGCCTGGAGAGACGCGCAGAAGTCCTGGAACAGGTCGCGCACCCGCGTGTAGCGGTGCGGCTCGATGACGGCGATCACGCGCCCGCGGGCGCCCGCGCGGGCCGCCTTGAGGACGGCTGAGATCTCGGCCGGGTGATGGCCATAGTCGTCGAAGATGAAGACGCCGTTCCAGGTGCCAGTGAGCTGGAACCGCCGCTTCACGCCGCTGAACGATGCGAGCGCCTGCCGGATGACGTCGTCGGGAATGCCGGCTTCGGCGGCCACCGCGATCGCCGCCAGGGCATTGAGCGCGTTGTGCTGGCCCGGCACTGGAACGCGCCATCCGCGAATGCTGCGGGCACCGCCGCTCACCCGTTCCCGCAGCTCGGCATCGAAAATGGTGTCGAGGCCGTCGAACCGCACCTCGCTCAGCACCATGTCCGCATCGGCTTGCGTGCCGTAGGTGACCAGCCGGCGCCCATCCTGGCGCAGATGGAGCCGGTCCACCATGTCCCGCACGACGGGATGGTCCGTGCAGGTCACCATAAGCCCGTAAAATGGGATGTTGCGATAGAACGCCTCGAACTCGCGGTGCATGTTCTCGACCGTCTTGAAATAGTCGAGATGCTCCGGGTCGATATTCGTGACCACGCCGATCTGGGTCGGAATCTTGACGAAGGTACCGTCCGATTCATCGGCCTCGACGATCATCCAAGGGCTCGCTCCAAGCCTTGCGTTCGAGCCCCAGTCGTTGATGATGCCGCCCGTGATGACGGTCGGGTCCAGCCCCGCCTCCTTGAAGATGTGTGCGACGAGCGAGGTGGTCGTCGTCTTTCCGTGTGTGCCGGTCACCGAAACGGTTGCGTAGAGCCGCATCAGCTCGGCCAGCATCTCCGCGCGACGGATTATCGGCAAACCCCTGGCGCGCGCGGCTTCGAGCTCCGGGTTCCCGTCCTTCACCGCGCTCGAGATGACGACGTATTTCGCGTCGGCCAGGTTCTCTGCCTGATGGCCGACGAAAACGCGGATGCCCTGGCCCCGCAGCCGCTTGACGTTGGCGCTCTCCTTCTGATCGCTGCCCTGCACGCTGAAGCCTTTGGCGTGCAGAATTTCGGCGATCGCGCTCATGCCGATGCCGCCAATGCCGAGAATGTGAATGGTCCCGATACCGCGGGGTATTTCCATGGGCTAATCCTCAGTGCTTGCCCCGCTCATCGGGCTGGCGCGGCGGCTGCCGCAGCCCCATGAGCTCCTCGATGAGATCGGCAAGACGGACGACCGCGTCCGGCCGGCCCTGCGCTTTGGCCGCCGCCGCCATCGCCGCCAGTGCCTCCGGATTGGCAGACAGCCGCTCGACCTCGCGGGCCAGCAGCTCCGGCGTCAGGTCCTTCTGCTCGATACAAATGGCTCCCCCGCTCTTTGCGAGCTGCGTTGCGTTCCGCAGTTGGTCATTGTCGATCGCATGTGGCAGCGGCACCAGGATCGAGGGCCGACCCATGACGGTCAGTTCCGCTACGGAGGATGCCCCGGCGCGCCCGATGACCAGATGCGCTGCGGCCATCCTCTCCGGGAGATCGCGAAAGAAGCTCGCAAGTTCCATGTCGACCTCGAGAGCCGCGTAGGCTTGACGTACGCGGCCGAGATCTTCTTCGCGGCATTGCTGGACGATTCTGAGGCGCTGGCGTGTTTCGGGCTTTAGCAGGGCGATGGCCGCTGGCACGGTGTCCGAGAAGAACCTCGCCCCCTGGCTGCCGCCGAAGACGAGCAGCGTGAAGGTGCCACCGGATGCTGGCGGCGCATAGGCCCGCGAGGACCGGTCGATCACCGCATCGCGAACGGGATTTCCAGTGAGCCGCACCTTGGCTTCCAGGGCGGCGTCGAGGTGGTGCAGCGCGGAAAACGAGGTGGCGATGGCCGTGACGCGGCTGGCCAGCATGCGGTTGGCTCGCCCGAGCACGGAGTTCTGCTCGTGAATGGCCGTCGGAATGTGCCTGAGAAAGGCCGCGACCAGCGGCGGGAAGCTCGGATAACCCCCGAAGCCGATCACGGCGCCGGGCTTGATCGAGCCAAGCTGCCTGTAGGCGCTGAGAATCCCCCGCCCGAGCGTCAACGCCGTTTTTGCCTTGTCGAGAAAGCCGTGTCCCTCGCCGATCGTCGCCGATGGCACACGGTAGATGTGGCGCGCGGGAAAATCACTGCCGTAGCGGTCTCCGCGCGTGTCCGTCATGAGATCGACGACGATGGCGCGGCGGCCGAGCTCCTGCGCCAGCGCCAGCGCCGGGAAGAGATGACCGCCGGTTCCACCGGCCGCGAGTATGACGGATGGGGCGTTCACTGCGCTGCGGATCCCAATCTGCCGAGGCTGTCCTCATTCTTGAGCGCCGAATGCGGCCTTCTCAAGCGCAACACGTCGGGGCGCCGCCGGGTCAGTCCGAGGATCATGCCCATGGTCAGGAACATCGAGACGAGGGAGGACCCGCCGGCCGATATGAACGGCAGCGTCATGCCCTTGGCCGGCAGCAGGCCAACGTTGACGGCCATATTGATCGCGGCCTGAAGTCCGAACAGCAACGAGAGCCCCGCCACGGCGAGCCTTGTGAAAGGGTCGGTTTCCGTGAATGTGCGGACGTAGGCGCGCAAGACGATGATCGCAATCAAGGCGACCAGAGCGAGGCAGGCGATGGCGCCGTACTCCTCGGCGATGACGGCAAAGATGAAATCCGTGTGTGCGTCTGGAAGTGCGGTCTTGATCGACCCCTCACCGGGGCCGCGCCCGAAGAAGCCGCCTTCGACGAACGACTGCAGCGCGCGAGCGGTCTGCGAGTATTCGTCACCACCGGGGCTCAGGAAGCGGTCGACGCGCAGGCGCACGTAATCGAAGGTGAAGTAAGCGCCTGTCAGTCCGACGACTCCGGCGACACCGAAGATACCTGCCCAGATGATCGGCTGGCCGGACAGCACGAACAGCGTCGCCCAGATCGCGCTGACGAGGAACGTCTGGCCGAGGTCCGGTTGGCGGAGCAGAAGGAGGTCGAATACGGCGAGAAGCGCAATGGCGATGCTCCGTGCCGGCATGTCGACCTGCTTCTGCGCTTCCCCGAACGCCCAGGCGGCCAGAACGATGAACGCGGGCTTCGCGAATTCCGAAGGCTGGAGCGAAAAGCCTGCAAGGCGCAGCCAGCGGCGCGCCCCGTTGATCTCTTCGCCGAACGCCAGAACGCCGACCATCAGCACGATTCCGCCGACGAACAGGATCAGCGCCAGTCTCCGGATGAGTCGTGGCTGCGTCATCGAGACGGCCAGCATGATGAGCACGCCGAGGCCAGCGAACGCTGCATGGCGCTCGACGAAGTGGAATGCGGAGAACCCCTTCTTGAGGGCCACGGCGGGGCTCGCCGCGAGCGACAGCACGAGGCCGCTCCCGGCCAGAATCAGGATGGCCGTGAGCAGCACACGGTCGACCGTGAACCACCATTCGGCAACAAGGCTGCGGTCTGTCCGCGAAATCTTCATGGCCGCCCCGGCACGGTTACGCCGGGCAACGCGGCCACCAATTCGCGAAAGACGTTGCCGCGCTGTTCAAAATTCTTGAACTGGTCGTACGAGGCGCAGGCGGGCGACAGCAGCACCACAGGCTCGGCACCCGCGCTCTGCGCCGCTTCGCGCGCCGCAGTCCGGACGGCAATGTCGAGGGTTCCGGAACGCTCGAAGGGGACGCCAGCGCCGAGCGTCGCGGCAAATGATTCGGTCGACTCACCGATCAGGTAAGCCTTGGCGATCCGGGGGAAGTACGGCCTTAGCGGCTCGATCCCGCCCTCCTTGGGCCGGCCGCCCACGATCCAGTAGATGTCTCGCGGGAAGGCAGCCAGCGCCTTCTCGGTCGAGTCGGCATTGGTCGCCTTGGAGTCGTTGATGAAGAGGACACGGCCGGCGCGCCCGACCTCCTCCATCCGGTGCGGCAGGCCGGGAAAGGTGGCAAGCGCCGGCTGGAGCTGGTCGGGCAGGACGCCGAGGCGCAGAGCCGCGATGCAGGCCGCCAGCGCGTTCTGGGCGTTGTGGCGGCCGCGAAGCGTCCCGATGCCATTGAGATCGGCGAAGACCGCGCTGATGCCGGCCCAGTCCGCATCTGAGTGGAGGCGTGAGCCGTCCGCGAACCACCCGCCGGGGAGGGGCCGAAGGACAGAGAGCGCGTCCAAATCGCCGTTCCGGGCGGTGCGCAACCGATCGGCGATGCGCTGGCAATAGTCGTCGTCCACGCCGATGATCGGATGGCACGACGCCGTCACCAGCCGTTCCTTGATGGCCGCGTAATGCTCCATCGTGCCGTGCCGGTCGAGGTGATCGGGCGTCAAATTGAGCAGGACGCCGACCGTCGGGGCCAGCGATGGCGTCAGGTCGATCTGAAAGGACGACATCTCGATGACGTGCACGCGGCCGGAGGCAGGCTCGGGCAACGCTAGGATCGGCGTGCCGATGTTGCCGCCCATGGCGACGTCGCGACCGGCTGCACGCAGGAGGTGGGCCAGCAGCGCCGTCGTGGTCGACTTTCCGTTCGTGCCGGTGATGGCCACGAACGGCGCGTCCGGAGAGCGCGAGGCGCGCTCACGACAGAACAGCTCGATGTCGCCGATGATCTCGACGCCAGCCGCACGGGCCCTTGCAACAGCCCAGTGGGGCTCCGGGTGCGTCAACGGGATGCCGGGGGCGAGGACAAGGGCTGCGAAGCCCCTCCAATCCATTGCGGAGAGGTCCGCAACCGGAATGCCTGCTTGGCTGGCCGCGGTGCGTGCCTCCGCATTGTCGTCCCACGCCGCGACCTCGGCGCCGCCCGCCAGCAGCGCGTTCGCAGTCGCCCGGCCCGATGCGCCGAGGCCGACCAGGGCAACCGTTTTGCCGGCGAATGTGGTGACGCGAATCATGCCCGCGATTCTACCGGATTTCGCGCCGTAGTGCGTTGGAGCCGCCTCAGCGCAACTTGAGCGTGGCGAGGCCGATCAGGGCCAGCACCACGGAGATGATCCAGAAGCGGACCACCACGGTGCTTTCCTTCCAGCCCTTTTGTTCAAAATGATGGTGGAGCGGGGCCATCCGGAAAACCCGTTTGCCCGTCAGCTTGAACGAGACCACCTGGATGATGACGGACAGCGTCTCGATCACGAACAGGCCGCCGACGATGGCGAGCACGAACTCGTGCTTCGTGGCCACCGCGATGGTGCCGAGCGCGCCGCCGAGCGCCAGCGAGCCGGTATCTCCCATGAAGATCATCGCCGGCGGCGCGTTGAACCAGAGGAACCCGAGTCCTGCCCCGATCAGTGCGCCGCAGAGGATGGCGAGCTCGCCTGTCCCCGGCACGTAGTGGATCTGGAGATAGCGCGCAAAATTGATGTTGCCGGAGAGGTAGGCGATCAGCCCGAACGTGGCGGCGGCGATCATCACGGGGACGATGGCGAGGCCGTCGAGGCCGTCCGTCAGGTTCACGGCGTTGCCGGCGCCGGCGATCACGATCACGCCGAGAAGAATGAAGAACGGGCCGAGGTCGAAGACGATGTTCTTGAAGAAGGGGACAGTGAGAGCCGACGTCAGCTCCGGGACGGACAGCCACATGAGCGCGCCCGTAGCTATGCCCGCAATGCCAAGCTCGATCGCGAAGCGCAGGCGGCCCGAAAAACCGGCAACGGTGCTTTTCGTCACCTTCATGTAGTCGTCGCAGAAGCCGATCGCGCCAAAAGCGAGCGTCACCCCGAGCACGACCCAGACGTAAGGATTGGACAGGTTGGCCCACAGCAGGGTCGCGACGGTGAAGCCCGAGAGGATCATGAGGCCGCCCATCGTCGGGGTGCCGCGCTTGGCGAGATGCGACTGCGGGCCGTCATCACGGATCGGCTGGCCGCGCCCCTGCTTCAGCCGCAGCAGGTCGATGATGATGGGGCCGAAGAGAAAGACGAAGAGCAGCGCCGTCATGATGGCGCCGCCGGTCCTGAAGGTGATGTAACGGAAGACGTTGAGTGCGTTGATGTAGTCGCTGAAATTAACGAGCTCGTAGAGCATGCATTTATCCTTCACGCACTCCGACCGGCGGCATTCAGCAGGGTTTGGCTTCCCCAGTCCTGGCCGGCAATCTCAAGTTGCGAACCGGTTTTTCAGAGCCTCGGCGAGGGGAGCCATGCGGCTGCCCAAAGATCCCTTGATCATGACCGCGTCACCTGCCCGGACCGCCCCCAGCAGAGGTGTGGCAAGCCCTTCGGACGTCTCGGTCCAGGCCGCTTGCCGACCCGGCTCCAGAGTGGCGAACAGCCGGCCCATGTTCGGGCCGCATGCAAAGACCAGATCGACACCGGCCGCGTCAATCGCTTCCTTGAGGCCGACGTGCAACTCTTCTGAGCTGGGGCCGAGCTCGAGCATGTCGCCAAGGACAACGATGCGCCGTGGATAGCGGATCCGTGGGACCGTGCCGAGGGTCGCCAATGCGGCGCGGACGGAGGCGGGATTGGCGTTGTAGCTCTCGTCGATGAGCAACAGCTCGCCATCTCCGATGGGCAGGACCATCCGCGCTCCGCGCCCCGGCGGCGGCCTGATATCGGCCAGGGCGGGCAGTGCCCGCTCGACATCCGCGCCGAGGGCCAGCAAGGCCGCGACGACCGCCAGCGAGTTCTCGGCGATGTGAGCGCCGGGAGCACCGACCTGGTAAGTCAAGCCTTTGCCGAGCGCCTCGACAGTGATGCGGGAGCCCTCGACCTCGGGCGCGATCATCTGGAGGCGAACGTCGGCCTCGGGACTTCGCCCGAAGCTGATCACCCGTGCGCCTTGCCGCTCTGCGGCAGCGCGCATGATCGGAAATTGCGGGCTGTCGCGCTTGACGATCGCGACGCCCCCCTTCGCCAGGCCGACGAAAATGTCCGACTTCTCTTCGGCGATGGCCTCGAGCGACCCCAGATAACCGATATGAACGGGCTCGACGGTGGTGATGATCGCGACGTGCGGCGCCGCCATCCGGGCGAGCGGCGCGATCTCGCCCCGATGGTTCATGCCGATTTCAATGACGGCAAATGCAGACGAGGCCGGCATGCGGGCGAGCGTCAGCGGCACGCCCCAATGATTGTTGTAGGACTTCTCGGCGGCATGCGTCGGCCCCAAGCGGGACAGGCAGGCGCGCAAAGCCTCCTTCGTGCCTGTCTTTCCGACGCTGCCGGTTACAGCAACGAGATGCGCCGACGTTCTTGCCCGCGCAGCGCGAGCGATGGCCTGCAATCCTGCAAGCGGATCGCCGACCCGCAGCAACGGGCCATCGCCCGGTTGCCTGACGTAGCCGGATGACACGAGCGCGGCGCTTGCACCCTTTGCGAAGGCGGCCGGCACGAAGTCGTGGCCGTCACGAACATCCTTAAGCGCGACAAACAAATCTCCCTGTTGCAGGGTGCGGCTGTCGATGGAAACGCCCGTGATCGGCACGTCCGGCCAGCGGTCCGCCTGGCCACCCGAGGCCGCGACAAGGGCCTCCCACGTCCAAAGTGCCTCAGTCATCGAGATGTCCTGCCCGGTGCGCGCTGGGCGAGCGCGTCCCGCACCGCCTCGTGATCGGAGAAGGGGAGAACCGTTTCGCCGACGATCTGGCCTGTTTCGTGGCCTTTTCCGGCGACCAGCACCACGTCGCCCGCGTGCATCATGTCGATGGCGGCCTGGATCGCTGCCCGGCGGTCGCCGATCTCGGTCGCGCCCGGCGCGCCGGCCAGAATCTCCGCCCGGATGGCCGCTGGATCTTCGCTGCGCGGGTTGTCATCGGTGACTATGACGCAATCGGCAAGTTTCATCGCAATCTGGCCCATGATGGGCCGCTTGCCGCGATCGCGGTCGCCGCCGCAGCCGAAGACGCAGATGAGCCGGCTTTTCGCGAACCATCTCACGGCCTGCAGGGCGGCTTCCAGCGCTTCGGGCTTGTGGGCGTAGTCGATGACGACAAGGCCATTCTCGCTCCGGCTGACCAATTCAAGCCGCCCGTTGACACCCCGCAGCGCCCCAAGCGCGCCGATGATAGCCGCCGGATCTTCTCCCGTCGCGATGGCGAGCCCAGCCGCAACGAGGACGTTCGAGGCCTGATAGGCTCCGATCAACGGCAGAACGACCTCGTAGGCCGCCCCGTCATGCCGGATGTGCAACTTTTGCCCAAACCCGTGGGGTTGGAGCGCTTCGAGCCGCAGTGTCTCGCCCATCCGGCCCGTGGTAATGATCCGGTGTCCGCGCTGTCTGGCGATTGCCACGACCTCCGCCGACCGGGGGTCGTCGGCATTGATCACTGCCGGTCGACCGGGTTCGAGCAGGCTGTCGAACAGGCGCATCTTGGCGGCGAAGTAGTCCTCGGCGCTCGCGTGGTAGTCGAGATGATCGCGGCCGAGGTTGGTGAAGGCCGCCGCGGTGAGGCAGACCCCATCGAGACGGCGCTGGTCCAGGCCGTGCGAGGAGGCCTCGAAGGCGAGGTGCGTCACCCCATCGGCAGCGAGGTCAGCCAGCATCTGGTGGAGCGAGATCGGGTCCGGGGTGGTCAGCGACCCGTAACGGCTGCCGTCGGGCTTCACCACCCCGATCGTTCCGAGGGACGCGGCGCGCCGGCCGAGAGCCGCATAGAGTTGTCGCGTGAACTCCACGACCGACGTCTTCCCGCTGGTCCCGGTGACGGCGACGGCGGTTTCCGGCTGCGCGGGAAAGAGCTTCGCCGCGACGAGAGCGAGCGCCCGACGGGCATCGGGCGCGCGAATGATCGGAACGGTCACGTCGGGCACATCGGCGCCGGCCGGGACGAGGATGGCCGCCGCGCCCTTGGCTATGGCGTCGGGAATGAACCGCGTGCCGTCGACACGAGACCCGGGCAGCGCGGCAAACAGCGCGCCGGGAACGACGGCGCGGCTGTCCGCTGTGACAGACGTGATCTCGAGATCATCTGCACCGGCGGGCCGGCTCAGCTCAGGAGTGAGAAGGTCTGCAAGCCGCATGAGGTAAGCCGGCGTGATTGGGCCGCGTTTTGCGGTTGATGATCCAGTTTCATATTGTCCGCAGACACAACCGTCAAATCCGCCCGTCCGATGATCGGCGAATCGGGTTGTCCGCTTGGGAAGCGCTCGTTTGCTCCTGCGGGAACACGCCCAGCAGTGGCGCCGTGCGGGCGATGATGCGGCCGGCGACAGGGGCAGCATTCACACCTGCGGTTCTCAAACCGTGAGTCTTCTCCGTCGGCTTGGGCTCATGCAGCATCACCAGGATGAGATACTTCGGGGCGCTCATCGGAAAGGCGGCGACGAAGGAGGCTATGACTGCCGTCTCGCGATATCCGCCCCGCCCGGGCAACTCCGCGGTGCCTGTCTTGCCGCCAACCTCGTAGCCCGGAACATCCGCTCGCCGCCCGGTCCCGTGCCGCGAGGACACGTTCCGGCGCATCAGCTCACGGATGGCGGCGCTCGTTTCGGGGCTGATGACCTGGGCCCTGTCGGTGGTGATCGGATCACTGCGGAAGGTGGGCCTCACCTGCCAGCCGCCGTTGATCAGGGCTGCCGCCGTGGCAGCGAACTGCAGGGGCGCGACGGCCATTCCGTGGCCGTACGAGATCGTGATCGTTTCCGCCTTACCCCAATTCTGCGGCAGCTTCGGCGGCGCGACCTGACCTGCCTCGGTGCGGATGGGCTCGATCAGCCCGAACTTGGCCAGGTAGGCGCGCTGACGCTCCGAGCCGAGCTCAAGTGCCATCATCCCCGCGCCGACGTTCGAGGAGTGGATGAAGATCTCGCGGACCGACAGCGGCCGTCCGAGCGGATGAAAATCGCGGATGGTGTACCGTCCGACCCGCAATGGCACGCGCACGTCGTAGACCTTGTCGAGGTCCGCCGTCCCCGCCTCGAGCGCCATGGCCACGGTAAGCATCTTGAAAATGGATCCCAGCTCGTAGACGCCGTCCGTCATCTTATCCAACCGGCTGGCATCGAGGATGTGGGACCGGTCCGACGGATCGACCTGCGGCAGGGAGGCGGCGGCGAGCACCTCGCCCGTATTGACGTCGAGAATGACGCCGGCCGCGCCCTTGGCGCGATACTGCCGCGTGGCAGCGCGCAGCTCATCCTCGAGCCCGTACTGAACGGCCAGATCGAGGCTGATGCGAACAGGCTTCAGCGATCCCGGCGCGCCGGAGTGTACCGCCTCGATGCCGACGGCCTCGTCGATGAAGCGCTCCAGACCCGATGTGCCCCTGTTGTCGATGTTCACGTAGCCAAGGACGTGTCCGGCGAGGGCGCCATTGGGATAGACCCGCTTCGGCTCGTTGCGAAACGCGATCCCCGGCAAACCGAAGTTGTGGATGCGCTGCGCGGTGGCGGGCGAGATGCCGCGCTTCAGGCGCACATAGCGTCTGTTGCGGTCGGACAGGGAGCGCCGAAGCTCAACTGCATCGAACTCGGGGAAGACCTGAACCAGATGCTCGACGACCTCGTCCACGTCGATGATGAGGGCCGGGTCTGCATAGAGCGTAGGCGCTTCGATGTCGGTGGCAAGCAGGCGGCCGTTACGGTCGACGATGTCAGGCCGCCAGTAGGATTCAGTCAGCGGCTGGGTCATGGCGACCCGCGGTTCGTCGAGCTGCCCTCTCAACGCCAGCCGGACGAGCTGGAGGCTGATGGCAGAAAACCCGACAACGATCGCCAGCGCGACGGCGAACGCCCGTGCGGCGTAGTTGATGCCTGCCGAGGAAGGCGGCGGGCCGACGGGCTGGCCAAGTGCGGTGGACACGGGAACTGATCCTCACCGGCTGGAGGGGCGCTGCCCCGGCGGAGCGTCAGACTGCTTCAGAGAATCGAGCTCGACGTATTGCGACCCTTCCGCGGGGACGAAGCCCATGGCGCGGGCCAGCGGCTCAATTCTTTCCGGGCGAGAGAGGAAGGCGCGCTCGGCCTTGAGCACCGCGATGTCACTCCGTAGCCGCTCGATGCGGCGCTCCTTCGCGGCAACCTCTGTATCGAGATGGCGCGTCTCGTAGCTCACCGCGTAGAGCACGAAGGCCGAAATCAGGGCCAAACCGACGGCGATAGCAGACGAAATGCGAAGCATGGGCTGCCTTTCGCGGTTGTCGCGCTCATCGGGTGATCTGCGGCACCCCCAGGGCTGCTGGATCGAGCGGCCAGCTCGGCGCGTCGGTGCGCTCGCCGGCCCTCAGCTTGGCGGACCGTGCACGGGGATTGGCGGCGATCTCCTCTTCGTCAGGGGTAACAGGCCGCTGGTTAACAATTCGGAAACTTTCGGCCCGATGCTGGGCGGCCTGCGGCAGGTGGCGGGACGTACCGGCCGTTTTCCCCGCCCTTTCGGCTAAAAACCGCTTAACGATCCGGTCTTCCAGTGAATGGAAGGTTACCACGACGAGCCGGCCGCCCGGCTTCAGGAGCCGCTCGGCGGCCGCGAGCCCTGCAACGACCTCTCCCAACTCATCGTTCACGGCGATGCGCAGGGCCTGGAACGTGCGGGTGGCCGGATGACGGCCATCGATCTTGCGGCCCCCGAGCACTTGCGACACGACACGGGCGAGCTGCAGCGTGCGCGTCAGCGGCTCCTGCTTGCGTGCTCTCACGATGGCGCGGGCGATGGCGCGCGCTTTCCGCTCCTCGCCGAAATGGAAGAGAATGTCTGCCAGCTCGGTCTCGTCCAAGGTGTTGACGAGATCGGCGGCAGTCGGCCCCTCGCGCGACATGCGCATGTCGAGCGGGCCGTCGGCCTGGAACGAGAAGCCACGGTCGGCCTCGTCGAGCTGCATGGAGGAGACGCCGAGGTCGAACACGATGCCGTCGACCCCGGTCAGGCCGGCATCCTTTGCGATCTCTTCGAGCTCGCTGAACCGCCCCTGGCGGACTTCGAGCCGGCCGTGATAGGCTGCGACCAGATCGGCCCCGCCGGCGACTGCGCCAGGATCACGGTCGATCGCGAGTATCCGGCAGCTCGCCGCGTCGAGGATTGCGCGCGTGTAGCCGCCGGCCCCGAACGTCGCATCAACATACGTCGCGCCGTCCTTTGGCTCGAGGTGCTTCAGGACCGGAATGAGCAGCACGGGAGTGTGGCGGCTGCGATCCTTGGCCTCTTCGCGCGCGGTGCTCAGACCCCCGTGAGATCCGCGACCCGCCATCACTCCCGTGCTCCTGTGCCGCCGCCTTGTCCCTCGTCATTATCGCGACGGCTCCCCGCGCCGAAAAGCTTCCGGTGCTCATGCACCTTGTCGCGGGCCCTTTGCCGGCGCTCGGCGAAGCGCTCCGGCTCCCACATCTGAAACTTGTCGCCCAGGCCGACAAAAGTGACCTGATTGGTGATTCCCGCGTGGGCGCGAAGCGACTCAGGAAGGACGATGCGTCCGTCCTGGTCGATGCTGAGGATCTGCACGTCGCCGTAGAGCGCGACAGACAGCTCGTCCCGCTCGTCCGAATAGTCCGGGAGATGGGCGAGAAGATCATCGATCTTCTTCGCAAGTCTTTCGCCGCCCGCATCGAGCGCCGGAGAATCGAGCGAGGGGTAGCAATAGATTCCCCCAGCATAACCGTCGCGCTCGAGCACTGCGCGGAAGGATGCCGGGATGGAAACACGTCCTTTCGCGTCGATCTTGTTCGTGAATGTCGAGACAAAGCGATCCATCCCCAGTTCAAAACCTCACCTGACGCGCAGACTTCGACGCCAATACCTCCCCTCTCGTGACGCCGTGCGCTCAACTCCCGGTAGAGGTCGGGGCCCGTCTCCGCCGGGCTGGGACGTGGCGGTCGCTCGGGGCTTCGGGCCCTCAACGAAGCCGGCGCCACGGCCACTGTCCCATGCCCGGTGCGGACGGGCATTTATGGGATCGCATGGAATCGTATGGGCGTCAACGGGATGTTAACGGATGAGATGGCGAGGTCTGGGAGAGAGGTTAATTGTGGCTCTTGAGTCACAGTCAAACCGGACCATGAGTGACACTCGTCCGGGTTTCTGGTCCCACTTCTTTTTTCGGATTTGCGTAAGGCGGCCGCCCCGCAGGGCGGGGGGACTTCTGGCGCTCCGCGCGCCTGGAGAGGCTTTCCGCTCCAGGCGCGACCCAGGCGGCTCTGGTCCCCGGCCACCGCGGGGGCTATAGGTACCCCCATGCGCCTCATCATTTTCGACTGCGACGGTACGCTGGTCGACAGTCAGCACATGATCGTGGCCGCCATGACGCGGGCCTTTCACGCCAACGGTCTCGAGCTGCCGATGCGGGATCGGATCCTGTCCATCGTCGGCCTCTCGTTGCCGATCGCCATCGCGCGTCTGTTGCCGGCGAATGCGGACAAGGGCCTCGTCGACCAAGTGGCCGAGGCTTACCGCAAGGGGTTTTTCGAGCTGCGCCAGGACCCCTGCTATCAGGAGCCGATGTTTCCCGGCGCCCTGGAGGCCATCCAAGAGTTGGCCGCCAGACGGGATGTCCTGCTCGGGGTCGCTACGGGCAAGTCACGGCGCGGCGTCTTGGCGCTGTTCGAGCGGTTCGGGATCGCCTCTCATTTCGTCACGATCCAGACGGCAGACACGAACCCGTCGAAACCGCACCCGGGAATGATCCTGGAGGCCATCGCCGAAGCCGGCGTGGAGCCAGAAGAGGCCGTCATGGTCGGGGACACCACCTATGATATCGAAATGGCGCGCGCGGCGAACGTCGGCGCCGTCGGCGTCAGCTGGGGCTATCATCCGGCGGTTGCACTGGAGGCCGCCGGGGCCCACCTGATCGTCGAGCGCTGCCAGGATCTGGTCGGTGCCATCGACAAGCGCTTCGGCGCATCTGGGGTGATGGCGTGAGCGAGACAGGTAAAGAAAAGACAATTCCGGGCAAGGAGACCCTGACGCCGCCCAAGCCGCGGCGCTTTTACAAAGTGGCGGAAGTCTCCACCCTACAGCCGCACGAATCTACGATCGGCTCGAAGCAATATCAGGTGCTGTTGGATGGCCGCCCGCTCCTTACGCCAAAGAAGACGGCGCTCGCCGTCCCGTATCGCGCCTTGGCCGAGGCGATCGCAGCGGAATGGAATGCGCAGGGCGAGGAGATCGACCCCGTCAGCATGCCTCTGACTCGATTCGCCAACAGCATCATCGACGGCGTGATCGGCCGCGAGGCGGACGTGCGGGCCGACATATTAAAATATGCCGCAAGCGACTTGGTGTGCTACCGCGCCTCGGGCCCCGCAGGCCTTGTCCAGCGTCAGGCCGCAGCTTGGGATCGCGTGCTCAACTGGGCGCGCGAGGCCCTTCGCGCCCGTTTCGTTCTGACGGAAGGTGTGATGCCGGTGGCACAGCCGGCGTCGGCCTTGGAAAGGGTTGCGGGCGCTCTCGAGCCGCTCGATGCTTATCGGCTCACGAGCCTCCACGTGATGACGACGTTGACGGGCTCAGCGCTGCTCGCTCTTGCCCTGAGCCGGGGTGCGTTGTCCGTCGAGGAGGCCTGGTCAGCGGCCCACGTCGATGAGGACTGGCAGATCGAGCAGTGGGGCGAGGACGCCGAGGCGGCCGAGCGTCGCCGTTATCGCTGGCAGGAGATGCAGTCTGCAAGGCGCCTGCTCGGCTTGGTGGACATGAATTAAAGTCACAAAGCCCCGTGCGAAGACACGTGTTAAGCGCGTGGTTACCCTACCGCGGCATAATCAGACAGCTGAAGTGAGCGTAGGGGGGCTGCGCCATGAGTGATGAGATGGCCGTTTTCGGAGCATTGGGCGGGGCTGCTTTCTGCCTCACTGCCGGTGTCATCGGTGCCAAGGGGATCCTTGCGGCTGCACACAATGATGGCCAGAGGCAAGTCCTCAAACAGGTATTCACCTGGGGCGGCATCTATGCCGCGACCCTTGCGGGCCTCCTCTTGCTGCTGGCTTTCGGCGTGCTTCCGCGCTGGGTTTATGCCTTGGCAGCATTGCTGTGGTTCGGGCCGCTGATGCCAGCACTCGCCTGGACCCATCGGCGGCTCGATCTGGCGGAAGGTCCAACGGTGGTCGGCACGCCTGCGGCGGTCTGAAGCCTGGCCGTCAGTCACTGTTCTTGTTCCTGCGTCGAGACGGGCGCCCGTGGAGGGCGCTCCATTTTCGCGATCAGTCGCGTCACCCTCCTTCGGCGACTTTTCTGCACGGACCTGAGCCCGCCGGATCTGGACCCGGGCCGTCAGCCTGGGCGGCCGCGCACGAGATTTGCACCCCGTTCGCCGCGTGCTACACCGCGCCTGACGATTGATCTCCTGCCCAGAAGGGTCTCTGCCAGCCATGAAGGACATTCTCGGAGAGCTGCAGCGGCGCCGCGAGGTGGCAAAGCTCGGCGGCGGTGAGGCGCGGATCGCGGCACAGCACAAACGCGGCAAGCTTACGGCCCGCGAACGCATCGACCTGCTCCTCGACGAAGGCTCGTTCGAGGAGTTCGACATGTATGTCGAGCACCGCTGCACCGACTTCGGCATGGCGAAAACCAAGATCCCGGGCGACGGCGTGGTGACCGGCTGGGGCACCATCAACGGCCGCGTCGTCTACGTGTTCGCCAAGGATTTCACCGTGTTCGGCGGCTCCCTGTCGGAGACGCACGCCAACAAGATCATCAAGATCCAGGACATGGCGCTCAAGAACCGGGCGCCGATCATCGGCCTGTTCGACGCGGGCGGCGCGCGCATTCAGGAGGGGGTGGCGGCGCTGGGGGGCTATGGCGAGGTGTTCCTGCGCAACGTGCTGGCGTCGGGCGTCATCCCGCAGATCTCGGTGATCATGGGGCCGTGCGCGGGCGGCGACGTCTATTCGCCCGCCATGACGGACTTCATCTTCATGGTGAAGGACACGAGCTACATGTTCGTCACCGGCCCCGATGTGGTGAAGACGGTGACCAACGAGACTGTCACGGCCGAGGAGCTGGGCGGAGCGAAAGTCCATACGACGAAATCCTCCATTGCCGACCATGCCTACGAGAACGACGTCGAGGCACTGCTTCAGATGCGGCGGCTCATGGACTTCCTGCCGTCGAACAATCGGTCCGGCGTTCCCGTTCTGCCGACGAAGGACAGCGCCGACCGTGTGGAGCCCTCGCTCGATACGCTCATCCCGGACAACCCGAACAAGCCCTACGACATCAAGGAGCTGATCCTGAAGGTCGTGGACGAGGGCGACTTCTTCGAAATCCAGGAAGCGTTCGCGAAGAACATCGTCGTCGGCTTCGCCCGCATGGAGGGCCGCACGGTCGGCATCGTCGCCAATCAGCCGCTGGTGCTGGCAGGCGTGCTCGATTCGGATGCGTCGCGCAAAGCTGCCCGGTTCGTGCGGTTCTGCGACTGCTTCGACATTCCGATCATCACGTTCGTCGACGTTCCGGGCTTCCTGCCCGGCACGGCGCAGGAGTACGGCGGTCTCATCAAGCACGGCGCCAAGCTGCTTTTCGCATTCGCGGAGGCGACGGTGCCGAAGGTGACGGTGATCACGCGCAAGGCCTACGGCGGTGCCTACGACGTGATGAGCTCCAAGCACATCCGCGGCGACGTCAACTACGCCTGGCCGACGGCCGAGATCGCGGTGATGGGCGCCAAGGGCGCGGCCGAGATCCTCTATCGCTCGGAGCTCGGCGACCCCGACAAGATCGCCGCCCGCATCAAGGAATATCAGGACCGCTTCGCCAACCCGTTCGTTGCGGCGGAGCGGGGGTATATCGATGAGGTAATCCGGCCGCGGAACACGCGCCGGCGGATCTGCCGCGCGCTCAACATGCTGCGCAACAAGACGGTAGAGAACCCCTGGAAAAAGCACGATAATATTCCATTGTAGAACAGGCAGATTGCTGATGGGTCTAGAGAGGCAAGAAGATTGAGCGCGACCAATCGGTGGGGCGTAGAGCTAAACGGTTCGGAAGAAGATAAGAACGCGTGGAGGTTGCTTTTGAAGCCCCCTCACGATCCCTTCGTCGAGGAGGTCGAAGACGAACGAGGCAACTATTTCGTTTTGCGTTCATCCAACTTCGATGGACTTGAAACATCAATAGAGGTCCATCGGGCGGCCAAGCAGCTGTTCAACACTTTAAATGTGGTGATGTCAAAGATCGCTGACGTCGATCACGTCACCAACGGGGCGATTGTCGAGTTCATTCCGGATGGCCTCCCTCGCAGACATCATCATTTGGAGCCAGTGGGGATAGTAGCGGGGCGTGTGCGCTTTGGGGTTGTCACGGTAACATTGAGAGACGCGCAAGGTAATATAATCGAGCCGCCGTCGGAACCGTCGCGAGTTCAGCAGTGGATGCGTGCGGCGGCTTTGGAACCGGCGATTGGTAGGGCGCTACGCTATCTTCAAGGCAAGCCAGGTTGGTTCGAGCTGTACAAAGCGTATGAAGAGCTCAGGGACCGGAATATGCCGGACGGCGGAATATCGCGGAAGGAGATTGCGCGCTTTACTCAGACAGCAAATGCCGACGAGCGCCATCGCCAGGGCAAATTCAAGTCTCACGAGCGCCCGATGGAGCTATGGGAGGCCCGCGCACTCATTACGAAATGGGTGTCGGCCGCCATCGAGGACATTCTGGCTAAGAACCCGATTGAGGACTGAACGAGGGGGATAGGCTCGCGTCCAGCCACGCCAGTTCCCGAACCTGACGTTTGGGCTGAGGTGTCGGCATCTCAGTTTACCGGCTCCGTTCAGCCGTTTACAACGTCCGGCGCGGCGATGGTCGGGTTGCTGCCGTACCGAGTGGGACTTCTAGAGAATGTTCAAAAAAATTCTTATCGCCAACCGTGGGGAAATCGCCTGCCGGATCATCAAGACGGCGCGGCGGATGGGGATCAGGACGGTTGCCGTGTATTCGGATGCGGACCGCGATGCGCTGCACGTCGAGATGGCGGAGGAGGCGGTGCACATCGGGCCGCCCCCGGCGGCGCAGTCCTACCTGGTGATCGAGAAGATCGTCGAGGCCTGCAAGCAGACGGGCGCGGAGGCGGTGCACCCCGGCTACGGCTTCCTCTCGGAGCGCGAGGCGTTCCCGCTCGCCTTGGCGGAGGCGGGTATCGTGTTCATCGGCCCGAATTCCAAGGCAATCGCGGCCATGGGCGACAAGATCGAGTCGAAGCGCATGGCAGCACGCGCGAAGGTCTCGACGGTGCCCGGCTATCTGGGCGAGATCGCCGATGCCGGGGAGGCGGCGCGCATCGTCGAGGAGATCGGCTATCCCGTGATGATCAAGGCTTCTGCCGGCGGCGGGGGCAAGGGCATGCGCATCGCCAACAGCCGGAAGGAGCTGGAGGAGGGGTTCGACGCCGCCCGCTCCGAGGCGAAGGCGAGCTTCGGAGACGACCGCGTCTTCATCGAGAAGTTCATCGTCAACCCGCGGCACATCGAGATCCAGGTTCTGGGGGACAAGCACGGCAACGTCATCCACCTCGGCGAGCGCGAGTGCTCGATCCAGCGCCGCAATCAGAAGGTGATCGAGGAGGCGCCGTCGCCGCTGCTCGACGAGAAGACCCGCAAGGCGATGGGTGAGCAGGCGGTCGCGTTGGCCAAGGCGGTGAACTACGACTCGGCAGGCACGGTGGAGTTCGTGGCAGGGCAGGATCGGAGCTTCTACTTCCTCGAGATGAACACGCGCCTGCAGGTCGAGCATCCGGTCACGGAGCTCATCACCGGCATCGACCTCGTGGAGCAGATGATCCGGATCGCTGCCGGCGAGGAGCTGAAGCTCCGCCAGAAGGACGTGACCTTCACCGGCTGGGCCGTGGAGAGCCGCATCTACGCCGAAGATCCGTTCCGCGGTTTCCTGCCGTCGATCGGGCGCCTCGTGAAGTACCGTCCGCCGAAAGAAGGCTCAGGCGATGGCATGGCGGTGCGCATCGATACCGGCGTGGCCGAGGGCGGCGAGATCTCCATGTACTACGACCCGATGATCGCCAAGCTCATCACGCACGCACCGACGCGCGAGGCGGCGATCGAATTGCAAGCTCAGGCGCTCGATGCGTTCTATATCGAGGGCATCCAGCACAACATCCCGTTCCTGACGGCGCTGATGCAGCATCCGCGCTGGCAAGAGGGCAATCTGTCGACGTCGTTCATTCAGGAGGAGTATCCCACCGGATTTCAGGCGCGCGCGCCGGAAGGCGAGGAGCTGCAGATCCTGGCGGCTGTGGCGGCGGCCATCGACCACCTGCACAACGCGCGCCGGCGGAAGATCACGGGGCAGATGTCCGGCCGCAGCGTCCGTTTCGCCGATCGCCGGGTCGTGGAGTTGGGCAATGGCCTTTCTCAGCGGGTGCACGTGGATGGTAAGCTCGAAGGGCCGGTCAAAGTGGCGCTGCTCGATGCCGAGGGGACACCGACCGATACCCTGGAGATCGCCTCGAAATGGTGGCCGGGTGAGCCGGTCTGGTCGGGCATGGTCCGTGATCGTGACGTTTCGGTCCAGGTGCGGCCGATCCTCAACGGCTTCGAGCTGGCTTACCGCGGCATTCGCGTGCCGGCGCGTGTCTACACCGAGCGGGAGGCGGAGCTGGCGGCGTTGATGCCGGTGAAGAAGCTGGCCGATACCTCGAAGGTCCTGCTGTGCCCCATGCCGGGGCTCGTCAAGGCGATCCACGTCGTCGTCGGCCAGGAGATCAAGACAGGCGATGCACTGGTGATCGTAGAGGCCATGAAGATGGAAAATCTTCTCCGCGCCGAGCGCGACGGCGTCGTCAAGGCGGTCCTTGCAAAGCCTGGAGACACGCTTGCGGTCGATGCGGTTATCATGGAGTTCGCGTGATCCTGACGCCGCGCCAGGGGCCATGTGAGAGGGCATGACCATCGAACGCCGCATCGCGGACCTCTTCCGCATGGACGAGGAGACGTGGGCGCGCCATGCCAATCCCTGGAGTGTGTGGACCAGGGTCGTCGCTCTGCCCCTCTTGATGCTGGCGGTGTGGAGCCGCCTCTGGATCGGCTGGTGGGCGCTGCTGCCGACCGCTGCAATGATCCTGTGGCTTTGGATCAATCCGCGGGCGTTTCCGCCACCCCGGTCGACCGACAACTGGGCGTCCAAGGGCGTGCTGGGTGAACGCGTCTGGCTGAACCGCCGGGAGGTTCCGGTGCCGGAGCATCATCGGCTGGTACCGAACATTCTGTCTGCCTCTTCGGCTTTGGGCGCGGTGCTGCTCATTTGGGGCTTGGTCTGGCTGGAGATCTGGCCCACGCTGCTCGGGGGCGCCATCGTGATGCTTTGCAAGCTGTGGTTTGTCGATCGGATGGTCTGGCTGTTCGAGGACATGAAGGATCGGCACCCGCCCTACCGGGAATGGCTCTACTGACGAGACTTGCAGTTTGCGCTCCCCCTGCGGCAACATGAGCAAGGCCGCTGGCCGTCACTCCACTGCGCGCAATCTCTGCGCCGATAACCAATCAGAGGAACTCCATGCGCAGCTTCCACATGCCCGGCCGCTCGCCTGTGTACGCCCGGCGCGCGATGTGCGCGACGTCGCACCCGCTCGCGACGCAGGCGGCCATCGAGATTATGCGGGAGGGCGGGAATGCCGTTGACGCAGCGCTCACAGCCGCCGCGGTGTTGGCAGTGGTCGAGCATCCGATGACGGGCATCGGCGGTGATTGCTTCGCTCTCATTTCGAAGCCCGGCCACAAGCTGATTGCGCTCAATGCCTCGGGCCGCGCGCCGGCTGCGGCGACGGCGGATTGGTACGCCTCCGAGGGCATCACGGCGATCGAGATGCAGTCGCCGCATGCTGTCACGGTGCCGGGTGCGATCGACGGATGGACGACGCTGCTTGCAGACTACGGATCGAAGCCGCTGTCGCGCATTCTCGCACCGGCCATCGAGTACGCGGAAGCCGGTTTCCCGGTGGCCCCGCGCGTGGCCCACGATTGGGCGAATGTCTCGGAGAAGCTGCAAGGCCATCCCGGCTCGCGGCAGCATCTCCTGCCGAACGGCCGGCCACCGCGCGTGGGCGACGTCATGCGGTTCCCGGCGCTTGCGCGCACGTTGAAGATCATCGCCGACGAGGGCCGGGATGGCTTCTATCAGGGCGAGATCGCCGAGGATATCGTCGCCGAGCTGAAGGAATTGGGCGGGCTCCATACGTTGGAGGACTTCGCAGCCCAGCGGTGCTCCTACGTCGAGCCGATCTCCGTCGCTTACAAGGGCGTCGAGCTGTGGGAGCTGCCGCCGAACAATCAGGGCATCGTCGCGCTGATCCTGCTCAAGATCTTGGAGGAAACCGGCTTCGGCACGGATAACGCGACCAGCGCCGAGCGCTATCACATGATGATGGAGGCCGGGCGGCTCGCCTACGCGATGCGCGATGCCTTCGTCGCCGACCCGGAGTTGGCCGGCGTGCCTGTCGAGCACATGCTGTCGGATGCCGTCATCAGCGATCTGGCCAAGCGCATCGATCCCAAGCGGCGGACGCCGGACCTCGGCCCGGTGCCGCGGCCGTCGGGGTCGGATACGATCTACCTCAGCGTGGCCGACGAGCAGGGGATGGCGGTTTCCTTCATCAACTCGATCTACAGCCCGTTCGGCTCCGGCATCATGACGCGAAAGACGGGCATCATGCTGCACAACCGGGGGCAGGGATTCGTCCTTGATCCGGAGCACCCGAACTGCATCGCCCCCCGCAAACGGCCCCTGCACACCCTGGTGCCGGCGATAGCCATGCGGAACGGCAAGCTCTTCCTGTCGTTCGGCGTGATGGGCGCTGCGTTCCAGCCCATGGGGCACGCCTATGTGCTCACGAACATGCTCGACTTCGGCATGGACCCGCAGGAGGCGATCGACTGCGCCCGCGTCTTCTTCGAGGGCGAGGAACTGCAGGTGGAGGAGTCGGTTCCGAGCGCAACGGTGGAAAGGCTCGCCAGCATGGGCCACAAGGTGACGGTGCGGCCCGAGCCGTGGGGAGGCGGTCAGGCCATTTGCTTCGATCACGAGAACGGCGTTCTGATCGGCGCCTCCGATGCGCGGAAGGACGGATGTGCGCTAGGCTACTGAGGGAGGCCGCATGACGAGGCCCGCTTCACCGGTCCGAGCCGTTCACGTCCGCATAGAGGGCCGCGTGCAGGGGGTTGGTTTCCGGGCGTGGGTCGAGGACGAGGCCACGCGGTTGGGCCTCGACGGCTGGGTGCGCAACCGCCGCGACGGGACGGTTGAGGCGGTATTCGCCGGCGATGCGGATCGTGTCACCGAAATGCTCGCTCGCTGCGAACAGGGCCCGCCGTCGGCGCGGGTGGCACGCGTCGAGGTGGTCGCCGAGGACGTGCAGGTCGATCCAGGCTTCCGGGTCGAGCGAACCGTCTGACGAATTCGCCCTCACGCGCGATGGTGGAGAGCGGCGAAAATCCGAAATCCCCGCCAAGCTCGGTTCAATTCAGCTTCGCCGCCTCTCGGCGCAGCGCGCTGAGGATGGGCTCGTAAGCCTCCTCGTCCCGCGCTTCGGGATAGACCATGTAGACGGGATAGACGAACTTGCGCACCCGCTTCGGCAGCCTCAATCGGCCGCGTGCGAGGTGCGGCTTCACGATGCGCATCGGGAAATAGCCGGAGGCGGCATTGCCGAGGACGTAGGAAAGCGCCAGCGGCCCGAGATCCATGTTGAGGCCAGGGGTGGCCAGCTCCGGATGTGCCGAAGCGTGGTCGGCCTGGAAATCGGGCCCCCAGTTCACGAAGACATAGTCCGCATTGTTGCGGCGAGAGCTGGACTTGCCGCTCGTGACGAGCACGAACTCCTCATCGAACAGATGTTCGACCACGAGCCCTGGCGGTTGCACGGGCCGGTACAGAACGGCGAGGTCGAGCGTGCCTTCGAGGAGCCGCTGCGTGAGCGCAGAGGAGAGGCCAGCGGTCGTCGAAATGGCGATGTCGGGGATGCTGCTGCGCAGCCAGGCAACCCAGCGCAGCAGAAAGCCCTCCCAGAGGCTGAGCGGCCCCCCGACGGAGAGGTGATCCCGGTGCTGATCGGAGAGGCCGACCTCGAGCTGTGCATGCTGCCAGACTCTCACCAGTGCCAACGCATGCTTGCGGAACTGCTCGCCGGCAGCCGTCAGCGAGGCACCGTACTTGGAGCGCTGGAACAGCGGTCGTCCGAGCAGATCCTCCAGCACTTTGACCCTCGCACTGACGGTCGACTGCGTCACGTGCATCTTGCGCGCCGCTTCTATGAAGCTGCCGGTCTCGGCGACGGTCAGGAACGTCCGGGCCAGATTGATGTCCATGGGCCTCGAATACGCCTCGGCTGTGCAATGCAGCCTGTTTTGGTCGTTTCTCCCGCTTCGATGAACTATCGAAATGTTCGATAGAAGTCACCGGAAAAATCCGTTTGTAGACTCATTTGATTCTACCCACATTGCTCGCGACTCGAAGAAGAATCGAGTCTTCTGCCCTCAACCGGGTGGAGAAACTGAGATAGAGAGAAGGAACGTCGAGATGAAGGCAAAGACGGCGAAACCTGCGGCGAAAAAGGCGGCTGCGAAGGCCCCCGCCAAGAAGGCTCCTGCAAAGAAGAAGAAGTAAGCCGCGGGCCCGACTCGCAGTCATTGGAGCAACTCGTGTCGCGCATCACAGCTCTCGTCGTAGGTGTTGCGGCAGTATTGGCCAGTGCGGAGGCTGCCGCGACGGTGTCCCTGACGAACCGCGACGATCGTACGTACAAGGTCACCATCGTCGAGAACGGCACCAGTCAGGACCATTCCTTGGCGCCATCGGCTGTCCTCGAAGGGATTTGTCCGCACGGCTGCATCATCCGTCTCAACGACAGCGAAGATGATGAGTACAAGCTGGAAGGCGACGAGATAGTCTCGATCGAGGACGGCTTCGTGTACTACGACGGTTCGGAACCCCCGGAGCAACCTGTTCCGGGTGAAGGCGGTGACGCCCACGAGAAGTAGGCTGCGGTTCTGGCTTCAGGAGCTCGAGGCAAGCGATCCTGCTTCCGCCTCGGGCTTCTTCTCTTTGATCCTGCGACGCTCGACAGTGAGGAGGGCCCGCAACCGGGCGGCGGCAGCTGCATCGGCGACGGGCGGAGAAACACGGCGGATCGCACCCATCCTCCTCTGGAAAACTTCCGCCAGTGCCGCATCCACCTCGTCCATTGCGATCGCGTGCCCGAGGTCAGCAAGGCTCGTCACGCCGTGCTGGCGAACCCCGCAAGGGACGATGCCATCGAAGTGGGTCAGGTCGGGTGAGACGTTGAGGCTCAGCCCGTGGAAGCTGATCCAGCGGCGGAGCCTGATCCCGATGGCGGCGATCTTGTCCTCGACGCCCTCGCCCCGCTCGGGCCGGCGCACCCACACGCCGACGCGGTCGGCGCGCGTCTCACCCAGAACGCCGAAGGTGCCGAGCGATTCGATCACCCAGTTCTCAAGTGCGTGGACGAAGGCGCGCACGTCCCCGGTGCGGCGGCGGACGTCGAGCATGGTATAGACAACGCGCTGGCCCGGGCCGTGGTAGGTGAGCTGCCCGCCGCGCCCGGCGTTGAAGACCGGGAATCGGTCCGGGTCGATGAGGTCCTGCCAGCGCGTGCTCGTCCCTGCCGTATAGAGCGGCGGGTGCTCGAGCAGCCAGACGAGCTCGGGCGCCTTACCGGCCGCGATCGCTGCGACCCGCGCCTCCATCACGGCAACCGCGTCTGCATAATCGACCGGTTCGGTGCTGATGGCCCAGTCTGCCGGGGTTAAATCGTGCGCGCTCATGATAGTGGCTTGTCTACGTTTTCATATCCCAGGGCAGCCATTCAATCCCACTTGCAACGGGATGAACAGATGGCGTGTCATCACGGCTGGTTCAGCAGGCGTCTGCAACGTCGCGGGGGCGCGATGAGGTGCACGAGTTCCCTTGCACCGGACGGCAGGGTCTGGTACGTGAGGCGGCCTCTGGCGGACCGCTTGTGAGCCGCCGGGGAGTTTGCTAAGGGACGGGTGCTCGTTCCCTGGCATGCGGTCGTGGCGGAACTGGTAGACGCACTACCTTGAGGTGGTAGCGCCCAAAAGGCGTGGAGGTTCGAGTCCTCTCGACCGCACCAGTACATATCCTCGAGACAAGACATTGCCCCTTTTGGGGATACAGCGGGACGTGAACAGCTGTTCTGTCGCTCTGGTTGGCTGGCCGCATCTGCACGAAAGGTGTTGGGGCCATGCAGGTGCAAGCCGGACAGAAATCGGCCCCACCGTTGAACTGAGCCCCAGCCTCAGGCCCCAGGTTCTTTCTCTGGGCAACAGCCAGCCTACGTGTCACGGGCAGCGAATAGACTACGCCGCCACCGAGAATGGCGAACGTGATTCCGAGCGAAATCGCCCGGGAAAGGGGTGAACCATGCTGGCCGGTTGGGAGTTTTTAAGTTGCTATGAGCACCGAAGACTTGGCTCCCAAAAAGGGAGGTTGGGCGAATGCCGGTGCTTGGGCCGCCTGCCCTTCCAAGATGGTGCACGCCGTTTCTTCTGACGGGATGGAAGCGATTGTCGCCAAGGTGACCTGACGTTCGGGCAGCGCAGTGCGGCGCCGGTGGCTTCGCCCGCTTATGCCGAGCACTCTCGAGCAGGACCGGTCATGTCCGAACTCGATGTCATCATGCCCTTCGAAGCCGGCGACAGGTTACCTGTCGTGCGAAAGATCAGGGTCAGCGATGTCGGGCTGGCGCTGGCGAGCGGCTTCGCCGATTTCTGGGCGATGCCGACCCACGTCGTTTTCCTCGGTCTGATCTATCCCGTCATCGGGCTGCTGCTGGCGTTTGCGGTTTTCGGCCTGGACATGATGGTGCTGCTCTACCCGCTCGCTGCCGGCTTCGCCCTGCTTGGCCCGTTCGCCGCGATCGGCATGTACGAGTTGAGCCGGCGCCGCGAGATGGGTCTCGATACCTCCTGGCGCCATGCCTTCGACGTCGTCCACTCCCCCTCTTTGCGGTCCATCGTCACGCTCGGGCTATTGCTTCTCCTCTGGTTTGTGATCTGGATCTGGGCCGCGAATGAAATCTACATTGCGAATTTCGGCTATCACAAATTCGAGTCGCCGAGCGCATTTTTGGCAGCGTTGCTGTACACTCCGGAAGGCCATAACGTCATCATCGTCGGCAACATCGTCGGCGCCCTCTTCGCCATCGTGGCTTTCGCCACCAGTGTCATTTCGTTTCCGCTTCTGCTCGATCGCAATGTCGGGGTCGCGGTTGCCGTTGCGACCTCACTCAAGGCAGTGGTGCGTAATCCAATTCCCATGGCGTGCTGGGCGGCGATCATTGCTTTGGGCTTGCTGATCGGGTCTCTGCCGTTGTTGGTCGGTCTCGCCATCGTGATGCCCGTGCTCGGCCACGCGAGCTGGCATCTCTACCGGCGGACGGTAGAGGCACCCGAAGGCCAGCGGCCCATATACACTCCGCCCGACAAGGGCCGGCGGTATGCGGCCGAGTTCCCAGCGAGCCTTTTCGCGCGCTCGCGCGATCGGGAGAGCTTCGACCGTTGAGCCGCCAGGATCACTTCACCGCTGCCGCACGGCCCGGGGTGCTCCCGGCTCCCGCTTCGGCGCGCGAGGCATTGCGAGCAAATACTTTATTGGCCGCCTCCGCCAGTCTGGGGAAAAGGGCGTGCTGCGGTGCGCCTTCGGCGCCGCGTCCATAGTGCCAGACGAGGAACGCATCAAATCCCGTCACCAGAAGGTTCCAGGCGTAAAGCAGGACGAGGCCCGAGACGGCTCCCGTTTCCGCGAACACCACGATCTTGGAGGCAATTCCGCACACGTAGCCGGCGCAGATCAGGAGCACGAAGCCGAGACTTTTCCCGGAAGCGCGGCCGGTGGTCAGCATTTTCCAGATCGAGCAGTACCAGCTCACCGAAAACGCGGTGAGCATTGCAGCTTCGAGAAAGTCGGTCATTGGACGCGCATCGCTCCCGGAAAGGGCTTCTGGTGAGCGCCGGCATTTCGGATCTCATGGCCGATGATGCGGCGCGCAGCTCGAGCACCGGAGCAACTTCGGCAGACATTGTTGCAGAATTGTTTGATCGCCCTGTCGAGTGGCCAGTCGGGTTCAAGAGGTGATCGGACCGTTACCAGCGATCGTCATGGGCCGGGGGCACGTCACCTGGGCATGCCGGCAAGGAGGGTGCTCATCGTGAGAAAATCCTCGCCTTTCATCTGTCATCTGCATATTCTGACCGTGGCTCCGCGATTGACCTCGGGAGAAGTAGTCCCGTTGGCCGGATGGGCGGAGCTTGTTGGCTTTGGGGAGGAGCCCTATTGACCGCCGATAGCACTTGAGACGCCAGGGCGCGGCGCAGGACCGCGCGAGCCGAACGACCGGTCCCGGCTCATCTGCAAATCGTCCATCGAGGTGAAAAGCGCCTCCGCCGCGCCGGCGGTGCGTGCGCTTTCGCTCGAGCGGAGCGTTTGAAAAGGGGGGAAGTTGATAAGACACCAAGGCGTCCCACTTTGGGCACCTCGCGCGCTGAGCCTCATTTCGCTGGCTCTGAGCCCGCAAGTCGCGCACGCAGATTCGAACTTCGTCCCGACGACCATTCGGGAGGCGATCGGCGTCGAGCGTGGATCGACGGCGCTGATCGGTCCGGTCGAGAAGAACACCTACTTCATCACCTTCGACACTTTCGGATCAGAGGACATTGGCCCTTCCATCCTCAGCACGGCGGCGGCCCTGCCGGATTTGTTCGTGCAAGGTGACCAGTTCGACGCTGTCGCCGTGCTCGGCGGGCCGTTCGAGACCGGCAGGCAGGAGCTGCTGGCCGGAGGTCTCGGCTACAGGATCAAGCTACCCAACTCCGGCCCGACATTGTTCGTGAACGGCGATTACGCGGACATCAGGTTGGGCGCTCCCGCAAACCGGGCGATAGATGCGACAGGTCAAAACTGGACTATCACCGTTGGCGCCCGTCAAGACTGGGTCGTTTCGCAAGGCTCGAAGCTCACGGGCGAGTTGAGCTTCACGGCTAGACAATGGAAAGGCCAAGCTTTCGACCGGCCGGTCCTCGACGAGGATCTGCGCGTGCTGAGCGCCAGGTTCTCTTATGCTGGCCGCACGCCTCTCGGGATACGGCAGCGGTTCGGCGTGATCCTGCACAAGGGCCGTACCGGACTGGGCAGCTCGGACACTCATAATCCGATGGCTTCGCTGCCTGGTGCGTCCTCGGATTTTTTGACTGTCTCCTTCAGTGCCGACCTCGCTGTTCCGCTGACTGAGCAGGTGGTGGCCACCATTGGTGCGATTGGGCAATATTCCGATGCGCCGCTGCCCTTTTCCCAGCGCTGCGGCTACGGAACGAACGAGTTCAGCCGTGCCTTCGATCGCGCCTTCGTCAATGGGGACGAGTGTCTGGGCGGGCGAGGTGAAATGGCCTACAATCTTCCTGCAGCGGATTTGAGCGGTGGCCTGCTGAAGTTTCTGCAGCTCTTCGCCGCCGCAGATGCCGGCTGGCTGTGGAACATCAGATCCGACGTGGCACCCGCGTCGCAAGACACCTGGGCCAGCGCTTATCTCGGCGTCCGCGCAGCTACGTCAAATTTCATTGCAGAAGCTTCGCTGTCGCGAACGGTCGACGAGCCGGACGGAATCGTGGAGCAGAAGGGAACGCGGCTCTGGGTCAGGTCTGCTATGCGATTTTGAGCGCCGGTTGGGATAGTTTCTGTCGGAAAAAACCGCGGTGCAGAGGCTTTCGTGAAAGCGACTGCAGCCGCGGAAGCTAGGATTGCGCAATTCAGGCCCGCATCAGGGCCGGGAAAAACTCGCATCGAGATGCTTTGGACGACACGTGGCCTCGGCAGTTCGACACGACCGCTCAAAAAATGTGAGCGGATCCGAAGCGGGATTGACTCGCCTCTGACGAAAGATACGTTAAAAGTAAATTGTTGCAGGAATATTTGATTTTTAGGCGGGTAATTCTGCCTGCACCAATCGGCCGGTCGGTTTTGGGCAGCACTCGCGGGGTAGGTTGCGATCGCGGAATACTGTAACCTATTGTAGTAAATGGGCTCATTCTCTTCATGAACGACAAGACTCGGCTTCTCCGGCTCGGCTCCGCCTCTTTCGACGATGCCTTCCAGTCCGCGCTCCGCGACGATGGGCTCGAAGTTCGGTTCACCCGTTCGGAAAGTCGACTGCTCGCTCACATGGTCCGCAATGCCGGGCGAGTCCTTTCGCGAAATCAGTTGCTTGATGCGATCTCGGAACCAGGCTCAGACAAAAGCGACCGCAATATCGACTTCACCATCAACCGGCTCCGTAGGAAGCTGAATGACGACCCGAAGAATCCGAGGTTCATTGCCACCCGGTATGGTGAAGGGTACATCTGGGTTGCAAAGGCGCTGAGTGGGCGACCGCTCGCAAGCGGCGCTTACGTTGTGGTCGGACCGCTCCGTGGCCTCAGTCACATTGGAGCATTCAAATCGTTTGCGATTGGCTTCGCACGGACCTTCGAGCTGCGGCTGGGCAGGCATTTCAGCCCTGACCGAAAGGTCGTGCTCGATCCGGATTGCCCGCCGCGCAGCTCCTTCGGCGACGACTGTCCGGAAATCGCTGTCGATCTCACATTTCTTTGCGACGGTGTTGGACTCGATTGCGTCTTTCGGGCGAGGGCATTCCGCACTGGGAGGCTCTTTTGCGTCGAACGCCACCGGATTGCGACCGCGGAGGATCAAGTCGCAGGCCAGCTCGCGACGGCGGACGCTCTCGCCGACCGTATAGCATCCTCGATATGGCGGAACCTCGCAGCCCATGTGGAGCATCACGAGCCACTGCCCGTGCAGCTCCACAGGGCCTCTGCAACTCTCGTCGGAGGTCATATCAGCTGGCAGGAGAGCGAGCGCAGGTTGCGGCAGGTGCTCGCCGAGGATCCCAACGATCACATCGCCAAGCTGATGCTGGCGACCAGCATCCACACCAAATACATCGAGAACGGCATCGACATCCTCATGGCGGGCCTGGACTGCCGCTCGGCCGACGAGGATGAGATCGAGGCGCTTGTCACGGCCAGCCTTCCGTTCATTCAAGCGGAGCCGTATTACGCCATCATGGCGGCCAAGTTGCTGCATTTCATCGACCGCGGATACCGCCGGATGGCCGTCGAGCTCGCCGAGAATGCCCACCGGTCGAGCACATCTCCCGCAGCCTCCCTCGCCATCATCGGACAGATGCGGTCGTTCGAGGGGCAGATCGACCAGGGCCTCAGCTCGCTCGAGCAGGCGCTGGAGCTGAGCGAGCCCAACTCGCAATTCTGGCTCTATCTGCTGGTCATGAAGGCGCAGTCGCAGCTGGCTGCCGGTGACCGTGCCGGCTTGGACGCGACGCTCGCCCAGCTCTACCAGGGCCGGCCGGAATTGAAGTCGTTCATGGACATCATGTTCGCCCGCCACGATGAGCCGTCACGGGAGGCGTTGGCGGTCGTTCAGTCCGCCTCGAAGGCGCGGGCCCGCGCGACGTTGTTGTTCGTGTACTACATCAACGCGCGATTGTTTCGGTACGAGGACCACCGCGAGAACGTCCTGCGGACACCAGTCTTGCTGTTCGCAGGCCGGTTCGGGTCATCGATCGTGCCGGTTGAGGTGGCGGCCTGCGCCCCCGGCGTATTGCCGTCAGGAGGCAGGGCCGGTTAAGGGCGCTCAGTTCTGGAATACTCGCTCTATCCAGGACCTGTCATCCCTATAGCGCTGGCGGGTGTGGTTCTGGCGCGGCGCGGAATGTGATGGGCGGGGGCGGCTCGCACCCGATGAATGCGCAAGCGGGGCGCTCGCAGGGTGCCTTGCCAGCGGGTGCTCCGATGCAGCGACCTGCTTTTTCCTGAGCACCTGCTCGGCCATTTCGTCGAAGTCCGCCAGCGTTGTCGCAGGGGCTTTCGGCACGATGTGGACGACCCGGTAGCCGCGCGCCTTGAGCTCATCGAGCAGACCCTTCAACGCGCGTGCCGTCGAAGGCTGGATGTCGTGGAACAGCAGAATACCCTTCTTACGCTGCGCAAGCTGATTGAGGATGTTCTCCTGCACCATCTGTGGACTCGAGGTGCGAAAGTCGTAGGAATCGGCGTCTATGGAAAAGGTGGCGATTCCCCGCTGCTGGAGCATCGCCTGAACCGGTTGCGGATCGCTCAAATAGGGGAATCGGAAGAAGGGCGCCACCGGGCCGCCGAGAGCGGCCTGCACGGCGCTCAAGCCAAGCTCGACCTCCGCCCTTGCCTGGGCCAGGGAAAGCGAACGCAGGTTCTTGTGGGACCACGTGTGCGTGCCGATGGTATGGCCCCGCATCGCTGTTTCCTGCAGCATTTCCGGGTCTGCCACGGCCATCCGGCCGACACTGAAAAAGGTGGCCTTCGTGCAGTGGGCGTCGAGCGCATCGAGAATGGCCGGGGTATGGCGCCGCGATGGTCCGTCGTCGAACGTCAGAACGACCTCTCCATCCTGCAGGAAGTCGAAATCCCTGTACTGGGAGCGCCCAAAGCGTGGACCCGTCGACGCATCGATCTCGACGGTTCGAGAAACGCCGATTGCGGCAGGACCTGCTTTGCATTGAGCCGGTTGCGCTTGGGCAACGGAGTGTGTCCAAAAGCAAAACAACAGGGCCGCCAACCCGATAGCGGCGGTCGAACGCATTCGAATTCTCCAGATCACCCCGTTTCCCCTCGGGTCCTAACTATACGGGCAAGCGCTTGCGCCCTGCAACCCTTCGGGGTGCGGATTCCGGGGGACAGTTACCGTTGCGTAACCTCGATGCCTCGAACTGACCAGGAGATGGCAGCGAGCCAATGTGTCCGAACTGAGGATTGCCTCACCTTTCGTCCGCCCATCCGACTTTGCAGCCATATTCGTGACATGTTGTCCGTCCACCACCTACCCCAAATGCTTTGCAGGGGCGGGGGTGGCGGTTCGTTGCGAGGCATGGTGCGACCGCCCGGCCGCAAGCGAGACGCATGACCCACCTTCTGGCGCTTCCCGCCGGTACCGAGCTCGTCGGAGAATACCGGATCGACCGCGTCCTCGGCGCCGGTGGTTTCGGCATCACATACCTGGCGGAGGAGCTGGCCCTCGGGCGCGAGGTCACCATCAAGGAATACTTTCCGGGTGACTTTGCAGCACGGAACGGCAGCAATGAGGCAGTGCCCCGCTCCCGCGAGTCGGAAGGCGATTATCAGTGGGGCCTCGACCGCTTCATCGCCGAGGCACAGACGCTGGCGATGTTCGATCACCGCAACATCGTCCGCGTTTACCGTTATTTCCGGGCGAACAACACCGGCTACATGGTACTTCACTTCGAGGAGGGCCAAAGCCTCAAGAGCTGGCTCCAGAGTCTCGGGCGGGCACCGCGGCAGTTCGAGCTGGACCAAATCGTAGCGCCGCTGCTCGATGCCCTCGAAGTCATTCACAACGCCAACTTCTTGCATCGCGACATCGCGCCGGACAACATCATCATCCGCCGCGACGGCGCGCCGGTGCTGATCGACTTCGGCTCGGCGCGCGGTGACATCGCGCGCCATTCGCGGACGGTCAGCGCATTGGTGAAGCCGGGTTACAGCCCTTACGAGCAGTACGCCGAGACGGGCAGCCAGCAAGGGCCGTGGACGGACATCTATGCGCTCGCGGCGACGCTCTATCACGCCATAACGGGAAAGAGGCCGCCCGACGCCCCATCACGCATCGTCAAGGACGAGCTCGTGCCGGCGCGTGAGGCGGCGCTGAGCTCCTATCGGCCCGGGTTCCTGCGAGCCATCGACCAGGCGCTGTCGCTCGACATAAAGAAGAGGCCGCAGTCCATTCCCGAGTGGCGTGGGCCACTGCTGGCGCCGGAGCCGCGCAAGGCCGGCTGGGTGCAGCGGACCATCGGCAAGGTCGCTGCTGAGGAGGATCCACCGGCTAAGACACTCAAGCTCGATACAGCCGCTCCACCGCCACCCGATGCTCCTGGCGCCAAGGGTGGACTGATCGAGTACATCGAGCGGCTGAGGAGGCAGTCGTCCCCAGCGGCGACCGCCTCAGCGCCGACCGCTGCGGTGGAGCAGCCCAAATCGGCAGAGCAGCCGAGCAAGCCTGCACCGAAGGTCGATCTGCCCTCCCCGGCAGAAAAGCCGCGCGCCAGAAATCGGCCTGCGAAACCTGCGAGGGCGAGGCAGCCTTGGAAGTGGCCGCAGCTGCCTCGACTGCCGCGTTTTTCCCTGCCTCGATTGCCACGGATCCGACCATTCGGCGGTTGGAGGTGGCGACCGCTCATCCTGAAGCTGATGATCGGTCTTGGTGTGGCAGCCTTCGCAGTTGGACTGCAGGATCGCCTGCCCGGGTTTTTCATGAGCGCCGATGCAACTCGGACGGGCACTGCTTCCGACATCGATCAGCCGCGCCAGATCGCGGGCCACAGCGGCGGAACGAGCGCCGTCGCCTTCACGGACGACGGCCGCCGGATCGTGACGGCCGGCGAGGATCGGACGTTGAAGATCTGGGATGTCGCAACCGGCAGCAATGAGCGGACGATCGGTCTCGGCGAGAGCAGGGTGACCGCTTTGGCCGTCCGCGGGTCGCGCGCTGTGACGGGGCGAGAGGACGGTACGCTTCAGCTCTGGGACTTGGCGCACGGCGAACGGCTGGCGCAATTCCAGCGGAATTCCGCGAGTATCTGGTCGGTCACCTTCATGGGCGACGCTGAACACTTTGCTGCCTCCGGCCACGATTGGACCGTGGCCGTCTGGGATGCGCGTTTCCAGGCGCCCGCAGTCACGATCGAGGCGCACAAGAGTGCCGTGCAGGATGTGGCCTTTTCCCCCAACGGCGGCTTGCTCGCCTCAGGCGGCGCCGACCGGCTGGTCAAGCTGTGGGATGCTTCATCAGGTGAGCTCATCCGCACTTTCCGCGGCCATCGGGACTTCGTCAGCGCCATCGCCTTTTCACCGGACGGCAAGCTGCTTGCCTCGGCCGGACACGACGGGCAGATCCGGCTGTCGAGGACCTCCTCCGGCCGCCTTTATCGGGTCCTCAGCCGCAGGGCGGAGGTGGTGCATGGACTTGCCTTCTCTCCCGCGGGGAGTCTCCTCGCGGCAGCAAGTGCGGATGGCCGGGTGAGGATCTGGAGCATCCGGCGCGGGCGCTTGCTGCGGAGCCTGGGCGACGGGTCGGCCGCCTACCGGTCCGTGGCTTTCTCGCCCGATGGCCGATGGCTGGCCGCCGGCAGCGACAGCGGCTCCGTGACCCTGTGGAACGTGAGCAGACTGCGCGACAGACGGTGACCGATACGGGAGCGGTCTTGCACAGGCCCGGGCTTCCGGGACTCGGCACTCCCGAACGGTTCCGGCAAACTCGGCTCCACGAATCGTCTGAGGGGAGGCAGGTTCCAGTTTCGCCTTGGACCCGCGCCTCTGCGCAGTGGGGATGAGATGTTCGGCTGGCGAAGAAAATCGGACGGCTTCGAGTGGCACGAGCATGTGCGCACGACCATCAGGATCAGGCGCGAGGACCGTCGGCGGCGCATCGATGAGGCCCGGGCTCTCGCTGCCGAAGGCTTGAGCAGTGCGGGCCGTGCGGGTATGGCAGCCGGCACCTTTGGTCTGAATTTCCTCGGACAATGCGCAAGGAGGCTTGGCGAAGCGGCGCGCGAGGGGGCGGCTTTAGTGATCTCGCTTCTCCCAATCATCGGGGAAGCGATTCGCACCGGTTTGACGCGTGCCCTGACGGCCGCTGCCGAGGGCTCCGCGAAAGCGCTGCTGGTCTTGCTCGACTTTTCCCGCCGCGCGCTCATCCTTGCCTTCGAAGCGCTGATGGATTTCGGCCGTCGCCTGAACAAGTTCGCGTATGCCGCGGCGCGAATATTGGGGATAGGTGTTGATGCAATAGGGCAGACGTCGTTTCGGCTGCTCGTCATCGGCTGTAAGTCGCTGCGGCACTCGACTGCGTTGCCGCTGATGGTGCTCGTCGGTGTGGTGGCTTCGGTCGCAGCGATTATCCGTCTGGCGACGAGCGGCACTTCGGCAGACGCCGTCTTTGCGCTCGTCATTGGCGGTGCATGTCTGATTGGCGCCCTCCTGGTACGAATGCTCGGCGACTCCACTGTATCGCTCAGCACGTCGGGTTATGATCTCGCACTGCTGCCCCAGGAACAGCGCAAGCCCTATCGATTCTGTGTGCCGTTGCCTGCGCAGGCGGGCCGCGCCGCTGGATTGGCGGCTGCCGTGCTGGTCGCTTGCTCGGCGCTCATCGGCGGAGGATGGCTCGTCTGGACGGGTGCTTCCCACGTGGTCAGCGCGGCAAGCTCCACTGGCCTGTTCGCCGAGAAAATCGAAGGGCGGGCCGAGGCGGTTGCGGGAGACGTGCTCAGGATCGGCGGGAGGGAAATCAAGCTTGCCGGCATAGAGGCGCCGGAACCGGCGCAGCGCTGCGCCATCCCGGGCAACCGGAGCTGGCGCTGCGGAGCGGCGGCCCGAATCGCGCTGTCGCGCATGCTTCGCGGCGAGTCCGTCAGTTGCTCCGTATCGGGCACCGATGAAAAGGGACGATCCCTTGGGACCTGTGTCGCCGGCGGGGACGACATCGCGTCGATGCTCGTCGCCGGAGGGCACGTCTTCGCCGAGACGGGTCTGTTCGCAAAGTATGATGCGGAAGAGGAAAAGGCCCGAGCAGAAAAAGCCGGGATCTGGCGTGGGAACCCGGAGCGGCCGGCCGAATACCGCGCGCGGGTCGAGAAGGAGTTGGCGCGCGCCTGGGAAGCGGCGAAGCGCCGTGCACCGCGCGGATGCCCCATCAAGGGCAACATCATCAGGGGCAGGAAATATTACGTGCTACCCGGAACGCCCGAGTATCATCGTGTCCGGATCGAGACCCGGCGTGGCGAGCGGTGGTTCTGCAGCGAGGAGGAGGCGATCGCCGCTGGCTGGAAGCGCTCCCCGCGCGGCTAGAGCATTTCCGATTTAGACAGGAGCGCGCCAAGTCAGGCTTGCGTCCGATCTCCCTCGAGACCGCATCCGCTCCCGCTCACGGACGCCTCCGGAGAACGTCCCCTCGTGGAAGGGATGAGGGGATTATGACTCAGGGTTGGTGGGCGGAATAAGATTTTGACGGTCGAGCCACTTGGAGCATTTTAATAGATTATGTTGTGCATTGGCAGAATCGTCCGCTAATCTCATCCTGCTAACCTGCGACCGGTCGAGCCAGCCGCGCCCCTTGCACTGATGAGTGAATTATGTCGCCCGTAGATGAGCCCAAGAGCGTCAATTTTGCTCTTACCAGATTTTCCGACGAATGATTTTGCCAGCTTCTTAAGGTCAGGTGCCTTCAGTCGCGTATCAGCCTGAAGCTGCTGGTAGACTTCTTCAAAACCCTGCTCATCCCCTAATGCTTCTTCCAGCCTCTTGAGGTAGCTGCGCAGTACTTCCTCGCTTACACCAGATGGGACCGAACGCGACGACCGTTTTATCAATGCTTCGGTTGCTTGTTGAACAAATGCATCCAGTGAATGCTCTCGCTTTTCCTCGATAACAGCAACAAACTGTCTTAGGTCCTTCGCGTCTACAGACTTGGCGAATACGCAAGCTGCGTCCGCCATTGCAGTCAACAGCCCTGACAGATCTCCAAGCGAGGGCTCCTTACCGCTGCCCGGCTTCACGGCTTGGAGCATTTTACAGATCTCCGTAACTGGTGAATTACTCCGCGCCGTTAGCAAGTCTGCCAATCTGCGCACATCTGATGCGCGTTCTGCACTGCACGCCTTATCCAGTAGATCGGCTTGCCTAAACAGCCATTCTCGCAGCGCTGAAGTCTTCATCGAGCGGATACCTCTGTAGACTTTGCGGAAGATTCATTTCGCGAGCGACGTGGTGCGCCAAGACTTGGATGGCCGACTTGACCCGAGCAGTCCTCTGTCCGTCTCCCATGAGGAAGTATGCAATTCCTTTGCCGCCCGCATCTCGGAAAATGACGTTCTCATGAACGTCAGTAGCAGAGCCAATGCATCGCGTTTTGCCGTCTACGCCTCCTTGATTGAAGGGTAGAGCTAACTTGTCGTCCAGTTCTATCCGCAGATGTTCCACGTTACTGACCGGACTCACCATAGTCGCAACCACGCCGATATGCTTCAATTTTCTCCAGCATATCCCCGCGGTGCGGAGTAGTTCCAACTGTCTAGCGAAGGTTACGACCGCCTCCCGGGATGCATAATCCAGTTTGGTTGGAATAAGCACGTGGGTGGCTGCAGCGAATGCTTGAATTGCGCCGGTCGTGAATCTGGGTGGGCAATCAATAATCACTGTACTGAAATTCGATGCAACTTGATCTGACCAAAGTAGCTCGCGAAGCCTGAAGCGAATGTCATCTACTCTGTCGCCGATCAGCCATTCGACCATTACGCGGCTTTCTGCTTGAGCCAGATCGTAATGTGATGTGATCAATCGCAGCCAGTTATGCGTGCGCACGTCGGGAGCATGCGGGTTTTGTGTCAGACGAATGTAACTCGCGCACTTTTCGGTCCGTGCAATGCGTTCGGGCGCGAAATCACCACTTATCAAATACGTTGCGTCCGAGTCCGGATCATCTTCGGAAGGGGCCGATGGTTCGCCATAAATAGCCATTGCTGACAAAGTGCCCTGAAAATCTAGATCAATCAACAGGATCGGCTTCTCCCGGGACTTCGATGCAAGGTCTGCAAGCCTAGCGGCTACGTTGGCGGCAACTGTTGTTTTTCCCACGCCACCCTTTGCGTTCGCCACAACTAATACTTTCGGTGAGTGGCCAGGATTCATTCTTATTTCAGGCGGATTGATTGGTTCCGCTAGCCACAATCCTTTTCCTTCTTTGGCCCACTCTCTGCGATTTTCGCGACCAATATCTCGTTGAATACGTCTGAGCCTTCGATGATAATCAATTATCGATCGAGCAGATTTTATGATCCGACGACAGATCTCGCAAACAAGAGCGATTATTGTTGCCGCAAGTATGGCACCCAGCTCCTTGCCTGCGATACTGGCTAGGGACTGCCAAAGCTTTTGCAGCAGATCCAACGAACGCATGGCAACGCCCCACACCCCCACAACGTAGACTGACAAGGTGATAATAGCGGTTTGAGAGTATGCGGCAACATGCAACCGGAACTTTGGGCCGGGCTATTTGCGGTCAGCATCCGCCGGAGGTGAGTCCAATCCCTTCTTGAACTCACGCGTGATCAGGAACTTAGCGGCCGCCCCGTCCATTCACTCCCAATGATGCGGTTCCTCTCCTTCCTCCCCTTCCTCGCCGCCGTGGCAGCGGTCGGTGCGTTCGGGGCGTTGTTCGAGCCGGGGGAGTGGTATGCGGCGCTGGAAAAACCGGCCTGGACGGCGCCCGCATGGGTGTTCGGGCCAGTTTGGACAGTGCTCTATGTGCTCATCGCGGTGGCCGGATGGCTGGTCTGGCGCGCTGTGGGCATGGGCGCAACACTCGCCGCGTGGATTGTGCAACTCGTGTTTAACGGCGCATGGTCGTTTGCGATGTTCGGCGCACAGCAAATCGGCCTCGCGATGATTATCATCGTGATGCTCTGGCTGGCCATTCTCGCATTTATGGTGCTCGCCCGCCTCGTGAGCCGGACTGCAACGCTGCTGTTCGTGCCCTATTTGGCCTGGGTCACCTATGCTGCGATTCTCAACATCCGGATCTGGCAACTGAACTGATCCAGCCGCTCCCGATTTTTGTTACTGGGAGGAATCGATCCGTGGTCGGTCAAAGGGCCGGGAGATTGCGTCAGCTGCCGGCAGCAGGCCGACAGGCGGCCCGCTGCCAGGATGCTCTCATTAAATCGATGAAGCGGGCGCCGAGGCCAGCAACGGCGCAATTGCGACGCCCGCTTTTCGCGTGATCAGCCACGCACGCAATCACGATAGCGGCGCCACCAGTAGCGGCTGCCGGTATCACGGGCCCGTTCTCTCAGCCAGCCGCACGACGTCCGGAATCTGAGCGTGGGGCCCTCACGGAAGCGCGGGCCGCGATAGCCGCGCGGTCTCCGCCTCTCTTCCAATATGATGCCACCGCCGCCGCCTCTCCGACGTTCCAAGGTTCCGCCGCCTCTACCGCGCCTCTGGCCCTCCCAGGTCCCGCGGCCGCCTCTCGACATACTGCCGCCGCCGCCTCTTTTTTCGATGGTGCCTCCGCCACCACCCCGGGGCTCGGCCATTCCGCCTCCGCCACCCCTGTTCTCCATGGTGCCTCCACCACCGCCCTGGCCGCTTTGCATACTCCCACCGCCTCCGCCGCCCCTTTGTCCGCCTTGCTGCGCGCCAGCGCCCTGTATCCGAATGACCGAGCCGCTGCTCACCCCGAGCTTCGATACGGCCGCTGAGGACAGTGTTGCGCCCACCGGCGGAGAAGCGAACACCAGCAAAGCCGCTGCTGCGGCCAAGGAACATGCTGTAGATGATTTCATACGACGTCTCCCGAACTTGCGGTTAGCGCCTGCGCGCCGGTATCTTTTCTGACGCGGCCGAAATCTTTCATAATCTAGCTTCGGCGAAAGGCCCCAATTCAACTTGCGAGAGGGTGAGATATAGGGCGCAATTCTTGCGCGACATTCCGACACATCTTGAAGCGCGCTTGTGCTATTCTTGTTGTCCGCCGCTCTAGGTCGCACCCCAAACAAGAACACCGATCAAGATCGAGCTCACCGTGACCCTCTCGCCACCCGGATCGGTGTCCCAGGGCGTGCAGGTGAGGGATGGCGCCGAAGTGGTTGTGAAGATGATCAACAATGCCGGCGGCGTCCTCGGGCGGCCGCTCGAGCTGGTCGTCGAGGATACGCAAGGCATTCCCGAAAAGGCCCGCGCAGCGGTCGAGAAGCTGATCACGCGCGACAAGGTGGTGGCGGTGACGGGCGAGCACCAGAGCTCCGCGGCGCTCGCAGGCATCGAGGTGGCCCACCGCTACAACGTGCCGTACGTCAACACCAACGGCTGGTCCGACGTCATCCGCGAGAAGGGCTACCCGCAGGTCTTCAACTTCGGCAACTTCAACAGCCGCGTGGCCATCGCCGCGGCGGAGACGATCGCGGCTCTCGGCGCGAAGAACGTGCTCGCTTTCCCCGAGAACACCGACTACGGCGTGGGTCTCGCAAAGCTCGCCCCGAATTCCGGGCGCGTGCTTCTCGATGGAAACTCGATCGAGGGCCTCGCTCCGGCGGAGCTGGCGCGCCGCGGCGTGATGCGCATGTTCCAGCTGACGCGTGTTTTTCCGCGGATGAGCGTCATCGACAATCTCATGGTTGCGGGTTGTGCGCTGGGGCTTCTGCAGAGTGAGGCCGAGGAGCGGGCCTGGCAGGTCGTCGAGGACCTGTCCCTGACTCACGTCGCTGCACTGGACTGGCCCGGGACTGGGAAGGGGACCAACAGCGGCCCTCCCTGGCCGGTGCTAGTAAAGGTGCGTTCCCCTCTGGCGCACGCAAGTAAAGCAGATCGCCATTCCCTTTACTAACGAGATGTGTTAGTTAAACGTGCTTTCCTAGCGTGCGACAGGGCCATGCAAGATCAGAACTCCCGACTAGGTCGCTACATCGAAACGGTTGCTGGCGGAGAGATGGTGCGAGCGTATGTGCCGCCACCACTTCCTCCGTCTCCTCCGCTCCAGCTTCAGTCACTGTTGCCGAGACTCAGTGCAGCAGACCAAGCTATTGGGCGATTAGATGGCATTTCCATCCTTCTCCCTGACAGGAGCCTCTTCCTCTACATGTATGTACGAAAGGAGGCAGTCCTGTCTTCGCAGATAGAAGGCACTCAATCGACCTTATCAGATCTACTGCGCTTTGAAGCATCAGCAGCTTCCGGGACGCCAGTCGACGATGTTCGCGAAGTCTCGAACTATGTCGATGCCATGATGTATGGCCTAGAACGCCTAGCCACGTTGCCAATCTCACTCCGCCTTATACGTGAAATGCACAAGCGACTTCTGCAAAGCGGACGTGGGAGAACCCAAAATCCTGGTGAGTTTCGACGCTCACAGAATTGGATCGGAGGGACCAGGCCTGGCAACGCTATGTTCGTACCTCCTCCACATCAAGAGGTAGTCACTTGTCTGGCTGACCTCGAAAAGTTCATCCATGATCAGTCGCCTGGTTTCCCCCCCTTGATAAAAGCTGGCCTCATCCACGTCCAGTTTGAGACTATTCATCCGTTTTTGGACGGTAACGGGCGTCTCGGCAGGCTGCTTATAACTCTGTATCTTTGCTCGCAGAAAGTTCTTCAACAGCCACTTCTATATCTCAGCTTATATTTCAAAAAGCGACGTGCCGATTACTATCGGCTCCTTCAGGAAGTGCGCGAGAGGGGAGCATGGGAGGCGTGGTTAGAATTTTTCCTCGACGGGGTCGCTGAGACTGCTAACGAAGCCTTCAACACTGCCACTCGCATACATGATCTAATTAGGAACGATCGTGAACGCATTAGCTCTGAGGCAGAACGCTCTTCATCGGCGTTACGCGTTCACGAAATAATGCAAACTTCGCCATTTTTGACGACCTCCAAGGCTGTACAAAAAACGGGTTTGACGAAACCGACTATCAACGCTGCATTCGATCAGCTGTTGAAACTCGGCATAATTGAAGAAGTTACGAAGAAACGTCGAGGACGCGTCTACGCATACAAGGCATACCTCGACATACTAAACGAGGGCGGGGAACCACTTGACAACACAGGCACAATGAAAGCGGCATCGGTTGTCGGAACAGGCCAGGGGAGATTGAACAAATAAGGTGGGAACCGCATCGTGTTCCCGCGCTGGTCGCGAAACGGACGGACCTCGCCTGCAACCCGCAGTGGTCTGAGCGCCTTCCCAACTCGTTTGATCAGATCGCTCCGACCTAAGATCACTCGCAACCCTCCCCATCCGGGGAGGGCTGACGAACGCCTCACTTCGTCAACAACGTCCCAATCCGCTGGATCGCGGCGCGGATGTTCTCGACGGAGTTGGCGTAGGAGAAGCGGATGTAGCCCTCGCCGTAGACGCCGAAGCTGGTGCCGGCGACGGTCGCAACGCCTGCTTCCTCCAGCATCTTGTTCTGCAGCTCCTTCGCCGTCATGCCGGTGCCGGTGATGTTTGGGAACGCATAGAAGGCGCCGCCGGGCTCGACGCAGCGGAAGCCGGGGAGCTGGTTGAGCATCGGAATGATGACACGGCGGCGCTCATCGAAGGCCCGAACCATCTTATGCACGTCGTCCTGCGGCCCTTCGAGCGCGGCGATGCCGGCATATTGCGTCGGCGCATTCACGCAGGAATGGCAGTTCACGCACAACCGCACGACCTTCTCGACGAGATTCGTCGGCCACACGCTGAAGCCCAGCCGCCAGCCCGTCATCGCGTAGGTCTTCGACCAGCCGTCGAGCAGAATGAGCCGGTCGCGAATTTCGGGGAACTTGAGAAAGCTCACGTGCTCGCGGCCGTCGTAGAGGATCTGGCTGTAGATCTCGTCCGATAGCACCGCCACGTGCGGATGCCGTTCGAGGCCCGTGACGAGGCGCCTGATCTCCTCCTCCGGAACGGCGCCGCCCGTCGGGTTGCCCGGGCTGTTGATGATGATGAGGCGCGTCCGCGGCGTGATCTGCGCCAGCACCTCTTCGGCGCTGAAGGCGAATTCGTTCTCCTCCTTCAGTGCGATCGGCACGGGCTTGGCGCCCGTGTACTCGATCATGGACCGGTAAATGGGGAAGCCCGGATCGGGGTACATGATCTCGGTGCCCGGCTCGCCGAACATGAGAATGGAGAAGAACATTGTCGGCTTGCCGCCGGGCATGATGACGATGTTGTCCGGGTTGACCTCAACATCGTGGCGGCGCTTCAGCTCCGCGGCGACGGCTTCGCGGAGGGGCAGGATGCCTTGCGCCGGCGTGTAGCCGTGGTGGCCGTCCCGCAGCGCCTTCACGGCCGCTTCGACGATGTGGTTTGGCGTCTGAAAGTCGGGCTGGCCGATGCCGAGATTAATGATGTCGCGCCCCTGTCGCTGCAGCTCGGCGGCGCGCGCAAGCACTTCGAACGCGGTCTCTGTTCCCAACCGATCAAGATTCTGAGCGAGCTGCAGCATGTGACTCCCCGTGCTTCAAAGATGTGAAGAATGTTGCACGAGGCGGGCGCGAACGGAAGTGCCCGCGCCGCAAGGGTGTCAGCTCCTGCACGCAGGTGGAGTGCAGCCGTTCAGGTCAGCACGGCGTAGAGTCCGATGCCCATGGCGGAGGCGATCGCGAGCCCGATCAGAAATCCGCCGATGTGCCGGCGCACGTCCGTCGCAAACTCATCTGCCCAGTACTGCGCCGGCGGTGTGATCCCGACCGGAGACAGGCGCGCCGGCTCCCGCCCCTTTGGCAGTGGCGGCGCCTGAAGGGGGACGAGTGCGTTTGCCTGTCCTGTGGAAGAGCTGGTGATATGATGCCCTGTCACCGGATCACGTGGAAGCCGGCTGAGACCGTCGCTGTCCTCCGCCACACTCTCGGCCACCAGCGGAGCTCTCGCCAGCGGAGCCAGCTCCACCAGACGCTCAGCCAGACGCGGCCTGGCGGCAGCCGATGGATTTGATCGAATAGATCGCGAAGCACGGGCGACTTTCGCTTCATTCAGATCAGAGATGTGCTTGGACATGCTCTTGGACCCGCGGTCTGTTGCGAACGACGCCTCCCCTGACAGTTGATCTAACTGCCTGGAGCTCGCGCGGAAAGCGAAAATCTCAGAAAATAAGTAACAAAATTAAGGCCAGTGGAACGCCCGTCCCAAGTCAGGACTTGCTGATGCTGGCGATCCTGTCCAGCAGTCGCGTCCTGGCCTGACCGTCAGTCTCCGCCTGCTGATGCTCAGGGGCGGACTCCTTCACTTCCGACGGCCGCAGCTCGCTTCCGTTGGCTTGCGCGAGACTGGCGTGAGCGACGGAATGGGCGGCCTCGCCTGCCGCCTCTGCGGTTTCTTGAGTCGCAACCGGATCGGCTTCGGACGGACGCTTCGTGACGCTGCGCAACGACCCGGACCGGAGCGAGGCTGCGAGCGCAGGATTGGCCTCGCCGATCCGTTTCGCCAGCGACCGCCGTGCCGATGCATTTTCGTCGACGTTTTCGGCTGGGGGCGGCGCAGACGTCCGGAGCCGGCGCATTTCATCCCGGAACTGGGCGGACTGCAGGGCCAAACGCTCGTTTGCGGACGCGAGCTCGGCGCGCAGCTTTTCGACCATCGCAGTCCGGTTCTCGACCTGGGCCTGCAGAGAAGCGATGCGCGCCTTCATGGCGATCTTGCTGTCCTTCAGCATCGACTGGCTGTCGCTGCTGCCTTTCTCGTAGGCGGCCAGAGCGGCCTCGAGCTCCCGGATCTTCGAGGCCTGATTCTCGACGAGGTTCTCGAGCGACTGGAGCCTTGCTCTCGCCGCACTGTCGGCGCCGCTTGCCTCCGCTTGCTCGTTGACCGATTTGAGAGCCGATTCGGCTTCGGCCAGATCGCGCCGCAACCGCTCGAGCTCCAGATCCTGCTCGTGACCGGCCGAGTCGCCATTGGCGGGCCGCTTTGAGGCTGACGGAGCAGTGACAAGCGTCTGTAGGCGCGAAATAAGCGATTCCTGCTCGCGCGTCTTCGCACGCAAGGCCTCCAGCTCGGACCTGAGCGCGACCTCGCTCTCGAACCGGCTGTCCCTTGCTCCAACTCGGCTGCGCAGACCACGTGTGGCGATCATGCCGTTGAGGCGCTCGATCTCGGCCCGTTGCTGGGCATTGACCTGCATGACCTCGTCGAGAGCGCGGACAGTCTTGCCCGATTCTGCGGTGATGGCTGCGAGCTCGCGATCGCGCTGCTCCAGCAGGCGCCGTGTCTCGGCGAGACGCTGCTCCACCGCCGGCAGGCGGTCCATGACAGTCTGCTCGAGCACACGGCGCGCGTTGACGTTCTGTTCCAAGTCCGAACGAAGCTGCGCCAGCTCGGCTTCCAAGGCGGCGACGGCCGCGTCGCGCCTGTTGACCTCGACCTGCTGGCGAGCGGCCGTCAGTCTCGCCTTCTCCAGCTTGGTTTCGAGATCATGGATGCGGATGGCGTACTGGGCGCGGAGCCTGTCGCGATCGACCTGGATCTCGCCTTCGGTCAACGGCAGAACGCGGCGGATGTGCTTGTAGGTCAGGCGCATGGCCCGCGCCCGGTAAATGGGCGCAAACGCCAGTGCGATGAGCGTGGCCACCAGGAAGCCCAGTACCACGAGCATGGCCGACTCGATCGTGATCACTGAGGCATCCCCGGACGCAATCCTGACAGCACAGCCAAGCGAGGCTGCAACCCTGGTGCAGCCCCGGCTACCTTACAACGCAGTCTCTTCCCATCCGATCCCTCGCGCGCGGCAGCAGACAGGCAAATCCGCTCAGAAGGGATTCCACGTCGGAGTCCGGGTATACTTCAAATACCCGACGTTGGCACCTAGGCGAAAGCCAATTCCTGAACGAATAGGTGCAAGCACCACGTCGCCGTGCTTCTGGAACTGAATGCCGACGCCACCGACGAAATAGGCGGAGCCCTGAACACCACCAAACCGGTTGTAGATATCGTACGGGTGCCGGAGGTTGTAGACGAGGATCATCGTTTTCGATCCTTCGCCGCCGAAATCGTAGCCGACGGACGGACCTTGCCAGTACACCTTATGCACGCCGGCGTCCTTGGTGTAGAGGGTTCCTTCCCCGTAGCGCAGCCCGGCGATGAAGGCGCCGCCAGCGTCCTCGCCCAGGATGTAGCCGTTCGGCCGCCCCGCCTTCTGGAAAGCATATTCGACGACGCTGGCCAAGCCTCGGCTCACCGAGCCGAAGAACGCATGACCCGTGTCGAGGATCTCGTTGCGCGAGTAGGTGCGGTCGTCATAGCGATCATACTCGCCGTAATCGGGCGGTGGCGGCGGATCACCGTAGCCGTTGTGCGGCTCCGGTGGAGGGCCATAGTCCCGCCCGTAGGGCGCGGGCCGGGGCTCGGAATAGGGCTCATAACCCGCACTCGACCCCGGCGGCGGAGGGACGTAAGCATCGCCGCCGCTGCCAGGCCGGTAGGCATCGTCAGGGCGATAGGCATCATCGGCGCGGTAGGCACCGCGCTGCGGATAATCGGCGCTTCCGCCGTAGCCGCTACTCGGCCGATAGGCGTCCTCGCGCGCTGCGTAGGCCCCAGCGGACGAAGGGGCAGGCTTCTCCCAAGGCAGCGGCTCCTGCGCACGGCTGGCGCCCGGCCCGAGCAGCGCCGCCGCCAATCCGATCGATGCGATGAGAGTGCCAGTCGTCCGGATGATCGAGCGCACTTCAAGCACGGCTCTACTCGTCATTATGCTGATGACCGAAAACGGTCGATGGATAATTCTGCGTCAACCATTCCGCAAAACTATTACCAAAGTGTGGCTGATCTGTCGGTCTACAGATCCATCGCGGCGGCCAGCGACGCGCGCCCCCAGACGACAAAGCCGGGATTGACGAACCGGTTGTCCGACTTCCCGTAGAGCAGGGGGGCCTTGTCGAGCGTCGTCACCAGTCCGCCGGCGGCGCGAACGATCGCGTCGCCGGCCGCCGTGTCCCATTCGCACGTGGCGCCGAATCGCGGGTAGATGTCAGCTTCCCCGCGGGCAACGAGGCAGAACTTCAGCGATGAACCGATATTGCGGCAGTCCACGATTCTGGGATCGTCAACGAAGCGATCGTTCTCCGGCGTCCGATGCGAGCGGCTGGCGACGGCAACGAGGCGGGCCGGGTCCGGCTCGCGCGTGCGGATTGGAGAGGGCCGCACATCCCTGAGGCCTTCAGGCTTCGTATCCGGAGAGATGCGAAGCTCTGCGGCTTCCCCGGCACCGAGCGTCAGGTAAAGCTGGTCGATGGCGGGCGCGTAGATGAGCCCGAAACATGGCACGCGCCCCACGACAAGTCCGATGTTCACGGTGAAGTCTGTTCCGCCGCGGACAAACTCGCGCGTACCGTCGAGCGGGTCGACCAGGAAAAAAGCATCATCGAGGGTTGGACATTCCCCCCGGCTCACTGCCTCCTCAGCCACGACGGGAATGCCCGGCGCGCAACGTCCAAGGGCTTCCAGAACAATCTCTTCTGCCTCGCGATCGGCAGCCGTGACCGGGCTCGCATCGGCCTTCGATTCGACGGCAAAACCGGCGCGGCGGTGGCGCATGATGGCTGCGCCGGCGGCGACGGCCGGCCCGAGGAGCTCGTTCGCAAGTCTCTTGTAGTCGACATCCATAAAGTGGAACTTCCAACCTCTTGATTCTGCGGGCTCTCCAGGGCCTTTGCTTCTGTTACGATTGTCTCAAGCAGCGGCGAACCAATCCCCAGGAAACTTCGATCGGAGGACAGGGCGCGGCGATCCGATCTTGGCAACGATATGGCAGCGCATGTATCAACACTTGAACCGCTTTTGGCAAGGAGTCGGTCCGCGTGAGCGCCTCCCGCGCATGGACCGCCCAACAATCTCTGGTTGAGGGGGCTTGATGAGTCAGCGCTCGCATCCCACCGATCTCGAGCTTGCAGCTCTCATCTCGAGCAAAATCTGTCACGATGTCATCGGTCCCGTCGGGGCGATCTACAATGGCCTCGAGATCCTGGACGAGGACGACGACGCGGAGGCTCAGTCCTATGCTCTCGAGGTCATCCGTAACGTGACGGAGCAGGCGTCGGCCCGGCTTCAATTCGCCCGGTTCGCGTTCGGCGCGGCCGGGTCGGCCGGCGCGGTCATAGACCTGTCGACGGCTGAGCAGATTTCGCGCGGGTTCATCGGCAACGGGAAGCACAAGCTGAACTGGCATTTACCGCCAGGTCAGATGGCCAAGGATCAAGTCAAGCTCCTGCTCAACATGCTTGCGAGCGCCGTTACTGCTCTGCCGCGCGGCGGCACTATAGATGTCGCGATGGCTGGAACTCTGGCCGAGCCGGCCTTTGCGATTCGCTGTCGTGGGGGCGGCGCCCGCCCGCCGCAACACCTGGCAGAATTCGTCCGAGGCGGTCCTTTGCCGAGGCTCGATGCCATGAGCATTCAAGCCTACTACACATGGCGGCTTGCGGGTGCGGCCGGCATGCTGCTCGAAATTCACAAGGAAGAGGCGGATATCATTCTGACTGCCCAACCAAAGGTTGCAACGCGCCGCTGACACTCAGAATCCGTAAGCAGATAATCTGAATGCCGTCGCATGACGGATGAACGCCGTTCAATATTAAGAGTTGACGGCGGAACTAATGAGTGCTGTTTTCCCGGCCGCCAGATCGGAGGGAATATCCGTTCTCCACGGGTCCTGAATGGTTTCTGGCATTCCGCTTTGGCGCTATCTGAATTCGGTAAGCCGAATGTGAGCCGACAAAGGCAATAGCTCACGTCGCGGGGGAAACATCCTACGGCCAATCCGGCCACACCAATCCAAAAAGGAGGTTCTTCTCTGCCCGCCAAGGCAATTGCGAAACTGCGTATGGAGGTCTCATGTTCAGGATGCTCACGTTGATCTGGGCAATGGGGATCGTATTGTATGCCCCGCAAGCTCAGGCCGTGGCGCCCATGGGCGAGTATGGTCCGTCGAGGACCGCAATGGTTTCCGAGGTGCAGACGAGCAAAACAGCTCCTCTGGCCAATCAAGTTAAGAAATCTGCAAAAAGGACAACGCGGGCCCGCCGCAAGACGGCTCAAAGGCATCGGGTGGCGCACGCGCGCAAATACACCCGGCATCATGCGACACGGTCGACGCGGGCGACGAGCCGGCGCGCTTCCCGCACCAGGCGGAGCAAGGCAGTGTACGCCTATCGCTCTCGTCGCATCACGGAGGTTGGGAGCCAGGCCAGCGTGAAGCAGCAGGCCAAGCGCAGCCCTCGGGTCGCCAGCAGCAAGACGCGGCGCAAGCACCGGTCCGTGCCGGTAGGCACGACGATGAGCGGGCTCGCCTCGTACTATTGGCAGCCGCAGCGGGTTGCATCTGGCGGGTGGTTCAATCCAAAAGCGATGACGGCCGCCCACAAGACGCTGCCGTTCGGCACCCGCGTCCGGGTCACAAACAAGCGTAACGGCCGCTCGGTCGAAGTGACCATCAACGACCGGGGGCCGTACGTGGGCGGTCGCATCATCGACCTTTCGGATGCTGCCGCAGGCGCGATCGGCATGAAGAGCGCCGGTGTGGTGCCCGTGAACGTCGAGGTGGTCGGCAGATAATGCCGCCAGCGAAAGGGGAGCGGCCTGTTGTCGTTGCTCCTCTTCACTCTGTTGATGAAGCCAACTCCCGCCCGAATCGCCCATCACTCCTGTGTTCATGACGAGACGTAGGCGCAAGATGAGATCGGCTCTGCTTGCTGCTTCGGCAGTCCTTTTGCTGCTCACTGGCTCCGACCACGGCCTTGCTGGCGAACCAACGCAGGCCTCGACCGGCGGCTGGCAAACAATCGTGCTGCGGGCTGAAACAGCTTCGGCCGCAAATCGCGGCCCGGCCGTGAAGTCGGTATTGCGGACCGGGTCCATCCGCAAGCACCGCCTGGAGGGCCTCGCCTCGTATTACCGCCACGGCGAGAAAACCGCCTCTGGTGAGCGGTTCGACAAAAGAGCTATGACGGCGGCCCATCCGACGCTGCCCTTCAACTCGCTCGTGCGGGTGACCGATCGCAAGAGTGGCAACAGTGTCGTGGTTCGAATCAATGATCGCGGCCCGTTTGTTCCCGGCCGCGTCATCGATCTGTCCGAAGCAGCAGCAGAAGCAATCGGCATGACACGCCGGGGGCTCACTCCCGTCAGTCTCGAGGTCCTGGCGGATTCTCATCACGTCAAATAGGGTTCGTACGATCTCGCTTCGCTGGCCGCCGTGGGCGTTGCCATCCGGGGCCCCGTCTGCCAGCTTGGGGCCCCTGATCGCATCCCCATTCGATAGTGCGCCAACCCGATGCTGTGGCTGCTGATTCTTCCACTCGGGATCGCTGCCGGCACGCTCGGCGGCGTGGTGGGCTTCGGCTCGTCGGTGCTGATCATGCCGGCGCTCGTCGCCGCGTATGGCCCCAAGGAGGCGGTGCCGATCATGGCGCTCGCCGCTCTGATGGCCAATGCCTCGCGCGTCGCGGTCTGGTGGCGCGAGGTCGACTGGCGGGTCAATGCGGCCTACTGCTTAACAGCCGTCCCCGGAGCGGCGCTCGGCGCGCGCGCGCTCATCGAGCTCGATGCACGCTTTCTCGAAGGGATGCTCGGGCTTTTTCTCATTGCCATGATTCCCATCCGGCGCTGGCTTGCCGCACGCGGCATCGGCATCGGCCTTGGCGGAATGGCCGTTCTTGGAGGCTTCATCGGCTTTCTCAGCGGGCTTGTTGCCACGACCGGCCCGATCAACACACCCTTCTTCCTCGCCTACGGCCTCGTGAAGGGCGCGTACATCTCGACGGAGGCGGTCGGCTCGGCGGCGATATCCATGACCAAGTCGATCGTGTTTCAGCGGTTCGGCGTCTTGCCGTTCGAAACCATAGCCCGCGGGCTTGCAGTCGGCTCCACGCTGATGCTGGGATCATGGCTCGCCAAGCGCATCGTCCTGAGGTTCGACGCTGCGCAGTTTCGCCTGCTGCTCGAGGCAATGATGATCGTGGCCGGCATCGCGCTCATCTGGGGCGCATTGGTGTCCTACTCTTGATGTGGGCGACCGGGAGCCACCACTGAGTTTCAGGTTTGGTTCATCCGGAAACTGCCGATAATTTGGTGCAAATTCCGGCATCTGAAGAGTCAGGCACCATGGCGCCTTCTGAGCACAATCCGGCTCTCGCCCGTATCCGCACGGCCATGATCGAGAAGAAGATCACCCAGGCCGAGCTCGCAGATGCCGCCGATTGCCATCCGAAGACCATTCAGAACCTGATGAATGGCCGGCCCGTGCGCGACCAAACCCTGTTCGACGTCTGCATGGTGCTGGGTCTCGACTTCGATGAGGTCAAAGCCCTGTTCCGCGGCCAGCCGATGCGGGATGAGCCAGGCCAGCCGGGCCTCAATGGCGAGGTCGCGCCCGTTTACATGGGAGCCTATACGCGGGCCGCAGTGGAGGACTACATCGGCAGCTATCTGACGCTGCGTCCGGGCTTCGCAGGTGGAGGCACCATCGTGGCCTATCGCACGGATATCGCCTGGGACGCGGAATGGCCGAGCCTGCTGTTCCAGGAACGCGACAGACCGGATGCGCCCTATTCGCATCGCGGCCGCCTTTACGTCCCGCCCGCGTCGATGTTCATTCACCTCGTCTCGCTCACCAAGGGCGCGATGCGGATGATCGTCGTCTCGCAGCTCGATCGGGTCGGGCAGATGCGGGGGATTATTACGACGCTGAACAAGCAGCGGGCGATGCTCGTTCCCGTCAGTACACCCATCGTCTATCGCAAGTATCACGAGTTTTCCGGCCTGCGCCTCGGTGAGGTCAATCCTGGCGAGGCGGGCTATGCCGATTACCGGCAAATTCTGGACGAAACGGTCCGCGAGGGTTATGCCCGCTTCGTAACGATTTGACGGCTGGGAGTAATCCGCCGCACCGCATCGGGAGGAATGCCGCCGTGACGAGCAGGACAATTCGGGTCGCAACATTCGACGGCCCTGGAGCCGATCCGGTCATCCGCGAGGTGCCCTGGCCGAAGGTGCCGCCCAAGGCGGCCTTGATCCAGATCGGCGCCTGTGGGGTCTGCGGGACGGACCAGCATATCCTGAAAGGCCACTGGCCAAAGCCGCTGCCATGGCCCTTCACGCTGGGGCACGAGCTTGCCGGCGTCATCGTCGAGATCGGCTCCGAGCTGAAGACCGACTTCATGGGCAAACCCATCGGCGTCGGCTCGAAGCTGATGCTCCCGCCGCTGATGCCGTGCGGCCACTGCGATTGGTGCCTGCACTATCCGGAGCAAGCCAATAAATGCCTGACGCCGGTCTACTACGGCCGTTATCTGGGCTTCGAAAAGCCGCCGCATCTGTGGGGAGGCTGGGCCGAGTACGTCTATGTCGACCTCGAGGAGCTGCCCGGAACGAAGATCTACAAGCTGCCTGACGACATGGGCCTTCTGCTCGGCACACTGTCTGAGCCATTGACCTCGTGCATTCGCGCATTCAACCGCGCGGTGAAAGCGGGCGGGTTCAAGTGGAATGACACCGTCGTCATCCAGGGTACCGGCCCGATCGGCATTCTGGCCATCGCGGCCGCCCAGGAGATGGGGGCAGGGCGCGTCATCGCGGTCGGTGCTCCGGAGGAGCCGCGCCTGAAGCTCGCCCGCGAGTTCGGAGCCGAGGCGACCGTCAACATCGAGGAGGTGACGTCGCCGGAGGAGCGCATCAGGCGTGTGCGTGACATCGTCGGCGGTTATGGCGCCGATCTCGTGATGGACTGCTCGGGTCACCCGACAGCCGGGCCAGAAGGCATCGAGTTCCTCCGCGACGGCGGCACCTATGTCGAAATGGGTCAGTTCACGGATGCTGGCAGCATCATGACGAGCTGGCACCGCATCTGCGCAAAGGACATCAACATTCTGGGCTCCTGGGCCTTCACGGCGAACGACCTGCCGCTCGGCGTCGACATGCTTTACAAGGCGCGGGACAAATATCCCTGGCGTAAGATGCAGACGCTCTTTCCCTTCACCGAAGAAGGCGTAAAGGAGGCCGTCGCGCAGGCGATGGCGATGAAAACGGTCAAGTCGACCATTGTTCCGTTCCCGCAGCTTCTCTGAACGACAGCCTCATTCTGAACCACAGATTGTAGATCGTCCGTGCCGCCCGTGTTGCGCACGTGCGCACATGTTTACCTTTCATTAGGGTTTCCGCTTTCATAACATTACCTCCGAGGGACCAGCAAAAAGCCACGATTGGACTGCATCTCAAGCCTGTCCCTCGAGTGTTCAGTGCAAGGCGTTTGTGGAGTTCGAGTGAAAATGTACAGGGTACGTACCGATGCGGCAGACACGATAACGCAGTGGTCTGTCCTTCTTGGTACCGTCCTCCTTGCCTGCGCAGCGTTGTTGATCGTTCTGCCTTCGACCGCATCGGCCAATTCCGCAAAGCCCAACATTGCAAGCCAGCTTGCGCCCACACGGTTCGTGGTGTTGCTCGACCGTCCTGTGGATTTCGAGGTCCTTTCTCTCACCAACCCGAACCGGGTCGTCATTTCACTGCCGGACGTCAAAATGCGCCTGCCTGCGGGCGGCGAAGATGCGGGTGCAGGCCTGGTGAAATCGTTCCGTGGCGGAGTGTCCGCACCCGGACAGGCTCGGGTGGTCATCGATGTCCGCGCACCCGTCATCGTCAGGCGATCGGAAATCCAAAAGCACGGCCGCGATCATCAACTCGTAGTCGATCTCGTACCAGCACCCTTTGGCAAGCTGCCGGCGCAGGCCGCAGCCAAGCGTCCGCTGATGGTTCAGCCGCCCCTGCCGCGGCCGGCTTCGCGGCCCGAGGAAATCGTTGCCCGCTCCTACAAGCCCGTCATCGTCATCGACCCTGGCCACGGAGGGCATGACACCGGCGCCAAGAAGAACGGGGTCGTCGAAAAGGACGTGGTGCTCGCATTCAGCAAGGTTCTTCGGGACAAGCTGGAAAGCACCGGCCGCTATCGCGTGCTGATGACGCGGGACAAGGATGTCTTCATCACCCTCGACGGGCGCCGCGAGATCGCCGAACGCAACAAGGCTGCGCTCTTCATTGCAGTTCATGCGGATTATGCCGGCGCCCACGCGCGCGGCGCGACAATCTACTCTCTCCGGGATAGCACAGCGGCGGCTCTGCAGCGTTCGGCCAAGTCGGAAGTGGTCAAGACCGTGCTGACGAACCAAGAGCTGTCCGGGGTCGAACGGAACGATGCGCGTGCCATCAAGGCGATCCTTGCCGATCTTGCGGAGCGCGAGGTGGAGGTCACAAAGGAACGGACGGACATGTTCGCCCGCTCCGTCATCGAATTCATGAGCGCCTCGACCCCGATGCGCCCCGATGCGGACAGGGAAGCGAACTTCCGTGTCCTGAAAACGGCGAAGGTGCCCTCGATCCTGATCGAGCTGGCCTACGTGACGAACCCACAGGACGCGCGCAACCTTCAGTCACAGGTTTGGCGCGACAAGGTCAGCGATTCCATCGTCACCGCCGTTGACAACTACTTCTCATTCCAGATCGCTCGCCTGCCGATGTGATCTGATCGATTCGCCGTGGGGGGAAAGGCGGCGCGAAGGCCGGCCCGCGACACTGGGGGCCGGCCTTCATTTTTCTTGCCGGTCGACAGCTTGGTTCCTGTCTCCGGCCCGGCGGAACTAGAGGATACTTGGCGGATGCGAAGGTTTCAGTCGCCACAGAAGCACGTCACACCACTCGCCCATTCGCGCCCCCCCTGAACCACTCGACCGCTGGCCTCTCTTCCAGTGCTCGCGGCCGCGACGCAATTTGAGACCCCCCGATCTGGGAACGGACAGCGGATGAAGGTGCTTCAGCATGGGCTGCTCCATCGTCTTGCTGTGCTGCGCCATCTTCGGCCAGTGCAGCCGCCGACATGCTCCGCGTGTTCGGCCCCCCATGGACCTGCAACGCAGGTCCGCCCGGCTTCCCTCGGCGGCGAATGTCTGATGGCGTAGCAGAAAGAGGACAGGAACGCGCGATCTCGCGCTGGAGTGACGACGAGCGTTCCATCCGGCGGCCCTGTCCATGTCCGCCTTGCGCCCGCCGGCAGTAAGGAAGGTGCCGGCTTCATTCTTGTTGTGACGTTCAGATGCCGCAAGCTGAGTTGCCGTTGAGCTCTGACGCGCACCTTTCCACGTGATGAGCCCAAGACCGAGCCACCACGGCGAGAAAACCGCCCGCACGTGCAGTCTAAGTGATTCGCGGCCGATTTGTTCTGAAAGCTGAGTTTCGCGATGCAACTCGCGCTGCCAGCAAAAAAGCCGGCACTTGTGGACCGGCCCTTTTGCTTGGCTGGAGTGGAGAGCAGGCAACCAATAGGTTGCCGCTCCAGCCTCCCTTACGCGCTCGCCGACGCCTCGGCGGCGGCAGCACTTGCGCTCGCCTCGCTTGCTTTGGCCGCCTGCTGCACGGCCTTCTGCACCTTCTCGAATGCCCGCACCTCGATCTGGCGAATCCGCTCGCGCGATACGCCGAACTCCGTCGACAGATCCTCGAGCGTGGCGGGCTCGTCCGAGAGCCGCCGCGCCTCGAAAATGCGCCGTTCGCGGTCGTTGAGCGTCGTCAGCGCCGATTCCAGGAAGGCCCTGCGGTGCTCCATCTCGTCCCGCTCGACGAGCTCTTCCTCCTGGTCCGGCGAGTCGTCGACCAGCCAATCCTGCCATTCGCCTGAGTCGAGATCGGCGCGCACGGGCGCGTTGAGCGACGCGTCGCCGGCGAGCCGGCGGTTCATGGAGATGACGTCCTCTTCCGGCACGCCCAAACGCTTGGCGATCGCCTTCACCTGGTCAGGCCTGAGGTCGCCTTCCTCCAGCGCCTGCAACTGGCCCTTGGCCCGCCGCAGGTTGAAGAACAGCTTCTTCTGTGCGGCCGTGGTCCCCATTTTCACGAGGCTCCACGAGCGCAGGATATATTCCTGGATCGATGCGCGAATCCACCACATGGCATAGGTGGCCAGCCGGAAGCCGCGGTCCGGATCGAAGCGTTTGACCGCCTGCATCAGACCGACGTTACCTTCCGAAATGACCTCGCTGATCGGCAGGCCGTAGCCCCGATAGCCCATGGCGATGCGCGCCACGAGCCTGAGGTGCGACGTGACCAGCTTCTGGGCAGCTTCGGCATCCGCATGCTCTTGCCACCGCTTGGCGAGCATGTATTCCTCGTCGGGCTCCAGCATGGGGAAACGCCGGATCTCTTCGAGATACCGCGCGAGACCGACTGACCCGCCCGCTATTGTCGGCAGCGATTTCGTGACCATCTCAGTTTCAGCCGAGTATCGTGACCTTGTGTTCGGCGGTGAAACCCGGTTGCTCCCTTCCGACCCGTCTCATCATCACTCAGTAGCGTGACGACACCAAGGCACAAGGACGCATGACACACAACCTGCGTTTGTGCGGTGACGAGAACGCTTGGTGATATCCACGGAACGGAAAATGACGCTTGGAGTTCCACCGCCCCCTACCTACATAGGACTGTTTGCTTGCCTGAACAGTCCCGCTCTCATTTCCTTGAACGTTCGAGCCTCCCCTGATCCGTCGCTTTGCGGAGCGCATCGCGCAAAGCGACGAGATCGGCCGGCAGCGGGCTCTTGAACCTGAGCATCCTTCCGGTGATTGGATGCTCGAAGCCCAAAAAGGTTGCATGCAGGGCCTGGCGGCCGAGCTTTTCCAGTGCGGCTCTGGCCTCCGGCGCGAGCCGCCGGGCACTGGCGGCGAAACGCGCTCCGTAGGTCGGATCCCCGAGCAGCGGGTGACCGATGTGGGCCAAGTGGACCCGGATTTGGTGCGTTCGGCCTGTCTCCAGCATAAGCTTGACCTTGCTGACCGCAATCCGGTGTTCAACATCAGCGTATTCTTCAATGACCCGGAAGTGGGTCACCGCGCGGCGCCCCTGGCCCGGCTTCACCACCGCCATCCTGGTCCGGTCTCGCACGCTGCGGCCGAGCGGCGCATCGATCGTTCCTTGCGGCCGGTCGAACTTGCCCCAGGCGAACGTCAGGTACGCGCGCTCCAGGCGCCCGTCGGCCCCGTGGGCAGCAAATTGCCTCGCAAGGCCCTGGTGAGCGGCATCGGTTTTGGCGATCACGAGCAGACCGCTCGTGTCCTTGTCCAGCCGATGAACGATGCCAGGGCGCATGACGCCGCCTATGCCGGACAGACTGGACCCGCAGTGGGCAAGGAGGGCGTTGACCAGCGTGCCTGAGGCATGTCCAGCCGCAGGGTGCACCACGATACCGGCCGGCTTATTGATCACGATCAAATGCTCATCTTCAAAGACGACATCGAGAGGCAAGGCCTCGGGTTGCGGCTGGGCAGTCTTGGGCGGCGGCACCTCCAGGGTCAGAATCTCGCCCGGTTTGACCCTTGTGCCGGGGTCTTCTATGGTCCCGCGCCGACCTCGGACGTGGCCCGCTTTTATCAGAGCCTGGATGCGGGACCGGCTGAGGTCTTCCAACCGCGACGCCAGAAATCGGTCGAGACGTTCGCCGGTCGCCTCGATCGGCACCTCGAGGCGAAGGTGCTGGGCGCGCTTGGTCATTCGACTGGCAGTGCCCCCGAACGAGGATTCATGTTGATGCCAAGTCCCTCACCAGCAGATCCCGCAGCAATAGGCGAGGCCGCGCCGGCGCCCGACGTCGATGCCAGGCAGGTGCGCATCCTCAAGCTCGTGGTCATCTTCCTTGGCATACTACTTTTTGCCGGCTTTGCCGTCGTGATCGGGCGGATCGCCTATCTGGCCACCCACCCCGGCCGCAGCATTGGCGCGACGACGAACGCTCAAGATATCCGGTTAACGCTGCCGCCCGGGGCCGCCATTCGCAGTACAGCCGTATCGGGCGACCGCATGACCGTCCAGTACGAGTCACCGGAGCAGACGGGCATCGTCATCATCAATCTGACGACCGGGCAGGTGGTCAACCGCATCACCTTCCACCCTGAGGCGCCGCGCCATTGACGCAGCTTGCCTAGCCAGGCCCGGGACAGCCAATTAGCCGCTTGATTGCGCAGCCCCGGTCACCTATAGGTTCCCCACCAGCGCTGCCCCGTTCGTCTAGTGGCCTAGGACGCCAGCCTCTCACGTTGGTAACAGGGGTTCGAGTCCCCTACGGGGCGCCAAGGAAACCTTTTATTTTCAATAGCCTAAATTCGCTGGCACACCAACCCGCGGTCTGAGGTGGGACATTTTCAGCCCGCCTTGTTCTCCTGCGACCTCATCAGATGCCCTATGGCAGCTGCGGCCATTCGCTAGCCCTCGGCCTCCCGGGTGGTACCACTCGGCCTCTTTCAGCGACAGACAGCCAAAGATGGACTGTCAGTTGCCGAAGCCGTTGGCCGTGAACGGCATCCCGTACTCGGTCACGAGACAGGTCAGGTCGCCGATAGGGCTGCCGTCGATGATCTTCTGCAACTCTGGCAGCGATCTGGATCGTCACGGGCCGGCGATTGCGGTTCTCGTGCGCGGTGGACTTTGGGGGCAGCCGAGTGTCTGCTCAAGCTGCTGATAAAGGAGAGCGGGCGCTTCCCACGGCACAGGGAACGGGGTGGGGCAAGAAAAGAGCGCGCCTTTCATCCGACTGTTTCGGCTGAGCGTCAGCGCCAGTCGTCTGCTCACGTACACTCATTGATGTGATTCAGCGATACACTTTGGCTCGCCAGACAGACCGCAGTCGGGCTATTCTTGATCACCGGCGCTGCGATGGGCCGACCTACGAAGGATTCGGCAGCGCCGGAAACCGGGAGAGAGCATGGCGGCGTCCGAGGGCACCCATATCGGCATCGACATCGGTGGCACATTCACCGACGTCATCGCGATCGGACGAGACGGAACCACCATCTTCAAGGTGCCATCGCAACGGGCACATCCGAGCGAGGCCGTAGCCGCGGCACTGGAGAAGCTCTCGCGTCAATGGAATATCCGGGGTGAGGACATCCGCCGCTTCGCACACGGGACGACTGTGGCAACGAACGCAGTCATCGAGCGGAAGGGTGCCCGCGTAGGACTCATTACGACAGAGGGGTTTCGCGACATCCTCGAGCTCGGCCGCCAGATCCGCCGTCAGCTCTACGACCTTCGCCTCTCTCCCGAGACGCCGGCGTGGCTGGCTCCGGGGGCACGCCGGGTCGAGGTGCGCGAGCGGATCGCCGCGGACGGGACAGTGCTGGTGCCGCTCGACGAAGCCTCGCTGGAGGTTGCGATTGCTGCTCTGAAGGAGCAGGAGGTCGAGGCCGTGGCAGTCTCGCTCCTGTTCTCCTTCATCAATCCGGAGCACGAGCTGCGGGTGGCGGAACGCCTGCGGGCAGCGATGCCGGGCATTCCAGTCTCCCTGTCCTCTGAGGTCGATCCGGCCTTTCGGGAGTACGAGCGCACCGTGGTTACGGCGTTCGATGCGTACATCAAACCCGTCGTGGACCAGTATCTCGGCGACATGGAGGAGCATTTGGCCGCGGCGCGCGTACGGGCGCCGTTGCAGGTCATGCAATCGCGCGGAGGTCTGGCAGCGGCCTCAGTCGTACGGAAGCGGCCCGTACGGCTGTTCCTCTCGGGGCCGGCAGCAGGGGCACTCGGCGGTGCGGCCGTGGGTGCCGAGGCCGGGTACAATGACCTGATCACGATCGATGTCGGAGGAACGTCGAGCGACATCGCGCTGGTCCAGAACGGACAGGTCGAGGTCCGGCCGGAGGCGAAGATCGCCGGCTATGCGGTGCGCGTGCCGATGCTCGACGTGACGACGCTCGGCGCCGGCGGCGGCTCGATTGCCTGGATCGACACGGGCCGCGGCTTGCGTGTCGGGCCACAGTCGGCGGGCGCCGATCCTGGGCCGGCCTGTTATCGCAAGGGCGGGCGCGAGGCGACGGTCACGGATGCCTCCATCGTGCTCGGCTATCTCGATCCGGCATTCTTTGCTGGCGGGACGATGTCCCTCGAGTCGGAGCTTGCGCACCGGGTGATCGAGGAGACCATCGCACGCCCGCTCGGGATCAGCGTCGGAGAGGCGGCCCTCGGCATTCATCGGATCGCCAACGCGCATATGGCGGACGGCATCCGCCTGGTTTCGGTCAATCGCGGCTACGACCCGCGCGAGTTCACGCTGGTACCCCTCGGTGGTGCCGGTGGCCTGCACGCGACAGCCCTGGCGGTCGAGCTTGAAATCCGGCGAATCCTCGTGCCGCGCTTCCCTGGGGTTCTGGCTGCGGCCGGATTGCTCGCGGCGCCGATCGCCCACGAGGTGTCGGGTGCGTTCCATTCGCCGCTCGAGTCGACTGAGCTCGGAGCGATCCAGGCGCTTCTCGCAGAGCTCGATGCCCGGGCCGAGGAGCTGATGCAGGCCGAGCAGATCGACGGGTTGAGACGAGAGCGCCGCACGCTCGCCGACGTCGGCTATATGGGACAGAGCCATTTCATCGAGGTCCCGCTGGATCTCGAGGCGAGAGACCCGCTGTCTGCGCTTTATGCAAGCTTCGAGGCTGCCCACGAGCGGTTGAATGGGCATAGGACAGGGGCGCCGGCGAAAATCGTGAATCTGAGGACGGTCCACATCGCCTGGCTTCCCAAGGTTGCGGTCGGCGGCAGGCCAGGAGCGCATGCGGGCGAAGCCCGAAAAGGCGAGCGGCCCGTCTGGTTCCCAGGTGAAAGCAAGCCGTGTCCGTCCGGGATCTATGAACGCAGCCTGCTCGCCATGGGTGAGCGGGTCGTCGGCCCTGCGGTGATCGAGCAGGAGGATTCGACCACACTCGTGCCGCCCGGCTGGCAGGCGACAGTCGTGGCCGGAGCGGCCCTCGAAATGGAGAGAGCCTCGTGAGCAAGCCGCAGACGATCGTTCAGAGTGTCGACCGCTTCGATCCCGTCACGCTCGAGGTGCTGCGCCATCGCCTCGACTGCATTGCCGAGGAGATGGAGACGACGCTTCTCAAGAGCTCGTGCTCGCCAATTGTGAAGGAGGGGCTCGATGCGTCGGCCAGCATATTCACCCTCGACGGCACAACACTAGCCCAGGCCTGCGCCATCCCCATCCATCTCGGAACGCTTATTCCGGCGGTCGGCGAGATCATACGCGCGTTCCCCGTAGAGCGCATGCAGCCGGGCGACATCTATATCCTCAACGATCCCTACTGCGGTGGGACGCATCTGCCCGACTTCGCCGTCGTCATGCCTGTGTTCGCCGGGCAGCGGCCGATCGCGCTCGCCGCCACCATGACGCATCACCAGGATGTCGGCGGCAAGACAGCCGGCTCGGTGCCGACGGACTCGACCGAAATCTACCAGGAGGGTCTTCGCGTGCCGGCCGTGCAATGGGCGCGCGCCGGCCAATTCGACGAGACGCTCACAAAAATCCTGCGCCAGAACGTGCGCATTCCCGACATTTTCCTCGGCGACCTGCACGCTCAGGTCGCGGCCTGCAAGATCGCTGCGATCCGGCTTGCCGCCACGGCATCGAAGCTCGGCGACAACACGATCCTGGCGGCCTTCGAGGCACTCCTCGATCGCTCGGAGACTATGACGCGCGAGGCGCTGCGGAAGCTGCCGAAGGGGACTTGGCGCCACGTCGATTACTTGGACAACGACGGCATAGACCTCGACCGGCGCATCCGAATCGAGGTCGCGGTCACACTGCCTGGCGACGGGAGCATCCATTTCGATCTGACGGGAACGAGCCCGCAGGTGCGCGGTCCAGTGAACTGCGTACCGTCCGGCAGCCTGGCTGCCGCCTGCTTCGCCGTCCGTGCTGTAACGGATCCACTGATCCCCAACAACGGCGGCTGCTTCCGGCCGATCTCGCTCGAGCTGCCGGCGGGGAGCCTCGTCAACCCGCGCTCGCCGGCACCGGTCAATGCCCGGACGGCGACCATCAAGAGGATCTGCGGGACGATGCTGTCGGCGCTCGCCGCCGCGGCCCCAGATCGCGTGCCGGCGCCGAATAGCGGCCATCTCCTGGTCATGGCGTTCGGCGGACAGCGAAAAAATGGTGAGAGCTTCGTCACGGGCGATCTGCTGGCCGGCGGCAGCGGGGCGGGGTGCGGGTTCGACGGCATCGATGCGATCGAGTCCGACGTCACCAACTGCATGAACCTGCCTGCCGAGGCCATGGAGCTCGAGGCGCCGATCCGCGTCAACCGTTGGAGCCTCAAAACGGATTCTGGCGGTGCTGGCACTTGGCGCGGCGGACTGGGTCAGATCAAGGAGTTCGAGGTGCTCGACGATGTCGAGGACAGCTTGTCATTTTCCCATCGAGGAGAGCGCCACTTCGTACCGGCGGCCGGCGTAAACGGCGGGGGCTCGGGTGCGTTGGCACGCTCGTGGATCACGCGCAAGGACGGAACCACGGAGACGATCCAGTCCAAGATCGTCACGCGCATGGCCCCCGGTGACAAGCTGGTCATCGAGACGGCCGGTGCAGGTGGCTACGGCCCGCCTGAAGAGCGTGACCGGCAAGCGGTCGAAAGAGATGTGCTGGACGGAAAGATCAGTCGGGAGGCGGCTGAGAGCGTTTACGGTCGGAGCTCGTGAAACCGAAGAGGAAGCCGGATACTGGATAGGGCCAAACCGGAAGCGAAATGCAGCGCACGCGGAATAATCCTGTGCTTGCCGGGTTTGGTCATTTCGCACAAGATAATGCCGTTTTAACAATACGAGAGAGCTCGGCAGATTGGTGACCGAGCATAGGGAAGGAGGGTGCCCATGTGGGAGTACAGGTTCGACTGCTTTTTCAAGCCGTCACGAAGGCTCATTTTCGGCGCGCTGGCCGCGCTGATCCTGTCCACAGGTCTCGGCGGGCTGACTGCCGACGCCGAAGCGAAGTCGCGTTTCGTGTTCGCCAATGAAAGCGATTACGACACTGTCGATCCTCATGCTGCATTCGATGTCGGCCGGATCGCCGTGCGGCTCAACCTCTATGACGGACTGATGCGGTGGCAGAAAAATCCGGCTCAACTCGAGCACTGGGTAGCTGAAAGCCACACGATTTCCCCCGATGGGCTCACTTACACCTTCAAGCTGCGCAAGGGCGTCAAATTCCACGACGGCACCGAGGTCAAGGCCAGCGACGTCGTCTACTCGATGGAGCGCATTCTGGCCCTTGGAAAGGGCGCAGCTTCCCTTTTCAAGACCATGATCGCTCCCGGCCAGACGAAAGCGATCGACGATTACACGGTCGAGTTCAAGCTTATGAAGCCGTCGGCCATTTTCCTGTCGATTGTGCCGGAAATTCACATCGTCAACGAAAAGCTCGTCAAAGCAAATGAGGTGAACAACGATTGGGGCGCCGCCTGGCTTTCAAAGAACGAGGCCGGCTCGGGTGCCTACAAGCTCACGCAATTCGACCCGGCTATCGGTTTCGTCGCCGAGCGCAATCCGGACCACTTCAAGGGCTGGGGGCCCAAGTACATCGATGAAATCGAGTTTCGGGGCGTGAAAGACACGAATACCCGCGTGCTCGGTCTCATCAAGGGCGACTTCAACGGCATCGGTGGCTACCTGCAGACCGATCAGATCAAGCGCCTCGAGGATTCTGGGAAAGCGAAGATTCTCGAGGCCGAATCGATGCGCGTGATGATGATGCAGTTCAACACGCAGCGCCCGCCGCTCACGGACGTGCATGTGCGCCGGGCGTTGAATTACGCGTTCGATTACGACGGGTTCAACAAAGAGATTCTGGGCGGGCTCGTCGAGCGCAATCCGACGCCGCTGCCCAACACGATCTGGGGCGTGCCTAAGGACGTGAAGGGATACAGCTACGATCTCGACAAGGCGAAGGCCGAGCTTGCAAAGGCGGCCGTCAAGGTCGATCGGCCGCTCGAGATCGTCTACCTCACTGGCTTTGCGCAGAGCGAGCAGGCGGCCCAGCTTTATCAGAATGGCCTGCAAAAAATCGGAATCCAGTCCAAGGTCGTCGGAACGCCCTGGCCGACGGTTGTCGAGAAAGTGGCCAAGGTGGAGACCACGCCCGACATTTCGGTCTACTGGATCTCCACCTACTACGCCGACCCGCACAATTGGATCGGCGAGATGTTCCACTCGGCCAACGCGGGCACATTCAAGAACGCGCACCATTACAAGAACCCGAAAGTGGATGAGCTGCTCGACAAGGCGCTCCACTCGACCGATCAGGCAGAGCGGGCAAAACTTTACGAGGAGGCAACCCGCATCGTCGTCGAGGACGCGCCGGGGCTCTGGATCTATAATACGAAGTGGTACGGTCCTTACTCGAAGAACCTGCAGGGCATCGTGTTCTGTCCGATCGGCAATGCGCAGGAGATGCGCACGGCGTATTACGAGTAGCCGCGCGGGAACGGCATCCTTGGCGTGGTTAATCCGCTCGAACTTGTCTCGGATTGGACTAGCCTTGCTCTCATCTGACTGGGATGGCGATCGCTTTCGCCATCCCGGGCACCCGCCGCGATGGTCCGTAGCCCTCTGAGCGAAGATGCGAATTCTCGTTCTGATCGCGAAACGCCTGGCTTGGTTCATTCCGACGGCCGCAGGTCTGATTGCGATCGTCTTCTTCATTTCTCGGGTCATACCCTCCGACCCGGTCGCGATGCTCGCCGGAGAGACGGCCAGCCGCGAGCAGGTCGAGGCATTGCGCGCGAAGCTCGGACTTGACCGGCCGCTCATTGTCCAACTTGGTGACTACTACTGGCAGCTCCTGCATGGCGACCTCGGCATCAGCATCTTCACGAACCGGCCGGTCGCCGAGGATCTGTTCGCCCTTTTGCCGGCAACCGTTGAGCTGACCGTCGTGGCGATGATCCTTGCGGTCGTCATCGGCATACCTTTCGGTGTGCTCTCGGCTCTGAAGCGCAATTCCCTTCTCGATCACGCGCTTCGCATTATCAGCGTTGCCGGTTTGGCGATGGCGAGCTTCTGGCTGGCGCTCATCCTGCAGCTCATCTTCTCAATGGATCTCGGCTGGCTGCCGCTGCAGGGCCGTATCAGCGGCTTTCCGCCACCGGCTGTTACCGGATTCATGACGATCGATGCGGTTCTTGCCGGGCGCATGGATCGGCTGTGGGATTCGCTGCTGCACCTGTGCCTGCCGGCGATCACGCTGGCCGTGCCGGCCCTGGCGACGGTGGTCCGCTTCACGCGGGCTGGTGTGCTCGACACGTTGCAGAAGCCCTTCGTCACCTACCAGAGCGCCATCGGCATTCCGCGCTCGCTGATCGTATGGAAGTACGTGTTGCGCAATGCGATCACGTCAACGATCACGCAGATCGGCCTTCTCTTCGGCATCTTGCTTGCCGGGGCTGTGGTGATCGAAACGGTGTTTCAGTGGCCCGGCATCGGCGCCTATGCGTTCGAGGCGATCCTTCAGTCCGACTATGCCGGCGTGATGGGCTTCACCGTCTATGCTGGCGGCGTGTTCATGCTGATCAATCTGATGGTCGACATCACGCACGAGATCATAGACCCGCGGGGGAGCGGCGCATGAGCGTTCTCGCCAAGCTCATCCGCGACCGGTCCGCGCTCCTCGGCCTTATCCTCGTCGGTATCGTGGTGCTGGCGGCCATTCTTGCGCCCGTGATCTCGACGCATCCGGAGGCGGTCTGGGACATGAACCCGAAAGTCCGCCTGCAGCCGCCGAGCGCGGAGTGGCTGTTCGGCACGGACCGGATGGGCGCCGATATCTATAGCCGCGTCGTCTTCGGTGCCCGTATCACGCTGGTGATTGCGATCGTGGCAGTCGGCGCCTCGCTGCTGATCGGCGTACCGATCGGACTGTGGGCCGGGTGGCGAGAGAACTGGATCGGCGAGGGCCTGATGCGAGTCTCGGATATCTTTCTCGCCGTCCCCCAGATCGTTCTTGCCATCGCCATCGCGCAAACCCTCGGGCCTTCGATCGAGAACGTCATTCTTGCGCTCTCGATCACCTACTGGCCTTGGTTCGCCCGGCTCGTTTACGCCGAGGTGCGCGCACTGAAGAAGGAGACCTTTATCGAAGCGGCGATCGCGCTCGGTATGCCGCAATGGCGGATCGTGCTGCTGCACGTCCTGCCCAACGTCTCCTCGCCCATCATTGTGCGGTCATCGATCGGCATGGGCTTCACGATCCTGACGGCGGCAGCGCTGGGGTTCCTCGGTCTCGGTGCGCCTCCGCCCGCGCCGGAGTGGGGCCGCATGATCTCGGAGTCGCGGGAGTTCCTGCCTGAGGCCTGGTGGTATGCCCTGGCGCCGGGCCTCGCCATCTTCATCGTCGTGATGGGCTTCAATCTCCTCGGGGACGGGTTGCGCGACGTCCTCGATCCACGCATCCGGCGCGGTCATGAGCACTGACCTGCTGCTCGAGGTTCGCGATCTCAGGATCAGCTTCGGCACTGAGGCGGGGATCGTGCACGTTCTTGACGGCGTCAATTTGAGCATCCGGCGCGGAGCCATTATGGGTCTCGTCGGCGAGTCCGGCTGCGGGAAGACGACGCTCGCGCGCTCCGTGCTCGGCATTCTGCCGCCGAATGCGCGAAACGACGGCGGGTCCATCCGTTTCGACGGCATGGACATCCTCGCCATGAACCGCACGGCGTTCGAGCGCGACATCAAGGGCCGCCGGATCACCTTCGTGCCGCAGGATCCTTACGGCTCGTTCAATCCGCTCTTCCGCATCGGCGACCAGATCATGGAGCTGATGAAATGGAAGTCACCGCGGCGCGATCCTGGCGAGCGCGGCCTCGGTGCATTGATGACGCCATACCCGCGCGCGCGACGGCGGGCGGATCGCGAGGCGGCTCTAGCCATGTTGCGGGAAGTGCAGATCCCCCAGCCTGAGCAGGCGTTCAGGAAGCTGCCGGAGGAGTTCTCCGGGGGCCAGCGTCAGCGGCTGATGATTGCCATGGCGCTGATGACGGAGCCCGATCTCATCATTGCGGACGAGCCCACGACGGCGCTCGACGTGACCATCCAGGCGCAGATCCTGAAACTACTGAAGCGGCTCGCCAAGGACCGCGGCGTCTCGGTGCTATTGACCACGCACGACATGGGCACCGCCTACGAGATCTGCGATGACATTACGGTCATGTATGCCGGACAGGAAGTCGAGACGGCACCCGTCGAGGTCTTCTTTCGAGAGCCGCGGCATCCCTACACGGCCCGGCTGCTCGAGAGCCTGCCGAACCCGAGCGGCGAGATCCGTGAAATCGGCGGCGAGATTCCGAGCCTCATCAATGCGCCGACCGGGTGCCGTTTCCATCCGCGCTGCTCTTCGGCGATCCCGGTGTGCGCGCATGAGCGCCCCGGCATCACGGGCGATGTTCATACGGTCCGCTGCTTCAATCCGATCACCCATCCCGCGGGAGCCGAATCGTGACGGCGTCTGGACCCATTCTGGAAGCCGTCGGACTGTCCCGGCACTTTACCCTGCGGAACGCCTTCGGTCTGCGCGCCGGCACCATCAAGGCGCTTGACGACGTCTCCTTCGAGGTAATGCCAGGCGAAACTCTCGGCATCGTCGGCGAGTCAGGCTGCGGGAAAACCACACTCGGCAAGACGCTGGCCGGTATTCACACACCGACGGCTGGGCGCATTGTGTTCGAAGGCACCGACGTCACGGCCCTCAGCCCGGCCGAGCGCCGCGGCATTGCCCAGCGGCTGCAGTATATCCACCAGGACCCGGGAAATGCGCTCGACCCACGCTGGAGAATTTCCAGCTCGCTGGACGAACCGCTCGCCGTTCACACTACGTTGCCGCGGTCCGAGCGACGGGCGCGAGTCAAGGAGATACTAAGTGCTGTCGGCCTGCCCGAAAGCCATCTGGATCTTTACCCGCACGAGCTCTCCGGTGGACAGCAGCGCCGCGTCGGCCTGGCGCGCATCCTGACGCTGAAGCCGAGGCTCGTCATTCTGGATGAGCCGACATCGGGCCTCGACGTGTCGGTGCAGGCGACGGTGCTGAAGCTGTTCCGGCAGCTCCGGCAGCAATTCGATCTCACCTATCTCTTCATCTCCCACGATCTGTCGGTCGTTCGCATGATGTGCGATCGGGTCGCTGTGATGTACCTGGGCCGCATCGTCGAGATCGCACCGACGCCCGATCTGTTCGCCAATCCGCGGCACCCCTACACGCACTCACTGCTGTCCGCGATTCCAGTAATCGGGGGTCGGCGCGTCACCGATACGTTCGTGCTCGAAGGCGAGCCGCCCGATCCCAGCCAGCTTCCCGCAGGCTGTCGCTTTCAGGCCCGCTGCCCCATGGCGGCACCGCTTTGCGCCGAGCGTGATCCTGTTCTCGATCCCCTCTCGGACAAGCACAAGGCTGCCTGCCATTTCTCAGGAGCGGTGAATGCCTGACCTGTCTTCCCGTCGCGTTCTGGTGACTGGCGCGGCCGCGGGCATAGGGCTCGCGACGAGCCGCCGACTGATGAGCGCTGGTGCTGCCGTCTTGATGTGCGACAAGGATGCCGATGGCGTGCGCGCGGCAGTCGATGAGCTTGGCAAGTCAGCAGGCAATCCGCAGGCCATCATTGCCGACGTCACCGATTCAGCCTCCATCGACCGCGTTGTCTCCGAAGCAGGGCTAGTCGACGGCCTCGTCAATTGTGCCGGCGTTTATCCAGTCACCTCGATGCTGGAGCTGAGCGCGGACGAATGGGACCGCGTACTGACGCTCAATCTGCGCACACCATTTCTGCTCACCAAGGCAGTTTGCAAAAGAATGATTGCTGCAGGCCGCGGTGGCTCGATCGTGAACATCTCCTCGACCGCAAGCATTCTGGCGCGGCCCGGGATCGCCCATTATGGCGCCTCGAAGGCCGGGCTCAACCAGCTCACGCGCGTTCTCGCGATCGAGCTTGCGCCATATGGCATTCGCGTAAATGCAGTGTTGCCGGGCGTGATCGCAACGGAAACCGTCAAGCAAAGCCTCACCGATCCTGCAGCCAAGGCAGAAATGCTGGCGAAGCAGGGCCGGATCCCGATGGGCAGGCTCGGCGAGCCGGAGGAGGTGGCCGAGCTGATCGCTTTCCTGCTTTCGGATGCGGCCTCGTATTCGACTGGCGGCTTGTTTACTGCGGACGGCGGATTTTCTCTCGGGATCAGCCGATACTCATGATTGGGGGGTTCAGTTGATGAACTGCCCGCCATCGACGTCGATCACCTCGCCGGTAATGAAGTTCGGCGTGACCGTCGCCAGGAATGCCACGACCTCCGCGATGTCCTCCGGTGTTCCGAGTCGTTGAAGTGGAATCGAGGACAGGATCATATCGCGCCGCTCGCTAATCAGCCTGTCGGTCAGGTCCGTGTGTATCGAGCCCGGACAAATTGCGTTCACCGTCACAGCGGGCGCCAGCTCCTTCGCGAGGCCGCGGGTAAGGCCCAGAACGCCGGCCTTTGCCGTGCAATAGGCGAAGCGGCTCACGGCCATCGGGCCAGCCCCGTTGTTGGCGCTGACAGACGAGATGTTGATGATGCGGCCCGCCCCCTGCTTCAGCATTTGCGGAGCCACGGCTTTGCACCAATTGAATTGGCTCTTGAGATTGACGGCGATGGTCTGGTCGTATTCAGCCTCGCTGATCTCGATGAGCGTTTTTGGCTGCGATATTCCCGCATTGTTCACGAGCACGTCGATGCGCCCAAACTGGCGGATGATTTCGGCGCCCCAGCGCTGGGCCTCGTCGTAAAGGGAAACATCGGTAACGATCGGCATTGCGCGGCGCCCACACGCCTCGACGGCGGCCTTGGCTTCGCTGAGCTCCCCCTCCAAGCGATCGACCAGCGCGGTATCGAATCCGCGGCGCGCCAGCGCCAGCGCCGACGCTCGCCCGATCCCGCGAGCCGCGCCGGTGACCACGGCCAGTCCAGTTGAGGCGTTGGTCATGAGCATCTCCTTGCGCCGCCTGCCGACATGCAGTTACCTGATTTCCGAGGAAACACGCTAACCGCTGGTTTCAACGACATCAATCGCCAGCCCTGGAGGAAGCCATGTCAGAAGAGGCCGTCATTGCGGAAGTCTCGGCGGAACGCATCCGGGAGGACGTCGAGCGGATCGTGCGTGAGCTTCCCTACCGGGCTGCCGGCAGCGAGAACGGGCGGCGTATGGCCGAGTACAGCCGCGCCGCCCTGCAGGCCGCTGGATTGACCGATGCGGTCGTGCACGAGCTTCCGGCAATTGTCTCATTTCCAGAGCACGCCGAGTTTCGGGTCGAAGCGCCGACGGAGCTCGCAATCCAGGCCAACACGCTGGGCCATTCGCTGCTCACGCCGGAGGACGGCATCAGGGGCGAGCTCGTCTATGTCGGCTCCGGCGCTTATTCCGATTACGAGGGCAGGGACGTACGGGGAAAGATCATCCTGACCGAGCTCTCCTATGCTCCCGCGCGGCATGAGAAACAGCGCATCGCCGGTCAGGTCGGCGCCATCGGCGCGGTCATGATGAACTGGGGGCCTCCCGACAATACGGCGGTGCCCTTCGGCTCGGTGAAGCCGGTCTGGGGCAATCCAACACCGGATAATTACAAAACCGAAATGCCGACGCTGCCCTGCATCGGCATTGCGCGCACAGTTGGTCTCAAGCTCAAAGAAATGTGTGCTGCCGGCCCTGTCCACGTCTGGTTCCGTACACACGTCGAGAACGGCTGGCGCCCGGTGCAGATTACGGTCGGCCGGATGCCTGCTCCGGCGCAGTCACCGGAAGCGAAAGACTTCATTCTCGTCGGTGGGCATCAGGACAGCTGGTTCGGTGAGGCGGCAACGGACAATCCCTCCGGCAACGCCTGCAAGATGGAGCTTGCCCGCGTCTTCTACCGGCATCGGGACAAGCTGCGCCGCGGGCTGATGTTCGGCTTCTGGACGGCGCACGAGACCGGCACCATGGCCGGATCGGCTTGGTTCTGCGATCGCCATTGGGACGAGCTGCGCGAGCACTGCGTCGCCTACCTCCAGATCGACCAGCCCGCCATCATCGGCACCACGGAGTGGAATACGGCGTCCAATGCCGAGCTGAAGGTGTTCCATACCGAAATAGAATCACGGCTGCTCGATTGCCCAATACGCTGGCACCGCGCGGTGAAGAACGGAGATTCCAGCTTCTTCGGCATCGGCATCCCGATGTTCCAGGGTGAAGGCGCCTATACCGAGGTGGAGCTGAAACAGACGGCGCTGGCCAGCTTCGGCTGGTGGCACCATTCCATCGAGAACCGGCTCGACAAGATCGATTGGGCCGCGATGCAGAAGCACATTCAGGTCTATGCCGCCTACCTCTGGCGATTGTGCACAGAGCCGGTGCTGCCATTCCGCTTCACGCCCGTCGCCGACGAGTTGATTGCGCGGCTGGAGCAACTCCGGGACGCAGGGGCCAGCATCGGCCTCGATACCGCGCTCAGCCCCGCCCGGCGCCTTCGTGAGCAAGCACAGGCGCTCGATGCGGCAGCTGAAAAGGAAGCCGAGCGCTTCCGTGCCGGCACCGGCTCAGAGGACGCGGCCCTGCTCCTCAACGGCGCGATGAAGCGGCTGTCCCGCATTCTCGTGCCGTTGCAGTCGACGGCGATCGGCACCTACGGTCACGATCCCTACGGCTATACCCCGCAAACGACCGTCATTCCGTGCCTCTACGACGTACCGAAACTTGCGCGCCTGCCGGACGGACCCGAGCGCTGGATGCTGGAGACCGCCCTTGTTCGGGCCCGCAACCGGGTCGCCGATGCGCTGAGCGATGCGGCCGATGTGATCTCGGTGGCGCTGGCCCGTATGAGCTAGCTCTGCTTTCGGCTCAGGCAGGAGAGGCCGACCGTCCAGTGGAGCTCAACACCAGCTCGACCGGCGCGTACGCCCGCCCGTAGGGTAGATGGGCGGCCCCCGGTGGGAGCCGCCGGTGAGAGTTAAAAAGCTTTGGTCGCTTCCGGACGGTATTTGTTCCGCGGCACGAAGCCGGAGCGTTCGGCCGGACGTGGGTTGCGAACCCAGACCTCGCGGTTCGGATGCATCCCGCCGCCGCGCGTGGCCGGGACCGCGGTGTGCCGGGCGCGATGAAGCAGGCGCGTGTCCGCCTCCCCGCAGTTCGGATGAATGCCGCCGTTGTCCGCAACCACCTTCTCCCAGGCGGCCTTGCGCTTTGCGTAAACGGCAGGATCGCTGAGCGGCGTGCAGTTGATCTCGTTGCGGTTCAGGTCGACGACGATCTCGTCGCCGTCCTCGATGAAGGCGATCGGGCCGCCGATGGCAGCTTCCGGGCCAACGTGGCCGATCACGAGCCCGACGGAACCGCCGGAGAAGCGGGCATCCGTCATCAGAGCTACAACGATCCCCCTCTCACGGCAGAGCGCCGTAATGCGCGAGGTCGGATCGAGCATCTCCGGCATCCCCGGAGCGCCGCTCGGGCCCTCATAGCGAACGACGATCATGTCGTTGTTCTGGAACCGCTCGGGCGTGGCGTCGAGCGCCGCGAGCAGGTCCTGCTCGCCCTCGAAGACGCGGGCGCGGCCGCGGAAAACGTTGTTCTCGAGGCCGGCCTCGACGCCCGCCAGCTTGAGGATCGCCGAGAAGTCCGGGGACAGGTTGCCGCCGAGCACCCTCAGACCACCGGTCGGCTTGAAGGGCTTCTCGACGGGATAGATCACCTTGCCGTCAGGGCGCTTCGCGCCCAGACGATCGACCTGCTGGGCAAGCGTCTCGCCTGTGCAGGTCATGACATCGCCGTTCAGCAGCCCCGCTTCCAGGAGCTCGCGGACGATGACCTGGACACCGCCGACCTGGTCGATGTCGACCATGGAGTAGGTGCCATAAGGCCGGGCATCCGTGAGCACGGGGACGACGTGCTGCGAGAGGTGATTGAACTCCTCCGGCGTCATGATGTCCTTCCAGAAATCGGCGTAGCCGGCGGCGCGCGCGATCTCGGGCGCATGCAGCGCGACATTGGTCGAGCCGCCGATGGCCATCGCGACGATCACCGCGTTGCGGATGGAATCGCGCACAACGATGTCGCGCGGTTTCAAGTCCTTCTCCATCAGATTGGCGAGGTATTCGACGAGCTCGGCCGGAAACTCGTTCAGCCTGCGCGGATCGTCCGAAGCTGGTGCAACCATGTGCAGGGGCTGCATGCCGACGACCCCGATGAAGGTCTGCATGGTGTTATAGGTGAACATGCCGCCGCAGCTGCCGATCCCGCCGCAGGCGTGGCAGGCGATCCGCTCGCGATAGGCGGCATCGGGGTGCCCTGCAACCTGGTAGGCGCTCACGATGTCGATCTTCTCTCCGGTCACGGGATCCGTGCCGGGATGAATCGGGCCGTCCGACATGATGATGGCCGGCTGGTTGTGCTCGAGCAGCGCCGCGAGCGTGCCGACAGGCGGCTTGTCGCAGGCAACGACTGCGATCGTGCCGGCCAGGCCCGTCGCACTCAGATGCTCGCAGAGGGCGTCGTGGGTGACTTCGCGTCCGATCAGCGAATAGCGCATCTCGCGCGTGCCGTTGCGGATGCCGTCGGAGGTGGCGATGGTGAACTCGGGCTGGACGAGGCGCAGCTTGAGCTGGCCCGGTCCCTTGCCGATGCGGCTTCTGAGCCGGGCATGGATTGCCTCCACCTTGGACGAGACGCCGAGGTAGCATTGGCTGTCGCCTTTCGTCCCGACCACGCCGACGGAAGGCTCGTGGATGAGCTCTGGATCGGTTCCAAGCTCGCGCGCCATTCCGATGGACTGGGTCGAGCGGCCGGGATGGCGGTCGATGAGAACGATATTCGAGTTCTTCACTGGAGGCTCCTTCCAACAGCGCAGCGCGTTCGGTTGACGCGGAGAATAGCTTGGCTGATTTCCCGATCGGAAGGACATTATGGCGGGCGAACCGTCGCGCCAAGCGCCGCTGCTCTCGCCGGCGGGACAGGTGCGAGGCTGCCGTGGCGTCGACAATGGCAAGGCTCAGCAGCCGATGGCCTCCGCGCGCTTCCGCCTGAGTTCTGAGTTCATTCAACTCGGGCGTTGATTCGCTTGTCTCTCAGCCGCCTCACGGCTGCGATCAGAGTCCACCCCGAAGGCCTCGAGGGAGGCGCGGATCCAGGCCGGGACGGCGTTGCCTACTCCATAAGCGTATAACCCGAGCTGCACGCGCGCGCCGGAATGAATCTCATCGGTGTTCCTCTTGCTGCCACAGTCCCTGTTCACGGATAGGGGTGTTCATGCGAGTGGGGGGACATGTGCATGTGGGGTGCTTTGATTGTCGGCTGGGCGTTGTCCATCGGCCTCGGTCTGTTGGCGAACGCTGCTGCGGCCCAGCCATCGAAGCTGTCCGCTGAACACATCAAGGAAACATTCGCCGGTGCCATCCTCGAGCTCGATACGCCCCTCGGCACGAAGGTCCCGATACGCTTTTCCAGCAGTGGTCTGATGGCCGGTGAGGCCGGCCCCCTGGGCTCATATCTTGGGGCGGATCGCGATAGAGGGCGCTGGTGGGTTGCGGATGACCGCCTCTGCATGAAGTGGTTCAGGTGGTTCGAGGCCGGCACGCATTGTTTCGACCTGCAGCAGGATGGCGAGCAGATCTGGTGGCAGGAGCAGAGCGGGAAGAGCGGCACGGCGAGAATCGCCGGCCGTTTCGAGGAGAAGCCCACAGGAACTGAGGTCGCATCGGCTGCGAAATCGCACGCTGTCCAGCAAAGGCGCGAAACGATCACCAGGTCTTCCGAGCCGCAGCGCGCCGAGGCGTCCGTTGCGCAAGAGTCCGTGAGCCCTCGGGCCGCCGCTCACGGTGCCGAGGGTGGCGGACCTGATCGGGTGCAGAGCTTTGTCCAAGCGGGAGCTCTGATGGCCTCGGTTGCCATTCCCAAACCTCAGCCCGCAAGACCTCATCCGCCTCCTGCAACACCCGCCTCGAGATTGGCGGAAGCGCCGCCGTTACCCGTCCGGCCATCGAGGCGCCCTGCTTTGGCGTCAGAGGGGCCCTCGGTGGAGATGGAGGCTGCAACCTATCGCGTCACGCGCGTCAGCAGCGACGACATCCTCAACGTGCGCAACGGCCCGTCGGAGTATCACATGCCGGTCGGCTTCATAGAGCCGAATGGTCGGGGTATTTCGATCGTCGGAGCCTGCCAGGGGATGTGGTGCCCGATCCGGTATGGACGTGTCCGCGGCTGGGTCAACTCCTATTACCTCGCCAAGGAGCAGGCGAGTCGGGAAGTCTTGGCCGGGGCTCGATGAGCCCCAGCTGCCACGATCAACACAGCGTGGCTGCAAGCTCCGCGAAGTCCGCGACGATGAGATCGGGCTGATGCGGTGTCTCGCCGAACGGGCGTTTGCGGCGGTCGATGAAGGCCGTCCGCATGCCGTATGACTTCGCGCCGATGCAGTCGAAGGCGTGATTGGCAACGAACAGGCAGCTCGAGCGGTCGAGGTCGATGAGCTCCTCGGCCTTCGCGTAAGTCTTCCAGTGCGGCTTGAAATAGCCGGCTTCCTGCACCGAGATCACCAGATCGAAGGGGAAGCCGATGTGCGGCTTGGCCGCTTCCAGCATGTCGCGGTCGCCGTTGGAGAGGATGACGAGCCTGTAGCCTGCGCCGCGCAGCTTGTTGAGAGCTTCGACGACGTCCGGAAACGGCTTCAGCTTCTCGATTTCTGAAACGAGCCAACGCACCTCGTCCTGCGTGTAGCTGATCCCGCAACGGTCCATGACATAGGAGACGGCCCGGTGGCCGATCTGCCGGTAGGGTGTGTGCCCGCGATCACAAAGCGCGTCGATCATGGAATTTTCGAAGTGCGTGCGCCGCCACCACGTCACGAACCTGTGGGCCTCGCCCTGCCAGCCCTTCTGCTTGAGAAACGGTGCGGCGATCTCCGTCAGCCCCTTCTGCATGTCGACGATCGTCCCATACTGATCGAAGACGAGGGCCTTGATCTCGCGTTTGAGGATTTCCGGTCTTTCCATTCCTATTCATGCTCGCGTAAGGCTTGGTGGCACGCGAACATCGTCCAGCCCGCCACGGAACGCAATCCCATGCCGCGCCGGCGATGCGCATGCCCGGTATGATTCGTTGCAACGCTCCGTAGCCGTTCGCTCTGATGCGGCAGCTAATGGGATTCCGCACTAAACGTATCGCAGACGTCCATCCGACCCGTCTCAAAGCCACGGCGGAACCACCGCACCCGCTGCGCCGAGGAGCCGTGCGTGAAGGCGTCAGGCACCACGCGACCGGTCATCTGCCTTTGCAGCGTGTCGTCCCCGATCCGGCTTGCCGCGTTGAGCCCTTCCTCGATGTCGCCCGGCTCGAGCCGATTGTTCTCCTGGTCGGTCAGCCGGGCCCACATTCCGGCCAGGCAATCCGCCTGAAGCTCCATGCGTACCTGCAACTGGTTGGCGTCACGCTCCGAGAGCCGGGGCTTCAGCTGCTGAACCTTGTCAGCGATGCCGAGGAGCGTCTGCACGTGGTGGCCGACCTCGTGAGCCAGCACATAAGCCTGGGCGAAATCGCCAGGCGCCTTGAAGCGGCGGGCGAGCTCGTCGAAGAAGGACAGGTCGATGTACACCTTCCGGTCGAGCGGGCAATAGAAGGGTCCGACCTGCGCCGCCCCCAGCCCGCAGTGCGTATCCACGGCCCCGGTGAACAGGACGAGCTTTGGCACCTCGTAACGGCGCCCCGCGCGCTCGAAGACCGCCGTCCACACGTCCTCGGTATCGGCCAGGACCCTAGCGACGAAGCGCTTCACGGCATCTTCGCCCTGGGCGGCCGTCCGTTCGCCGCGACCCGGAAGCTCGACGCCCTGGCGATTGGCGCTTTCACCCCCAGGGCCGCCCGGAAGCTGAATCTCGCGGCCCAAGTCCGGGAAGCCATTGCCTCCGGGCCCACCCTGCAGGAAGTCGAGCGGATTGATGCCGAACAGCAGCATCAACGCGCCGAGGATGAGCAGGGTCGTGAGACTGAGGCCGCCACCCCTGCGGCCCATCGGAATGGGGATTCGGACCTGCCTGCCGCCTCCGGGAAAAGGAAAACCGCGGCCGGGTCGACCGCGACGGTCTTCGACGTTCTCACTCTCGCGATCGCCTTCGTTGTAGCGCATTGCGCCCTCCGGACTGCCCCACCCCGCCAAGCAAACTGATGTCGAGCACGATGGGTTGCAAGAGACAAGAGCCGTGTTCGCATGGCGCTGCAGTTTTCGCCGACGGCCATGAAGAAACCTCAGTACTGTGGCTTTGACACGGCGGGGGCGCGGGCGCAGTATCGTCGGGGGTCGGCTAAGCGGCGGCGGAGATCAACGTCATCCCCGCATCCCCGAGGCACAGCAAAGGAGAGGAAGGCCATGGCTGAAGATTGGGCTGCCGATGTCAGGAAGTACGCACCCGATGCTGATGATAAGGTGATTTCCGGCATCGTCCGCTATTGCGGAATTGCTCTGCAGAAGAGGGATTCATCCCTGGTCTCGTTCAGCGACAAGGAAGAGCTGGCGCGTGTCCGCGAGAACTTCCTCAAGAAGAAGCTAGGCCTCACTCTTGACGATGCCGAGCTCGACAAGGCCATCTCGGCCGTCGGCGAGAAAATGAAGGGGGCCCGCGCCAGAAACAGGGTCACGGTGTATTACCTTTTGGCGGAGCACTTCGGCAAGCTGTCCGCCTTCCAATAGCTCGGTTTCTCGACTGGGCACTACAAATCCGGGCCGTGGCTTGACCACGGCCCGCTTTGTCTGGACAACAATTCAAACTGGTCAGCTTAATTCGGCTCGCGGAGAAAGCTGTCCCGAAACTTCCTCACGGCTTGAGAAACTGCCGCAGCCGATCGCGGGCCTTCGGTTTCTTGCGGCCGTCATCGCCATCATTTCCACCGAGCAGGCTGTCCAGCGCTTCGCTCAAGTTCTTGCCCTTGAGCTGCTTTCCGATCTCCTTGAAGGCTTCGACGACATCATCCGGATTCTTCAGCACGGAGTCGATTTCGGCGGCATAGGTCGGGTGATCCCAGGACCCTGTGATCCGGATCGGCAACTCGAGACCGGAAGAAGACTCCCCCCCATTGGCTTTACGACCGCTCAGGAGCTTCGGGCGCACGGTATAATCGAGCGTTCGATCGGGCAGGTTTGCTTTTCCTGCCCCGCTGACGTGGATGAGCTCACTCTCCAGACGCAGATCGCGGTTTTGCGCGGTTCCGTTTTCAATGCTGAACGTGGCGTCAAGCGCACTGAATTTCGTCCGCTCTGCCATGTTGCGCTCGAGCCGGGGAATACGGCCCCGCTGAAGGGACTCGATTATGCCTGGAATATTCACACCGACGAGCGCGCCGTTGCGAAAGGCAAACTCTGCCTTTCCATTGAGGGTTTCGACGACTTCCCGTTCAGTTTGGCCTTGTCCCGTGATCGCGATCGAGATCCGGCTCTTGCCGTCGACCCAGTCGAATTCGGCGGCATCCCTCAGCAAATCGAACGCGGAGACGTTATCGATCTGCAGCTCTGCCTGAATGGTGGGGACGGATCCGGTCGCATCGAGTTGAACGGTTCCGCGCCCCGTGCCGTCGTAGAGCTCCATTTCATTGATGCTTGCATCCAATCGGCGGTCGGCCAGCCTCGCAGTAATGCGCGCCATCCCGGCCTTGACTTTCCGGTACGTGACCTGGTCGACCAGCAGTTTCAAGTCGGCATCAATTACGCCCAGCTTTTCATACCCGAACGGAACATCGCTCCAGCCGTGACGGGCAATGAAGCCGCGCACCTGTGTCCCATCGGTCTGCGTTCCCCGCAGCAGGTCGTCGATACTCTGCGGCTCGCTTTCATCGCCGATGCCGGAGTTTCCGCCTCCATCGACTCTAGAGCTCGCGGCCTTTCCCGTCGGTGTCAGCCAATAGCCGAGGTCGAGCTGGCTGACGTGCAGGTCGGCACTGAGGCGAGGGCGGGTGCCGGAGCGGCTTTCCAGGATGGCCAAGCCATCGACTGTCGTATCGCCCAAACGTACATCGGCCTCGCTGAGTGTTACCGCCGCCGGCGTCAGCTCCAATCGGCCTGATACGACGAGCGGCTCGTCCTTGTGCTCGTCGAAGGCGGAACTATCGAGCCAGTCCGCGAGGGCCCGTATCGAGCTCGATTGGACGGCCACGGTTCCGGCTGTCTGCGTGGCGGGCGATGTCAAGATCGTCCCCTCGTACTTTGCCTTCAGCGGCTGCCCCTTGAGATCGATGGCAAATTCGGACGGCGCCCCCGCCAGCAACGACGACAGGGAGCTCAGGCTGCCTCGAAACTCGAACTCCTGGTCGCGGATGGTGAGGTCACCTGTTGCTTCAAGCCGGCTATCCAGCGATGAGGCGCTGACCTGGAGATCAAGGCCGCTGATCTCCTCGCGCACGTCGCTTTTCTCGTTCGCATAACGGATGATGCCGTCTTCGATCAGCACGTTAGCAAGGGGCAGAGGCGTCCGGGTGCCGGCGAGAGCGCTTCCGACAGTGCCGCCGCCCGCGCCGGTCCGCTGCGGGCCGGCTTTCCTGACAGGTCGATTGAACTTCCAATTCCGGCGGCCGTCCGAATCGACGCGGAGCGACAGCTCCGGCTGCCGCAGCACGAGTCTATCGACCCGCAGCTCGCCACGGATCAGCGGCCAGAACGGGATTTTGACGTCCACCTCGGCGACACGAGCCATCGGCCCACCGCCCATGTCGGGTGGAGAGGCCAGAGAGACGTCGTGCAGCTTGATCCCGAGCCCGTCGAGGATGCTGAGCGAGCTTCCGCCAGCGACAACGAGGTTCCGACCTGTCCGCTGGTGCACCTCCTGCGCGATCCGGTCTTCGATCAGATCCGTAGGCGTGGCGATAATGAGGAACGTCGTGGCGGCTACGACCAGCGCAGCAACGCTCACGACGAACCAGAGCAGCGCCGTCTGCAAGGTGGTCGAGCGTGGCTTTTGCGCCCTGCGCGCGTCCGCGCCGCGCGAGGGGCGCGGCTGAATGGGTCCGGACGAGGTTGGCCGAGATCGTGTCATTGCATGAGCGACAGCCTCTTGGTGCACGATCGCCAATCCGCATATCTTTCGCGCGCAATTGTGTCATCAGCGAATGATGGTTATCGACTGCTAACATCCCGGATGAGGTTTGCCCCGGGATCACGCCGGGAGGACGTCGCTCTCCAGGAGGGGTGCGGTGACCCCTCCGCTGCGGTTCGCCGGGGATTTGGTTGGGGGTGCGGACGTTCGGCTGCCGTCACACGAGAGTGCTGACCCGTAACGTGGGGGCGCCTCTCAGCCGCTCAGAGGTCGTCTTCGTCCTTGGCGACGGACGAGACCTGCCGGGCGATATAGAGTTGATCGCCCATCAGCTTCATCAGATCGAACTGATCCTCGAGGAAGTTGATGTGGCTTTCCTCGTCTTTCAGGATTGAGACGAAAAGCTCGAACGTGCCGCTGTCGCCTGCATCCTGGCACTCGCGTGCTGCTTTGTCGTAATAGGCGCGGGCGTCGAGCTCCATCTTGTACTGAGTTTCGAAGATCTGCCGCACGCTTTCAGGCTTTACGATCTCGTCGAGGTCCCGCACGTTGGGCTCGCCTTCCAGGAACAGCATGCGCTCGATGTATTTGTTCGCGTGCTCACGCTCCTCCTCGATCTCTCCGAACATTCGTTCCGACAACCGATCGATGCCCCAGTTCGCGAGCTGATGCGCTTGCAGAAGATACTGATTGACGGTGGTCAGCTCCATCGTGATGGCCCGCTGAAGATGCTTGAGCGAAATCTCGGGACCCTTCATCGGCTGATCTCCTGGAATTGGTTCACGCGGATGTGCTGTTTAGCACACGCCGAACGCATGCCCAACCGATGCGGTTCCGCGGGCGAGGGTTAGGCTTGCCGGTCTGCTGCCGACCGTAGACGGCGATTTTTCGAGAAGCGTCAGGGGACGCTACAGCTCCCGGCCAGCGCTATCCAAGCGCTATCTGCTGGAGGGCTTATCCGGCGGTTCCTTGGTCTCCAAGGGGATCAGATCGGAATCCGGCGCCGTCGTGAGCTTTGCAATCAGCGAATCGATCTCGTTCTGGCTCATGCCGGCAACCCGCCGCTCAAGCAGCGACATGAGGTATGTGCGGGAGGCGGCCAAGACCTTCTGGCTGAGCTCCTCCGGAGTGCGCTCGAACGTGAAGCCGCTGGCTTCCTCCTGCATGCCGGGATGTTCGGGCCTGCCGTGGCTCGATGCGACGCGCGGCCCAAAATCCCGCACCGCCATGGGGGAAGGCAAGCCCACAGCGACATCTCCTCCGCTGACGAGAATATCAACGGGGAGGTTCAGGACTTCGGCCATCTTGGCCAGCATCGCGACGCTGGGTTCGACCTCGCCGCGTTCCCAGCGCGTATAGCGGTTCTCGTCGATTTGCAGGGCCTGAGCAAAAGCGCGCGCAGTGCGATAGCCGCGCAGAACCCTGAGTTGCTTCAGCCGAGTGGCAAAGGCAGTCGAGCCCTGACGATCCGACAAACGTTTACGAGAACCTTCCGCCTTCTCATCCATGATGCGAGAGTTGCGGAATCAGCAGCAGAAATCACGGGAATTTGTTAAAGATAATTAACGAAAAAAGCAGATAGAGAGACATTATTGTAGAATTTGGGCGGGATCAGGCCCCGCCCGCTCTTACCGTTAAGACGATAATGGCGCGCTGTCGGGCTAAGCACTGCCGATGAGAATGCCCGCCGCGAACACGATGAGGCCGCCGATGACGACCTCGAACGCCGCCTGGAGAAACCTCGTGTCCATGTAGCGGGCTCTGATCCAGGCGATGGCCCAAAGCTCCACGAGCACCACCGCTATGGCGAGTGCCGTCGCGGACCCGAAGTCTGCGATAAGGTAAGGCAGCGTGTGCCCCACGCCGCCGAGCGTGGTCATGAGGCCGGTAATCACGCCGCGAATCCACGGCCGGCCGCGCCCTGTCATCGAGCCGTCGTCGGAAAGCGCTTCGGCAAAGCCCATCGAAATTCCAGCACCTACCGAGGCCGCCATGCCGACCAGGAATGTCTCCCAGGTGTTGTGGGTGGCGAAGGCTGCGGCAAACAGAGGCGCAAGCGTCGAGACGGAGCCGTCCATCAGCCCGGCCAATCCGGGCTGGACGACCTGCAGCACGAACATGCGCCTCTGGGCCTCCGCCTCCTGCGCTCTGGCGTCGGCCGTCAGGTGGGCCTCGCCGAGCTGCTGGGCCAGCGAGATGTGGTTGCGTTCGGCAGCCGCGAGGTCGCCGAGCAGCTTGCGTACGGACGCGTCCGAGGCGCGCTCCAGTGCCTTTTCGTAGAAGCGGCGCGTCTCGTACTCGATCGCCTCTGCCTGGGCGCGCACCTTGTCGAGCCCCAATGGCCGGACGAGCCAGATCGGCTGATGCTTGACGAAGCCCTTCACGTCCTGGCTGCGGATGAGGGGGATGTGGTCGCCGAACTTCTGGCGATAAAGGTCGATGAGCCAACGGCGATGCTCGTCCTCCTCGGCGGCCATCTCCTTGAAGACTTTAGCCGAGGCAGGGAAGTTGTCCGCCAGCGCGTGGGCGTACTCGTCGTAGATGCGTCCGTGCTCCTCCTCGAGCGAAATGGCGAGGGCAAGGATCTCTTTCTCACTCAGCTCGGCGAATGTCCTCAATCCGGCCTCCTTGGAGAGATGCGCGAGCAACTCCACTTTAGAACAATTCCAAATAGCATGCCGTTTCGGTCGTGTCAGCCTCGATATCAACGCGCTGGATGGAGCCGAGAGAGGTTGACGGCAGCCGAGGCTTGCGGCTGATGCAGGCCCCATGCGTTTCGATGCCCCTCTCCCGATCGACGCCGTTCTCCAGGAGCTTGCGGATGCGCTCAGCCGCGGAACGGCGGCCGTGCTGGTCGCGCCGCCCGGTGCGGGTAAGACGACGCGCGTGCCGCTGGCATTGATGGGTGCAGATTGGCTCCGCGGCCGCAAGATCCTCGTGCTCGAGCCGCGGCGGCTGGCGGCGCGGGCGGCCGCGGAGCGGATGGCGCAAACGCTCGGGGAAACCGTCGGCGAAACGATCGGTCTGCGCGCGCGGCTAAGCTCCCGCATCGGACCGCGCACCCGCGTCGAGGTCGTCACCGAGGGGGTGTTCACCCGCATGATCCTCGACGATCCGGCGCTCGAGGAGGTCGGGGCCGTGCTGTTCGACGAGATTCACGAGCGGTCGTTGGACGCCGATCTCGGTCTCGCGCTGGTGCTCGACGCCAAGAGCGCGCTCCGGGATGATCTGCGGCTGCTCGTCATGTCGGCAACGCTCGACGGAGCGCGGGTTGCCGAGCTGCTCGGCGATGCGCCCGTGATTCACAGCGAAGGGCGCGCCTTCCCGGTCGAGACGCGCTATGTCGGGCGCGACCCGGCCCAGCGGATCGAGGAGCAGATGGCGGCCGTGATCCGCGAAGCGTTGCGCGACGAGCGCGGATCGGTGCTCGCCTTCCTGCCGGGTCAGCGCGAGATCCGCCGTGTCGCCGAGCGGCTGGGCGAACAGTTGGACGACCCCGCGGTCCAGATCTTTGCCCTGCACGGCGGGCTCGACAAGCACGCCCAGGACGAAGCGATCGCGCCTGCGGAAAGAGGGCGCCGCAAGGTGGTGCTGGCGACAGCGATCGCCGAGACCTCGCTGACGATCGAAGGCGTCAGGATCGTCATCGACAGTGGTCTTGCCAGGGTGCCACGCTACGAGCCGGGCGTCGGCATCACACGGCTGGTGACGGTACGCGCCTCGCAGGCCTCTGTGGACCAGCGCCGTGGGCGGGCAGGCCGGACGGAGCCCGGTGTCTGCTACCGGCTGTGGGACGAGCCGGCAACGGCCAGCCTTCCTTTGTTCACGGAGCCAGAGATCCGTAACGCTGATCTGTCCGGACTGCTGCTCGATTGCGCTGCCTGGGGCGTCACTGATCCGCGCCGCTTGCAATGGCTCGACCCACCCGCGGAAGCACCTCTGTCGGCTGCGCGAGCGGAGCTCGAGGCGCTTGGCGCGCTCGATGCCGAGGGGCGGATAACCGGCCTGGGGCGTCGCCTGCGCGCGCTGCCGCTGCCGCCGCGGCTGGCGCGGATGGTGCTGTCTGCAGCGGGGTTCGGTGCTGCGGAGCAAGCCGCCGAGATGGCTGCGCTGCTGGTCGAGCGCGGCCTCGGCGGGAGCGATACGGATCTGGAGCATCGCCTCGCAATTTTCCGAGCCGACCGCTCGCGGCGGGCCCGCGACATGCGCGATTTAGCGCGCGGCTGGGGGCGCGCTGCGATGCGAGAGGCGGCGGGCCAGTCGCTCGCAGCTGGATCTGAGGGTGCTTCGGTCGCTGCTCTCTTGGCTCTGGCCTATCCCGACCGGATCGCGAAGGCCCGTGGCGCACCGGGGCAGTATCTGCTTGCCAACGGTCGGGGCGCTCTGCTCGATCCGACCGATCCGCTCGCGCGCTCGGAGTGGCTGGTCGTGGCCGAGCTGCAAGGAGCGGCCGCTTCGAGCCGCATTCTGCTCGCGGCGGCGACGGACGAAGCCGAAGTCCATGCAATAGCCCGCGACCGGATCGTTGAAACGGACGAGATCACGTTCGATCGCGACGCGGGCGCGCTCCGGGCCCGCCGTGTCCGGCGTCTGGGGGCCATCGTGCTCGCGAGTGAGCCGCGCCCCGTGCCGCCGGAAGCGGCGGCCGAGAAGCTGGCGGCGGGGCTCGCCGAAATCGGTATCGATCGATTGCCCTGGAGCAAGGCGCAGAAGCAGCTCCGCGACCGGGTTCAGTTTCTGCGGACGATGACAGGCGAGAACTGGCCTGATCTCTCCGATTCCGCCCTGGCGGCGAAAGCGCGGGAATGGCTGGCACCTTTCATCCAGGGCAAGACTCGTCTTGACGAGATCACCTCCGACGACCTCGGCGCCGCGCTCGATGGGCTTTTGCCGTGGGAGCTCCGTCGTCGGCTGGATGCCGAGGCGCCGACACATTTCGTGTCGCCGGCCGGCCACAGCCACCCTATTGATTACAGTGGCCCCGATGCCCCCTCCCTGCACATCAGGGTGCAGGAGCTGTTCGGCCTCGACCGGCATCCGTCGATTGCGGGCGGGCGGCTGCCATTGACGCTGCATCTGCTCTCTCCCGCGCACCGGCCAATTCAGATCACGCGCGATTTGCCTGGCTTTTGGCGGGGCTCCTGGGCGGCGGTTAAAGCCGAGATGAAGGGTCGCTATCCGAAGCATCCCTGGCCGGATGATCCCATCCGTGCTGCGCCGACCACCCGTCCCAAGCCGCGGTCATGACAGATTGGCCACGGGATCGGGCCAAAGGGACATCACAGCTTTCCTCCGCTGTCGTCCATCGGTAAAAGAGGACAATCGAACGAGGCTCGGATTCAACCTTGTCCTCTTAAGGAGGTGCCCCAAGATGAAGGCTTTTCTCAACCGGAGCTTTGGTTTCCTTGCGGTTTTGACGATCGCCGCTGCCATCCTTTCGGCTCCGGCTTCTGCCCTCGATCCCCGCTTCCAGGACAATGACGGTGATCTCGTAGCCGACACTCCCACTGATCCTAGCCAGCTCATCGATCCTCCCACGCTGATCTTTGCCTACACCCCCGTCGAGGATCCGGCCGTCTACGCCAAGGTGTGGGATGGCTTCCTCAAGCACATGGAGAAAGTGACCGGCAAGAAGGTGCAGTTTTTCCCGGTGCAGTCCAACGCTGCCCAGATCGAGGCGATGCGCGCCGGTCGGCTGCATATTGCAGGCTTCAATACCGGGTCGAACCCGCTCGCGGTGGCCTGCGCCGGCTTCCGCCCGTTCGCCATTATGGCGAGCGCCGACAACTCGTTCGGATACGAGATGGAGATCATCACCTATCCGGGCTCCGGCATCGAGAAGGTCGAGGACATCAGGGGCAAGAAGTTGGCCTTTACCGCCGAGACATCGAACTCCGGCTACAAGGCGCCTTCGGCGCTTCTCAAGAGCGAGTTCGGCATGGAGGCTGGCCGAGATTACGAGGCAGTGTTCTCCGGTAAGCACGACAACTCGGTTCTCGGCGTCGCCAATAAGGATTATCCGGCAGCGGCCATTGCGAATTCCGTCATGCAGCGCATGATCGAGCGCGGTGTGGTGAAGGCTGAGCAGATCAAATCGATCTACAAGTCGCAGACTTTCCCGACCACCGGCTATGGGGTCGTCTACAATCTGAAGCCTGAGCTTCAGGAGAAGATCAAGGAAGCCTTCTTCACCTTCCCGTGGGAAGGTTCGGAGCTGCAGAAGGAATTCTCGAGATCCGGCGAGGCCAAGTTCATCGAGATCACCTACAAGAAGGACTGGGAAGTGGTCCGCAAGATCGACTCCGCCATGGGCGTCAAGTACACTTGCAAGTAAGCGCCTGCGCCGAACTTGATCGGAAATCGAGAATGCTGCGCATTGAAGCGCTTACGAAGCGATACAGGACGGGAGATGCCGCCTTGCGCGGCGTCTCCTTCTCGGTAGGCTCCGGTGAGATCGTCGGGTTGATCGGACCGTCGGGGGCCGGAAAGTCCACCTTGATCCGTTGCGTCAACCGACTGGTCGAGCCCACCTCCGGGAAGGTGTTCCTGAGTGAGGAGGAGCTTACCGCGCTCGGCAAGTCCGCGCTGCGCCGCGCCCGCCGTCGCATCGGCATGATCTTCCAGGAGTACGCGCTCGTCGAGCGGCTGACGGTGATGGAGAACGTGCTCTCCGGGCGGCTCGGCTATACCGGCTTTTGGACGAGCTACTTTCGCCGCTTCCCGCAGGCTGACGTCGAACGGGCCTTCGCCGTGCTGGAGCGCGTCGGCCTGCTCGACCATGTGGACAAGCGGGCGGATGCGCTCTCCGGCGGCCAGAGGCAGCGGGTCGGCATCGCTCGCGCGCTGGTGCAGGAGCCGGACCTTCTGCTCGTGGACGAGCCGACGGCGAGCCTGGACCCGAAGACGTCGCGTCAGGTCATGCGGCTCATCACCGAGCTTTGCGCCGAGCGGCGATTGGCGGCCATCGTCAATATCCACGACGTCGCTCTGGCGCAGATGTTCCTTCCCAGGATTGTTGGACTGCGGGCGGGCGAGATCGTCTACGATGGCCCGGCGAGCGGCCTCACGCCAGAGGTGCTGACCCTCATCTACGGCGAGGAGGACTGGTCGAAGACGTCGGCTGCTGCCGAAGGCGACGGCGAGGCGGCCGAGGGGCGGTATCGCGACGCCTTGGACCATCATGCCCACGATCGCGATCTGACTGCGGCGATGCGCTGACATGGACGCCGAGACCCTTCCATCAGCGGGCCTGCCCCGAACATGGCACCCGCCCCGGACGATCGAGACGGCGTGGGTCCGCTGGGCCGCCGTCCTCGGCGTTCTGCTCTATCTGGTCCTGGCCTTTTCTTCCATCGAGGTGAACTGGGCTCGAGTGGTCGATGGCGTTGCGCGGGCAGGCCGGCTTTTCGCGGGGTTTCTGACGCCCGATTTCGTCTCGCGCTGGGGAGACATCCAGGCCGGCATGATCGAAAGCCTGACGATGACGGTCACCTCCACGATAGCCGGCATTCTGCTTTCCGTGCCGATCGCGCTTGGTGCCGCTCGCAACATCGCGCCCCGGTGGCTCTACGGCATCTGCCGGGGAATCGTGGCCCTCTCGCGCACCTTCCAGGAGATCATCATCGCCATCTTTTTCGTTGCGATGTTCGGGTTCGGTCCGCTGGCAGGCTTCTTGACCCTTTCCGTCGCGACCGTTGGCTTCCTGGCGAAGCTTCTCGCCGACGACATCGAGGAGATCGATCCTGTCCAGGTCGAGGCGATCCGGGCAACGGGGGCGAGCTTCTGGCAGGTGATCGACTACGCCGTGTCGAGCCAGGTGAAGCCGCGGCTCATCGGCCTTTCTCTATACCGAGTCGACATAAACTTTCGCGAGTCGGCCGTGGTCGGGATCGTCGGCGCCGGCGGCATCGGCGCCACTCTGAACACAGCCCTCGACCGTTACGAGTTCGACAGCGCAGCCGCCATCCTCATGCTCATCATCGCCATCGTCATGGCGTGTGAGTATTTCTCCAGCTTCATCCGCAGGTGGACGCAGTAAGCATGCCGGTCGTCGCGACAGCCGCAGGTCAGCCCGTCACCTGGCGGTACAGAACCCGGCTGCGGCAACTCGCCGTCTGGCTCGGCTGGCTGGCACTCGTTGCGCTCACGGTATTCTGCTGGCGGGTGATGACGGCCAACACCATCTGGGCGTTCGTCGAGGACGCGCCGCGTCAGGCAGCCGACATCTTCGGGCGCATGCTCCCCCCACGCTGGGAATACGCCAACAAGCTTTGGCTGCCGCTGTGGGACACGCTCAACATCGCCACCCTCGGCACTGCGCTGGCGATCCTGCTCGGGACGCCGCTGGGCTTTCTCGCCGCCCGCAACACCACGCCCAGCATCCTCTTCGTGCGCCCGATCGCGCTTCTCATCATCGTTTCTTCGCGGTCGATCAATTCGCTCATCTGGGGGCTGCTGCTGGTGGCGGTATTCGGGCCGGGCGTTTTCGCCGGCATTCTCGCCATCGCGCTGCGTTCGATCGGCTTCATCGGCAAGCTGCTCTACGAAGCCATCGAGGAGATCGATGAGACTCAGGTGGAGGCTGTCCGCGCCACGGGGGCCAGCCCGGCCCAGGTAATGGCTTATGGGATGGTGCCGCAGATCATGCCGGCCTTCGCCACGATCTGCGTGTTCCGCTGGGACATCAACATCCGCGAGTCGACGGTGCTGGGGCTGGTCGGCGCGGGAGGGCTCGGGCTAGCACTCGAGGCCTCGCTCAATGTCCTCGCGTGGCCGCAGGTGACCGTGATCCTGCTCATGATTCTGGCGACCGTCGTCCTCAGCGAATGGATCACGGCGCGGGTGCGTGCGGCTATCATCTGACAGGGCGCCGCGCCCCTTTTGCCGCCACGGGCCCGATGCTATCTAGCCCGGCATGACCGACACATCCCTGATCCGAAATTTCTCGATCATCGCCCATATCGATCACGGCAAGTCGACGCTGTCCGACCGGCTGATCCAGCTTTGCGGCAACGTCACCGACCGGGAGATGAAGGAGCAGATCCTCGACTCGATGGAGATCGAGCGCGAGCGCGGCATCACCATCAAGGCCCAGACCGTGCGCCTCGATTACAAGCACAAGGATGGAAAGACCTATCAGCTCAATCTGATGGACACGCCAGGGCACGTGGACTTCGCTTACGAGGTCTCGCGCTGCCTGGCGGCATGTGAAGGCGCGATTCTGGTTGTCGACGCGTCTCAGGGCGTCGAGGCGCAAACGCTGGCGAATGTCTACCAGGCCCTCGACAACGATCTCGAGATCATGCCGGTCCTGAACAAGGTGGACCTGCCCGCCGCCGACCCGGAGCGCGTGAAGCAGCAGATCGAGGATGTGATCGGTCTCGATGCATCGAATGCCATTCCCATTTCGGCCAAAACCGGCCTTAACGTCGAGGCGGTGCTGGAGGGGATCGTCGAGCGGCTGCCGCCGCCGAAGGGCGACCGCAACAAGCCGCTCAAAGCCCTGCTCATCGATAGCTGGTATGACGCCTACCTCGGCGTCGTCGTGCTCGTGCGCATCATGGAAGGCGTCCTCAAGAAGGGTCAGCGCATCAAGCTGATGGCCTCCGGCGGGAGTTATCAGATCGAGCGCGTAGGGGTGTTCCGGCCGAAGCAGGAGATGCTGACCGAGCTCGGCCCCGGTGAGATCGGCTTCTTCACGGCCGCCATCAAGCAGGTGGCCGATACCCGCGTCGGAGACACCATCACGGATGAGAAAAACCCGACCGCGGAGCCGCTGCCCGGCTTCAAGCCCGTGCAGCCGGTGGTGTTCTGCGGCCTCTTCCCGGTCGATGCCGCCGACTTCGAGGATCTGCGCGAGGCCATGGCCAAGCTCAGGCTGAATGACGCGAGCTTTTCCTATGAGATGGAAACCTCGGCGGCCCTCGGCTTCGGCTTCCGCTGCGGCTTCCTGGGGCTCCTGCACCTCGAGATCATCACCGAGCGGCTCGAGCGCGAGTTCGGGATGGATCTCATCACCACGGCCCCGAGCGTCATCTACCACGTTTACTTGACCGACGGCTCCCGGCTCGAACTGCACAACCCGGCCGACATGCCGGACCCGGTCAAGATCGACCACATCGAGGAGCCCTGGATCCAGGCCACGATATTGGTGCCCGCCGAGTATCTCGGCGCCGTTCTCAAGCTTTGCCAGGACCGCCGCGGCCGGCAAAAGAACCTCACTTACGCTGGCAACCGAGCCATGCTGGTTTACGAGCTGCCGCTCAACGAGGTGGTTTTCGATTTCTATGACAGGCTGAAATCGGTGAGCCGCGGCTACGCGTCCTTCGATTATCAGATCATCGGCTACGAGGAAAACGACCTCGTCAAGATGTCGATCTTGGTCAACGGCGAGCCGGTCGATGCATTGTCGATCATCGTCCATCGCTCACGCGCCGAGCAACGCGGGCGGGCGATGTGCGAGAAACTGAAGGATCTGATCCCGCCGCATCTGTTCCAGATCCCGATCCAGGCCGCCATCGGCGGCCGCATCATCGCCCGCGAGACCATCCGCGCCCTGCGCAAGGACGTTCTCGCCAAGTGCTACGGCGGCGACGTCACCCGCAAGCGCAAGCTGCTCGAGAAGCAGAAGGCCGGCAAGAAGAAGATGCGCGAATTCGGCAAGGTCGAGATCCCGCAGGAGGCGTTCATCGCGGCGCTGAAGATGGAGGAGAATTAATTCGAAGCCGCTGGCGGCGGTGTTGCGAACATCTCGGCGATTCTGAAGAACTCGCGGATCGTGCGCATGTCCCGCCGCTTTTCCAAGCAAGCAACGTACTCGGTGAAGTGCAGCTCTGGATCTTCAATCGACAGCGAAACGCAACGCGGATCTGCACCATGGAACTCGGACGAGCCCATCACGCCGATCCCCAGACCTAGGGCAACTGCTTCGCGGGTGGCCTCCCGGTTGTCGATTTCGATGACCATGAAAGGCACGGCGCCAGCTCTTTGAAGCGATCGCAGGAACTTGTGTCGCGTCAAAGAGGTCGGCTCGCGCATGATGACCTGCTGCCCGTGGAAATCAATCGGCTTGACTGACTTTCGCCGGCGCCACGGGTGCTTGCGCGGAACATAAGCGACGAGTGGGTAAGTCTGAAAGTGGACCATATGGAGCTGCGTCTCCCGGGGACGCTCGGCAGCTACAATAGCTACGTCGGTTTCATAGTTGAGCAGATCGCTCATGACTTTCTTGGCGCTGCCCGTCGTCAAGGAAATGCTGACGTTCGGGTGCAGCCGCATGAAGTGGGCCAGTACGGGCAGGACATGACGCGGGCCGTCCGCCCCAACCTTGAGCCGCCCGGTCTGCAGCTTCTGCGTCTCGTTGAGCGTTTGTTCGATTTCATCCTGCAGCCGAAACACCTCCCTGCAAAGCTGAAGCGTGCGTTTGCCGACCTCCGTGGGCACGACCTGCTTTCCGCGACGGTCGAGTAGTCTGACACCGTAGCGCTCCTCAAGCGCCTTCACCTGCCAGGAAAGCGTCGATTGACTCACATGCAGGACCTCCGCAGCTCGCGTGAAGCTGCGCTCGCTGGCGACTGCATGGAAAGCGCGCAGATACAGGAAGTTCATTGTCGAGCCCTCGCGTCGGACACTCGAACCGTGCCCCTCAGGCAAGCGTCCGCCCACAATCTAATTCATCAATAATCGCAATTGAAACTAAAGATTGGACAGATAGCAACCCATGCACGATCATTAGATCGAATTGCCGACGTGTCGCCAGGGTGAGGCTTTGAGAGACGGCGCTCAATTGGTGAGTTCTTACCTGTCGGTGCGGAATCTTTGGACCAGGTACGGCAGCTTTGCCGCCCTGGGCCTGATACCGCAAGCGAGAGGCAGATCTGGCAAGCCAGGGATACCTCGCGCCCGCCGGTGGAGCAGCGGGACTTCGGCATCATATTCCAGTCCGATGCCCCGTTCCCGAGCAAGACCGTTGCGGGCCACGTTGGCTACAGCTTGCGGCAGAAGGAAGCCTCAGCCGGGACGAGCGCTCTTCGCTGCGTGCGCAAGCTCCTCGAGCTGGTTGGCCTGCCGGACGCCACGGAGAAGTTCCGGCACAGCTACCTGGCGGACAAAAGCAGCGGGTCGCGCTTCGCATGCTCCGATCGTGATGGCAGGTGCGCGGCCGCAAGTCGCATTTCCATTCCTTCGTCGAAAATTCGCGCTTTTAACGGGAAAATAAGCTCAACAAGCATTGGAAAGGGAAAGGAACGCAATGAGACCTCTTTTTGGAGCGCTAACAGCGGCGGCAATTGTTGCGCTGGGGCTTGGCTTTGCGTCAGCTGCAGCACAGGCGAAAACCGAGCTGACTGTCTATACCGCCTACGAGAACGATGACCTCGCTGCATACAAGGAGGCCTTCGAAGCGGCGCATCCTGACATCGTCGTCAACTGGGTTCGCGACTCGACCGGCGTTGTTGCCGCCAAGTTGCTGGCCGAGAAGGACAACCCTCGCGCTGACGCTGTTTGGGGGCTGGCGGTCACCAACATCGATGTCCTGAAGGCACGGGGCGTTCTGATGCCCTACAAGCCGGCCGGCTTCGAGAAAATCCCCGAGAAATTCCGCGATCCGGCCGATCCGCCGTATTGGTTTGGGAACTCGGCATGGATCTGCGCAATCATTTACAACGAGATCGAGGGCAAGAAGCGGGGCATTCCTGCTCCCAAGACCTGGAGCGACCTCACAGACCCCGTCTACAAGGGACAGATCGTCATGCCACATCCGGCGTCCTCGGGCACCGGGTACATGTATGTCACCGCCTGGATCCAGACGTACGGCGAGGAAGAGGCCTGGAAGCTGATGGACGGCCTGCACGAGAACATCAGCCGCTACACCCACTCTGGAAGCGCGCCGGCGGTAATTGCTGCTCGTGGTGAGCAGGTGATCGGACTCGCCTTCGAGCTCAGGGGATCAAGACTGAAGCAAGATGGCGCGCCAATCGAGCTGATCCTTCCGGAAGAGGCTCTGGGTTGGGACATGAACGCCATGGCGATCGTCAACGGCACGAAAAAGCTCGATGCGGCCAAGAAACTTGCCGACTGGGCCGCTTCTGAAGAAGCCATGAAACTTTATGGAGCAACACGATCGGTTGTCGCCATGCCCGGACTGGCTAAAGAGATTCCTTACGTGCCCAAAGACATCGGGGAGAGGATCATGAAGCAGAACTTTGCCTGGTCGGCAGAAAACCGCGAGCGCATTCTGGCCGAGTGGGAAAAGCGCTACGGGGGCAAAGCCGAGCCCAAGAAGAAGTGACGCTGGCCTTCTCTTGAAGACGCGATGAGGAAGCGGAACGGCGTGGCCGCGACAAGTGAAACATACATCGGACGAGTCAGCCGATCGCATGCACGCGGCGTGCCGTTTCGCCTACTATTCTCGCCCACCCTGATTCTCACTGGGCTGGCACTATTCCTGATCCTGTTTGCAGTGGCACCGCTGATACTGCTTTTCTGGCGTAGCCTGCAGAATGCCGACGGCACCTTTATCGGATTAGCCAACTACGTCGCGTTCTTCTCACAGCCGGTGGCGGCCGAGGTTCTCTGGAATACACTTTTCGTCGCAATCGTCAGCACGATCATAACGGTGGGGGTTGCCCTGCTGTTCGCGCTGGCCCTGGCGCACACCTGCGTGCCTTTCAAAGATTTCTTCCGTAGCGTCGCCCTGTTGCCCCTGCTGACGCCTTCGCTGCTTTCGGCAATGGCACTCACTCAGCTGTTCGGCAGCCAGGGATATCTCAACAGCTTGATGATGGGCCAGTCCATCTATGGGCCGATTGGCATCGTCATTGCAATGTCAGTCGCTCACTTCCCGCATGTGTCCATTATCCTGAGTGCTGCTATCGCGCTATCGGATGCGCGCCTATTCGAGGCTGCGCGTGCACTGCGGGCCAGGCCGTTGCGCATCTTCCTGACGGTGACCCTACCTTCGATGAAGTACGGCCTGGTGAGCGCTGGCATTGCGTCGTTCACGTTGTGCGTCACCGATTTTGGCATTCCCAAGGTGATCGGCGGCCAATACAGCATGCTTGCAACCGAGATCTATAAGCAGGTCGTCGGACAGCAGAACTTCCAAATTGGCGCGGTTATCAGCATCCTCATGCTGATCCCGGCCGCGTTCGCATTCATCATCGACCGGCGCGTGCGGCGGCGTCAGGCTGCTACGCTCACGAGCAGGGCGGTGCCTTTCGTCCCATCACCGAGCCTCCTTTGGGACCGAATGGCCCTGGTGCTGTGCCTGGCCATCACTGTGATAATGCTGTCCATGATTTTTGTGCCAGGCTATGCATCGTTCATAAAGTTCTGGCCCTACAATCTCGAACTGACGCTTCGAAACTATGAATTCCACCGTTTTGCGGGTGGCGGTTGGGAGAGCTACTACAACAGCCTGAAATTGGCGCTTCTGACGGCGACGATCGGCACCGCGGTGATATTTGTAGGCGCGTACCTCAGCGAGAAGTCTCCTGCGCCAGCCTGGTTGCGGAGTGCCTATCACATGCTGGGCGTCTTTCCGCTGGCGATACCGGGGTTGGTGCTGGGTCTATCCTATGTCTTTTTTCTCAACGATCCAACCAATCCGCTCGAGGTGCTTTATGGCACCATGGCGGTTCTGGTGATCTCCACTATCATCCACTACTTCACCGTCAGCCACTTAACTGCGATTACGGCGCTGCGCCAGCTCGATAACGAGTTCGAGCTCGTGTCCGACTCGCTCAAGGTCTCGCGCCTGCGTACCTTTTTTGTCGTGACTCTGCCGTTGTGCCTGCCGGCCATTCTTGACATCTGGATTTACCTGTTCCTCAGCGGCATGACGACCGTATCTGCTGCGGTGTTCCTTTATTCGCACCGGACGGCACTCGCTTCCATTGCTGTGATAAACATGGATGACGCCGGCGAGTATGCGGCGGCAGCTGCGATGGCGATGGTGATTGTAGCGACGTGCATCGCTGCGCGGTGTGTTCATCTGCTGGCCACACGAGGTCTCGCGCGCCGAGCCCAGGCGTGGAAAGCGCGGTAGGGTAGCAACCGGACGTCTCAATCGGCATGTCTCAGACCAAGAGTGTGGCGCCACGCATCATGGTGGTCGGCGCGGGAATTGTGGGTGTATGTTGCGCGGTTCACCTCCGTCGCGAGGGCCATTCCGTGTCACTGCTGGAGGCAGAAGAACCGGCAGCCGGTGCCTCGCGCGGCAATGCCGGTGCGCTGAGCCCTGGGAGCTGTATTCCCTTGTCAATGCCCGGCTTGCTGAAGGACGTACCCGGATGGCTCATCGACCGCAACGGGCCACTGGTCGTCCGGCCATCATATTTTCTGCAGGTGATGCCTTGGCTGTTCCGTTTTATTGCCGCAGGGCGTGCTACTCGCATCCCGCAGATTGTCGATGCCCTGCACGCGCTCCACAGCCCGGTTTTCGATAGTTACATGCCACTTTTGCAGGCCGCCGGGATCGAATACCTGATCCGCCGGACAGGCAGCCTCACCGTCTACCGCCACCGCCGCGGACTCGAGTCTGCTATGAGCGGCTGGAAGCTTCGGCAGGAACGCGGGGTGGATTTCGAAATCCTCGATCAGGGGGCTATTCACGATATCGCTCCGGCGCTTGCCGATAAGTTCGAATGCGGCGTTTTTCAGCCGCAACACGGCTATGTTGCCGATCCGCAAAGCCTAGTGCAGCGGCTCGCGGAGCATTTTACCGCGTGTGGCGGGGAGCTCTTGATAGGTCGTGCTGCTCGCGTTGAGCCGCAGAATGAGGCTGTTACAATCTGGCTGGAGGATGGACGTCGACTTGAGGCGGATCGAGTCGTCATTGCAGCCGGAGCCTCGTCGAAACCGCTTCTCGAGGGGCTTGGAATCTCTATCCCGTTGGAAACGCAACGCGGATATCACTTGCATCTGCCGGAGCCCGGGGTCGAGCTACCCTTGCCGGTCTCTTTCGCGGATGCCAAGTTCTACGCCACACCCATGGAGCATGGCCTCCGTCTTGCAGGCACGGTCGAGTTTGCGCGGCCTTCGGCCAAGCCCGACTTTCGACGCGCCCGACAACTGGGCACGATGGCAATGGAATGGCTGCCGGGGCTGCGGCTGGCCAATGCAAGTGAGTGGATGGGACGCCGGCCATGCACGCCGGACTCGCTTCCCGTGATTGGTCCGCTCCCGACAGACAGGCGCATTCTGCTTGCGTTCGGCCATGGCCACAATGGCATGACCAGCGCGCCGACAACGGGCCGGCTGATTGCCGACCTGATGGCTGACCGCAAACCATTCATCGACGTTTCGCCATACAGGCCCGATCGGTTCTGAGAAAATCAGGAGATAACTCATGAGTGGACTGCCGGCTGTTATCGATCAGGCTGCCGTTGTCATCATTGGTGGTGGCGTGATCGGCTGCTCTGCAGCGTACCACTTGGCCAAGCGCGGCATCGCCGACGTGCTCATTATCGAACGCAATCAACTCGCAAGCGGCGCGACCGCCCGCGCAGCTGGTCTCGTTTGTCATGCGCGCTCGGATGCCTCGACCATACACATGGTAAAGCGCACCGTCGCTGCAATCAGCGAGCTCGAAACCCTGCTCGAAGAAAAAATCGACTTCCGCCAAGTCGGCAGCCTGCGCGCGATCCTTTCTGATTCGCGCTGGAATGAGTTGCAGACAATGGAGGAGTGCCTGGCCGCAGCCGGCGTCGACTTCGAAGCAGTTGATGCCGCGGCGGCGCATGGTCTGTGCCCATGGCTCGAGCTCGATGCCGCGCGCCGGATCATCTTCATTCCAGCGGACGGATACATCGATGGTGCCCGTCTCGGCACGGCGTATTCAGCCGCCGCTCGTCGCCTAGGCGCGCGCGTTCGGCGTGGGATCACCGCGAAAAGCCTTCTGGCGAATAGCGGGCGTGTGACGGGCGTCCAAACCGACCAGGGAATTATCCGGGCGGACTGGGTGGTCGACGCCGCCGGCGTTTGGGGTGCCGAGGTCGCATCATGGCTGGGCTGGGGCTTTGCCGCTGCACCGACGCGCAGCCATTACTGGATTACAGTGCCCGATGGCAGCGGCGCTCCAGGACAACCCAATGTCCACCTGCCGGATATGCGTGCCTATCTACGCTCCGAAGTCGGCGGATTACTCATTGGGCTGCAAGAGCCGAAATCCTTGACCTTCAATCCGCTTGAGCTCTCGGCGGACATGAATGACATGTTGCTGACAAACGAAGAACGCGACCTCGATCTCTTGCTTGAGGGGGCGAATGCCTTACGGACCGTCATCCCCAAAATAGACGAATGGCGTTTCGCGCATCATATTGCAGGTCTTTCCAATTACACGCCTGATGGCAAGTTCGTACTTGGACCGATTCCTGGATACGAGCGCTTCTTATTGGCGGGCGGATGCTGTGGCTCGGGCGTGGCAGCTTCCGGTGGTTTCGGAGAGATCATTGCCGATTTGATTAGTGGTACGGAGCCCTCGATCGACATCACGGTCTACCGAGCCGACCGCTTCGGCCTTGTGGACCCGACATCCGAAGCCTTTCGTGAGCGTTGCGCGGCCGCAAGGGCTGGAAAAAGCAGGGGTCACGCGGACCCTAGTGCCACAAGTGAGAGCCAAACGGTATTGTGAACCTACGCAGCGAGCGCGCCCCAGCTTGTGAATTACTGGCTCACGGCGACAGAGCTCAAACGCGATCCTGCATAGGTCACGTCATCATCACTCTCAGGATCGTCCAGCTGCTCAAGCCCACGACGACGCAACCTACGATCACCATCAGCACCCTCGCGGGCAGATACCTAACGACCAGCGCCGCCAGCGGAGCGGCCAGAACGCCGCCGAGCACGAGCCCTGCGATGATCGGCCAGAGCGAGAGGCCAATGGTGGCAAAGAAAGTAATGGAGATCGTCGAGGTCACAAAGAACTCGGTCATATTGACGGAGCCGATGACGGTCCGTGGGGCAGAGCCGTAGCCAAGGAGCGTAGAGGTGACGAGCGGACCCCAGCCGCCGCCGCCCATTGCATCAAGCATGCCGCCGATGAACCCGAGCGGCGCAACGGCTTTGGGCGGATCGGGGTGATACGGGCGGTAGCGGACCGCTTTGCCCAGAATGATGAAGCCAAGCACGAGCAGATAGCCGCTGACCCAGGGGCGGATCATCTCGCCCGGCACGTTCGACAGGACATATGCACCGATTGCGCCGCCAATCATTCCGGGCAGCACGAGTCTCAGGATCAGCCGGCGATCGGCATTGCCGGCACACCAGTGCGCAAAGCCCGACGTTCCGGTCGTGAACACCTCGGCGGCATGCACGCAGGCGCTGGTGACCGCTGGTGGTACGCCTGTGCTCAGCAGCACGGTCGAGACCGTCACGCCGTAGGCCATGCCGAGGGCACCGTCGATGACCTGGGCCGCAAAGCCCACAATAATGTAGAAGATGATTTCTTCCCACATGGCCCATTGGCGCTCGCAGTCAGCGGGCATGCGCCGCATCGGCCGGCGCCATCAAGCTGAACCCATGGTTGGTTGAGGTGTGCCTTGACCTGCTCCAAGAGCCGATCGACCCGCAAAATCGATCGCCCCTTGGGCTTTCCGGTCGACGCGCGCACTCAACTAACGCGCATGCGCCACAGGAAAGTGAGAGCCCAGCACGCGACATGTTGATGCGAGCAACGCGCGCACGGCTCGCTGGGCGATGCGGGGGCAATTGCCGCGCGGCTCGCTGGTCCTACGAAGAGCTGCACCGGTCGGGGAAAGCCGCCCGGTACCGCTCCGGATCGCTCTCTGAGGCGGAAAGAACGCGCCTGCTTACGTGCCTCTCACGGGCTCTGCAGGATCGATCTGGTGCTCTTCCTCGAGCGCGATGTCACCGGTCTCCGAGAGGCCCGGCGTCGTCTCTTCGTTCGAGATCGCCTGCTGGGTCTGGCTGATCCCAGCGAGATGCTCGGACTCCCGCACGGGGGCCCGCTTCTGAGAGGTCGCAGCGCCACCCTTGCGGCCGAGCTCACGATAGCCCTCCGAGCCAAGCTTGCCGCGGCGGGCCTCACCGCCCTTGCGGCCAATCTCCTTGTAGAACTCCCGACCGCGCGCCTGTGCTGTCGCGGCACCGCCTTTGCGACCAGCCTCCTCCACGGTCATCTTGCCACCGTCCGACCTGCTTTTAGCCATGACACACCCAGCCTCTCGTTACGCAGTTACACAGGATGACCTCCGCCCAGCGCAGGCGTCGTCACGTGATGTCGCCATAGGCTCTCTGAACCTCCTCTGGGCCTCGAAATTTGTCTCCGGGAAGCCTCTCGATGACCTCCATGATCTCGTTCGGCGCGCTATTGCGGCGAGCGGTCCAGATCAGGTCGTCCTTGCTGGCGGGGTAGGAAATGCCTGCCAGGTACTTCTGCAAGTTGGCGGGTGAGACGCCGCCCACGCCCCTGGCCATGAGCTGTTTCTCCGCTGCTTACTGGCGTTCGCGAGCGCGATGCTCGACGCCCTTCTCAGCGCGCGCCTCGCCTCCCTTACGCCCGATCTGGCTCATGTGCTCGCGGTTGCGGCTGACGGTCTCGCCGCCCTTCCTGCCGATTTCGGCATAGAATCCGGAGCCGTGCTTGTTGCTGGTCGCCTCGCCGCCTTTGCGGCCGAGCGCCGAATATCCCTCGCGGCCGAGCTGGCCACGTCGGGCGGCTCCTCCCTTTTGCCCGATCTCCTCGTAGAACTCGCGACCATGGACGCTTGACGTCGCCTCGCCGCCTTTTCGACCGGCTTCTTCGACCGTCATTTTGCCGGCTTGTCTGGCTGTCATAGGCATCTCTCCACTGGCCGCGAACCGCATCTGCAACTCGCTCAAATGTGGAAGGTTCCGGTCGGCGGTCAGTGGGTTGCACGGTCAGGTTGATCTGGCGGTCGGCGCTGGCGAGCTGCCTCCCGGGTGGGACGATCGGCAGCAGTCAGCGGCGCGTGAGCAAGCCGTAGAAGGCGCCGAGCGCTGCGCCGTAAGCGGCGTGGATCAGCGCACCGGCAAGCAGCCTGGGTGCCGAGAAACCAGCGAAAAACGGCAAGCCCTTGATAAGTGGAACGATGAGCCAGGCACCGATGACGAGCGGGAAAATGAGCCCGAAAACGAGGCCTTTGCTCCACAAACTCCCGCCAGGCAGCCGATCGGCGCTCAGGGCGAAGATGGATCCCCAGACTCCTCCCCAGAAGGTGCTGTTGAGGACGGCCGGCACGCCGAACAGGCCCGCCGGCTCCTTCGACCAGGCTTGAGCCGAAATCAGGCCTGCTGCCGAGAGCCCGTAGACAGTGAGCTGGTGCGCGGTCAGGACGGCCAGGCAGCCGGCGAGAAAACCGAGCCCGAGCTTCCGAAAATCCATCATCGTCCCTCATGTCACCTATGGCCTCCACACGTCACCGACTCCGAAGGCCAGCGAATCGGTCGATGCGACGATATCGGTTCATCTTGCGTTTGGCGCGCCGTAGGTTCATATAACTTCATCGAATTCGCTTGGAGCGCATACCACCAGCGGCTGCAAGGTCCGCATAACCAAGGTCCCCAAAGCGTTATTTGATGGTCTCGGGGACTGGGCCCTGAGGTCGGCATTGGTTGCGAGAACGAATATGGCGACAGGTACGGTGAAGTGGTTCAACGGCCAGAAGGGCTACGGCTTTATCCAGCCGGAGGAAGGTGGTTCTGATGTGTTCGTTCACATCTCGGCCGTTGAGCGGGCAGGACTGTCGACCTTGAGAGAAGGTCAGAGGGTCTCGTACGAGCTCGAGCGCGGCCGCAACGGCAAGACGTCGGCTGTGAACCTGCGCGTTTCCTAAGCGACGCGACGGAAAAAGAGCCTTGCCCCCGGCATCTGCGGGTGCCGGGGGTCGAATGCGTCGGGGTGTCTGACGCTGAAGGGAGAAATATGGCGAAAGAAGAGGTTCTAGAGTTTGAAGGTGTTGTTTCCGAGGTTCTGCCGGATGCGCGGTGCCGTGTTCTGCTGGACAACGGCCATGAGGTCATCGCCTACACCTCGGGGCGCATGAAGAAGAATCGGATCCGCATCCTTGCCGGGGATCGCGTGACCGTGGAGATGACCCCGTATGATCTGACGAAGGGGCGCATCAATTTCCGGCATAAGGATACCCGGGCAACGCCACCTCCGCCGGGTAGCGGAGGCTTTCGTCCGCACCACAGGCGTCGCTGACAAGCTAGCTTGGCTTAAGCCTGTCTTTTCAACATGATCTAAGACGAGTCCGAATCGGCCTCTTGGTCGGCGGCGTTGTGTAACTCGCGTCAGATGCAACCAAAGCGCGTTCGCATCTGCGCATTACACGCAGATCGCGAATCGCATAGACTCTTCACGAGCGTGAGGAACGGTGCGCCCGATCCGTAGCTCGCACGACCAGGAGAGTTGGCGATGTCGCTTACGCGACGCGAAATGCTGAGCATAAGCCTCGGGGCGGTGCTTCTGCCACATCTCGTGCAGCCTGCCGAGGCGCGTCGTTTCGTCAATCGAACAGGGCTGAAGAGGGGCCAGTTCGTCTGGGAGCCATCCCAGCCACATGATGGTCCTGTCACCATCGTCGCTTCGCTGGCGGACCGCCTGGTCCATGTCTACAAGGCGGGCGTACTGGTCGGCATTTCGACGTGCCATGTCGGCCTTCGCCGCCGCCGCACCCCGAGCGGCGTATTCGCGATCTCCGGGATCGACGACAGCGAGGCGGATGACGACCGGCGCTCCTGGTCTGGGATAGCGCTGCACGCAAGCGGTGTGCAGCGCTATCCGGCGTCACCGGGGTGCATTCGCGTCCCTGCCGCCTTCGCACGGCTGCTCCAGGAGATAGTTGTCCCGGGCACCGCGGTGATCCTGGCCCCGCAGAGAACCGTGCCCATGGACGTCGTCCATTCCGGTGGGCTGTTTCCGATCGTGCCGGTTTATGAGGCGGCGAACCCCATGGTGCGGCCGGTCGCTCAGCGCCAGGGGCACCAGTTGCTGACCGGTACGCCGGAAGCCGGCCCCGTCGCCGTCGTGATCTCCCGGGCCAGCCGGAGCGCCATCCTCCTGCGAAACGGCGAGCTGGAGCACGTGGCCCGGGTACGGTTCGTGCAGCCGAATAGCCGTATCGGAACCCACGTCTACTCGCTCACCGGTACGGCTCCAGCGGGCGAAGGTCTGGTCTGGCTGGCGTTCGGGATTGGCCGCTCGCGGCGCGAGCGGCACCTCGTCTCCTGGCATGGGGACGAGCTGCTCGATCAGATCAGCTTCGAGGACCGTGCCAGCGCCCTGACGATGAGTCGGGCGTTGCATGCTGGCTCGATTCTCGTCGTAACGGATGAACCGGCCACTTCGAAAAAACACACCACGCCGCGCAACTTCATTCTGATTTCCGCTGTCAGCGCGGAGCCACGGGTAAGGCACCGCTCGAGCCGCCGGCGCCGCCGTCGCCGGGTGCGCGTCGTCCGCCGACGCCGCCAGAACTGGGCGGAAGCCTTGATCAACAGCTGGCGATGACCGTCATCGCCCCGGCAGCACCAGCACCTGCGGCGTGGTGGGTAATGTCTGCCGCGAAATGACGATCGTCGGCACCTCATGCCGGACGATCTCGAAGGAATCCTCGACGCGGGCGAGGAAGCGGTTGAGCGTGGCGCCCGAGAAGTAGTGCATCGGAATCATGAGCGGCGCCTTCAGCGCTTTGAGAACCTCCAGCATGCCTTCTAGGTCTAGCGTGTAGCTGCCATCCACGGGTACGAGCACCACGTCCATCTGGCCGATTTGGGCCAGTTGTTGGGGCGTGAGCGTATGGTGCAAGTGCCCGAGATGGGCGATGCACAGGCCGCCGATCTCGAACACGAAGATCGAGTTGCCGTAAGCCATGGTCCCGCCGTCCCAGGTGCGGATGTTGGTCGGCACGTTGCGGACGCGGACGTCGAGCAGGCTGAGATCGTGGATGGCGGCCCCGCCCTCGCTCCAACCACGCAGGACGTGGGGGATACGTGGATCGGGGCTGGGAGTGTAATGCGTATTGTGCGCCCGGTTCATCGTAGCGATGTCAGGCACCACGGCCGGGCGGACATAGTCATTGTAATCGGTGGCGATTTTCACGCCGCCCGCGCTCTCGATCAGGAAAGTCGAGTGACCGATGTAGGTCACGCGCACCTCGGCCGCCTTCAGCTGCGCGAGTCTTAGGGAAACACGTTCGATGACCGGGCGCGGATTGGTGTCGGCGAGTGCGAGGCATTGGTCCGGAGCGACGGCGTGAGCCGGCGAAATCAGCGCCAGCAGGGAAAAAATCGCCGTAGCAGCGGGCAGAAACAGGCTGAGGAACACACGCATGGGTCCTCCTGCAGTTTGCCTGCGCAATCCTAAGCAAACTGATTGGCAGATGCCAGCCGATCTGGCCCAACTTGATAGAGGTTCGGCCCTGTTCCCCAGAGAACAGCCGGGCGGGTCGGATTGGGCCAAATTCGGCCATAGGCCCAGCTACGGAACGCGAGCACCATCGACCTTGGAGTTGACGGTGATCATGAGCCTGAACGACCTGCTCCCGCCGCGGCTGGGCCGCCGTAGGCAATCTATCTCGGGGCCGCGGTCACGACCCGTGACATGGGACGCGCGATCTGCCAAAGAGGGCACGGACAGCGAGACCCATGAACGACGCTCCGCACCCCGCACCCCACTCGCAAGACGAATCCGGCGCCGGGAAGTCGCCGCCTGTGTTTGACAGGGCGGCGTGGTTCTTCGTGCTGCTCGCCGGCGCTTCGGCGCTGCTGGTTTTGCTGCTGGAAGGCAAAGACGCCCTCACCAGAGCCGGTACGCAGTCGTTGACGCTGCTGATCACCGTCACGCCGATGATTGTCATCGGGCTGTTTCTGGGTGGATTGGTGAAGGAGCTCTCGGACCCGGACCGCATCGCGCCGGTGCTTGGGCCTCGATCCGGCTGGCGTGGGCTGCTGCTGGCAACCGCACTGGGTGCAGCGACGCCCGGAGGGCCTTTCGCCGCCTTCCCGATCGTCTATGCGCTGGCGCTCGCCGGTGCAGACATCGGCGCCGTGGTCACCTATTTGACGGCTTGGTCGGTGCTTGGGCTGCATCGCCTCGTCATCTGGGAGCTGCCGCTGCTCGGCCCCGACTTCGTTCTGGCGCGCATGCTGGCGTGCCTGCCGCTGCCGGTCGTGGCGGGCCTCTTCGCCCGCCTCTTGATGCACTTCATACCCGATCTGCCGATCGGGCGAATGCGTGCTTCGGGCGGAGATCGTTGATGCTCGGGTCGTTCCTCATCCTTCTGGCTGTAACGGTCCCGGTCGCGATCTACGCCTGGCGCAAGGACCAGTTCATCATGGCGCGGGCGTCGATGTTCGCGCGTCAGGAAATCGTGCGCATTTTCGTGCGGCTGCCATTTGCGCTGGTGGCCGCCTCATGCATTGCCGAGCTGGTGCCGGAGCAGACGATTGCGGCCGTGCTCGGGGCGGATTCCGGGTTGCTCGGCATCGCCGCTGCATCTGTGCTCGGCGGGTTCATGCCGGGCGGGCCGATCGTCTCGTTCCCGATCGCCATCCTGTTCGCTCACCAAGGGGCAGGTGGCCCGCAGGTGATCGCGCTGATCACGGGATGGTCGGTATACGCGTTTCACCGCGTGATTTCCTATGAAAGCCCGATGATGGGCTGGCCGTTCGTCGGGCTGAGGCTTGCGTGCTCCTGGTTCGTGCCGCCGCTCGCGGGCATCATCGGCGGCCTTCTTGCCTCTACGTTCGGCCTTTCGATCAATCTGTAAGTGCAGCTTGGCGCCGATGGCGCGTGCTCAGCTTGACGGCCGACAACCTGCCCGGCATTTTCGCGCAGGATCTTAACCCTTTCCTCGCACGGGAGGTTGGTCGCATGGTTTCCTTGCTCAGGGCCATCATGGGCTGCGCCGCGCTGGCATTTGGATCGACCGGTCTTGTCGTTTCTGCTGCGGCCCAGGAGAAGGTCTTCGTCGCTGTGACCGCCATCGTGGAGCATCCGGCTCTCGATGCGGCCCGGGACGGGGTGCGCGACGAGCTCAAGGCCAACGGCTACGAGCCGGGAAAAAATCTCCGCTTCGAGTACGAGAGCGCCCAGGGCAATCCGACCACCGCCGCACAGATCGCCCGCAAGCTGGTCGGCGAAGGGCCGAACGTGATCGTGCCGATCTCCACGCCGTCGGCTCAGGCGGTGGTGGCGGCGACGAAGGACATTCCCGTCATATTCACGGCGGTCACCGATCCGGTCGGCGCGAAGCTGGTGACGGATGCAAAAAAGCCCGGCGGCAATGTCAGCGGCGTCTCGGACCTGTCGCCGATCCGCAAGCATCTCGAGCTGATCCAGCAGATTACGCCCAATGCCAAACGCATCGGCGTTCCGCATAATCCCGGCGAGGCGAACTCGCTGTCGCTGCTGAAGCTTCTGAAGCAGGAAGCTGGACCGCTCGGGCTGCAGATCGTGGAGGCACCCGCGACGCGCTCTTCCGATGTGCTGTCTGCCGCGCAGAGCCTGATCGGCAAGGCCGACGCGATATACATCCCAACCGACAACACGATCGTCTCGGCACTCGAAGCCGTCGTCCGCGTCGGTACGGAAAACAAAATCCCGGTTTATGCTGCCGACACGGATTCGGTGCCGCGTGGTGCAATGGCCGCACTCGGGTTCAACTATTACGACGTGGGCAGGCAGACGGGTAAAATGGTCCTGCGCGTGCTCAAGGGCGAGAAGCCGGGCGATATTCCGGTCGAAGGGGTCGAGATAACCGAGCTTCACCTCAACGTAAGCGCGGCCGAGAAAATGGGCGTGACCATTCCGGAGGCCGTGTTGGCCACCGCAAAGAATGTGGTGAAGTAGGCCTTCGCGCACCGTGCCGCCGCGAATGGTCATCAGCGCCCAGAGGTCAATGACGCCATGAATCTGGTCGCATTCCTGGGCGCAATCGAGATCGGCCTTGTCTTCGGCCTCGTCGGGCTCGGGGTGTTTCTGTCGTTCCGGGTCCTCGACTTTCCCGATTTGACCGTCGACGGCAGCTTTCCGCTCGGCGCGGCCCTCAGCGCGTCGCTCATCGTGAGCGGCTGGGACCCTTATACAGCCACGGGTGCGGCGATCATCGGCGGATGCTTCGCTGGGCTGGTGACCGCATTTTTGAACATCCGCTTCGGCATCCTGCATCTGCTCGCCAGCATCCTCACGATGATCGCGCTCTACTCGATCAATCTGCGCATCATGGGCCGGCCGAACGTCGCCATCATCTCGGAGCCGACGATTTTGTCGAGCTTCGATGGCCTTGGGCTCGCGATGCTTTACGTGAAACCGATCGTTGCGGGTATCGTCGCAATCGCCGCAATCCTGTTGGTCGCCCGTTTCCTCGCCTCCGAATACGGGCTTGCAATGCGGGCGACCGGCGTCAACCCGCGCATGGCGCGTGCGCAGGGTGTCGAGACGAGGCACACCACCTATCTCGGAATGGCACTCAGCAATGGACTCGTCGCACTTGCCGGCGCGCTCTTCGCGCAAATGAACGGATTCGCCGACGTGACGCTCGGCACCGGCACCATCGTGGTCGGATTGGCCGCCGTGATCGTCGGTGAGGCGTTGTTCGGCACGCGGTCCGTGCTGGTATGGGCTGCGGCGTGCGTTGCGGGTTCCGTCGTCTACCGCCTCGCTGTCGCGCTTGCGCTGAACAGCGACTTCCTCGGGCTTCAGGCCTCGGACCTCAATCTCGTCACCGCCATTCTCGTGACCGTCGCACTGGTGCTGCCGGGCGCGCGGAGCAACCTCAAGTCCATGTTCGCTTCCGCCCGTTGGGGGCGGGCGCCGTCATGATCCGCGTCGAGGGATTGACGGTCACCTTCCATCGCGGAACGCCGATGGAAACGAAGGCCCTCAGAGGGCTCGACCTCGAGATTCCGACGGGGCAATTCGTCACCGTCATCGGGTCCAACGGCGCGGGGAAGTCGACCCTGCTCAATGCCGTTGCCGGCGAGGTCGTCCCGCAATCAGGGCGCATTCTGATCGATAGTGCGGACGTGACGCGATGGCCGGCGCCGCGGCGCAGCGCACTGGTCGCCCGGGTGTTTCAGGATCCCCTGGCCGGCACGTGCGAATCCCTGACCATCGAGGAAAACCTGTCGCTGGCTGCAGCGCGCGGAAGGCGCCGTGGCCTGCGGCTTGCGATTGATCGGCGTTCACGAGAGGAGTTTCGATCGCGGTTGAGGTCGCTCGGACTTGGTCTCGAAAACCGCCTCGGCGACAAGGTCGGTCTGCTGTCCGGCGGGCAGCGCCAGGCTGTCAGCCTCCTGATGGCGACGCTCTGCCCGTCCCAGGTGCTGCTGCTCGACGAGCACACGGCGGCCCTTGATCCGAAGACCGCAGATTTCGTCCTGAACCTCACGAACCGGATCGTGACCGAGCAGCGGCTGACGACATTGATGGTCACGCACTCGATGCGGCAGGCGCTCGACATGGGCGAGCGGACGGTGATGCTCCACGAGGGCAAGGTTGTCCTCGACGTCTCGGGTGAGGCGCGGGCACGGCTCGATGTTCCCGATCTGCTCGCCGAGTTTTCCCGCCTGCGTGGCCGCGAGCTCGCCGACGACAGCCTGCTCCTCGACTAATGCTGCAACCTTGAAACCGTGCCGCCAGGGCTCATGTCCGCGCAAAGCGGATGATCCCGCCGCTATCCGTCTGCAGTTGCGCCGCGCCGACCGTGACGAGACGGTGCAGGTGGGCGAGCGTTTCGGCGAGCGCGAGAAACCACTGGCCCTCGGCCATCGCTCTGGCGAACAGCACGTGCGCGCACTCCGTCGCCGTTCGCGGCTGGTCGAGCGCGTCATGCACGATCCCAAGGCGCTGCTGGTGATGCTGGGCGAGCTGATCGAGGCGGGCGTCGAGGCCTCGAAACGGAAGACCATGCGACGGCAGAACGAGCATGTCCGACGGCAGGCTGCGAAACTTGTCGAGGGAAGCGAGGTAATCCGATAGAGGATCGGCAAGCGGCTCACCGGAAAAAACTCCGATGACTGGCGAAATCCGCTGCAGAACCTGGTCGCCCGCTATGACGATCCGATCGTCCATGCCGATGAACGAGGCATGCTCATCGGCGTGACCATCTGCCGTCAACACGCGCCATTTCCGATCACCCATCCGCAAGACGTCGCCATCGCGCAGGCGGACGTGAGCCTTGGGCGGATCACTGAAGAGCTTCAGCAGGGGTCCGCGGTTCCGGGCGTACGCCGCGACGTGCTCCGGTGCGCAGCCGTGGCTGCGCAGGAACTCGAGAGCCTGCGGGCTGGTCGGCGCATCGCGCCCGGCATGGGTCACGCGCGCCCACAACCAGGCTGCGAGCGTGGCATGCAAGGGCGCGTTGAAACGCTGCGTGATCCAGCCGGCCAGGCCGACGTGGTCGACGTGGCCATGCGTGGCAACGAGGCGCCGCACCGGCTTGCCCTTGAGGGGTCCAGCGGCAAGGCGCTCCCAGGCTTCGCGTGTCTCGGCCGTGTCGAGACCGCAATCGACGGCCGTCCAACCGTCCCCCTCGTCGAGAAGCCAGATGTTCACGTGATCGAGGCGGACGGGCAGCGGCATTCTTGCCCAGAGCAGGCCGGGTGCAATCTCGATCGCTTCTCCCGGTGCGGGCGGCGTCTCGTAAGGAAGCACGATCTCGTCCGCCGGCTCGCCGCCGTCTCTCATAGGCTCATCCTCGACTTGATGGCGAATGATCTTGAATCGACCGGAACTCAAGCAATCGAACGATGCCTGCGCAAGACGGGAAGGCCTGTGCGCATAGGAGGCCCGCGTCGAACGGAGACCTGGGGACAAGAAGCAGAGCTGATCTCAGCCGCGGCTCAGGCCTTTTTGCTCAAGCTCACGAAGGTATTCGGCCCACCGCTGCTCCTTCTCCCGGCCAAGGATCTGCAGGTAGGACCAGGCATAGAGTCCCGTGTCGTGACCATCGTCGAACACGATCCGCACGGCGTAGTTGCCGACCGGCCGCAGCTCCCTGATCTTGACGTTCCGCTTGCGTGCGACCGTCACCCGCTGATCCGGGCTGTGGCCTTGCACCTCGGCGGACGGACTCATGACGCGGAGCATTTCGGCAGACAGCTCGTAGCTCTCGCCGTCGTCGAAGGTGACGGCCAGGGCATCCCGGTTCGGGCTGATCTCGAGCTTCGGCGGCTTGACGCGAGTGCCCTCCGCGGCCTGCACCTCCGCCCAGGACCTGGCGGCGATCTCGCGATAGATCTGAGCGTGCGGGCTGTCCGGATTGGTGGCGACGATCGGCTGTCCGGCATCCGACCGCGACCTGATCTCCATGTGCAACGGCACGGCACCGAGGAAGGGAACGCCGAGCTTGTCTGCCTCGATCTCCGCGCCGCCGGAGCCGAAAATGTCTGAGCGCTCACCGCATTTCGGGCAGATGAAGTAGCTCATGTTCTCGATGATGCCGAGGACGGGCACGTCCACCTTGCGGAACATGTTGAGGCCCTTGCGGGCGTCGATCAGGGCGAGGTCCTGGGGGGTCGAGACGATCACGGCGCCCGACAGCGGCACCTGCTGGGCCATGGTGAGCTGGACGTCACCCGTGCCCGGCGGCATGTCGATGACCATGACGTCGAGATCGTCCCAGGCGACCTCGCGCAGCATCTGGTTGAGGGCCGAGACGACCATCGGCCCGCGCCAGATGATCGGCGTTCCCTCATCGACCAGGAAGCCCATCGACATCACCTGCAGGCCATAGCCCTGCATCGGCATCATCGTTTTTCCCGCCACCACCTGCGGCCGCCCGGTCAGGCCCAGCAGCCGCGGCTGGGACGGGCCATAGATATCGGCGTCCAGAATTCCGGCCTTGAGGCCGATGGCGCGGAACCCGAGCGCGAGATTGACGGCGGTTGTCGACTTGCCGACGCCGCCCTTGCCCGAAGCGACGGCAATCATATGCTTGACGCCGGGAACGCCCGCCACCTGCCGGCCGCCGCCCGCCCTCGCCCGTGGCGCACCGGCCCCGGCCTGGGCCGCTGCCCGGGCCTGCTGCACGCGCGGATGCTCCACTACGTTGCGGCTGCCGTTCGCGCCGGCGGGAGACGTGGCGCTGGGCCCCTTGGTTTCGGCCGTCAGCACGGCGGTCACGCCGGACACGCCGGGGACCTCCTTCACCACCTTCTCGGCCGCCTGGCGCAACGGCTCGAGCTCCTGGGCTCTCTCGAGCGGTACGGTGATCGAGAAATAAACGCGCCCGTTCTTGATGAGGATTTCAGAAACGAGGCCCAGATCGACGATATTGCTTTCGAGATCCGGTCCCTTTACCCGCCGGAGCTGCTCCAGCACCTGATCCTTCGTCACGGACATGCTTTATCTCCTTCGACGCTGGTCGCGGGCGTCGATCATCCCCCGAGGCCAAATTCATTTAATCCATCGTCCACGCGGCAGTTGAGTCGCTGGAAGTCGCTCAACGCCCCCGCTATACACGCCTCAGCGGGGGCACAGCACGGTATGAACTATATCTGTCGGAGGTGCGAGTGATGAAGGGACTCCTGGCGTTCAGTCGCACCATCGACCGCGCGACGGGGTGGGTCGGCAAATGGGTGGCCTGGCTCATCGTCGCTGCCATTCTCATCAGCGCTGGCAACGCTACCGTCCGCAAGCTCTTCGACACCAGCTCGAACGCCTGGCTCGAACTGCAGTGGTGGCTGTTCGGGGCGGTATTCCTGCTCTGCGCCGCCTGGACGCTTTCCTCAAACGAGCATATCCGCATCGATATCGTCAACAATCATCTCTCCCGATCGGCCCGGAACATCATCGAGCTTGTCGGCCACCTGCTGTTCCTCATGCCCATGTGCCTGGTGATCCTCTACACCTCCATTCCATTCTTCCTGCGTTCCTGGGAGCAGAATGAACAATCATCCAATGCGGGCGGTCTCCCGCTCTACCCGCCCAAGCTGCTCATTGCGCTCGGTTTCGCTTTGCTGTTGCTGCAAGCCATTTCCGAGCTGATAAAGCGCATCGCGATCATGCGCGGAGATTTGGAGGAAGAAGGTTCCTCGCCTGGCGGTCACAAAGCTTCCGCCGAGGCCGAAGCGAAGCGGCTTCTCGAGGACGGTGCGCAGTCGGGCTAGCCGATACGGCATGCTGCCACTGGCCTAAAGGGCGGCGGGGGGCTTGTTGCGGCGTCTAGACTCGCCGGTTCAGAAGTATTTTCAAGGGCGCCCACGGGAGATTTTTAGATGGCCGCATTCATAGCAGAGAACATTGCGCCGATCATGTTCGTGGCGCTCGTCGTCGTTCTGCTGCTCGGCTATCCAGTTGCCTTCTCGCTGGGCGCAGTTGGCCTCATATTTTTCGTCATCGGCGTCGAGCTCGCGCCGCTTTCCGACGGCGCCATCAACCTCTCCTGGCCCCTGCTGCAGTCACTGCCCGAACGCATATTCGGCATCGTTAATAACGACACGCTGCTGGCGGTGCCGTTCTTCACTTTTATGGGGCTCATCCTCGAACGCTCCGGCATGGCCGAGGATCTGCTCGACACCATCGGTCAGCTCTTCGGCACCGTGCGGGGTGGCCTGGCTTTCGCTGTGATTTTCGTCGGCGCGCTGCTCGCGGCGACGACAGGCGTGGTGGCCGCATCCGTGATCTCGATGGGGCTCATCTCCCTGCCCATCATGCTGCGCTACGGTTATGACAGGCGGGTCGCATCCGGCGTCATCGCGGCCTCGGGAACGCTCGCCCAGATCATTCCGCCTTCGCTCGTGCTCATCGTGATGGCGGATCAGCTCGGTCGATCGGTGGGCGACATGTACCAGGGAGCGTTCGTTCCCGGCCTGGTGCTGGCAGGCCTGTACGCCGCTTATGTGGGGCTGGTGAGCCTGATCTGGCCGAAAGCAACGCCAGGGCTGCCGCCGGAGGCGATCGGCTTCAAGGAAAAGAACGGTTCGCGCGGATTGACATCGCTGGCGATCCTCACCGTCGTATCGTCCGTGTTCGGTTGGTACTTCATGAGGGAAACGGAATACCGCAGCGCCGACTTCGTCATCCTGACGATGGCCGTGGCGATCCTGTTCGCGTTCGCCGTGGCCATCGTGAACTGGGCCCTCCACAAGGTGACGGGCTTTCGATTTTTGTCCCTCATGGCCCAGCAGGTCACCTTCGTCATGGTGCCGCCGCTGTTCCTCGTGTTTCTCGTGCTCGGCACCATCTTCATCGGCGTCGCGACGCCGACCGAGGGCGGTGCAATGGGGGCCGTGGGCGCCATGTTGCTCGCGCTCGGCAAGCGGATCACGGATCGCAACCCGAAGCGGTTCAATTTCGCGATCGTGAAGTCTGCGACCGAAGCGACCGCGAAGCTGTCGGCTTTCGTGATGTTCATCCTGATCGGTGCTCGTATTTTCTCGCTGACCTTTTACGGCGTGAATGGGCACGTCTGGGTCGAGCACCTGCTCACCTCTCTGCCGGGTGGGGAGATCGGCTTCCTCATCTTCATCAACGTGCTGGTCTTCGTGCTGGCCTTCTTTCTCGATTTCTTCGAGCTCTCGTTCATCATCATCCCGCTGCTCGTGCCTGCAGCGGAGACGCTCGGCATCGATCTCATCTGGCTGGGTGTCATGCTGAGCGTGAACATGCAGACGAGCTTCATGCATCCGCCCTTCGGGTTCGCGCTGTTCTTCCTGCGCTCGGTTGCGCCGCGCGAAGCCTTCATCGACAAGATCACCGGCAAGCTCACCGATCCCGTTACGACGGGCCAGATTTATTGGGGCGCGGTACCGTTCGTATTCATCCAGGTGATCATGATTGGGCTGGTGATCGCATTCCCGGGCATGGTGACGCATTACCGGGGGGCGGCGCCCACGATCGATCCAAGCAAGATCGAGATTCAGCTTCCGAGCTTCGACTCTGGCCCGAGCGGGTTTGGCGCGCCCCCGTCGTTCGGGCCTCCGGGCGGACCGGCTTTCCCGAGCGCGCCACCTGTGTTCGGCGCGCCGCCTGCCTTCGAGACGCCGAGCACACCTGCGCCTCCTGCGCAAAAAGAGGAGCCGGCTGGCGGCGGCGGAAACTGAGCGCACGAAAAAGCCCGGCGCGTTTTCGCCGGGCTTTCCTTTTCTGGTCTCGTCTGAGCTTTCGGATCAGAGCGCACGCTTGCGCTGCTGGATCATCATGTAGCTGTCGAAGGTGTGCTCCGTGATCTGGAACCACAGATAGCCGTCACCGCGGACCTCCTTCATGGCCTCATAAATCTTCTTGAAGTCCGCGTTCTTCGCAGCGATTTCGTCGTAGGTCTCATTCGTCGCCTTGAAGCAAGCGTCGAGAATGGCTTCTGAGAACGGCCGCAGCTGTGTCCCGTTCGCCACCAGCCGCTTCAGGGCAGCTGCGTTCATGGCGTCATAGCGGGCCATGGTGTAGGTATTTGCCGCATGGGCCGCGGCCTTGATCATGGCCTGGTAGCTCTTCGGCAGCTCGTTCCACTTGTCCAGGTTGATGTACATGTGGATCATGCCGTTGCCTTCCCACCAGCCCGGGTAATAGTAGTACTTGGCAACCTTGTAGAAGCCGAGCTTCTCGTCATCATAGGGCCCGACCCACTCAGTGGCGTCGAGCGTGCCCTTCTCCAGAGCCGGGTAGATGTCGCCGCCGGCGAGCTGCTGGGGAACGACCCCGAGTTTCGAGAGCACAGCGCCGGCGAACCCGGCAATCCGCATCTTCAGGCCTTTCAGGTCGTCGACGGAGTTGATCTCCTTGCGGAACCAGCCGCCCATCTGCGCGCCCGTGTTTCCGCACGGGAAGCCGATGAGATTGTATTTCTTATAAAACTCGTTGAAGAGATCGATGCCGCCCAGCTCGTACATCCAGACGTCCTGCAGGCGCTGGTTGAGGCCGAAGGGCACCGTGGTCCCGAAGGCGAAGGTCGGATCCTTGCCCCAGTAGTAATAAGAGCAGGTGTGGGCGATCTCGACCGTGCCGTTGCCGACGGCATCGGCCGCCTGCAAACCGGGGACGATCTCACCGGCGGCGAAGTTCTGGACGATGAACTTGTTGTCGCTCATCTCCGCCAGCACCTTCGAGAACATGTCCGCGCCGGCGAAGAGGGTGTCGAGGGACTTGGGGAAGCTCGACGTGAGGCGCCACCTGATCTCGGGTGCCGACTGCGCGATGGCCGGGGCGGCGAGTGTTGAAGCGGCTGCGCCGGCGCCGCCGATGCTCGCGGCTTTCAGGAATTTTCGACGATTTACGGTTGACATTCTGTTGACTTCTCCTCGATCGCCAGATGTCTGGCGGCTACACTGACCTGATCACAAGTCTTCCCAGTCTCCCCCGAGAAATACAAGGCAGATCCTCACGTCATCAGGCGTGAGGTTGGTCAGACCGGCCGGGGGAATCGCTCCTTGCCGGAGCGTGCCCGTGCTGATGATTGAATTATTACCCTTACTCAATCCCTTCTCGTGTGCGCTTCCGCTGGAACTGCTCTCGGCAGAGGCCTAGATCGAGGTCTGGGCCTGAACTGAAATGCGAGGCCCGCCCAGCAGATGAGCGGCGGCTCATGCTCCCTTGATATTCAAAGAAACCAAGCTCTTGGTCCGAGGCCCGTTCATTAGGAACGGGGGGCCAGGCGGCGCGGGGATCATAGTGCGCTCGGCACCGCCTCTCAACGCTTTGTCGTTTCGTCTAAAGCAGTATTGCGAGTGGCTTCAGGCCGCGCACCAACAGCGGGCGAAAATAGGGTAGAGTCGGTGGCTGAGAACGGTAAAGGCAGATCTGGATGAGTTTCATGAGGGAATTCGAGGTCCGGCCAACCCCCGATGATCCGCGCCTCTCTGTGACGGTCTCCGGCATCGACCACGAGGGCAAGCCGGTCGAAACCTCCGTCGTGACGGAGCGGCCCCTGACGTTGTTCCTCAACGCGCGCGAGATCGTGACCATGATGACGATCGGCGACCGGCCGGACCTGCTCGCCGTCGGCTATCTCCTCAACCAGAACATGCTGCGAGCCGACGACGAGATCACCGGCATCGAGTACGAGGAAGACATCGAGACTGTGGTCGTAAGGACCCGCCGCCAGACCGACTTCGAGGAAAAGCTCAAGAAGAAGATCCAGACGTCCGGCTGCGCCCAGGGGACCATCTTCGGCGACATCATGGAAGAGTTCGACCGGGCAAAGCTCAACCCCGATGCCCGGATCAGGACGAGCTGGCTCTATCAGCTCACCAAGAAGATCAACACCGAGCCGAGCCTTTACCTCAAGGCAGGCGCCATTCACGGCTGCGTGCTCTGCCAGGAGGACAAGCCGCTCATCTATATGGAGGACGTCGGCCGCCACAACGCCGTCGACAAGATCGCCGGCTACATGTTCCTCAACAAGATCAAGCCGGACGACAAAACCTTCTACACGACCGGCCGGCTGACATCCGAGATGGTTATCAAGACGGTCAAGATGGGCATTCCCATCCTGATGTCCCGATCGGGCTTTACGGCCTGGGGGGTCGACCTTGCGCGCCGGGCGGGCCTGACGCTTATCGGCCGCGCACGCGGCAAGCGGTTTGTGGCCCTGTCCGGCATCGAGCGCATCATCTACGATGCGGATGTCACGCGGGTCGGGGACGAGGACCGCAGGCACGCCCGCAAGGGCAGCCTCGCCGCCGCCGAGGATTGATGGAATGAGAGGAGACCCGGTGGAGCTGGTGACGGGGGTTTTGCTGGCGGGCGGCCTGTCGCGCCGCATGGGCGGCGGCGACAAGTGCCTGCGCGACCTGGCCGGCAAGCCGATGCTGGCGCACGTGATCGAACGGCTCCGGCCACAGGTGGGCGCCATGGTCATCAACGCCAACGGCGATCCAGAGCGGTTTGCCGCCTTCGGGCTCGATGTCGTGCCGGACACGGTCGGCGGATTTGCCGGACCGCTCGCTGGCGTATTGGCCGGGATGCGGTGGTCGGCAACCCGTGCTCCCGAGGCACAATGGATCGTCACCGTCTCAACGGACGCGCCGTTTCTGCCGCTCGACCTCACGCGGCGCTTTCTTGAAGCGATCGGGGACGCGCCGCGGACGATCGCGATGGCGGCTTCGGGGGAGGATGTTCACCCCGTCATCGGCTTGTGGCCCGTCGCGCTGGCCGATGATCTGGAGGAGCAACTCAACGCCGGCGTGCGCAAGGTGCTGCACTGGACGGGCCGGCACGCCAGCGTTGTCGTCGATTTCCCGTTCCTGTGCTTCAACGGGCGCAAGGTCGACCCGTTCTTCAACGCGAACACACCCGAAGAGCTGGACGAAGCGCGTGATCTGATCGAGAGCAGAAGCCCTTGAGATCGACGACGAAGCCACAGAGAACCCCCGTCATCGGAATTGCGGGCTGGAAAAAGTCCGGCAAGACGACGCTGACCGTGCGCCTCGTCGAGGAATTTACCCGGCGCGGTCTCAAAGTGGCGACTGTCAAGCACGCACACCATGCGTTCCAGATCGATGACGGCGAGACGGACAGCGCACGCCATCGCCGCGCGGGGGCCAAGCAGGTGGCCATTGTGTCCAGCCGGCGCTGGGCCATCGTCAACGAGCTCGACGGTGCGCCGGAGCCGAGCTTCGATGAGGTGATCTCCTGGCTTGAGCCGTGTGACCTGGTCGTCGTCGAGGGCTACAAGTCAGCGCCGATCCCGAAGATCGAAGCGCGCCGCCTGCAGTCGCTGACCAAACGCCCGCTGGCGCCAGAGGACCCGATGATCGTCGCGATCGCGTCGGATCACGCGGTCGAGGGCGCAACGGTGCCGGTGTTTTCCCTGGACGACATCGCAAGCATAGCGGATTTCATCGATCGCACGATTGGCCCGCTCGGCAAACGGGAGAGCGGGTTGGCTGCTCATTCCGCCGCGACACCGAGCGAGGAGTGATGCTCGTCCGGCGCTGCCTGATCGCACTCGTGATTCTCTACGGCGCTCTTCTCTACGGCGCTCCCGATGTGTGGGCCCGCGAAAAGGACCCGCGCCTTCCGCCCGGGACGGACCCCGGCGGGGTCGCATTGGCGCTCATTTCCACCGGGATCGACTACACGCTTCCTGAGATCGCGGGTCGCCTTGCCCGCGACGGCGAAGGCCAGCTCATTGGCCGTGATTTTGTCGATGACGACCCCCTGCCATACGCGTCGGCCGAAGGCGACCAGGGCGGGAGGGGAGCCGTTATTGCAAGGGCAATCCTGGCCGAAGCGCCGTCCACGCGGCTCATTCCCGTGCGGATCGATCCGCAGAAGCCCGGCTCGGTGCCGGAGGCGCTTGCATTCGTCGCAAGGACGCCGGCCCGTGCTGCCCTCGTGGATCCGGTCGGGTCCGACGGCGAGGGCGACCTCATGCGCAAAGCTGCGCAGGAGGCACGCCATCTGCTGATCGTCATACCCGCGGCAGGTGCGCTCGCTGATCTTGAAAACGTGCTGGCCGTCGCAAGCCGAAATGGCGGCACCAGTTCGGAGCCTCGGCCGGATACCGACGTTGCGATACAATCCATGAGACTTGCCGCCGAGATCGCCGAAAGTGATCCGTCGCTCGACGGCGCCGGCCTGAAGCGCGCCGTGCTCGCGCGGCTCGCCAGATAGTGTGGAGAGCCCAATGAAAGAACCCAACCGGCAGGAGCGCCGGGCCATGCGTGCCGCAGGTCATCTGGACACCATGGCCTTCCTGAAGGTGGCCGACAAGTTCATCGATCTCGCCAACCGCGAAAACACCCGCGTGAAGGCCACCGAGCTGCACATGGCCTTCCTCTACGCGGCAGCGCGCTACAACGCCTACGTCGCCAAGGTCGTCCTCGATGTCGATAATCACGAGGAGTTCGTGAAGAAGATGACGGGCGAGTACGCGGAAATGCTCCGCCAGCACCTTGGCGATCCGAGCCTCGAACCGCCTGAGAAATAACGCGCCGCCGCCGCTATCCGCCGGTCACGCTCATGTGCCGTGAGACCGCCGGCCGGCGCGTGCGCCGGTCGATGACGAAGTCATGCCCCTTCGGCTTCCGGCTGATCGCCTCGTCGATCGCGGCTGACAGCAGGGCATCATCGGGGCTGGCGCGCAGGGGTGTTCGCAGATCGGCGGCGTCCTCCTGGCCAAGACACATATAGAGTGTGCCGGTGCAGGTGAGCCGCACGCGATTGCAGCTTTCGCAGAAGTTGTGGGTCAGCGGCGTGATGAAGCCGAGGCGTCCGCCGGTCTCGGCTACCCGCACGTAACGTGCCGGTCCCCCCGTCCGGTATGGGATGTCCTCCAGCGTGAAGCGGTCCATGAGCCGCGCGCGCACGATGGACAGCGGCAGGTACTGATCCGTCCGGTCGCCGTCGATATCGCCGAGCGGCATGGTCTCGATGAGCGTCAGGTCATAACCCCGGCCATGGGCGAACCGCAGCAGGTCCTCGATCTCATCCTCGTTGACGCCCTTGAGCGCCACGGCATTGATCTTGACGGCCAAGCCGGCCTTGTCCGCGGCCTCGAGGCCTTCCATCACCCGGGAGAAATCACCCCAGCGGGTGATCGCCTTGAAGCGGTCGGGCCTCAGAGTGTCCAGCGAGACGTTGATCCGCTTGACGCCGCAATCGACGAGCTCGGTCGCGTACCTCGGGAGCTGGCTGCCATTGGTCGTGAGCGTCAGCTCTTCCAGCGCGCCCGTCTCCAGATGCCGCGAGAGGGCACGGAACAGCCACATGATATTCTTGCGCACCAGCGGCTCCCCGCCGGTGATTCGCAGCTTGGTGACGCCCTTTGCCACGAACGCCGAGCACAGCCGGTCGAGCTCTTCGAGCGTCAGTAGATCCTTCTTGGGCAGGAAGGTCATGTGCTCGGACATGCAGTAGACGCAGCGGAAATCGCAGCGGTCCGTCACCGAAACCCGCAGATAGGTCACGCGACGGCCGAATGGATCGACCATACCGGCGTCAGCCGTCCGTGCGTTTTGCCCAAGCATCAGGTGAACCTTGTCAGCACGTGGGGGCGCAATGGCCTGGAGCAGGCCCCTTGCAGCCCAATCTAGTATCCGGATTCCGAAGTTCCAGCACGAATGTCTCGCCGCCACACTAGCGCAGCACCGCCGTGGATCAAGTGGTGTCTCGACCAGGGGCAGTATTGCCGATATACGATCGCGATTGCGCACTGCACAAATCGGACGGCGCTCAAAATTGACGAAAAGCAAATGGTGTCGCCTTTGGCCTCTGTAACTGCTGAATTTTGAATGTCTGATCCATGATGTTCTGATGCGCGAATTTTAAACCCATACAATCTCTATGGAATTTCTGAGCACATTTTGGTGTTCTTTCAGGAATGTGCCCTTTCCCATATTGCAAAATTGTGCGGCAGATGCATCATAAGGACGCTGTCGTGGTAGGTCGCTCGCTGCGTGCCCGCCAAGACAGGGGAAACGGAATTGCTTCAAGGGGGCTTTGGGAATGCCGAGTGCGGCGCCAATGGATGAAGCCGTGTCGGCGGTTGCAGCCGAAGATTTGCTTCGTGCACAACTCTATCGCTTGCTCGCGCGCTTTCTGTCGGCTCCCCCCAGCCAGTCCGATCTCGAGGCCGCCGCCGCCCTGCAGGGCGATGACAGTGACCTCGGTCGCGCGATTTCGACCTTCGCCCACATCGCCGGGCGAAGCAGCGCGACGGACGTGGCCGACGAGTATCAGGTTCTGTTCATCGGGCTGGGCCGCGGCGAGCTCGTACCCTTCGGCTCATACTATTTGACGGGTTTCCTCAACGAGAAGCCTCTGGCCAAATTGCGACAGGACATGGCGCGACTCGGGATCGCGCGGGATCCGGATGTTCGCGATCCGGAGGATCACATCGCTTCACTGGCCGAGATGATGGCGGGCTTAATAGACGGCACCTTCGGCAAGCCATTGCCGCTCGACGAGCAGAAGCGCTTCTTCGATACGCACATCGGCTGCTGGGCGTCTTATTTCTTCCGTGATCTGCAGCAGGCCAAGTCGTCTGTCCTGTATTCAGCGCTGGGTTCAGTCGGAAGCATCTTCCTCGAGATCGAGGAAAGTGCATTCAAGCTCGACTGAGCCGGTGTTTGTGGGCCGTTAGGAAAGGAGCTGGAAATGAAAAGACAGGATGACAAGGCGGTCACCGACCGTCGCAGCTTCCTGAAGCTCGCAGGAGCTGGAATGGCTGCGAGCGGTGCGGCGGTTGCAGCCGGTAGTCCGGCATCGGCAAAGGAAAGCAAGCCTCGCGAAGGGCTTTACCGCGAGACGGCTCATGTCAAGCGCTACTACGAGCTCGCTAGGTTCTGACTTCCACCCCTGCGGCAGCAGCACGTGGCGAAGGCCGGGCTGACCGCATGACGTTTAAAGGGAGAAGATTATGCTGAGGAAGAAGGCGAACGGAGCCGCAGGGCGGGCCCGCCTGTCGTCGACCCTCCACGTCGAATCGCACGGGACGGTCGACCGGCGCGCATTCCTGCGCAATTCGGGGCTGGCCATCGGCGGTCTGGCAGCGGCATCGACGCTCGTCACCGGTCGTGTTCAGAAGGCCGAGGCTCAGACGTCGGATGCGAGCGGCAACAATGTCGAGATCAGGAAGACGGTCTGTACGCACTGTTCCGTGGGCTGCACGATTCTCGCCGAGGTGCAAAACGGCGTGTGGATCGGGCAGGAGCCCGGGTTCGACAGCCCGCTCAATCTCGGTTCTCACTGTGCGAAGGGCGCTTCCGCGCGCGAGCACGCGCATGGCGAGCGGCGTCTCAAGTACCCGATGAAGCTCGTTGCCGGTAAGTGGCAGCGCATTTCCTGGGATCAGGCCATCAACGAGATCGGCGACAAGATGTTGCAGATCCGCGAGACCTCGGGTCCCGATTCGGTGTACTTCCTCGGCTCTGCCAAGTTCTCGAACGAGCAGGCCTACCTGTTCCGCAAGTTCTACGCGTTCTGGGGCTCCAACAACGGAGATCACCAGGCCCGTATCTGTCACTCGACCACCGTCGCCGGCGTCGCCCAGACCTGGGGCTACGGCGCGATGACGAACTCCTACAACGATATCCAGAACTCCAAGGCGATCTTCGTCATCGGCAGCAACGCGGCCGAGGCGCATCCGGTCGCGATGCAGTTCCTGCTTCGCTCCAAGGAGCAGAACAACGCGCAGCTTATCGTCTGTGATCCGCGCTTCACGCGCACCGCTGCCCACGCGAACGAGTACGTCCGCTTCCGTCCGGGCACGGACATCCCGCTGATCTGGGGCATTCTCTACCACATCTTCGAGAACGGCTGGGAGGACAAGGAGTTCATCCGCCAGCGCGTCTGGGGCATGGAGTGGGTGCGCGAGGAGGTGAAGAAGTGGACGCCTGAGGAGGTCGAGAACGTCACCGGCGTTCCGGGCTCGCAGCTCCGCCGTGTCGCCCGCACGCTGGCCTCCAACAAGCCTGGTACGCTCGTCTGGTGCATGGGCTCGACCCAGCACACCGTCGCAAACGCCAACGTGCGTGCCTACTGCATCCTGCAGCTCGCGCTCGGCAACATGGGTGTGGCCGGCGGTGGCGCCAACATCTTCCGTGGCCACGACAACGTGCAGGGCGCGACCGACTTCGGCGTCGAGCCGGGCACGCTGCCGGGCTACTACGGCCTGTCAGAGGGCTCCTGGAAGCACTGGGCGCGCGTGTGGGACGTTCCGCACGACTACCTGGTGAGCCGCTTCGCCAGCAAGAAGCTGATGGAGACGGCTGGTATTCCGCTGTCGCGCTGGGTTGACGGCGTGCTCGAGGACAAGGCGAACGTCGATCAGCCCGACCTTCTGAAAGCCGTCTTCTTCTGGGGCCACGCGCCGAACTCGCAGACGCGCGGACCGGACATGAAGAAGGCGATGGAGAAGCTCGACCTGCTGGTCGTGGTCGATCCTTACCCGACGGCTACGGCCGTCATGCACGATCGCACCGACAACACCTACGTGCTGCCGGCGGCGACCCAGTACGAGACCGTTGGCTCAGTGACCGCATCGAACCGCTCGCTGCAGTGGCGCGAGAAGGTGTTCGAGCCGTTCTTCGAGGCGAAGACTGATCACGAGATCATGTACCTGTTCGCCAAGAAGCTCGGTTTCGACAAGGAGATGTTCAAGCACATCAAGGTCGAGAACAACGAGCCGTTGGTCGAGGACATCACCCGTGAGTTCAACAGGGGCATGTGGACCATCGGCTATACCGGCCAGTCGCCGGAGCGGCTGAAGCTTCACATGGCCAACCAGCACACCTTCGACCGCGTGACTCTCAGGGCCAACGGCGGTCCGTGCGACGGCGACTACTACGGTCTGCCGTGGCCGTGCTGGGGCAATCCCGACATGGAGCTGCCGAGCGGCAAGAAGGGCCACCCCGGCACGCCCAACCTGTACGACACGTCCAAGCACGTGCAGGATGGCGGCCTGAACTTCCGTGCGCTGTGGGGTGCTACGGTCAAGGGCCAGTCGGACAAGTACACGCGTAACGACGAGAACCTCGACAACCTGCTCGCCGTCGACAGCTACCCGGTCGGCAACGAGCTCAAAAGTGGCCATCCCGCGGTTTCGCTCGGGCTTCTCAAGAAGCTCGGCTGGGATGGAGACTTGACTCCGGAGGAGCTGGCGACGATCCAGCGGGTCGGCGGCGACAAGGCCGACGCGGTGACGTTCACCACGGACCTGTCGGGCGGTTTGCAGCGCGTGGCGATCAAGCATGGCCTCGCACCGTTCGGCAATGGCAAGGCGCGTGCAGTAGTCTGGAACTTCCCCGACCCGGTGCCGCTCCACCGCGAGCCGCTCTACACGCCGCGGCGCGATCTTGTGGCGAAGTATCCGACCCACACCGATCGCAAGATGAACCGCTTGCCGGTGCTGTTCGAGTCGATCCAGAAGAACGATTTCTCGAAAGAGTATCCGATCGTTCTGACGACGGGTCGCCTCGTGGAGTACGAGGGCGGCGGCGAGGAGAGCCGGTCGAACCCGTGGCTTGCCGAGCTACAGCAGAACATGTTCGTCGAGATCCACCCGACGGACGCCAACAATCTCGGCATCAAGGACGGCCAGATGGTCTGGGTGGAGGGCCCTGAAAAGGGCAAGGTCCTCGTGATGGCGATGGTCACGGAGCGGGTCGGCAAGGGCGTCGCCTTCATGCCGTTCCACTTCGCCGGCCACTTCCAGGGCAAGGATCTGCGCTCGAAGTACCCGCCGGGATGTGACCCTTACGTCCTCGGCGAGGCCGCCAACACCGCAACGACCTATGGCTACGACGTCGTCACGCAGATGCAGGAGACGAAGACGACGCTCTGCAAGATCTGGAGGGCCTGAACCATGGCACGCATGAAGTTCCTCTGCGACGCAGAGCGCTGCGTGGAGTGCAACGCCTGCGTCACCGCCTGCAAGAACGAGCACGAGGTGCCGTGGGGCATCAATCGTCGGCGCGTCGTCACGATCAACGACGGCAAGCCGGGTGAGCGCTCGATCTCGGTCGCCTGCATGCACTGCTCGGACGCGCCGTGCGCGGCGGTCTGCCCGGTGGACTGCTTCTATCAGACCGAGGAAGGCGTGGTCCTGCACAACAAGGACCTGTGCATCGGCTGCGGCTACTGCTTCTACGCGTGCCCGTTCGGCGCGCCGCAGTACCCGCAGGCGTCCAACTTCGGCTCGCGCGGCAAGATGGACAAGTGCACCTTCTGCGCCGGCGGCCCGGAGACGAACCAGGACGTCATGTTCAAGAAGTACGGCCGTAACCGGCTCGCCGAAGGCAAGCTGCCGCTTTGCGCCGAGATGTGCTCGACCAAGGCGCTGCTCGCCGGCGACGGCGATGTGGTGTCGGACATCTATCGCCAGCGCGTTGTGGCGCGCGGTTTCGGTTCGGGCGCCTGGGGCTGGGGCAAGGCCTACCCTGGCACGCCGGGCTGATCTGAGGGGTGTTGTCTCCGGTTCGTTGATACGGACGACATTGCAACGGGGCGGTCCTCGACCGCCCCGTCTTTGGCCTTGCAAATGTGCTTGAATTCGCCTGTGCACCCCTTCTGGGCGAGGCTTGAGCTATGAGAAGGCCTTTCTATGAGAAGGCCTTCATGAGCCCTGACGGGCGGCGACCGGTTGCGCCAGCCTGTTGAAAGGAAATGAGATGCACCGAGGGATAATAACAACTCTGGTCTTGGGGGCGGTGCTTGTGCTGGCCGGCTGCCGCGAGCAGGAGCAGGGCCGGCCGTTGTCATTCGAACCCGGCGTGTACCAGGGTGAGAAGCTTCAGCCATTGAGTGACGACCAACTCCGGGCTTTACAAGACCGCAGCAGGATCATGCGCTAGACTCGCCCTGCGGGACAGGGGCCTCGAGGGAACCGAGAGGACACGAGATGAAACCGTTCTTCCGTGCAATGTGGCCAGTGCGTGCGCTGCGTATGGCGCCGCTCGCCGGCATTGTGGCCGCAGTGCTCATTGCCTCGGCCGTGCCGACAACGGCGCAGCAACCCAACCCCAACGTCCGCCCGCCGGCGGGCGCAGTACAATCCTCGCAGCCCGATGCGCCCAATGCACCCGGTGCGGTTCGGCCCTGGAACTACGATGCCGAAATGTGGCATCAGTTGCGTCAGGGTATCGAGGGCAAGGTCTCGATCCAGGACGGCAAGGCCGGCCGGCTGGTCGACTCCTCCGGTGAGGCCTGGCGCAACTTCCGCAACGGCCCGCTGCCGACCTACGGTGCGTGGCTCCTGGCTGCTACCCTCGGTGTGATCGCGCTGTTCTTCCTGATCCGCGGCCGCATCAAGATCGAGCACGGCTGGGCTGGCCGAACCATCGAGCGGTTCAACAGCCTCGAGCGTATGGGCCATTGGCTGCTGGCCACCTCGTTCATCCTGCTCGCCCTGACCGGCCTCAATATCCTTTACGGACGCTATTGGCTGCTGCCGGTCATCGGCAAGGAGGCCTTTGCCGCCATCACCCTGGCCGGCAAGTTGGTGCACAACTACGTGTCGTTCGCCTTCATGTTCGGGCTGCTTTGGGTGTTCGTCGCCTGGGTTCGGCACAACATCCCACACTGGCGCGATCTGCAGTGGCTCGCGATGGGCGGCGGCATGCTGGTCAAGGGCGTGCACCCGCCGAGCTGGAAGTTCAATGCCGGCCAGAAGATCCTGTTCTGGCTCATTATTCTGGGCGGCATCTCGATCAGCCTGTCCGGCCTGTCGCTGATGTTCCCGTATGAGCTGCCGATGTTCGCGAAGACCTTCAGCGCCATCAACAGCATCTTCGGAACCGACCTTCCGACGGCTCTGAGCGTTAATCAGGAGATGCAATACTCCTCGCTGTGGCACGCGATGATGGCGCTCTTCCTGACGGCGGTGATCCTCGGTCATATCTACATCGGCACGCTGGGTATGCAGGGTGCATTCTCGGCCATGGGATCGGGCCAGGTCGATATCGAATGGGCCAAGCAGCACCACAGCCTTTGGGCCGAGGAGGTGCTCAAGGGTGAAGGCGAGCGCCCTGTGGATACGGGCGAGGTACGGCCGCAACCGGCGGAGTGATGCTCTGTCATGGCTCAGGCGGTTCGGGCGGGGCGATACGCTGCGGACAGGGCTAGTTTCGCTTGCCGCCCACAGCGCGCCGCCCCGCCGACCGGGCCGATCGGGTGCCTGGCGATCCTGCTGCTCATTTTGGCTGGGGCAATTGGCACTGCCGCTGCCCAGGATGCGCGGGCGCTGCCGCCGGGCGGCTCGCCTGCTGCTGGTCAGAAGTCAGCAGACGAACGGCGCGCCGCAGCTGGCAACCTCGTCGGACACGGCGGCCCGATCAAAGCGGTGCGCATCGATACCGCTTCAAACCGTGTCCTAACGGGGTCATTCGACTACGCCATGATGGCGTGGGACATCTCAGGCGAGCAGCCCCGGCAGCTCGCACGGTTCGAGGACCACGACGGTGCGGTGAATGCGGTGGCCTTCGTCCCTGGCACCAGCCGGGTGCTTTCGGCCGGCGACGATGGCACCGTCTCCATTTGGGACATCTCGACGGGTGCGCTCGTGCATCGCTTCAGCGGTCACCAGGGCAAGATCGTCGGACTGGCGGTGACGGGTGACGGCCACTGGGCTGCATCTGCCAGTTGGGACCACACGGCCCGGCTGTGGGATTTGGAACAGCTCGCGCCTGGCCCCGTTCTGAGGGGCCACGCGGGCCCGGTCAATGCCGTCACCTTCTCCGCAGATGGGAGCCGGGTTTACACTGCGAGCTACGACGGCAGCATCGGCGTCTTCCGCCGGGAGGACGGCAGCTTCGAGCGGCCAGTCTATCGGCACGGCTGGGGCATCAACGTTCTTGAGCGGCTTCCCGATAGCGAGCGGCTCGTTTTCGGCGCGATCAACGGAGCGGCCGGTGTGATTGATCCCGGCAACGGCAAGGTCGTCGTGCAGCTCAAGCAGCACGAGCGGCCGGTGCTTGCGGTCGCCGTGCTGGACAAGCCATCCCTCATCGCCACCGGCGGTGCGGATGGCGTGATCCGCGTCTCGCGGTCGGGAGACGGTGCGGTTCTCGAAGAGTATCAGAACCCCTTCGGCCCGATCTGGGCGCTGGCCTTCACCAGAGAAGGCCGCAGCCTCTACTACGGCGGGCTCGATGATTTCGCTACGCTGTGGCATATCCGCCCGCGGCAGCCGTTCGAACCCGTGCAAAGCGAATTCCCGCGCCGCTTCCAGCAGGTCGGTGAAAGCGATGACGTTCTGGAGCAGGGGCGAATCCAGTTCGCCCGGAAGTGCAGCATATGCCATACGTTGACGCCGGATGGCGGGAACCGCGCCGGGCCGACGCTCTACAACCTGTTCGGTCGCCGCATCGGGACGCTGCCGGGCTATCCCTACTCCGAGGCGCTCAAACAACTCGACATCGTCTGGACGGAGGAAACCGTATCGAAGCTCTTCGAGCTCGGCCCCGATGAATTCACTCCCGGCTCCAAGATGCCACTGCAGAAAATGACGGACAAAGCGCAGCGGGACGCGCTGGTGGCGTATCTCAAGGTCGCAACGGCGCCGCCAACTGTTGACGGCGGCACTGGTACGGGCGATGGATCGAAATGATAGGAGGAGAGCAATGAGAGCCTTCCTGGGCAGCCTCGCGCTGCTCGTGGTGATATCCGCCTTGGCCGCGGTAGGACTGAATTACATGTCCATGTCGGTTCAGGACACCTACACTACGCAAAACGTACGGCTCTGAGCCGTCAGGAGGTCGCGATGACTGATAAGGAGCCTGAAGACAGGTTCAATATTTCACTGCGCAAATTCCTGAAGCACGTCGGCGTGACCTCGCAGAGGGAGATCGAGCGCATCGTTCGCGAGAAGCAGCTTTCTGGTCAGGGGCCGCTGAAGGTCCGGATGGAGCTGACCGCCGAGGGCACCGACCTGAAGCACGTCGTCGAGGGCGAAATCGAGGTCGGCTGAAGCACCTTACATGCACCTTCCGGAACCTGTTTTTCCGCCGCTGCTCGCCGGCCACGACGTCAAGGCGCCGCTACGCCCGTTTTCGCACGCGTGTCGCCAGGCTTCCCGGGGTACGTTGGGCGCCGGCGACCTCGTCTGGAGCCGGAACACGAGCCGGGCCGAATGCGCCATCGTCCTCGAGCCTGAGGTACCGCTCGGGACGGCGCTGCAGATGAACGCCCTCGCGCAGGTCGCGCTCGCCGACAGCCTGGGTGCTCTGCTGCCGCCTGCTGTTTGCGTCTGGCACCGCTGGCCTGGGACGATACTCGTCAATGGTGCAGAGTGTGGCGGCGTGGTAGTCGGGCTGCCGGCGACCGAGGCGGGCCAGGTTCCCGATTGGATGGTCGTCGGCATGAGCCTCCGCCTCGTCCACGATGATCCCGGCAAAGAGCCGGGCGAGCTGCCGGGCCAGACAGCGCTCGCCGAGGAAGGCGGCGGCGAGATCACCCGCACGGACCTGCTCCAGTGTTACGCTTCCTATCTGCTGAGCTGGCTCAACACATGGCAGGAGGACGGCTTCCGCCCGATCCACGATAGCTGGATGGCTCGCGCGGAGGCAGACGGCAAGGCCATGGAGGTGGAGCACGAGGGCACGCGGCAGGTCGTGCAGGTGCTCGGGCTCGATGAGGAAGGTGGACTGCTCATTCGGCCCGAGGCAGGGCCGGCGCGCGTTCTGCCGCTGATCGAGCATATCGAAGTTTATGGGCGGGAGCTCGCGCGGTGAAACTCCTGCGGACGATCCGCTTCGACAGCTCCGATGATCGCGTATTCGAGCATGCCGCGGCTTCGGACGAATGGGCCGTTTCGGGAGCATTCGCGTTCGCGCACCTCGCCCCCGCCGATGTCACGGGAAAGGTGAAGCAGGCTTTCGCCAACGGTTTCTTGGGCGTGGAAAGCTTCGGGCGGAGCACGTTTGCGACAGTGGCGGAGGCGGATCAGGCCGCCGCCGACGAGATCATCTTCCGCCTCGCTTGCCACTTCGTCGAGGCCTACGGCGCCCCTGATATCGATGCCGCTTGGCCAGCCGCGCAGGAAGAGCTGGCCTTCATTCTCGATCTTTGCCGGGTCGCTCCGATCAATACGGTTTTCACGGTCCGCCGCACCTTCGACCCGGAAGGCCAGATCAAGGAGGAATTTCGCACGATCAAAGCGCCGACCGGTGAGCCCATGCACGCGCGGATCTGGACGGTGGAGCCCGATTGATGCGCGACTTCTGGAAGTCTGCGGGTTTCCATCTCGTCGAAATAGGCGCGGAGGGCTGGCTGAAGGTTACGCCGCAACTCCTGCTGGCCTACTGGACGCGGCCGGAGGTGCACCCGATCGAGACCTCCTGTGACGAGGAAATCAGGCTGCACGAGGCACTGCTCGCCGATCCGCTCATGCCGGTCGACGAGGCGCGGCTGGCGCGTCTGGCCGACCCTGATACCGCCGACAATTATCGGCTTGTCCTTGCATTTCGCGAGCTGCTGATGTCGGCCGGCACGATCGAGGGCGCCTATCTCCGGATCGCGCGCGGCACCAACACGACGGTACCCCCTGTCTTCGTCGACCAGATGGTGCACCTGATTCTGCGCAACATCCTGAAAGACGTGCGCGATCCCATGCGGCTCAGGGCTGCCGAGCTGTTCTTTCGGGAGCAGATCGTGTCGACCGAAGGCGGCCGGCTGCTGCTGGCTGACGAGGAGATCGTCGAAATGCACGGGAGCTCGGGCGAGACCGGCCTGGCGCAGCTTCTCGCCGAGACCGGCACGCCGATGCGTACGGTCGAGCTCGACGTCCTGAGCGAGGATAACAAAGAGATCTACTGGGAGCGATCGGACCGCTTCGATACGGTGATCGACTTCCGCTTCGAGCAGCCGGCGCTGGATGCTTTTGCGCGGGTCCTGGAGGCCTGGCTCCAACACATGATGCGACTTGAAGTGCGCGTCGAGCCGCGCCCAAAGGTCGAGGACAGCGACTGGCGCTGGCACATCGGGCTCGACCGCGAAGCGACACAGATCCTAAACGCGCTCTACGAGGGCAAGCCGGTCGGCGCCGATGATCTGGCCCGGATCGTCGCTCTCTTTCGCATGCACGTTCGCGATGACCGCACCGTCATCGACCGTGTGAAAGGCCGTCCGATCTATCTCGGCCTTGCCATGACACCGGCCAACCGACTGAAGATGAAGCCGCAGAATCTTCTGGTGAACATGCCCCTGCGGATGGCTGCCTGAGCCTCGCCTGCTCGAGCGGCAGGTCTCGCGTCGTATCGTGAAATGCGGCAATCCCCGAAGGGACATCGCCGCATTCCGTTCAGCTCAAAAAGTCTTCCGGCTTGCGCATTGCTCGCGCCCGTTCGGCTTCGGCGATGTCGTCATCGGTGGTGCGCATGCGGGGGCGTTCGCCGAACTTGAACGGGTCGTCGCTCGACTCGGCGACGGCGACCACCCTGCAGGTGTCGCACATCTGGATCACGCGAAGCTGCTCTTCGTCGCGGAACATCGAGTGGCCCTTGAGCCGCTCGATGACTTTCTCGATCGTCGCCCGGGCGCCGAACGGTTTGCCGCAGCTGATGCACTCGAATGGCTCTTCGCCCTTGAGGACCTCGGGCGTCATCGCGGATGGCGTGAAGTTATAGCGCGGCTCCAGCCGGATGACGTTTTCGGGGCAGGTCGCAACGCACACACCGCACTGCACGCACGCCGCCTCCGTGAAGCTGAGCTGTGGGCGATCCGGATGGTCGGACAGCGCATTGGCGGGGCAGGCGCTGACGCACGACAGGCAGAGCGTGCAGCCCTCGACGTCGATGTGGACGCGGCCGTACGGCGCTCCTTTCGGCAACGGGATAACGGTCGCCGGCTGGGGCGCCAATTCGTTCAGAGTGGCTAGGGCCGTGCGGGCCACCTCGCGCTTGCTGCCCGCGGTGGAGAAGAAGCGCGGCGTGAGCTCAACCAAAGCCGGCAGATCATAGAGCAGGCTTTCGACCGCATCGGGATCCTGCTCGACGACGAGGCGCGCCCGCGGCCCCTGATGGCCCAGCGCCTCGAGGAAGGCGCCCAGTAGCTCGACCTGGCTTTCGAGCGGCGGCAGCTCTTCCGGAGCCTGACCGGAGGCCAGAATAACGAGCTGCTCGGCTCCTGAGGCCAGCATGGACGCAAGCACATCGTGACCGAGCTGGAACACCGAATAGAGACTCAGCGGAATCACGTTTGCCGGCAGACCGCGGCCGAACCGTGCGATGGCAGAAATGATCGGGCTGCCGTGCTTTTCGTCATGCAGCAGCAGGATGGGTCGCGTGCCCCCGGCCGTGCGGTAAGCCTTGAGCAGCACTTGTGCGCGCGTGATGAGATCCTCTCGGGTCGGGAACTTGTAGCTGACCGCTCCGGTCGGGCACACCGCACTGCACGTGCCGCACCCGGCGCAAACGCCCGCATCGATGACGACGTGGTCGCCAGCCGGCGAAATCGCGCCCGTTTGGCAGGAATCCAGGCAGTTGGTGCACCCGATCTTCTGGCTCCGGGAGTGCGCGCAGATGGCGGTGTCCACCTCAACGTAGCGCGGCTTCTCGAACTCGCCGACCAGGTCCGAAACGGTGAACATCGCTTTGGCGACGGCCGCCGGATTGGACGGGTCGGCCCGCACGTATCCGTCGCGCCGCCCGCCGTCCGAGAAGAGCGGCTGGCCCCCGCTCAAGTCGAGAATGATGTCGCACTGGGATTTCGCGCCGTCGCGCGCCATCACGAATTCGAGCGTCGAGCGTGAGGACGGCAGCATGGGCGCATAGCCGTCCACCTCGATCTCGAACGCACCGAGATAACCCGTCGCTTTGCGTATGCGGCCGCGGTAGATCGGGACGTCGACGATGCTCGGCGGAATGGCGTCGGCGGCATCCGTCAGCAGCACGCTCACGCTGAGCCGGCTGCCGAGCTCCTGTGCGACGTCGAGGGCGATCTGTCCCGGCCCGTAGACGAGGCACACACCCTCGGATTTCAGCGTGATCAGACCCGCTGGCTTCGGCACGAACGCCGACTCGGCGAGCAGGGCGGCCATTTTGGGCAGCGCAGCCGATTTGGCCTCGCTCCAGCCGGCCCGCTCGCGGATGTTGGTGAACCGCAACGCCCGCTCGGCGAGCCCCTTGTCCTCGGCGAGATCGCGGAAGAGCGGAGCCTCCTGCGTGCAGGCAACATGTACGGGTCCCGCTTCGAGAGCCGACTCGAAGCTCGCGATCTCGGCCCGGCAAAGCTCGCGGTGCACCTTGAGCGGTTCCTCCAGGCCGAGCATCTTCGCCAGCCGCGCACCGTCGATATCCATCGTGCGCTGGCAGTTGCAGACCAGAAGCTTCGGCTTCGTCCCGCTCATTCTCTCTGTTCCTGACATGCCGCGTGCACCTGTCGCGTGATCCTGTCCGGCCGTATGATGGACCGCTTATGGAAACCCGAGTATAGACCTTGAATACGCGGGCTGGCAGCGAAGAAAGAGTCTCACTGCATGAGTTCGGCCATTTCAGTTCCTGTCGGGGTTGTAGTCGCTCGTGAGAAAATAGACCACCCTTGGCAGGAGTACGTCTGGCGCGCTGTCGACGTTTTTCTGCACCCGCCAGAGATCAGCGGCTGGCGGGAGCTGCGTCGCGACGAGAAGTCTGTCTACTATCACGCGGCCACTCTGCCCATCGAGCTGCATCGCAAGGAGACCCCCGGCTACAAGACCAACCTCGAGACCGGCGAGCCTGCCGTCTACGTCGTGCTGCGCAACGATCCCGGGGCCGACTCCGATTGGCCGGTGACGGTTCACATGGTGACCGCTTCACCGCACGATGCCCAAGCGTATGCGGAATCAGGTCTCGAGACCATCGAGCTGGTGCCAATGCCGCAGCTGCTGATCGAGCTGGTCCGGGAGTTCGTCGACGCCCATCATGTGGACGAGCGCTTCGTCAAGCGGCAGCGGCAAAAGTTCGAGATCGAGGAGGAGCACAGATTCGGGCAGGAGCCGATCTTCGTGCTTCGGGAAAGAATGCGCGCAAGGCGCAGGGGCGAAGGTGGCGATGACTGACAAGGACGAGCCGTTCCTCAGTCGCTGGTCGAGGCTGAAGCGCGAGGCGGAGAAAGGCGCGCAGAGGCCGACCGAGGTCGCGGCCACGGAAGAAGGGGCTGCGTCCGCAGCGAATTCGTCCGGGCAGGTTCAGCATTCCCAGGCGGACCCGTCTGAAACTGTGGATGGTGCCGAAGCCCAAACGGAGGACCGGCAATCCGCCCTCGACATCGAGAGCATCGATTTCGACAAGCTCGATGCTCATTCCGACTACAAGCCGTTCATGAGCGCCAAGGTGCCGGACGAGGTTCGGAACAAGGCGCTCAACAAGTTATGGCTGTCGGACCCGGTGCTTTCCGGCCCCGATCAGCTCAGCGATTATATGGATGATTTCACGGACGCGGCCCGCGCGGTTCCGTCAGGACTTCTGAGGACGGCCTACAAGGTTGGTCAAGGCTTCCTCTCGGATGACGAAGCCGCGGAGTGGGACCGGCTCGGCCGTACAGCGCCGAAGGCTCCGCAGCCGGCGCAGGAGACATCCGAGGTCGCCGTTCGCACGGAAAGTCCGGACCAGGCCGAGATTGTCGCCTTTCTGGCTGCCTCGGATGCCTACGCTGAGAGCCTCTATCCGCCTGAAAGCAACCACATGGTGGATCTCGCCGCGTTGATGGCGCCCAACACCGTTTTCTTCGTTGCCCGGCAGGGAGAAAAGGCGCTTGGCTGCGGAGCCCTCATCATCGGCGAGGATGGCTCCGGCGAGGTGAAGCGGATGTGGGTCGATCCGGAAGCGCGGGGTCAGGGCATCGGCCACAAAATACTGGATGCAATCGAGGGAGCGGCCCGGGAGAAGGGACTGACGATCTTGCGCCTCGAGACCGGGATCAGACAGCCGGAAGCCATCGCACTTTATCGCAAGCGCGGCTTCAACGAGTGCGCGCCGTTCGGCAGCTACCTCGCAGACCCGCTGAGCTTGTTTATGGAAAAGCGGCTGGCGTAGTCGCCGAGCCGCCGTCGCAGCCCAACGTCTCAGGGATTCTCGACATCGCCGCGCCTCTGCAAGAGCAGAGCGACCAGCCAGCAGAAGAGCGCCCAGGCGGAGCCGACGACCCAGCCCGCGAGCACGTCGGTCGGCCAGTGGACACCGAGATAAATCCGGCTGATCCCGACGATCACAGCGACGAAAATCGCCAGACTCAGAACATAGGCCCTGACCAGCGGATCGGGGCGCATACGCGCAATCAAGGCGCCGATCGTCAGGTAAACCACCGCCGACATCATCGAGTGTGCGCTTGGAAAGCTGGCCGTAGCGATCAGCGGCTCGTAGTCGGAAAACTCCGGTCTCGGGCGGGCAAACGTGAGTTTCAGCACATTGCTCAGGATGACGCCGCCGACGACGGAAACGAGGAGCAAGGCGGCCGCGTGCCGTTTGCGCTCGAGCACCAGAAACCCCGTTGCGCTGAGCGTCACGAATGTGAGCACGCCAGTCCCGCCGAGGCTCGTGAAATCCCGCATCAGCTCTCCGAGCCAGCTCGGGCCAAGCATCTTGAACGGGTCATTGGGGTCACGGAGCAACAGCAAAAGCCTGCGGTCGATGGCGTCCGTGCTGCCTTCAGAGACCTCGTCGGCAAGCTCGATGAAGCCCCATATCGCCGAGGCGACGATCAGCACGATGAGAAGGATGGGCCATTCGAGCCGCACGCCTTTTAACGAGCGCAGGCGCCCGAAAAGATCATGTTCTGCCGGCTGCTGCTGCGAGTCATTCATGAGGCAGGAAGGCATAAGTCCGAAGGGCGGTTCCGGATCGTCCGAACATCTGGCCGAAGCCGCAGCATCGCTGCTAAGCTTCGGCCCGCGCTTTGCGGATCATATTGCGGGCAACGACGAGCTGCTGGATCTGGCTCGTCCCTTCATAGATGCGGAAAAGGCGGACGTCGCGGTAGAACCGTTCGACAGCGTACTCGGCCATGTAACCGGCGCCGCCGTGGATCTGGACAGCGCGATCAGCGACGCGACCGACCATCTCGCTCGCGAAGAGCTTGCAGCACGAAGCCTCCATGGTGACGTCGCCACCGCGATCGCGCTTGCGGGCTGCCTCCAGGATCATCGAGCGGGCCGCCAGGATTTCGGTCTGGCAATCGGCAAGCATGGCCTGCACGAGCTGGAACTCGGCAATGGGCTTGCCGAACTGCTCGCGCTCGAGAGCGTAGGCAAGCGCATCCGACAGGATGCGCTCTGCCGCACCGGTGCACGCTGCAGAGATATTCAGCCGGCCCTTGTCGAGGACCTTCATGGCGGTCTTGAAGCCTTGGCCTTCGACGCCGCCGATCACCGCATCCCTGGGCACGCGGCAGTTCTCGAAGATGACGTCGGCGGTGTGCGCGCCCCGCTGGCCCATTTTCCGGTCCGGCTTGCCGACGGTCAGGCCCGCCGTATCTCTATCGACGACAAAAGCCGAGATCCCATCGGCACCCTTCTTGTCCGGATCCGTCCGCGCCATGACGGTGAACACGCCTGCTTCCGGCGCATTCGTGATGAACCGTTTCGTGCCGTTGAGCACGTAGAAATCGCCGTCACGCCGTGCGGTGGTTTGCAGGGAAGCAGCATCCGAGCCGGAGTTGGGCTCCGTCAGCGCGAAGGAGCCGATGATCTCTCCTGAGGCCAGTCGGGGCAGATAGCGCCGCTTCTGCTCTTCCGTTCCGTCCATGACGATGGCTTGCGATCCGATGCCGACATTCGTGGCGAAGTAGGACCGGAAGGCAGGCGATGCCCTTGCGATCTCGAAGATGACCAGAACCTCTTCCTCCATCGAGAGGCCGAGCCCGCCGTAGTCCTCCGGAATGGCGAGCCCGAACAGGCCGAGCGATTTCATGTCTGCGACGATGTCGTCGGGGATGGCGTCGTCCTCGGCCACGCGGGCCTCGTTCGGGATGAGCCGTTCGCGCACGAACCGTCGGATCGTGCCGAGGAACTCGTCGAAGGAGTCTTTGTCTATCGGCATGCAGAATTTCCGGCTTTGCGGTGCGTTTATTTCCGCCCGTCATTTTACATATTTGCGGAAATCCGGTTTCCGCTTCTCAATGAAGGCGCGAACGCCTTCCTTGGACTCTTCCGTTTGATAATACATTTTGAGCGTTTGCATTCCCATGGCGCCAATGCCTCGGATGTGCTCCGTGTCGGCATTGAAGGAGCGCTTGGCGATGGCGATCGCCGTCGGCGAATGCTCGAGGATCTCAGCGCACCAGCGTGCGACCTCGGCATCGAGCTCATCGTGCGGAACGACGGCATTCACGAGACCCATGGCCAGAGCTTCCGCGGCCGTATACCGCCGGCACAGGTACCAAATTTCACGCGCCTTTTTCTCACCGACGATACGGGCCAGATATGCTGTCCCGAACCCGGGATCGACCGAGCCGACTTTCGGGCCAACCTGTCCGAAAATCGCTTTTTCGGAGGCAATAGTGAAATCACATATCGTGGCGAGCACGTTTCCGCCGCCGATGGCATAGCCTTGCACGCGCGCAATGACTGGCTTCGGCACATCGCGAATCAGGGTCTGCAGCTCTTTGACCGGCAGCCCGATCATGCCGCGGCCATCATACTTGCCATCATGAGCTGACTGATCGCCGCCGGTGCAGAATGCTCTGTCGCCGGCGCCGGCAAGTACTATGACGCCGATAGACGAGTCCCAGCCCGCGCGGTTGAACGCGTGAATGAGTTCTTCGCAGGTCTTCCCGCGGAAAGCGTTCATGACGTTCGGGCGATTGATGGTGATGCGGGCGATACCGTCGGCGGCCTCGTAAAGAATATCCTCGTACTGCATCTGAAAGCTCCTCTCAGCCAGCCATCGTCAGCCCCGCCAGAGGCGCTGACGGCTGGCCGGTGATGTCGGCGGCATCATCGCTGATGTTCGCATGACGGCCAAGGGCGCCGCGACCTGGGCGAAGCTGCTTGCCTGCAGCCGCGCATGAGCTGGCATTGGCGGATTTCACTACGGACGGAGCACTGCTGCTCTCCAGGTCGTTGGACTGGCTGCTGGCCGGCCTCATGCGCTTGTGCGAGCTCCCGGATCGTCTCCCGGCAAAGTACGAGCCAAGCGGCTGAGCGCTTCCGTCCTGCTGTCGAGGGGTGCTCGCCAATCGACAGAGGAGAGAATCCAAAGTGAGTCAAGCACGTTGCCGGTTTGGCAGCTCATGCTGGGCGTTGACAGGCAGCAGTGGCCCGCACCATAATTTTCAAGATATGATGTCCCGCTCATAAGGGAGGAGCCAGCGGCCCATGAAGCTATGGCGCGGATTGGAGAAGCTGATCGACGCCATTACCGAGGTCATGGGCAGGATCGGCTGGCTTCTGATCTTGTACTGCATGATATTTGGCGTGACGGATGTTTTTCTCCGCTACGCCCTGAACGCCCCCTCCCTGTGGATCGGAACGACGCTCCAGGCCGCCATGGTGCTGATCGCGTGTACCGGCGGGGCGTACGCGCTGAAGCACGATGCCTTCGTCAAGCTCGACGTCTTCTATGCCAGTGTGTCGACGCGGAATAAGGCGGTGCTGGACGTTCTGACGGCGCCTTTTGCGATCCTCTTTCTCTCCGTCCTGATCTGGAAGGGGATCGATGCGGCGCTCCTGTCCATCAAGTTCAATCAGGTCACGCCGACAGCGGTGCGGATTCCTATTTATCCAATCAAATCAGTCATTCCATTGGCCGCCGCGGTCGTGCTGCTCCTGGTCATCAAGCAACTCGTCCGCAACGTTCGAACGATCTTCAGCGGTGAGCAAGCGGCAGAGTGAGGGCGACGAAGAACGGAAAGGAAAAGGGCGGCAGAACATTATTCGCAATTTCGACGAGCTAGGGAGGAATGGTCTCGTGAACAAGGCAGCAAATCTCTTCAGAACGACAGTACTTTCCGTTGGAGCTCTGGCGTTATCCGGCGTGATTGCGCTGGCCCAGGATGGACCGCCGGACAAAGTGACGGAGTGGGTGTTCCAGCCAGCATTCGACCAGACCGATGCCGGATGGGACAAAGGGCTCATTCCCTGGGTGAAAGCGGTAGAGGAAGCCACCAAAGGCACGGTGAAGATCCGTGTCGAGCCCGCGGGCGCGCTGACGAGCGCTTCCGAGGCGTTTGCCGCGGCTGCAGCCGGCCAGACGGACGGCTACGCGGGTTGGGCGACCGTCTACGGCGGTGAGATGCCCGAAGGCTCTCTGGCCTATGGCCTCCCGTTGGGCGCCGCCAACTCCGAAGAGGCCTGGAAGGTCATGTGGGGTGATCCGAAGTACCGGATCGGCGAGCTGGTCCAGGAAGCCGCACACGAGCGCAATCTGCATTGGGTGGGCTGGACCAATCAGGGCCCGAACGCCATGTTCACCAAGTTCCGCGTGGACCGGCTGGAGGACTTGGCGGGCAAGAAGATGCGTGCCGGCGGTCCGCAGGCCATTTTCCACTCAACGATGGGCGGCTCTCCCGTGTCGATGAATGCGGGCGAAATCTATACCGCTCTCAAGCTCGGCACGATCGAAGGCACCTATTGGGACACCGGCGGCATCGACGACATGTCGTTCCAGGAGGTGATCAAGTACGCGATCATGCCGGGCTGGAATCCTGCACAGCACCAGGAGATCTTCGTCAATCTCGACAAGTGGAATGCCTTGACGCAGTGGCAGCGCGACCAGATCGAAGGCATCTTCGAGAAGACGTACTTCGAGACCAGTCAGATGCATGCGGACGCTGTGGACGAGGCACTTGACGCCCTGAAGAAGGCGGGTGGCGAAGTCATCACGCTGTCTGATGAAGAAGTGGCCAGGATGCGCAAGAAGACGATCGAGGAGGTCTGGCCCAAGATTGCCGCGCAATCCGAGCGGAACGCCAAGGGCGTCGAGATTTGGAAGAAGTTCCTCGAGGAGAAGAGCGGGAAATAGCGGTTCACTCGCCGGAAACTCGACGCAGTTGGCGCCTGCCTGGGCTTGTTCCAAGGCAGGCGCCTTTGTTCAATTCTCCAGGTACAAGGAACCGGATCGCCGGGCTAGATCGTTTCCGACATCCATGGAAACAAGCCAAGCACGCCCCATCTCGCTCTCCCCGGTTGGGAAAGGGCCGGGGTGAGGGGGCCGCCCATTTGGGCCGACTTCTCCCCAACGGAGAGGTGAAGGGGCTAACTGCTGCTTGTTGTTTCCAGTAATTCGGAAAGGCGATAGTTGTGCCGGGCGCCCGAGCAGGCAATGGGAAGCCGCATGAGCCTCGAACTCATTACTGCGCTCTACTTCATCGTCCTCTTCGGCATACTGTTCATGGGCCTGCCGGTCGCGTTCGGCCTTGGCGGAACCGCGGTCCTGTTCGCGCTGATTTTCGAGCCGCGGGCGCTGCTCGCGGTTCCGAGCGCCTTCTATTACACGCCCTGGAATTCGGTTCTCGTAACGGTTCCGCTGTTCATCTTCATGGGCAGCCTCATCCGCTACTCCGGGATCGCGGAGGCGGCCTATGACGCGGTCTATAAGCTGATCGGCCATATCCACGGCGGATTGGCGATCGGCACCGTACAGGTCTGCACGATCTTCGCGGCGGTGACCGGGATTACTCCGCCTGCCACCATCACGATGGGCCAGATCGCCTATCCGTCGATGATGAAGTACAAGTACGACCGCTCGATCGCCATCGGCTCGATCGCAGCGGGCGGCGCCCTCGGTGCACTCATCCCGCCGAGCGTGCCCTTCATCTTCTACGGACTGCTCGCCAAAGTTTCGATCGGAGACCTATTCCTCTCCGGCGTTTTGCCGGGGCTGATGCTTGCGTTGTTCTACTCGGTCTACATTGGGGTGCGGTGCTGGTTCCAGCCGCATATTGGACCGGCTTTGCCCCCGGATATCAGATTCACCACGCGCGAGAAGGCGCAGGCCCTCGTCAGCATCTGGCCCTTCATTGTTCTGATTACGATTGTTCTCGGTGTGATCTGGGGCGGCATTGCGACCCCGTCCGAAGCTGCGGCGTTCGGGGCGGCGGGTGCCTTCTTCATAAACTTGATTTATGGCCGGCTCACCTGGTTCGTGCTGCGCGATTCACTGGTCACCACGCTGCAGCTGACCGGGATGGGCCTTTGGATCCTGATCGGCGCCAACGTCTTCCTCAATATTTTCAATACGCTCGGAAGTCAGGATCTTCTGACCGAGCTGGTGCTGTCGATGCCCGGCGGCGCGACGGGCATCCTGCTGATGATGATGCTCATCATCCTGGTCCTCGGGATGTTCATGGACGACTGGGCGATCATCATGCTGTGCACGCCGCTGTTCATCCCGATCATCGACGCGCTGGGTGTGGATAAGCTCTGGTTCGGCGCGCTGTTCATCGTCAACATCCAGATCGCCTATCTGTCACCACCCTTCGGTTTCGTCCTGTTCTGGATCAAGAGCGTGCTGCCGCCCGATGTCACCATGGGTGACGTCTACCGCTCGATCGGACCATTCGTTCTGCTCCAGTTGCTCGGCCTCACACTCATCTTCATTTTCCCTGAGATTGCCGTATGGCTCCCGAATGCGCTGAAGTGATGCTCCGTCCAGGTAGACGAAGGGTGACAGAAACTCGGTATTTGAGCAGGAAGGTGAGGACAAAATTATTCTGAGAAACAAACGGAGCCGCTGTCACCTTGAGAAATGAACAATGCCTGGCCGCAGAGCGGCCAGGCCGATCCAAAGTTCACCCGTAGCGATAGGGTGCGCCGGCCTTGCGCATCGTCTCCTGATATTTCTTCAGGATTTCGACGACCTTTGCGTTGCGAGGACTCTGGGCGGCGATTTCGTCCCAGAACTTCATGGCCTCGTCCTCGATGATCTTCCACTCATCTTCGGGAATCGTGGTGAGCTCGAGCTTGCCGCCGGTGGTGCGGTAGTGCGCCTCGCCCCACCAGTACCAGTGCTGGCGGTAATAATGGGAGGTGTCCATGGACATCCTGAACAGTGTCTTCAGGTGCTCCGGCAACGCATTCCATTTATCCGTGTTGGCGAAGTATGAGCCGGACCAGGCGCCGGAGATGTTGTTGGTGAGATAGTACTTTGTCACGTCCGCCCAGCCGACCGTGTAGGTCTCGGTGGCGCCGCACCAGCACACACCGTCGAGCTCGCCGGTCTGGATCGCAACCTGCACGTCCTCATAAGGAAGCGAGACCGGTACGACGCCGAACCTCTGCATGAAGCGACCGCCGGTCGGGAACATGTAGATGCGAAGGCCCTCTAGATCCTTGATTGACCTGATCGGCTTCGTGGTGGCAAAGTTGCAGGGATCCCAGGCGCCGGCGCTCAGCCACGTCACGCCGGGAACCTCGCCATAAGCCTCTTCCCAGATCTTGTTCAGTCCGTACCAGTGCCACAGGACCGGAACGTCCAGGCTGTAGCGTGATGCGAAGGGGAAATAGGCGCCGAATACGGCCACATCCACCGGTGCGGCGGCGGAATCGTCGTCACTCTGCGCCGCATCGATGGTGCCGGCCTGCACGGCGCGGAATAGCTCGCCCTGTGGAACGAGCTGGTCGGCCGTGTACATTTCGATCACCATCTCTCCATTGGCCGCCTTGTTGAAGGCGTCGATGCCCGGCTTGCACACGTGCTCGGCCAGCGCCGGGCCGGCGTACGTCTGCAGCCGCCACTTGATCGGAGTCTGCGATTTGACATAGGGGGCCGCTAGCGTGGTTGCGCCGACCGTGCCGGCGCCGGTGAGTATGGACTTTCGGAGAAAATCTCGCTTGCTGATTTTGGAGTTCTTCATGTCCGTCCTCCTTCATCCGAGTGGCATTCTCTCATTCCGGTCAGCTTCCGCGCATTCCGCGCTCTGCCGGCCGCATTTCATCTCCGTCTGCTGTCCTGTATCCGCTTTCAGTGGAGGCCAGTCCGCCCACCCTAAGATCACCACCTCCTGTAAGTCTCCGGTAGCCACAGCGCGATCTGCGGGAACATCATCACGATGATCATGGTCAGGATCATCAAGAAGAAGAACGGGATGATCGAGCGGTAGATATCAATCAGCTTGATGTCCGGCGGCGCCATTGCACGCATCAGGAACAAATTGTAGCCGAACGGCGGCGTGATGTACGCGATCTGGCAGGTGATGGTGTAGAGCACCCCGAACCAGATTGTGTTGAAGCCGAGACTTTTGACCAGAGGTATATAGAGCGGCGCCACGATCACCAGCATGGCGGTGTCATCAAGGAACATCCCCATGACGATGAAGGAGCACAGCATCAGGATCAGGATCGTCCAGGGATCGAATGCCCACGTGTCGACCAGGAGCGTTTTCAGCGCCCTCACCGCGCCCAGCCCATCATAGACCGAGCTGAAGCACAAAGCGGCCAGGATGATCCACAAGAACATGCATGAGATCGCGAGCGTGTTGCGAGTGGAATCCTCCAACACCTTGCGATTGAGGTTGCCGGCGTACCACGCCACCAATATTGAGAGCGCTGCTCCGACGGCCGAGCTTTCCACGAGGCTCGTCGTGCCGGTCATGAACAGACCCATCATGATCAGGAAGACGGCCAGCGGCAGGACGCCTTTCCTGAGCAGCGAGAAGCGCTCAGCCCAAGTGATTTGTGCCCTCTCTTCGGCCGGCATGGCCGGGGCGATATGCGGTTGAATGAGGCTGCGCGTGTAAATGTAAAGGCCGAAGATAAATGCCATGATCAGGCCGGGAAGCACGCCGGCGAGCCACAAGCTGAGCACCGGCTGGCGCGCGATCATGGCGTAGAGCACCAGCACGACGCTCGGTGGAAAGAGGATGCCGAGCGACGATCCGGCCTGGATCACGCCCGTCACCATCACTTTGTCGTAACCGCGTTTGAGCAGTTGCGGCAGCGCGATTGTGACGCCGATCGCCATTCCGGCCACCGACAGGCCATTGAGCGCGGCGATCATCACCATCAGTCCGATGGTGCCCATCGCCAAACCGCCCCGCACCGGTCCGAACCAGACGTGGAACAGTCGGTAGAGGTCATTGGCGACCCCCGACTCCGACAGCATGTACCCCATGAAGATGAAAAAGGGCACGGTGATCAGCGGATACCAGTTCAGCACCTGAAAGCTGGCATTGAAGGGCATTTCGAACGAGCCTTTGCCCCACAGCCACAGCGCTGCTGCCGCACCGACGAAGCCGATGACGCCGAAGACGCGCTGACCCGTGAACAGCAGCACCATCATGGTGCCGAACATGAAAAGGGTGATGAATTCGGAGGTCATGCGATCGGCTTCCCGCGGGCGGCTGCAACATCTTTGATCAGGGTGGAGATGCACTGAAGCAGCATCAGGAAGATGGCCGTCGTCATGACAACCTTGATCGGCCAGAGCAGAGGCGCCCAGGCCGAATAGTTTTTCTGCCCGTAAGCGATCGCGTAATGCGTGCTGGAAATGCCGCCGCCGAACAGCATCGCCAAGTAAAACAGCACGAACAGGATGGTGATTGCGTCCGTGATCGCTTTGCCGCGCGGGGTCAGCCGCCCATAGAACAGGTCCATGCGCACGTGCTGATTGAGTTGCAACGTATAAGCGCCGCCAAGCAGATAATAGGCCGAGAGCATGAATTGCGTCATTTCCAGCACCCAGTTTATGGGTATGCCGAAAAAGAGCCGCGACAGCGTTGAATAGAGCAGCATCGCGCCCATTACGAACAGCAGATACATCGCGCAGCGGCCGATCCGGTAATTCACCGCATCGACGTATCGGACGAAAGCGAGTGCGGCTTTCGGCAAGCTCTTGACCTCCTATGGAAGCTGATGCGCGGCAGACGGTGCCGCGAGTCCTCCGATGCCAGCCAGTGCCGACGCCAACCGCGCCGCCCAGGCGGCCTGCCCCGCAGCATCGCCGATCTCGTCGTTGCGGATCTCGATCATCGCGCACGGCAAGCCGCGGGAGCGGGCGTGTTCTTCGAGCGTGAAATAGACCCCGTCAGCCGGCGAATAGGGCTTGTTGGCCGCCACCGCGAACTCGCCCGACCGCTGGAGCGCCCTGATGAGAGGCAGGGCCAGCCGCGCATCCTCGTCATGAATGATGCCGATCTGCCAGGGCCGCGCCGCACCCTTGTAGACGGGTGTGAACGAATGCACCGAGACCAGTCGAGACTCCTGTCCGCGCGCCAGCTTCTTTTGGATGACGGTCTCGATCACGTCATGGAAGGGCCGCCAGAAGCGTTCAATTCGTCCCTTACGCTCAGCGTCTGAAAGATTGGTGTTGCCCGGGATTTTGGTGGTCTCACTGACCGTCGGAATCAGACCCGGCGAATCGAGTGCGCGGTTGCAGTCGAGCACGAGGCGCGACACGCAGGTTTCCACCAGCACCGCATCGAGCATCTCGGCCATGCGCCGCGCTACCGGGAGCGCGCCGATATCCCAGGCGATGTGGCGGGAAAGATCGCTGTCCGGCAGGCCGAGAGAGCCAAACTCGGGCGGCAGGTAGTTGGAGGCGTGATCACACGTCAGAACATAGGCGCCCCTTCCGTCAGGGTTCGTTACCCTTACGGAATCCATGGGTGAATAGCCCGCTGGATGTGACTCCCCCATTGGCCGCCTGCCCTTGAGGCGCGTACCATATGTTACGGATTTTGTTCGTTTGCGCCTCTACGGATGATTTGATCCAGTTTTAGATGCTTTGTCAAACGTCGATTGGGCAGGTCACGAATACGGAGGGGGAGATGGGCGCGAGTGTTGCGGAGCTGATCACGCAGCGTATGGAGACCATGCCGGCCGGGGAGCGCCGCGCCGCTCAGGCACTGGTCGCCAGCTATCCGCTGATCGGCTTGAAGACGGTCGCGGAGTTCTCGCAGGCTGCGGGCGTCTCTCCGCCCACCGTGCTGCGCTTTGTGGCCCGCCTCGGTTTCCAGAACTACTCCGAGTTCCAGTCGGCCTTGCAGGACGAGCTTGCCGCGCAATTGCAGTCGCCGGCTTCCCGCACCCATGGCCCAACGACATCAAGCCTCGAGGGTACGCTGCCTCCCTTGCTGGAAGCGACGCTGGAGAACATTCGCGTGACCTTCCGCCATGTTTCCGAGCGCCAGTTCGCCGAAATCGTCGGCAAGCTCGCCGACCGGCGCGGTCACATGTTTCTGCTCGGCGGCCGCTTTACCGATCCGCTCGCCCGTTACATGGCTGCGCATCTGACCATTGTGCGCCCCCGCGTTTTCCATCTTGCCGGCCAGGAGAGCATGTGGCGCGACCGGCTGATCGACATGGGAAAGCGCGACGTCCTGTTGATCTTCGATATTCGCCGCTACCAGGAGAATCTCCTCCGCTTCGCCGAGACGGCGCATCGGCGCGGCGTGCAGATCATACTGTTCACCGACCAGTGGCTGTCGCCCATTGCGCGCTTCGCCCGCCACGTCATCGCCGGCCGCACGGCCGTGCCCTCGCCCTGGGATTCGTCGGCCGCGCTGTTCGTCATGGCCGAGGCGCTGATCAGCGCGCTGACGCTGCGGCTCGAAAACGAAAGCGCGGCCCGCATCCAAGAGATGGAAAACCTGCGCTAAGGGCCTCGATGGCCATTCGGTCAGCTGGTCCAAGGGCCAGTGGTTTTGCGCGCCGAGCAAGCTCAATCCGCTCGGAAACGTGGGCTGCACATCGAGCATCTGCCGGCAAGCTAGCGTGTGCGCTTTTCCGGCCAAGCGCCGTCAGCAGCAAACACGGGCACCCCAGGAGCATTTGCGGCCGCGCGGACGTTCGCCAGTTCTTTTCTGAGCACCTTGACTTCGTTCTCAGCCATTTCGATCGCTCTGGCGCGGAGGCGCAATACCTCCCGCGCGGTGCGCAGCTCCTCGCGCGTGGCGGCGAGCTCGGCACGCAGCTCGGCGTCGCTGGAGTCAGATGTTGAGACCCACCAAGCACCCAGAGACAGCGCGGCTAGTCCGACCAGGATCAGGGCTCCCCGGAGTTTCGGCGCCGGCGCCCGTGGCCTGAGCCCTGGCTTCGATGCAGTTTGGAGCGATGTTCGTTGGGGCAGAACGCCCGCCCGAATGCTTCGAAGCGCCTCGACAATCGCCGCCATGGGCGTGGTTCCTCTTAGGCTCATGTGCTCGGACGACTGAATGCACGTCGCTGTCGCGCCGGCCCAAACTGCGCACCAAACGCGAGAACACACCCGCACAGCCCGGAATGCGCAATCAGCAGCGTCGTCGCGAGCACGAACTATTTTGCGCGAAGGGAAGCGGCCCCACCGCTGTGGAAAGTCCACGAATCCCTGTGGAATAAACAATCTATGGTTGTTGTTGTGATTCGGCTAGCGCGAATGGGGCATCAGCCGCCTGCATCAGCCTGAGTGCTGATTTCGCGCTACAGTGGCGCTTTCCTCGCCCGAGCCATATCTGGGGTCGAATGGCCCCGACCTGCCGTTGCTCGATTGTCGTGTACTGCCCATCCTCTCATCGCCCGATGGCGTAGGCCTGCATCAGCCGCGGTGTGGCCGCCGCTCTGAGCAGTCCGTCGGCGCCCCGCTGGGCCGCAGTCAACCGGCCGATGGCCCAGGGCTCGGAGACCTCGAGCTCGTGCCCCTTGTCACGGAGCGCAGCGAGCACGCCTTGGCCGAAGGCCGGCTCGGCCATGAGATGCGCCGGGCGGGCGGTGCGCGGATAGAACGATCCTGTCACGTGGCCGGTGTGGAAGAGAGGCGCGTCGATGGCCTGTTGCAGGTTCATCGCGTGGTGGGCGAGCCGCAGGAACAGGATGAGCTGCCATTGGTCCTGCTGGTCGCCGCCGGGCGTACCAAACGCGAGCCGGGCGCCGTCGGCGCGCTCGGCCATCGAAGGCGACAATGTCGTGCGCGGGCGCCGGCCCGGCGCAAGCGACGTCGGCAGGCCCTCGTCGAGCCAGAACATCTGCGCCCGCGAGTTGAGCGGCATCCCGAGCCCCGGGACGACGGGAGACGATTGCAGCCAGCCGCCGGATGGCGTCGCCGAAACCATGTTTCCCCAGCGGTCGATCACGTCGAGGTGGACCGTATCGCTGCGACGGGAGGAGAGATGCGCCATCGTCGGCTCACCAACGCCTGCGCCGGCTTCTGCCGCCACTCTGCGCGCCGCTCGCGCGATCGAGGCCTCCGCCCAGGCCTCGTAGCCCGGGATCCGGCCCGGCCGCTGCTCGCGCGACGCCGTGGCTTGAATGAGTGCGCGGCGCTGCTCGGCGTAAGAGCGCGAAAGCAGCGTCTCGACGGGGATCTCGGTGTGGGCGGGATCGCCGTAGTAGGCTTCCCGGTCCGCCATCGCAAGCTTCAGAGTCTCGGTCACGAGGTGGACGAAGTCGGCGCCTGCCGGATCGACTTCGCCGATATTTGTCCCCTCCAAAATGCGCAACGACTGCAGCAAGAGTGGTGCTTGCGACCAGACACCGGCCTTCCACACCGTCCAGCCGTTATAGTCGACGGCGAGCGGGGCCTCTGTCGTGGCCTGCCACGCAGCCATGTCGTCGGCGGTCAGCACGCCCTTGCGCCGGCCCCCGGCGGCGTCCATCACCTCCGCCGTCTCCACCCAGCGCCCGATCGCCTCGGCGAGGAAGCCGCGGTAGAAGGCCGCCCGTGCCGCCTCGATCTGCTCCTCGCGCCCGGAACGCGTCTCTGCCTCCGCGAGCAGGCGACGCCACGTCGCCGCCAGCGCCGGATTGCGAAAGAGCTGGCCGGGGGCGGGCGGCGCTCCGCCCGGCAGCCAGACTTCGGCTGACGTCGGCCATTCCGCCTTGAAGAAATCGGCAAGCCCTGCGATCGCGTCCGCGGCGCGGGCGAGGATCGGATGGCCCGCCTCGGCATAGTAGATCGCGGGCTCGAGCACGTCGCGCAGGCGCATCGTGCCGTAGTCGCGCAGCAGCAGCATCCAGGCATCGAAGGCGCCCGGCACGACGGTTGCGAGCATGCCGGAGCCCGGCACCTCGCTCAGCCCCTGTGCCCGGTAGTGGGCGATCGTTGCTTTCGCAGGCGCGACGCCCTGGCCGCAGATCACCGTCGGCGCCTCGGCATCCGCGGGGCGCACGAGCAGCGGAACTTCGCCGAGCGGGCCGTTGAGGTGCGGCTCGACGACGTTCAGGACGAAGCCCATCGCCACGGCAGCATCGGCTGCCCGGCCGCCCTTCTCGAGAACGCTCATGCCGACGGCGGAAGCGAGCCAATGGGTCGACGTTGCGACACCGAAGGTGCCCGTAATCTCGGGCCGCGTCGTGAAGGTCATACGGGGCTCCATGAACTAAGCTCTCATCTTTCGCGCGGATCGAGTGCGTCGCGCAAGCCGTCGCCGAGCAGGTTGAAGCCGAGCACGACGAGGAAGATCGCGATTCCCGGTGACAGCGACATCCACGGCGCCTGCTCGAGGAAGTTCTTGGCGGTGTTCAGCATCGAGCCCCACGACGGCGCCGGCGGCTGTTGCCCGAGGCCGAGGAACGACAGGCTCGCCTCGGCGATGATGGCAGTGGCGACGGTGAGCGTCGCCTGGACGATCAGCGGTGCGGTGATGTTTGGAGCGACGTGGCGGGCCAGGATGAGCCAGCGCGGCACGCCGACCGCGCGCGCGCCTTCGACGTATTCCTCGGCCTTGACGGCCAGCACCTGGCCGCGCGTCAGGCGCACGAAGATCGGCACCTGGGACAATCCGATGGCGATCATCGCGTTGGTGAGCGATGGCCCCAGCGCCGCGGCCAGCGCAATGGCGAGGATCAGGAACGGGACCGCGAGAAGCGCATCGGTGGCGCGGCCGATGACGGCATCGATCCAGCCCCCGAACCAGCCGGCGACGAGGCCGATGGGCATACCGATGGCGAGCGCGATGGCGACGGACACGACGCCTGCATACAGCGACGCGACACCGCCGTACATCACGCGCGAGAGGATATCGCGGCCGAGCTCATCGGTGCCGAGCCAGTAGAGCGCCGACGGCGCCTTGCGCAGCGCCGCGAAATTGGTCTTGGTCGGATCGTAGGGCGCGATCAGCGGAGCCAGCACCGCCATCAACACAAACGCGGCGACCAGCGCGGCGCCGAAGACAGCGGTGCGATTCCTGAGAAACTTCGCGAGCGCGCGCCGCTCCTGCGGGGCGATCTCCTCGCCCGCCGGCATGCGCTCGGCATCTGTCCCGGCGATGGCCGTCACGTCCTGAGCCTCGGGTTGATCACGATGTAAAGGACATCGGCGACGAGGTTCATCACGATGAACGCGATCGCCGTGCACAGCACGACACCCTGCACCACCCCATAATCGCGGTTGAAGACGGCATCGACGATCAGCTTGCCGAAGCCCGGAATCGTGAACACTTGCTCCGTGAGCACCGCTCCGGCCAAAAGCTGACCGAAGAGCAGCGTCGCAAGCGTCACGATCGGCACGAGCGCATTGCGGAAGGCATGCTTCAGGATGACGACACGCGGCAGCAGGCCCTTGGCCCACGCGGTCCGGATGTAGTCGAGGCTCAGGACCTCGAGCATCGCCGAGCGGGTGTGGCGCATCAGGACGGCGGCGAGGCCGGAGCCGAGCACGAACGCCGGCATGATCGTCGTCTGAAAGGCGCGGGCGGGGTCCTCGAACACGGACACGAACCCCGAGGCGGGCAGCCATTGCAAGTTCACCGCGACGACGAGGATGAGGATGATGCCGAGCCAGAAGTTCGGGATCGAGAGCCCCGACAGCGAGACCATGCTGGCGACCGCGTCGATCCAAGTTCCCTTGCGCACGGCGGACAGAATGCCCATCGGAATACCGATGGCGAGCGCGATCACGATGGAGGCGATCGCGAGCTGGATGGTCACGGGCAACGTCTGCCCGATGAGCTTGAGAACCGGCTCGCCGGTCCTGAGCGAGGCCCCGAAATTGCCGGAGAACACCTCGCGCAGCCAGGCGAGGAACTGCACCGGCAGAGGCTGATCGAACCCATAAAGGTGGCGCAACTGCTCCAATACGACAGGATCACGCTCCTCCCCCGCCATCACGAGCAGCGGATCGCCGGGCAACATGCGCTGCAAGACGAACACGAACACCGTGACGATGAAGAGCGTCGGGATCGCGACCAGAACGCGATTGAGAATCAAAGCCCACACGGCTTGGTCCGGCTCCGATTTCAGGTCTCGGCCAACACGATTGCGGCCGGCGCGCACGTTTCGGCGCGCCGACCCTGATGCAAATGTGCGCTACTGGAGCGTCACGCCGGCGAGGCGGATCATGCCGTCCGGATTGGGCACGAAGCCCTTGAGCTTGGACGACATCGCCCACACCCACGCCGGATGGTAGAGATAGACGATCGGGATCTCATCGCGCAGGATCTTCATTGCGGCCGCGTAGTGCTTCTTACGCTCTTCAACGTCGTAGACGCTGCGGGCCGCGTTGAGCGCCTTGTCGACCTCAGGGTGTGAGAATTTCGAGTCGTTGATGCCGCCACCCGTTGTCATGAACTGGTGAATGTTGCCGTCGGGGTCGACGCGCCCAGACCAGCCGACGCGCGTTGCCTGATAGTTGCCGGCGGTCTGCTCTTTCAGCATCGTCGCGAACTCCGTCGACTTGAGCGAGATCGTGATTCCCGCCTCGGCGGCCATCGCCTGGATTACCTGGGCAAGCTGCTGCTCGACGGTCGAGTTAGCGACCTGCATCTCAAAGGAAAGGCCTTCGGCACCCGCCTCCTTCAGCAGCGCTTTAGCCTTCTCGACATCACGCGCCGGCACCTTGAAGTCCTGGTCGTGGTAGGGGCTCGCCGGCGGGAAGGGCTGCGCCGACGGCGTCATGATGCCTTCGAATACCACCTCGTTGGCCGCCACACGGTCGATGGCGAGCGAGAGTGCCTGGCGCACCCGCTTGTCCTGCCCAAGCGGCGTCTTGGACCGATCGCCATTGCCAACGTTGATCGTGATGCCCTGATAGCCAAGACCGGCGATTGAGACGACCCGCAGCGCCGGGTCGGCCTTGGCCGACTTCACGTCGCTCGGCGCCAGCCGCTCGATCATGTCGAGCTCGCCCGAGCGCAGGTTCGCAAGGCGCACGGTCGTGTCGGGGATGATGCGGAACGTCACGTTATCGAAGGCGTATTTGTCAGCCTCCCAGTGATCGGCGAAGCGGGTCAGCACGATGCGATCGTTCTGGACGCGCTCAACAAACTTATAGGGACCCGAGCAGACCGGGTGTGGCCCCACCGGCTTGTCGAAGCTCGCGGGCGACAACAACATGCCGGCGCGATCCGAAAGCTGGGCGAGCAGGGTCGCGTCCGGAGCCGACAGCTTGAAGACGACCGTCTCCGCATCCGGCGCCTCAACGGACTCGATCGACTTCAGCTCGCTCTTGCGCCGGCTGGTCTGGAGAGTTTTGGCCCGCTCGATGTTGGCTTTGACAGCAGCGGCATCGAGCGTCGTTCCATCGTGGAACTTGGCACCGGACCTGAGCTTCATTGTCATCGTCTTGCCGTCGTCGGAGAACGACCAGCTCGTGGCAATCCGCGGCACGAACTCGAGCTTCTCGTTGGTGTCGACGAGCTTGTCGCAGAGCAGGTTGAACACGATGCGGCCGACGAACGTGCGCGCTTCGTGCGGATCGAGGATGTCCGGGTCCTCCTGCAGTCCGATCCGGATATCGGCGGCAAGCGCCGGCAGACTGATGAGCGTAAAGCCCAGCGCAGCGATGCTGGCCGCAATTGTTTTTCGTTTCATGGTCGTCTCCTCCATATTCAGCTTACGGATGCTGATTTGCTTTGCGCCTCGGCGAACAAGCGGACCCGCCGGCGGCCTGCTTCGTTTCCAGTCACAGCGAGGTCGGCGAAGGCGGCTGCTGGTAACTCTTCGGCGAGATGACAAGCGACGGCGTGGCCAGGCGAGAGGGCGCGCAGCGCCGGTCGCTCGACACGGCAGATATCGGCAGCAAACGGGCAGCGGGTGTGAAAGCGGCATCCCGGCGGCGGCGCGGCCGGGCTCGGCGGGTCGCCTTCGAGCAGCCGGCGCGCCCGCCGGGCGCCAGGCACCGGCACCGGGATCGCCTCGATGAGCGACCGCGTGTAGGGGTGACGCGGCGCCTCGAACAGGGCATCGCAATCGGCGATTTCGACGATCTCGCCAAGATACATCACGGCGACCCTGTCCGATGTATGGCGGATCACGGCCAGATCGTGCGCGACGAGAACGAGGGTCAGCGCCAGCTCTTCTTTCAGAGCCTCGAGCAGATTGATCACCTGGGCGCGGATCGAGACGTCGAGCGCGGAGACCGGCTCGTCGCCGATCACGAGGCGTGGCTCGGTCGCGAGCGCGCGTGCGATGCCGATCCGCTGGCGCTGCCCGCCCGAGAACTCGTGCGGATAGCGATTCGCATAGTCGGGCGACAGGCCGACGAGGCGCAGCATCTTGGCAACCCGCCGCCGCCGCTCGGCACCCTTGGCGATGCCGTGCACTTCAAGCGGCTCGCCGATCAGCGCGCCGACGGTCATGCGCGGATTGAGCGAGGCGAACGGGTCCTGGAAGATGAGCTGCATATTGCGGCGCAGCCGACGCATCTCCTCGGCCGGCGCGCTTGTGATCTCGCGCCCCTCGAACACGACGGAGCCGCTCGTCGGCGGAATCAAATTCAAGAGAACGCGCGCGAGCGTCGACTTTCCGCACCCGGACTCGCCGACGATGGCGAACGTCTCGCCGCGCCGGATTGCGAGTGAGACTCCGTCGACGGCGCGGATCAGCGGCGCGCGGCCAAAGGGGAACGTGCGCTGGCCGCCGAAGTAACGCACGACCTCGCGTGCTTCGAGGATCGCTTCTCCTGTTCCAGGGGAGCTCATGCCGCCTGCTCCACGCCGAGATGCTCGATCGGCGCCTTGAAGCAGGCGACCGTATGGCCTTCGGCACCGATCGCGCGCAACCGCGGCACCTCGGCGTAGCAGCGCCGGTCGGCGAACGGACAGCGCGTCGCGAACCGGCAGCCCGGCGGGAATCGATCAGGTGGCGGAACACTGCCGGGAATCGTCGCAAGCCGTCCCTGGCGCCGGCCGAGTGAGGGCAGCGAGCCGATCAGCCCGAGCGTATAGGGGTGCTGCGGATCGGCGAAGAGATCGGGCGCAGCCGCCGTCTCGACGATCCGCCCGGCATACATCACGGCGACCCGATCGGCCGTCTCGGCGACGACGCCGAGGTCATGCGTGACGAGGATCATCGCCATGCCAGCTTCGCGCTGCAACTCGCGTATGAGCGCCAGGATCTGCGCCTGGATCGTGACATCGAGCGCCGTCGTAGGCTCGTCGGCGATCAGGATGTTCGGCGCGTTGACGAGTGCCATCGCGATCATCACGCGCTGACGCATGCCGCCCGACAGCTGATGCGGGTAGGCGTCGAGGCGCTTCTCGGGCGCCGGGATACGCACAGCCCGGAGCATCTCGAGCGCCCGCTCCCTCGCTTGACTGCGCTGCAGGCCGCGATGGCGCACGACGCTCTCGGCGATCTGCTCGCCGATCCGGAACGCCGGGTTGAGCGACGTCATCGGCTCCTGGAAGATCATCGCGAGCCGATTTCCTCTGAGATCGGCCAGGCGCCGTTCCCCGGCCGCAAGCAGATCCTCACCTTCCAGGCGAACCCGGCCGGTCGTCCGCGCCCCGGGCGGCAGCAGCCCTATGATCGCAAGCGCGGTCAGCGACTTACCGCAACCCGATTCGCCGACCAGCGACAGTGTTTCGCCCTGGGTCAGTGAAATCGAAAGACCGTCGACGACGACAGGCCCGCCGGGGTGAAACCGGATTGTCAGGTCCTCGACCTCAAGCAGCTCCGCCGGCATCAGCATCACGCTCGCGCATTGGTACGGAAACGCCCAGCCGGTCCTAGCGACGGCTGCCGACCGCCGATGACAGACATTATCGTCAGAACTGGTCTCGCTCTTGACGGATTGCACTCGCCAGGAAGCGTAGCCGCCCGAGGACCCCGGTCAAGCGCAATGTTGAAACCACGACCGCGGCCGTAAAATGGGTCTGGGACCCGAGAAGGTTATACAAGTCAAGACCGCTGTGCTCCACCCTACAGCTTGCATTTCGATCTGAAGGTTGGGGTCGGCGATTGGGGCGGTGAAAACCTGCTGTCGTCAAAACCCAGGAACCTTTCAGGGCTGACTTCCGCCATTGCTCGATGATGCGATTATATCTCTACAGCGTTTCCAGCGACTTGTGGCGCGTCTGCTTGGCAAGCCGGGACAGGGGGGCGCGTCGGCATCGGCGCCGTCGTCGTGTACCCTGCCAGCATGCTGTGTCTCGAGAACCGCTGCACCAGCTCGTCGCTTAGGTTAACGGCCCTGATGGGGTCCGTCGAGGGTCGTGAGGTATAGGTTCGGGATCAGCGCTTTTTGTCACGCGACTCGCCGGCTTTACCTAATCGGTCTGGCATGGCCGGTCACTGGCTTGTCATAATTGATGATTTCGAGGAGACAATGAGCTCGCGAGTCATGACAGCTTGCAACACAGTGCCGGCTAGTTTCCAGACCTCGCAGTGGACGGTAGCGACCGGTCATTCAGTGGGATGGCAAGCATTCGATGCGGAGAATGAGAACAATGGATGCCCGTGACTTCGGGCAAATGTCGAACGACCCAGCGCCGCTCTATCACCGGATTGTCGCGCAAATTAGGAAGCACATATCCGAACACAAGGTGCCCCCTGGAACGAAGCTACCGAGTGAGGAGGAGCTCGCTCGCCATTTCGGCGTTAGCAGCATCACAATCAGGGCCGCATTGAAGGAGCTTGCAGACAGCGGCCTGATTGATCGCCGCCAGGGACGCGGAACGTTCGTTCGCGACGTGTTGCCCAGAGCAACTGAGTGGTCCCTGGGCAGTGTCGAGGATATCGTGATGACGAGCCGGCTATCACAGGCTGTGCTCGTACGCCATGGATACTCTCGCACACCGGCATGGGCCCGCGCGGCACTGTCCCTTCCAAACAACGGCCGTGCCTTCAATCTCCAGGTGATCCGGAAAAAGGAAGGCAAGCCATTCATGCTGACGGACGGCTATTTCCCTCCTTCGATCGGCGATCGGCTCGCTGCCGTTGATATGGCAGAGGCGCTCAACCGGAACAGGCTGCTTATCGGAATCGTCGAGGAGGTCACGGGCGAACGTTATACGGAGATCCGGCAAACGATCGTTGCCGATCTGGCAACGGCGGACGTTGCCAAGAAGCTCGGGATCGATCCGGGTACGCCGGTTCTCGTCGTGAAACGTTTGAGCTGTGCAGAGGATGGTCGCATACTGCAGGCTGGGCGCTCTTACTGCCGAACCACTGACTTTGCGTTCTCTATCCACTTGAAGCGCGTTTGAGAACGAATGGTGACAAGGGGGGTTGCCGTTCGCCAAAAACCTTATAAGGTTATGTGGAGCTTGCGGAGGCGGGCTGATGACTGAGAGGGATCAAGATGGCTATTTCAACTGGTTCGCCTTCTGAGGCTCTAGCAGGCGAAGTTCGTCGTGATCGTTTCGGTAACCTTGTCGATCCGACGGTCTCCTACGCCCGCGGATCAATCCTCCGCAACAATGCGGACGAAATTCTTCGCCAGCGGCAAGCCTATTCGATCATCCGCGAGCGCCGGGACAGGATAGGCAAGGATGCAATTTTCAATTTGACAGGACTCATCCGTGGATTTCGCTATCGCCCCGATGATAGCGAGAAGATGACGTCCTACATCCATTTCGGCGCGGTTGACCGTGGCGAGCTGGTCCCCCTTTCTATCGAGCGCATGGGCGGCAATCTTGAGCGTGACGATGCATTTCTATGCAACCGGGTCAGTGCCGCTATCCTGGCAACGATGATGGCGCTGGTAAAGGAGGGCGATCTTGTTCTATCCGTTGTTCCGGCGGACAGATGTCATCCCTCGCTCAAGAACTCAGTCCTGGCGGCTGGCGGACGCTTCATCGAGGTGGTCGGAGCAGATGCTTTCGAAGCGCAACTCGCCGAGCTGAAGGAAAAGGTAAAGATTGTTGCTATTACGGCGATATCGCCCTCGAAGCATCACCTCCCGCAGAGCGAGGCGGTAAGGGTGATCGACGGGGCTCGTCGCATCGGCGCCCTGGTCATGATCGACGACGCGCATATGGCAGCCCGCCTTGCCGTTTACAATGAGACGCCGGCTCTTGCGCTCGGCGCGGATGTCGCGGTTTGGTCGCTCGACAAGCACGTAACGGGGCCCCGCTCCGGAATCGTCGCCGGCCGCAAGGAGCTCATCCGGGACATCCGAGCAAAAGCATTTATGTTTGGTCTCGAGGCTCAGCTCGGCTCGATCGTCGCCGGTCTCAACGCCGTCAGCGACTTCGATCCGGCGCCAATCAAGCGTGCGGCCGACTATGCAGACAGCGTTATGGCCGAATTGCAACCCGTGTTCGAGGGGCGCGCCTATCGTGCCGGTCCGGGCGTTGCGCTTGCGGGCGAGGACCTGCTCGAGCTGCTCGTCAAGAAGAGTGGTGTTAACAACCCGCAAATTGTGCCCATCGAGGCCTGTGCGGCGGTCGCGATGATCCTTCTGAAAGAAACCGGTGCGGTGACAATCTCGGTTTCCGGTATGCCCGGATCGGCCTGCGTTTACCGGCTGATGATGTATCCGGACGGCGAGCGCCTGGGTCTCGATTCCATCGTCGGCGGCACTCAGAACGCTATGGCCGAGGTCTCGAGGATGCTGACCGATGTGGATGCGGTTCGCACCCTTCTGATCGGCGACAATTGATCGTACGGGGCAGTTTTTTGACGGAGTCCTATTTTGAACTTCGATCCTGCAGCAAAGGCCAGCTTTGCGGAGGCGATCGATCGCCTTATGACGCTGGACGTACCCGGCCGCGGCTTTGCGCCTCTTGCGTACGATTTCGCGCGCCGCCTCGCTGGCGGTCCACTGATCGAGAAAGCTGGTGATGCATTGGTCGAGCGCATGTCGGCCAGCAAGTCGCCGACGGTTCTAATCGTCACGGGAGCAACATCGCAGCGGGTTGGACTACCCGACTGGGTCGGTGAAATGGATGGACCTCCTGGGGCCATAGCGCTGGCCCGCGCCGTTGCGCTCACCCACCACGCCATCCCGGTTCTGCTGACCGACCCCGGCCAGGGTCAAATGTTGAGTGCTGCTGCCCAATCGCTCGGGCTTTATACTCTGCCGTTTGAGGATGTGCGCCGTCAGGTCGAGGCGACCACTCACGCGACCTCCGTTGCCGTCATTGAGATACCGGATAGCGTATCGGAGGCCCGAACGCAGGCTGAAAAACTCGTCGCCGAGCTTGATCCGTGCGCAGCAATCGCAATTGAAAAGGCTGGCGAAAACGAGCGTGGGGTCTATCACAATAGCCAAAAGATCGATACGTCGCCGGGCAAGGCGCGTGCCGATGAGATTTTCAGGGCTTGCAAGGCGGCAGGACGACTGACGATTGGAATCGGCGACGGTGGTAATGAAATCGGAATGGGCGCTATCAAGAATGATATTTTGGCGGCATTCCCGCACATGGCGGAGTGCAACTGCCCATGCAAGGGGTCTATTCTGGCCGAGCAGGCTCTCGACCATCTGCTGGTAGCAACTGTTTCGAATTGGGGCGCATATGCACTGACGGCCTATCTCGCCTTCGTTAGTGGTCGACCTTATGCGTGCCATTCACCGGAACGCGAGGCCCGTCTGCTCGAAGGCGCTGCTCGAGCGGGATACATGCACCTCGACGGATTTGCGCTGCCAGGTGCCGACGGAATGCCCGAGGAAGTCCATACGGCTTTCGTCAGATTGTTGTCAACGATGGTGTTCTGGCCGCCGCTGAAGTTCGGCAGGGCAGGTCTTCTCAAGGACATGCTGCCTGCTTAGCGCTCTTATTCCCAACCTGCATCGCCGGAAACCGCAAGAGTGGGAGGGATCGGCGGACGGCAAAAATATGGGTCTGTTATTACACAAGGAGGGGTCGGTATGTCTTACGCTGTAAGGATCTGTATGGGCCTAATTTTGGCCTTTGTAGCACTGCATTCATCCGCAGCGCTTGCGGAAGAGCAATTTCCGAACAAGCCAGTGACGCTGATCGTTCAGTTTCCGCCAGGCGGCGGCACCGATATGACCGCGCGAGCGATCGCCGCTGTCATACCCAAGTACCTCGGGCAGCCTTTGACCATCGTGAACAAGCCCGGCGGGGCCGGTATCATCGCGGGCGACGCGCTGGTCAAATCGGAGCCTGACGGCTATACGGTTGGTGCTTTTGTGGCGACCGGAGCGGATCCCGAGCTGTTCAGTCCTTTTCGCAAGGCGAACTACACGCTCGAGGACATGGAGCCGATTTTGCGGGTAGCTTTCGATGCATATGGCCTCGTGGTGAAGGCGGACGCTCCGTGGAAGAGCCTTACGGAGTTCATCGATTACGTTAAGGCTAATCCAGGGAAAGTATCCTGGGGCCATCAGGGCATCGGCCACTCATATCATTTGCGCGGCATGTCAATAATCAAGGAAGCCGGCCTCAAGATGAACGACGTGGCTTTCCGCGGAACGGCTGACGAGATCGTCGCAGTGCTGGGTGGAAAGATTGATTCGGCGATTGTTTCGACCGCCGGCAGCCGGAGCTTTTTGGAAGCTGGAAAGCTGAGAATGCTCGCTGTGCAGCATCCAACGCGCCTTCCTTACCTGCCCGACATCCCGACCTTCAAGGAGCAGGGCCACGATGTCGGCTTTCCGCTTCATTACACTGGCTATTTCGTCCCTAAGGGTACGCCGGCTGAAAGGGTAAAAATCCTTCACGACGCCTTCAAGAAAACGCTCGAGGACCCGCAGTTCAACGAGGCGATAAAGAAGGGTGGGAGCGACATTCTTTATGGCACTCCAGAGGACCTTATGGAAGAGGTGGAAAAGATGCGCCGCGTTTATCGCGACGTCTTCAAGTCGCTCGGAATTGAGTGACGCTTACAAAATGGTGTAGGCCGTTTGCCCGCTCTATTGGATCGGGCAAGCGACTTCCTCAATACGGTATTTTCCAGGCGATGCGGTGAAGGTAAGGTTCGACATCATCCTCCCCGCTGCGGCCGCGATCATCGGGGCCGCAGCAGCGTGGAATGGCTACGACATGGGCTTAATCCAATTTGGGAAGCCGGGTGCCGGGTTGTTTCCATTGCTGATTGGGATGCTGTTGACGCTATTGTCAATTCCAGAACTCCTCCGTGCTTGGAATGCTCCGGCTGAGACCGCTAGAGATAGCAAACGCCGTACTGCCCTCGAGGTCTCGATCTTCGCCGCACTTGTGGTTTACGTCGCTGCGCTCCCTTATATCGGTTTTCTAGCAAGCAGCACCGCACTTGTCGCGTTTCTGCTCTACCTGGCTGGTCGGAAACGACTGACTGTCGCCGTCGCGCTCAGCGTGGCCCTGGTCTTTCCGATTTACGCAATCTTCGCTTGGGCGCTGAACGTCCAGTTCCCGCAACCTGCGATCTTTTGACGGGATGTCCGTGGATATTATATCCGCCTACGGCTATGGCCTGCAGATAGCAACTGCACCGGAGAACCTGGCGTTCTGTTTCGTGGGCGCGCTCATAGGCACGCTCGTTGGCGTTTTGCCGGGGCTTGGGCCGGGCGCAGCAATGGCCCTGCTGCTACCGCTGACCTATCATCTGCCGCCGGTCTCGGCGATGATCATGCTGGCGGGAATCTACAACGGTGCGATGTTCGGCGGCTCAACGACGTCCATCCTGGTCAACATTCCGGGTGAAGCCGGATCGATCATGACCTGCATTGACGGGCATGAAATGGCCAAGCAAGGGCGAGCAGGGCCGGCGCTTGCGATTTCGGCCTTGGGCTCGTTCTTTGGCGGCTCGATCACCACCTTCACCATAACCACGATCGCGGTTCCGCTGTCCCGCATTGCCATTGAATTCGGTCCTTCGGAATATTTCGCACTGATGTGCGCCGGTATCCTGCTTCTTTGCTTCCTCTCGCAGGACGCCTTCGTGAAATCGCTGATCTCCGCCCTGGTCGGCCTTCTTCTGGGGACGGTCGGCATGGACATCTTCACGGGCCAGCCGCGATTTACGCTGGGCATTCCGTCGCTTTATGAAGGGGTCGAGCTGGTCGCCGTGCTGATGGGCATGTATGGCCTAGCCGAATTGCTGAGTAATCTGGACGAGCTCTACGTCAGGAAGTCGATGCTGGCGAAAAGCATTGGCCGCCTGATGCCGAGCCGCGACGACTTACGTCGCTCAATCGGCCCCATCATACGCGGGTCCATGCTGGGAACGTTCTTTGGAGTATTGCCTGGAGGCGGGACTATTCTGTCTACCTTCAGTTCATATGCAATTGAGAAAAAACTGTCGAAGCAACCGCAACGGTTCGGCCGCGGTGCCATTGAGGGTGTGGCCGGACCGGAGACAGCCAACAATTCCTCCTCCACTGCCAGTTTTATTCCGCTTCTGACACTCGGGCTCCCTACCAACTCGACGGTGGCTCTACTGATAGCGGCACTGATGATCTTGGGGGTGCAGCCGGGCCCGCTCCTGATCACCAACAACCCGGATATCTTCTGGGGTGTGATCATGAGCCTTTTTCTCGCAAACGTGGTGCTGGTCGTGCTTAATCTGCCGCTAGTCGGCGTCTGGGTTCAAGTCCTGAAAATCCCCTACGTCATACTGTTCCCGCTCATACTGCTGTTCTGCGTCATCGGTGCGTACAGTGTTAGCAACAGCATGGCGGACGTGTACATCATGATGTGCTTCGGTGTGCTCGGCTATCTCATGAACAAAGGGGGGTTTCCGATCCATCCTCTCGTTCTGGCGATGATCATGGAGCCAATGCTGGAGACGTCTTTCCGGCAGGCTCTGTCGATTTCGGGCGGAAACTTCGGGATTTTCGTATCAAGTCCGATCTCGATCGGTTTTTTGACCATCGTGGCGGTCGTCATCCTCGCGTCGACACTGAAGCCCATTCGGCGTGCGCTGGGTGCTGCGCTGGTTCGAAACGGCTGAAAATCTTACTTTACGAAAAAGGACGGTATGCTGATGGCCCCTCCGCTTGCCCAAAGAGTGCTTACGCTCAAGCCTTCGCAAACCCTCGACGTCCTCGAAAAAGTGGCCGCTCTTCGCCAGCGCGGGATAAAAATTACGTCCTTCAGCAATCGTCCAGGGACGCCTCCGGAGGTGGTGAAAGCCGCACAAGCGGCGCTTGGCGAGAGCTGGAGCGCAGCCTACACGGAAGCGCGCGGGCTGCCTGCCCTGCGCGCGGCCATTTCGGAGCAAGCAGCGCGCTTCAATTCCATTTCGGCGGATCCGGACCGGGAGGTGCTCGTTACCATCGGTGCCAAGGGCGCCATCCAACTGGCCATGCTGGCTCTTCTGGACACGGGCGACGAGGTGTTGCTGCCTGATCCCGCCTGGGTCAGCTATGAGCCATGTATAGCGCTCGCCGGCGGCAAGGTAGTGCGGTTTCCCTTGCGCGAAGAGAACGGCTATCAGCCGGACATCGAGGATTTGAAAGCACGCGTCACGGCCCGGACCAAGATGATCCTTATCAACACCCCGCATAATCCGACCGGCGCCGTTTTCAATGAAGACTCACTCCGCGGAATTGCAGAGCTGGCCGATCGCAGAAACCTGTTTGTTCTGTCCGACGAGGTCTATGAGCATTTCGTCTACGATGGACAGAAACACCGCAGCATCGGCGCACTGCCAAATATGAAGCAGCGAACTGTGACGATCTCTGGCACATCAAAGATATTCAACATGTTCGGCTGGCGAGTGGGTTGGGCGATAGCGGATCCTCGCATTATCGACGCGATGGCCAACATCCAGCAGAATACGGCGGCGTGTGCGACATCGTTCGCTCAGGCTGGAACAGTGGCCGCTTTGCAGCTGGGGATCGAGGCCGCGGAGCGCCGCGCGGCCCAATACATCGCGGCCCGCGATGTCCTAGTTGCCGGTCTGAATGGAATTCCGGGTGTCTCCTGCCATAAGCCGGCCGGCGCGTATTTCGCCTTCACCAACATCTCAAAGCTCGGCCGCAGTTCTGAAGAGGTGACGGCCGCGCTGCTCGAGCGCGGCGGTATACAATCGGTCGCTGGCAATGCTTTTGGGCCAAGTGGCGAAGGTTATATCCGCCTCATATTTGCCTGCACGCCCGATGACGTGCATGAGGGTCTGAAGAACGTCCGGGCTGCCCTGGAGCAGTTGTCATAGGTCCGCCTCCGCCGCATGACCCAGCCCGGATCATTCCCGCTTTCACGAAGGAACATGTATCCGGCGGCCACCATGTCACTCGCGCACTCTTGGAGCAAAACATCAAGCCAAGCTGCGCTAGGCGCAGCTCACGTGGACATCGGTCTGTGCTTGCGCCTGAATACAAGAGTTGCCGGAGTTGCGGAAAAGACGGCGTTTCCGAAGAGCGGCAACTCGGGCGCGCCTGTCGTTTCACTGGGCAGGTTTTGCAGCGTCGACCCGCAACCAGCTCAATTTGCAGCAGCGGTGCCGACTCTCGAGCCTCACTAAAACAAGTAGCAAACTGTTAACCGGTCGGAAACAGCAGAGAAACACTCCAGCCGCTATACGTAATCGGCGGTGCGAAGCACACACAGCCGTCTTCCTCTAGGTCCCCAGCGCCCGCCTTGGCGGCGCTAATTTTCGAGCATGTTCTCGTCCGGCCCTTCAGGCTTCCCGGATCCGTGCATCCGCTATGCCTTCCCGCCGGCAACCTGCCATTGGGCCACGCTTCGCCTCGTAGGCTTCGAGCGCTTCGGCGATCGCCCGCAGCTCGTACTCCACATCCGAGTCCTCAATGCAGCCCGATAGCACCTCCGTCCGATCCATTAGAAGCGCGTGAATCCGATCGGCCTCCGGCCACGGTGCCGGATCTACCGGAGCCTGCCACGTCACGCCGTCGAAGCGATGGCCCATGGCTCGAGGACCTTCACGGCAGCAACGCGCTTGCGGTCGATCTCGCCCATATCGGCGACCCCTGTCATCGCATTTTTGCGCCAGCTTGCGCCCAACGCCAAGCGAGGCAATGGGAACGTACGCGCAGCATCCCGACATTCGTTCAACCCTGCATTCCCAAGGCGGTCACGAGATTGCTTTGCGGTCCTGGCCTGACCGTTCGAGCCCAAGCTGGACGGCTGACACATAGAAGTCGTAAAGATAGCGACCGCGTGGCCTGTTCTCCCGCATGGACACGACCGCTCGTCTCGGGTGCCGCGGGTAGTAGAGACCTTGGCCGCCCTGCCGCTCACATCCTGGATCATCGACGATGCCCTCAGGGCTGTTGGCCCGAGCGATTGGCGTGCGGAGCGGACAATCAGTTATCTGTATCAGCGCCAACCGCTACGGTTGCCCTTTGGCGCAAGAGCGACACGGGCCCAATACGTCTAGGCCGCATAGCTGTCAGAGGGGTCCAGATCACTAGCTGGCAACCTTCAGCCATCGACAGCTAATCAGACGCCTACCTTGCTCCCGCTGTGCCATCACTAGGAAGTTGACTCGGGCCCGCAATTCTAGAATACTGAGAAAACAAATTCCGAATTTCGAAATTTGCCGTCATCAGACTACATGGGATCTCACTCGTGAAGGGAGGATTCAGGAATGAAGATTGGGTCAATCAGAGCAGCCGCCATGAGATTGGCCGCTGCTGCGTTTGTGTTTCTGGGGCTCTCAGGCAGCGTCGCTGCTCAGGACTCGCGGCTTGACGAAATCATCAAGCGCGACAAGCTGATCGTCGCGACATTTGGGACCGCTCCCCCGTTCTGTTACACGGATGAAAAGGGGCAGCTGGTCGGGTTCGACATAGATATCGCGAAGCTGATCGCGAAGTACCTCCTGGGCGACGAGAACAAGATCGAGTTCATGACGGTCACGAGCGAAGGTCGGTGGCCGGCCGTGAATTCCGGCCGCGCAGATTTCGGCATCGCGACGACGACGGTTTATCCCGACCGGGCACTGCGCGTTGCCTTCACTCGTCCCTACATCGACTCCGGGATTTCAATTCTGGTGCGTAAGGACGCCAACGTCGACAGCGTCGCTGCCCTGAACGATTCGAAATTCACGCTCGCCAATTTGAGCAATCCTCAGATGATCGATCGCCAGAAGCGCTTTTTGCCGAACGCGAACGTGCTCACGTTCGACACGGCAAGCGCAATGTTCCTTGCAGTGAAGAGTGGCCAGGCAACGGCGATGCAGATGGATTCGCCGGTGATCAACTGGTATGCGGCCAACAATGACGAACTGAAAGTCCTCCCTGAAAATCTCGGGAATATTCAGGGTAACGCGATCTTTATGAAGCCAGGCGATTTCACACTCTGGCTCTGGCTCGACACCGTTGTTCATGAGCTGACCGCCGGGTCGCGCTATAACGATTACACCGACGTCTATAAGAAGTGGTTCGGCCGTAATCCGCCACCCCAGCGCTTCTACGCCGGCGGGGAGAAGTAAGCCACGGTCGGAAAAGCCGTCCGAACCAGGCCGCGCCGGTTGCTCGGCTCGTGCACAAACTCAGCTCGCTGCCATTGCTAAGGCTTTCGGCAGCGAGCATATGCGATGGCTGGTGACCAGCCGCTCAGGGTAGCCGTCCTCAACACCTGTAACTTCACATCATGCCGTTCGAGATCACACTGATCAGCCGCATCGTGCCGACGCTGGCCCAGGGTCTTTACTTGACCCTCGCTTTGTCGGTTCTTGCAATCGTGCTTTCGGCGGCATGGGGAATTCCCGTTGTGCTTGGATTGATGTCCAGGTTCCGCCCGCTCAGCGTACTGACGCGCGCCTATATCGAGATCGTGCGCAACACGCCTGTGCTCGTCCAGATGTATTTTATTTTCTTCGGATCAGCGATTTTGGGTTTTGCCTTTTCGGGCTTCGTTGCCGGACTGATCGCGCTGACTCTCCAGAACGGCGCCTACATCGCCGAGATCTACCGCGCCGGCATTCAGTCAGTTTCGCAGCGGCAGACCGAGGCCGGGCTTGCCATTGGGCTTACGCCCGGCGCGACGTTCCGAATCGTAATCCTGCCGCAGGCGCTGCGAAAGGTGATTCCGCCGCTTTCGAACCAGGGCGTGGTCATCATCAAGGATACCGCTCTCGTCGCAACGCTTTCAGTTGCCGAGCTCACGTTCCAAGCACGGCTCCTCGCTGACCGCACGGCGGCCGTCTACGAGATCTTCCTGACGCTCGCCTTGTTCTACATCGTCATAACGAGCGCCTTCGCGGGGCTGATGCGGCTCATCGAATGGCGCTTGCGCGTCGTCCAGTGAGCCAACGCCATGTTCGACATTCTCATCGCCAGTTTCCCGTTATTGATGCAAGGCGTCTGGATCACGCTCTTGCTCACGATTTCGGCGACGATCCTGGCAACCTTGTTCGGACTGATCACTGCTTCCGCCCAGCTTTTCGGCGGGCTTGCGCTGCGCTTGGTCGCCGAGACGTACCTCTATCTCATACGCGGCGTGCCGCTGCTCGTTCTGTTGTTCGCCATGTACTACGCGCTGCCCTACGCGGGGATCAATATCGATCCTTTGAGCGGCGGGACTCTCGTCATTGCGATTTACTTCGCCGCATTCATGGCTGACGTGTTCCGTGGCGCCGTTCTTGCCGTTTCGCAAGGGCAATGGGAAGCAGGCCGGGCGATCGGGCTCCGGACTCCGCGCATCCTTGCCGACATCGTTCTGCCTCAGGCCATTCGTGTTGCCGGCCCGCCCTATATCAATACCGTCATCATGCTGGTGAAGGGCACGTCGCTCGTCTCGATCATCGGTCTGGCAGACGTGACCTTCGTCGGCCGTCAGATCGTTGAGCGCACGCTGGCGCCCTTCGAGGTCTTCGGCGGTGTCGCCCTCATCTATTTCGCCATCTGCTTCGCGCTATCGCGGTGCGGGGCCTACCTCGAACGGAGGACGAGCTTTGTCCACTGATACGCCCGTTTCTTCGGCGCCTGTCGAGATCGCCGTTCGCGGACTGTCGAAATGGTATGGCCCGCACCACGTCCTGAAAGGGCTGTCGACCGATATCTGTCGTGGCGAGGCCGTTGTCGTCATAGGGCCGAGCGGCTCCGGAAAGACCACGTTCCTGCGGTGCATCAACCTGCTCGAGCAGTTCCAAGAGGGCGAGATCCGCATTGGCGGCGAGGCGATGGGCTATGTGATCGATCCAACGACCGGCCGCCGTACCCGCCGCTCTGAACGCGACATCGCACGCATGCGCGCCCAGGTCGGCATGGTGTTTCAGAGCTTCAACCTGTTTCCGCATATGACGGCGCTGAAAAATGTCGCTCTTGGACCAGTACGCGTCAATGGTATGCCGCGTAGGGAAGCGGAGGAGCTTGCTGCCTCGCTACTCGCCCGCGTGGGGCTCGCGGACAAAGTGGACGCGGTGCCGGGCCGTCTGTCAGGCGGCCAGCAGCAGCGCGTCGCCATTGCGCGCGCCCTGGCCATGCGCCCGAAAGCCATTCTGTTCGACGAGGTGACCTCGGCGCTAGATCCTGAGCTTGTTGGTGAAGTGCTCGATGTGATGCGCGACCTTGTCCAGGACGGGATGACGATGGTCATCGTCACGCACGAGATGGCATTCGCTCGCGCCTTTGCCCACAAGGTTCTGTTTATGGCCGACGGTGAGCTTCTTGAGCACGGGCCGCCGGAACAGCTGTTCGATGACCCACAGACGGCGCGGTTGCAGGCCTTCCTGAAGCGCTTCCGGGAGGGCTACCAGCTCTGAGCCGCGGCATGCGCCCATAATCTTACCAACCTGCTTTCGAGAGGACGAGCGAGTCAACAATGAACGTGCATGTTCAATCGCAGTCACAGCCAGCGGCAGCTTTTCAAGGCCCGTTGAAGGGGCTTCGCGTCATCGATGCCGGTACGATGATTGCCGGTCCGCTCGCCGCCACCCAGCTTGCTGACTTCGGCGCCGATGTGATCAAGGTCGAGTTGCCGGGTATCGGCGATTCCATGCGTCACTGGACGCCGATGAAGGAAGGCCGCTCGCTCTGGTGGAAGGTGATCGCACGTAACAAGCGGCTCATTACCCTGACACTGTCGAAGCCCCGCGGCCAGGAGCTTTTCCGCGAGCTGGTTCGCTCCGCCGATATCGTTATCGAGAATTATCGGCCCGGAACATTCGAGCGCTGGGGGCTGGGCTACGACGCGCTTGCCAAGATCAATCCGCGTCTTGTCATGGTGCGCGTATCCGGCTTCGGACAGACAGGGCCTTACGCCAAGCGTGGCGGATACGGCACCATCGCAGAAGCATTCTCGGGAATTCCATCCTTCACCGGTTTTCCGGACCGGCCGCCGACACTGCCGGGCTTTCCCCTGGCCGATTCGGTAGCCGCGACGTTCGCCGCGATGTCTGCGATGTTTGCCATCTACAATCGAGACCATGGGAGCGGCCGCGGACAGGAGATTGACGTCAGTCTCTACGAGCCACTGTTCCGCCTCGTCGAAGCCCAGGTGATTGGCTTCGATCAACTCGGGATCGTGAAGAAGCGTCAGGGTAACCGTCTGGCGGAGGATTCGCCGCGCAATACTTATCAGACCAGCGATGGTCGCTGGATCGGCATCTCTGCAAGTTCGCAGCGCACATTCGAGCGGTTGGCGATGGCCATGAGTATGCCGAATCTCATCGACGATCCGCGCTTCGTCGACAACAGCAGCCGGTGCCAGCATGACGTAGCGTTGGACGAGATCATCGCCAAGTGGTTCAAGGAACGCACCTGTAACGAGATAATGGCGATCTTCGAGAAGGCTGACGTGGTCGCGGGGCCGGTGCTCGACATAGCCGACATCGTCAACGATCCGCATTACCAGGCGCGCGAGAACATCATCACGGTTCCCGATGACGACTTCGGGCAGGTCCGCATGCAGGGCGTTGTCCCGAAGTTCCGCGAGACACCGGGCGTCGTGCGACATGCCGGCCGCGCACTCGGCGTCGACAACCGGGCGATTTTTATTGACGAGCTTGGAATCTCCGAGGGTGAGTTCGCTACCCTGCAAGCGGAAGGGGTTATCTGATGGCTGGCGTTTTTGACGGCGTGCGCATTGTCGGCGCGGGCCAAACTGAATACGCGAAGCGGTCGCCAAAGAGCGTGCAGCGGCTGCTTTACGAGGCGGGTTCGGCGGCCCTTGCCGACGCAGGCCTATCATGGTCCGCAGTCGACGGCCTGGCCGTCACCTCATTCAAGCTGCCGCCGGACAATGTCGCGACGGTCGCAGAGCATATCGGTATCGAAGCCCGATTTCTGTTCCAGGGACTTTATGGGGGCGCATCGGGTATCATCGGCATGGCGCACGCCGCGCGTGCCATTCGCGACGGGACGTGCGATGTCGTCGTTTGTGCTGCGGCCGACGCGTTCGACGTTGCCTCGCACAACGAGACCCTCGATCATTTCAACGGCTCCGTGCGCGAGTACATGTCGCCGCAGGGGTTCGGTGGCGCCAATGGCATGTTCGCCCTGCATACGCGTCTTTACATGGAACGCTATGGTGCCACTCGTGAAGATTTCGGCCGGTTCTGCATTTCCCTGAGGCAGAACGCGCTACGCAATCCGAATGCGCTGTTCAAAGAGCCGCTGACGATGGACGCGTACTTGAACGCGCGTCAGATTGCAGATCCTCTGCGCCTCTATGATTGCGTGCTTCCCTGCGTGGGCGGCGACGCCATCGTGCTTGTTTCCGAGCGCGTGGCCGAGAAGCTGCCTGGGCCGACGCTGCGCATTCTGGCTGCGGCGGAAATCCACAATTATCCCGCGAACGATATCTACGGATTGCCCGGCGGATGGGCGGGCCTTGCCGATCGACTCTATACGCAGGCAGGTGTCGGTCCGGACAGCCTCCAGTTTGCGCAGGTGTACGACGACTATCCGGTGATGTCGTTCGTCCAGCTGGAAGGCCTTCAGATTTGCCCTACCGGCAAAGCGCACCACTTCGTGCGCGAAACGGACATTACGGTAGATGGCAAGTTCCCGATAAACACCGGCGGCGGCCAATTGTCGGCAGGTCAGGCGGGTGCCAGTGGTGGCATGATCGGCGTCGTGGAAGGTGTCACGCAGCTCCTGGGCCGCGCCGGTGCGCGCCAAGTCTCTTGCCGCCGCGGCATTATCTCCGGCTATGGCATGGTCGCCTATGGGCGCGGCCTGTCGTCGAGCGCAGCCATTCTCGAACGTGCGGACTGAAAGGAACAGCAATGCTGAAGCCGCAACCTCGCATAACGGAGATCAACCGCCCCTTTTGGGACGGCTGCAAGGCCGGGCGCCTGATGATGCAGCGCTGCCAAAATCCGGATTGCCGCAAAACGATCTTTTATCCGCGCGTTTGCTGTCCCCAGTGCCACGGTGCCATACTCGATTGGGTCGAGGTTTCGGGCCGTGGATCCATCATCACTCATACGACGGTCTACCGGCCACATCATGATGGCTTCGTTGGCGATCTGCCATATGTTTTCGCTGCAATCGAGATTGAGGGAACACATTTGTATGCCCAAGTTTTGGACGCTCCCACAGACGGAACATCGCTGACTGGGCGAGCCGTTTGTGTCGAATTCGTGGGGCACGGCCCGGATTTGAAAATGCCAGTATTCCGGCTCGCGGACGAATAGCGCAAGCGTTGCAGGCGCGTGGCCATCGCAAGACGCTCAAGTCTCGATTGAACGATTTGGAGAGCCGCAATGGCTGATTTCGACGTTGCCGCCGTGCGCCGCGAGTTTCCCGTCGTCCAGCGTATGCTCTATCTCGACGCCGCACATCAGACACCGTTGGCGACGAGCGTACTTGCGGCGTTGGAGAGTTTCTACCGCGAGGGCCTTGAATATGCGGGACCCAAGCCCGTGTGGCTCAAGAGGGTTGAAGAGGTCCGAGCGCGTGTGGCCAAACTGATCGGTGCCGATGCCTCGGAGATCGCCTTCACGAAAAATACCTCGGAGGGCCTCAACATTGCGGCGAACGCTATCCCCTTCGCGCCCGGGGACAATGTCCTGATGGTCGAAGGCGATCATCCGAATAATGCCTATGCATTTCTCAACCTCCGACATAAAGGAGTGGAGGTCCGGTTTGTCCCGATGCGCGGCGAAACTGCCGACGTAGATACCTTCGCGCAACACATTGATGAGCGCACACGCGCCATTTCCCTGTCGCACGTGACCTTCCATGCCGGACATCGCTTCGACATCGAGGGGATTGGCAACTTTGTGCAGGAGAAGGGGATCTACCTCGTCATTGACGCCATGCAGTCCGTTGGTGTGGTCCCCATCGACGTTGCCAAAATTGGCGCGTCGATGATCGCGTTCGGGTGCCACAAGGGCCTTTACGTGCCGCAGGGGCTGGGCGTGCTCTTTGTTCGCAAGGGCCTGAGCGAGCTTAGGCCCACATATCTCGCAACTGCTGGTCTTGCGCATCCGCCTCCCGATTTGGTCGCGCGTGCCGACAATATGCAGCTTCGCACTGACGCCGGCCGCTTCGAGCTCGGCAACTTTAATCTGCCGGGCATTCACGCTCTTGCAGCTTCGCTCACGCTAATTGAAAGTATCGGGGTCGAACGCATCAACGAGCATGTCCTCGACCTCGGCGAACATCTGATCAAGCGACTGGACGAGCTCGACATTGGCCTCATCGGGCCTCGAACACGCAGATATCGATCGCACATCTACGTGCTTGACCTGCCGGCCGAGGAATGGATAGATTATTTCACAGGTCTGAATGTACGTGTTTCTCCTGAGCGAGGCGGCGTGCGCGTTTCATTTGCTTTCTTCAATTTGAGAGAAGATATTGACCGGTTTGTTGAAGTGGTTCGACGGCGGGTCCAACGCTAACTTGCGAAAATTGATAAAGGCGACCTCAACCATATCGATCAATGCGATGTGTTTTAGCGGCACAGACTGCACAGGCGGATCTGAGGAAAGGCTCAATGCGGCGCGGGAGATCGCGATGCGAGGCGGTTTCGCGCCAAAGGCGTGCGGCAGCCTCAGCTGCGCGGGAGCGGATAGCACTTTCATCGACGGTCGTAATCCGTCCGTCTCGCACGACGACCCGACCATCCACAATAACCGTTCGCACATCGGTGCCTGTCTCTGCGTAGACTAGAGCGTTAGCGGCATTGTGGAGCGGCTGGAGAAATGGGCTATCGCTTTGCATAAGGACAAGGTCTGCTCGGCGACCGGGCTCCAAGATTCCGATCTCTTCACCTAAGCCTAACACCTTTGCACCATCGATCGTTGCCATCCGCAGCACGTCCTGAGCGCCAACCCAACGCTCTGGCCTGTGTGGGAAACGCACCTTGCTCGAGAGTGCACCAATGCGCATGGCCTCGAAGATGTTCTGGTTATCCGACGCCATCGACCCATCCGAGCCAATCCCAAGAATAAGATTGGCGTCAAGCATTTCGCGAACGGGAGCGATGCCGCTACCGAGCTTGAGGTTGCTGGCGGGATTGTGCGCGACCATGGCCCCGCGATCGGCCAGCCGGCGAATATCTTCATTATCAATCCAGACACAGTGCCCCCCAACGAAATGAGGTCCGAGCACCCCTGTCTCATCGAGATGAGCGATGATTGAGTGTCCCCATCTTCGCTCCGCTGCCATGTCCTGAATCTTTGTTTCCGCGACATGGGTATGGAGACCAACCCCAAATTCCCTGACGAGCGCCAAACACCCTTGCATCAGTTCTTCGGTACATTCGCCCGGGATGACTGGCGCGGTAGAGACTCTAATGCGGCCTTCAGAAGCCCCGTGCCAGCGCTCAATGGCTGTGCGAGTGGTACGAATAAGAGCTTGCGCGGATGAAGGCCGAAGGCGTTCGACCTCCGACCGAATATCTGAGGGAAGAATCTCTAGCAGACCTGGAACTGCGCGGTAGAAGACAATGTCGGACACGGCCGGCGCCAGGACAACTCTCATGCCCACATCGCGATAGGCCTGGACGACCGCGGCCACACCCTCGTCAGTGTGCGTGGGCACTGCAACGAACTGGTCATAGGCCGCCGTGCACCCTGTCTTGAGCATCTCTATCGCACCGATAGCCGCTGAGAGATATTGATCCTCCGGCGTCCGGTTGAGGAACAGCGCGAGGCCCCAGCTGCGAAGGTCCTCAAGCGTCCAGTTATCCGCCAAGCTCTTCGTGAGGTTATTGTGAGCGTGTGTGTGTGCGTTGATTAAACCTGGGATCGCAATACAGCCGGCTCCATTGATCGTGTCATCAGCATCTGCGTCGATATCCGGCTCCATACGGAAAATCGCGCGATCCCGTATCAGAATATCGGTACGGCGCAAAGTGAACGACCGGATGTCGAAAATACCCACATTGCGCACAATCAGAGAGCTTTGCGCGACCATTCCGATCCCTCACCATACCTGAGGCTATAAGCCGTGCGTCTCGGTGAACGCTCCGTAGATAGCCTCCTCCGAACCCGTTGGTTCGATGACTTCGCGCAGTGACCGCAAGACCGACATGATGAGTTCCATGAGCAGAAATACACTGCCGATGAAGACGGTCGAAAATAGTGGCCAAACTGAATACCTGAACGTCAGGGTCGCAGTACCTGCCTCGTAGTGTGATAGCAATCCTACCCAGGCTTGCCATACAAACAGGACGCCGACCACGAGCGTTGCGGCGCTGCTAGCAAGTTCCAGCATGTGATGCCGGCGCCGTCGGGTCATCCTCAAGAATAGATCAAATCGCACATGGCCCTGGTTGCGCCAGACCGCTGCCAGCGCCAGAAACGAGATCGGCCAGAGCATCACGCTGCTGACTTCATAGGCGAAGCCGAAAATGAAGTTGCTCCATGGCCGCGTTAGTGCACCGGCAATGAGCACTAGAAAGATCAGCGCCGCGAACACTGCCGAGACTGCAAGTCCGATCCATCCAATTACCCCGACTAGGCGGTCTAGACGATCGACCTGCCGCCAAAACCTGCTGTTCGACAGGCCACGAGATGCGTGATCAGCTAGCTCGGTCATGCTGTTCAACCTACTCGAGCAGACTAGGGAGGAACGTAGCTAGGATTGGAAAAAATGCTACCAATACGATCACACCAGCGGCGATGAACAGGTAGGGAATAGCTCCCCGCACAACCTGCTCAAATGTAATACCGTAGGGCCGCCCCATACCCGCGAGCACGAAAAGATTACCGCCGATAGGTGGGGTTGTCAGGGACATCTCCATGTTGATCACAAAGAGTACGCCGAGCACAATGGGATCAAAGCCAGCGGTCGTCAGTGCGGCTGCCGCGATCGGGACCAGCACTAACATCATGCTGATCGTTTCCATGACGCAGCCGAGCAGCAGGAAGATGGCCATGATCGTCATAAGCAATTGCATGCCGCTCAGCGGGAGCGCTTCTATCCAGGCGATGAACTCCTGGGAGATTCCCGTCAGGCTGAAGTACATGCCGAAATAGCGCCCTCCAACAATCAGCATCATAATGAAGCAAGTGATTTGGGCTGTATTGGAGAGAGCCCACCACAGTTTTCGGAGCGTCAGATGCCGTAGGCCGACCAGCAGCGCACCAAGGACGCCGACGGCTGCACCCTCGGTAACTGACGCGATGCCCAGGAACATTGATCCAAGCATGACCACTGCTACAGCCACAAGGGGTATTAGCTCGGCTGCAGCTCGCAATCTCCCGAGAACAGTGATCTGGCCACGCATGGCTGCGACCGTCTCGGCACTGAAGGAAGACGCGTCACTGGACGCGTTTTCGCTGGCAGGCGCTGGGCGGGCATCGACCTGGCGGGGAGGATACATACGCGTGTAGATGATGATCCAAATAGTGTTCCCCAGAGCCATCAGCAGACCGGGCACGAGGCCCGCCGCAAAGAGCGGTATTACGGGCACTTCCATTACAACTGAGTACAAAATCATAAGGATTGACGGAGGAATGACGACCGCTAGGCCTGCGCCGCCGGCAATCACTCCGCCTATTGCAATATTGCTGTAGCCACGCGCCTTCAACTCAGGCGCCCCCATCTGCGTCACCATCGTGATGGCTGCAGAGCTCGACCCCATAAGTGAGCCGAGAAAAGCCAGCATCCCGTTAGTCGCTACGAGGAGGCCGGCGCGAAAGCCACCAAACAGCCTGGCGAAAGAGTCGTAAGCTCGAGCGCTGACACCACTAGCGACGAAGACCGATGCCATCAAAACAAAAAGGGGAATCGGCAGCAGAGCCGCTTCTGTCACAGCTCCGTACAAAACAACCTTCATTGCAACAAGGGCTGCAGTGGGCGCGAGGAAAGTAGAGATACATATGAAGCCCGACAACAAAAGACTAAACGCGATTGGCACGCCCACAGCGCCAAGGCCGAAAATGAGAGCCATTCCTGTGAGGAGCGAAAGTGCCCATTCCGGCATGGCAGCTAACCCTATCAAGTAACTAGTGCCATGCGCTTAGCGGCAGGGCATCGGCATACGGTATGGCCCGGAGCTGAAGCACGAGCCCAGCTCCGAAGGTTATCGCTTAGCGCTGCCAGGATGGCGTATAGCCCTCCTGGAAATACTTAGTCAGCGTGTCGAGGTACTGCTTGTGCTTGGGGCTGCGCGAGGCATAACCGTCCATGATCGAAGAAAGCGCTGCGCGCCACCGGCCAGCCTCCTCAGGCGTCAATTCGATGACGTGCAGGGAGGGATTGGCCTTAGCCTCATCTATAATGCTTTGCTTGAATTCTGTGGTCTCCGTGGCGATCTCCTTGGCAACGGTAACCGCTGCTTCGCGCATTAGTTTTTGGTCCTCGACAGAGAAACTGTCCCATTTAGCTTTATTAATTCCGAACATGCCTCCACCCATAGCGGGAATGTGGTAAGCATAGGGCGCGTCTGCCTGCATACTCTGAGACTTCCAAGTATCCCAACTCGTGATGAGACCATCAATCAACCCCTGGCGGAGCGCTACCGGAACTTCATTAGCCGGCATCGCTACCGGCGTACCTCCGAGCAGTCTAACGACGTCCGTGTAGACGCCCCAAGTGCGAATCCGCAGACCTTCAAAAGTCTTGCTCATATCTTCAGGAGCGGAGCCATTCGGGAGTGGCTTGAGCATAAAGAAGCTCTGGGCGCCGGGGGCACCAATGAGTGGTACGATCTTAACGCTGGCCAATTCCTGTGTCAGCACTTCGCCAATAAAAGGAATATTGACCCAGTCCGCATACATCGTCTCGTTCCAGACAAACGGCATAGAGCCGGTGTCGTTGGCAACCGGCATAACCTCGGGATAGTAAAAGTTCATTGACCCGCAATCGGCGAGACCACCGCCAAGGCCATCCGGCGCTTCTCCGGCCTTGTAGAGAGCCAACGCCAAGTCCTGCGTAGTTATCCGCCCGTTACTCAGCCTCGCGACCTCCTTACCCCAGCGGATCTGTGGTGCAGACAGCGCGGAGGCGAGTGGGAAGACGCTGTTGCAGCGCAGGCGGATTTTTTCCTGCGCGGCAGATGGATCGGTTCCGAAGACCGAAAGTGCTGCCGCAACAGTGGTCGCTAGTCCTAGTGAAATCAATGATCGTTTCAGCATTCCATTCCTCCCGTCTGAAAGCTACCCCGGCTACGATTCCGGCGACTGAACCGCTCCGAAGGCGATCTATTCCTCAGGCGATGCAAAGCCGCGCTTATGACAGGAAATTAGCATGGTCACCGGCAACCGGAAAGTGGAATAATTCATTCCGAATGCTTGAAAGCTAGTCTGCGCGCCGCGGCTCGTCTACAAGGAGGTTCATTCTTCAACACTCCTCGCCGCACCGCGCAACGGCTGGAACAATACGCGCCACAGCGAAACAGTATGACAGCTAAAGCGTCCGCGCGCAGCGGCGCGGACCCATCAGAAAGATCGAGTTTGGCGCAGCGACTGATCGAATCTGCCGTGATGCCAAGTCAAATATCCAACAAGGTGGACTGACATTCTGCCCAGTACCGCCATAGTCTAAACGAGGATCACCGAAAACCGCCCGCTTATCGAGGTCAAGGCGTCTTTGATGGGTCCGCCCCGCCAACTGGCGAACTCCTGTAGCGATATTTCGTTCTCTCCATCCCGACCAACTAGGGTGGCGATGTCACCAACTTTGGCATCTATGCCGGTGAGGTCGATCACAGTGTGTTCAAAAGATATCCCGACGATCGGCGCGCGTTGTCCTCGAACGAGAACTTTCTGCTGTCTTGCAATCCCATTGAAGCTGAGCCCGTGTGCTTGGCCAACGGGCAACACCCCTCGAACATTGGCCTTGACTGCTGAGCCATAGGAGTCCAACTCGACGTGATGCGCGCCCGCTGGAGCGCCCACCTGAATTAACCGCGTTCGCGCGGCTCGCAGGATGGGTTCAATGCAATTCGGCGCCGCCAGTGAGTCCGTTCCGGGGTCCAGGCCGTAAAGCGCGTGTCCAGGGCAGACAGCATTGAAGGGACCGTCCAAACCTGACAGTAGACCTGCGCTGGCATTGGCTTGGACGAACTCAAATACAATCCCTCTGCGACGCAGGCGCGTTACGAGCTCGGCGAAGCGTAAGAGTCTATCTCGAGTCAAATCGCGTTGGGAGCTGCTAGAGAAAGGCAGATGTGTATAGAGCCCTCTCGGGCGTAGTCGGGGCAGCCGAGCAATTTCAGTGATAACCGCCTCGGCGCGCTCAATCGGATACCCGAGGCGGCCGAGACCTGCATCCACCTTGATGAACGCGTCCGCAACGTGAGTGCCAGCGGCCTCGTTCAGCGCCTCCGGTTGCCCCGGCGCGTGTAGCGTCGGGATGAGCTGATTTCGGATCAGCGCGGGATAAGCCTCCGGCAGACAGTGGCCGAACATGAGGATTGGGAGGCGCACGCCATCAGCCCGTAAAGAAAGCGCCTCACGAAATGATCCTGTCGCCAGCATCTCGCAGCCGGCTTTCTCCAATGTCCGACTGACCGCCAGAACGCCGTGACCATAGGCGTTAGCCTTGACAGAGGCGATGATAGCCGCTTTACCGGCGAGTGCACGAATACGTTCAAAGTTCCGCTCCAGGCGACCCACGTCGACCTCAATCCACGCCGGATGCGTGGCGAGATCCTTATCAGCTTCAGCTCTCATAACCGTAGTCTTTTCGTGCGCTTTCCAAGCTGACATATCCGTTTTTTATGTCGCTTGCTATGTGCTCGGGATCGCGCTTGGTTGGATCGCCATATCCACCACCCCCAGGCAAGACGAAGCGCAGTGATTCGGCCGCTTGCACGCGGGCCTCTGGTGATGCAGTTGGCGGTAGTTTCCGGTTCCCAACGTGAATTTCCGCGATAGAACCGGGTCTTCCACCGAATAGCCCCTGTGCAGGATTGAGCATTCGACCGGCGGATCCCGATAGTACCAGCGGCTGCTCTACGTTCAAGTTGCCATCCGGATTGCCACGGAGGACGAGCTCTTCTGCGAGACCGCCACGCCACTGACCCGCACCGCCGGAATCAACGATAAGTTCGCGCTTATCGAAGATAATCGGCGTCTCCATTTCCGACCACTCCACCGAAACATCTCGCACGTTGTAAGGAAAGCTCACCGATGCCAGCCCGTCGCGACCAGGTCGCGCGCCCATACCGCCAAACGCGTGCTGGTGCAGGGCGAAAGCACTGCCGTCGCGGCACCCGCCGTTGACGTAAAATTGCCAAGTGGGTACAGCACCCGAATCCGCAGGAACGCGATCTGGAACGAGCTGAGAGAAGATGCGGAACATAAGCTCGCCCACCAACTGGCCAACACTCAGCCTCCAGAACGTCGCTGCAGGATATGAGGGGTTCACCAGCGTTCCTTCGGGAGCCTTAATTTTAATAGGTCTATAAGTACCTTCATTGTTTGGCAAATAAGGATCGCAAACAAGTTTCGTCGGTGCAGTAACATACGCCCGCGTATAGTTGATCGGTGAGTTTACTGGGCGTCGTATCTGAGCAGAGGTACCTTCAAAGTCGGCCTCGAGTTCATCGCCCTGAATTGTCACCTTGAGCGCAATCTTCAACTCCTGATCTATCCCTTCAACTTCGACCGGCATCTCGGCATAGACATCACCGTCGGGCATGTCGGAGAGAGCTCGACGGATCTCCGACTCAGTACGACGGGTAATCTCGTCGCAAAGTGAACGCAAGGACTCCAGCCCATAGTCGCGTGCCATCGCCTCAAGTTGCGAAGCCCCGACGTGACCAGTCGCGATTTGCGCACGTAAGTCACCAATCATTTTCTCGCTGAAGCGTACATTCCGGCGCAGCAACGCAAAAAGGTCGTTATTTGCTTGACCCTCCCGATAGAGCCGCATATGCGGAATGATTAATCCCTCCTCAAACACCTCCTCGCTAAGGCCCGACCCCTTGCGACCCCCGATATCAATGTGATGGACACTATTAATCGAGAAGCCGATCAATCGATCACCTCGGAATGCAGGCATGGTGATAAAGACGTCTGCAGTTTGGCCATTCGCTAGCCATGGGTCGTTGCAGATAAAAATATCCCCTGGCCGGATCGCTTCCGGAGGGAAAGTCTGCAGCAGCGACTTACCAAAAACCGGCATGACCCCGACATGCCCCATTGCACCAAGCCAGGACTGCGCGATCAGGTTTCCGCGATCATCGTACAGGCCTGTCGACATGTCGTGGACTTCAATCACATCGTGAGTAAAAGCGGTGCGCACTAACGTTGTCGCCATCTCGTCTGCAATTGCGATCAAGCGCGGCCAAAGCACGTCTAGTGGAAGCTCAGAGCGCGTCATCGAAAGTTCTCCTGGAAAGACAAGGTCAGCGCGGGCGAGGGCCAACTGAGATTACTAACGACCCGTAAGAGTCGACGTGAATTGAACCGCCAGCATCGATTACCGTCGTGGAAGAGATCTCCTCCACGATGGCCGGACCGGTGAAGACCATGCCGGGTTCAAGGCGCTGCCTGTCATACACGGAAAAATCGATAATCGCGGCGGCGTCGGCCGAAAAGGCTGGGCGAACTCCCTTGATGCTGTCCTCGAGACGCCAGCCGCGAACCTCGATCGGCTTCGGGCGGAATTGCGCACCGTGAATTGTGCCATTTACCCTCAGATTGACGAGTTCAGCCTGTATGTCGTCATAGAAGTAGCCGTATTTTGCCCGGTAAATCTCCGCGAATTTGGACCATAATGAGTCTGTGCGCAATCCGCCCTTCTCGCCACCGATGGGAACTGTCACTTGATAACCCTGGCCCACATAGCCGATGTCGGCCGAACGCGCGAACGTGATCCCGCCTGAAGGCTCAACCTCGCGCAGCACAGCCTCGATTTCGGCCTCAATCTCAGCGTATGCTTTTTCAATCGCGTCTTGCGATAGATTATTCAGGTCCGCACGAAATGTGCGGACAACATCGTACGCGGGCGGCGCAATGATTAAGCCTGCGGCCGACAAGACACCCGCCCGAAGCGGAATAATCACTCTTTTAATGCCCAATTTTGCGGCGAGATTATAGGCGTGGACTGGCCCTGCACCGCCAAAGGCCACCATCGATACCTTATCGAGAAGTCCTCCGCGTTCCGTCATATGCATGCGTACGGCAGAAGCCATAGTTTCGTTGATTACATCGTGGATTGACCACGCAGAAGCAATGAGGTCGCGACCCACCTTTTCGCCCACATGGGTTTGAATGGCCTCTTCAGATTTGGCCCGGTTGAGAGAAATTGAGCCACCCGCGAAGTATTCGGGGTTGAGGTAGCCCAGCACCAAATCGCTGTCCGTGACGGTCGGCTGAGTACCGCCGCGACCGTAACAGGCAGGGCCAGGCTCCGAAGAGGCACTCTCCGGCCCTACTTGAATTAGTCCAAGGCCATTTACCTGCGCGATGCTGCCACCACCAGCCCCGATCTCGATCAGGTGTGCGCCCGGCACGGCGATTGGATAGCCACTCGACTTGGTAAATCTTTGCGATCGTGCCACCTCCAATTCATTGGTTATGGGGATCTCTCCGTTTTGGATGAGACAGGCCTTAGCAGTTGTGCCTCCCATGTCGAAGGCAAGTGCATCATCCAAGCCGCATATGTCCCGATAGTGCTGGACGACCTTAGCGCCAGCGACCGGTCCGGATTCAATCAGCCGTATCGGATACTGCTGCGCTGTAGTTGGTGAGGCCACGCCCCCGTTCGAAAGCATGATGTGGACTGGAGCTTTGATACCGGAGGACCTGAGCCTGGAGGTCAGGTTTGCAAGATACCGCTCCACGATCGGGCGTACATAGGCGTTCACCACCGTGGTGCTGGTCCGCTCGTACTCCTTGATCTGGGGTAGTACGTCAGAGGAGATTGTGACCGGGATACCTGGCAACATATTCTCGATAAGTCGGCGCGCCTCGCGTTCATTCGCGGGATTGACGTATGAGTGGAGGAATGCGATCGCGACAGATTGGACATTCTCATCCTTGAGGATCTGGACGATGTCGGCGATCTGGTCTGGGTCGACGGGCCGCACCACCGAACCATCGCTATAGACCCGCTCGTCCACAGGAATACGAAGATAACGCGGGATCAGGGGTTCCGGAGGATCCGCCCAGAGCTCGTAGGTCGTGACGCGCACATGACGACGGACCTCGAGCACATCACGGAAGCCCTTTGTGCAAAGGAGAGCGCACTTCGCCCCTTTGCGTTCGATAACCGCATTGGCAACGAGCGTGGAAGCGTGGGCGATTTGGGAGATCGCACTAAAATAGTCTCCAGCTTGTTCCCTCAGCAGATTAAGCCCGTTCATCAGGCCTTCCGAGGGGTCGCGCGGTGTGCTAAGGCACTTCTCGATGATAACTTGACCCGTCTTTTCTTCAAAAAGTACGAAATCGGTGAACGTTCCTCCAATGTCGCACCCTATCCGATAGGACGAACCTGTCCTGCCTTGCATTCTCGATTCCCCTTTAGTGTTCTATGATGAATTCAGCGTGCGCCGGGCCTAATCGGGAGCCAGAATCGGGCATTCCCCTGAAGCGCAGAATGCGCGATGTAGGCAAAAGTTTGCATGCGGACCACTTGCAATCTTAGCCATTGTTTCTGTGATGAGAGAAGCGCGTTAGCCAAGAGTTCGGTGCTGAGGGGAGTATTGATGAGTTGAGCACGACATCCACTGACTGAGTGACAATCGAGTCAGTGTCTTGAGAGAATCTTTCCAGTCATCCACTTGGTAAGCGTCGGCACAGACGCCGCCAAGCTTTCGCTCAGCCAATTGACGTGACATCATTTCAACTAATGCACCCGGCTACATATCACATCCCAGCCCCGCGCATTCGAGTTCACCGGCGGAGACACTTCAGTTTCGACCTGCAATTTAAGCCCCTCAGCATACGCAAATTGCCGGCTCTGAAGGTCGACGATGCAGCCGCGCGTTTCCATAGACTGCTTGCGTTGGGATGATTCCGCTACCAGTTCACGCCGAATGTCCTTGACGAATCGATCTTCCTAAGAAAACCGAGAGCACCATTTCCAACTCACTCCATGACCCATATCATGAGATTACGGATTGTGGAAGAGGATCTTCCAATTTCTGATCAAAATTGCAGCCTCAGATCCACGGGGAAGATGGCACCGCAATCACCGGGGAGAGTTCGATGACCGATCAGCTCGATGGAAGAGATCAGCCACTTGATCGTACATTCGCGGTTCTGGAGGCCGTCGTTGCAGCGAGACGCCCGCTTTCGGTGAGTGACCTCTCTACGGTTCTCGAGCTACCAGCCGCGACCGTGCATCGCCTAGTTGCGCAGCTCCTGGACCGCGATCTGCTCAAACGCGAGCTTAACACGAAGCGCGTGCTCGCGGGGCCTCGATTAATCGAATTCGGCAGGAGTATTCTGGAGGCGGGCGTCATAGCCGATCGGCCTCACGCCATTTTGCTCAACCTCGCAACTCGCGTGGGCGAACACTGCCAGATCGGCATAGTTTTTGAAGGTGAGGTACTGTACGTCGATACGGCGCGTGCAGATCGCGCGACGGGGTTGCAGTTTCTGCCCGGTCGCCGAGCACCACTCCACTGCACCTCGATCGGAAAGCTGCATCTGGCATCACTGTCGCCGCATGATTTTGAGTGTTGGCTCGCCTTAGCTTCACTCCGGCCGCTCACAGACAAAACTCTAGTCGACCCTGTTGCCCTCCGGGCTGAGATCGAGAGGGTTCGGGAACGCGGATGGGCTGAGAGCCATGAGGAATACGTGGATGGCGTCTCTGGTTGCGCTGTGCCAATTCGTAGGAGCGGCCGCTTCGTAGCAGGTCTTGGGATAGCTGCCCCTGCAATCCGATTGGACGTCGACCGGATGCAGGAGTACTTGCCACATCTGCTAAAGGCATCAAATGCAATAAGTGCTGTCCTTTAATTGAATTCAACAGAAATGCAGATTTGTTAAGTTAACCCTTGCCGAGCCCGTGAGATTGGTCGCGGGCCATCCTAGTGTTCCGGCACTTGCTGTCGAGCCCTAATCGGCTGGTTTGGAGACTGCGGAACGGCTAATAGCGATGGAGACAGCGCGGTTGTTAGTTCTGTGTACTGCGCGGCCAAGGCGAAATACATTGGCGAACCAGTGCCAAGTAGCTGGCGTGCCCGGCTGACGTCCGTCATTAGGCTCGCAGAACGAGCTCGCCGGGACGAGGCAGCGGCACTGTTCGAAGGAGTCGCGCCAGAAGCGGCTCGTCAGCACCTTGTCGTCACGGACGTTGGTCACCCGACGTGGAGCCTTGCCGTTCTGCAGGAGCACGAAGCCCCACGATAGCATGGAGAGCTCCCGCTCGCCGTCCTCTGTCCTCCGCACCACGGGCGCCATGTGACTAGGGAAGATGGCCGCCAATGGCTCCATACTGGCCGGCGCCCGGTTGTGCGGGATCCGCAACAGTCGCCGGATGGCCCCGACGTTCCGGGTCATGGAATACAGGTTGCACACCAGTGTTCCTCCCTCGGCTGCCCGGTGTGCAATGATTTCTGAATGTTAGGGTAATGTTGGGGCGGTTTCACCCTTTGGGTCACCTTTGGGTGATCAGCAGTTTTGGATGCGCCGTCCCTACCACCACGGCGAGGACCAATCATTCGCACCTTAGGGTAACCCTAGGGTGGTGCTGGCCCCTTCGGACACCGATCTCGACTGCAAAAAAAACCGACCACCCTTGTTGCGACCTTGTTGCGATTGCCGCTCTGCACCTTACCGTGACCTTACCGTTGTTCGGAGGGGGATAAGACTTTCGTAGCATCCCCGAAGCTCGTCGGAATGCCATAGGGTTCCGGCGCGCAATGCGCCTTGCGCGCTCCGCATCGCGAGCATTTTAGCCGTCGCGAGATCAGGAGCAGCTGGTCTGCTCCCCTGAAGTGGGTCCGAGCTGAGTGAGCGAATCCGGCTATTTCCAACCTTGACGAAGCGGAACTAACGGCCGCAATCGTGCGGCTGGCGACGCGCTATGGCCGCGACGGCTATCGGCGCATTCGCGAGATGCTCGTTGCCGAGGGTTGGCGGGTGAACGTCAAACGCGTGTATCGCATCTGGCGCCGGGAAGGGCTGAAAGTGCCGACAAAACAACCGAAGCGGGGCCGTCTGTGGCTCAATGACGGATCGTGCGTTCGTCTGAGGCCGGAGCGGCCCAACCACGTCTGGTCCTACGACTTCGTCCAGGATCGGACCCAGGATGGTCGAGTGTTTCGCATGCTCGTGGTGCTGGACGAGTTCACACGACGGTGCCTGGCCATCGTTGTTGCCAGACGGCTGAGAGCTGACGACGTGCTCCAGAGCCTGTCTGATCTCTTCGTCGCTCACGGCCCTCCGGAGCACATTCGTTGCGACAACGTCCTACGTCAGGAACTCCGGCTTGCGGATAGGTAACAGATCTCCGTCCACTGACGGTGCTCAGCGGCTCCAAATTAACGTCATCCAAGCGGCCTCCGCCGTCAAGGAAGAAGCTCTCTGCCATAGCGAACACAGGGTCCTCAACGCGGTACATCGGCCCTCACCGTCCTTAACACGAGATGCAATTCCAAGCGGAAGACCCGAGCATTGTCTACAGGGTCGCTGACGCGCCCTCACGGCTCCTGCTGAGAGAGGTTCTTCCGCTTGGCATCGGCCCTTCGAAGAAAGGCCGATAGTCGGAACCGCTCTTGATGACGGCATGCGCGGTGCGCGCCATCTTGGCGGTAATGGCGGTGAGCGCTTTGCGCTTGAGATCGGCGTTGTTGCGATCGCGAGCGATGTAGCGCTCGTATTTGGTCCGGAAGCTGTTGTCGCGTTGGCGGATCGCGACCTGCGCCGCCATCCAAAAGGCGCGGCGCAGCCGGGCATGCTGCGCTCCTCGTTAATTGGAACGTGGATCGGGATCCTACCCGGCGTTGGCGCACAGATCGGATCGGTCGTTGCCTACGGAGCGGAGCGACAATTCTCGAAGACGCCGGACAAATTCGGCACCGGTTGCGAGGAGGGCGTCGTCGCTTCCGAGGCGGCCAACAATGCTACCATAGGTGGCGCCTTGATCCCGCTCATTGCCATGGGCATCCCTGGCAGCGTCATCGACGCCATTCTGATCGGCGCTTTGATGATCCACCAGCTCCAACCGGGTCCGCTGCTATTCACGACGCATCCTCACATCGCCCACGCCATCATGGGCGCGATGCTGATCTCGACCGTTCTGAGCTATGTCATGCTGACCGGCGCGGTGAAGGGGATTGCTCAGCTCATGTACCTACGGCGCGCGTATCTCTTCCCGGTTATCATCGTATTCTGCGTCATCGGCACATATGCCCTCAACAACCGAGTCTTCGACGTTTGGGTAATGCTCGGCTTCGGCGTCATCGGTTACTGTCTCGAGCGCTGCAGGGTACCCCTAGGACCGTTCGTCATCGGACTCGTCCTGGCGCCGATCCCGAGGAGCAATTGCGCCAGGGACTAATGCTGTCCGGCGGCTCCTTTCTGCCGATGGTAACACGGCCGGTGTCGCTGCTATTTCTGGCCGCTTCGATCTCGATGCTCCTTTGGCCCTGGTACTTGGAGCAGCGGCGACGCCGTACCTGAGCGCCCCTTGCAGGCAGGTCGTCAATAAATTGCGGGTGTCGAGCCTCCTCTCTTGCGATGCTGCGGTGTGTAAATTGGAGGATCGATCATGATGAAAAGAGTTCTGTTCGTCGTGGCTGCAGTGTCCATCTGCGCACTGGCAACTGGAGCTCAAGCTGAGTATCCGGAGAAGCCGATCAAGCTCGTTGTGCCCTTTGCGGCCGGCGGTGGCAGCGATAGCATGGCGCGCATTTTTCAGCGCGTTATCAAGGACAAAGATTTGTTAAACGGCCAGCCAATCGTGATCGTCAATGTGGACGGCGCTGGCGGAATGATCGGCGCGCGCCAAGTCAAAGATGCGGAACCGGACGGTTACACCTATTTGCAGATCCGTGTGTCGCTGGTCAACAATCAGGCCATGGGCAGCACCGACTTGGGCATTGAAGACTTCGTAAGCGGTGCCGTGACCGCACGTGGCATGACCGGGGCGGGTCATGTGATCGTCGGCTGCCATGCCCACGGATCGAGACGACCATAGCGACGTCCATAAGGACGTCTCCAAGCCTGTTCGGCCGCGCCGCGTCGAGGTGCTGAACGGCGTCGAGCGCCGGCGGAAGTGGCCGGACGAGATGAAGATCGCCATCGTCGCCGAGGCGCTGGAGCCCGGTGTCGTGATCTCGGACGTGGCGCGCCGTCACGACATCAATCCGTCCCAGCTGTTTGGCTGGGTGAGGCAATTCCGGGGCGAGGTCCTGGCCGCCAGTCGACAGCGGCAGGCACCTGATCCGCCGCTGTTCGTGCCGACCGTGCTGGATCCGGCTCCCGCCCCGGTCACAACGCCGGCGCCCGCTCCCTGCGCGGCCTCGACTATCGAGATCTCGATCGATCCCGCCACGGTGCGTGTCCGCGGTCCGGTCGACGGCAAGGCGCTGGCGATCGTATTGAAGGCGCTGAGGGTGCTGGCATGATCGTCCCGCCGACCGGCATCCGCGTGCTCGTGGCGACGAAGCCCGTCGACTTCCGCAAGGGCATGGATGGGCTCGCGGCCTACATCGAGCAGCAGCTCCAGGCCGATCCGTTCTCGGGCGTCATCTACGTCTTCCGCGCGAAGCGCGCCGACAAGGTCAAGCTGCTGTTCTGGGACCAGACGGGGCTGGTGCTGGTGACGAAGCGATTGGAGGACGGTCGCTTCCGCTGGCCGGCGATCCAGGACGGCGTGATGCGGCTGTCACCAGGTCAGCTCTCGGCCCTCTTGGAGGGACTGGACTGGTCGCGCGTGCATATGCGCCGCGTGCGGGCGCCACAGGCGACGCAATGATCCTGGTGACAGGTTGACTCGCGACAGGATGGTCCGCTGACGGGGTAAACCGCGTCCTGCATGTTCGTGGAGCTATGGCGGAAACTGGGTGATGACGGTTTGAGAGAGGCGGCGTATCGAGGCGGGTGAAGAGCCTGCCAGAACCTCTCGAGGAGCGATACGCCATGAAGACAGATACCACCATTGTTTCCTTTCCGCATCCTGATGCTTTCGGTGATCCCCTGACATCAGTTCTGCGCGAGGGCGCGCGCCGACTTCTTGCGCAGGCCGTCGAGGCGGAGGCTGAGGCGTTTCTTGCCGCTATGTCCGAGGAGCGCCTGGCCGATGGGCGCGCCCGTGTGGTGCGCCATGGCCACGGGCCGGAAAGGATGATCCAGACGGGGATTGGTCCGGTGCCGGTCAAGCGTGCCAAGCTGCGTGATCGAGCCGCGGAAGCTGCCGGCGAGGACCGCATCACCTTCACCTCGGCGCTCCTGCCGAAATGGGCACGTCGCACGAAGAGCCTCGACGCTCTCATACCGGTTCTCTACCTGCGCGGCATCTCGACCGGCGATTTCCAGGAAGCGCTTGGCGCGCTTCTGGGTCGCGACGCACCAAACCTGTCGCCATCGGCGATCGGGCGCTTGAAGGAGGAGTGGCAGGATGACTATGTCCGCTGGCAGCGCCGCGACCTGTCGGCCCGCCACTATGTCTACATCTGGGCCGACGGCGTCTATCTTCAAGCGCGCATGGAGGACAATGCCGCCTGCATGTTGGTCCTCATAGGCGCGACGCCGGAAGGCAGGAAGGAACTGGTCGGCTTCCAGGTCGGCGTGCGCGAAAGTGCGCAGAGCTGGCGTGAACTGCTCGTCGACCTGAAGGCTCGTGGCCTTTCTATCGTGCCTCGGGTCGCTGTCGGCGACGGCGCGCTCGGTTTCTGGAAAGCGCTCGATGAGATCTTTCCATCGACCCGCCACCAGCGGTGCTGGCAGCACAAAGTCCTCAACGTGCTCAACAAGGTGCCGAAGTCGGTTCAGCCCAACATGAAGACTGACCTCAGGGAAGTCCGCGACGCGCCAGACCGGGCCACCGCCGAGGCCGCGATGGCCATCTTCGTCGACAATAGGGGCATACCTTGCTCGGCGGCTCGATCACGACCTCCTCGCGCGGCAGATGCGCCGGAAGGTGGCCGCGATTGACCTTGCGCAACGCCCTGCGCGAGCGTGAACCCGCACGCCTGGCTTGCCGATACTCTGACGAAGCTCGTCAACCGCTGGCCCGCATCCCGCATCGATGAGCTGATGCCCTGGGCCCACACCAACGCCAGCCACTGATCCGTCAACGTGCTGACGGAGCCCCGCTTACGTTGGTACTACTGATCATATAACTGCAAGCGCATTGGCACGGGCGACCGGTGCACCTTGAGTCGAAGACGTACGACGATGGGCCTGATCCTTGCGTACTCGGAGCTCGAGGAGTGGCTTTATCACTTCTCGCCTCAGCGCCTGACAGTGCGCTTCGTCGGTCGACGAGGTAGAGGCGGCCTGGCTACCGCTGCTGAGTGCGGAAGTCGGCAAAGTTATTCATAGTAACCGCAATTTTCCCCCCAATTGTCGGTTTCGAGCTTTGACCGGAGTTGAGCGGCGTTCGGGATTTGGGCTTAAAGTATTATTTGCGCTAAAACACTCCAGCTGCCGGCGCTCGGGGGCTTGTGAAGCGGCGTCGTCCACCGGCGGCTATGACCCGAGATATGCCTCGATGACTTTGGGGTCGCGGCGCAGAATTTCGGGTTTTCCATCCGCAATCACTTCCCCTGAGCTGAGTACAACGATCCGGTCGGCGAGGTCCGCCACCATCTGCATGTCGTGCTCGACCCAAAGAATGGTGACAGCCAGCTCATGACGCATGCGGAGCAGGAACCGAGCGAAGTTCTCTTTTTCCTCGCGCATGAGACCGGTGGAAGGCTCGTCCAGCAGGAGCAGCTTCGGTTCCAGCGCGAGGGCGCGGGCCACGCCAACTAGCTTCTGGACGCCGTAGGGCAAGTTGGCAACCACTGCGTCCCGGTAGCGATAAAGCTCGAAAAAGTCGATAATGCCTTCGACAAAGCGCCGCTGCTCCATCTCTTCGCGGCGCGCCCGACCAAAATACAAGGCACCGGCGAGAATGCCGGTGTGCATTAAAAGATGGCGGCCTACGAGCAGGTTCTCAGTGACCGTCATATGGGGGAAGAGTTCGCTATGCTGGAAGGCGCGCCCGACGCGAGCCAGCGCGATCTTGTGGACCGGCACTCTTGTTATGTCGCGGCCGTCGACAATGACGGAACCGCTCGTGGGTCGATAAACGCCGTTGATGCAGTTGAGCAGTGCCGTCTTGCCAGCACCGTTGGGACCGACGATGGCGCACAGTTCCCCATCTCTCGCCGAAAGGCTCACGCAATTGAGCGCGGTGAGCCCGCCGAAGCGCAGCGTCAGGTTCTTGATCGAGAGTGACACCTTCTAACCCCACCACCGCCGCTTGCGACGATATTGCTTGATTTCACGGTAGCTCTTGGCAGCACCCTGCTCGGCACCGCCCAGATAGAATTCCTGAATGTCCGGGTGAGACCTCAGCTCCGCGGCGGGGCCGTAAAAGACTATGCTTCCGCCTTCCATAACGTAGGCATAATCGGCGATCGCTAGAGCTGCATGCGCATTCTGCTCGACTAGGAGAATGGTAAGCTTCAGCTCCTTGTTTATGCGATGCAGCCTTTCCATCAGGTCCTTGACCGCGATTGGGGCCAAACCTAGCGACAGCTCGTCGATTAAGAGCAACTCGGGCCGGCAGAGCAGCGCCATGCCGATCGCCAGCATCTGCTTCTCACCACCACTCAGGTAGCCCGCGAGCTGATGCGAGCGCTCGCTGAGGCGCGGAAAATAGCTCAACACCCGCTCCTCAGTGATAGGCCCCTTCCCGCGCGCGGCAAATTCGAGGTTCTCGCGCACACTAAGCGTCGCGAACACCTTGTCCCGTTCGGGCACCAGGATAATACCGTTGCGGGCGAGGTAATCGGGCATACGCCCGTTGACCCGCTTCTTCCGGTAGACGATCTCGCCGTCAGTGATCTCGGCGTCCTCGGACGGCAGAAAGCCGGATATAGCGCGCAGCGTTGTTGTCTTGCCGGCGCCGTTGGTGCCGATGAGGGCCACAAGCGAGCCCTCGGGCACATCCAGTGACACGCCCTGGATCGCGGTCGCGACGCGGTGGTAGACGACTTCGAGCTGGCGGACCTCAAGCAGGTTCATACTCATGGCGCTACCGCCTCGCGCGCTCGAGTGGCCGGTACCGGAACGGCCATCGATCGAAATAGACCTCGATCCGCCGCCACACCTCGGCGAGGCCTTTCGGCTCGAAAAGCAGGAACAGGATTATGCACAGGCCCACAGCCCCAACCTGTACGCCGAACAAGGTCGAGCCGAATCGCCAGCTCCGTGGCAGGAAATCGAAGAGCGCATCGATGCCGAACGGCAGCAGAGTTATGAATATCGCGCCCATCAGCGCGCCCATGATCGAGCCCATGCCGCCGACCACGATCATGGCCACGTAGGTCACTGCCAGGTCGAGCGTGTACTTCTCCACGGTGACGACGTTGCTGTAGTAGGCCATCAGACAGCCCGAGATCGAGGCTAGCGTAGCGCTCACCATGAACGCCAGGAGCTTGTACCGGGTTAGATCGACGCCGAGCGCCTCTGCGGCGATGTCACGGTCACGGATAGCCATCCAAGCGCGCCCCGGGCGGGTACGGACCAAGTTGATGCAGCCGGCCGTCACGACCACTAGGAGTAGCAACAAGAAGTAGTACCAGATGCGATCGTCCGAGAGCGTGAGGAAACCGATCGAGGGATCGTCGATGGAAATTCCGGCAGTGGCGCTGGGGCCGAATTTGGCCTGGTAGGTGGTGGCCAAGAAGATGATCGAGTAGTGCATCGCCAGCGTGCTGATGGCAAGATAGACGCCGCGGAACCGCAGTGAAGGCAGGCCGACCAGGAGCCCGATGAAGGCGCCGATCAGGGCAGCTGCGGCTAGCACGGCTGCGAACGGAAGATGAAGGCTGGTACTGAGGATAACTGTAGTGAAGCCGCCGATGGCAAGAAAGGCAGCGTGGCCGAGCGAAATCTGACCGCAGTAACCGGTAAGGATGGCGAGACCCAGCGCGCCGATGGAGGCCAAGAAGCAGAGGTTCATGAGGTGCACAAAAAAGGTCGAAGATCCGGCCGGCAAAACTACGGCTGCGACCAGCAGGAGTGCGACCGCCACCTTCTGATACGGCCTAGGGAGGACCTCGTTGGCCTCAAGATAACTGATGCGGAGATTGGTTGGTGTGCGAGACATGGTTTAGACGCGATCAAGCTCCTCGACCGTGCCGAAAAGGCCCCAAGGCCGAATGGTCATCATCACGAGCAGGATGAGGAAAGGCAGGGCCTCACTGAGAACAGGGTCGATCAGGCGGACCGTGAGGTACTGGGCGAGGGCCACGACGAACCCGCCAACGACGGCTCCGCGCAGACTATCTAGCCCCCCCACCAGGGCGGCTGTCAGCCCTGCGAGCCCAATCGTCACGCTTTCTGTGCTGAGGAATGCCCGTCCGCCGTAAAGAACACCCGAAAGGGTGGCGGCGAACGTCGCAATAACCCAGGCGAGTGAGAGAACGAAGTTCACATTGACGCCGCGTTGACTGGCGAGGAGAGGATTCTCCGCCGTCCCGCGGAACTGAACGCCGGTCCGGGTACGCGAGAGGAAGAGGTAGAGGGTAACAAAGAAGGCAATTGTGAGCACCACGCTCGCGATATCCATGTAGGAGAGGGTGGCACCGCCAGCCAACCGCAGTGCCGGAGCGACTCCGATGTCGATCGTGACATGGTTTGCCCGCCAGATCACGATGATGGCAGACTTGAGCACGATAGCGATGCCGATGGTAAGCAGGATCGGGACGTAGAATGGTTCGCCGATCACTCGGCGCATCATGCCAAGATAGATGGATCCGCCCATGACGACCGAGAAGATGACCGCGCCGAGCACTGCGAGCCAGGGCGAGGAGGCGTCGGTCATCAAGCTTGAGGTGTAGAACACGTATCCGCCTACGATGGCAAGTTCGCCGTGGGCGAAGTTCACCACGCGCCCGGCCTTGTAGAGGATGACCACCCCGGCAGCGAGCAGCGAATAAGTGCAGGTGAGAATTGCAACGGTAGCAGCAAATTCCATGGAAGGAGACTCCTCATGGAAGTTGAGGTGGAGGTGGATTCCTTCCGTGTGACCAGGCCCTATTTGTAGCCGTTTGAGTCTTGCTTAACCCAATCGCCCATTGGTTCCATGGCGTTCGTCTTGGCGTTCCAGGCATAAAGCCGCCAATAGGACGGACCGTAGTGGTCCTCCGGGCTCATCTCGATCGGACCCCCGGTCAATCCCGTCATATCGACCTTGAGCGTTTGGATGGTCTTGTCGAGCTTGTCGCGGGTGCACGGCCAGCCGCAGCCCTTGAGGGCCGCCTCGGCAAGCTTTCCGAGCGCCCAGCCCGTGATGTGCATGCTCGAGAAGGGCTTCGAGGTGCCGTACTTCTTCTGTGCGGCAGCTACTTCTGCCACCGCGGGATGTTTGTCGAAGGATGAACTATAGCGCGTCACGTAATAGATATTCTCTCCGCTGCCACTGCGCTGGGCTGCCTGTTGGATGGTGTCCTCCGTCACACCATAGGAGGCGACGACGTACGGCCCGGTGAAGCCGGACCGGCGGAGAGCCGGAATGACACCCAGGTTCTGTCCGGAACCGTAGTGGCCGACGACGATGTCCGGCTTTTTCTCTACGGCGGCTTGCGCGTACGGCGTGAAGTCGGAGGTGGTCACTGGGAAGAGTACCTCGTCCCAAGTGCCGCCGGCCGCCTCCACCGCCTTCTTGTTGAAGGCGATTGCAGCGCGGCCACCGACGCTGTCGAATGTCATGCCGACCACCTTGGCCTTGGGCTTGATCTGCTGAATGAGCCCGCCGATGGCATCTCCGGCCACCTCGAACACGACCCCAGTGCTATAGGAGTAGGGCTGCGCCGGCGGCAACGCATCCAGGATACCGCTGAAGGTGGTGACCACGGGTACACCGATCTTGCGCATCTCGGCATACACCGGGCCCTGCGTACTCGACAGGCTCAGGCCGAAAATGCCAAGAACATCGTCGCTCTCCACCTGCTTTTTCGCGTTGGCAACGGCGCGGTCGGCTTTCAGTCCATCGTCGTCCAGGACGACTTCAACTTTCTTGCCGTCGATGCCTCCGCGATCGTTCAGAGCCTTAATGTAGAGTTCAAAGCCCTCCCAGGTGGGCGTGTAAGAACCCGCGAGCGGGCCCGACAGATCTGTGATGTATCCGATTTTGTATGCGTCCTGCGCATGAGCGCCGGAAACAATTGCGACACACGACACAGCCGCCGCGGCCCACACGGCGCGGCGCAGCATTATGGTCTTCATTTTTTCCTCCTCCGGTCGTCAGCCAAATATTGGTGTTGGCTGATTGTCGTTTTCCATCCCTTCTGCTTTCACCCGGGCTTCTCCTTCGTCCCGGTACATTCCTTCCACGATATCCTTGAACATCTCGTAGATATGGCGACGCTTCACCTTTCGCGTGGGCGTCGTGTCGCCTTCTTCCGGATCGAGTTCCTTGGGAACGATCCTGAATTTCTTGACCTGCTCGACGCGAGCGAGCTGCGCGTTGGCGCGTTCAATCTCTCCCGCGATCAACCTCACCACGCGCGGATGCTGCGCCAGCGAGGTGAAGCTCGTGTATACTACGCCGTTCTGTCGGGCCCAATCGGAGACCGTGTCGAAGTCAATCTCGATTAGAGCGCTCGGGAACCTCCGGCCATCGGCGAACAGGATCGCTTCGCTGATGTACGCGCTCGACTTAAGGAGGTTTTCGATCTCACTGGGGGCAATGTTCTTGCCTCCCGCCGTCACCATGATGTCCTTCTTACGGTCGACGATCCGGAAATGCCCGTTCGCCATGCACTCGGCCACGTCCCCGGTGTGGAGCCAGCCATCCTGGACCGCTTGCTTCGTGGCCTCCTCGTTGCGCCAGTAGCCGGCGAACATCCCGGGGCCACGGACCAGGATTTCACCGTCCGGTGCGAGCTTTACCTCTTTCGGGTAAAGCGGTAGGCCGGCATCTCCCGGCTCGGGAAAATCACCGGTCTGGCAAAGCACGAGGGTGTGCTCGGTTATGCCGTATAGATTGCGAAGGTTCACACCCCAGCACTGCCAAATAGCCTGCACTTGGCTCGGTATCGGAGCACCGGCAGTCAGGGCTGCCTTCAGCTTGTGCAAACCGACCTTCATCAGCATCGGCCTGAAAACGAGCTGGCGGGCGATCCGATAGGCTGTTCTTTGCCACGCCGGTGCCGGGCGGTCCTGCCACCGGCGCTTCGTGTAGTCCTCCGCGACCCACATCGCGACCCGATAACACAAGCGCTTCACGGGATCGCTGCGCTCGATACTGACGTGAATCTGAGACGCGATCTTTTCCCATACGCGCGGCACTGCGTGAAAGAAGGTCGGCTCGACCTCGGTTAGCGTCTCGCGCAGGTTGTCGACCTCTTCGCCGATGTGCGGAACGACATTGGCAATCAGCATAAGGCAGAGGCTCATCGAGCGCTCGACGAGGTGCGCCAGCGGCAGGTGCGTGACGATACGATGCTCGCCGACCTCGAGCTCGGGATAGCCCTGCAGATAGGTGTGAACCATCCCCACCATGAGATCACGATGAGTAATCATCGCCGCCTTGGGAGGTCCCGTCGTACCCGACGTATAGACGAAGACGGCGGTATCCTGCGGTGCAATGGCGCCGACCCGCTCGTTAATCAGCGAGGGACGCTCAGCTCGCAGTTTCCTCCCGAGCTGCTTAACCGCCTCGAAGCTTTGGATACGCACATCGCAATAGAGAAACATCGCGCGGATGTCGCCGACGATGATGTGCTGAAGAGGCGTCGAGGTGCCTTCGATTTCGAGAACCTTGTCGACATACTCCTGATTTTCGGCAATGAAGATTTTTGCACCCGCGTTTTCGATCTGGTACTGCACCTCTGGTACGGAGCACGTCGTATAAATGCCGTAGGTAATCGCGCCGACACAAAGGCCTGCCATATCGGCGACAAAGTATTCGAAACAGGGATCGCCCATAATGGCGATGCGGTCTCCCGGTTCGACCCCCAAGGCGCAGAGCCCTAGCCCGAAGGCCTCGACCTCTTCACGGTATTTCCGCCAGGTCACTTCCTGATAGAGCCCGAGGTCCTTGTAGCGGAAGGCAACGGCATCCGGCCTCTCGTGGGCCCGTTCGAGAAACAACTGCGGCACGGTCTTGGCGTAAATCGCCGAAGCTCGGTCTTTGTGATGCTGCGGCACTCGATATCCGGGCTGCTGCGTCATCCGAAAACTGCCATGGTATAACGTTGTTCCAGAACACCATAAATGCACGGCAAGGGCAAGCCCTGCCGACAAGCGCGACGGGGAATTTCACACTGCGGAATCCTGCCGGCCGGAGATGTCCCAATGGCGAAGGACCTCGCGATCAGCCGCGGGTCACGCGCCGTTTCGCGGGAAGCTGCAGGCGGCCGCGATTCATGAGTCCCTGAAGAAGCAACTCCCCCTGCATTTCGAAGAACTGGTCTATGTTCTGAGCGATCGAGCGCAAGGCCCGCGCGTGCAGCGACCACAAATGACAGAGGAATAGGGCGTCGAGAGCCACGAGCTTCGGATCGACGTTGCCGAAAATCCCCCGCTCCAGCCCGCTGCGCACGATTCTCTCGAATACGCTCGTCACTGTGGAGAGCGAGGCCATAACAAGTTCCCTGCGCGACGGAGAGAGAACGTCGAGCTCGCGGTAGAGCAGGCGAATGTGGGGCCGATAATCGTCGACGATTCGGCAGTATGCCCTGAGGGCCGTTCGAAACGACGCGGCGGGATCGTTCTCGTCGATTTCCACCGCCGCCATGGCCTTCGCTTTGGCGTCGATCAGGTGCTGAGCCACTAGGAAGAGGATATCCTCCTTCGACGCCACGTACATATAAAGGCTGGCGAGATTGAAGGAGCAGGCCCGTGCGATGTCTCGTATGGATGTCTTGTGAAAGCCGTTCTCGAGAAACAAGCGCGTAGCCACGTTGATAATCTCGGCGCGCCGCTGCGCGACGAGCTCGGGGTCCTTTATCGTAGTCGCAACCATTTTCGCCACACGATCCAGCGCCTCGGAAATCGGTATTTGGGGAATTGCCGTCTATGCAAGAACGATCCGTACTTGCATACGGGACCGGCGCCGGCCTACGAGGCGGAGCTACAATTGTGCTTCGCATTCTGCCTGTTCCAAGGGCAGGTGCCAGGCTGCCAGAAGAACCGATTCGGGCGTAACGGGTAACAATCAACCTTTCAACCATGGACTCTAGCGAAGTCATGTTACTCGCGCTTCAGGCATGGATCGCATTGCGCAGTCGAGCCAGTCGGTCACCGCCGAGCTTGGCCAGATAGTCTGCGTGAGTCGCCGGTCCGGTTACCCACTCGCCGAGATAGGCCTCCCATTCGGCCGTCTTCCGAGTGCGGAAGGCAATGGACGCTTTCACATATTCCTGTATGGCTTCTTCGTCCTCCACGTAAAATCCGTGGCTCGCGAAAGGATGTGAGCCGAAGGGGGCCTCCACGACCACATCGGCATAGGCAATGGAGGTAGCCCAGGGATTCTTGCGGATTTCGCTGTTCGGAACGATCTGCTCAGCCGTCAGGATCACCCGCTCAGCCGCGCGCGAAAGCAGCCGGTCTCCGAACCGCACTCCGCCGTGCTGGCCGTTGCCGTACACATCGGCCTGCCCCACGTGAATTAAGGTCCAATCGGCATGCAGGGCCGGAGCTGCGAGGTATGGTTCGCCGTTGATGGGATCGTTGAACGGCACATAGTCCTTGTTTAACACGGGAATCGATGTCCCCACCCCGCCGCGCCAAGGTAAGAAGCCGAGTCCTCTCGCGGCCGCATCCAACTGCGAATAGAGGAGGTATTCCGTGGTTTCGTAAACTTCGATCTGGTTGTTTTCTGCCGCCCGCCGGAAGCAATGGCCGATGGGTGCGTAAAGCTCCGCCCCAATATAGGGAGCGATGACCTTCTTCACGCAGCCCGCTCCGATCAGCAGATCGATCTCGAGACCCGCGGTCGCCGCCCCGATGACGGTGAGGTCTTTTACTCCCCGCCGGATGAGCCCCCTGATGATCGGCATGGGATGGTTCACGGTTCCGAAGCCGCCGACGATGATGACGTCGCCGTCCTTGATGAGGTCAACGGCCTTCTCCTCCGTCATCAGCACTTCCTTGCGAGCCGGCCGGTTCGTCCGGCTGATAGGTTCCAGATTCATGGCTTCTCCTGCAGGGATCTAAAGACGGGTATTCCCTCGCCTCGGGGGGCGCTGACGCGCGCGCCGATGGCGGGAGGCTCGGGATGGGCAAAGTGGCCCAGTAAGCGCCTACCCCCATCGACCTCGACGAGGAGCAGGACGAATGGGGCGCTGCCGGCGTGGATCCTGCCCGGGACACGGACAATCGTGTGACTGATGACATGTCCTGTCAGGGTGCCCATCAGCGCCTCTCGAGGACGTGGACGGTAACGGCAGCCGCCGTTCCGCCGCCATTGTGGGTCAGACCTATACGGGCGCCTTCCACTTGGTTAGGATGCCGGCCCCGCAACTGAAGGGCCACTTCGAAGAGCTGGCCACACCCCGTCGCCCCGGTCGGGTGGCCCTTGGAGAGCAGTCCGCCGCTAGGGTTTATGGCGACCCGCCGATTGGCGCTCATCCCGGTTGCGCCCGGCCCGCCCTCGCCCTTGGCGAAAAAGCCGAGGTCTTCGCTGTCCACGATCTCAGCGATGGAAAAGCAGTCGTGCAGCTCGGCCACGTCGATGTCGCTTGGACCCACCCCGGCCAGCTCGTACGCCTGCTGCGCCGCTCTCACCGTCCCGACATGGGTGGTGATCTCAGCATAATCGCAAACCCTTGGTGGTCCGCTCACCATGGCGGAGGCCGCAATACGCACGGAGGGTGATCCGTATTGCCGAGCGAGTGCAGCACTGCTCAGCACGAGCGCCGCCGCCCCGTCGGTGGCCGGACAGCAATCGAGCCGCCGTATGGGGTCAGCGATCAGGGGTGAGGAAATCACCTCCTCCAGGGAAACCGCCTTTCGGAACTGGGCAAGCGGGTTGAGCAATCCAAACCGCCTGTTCTTCACCGTGACGGCTGCTACTTGCTCGCGCGTCGTTCCGTAGAGATACGCATGACGCGTCATGATTAGCGCCCAAAAGGCAGGAAAGGTGAGACCCACCTCGCCCTCGCTCTCCCGGTCGATGGCCGCGGTCATGGCCGTCGTGAGCGCCTCGCGCGGCGCCGCCGTGAGCTGTTCGACCCCAATAACGAGCACGGCCTCCTCGGCTTCCGTCCGGATCAGATCGTGCCCCAACCGTACCGCGGCGCTGCTTGAGGCACACGCAGCCTCGATCTTCATGGCTGGAACGGCACCAAGGCCGAGGTTCGCCACTACGATCGGGCCAAGCAGCTCCTGGCCAGTCATCATGCCCCCGACGAAATTGCCGACGAGAACTGCGCCGATCCGCGAGGCCGGGATTCCCGAATCGGCCATTGCCGTGCGCCCCGCTTCGACGGCTAGGCTTTGCGGGCTCCGTTCCGGATGAGCTCCGAATGTGGTGGAGCCGATACCGGCTATGTGCACCTCCCGACTCACGGCGTCACGCCTTACCCCTCGCCCCCTGGCACGTCGCTAGGCTAGCCTCTGAGAACGCCATCGGGATCAATCTCCTGACGTAGAACAAAGAGCTCCTCTGCCGTCGGTTCCGTCAGCTCGGAGAAGTCCGGGCCGAGGGCAAATGAAAACCCGGTATTCTCCCTTACCCAATCTGCACTGGTTCCCTTGAAGACCCCCGAGAGTTGGGCCCGCCCGCTGGCGTCGAAGGTAAATATCGCCCGAGGAGTTATGATCCATTTCGGCCCGTGACCAGGAAAGCAGTTCTTCCGCCAGCCGTTGGGGCCGTGCATCGAGATATAATCGACCTTCTCCACCAGTGTGCGGCGATCGTGGTGCGTCACGAAAATATAGGGCGTTGCCACTGTCACGATATCCGTTATGCCTACCGATCCGGGACCGCGGAACGAAAAGGGCTTTCCGCCGCCGCCTCTAACCCCAATCATGTTGGCATTGCCCCATCCGTCGACCTGTATCCCCCCGGCAAAGAATTTATCGCCGACGAAATACTTGTTTGTCGGCGGACGGGAGCCCGAGTAATAGGCGCGGCCACCAGGCGCGCCGAAATACATGAAAGTCTCCATATGGTCGTAGGCGATCTCTGCCCAGCGGGACATGCGGAAATCGGTCGAGGTCTTGGGCAGTCGCACCGGAATGTCGCCAACATTGACGAGGAAGCAGGTCCCGCCGAGCTGGAGCTTGATGTTGGGAGCATGCATCTTCTGCGCAAGCATCGCTGCGGCAAAGGATATTTCCGTATGGGCGCCGGAAATGATGCGCTCGCCGTCGACAATATCACGCGCAAGCGCCACCGCCATGCGCTCTTTCCAAGAGGCGACCGCTGAATCCGAGCCCGCCGAGGAAATTTTCATCCCGCCTTCGCCTCCCTGAAAGTTTCGCGCGCACGGAACTTAGAAAAGACTTCGGTCTTCCGCTGCCCGTCCTAGAACACTGTTATACCATTGGCGCAATATCCGGCGCAACTGGCCTTATTGGACGGCCCTTGCAAAACTGTCAGGCGCCGGTCGGTTCGACACAACGAGCTGTGCGGGCGAACACAACTTCGAATCCGATTGCGAGGAGCGAGCGCCGCAGCCATCCATAAAGACGAGGGGCTGATCGAGCAGGCGCGCGCTCCCGAACGACTGCGCTTGCGGGGATCAATATCGCCCGTGCTCAGTCGGATGAGCCCACGCGTTAACTCTCCTCCCACGGGCGAGAACGTCACGGGCAGGTTGACGTGGGGAGCCCGCCCGAAGCCGCGCCCCCGGCTCCCAGGATTAGGCCGGCCATCAGTGGTAGACGCTTCTGACATTGCCGAACGGCAGTCATAGCGCTACGGTGCGCACCGACACGCCTGCCGGCTGCCGGTGTTTCCGATTGAGGAAACCGTCGGCCGAGCGAGACGAAGATTGGATGAGTTTCTGTTGCCAGGGCCATCCGGCCGGAAGAGCACCCGAAATGACGGTGCCGCATTTGCGATCAGCGCAGCCTTTTTACCAGGCCGGCATCGCCATCCGCGTTTCGCCTCGACTTAAGGAGCAAGCCGGCAAAGATCGAATCAAGCTGGTAATCGATATAGGTTTCGAGATCACCGATGGCGCGCACTTCTCGCGTGTGCAAGGCTATCATGTGGGCGATGACCATGATGTCGAGCGCCACCAGTCGTGCCGGCACCTTTCGGAACACGCCTGCCGCTATGCCTTCGTTGATGATCTTCTCGAAATAGGAAATCACGTCCGACACAGTCTCCAGAACGTTGGAGCGCAACTCGGGCGGGAGAAACCCGACTTCACGATAGAGCAGCCGTATGTGGCGGCGAAAATTGTTGGCGATCTGGCAATAGCTTGCGAAACCAATTCTGAGCGATCGCACCGGCGAGTCGGGATCGAGCTTCGTCTTCGACAGCTTCTCCGCGATGGTGTTCATCAAGTCCTGGGCCACGAGGTACAGAATGTCCTCTTTCGAGGACACGTACATATAGAGGCTTGCGATGTTGAAGGAACAGGCGCGCACGATGTCGCGAATGGACGTGTTGTGGAAGCCTCGTTCAAGGAACATCTTCGTCGCGACTTCGATCAGCTCCATCCTACGCGAAGCGACGCGGGCGGGATTCTTGATCGTTGTGGGGATATTCGTCGAACGTGACTCGGCGGGACTTTTCCGACCTACTGGATGAGCCGCCATCGGTGCTCGCGCCTGGGTGTCAGTCAAGCGCTGACCCGTGCGGGACCGTTTTCGCTTGTTCAACGATGCAACGGAGGAGAGCTTCGGCAACTTGGGGCCTGCGCGGTGGCATTCGGAAGGGCTTCCGAGATAAACCATCGACCCACTAAAATCAACGGCAGCGCCGGAGCGCAGTTCACAGGGTCTCGAGATCGACACGGGCTTTGGGGATGAGTGGCGGCATGGACGGGAAGGGCTCATCCACGATACCACCCGCTTTAGCTTGCGCCGACAGCTCGGGTTGAGCTGCCTATCTCGCTTCCGTTGCGCACAGCTCGCTCGAATGCATCTGCCGCGCGGGAGGTCAAAGGCCATGCCATAGCTCGCTTTGCGACTTCACGTCGGACTCGTCATTGGCGGCGGATGTGCACCGAGATGGGCGGGAAATGCCGCAGTTTTGCCGCCCCAATAGTGTCGATCGCCTTGTGTGATTCTTCATTGAGTGCCACTCGTATAAACCGCTCGCACAACGACCGGTCGGCCCGACTGGGATCCAGCGAGCACCATCAACCTTGCGCTTGACATACTAGAACAGCGTTATACCATTATTTTGTTTTGAGCGAAGAAGTGTGCCGGCTCGCTGCAACCCAGTGGTGGAGGCCGGCGTGTCTAACAATCCGACACGCCGCCCATGCAGGAAACGGAAATGCCAAGGGTCCTCGTAAGCACAGTCATCAATGCGCCCATCGAACGGGTGTGGCGAACCGTGAGCGACTTCAACGGGCTACCCGCCTGGATGCCGGGCATGAAGGAGAGCGCCATTGAGGCCGGTAAGGCCCCGACGGAAATCGGCGCCGTCCGGCGCTTGATGATGGCCGGCAGCAAGGATGTCCTGCGCGAGCGGCTGGAAGCGTTCGAACCCGAGAGCTTCCGCATTACCTATTCCGTGCTCGAAGGTCCTTTGCCGGTGGAGAACATACTCACGAGCATGCATCTGAGGCCGATCACCGACACTTTCGGGACCCTTGGTGAGTGGTCTAGCGAGTTCACTACCGCGCCCGGCAAGGAGGAAGAGGGCATCCAGTTCATGACCCGCGTGTTCGGCGCAGGTTTCCGCTCACTCAAGCGGCACCTCGGCGTCTGACGGGGGCCTGCGTGAACCCACTTCATCCCTCGAACTTCCGCGTGTCCGGCGAGAGCGACTCCTCGCCTTGCCTCATCGGCAGCCGCTGCCGGGAGTGCGCCGCCGTTGTTTTTCCTCGAATGCCGGTGTGCCCCGCCTGTGGCCGTAATGGGATGATGGCGGACGTAGAGATTGGTCGCTCCGGGCGGATCTATAGTCACACAATCGCGTACTTTGCCCCGAAGGGATTCACGGCGCCGTTTTTCCAGACCTTCATCGATCTGCCGGAGGGACCGCGCATTTTCTCACTTATCGGCGCCGCATGCCCTGTGGAACCGGGAGTGCTCGAAAACGGCATGGAGATGCGGCTGGTGATCGAGCCACTCGCGGATACCCCCGAGAACCGCGACAAGCTCACATACAAGTACGTTCCTGCCAAGTCTGCAGGCGGAGGGTAGCTCTGATGCGCGAGGTCGCAATCATCGGTGTTGGAGCGCACGCAACCGGGCGGTTTCCGGACAAGGCACTAAAGGAACTTGCCTATCCCGCCATCTGGGGCGCGCTGGAGGATGCCGGCCTCGCCGCGAAGAACATCAATGTCGCCTACGTCGCGAACTCGCTCGGCGGGCTGCTCACCGGCCAGGAGGGCGTACGAGGCCAAGTCGTGCTACAGCACTCGGGAATCTTTAGTATACCCGTCATCAATGTCGAGAATGCGTGTGCCAGCGCCTCGACCGCTTTCCGCGGTGCCTGGCTGGAGGTCGCGTCCGGAGCTGCCGACGTCGCTCTCGCCGTCGGCGTTGAGAAGATGGATGTTGGCGATTCTGCGCGCACCATCGGTGCTCTCAGCGCCGCTTCGGAACTCGAGCTCTCGCAAATGGGCATGCAGTTCACGGCCGCCTACGCCGTGCATCCAAAAATCAATCTCAAGGCGCGCATGGAGGAGTACGGCTGGACAGCGGAGGATTTCGCCAAGCCGGCCGTCAAGAATTCCCACAACGGTTCTCTCAATCCTCTTGCCCAGCACCGGCGGAAGCTTACGATCGAGGAAATCGTGCAGTCGCGCGTAGTCGTGTCGCCGCTAACTCTCCTGATGTGCTCCTCGATTTCCGACGGCGCCGCGGCGGCCGTGGTCTGCGCCGCTGACATCGCGTCCCGCTTCACCAGCAAGCTCCCGATCCGGGTCGCAAGCTGCGTGCTGCAATCCGGCGTATACCGTCTTCCGGACGACAACAGGCCCGACTCGGCCACTACTTGCGCGATGGCGGCCTATGAAATGGCTGCTATCGGCCCCGAGGACCTGGGCGCCATAGAGCTGCATGATGCGATGGCCCCGGCTGAGCTCATGCTCTACGAGCGCCTGGGTCTGTGCGCTCCTGGCGACGGGCCAAGGCTCATCGATGACCGCATCACGACACTGGATGGTCGGCTGCCTGTCAATCCGAGCGGCGGCCTGTGCTCACGCGGTCACCCGGTCGGCGCAACGGGTCTTCTTCAGATTTGCGAACTCGTCTGGCAGATGCGCGGCGAGGCAGGCCCTCGTCAAATCGAGCCGAGGCCGAAGATCGCGATGGCTCAGAATCAGGGAGGTTTGCTGCTGGGACAAGATTCGGCGGCGTACGCATGCACCATCTTGAAGGCTTGAGGCGAAGTTCATACGAGAGGTTGCAACGTGAGCAACAAAAGAAGGGAAGTTACGAAATCCATCGAGGAAGCGGTTTCCTTGATAAAAGATGGCCAGACGATCGCGATCGGCGGATTCGGTGCCGATAATCATCCGATGGCAATCGTTCGCGAGATCATCCGCAGCGGAAAAAGGGATTTGACAATCGTAGCCTCGGCCACGGCCGGACTCGAAATTGACCTCTTGATCGGCGCTGGATGCGTGAAGAAGCTTTACGCACCCTACGTCGGCCAGGAAATGTACTGCCCGATTGGCCACAATTTCCGCAAGTATGCAGAGGCTGGCCAGATCGAGATCGTGGAGACTAGCGAATATATTCTCTACGCGGGGTTATTTGCGGCCGCCTCGGGGCAGGAGTTCTTCGCCTGGCGGGGCGGGGTCGGCACCAGCATACCGGAGCTCAACAAGGAGCTGGTGGAGTTCACCGATCCGATCGGAAAGACGAAGAAGATTCTTGCCGTCCCTCCGCTCAGGCCCGACTGGGCGATCATTCACGTCGGCTGGTCTGATGTGTATGGCAACGGTCAGCATCTCGGCGCGCGCTTCGGGGATCGCTGGATGGCACGTGCGGCCAACCGCATCATGACCCAGTGCGAGCGCATCGTTCCAAACTCTGTGATCCGCAAAAATCCGTTCATGACAACCATCGCTTATGCCGACGCTGTCGTGGAAGCGCCCTACGGCGGGCACCCGTACGCGGCGCACGGCTTTTACAAAGAAGACGTCGACTTCATTCAAGATTACGTCAAGTGCTCCGAAGCCAACCGCAAGGGCGACACCGAGGTCTGGGAGGACTACCTCAAGCGCCATATCCGCGAGCACTACGACTACCTCGAGGCGGTCGGTATCAAGAAGCTGCTCAGCCTCTACACCCATCCAATCGTGACCTGGTGAGACAAGACCGCGATCAAACGACGGGATTCGAAGGATCTCAAGATGAGCGAATATTCGTGGAAGGAAATGATGGCGGTCCTGTTCTCGCGCGAGATCAAGGACACGGACAAGATCACATCTGGTGCGCACACCGAGATCTTCTTTGCAGCCACAATGCTCGCGCAGAAGACCCATGCGCCCAATCTTAAACTTCAGCTCGGCGGCTCGGTGACGCTGTGCCAAATCACCGACGTCGATGTGGAGTCTTTGCCCAAGACCTCCACCGGATACGAGCTCATCCGCTATGCGGAGTCGGTGCATGACCACCCGGATACCTATCTCTTCTACGGAGCGCCAGGCGGTCGCCGCTATTATGAGGAGGGAAGTGAGTTCCGCGACGTCAACCACTTCTGGTTCGCGGACAAGTTCTTCGTCGGCGGCATCCAGGCCGACAAATGGGGCAACACCAACATGATCGGTCTGGCCGGCAAGGACGGGAGAATGTCCTTCCGCGGCCCGGGCACAATCGGTATCAACGACATCGCAGTGGGCGTCCGTGACACATACGTGTTCCTAACCGCGCACGATAAGCGCCGCCTGGTGGAGAAGGTCGACTTTATCTCGCACCCGGGAAAGAAAATCTGCCGCGAGAACGAATTCTATGGCGGTGGGCCGAAGTGGATCGTTACCCCTAAATGCATCTTCGATTTCGACCCTGAGACCCTTGAGGCACGGCTTGCTAAGGTGTTCCCCGGCGTGACTGTCGAGGACGTGAAAGCGAACACCGGCTTCGAAGTGAGGGAGGCGCGGAAGGTCGAGACAGTCGAGCCACCGACCAATCAGGAGCTCGAAGTGCTGCGCAAGGAGGTCGATCGGACCGGCGTTCTGCGCCGCTAGACCAGAAGGAGTAGCCAGCCATGAGCACTGGGCAAACGGCAGCATTGGAAGAGAACGTCGAAACCTGGGGTGCCTTTATCAATGGTGAGTTCCGCCCTGCGGCGAGCGGCAAGACGTTTCCCACATTCAATCCCGGCAACGGAAAGGTCATTGCCCATCTTGCCGAGTGCGATGAGGAGGACGTCGAAGCCGCCGTGCGCGCCGCTTTGGCGGCGTACCCGAGCTGGAGGCGGCGCACAGGCGCCGCGCGAGCCAAGCTTCTGATAAAGCTCGCACAGTTGGTCGAAGCGAAGGCCGCCGAGCTGGCTGAGCTCGAATCGCTCAACGCGGGCAAGCCTATTCGCGACTCGAAGGCCATCGATGCGGTCACCGCAATCGACGCGCTCGAATACTTCGCCGGGATGGCCACCAAGATCCAAGGGGATACCGTCCCGGTACCCGGACCTTATGTGAATATGACGCTCCGCGAGCCGCTGGGCGTCGTCGGCGGGATCATCCCCTGGAATTACCCCCTGCTCCAGGCGGTATGGAAGATCGCGCCGGCAATCGCCGCCGGCAACACGGTGGTTATTAAGCCCGCCGAGCAGGCTTGCCTCTCTGTGATGTACCTCGCCAAGCTCACGGCCGAAGCCGGGATACCCGCAGGGGTCGTGAACGTGGTTCCGGGCCATGGCGCCGTCGCCGGTGCGGCTCTGGTCGCCCACCACATGGTCGCGAAGATTATGTTTACGGGCAGCACCGTGACCGGCAAGAGGATCGCTGCCGAGGCCGCCAACACGCTCAAGCCGGTCGGTCTCGAGCTTGGCGGCAAGAGCGCCGTCGTCGTTTTTGAGGATGCGCCGATCGACCAAGCTGCGCAGATCGCCGCTACCGCCATCTTCAGCAACCAGGGCCAGGTCTGCACGGCCGGCTCCAGGCTATTCCTCCACGAGAAGATCCACGACAAGGTGCTGGATAAAGTGATCGAGCATGCCAAGCGCGTAAAGCTCGGCGATCAGATGGACCCGGCCACGACAATGGGTCCGCTGATCTCGGCTAAACAGAAAGAGCGAGTGCTAAGGTACATCGAGAGTGGAAAGAAGGATGCGAAACCGGTTTACCTCGCTGAGGTGCCCGCCTCGTTGTCCAAAGGTCACTTCTTGGGCCCGGCCATATTCGATGAGGTCGAGAACTCGATGAAGATTGCGCGCGAGGAAATCTTCGGCCCGGTGCTCTCGGTTTTGACGTTTAAGGAGGAAGCAGAGGCGCTGGCGCTTGCCAACGATTGTTCGTATGGCCTTGCGGCATCTGTGATCACGCGAGACATCGGCCGAGGAATGCGCGCGGCGCAGGCCCTCGAAGCCGGAAACGTCTGGGTCAACGCCTGGGGCGCTGTCAGCTCCATGGCGCCCTACGGCGGATACAAGAACAGCGGCTACGGGCGCGAGATGGGCTTTGCCGTCATGCGCGAGCTGACACAGGAGAAGAGCGTCTGGGTGAGCCTCCGTTGATGGCCAGCAGATTCGCGCATCGTCGGCAGCACCGCCTTGTATCGCGGTGATTGCCGAGGAAGGGGTCTAGTTCGTCGAAACCTCGGGAGGCAGTCCAGCGCAATTCCTTCCCACCTTGAAAGAGGCAGGCTGCACGGTCATCCGCAAGGTTCCGGCGGTGCGCTACGCAATCAGTGCTCAGAGGCTAGGCGTCGACGCTATTACCGTCTCGGTGAGGCGCTGCTGTCGTTAGATCGGGTGAAATCGCTCGAGATCGGGATACCGTGATGTCAGTCAAATTGATACATCCCAGCCCATATCGACTTATGGCTCCGCTGCCCGGCACGAGGCCAGCCGAAGTTCCATTGTGAGCCTTCAGGAATAGATGGAAGCATGGCCGGCGTTCCGGAGGTAGTTGACACACTCGGCTGTGGGATGCTGCGGATCCGGTCGTGGACGGCGGCGATGCAGTACGCTTGTGCTATGCATCCAATGTTTCACCTCGGCGAAGACCTGCTCGATCGAGCTGACAGCATCTCTGCCATCACAAGGCTGCCACCGACATGATCTGCGGCAAGATCTGGCCTCCTGTAGAGGTGGGTTTCGCCGTATTACATATACATGTCGATCGTCTCGATCTCGAGCATCAGTTGAGCCGTCCGAGGTTCGAGGCCGTACCCATGGGTTAGCCTTAAGCTCCGCTGGTGTACCATGGGCAATGACCTGTCCCCAATGGATCACCGGGTGGAAGGTTGTCAGGCGTGGCGGCTTATCTCAGCTTCTGGGGCAAAGCTGGCGGAGCCTCGAGTGGCCAGCTGGCGTGGCATCCCGTTGCTTATCACAGCCTCGATGTCGCCGCCGTTGCCGAGGCGCTGCTCGATCAGAATTCGCGGCGACTAGCGACTTAGCCGCGCTGCTCGGCACGTCTGACGAAAACGCGCAGCGCTTTCTCGTCTGTCTCGTGGCCCTGCACGACGTTGGCAAGTTTTCGCGCGACTTTCAGGCGAAATGTCCGGAGCTGTGGGCCGAAACGGCCGGTCCGCAGCTTGGTGACTGGCGGCCATCTCCGCCAATGAGCCGGCACGATCAGGATGGCTATGCCGTGCGCGAGCTGCTTGGTCTCCGCGAGCTGTTGAGGCCGGCGACCGAGGGCTGGAGCGCAACGACATTCAATTCACTGTGGGCGGCGGTTGCGGGCCACCATGTCCAGCCGGGTAACGATGACGACCATTTACCCCGCGGATGGGGCACACCATCGCGTTCGTGCGGCCGCAGGAAGAGATGATGATGATCGGACACACAGGCACTGGCGAAAGTGAGTGTGATGATAAACACTGCGATATTCGTCGACTATCTTCTTGGCGATGAGCCTTGATACTACCACTGCCACCGGACGGCTCATGATGAACGTTCTGGGTAGCGTTGCCGAGTTCGAGCGATCAATGATGCTAGAGAGGCAGCGCGAGGGGGTCGCCAAGGCGAAGGCTGAGGGTAAGTACAAGGGGCGCAAGCCCACGGCCCGGGCGAAGGCGGCTCAGGTGCGTGCACTGCTAAACAAGGGGATGACCCCGTCAGAGGTAGCGAGGGCGCTGGACATTGGACGAAGCTCCGTGTACCGCATCATCAGCCCAAGCACGGGCACGGCCGCCTGAGTTGCTGGCAAGGTCGGCGGGCGCGAATAGTCGTGCGCTCGCCTCTCCCCTGTGTTTTTTGCATAGCCGGTTGTCTGCTCGGTAGGCACGTAGGGAGGGGGCCATGCGCCAAGTATTGTCGTTCGTGTTTGCTAGCGCGCTTCTGATCGGTGGTCTCTATCTGCTCTACATGGAGCTTGTCGTCGCCAGCGTGGTCGTCGGAAAGTTACTCTTGGTGGGATCGTTTGTCGCGTTCCTAGGAGCGGCTTGGCTTTGGGCTGACTTCATATCACCGCTCCTGAGAGGGAAGAGCAATTGAGTCCGGCTCTGTGTACAAGTGCTCACTTGACTGACAAGGCCAACCAATTCGCTACACTTAGCCCCGACTCACACGAGGGGGTGTTGGGGCCGTGAACCACCAATCGCTATCTTCCTTCATCTGGTCCGTCGCTGATCTGCTGCGCGGCGACTACAAGCAGTCCGAGTACGGCAAAGTCATTCTGCCGTTCACGGTGCTTCGTCGACTCGACTGCGTCCTTGAACCCAGTAAGGCGGACGTGCTGGCGGAGTATGCCGAGAGGGCTAGGACTGGGGTCAATCCTGAGCCGTTCCTACTCAGGAAGGCCCAGCAGACCTTCTACAACACCTCGCCCATGGATATGCGGAGACTCGTAGGGGACCAGGACCACATCCGGGAGAACCTGTTCGCGTACATCCAGGCTTTCTCGCCTTCGGTCAGGGATATCTTCGAGCGCTTCAGCTTCTACGCTCAGATCGACCGACTTGCGAAGTGCGGGTTGCTCTACCTTGTCGCCGAGAAATTCGCCCAGATCGACCTTCATCCGAAGCGGGTCAGCAATGCCCAGATGGGACTCGCCTTCGAGGAGCTGATCCGTCGGTTCGCGGAGCTGTCGAACGAGACTGCGGGAGAGCACTTCACACCACGAGAGGTGATCCGGCTAATGGTCAACCTCCTATTCGTGGAAGATGACGAGGTGCTGTCCAAGCCCGGTGTCGTCCGCACCATCTACGACCCAACTGCTGGCACTGGCGGGATGCTGTCTGTCGCCGGGGAGTACCTCGCAGAGCTGAACCCCAGGGCACGGCTGACGATGTTCGGTCAGGAGCTGAACGACGAGTCCTATGCGATCTGCAAGGCCGACATGCTGATCAAGGGGCAGGATGTCGCCAACATTGTCCCTGGCAACACTCTGTCCGAAGATGGCCACCCCCAGCGCAAGTTCGACTACATGCTCTCCAATCCGCCGTTCGGGGTGGAATGGAAGAAGGTCGAAAAGGAGGTCCGAAGAGAGCACCAGACACAGGGCTTTAATGGGCGCTTCGGACCTGGTCTGCCCAGGGTGTCCGATGGATCGCTGCTCTTCCTAATGCACCTCCTATCAAAGATGCGCCCCGCCAAGGACGGTGGCAGCCGGTTCGGCATCGTCCTCAACGGGTCGCCGCTACTCACCGGAGGCGCTGGGAGCGGCGAGAGCGAGATCCGACGCTACGTGCTGGAGAATGACCTTCTGGAGGCCATCGTCGCGCTGCCGACGGACATGTTCTACAACACCGGCATCGCCACCTACGTCTGGATCATCTCGAACCGCAAGCCCGAGCCCCGGAAGGGCAAAGTCCAACTCATAGATGCCAGCAGCTTCTGGCAGAGGATGCGCAAGAGCCTCGGCTCGAAGCGCAAGGAGATGTCGAACGAGCATATCGCGACTGTCACACGACTCTTCGGAAGGTTCGTCGAGGCCCAGCTTGCGACGGTGCTTGACGTGGAAGGCAAGGAGGTTGCTCGGCAGGTTGTGGAGGCTGGAGAGAAGCCACCGAAAGCTCCGCAAGGGGGTTCGGTGAAATTCGCACCGATCTCGCGTATTTTCCCGAAAGAAGCGTTCGGCTATCGCACCATCACTGTCGAGCGTCCTCTTCGGGATGAGCAGGGCAATATTGTGCTCGGCGAGCGCGGCAAGCAGAAGGGCAAGCCGCAGCCAGATTCGTCCCTTCGCGATACTGAAAACGTGCCTTTGTCGGAGGACGTCGAAACCTACTTCAAGAGCGAGGTGCTGCCCCATGCGCCCGATGCCTGGATCGACCACGAGAAGACCAAGGTAGGCTACGAGATCCCCTTCAATCGGCACTTCTATGTTTTCGAGCCACCGCGCTCACTTGATGAAATTGATGCGGATCTGAAGCAGGTAACGGGTCGCATTCTCAAGATGATCGAGGATCTGGCGGCATGAGCTTTCCCCTATATGAGAAGTATAGGAACTCAGGGATTGAGTGGGTCGGCGAAGTGCCCCACCACTGGCGAGTGGTTCCCTTGCTTGAAGTCGCTCATCAGCGGGAAGAACCGAATGCAGGAATGCTCGAGGAAAATCTACTTTCATTGAGCTATGGTCGCATCGTTCAAAAAGACATCAGTGCGAACGATGGCCTTCTACCGGCTTCATTCGAAACGTATCAAATTGTTCGGCCTGGTGACGTTGTCTTCCGCCTCACCGATCTTCAAAATGATAGGCGCAGTCTTCGTACTGCGATTGTGGAGCAAAGGGGGATTATCACCTCTGCCTACATTGCAGTGACCCCAACGGGAATCTTACCTCGCTACTTCAACTACCTGCTTCGCACCTACGACGTTAGGAAGGTCTTCTACTCGATGGGTGGCGGATTGAGGCAGTCTATGAAGTTTTCCGACCTACGGAAATTGCCGATACTCCTGCCGACCGATGCCGAACAATCCGCAATCGTTACCTTCCTCGACCGCGAGACCGCCAAGATCGACACGCTGGTAGACGAGCAGAAGCGCCTGATGGAGCTCCTTAAGGAGAAGCGCCAAGCCGTCATCTCCCACTCGGTCACCAAGGGCCTGAACCCGAACGTGCCAATGAAGGATAGCGGGGTGAAGTGGCTGGGGCAGGTACCGGCACATTGGGAGGTGATGAAACTCAAGAGGATGGTTTCGCATGTAGTCGACTGTCTACACACGACACCGACCTACGAAGGTGAAACGAAGTACCCTGCAGTACGGACTGCTGATCTCGAACGGGGTGTACTTCTTCTGGATCAAGCGAAGTTAGTCTGTCGAGAGGTCTACGAGGAGCGCATCCAACGCCTTGAACCGCGAGGTGGAGACATCCTGTACTCACGAGAGGGTGAACGTTTTGGGATGGCCGCATTGGTCCCGGAGGGAGTCAACTTGTGCCTTGGTCAGCGGATGATGATGTTCCGTGCCGCTGTTCCCAATTCACCAGGGTACGTGATGTGGGCCCTGAACAGTGATGCGGTTTACAACCAAGTTCTGGCGGGCACTGCCGGATCTACCTCTCCTCATATAAACATCGCCGACGTTATCAACTACTATATTCCGTGTCCGGGGCCTGCTGAACAGGCTGAGATTAGCGACTACCTGTTCACGGAAATTGCCTCTCTCGACGCTCTCGTTGCTGAAGCGCAGTCAGCTGCGCAACTCCTTCAGGAACGCCGCGCAGCCCTCATCTCCGCTGCGGTCACCGGCAAAATCGATGTACGTGGCGCAACCATCGCGGCGGAGGCGGCATGACACGCTTGTGGCTGGTTCGCCTCGGGAAGAATGGCGAGTACGAAGCTCGCGCTCTGGAAGAGAATGTGCTCACACTTGGGTTCGGCATCGCGAGCGACATCTCACAACTGACGAACCGCGAGGCGCTGATTGCCGAGATGGCTCGGCTGTTTCCGGATGACAAGCCGAACAGGCACAAGAACGTCGCGGCCCAACTAAACCAGTTCGTGAATATCGCCCAAGTTGGCGACCTCGTCGTCAGCCCATTGAAAACAACTTCAACGATCGCGATAGGACGAATAGATGGTCCATATAGCCCTGGCCCGAACGGGGAAGTAACCCGTCCTGTCAAATGGCTGAGAACAGACCTGCGCCGAGACGTGTTCCGACAGGATCTGCTCTATAGCTTCGGTGCTTTCTTGACCGTCTGCGAGATCAGGAGGAATGACGCACTACACCGGGTCGAGCAGGTCCTGCAGGTGGGCCGTGATCCCGGTGATGGCGCACGTCGACTGCACTCTACCAATGGACGTCAGGAGACCGACGTTGAGACGGAAGAAGCTTCCGATCAGCCGGTGAACCTGTACCAAGTTGCACGAGACCAGATCGAGAAGCGCATTGCATCCGTGTTTTCGGGACACGACTTCACCCGGCTTGTCGCGGCCGTTCTAACAGCGCAGGGCTACCGGACCCGGGTCTCACCCCCTGGCCCCGACAACGGCATCGATATTGTTGCCGGGAGCGGCCCCCTTGGCCTGGAAAGCCCACGTGTTGTCGTTCAGGTGAAATCGGGTGATGTCATCGCTGATCAACCAGCCCTTCAAAGCTTGATCGGCAACATTCATGATACTCACGCCGATCATGGGCTGATCGTGAGCTGGAGTGGCTTCACGGCTCCTGTGCGCCGACGCGTGAACGAATTGTTTTTCCGGGTTCGTTTATGGGGGAGGGAGGAGTTGCTCGACGCCCTATTCAGCACCTACGACCAGTTGCCTGAGGATATTCGCGCAGAGCTTCCTCTCCGGCGTACGTGGACCTTGGTGCTCGAAGACCCCGAGGATTTCTGATGAGCCTCCACCGGGAAGTCAGCTTCGAGACGGAAATCTGCGCTCATCTGGCTGCCCATCGCTGGCTCTACACCGACAATGATGCCCTCCGTTACGATCGCGGGCGCGCTCTCTTTCCCGCTGACCTGGTGGCCTGGGTCCAGGAGACACAACCCAACGCCTGGGAGGCTCTAACCAAGAACCACGGCGGGTCTGCGGAGAGCATCCTCCTCGACCGGGTCCGGAACCAGCTCGACAATCGCGGAACTCTCGATGTAATCCGACATGGTGTGGAGATGCTGGGACTGCGCCAGCCGCTCGCACTTGCCCAATTCAAGCCCGCCCTGGCGATGAACCCAAATATCCTCGCCAAATACGCGGCCAACCGGCTGCGCGTTGTGCGGCAGGTTCGCTACTCCGTGCATAACGAGAACTGCATCGATCTGGTGCTCTTCCTCAATGGGCTGCCGGTTGCTACCGCCGAGCTGAAGACGGACTTCACGCAATGCGTCGAGGATGCGATTGATCAGTATCGGTACGACCGGCATCCCAGGCCCAAAGGTCAATCCGTGGAGCCGCTGCTCAGCTTTCCGAGCGGAGCCTTGGTGCACTTCGCCGTAAGCAACCGCGAAGTCTACATGACGACGCAACTCGCTGGACCGGAAACGCGCTTTCTTCCCTTCAATCGCGGCGACGGGGACGGCAAGGGCAATCCGCCCAACCCCAATGGCCACCGCACGAGTTATCTATGGGAGCAGGTGTGGGAGCGCGAGAGCTGGCTTGAGATACTCGGCCGCTACCTGGTCGCCCAGCGCGATACCAAGAAGCAGATCAAGAGCATCATCTTCCCGCGTTTCCACCAACTCGATGCCACACGGAAACTAGTGGCGGCCGTGAGGAAGGAAGGGCCTGGGCGCAAGTATCTCATCCAGCACTCGGCGGGCTCGGGAAAGACCAACTCCATCGCCTGGACGGCACACTTCCTTGCCGATTTGCATGACGCGAATAACGAGAAGATGTTCTCGTCCGTCGTCGTTGTATCGGACCGCAACGTGATCGATGCCCAACTTCAGGCCGCCATATTCGACTTTGAGCGGACGACCGGAGTTGTTGCCACCATCACAAACATTGACGGCAGCAAGAGCGGGGCTTTGGCCAAGGCGCTCGCTGAGGGCAAGAAGATCATCGTTTGCACAATACAGACCTTCCCCTTCGCGCTGGAAGCGGTTCGCGAGCAATCAGCTTCCGAAGGCAAGCGCTTTGCGGTGATCGCTGATGAGGCGCACAGCTCCCAGGCAGGGCAGGCTGCAGCCAAGCTCAAGCAGGTGCTTTCTGCCGAAGAGCTGAAGGAGTTGCAGGACGGCGGAGAGATCAGCACTGAGGACCTGCTGGCCGCCCAAATGGCCGCTCGGGCGGGAGACAACGGGATCACGTACGTGGCCTTCACCGCCACACCTAAGGCAAAGACGCTGGAGCTGTTCGGTCGCCGCCCCAAGCCCGATCAACCGGCTGGACCGGACAACCTGCCAGTCCCTTTCCACGTCTACTCGATGCGTCAGGCCATCGAGGAGGGCTTCATCCTCGACGTGCTCAAGAACTACACGCCCTACAAACTGGCGTTTCGACTGGCGAATAGCGGCAAGGAGATGGACGACAAAGAGGTGGAGCGCGATGCTGCGATGAAGAGCATCATGCGCTGGGTCCGGCTCCACGACTACAATATCAGCCAGAAGGTCCAGATTGTCGTAGAGCATTTCCGCGCGAACGTCGCGCCTCTCCTGGGCGGCAAGGCTAAGGCAATGGTGGTGCTCGCGAGTCGCCTGGAAGCAGTGCGGTGGAAGCTCGCCATCGACAAGTACATCAAGGAGCAGCGCTACGAAGTCGGAACTCTCGTCGCATTCTCGGGCGAGGTCCATGACAAGGAAAGCGACCCCGATCCGCTGCGGGAAACAAGCAAGGTCCTCAATCCTAACCTCAGAGGTCGCGACATTCGCGAGGCCTTCAACACGGACGAGCACCAGATCCTGCTGGTGGCGAACAAATTCCAGACAGGGTTCAACCAGCCGCTTCTCTGCGGCATGTATATCGACAGGCGCTTGGCTGGCATCCAGGCCGTCCAGACTCTCTCCCGCCTGAATCGTGCCTATCCCGGCAAGGACACGACCTATGTGCTCGACTTCGTCAACAACGAGGGCGAGATCCTTGAAGCCTTTCGAGCCTATCATACTACTGCCGAACTCTCGGCCGTCACCGATCCCAATCTCGTTTACGACCTCCGGGCCAAGCTTGATGCAACCGGCTTCTACGATGACTTCGAGGTGGACCGGGTGGTGGTCGTGGAGCTGGACCCAAACTCTAAGCAGGGGGACTTGGTAGCAGCCCTGGAGCCGGTCGTGGATCGCCTCATTAGACGGTATAGGGGGGCTCAAGAGAGGCTTCGCCTCGCTACCGACAAAGAGGACAGCAAGGCCGCGCAGGAGGCTCACGACGAACTCAACGCGTTGATCCTATTCAAGAGGGACATCGGTGCATTCCAGCGCCTGTATTCCTTCCTCTCTCAGATTTTTGATTACGCGAACACCGCGATCGAGAAGCGGTTCATCTTCTTCCGCCGTCTGCTGCCGCATCTGGAGTTCGGTCGTGAGCGTCAGGAGATTGACCTTTCCAAGGTGATCCTCACCCACCACACCTTGAGGGGCCAGGGCCAGCGCAACCTGCCACTCGGCGAGGGCGACAAGCCCAAGCTGCCACCTATCACGGAGACCGGATCAGGAGCAGTGCGCGAGGAGGAGAAGGCATTGCTCGCTGAGATCATCGCAAGGGTCAACGACCTCTTCGAGGGAGACCTGACCGACGACGACCGACTCGTCTACGTGAACAACGTGCTCAAGGGAAAGCTTCTGGAGTCGGAGACGCTGGTGGAGCAAGCCGTCGCCAACTCAAAGGAGCAGTTCGCAGCCTCTCCCGATCTAGCCAACGAACTCCTCAACGCCATTCTGGATGCCTACGCGGCACACACAACAATGAGCAAACAGGCGCTCGACTCGGAGCGCGTTAGAGAGGGCCTGAAGGACGTGTTGCTGGGACCAGTAGGGCTGTATGAGGCCCTCAGGGAGAGGGCTGCAGTTCAACGTTAGCTCCTTGAGGACCGGCTGAATGCCCGCCTAATATCCTACAAGGGAGTTATAAATGCGGGTTGATGAATCCACGAGTGAATTGGAGGAGCTGCTCCAGTATGTGAAAGCTGGCGACAGGGTCTGTCCGATGCCTATCGAGTGGCACACCTTGTGGAGCATGTTGCCGGAAGCGCGCGTATCTGTTCACCCTAGACCCGCTTCACCCGGAATCCGACGACCACTTCAGCTCAATGGGTCGGTGACTATGGCCCTTTCAGCTCCGAAGCCACTCATCCTCAGCGCATGGCACTATTCATCTGACGACGCCAAAGCCAGCCGACTCGAGGAACATATCCGATGGGCATTCGAACACGGAAAGCTGGGACCTGTTGCGGACTATCTACTCAAGCTGCCAGTAGAGCGATGGCATCACAGGTCGAGATTTCGGGCATGAACGACTACCTTCGCTGCCAGTGAACCGCTCCGGGTTTGTCGGAGGCTCCAGATCTTGAGAGATTGGAGCCATGGAGAATCACAAGACGTCCCGTAAGTTTTCGCCCGAGGTGCGTGAGCGCGCCGTACGGATGGTGTTTGAGCACGCGTCCGAGCACACGTCGCAGTGGGCGGCCATTACCTCGATTGCCGTCAAGATCGGCTGCACGGCGCAGACGTTGCATACCTGGGTGCGGCAGGCAGAGCGCGACCAGGGCCTGCGAGGCGGTCTGACGACGGACGAGCGCGAGCGCATGAAGGCGCTGGAGCGCGAGGTTCGCGAGCTGCGGCAGGCTAATGAGATCCTGCGCAAGGCCAGCGCTTATTTTGTCCAGGCGGAGCTCGACCGCCGATGGAAGCCATGATCCGCTTCGTCGATGCGTACCGCGATGAGCACGGGGTCGAGCCGATCTGCCGCGTACTGGCGATCGCCCCGTCGACCTATCACGCCCATGCGCGCCGCCGCGAGAACCCGGAGACGGCACCTGCACGGGTCAAGAGGGATGCTCAGCTGATGAGCGAGATCCGCAGGGTTTTCGATGACAACTTCCAGGTCTATGGCGTGCGCAAGATCTGGCGGCAGATGCAGCGGGAGGGCTTCGAGGTGGCCCGATGCACGGTCGCCCGGCTGATGCAGAAAATGGGTTTGCAAGGGGTGATCCGCGGTAAGCGGGTGCGCACAACGATCGCTGACAAGACAGCCATCTGCCCGCTCGATCGCGTCAATCGGCAGTTCCGGGCGCCACGGCCGAACATGCTGTGGGTGTCGGACTTCACCCACGTCGCCACCTGGTCCGGGTTCGTCTACGTGGCCTTCGTCGTCGATGCCTACGCCCGGCGCATCGTCGGCTGGCGCGTCAGCCGGTCGGCGCACGCGAGCTTCGTGCTCGACGCACTGGAGCAGGCCCTGCACGATCGTAGGCCCCTCTCGGGCAGCGGCCTTGTCCACCACTCCGACCGCGGCGTGCAGGGCAGTTTCAAGCGGTCGTCGCAACACGGATTGTTGAGCTACAGCAACAACTCGTCAAGGGCCTCCGCCGGCGTCTTCCAGCTAAGCGTCTTTCGTGGCCTGGCATTGAGAGCGGCCGCCACGGCGGCCAGTTCCTCGGCACTGTGCACGCTGAGGTCGGTGCCTTTCGGAAAGTACTGACGTAGTAACCCGTTCGTGTTCTCGTTGGTCCCGCGCTGCCATGGGCTTTGCGGATCGCAGAAGTAGACCTGCACGCCGGCATCGATCTTCAAGCGCGCGTGTTGGGCCATTTCAGCTCCCTGATCCCAGGTCAGCGATTGGCGAAGCTCTTGGGGTAAGGTGATGATGGTGCGCGTAATCGCATTACGCACGGCTTCGGCACCGTGGCCTGCGAGCGCAGGCCCATTCTTCATACGCGGCACATTACCGTGGCCCCCAAGGCGAGGAAGATGCAACAGCATGGTGTAGCGCGTCGTCCGTTCGACCAGCGTGCCGATCGCCGAGCTGCCAAGACCCAGAATGAGGTCTCCCTCCCAATGACCCGGTACCGCCCGGTCGGCTGCTTCTGCAGGGCGCTGGCTGATCATGATCTCCGGCGAGATAAAACTCTTGCCGCGCCGGTGTACGCGCGCCCTCGGCATCCGCAACGCCCGTCCTGTTCGCAAGCAGGCCGTCAGTTCGCGGCGCAACACTCCCCGGCCCTGAATGAACAATGCCTGATAGATGGCTTCGTGGCTGATACGCATCGTCTTGTCGTCCGGAAAGTCGATCGGTAATCGACGCGCAATCTGTTCCGGACTCCATGCCTTGGACCATCGCCGATGCTGGCGCCGGCCATGCCGCCGGCCCTTCCACGGCACTGCAGGACCAGGAACGGGAACACCACTCGGAGCGACGACCACGCCCGCCAGCCTCTCCTCCACATAAGTGCGCAAGGTCGCGTTGAGTGCAAGCTTGGTCGGTCTGGGGCGACGAGCCGATCGCTCAGCGTGCCACTGGGCGGTCGTTGCGCGATACGCCAACCCGCCACCCCGAGTGGCTGCGTTGCGTCGCAGTTCACGGGAGATCGTCGAGGCGGATCGACCGAGCCGGCGCCCGATCTCCCGCATGGAAATTCCCTGAACCCGCAGAAGCGCAATCCCCTCGCGCTCCGACAATGACAGATATCGACCGGAAACCGGTTTTGCTGAGGATCTGAACATCGCTGGTGGCATGCCGCCTGCCTTTCGGAACCATCTGATTCCTACAGGCTGCGACACGCCGGCCTCGACGGCAGCATCCTCAGTGCTCATCCCGGTGGCTATCCCCAACCAAAATCGGCTCTGTTCTTCGCGCCCTGCCACAGGCGGTCGACCTGGTGATCTCAATAGTGCTCGCCCAGATCGATGGGAACGCCGTTTTCGATCGTGCATTGCAACCCCCTTCGTCAAGGTGTTGCGACGACCGCTTGAAACTGCCCAGTACGTGTCGCTCAAGTACACCGAGCGGCTCGTCGAGGCCGGCCTTGTGCCCTCCGTCGGCAGCGTTGGCGACAGTTACGACAACGCGCTGGCTGAGACGATCAACGGGCTCTACAAAGCCGAGGTGATCCATCGACGCGGGCCGTGGCGGTCGCTGGAAGCCGTCGAGTACGCGACCCTCGAATGGGTCGACTGGTTCAACAACTGCCGCCTGCTCGAGCCGGTCGGCAACATCCCGCCGGCGGAAGCCGAAGCCAACTACTACGCCGGTCTGGAGAAACCGGCACTCGCAGCATGACTCAAACGAAACGGCCTCCGACAATACCGGGGCAGTTCACAGCCAGGCACTCAGCCAAGTAGGATGAAACTCTTGTTGGCGCGACGGACGAAACCTGAGTACGCTCACGTCATAGGCGGTCCGGGTCTCGATGAAGGCGTTGCCTCAGGCCCACAGAACTGGTACACAACGAGCATCATGCGAGGCTGTAAGCGCCTGATATTGTTCGACCTAACTTGATGTTTTGCCAGTCCTCTCCTGGGCACCAGCACACAGCCAAGGTATTGATCTGGCTTAAGCTTCCATCAAAGGATTTTCGGCCGCCCAGCTGGTACACAGGGCACGCTGGATAGTTTCGACGTGAAGCGTGTCAAGGTGCGCTATAGCCTTGAGAAACCCGGGCGGGGCGAAGTGTCCGAGCCTTGGTTTGGGTCGAACAACCCTCGTCGCTGTAGGACCAATAGGAGATTCCCCCTTGCAGCCTGTCGGTCGTGCTTCTCCCAGAACTTCGGATTAGGCTTCGAGAACCCTATCACGGCATGAGCAGGGTAGCCGTCGACGGCATCATCGATTACGCAAAAGGCTCCAACCGGTTGACTTGGTGGACTCATTTTCCCTGCGCCAGAGGGTTGCGTCATAATAGAACGTATTTCATGGCATGGCGCCCAATGATACCCAATATATTCTCGAGAAGGGTCTCGGTTAAGTTGTGGTTCAACAACGTTTCTGATTAGATCAGCATAGCTTGAGTAATCTCCTCGGCAGACGCTCAAATTTCTGGCTTTCAGTTTACTTGTTGACAAGTTCGCAACGCTTCCCGCATTGGCCGTAAGTGGTTTAACCAACGCGAACACAATACTTTCGGTAGGCTCGATAATGCCAGGAGAGTTCGCGGTCTGCTGAATTTCTTCTTCAGGACAGCCACACCGATTCATTTCATCGATAGATAACGAACGAGATCGAATGGTACCCGGAACGGCTTCGTTCCGCTGCAGAGACCGGGGACAAAGCGCCCACCTGTAAGAAGTGTATAACCAAATTCACCGTCGCCTTCAAAGCTGACCACGGCATGGCGTCCATCCGGAAGTATCCACTCGAGCACGACCTCCGATTCGTTATCGGTCCATATTGCTGGTTGTAGTAGCCGATCATCGAAGCTAGCAGCGAAGCTAATAGCGTCCGCAAACTGCGCTGACATTTCAGGATAAGATTGCTCGGCCCCCTCAAGCCGTGCTTTCAGATGAGTCTTGGACGTCCGTCCGACCCACCTTCCGACTTCTGCGAACTCCCTCAATGCCTTCCTGAACCATCTGCGCTTTGGATCCGCAGTAATCGCATCATCGTAAACGCTGAGGTGCTCGGACGGGTGAACTCCTAACATTACCCGCTCGGTCCAGTCCTGCCAAAAAGGCTCCGTGGAGTCATCTTCAACAATCGAAAGCGGCTGGAGGTCTTCAGCTGTGCTGTCGTTCTCCTGTTCAAAAACGTCCCATTGTGGAGGACAGGACCGATAAGCATCCGAGATGCTGTTGTTTTGACTTCGAACAGATTCAGGCATTCGAGATTACTTCCCCGAACCTCAAGTTTTCCATAGCCAGATCGAGCATCCGCTTAAGTGCCAGAACACGAGTATCGACCGATATGTCGGCGCTGTTCTCGCGGGGCGTATTGATGTCGAGCTCCAATTGTGCTGCGTAACGCTCCTGAATCAACTGCCGCTCTGAAGCGGCCGCACTTGAGGCGACAAGCGTGGAATGGAAAGCATTCCAAGTAGTCAAACGATTCATGTACGGAACGCCCGGCAGCTGACAGTCTACTCGCCAGTTTACCCGATAAGTCAAGTCACGCATCCTCTCTGGGTCCACGCTGACCGACCTGAGGCACTTGCGCAAGATCTCGTATGCTGACACGTGATCTTCGCTGAATGCGACCATCTTGGTACCCAGGGCGATGCGAGAGAGCTGAGTCGGCAGGGTCAAGCAAGGAGTAACGGCGTCTGTGAACGTGACCAACTGCTCCGGGAAAGTTCCTTCGAGCTGAAAGGCTGATATATCAAGCGGTGGTCCTACCTCCGGTAGCTTAGGAGTGTACAACACGTCAGCTCTCAGTGGTGATACCCGGACCTCTAGCTTCCCGTTAGCAAATGGGCCGACCTCGAGTCTGAGTAGCTCTTTCAGGCGGTTCTCTTGCGAATCAGGCGGAGTCCCAGTGATACTCTCGAACGATAGGCTGTCCAGGTCTTGGGGGCTCAATGGGAAGACAGTCAACCTAACGAACTGAGCAGACCAGCCGATACCGAGATCGCGCTTCGGCACGCTTCCCCTCACATACATTGCAGCTTCGATCAGCCACCACTTACCATGGTGATCAGGTGTCCTAAGGTCAATCACCGAATGTGATTAAAACTGAGTTCCCCCTTACTTCGGTTCCGATCATGCGAGACAAGTAATTCGAGCCCATGAATGCACTTGTGGTTGCATCCAGCCCTCATCGCAAGTGGTTGCTCGATGCGCCGCTGAGTGAACCCCGCTTGAGCAGGGTGCGGACGGTGATTGCCACGCTCAACCATGAGTTGTCCGCTTGCCCATAATCTACCCTCCTCGCGGCTCATTAGGATAGACGTCGTACCCTTCTCCCAGAGCATGTAAGGCGGGAGGTGCGCGAATCAGGGGAGTTTCGGCAGGAACGCGTATGTTCGAAAGCGCCAGCATGGCGCCATCCGGACGAAGGTCGATCATGTGCTCCGCATTCTGAAACTCCAGTTCGACCATCGCAAGGTGCCTATCGCGGCATTGTCAGGGACGGCGCCCACTGCTGGTGCCCGCCGACCTGTATCTCGCACGACGGCGTCTGATGGGAGAGTATGACGCTTGGGGCGCGGCCTCGCTTAGGCGCTGCATTGACATTTTCGACCACTTCGCCCGCCATGCCCCTTGCCGGAGCACTTGTCCGATCAGCCCCTTCCGGTCCGCATTGACCGGAAGACCGCGCATCGGAGCTTCCCTATGAGCCGCTCCAATGAGCGCCTCGTCCTGTGTAAACGGCCTCAGAAGCTGCGGTGCCGGCGGCCCTGGATCATCGGTGATGGATGAGAGCGGGTATCCGGTCGCCCTGCAGCGCGGCGACGTCGGTTCTGGCGCTTTGCTTGATACTGCGGGAGTTACGACAGCATCGCTGGTTCGCGCCCAGCTATCCCGGGCAATCCTTCCGGCTGGGTTATCACGAGCGCTCCATAAATGCGGGTGGGCGAGGGATGTAAACCCCCTCGTAGGGCTCCTGTGCCCCGGCTTCTTCCGGGATGTTCCCGATCGGAATGGGGGAACAAATGGGGGAAGCGCTAATCTCTGAGCCGAAAAATCTTTTTTAGTATAGGTGCTTATATGAAATCGGTGGCGGAGGGAGGGGGATTCGAACCCCCGAGACGGTTGCCCGCCTACACGCGTTCCAGGCGTGCGCCTTCAACCACTCGGCCACCCCTCCGCAATTGCGCTGCGGACTATAGCGATCCGCATCGGTGGCGCAAGCACGCCTCGCTGCGTCGAACGCGCCCGCGCCGAGCTCAAGGGCTGAAGCGGCGGGTCGCGGAGACGAGCTCGTGGATGATGCCGGGCTCGGTCATCGCATGGCCGGAATCCGGTACGATGCGCAGATCGGCTCGTGGCCAGGCCTTCTTCAGGTCCCAAGCATTCTTGAGCGGTGTCACTACATCGTAGCGGCCGTGCACGATCACTCCCGGGATGCCGGAAAGCCGGTGCGCGTCCGCGATGAGTTGGCCGTCGCTCGCGAGAAAACCGCGGTTGATGAAGTAGTGGCATTCGATGCGGGCGAAGGCGATCGCATAATTGTCGGAGCCGAAATTGCGGATGCGCTCGGCGTCGCGGTGGAGGGAGAGGGTCGTCGCCTCCCAGATGCTCCAGGCCTTCGCCGCCTCGAGCTGGACCTGGCGGTCCCGGTGCGTCAGCCGCTTGTAGTAGGCCCCGACCATGTCGGAGCGCTCCTCCGGCGGAATGACGCTCTGGTAGGCTTCGAAGGCATCCGGGTAAATCCAGCTGCAGCCCTCCTGGTAGAACCAGTCGATTTCCGCCTTGCGCAGCAGGAAGATGCCCCGGAGGATCAGCTCCGAGACCCGCTCGGGGTGCGTTTCGGCATAGACCAGCGACAGGGTCGAGCCCCATGAGCCGCCCAACAGTTGCCACTGGTCGACGCCGAGGTGTCGACGGAGCCGCTCCATGTCCTCGACCAGGTCCCACGTCGTGTTGTGCTCCAGGGAGGCGTGCGGGGTGGAGCGACCACAGCCACGCTGATCAAACAGGATGATGTGGTAGCGCGACGGGTCGTGGTAGCGGCGCATGGTGGCGTTGCTGCCGCCGCCGGGGCCGCCGTGCACGAGAAGAGCAGGCTTCCCGTGCGGATTTCCACACAGCTCGTAATAGATTTCATGCCCACCCGAGACAGCAAGACGGCCCTGGGCATAGGGCTCGATCGGCGGATAGAGGTTGTGCCGCGTGGACGCATCTGTGTGGTTGGTGGGCAAATCGTGAAACCTCATTGAAACCGTGGTCCTCCGGGGGGCTGAACTCGATCGGGCCCTGGCAGCTACAGGCGTTGCGTCCTTTGCTTCAAACGCAACAGACGCATCTCACGATCATGCACCGTCTCGCCGCCGGGAACACGCATATCGTGAACGAGCTCGAGGACGTTGCGTGACGGCATGCCGCTCACCCAGCTTGCGCCGATGGCAGCAAGAAATCCCGCCGGCATGCCGGCAACTCCGGCCAGGACGCTGTTAAATCCGATCAAGCCGGTCTCGCCCGCGATCATCACCAGGATGGCGACTCCGAATCCGGCGCTCATGCCGGCCAGAGCGCCGAATGCGCCGAGCCGCTTCCACCAGATCGACAGGAGAAGCACCGGAAACAGACCCGAGGCCGACAAGGCCAGCGCCCACAGAAACAACTTCAGAGGATCTGCGGGAGTGATCAGCGCCAGGCCCGTGCCCACGATGGCGGCAAAGGCAATCGATACGCGCGCCAGGGTGAGCCGGATGCGGCTTGGATCAGGCTCCCACCGCATCCCATTGACGAGGTCTTCCGAGAGCGTCGTGCCCAGAGCCAGCGAGGACAGGCTGGCGCCGGCAACGGCAGCCGCGAAGGCGCCCGCGAGTGCCAGATAAACGATCACGGACGGGTAGCCGTAGGCGATCGGCAGAGCGAACAGCACGGCATCACGCTTGAAGCTGAAGCTGCTGATCGGCAGCCGTGGCACCTGTCCGTAAGCCCCTGCGTAGCCGGCGGCCTCGAGCGAGCGGAACCATTCCGGCAGCTGGCTCTGGCTGTAGCCCACCAGCGTGTCCATGACGACGTCGCGCATGAACACGGCGACCGAGGAGGCTGTCAGCAAAATCATGCCGACGATGAACGTCGCCCAGCCGAGCGACTTGCGCGTGGCATAGACGCTGGGCGTCGTGCCGACGCGCGGGAGCAGCCAGGGCGCTGCGGCGACGCCGGACATCAGTGTAACGCACGCCAGCACGAAGCTGGCCGAACCGATGCTGCCGAACGGCTTCGACATGCGCTGCACGATGGATTCGAGCTCCAGGCCGGCGATATCGAACGCGAACGGCGAGAGAATCGGGATCGGCATGCCCTGATGGGATTCGAGGCGCCCGAGGGCCCTCAGCACCGGTCCGTGGCTGAGCTGCGCGAACGGCAGGTAAGTCACCGCGACGGCCACCATGGTCGTGGGAACGATCAGAGCCAGCAGAACAGCGATGCTTTCCGAGCTGTTCGCCCAGCTCGCCGACCGCATGCCGCCGAGAACGATGGCCAGGATAATCGCAGACGCCAGAATGACGGCCATCATCTGCTGGGATTGTCCGGTCAGCCACGATCCTGCGAAGATGCCCATCCGGATCTCCGCTGCGATGACCAGCAGCATCGGGATGGCTGCGAATCCGGCAGCCGCGACCCGCACGAGGCGGTTTTCGCATCTGCGGCCGAGATAGCTCGGGACGGTGTATGCGCCGAATTTCCGCAAGTAGGGAGCAATCAGGATCGCCATGACGACGAAGCCGCCCGTCAGCGCGATCACGAGGAACCAGCCGTCGAAGCCGTGGAGGAACAGGAGGCCGGTACCGGCAACGAGCCCGGTCGCACCCATGGCTGACACGGCCAGCACGAGCCCGTTGAAGAACGGCGGCACACGGCGTCCACTGGCAAAGAAGTCGAGTGGCTCGTTGCAACCTGCGGAAAGCCCGATTGCGGCGTAGAGCGCCAGCGGTCCGCCGAGCATGAGAAAGCGCAGCAAGGTGTCCGATGCACCCAGCTGCTCGAAGATCAACAGCACGAGGACCAGCGCCACAAATACGCTGGTGATGATCCCGAAGTAGATCCCGAGGCGGGGATTGGCGAGGCGGGCGTGCGATGAGAGGGGCATGGGCAGGAGGTTCCGTCAGGATTCAACAGGCGGAGGGCGGGTCGCGGTCCGCAGTCGATCAGACGTTCTCGTGGCCTCCGTGCCAGTGGTCGATGGCGTCCTGCCTGTTGACGAAGGACGCCACGGTGACGACGGCGATCAGGATGAGCCCATGTCCGGTCAGAAAGTAGCCGAGCGGGAAGCCCAGAAACTTGTTCGAGTTGAGCTTGTCCGCATAGAGCGGAAAGACGATGACGACCAGAAGGAAGGGCAGCAGGCTCGCCAGCATCTGCCATTTCGTATGCCGCCAATACGGCTTGCGTTCCTCACGCTCAATCATCAAAAAATCCCCCGATGGCTGAGGTTTCCGAAGTTCGCTCTCGAACTCACGCGCGCACAGCGAACTTCGGAATCGGGACACTAGTGTGATGATCGAGAAATTCGCCACAATCAGCGGAGGGGGCGAGCGAACCTCGCGATCTGCTTCACGCTAGCAGGTCCTTGAACTTGCGTCTTTTTGATTCCGAGTTCGCCCCCCGGCCCAACCGTAGGCGCCAAGAGAACGTGGGAATCAGGGCGCTACGCCCAGAACGCCGCCGTCCCCGCGGTGGGCGGGCCAGCGCAAATCTGTTTCGGTCAGGCCCGGCCTGGCCAGCTCAGGTGAGCAGGCAGGATAAGCTTGCATAATCGTTCGGCGGCTTGCTTAAATCGTGACCGGCGCGATTTCATGGTGTCCAGCTGTTGCCGGGCGAGGGCCGACGTGCCGTTTGGGCAGGCACGCCCCTTCCCCGGGAAGGACTGAATTATGGCTTCGACCCGCATCGTGATCGTCGACGATCACCCGCTGTTCCGCAAGGCCCTCAATCAGGCTTTGGCCACGTCCCTTCATGCCGCCGAGATCGTCGAAGTCGGCTCTCTCGATGAATTGACCGGGAGACTTGCCGCCGACAGCAATGTGGATCTCATCCTGCTCGATCTGTCGATGCCAGGTGTCCAGGGCCTATCGGGGCTTCTCTATTTGCGTGCCGAACACCCGGAGATTCCCGTTGTCGTTGTTTCCGCCAGCGAGGATCCGGCCACCATCCGCGGGGCGATCGGGTTTGGCGCCTCGGGCTACGTCCCGAAATCGCAACCTGTGGATCGCATTCGGACGGCCGTGCGCAAGGTGCTGGAAGGGGAAATCTGGGTGCCGCCGGAGATCGACATCGAGGGGCAGGCGGAAGAAACCAGTGAGCTCGTCGCGCGCCTGTCGACGCTGACGCCGCAGCAGGTCCGCGTGCTCATGATGCTGGGGGAGGGATTGCTTAACAAGCAGATCGCCTACCGCCTCGGCGTGTCGGAGGCGACCATCAAGGCTCACGTATCCGCGATCCTGCAGAAGCTCGGCGTGGACAGCCGTACGCAGGCCGTGATCGCCATCAACAAGCTCGACAGCGGCGACTGGCAACGGAACGCGAACTGACCGCCGGCCGGGCCGACGGTCAGCGGAAGGCGTAGGAGACCAGGCCGAAGATCGTCCGATCAGGCGTCGACGCTCGCCAGGAGCGCGTGCTCCTGGATGAACTCGCGCCGTGGCTCCACGACGTCACCCATCAGCTTCGAAAAGATCTCGTCCGCCTCGGCGAGATCACCAAGCTTCACCTGCAGCAGGGTGCGTGTATCGCGGTCGAGGGTCGTTTCCGCGAGCTGATCCGCGTTCATCTCGCCGAGTCCCTTGTAGCGCTGCAGGGACAGCCCTTTGCGGCCAATGTCGTAGACGGCCTTGAGCAGGCTCGACGGGCCGTAGATCGTGGTCTCGGCGTCCTTGCGCTTGAGCACTGCGGGCTTCTCGTAAATTTCTGCGAGGTGAGCGTGGCGCTCATTGAGGCGGCGTGCGTCGAGCGAGCCGATGAAAGCGCGGTCGAGCACGTGAACCTCCTTCACCCCGCGCACCTCGCGAGTGAAAACGAAGCCCTCGTTGTCCGAGAACCGCCCGGTCCAGCCGCGCTCGGTCTCCTCGGCAATGGAATCCAGTAGCGCCGCAACGGCTTTCGCCTTGTCCTCCGCAGCCGGCCTGTCGTTGAGGAGCGCCGCATCGAGGGCCCCGGCGATGGCAGCCTGTTCCACGACGAACCGGGCATAGCGCGAGTGCATGCCGTCGAGGATGCGCTGGACGACTCGTGCCTGCAGGACGATGTCGCGCAGGTCGGGGCCGGCGCGTGTTTCGCCGGTGCCAAGCTCGAGGACAGTATCCGTGAGCCCGCTGTCGATCAGATAATCCTCGAGGCTGGCCTGGTCCTTTAGGTAGGTCTCGGACCGGCCCTTGGTCACCTTATAGAGCGGCGGCTGGGCGATGTAGAGGTGGCCCTTCTCGATCAGCTCCGGCATCTGACGATAGAAGAACGTCAACAGCAGCGTGCGGATGTGCGCGCCGTCGACGTCGGCGTCCGTCATGATGATGATCTTGTGGTAGCGCAGCTTCGACAGGTCGAAGCCGCCGTCCTCGCCACGGCCGATGCCCGTGCCGAGCGCCGTGATCAGCGTCCCGATCTCCTGGCTGGACAGCATCTTGTCCATGCGCGCACGCTCGACGTTGAGGATCTTGCCGCGAATGGGCAGGACAGCCTGGAACTCGCGATTGCGCGCCTGCTTGGCCGAGCCGCCGGCCGAATCGCCCTCGACGATGAACAGCTCCGTATTGGCCGGGTTGCGGTCCTGGCACTCGGCGAGCTTGCCGGGCAGATTGGCCATGTCGAGCGCGCCTTTGCGGCGGGTCAGCTCACGTGCCTTGCGCGCAGCCTCTCGCGCGGCGGCCGCCTCGACCACCTTCGTGATGATGGCCTTGCCTTCCTTCGGGTGCTCCTCGAACCAAGCCGCAAGCTGATCGCCGATGACGCTCTCGACCACCGGCTTCACCTCGGACGAGACGAGCTTGTCCTTGGTCTGGCTGGAGAACTTGGGGTCGGGCACCTTGACGGACAGCACGCAGGTGAGGCCCTCGCGCGCATCGTCGCCCGTGAGATTGACCTTCTCCTTCTTCGCGATGCCGGTCTCGTCGGCGTACTTGTTGATCACGCGCGTGAGCGCGGCGCGGAAGCCGGCCAGATGGGTGCCGCCGTCGCGCTGCGGGATGTTGTTGGTGAAGCAGATCACGTTCTCGTGGTAGCTGTCGTTCCACCACAGCGCGGCCTCGACACCGACGCCGTCGCGCTCGGCTGCGATCATGATCGGCGTGTCGACCAGCGGATGCTTGGCCCGATCGAGATAGCGCACGAACTCGCCGAGGCCGCCTTCGTATTGCAGGACCTCCTGCTTGCGGTCCGCATGGCGGTCGTCGATCAGCACGACCCGCACCCCGGAGTTCAGGAACGCCAGCTCGCGCAGCCGGTGCTCCAGCGTCTCGAAGCTGAACTCGGTCACACCACGGAACGTCTCGAGGCTCGGCAGGAAGGTGACCTTGGTGCCCGTGCGGCCCTCCGCGTCCCCCACCACGCGGAGCGGCGCTTCGGCTACCCCGTTGACGAAACGAACGAAGTGCTCCTTGCCGTCACGCCAGATGGTGAGCTCCAGCCAAGCCGAAAGCGCGTTGACGACCGACACGCCAACGCCGTGCAGGCCGCCTGAGACCTTGTAGGGATTTTCGTCGCCGCCCGCGCCGAACTTGCCGCCGGCGTGAAGCTGCGTCATCACCACCTCCGCGGCCGAAATGCCTTCCTCGGGGTGAATTCCAACGGGAATGCCGCGTCCGTTGTCGATGACCGTGCACGAACCATCGACGTTCAGAATGACCTGAACTTCCGTTGCGAATCCGGCCAGCGCCTCGTCGATGGCATTGTCGACCACCTCGTAGACCATGTGATGCAGGCCAGAGCCGTCATCGGTGTCGCCGATGTACATGCCGGGGCGCTTGCGCACGGCGTCAAGGCCGCGCAGCACCTTGATGTTTTCCGCACCATAGTGTTCGGCGCCGTTATGTTTCCTGGCCGGCTGAGCACTCATCGAAGACTGTTCCTGTGGGGAAGTAATGTCGAGACGTTTCTTATAGCACAGATCGAGCGGAATGAGGCCGGAATCGTGCTCCTTATAGATGGGGATCGACAGAAAAATTGCAAGATTTTTCAGTTGCTTGGCGAAGCTGCGTCAGCGGAACACACGGGCTTTGGCGCTTTACGCAGCCTCCAGGATCCGACCCTCGTCGATATGCAGGAAACGGGCCCGATTCTCCAGCGCCGCAAAGGCATGCCGGTCCGTCCCCGTCATCCAGGCCTGAGAGCCTAGCCGCAACAGCTCGTCGAACAGCGCCGCCCGCCGGAAAACGTCGAGATGGGCTGCAATTTCGTCGAGCAGAAGGACCGGCGCCGCACCTCCGGCCCGCTCGGCCAGCAGCTCGGCATGGGCCAGAACGAGCCCAATCAGAAGAGCCTTCTGCTCGCCTGTCGAGCAGACCGCAGCCGGCATGCCCTTCGGACCGTGCTCGACGAGCATATCCGTGCGATGCGGGCCGATGAGCGCCCGTCCGGCAGCCCGATCCCGCTCGCGCCCGCTGCGCAGCGCGGCCAGATAGGCATCCTCCACGTCGACCGCGGGCTGGTTTGCCAACCGCTCCTCGATCCAGCCTTCAAGGGCCACCTTCGCCCAGGGGAACGGCGAATCGGGGCCGCGCTGCCGTCTCGTGGAGATGGTCGCTTCCAGGGCAGCGGCAGCCTGTGCGCGCGCAGCAGCTGCTGCGACACCCGTTTCGGCCATGATCAGCTCGAGCCCCGAAAAGAGGGCATCTTCCGTCGCGCCGTCCTGCAGCAGGCGATTGCGCTGTCGCATCGCCCGCTCGTACTGGCCGGCGCGTGTCCGGTAGCCGGGGTCGAAGCAGAGTGTCAGGCGGTCGAGGAAGGCGCGTCGCTCGCTTGCTGGACCAGTGAACAGGCCGTCCATGGCAGGGGTGAGCCACACCATCTCGACCCAGTCGGCAAGCGCACCGGAGCCCGACTGCGGAATGCCGTCGATGCGAACCAGGCGGCCGGTTCGTGCACCGGCGTCGGTTTCCTGGCTGGGAAGGCGCCCGGTGCCGATGTCGACTGTCCCGCGCGGTGCGTGCACGCGGGCGGCAACTGCCCAATCCCCAGAGCCACCAACGCGCGCGAGCTGCCCGAAGGGAGCGCGGCGCAGTCCCTGGCCGGGTGCGAGCAAAGACACCGCCTCCAGGAGGTTTGTTTTGCCGGCCCCGTTGGCGCCGAACAGCACGATCGGTTCCGGGGTGAGGTCCAGCCGGGCGCTTGCGTAGTTGCGGAAGTTCGTCAGGGTGAGGTGCTCGATCCAGATCGACCGTTGCGGCTCTGACATCGACCTCCTGGCGGCACCGTCCGGTCTCGGCCCGGCATTCAACCTCGAAACTCCTCACCAGCGGCAGGCCCGCCGCCTCAGACGCGCATCGGCATCAGCACGTAGAGCGCGCTCTCGTCGTCGCCGTCGCGCACCAGCGTCGGCGAGCCCGGATCGGCCAGCTCGAACACGGCCGAATCGCTCTCGAGCTGGCTTGCGATGTCCAGCAAATAGCGGGCATTGAAGCCAATCTCGAGCGGGGCTGCGGAGTAACTGACGCCCAGCTCCTCGGTTGCGCTACCGCCTTCGGGGTTGTTGACCGAAAGCACCATCCTGTCGTCACTGAGGTTCAGCTTCACGGCCCGGCCACGCTCGCTGGCGATGGTGGAAACGCGATCGACGGCTGCCATGAACTGGCTGTTCGAGACCGTCAGCACCTTGTCGTTGTGCTGCGGGATGACACGCCCGTAATCGGGGAATGTTCCGTCGATCAGCTTGGATGTCACCGTGACGGTGCCGATCTCGAACCGCACCTTGCTGGTCGAGACACCCACCCGCACCTCGACCTCCGAGTCCTCGAGCAGACGATGCAACTCGTGCACGGTCTTGCGCGGGATGATGACGCCCGGCATGCTGTCGGCGCCGGCCGGCCGCGGCAGCTCGATCTGGGCGAGGCGATGGCCGTCCGTCGCCACGGCGCGTAACGTCGGCTCGGTGTTGCTCGCGATGTGGAAATAAATTCCATTGAGGTAGTAGCGCGTCTCCTCCGTCGAGATGGCGAAACGCGTCTTGTCGAGCAGCTTCTTGAGATCCGCAGCCGCGATCTTGAACTCGTGGCTCATCTCGCCGGCAGCGAGGTCCGGAAAATCCTCCGCGGGCAGGGTCTGCAACGCGAATCGCGCTTGACCGGAAGTCAGCGCCAGACGGTCGCGCTCCGGATCGCGCACCATCTCGACCTCGGCCCCGTCGGGCAACTTGCGCACGATGTCATGCAGCATATGCGCGGGCACCGTCACGGCGCCCGGGGCCGAGATCTCTGCGGGCGCCCGTTCGATCACCTCACGCTCCAGATCCGTCGCCTTGAGCTCGAGCTGGCTGCCAGAGGCCCTGAGCAGGACGTTCGACAGGATCGGGATTGTTGTGCGCCGCTCGACGACGCTGGTGACGTGGCCCAGTGCCCGCAGGAGCTCGCTTCTTTCGATCACTAGCCGCATGGCAACATGCCTTTCGGAGTGTGCCCAAATGGATGGCCCTCTGGTGGGACAAGCTCGTCAAATCGCAACCCGGACCGCTGCGTCAACCAATAGCTAATCTGGGAGGATTCGGCGCGTAGCAGCAACTTGACCAGAGTCAGCCGCCTTGGCAAGGCCCGGCAGAAGGCCGCGCCCATTTTGCTACCAGGCGATTGAGGGTTGTTGGACGGAGGAGCGGCTCGGGGGGACCGCTCCTCCGTCGAGCAACGCTTCAGGGCTCGATGGCCGAGCCCGTCGGCGTCAGGAGTTCAGCATCTTCTTGAGCTCGTCGAGCTCATCGCGCAGACGCGGATTGCCGCCAAGCTCGCCTTCGATCTTGCGAATCGCGTGCAACACCGTCGTGTGGTCGCGATTGCCGAAGCGGCGGCCGATCTCAGGCAGTGACCGAGAGGTCAGCTGTTTGGCAAGATACATGCCGATCTGGCGCGGCCACACCACGGAACGGTGCCGCCGCTGGGAGAGGATGTCCCCCTTCGAGACGCCGAAGTGACGCGAGACCACCTTCAGGATGTCCTCGATCTTGATTCGGCGCGGCTCGATCCCGTGCACCAGGTCGCGGATCACCGTCTCGGCGATGTCCATGGTGATCGGCGTGCGCATGTACTGCCAGGTGGCGTGCAGCCGCGTGACGGCGCCTTCCAGCTCGCGGCCGCTTTCATGCAGCCGGTCGGCCAGCAGCTCGAGTATGTCGCGGTGAATCTCGAAAGACGGGTCGAGCTGGCGCTTCTCCTCGACGCGCTTCTCGAGAATGCGAAGCCGGAGCTCGGCGTCCGGCGCTCCGATTTCGGTCACCAGACCGCGCTGCAGGCGCGAGCGCATGCGCTCGTTGAGTTTCTCGATCTGGTTGGGTGCCCGGGCCGAAGCCACTACCACCTGCCGCCCGCCGTCGAGCAACGAGTTTATGATGTGATCGAACTCCTGCTCCGTCTGCTGACCATGCAGAAACTCGAGATCATCAATCAGCAGCATGTGGATCGAGCGGAACTTCTCCTTGAAGGAGAGTGGATCCTGGCTCTTCAGGGCTTCGACGAACTGGTAACGGAAACGCTCTGCCGTGAGGTAGAGCACCTGGGCTTGCGGCACGCGCCTGCGCACCGACCAGGCGATCGCGTGCAGCAGGTGGGTTTTGCCGAGCCCGACCGCGGAGTGAATGAACAGCGGGTTGAAGCCGCGGCTGTCGCTCAGGACCGTTTCTGCCACCTGGGTGGCTCCGGCGTGGGCCATGCGGTTCGAGGGGCCGACGGCGAAGCTGTCGAACGTGTAGCGCGGGTCGAGCGGGGATCCTTCGAAGCCGCCGACCTGTGTCCGTGTCGTCATCGTTGGCATGACCGGGCGCGGCACCTGCCAATTGTTCAGGGCAGGCGCTGCCGAACCGTGGCCGCCAGTGACCGGGCGACTGTCCGTATCCGAAGCCGGCTCGGATGCTTGCGTGCGTACAGGGCTCGGCTGACGGAGCGCCACTTCGACCCGCTCGACGCCCTCGAACTCGACTGCGCAGCATTTCAGAAGCGCTTCGGAATAGTGCGACTGGATCCAGTTCTTGAGGAACTTGACGGGAACGGTCACGTGAACGGTTTGGCCGTCGAAATGCTCGAATTCCATCGAGTGAAACCAGCTCGTGTAGACGTCCTCGCCGAGCTGGGCACGGAGCATCTTGCGCACCTTGTGGCCGCGCGGCTCTTGTGTGCCGGAGGATGCCGCAGGTCCGGTACGCGAAAGGGAGTGGGCCTCGGACCTCGGTTTCGACTCGCCAGCGCTGCTCGCAACGCGTGCGGCAGGTCTCGTCGGTTCGATACTGTTCATGAGTACACCCGCTGCTTTGTGTTTGACCCTCTGTTCAATGGCGTCGTGCACGCGACCGCCGCCACGGTCGACACGCCAACGCTTCTTTGATTTCAGCGGCGCTATCCCTGCGCCCAAGGGAGGCCGGCCGCTTTCCAGCCAGCGGCCTTGCCTCGGTGGCGGTCGGCATCGAGTGGCCCCTCGAAACCGTCCGCGACATTGCGGCAGGCTGAGTATCCTGCTGCCGCCATGGCTTGCGCAGCCCTCATACTGCGCCCGCCGGACCTGCAGATGAAAAAGAGCTCGGCCTCTTTATCGACGCCGGCCGTCTCCAGCATGCTCGAGAGGCGGTCCACGAAATCGGGATCGACCCGATTATCGGGGAAGGTCTGCCACTCGATCAGGATCGGTTGCTTGCCTATGGAGGACAGGTCCGGCAACCCGACGTACGCCCATTCCGCCCTGGTGCGCACATCGATGAGGACCGCCGCCGGTTCCTCCTTCAGCCGCTTCCACACATCTCGGACGTCAACATCCACAATGTGGATGGCCTGCCCAGAACCCACTTTAAACCTCCACTCATGCACGCAACGCTCGCCGTTCCGCCCGTTCAGTACGCCAACTGAAGCAACGGGACGGTGACGCAACGCACAGCCAAGCTTTCGCCCGGAATTACGCAGGCATACAGAAGAAAAAGAACCCGTCTATTCAGGCGCGCCGGAGTGCCGAAACTGCTCCATCATGGCGCAGTGCTTACGCAAGACTTGAAACCCATTTTGGCCGTCGTCCGCCGACCGAATGGATCTCGTATTAACCACACGGAAGGGCGCGAGACAAGCTCACTCAGTCCTCGTGCTGTCCGATACGGGGCGCTCGGCGTCTATCCCCAGCGCTTTGGAAAAACGGGTGTGAAGCAGCAAGACTCGTGGAGAACTCTATTGAGTCCACGGGGAGATTCGCGTTTGCCACACGCCGGCCCAAAACAAATCGGCGCCCCCGAGGGAGCGCCGATTGAACATCGTTTTCTTTTGAAACCCGGTGTACCGGAATTTGACAACTCACCCGCGCATGAGGCGACCAGCTGCCGAGAATCCTCGATATATGAAGCGCTTTTCAACTCTCGTTCGAGCGACTCACGGCTTTCGATCTCCGGCTTGCCGTTGCAGATCTGTCACAGTCGCCAAGGCAAGACCAGGAAGCGCCATTTCAGGCGGGCATAGCCTTCACGCGGGCTGCAAGGCGTGAGATTTTTCGGCTCGCGGCATTCTTGTGAATGACGCCCTTCTGCGCCGTACGGGCGAGAATCGGCTCGGCCGCCCGAAGCGCCTCGAGGGCCGCTTCCTTCTGACCGGAGGCGATGGCTTCCTCGACCTTGCGGACCTCTGTCCTCATTCTCGTACGGCGCGCCTTGTTGATCTCGGTGCGGCGGGCCGTCTTGCGTACGGCCTTCTTGGCCGAGCTCGTGTTCGCCATAGGGTTCGTTCCTCTTCGGTACTTGAGACGCCAGGGCCGTCACATGGATCACATGCCGGATCTGGACCGGCCTTGGCAGCAGAATATGCCAAACCGCCCGGGACCGTGCGGTGCCGGGCGGTAAAGTCGTAGTTGCCTATAACGCTGCTTCGGGCGAGGGTCAACGGCCCACAGGAGAAAGGCGGCTGAAGCGGCTTGCGAACTCGTCAACGCCAGTGCCACCACCTATAGTGGCCACGACGGCAGCCAGCCGCGCAAGGCTTTCCTTGCCCCTGCCGGCTCCAATTGGCATGTCATGGGAAGCAGAATGCGCATATTGGTAACCGGCGCCGCAGGGTTCATCGGCTATCATACGGCCGAGGCGCTCCTCGCGCGCGGCGATAGCGTCATTGGACTAGACAACCTCAACCCGTACTACGACGTGCGGCTGAAAGAGGCCCGGCTCGACCGGCTGCGGCGGCACCGGCAGTTCCAGTTCGCCAAGGTCGATCTCGCCGACAGGAAGGCGATGGAGGAGGTCTTTGCCGCCCATGATCCGCAACGGGTGGCGCACCTCGGTGCCCAGGCGGGCGTCCGCTACTCGCTCGAGAACCCGCACGTCTATGTCGACTCGAATGTCGTCGGCACGTTGCACGTGCTCGAGGGCTGCCGCGCGCACGGCGTTGAGCACCTCGTGCTGGCGTCCACGAGCTCGGTCTACGGCGCCAACACGAAGATGCCGTTTTCCGTCGAGGACAAAGTCGACCACCCCTTGAGCCTCTATGCGGCGACGAAGAAGTCCTGCGAGCTGATGGCGCACACGTACGCCCATCTCTACGGCTTGCCGGTCACGGCGTTGCGCTTCTTCACCGTTTATGGTCCTTGGGGCCGGCCGGACATGGCGCTCTTCAAGTTCACGCGGGCGATCCTCGCCGGCGAGCCGATCGAAATCTACAACAACGGGCAACATGCGCGGGATTTCACATATATCGACGACATCGTCGAAGGTGTCGTCCGCACCTTGGACCGGCCGGCCAAGCCCGATCCCGCCTGGAGCGGTGACAGGCCCAACCCTGCAACCTCCTTGGCGCCTTATCAGCTCTACAACATCGGCAACAACAGACCGGTCGAGCTGATGGACCTCGTCGCCTGCCTCGAACGCGCGCTCGGCCGGACTGCGGTGAAGACTTTCCTGCCGCTTCAGCCGGGGGACGTGCCGCGGACGGCCGCAGACATCGAACGGCTCGCAAGAGATGTCGGGTTCCGGCCGAACACGCCGATCGAGGTCGGCGTCGAGCGGTTCGTCGCGTGGTATCGCGAGTATTACGGCCTGACGAGCTGACGGCGGGCAAGCCAACCACCAACGGGGGAATACGTGTCTACACTCGTCCCGCTCATCGTCGCTGGACTAAGCCTAGTCTTCCTGGTCTTCGCAGCCGATGCCCGCGCAGTCGACGTGCGCATGGCCTATGTCCATGCCGCGATCGCTGCGGCGACGGCTTTGCTGGTGGCCGGCATCGCCGTTCGCCAGTGCCGAACGCTCCTCGCCAAGGCTGCATCCGCCTCCGAGATCGCGAGCAGCAATGCGTGGTACATGGGCCTCATCTGGGGCTGGGGAATGCTGGCGCTGATCGTCATCTACGGGACCGGCGTGCTGGTCTGGAAGGAGTGGTGGCATTTCGTGCTGGCCTTCGGTCTTGCGGCCGCGTTGTCGCTCTACTTCGCCCGTGTACTGAAGAACGACGCTCTCGCCGGCAAGGAGGACGAGACGATGCTGCGGATTGCGCGGTACCTGGCCATCGTGCAGCTCGCGGGCATGGTTATCACGATGCTGGGCCTCATCATCGATGGGAAGATGGTGCGGTTTCTGACGCCTCGTTTCACAGACTGGGCCGCAAACAACATTTTCTTCTTCGGCGCTCTCGGGATCGCCGTGATCAGCGCCTATGCGCTGCAACACAACAAGCATGCCTGATCCTGCGCGAGGCGCTCGCATGGAACGCGGGCGGCGCGCCAACCGGACGGAACGAAAGATGTCGCTGCAGAGGGTGCTACCCTGGCTGGTCCTGGCGCTGTTCGCCAGCGTGGTGGTGATGATTTCGGGCGCCGGCCGCGACCAATCTTGGACGACGGGCGCTGCGGCAGCTGCGTTCGCCGTGCTCGCCGTGAGCATCGGCTTTGGTCTCAACCAGCCGCTCTGGCGGCTCGAGCCGTTCCGCATTGCGCCCGAAGCTGCGCCGGTCGCCGCACAACGCAACGCCAAGCTGATGGCGCTCGCCTGGGCCTGGGGCGCGGCGGCGATGGCCGGCGTCTACACGCTCGGCGGCTTGAGGTGGCAGCACGCTTGGCAATACGGGTCCGGCATGGCCCTCATTGCGATCTTCACCTGGGGGTTCGGGCTTGCCATCGCCCGCGCGGAGCGGCCTTTGACACGCCAGATGCTGCTGCTGCGCGGCCTGCAACTCACGATCGTGCAGGGCGTCGCTGCAACTGGCGGAGTCATTTATCTGCTTGCCGCAGGCAAGCTGATGAGCTTCCGGTCCGATTGGGCTGCCAATCAGATCTTCCTTGCCGGCGGCGTGACCATTGCGGCGCTGTCCGCAATGGCCGTCATAACCCAGCGCAGGCTCACGTGCCGCCAACCGTAGCGCGACGCCTCAACGGTTTTTGAAAACGGGTTTTCGCTTCTCGACGAACGCGGCCATGCCCTCCTTCTGATCCTCGGTCGCGAACATGGCGTGGAAGACGCGCCGCTCGAACCGGACGCCTTCCGCCAACGTCGTCTCGAAGGCGCGATTGACGCTTTCCTTCGTCATCATGGCGGCCGGCAGCGACATGTCTGCGATCGTCGAAGCCGCTTTCACCGCCTCCTCGATGAGATCAGCCGCCGGGACGATGCGGCTGACGAGTCCGCAGCGCTCGGCTTCGGTCGCGTCCATCATGCGGCCGGTGAGGCAGAGGTCCATGGCCTTCGCCTTGCCGATGAAGCGGGCGAGCCGCTGGGTTCCGCCGGCGCCGGGCATGACGCCCAGCTTGATCTCGGGCTGGCCGAACTTGGCCGTATCGGCGGCGATGATGAAGTCGCACATCATGGCAAGTTCGCAGCCGCCGCCGAGGGCAAAGCCCGCAACGGCGGCGATCACCGGCTTGCGGCAACGCGCGACCCGGTCCCAGGTGCCGATGAAGTCCCCAAGGTAGACGTCCATGTAGGACTTCGACTGCATCTCCTTGATGTCGGCGCCGGCGGCAAAGGCTTTTTCGGATCCGGTAATGACCATGCAACCGATGCTGTCGTCCGCCTCCCACGCATCGAGCGCCTGGTTGAGCTCGGCCATCAGCGCGCTGTTGAGCGCATTGAGCGCCTGCGGCCGGTTGAGGGTGATGAGACCAACTTTGCCACGGGTCTCGACGATGATGTTCTGGTAAGCCATCGATCGGTTCTCACTTGATCTGTCGAATGATCTCTCGAAGGGCCTGCCGCGCGGGATTCGCTACTTCTGGCACTTCGCGCAGTAGAAGGTGGAGCGGCCCGCCTGCACGATGCGTTGCACAATGCCCCGGCATCCCGGCGTGAGGCAAGGCTCTCCTTCGCGGCCGTAGACGTAGAACAAGTGCTGGAATTCGCCTTCGGCACCGTTCGCCTGCCGGTAATCGCGCAGCGTCGAGCCCCCTTTGTCGATGGCGTCGCGCAGAACGGACCGGATCGCTTCTACGAGCCGCTCGGCCCGTGGTGTTGGCTTGCCGGTGGTCGTGGCCAGGCTTGCCGCCGGGCGGAGGGGGCTGAGCCGCGCTCGGTAAAGGGCCTCGCAGGCATAGATGTTGCCGAGCCCGGCGACGATCCTCTGGTCCATGAGGAACGCTTTGAGGTCGGCTTTCCGGCCGCGGGCCTTTTGGGCCAGATAGGCGGGGCTGAGCTCGTTGCCGAGAGGCTCGACGCCAAGCTTGGCGAACAGCGGATGCTGCTCCAGCATGGCCTCGGGCAGCAGCAGCATGAAGCCGAACCGGCGCGGGTCGTGATAGGTGATGGTCGTGCCGTTCTCGAGTGTGAAGACGACGTGATCATGTGCCGGATCATCGCCGATGTCGTAGACGAAATCGCCAAGCGGGACGGCGCTGCCGGAGCACGGAGCGGTGATGGTGAACCGGCCGCTCATGCCAAGGTGCATGACAAGGACCTCGCCGCCCGACAACCGCGCCAGCAGGTACTTCGCCCTGCGGCCCAACGTGCAGATGGTTTGGCCTTGCAGGCGCTCCGCGAAGTTCTCCGGGAACGGGAAGCGCAGGTCCGGACGCCGCTGATCCACGCGGACGATGCGGTGGCCGGCGAGCACGGGCTCGAGTCCGCGCCGGACTGTTTCCACCTCGGGCAGTTCTGGCAACCTGCTGCTCCCCGTTTGCTGTCGGCGTGAGCAGCATTAGCCCCGATGGTCGCGCCGCGCGAGACCCGCTGCCGCCGCGGCAGGGGATTGCCCCTAAGCGCTGCCGTTAACCGTTTGATATGCTTGGCAGACCACATTGGGCCTGCGAGATCCCGCGACTCTGGCTTGCGGCCGTTTCCGCACATGGCGCTTGCCTGATCGCTCAGATATGGTGCCCGCCATGGCACGCAACGAACAGCACGATACGGCGGCGAGCTTCGGCTTTCGCGAGGTCCGGCCCGAGGAGCGGCAGGGGCTCGTCAACCAGGTCTTCGCGACCGTTGCCGACCGCTACGACCTGATGAACGACCTCATGTCCGGCGGCTTGCACCGGCTCTGGAAGGACGAGCTCGTGACCATGCTCAACCCGCCTGCGTCGGAGCAGCCCTTCCGGCTGGTCGACGTCGCGGGCGGCACCGCCGACGTGGCGCTTAGAATGCTGCGGAAAGGCGGCCCGGGCTGCTCGGCCGTGATCTGCGACATCAGCCCGGAGATGCTGCGGGTCGGCCGCAGCAAGGTGGAGGCGGAGGGGCGCTCAGAGCAGGTTTCGCTGGTCCAGGGAAACGCGGAGGCGCTGCCGTTTCCGGACAAGAGCTTCGATGCGTATACGATCGCATTCGGCATCCGCAACGTCACCCACATCGACACGGCACTCGGCGAAGCCTATCGCGTGCTGAAGCCCGGCGGTCGCTTCGTGTGCCTCGAGTTCTCGGAATGCCAGGTGCCGATGTTGGACAAGCTCTACGACCTGCATTCCTTTGCGGTCATCCCCCGGCTCGGGCAGCTCGTTGGCACGGGTGCGGAGCCCTACCGCTATCTCGTCGAAAGCATCCGCAAGTTCCCGGCGCAGGAACCCTTTGCCGCGATGATCCGAGAGGCCGGTTTCGAGCGGGTGACGTGGCGTAACCTGACTGGAGGCATCGCGGCCATCCACTCGGGCTGGCGGATCTGACCCACGACATGGCAAGCGCCCCGATGAATCTCATCCGCCTGGCCCGCGCCGGCTTCGTGCTGGCGCAGCACGGCGTGCAGTTTGTGCCGCCCGGCATGAAGGCGCCCCTGGCGCTCAAGCTCGCGCACGCGCTGACGTGGCCGGTGCGCATGATCTCGGCACCATTCCAGGCCGGCAAACCGCGCGACAGGCGCATCACGGACGCACTCGCCTCCTTGGGGCCGAGCTACATCAAGCTGGGCCAATTTCTGGCGACGCGCGCCGACCTGATCGGCCCTGAGCTGGCGAGCGACCTGTGTCATTTGCAGGACAAGTTGCCGCCGTTCTCGATGGAGGAGGCACGGCGCGCGGTCGAGGAGGCGCTGGGCGGCAAGCTCGAGACGCATTTCGCCGAGTTCGGGCCGCCGGTGGCGGCGGCGTCGATCGCGCAGGTGCACAAGGCGGTCGTCATCGAGAACGGCGAGCGCCGCAAGATGGCCGTCAAGATCCTGCGGCCGGGCATCGAGCGGCGGTTCAAGCGCGATCTCGACAGCTATTACTTCGCCGCGCGCGCGATCGAGCGGTTCCATCCGCCCTCGCGGCGCCTGCGGCCGGTGGCGGTGGTGGATACGCTGGCGCGGACGACCCAGCTCGAGATGGACCTTCGGCTCGAGGCGGCGGCGATCTCGGAAATGGCGGAGAACAGCGCTGCTGACGCCGCCGAGTTCCGCGTGCCACAGGTCGATTGGCGGCGCACCGCCAAGCGTGTGCTGACGGTCGAGTGGATCGACGGCATCCCGATCTCGGATCGCGTGGCGCTGCAGGCCGCGGGCCACGACCTCGGCCAGCTCGGGCAGATCGTGCTGCGCACGTTTCTCAGGCATGCGATGCGTGATGGCTTTTTCCACGCGGACATGCATCAGGGCAACCTGTTCGTCGACGAGATGGGCCGCATCGTTGCCGTCGACTTCGGCATCATGGGCCGGCTCGGGATGAAGGAGCGGCGGTTCCTGGCCGAGATCCTGCACGGCATCATCAACCGCGACTACAAGCGCGCGGCAGATGTGCATTTCTGGGCCGGGTACGTGCCGCCGCATCATCCGGTGGCCGTGTTCGCGCAGGCCTTGAGGGCCATCGGCGAGCCGATCCATGGCCGCACCGCCTCCGAAATCTCGATGGCCGACCTGCTGGGCCAGCTCTTCGCCTACACCGAGGTCTTCGACATGCAGACCCGGCCCGAGCTGATCCTGCTGCAGAAGAGCATGGTGATCGTCGAGGGCGTGGCGCGCGGGCTCGATCCCAACCTCAACCTGTGGACGGCGGCAGAGCCCGTCGCGCGGGAATGGGTCGAGGCGAACTACGGCGTCAGCGGACGGTTGCGCGAGGCGGGGGAAGGCGCCGAGGTGGTGGGCAAGATCTTGTCCGACCTGCCGAACCTGCTGGAGCGCGTCGAGCAGGGCGCCGCGGCGTTCGCGGAGATGGGGAGGAACGGGATTCGGCTCGATGTCGAGACCGTCGAGCGGATCGGCGCGGCAGAAGCGCGCCACACCCGCTGGGGCCGCGTGGCCCTTTGGGTCGGGGCGCTCAGTTTGGTGGCGATGGCGGTGGTGATGATCGCGGGGTAGGTCGGGCGACTGTTAAGTCATCCCGGCGCTCGTCGCCGGGATCCAATCAGCAACTTGTGCAAGTGTTTGCTGTTAGGTGGATCCCGGGCACAAGGCCCGGATGACCGGCTCGAAGTCGGCTGCGGGGCGAGCTGCGGCAGATGCTGGCCGACGACAAGAAAACAAAGCAGCACTCGACAACACACGGAAATGGTCGCCAGAGGCGCGGTCGACCACACGCCTCTTCGAGGCCTGGTTTCAGCAGAAGCTGTTCGATGACCGCCTGTCCATAAGACTGGGCCAGCTCAGCGTCGATACGGAATTCATAATCAGCCCGTCGGCGACGTTGTTCGTCAACAGCACGTTCGGCTTTCCGCGCTCGCCTTCGGAAATGGAATTCCGGAGCGGAGGCCTGGAAACTGGGGAGTCTTCGGCATCATCGACCAGCAGATATGGCGTATGCCCGGTTCCGATGAGGACTAGGGTGTGAACGTATTCGCCCGGCTCTCCGCAAGTCCGCCCGACCGCAACCAGATCTCTTTCACCTTCGACGGTGGGATCACCTTCGACGGTGTCATCCCAGGGCGGCCAGACGACGTGCTCGGAGTGGGGTTCAGCTACAGCCGCATCTCTCCAAGTCTGAGCGCGCTCGATCGGGACACGCTGCGGGCCGGCACCTACACTCTCGTCCAGGATTACGAGGCGCTTATCGAATTCAGCTACCGCGCCCAGATCGTTCCAGGGTGGACGATCCAGCCGGATGTCCAATACATGTGGCACCCAGGCGGCCATGTGCCGATCAACAGCGCTCCCGGGGCACCGGCCATTCCCAGCGCGACGATCGTCGGGGTTCGAACGGCCATCAATTATTAGGTCGCGCTGATCCGAGAGTTCTGTGCGGACCTCGCCGCGAGGTGATGATGCCGGCGGCGACTGCCCAGTGCTGCCGCATCCGCTATTCTCGCCTTCGCAGAAATGGGCTATGCGCAGACGATTGGTTCGGCACCCACCTACGTTTCCAACGATCAAGGACAGCCAGAAATGTCGGAGAGAACGCTGAGGCAGCGGGCCATGCAGGGCGACCAGGTGCTGGGCGCCATGGTGTTCGAGTTCTTCTCGCCGGGCATCGCCCAGATCCTGAAGCTCGCCGGCTGCGAGTTCGTGCTCTACGACATGGAGCACACCGGCATGAGCCTCGAGACGCTCAAGGTCCAGGTTGCGGCCTGCCGCGGCATCGGCGTCGCTCCGATGGTCCGCGTGCCGCGCGGCGAGTACCACTTTCTGGCGCGGGCGCTCGATGTCGGGGCGCAAGGGCTGATGATCCCGATGGTCGAGAGCGAGGCGCAAGCCAAGGCCATCGTCGAGGCGACGCACTATCCGCCCAAAGGACGGCGCGGGGCCGCATTCGGCTTCCCGCATGACGACTATGCGCCGGGCAATCCACTCGACAAGATCAGGATTGCCGACGATCGCAATCTCGTCATCGCCCAGATCGAGACGGAACGGGGCCTTGAAGCCGTGGACGAGATCGCGGCGGTGGACGGGATCGACGTGCTCTGGGTCGGCCACTTCGATCTGACGAACTTCCTCGGCATCCCCGGCCAGTTCGATCATCCGAAGTTCCTGGAGGCCATCAAGCAGGTCGTCGCTGCCGCGCGCAAGCACGACAAGGGCCTCGGCTTCATGCCGACCGACGAGCGCTGGGCCCAGGAGTTCAAGGGGCACGGCTTCAACATGCTGGCCGCCGGCACAGACCAGGGTATTCTGCTGGAAGGCTACAGGAAGATCCTGCAGGCGGTCGGGGGCAAGGCATGACGTTCAGGGTCGGCGTTTTCAGCGACCTGCGCGATTCCCGTGGTGAGCCGATCTTCGGACGCAAGCCGCTCGAGGTCCTGGATCAGCCCGGAATCGAGTGGGAGTGGGTCGACGGCGGCTATCCCGAGATCACCCCGGACATCGCCGCGAAGTACGATGCGCTACACATCAACTTGCAGCGCGTGACGGAGGCCTCCGTTTCCGGTCCGGATCGCCGGGTGAAGATCATTGCGCGGAACGGCGTGGGTTACGACACCGTCGACGTGGCGGCCTGCACCCGCAAGGGCGTGCTCGTCACCAATACGCCGCTGGCCGTACGCCGCCCCGTTGCGGTCGCCGCGCTCACGCTCGTGTTCGCCCTGGCCGGCCGGCTGTTCGAGAAGGATGAGCTCGTCCGCACCGACCGCTGGAACGATCGTAACGACTTCATGGGCTACGGCCTGATGACGCGCACGCTGGGACTCGTCGGGGCGGGCAGCATCGGCCAAGAGATCCTGCGGCTGGCGAGGCCGTTCTTCGGCCGGATGATCGCGGCCGACCCGTATGTTGATGCCGGAACGATCTCCAAGCTCGGTGCGGAGCTGCTGCCGTTCGATGATGTCATGCGCCAGTCCGATTTCGTGGTTGTCTGCTGCCTGCTGACGCCCGAGACCCAAAAGCTGATCGATGCGCGTGCGCTGAGCCTGATGAAGCCGACCGCCTTCTTCGTGAACATTGGCCGCGGTCCGATCCACGACGAGGCAGCGCTGGTGGCCGCCTTGCGTGAGGGCAGGATCGCCGGGGCGGGACTCGACGTGACCGAGCTGGAGCCGCTGCCCGCGGACAGCCCTCTGATCGGGCTGAAGAACACCATCCTCACCCCGCACGCACTCTGCTGGACGGATGAGTGCTTCGAGGACATCGCGACGACGGCGTTGACGTCGATCGTCGATGCGCTCAATGGCAGGCGGCCCAAGCATCTGGTCGATCAAGCGGCCTGGAAGAACGGATGATCGAAATGGCCCTCATGTTGGCTGAGGAGGCAACGGCGCAATGTCGGTATCATTGAGCGAAATCCGCGAGAAGCTGTTCACCTCCGTGCTCTCCGACTGTCTCGATGCGGTGGGCGTCATGAACCAGGCGCTCCCTTCCCGCATTCGGCCGCTCGACGACAATCTCGTCATGGCCGGGCGGGCCCGCACGGCGGCGTTCATGGAGGTCTACCACCACGACGCCGGAAGCAACCCGTACGAGCTCGAGATCCAGCTCGTCGACAGCCTGGAGCCGGGCGACATCCCCGTGTTTGCCTGCTCCAATCCCAACCGCGTCGCGCCGTGGGGCGAGCTGCTTTCGACCGCTGCGCAGGTCCGTGGGGCGGCTGGCGCCTTGATGGACGGCTGCACGCGCGACGTGAAGGCGATCCGGGCGATGGGCTTTCCAGTCTTCCATTGTGGCATCGCCCCGCTCGACAGCAAGGGGCGGGCAAGGATCATGGCCCTGGATGTGCCGATCGAATGCGCCGGTGTACGCGTCGAGCCCGGCGATCTCGTCTTCGGCGATGCGGACGGCGTGGTGGTGATCCCGAAGCGCGTGGAGGCGGAAGTGCTGGAACTTGCGTTCGAGAAGGTCAAAGGGGAAAGCAGCACGCTCGAAGCCTTGCGAGCCGGTGAGAAGCTGGCCGATGTGTTCGCGCGGCATGGTATTCTCTGATTATGGTGCGCCGCACATAAGCGAGCGGGTACGAATTTTGCTGCAAGAGCGAAATGGCCAGGCTGAAAACTGCAAAAACCGCGCGGATGCAATATAGGCGAACACGCCCATACGCTCTGACGACTGATGACACCCATTTGAGGGGACAAATCATCCTAATTTTGATGGCTGTCATGCCTGCCAGAGCTTGCCATCGGTAGGCTCGGGTCACTAAGTTGAGCCTGTACCAATCGGGGCCGCACCCATGGGCATGGCTCTGGGTTCGAACGACTGGAGAATGGAGTTCCTATGCCGCAAGGCAACGCCGCTGTGCGCACTCGGAGCCGGGGCATGGCTCCGACGGATGTTTCCAATCCGCAGTATTTCCACAAAGTCGTAGACTGTCAGTGGGCGTGCCCCAGCCATACACCTGTTCCAGAGTACATCCGGTTGATCGCACAAGGCCGCTACGCAGCGGCCTATATGTTGAATTGGGAATCGAACGTCTTTCCGGGCATTCTGGGGCGCGTCTGTGACCGCCCATGCGAGCCGGCCTGCCGCCGCGGTCGCGTCGAGGAGAAGCCGGTGGCGATCTGCCGGCTGAAGCGCGTGGCCGCCGACTACAAGGGCGAAATCGATGCCTTCCTTCCGGAAATCCCCAAGGAGAAGAACGGCAAACGTATTGCGCTTCTCGGGGCTGGCCCCGCCTCGCTGACGGTCGCACGGGACCTGCTGCCTCTCGGATACCATTGCGTGCTGTTCGAGAAGGACCTGAACGGCGGCGGCCTGATGCGGACGAACATCCCATCCTTCCGCTTGCCGGCGAATGTTCTCGACGAGGAAGTGAACCGCATTCTCGACTTCGGGGTCGAGACGCGCTTCGGTCACGAGGTGACGAGCCTCAAGGCCGTTCTCGACGAGGGGTTCGACGCCGTATTCGTCGGCACCGGAGCCCCCAAGGGGAAGGACCTCAACATCCCTGGCCGTAAGGAAGGCGCCGCCAATATCCACATCGGCATCGACTTCCTGACCTCGGTCGCCTTCGAGCACATCAACAGCATCGGCCGGCGGGTCGTGGTCATTGGCGGCGGCAACACGGCCATGGACTGCTGCCGTACGGCCCTCAGGCTCGGCGGCGAGGACGTCAAGGTGACGGTCCGCTCTCCCCGCAAGGACATGAAGGCGTCGGACTGGGAGATCGAGGACGCTGAGCGCGAAGGCGTTCCGATCCTGGACAACCACAACCCGAAGGAGTTCATCATCGAGGGCGGCCGGCTCGCCGGCGTGCGCTTCGAGATCATGCGCGCCGAGTATACGGACGGCCGGCGCAAGCTGATCCCGACCGGGGAGGAGGTCGTGATCCCCTGCGACGACGTTCTGATGGCCATCGGCCAGGAGAACGCTTTCCCCTGGATCGAGTCCGATCTCGGGCTCGAGTTCGACCAGTGGCACATGCCGAAGGTCGACCGCATGACGATGATGTCGACCCGTCCTGGTGTCTTTTTCGGCGGCGACGCGGCGTGGGGTCCGGAGAACATCATCTGGGCTGTGGCCCACGGCCATCAGGCGGCGATCTCGATCGATGCCTACTGCCAGGGCCGACCGCTCACCGAGCGGCCACCGCCCGGCTGGACCCTCGTCAGCCAGAAGATGGGCATTCACGAGTGGTCGTACTCGAACGCCTATGTCCCGGAGCGGCGTGTGGCCGTTCCTCATGCGGACAAGGCCACGGCGCTGCGCAACCTGAAGGTCGAGGTCGAGCTCGGCTACGACGACAAGCTCGCCGCCAAGGAGGTCGAGCGCTGCCTCAATTGCGACGTGCAGACCGTCTTCACGCGCTCGCTGTGCATCGAGTGCGATGCCTGCATGGACATCTGCCCGGTCGACTGCATCAACTTCATCGAGAACGCCGAGGAGCCGGAGCTCAGGGAAAGCCTGCGGGTGCCGGCTCGGAATACGGCACAGGATCTTTACGTTTCAGACGTCCTCAAGACTGGCCGCGTAATGGTCAAGGACGAGGACCTCTGCGTTCATTGTGGGCTATGCGCCGAGCGCTGCCCGACGGGAGCATGGGATATGCAGAAATTCTTTTACGTGGAAGCGCAGGCCTCATCCGCCTGCCTCGCTCATCACAACGCTTACATTCGATGACGGCAGGGCTTGAGCCATGAGCGGGGTTAATGATTTCGTCTGCAAGTTCGCGACCGTGAACGGCTCCGGCTCAGCGAGCGCCAACACGATGTTCGCCAAGACCATCTTCCGGATGGGCGTGCCGGTCAGTCCGAAGAATATCTTTCCGTCGAACATCCAAGGCCTGCCGACCTGGTACGAGGTGCGGGTCAGCGAGAAGGGCTACCTCGCCCGCCGCGACGGCATCGATCTGATGGTTGCGATGAACCCGCAGACCTACAAGGAGGACCTGGCGGAGATCGTCCCCGGCGGGTGGCTGCTCTACGATTCCACCATGCCGCGCAATTGGCCGCGCGAGGACATCCATGTGCTGCCGATCCCGATCGCGGCCATGTGCGCGGAGAGATGGACGGACCCGCGCCAGCGGCAGCTGTTCAAGAACATGGTCTACGTCGGCGCCCTGACCGCCCTGCTCGACATGGACATGGAGATCGTCAAGGGCGTCATCGTGGACCAGCTCCGCAGCAAGGAGAAGCTCGTGTCCGCCAACCTCGACGCGGTGGCGCTCGGGCGGGATTACGCGCTCGCGAACTTCGAATGCCCGCTCCCGATCCGTGTTCGGAAGGCGGACGGCGCGCGCGGCAAGATCATGGTGACGGGCAACAATGCGGCTGCGCTCGGGGCCATCTACGCCGGTGCGACGGTCTGCTCGTGGTATCCGATCACGCCCTCGACATCGGTAGCGGAAGCCTTCGAGAGCTACTTGAAGCGGCTGCGCACCGACAAGGACGGCAAGGTGCTTGGCGCCGTCGTCCAGGCGGAGGACGAATTGGCTGCGATCGGCATCGCGATCGGCGCCGGCTGGAATGGCGCGCGCTCATTCACAGCCACCTCCGGGCCGGGCATTTCGCTCATGAGCGAGTTCCTGGGTCTTGCCTATTTCGCCGAGATCCCGGTGGTGCTGTTCAACATCCAGCGCGGCGGCCCCTCAACCGGCATGCCGACGCGGACCCAGCAGTCCGATATCATCGCCTGCGCCTACGCGTCCCACGGCGACACCAAGCACGTCCTGCTGTTCCCTTCCGATCCCAACGAGTGCTTCACCCTCGGCGCCACGGCGTTCGATCTGGCCGAACGGCTGCAGACACCGGTCATGGTGCTGAGCGACCTCGACATCGGCATGAACGACTGGATGACCGAGCCATTCGCTTGGGACGACTCCCACCAGCACGATCGCGGCAAGGTGCTCGACGCGGCGGGTCTCGATGCTGCCAAGGACTGGGGCCGCTATCGGGATGTCGATGGCGACGGCATTCCCTACCGCACGCTGCCTGGCACGCATCCAACGAAAGGTGCTTTTTTCACCCGCGGTACGTCGCACGATCCTTATGCACGCTATACGGAGGACGGCCGCATCAATGCGGAGAACATGCTCCGTATCGAACGGAAGTTCAGAACGGCGGCGGCGCTGGTGCCCAAGCCCGAAATCCTCACGCGCGATCCGCGCAGCCGCGTCGGCGTGGTCTATTTCGGCTCGACACGGCCGGCGGTGCTGGAAGCGCTCGACGAGCTCGAAGCCGAGGGCTTTCGTATCAACGCGATGCGAATCAAGGCCTTCCCGTTCCCGCCCGAGGTGAAGGCCTTCTGCGATGCGCATGACCGCATCTTCGTCGTCGAGCAGAACCGTGACGCACAGATGCGCTCGCTTCTGATCCTCGAGGCGGGGGTCAACGGCGAGAAGCTCGTTGCTGCAACCAATTTCGACGGCATGCCCTTGACCGCGGATTTCGTCCGCAAGTCGATCCGGACCAGCTTGGGTCCGATCAAGGTGGCGGCGGAATGAGGAGGGCGCAATGGCACATGTTGTTAAGCGCAAAATGGTAGAGGTTAGGAAGAGGGGATTTTTTGGCTGGATATTCCTCATAGTATTTTGGGTCGCAAATGGCTTAATGGCGCTCTGGTTGTTTGCCACGTTGGCTAACTGGGGCGAAATGGCGACCCCCAAAAGCGAAGCGGAACAAGTTGGTGCTGGCCTAGGAATGGTAGTTGGCCTCGGGGTAATTTTCTCCATTTGGCTATGTGTGGCAGGTGTTACTGGCCTGCTCGCATTCATGACTCGAGGTCGCAAGGAAATCGTGGAGATGGAGATAGATTAAGCTTTTTAGATTGGGGGCATTTGCTTTTGATCACTGGTGGCGAGTGGCTTTACCTTAGTCCAACCGAGTTTGCCGGATTGCATTCAGGAAGAGCTGAGATCGGCCACAGCGCTCAGGAACCTCACGTTCAGAAAGTGATGCATTCGAGATGAGCTACATTCAAAAGCCCAGCGCCTATCACCCGGCGCTCAAAAGGAACGCCCTCGGCCTGACACGCCGCGATTACGAAGGGGCGATGTCGACGTTGTGCGCCGGGTGCGGACACGACTCGATCACGGCGGCCATCATCCAGGCATGCTTCGAGCTCGATCTGCCGGCACACAGGATCGCCAAGGTCTCAGGCATCGGCTGCTCCTCGAAGGCGCCGACCTACTTCCTGGGGCGCAGCCACGGCTTCAACAGCGTGCATGGCCGCATGCCCTCGATCACGACGGGGGCCAACCTCGCCAACCGGGATCTCGTCTATATCGGCGTCTCGGGTGACGGTGACACGGCCTCGATCGGGCTCGGGCAGTTCGCCCATATCATGCGGCGGCGGCTCAACATGGTTTACATCGTCATGAACAACGGCTGCTATGGTTTGACCAAGGGCCAGTTCTCAGCCACCAACGACAAATCATCGCCATCGAAGAAGGGGGAGCCCAATCCCTTCGATCCGATTGACCTCTGCCAGATGGCGATCCAACTGGGCGCCGGGTTCGTCGCCCGCTCGTTCTCCGGCGACAAGCGCCAGCTCGTTCCGCTGATCCAGGCCGCGATCAGCTATCGGGGCTTCGCATTTCTCGACGTGATCAGCCCCTGCGTGACCTTCAACAACCATTCGGCGTCGACCAAGAGCTACGACTACGTGCGGGCCCATAATCGCGCCGTCGACAAGCTCGACTTCGTCCCCGATGAGGCCGAGATAACGGTGGATTACGAAGAGGGCACGACGACCTCGGTCACCCTGCACGACGGCTCGCGCCTCATGCTGCACAAGCTCGACCAGACGCACGACCCGCGTGATGCCGACGCCGCGCTGATGACCATACGCAAGCGCGCCGCACAGGGCGAGCTGGCGACCGGCCTGCTCTATGTCAATGAAGAGCAGTACGATTTGCACGACGTCCTGCGCACATCGGAGAAGCCTCTCAACGCCATCCCGATGTCGGACCTCTGCCCGGGCTCGGCCAAGCTCGACAGCATCAATGCCAGGTTCCGCTGATCCAGAGGTCTCGGTAATCGGCCCGTTTCGTTTCGCAATATCTGGACGGTCGATACTTGACTTTGAGCCTGAGTTCCTAAACCGTTGCTGCATTAATCGACAGGCGCCGCAGGGGCAGCTATCGGGGCGCATCGGAGGATCTCAGGATGAAGACGACGCAGGTCACGCCGGCGGATATCGCGCGCTCGGTCATCGCTGTTCCGCCGCTTGCTCGTGATAGCGAGTTGCGGCTGAACCGGCCGGCGAATCTTGCCATCATCAAACATCTGGAGTCGGCCGGTATTCGTTCCCTCATGTATGGGGGCAACGCCGTTTTCTTCAATATCAGCATCGGCGAGTATGCCGAAATTCTTGATTTTCTGGCCGAAAGCGTCGGGCCGGATACGTGGCTGCTCCCGTCCGCCGGACCGGACTTCGGCAAGCTGCGGGACCAGGCTGCAATTCTGAAGTCGCGGCCGTTCCCCGCTGTTATGGTGCTACCGGTGACCGGACCATCCGTTCCGACTGGAATTGCGCGTGGGATCCGTCTATTCGCCGAAGCCATGGGCAAGGCCATCGTCCTTTACGTGAAGGATGATCGGACGCTCACTCCGGAGCTCATCGCGAAACTCGTCGATGACGGACTCATCGTATCCGTGAAGTACGCCGTCGTTCGCGCCGACCCCACCCAGGACGATTTCCTCCGGGCTATCCTCGACAAGGTCGACCGCTCGATTGTCGCCAGCGGCATCGGTGAGCGCCCGGCCATCGCGCATATGCGCCATTTCGGTCTGCCCTCGTTCACGACAGGCTCGGGATGCATTGCGCCGCGAGCTTCCCTGCAGCTCCTCTCTCTGCTGAAGAACAAGGATTACGAAACCGCCGAGAAAGTCCGCCAGGCCTTTCTCCCGCTGGAGGATCTGCGCGATGCAATCAATCCCATCCGGGTGCTGCACGACGCGGTGACTGCAGCCGGCATCGCCGATACGGGTCCGATGCTGCCTGGAATGGACAACCTCGAGCCGGCGGACCGAGCGCGCGTCGCTGAAGCGGCGCAGGCGCTCTTCGCGTATGACCAGCAGGTTTGTCGCCAGGCCGCTTGAGACGGCCCGCGACATTTTCCAGCCAACCAGAACAACTATGAAAGGAAGCCCAGGATGTTGGACAAACTGAAGTATGCGCTGCTTGCCGCTGGTGCGGCATTCGCTCTTACAAGCGGGGCGGCTCAGGCGGAACAGATCCGCCTCATGACCGGCCCGCAGGGCGGCAGCTGGATCCCGCTTGGTGGACAGCTCAAGGATATCTGGGAGAAGGCGATTCCGGGCCTGCAGGTCCAGTCGCTCCCTGGCGCCGGTGTCGCCAACGTGCGGGCCATCGAGACTGACAAGGCCGAGGTCGGTTTCGGCAACACCATCACGACCGCCGACGCGATCAGGGGCAATCCGCCGTTCAAGGAGCCGCATAAGAAGGTTTGCAACGTTGCCACGCTCTACCCGCAGTACTTCCAGGTCGTCGTGCCGGCAGACGCTGGCATCAACTCCGTGAAGGACATCAAGGGCAAGGCACTGACGACGCAGCCCAGGGGCAACACTGCAGAGATGATCACCCAGCAGCTTCTGAAGGTGTACGGCCTCAGCTACTCGGACATGAAGACGAGCTTCGTGTCCTACACGGACTCGGCGACGCAGCTTAAGGACAACCAGGCGCAGATGTTCACGCTGGGCACCCTCATTCCGGCCTCCGCCATCATGGACATCGCCGCGGCGCGTGACATCAAGCTGCTCGATCTCTCCGATGCCATCGACGGTATGAAGAAGCTGAATCCGGGATATACATTGATCGAGGTCCCGGCCGGCACCTATCCGAAGCAGGACAAGGCGGTGAATGTGATCGGCTATGCCACGCACATCGTCGCCGCCTGCAGCCTGCCTGAGGAAACGGTCTACCAGATGACCAAGGGTATCGCCGAAAACGTCCCATCACTGGCGGCCACGAGCAAGGCCATGGCCAGCCTGACACCGAAGCAGATGGCGCAGGACGTCGGCGTGCCGTTCCACCCGGGCGCCGCCAAGTTCTATAAGGAGCAGGGCGTCGAGGTGAAGTGACCCGCATTCGGGGCCGCCGAGGAGGCGGCCCCATTTGCCCGATGAGGTCGCGGGCAGACCCACCTATCTTTTGGACGACATATGAAATTCGAATTCACTCACGCCGGCATCGTGCGTCTCGCCGTTGGCGTTCTGGGCGTCTCGATGGCGCTCTATCATATGTGGCACATCTGGGTGGGTGCGCCGGAGGCGATCCTCTATCGCGGCACTCACCTCTTCTTCGCGATGTCGCTGTGCTTCCTGGTCTACCGTAGAAAGTCGGCCCAGGCTGGTCAGACACCGACGCTTCTCGACTACGCGTTCCTGGTGCTGTCCATAGTGCCGATCTTCTATCTGTTCGTTGAATACGATTACGTCGTCAACCGCATCTACTACGTCGACGACCTGAGCACTCTCGATATGGTGCTCGGGACCGTTCTCACTCTGATGATCCTCGAGGCGACGCGCCGCGCGCTCGGCGCTGCACTGCCGCTGACGGCACTCGTGTTTCTCGCCTATGGACTGCTGGTCGCGCAGGTTGAGCCGATGCGGCTGCTCGATCAGCTCTACATGACGACAGAGGGAATTTTCGGCATCCCGCTGGCAGTGTCTGCCTCATACGTTTTGATTTTCGTCATGTTCGGCGCGTTCATGGAGCGGACCGGCACCGGGCAGCTCTTTATGGACTTCGCCATGAGCCTGACTGGCCACACGGCCGGTGGGCCCGGCAAAGTTTCCGTCTTCTCGTCGAGCCTGTTCGGAACGATCTCAGGCTCGGCGGTGGCCAACGTCATGGTTGACGGGCCGATTGCGATCCCACTGATGAAGCGTACCGGGTTCCGACCGCCCTTTGCCGCCGGAGTCGAGGCAGTGGCGTCCACCGGCGGGCAGATCATGCCTCCGATCATGGGTGCGGCCGCCTTCGTCATGGCCGAGTTCCTGCAGGTTGGCTACGGCCAGGTCATCATCTGGGCGTTCATTCCGGCGCTTCTCTACTATCTCGCCTGCTTCTCGGCGGTGCATTTCGAGGCCAAGCGCCACGGCATAATGGGTCTGCCGCGCTCCGAGCTGCCGTCGCTCCCGCGCGTGATGGCGGAACGCGGGCACCTGTTCATACCCGTGCTGACGATCTTGGCCGTCATGTACTCGGGCTACAGCGCGCCACTCGCAGCGCTGGCCGGTACACTTGCCTGCTTCCCAGTCGCATTCCTTCGAGCATCGACGCGCGGCAACGTGCGTCTCGGGATCATCATCGAAGCGATGATCGAGGGCTCCCGCAATGCTGTCGGCATCGCGCTGGCCTGCGCCACGGCCGGCATCATCATTGGCGTGGTGACACTGACTGGCTTGGGCATCGTCTTCACGCAGGTCGTCGTCGGCCTCGCGCAGGAAACGCTACTTCTTGCGTTGGTGCTGACGATGATCGCAGGGATCGTTCTCGGCATGGGGATGCCGACGACGCCAGCCTACATCATCATGACCTCGCTGCTGGTGCCGGCGATCATCAAGCTCGGTGTGATCGAGCCGGCTGCCCATATGTTCGCTTTCTATTTCGCAATTCTGTCAGCGATCACGCCGCCCGTCGCGCTGGCGGTGTTCGCTGCCGCTGGCCTCGCAAAATCAGAGCTTTGGGCCAGCGGATTAGCCGCAGTGAAAATCGGCGCCGCCGGCTTCATCGTGCCATTCATGTTCGTTTACGAGCCGGCTTTGCTGATGATCGGCGACTGGCCGACCATCCTCTGGTCGACGGTGACGGCGTCGATCGGGTGCGTTCTGCTCGCCGCGGGTCTGCACGGCTACTTGCTCGATCGGGCGAGTCTCTGGCAGAGAGCGTTCCTGGTTGTGGGGGCGTTCTGCCTCGTAGAGCCAGGTCTGGAAACGGACATTGCCGGTGCCCTGCTCACTGGTGCCGTCTTCGTTGCGCAGCTTCTGGGCCGCCGGCGCGATCGTGCCGTTGTTGCAGCGGCTGGGAAATAAGCGGGCCGCTATGGCGCGCTTCATGAAGGGGGTTCCATGACCAAGGGCCACCGCAAGACGCCTGAGCAGCTGAGATCATACCGCTGGTTGGGCGTTCAGGATTTGCGCTCGTTCGGCCATCGCTCACGCCTGCGCCAGATGGGCTACGACTCGGTCGACTGGGCCGGCCGGCCTGTCATCGGCATCGTCAATACGTGGAGCGACATCAATCAGTGCCACGCGCACTTGCGCGCGCGGGCGGAGGACGTCAAGCGCGGTGTGCTGCAAGCCGGCGGCTTTCCGATCGAGCTGCCGGCGATCTCGCTGTCCGAGCCGTTCGTCAAGCCGACGACGATGCTCTATCGCAACTTCCTCGCCATGGAGACGGAGGAGCTGCTGCGATCGCATCCGATCGACGGCGCCGTCCTGCTCGGCGGTTGCGACAAGACGACTCCGGGGCTGCTCATGGGGGCGATCTCCATGGGCATACCGGCGATCTTCGTGCCTGCCGGCCCGATGTTGCGTGGCCACTGGCGGGGGAAGACGCTCGGGTCCGGCTCCGACGTGTGGAAGTACTGGGACGAGAAGCGCGCAGGCAGGATTTCGGAGGCCGACTGGGCCGAGATGGAGAACGGCATTGCCCGTTCGTTCGGCACCTGCATGACGATGGGCACGGCGGCGACGATGATGTCGATCGCCGAGGCGATGGGGATGACGCTACCGGGAGCCTCTGCCATACCCGCGGCGGATTCCGGTCATCCGAGGATGGCTGCGGCCGCCGGCCGACGCATCGTCGAGATGGTCTGGGAGGACCTCACGCCTTCGGCGGTCCTCTCCGCCGCCTCCTTCGATAATGCCATCAAGGTTCACATGGCCCTCGGTGGCTCGACCAACGCCATCATCCACGTGATCGCCATGGCGCGCCGTGCCGGCATCGCGCTGTCGCTGGAACGCTTCGACCAGCTCTCGCGCGAGGTGCCCGTGATCGCCAATATCCGGCCGTCCGGTGATTACCTGATGGAGGATTTCTTCTACGCCGGTGGCCTGCCGGCACTCATGAAGGTGCTCGGCGACCGGCTCGACGGCAGCGCGATGACGGTTTCGGGCAAGACACTCGGCGAAACCATCGCGAGCGCGTCCGTCTACAACGACGACGTGATACGACCGATCGAGAATGCCATCTACGCGGAAGGGGCGACGGCGGTGCTGAAGGGCAATTTGGCGCCGCGTGGCGCCGTGATGAAGCCCGCCGCTGCCGAGCCACGGCTCAGAATGCACCGGGGGCCGGCGCTCGTGTTCCGCGACTACAATCATATGGCGGCCGAGGTCGAGCGCGAGGACCTGGAGGTCACGCCCGACCACGTTCTCGTGCTGCAGAATGCGGGCCCGAAAGGCGGGCCGGGCATGCCCGAATGGGGCATGCTGCCGATCCCGCGCAAGCTCGTGAAAGCGGGTGTGCGGGATATGCTGCGCATTTCCGACGCGCGCATGTCCGGCACCAGCTACGGCGCCTGCATCCTCCACGTCGCGCCTGAAAGCTTTGTTGGCGGACCGTTGGCGCTGGTCAAAACGGGCGACCACATCGAGGTCGATGTTTCCCGGCGCCTCATTCATCTGCACGTCTCGGAGGAGGAGCTCGCCCGCCGCCGCGCCGAATGGAAGCCTCTGCCGCCGCGCTACGAGCGGGGTTACGGCGCCATGTTCCAGCAGCACATCGGCCAGGCCGACGAAGGCTGCGATTTCGATTTCCTCGAAGGCGGTGCGCCCGTTCCGGAGCCGGAAATCCACTGAGCCGGCTCATTCAGCCGATTTCGCTCAGAGATTTGCGGAAGCGCGCGAGCGAAAAGACGAAGAGAGCAGCGCCGATCGCGATCAGCGCGATGAATTGCGGGTAGACGACCGAAAAGCCGGCCCCGCGATACAGGATCGCCTGCGCCAGCATCACGAAATGTGTTGTCGGCGCCGCAAGCATGATCTGCTGCACGACGGCCGGCATGCTTTCGCGCGGGGTCATGCCGCCGGACAGCATCTCCAGCGGCAACAGGACAAGGATCATCAGAAGTCCGAGCTGCGGCATGGAACGAGCCGCAGTACCGAGAAAGATGCCCAGTGACGTCGTCGCGAAGAGGTGTGCCGCGGCACCGGCCAGGAATAGCAGAACCGACCCTTCGATCGGCACGGCGAGCAGGCCCTGGACGATGAACCCCAGGGACAGCGCGCAGGCGAGCCAGACGACGAGACCCATCGACCAGATCTTGGCCAGCATGATCTCCACCGGAGTGACCGGCATGACGAGCAGATGCTCGATCGTGCCGTGCTCGCGCTCGCGGATGAGAGCGGCTCCGGTCAGGATGATGGATAGCATGGTGACATTGTTGATGACCTCGATGATGCTGCCGAACCAGCTCCGATCGAGCGTCGGATTGAAACGCATCCGCGGCACCAGCTCGACTGGCGGGGTCGATCCTGACTGATGTCGTCCGACGAATGCAGCCGCTTCCCGGTCCACGATGGCCTGAATGTAACCGCTGCCCGTGAAGGCCTGGCTCATGCGCGTCGCATCGACATTGAGCTGAACCGCAGGATTGCGGCCTGCCAGAACATCGCGATGAAAGCCGGAAGGAATATAAAGTGCAAAGGTGTCGAGCCCCGCGTCCATGCGCGCATCCATCTGCTCCCGGGTAATCATCTGCGGGGGCAGAAAGTAGGGCGGGTAGAACGCCGAGACGATGCGCTCGGAAAGCGGTGAGCGGTCCTCGTCGACAATGGCGATCGCCGCGCGGTTGAGCGTTTCCGGTAGGGCGGTCGCACCAACATAAACAGAAAATGTGAAGGCGAATGCGATCAGAATAAGCATCAAGCGATCGCGCGCGAGGCTCCGCAGCTCCTTGATGCCGAGATTGAAGACATTCGATGTGCGCACCGCTCAAGTCTCCTGCTTTTTCAGCAGAGCCGCGGCCAGGCCGATCAGCACGGGAACGGCGATCAACAGCGGAATGAAGGACATCTGCAAGTCGGAGAACGCCAGCTGCTTCGAAAAGGTGCCGCGGGAGATCGCCAGGTAATGCGTCGTCGGAAAAATATGTCCGATGAACGCGCCGGCACCCTCCAGCGATGAAACCGGATCGATCATCCCGGAGAATTGCGTCGCGGGTAGCATTGTCAGAATGGCAGTGCCAAAAATGGCGGCGATCTGACTGCGCATGAACGTCGATATGAGCAGGCCGATGCTTGTCGAGGCGAGGATGTAAACGAGCGTCGCTGCCGCGAGCGTCACAAAGCTGCCTGTCAGCGGCACGCCGAATGCCGTGACCGCCAAAAAAACGAGCAGCAGGAAATTGAGCATCGCCAGTACGACGTAGGGAAACTGCTTGCCGAGCAGGAATTCGAGGCGAGTGGTGGGGGTGACGAAGAAATTGACGATGGAGCCGAGCTCCTTTTCCCGCACGATGCTGAGGGCCGCGAGCATCGCCGGAATCATGAGCAGCAGCAGCGGTATGACCGCCGGAACCATCGCGACCAGGCTTTCCAGGTTCGGGTTATAGCGGAAGCGCGTCTCGACCATTGCGAGCCCGGCCGAGGGTACTCTCTGCATGCGCGCGGCCTGCTGCGCGAGCCAATGTGCGTGCATGCCCTGGACATAGCCCCTGACCGTCTCGGCCCGCTGTGGCATCGACCCGTCGATCCATGCGCCGATTTGGACCGGGCGGCCCCGCAGCATGTCGCTCGAAAAATCCGGGGGAATTTCGATGGCAAGGCTCAGCTCGCCCGTTCGCATGCGCCGATCGAGTTCGGCGTAGCTGGAAATGGGTGGCCGCTCGACGAAATAGCGGGAGCCCGAAATGGCCAGAGCGTAATCGCGGCTGAAGCTGGTCTGGTCGCGGTCGAGGACCGCAAAGGTCAGGTCCTCGACATCCATGCTGATGCCGTATCCCATGATGAACATCAGGATCACGCTTCCGACCAGGGCCAGCGTGGCGCGGATCGGGTCGCGCCTCAGCTCCAGGGCCTCGCGACGTGAATAGCTGAGCATACGCCGCAAATTGAAAATACGGCCATCTCCGGATTGCTTCTGATGCGCGATGGCAGGGGGGACCGATGGCAGGTCGGCTGCGGCCGGTTCGCCCTCGACGGCATCCTCAAGATATGAAATGAAAGCCTCTTCCAGAGATTGCACCCCGCGCTTTTCAACCAGGTCGGCCGGTTTGCCGCTGACCAGGACACGGCCGGCATGCATCAGGGAAATTCGATCACAACGCGCAGCCTCGTTCATGAAGTGGGTCGAAATGAAGATCGTGACCCCGTCATCCCGGGCGAGCCGGATGAGGATTCGCCAGAACGCATCGCGAGCAATGGGATCGACACCGGAGGTGGGCTCGTCGAGAATGAGCATTTCCGGCGCGTGAATCATTGCGACCGCGAGCGAAAGCCGCTGCCGCTGCCCGAGAGGCAGGGAATCCGGCAGCTCATCCAGAATCTCCTCGAGCTCGAAGCGGCGCGCCATCTCGGCAACCCGCCCCTGGATCGCATCGGCGGGAAGATTGAAGAGACGGGCATGCAACTCGAGATTCTGGCGAACGGTAAGCTCTCTGTAGAGCGAGAAATGCTGGGACATGTAGCCGACGCGGCGGCGGGTTTCGAGGTCGTCCGGCTCAACCTCATGGCCAAACAACCAAGCCTGCCCTTCGGTGGCCGGGAGCAATCCGGTCAGCATCTTCATCGTCGTGGTCTTGCCGCAGCCATTCGAGCCGAGGAAGCCGAATATTTCGCCGCGCATGATCCGGAAGCTCACGTGATCGACGGCCGTGAAGGTTCCGAAGCGCTTCGTGAGGCCATGCGCCTCGATGGCGACTTCATCGTCCAGTTCCGCTGGACGTGGACGAATTTCGACCGGCTGGTAGCCTTCCCGTTTTTCTTCCGGCAACAGCGCGATGAAAGCGGATTCCAGTGAGCGGGTGCCGGTTCCTGCGAGAATGTCACGCGGCGTTCCCGCCGCGAGCACCCGGCCGGCATCCATCGCTATGAGCCAGTCGAAGCTGGCAGCCTCCTCCATGTAGGCCGTCGCCACCACAAGGCTCATTCCCGGCCGCCCGGCGCGAATTCGATCGATCAGCTCCCAGAATTGCCGCCGGGATAGCGGGTCGACACCGGTCGTCGGCTCGTCGAGAATGAGAAGATCCGGATCGTGGATGAGCGCGCAGCAGAGGCCGAGCTTCTGCTTCATGCCGCCGGAGAGCTTGCCGGCGGGCCGATCCGCAAACGGAGCAAGGCCCGTGCCTTCCAGTAGATCGTGGATCCGGCGCATGCGCTCGGCAGCACTTTGGCCGAAAAGACGGCCGAAGAAGTCGATGTTCTCGAAAACCGACAGCGTCTGATAGAGGTTCTTGCCCAGCCCTTGTGGCATGTACGCGATGCGCGGCCCGACCGCCTCGCGTTCTTTCGCCGATGCCATGTCGGCGCCCAAGACCTCGACCGAGCCTTGCTGAATGGCCCGGGCACCGGATACGAGCGAGAGCAGGCTCGATTTGCCGACCCCGTCCGGCCCGATCAGCCCGACGACACGGCCGGCAGGAATCTCGATGCTGACATCGTCCAGGGCAACCGACTTCCCATACCGCAGGCTGACTGCACGCAAGCGCGCAACCACGGCTTCATCTGCGCTAGTGGAGGCGGACCGGTCGAAGTTCATTGCGGAAGACGGACCTGCAGGTGAGGCGGCCATTCCACTCGCTGATCGAGCTTCACGTATGCCATTCCCGGCAGGCCGGTTTTGACCTGCTCGAGGTGTTTTCTGAGAAGCTCCGGGTCGATGTGGGCCCGCAGACGGAACATCAGCTTCTGCCGTTCCTCCTTGGTCTCGACCTCCTTCGGCGTGAATTGTGCGACATCGGATACGAAAGAAATGCGCGCAGGAATGACATAGTGAGGCGCAGCATCGACGATGATCCGGGCCTCCGCGCCCAAGGCCACTCGCCCGGCCTGCTCGGTCGGCAGAAAGAACGTCATGTAGACGTCCGTCAGGTCGACGAGATTGAGGACGCGGCCACCGGCCTGAACCACTTCGCCTGCGCGCGCGACCAGAAATTGCACGCGTCCATCGCGCGGGGACCGCAGAACGCTGTCGTCGATATCGGCTTGAATTCGCTCGATCGTAGCGCTTGCCGCGTCGACCTGGGTCTCGGCCTGAAGCACCTGTGCTCGCGCAGTGTTCAGGGCGGCTTCCGCTGACGTCACTTGCGCCTTGGCCGCGCTGACGGCTGCCTTCGCGCTCTCGAACGCCGCGAGATCATCGTCGTACCGTTGCTGTGTCGCCCAACCTTGCTTGACCAGCTCTTGGGCTCGCGCAAGGCGATGCTGGGCAGCATTCAGCTCGGCCTCCCGCTGGGAGACCACGGCTTCTGCGGTGGCCTTCTCCGATTCGCGCTGGGCAACCTGACTGCGCGCCGCCCGGACATTCACGCGCGCTTGTTCGAGAAGTGCCTTGGCTTCCCTGAGCTGCGCTTCGAGCACGGCCGTGTCCATTCGGACGAGCTCCTGTCCCGCTTTGACGAACTCGCCTTCTCTCACTTTGATTTCGGCGATCCGGCCGGGCTGCTTGGCAGCGATGTCGATCTCGGTGGCCTCGATGCGGCCGTTGCTCCCCGCAATGCCGGCCGGCAACCCCTGTGGTTGGAGAGCCTTCCAGGCGTAGAAGCCCGCCCCGACAATGGCCAAGGCGATGATCGATACCAGGATCCCGATCTGGGTTCGGCTCCATTCAGCGCGGGAAGCCTTGGCCATGAACATCAAGCCCTGTTCTTCAAAACCAGGTAACCTCTTCGCAGGACGAAAAGGGAGCGCTTGGGCGGTATCCGAGTCGAGATCCGCCGGGAGGTTGAGCAGAAGTTGAGCGGCTCCCTTTCAGATAGCTATCCCTCGCACCTCGGCATTGATCGCGATCATAGCAGCCCGGCGAAGCAGCGGATCCTGCAGGCCAGATTAACACTATTCCTGCGCACAGCCCTGATAACGCATCACGGAGCAGGCGCGTTCTCCCCTCGGCCCGATGAACCGGGTAGCCTGCGAAAGAACCGGAAACGGAATACCTTCTGTGATTTACCTCATGGGCCTTCATTCAGCCGACCGAAAGCGGCCTCCATTTCACGGCGCGCCTTGACTGCGGCGTCATCGGGATCGATGGCCACATCGTCCCACCTGAGCGGCTGCCCTTCAGGGATATCGCGCTTGAGCTTCACATTGTGGGCGAGGCCGAGGGGGAGATATCCTTCCTTGAGCGAGATCGAAGCTGGCGTCTGCTTTCCCCAGACGCAGAAACCGCCCTCGCCATCGAGAATTTCGCCCGCGGTAAGGTTCCGCTTTGCCGTTGCAACCACGTCGGAGTTGAAGCAGATCGGTGCGCCGGTCGGCTCCTTTCTCAGCACCGCCGAGGCGATCGAAATGCCAAGCTCCAGCCCGATCATGTGGATCGGCCGATAGAGAGCGGCGTAGCGGCCCGACTTGTCCGGCAGCAGATTGTATTCCTTGAAGCAGCGGCGGCTGTAGTCATTGTCCTCGGCGGCTTCGAAAACGACGTAGGTGCCCATGGCGAGGTTGTGCGGCACGTCGGAGCCGTCGCGATAAACCATCGACGTGACCTCGGTGACGCCGGCTTTTTCGAGAACTCCGCCCTCGCTCCGGGGCTTGCAGATGTCCGCGTGCTCGAAACGAGTCGCCGGCGGAAAGCTCAATCCGTCAGTTTGCGACTCCAGCCCCGTCGCATTGCAAATCGCGCTCATCTCGATGCCGGATTTGGTGCCATCGAGGAAGCTGTTGAACATCTTCAGGTTGATGCTCTTTGGATCATCGATCTTCAGATATTTCTGAAGCTCTCCCCAGACCGTCTCCGGCGTGAGCTTGTGATAGCTCGGCAGATAACGCGTGCCTTTGCCCGCGGCCACCACCCTGAACCCGCAGGCGCGCGCCCAGTCGACCTGCTCGCAAACGAGTGCCGGCTGATCACCCCACGCGAGGCTGTAGACCACGCCCGCCTGCCGCGCCTTCCTGGCAAGCAGCGGACCAGCCACGACATCGGCCTCGACGTTGACCATGATGATGTGCTTGCCGTTCTCGATGGCGAGTTGGCACAGGCGGATGCCAGTTTTGGGATCGCCAGTCGCTTCGACGACGACGTCGATGGCCGGATGCCGGATCATCGCCTCGGCGTCGTCTGTCAGGAACGTCTTGCCCGTTTTCAGAGCCTCATCGAGCGATCCTGCTTCGTACTGCTCCTCCGGCCAGGATGCCATTTTGAGCTGCGAGCGCGCGCGCGGAATGTTGAGGTCCGCCACGGCGGCCACGTGCATGCCGGTCGTGGTTCGCGCCTGTGCCAGGAACATGGTGCCGAACTTGCCGGCTCCCACCTGGCCGATGCGGATGGGTCGGCCAGCCGCGGCACGTTCCTTCAGCATGAATGACAGGTTCACGGTGGCATTTCCTTCCTTGGTCGAGGCTGATCTTTCCTGCCGAATGCAGCACAGCGACCAAGCGAGAGCAAGCGCGCGGCGCAGAGCACTGCAACTCCATTGAGGGGCGCTGGTCAGGAAATCGCCCGGAGGTAGACGAGGAGCTTTTCGAGATCCGAATCCGGAAGGAGTGTCTTGTTTCTTGCTTGTGTCTTTTTCCAGATCGGCATGGCCTTGGCCAAAAGCTTCCGGCCAGCCGGCGTCAGCTTCAGCCGGCGGCTGCGGCGGTCATGGTCGTCGACCTGCACTTCGACCAGCCCACGCCGTTCCAGCGGCTTGAGATTGGCCGTCACCGTTGTGCGGTCCATAGCGAGGACAGCAGAGACTTGGCCCATCGTTGGCGGCTCGGGCCGGTTGAGCGACATCAACAAGGAGAACTGTCCGTTCGTCAGCGCCAGGGGCCGCAGCGCCTCGTCATACCGGCGAGCAACCGCCCGTGCCGCCCGCTGCACGTGAAGGCAGAGGCAGGTATCACGCACCACGGGCGTGATTTCGAAAGGAAGCTCATTTGGCTTTGACATGGCTCTATAGTGTTGATATCAACCCTTTCTGTCCAGACCCTCCGCCATCCCAGTGACAATAAGTCGTGATGAGCAGTTCGAGCCGGGTGGGGAGCACAACGGAAGGAATTCGCATGGCGAAGAAAGTCCTTGTACTCGTCGGCACGAAAAAAGGTGCATTTCTCCTGGAGAGTGACTCCCGCCGCAATTCCTGGGAGCTGAGCGGCCCATTCTGCGAAACCTGGCCGATCAATCACGTCATCGGCGATCCTCGAACGGGCACGATTTATGCGACCGGTGGCAACGAGTGGTTCGGACCGGCCGTGTGGAAGTCGACCGACCTTGGCAAGAGCTGGACGCACTCCAGCCGGGGGCTTGCCTATCCGGAAGGCGAGCAACCGATCAAGGCCGGATGGAGCCTTGCTCTCGGTTCCGGCGGACGGGTTTACGCCGGCGTCGAGCCCGCTGGGCTGTTCTACAGCGAGGATGAAGGGCAAACGTGGAGCCATGTATCCGGCCTTCGCGATCACCCGTCTCGGCCTGAATGGCAGCCGGGGGGAGGGGGCCTCATCCTGCACTCGATCGTTCTTCACCCGAATGATCCCGATCAACTCTGGATCGCCATTTCGTCAGCCGGCGTTTTTCATACGGCTGATGGTGGAAAAAGCTGGGAGCCGCGAAACCGCGGCACGCGGGCTGACTACCTGCCGGAAGACCAGAGGTATCCGGAATTCGGCCAGTGCGTGCACTGCCTGGCGATGTCGCCAGGGATGCCGGACCGACTCTATCAGCAGAATCACTGCGGAATGTACCGCAGCGACGACGGCGGCAGGAACTGGGTGAGCATTGAAGAGGGCTTGCCATCGACGTTCGGCTTTCCCGCCGCGGTGCATCCCCGCGACCCGGATACGCTCTATTTGCTTCCCCTCAACGGCGACATCGCCGGGCGTTTCGTTCCCGATGGGAAAACGGCCGTTTGGCGGACGCGCGATGCGGGTAGAACATGGCAGGATCTGCGCGAAGGCTTGCCGCAAAAGAATGCCTTTTTGGGTGTGCTGCGTCAGGCCATGGCGACCGATCCTGCTGAGCCGGCAGGCGTTTATTTCGGCACGAGCTCAGGCGCGCTTTTCGCCAGCGCGGATGAGGGCGAAAGCTGGAATTGCATCGCGCTCCATCTGCCGACGATCACCTCGGTCGAGACGATGGTCATCGACAGCTGAACGAGCTTTGGAGCTTTGCCAATGACGCCGAATGCGTCCGCGGTCTTGCAGCCGACGGTCACAGTGATCCTTGCGCCCGCGCTATTGCGGCTGTTTCCGGAGGCAGCGCGTCGCGTCGATGTCGAGGCTTCGACCGTCGGCGAGGTGATGGATGCACTCGATGATCGCTGGCCGGGAATGCGCGACCGCCTCTGCGACTCGACGCCCGCCGTTCGCCGCCACATCAACGTCTTCGTGAATGGCGAGCGCGCCTCTCTCGACACGCACCTGGAATCGGGAGCCCAGGTCTGGGTGCTGACGGCGATTTCGGGCGGCTAGTTTTCTAGGGCAGCAAAGCAGGCAGGGAAAGAATGGAATCGGCAAAACCGCAGAAAGAGCACGAGTGGCTGCAGCAGCTCGTTGGTGACTGGCGCTTCGAGGCCCCGTCGAAAGATCCCGACTGCAATCATACCGGAACAGAAACCGTTCGATCCATCGGCGGACTCTGGATTCAGGCGGAGGGTCGCAGCCAAATGCCCGACGGGCAACCATCGGTGATGATGCTGACCCTTGGATACGATCCGCAAAAGGAAAAATTCGTCGGCACCTGGCTCGGCTCGATGATGACCTACCTGTGGGTTTACGAAGGATCCCTCGACCCGACCGGCAAAATTCTGAGCCTGGATACCGAGGGCCCGAGTTGCACCGAAGAAGGCAAAATGGCGAAATATCGGGAGGTGATCGAAATCAAAGACCCGGATCACAGGGTCTTCACTTCGTCCGTTTCGGGCGCCGATGGAAAGTGGCAGACCATCATGACCGCAAAGTACACGAGAGTGAAATAGCCCAAGCAGGTCTGCCCGCCGGCAGAACATGAATTGGGGGCGGCCGACACGTCGACGCCCCGGCCGAAATGGCTGCGGCTGCGCTTTCCAGCTATTCGGCCGGTTGGGGGTGATCGGCCAGCTCCTCCTCGTGCTTTATCAGGCTGTAATCGCGGCCGATGAGCATGTAGACCACAGGCACCACGAAAAGCGTCAAAATCGTACCCAGTGTCATGCCTCCGGCAATGACCCAGCCGATCTGCTGCCGGCTCTCGGCCCCTGCGCCGGTGGCAAGGGCCAGCGGCACCGCCCCCAGCACCATGGCGCCGGTTGTCATCAGAATGGGCCGCAGGCGCAGGGCGGCGGCATTGAGCACGGCGGTGCGCTTATCCCTGCCCGCCTCCTGCTGCTGGTTGGCGAAATCGACGATCAGAATGCCGTGCTTGGTAATCAGCCCGATCAGCGTCACGAGCCCGATCTGCGAGTACACGTTCAGCGTCCCGCCAGTAAGGTGAAGGGCCGCCAGCGCGCCGGTCATGGAGAGTGGCACGGTCACCATGATGATGAGCGGCGACCGGAAGCTTTCGAATTGAGCTGACAGCACGAGATAGATGAAGCCGAGCGCCAGCAAAAACACGAACGCAAGGCTCTGCCCCGCGGAGCGGAACTCGCGGCTCTGGCCGTTCAAGTCCGTCTGGACATGGGAGGGGAGGACTTCGCGCGCCGTGTTCTCCAAAAATTCAAGTCCTTCACCCAGCGAGTAGCCGGGCGCCAGATTCGCCTGGATCGTCACCGAGCGCAGCTGATTGAAGCGCTTGAGCTCCTTGGGGGCGACCGTTTCGCTGACGGTCACGATGTTCGACAGCTGCACCATCTCACCATTCGCACCCCGGACGAAGATGGTCGACAGGGTTTCCGGTGAGCTGCGGTCCTCGGCGGCGAGCTGGACGATGACGTCGTACTGCTCGCCATTCTGCTCGAAACGGGTAACCTGCCGGCCCCCGAGCAACGTCTCCAGCGTGCGCCCAACCACGGCCACGTCCAAACCGAGGTCGGCGATCTTGGCCCGGTCCACGTCGATGCGCAGCTCGGGCGAGTTGAGCTTGAGGTCGGTATCGACACCCTCCAGGCCCGGGTAGGAGCGGATACGCTCCAGCATCTTCTCCGCATATTCATCCAGCTGCTCATAGGTGCCGGATGTCTGGATAACAAACTCGATGGGCCGGGAGCCGCCGCGCTGCCCAAGAGAAGCCGGATTCTGAGCGAAGGCCAGCACCCCAGGGATCCTTCGGACCTTGGGACCGATCTCGGCCGCCAGTTCCTGCTGCTTGCGATCCCGCGCCGACCAATCGGTCAGCCGGCCGATGACGATGAAATTGGTAACCTGCTGATAGAGGCCGTCGATGGTCAGGCGAGAGCGCACCTCCGGCAATTCGGCCAAGATGGCGTCGGCCTGCTCGCTGTAGCGCTTGTTATAGGCCAGCGTCGAACCCTCCGGCCCAGACCCGCGGATCAGTAGAACACCCCTGTCTTCAGTCGGCGACAGCTCTGATTTGAGGCTGACGAACAGCATGCCGGCGGCGCCCGCAGTGAGAATGGCGAGAGCCACCACCAGCCAGCGCACGGAGAGGGCGAACTCCAGCGAGCGGCGGTAGCCCGACTCGAGCCGCTTCAGCACATCCTCGATGAAAGTGAACAGGCGCCCCGGTGATGCATTGTGGCGAAGGAGCTTCGAGCACAGCATCGGCGTCAGCGTCAGTGCGACGAAGCCGGAGACCAGAACGGCGCCGGCGAGCGCCAGGGCAAATTCCATGAAGAGCCGCCCCGTGCGGCCCGTGGCGAATGCGATAGGCGCATATACGGCGGTGAGCGTCAGCGTCATCGCGAGGACGGCGAAGCCGATTTCGCGCGTTCCTTTGATGGCGGCCTGCATGGGGCGCAGGCCACTTTCGACGTGCCTTGATATGTTTTCGAGCACCACGATGGCGTCATCTACGACCAAGCCGATCGCCAGCACCATCGCGAGCAGTGTGAGTGTGTTGATACTGAACCCGAATGCCAGGATGAGCGTGAACGTCGCCACGAGCGAGATCGGGATCGTGACGATCGGGATGACCGAGGCGCGCACCGATCTCAGGAAGAAAAAGATGACCACCACCACCAGGACGATGGCTTCCATGATGGTGGTGAAAACCGCCTTGATGGACTCGTTGATGAAGACGGCGTCGTCGTTGCCGATGTCGGCCTTGAGGCCATTCGGCATGGACTCGTTCAAAGCCGGCAGGATGCCCCGGACGGCCTTCGAGACATCGAGCGGATTGGCCACGGCCTGCTTGATGATCCCCACGGTGACGGCCGGCTGGCCATTGTACCGGCTGTCGCGGCGTTCATCCTCCGCACCCAGCTCGACCCGGGCGACATCGCCAAGCTTGACCTGATAGCCATCGGCCCGCTTGACCACGATCTGTCGAAACTGCTCCGGAGTGGTCAATCCCGTTCGCGAAAGGACGCTGAACTCCCGCTCGCGGCTCTCGATGCGTCCCGATGGGATCTCCACGTTCTGATTGCGCAGAGCATCTTCGATGTCCTGAACGGTCAGTGCGTAGGCCGCCAACCGCTCGCGGTCCACCCAGATCCGCATGGCATAGCGGCGCTCGCCGTAAATCATCACGTCGGCGACGCCGGTGAGGTTTTTCAGCCGGTCGACCACGTATCTGTCGACGTAGTCCGTGATCTCCAGCGCCGACATCTGATCGCTGGTGAACACGATGTACATGACGGCTTGGGCATCCGCCTCGACCTTGCGGATGATCGGCTCGTCGATCTCGTCGGGCAGGCGGCCGCGGACACGGCTCACGCGATCACGGACGTCGTTCGCCGCTTCGTCGGGGTTGACGTCCTGCCGGAAGCGAACGGTGATGCGGCTCGTTTCGGATCGGCTGGTCGACTCCAGGACGTCGATGCCTGCGATTCCGGCAATCGAGCCTTCGAGCACCTGGGTGACCTGGGTCTCGACGATGTTCGGCGACGCACCGGGGTAGGTGGTCGTGACGGAAACCGTCGGCTCGTCCACGTTCGGGTATTCGCGGACGGTCAGTCGGGAGTAGGAAACGAGACCGAGCAGGACCAGAACGAGGCTCAGGACCGTCGAGAAGACGGGCCTGCGAATGCAGACCTCGACGGGATTCATCAGCTCTTCTCCAGCTGGCGCGTGGTCTGCGACTGGACGACCTCGACCTCCACACCGTTGCGCAGCTTGAGCTGTCCGGCAACGACGACTGTGGAATCAGCATCCAATCCGGAGAGGATCTGAACCCTGCCGTCCCCGCGCTTGCCAAGTGTCACCCTGGTTTCGATCGCCTTGCCGTTCTCGATGACGTAGACGAACGTTTCACCGCCGCGCGGAACGATGGCGCTTTCCGGCACCAAGACTACTTCGCGTGTCTCCCGGCCTTTGACCGTAACGCGTGCGAACAGCCCCGGCCGCAGCAACAGGTCGGGGTTCTTCATGCGCGCTCTGACGTGCAGTGCGCGGCCATTCACATCGAGCATGGGGCTGATGGCATAGATCTCGGCTGGGAACGTCCGATTCGGGACGGCATCGACCTCCACCAGAACACGCTGTCCGGTCGTGATCTGCGTGAGGGCCGCTTCCGGCAGCTTGAAGTCCAGCTTCAGGACGTCGATCTTTTCCAGATTGACGATCGGGGTGCCGATGCTGACGTAGGCTCCGACGGAGGCATTCCTGAGACCGATGATACCGTCGAACGGTGCCCGGATGGTGTGCTTGTCCAGCTTGACGGTTGCGAGCTCGAGAGCGGCGCGGGCCGTCTCGAAGGCGGCATCGGCCTCGTCGTGTGCTTTTTCCGTCGTGTATCCGCTCTTGGAGAGCTTGCGCGCACGTTCACGGTTGGCACGCGCCAGCTCGAATCGGGCCTTGGCATCCACGAGCTCGGCCTGGGCAAGTGAATCATCGAGTTTGATGAGCGGATCGCCTGCGGAGACCGGCTGGCCTTCCTTGAACTCGAAGCTGGCGATCCGGCCGGCGATTTCTGATGCAACCTGGACGGATTCGTCGGACATCAGTGTGCCGACGGAGCGCAGATCTTCCTGGTAGACGGCCGAAATCGCGGGTGCGACCTCGACGGAAACGGCGTGGGCCTGCTGAGCTGGCTTGGGGCTCTTCTCGGCGTGCAGTTTCGCCCGCCAGCCGGGCACCAGCAAAACAGCCCCGCCGGCGGCTATGACCAGCGCCAGGATGGCCAGCAGCAGCTTACGCATCTACGTCGTCCTCACCCTTCGACGGCGTCTTCTGTTTATCGTTGCCCCCGGTCCGGAGCACGCGCTCATGCGAAACGAATGGACCGCCCGGAACCCGTCGCGACAGTATACGTTCAATGCGGCCCATCACAGGCCGAAGTTCTTGCCCGGCCGCACTTATCCCTCGGATTGAGTGACGAGCCGCTGAGCCGTCAGGTCATAATGCCGCAACTGTAGTTATTTTAGCACGGCCGTTTTGTGCTGGCGACAGCGGCAGTTCGGGCCGTCGCCTCGAGCCGGGACTGACCGGACTGGCACGAGGGGCAGCACTATTCGTGCTTGAAAAGGACGAATTTTCGGCTTCGATCAGTTGATGAGCTTGTCGATCGTGATCGGCAGGTCGCGGATCCGCTTCCCCGTGGCGTGGTAAATCGCATTGGCGATCGCGGCCGCAGTGCCGACGATGCCCAGCTCTCCGAGACCCTTGGCGCCGAGGGGGGAGACCTCCGGATCGGGTTCATCGACGAAGATCACATCTATGTGACCAACGTCTGCGTGCACAGGCACGTGGTACTCGGCGAGGTTGTGATTCATGATGCGCCCGATCCGATGGTCCGTCAACGTCTCTTCCTCGAGCGCCATGCCTTGCCCCATAACGATGCCGCCGAGGATCTGGCTGCGCGCCGTCTTGGGATTGAGGATGCGGCCGGCGGCAGCCGCGCAGACGATGCGGGTGACGCGAACGACCCCAAGCTCCTCGTCGACCTTCACCTCTGCGAACACCGCCGAATGGGCGTTGCTCGTCTTGTCGCGCCGCCGGTGGGGTTTGTAGGTCTCCTCGGCTGAGATCGAAGCCTGCCCCGATGCCTTCAGGACGTCCTCGTACCTCATCCGGCGCGTCGGGTCGCCTTTGAGCTGGATGGCCCCATCTGCGAACGCGACCTGGTCCAGCGTCGGGGTGCCGAAGGCCGGGTTGTTCATATTGGCCGCGATCTGATGGATCTTGCCCGCCAAGGACCGGCAGGCCAGCTGGACAGCGGCGCCGACGGAGGCAGCCATCCACGAGCCGCCTTCGAGGGGTGACTTCGGCAGATGGGAATCGCCGAGCTTCACGCGAATGCGGTTGGCTGGAAGGCCGAGCGTTTCGCCTGCAACCTGGGCCATGATGGTGTAGGTGCCGGTGCCGATGTCAGATGCCGCGGACGCGATCTCCAGGCTGCCGTCGGCCGAAAGCGTCGCGCGGGCGGCGATCTCCGCCAGCAGGGTTTCCCAGATGCCGCTCGCCATCCCCCAGCCGACGAGCTCCTTTCCCTCCCGCATGGAGCGTGGTGCATGGCTGCGCTTGTCCCAGCCGAACCGCGCCGCGCCTTCCCGGTAGGCCGCCAGCAGCGCCTTGCTGGTATAGGGCGCATTCGTCACGAGATCGAAGTCAGTGAAGTTGGCGATGCGCAGGGGGAGCGGGTCCATGCCGGCCGCGTACGCCAGCTCGTCCATCGCGATCTCGAACAGGTTCATGCCCGTCGCTGCGCCCGGGGCCCGCATGTCGCCCGGTGTCGACGTGTCGAGCGGGACGAGATCATGTCCGAAGGAGGCGTTCTCGCAGCCGTAGATCATGCCGGACCACTTCACGATGCTTTCCGAGTAGTCCTCGTATCGCGAGGTGGCGCTCGTGGCATCGACCGCGATTGCCGACAACTTGCCGTTCTCATCCGCTCCGAGCGACACGCACATGAGGCACTCAGGGCGATGCGTATGCGTGAACATCTGCTGCCGGGTCATGACGACGCGGACCGAGCGCTCGAGCATCTTGGCGGCAAGGACCGCAAGGTTGACCTGCCATTGCGGCCTGAGCCCCGATCCGAAGGCACCCCCGACATACGGGTTGAGCACGCGGACCTTGTCGGCCGGCAGGTCGAACACCTTGGAAAGGTAGGTCTGGACGTTCTGCGAGCCCTGGTTCTTGTCATAAACCGTGATCTTGCCGCCATCCTCCCAGATCGCGGTGGAAGCGTGCATCTCGATCGGATTGTGAACTTCCATCATCAAGCGGTAGTCGCCGTCGATGCGCACCGGGGCGGATTTCAATGCGCCATCGGCATCTCCCCTGTCATCCGGGGGAACGGCGTGAGAGCGTACCTTCTTGGGCGGGTAACGCTCGGACAATCCGGTGTCGAAATCGGTGTTGTGGGGCTCGGCGTCGTAGGTGACGGCTACCAGGCTGGCGCCGTAGCGGGCGATCTCCGGGGTTTCGGCCACGACGAGTGCAATGGGCTGACCGCTGAAGTAGATTTTTTCATCGTAGAGTGGCCGCAGCGGTGAGCCTGGCGGAGAGGCGTCGTCTCGATAGCTTATGTCCTGCCAGGCGACGTGCGGGCGATTGAGGTGCGTGATCACCTCGACGATGCCCGGCACGGCCAGGGCCGCGGACGTGTCGATCGCGGTGATGCGGCCCTTGGCAATGGGGCTGGAGATGGCAAAGCCGTAAAGCAACCCCTCGACGGGATACTCTGCCGCGTACCGCGCCGCGCCCGTCACCTTCGCCACTCCATCGACCCGGTTCAGCGGTTCGCCGATGTGAACGGTAGTCGCCATGGCTCGCCTCCTCAGGCGACGTGCTTGTCGATTTGCGATTGCGGGGTGCCGTTCGCGGCCTGCTCGAGCGCCCGCACGATGGCTCTGCGGGCGAGCGGGATCTTGAAGTCGTTGTCGCCTTGGCCTTTGGCGTCCCGCAGGATGGCATCCGCCACGGCTTGGAAGTGTTGGCGTTCCGGCGATTTGCCAATCAGCAACCGTTCGGCGTCGTTATCGCGCCACGGCTTGTGCGCGACGCCGCCGAGGGCGAGGCGGGCATCGGTAATCCGGCCATTTTCGATGTGCAACGCAGCCGCCACCGAGACCAGCGCAAAGGCGTAGGAGAGCCGGTCGCGGATCTTCAGGTAGGTGTAGTGCTTGTTGAACATCTCGTTGGGCAGATCGACGGCCGTGATCAATTCGCCGGGCCGCAAATTCGTCTCGATATGCGGCGTGTCGCCGGGCAGCCGGTGGAAGTCGGCAAACGGAATCACGCGTTCACCGCCATCGGGCGTGGCGACCCGCACTTCGGCGTTCAGTGCGGCAAGCGCGACGCACATGTCCGACGGATGTGTCGCGATACAATGGTCGCTGGCGCCGAGAATTGCGTGAAGGCGATTGATGCCGCCGATTGCGCCACAGCCGCTGCCCGGCTTTCGCTTATTGCAGGCGGTTGCGGTATCGTAGAAGTAGTAGCACCGCGTACGCTGCATGATATTGCCGCCCGTTGTTGCTGCGTTGCGCAGTTGCGGGCTGGCTCCGGCGAGCAATGCACTGGACAGGAGCGGATAGCGGTCTCTGATCCGAGGATCATGGGCCGCATCGGCGTTGCGGACGAGAGCGCCAAAGCGCAGGCCGCCATCGGGCGTATCCTCGATCCGGTTGAGCGGAAGCTGGTTGATGTCGACAAGCCGCATAGGCCGCTCGACGTCCTCTTTCATCAGGTCGAGGAGGTTGGTGCCGCCGGCGATGAACTTGACCGCGCCTGCCGATGCCTCGCTCACCGCCTCGGAGACGTCACCGGCACGCGTATAGCTGAACGGTCTCACGCGCCGCCTCCTTCCTTCGCCATCACGTCCATCACCGCATCGACGATGTTGGGGTAGGCGCCGCAGCGGCAGATGTTGCCACTCATCAGCTCGCGCACTTCCTCGGGCGTGTGCGCGTGTCCCTCATTGATCAGCCCAACGGCGGAGCAGATCTGGCCCGGTGTGCAGTAACCGCACTGGAAAGCGTCGTGGTCGATGAAGGCCTGCTGCATCGGGTGCAGGGTGCCGTCGCTGGCGAGCCCTTCGATCGTCGTCACCTGCCGCCCATCCTGCATCACGGCGAGCGTCATACAGCTCAGGATACGGCGACCGTCGACGAGAACGGTGCAGGCCCCGCACTGACCGTGGTCGCAGCCTTTCTTGGTGCCGGTGAGATCCAGCCGGTCCCGCAGGAGATCGAGCAACGTGGTCCAGGGCGGTACGTCGAGGTCGTAGAGCGTTCCATTGATTGTGAGACGGAGCGGTACCCTGATCGAGACGTCCCGTTGAGGCTCGAGCTCGGCCCGCGTCCGCTCCTGAGTGGTGGGCTGCAAGGTCGTTCTCCGCTGGCGTTTGGGGTTTCAGGCCCTCAACAGCCGCGGCTCTCGATTGGTTCCACCGGCAACCTTAATCCTGAAACCTGCCGAAGCGGGCGAGATAGGCGATGAGGTCGCTGCGTTCTTGAGCGTTGCGAACCGGAGGAATGCTCATCAGCGTGCCAGGCACCACCGCATCGGGATCGGCGATGAAAGCGTCGAGCGTGGCAGCATCCCACACGAGGCCTGCTGCCGCCTTCTGTTTCATAGCCTGGGAATATTCGAAGCCGGGGACCACGGCTGCCGGCCGGCCAAGGACCTTGTACAGGTTCGGCCCCTGCAAGTTGCCCTCGTCTGGTTCGTCGGAGTGGCAGGCATAGCAGCGCTGGAAAACGCGCTCACCACGGACCGGATCTCCGGGTTCCGCTGCCATTGCGACGGACGGCAGGGCCGATACCGATGTCACGACGATCAGGAGAGCAGCGATTTCGGGGCGCGGCACCGATGATCAGTCCGTCTTGGAAGCATAACGGATGACACGCAGCCGGTCCGTGCCGGATTCCGGAGCCCAGGCTTCGCCCTTGCGCCCAAGCATCTGGCGCACATTGGCATTCGCCCGATTGCTTGGAAAACTCTCGAACTTTTCTGTCTCCGGGTCGAAGCGAACCACGGCGTTACTTGACCATTCCGTCAGCCAGACCTTGTCGTCGGGATCGACCCAGACGGAATAAGTGCGCGGTCTCTCGCCGGGGAGCTTCCACTGTCGCCAGGTATCCGAGGCGGGATCGTAGACGCTGACGTTGCCCGTGTTCCATTCGCTGATCCAGAGTCGCCCCTGCAAATCCGACCAGACGCGCCGGGCACCCTGATTGGGCGTCGGCGGCTCGTAGATGGCGGCCTGGCCGGTCTCCAAGTCGACGTTGGCGAGATAACTGCCGGCCAGCGACACGAACCAGATCTCGCCGCCGGGAGTCGCCGTGATGCCATAGGGTCCGCGCCCGCGTGGGGCATCCCAGACCTTCATCTCGCCCGTCTCGGGGTCGAGCCGGCCATAGATGCCGTTCTGCCCGGTGAACCAGATGCGCCCCTTCCCGTCGAAAGCGGCCGTATTAAGGTTCGTGTAGGGCATTCGTTCCGGCGGCAACGGCCAGATCTTCACGCTGTGTGTCTCAGGATCGACGCGCACGATCGCATTCTGCCCGCCGTCGGTGAACCACGGCGCACCGTCAGGCCCCACGATCACCCCATGAGGTGCCGAATTCTGGCCGAGGGTGATGCGCTCGATTTTGCCCGTTGCCGGGTCGAGCTTTCCGGCGACGCCGGCTTTCTGCCCCGCGTACCAGACAGTTCCATCCGGAGCGACGGCGACGTCGTGGGGCCCGTCCCCCTTGGGCACATCAAAGTATTGTTCCGAGTATTCGGCCCACGCGGGAAGTTGCAGGAAGGTCAGGGCTGCGAGCGCCGCCAGAATGCGAAGCATGACCGGCTCCTTGGGCAAACTCTTGGTGAACCTTAGTCCAACCGAAACTACCCGTCACGGTTGCGCGGCTCACATTTCGGAGAGAGCGCGCGGGGGTCGGATCAGGTTCCGCTGAGCGCCTTCATGCGGTCCAGCGCCTCTCGTGCCAGCTTGCGCGTCAATTCCGCGGCAGGCATTTCGCGGCCGAGGGCGGCCGACTGTCCGGACCAGAGCGACGTAAAGTCTGATGAGCCTTTGGCTTCGGCAGCGGCCCGGATCGGGGCAAGTGCGCCGGCTGCGAGCGGAAAGGCAGGCGCGTCCGGCGAGACCGGGCCGACTTCACGGATGATGCGATTGATCAGGCCCCTTGCCGGCCGGCCGGTAAAGACGTTCGTCAGCACCGTGTCGTCATCGTGGGCCGAGCGCAGTGCTTCCCGATGCATGGCCGACACCTTCGCCTCGGGGCAGAAGAGATAGGCCGTGCCGATCTGAACACCCGCTGCGCCGAGCGCGAACGCGGCGGCTATGCCTCGCCCGTCGGCAATGCCGCCGGCCGCGATCACCGGCACATCGACCGCATCGACGACCTGCGGTACGAGCGCGAGAGTGCCCGCCTGTGAGGCGATGTTGTCCGTCAGGAACATGCCCCGATGTCCGCCCGCCTCGGCGCCCTGGGCGATGATGGCGTCGCAGCCGCGCTCGGCGAGCCATTTCGCTTCCCGGGCGGTGGTCGCCGACGCGATGACCTTCGCGCCCGTCGCCTTCACCCGCTGCAGAAGCTTGTCCTCCGGCAGTCCGAAATGGAAGCTAACGACCTCCGGCCGGAACTCCTCGACGATCTGGCAAGCGGTGTCGTCGAACGGCGCTCTGCTTGCAGTGGGGGTAGGTGCGTTTGGATCGATGCCGAGCTCTGAGTAATAAGGACTAAGCCGCGCCTTCCACCGGGCCTCCCGATCGGCATCCGGCACTGGCTGGGTATGCGTGAAGAAGTTGAGGTTGACCGGCTTGTCGGTCCGTTGCCGGATGACGCTCATCGCGGTGCGGATCTGCTCGGGCGTCGAGAGTGCGCAGGCATAGCAGCCGAGCCCACCTGCTTCCGATACGGCGATGCCGAGCTCCGGCGTGCTGGGGCCAGCCATGGGGGCCAGAAGGATGGGATGCTCAACGCCGAACAGATCGGTGATCCTGCGGTCTGGCCACATGGGTTGCTCCAATCTTCTGCTGGTTTCAGCCGGCGCGGGCTGCGGCCAGCGCCTTCTTCAGCGCTTTCATCTCTTCAAATTTGCGTGTGACATCTCGCAAAACCGCTCCGATCCCGACCATTCGCCCTTCAGCATCGCGGAACGGCAGTATCGAAAACTCGACGGAAATGCGGGTTCCGTTCTTGTGCAATGCGGGGACGGAGAGAAGATCGCCTTGCCCATACCGGGTTTTCCCGGTGCGCATGGTTTGCGCGTAGCCTTCGCCGTGCCGGGCACGCAGGTTTTCCGGAATGATGATGTCGAGCGGCTGCCCGATTGCCTCCTCTGCCGTGAAGCCGAAGATCCGCTCGCAGCCGGCGTTCCACATGCGGATCACGCCGTCCTTGTCCGCCAGCAGAACACCGTCGGGCATCGTGGAGAGGAACACCTCGTGGAAGTTCGAAATCCCGAGCATCTCTGTCCCCCTCCGAACGATCACTTCTGATAGATGGCGCTCTCGGTGACGATGACATTCATAGCAATGTCGTGTGGCTGCGGAACAAATCCGTCGACCCGACTGAACTCGAAACCGATGCCGATGGCGAACGGGCGAAGCTTGGCCAGCGTCCGGTCGAAATAGCCGCCGCCGTAGCCGAGGCGGTAATGATCGTGAAACCCGACGAGCGGAGCGATGACGGTATCTGGTTCTACCGGCCGGCGCTGCTTGGGAACGGGGATGTTCCAGAATCCGCGCTCGACCGCATCGCCCATCTGCCACTTCCAGTACTCGAGCGGCGCGCCCCTCTCGACAACGACCGGGAGGGCCAGCGTTGCGCCCCGCGATCGGCAAATCTCATCACCCAGCGGACGCACGTCGATTTCGCGCTTGATGGGCCAGTAGATGCCGAGGCAGTTGAAGGACAACGTCTCCAGCAGGTCACGCAAGTTGGCGAGCAATGGCGCGATGAGCGCGGCCCGTTCCGACAGAGGCATGTTGCGGCGCGTTTCGAGGAGCCGGTCGCGCTGAGCCTTCCGCCACTCGGCCACCTCAGGCGGCATCATGATGCACCTCGAGCGGCTCGCCGCGGCAAATCGCGATCGCATGCTGAAGGGATTGCGCGATCCGCTCGGACCGGTCGATGAACAGCTCCGCAGCCTCGGGCGGGCAGACTTCGCGCGCCGTCCTGGCGAAGAGTGCCAGCCAGCGAGCGAAATGCGGGACCGTGATGCCGGGCAGCTTGGCATGGACCGGCACTGGCTTGCCCTTGAACCGGCCCGTCATCAGCGTGACGGAGGACCAGAAAGCGCAGAGCCTGTCCAGGTGTTCCGGCCAGTCTGCGACATGAGTGTTGAAGATGGGGCCAAGCAACTCGTCCCGCCGGACGCGGGCATAGAAGGTGTGCACGAGCTCGCGGATCATCGGCTCGGTGACGCCGACCTCCAGGCCCGGCGCTTTGGGATGCGGCGAGAATGTCACCTGTGCAGGCCTCCTTGAAGCGGCATCATGGATACATCTTTCACTATCGCACTTCAATGATCCGAGGGAGAGCCCTTCGTCACACGAGAGATCGGCCGATTGCGATTGTGGTGGCCCGGACGTCCCGATATGTTCCAACTGCACTTCGAGGGGTGAAGCTGATGAATTTGCTGAGCCGCCGCGTCGCGCTGGGCCTTTCCCTTGCGCTCGTCGCGTTTGGTGCCTCGCCGGTCGGAGGCGCTACGGCGCAGAACGGAAGCGCCAATGTCCCCATCATTGCCGCTGCCGCGAGCCTTCAATTCGCGCTGGAGGAAATCGCCGAGGGCTTCAAGTCCGAGACGGGCCAATCGGTCCGATTGTCGTTTGGCTCTTCGGGAAACTTTGCGCGCCAGATCCGGCAGGGCGCCCCCTATGAGATGTTCCTATCGGCCGATGAAGACTACGTGCTTGATCTTGCGCGGTCCGGGCTCACGCGCGATGAGGGAGCGATCTACGCTGTCGGCCGGATCGTGATCTATGTCCCTCATGGATCACTGCTGAAGCCGGACGCTTCGCTGGATGACCTTGCGGCAGCACTCGACGATGGCCGCATCAAGCGCTTCGCCATAGCCAATCCGGAGCACGCGCCTTACGGCAAACGGGCAGAGGAGGCGCTGCGGCATAAGCAGTTATGGGATCGCATTCGGCCAAAGCTCGTGTTCGGGGAAAACATTTCGCAGGCGGCACAATTCGCCACATCGGCAAACGCCCAGGGCGGCATCATCGCGTACTCTCTTGCCGTGTCACCGCACCTCAGCCAGCTCGGCACGTTCGCGCTGATACCGGAGCAGTGGCACACGCCGCTCAGGAACCGCATGGTGCTTCTGAAGACGGCTGGCCCCGTCGCGGAACGCTTCTATGCCTATCTGCAGGAGGAGCAGGCGCGCCGCGTGTTCCGAAAATACGGATTCGTATTGCCTGGCGAGGCGAGCTGATCGCGCGCGGAGAGGACTGAGAATGGACTGGACCGCGCTTTTCCTCTCGCTACGCTTGGCATTCTTTACGATCCTTCTGCTGCTGCCGATCGGCATTTTCGCCGGGCGGGCCTTGGCCTACCGCCAGTTCCCGGGAAAGGGGCTGGTCGAGGCGATCGTAGCCCTCCCGCTCGTCCTGCCGCCGACCGTTCTCGGCTACTATCTGCTGGTCGCCTTTGGCGCGGCTTCCCCGATGGGCCAATTGTGGCAGGCGCTTTTCGGAGGTCAGCTTGTCTTCACCTTCGAGGGCCTGCTCATCGCGTCGGTCATTTTCAATCTGCCATTTGCCATTCAGCCGATGCAGCGTGGCTTCGAGGCGATTCCGTCCGATGTGCGCGAGGCGGCAGCCTGCTGCGGGCTCTCGCCGATGCAGGCGCTGAGAAAGGTCGAGCTGCCGCTCGCCTGGCCTGGTATCCTGACGGCCATGGTGCTTTCCTTTGCCCATACGCTCGGCGAGTTTGGCATCGTGCTCATGGTGGGTGGCTCGATCCCCGGCGAAACCAAGACGATCGCCATTGCCATCTACGACCGCGTACAGGCGTTCGATGACATGGCCGCAGGGCGGATGTCGGCTCTTCTGCTGTCCATTTCGCTTGCCACGATTGCGCTCACGTATGCCTTTTCGCGGCGGGTCGGCCGGCGATTGGGATGAGCGCCGTGGAGGGACTGCGAGTCGAGCTCAGTCAGGAGCGGCCGATACCGCTTGCGGCGCAATTCTCCTGCGCCCCGGGCGAGGTGCTGGCGCTCGTGGGACCGTCGGGCAGCGGAAAGTCGACGATTCTCCGCGCGATCGCAGGAACCTACCGCCCGCAGCTCGGCAAGATCGAAGTGAACGGGGAGGCCTGGTTTTCGGCAGCTGCGGGCCGCTTCGTTCCGGCGCATCAGCGGGCGGTCGGGATGGTCTTCCAGACCTATGCCCTTTTCCCGCATCTGACGGCGCTCGGCAATATCATGGCTGCAATGACCCATGTGCCGGCCAAGGAGCGGGCGGCGAAGGCAAGAGGACTCCTGGCGCAGGTCCATCTCGCCGGCCTCGAGCAGCGCCGCCCGGCCGAGCTATCCGGAGGCCAGCAGCAGCGGGTCGCGGTGGCGCGGGCACTGGCGCGTGAGCCGAAGGTGCTGCTGCTCGACGAGCCGTTCTCGGCGGTCGACAAGGCCACCCGTCAAAGGCTCTATCGCGAAATCGCCGAGCTGCGACGCGGCCTCAACATGCCTGTCGTGCTCGTCACCCATGATCTCGACGAAGCGCTTATGCTCGCGGACCGCATGGCGGTGCTGCATCGCGGCCGCACACTACAGACGGGGACCCCGGCGGAGATCACCACGAGGCCTGTTTCTGCCGAGGTCGCGCGCCTCGTCGACCTCCGCAACATCTTCGAAGGCCGGATCGTAACCGGGGGCACAGCCGGTAAGCCTTCGATCATCGCATGGGCTGGCCTCGAGATCGAGGCGCCGGCGCGGCCGGACCTGCAACCCGGCCAGCCAATCACCTGGGTCATTCCCGATGGCTTCGTCGTCCTCCACCGCCGCGACCGCCCGTCCCGGGGTGAGCACGAGAACCCGGTGCCGGGGATCATCGAGGCGGTCTTGCCGATCGGCCAGACAGCGCACCTGACGCTACGACCCAATCACGATCGGAACCTTCCGATTCACTTTTCGGTGCCTCTTCATGTGGCGCGCCGAAATGGCGTCGAGCCTGGCGTGGCGGCGAGCGTGTCGCTGCTCGCCGAAGGCATCCACATCATGCCGCCGAGCTGAGGCTGGGTCTGTCGGGTTGGCATCTCGTGGACCGCTCCCTATCGGTCGGAAAGATAGCGTGGCAGCTCCGCCTCGTACTCGGGGAAATAGCGCGCGATGACGGCCACGTCGAACTCCCGGAGGATCGATTCTTTCGGTTCGCGGTCGAGCAGGAACCGGAATGAGGCCTCGATGCACTGCTCCGGCGTGAATTGGCCTTGCCCGAGCTGCGCGACCATGCCATCGGCCATGGTCACGCGGTGACGGGTTTCGCTTCCGCCTTCGCGGACGCTGACCTCGAACGTGAGCGGGGCGTCGCTCACTCGCTCCACAGTGATCATCTCCTCCTCCAGCTGCCGGGCGTTTTCCAACCGAGCGGAACCTTATTGCTGGATCGAGGTCCCGCTCCCATTTTTCTGTAGGCTGGCATGTGTGCCCTGGCCCGTCCGCGCGTTTGTGACATGAACTCAGGGAGGCGAGAATGCAAGCGGCTCAGGTCATGACCTTTGGCGCGGCAACCATTCAGCCGGATGCCTCGATCCGGGAGGCGGCTCGCATGATGCTCGATTACCGCATCAGCGGCCTGCCGGTCGTGGACCAGGGCGGAAATCTGGTGGGCATCATTACCGAAGGCGACCTGCTGACAGGTATCACGGGCGACGGCCAGCGCCGCCGCTGGCTGGAGTTCATTCTCGATCCTGAGAAGCCGGCGCTCGCGGCGATATCGCCTCGCGCGCAGACCGTCGGAGAGGCGATGACACGGCAGGTGATTACGGCCACGGAGGAGACGCCGGTTCAGGACATCGTCAAGCTGATGAAGGCCAACGGCATCAAGCGCGTCCCCATCGTGCGGGACAACAAGGTCGTCGGGATCGTCAGCAGGGCGGATCTCCTGCGCGGATTGGCATTGGAGGCGAAGATGATGCCCGATGCCACCGCCGAGGATTATGCATTGAGGGACCAAGTGCTTCAGGCTCTGTCCGGTGAAGCACGCGGAAGCCGCACTTCTATCAATGTGCTGGTCCAGAACGGAACGGTGGAGCTGCGGGGCGCCTTGCCGGATGCGAGCCTGCTTGAAAAGCTCGTCTCGGCTGCCCGGCAGGTGCCCGGGGTCAAGGATGTGGTCAACCGCCTTGTCGTCGTGCGCGCCCACGACTGCGCTTCGAGCGATGCCTGACGCCAGCTCCTTTTCGATTCAGCCCGCCTCGGAGAGCATTTCAGCGTAAAGCCGTTCCGTGTCTTCGCGACGGTTGAGCTCGGTTCCCTCGGTCATGAGCGCCGCTGCTCCAGCGGCAATTCCGTAGCGCACGGCGTCGCGGAGCGGATTGCCACGGGCAAGTGAATACACGATGCCGCCCAGCATACTGTCGCCGGCGCCCACAGCACTGCGGAGTGGAACCTGGAGCGCCGGGAAGTGCTCCGCGAGCTCATTGGTCACAAGCAGCGCGCCGTCCGCGCCAAGCGACAGGACGACGACCTCGGCGCGGCCTTCGGCGATCAACTCGCGTGCGGCATCGATCTGATCGCTCCTCGATGCGAGATCGCGGCCTGCGAACTCGGAGAGCTCCCTGAGGTTCGGTTTGACGAGATAAATGCCCTCGTGCCCCGCTTCCCTCAAGGCATCACCCGACGTGTCGAGAAAGTACTTGGCGCCTAGGGACTTCGCCAGCCGAGCGACCCGCGCATAGAAGTCGGCGGGAACGCCGGGCGGCAGACTGCCGCTCGCCACCAGAAATTCCGGTGGTGGATCGAGCTTCGCGACAGCCTCGATGCACTGCTCCTGCTCCTCGGGGGACAGCTCCGGGCCGGGGAAGACGAAGCGGAATTGGTTATTGCTGACCCGCTCGTCGACCGTGATGTTGACGCGCGTTTCGCCCCGGATCGGAATGACGACCTGCGGTATTCCTGCAGCATCGAGCAGTTCCTGCAGGGAGTGCCCCACTGGACCACCTGCCGTGTAGACCGCAGTCGCATTGCCGCCCAGCTCGAAGATCACACGCGCCACATTTATCCCGCCGCCGCCAGGGTCATAGCGTGCTGTGGTGCAGCGCAGCTTGTGCGTGGCCGTAACCCGATCCGTTGCGGTCGCGATGTCGAGCGCAGGGTTCAGGGTCAGCGTGCAAATCGCGGGCATGCGTCAGCGGTTCTCCTCACCAGTTCAACAAGCCGATCCCCAGGCTGGCATTGGTCTTCTTGACCGAGGCCTGCCAATCCTTCTCCCTGCCTGAAAGGGCGCGGATGGCGTCGATCGTCTCAGGAATGACGATGGCCTGGTTGTCTACCATATAGGCATAGAACAGCTCATCGTCCTGGACCTTGAGCATATCCTCCCAAAGGGCAACCTCGTACAGGTTGTCGTGGGGCCGGCCGAGATCGGCCATCATTTCCTTGACCGCATTTATCGCAACGAGATTATCGCGCATGCGGATGAAGGCGATGCGCGAAGACGTGCGGAACGCTTCCAGCACCTCGTCCTTGCTCGCCGGGCGCGTCAATTGGACAGCCCAGTAATGCATATGCGCCAGCGTTTCCGGCACCTTGACGGCCATCGTGACGACATCGAGCTCGGGATCGACGCTTTGCGCGTCCGGTGCCTGATGGCTGGGAATGTCCGGCTCAGGGACCAGCGTGTTCATAATGCCGCTCTGGTGGCTCTCCCAGGGATCGGTTGCGCGCCGCAGCAGCGTACCGCGCGCCTTCTTCAGCAGGCCCGCGCGCTTCAGCGCGGCAAGGGTGCGCACGATGGACGTGGTGTTGCACGATACGACGCGCGTTGATTCCCGTCCGACCGCACTGGCGAAGTTCGATTCGGCAACGAACGAGTGGCCCGTGACCTGGTGCTTCTCGCCACCCTGCAGGACGAATTTGACGCCCCGCTCGCGATAGCGCTCGACGTTCGTCGCAGCGATCTTTTTCGGCGTGCAGTCGACCACGATCTCGGCGGTCCCGAGCAGATCGTCGAGCGTGCCGGAGACGTCGAGCTTCGCCTGCTTCATGGCCTCGGCGCTTTGGGCGGTCGCGCCGAAAAGTTTGAAGCCCCTAATGATTGCGGCACGAGCGCGCCAGTCCGACACCACGTCCGAGATCCCGACGAGCTCCATGTCGTCCTGCTGTGCGACCGCTGCCGCGACGCGCTTGCCGATAACACCGTAGCCGTTCACAGCGACCCGGATCTTGTCGTTCCCATTCACGGCGGCTGCTCCTCTTCTCACCCATCGGCCTGCGACCGGAACGCGCGGTGGGCTTAGCGGATCCCAGATGAGGCGAGGCGCCGCTCTACCTCTGCAACATGGGTCACGGTCGCGATGAAGCTGTCCGGGTTGAGCGATATGGAATCGATTCCCTGCTCGACGAGAAAGGCCGCGAATTCGGGATAATTGCTCGGCGCCTGGCCGCAGATGCCGACCTTGATGCCGGCCTTGTGCGCTTTCTTGATGGCTTCACTTACAGCTCGCTTCACCGCCTCGTTGCGTTCATCGAACAAAGGCGCCAACTCGGCCGAATCGCGGTCGACCCCCAGGATGAGCTGGGTCAGATCGTTACTGCCGATCGAAAAGCCATCGAACCGCTTTGCAAATTCCTCGGCAAGAATGACGTTCGAAGGAATTTCGCACATCATGTAGATCTGCAGGCCCTCCTTGCCACGTTCCAGCCCCTGCTCAGCCATGATCGCCAGCACGCGATCAGCTTCGGCCGGGGTTCGGCAAAACGGCACCATGACGACGACGTTGGTGATCCCGATGTCCTCGCGCACCTTTCGCAAGGCGCGGCATTCCAGGGAGAAACCATCCCGATAACGGTCGCTGTAGTAGCGCGATGCACCGCGGAATCCGAGCATCGGATTTTCTTCCCTCGGCTCGAATGACTGACCGCCGATCAGATGAGCGTATTCGTTCGTCTTGAAGTCGCTGAGACGGACGATAACGGGGTGGGGATGGTAAGGTGCCGCGATCTTGGCAATGCCGCGGGCGAGCTGATCGATGAAATAATCGCGCGGGTCGCCGTATCCGCGGGTGAGCTGTTCGATCTGGTGCCGTGCCTCGGGATCTTCCACGCGATCGGGATGAACCAGCGCCATTGGATGGATCTTGATGTAGTTGCTGATAATGAATTCGATCCGTGCCAATCCCACGCCTTTCGTCGGCAGCCGCCAGAATTGAAATGCAGTAGCCGGACTGGCGAGATTGATCATCATCGCCGTGCGCGGCTCCGGTAATGCCTCCGGATTGACCTCTTGCGTCTCGAAATCGAGGATGCCGTCGTAGACATAACCGATTTCGCCTTGGGCGCAGGAGATCGTCACGTCCTGGCCGTCGCGGAGCACGCGTGTGGCTTGTCCCGTTCCGACGATCGCCGGGACGCCCAGCTCGCGACTGACGATGGCGGCATGGCTGGTCGTGCCGCCATGGTCGGTAACGATGCCTGCCGCCTGGCGCATGATCGGGACCCAGTCGGGGTCGGTGGTTTCGGTGACCAGAATGGAGTTTGGCCGGAATTCAGAAATTTCTTCAGCCGACCGGATCATGCAGACTGGGCCCGCTGCGATCGCCTGCCCGATGGCTGCACCAGAAATGACCGGCTTTGGCTGTTTTCCCTTCAGGCGATAGATCTTCAGCGGTGCCGATCTGGCAGCGGCCTGCACCGTTTCTGGCCGTGCCTGAACGATCGCGAGCTCGCCCGTTTCGCCGTCCTTGGCCCACTCGATGTCCATCGGACGGCCATAATGCTTCTCGATGAGAACGGCCCAACGCGCGAGTTGCAGAATATCGCTATCGCTCAACACGAAGGCCTCTCGCTCCCTGCGGGTGGTATTGACGTTTTTCGTCCTGCCACTGCCGCCTTCGGCGTAAATCATTTTCTTCTCTTTCGTGCCCAGCGTTTTCTCGATGATCGGACGATAGCGCTCATCTCTGAGTGGCGGCTTGAAGATGGCGTATTTGTCAGGGTTGACAGTGCCCTGAACGACGTTTTCACCGAGACCCCAGGCTGCGTTGATGATGATCACGTTCGGGAATCCCGTCTCGGTATCGATCGTGAACATCACGCCGGAGCCGGCGAGATCCGATCGCACCATCCGCTGGACACCGGCCGAGAGCGCGACCTGCATGTGGTCGAAACCCATCTCATCGCGGTAGCTGATCGCGCGGTCGGTGAAAAGCGATGCATAGCAGCGTCTGCAGGCGTCGAGCAGGGCCCGCTCTCCGCGGACATTCAGGAATGTTTCCTGTTGGCCTGCGAAGCTCGCACCGGGCAGGTCCTCCGCTGTCGCGCTCGAGCGGACGGCGACGGCCACATCGTCCAGCCCGCTGCGTTCTGCGAGCTTGCGGTAGCATTCGCGAATGGCTTGGGCGATCGGCTCGGGGAATTCGCTCTCGAGAAACAGGCGGCGGATCGCCTGCCCGGTCTCGCGGAGCGTTGCACGACCGGCTTTCAGCGCCTCGAGGCGGTCGCGAATGGCGTCTTCCAGGTGATTTGCGGCGATGAATTCGCGATACGCGTACGCGGTCGTCGCGAAGCCGTCCGGCACGCGGATGCCTTCTTGCTTGAGGCTGCGGATCATCTCGCCGAGGCTGGCGTTCTTACCGCCGACCTGGCCAACGTCGTCAGAGCCGAGATCTTCGAGCCATCGGACATAAGGATCAGAATTTGCGGCCACGGCGTCTTCTCACCAAATGGAATGCGATCGGTTTTTTTTCCTTGGAAGCGGACAGCTTCCGATCGACCAGACATGTCGGAGCTGATCGGGTTCCCGGCCAGAAAACTATAAATGCTCGACTAGCTGCAACTCCGCCAGGTCGCGCACGACGATGTCTGCGCCGTGATCGCGCAAAGCGTCAGCCTGATCGCCGCGATCGACTCCTATGACGAGCCCGTAACCCGCCGCTCGTATGGCTTCCACGCCCGACAAAGCGTCTTCGACGCCGATGGCTCGCGCGGGCTTTACGTCGAGCAAACGCACGGCATGGAGATAGATGTCCGGGTCGGGCTTGCCTCTGAGCGAGAGCCGGGCCGCCTCGATGCCGTCGACACAGGCGTCGAATAACTCCGTCAACCGCGCTGACTCTAGAACCGCCTTGGCATTTTTGCTCGAGGAGACGAGTGCCGTTTTGATCCCGTGCCTTCTCAGCTCCTGAATGAGGTGTAAGGAGCTCTGGTATACCTCGGCGCCAGTGCGAGTGAGCTGGGCGTTGAAGATCTCGTTTTTGCGATTGCCGAGGCCGCAGATGGTTTCCTGATCAGGGGAGTCCTCGGGACTGCCGTATGGAAGAGATATACTCCGTGATGCCAGAAAGCTGCGCACGCCTTCGTAGCGCGGCTTGCCATCGACGTACTGGAGATAATCCCGCTGAATGTCGAACGGCCGGAACGGCTCGCCGGTGCGATCCGCGCGCGCCTTCAGATAGGTGTCGAACAGCTCTTTCCAGGCTGCGGCGTGCACGGCGGCAGTTTTCGTCACGACCCCGTCGAGGTCGAAAACGGCAGCGTCGAAATCCTCAAGCGCAAGCGTCAGCTGAGCGGTAGCCGGCATCTCAGTATGTGCAACCTCGCGAGCACCCCGAAGACCTCACGTCAGAAATCCGAACGGAACAGAAACAGGTAGGTTCCAGCGCGCTCTGTGATCCCCAGGCCGCTCCCGCGGATTCCGGCGCTATGGACAAGCTCGGCAGGCTGACTACAGTTGATCCGTCGCAAGTACTCCGAAGGGCGGGGGTGGGGATGCGTGGAGACTTTACCGGCGGAGAGGAACTTGCGAGCGCACATGCCCTGGGCGAGCCTGCGATCGCGAATGGCGCCGGAGCCGTCCGGCGGTGGGTGGCCGTCAACACGCATCCGCACCGAGAGCACATCGCGCTCGAAAACCTGACGAACCAGGGCTTCGATGCATATTGTCCGATGGTCGAGCGCCAGGTACGCCATGCGCGGCGGACCAGGGATGTGCGGCGGCCGCTGTTTCCGGGCTATCTGTTCGCTCGCATAGATCTTGCCGGGCGCTGGCGCCCGATTCTGTCGACGTTCGGCGTGCGCTCGCTTGTGCGCTTTGGCGATCAGCTCAGCTTTGTCGAGGACGGGCTGATCGATGGCCTGAAGGCGCGTGAGGTGGACGGCGTCATCGTCAAGCCGGCCGAGCCTCTCAGACCGGGCCAGCAGGTTCGCGTGCAAGGCGGCCCGTTCGACGGGTTGGTCGCCACCATCATCGAGATGGACGAAAAGGACAGGCTGGTCGTGTTGATGGACCTCTTGAACCAGAGCGTCAAGGTGAAGGTGCCGACGAACAGGGTGACGGCGAGCTGAACCGCGAGCCCACCCCGAACCTGGAGCCGATCAGGTCAATTCCGAAAGCTGCGGGCCTAGCCACTCCGTCATGACCTCATCTGTATGGGCGCCGAGCTCTGGCGGGGCATGCCGCACCTCAAAGGCGTAGCCTGAGATGGCGACCGGAAAAGCGGTCGTCTTGGTCTCGACCCCATTCGGCAGCGTCAGAGGACGGACCAGTCCCATGCCTAGCACGTGGGGATCACTTAAGATTTCCGCGTATGTATTGATCGGAGCGCATGGCACGCCGCGACGATCCATTTCCTCGAGCCATTCCCTGGCTGTTTGCGTCTTGAACCGCTCTGCGAGGATTTCGGCAAGTGCCGCCTGATTGCGCGCCCGGTCGAGTTGGGTTCTGAACCGCGGGTCGTTCGGAAGGTCGTCAAGGCCGACCGCCTCCGCCACCTGGCGCCAGAGGGCGTCATTGCCCGCCGCGATGATGAAGTAGTCGTCGCTCGCGCGATAGGCCTGATAGGGGGCATTTCTCGGATGAGCCGAGCCGAGCCGCCCGCCCGACTTGCCCGTTCCGAAATACTCGCTCGTCTGCAAGGCCGCGACGCCGATGAGCGCCCCCAGCATCGAGCAGTCGATGTAAGCACCTTCGCCGGTCTGCCGCGCCTGCATCAACGCTGCGGTGATCGTGTAGGCACCATAGAGGCCGGCGCAGAAGTCTGCCACGGGCACGCCGCACTTCACGGGCGGGCGCCCTTCCTCGCCGGTGACGCTCATCAGCCCGCTCATGCCCTGGACCGTGACGTCGAAGGCTCCCTTCTCGGCGTAGGGACCCTGTTGGCCATAGCCCGAGATCGAGCAGTACACGAGCCGCGGGTTGAGCGGCTTCAGGTCCTCATAGCCAAACCCAAGGCGCTTGAGCACGCCGGGCCGGAAGTTCTCGATGATGACGTCGGCCTTCGAGACGAGCTGCTTCAGGCGCAAGACCTCGCGCTGGTTCTTCAGGTCCACCGCGATCGAACGCTTGTTGCGGTTCACGGAGGCGAAGTTTTCGCTGTAGACCCGCCCGTCCTCGGATTTCGTCAATGGTGGCCATCCGCGCATGCCATCGCCGCCCGCGGGATTTTCGACCTTGACGACATCCGCACCGAGATCGGCCAGCAGCGACCCGGCGAATGGCCCCGCCGCGATTTGTCCGAACTCGAGCACGCGCACCCCGGTGAGGGGTCCTCTGGATTGCATGGTATTATCCCTGCTGCTTCCCCGCCGTTCGCGGCAGAACATGTCCGCTGATCTCGTTCAGCGCAACACCCTCATTGCCTTGCTCGCCGCGGGCGATGACACGATTGGGAATGACGGCCGGTGCCCCGGGGTCTCAAACAACACTTCCGGCATCAGGGCAGAGGCGGCTCTGGGCATTCCTTTGGCTGCGCTCCCGTCGTCCGCACCACCATGACAGGACAGTTCGCCTTGGGCAGCACCTTCTTCAGAATGGCGGCACGCGGCGCCTCCCAATTCCCTTTCCAGGCGAGGACGATCAAATCCATGGCCTGGCGCTCTGACAGACGCAGGATTTCGGCCGCCGGATCGCCATGAGCGAGGAGGACGCGCATGTGCAAGTGCCCGAGCGGGCACAGGCCTGCCAGCCGGTTTACGAACTCACTTTGCCAGGATGGCCATTCGTGCTGTGGCTGGTCCATGTAGCGCGGCGTCGTGAATGAGCCCGGCTCTTCCGGAGCGGCCCCAGGACCGGCAACATAAGCGACCAGGAGCTCTGCGTTGGCCTGCTCTGCAATCTGTGCTGCCGGCGGCAGCGCAGCGCTCGTAGTCGGCGTGCCATCGTGCGGCACGAGCGCATGCTGAAGGCGCCAGGAGGCCAATCCGCGCTCCGGCGGAACGAGCACCACGGGGCAGGGCGCGTCGCGAAGCACGGCGGTCGCCGTTCGGCCGAGTGATCCGACCCGCTCCGGACGGCTGTGCCGGCACATGACGACGAGATGGCACTCGAGCTCGCGCGCGGCGCGCAGAATTTCATCAGCCGGCACGCCGGTGCGCAATTCGAGATGTAGGCCGTCGAGAACCCGCGTTCCTTGAGCGAGGCGGTCGCGAATGTCTGCTTCGGGCCGGCCATTCTCGCTGACATTCAGAATGCAAATCTTATGGTGCCCGATCTCGCTGATCACCCTTGCCACCGGCAATGCCGACAGGGCCTGCCTCGAGCCGTCCAGCGGTACGAGAATGCACGGTTCGGTCATGGATCAGCCCCGACGGGTTGCAAGCTGTGACTTTGATCGGACAGCGTGAGCTCGTACGAACGCTGCCGCCAAAAAAATCGCATGGAAAGACTTCGCCAGCTGGCCGGAAGCTTTGGATGAAGCTGCGGGCCCCTCTCTGTCAGGTGCAGACCGGCGAAGCCGAACACGGCAGCCTGCCATAGTCCGCCAAGCGCTCCCATGTGAACGCCGGCGGCCGCATTGCCCATGTTGTTGGCGAGATCGATCTCGGCCGCCTGCCGGAAATAGCGATCCGCCAGCGTCGTATAGCCGAGGCGCGCCGCAATGAGAGCATGAATTGCGGGGCTCAGCGAGCTACCGTGTCCGCAGCGGGGCTCGTAATAGTCGAAATTGACCCTGCGAACGTGCTCCGGCATGCGGTCCCAGAGCAGGTATATCAGCATCAATACGTCCGGCTGCTTGACAACCTTCGATCGGGCAATGCGGTCACGCCCAAGCAACACCTCGATCGGCGCAGTTCGAGACTCGTATGGAGTGAGGTCGATATCCTCCAGATCGAAATAGCCGCGAAACTGCTCGTAAAGCCCCGTGTTTTCGTCGAGGCCGGTATATATTCTGCGCGCAACGCCCGCCCATTCTTGCCGCTCGTCCTCATGAATCCCGAGTCGGCGGGACAAAGCGTGCCACTCGTCCGGCCATTGTTGTGCAATGAGTTCCGAGACATCAATCGCAGTTTCGAGATTCCACTGGGCCATGACGTTCGTATAGGCATTATCGTCAACGCCGACGTGGTACTCATCGGGCCCGATGACGCCGCGGATATGGTAGAGACCATCATCCTCCTGTTTGGCGCGACTCGCCCAGAAGCGCGCCGTTTCGATCAGCATTTCTGCGCCCGCATCGAGCAGAAAGCGGTCATCGCCGGTAATTCGCCAATAATTCCACACGGCATAGGCCACATCCGCGCTGATATGCTGCTCCTGCTCTCCCGTGAAAATGCGAAGGACCTCACCATCGGGAGCGATGACGAAAGGTGGCGTCACATCCTCGCCGGTGTCCGCCGACTCCCAGGGAAAGAGAGCGCCGCGGTACCCGAACCGCACGGCCCTCGCGCGCGCTGCCGCAAGCCGGTGATAGCGATACATCAGAAGGGCGCGTGCTGCCTGCGGATGAGTCAGAATGAAAAAGGGCAGCATGAAAATTTCTGTGTCCCAGAACACGTGCCCCATGTAGCCCGCTCCACTCAGTCCGCGTGCTCCAATGGACATGTCCTCGTTGTCGGGATTTGCGCAGCTCAGGAGGTGGTAGATTGCGAAACGAATAGCCTGCTGTGCGGCAGGATCACCTTCGATCTTGAGATCGGATCTGTGCCATTCCGACGACCAGGCACGGCAGTGTTCATCGACGACCAATGCCACTTGCCCGATCGCATTTTTGGCATCGCTGCGAGCTGCTTTGTTCGGCCTCTCGGTATCGCGCGAGGTCCGCAAGGCCGCGACGCGGTCAATCCGATACGTTTGGCCCGATTTTAGCTTTAAGCTTCGGGACCCGTCCACCAGCTCGGATGAGCCGAGCACCTGTCCCCCAGGACCAATGATCCGGTCCTCGGCGGCAATGCTGAACTCCGTCCCCGAGCGCGTAATGTTGGCCACAGCCCCGGTCAGGGTGGCATGCAGATGAACGCGTCCCGAGTAGTTCTCTGGCGTGATCGTCGTGCACTGGACCAGAAGGTGGCGGTCCGCCAGAGAGGCAAAGCGCAGGTATCTCAAACGTGTGACCCTGCCCGCTTCGTCCCGATGCCGCCACTCCCGCCAATGCATTCCCTGCAGCATGTCGAGAATACGGCGGTGCTCCAGGATGTACCCGTGATCCACCTGCAGAAGGTGCCCATCGATCGAGATGGAGAGATACGTCCAATCGGAAGTGACGACGAGTTTCGGCACGGATCCTGGTTCCGCGTCGAACACACCTGCCAGCACTGTCGCAGGCGCCGACAGCGCGCTCCCTTGGGCGAGCGATCCACGGACTCCGGCATAGCCGTTCCCGACCGCGAGGAGCGATTCCACCTCGTGTTCTCGGGCGAGCGTGAAGCCTTCGTCGACTAGGATCCACGCAGGATCGGCCGTCACGGAAGCCGGCAACTCGTTGGGTGCTGCGGGTGGCCCTACAGCCTGAGGCTGGAAACGGTCGGTTCCCATGAGCGGATCTCGGGCATGGCGCGCCATGCCCCATGAACAAGCTCTAGGCTGTCATGTTCCCTCGCTGCGCTGCTTTGGGACACCTTCGGTCAACGGCACAGCCACCCAGGAGCTCCCCTCATTCGCTGGGCGCGCTCTTGCGCACGAGCCTTAAGGCGGCCTCAAGCGCGAGCAGGTAGCCGTCGATGCCGAGGCCAAGGATGATGCCCTTCGCGGCGGCAGCCGTGACGGAATGAATGCCGCGCACATAATGGTTCGTGAGGTGGATCTCGATCACCGGCACCTTGATGCCGACAATGCAGTCGCGCAGCGCATAGCCGGCATAGGAGAACCCGCCTGGGTTGAGCACGACGGCGTCGATCGATTGCCGGTGCGCCTCATAGAGCCGCTCGATGGCCTCGCCTTCGATGTTGCAGTAGGCGATCTCGACCTCATAGCCGTGCTCCTGCGCGTGGCGCCGGATCATGTCGTCGAGCTCGCTCGCGGTCGTCGTGCCGTATTTCTCCGGCTCGCGGATGCCGAGCCAATTCATGTTGGCGCCTTGCAGCACAAGAATTTTGGTCATTGCGGTTCCTCCTCCATGTGGATCTCATTGGGATCTGCCGGCTGACCCGCGGGAGCGTACCGTTGTTCCACTTGCGGGTTCTGGTGCACGGACTGACCTGCCGATCCAATGTCTCACTGCATGTGGGGCAGCCGAGTGGGCGTCAGCGATCCAGCCGCGCATCGGTGTGTGTGCTACGCGCTTTCTCATCCGTGTCAAAATGTTGCAAGCGCCGTGGGTCCATGCTAGCAAAGTCTGACCTACAGGCAAGTCAGTCAGTAGCCCTGGCGAGCCGGTTCAGGTAACCGCGGCCACGGCCGTCCGTCTTCCGATGATCTTCCGGGTTTTCCGCGGAGGCATCGGAAAAGGCTTCGGTTGTTCAAAAGAAAATGAGTTTTCCGATTGGAGAAAACGTCTCGCTACATCGGCGAAGGAGGTAGACTGATGTCGAAAAGCAAATGGCTGCTCAGCACAGCGGCCGCGGTGGGCTTTGCGATCGCCGGAACAAGCGCGTATGGCGCCGATAAGATCGTCAATATCTGGCACACGGAACCGAACCCTGCGACCAAGGCCGCAGTCGACGAGATCATCAAGGATTTCGAAAAGGCCAACCCTGGCATAAAGATCGTGCAGGAGGCCATCGGCTGGGGTGATCTCGACAAGAAGATGCAGGCGGCGCTGGCGTCCGGCGCCTTCCCCGAGGCGGCGCACGGCCAGACTTACGTGGAGCGCTCGCTGTCCGCCAAGGGGCTTCTGCGCCCGCTCAATGATGTCATCGAGTCGATCGGCGAGGATGATATTTTCGACGTCATCAAGAAGCTCGACTACAATACCAAGGACAAGAAGTATTACGGCCTTGCGCACGCAGTCGGCGTGGACCTCATGGTCTACCGCAAGGACTTCATGCGCGAGGCGGGGCTAGATCCGGAAAAAGCCCCGGCGACCTTCGCCGAGTTCAAGGACATGCTCGTGAAGCTGACGGACAAGAGCAAGGGCCGCTACGGCCTCAGCCTTGCCGGACCGGGCTTCTTCATCAACGAAGATCTTTACATGTGGGTCGGCTCCAACGGGGGGCGGTTGTTCGACGAGAACGGGCGGCCGACGTTCACCGAGAAGCCGGTAATCGAGGTGCTCGAGTTCTGGAAGGAGCTTAATGACTGCTGCCTGCCGCCGGACTGGCTGAGCCGCGACTATCTGGCCACGTTCGCCGACCTTGCGACGGGCAAGGCAGCCGTGATCATGGGCTGGGGACGTGGCAGCGGCTACTTCGAGCAGTATGCTCCTGACCTTGTTAAGAACGGTGACATCGGCGTCTTCCCGACGAAGCCGGTCGGGCCGTCCGGCAAGACGTTCCTTACGCAGTTCGACAGCGAGCCCTGGATGATCTTCAAGGACTCCAAGCACCCGGAGGAGGCTGCCGAATTTCTCAAGTTCTTCTACAAAAAGGAGAATTACCTGAAGTACATCAAGTCGGTGCCCGTCCACTTCTTCCCGATCACGAAGTCCTTGCGCCAGGATCCGGAGTACAAGGCAATTCCGGACTTCAAGAACTGGGCGTTCTGGGTGGACGCTCAGCATGAGGTCGTGGAGAAGTACGAGCCGAAGCCGGTCATGATCACGGAATGGGATGACCTCGATCTGCCGTTCATTGCGGAGATCGCCGGGTCGACCATCCTGGTCGATATGGTCACCGACGTGGTCCGCGGCGGCAAGACGCCCATGGAGGCTGCGGAGCGGGCTCAGCAGCGCGCCGAGACGCTGATCACTCAGCTTGGTTACAAGCGCTGGTAGCTTGAAGCTCATTCTGTCGCAATCGTCTCCCGCCGCGTTTGGGTTCGCGGCGGAAGACGATCAATCGCAGAAGCTGGAGAGCGATGAGCCAGATCGATTGCGCCCGAGCCGATAAGGCACCGGTCACCCAACCCGCCGCCAAACATGAGCGCGAGTTGCTGCCGTTGGCAGCGGACAAGCCGGCCGAGTACCGAGGACGGCGGATTCCCGAGCACTGGTGGGGCTATATTCTTCTCGCCCCGGCCATGCTGATGGTGGCCGGTCTGATCCTCTACCCGGTGCTCTACTCGTTCTGGATCAGCCTGCACTCCAAGCACGCCTATCTTCCCATCCAGACATATGTCGGGCTGGAGAATTATCGCTTCTTTATTTTTGAAGACCCGGAATTCTGGCGATCGCTGTGGCTCGGCACCCAGTTTGCCGTCGGCTCGCTGGTGCTGCAGATTGTGCTCGGCGTCGGGGCTGCGCTCCTGCTCAACAAGACGTTCATCGGCCGCGGTTTCGTGCGCGCGATGACGCTTTTTCCCTACATGCTGCCGACGATCGTCGTAGTCATCCTGATGCGCTGGATCTTCAACGACAGCTACGGCGTCATGAAGTACTTCCTGGAGTCCAGCGGTCTCATGGACAGGGCGATTGTGTGGTTCGACCCGTCCATGGTGATGGTGACGCTGATCCTCGTCAGCACGTGGCAGTTCTTTCCATTCGTCGTCATCGGCACGCTGGCGCGGTTGCAGACCATCGATCCTGAGCTCTACGCGGCCGCGATGGTCGACGGCGCCGGCCCGCTGCGCCAATTCATCCACGTAACCCTGCCGCAGATCCGCAACGTGCTGTTCGTGATCATCCTGCTGCGCTTCATGTTCATGTTCACGAAGTTCGATCTCATCTACCTGTTCGCCGGGGCCGGCGGCCTCGGCAGCTTCGTGCGCACGCTGCCGCTCTACACCTTCGTCAAGTCATTCGGTGAGCTACAGGTCGGCATGGGCGCGGCGCTGTCGACCATGATGTTCATGATGCTGGCGGTCTTCGCCACCATTTACTTCCAGGTCTTCCGGAGGGACGAAAACGTATGAGCGGCCCGGCAAGAACGATCCTGGTGTGGATCGGGCGCCATTCAGCGGCGCTGTTCCTTGTGCTGCTGTGCGGCTTCCCCTTGCTCTGGATGGTGCTGACCTCGATCAAGCCGGATCGCGAAATTCTGACGGCGGTGCCGACGTTCTGGACAACAGAGCCGACGCTTGGCGCCTACGAGCGGCTGTTCGAGCAGACGAAGTTTCTCACCTACTTCTGGAACAGTATCCTCGTCGCGGGAGGTGCAACGCTGCTGACAATTATCGTCGGCACGCTCGCGGCTTATGGCATTACGCGGTTCCAGTTTCGCGGTCGCGAGTTTTTCGCCGGCGTCATGCTGTTCACCTACATGTTCGCGCCGATCATGATCGTGGTGCCGTTCTACATCCTGATGCGGCAGGCAGGCCTGACCAACTCGCACCTCGGGCTGGTGCTTGCTTATGCGACGTTCTCGCTGCCGTTCAGCATGTGGCTGCTCAGGTCCTTCTTCCAGTCGATCCCGCTCGAGCTCGAGGAGGCGGCGATGATCGACGGCTGCTCACGGCCGCAGGCGGTCCTGCGCATCATCGTGCCGTTGGCGCTGCCGGGTGTCATCGCGGTCTCGATCTTCACGTTCATCGTGGCGTGGAACGACTACCTGTTCGCGCGCGTGCTGATCGGGGCGGACGATCTGAAAACCCTGCCGGTCGGCATCCAGGACCTCTACGAGTCTACCATTACCGACTGGGGCATGGTCATGGCGGCTGGCGTGATGATCACCATCCCGGCACTGATCTTCTTCCTGGCGGTACAGCGCTATCTCATCGCCGGCTGGGGCGCCGGCGCGGTCAAGGGATAGACCCACAGCCGGCGAAGTCATTTTGGTATTCTCGACCTGGAAACGGGACAGTATCGCCATGGCAAACGGCACTGAAGCAGACGTCATCGTCGTAGGCGGCGGCGGCGCGGGACTGTCGGCGGCGATCGAAGCCGCGCGGCTCGGCCGCTCGGTTCTCTTGCTCGAGAAGAACTCTGAGGTGGGTGGCACGACCGGCCGTTCGGTCGGCTCGGTCACGTCGAGCTGCACATCGTTTCAGGCCAAGAAGGGCATAAGCGATAGGCCGCGCCATCACTTCGAGGACATGGCGTTGTTTGCGCGGCTTGTCGGGCTCGATCCGGACAAGCAGGACAACCTGGAACTGCGCACGCTTCTGACCGAGAACATTCCCGACACGATGAACTGGCTCATGGACATGGGCATCGTGTTCTTCGGTCCGATGGCTGAGCCACCGCACCGCGTGCCCCGCATGCACAATATCCTCCCCAACTCGCGCAGCTACATCTATCACCTGAAAAAGCGGGCTCGCGCCGTCGGCGTCGATATCAGGACAGGCGTGCGCGTCACCGAGCTCCTGCGCTCCGGCGCCCGCGTCAGCGGCGTTGCAGCAGAGACTGGCGGCCGGAGGGAGCGCTTCACGGCGAAGTACGGCGTGGTGCTGGCGACCGGCGACTACAGCTCGAGCCGCGAGATGAAGGCGCGCCTCGACGGTGAGGCGCGGGCCGACATCGAGGGCATCAACGAGACCAGCACTGGTGATGGCCAGAAGCTCGCGATGGAGATCGGCGCAGACATCGTCAACGGCAATGTCATGCTGGGACCCGAGATCCGCTTCGTGGCCCCGCCGCATCGCAAGCTCATCAGCATGATCCCGCCCTGGAAGCCGGTCGGACTTTTCATGCGCTGGGCCCTTGAGACCCTACCGCCGCGGCTGCTGCGCCCCTTCCTGATGATGTTCGTAACCACCAATCTTGCACCGTCGCACAAGTTGTTCGAGGAGGGCGCGATCCTGATCAACAAGAACGGCGAGCGCTTCGTTGATGAACGGGAGCAGCCGCAGTTCGCCATTCCGAAGCAGCCGAACCGGATCGCCTATATTCTGCTCGACGATGCCATCGCCCAGAAGTTCGAGGCATGGCCGAACTTCATCTCGACGGCACCCGGGGTGGCGTACGCCTACCTCGCTGACTACAAGCGCAACCGCAAGGACATCTACCATAGCGCCGCGAGCCTGGAGGAGCTGGCGGGGCGCGTCGGTATCCCGGCAGCACGCCTGCAGCAGACGCTGAGCCAGCACAACGCAGCGCTGCCTGCCGGCCTGCCGCCGTTGCAGAAACCGCCGTTTCATCTGCTCGGTCCGGCCAAGAGCTGGATCGTGCTCACGGACGGTGCGCCGCGTGTCACCACCCGGCTCGAGGTGCTCGACAAATCGGGCCAGATGATCCCGGGCCTCTATGCAGCCGGCTCCAGCGGGCAGGGAGGCCTGCTGCTCGAAGGCCACGGGCACCATCTGGGCTGGGCCTTCACCTCGGGACGGCTCGCCGGAAAATACGCAGCGTTCGGCGCCTCGGACGGCGCGGAAGCAAGCGTTTCTACGACAGCCGAGTCAGCTGCTTGAGTACGCTCGGTTCGTTTCGCAATCTGAAGGACTGATTTGCCATGTACAAGCTTGATGGACGCTCGGCCCTCGTCACCGGGGCCGCATCGGGCATCGGCCGCGCCATCGCCGTGCGCCTAGCTAAAGAGGGCTGCGACGTCGCCGTTGTCGATGTGAACCGTTCCGGCGCGGAGGAAACCGTCGCGCTCGTCACGCGCGAAGGCCGTAGGGCCGTCGCCATTACCGCCGATGTCTCCGACTACGAGCAGGTGACTGCGGCAGTGGCTGAGGCGATCAAAGGGCTGGGTAAAATCGATCTGCTCTATAACAATGCGGGGATCGTGCGCGTCGGCAGTATCGTGGAGATGGCTCTCGCAGATTGGATATCCGTATTCGAAATCAACGTCGGCGGTGTGTTCCACTGCTGCAAGGCTGTGGTTCCGCACATGCTCGAGCGCCGCTTTGGCCGCATCGTCAACATGGCCTCGTGGTTCGGCAAGATCGGGAAAGCCAATTATGGGGCCTATTGCGCCTCCAAATTCGCCGTGATCGGCATAACTCAATCGCTTGCTGCCGAGCTGGCACCGCACAAAATCAACGTCAACGCCGTCTGCCCAGGCACTATCGTTGAGACGGGCATGCGCGACGAAGCGGACCGCATGTCGATCAAGCAGGGTTTGCCGACGGCCAAAGAGCGCGAGTCGACCATTCCGCTGGGCCGCGTCGGCTATCCTGATGATATCGCGCGGGTAGCCGTTTTCCTGGCTTCGGACGAGGCGAGCTACATGACGGGTCAGGCGATCAACGTCACCGGCGGGCTGTGGATGCATTGATCGACGACGGTCACCCCCGAGCTGCAAGTCCAACTTGATTCTGCCGGGGTATTGGGTAGGCCTTTGTCGAGGTGACGGCCGTTTGTGATGCTTCCCGAGCGAGCATCGCGAGATACGCTCCATAGGGCGAGTTGCTCAGGGGGCGTGCCAACTCGGCCAATTCTTCGTGACCGATGAAGCCCATGCGGAATGCGACCTCCTCGGGACAAGCGATGCGGAATCCTTGACGCTTTTCGAGGGCGCGCACGAAGTCCGACGCTTCGCACAGGGAATCCGGGGTGCCCGTGTCAAGCCAAGCGTAACCGCGACCCAGCTTCTCGACGCGCAGTGCACCCATCTCGAGATAGATTCGGTTGACGTCGGTAATCTCGATTTCACCGCGGGAGGAAGGTTTCAGCCGGGCTGCGATTTCAACCACGCGATGATCGTAGAAATAGAGCCCGGTCACGGCCCAGCGCGAGCGCGGGGCCTGAGGTTTTTCTTCAATGGAGATCGCGCAGCCACTTTCGTCGAACTCAACGACCCCGTAGCGTTCCGGGTCGTTGACGGCATATGCGAAGACAGTGGCACCATCTTCGTGACTCGCGGCGCTCCTCATTGCCCCGCCCAGATCATGGCCGAAGAAAATGTTGTCGCCCAGAATAAGAGCGGAACGCTCGCGCCCTACGAAATCTCTGCCGATGAGGTAGGCTTGGGCAATTCCCTCAGGCCGCGGCTGCTCCGCGTAGCTGAGTGTCATTCCCCATTGTGAACCGCTGCCCAGAAGGCGGCGAAAGAGCGGAAGATCGTCGGGGGTGGAAATCAGGAGAACATCACGAATACCCGCAAACATGAGCGTCGTCAGCGGGTAATAGATCATCGGCTTGTCATATACGGGCAGTAGCTGTTTCGACAGGACGAGTGTCGAAGGATAAAGCCGTGTTCCCCGACCGCCGGCGAGAATGATTCCCTTCAAGCGCCCTCCGGTTGTTCCGAGCCACCCACGTCTGAGCGCGAGGTCAGACCCTCGAACGCATTTGACTGCAACGATTCAGCTAGCCTGTAGCGCGGCTGCCTGGATCAGCCCCAGCCTCTCGCCATTGTAGATCCGCAGACGCGTCGGCTGCCACCAATCGCGATTTGACAGATACCAGCGAACCGTTTTGCCGAGACCGCTTTCGAAATTTTCGGTCGCCCGCCAACCCAGCTCCTGCTCGAGCTTTGTGGCATCGATCGCATATCGGTGATCATGTCCCGGCCTGTCGGGAACAAACGTGATGAGGCGGCGCCGGCTGGTAGCTAGAGGTACCAACGCGTCGAGCGTATCACAGATACGCTCGACCACCTCGAGATTAGTCCGCTCGTTGCGGCCGCCGACATTATATTTCTCGCCTGGGCGCCCCTTCTTTAGAATGAGCCACAACGCTCTGACGCTGTCCTCGACGTAAAGCCAGTCTCGGACATTCGAGCCACTGCCGTAGACCGGCAGCGGCTTTCCCTCGAGCCCGTTCAATATAGTCAGTGGGATCAGCTTTTCGGGAAACTGATAGGGACCATAATTATTGGAGCAGTTCACAACAATGACGGGTAAGCCATAGGTCCGGAACCAGGCGCCGGCCAAATGGTCGGCTGCGGCCTTGCTGGCGGAGTAGGGCGACGACGGCCTATATGGCGACTCCTCTGAAAATAATCCGTTCGGCCCCAGCGAGCCGTAAACTTCGTCGGTTGAAACGTGCACGAACCTAAAGGCATCCCGCCGCTCGGCGGGCAACGTCATCCAGTAGGCGCGCGCGGCTTCGAGCAGCACGTGTGTGCCCAGAACATTGGTGCGGACGAAAGCCCCGGAGCCGTTGATTGAGCGATCGACATGGCTTTCGGCGGCAAGATGCAGAATGGCGTCTGGGCTGCTCCACTGCACGATGCTGTGCATGGCCGCGGCATCGCAAACATCAGCTTTGATGAAGCTGTATCGCGGTTCCCGGGCAACCGAAGCCAGCGAGGCGAGATTAGCCGCGTAGCTCAGCTTGTCCACATTGATGATTTCAGTATCCGGCTGCTTCAGAAAATAGCGACATGCAGCCGAGCCAATGAAGCCGGCTCCACCGGTGATGATGATCTTCACATCCCCCCCTTTGGTTAAAACCAAAAGTGGTTATATGCTTTAGATATCAATCACAGATAGAACTGAAGTCAAGGTCTCTACCACTTTCTACCACTATTATCTTGACGGTGTTGCATCTTGAGCGGGCGCGCTCCGTGGCGCCGTAGAGCACGACTCGACTCGCGGATCCCTCATTATCGAGAATACGGCGTCAGGTTACTGCAGCGAAAACTCTCGAAGGGGCACGATCAAGTAAAATCCGTTATGCAACCAAACCAGGAGGGCGAGCATGCTCACGAGTCCTACGGATAAATTCGCGCGCGGCCGCTGGCCGGCGCAGCTGTAGCGGCCGAGGAATGCGAGGATGAGCAGAAGCAGCGACGGCAAACTCAGGATTGGGAACAGAAAGGGATCGAACGGGTCCCACCAAGTGTAGAAGACGACCCGTGGAACGAACCAGATCCCGGCGAGGCCGACGAGCCAGATCCCTTCACGATCTCGCAGCGACGCGCCGAACTGGGAAATGACTGCCCAAGCTGCCGTGCACCCCCAGAGGCCGGGCACGAGCAGCCCTCCCGCCAGCTGTCCGTAATGGCGCACGAAATCGGGGGACCGTGTGGCCTCGATGCCAGGAATGAAAACGCTATAAAGGAATGTGTTCAAGAAGACGAGCCACAGGGAAGAAGCACTCAGGTTGCTGACGCTCCCCCAAACGCCCGACCCTACCTCCGGACGATCCAAATGCCCGAGAGCCCAAGGAACAAGGTCGCCAGGTGCAACGTGATAGTGGAAAATGGCAATCGAGGTGTACCCAATGATGCCGACCGCTGCTCCGCTCACGGCGCAAAGCAGCAGCTTGGTCCATCGTGTCCCCTGGCGTGCGATGGCAACCACCGCCAATACACCGCACAGGGCTCCATCCGTGCGGAACAAGAATGCCAGGCCTATGGCAAGCCCCAGGGCGATGTATATCCAGTAGTTGTCTGATCTGAGCGCCAGAAGTGACAGCCAGACGGCCGTCAGTGCGATCGCGACGTGGGGTACGTAAGTATCTATTGTGGCGGAGAAAAACCAGTAGCTCGCAGATCCACCCAGAAACAATGCCGTCGCCAGGGCCGGTAGAAAGCGGCCCAACCACCACCAGGACGCAAATAGCACCGTAGCGACCCCCAAAGCTCCGAAGGCTACACTGAAGGACTTGTGCACAGCGGCAATAGTGTGCGCATTACCCCCACAGCCCAGCGCGTAACAGGCTTTGGCCGTTAGAAAGTGGTACAATATATGGTTGTTATGAGTAAATGTTTTCGCTTGCAGATATTGCCTGGTTATAAACTCTCCATCACTGTCAAAAAACTTGCGGCCCTCGTACTTGAGATTGAATTCCAGTGGGATCGAGAGCCAATAAATAGTTGCCATGCATGCAAGGAAGGCGACGGCCACGCTTACCTGGAGCGCGCTAACAAAAGTTGGGTTGAAAGCCGTCGGGCGATGCAGCGTATCGCTTTGCGCAACACTTGCGGCCTTCATATCCCTCTCCTTACGTAAGTGCGCGAAGGTTCACTGCCGCTAATGCGCCTGCAATACACAAACCTATTGGTAAGATCGTCCTGGGTGGTAGATGTATCTGTTTTATAATGAGGGATGCCATTAGGACGATCAACACAAGCGGCGGCGAGGTATAGAGGAGGACTTCCCTTGGATTAAATATGACGTGAAATGTGAGGAGGGAGATCAACCAAAACGCGGGGCCAACAAGATCGCGGAGTTGCATACCGCGGAGAGTGGCGCTCCGAATCAAGAGGATATACGAGGCTATTACACATGCCGCTGATGCGATGACGGGCAGGGAATGCACGGCATACCATTGTACGGTGCCCGGGATAGTCAATGCATGATCTGCCGGAGCTACGATGCTGAAAACCAAGAACGCAGCAATAACCTCAAGCCAAATATCGAGATCGAGTAAGTTCGAGATGCTACCCCATTGCATGCCGTAATCCATCTGTGTTGCAACCTGGGCGAATCCGCCCAGTATCAGCTGGGGTGACAGGGCTAGGGCACAGATGCTCACGCCGAGTGTCAGGGGTACTCTCAGCGCCTTTGGCCGCCGCGGAAACGGCGATAAGCCAAAGAAGAGCGCGCCGCATGCGGGTAGGTATAGCCAGCTTGCGATGCCGATTACGAGGGAATGCGCAACTATGGCCCATTCTTCATGGCGCTCCGTAGCCCTGCTGAGAGACATCCCAGATCTGGCAGCAATTATCGTTGCGGCGACGCTGAGGGAATAGCTTTCTGGGATGGAGAATACGCTCAGCCATGAAAAACTGGCCGTGGCTACAGTGGTCGCGCATAAAGCCAAGGCAATGGATGATCCAGCCCAGCGGAGGAATCTGAATAGCAGGAGCGAGCAAATGCTGGCGTAGAGCGCCAGGACAGCATGCATTCGCTCTGGGTGAGGGAGCCCGGAGAGGGTCCCCACGATGCTGGTGGCAAGCGCTGTCAACGGCCCGAAAAGGGGACGCTTGTGGATTTCAACAAGTAAAGTCTGCCGGGCTCGGGCATCGGAGATTTGTCCAATGAAGTCCGGAAGCGATCCCGGGAATCGCCGAAAGTAGAGCTCATACTCCAGTGGGTCAGCGCCAAGGAAATACGACTCACATTTCTTCCAATCCATTTCGCCAGTGTTCGATGGAATGGTTGGACTAGCCTCATAAACGGTAGTTGATCTACAAATTTGGTTTATGCGGGCCCAGTTCCAGGTGATGAGCTCGTTCCAAGAAAAAAACAAGAGCAGAAAGGTGATAACGCTGAAACCCAGTTCCTTTAGTTGGGCCCTTCGGCTAATGGCCACATCCACCAAGCTGTTTCTGAGCAATGCGTCATTTCCGTGCAGGCAACTGCTGCGCCCGTTTGCGAATATTGGCTTGAACGGGCTGAGTGTCCTTCTTTTCCTTTCGCCATTGTCGGTAGCGGCCATCTGCACAAGCGTCCTCATCTCATCTGCAGACGGGTCGTGATAGCACCGCCCGGGCAGAAGTTACCAACACAGGAGCGCTAGAGAATTTGCGCTAGGACAGCAGTTGTGCCGAGCAGGACGATGACTGCGATGCTGGCGGGGTCTCGCATCGCGTATACGACAGGATCGTCCGCGATTTGTCCACGATGGCATTTCAACCACAGTCTGAGCATCCAATACGTGATGAGGGCATGTGCAAGCCAAAGGAGCTGTGGCCGAGAGTACTGCGTGTGGCGCGCTTCGAGGACCGCAGCGATGAACAATGCGAGCACCACCAGTGAAGCGATGCCGAGCCCCACTCCGAACGCCACGAGGATCGGCCGGTCGGTGATGCGATAGTTGCGGCCTGCTGGTTTTCTGCGCCCTTCGTTCGCGACCATCACGAGCTCGATATCGCGCTTGATGAATGCGAGGCTTGCGAAAAAGAAACCAGAGAAGTTGAGGAGCCAGTGAGATGTTGCACCGTTCATAAGGGCAGCGCCCGCGACAATTCGCATAGTGAAAAGGAGCGCAATTGTCAGAACGTCAATGAGGGGCATTCGCTTCAGTCGAAACGAGTAGGCAAGCGTTATGGCGAGATAGGCCATGCATGCAACGCCAAAGTAGGAGTTCAGAAGAAACCCGCCGCAAATGCCTACCCCGATGAAGGCGGCAGCAGCGGCTCCACCGAAGGAGACGGGCAAAGCACCTGACGCGAATGGCCGTGAGGCTTTGATGGGATGACGCCTATCTGCCTCCAAATCAATGAGGTCATTGACCAGATATGTGCCGCTCACGAGTAATCCAAACAGCATGAAGCCAAGAGTAAATTCAGCCGCCATTTGGAAAGTACATTGCTCAAGCGCGAGCACAAGAGGAACGAACATCAACAGATTTTTGGTCCATTGATGCAGCCGCATGCCGCGCAAAAGCGGGACTAGAATGTTTTGATGAGCGCGCTCTAGCTCACCCGAACGCATAACTCGCGGTGGAAAGAGTGCAGGCATGTGTAGATCCGCGACAACCAGGTTCCTTACGGGAGTTACGCGGCGGGGTAAACAGACGCTGCACTTCTCCTCCGCAGCAACCAAAGGTAGCAAGCATCGTCGTCCACCACAAGGGTCGTTGGGGAACATTGTGCTTTGGTGCCATTTCCTGTGGATATAGTGAGCCCGCCTCCGGGAAGCGCATCGAAAATGCCAGCCATAGCGCGAAAGGTTGTCATGCGATCAAACCAGAGATAGATCGCACAGCCCGAAAATTATGCTGTTCGCGGGTGAGAGAAGTGACTTGCATCCATGAGCACGAGCCTCATAAGGATCTACTGGAAGCTGAAATCCGGGTAACCAACACTGCGCCGGAAGCTCCGTTCTCCTTCTAGGTCCCCTGAAAAAGGGTATAAGGCGTCACAATGGACCATAGCTCAGGACTCGATACCGCCAATGTGATCAAAACCCTTTGGCATGGAGCACCGCTTTCGATATTCGAAGAACTGAGCCTACTCTCGTTCGTCCGCCAGGGGCATGCGGTCGAGCTCTATAGTTACGACGAAGTCGGCGTACCAGCTGGCGTCCAGCTCAAGGATGCCAACAAAATCATGGGCGAGTCGGAGGTGTTCGCCTACGCGAACGGGCCCGCGAAGGGCAGCTTCGCTGCCTTTTCGAATCTCTTCCGATTCAAGATGCTGGCGCAGGAGGGTGGTATCTGGTCTGATTTGGATGTCTTATGCTTGCGCCCCTTCTTCGATCTCCCTGCCGCCGCGATCGGACAAGTATGCAAATTTACACCCGGCTATCTCAACACGGCCATCATCAAAGCACCTGCGGGAAACAAGGTCGTCACCGCAGTATACGAGAAGCTCGCCGAGGAGGGCGCCAATATCACGCTCGGCGCGAGCAGCGAATTGCTGACACAGACCGCCCGACGCTTTCCTGATGATTGCGAGCTCCTACCTGTTGATACTTTCTATCCGCTGACGTGGAACGAGGTGTCGCTTCTCGTGGATCCCGAGCAGTTCGACAAATGCATCGCCAAGCTTCGTGACTCCTATGCCATTCATTGGTGGAACACGGCAATAACATTTGGGCTCGGCATGCCGAAGGACAAGCTGCCGTCGCCCGGTTCCTTCATGCACACGAAAGCAATCGAGATCTTCGGCACCGACCCTTTTCCCGCTTGGCCACGCGATATTTCAAGCGTCTGGATCAAACATTTCAATCATATAGTCAATGAGATCGGCGATATCTTCGTCGGCCCCGATGTCATGGGACGGATCGAGAAAGCTGAATGGCGGAGAGGCGAGGTCGAAGTTTCTGGCTGGGCGTTCGATCGTTCGCGTCCGCTGGATCCTCTGACGATCATCTTCCTACTGGATGGTGAGGTCGTCTTGACGCAGCGCACGACAGCTGGCCGGATGGACATCACCGAGGCCTATGGCGAGTACCGCCCGCGTTATGTGAGCTTTTCCGCCAGAATTCGGCGGCGGGCCGCAAAGGTGAAGCGCTCGGTCACGGATAGGATCCTCCGGCGGAAGCGGCGCGCCTCGGATTTGGTGGTCATTGGCATCGGGGCGTCTGGCGCGACATCGGTGATCGGCAGATCTCGTTGGTCGGCGCGGGACTACCTGGCCACGCTCGCGGACAGCTGGCGCCAGACAGCAAGTGCTTCGCGCGTTTCGACTCCCTTGGGCTCCCAAAGGAAATTGTGGCCAGGATAGACATTCATGGCGCGCGCTTCCCGTGCGTCGACGATCGGGTCGGTCGAGGGCGCGCCCGGGAGAGCGCGTAGATGGAAATAGGCAATCCGCTCTCCGATCGGGCGCCGCAGAATAAATTCCGCAGCCGCCTCGTCAGAAATGTTGCCAAAATCGACCACAAGACGGGTGGTTGCGCTCTCCAGAAGAGCTGACAGTCCGGCAACGGTCGACTCCCATCCTCCATGCGTCTCGACAACGATCTCGATATCTGTTGCCCGAGTGAACTGCTCCAGGCGATCGAGTGCGCGAAAGAAGTCATTTCGCGTCTCCGCCTGGAGAAAGACGCGGAACAGGTGCGCACCCAGAAAGCGGGCCTGCGCGATTTGGATCTCGAGGTATCGGCTGTAGTCGGCCCAGCCCATGCCGCCGAGGTGAGCGAAATCGGTTGTGCCAGCCAGCGCAATGCCCTTGCGCGCCGACCGGACAGCGCGAAAAAGCTGCTTGATAGAAACCTTGTCGAGAAGGTCCTTGGGAATCTCGACCAGCGGTGCCTGACACAGCGCCCACGCAACGCCCACTTCTTCCAGCGACGCGTCACGCAGTGGCCAGCCTGCGATCCCGAGCGGCATTAGAAGGACCTTCCGCCGAGTGCGCGCCGTCGTGTTTGAAAAGGTAAACGCCATTTGGCGCCGAGCTCGAAATCGAACTCACGTGGCGTGATCGCGGCATGGCCACTCAGATGGTATGGCGTCAGCTCACCGAAACGAATTCCGTTCGGCAGTTCATAAAGGTCCACCCGAATATAGTCGAACGGGGCTGCCAGTTTTTCGGCGAGCGCAATCATCTCATCGAGACGATGTGGTGGATGCTGATGTGGATCATTGGGATACTCAATGTCGGTCCAGTAGTATTTCCAGCTGATATCGAGCCACTTCCAATCCGGGGTGAAGTAGGTGAGCGTCGGCAGGCCGGATCCCAGGTAATTCACGCCGTCGTACCAGGAGCCATCGTTAAGCACTTGAATGAGTTCGCATTTTCCATGGAACATCTGCAGCTTGATCTCGCGGACCGGGCGTCCATTCCCGTCATCGACGAGAGCTTCAACGACGATACGTCTTCGAATTTTATCATAGGCCCATTCCTGCTTATAGGTGGCGTGGGACTGGGCAAGCCACAGTTTGCAACGCCGAACGATTTCTGGCACATCGGGAGTCCTGTCCTCCCGGACGAGCAGGTTGTCGCCGGAGCCGTGATTCGCCTTGATTATGTAGTTTGGCGGCAGCTTGTCGAACGGTATTTTTGAGGGGTCCGTCGCTACCGCAAGGAGCGGGATCAGCACCTTGTCGGCCTCCTCTTCTCCTAGAATTTCCCGGACAAAGCCGCGGACGGCGTATTTATCCACAATTCGTGGCAGGAGAGGATTGCGGTCGAAAAGTTTCCGCCAGCAGATCTTTTCGCTGAAGCTCCGCGGGTTTTCAAGGTCGAGCGGGTAGCCGTGGCGCTCCTCGAACAGCCGCCGCTCAGTTTCGTAGCCGCTCATCCATTCAGAGAGGCGGTATTTCGTGCGCTGAAACGGACTGTGGGGATCGCGAAACGACGACAGCACGCAATTCTCCTTTGCTTTCGGTGAGCGGCAGAATTTTCGCGGTACACCGCCAGCCAGCCAGGAGAGTATTGCCAACGAGCACATGACCTGCAACCAGGATGTTCGCGTAAAGCGTGTATAACACACCAAGCACACTTGCTTTCGAGCGGCGCGTGCATAACGATACCCCGGTCTCGTGCACTTGGCCTTACCGTGATGGCGAAAACAGCGCAAGTTGGCTTGCTTACGTCTTGAACTCCATAGAGCACATGAAGGTGGCGCGGCTGATCGAGAGTGTCGATCTCTCGGTGGCGGATCTGCGCACCTATCTTCTTTCCGAGATCGACGAGTTCGTCGCGGCCGACGAGCCCTCCCTTATGGAGGAGGAATTCGGGGACGTGCTTTTCGCCCTCATGGCGATGGCCTGGGCTCATGCGCGCAGGCACTTCAAGCTTGAACTGGGCGACACTGAGCAGAAGCTATTGGGCCGTCTTCGGCGATTTGGCACGCTGAGTCGGAAAACGCATCACTGCTCGGACGAGCGCATCCCCGAGATGCCGGTGGGGGTCATTCATTTTGCATTTGGTCAATTTGTGGGCCAATGGCATCGGTTCGATGCCTTGAAAAACGGCACTGTGGCAGAGATCACGGCCTTGACCGACACGGAATTCGGCGAGCCGGGCCGGTTGACGAACCATTGCATCATGACTTTCGATGAGGTGGACCAAATCACCTACGAGATCATCTACTCCTCGTCCTCGCAACTGGCGGGAAACACAATCCGTTGCCGTGTACCCGATTTCCTTTACCGCGATGCCAAGAAGGGGCTGATTTTCGGACAGCTATCCGAACTGATGGCGCTGCAGGTGATGGCAGCGCTCGATGGGCTTAGGCTGGCGCCGGGGGCAGTCGCACATTTCCACAGCTGGGAATCCGGGTTCCTCGCCGAGTCCGCTGAGTTTTGGCGCCGCATCTCCACTCTGAAGACAGTCTTTTCGCCATATCTGACCACCGGTCGCCTCAAGGCTATCGTGGATGCGCGAGGAGGTGCGGGTTGGACGATGACTCCGGAGGAGCTGGCTGTTGCCGTAGAATATGAGCGCAAGCTGAGCGAATCCTGCATGCGCGTGGTGCTTGAAAGCTCACTCGACAAGGAATTCTTCGAGCGCTGGGTGCATCCCGAGCGACTTGATCTCCGCTCGTTTGCGGAACAGCGGCGCGCGAGCTATTCCGTACCTGCTCCGAAAGATGGAAAGCTCACCTTTATCACTGGTGGCCGCCCCGTTCGGGAAAAGGGCTTCGTGGAGCTGTGCCGCGAGTTTGCTCGGGTGCGCCATTGGGCGCGCAAACGCGGAATCGACGCCTCACTCGCTATTCTGTGTCGGGAGCGCAAACCTGGAAAGGGTGCGGATTATATCCGCGAAATCGAGAATGCAATCGCCGCAGAGGAGCTGTCTGACTCAGTGACAATCGAGCCTAAGGTGCCCCTGGAAGAGCTGCGCCACCGGATCGCGAACGCCTCTGCGCTCGTTGTGCCATCGCTTTATGATCCCTATTGTCTGATGCCCAATTACGCAGTCGAGGCCAGGCGCCCGGCCTTCGTCTCCCGTCATGCCGGCATTGCCGAGAATATCAAGTCGGCGGAATTCACCTTCGATCCGGAAGTGGAGGGTGACTTCTTGCGGGCCGTTCGCGCGTGGTACGAAAAGCCGCGGACGTTCCACTTCGAATCGCGGTTCGCAAGCTATCTCGGCCTTTACCTCTCCAGAGAAAAGCGAGCGGCATGGGAATAGGCAACCTTCTCATCGGCGATGTCGAGGAACTATTGACCCGCCGGGTTCTGCGGTCGGGTGCGCTTCATCGAATGATGGGTGAACGATCGCAATGCTGGCAGGCGGAGATCGAAATCGAGCGGATGTATCCAGGAACACGTTGCCTCCTGCTGCCCTCTGCCACGGTTGGTTTTGCGCTCGTGTTGGAGGTGCTCGATTTCGCGCCTGGCAGCGAGGTGCTCATTTCGCCGTTCGGGTGGCTATCGAATTGGTCGTGCATAACGCGCGCAGGGCTCGTGCCACGCTTCTTGCCGTTGGACGATAATCTGCAACTTCGCACCGAGGATGTCGCGGCGCGTCTTACCGAGCGCACGAAGGCGATTGTCGTTGCGCATTTGATGGGTCGAGGGCAGCAGAAAGTGGATGAAATCGCCCAGCTCTGCGCGGAGCGGAAAATCGTGCTCCTGGAGGATATCGCCCAGTCCTTCGGCGTATCGGTGAAGGGCCGCCGCGCCGGCACGTATGGCGTTGCAGCCTGGTGCTCTTTCAACCATCACAAATTGCTCAGCACGGGCGATGGCGGCTGCATCATCTCCACAGACCCCACATTATTCGCCCGCATCACCGCGCGTCACGACCATGGCCTCGTGATTCGCGGTGGAAAGCGGAGGGTGGGCGAAAGCATCGAGCCGGGGCTCTCCTTGAGATCGAGCGAGATCATCGGTGCGTTGCTGCGTGCCCAACTCGCGCGGTTCAACTTCATGCGAACGCGCATTCTTCGGCTGTACGAAGCCATGTCGGAAGCGTGCGCCCGCTTGCAGACGCGCATGATCGAACCGCATGAAGGAGACCTGCCCTTCACGGTGCTTTTCGAGCGCCCGTCCCGCATCAATTATCCCAGTTTGATGGAATCCGGTTGGCATGTCGCCTCCAAGGTGCCTTGGCTCGAGACAAAGCTTTCCGAAGCGGCGGCAAGCGATCCCGAGCTCGCTCGCACAGAGGCGGTTCTTGGCGCAATTTCGGCCGTCGGGTCGGGTTTCGTAGACCCCTATTACGCGATTCAGACCGGCATCACGGTCCGCGATGCGCCGGAGGAGGCCCATCGTATTATCGCGGAATTGGAGAGCAGGAGATGAGGCTCTGCTTTATCGGCTCTGGTGTGGAACGCGAGGGAACCAGGCTCTATGGGATCGAAATCCGTGCTGTGGCGAGCATAATGGCGAAGCGGTTCAAGACGCTCGTTTTCGGCGGATCGAAAATCGGCCTGATGGGCGAGTTCGCAGCGGCGTTCGCCGCTTCAAAGGGGCATGTGATCGGGGTGGTCCCGGCTTGGTTGGAGGCAGAGAATCTCCTTTTCAACGAGTGTGATCTCGTGCGGTGCAGGGATCTCGCCGAGCGCAAACGGATCATGTTTGAGGAGGTCGACGCAATCCTCTGCTATCCGGGGGGACTCGGAACCTGGGACGAGCTTTTCGATCAACTTGCACGTAATGCAGTGGATCGGAAGGCCCCATGCCCACCCATCTATATCTACAATTGGGAAAATTTCTATGCGCCCATGCTACTTCAGATCGAGACCGCTATGGAATTGGGCCTGATCCGGCCGGCCGATTGTGCGGTTCTCCGACCGTTCGCAAGTCTGGAGGAACTGTCCCGCCTCGTCGACGAGCAAGGTTGCCATGTTGGCCACTCACAGCTGGCTCGATCCGTTCGCTGAACCCCGCGATCCGCTTGAGGATGCGGTAAATAGCCGAATCTTCGAGTTCTTTATCGCCTCCCTCCCGCGGAGCATTGTCTACCGGCAAAAGCCCGGCAGTTATGCGCTCATCGCGCCTCAGCGATCGGGAGCCCGGGTACTTACCGTTCCGGGCGCCAACGAAGCAGATTTCTTGTTTCATGGTGCGGCTGGGGAAGGGGTAACGCCGCTCGCCGACTTCATCTCTGCGACCATTCTCGAAAGCGGGGTGGATCACCTGAGGCTGCCACTCCTCAACGAGCCTCAGGCCAGCATTCTAAAAAGGGAGTTATCGGTACGGCTTCCCAATTGGCTCTGGGCGGCGGGTCCGTCCGCCGTTGCGCCGATGGTCTTGCGCAAGCCAAGCAAGCTCCACTCCAGCTTCCGTCGAGCCATGATCCGAGCTGAAAAAGAGGGCGTCAGGCTGGAGCGCGCTTTGAGCATTGATTTGGACGAGCTAAAGCAGCTCCATGAGCGCCGGTGGGGTGCTGGCAATCGCTCCGCCAGCTTTTTTCAGATGTTGAGAATGCTGATGGACGATTGCGGTGCCCAGCTATTTACCGCGCGGACTGGTGATGGGAGGCTCGTTGGCGCCCAGCTGGACATTTTGGGTGGACGAACGCGGCACTTTTATTACGGCATCAGTGACAAGGATGCGATCCCAGGGGTGGGCACAGCGGTGATGGGTATGAGCTGGTCCGCTTTTCTCGCGGGCAACGAGGTCGAGTATTCCTTCGGCCGTGGCGCGGAGCGCTACAAATACCGCTATGCGGACGGCGTCAGAATTATGTTCGAAATCTGGGGCTTCCTCGCGCCCGTGGCACAGATGTCTTCTTCGAATGTGCCCACAGGAGTCTAAGACAGGACCTATTTTGCGGGATTGGATGCACTCCTGTTCTTGCTAGTTGTTAATATTCGAAATTTTGACAAGGTTTAAAGTTGTGCCATTAGACTTGCAAACGCGATTGAAAAGTCAATGGGCGTTGGTGCTCGCTGTCGCAGTTGGAGCTTTCGCGACTTGGTTCGCCTTCCGCTATGCGCGCCAGCCCATTCTCGAGCAGGACGCGTTTCGCCAGACGCTGACGGCCCTGACCTCGTACTGGATGATTGAGGAGGGCTGGAGCTTCTCCTACCAGACCCCGGTTGTAGGGTATCCCTGGAAGCTGCCATTCGAGTTTCCGCTGTATCAGTCTGTCGTTGCGCTGGTTGCCTGGGCCGGTCAGTGGCCGCTTGAGCCGGTTGGCCGTCTGGTCAGCTTCGGGTTTCTACTCGGCTGCGCCTGGCCCGCTGCCGCGATTGCTACGCGCTTGAAAGTGCCGCGAGAGACAACGTGGATCTTTTGTGCTCTCGTTTGGTCAAGCCCCCTGTACCTTTTCTGGGGTCGGACGTTCTTGATCGAGACGACCGCAGTGTTTTTTACGCTAGCTGCAATGGCCTTTGCGCTCGACTTGCGTGAGCCTTTTCCGCGCTGGCAATCGGCCTTCGCTTTTGCGCTATTTGCCAGTCTCGCCATGTTGCAGAAGAACGTGACGGCCGCACCGGCGCTCATGGTTATGGCGCTTGTCGCAATAGGTACGCATGTGAGAAGAGACGCGCGATTCTCGTGGCGTCAGAGCCCCGTTCTTGCAGTTTTCCTCGTGCCTGTGGCAATTGGACTTGCGTGGACTTGGTACACCGATAGCATCAAGGCGGGGCACTTCTTCGGCCGACTCTGGACGAGCAGAGAGGCACTTGCTCTTTATGTCGGGTCCTTCAGCGATCGGCTTGACCTCAAGGCTGCAAGAGACCTGATTCTGGAGCGCATCGTTGCGCAGAACGCCGGCGGTATTATTGGCATGATGGTTGTTGCTGCAGGTCTTCTTGTTGCAGAGCGGCGTACGCGCGGAATCATTGCGATCTGTATAGTGCTTTTTTTTGTTCCCATAACACTGTTCTTTCCTCAGCACGTGAAATGGGATTACTACCCAGCTTCTTGCGTGGTATTTCTGTTGGGCGCGATCGCGCTTTCCTTGGTCGCTTTGGGGCGGAAAGGCGGCAGTGCCCACGTTCTGGTACTGATCGCCACCACCCTTATTGTAGGGTTGAACTCGTGGCATTTTCGGATTGGCTACTGGAACGATGCGACCAGGAACATTTCTGCCGAATCCTCTAACAGAACTCTGCTGGTTGCCGATGCGATCCGTCGCCACACTCCACAGGACAGTGCAATTGTCGTCTTCGGTCTTAGCTGGAGCAGCGAGGTTGCGTTCTACTCGCAAAGAAAGGCGCTCACTGTAGAAGAGCCTCTGGAAGCATACATCGAGCAGCAGAACTTCCGTAACTTGTTGGGCGGGAAGCAGCTAGGTGCCATTGCGTTCTTGAGCTCTAGGAACCGTGAGCGGTACAACCGTATAGTTCAGAAATACTCCGATGAAAGCACATCTGGATTGTTCGACGGAGGCGGTTGGTATATCTGGCTCCCAAACGTCGCGTCACTTCGACTGGCTGATGGCAGGCAGCTGTTCCCAGTGGATCAAATCAATTAGGGTCTTGAGGTCAGGATCTGGGACAGTCGCTATCGGGGGAGCGTCCGATTGAGGGAAATCGCGACACTGCGCAGGGGAAAGCCCAACATGAAGCGAGCAGCTGACAAGTTATTTCGCCGGGATCATCCTTCTCGAACTCGGGGGGCATGAACAGCCTTTGCAATTAGCTTATCGGCACGGCGCCTCGCGAACTGGCGGCCAAAGAACAGGCGATAATAGAGTTGCTTCCAGAGCCGAGTTGGCGAGGATAAGAGTTTACTAGCTTGCGCGTAGAGTGTAGCTAATTCAGCGGAACGACAGGCCAACTCGCTTCGCACACCGTCCAGTTCCGTGGTGCGCAAAGTTAGCTCATGATTGAGCGATTTGATCTGACCTTGTGCTGCAAGCCATTGCTCGAGAAGTCCAGCGCTGTACTCTCCTCTCCATCCCTCTACCTGATGGCGGTCGGCGATCGTCCTCATGAGGGAACCCTTTGGCGGAAGCATCCATTTATCGATCAACTCCCGCCGCAGCATCTCATTCCACAAGTGCAAAAATTTAGCTTGGCCGATTCTTCCAGTCAATTCCTTTTCGTTGGTTGGCCGCAAGAGATCGAAAGCCTCCCTGTAGTGCACCGGATAGGCAACTGTTGCTGGAAGCGCGTGATGGGCGCGCCCCAATTCAGATACTACGCGACTGATTAGCTGTGGTCCAATCTGTCCCCATCCCACTCGGGTGCCGAACTTTAGTGTCTCTTCCAGACACCGGCGGACCACATCGTCATCGCGAGTGAAATACAACACTGCACCGTTGATAATACCTTCCTCTTGGTAACAAAAGAACTGCGTGAAGTACGGGATATCATCTGAAAGACAGACGACATCGGCATCGACCCACCAGCCGCCACGCTCGGCCAGGAGCTTGTAGCGGAAGAGATTTGAGAACGCCGCATGAGACCCACGCCCCGGACCGGTTTCGTATACGAAATAGCGATCTTTGGAGATGATCTCCGAGGCATCACGAACGCTTACGCCATCGGGCACCCTCAGATCAGGTGTATACGTGTAGACGTGGAACGCATGACCGTGATCGAGGAACGAGCGAAAGCACATGGCCTCATAAGGAGAAATTTCATCCCCGTACCAAAACGTCTGGAAGGTGTGCACCGCATTGATCCTTCTGTCTGGCGTTCTGCGTGGCTGCGTTGGCAGAAGTCGTGCCGCCACCATTGAGGCATCTCATGGGCGCGAGCGCTCCCCACAGGGGCGATCCCCATCCGCTTCGCGCGGTGGCGAAGTGGATCGGAATCCCATTTTACTGAATTTCGCAAGCACCACCAGTCCGCGGCTCGACCGGCCGATACAGCATGAGGCCATAAAGGAGAAGTGCACCCCAGAAGACATACGCCTGCACAAAATTCCAATGGGTGGCTGCGAGATAGTCCGCTGCGGGCCAGAAGTTGGCTGTCATGATGTAGCTGGTAGCTAGGATTGCGAGCGCGGCGGGATTTTTGCCGAACCGGGCCACTGCCACAATGTAGATTGGCAACAGTATCCCGTAATGGTGTTCCCACGCAATTGGCGAAGCCATCGTCGCCGCGAGCGCGAATGCGCAGAAATCAACGGGTCCGTCACTGCTGCGGCGCGCCAAAACCGCAATAATCAGCACAAAGGAGGTCAGCATCGTGCCGAAATAAACCAGTGGCCTGTATGGCGGAAACCCATTACTCCACTTCAAATTGTTGATGAGGTCCGGCTCGGCGATGCCGACGAATCGATTGAGGATCCCGTTGACAGAGTGGTTTGGGAAGAAGCCTTCGCCGCGCTCTGAAAGCAGTGATAGTGCATTGAAGTAGTCGAGATTGTGCGCTAACCCGAAGATTGCGACGGAAGCCAAAAGGCCGATGGCACCAGTCGTTGCACAAGCTGCGACAAAGCCCCATTCCCGACGTACGGCTCCCCACAGCAGGAATGCGGCAAACTGGGGCTTGATCGAAGCGCAAAGGCCGATAAGGAGTCCGGCCAAGTGTTTCTTTGATGCGAGCCAGGAGAGTACCGCGCCGGAGAACAGAGCGTTTATCCAGATCTGAATTTGGCCAATCTTATATCCTCTCGTGATGGGGTAGTACGTGAGCACAGCGAGTGCCGAAAGACCGATCGCGGTAAGGGGACTAACCGGAATCAATCTGAACATTAGTGCGCTGCAGCATATAATCATGCCAGCCAGCCAGATCCAGCCGACAGCGGCCATGATGCGCATGAAGTCAATACCGGTAACCTCGGCAAGAGCCCCCAGCCATGAGAACGGAATAAGGCTCGTCAGCGGGTATTGGAACTTGATGCCTCGGTTGGTGAGAAACTCCGTGTAAACTGGCGACACGTCGCCAGAACGAAGATAGGCCAAGGCTTCACCCATAGGCCACCAAGAGTCCTCCCAAGCCCGCATGGCGAGAGTGTCGAGTGCGACCTCCGGGTTTGAGGTTACGCCAGCCTCACCCAGCGGGGGTGGCCAATAAGAGATGAGCCATATCACCGTGATATTGAAGACGAGAAAGGCGGCCAAGCGAAATCCGCTGATGTTTAAATGGTTTCTTATCGGGATTGTATTCATAAGCCCTCGCCTCCTCGGCCAGAATAGGGGCGGTTTAAAGAAAGAATACCTGTTGGGAAATCATAACTTATCCGCTTTCCGGCCATAGCGATCCACGCTGCCTTGTGCTCAACGATCAAGGGCGTTACGGCGCGGAACAGCAGAAAGTTGTTCAATCCGCCGAACAGAACCAGGAGGCTGGCCAGCCCAACTGCAAAATTGCGCATGGGCGTCAGAGCCGCCAGTGCTGTCATCATGACGATTAGCGGAGCCCAATGAAGCGAGTAGAGGAACGTCTCTACGCCGAACTTCACGTGCAGAACGAACTGGCCGATAAGAGTCAAACCCAGCGCGATGCAAAGCTGCGGCCGGTTCTTTTGTTTCAAGCAGGTAACCAGCGCCCATAGACCTATTGTCAGCAGGGCGAGCCACAGGATGGTCGCAATCCACGCGAATGGCCCGCCCGAGCCCAGCGGCGAATCCATGATGGAGATGCTGGGCCAGTCCCAGTCTGCATGCTCTCGGTGCATTGTGAGTTGCACACCGGGCATGACCATCACGTGAGATATGAAAACAGTTGCACGGTTAGCGACGTCCGCCAAGGTCAGAGGAGGTAGCCACATCCGGCTGCGATACGAGCTGAAACTCGGCTCGTAGAGTCGTCCGGTCGGGTCAGGTAAGAAGAGCAATGCACTCGGAAACCAAAGCTTTTGCAGGAGCCATAGCGCAATCACTACGCCCAGTGCACAGAGGCTGATCACGACGGCACTCTTGAGACGATGACAAAGGACTGTCGCTAGTATGCCGCTCATCCAATTGGTAACAGTCAGGCTCAGGGTTGCCGCGCTGACGGCAATTTGAATCGGCACGGATGATCCCCGATTCTGAGCGAGTACAAGAAATGGCAGCAGCAGCGTAATCGAGCTCAAAAGGAAGAGTTCCGCCAGGGGCGCCATGAAGATTGCACTCGCACTCGACGCTAGAACACCGGAAAAAACGAAGCCGTCTATGGGCCTTAGGCCAATGCTTCGTAAGATGATGTAGAACACGATGAGCCACGCCACGGCGGTAATTGAGACGAACAGCCTGACGGCTTCGTAGTGCGAGAAACCAGCCAGATGAATGAACGTGACGATTGGGTACGTGAGGATCGAGTGCAGCGGGTGCAAATCAGTTCTATAGTGATTGCTCTGCCTGTCAGTCAGATTGCTGTAGGCCGTGAAGCTGTCAGCATCGAACCAAACGTCTTCGCCCGCCTCACCTTGGCCATAGTAGATTTGCGGATCGATCTGCCCGAAAAGAAAATACGCTGCTGCAAGGGCAAATGCTCCCAGGGTAACCGCAATAGAAATATCGGACCGGCGGCAATGCATTCGTTAGGACAGATGAAGAGTCGGGCGGACGAATGACTGTGAGGACCGCCTGTACGGCAGTCGCGTGAGCGCAGGAAAAGCGAGCGGCAGCCTACTCAGGCGCTGCGAACCAGGAAGCGCCTACTCTTCGAATTTCAGCATGGTAGTTGATTGCGATCTGCTCCGCCATGTCGGAAGGCCGTTTTTCGACAGTTAAAAGGATCATCTCTTTGTTTAGTCGAGCAACCGGCCAACACTCCGATATGCGCAATGAGCGTACCAAAGCTGGTGCTGGCCGGCGAAATTGGCCTGCCTAGCGGCGGTCCGCAGCTATTCACGTTGCGGTGATCCGGCGTCTTGCTGACCGGAAACTTCGTGCGCTTTCCGGGGTGGCCGGGGCATTGACTGGATTGTCGCCTGGCCTTATTAACTAACCAGTTGGTCACTCTGAGGGCGCGTCGTGAGAGCAGGTTCCGAGGTGCGGGTGGCTGTCGATGTCGGCGGCACGTTCACCGACATTGCTTTGATGGCCGACAATGGCGTGCTGCATGAGAGCAAGATCTCGACGACGCCGGATGATCCCAGCATTGCGGTCGTCGATGGGCTCATCGCGCTGCTCGATGAGCTGAAGATCGCACCTTCCGCCGTCGCCGAAGTGCTTCACGGCACGACCGTCGGGTCGAATACGATCCTGCAGCGCAAGGGCGCGCGAACCGGGCTCATCACGACACGCGGATTCCGCGATGTGCTGGAGATCGGGCGCATCCGCATGCCCGATATGTTCGATCTGACCTGGGACAAGCCCAAGCCGCTGGTGCCCCGCCGGCACCGGCTGGAGGTGACCGAACGGATCGCGGCCGACGGATCGGTCATAGAGCCTCTGTCGGAGGCGGACGTGATCTCCGCAGCCGAGGCGCTTCTGGCCGATGGCGTGGAGGCGATCGCGATCTGCTTCCTCAACAGCTATCGCAATCCCGCCCACGAGCAGCAGGCCGAGGCGATCCTGAAAGCTCGCTTCCCTGATCTCGCAGTGTCGGCCTCATACGCCGTGCTGCCGGAGATGAAGGAGTACGAGCGCACCAGCACGACGGTGGTGAACGCCTACTTGCTGGCGGCGATGCGCTCCTACCTCAGGCGGCTCGAGCAGCGGCTCGCGGCGGCGGGCATCGCGGCTCCGATACTGGTGATGACCTCCAACGGAGGGATGCTGCCTGCCGCCACCGCTGGCGACAAGCCGGTGATGGTGGTGGCCTCGGGCCCGGCTGGCGGTGTCATCGGCGCCGCCCGGCTGGGGGCTGCACTGAGCGAGACCGACATCATCGTCTTCGACATGGGTGGCACGACCGCCAAGGCCGTCATCATCGAGGACGGGCGGCCGAGCATGACGTCGGAGTACGAGTTCCGCGACGGCATGTCGACGTCGAGCCGCTTCATCAAAGCGGGCGGCTACATGCTGAAGGTGCCGGCGATCGATATTGCCGAGGTCGGCGCGGGTGGCGGGTCAATTGCGGGGATCGACGCCGGGGGCTTACTCAAGGTCGGCCCGGAATCGGCCGGCGCAGTGCCTGGTCCAGCCTGCTACAGCCTCGGCAACACGCGCCCGACCGTGACCGATGCCAACGTCGTTCTCGGAATGGTCAATCCGAAATCGCTTGCGGGAGGGCGCCTCGCGATCGACCGGCGACTGGCCGAGGAGGCGATACGGGAGCACGTGGCGAGGCCGCTCGGATTGTCCCTCGAAGACGCCGCGCATGGCATCCGGGCTGTCGCCAACGCGGCCATGGCGCGCGCGATCCGCGCCGTGACCGTCGAGCGCGGCCGCGATCCGCGGGACTTCACCATGATGGCGTTCGGCGGCAACGGCGGCAATCACGGTGTCGACGTGGCGCGGCAGCTCGGTGTACGCAAAATTATCATTCCTCCGTTTGCCGGAGTATTCAGCGCCGTGGGGATGCTGGCCGCCGATGTCGAGCATACGGCGCTTGCGACAGTGATGCGGCTCCTCGACACGATCACGCCGACCGAGCTCGGAGAGATCATGGACGGACTGGCCGCTGACGTTTCTGCTCGGCTCGCCGCCGAAGGCTATTCTGGAAACAAGGCCGAGCTCGCCTGGCAGGCCGAGGTGCGCCACGAGGGCCAAGCAACCGAGTTGCCAGTTCCTTTCGAAGCGACCGGCGACAGGTTTGCGCAAATCCGCGAGCGGTTCTTCGCCGAGTACTTCAAGACATACGGCTACCGGGACCAGACGCCGCTCGAGCTGGTCAAGGTCACCGTCGTCGGGCGCGGCCTGCGCCGCAACCGGCTCGACTTCAGCAACATGCGGATCGACCAGCGGCCGGGTGCGGCGCGATCGGGCCATCGCCTCGTTTCGTTCACGCGCGGAGAGCCCGCCATCGAAACGGAGATCGTGCCGCGGGCGGCGGTGGGATCTGAGCCGCGGCGCGGGCCGCTGATCGTCGAGGAGTTCGACGCCACAATCGTGGTGCCGCCCGACACCAGCATCAGCCGGGACAGGACGGGCAACATTGTTCTCGAGATCGGAGGACAGGCATGAACGTCGATCCGATCACGTTTGCGGTCATCAAGAGCGGCCTTGATTCGATTGCCGACGACATGGCCTACACGGTCGTGCGCATCGCCCGCTCGGAGATCGTCAAGGATGTGATGGACTTTTCCGCCGCCATCTGCGCCGCCGACGGACAGATGGTCGCGCAGGCGAAGACGATTGCACAGCACCTGGGCGCCATCCCCCAAGCCATGGAGGCGGTCCTCGCCAAGTATGGCGACGACCTGCACGATGGCGACGTCGTCATCATGAACGACCCCTATCATGGCGGCATGCACCTGCCCGACATCTTCATGTTCGTGCCGCTGTTCTACGAGGGCCGTCGCCGCGCCTTCGCGGTCGTGATCTGCCATCACACGGACGTCGGCGGGCGCGTGCCGGGCTCCAATGCCTCCGATTCGACCGAGATCTACCAGGAAGGCCTGCGCCTGCCGCCGCTGAAGCTCTATGAGCGGGGCAAGCTCAACGAGACGCTCGAAACTTTGATCAAGATCAACGTTCGGGTGCCCGATCGTGTCTGGGGCGATCTCTCGGCCCAGTACGCTGCGGCCCAGGTCGGCAAGCGCGGACTCGACCGATTGTTCCATCGCTACGGCGCCGACGAGGTCGAGGCCTACATGCAGGAGCTGCTCGACTATGCGGAGCGGCTGACGCGGGCCGAGATCCGGCAGTGGCCGAAGGGCACCTATCGCTTCACGGACCACATCGACAACGATGGGTTCTCGGACAAGCCGATCCCCATCAGTGTCGCCATCACGGTACGCGACGACGGCACGCTGTTGGTCGACTACACGGGGTCCTCGCCGCAGGTCAAAGGGGCACTGAACTCTACGCTGAGCTTCACACATTCGCTCACGTATCTCAGCGTCCGCTGCGTGCTCGGCCGCGACGTGCCGAACAACGTCGGTGTGTTCCGCTGTCTCGAGATCAAGGTGCCGGAGGCATCGGTGCTGAACCCGGTGATGCCGGGGCCGTGTGCGGCGCGCGCGCTGACCGGCTACCGCGTGTTCGACACCATGCTGGGCGCCCTGGCGCAGATCGTGCCGGACCGGGTGCCTGCTGCCGGTGAGGGGGGCAACAGCGTCATCTGCATCAGCGGGCTGAGGCCGAACCGCAAGCCATTCATCATCGTCGACATGATCTGCGGCGCCTGGGGCGGACGGCCCGACAAGGACGGTCTCGAAGCCGTCACTAACGCCTCGCAGAACCTCTCCAACATGCCCGTCGAAGTCATGGAGGCGGAGCATCCCGTCCGGGTCGAGGAGTATGCCTTCGTGCCCGACAGTTGCGGGGCAGGGCACTGGCGCGGCGGCATCGGGCTGCGCCGCTCCTATCGCATCCTGGCGCCCGAGGCGCTGCTGCAAATGCGGACGGATCGCGTCGCGTTCCGGCCTTACGGCCTCGCCGGCGGCGAGCCGGGCGGGCCGTCGCGGAACTCGATCGAGATCGATGGTGAGGTGAAGCCGTTGCCTGGCAAGGTTACCATGACCGTGCCGCAAGGCGCGGTGATCGTCCACGATCAGGCCGGAGGCGGCGGGTTCGGCAATCCGTTTACGCGCGATCCTGAATTGGTGCTCGAGGACGTCAAGGACGGCAAGATCACCGCGGAATTTGCTCGCGACCGACATGGCGTGGTGATCACCGCCGGTCGCCTCGATCTGGAAGCGACGCAGCGCCTGCGTCGAGAAAGGGATGCATGACACGCGGCCGGGCCCAGTCCATGAATGCCAGTGTAGAGCTGCAGCCGAAGCGGCCGGTCAAGGCCACGCGTAGCGCGGAGGCTAGCCGCGCGAAGATCCTGGATGCGGCCCGGTTCGAGTTCGTCACCCATGGACTCAGCGGCGCCCGTGTCGACCGGATCGCCGAACGGGCGGGCGTCAATAAGAACCTGATCTATCATTATTTCGGCAGCAAGGACGACCTCTACCTCCGAATTCTGGAAGAGATCTACAGCGACCTCAGAGCAAGCCAGCGTGATCTGCAGGTTCGCGACCTGCCGCCTATCGAGGGTATGCGCTGCCTCGTCGGTCGCACCTTCGATCACTTCGTTGCCACGCCCGCGCTCATCCGCTTGATGAGCATCGAGAACATCCACTATGCGCGCTATCTGAAGCGCTCCAAGCTGGTGAAGCCGCTTTACACGCCCTTGCTCGACACCATCGAACACCTACTGGCCAGAGGGCAGGCCGACGGTGTTTTCCGGCGCGATGTCGATGCTGTTGATCTTTATATTTCCATCTCGGGTCTGGCCTACTTCTATCTGTCGAACCGGCACACCCTATCCTGGATCTTCGACCAGCAGTTCGATTCACCGAAGCGCCTGGCACAGCGCCGTGCGCACATCGTGGACATGGTGCTTGGATATCTCCAGCATAAGGGATCAGTCGTTGACGAGGCGATCGCGGCGTCGCGAGACCAAACCTCGCCTCACGCGAAATCAACTGCAGAACGGTAAACACCGAAGATCAGGGAGGATGGAAGATGAGATGGCGTGAACTTCTCGGATTGGCGGCAGCAGGTGCTATCGCCTTGGCCTCGCCAGTCGGGGCGAATGCACGGGAAAAGCTGACGGTCCGGCTCGATTTCTCGCCATGGGGCGTGCAGGCCGGGATGCATCTTGCCAAGGAAAAGGGCTGGTTTGCGGCCGAAGGGCTCGACGTCGAAATCCAGGACGGTCGGGGATCGGGCAATACCGTCCAGCTCGTCAACGCTGGGCAGGTGGATGTCGGTCAGGTCCAGGTCGGGCTCGTCGCCAGCGCGCGTGAGCAGGGCGGCAAAATCAAGTCGATCTTCAATTTCCAGCGCAAAACAGATCTTTGCATCCTGGTCGATCGTGATTCACCGATCAAAACCGTAGCCGACCTGAAGGGTAAGACCGTCGTCGTATTCGCCGCCAGCCCGTGGGCGCCGTTCATCGATCTCTATCTGAAATCGGGCGGCATGGACCGGGAAACCGTAAAGGTCGAGTTCGTCGATCCGGCGGCATTGTGGGGCACCTATACGGCAAGGCGCGCTGATGGTCTCATGTCGACGGTCGGCTCGGCGCTGCCCGTCGCGGAGAAGCCTCGGCCCTCCAAATGTCTGCTGGCATCCGACGCCGGCATCGGATTCCCGGCTTATGGGCTCGTCGCCCACGAGGACACCATTGCGTCGAAGCGCGATGCCCTCAAGAAGCTGATCAAGATCCAACAGCGGGCCTGGGAGCATCTGCGCACCAACATCGACGATGGCGTGAAGGCCATGATTGCGCAGCGTCCGGATGCAAAGCTCGATCCGGAAGTGCTCGCTGGTCAGATCAAGCTGACGATCGAGTACTTCGACACGCCGGCCACCGCGGGTAAGCCGATCGGTTGGCAGGCCAAGGCCGACTGGGAACAGGCCTTGAAATCCATGGAGCAGGCCGGCGTGGTCAAGCCGGGTTGGAATGTCGACGACTACTTCACGAACGACCTCATCGAATAGCCGAAAATGGCTGCCGCTGCAGAGGCTTATGTCACCATGTCGCGTGTTGGGAAGGTCTATCCTTCCCAACAGGGCGATGTCGTCGCTTTGACCGATTTCGATCTCGAGATCCGGCGAGGTGAGTTTCTGAGCATCGTGGGGCCGTCAGGCTGCGGTAAGAGCACATTGCTGAAGTGTGTGGCGGGCCTGGAGCCTGTCAGCGCAGGAACGATGGCGGTCAATGGTCAGCCGGTACAGGGGCCGCCAGATCAGCTCGGCGTCGTCTTCCAGCGCGACGTGTTGCTCGATTGGCGCACGATCCTCGACAATGTGCTGATCTCTGCCGAATTCCTCGGCCGCAGGCGGGCCGATCTCAAGGCCCGGGCCATCGAGCTGCTGCAGCGTTTCGGGTTGGGTGGCTTCGAGGACCGGCACCCCTGGGAGCTCTCGGGGGGCATGCGTCAGCGAGCGGCCATCTGCCGTGCGCTGCTGTGCGATCCCGAGCTGCTCCTCATGGACGAGCCGTTTGGCGCGCTCGACGCCATGACGCGCGACGATCTCAACGTCGAGCTGACGCGCATTTGGCAAGATAGCAGGAAGACGGTGCTGTTCATCACCCATAGCATCGTCGAAGCGGTCTATCTTTCCGATCGCGTCGTTATGATGTCGCGCGCGCCGGGGCGTATTGTCGACATCATCGACATCGACATCCCCCGCCCCCGCCCGCTTTCTGTCCGGGAGTCGAAACGGTTCGGAGAGCTGACGAGCAAAATCCGTCACCATTTCGCAGAGCTTGGGATCGTAAAGGAATGAAGCGCGGCATCGGTGACTGGTTCAAAACAGAAAGTCGCACGCGCGATGTTTTGCTTGTGCTGGCCGCATCCATCGCCATTTGGGAGCTGGGTGTTCAGGTTCTGGCGCCGTCGCCGCTGATCCTGCCCGCTCCATCAGCCATCGCCCGCGAGTTCATGACCACGCCGGGCATTTTCATCCGCCATCTGGGCTTCACGCTGGCCGTAACGGTCGCGGGTTTCCTGCTGGCGCTGGTCATGGGTGTGGCGCTGGCCGTGGGCATCGTCTACTCGCGCTTTCTGGAACGGACGGTCTACACGCTGCTGGTCGCCCTCAACAGCATTCCGAAAGTGGCGCTGGCGCCGCTGTTCGTCATCTGGCTTGGCACCGGCACTGAGCCGAAGCTGGCCGTGGCCGTGATGCTGGCGATTTTCCCGATCGTGATCGATACGGTGCTCGGCCTGCGCTCTGTCGATCCCGATATGCTGAACCTCGCCCGCGCCTCCCGCGCTTCGGCTTGGCAGATCCTGTTCAAGATCCGCTTTCCGTGTGCCTTGCCCAGTCTCTTTGCCGGAATGAAGGTTGCTGTCTCGTTCGCGCTGGTCGGCGCTATCGTCGGCGAGTTCGTAGCGGGCGGGCGTGGACTGGGCTTCCAGATCCTCGTCGCGCAAGGCCAGTTCGACACCCCGCGCGTATTCGTGTCATTGCTGTTGCTGGGTATAATGGGGACGATCCTGTTCTATGCGGTCGATTTTGCCGAGCGTGTTTGCCTGCCCTGGCACGTTTCCCAGCGAACGCAGCTTGCCAGGCTCGACCATTGAGCTCTTGGTGACTTGCGCATCAGTGGAGGCCTCCCTGGGATAGCGCTCCCGGCGAATCATGAATACCTCTCTTCTCGGCTTGGACATATCCTTCCGCCAAGTCGCGGAGCTTGTCTGGATTTGACGCAGTTTCGGCATCGCCGGGCGCGGTTGCCCAAAGGTCGTCTCGGTCTTTGCGAAGGCCCAGATTGGAAATCGATCTGACTTGGTCAGCCGCTGCTCCTGAGGCCCGCGGCTATCCCGTTGATCGTCAGGTGAATTGCTTCGACCGTGCTATCGCTTTTGTCACCGCTTCTATAGCGCCGCAGCAGCTCGACCTGCATGTGGTTGAGCGGATCGAGATAAGGAACTCTTTGCCGAAGAGACAGCCTCAGCGTGGGATTGCTCTCGAGGAGCACCTTCTGACCGGTGATGGCGAACAGAGCGTCTGTGGTATCCTGCAATTCTGAACGAACTTTTGAGAATACGAGACTGCGTAGCCGAGCATCGTCGACCAGAGAGGCATAGCGCGATGCGACTGCGATATCGGTTTTCGCGAGGACCATATCCAATCTCGACAGCAGCGTCCTGAAGAACGGCCAATTCCCGTTCATCGACTGGAGCAACTGGAGGCCCGATTTGGGATGACGGGCAAGCCAAGCCTTGACAGCGCCACCGAATCCATACCAGCCGGGCAGCATCAGCCGGCACTGCGCCCAGCTGAACACCCACGGGATGGCCCGCAGATCCTCGATGCGATGCGAAGGTTTGCGAGAGGCGGGCCGGCTGCCGATGTTCAGGCTGGAGATCTCGTCCACCACCGTCGATTCCCGGAAATAGCGTTCGAAACCTTCGGTTTCGTAGACAAGCTCTCGATAGGCGCGAAAAGCCTCACCAGAAAGCTGCTCCATGGCATCCGTGTATTCCGGTGGCGGAGGCCCGCTGTCCGGAGGAACTAATGTCGCCTTCAATGTCGCGGCGGCCAGAATTTCAAGATTCCGTCGACCGACTTCGGGATTGGAGTACTTGCTTGCGATCACCTCTCCCTGCTCCGTGAGGCGGATCGTCCCCTGAACGGCCCCGGGGGGCTGGGCGAGAATGGCATCGTATGCTGGGCCGCCGCCCCGGCCGATGGAGCCGCCTCGGCCGTGAAAAAAACGAAGGTGTACCTTGTGGCGACGGAAGACATCGACGAGTGCGACTTCGGCCTTGTAGAGCTCCCACGCCGACGTCAAAAAGCCCCCGTCCTTGTTGCTGTCCGAATAGCCGATCATCACTTCCTGGGACTGGCCGCGGCTGTCGACCAGACGCCTATAGGCGGGCAGGGATAGAAGCTCGTCCATGATATGGCTGCAGTTGCGCAGATCCGCGATGGTCTCGAACAGGGGCACGATCCCGACATCGAGAGACGGCTCGAGCGGGCGCAGCAGACCGACCTGCGCGAGCAGGAGAGCGACTTCGAGCACATCGGAAATGCCGCTCGTCATCGAAATGACGTAGTTGGGCACCGAAGCCGGACCGTCACGCCTATGCGCTTCCGCCGCGGCTTGCAATATTTGCAGCTCCCTCGTTGTTTCGGGCGTATAGGGCTGAGCGGACGATACAAGTGGCTCGGCTGCTTCGAGCTGCTCCAGGAGAAGCCGAACACGCTGATCTTCATCGAGCCGCGAATAGCCGGTGCCGGGGCGGGCCCGCTCGAAAAGCTCGGCGACCGTGCGCTCATGCTCAGCCGAGTGCTGGCGCAAATCGATGCCGGCAAGGTGAAAGCGAAACACATCGACCGCACGCCGCAGGTCACGCAGCCGCCCCTGTGCGAGCAGCCCAGAACGATGCTCCGACAACGACTGCTCGAGAACATCGAGATCTCTGCGGAGCTCGCTTGCGTCGTCGTAAGGCGGTGCTTCTCCCACGGGACGGTAGGGGGCCTGAAATCCATTGAGGTCCGATGCCGTTGCCGCCAGCCTGGCATACATGCCCGATATGGCTCGTCGATAGGGCTCGTTGCGGCGGTGAGGCGAGGGATCCGGCGATCTCTCAGCGAGGGCCCGCAATTCCTCGGATACGCCCGCGAGCCGTTGATCAAGCGAAAGCTCGGATCCGAGCCGATGCAGCTCCTCGAGGTAAAAGCGGAAGGCAACATTGCTCTGCAGTCTCAGAGCTTCTCGTAAAACCGCTCCGGTAGCGAATGGATTGCCGTCCCGGTCGCCTCCGATCCAGCTGCCTATTCTCAAGAAAGACGGGAGCCAACTGATGCGGCAATTGGGATACGCTGCCGCAAGCGCGTCCTCCAGAGCAGTGTAGACGCGCGGGATCTCTCGCAGGAATGTGCTGTCGAAATAGGAAAGCGCGTTTAAAACCTCGTCTCGGATCGAAAGCGGCACATCCCGCAGCAGGCTCGTGTACCACAAGGTCAAAATCTGCCTGCGGAAGGCTTCTTCGCGGCGTTGCTCCTCCTCGGGTGTCGCCAGCATACAATCGCGTTGGACCAGCAGCTGCCCAATTCTCATTTCGTTATCGATTATGCTTTTACGGCGAACTTCCGTCGGGTGTGCCGTCAGCACCGGCTCAACGAGAGCCCGTTCGAAAAAGGCGCACACCTCCGAGTGCGGGCAGCCAGCCGCCGCGCAATCCACGAGCGCCTTCGCCATCGTCCCCTCGGCTTGCGGTGAACCGGCGAGCGCCTCGGCTCGCCAACGGCTGATCTGGTTATGATCCTCGGCGATATTGGCGAGGTGGAGAAAATAGGTGTATGCACGAATGACCTGCTTTGCATTCCGTTGCGTCAAGCCATTCAACGTTTCGAAAAGGTCGCGCTGTGCAGCCTCGTCCTCGGTACGATGAAATTGGATTGAGGTTCGTCGAATGTGTTCAATGACGTCGAAAACCGACTGCCCTTCCTGATCACGCACCGTGTCTCCTAGGATGCGGCCAAGTATACGGATGTCTTCACGCAGTGAACGATCCATTTGAGAGATATCGGTGTGGCGATGATTCGATGTCATGGCCCTTCGGAGGTAATCAAAGGCATTGATTGCACGTTATGCAGTGCTGCGACCAACAACTCCGCCATCTGGCACGTGACCGGCCCCGCGCCATGTCTCGATTTGTGCGCGGCAGGAGAAGCCATCCGCTGGACGGCTCAGATCAGCCGATTGCATTCGGTCGAACCAGGGTGCACGCTGCATCGTTCCCATCCAACTTGCCGCAATGGGTGACAACGGGCCGGCACCACGGCTATCGTTTCTGTCTGGCAGAAGCTAGACTCCCGCGACCGACAATCGATCTGCGGATGCTGGTCCGCTGCTGCTTGCTCGACCAGGGCTTGTAACACGTCGGCAGCGTGCAAGCGGCGGCTCGCTCTGGGTATCCAAATGCGGCCTTTAGGATCTAACGTGACTGCACTTCGCGCAAGCGAGCGCCCTACCGTTCATTGAAACCCGATTGGAACCGAGGTCGATGGGGGAGGGCATTCGTTCAATCTTCACGCCTGAGCTTGCTGCGCTGGCGGGCAGGACCGTGGAATTCACGCAGATTGTAGGCCGTGCCAACCAGGGCAAGATGCGAAAGCGCCTGCGGGAAGTTACCGAGAAAGCGACCGTTCTCCGGATCATACTCTTCCGGGAGAAGTCCAACGTCGTTACGGATTTCGAGTAGGCGCTCGAAAATGTCGGTGGCCTCCGCCCATTTGCCTTGAAGGATGAGATTGTCCGCGAACCAGAAGGTGCAAGCGAGGAACACGCCCTCTCCAGGCGGCAATCCGTCTTGCGGCTCGCGTGCATCGTAGCGGCGAATGAAGCCATTATGCATCAAATGTTTGCCGATCGCATCGACCGTTCCGACGATCCGCGCGTCGTCGGCAGGCAGAAAACCGACAAGCGGAAGCATGAGAGTCGATGCGTCGAGCTGGCGGGATTCATACGATTGGACGAATGCGCCCACGTCGGAATTGTACCCCCTGCTGCAGATTTCAGCGTGCAGTGAATCGCGTATCGCGCGCCAGCGCTCGAGTGGCCCGTCCAGGCCATAATGCTCAACCGCCGAGACAGCGCGATCGAAAGCAACCCAGATCATCACCTTCGAGTGAGTGAAATGCTGGGCCGGTGCACGGATCTCCCATATGCCTCGATCCGGCACATCTCTGAGAGTTTCAAGGTAAACGAGTAGAGCCTTCTGCAACGACCAGCTTGCTGCGCTCGGGGCAAGTCGCGATCGACGACCGTGGTGCAAAGCATCCAGCACCTCACCGAAGGAATCGAGCTGAAGCTGTGCGAAGGCGGCGTTCCCGACGCGTACCGGCCGGGAATTCTCGTAGCCGGGCAGCCAGGGCATTTCCCATTCGTCCAACCACCGGTCGCCAGAAACGCTGTACACGGGCTGCAATTGTTGCGGCAGGCCGGCAACAGCACGCGTCAGCCACGATCGCCAGGCCTCGGCCTCTTCCCGATATCCGGCCTGCAGCAAGGTCAATAGAACCATGCTGGCGTCGCGTAGCCAGCTATAGCGATAGTCCCAATTGCGCAGTCCGCCTGGTTCCTCAGGCAAGGAGGTGGTCGGCGCGGCGACAATTCCTCCTGTAGGATGATGCGCCAGTGCCTTGAGCACGATCAGAGATCGAATGACTGCCGGACGGTATGGGCCGTCATAGCGGCACTTCGAGGCCCAGTCCGTCCAGTACTGCTCAGTGTCGATCAACGCGGCCCTGGCATCGAAAGCGGCCGGGGCGGGCAGATGGGATGGACCGTGGGACAAGATGAATGGAATGTCCTCGCCCGCCTTTACGGCGAACTCCGCCACCGTCGTGAAATTTTCACCATGGTGCTCTACCGGACACCTCAGAACGAGCTGATGGGAGCCGCCGACGGCGAGGAGGTCGCCATCCCCTCTCGTGACCCAGGGCACGAGCCGCCCGTAATCGAAGCGGATCACGAGATCCATGCGCAGCTCGACCTGTCCCTCGAGCCCTGATACGATGCGTACGACGCTCGAGTTGCCCTCGGCCATGGGCATGAAGTCCGTAATCCGCACGATCCCTGTTTCAGTCTCGAAGTCAGTATCGAGGATCAGCGTGTCTCCCCGATAGCCTCGGCGGCTCACGCTCGTTGGACGTTTGGGCCCTATCCGCCAATGCCCGTGATCGGAGGTGCCAAGCAGAGCGGCAAAACAGGCGGGAGAGTCGAACCTCGGCACGCAGAGCCAGTCGATCGAGCCATTCCTGCCAACCAGTGCCGCCGTGCGACAGTCACCGATGAGAGCATAATCCTCAATGGCTAGGGCCATGGCTATCACCCGGATGGTTTCGAATACTGCAATTTGCTGCCGATCAGAAAACAACGCCAGAGCCATCTACTGAACTCACGGGGCCGGTGAGGCGCGGCGTCGCGGAGCTCGAGATGGAGCCCAAACCTTTCGAACCAGTGGAAAGGATCCTAGAAGATCCGGGCCGTTGGCCTCGATGAATGCGCAGGAACTTTCAGAAATTCAGGATTTGAGTTCATCTAAAGTGAACAGGGCCTAGCAGAGACTCGTGTGAGGCTCTTGAGGAATCCATTTGTGTGTCGCCTGCAAGTGGGAAGCAGGCCGCCCCTGCCATGCAGGGGATGCCTCTGCGATTTGCCGGTTTTCGCGGGGCAAATATGCGCTCAAATCCTCCGCAACGGGTTGGTCAGCGCGAGGAAAAAACCGCAGGTCGTGAACCCGGCGATCAGCAGGAACGCGGCGCGGAAGGCGTCAGCGATGTCCGTCTGGAGCGCGGCGCGCTGCTCCGGGCTCATCGCCGGCACCGCATACGTGGCATGCTCGAACAGCATGGAGAAGACGCGCGCCGCTTCCGGATTGCGGATCTGCAGAAAGGCGAACAGCACGGTGCCGACCAGCGCCGTGCCGAAGGCGGCGCCGAGCGAGCGCGAGAGCTGAACCGAAGCTGCCGCCTCGCCGAGCCGTCGAATGCCGGCCGCGCTCTGCACCAGGACCTGAACCACGCCCATCACCGTACCCATGAACAATCCATTGAACAGCAGTACGGTGACGAACGCGCCCGTGCTCAATTGCTCGGCGAACAGGGCGAGGCACAGGATGTTGAAGGTGAGCAACGCCAGGCCAATGACGGGAAAGATCGTGGTCCGCCCCGTCCTGCTGACCAGCCGACCCGTAACAAGCGAGCCCGCACCGATGCCGACGGTGAGCGGCACCAGCAGGAAGCCGGACTCGGCAGGCGAGGCGCCGCGGACCACCTGCAGATAGACCGGCAGAAACGTGATCAGCGAAACCAGCGCGCCGCCGTGGCAGGCGGCCAGCGCATCGCTTTTCCAGATTGCGGGCATGCGCAGGATGCTTAAGGGAAGGAGCGGCGATTCGGCGCGCTTTTCCTGCCAGACCAGCAGCACAAGAGCGATGATGCCGACCGACAGCAGGCCCGCTCCAAGCGGCAGAGCAGACAGCTTGACCTGTTGCACCTGCTCCAGTGCGAGCAGCGTCGTAGCGACGAACACTGCGAAAAACAGGAGACCGCCGGGATCGGCGCGCCATTTCAACCGTTCCGCCGCCACTCGCGTCGGTAGCCGCAGCGTCAGGGCCAGCGCAGCCGATCCAATCGGCACACTGATGAAGAAGATCGAACGCCAGCCGAAGTGCTCCGTCAGAAAGCCACCCACGACGGGGCCGAACGTATTGGCGGTCACGGCTATCGCGGCCAGATACCCCTGATAGCGCGCGCGCTCGCGCGGTGGGATCGCTTCGCCGATCAGTGCCTGGGACAGCGTCATCAACCCGCCGCCGCCCAGCCCTTGCAGAAAGCGTGCGGCACTCAACAGTGTCGTCGAGGGCGCCGCCGCGCATAGCAGGGATGCGACGACGAATACGCTGAGGGCGACGAGCATCATGCGCCGCCGGCCAAAGGAATCGCCGAGCCGCCCATAAATCGGCGCGGCAATCGTCGCCGCGATCAGATAGGAAACCACGATCCAGGACGTGCGCTCGACCTCGCCCAGCTCCCCTGCGATCGCTGGCAGCGCCGTGGCGACAATGGTTTGATCCATGACCGCCAGGAACATCGGCAGCATGATCGAGGGAAAGATGGCGAGGAAGACTTGCGGTTTTCTGCTCCCGAAAGCTCCGGGGCTTTGGTTTTGTTCGGGTGTTTCAAACAATGTCTACCGTGCTGGGATCACTTCCGGCGTGGTGGTTTAGCAGTGCGTCATCAGGACCGGCAAGATGGCATGAGCATGATGTGTCGCGTTGCGCATGCGAAGATCATCTGGCTCAAGCGGGACTGCGCATCGGCACTCTTGACCAGAAGTGACAGCCCAGGGATGCGGCCCAGCTTGAGCGACAACTCCACCGCATCGACCCCGTTCCGGCGCAGGTGGAGCGCCGTTAGAGGCTACTGACGCGCCGACCTGGTGGCCTCCTCCAAGTCAACACGGTCACCTGCTCGGCGATCCTCAAGAGCGGCAAGGCGAAGACATCCGGACCTGGCTGCCGGTACTGCCGTTCCAGGCCTACTTTATTGCGCCCCCGGCCTGAGCGGCGCCGAGCGCGAGACGCTCAGCACAGGCCGCCAGCTGCCTACAGGGCCGGCACCGCGGCGCATTGGAAGTCATAGATCATGCGGTTGGCCTAGGTGACATGTACTTTCGGCGCTGGAGCCGTCGGTCGGTCCGGCGCTGCCGCCATACGGTGTTCCTCGATATCGATGCAGTTGCATTGATGCTTGCACCGTTCCAGCGGAGATGAGGACGATCCATTGCTTATCGGACAGATAATCCCTCCGAAGTCGGCCCTTGCATCGCGGGCAAGGTGCACGAAAGACGCCACACGCTTTTCCGTGCGCATGCCGTTCCGGGCCCGAGGTGTCGCAGTAGGACGAGGCAAGGAACGAAACGGCACCGTTGCGATTTTTTGTGGTTACTCCAGCTGGCAGGAGTTTCGACAGTGGCCCTGGAGGCAAACAACGGCAATCCACAATCGAAGACTCCGGATGAGCACCCCAGGGGTGACATCTCGGAACAGACAGCGAAAGGTGAACACCAGGCCCCGAGACCGGTCCAGGAGGAACGGGAAACACCGCACGAGGGATTCCTGCGGCGGCATCCGTTCCTCTCGGTGATCGGCCTCGTCCTTCTGGCCATGGTGATTGCCGGTGGCTACCTTTATTGGGACCACAGCGCCCACTTCGAGAGCACCGACGACGCGTTCATCGCGTCCCGCCCGTTCTCCATTGCCCCTAAAGTCTCCGGATACATCACCGAAGTGCCGGTGACCGACAATGAGCACGTCCCGGCGGGCGGAGTGATCGCGCGCATCGATGATCGCGAGTTTCGCATCGCGCTCGAGCAGGCCGAGGCGCAGGTTGCGAGCGCAGAGGCGGGCATCCAGAACGTTGATGCACAGCTCGAGGTTCAGCAGGCGGAGATTGCCTCTTTGAAGGCTCAGGTCGACAAGGCTCAGGCCGCTCTCGATCTGGCTCGGGTCACTTGGGAACGCGACAGGCCACTCGTCGAAAAGGGTTGGGCCACGGCTCAGCAGGGCACGATCGACGTCCAGAATGTCAAGACCCAGGAGGCGACGGTAAAGAGTGCGCAGGCAGATCTCGAGCTGGCGCAGCGGCAGCTCGACTCCCTAAAGGCGCAACGCAAGACCGCGGTCTCGAACCTGGAGCAAGCCAGGGCTTTGCGTGATCAGGCTAAACTGAACCTATCCTACACCACCATCACGGCAGATCAGCCGGGGCACGTCGTCCAGCTCAGCGCCGCAGTTGGCGGGCTCGCGCAACCAGGCACGGCCATCGCCATGTTTGTGCCAGACGAGATCTGGGTGGCAGCGAATTTCAAGGAGACCCAGCTCGATGCCATACGGCCTGGCCAGCCTGTGACAATCCAGATCGATGCCTACCCGGAGCGCCGGATTGCCGGCCGGGTCGTAAGTGTCCAGCCTGGCTCCGGCACAGCGTTCTCGCTATTGCCGCCCCAGAACGCCACCGGCAATTTCGTCAAGATCGTCCAGCGCGTTCCCGTGAAAATCGTAATGGAAAATTCGCCGACCGACGTCGACTTGGGTCCCGGCATGTCAGTCCAACCAACCGTGCGAATTGACCCTGAGCCGTCGTTCTACGAGCAACTCCTTTCCGATCAAATTCCGTCGATCCGCGATCATCTTGCGTCCCTGACCGAGTGGCTGACGGGGTGGTTTTGATGGCTGACGAGACTCAGGCAGGAGCAGCTTACGCAGCGAGTGGCGCGACGAACCCCTGGCTCGTCGCTCTGGTGGTCGCGTTCGCTGCATTCATGGAGGTGCTCGATACGACCATCGTCAACGTGGCGCTGCCCCATGTCGCCGGCGGCCTCGGGGTGAGCGTGGACGAGGCTTCCTGGGTTGTGACCACTTATCTGATTTCAAATGCCGCAGCTTTGGTGGCCAGTCCCTTTTTTGGCCGTTGGCTTGGCCGCAAAACCTTTTTCATCACATGTCTGGCGCTGTTCACCGCGGCTTCTGTGGCCTGCGGCTTTGCCTGGAATATCGAGACACTGCTCCTGTCGCGCATCCTGCAGGGGCTCGGCGGCGGCGGCATGGTACCGGTCTCCCAATCGATTCTGGCGGAGACCTTTCCGCCGGAAAACCGAGGCCAGGGCTTCGCGATGTTCGGTGTGGCCGTGGTCGTTGCCCCGGTGATCGGTCCGATACTCGGCGGCTGGCTCACTGAAAACTGGTCCTGGCATTGGTGCTTTCTCATAAATGGACCTGTCGGCCTCATCGCGATTGCGCTGATTGCATCGACCCTACGCCAGTCGGCGGCAGCCGTCGCGGAGGCGAGGCGGCGTCTGCGGCAAGAGGGTGGGTTCGATCTGGTTGGCTTCTTGCTCGTGGCGACCTTTCTCGGCTCGCTCGAGATCATGCTCGATCGTGGGCTCATCGACGACTGGTTCGACTCGAGCTTCATCGTCACGGTCGCAATCATCTGCTGTCTCGCGTTTGCGCTCATGGTCCCTTGGGAGCTCAGCCGCCGCAGTCCGATGATCGATTTGCGAATGGTGGGGACCCGGCAATTCGGCTCCTGCTTTATAATCATGTTGGCCGCTGGAGGTACCTTGCTGGCTACGACACAGTTTCTGCCGCTACTGGTCCAGAATGAGTTCGGCTATACGGCCGTGTGGGCCGGCCTCATTCTGACGCCAGGTGGCTTGGTCGCCATGGGCATGATGTTCGTCGTGGGCTATTTGTCGGGAAGGATCCAGCCGAAATATCTGATTGCGATTGGCACACTCATCGTCGCGTTCTCGATGCATATCCTCACGGCCGTGTACGGTGATCTCGATTTCTGGTTCTTTGCCATTTCGCGGATGGTTTTGAGCGTCGGGCTGCCATTGGTCTTTCTGCCGATCATAACGGCATCGTACGAAGGCATCGCGCCTGACAAGACCGACCAGGCCTCGGCGCTGATCAACTCAGCTCGCAATACCGGCGGGTCGATCGGAATTTCCCTCACTGCAAACATAGTGGCGCATCGCGAGCAATTTCACCACAGCCGGCTCGTCGAGAACGTGGTGCCGTCGAACATCTCCTTTCAGGACACCGTTCAACAGGTCATGAGCTACTTCATCGGCCGCGGCAGCTCGCCTCAGGAAGCGCAGGGCCAGGTGATAGCCTGGATCGGAGATCAGGTCCAAACACAGGCAACAGTCCTCGCTTACGTCGACGCCTTCTGGGTGCTCATGTTGATGTCGCTTGCGGTCATTCCCCTGGCGCTTATGTTGCGGAATACCCCGCTTGGCACCAGAAGAGGTGCCGGTTCTCGCCCTGCTTGAGCAGGCCTCCTGGCGCCTATGTCGATCTTGATGGCACTTGCGTTTGCCGAACCGGGGCGGAGGCGCATTGCCCGGAGCGGCGCGCTACTCATTGGGCCCAGTCGTAATGACCGGAGATAAACTCTTTCGAAACCCTTCTTAACGCCGCCGCGTCCATAAATGGGGTTCTACCGAACTGCAATTTCGGACTTGCGTTTGCGCGGGAGGCGGTCATGTTCAATCACAGCATCGTGCTTCTAATGTTCTTCTGCCTCTTTGCGTCATACTTCGTGACACACTGCATTCTAACCGAGGCGCCTGTTTCGCATATCTTTGTCGCCTCGACGCTCTGCGCTGCAGGGTGCGCCGCGGACACATACATGCTGTTTGCTATCGCGTCGTCCTGTGATCAGTGGCCCGGCGTCATTCGTGATGCCGGACCTTTCTTATTAAATGCCCCCTTCTCCGCCAGCATTTCGTCAATCATCTCACGCACGCGCGGATCGTTGATATCCTTAAGGCCGTAGATGCCACATCTGCGCAGCCGATTGCGCCTTGACATCGGTGTGTCACGGGCAGAGCCGCTACCCCGGTCGACTCCTCGCTGGCCCGAGCTACGCGAAAGAACCGAACGACTGAAGGAGGCCACACGATGACTCACTCGCAACTAATGACATAGTGACATCCGCACGCAAGCCAGCGAAGAAAGCCGGAGCTTCGAAAAACCGGCGACGAAAAAGGCCACCCAAAAAGCCAGTGGCAACGACTGTTCGGCCAGCCGAGATCGCCAAGGATCGCGGCTTTCTCCGCCATGCCGGAAGTCCGCTTTTCGACAGGAAAATAAGATTCCTCGTCTCTACCGACCTCAATTTCGCAACGAGCGTGCCGAACTGACCGGGTACTTGGTTCTCGAGTCTAAGGACATCAGCTTGTCGAGGCGTCGGCAGGCCCTTGCTGACAGCCGCGTTTGTGCTGATTTGCAATCGGGGTTATGCCTTGCCCACGATCTATTCAGGCATGAGAAAATCAATTCCTGAAAGGACTTGCCGCGCTGTACGGACGATGACATTGATGGCCGGCATATCGTCGGCAGCACGCTGTGCTGCATAGACGCGCGGTAGCGGGATTGGCGGAATTGCCTCCAGCTGCACGATGGTCCTTTGCGCCAGAGCAGGCGCGATCAGCTTACGGGGCAGAAATCCGACCGCCACGCCGGCCTCGACCAGATGAGCGATCACGGTGACGCTGGTGCAGATGTCGAGCCGCATGGGCTCGATGCCGGCGGCGCCGAACCAGTCCATGATTTGACGGTACATTGCCGACGGCGGCGGGTTGGTGATGATCGGGGCAGTCCGCAGATCGTCGGGCCGCACATCCGGCCCCAGCTTCATTTCGGGCGAGGCCGTCCAGCTCACCTCCTGCACACCGAGCGGAATGAGCTTCAGATGCGAGTCGCTGGCCGGATGCACCACAAACGCCAGATCGAGCAGGTGCTCGCGCACACCGCGCTCCAGATCGGAGCTGGTGGCCACAACCAGCTCCAGCCGTAGTGCAGGATATTCGCGATTGAGCGCCCGCAGGAGCGGGGGCAGGCAGACGATGGCGAAGGTCTCGGCCACGCCGACACGCACGATCCCGCTAACATCGGAGGGATTACCGATGCGCTCACGCACGCGGACGATCTCGTCGAGAACGGCGCGGGCACTCGGCATGAGGGCTTCGCCGTCCTGAGTGAGGCGCACGCCGCGTCCTGCCCGCTCGAACAGGCTGGTACCGAGCTCGCGCTGAAGATCGCGCAGTCGCAGCGACACAGTCGGCTGGGCAAGATTGAGGTGACGGGCGGCCTGCTGAACCGAGCCGAGCCGCGCCGTCCAGAAAAAGGCCTCGAGCTGCGCAAGAGTCAAACGCATTTGATTTTCCAATTCTTTGATCGAGAATAATCAAATTTGATCACCTCTCGCAATGTGCGTTATCCTCGCTCAAGGTGATGAGAAGGCCCTCGCGACGTCATCCGTGGACCCAAGGGGAGAGAGATGAAGAGGTTGTTCGCAGCAGGCTTCCTTGCAGCGATGCTCCTGCCGGTTCAGGCATCCGCTCAAGACTTCCCGAAGATCAACCTAAAGGTTTCGGGCGGCAATCAGACCCAGAATATGTTCCGGTACATCTACAAGCCCTTCTTCACGGAGGAGCTGCCGAAGAAGACGGGAGGGGCGATCACCACCACGTTCGGCTCCATCGAGGAGCTCGGCATCCGCGGACCCGAGGTGCTGCGGCTGCTTCGGCTCGGCGTGTTCGACATCTCGGAAGGAACGCTGAGCTACATGGCCGGCGAGGATCCGCGCTTCGACGCCCTCGACCTGCCCGGCATCACGCTCGACATCGACACGCAGAGGAAGGCCGTCGAAGCCTACCGGCCGATCCTGGCGAAGGTGATGGCGGAGAAATTCAATACGCGGCTGCTCAGCATGAGCCCGATTGCCCTCCAGGTTTACTACTGCAAGGGCAAGATCGACGGAATAGCGTCGCTCAAGGGCAAGAAGGTGCGCACGTTCAATCGAGCCATGTCCGACCTCATCGAAGGGGTGGGCGGCTCGACTGTCAACCTGCCGTTCGCGGAGGTAATCCCGGCCATGCAGCGCGGCGTCGCGGACTGCGCTGTTACCGGCACTTCAGCCGGGAATACGGCCCGCTGGTGGGAGGTTACGGATCACCTCTATCTGCTGCCGATGGGCTGGTCGATGACCTTCTTCGGAGCGAACACCAAGAGCTGGGCGGCGCTCGACGCGAAGACGCAGGCCTTCCTCGAGAAGGAGTTCGCCGCCATGGAGGACCGTATGTGGGCCCAGGCCAAGGCCGACATTCAAGACGGCATTAACTGCAACTCCGCTCGTCAGCCGTGCAAGGACGGCATCCTCGCTAATCCAGCGATGACGGTTGTGCCGGTGTCGGACGCCGACAAGGCCGAGGCCCAGCGGGTGCTGCGCGAGCGCGTGCTTCCCGATTGGGCGAAACGGTGCGGCAGTGCCTGCGCGAAGGAATGGTCGGAAACCGTCGGCAAGATCGTCGGGCTCACCGCGGAGGCGAAGTGAGCTGGCGGAAGGCGTAGAATCCGAAGACCAGGGAAGCCGAGGGATGCACCGGCTGCACGACGGCATCGAGGCGATCTCGCTGTGGATGGCGCGCCTCGGCGGCTTCCTCCTGATCGCGACGTCGGTGCTGCTCAGCGTAGAGATCATCGCCAGGAAGTTCGCCCTGATGCCCTTCAGCATAGGGACGGAGCTCTCCATGTACGCGCTCGCCGCAAGTGCGAGCTGGTCGTTCAGCTACGCTCTGCTGCGGCGCGCGCATGTGCGCATCGACGTCATTCGCAACCTGACAGGACCGCGGGTGCGAGCGGCTCTCGACTTGCTTGCGCTGATTGCGCTCGGCGCCCTCGCAATCGTAATGGCCCACTACGTTTGGGACACAGTGGAGACGTCCTGGTCGCTGGGGGCGCGCGAAAACACGCCGCTCGGCACGCCGCTCGTCATCCCGCAGGGCATCTGGTTCATGGGCCTGTGCTGGTTCGTGGTGGTCTGCGTGGAGCAGATCGTCCTTGCCGTCACAGCCGCTGCCCGGCGCGATCTCGCGAGCTTGGCGGCCATCGCCGCTCCTGCGGGGGACGAGATCACCGGGGCGCTCGGCACGATGCCGCCTCAGCGAAGCCCGGTGGCCGAGGCGTAAGATGGTCCCTACGTCTCTTGGGCTGCTCCTGCTTCTCCTTGGGTTGAGCCTGCCGGTCGCGGCGGCTCTCATGCTGCTCGCGCTCGGGCTGGGGCAGCTCTACTCGGTGCTGCCGATTCATCTCGCCCTGGGCGAGGTCGTCTGGTCGGCGTCCAGCAACTTTCTCCTCGTCAGCGTTCCGCTATTCGTGCTCCTCGGCGAAATTCTTCTGCGCTCGGGAATGGCCGACCGGCTTTATGCGTCCATGAGCTATTGGCTGGCCTGGCTCCCCGGCGGCCTGATGCACGCCAACATCGGGGCGTGCATGATGTTTGCCGCCACCTCCGGCTCGAGCGTGGCGACAGCGGCCACCATCGGCACGGTCGCGACTCCAGTGATCGGCAAGTACGGCTACGGCGAACGGCTGTTCCTCGGCTCGCTCGCCGCCGGCGGAACGCTCGGAATTCTGATCCCCCCGTCGATCAACCTCATCATCTACGGATGGCTGACGGAAACGTCCGTTCCCGACCTCTATCTGGCCGGGTTCGTGCCCGGGATCGTGCTCGGCATCATCTTCATAGCAACCATCGTGTTCTGCTGCCTCGTCAGGCCGGAATGGCGCGGCAGGGCGATCGAGTCGTCCTGGACCGAACGCATCGCGAGCCTGCGCGATCTCCTGCCGCCGCTCATGATTTTCCTGGTCGTCATCGGCAGCATCTATGCGGGCTTCGCCACACCGACTGAGTCAGCGGCGCTCGGGGTCGTTGCTGCTCTGATCCTCGCTGCGCTGAACAGGCGCCTGACCATTCCGATGCTGCTCGAAGCCGTCGACGGAACGATGCGGACGACGGGCATGATCATGCTGATCGTCGCCGCGGCCTGGTTCCTGAATTTCGTGCTGTCGGCCATCGGCCTCGTCAACGCGCTCAACAGCTTCATTACGGGCCTCGGTCTTAGCTCGGGCGGCATGTTGGCGGCGATCATTCTGTTCTATCTGGTCCTCGGCTGCTTCATGGAGCCGTTGCCGATGATGATCGTGACCGTGCCGGTCGTTACGCCAGTCGTCGTCCAGGCGGGATTCGATCCCGTGTGGTTCGGCATCCTGATCGTGCTGCTATGCGAGGCGGCCATGATCACTCCACCCGTCGGGGTCAATCTCTACGTCGTTCAGGGCGTGCGCGGCCGCGGCGCCATCTCGGATGTGATCGTCGGGGTGATCCCGTTCATCGCCAGCCTCGGCGTGATGATTCTGCTGATCGTGCTTTATCCCGACATGGCGCTGTGGCTGCCGCGCCTGCTCGGGGGGCCGTGACTATTGAATCCCACCAACCTGCATCCGAGGAGACGAGCTATGGCGACGAGAACGGTGGAATTGCGCGGAAAGCGGATCGAGATCACCGATGCGAAGCGCGAGCGCATCCTGGCGGAAATGCCCGAGATCGCCTGGATCAAGGACGATAGCCTGCGCGGCAAGGTGATCGACGCCTGGGTTGCGGCTGTGGAGTCGGCCAACATGACGGCCATCAGCGACATGAAGCCGTCGGGAAATTTTGACTCCAAGCCGCTGCGCACCGGGACGCAGGCCGATCACCTGCGCTCCGTGACCCGGCTCGCGGTGAAGACGGCCGAGGAGATGGCGTCATTGTTCCCCGGATTCACCTACGATCGGGACATCCTGATCGCGGGCGGCCTATGCCACGACATCGGCAAGGTGTGGGAGTTCGACCCGGAGAACATCCGCCGCTGGAAGAAGAACCCGCGCGCCACCGGCCTGCCGTCTCTCCGGCACCCGGGCTACGGCATCTACATCTGCCTGACGATGGGGTTGCCCGAGGAGATCGCCCACATCGCGGCCGCCCATTCCGGCGAGGGCGAGCTTCTGGTGCGGAGCCTCGAGAACACGATAATCCACTGGGCTGACTACACATTCTGGCGCGTCGTTGAGGCCGGGGGCCAGTTTGCGGACAGCGATCCGTGGCTGGAGGAGAAAGTCGCCGCGACCAGCGGGCGGCCGGTGTCGTAGCCGGCCCGCGGCAGATGCTTGTGCTTCCCAAAAAGTATGGAGCACAAGAAGTGTTCAGCAGCAGCGTTGAGCAAAATGCTCAACTTGCTGGTACCGCCTCCTGGATTCGAACCAGGGACCCCCAGATCCACAATCTGGTGCTCTAACCAACTGAGCTAAGGCGGCATTGCTGATGCGCAGACCGTTAGAAGCGGAACTGCGGTGCAGACGTCAAGCTCAAAATAGCTAATCGCGCTTACCGGGCCAAGGGGATCGATTGCCGCCTAGGCGGTCGGCACTTGGCCCGAGGCGTCAGCCTGGGTCCAACTCGCAGCGGATCGACCCTTCTGGTGCATGCGAATCGTGCATCTTCCCCGCCATGGCGGTTCTGAACTTCCTTCGCTTTGTGATGCCGGTTTCAATCAACTCTACACCGCTTCCATGCTCTGAACGCGTCAGCGATAGCGAGAAAGCGGCAAGCCCGCCGACCTCGTGCATGGACCGCAGAACGTGTTTTGCGTACACATGTGGAGCTTGAACCGGCAGGATGAGTGACGTGCGTTCGCTGCCGAAGTCGCCGCCGCAGCTTCCCGCAGAGGAGGACCTCGGCCGGGTACGCGAGGCGGCATGGATCATCGACCTGGATAGCGCGCGGGTTGTTGCAGCCAATCCGGCCGGAAACGCGTTCCAAAATGGCGTTTTGCGGCAAGGAACTTACCTCGACAAGGCGATGCCCGCCCTGCAGGAGTTGCGCGAGATCGCCGAAGGCGCGCCTTCCGAAGGGCTCCGAAGGCTGCTGATCTGGAGTGCCGACGGCCCGATCAACCTGCACTGCACGTGCCGGCGTCTCGGCGGCGAAGGCTGCAGGGTTCTCGTCAGGTCCGCGGAGTCCCCTGCGAGCTGGGGGCCGGACCAGGGCGCCTTGGCTGCCGGACCGACCCGCGCTCTCGTGGCTCACGAGCTGCGCACGCCGCTCAGCGCCATCGTTGCCCTCGCCGAGGTGATGAAAGAGGAGCACCTCGGGCCGATGGGCAATCCACGCTATCTCACGTACGCCAACGACATCTATCAGAGCGCGAATCATGCGCTTAGCGTCCTTGCGGCCATGCTGGGCGAGCAGCAGGAGTCATCCGCTCCGCAGAAGCCTTCCCGCACCGCCGTCGATGAGGTTGTATCCAGGGCTTTGGCGATCATGGGTGAGCTGGCGCGCAAGGCATCCGTGCGGATCAGATGCGAGCTTGCGTCCGGTGCGCATCTCGCCATCGATCATCGTGATCTGATGCAGATCCTCATCAACCTGCTGTCGAATGCCCTCAAGTTCACGGGCCCGGGCGGTGAGGTGACGATCTCGACGGCGCGAGAGCCCGATGGAGGATTGACACTGACGGTCGCTGATACCGGTTGCGGAATGAGGTCGGATGCCCCCCGCGCTGGCGAGGTCGCGAAAGGTGCTGGCTACGGGCTCCCCGTCGTCATGGCGCTGGCGCAGGCAAACGGCGCAACGGTCGACTTCGCAAGCGCGCCTGGAGAAGGTACACGGGTGATCATCACGTTCCCGGCCGACCGGGTCTCCGGCCCGGACGCCGCCATGGCCTGAGCCGATCCCAGCGACAGCAGCGCCCTTGACCGGGCGCGGAACGTGTAGGCATGGTCCTCCGCCAATGCAGGAAAGAGCCACAACCTCACTGCGCCCGCCTTCACTGCAGGAGGTCGTGCGCGGCATGATCGGCGTGCCGCGGGCGATCGCGAGCTGGCGCGCGCGGCGCCGTTCGTCTCCGGCCTGGACGGGTGCGGTGGCGATCGTGCTGGCCGTCATGCTGCTGCCGATCGTCACCATCGCCGTCCTGGCCCTCACGCCTGCCGAGAACATCTGGCCGCATCTGGCCAGCACGGTGCTGCCGCGGGCGCTGCGCGAAACGGTGCTGCTGATGCTGGGCGTCGGGCTGCTGACCCTCGCAATCGGCACGGCGACGGCCTGGTTCGTGACAATGTACCGGTTCCCGGGCCGCAATCTGATCGACCGCCTGCTGGTGATCCCGCTGGCGATGCCGACCTACATCGTCGCCTATTGCTACGGGGATCTGCTTGATTATGCAGGACCGGTTCAGAGCCTGCTGCGGGCGATCTTCGGCTGGACCAGCGTGCGCGACTACTGGTTCCCCGAGATCCGCTCGCTCGGCGGTGGCATCTTCGTCATCGCAATCGTGCTTTACCCTTACGTCTACCTGACGGCTCGGGCGAGCTTCGTGCAGCAATCGGTTTGCGTGCTGGAGGTGGCGCGCACGCTGGGCCGCACGGCATTGGGGACGTTCTGGTCCGTTGCCCTGCCGCTCGCCCGGCCGGCACTGGCGGCGGGTGTCGCCCTGGCGCTCATGGAAAGCCTGAATGATATCGGTGCCGTCCAGTACCTCGGCATCGAGACGCTGACAATCAGCATCTATACGACTTGGCTGCAGCGATCGAACCTCGGCGGAGCCGCACAGCTGGCGGCGGTGATGCTGCTGTTCGTCGCTTTGCTGTTTACGGCGGAGCGGCTCGCGCGCGGCCGGGGGCGCTTCCACCACACGACGGGACGGTATCGCGCCATCCCGTTTTCGGACGTCGAGGGGTGGCGAGGCTACGTCGCTGCCGGGGTCTGCGTGCTGCCGTTCGTGCTGGGCTTCGTGGTTCCGTTCGCGGTGCTCGTCGGCCCAGCCATCAGATATTGGCCAGAGGCCATCGCGGACAGCTTCTGGCAGACGGCGCGCAACAGCGTCATGCTTTCCGTCCTGGCGGCTCTGGTTGCCATCTCCTGCGCGCTGCTGCTGGCCTATGCGCAACGCGTGGCTGCCAACGGGTTCACCCGCCCGGCGGTGCAGGTGGCCGGGCTGGGGTACGCGGTACCCGGAACGGTGCTCGCTCTGGGGCTCCTGATTCCGCTGGCCGCCTTCGACAATATGGTCGATGCGTTTGCCAGGGATGTTTTCGGGGTGTCGACCGGACTGCTGCTGTCAGGCTCGGTCTTCGCATTGGTCATTGCCTACTCCGTCCGCTTCCTGGCCGTTTCCCTCGGCTCTGTCGAGGCGGGATTGCAGCGGATTTCTCCCAATCTCGACGCGGCCGCGCGCACTCTCGGGCAGACTTCGCTCGCGACGCTGTGGCGTGTGCACATGCCGCTGCTTGCCCCGGCGCTGGGTGCCGGTGGGCTGCTCGTGTTCGTCGACTCCATGAAAGAGCTTCCCGCAACCCTGCTGCTGCGGCCGTTCAACTTCGAGACACTTGCCACCGAGGTCTACAATTTCGCGGTGCTCGAGCAATTCGAGCGCACCGCACCGGGAGCCCTGACCATCGTGGCGGTAGGGCTCATTCCGGTGCTTCTGCTGCATAAAGCCGTCGCAGGCGGGCGAGCCGGCGGAGCCAGCGGCTCGTGAGGCTTGCTCCGCTTTGGCCCGGCCTTCAGGTCTGAAGCTCCGGCAGATTGCGGAACAGCTCCAGGGCCTCCGGATTGGCCAGCGCCTCCTTGTTCTTCACCTCGCGGCCGTGAACGATGTCGCGCACGGCAAGCTCGGTGATCTTGCCGGATTTCGTGCGCGGAATGTCGGCAACTTGCACGATTTTGGCGGGGACGTGCCGTGGGCTTGCGCCCGTGCGGATCTGCGACCGGATGCGGTCCTCGAGATCACTGTCGAGCGTCAGTCCCGGTTTCAGGACGACGAAGAGGACGACGCGCACGTCGTTGTCCCAGTCCTGGCCGATGACGATCGACTCCAGGACCTCCGGCAGCTTCTCGACCTGGCGATAGATCTCGGCAGTGCCGATGCGGACGCCGCCAGGGTTCAGCGTTGCATCGGAGCGCCCGTGGATGATGATGCCACCGTGCGGCGTCCATTCGGCAAAGTCGCCATGATGCCAGACGTTCTCGAAACGGGAGAAGTAGGCACCGGCGTACTTCTTGCCATCCGGATCGTTCCAGAAACCGATCGGCATAGACGGGAACGGCCGCGTGCAGACGAGCTCCCCCTTGCCGCTGCTGAGGGGCTGGCCTGCATCATCAAACACGTCGACCGCCAAGCCGAGGGCCGGACCCTGGATCTCGCCGCGCCACACGGGTTCGGTTGGAATGCCGAGGACGAAGCAGCCGACGATATCTGTACCGCCCGAGATGGAGGCGAGGTGCACGTCCGCCTTGATGCCCTGATAGACGAAGTCGAAGCTTTCGGGCGCCAGCGGCGAGCCCGTCGAGAGGACGACGCGAAGCGACGAGAGATCGTGCGTGGTGCGCGGTTCGAGCCCGGATTTCTTCAGGGCATCGATGTATTTGGCGGACGTGCCGAAATGGGTGCAGCCTTCCTCAGCCGCATAATCCCAGAGCACCCGGTTAGACGGATGGAACGGTGAGCCGTCGAAGAGAAGCAGCGTGGCGCCCGAGCCGAGGCAGGTGACCAGCCAGTTCCACATCATCCAGCCAAGCGTAGTGAAGTAGAAGACGCGGTCGCCTGGCCTGATGTCCGAGTGGAGATGCTGCTCAGTTATGTGCTTCAACAGCGTGCCGCCCGCCGAGTGCACGATGCACTTCGGCACGCCCGTCGTGCCGGAGGAGAACAGGATGTAGAGCGGGTGCGCGAAGGGAAGCTGATTGAAAGTCGGTTTCGTCGCATCGTGCGAGAGCACCGCATCGACCCAGGTCTCAGCCAGCCGCTCGTGCCGGGCGTTGATCCCCTGTATGGCAGCTTCGGTCTGCCCGATATAAGGAACGATGACCACCTTCTGCAGGGACGGCAGCTTCGCAACGATCTCCGCCAGGCGATCCGCCAGGGCGATCGTCTTGCCGGCATAGTAGTAGCCGTCGCAGGCGATCAGCACCTTGGGCTCGATCTGGCCGAACCGGTCGAGAACGCCCTGTACACCGAAGTCAGGCGAGCAGGACGACCAGACGGCTCCCTCGGCAGCGGCGCCCAGAACGGAGACGATCGCCTCCGGCATGTTGGGGAGAATGGCAGCAACCCTGTCGCCGGCGGCAACGCCTGCCCCACGCAGCATGGCCTGCACCTGTGCCACCTGCCGCGAGAGCTCGGCGCTCGACATCCGGCGCCTGACCTTGTCCTCGCCCCAGAACACGAGAGCCTCGCCAGCGGGCAAGCGGGCAAGGACGTTCTCGGCGAAGTTGAGCCGGCCCTCGGGGAAGAAGCGCGCGCCGGGCATCTTGCTCCCGTCGACCAGATAAGGCTCCGGCCCCTTGTCGCCGATCACGCCGCTATAGTCCCACAGCGCGCTCCAGAACCAGCCAAGATCTGCCACCGAAGCAGCGTGCAACTCGCGATACGTCGCGAGCGGACGGCCGAGCCTGCCAGCCGCCCAGTCCGTGAACTTGGCCATATTCGTTGCCGCCTTGCGCGCATCTCCAGGGGACCAGAGAGGCTCACTCATTGCATTCTCCTTCACATCCGCTCGTGCCCTCGCAATCCGGCGCCAAGCGTATAAGAACCTGTCGTGGCAGACGAGACCGATTCGAGCCTGCGTGGATACAGGCAAGCGATCTCTTGCCTACGTCATCGCGACTGACTAAGAAAGCTATGGGCTGATGACGAAAGGACACGCTCGCTTGCGCCTGGTTTCCGCGTTCGCCGCCTCGATTTGACGAAACATTCGTTGCACACGACGAGGGAGCCCGCAAATGCTGAAAGCCAGGCCCGGCAGGCCCGTGATAGCAGCAGCGCTCGTCGCTTGCTGCGCGGTGCTGGGGCTATCGGCTCCTCTGGTCTTCGACTTCAAGGCGAGCGAATTCAGGCTCTCCAACGTCGCCGTCTTTGCCGCTGCGCGCGGTGGGCACGACATTGCAGTGCCTGTCGACATCGCGCCGGCACTGCGGATTCGGCTCGAGCGTGGGTCGATCGCGCTCAACGCCGCCGACAGGTCGGCGGGCAGCGAGGCGGATGTCGTTCCTGCAGACGGGTCCGCGGAGCTCATCATCGACGGCGGCGAATTCCAGATTGCTGGTCCTCAGGATCAAGCTCAGGCCGGCGATGCCGGGCCCGCGGCACCGCTCATCAAGGCTTTACGCGCGCTGAACTTCGATACCGTCGTCATTCGCCAAGGCACTGTCCGGCTTGCTCTGCCGGATGGTCGCATCGAGACCTTGACGAATGTCCTTGCGGAAGTGCGTCGCGATGGCCGAAGCAGCATCGGCGCTCGGGGGACCGCGAGATTTCGCGGTCACGAATTCTCATTCGATCTGTCCGCGCCGGCCACGGCCAATGCGAGCGCCGTTGCAGGCGTGCCGATGAAGCTGCGCATCAAGTCGCCGCTCATGGATGTGGCCTTCGACGGCGGAATCGGAGCCTCGGACAGGCTCCACCTGCATGGCCGCATCGAGTTTGCCGTGCCGAATGTCCGCAGCGCAGCGCGTTCGTTCGGTGCGCCCTGGCCGGATGGGCCTGGACTCCGCGATGTCGCGATCAAAGGCGATTTCCATTGGCAAAGCCCGGCGCTCACGTTCGACAAGGCCAGCTTCCGCATGGACGGCAACGAAGCGACGGGAACGCTTGCACTGAGTTTCGCCGGGGAGCGGCCGGCCCTGACCGGCACCCTGGCCCTGCAATCGCTCAGTCTGGCCCCGTACCTCTCGCCGGATGGAGCCACCGACAACAGCTTTTCATCCTTTCTCGCCTGGGCGCGGTCGGATCGGAGCGAGCTGTCGGCTCCCATGGCCCGGTATTTCGACGCGGACGTGCGCTTGTCGGCGGGGCAGCTCGTAGCCGGCGGAACGACCTTCGGACGTTTCGCGGCGTCGTTGTCGCTCAAGCGGGGCCGTCTCCTCGCTGACATCGCCGAGATCGACCTGACTGGCGGCCGCGGGAGTGGGCAGATCACGGCCGACCTCGCCGGCACCCTTCCGCAGATCTCAGTGCGCGGCAAGCTGGAGGACATCGATGCCGCACGCGCCTCGATGGCCCTTATGGGTCACAGCGCTGTCCAAGGCCTGTCGACGGTGAGCATGGATCTGACAGCAGAAGGAAACTCATTGTCCGAATTGCTGAGTGGAGTCCGCGGAAAGATTGCATTGAATGTCTACGAGGGCGGGCGGCTCGGCATCGACATCAGGGCGCTCCTCGACGCCGCGCAGAAGGGCGCGCTCGAGGGCTGGGCTGTTGGCCGCGGCCAGACCTCTGTCGAGGGACTCCAGGCGAAGCTGCGCGTCGACAAGGGAATACTCGCCAGCGAGCTGGTCGAGGCGACCGCTGGGAACAGCCTGCTCCGGGCCTTCGGTACCATCAGCCTTCAGTCGCGTCAGATGGATCTGCGGCTGCTGCTCGACGGGTTGCGTGATTCGAAGCCGGATGTCGCAGGGGATGTGCTCGTGTTCCGCGGCCCCTGGACATCACCGAGCATCACGCTGCAGCGATAGTTCCGCCCCAGTTCATCGGAGCGCGACCGGCCGCGGGCCCTTCGCACCCGGCGGCCGGCCTCCCAGTTTTGCTAGAACCGCCGCCGCGGGCCCGTGTCGATATGGAACAGGCCACCGCCATAGTGCTTCAGTCCACCGACGGCCGAGCGCAGGTAGGCGAGCGCTGAGCGGACGTTGCCGAATACGCGGATATCCGCTGCATTCCCAGTCAGATGGTACGACCTCGGCGCACCGCCGACCCGGCGATTGTGCTTGCGGCTCCGGCAGGTCGAGTTGACGCGGACCTTGCCGTAGTTCGCCGCGACGTGCTCGATGGCGGCGCGGAGCTCAGCATTCAGGCAGCTCGCGCTGGCCTTCCAGTGGATCGTGCCGCCGCCGGTCGCACTGGGGGGTGGTTCGGTGCTCGGGATGGGCATGGGGCCGAGGCTCGCAGTCCGCACGCGTTTCGTCTTGCGGGGGCGGCGGCGGTCCGTGTCCGGCATGTAGGCGCCGAGCCTGCTCGGCTGGTCGAACCTGACTGCGGATGGCGACTTGGCAAACGCCGCCTTCAGCCATTCGTTGCCGCTGTCTGCGCGGCTTTCCGCCGGAGCGCACATCATGGCCGCCGCGCCGAGGAGAAGCGCTGGCAGGATCTTGTTCCCGGCACGCGCGCGCACGCCTGCACCGGCCTCGCACGCGAGGCCGCGCACCAAACTCACAATACTCATTGTTCAGATGTCCCCCGGACTGCCCGTCCGCGCCTGATCAGCCGCTTACCCCATACCGGGCCGTCATCACCTCATGTGATCAACGGGAAAACTATTCGCGGAGCAGACGTGCGACGGGCGTTGGCTCAATCCAATTCATTAGGGTTGCAGATTGCCAAAATCAGCGCGCGACCGATTTTTCATGAGCAGGGCCGCATATTGCGCTGACGCAGTCCGGCCCGCTTGGGTGCGAGGCGGATCTGCGGGGGAAAGAATTGGCGAAGAACGCCGCACTGGCTCGAGCCAGCGTCCCCCCTGGCGGGGCAGAGGCGTAATCGTCAGATGTGGCCGGAATTAGGCCGGGGTCTGATGTGAAATCCGGGCGCGATTACCAAGGGTTAGGTTAACAGGCAGAGAGATCGCGTCAATCTCGGCAGTCGTTGTCAGAAGGCAGCTCTGCTCGGGAGAAATCCCCAGAACAGCGCCATCACCAGCAAGGTGGTCGCCAACCAGGCTGAACGGAGGGCGAAGTCCAGGAATGCTTCGCGCCGCGCGGTGCTGATGATGCTCTGCGCCACCGCCGCCTGCGGCCGCTCGGAGGGATCGAGCATCAGCCAGAGCTCGGTGCGCTGGTAAGGGGTCGAAGCTGCCCGCCAGCTCATGCCGATCAGCACAAGGCTCAACAGCAGGCAACCAAAGCCGCCCGCGCGCAAGGCAAGCGCAAACTGGGAGGAAAGCCCGACCATGAAAGTCGCGATGGCCAGCATTGCAAAGCCACAGGCGCGGGCCACGGAAACATGGGCGAGCTGGTTGATCTTCTCCATAGCCGCATTCTCACGTCGAGATTCGGTTTCCCCACCCGACACGAATACGACTTTAGTCTTATCCCGTTCCGCGTGCGACGCAAGATACCGGGCTGCGTCTTACGAGCGCCCGGCCAGGCTCATCAGCGTGGGCAGCGCCAGGATGAGCGTGGCGCCGAGCCAAATCCCAAGCGAGGTTGCATTGCTCTCGTGAAGACCGCGGAAGCGCTCGTAGAGCGCGGCTGGAACGCCGGCGATCAGCAGGGTCATCAGCGAGATGAAAATCGACGTGATGTAGAAAAGCACGAGAGGAGTAGACAGCAGCGTTCCCGCAATGAACGGCCTCAGCAGAATGAAGACCGGGTCGAAATAGGGAGAGAAGTGCATGCCATTGAGCAGGGACACGGCTGCCGCACCGACGAGCAGCATGTCACGCTTGAGCAGGTCTTCCCGGTTATCCGCACCAGTCATGCGCTATACCCCCACGTCCGCCGACATTCCTGCGGCCACACAGGTGAGGAACCAGAACATCCGGGCCGCCATGAGCCAAGCGATTGCGAACACTATGACGAGGCCGTTCGGCACAATGGCCGGCGTGACCACCCTGATCGCCTTGAGCACCGGATCGGTAATCGACTGAAACACACGGAGCATCACCGCGTCCGGGTTCTTGCGGAAGAACAGCGTCAGCAGATAGCGCCCGATCAACGTGTAAATGAGCGCGGCGAGAATGAGATTCGGTATATGGAAGTACCAGTACGTAAAGAAGCTTTCCGCGACCGACATTGCACGATCCGATTTCCGCGCCCTCAAAGTTTTTGTGGCAGACAAGAAGGGCGGGGCGCAAGGCCCCGCCCTCCATTCATTCTTGGCAGCGCGCAAGTCTGCCGTCAGTGGGCCACCGCCGGGGCGTCCTTGTCGCGAAGAATGGTCTGGCCGCGGGGCCGCCGCGTGGCGTCGACCATCTCCTGGACCTCCTTGGATGGCTCGGGTGTCAGCAGCGACACGATCCAGATCGCCAGGAAGCCGACGGGCAGGCCAAAGATGGCCGCCGAGATGTTTCTCACACCCCACCAGTTCGCGATCGTTTGCGCGTGCTTGTCGAGCGCCACCAACGCCGCGTCCCTGGCTGCTCCGTCCGCTGCATTCATCCAGGCCGCCTTGAGCTCGTTGAACTTGGCGATGGCTGCCGGCGAAGCGTTCGAGAGCCAGCTCCAGGTCTCGTAGAAGTGCACAGCGAAGTAGCGTGTGCCGACCAGGTAGTAGAGGCATATCCCGAAGCCCAGGACCATTCCGACGATGCAACCGGCCGTATTGGCCCGTTTCCACCAGATGCCCAGCACCAGTGCCGGGAAGATGCCCGCAGCGGCCAATGAGAACGCCCACGCCACCATGGACAGGATGTCTGCCGGTTTCGTGGAGGCGGTGTACGCAGCGGCAACGGCCACCGTCACCAGCAGGATGCGAGCGACGATCAGGCGACGCGTCGTCGGCGCGTTGCGATCGAGCATCTTATAGTAGATGTCGTGCGACAACGCGTTGGCGATGGCGAGCAGCAGCCCGTCAGCTGTTGATAGAGATGCAGCAAGGCCGCCGGCAGCGACGAGACCGGCGATCACATACGGCATGCCCGCGATCTCCGGCGTGGAGAGCACGATCACGTCCGTATTGATGCTGAAGTCCTGCAGGCGAATGACGCCAGGGTGGCCTGCAATTTGGGAACAAGCCGCCTTGATCGCCGCGACGTCGATCGCATCGGCCCCGCAGATCTTCACCAGCCCCAGCTGCCCGTACGTGAAGAGCCACGGCCGAATGCTGTCAAGGTCGCGACCAATGACGGTCGAGTACACCTCCAGCTTCGAAAAGGCTGCGTATGCAGGTGCCGTGAAGTAGAGCAGGAAGATGAAGAACAGCGACCAGGCCACCGACAACCGAGCTTCACGCACGGATGGCGTGGTGAAGTAGCGCATCAGGATGTGCGGTAGCGACGCCGTGCCCACCATCAAGCACAGGATCAGCGCGAAGTAGTTGAGCGGATCATAGGTCGTGAAGGGCTGGATGTGGGGCTTCAGCGATTGTGCCGTCGCCAACCCGCTCGTCAGCATGTTCTGCTCGAGCGCGCCGATATCGCGGAGGGCCTGCCCATAGGTGAGCTGAGGCACCGGGATGCCGTATATCTGCGTCGACAGGATGATGACGGGAATCAGGTAGGCGACGATCAGCACGATGTACTGCGCCACCTGTGTCCAGGTCACCGCTTTCATACCGCCAAGCATCGAGCAGAGTAGGATGCCGACCAGGCCGACATAGACCGCGACCGTGAAGTCCATGCCGAGGAAGCGGGAGGCGATGATACCCGTCGCGTAGACCTGCGCCGTAACATAGGTGAAGGAGCAGCAGATCAGCACGATGACGGCAAGGAAACGGCTGAAGTTTCCGCCGTACCGCTCGGAGAAGAAGTCGGGTACCGTGAATGCCCCGAACTTGCGCAGGAACGGCGCAATGAGAATGGCGACGAGCACATAACCCCCCGTCCAGCCGAGCACGAAGGCCAGGCCATCGTAACCCAGAAGGAACAGCGTGCCGGCCATGCCGACGAAGGATGCGCCCGACATCCAGTCAGCGCCGGTCGCCATGCCGTTATAGACGGCCGGCACACGCCGGCCGGCAACGTAATACTCACCGACTTCCGTCGTGCGCGAAATGATGCCGATGACGGCATAAACGGCAATCGTCATGAAAACGAAGCCGTAGCCAATCCACTGGTTGGGAACGCCAAGCTGCTCGAGAATGGCGAGGAAGATGACGAATGCGAAGAAACCGCCTGTATACAGGCCGTAAATCTTGCCGAGATTGGAAATGAAATCCCCTCTCGCGGCTGGTGCTTGATCAGCCATGGCGCGCTCCTCACTCATCTTCAGCCACACCTTCTTCGCGATCGATCTTGTCCTGCGCCCAGGCGTAGAAGAAGAGCATCACGACGAAGGCGATCAGCGAACCCTGCGCGGCCATGTAGAAGCCGAGCGGGAAGCCAAGGATCTGAATCTCATTCAGCGGACTCACGAAAAAGTGGATCACAAAACTGAAGAAGGCCCACAGCGAGAGCATGGTCCACATCAGGCTACTGGTTCGTCGCCAGTACCTGTCTTCGCCCTGTTCCATCAGTCGTTTCTCCCAAAAAAGGCGCCCAGAGAGCGCCCATGCCGAACATGGGGAGAGCAGAGCTTGGACTTGTAGTCTCCCCGTATGCTGAAGGTTAAGGGCTTGCTAACCGACTCGTAACCCTGACTTTAGACGGATCCGCTGCCGAATTGTTGCGACGATGCAACAGGCGAATCCCCGGGTTCTTCCGGCGGAAATGGCTGACAGCCGCCATGCAAGGTGGCACTGTGATCGCGCCCTAGCAGGGCTCTCTATTTGAGTTCATTCGGCGGGATCGCGGATGCCAAATGCGAGTTTTGCGACGCCGCTGGTTTCGCTCTCGGCGGTCGTCCTCGACTTGGAGACGACTGGGCTCGATGCGCGCTCGGCACGGGCGGTTCAGGTGGGAGCGGTTCGTATCGACGAAGGTCGTATCGTCGAAGATATAAAGCTCAACCGGCTGGTAAACCCAGGAATTCCGATTCCCCCGGAGGCGACCGCCATTCACGGCATAACCGACGCGATGATTGCCGACGCGCCGCGCTTTGCCGAGCTGCTGCCGGAGATCGAAGCGTTCATCGGTGATGGGATCGTTATCGGCCACACGATCGGCTACGACCTCAGCGTCATGAGGCGCGAATATGAGCTGGCCAATCGCGCCTGGCGGCAGCCGCGCTCCCTCAATCTGCCCACGTTGGCCAAGCTTGCCGCGCCGACCCTCGCCCACCACAGCATCGACCACCTTTGCAACTGGCTCAACGTGCCGAAGACAGGGCGGCATACGGCACTTGGCGATGCCGAAACGACGGCCCGGCTTTTTCTGGCCCTCATCCCGCTGTTACGGGAGCGCAATATAAGAACACTGGCCCAGGCCGAATCAGCAAGCCGCCAGCTGGCGGAGGCCGAGGCGCGCGCAACGGGCGGGCTCCTTCCTTCTCCAGGTGTTGCGATCAGCCCGCAGGAGCCGCGGCCGCTCGCCCGTATCGACAGCTTTCCTTACTCGCACCTCGTGCGCGACGTGATGAGCGCGCCGCCCGTTTTTGCAGATGCCTCTGCAAGTGTGCGGGAAGGCATCCAAATTCTTTTGGACAAGAACGTCAGCTCGGTTTTCGTCCGAAACGATGCCGGCGAGCTCGGGATCGTGACCGAGCGCGATTTGCTGCGCGCCATCAATAAGGACGGTGATGCGGGATTGGACGCTCCATTGGAAGCCATAATGACCAAGCCGCTCCAGACCGTTCCAGAGGATGCTTTCGTATACCGCGCCATCGGCCGGCTGGAGAGGATGGGCTTCCGGCACCTGGGCGTGCACGATGCCCACGGAGAGATCATCGGTGCGCTGACGAGACGCAACCTGCTCCGCCACCGCAGCACATCGGTGATCATGCTGGGAGACGAGGTCGACAGTGCGACCTCGGTCGCGGCGCTCGGTGCTGCGTGGGCCAAGCTGCCGGCTGTGGCACGCAGCCTCGTTGCCGACGACGTCGATCCACGGACCATATCAGCTGTCATCAGCTCGGAAATCAGGGCCATCACCCGCCGGGCAGCCGAGCTCGCCGAGGCCAAGCTGGCGGCGGAAGGCCAGGGCCGGGCGCCGTGCGCCTTCGCCGTTCTCGTGCTCGGCTCTGCGGGGCGCGGGGAGAGCCTGCTGGCAGCCGACCAGGATAATGCGATTGTCTATGAAACCGGCGCCGAGGGCGGGGCGGAGGACCTCTGGTTCGAGGCGCTCGGCAAGGAGATGTGCCAGACTTTGCACGAGGTGGGGATTCCGTTCTGCAAGGGCGGCGTGATGGCGAAGAACCGCGCCTGGCGGCTGAGTCTTTCCGATTGGAAGGCGGTCATCGATAGCTGGGTGCATCGCCAGCGCCCGGAGGACCTGCTCAACGTCGACATCTTTTTCGACAGCGTGCCCGTCCATGGCGATGCCACACTCGGCGAGGCAGTTTGGAACTATGCCTTCGAGCGCGGGCACAGCGCGCCCGATTTCCTGAAGCTTCTCATCGAGGTGGCGCGGCAGCGTTCGCCAGCATTCACGCTCTTCGGCAACATCCGGATCGATGAGAAGGGACGCATCGACCTCAAGAGGGCCGGCCTGATGCCGATCTTCACCTGCGCACGCGTGCTCTCGATCCGGCACGACGTTCGCGCGCGTTCCACTCCGGAACGGCTGGAGGGTGTGGCGGCACGAGGCATCGGCTCTCCGCACGAGATCGAAGAAATCATCGAAGCACACCGCACCATTCTCGGCGCCATGCTCGCCCAGCAGATCGACGATGCCGAGCATGGGATGTGCTTGTCCTCGCGCGTCAATCCGGATCGCTTGGGCAAGGCGCGGAAACGGCAGCTTTCCAAGGCACTCGGCAAGGTCGATGCCGTGATCGACCTCGTCAGCGAAGGACGCCTCTGAATATCGCCGGACCCCTGTCCGGCACTCTCTTGGGGCCGTCTGCTGGCGGATTCGGCCGCGCTGGAACCCAACAGTTTGGATGAGGTTATCCGCGGGCCAGTGCCCATTGGGAGTTGACGCGTGCAGGTCCTCCGCACGGACGTTGCCATCATCGGAGGTGGGCTCGGCGCTTGCGCTGCTGCGCTTGCCGCGGCGAGGCTGGGCTGCCGAGTCATACTGACCGAGGAAACACATTGGATCGGCGGTCAGCTGACCAACCAGGCGGTTCCCCCGGACGAGCATCCCTGGATCGAGGAATTCGGAGCAACGGCGACCTACCGGGCGCTGCGCAACGGCATCCGGCAGTACTATCGCGATCATCTCCCGCTGACCACTCTGGCGCGGGCGTCAGAGCACCTCAACCCGGGGAACGGCTGGGTCAGCCGCTTGTGTCACGATCCGCGCGTCGCAGTGGCCGTTCTCCACCAGATGATCATGCCGTATCAGGCCAACGGCAAGATGTTCGTAATGCACCCGCAGCGTCAGCTCGCCGCGTGGACCCACGGCGATCGCGTGACGGGTGTCGTCGTCCGCGGGCTCGAGTCCGGCCGCGACACTCTGATCGAAGCCTCCTATTTCATCGATGCCACACCTCAGGGAGAGCTACTCGACCTCGCTGGCGTGGAGCATGTGTGTGGCGCCGAGTCTCGCGCGGAGACCGGCGAGCCGCATGCTCCGGAGATGGCCGACCCGAGGGACCAGCAGGCCATTACCGTGTGCTTCGCGATGGAGTACATCCCAGGGGAGGATCACACGATAGACAAGCCGCGCCAGTACGAGCTGTGGCGCAGCTATCAGCCGCCGGGCTGGCCTGGACCCCTCTTGGGGTGGACGACGCAGAAGCCGGAAACCCACGAACCGATCACTCGGTACCTGTTCGAGGCGGAAGACGGCAAGCCTTGGTGGAATTTCCGCAGAATTCTCGATGTTTCGAACTTCGAGGAAGGCTTTGGGGCCCATGAGATCAGCGTCGTCAATTGGCCGCAAAACGATTACTGGTTCGGCCCGGTCTGCGACGTCGACGAGGTCGAGCAGGTGCGCAACATCGAAGCGGCCCGGCAGCTCAGCCTCAGCCTGCTCTATTGGCTTCAGACGGAAGCCCCGCGGCCTGACGGCGGCGTGGGATATCGAGGGCTCCGCCTTCGCGGAGACGTGGTCGGGGGCACCGTCGACGGGCTCGCGCAGGCGCCTTACATCCGCGAGTCGAGACGCATCAAAGCCGAGTTCACGGTGCTCGAGCAGCACATCGCCTATCCGCTGAGGCCAGACGGACCCGAGTTTTTCGAAGATTCCGTCGGCATCGGCTGCTACCGGATCGATCTCCACCCGAGCGTCAGCGGCAAGGGCTATTTGGATCTCGGGTGTTGGCCATTTCAGATCCCGCTCGGCTCGCTGATACCCGTCAGGGTGGAGAATCTGCTTCCGGGCGGCAAGGGCCTGGGCGTTACGCACATCACGAACGGCGCCTATCGCGTGCATCATGTGGAATGGAACGTGGGCGAGGCCGCGGGCCTGCTCGCTGCATTCTGCCTGGAGCGCAAGGTCACGCCGCGCGCCGTCAGAAACACGAAGGCGCTGCTCGAGGATTTCCAATCCTTGCTCCGCAATCAGGGCATTCCCCTCACTTGGCCGTCGCTTACGCCCTTGTGATCTTTTGATTCCTAACCCGTGGTGGCCGGCATGGAACAGCAGGATCAATTGTTTCGTATCGGTATTTCCGGATCCTACGGGGGAATGAATCTTGGCGACGAGGCCATTCTTGACGGCATTTTGAGCCAGTTGCGGAGCAGCCTATCGGCCGAGATAACCGTTTTCTCTCAAAACCCGAAAGATACCTTGAGCCGGCACAAGGTCGAACGCGCGGTTCCCTGCCGGGATATGACCCGAAAAGAAGTCGCGCGCGAAATCGAAAGACTGGACCTTTTTGTCCTCGGCGGAGGCGGAATTCTCTACGATCGCGATGTTCACCGCTACTTGAGAGAGGTGAATATCGCGCACGAATTGAAAGTTCCTGTTTTCATATACGCCGTAAGCGCAGGCCCGTTGACGCTGACCGCCACGCGGAACGCGGTGCGCGACGCTCTCAATCTCGCTGCAGTGATTACCGTCCGGGATCGACAGGGCTACAGGTTGCTCGAGGACGTCGGCGTCGATCGGGAAATCCATTTGACTGCTGATCCGGCGCTCCTGATCGACCCGGAGGAGATTCCACGAACACTATTAAGGGCCGAGGGCGTCGAGTTCGAGCGCCCACTGGTCGGATTTTCGGTACGCGAGCCGGGCCCCGCAGCCCCGGACATCGACCCGCAGCACTACTACGCGCTGCTCGCCAATACGGCCGATTTCATCGTCGATCGGCTTGATGCCGATGTTGTCTTCGTGCCCATGGAACGGACCGATGTTCAGCACAGCCATGGGGTCGTCGCGCAGATGCACAGGTCGGAGCGGGCAGAGGTGTTGAGGCGCAAGTATACCGCGCACCAAACCCTGGGCCTCATGGATACCTTTGAGTTCGCTGTCGGAATGCGGCTCCACTTTCTTATTTTCGCGGCTCTTCGGGGGACGCCTTTCGTGGCCCTGCCGTACGCATCCAAGGTGATGGGACTCGTCGAAGACCTCGAAATGGATATTCCTCCTCTGGGCGACATCGGGACCGGTCAGCTCATCGCCATGATCGACCGATCCTGGGATACCCGGGATGAAATCCGGCATAAGATAAAATGCTGCCTTCCGCCTCTGCAGGTGCGCGCTCGAAAAACCAATCAGCTTCTCGTCGACCTGTTGCGCAAGCAGAGTGGCTCCGCCGGTCTCAAATCGGCAACGGCTTGACGGCTTGGGCCATCAAACGTCGAAGCATGCCTCCTTCGCTTTGAGCAGGGCTACGACGACAGAATTGACCGGGGTCGCCACGCCGACTTTTGCACCTTCGCGCGGGATGGCGCCGTTGATGTTGTCGATCTCGGCGCGGCGGCCGGCCATGTGGTCGAGCAGCATGGAGGGGCGCGCGTTGGGAATTTTCTCGCCGAATGCGCGCACGTATGCGACCGGATCGGTGAAGTCGACGGCGATGCCTTTGGCGCGGGCGACGAGATAGGCCTCGTTCGCACAGGCAGCGCATATGCTCCAGGCCTGCGGGTTCGCCTGCGCCTCGCCGACGCGGAGACCCGTCAAGGTGCACGGCCCCGAATAGGCGACGTTACAGATCAGCTTCTCCCAGACCATCTTGTGGATGTCGTCGAAGGTGAGCACATTGAAGCCGCCAGCCCGCCAGGCCTCGGCGACGGCCGCCAGCCGCGGTGTTTGCCCTCCATCCATCTCGCCGAGGCGCAAGAACTCCATGCCGTTGTGATGGGCATGGCCCGGGGCCTTGATGGAGGCGCCGAATCCGCCGACCACGCCCATCAGGATCCGGTTCGAGCCGACGATTTCGGCCACCTTGTCGGCGCTGCCGAGGCCGTTCTGGATCGTCAGGATCGGCGCGTCGGCTTTCGCGATCCGAAGCGCGGCGTGGGCCGCATCGACGACGCCTTGGTCCTTGGTCGCAATTACAACCAGATCCGCATCGCGTATGTCGGCCGGATCGGTCGTGGCATTTAGGCGCACGGTGCGGTCGCCGGAAGCCCCTTCGACGCGCAGGCCTTTCTCGCGAATGGCATTGATGTGCTCCTGCCATGTGTCGAGCGCCCAGACATCATGCCCGCCGCTTGCCAGCAGGGCTGCATAGACCGAGCCCATCGCACCAACGCCGATGATTGCGATTTTCATGGTATTCATCCTCCTTGATGCGACGAAAAGGTTCGGCAGGCTTCGGCCCCAAGTCTGCATGATCGAGGCTGGAGCTGGAAGAGGCCGGTGAGGGGGCTCGTGTGTGCGGGGCTCCCACCGAGGTAGCGGACGAGACAATGAGAGCCGGGTACCATCTTGTTCGGAGGCTTTGGAGCACTGCACCGGATTGCGCTTACTCCGGGACGCGCCGCAGCGCGCCAGTGCGGTTTGCCCTGTCCATTGTCAGCCTGCTCGCTGGGCTCGTGATTTTCCTCGGCCAACCGGTCAAGGGGCAGGATGCGGGTGGTGGTCCGGTGCTCGTGTTCGACGTCAAAGGCGTCATCGGATTTACCTCGGCACAGCACTTGGAGAGGAGCGTCGAGCGGGCCAAGGCCGAGAAGGCCAGTCTCATCATCATGCGCATCGACACACCGGGCGGGCTCGTCTCTTCCACACGCGATATGATCCAGACGATCCTCGCGTCCCCCATTCCGATCGTTGGCTACGTCGCGCCGAGCGGGGCGCGTGCCGCCAGTGCCGGCACCTACCTGATGTACGCCTCGCATCTGGCGGCGATGGCGCCCGCAACACACCTTGGCGCCGCGACACCCATCCAGATGGGCGCTCCCGGCATCACACCGTCTCCGAGCGAGAAGAAGGACCAGCCCTCGGAACCGGACGCTGCAGAGCGCAAGCTCATCAACGATGCGGTCGCCTACCTGCGCGGCCTGGCGGAGCTGCGGAACCGGAATGCCGACTGGGCGGAGAAGGCCGTGCGCGAGGGCGCCACCCTGACGTCGACCAAGGCCCAGGAGGAGAAGGTCATCGATTTTATCGCCCCGGACCTGAGAGAGGTGATCGACAAGGCACACGGGCGCACCGTGACGACGAGCGCTGGGACCGTGACGCTCGATACGCGAGACAAGCGGATCGTCTCTGTCGAGCCGACCTGGCAGATGCAGGTGCTGGAGGTGATCGCCAATCCTAACGTCGCCTTCATCCTGATGCTGCTCGGGATCTACGGCATCATTTTCGAGCTTCTCAATCCCGGCGCACTCTTCCCAGGTGTCATCGGCGGAATCTGTCTCGTTCTTGCGTTGACGGCGCTCACGGTGCTGCCAGTCAATCTGGGCGGGATCGCGCTCCTCCTCCTTGGAATCGCGCTGCTGGCGGCCGAGGCGTTTGCGCCGGGGTTTGGCGTGCTCGGCATCGGCGGTATCGTGGCGTTCATCCTCGGCGGCCTGTTTCTATTCGATCCGGATCAGGTGGACATCCAGTTCGAGGTCTCCCGGCCTCTGGTGGTGGGCGCCGCCATCGCCAGCGCCATCATTCTTGCCGGCGTCCTAGGAATGGCGATGCAGTCGCGGAAGCGAGAGGTTCAGACGGGTGGCGAGCAGCTGATCGGCAGCACGGCCGAAGTCGTGGAATGGTCGGGTCACGCGGGGCGCGTGCGCGTGCTCGGAGAGATCTGGTTAGCGGAGTCCGACGTGGAGCTGGCCCGCGGAGACCGGGTGAAGGTCACCGCGCGCGAAGGTCTGAAGCTGACGGTGAAGCAGACAACCTGACGGGAGGGGAGGAGAGCCGAAATGGACGCGCTGACGACGAGCCTCATTCCAATTGTCATCATCCTGCTGATCCTGGCATCGGCGATCAAAATTTTGCGGGAGTACGAGCGCGGCGTCGTCTTCACGCTCGGCCGGTTCTGGGGCGTGAAGGGCCCAGGGCTCATCATCATCATTCCCGGCATTCAGCAGTTCGTGCGTGTCGACATGAGGACGCGCGTGCTCGACGTGCCGCCGCAGGACGTCATCTCCCGCGACAACGTCTCGGTTCGGGTGAATGCGGTGATCTATTTCCGCGTCATCGACGCCGAGCGGGCGGTGATCCAGGTGGAGGAGTTCGAATCAGCCACCAGCCAGCTCGCGCAGACGACGCTGCGCTCCGTGGTCGGACAGCACGATCTCGACGAGATGCTGGCGGCGCGGGAAAGGATCAACAACAGGATTCAGGACATTCTCGACGAGCAGACTGATGCCTGGGGCATCAAAGTTTCGAACGTCGAGCTGAAGCATGTGGATCTCAACGAGACCATGGTGCGTGCCATCGCCAAGCAGGCCGAGGCAGAGCGTCTGCGGCGCGCCAAGGTGATCGATGCGGAGGGTGAGCTGCAGGCATCGGAGAAGCTCAGGCAGGCGGGCGACGTGCTCGCGCAGTCGCCCTACGCGCTGCAGCTCAGATATTTGAGCACGCTGATCAACATCGCCGGGGAACGCAGCTCGACCATCGTCTTCCCGGTTCCCATGGACCTGATCACGAAGTGGTCTCAGAGCGGGCAGGGGGCCCCGCCGAAGAGCGAAGCGCAATAGCTGTCGGACGGCAGCTCGAGGTCAGGCGCTCTGTGGTCGCACGGCCAACACGTCGCATGGCAGGCGAGCAATCGAGCTTTCGGCTACGCTGCCGAGGATGGCGCGGCGCAAGCCTGTGCGCCCGTGCGTGCCCACCACGACCAGATCCGCCTTGTGCTCGGTGACGTACTGGTCCAGAGCGCTCACCGCTGCCCCCTGACGGACTTCCAACGCAACTTCGGGGGCGCCGGCGACGGAAGCCGCCTTGGCGCGCGATAAAGCCGCTTCGGAGAACCGTCGCAGATCCTCGCGGCGCTTCTCGAAAGCCTCCTGGCTCGCATCGGCGCCGGACAGAAAGCCCGAGAACGAGCTCTCCACGGCATTGAGTAGCGTGAACTTGGCCGAAGGGAAGGCGGCGTAGGCAAACGCCAGGGCCTCCGCCGAGGCCTCGGAGAAATCGACGCCAACGACGATGCTCTTGTAAGAATTCTCCGGCTCGGATTTGACGACGAGAACGGGCCGATTGCCAAACCGGAGCACGCGATCGATGGTCGAGCCCAGCCACTCGTCGCCGATCATCAGCCTGTGATGGACGCCGCAAATGATGAGGTCTGCATTCGCGGCATCCGCGGTCTGGATGATGATGTCGTAGATGCTGCCCGCCTCGATCCGAACCTCGACGGAGAAATCACCCCGGGCCGCGCCCTCCCGGACCTGCTTCAGGATCGCTTCCTCGTCGAGGCCGCCCTTGACGGCGATGTTCACGTTGAATTCGCCGGCCGCCATCTCCTGGGAGACCTGTTTTTCCAGCGCCGCCTTGGCACTCGTCTTCAGCGCGTCGGCGTAATCAGGGTTCAGCTCGTCGGGGATGACGTGCAGGACTGTCAGAAGTGCCTTGTTGGTCCGTGCCAGCTCGGCTGCACGATGAAATGCCCGATCGGATCGCGAGGACAGATCGGTGGCGAGAAGCAGGCGCTGCAATCGGGCAGGTTCTTGCATCGGAGGGAATCTCCTGCGGTCTCACAATGCGGTTTCAAAGAGGACGTAGAGCCTAGACCAGCCGCAGCCAGGTGGCCACCGCTCAATACGAGCGCGGCATCCCAAGGACATGCTGGCCGATATAGGCGAGGATCAAGTTGGTCGAGATCGGTGCCGTCTGGTAGAGCCGCGTCTCCCGCCACTTGCGCTCGATGCCGTACTCCCGCGCGTAGGCGAAGCCGCCGAAGGTCTGCATGCAGGCCTCGCCCGCGTGCCAGGCAGCCTCGGATGCGAGTAGCTTGCCCATGTTGGCCTCGGCCCCGCAATCACGCTCGGCGGCGAACAGGGCCGCGGCCTTGGCCACAACCAGGCTGGCAGCGACGGTCTCGGCATGCGCTCGCGCGATCGGGAACTGGATGGCCTGGTTCTGGCCGATCGGGCGCCCGAAGACGACACGCTCGCCAGCATATTCGGTGGCGCGCCGGATGAAGTACTGGGCATCGCCCAGGCACTCCGAGGCGATCAGGATGCGCTCGGCGTTCATGCTGTCGACGATGTAACGGAAGCCCTGACCCTCCTCACCGATGAGGTTTTCCGCCGGCACCTCGAGGTTGTCGATGAACACCTCGCAGGTGTTGTGATTGATCATCGCGTCGATCTTCTTGATCTCGAGGCCTCGTCCCTTCGCCTCGCGCAGGTCGACGAGAAAGACGGAGAGCCCCTCCGAGCGTTTCCGCACCTGATCCGCCGGCGTGGTTCGTGCCAGCAGCAGCATTAAATCGGACTGCATGGCGCGGCTGGTCCAGACCTTCTGCCCCGTCACGATGTAGCGGTCGCCCTTCTTTTCGGCCCGCGTTTTGAGCTGCGTGGTGTCGCTGCCGGTCGTCGGCTCCGTCACTCCGAAGGCCTGCAACCGCAATTCGCCAGAGGCGATCCCAGGGAGGTACTTGCGCTTTTGTTCCTCCGACCCGTGCCGCAGCACCGTGCCCATCGTGTACATCTGGGCATGGCAGGCAGCTGCGTTGCAGCCCTGCTCGTGAATGGTTTCGAGCACGGCGCAGGCGGCGCTGAGCGGCAGCCCGGAGCCGCCATACTCGTCCGGGATCAGCGCAGCGAGATAGCCTGCCTCGGTGAGGGCGTTCACGAATTCGGCCGGGTAGGCCGATTCGTGGTCGAGCTTCACCCAGTATTCGTTCGGGAACCCCTCGCAGATGCGGCGGACGCCGTCGCGCAGCTCCTGCCACTCCGGATCGATGGGAATCGAGACGGGGCTCTCGGTGGGATCTGTCATGCCTGGTACACCTTGCTCGAAAGCTGTGGCCGCACGCGCTTCGTGATGAGATCTATGGTCGACCGTGGCTCTCTAGTCCGTCATCCCGGTGCTTGTCACCGGGATCCACTGTACTGCTCGCTCCGGCGCTCGTGGTTGGTTGGATCCCGGGCACAAGGCCCGGGATGACCCTTACCCGCTGGACCGTCACCGGCCCTTAAAGTCTGGCTTGCGTTTTTCGTTGAAGGCGCGGATGCCTTCGATACGGTCTTCCGTGCCGACGGTCCGATTGTAGGCCTCGATCTCGTAGCTGTAGCCGTTGGCCCGGTCGAGATCCTGGGACTTGTCCATGGACCGCTTGGCCTGACGCACCGCAACCGGCGCATTCGCGGCGATCCGGCTGGCGGTGGCGAGGACATCCTCCATCAGCCGTTCCGCCGGCACCAGCTTGTTGATGAGGCCCCAGGCCAGGCCTTCCTCAGCCGTGAACGGGGTGGCGGTCAGGATGATCTCCTTGGCCCTGCGGATGCCGACCGCTCGCGGCAGATTCTGGGTGCCCATCGCGCCCGGGATGATGCCAAGCGCCACTTCCGTCTGCGCGAACCGGGCCTGAGGCGCTGCGTAGATGAAGTCGCACGCCAGCGCCAGCTCGCAGCCTCCAGCGTAAGCTGCGCCGTTCACCGCAGCGATGACGGGGATCGGGCATTCCATGATGGCGCGAATGGCCTGCTCGATGATGGCATGCTGGCGGCGCCAGGCCTCGTCCGTCATGCCGTTGCGCTCCTTCAGGTCGGCGCCCGCGCAGAAGCCCTTCTCACCTGCCCCGGTCAGCACCAGGCAACGGGTCTCGCCCTGGTCGACATAGTAGGAGCTGAAGCAGTCCCGCAGATCGGCCATCATCTGCGTGTTCATCGCGTTGAGAGCCTGCGGCCGGTTCATCGTCACGACCGTGACATGCGCAACGGGCTCGTCCAGGAGCAAGGTCTCGTATTCGCGCCGCATCTGGTCTCCCCTGAATGGGACTGGGTGCGTCACCTTGATACGGGAAACTTGCCCACGGAGCTAGCGCCAGCGACTTGCCAAACGCGGAGCGGCCGCCTCGAATCGATCGTCCTAAGGGAAAGTAAACGCGCGCGGCAAAAAATTGCCCGGTAAGGCAATTTTGCACTTGCACCGACGGGACATAGGCCTCATATCGGGCTTCTCCGTTCGTCCCCCTGCCCCAAAGGTCAAGGAGCGTCCTGAAACCCTAAAGGTAAGGAGCGGGCGGGTCACCTCTGTCTACTGGTTGGGGAGGGTCGCATGGCCTACGACGACACCCTCTTCCAATTGGGGATGGACTTGACTCGTTCAAGCACCGCCCAAAAGGAAGACTTTGGAACCGCGCCCGGTGCGCAAATCGACGAACAAGTGCGCGGGTCGCACGAGGACAGGAAGGACTTCTTCATAGAACGCGATGGCGTCCGGTTCGCCGGAAGCCATCTGATCATCGACCTCTTCGGTGCGAAGCGGCTCGATGATCTGAAACACATCGAGCGTACGTTGAAGCGGTGCGTGGAAGTGGCGGGAGCGACGCTTCTGCACATCCACCTGCATCACTTCACGCCGAACGGCGGCGTCTCGGGTGTGGCGGTCCTTTCGGAGAGCCACATCAGCATCCATAGCTGGCCCGAGGCCGACTACGCGGCGCTCGACGTGTTCATGTGCGGGCGAGCCAAGCCGCACCTGGCGGTCGATGTGCTGAAGCACGCGTTCGAGGCCGAGCACATCGTCGTGAAGGAGCACAGGCGAGGCGAGGAGCTGAATGAGCTGAGCTGGAAAGCTGCGTCCCGCCGGCAGGCTCCGGATCGCCAGGAGAGCGTGCGGCGGGCTGCCTAGCGCAGTCACACCGACAATTCGCTTCAGTGAGGCGCGTACCGGCTCACCGGCCGTGCGCGCCTCATTGGCTGTTGAGGGTGCCAGATTTCAGGCCCCTGCTCGGGAGTTCTCTGGCAGGCGAAAGCCTTGGAAACCGCGAGGAGGTTGACCGATGAAGCGCTGGATCGAGGAAACCTTTCATCCGCACTGGCGTGTTCGTCTCGAAGCAGACAAGATCCTTCACGAGGTGCAGACAGAGCACCAGCATCTCGTCATCTTCGAGAACGCCGCCTGGGGCACGGTGCTCATTCTCGACGGCGTCTTCCAGCTCACCACCCTCGATGAGTTCATCTACCACGAAATGATGGCGCACGTGCCGTTGATGGCCATCGACCGGCCGCGGCGGGTTCTGGTCATCGGCGGGGGAGACGGCGGCGTGCTGCGCGAGGTGCTCAAGCACCCGTCGGTCGAGAAGGCGACGTTGTGCGAGATCGACCGCAACGTCATCGACCTGTCGCTGAAGTATTATCCGCAGGTCTCGAACGGCGCCTTCGACAACCCGCGCGCCGAGGTCGTCATCGCCGATGGCCTGAAGTATGTGGCCGAGACCACGGAGAAATTCGACGCCATCATCGTCGATAGCTCAGAGCCGATCGGGCCCTCGGCGGTGCTCCACACGGAGGAGTTCTTCGCGGACTGCAGGCGTGCACTGAAGCCGCACGGGATCCTGGTGACGCAGAACGGGCTGCCCTTCCTCTGCCCCGAGGCGTTCTCGAATACCACCCGGATCCTCTCGGGCCTGTTCAACCGCTGTGCGCCTTATCTCTGCCATCAGCCGTGCTATTTCGGCGGCGAGTTCGCGATCAACTGGGCCTCTGAAGAGCCGGCGCATCTGGAGATTTCGGATGCAAAGCTCGCGCGCCGGCAGAAGGCGCGGGGGATAGAGACCCGCTACTGGACGCCCAAGTTCCACGTCGCAGCCTTTGCATTGCCCGCCTATGCGGAAAAGCTGGTGAACGAGGCAAGAGCCGCGGCGAGGGGCAAGGCCACCAAGGCACAGCCTAAGGTCAGCAAGTCCAAATGACCGGCTTCGTAGCCGGTCGCCAGCGGCGCGGAGCCGGGCCGCCAACGCGCGTTGGCGGCCAAAGCCTCAGTGCTTGTGCCCCGCCTCGCTGTGATGATGGTCTCCAGCTACCGCGCCGCTGGGGCCTTTGGCGCCGATCGGCTCGACCGACGCCGTGACGGGAATTTCACCCGCTTTCTCGAACTCGAGCGTGAGCTGCACCTTCTCTCCCGCCTTGAGCGGATGCTTGAGGTCGAAGAGCATCAGGTGATAGCCGCCCGGCGCGAGTGTCACCGTCTCCCCGGCAGGGATCTCGATCGCATCGACCCGGCGCATCTTCATGACGCCGTTCTCATGGACGTGATTGTGCAACTCGACACGTTCGGCCACATCGCTCTTAGCAGCCACCAGCCGATCGCCTGGCCCCGTGTCCGAGATCGTGAGATATGCCGCGCCGGTTTTTACGCCGCCGGGTGTCGCCCGCAACCAAGCCTCGGAGACAGCGATGCCATCGGAGGAACCCTGCGCAAAAGCAAGCGAACCCATGAGCGGCAGCAAGATGCCCGCAATCAAAACTCTCATGACTGTCATTGAAACTTAGTCCTCCCGCTGCATCGACGAGCCACCGGACCGCACGTTGCGGTCCGCCGAGGGTTTGGCCCTCGATGTCTGGACCACACCCGGCGGATGCAGCGCAGCGATCAGGACGTAACAGCCCGGCACTCCTCGTCGGGAGGTAGGGGATCGCAGTCCTTGCTGACAACGCACGCCTGCATCGCACGCCGCAGGTCGGCAGTATAGGCGCCGTCGATCGGGCCACCGTAGAGACCTAGTGCCGCAAGCCCGCACTGGTAGAGCTGGATCATCCGTTCGCCGCCGAACCGCATAGCCGCATCATAGTCGCGCAGCGCGCCGGCCGGGTCACCGGTTACCTGACGAATGTGTGCCCGCGTGTCATAGGCATGGGGGCTGGTCGGCTGCAGCTGCAATGAGCGGTCGACGTCGGGCCGGCCGGCTTCCGGCCGCCCCGATCTGAAATACGCCCAGGCCCGGTTGTTGAGCGCGACGGCAAAATCCGGCACCAGCCGGATCGCCTCATCGTAGTCGCGAATGGCGATGTCGTAGAGGCCTTTCAGCGAGTAGCCAAGGGCTCGCATGGCGTACACCGAGCCAAGCATCTGGCCTGTCAAGCCCGCGCCCTCGATCAGCTCCGTGCAACCTTTGATGCGCCGCTCGTTGTCCGACGAGAAGCAGTCATGGCCATCAAGTGGATCTGCGGCAGCCAGGGGCGCTGCCGCGACAAGGAGCGCAATCGCCACTGCCCATCGTTTCATCGTCCTCGATCCTCGCACGGCCTCATTCGCTGGTCCCGGATCGTCCTCCGACCGGAAACTGACGATTCGATGGCATTCTCAAAGATGTGTTGTGGAATCGCCGAGTTCCAGCGAAGGTTTGGCAATATTTGCTGGGAATCAAGGCCAGGCGCGCCATCGCCAGCTAGCATCCAACGAGAGCGTGGAAAGAAAGCGGTTGCCTTAAATCGGAACTTGGCCGGCGGAAGGCACGTTTTGTTCTACGCCAAAGTGCAAGCAGATTAGACGGCTGGAGGGGCCAATCGGCCTCCAGCCAGTCGGCGGAGAGTGGAACCATTATGAAACGAGCCGACCTCATTGCGCTAGCGCAATCGACCGGTTTTCCCAAAGTCAGCATCTACCTTCCAACTCACCTGAGTTATCCAGAAATCGAGCAGGACCCAATCCGCCTTTCGACCCTGCTCAAGGAGGCGGACCAAAAGCTCGCCGCGTGCGGCGTTCGCCGGCCGGAAATCGACGATCTCCTCGCAGAGGCGCGAGGGCGCGTTCCGGCGGCCATGTTCTGGCGCTACCAGGACCACGGCCTGGCGGTGCTGATCGAGAAAGGCACGACGCGTTTCGTGAAGTTGCCTCGGGAAGTCCCAGAGTTCGTCGTCGTCGGGCCCCGCTATCACCTGCGGCCGATGATCCGCATGTTCCGGAATGGCGAAAACTTCAATCTGCTGGCCGTCACGCGGGAAAAGGTCGCCCTCTACGACGGCCGGGAACGCGAGCTGCGCGAAGTGACGGTCGAGGGCATGCCGACCAGCTTTGCCGACGTCGCGCGGCGCACCGAATTTGAGACGAGCTTCGGTTATGCATCCCGCGACCGCGGCGACCCCCGGAGCGGTCACGAACCGGGCAAATTCCATTCCGTTGGTGCGAGCCCCGAAGACTACGAGTCAATTGAGCTCGATCGTTTTCTCCTCGATGTCGCCAAGGCCGTGGACCGCCACCTCGCCAACAGCGAGGCCCCGCTGGTGCTCGCGGCCCAGCCCCGCATCGTCGGGCACCTCCGCAAGCATCTCGACTATCGTTATGTCACACAGGAAGACATCCAGTCGGACCCGTTTGCGCTGACGGAGCAGGAGTTGCACGCTGAATCCTGGCGCATCGCGGAGCCTGTAGTCCGTGCCGATCGCGAGAATGCTCGCCGCAGATTGCGTGCATACCTGGAGGGTGCAGGAGTTCCGGGCAACAAGGATCTGCAGACCTTGATGAGAGAGGCCATTGCCGGGCGTGTGGAGTGCGTGTTCCTTGCACCGGATGCGAATGTCTGGGGCGTCTTCGATGAGGAATACCAGGTGCTCCGCATCGATCCGGAGCCTGGGCCGGAAAATGAGGATCTGCTGAACCGCCTCGCGGTCGAGACGCTCATCCGCAGTGGGGACGTGTTCACCCTTCCCGAAGATCTTCGCTACCGCGCCGGCCCCGTCGCGGGCCTCTATCGCTATTAGGCGAAGTCTGCGCCTTTCAGGTCGACCCGGGCGATTGTGGCCGGGATCGATCGAGCGAGCCGCGACTACTAAGAGCTGGCCGCAACTAAGAACGACGGCCGCCGTACAGGACGGCGGCCGTTTCTCGTCGTCCCATCAATTCAAGTGTTCAGGTCGCTTGCGGGTTGAACCGCATCGGGCGGATCCGGCGCAAGCTGGTGGCCTGCGGACCGCGTGGACTGTCGTCGGAATTGATCGTCAGCTCGACCGGGTCGCCGACCTCCAGGTCCTCGAACGCGTCGTCGATCACAGCATTCCTGTGAAAGTAGACCCGACGGCCATCGGTGACTTCGACGAATCCATAGCCCTCGTCGTAGAAGATGATGTCGATCTGCCCCTGCGGCTTGCCCTCGTGGACCTTTACCTCGCCGTACTGCTGGCGGCGGCGCTTCTTAAGCCGGCGTTCGAGAGCGGCGAAGCTGTCGCGAACCGCGACCAGAGCGTCGGAGTGGGCATTGATGTCGCCCGGCTTGCGCCCGACGGCGATCTCTGCTCCCGGCACGCGCGCCTCGATCGTGACCTTGAACTGGCCTGTGCCCGGAACTGGCCCATTGACGTGGACGTGCCACGTGGTGATGTCGTTATAGCGACGTTGCAGCTTGTTTACGTACTCGTGGACCTTGCTCCTGATGGTCACCGACGGCTCCATGCCGTGGAACGACAGCTTGAGATTCGCTTCCGTTTCTGGGTTTTTCATTTCACCCACCTGATCATTCCGGTGCTGCCTTGAACGCCGGCTCAGTGCCGCAGTTCCTTGCCGGCTCCACACTCAACCTCTTGGACGTTTGCGGCTATGCGCAAAATCAATCGTCGCAGTAGGGATAAATGGTGTCGATAGAGGTCGAAAGCGAGAGGCCGGCTGCCTGCTGCTGATGCTAAGCCGACCGCTGATCTCACACCGGCCGCATCGAGATCGTTGAACCCCGTGATCCCCGTGCCTTTGGCGAGCACGATATTGGCGCCGGCCGTGAGCAGGCAGGTTGCAACACTCCACACCGCATCGAAAGCGCCGGCCGCGAACTTCGCGGCGGTCAGCGCGCCAGATGCGATCTTTGCATCGGTAATGGCATTGGAAGCGATCTTTGCTGCCGTGATCGCGCCGTCGATCAGCACGTTGGCTGATGCGACTGCCGTGCCGCCCCATTGCACCGTGTCGACCTGCAGGTTGTCAGATCCGGCCACAAGGCTATCATAGGCATTCTCCGGAACCACCTGGAACTCGCGCCACACGGGCAAGGCGCCGCTCTCGTTAACGGCGACTATCAACGTCCCGAGCGTGTTCGTGTCGGTGGCGGAAAGGCTGATCTCGTACCAGCCGTTCTCTTCGTGCGTGGCGCTGCCAGATTGCGACTTCTGCCCCCAATTGCCGTCGTTTTTCGCCAATCTCACATCGGCTTGGCTAATCGTTAGCGATGTCAGCGGCGTGACCCCATCCTCATCGTCCACAAACGGGCCGAGCTTGATGTTGACCGCAGTGGACTGCTTCAGCAGCGTCGCCATCTCAGATCCTCAGCTTGCGGTAATGCATCATCTGGCGGGGCACTCCGGCCGCCGCTGGGATCGTGAGCCGAATGTAGGCCCCCGCCAGGGTGTTCAAGGTCCCTTCATCGTCCATGTCGATCTGGACGTTGGCCGGACTCGACTCGTAGATCTTCCACGCCAGGAATGCCCCATCATCGTCCTGGACACCTTCTTCGCCGTCCTTGGCAGGATTCATGGTGCGTGGACTGACGGCGCTTGCGCCGGCATAGCAGCCGAGCATGATCAATGGCGGCGTGGCAGAACCGGAATTGATCGTAATTGCGCCTGGATTCCCATTCGTGTTATCGCCACCGGCATCAACGGCCGCAGCAACAGCCTCGATCGGCGGATCAGACCGGAATACGACGAGAACCTTGGTGCCGCCGCCCTCATCTCCATTCCGGTCAGGGTCTGATTGCTCTCATTTCCAACCGCCAGCTTATAGCTGAGAACCAGAACCGATTCAAAACCACTAACGCTGAACTCGTAGCCGTAGATCAGCACACGCTGGAAGCCAGACGGCTGATCGTCCTCCGGTGCAGGATTATTAACCGCGTGGTCGAGAAGAACGATCAAATCGCCAGCTTGTATCCCGGCAGGCACCTGGATCGTATCAGACCCAGTAGCGACCCTCGTTGCGTGCACAGAGATTGTCATTTGCCATGGCTCATCTTTGGCGTGCTATACTCGCCGCCGCGATCGACACTGCTTTCGTTAAGGCCATGCTGAACCTGAACATTGCGCTGGAAAGCATTCCCCGTGATGTGGCGAACGCCGTGCGTTTCGGTCTCGCGGCGCCACGAAAGCACCAGACGATCTACGTTGACCCCAGGCGGGTCGTTCATTGCGTGAAAGACCCTGCCCGCTTCAACGACACGTCCTTCAGCGGCCAAGTGCTTGACGGCGATTGGGACCAGCCCGGAGTTCTGTGCGCCGAAACCGTCGTCGCCAGATGGGTCAGGGCCCGTATCAACGGAGCGACATGGCGCGAGGCCGGCGCCTATGACGGGATGCTCAAAGCAATCTCTGAGCGTGGACGGATCGACGGATGCAGCAACCTTGACGACATCGTTGCGCGATACGAACGACTCGACGAATTGATCCGGTGGCTGAAATCCGGGAACGAGTTCCTTCGCGAAAACAAAGTTCGCAAACGCTACTTTCGCGAATGCGCTGGCGTGCTCGTACACGTCGGGCGCAACGGCGAGTTGCTGCACGGTGCGAAAGGCAATCACCGTCTTGCGATCGCGCGCGAGATCGGATTGCGATGGATACCGGCCCAGGTCGGCGTGGTTCACCGGAAGGCGGTTGAAAGCGGCGCGTTCCGGGCTCTGACAAGACGGCCCGATTACCCGCAATTCACAGCGCAAAGCCGCCAGACGTATTTCACTATCCCGGCATCACGCTAAACTGCACACCCTCGATCCCGCGCGGAGGTTCCATGTCCGCAGCCCTCGTCACGTGCGCGATTGGTGCTCAATATCAAAAGCTCGGCCAGATCACCCATCCTGCATTCAGGCGATACGCTGACAGGTACGGGCTCGACTTCATCGTGCTCGCCGAGCAGCAGGTCGGGCAGAACGTATTCTTTGCGAAGCTCGCCTGCGCCGATCTTCTCGACCGCTACGATCGCCTGATCTTCATGGATACTGACATCGTTCTTGCCCCCGACTGTCCGGACTTGCTCGATGTCGTGCCCGAGGATCATTTTGGCGCCTATCTCGTCAGTCAGCACACCGATTGGCACGACAAGGCCATCGAGCTCATACAGCAACACCTGCCGGACCTCGGATGGAAACGTGACTATTTTAACTCCGGCCTGTTCGTCTGCTCAAAACTGCACCGGCCGATGTTTGACCCAACGGACCCTCTATTTCCCATCTGGGACGACCTCTGCGCGAAGATGCACATCGGGGTCACATTTGCCGAGCAGACATGGCTCAACTATAAATGGCAGCAGATCGGCTTTCCACTCCACGACGTAGGATACCGCTTCAATCACACGTTGGCGCCGAAGAACAGCGAGATCAGATTTTCAAGCCACATCATTCACTGCAAGGGGCACCGGAAAGGATCGAGGTTGAAGGAAGTTCGGAGAACACGTCTTGCGGTAGAGACCCCTGCATTGCGCCGCGTCCTGACCGCACCAACCATCGCCCGCCTTTATGACGCCCTGCCATAGTCACGGCACGAAGAGCCCGCCCAGATCCCACGTGCCCCCCGCAGCAGCAGCCGCAAATGTGCAGTGATAATCACGCATTCCCGTCCGTGATGACGAACGTCGAGACGGTCACGGCCTGACCTTCGATGATGTCGGCCGTGGCCTGCTGGAGTTCCATGTCTCCACCGCCGCCATCCTCGGACACGGTGCCCTGCATATGGCAGGTGCCTTCGCTGTCCTTGATACGGAAGTGACCCGCCTCACCCGTAGCGAGGGCAGCGTTGGTCGACCACGTACTGTTCTTCTGAGCTGACCCGTCGCTCGCGGCCTGCATCCAATCTGACGGCAACTCGATCTCGGCGAGCAGCGTGCCGGTATCTTCCGCGGCGCAGTTCGCCGGCTTCTCGCCACTGCGAACCTCCAGGGTCGGGGAAGTGCCGATCGTGGACTCGATGCTATCGAGCCGTGCGTTGCGCACGTCGGTGGACAGCTGAATAGCCATTTTGCGTCCTCTGGCTTATTGGATGGCTGGCGCGCTGGGCTGCTGTGCCGGCGCTGTGCCGGCGATCAGACCCTCGTTGTCGCGCACGATTTGTTGGACTTGGCCGGCCTTCTCGATGCCGACCGGCTTGCCGGTGGAGGGATCCCGGATGAAGCGCACCAGAGCCGTCATACGGGCCTGCAGGTCGGTCATGGCGCGCATAAGGTTGGCCTGACCCATCTGCATCGCGCTGAGCTGTTCCGCTATGCGCGACATCATCACGAGCGACAGGTCAGATAGCCGCGGCTGCTGCTCCTGCGGTTGAAGCTGCGCGGGCTCCTCCGGCTTTTTCTCCACACCGCCCCTCATCCGCTCGGCGAAGAGCTTGATGGCATCCTGGCGCCTGCGGTCCTGTCGATCCTCGCTGCGGATCTGCTGTTGGTTGGCCATGTCTTCCCGGCGCACCATGTCGCCGTGCGCCCGGGCCTCGCGGTCCGCCGCGATGTCGACCACCTTGGCCGCGAGCTGGTTGCGGCCCTGGACGCCAGCGATTTGCAACTTCGTCTGATTGTCCTCGGTATTGCGCCGCTCCTCCGACATCAGCTCGATCATGAGCTGGCGGAAGTCGTTCGCCATCTTCTCCCGCTCGAGCTGCATCTCCAGCATGACCTTCTGAACGTCGGGGTCTTGCTGCTGCTCGGGCGGCTCGCCGAACTCGAAGAAGCGGCGGCCGTCCTTGAAGCCTGCCGCGCCCATCACCTCGTCGATAAGCTCTTCGACCTTCGGGGAGATGCCCTGCTTCTCCATGATCGGCATGAGCGGGGCCAGCATCTCGAAGGCCGTGCGCAGCTTGGCAAGGCGCTGCATCGGATCAGCGGCACCGGCACCGACGTTCACGCGCAGCGTCACATCAGCGTGGTCGAAATCCGTGGCCCGAGGCTGGAAGCCGAACTCTTCGAGCGTACGCGCCTTCCGGCCCGCAATGAGCACGATGCGCTCGTCGTTCTCGTAGTGCTTCACCAAATGGACGAGCTGCCGGAGCACGGGCTCGACCCAGACGCGCAGGTCGAACTCGGAAACCGTGTTGGCCGCGCCCGACATGAGGCGCATGCCGCCGACTGTTTCGTTGAGCTGGCGCGACTGTTGGACGGAGCTTGTCGAGAAGACGCCCGCAAGCTCGTCAAAATTGGCGTTGGTGATCGAGGTCTCGGTGTAAGCCTGGCCGCTCGGTCCTGGCGTCGGCTCCAGTATCACGTCCTCGGGGTTGTCGAGCAGGAGGATGGAGTCGGGCTGACCGCGGCGCTGTACGGCGGTGAGATCGACGCCCCTGCCCTTCTTCACCTTGGCCAGCGGCGCGATGGACCGCTTGAGCGTGTCGAGACGCAGGTTGGTGATGTCGTTGAGTTCGAGCTGCAGGGGTTGCCAGCTTTCGACCGGCGACCGAATAGGACCTCCAGGCCGGGCGCTGCGTTCTCCTTCTGCCTTGGTTCCGTCCGGAGCAAGTCGATGACAGGTGAGGGAAAAGTCGTGATCGTAACCGGCGCTGCCCGCGGCATCGGGGCAGCGACGGCTGTCCGCCTGGCCCGAGAGGGGTGGAAGGTGGTGCTGGCCGACATCGATGGGGCCGCGCTCGCCAACGTGGCAAAGCCGGCCAACGGCTATGCTGTCGTTTGCGATGTCGGCGTCGAAGCCGACGTTCAGCGGCTGGTGGACGAGAGTGTCGACCAGTTCGGCCGGATCGATGCGATCGTCTCGAACGCCGGCATAAACCTGCGCGGCCCACTTTCCGAGCTCACGCTCGACAGCTGGAACCGCGTCCTCGCGGTGAATCTCACGGCTGCTTTCCTGCTGGCCCGTGCAGCCGAGCGCCCGCTGCGCGACGCGAAGGGTGCCATGGTGCTGATTGCGTCCACACGGGCGCACATGTCCGAGCCGGATACGCTGCCCTATTCGGCGAGCAAAGGCGGGCTCGTGGCCTTGACCCACGCCTTGGCAATGGCCTTGGCGCCGGTTCGGGTCAATTGCATTTCTCCCGGCTGGATCGACACCGGCAAGTCGGGCCCGCTGTCGCCGGAGGACCACGCTCAGCACCCGGTCGGCCGCGTCGGGCAGACCGACGACATCGCGGCCGCGGTGTCTTACCTGCTCTCCGACGGGGCTGGCTTCATCACCGGCGCCGAGCTGATCATCGACGGCGGCATGACCCGCAAGATGATCTACGTCTGATCTTCAGCCTGCGATGATGCCGGCGCCACGGAAGCCGCCATCGACGGCAACGACTTCGCCCGTCAGATAGCTCGCCTGGCGGTCATCGAGCAGAAAGCAGATCGCGGGCGCGATTTCCTCCGGACGGCCGTAGCGGCGCATGGGGATGAAGCGTGTCCACGTTTCGCGGTCCTCGGCGGTGTGCAGGTCACGGACGAGCGGCGTATCGATCGGCCCTGGCGCCACGGCGTTGACACGGATGCCGTAGCGCGCGAGGTCGTTCGCCATCACCTGCGTCAGCACAATGACCGCGCCTTTGGATGCGCCGTAGGCCGACCGCCCCTTCGAGCCCCTCACGCCTGCCACGGAGGCGAGGTTCACGATGGCGCCACGTCCGCGCTTCTGCATATGCCGCGCAGCCGCCCGCCCGACGATGAACGTGCCGACCACATTGATGTCGAGAATGCGCCGGAACAGGTCGACGGGCGTGTCGAAGACATGCTTGTCGGCCGCAATGCCGGCCGAGTTCACGACACCGACGATGGGCCCGAGCTCCTCCTCGATGGCGGCCATCTCGCGGTCAACCGCAAGCTCGTCCGTCACGTCGAGCTTCGTCACACGCACGCCGGGCTTGCTGCCAAGGTGCTTGCGTGCCTCTTCCAGGGCCGCATCTCCGACATCGAGAAGGGCGATCTTCCAGCCACGCGCGTGAAGATGCTCGGCTGAAGCGTAGCCTATTCCGGATGCGCCGCCCGTGATAACTGCAACCCGGTTTTCGGGTACGATTGTCTGGCTCATTGTCGGCCTCGGGCTCCTCCATACCGGTCCGACAGTAGCCTTACTTTTCGCACCTGATAACCGGCAGTGTTCTCGAGAGCTCCGGTCGCCAGAGAGGATGGTCATGGACGATAGCGCGCAGACGGACATGAACGGCGCGGAGTGCCTGGTGCGCACGCTCGTTGCGGGCGGCGTAACTGTCTGCTTCGCCAACCCTGGCACCTCCGAGATGCACTTCGTTGCCGCGCTTGATCGCGTCGAGGGGATGCGCTGCGTGCTGGCGCTGTTCGAAGGCGTGGCGACAGGTGCGGCCGACGGCTTTGCGCGCATGGCGGAGAAGCCGGCTGCCACGCTGCTCCACCTCGGGCCGGGGCTCGCCAATGGCCTCTCGAACCTGCACAACGCGATGAAGGCATCGACGCCGGTCGTCAATATCGTCGGCGATCACGCGACCTGGCACCGGGCTTACGATGCTCCGCTGACCTCCGACATCGAGGCGGCCGCACGGCCGTTCTCGAAGTGGGTCCGCACGTCACCCGATGCACGATCCGTCGCCGCGGACGGTGCTGCTGCCATCGTCGCGGCCCGCACGCCGCCGTGCGGTGTCGCGACGCTGATCTTGCCCGGTGACACGGCCTGGGAGGTCGGAAGCGGGATCGCGCAGGTCCCGCCGATTCCGGCACGCCGCCGCGTGGACGCGAAAGCGGTAGAGGAGGCCGCCGCGGCGCTCCGCTCCGGCGAGCCGACGCTCATTCTGCTGGGAGGCTTGGCTCTACGTCAGCGCGGGCTGGAGCTGGCGAGCAAGATCGCGCGCAAGACCGGCGCGCAGCTGTCAGCCGAGACGTTCAACGCGCGCGTGGAGCGCGGGGCGGGCCGCGTGTCGGTCGGTACCGTTCCTTACCCGGTAGATCTCGCCGTCGAGAGGTTACGCGGCTTCAAGCGAATCGTTTTGGTCGGCGCGAAGCCGCCGGTCGCATTCTTCGCCTACCCTGGCAAGCCGAGCGTGCTGACCCAGCCGGACGTTCAGTTTCACCTGCTTGCGCGGCCGGAGGAGGATGTCGTCCACGCGCTCGAATGGCTGGCCGACGAGCTTGGCGCGAACAACTGCGCAGCCGATGCTGCCCCCCTCGAGCTACCAACGCCTGCGACCGGTCCCATCACCGACGCTGGCATTGCACGGTCGCTTGCTGCGCTGATGCCGGAGAACGCCATCGTCGTCGACGAAGGCATTACGGCGAGCCGCAACTTCTTCGCTCCGACCCGAACCGCCCAGCCGCACGATTGGCTGCGTAATATGGGCGGCTCCATCGGCCTCGGGCCGCCGATGGCCGTCGGGGCTGCCATTGCTTCTCCCGATCGCAAGGTGATTGCGCTGCAGGCGGACGGCTCGTTCATGTACACCGTTCAGGCGCTGTGGACGCAGGCGCGCGAGGGCCTCGACATCACCACTCTCGTGTTCGCGAACCGCTCCTATGCCATCCTCCGCCACGAGCTGGCCAATGTCGGGGCCGCAAACGTCGGCCGCAAGGCGCTCGACATGCTCGACCTCGGCCGTCCCGACATCGACTGGGTCTCCCTCGCCCGCGGCATGGGCGTCCCCGGCGTCCGCGCCCAGTCGATGGAGGAGGTGAACCGCGGGTTAGAAAGAGGCCTCAGCACACCCGGGCCATTCCTGATCGAGGCGGTGATGTAGGTCAGGCTCGCCGTCTCACCCTACCGGCGTCATCCCGGGCCTCGTGTGTCCGGGATCCAACTCTCCGCAGACTCCGGCGCGAGCGGCTGAGTGGATCCCGGTGACAAGCACCGGGATGACGTGGGATGGAGCTGGGCTGGACTAGTGTGTCAATCCCGCCGCAGAAGCCGCGTGGCGATCGGATAAAGCCCTTCCTCGCCCATAATCCAAACGGACAGGCCATCATCGTCGAAGTAGGGCAGGAAGGCATCGTCGAGCACGTTGAGGCCGCCGGTGTAGGCCCCGAACGCAGGGAGAATGAGGCGCAGGCCATTGCCGACGAAGCAAGGGCGCCGTAGCGAGGTGCCGTAGATCGAGATGCGCGCTGCCGGGTGCATGTGACCGGCGATCTCGTGGGTAATGCGGCCGAGGCGCGGCTCATGGCGGAGCGTCACGCCACCGAGCACCAGCTCATCGACACGTTCGCCACCGAAAATGTCCGGGATGATCGGATCATGGTTGCCGGTAACCCAGATCCAGCGCCGGTCCTCCTGAATGATCTTGAGAATCTGGAGGTCGTCAGAGTTGATCCTGTCGGCCGCATCGCAGTCATGAAAGCTGTCACCCAGTGCTACGATCGTTTCCGCTTCGAGCCGATCGATGACCTGCGCGAGCCGCAGCAGCGACTGGCGCGTATCGTAGGGCGGCAGCATCAGTCCGCGGGAGGCGAAGGCGGAGCCCTTCTCGAAATGCAGGTCGGCGACGATGAGCGTCTTTTCCGCCGGCCAGTAGAGCGCACCGGACTGATCGGCGAGAAACGTCTTGCCGCAAATCGAGATCGGCTGTGTCATGAATTCGTCGAGAGCGAAGCGCTCCGGCTTCAGTCCCAGCATCACGTCCCTTCCCCGACCGCCTCGGCGATGAGAGCGTCGGCCGCCTCGCGCAGCAGACCCTCACGCGCGGCGCCATGGACCGGCTCGCGACCGATTTCCAACAAGATAGGGACGGCCAACGGCGACACGCCTGGAAGTGATTGGTGGATGATTCGTCCTTTTATGCGGCGGAGAAAATCGCCGAGGCGGGCGATGTCCAACAGCCCGGTAGCCGCATCGGCCCAGGCCGCTTCGAGCAGGACATGGCCGGGATCGTGCCGGCGCAGCACGTCGTAGATGAGATCGGAGGAGATGGTGAGCTGACGGCCCGTCTTCTCGCGGCCCGGATGGCGACGCTCGATCAGCCCCGCGATGATCGCGCAGACGCGGAACGTCCGTTTCATCAGGTTCGATTCGGCGAGCCAGGCTTCCAGGTCGTCTCCGAGCATGTCCTCATCGAAGAGGCGCGGCAGATCGAGTGCGCCGTTGGCGATCATTCCGGACAGGTCGGCGGCGGTCCAGACGGCGAGGCCGTAGTCGTTCGCCACGAACCCAAGCGGCAGGGCACGGGCGCGCTCAAGACGGCGCGTGAGCAGCATCCCCAGCGTCTGATGTGCGAGGCGGCCCTCGAAGGAGTAGATGACGAGATGATGGCGCTTGCCGTGGGGAAAGGTCTCGACCAGCACCTCGTCGGCGGCCGGAATGATCGAGCGTCGCTGCTGGATCTCGAGCCACTCGGCAACGGGCTCCGGCAGATGCGACCACTGGCCGGGATCGGCCAGCATGTTCCGCACCCGTGAGGCAAGATGCGTGGACAGCGGGAACTTCCCACCGGGATAGCTCGGAATTTTCGGCTCATTGTCCCAGGAGCGCGTGACGAATACGTCCGTCTCCCGCAGCCCTTCGAAACGGACGATTTCGCCGCCGAACACGAACGTATCGCCGACCTGCAGCTCGGCGATGAACATCTCGTCGATCTCGCCGAGCACGCGCCCGCCGGCGAGCCGCGCAGCATGCCCTGGCGCCGGAGCACCTTTGCGACGGACGAGCCGCACCTTCAGCATCGGCGCATCGACGATCGTGCCGGCATTCATGCGGTACTGCTGGGCGATACGCGGGTGAGCAATCCGCAGGCGTCCGTCAGCTGTGGGGCGGAGGCGTGCGAAGCGTTCATACGAGCGCAGCGAATAGCCGCCGGTCGCGACGAAGTCGACGACGCGATCGAAATCCCGGCGGCTCAAGTTCGCATAGGGCTGTGCAGAGACAACTTCTGCGTAGAGCTCGTCGGGGTGGAACGGGCCAGCGGCCGCCGTGCCCAGCACATGCTGCGCGAGTACGTCCAGAGCGCCGGTTCGCGACAGGACGACGTCCTGCACGCCGTCCAGGGCAGCCTCCAGTGCTGCGCGGCATTCGAGCACCTCGAAGCGGTTCGACGGCACGAGCAGCGCTTTCGACGGCTCGTCGAGGCGGTGGTTGGCGCGGCCGATGCGCTGGATGAGCCGGCTCGCGCCCTTCGGTGCTCCGACGTTGATGACGAGATCGACGTCGCCCCAGTCGATGCCGAGATCGAGAGTCGAGGTCGCCACGACGGCGCGCAACCGGCCCGCGGCCATCGCTGCCTCGACCTTACGCCGTTGGTTGGCATCGAGCGAGCCGTGATGGAGCGCGATGGGCAGATTGTCGTCGTTGATCCGCCACAGCTCGTGGAACAGCAGCTCCGCCTGGAAGCGTGTGTTGACGAACAGCAGCGACAGCCGATGCGTCTTGATGGCGGCGTAGATGTCATGCAGGGCATAGAGTGTCGTGTGCCCGGCCCAGGGCAGCGGGTTCTCGCTATTGAGAAGTCTGATGTCGGGCTTTGCGCCGCCGCCGGTGACGACGAGATCGGCAAGGTGAGTCGCCCGCTCCGGCTCGTACTGCCGCTTCAGGAAGGCGCGAAGCTCGGATGGCCGGGCCACCGTTGCCGAAAGGCCGATGCGGATGGCCTCCGGAGCGATCGTGCCGAGCCGCGCCACGTCGAGAGCGAGCAAGTCACCGCGCTTCGACGCGACAAGTGCATGCAACTCGTCGAGCACGATGGTGCGCAAATCAGCGAAGAGGTAGGCCGCGTCGGCATGGCTGAGGAGCAGGGCGAGCTGCTCCGGTGTCGTGAGCAGCATGTCGGGTGGTCGCACCCGCTGGCGCTGCCGCTTGCCGACCGAGGTGTCGGCCGTGCGTGTCTCGATGCGGACAGGGAGCTGCATCTCCTCGACCGGGATCAGCAGGTTCCGCGCCACGTCGACCGCGAGCGCCTTGAGCGGCGAGATATAGAGCGTGTGCAGACCGGCGCCGCGCCGGGGTGATTCGTTGGACACCAGCTCGACCAGGCTCGGCAGGAAGCCCGCCAGCGTCTTGCCTGCGCCGGTGGGCGCGATGAGCAGCGTCGAGCGCCGTTGGCGCGCCTTCTCCAGCAGAGCGCGCTGGTGCGGCCGGATCGACCACCCGCGCGATTGGAACCAGCGGGCGAACGGCTCGGGCAGCGGCGCTTCGGTGCTTTGCTCCGTTGCGGATCGGGCGGTGTGCCGTTTTCGGGTCATTGGCTCGCGGCGTTCTTGCTCGGCGGAGCGGCGATTGCTCTCAGGTTCAGTCGTGGTTCGATCTATGCTAGAGGCTCGGGTCGCGCGGAGAGAAGCGCCTCTCCCTGCGGCGCGGCGGCTCAGCACAAGGCTGGAGAAAATGGAACGCAATCAGTTCTTTGGCGGCAATCCCGTCGGCGTGCTCATCCGCCTGGCGCTGATCTCCATCGTCGTCGGTGTGGTGATGTCGGCGCTCGATATCCGGCCGGACAATATCCTTTACTTTCTGGATCGCACGCTACGGCGTATCTGGGAGATGGGCTTCGGGTCGATCGAGTGGCTGCTGGAGCACCTTCTGCTCGGTGCGATCGTCGTAATCCCGATCTGGATTATTGCGCGGCTCATCGGCGTGGCGCGGCGCTCCGGCAGGGAGTCCTGAGCGGGCTCATCGGTCCTCGAACATGCAGCTTCAGAACCCGGACGAGCGCCAGCGCATCACGGCTCGGCCAGTCGGCCATCGCGACGTGGTGGCCATCGCGCTGCCGATCATGCTGTCGAATGCGACGGTGCCGCTCATCGGTTTTGCCGATACGGTCGTCGTGGGGCAGCTCGGACAGGCGCACCTCATCGGCGCGGTGGCCGTCGGGGCGACCATCTTCAACTTCCTCTACTGGGGATTCGGCTTCCTGCGGATGGGGACCACCGGACTGACGGCACAGGCCCTCGGCGCACAGGACGGTCAGGAGGTCGCCGCCAATCTCTACCGGGCGCTGCTGATAGCAGTCGGTGCGGGGGGCGCGATGATCGTGGCCCAAAGCCTGATCGCATGGGCTGCGTTCCGGATCATGGGCGCATCGGCTGAGGTCGAAGCCGCGGCGCGGACCTATTTCGCGATCCGCATCTGGGCGGCACCTGCGGGGCTCGTCAACTTCGCGCTGCTCGGCTGGTTCATCGGCCTGGGTCGCGCCGGCTTGGCCTTCGCCATCCAGATTTTCCTCAACATCCTGAACGTGGCCCTGGCCGTTCTCTTCGTCATCGGGCTGGAGCTCGGCATTCCGGGGGTCGGTGCGGCAGCGCTACTGGCCGAGTGGTCGGCCGCGATCCTCGGGCTTGCCCTGGCGCGAGCGGACCTTGTGCGGCGGGGCGCCACTGCGCCGCTCGCACGCGTGCTCGATCCGGGCCGGATGAAGCGGACCTTTCAGGTCAACACCGACATCATGATCCGGACGCTGTGCGCACTGACGGCGTTCGTTTTCTTCATGGCGCAGAGCGCGCGGGCCGGGGACCTCGTTCTGGCGGCCAATGCCGTCCTGAACTCCATCAGCATGGTGGCGGTCTACCTGCTGGACGGGTTCGCGTTCGCGGCCGAAAGCCTCGTTGGCCGTTCCATCGGCGCACGGGTGCAGTCGCGCTTCCGCGAGGCCGTGGTGGTCTCAACGATCTGGGCCGGCGCGACGGGTGCGCTGCTTTCGCTCGGAATCTGGTTCGCCGGTCCGCTCATCATCGAGTTCATGACGACGAGCGCCGAGGTGCGCTCCGTGTCGAACGTGTACCTCATCTGGGCGGCCCTGATGCCGATCGTCGGCGTCTGGTGCTTTCAGCTCGACGGGATCTTCATCGGAGCGACCCGCACCGCCGACATGCGCAACATGATGATACTGAGTGTCGTGGCCTTCTTCGCAGTCTGGTCGGTGCTGCAGCCGCTTTATGGCAACCACGGGCTCTGGATGTCGATTCTGGTCTTCAATGTCGTGCGGGCGCTGACGTTGCTCGCACGCTTTCCCGCCCTGGAGCGCGCGTCCTTCCCGCGCTCTGCGCAAGTCTGACGCCCGGTCAGGCTTCGAGCGGCCTCTTCGCCCATTCTTCGGCCTTGCAGCCGACGAGGTCCGCGAGGGAGGAAGCGTTGGCGCATTCCACGGCCGAGACGAGGTGTTCCTTGATCTTGTCGAGCAGCCCCGGCCCCTCGTACACCAGCCCCGTGTAGAGCTGGATCAGAGACGCCCCGGCCTCGATCTTGGCCAAGGCCGTTTCGGGACTGTCGATGCCGCCGATACCGATGAGCGGTACGCGCCCATCTGTCAGGCGGTAGACCCGGGCCAGCATCGCGGTGGAGCGCGCGAACAGGGGCCGTCCCGAGAGACCACCTGCCTGCTGGGCCAATGTCGTGGTGGTGAGCCCCGGCCGGGTGAGCGTGGTGTTCGAAACGGCGATGCCATCGACGCCGTGGGCAAGCAGGCGCTCGGTGATCGCCGGCAGGTCAGCCTCGGAGATGTCTGGCGCGAGCTTGACCACGATCGGTACGCGGGGCGCGCCAGCGTTGACGCGCTGCTCGCGTGCGGTCATCACGCGCTCGAGCAGCTCGTCCAGCGCGGCGGGCGCCTGAAGATCGCGCAAGCCCGGCGTGTTCGGAGATGAAATGTTGACCGTGAAGTAGCTCGCTACGTCGTAGAACGCCTCGATCCCGAGGACGTAGTCGGCCGTGCGGTCAGCGGTTTCCTTGTTGGCGCCGATGTTGACCCCCACAACCCCGAACCTCGGTCGCCGCTGGAGTCGCCGCAGCGCTGCCTCATGTCCGCAGTTGTTGAAGCCGAGCCGGTTGATGATGGCCCGGTGCCTGATGAGTCGAAACACGCGCGGGCGCGGATTTCCCTGCTGCGGCCGCGGGGTGACCGTGCCGATTTCAGCGAATCCGAAGCCCATCCGCAGGATGGCATTGGGCACGCGAGCGTCCTTGTCGAAGCCCGCAGCGATGCCGACCGGGTTCGGGAGTGTCAAACCCCAGACGTCGACGGAGAGCCGCGGATCGTCGGGGCCTGTCGCGCGCGGATAAACGCCCGCCTCCATCGAGCGCAAGGTGACCTCGTGGGCCTGCTCGGGGTCGAGGGCAAATAGCAGTGGCCGTGCGAGCTCGAGAGCTGTCCGGAACATCAGTGGACCTCCGCCGGGAGGACCGGCATCCCATCCGCTCCAAGCGGCAGTGGTTTCGACCACAGGGCCGCGTCAGCCGGCAGCGGACCGTAATAGTGTGGAAAGAGGGCGCCACCCCGGGACGGCTCCCATTTCAGGGCCGACCCGAGCCTCTCGGCATCGAGTGCCACCAGAACAAGATCTTCGATCCCGCGGAAATGGCGGGCCGCCGTGCCTGCGACCTGACTGGCTGCCGAGAGGTGAATGAACCCGTCGCGCACATCGTCCTGCGAGCCTGCATAGCGTCCGGCGCGTAACGCCTCCTCCCAGTCAGCGCGCGTGAGGATCTTGTAGACAATGCGTGATTCGGCATCGCAGGCGCGATCGTTCACCATCGAACTCCTATTCCAGTGTCCGCGGCTGCAGGACCGGGGAGGCTCGCAGTCATGGTTTGCAAAACTTATGAACAAGCGCCGATCTTCGTCCGTGGCGACTGTTCGGCGTCTTGCGTGGGTGATAACCTGACACGTGGATCACATGGCCGGGCGTGCCCACCTCCGCCCCAACCATAAGTACCAGATGTTCCCAGGTATCTTCACTGCGCCCCTTCGCATCATCGAGCTCTTCTCCGACCCCTTCCGCTACTCGGTTCCACCCTACCAACGCCGCTATTCCTGGACGGTCAAGGAAGCGGGGCAGCTTCTCGACGACATCCTGGTCGCGCTCGGAGAGGAGGAGCAGCCGGTCGACCCGGACTACTTCCTCGGCGCAATTCTGCTGACGGATGCCGGCGGCCAGGCGGACTGGCGGCGCGGCCGCCCCCGATCTCCGCAAACCCTCGCGATCGTCGACGGACAACAGCGGCTCATCACGCTGACCATCCTCCTTGCCGTCCTGCGCGATCTTGCCACGGAGGACGGGACTGGGGGCTCGTCTGGTCTCGAAGGGCTGATCATTACCGAAGGATCGTCGCCTCGAAGCCACGCTTACCGGTTGCAGCTCCGGGGGGCAGACAACGATTTTCTCGTTGCGCATGTGCTGAAACCCGGCGCCACATCCACCTCCCCAGCCTCTGGCGAGATCGGGCCGAGCATGGAGGCCATCCTCGAAGTCCGCGAGCATTTCCGGGCCGAGCTGCAGGCCCTGTCGCCTGCCGAGCGCGGCAGGCTCACCGGCTTCCTGCTCCAGCAGTGCCATGCGGTGGTCATCGTCACCAACGACATCGACCACGGGCACCGGATGTTCTCCGTGCTCAATGATCGCGGTCGGCCGCTGGCACGCAAGGACATCATCAAGGCGGAGGTCCTCGGCAGCGTCTCTCCGGAGCGGACCGAAAGCATGCTGGCCGCGTGGGCGGCGGCGGAACTGCGCCTCGGCGACGAGTTCGACGCCTTCTTCAGCCATTTGCGCGTGATCGAAGGCAAGGGCCGCCTGCCGATCATCGCGGGCATCCGTGCCGTGCGGGAGCAGGCCGGAGGCAGCGAAGCGTTCATGGCGAACGTGCTGACGCCTTACTCGGAGGCCTTCGAGCTGATCTGCCGCGCATCGCACCATGGCGCCCCCCAATCCGCCGAGATCGCACGGCGGCTGCGCTATCTGAACTGGCTGGGCAGCTCGGAGTGGGTGCCGTCCACGATGAAATGGCTGAGCTTGCACAGTGATGCCCCTGCCGAAATGCTCCGGTTTCTCGAGCTGATCGAGCCGTTCGCGTACGCGCTGCGCCTGCTGTGCATCGGAGTTGGCAAGCGCACCACGCGGTTCTCAGGCGTCCTTTCCGCCATCGAGGACGGAACTCTCTTCGACCCGGATCGGTCCCCGTGCATGCTGACGCGCGACGAGGAGCGCCATATCACCTACAACCTGCGGAACCTGCATGAGCGCCATCCACAGACGTGCAAGCTGGTTCTGCTGCGGCTCAACGACGAGATCGTCGGCACACCGCAGAATTTCGATCCGGCGGATTGGACGGTGGAACATGTCCTGCCGCAGAGCCCGGGCCGCAATGGTCAGTGGCGTAACTGGTTTCCGGACAACGACGAGCGTGAGCTGCTCACGCAGTCGCTCGGCAATCTCGTCCTCGTCCGCCGGACCCAGAACGACAAGGCCAGCAATCAGGATTTCAATCGCAAGAAGGCAATCTACTTCCGGCATGCGCAAAGCGAGATGCCGGCGATTACGCGCGAGATCGAAGCGGCCGAGACGTGGACCCCAGCTCATATCCGCGAGCGTGAGCGGCGCTTCCTCGATATCCTGGCGCGAATCTGGCGGCTGGACCTCTCGGCCATGCAGACCCGAGACGGCGAGGTGGGCTTCCTACGCCGCAGGCGGCGGGCGGGTTGAGGCGCACATCATCCAGCGCAGTTGCGCCGAGTGATGTCACGCCGCCGCCGATCCAACAAGCTCCCCCGCAAGGGCCTTCCGGATCAGCTCTCGCGTTTCCTCGATCCCGTAGAGCTCGATGAACGATCCGAACCGCGGACCTTGCGACTGGCCGAGCAGGACCTCGTAAATCGCGCGGAACCAGTCCCGAAGTTTGTCGGCGAAGCCGTTCGCCTTGCCGACCTCGTAGACAATGTTCTGCAGGTCCTCCGCCGACGAATCCGGTGCGGCCCTGCCAAGCTCCCGTTCCAAGGCTTCGAGCGCCTGGCGCTCCGTTGCGTCCGGCAGCCGGAACTTCTTGGTCGGGCGCACGAAGTCGCGGTAATAGGCCACGGCGTACCCGGCAAGCTGATCGAGCATAGGGTACTTTTCGGGCGTCGCATCCGGCGCATGCCGGCGAATGAAGCCCCACAGTACGGACTTGTCCTCGGCATTCGAAGCTGCAACGAGATTGAGCAGCAGGCCGTAGCTGATGGGCAGCTCGGCTTCGGGCGGCTCGCCAGCGTGAATATGCCAGACCGCATTGTCGAGCTTCTCCTTCGCGCCTTGCCCCGGATAGGCGGCGAGAAGCTGAAGATATTCGTCGACGGCACGCGGGATCACGTCGAAATAGAGCCGCTTCGCCGACTTCGGCTTCTGGAACATGAATAGCGCCAGGCTTTCAGGGGGCGCATAGGTCAGCCACTCCTCGATCGTGATGCCGTTGCCGATGGACTTTGAGATCTTCTGTCCCTTCTCATCGAGAAACAGCTCGTAGATGAAACCCTCCGGCGGGGTTGCGCCGAGTGCGCGGCAGATCTTGGAGGACAGCGTCACCGAATCGATCAGGTCCTTGCCGGCCATCTCGTAGTCGACGCCGAGCGCTGTCCACCTGAGCGCCCAGTCCGCCTTCCACTGGCACTTGACGCGGCCGCCAGTCACCGGCGTCTCGACCTTCTCGCCGGTTTCAGGGTCTGCATAGACGATCGTTCCTCTATCGGGATGGCGCTCGAGCACCGGGACCTGAAGGACGCGACCTGTCCGCGGACAGATCGGCAGGAAGGGCGAATACGTGGCGCGGCGTTCCGGCCCGAGTGTCGGAAGGATGATCTCGGTCACCTTGTCGTACACTTCCAGCATCTTGATGAGCGTCGCGTCGAACCGCCCAGACCGGTAGCAAGCCGTTGCCGAGAAGAACTCGTAATCGAACCCGAACCGGTCGAGGAAGTCGCGCAGCATGGCGTTGTTGTGGTGCGCGAAGCTTTCGAACTTTCCGAACGGGTCGGGCACACTTGTCAGCGGCTTGTGCAAATGCTCCTGCAGCATCTCCCTGTTCGGCACGTTGTCCGGCACCTTGCGCATGCCGTCCATGTCGTCCGAGAAGCAGATGAGGCGCGTCGGCCATTGGTCATCGGTCAGCACGTGGAAGGCGTGGCGCACCATGCTCGTGCGCGCCACCTCACCGAAAGTGCCGATGTGGGGAAGCCCGGAAGGGCCGTAGCCCGTCTCGAAGATGACCGCTTTTTCCGGTCCGACCTTCAGCCGCTCCAGACGTTGAATGAGCCGCCGCGCCTCCTCGAACGGCCAGGCACGCGACTGACTGACAGCTTCTCTGACGGCGGGATCGATCATATTCGTCATCTTCCGCGGAGGCAGGCGTGAATCGCCAGCGTTTTCATTTCCGTGTTGCGGCGCAACCTATGTGCGGCGTCCTGAAGCGTCAATCGCAACGGTCGCATTCTCGCACGACGGGCGTGCAATACGTGTGATACATGACCCCATGACCTCGCATCCGATCAAAGAAGTGGCACACATGTCTGCTCGCTTGACGCCGCAAGAAGCGCTCACCTACGCCATGATCACCGTTTCCGCGGTCGATCGCGCCATGACCGACGATGAGCTGTCGCGGATCGGCTCCATCGTCCAGCAGTTGCCGGCGTTCCAAGGCTACGATCACGACTGGCTCGTCCGAAAGGCGGAAGACTGCGGCGCGGTCCTCGCCGAGGCCGGCGGGCTCGACAAGGTGCTCGACATGATCGCCGAAGCTTTGCCGCAGCGGCTGCGCGAAACCGCTTATGTGTTGGCTGCAGAGGTGGCCGCTTCGGACCTCAAGGTGCCAATCGAGGAGGTACGCTTCCTTGAGATGCTGGCCGACAAACTGAATATCGACGCCCTCACCTGCGCGGCGCTCGAGCGTGCTGCCAAGGCGCGGCATCAGAGAGTGTGACGAGGCGCTTCCATCACGGTTCGGGCAATCTGATGCCCGCCAACCGTTCGCACGCTTGATAGCAGCTTGCCTCGCTTCGATTTTCGCGCAATCGTCACGGGCATTGCTTACAAGTGAATGGGAGCGAAGCGATGCGTTCGGCGTGGATTGGGATGCTCTCGGCAGCCCTGTGCCTGGGTGCAGGAGCGGCAAATGCGCAGATCTCCGGCGATGTCGTCAAAATCGGCGTGCTGAATGACCAATCGGGATTGTATGCCGATTTCGGAGGAACCGGTTCTGTCGTTGCCGCCAGGATGGCGGTCGAGGATTTCGGCGGAAAGGTGCTCGGCAAGCCGATCGAGGTCCTGTCCGCCGACCATCAGAACAAGGTCGACATCGCCTCCAATATCGCCAGGCAATGGATGGACGTCGAAGGCGTCGATGCCTTCGCAGATCTGACGAACTCGGCAGTCGCGCTCGCCGTCCAGAACCTGACGAAGGAGCGCGGTAAGGTTGCGCTGTTTTCCGGCCCGGCAACGACGCGTCTGACCAACGAGGACTGCTCGCCGACCGGCTTCCATTGGACCTTTGATACTTACTCCCAGGCAATAGGGAGTGCCCGCGCGGTGCTGCAGGAGGGCGGCAAGGAATGGTTCCTGCTGGTCGCCGACTATGCCTTCGGACACCAGATGGCCGCCGATCTCACTCAGGAGATCACCGCTGGCGGCGGCAAGGTCTTGGGTGAGGTGCGGCACCCGACAAGCACCAACGATTTCTCTTCATTCCTGTTGCAGGCCCAGAGCTCCGGGGCGCAGATCATCGGGCTGGCCAATGCCGGGTTGGATACGGTCAACGCAGTGAAGCAGGCTGGCGAGTTCGGCATCGCGGATGGTGGCCAGAAGATCGTCGGCCTCGTGCTCGTCATCAGCGACGTGCACGCCATGGGCCTCAACGGCGCCAAGGGCCTGATCGCGACCACGGCTTACTACTGGGACCGCGACGACGCCAGCCGCGAATTCGCCAAGCGGTACGAGGCGAAGATGGGAAGCAAGCCCGGGATGGTTCAGGCCGGGGTCTACTCGTCGGTGCTGCATTACCTGAAGGCCGTGAAGGCCGCAGGCACGGACGACGGCAAGGTGGTCGCCGACAAGATGCGCGAGATGCCCGTCGACGATTTCTTCGCGAAGGGCGCCAAGATCCGCGAGGACGGCCGGCTGATCCACGAGATGTACCTGATCGAGGTGAAGCGCCCCGAGGAGTCGAAGGGTCCGTGGGACTACTACAAGGTCCTGCGCACCATCCCCGGCGACCAGGCCGCTCAGCCGCTGGCCCAGAGCAAGTGCCCGTTGGTGAAGAAGTAACTCTAACCTGGAGACGACTTTCCGGACGGCGCGAGCCTCGGCAAGCGCCGATCCGGTGAGATGAACTGCCGACTACCAGTTCTCGCTTTCTAGCCCTCGATCACGCCGACCGGCTTTCCGGCCAGCCACCCTTCGATGGCATCAACCATTCCGCCATAGAACACCCTATAAGTCTGCTCGGTGACGTAGCCGAGATGCGGCGTCAGCAGCACGCGGGGGCTCGAGCGCAAGGGATGGTCTGCCGGAAGCGGCTCGCGGTCGTACACGTCCAGCGCGGCGCCTGCGATGCGGCCCTGCTGCAGCGCCTCGATGAGCGCCGCCTCATCGACGATCGACCCCCGTGACGTGTTGATGAGATAGGCAGTCGGCTTCATCAGCCTGAGCTCGCGCGCGCCGATCAACCCGCGTGTGCGGTTCGAGAGCCGCGTGTGAATGGAGATCACGTCCGCGCGGCGGAGCAGGTCATCCTTGTCGACCTTTTCGGCCCCGACCTCATCACAACGCTGCTGGGTCAGGTTCTCGCTCCAGGCGATCACCTTCATCTCGAAAGCGCGCGCATAGAGCGCGACCCGCCCGCCCAGCCGGCCGAGACCGATGAGCCCAAGGGTCGAGCCGCGCAGGTCACGGCCCAGCGTGGTCTGCCAGCCGCCCGCGCACATATTGGCGAATTCGGTGTGGATGTTCCGGGCAAGGCTCAGCATCAGCCCCATCGCGAGCTCGGCGGTGGCGTACGCCGGACTGTCGGTGCCGCAGACGAGGACGTCCCGTTTCTTAGCGGCAGCGATGTCGATCGCCGCGTTGCGGTTGCCCGAGGTCACGATCAGCCGCAGGTTCGGCAGCCGTTCGATGAGGTTCGCCGGAAACGGCGTCCGTTCCCGCATGAGACAGACCACGTCGAAGCCTGCGAGCGCGCGGGCGACAGCGTCCTCGTCGGGAAAAGGTTTATTGAAGACCGTGATCTGGTGATTGGCCTGAAGCCGCGACCAGTCTGCCATCTCCAGCGCCACGTTCTGGTAGTCGTCAAGTATCGCGATCGCGACCATCTTGTAGCCTCCCGACTGTCCTGCTCTATGCTTTGCGCCTGAGCGGCCCGATGTCTACATTGGACATCGCGCTCAGCGGAGGCATGCACTTGGCCTATCTTCTCATCATTCTCGGCATGATCGTCGGCCTCGCCCTGCTGCCGCAGGTCTGGGTGCGCCGCGTGATCGACAGGCATTCGGCAGACCGGCCGGATTTTCCCGGCACCGGCGGCGAGTTCGCGCAGCATCTGGTCGAACGGCTCGGCCTCGAGGGCGTGCGCGTGGAGGAAACGAAGCTCGGCGACCACTACGATCCGGAAGCCAAGGCGGTGCGTCTGCTGCCAGCCCATTTCCGCGGGCGCTCCCTGTCGGCCGTGGTGATCGCCGCCCACGAGGTCGGGCATGCGATGCAGGATGCCGCCGGCTATCCGCCCCTCAAGGCGCGTACGCGGCTCGCCAAGCAGGCGCAGAAGGTGGAGTCGGTTGGGGCCATGGTGATGATCGCCGCGCCCGTTCTGATGATCCTGTCGAAGTCCCCGCATCTCCTGGTGCTGCAGGGCGTCGTGGGTGTCCTCATCCTGGGGCTTACGGTCCTCATCCACGCCTCAACCCTGCCGATGGAATATGATGCGAGCTTCCGGCGCGCCCTGCCCGTGCTGAAGTCTGGCAACTACATTCCTGCCAAGGATATGCGGGCGGCGCGGCAGATTTTGCGGGCGGCAGCCTTCACCTATGTGGCGGCGGCTGCCATGAGCCTGTTCAACGTGATGCGCTGGTTCCGGGCGGTGAGGATATGAGCTTGCCCCTCGTGGCGTTTGCCCTTGCGGTCATGCTTGGGGCGATGGCGACCGGTACGGATGCCCGCGCGCAGCGCTGTGCGACGGACAGGGATTGCCAGCCGACGGGCCTCAGGCAGGAGGCGCGCTGCGTCGGCGACACATTGGTCCTCACGGAACGACGATGCCTCGGCGGAACCTGCCGCTCCATGGAGCGCCATCAGAGCTGCGCCGTCCGCAACGGCGGCCGTTGCATCGGCAATGTGTTCGAGTCGACGTCAGGACGGTGCGATGCCCTGCTCGGTCGGTGTGCGCGGCACGCCATGCGCGACGTGTGCCTGCCGTCCTGCACGTGCTCCGAGAACATTCTGCTCGTTTCGACGGGGCAGTGCTCGCCCAGCATCGGCTGCCACCGCGTGCGGACGGTCTGCAAGGCCGGGTGCACCTGCGAGCCGGAGCCCCGCTGCCTCGACGAGCCGGTGCAAAAGAGCAACCCTGAAGGGGCAGGGCAACGAGAAAAAACTGTGGTGAATCCGACGAGCGGGGCGATCCGGAGTGCTGATCTACTACCCTGACACGCCCGACCTGCCATTGCCGCCCGGGCACCGGTTTCCGTCACAAAAGTACCGCCTCCTGCGGGACTTGATCGTCCGGCAGGGCATTCTGGACGGCTGGGGCATGGCGCCGTCGCCGCTCGCTAAACTGACGGAGCTTCAGCGCGCGCATTCACCGGAATACGTGCGGGCCGTGCTCGAGGGTACGTTGGACCAGGGCATCCAGCGCCGCATCGGCCTGCCGTGGAGCGAAACGCTGGCGCGACGATCGCGGGCAACCGTGGGTGGATCACTCGCGGCGGCCAGGCAGGCACTTCGGGACGGCTTTTCCGGACAGCTCGCCGGCGGCACCCATCACGCCCACCGTGATTTCGGTTCGGGCTACTGCGTCTTCAACGATCTGGCGGTCGCCGCACTGACGCTGCTCGATCTGGAGGAGGTCGCGCGAGTCGCGGTCATCGATCTCGACGTGCATCAGGGGGACGGCAACGCCGCCCTGCTGACGGGTCGCACGGACGCCTTCGTGCTGAGCCTCCATGGCGAGAAGAACTTCCCCTTTCGCAAGGTGCCATCCGATCTCGACATTGCCTTGCCCGATGGCACCGATGACCGCTCCTTTCTGCGCACGCTGGCCGGTGCTCTCGATGCGGTCGCCGGGTTTCGGCCCGACCTGGTGCTCTATCTGTCGGGCGCCGATCCCTTGAGAAGCGACAAGCTCGGCCGCCTCGACCTCACCTTCGATGGACTGGCCGAACGCGATCGCCTCGTCCTCGAGTTCTGCCGCCGCCGCGCGATCCCGGTCTCGATCGCCATCGGAGGGGGCTATGCCGACCCGATCACCGATACGGTTGAAGCCTACGCCAACACGTTCCGGGTCGCCCGCGAGGTCTTCCGCGGCTGACCGACCCAGCACACGACTGGCAGTTGCGTAAGGCCGCCTCGCGACGTTAAAAGCCGCCGATGCTCAAGACCACTGCCGCTCCAAAATCCCGCAAATCGCGCGCCGCTGCCGATGCGCCTGTCCGCGCGCGCCGCATGAAGGTGAAGCCACCAAAGGTCGGCTTCGTCTCGCTTGGCTGCCCAAAGGCGCTCGTCGATTCGGAGCGGATCCTCACCAAGCTGCGCTCGGAAGGCTATGAGATCGCGCCTGACTATCAGGGCGCCGATGTCGTCGTCGTGAATACCTGCGGATTCCTGAACTCGGCGAAGGAGGAAAGCCTCGAGGCGATCGGCGAGGCCATGGCAATGAACGGCCGCGTGATCGTCACCGGCTGTTTGGGGGCCGAGAAGGACCGCATCATGGCCGCGCACCCCGGCGTGCTCGCCGTCACCGGCCCGCACCAGTACGAGGAGGTCGTTGAGGCCGTGCATGACACCGTGCCGCCGCTCCACGATCCCTTCGTCGATCTGGTGCCGCCGGAAGGGCTGCGGCTCACGCCGCGCCATTACGCGTATCTGAAGATTTCAGAGGGCTGCAACAACCGCTGCTCCTTCTGCATCATCCCGAGCCTCAGGGGCGATCTCGTGAGCCGGCCGGCAGCGGCCGTGATGTATGAGGCGGAGCGGCTGGTGCAGGCGGGCGTGAAGGAGCTGCTCGTCATCAGCCAGGATACGAGCGCCTACGGTCTCGACCTCAAGTACGCGGAGAGCCGTTGGCGCGGCGCACCGCTCAGGGCGCGGTTTTTCGATCTGACACAGGCGCTCGGCAGCCTCGGCGCATGGGTGCGGGTGCACTACGTTTATCCTTATCCCCACGTCGACAGCGTCATTCCGCTGATGGCGGAAGGCAAGATCCTGCCCTACCTCGACATCCCCTTCCAGCACGCCAGCCCAAAGGTGCTGCGGGCGATGCGCCGGCCAGCCGCGCAGGAGAAGACACTGGAGCGCATCAGGCGCTGGCGCGAGATATGTCCGGACCTGGCGATCCGTTCCACATTCATCGTCGGCTTCCCCGGAGAGACGGAGGAGGACTTCACGCTCCTGCTCGACTGGTTGAAGGAAGCCCGCCTCAACCGCGTCGGATGCTTCAAGTACGAGGCCGTCGAAGGGGCCGCTGCCAACGATCTGCCGGGCGCGGTGCCCGAGGAGGTCAAAGAGGAACGCTGGCACCGCTTCATGGCCGTGCAGCAGGAGGTCAGCCGCGACCTGCTCCGCGAGAAGAAGGGCCGCACGATCGACGTGCTGATCGACGAGGTCGACGAGGAAGGCGCCATGGGCCGCTCGGCCTGGGATGCGCCTGAGATCGACGGCAGCGTTTTTCTCAATGGCGAGACTGGGGTCAAGCCGGGCGACATCGTCCGTGCAACGGTGATCGAGGCCGACGAATATGACCTCTGGGCCGAGCTCGCGGAGGCGCCTCCGGACGCTTAGGGAACAGCCTTCCGCGCCTCGCCGTTGAGCAGCGAGAACGCCACGGCGCGGTGGGCTTGCTCCCATGAAAGACCGCAAGCAGGATACGATTTCGCGACTGTTTCGTGTCTACGAGCACACCTTCGCTGATGAGCTCAACATCCGCGTCGAGCGGAATACCCCGTCGGAGTGGTTCAAGCTGCTCGTCTACGTGCTGCTGTCGAGCCGGCGCATCGGCAAGCAGCTGTCGCTGCGGGCCACCCGGGAGATCTTCAAGGAGGGCTGGACCACGGCCGAACGCATGGCCAAGACCACCTGGGAGCAGCGCGTCGAGGTCCTGGATCGGGCGCACTACGTTCGCTACGACTACAGCACGGCCACATACCTCGGCGACACGGCCAAGCTATTGGTCGAGCGCTACAAGGGCGACCTGCGCAAGCTGCGCGAGGCAGCGGAGCGGAAACCGGACCAGGAGCGCCGGCTCCTGAAAGAGTTCAAAGGCATCGGCGACGTCGGCTGCGACATCTTCTTCAGGGAAGCCCAGGCTGTCTGGAGCGAGCTCTTCCCGTTCGCCGACAAAAGGGCGTTGCGGGCAGCGGAGCAGCTCGGCCTTGGTAAGACACCGCAGGAGCTTTCGAGGCTGGTCCCCCGAGACCAGTTCGTGCACCTCGTTGGCGCCCTCGCCCGGTGCGACCTGGAGCGCGGGTATTCGAAGGTGATGATTTAGGCGCGAGCCCGATCGGGTCTTCACGAATTCGCCCTAGAACGTCAGCGCCCCTTTCGATTTGGCCTCGACCTCCGGCTCGACATGGATCAGCACTTCGGCACCCTCGATTTCCTGGGTCAGTGCCTCCTCCAGCCGGTCGCAGATCTCGTGCGCTTTCGTCACGGGCATGGTGCCGGGTACGACCAGGTGAAACTCGATGAACGTGGCGCGGCCGGCCATGCGGGTCCGCAGATCGTGGATCTGCAGGGCGCCATCGCCGTTGGCAGCGATCACCTGCCTGATCCGGTCCATCATGTCGCCGGCGACCGCTGCATCCATGAGGCCGCCCATGGACTGCGAGACGATGCGCCAGCCAACCCAGAGGATGTGCACGGCGACCGCTGCCGCAAGCAAGGGATCGAGGATCTGCCAGCCGGTCGCGAGCGCAAGCAGCAGGCCTATGATGACCCCCACCGAGGTCATGACGTCGGAAAGCAAGTGCCAGCCATCGGCAGCGATTGCCGGCGAGCGCAGCGCCCGGCCGCGGCGGATGAGATGCCAAGCCCATCCAGCATTGAGGACACCGGCCAGCGCGTTGACCGCCAGACCTTCCGCCGGCGCGGTGATGGCCCGCGGGTTCATGAGCGCATCATAGGCCTGGATCAGAATGAGCAGCGCAGCGATCACGATCAGCGCCCCTTCGAGCCCTGCCGAGAAATACTCGGCCTTGTGGTGCCCGAACTGGTGACTGCGGTCCGCCGGGCGTTCGGCGACCCGGACAGCAATGAGGGCGGCGATTGCCGTGACCACGTTGACGATGCTTTCGAGCGCATCGGAGTAGAGGGCGACACTGCCGGTGAGCCAATAGGCGACGTACTTCAGCCCCATCACGGCAAACGCGACCGCGATGCTGGCCATGGCGAGCCGGCCGAGACTGCCCACGGCTGGTCCTTGCGATGGCAGATGAGCTGACGTCACAATCCCGAAATCCTGCAGAAAGGCCCTTTATCGATCGCTCGGAGCGCCGATCAACGCGGCGAATCCCCGCTGCTTTCTCCACAGCCGCCGCTCCGGAGGTGTTCACGGACTCAACCGAATCAGTGCTTAGCTGCCCTGCCTTGGCCGGACGCGTATTGCCGCACCAATCGGCCGCCCTGGGGGTGAGGCATGGCGAACTTCACGACACACATCGCGGTCGGCACCGTGGTCAGCGGCGGGTTGGCGACGCTCACCCTGGCCGCGGACGTGATCGCCCCGGAAAACCTGATTGCCGTGACGCTTGCAGGCGTTTTGGGCAGCGTGTTGCCGGACATCGACCTCAAGGACTCGCGTCCGAGCCGTGCCCTGTTTTCCGGGCTGGCGATTTTCCTGTCGTTCTGCGTGCTGTTCGCCGTCGCCTACAGGTATTCAATCGCTGAAATGTGGCTGCTGTGGCTCGGATCGTTCGTGCTGTTCCGGTACGGCGGGGAGGCCGTTTTCCACAGGTTCTCCTATCACCGCGGAATATGGCACTCGATCCTGGCCGGACTGCTGTTCTGGTTTCTCACCGCGATCGTCTTCAAGAACGTGCTCGGCCGGCACGAGGGGGTCGCGTGGCTTGCGGGAGGTTTCCTGTTCGTCGGCTATGTCACCCATCTCGTTCTGGACGAGCTCTTCAGCGTCGACGTTCTGGATACGCGATTCAAATCCTCGTTCGGCTCGGCGCTGAAGCTTTACGACGGTCGAAAGCCCGGTGATACGGCCGTCGTCGCCATTCTTGCAGCCATCCTGTTCACCCTGACGCCCTCCGCCAAACCTTTTGTCGACGGCATTTCCTCGCGCGAGCTGTGGGTCGGCTTGCAGCAAAGGTTACTGCCTCAGGACAAATGGTTCGGATTGGAGCTGCTCGACAAGATGGCTGACCAGCCTCAACCCGGATCGGAGATGGCCACCGGATCTATCGAGTCGAAATCCGAGCCGGGACAATAACCTTCAATAGATTAAAGTTGTCGGCAATTAGGGTTGGCGGCCAGTTCCCCTTTTCTGTAACCCGGCCAAATACGTGTTCACGAGCTCGTCAACCAGGGCGTCTGCAGAATTGCCGGCGAGGCTGGAAAGCTTCTTGGTTGTCGATAACGAGGTCAATCCGTGCAGTCCCGCCCATAGGACACGGGCCGATCGTTTCAGCGAATCCGGGTTGTCTCGACCCGTCGGCAATTGCAAAGCCAGCGCTTCCTCGATCCGGCTCACGAGCCGCTCGAGCCGTTCTGTATACCAGGACGGGATGGGCATGTCTGGAGGGATCTCGTGCTGCGAGATCAGGTTCCAAAGGTTCGGATGGTCGCGACCGAAGCTCAGATATGTTCGAGCGATCCTGTTCAGCTGAGTATCGGAGGAGTTTTCATTTGGCAGCTCGGACAGTCTTTGGTCGAGCGATTCGAGCAGCAGCGCTTCCACCTGAAGCACCAGATCATCGAGGCTGTCGAAAAGATTATAGAGCGTGCCGGGAGAATAGCCGATCCGCCGCGCGATTTCTCGCGCGGACATGCCGCCCAGTCCGTTCTCCGCGATGATATCATGCGCAGACCGGATGATGAGCTCGCGAAGCTGCTCGGGAGTGTGCGTAGATCGGCGCCCCATGAATATGCCTGAACCGATGTCTTTCAGTTATTCGCTGATAGATAAGTGCGAAATCGAAGTACGCAAGGAAATGATCCGTATAAAGCAGGATTGGGCTCTGTGGAAGACGTAATCCGCTGGATGCTTTCCAGATTCCTGCACATTCATTTCGGAAAGCGCACTTTCTAGCCCCAATTTTATCAAAATCCGGCAGTTCTGATGGCCAGCGTTTACGCAAATGCCACGCTCGCTTTGGATCATTGGGTGACCTTCGGCGTGGTCCGGGGCCATGCGCGTTTGACCGATTTGCTGAGCTCACGCAGCCAGAGCACGGAGCTCGCCACCGCCGCGCAGATGAGCCAGTCTCCGAAGCTCAAGGCTGTCGTGGAAAAGGCCTGCTGCAGCGGCGGCACATAGATGACGACGGCTTGCAAGCCTAGCGACAAGGCCACAGCGGCCCAAAGCCAGCGATTGGCGAACAGCTCACGAAACGCGCTCTGGCTGTCGGAGCGCGCGTTGAAAACATTGAAGAGCTGATAGAGAACGAGGGTCGTGAAAGCCATGGTCTGGCCGTAGGCCATCGTCCCGCTGCCTTCGATCAAACCGTGCGGCAACGACCAGTCGAGCACAAGAAGCGTTCCGGCTGCCATGACGGCTCCGACGAAGGCGATGCCGAGCCACATTTCGAGGGTCAGAACACCTTCGCCTGCCGGGCGCGGCGGGTGGCGCATGGAGTCGGGAGCTGCCGGGTCCAGTCCGAGAGCGAGCGCAGGAGCGCCGTCCGTCACGAGATTGATCCAGAGGATCTGAGTGGCGACCAGGGGCAGAACGAGCCCGTTGGCGCCGACGGCGGTCAGCCCGAGGACGTCGGCAAGGAGCACGCCGAAGAACATCGTCATGACCTCACCGACGTTCGAAGAGAGCAGATACCGCAGAAATTTGCGAATGTTCGCGAAGATCGTGCGGCCTTCCTCGATGGCGGCGACGATGGTCGCGAAATTGTCGTCGGCGAGGACGATGTCGGCCGCCTCCCGGGAGACGTCGGTGCCGCTGAGCCCCATTGCCACCCCGATATCGGCCGCCTTGAGGGCAGGTGCGTCGTTCACGCCGTCGCCCGTCACGGCGACCGTCAGGCCCTGACGCTGCAAGGCTTTGACGATCCTGAGCTTATGCTCCGGATTGACGCGGGCGTACACGGAGACGTCCCGCAGCGTCCGGTCGAGCTGGTCGTCCGACATTTGCGAAATTTCGACGCCCGTAACCGTGCGGGCGTCCGGTGCGATCCCGACCTCTGACGCAATGATGGCCGCTGTTTTCGGGTGATCTCCCGTGATCATTATCGGCCGGATGCCGGCGCCTTTGGCGCGCAGCACGGCATCCCTGGCCTCAAGGCGCGGCGGATCGATTAGCCCGAAGAGAGCAAGAAATGTAAGGTCGCGCTCGGCGTTCTCTCCGAAGTCTTCCTCGGCATTTTTGGGAAGATATCGGAATGCTACGGCTAGGGTGCGCAGGGCTTCACCTGCCAATTTCTCATTCGCCTCCTGGATCGCGGCGCGGCGCTCGTCCGTGAGTGGCCGGACTTCCTCTCCGACAAGCTCGTGCGTGCACCGGGCCAGGAGCACATCCGGCGCGCCTTTGACCATCAGAATGCGATGGTCGGGGTTCTCCGCATCGTCATGGACCGTGCTCATCAGCTTACGCACGGACGAGAACGGGATTTCCGCAATGCGGGGGTAGCGTCGGCTCAACTCGACGGAGTTGAAACCCGCTTTCCGGGCCGCAACCACCAGGGCGCCTTCTGTCGGATCGCCCTGAATGGTCCAGCGGCCTTCGACCTGCCGAAGCGTGGCATTGTTGGCCCGTTCGGCGACCGTGAGGGCCTTCTCCAACTCGAGCTTCAGCGAGCCGTCCAGACTGGCGCCATTTTCGGGACAAATTTCTCCAGCGGGTGCATATCCTGTGCCGAATAATGTTATGCGGCCGCTGGCCGTTACGACCGCGCGGACCGACATCTCGTTACGGGTCAGCGTCCCGGTCTTGTCAGAGGCGATCACGTCGGCAGAGCCCAGCGTCTCGACGGCTGCGAGGCGTCGCACGATGGCGCGGCGCCGTGCCATGCGCTGCACGCCGATGGACAGCACCGCCGTCACGACCGCTGGCAAACCCTCCGGAACGGCCGCGACGGCCAGCGCGACGCCGAGAATGAGCACGTCGAAGATCGCTGCCCCTCGCACGTCCCCCACCAGCAAGATGGTCGCAATGATGACCAGGGCGATGGCGACGACCACCACCCCGAGCACCTTGGCGACGCGGTCGAGCTCCCGCTGCAGCGGCGTCGGTTCCTCGGGCGTTTCGCCGAGCATGCCGGCAATCTGGCCGATCTCCGTGCGCATGCCTGTCGCCGTCACCACTGCTCGTCCGCGTCCGAACGCGACGGCTGTTCCGCCGAAGACCATGTCCCGCTGGTCTCCCAGGCTGCTCGCCTCCCTGACCGGGGCGGTGTCCTTGGAGACGGACTGACTTTCGCCGGTGAGCGCTGCTTCGATCGTGTGCAGCGAGATGGACTCGATCAGGCGGGCATCCGCAGGGATGCGATCGCCTTCCTCGAGCAGGATGATGTCGCCAGGGACGATCTGGCTAGCGGGAATGCTCTGCTTCTCGCCATCGCGGAGGACGGTCGCGACTGCAGCCGACATGCGGCGCAGCGCGGTCAGCGCCTGCTCTGCGCGGGCCTGCTGGACGTAGCCCATGATCGCGTTGAGGAGCACGATGGCGAAGATCGCCAGCGCCTCGTATGGCAGCGGTGCATTATCCTGGTAGTACCAGAGCGCCGTCGAGATGACCGCTGCTATGAGGAGCAAAACAATAAGAAGATTGGCGAACTGCGCGAGAAACTTCAGCCAACCGGGAATGGGCTTTTTTTCTGCAAGCTCGTTGGGTCCATAGAGGCCCAGTCGTGCTTGCGCCTCCGCCGTGCTCAATCCCTGGCGTGGATCGGCGCCGAGCGCAGACAGGACATCCTCAGTGGACATCCGATGAGGCTCGAATCCTTGATTTTTGCGCTTTTCTAAAACCATCCCTTGATCGCCTTATCGCTCGCTGACCCTTCGGGCCTTCGGTCAAATGAGCGGCTCAGATGAGGCAATCGCTCCCCAGGTGCATTGATCTAGATCCTCGGTGCCATCCGGTTCGATGTTTCAAGGCGGTCCAGTTGTCCGGAACTCGCGAGAGTCCTGCAGAGTTCGTGCCAAGGCAGGATCTACGGTTCGACACTGAGGAGAGTCACATGAACATGCGATCAGGGGCGTCAGCTGCCGCAATCATCCTCGCTGCGAGCCTTACATGGGCTGGCGCAGCGCAGGCTCAAGAGAACTCGAATTCAGCTTCTACGACCTTGGCTCAAACCTCCCAAATGCCAGGGATGACCGGGCAGCAGCAGGGAACGCAACCCGGCCAGCCAGGAATGATGGGACCGGGTATGGGTCAAGGCCAGGGAATGGGGCCGGGTCAAGGCCAGGGACAGGGAATGATGGGCCAAGGGATGGGCCCGGGGATGGGTCAAGGAATGATGGGTCGGGGTACTGGCCAGAGCATGGCCGGCAGGGACGGGAGAGGGCATGGCAGGGGGTGGAGGAAACGGCGCGGCATGCGTCAGCATCTGATGAAGGTCATGTTCGCCGTTGCCGACCAGGACGGCAATGGCGCTCTCTCCTTCAACGAGGTGACCGAAATCCACCGTCGCATCTTCAACGCGATCGATGCCAACAAGGACGGCCAGGTCACGATGGACGAGCTACGCAACTTCATGCCAGGCCCGTAGCCCGCCGCCCTCTCGGTCGGAGAGAAATTCCGAGGATTGCTGGAACTGCCAAGTCGCTTGTGCGTTATGGAAGCAAGTCCGAAATTCGAGAGATCGAAGAGTAGGACCCGGGAGCCTTCGGCGTAAAAACCGAGGGCTCTTGCTTTTTGTGCCCCAAGATCCGCCTCCCTCCAACAGTCCTTTCCGGCACTCCTTCGTGACGCGCGTGCCTCGTTGCGCTAAGCAACGCTGATGGAGAGATCAAGCCGGAGGATCTACCGATGAGCTTGCCCGAGACAATGGCATACATCCGTCTCGACGGGTTCGGCGGGCCGGAGGTGTTGAAGCCGGATGCCACGACCGTACCGCAGCCCGGAGAAGGCGAGGTGCTGGTGAAGGTCGCCGCGGCTGGCGTCAACCGTCCCGACGTGCAGCAGCGTCTGGGAGGATACAACCCGCCGCCGGGCGCAAGCCCGATCCCCGGGCTCGAAATCTCCGGCGAGATCGTAGCAGTGGGCCCAGGGTGCAGCCGCTACAGGATCGGCGACAAGGTCTGCGCGCTCGTGGCGGGCGGGGGTTATGCCGAGTACTGTGTCGCGCCGGAACCGCAGGTGCTGCCCGTCCCTAGGGGTCTTTCCATGGTCGAGGCGGCGGCTGTGCCGGAAACGTTCTTCACCGTCTGGACCAACGTGTTCGATCGTGGCCGCCTGCAGCCCGGAGAGACGCTTCTGATTCACGGTGGCTCGAGCGGCATCGGCACGACCGCAATTCAGCTCGGCCGTGAGTTCGGCGCGCGCGTGTTCTGCACGGTCGGCAATGATGAAAAGGCCAGGGCCTGCGAGAAACTCGGCGCCGAGCGGGCGATCAATTACAAGACCGAGGACTTCGTCACTGTCGCCAAGGAGTTGACGGACGGCAAGGGCGTCGACGTCATCCTCGACATGGTCGGCGGCGCTTATGTTCCGCGCAACATCCGCGCCCTGGCCGTCGAGGGCCGGCTCGTTCAGATCGCCTGGCTCGGCGGCTCGAAAGTCGAGGCCGACTTCATGATGCTGATGATCAAGCGGCTGACCTGGACGGGCTCGACGCTGCGCCCGCGCTCGGTCGAGCAGAAGGGCGAGATCGCCCGCGCGCTCGAGGCGAAGGTTTGGCCCTTGATCGAGGCAGGCAAGGTGAAGCCGGTCATGTTCAAGACCTTTCCGCTGGCGGAAGCCGCCGAGGCGCACAGGCTCATGGAAAGCAGCACGCACATCGGCAAGATCGTCCTGGTGACCGGCGAGGGCCAGTAAGTCCCCGATCCAGCTTCAGGTCTGCACGACCGAGGGGACTTTCCCCTCGGGACGAACGGGCGGCCGGAAATCCTGCGGCCGTAGGGCTATGCTGGCCAACGTGTACTTGTTGAGCGTGGCGATGAACTCGTCCAAGGCCTCGTGCATGATGCGAGGCAGCCGGCAGCAACCGCTTATCACGCACTGATTGCCCGTACTGAAGCATTCGACCAGTGCGAAGTCGGGCTCCGTCTTCTTCACCACCTCTCCGAGGCGAATCTCCTCTGCGGGCTTGCCGAGCCGCAGGCCGCCCGACCGTCCGCGCACCGCCTTGAGATAGCCCTCGCGGGTCAGCGCATTGACGACCTTCATCAGGTGCGCGCGCGACACGCAATACGAGCTGGCGATCTCCTCGATGGTAACGATCCGATCGCCTGCCGCGTGGGTGTACATCAGCACGCGGAGGGCGAAGTCGGAGAATTTGGTGAGCTGCATGTGACGCTTTTATCCGGCTGCCCTGAATAGATTCAGTCTTGACACACCTTATCCAGAGGCACAACCTCCAAATCGATGCATCCTGCATGTATCATATAGGAGGGTCACTATGCAGCAGAAGGTCGAACTTTCAAAACAATTTCAGGTCTCTTCGAAGGATGCATCAGGTGCTTCCGGCACCTCCACGGAGCTTTATGACTACGACGACGGCCTCCTTGCGACGGGCGGGCCGATCATGATCGCGGCCATCGCGGTTGCACTCGGCATCGCTGCGACGACGTTTCTGGCAAGCGGCGAGGCCCTGTTCGCCGTCATCATCTCGGGCTTCTACACGGTCATGTTCTTTGGGATCCCAGCGGTGATGTCGCGGATCAGGAATGGCCATGACACGCGCTGGCAGCGGGCGCACCGGAGAGTCGATCAGGTCTCGATTCTCACGGGAATTATGGGCCGCCGCGAGGCCGTACTGCAGATGGTGATGGTCCCCATCGGAGTTGCTTTCGCGTTTGCAGCCTTCTCCACGATCTGGGTGCTGGCCCGGCCGTGGTGACGGCATACGGCCTTACAGCGTGCGGGTCACCTTGCTGAGGTGCTCCGGCCGGTCGGGATCCAGGCCGCGGCGGCGCGCAGCGGCCTCGATCGCATTGTAGGCCGGGATCAGCATCGCAATCGGGTCGCAGACCGGGTGGTCATCCCCGATCCAGGGCAGAGTGCTCTCGGGCCCGCCGGCCACGAAAACCGTCTCGCTGGCTTGGCGCAGGTCGTGGACCAAGTCGTCGGTGGCCAGTGCCGACTCGTCATTCTGCCGGAGCACCAGGACAGGTGTTTCCGGCGTAATCGCCGCCCGCGGGCCGTGTCGCAACTCGGCGGCGCTGTAGCCGAGGGCCGGCAGGCGAAGGCTCTCGAGCATCTTCAAGGCGATTTCGCGGGCCGTTCCGAGACCATAGCCTCGCGCGGCAACAAAAGCGGCGGCGGCCGGGACGAGGCTGTCGCCCCATTGCGACCAGTCACAGCCAAGCGCGTTCTGCAGCCGGTCGGGAAGCCGGTTCAGCGCGTCAAGCAAATCTTCATCCTGCGTGAGCTTTGCCACGATCAGCGCGCCGGCGAGCATCGAGAGTGCGACGGTCTTGGTGGCGGCGACGGCGTGCTCGGGGCCGGCCGCGATCGGCAGCACCAGGTCCGATTCCGAAGCCGCAGGTGAATGCTCGTCATTGACGATCGCGAGCGTCAGCGCTCCGCTCGCTCGAGCCACTTCTGTCGCGGTCACCAGATCAGGGCTGCGGCCGGATTGTGAAACCAGAATGAACAATGCATCCCGCATGTCCGGCGGCCGCTGGTAGGCGGTGACGATCGACGGAGCTGCGGACGAGACGAGCTGCCCTACCCGCGCCTCGAACAGGTATCGCAGATAGACGCCAACATGTCCGGAGCTGCCGCGCCCGCACACGATCACGGTCCTCGGATGCGCGGTGAGGATGCGGTCGACAAGCGCGTCGATCCGATCGGCGCGTTCGATGAGCCGCCGTGCCGCTTCGGGGATCTCGGCAATCTCCCGCGCCATTGCCGTGGGGGCTGGGTTGTCAGCAATCGTCACGACGACATCATTTCTCCAATGGCGGACCGCAGGTTGCCTCCGTGCCGGGCCAGGAGGCCAGCCGCCTGGGCCGGGTCGAGCCCGAAGCCCAGCAGGATCGCGGTCTTGACGTCTCCATCTGCCTGCTCGACCAACAGGGAGGCCTGGTTCGGCGAGCAGCCGACGATCTCGCGCACCATCCGCTCGGCTCGGCGCTTCAGCTTGGCATTGCTGGCGCGCATATGGACCATGAGGCCGCGATAGACGCGCCCGAGCCTGACCATCACAGCCGTCGAGAAGAGGTTCAGCACGATTTTTTGCGCCGTTCCCGCCTTCATGCGGGTGGAGCCGGCGATCACTTCCGGTCCCGTCTCGACCAGGATCGGGTGACGGGCGACCTCCAGCAGCGGCGCGCCGGGGTTGTTGGCAATGGCGATGGTGACGGCGCCGACATCGCCTGCGGCCTTGAGCGCGCCGATGGTGTAGGGCGTCGTTCCGCTCGCAGCGAGGCCGATGACCACGTCGTCACCATTGACGCCGGCATCGGCCATCGCTCCTGCGCCCGCCGCTTCGTTGTCCTCCGCGCCTTCGACGCTCTGCACGAGCGCCCCCAAGCCGCCGGCCATCGCGAAAATCAGCCGGTCAGCGGGCCACCCGTACGTCGGGGGCAGCTCGGTTCCGTCCTGGACACCGATGCGGCCCGAGGTTCCTGCGCCAACGTACACGATGCGTCCACCCCGGCGGAGGGCAGGCACGGCGTCGTCGACAGCCGCTGCAATCGCGCCGAGCGCACCCTGAACCGCTGCCGCTGCCACAAGCTGGCCCTCGTACATGGACGCGATCATCTCGGCGGTCGGCCACGCATCGAGATCGAGATAGCGGGGACTGAACTGCTCGGTGTGCATCTGCTCCTCTGCAGGGAATGAAGCGGCGGCCACCCGCACACGGACTCCGTGCGCCGTTAACGCGTCATGCGTCGCGAGGATGCGTCGCGGCGCCCTCGCTTGACGTGGGTTGTGCGTCCATTGCACATGCAATCACAGCGAGCAAGCGGGGCGGCTGCAGACGTATGCGTTGTGGCGCCGCACCGGAGCACGCATCGCTCAAACCGGCTAAGAGAATCCCATGTCGATGCAGCCAGGCACAACCGCGCGACACGAAGCGCATGCCGTCCTTGCGGATCGCGTGTTCGATGGCCGCCATTGGCATCAGAACGCCGCGGTTCTGATCGAGGGGGCGCGCATTCGCGGGGTTGCGGATTGGGGCGAGGTTCCGCCCGACTGGCCACAGCATCGGCTGCCGGTCGGAGCCATTCTTGCGCCCGGCTTTATCGATTTGCAGGTGAATGGCGGCGGGGGCGTGCTGCTCAACGACGATCCGACACCCGAGGCCATGCGGGCCATCGCCCGCGCGCACCGGCGCTTCGGCACGACCGGCTGCCTTCCGACCTTGATTACCGACACACGCGCCAGGACGCAGGCTGCCATTTCTGCGGCCCGCAGCACCGCGGGTCGCGACGGCGTGCTTGGCCTGCATCTCGAGGGTCCGTTCATCAGTCCCGCGCGTCCCGGCGTCCATCGGCCGGACCGCATCGCACATGCAACCGCCGACGATCTCGAATGGCTGGCCGGCTTGGGCAAGGCGGGAGCGTCGCTGATCACGCTGGCGCCGGAATGTGTGCCCCCCGGCTTCGTGCGCGGCCTCACGGAGGCCGGCGTGCGCGTGTCGGTCGGGCACAGCGAGGCCACGGCCGAGGACGTGATGCGCGCCATGGCGGACGGCCTCAGTGGCGTGACACATCTCTTCAACGCCATGCCGCCGCTGGCCGGTCGCGCGCCGGGCATTGTCGGTGCGGCATTGGCCGAGCCGCGGCTCACGGCCGGCCTGATCGTCGACGGTATCCACGTGGATCTGATAAATGTGCGCGCCGCTTTTGCCGCCAAAGGAGCCGACGGCATTGCGCTCGTCACGGACGCGATGCCGACGGTCGCGGCGCAGACGGATCGCTTTCAACTCAGGGGACGGACGATCACGCTCAAGGATGGTCGACTGACCGCTGAGAACGGCACGCTGGCGGGCGCGCATCTCGACATGGCTTCGGCGGTTCGTAATGCCGTCCGGCTGGCAGGCGTGCCGTTGGAAGATGCGCTGCGCGCCGCGTCGCTGACACCCGCGCGCTTCCTTGGGCTCGATCACGAGCGCGGCGCCATCCGTGCCGGCGCTTACGCCGATCTCGTGGCCCTCACGCCCGATTTCGATGTCATCGCCACGTGGGTGGAGGGGAATTTTCGGTCGGAGGAATAGCTTCCGATGCCCTCAATAGGCGCCAAGCTTTGCAAGCAGCGCCTTGCCGATTTCGATCCGTTTCGGGGCGTCGGACAGTTTCGGCATGTCGATGTTGAGCGAGAAGGCGAGGATACGTCCTTCCCGCTCGACCCAGCCTGTCCACCAGCCGATCGAAGTCTCCGTCGTCGAGAAGTACCAGCCCGTTTTGGCGAAGAGGACGGCGCCATCCTTTTCCTCCTGCCGGAGTATCTCCCGGGTTATGGCTTGCGAGCGCGCGCTGGCGTCGAGCTTTCGCTGGGCAAGCAGCGCAACGAACCGGGCCTGCTCGACGGCGCTGATCCGCAGTGGTCCATCGAGCCAGAACCTGTCGACGACCGTACCAATCTCGCGATTTCCGTACCGCAGGCGGTCGAGCCACACCCGGTACTGCTCGAGACCGATACGGCGCGCTAACTCCTGATAAACCGGCACGTTCGAGACCTTGATGGCCTCGCGCATCGGCATGTCCTTTTCCCAATCTTTGATCTGCTGCGGCTTGCCGCCGTAGGGGACGACCTCGTCGGCGTCCTTCACGGCGCCCGTTTCGAGAGCGATGAGGCTGTTCACAATCTTGAACGTCGAGGCGGGGACGAACCGCTGCGGGCCGCGCTCGGGATTGACGAGCACGAGGCGGTCCGCACTCGCGTCGAAGAGCACGAATGTGCCCACGGCACCATGCTCAGTGAAGATCGGATAGAGGTCCTGACGCCGCTCCAGCGTCTCGGCCCTGGCTGAGGGACGCGCGAGTGCCGCCGCTGCCACGCCACTGATCGAAAGGCTGAGTGCGGTTCTTCTGGTGAGGACGGCGTTGGTTCGATTGATGATCATGGGACTCCGGGCTCGCATCTGAAGTTGCGCGCGGGCATACGTGCGAGCTTCGTCAACACTTCGGCAGACCGGGATTTCCCACAGCAGCCTACTCGAACGAGGCGGTGATCGAAACCTCTTCCCGACGGTCGAATTCGTCCTTCATGCCGGTGAGCTTGTTGCGCAGTCCATTAAGGCAGATCTCGCCGAGCGGGGGCCGGGGCTCACGAAGCAGGCCAGCGAAGCCGCTTTAGCCAGTGTTATCCGCGTCCCGATTCTCCCTTGGGTAGAGGCGATCCGAGGCCTTCTGCGGAAACTTGGTTTTCAGCATGTGGGACGTCAATTTATAATGGCAAACAAGCTGACCGCCTGTAATGTTGGAGTGCTGGGCCGCGCCGGTGCAGCAAACCAAGTTGCCGGGTCCGGTCTGCAGTCCGGCCCCGGCGGATAATCAAGAGCAACGGAGGCAAGGAGGAAAACGCTTGATGACACATCAGACCCGCCGAACCGTATTGAAGGCCGGCGCCACCGTCGCTGGCGCTGCCGTGCTCGGCTTTCCCGCCATTGTGAAGGCTCAGTCGGACAAGATCAAAATCGGCCACCTCACGCCATTGACCGGCTTTCTCGGCGCACTCGGCGAGTATGCCGTGATGGGCATTCAGATGGCCCGGGATGAGATCAACAAGGCTGGCGGCGTCATGGGCCGCGAGCTCGACATCATGTCGGAGGATTCCGTCAACCCGGCGACGGCTGCGACCAAGGCGCAGCGTATGCTGGAGCGCGACGGCGCAACCGTGCTGATGGGCGAGATCTCATCGGCCTCGGCGCTCGCCATTTCGCAGGTCGCCAATCGCAATAAGAAATTCTTCATGCAGATCGGCGCCCGCTCCGACGTGCTGCGCGGCAAGAACTGCAATCGCTACACCTTCCACGTCGATATTCCGAACACGGTCATGGTCAACGCGGTCGGCAAGGCGCTCGTTCGCGACAACATGGTGAAGGGCAAGAGGTTCTTCACCTTGACCGCTGACTATGTGTTTGGCCACGACCTGCTGCGCGCCGCCAAAGCCTTCTTCGCGGCTCATGAAGGCAATCTGATCGGCGATGAGCTGGTCGCCACGGACGTGACCGATTTCAGCCCGTATCTATTGAAGATCCGCCAGGCCAATCCCGACGTGGTTTGCTCGAACCTGGCCGGGAATCAGGTGACGAACCTCATCAAGCAATACGCTGAGTTCGGTCTGCCTTATCCCATTGTCGGATTCAATCTCAACACGGCGGATGCCTGGGCCGCAGGTGAAGGCAACCTGAGCGGCACCTGGCCGACGGTCTGGCACCACGACCTCGACACTCCCGGCTCGAAGGCGTTCGTTGCCGCCTTCCGTGAGAAGCACGGGAAGCCGCCGGAAAATCATGCCTGGATCGAGTACGTCTCGCTCAAGATGATGGCGCAGGCAATGGAGGAGACGAAGTCGACCGACACGGAGAAGCTGATCGCGTATTTCGAGAAGGAGACGGAGTTCGACATCCTGAAGGCCCGCAAGGGCTACTTCCGCTCCTGGGACCATCAGCTCATGCAGGAGGCCTATCCCTTCACGGTGAAGCCCAAGGGGCAGGCGAAGGACCAATGGGACTTTCTGCAGCTCGGCCAGGCGGTGCCCGATCCGGATGAGCCGCTGGAAGTGCTCGCCCCGACCCGCGAGCAGAACGAGTGCGTCATGTGACGTGATCCGGCTCGGGCCCACTCGCCCGAGCCTTCATTAAAGGGCGCCCTGCGGTCTCGGCATCGTGGGGACGCCCTCCGATATTCACGGATCGATGATGCAGCTCGTCTTTTTGCTCGAGCAGGTCGTCAACGGCCTCGTCCTCGGCGGCTATTACCTGCTGATCGCGCTCGGCCTGTCTCTGATTTTCAGCGTCGGTGGCGTGGTGAACCTCGCGCATGGCGCGTTCTACGCCATCGGCGCCTATGTGTCGGTCGAGCTCACGCGGTTTCTCGGTTTTGGCCCAGCGGTCGTGCTCTCGCCGATATCGGTGGCGCTGCTCGGCATCCTTTTCGAGCGTTTCTTGCTGCGCAAATTCTACACCGCCGACCCGATCCTCGGGCTTCTGGTGACGTTCGGGCTGGCGATGATCGCCGAGCAAGCGATCCGCATCATCTGGGGCGCGGCGCCGATTACCGTTTCGATGCCCGCGGAGCTCAAAGGAAGCGTGATCCTGGGGAATTTTCTGTTTTCCCGCTACCGCCTTATGTTGCTCGCGGTGGTGATCGTCGTCCTGATCGGTATATGGCTGCTTCTGCACAAAACTTCATTCGGCCGCGTCGTGCGCGCCGGCATTCAGCGCCCGGACATGGTGGCCGCGCTCGGGATCCGGCTGCAGCCCTACATGACGGCCATCGTCATGCTGGGTGTCGCGATGGCGGCGTTGGCCGGCGCCCTTTTTGCGCCGATCGCGAATGTGCACCCGGCCATGGGCGCGGAGATCCTGACTGCGGCGTTCGTCGTCGTAGTCATCGGCGGCCTCGGCAGCTTCTGGGGCGTCGTGCTGGCGGCCGTGCTCGTCGGCGTCGTCCGTGGTGTCACGATCCATTTCCTGCCCGCTGCAGGCGAGGCTTCGATCTACGCGCTCATGGCGCTCGTCCTGATTTTCCGACCGCGCGGCCTGCTCGGTGAACGCATCGAGAAGTTCGAGTGAGGAGCGGTCGCATGAAACCTCTGAACTCGATCTCGAAGTATCAGCCGCTGCTGATCGGCATTGCAGGCGTTCTCGTCCTGCCGTTCCTGATGGCGGCGCTCGGCCTTACGATCAACAGTGCCACGGCGGTGCTCATCTTTGCCATCGCCGCGATGGGGCTGAACGTGCTCGTCGGCTTCACGGGGCTCGTTTCTTTCGGACATGCCGCCTGGTTCGGCATCGGAGCGTATGCGGCGGCGCTTGCCCAGAAGCACTTGCTGTCCGGACAAATTCTGCTCCCCATTCTGCTCGGAGTGCTTTTCGTCGCGCTGCTTTCGACCGTGCTCGGGGTCCTCATTCTGCGGCGGCGCGGCGTGTACTTTGCACTCCTGACGCTGGCACTTTCGGCGCTGACCTATGCCGTCAGCTTCCGCTGGACGGAGGTGACGGGCGGGGAGGACGGCCTCGGCGGGCTCGAGCGCGGCAGCCTCGGCCCCATCGCGCTCGACGATCCGCTCGCCTATTACGGTCTCGTCGGCCTGATCGGACTCGGCGTGCTGTTCTGCCTCCTGCGCGTCGTGCGCTCGCCCTTTGGGCATGTGCTGGTGGCAATCCGTGAGAACCAGCTGCGCACGACGTTTCTCGGCTATCCCGTTGACGCGTATCGCCTCGGCGCGTTCGTGCTCTCCGCGACGGTAACCGGTCTTGCCGGCGCGCTGTTCGGTTTCCTCCACTACCTCGTCTCTGCGGATGCCACATCGATCGCGCTATCCGGCGAGTTGCTGGCGATGGTCGTTATCGGCGGCATGCACAGCCTGCTTGGCCCGGCGCTCGGCGCGATTTTCTATGTCCTGTTCCGCGAGCTGTTTTCCATGTGGACGGGAAACTGGCTGCTCTGGTTCGGCATGGTCTTCGTCGGCTTTGTGATCTTTTCGCCGAGCGGCCTCATCGGCATCTGGGGCGAACTGAAACGGCGCTGGCGCAAGCCTCCTTCCGAAGCCGCCGCCATGAGCACGCGGAAGATCGCGGAAGCAAGTCCGTTGCCGCCATTTCTGCGCCCACGTCAGCGTTCGGGCACCGCGCTCGAAGTCGAGGGGGTCTCAAAGCACTTCGGCGGTATCCGTGCTGTCGTCGACGCCAGCCTGGAAGTCAGTCCTCGCGAGATTCACGCGCTGATCGGCCCGAACGGCGCGGGAAAGACGACGCTGTTCAACCTCGTCTCGGGTCTCTATACGCCGGATCGCGGCACCGTGCGGCTTTATGGGGAAGCAATCCAGAAGCACGCGGCGAACCGCATCTGCGAGATGGGGGTCGCCCGATCGTTCCAGATCACAAGCCTTTTTCGCGGGCTGTCCATTTACGAAAGCCTCCGCCTGGCTTTGCAGGCCAGCCACAGAGCCCGGTTTGACGGCTGGCGCGATATTGACAGTTATACGGATCTCCACGAGCAGACGACTGAGCTGATCCGTTTCCTCGGGCTCGAAGGGATCGAGCACATCCTGGGTGGCGACCTTTCCTACGGTGGTCAGCGGCTGGTCGATCTCGGAATGGCCCTTGGCGCGCGGCCGCAGGTGTTGCTGCTCGATGAACCGCTGGCCGGTCTTGCCGCTGCCGAGCGCGAACGCGTTTCCAACCTCATCAAGACCATTTCGGCCCACATCCCTGTTCTCATCGTCGAGCACGACATCGACCGCGTCCTCGGTTTTTCCGACCGCGTCACCGTCATGAACCACGGGCAGGTGCTGATGGCTGGCTCGCCAGAGGAGGTGCGTTCGGACAAGCGTGTGCAGGAGATCTATACGGGCACCGGCACGCCGCCCGTGATCGGCCGCAGTGCCGTTCCGGTGTCGGATCGCCGCGAGGTGCTGCGGTTCGAGCGGGTCAACGCCTTCTACGGCAAGAGCCACATCCTTCAGGATGCGAGCCTGGATGTCCGGGAGGGCGAGATCGTCGCGCTGCTCGGGCGTAACGGCGCCGGCAAGTCGACACTGCTGAAGACGCTGGCTGGTCTCGTCCGCCCGGCTTCCGGCAGCATCAAACTCGATGGCCGGGAGATCGCCGGGCTTCCCGCCCCGGATATCGCCCGCCTCGGCATCGGCTACGTGCCGCAGGGCCGCGGGCTGTTCGCCGGCATGTCCGTTGCCGATAACCTTGCGCTCGGCCGCCTCGCCCGCAAGTCGGACGGCAGCGATGGCGTGGTGTGGAGCGAAGAGCAGATCTTCGAGTTCTTCCCCCGCCTCAAGGAACGCATGAACGTGCCCGCGGACTACCTGTCCGGCGGTGAGCAACAGATGGCGGCGGTCGCGCGCGCCCTTTCAGGTAACGTGCGCCTTCTGCTCCTCGACGAACCGTTCGAGGGCCTCGCCCCATCGGTGGTCCAGGAGTTGTTCAGCGTCTTCGACCGCCTGCGCGCGTATGCGTCGATCATCATCGTCGAGCATAATCTCGACCTCGTCCTCGCGCTGGCGGACCGTGTTTTCGCGCTCGAGCGCGGTGCGGTGTTCCACGAAGGCCCGGCCGAGCCGCTTCTGACGAACCTCGATTACCGCAAGCAGATCCTTTGGCTTTGAGGCTTTGGGCCTGCGATCCGCCCGGCAAGCGTTGGATCGATTGGCGCGACTGAGGGTTTTCCCACCCTGAACTTGCGGCTGTGAGCCGGAACAGATCAGGTTGGGAATATGCGCGCCGTTGGCACATTTCTGCTCATTCTTTTTGCCTCCACCACGGCCCTGGCGCAGGACGCCGTCATGAAGAAGGACTCGATCGCTTGCTGGAGCCACAGCGATTTCATGGCACTGGTCGGCGGTGAGTACCGGATGAACTATTGGGGCAGCCACCAGCAGAAGCGCGATTACATGGCCCAAGGCCGCTGCTTCGCTTTGAGACGAGGCGAGCGCGTTAAGGTCGAGAGGCTGATGACAAGCCCTTATGCCCGTATTGCCAGAGTGCGCAAGCAAGGCAGCGCCCGAAGCTTCTGGACCGACCAGGGGTTCAGCGGGCGGTGACTCGCCGCTCTGCGGTGGCGCTGAACCAGAAGCTCCGCCGTCCGTTCGAGGCTACCAAGGACTACGAGGAGGGCATCCGCGCCTTCTTCGAGAGGCGCCCGGCGGTATTCAAGGGCGAGTGAAGCAGCACGCCCCCGAAGATCTTCCGCCTTATTCGCGCCGCCCCTCAATTCCCTCAAAGATCGAGATGCTGTCGCGCCAGCCGTTGCCGCGGGCAACTGCAGCCGGCACAGCTCGTTGCGAGTCCGGACCGCGGCATGGCAAGCCCGGCATTCTGGGCGAGCTCACGAATGATCTCGGGGTCCTTCATCATGGTTGCGACCGTGCCGTGCGGGTGATCAAAGTCGCGCTCAACCATGCCCGGCACCTCGCGCTGCAATTGGCTGGAACCCGCGGAGCCGCCGCGCAGCGCCGCCGGCAGCCGCGGTCCGTCTGACCGCGCGACCTCCCATTGCATGGCTAGATGGCTAGCGAGCATCTTCGCGAAGCGCTCCCGAGCGTGTAAGCTCGTAAGCGCAGCTCTCACCTATGCCAAAGCTTCCAAAAGCCTGACCAATCTTACTCTTACGATGAGTGTCGCCGACGTGGACTGCGGGGATGCCAGCGGACCGGCCCTTCGGGGCCGGGGATGTGAGCGCGGCTGATGCCAGGCCAGTTCCTCTCGAGATATGACGCCGGGGTAGGCAAGGGCCTCGCCTGGTGCGCCGCACGTCCGTTCCGCGCCTCGGCGGTGATCGTCCTGCTTTGTCTGGCGTTGTTCGTACCGGGAGTGTTCTCTCGTCCACCTGTGGATCGCACGGAAGTCCGATATGCGATCTCTGCCAGGACGATGTTGGAGACGGGCGACTGGCTCGTCCCGCGCGACCGGAAGGGGGCGGAGGTCGGCAGGCCGGTCGGCATCCTGTGGCTGCAGGCGCTCTCAACCAAGCTGCTCGGCCCGGCATCGTATGACGCGATCTGGACGTATCGCCTCCCCTCCCTGGCAGGAGCGGTTCTGGCCGTTCTGTTCCTGTTCTTTGGAATGCGCTCCATTGCCGGCGATGAGACGGCATTGTTGGCCGCCGGTCTGACGGCCCACTCTCTGTTCCTGGCTTTGCAGGCTCGGCTGGCCTTGCCGCAGGCAGCGGCACTGGCAGCTGCGGTCGTCGCACAGACAAGCCTCGCCCGTCTCTACGTGGGGCAGTCCTGTCTCTCACCTGCGTCTCGAAAGCGTGCCGGGCTGACGTTCTGGGCGGCCATCGGCGCCGGAATCCTTCTCAACTCGTTCATCATCCCGGCCCTCGCCGTCCTCACGATCATCGGCTTGCTGATCCAGGACCGCAGCCTCAGGTGGCTCGCCGGGGCGAACCACGCGCTCGGTCTCGTGCTGGCGGTCGCGATCGCATCGCCATGGCCACTTTCGTTCTGGCTTTCGATCGCCGACCCGACGCCCGACCCGCATTTGTCGCTCGTCGCATGGCTGTCCCTCGTGGTGGACTCCCAGCACATGAACCACGACGCCTTTCCAGGCAGCTTCATTCTCATGGCCTGGTTCGGCCTGTTGCCGTGCATTCTGCTCGCCTACCCCGCCTGCCAGCTGGTCTGGCGGAACAGACCGCGGCCCCTGATGCGATTTCTGGTGGCGTGGCTCGTACCTTACATCGCGGTGCTCGAGCTGATCTCGGACAAGCCGCCGCTCTACATGGTGCAATACGCATTGCCGGCGCTGGCCTTGGCAGTGGCACTTCTAATAACGAAGAATCCCGTCACGGGTCCGCCTCAGGCTGTCTGGGCGCCCTCGTGGGCGCGCGTGATCTGGGCCCTCGTGGGCATCGGTCTGGGTGCAGCGGCGCTCTGGTTGGAGACGTGGGCCGGAGACCCCGTGACCCTGCCCATCATCGCAGCGGCGGCGGTGACGATGATCTGCTTTGCTGCCACGGCCGTCGTCTGGCCGCGTTGCAGCACCCTCGCAGCAACCACTTTCTCATTGGCCGGGACCGCCGTTGCCTATTGGTTGTTCCTCGCTCTCATTTTGCCGCCGACGTCGACGAAGTGGCCGAGCAATCGGCTGGGAGACCTGAGAGAAAGCCTGCGGACCTGTTATCCGGACCCCCCGATCGTCGCCGGATATTCGGAGCCGAGCGTCATTTTCCTCATGGGCTTCGACACCGTCACTACGACGGGATCACGCGCGCCAGAGTACCTGGAAGAGACGCCGCGCGCCTTGGCGATCATCGAGAAGTCTCATCTGCGGCGGTTCGAAGAGGCCGTGCAAAAGCGCAGTGCCGCCGCGCCGGTCCGCGTGGCCTGCCTGTCCGGCCGTAATCCCTTTACGTCGGGAAGAAATCAGTTCTTCGCGATCTACGCGAAGCCACCACTGCCATCTGATCCGACCTGCCGGCCGCCGCCGCGCTATCGCTGCCCGAGCTAGCCCGCGTCGGCTTGGCTAGCCTTGGGCCGGAGCCCGCTAGCGTGCAGCGAGAACCAGCGTCCAGAACGTCTTGAACTCGGTCTTCGGATCCCTCACCAGGGCGATGCCCATGTGCTGGGCGTCCGCCATCAGCAGGTTCTTGTTGTGGCCCGGGCTCTGCTTCCAACCCTTCAACACTTCCTCGAAGCTCGCCTGTCCCGTGCCGACGTTCTCCGCCGCGAGCCGCGCTTCATAGCCGGCGCGCTTCACGCGGTCCCAAGGGTTGGAGCCGTCCGAGCCGTAATGGGAGATGCGGTCCCAACGGGCGAGGTCGCGCGAGTGCTCCTTCGCCGCGTTGGTCAGCTCCGGGCTAAGCTGCAACGGCTTGAGGCCATGCTTCTTGCGATAGTCGTTGATCAGCTTGCGAGCGTGCTCGACATCGAGCCGCGTGCTCGAGTAGTCACGGCCGGAAAGCGCGCCGGGCTGGGGCTTTTCGAATGAGTTCTGCGGTGCACTGTCCTGGAGGCTGGCAACCTTCTGTCCGTTCCCTTTCGCCGAAGACGAAGCAGGTTGGCGCGGCGTGCTGCCTGTCAGCGACGCGAGCGACGAGCTCGGCGCAGGAGTCTCTGTACCGGAGTCGCCGAATCCGAAGGAAAGTGGTACCGAGCCGAGGCTGCACCCTGGCAGCATCAATGCGAGGAAGAGAGGGACCACGACGCGATACATCCGGATACTCCCGCTCAAAAGCGGACCAGCTTGCAGGATCGCCTAGGGCGGTTAAGACAGCGTTAACGCTAACGGCTGGTAAGCATGCTCCCGCGGCGGCCCGGCGTGGCGCCAGGTGGTCCACGGTGGTCGATACTCGTGTCCGTCAGCTTTCGCAGTTGACTTCAAGACCTTGACGGCAGTGGGGCAATCGCGCGGCTTGTTGATCGCGGTTCGTGCGCTGAGGAGCTGCCGCGAGGACCGGATGGAGAAGAAAGCGACCGATTAGCACTTGGCACCGCGCCGCCGATCCGGAGAATTGAGAAAGTCTGAAGTGATTCGTGCGTCTGGCCAACGAGTTTGACGCTGGCGCTGTCGCGCGCCGAAATCGAATTGGCGGGACACGGAAGTCTTAGCCCGGCCGGGAGGTCGAGAGAAGATGAGCATAGCCGTCTTGGCGGAACCACAAACCGATGCCGTCGCTCCTGCGATCGGCCTGATGGTGCTGGCGCGGGCGGCGACGGAGCAGGGTGCGACGCAGGCCGAGATCGTACGCGATCTGGCGCCCTACGTCGGCCATAAGCTCGCACCCGCTGCCTGGCGTGAAACCGTTTCCCAGGCGATCGCCGGCCTCGCGGTGCAACGCCTCGCGACCGTGACACGGAACCGGGTCGAGCTGACGGAAGCCGGACGCACGGCCATACAGAATGAGCTCGGTGGCAGGCCGCTGCCGCGTGCGTGGGGAGAGATACGGGACGTTCGGCTTATCGCCCGGGCGCTCGGAATGGAGACGGCAGCGAATGCCCGCATCAAGCGCCTGGCCAAGCCCGACGGCCTGCGCGCTGCCATTCTGGAACGTGCTTACAACTTGAAGCTCCGTGGTGCGCCCAGTCCGTCGCGGCTGCGCCAGGCCTTGGCGGTGGTGGCGCTCGAGCGGGCCTTCGGCAATACGCTCAAGGGCAGCATCGGGTCGCGAACGGGACTTTCAGCCAAGGCGGGGCGGCTGCTAGCAGGGCAGCTTTCACGCCGGCCGCGCGATTTCGGCACGGATAACCGCCTCGTCGCGGCGCTCGCGGCCGAGCAGGTGGGTGCTTTCCAAACGGATGCCGACGCGCTGCGGACAGCCATTCTGCGCAATTTCGTAACCCAGTCGATGTCGGCCCCGTCGCCAGCGCCAGGTCTTGCTGCAACTGATCCACCGGAAGCAGGGCTCGCTACATCGACGGCACGCCAGACGGTAGTGGTGTCGGGCCCGCGCCACCCGCGTCCGGCCGCAGCAAACCGGCCTGATCTCGAAGGCTTCGCGAACATCGTGCTGCGGGTGGCGAGCGCGCACGCAGAGGGATGGTCGGGCAATCGCAAGGCGTTCATCTCCCGCGTGTGGCAAGGCATCGCCGCTCAGCACCCGGAGTGGGGCCTCACCGAAATCGAGTTCAAGGCCATGCTGGCGGAGGCGCACCGGACCGGTCACGTGGTCCTGGCAAGTGCCGACCTGAAGGACAAGAAGAGCCTGAAGGACCTGCAGGAGTCTGCCGTCGCCTACAAGAATACCGTCTGGCACTTCATCAGGGTCGATAACGAATGATGCGGACAGGGCAGACCAGATGGCAACCATCCCGGTGCTCCTCACCGGGATCACTCGTCCGCTCGCACGGGCGCCTGCGGTTCGCTGGATCCCGGGAACAAGGCCCGGGATGACCACTGAATTGGTGCAGCGAGTCAACTTCGAATAACCGGGCACAACGACGAGTTCGGATCTGTCCGCGTTTGAGGAATTGGGGATCATGCAGCCGAATGCGCAAACCGCGCTTCCTGTCGACAGCCTTTCCGCCGCGTTCGAGCACTCGATCACGTGGGAGGACGACATCTGGCGTGCCGACCCGGTCGACGTCGAGCAGGTGCACCTCAAGGCGCGCCGCAAGTTCTACGACCTGCTGGATGCGGTCACGTCGACGCGGGGATCGAGCACGCAGGCGCGCATTCTGCTGTTCCATGGCCAATCGGGCGCGGGCAAGACCCACCTGCTGCGGGCGCTGAGGACTGCCGCGCACCGGAAGGGCAAGGCTTATTTCGGCTATGCCCAGATGACGCCCGACGTGGCGAGCTACGCCGATTATTACCTCCGTCGTTTGATCGCCTCCCTCGAGAAGCCCTACGATCCGGACAACGGCGGCGAGAGCGCCCTGGCGCGGCTCACGCACCGTCTCGTCTCCTCCGCGGACGTGCTGTCGGAAAGCCAGCTCAAGAAGCTGCGCGAGGCGAACCTGGACGAGCTCGGTCTGGGCAAGCTGATCCTGCAGCTCGCGGACGACATCATATCAAGTCCCGCCTTCGCCGATCAGGACCTCGACGTAAACGTGGTGCGGGCGTTGCTCTATATGCAGCGCAGCGATCCCCGCATCGATCAGCGGGTGCGTCAATACCTGCAGGGCCGCCAGCTCAACGAGTTGTCTCGCTCTGCGGTGGCTGCGCTCGATCCGAACAGCGGTGACGGCCGCGCCTTCGAGATCATCGAGGCCCTCGGCAAGCTGATGTGGACCGTCGATCGGGCAGCGCTCGTGTTCTGCATCGATCAGGTCGAGGACTTGCGCTTCTTCGACGACGCGGAGGAGCGCTTCCAGAAGGCGGTGCGGGACCTCATCCAGATCGCCAACCGCGTGCCGACATCGATCATTCTCATCTCGTGCCTGGAGGACTTTTACGGCCAGGTCCGCGGCGTGCTTGCGCAGTCCTACATCGATCGCATTGAGAAGTCCGGTCCGGTCGCCCTGCTCGAGAACCGCACGCCGGAGGAGGCGCGGCTCATCATCGCCAAGCGCCTCGAGTACGGGGCATCGAAATATGCAGGGGGGCCGACCTTCCCTGATCCGTCCGCCTTTTTCGGCCCGCAGTTCTTCGAGGAGTTCGGTGGCCTCTCGACCCGGCGCTTGCTGGAGCACGCCCAGAACCGCCTGCGGCAGTCGAACGCCGTGGAGGATCCCGAGCCGGAGGAGGTGCCGGAGAAGGCTGGCTTCATCTCGACGCTGGCCGCGGCGCTCGGTTTCGGGGCCAGCAACGACGAGCCGATGGCGGAGCCTGCGGTGGATCTCGACTATCGCGACCTGTGGCAGCGGTTCACGCAGGCCTCCGAGGCCGAGATTCCCTCGAACGACCAGGAGCTGATGGACGTCCTCGTCGCTGCGCTGGGGCTCGCGCGCGATGAGTGGAGCAACACGATCCAGCTCCAGGTCAACCGCCTCGAGGTGGCAGACGACGTCCCGGCGATCGACCTGTCGGTGACCCACAGCGCGAACGGGCTGACATTTGATTCGCGCGTGTTCCTCTGCAACCGGCCGACCCAGGGTGGCGGCCTCAAGCGACAGCTCGACAAGGTGCTGAGCCACATGGGGGGACGCGCCTCGTTCATGCTGCGCGCCAGCGATTTCCCACCGAACAGGAAGAACCAGACGGCGCAGGCGTTCCGAAAATTCCGCGATGGCGGTGGCCGCTCATTGCTCGTGCCGATCCCGGATTGGGAGCGCATGCTCATGGTGCGCGAGTTCCATGCGCATCACCGTTATGACCCGGGCTTCGCGCGCTGGTTCGAGCAGGCGAAGCTGCTGTCCGGGATGATCCCGATCGTGCAGCTTCTGCGCCTCGATCTCCTGGGACGGCCGGCGGGTATCGCTCCGACAACTGCTGCATCGCATCCGTCGAGCCGGCCGAGTGCTGCCGCGCCGGCGCCTGCTGCAAACGGGTCGCTGGTCGAGCGGCTGGCCAAGCTGGACGAAAGCCATCAGCAGCCCGCTCCTGCCGCGTCCCAGCCCTCCATTCCGCCCGTTACGGAAAAGCCGCCGCGCCGGATTTGGGCCGACTGGATCGGCTGGGGCTCTTCTGCCAGGACCGAGCCGCTTCCGGCCAATGATGACCTGCTGCCGCTGTCGGTCATCCTTGATGAAAATGGCGGCGACGGAAAAAGCATCTATGCCGGGCGGGAAACCAACAGCGGGAAGCCGATCACGCTCAATCGCGACGTGCTGAAACGGCACGCGGCCGTGCTCGGCGGCTCCGGCTCGGGTAAGACGACCTTGGCGCTGAGCCTCATCGAGCAACTGCTGCTGAGCGGCATTCCCGCGGTTCTCCTCGACCGCAAAGGCGACCTGTGCAGCTACGCCAATCCGGACGTCTGGCGCTCGAGCAACAACGATTTTCAGGAACGCCGCAGCGAGCGCGAGAAGCTCGCCAACGCCATCGACGTCGCGGTCTACACGCCGGGGCGCGCCTCCGGCCGGCCGATCTCGATCACGCTGCTGCCCACCGGCATCAGCGAGCTGCCCGAGCACGAACAGCAGCTTCTGGCCAATCTCTCGGCAGCCGCGCTCGGCGACATGCTGCATCTCAAGAATTCTGCCACCCACCAGAAGCAGTCCGGCACGCTATCGGTGGCGCTCAAGATCCTGGGCAGCCGGTCGCGCACCGAGGTCACGCTCAATGACCTCATCTATCTCCTCGAGGACGAAGATCCGGAGCTGACGGATCTGACCCAGCGCATGGACCCCTCGGGCAAGATCCGGCGCGACCTGGTGGCCCAGCTCGACAGCCTTCGCCACAGGAACTCGGCCCTGTTCGAAGGGGGCGGCGAGAACCTCCGCATGGAGTCGCTGCTTGGGCTCGGGCCTTATGCACGCAAGGGGCGCACGCGGCTGTCGATCATCTACACCGGGTTCCTGGGCGACAACGAGAACATCCTGTTCTGGGTGTCGCAGTTCCTGTCGGAAGCCCTGCGCTTCTGCCAGCGCAACCCGAACGACGAGCTGCAGGCCGTCGTCATGTTCGACGAGGCCGACCTCTACATCCCGGCCAATTCGAAGCCGGCCACGGCCGAGCCGCTGCAGAGCCTGCTGAAGCGCGCGCGGTCCGCCGGCCTAGGCCTGATGCTGGCCACCCAGTCGCCGGGTGATCTCGACTACAAGAGCCGAGACCAGATCACGTCCTGGTTCATTGGCCGCGTGCGCGAAGATACGGCACTGCGCAAGCTCAAAGCCGCCTTTCAGAGTGAGAGCGGGCTCGACCCGGCGGCCGTGCTGCCTGGGCAGACCGTCGGCGAGTTCCACCTCGTGCAGGAGGGCGTGGTGCGATCGCTCAAGGCCCAGCGCTCGCTCATCAGCGCCGAGCAGGTTCCGTTCGACCGCATCGAGCAGCTCGCCTTCGAGACCAAGGATCACGACGTCAATCAGCTGCCGTTGTTCGAGCTGAAGTAGCCGCCCGAGAGCCGTGGCGATCGACCCGGCTTATGCCATGTTGCGCGCTTGCAACAACCTTCGGCCACTCTGACCCGGGGGGCGACTTCTCAACAGGCAGGGTGCTGCCGGTGTCTTGTGATGAACAGCTTGTACACGTTCTGTTAAGCCCAGCGGTTCACAATGGAACTTGGGCATTCTCCCGTGGAGATTGCAGGTGACCCTAGAGCAGCTCACTTGAATGCATTGCAGCTGCAGCAGTCCTGCAATTTCGAGGTGCATTGTTCGGGAACCGGGTGTATTCTGAGTACGTGCAGCACGCGAGGAGGGGGCGGGTGCGGCACGCGGAAATGGTGAGCTCGGCGCAACAGGGGGATTTGCCATCGAGCGGCGTTGTTTGTTGCGGGGTTGTGTCATGACGGCGAAGCCGTTGCTTGTAATGTTGCTTGCCACGCTTCTTGGGCCTGCCATCGGCGTTGGTCTGTTCATTCTCATGCAGACGCTGTAGTTCCTTACTTTTTCCTGCGGATCGCTCAATCCACGAGGCGAGCTGGCCGAATTGTCGCCCGCCGCTTCTCGTTTCCTCGACACCGTCCTAATGTGATGCCCAGCGGATCAAGGGAGGCTCGCTCCTCCTGAGTGCGGGACTTTCTCACATGCCCGGCCAGGCGCGCGACGACTGCTTCAGGCCTGCCCAGGCGCGTATGCGTCATGGGGAGGCCATCGCGCTACTGCGCGCGCGGATCGAACCTGTCGCAGCCTCCGAACCGGTTTCGCTGAAAGACGCACTCGGGCGCATCATCGCAAGCCCGCTGGCGGCGCCGCGGCCCGTCCCGGCGCATACGAACTCCGCCGTCGACGGGTATGCCTTCGCATTCCAGGACTATGACCCCGGCTCTGGCACATCTCTGGAAATCAGCGCGCGGGCGGCTGCTGGGCATGCCATTGGAGCACCGCCGCCTCCGGGTACGGCCGTGCGCATCTTCACCGGAGCCGCGATGCCGCCGGGTCTCGACACCGTCGCGATGCAGGAGGACTGCGAGCTGCTCGGAGCCGTCGGCGATTCGCCGGCACACGTCCGCATCCCCGGCGGCCTGAAGCAGGGCGCCAATGTGCGCCGCGCCGGGGAGGATGTCGCTGCAGGTCAGGTGCTGTTCCGCCCCGGCCACGTGATACGGCCACAAGACTTGGCTGCCCTCGCCTCGATCGGCATGGACCGTATCGACTGCTTCGCGCGGTTGCGCCTTGCCATCGTCTCCTCCGGTGATGAGCTGATCCGGCCAGGAGCTGCGGATTTGGCCCCCGGCCAGGTCTACGACGCCAACGCGCCGATGCTGGCCGGTCTTGCAGCACTCGCGGGATGCGCGACGGAGGATCTCGGCATCTGGCCGGACAGCGCAGAGGAGGTCCGCGCGCGTCTCGCCAGCGCAGCCGAGTCGTTCGATGTCATCCTCACGTCAGGCGGGGCGAGCGAGGGGGAAGAGGATCACATGGGCGCCGCGCTCGCAGCCCTCGGCTCGCGGCATTTCTGGCAACTCGACATCAAGCCGGGCAAGCCCATGATGTTCGGCCAGATCGGCCGCAGCATCATCGTTGGTCTGCCCGGCAACCCGGTCGCCGTGTTCGTCTGTTTCCTGATGTACGTTTGGCCGATGCTCCGCCGCCTGTCGGGGGCGCCCTGGCCGGAGCCGCGGCGTCTGCCGATGAAGGCCGCGTTCGATTCTACCAACCGCAGGGTCGGCCGGCGCGAATTCTGGCGCGGCATGCTGGTCGAGACCGCCGAGGGATTGGCCGTCGACAAGTTCCCACGCGACGGCTCCGGTCTCATCACAGGGCTCAGGGTGGCTGATGGCCTGATCGACGTTCCGGAGGATGTCGGGGATGTGAGGCGCGGCGATACCGTCGCCTTCATTCCGTTCTCTGAGTTCGGTATCATAAGCCGCTGATGGCAGTGGCATGACCCCCCGGTGGCCGTAATGTGAAGAGCGGCCCTGATGATCCACAGATGAACCGACCGCTCATCAATCATTAACCGCGTTCCCTCTTTAATTGTGTCCCGAGGCCCCACAAGCGGCGCGTGCCTGATGCTCCGAAAGCGCCAGAGAGGATCGCATATGTCTCGACTAGCTGTTCCTCAATCCCACCTCGTCAAACGCGAAGAGAAGGAAGACAAGCTCGAAAGGCTGCTCCGTCGCCACCTCAGAGCCCTGGCTGAAAGCACACCCTGCGATGCAGCCGAAACGAATTGCCTGCTAATCGCTCGCTCGGCTGACAGTCCGGTGGCCAAGCTCCTCTTGTTGTACGGTGCCGCCGGCAGCCTGAAGCGCTTTTCCGTGCGCGCGATCTTCGCCTTCCTCGGGACCGCCGAGACGGTGCGGATTGCGGAAGCCTGCCGTGCCTCCGAGTGGTCGCTGCAGGTGCACTGGGCGCGGGATCTGCGCCTGCTCGAAGCGCATGAGCAACTCGTCCTCGGTTCCGCGACCTGCTGGATCGGCGACAGCATGCGCCGGGAGCCGCTGAGCCACGACGCCTGCGAGCTCTATGCGCCGGACTGCCCGGAACTGACGCACCGGGCGCACCGGTTTTTCGAGCGTCTGTGGCAGGCGTCCGAGCCGGTTTTCGAACGCCAGGGATTTGGCGCCGACGAGGCATTCAATCCCGCGCTGATGCAACCTGTCGATCGGGCGACCACCATGGGCGGCAGGCACGGCCCTCGAACCTCCGCGTGAACCTGCCGTCAGGCAGGAGCGGAAACGACCGGCAAGGAGAGGCAAGTCCGCCGAACTCGGGATACGTTCCGGCGCATTGCCTCTGTTCGATCGCTGCGACTTGGGCGAGTGTTGGGGTGTTCGCCTGCCCGTCGGAGCCTCGGCGGAGTACGATCAGGGCAGGTCCCCCGCGCGAAGGGATGTTGCCATGACTCGCAAGCTGTGCCTCGCCTTCCTCGCCCTCACCCTCCTCTTGCCTGTCCACGCGATCGCCCAGGGGAAAAAGTTCTCGCACGCCGGGATTGCCCGGGATGCCGAGCGGTACGAAACGACTATCAAGGCCAATGTCACCGGCGGTACGCTGGAGGCACGCAACCTGATCGAGGCCGGACAGCAGGCCCTCGCCGCAGGCGATCCGAGGGCCGCCACGCGCGCCTTCGCGCAAGCGGCTGGCGCAGCGCCCGACGGGGCAGAGGCCTGGATCCTGCTCGCCCGTGTCCTGCTCGACACGAGGCCTGATCCGAACCGTCCGGCCGAACGGTACGATCTGCCCGCCAATGCAAGCGCTGCCGCCTACATCGGCTATCAGCGGGCATCGGTCCCGGACCTGCAGGCAAACGCGCTGGCATTACTGGGCGAGTCGCTGAAGCGCCGCCAGATGTGGCGGCCGGCCATCGAGGCGTTCAAGGCCAGTCTTGCCCTCGAGGACGTTCCGCAAGTCCGTGAAGTCTACGAGGCGCTGAGGAGCGAGCACGGCTTCCGGCTCGTCGACTACAGCGTCGAGCAGGATTTAGCGGCCCCGCGCGTGTGCCTGCAGTTCTCCGAGAATCTGCAACGCGGCCAGGATTTCTCGCAGTACGTCGCCGTCGACGGCCAGGATGCCCAGGCGCTGGTGCCCGAGGGCAAGCAGCTTTGCATCGAAGGCCTGTCGCATGGTCGGCGCTACCAGGTGCTCGTGCGCGCAGGCCTGCCGTCCGAGGTCGCTGAAGTTCTCGAAAATCAGGCTGAGCTTGCAATTTATGTCCGCGACCGCTCTCCGTCCGTACGCTTCACGGATCGCAGCTATGTGCTGCCGAGCCGCGGGCAATCAGGCATCCCAGTTATATCGGTGAACACTGAGAAGGTGGCCATCGAGGTCTATCGGATCGGGGACCGCAGCCTCATCTCTGCGCTGATGAGTGGCGACCTGCAGCGGCAGCTCTCGAGCTACGACCTGGATCAGATGCGCGAGACGTCCGGCGCGCGGGTCTATCAAGGCGAGCTCGCCGTCGCCCATCGGCTGAATGAAGAGGTGACGACGGCTGTGCCGGTCGGCGAGGCGGTGCCGGAGCTGAAGCCCGGCGTCTACGCCATGATCGCCATGCCCGCCAATTCGCGGGATCAATACGGCCCACATGCAACCCAATGGTTCATCGTTTCCGACCTCGGCATCGTGACGTTCACGGGCGACGATGGCATCCATGCATTCGTCCGATCGCTCGCGACCACGCAGCCCCTGCCGAACGTCAGCGTGCGGCTTGTGGCGCGCAACAACGAAGTGCTCGGCACGGCTACGAGCGATGCCCGGGGCTACGTCCGCTTCGAAGCCGGGCTCACGCGTGGTGAAGGCGGAGCTGCGCCGGCCCTTCTGGTGGCGGAAGCGAAGAACGGTGACTACGCCTTTCTCGACCTGACTGCGTCTGCCTTTGACCTGACCGACCGCGGCGTGAAGGGGCGCGAGCCTCCTGGTCCGATCGACGCTTATCTGTTCACCGAGCGCGGTGTCTACCGGCCGGGCGAGGACGTGCATCTGACCGCGCTGGTGCGCGATCGGGCCGGCGGGGCCTCAAGCGTGCCGGTAACGCTCATCATCACGCGCCCTGATGGGGTCGAGCACAGCCGTATCGCCCTGGCCGACGACGAGCTCGGCGGGCGCACGACGACGTTGCGGCTCGCCCCGTCGTCGATGACGGGCACGTGGCGCGCGCGCTTGCATGCCGACCCGAAAGACGATCCGTTGGCCAACGTGGCGTTCCTGGTCGAGGACTTTGTGCCCGAGCGCCTGGACCTCGACATCGATCCCGTTTCGAAGGTCCTGGCACCGGAAGAAACCGGCATCGTGAAGATTGCCGGGCGCTATCTCTACGGTGCACCGGCCGCCAATCTGGCCGTCGAGGGCGACATCGTCGTGAAGCCTGCAGCGGACGGGCTGAGCGCTTTTCCTGGCTATCACTTCGGCCTCGCGGATGAAGCAGTGGAGCCCGTCCGCGCACCAATCGAAAACCTGACGAAGACGGATGCCGAAGGACGCGCCGAGCTGAGCCTCATGCTGCCGCCGGTTCCACGCAGCGCCCGGCCTCTGCAGGCCGAGCTGCTGCTGCGCTTGCGCGAGCCTGGCGGCCGGGCCATCGAGCGCAGCGTCGCACTCCCTGTTGATCTCAGGATTGCCCGCCTCGGTCTGAAACCGCTGTTCCGTGATCTGCAGTTGCGGGAGAATTCGACGGCGGAGTTCGACGTCATTCTGGTTGGCAGTGATGGCCGCCGCGCAAGCGTTCGTGGCGCGAAATGGGAGCTGGTGCGCCTGGAGCAACGCTGGCAATGGTATAGCCGCGATGGCTATTGGACCTACGAGCCGATGACGCTCACGCGCAAAGTGGCTGCCGGCGTGGTCGACATCGGCGTAGACGAACCCGCCCGCGTCAGCGCCAAGGTGGATTGGGGCCGTTATCGCCTGGAGGTGGCCTCGCCCGAGCCGGGCGGCCCTGTGTCCAACATCGTCTTCACGGCGGGCTGGTACGCGGACGAAGGCGCCGATAGTCCCGAGGTTCTGGACGTCGCGCTCGACAAGCGGACCTACACGGCGGGAGAGATCGCAAAACTGAAAATCGCCGACCGGCAGGGCGGGCGGGTGCTCGTCTCGGTGCTGGGCGAAGGTCTGCTCGCGAGTCAGGAGATGGAGCTGCCTGCCGGCGGCGGCGAGGTTTCGATCCCCGTCGAGCGCACGTGGGGGCCAGGCGCTTACGTCACCGCCATGCTCTACCGGCCTATGGACGAGAAGGCCAAGCGCATGCCGAGCCGTGCGATCGGCGTGAAATGGCTTCCCATCGACCAGAGCGCACGGACACTGAGCGTCGCTCTCGAAGCGCCAGCCCAGGTCCGCTCCGGGACCACATTAAGCGTGCCCGTCAAGATCACTGGCCTGAGCGAGGGGGAGGAAGCACGCGTGACCGTGGCTGCGGTCGACCTTGGCATCCTGAACCTGACCCGCTTCGAGGCACCTGCGCCCGAAGGCTGGTTCTACGGCCAACGTCGCCTCGGCACCGAGATCCGCGACTACTACGGCCGCCTCATCGACGGCATGCGGGCCGAACGCGGCCGCCTGCGCTCCGGAGGCGACGAGGGCGGCGGCCTTGCCATGCAGGGCAGCCCGCCTGTCGAGGAGATCGTGTCGCTGTTCTCCGGCATCGTTCGGGTCGGTTCGGACGGTTTGGCCTCGGTCACGTTTGATCTGCCCGAGTTCAACGGCACCGTCCGGCTGATGGCGGTTGCCTGGAGCGCGGACAAGCTCGGGCATGCCACGGCGGATATCATCGTGCGTGATCCGGTGGCGGTGCTTGCCGCCGGGCCACGGTTCCTGACGCTCGGCGACGAGGGGCGCCTGCAGATCGACCTGCACAATGTCGAAGGCGCGGCTGGCCCGCTGAGCCTCACGGTCGAGCAGGAGAGCTCGTCAGGTCTCTGGTCTACCATTCATCAGCGGGAGGTGACGCTGGGCCTCAACGAGCGCACGGCAGAACATGTCAGCATCAAGCCGCAGAGCATCGGGCGGTTCACCTACCACATTGCCGTGAAGGGGAGCGATCTCGATGTGCAGCGGACGCTGACGTTCGATGTCAAGCCGCCTGCGGGCGACATCCGGCGCGTCACGGTCAGCGAGCTGGCGCCAGGCGGCAGCATCACGCTCGGCCCGGATCTTCTTGCCGACTTCATCGACGGCTCGGCCCGTGTCTCGGTCAGCATCGGACCGGCAGCGCGCCTCGACGTCCCTGGCCTGCTGGCACAACTCGATCGCTATCCATACGGCTGCGCCGAGCAGACGACGAGCCGCGCATTGCCGCTGCTCTATGCCAACCAGCTCGCCGTCCAGTCGGGCCTGCCACGTGATGCCGAGCTCAAGGAGCGCATCGAGAACGCGATCGCGCGCGTCTTCGAAATGCAGGATGCGTCCGGCGCGTTCGGCACATGGGGGCCAGGCGGCGGCGACATGTGGCTGACGAGCTATGTGGCGGAGTTCCTGACGCGGGCTCGCGAGCAAGGGTTCGCCGTGAAGCCGCAGGGCTTCGAGTTGGTTCTCGACCGGCTGCAGAACTTCGTCAACTACGCGCAGGATTTCGAGCGTGGTGGCGAGGCGCGGGCTTACGCGCTCTACGTCCTGGCGCGCAACGGCCGCGCACCGATCGGCGAGGTCCGCTATTACGCGGACACCCGGCTTGACCGGTTTGCCACTCCGCTCGCAAAGGCGCATCTGGCCGCTGCGCTTGCCATGCTGGGCGATCGGGAGCGCGCCGAGTCGGTGTTCCGGCAGGCCGCGGCCTCCGTGTCTCAGGCCGAGGACGCCTTGCGGCGGGATTTCGGCTCGGATCTTCGTGACAGGGCAGCGCTGGTGACGCTCGCATCTGAAACCCGCGTGGCGCGCAACGAGGCCGCGCGGCTCACCGCGACTCTCGCCGAGGCGTTCGCCCGGCGGGCTTACACCTCCACGCAGGAGCAGGCCTGGCTTCTGCTCGCCGCCCGGGCGCTTGCCGATGAGAGCCGCGGCACCAAGCTCTCCGTCAACGGCACGCCACATGAAGGTGGACTCAGCCGAGGCCTTACTTCGGCTGATCTCGAAAAGGGCCAGCTCGTCATTCGCAACGAGGGCGCGGCAGCCGTCGACGCCGTGATCTCGGTCCTCGGCGCCGCCATGACTCCGGAGCCGGCGGTTGCGCGCAACTTCACAATCGAGCGCGCGTTCTACACCCTGGAGGGCACACCGATTGATCTGGCAAGTGCCGACGGCGGAACAGGCCGGCTCAACCAGACAGATCGTCTCGTCGTTGTCCTCACGGTCAAAGCTCAGGCAAACGGTCACATACTGATCGTTGATCGCTTGCCGGCGGGCCTCGAGATCGAGAATCCACGGCTCGTGGATGGCGGCGACCTGACGAACTTCGGCTGGCTGAAGACGGCAGTCCAGCCCGAGCATACCGAGTTCCGGGACGACCGGCTGGTCGCGGCGTTCGACCTGACCGGGCGGAGTAATCGAGACGGCCAAGCGACGAACGGCTCGTCTGGCCAGCGGGAAACGACACTGACCGTCGCTTACGTGGTGCGCGCCGTCACGCCGGGGACGTTCGTGCATCCGGCGGCCACGGTCGAGGACATGTACCGGCCCGAGCGGTTCGCCCGGACGGAATCGGGAAGACTGGAGGTTCTGGCGAAGGATTGAAGGCGTGGAGAAGGCGACGAAAGCTAGGGGGAGGTTGAGACGCTGGCTGCTCGGCGCGGTGTCCCTCTGCTTGATCATCGTGGTCGGGGTCTTTGCTGCCATCCGAGTGACCATGATCGCCATTGGCCCGCCGCCGCTCGAGGCAGCCGAGCAGATGTCCCGAACCGTCGTCGATCGCGATGGCAACCTGCTGCGGGCCTTCACCACCCCCGAAGGCCGTTGGCGCCTGCCGGTAGACCCCGACGACGTCGATCCACGCTATCTCGCCCTGCTGTTCGCCTACGAGGACGGCCGATATTTTCTTCATGGCGGCGTCGATCCGCTGGCCGTCGTCAGGGCTGGCTTTCAGTTCCTCCGCAATGGCCGCATCGTGTCCGGCGCCTCGACGATCACCATGCAAGTGGCGCGCCTCCTCGAGGGCAGGCACGAGCGGACGCTCGCGGGCAAGTGGCGGCAGGCCGTCCGCGCCATCCAACTCGAGAATGAGCTTTCGAAGGACGAGATCCTGACCCTTTATCTGCGGCTGGCGCCATTCGGCGGCAATCTGGAGGGAGTGCGCGCCGCCTCGCTCGCCTACTTCGGCAAGGAGCCACGCCGGTTGTCGCTCGGCGAGGCAGCACTGCTGGTCGCCCTGCCGCAGTCGCCCGAGTGGCGGCGGCCCGATCGGCATCCGCAGGCGGCACGCTGGGCGCGTGATCGTGTTCTTGACCGGGCCGTCGCCGAAGGCGTCATCACCAAAACGGAGGCCGACCGCGCCCGCGAGGAGCCCGTGCCGACAAAGCGGCGCGAGTTCCCGCGGTTCGCGCCGCACATTTCGGAGAGCGAAGCTCTAGAGCGGCCCAATCTTCAGCTGCATCAGCTCACCTTGTCGCGCGAGCTACAGGGCCAGCTCGAGACGCTTGCCCGCGACCATGCGCGGGCGCTGGGACGGCGGCTTTCAGCGGCGATGCTGGTGGTCGACAACAGGACCGGCGAGATCCTGGCCCATGTCGGCTCGTCGGATTACCTCGACTCCTCCCGCTTCGGGGCAATCGACATGACCGGTGCGATCCGCTCTCCGGGGTCCACCCTGAAGCCGATCATCTACGGCCTCGGCTTCGAGGCCGGCCTCATCCATCCGGAAACCCTGATCGAGGACCGGCCGACCCGCTTCGGACTTTATGCCCCGAAGAATTTCGATGAAGACTTCCGCGGTTCCGTAACGATACGCGAGGCGCTGGCGCACTCGCTGAACATTCCGGCGGTCAAGGTGCTGAACGCCGTCGGTCCGGCGCGTCTGGTGGTGCGGTTCCAGAAGCTCGGGCTTCAGCCGGTGCTGCCGAAACACGAGCAACCGACGCTTGCGATCGCCCTCGGCGGGATCGGCTTCAGCCTGAGTGATCTCGCACGCCTTTACACGGCGCTCGCCCGGGGCGGAGAGGCGATTGCGCTGAAACATCGTCTGGAGCCGGACGACGGTGGCGCCGCCTCGCCGGCGCAGACCACGCGGCTGCTGTCGCCGGTGGCGGCCTGGTACGTTGGTGACATCCTCAAGGATGCTCCGCCGCCGGCCCACGCCGCGGGCGGGCGTTTTGCCTACAAGACGGGCACGTCCTACGGCTACCGCGATGCGTGGGCCATCGGCTACGACGGTGCGCACACCATCGCGGTATGGGTCGGGCGTGCGGATGGCGCCTCCACACCAGGACTTACGGGCCGCGCGGCGGCCGCCCCCCTTCTGTTCGATGCCTTCCGTCGGCTCGGGGCCAAGCGCGAGCCGCTGCCGGCGCCTCCGGCGGGCGTTCTGCAGGCTGGAGGGGCGCAGCTGCCGCCGCCGCTCAAGCGGTTCGCCGAGCCGGGGGACGGGCGCGTAGCGACGGGACCCTGGCTCGAGCCGCCGGTGCTGATCGCGTTTCCTCCGGATCGTTCGGACCTCGACGTCGCTGACGCCGACGGCATCGTGATCCTCAAGGCAGAGGGTGGCGCACTTCCTCTGACGTGGATGGTGAACGGCCAGCCCATTCCGTCCCCCTCGCACCGGCGCGAGGTGGTCTGGGAACCTGACGGCCGGGGGTTCGTGAAGCTCACCGTGACCGACGCCAAGGGCCGGGTCGACAGGGCAACCATCCGCCTGCGTTGACGGCGAAGGCGCGAGACTGTTTCATTTTCTCAACTCTGCAATGCAAATCCAAGAGGTGCGGTCTGGCCAATCCGCAGCTCGCCACGGTAGGCTCTACGCAGGGCTTAGAGAGGCACCGCATGAGCCAAGCGCACCTCACCCGCCTGCTTGCTATTCTGCTCTGTCTGACACTGCTCGCCGGCTGCGAGAAGGAAAGCAGCAGCAGATTGCCAGCGGTGGGCGCGCGCATCGACGAGACGTCCGTATCTGGCCTGTCGGCCGGTGCCTACATGGCCGGGCAGTTTCAGCTCGCCCACGGCCGCGATGTCGTGGGCGTCGGTATCGTTGCTGGCGGACCCTGGGGGTGTGCGGAAAGCCTCTACGCCGACATGATGCCGGGGCCCGGCACGGCATTCCTCAACCTCTCCCGGGCGATGAACGGCTGCATGCTCAATGCCCTGCAGGCCTGGGGCATTCCCGATCCGCGCTGGCTCGCAAGCCGCGCCGGCCAGCTCGCCTCATCGGGCCGGATCGCTCCGATCGCCTCCGTTCGCCAGGACCGTATCTATCTCTTTACCGGCAAGGAGGATCACACTGTCGCGCCGGCCATCGTGGTTGCTGCAAGGGATTTCTATCTGGCCATCGGCGTAAAGGACGACCACATCAGGCTTGTCGACGACCTGCCCGCGGGCCACGCGTTCGTGACCGAGGAGCATGGCCTCGCCTGCGATGAAACCGGCTCGCCCTATATCGTCGACTGCAATTACGACATGGCCGGAGCAATGCTCGCGCACTTTTATGGGGAGCTCAGGCCGAAAGCGGAGGAACCGGCTGGGGAGGTCATCACCTTCGACCAGGGTGAATTCCTTGAAGGTCTGACCAGCCACGGCATGGCTGACACCGGGGCGGTGTACATTGCTCCTGACTGCCGCGAGACGGCCGGATGCCGGGTCCACATCGCGTTCCACGGCTGCAACCAGAACGTCGCGGCTGTGGGCAATGCGTTCATCAACGACAGCGGTTTCCTCGCCTGGGCCGACACGAACCGGCTAATCGTGCTCTTCCCTCAGGTCAGCAGCACGCCGGCCAACCCCCAGGCCTGCTGGGACTGGTGGGGCTACACGGGCCGCCAGTTCCTCACGCGGGATGCTCCACAGATTGTCGCAGTGCGACGCATGCTGATGCGTCTGGCGGCGTCGCCCTCGATGATTTAGAGCAAAGCCCACGACGCCCGCGCGTGCGCAGCGAAATTGCCCAGCCGTACGGGACGAGTGAGGGAATGTTCGCGGCATCCAATGCCGGGGCTAATGGGGATCGGAGGGGGACCAGATCATGAGCGCTGCGCATATCGCGCTGGGCCGCGCCAGGGTATGGCTCAACTGGATCGATAAAGATCGGTTGACGGCGCTCTCTGCGCTCGCCGCGCTGATCGTTTGGATCTCACCCAATCCATTCCCGGCAACTGTCCAGGCAGACCTCGAGACCCGGGAGCGGGCGCGCCCGGCGGCGCCGGCCACGTCGCCTGCCTCTGAGCGCGCGACGCGGCGCGAGCACAGGGTCGGCGGCTATGGCGGTGTTTCCTATACGCTTCCGAGCGCCGTCGTTATCCAAAAACCGGGCTCTACGGATCTGACCGTAACGGATTTCCAGTGGATCGGGCGGCCGTTCAAGGCTCCCATCTACTATGGCTTGCGCACCCAGCACTGGCTGCCAGGCGCGCTGACCGGCACGATGGTCGACTTCACGCACGCCAAGGCGATTGCCCAGAGGGACGATGTCGCGACCTTCTCCGGCACGCTGAACGGTCAGCCCGTGGCTCCGAATGCGAAGATCGGCGATGTCTTCCGGCATCTGGAGTTCAGTCACGGCCACAATATTCTGACCCTCAATGGCCTCTTCCGGATGCCGTTCTCCTCGTGGCTGCCCGTGCGGCCCTATTTCGGGATCGGCGGCGGGGCTTCGTTCCCGCATACGGAGGTCGGCCTGACGTCCGAGCCCAAGCGCACCTACGAGTATCAGTTTGCCGGTTTCGCTGGCCAGGTGCTGGCCGGGATCGAGGTCCCGCTGGGGCGCGTCTCCCTGTTCTTCGAGTACAAGTTCACCTACGCGCCCTACAGCGTTCCGCTCTCGCATGAACCGAACGGCTGGGTGTTCGTCACGGATATCTGGCGCCAGTTCCGGGCGTGGTGGACCGGCGAGGAGCCGCCGGGCGGTATACTGACGACGACGCTCGCGACCCATCACGCCATCAGCGGTATTCTCGTGCGGACCAACACCGTTCAGCCGGCGAAGAAGTAGTCCGCGAGACTACCGCAGCCTGCCACCCCGCTACGATGACGGCGAGCCACCGTCGATGCTCGGCCTGTAGTCTGGCGCACCCCAATGGCGCACGGGCGAACGCCTGGGTTCGTCCTCGGCTGGGAGAATGCCGTAGTGGCGCGCCAGCCGGGTCAATGCGAGCTGCAGGACCACCTTGCCTGAGCGCTGCGGCCAGCCGGCTGATCGCTCCGCTTCTTCCAGCCCTTTCAGGTGACAGCAGACGTCTATCAGGATGCCGCAGAGCTCCGGGCCGACTGCCTTCAGTGCCAGTCGCACTCGCTCGCGCGCGGCGATCACGCGATCCTGCAGCTCTATTCCCGCTCCCGGTGCTACTCGCCTCTCCCGGCGGCTGGACATTGGTGAATCCCAGCTCGACGTCACCTTCGGGGTCATCTGAGCGAACCAGAAATCGCGCCGCAGCCGCTCGCCCGCATCGAACTGCTCCCCGGAGATGAGGGGCTTGCCTTCCTTGTCGCGGCGCCGGCGCAGCCAGGCGAGCGGGCTTTCCGACTCGTTCATCATCGGCGCAGCCGGCTTCGGCTCGACCGGTTGCGCCGCTTTTGCGGCGGTTGCCTCGCTGAAAGCGGCACGCAGGGCTGCGATACCCCGAGGTGTAGGGCCGAGGCGGTTCTCGCCGATATCGCGCAGGAGTCCCGCTTCGATCGCAGCCGCAAGCCGCTTGCGATCGACGCTGGCGATCGGCTTGGCGAAGTGATTTCGCGGCGAGAAAGCCTCGGCACCGGCAGGGGTCAGCTTGAGGAACGAGCCCCGGCGCGCGAGCACGCGCAACCATGCGGGGACGGCGGCGCCATCCTGCAAATGCATTCTGGAAACCTCATCAGTAACGGGAATGTCGGTCTGACGGCAACGAGTGCTCGGTGCGAGCTCGCTCACTGCGGCGGCGTGTACATCAGAACCTTCGTCACGTTCTCGAGCAGCTGGATCGCCCGATCGAAGTCCGCGTTTTCGCGCTTTGCTTCAACGACATGGCAGGCATGCGCCGCGGTCGTGCGATCACGGCCGAACAGCTCGCCGGCTTCGGTCAGGTTCAAGCCGCACGAGACGTGCGCGAGGTACATGGCCACTTGGCGCGCCATGGCAACCTTGGCGCGGCCTCGGGTCGGCAGGTAAATCAGGTCGAGGTCCACGTCGAAGACGCGGGCCACGGTCTCCTCGAGCATCACTCTCAGCTCCTGCGTGGCCGAGCGGCTCCTGGATCGCTTTCGCGACCGGCGCTCGGTCGGACAGGATTGCGGCGATGATGCGGTAACGTACATGTCAGCCCCCAAACTGCACTTGGCCAGGGTGCGCCCCGGCTCATTGGAGGCCAAAGGATATTGGCTCCACCTCCGGGGCACCGGGACCATGTTAAGGTTTAGGTGAACGGCGGGGATAAGTCGGGCTAGGGTTAACGGCCGGACCGCAGCCTTTACCGTCCGACAAAAGCCGACTCGCCTCTGCGCCCAAAAAAGTCCGGCTACTGAACAGCTGAAAAGTTATCCCCGCCAGCCCGAGCGGTGCGAAGCTGTCCTCTCATTCAGGTGAGGAGAGGACCATGCCAGAAGCAGCGACGTCAGTGCCCGCCGGGCGGCGAGGCGGAAGAAGCGCGAGAACCGTCCGTAGGCCGGGGGGGTCCGCGCCACGCGATCGCACTGTCAAACCAGCTTCCTACGACCGGAGGAAGGACTTGCCGGGCCTGCTGGCGCTGTGGCCCTGGGAGATCGAGGACACGACCTGCGAAGGACATCGCCGATTGGTCGCTCTCTTGCGCAGGGCGTTGCGCCTCGAGAGGCAGCGCGGCATGTCTGGGCACTGGACCTATGACGTCGCGCGCCATGCGCGCCTGCTCAGGGCCTACAAGTGCGAAGCCGAGAGTCTGAGATCTCGGCTTCGGGACAACGCCAAGAAGAACAAGAATGTCGTCTTGCCCGGTGAGTTTCTGCCGATCGATGGCACTTGGTCCGGTTCGAGGGCGGCGCCGGCGCCAGTTGAGGAGAAGCCGTTTGAGGAGAAACCCTCTAGCCTTCGTCCCGCCTCGTGCCGAGGCCCATCTTCTTGGCCAGGGCAGAACGGGCGGCCGCGTAGTTCGGCGCTACCATCGGGTAGTCGTGCGGCAGGCCCCACTTCTCCCGGTATTCCTCCGGGGTCAGATTGTAGTGGGTACGCAGATGGCGCTTCAGCGACTTGAATTTCTTACCGTCCTCGAGGCAGATGATGTAGTCGGGTGTCACCGAGCGCTTGACGGGGATTGCGGGCCGCAACTCCTCCCGCTCCGTCGGGGGAGAATTGGACGTGGCGCGGCTGAGGGCCTGATGGATGTCGTGGATCAGAGCTGGCAGATCTGAAGCGACAACCGTGTTGTTGCTCACATAAGCCGAGACGATCTCAGCCGTCAGCCCGACGAGTTCGGTTTTCGCCATCTCGTCCATTCTCTTCTCCATAGTCAAACCCCCGGAAGTCTGCTTGGCAGCAGAGGACATGGCTCTAAGGCAGGTCGATCTCCATGGCCCTCAAGGCTGACCAAGTCTACTTGTCCCCGAATTCCTGCAACGGCAGTGCAGGTTGCAGATCATGGACAACAGAAATGCCGAATTGTCAATACTGCCCGAAGCTGAAACAGGACATTTCCCAACTAAACTGATAACGGTTGCACGGTCATAATTCGAGGGATAATAAGTATTACTCGCATCCAAGCCGCAGATGAGACACCATACTGACGAGTTGTCGCCGGCGGCGGTCTCGCAGAACTGCAGAACTTGCGATCGGCGCCGTAAACGATTGTCGAGACTCGGGCCAAATCAAGGCAGGGGCTTGCCTGCTGGCGCACCCTCTCCGGGCGGAATTGAACCCGGTGGGCTTGTCTGCCGTTGATGCATCGGGTGCGGGCCCCAGGCGAGAAAAGCGAACTGGAGAGAAGGGCCAGCTGCTGTGTTCCGCCATCGGGAGCATATGTGTAACCCGTCGCCGGGTGCATATGTGTAGTTTGTGCCGATGTGCCCCGCGCCGTGCCGAAAGGCCGGCTGAAGAGGAGACAGGGAGTTTGCAGATGCAGGAGAAGACAACCACCCGGCCCGAACCCACGATCGTCAAATCCGAAACCGAGTGGCGCCAGCAACTTACTCCCGAACAGTTCTACGTAACTCGCCAGCACGGCACTGAGCGCGCCTTCACGCATCCCTACTATGGCGAGAAGCGCCGAGGCATGTATCATTGCGTCTGCTGCGGAGCTCCGCTCTTCTCGTCCGAAGACAAGTTCGACTCCGGTACGGGTTGGCCCAGTTTCACCCGGCCCATCAACGAGGGGGTCGTCAGCGAGCACGAGGACCGGACGCTCTTCATGCGGCGGACCGAGGTGCGCTGTGCGCGCTGCGATGCGCATCTTGGGCACGTTTTCCCGGACGGCCCGGAGCCGACAGGACTACGCTACTGCCTCAACGGCGTGGCGCTTCAATTCAGGCCAGAAGAAGAAAAACCGAGCAAATAGCACGCGATCGCACCGCCGGCTTGACTTGCGTTTGAACTGCGGTAGCGGGCGGAAACTTCACAACCGGAGTACTTTGCACATGGATGCTGCTCGCGCCCAGAAAGCAGCCCTGGCTGCTGACGCCCAGACGACAACTCCCACCCCGCCACGCGCCAGAAAGCAGCCTGTCAGGTCGAAGTGGCACAACGTCGAGCTTGTCGACGAGTTCGCCTGGCTGCGCGCCGACAACTGGCAGGAGGTGATGCGGGACCCATCCGTGCTGCCGGCCGATATCCGCGAGTACCTCGAGGCGGAGAACGCCTATACGGAGGCTGTTCTTGCGGACACACGCGAGCTGCAGGAGGAACTTTTCCGGGAGATGAAGGGCCGCATCAAGGAGGACGACAGCTCCGTCCCGGCGCCGGATGGACCCTGGGAGTACTACACGAGCTATGTGACGGGCGGGCAGTATCCGCTGATATGCCGCCGGCCCCGCGGTGGTGGGCCCGAGCAGGTGCTCCTCGACGGCAACAAGGAAGCGGAGGGGAAGGCCTATTGGCAGCTCGGCGGCACGGGGCGCAGTCCGGACCACAAGCTGCTGGCCTATGCGGTCGACGACAAGGGCTCCGAGCTCTACACGGTCCGGATTCGCGACCTCGATACCGGCAAGGACCTGCCCGACATCATCGTCAACACGCGCGGCGGCATGGTCTGGGCGAACGACAATCGCTCGCTGTTCTACATTCGGCTCGACGAGCACCATCGTCCGCGCTTCGTCTGCCGCCATCTCGTCGGCACCGCGAGCGAGGCGGACGCCACGATCTACACGGAGCCGGATGCGGGCTATTACGTCGGCATAGGCTCCACGCAGTCGCGCAAGTTCATCGTCATCGATGCTCACGATCATCAGACGAACGAGGTCTATCTCATCGACAGCGACAAGCCCGATGATGAGCCGCGGCTCATTGCGGCCCGCCAGACCGGTCACGAATACGGCGTCGACCATCATGACGATCAACTGATCGTCACGACCAATTCCGGGGGTGCGGAGGACTTCCGCATCTGCGTCGCTCCGCTCAGTGACCCGCGCATGGAGAACTGGCGGGATCTCGTCCCGCACAAGCCGGGACGTCTCATCCTGGAGGCGATCGCATTCAAGGATCACCTCGTGCGACTCGAGCGGGAGGACGGGCTGCCTCGGGTCGTGATCCGCCGGTTCGCCGATGGCGCGGAGCATGCCATCGCTTTCGACGAGGAGGCTTACTCCCTCGGCATCACTCCTGGCTACGAGTACGATACGACGACGTTGCGCTTCACGTACTCGTCCATGACCACGCCGGCCCAGGTCTACGACTACGGCATGGAGACCCGCGACCGGGTGCTGCGCAAGACACAGGAGGTGCCAAGCGGGCACAACCCGGACGACTATGTCACAAAGCGCCTTTATGCGCCCGCGCCGGACGGCGAGACGGTGCCGATCAGCCTGCTTTACCGCAAGGGCACCCCGATCGACGGATCGGCGCCCTTGCTGCTTTACGGATACGGCAGCTACGGCATTTCGATCCCGGCCAATTTCTCGATAACACGGCTGTCACTGGTCGACCGCGGCTTCATCTATGCCATTGCCCATATCCGCGGCGGCAAGGAGAAGGGGTACCGCTGGTACAAGCAGGGCAAGCACAAGACGAAGCGCAACACGTTCACCGATTTCATCGCCGCCGGCGAGTATCTCGCGTCGACGGGCTATACCCGGCGCGGGCGGATCGTCGCCAACGGCGGCTCGGCGGGCGGCATGCTGGTCGGCGCCGTGGCGAACATGGCGCCCGACCTGTTCCTCGGCATCATCGCCGACGTGCCGTTTGTCGATGTGCTCAATACGATGCTCGACAAGGACCTGCCGCTGACCCCGCCCGAATGGCCCGAGTGGGGCAATCCGATCGAGTCGGCGGAGGACTTCGAGCTGATCCGTTCCTACAGCCCGTACGACAACGTCGAGCGTAAGGTCTACCCGCACATCTTCGCCTATGGCGGCCTGACCGATCCGCGCGTCACCTACTGGGAGCCGGCCAAGTGGGTCGCCCGCCTGCGTGACCGCAAGCTCGGCGACAATCTCGTGCTGCTCAAGATCAACATGGACGCCGGCCACGGCGGCGCTTCCGGCCGCTTCCACCAGCTGCGCGAGGTGGCGCTCGACTACGCGTTCGCGCTGAAGATCGCCGGACTCGCAGGCACGAAGACCCCATCCTCGGCATAGGCTCTGCCCGAGCAATCGTCCGGGTGCGAGCCTCGTGTCGCTCTGGCGCGCTGCGAGACGGCGGGCCCGCCAAAGGGCCGCGTCCCAATGTTCAGCGGCGCACGCGGCGGCGGGGCGGTTCAAGGAACTCGCCTGGAGGTGTTTCGCCCGCGGCGGGGCCGCCCTGGGAAACCGATGTGGTCGGCTTTTTGCAGCCCGTCAGCCATACGTCGAAAACCGGGTGCTCGAGGGGGTGCAAGCCGGGACTCTCGGCGAACATCCAGCCGGTGAAGATGCGCTTCTCCGTACCGTTGAGCTGCACCTCGTCGATTTCGACGAATGTCGTCGTCTTGGGCGTTTCGGTCGGCGGCCGCGAGTAGCACACCCGCGGTGTGATCTTCAGCGATCCGAACTGCTTGGTCTCGTTGAGGCCCACCTCGAGCTTGTCGATCTGAGCGGTGACCTTGTCGAGCGCAGCGAAGACGGCGACCTCGTTCTCGAGGCGTTCCGAGCTTGCCGGTTTTGATGCCGCCAAGAGGAGAAACGGCGCGAGCAGCACGCACCCGGCAACCCGGCCGCGCGCGGCTCGCTGCCGGCGATCCGCACGATCCATGCCCTCTCACCCGCTATTATGAGCCAACACGCGGAAGGAGTGCACAGCCAAACTTGGCGTCACCATGACAATGGCCGGCAGATCCCGGGTTATTGCGGCCGCCACGCCTTGTAGTCGTCCCTCGTCTTCTGGGGTCGGCCCGCACCAACGATGGAGCCTGACGGCCGATAGGCCTGTGGCGTGCCGGTCATGTTCATGCGATGCGGCTTCTGCCAGGGCCGTTTCTGATAGCTTTCCTGGGTGGGCGGTATGTCGGTCGTGTAGTGCAGCCAGCTGAACCACTCGGGCGGCACCTGCGTCGGCTCGGAGAGCGAGGGATAGACCACCCAGCGCCGCGGCTTGCCGGTGGGGCCGACGCCCGATTTCTGCACGTAATACTTGTTGCCGAACTCGTCCTCGCCCACGAACTGGCCTTGGGTCCAGATGGCGAGCCTGGTGCCCCAGGTATTCCCGCTCCACCAACTGAAGATCTCTTTCAGCATGCCCATGTCAGTCAGCCCTCGAGTGGCAGCTCGTGCTCGCCTGTTATTGCTGACGCGCCGCATACCTTACGCCCCGACCCATGTCCAGTCAGAGGATTGGCGCGGCAGACCGGCAACACTCTTGATGCCGGAAATCGGCAAATGATTTTTTCCGCCATGCCTGCTAAAGCTCCCCTCAAAAACGAGGGAGGGCGATGGGCGGCCGCTTGACGCCCGGCGCCACGGGCGTATCGCGGCGGTTTTGGGCACCCATCAACTGCTCGATCCACCGGATTTCCACCGGATGCCCACGAGCCTACTATATCTAGGGGCTCTTTGTATCTACTCCATACAAGATCGCGAATCGCTTAGCTTTCCTCTTGCCGCCCGAGAGCAGGGCCTTGCTGGTGGAGGGACGCTGCCCAGCAGACTGCTCGGTCCGGCGGTATCAAAGAGTTCGTCTGCCGCGGGGGTAAACGGCAGATGTGACTGCGGCACCCCGCTTGGCCGCAGGAGTTTCGCGTTCTTCCGAGTTCGTTCGAGTGAAGTTGTGCCCGGTCGCGCCGGGCCCGAACGGGGATTCCCCCTGGCGGATGAGTTTCGAATCGCGCTGCCGCGCTCGCCGCGGGAGCGTCCACGAGATCACGCTGCCGGTGCGGTCACTGAGAAGCCGCGGCGGCGCCAGAGCAGATGAGCGGGGGCTATAAGAATGAAGATCACGCGGCGATTCACGCAGGCCGGTCGGTCGCCTTACGAAAACATCCCATTTCGTCGTGCCAACAGTGAGATCAAGAACCCGGACGGCTCCATCGTCTTCCGGCTCGAGGGCTTCATGGTACCCGAGCACTGGAGCCAGGTCGCGGCCGATATTCTCGCGCAGAAGTACTTCCGCAAGGCGGGCGTCCCGCGCCGGCTGAAGCGCGTCGAGGAGACCCAGGTTCCGTCCTGGCTCTGGCGGTCGGCGCCGGATGAGACGGCGCTCGCCGAGTTGCCCGCTGATGAGCGCTTCGGCGGGGAGAGTGACGCCCGGCAGGTTTTCGACCGGCTGGCCGGCACCTGGACCTACTGGGGCTGGAAAGGCGGCTACTTCACCACCGAGGACGACGCGCGCGCCTTCTTCGACGAGCACCGCTACATGCTCGCCATGCAGATGGGTGCGCCGAACAGCCCGCAGTGGTTCAACACGGGGCTGCATTGGGCCTACGGCATCGACGGTCCGGGGCAGGGGCACTACTACGTCGATCATGAGACCGGCAGGCTGACGCAGTCCAGTTCCGCCTACGAGCATCCCCAGCCACACGCCTGCTTCATCCAGTCAATCGAGGACGATCTCGTCAACGAGAACGGGATCATGGACCTCTGGGTGCGTGAGGCGCGGCTCTTCAAGTACGGCTCGGGCACCGGTAGCAACTTCTCCAAGCTGCGCGCTGCCAATGAGAAGCTGTCCGGTGGCGGACGTTCCTCGGGTCTCATGAGCTTTCTCAAGATTGGCGATCGCGCGGCTGGCGCCATCAAGTCGGGCGGCACAACGCGGCGCGCGGCGAAGATGGTCGTCGTCGATGTCGATCATCCCGATATCGAGGAATACATCAACTGGAAGGTGCGCGAGGAGCAGAAGGTCGCCGCGCTCGTCACCGGCTCCAAGATCTGCCAGAAGCGGCTGAAAGCCGTGATGAAGGCCTGCGTCAACTGCGAGGCCGAGGGCGACGCCTGCTTCGATCCGACGAAGAACCCGGCGCTGAAGCGCGCCATCAAGGAGGCGCGCCGCGACCAGGTGCCGGCGAGCTACATCGCCCGCGTGATCCAGTTCGCGCGCCAGGGCTTCAAGGACATCGAGTTCGAGACCTACGACACGGACTGGGACAGCGAGGCTTACCTCACGGTTTCCGGCCAGAACTCGAACAATTCCGTCCGCGTCACCGACGACTTCCTGCGCGCCGTGCTGGAGGACAAGGAGTGGGGGTTGACGGCGCGCACCACGGGCGAGGTCATCAAGACCGTCAAGGCCCGCGATCTGTGGGATCAGATCGGTTATGCCGCCTGGGCCTCCGCCGATCCCGGCATCCAGTTCCACACGACGATCAACGACTGGCACACGTGCCCGCAGTCCGGGCCGATCCGGGCGTCCAATCCGTGCTCGGAGTACATGTTCCTCGACGACACGGCGTGCAATCTGGCGTCGTTGAACTTGATGATGTTTCGGCAGTCGGCAGATCGGCAGGTCGGCAGTCGGGCTCCCACTGCCGCGCTCTTCGACACCGACTCCTTCGAGCATGCCTGCCGCCTTTGGACGATCGTGCTCGAGATTTCGGTGCTGATGGCGCAGTTTCCGAGCCGGCAGATCGCGGAGCTGTCCTATCGCTACCGCACGCTGGGTCTCGGCTTCGCCAACATCGGCGGTCTGCTGATGGCCTCCGGCATTCCCTACGACTCGCCCGAGGGACGTGCTATCTGCGGTGCGATCTCGGCGATCATGACGGGCGTGGCCTATGCGACCTCGGCGGAAATGGCCAAGGAGCTCGGACCGTTCCCCGGCTACTTCAAGAACGCCGAGGACATGCTGCGCGTCATCCGCAATCATCGCCGCGCGGCTTATGGCGAGAAGGACGGCTATGAGCGACTTTCGACGCCGCCGGTGCCGCTCGACCATGCAGCGTGCCCGGATAAAGGGCTGATCGAGGCCGCCGTGCGCGCCTGGGACCGGGCACTGGAGCTTGGCGAGGCGCACGGCTACCGCAATGCGCAGGCGACCGTCATTGCACCGACGGGCACCATCGGCCTTGTCATGGACTGTGACACGACCGGCATCGAGCCCGACTTCGCGCTGGTGAAGTTCAAGAAGCTGGCCGGCGGCGGCTACTTCAAGATCATCAATCAGGCGGTGCCGCAGGCTCTTCGCGCGCTGGGCTACCGCGAGTCCGAGATCGCCGAAATGGAAGCCTACGCGGTCGGTCACGGCTCGCTCAGGCAGGCCCCGGCCATCAACCACGCCACGCTCAAGGCGAAGGGCTTCACCGACGAAGCGCTGCAGAAGATCGAGGACGCGCTGGCGACGGCGTTCGACATCAAGTTCGTGTTCAACCGCTGGACGCTGGGCGACCAGTTCCTGACGGGCACGCTCAAGATCCCGGCCGAAAAGCTCAACGATCCTGGCTTCGAGCTGCTCACGCACCTCGGCTTCTCCAAGAAGGACATCGAAGCCGCCAACGAGCACGCTTGCGGGGCCATGACTCTCGAGGGCGCGCCGCACCTCAAGCCGGAGCATCTGCCCGTCTTCGACTGCGCCAACCCGTGCGGGCGCCGCGGCAAACGGTTCCTGTCGGTTGAGAGCCACATCCGCATGATGGCGGCGGCGCAGCCGTTCATCTCGGGCGCCATCTCCAAGACCATCAACATGCCGAACGAGGCGACGGTCGAGGATTGCAAGCAGGCCTATCTTCTCTCCTGGCGGCTGGGGCTCAAGGCCAACGCGCTCTACCGCGACGGCTCGAAGCTGTCGCAGCCGCTCAATGCGCAGCTCCTTGGCGATGACGAGGACGAGCAGGAGGAGGTTGCCGAGCAGCTCACAGCCGACAAGCCGATGGCGGCGCGCAGCCAGGTGGCGGCCGAGCGCATCGTGGAGCGCATCGTCGAGCGGGCCCGCCAGCGCGAGAAGCTGCCCAACCGCCGCAAGAGCTATACGCAGAAGGCGATCGTCGGGGGGCACAAGGTTTATCTGCACACCGGCGAGTACGACGATGGGCGTCTCGGCGAGATCTTCATCGACATGCACAAGGAGGGCGCCGCCTTCCGCTCGCTGATGAACAACTTTGCCATCGCGGTCAGCCTCGGCCTGCAGTACGGCGTGCCGCTGGAGGAGTACGTCGACGCGTTCACCTTCACGCGCTTCGAGCCGGCAGGGCCTGTGCAGGGCAACGCATTGATCAAGAACGCCACGTCGATTCTGGACTACATCTTCCGTGAGCTTGCCGTTTCTTATCTTGGCCGCCACGACCTGGCGCACGTCGATCCGTCCGAGATCGTGGGGGCCACGGCGGTAGGCTCCTCGGACCAGCAGCTGGAGCAGGGTGGCCAGTCAGCCGTCATCCCGGCGACAAAATACGTCAGCCGCGGGCTCGTGCGCGGCACGGTCGTCGGCCTGATCCCTCGGGGTGAAGCCAATGCGGTTGCGGGCCTGCAGCAAGACGTGGCTCAGGCCTTCGGCGGTACGGCCGAGACCACGACCGTCCATACGCATCATTCAGTCGAGATGACGACCACGCACACGACGGCGGGCGCCCTCGCTCTCCAGCCGCAATCCGAGCTGGACCTCGCCGCCCAGGCCCGCATCCGCGGCTACGAAGGCGAAGCCTGCCAGGAATGCGGGAATTTCACGCTCGTGCGGAATGGCACGTGTTTGAAATGCGATACGTGCGGCGGGACGAGTGGGTGTTCGTAGTTCAACGCCAACCACACGCAAAACGGTCATCCCGGCGCTCGTCGCCGGGATCCACCTAACGGTGGGAGAAACGCTGGCGGAAAGTTGGTCGCGGCAATAAATGCCGGGATGGCCTCTTTGAATTTTGAGTAGGTGGTGCGAACGCGCTCACTGCGGCTGAGGGTGCCCAAGCAAAACTGTCAGCTTGGGCCCAAACGGAGGCGCACTGCTGTGAGGGATGCAATCCACCACGCATCCATCTACGGCATGACCCCACTGTACGACTCTGGTGATAACCCCGAAAATGAAGATTGGAAGGAATGAGCCGTGCCCGTGCGGGAGCGGCAAGAAGTTCAAGAAATGCTGTTTGAATACCGTCAAACCGGATGCGCGCCGGTCGCCCATGCCTGAACGGGACCCCGCCTTTTTGACACAGATGCAAGCAATGCTGCGCCAGCATCAGGCCGCCGAGACAATGCGCCAGATTCAGCAAGGCTACGGTAAGCCCATCATCTCATGGGTGGATGAGGCGAACGGCATCAGATTCGTGGCGGTGAAGGCGACCCTCCATTGGGGGAGGAATTGGGTCACCTTCCCCAACTTCCTCGATTACTTCATGAAGAAGACGCTCGGCTATGAATGGGGCGAGCGCGAGCGCAGCAAGGGCCAGCATCCGCTCTTTGGCTGGCTCCAAAAAACCCAAGCCTACACCCGCCACAAGCCCGGCGAGCCAAAAGTGAAGACTATCGAGATGATGGGCTTCATCGCGTGCTGGCTGCATTTAGCCTATGCGCTCTACCTGATTGCCCATCATGACGAGATTCCGAAGCCGCTGCTCAAACGGCTGCGCCATCCCTCCAGCTTCATGTCCGCCTATCATGAGGCGATCGTAGGCGCGGCCCTTGCCGTCGCTGGCATGGAGATTTCCTGCGCGGAAACGAAGGCTGGCTCGACACCAACGCCGGAATTTAGGGCGAAGTCCAAGGCGTCGGGAAAGATCTATGAGGTCGAAGCGAAGCGCAAGAACGGTTGGAAGGCGTCCACGTGCGATGTGAGGGACGTCGAGTTTCAGCGCGAATTGGAAGGCTATGTGCGCGACCAGATTTACAAGGCGTCCAAGAAGAAACTCACAAATCCGATCTACTGGTTTGAGCTGAGCATTCCCACTGTCGTGACCGAGGCCGACTGGCGCGCTGTTGCCGAAAAAGCCGGAGCTGTGATCCGCGATACGGAGAACAGAATGACCGTAGACGGCCAGCCGATCACGCCCGCCTACGTCATTATCACAAACCACACGTTCCTCGCCGACGAGGACTTGGTAGGTCAGCCGCGCTTTGGATTCCTACAAACCATCAAGATCGACGACTACCCCTTCGGACGTCCAATGGAGATTGAAGCCGCGCTTGAGGGTTACGATAAGCACCGCGACGTTTTCTGGCTCATGGACGCGTGGAAGACTGCCAGCACTGTGCCGATCACCTTCGACGGCTCGCCGCCTGAATTGCTCGACAGCGACGGCAAACCGCAGCGGACGGTCAAGATCGGTGACATGATCGAAGTGCCCGACATAGATGGCAGAATCGTCTGCGCAACCGTGGAAGACGTTAGTTCATGGGGCGAGGACAAGGCCATGCTCGCGGTCGGCGCGAACGGTCGCCACTGGCTCGTAGACATGCCGCTAACGGCAGGTGAAGCGCAGGCTGCTCGCCGCTACACGGACGCAGTGTTCGGCAAAGACAACGCCTCGCACAGGCTTCGCGATAACGACCCTTTTGATCTGTACGATTGGCTGCTGAAAGCGCACGCCAACATGACGCAAGAACAGATAGACAAGTTTTTCCAGCAAAATCCTACCGTGGCCCGCTACAAAGGCCTGCCGCTGAATGAGGCGCGCGTTCGAGTCGCCCGCGAATACACGAAGTGGATTTGGATGCGCAGCGAGCGAGAGAAGGCTGTCGAGCGCGCAGCACGTCACTAGCGCCGCGAAAGGAAGCCGCAGTTGGGCATGAGGAGCCGACGACGGCTCGCAGGCAAACTTGCGTACCTGTTGAGACTTCTTATGCAAGGCAGAACCTGCCAAAGGTTTGCTACGTGTGGCGGAGCGAGAGCGGGTGCTCGTGAGGCCCGCCGCTAACCACACGCAATACCGTCATCCCGGCGCTTGTCGCCGGAATTCACCTAACAGCGGGCGAAACGCTGGAGGAGAGTTGGATCCCGGCAACAAATGCCGGGATGACTTTTTCTAATTCAAGTATGGGCGATCGAATCCTCTAGGACCGATAGTGCCCGAGTTCAATTTCTGCTTTGGGCCATCGGAACAGGCCTCCCGCGCGGCTGTCGAATTCGAGCGAATGCACCGCGCAATGGGAAGCAAATCTCACTCGTCAGCGATGAGGCTGAGACCCATTCCGCCGGACGGCAAGCGCGGCGGCAACTTCGGCCACATACCTCCCCTGATGGCGACTGCCATCGAGCTCGTTGGCGCTCGGCTCCCGGTAAGAACCGTCGGCCGTCAGGGCAAGCGTTGTCGCGCCATAGGGCGAGCCGCCGGTGATCTCGTCCATGCGGGTCAAACCCTTGAAGGTATAGGGCAGCCCGACAATCACCATGCCGAGGTGCAACATGGAGGCATGCAGGGAAAGGATCGTATGCTCCTGTCCGCCGTGCTGGCTTTCGCTTGACGTGAACACGCTCCCCACTCGTCCAACCAAGGCGTTCTGTGCCCAGAGCCTGCCGCACTGATCGATGAAGTTCTTCATCTGCGATGCCATGTTGCCGAAGCGCGTTGGCGTACCGAAAATGATGGCATCGTATTCGGGGAGCTCCCCGACCGAAGCGACCGGCGTGGCATCGGGCCGATGACCGGCCTTGAGCACTGCCGCTTCGTCCATCAACTCGGGGACACGCTTTATTGCGACGAACGCGTCGGCCTGGCGGGCGCCTTCGGCGACGGCAGAGGCCATCGCCGCGATATGGCCGTAAGCAGAGTAATAGAGAACGAGAATCTTGGGCATGATGTGCTCCGATTTTGCTGGTGAAGGCCGACACCGAAGCGGGACGGCTCAAGGAGGTGGCCAAGGCGCGGCCACAATGGCGATCAGCGCGTCGCCGCTCCGGATAGTGCTGATGGTGCCTGCCTGAAGGCCCGCTGACTGATCCAGACGCTGCCCAGCACGATGACCATGCCCGCGATCTGCGGGAGGCTGAGGGATTGGCCGAGAACGGACCAGCCGAGGCTGACGGCAGTCATTGGGCTGAGGAAACCGAGCGCGGACACCACTGAAGGCTCGAGCCGTGCGATGCCGCGAAACCAGAGGATGTAGGTCAGTGCTGCGCCGATCAGGCCGAGATAGGCAAAGCCCAAGAGATTGGCTCGACTCAATTCCGGCAAGGACGGCTCCAGCCATAAAGCTGCCGGGAGCAGGAGCAAGCCGCCAGCGCTCAACTGCCAGGCCGTGAAAATCAACGGCGAGACCGGCGGCTGCCACCGTCGGCTCAACACCGTACCTGCCGCCATCGAGGCCGCCCCGGCGAGGCCGGCCGCGATCCCGACGGGGTCCAGCGCTGCGCGTGGCGTCAGGACCAGAAGTGCGACGCCGCCCATCCCGGCGATTGCTGCGAGGATGGATAGCGGGCGCACTGGCGATCCAAGGAGGAGACGCGCGAGCAGGATCACCAGCAAGGGCTGGATAGCGCCCACGGTTGCCGCAACACCGCCCGGCAGCCGGTAGGCGGACACGAACAGCATCCACCAGAAGATCGAGAAATTGAGCGCCCCCAGCGCTGCAACCCGACCCCACCAGATCCCTTGCGGCAGTTGCCTGGTCGCGACCAGAAGCAAAATACCGGCCGGAAGCGCGCGCAGCATGGCGACCGTCAAGGGATAGCCGTCGGGCAGGAACTCTGTCGTTACCAGATAGGTGCTGCCCCAGATCGCCGGCGCAACGGCTGTCAGCAGCAGGTCGAAATTGCGGGCCATGGTGCAGCGCCTCTCCAAAGTTATCTTGACATCAAGATAACTACCAAAATCTTGACGTCAAGATAAATTTGACGAGATAGTAGGGCATGGACCGAGTCGACGAAATTCTTGCGCAATGGAACCGGGAGCGGCCCGACCTCGACGTCGCGCCGATGGGGCTGACGGGTCGCATCAAGCGGCTCGCGCAGCATCTCACCCGCGAGACGGAAAAAACGCTTTCCGCGCACGGGCTGACCGGGCCAAGCTTCGACGTGCTGGCGACGTTGCGGCGTTCCGGGCCGCCTTACGCGCTCTCGCCGGGTGATCTGTTGGCCACGATGATGATCACGTCCGGAACGATGACCAATCGGATCGATCAGTTGGAAAAGGCTGGCCTGGTCAAGCGAACCTCCAATCCCAAGGACGGACGGAGCGTCATCATCTCTTTGACTGACAAAGGCTTTGCCGTCGTCGACGCTGCTGTCACGGCGCATGTCGAGACCCAGGCGCGGCTGACGAGCGTCCTGTCGAAAAAAGAGACCGCCACCCTCAATGCTTTGCTGAGCAAATATCTGGCGTGGTTCGAGGAAAAGCCGTGAGAAAGATTTCTGCCCGAGGGAGTGGCTCTTGCCCGAGGGTCAGAAGTGGACCTTGATTGCGGTCCTCACTAATTCCTGAAACGCCGACCATCACGGAAACCGAGTCTTCCGATCAGCACCTATGGCATTGAGCTACACCCCCTGGTTGTTGCCCATTTCCGCCCGAATCAGTGTTCATTCACACACATTTGTCAGTCCCCAGCGTCGGTCGGGTCGTGCGCGTACGTCGCAAACCGTTGGATGCCGTGAAACTGGCCGGGAATACCAAGAACGCCACAGCCTACCTGCTCGCCGATCACCTCGACGCCATACTGGCCGCCGGGGAGGATCTGCTGAAGGTCCATCGCGTCGTATTCGCAGAGGCGCCGAAGCCGCGGCCGCAGGATGTCCGTGATGTGGCGGCGATCCAGCGCCGCTGCGTCGATGCCATCCGCACGCTCGAGATGACGCTCACCCTGCGCGGCCTGCAGGCGCGCCAGCGCGCGGAGGAGCTGCGGCGGGCGGATGACCGGGTAGATGGCGTCGCGGGGCTGTTCATCGGCGGTACGGCTCCCCTGGAAGATGCGGCGCGAGAGCTCGGAGATTGGACCGAAACCGACTTCCAGACCGGCGACGAAATCGCCGAGTATCTGAGAAGCCGTGGGCTGATCGCGCCGGACAGCGCCGGCGTCGTTTCGCTCGATCAATTGGTGGTCACGGCCGACTTCCGTGTCGCGCGGCGCATCGAGCTGGGGCCTCTGCTCGACCTCACCGCTGCCTTCCTCGACGCACTCGAGCTGTTTTACGATCTTTACGAGGAAGAAGATCCGGTCCAGGCCGACGGCGCCGCCGCGGGTAATTCGAACCAGGCGGGCCTCTCGCCCCGTCCGGTCGTCTGACTGCTTCGGTTTCTCGTCATTGAAGCCCTGCCGTTTCGCCGGTTGGCCGCGCTCGCTCGCGGCATTTCAGGGTTGCAGGCCCTGGCGCATGGGCCATAACAGGGCCTCACCAATTCACGTCGAGGGAAATGCTCCATGCAGTTCGAGATCCTGTTCCGCCCCGCGCGGGAGAACCCGGTATCCGTCGCGCTCATCGGCGCGGGCGAGTTCGGTATGTCGCTCATCGCGCAGTCGCGGCGCATGCAGGGGCTCGTTGTGAAAGCGGTCGCGGATAAGGACCTCGACCGTGTGGCCGAAACGCTGAAGCTCATGGGCATTGCAGCGCGCCGGTGCGACAGCGCGGCGGCGGGGCGCGCAGCGGTGGACGCCGGCGAGATGGCGATCTGCGGAAGCGTTGCCGATCTGCTCAGCCTGCCGCTCGACATGGTGGTCGAGGCGACGGGTGATGCGGAAGCCAGCGCCCGCCACGCACTGGCCGCCATCGAGGCCGGCCGCGGCGTGACCATGGTGACCAAGGAGGCCGAATGCGTGGTCGGTCCCGTGCTCGCCGCGAAGGCGCGGGCCGCAGGCGTTCCCTACACCCTCGTGGAAGGCGATCAGCCGGCGCTGCTGATTGGGCTCGTGAGCTGGGCGCGCACGCTCGGATTGCCGATCATCTGCGCCGGCAAGTCGAGCGAGTACGACTACGTCTACGATCCGGCGACCCACGAGGTGACGTGGACGACGGAGCGGGTCTCCGCTCCGGACATCGCCCGACTCTGGGCTCTGGGAGAGGACCGGGCCGGCACGATCGCCGCGCGCTCCAAAGCGCTCGCCGCTTTGCCGCAGCGAACCGTGCCCGATTACTGCGAGATGGCCCTTGTGGCGAACGCTACCGGCCTCGTGCCAGACCGGCCCGATTTCCACACGCCGCTGACCCGGGCGATCGAGCTGCCGGACCTCTATCGTCCGAAAGCGGACGGCGGACTGCTCGATGGCGAGGGACGCGTCGACGTCTTCAACTGCCTTCGCCGCCCCGATGAGGCGAGCTTCGCCGGCGGCGTGTTCGTCGTCGTCGCCTGGGCGGATGCGCGCTCCGGAGCCCTGTTCCGCGGCAAGGGGATTCCGACGACGGCCGACGGCAAGTACGGGCTCGTCTACAACCCATCGCACCTGCTGGGTGTCGAGGCGCCGATCTCCATTCTGGCAGCGGCACGGCTCGGGCAGTCGATCCTCGACGAGCGCTATCGGCCGGTTGTCGATCTGACGGCGCGCGCCGAGCGTGACCTTCCGGCGGGACACAAGCTCGAGATCGTCGGCACCCGCCACGCCGTACCGGGCCTCGAACCCGCCCTGACGCCCGCAACGCCCGTCTCAGGCGCCGCTCCGCTGCCCTATTACATGGCTGTCGGACGGACGCTCACGCGGCCCGTTGCAGCCGGATCGTTTATCACCTCAGACGCAGTAGACGCCCCGGCCGACTCCATCCTCAGGCGGTTGCGCGCCGAGCAGGACGCCATGTTCGGCAACTGAAGCGTTTCCGCTCCTGAGGCGCGCCGAGGTGGATCCCTCTCCCCGGCGGAGGAGGAGGTGAATTGGTCCTGCCGCACCTTTCCAGCTTAGGCGGAAAGGCTCTCGTCCAGCGCCTCACTCGACCCTGAGGCGCTGGCCCAGCCGGCCAGCGAGGTGCTGGATGAATTGCCAGGCCACACGGCCGGAGCGGCCGCCGCGTGTCATGGACCATTCGAGCGCTTCGCGAACGAGCTCTTCGTCGGCGATCTCGAGGCGATGGTAGGCGGCGTAGCCGCGGACCATGTCGATATACTGGTCCTGCGAGCCGTGGTGGAACCCGAGCCAAAGGCCGAAGCGGTCGGACAGCGACACTTTCTCTTCCACAGCTTCGGACGGATTGATGGCGGTCGAGCGCTCGTTCTCCATCATGTCGCGCGGCATCAAATGACGCCGGTTGGAGGTCGCGTAGAAGATCACGTTGTCCGGCCGGCCCTCGATGCCGCCCTCGAGCACCGCTTTGAGCGACTTGTAGCTGGTGTCGTCACGGTCGAAGGAGAGATCGTCGCAAAACACGATGAAGCGGTGGTGTGACCCGCGCAGGTGCCCAAGGCAGGCGGGCAGTGAGCTGATGTCCTCGCGGTGGATCTCGACGAGCTTCAGATCCATCTCGGAGGGTGTCTTGCCGAGCCCGAGGCGCCGGCGCACCTCCGCGTGGGCTGCCTTCACCAGGGATGATTTGCCCATGCCGCGGGCGCCCCAGAGAAGGGCGTTGTTGGCGGGGAGCCCTCTAGCGAAGCGCTCGGTATTCTCGAGCAGCATGTCTGCGCGCTGCTCCAGCCCCTTGAGAAGCTGCAGCGGCACCCTGTTGATCCGTTGCACCGGCTGAAATGCCGGCGGCTCGGCCTGCCAGACGAACGCTTCCGCGACGTCGAAGTCGGGCGCCTTCGCGGGCGGCGGGGCCAGCCTCTCCAGGGCCGCGGCAATGCGTTCGAGGAGGGCGGTATCCGAGTTGAAAGTCATGGCGATCCAGTGGTACGGAGGTTTGGCGTGCCTGCTTGGCAGGCGCGGGTGGGGTCAGGCCGTTCTATAGTCGAGCCGATCCGTCTCGTCACGGGCCAAGCCTGCCGCGGTCGAGGCATCACTTGCCAAGCGGAAACGGACCACTATAGTCGCGCCGCAGTCAGACGGACAGGCCCGCAGGTAATAGTGCCGCGGGGCCGGATTGTCGTTACCTGAGCCGGCTCAAGGACGAAAGCCACATGTTCATCACTCCAGCCTTCGCGCAAGGCGCTCCCGGGGGCGGCAGCGACTTCATGCTGCAGCTCGTACCCATATTATTGATGTTCGTAATCTTCTACTTCTTGTTGTTCAGGCCCCAGCAGCAGCGCGCGAAGCAGCACCGGGAGATGGTGAAGAACATCCGGCGCGGCGATACCGTGATCACTGCTGGCGGCATCATCGGCAAGGTTACGCGCGTCAAGGACGAGACCGAGATCGAGGTCGAAATCGCCGAGAACACCAGGGTGAGGGTGGTCAAGGCGACTGTCGCCGATGTCAAGGCCAAGGGCGAGCCGGTGAAGGAGAGCGCCTGACCGTTTGGGTTCGGGCTGCCCGTCAACGTCGATTACACCAGGAGGCTCGCCGATATCCGAGCCCCATCCCAGCAGCGGCCCGATACGTCGTGAGCCGAGGAGTTTGAGACCAGATGCTCCATTTCCAGCGCTGGAAGATCATCGCCATCACGCTGACGTGCCTCGCGGGCGTCCTCCTCGCGCTGCCCAACCTGTTTTCGAAAGAGACCTTGCAATCCTGGCCCGATTGGCTACCGAAGCGGCAGCTCAGTCTCGGTCTCGACCTGCGGGGCGGCGCACATCTCCTTCTGGCCATGGACGTGAACGACGTCCGCAAAGACTGGCTGGATACGATCCGCGACGATGCCCGCGCACGCCTGCGCGAAGCACGCATCGGGGTCACGGGCCTCGGGGTGCAGGGCGGGGCGGTTCATGTGCGGATCGCTCAGCAAGATCAGGTCGGCGAGGCGTTGACGAAGTTGAAGGGCCTCGTTCAGCCGATCGGGAATGCGCTGCTCGGCAGCGCCGGTGACGACATCAGCGTTGAGCGTGGCGCGGAGCCGAACCTCATCATTCTGCAGCCCACCGAGGCAGGGATGCAGCAGCGGATCTCGAACGCCATCGCTGCATCCATCGAGACGGTGCGCCGGCGTATCGACACGTTGGGCACATCCGAGGCCTCAGTCGTCCGGCAAGGAGCCGATCGCATCCTGGTCCAGTTTCCCGGCCTGCAGGACACGACACAGCTCAAGGCTCTCATCGGTGAGACCGCGCGCCTGAGCTTCCACGAGGTCCATCCGAGCATGTCGGGCGAGGAGGCGCTCGCCTCGCGGCCGCCGCCTGGCTACAAGGTCTACCCCTCGGCCGAGCAGGACGGTTTTTCTTACCTACTGCGCGAGACCCCTGTCGTGCGCGGCGACCAGCTGGTCGATGCCCAGCCCGGTTTCGACCAGCGCACCAACCAGCCCATCATCACCTTCCGCTTCGACCAATCCGGCGCGCGGACTTTCGGCCGCTTCACGCAGGAGCACGTAGGCCGTCCGTTCGCCATCGTGCTCGACGACAAGGTGCTGTCGGCGCCCGTGATCCAGGAGCCCATTCTGGGCGGTTCAGGTCAGATCTCGGGCAACTTCACGGTGGAGAGCGCCAACAATCTCGCGATCCAGCTCCGTTCCGGTGCGCTGCCTGCCAAGCTGACGATCGTCGAGGAGCGCACCGTCGGGCCTTCGCTCGGCGCCGACTCGATCGAGTCGGGGACCAGGGCCTTCATCGTGGGCGGCCTTGCGACCTTTGTCCTGATCACGGTGGTCTACGGGACGTTCGGCTTCTATGCCGGTCTTGCCCTCATCATCAACGCCATCCTGATCTTGGCCTGTATGACCCTGCTTGGGGCGGCCTTGACGCTCCCTGGCATCGCTGGCCTCGTGCTGACGCTCGGCATGGCGGTTGACGCGAACGTGCTGATCTACGAGCGCATTCGCGAAGAAATCAGGGCCGGGAAATCGGCTATCGCTGCCATAGACGCCGGGTTCACGCGTGCAATCGTGACCATCGCGGACTCGCAGCTCACGACGCTGGTAGCGGCGATCATCATGTTCTGGCTCGGGTCCGGACCGATCCGCGGCTTCGCAGTGACCCTCAGCATCGGCATCTTCACGTCGGTCTTCACGGCCGTCACGGTAACGCGGCTCCTCATAGCGCTGTGGGTGAGGTCGATCCGGCACAAGAGCCGTTCGGTCGAAGTGCCGGTCTGATACACAGGAATCCTCGCATGTTTCTGGTTCCGAATTTCAAGGGCATCAATCTCTTCCCAGCCGACGCACGCATTCCGTTCATGCGTTTCAAGGGCGTATGCCTGATCGGCTCGTTTATCGCGATGCTCTTGTCGATCGTTCTGATTGCGACCGTCGGGTTCAATTACGGCGTGGACTTCAAGGGCGGCTCCATGATCGAGGTCCAGTCCAAGAGCGGACCCGTCGATCTGGCGAGCGTGCGATCCAAATTGGGATCGCTCGGCCTTGGCGAGGTGCAGATTCAGGAGTTCGGCGCGCCAAACGACATTCTGATCCGCGTGGAGGAGCAGCCAGGTGGGGAAGAGGCGCAGCCGCAGGCCGTGAACAAGGTCCTGGCCGCGCTGGGGGATGATTTCGTGCAGCGCCGTGTCGAAATCGTCGGCCCTGCGGTTTCCAGCGAGCTTCGGACGACGGGCATCATTGCCGTCCTCGTCTCCATTATCGGAATTACTGCCTATGTCTGGTTCCGCTTCGAATGGCAGTTTGCGGTCGGAGCGGTGCTGGCACTGGCTCACGACGTGCTGTTGGTTGCCGGCGTGTTCGCGCTGCTGCAATGGGACTTCGACCTGTCAACCGTGGCAGCGTTGCTGACCATTCTCGGCTATTCGGTCAACGACACCGTGGTCGTATCGGACCGGATCCGGGAGAATTTGCGCAAGTTCAAGAAGATGGAGCTGAACGAGCTTCTCGACCGGTCGATCAACGAGACTCTTTCACGAACGATCCTTACGGGCCTGACGACGCTTATCGTGCTGGTGGTGCTGGTGCTGATCGGCGGTGAGGTGATCCGATACTTCTCGCTGGCGATGCTGCTCGGCGTGATCATCGGCACGTACTCGTCGATGTTCATCGCGGCGCCGCTGCTCGGCTACACGGGCCTCAAGCGCGACTGGTCGAGTGTCGCGAAGGGCAAGAAGTCACCGGCCGTCGCGAGCGGGGCCTGAGGATTGGGGGTGTCTGATCCGATGGCAGCCATGGCCGAAAAGCCTGCACGCTATCCTTATCAGGCCCCCATCGATGCTTACGGCAACGGTGGCTTTCGGTTCGCCGAAATGAGCCACAGGGGCTCGATCCTGTGCCTGCCGAGCGGCATCTATGCCTGGGACATCTCGGGCGCCGATGCATTCAGCCTCGACGCGTTCGCCCAGGTGTTCGCAGAGAAGGAGAGGATCGACTTTCTCCTCCTCGGCACGGGACGGACGCAAATCTTCCCCTCCCGTGAAATCCGCAACGGGTTCGTCGCGGCTGGGCTCGGGCTCGAACCCATGGATACGGGCGCAGCCTGCCGCACCTACAACGTCCTGCTGGCCGAGCACCGCCGTGTGGCAGCCGCATTGCTGGCGGTGGACTGATTTTATCCCGTGAGACGTGAAATCGTGAAATCGTGAAATCGTGAGGTCGTGAAGTCGGGAATGTGTCATGGTCCGGCATTCTGGCGACCTCACGATCCTCACGAACAGGAGCCCGAAATGGATGCCATTACCGAAACCGCCGGGCGTGCGCTGGCGGCCGGCGCCGTGCTCACGCTTGCCATCCTGATCCTGTGGCTGGCGCTGGCGGGCGCCGATTTGCTCGGCTTCCTCTCATTCCTCCTCCGATGGATTCACGTCGGTGCTGCCATCCTCTGGGTTGGGATGATCTGGTTCGTCAACGTCATCCAGCTCTCAGCCCTGCAGCAGGCGGATGAGGCAGGGCGGCGCACCATCATGTCGGTCATCGTGCCCAGGGTGGCGCATTCCTTCCGTCACGCCTCGCACCTCACGCTGGTGACCGGCCTGCTTCTGCTGGTGACCACCGGCTATCTCTTCGATACGCTTGTCTTCTCGACGCCGGTCTATGTCCCGACGGCGCGCACCGTCCTGTTATGGGCCGGCGTGGCGGGAGGCGTCGTCATGTGGGGCTTCGTTCACTTCATCATATGGCCCAACCTGCGGATCGTCCTCGGGGAGACGGCGGCCGAGGCGGACGCCAAGGAACGCGCCCGGGCCGAGGTCAGAACCTATGCGCGCCTCAACCTCCTCCTCGCCGTACCGGTGACCTTCGCCATGGTTGCGGCGCCACACCTCTACTGACGTGAGCGAGACGGGAACAGCCGGCGTTCCGGTCGCGCACGAGGACGTCGTCCGCGCTTCGGCGCGGGCCTGGGAAATGGACCGCTACCTGTCTGCGCTGCTGTCGCCGCGCCCGGTGCGGGACGATCTCATCGCCCTGGCGGCCTTCGCCGGGGAGATCGAGCGCATTCCGGCGTTCGTCAGCGAGCCAATGATGGGCGAGATCCGCCTGCAGTGGTGGCGGGAGGCGCTGGAGAACCCGGATCTTGCGATCCGCAGCGGCCATCCCGTCGCGGATGCTGTTCGGGCCACTGCGGCGCGGCGCAGGCTGCCGATGGGTCTGCTGTTCGGCTTCATCGATGCCCAGTCGACGCTTCTTCACGATGAACCCATGACGGATGATCACGCGCTGGCTATGCACGTGGCGAAGACCGAGGGCGCTCTTTTCGAGCTGGCGCTGCGCATTCTGGGGGCCACCGACGAATTAACCCATGCAGCCGCACTGGCGGCGGGCCAAGCCTATGGCATCGCACGCCTTCTCGTAGAGTTGCCGGCTGCTTGGGCACAGGGCCGGGTTCTGATCCCCGTCTCTCGACTGTCCGAGTTTGGGCTGAGCCTTGCCCAGGTCCAGGCTGGTGCTCCGGCGGACCGGCTCGCTCCTGTCTTGGCGGGGCTCGTCGAGGAGTCGCGCAGGCATTTGGCTGAAGCGCGGATCTACAGCAGACGCCTCAACCGTGCACAGCACAAAGCATTTTTGCCACTTGCCGTCGTAGAGCCCTATTTGCGGGCTTTTCAGAGAGGACGGCGCGATCCACTCCGCGAACCGCTCGAGATCGCGCCGCTCAGTCGGGTCTGGGCCTTGTTCCGATCGAGCGTGACCGGTCGGTTCTGACGGCACCGCGGAGCGGGCGACCCGATTGCGAACTGGCCGCTCACGGGGAACAGACATGCTGCGCAATGGGGTGAGGGCAGGCTTGCTTCTGCTGGCGCTGTGCGTTGGCCAGCGTGCATTTGCGATCGAAACCGCGCAGATTCATCCGCAAATCGAATGGCGGGTCGAGAATCCTTTCCGCTTCTTCACCGATCCGACGGACACTCAGGTCCACCGGGCGACGTTCCTGTCCCTGTCGGACGAGGAGCACGAAACGCCGGTGCTTTCGGCTGAGCGGGAGCTGTCGAAGAAACACGCCGACGGCTGGGCGTCCATCGTCCTCGGTCGGACCTGCTTCGACGTCCAGAGGCATCTTTACGTTTGCCCCGACGGCACCGACTACATCAATCCGCGCTCGCACAGCATCATCGCCGAGCTGAAGGGCATCCCTGATGCCGGGCTCATCGACTGCACCTGGCTGACTGCGCCCTATGGTCCTCGGGCGCCGCGCGGGCAGGCCGTGACGCGCCCGTGCAGCGAGCCGGTGCGGCTGGATGTGCCCTATCCCAATGGCGCGCGGATCTCAGTGGAGATCGGCGGGCGCGAGATCACGGACACGGAAGCGGTCGTGACCGACCTCTTCATCGTCGGCATGGGCGACAGCTTCGCCTCCGGAGAGGGCAATCCGGACCTGCCCATACGCTTTTCGCGTGAGCGGTCGGTCAACTACGGCACAGGGCTGCTCGGGTCGGACCTCGTCGGCTATCCGGCCCGTATCGGCGGCTGGCGCCAGATCGGCGATGAACGGTTCATCCAGGAGAACGCGCGCTGGCACGATCAGGCCTGCCATCGCTCGCTTTACTCGCACCAGCTGAGAGCCGCCCTACAACTTTCGATCGAGGACCCGCATCGAGCGGTGACGTTCGTCGGCGTGTCCTGCTCGGGCGCGGAAATCACGCAAGGGCTTTTCCTGCGGTACAAGGGCAACGAATGGGTGCCGAATCCGCCGAGGCTGTCGCAGATCTCCGCGGTGGCCGAAGCCCAGTGTGGCGGAAAACGACCGCGCCGCCACGACCTGCCCGAAGCCTATCATCTCAACGGCCGCGTCCCCGAGCTCAGAGGGCTGACGCTGCTCAAATGCGATCTCGAATATGCACGCAAGATCGACCTGCTGATGATCTCGATCGGCGGCAACGACGTCGGGTTCTCGCGGCTCGTTGCCGATGCGGTGTTGAGCGACAAGTCACTGCTGAAGTGGCTGGGCGGCTGGCTCGGCGAAATCGAAGAAGCTGCGGCGGCCAAGGATCAGCTCGGGACGCTGTACCTGCGCTACATGGCGCTCGACCGGGCGATCCGCAACATTTTGCACATTCCCTGGGAGGAGAACGACCGGGTTCTGCTGACGGCCTATCCCGGACTCGCACTGCTGGAGGATGGCAGCACCGTCTGCCCCAGCGGCAGGGCCGGCATGGATATTCTCCAGGATTTCAAGCTGAGCGCAGAGAAAGCCCGCGAGGGGAGTATACTCGCGGAGCGGCTCAACGAGGTGATGCGCCGGGCCGCGCGTGAGCACGGCTGGACCTTCGTCGAGAGCCACCGGAAGGCGTTTCTCGGCCGCGGCATCTGCGCAGGTTGGAGCGATGCGGCCTTCTCGACCGCCGACGATCTGAGATTGCCGCGGAAAATCGATGGCGTCTGGCGGCCCTACAATCCGGCCGACTACCGCCCCTATGCCTCGCGCCAGCGCTGGTTCAGAACGCCCAACGACGCCTTCCTGACCGGAAACTTTCACGTGCCGGCGACGCTGCTGCAGAAGGTGCTGCAGGTCCATAATTCCTGGTTCCAGCTCGTGCTGGCATCGACCTATTCCGGTGCCTTCCATCCGACCGCTGAAGGGCATGCAGCGATCGCGGATGCCGTGGTCGAGAAGGCGCGCCGCGTGCTGGCGAAATACGCCCGCAGGTCGAGCGCGCAGGAGATCAACCTCGAGGAGCCGCGGTTCAATCCGTAGCTGCCACCAGAAAAGAGGGCTGGGGCCGCTATTCGGCGGCCGACCGGACGACCGCGCCGGCCGCGAGCCAGCCGTCTATCTCCCGTAGCGCTCGCAGGGCGATTGACCGCTTCTTCGCACGTCCCCGCTCCTTCCCCTTGAGCTTCGGGCCGTCTGCGGGCAGGTCCGGCTGAGGGAATAGACCGAAGTTGATGTTCATCGGCTGGAACGAGCGGGCGCCCGCCTCGATGCGCTCCTCCGCCAAGTGGCCTCCGGTGATATGGCTGAGCAGTGCCCCTAGGGCTGTTGCAGCGGGTGGCGGCAGCGGCTGTCGACCCAGCCGTTCCGCAGCCGCGAACCGTCCGGCAAGGAGACCGATGGCGGCGCTTTCCACGTAGCCCTCGACGCCGGTCACCTGTCCGGCAAAGCGTATCCGCGGCGCCGTCTTGAGCCTCAGGAGCCCGTCCAGCAGCTTGGGGCTGTTCAGGAATGTGTTCCGGTGCAGGCCGCCCAATCTTGCGAACTCGGCATTCTGCAGGCCCGGGATCATGCGGAAGATCCGAACCTGCTCGCCGTACTTCAGCTTCGTCTGGAAGCCGACCATGTTCCAAAGCGTGCCAAGCGCGTTGTCCTGCCGGAGCTGCACGACGGCATACGGCCGCTCGCCGCCTCTGTGCGGATTGGAGAGGCCGACGGGCTTCATCGGTCCGAACCGGAGCGTATCGCGGCCACGCTCCGCCATGACCTCGATCGGCAGGCAGCCGTCGAAGTAGGGCGTGTTCGTCTCCCACTCTCTGAAGGAGGTCTTCTCACCCGCGAGCAGGGCGTCGACGAAGGCCTCGTACTCGGCCTTGGTCATGGGGCAGTTGATGTAGTCGGCGCCGGTGCCTGCCGGACCGGGCTTGTCGTAGCGCGACTGCCGCCAGGCGATGCTCATGTCGATCGTGTCGTAATGCACGATCGGGGCGATCGCATCGAAGAAGGCGAGCGCGTCCTCGCCCGTGGCGTCGAGAATGGCTTGGCTCAGGGCCGGCGAGGTGAGCGGGCCGGTGGCGATGATGACGCTGTCCCACTCCTCCGGTGGCAGTCCTGCGACCTCACCGCGTTCGATCTGCACCAAGGGCTGGGCGGTCAGTTGCGCCGTCACCTCGGCGGAAAAGCCATCGCGGTCGACTGCGAGCGCGCCACCGGCGGGCAACTTGTGGCGGTTGGCCGCGGACATGATGAGCGACCCGGCGCGCCGCATCTCCTCGTGCAGGAGCCCGACCGCGCTCGTCTCCCAATCATCCGAGCGGAAGGAATTGGAGCAGACGAGTTCTGCCAGCCCGTCCGTCTTGTGCGCCTCCGTTCCACGGATCGGGCGCATCTCGTGGATGATGACGGGCACGCCGGCGCGGGCGATCTGCCAGGCGGCCTCGGAGCCGGCCAGCCCGCCGCCGATGACGTGAATGGGCTTCGCTGTGGCCATCGCGCTGCAACGTACTGCAAAAGCTCTGCGGGCTCAATGCGCTGGGTGTCCTTTACCGAATCAGTAGGATACTAAGGAGCCATGGCGCGGCTTGGAGCAAAAGTCGGCCGGAACCTGTTTACAACTTGTCGGGGCGCCAAGGGAAATGCTCGCACGGGGGTGTTGGCTGGCGGCACTGGTCGCCATGACGGTTGGCGGCTGCTCCTATGAGCACGCCTTGGGTGTCGACCATTATTCGGTCTTCAAAGTCGATCCGCCACATGGCTCGACCGTTTCAGTCTGCAGCGCCTACGGCTGCCGCAAGCAGACCAAGTTCACGTTCTCCCAGGCTGATCTCGCTGAGATCAAGAAGCTGATGGAAAAGACAAAGAAGGCCGATACGCCATATGAGGAGCGCCGCGCTATCGCCTATGCCATCGGCTGGATGGAGCGCCGGACCGGCGAGGTGGTCGGCACGAAGGCCGATCGTCCAGGTATGGATTTTGCGGCGTCAGGTGATCCGACCCAACAGGATTGCGTGGACGAGGCGACCAATACGACAAGCTATCTCACCGTCCTGCAGAATGCCAAGCTGCTGAAGCACCACACCGTCGGCCAGCCCTTCTCGAAGGACAATTTCCTGCGCGGCGTCTCTGGCTGGACCCACTGGACGGCGACGATATACGAGAACAAGAGCGGCCAGCGCTGGGCCGTCGACAGCTGGATCTACGAAAACGGCGAGAACCCGGCGATCGTCAACGCCGATGAGTGGTACGTCGCCTCGATCAACGAGCTGCCGAAGGCGACGCAATGAGGGGGCGGTTACGGCCTGACGTCGGGCACCCTTATCCGGCATCTCCATCCTGACCGAGTTTGGAGTGACCTTGCTGGGCGCGTCCAACTGGAGCTTGCTGCGCAAGCTCTGGATATACGATGTATATCCGGAGAAGGAGTGTGACCTATGCAAGTCCGAGTTTCGCGATGGGGCAACAGCTTGGCAGTACGGCTGCCCAAGGCGGTCGCTGAAGATCTCCGTCTCGAAGAGGGGCAAACTGTCGACCTCGAAATCGAAGACGGCTCAGTGCGGCTGAGGCCTGCCGGTCGGCCCAAGTATCCGACGCTGGCTGAGATGGTGGCCGAGATGAAGCGTTTAGGGCCGGAGAACGAGCCACCCACAGTCGATTGGAGGCCCGACGTCGGAGCCGAGATCATAGATGATGAGTACAGCCGGCGCAGGTGAACTGCCCGATGCGGGCGACATCGTCTGGGTCGACCTCGACCCCGTCCGAGGCACCGAACAGGCCGGTAAGCGGCCAGCGCTCGTGCTCACGTCACGTCCATTCCATGAGAATTCGCGCAGGGCCATAATCTGCCCGATCACATCCAACCGCGCACCATGGCCGACCAAGGTGCTGCTGCCCGATGGGCTGCAGATCAAAGGCGCCATTCTGGTCGATCAGATTCGCAGCCTGGATCGACGAACACAGGGCTTTCGGCCCGCTGGACGTGTGCCCGAGTATGTGCTCGAGGAAGTACGCGCCCGGCTTAAGGAATTGATTGGCATTTCGATGCTCCCTCAGTAGGGTCCCGAGCGCAGGAATTCGGTCTGCGGCCCAACTGAAGTCGCCCCCGAAGCAGATGAAATGAAACGCAAAATGAGGAACAGTCATGCGCGTGTATTACGATCGTGATGCGGACATCAACCTGATCAAGACCAAGAAGGTGGCCATCGTCGGTTACGGCAGCCAGGGGCACGCGCATGCGCTCAACCTGCGCGATTCCGGCGTCAAAGAAGTGGCGATTGCGCTCAGGAAAGGCTCGGCCTCGGCAGCCAAGGCCGAAAAGGACAATTTCAAGGTGATGGAGGTCGCCGAGGCGGCGAAGTGGGCTGACGTCGTGATGATGCTGACGCCCGACGAGCTTCAGGCCGACATCTACAAGGACCACCTCGCCGCCAACATGAAGCAGGGCGCGGCCATCATGTTCGCGCACGGTCTCAATGTTCACTTCAGCCTGATCGAGCCGCGCGAGGACCTCGACGTCGGCATGGTGGCGCCGAAGGGCCCCGGCCACACGGTGCGCTCCGAGTATCAGCGCGGCGGCGGCGTGCCCTGCCTGCTCGCCATCGCTCAGGACAAGAGCGGCAACGCACACGACCTGTTCCTTTCTTACGCATCCGCAATCGGCGGCGGCCGGGCCGGTATCATCGAGACGACCTTCAAGGAGGAGTGCGAAACCGACCTGTTCGGCGAGCAGGTGGTGCTCTGCGGCGGCCTCGTCGAGCTGATCCGCGCCGGGTTCGAGACGCTGGTCGAGGCCGGCTATGCGCCCGAGATGGCCTACTTCGAGTGCCTGCACGAGGTAAAGCTGATCGTCGACCTCATCTACGAGGGCGGCATCGCCAACATGAACTACTCGATTTCCAACACGGCCGAGTTCGGCGAGTACATGTCAGGCCCGCGGATCATCACCAAGGAAACGCGCGAGGAGATGAAGCGCGTGCTGAAGGACATCCAGACCGGTGCTTTCACCAGCGAGTGGATCCGCGAGTGCAAGGCTGGCCAGCCGAAGTTCAAGGCCATCCGCCGCCTCAACGACGCTCACCAGATCGAGGAGGTCGGTGCCAAGCTGCGCGCCATGATGCCCTGGATCAAGGAGAAGGCGCTCGTCGACAAGAGCCGGAACTGACCCGGTTCAGTGGAAGATTTCCCTATAGCTATCCGAATTGGGTGAAACCAAATCGGATATGATCTTGGAATGGTGGCGGGCGGCATCGGTGATGTCGCCCGTTTTCAACGTGGAATCCGCTATTTCAGCGGCGGCAGCGGCGGGGCGATTTCGCGGAAGCGGTTGAACTTCCAGCTTAGCCGCGCCGTGACCGTGTGCATCTGGAGGTCTTCCTCGACGGGATCCCGGCCTGTGACGAAGCGGAAGCGCTCGCCATAGGACTCCTCGCCGAAGTCATAGAAATTGTACTCGAGCCCGAGGACGACGTTCGGCGTGGCAAGGAATTCGAGGCCGCCCCCGATCGTCCAGCCGTGGTGCGTGTTCTCTTCGGAGAACCGATCGAAGCCGGTGATGAGGTCGAACCGGTCTGCTGCCGAAAGCTCGACATTCGCGCCGGCATAACCGCCCTTCACGTATGTCAGCACGCGCCCCCAGTCGTATCCGAGCCGGCCGGTGACGGTCCAGAACATGTCGATGTCGGTGCTGAGGAAAACGTCGTCAAACCGGCTCCGGCTGGTATCGTCGATATCCGCACCGGACAGCGTGGCCTCGATGCCCCAGACAGCCTGACCTGTCTGGAGGTTGTAGCCGATCTGCCCGCCGCCCAGCCAGCCTTGAGGGTTATGGCTGAAGGTGTCGCCGAAGTGCACGATGTCTCCCGAGTCAAAGCGGGATGTCCAATCGGAGTCGGCAAAGCCGCCGCCGACATGCGCGCCAAGATAAAAGCCCGTCCACGTGATCGGCGGCGGCGCGAGCAGCACCTCGTCTTTCAGGCCGCCATCGCCGTAGATCGGATATCCGCCGTCGGCGAGTGCAGGTGATGCAATTAACGCGCCGGCGACCGCCATGCCGGCGACTGACAATGCAACTGACTTGGACACTGGAATCCCCTCCATTCAGCAGAAGCTCTTGGGAGCGACTGACTTGCGCTGCTGATACCTGAGGCCTCTACCCTGGCCCGCGGTGATTCGTAACGTGACGCGAGTAACGCCATCAACTCAACCAGTGCGAGAATACGGGGACAACCATTAAGCAAGTGTTAGGTCTAATGCATCCCAACACGTGTATAGATCAGCAATAGCGGAGATTTTGGTTCGTGTTGCAAAACGGGCGCAGTGGCAGTGCCGCCACTTCGAATTGTGTAAAACCGCGTTATCAACAGCGGCGTGGGCGTCCGTACAGGGATTAGTCCGTCTGCTATCGACCCAATCATTCACCCAATGCCGATTGCGCCTACCAGATCCTCGCGATCAGCTCCTGACTGCACGATCCGCATGGCATCCGCCTCGAAACTCCTCACGAGCGAGAGCGCCTCCTGCGGTGAGCCGCTGAGCCAGGTCTCGAACTGATCTTCCGTATTGAGCAGCACGGGCATGCGTTCGTGATTGATCGTGGCGACGAGCTCGTTCGGTCGCGTCGTCAGAAAGCTGAAGACATCCAGCTCGACGATGGGGCCACCAGACTTGAGCGGTCCCCTCCAGCGCCGCCACAGGCCGGGGAAGGCGAACAGCGGCCGCGGCTCCTCTCCGCGCAGCGCGAACCAATGCCAGGTGGCGGGCCGCTCCCCCTTGGGCTCGCAAAAGGAGGAAGCCGGCACGAGGCAGCGCCGCAGCTCGAACGATTCCCGCCAGAAGGAGCTCGAGAGCACCTTGTCGTCTCGAACGTTCGTGACACGCCTTGGAGCCCGGCCGTTCTGCGGGAGCACGAAGCCCCAGGACAGAATCGCAATTTCCCGCTCGCCGTCGGCCGCCTTTCGTACGATCGGCGCGAGATGGCCAGGGAAGATCGCCCGCAGCGGCTCGAATGCCGCAGCCCGGTTGTGCGCGACGCGAAATAGCCGCCGAACAGCCTCCGGCGCTCGAGTCATGGAGTAGAGATTGCACATAGCGGCAATATTCTGCGCAACGGACGGTGGCGCAAGGCTCTGGCTGGTCTCGCAAAGCTGCCCCGATCTAGGCCTCTTGAAACCGCGTGGCGAGCGCTGCGGCAGCCCCTTTGAGAGCCGCATCGCCGGTTAGGATGACATAGACTGGAATTGGGGTCAGATAAGACGCCATCCGACCCTTTGCCTCGAACGACCGGCGGAATTCTCCCGCGGAAAGAAAGTCGATGAGCTTGGGCGCAATCCCGCCGCCGAGGTAGACACCACCCCTGGCCCCGAAGAACAGCGCCACGTCGCCTGCGAAGCGGCCAAGCCAGGTCACGAACAACTCGATCGCTTCTCGGGCCAGCGGGTCCGCCTCCGAGCGCGCGCGTGTGACCACTTCGGCCGGTTGCAGCTGCGGTGCGGTATGCCCGTGCATTTCTGCCAGGGCGCGGTAGACATCGACGATGCCGGGGCCTGAGACGACACGCTCGACCGAGAGGTGACCCCTGCCGGCGATCAGGCGCTCGACCATGGCGAGCTCGCGGGCATCCTTCGCCGCGAACGTGGAGTGACCGCCTTCGCTCGGCACCGCCAGCCACCCGCTCGGCGACCAGGCAAGACCCGCGACTCCGAGTCCTGTTCCTGGACCGAGCACCGCCTTCGCAGCATGTTCCAGCGGCTCGGTGCCGCCGAGCTGATGGAGATCGGAGGCTTCGAGGCAGGGCAGCGCATAAGCCAATGCTTCGAAGTCGTTGAGAACCAGGAGCTCGTGCAATCCCAAAGCGGCGCGGAGCTCGCTCACTCGGAATTTCCAAGTGGAATTTGTGAGCTGAACCACTTCTCCGCCTGTCGGCCCGGCGACCGCCACGGCTGCCAATTTGGGCGGCTTGGGCAGGCCGCTCAGATATTTGCGGGCGACCTCGGTGAGCGATGGAAACTCCGCGCACCGGTAGGTGGCGAAATATCTGAGCTGCAGCGTATCCTGATCAGCCACGGAAAAGCGCGCATTGGTTCCGCCGATGTCGGCGACGAGCACCTCACGCGAAGCCATGCCGAACCTCCGTTTCGATGGACTACTCCTCAGAGATAACGATCGCCGAGCCCCATCGAGGCGGACCCGGTTCAGAATGTCCAACCGCGCTACATCACTCGAAGCATTGGCCCGATGTAAGCTCCGAACATGGGCTATTGGATTCGGCGAATAATTGGAACCAGTTGTCCCGGAATTCGTTGGAATGCCAAGTTGGCCACGGCAGGGGTGCTCCTCCCTCACCCTTGGCGTAGCCCCAGATCGGGCACCTTGCGTAGATGCGGCCTGGGTGCCCGTCATCATCCGCTCCACTTCAGCCAGGCCTCTGGGATTGTGACCGTTATTCGCGGAGAACCTTAAGCAGTTTTCTCCGGTTGTGCAGTTGCGGATGGCAGGTTTTGAAGCCTGAGGAATTGCGACGTGAGCGAGGCGGGCGACGGGTCCAGCACGGGTCTGGCACATTGGGAGCATTTCCAGCACGGCGCAGATATCGGCGTGCGCGGGATCGGGCCATCGCTTGCCTCAGCCTTCGAGCAGGCGGCCTTGGCGCTCACGGCCGTCCTCGTCAATCCCGTAACCCTTCAACCGTCTGAAACCGTCGAGATCGAGCTCGAGGCGCCGAATGCTGATCTGCTGCTCTACGACTGGCTGAATGCGCTCGTTTTCGAGATGGGCACGCGGGGACTGATTTTTGGCGCCTTCGACGTTGCGATCGAGGGAAACAAGCTCGTCGCGCGCGCCCATGGGGAGCGCGTCGACCGTGACCGGCATCAGCCCGCCGTCGAGATCAAGGGCGCCACCATGACAGAGCTTTCTGCCGGTGAGGTTCATCCCGGCCAATGGCGGGCCCAGTGCGTTGTCGACGTTTGAGCTCCAGCGGAAGGAGCTGATATGGATATTTCGCGTTTCGAACGGCTTTCGGATACCGCCTGGCAGATCCCGCCTACGGGCGCGATGCGCGTTCCTGGCGTGATCTATGCAACCGAAGAGCTCATCCGGGACATGGACGACAAGGTCTATGACCAGGTGACGAACGTGGCGACGCTCCCTGGCATCGTCAAAGCTTCTTTTGCGATGCCGGATGCGCACTGGGGCTACGGTTTCCCCATCGGAGGCGTTGCGGCCTTCGACCCGGATGATGGCGGCGTTGTCTCTGCCGGCGGAGTTGGATTCGATATTTCGTGCGGCGTGCGCACACATCTTACCGGCCTGTCCCGTTCCCGGATCATGAAGGTGCAGGGCGAGCTTGCCGATGCGCTTTATGCGCAGGTGCCGGTCGGGGTCGGCTCGGAGGGCAAGATCACGCTCGACGACGCCGAAATGACGGCCATGCTGGCCGGGGGCGCCCACTGGGCTGTTGCGCGCGGCTACGGCTGGCCGGACGATCTGGAGCGTATCGAGGAGAATGGGAGGCAGGAGGACGCCGTGCCGTCCGCCGTTTCCGGGCAGGCGCGAAAGCGCCAGCGGCGCGCAATGGGCACGCTCGGATCTGGCAATCATTACCTGGAGGTGCAGGAGGTCGCTGAAGTCTTCGACGCCGGTGCTGCGGAGGCCTTCGGACTGAAGGAGGGCGAGTGCGTCGTCACCATCCACTGCGGCTCACGCGGCCTCGGCCACCAGATCGGAACGGAATTCTTGAGAGAGATGGCAGTCGCGGCTGCGACCTACGGCATAACATTGCCCGACCGGGAGCTCGCCTGCGCGCCGATCAAGTCCGAGGTCGGCCAGCGTTACCTCGGCGCCATGCGGTCGGCGATCAACTGCGCGCTCGCAAACCGACAGATCATCGGCCATCTGGCACGGCAGGTGTTCCGCCGCATATTCGGTGAGCCGGATCTGCCGCTGCTGTTCGACGTGTCGCACAATACCTGCAAGGTCGAGCCGCATGCCGTCGGATCCGTGGCGCGTCATCTCTACGTTCACCGCAAGGGCGCCACGCGCGCGTTCGGTCCGGATCACCCCAACCTGCCCGAAGCGCTGCGGCGGTGGGGCCAGCCGGTGTTTATCGGCGGCAGCATGGGAACAGAGTCCTACGTGCTCGTCGGCACGCGCGAGAGCGAGGAGCTCGCATTTTCCTCGGCCTGCCACGGCGCCGGGCGGCAGATGAGCCGCAGTGAAGCGCTGCGGACATGGAGTGGACGTGAGGTCCTGGACAGACTGAAGGCTCGAGGCATCCTCGTCCGCAGCCCGTCGCTTCGCGGCGTCGCTGAGGAAGCACCCGGTGCCTACAAGGATGTGCGCGCTGTTGTCGATGCCGCCGAGAATGCCGGACTTGCCCGCAAGGTGGCGCGGCTGGCGCCGCTCATCTGCATCAAAGGTTGAGGCCGATTTGACGGCGGGGGCGTTTGCAGCAGCTCTGCCGGAAGCGTCGCCAATGAGAGATTGGAACGTCGTTGTGACGGTTTACGACGCGATGGGGCGCCGTGAAGCCAAGCGTGCGTTGCGCAAATTCGGCGATGTGGAGCGGACCCCGTTTTTCAATGTGCTGGTCATGCGCGTGGCGGACGTTGCAAGCTTCATCGACGAGTTCGCGCGGCTCGTCGCCGAAAGGAAAGACCTGCTGAACGACATTGCGCGCCTGCTGCCGGCGCAGGCTGTTTTCGACTTCGAAACGGTCGAGGAGTTCGAGGAGCGTTCTCGCGAGATCGTGCTCGAGTGGGCGCCGCGTCTCGTCGGCCGCTCCTTTCACGTCCGCCTCAATCGGCGCGGGCTGAAAGGCGTACTGGAAACGCCGAAGCTGGAGCGCTTCCTGGACGACGCCGTTCTCGAAAAGACTGCTGACCTCGGTCAGCCAGCCCGCATCAGTTTCGCTGATCCGGATTACGTCATCGATGTCGAAACGGTCGGCAACAGGGCTGGCGTGTCGCTTTGGTCTCGCGAAGAGCTGAGCCGCTATCCATTTCTGCGGATCGAATGATCGAGCTCGACGCCAGAACCTTGAATGAGAGCAAATGGCGGAAAACTCAGCCGATGCCCCGGAAAGCCGATAGGGCCTCCATTTCCAGTTCCGCACCGCGTCCCTCGTAACGAGGGGAATAGTGCAGCGTCACGATCCGCTTGACGTTGGCTCGCCGCGCAAGCGATCCGGCCTGGCGCGCCGTCAGGTGCTGCCGCGCCTCGGCCTGCGCAGCCTCGGAATCGAGGAAAGGCGCTTCGATGAACAGCAACTCCGCGTCGTAGGCAAGGGAGATGATCTTGTCGCTATTCTGCGGAGTGTAAGCGGCATCGACAACGTAAGCGATCTTCCGGCCTGGCGTGATCTGGAGGACTTCGCGCTTGAGCTGACCGAGCGGAAGAGCGGGCGGAAGGCCTGAATGCTGCTCATCCCATTCCACGGTGACCGGCGTTTCGTCCGGATCGCCGCGCGCGACGGCTTCTTTCAGTTCCCTCAGCCATGGCCCGATCTTCAGGCCTTGCTCAGCGATCTTGTTGCGCATGACATTCACATGAACAGTTTCCTCGAGCGCAAAACCCAGCGATGGAATGCCGTGGTCGAGAAAGACCGCCCGGATCTCAAAACGCGGCTCACGGAGCAGGATGAAATCGCGGCAGTCACCCATTATTGTCTCGCCGCGATCGAATTGGGATTGGCTTTGGAACGCGGTTGTCGTCAGGCGGCCTTCCTCGTCGAGCTCATGCGCACGGATCTCCAGGTTGCCGGCATAGCCCGAGACCAGATTCCACGCGTACGCAGATAGCTTGTAATCGATGGCGTCGATCATCCCCGGCGGACCGTAGACATTGAGCGCTTGATCCCGGCCGAGCACGACCCTGAGCAATTGGTCGAAGCCGATGAAGTGGTCCATGTGCCTGTGGCTGACGAAGACGTCCGATATCCGCAGCAGCTTCCGCGGCGGCAATGGTGACAGGTCGCCGAGATCGAACAACAGCGCGCGGCGCTCGAACATCAGGTCGATCAGAACGCCCGGGTCACCAAAGGGATCATTCACGAGGGACGGATCGAACAGCCGCGGCATTCCGATCGGCCTTACTTCTCATGACTGCACGCCGGATCACGCAAGCGGTGCGCCAAAGGCGATCAGATCTGCTCCGCTGACTGGTTGATAGCGCGCGCCATGCGGACGTATTCCGCAGAAGACCTGATCAAGGCGTCCGTGCACTCTTCGGCAGTGGACCATGTATAGTGGTCCGAATAGCGTTCGCTGTCATACCAGGAATGTCCGCTTTCCTCGCCGACGTACTTTTTCGAGGAAGGATCATAGCTGAGCCAAAGCTCCAGGTCGCCGAGCTTGAGCGAGACGCTGTCGGGATTGATCGTGATATCGACGCCCGGAACGGATCGCAGATAGTCTTCGATTTCCCGGGCCGCTTTCTCCACCGGAGCAAACGCTTGCGCGATCTCCGGCGAGACCACCCGGGCCTCGCGGAAGCGCGCCCGACTTTTCTCGTCCGCTTCGCGAATGGCAGCTTCGAGACGGCGCTTTATGTCGCTGGGCATGCTCTCGATCCCTTCATCGCAGTTACGCCGAATAAACGTCAGAAGCGAAATTGCGCCCAACCAACTCGGACCGAAGCGAATCTTGCCATTAACTCAGGCGCTGTGCTGCATCAGCGTCCCATCTGACTTAAGGAGCCAGGCCCGAGTCGGCCTATAGCTATCGAGCAGCCGCTTAGCCTCGGTCGCCGGCACGATTGAGAGCGCGGTCGAGAGGCCGTCGGCGACCATCGCCTCATTCGCCGCGACCGTGACGGATGCGTATTGGCGCGCGCTCGAACCGGTCCGTGGATTGAGCAGGTGGTGCCAGCGGCCGGTCGGGTCGAACACCGTGCTGTGCCCCGCCGACGTCGCGAGCGCGGGAAGCGCGGGCCGCTCCTCGGCGAGCTCGACCGTTACGATGCTGTCACCCTCGCCAGCGGGGTCGGCGACGGCCGCCCGCCACGGCCGTCCATCCGGGTGCCGCCCCGCCCCGCGCAGCTCGCCAAGATCAAGCAGCACGTCATTGAAGCCTTCCGCTCTGAGCAGCGCCGCGATCCGGTCCGTGACATAGCCTTGCGCCACGCCGTTGAGCGAGACAGCCATGCCGTCGCGCGAAAGACGGATCCGGGTTTGGTCGAGTTCTACAAGCCGGTAGTCCACGAGCGCCAGCGCCTCAGCAATGCGATCCGGTGCAGGCGGCGCGGTGGGCGTGGGCGTAGCCCCGAAATGATCGAGGTAGACGCGGAAGAGCGGCTGGATCGTTGGATCGAATGCGCCATCCGTGGCCTCGGCCAGGCCAAGGCTGAAGGACAGGACCTCCAACAACTCCTGTGGCGGCGAGTCAAGAAAGCCCTGCTGGTTGAGGCGCGAGAGAGCGGAATCGGGCCGGTAGAGGCTGAAAATCGACTCGAGCCTGTCCACTTCGGTCAGGCAGCGCGCGATGCATCGGCGGGCCGCGGTCGGGTCGCGATGCGCGAGCGTGATGGAGGCGAGAGCGCCCATGGCCACCCCGCGCCAGACCACCGGGGCCGCCGCGGCTTGCGCCCGGCCGGTTGTCCCGCCGGCTCCGGGCAGGCCTGGCAAAGCGGCTGCGGCGGCGGCAATGGCGAGAAATCGCCTGCGCGTCAGCATAAGTCTCACTCCATCGAATGCTGGTCGGTGTCACCGTTCGCCTGATGCTCGAGCTGCACAGGGCCAAGGACGTATTCATCCGGTATCTCGTCGAGCTTGACCACGCGGCCGCCATGCTTTGCCCGGAAGGCCTCCGCCGCTGCGGGATCAGAGAACGGCACGGCTTCGGGCGCACCCATGCCGCCCACCTGATCGCTCTCGATGACGAAATGGGCCTGCCGGGCATCGATCCACGTGCCGGGCTCCGGCTGATCCCAGTTGCTCGCGCGGCCCATGTCATTGACGTAGATGGCGACGATGTCGCGCGGCTCCTCGGGCAGGCGGGTGAAGGCGATCGTGTCGCGCACGGACGAGAACCAGTAGGGCGGCCCACTCGTCACGTGGATCTGGCCCTTCGGCCCTGTGTGGTCGGCGAGCAGCATTCCGCAGTAGTGGCCGGTCGCGTCCGCCTGGACTTCGAGCGGGGTGGGTGGCGCCGCTGTCGTGGTCTCGTCCTTGCAGCCGGCGAGCATGCCGGCCGCCAGGACCACTGAGAGAAGAACACGCAGGCTCATACGGATCTCCTGTGCAGGGCCGCCACGGCCGCCAGCGTGGGCAGCACGATCCATGCGGCGAGGGCGGCGACGAGGATGGTGGGCGGAAGCACGGCCTCGGCCGGTCCGGCCATGCCGCTGTAGACGGACGCAGCGCCCGATGCCGTGGTGTTGAACAGGCGGTAGGCATCGGCCGGGTTGAGCAGCAGGAGCGCATTAAGCGCGCCCTTGCCGATGATCTGCCCTTGATCGGCGACCAGGAAGCCGAGCAGCGCCGTATCGTAGATCAGTACGAAAAACAGCCAGATGACGACGGCCAGTCCAGCGGCCGTCGCCCGGTCGCGGACGATGGCGCTGGCGAGACAACCGAGTGCGACGAAGCTCGCCCCAAGCATCACGGAGGTTGCGACCAGGCCGGAGAAGGCGGTCCAGGCATCGGGGCCGGCATCACCCTTGAGCAGAAGAGCGCCTGCTGCGCTGCCGTAGCCGATCAGGATCGCAACGGCGAGGATCGCGGTCTGGCCTATCATCTTGCCGCTGATGACCTGCCAGCGGGCCACCGGGTAGGCCAGGAGAAGCATCAGCGTGCCCCGCTCGTGCTCTCCGACGATAGCGTCGAACGACAGCATCAGGGCGATCAGCGGAACCAGGAAGATGGTGAGGCTCGCGAGACTGACCACGACGACGGCGAGCGGAACCGCGCCCACCGTTCCGGTCGGAGCGCTGCCGAGCAGGGCGAGCGACAGGGCGAAAACCGCCATGACGAGCGTCGCGGCGATGACCCATCGGTTCCGCAAACCGACGCGGATTTCTTGGGCTGCGATGGTGAGCGCCGTCACTGGCCGCCTCCCGTTCCTTCAACGAGCTGGTGATAAAGATCCTCGAGCCGCGGCGCCGTGATCTCGATATCGGTGATCAGATCGCGCATGCCGGCCAGACCGGCCAGGACACTCATCTTTCCCGTTCGACCGACGACGAGCTCGAGCGAGGTTTCGGTCCGCCGCCGGCAGCGAACGGTGTCGCCCAGCCGCTCGAGAGCGCGCCCGGTCGTGCAGGGATGGACCCTGAGCAGGATGCGCGCCTCGGCATTCACGCGGGCATGCAGGTCGGCCATGGTGTCGGCCGCGAGCAGCCGGCCCGCATGCATCACCGCCACGCGGTCGACGAGATGCTCCACTTCCGACAGCGCGTGCGTGCAGATGAGGACGGTGGTGCCGGCCGCACGCAGCTCGCCGATCATGGCATAAACCGCGCTGCGGGAGGCAGGGTCGAGCCCGCTCGTCGGCTCGTCGAAGATGAGGAGCTTGGGGTCACCGATCAGCGCCTGTGCGATTCCGAGCCGCTGGCGCATACCCTTGGAATAGGTGCCGACGCGCCGGTTGGCAGCTTCGGTCAGCCCAACCCTGGCCAGCAGGTCGCGATTGGCCCGCCGCGGCTGACCCTTGAGCCTGGAATAGAAGTCCATCAGCTCGAGGCCCGTCATCGAGCCGTGGAAGGCGATGCTTTCCGGCAGGAAGCCGATGCCGAGCCGGGCATCCGCGCCGCCACGGCTGGCCGGATCGGCGCCGAGCAGGCGAACGGTGCCCGCGGTCGGCCGGATGAGGCCGAGAAGGAGCTTGATCAGCGTCGTCTTGCCGGCGCCGTTATGGCCGACGAGCGCGATCACCTCACCCAACTCGAGCGCCAACGAAACATCGCTGACGGCAGTAATAGTGCCGTATTGCTTCGTCGCGGCGCTCCACTCGGCAACGCTCGTCATTGCTGGGCCTCCGCGGCAAGTCTCGGGGGCTGCATCAGCGGCGCGCTATCGATGACGCCGCCGGGGTAAAGAGCCGGAAATCGCGACTGAGCCCAGCGGACGATCTGGACGGCGGGGCTCGTCGCCAGCACCTTGGCCTGCGGCAGCCGCCACAACACCTCATCCATCATGTCGTTCGGCCGATAGGGCCGGTCGGCGATGCCGTCGCCGTCGAGATCGAAGGCGGGGTTGTCGCTCCAGTAATTGCCGCGCCCGCCATCCGCCCAGTCGAGATAGCGCGTGCCGACGTATTTCACCTGAGTCTGGTTGGCAATGAAGGCGTTGCCGGTGATCACGTTGCGCTCGGAGCCGGCGGTGAAGTGGATGCCGATCGGGCAGCCTTCGAACCAATTTTCCGCGAGGCGATTTTTGTTGGCGTTATAAATGAAAACGCATTTTTCTCCGCCCCGGCGGACGATGTTCCCAGTGACCTCGGAATCGTTGGTCGTGTTCAGAAGCAGGCCGTGGTCGCGATCGCCCTCGGAGACATTGTCGCGGATCTCGAGCCTTTTCGAGTACATGATCGCCCAGCCGACGTGATTGCCGCTCGAGCGATTGCCGATCACCTGGCTGTCGTGCGTGTACATGTAGTGGATGGCAAAGCGCAGGCCGGTGAAGGTATTGCCGGCGAAAACATTGCGGTTGCTCGTGTTGACGAAAATTCCGTCGCGCACCTGATGAATTTTGTTGGCGATCACCTTTGCGCCGGGCGCATTCCAGATTGAAACGCCATTTCCGGCTTCCGACAGGCGGAGGTCATTGCGCCCGATAATGACGTTGTTCTCGACCAGAGAATCCGCCGCCCCGTGCAGATACGCGCCGAACAGATTGTTGATCAGCCGATTGGAGCGAATGACGGCGCCTTTGGCCGTACGTTTGACGAGGATGCCTGAGTCCATTGCCGGCAGGTTGCGGCCCGAGCCGGTGATTTCCAGCCCCTCGATCCGCACATCCGGCGCATTGACCGTGATGACGCTGCCTTCTCCAGGTCCCTCGAGGATCGCGCCTTTCTCTCCGAGAAGAATGAGCGTTTTATCGAGGACCAGCGGTCCGGCGTGCCGGCCCGCGCCGAGCCGGACGACGGAATTCGGCTCAGCACGGTCGATCACGGGTTGCACTGGCTCGCCAGCGGAGACGAGATAGGTCTCGGCTGCCGCCGGCAGCGCCGGCGTGGCGAACGCCACGACGACGGCTGCCGGAAGCGTCTGGAGAAGACGTCGCATGATCTCAAGCCGCACGCGGCTCGACGAGCATGCGGCCCTGCATTTCCATGTGAAGCGCATGGCAGAACCACTGGCAGTAGTAGTGGTAGACTCCGGGCCGGTCGGCGACGAACGTGACGGACGCGGTCGCCTGCGGACCAACCTCCATGGCGATGCCGTAGTTGACCAGCGTGAAGCCGTGCGTGAGGTCCTCGACGTCATCCATGTTGGTGATATACACAGTGACCTCGTCGCCCTGCTTGACCGTGAAGCTCTCAAGACTGAAGGACGGCGCGATCGTGTGCATGTACACGCGCACCTTGTTGCCGTCGCGGATCACATCGGCGGCGGTCTCGAGGTCGACGCCATCCGCCTCGGCCTGGCGCCGCGCGTCCGCGAACAGCGGGTCGTTGCGATCCCAGACGTGCACCGGGTTGACCTTGGAGCGGTGCACGATGGTGGCGTCGTGCGGCTCGGCAAAAGAAGGGCCGTCGTGGACGAGCACCATCTCGTCGCCGGAGATGTCGATGAGCTGATCGCATTCCGGCTTCAGCGGCCCGACGTTCAGGAAGCGGTCCTTTGAGAACTTGTTGAGCGACAGGAGCCACTTCCCGTCCGCCTCCTTGGTCTGACCCATGGAGGTATGGTTGTGGCCGGGCTGATAGTGAACATCGAGCTTCTGGATGATCGGATCAACGTCCTCGCCCTTAAATTTGCGGATCGCCTTGTCGATCGACCACTTGCAGATCTGGCTGTCGATGAACAGCGTCGTATAGGCATTGCCGCGTCCGTCGAAGGCGGTGTGCAACGGCCCCAGTCCGAGCTCCGGCTCGGCGACAACGGTGTCACGCGGTTCGATCTTGTCGTCGAACAGGTCGTCGAAGCGGCGGACGTCGAACACCGTTACGGTAGGTGACAGCTTGCCGTTGGCGACGACGTGGATTCCGTCGGGCGCAGTGTTGATCCCATGCGGGCTGTTGGGCACGGGGATGTAGCGCGTATAGGGCGAGCCCTTCCGGCCGTCGACTACCGGAACACCATTATATTCCTTGAAGTCGCCCTTCCTCACCGCCTCCTCGATGCGAGCGATGTTGAAAACGACGATCCAGTCCTGCTCGGCAGACATCATCTCGGCGAGTGTAACGCCGCCTTCGGAATTGTAGCTGGTCGAGAAGCAGTATTTTCCCTGATAGTCGGCATCGACGTTGTCGAGGTTGCCGTCGACCATCACCTGCCAGGCGATCTTCATCGTATCGCCGTCGATGGCGGTGAAGATGCCATGGTACTTGTCGGGCTCGTCGAGGATCCTGCCGTCGTTAGGCAAGGGGATCGGGTGCTCGCCGTTGGCGAAGACGTAGCCCGTGCGGGGATATTTCTGCAGGCGCAGGCCGTGGACCGCCTGCATGTTCGGGATCTCGATGATCTTGTCGCATTTCATCACGTCGCAGCGGATGCGGGCGACGCGTGAGTTGGCCTTGTCGTTTGCAAAGATATACCGTCCGTCATAGGTGCCGTCCGTGAACGACATGTGCGGGTGGTGCAGGTCGCCGTTGGGATAGATGCCGCCGCGGCTCTCGAGAAAAGCTCTGGTTTCTGGCGTGAGTCCCTCGGTCAGGATTTTGCGACTCTCGTTCGTCAAGCCCCAGCCCGTAGCGCTGCAACGGTTGAAAACCGGCACGCGCATGAGCTCGCGCATGGATGGGAGGCCTACGATGCGCAGCTCGCCCGTTTGCCCGCTGGAGAAGAATACATAGTACTCGTCGAGTTCCCCCGGCCCGACATGCGCGCTGTTGCCGTTCGCCGCCGCGGCCGGCGAGGAGGCCATCATCATTCCGCCCGCGACGCCAGTCGCGCCGGAAACGCCGCCGACACTCGCGAGAGTTGCCAGGGTGGCACTGCCGCCAAGCAGTTTCCTGCGGCTCAATTGCAGATCCGAAATCTTCCGTTTCATGTCAGTCTCCTTCAGACCTCTGGAGTTGGAAGGGTGTTTTCGGCTTTGCTGCTCGCGCGGATTCCGGGCCGGCGCGGCAAGACCATGTCCGGCGGTACGTTCTGCGCAAGCGCCGATCTCTTCTCACGGCGCAGGCGGCGCTGGATCACGACTGGGCACTTCCGGTCGTGGTGGTAGAGCACCTGGCAGTGCAGGCACGAGATGCACTCGTTCGGATTGATGTGCCCTTCCGGGTGGATCGCTTCGACCGGGCATTCGTTGAAGCAGCGCATGCAGGGGTTGCCGCACTCGCGGTAGCGCTTCAGCCAGTCGAACATCCTGAGGCGTCCAGGGATCGCCAGCGCGGCCCCGAGCGGGCATAGATAGCGGCAGAAGAACCGCTCCACGAACAGTCCGGCTCCAATGAGCGCCAGAGCGAAGAGGACGAACCACCAGTCCCGCATGAAGCGCAGGATGATCGCGGTCTTGAACGGCTCGACCTCTGACAGCTTCTCCGCGAGCTCGAGCGAGCCGAGCGACACGCCGAACAGCACCAGGAAGATGATGTACTTGAAGGGCCAGAGCCGCTCGTGGACGGCCCAGGGGATCTTGAGCTGCGGTACCTTCAGTGCCTTGGCGGCCCGGTTCGTCAGCTCCTGCAGGGCACCGAACGGGCACAGCCATCCGCAGAACGGCCCGCGGCCCCAGAACAGTAGCGCCGCTGCGACAGAGAACCAGAGAATGAAGACGAGCGGGTCCATAAGGAAGTAGGACCACTGGAAATCGGTCCGGAGCGCGCTCGAGAAGGTCAGCACGTTGACGACGGAGAGCTGCGCCTGTGCGATCCAGCCGAGCCAGACCAGCGTGACCGCCAGGAACGTCAGCCGTATCCGGTCGAACAGCACCTCGCGCTTTACCAGGAAATCCTGGAAGAAGAAGATCAGCGTGAGGATGGACAGCATCGTCACGAGCACGCCGATGGCTACCGCCTTGCTCCACCAGATGCGCTGCCACAGGGGCATTTCGCCCGTTTCCACCGGGAACTCCGCTGCAGCAGGTGGGGCTTCTGCGGCAGGCGCCGACGCCGTTTCCCGCTGAACCCTCTTGGGCGGTGCCTTTTTCAGGTAGAGGTCCGGTATCCGATAGCCGAGATCGAAAGTGATGAACGACTTGGTGAGGGCTCCGGTCGCCCGCTGCACCAGGAGCTGAAGCTGCCAGGGCTCTGCCGGATCGAACTCCACATCCTCGGGGATCAGGAAAACTCCAATCTCCTTGAGACGCGGCGCGCCCTCGGCCGCAATGCTGCCGATCCTGCGGTGGAGCCGGTCGCGGAAGCGGATCGTCTCGCCGCCCTGGATGATCTCGAAGCGGTCGAAGATCCCGCCCCGCACATACCCGGACCCCTTGAAGGAGTAGGGCCCGTCGCCCGCGACGAGGATGGCGTGCTGGCCCGGCTTGAGCCTCCGCTGCAAGTTGGCGAACTCGGCATCGCCCAGCAGGCTGCGTCCGATCGATGGCTGCGAGACGAGGGCCGCGTAAAGATCGATGAAGGTATCCTCGGGCGCGCCGGGCTCCGGCCGGCTGGCTGCAGCGGGATCGCCCCGGCTGCGGAACGCCTCGTTGACCTCGCCCTTGGTCAAGCTGAGCCGGCGGATCGAGCCATTTCCGATGAGGGTTTCCCAATCGGCGATTTCGCCGGCATCGGGATCGAGCACATGAGTAGGACCTGCGGCCTCCGCTACTGCCGGTCCGCCGAGGCCTAGAGCCCTCGCAACACGGATCGACGCGCGAACGATGCTGTCACCCATCACCAGCACGGTGACGGTGGCGCCGCTGACGATATCCGCATCCGGCAATCCGCGACCTTCGGCAGTTACCTTGATGGGATTGTAGCCGATGAACGGGGCGAGCGAGGCGACCACCCGTTCTTCCGATATTCCGATGAGGACGATCGGCTCGCTATGGTGAACGAGCTTCAGGCCGGTGATCGTTCCCTCGGTATCGATGCCGACGACGATATGAATCGGCTTGCCCGAGTAGCCGACGGCATTAGCGTGATCGGAGTTGAGGAATGCATGCCCGATCAATTTCCTCCCGCGATAGACGGGTGCGATCGGCGGCTGACCTTCGACCGGCCCGAAACGGTCGGCGCCCGGTACGAGGTCGGACGCGGAGAGCTGTGCCAGATAGGCCTGGAGTTCCGACCCGCCCCCCTCGGCGCTCCAAGCCGGCACTCCGAGGAGGCACCAAGCTAGGAAAATGATGACGATTCTGCCCAAGATCGCAGTCCCTCTGTTTGCATCCCGTTGCGGACTTTCCCGTCTCACGGTCGACGCGGGAGTTATCCATAGGAGTTCGGGCAGAGGCGCACGTTGTCTTGAATCAAATCAGGGGTGGTCATCCGGTGACAGGATGCCCCATGCGTGAAGGAGCCCGTGATGGTCGAGCCGCTGCCGAAAGTCGATTTGACCCGTCTGACGCTGCGCGATCTGGTCGGCATCGCGAATGCGATCGAGCAGGATGCGATGCGCCGCTATGGCCGGCTCGCGGAAGAAATGGAGCGGCGCGGGGAGCGTGCGACGGCGCAGGCATTCCGGCGCATGCAGGCGGAGGAGCACAAGCATGCTGCCGCCGTCGAGCAATGGGCCAGCGAGCTGGGAGAGGAGGTCCCGCCTGCGGAGGACTTTCAGTGGCGGCTGCCGGCGGAGCTCTCGGCTGCATGGGACGAAATCGCTGGCAGCGCCCTCGTCACACCATACCGCGCATTTGCGATCGGGGTGCGGAGCAAGGAACGGGCCTTCTCGATGTACAGCTATCTCGCGGCGCATGCGCGCGATCCGGCTGTCGCTGCCGCGGCGGAGAAGCTCGCCGTCGAGGCGCTGCAACATGCGGTTCTGCTGCGGCGTTGGCGGCGCAGCGCCTACCATCTGGGTCTACCGCGGAGCAGCCGATTGACGATCGGCACGGTCGAGGAGCTTCGCACTTTCCTCGCCGAACGCGAGGCGGCGATCGCCGACCATCATCGCGCGCTGGCTGGGAAGCTTCGCAAGCTTGGCGACGAGGAGGGCGCGCGCCTCCTCGAGGAGCTGTCCGGTCCTCCGGCTCCGGCGCATACCGCAGCGCTCGTCGACGACGGCGCGAGCAAGAGCCGGTTGAGTTTGCTCGTCACGGCGCAGAAGCCGCTCGAAGCGCTCAGTGAGGAGCTGGAGACGATCCTCGCGTCGGCGACAGGGCCCTTATCGGCGGAAGCGGAAAAGGCGCTCTCGAATGTCATCGTGCGCCTTGCCCGTATCGCCTCGCTCGTGGATCGGCGGACCTGACCAAATCCGCGGTTCACCGCCTGATCCTGCTTCCTTCCGCTCGAAAAGCATTTCTCACGAACCGGCACGGTCGCCCGCTGCTGGCATGAGGCCAAATGTCTCCGCAGTGAGCTGTTGCCCAAGAAGCGAGCTTGGATAAAAAGATGCACCTGAAAATCATCAAAAGAGAGGTGTGCCGTGTCACCGCCCCCTGCCGTCGAGCCCGGGTGTTTCGATGATGGCTTATGCGCGGCCCGCAGCGGCTTCACACCGGCGGGTCGGGAACAGAGTGCAGTGATTCGAGCAGGATTTCAGACCCACAGGTCCAACAGAGGGCAATGCTGAGATGGTCTCGCAGCTCACCAGAAGCGAGCGGCAACTCGCGCTCATAATCTCGATCGCGGTGGCCTTATGGGGTCTGATCATGGCGACGGCTGGTCGCGATGATTTGCTCGGTGGTCACGGCTTCATCGTGCTGATTTGCGGTGTTGCCGCAGCATTCTTCGTCCTGTCCCATTATGACGCGCCCGAACCGGGTGAGGAGCGGTTCACGCAATATTACGACGACCCCATCAAAGCCGGCATCGTCCTGGCGATGGTCTGGGCCGTCTTCGCGATGTTCATCGGCGATTGGGTTTCCTGGCTGCTCGCCTATCCGAACCTGACGTTCGATGCCGGATGGGCGAGCTTCGGGCGGCTGCGGCCCGTTCACACCACCGGCGTCATTTTCGGTTTCGGCGGCAATGCCCTGATCGCCACGTCCTTCCACGTCATGCAGCGCACGTCGCGCGCGCGGATGCCGGACCAGCTCAGCCCGTGGTTCGTGCTCATCGGCTACAACCTATTCTGTGTGCTGGCGGTCAGCGGCTACCTCATGGGCATCACCCAGTCGAAGGAGTATGCGGAGCCCGAATGGTACGCGGACATCTGGCTGGTGATCGTCTGGGTCACGTACCTGGTGCTCTATCTGCGCACCCTGGCGCGCCGGCAGGAGCCGCACATCTACGTCGCCAACTGGTACTACATGGCGTTCATCCTGGTCGTTGCCGCGCTCCACATCGTCAACAACCTCGCCATTCCCATCTCGTTCTCCAGCGCCAAGAGCTATTCGGCCTTCTCCGGCGTCCAGGATGCGATGACCCAATGGTGGTACGGCCACAACGCGGTCGCCTTTTTCCTCACCGCCGGCTTCCTCGGCATGATGTATTACTACCTGCCGAAGCGCGCGAACCGGCCCATCTTCTCGTACCGGATGTCGATCCTCGGTTTCTGGGGAATCACATTCTTCTACATGTGGGCGGGTTCTCACCACCTGCATTATACGGCGCTGCCGCAATGGGTGCAGACGCTGGGCATGACGTTCTCGGTGATGCTGCTGGTGCCCTCCTGGCTGGCGGCGGCGAACGCGCTGCTCACCCTCAATGGTGCGTGGGACAAGGTGCGGGACGACGCGACGCTGCGCTTCATGATGGTGGCGGCCGCGTTCTACGGCCTTTCGACGTTCGAGGGGTCGTTCATGGCGATCCGCGCCGTGAACTCGCTCTCCCACTACACGGACTGGACCATCGCGCACGTGCACGCCGGCACGCTCGGCTGGGTGTCGATGATCACGTTCGGCGCGATCTACAGCCTGGTGCCGCAGCTGTGGAAGCGGTCCCGCATGTATTCGCCGGCCTTGGTCGAGGTCCACTTCTGGCTCGCGATTGCCGGAACGCTCGTCTACGTGCTCGCGATGTGGAACTCAGGGATCATCCAGGGCCTGATGTGGCGCACCTATAATGAAAGCGGCACGCTCGCCTATTCGTTCATCGACAGTGTCGTCGCCATGCACCCCTACTACATCGCGCGAGCGATCGGAGGGCTGCTGTTCCTGTCGGGCGCGGCTGTCGGTTTCTACAACGTCTGCATGACGATCCGCGAGGCGACCTCGCCCGCGCACGAGATGGCGAAGGACAAGCCGGTCGCTGCGCTTGCGCCCGCCAGAGCCATCGAAGCCGCGGAGTGAGCGTGATGTTCGGTTCCCATTATAAGCTCGAAAAGAATTCGATCGCCCTCGCGATCGGGATCATCATCGTCGCCTCGATCGGCGGCTTCGTGGAGATCGCGCCGCTTTTCACCATCGACGAGACCGTCGAGGAAGCGCCCGACATGCGCGTCTACACGCCGCTCGAGCTCGCAGGACGCAACATCTACATGCGCGAGGGTTGCTATGCCTGCCATTCGCAGATGATCCGGACTCTCCGCGACGAGGTGGAGCGTTATGGTCCGTACTCCCTGGCCGTGGAGTCGAAGTACGACCATCCGATGCTGTGGGGATCGAAACGCACGGGCCCCGATCTGGCGCGCGTTGGCGGGAAGTACTCGGACGACTGGCACGTCGCGCATCTGATCGACCCGCGGGACGTCGTGCCCGAGTCGATCATGCCGAGCTACCGCTACCTCATGAGGGCGAAGCTCAAGACCGACGACCTGCCACAGCATCTTGCTGCGCTGAAGAAGCTCGGCGTGCCCTACACGGACGAGATGATCGAGAACGCCGCGCGTGACGCCTACGGCCAGTCGGCGCCCGACAGCGAGCAGGCTGAAGGGGCAAAAACGCGCTACGGCGAGGCGACCAATGTCAGCTCGTTCGACGGCGATCCCGGCAGGCTGAGCGAGATGGATGCACTCGTTGCCTACCTGCAGATTCTCGGACGGCTGACCGATGAAGCCTACAAGCAGAAGCAGACGGCGGAGGCGGGGCAATGATCGGACTCGACCACGCAACACTGGTGGCCTTCGCGAAGTCGTGGGGGCTTTTCTACCTGATCGCGTTTTCGGTCGCCATCCTCGCCTACACGTTCTGGCCGGGAAGCGGGAAGCGGTTCGACCGGGCGGCAAGCAGCATCATGGATGACGAGAACGGGCCATGGGCGTGAACGAACGCGACCCCCATACCGGCCACATGACGACCGGCCATGAGTGGAACGGTATCATCGAGCTGAATACGGCCGTACCGAAGGCGGCGTGGTATTTCCTGATCGGGACGGCGCTGTTCTCGCTCGTCTACTGGGTGCTGATGCCGGCGTGGCCGCTGGGCAAGACTTATACGAAAGGCCTCCTCGGTGCCGATGTGCGCAAGAACGTCGAGACAAGCCTGCAAAAGGCGGCGCTCGACCGGGCGAGGTGGACGGAACGTATCGAAAAGGAGAGCTTTGCCGCCATCCAGGCTGACGAGGATCTGATGAAGTATGTGCGCGAGACGGGGCGCACGCTCTTCGGCGACAATTGCGCCGTCTGTCACGGCACAAAGGCGACCGGCGGACCGGGCTTCCCCAGTCTTGTCGATAACGCGTGGCTGTGGGGCGGGACGCCGGAGGCGGTGTTCGAGACGATCCGCGTTGGCATCAATTCCGATCATCCCGACAGTCGGATCGCTGAGATGCTGGCCTTCGGTCGCGACGGGATGCTGGAGCGCCAGTCGATACTCGATGTCGTAGCCTATGTGCGCTCGCTTTCCGATCAGTCGAACGCATCAGGCAAGGACACCGAGACAATTGCGGCGGGGAAAGAGGTTTTCGCTGAAAATTGCAGCTCGTGTCATGGTGACGATGCCATGGGCAACAAGGATATGGGCGCGCCGAACCTGACGGACGACTTCTGGATTTATGGCGGCGACGAAGAATCTGTTTATCGCACCGTTTACGGCGGCAGGCAGGGGCGGATGCCTGCTTGGGAAAATCGCCTCAGCGAGACCGACCGCAAGATTCTCACGCTTTACGTTCTAGATCTCGGGCGGAGTAAGCCATGAGAACGCGGACGAGAAGACGTCTCCTCGTCGGCCTCGCCATCGCGACGGGGCTCGGGATCATCGGGGCAGCCAATGCGCATCTCGTGTGGGCGTCGTTGAAGTCCCAGCCCGAATGCGTCCCGCATGTGAAAGCGCCGGGGCACAATGGGCAGTTTCGCGCGGCAAAGTCGTCCTGCTGAACGAGAGGGTAAGGGCAATGGCAGTGGCGAAGAATATGGACAGGCTCCCCCCGGTCGTGCCGCCGCTTCCGGGCGCAAAAATTAATTGGCGTTGCGATCTGCCGACGACGGCTGCGCTCGATTGGCTCGCCGCGGGGTGGAAGGACTTCACGATCCGGCCAGTTCTGAGCGTTGCCTACGGCATATTCGTCTTTGCCATCTCCATCGGCGTCGTCGGTGGGCTCTTCCTTTTCGGTTACGATTATATTCTTTTCCCGGCCCTGTCGGGATTTCTGGTGGTTGGACCGCTGATCGCGGCCGGTCTTTATGAGAAAAGCCGGCGCATCGAGAAGGGCGCTCCGGCTCCTGCGACGATCGCCGGTATGCTGATCGTGAAGCCGAAATCCAACGGCCAGATGCTGTTCATGGGCATGCTCCTGTGTCTGCTAATGGTGCTCTGGATGCGTGCCGCGGTTCTCCTTTACGCGCTCTTCTTCGGGCTCCTGCCGTTCCCGGGCCTTCACGACATCGTGCCGATATTGATTGGAACACCCGAGGGCTGGGCACTGATTGTCGTCGGCAGCCTCGTCGGCGGACTGTTTGCTGCCTTTTCTTTCGCGATCAGCGTTTTTGCCGTTCCCATGCTTCTCGACCAACGCACCGATGCCCTGACCGCGATGGGAACGAGCATGGCACTCGTCTGGAACAACCTGCCCGTGATGCTGAGTTGGGGCGCGATCGTGGTTGCGCTGTTCGCTCTCAGCGTGGCGAGCGGCCTCATTGGGTTGATCATTGTCTTCCCGGTGCTCGGTCACGCGACGTGGCACGCCTACGGAGCGGTTCGGGAAAAGGTGGTCGCTGCGGGCGGGCTCGACGAAGCTCAATGAGGTGAGCTATGGAGGCTCTCGTTTACTTAATTCCAATATCGATTAGCCTCGGAGGCGTCGGATTGGCGGCATTCATGTGGTCCCTCAAGACCGGCCAGTATGAAGACCTGGCCGGGGCTGCCGAACGCATCCTTTTCGACGACAACGATCGCCCGCAAGGTTGAGCCTTTCAAAGAGCAGATCAAAATCTGCGGGCTCTTTTCGCGGTGCCTTCCTGTTCCAATTTCTTTTCCTTGTTCGAGACATGCGGTGCTCAGCTCATCCGTGGGGCTGAGGCAAGCGGCGTTCGCTAGCCGTTTCGTGATGTCGACATCTCACCTCGCGCAAAAGATATATTGACAATATATCTTTAAAGGCGTTCACTCTAGTCACGGTCAGCCTGTGATGCAGGGAAGCCGATTGCGGCGAACGTCCGCGTCATAGAGCCGGCGATTCCGGTCGCAGCCGCTGAACCGCCGTACCCAGACATGCGACCAAAGGAGCCTGTCCATGACTAGTCCCAATGTCGTCGATGTTCGCAGCTTCGTCCCGGCGGAGCGGCACCGAAGAATTTTTGAACTCGTCGACAAGCTCGAGCCGAGCTCGTCCTTCATTCTAGTAAACGATCACGATCCGAAACCGCTCTATTACCAGCTCGAAGCTGAGTATCCGAAGCAGTTCTCCTGGACGTATCTCGAGCGCGGACCGCAGGTGTGGCGCGTCGAGATCGGTAAGGTCGCACAATCTTCCTGAGGTGATTTTTGCGGGCGCGTCGCCGGGCTGGCCAAGTCCGGCACGCGCTGGCGCTGGAGCTGCCATGATTGGTGTCTCCCTCTCCCGCTGGACAATGTCCTACTTTGCGGCCGCCCTCTTAGCGCTTGTTGCAGCGGAGGCGCTCATGGTGGCCGGCTACGGCTTCCCCAACGACGCGTTGAGAGCGCCTCAGACCCTCGTTCTCGTTCATCTGGTGGCGATCGGCTGGCTCAGCCTGCTGATGTGCGGAGCCTTGTTCCAGTTCGTGCCCGTGCTCATCGCGCGGCCGCTCTACAGCAATACGCTGACACTACCGACATTGATCTGCCTGTTGGCCGGCTTGGCGATGCTTCTGCTGGGCTTTGAGCAACTTGCCGGTCACATCGAGCCAGGGCTGCCTTTCCTCGCTCTCGCTGCAGCGCTGTTGGGCGTGGGCTTTGCCCTCGTGCTCTGGAATCTCGGCAGGACCCTTTGGCAGGCGCGGCCTCCGCTGCCGGCGCAGTTGGTCGTGGTCGGGCTCGCAAGCCTCGCAGGGACCGCCATTTACGGAATTATTTTTGCGCTCGTCCTCGGTGGCTTCGTCGACCACGAGCCGTGCATTTCCATCGCGGCATCGGGCCTCCCACTCCACGCCATCGCAGGTTTGGGCGGCTGGCTGACCTTCACCGCCGTGGGTGTCAGCTATCGGCTTCTCGCCATGTTCATGCTGGCGCCGGAGCTCGATAATTGGCGAAACCGCGCGGTCCTCTACACCGGTTCGGGTGCATTGGCGATCGTCATTCTGGGCGGCGCAGCGGCGATCCGTCTGGGCTTCGAGATCGACTTCGTCTTGGGGCTTGCCGGCGTGCTCGGGCTCGTTACGGTCGCGCTTTATGGGGCCGATGTCGTCCACCTCTATCGCGCACGCAAGCGGCGCAATATCGAGCTCAACAGCCGCATGGCGGCCTTCGCCCTTGCTTCGCTGGCGGCATCGGCCGTTCTCATCGCCGTGCTCACTTTACTCGGGCGGCTTTCGGATCATGTCGGCGCCGTCGTCTTTTTGATCGCCTTCGGATGGCTTTCCGGCCTCGGCCTGTCCAAGCTCTACAAGATCGTCGCCTTCCTCACTTGGCTCGAGTGCTACGGCCCGGTGCTCGGAAAGGCGGCGACGCCCAGGGTGCAGGATCTCGTGGTCGAGAAGCGCGCGATCAAGTGGTTCGTCATCTACTTTATCGCAGTATGGGTCGGCACGGTCGCGCTGCTCGTCGGGCACGCCTCGCATTTCCAGATCGCGGCCGCAGGGATGCTGATCGGGACGCTGGGCATCATCGTGCAGCTCGTGCGCTCCCGTCAGCTGGCGGATGTGGATGCAGAGCGCCGCATCCCCGAGGGGGCATACAGGCCGCGGCTCTTGCTTTCTCTTGCTCGCCCCGACTGATCGAAAAGGAGACTGATGATGGCAACCCAATTCGTGGATCTGGACGTCCGTCCGACCCTGCGGGCCGGCGGAGAGCCGTTCGAAGAGATCATGCAGGCCGTCGCTGGATTGCGGCCAGGGGAGGGCCTGCGCCTTTACGCGACGTTCAAGCCGGTGCCGCTTTTCAGCGTGCTGGGCGCGAGAGGTTTCGTGCACGAAGAGCGGGAGCTCGAGGGCGGTGACTGGGAGGTGCTGTTCCGGCCGAACGGGGCCGCCGGGCCTGCTTCCGCGGCCCCAAAGCCCGCCGCGTCCACGGACGATGAGGAGTGGCCGGAGCCGGTTCAGCACCTCGACAACCGTGAGCTTGATCCACCCGAGCCGATGGTGCGCATTCTGGCGACCACCGAGACCATGAAGGAGGGCGAGGTGCTTTCGGCACTGCTGTGCCGCGAGCCGATCTTCCTGTTCCCGGAGCTGCAGAAGCGCGGCCATGTCTGGCGTGGGGGCTTCGAGCCAGACGGGAAGACCTACCGGATCCTCGTGCGGGTCGGCGCAAACAAGAATGGGGCGGCATGAATGCAGCGGCCGCATCGGAAGATGCGGCTTGGCTGCGCCGGCCGCCAGCCCTTACGGAGCTTGTGAGCCATGTTCATTCAGATCGAAACCACTCCGGACCCTGCAGTCCTGAAATTCCTGCCCGGGCGGGATGTGCTGGGCGAGGGCACGCTCGCGCTGCACGACAGCACGGAGGCTACGAATTCGCCACTCGCACAGCGCCTGTTCAAAATTCCGGACGTGACGGGAGTCGTTCTCGGCAGCAATTTCATCACGGTCACGAAGAACGGCGGAAACTGGCAGCATCTCAAGCCCGCGATTCTCGGCGCGATCATGGACCACTTCGCATCAGGCGCCCCGGTGCTCGTCCAATCCAACGGCGCGGGTGCGCCGGAGACTGGTGAGGATGGGCTCGTCGGTCGACTGAGGGAAGCGCTTCGCCAGGTGATCGATCCTGAGCTCGGCTACAATATCGTCGACCTTGGTCTCGTCTACGGCATTGCCGTCGAGGAAGGCGGCGTTGCGCGTGTGACCATGACCACCACCACAGTGGGTTGCCCGGCGACGAACTATCTGGTGGAAGGCGCGCGCGATGCGGCCGAGGGGATTCCGGAGATCAAATCTGCCGAAGTTGCGCTCACCTATGACCCGCACTGGACGCCGGAGATGATGAGCGCCGAAGCAAAGGCGTATCTCGGCATCGGAACTGGAGGCGGGTGGTGAGCGGCCAATCGACCTCCGGCTCCGTGCAAGATCCGGCGGATCTCGGCGCATCGAATGAGAAGCTCGTCGATCTCCTCATCACGAGTCTCGGGGCGCTGGCGGCAGCGGGGGATGTCGAGCAGGCATGCCGGCTCGCGGGACAGGCCTGCGTCACCTTGCGGCGCAGCGACCCGAAGGCAGCACGCCGCTTCGACGTGTTGCTCCACCGGCTGACGCCGAAGCTGACCTGGTAAGGAGCGCCGTGGTCCTGTCGAGCTCCGACCAGCAACGAACCCGAGTGTATGCAGATGTCACTGGAACGAACCGATGACGGCTTTTGCATCGATGCGACGCTTCTAGGGGAATTGCTCGGCGTGCCGCCGCGAGGCGTCCAGGCCTTGATGCGCAACAACGAGATCACGAGCGCTTGCGAGCGCGGCGAGGGAGAACACGAAGGCCAATACCGGCTGACGTTCTTCTACAAGAACCGGCGCGCACGGCTGGCCGTCGACGCTTCCGGCCGCATTCTCAAGCGCTCGGTCGTCGATTTCGGCGAGCACCCAATCCCGGGAAGAGCCGCAAATCGCTGAGGATGAGAAGAGCGGCGCGGCTTTTGGCCGAAGTCTCGATTTTCGGCAAGTTGACCGCCGTCAGGCATTAACCGTTCCTTCACTGTCTCCGTACGGTCGCGCTTCTCAAGCGCCTCGCCATCCGCCCGCCCTCATGCCGAGACTGGCACCGCTGCAGCTCGTCACCTCGCTGACGAGACTGCTGCCGATTGATGCACGGACGAGACAGCCGACATTTCTTGACAAATACAATCAATAATGGCTGCCCTTGGAGAGTTCGGCTTGGCATCGGCCTGACTGGCCGTTGTCAGAGGCACCCTTGACGCCGCAAACTGGGAACGTTTGTTGAACAGTGTTGCTCGTAGGGCAGAGCTAAGCTTTTTAGGCCTGTAACGAAATGTGCAGGGCTGATGCGTATCTTGAAGTCTGCGTTGGGAGCGGCTTCGGGCTATTCCGAATCGAAGGAGGCGATATGAGACGGCTGGTCGACTGGTTTCTGACGCTGGGCGCGCTCTCGGTCATGGCGACGAGTGCGATGGCAGCGGCGCCGGCACCGCGGGACGTCCTCGACACCTATGCCGATATCGCGCTGGCTGGGTACGAGGACTCGCTGACCACAGCCAAGGCGCTGCAGGCAAAAATAGAGGCGTTCCTCGCGGAGCCGACGGAAGAGCGTCTTGCGGAGGCAAAGGCTGCCTGGCTTGCGGCCCGTGTCCCCTATCAGCAGACCGAGGTCTTCCGTTTCGGCAACCGCATCGTCGACGACTGGGAAGGCAAGGTGAATGCCTGGCCGCTTGATGAGGGACTCATCGACTACGTTGACAGCGACTACGGTACGGAGTCGGAGGAAAACCCGCTCTATGTCGCGAACATCATTGCGAATCCGAGCGTGAGGATCTCCGGCCGTATGGTCGATGCGTCCAAGATCACGAAGGAACTCCTGTCGGACACGCTGCACGAGGCGGGCGGCGTCGAGGCCAATGTGGCGACCGGCTACCATGCGATCGAGTTCCTGCTCTGGGGCCAGGACCTGAATGGCACGGACGCTGGCGCGGGCGCGCGGCCGGCGAGCGACTACGACACCGCCAATTGCACAGGGGGCAACTGTGAGCGGCGCGCGCAATATCTCCGGACCGTCACCGAGCTTCTGGTCGACGACCTGACTTGGATGGTTGAGCAATGGAAGGCGGACGGCGCGGCCCGCAAGGCTCTGACAGCTGACGAAACACAAGGACTCGTCGCGATCTTCACCGGGCTTGGATCACTCTCCTACGGTGAGCTTGCTGGCGAGCGCATGAAGCTGGGGCTGCTGCTCAATGACCCTGAAGAGGAGCACGACTGCTTCTCCGACAATACGCACAACTCGCACTACTATGACCTCATCGGCATTCGGAACGTCTACTTCGGAAAATATGAGCGGATCGATGGGTCCGTGATCTCGGGGCCGAGCGTGTCGGACCTTGTCAAGGCCAAGGACGCCGAGATCGATGCCCGCGTCCGCGATGCGCTCGACGAGTCGCTGGCGCAATTTGAAACCCTGAAGAAGCGGGCAGAGACGGTGGAGGCTTACGACCAGATGATCGGCGAGGCCAATGACGAGGGCAATGCCGTGGTCGAGGCGGCGCTTCAGGCGCTCATCGCCCAGACCCGCGAGTTCGAAAGGGCCATCGCCGCCCTCGAGCTCGGCGCGGTGCAGTTCGAGGGCTCGGACAGCCTCGACAATCCGAGCAAGGTCTTTCAGTAGGCCTCCGCAGGACCGTCATCGTCCGGGGCCCATGTGACACGATGTTCTCTCGCGAGAAGCAAAAGGAACAGCGCCGGCTGCGATCAGCGCAAGGTTTCCTCGCGGCCGCGGCCAGCCTGCCATTCCTGCTGGTCGGTGCCGGCCTGTCCTGGTTGGAAAATTCGACCGGTGCGGAGGCGTTTCCTGCTGCCTTCGATCCTGCTGAGGCCCATCCTGGCGGAGAGGCCACGTCTCTGGGCTCGACCGACAACACGAACGCCTTCTCGCACTCGTCCGCCAACATGGGGTTCGCCCGCGAGCTCGACTTCAAGATCGGCAACGCCATTTTCCGCAAGCTCTGGGTCTCGGCGCCGGCCTCGACGAAGTCATCCGATGGGCTGGGCCCGCTCTACAACGCGCGTAGCTGCCAGACCTGCCACCTGAAGGACGGCCGCGGCCATCCTCCCAATGGAAACTGGCCGGATGACAACGCGGTATCCATGCTCCTGCGGCTGTCCATCCCTCCGCAAACCGATGCCGACCGCGAGCTGCTCGCCTCCGGCCGCGCCAGTGTGATCCCCGAGCCGACCTACGGAACGCAGCTCCAGGATCTGGCGATTGCGGGGCATAAGGGCGAGGGCCACGTGCACATCTCATATGAGGAGCTGCCCGTTACGCTCGCTGATGGCGAGGTCGTGCACCTGCGCAAGCCCACCTACACCATCACCGATTTGGGTTATGGGCCGATGCACCCTGAGACGATGGTCTCGCCGCGCGTGGCCCCGCCGATGATCGGGCTTGGCCTGCTCGAAGCGATTCCCGAGGCAGATATTCTGGCCGGCGAGGACCCGGACGATCGCGATGGCGATGGCATCTCGGGTCGGGCGAACCGCGTCTGGTCGATCGAGCACAACAAGCTCATGCTCGGGCGGTTCGGGTGGAAGGCCGGCGCGCCGACCGTGCTGCAGCAGACGGCAGAGGCCGCAGCAGGCGACATGGGCCTTGGCTCCGTCCTGGTTCCGAAGCCCAGCGGCGATTGCACGGAGCGGCAACCGACCTGTCTTGCAGCGCCGCATGGAGGAACCGCCAAGGCACCTGGAGAGGAATTCAAGACGCAGCTCTTGAAGCTTACGGCATTCTACGCCCGCAATCTGGCCGTTCCGCCACGCCGGAACCCGGACGCTCCCGATGTTCTCGCAGGCAAAGCGCTGTTCCATTCGATCGGCTGCGCGGCATGCCATCGCCCGAGCTTCATGACGGGCACGGAGGCGTCTGACGCCCACTTGGCCGGACAGCACATCTGGCCGTACACGGACCTCCTGCTTCACGACATGGGTGAGGGCCTTGCCGACGGGCGCCCCGAGGGGCGTGCCGACGGCCGGGAATGGCGCACGGCCCCGCTTTGGGGCATAGGCCTCACCGAGACGGTCAGCGGCCACACCTATTTCCTTCATGATGGGCGCGCACGTAATCTCGCCGAAGCGATTCTTTGGCATGGGGGTGAGGCGCAGGCGGCGCGCGATGCGTTCGCAGCGCTCGACCAAGCCGACCGCGCGAGGCTGATCGCGTTTCTCAATTCACTCTGAAGGCCGATCACCCATGCCGACGTTCCGGTCGAAACTGACAGCCCTGGCATTGGTCGCCTTTATCGGAGCCGGACCGGCGGCCTCGGCCGAGCAGCGGGCCGCAACGGACTTCGATCACGCGCTGGTGGCCCGCACAGCGCTCGAGAAGCACATTCGGCCAGGGTTCAGGCGGCTCACGAGCGCCTTTACGGAGCTTCAGCAGGCAACGGGCTCTTGCGAGAAGCAGCCGCAATTCCGCTATGCCCGCCTGAGGCCAGTCTTCCGGAAGGCAGTCCTCGCCTGGGGTCGTGTCGCGCATCTCAACTTCGGACCCCTCGCCGCAGAGAACCGATATGACCGCGTCTTTTTCTGGCTCGACCGGAAGGGCATCGCGCGCCGCCAGGTCGCTCGTGCGCTGAAGGAAAGCCCCTCCGAGTACCGGGATGCCGCCAAGCTTGCCCAATCGAGCATCGGTGTGCAGGGCCTGCCGGCGTTGGAGCAGCTCATCGCGACGCCAGCGGAGCCGGGCGAGAACAGCTCGTTCAGGTGCTCTTACGCCCAGGCGATCGCCGGCAACCTGGTGAATATTGCGCGCGAGGTGGAGGCGGCCTGGTCTGAAGGTGGTATCTGGTCGGAACGCTGGCTGACCCCTGGTCCAGGCAATCCGACCTACATCCAGCCTTCCGAAACGACCTATGCGTTGATCCGCGCCTATCTCGACAACATCGAGCGTGTGCGCGACGTCGAGCTCATGCGGCCCCTCGGTTTGGCCGTGCGCTGGCGCGACCTTCCCGGTCCCTTCGCCCGCTCGGACCTCACGATGGCATTCATCGGGGCACGGATCACCGGCTTGCGCTCTTTGATCGAGGACGGCGGACTGGCGAAGGAGACGACGCGAACCGCCAAGGCGCGAGGTTCGCCCGCGGCCGAGCAGGCGATGAAGCAGGTCAGGTTCGAGCTGCGGCTCCTGACGCGCTTGTCCACGCCGCTCACCAAGGTCCCCGACTTCTTTGGCTCTTCGCAGCGTGACGAGGCCATCCCGCTCGGCTTCCCGCTGAAAAGCGCGCGGTTTCAGGCGGAAAGGGCGTTCAGCCTCACGACCGACTTGCCGATGGGGTTCAATGCATCCGATGGCGATTGATCGCAGAGCATTCCTGGCGGGCGCCGGAGGTCTCCTGGCGTCCGGGTTGGCGGCGCAAGGTGCGCCGGCCGAAACCCGCGCGGCGGACGAGCCGCTGTTTGCCGCCGCGCGCCGTTCCCCGGACGGCGCCTTCTCAGCGGCCATTTTCCGGCCCGACGGAACAGATGTGAATGCCGTGGCCCTGCCGGCCCGCGGGCACGATGTGACGGTCTGCCCCGTGACCCGGACCTGCGTGGCGTTCGCCCGCCGACCGGGCAATTTCGCAGTGGCCTTTCGCCGGGATAAAGGCTGGAAGCCCATCCGCTTCACGACACCGCCCGACCGGCACTTCTACGGCCATGGCGTCTTTTCCCGCGACGGGCGCATCCTTTTCGCGACGGAGAACGATTTCGAGGCGGGCCGGGGCTGTATCGGTCTTTACGATGCGACGGCTGGCTTTCGCCGGATCGGCGAGATGGAGTCGCATGGCGTCGGCCCGCACGACATCGCCCTGATGAAGGACGGGCGTACGCTTGTGATCGCCAATGGCGGGATCGAGACCCACCCCGCGATCGGCGGCGGCCGGACGCAACTCAACCGTGCCACGATGTCCCCCTCGCTCGCCTATGTCGATACGATCACCGGCGATCTTGTCGAGCGCCACGAGCTGCCAGAGGGGTTGAGACAACTTTCGCTGCGCCATCTCGATGTCGGCGCCGGCGGGATGGTGGTGATCGGCGGCCAATTCAAGGGCGATGTCACGGCGGGCACGCCGCTCATCTTGCGCCATCGTCTCGGAGGGCTGCCGAAGACCGTCGAGCTTGCAGCGGACCTGTCGCCACGGCTACGCGGCTACATCAGCTCCGTTGCCGTCGATGCTTCGGGAGAGATCGCGGCCCTCACGGGCTCGCGCGGTGGGATCGTTCTGTTCATCGACGTCGCCACCGGCCGGGTGCTCGGGGAGCGAAGCCTGGTCGATGTCTCCGGCGTTGCGCCGTCAGTGGGCGGATTCCTGCTGACGACGGGGAAGGGCGAGATCGCATCTGGAGCGAGCCCGTCGCAAGGCGCCACGATGACCAGCAGCACGCACTGGCAATGGGACAACCACGCTGTGCTCGTGTCGTGAGATCGTAAAGCGCAGCGAGCCGGCCGAGCCATGATTACGTGGCGACGGCGGTGCAGGACTGTGGCAGCAGATAGGGCGCACCATTCCGCGGAACGCAGTTCGTTCGAACATCGCAGCCAAAGGCCATGGACAGGCGTTCATCGGTCATGACCTCGGCCGGCGATCCGCGAGCCAGGACCGCCCCATCGGCCAGAAGCAGCATCTCGTCCGCATACGTTGAAGCAAGATTGAGATCGTGCAGCACCGCCAGCACAGCGCGGCCGGCATTCTTCTGACGCGTCAGCTCATCGAGCACGAGGAGCTGATGGCCGATATCGAGACTGGATGTCGGCTCATCGACCAGAATGGCCGTCTTCTCGGCAGGCACACGGCCGCACGCGAGCTGACAGAGCGCCCGAGCCATGTGCACGCGCTGACGCTCGCCGCCGGAGAGCGTCGTGTAGGTCCGATCTGCCAAATGTTCCAGCCCCAAGCGCGCCAGCATGTCCCTCGCAATGCAGCGTGTGCCGCTGCAATCTGCCTCGAAGCCCGGCACCAGTATGCCGAGCAGCACCACTTCGAGCGCCGTGAAGGGAAAGGCCAATGCCGTATGCTGGGAGACGACGGCGCGGCGTCTGGCCAACTGATCGGCCGAAAGGGTCGCCAGATCCTGTCCATCGATCAGTATGCGGCCGCCGGTGGGCTTGAGCTCGCCTGTCAGAAGGCGAAGCAATGTCGACTTGCCGGCGCCATTGGGGCCGATCACTGCAATGAGACGTCCGGCCTGCAAATCGAGATCGACGCGGCTCAGCAAGCTACGATTGCCAACAGCGTAAGTGACCGCCTCGGCCCGGATCATGGCGCAGCCAAACCTCCCCCGCGGCGGATGACCAGGTGCAGGAAAACCGGTGCGCCGATAACAGCCATGACGATTCCAATCGGCAGCTCGGCGGGCGCCACGATCATGCGTGCCGCAATGTCGGCCACGACCACCAGGACCGCCCCGAGCAGCGCCGATCCGGGCAGCACGATGCGGTGGTCGGGGCCGGCAGTCAGGCGCACAAGATGCGGCACGACGATGCCGACGAAGCCGATCGTTCCGGCGATGGCCACTGCTGCTCCGACGGCCGCCGCCGTCAAGACCACGATCCAGAACTTCGCACGTTCGACCTCGATGCCGAGGTAAAAGGCTTCCGCTTCTCCCAGCAGCATTCCATTCAATGCGCGAACGAAGCGCGGGATCGTCACGAACAGGATCAGGGCAAAAGGCGCGATGGCCATCACCTTCTGCCAGCTCGCGCCTGCCAGCGATCCCATGGACCAGAGCGTCAAGTCCCTGAGCTCACGGTCGTCCGTCACGTATGCGATCAGCCCGGTCAAGGCGCCCGCGATCGCCGCCAGGGCAATTCCCGCCAACAAGAGCGTTGCGATGGCGGTGGTGCCGTGCTTGCGCGCAATGAGCATCAGCACCATCGTTGTCAAGAAACCGCCGAGGAACGCCGAAACCGGCAGCGCCCAGATGCCGAGTGCTCGCACCCAGGGGCCGGCGAAGCCGCCGCCCAACGCAATGGTCGCCACCGCTGCCAGGGCGGCGCCAGAGGAAACACCGATCAGCCCAGGGTCGGCGAGCGGATTTCGAAAAAGTCCCTGCATCATGGCGCCTGCGACCGCCAATGAGGCGCCGACGAACGCGGCAAGGATCGTCCGGGGCAGTCTTACCTCGAGCAGGACCAGGCGGGCATGTACATCGGCAGCCGCATCACTGCCCGATAGCGCCGCTGAAATCGCTCGAGGCAGTGAGAAGAGGCTAAGGCCTGTCGGGCCCACGCTCACGGAGGCCACTGCTGCCAACCCCAGGGCCAGCAGGCCCGCCAGGATCAGGCGACGCCCCAGCCCATGGCGATCGATGCCGTCTTCGACGGCCGGAAGGTCCAGGGATTCGATCGTCACCGAGCCACCTGGTTTGGCAAGTCGGGATAGAGCTGGGCCATGAGCTCGCCGGCCGCCCGTGGCGCGCGCGGTCCGAATCCGAGCAAATAAGCTGCATCCATCGTGATGATCGGGACTTTCCGGCCGGCTCCCAAAGCCTTGAATCCGGGGAGCGCCGCGATTTCGGCGGCGATCTCCTCCTCGGGAGCGCGGCGCGCCACGATGATCGCCTGCGGCGCCATTTCGATCAGCGCTTCGTCGCTCACGGGCTTGTAGCCGTTGAGGTCCGCGGCTGCATTCGTGGCACCGGCGAGTTCCAACATGAGATCGGCCGTCGTTCCTCTGCCGGCCGCCAGGGCGCGGCCGCCGTCGACGCTGAGCACCAGCAGGGCCCGAACGGGCCTTTCGATCTTCGACCGAACCGTTTCCAGCGAGCCGAATTGGCCGTTGAGCTGAGCCGCCAGGTCGTTCGCTTTCGCTTCCGCGCCGAGCGCGCGCCCGACGAGCTTCACCTTCTCGATGAGGCTCTCCGGGCTTGCATTCTCGGGAAGCATGACCAAGGGAACTGAGGACGTTGCCAGCGCGCGAATGACCTCGGGCGGCCCGGCGTGCGCATTGGCAAGGATCAGTGTCGCGCCTGTCGACAGCACGCCCTCCGTCGAGAGTGCGCGCATATATCCGACCTTCTTCTTGGCCAGCACCTCCGGCGGGAACTGGCTGCTCGTATCCACTGCCACGACGTTTGAGCCGAAACCGAGAGCATAGACGATTTCCGTCGTATCGCCACCGATGCTCAGGATTCGCGAGGGGTTGTCCGCTTTGATCACCTCACCCCTCGCATCCACGACCTCAGCCGCGATGGAAGCCGTAGCCCCGAGCACGGCGGCGACGATGGCCAAAGTCACAAAACCTGGAATGGTGCGGCTCATGATGCTTATCGCCTATTTCGTCAGGATCAGTTTGCCGTTTGCCGTAATCCGGAGGCGGTATTCCTGACCGTTGTGCTCCAGAATGGCTTCGCGCGTATCGGCCAACAGGTCGCTCACGCGCATGCGCACGGCCTTCGGCGCCTGGGTGTCGTTTGCCGACGGCGCCTTTCGATTCTTGATTGGACTTGTGCCACCCATCTTTGCTGCCGAGACGATGATGATACCGGATGCGCAGCACGGACGGACCTTTCGCGCTCGCAAGTCCCGTGTAACATGTTTAATCTTGACGACAATAGTCAAGAAGACATACCTTGCCAACGCGCGGGCGATTGCTGAGGAGTTCGGCCACACATGCGCCCGCTCGCGACATCCAGCAAGCCAGCGTGCAGTTCCGCCGCCAGCCAGCCAATGTTCGCAATGTTTGGGGACATTGACCTTTCAGGAGGCAGGGGGAGAGCATGTTCGGACGTCGGGGGCGCTCCACCGCGAAGCTATGGGCTCTGCACCTATCCGTTTCAACGTCGGCATTGGCAATCGCCAGCGCGAGTGCTTCGGCCCAAACGGTTCAGCTGGACGGGATCGTTCTAACTTTCTCCAAAATGAGTGAAAGCGCGATCGAAGCGCTGAGCGGATCGAGTGCCATCGACAACGAGCAGCTGGATCAGCAGTTCCAGGCCGATAGCGTGTCGCAGATCATGGACACGATCCCGGGTGTGACGACGCAGGAGAACGGCCTCGATACGGCCCAGGCCATCAACATCCGCGGATTACAGGATTTCGGCCGCGTGAATGTGCTGATCGAAGGGGCTCGCCAGAATTTCCAGAAGAGCGGCCATAACGCCGACGGGACGTTCTATCTCGAGCCCGAAATGATCAAGCGCGTCGATGTCACCCGTGGCCCGACATCGACCATTTACGGCTCGGGGGCCATCGGCGGCGTTGCTGCATTCGAGTTGTTGGACGCGGACGACATTCTTCTGCCTGGCGAGTACGCGGCCGTTCGCACGCGAACCCGGTATGGCACCAATGCAAGCAGCAAGCTCGGCAGTGTCACTGGAGCGGTACGGGTGGGCAACTTCGACGTCCTCGGTCAGCTGAACGGTCGCTGGTCGGACGACTACGAGGACGGCGGCGGCAATACCATTAACAACTCGGGCGATACGACGAAGTCCGGCCTCGTCAAGGCTCGGTGGGAATTGGCGCCGGGGCACCAGCTCACCGGGACGTTCATCGACTATCGATCGGATTTCGTCGATCAGACGGATCGCGGGGCCGAGTTCGATACAACGGTTGACAATAAGCAATACACCCTGGGTTATACGTTCTTGAGCTCGGACAATCCCCTTCTCGACTTCAGTGCCAAGGTCTATAGGAACGACACTCGGCTCGATCAGACACGTCTAGTCACCAATCCATACGACCGGAGTTTCGACGTCGAGACCACCGGATTTGACATTTTCAATACATCGCGATTTCAAATCGGCTCTGCAAAGGTCGCCCTGACCTATGGCGGAGACGGCTTCGAGGATCGAGTGACCACCTTTGCGGAGCAAGGCGATAGCGCCGTCGCGCTTACGCCGGGCGGGCGGAGGACGGCCGCGGGAGCCTTCATCCAGAGCAAGGCTTTCTTTTTCGATACCATCGACATCATTGCAGCGCTTCGATACGACCAGTACGAAATTGAGAGTGACGACTACAGCTCCGAAGGAAGCCGCGTATCACCAAAAATCACGGCGGGAGTCACTCCGTTCCATGGTGTGACATTCTTCGCGGGTTACGCAGAAGGCTATAGAGCGCCGTCTATAACCGAGACACTGATGGATGGTGTTCATCCTAGCCCGGCATTCGATATATTGCCCAATCCCTTTTTGAGGCCCGAAGTTGCGCACAACTTGGAAGCAGGTATCAATCTCAAATGGGACGAGCTACTGAGGCCTCGAGACGCTTTTCGGGCCAAGCTCGTGGCCTTCAGGAATAAAGTCGACGACTACATCGATATGGTAGATCGCAAGGACCTGCCATTTGGATGTGCCATTCCTCCACAGACGCCGTGTCCCGAGGCAGCAAGGCTCTACGCCCAACAGTATCAGAACATCGCGAATGCCACGATCGAGGGCATCGAATTCGAAGCGATGTACGATGCGCGGAGCTGGTTTGTGGGAATCGGAGCACATCGCATCCGCGGCGAGGATGACGATACCGGCGACCCGCTCAATACCGTCCCGGCGGATCAGATTACCGTGACGCTTGGTATGCGGGCTTTCGACGAAAAGTTGATCGCCGGCACCCGCACGCGCTTCGTTGCCGGGCAGAAGCGGGTTACGACCGCCTCCCTGGCGACGGATGGCTACACCGTCGTGGACCTCTTTGGCGAGTATGCCGTCAATGAAAACACAACGGTCAACGTCAACATCGACAACTTGTTCGATCGTGAATATCGGCAGTTCCGTGATCTGGAGAACAGCCCCGGGTTTACTGCTCGTGTTGGCCTGACGATGCGGCTGGGGGTTCAATAGGGGCCGCATAGAAACGGATGAGTGGCCAGTCCGGAGAATATGGGCCGGGCTGGCGTTCGACTGAAAGTGACTTCATCAAGCAAGGAACCGAACCATGTATATCGCCATGAACCGCTTCAAGGTTGCGAAGGGCTCCGAGGAGCTGTTCGAGAAGCTGTGGCTCAGCCGCGAAAGCTACCTGCATGAATTGCCAGGGTTCATCACCTTTCACCTGCTGAAAGGGCCCGAGCGCGAGGATCATACGCTTTACGCCTCCCACACCGTCTGGCGCTCCATTGCCGATTTCGAGAACTGGACCAAATCAGAGCAGTTTCGCAGCTCTCACGCTAGGGCAGGCAGCAGCGCGATCCGGCCGCTCTATTTCGGCCATCCGGAATTCGAAGGCTTCCATGTCCTGCAGGAAATCAAGGCCCCGGCGGAGCAGGCGGCAGCATGACCGGCCAGGTAGGACGAGACAGTTCCATGTCAAAGCATCGACTGCTGGCCGAAAAGCTGGCAGCCAACCCCGACGGCGTGCTTGAGCGTATCGCTGCCGAATGCGGCGTGAGTACACTGGACGTCATCAAGGCGCTTCCAGAGAATTGCAGGACGGTCGTCCCCGGGGGTCTCTTCACAGAAATCATGGCGGACCTCGAGACCTGGGGTGAGGTCCTTGTGATAGTGCACACGCCGGATATCGTGTTGGAATGCGCAGGGCGCATTCCGCCGGGAAGTGTTGGTCGCGGCTACTTCAATCTGCACGGCGACAGCCCGATCGGCGGGCACATCCGCCACGAGAATTGCGCCGAAATCGCCTTCGTTTCCCGTCCCTTCAATGGGCGACCGTCCTGCTCCATCCAGTTCTTCAATGGCGAAGGCGGTGCGATGTTCAAGGTGTTCGTGCGCAGGGATGCGGAGCGCAACCTGTTGCCGGATCAAATCGCGCGGTTCGAACAATTGCGCCTGCGTTGTGCTGCTGTGCCCAATTGATGCGAGGCGCACGCGACGGCTACGTTCAAGACGAACACTAGGGTATACTCCCGGGTGAGCCGCAGACCCACGATGGGCTTGCACGGCGAGGAGAACGTGTCGTTATGCGCCTGACCAGACAGACCAGCCATGCGATCCGCATCTTGATTCATGGCGCCCGTGCACCGGACAAGCTCATCAAGGTTGCGGACATTGCCGGTGAGCTCGACATCACGCCGCAGAACGTCTTCAAGATCGTTCACCTCCTGGCGCGCGCCGGCTTCGTCCAGGCGGTGAGAGGGCGGAACGGCGGCGTCCGCCTTGCGCGCGATCCTCGGGAGATCCGGATCGGCGAAGTTGTGCGGGCGATGGAAGTTATGGATATCGCTCTGGACGGCGAGGTTCCGCGGAAGGGCAAGGCCGGAAGCCCGCCGATCAACCGTATGCTCGACGACGCACTGGAAGCGTTCATCAGCGTGCTCGACCAGCATACGTTGGCAGATATGGCGGGCACGGGTCGCGCACCGGGCTATTTAAGTGAACCGAAGGCCCGGAGTCCGCAGCGCAACCGTCGTCGGGTTGCGGCTGCCCGCAAGAACCTGACTCGGGAAAGTGCTTCCCCGAGCCGTTGATTCGTCGGCATGGCCAATGAGATAAGCCTACAGCTACTCGCCGAGGCGTGCCCGCACACGCGCTCGATGCGGGCCGATGATCCTTTGATCTAGAGGATCTCGCTCTCGATATCCTCAACGGGAATGCCGAGTTTCTCGAGGCCTTCCGCTAGGTAGTCTGCGAGCAGCGGCATGCCGAGCAGGTACTCGGAGGTCGAGACAATCTTCTCCTGCCGCGCCGTGGCAACGGCTTCGTCGAACTCTTCCGGCTCGAAGGTGCCCCGCCCGACCCACGCCAGAGCTACCAGGTGCGCCTGCTCGTCCTCATTAAGGGAGTCGATGAAGCTGACCAGCTCGGGTCGTGTCGTATCGTCCGGCATGGACTCCAGGACATCGTCGGGCTCACCTTCCGACCCGCTGCCCTCGTCCGGAATGTGAACATCGACCTTCGAGTCGTACTCACGAGCCTTGATGATGATGTGAGCGACCTTCTCCGGCGCAATCTCGAGCATCACGTCACCCTAATGCGTATCATTCGCATCTGAGCCTGGCGCGCGATCCGGACAGCGTCATTGATCCGGCGCAAGGCATCGCTCGCCACGCCTCTTCGTAATCGATGATCGATGCTCGCGGTTCCCATGGGCTCATTGCGAGCCCGGAGGGACTGCTCCACTTGCGACTACGACCTAATGATCTGCCAAATCGCCGAGGCAGTTCCCGATCGTCCGAATGACTTCCTTGAACATCTGCGGCGTCAGCTTGCCCGTGCTCGTGTTGTAACGAGAGCAGTGATAGCTGTCGAACAGGACGAGACCCGGCCGAACCCTATGCTGCGCACCGTGTCCAAACGGAAAGGCGCTTTTCCGCACGTCGAGCGCTGCCAGCACGCTTTCGTGGGCGATGCGGCCGAGGGCCATGATGACCCTCAGCCGTTGCAGCTCTCCGATTCGGGCCCTCAGAAAACGCCGGCAGGTGTTGATTTCTGAAGGCAGAGGCTTGTTCTGCGGCGGCGCGCACCTGACGGCATTCGTAATCATGCAGTCGATGAGCTGGAGGCCGTCATTGGGATCCGCGCGGTAGTGACCCGTCGCAAACCCGAACTCGAGCAGCGTCTCGTAGAGAAGATTGCCTGCGAAATCGCCGGTGAAGGGGCGGCCGGTTCTGTTGGCGCCACGCAACCCCGGTGCGAGGCCGACGATCAGGAGCCGCGCAGCGGGGTCACCAAACGAATGGACCGGGGCATTGTACCAGCCAGGCTCCGCCGCGCGGTTGGCAAGCCGATAGGCCACCAGCCGCGGGCAAAGCGGGCAGTCTCGGCTTGGCTCGGCGGCATCGGGGCTGAGCTCAGATGCTGCCGAATCCGATAAGCCATGCATAGGCGGGCCCCGGCCTCAGACTTCCTCGGACAGGTCGTCCTGATCCTGAAACGGCACGGGCTCGGTTGCCGGGCGCTGGTAGCCCTCCCGCCGGCCGCTGTAGGCACGATCATTGCGGATCGGCCGAGTGGCCGGATCACGGCAGATGAACTGCTCGAGATCCGCAAGGTCGATGAACTGGTCCGCCTGGCGCCTGAGCTCGTCCGCCACCATGGGCGGCTGCGTTTGCAACGTAGAGACGACGCTGACACGCCGGCCCTCCTGCTGGAGGGCACCGACAAGAGACTTGAAGTCGCCATCGCCCGAGAACAGGACGATGTGGTCGACCGTCCGCGACAGGCGCATGGCATCGACCGTCAGCTCGATATCCATGTTGCCCTTGACCTTACGCCGCCCCATGGAGTCGGTGAACTCCTTGGTCGGCTTGGTAACCATCGTATAGCCGTTGTAGTCCAGCCAATCGATCAACGGCCGAATCGACGAGTACTCCTGGTCCTCGGCCAGTGCCGTGTAGTACAGCGCTCTGATCAGCCTTCCCTGCTTGCGGAACAGGGCCAGAAGGCGCTTGTAATCAATGTCGAAACCCAATGCCTTGGCGGTCGCATAAAGGTTTGCGCCATCGATGAAAAGCGCGATCTTCTCGTCAGGATGAAAATGCATATGTCACCTCGGGAGCAGGTCTCTAATCGTCTCCCCGCTAGAAGCCCAACACAACTCGATGATCCAAAGGCAGCGCCCCGCCCGCGTGCCTTACGTCCAGTGGCTCACAGTACTAAACTGCTGAGACTCGCACCTTGCGTCCGGAATGGGGCAATTTGATTGTCTTTACTCTGCAACTCGAAAATGTGATGCGTGACAGGTCCTTTTCTGAATCGTAATGAAATCTGTACTGATCTCGATTGGCGCCAACCTTGCCGGGGCGTGGGGCGCTCCGATACGAACGCTGCGTCGCGCGATAAAGGAGCTACAGAATCGGCGCATCACCGTCGAGGCAGTCTCACCCCTTTACGAGACTGAGCCTATCGGCGGCAACTGGCAGCCACCCTATCTGAATGCCGTCATATTGGCAAAAGCAAAGGTTGCGCCCGCGACCCTACTGCTAAGGCTCAAGTCATTGGAAAGAAGGGCGGGTCGGCGTCTCGGCGTCCACTGGGGTCCGAGGCCGCTCGATCTCGACATCGTCGATTTCGGTAGCAGCAAGTACGGCTGGCCGCCAGGCACACGTCGCCGCGGCCGCATCATCCTCCCGCACCCGGAAGCCCATCGCCGCGCGTTCGTCTTGGTGCCGCTCCTCGACGTTGCGCCCAAGTGGCGGCATCCAGTCACCGGCATTCCAGGCAGAACGCTCCTCGCCAGGCTCGGGCCACAGCGTCGCGGCGTCCGCCGAATTCTTGATTCTCAGTGGTTTCTGTGTAAATAAGCAGGTTCCTGAGGCCAGCAGGTCGGGTCGGGTGGTCTTAGCTCGTCCTCGGGTTGCGCTTCCACGAGGGTTTCAATATGGCTCGCGTCACTGTCGAAGATTGCGTGGACAAGGTTCCCAACCGGTTCGAGCTGGTGCTGCTCGCTGCTCACCGGGCGCGCGCGATCGCGAACGGCAGCCCGATCACCGTGGAGCCGGAAAACGACAAGAACCCGGTCATTGCGCTGCGTGAGATTGCGGAACAGACCATTCCGCCCGATGACATGCGCGAGTCGCTGATCCACTCCATCCAGAAGAACGTCGAGGTGGATGAGCCGGAAGCTGCCGGCGCTCCGGTGCTGGCGCCCGAGAGACGCAGTCCGCTGCTCGGCCGCGACGATCAGGCGAGCGACAACGTCGTCGATGTCCTCACCGAAGAGCAGCTCCTGCGCGGCATGGAGAGCCTGACCCCGACCGAGCCGTCTGCTGCGATTGGCGGAAATGGCGGGGGCCGCAACGGGCGCTGAGCTTTTTTCCACCACGGGGGTGGTGCCGCGCAAGGCTGCGGCGGCATTCCGTCCGTGTCCCGATTCTGAGATTCGCCAGGGCTCATGGCCAGGGCCGGGGGCGCAATGCGGAATCCAAAGGGACACTGGACCATAGAGTAGTGGGTATGATTCAGATCGAGAAGTTCGCTTGAGAGTCATGCCGCGCGCGCCGGCGAATTTCTCCATCACCTCACAAGCCGGCGTTGGATGCGTACTCTCGACTAAGGTGCGCAGGCCATGATGCGCCAGTACGAGCTTGTCGAGCGGGTGCTCGACTACGACCCGAAGGCCGACGAGGCGCTGCTCAACCGCGCCTACGTTTACGCCATGAAGGCGCACAGCAACCAGAAGCGCGCCTCGGGCGATCCTTACTTTTCGCATCCCCTCGAGGTCGCGGCCATCCTCACGGAGCTGAAGCTCGACGACGCGACCATCGCGACGGCGCTGTTGCACGATGTGATCGAGGACACGGAGGCAACGCGGGCCGAGATCGACCAGCTCTTCGGTCCCGAGATCGGCGCCCTCGTCGACGGGCTCACCAAGATCCGGCGATTGGACCTCGTCTCGAAGCGCGCCGAGCAGGCGGAAAACTTCCGCAAGCTGTTGATCGCCATTTCGAGCGACATCCGGGTGCTGTTGGTCAAGCTGGCGGACCGGCTGCACAACATGCGGACACTCGGCTACATGCGGCCAGAGACCCGCACGCGAATCTCGCAGGAGACGCTCGATATCTACGCGCCGTTGGCCGGGCGCATGGGCATGCAGCAGCTTCGGGAGGAGCTGGAGGACCACGCGTTCCGCTGGTTGAACCCGGATGCCTACCAGACGGTGACCGCGCGCCTGGCCCAGCTCCGCGAGCGCAACCGCGGCATTGTGGACGAGATCCAGACGGCGCTGCGCAACAAGCTCGCCGAAGAGAATATCGACGCCGAGGTGTCGGGGCGGGAAAAGAAGCCGTACGCCATCTGGCGGAAGATGCAGAACAAGCAGATTTCGCTGGAGCAACTGTCCGATATCTACGGCTTCCGCGTGATTGTCCGCAGTATCCCCGACTGCTACCGGGTGCTCGGGGTGGTGCATACGACCTGGAGCTCTGTCCCGGGCCGCTTCAAGGACTACATTTCGACGCCGAAGCAGAACGGCTACCGGTCCATTCACACGACGATCGTCGGCCCGCGCCATCAGCGCGTCGAGCTGCAGCTCCGCACGCGAGAGATGCACCATGTCGCCGAGTACGGCGTCGCCGCGCATGCGCTCTACAAGGATAACGGCAGCAACGGTTCGCGAGCCACCTACGAGAAGGACAGCGGCCCCTACATGTGGCTGCGCCGTCTCGTCGAGACCCTGCTCGATGGCAACAACCCGGAAGAGTTCCTGGAGCACACGAAGCTCGAGCTCTTCCATGACCAGGTGTTCTGCTTCACGCCGAAGGGGCGCCTCATCGCCTTGCCGCGCGGCGCAACGCCGATCGACTTCGCCTACGCCGTCCACACCGACATCGGCAACTCGACGGTGGGCGCTCTGATCAACGGCCGGCAGATGCCGCTGTCGACCATGCTGCGGAACGGCGATGAGGTGCGGATACTTACCGCCAGCGGTCAGACGCCGCCCGCAGCTTGGGAGCGCCTTGCCGTCACCGGTCGGGCGCGGTCTGCCATCCGCCGCGCCTCACGGGACGCGTTGAGGCGGCAGTACTCCGAGCTGGGGCGGCGCCTGCTGGCGGCCCGGTTCGACAAGGCTGGCGTGGAGTACAGCGACGAGAAGCTGAAAGCGGTTCTTCATCGCCTGGGCCAGAAGACCATCGAGGACACCCTGGCAGCCGTCGGCCGCAGCGAGCTGCCGGTCGCGGACGTCCTGCGGGCAGTCGCGCCGGACGTCGCGGACCCCGAGCATCGCCCGAAGTCCTACCGGCCGAAGAACCGCCACAGCCACGCAACCAGCCAGGAAGGCTGGTTCAATCTGAGCAAGGTGATCGGCCTGAAGTTCCGGTTTACCGGCAACTCCAGCGATACGAGCTCACGGCCGGGAGGCCTCCCGATCCGCGGGCTGCGGAACGATCTGCCGGTCAGCTTCGAGGAGGGCGGAGCGGTGCCAGGGGATCGCGTCGTGGGGGTGATGATGCCCGGCGAAGGCATCCGGATCTTCCAGATCCATTCGCCGCGGCTGAAAGATTTCGAGAAGGAGAGCTGGATCGACGTCACCTGGGATATCTCACCGGAAAATCCGGAGCGTTTTCCCGCCAGGCTGAAGGTGACGGCGATCAACGAGCCCGGATCGCTGGCGCAGATCGCGCAGGTGATCGGGGAAGCCGACGGCAACATCGACAATCTGCGCATGACGCACCGCGCGTCCGACTTCACGGAAATGTTGCTCGAAGTGGAGGTCTTCGACCTGGAGCATTTGAATCGCATCATTGCCGGCTTGCGGGCGAAGCCGGTCGTGAGCATTGTTGAGCGCTCGTTCGATTGAGGGCGGGCCGCCCGCGTCCTGTTCTGCAGGGGAGCGAAAGGAGCGGGCCCCGGTTGGCGCGTCGTGCGCCCGAGACGATCTCTAGGAGGCACTAGAAAACGCAATGAGCTCGCACCTGGACATCCCGTTTCAGCGCCTGGGCGTCAACATCGACCACGTGGCGACGATCCGTAATGCACGTGGTGGGCGCCACCCTGACCCATTGCGGGCGGCGCATCTGGCCGTGGAGGCTGGGGCCGACGGCATCACGGCGCATCTGAGAGAGGATCGCCGCCACATTTCGGACAACGATATCGCCCGGCTCAAATCCGAGCTGACCCGCCCGCTCAACCTCGAGATGGCGGCGACGGAGGAGATGCTGGCGATCGCGTTGCGTCATCTGCCCAACGCCTGCTGCCTCGTACCCGAGCGGCGCGAAGAACGCACGACCGAGGGTGGGCTCGATGTCGCAGGCGGTCGCGAGCACCTGAAAGGGTATGTCGCTCGTCTCAAGGAGGCGGGTATTCGCGTTTCGCTGTTCATCGAGCCTGACGAGCGCCAGATCGAGGCCGCCGCAGCCATCGGCAGCGACATCGTGGAGCTGCATACGGGCGCCTACTGCGAGCGGGCGCTCGAGGAGAATGCCAGGGAGCTGGCAAAGGAGATGGAACGGCTGCGGGTTGCAGCGCGCATTGCCGCGGATGCGGGTCTTGAGGTCCATGCCGGCCATGGCCTCACGTACAACACGGTGTCCCCCGTGGCGCGCATCCCGCAAGTTGTGGAGCTCAACATTGGGCATTTCCTCATTGGCGAAGCCATTTTCGGTGGGCTCCATTCCGCCGTGCGGCGCATGCGCGCCCTGATGGACGAAGCGCGCGCAAGCGTCACAGGCCGCAGGAGCGCCTGAGTTCTTATGATTCTTGGTCTCGGAAACGACATCGTCGATATCGAGCGAATCGAGCGGACGATTGCCCGGTTCGGCGATCGCTTCCTCGAGCGCATCTTCACCCAGACGGAGCGGCGCAAGTCTGATCGGCGGAAGGAGCGCGCGGCCTCGTATGCGAAACGGTTCGCCGCCAAGGAGGCTTGTTCCAAGGCGCTTGGAACTGGCTTCCGGCAGGGAGTGTTCTGGCGTGACATGGGGGTCATCAATCTGCCTTCTGGGCGTCCGACCCTTATGCTGACGGGTGGCGCAGCCGAGCAACTGAAGCGCATTACACCGCCGGGCTACACCGCCCGGATCGACTTGAGCCTGACCGACGATTATCCACTGGCGCAGGCCATCGTCATCATTTCGGGCGTTCCGCTCGACACCAGTTCGCCTTGAAAACGGCACAGTATCGGCCCGGTTATCCCTTTGCGCGCTCCCCTTGGAAGGGTTATAGCGGGCCGGAGACGGAATCGGGGAACCCCTGATTGACCGGGGCAACCCCGCCCAAGGAGCACCACATGAGCCTGAATACGGATACCAGCAAAAAGCGAGAGAGTGGCTGGTGGGAAACGGTGAAGATCGTCATTCAGGCGCTCGCGCTCGCCATGGTCGTGCGCGTGTTCTTTTTCCAGCCCTTCAATATTCCGTCCGGCTCGATGAAGCCGACGCTGCTCGTGGGCGATTATTTGTTCGTCTCGAAGCTTTCGTACGGCTACAGCCGCTATTCCTTTCCTTTTGGCATCAACCTGTTCCCGGGCCGTATCTTCGCCTCGAAGCCGCAACGGGGTGATGTCGCCGTCTTCAAGCTGCCGCGCGACAACTCGACGGACTACATCAAGCGCGTGATCGGTCTGCCCGGCGACGAGATCCAGATGCGTGGGGGCGTCCTCTATATCAACGGCCAAGCCGTGCCGAAGAAGCGGATCGGCGACTTCGTGACTCGCGAGGAGGACGGCGTCCTGCGCCGCATTTCGCAGTACGAGGAGACGCTGCCCAACGGCGTAACCTATACCGTGCTCGACTCCGACCCCAACGGCCCGTTCGACAATACGGGCGTATTCAAGGTGCCGGAGAATCACTATTTCATGATGGGCGACAACCGCGACAACTCGACGGACAGCCGTGCCCAGTGGGGCGTCGGCTTCGTGCCGTTCGAGAACTTCGTGGGCCGCGCCGAGATCATTTTCTTCTCAGGAGCTTTCGACGATCCCAACGCGTTTCGCCTCTACACGCCGTGGCAATGGCCGTGGGATATCCGGTGGGATCGCTTCTTCAATCTGGTGCGCTGAAGACACACGTGCGACGGCATAAGAAGTCGACCGACCTCGAGAAACACCTTGGGTACACTTTCAAGAACCGCGAGCTGTTCGAGCGGGCGTTGACCCATGCGAGCGTGCGGTCACAGCGTGGCGCGCGCGTGGACAACGAGCGCTTGGAATTCATCGGAGATCGCGTGCTCGGGCTCGCGATTGCAGAGCTGCTGCACGAGAACCATCCCGATGCGACAGAGGGTGAGCTTGCGCGCCGCTACAACAGGCTGGTCCGTGGACAGGCGTGCGCGGCCGTCGCCCGGAAGATCGGGGTGGGCCCGCATCTCATCCTGAGCGACAGCGAGGCTGAGAGCGGCGGGCGCGAGAAGGACACCATCCTCGCCGACGCCCTCGAGGCATTGCTCGGTGCCATTTTCATCGAGGCGGGTTTCGAGACGGCCCGCAAAGTCGTGCGCGCGCTTTGGACCACGCAGTTCGAGGCACTGCCGCACGTCGTTGCGGATCCCAAATCGGCGTTGCAGGAATGGGCGCAGGGCCGCGGGCTCGACCTGCCTGAATACATCGAGATTTCGCGCAGCGGTCCGGATCATGCCCCCCGGTTCGTAACCGAGGTGCACATCGCCGGCTGCAAGCCCGCCCGCGGTGAAGGTGCAACCAAGAGACAGGCGGAGCAGGCGGCGGCGAGCTTGCTGCTTGCGCGAGAGGGCGTGCGCAGCGACATAGGCCGGCACGCTGGGAATTCGCTGAAGAAGCCGTCACATGGCTGAGCCAGAGGCCACGCGGGCCCAAGTGCCCGAAAGCGACACGCGCTGTGGTTTCATTGCTGTCATCGGCGCGCCGAACGCTGGCAAGTCCACCCTCGTCAATGCCCTCGTCGGAGCCAAGGTGACCATTGTCTCGCGCAAGGTGCAGACGACGCGTATTCCCGTGCGCGGCATCGTCGTCGATGGTCAAAGCCAGATCGTTTTCCTCGACACGCCTGGCATATTCCGGCCGCGCCGGCGGCTCGACCGGGCCATGGTGGAAGCCGCCTGGGCGGGTGCTCTGGATGCCGACATCGTCGTGCTTCTCGTCGATGCCGTGAAGGGTGTCGATGAGGACGTCGAGCGCATTCTGCAGCGACTCGGCGATGCGGCCGGCATCAAAGTGCTCGCGCTGAACAAGGTCGACCGGTTGGCGGAAAAGCACCGGCTTCTCGAGCTCACGGCGGACCTTACCAAGCGCGTCCCGTTCGAGCGCGTGTTCATGGTATCCGCGCTCACCGGCAGCGGTCTCAAGGATCTGAAGGATTACTTGGTGTCCGCGGTGCCGCCCGGGCCCTGGCACTACCCGCCGGACGAGCTGTCGGATCTGACCGATCGCAAGCTCGCCGCCGAGATCACACGCGAGAAGATCTACGAGCGGCTCCATGAGGAGCTGCCCTATTCGGTGACGGTCGAAACGACGGACTGGCAGACCCGTCGCGACGGTTCAGCCCGCGTCGAGCAGACGATCTTCGTCGAGCGCGAGAGCCAGCGGAAGATCGTGCTGGGCAAGGGCGGTGCAACGATCAAGCAGATCTCAATGGAGGCCCGCAAGGAGCTGGCGAAGCTGCTGGGGCACGAGGTCCACCTGTTTCTGCACGTGAAGGTGCGGGAGAACTGGGCTGACGATCCCGAGCGCTATCGCGAGATGGGGCTCGAGTTCCCGAAGGAGTGAGCCGCGGCAGGAGGCTGGCGGCCGTCGAGGTCCATGAACTGGTCCGATGAAGGGATCGTATTGTCGGTCAGGCCGCATGGCGAAACCGCTGCGGTCCTCGAGTTGCTGACGCGTGCCCATGGCCGACACCTCGGCCTCGTGCATGGCGGACGGAGCCGGCGCCTTCGTCCCGTGCTGCAGATCGGCAATCACGTCGAGGCGACCTGGAAAGCCAGGCTCGCCGATCAGCTCGGCTTCCTCACAGTAGAGCTGCGCAAGGGCTATGCGGCTTCCGCCATGGAGGATGCGCTGGCGCTCGCGGGGCTCTCCTCGCTCTGCGCGCTGGCGCGGCTCCTGCCCGAGCGCGATCCGCACCCGGACCTCTACGAGATCACGCTGTTCGTCCTCGGCTATCTCGACGACAATGGCGTCTGGCCGGCGCTGTACGTCAGGTGGGAGCTCAATCTGCTGGCGGAGCTCGGCTTCGGCCTCGATCTCTCATCCTGCGCTGCAACGGGCAGCACCGAAAATCTTGTTTGGGTCTCGCCCAAGTCCGGACGTGCCGTTTCGTCTGCCGCCGGCGAGCCCTACCGGCACCGTCTGCTGCCGCTGCCTCCCTTTCTCACCGGTGACCATCGCGGGCCGGTGACGCCCAGGGATGTGCTCGACGGCCTGAAACTGACCGGCTCATTCCTGGAAGCCCGCGTGCTCAGCCCGCGCGACATGGCCATGCCAGAGGCAAGACACAGGCTGGTCTCTGCGTTGTCCCGCGCCGCCGAGCGGAGCTGAGGCAAGCCATTCCAACTGGAGACAGGAGTGGCCGGCCCGCCGCCCGGAGCCGATAGCCGCGCGTTCAGTTGGACAGCTGCTTGCCTGGCTTTTCCTCGCTTCTCACCAGCTCGACTTTCAGGCCGTCATCTGTCCGGCGGAGCACGAACGTATCGCCGTCACGAGCCTTGTAGCGCGCGACGACCTTTTCCGAGCCAGGCTTTCGAAACGCAATCTCGCCAGGAGCGCAGGACGTGTGCCGGGATGAATAGCGCGGCTTGATATCGTATGCCTTGCCGAGGAATGTGTAGCTGACGGTCTGCCCCGAGGCGTTGTTCACCCGAAAGCGATAGGCAAGCTCCTGCGGTCGCCCGAACATCTGGACAGAAATATACCGCTCCTCGCCGGGAGCCTTGGCGACGGCAACTCCGATATGAGTGACATGCTCGGCCAGCAGGTTTCTCCGGTGTCCGGGCGAATTGAGCCAGCCCTGCACCGCCTCGCGAGCAAGTTGCCGGGTCTCAAAGCCACGGGTGTCGAGATTGGAGGACAAGTTCTCGGCCACCGAGCAGGCCTGGTAGCCTGCGGCGGCGGCGCGATCGGATGGGTGCCTCCCATCCGCGGTATGGGAGAACTTTGCGGAGGTCGCCAGAAACCTCGCGTACCCTTGGGCCGCTTCCGCCAGGTCGGGATTCGGCTTGACTACGTTGAGATTGTGCTGCTTCCGGATGGCGTTCGTCATCTCGACGATCGCAGCTTCGACTTTTGGAATGTCCGGCGTCGGCATGTCCGAATATCCCGCTCCGAAGGGAACCCGTCCGTATAGCACATTTGCGGAAGGAGCAACGTCAGGTGGCGAGAAGCGAAGCGGCGCGACGGTTTACTTGTCGTTCGACCTCCTCGTTTCCGCAACCACAACTTCGCCTCAGATCGTCGCGAAAAGGCGGCAGCGGGTCATTGGCGAGGGGGCCATGCCATCACCGGTTCGCAGCATCGTTCCGCTGGTCGCGGCTGCGGTCGCATCTGGCGTACTCAGCTATGCCACCGAGGGTCTGCCGCGGCTCTCTCATGAGCTTCAGGCGCTTCTGACGTCTTATCTCATCAACCCGCAGCTCATGCTGCCTGGAGTCTGGTTCGGGCTCGTCACCGGTGCCTTGGCTTGGCGTCTCGGATCTCGTGGCGCGATCGGAGCCGTGCTGTCGCTCGTCATCACGTGGGTCGGCTGGCAGCTGGCGGTGCAGGCCGGCATAGCCGCGTTCGACAGGCTGGGAGGCATGACCACCGACGAGACCATCCGGCTCGCCGCTGCCGGCGTCGGCGGAGGCGCCGTCGGGGCGCTCGTGTCCTTTATTGGCGTGCGGATCGGCACGCCGATGCGACGGACGCTGCTTGCTGGCTTTGCGACCCTGGCGGTGGGAGCTGCGTTCGGCCTGCTGCTGGTCTGGTCATCCACCCGGCAGAGCGCAGGATTGCTGCTCTATGCAACTTGGCAGCCGGCGGTCATCGCCGTCATGGCATACTTCGCGAATAGCAGGTCCGCGCAAGCATGAAGGAGCATAAAGCACAAGGGGGCTCTCCTTTGGACGTACACGGCTGCAGCGCCGTCCGATGTTCACCAGGTGGAACGGCTAGTGAACTCTCGAGCAGGTCAGGCGTTAAGTGCTGTACGTGGCCCCAACAGGAGAGACTGCGGTGAGTATCATCGCCTGGATTATCGTCGGCCTGATTGCCGGCTGGCTTGCGGAGCAGATTACGGGTAGAGACCAAGGATTGCTGACAAACCTGCTTGTCGGCATCGTCGGCGCCTTTGTCGGCGGGTTTTTGTTCAGCACACTGCTCGGCTTCGAGTACAGGCAGGGCTTCAACATCGCCTCGATCATTGTTGCAACGGTCGGCGCGATCGTTTTCCTCTTCATTCTGAGCTGGATCAGAGGCGAATCACGGCAAATTCGCTAAAGCGCCAGCTTAGCCGGCGCGGGGATCTGCCAGCCCGAGGATCTGGCGGGCCTCCGCCGTGCTGGCGACCTTGCCGCCGAGGCTTTCGATGATCCGCACCGCCTTCTCGACGAGCGCGGCGTTGTCGGGCGCCAATACCCCCTTGGCGAGGTGTACGGTATCCTCCATGCCGATCCGGCAATGGCCACCCAGCACAAAAGCCTGCGCGAGCATCGGGAACGCCATCCGGCCAGCCCCGAAAGCGGCCCATTCGCAGTCCCTGGGCAACAGCGATTTCGCATAGCACATGCTTTCGGGCGTGGCGGCCATGCCGTACTTCACGCCGGTGACGATCTGGAACAGCGCCGGCGCTCGCAGGGTGCCCTCCGTGAACAAGTCCCGCGACAACAGGATGTCGCCGGTATCGAAGACCTCGAGTTCCGGCTTCACGCCTGCCGCATAGATCCGCTCGGCCATGATGCGGATGTTGCGCGGTGAGTTGATCACTGCGCCGCCACCGAACCACATCGTATTGAGGTCGAGGCTGCAGAGCTCTGGCTTTAGCTCGACGATGTGCTCGGTGCGGATCTCGGGCGTCGTGAGCATCGTCCCCGGCGCCGCCCTGGCCGGCTCATCCTCGCTCGGGATGAAGCGGCCACCAGGACCGGTGGTCAGGTTGATGATGAGGTCGACATCGCTCGCGCGCAGCCGCTGGACGACCTCCCTGTAGTAATCGAGCTTCATGCTTGGACGCCCCGTTTCGGGGTCGCGGACATGAATGTGGCAGATGGCGGCGCCAGCCTTTGCCGCTGCGATGCAGGCGTTGGCGATCTCCTCGGGCGTGACCGGCAGGTTCGGGTTGTGCTCGCGCGTGGGAAAGGTGCCGGTCACGGCGCAGGTCAGGATCGTCGGCTTCATCGTCTGTCCTCCAGCAAGTCGCGTCCGGTCCGGCGGGGCTTCGGCAGGTGTCACGCCCTCTCGCTCAGGCCTCCGTCTCTTTTTTGGGAGCTCCTGGAGCAGGCCTGTTGACTCGCCACGTCGCGTTGGCAACTGCTGCGAGCGTCCCCTCCGCATCCCACATGCGCGCCTCGAGGAATGCGATCCGTTGCCCTCTTCGCAAAAAGCGCGATTCGCAACTGGCGCCAGGCGGGCGCAGGGGGGAGAGGTACTGGACCTTCATCTCGAGGGTCGTGCCGGGCACGCCAAGCGATCGTTTCAGAAGGTGGCCCATCGCAACGTCGAGGACCAGCGCGGCGACCCCGCCGTGCAGGGTGCCTTGCGGATTGAACATGAAATCGCGGATCGGGAAGTCGATGCGGCAGGTCTCGTCCGTGTACGTGAAGGAAAGGCCAAACAGACGGGACAGGAAGAACGTCTCGAAATCGGGGCGCTGCGTTCTGAGTGCTGTTTCGAAGGCCTCACGTGCCGCAACTTCATCCATGCTTCCAACGCTTCACGCAAAATCGCCCAAAGTGCCCCAATTAGAGCTGTTCCAAAAACTGGAACAGTACGCCTCAATTCGGCTGGGCAACCTAACGACAGGGCATCGTCGGGTCAACGATAGGGGGGTCCAGCAGCAAAAGGAAACCGCAAAAATAGCGCTGAAGCGAGATACCGAGGTCGGTACCATCGGCGCCGTCCCGCAGCAGGTCTGTGCCATGGATGCCGGAAACGAAAAAGCCGCTCCGGTTGGGCGGCTTCTGCAAGAAATGGTGCTGCCGGTGCGGATTGAACGCACGACCTCTCCCTTCATCGCACCTGCGCTTTCGCGCCCGCCGCTGGCGGCGTTCGTGCGCTGGACCATCCCTTCATCATAGGTCCCGCCTTCTGAGAGAGGGACCCTTAGATGCCACCCGTCTGGCCTCTACACCTTCCCGGGTCTCCGGGCTTGGCTCGGGATTGCCGTCGGCCGGACCGGACGGTTTCCCCGAATTTGGGCGGTGCGCTCCTGGCCGTTTCCGGCCAAGCGGGCAAATTTACCAAGGGAGTGCTCTACCACTGAGCTACGGCAGCATGTCTCCTGGTCGCGCCCGGTCTAACCGATTGCCGTTGAGTGCGCAAGGCGACGAATGAAACGGCTCGGGCCTACGGCACCAAGCTCAGGCCGCTGGTCCTGGCCTGAAGGCGCCCGGCGGAATGAGGCCCGGCGTGACGTAGGCGTGGTGAAGCGCATCGAGCTGTGCCCAGAGCACGTTGCACTTGAACCGGACCGCGTCGATACAAAGCTCCTGCAACTCACGCGTCGTGGCGTGCCGTTTGACATAGTCGAGGGCAAAATCTGCGTCGCGGGTCGCCTGGCTGAGACGCCGGCGGAAGTAGGCCATCACCTTCTCGTCGATGAAGTCGTAGTGCTCCAGCATCCCTGCGATCCGCTCGCGATGGATCGAGGGCGCGAACAGCTCCGTCAGAGAGGAGGCAACGGCCTCCACCAGCGAGCGCTCACGCACGAAATTTACGTAAGCCTCGACGGCGGATCGCGTAGCAGGCAGGGCGCCGGCCATGGATGTTACGTAGTCACGGTCGAGGCCGAGCCCATCCGTCAGGACGAGCCACCGCTCGATCCCGCCTTCCTCCTCACCGCTGCCGTCATGGTCGAGAATGCGGTGAACCCACTCGCGGCGCAGCTCGCGATCGGTCGTGCGGCTCATCAGGGCGGCATCCTTCCGCGGCACCGCGGCTTGGTAGCAGTACCGGTTGAGCGCCCATGCCTGCACCTGGCCCTTGTCGAGCTTGCCAGAGTGAAGCAGGCGGTGGAACGGGTGCTTGTCGTGGTAGCGCTCGGCGCCGACGGCGCGGATCTGCCGCTCGAGCTCTTCGGGCGTCATCGGGCTCATCACAGGAGAACCTCCATGCCGTCGTGGGCGATTTCCCAACCGGCTGCTTCGATCCAGGCTCGCTCGGGAGAGCCTCGCCTCAGGGCCGGATTCGAATTGTTGATGTGCGTGAAGATGCGGCGTCCGACGTTGAGCCTGGCGAGGGCCGCCACTGAGCCATCTGGCCCCGACATGCTGATATGCCCCATGCGGCGTCCGGTCTTCTGCGACAGGCCTTGCACGATCATCTCGTCGTCTGTGAAAAGCGTGCCATCGAAAAGGATGGCGGCCGCTCCGGACATGCGGCGAAGCAGCGGCTCATCCACGGCCGCACAGCCCGGCACATAGCAGGCGAAACGACCTGTGTGGCGATCGACAAGTTTCAGGCCGATCGTGTCGCCAGGAGCAGTGCCGAAATCCGGCCCCGCCAACTCGTCTTCCAGGTAAAGAGCGACTTTCCCCGGCACGGGGAAGCCTTCGATGCTGAGGCCAGGGCAGCCGGCCGGCTCGAACGGCGCATCGTTCGCAATTGGAGCCCGTTCCACATATCTGGCGTCAAGGACCCCAAAAACAGGACTTCCCGCCAGTGCCGACAGGACCCGCGGGTCGGCATAAATCGTCAGCGGCTGCCCCTCTCTCAGGTTCAGGAGGCCGGCGATATGGTCGATATCGGCATTGGTCAGCACCACGCTTCTGATCGGGCTGCTGCGGAGCGGATCGCCATAGCCGGGACTGAGCTCCGGGTGGTCGGAAATCTGTTGGCGCAGGTCCGGCGAGGCGTTGATCAACGTCCAGTTCCGCCCGTCGACGCTCACCGCCAGGGACGACTGCGTGCGCGGCTCCAGACCGGCGACGCCGCGGCGCACGTCGGCGCAGTTACGGCAATTGCAGTTCCACTGCGGGAAACCGCCGCCGGCAGCCGAACCCAGGACCTTGATGATCATTGCGCTCGCGTTGGCGTGGGGCAGCACGGGCCGACTACGAACGGCCCGGTTGAACTTCGTCAGCGTGCCGCCGCGCTGTTGGGGCGTCAAGTGGATCGCGGTCGTCACCTTCCGGTTGACTCGGACACTTGCTGGCAGAGCTCGATGCAGCTACCTGTTGGTCGACACTCGCAGCCGTCGAGGAAGTGGGACCGCTCCGATGTCACGTGAATTAAGGCAGGACAACCGGAAGGACGCTCGCGCCGAACGGCGGGAGCGCCTGGCGCAGGAGCTTCGCGCCAACCTCTTGAAACGAAAAGCTCTGGCGCGGGCGCGGCGTTCTCATGGACGCGGGGAATCCGGAGAAAGCGAGGAACGGGCGTCCTGAAGGCCTCGGGCAAGCGCGAATAATCGGCCGGCCCATGTCTGGCAGTCCGCGGCACGCGGGCTGTCAGCGCGACGGGAACTCCAACTCGACCACGGGAACTCCAACTCGATTTGACGCGATCCTGATTCCGGCGCATTTCGCTTGCAGTAGATTCGGCTCACGTATCACGCACGGAAAGTTCATGGACCGCATCAGGATCGTTGGTGGCCGTCGCCTCCAGGGCACCATCCCCATCTCGGGCGCCAAGAATGCCGCTCTGCCGCTGATGATCGCGAGCCTGCTGACGCAGGACCGCCTGACGCTGAAGAACGTGCCCAATCTCGCCGACGTGAACCTTCTGGCGCGCATCCTGCGCAATCACGGGGTCGACCACTCGGTGGACGGCAAGCGGGCAGGCGCCGGGCAGAATACAGGCGAAACCTTCCATCTCACGGCGCGCGATATCGTCGATACCACCGCGCCCTACGAGATGGTGAGCCGGATGCGGGCGAGCTTCTGGGTCCTGGGTCCGCTGCTGGCCCGCATGGGTGAGGCGAAGGTCTCGATGCCCGGCGGCTGCGCCATCGGCACGCGCCCCGTCGACCTGCACCTGATGGGGCTCAAGGCGCTGGGCGCCGAGATTGACATCGACGGCGGCTACGTCGTCGCGCGCGCGCCCAAGGGGCTCCGGGGCAACAGGATCATCTTCCCCAAGGTATCGGTCGGCGCGACTCACAACGTGATGATGGCCGCCGCATTGGCCAAGGGGGAGACCGTCATAGAGAATGCGGCGCGCGAGCCGGAGGTCGCCGATGTGGCGAGCTGCCTCGTGAAAATGGGCGCGCAGATCGAGGGCATCGGCAGCTCGACGCTGAGGATCCAGGGTCGCGATCGGCTCGAGGGCGCCGTTCATCACGTGCTGCCCGACAGGATCGAAACCGGCACCTATGCCTTCGCCGTCGCGGCGACCGGAGGCGAGCTCTTCCTCGAAGGGGCCCGTCCCGAGCTCCTGGCCACCGCCTTGCAGACGCTGGAGCGAACTGGCGCTACGGTTTCGGCATCGGACGGCGGTATCCGTGTGTCGCGCAACGGCGCTCACAACGAGCCTGTCACGATCGAAACGCAGCCCTTCCCGGGCTTCCCGACCGACCTGCAGGCGCAACTCATGGCGCTGACGACGACGGCGCGAGGCACGAGCGTCATCCGCGAGACGATCTTCGAGAACCGCTTCATGCACGTGCAGGAGCTGGTGCGGCTGGGAGCCGACATCCAGCTCCACGGCGATACGGCCACGGTTCGCGGCGTGAAGAGCCTTCGAGGGGCCCAGGTGATGGCGACCGACCTGCGGGCATCCGTCTCGCTGGTGATTGCCGGCCTCATGGCCGAGGGCGAAACGACCATCAACCGCGTCTACCATCTCGATCGCGGCTTCGAACGGCTGGAGCAGAAGCTGTCGGCCTGCGGGGCGGAGATCGAGCGGATCAGCAGCTAGAGTCCCGATTATCCCGGTTCGGGGTTCGCCAGGGCGCGGCAAAGTTTGAGATTGAGTTTCGGAATCAACCCACGCTGGTAGTCCTTCGCACCCAGCGGCGGCTGCCGGGCTGGTACAATCGTCCCACCCATTGCAGGCAGACCGCACCGCCGCTATCTCTCGCCCATGCGGGCCTTTCGTGCGTATCGCCCGCAAAGTGCAGGAACTGAACCAATGGGCGATCTCAAGCTGGTGGCTTTCGATGCCGAGGATCTCAAAGTGATCTCGGCGCATCTTCAGGATGCGGTCCTTCAAGTCGGCGATATGGCCTACCGGCCGGCCGAGCACCGGTTTGCCGCCATCACAAACCGTTTCGACTGGGCGTCTGCGACGGGCGCCCATGGTCGCGAGCCGAGCCTGGAGCGCCGCCGCACAGGACTGCGGTTCGAGCGCGTGCTCGAGGCAAAATGCCAGGGGCTGGACCTCAAATCCAAGCGGCAGGTCCTCGAGCTGCTGGCCATACAGTTCGAGGAGACAGAGCCGCCGGGCGGGTATATCACGCTCTTTTTTGCCGGCGGTCCGGCGGTCCGGCTAAAGGTGGAGTGCATCGAGGCGGAGATGCGCGACCTCGGGGCGGCCTGGAAGACCGCGCGCCGTCCGCAGCACCCGGACGTGGAGACCGTCTCCGAAGGCTGATTGGAGGGAGACCGCCGAGGGGCGGTAAAGGCCGAATGCCGCAAAGGCTGAATACCGCCGACCCGGACTTCGAGGCGAGGTTTTTGGCGCTGCTTGCCATGAAGCGCGAGAGCGCGCCCGAGGTCGATACGGCTGTAAGGCAAATCATTGCCGATGTCATTGCACGGGGGGACCAGGCTCTGATCGAGCTGACCCGGAAATTCGATCGCCTGGAGCTGACCCCCGAAACGCTGCGCATCAGCGATGACGAGATCGCGCAGGCACACCGCGAGTCGGACCCTGACGTGATTGCGGCTCTGCAGCTCGCGCATGATCGTATCCGCGCCTACCACGAACGGCAGCGTCCGGAGGATGCGCGCTTCACCGATGCCATAGGCGCCGAGCTGGGCCACCGCTGGACGGCCGTCGAGTCGGTGGGCCTCTACGTTCCAGGCGGTCTTGCGTCCTATCCGAGCTCGGTGCTGATGAACGCCGTACCGGCCCAGGTGGCCGGTGTTCCACGAATCGTCATGACCGTGCCGTCGCCCTCGGGCGAGCTCAATCCGCTCGTGCTTGCGGCTGCCCGCATCGCCGGGGTGAGCGAGGTCTACCGCGTCGGCGGCGCGCAGGCCATTGCCGCGCTCGCTTACGGAACGGAGACCATCCGGCCGGTGGTTAAGATCGTAGGGCCTGGAAACGCCTACGTGGCGGCAGCCAAGCGCCAGGTGTTCGGCAGGGTCGGCATCGATTCCATCGCGGGGCCGTCCGAGGTGCTGATTATCGCCGACCGGGAGAACGATCCCGAATGGATCGCTGCAGATCTGCTCGCCCAGGCCGAGCACGACGTTGCCGCGCAATCCATCCTGATGACCGACAATGCCGGCTTTGCGGATGCCGTGTGCGCGGCCGTTGATCGCCAGCTGCGCGAGCTTCCGCGAGGCAACATCGCCGGCGAGAGCTGGAGCACGTTCGGCGCTGTCATCCTGCTTCGCTCGCTCGAGGAGGCGCCGCCGCTTGCCGATCGCATTGCGGCAGAACACCTGGAGATCGCTGCGCGCGACGCCGACGTGATTTGCGATCGCATTCGCAACGCCGGCGCCATCTTCCTCGGAGCGCTCACGCCCGAGGTGATCGGCGACTACGTGGCGGGCTCCAACCACGTGCTCCCGACAGCCCGCAGTGCCCGCTTCTCCTCCGGGCTTGGCGTCCTCGACTTCATGAAGCGGACCTCCATTCTGCGCCTTGATGCCAACGCTCTGGAGCAGCTTTCAGGTGCAGCCATGACGCTCGCCAGGGCCGAGGGGCTCGAGGCGCATCGGCGCTCGGTCGAGATTCGGCGATCAAATCGTAGCTGACGTGCGGCATGAGCGAGTTTCAGGAGCAGCGAAACGGAGGAAAGGCGCGGCTGATCTCGATCAAGCTGGATGAGAAATCGATCCGGCGCTCCAACCCCAACATCGATCATGAGCGCGAGGTTGCGATCTACGACATTCTCGACGCCAATACGTTCGTGCTCGAAGGCCGTGACGACGGCCCCTACAAGCTGACGCTCGGCGTCGTGGAAGACCGGCTGGTGTTCAGTGTCGGCAACGAGAGCGTCGAAACGATCGTAACCCACGTGCTCTCGCTGACGCCGCTGCGGCGCCTGATCAAGGACTACTTCATCGTCTGCGATACCTACTACGACGCGATCCGCTCAGCGCCGCCATCGCGTATCCAGTCGATCGATATGGGACGGCGGGCGCTGCACGACGAAGGCAGCCGCATTCTGATCGAGCGGCTCAAGGGCAAGATCACTGTGGACCACGACACGGCGCGGCGGCTCTTCACGCTGGTGTGCGCGCTGCACTGGAAGGGGTGACATGGTCTGGGGGGGCAGGGACGCACCCAAAGCTGTACTGTTCGCCTGCACCATGAACGCCATTCGATCGCCGATGGCGGCGGCAATCCTGAGGCATCTTGCAGGGCAGCGCATCTATGTCGAATCGGCCGGCGTCAGAGCCGGCGATCGCGATGCGTTCGCCGAAGCCGTCATGGACGAAATCGGCATCGACTTGACGCGCCACAAGCCGCAGACGCTTGCTGATCTTCACGATACGACATTCGATCTGATCATCACGCTCTCGCCGGAAGCGCACCATCAGGCGCTCGAGCTGACCCGGACCATGGCGGTCGACGTCGAGTACTGGCCGACGCTCGACGTTTCCGCTTTGCTCGAGATCGGCCATCGCGATCAGATCCTCGCCGCCTACCGCTCCGTACGCGACGGCCTGTTCGAGCGCATCAAGCGGCGATTCCAGCTGGAAGGCGGGCCTTCCGTCTAGCCACTGACGGCTTGGCATCGCCCCATTCTCGCTCCCGCGGGAGCGCGGCGGACGACAGACGTCAAGTCTGCTTGCAAAAAGGTCAGCATTGCTGACATAAATGGCAATCCAAATCGGGAGGACGACGGATGGATCAGCGCGCCGGTTGGGAGCCGCGCTACGCTCATCGCGCTGCGCGCATGAGAGCATCGGAGATCCGGGAGCTGCTGAAGCTGCTCGACCGGCCGGACATCATCTCCTTCGCAGGCGGAATTCCAGACCCGGCGCTGTTTCCCGTCGAGGCGGCACTGGAGGCTTATGCCGAGTGTCTGGGCCCGTCGGCGCAGCAGGCGCTGCAGTATTCCGTCAGCGAGGGATATCTGCCCCTGCGGGAGTGGATTGCCGGCTACATGCACCGATTGGGCGTACCGTGCACGGCGGACAACATCCTCATCACGTCCGGATCACAGCAGGGCCTGGAATTTCTCGGCAAGCTGCTCATCTCACCCGGCGACACCGTGCTCACTCTGGCTCCGACCTATCTCGGGGCGCTGCAGGCATTTTCGGCATTCGAGCCGCGGTACGACGGGCTGAGGCCGGAGGACGGGAATCGGACCGCAGCGTCCTATTCCGAGGCTGCGGGCGATACAGGCGAGGTAAAATTGGCCTATGTGGTGCCCGACTTCGCCAATCCGACCGGGGAAACGCTTTCCCGGCCCGCTCGCGACCGGCTCCTCGATCTTGCTGACGAGCTCGACATCCCAGTCATCGAGGATACTGCCTATTCCGCCCTGCGGTTCGAAGGCGAGCCCCAGACGTCGTTGCAGGCGCTCGATGTCGCTCGCTGCGGAAGCATCGACCGCTCGCGAGTCATTTCCTGCGGGACGTTCTCGAAGACGATCTCACCTGGACTGCGCGTCGGCTGGATCTGCGCTGCCAAGCCGATCATCCACCGACTCGTGCTCATCAAGCAGGCTTCCGACCTCAACAGCGCGCTTCTCAACCAGATGGTGATGTATCGGCTTGCTGAAAGGTGCTTCGACGCACAAGTGGAGCGCGCTCGCCCGCACTATAGAGGCCGCCGGGATGCCATGCTTGCCGCACTCGAGGCGCACATGCCCGCAGGCGTCAGCTGGACGCGGCCGGAAGGAGGGCTGTTCGTCTGGCTGACCTTGCCAGAGAGGATTGACAGCACAGCGCTGTTGAAACCGGCGGTCGACGAAATGAGTGTGGCCTTCGTCCCCGGGGGTGCATTCTTCCCGGACGGAAGCGGCCGTAATACCGCCCGGCTCAGCTACTCCCTGCCGCCCGGAGTCACCATCCGTGAAGGTATTGCACGTTTGGGAGCGCTGATACGGCAAGCCTGACTCGAGGCGTCAATCGAAAAACCCCGATCCACACCTGGAGATCGGGGCTCTTCATTCCAAGCCATGGCGGCCTCCTGGCTGGCCTGACGTAACCTTCAGTTCAACTTGCGCTTGGCCTCATTGATGCTTTGCTCGACGAGGCGCGCGTTGACCTCCGGCGTGACCTTGCGCTTGAGGATGCGCTCAGCGGCGGCAATGGCGCTTTCGACGGCCGCGGCCCGTACCTCATTGAGCGCCTGGGCCTCGGCCCGGGCGATCTTCTCCTCGGCAAGCTTGCTTCTGCGTTCGAGGCTTTCCTTCAGGCTCTGGCGGGTCTCGGCGGCAAGCGCCTCAGCCTCACGCCTGGCCTGCTCAATGATGGCGCTCGCCTCTTCCTCGGCCTCGCGGCTCTTGCGCTGGTAGTCGGCAAGGAGCTGCTGGGCCTCCTCACGCAGGCGGCGTGCCTCGTCGAGCTCCCGGCGGATGGCGTCGGCGCGCTCGTCGAGCGCCTTCGTGATCAACTGGGGAGCATTGTAATAGATGAGCAGGCCGACGAAGCCGAAGAAGGCGACCGCGACCCAGAACTCGGCCGTTGCGAAGATCGACATGGACGTTACTCCCCGGGCACCGGCTCGAGCGCGCGGCGAGCGTCATCCACGCTGACCTCGGCACCGATCAACTTCTCGACGATGGCACCGGCGGTGTCCGTCGCGATCTGATTGACCTGAGCCAACGCAGCGGACTTCATCTCGGAAATGCGCTTTTCTGCCTCGGCCAGCTTGGCGTTGACCTGGGCATCCACGCGGGCACGTTCCTCTTCGACCTCGGCCGCCAGCCTCTCGCGGGTCTCGCGGGCGATCGTGCTGGCGCGGCCGCGAGCTGCGGCAAGCTCCTGCTCGTAGGCGGCAATCGCCTTTTCCGTCTCGGTTTTCAGGCGCTCCGCTTCGTCGAGATCGCGCTGGATGCGCTCGCGGCGCTCCTCGATGACCTCGGCGACGCGGGGCAGCGACCAGCGCGATAGAATGAAGTAGAGCGCGCCGAAGGTAATGGCGAGCCAGATGAGCTGTGGCGCGAAGTCCGATGCGTTGAGCTGCGGGAGCCCACCGCCTTCTCCTGTCGCCTCTGGAGCTGCCGCGGCAAGCACGACAAGGCTAGCTAACATGATAGTCTCCGGTCGGAGTGGGGACGATCGCGAGGTGGGTGAACCTGTGTTACGCCTCGCGATCGATCCTCAGATCAGCCGAACAGAATGATAAGGGCGATAAGCAGGCCGAACAAACCCGTCGCCTCGGCGAGGGCGAAGCCGATCAGCAGGTTCGTGAACTGGCCCGGGGCCGCCGACGGATTGCGCAGTGCGCCCGACAGATAGTTTCCGAAGATGTTGCCGATACCGATGCCGGCACCGATGAGGGCGAAGCAGGCAAGGCCCGCACCGATGAATTTGGCAGCCGTCGGATCCATTTACAGTCTCCCTTTGAGGTCGCAGAGTTGCAGAAAAAGTACCCGGGAATGGCAGCCCCATGCCCGCGGGATCAGTGATGCATGTTCACCGCGTCGTTCAGGTAGATGCAGGTGAGGATGGCGAAGATGAACGCCTGCAGGAACGCCACGATGAACTCGAGGCCTGTGAAGGCGATGGTGAACAGCAGCGGCGCGAACCCGAAGACGCCCAGGCTGACCACGAAGCCCGCGAACACCTTCAGCATCGTATGGCCCGCCATCATGTTGGCGAACAGACGAACCGAAAGGCTGATCGGGCGAATAAGGTAGGAGATGAGCTCGATCGGCACGATGAGCGGCATCAGCCAGAACGGCACGCCCTCCGGCACGAACAGCTTCAGGTAGCCGAGCCCGTGGCGCGCAAAGCCGACCACCGTGACGAGCACGAACACAAAGGCGGCGAGCGCGAACGTGATAATGATGTGGCTGGTGACCGTGAACGAGTAGGGGATCAACCCCAGGAGGTTCATCACCAGGATGTAAGCAAAGAGGGTGAAGACGAAGGGGAAATACTTCATCCCCGCCAGGCCGACGTTCTCGCGGACCATATTGGCGACGAACTCGTATGAGAGCTCGGCGACCGATTGCAGGCGCGAGGGCACCAGCGAGCGCCCGTTCGTCGCCAGCGCGAGAAAGCCGACGATCAGCGCGCAGCCGATCACCATGAACAGGGAGGAGTTCGTGAACGAGGCATCAAAGCCGAACAGCTGGAATTCGGCGATTCGATTGATCTCGAACTGATGCATGGGGCCGTGAGCCCCTTCAGCCGCGCCAGTCGCCACCTTCTAGCCCCCTACTCTTCGTCCTCATCGTCCGGTCTCACAGACGGTGCCGCCCGCTGCAACGGCTCTGCTGCCGACTGCATCTGCCGGGCGGTTCGAACCACATTCATCATGCCGGCTGCGAAGCCGAGCACCAGAAAAACAATCAGCAGCCAAGGTCTCGACCCGAAATAGCCGTCGAGGAACCAGCCTACCAATCCGCCGAACAGGACGCCCACGACCAGCTCGATGGCGATCTTGAACGCCTGCCCCATGGCGGCCCCACGCGCAGCAGGGTCGAGCTGAGGCGCCCGTCTGGCCTTAACCTGCTCGAGGCGGGCACCAATTCCGGCCGCGCGCGCTTTCAGCGCCTCACGATCCTCCCGGCTTATCTCTCCGCGCCCCGAGCCGTGGTCCTTGCCGCTTTCAGACATGGCAACGCCTGCCCGAACTCTTTTTGGGTTGGGCCGAAGCACGGCGGGTTATTCGTCGGCGCGCACCTTAGTGGGGGCCCCCAGGGGTGTCAAGAAAACGCCACGCCCGTTGGAGGTGGCGCGGGTACGGCGAAACCGCGCAGGGTGCGCTGTTCGTCTGGCACACGGATGGCGCCTTTCCGGACACTCGCAAGCGGGCCATCTGATGCGCCAGCGTGCCCATTAAGTCGCCTCGACAACAAACAAGCGTCACAATTTTCAGGCGCCACAATATCGAGAGACTTTCAGCCCAAGGAGCGCACAGGAATGTCGAATATCCGAGCGGCACTTTCTGCCCTTGCGATGTCGGTCGCGGCAGGTGCTGGTTGGCAAGGTCCGGCGTCAGCCGCAGGTCTGCCGGCCATCTCACAGCCGGACTCGATCTGGCTTTTGGCTCAGGCCCAAAGGCGCGGGGAAGGAAACCAGGGCGAGGAAGATGAGCGGAAGGGGCGTCGGGATCGGCATGGCGGGGAACGGCGCGATGCGCAGCCGCGCCGCGCCGATCCGCCGAAGGATGTTCGACGGGATGCCAAGTCAACTCCCGATCGGCGCGAGAATGATCAGTCGCGGCGTAAGGAGGCGCCACGCATCAAGGCGCAACCGCAGCCGAAGATCATCAATACCGAGCGCCGGGATGCTCGCGATGAGCGGCGTGAGGACCGTAAGGATGCGCGGGAGGATCGCCGCGAGCAGCGGCGTGAGGTGAAGGAGGATCGGCGCGAAGATCGGAAAGAGGTCCGCGATGAGCGCCGGGACGCCAAAGAGGACCGCCGCGAGGACCGAAAGGATGCGCGCCAGGAACGGCGCGAGGACCGGCGCGATGCTAAGCAGGACCGGCGGGATGAACGTCGGGACGCCAAGGAGGACCGTCGCGACGACCGGAAGGATGCACGCATTTTCCGCCGGCTCGAGGACCTGAAGTCTCAACGCCGCGAGCGGGCCGAGGACGGCGGCCGCCGCAAGATCATCGAGGAGGCCGACAAGCGCATCATCGTCCGCGAGGGCAACCGTATGATCATCCGTCATGACGAGACGGAACGGTTTCGCCGGCGTTTCAGAGATGCCCATATCGAGCGGCGGCGCGATGGCGGCAGGATAGCGCGTTTCGTGCGGCCCGACGGCGTTCACATCATCTCTGAGTATGATGAACGCGATCGGTTGCTGAAGCGCTACCGGCGCCACCCCGACGGCCGCATCGTCGTCATCATCGACAACACCCGTCATTACCACGGGCCGGGCCTGCTGGGCGGGCTGATCCTGGGGACCTTCCTCGACCTTGCGCCGCCGGTCATTCGCATTCCGCGCGAGAAGTACATCGTAGATTACGAGGACGCCTCTTACGAGGACGTCTATGAGGCCCTGAGCGCCCCGCCCGTCGATGATCTCGACCGCGATTATTCGCTCGACGAAATCCGCTACAACTACGCCCTCCGGGATCGCATGCGCCGGGTCGATCTCGACTCCATCAACTTTGAGTTCGGCTCGTGGGAGGTATCGGAGGACCAGTACTACAAGCTGGAGCGGATCGCCGATGCGATGAACCGGCTGCTCGATCGCAATTCGGAGGAGGTTTTCCTGATCGAGGGCTACACCGATGCTGTCGGGTCCGAGGAGGACAACATCATCCTTTCGGATCACCGGGCGGAGGAGGTCGCCTCGATCCTCTCCGAGGAGTTCGGCGTGCCGGCCGAAAATCTCGTCACGCAGGGGTATGGCGAGCAGTTCCTGAAGATCGATACGCAGGGGCCGGAGCGCGCAAACCGCCGCGTCTCCGTGCGCCGCATCACGCCGCTGCTGTCGCGGGCCGGCCCGTGAGCGCACAACCGCAATGAGGCATATTGCCGATCGGCCTCCGGCAAGTCGCCGGAGGCCGACTTCATTCCGCCCTGCGAATCATCTTGTTTCTGTTCGCGAGGGGTCGTGAGTAGAAAAGAGCGGGATCATGCAAGAGCGCGTGCTGGAAGGTGAGCAGGCCCGGGCGGCCAATGACGACCTGCCATTGTCCAGGCCGGGCAGGCGGCAGGGCCGTGGAGCGAATGCCCGTCCGGCGTTCGACCGCAAGGTCATCGCGCTCGTCTATGATTTCGACGGCACGCTTTCGCCCAGGCCCATGCAGGAGTACACCTTCCTGCCGAAAATCGGCGAGGATCCGAAAGCCTTCTGGGCAGAATCGAACCGGCTCGCGCGAGAGCAGGCCGCCGACCCGCTCATCACGTACATGCATCTCATGTACAAGAAGGCGAAGGCCAAAGGTGTGCGCATCGACCGTGAGGACCTGGTGGCGCTGGGCCGCGGGGTCGATCTCTTCCCCGGCGTGACGGAGTGGTTCGAAGCCATCGGCGAGTACGTGAAGATCCGTTCCGAAACGAACGGGGTTACTCTGCGCCACTACCTCATCTCGTCAGGGCTGACGGAGATCATCGAAGGCACTGCCATCTACCGCCATTTCCATAATGTGTTCGCATCGGAGTACTGGTTCGACCCGTACGATCTGCCCTATCCGAAGCGGGTCATCACCGACACCGGGAAAACGCAGTACCTGTTCCGGATCAACAAGGGCATCGAGGACCTGCGCGACAACATCAATCAGCACATGCCCGAGCGGGACCGGCCCATCCCGTTTGCCAACATGATCTACTTCGGGGACGGCGACACCGACGTGCCGTCCATGGCGGTGATGCGGAAGAATGGTGGCCACGCGATAGCCGTCTATCCGCCCGGCAAGCCCAAGGCCAAATGCATCGAGCTGTTCAAGGCGAACCGGATCGACTTCTACGCCGCTGCCGACTATCGCCGCGGCTCCGACCTCTTCCGCCGGACTTGCCTGCTCATCGATCGCATCCTGGCCGACATCCGGGTCCAGGAGGAGGTCTGGCGGATTGAGCGCGAGGTGGTGAGGGGGCGGTAGCGCATCGAAATTCAAGGCTGGGACCGCGATACGCCTCGGCCGGGGCTGCGCACGCCGTCTTGCAATCGGAGACAGACTTGCGCATAGGGTAGCCGGCGGCTCGCTCGGCCCATGCCTCAGCTTCGATGCGTCGGCCGGATCAGCCCAGCAACAGCGGACGGGTGGCCGAGTGGTTGAAGGCGCCGGTCTTGAAAACCGGAAGGCCCGCAAGGGTCTCGGGGGTTCGAATCCCTCCCCGTCCGCCACTTATACCCTTTAACCCAATGCAAAAATCGAGACTTTTTAGAGCGTTGCTGGCTGTATCCACCACCTTAACCCGCCACACCGCGCCTCGGACCAGGCCGGAGCGCTTCGAGGCGGGGCGTCGGGCGCGGATATCGCTGACTCCAGAACTGCCGCCACGGTGCGGGGGCGCAGCACGCTAGCCAACATCTCGGGCAGCTCGACCGGACCGCTGACGGCCACGGGCTCCCCATTGATGAAAACCCGCCAGAGTGGCGGGTGAGGCGCCGCGATCTCGATCTCCGACTGCAGAACGTCGAGCTGGTGGTGCCACGATCCTTAGCGGACGCTCGGGTAGCCGACCTCGGATGCGGACTCGCGGCTCTCCGGCTCTCCCGTAGTTGCCGCTCCTGAGCCGCGCTCCAGCGGCGCCGGAGATTTGCGAGCGACTGCAGCGCCTACCCGATTTGTTTCCAGGGGAGGGAAAGAGAGAAGGTATCCGGCACATACGTTGTCAATGAAGCGTCGGCCAATTCATAGCCGTGACGCGCCAAGCTGTCGAATGACGTCGATGGTAGCGCTTTGAGATCGGTGGGATAGGCGTGGGCCTTAGCTACATCCTGGTCAGCTAGGAACCTATCGTAGTCATCTTGGTCGCGGCGCCTCCCGATCTTGATGTCGATGTCGCGGATCGAGTTCCCCATCTTGATCAGAACCGCCTTCACCTCGCGGTCGTGAATGGCCTTGACGAGCATCCTCGATCGGAGAGAGCGGATTTGATCGCTGCATATATCGAAGAGCCTCGGGGATGGCAGACGCCCAGTCGCCGCGAGGCCAAGCAGGCTGTGCGAACCGTCGCCGATTGGGCCGGAGGCGTCACTGCATATGAGGAAATCACAGCCCCATAGTCCCTCTCCGGGCTTGAACAGCGTCTCTAGCCCTAGGTTTTCGTAGGCACCGCCATCCCATAGACGGACGATGCGGTGCTTTGGCCGGATCTTCTCGACCGGCGCGCGAGTCGCGGGATCGGTTCGATACCATCCGTCCTCCGGCACTTGTAGGTGTAGCGCTCCGATAACGTAGGGCACTGCCGCGGATGCTGCCACGGCTTCGGCAATCCTCACCTGTGGTGAGTAATGCCGGCCGAAAACCCAATCACCCATCTCCCGCTTGCTGAAACGCCAGCACTTGCCTGTTTCGACAGAGGTGGCGTTGATCCACCATATTGGCTGCTCGGGCAGGTCGGCCAGCATACCGCTCACACGCCAGCGCCGTTCCAGCATGTCGGCGAGGACGGTTGCCCGGTGCGTGAGAAGTCTGGCGTTGAAGCGCACTGCGCCACTTAGCCCGATTGCGCGCAGACTCAACAGGTCGGTGGTCGTGAACAGCGTGCGCGCCGAACTGTAGATGCGGTCGCGGAATTCCCCCGATGTGGGCCACTTATTTTCCGCGAAGCCCAAGAGCGCCGCTACCATTAGGCTCCCGCCTGAAACGGTCGACAGCTGCGCCACGTTCTCAAGGAGATCCTGTTCGGCAAGACGCCTGAGAACGCCGCAGTGGAAAGCCGCGGCGCGCATGCCGCCACCCGACAGCGCGAGGCCGATTTTCATCCATATCCCCCGTTGGATATCGGTTGTCATTTGCGGCAACCGACACCACATAGTCGGGCAAAGCTCAAGGTTTATGGGGGGCACTTTGAAAGCCGTGCGCACGCGCTTTCGCGCGTATCAGCTGGGCTCGCCCGGGTCGTCGTTCTCGTACTTCGCGGGCGGGCATTTTACGCTCATCGAGGCAAGGCTAACGGACACTAACAAGGCCACCATCATCCAAGAGATGGCCGCCTGCGGAGTGAAGGCTGTCGACACGCTCCACATCACGAGCTGGGACTCCGACCACTGCTGTGCCTCCGAACTCATCGACCTGCTGGCACTTGCGGTACCACGCACCATCGAATGTCCAGGCTACGAGCCGCACACCGACAATGGCAGAGAAGCTGCCCGGATAATCAAGGCTTACAAGGAGACGAAACGCAACTCGAACCGACCCGTCGAGTTGCGCACCATTTCACCAGAATACATCAAAGGGCTTCAGAGTGCCTCGCAGCTGGCCTTCGACGACGTCTTTTATCATCCGCGCTTCATTGATCCCGACTGCACAAACAACAACTCTACAGTGAAATTATTTCGGGGAGGCAGTTTCAATGTGCTAAGCCTCGGCGATGTGGAGAGCCACAACCTGTCGGCCTACTTGCGCAGACGGACGATCCTGCAGCGTGAGACCGACGTGATGATTCTCAGCCATCACGGTGCAGACAATGGCTTTACCAACAAGCCCTTTCTAAGCCACATAAGGCCGTCCCTCGCGATCTGCTCGTCCAACTACGATAACCAGTTCGATCATCCGCGCGATGAAATCCGCAAGCTGCTGCACGAGCGTGACATCCGGCTTATGACGACTAAGACCGGTGACGTGGTCGTAATGTCGGTGGGCGACCACACGGGGCGCTACAGGGCCATGAACCTGAAGGCCGACTCCACCGAGGTTTCATCAACGTGCGACTTCTATTCGAAAAAGGCGAACCTGCTGCAATACAATGACGACACGCTGCGTCAACTGTTCGGCAGACGCCCCTCCTATCCGAGGTAATAGGGCGCGCGCAGAAAGCCGGGGACAAATATGTCTCGGAAAATGCGCGGTTACAAGAGCTTACGCACAATTACGCTAGCGTGCATACGTCATTGGCGGACTCTCCGTCCGCCAGTCGCCTTGCGAAAGATGCCTTTCGATCTGGCTGCGGCCGGGGCACGTCCACCTTTATACCGGGGCAAGAGCTAATATCCTGGTCATCGAGACCCTGCCAACTCCTGGCGCACGATCTTCGCGCCTTCGACCATCGCCCGCATCTTGCCGAACGCGACCTCGCGCGGCAGGTATTTTAATCCGCAATCCGGCGCGACCACGATCCGCTCCGCCGGCACATGCGGCAGCGCACGGCGAATGCGCGCGGCGACGGTCTCGGGCGTCTCGACGTTCATGTCAGAAAGATCAAGGACGCCCAGGATGATGGTCTTGCCCGGGAGCTTTTCGAGCACAGACAGGTCGAGATTCGACTGCGCGGTCTCGATCGAGATCTGTTGCACTGGCGCGTGCGCAAGCTCTGGCAGGAACGAGTAGCCTGACGGGCGCTCGTGGATGATCGCGGCATAGCCGAAGCAGATGTGCAGGGCGGTGGTGCCAGTCACACCGTCGAGCGCGCGGGCGAGCGCCGGCAGCCCATACTGGCGCGCCTTCTCCGGTCGCGCCTGCATATAGGGCTCATCGATCTGCACGATGTCAGCTCCGGCGGCGAACAGGTCCTTGATCTCCTCATTGACCGCCCCGGCGTAGTCGAGCGCCAACTCCTCCTCGCTGGCGTAGAAATCGTTCTGCGCCTGCTGGGACATGGTGAACGGGCCTGGCACCGTTATCTTGATCGTACGGTCTGTGTTGGCGCGCAGGAACTCTACGTCACGCACCTCGACTGGTTCGCGGCGGCGGATCTTCCCAACCACGCGCGGCACCGGGTTAGGATGGCCGGAGCGGTCGAGTGCAGTGCCAGGGTTGTCGATGTCAACGCCCTCAAGCACGGTCGCAAAACGGTTCGAATAGCTCTCCCGCCTCATCTCGCCGTCGGTGATAATATCAAGGCCGGCGCGCTCCTGGTCGCGGATGGCGAGCAGTGTGGCATCGTCCTGCGCCTCGGCAAGAAATTCGGGCGCAACACGCCACAATTCCGTCGCCCGGACGCGTGGCGGAAAGCGACCGGCCAGCTTCTTGCGATCGATCAGCCATTCGGGCTGGGCGTAGGAGCCGACCAGCGATGTTGGCAGCAGCGGTAGCGGCATTCATCTCTCCCGGGTTGGACGCGCGCGATGGCGCGCATCATCGCTATGAGGCGCGGCCAGCGATCGCGGACGGTTGGCGGTGCTGATCGCCGCCGAGCGCTCGTAGGCGACGACCGCACGGTGCAGCACGCGTGCGATATGGCCGTCGGACGACATGTCTAGGCTTTCCTGCTGGCCGATCACCCCGAGCGCGCCTACCAATTGGCCGTGCGGTGCCAGCAGCGGGCCGGCCACCGCGTTGACCCCGCGCAGCACCTCGCCGTGGGAGACCGACAGGCGCGTGCGGCGGATTTCCTCCAGCTCCGGCTCGATGTCGTCGTAGCGGACGATATCGCGACGACTGTAGACGGAAGCGGAGAAGTTTGCCACTTGCAGGTAGCTTTCGATGATCCGCCGCGGCATGAACGCTGCAAAGATCCGCCCTGCAGCCGATTGCATCAGCGGCAGCGTGGCACCGACCTTCATCGTCATGATGACGGGATCGCTGTTCTCCTCGACCCGCAGCACCGTGGGCCCGTGCGAGCCCCAAACCGTGAGCACGACGGTCTCGTCGAGCTCGTCACGCAGCTTGATTTGGACGTCGATCGCGTGCCTGAGGTGGTCCGAGCTGCCGAACGCGGCAAGGCCCATGTCGAAAGCGAACGGGCCGAGCCGGTAGTCGCGGGTGGCGGGATCCTGCTCCACCAGGCCGGTCTTCATGAAGCTCGCGAGGTAGCGGTGCGCCTTGCTCGGGCTCATGCCCGACGAGCGTGCGAGGTCACAGAGCGGGAGACTGCTGCGCGCGGCCGTCAGTGCCGAGAGCAGGCGGAAGCCCACCTCGATCGACTTGATGCCCTGCAGATCCGCCTTTGACTCCGCCATGGACGGATAATGCGCCGGAAGGCTCTTGGCCGGCAAGCCCTCCGGGGTTTCTGGGCGTGCGCGCAGCAGGCCAGACATTAGTCCTGCTCACTCATCCGCATCCGCTCAGGTTGGGGCTCGAGCTGCTGGGGCGATCGCTCCGCCGGCGCGGCGTCCGCGAACTGGGCCGGAGCGAGCGCGCGGCGGTTCACCCGCAGATCGAAGATGTCGAACCGGTTATAGGCGCCGGTGATGTCCTGGAACTGCTTCGGCTCGATGCAGCGCTCCGGATCGATCTCGGCGACGACGATGCCTTCCTCGTCGATCAGCGGATCGGTGACGAGCCGGCCGTCCGGGCCGAAGATTCCCGAGAACGCGTTCGGCCGACCGCTCATCATCCGTCGCTGCTCGTCGGTCGTGCACAGCATGTCGGCGATCTGGTCCGACATCGCCGAGCAGGACACCAGCGTGTACAGCTTGCCTTCGAAGGCATGCGCGCCAGCGCGGATGCGGATTGCCTCCGGCATGTCGTAGTTCTCGGTGAACGGAAAGGCGATGTAGTTCGCGATGTGGATCCGTTCGTCCTGCGAGAGCAGCGTGAAGCGCGCCAGGGTGTTGGTGTTCTCCCCGCAGGCCAGGGTGCCGATGGCGCCATAGGGCGTCTCGTAGGTGCGCAGGCTGCTGCCGTCGCCGCTCGCCCAGGTCAGCTTCTCCGCAAACGTCGGCACCAGCTTGCGGTGCCGCCCGAGCAGCGACCCGTCCGGCCCGAACACCAGGTTGGTGTTATAGATCGTACCGATGCTGTTCGGGCTGCGCTCATTCACCCCGACCACGACGTAGGCACCGGCGTCGCGCGCGGCGCGCGCCAGGAGGTTCGTCTCCGGGCCGGGGACGAGGATCGATGCCTTGTAGAGTGCGCGGAACCATTTGCTGCCTTCGAGCGGGTTCATCATCCAGCTCCAGTACGGATAGCCGGGAATGAACACTTCCGGCAGCGCGATCACGCGCGCGCCCTGCGCCGCGGCCGACGCGATCAGGCGGCAGGCCTTCTCGGTCGTGGCGGTGGAATCGAGGAAGACAGGCGCCGCCTGGATGGCGGCGACTTTAGTTGGCTCAAGCTTCCACATGCTTATTTCCCCCGCGCGCGTTCGACCGCCTGCTTGAGCATCTCGAACATCTGCTTGTCGGTGGGCTTCTCGCTCAGCACCTGCTCGGCGACCTGCGCCAGCTGCTGCATCATTTCTTTGCGATCGGCCTCCGGCAGTTGAATGATCTCGCCGCCTTTTTCCTTCCAAATTTTCTCTGCCTCGACCTGCTGGCGGCTGGTCCAGTCGAACAGATGGCGCTCCATGCCGGCCGCCTCCTCGACGATGATTTGCTTGATGTCGTCGGGCTGGCGGTCGAACCAGGCCTTCGAGACCATCATCACTTCGGGGATCATGGCCTCGTGTGTGGTGGTGACGTAGTTCACCACCTCGTAGACCTTCATCGAGGTGAATACCGACAGGCCAGTCCGCATGCCGTCGACAGTGCCCTGTTGCAGGGCGGAGACCACTTCGCTGAAGTCGATCGGGACGGCCGTAGCGCCCAGTTTGCCGACCGACTCACGTTCCAGCTTGGAGGCGAGCACGCGCAGCTTCTTGCCCTGGAAGTCCGACAGTTTGCGAATCGGGTCGCGGGTGGCAAAGGAGGTCGGGCTGTAGACGAACAGGCTGATGCCCTTGACGCCTTTCCGCTCGCCGAGCGCCAGGAACGTGTCGCGGAATTCCTTGTCCTGCGTCACCCGGTAGAAATGCTCCATGTCGTCGAACAGACCCGGCGCGTCCATCACCTGGAAACGCGAGTCGAGGCCGACCATGTAGGCGGGCGGCCCGACATAGACTTCGATCGTGCCAAGTTGCAGCCCCTCGATCATGCGCGGATTGGAGCCGAGCTGGGCGCCGGGGTAGTATTCCGCCTTGATGCGGCCGTTACTGCGCGCCTCCACCTTGGCGCCGAAATATTTGATCGCCTCGACCTGGACGTCGTTCACTGTCGCGGTGGCGAGTTTCATCGTGGTCTGAGCTGCCGCCGGCGCGGCCAGACCCGTTACGCCTGCCAGGGCGGTGGCAATGGCGAGAGGAAGATGGTGACGAAGACTGAACATTATGAATCCCTCCACTCGGGCTTTGGACCCAGACACGAGTATAAGGTTGCAGCCGAGCTGCAGGCGACCAGAGAAAAGGGAACGCTTGCCCCTATGCGGAATCACTACTTCCGAACCAGATCGGCGAGGGTGAGTGAGACCTCCGGAACGTAGGTCACGACCGCTAGTGCAATCAGCTGCAGCACGATGAAAGGCACCAGTCCGCGGTAGATCGTCGGCAGCGGCGCCTTGAACAGTGCCTGCGACACGAAGATGTTGAGGCCGAAGGGCGGCGTGAACATGCCGATGCTGAGGTTGACGGTCAGCACGATCCCGAAATGAACCAGATCGACCCCGAGGCTCTGCATCAGCGGCACGAGCAACGGCGTCAGAATGATGATGGCTGACACCGGATCGACGAAACAGCCCACGATCAGCAGGAAGATGTTGGTCAGCAGCAGCATCGTCCAGGTGGCCTGCGCGGCCCCTCCCAGGACCTGGACCAGAGTCTGCGGGATGCCGCTGACGGTCAACAGCCAGGAGAACACACCCGACGCTGCGACAATGATCAGGATCTGGCTGGTCAGCAGTGCCGAGTTCAAGGTGATGCGCCAGAGGCCGGCCATGTCGACTTCACGGTAGATCGCCATGGTGACGAAGATGCCGTAGACGCTGGCCACCCCGGCCGCCTCAGTGGGCGAGAAGATGCCGAGATAGATGCCGCCGAGGATGACGATCGGGGTGCCGAGCGCCCAAACCGCGTCGCGCGTCGCCTGCCAGACCGACGGCAGCGCCGGACGGTGCTCGTCGCTGATCGTCTGCCGCCGTGACGCCCACCAGATATAGCTGGCGGTGAGAGCGCCGATCAGCAGCGCCGGCACCACGCCGCCCGCGAACAGGGCCGCCACCGACTGCTCGGAGGCGGCGCCGTACAGGATCATGACGATGCTTGGTGGCATCACGCTTGCGACCGCGCCGGACGAAGTGATGAGCCCGAGCGAGAAACGGTCGGAGTAGCCGCCACGGAGCAGCGCCGGATACATCAGCTTGCCGATCGCCGCGACGGTCGCCGGGCTCGAGCCCGACACCGCGCCGAAGAACTCGCTGGCACCGATGGTGGCGTAGGCAAGCCCGCCCCGCAGCCTGCCGACCATGCTCAGCAGCCACTCTACAATACGGCGGGAGATGCCGCCCTCGCTCATGATCTCGCCGGCGAAAATGAAGAACGGCACCGCCAGCAGGGTGAATTTGTCGAGGCTGCCGAACATCACCTGCGGCACGAGCGTGAGCGGGATGTCCATGTAGATCATCGCGATGGTGCTGGTCGACGCCAGCAGCACCACGTAGATCGGAAACCCGAGCGCCAACAGCAGCAGCGGGAGGAGTGCGATCAGCCACGTCATGGCGGTAGCGGGCCCGGTTCTGATGGCTTCTCGATGCCGGTGATCAGCTCAATAGTACGCACCAGCGAGGCGAACGCGAGCAGAGTGCTGCCGACGAGGACGGCGCCATAGGGCACCGTCATCGGGATCTCGCCCACGATGCTGGTCTGCTGCACCCGCTCGACCATCTCCACCAGGGACCAGGCGTGCCACCCAACGAAAATCATCAGAGCGATCGTGACCAGGTGGATGAGAATCGCCAGCGCCCGCCGTGCCTTCTCCGGGAGCACCCAATCCAGAAGCTCGACGCGCAGATGATTGCTGCGCAGGGCGACCAGCGCGGCGCCAAGGAACACACACCAGGCGAATGTGAAGATCATCGCCTCCTCGGCCCAGTAGATCGGCGCGTGGAAGACATAGCGCCCGACGACGTTGGCGAAGTTGAGCGCCAGCGCGAACAGAAAGCCGCAGCCGATGACGGCGGCCATCAGATGTTCAAGGATGTTCAAGACGACGCGCATGCAAGGCGGCCCGGGCGAAAGGTAGAATGAGATCGACTATAGTCGTCTAACGGCGGGCTGCCATCGTGATCGAGTGAACCCGTTGCACAATGGGGAATAGAGGCGAGGAGTCGGGCCGGCGGAGAGGCACTGGAATTGCTTGGATGCTTAATCCGGCCGAACTCGGCGTCATCGGCCGACGTCGAGGTGCCGCCTACCAAGCCGGCTCGCCAACAATCTGTTATCGTTCTGAATTACTTAATTTTTATTGCGGCCCTGAACGCGTGCCTGCCTTCGGATCGTCTATGAGTGTCTTCACCGATCTACGCGCGGGTCGCGCTTGGCCGCCCGATCTTGTGCTATGAAGGGTGCTGGCTCTTCGGCTGCTCGATAGCGGAGCAGGGCTTTTGCTCCTGAGAAGAGGATACACGCGATGAGAGTTCTGGCCGCAATCGGTGTCCTCGCGATTCTCGCTGTCATTGCCGGCGCAGTCTATTTTTTCGCCGGCTTTTACAATGTAGCCGCCAACGTGACGGAGCCGGACATCGTGTCCTCAAGCCTGGTATCGGTCCGACAAGCCTCGGTCGCGAGGCATGCGGAAGGCATCACGCCTCCAGTCTCGATGGACGATAGCAGCGTCATCCAGTCGGGCGCCCGCGCCTTTGCTGCCAGGGGCTGCGCGAATTGCCATGGTGCACCTGGAGTACAGTGGGCCAAGTTTTCGGAGGGCTTGGAGCCCGCCGTCCCGGATCTCAAGGAGGTTGGGCCTCCTAGAGATCCAGCGCAGATTTTCTGGATCATCAGGAATGGCATCCGGATGACGGCGATGCCGTCCTTCAACAGAGCGGGTGTGAATGATGATGAAATCTGGACGCTCACCGCATTCGTGAAGAACCTCGACAAGATATCCGAGGCCGATTTCCAGGCCTGGACAGCACCGCCCGCAGAGGGCGGAACGGATGGCGGAGGGCCGCCGTGAGTATAACGGCCGGACGTTGCGAAAGCCGCCAGTCTCAGGCCCGTTCTCGAACCAAAAATGACCAATCGCACTAGGCGCAGTCACGTTGCGGGAGGTGCTTGCCGAAAAATACTCACGAGGAGAATTTCGATGGCCAAACGAATTCCTAGCGAGAACGTGAGATTGAAGCGGGCCTACGAGCCGGCGAGCAGTTCTGATGGCATGCGCGTCTTGGTCGACAGGCTGTGGCCGAGGGGCGTGAAGAAAGCAGACGCCAAAATCGACGAATGGATGAAGGACATCGCCCCGAGTTCAGAGTTGCGGAAATGGTTTGGCCACGACCCCGCGCGCTGGCCGGAATTCCGGAAGCGTTACGCGGCAGAGATCAAAGAGCACCCTGAGCAACTGCAGCGGTTGCGGGCGCTCGCGCGTGAAGGGGCCCTCACGCTCGTCTTTTCTGCCAGTGACGAGGAGCACAACAACGCCGTCGTGCTGCGGGATATGATACTGGATCAAAGCGGCCGGCACGCCCAAAAATAGTCAAGCGCAGAAATATCCCAGAAAGATAGTGCTCCCGATACTGCATCCGTGAGGCTGCTATGGCCGCCCATTCGCAATTCATGGCCGCCGCGATAGTCGCGATCGTGCGCTGTCAGCCCAGGTAGAACATGGCTTTTGCCAGAAAGACGATCAGCACGACGTGAGAGAACACGCTGAGATGAATGATTTGGAAGTGGCGCGATTTGAGCTTGCCTGTGCCGCTCAACGTAATGGCGGTAAGGAAATGGGCTAGAACACTGGTTGCGAGCGCGATCTTGATCCAAAGCATCAAGGCGAAAGTGCTCGAGAACGGATTCGAGAGGGCGCTGCGGTACTGCCAGGCCATGCTGATGCCTGCGCCATAGAGCACTAGCATGACGAAGGGCATCAGCCGCCGGGCGCGTTGCCCGATGGCGAGCTCGATCTTGCGCATGATCTCGCGTCCGACCGGTTTGCGGATTCCTTCGAGGATCAGCACCTCGAAGAAGACCGTGCCGACGAACATGATCGCGGCGAACAAATGCAGGATGAGGAGCGCGAAATAGCTCACGGTCGTCCGGCTGGCGCTTACGCCACGGCCTCCCAGTCGCAGGCCTGAATCAAATTCGAATCATCGGCATGCTCGAGCAGCATCCACGCGACGCGCCCCTGAAAGAGTTCTGCGAAGCGGGACTGCTCTTCTTCATCCGTCTGCCCGGCCACGGCCTTCACGAAAAGCGGCCCCATGGTTGGGTCCGATGGTACTTTGGCCAGGTCGAGATCGAGCACCACACCGCGGCCGGTATCGCGCCGCCGCATCGCCAGAAGGCCATCGATGGGTGTGTCGAATTGGAGCAGGCCCCGGCGCGAGAAGCGGCCGCCGGTCCCGAGGCCGCCAAAGCCAGTCTCTGGCGCGGCGCCAGTGATCAGCATCGCGACGGTTGCAATCACGCCCGTCGTCCCTTGCTCGCGCCCATCCCTAAGATAGACCTCTATGCCTCCGCGTTCGGGAAGCTCGTCGCCATAGAGATAGGCTAGCCCCCGGCGCACCATGAGGTAGGCTCCGGCGACGGTCGGGCAGGAGTGCCCGGCGAGCTTCACGGCATCAGCATAGCCGTAGGTCATCACGCCGCCCTTCGACGCGCCCAGGAATTCCGCGAGCGGATCGTGCAGCGTGATCGTCGGCGCCGCAGCAAAGAAACCGGGGAAGTCCATTGCATCCTCTGGGATGACATCAGGCAGAGCGCCCGCGGGGTGCGGGCGTTAACATGACGCTATAATGCATCTTTTCAGAGCTGACAACGGCGACATCCCGATGCACCAGTCCGGCGTGCCGACGGAAATGGGGTGCGAGAAGTATCTATCGGCGGTCGTCCCTGGCGCCAAAAAATTGGTTCTAAAAAATTGGTTCTAGGGTGCGGATTCCTTCCTTAACCTTGACGCCATGCAGGCAGACTCAGCCCAGCTCACTTCAGAGGCACGCTGAGCTGGAACCGCCCGCTCCAGATGTCCTCGGCTCCCGCCCCGCCTTCTTCGACACCGCCGGTCGCCTGAAGCTTGGTTCCGGTGACCGTGCCGATGGTGACACCGGCCTCCGCCTTGATCCGCATATCCTGCTCTGAGCTGCCCGGCGCGAGCCTCGACAGGCTGTCGATGTCCCAGAAGCTGCTGATGGCAGCCTTGGGCTCGATGAACGTCGAATCGCCGAGATCGAGCCGGTAGCTGAGCTCTGGCCGGATATCGACGCGGCCGGAGCCGAATGTTTGCCGCGCAGGCCCGCCCTCGGTTGATAAGCCTGCAAAGTGCTGCTCTTCCTCGACGTAGTTGACGACCACGCTGGGGGAGAAACGCCAGTGGCCAAATGTCTGGGTATTGGCGAGCCGGGCATTGACGAGCCGCCGTTCGGCACCGAGTCCGCTTGCGGCCGAGAAAGGCGCGGCGGGCCGGCTCTCGCCCCAGGCCGCGCGCGCGTCGAGCGAGATGCCGGGAACAAGTTGGACAGTAGCCATGGGGCCGGCCATCCACCCTCGGTCCGAAAGGCTGAGCGGCGCTTTGATGAGCTGTTCGCCCTGCTGGTCGAAATTCACGAGTGCACCGATCATGATCTCCGGCAGCACTTTGAACTTGAGGCCGCCGCCGCTCAAATCAGTCGCATCGCTCTCCTGTGGGGCCTTCTCTTGCTCGCCGAGCGAGTAGCGGTTTCCGTCCGCCTGCAGCCACACATCCAGGCCATTGGGCGGTCGGATCGCACGCAAGCTCGCGGTGGCAGGCCTCCGTCGAACCACTGACGGGTTGGCAGCCGTAGGCTGGCTCTCCTGCAAGAGATCCCACACCTCCGGATCGATGCTGGCCGGGAGCTCTGGCTCGGGCAGGGACCGGAGGTTCGGCTTTTCGGCAAGAAGCTTGGCGGCCCGCTGAGATGCCGACAGGCCATTCCTCCGGGCGCTCTGCGCACGTGAGCAAGTTGCGGTGAAGGCCACGTCCTCCTCGCCCTCCGCGACGAACTCGAAACCAAAGGTGTCTCGCGCCGGGGCGACGAACCTGACCGTCGTGCCGGCGGGTCCAGCAAGCAGCGGCCGTGGTGATCCCTTTCCCGCGACAAGGGTCAGAGATCCGAAGGCATCAGCGCCGGCCTCGAGGGCAAAGTCGAGCGTCTCGTGAGCTCTCAGCGTGACACGCCGCGTGGCGCGCGTGAACCCGCCGAGCTCGATGTTCAAGGCACCGTTGTTGACGGCGTCGCAGTCGAGGTTCTGCGCCGTGTCAAACGGGTTGCCGTTGGCTGCGACCGCGGTCAGCGACAGGAGCATCAACGCGAAGCACGACGCGAGAAGCGGCTTCTGGGCTATGGCGACGTATGGCTCCGCGCGCAGCATGAAGTCTCCCATCGAGTTCGTTCCCCGCAATACTCAAGCGCTCTGTTGCAACGCAATATGGACAACATTGTGAGTCGGCCTCACCCACCTGTCGGATCTCCGCCGTCCAGCGGGCGGGGTCAGCCGCAGGCTGCAGCGGATCGCTTCGATGCGGTTTGCCGGCAGCTTCACTGCCACCAATGCACCGGCGGGACACCTGGCACCGGCACGCGCAGAGCGGCGATGCTGTCGCCAAGCAGGCAGCCGAGATAGGCGGTGCGCAGATCCTTGCCGCCGAAGGCGATGCTGGAGATGCTGCGGAGCTTGCGGCTGCGGATCGTGTCCATATGCGGCCGGTCGAGAGCGTCGGCAAGGTACGCCCGCTCGACCCAGTCGACGTGCTCCGGATCACTGTCTTCGAGGAGCACGTCCATGGCGCCCGTGTGGGGATCAATTCTGATAAGTTGATTAGAAATGATGCTCGTCACCCACAGCCGACCGTCGGCATCCATCGCCATTCCGTCGGGATATTGGCCGCGGCCGAAGGTGTACACTACCTCCTTGTTTCCGAGGTCTCCGTTCGGCTTGAGCGGGAAGCGCGAGAGTTTCCGCGTATAGGTCTCGTTGACGTAGAGATACCGCTCGAGGGGATCGACCAGGCATTCGTTGGTGAAGCCTAGTCCATCGGCGACGATCCGGGCTCCGCGCGTATCCATCAGCGCGATGAAACCGCTCGCCGCGCTTCGGCGATAGTCGAGCGAACGTGGCGTCAGGCGGGTTGAGACCGTCAGCCACAGCCGCTCACGACGATCCCGCAGAACGAAGTTCGACGGCGGGATCGGTTTGCCATCGATCTCGGTCAGCACCTGGCGGATCTGCCCTTTGCGGTCGATCCGCCAGATGCCGCCAACCTCGCTGCCGAGATTGGCGAAAAGAAACGATCCGTCGCGATCAAGAGCGATCCCGTTGGGACGGGGGCCTTCCGGCAAGTCGGCGCTGGTTCCGGCATAGAGCGTCTGCGAGCCGTCCGGCCGGATGTGCGCGACACCTCCGCGCCAGTCGGCGGTGTAGAGATCGCCAGCCGCCGTCGCCAGCACGCACTCTGGACGCACCAGACCGGAGCCGACAAACGCGACCTCATCCAGATCGATCATCGGAACCACTCCACCGGCGCCATGACGAAGCCCGGCATGTATGTGACGATGGCGAGCACGATCAGACAGATCACGAACATGGGCGCCAGGTCGCGCGTGATCTGTCCCATACGGACGTTGGCGATCTTCGCGGCGACGAACAGCGTACCGCCCACCGGCGGGGTGAACAATCCGAGCGCCAGATTACAGGTGACGATGAGGCCGAAATGAACCGGGTCGACCCCCATGGCCTTGGCCACCGGCAACAGCAGCGGCGTTGTCAACACCATGGCCGGGATCGGCTCGAGGAAAATGCCGAGGATCAGCAGCAGCACGTTGACGATGAGCAGGAAGATCTCCTTGTTCGTCGTCACCTCGCGGATCAGGTCGACCAGCATGAACGACACACCCTCGAGCGTAATCACCCAGGCGAGCGCCGTCGTCGCCCCGATTACCATCATCACTACGGCAGACGTGATGAAGGACTGCAGCAAAAGCTTTGGCAGCTTTGTTAGGGTGAGCTCCCGATAGATGAAGAGGCCGACGAACAGCGCATAGACGACGGCAACCGCTCCCGCCTCTGTTGGCGTGAATATCCCACTGAAGATGCCGCCGAGGATTATGATCGGCATCAAAAGGGCCGGCGCGCAGGCGACGAAGCTGCGCCAGATCTCGCCGAGCGGCGGCATCGTGCCGGCCGGGTCCCAGCTGCGCCGCCGGGTGACGAACAGGCTCCAGGCGATCAGGCCGAAGCCGAACAGAAAGCCCGGGATGATACCCGCCAGGAACAGGTCCTTCACGGAGGTGCTGGCGAGGAACGCGAACACGATCATCGGGATCGACGGCGGAATGATGATGCCGATCGTGCCGGAGACCGCGACCAGCGCGCCAGCGAAGCTCGCCGTGTAGCCACGCCGCTGCATGCCAGGCACCATGACGCCGCCGACAGCGGCCGTATCGGCGACAGCGGATCCGGAGACGCCAGCGAAGATCATCGATGACGTCACCGTGACCGGGCCGAGACTGCCGGGCAGGAAACGCAGGCACTTCGAGGCGAAGTCGATCAGGCGGTTGGAGACGCCGCCGTGCCCCATCAGCTCCCCGGCAACGATGAACATCGGTACCGCGAGCAGATGGAACGGCTCGACGCCGCCGACAAACGCGAGCGCCATGCCCTCGAAGGTGTAGCTGCCAGACGACAGCAGCATGTAGAGGAGCGTCGCGGCCATTACGGACCAGACAATCGGTAAGCCGATGAAGGCCAACCCGAAGAAGGAAGCGACGGTAATTGCAAAGCTCATCGGTCAGATTTCTTCCTCTCCGAGAGAGAAGGCGGCGGCTGCCACCGTGCGGAAATCGTCGCCACGCAGGATTTGCTCGACGACGAAGATGGCGGCGAGAGCAGAGCCGACCGGCATTGCCCAGTACATGACCCCCACCGGCCATCCAGTGACGCTCATCGTCTGGTCCATGTTTGTGATGGCGATACCGGCGCCGAACCATACGAGCCCGATCAGGATCGCAATCGTCAGTAGGGCTAAAATTGTGAACAGGAGTCGGCTGAAGCCCGCAGGCATGCGCTCGACGAACTCGATGACCATGAGGTGGGCATGCGAGCGCACTGCGCGGGCGCCGCCGAGGAACGTCAGCCACACGAACAGCGTCTCGCCGACCTCGTTCACCCAGGCAAGGTCCAGGGCCATCAAATAGCGCACGAGGACGTTGGTGAAGACGAAGGCGCAGACGAACAAGCCGCCGCAGACGAGCGTGAGGTCTATGGCTTTTGTCAATAAATCGCAGAGCCTTGTCACGGCAGCCTCCCCTTTGCCGGACAGGAGGCCCCGAGGTGCCCCCGGAGCCTCCTGTGTGTTCGTCACATCACGCGCCGCGGATCGCGGCAGCTTCGGCAATGAGCTGATCGGTGATGTCGGCGCCGTAGGCCTGCCGAGCCTTCTCGATCGCCGGCTCAGAAACCTCCCGCCACGGCTTCAAGTCAGGTTTGTTGATAATTGCGCCCTTGTCCGCCATTTCCTTGAGCAGGCGCTCGTCGTTGGCGCGTACCTCCTGCCGGTTCCAGTCACCGGCTTCCTTGCTGGCGCGTATCACCGCTTCCTGGTCGGCCGTCGACAGGCGCTTGAAAGAGCGCTCCGCCATCGCCAGCCACAGCGGCGAATAGACGTGCTGGGACAGGGTGATGTACTTTGCGACCTCGTAGAAGCGCTGCGAATAGATGGTGTCGATCGGATTCTCCTGGCCCGTCACGGTGCCCTGCTGAATGGCGAGGTAGACCTCGGTCACCGGCAGGATGATCGGCGTCCAGCCCTGCGCCTCCATGATCCAGCGGATCATTTCGACCGGCGCGATGCGCAGCTTCTTGCCTTTGGCGTCGGCCGGGGAGTTCAGCGGGAAGTCCGTGCTGAAGCTGCGGAATCCTGCCTCCCAGGTGCCGATGACCCGCATGCCTTTGGCCGGCAGCGCATCCTTCTGCGCCTTGATGAACTCCGAGGTGTCGTAGAGCTTCCAGCCCTGCTCGTAGGTCTCGGCAAGATAGGGCAGGGCAACAAGCGACAGCGGCTTGACGTGGGTGGTGAAAGTGACGACGCCAGTGATGGCGAAGTCGAGCCCGCCAACCTGAAGCTGCTCCACCGACTTGGCATCGTTCGCCACCTGGCCCGAATGGAAGACCTGGACCTTGTAGCGGCCCTCTGTGTACTTCTCGACTTTTTCCGCGAACATCAGGGCCGCCTGCTGGCGGGCGCCGATGGCCGTATCCGTGTGATTGAACTTCAGGACCTGGGCGGCCTGAGCGCGGGCAATGAAGGGAAAACCGGTCAGCGCGGCACCGGCGCCGACTGCCTTCAGCACATTCCGTCTCGTAGTTGCCATCGAATTTCCTCCACTTCTTTGGTTTGCAGCTTGGTTGGTGGCCCTTACCGGGCCGTGTCGACGTCAAACGTCGATGTATCGTCCCTCCTTGTCGGAGCGATAGATCGCCTCTTCGATTGCGATGTTGCGCAGGTAGGCGCGGCCGTCGTTCACCAGCGGCGTGCCGCGCGTGAAGTGGTCGACGATGTGGCGGATCTGGTGGAACACGCAGTCGCCGCCGTAGCCGCGGTTCTCCCAGGCGTAGACATGTTCCGTTTCCGCGCCACCGTTCGGCATCGTGAACAGCCTGCCGTAGCCGTCGAGCCGGATCGTCCCGCCGGTGCCCTCCAGCAGCATCACACCGTTGGTCATGCGCGGGTCGGCTGAGGGATGGCTGACGTGACGATTGCCGTCGAACACACCCGTGGCGCCGCTCTGAAAATCGAACACGACGATGCCGGCGTCCTCGCCCGTGATCACCGGGTTGAACCTTTTCAGACGGGCAAATACGCCGCTGACCTCGCCGAGCAGGAAGCGAAACACGTCGATGAGGTGAATGCCGGTTTCGTGGATGAGAAACCGCGGCATCGATTGGAAATAGGGTTGCCGTGCCAGATAGGCGTCGGGCCCTTGTCCATCGCCTGGCCGCAGTCGGAACGACACGTGGAGTGGCGTGCCGATGCGCCCGGCAAGGACGAGATTTTTCGCCTCCCGGAACCACGGCATGAAACGGAAATTCTCGTGCACGGCGAGCGTAATGCCGGCTCGCTCCGCGGCTTCGACCAATGCCACGGCGGTGTCCCAGTCGGGCGCCAGCGGCTTCTGGCAAACGACGGCGATCCGGTGCGCCGCTGCGGCCTCGACAAGTCGCAGATGGGCCGCCGGCGGCGTGACGAGGTCGAGAATGTCGGGTCGGGTCGCGGCCAGCATCGCCTCCGCGTCGTCGTAGCCCTCCGCCTCGGGGAATAAACGCAGCGCAGCCTGACGCTTGGCGGGGTCTGGATCGGCCACCGCGATCACGCGGACGTTGGAACAGCGGCTCCACGCATCCTGGTGAAACTGGCTGAAGTAGCCGAGACCGGCGATGGCGACTGACAAGGTCATGCCGGGTCGGCCTCCCCAGAGCGGATCGCGTCGGCCACCGCGCGGCCGATGGCGACGGTGCCGTCGCTACCCCCGATATCGCAGGAACGGACCCGCCCGCTGCCAAAAACGAGGTCGACGCTTTTTTCGACGGCGCGGGCGGCCGCACGCGCGCTATCGCTGCCGTGCCGCTCACCGAGCCAGTCGAGCATCATCGCCGCCGAGAGGATCATGGCCGTCGGATTGGCGATGCCTTTGCCGGCGATGTCCGGCGCCGATCCATGGCTCGGCTGGAACAGCGCGTGAGCATCACCGATGTCGGCTGACGGCGCGAATCCCATGCCGCCGATCAGGCCGGCGGCAAGATCCGAAAGGATGTCGCCGAACAGGTTCTCCATCGGCAGCACGTCGAAGTCCCAGGGCCGGCGCACCAGGTCCAGTGCCATGGCATCGACGTAGTGGTGCCGTGCCTCGATGTCGGGGTGGGTAGCCGCTGCCTCGTGGAAGACTTGCCGCATGAACGCGAACGACACGAACACATTCGATTTATCCACCAGGGTCACGCGCCCCGGCGTGCCGCGCTCGGCCTTGCGCCGGCGTGCCAGTCGGCAGCAGAAATCGGTCAGGCGCTCCGTGGTGCGGCGGGTGATGACCTGGGTATCGCGTGCCTCGCGGTCGTCGATGACGACGCCCTTGCCGCGGGACGCGAACATGCCCTCCGTCGACTCTCGGACGATGACGAGGTCGATCTCCTTGGCTCTGGGATGCGAGAGCGCGGTCGGCACGCCCGGGATGGCACGGATGGGCCGCACGCCCGCATAGAGATCGAGACCGAATCGTAAGTCGAGCTGCGGAGCGATCTCGGTACCATCCGGGAAACGAATGTCGGGCCATCCCATGGCTCCGAACAGGATGGCATCGGCGCGCTTGGCGCGATCCATGCCGTCGGCCGGCAGAACCGTGCCGGTTTCCTTGAAGTAATGGGCACCGCCTGGGACCGTCTCATAGCGGAAGCCGAGGCCATAGCGGGCCTCGACCGCGGCGAGGACGGCGCCCGCCGCCTGCATCACCTCGATTCCGATGCCGTCGCCCGGCATCTGCACGACATGGAAGACGTTCGATTTCATAGATGCTGCAATCCGTGCCGTTCGATGATGGACATCAGCTCCACCCCGCCGCGACGGCGATGCGCGGCGTAGAGCTTGTGTGCGCCGGCCGCGTCTCCGGCCAGAATGGCCTCGACCACGGCGCGATGCTCCTCGGTGGAGCGATGCGGGACCGGACGCAGCGTGAGGGTGAACATGCGGGCCCGGTGTGCTTGGTCCCAGACCGTCATGATCATGGCCGCGAGCCGGCTGTTGCCGCACATGCGCGCGAGGTTGATGTGGAAGGACTCGTCGGCGGCAGCCCAGGCTTTCAGGTCCGGCTCACGGCGGGAGAGGGCGGCCTCCATGGCATCACAGGCCTCAACCAGCGGCGCAAGCTCGCTGAGCGACGGGCGCCGTCGCGCGAGCAGCTCGACGGCTGTCGGCTCCAGGCTCATCAGAACCTCGTAGATCTCGCGCATGTCGGCGGGCGAGAGAGGCGAGATGCGGACCCCGTGCCGCGGCACGATCTTCACAAGCCCGTCCTGCTGCAGGCGCACCAGCGCCTCTCGCACCGGCGTCCGCGACAGCTTCAGCTCGGCCGCGATGTCCTGCTCGAGGACGTGCGCGCCCGGCGGATATTCGTTGTCGAGGATCTTCTGCTTGATGTGGAGATACGCAAGCTCGGTCGAGCGCTGCCCGCGACCGGTTTCCTGAGGCGCACCAAGAGGCGCGGCAGGCGTCATGGAGGCTCCTGTGCAAGTTAGCGTATGCGTTATCGGATGCGACTATGCACTCAGATCAGGGACGATGCAAGCCTGACCGCCGGGTAGGGGGAGTATCAGGGCTCCGCGAAGTGTGGGTGTGGCCGCACAGGAACCGATCCCGTGCGGTTGTTCTGGGTGAGAAGGCGAAGCTGGGCTATCGGCTCAGGGCGGGCCGGGTCGCCAAACTTGCTGGTCACAAGGAAATATCGGGACGCCGCTATGGTGAATTTCTAAAGGCGCCCAGAGCCTCGCTTTTTCAACAGGGCCAGCGTGAAACCAAATGCTTGCCACTGCGTTTTGCCGGCGCCAATGAAACTTCCGATGTCGACAGAGAAGGCGAGGCACCCGTTTCCCCGACCGCCGTCCCCTCAGCCTGAGCACCAGGCTACCGGGCGGGATTATCCGGCGGAATGGGCGAGGCGGTTTGAGCTTTATCTGGACAAGGCACCGCGCCGCGCCGTGTTCTATGGGGTGCTGTTTGCTGCCTTCGTCATAGCCGTCGTGATTTCCACGATCGTGAAGTTCGGCGCCTAAGGCGGACCGCTGTAGTGGTTCGGTCCGCGCGGTGGAGTCGACCTACCATAGGACAGCGACACGGAAATCACCTTCCTCCACCGCACCCACATTCGTGGAGATACCGCTCATGTCATTGCAGAACAAAGTCGCGATCGTTACCGGCGGCAATAGCGGAATTGGTCAGGCCATCGTTCTTGAGCTGGCTCGACAAGGAGCCGCCGGGATTGTTATCGACTATGTGGTCCATCCCGAGGCCACCGCGGAATTGGAGCGCGAGATTGCCAAGCTTGGCGGCCAGGCCATCGGCGTCGATGCCGACGTCAGCAAAATTGACGATCTTCAGAAGCTTGTCGATGCGGCGGTTGCCCATTTCGGGCGACTAGACATCATGGTCAACAACGCCGGCATCGAAACGCGCACCTCCGTCCTCGATACGACGGAGGATCAATATGACAGGGTTTTGCGAATTAACCTTAAAAGCGCTTTTTTCGGTACTCAAATCGCTGCCAAACAGATGATCAAGCAGGGCGATGGCGGCCGCATTATCAATATCAGTTCGGTCCATGAGGACTGGCCGATGCCCGGCAATACGGCTTATTGTCTCGCGAAGGGCGGTATGCGGATGCTTACGCGCACGGCCGGAGTCGAGCTCGCGCCTCACAATATCCTGGTCGTCGGCGTGGGACCGGGCGCGGTAGCGACGCCCATCAATCTTCCCACTATGGAAGACCCCGCCAAGCTCCAGAAGCTCAATTCCGCCATTCCGCTCGGGCGCATGGCGCGCCCCGAGGAGATCGCGAGCGTGGTCGCTTTCCTTGCCGGCGACGGCGCGAGCTATCTCACCGCCACCAGCATCTTCGCGGACGGTGGCCTTATGCAGAGCAGTGTCGGCCTGTAGCGAATTCGACCCGCTATGGATAAACATTTCGATGTTGTTATCATCGGCAGCGGCGCCGGCGGCGGCACGCTTGCACGGCATCTGGCGCCCTCGGGAAAGAGCATCCTCATCCTCGAGCGCGGCGACTGGCTCAAACGTGAGGCGCTGAACTGGGATGCGACGGCTGTCTTCCGGGAGAACCGCTATGTCTCGCCCGAGACATGGTACGACCGCAACGGCCGGCCGTTTCAGCCCCAGGTGCATTATTTCGTCGGCGGCGCGACCAAAATGTTCGGTGCAGCGCTCTATCGCCTGCGCAAGGAGGATTTCGGCGAGCTGCGCCATTACGATGGAATTTCGCCGGCATGGCCGATCACGTATGAGGAATTTGAGCCCTATTACACCAAAGCCGAGCAGATGTATCACGTTCACGGGCTGCGCGGGCAGGACCCGACCGAACCTCCGGCCAGCGCCCCCTATCCGTGTCCCCCGCTCTCTCACGAGCCACGCATACAGCAGCTATTCGATGACATCGCCGCGGCCGGTTATCACCCATTTCCGGCGCCGGCCGCGATCATGCTGGACGAAAGCAACATGGCGTATAGCACCTGCATCCGGTGCCAGACGTGTGACGGCTTTCCCTGCCTGGTGCACGCCAAATCGGACGCCGAAGTCGTGGCAGTCCGACCCGCCCTCGAGTACCCCAATGTGATGCTCCTCCGCAATGCGCGGGCGCTCAAACTTGAAACCAATCCTGCCGGCACAGCGGTCGCCTCTGTCGTAGCAGAGGTCGAAGGCGTACTTGACACGTTTCGCGGCGACATCATCGTCGTGTCTTGCGGCGCCGCGAATAGCGCCAAGCTGCTGCTGATGTCGGCCAACGACAAGCATCCGAACGGGCTCGCCAACGGCTCGGACCAGGTTGGACGGAATTACATGTTCCACAACAGCCAGGCCGTTCTCGCGATATCGCGCGAGCCCAATCCCACCATGTTCCAGAAAACCCTGGCGCTGAACGATTTCTATTTCGGCATGGATGGTTTCGATTACCCTGTGGGTAATATCCAGATGATGGGCAAGTCTTTGGGCCCGATGTATCGTGGCGAGAAACCGATTGAGACGGCCTTGCTCCCGATGCGCGCGCTCGATGAGATCGCCTATCACGCCGTCGATTTCTGGCTCACGACGGAGGATCTGCCCGATCCGGAAAATCGCGTGGCCGTGGACCGGTCTGGCAAGCTGATCCTGAGCTATACGCCGAATAACCAAGTGCCCGCGCAGAAGCTCTATGAGAAGCTCAAATCGATGCTAAATCACCTGGGAATGCACCCCAATCACCTGATCCCGCGCAATGCGTATATGAAAACCGAAATCCCCATCGCAGGTTGCGCACACCAAGCCGGAACATGCCGTTTCGGGCGCGATCCGCAGACATCCGTGCTGGACGTGAACTGCAAGGCACACGAGCTCGATAACCTGTACGTGGTGGATACCAGCTTTTTCGTCAGCATCGGTGCCGTGAACCCGTCTCTGACTGCCATCGCAAATGCGATCCGGGTAGGCGATCACCTGTTGCAGCGATTGGCTTGACGGGGCCCGCAGATTGCGTGCGAGCTTCTCGGGTGTAGATCGCAATATTGGTTAAGCGAAGTCTACGCAAATATGTCATACCGGGGCATGTCCCCGGTATCCAATTCTCCACAAGCCCTGGCGTCAGCGGAATGGTGGATCCCGGCGACAGGCGCCGGGATGACCCGTTAGGGTCATGGGATAGGTATCGTATTCAACAAGTGACGTTTCCGCTCACCTGAAGCTGCGCCTGCCAGATCACTGTATCCCCCAGAATGAACAGGACGTTGTTTCTCGGACCGCCGAACGTGAAATTTGCCACGCCGGGCGCCATGATTTCGCCGAGCAGATCGCCATCCGGCGTGAACACCTGCACGCCAGTTGCCGAGGAGGTGTAGACGCGGCCTTGACTGTCCACCTTGATGCCGTCCGGAACTCCGGGACTGATAACGGCAAACAACCGGTCGTTTCGCAAGTGCCGCCCACCATGAACGTCGAAGGCACGTATATGATGCGGTAAGCCGACGAAATACGTGCCCGGGGCTTGATTGGCGCCCGTATCCGTAATGTAAAGCACCGATCCGTCGGGCGAGAAGGCAAGTCCGTTGGGCTTGTTGAAGTTGTCGGCGACCACGGTAGTTTCACCCGTAGCAGGATCGTGGCGATAGACGTATGGGCCGACCTTAGGCGTGCCCTTGAAGCCTTGCAGCTCGCCGTAGTTCGGATCGGTGAACCACACCGTACCATCACTCTTCACCACCACGTCGTTCGGTGAGTTGAACTGAAGTCCGCGCCATTCATCGACCACCGTCTCGACCGCACGGGTTTCGAGGTCCATGCGGCTGATCCGCGCCGGGGTTTCCTTGAAGCCTTGCTCACAAATCAGCAGCCGCCCCTCGCGGTCGAGCGTCATGCCGTTCGCCATATTGGAGGGGAACCGAACGGTTTCAGGTGGTCGTGCCTCGAACGGAAACTCTTCGCCCACCAATTGCACGCGCCTTATGGCAATATTTTTAGGCCCGGGCTCAGGTACCGTCGTGAAGTACAGCGCATGCTCTGCGGCGACGTAGACTGGCCCTTCATGGGCGTTCGTTTCGATCAGAATGGGGCGCTGAAAATCGGAGCCGAGCAACGCGTGGAAATCATCGCGATAGGCTCGGAATGTTGCACCGCTTCCCTGGTCGGGAGAATGAGTCATTTTTCTGTGCCTCTCTTGCGGTGGAGGAGCCCGGTTCGCATCAAACCTATGACGTCGTCGCCGGCATGAACCAATCAGGCCGATCGATCGTGCCCGGCGCGCTGTTTGAGCGAGTTCTGCGAAAGCACGAGATTGTGAGCGCTATTGACCAGCGCAATATGCGAGAATGCCTGCGGAAAATTGCCGACCAGGCGCTTGGCGGATGGATCGTACTCCTCTGAAAGCAAGCCGACATCGTTGCAAAGTCCACAGAGCCGTTCGAAAAGCCGTTCCGCCTCCTGCATCCGGCCCTGCATGACAAGATTATCGACCAACCAGAAACTGCAGGCCAGGAAGGCGCCTTCGCCGGGCGGCAATCCGTCCTTGGTGCCATGCGTGTCGTAGCGCATGACAAGGCCATCCACCATCAAGTGGCGCTCTATCGCTGCCACTGTCCCTCGGACACGTGGATCGCTTGCCGGCAGAAAACCGACGAGCGGCATGAGGAGCACGCTCGCATCGAGGCAATCCGCACCATAATATTGAGTGAATGCGCCGACGCCCGGATTGAACGCCTTCTCGCAAACCTCGTTGTGAATCGCCTGCCGTATCGCTTTCCAGCGATCGATCGGGCCTTCGATTGCGAACTCCTCGCCCAGCTTGATGGCGCGATCGAACGCGACCCAGGCCATGACTTTGGAATACGTGAAGTGCTGGCGCCCACCCCGGACTTCCCAGATGCCTTCATCAGGTTGGCGCCATATCTGGGCGAGGTGATCGAGGAGGGCGCGTTGTAAATCCAGGTCGAGCGCATCCAGTCCACCCCGGCGCCCTTGATAGAACGCGTCCATGATCTCGCCATAGACGTCAAGCTGCAATTGATTGGATGCGGCATTCCCGATCCGCACCGGCTTCGCGCCCTGATAACCGGGTAGCCAGGGCAGCTCCAGTTCGGTCAGTCGCCGCTCGCCGTCGATGGCGTACATGATCTGGATTTGCTGCGGAGTACCGGCGACGGCCCGCAACAGCCATTGGCTCCAATCCCGCGCCGCCTGATAAAAACCGCCGTTCATCAGGCTCAACAAGGTGAATGTCGCATCTCTCAGCCAACAGTAGCGATAATCCCAATTGCGCGTTCCACCCAGTTGCTCGGGCAGTGAGGTCGTTGGCGCCGCGACGATGCCGCCGGTTGGCCGATAGGATAGTGCTTTGAGCGTAATCAGAGAGCGGCGCACAGCATCCGACCACTTGCCAACTTCGCGACAGCCCTGCAGCCAGTCGCGCCAGAGCTCCTTGGTCATGGACAGTGCGGCCAGCGGATCGGTCGGTTCGGGCGGCGCTCGATAGGAGCGGCCGTAGCTGAGGACGAAAGGCACCGTTTCGCCTTCCGACACGACAAAGCTGCCGGCGATCTTGAAATTGTCTCCATGCAATTCGATTGGCGTGCGCAGCACCGTCATGTCGGGCCCGGCGACGGCGCAAAGTCCGCCGCTGCCGTCCCCCAGACGCGTTACCCAGGGTACGATCTGGCCGTAGCCAAAGCGCAATATGAGCTCGCAAGACATGGCGAGCTGGCCACGCTTGCCCCTGACGATGCGAATGACATCCGAGGCCTTGCCTGGTTCCGGCCGCGTATCTCCGGCGAGTGGAGAGCGAGGTGGCATGAAGTCGATCAATGTGACCGCGCCATCGCGCGTCGAGAATTCAGTTTCGAGGACCAGAGTATCTCTATGGTAGCGCCGCGTGACTTGCGCCTCGGGGTCCATCGGCGCTATTCGCCATCGTCCATGCTCGGGGTTGCCGAGCAACGCGGCAAAGCAGGCGTCGCTATCGAATCTCGGCCAGCTAAGCCAATCGATCGATCCGTCGCGGGCAACCAACGCTGCCGTCTCGCAATCGCCGATAAGGGCATAATCTTCGATTGGATGCGCCATTGCTGCGGCCTATAGCGCTGCGAAATCAATCACACCGTTCAAGCGCTACATGGGCGGGGTCAAGCAGCGCGGTATTCCGTCAGATCGGATGTGGCATCAATCATATCGCGTGCGTGCCAAGCACGATAGCTTAAGCTTGCCACCAAACCTTCCTTGGTTAAACAAGCGCAGTGGAACGAAATAGCCGCGAACACTTTTGTTGAATGTCGCGCACCAAACGGTCCTCTCCGAGAGAGGTTCCCCATGACGGACAGTAGTGCGACCCGGCTTGCCCGAGTCGTCATAATCGGAGCGGGGTTCGGCGGGCTTTCCGCCGCAAAGGCACTCAGCCGCGCGGCGTTTGAAGTAACGTTAATCGATCGTTACAACTATCATCAGTTCCAGCCATTGCTCTACCAAGTTGCGACAGCTGCACTGCCGCCTTCGGTCGTTGCATCGCCGATCCGGGCCGAGTTCCGCCGAAAACCGAATGTCAGCGTCATGCTTGCCAGCGTTTCCGCAATCGACAGCGACAGGAACGAGGTGATCGCGGACGGCCACCGAGTGCCATACGATTATCTTGTTGTCGCGACCGGAGCAAAGCAGAGCTATTTCGGGCACGGCGACTGGGCGCCGGACGCCCCGGGCCTGAAGTCTATCGACGATGCGATCTACTTGCGAAACCGGATTCTACTCGCCTTCGAGAAAGCCGAGATCGAATCTGATCCGGATGAGCGGCGCCGGCTGTTGAATTTCGTGATCGTCGGTGGCGGTGCCACCGGTGTCGAGCTGGCTGGGGCTGTGGCCGAGTTGGCGAGACGGACGCTTCGTTCCGATTTTCGCAGTATTGACCCACGCTCGGCGCGGGTCGTTCTGGTCGAAGCCGGACCGCGAATTCTGCATCAGTTCGACGAGTCGCTTTCGCGCTATGCCCACCGCGCGCTCGAGGGGCTGGGAGCAGAGGTTCGCACCGGAACCCGGGTGACGGGTTGTGATGCGCTGGGCATTTCCATGGGGAATGACAGGATCGAGAGCCGTACCGTCATCTGGGCAGCAGGGGTCGAAGCATCCCCTGCGGGCCGCTGGCTCGGTGCAGAGACCGATCGCGCAGGACGAATAAAAGTCGAAGCCGATCTTTCGCTTCCCGGCCGGCCGCACATCTTTGCAATCGGGGATACGGCGTTGTGTGTCGACGCCAACCGCCGGCCACTCCCGGGAGTGGCGCCGGTTGCCAAACAACAGGGCGCCTACGTGGCGCGCGCCATCTCGGCACGCGCAGCGGGCAAACCGATTTCGCCGTTTCGCTATAAGGATTATGGAATGCTCGCCACCATCGGACGCAGTCGCGCAGTGGCGGAGCTCCCGCGGGTGAAGATGTCCGGCATCGCCGCTTGGCTGGTCTGGTGCTTCGCGCATATCTTTTTTCTCATCGGTTTCCGAAACCGGCTGATCGTCATGCTGGATTGGGCGTGGAATTTCACCACATCCCAGCTCGCAGCGCGGCTGATCACCGGAAACGTCGGCGGACAGGAAAACTCGATGCACGATAGCTCGAGATCTGAGGCAAAGGCTGTCGAGCTGAAACGACCGTGATTCGCAGATATCGGCGTTAGGCAGCAGAACGGCGGGTGAGGCTGAGCAATCGCCACCTGCATTGCGACGAGACACCGGGGCAAGGCTTTGCATGCCGATGCTCCCCGCGCGCGACCGAGAATTCGAATCGCAAGGCCTGATCGTGAGACAAGCTCTCGCCTATCGATTGCAAATGGTGGCGGCAGCCTCATGCCTGATGCTGCTCACAACCGACTGCGGCGCGCTTGCGGATCCAGTTCTCGATCCGAAAGGTCCGATTGCACTCGCCCAGCGGCAGCTCCTGTTCGACGCCGTGGCCATCATGATGATCGTGATCATACCGGTCTTCATCATGGCTGCGCTGTTCATCTGGCGCTATCGCGGCACAAACCGAAATGCGCGCTATACGCCAAACCTCGCCTATTACTGGCCCGCGGAGATCCTGATCTGGGGCGTGCCAGCGGGAATAATCCTTTGGCTCAGCTTTCACCTGTGGGATGGCACGCACAAGCTCGATCCGTACAAGGCGGTCGATCCCAGCGTCGCACCGCTCCAGGTCGAGGCGGTGGCGCAAGACTGGAAGTGGCTCTTCATCTACCCCGAGCAGAACATCGCGGTCGTCAACGAGCTCGTGTTTCCGTCAGGCAGGCCGCTCGCCATCAGAATTACGTCGGACACGGTGATGAACTCGTTCATCATTCCGGGGTTGGGAGGGCAGATCTACGCCATGGCCGGCATGCAGACCAAGCTCCATCTTCTCGCCGACGAGCCCGGCGAATTCTGGGGCCGCAATGTCCAGTACAGTGGGCGAGGTTTTGCCGACCAACAGTTTCGCGCCATTGCCACCAGCACCGGAGACGATTTCGATGCCTGGATCGCGAAGGTAAAAACTTCGTTGGATACCCTCGATGCGACGACTTATGAGCAACTCGCAAAGCCAAGCGTGAAAGTTCCAGTGACTTACTATTCGGCTGTCGAGCCGAACCTGTTCGACAAGATCATTGCGAAATGGCGTGATGGCGGCACCGCTCATCACGCTCCAATGACCGCCGAAGCGGAACAAGCAAATTGAGGAAAAGTGGAAGTGTTCGGTAGGTTAACGATCGAAGCATTTCCGTTCTACAGCGCCATCGCTGCCACGGGCGCGGCGATCACCGTGCTTGGTGCTGTTTCGGTCATTGCCGTCATCACATATTTCCGCGCATGGCGCCTCGTCCTGTTCGATTGGATATCGAGCCTCGATCACAAGAAGATCGGGATCATGTACGTCATGCTGGCGCTCGTGATGCTGATGCGCGGCTTCATCGATGCAGCCATGATGCGCAGCCAGCAAGCCATAGCCTCAGGCAATGACGGCTACCTGCCTCCCGGGCATTTCGACCAGATCTTCTCGTCTCACGGCACGATCATGATCTTCTTCATGGCCATGCCGTTCCTCTCCGGACTCATCAATCACATCATGCCGCAGCAAATTGGAGCGCGCGATGTCGCGTTCCCGTTCATGAACGCGATAAGCCTCTGGCTGACTGCCGCTGGCGCCGGGCTCGTGCTTATCTCGCTCGCTATAGGCAAATTCTCAACCGCAGGCTGGAGCGGCTATCCACCGTATTCAGGCGCCGAATACAATCCCGGAGTGGGAGTCGATTATTGGCTCTGGGCGGTGCTTATCGCCGGTGTCGGATCGACCATGAGCGGCATCAACTTCCTCGTCACCATCCTCAAGTGCCGCGCGCCGGGCATGCATCTTTTCCGCATGCCCCTCTTCACCTGGACCGTGCTCGTTACCAGCATCTTGATGATTTTCGCCTTTCCCGCGCTCACCGTCGCTTGTGGCCTGCTCGCGCTCGACCGCATATTCGGCATGCACTTTTTCACCAATGCCATGGGCGGCAACATGATGCACTACATCAACCTCTTCTGGCTGTGGGGCCATCCGGAGGTCTATATCCTCATTTTGCCGGCCTTTGGCGTCTTCTCCGAGGTGGTCGCCACGTTCAGCCAGAAGCGGCTGTTCGGATATATTTCGCTGGTTCTGGCCACCATGGCCATTGGTATCCTGTCGTTCAGCGTATGGCTGCATCACTTCTTTACGATGGGCGCCAGCGCCGACGTCAATTCCTTCTTCGGCATTATGACCACCATCATCGCCGTGCCCACCGGCGTGAAAGTCTTCGATTGGCTGCTGACGATGTATCGCGGCAGGATTATTTTCAAACCACCGATGCTTTACACCCTCGGGTTCCTCGTTACCTTCGTCATCGGCGGCCTTTCGGGCGTGCTGCTCGCTCTTCCACCGGTCGACTACACGATGCACAATACGACCTTTCTGGTCGCGCATTTTCACAACATGATCATTCCGGGTGTGCTGTTCGGCTATTTGGCAGGCTATATGTTCTGGTTTCCCAAGGCCTCCGGGTTCAAGCTGAACGAGAAATGGGGCACGCGGTCGTTCTGGTGCTGGATCGTCGGGTTCTATCTGGCGTTCATGCCGCTTTACGTCCTTGGATTGATGGGAATGCCGCGCCGCATGGAGCATTACGATATCCCAGCATGGCAGCCCCACCTCATCGTCGCAGCCATCGGTGCCTTCATCATTCTCCTCGGCATCATCTGCCTCGGTATCCAACTCGCCGTCAGCATCAGGGACCGCGAGCAGGCACGCGACCTGACCGGCGACCCGTGGAATGGCCGATCGCTCGAATGGGCGACATCGTCGCCTCCGGCGCCTTATAATTTCGCGATACTACCGCATGTCCAGAGCATCGATGCCTTTTGGGACATGAAACACCGCGGCGTCGCCTATCAGCGCCCGGATCGCTATGTCGATATCTTCCTGCCGAAGAACACCTTCGTAGGAGCATTCATCGGCGGCGCTGGTTTTGTGTTCGGCTTCGGTATGGTCTGGTATATCTGGTGGCTCGCCATCCTGGCCCTGGCCGCCATCGCACTCGCCATCATTGTCCGCGCCTTCGATGACGACACCGACACCATCATTCCAGCAAGCAAGGTGAAGGAAATCGAGGACGCGCGCTTTGCCCAATTGGCAAAGGCGCCGCGCAACGAATTGGCCGACGATCCGGGTTTTGCCGCCGAAGCCGTCCCGGAGGGCTCGTCATGACCGCGGGCGCTTCCACTACGACTGACGGCAGGTCGATAGCTGTTTCTGCAGAAAAAAGTTACGAGGAGAAGGCGTTCGGCTTCTGGATCTACTTGATGAGCGACGCGATCATTTTCGCGCTGCTGTTCGCAACGTATATCGTGATGCTTGGCAACACTGCCGGCGGCCCTACCGGAAAGGAACTGTTCAGTCTCGAACGCGCCGCCGGCGAGACAGCGCTCCTGCTTCTGAGCAGCACGACTTTCGGCTTCGCGTCTGTCGCGCTCGCCACATCAGATCGACCGCGAGTGCTGCAATGGCTGGCTGTAACCGCGGCGCTCGGGGCCGGTTTCCTTATTCTCGAGCTCGGAGAGTTCAGTGGTATGATCTCGCAGGGCGCAGGTCCGGACCGGAGCGGCTTTCTCTCCGCATTCTTTACCTTGGTCGGCACTCACGGGCTGCACGTGAGCATCGGTATTCTCTGGATTATAGTGATGATCGGCCAGGTTTTGGCCAAGGGCATGACGAGGCCGGTTGCCTCGCGGCTCATCCGGCTCGGCCTCTTCTGGCACTTCCTGGACATTATCTGGATCGGCATATTCTCGGTCGTTTATCTGCCAGGAGTGCTTTAGAAATGGATGCCTCAGGTCTGCCAGTCGAGCGCAGTATCAGGCCCTATCTCATTGGACTAGGGCTCGCCTTCATATTGACTGCGATTCCTTTCGCACTCGTCGCTTTAAGCGCTCTGCCGCGATTCACCATGCTCATCGTCATTGCCGTGGCGGCTGTCCTCCAGATCCTGGTTCATTTCAGATTCTTTCTCCACATCGGTATCCGCTCCACGCCGGCAGAGAACCTCATCGCCCTGGCGTTTGCCGCGATACTGATCGTCTTCATGGTCGGCGGGACGCTTTGGATCATGTTCGACCTGCATTACCGCATGATGGTGTGAGGGAAAGGAGCGCTGGCGATGGAATGGCTGGTCAATGACGCTCTCCCTGTACTGGCGCGAATTTTTATCGTCTGGATTTTCCCGTTCAGCTTCCTGGACAAGATCATCAACTGGGACAGCGCGCTCAAACAGGCCAGCTCGAGCTGGCTTCCGGGTGGGCCGGTCCTTTTGATCCTGGCGATGATCGTGGAGCTGCTCACGCCGCCGATGATCGTGTTCGGTTTTTACGATGGGATCGCGGCCTTCATCCTCGCGGGATATTGCGTGGTCACGGGCATCGTCTATCATCATTTCTGGACTTATCCGCGCTTCTGGTCACCTCGAAGCGAGGGTTACCCGCATATCTGGGACTTCTTCAAGAATTTCGGCCTCGTCGGCGGATTGATCTTCATCATGTACGCGAGCGGGTTCATTCAGGCTGCGGAGAAGGATTTGGAGAGGGTCTCCGCCGCGCACGCCGTGACGGTGGTTCTTGCCAGCGATCGGAACTGATACATGACCAGCGAGCCACCGAAACTTTCCTATTGGCACGTGTGGGCCGACGATCAGGGTGTGACCCACCAGACGCGCTGCGACCTGACGGCCTTTACGCTTGCTAGTGTGGGAGGCAAAGCAGCGCCTCAATGGAATGACCATCTGCTGACCGGAAAGACCAACATCCAGTTCACGGTTCTGCCAGTTGGCTGGATCGGCGATTGGCACCGGAATCCGGAACCCCAGTGGATTGCTGTCCTTTCGGGGCGCTGGTTCGTCGAGACGACCGACGGAATGCGCACCGAAATGCGGGCTGGGGATGTTTCTTTCGGCGGCGATCAGTACGCGAAGGTGGATGCCCAGGGCCGTGTAGGCCATCGTTCCGGTACGCTCGGCAACGAGCCCTGTGCGCTCATGATCGTTCAGCTCAATTCAGAAAATTGGGTCGGCGCCAGACCCGGTTCATTCAAATAGGATTGCGTGGCGGAATGCCGGTAACACAACTCATCGGGTTCAGCGTTACAGTCTCGGATTTGGCGGGAGCAGCCGCCTTTTACCGAGACGCGCTCGGCCTACAGATTGGGCCTGAGCAGACGTTCCGGAACTCAGCTTGGAACCGCCTCCTCGGACTTGCGCCAGACACCACGGCGCGGGCTGTCGATATCGCGATTGGGCGGCAGACGGTCCAGTTGGTAGCGTTCGATCCTCTAGGACGACCATATCCTCCCGAACGCGCCTCAAATGATCAATGGTTCCAGCATTTCGCTCTCGTCAGTGGTAACATTTCGAAATCCTGGGAACGGCTAATAATAAGCAGCTCACCGAGTGAAATCACGAAAGGCCCGCCTGTGCTGCTGCCACCCAACACCGGCAGCGTCACCGCCTTCAAGTTCCGCGACCCTGAGGGACACCCGCTGGAGCTGATCTCCTTTCCGCCCGACATCGGCGCTGCTGTTTGGCAGGAGACAAGTGGGGAGGGCATCCTTGGCTGCGATCACACGGCGCTCTCGATTATGGATCTGGACCGGAGCATTGCTTTTTATTCCGGCTTACTCGGCTTCCGCGTCGCCGGCCGGTCGCTGAACCATGGCCCTGAGCAGGATCGCCTCGATGGCCTCGTGGGATGCGAAGTTGACGTGGTGGCGCTCGAGCCCGCGGCCGTCGCCATACCGCATGTGGAACTCTTGCATTATCGGAAGCCACCCGGCCGGATCTCAACATTGCCGGTCCAGGCCAACGACGTTGCCTCGGTCCGCCAAGTCCACAAGGTTGACAATCTCGGTGCGCTCGTCGAGGGGCTCCACGCTGGGGATACGACGTTTGTGTCTCCCGGCGTGGTGAGCCTGGAGGAGAGTGGAAAAGCAGCGGCGATACGCGATCCGGATGGGCACATGATTTTGCTGATGGAATGAAGCGTATTTCGCGCTCATCCCTAATTACGGAAAATGCGATAAGCTTCCCTTAGTCTCAGAGTGGTTCAGACACCATGCCATTCAAAGTCGAAGTAGGCCCGCCGCAGATTGCAATTCACCACGGCCAGACAGTGCTGATCACCGAGCTTGATGCACAGATCAACTGGCCGAGTGACCGTGGTCTCTATTTCAACGACACACGGATCCTCAGCAGCTGGCAAATCTATGCCAACGGCGAGCCTTGGGATCTTCTGACTGGCGGCGCCACCACCTATTACACCTCCGAGGTCCACCTCACCAATCGCGCCATCATGACCGAGGATGGCGCCATTCCACCGCATACGCTTGGCCTCGTGATCAGCCGGTCGGTCGAAGGCGGCATGCATGAGGATCTGGATGTCACGAACAATGGCGCGAAGCATGTACGGTTCCAGCTAGAGATCGCGATGCGGTCGGACTTCGCCGACATTTTCGAGGTCAAGGCGGGGAATATCGTACGACGCGGTCGAATTACGACGGAATGGTCAGCGTCGAAACAGCGGCTACGGACCACTTACCAAAATGCCGACTTCGTGCGCTCACTGGCGGTCTCAGCATGGCATAGTCAGTCGAAGGCGGTTTACGCCAACGGGCGCTTGAGCTTCGAAGTTTCTTTGGCCCCGGGCGAAGCCTGGCACAGTTGCCTCCTCTACACGCCTTCCGATGGTGAGCGAGATTATTCCTCACCGCATCACTGTGTTTCGGATAGTGACAAGCTGGATCACGCCCAGACCCTTCAGGACTGGTTGCAGACAGTCCTGAAGATCAGCACCGGCAATGAAGAGTTCTATCGTCTTTACCGGCAAGCGCTGGAGGACATGGCGGCGCTGCGCCTGCCCATGAGTACCACCGGCGCCGATCGTATGGTCTTCATGCCTGCGGCAGGCCTGCCCTGGTTCGTTGCCCCATTCGGTCGAGACAGTCTGATCGTTTCGCTCCAAAACCTGCTGATCTATCCCGGCTTCGCCCGCGGCGCGCTCGAAACACTGGGCTCGCTGCAAGCAACCGAGCGAGACGATTACCGCGACGCAGAGCCCGGGAAAATTCTGCACGAGTTGCGCCGTGGTGAATTGGCCCATTTCAAGTTGATCCCGCACACGCCCTATTATGGGACGGCAGATGCGACCCCGCTCTATCTTATTACGCTGCATTGGGCGTGGCGCGCCACCGGAGACCGGGAGCTCATTGAGAAGAAGCTGGAAACGGCAGAGCGTTGTCTCGCCTGGATCGACCAATATGGCGATCGCGACGGCGACGGGTTCCAGGAATACCAGACGCGATCTCCGGTCGGTTACGAGAACATGGGTTGGAAGGACGCCGGGGACGCTGTTGTCTATCCGGATGGCTCACTCGTGAAGGGACCCAAGGCGCTATGCGAACTGCAGGGTTATGTCTATGACGCGTGGCTGCGAATGGCCGAGATTTTCGACGAGCTCGGCAATCACGTCCGCGCTCGCGAGCTGCGTGCGAAAGCCCAACAATTGTTCGAAAAATTCAATGATCAATTCTGGGATGAAGGTCTCGGCTACTACGCTTATGCGCTCGACGGCGACAAGAAGAAGGTGTTGACGATCGCCTCCAATCCCGGGCACTGCCTATGGTCCGGCATCGTTCCGCCCGAGCGGGCCGCCAAGGTTGTGCAGAGGCTCATGGCACCGGATATGTGTTGCGGGTGGGGTATTCGCACGTTGTCCACGAAGAACCCCGCATTCAATCCGTATAATTATCAGAATGGATCGATTTGGCCGCACGACAATGCCATCATTGCGATGGGGTTCAGGCGTTACGGTTTTGGCGCAGAGGCCGCCCGGGTCGCCCGCGCAATCAGCGAGGCAGGAAGCCATTTCCTGCTCAATCAACTCCCCGAACTCTACACGAGCACGCAACACCACGAGCCATCTTTCCCCATTCAGTATCTCGGGGCAAACGTGCCGCAGGCGTGGGCCGCCGGCGCGGTGTTCATGCTGATGCAGACCATGCTTGGCTTCATGCCGGATGCCCCGCGCGGCAAGCTTTACGTGGACCCGGATCTGCCACCGTGGCTACCGGATCTCACTGTGATGGACCTTCGTATGAATCAGCACAAATTCGACATCCGTTTCTGGCGCGAAGGCGACCAGACGAAATTCAAGGTGCTTCGTGGCGATGAAAAAATGATCGAGTACAGCCCGATGACCGTGCAGTTCAATCGGCTCAAAAAGGTAACGGAAGTAGAGACCACACTGCAAACACCTTGACGAGATTACGGCGCGCCCGAGTCCGTCCAGACCGGACACTGGGCGATTTTCGCAATGCTCAGCATCGACGAGCAGGCGCTCGTATCAGCTAAGCGCGATACACGATTACGCGAAATGCATTCCCGCGATGAATGGAGACCATTCCTGTGAAAGCGATCGTAGTGACGGACCAGGCTGCGGGAATAGCAGGGATGAAGCTGGTGGAGCGGCCCGAGCCGCAGGCAGCGATAAATGACGTCGTTGTTCAGGTCCACGCTTCGGGATTCGTCCCGACTGAGCTGACGTGGCCGCCGACCTGGACCGATCGCGTCGGCCGCGACCGGACACCATCGATCCCTGGGCACGAGCTTGCCGGAGTGGTCACGGCGCTCGGTTATGGCACGAGAGGGCTGTCGGTGGGACAGCGGGTGTTCGGTCTTACGGACTGGACTCGCGACGGCACCCTGGCGGAGTACACGGCGGTCGAGGCACGCAACCTCGCCCCGCTGCCAGGCGACGTCGACTTCACGGTGGGCGCGAGCCTGCCGATCTCGGGCCTGACTGCGTGGCAGGGACTGTTCGAGCACGGCCGCCTTCAGGCGGGCCAGAGCGTCCTCGCGCATGGCGCGGCCGGCGCAGTCGGTTCGATGGTGACGCAACTGGCACGAGAGGCCGGCGCCTACGTCATCGGCACCGGACGCGCCGCCGACCGTCGGACGGTGCTCGACTTCGGCGCGCAGGAGTTCGTCGATCTCGAGAACGACGTCCTGGAAGATGTCGGCGAAGTTGATTTGGTGTTCGATGTCATCGGCGGCGATATCGGGAAGCGGTCCGCGCGCATGGTTCGAGCGGGAGGAACGCTGGTGTCCGTCGTCGGACCATCCGATGTACGACCGACCGACGGCCTGGCGGTCGACTTCGTTGTAGAGTCCGATCGCGCCCAACTGGGCGAGATCGTCCAGCGCGTGCGGGACGGACGACTGCGGACGAACATCGGCGCCGTCTCCACCCTTGACGATGCCGTCGCCGCCTTGAACCCGACCGAGCGACGCAAGGGCAAGACGATCATCCGCGTTCGTCCGTGAGAGCTCGTCGCCCGTTATCCTTCGACCCTGGCGATCGTCTCTTGCGGAACGCGACACGATAGAAATCGTCGAGGAGCGTTTGTGAAAGCACTCGCCTTTCAATTGGTCTTCACGATTTCCGCCGGATTGGACCGGGGATCGCGCGGTAGCCAGCGTCCCTGTTCGACCTGGGCCAGGAAGTCCGCCACCAGAGAATTGAACATGGCCGGCTCTTCAAGATTGAGCGTGTGCCCAGTCTTCGGCAGAACGGCGAGACCGCTTGCGGGAATGGTCCGCTTCAAGAACAGGCCCGGTAGCAAGCAGTGATCATCCTCGTCACCCGAAACGATCAGAACCGGAACTTCCATGCGGCGCAGCGACTCCTCGAGGTCATAGATCGAAGGCCGGCGTGCCTGGACGCCACGCATGGTCAGCGCGGCACCTCGGGAATCGTGCTCGCCGAACATCCGCCGGAACTCCTCCCAGCCGCGCGGATCCTTGAGCAGCAGCGGGATACGTGCGGCAGCGGCGCAGTAGGTGTGGGAGAAGGCTTCCGAGCCAAGCTTCTCGAATTGATCGGCGGCCTGATTTGCGGCATCACGGAAGACGCTTTCCAAGTGCTTCTCTGCACCGTAGCCCACACCGGCGATCACGAGCGACCGCACCCGCTGCGGATGCCCAATCGCGAAATGCAACGCGGAGAAACCGCCCATCGAAAGGCCGACCACGTGCGCCCGGTCGATGTTCAGGCCGTCAAGGACATCACGGATATCTTCGGCGGCGCGTGCTTGCGAGTAATTCTCGATGTCGCCAGGAACGTCAGAAGGCGGGTAGCCGCGCGCGTTGAAAGTGATGCAGCGGTATCGCCGCGAAAAGTAGCGGACCTGAGTTTCCCAACTGCGCTGATCGCCGGCGAACTCGTGGACGAACAATAGCGGCGTCCCGTCGCCAGCTTCTTCCACGCTGAGCTTTACTCCATCAGTCGTCGTGACGAAAGGCATCGCTTCACTCCCCTTGCATCAAATGGAGCATCAGGCTGCCGCCGAGCTCTTGTTTCACAAATCTGATCCAGTCAAACATCAATGCCACGCGGTTTTAGAGGCGGGCGGCCAAGCGCATCATCGAGCCGGCGGGAAAAAGACAAAACCAGATCATCTTCTCCAGGCCGCCCAATAATCTGGATGCCGACAGGCATCTGATCGTCGCCGATCACCGGCAAAGACAGGGCAGGTTGTCCAGTGACGTTGAACGGCCATGTCCATCCGAACCAGGCATAAGGCGAGCACTTCCTGCCGGCGATGGTCGTCGGGCCGATGATTGTGTGCGAGAATGCGCTTATGGGGGAGGTCGGGACGATCAGCAGGTCATAATTCTCGAAGAACGAAAGGACATTGGCCGAGAAAGAAAGCCGCCAATCGAGCGCCCTGGCCAGATCGATCGCCGAAAGGGATTGACCGAACTCCACCAGTTTCACGAGGCTCGGATCCATCACTTGACGATGCTCGTCCAAATGAGGAGCGAGCGCCGAGGCGACATCCGCGCCGATCAAGATCCGGAAATTGAGATCGGGATCGTCCCAGCGAGGCGATACGCGGTCAACGCGCCGGGTTGTCAACCGGCGCGCCGCGTCCACGACGCGTGTCAACTGTGATGCCACATTCGGCTCGGGCTCCATGTCATTCAACGTGGCGGTCCAGGCAACGCGCGGCTCTTCGCGAAATGATTTGCGGGTTGCGGTGAGGGATACCGGATCGCGAACGTCCGGCCCCGCGATGACGTCGAGCACCAGTTGCAGGTCGCTGACCGACCTCGCAAGCGGGCCGGTGTGGCCGACCAAGTTCCAGCCGCTGAAGCCCGGCCCCTGCGCAACCAGCCCGGCCGTCGGTTTCAACCCGGCCACCCCGCAGAGAGCTGCGGGCAGACGAATTGACCCGCCTCCGTCGGTCCCGATGCTCAGCGGTCCGAGCCCTGCCGCGACCGCAGCCGCGCTGCCGCCTGAGGACCCGCCAGTCGTCAAGTCGAGATTCCAGGGATTGCGCGTGACACCCGTCAGCGGACTGTCGGTGACGGTCTTGTGGCAATACTCGGGCGTGGTTGTCTTGCCAATGACGATGGCGCCGGCCGCCTTCAATCGCGAGACGACGATCGCGTCCTCTTCGGGCACGAAGTCCTTGTATACTTTCGAACCGCCGGTCGTCAGAATTCCGCGTGTAAAAATGAAGTCCTTTATCGAGACCGGCACACTGTCCAGCGGTCCGAGGATCTGACCCTTTGTCCGCCGGACGTCGGCAGCGCGGGCTGCCTCGAGGGCCTGCTCGGCTGCAATGGTCGTAAACGCGTTGATTTTGGGATTGACTTCGGCAATCCGCTCCAGGACGGCAGCGACGACCGCCTCAGCTGTCAGTTCGCCCGCGCGCACCTTTTCAACAATGGCGCTGGCGTCGAGCCCACAAATATCATCGACGGTCATGACCAATTCTCCGAATGCACCCCTTCACCCTCCGACTGGGAAAGTTGCCCGAAATGCTCGAGTCGCCTCAGTGTCGACGGTGAGCGTGTCAGAGTCCATGACCACACCATAGTCGCGGCGTGCACCTTCGATCGTGACATAGCCCCTTTTGACGTCCCGCGCGACATCGTCCAGGTCGCGCTCCAGCGGATTACCCCATCCGCCACCGCCCGCGCTCTCGATGCGAACGACATCGCCACTGTTCAGCATGATGTTGTCGGCGAGGGTCGGCAATCTCCGCTCTTGGGGTGTATCTGGATTGAGAATAATCCGTCCGAGCTTGCCCGGCTTGCCGCCCGCCATGCCAAACGCAGGTTGCGAGGCGTTGACCATCATCGTGCAAAGGGTGACTTGATCACAGAGCATCCTGATCTGTCGGATGACACCCACGCCGCCGCGCTGCTTTCCAGCGCCGCCCGAGTCGGGGGCGATGCCATACTGCTCAATGCGGAATGGGTATTCCGCTTCCAGCCATTCGGTCGGATTATTTTTCTGGCCGATGAAGTAGATCGCGTCCAGGCCATCGATGGTCGGCCGCGCACCCTGGCCTACGCCAATGCCGTCAAAGCAGTAGATGAACCGGCCGCTCGCGCGGTCCATCGCGCGCAGCGTAACGATGGCGTAGTTGCAGGATGCTGCGGCCATCTTGTCAGGAACGGCTTGCCCGAGCGCCTTGATAATGGAATTTGTGACAAGCATGCGGGACAGCGCCCGCAGCGCCACCCCGCTGGGGAACTTCGGTTGCAGAATACTTCCTGGCCTGAGCTTTACCTCGTCAGCAACCGCCGCGAGACCGTCGTTCAGAACCAGCGCCTCGTCATGGGCCTGCAGCAGGCGTCCGAGAATGACACTCGTCAGGATGCCTTCGTGGAGGATGAAGTTGATCGGGCCGCGCGCCTGATCGTCAGTTTCCGTGAAATCGAACGTTATGCGACTGCCGGCGCGTTCTAGGCGAAGCGCGACGCGGAACGGACCACCACCGAAGCCGTCGTCGTCGACGCAGTCGTCTCCGTGCCAGACTCCTTCCGGCAGCAATTGCTCCAGGAGGGAACGGCTTGATGAAGCGCTCTGGGCGAGAATGTGTACGCAGCCCGCCAACACGCGCTCGACGCCGTATTGCTCGAACAGCTCCTCAACGCGGCGCACGCCGAGCTGGCAGGCGCTGATGCAGGCGCGCACGTCTCCGTCGAGAAACTGCGGAAATCGCGTGTTGCGTATGATGAGGCTGTAGACGTCCTCCGAATACCGGCCGCCTTGCACAAGGCGGATTGGTGGAATGAGCACGCCCTCGTGAAAAACTTCCGTCGCCTGCGGCGACATTCCGCCCGCCGCAATGCCGCCGACATCCCAGAAATGGCCAAACAGGGCGACGAACGCGCGGACCTTGTTGCCTTCGAACACCGGTAACGCGAAGCAAAGATCGGGCACGTGGCCGACGGCGCCATCCGACAGATAGGGATCGTTGTAGCAATAGACGTCGCCCGGTTGCATGCTCTCCAGCGGGAACCTGGCGAGGATCGGATCGATCATGCCCGGACCCTGCATGAGGAATTGGGCCAGCACCATCTTTCCGGCAGCATCGAACAGCCCGACCGCATAGTCCTGCTTCTCACGGATGATCGGGGACATTGCGGTGCGCTCGATGAGCAGGCTCATCTCCTGCACCATCGATGTGAAGGTTCCCTTGAGGATCTCCAGGAAGATCGACTGCGGAAGAGCATCGCTGCTGACCAGATCCTGGCGATCTAGAGTGGTCATGCCGGGTCTCCTGCACGCGATGCAATCAGATTTCCGCAGTCATCCGCTTTTGCCCGCCAGCCAGGGCGCAGGTAGATGGTGCTGTCTGCCTGATCGATGACCGCTGGGCCCTCGATCACCGCGCCGGTTGGTACTTTGTCGCGAGCATAAGCTGGGCAGGTGCGATAGCCCTCGGCGTCGCTGATGTAGATCCGACGTTCCGCGGATGGTCGCACGTGGGTAGAGCTCGCTGCAGGTTGCCGCGCGAGCTCCAGTCGCGGGGCCGCGCCGACGGCGGCGATGCGGACGCTGATGACCTGGACGGGCGACGTTCGGATCGCGAATCCGTAAAGGCGCTCGTGCAAATCGTGGAAATCGCTTTCGATTTGCCGCATCGCTTCTGAGGTGACGCGATTGCTACGAGGTAGCATCAGTTGCAGCTCGTGGCCCTGATTGGGGTAACGCACGTCCAAATAGCGTTCGATCAGCCGATCCTCAGGCGCCATATTCTCTCGGTCCAGCCACGCGTTTGCCGCCGCCTCGAGCTGCTGAAGCGCATTGGAAAGAACAGCCGTGTCGAAATCGGGACCGAGCTGGCGGCAGGTGCGCACGTAATCTTGACGGAGCGGTGTGCCCAGAAGACCTAGCGCGCTGAGCACCCCCGGGTAACGAGGGAAGACAACGGCTTTCATCCCGAGGACTTCGGCCAGCCTCAAGGCATGCAATGGACCTGCCCCACCAGAGGCGATTAGAGCATAGCGAGATGCGTCATGCCCACGCTCAATAGACACGGCCCGAACAGCACCGGCGATGTTGTGCGTGAGAATTTCGATAATCCCGTTTGCCGCCTGCTCGAGAGACAATGACAGAGGTTTGGCGATATTCTCTGCAATCGCTTTACTCGCCAGTTCCCGATCAAGCGCGAGCGCCCCATCGGCGAGCCTTTCGGGGAGACGCCCGAGCACGAGTTGGGCGTCAGTGATAGTGGGGCGAGTTCCTCCGCGGCCATAGCAAACGGGCCCTGGATCAGCTCCGGCGCTTTCGGGGCCCACCATAACGCTGCCATTCGGCAACACCGTAGCTATGCTACCCCCTCCGGCGCCAATCGTGCGGACGTCGACGCTCTGGATCTTCAAGGGAAGTGAGCCGATCTGGGTCTCTGGTGCGAGGACGGGCTCGCCCCGTGGACAGATGGCCACGTCGGTGCTGGTCCCGCCGATGTCGAGGGAAATGAGATTGGGGTAGCCAGCCATCCTGCCTACCATGCAGGCGCCCTGAACCCCCGCTGCCAGCCCTGACAATGCGGTATAAACCGGCTGCGCTGCGATCGTATCCGCACCCGATACGCCGCCGTTGGATTTCATGATCGTGAACGGAGCATTTATCTCGCGCGCCCGCAAACCGTCGCTGACGCGCAGGACGTAGCCGGACATGAGCGGCATGACGGCGGCATTCATCGCCGTCAGCATCATCCGTTCGTACTCGCGGAATGTCGGCAGGACTTCGGATGAGAGGGTGATGGGCACGCCGGGGAGCTCAGCTTCCAGGATCGCGCCAATTCGTTGCTCATGCGCCGGGTTGGCATAGCTGTGCAGCGTGCAGACGCCGACGGCTGTGACCCCCGCAGCGCGAATGCGCCTGGCAGCCACCTTCACGTGGTCCTCGTTTAATGGCTCAAGCACCTGCCCGTCAGGTCCTACGCGCTCGCGAACTTCAAAGATGAGGTCCGGCGCAATGGGCCGCTCGGGCTTCTTCCAACGGTAAAGGTTTACGCTGCGCGGGACGTCCTGCCGGCCAATGTCGAGAACATAGCGGAAGCCTTTCGTGACCAGCAAAGCGGCACGAGCGCCTTTGTTCTCGATAATCGCATTTGTCGCGACGGTTGTCCCGTGTGCGATGAGACGGACGTCGCGCGGGGCGGCCTCCGCTCGCGTCAGGACGGCCGCAACGCCATCAAGCACCGCGCGCGACGGGTCCGCCGGGGTCGAAGGGACCTTGAGGATGGTAATCCTGCCCGTGCGCGCGTCCGCTGCCACGAGATCGGTGAAAGTGCCGCCGGTGTCCACGCCGACCACGACTCCCATGGCGATCCTCTCCTCCCTGGCGGGCACAACTTTTGTTTGATGGCTGCTGCCAACCGATAGCTAGCAGCTCCACCTCCCACGACATTCGATCAAATTTGCCCGTGCGACAAGTATGTCATATTATCCGTACATATCTGTTGCTGGCGGATGATCGCCACAATGGAGAAGCGAAACGTGATGCGCAGTGACGGAGGCCGGCCTCGCTATCAGCTGCTCGCAAAGCGCTTGCGAGAGGAAATCGAGGCTGGACGGTATCCTCTGGGGAGTCTTTTGCCCACAGAGCTCGAGATCAGCACCAAGTTCAATGTGAGCCGCGCAACGGTACGCGAAGCAATACGGCAACTTCAGGTGGATGGGCTCGTGTCTCGCCGCGCCGGCGTTGGCACGCGAGTCGAAGCATCGAAGCCGATTGGCCAGTACGCGCAGTCCGGCAGCTCGATCGAAGAACTGATCAGCGACGGCACTAAGATCCGCGTTGTTCCGCGCGAGATGGACGATATCATCGCGCACGGGGAGCTCGCAGAGCAACTGAAATGCAATGCGGGACAGGGCTTTTTGCGCGTGCGCGGCCTAGTGGTCGCCGCCGAAGCTGAACGCGATTTGCCCTACTATTGGGTTGAAATTCATGTCGCGGCTGCCTTCGCAGGCGTGCGGGACCGGATCGCCAGCCACTTGGGGCTCGTGGCCGAACTTGTTCGTCAGCAGTACGACGAGCAGGTTATGGAGATACAGCAAGAAATTGGGGCTGTTCTTGTCGATCCTGCAATCGCCAGGCAACTGCGTGTAGCGCCGGGATCGCCTGCCCTGCAGTTCCGACGCTGGTACTATGGCAGCCAGAGCTCGCCATTCCTGATCAGCAGCAGCATCCGACCCGCAGAGCGCTTCACATACAGAACGAAGATTGTGCGGCGCCGGACAGCGTGATCCGTTCTTGACGTTGTCGGGTGCCATTCATAATGTCAGGACATTATCGAAAACCGCTTAGTCTCCTACAGAGATGGGGCGGCACATGGGCCAACTGCTGGTCCACACTAAGAACTACGTACGAGGAAATGCTTGGTAGGCAAGGAGTGGTCCATGCTTGAGATTTCGAGGCGGCGGCTGATGATCGGTGCCGCGGCTGTAGGCGTGTTGCCCTGGGGGTCGGCCTTTGCGCAGTCGACGCTCGGTCCGAAACCCTCGCCGTTGCCGCAGCCGGTTAAGCTGACGGTGGGACTGGCTAAGGTGGCCCATCTGGCGCCGGTTGCGTTCATGGAACCTGATTTGAAGTCCATGAACGTGGAAATGGAAATCGCAGAATTCGTCCGCTATGCCGATGCCAGGACCGCCCTTGCAAGCGGTTCGCTCGACATTGCGACCGTCGGTCCGCCTGATCTGCCGATCGTGCTGAGCCAAGGCCAGACAAGCATGGTGGCACTCTTGGGCGTCGGGACGCAGCCGAAATACATGGTGATCCGCAAAGGCGTCACCGTCGAGAAGTGGAGCGATCTCAAAGGCAAGCGCGTAGGCATCGCGCCGGGCTCGACGGTGTGGTTCCAATTCGCCGCCATGCTGGAGGAGGTTGGCGTTCCCTACAGCTCGCTCAGTCCAGTCAATATCCAGGGCGGCGGCACCAGCTTCCTCGTCGCGCTCCGCCGGGGTGACATTGACGTCGCCATCATCTGGGAACCGTTCGAGTCACAGGCAGTCATGGAAGGCCTGGGCGACTTCAATACAGAGCTCGATTACTCGAAATCGAAGGCGGTCGGCGCTGATCTCGGGATTATCATGGCGACGACCGACGCCGTGAACAACAAGCGGGAGGCCTTGCGCCGGTTCATTTGGGCCTACGCAAAATGGCAGCAGGAGATCACGAAGACCAAAGGACGTTTCGCGGAGGCCATTTCGCAGTTTACTGGCATTTCGCCGGATGTTGCGACCCGGGTTGCCGCGTACATCGAGCTCAAGCCAGATTTGTCTCTTGACCAGATGAAGCGCCAGGCCGCGGCATTCCACAAGTTCGGTGTCATTCCAAAAGATGTCAGTGGCGAGCTGGACAAGTATTACCCTGCCGACCTGGTGGCGGCCGGGCTGAAGGGGGGCGGCTAGACCCGCAGCTCCGAAGTTCGGCAGAGATCGCGGCCAGGGTCGACAGCGAGCTTCGAATAAGAAGGGAGATAATAATTACAAAATTGCTCGTGTGATTGAGATCGAGAATCTCGCGGGGGAGACGTGCTGTGGACCTCGGCGAAGCTCTCGATGATCACGACATCCCTTGGACGATAGCGCTCAGTAGAAGGCATCTGACCGCAATGGATGCAGCATCGGCGACACGCGTCGCCCGAATTGGAGCCCGGAACGCAGGTAGCGCGCGTCGGACCTTTCGGTCTGGCGCGGACTTTCTGCAGACGTTGACGGTTCCAGTCCTGCTTCTGGTTGTCTGGGAACTTTGCGGACAGGCCGGCCTGCTGCCGGCCGGCATTCTCCCCTGGCCGTCACTTGCGGCGAAGGGGTGGTACGTGTGGGCGTTCGGCGAACCCGGGATGGGTCTCAATCCCTACATGGGGACCTGGTTCTCGAATGTCTACTATTCGGCCGTGCGCGTTTTCCAAGGATACGCGCTCGCAATTTGCCTTGCCGTGCCGATCGGCACACTAATTGGGTGGAGCCCGCTTTTCGCGCGCTTCGTCGATCCGACCTTGCAGGGGCTTCGGCCCGTGCCAATCACGGCTTGGCTGCCGTTCTCGATCGCGCTCTTCGGCATCAAGGACATGGGAGCGATCTCGCTGATCGCGCTCGGGGCCTTTTATCCGATCGTCGTCAACAGCGCGCAGGGCGCCCGTGACGTCAGCAAAAACCTGGTGCGGGCGGCCTTGATGCTCGGCGCGACCCGCATGCAGTTGTTCCTGAGAATCGTTCTGCCAAGTGCTCTGCCATCGATCTTCACCGGTCTTCGTCTCGGTATCGGAGTAGCCTGGACCGCCGTCATCATCGCCGAAATGGTCGCCGTGAAGTCGGGTCTCGGATACGTGCTTTGGGATGCCTATTACGTCGGGCGCATGGACATTGTGATCGCTGACATGGTGTCGATCGGGTTGCTCGGCTTCCTGTCCGACCGGGTAGTCGTCTTCGTCGAAAGCTGGCTGCTTGCGTGGAAGCGGCATCAGCGCGCGTGAGGCAATGGCAATGACTGTTCCGGCCATCCGCGTGCAAGGCGTGGACAAGATCTACGATGGCAAGCTTGCCGTCCACGCTCTCAAAGACATCGATCTGACGATTTCCGAGGGCGAGTTTGTCGCCATTCTGGGTCCGAGCGGTTGTGGCAAGTCGACACTGTTGAACCTGATTGCCGGTTTCGAGCAGCCGACATCCGGTTCCCTGCAAGTGTTCGGGGAAGCTGTCAACAAACCCGGGCCTGATCGCGCTGTTGTATTCCAGGAACCCGCACTTTTCCCCTGGATGAGCGTTTGGGACAACATCGTGTTCGGTCCGAAGCTGCGGGGAATTTCCTCAAGCCAATATACTACCGAAGCGAAGGAATACCTGTCGGCGCTGGGGCTCGATGGCTTTGCAGATCATCTGCCGGACCAGCTTTCCGGCGGCATGAAGCAGCGGGTCGGCATTGCCCGTGCCCTGCTATCTCATCCGCGTGTCATGCTGATGGACGAGCCGTTCGGCGCGCTCGATGCGCAGACACGCATCCAAATGCAGCAGCTCCTTCTTGAGGTTTGGGAGCAGCATCGGCGCACGGTCGTCTTCATTACGCACGATATCGACGAAGCCATTCTGTTGGCCGATGTTGTCTACATCATGAGCGCCCGCCCCGGCTCTGTCAGAGACCGGCTTGAAGTCAAGCTGCCCCGCCCCCGCAACGTTGATCTGCTGACTGACTTCCAGTTCAACGAGATTCGACGCTCGATCTTTGCACAACTCCGCAGCTAGCCATCACGCAGCGGGGACGACAATCTGAACGCCAGGGAGTGCGTGATATGGCACCGATTTCTGCTTCCCCCGCTCTCTCTCATCTGCGCGTTTTGGACCTGACGCGCGTGCGCGCTGGTCCGGCATGCTGCAGGGTTCTCGCCGACTTCGGGGCGGACGTCATCAAGATCGAGGCGCCGAGCGGTGTGGATCCGAATGAGGGGATCAGCGGACCTCGGCATGGCTATGACATGCTCAATCTCCACCGCAACAAGAGGTCGCTAACGCTGAATCTGAAGACGCCGACGGGACTAGCTCTGTTCAAGCGGATGGTGAAAAAGGCCGATGTCGTGGTCGAAAACTATCGCCCTGACGTAAAGCATCGGCTCGGTGTCAGTTACGAAGAGCTCCGCCAGGTCAACCCGCGTATCATTCTGGCCTCGATCTCCGGCTTCGGACAGGACGGTCCTTACAGCAAACTTCCCGGCTTCGATCAAATTGCGCAGGGCATGGGTGGATTGATGTGGGTCACGGGATTGCCCGGTCAGGGTCCTGTCCGTGCCGGAGCAGCAGTTGCCGATATTTCCGCAGGACTTTATGCTGCCATCGGCATTCTGATCGCCTTGGCTGAAAGGGAGCGTTCTGGGGTCGGACAGTGGGTCCACACATCGCTCCTGCAGGCGCAGATCGCCCTCCTCGATTTCCAGGCGGCCCGGTACCTCGTCGACAAAGTCGTCCCCGAGCAGGCCGGCAATGATCACCCGTACTCCACGCCGATGGGAGTTTTTCAAACGCGCGACGGTTACATCAATCTCGGCGTTGGCGGAGATGGCCAGTGGCGCAGCCTATGCGAGGTGCTGGGGCGCGCCGAGCTCGGCACCGACGAGCGTTTTGCGACGGTCGAGGCACGCTACCGAAATAGACCGCAGGTGCGCTCTCTGATCGAGCCGCTGTTCCTGGAGAGGACAAGTGCGGAGTGGCTGAGGGCGCTGGCTGAGGCAGGTGTCCCCGCAGGACCGATTTATAAGATGGACGAAGTTTTCGCTGATCCGCAGGTCCAGCACCTAAAAATGGCCGTGCCGTGCGCACATCCGGCTCGCGGCGATGTCGAACTTGTAGGTCAGCCTCTCGTCCTTTCACGCACTCCGGCACAGATCAAAGAGCCCGCGCCGGATAAAGGTGAGCATACCGACGAAATCCTCGCAGAGTTTGGGCTGAGTGCCGCGGAAATCGAGAGATTGCGGTCTGAGCGGGTCATCTAAGCTGAACCGCGCAGAAAATTTCGCCTTCCTCTCATATGAGTAAATCACCCCGCTCTATGCGCGAGGTGGAACGAACAGGCGCGGGAGCTGTGAAACGTCCTCCGCCTCTTCCAATTTCTCGATGAAAGCGATCGTCCGGTCCTGCATTGCGGGAGAGAGTGGCGGCCGTGCATAGCTGCAATTGCGCGAGAACTTGTCCAGGTTCTCGGCGTCCGTCAACGCGGCATCCGGATGACCGTAGATTGCTGTGATCGTGGTCGCGTGCTCGGTGCCGTCAGTGAGCCTTACGACGACGCGCTGTGGCGCTATCGCGTTCTGATCGGTATTGTCATCAGGGACGAGGCGAATTCTGGATCCATACGCGTGCACGGCTGGATCATTGAGCATCTCGGCCGAGCCGAAATCCGGCACGTCGACGCGTCCCCGTGCCAAGTAAGTGCCCATGACGAAAGGAAGACACAGCTTGGCGTGATTGGCTGTGGGGTTCTCGGCGAGCGGACGACCCATCAGCCTCATCACCAGAGGCGGCACATGGACCGTAACCTCGGCGACCGCTTCCGCTGGGAAACCGTGCTCTGTCATCAACCGGCGCAATCCATCGACGCCGCCGTGGCTCAGCCGGCCACTCGGAAAGGGCTTGTGCGATAGCTGTGTAATCTGCCAAACGCGCCCGAGCTCGTTCTCGATGACCTTCGGGTCGAATGACCCATTCTCGAACAGCGAAAAAAATCCGAACTGGCCGGTCAGGAAGTCTCGCGGACCAGTGAGCCCGGCGGCGGCAAGATCGTTCGCCACTACGGCAGCACGGGAGTTGAAACCGATCTGGAGGCCAAGCGTCGGCGAGCCTTCCACGTGGGCCTGCATGGTGCCGGAAACCTGGCCGCAATGAATAGCAAGCGTGTTTCTGACCTGATCGTCTCCCCAGCCGGCAACACTTGCAATGGCAGCCGCTGCACCGAAGCCTCCGGCAGTCGCCGGGCGGAAGAACCGGAGACCGGATTTCGTCGCCGATCCGATCAGCCCCGAAATGTCCACCCCCACGGCGATCGCGTTCAGGAACCGTTTGCCATTCACCGGCTTGCCCTGCCGAGCGGCACGCTCGCACCACGCCATGAGCGCCGGAAGCAGAGTTGCCATGGGGTGCATCACTGCACGCTCGTGGATGCAGTCATATTCGAGGCAATGTATCAGGTAGGCGTTGGCAAAAGCCGCGGATGGTGCCGGAAGCTTGGCGCCGCTTCCCCATGCTGTCGCCTCATCGCCCGTTCCCCAACGCTCGGCCGCAGCTAGGACGCGAGCAGCGTTGGGATCCGAAGTCCCAGCAAGTCCCACACCGATCGAGTCGAGCAGAAAGGTCTTTGTTTTCTTTACTGCTTCAGCAGGCAGGTCCTCATATCGCGTTTTGGCGATAAATGACGAGATGGACTGCTCAATGCTTGACCGTTCTGTTACGCAACCGAGGTTGTCCGACACGGAGATGCTCACACGCTTCGATCATTAGGGCTCATCGACGCCGAACCCTACGGCCGTAGACTCGGCGGCGCAAGCGCGCGGTGCGTACGCGATCCGCTGGCACTGGACCAAGGATCACGCCAGCCTAGCTACAACTCTGCCACGCGGCAGTTCGAGAGTTGAGCAGGGGTTGAACTACCTCAGCGGGCTTTCGACGCGGCGGTGCACCGGGTCGTGCACCGCTACGATTTTCTACAGTCGCAAAAGAAATCAAAGTGGTTGCTTTGAGAGGTCAAAACGAGGCGGCATCAACTTTGCCATTTCCTCGCGTGTTACCTTTTTCTTTACGTGGAACTCATTGTTCTCGATCCGGCTGATGTAGCAATCGATGATGCCGCTATGGTCTTCCTTCCGCAGCGTCTTGGCCCCTTGTGGGAATCCGAGAGAGTTCGGCATTTCGAGGCCCTCGAGGGCTTCGATCACGCCCTGGTCATCCTTCTTGCTCTTCCAGCCGGACATCTCGATGGCCTGCTTCAACGCAAAGATATCCTCCCAGCTCTGCCACGAATGACTCTTCGCATTCACGCGATCGGAGCCCACCTCGCGAGCATGGATGTCGTCGGTGCCGATGAGCTTGAGGTACTCGCGGTGAAACTCGTCGTCTTTATACTTCGCCATTCGCGGGAAATTCTCGACGATGTAGACGCCTTCTGCGGCCCCGTTCAGGTCGGCCGGTGCGATTGCCTCGATGGTGCCGGCCACGGAGTACATCCGCATCGTCTTTTCCAGGCCCATATTCTTGGCCTGCGTGTAGAACGCCACCGACAGGGCGCCGAAGAACACGGAGAAAAGCACCTCGGTGTCTTCCGGAATCCGGGTGAGGTATGGAACCAGGTCCTTGGCGTCGAGAGGAACAAAAATAGGATCTGAAACCGTGCCGCCCAGTTTTTCGACCACAGCCTTGTGCTCGGCGTAATGACTATGTCCCCATGCGTAGTCCGGCGAAATGATAGTCCACCGCTTTCCTAGATTCTCCACTGCCCACGGCGCGCCGGCGGCGGAAAGCCCGTAGGTGTCCGTACCAGTACGGAAGCTGTATCGCGTGCCCTTTTCACCCGTCGCCTCGGTCGCTTCACCTTGTGAGAAGTAGACGGTCTTCAGCTCAGTCGCGACCGGGATTGACGCCAGCATGACACCTGAATGGACTGAGCCTACGACGAACGAGGCGCCGTTGCGCTGGATCAACGATCTCAGCTTTCGCGCTCCGGTGGCGGGGTTGGATTCGGTATCCTCGGTCACCAGCTCGAGCTTGCGGCCCGCGATACCACCGCTCTCGTTGATGTACTTCGCTGCCGCGAGGGCACACTTGTTGTGCCAGTAGCCCCAGGACGCGAAGCCGCCGGTCAGCTCGCAATGATGCCCGATGACGATCGGCCCGCTCGCTTGAGCGAAGGCGGACATATCGCGAGCGAGACTGATATAGGCCGTTCCAGCCAGCGCTCCCCCCGCCAGCGCCGTCTCGAGGAAGCTGCGGCGCGTGACAGCCCGCGAGGATGTCTCAGCCGTATCGGTACGCTTGTTTGCCATATCGCTGTCCTTTCGGTGACTAAAGAGAGACGCCCAGGTAGCGGTGAACGAGTTCGGGGGATGATTTGAGCTTCTCAGGCGTGGCCTCGGCGACGACTTGGCCGCGCTCCATCAGGTAGACGCGATTGGCGAGTTTCATCGCCGTCCGGACGTTCTGCTCGACGATCAGCACTGCGATGCCGCGCCGCGAGATCTCCGCAATTTCGCTGCGGATCTGCGCAACCAGCTTGGGCATGATGCCCTCGGTCGGCTCGTCGAGCATGATAAGGCTCGGCTGCATGATGAGGCAGCGGGCGAGCGCCAGCATTTGCTGCTCGCCTCCCGACAAGGTCCCAGCCGCCTGCGCACGTCGCTCCTCCAGGCGCGGAAAGCGATGGAAAAGCTCGTCGAGCAACTCCTTCGACGGCCTGCGAGTGAGCCCGAGGCATAGGTTTTCCTCGACGCTCAGCAATGGAAAGATGCCTCGCCCTTGCGGAACATAGCCGAGACCGAGGGAGGCCAGCCGATGCGCCGGCACCTTGGACAGGTCTTGGCCCTTGTAGGTGACCGTCCCGCCGGTTCTGCGCAGCAGGCCCAGAATGGCGCGTAGAGTCGACGTCTTACCCACCCCGTTCCGGCCGAGGAGCGCGACTGTCTCGCCAGGCTCGACGCTGAGTGTAACGCCTCGGAGGACTGGGACGCGGCCGATTTCAGCGGTTAGGCCTGAGACAGACAGCATCGATGCTTACTCCTCGTCCTCAGGCGAACCGAGATAGGCTTCTTGCACGCGAGCATCGTTACTGATCGCCTGCGGATCTCCTTCAGCCAGGACAGCTCCCTGTGCCATGACCACGATGTGATCGGCGATCGAGAAGACGACCTCCATGTCGTGCTCGATAATGATGACGTCCGTGCTTTGGGCGATGTTACGAATGATGCGTGTCGTTCGCTCTGTCTCCTCAGGGCCCATGCCGCACACCGGCTCATCGAGCAGCAGCAGCCGCGGCTTGTTCGCCAGCGCCAGCGCAAGCTCCAGGAGCGCAATATCGCCGTAGGAAAGAGTTGAGGCCGTGCGGTCGCGATACTCGGACAGTCCGACGTCCGCGATCAGCTCGTCGACGCGCTCATTGACAGCCGAGAAGGAGAGTAGGGGCCGGAACGGTGAACGGATCTTCTCGTGCGCCATCACTGCCGCGCGCACGTTGTCGGCAACGGACAAATTGCTGAAAACGCTTTTGATCTGGAGAGTGCGAGATACCCCGGCTTGGACGATCCGATGCGGCGGAAGACCCGTCAGATCCGTGCCGTGCACGCGGACCGAGCCGGCGTCCGCCCGCAGTTCGCCACTTACCAAATTGAAAAACGTCGTCTTGCCGGCGCCGTTCGGCCCGATGATGGCGTTGAGCTTGCCGCTCGCCAGCTTCATCGTCACGTTGTCGACGGCGGTCAGCCCGCCGAAACGCTTCGTCAGCCCGGAGGCCTCGAGTGCGCTGGCTCCGGCACGCATCAGGCAGCCCCCACTTTCTTCTCCGCCTCGACAGCAGCGGCTTTCGGCTCGGCAATGGCGGCCTTGTAACCGGAAAGGCCTGTGACGAGGTCATTCCAGATCCCTGCAAGGCCACGGGGAGCGAACATGACGACCAGAATTGTGATGGCGCCGACAGCGAGCAGGTAATTCTCCCACGCCGTCGAGACCAGCTCGCGGAAGGCGATCAGTGCTCCGGTGCCGAACAGCGGGCCGAGGAGTGAGCCGGTTCCCCCGACGATTGCCCAAACCACTGCTTCTCCTGAGACATGATAAAACATATACGAAGCAGAGGCGTATCGCCCATAGAAGGCGAACAGTGCTCCCGAAATTCCGGCAAGGGCTCCGGCCAGAACGAATGCCGTCAAACGCACCCGATAGACATTTATGCCGATGAGCGCAGCACGGCGGTCATTCTCACGCACGGCCGCGAATGCCAGTCCGAGCGGACTGTTTACGAGCAGTCCCTTCAGAACATAGCATCCGGCGACGATCGCCAGAATGATCAAATACTGGGCCGTCGGGTCAGCGAGGGTCAGAGTTGTCCCGCCGAAATCGAACACAGTCGGAGCAGTGAATGACAGGCCGTCATCGCCTCCGGTCAGCGGCTTCGCGCTCATCGCCGCAAAATAAAAGATGAGAGAAAAAACAATAGTGATGATGGCGAAATAGTGCCATGTCAGGCGGACTGCCAGTACGCCCGCAATCAGGGCCATCAGGGTTGCCGCGAGCACACCGGCAGCCATCCCGGTCCAGAAGCCTGCACCCAGATGAAGAACGGAGAGCGTCGCTCCGTACATGCCGAAACCAAAAAAGAGAGCCTGTCCAAACGAGAGGAGGCCAACGTAGCCGAGCAGGAGATTGACGCTCGAAGCCAGGAGCGACCAAATCAGGATCTCCGCAATGATGTTCACCCAGAAGCTCGCACCGAATGCGGGTAGAACGAATGGGACCGATATGAGTCCGGCGGCCAGGAGCCCCAGCGCAACGGTGTTGAGTTTTCTGGTCACCGCTTCGCTCCTGTAAACAATCCGTGTGGGCGAAGAAGAAGAACGAGGCTCATGAAGGCCAGCGAGAAGATCCTGGCAATGGTCGGATCCGTCACGCTCGTCACGACGCCTTCCAGAACCGCGAGCATCACGGCCGCCGCCACCGTACCCTCGAGATTGCCCAGCCCCCCGATGATCACCGCCATGAAGCAGAATGGCAGGATGTCGACGCCGGTACGGAATTCGACGGTCGTGATTGGCGCGGCAATTGCCCCGCCCAGAAATGCGATGGCCGTGCCCAACCCGAAGGTGATCGCGCAAATCCGGACAACCGGAACCCCAAGGGCCGTAGCGGTCTCGGGGTCATGTCGGACTGCCCTGATCCAGGTGCCGATTTTCGTATGTTTCAGGAACAGGAAGAATCCCGCCAGGCAGACTGCCGCGAAAACTGCGGCGACAACGCGATAAATGTCATAGTCGATGCCAAACAAGGGGATCGTGCCATCAATCGGCGCCTGCATGCGGCGCGGTTGCGGCCCGTAGAGGGCACGCACCGACTCCTGGATCATCATGGAAAGCCCGAACGTCGTAACGATCGTCAGGGCGGCCTGCCGGATGGTTGGTCGAATGACCAGTCTTTCGAACACCAAGCCCAGCGCAAATCCGAGCAGCGGCACCAGCAGCAGTGCGATCCAGAATGATCCAGTCCAAAGCGAGAGCACCAGACCGCCCACGGTGCCCAGCATAAAGAAATCGCCGTGGGCGATATTGATGACATCCAAGAGGCCAAAGATGATCGAAAGCCCGAGCGCTATGAGCGCGATGATCAGGCCCCATACAAGACCATTGATGGCCAATGCAAAAACGACTTCGGCCAATCTGCTCCCCCGACCCTGGACCATGTGTCACAGACCATGAGTCTGACTAGCGACGGACAGATGTGTCAAGTCGGTAATACTCGACAGGCGCATCCATTCGGAAAGTGCTGCAATTATGTGCATTCGGGGCGCCGTGATCGCGTCGATACGGACGGATTGTAGACGACGTCCGACATCGCAGCTATCGTGCAAGCCAACCGGCCTCGGCCGAATCTCAAAGCAGGCGGACCAATGGAGTTGATACGAGGGCTGATGGCGCTGGGGCTGACTGAGACGGAGAGTCGGTTCTATCTTGCGGCGCTCGAGCTCGGTCAGGCCTCTGTACGCGAGATCGCGGAGAAGGCGGGACTGACCCGCACCGGTGCTTATGACATCTATGCGCGGCTTCTCCATCAGAAGCTCGTCGCCGAGGTCGCCAACGGTAGCGGCCGCGCCATCCTGGTGACCGCAGAGCCGCCACAGCAACTTCGTTCGATGTTCGAGCAGCGCCGCCAGCGGCTGAGCGATCTGCTACCGGAGCTTGAATCGCTTCACAACCGCTCGCGGTCCAAGCCACGCATCCGCTTCTATCAGGGCCTCGAAGGCATCAAAGCCGTGATGGAAGAGACGCTGACCTGCCGCAGCAAAAAGCTCCTGGGCATCCTGTCGATGCGGGATCTCTATCAGGTGCCGGGGCGGGCATGGATGGACGATCTGGTCCGGCGCCGGATCGAAGCGGGCGTGTCGCTCCGGGTGATCAGATCTCCGAGCAACGATGTCCACCCGCACTGGTCGGAAAGCCGCCGCGATCTGCGGGAGCTCAGATATGCGCCTGCGGGATTCGCATGCAGCATGACGACCTACATCTACGACGAAAAGGTCGCCTTCATCTCGTCTCAGCGAGAGCACTTCGCGATGACGATCGAGAGCGCGGACTTCGTTGCCATGCAGACGCAGCTTTTCGAGGTGCTCTGGCAGGCGTGCACAGTCCCCGAGCCGCCGCCCTCCGCGCGGAACCGACGGGGCCGGTATCAAATGACACAATGACGTTGAGGATGTTCCGATGACGGTTCAGTATCCCCGGTTCAAGGCTGCCGCCTGCCATATCGCGTCCGTTTTCCTCGACAGTGCCCGCTCCGTTGACAAGGCAGTGTCCTGGATCGGTGAAGCTGCCGGTCAGGGGGCCAGTTTGGTGGCATTTCCCGAAAGCTACGTGCCGGGTTTCCCGATTTGGGCGGCTCTGCGGGCGCCTATCGTCAACCATGATTACTTTCGCGCCCTGGCACGCGAGGCGCTGAGTGTCGACGGCCCAGAGATCGCCCGCATCCGGACCGCCGCCCGGCGGCACGGCGTCCATGTTTCACTCGGGTTCACCGAGGGCACGACCGCCAGCGTCGGATGCCTGTGGAACTCCAACGTGCTGATCGGTCCCGATGGCTCGATCCTCAATTTGCATCGCAAACTCGTGCCGACCTTCTATGAGAAGCTCGTCTGGGCGAACGGAGATGCTCGCGGGTTGCGCGTCGTGCAGACCGACATCGGCCGCCTCGGCGTGCTGATCTGCGGCGAGAATACGAATCCGCTGTCCCGATTCACGCTCATGGCCGAGGGCGAGCAGGTGCACATCTCGACCTATCCGCCGTTCTGGCCGACGCGTCCGCCGTCGGAGGCCGGCGCCTATGATCTGCGCCGCGCGATCGAGATTCGGGCCGGAGCGCACGCGTTCGAGGCCAAGGTCTTCAACATCGTCTCCTCTGGATTCGCGGATCAGGCGCTCAAGGACGCTCTGGCGGGCGAAGATCCGCAGGTTCGCGATGTCGTAGAGAACTCGCCAAGGAGTGTCTCAATGATTCTCGATTCGTCCGGGAATCTCATCGGGCAGGCCCTGTCGGAGGATGAAGGTATTCTTTACGCGGAGATCGACACGGCACTCTGTGTGGAGCCCAAGCAGTTCCACGATGTGGTCGGCTATTACAATCGCTTCGACATCTTCAAGCTGAAAGTCGACCGGTCGAAGCGTGATCCCGCGACGTTCACGGAGCAGCCGATGGAGGTGACTGAAGCGGCCAACGGCCACCTGGAACCGGACGAAGGACGACAGGGTAAGCCTGCCCCGTCTGGGGCCCTTCCGGTTTAGATTGAGTTACGCCTCGCATACTCAAGGGTTGAGGTGCGCTTTGCGTCGAACCCGCGAAAGTTCTAGCCCTTGAGCCGTGCCGCCGCGCGGGCGACAGCCTCCCGGCGTGCGCTCAGCATACCCTGCACGTACGTCCTGAACTCCGAGACGACATCCGGCGGAGCCGTATCGGGTGAGCCGGCCTGGAACGGCGGCTCGGGATCGTATTCCATGTAGAGCTGGATTTTCTCGGCTGTCTTACGTCCTCTCAGCTCGCTCGCGAGCGCAAGCCCGAAATCGATGCCGGCCGTGACGCCGCCGCCCGTAATGCGATTCCGGTCGACGCAGACGCGCGTCCGCACCGGCTCAGCGCCGAATGCGGTGAGGAGCTCCATCGACGCCCAGTGCGTCGCCGCCTTGTAGCCGTCGAGCAATCCTGCCGCGCCGAGGACGAGCGCTCCGGTGCACACGGACGTCACGTACTTTGCCTTCTCGCCCTGCCGGCGCACGAAGCTCAGAACCGGCTCGTCATTCAAGAGATCGTTCATGCCCGGACCACCTGGGATGCAGATCACGTCGAGGTCAGGGCAGGTGTCGAAAGTCACGCTCGGGACGATCGGCAATCCCACGTCGCTCACCACGGGATCGAGGCTCTTCCAGATCAGGTGCACCTTCGTATCCGGAAGCCGCGCGAAAACCTCGTATGGACCAGTCAAATCAAGTTGCGTAAGCCGAGGAAAGAGAAGCAGGCCGATTTGGAGCGTTTCAGGCATGATTTGGAGCTCCGCTCAGGGGTGATCATTGCGCGATACAAGGATTACCCGAAGAATTGCGGGCTGTCGCATAGTTTCCCGAGCCCGACCTTCGGGCCGGCCCGCGATAGAATGCAAGTCCATTCTCACCACCGCTGAGTGCGACATTCGCTCGCCGGCCAATCGCAGCCCGGCTGTCGATGACTCCGGCGACACTGTCGCGTGCGCTGAGCGATTTGGCTGCCGTCGGTGTGGAGGCGAGGCGGCGCAAGATCATGATCACGGCCGTAAGCCGCCTGGCCCGGTTCGCGAACCCAGACGAGCCGTAAGGCTGCCTCTGATCAGATCGTCACCTGCGTGGGCAGCAGCCGCGGCCGCCGCAGGCCGGGCACGTGCAAATGCAGTCGGAAATGCAGGCAAGCCCGCATCCGCAGCACTCGAAGCAGACCTGTTGCCCCACGCCACGCTCTGGAGAGGCCGCGTCCGGCTCAGTATTCTTTGGCAGCTGCAGCTCAAATCCGCCTTCAAGACCACGCTCGGCGGGAAACGCCGCATGGTCGGCTTCATTCGACATCGGTGGGCTCGGATGATCCCCGGATAAACTGTGCCGGTTCATGACGTGTCGCTCGAGTGATCTCGCTCAGGGCCTGCTTGAATGTCGCGCCACCGGCGGATCGAAGGAGCACGAAAGCCTTCTGCATGCGCTGACACTGATGTTTGGCAAGCAGGCAGGCGCGGTGGTTGATGCAGTCGACGGGACAGAAAACCACGTGACAGCGTTCCACCATATCGCTAATGCGCTGGAAGGCCTGCTCGACGCCGCCGTCATGGTGGTAGAACTCGGCCGAGGCGCCCTCCGCAATGGCGCGCAGCTGCTCGATGGACCCTTTCCGACCACCGAGATAGAGAACCTTGAGCTTCTCCTCCCGCGGCAAGTCGAGCCGGCAGGCAAGGGCGCCTGGGCATTCCTCCTGCGCGCGGACACTCGCCGCGGCACGCTCGGCACGCAGCGCTCGTTCGCGGAGCGCGGCGTTCTCGCGTAGCAGCTCGTCGATGCGTGCCTCGGCAAGTTTGGCGCGCTCGCGCGCCGCAAGGACGGCCCGGTCGCGTTTCGAGCCACGCCTTTCCAGCAAAGGTCGTTGCTGAGTTAGCGGCGACGGCACGCTCGCGATGAGTCGCGACCGAAGCTCGGCGATTTGCGCGTCGCGCTCCTGCAACGCTTGGCGATGGCGCTCGGCGTCCCGCGCAATCTTGGCCTCCAGATCGGCGACGCGCGCTGCCAGCTCGGACGCACGCTCTGCGGCGGCATGGATCGTCCGGCCCAGGACATGGCTCAGCATGTGAACTTCGCCGAAGATGCGGGCGGCAAGATCCTGCGGGATGTGACTGTAGGTCTGAAAGGCCCAGTAGGCACCCGCGATACGCCCGGCGTCGTACTCACGCCTCCAGATCTGCTCCAGCTCCGCTCTCGACCGGGCCCGGCCGACGATGCGGAGTATGCCTTCATGCCGACGATCGAGCAGCTTCTGCATGGCGCGCGCGAGCGGCCCGCCCTTGCGGACCGCCTCCACGAAGTGCGCGTGAAGATCATACGCAGTGACGTCGGGGCTGACCTGGACTCGGCAGCGCTTGGCGATGTTCAGCAGGTCCGTGTGGGTGAGGCAGGTGCCCACGATCGAGCACTCGACGTGATCTCGCAGCTCGTTGATCCTGAGGCGGCGCCGCTCCGCGAAAGTGCGGCGTTCATCGGCATCGGGCGATAAAGGTTCGCGGAGCCCTGGCAGCGCTGCTGCGAGACTATCGAGGAGATCTGGCGATCGCGTGCACATGGGTCGCGTACATCGGGTGAGCAAAGGGCAACGTCGGCAAGGCCAAGCCCCGCCCTCCTAAACTTGATTATTATACTCCACAATCCAGGATTGCTGGAAGGAACATTTTAAAGAACTCGCTGAGCAGGATGTGCATCTCGTTGTCGCGGGCTGGGGCGGTCGCACCGGCAAGGTCGGGCAGCACTATTCTTGACAATGGCTGTATAGAAATGGCAATGCAGTTGGACCACGGACTTGCATTGCAGCCAGGCTTGGGACGGGCATCTAGCGGCGGGGGAATTCATGCTGAAGAGCTGGCGATGGATCGCAAGCGCCGCGACTGCGACCGCTTTCATGGGGGCAACGCCGGCGCTTGCCGAGCCCAAGATCCATCCGCTCGGCATCGAGTTGAACACGATCGAGCCGACAGATGGCAAATGCCGGCTGACGTTCGTCATGTCGAACCCGGCGGACGCTCCGGTTGATAGCCTGAAAGCCGACACGGCCGTTTTTGGACCCGATGGCGTGATCAAGCGCCGGCTGGTTATCGAATTCGGTCCACTGAAGCCGAAAAAGACGAGTATCCGCGCGTTCGATCTGGACGCGACCTGCGATTCCCTCGGCTCGTTGCTCGTGAACGACATCATCGCCTGCGCGCCGGAAACCCTGGGTGACTGCCTGGCGCGCCTCGAGCTGTCGTCGCGGACCTCGGTCGGGCTGTTCAAGTAGGAACGGAGGGCGACTTGGAGCACACGATGACGCCGATCGGCCTGTTCATGCAGGCAGGGCCGGTTGGCAAGGCGGTCATCCTCATACTGCTCGTCATGTCGATCTGGTGCTGGGTGCTGATCCTGGAGGGCTGGATCGCCGTCGTCCGTTTGCGCCGCGCAGTCCGTCGACTGCGCGCTGCTGCGGGAAATTCCGTTTCGCCCTTGCTGATAGAGGTGATCAAGGCCGGCGACGAGGCCCGGCGCATCGATGTGCCCATGGAGACAGCCGGCGAAACCCGACAGCGGATCGGTGAAGCCATGCGCCGGGCAGCCCAGGTGCTGCTCGGCCGTTTGGACAGCGGCCTGCCGAGCCTGGCGGTGATCTCGTCGGTCGCGCCTTTCATCGGCCTGTTCGGCACCGTGTGGGGCATCATGACGAGCTTCGCCAGCATCGCCGATGCCAACGATACGAGCCTTGCCGTCGTGGCCCCTGGCATCGCCGAGGCCCTGGCAGCCACGGCGATCGGGCTTGCGGCCGCGATACCTGCCTCGTTCGGCTACAATCGCCTTTCGAGCTCAATGGGTCGCGTGGCCCAGATGCTCGATCACCTGATCGAGGATCAGGCCGTCGCCTTGATGGCCAGACCTGCCCCCGCTCATGAGCTTCATCGAGACAGGGAGCCGCGCCGTGGCCATGCCGTCGCGCAATAACTCGGGAAACGCGCTCTATCAGCCGATGCCCGAGATCAACGTGACGCCGCTCGTCGACGTCATGCTGGTGCTGCTCATCGTTTTCATGATTACCGCACCGATGCTGACAGCGGGGCTCAAGGTGAATCTGCCGCAGGCGAAATCGGCCGAGCCGCTCGACCCCAAGCAGCCGGTCGTCATCACGGTGACGAAAGAAGGCGATGTGACGATAGGTGATCAAACGGTTGCGCGGGAGGACATCGCTTCGGAAGTGCGCAGACTGCTCGGCGAAGAGGATCGGCCCGTTCATGTCCGCGGCGACCGCGAGGTCCCTTATGGCGAGATCGTCGCCGTCATGGATGATCTGGCGGCTAACGGCATTGTCAAGATTGCGCTGCTGGCGACCGGGCGCAGCACACGCAACGGCGAATCCATGGAGCTGCGTGCGCAGGCCGGGCCGCAGGCGCCGTGACGCGTCGCGATGCCGTCGGGCGAAACAACTCTGAGCACTTTCCGAGCTCCAAGATTGGTGCCGATCGGGGTTCGTCCGATGGCGGTCTTGCTGGTGACCGCGCTTTATGGCGCGATGCTGGATCGGCTGCCTGCGCCAACACCCGCTGGCGTCTCTCTGCAGCCGGCGGAGGTCATGATCCTTCCGCCTGGAGATCCGGAGCAGGAGATCGCGGCTGTCGGAAGTCCGGACTCGATCGCGGCACAGGCAAGCGATGGGCTCCAATCCGCGTCCGTTGCCGAGCTTTCGGAGTTAGAGCCCACAGAGGAGTTGACACCTGCAAAATCGCAGGCCTCCGAGGTGAGGACCGTTGAACCGGTCGAAGCGTCAGCTATCGCGCCCATGCTGCAGGCCGAGCCGCCGCTCGAAGCCGTGGAGTCGGCGGTGGCGATCGCTCCCAAGGAGCTCGATCCGGCTAAGATGAGCGATCGCACGCCGGTGACTGACGCGCCGGTGCGGCGCGAGGTCGTCAAGACCGAAGTGGTTGAGAAGGGAAAGCCCAAAGACGATACGAAGAAAGAACCGGCAAAAAAGAAATCAGCTTCGAGCCCCGCGCAGCGGGGTCACGCCGGTTCTGGCGGTGGCCAGCGAAACGCGTCAGCGCAAAGCATCGCAGCCTATGCCGCGCACGTCCGGTCCGTTCTGGTCTCCCGAACGCAGCGAATCCGAAATTTGCGCTCCTCGGGGCGCGTCGGCCTTACCTTCACGATCAACGCCGATGGCCGCCTCGCCTCGTTGTCGCTGAGATCCTCCGGTCGCGCAGAGATCGACCAGGCCGTTCGTGCATCCGTCCGCGGCGCCATCTTCCCGCCCCCGCCAAATGGGCGTTTCAGGGGAAGCATCACGATTACCGTCAGGTGAGAGCTTATTAAGGCGCTGCCATCCACTGGCGCGCCGAGGCTCAGCTATCGCCACTTCTTAAGCTGAAACCACCCGCATCGCAGACGGCCGCAAACGCGTTTCTGCTCCAGGTGCAGTAGGAGGAAGCGCCTACGTGCCAACCTGCCAGTGCTCCTGCCGGCCGGTGAGCGTCAGGGCATACGCGTTGAGCACACCGCGAAATTCCTAGCTGCGCGTTTTGAACGCGAAGGGTTCGAAGAGCTCGGTCCTGAGCAGGGTGGCGATGAGCGATGCGGCAGCGAGCGGTAGTGCGGCTGGCACGACCGAACAACACCTCAGCCTGCGTCGCGTGATGGGGCCCGGGCTGCTGCTACTCTTCATCATCGGGGATATCCTCGGCACCGGCATCTACGCTCTGACCGGCCAAGTGGCAAAGGAAGTCGGTGGCATTGCCTGGCTTCCCTTTCTCGTCGCCTTCGGTGTCGCGCTGCTGACAGCTCTCAGTTACCTCGAGCTCGTCACCAAATACCCGAAGGCCGCGGGCGCCGCCCTGTACACCCACAAGGCGTTCAGCATTCACTTTCTCACATTTTTTGTGGCCTTTGCGGTGATGTCCTCGGGCCTCACGTCCGCGTCGACCGCCGCAAGGGCCTTTGCCGCCAACCTGTCGGCGAGCTTCGACCTCGGGCTTGGAGGCACTGGCATCACGCTCGTTGGCCTTCTTTTCATGGCGCTCATCGGGATCGTGAATTTCCGCGGGGTCAGCGAAAGCGTCAAAGCGAACGTCGTGCTCACCTGCGTTGAGCTTTCGGGCCTCCTCGTCATCATTCTGATTGGGCTTTGGGCGATTTCCAGGGGAAACGGCGACCTCTCCCGGGCTTTGACATTCGAGCCGGCCGGAGATCAGGGGATTTTCTGGTCGGTCATTACTGCGACGACGCTTGCCTTCTTCGCGATGGTGGGCTTTGAGGATTCGGTGAACATGGCGGAAGAGACCAAGAACCCCTCGAAAATCTTCACCAAGGTGCTCATCACCGCCCTCCTCATCACGACTTTGATCTACGTGCTCGTGTCGATCTCGGCCGTCGTCCTCGTGCCTACAGCCGAACTGGGCGAGGGTGACACGCCGCTCCTCAAGGTGGTCTCAGCCGGAGCGCCGGGCTTCCCGCTCGGCATTTTTGGCGTCATCAGCATGTTCGCAGTGGCCAACTCGGCCTTGATAAACATGCTGATGGCAAGCCGTCTCGTTTACGGCATGAGCCAGGAGGGCGTACTTCCACCGGCGCTTGGCAGGGTGCATCGTGACAGGCGCACGCCATACGTTGCGATCGCCTTCACCTCGCTTTTGGCCTTTGGCCTCATCACCTTCGTTGGGACGGTGCCGGCACTTGGCGGCACGACCGCGCTCCTCCTTTTGGGGGTCTTCACGATCGTGAACATTGCGGTGCTTGTGCTTCGGAAAGACGCTGTCGACCACGACCACTTCAAGACGCCGACCATTCTGCCGGTCCTCGGCGCGATCTCGTGTGCCTTCCTGGTAGGGCCATGGACCAGTCGCGACCCGGTGCAGTACGCGATCGCCGGGGTTCTCCTTGCGATCGGCGTCGTGCTCTGGTGCCTCACCGCATTGATGATGCGTCAGTACGCGGCAAAATCCTGAGATGCCTCTCCGCCCCGAACCGCTCCTCTCAGCTCACGACCAACTCAGATCGTGCTTCACGATCGGCGTCGAACGGATGCGTTTGCCGGTCGCGAAGTAGATCGCATTCGCGACCGCCGGCGCGGTTGGAGGGCCGCCCGGCTCGGCGACGCCACCCCACCAGCCATCCTCCGACAACGCGAAGTGCGTCTCAACCTCAGGCATCTGGTCGATCCGCATCAGATTGTAGTTGTCGAAGTTCAGGTTGGTGAATCTGCCGTTTTGCAGCCGCAGCCCGCCATAGAGCGCGTGGCTCAGCTCCCAACACGCGGCGCCCTCCATCTGCTCTGCGCAGTTCAGCGGGTTGATGATGTAGCCGCTGTTCATCACGAGCACGATCTTCTCGACCCGCAGCGCCCCGTTCCGGCTCACCGAAACCGTCGCGCAGGCGCCGCAATAGGAACCATGGTCCTCGACCACGGCGATTCCCATTCCTTCACCGCGCGGCAGATCGGTCCTGAAGCCGGAGACCTCCTTCAGCTTGAGGAGGACCCTCTGCCAGGGTTCGAGCCCCTTGGTCATTTCGAGGCGCCACTCGAGCGGATCCCATCCCCCGGCCAGCGCCATCTCGTCCACAAACTGCTCGATGATGAAGCCGTTCTGGTTGGCGCCCGGAGCACGATGCGTTGCCGTCGGAATGTGAGCGGCCACGTTGTGGCGCTCATGCCGCCGGTTCGGGATGCGATAGGGCATGGTGCTGATGGCATAGTCCGCCGTGGCCGGCCCGTGTCGCGACACACCCTGAAAGGTGAACCAGACAGCACGCGAGAAGATTGCGGCGGGAAGCCCATTTTCCCCAATAGCGGCTGAAAGTTTCGTATAATGTGGCGGCCGCTGCTTGTCCTGGGCAATGTCCTCTTCACGCGACCAGATGACCTTGACCGGCCTGCGGAGCTTGTCGGAGATCACCGCAGCCTGTCGCGTTACGGCCGTGTTGCCGCCGCCATTGCCGCCGAACGCGCCGCCGATGAAGACGGTGTGCACGTGGACATCCTTCGTATCGCGGCCGAGTTGATCGGCAACGATCCGGAGGGCTGCCGCCTGGTCCTGCGTCGGCGACCAGACATCGACGCGCTCGTCGGTCACGCTCACGGTGGCGTTGATCGGCTCCATGCGCGCGTGTGTCTCGTAAGGGCGATGGTACTCCGCACTGATGACCCGATCCGATGCAGCGATAATTTTCAGCGCATCGTCGCCTTTGTGGCCGCTGACCTCGCCGGCCTCTTCCCAGAGTCTCTTCGCTTCCGCGGCCTGAGTTTCGTCGCTGACCTGGCCTTCGGATCCGAAATTCCATTCGATCGAGACGAGGTCGAGCGCCGTCTTCGCGCGGTACCAACTGTCGGCGACGACCGCAATTCCATCCTGCAGATGGTTTGGTCCGGTTCGGCCCTTTTCGGCCCGGAACTCCATCACGGCGACAACGCCAGGACGCTTTTTCGCCGCCTCGGCATCATAGCTGATAAGGCGCCCCCAGGGGACGGGGCAGCTCTTGACCGCAGCATAGACCATGCCGTCCAGACGCGTGTCGATGGCGTAATGAGCGCTGCCATTCACCTTCACCGGAACGTCGAGTCGCGCAACCTCGGTCCCGAGCAGCCACCACTCGCCGGGCGTCTTGATGTCCGGCTCTTGATCCAGCGTCACCGTCGCCGCGGCGCTCGCAAACTCCGCGTAAGTGGCGCGGCGGTCACCGGCCGTGAGGATGCCCTGGCGGGCTGTCACCTCCGAGCGGTCGATACCCCATGCCTCGGCCGCGGCCTGCTTCAGTCGCTCGCGGGCAGACGCCCCGGCCTGGCTGATATGGCGACGCTGCATGCGGACGAGCTGCGAGCCATGCGTCGTGGTGACGATATATTCCCGGCCGCGATTGACGTGACGGTTCATGTCCGCGAACACGGCGTGCACGCTTTCCCACGGCACGTCGAGCTCTTCGGCGACCATCATGGAAACGGAGGTGAGGGCGCCCTGACCCTGTTCCGTGTGCGGCACGCGGATGGTCACGGTGCCGTCGGCGCCGATGGTCAGCCAGGCGTTGATCTCGATCCCGTCCGTCGGACCCGTCCAGGGTTTCGGCGCGACGACGGCCGCCTCGACGCCAGGAACGTGAAAGCCGAGGATCATGCCGCCCCCGGTGGCGAGCATCGAGCGGATCAGCGTGCGCCGCGAAATGTTGGTCTCGAGTACGGCCATGGCGTCCTCCCTCAGGCTTGCGAGAGCTCCGCAGCGCGATGAATCGCGCGCCGGATGCGCAGGTAGGTTCCGCAACGGCAAAGATTGCCAGCCATCGCTTCGTCGATTTCTTTGTCGGTGGGATTGGGAGTGCGCCGCAAAAGTGCGGCCGCCGCCATGATCTGGCCCGACTGGCAGTAGCCGCATTGCGGCACGGTATGCTCGATCCAGGCCCGCTGCACCGGATGGCTGCTGTCTTCGGAAAGGCCCTCGATCGTGGTGATCATGGTGCCGACGACACTGTCCACCGGAATGCTGCACGATTTGACGGCCTCCCCGTCGACGTGGACGGTGCATGCGCCGCATTGGGCAATGCCGCAGCCGAACTTGGTGCCGGTCAGGCCGATCGTGTCCCGCAGAACCCAGAGCAGCGGCGTCTCGGGCTCGACATCCACATCGTAGGTGGTGCCATTCACGTTCAGCTTGAATGTCATGTGTTCCTCCCAGTTGTTTGGAGAGAACGCCGATCCCAGCGGGTCAGAGGGCAATCAAGTTTCGCGTCGCGGTTACCGTGAGCCAAGTTCCAACTCTAGCGAATGATTGCAAGGCAGCCCGTGACCTCAATCAGTACCTATTATGGCAGCATTATCATGACAGTGGGGAGTTCACTATTTCGTGAGAACTCGAAAAGTAAGCGCGTTTTGAACGGATCAAATTGCTTAATTGAGATCGGGACAGTCGATCTCAAAAACAGCTCCTGAATGTGAGCAGAATATCGGGCGTACTCCGAAATTCACATCCGGCGGCAGCTGCAAGCACCACATTACATGGGTCTCGCCAGTTTGCTCTCCTGCACTCTGTCTCCGACCGTGCTTGGCTTTGATCGCGCGCGCAGGATGTCGCGCTTTGGCGGCGCCTTGAAGAGGCGAGCATATTCGCGAGTGAATTGCGAGACACTTTCGTAACCCACCTCGAATGCAGCGCTGCTCGCTGAAAAACCTTCGTCCAACATCAAGCGCCTGGCCTCGATGAGGCGAAGGCGCTTTTGATATTGTCCGGGGGTTAGTGAGGTCATGTGCTTGAAGTGCTTGTGAAAGGCAGTGACGCTCATCGCTGCCGCTGCCGCCAGGCGCTCGACGGGAAGCCGCGATCGATAATCCTCCCGGAGGATCGCAACGGCCGCGGCGAGACGGCTCACGTTGCTGTCCGGGGCTGCAAGCGAGCGCAACGCGGCGCCGTGCTGTCCTGCGAGCAGCCAGTAATGCAGCTCACGAATAATACCGGGTCGTAGAACTGGTATGGCCTCGGGTCGATCCACAAGGCCCATCAGCCGCGCCGCGCAATCCAAAACTTGGGCAGTGGTATCCTCGGCGAACAAAACGCGCGTTTCAGGGCAGCCTCCCGCGGGCAGATCTCCGAGCTGTACTGCGATTTCGCGCAAAACCGCCATTTCCAGTTCGACGGCAATCGCGAGATAAGGCTCGTCCGGGCTCGCCTCCACGATGCGGCCGATCACCGGCATATCAGCGCCCACGATCACGGATTGCCCCGCGGAGAAGACGCGCTCCTCCGTTCCGACAGTCATGCGCTTGGCGCCTTGCAAGATGAGACAAACCAGCGGCCGATAGACGGAATGCAGGTCGCCGCGGGGCGTCCCGACAGACATCATCCTCAGGCCCGGTACTGGCGTCAGTGCCAACCCATCACCATTGGCATGTCGGGCGGCATAGGTGCGGACGGCGTGTTTGAGCGACTGCACGGTCTCTCTCCTTGACTTCGCCCAAACTTAGCACACGGGGCGGCAATGATCACGTGGCCAGCAGGATCAGGCAAGTTTTGCATAGCTTTTGGCAAGCGCGCACCTGGCGCCACCGATATGAAGCGTGCCGACCGAACATTGTTCCTCGAAAACAAGGGATGGCACGATGACAGGAAAAATCGAAATTCCGAGACGGACCGTTCTGACAAGCTTGGCGTTGACGTCGGCGGCATTTGCAGCAGGCAGCGCTACTGCCCAACCAGGGGGCAAGACGCCGGCGACGAACGGCAGGGTCGCACTCGTGACCGGCTCGTCAAGAGGCATCGGCGCTGCCACGGCCAAGCGCCTGGCCCAGGACGGCTATTCCGTGACCGTCAACTGTGAGAAGAACCGCGAACTCGCAGCGGGAGTCGTCAAAGAGATCGAGGCGGCCGCTGGGCGCGCGATCTGGGTACAAGCGGACGTTAGTGATCCGAGTGCCGTGAAGCGTCTGTTCGATGAGACTGAGCGGGCATTCGGCGGCGTCGATGTGGTGGTAAGCAATGCTGGGATCATGCGTCTCGCGCCGTTCCGCGACATGTCCGATGCCGACTTCAGCCGGATGGTCGATGTCAACCAGAAAGGTAGCTTCTACGTCTTGCGCGAGGCCGCCCGGCGGGTACGCGACGGCGGCCGCATCATCGCGCTTTCGTCGAGCATCACACAGCTGCGCACCCCAACGTACGGCCCCTATGCAGCTACCAAGGCGGCACAAGAGCTTTTTGCGAACATTCTCGCGAAAGAGCTCGAGGGGCGCCTGATTTCTGTAAATGCGATCGCCCCAGGCGTCGTGAACACCACTCTATTCACGGATGGCAAAACGCCTGAGCAGATCGCTGGCTTCGCTGCGCGCACGCCGCATAAGCGCCTGGGCGAGCCCTCCGAGATCGCCGATGTCATCGCCGCGCTATGCAGTGCCGACTGCGCCTGGATCAACGGGCAAACAGTCTTCGCCAACGGCGGCATCGTCTGACGCCGTGCAACAGATGGGATACATCACAATGAAATTGACAGAGAACACGATTCTCATCACCGGCGGCGGCTCCGGCATCGGTCGGGAGCTGGCGTTGCGGTTCAACGATCTTGGAAACGAGGTGATCGTTGCCGGTCGCCGCAAAGAGGCGCTCGAGGAGACGATCGCCGGCCGGGATCGGATGCATGCCATCGCCCTCGATATGGAAAACCCGGAAACAATCAGGGCATTCGCCAAGCACGTGATGAGTAAGCATCCGTCGCTCAACGTTCTGATCAACAATGCCGGCGTCATGCGTTTCGAGGAGCTGACCCGAGCACGGGAGCTACGCGATGCAGAGCAGATGGTCGTCACCAATCTGCTGGGACCGATCCGTCTCACGAACGCCCTGATCGAGCACCTCGCCGTTCAGCCAAGTGCCGCGATCGTCAACGTAACGTCAGGCCTGGCGTTCGTACCGCTCAGTCGCGCACCTACCTACAGCGCCACCAAAGCTGCACTGCATTCCTACACGGTGTCACTGCGCGAGCAACTGGAAGGCAAGATCGAGGTCATCGAGCTCGCACCGCCTGCTGTTCAGACAGATCTGACACCCGGCCAGGCGACACGGGAAGGCTACATGCCGCTCCGCCAGTACATTGACGAGGTGATAAGCCTTTCTCAGCACCAGCCGACGCCCAAGGAGATATTGGTAGAGCGCGTAGGCTTTCTACGCTGGGCGGAGCGGGATGGCCGGTTTGATGAAGCTGTGAAGATGCTCAACAGCGGCTGACGACTGGGTTAGGCGCCGCCATTTGCGCGAGGTGGGACATCTCTCCCTCAAGCCTATCAAGAAAAATGCGGCCGCAAGAAAAGGCGGCTGCATCAAACATTAACGAGCTGGGATCTTCGTCTCAATGATCGGCGTGATGACGTCATCCACATGATACTTGTGGCACAGCAGGCAGTCCTGACGCGCCATGTTGCTGGTATGGCAGGTCTGGCAGAGCTCTTTTTTCACTGCACCGAAATTGGATGCGAAAGTTTGCGGATCTCCCTGTTCGTAGCTTTTCAGATAAGGGCGACCCTTCTCGAGGTTATGGCAGGTCAGGCAACCGCTATTCCTGTTTTCCAGGGCGCCGAAATGCGGCTCATGGACGAATTTTGTGAAGCGGCCCTGCTTGCTCTCGAACGAGGGTGGGGAGAAATTGACGACACGCCCTTTGCCAGGGATGTCATCGACACTGTGACATTTCGTGCATGACCCTTGAGCGTCCTTGCTCGTCAGATAATCGAAGACCGCCGCCGCGGGGCTGTTGTCTCCTTTCGGCGCCTGGGGGCCCGTGAGAAACAGCCAGGAGTAGATGAATTTATCCTTGTGGCCCGTGGGACGGTAATAAATGGCGTAATCCTGCCGATACCAGCCGCCATATTCGGCCCAGCTCTCCGGATCTATGTTGCTTTCGATGCTGATCACCGGCGTGACGGCGCCAGCGCTGGGGGTCGAGCCCGCTGGCTTGGCGTTTGGGGCATTGGCTTTTCCGGGTACTCCCTGAGGCTGGGCTGCATTTCCGACGTTCCTTCCCCTGGCTTTCATCGCCCGGAGCTCTTCCTCGGTGGGATAGAGGAGATCGTCGGTTTGGTCCGCCGCCTTCTTCCGGGGCGGCTCGCCGGCGGAAGGTGCTTCTGACGGAGCTGCCTGCGCGATCTGCTTGAGTCCTGCGCGCATCGGAGGAGGCGGCTCTCCGGCGAAGGACCTTTTCTCGACTCCGTCTTGTCTGAACGTCACGGTATTCGTTCGAATTCGATTGCCAGTATTCTCCGATTCCTTGGTCACCAGGCATTGGCCGAAAACGGCCACGAGGCAGGCTTGCGGATTGCGTCTTGGCGCGACGGCGGCCGCTCCGCTAGCGTCGGATTCGGAAGCGAGTCCGGAGCTTGCTGCATCCGTATCGGAAACGGAAACTTTATCGGGACTCTCGGTTTCACCCCCGCTCTCTGCCGCCGCCGCCGCGGAATTTGGGCTTTCTGTGGAGAGCGATTCCTGGTTGCTGTCGGCCTGCGTGCTTGTGGCGCCGGTTTCTCCTGCTGCTCCTTCAGCCTGTTGAACTGTGCTGGCTGCTGCTGGTCCCTTAGCCATTTCCGCCGCGAGATTGGGCAGCCACTGCTCCTGTGCACCGGCGACGACATCGCGCGGGATGCTGGCGGTCAGATCGGCGACAAGATTCGCGCTCAGCTTCGCCCTGCCGCCGGTGATATTGAGGTCGGCTAGAACATCGGACGCTTTTCCTTTGATCAGAGCATAGAAGAGCCCCTTGATCTCCCAGACCAGATCGGTCACAGCCTTGATCTGGTTGTCGTTTGCACCGCTCAGGTCCTGCAGGTTCAGGTCTTCTACAGCTTTGATCAGGGCACGGCCGCGCTCATTGCGGCTTATCATGACTTTCATGAATGGTGCGAGCTCGGCTTCGGAGTCCTGCGGCCATTCTCCGATTGAGGCGTTCTTATTCTTCAATGTCTGCAGGTCGAGGCCGGGCAGGCTCAGGAAGGCGATGCCTTTCGGGCCGCTGACCCGTTCCTTGCCGGTGATCTGGTCGAGATGGCAGGCGCTGCAGGTCTGCTCGAACGGCGCCACGGCCATAATCCGCCTGTCCTGGCGGCTGTTGTGACAAGTCGAACAGGTAGCAGGGATGCGCTTTGCCGGATCCTTCTGTGCCATTTCCGGGAAATGCTTCTCGAAGTGGCCGGCATGGTCATAGATGATTGGTGTGCGCCGCTTGAATGGATAATTTTCGAATTTCGGATGGTGGCCGTCGAAGCTGTCGAACTTTACGACGTGGCAGGATTGGCATTGCTCGTTGGTGATCTTGTTCAGATCGAAATTGGCGCCTTTGTGCTCCTGGTGGCAGGTTGCGCAATAAAGATCGCGTGCGACGATGCCGTCAGTGGGGAAGGCGATGCTCTGCGCGCGGGCGGCGTGCGGCACGGGCGTCTTCGAGGCGATCTTGGTCAGCCGCGCGGTGCTTTGCTCGAGCACCTCGGGCGAGGCGCTGTGCGCGTTGAAGGCAGTGTCGGGCAACTTGTGGCAGGTGAGGCAGGCCTTGCTGTCGGCAAGCGGATCGCCGGCGATGAGGCCGTGGGCCCAGCTCAATCTGCCGCTGCCGCTTTTTGTATGGCAAACGTCGCACTTCTCGATTGCACCATGAACGCTGGCCAGCGGACCCGGCATCAGGAATTGCGTATCCCTGGAAAGAAGGAAAGCGGAACCGACGCAGAGAATAGTCACGACCGCCAGCAAAATTGCGATACGGTCGCGCCAGGAGCCTGGGGGCGTGGGTCTGTCGGCCTTTGGCTTGACCGATCCGGTCGGTGCTGGCTTCCGCATCACCAAGCCCCCGACGAAAAGGCGTAGGCGACGAGCACATGCAGCACGGTCAGCACGACCAGCCCATAAGTGGCAGGCACATGCACGAACAGCCAACCTCTGGTGAGCCCGAGATGGACACGTGCGAAATCAAGCCGGTCTTTTTCGACTACCAGGCTCTTGATGACAGCGAGCTTTTCCTGGCCCTTATGGTCGACGTAGCGTGACAGCTTATCGATCTCGTCAGTCAGCTGCTTGAGCGGGCGCTGCGAGCCGATGAGGTGGGCCGCAAAATTACGCGGCCCTTGGAAGAAATCCCGCAGGTGTGTGGTGTAAAGATCCCCGATCCAGGCGTCATAAGGCGGCGTCGGCAAGGCGATCAGGTTCGCATCCGGAGTAGGACTGGTAACGGCCGCGTGGACATCCCGCGCCAGCTCGGCTCTGCGGGCGGGAATGCGATCATAGCTGATGCTCTCATCGATCGCGTGCTTGGTCCGCAGCGACCAGGCAAGATAGACGCCGAAAATGCCGCTCAGCGACACCAGCACGAATCCTGCCCATAGCGCCCATTCAAAGCCGGTATCCGGCAGTGAGAAATCCGTATGCGCGAGAAAGGCGGCGACGAGCAAATAGCCGAGAAAAATATGAATTTTCCGCCAGCGTACGGCGGATTTCGGCGACAGACTGGCTGTCTTGATGGCGACGTGGAAATACAGCTGCAAGCTCATGCCGCCGGCCAGCACCCAACCATCGAGATAACGTGGGTCGCGGAGCCCGTTGCCATAGATCCAAACAAGCCAGAAGAGGCCGCCGGAAAGCGCCGCTATCAGGAAGCCCTGGACCGTCTTACTGGTGAAAGTTCTCGCCGTACCCCAACCGCGCCCGGCGATCGAAGCGCCAGACGTACGCCGCGCCGCCAATCTCACGGCGGCCCCCCGAAATCATCCATTGCTGTAGGTCTTTCCCGATCGAGCCTGTCAGGTTGCCATCTCTGCCACCGGTCGGCATCAGTTGGTCGCGCCGACTCCTTTCGCGGTTCCCTGGAACTGGTCTGGTCCGGGAATGAGGCTGTCGAGCCCAGCCATCGTGCTGCCGTCATACTTCTCGGTGATGCTCATGAGGAGCTTGGATACACCGTCGGCGGCAGCCGTCAGGTAGCGCTCGTTATTCAGCTTCAGGCCGGCCGAATAGGCATAATCGACCATCTTGGCAATTTCAGGCACGTTTGGCGCTGCTTTCGCTGCGGCGGCGAGCTGATTGCGCGCGCGGTCGACGCGCTTCGCCATTTCGAAAGCGTAAACGTTTCTGACTTTCGCACGGCTGACCGCGCGGAGCCCCGTCTCGAGCTCGACGCCGAGGCCAATGAGATAGAGCATTCTCTTGCGCGCTGGGCTGGCGGGCACATTCTTCTTGCCTTTTGAGTGCCAAGTATTGTGTCGTACCTCGCCCTGCGACCAGGACACGAGCTCGAAGGCGCTGCCGGCGGGGTGACCACCCTTATTCACGAGATCCTCTTGCGGAACGACGTGGCAGCTGTAGCAGTTCTTCGCCAGCTGATAGATGGACGACGGCCTGATCATCCCCTTGGACTCAGCAAGCTTCCACCGCGCCGCCTTCTCGGCCTTCGTCTCTGTCGTCTCGGTCTTGCCGCTGAACTGGCTGTGGACTTTGATCCAGTCCTCACCGGCACCGTGACACGACTCGCAGGAGATGCCGGCAATTGGCTGCTTATTGCTTCCCTTCTGCTGTACCGTGTAATGGCAGCTCAGGCACAAACTCTCCGATCTGATGCGTTGAACGCCCATCCTTTTGGCGATTTCGTTTGCTTCCTTCCGGCGCGGCATCTCGCGAAAGGTCTTGAAATGATGCGTCTCCTTCCAGGCCGCGGCCTCCTGCTTATGACATTCGGCACAGGCATTCGGACCGACGATCTTGGCAGGATCGGACGCGACTGAGCCGCCAGCGCCAAGGCCGAAGATTATCAGAACGCCGCAGAAAAAAAGCACAAAAGGCCAATGGGGGCGCCGACCCCTAATTCCCATCGGTCGGTTAAGCACGCTCAGAACGATATTCACTTCTCACACTTGCTTCAGCCGCCCTATACGCCTGAATCGGTCGTTGCGGCCGGTTGCGGTTGCGATCAAGAGCTATTCGACCAATCTGCCGGCTGGTTTCAGCGAGCCACCCCGTAGCGCGAATGAGGACGCTCTCCGCGACCTTATCGTCGTTGCTCGGTAGGAATGGATCCGCATAGCAGGTCGCGCCGGCGCGGGCCGCGATCATCTTAACGGAATCGACCATTCCCGGAGCGCCACAGACGTAGAGCACATCATTCGGCAGCAGGTTCGGCAGAAAGTCGGTCGGTCGGCCCAACTGCACTGCGCTGCTCACGGTTTGCGGCGTGCTGCAGACAGGTATGACGAGCACATTCGGAAAGCGGGCTAATTGCACGAGAGCGGGAGCCATGTAGAGAGACTCGACAGTGCGGCCGCCAGCGATGATCATCATCATGCGATGCGGGTTCTCGCGCAGCGCAGCGACGGCAATCGACCAGATCGGCGCAAAGCCGGTATTGGTTGCGACAAGAATAAGCCGACTGTCGTGATTGGGCCGGAAATGCGCCGAGCCATAAGGCCCGGTCAGCTCCACCCGATGGCCCGGCCGGATGCGCTTACCAAGCGATGCGGTGACGCGCCCATCCTTCATGCGGCGGATATGGAACCATATCAAGCGGCTCCTGGGATTTCCATGCAAGGGATGCGTGATGCTGAAAGGGCGGCTCGGATAGCCTCGGAAGCGAACCTGCGCATACTGCCCCGGAAGATAGGGCAGCGCGCCATTCGTCCTGATGCCGACTTCCATGACTTCGGACGTCAGGGGGCGCAATGACTTCAGCACGCCTTGGACGGTGCGAACGTCCAACGACTGCCTAGTCTCGACCGCCACATCACCAATAATCCGGCATTGGCAGGCATGGACGATGCCTGGCTCGGAGCCTTCGCCGCCGCGCACTTCACCGGATACCAACCGCACGCAGCAGGTGCCGCAGTGGCCGGCGCGGCAGTCATAGGGCAGGTCGATGCCGTTGTTCAGAGCCGCGTCTAGCAGCAACTCGCCCCGACGCGCCGGAAAGCTTTTCCCATTGATCGTAATTTGGTGACTTCTCGCCATTCTCTATTTCTGGGCCTCGCAACTTGCGGCAGGTGCGGTGAGCCGCCCCTGCTGCGCTCATTGGGGATGTCCGCTAAGCCAAGTGTTTCGGGAACAGAAACCTCGAGCTCGTTCGGCAGTAGAAATGTCGCAAAATCGTAAGTGTGATCATTACCCGATGCTGCGCCTCGATCATCGGTAATGATATCTATGCCCCTATGATCAAAGATTGACCGTTTGATGGTTTTTGCGGGAGCGGTCATTGTGTGTTGACACCAATACGTTCGGCCAGAGGCGCGTTCGATCATGCGTCAAACTTTGGTCGCTATCGCGTGCTGACTTGATGACGGGTCGGGGAGGGCATCGGGGAGATGATATGATGCTCCGGGTGCTTGCCCACGAGAGGGGCCACTGCTTCCACGGGCTTAACTTTCGCACCTTGAATAAAATAAGAGCGGCTAGGCTGCGCAGCTTGGTCGAAACCAGGGCTGTCGACTTTTCAGACCCGCCTCCGATTGGCTGCTGGCACAAGAGCCAGGATGGCGCGGTCACCACCTAAAATTTCCCGGAGTGCAGGCGGCCGCTGCTCTCACGGGCTGATCTCCTACGTTTGAGGGAAAAAGACAAAGGGTCGAGCTATGCAGCTCGGGTGCCGCCGGGCGCTTTTGCGCTCTGCGATAGGGCCGGAATGCAGCCCTGCATTCAAGGGGGAAGAGGGTCATGCGTACTGCGATGCTTTCCTGCGCTTTCGCAAGCGCCATTCTGGGCCACCCGGTATTTCTAAGCCAGAACGCTGTCGCGGGATCCGGCGAGCAGGTCCGAGCCGTTCAAACGCAGCCTAGACTGAGACTGGCCCAGAGTACAGGAACGACCGAAAAACCCGGCACCGGCGCCGGCGATCAGCAGGTGTCTGCGGGAGCAGAAGCGGCTGCCAGAGGGGAAATGTCTGTCCTCTCAGCAGCAGCAAAAGCCGAGAAGAGCAAAGAAGCTCCTATCCCCGCGGTCGACGAGGAGACCCTTTCTCTTTATCCAACCGCTGCGCAATGCGGCGAATGCCATAAGCAAATTTACGAGGAATGGTCTTCGTCGCAGCACGCCTATGCGTCGATCTCTCCGATGTTCCACGCGTTCGAGCAAAAGTTTCAGGAGCTGACGCAAGGTACGGTCGGCACCTTCTGCGTGCGTTGCCATCAGCAGGTCGGCACCCAGCTCGGCGAGAATCGCGACACGCCGATTTGGGCGCTTAGTCAGATCTCGCGCGAGGGCATCACCTGTATAACCTGCCACCGCGTGAAAGAGCAGTACGGCAAAGTGAATGGTGAGCGCCGGGTCGAGCCAGGCAAGATCTACGATCCGGTCTACGGGAGCGGCGAAAAAAGCGTCATCAACGACGTTCTCGCCAACAAGGAAACGTACTCCGTAAAGACCAGCAAGGAGGGGCGGGGCACGGACATTCACAACGGCATGATGACGAACCCGCAGATCTCAAAATCGGAGTTCTGCGTCAGCTGCCACCAGGTTGCCGTCAATCTGGGAATTAAGCTGGAGATCGTCTGGGATCAGTATCGCGATAGCCCGGCACGCAAGGAAGGCATTACCTGCCAGGACTGCCACATGGGCAAGGTCCCCGGGAAACCGGAGGGCTACGACACCGCGCCTTCCGCCGTGGTCGGCGGCAAGGAAATCAATCCGGGACGCAAGCATGCGAACCACCGCTTTATCGGCCCGGGGTATTCGATCGCTCACCCTGGCATCTTCCCTCACAACCCGAAAGCGCAAGCCTTCAGCGTCAAGGATTGGCTGCAGTTCGACTGGCGCGCCGGCTGGGGCACGCCTGAGTTCGAGGACAAGGTCGCACGCGGAAAGATCAAGGTGAAATTCCCAAAGCGTTGGGCCGATGCGCTCGACCGTGAAGACGCCCGGCAAATCATCGAGGAGAACCTCGCGAAGCTCGATGAGCGTTACGAGCTCCGCCGGCAGGTCATGGAAAACGGCACCAAGGTGGAAGGACCTTTCCTCGAGGGCGCCCCGAGGGTCGGGAGGACTCTGGCGTTCTCCTACCAGATCACGAACCTCAATTCGGGACACAACCTGCCTTCCGGCTCCTTGGGCGCGCAGCCGCAGATCTGGGTGAACGTCGCGCTCATCGATCCCGATGGCAAGAACATCTGGGAGTCCGGTTACCTGGACCGCAATGGAGACTTGGCCGATCTGCACAGCCTCGAGGTCGCGGCCGGTCGAATAAAAACGGATCAACAGCTGGTGAATTTCCAGACCAAGTTCCTGACCACCAACGTCAAAGGCACGGACCGCGAGATGTACCTGCCGGTGAATTTCGATATTGATCCGCTGCCGCATCTCCGTCCGCCGCAGATCCCGACCACCGTGCTCAACCATCCGCCGCTGGTGCGTTTGGAAAACCACTCGCTGCCCCCATTGGGTTCGAAGCGAGCCAGGTATCAGGTTCCGGGAAATCTGATCAGAAAGCCTGGCAAGTATCGCCTCGCCTTCCGCATCCGGAGCCGCGCCGAGCCGATCTACTTCATGCGCTTCGTGGGCGCCGACAAAGAAATGGAGCGGCGTATGAACGAGCGGATGCTGAGCTTCAAGACCCAGACGGTGGAGCTCGAAGTGAAGCCGTAGGGCCTGGCTCGAATGGAAAACAGCAACGGGGGTCTGAAAAGGCGAGACCCCGCATCCCAGAAGCTTTGAGCCACGATGCGGAGCGTATACGTGTTCTTCAACGCAAGCGACAAACGATGGTCTTGCGCGGCTGCAACGACTGCCACTATCCCAATGATGGCTGGTTACCTTCTGATTTTCTGGGCGATTCCCGAACCTGCGGCGGCCCAAAGTAGTGGCGAGACCCGAAAGGATGGCGGGTTGATCCAAAGGCCGCCCGCCTCACGGTTCGATTTTGCCAGGGGTCTAGCCAATGCATATTACGTAGGCGGGCCGTCTTACCTGGGCGGCCCTTCCGCAGATGAAAAGGCCGATAAAACCGCAGAGCCGGTGACAGCCCCGCGCAGCAGCGCGGATGACGAGGATGACCTTTTCCTGCCTGATCCGCAGTACGGGAAGAACTATGACGCTCAGGCACAGGTCGACATCTACGGTACGAAGAGCGCGGTCGAACCGCCGCGCCCACCGGTCGAACTGGGTCGCCAGCAATATACCTCCGGCGAGTACGACGAGAGCAGCACTCTCCTCGGTGAGTTGAATCCGCTGATGCCGGGACTTGCCATCTACGGCGACTGGCGGACGGCCGTTGCCTTCAACAGGAACAACGGTAAGGAGGTTGCCCAGATCGCGACCCGACTGAACGTCGATGTCGATCTGAAGCTCACGGCCACAGAGCGCATACACGCCTTTTTCACGCCGCTTCAACGGAACAACACGGACTTCACCCGTTTCGAGTTCGGTGGCGCTGATGGCGACGGCAGGTTCAACTTTGAGTTCGATCCCAACCCACAGACGCTATTCTTCGAGGGCGATCTCGGCTCCCTCTATTCCGGTTTCTCCGGTCGCGAAGCTGGATTCGACTTACCCTTCACTGTCGGCCTCTTTCCGCTATTCCTGCAGAACGGGATCTGGGCAAACGACGCAATTCTCGGCGGCGCGTTCAGTCTCCCCGCGAAAAACTCGGCCGCGCTGGGCCTACCTAATTTCGACATCACCTTCTTCGCCGCTTTCGACAACGTCGACAATGCGTTCATCCTCGGGAAGAACGAGGTCGATAATCACAATGCCAACATCTATGGCGTAACCACCTTCATCGACGCCTTCGGGGGCTACATCGAAGCGGGGTACGGCCTGATACAGGGCACCGAAGGTCTGGTGGACGGTCAGCTCACGAACTTCGTAACCGCCGCTTACACCCGGCGCTATGCCAACACGCTATCGAACTCAACCCGGGTTTTCGCGAACTTCGGTAACGGTATAGAAGACGACGGCTTTGTCATCATTTCGGAGAACAGTTTGATCTCGGGCTTGCCGAGCACGTTGATTCCATACGCCAATTTCTTTGTCGGCACTGGCAATCCGCAGCCTCTGGTTGACGGCAATGGCGCGGGCATTCTGAAGAACGTCGGCATCAACTTCGAGACCGACGCTCTGACTGGCTATCCGAAGCTTAATGATACGGGCTCCAACGCCTGGGGCGGCGCGATTGGCTTGCAGTATCTCTTCAATCTTGATCAGCAGCTCGTTTTCGAGGTCGCGACCGTGCAGCCATTCGGTGAACCGATCGCCGGCATCGGTGCCGCGGATCCGCAGTACGCTTTCGGTGTTCGCTATCAGATTCCGTTGACCCGGGCCTGGCTGTTCCGCGCTGATGCAACCTATCAGATCCTTGAGGGCGGCGAGGAGGACAATTTCGGCATCCGCGCCGAATTCCGCAGAAAGCTCTGACCGGTTGCGGGCGATTAGCACAACCGTCTTCTCAAAGGATGTGTAGAAAATCACTGGCGCTGAGGTGATACGAGTTTCGGAGTTTACAGATGGCTTTGACGCTCCTGGGCTGGCTGCTTTTTGGCTCTTCAGCTACAATATCAGCGCTTCTCATTTTTCTGTTGCGGGCTAAGGGCTCACGCAGGGAGCAACTTGACCCGGAGGAAATCAAAGCGCGCCTCGAAGACATCGGAGCTCAGCTTAAGCTTGGGAAGCTCACCGATGCAGAAGCGGACGCGGCGAGACTGGCCCTTCTCGCTCGGCCGCAATCATCAAGCTGGAAGCTCGGCCAAGCCCTGCGAGGGACCGCCGGGACGTTGATCGTGCCTGTCGTGGTTTTTCTCGTCATTGGAGGCATTGGTTCGGCTATTTCCTATGTGGGGGCTTCTTCCGAGGCGTTCGGCTCAGGGGAGACAAACTCATCTTCCCTATCGAGTCCCGGGCCGGATGACGAGGTGGTTGAACGCCTCCAGGACTACACGCGGTCTATCGCAACCAAAGAACCGGCACCAAGGGACGAGGCTGGCCAACTGCTACCTGACGTCGACACAATGATCGAGCGGCTAGCGGCTCGGCTCGAAACGACGCCGGACGACGTCAGAGGCTGGCGGATGCTCGGTTGGTCCTACTTTCACACGGGCCGCTTTGAACAGGCAGCGGCCGCCTTTGCGAGAGCTGTAGAGCTTGATCCGAATTCGGCCGAGCTCAAGCAATCCTACGAGGAGGCCAAGGCGAGGGCCGCCGAAAACAGCAATTCAAAGGTAGCCGTGACTTCCCAAGTGGCGGCCATGGTCAAGGAAGATTACACCCATCGCGCCGAGAAAATGACCGAATTCGATGCGATGCCTGCGGGTGAGCATGATGCTGCCATCAGATCGATGGTCGAAGGTCTGGCTGATCGCCTAGAGGCGGCTCCCCGAGACGTCGACGGCTGGACCCGTCTCATGCGCTCGCGAGTAGTTCTTGGCGAAAGAGAGCTCGCGGCAACGGCGTACCGCAAGGCGCTCGAGGCGTTCAAGGACGACTCGGCAGCCTCGAGCAAGATTACTGCCGCGGCGATCGAGCTTGGCCTGAAGGACGAATGACGGCTTCGTCCTGGAGTCGGCACTCGCTGGTCAGCCTGCCCATTCGGAATAGTGACCTTGTCGGGCGCCGAAGCATAACGGCCTGACTTCCGTGGGCTATGCCGGCAACGACCAGAAGCGTCAAAAGCTGCGTGAACCGCGATCGGCACCATGGTACTGGGTTGCCCGAACCAGAAGGGTGCCTTGGTGCGAATTTTTCTGTGCACCGGTGTCGGATTGAGCCACCTGCCGCCGTCCTTGAGGCGAGATCGCCCTGGCCGGCAGGACAGGCGGTCGAATGCGACGTCGAGAACACTCGGAGAAATCATGTTGCCTGGGAAGTCGGTATCGAGAGCTGACGTGAGGTGCGCTCCTTGTCCAGTGCCGCTGATTTGATCGAGCTGGCCATGGCGCTCAACGGCACCGTGAGCGCTCCCCATTTCGATCGCACAGCGTTCAAGGTCGCCCGCATCTATGCGACGCTGGCGGCGGACGGGCTCACTGCCAACCTGAAGCTCTCGCCTGATGAGCCGGAGCTGAAGTGTCTTACAGCTCCAGAAGCGTTTCGGCCGGTGCCCAACGCCTGGGGCAGTCAGGGCTGGACGACGGTGACGCTGGCGGCGCTCTCGCGAGACGAGCTGGAGGCAGCTTTGCGGCTCGCCTGGCAACATGCGCTGCCGCAGAAGGGGCGCAGCCGCGCCCGCAAGCGTGAAAGGTGAAACGAATGCAATACGCCATCCTCTGCTATCACGACGAGAAGGTCACCTGCGCCTGGTCGAAGGAGCATGATGACGCCGTGATGGCGAAGCTCGGCGCCGTGATGGAGAAGTACAGCCGGCAGGGCAAGCTCGGACCCGTTGCGCGCCTCTTGCCGACCACGGCAGCGACGACGCTGCGCAAGGATCGAGAGCCGCCGCTCGTCGTCGATGGCCCGTTCGCGGAGACCAAGGAGCAGCTCCTGGGCTTCTACATCATCGATTGCAAGGACCTCGAGGAGGCGCTCGCCTTCGCCAAGGAATTGGCTGCGGCGAATCCCGGCGGCGCCTACGAAATCCGTCCGGTCGGCGTGTTCTTTCCAGGGAATGCGGCGTGAGCGAGCAAGAATGGATCGGCGGCATCATCGCGGCGGCCCGGCCGCAGGCCATGGCTGCGCTGGTCCGCAACTTCCGCGATCTCGATGCGGCCGAGGAGGCGTTTCAGGAGGCATGCCTCAGGGCCCTGAAGCACTGGCCCCGAAATGGTCCTCCGCGCGATGCTGCGGCTTGGCTGATCATGGTTGCCAGGAACGCAGGTATCGATTCGGTGCGTAAGCAGAGCCGGCTGGAGCCGCTGCCAGCCGAGGAAGTGATTTCGGACCGCTCCGATGTGGAGGCGGCCGAGGCCGATCGGATAGACGAGGCCGATTACCGTGATGACATCCTGCGGCTATTGTTCGTGTGCTGCCATCCCGACCTGCCGGCGACCCAGCAGATCGCACTCGCGCTGCGCATCGTATCAGGCCTGAGCGTGAAGCAGATCGCGCGCGCATTCCTCGTCAGCGAGGCGGCGATGGAGCAGCGCATCACGCGCGCGAAGGCACGCATCGCTAGCGGCCAAGTGCCCTTCGAGACGCCGGGCCCCATCGAGCGCGCCGAACGCCTCGCGGCGGTCGCGGCCATGATCTACCTCCTCTTCAACGAGGGCTACACAACCAATGTTGCTGAGCAAGGCGCCAAGACGGCCCTGTGCGAAGAGGCGATCCGGCTCGCACGGCTTCTGCTCCGGCTCTTTCCGACCGAGCCGGAGATCATGGGGCTCACCGCCTTGCTCCTGTTGCAGCATGCACGAGCCGCCGCACGCTTCGATGCCGATGGCGCGGTGGTGCTGCTCGAGCACCAGAACCGCGACCTCTGGGACCGCCGCCTGATCGCCGAAGGCCTGGCGCTTATCGACAAGGCTATCCGCCATCGCCGGCCCGGCCCGTATCAGGTGCAGGCTGCGATCGCCGCGCTCCATGCCCGTGCGCCGAGCTTCGCCGAGACTGACTGGGATGAGATCGGTCAACTTTACGGCACGCTCGAGCGCATGCAGCCGTCGCCCGTGGTCACGCTCAACCGGGCCGTCGCCGTCTGGCGGTCACGCGGGGCGGCGGAGGCGCTGGCGCTGATCGAGCCGCTGGCGAGCAAGCTCGACGGCTACTTCTATTTTCACGGCGCCCGCGGCGCATTTCTGAAGGAGCTCGGGCGCAACGATGAGGCGCGGATAGCTTTCGACCGGGCCATCTCGCTGGCCAATACCCCGGCCGAGGCGGCACACATCCGAGAGCAGATCGAAAGTTTGGCGACGGAAAAGGCGGCGCAATCAGCCCATCAGACGGCGGAAACGTGAAACAAGCCGGGTACACCTATCGACGCCTGACGAGCGCAGATGTTCCGCTTCTGAAAGGCCTGCTTGCGGTTTTCGGGGAGGCGTTCGATCAGGTCGAGACCTATGAGCAGGCAACCCCGAGCGATGAATACCTCGCGGCGCTGCTCGGCAAGCCGCACTTCATTGCAATTGCGGCCCTCTCGGGCGAGCGCGTCGTTGGTGGCCTTGCTGCCTACGTGCTGGAGAAATTCGAGCAGGAACGGAGCGAAATTTACATCTACGATCTCGCCGTCCTCGAGGAGCACCGCCGCCGCGGCGTCGCGACCAGAGTGATCGGCGAGTTGAAGAGGATCGCTGCGGCACTCGGCGCCTACGTCATTTTCGTTCAGGCGGACCTCGAGGATGGGCCTGCGATAGCGCTCTACGAATCCCTGGGGACGAAGGAAACAGCCCATCATTTCGACATCGAGGTCTGAAGTCGAGCAGCGGAGGAGCAGGCGCGCAAGCAGAGGAGGAGTATCAAAAAATTTTTTCTGACCCGGTGTCGGAGCCTGGGAGCCTCCACCGTCCTTGGGTCGGGTCAGCACGAAGGCGCTCCCCACCCAGAGCACACATACTTGGAGAGACCCGAATATGACAGCACGCCAAAAGATCACCCCATGCCTGTGGTTCGAGGCCAATGCCGAGGAGGCGGTACGGTTCTACACGTCGGTTTTTCCGGATTCAGCAATCGATCGCGTGCACCTGGCCAGGGCCGACACGCCCGGCAACAAGGAAGGCGACGTGCTGTTCATCGAATTCACGCTCGCCGGGCAGAGATACCAGGCCATCAACGGCGGTGCGCACGAAAAATTCAACGACGCGATTTCGTTATCCGTGGATTGCGCAGATCAGGCCGAGGTCGACCGCTACTGGGCAGCGCTGACCGCCGACGGCGGCAGGCCGGTGCAGTGCGGCTGGCTAAAGGACAAGTACGGTCTTTCCTGGCAGATCGTGCCGCGGCGGCTGATCGAGCTCCTAGCCGATCCCGACCCGGCCAAGGGCAAGCGCGTCATGCAGGCCATGATGAAAATGGTGAAGTTGGATGTCGCCGCACTTGAAGCGGCCGCTGCCGCGACAGCATGAGTGGCGGCAAGAAAATCCCCAACAGGAGAAGCAGCAATGATGACCGGCTACACGGATGTTTTCGTCGTTCCCGTCCCAAAGGCCAAGACCGCCGAATACAAGGCCCTCGCTGAGCTGTCGGCGCAAGTCTGGCGCGATCACGGCGCGCTCTCCTACGTCGAGCTGCAGGCCGATGATGTGCAGCCCGGCCAGTGGACTTCATTTCCACAGAGCGTCGATCTCAAGGACGACGAATTCGTCGTCGTGTCGTTCATCACCTATCGCTCGCGCGAGCATCGGGACGAGGTGAATGCGAAGGTCTTCAAGGACCCGCGCATGAAAAACATGCACGATATGAAAAGTGCGCCGTTCGACGGCAAACGGATGTTCTGGGGCGGCTTCAAGCCATTCGTTGGGGAGTTGCCGATCCCAAGGATCCAGCCGTACCTGTTCTTCCGCGGCCGGTGCGAGGAGGCGATCGACTACTACAAGAACGTTCTCGGTGCCGAAGTGCTCATGATGATGCGCTTCAGTGATAATCCCGATAAGCCCGGATGTGACGTGGTGCCGGCAGAGTTCGACAGCCGGATCATGCACGCAAGCCTGCGCATTGCTGGGACCGTCATCATGATGTCGGACGGAATGAAGTCGGGTCCGCTCGACTTCGAGTGCATGTCGCTGTCGCTGGCCGTTTCGAGCGAGGCCGAATGCGACCGAATCTACAACGCACTTGCGGCCGATGGCACAGTGCAGATGCCGATCGGCCCGACGTTTTTCGCCAAGCGCTTCGGCGCCGTTGCCGACAAATTTGGCGTCTCGTGGATGATCATCGTCCCGAACGCCTGACCTGCATGCCTGTCTCACCAAGGAGCAATCATGAGCACGAAGATTTTCGTCAATCTGCCGGTGAAGGATCTCAAAAAATCCATGGCTTTCTTTGAGGCGCTCGGCTTCAGTTTCAACAAGCAATTCACGAACGATGATGCCGCCTGCATGGTCATTTCGGAGCACAACTACGCCATGCTGCTGACGCACGCGTATTTCAACAAATTCTCAGTCAAACCGATCGCTGACGCGCACAAATCCACCGAGGTGCTGATTGCGCTGGCACTCGAGAGCAAGGCCGCCGTCGACGAGATGGTCGCCAAGGCCGTCGAGGCGGGCGGCAAGGAGCCCAGGCCGAAGCAGGACCATGGATTCATGGTCCAGCGCACCTTCGAAGATCTCGACGGCCACACATGGGAGCCCTTCTGGATGGACCCCGCGCACGTGCAAGCGGGGTGAGTGCAATTTCACGCGCCCGCATCACCGGCTAGCGTGGGCCGGGTGCCCCTATCCAACAGGTGTTTTCTGGGTCGCCCAGCCAACTCCCGGCAGACGGCTGGCAGCAGGTCATCGTGGGATTTCGCTGGTGGGGACCGCATCTGACGGAGCGGTCTTCCGGTGCGACGGCGGACGGCTCATGAACCAGTTCGGCACGCCAAGGACGCGTTCGTGCTTGATGACGGCAAAGCCAAGCGTTTCGTAAAAGGCCACGTTTGTTTTTGTATCGGTCTCCAGATAGGCCGTGGCCGCGAGCGCGTCCATCTGCCGGCAGCAATGGGTCATCAAATGCCGTCCGATGCCGCGCCGTCGGTACGCGGGATCCACCGTCATTGGACCGATATGCCAGTGCGGCCAAGCGGGGTCGTTACGCGCCCAGGTCGCCAGCCAGCGAAGGATGCGCAACGCCCCGTCCGGTGGGTTGCTGGCCACGATCATGCTTGCAAGGCGCAGTGCATCCATCAGGGCTGGACGACAGCCGCCCGGCTCCATCATGCCCAGCACACCGATCAGCTCGCCCTTCACATACGCACCCAGGACTGCGCCATGCGCGTGGACATAGGCAACCAAAGGATCAAGGAAGCGAATTAGGCGCCGTCCTCTGCGCTCCGGATCAGTTCCAAACACCCTCACATGCAAAGGGTTATCACGCATGCCGTGCGCAAGGAGGGCCGTCGCCGCGCGCAGCTCGTCAGGTGTTAACGCCCTGATGTCGACAGTGAGGTCCACGGCCGAATTGCCCAGCATGGTTTCACTGGGCCCCGGTGACACATCGCCTCCGATGCAGCCTCAATCTTGAAACCATGCACCGAGTGGTTCCAAGGTGGGGGAGGCAGAGGCCTTCGGGTCCGCGCTATCTGACCCCAACGGCTTTGCTCTTGTGACCGCTCATACCTCTACTCCAGCGCCTCGACCTCGAGTGAGCCACAGCGGGCGAGATCGGAAAGTGCGCACGGCGGCAACTGACGCGCAATTGTGCGGAGGGCCGTGCGGAGGCCTTCCTCGAGGGTCGGATGATAAAGGGGCATGCGCAGCAGGTCATGCACGGTGAGTTCCTGGCCGATCGCCAACGCCAGGAGATGGGCCATGTGCTCGGCCCCCGGAACTGCCATTTCGGCGCCCAGCAAACGCCCGCCCTGGCGCGCTGCGTAGAGCCGCAGCAGTCCACGGTTTTCCTGCATTATTCGCGCCCGGCTTTGGCCGGCAAAGCTCGCCTCCCCAATCAGAATGGTTTCCGGATCGAGGTCCTTTGCTCTTTGTCCGACAGTGGCGATCTCGGGATCGCAGAACACGATGCTCAGCGGCGTGCGCCGGGGCAGCTGGATTGGTACATCGCTGGTTGCGTTGAGGCCGGCAATGTGGCCTTCATCGGCAGCTTCGTGCAATAGCGGCCTATCCCCATTGGCGTCGCCGGCCAGCAGGACCGATGTGCCAGGAATCCGCATCGTCGACGGGTCGACCTCGGGCATGCCCTTCTCATCGAGCGGCACGCCCAGCGTTTCCAGTCCGAGTCCCTCCAGGTTCGGGCGCCGGCCGATCGCCACAATGACTTTGTCGACGACGACATTCTTGTCGTCCCATCGTATCTCGACCCCGTCATCCACTTCGGCGAGGTCGATCTGAGCACCGAGGTGGATGGCGAATTCGCTGGCTAAGCAGTTCAGCGCCGCCGCCGAAACCTTCTCATCCGAAATGCCAGCCACCCGCTCGAGTGCGTCGAAGCCGTGGACCTCGAGACCGAGCCGCGCCAGGGCTTGTGCGATCTCAACCCCAAGCGGGCCAAGACCGATGACCCCGACCCGGGGCGGCAGATTCTCCTGCTCGAAGAGCGTATCGGACGTCAGTATGCGGCTGCCCAGGGCGCGCCAGGGCTTTGGCACGATCGGACTCGATCCCGGCGCCAGTATGATCTGGCGTGCCTGGATCACACGGTCGTTAACGATCAACCGGCCGGGGCCATCGAGGCGTGCGTACCCTGAAATCTTGCGGTCGCCGAGATCCTCTGTCGCCTTTAGCACTCCAGCAACGAAATGATCCCGCAGCGAGCGGACACGATGCAGGACCGCCGGGATGTCGGCGACGAGCCTATCCCCGCCACGAATGCCGAACTCATCGAGCTTCGTCCGGAGGTAGAACGCATTGGCGGCGGCGATCAGCGTCTTGGATGGCATGCAGCCGACGCGGGCGCAGGTCGTGCCGTATGGGCCGCCGTTGATGAGGACGAAGCTGTTGGTGCGATCGCGCACTTCTCGCAGGGCGGCAAGGCCGGCCGTGCCCGCACCCACGATGGCCACATCTACACGGTCGCGCGTGTCAAAGTTGGGAACGCCTTCAGCTGTGCCAATCGCCGCCATAGTCCACCGCGCTTGACTGAGGTGAGTTCCAGTTCCGGTCCAACCTATACGATTTACCGAGGTTCCGACAGAGGTTGAAGGACCGGCAAAGTTGCGGCTGCTGGCGACCCATGCCTTGCCGTCGGGGTTGGGGCGTCCGCAAGGGCCGGCGGCGGAGGCTGATGCGTCGGTCAGAGAATGGATCCACTCCTAAACGCACGGCGTTTCCCCTCTGTACAGCGAGAGGAGGTGTCTTCATGGCTACGTTCATCATGCTGACCCGAGTCAGCGAGCAAGCTCTTCAGTCACCAAGCTCGTTCGAGAAGCTCGGCCGCGATGTGTCAGAGCGCATTCGCTCGGATTGTCCTGAAGTGGAATGGAAGCAGAGCTATGCGGTTCTTGGCCCTGCCGACTACCTCGACATCTTCACGGCTCCGGATATGGAGGCGGCCATGAAAGTTGCGGCTGTCGTCCGTTCATTTGGCCATGCGTCGACCGAAGTATGGGGTGCCACTGAATGGGAGCAGTTCAAGAATATTGTTGCGCCGATGGCCGCGCAGCAGCCGGCGACCGCCATGGCTTCCGTCTAGGCGACCTATGGATCGGTGAACCTCACAGCGGAGGTGGCGCGAGGCCCTCGGGAGGCGCCAGTGCCCTCCGCTCCTTTTCTGACTGATGAGAACCGGATGATTTCGACGCGAGTTGAACGCCAACTCACATCGGTGGCCTGCCGCTCCTCGGCGCCTTCCATTCTCCGCGGATTATCCGCGCGGCCTGATGTGCCGTTGCCCCCGGGTTCAGAACCCCGGTTCATTGCTGCACACCGGGCTGCTCCCTCAGGCAATTATGAGGCAAAACGATCGTTAACGTCAGACCTTCCTTTCTCCAGTCGAGATCGGCGGACCCGCCAATGCTAGCCATCACCTGCTCCAAAAGAGTTTGACCGAAGCCTTTTCGAGTGGGCGGGGTCACGATCGGTCCGCCAGTTTCGGACCAGCGCAGCTCGAGACCGTTCTGTCCTGCCGGATCTGCCCTCTTCAGCCATTCAATTCGAATTCGGCCGGAGGGATTCGAAAGGGCGCCGTATTTGGCGGCATTTGTAGCCAGTTCATGCAGGACCATGCCGATATCCTGCGCAGCCGACGCCTCGAGGGCAACATCGGGGCCGCTGCATTCGATTCGACCATTTGCTTTGAGGAACGGGTCCAGGTGGACATTCACGAGCTCCCTTATCGGGACCGCGCCCCATCCCCGTTCGGTCAGAACATCTTGTGACCGCGCAAGTCCAGCCAAACGTTCGCTGAACGACCGGAGAAAGTCGCTCGCGTAAGTACACCCACGAGCACTTTGACGCGCAATCACTTGGATTATCGCGAGCAGGTTCTTGGACCGATGATTGAGTTCACGCACGACGGTTTGGATGCGCTCCTCGTTGGTCCGCAACTCCTGCTCCCGGGCGGTGATGCGATCTGCCGCCACCGAAAGACGAGCTGCAACCTGGTTGGCCTCTTTGACGAGGCCGGCCCTGTAGTTGAAGGTGCTCGATTCGCCGACCTGCTCTGCCGCTGCTGCAAGACGCCTCAGCGCCCCTCGGATGGCAAGGCCCGAGAGAAGCGCAGCAATACCTGATCCGACGAGGGCAAAAATAACCGAGCGGCTGGCTGTTGCGATGAATTTGTTCATCCTCGCTTCAAGCGGAGCCTTCGACTGCCAGACGAAAGCCCGCCATCCAGAAATTTGCGATCGAGACTGCGCAACGAATGCCGGTCGCCCTTCCTCGTCCACCGTCTCGAGAACCGCCCCGGGAGGTTGATCCTCCGGTAGCTGCCAGACCGATCGCGTTCCATAGCGCCACGGATTATCGGAATGAGCAATAACCCTGCCTTTGGCATCAACGATGGACGCAAGCCAGTTCTCCGGGCGGAATGTCCGGTCCAGCACATCCGCAAGCGCCTCCTTCTGCGGGATATAGGCGAGCACGTAAGCGACGTCCCTGTCGACCACCACAGGTACTCTGATCGAGAAGAAGGGCTCGTCAAAAAAGGGGGCGGTCGCGAGATCCCTGACTAGCGGCTCCCCCGATGCGAAGACGCGATGCGCGGCATCGCCATCGGGAGCTTGAGACAGCGGCGCACCTTCGGGAGCTGCCGTGTTGACGAGCTGTCGAAGGCTTCGGTCAACAAGAATGAAGTGCCCCCCAGTGTACTGAGCGGCACCGCGAAGATACCTCGTTTGCTCCGCGACATCGCTTTGCCGCAGTGTTTTCGATTGCGCAGTCACTTGCGCCAGCTTCAAGAGTTCGCGCAATTCGCGATCCAGGGCTTTGGCCAGAACAGTTGCCTGGCGACTGAGCTGAGCAAAGTTCTCGCCCCTCTCCTCAGCCATATGCTGACGAGCACCCGATACGATCAAGGCGAAGAAAGGCAACAGCGAGCCGACAAACATCACCGCGAGCAGAGCCGCGACCGGATAGCCCCTCTGCTGAAGTCGGGGGTCGGTGGACATGTCGAGATCACACGGACCAAGTGTGATGGCATAACGTTTGTTATGCACATTGGTTTTGGGGTGCGTTTCGAAGCAGGCCCGTACGGGATCGCGCGACCTCAGTTCCTATGGAGCTTGGGACGGATCGCGCCTGCGACTACTAAACTGCCTCGACCCCGCGATTCAGGCATTTGCATTACGCCGGTATCGACCGCTCGATCGATCGTGCCACCTCCAATCGGGGGTGACTCGACAATAAGAATAAGCGCTTGCGTAGCTAAACATCTCCTATTTCGAGCCGGCACTTGTGACAGCACCGCCCACCGGAGGCCTCTGACTCCTTCGACGTCTTGACCAACAGCAAGCCGCCACTCATCGCTCGACGACTTGACGATCCCGGTTTCTCGGAGCCAACAGGATCGCGCTGCTTGCCAGCTTCGCGTCAAACAGCTCTGCAATTAAAATCACGGGCTGGGCAGCGAATTGCTTACTGCTGCAAGCGCTTCAATACGCGACGGGCGATCGCCGTCGATCGCAAGAGCCCTCCAGTTATCACCACCATTCCGGCTGACGTAAATTTGCCCATCGTCAAAGCCGGCGAACACTTGCCCTGGCACAGTGGCGAGCGCTCTCGGCATGCTTTCCAGCGGTTGCTTCGGCAGCCCGCCTTCGAGCGCCTCCCATGGACCAGCGCCGCGCCAGCGGTAGATGACAGCCTCAGCAGCGAGCTGAGCGTTATGGGCACGGCCGGGTCCTGGTGCGGCGGAGATGAACCGGGTATCGGGGTCGTCGGGATCGACCGCCAAACCCCAGCAATAGTCCCGGTCGCGCCCTGCGTCCGCCGCGGCCCAACTATCACCGCCATCATGGCTCCATGCGGCGCCGCCGCCAGCCGCCTCATAGGCTCGGCCCGGGACATTTGGATGCCAGGCAAGCGCGTGGACGTCCTTTTGCGCACCTGGGCGGTGGTCCTGCCAGGTTTCGCCGCCATCGGTGCTGCGCATCAGGCCGCCCAGCTCGATGCCGACCAGAAGCAGGCTTGCGTCGTGTGGTGAGGGTGCGATCGAGCGCACGTGGCTCGTCCAAGGCCGCGGCGGGAAGCGCCATTCTGGATAGGAGGGCAAGTCAAGCAAAGCGTGAAGCTCCCGCCAGGTCTTCCCGCCATCGCGGCTGACAAACAGATGGCTTGGTTCGGTGCCGGCATAGAGGGCGCCGTCTGCCGCGCTCACCGCGAGCGAGAATACATCCGGCTGAGGGAGTGCCAGATCGCGCCAATTGGTGCCACCGTCGCCGCTCCTCCACACGCCATTGCCGCGGGTCCCAGCATAGACGATGGCCGGATTGAGCGGGTCGACCGCAAGGCACTGCACGCCCTTGTCCTGCAGCGACAGCGATGCCCTCCATGAACCGCCGTCCTCCTCGAGGCGCGCGAATGAGTCGCCGGTAGCCGCATAAAGCATTGTCATGGCGTGCCTTCCGTATCGACAGCACCAGCGGGGGCGAAGGCGCAAACTCTGCTTTCAATTTCGCCCTTGCCGATGGTCTATTGAGAACCGGCTCGATCTCGTTTGGCTCCAAAACGCAATTCAGGGGAACCTGTCGGCGGCAGCGTGGGAGAGGAACAGGATGTTGAAGCGGAAGCTCAGCCGGGCAGGGGCATTTTCTGCAGTTCCGATATTGGCAATGGAATTCAGGCGGGCCGCTGGCGGGGAATGCCGTTGCCCGAGAGAAGGTCGGATGAATGATGTGGCTGTTGTGACCTGCGCTGTCCCGGTCGCGGCTTTGGCGGGCGTTTCAGGTGTCGCCGCAGTAGCGCTGCAGCGTCGGTCATGCGGCCATCGGCGATGAGGTCGAGAAGGCGTAAATGCTCACCTATGTGCCGGCGCATGCCGACTTCATCAGCATAGGTGCGATAGGCGAGCAGTCGCCGGATCGAGTTCACGCGCTTTAGCGCTTCGACATAGAACGGATTGCCGGCGCCCCGGATGATCTCCTCGTGGAACTCGCAACCGATCTGAAAGATCTCTCCGGGGGTCAGCATCTGAAACCGGTCGATGATCGACTGCTGCTGGCTTCTCAGCCGTTCGATCACGTGAGTATCGAGCTTGTATTTCCGCTCTGATAATGCGGCGATTTCGATAACGGCGCGGAATGCTGCAGCTTGGCTGTAGGCTTTGTTGCTCGACAGGATTTCGGCGAATCGCCAGCCGTAGCCTTGCAGCCGTGTGCCCCAGCCCTCGCTGGCGACACGGTCGAGCACGCGCATGAGCTGCGCGCGCGTGAGATGATAGCGGCGCATGAGCTCGGCCTCCATGACGACCTCCGGAAGGCGCCCATCGAGGAGGTCGTCCGCGATCTGCCTGTAGGCCATTTCATTTTCGTCCACTGTCGTGATCGCCGTTTCCGCGGACGTAGGGGTCTTCGCCAGCACGTAGCCGCGGTTGCGCTCGCCCGTGACAAGCCCCGCGGCGGCCAGCACTTTGAGGCCGGCGCGCACCGGCCCGCGGGAGACGCCGAGCGCTTCCGCGAGCCGCTGCTCCACCAGCCGCTCGCCGGCCTCGAGCCCTTCACGACGCGCAATCAACAGGATCTGGTTGGCGACCTGCTCCGCTCTGCTGGACTTGTGCACCGACATCCTCGGTTCCGAACTTGGCCCGTAGCATCTGCCATCACGCAAGCCGGGCACTGAGGTGTTGACAGCTGCACCACATTGTTATTTGCTCCAGCAAAATACAATAGCGAAACGACGACACGGAAGGGCGCGTGACTCAATTTTCCGACGTGCACATTTGCGAGACGAAGCCTGCGCGATGGGCTGCAGAACCTCGGCGCGTTCGTGCCGACTGCATCGAAGAGCGCTCCGATCGATGCGATCGCCGCGCCGGGGTGATCGAGATCGACGCAGGATCGTTCGGGCCTGCAAGGGTCAGGCCGGCATCCACAAGGTCTAGCGGAGGGTGGCTTGATAGATAGCCCTGCGGCGGCCCGCGCGCCCGCACAAAATCTATTCCGTCCCTTGGACGGCATTCGCGTCGTCGAGTTCAGCCAGATGGTGATGGGCCCGACGTGCGGACTGATTCTTGCCGATCTCGGTGCTGATGTCATCAAGGTCGAGCCGATCAAGGGCGACCGCTCGCGATATTTCAAGGGACCCGCGTCCGGCTTTTTCGCTACCTACAGCCGCAACAAGCGCAGCCTTTCAGTCGATACGGGTTCACCGGCGGGACAGGAGATTGTCCGTCGCCTGATCAAGAAATCCGATGTGCTGATCGAGAATTTCCGGCCCGGGCTGTTGGCCCGCTTCGGGCTCGATTACGACAGCGTGTCCGGCTTCGCCCCGCATTTGATCTACTGCTCCCTGAAAGGCTATCTGCCCGGGCCCTACGAGCACCGCCTCGCCCTTGATGAGGTCGTGCAGATGATGGGCGGTCTCGCCTACATGACCGGACTGCCCGACCGGCCGATGCGGGCCGGCGCCTCCGTCAACGACGTGATGGGCGGCATGTTTGGCGTCATCGCGATCCAGGCGGCGCTGGCCGAACGGCAGCGCACCGGCCGCGGCCGTTACATCCAGAGCGCGTTGTTCGAGAACAACGTCTTCCTGATGGGGCAGGCCATGATGTTCGAGGCGGTGACGGGGACGCCGTCGATCCCGTACTCGGTCAAGGACAGCCCGTGGCCGGTCTATGATCTGTTCGAGACCAAGGATGGATCGAAACTGTTTGTCACTATCGTCGGTGAGGAGCACTGGGAGGCATTCTGCCGGACATTTGGTCGCGAGCAATGGCTGGAGGATCCGCGGCTTGCGACAAACCAGGGTCGGGTCGATCAGCGGTCATGGATCATTCCCGAAATCGCGAGCATTTTCCGGCAGTGGACAGCCGCTGAGCTCGCGGAAACGCTAGAGCGCTTGCAACTGCCTTACGCACCGGTCAACAAGCCCGGCGATTTGTTCAACGACCCTCACTTGATGGCGTCCGGAGGGTTGATGGATATTCGCCTGCCCGATGGGCGAACCGCGAAGACTCCGGCGCTGCCGATCTCGGTCGACGGATCGCGTCTCGCGAATCGCCGTGACCCGCCGCAGTTGGGCGAGCATACACGCGAAATTCTCACCGAGCTCGGATACAACGATGCCGAATGTGTAGACTTGGCTCAGTCGGGTACGATCAGACTTTGGTCCCGCTGATCATCCTCATTTTCGGGCTGGGCGACATGTCGAAGATCGTTACCGGCTGGATCATCGTGTTCTTCGTGGTTTTCTTCAACACATTCGAGGGGACGCGGTCGGTTGACCGCGACCAGATCGCGGCGGCGCGGCTGCTGGGCGCGAGCGAGTTCGTCATCCTGCGCACGGTCATCATCCCGTCCGCACTGGCCTGGGTGTTTGCGTCGCTGACGCCCGCAGTCTCCTTCGCCCTAGTCGGCGTCATTGTCGGCGAGTTCGTCGGCGCTCAGCGCGGCCTCGGTAAGCTGATCATCGAGGCAGAAGCACGCGCCAACGCCGCGGAAATGATGGTCGCGATTTTCGTGATGATGGTCGTCGGCATCATTCTTGCGTACGGCGTCCGAAAAATTCAGGCCTATCTGCTGCGCTGGCAACCTCAGTTCGAGCAGCAGTTTTAGACTGAGCCAATGAGCGGCAGCACACGCCGTCGGTCTCTCGTTGAGCCCCGCCAGTTACCTTTCAAATGTCGAAAAGGCTGCTCAGCGAGTGCCGTGCTACATAAGCAGCGCAGGCAGGGCCAATGATAACGACGGGAACGCAACCAGCAGAGTAAGCCGCACCATGTCTGCCGCAATGAACGGCAACGCGCCAATTGCCACCGTCTCAAAGCGCAGGTTCTCGACCGAAGCTGTTATGACGAACAGGTTCATGCCGAGAGGCGGGGTGATAAGCCCGATCTCGACAACCGACACGACGAGAACGCCGAACCAGATCGGATCGTAGCCGAGGTCCATGACCACCGGGAACAGAATCGGCAGAGTGATGAGCATCATCGACAGGCTGTCGAGGAAACAGCCCAAGATGATGTAGACAATGATGATCAGGACGATGACGCCGACCGGCGGCAGCCCTAGCGCCCCGATCCAGTCCACGATGACGCGCGGCAGGGTGGATGTCTCGATGAAAAACTGCAGCACCGACGTGCCGATGAGGATCATGAACAACATGCCGGTGGTGGCTGCCGTTTCGATGAGCGCCTCCCGAGCCACGGCCCAGTTCAAGCGCTTGCGCAGGGCAGCAAGAACGATTGCTCCGAATGCGCCCACGCCTGCGGCTTCCGTGGGAGAGAATATGCCAACGTAGATGCCGCCCATGACGACGGTGAACAAGGCCAGGATCGGCGCCATGCTGTAAAGCGCGTCGCGCTTTGATGTTTGGGTGCCGAGTGGTGCTGCGGGCGCCCAGGATGGCTTCAGCCGTGCGATCCCGTAAACGACGGAGATGTAGAGCAAGGCCGCCAGAATGCCGGGAATGAACCCTGCCAGAAACATGCGCCCGATCGATTGCTCCGTCAGCAATGCATAGATCACCATGATGATCGATGGGGGAATCAGAATGCCGAGGGTGCCGCCGGCCGCTAGCGCACCGGACGTAAGCCGACGGTCATAGCCGATTGCGGTCATCTCCGGCACGGCAACGCGGGCCATCGTGGCCGCAGTTGCCAGGCTCGAACCGCAGACCGAACCGAACAAGGCACAGGCGCCGATGGTGGCGGAGGCGAGCCCACCGCGCCAGTGCCCGATGAGGGCATGCAGAGCCTGGTAAAGGGATTTCGACAGGCCGGCGCGCGCGGCGAACGCGCCCATCATCACGAACAGGGGGATGACCGACAGGGAATAGCTCGATGTCGTCACGAACGGCTGCGAGCCAAGCACGAAGCCGATGCTGAACCAGCCGTTCAGCGCCACACCGCCAACCAGGCCGACAACTCCCATGGCGATGGCCACGGGGATCCGCAAGGCAATCAGGACCAGGAGCGCAACGATGCCTAGGATGCCGATTAGGGGTGCCGACATCGAACTCAGACCTGATCGTCGGCGCGCAATGCGCGGATGAGGAGCCAGACGTTGATCAGCGCACTTAGCCCGATGCCAATCAGAAGGGGCACCCAGTACCAGACCATCGGAATGCCGATCGACTGGCTACGGTCACCGTAGCCGTATTCGATCAGCATCTGTTGCGATCCGAACCAGAATACGCCTGACAGAAAGGCGAAGCCGAGCAGATGCGCAAGAACTGCCAGCCAGCGCCGTATCGCCGGTGGCATGCGGCTGGTAAACACATCGATCGAGACATGCTGATCAGCAGCAAAACCGTAGGGGAGGGCCAACATGGCGCCAGCCATGGTGCATAGCGTGACAATATCGGTCAGTCCGTAGACCGTCAGTGTGCTCACCGATCTGAGCGCGATGTCGATGACTGTGAGCGCCACCGCGATCAGAAATGCGCCGGTTCCGACAAGCGCGAGAAACAAGGTTGAGCGTGTCACGGAGGAAATCTCGACCGAGGAACGGAGGCGGCAGGCCAAAGGCGCCTACCGCCCCAGGTTTGACTATTCGCAGTCGGCTACTGCCTGTCGCAGCTTTGCATAGAGCGCCTTGGCCTCGTCTGCACCGAGACCGGAGTCCTTCTCGAGGTAGTTGTCGATCACCGGTGTCAGTCGCTTCCGCCAGGCCTCACGATCCTCATCCGACATGGGGATGACCTCGTTGCCGTTGGCCTTTGCGGCATCGATAGCCTCCTGGTCGGTCTCGCGCCACCACTTGCCCCAGTTGGCAAAGAGCTCCTCGCTCACCTCATCGATGACCTTGCGCACGTCTTCCGGCAACCCTTCGTACCGGCGTTGATTCATGACGATGTACATGGCGACCGGATTGATGCGCGCATCAAGGTGGTACTTGAGGACTTCCCAAAGCTTGAATGCACCGACCGGTCCCCACGGCATGATATTGCCGTCCACGACTCCGCGCTCGACACTCTCGTAGATTTCTGTCGGCGGCATGCCGACGGGCGTTGCTCCGATCTCATTCAGCATTGCCGTGATGGCGGGCGTTGGCGTCCGCACGCGCATGCCCTTCAAATCGTCGAGGCTCTGGATCTTCTTGCGCGTATGTGCGGCGCTCGGCTCGGTGATGGTGAGGTAAAGGATGTGGGTGCCGGGATAGTCCGGCGCGAGATCGTCCTTGACCCGCATCAGCGCACAAGTGCCGACTTCGGAATTGGGCACGGTGAATGGTAGTTCGACCAGCACAGAACGCGGGTGCCGGTTACGAGGAATAGCGGGGATGCCAACAGAAACATCGACGACACCGGCGCGCGCCTGATCGAATTGCTTCGTGGCGTCGCCCATGGAGGAGCCGGCCGGGAAGAACGTGAATTTCACACGCCCATTCGTGCGCTCCTCAATCTCTTTTGCCCAGGGCTCCATCGCAAGTGTCTGGATGAAGTGCGTGGACGGGAACATCGTGGAAATCTTGAGCTCGAACTCGGCGGCCATGCCGGGCACGGTCCAGGCCATCCCCCCTACGAGCGCGAGTGTGGCTGCCATCCTCTTCATTGCGCTTGCTCCTCCAAAAAGATTATTCTTTAGGCCGTTTCGTCCGAAGCCTCTGTGTAATCGACAAGCCTGGACTTGTATTCGCTGCGCGGCAACGATCCTTGCGGGACCAGTTTTATGTCCGTCGTAACGATGAGCTTGTCGCGCAGCCTTTGCCGGATGCGTTCTGCAAGGCCATCAGAATTCCCGTTTTCCGCGAGCTCGACCAGCACCTTGAGGGGCGGGCTCTGCTGCACGCCCCGGCGGCTGGGTCGGACGGAGATGACGCCGCTGACATCCGGGGCAAATTCGTTCACCACTTCGCGGATGGCGGATGGGAAGACGTTCACGCCTCGGACGATCAGCATGTCATCCGTGCGCCCAATGCAGCGGACCCGCGGTGATGTCCGGCCGCAGCGGCAGGGCTGCATGTTGACGACGACATGGTCGCGGGAGCGGAACCTCAGCATCGGCGCACCGCGATGGGCGAGATGGGTGTAGACGAGCTCACCCCTCGCGCCGTCCTCTAACGGAACAGGTTGTTGCGTTTCGGGGTCGATCAGCTCGAAGTGTACGAACCCGCGAGCGCAGAAGTGCATGCCCGCCTGTTCCTCACATTCTCCCCAGAGCGAAGCGCCGATATCGCCGATGCCCATCGCTTCCGTCACCTTGGCGCCCCAGGCAGCTTCGAGCTTTGCGCGCATCGCCGGTTCGCCGCCGCCGGGTTCTCCCGCAACGAGAATGCGTTCGATGCTGCTGGCCGGCAGGTCCATCCCGCGTTCCTGGCCCCACTCGGCCAGGTGCAGCGCGTAGGACGGCGTGCAGGTCAGGGCCTGCGGTTTCAGGAGCGCCACGGCCGTCATCAGCCGTTCAGTGTTGCCGGTGCCAACCGGGATATGGCAGAGTCCAAGGCGCTCGAACGCATCAAGTGCCGCGCCGGCGACGAATGGCCCGGCATTGTAGGTGGTGATCATCCGATCACCAGCCTTTACGCCGGAGGCCGCGTAGCTGCGCGCCGACGTGCGCACCCAATTCTCCAAATCACTGGCGGTCAAGGGAATGTAGCTTGGCGTACCCGTCGTTCCGCTCGTCGAATAGATGCGGACGAGCTCGTGCATGTCTGCCGCGAGATGCGTGCCGATGGGGTCTGCCTCACTTCGCGACGCCCGGAGCTCGTCTTTCTCTGTCAATGGCAGGGCAGAGATATTATCGAGGCCGCCGATCTTCGGTGGGCTATCAAAACCCGCTTCGCGGAGCTTCCGCTGATAGAAGCGGGACCGTTCCAGAAGATAGGCTATTTGGGCACGGTAAAGTTCATCGTCGAGGCGACGCTGGTCGGCCCACGGCAGAGTCTCGATCTCCGGCTCGTGCATCAAGATCCGCCCTCCTCACCAGCCTCGTAGGAAATGGCTGCCTCGGCATGAGAGGCCATCAGGAAACCGATCGGGTTTGCTTGCTCTTCGGCGAGATGGGCAAGGAGGCCGCCCGTTCTGGCGAGAAGCGGAATGGCCTTGATTAATCCTGGCGGAAAACCGAGGTCCATCAGCACGGCCGCAATTGGCATCGAGACATTCATCGTCAGCGGCTTGCCCCAGACCTCGGCAGCGGCGGATTCGAACGCGCGCGCAAGCGCCACATGCTGGCCAGACACTTTGCGCTTTGCGGCAAGCTCGAGGATCCGCTGCGCCCGCGGATCGACGGGGCGATGAAGCGGATGGCCGAACCCGGGCAGCTTGCCCCCCGCAGCATGTGTCGCGCGGGCTATCGCTTTCGCCGCACTTGCCGGATCCTCCCCGGCATCGACGCGGGCCTTTGCCTCTGCCAGGAGCTTGCCGCACAGCTCCGACGTCCCGAGCACGACTGTACCGCAGCCGAGGATTCCTGCCGCGACCGCCGATTGCAGTGACTGCGGGTCGGCATCATAGGTCATCCGCGCTGCTACTGCCGTGGGAGTAAGCCCATGCTCGGCAATCGCGATGAGGAGAAGATCGAGGAAATAGCGCTGGTTTTCTGTCGGCTCACGCCCGGTGACCAGCAGATAAAAAAATTCCGTAAACGTCACCCGCCCCATCAGATCCCGACAGAGATCACGGCCACGGATGGTGATGGTGTCGGCGTCCGCCGTGCAGATGGCGGACGTTGCCTTGCCGTGCTTCCCAATGAGCACTGAGCACCTCTTCTGTTGCAGGGCTTGCCAGCTCAATGCGGATTCAAGCCAGCGGTCCTCCCGGCCATCTTTACTCAGCCTTGTTGAAGGGCAAGATTGTAGGACAATCCAGATTGAGTCAAGATATCGGCTGGAGCCGGACAGGCCGTAAGGGACCGATTATGGACAAGGACAATGCCGCAAGTGTAGCGACCGGCCGCGGCGGAGCGGTGACTGGCCGGGGCGGGACGGTTGAGCGGCTCGTGCAGCGATTGCGGGATGGGATCATCAGAAGCCAATACGCGCCTGGCCAGCGGCTGATCGAGGCCGATCTCACGCGCGACTTCGGCGTGAGTCGTGGTCCGCTCAGGGAAGCCTTCCGCCGGTTATCCGCTGAAGGATTAGTGCAAATTGTGCCCCACCGCGGGGCAGTGGTACGCCGCCTTTCCTTCAGCGAGACGATGGAACTCTTCCAGATCCGGACGGCCCTTGAGTGCCTCGCCGTTCAGCTGGCCGCCGACGGCATCGACACAGGTGACAACCGCGCCCGGTTTGAGGATGCGATCCGTCCCATCTGGAATGAGTCCCCTCGCGCATCGGGCGCCACTTACCACGAGGAGAACCGCCGCTTTCACCAAGCGATTCTCGACATTTGCGGCAACCAGCAGCTCGCCGAGCTGAGCCGACAACTGCAGTTGCCTCTTTTGATGCTGCAGATGAGCGGTGTGATGACCTCTGATATGTATGCAGATTCGGTGATCGAACACCGTGCCATTGCGTCAGCGATCCTTGCAGGCGACGCCAAGCGCGCCGAACGGGCAATGCGCAAGCATCTTAATCGCGCACAGGCGATCGCAAGGGCAATGCCGAAGTCGGTCTTCAGGTCTTGAGAGCGCGCCGAATGCTGAAGGCCGAAAAAGGATCGGCCCTCGATTGCGCCTTCGAGAACTGGAAGCCAAATGTCCGAATGTCACTTTACGCAACTCGGCTCCGAAGTAATTGTTTTGACACGTCGAGCATCTGCCGGAGCACTGTTTCAACGTGCTCCCGCGCTGCTTCCTCCGCTCTCGGCGCGTCGCGATTGGCGATTGCTTCGACGAACTCCTCGTGCTGGCGCCACCAAGTGAGCTGTACCTCACGTGAGCGAACCACCATATCCCGCAGGCGTCCCCATTCGGTGATGGAGCGGACCTCGTTGACCGCATCGAAGACAACGAGCAGCAGGGTATTGTGAGCTGCTTGGGCCACGGCCCGATGGAGCGTCGCGTCCCACAGCTCGTAAGCCTGCGATTCCGTCACGACGCCCGTCTTGCGCACGCAATGGCGCATGTGGGCGATTTCCTGTTCCGTAGCTCTCAAAGCGGCAAAGCGCGCGATCTGCGGCTCGAGAATGAGACGCATTTCCATGAGCTCATGCGGGCTTGTTGCTTGGCTGACCACTGACAGCCGGGCATCGCTGCCTGCGGGCCGTGCACCAACGAACGTGCCTTGCCCGACATGCCGCCAAAGCTTGCCCTTGGCTTCGAGCCGCTCGAGCGCCTGACGCAGCGTGCCGCGGCTGATCCCTAGCTCGCGGCTGAGCGTTCGCTCCGGCGGAAGGCGCGTTCCTGGACTGAGATTGGACAGCATCTCCTCGAGAGCTTCTTCAATAGCTTTCAGTTTTCCCATATCAATGTCCGAGATAATCCAATCACTGAATTGGTACAGAAATGTCATCTGAACTCCAATCCGCGGACTGCCTTATGAACAGTCTTGTTGCCGCGATTTTTGGCAGATCTGGGCAATTCTCAACCAGCTGTTCTTTTGTTGTCACCATTCCTGAATTGGTCTATCGTTGATTGAGGTGTCAAAAGAGCACCGTCAATGACGGGTGCGGACGGGCACGATGACCGGTGAGGTTCGGAGCGGCAAAAGCGCTTCCAAACCTCGATCGTCGTGGCAAGCCGCTCCGACCCAGGAGGAAACTGAAGCCAGGGAGGAGACCATGAAGCGTCGTTCCTTTCTCAAGGCCGGGCTCGTCGGAGGTGCAGCTGCCACAGTCGCCGCTCCTGCCGTCGTCCGCGCACAAGAGACGTTCCGCTGGCGCATGACCAACGCTTACGCGCCGGGGGCACCCTTCTATACGACCGGTCCGGGCAGCCCAGACGATTTCGCCAAGCGCGTCGAGCAGATGTCTGGTGGCCGCTTGAAAATTCAGCACTTCGGTGCGGGCGAGCTGATCCCAGCGCTTGAGGGCTTCGACGCCGTGCGCTCGGGCACGGTCGAGATGAACGCGGCCAACGCCTATTTCTGGGCCGGCAAAAGTTTTGCCGCGCAGTATTTCACCACGGTGCCTTTCGGGCTCAATTTCGCCGGCCAGAATGCCTGGCTTTATCACGGTGGCGGGCTCGAGCTTTGGCACGAGCTTTATAAAGACTTCGGGCTCGTTGCCTTCCCCCTCAACAACACCGGCGTGCAGATGACGGGCTGGTTCCGCGAACCTATCAACGCGATCAGCGATCTCGACGGGCTCAAGATGCGCATTCCTGGGCTTGCAGGCCAAGTCTACGCCGCACTCGGAGTGAATGTGAAGCTGCTGCCTGGTGGCGAAATCTTTCCTGCGCTCGAGCGCGGTGTCATCGATGCGGCCGAGTTCGTCGGTCCCTACCAGGACCGTCGGATGGGACTGCATAACGCTGCCAAATACTATTACACGACCGGCTGGCACGAGCCGCAGAACACGGGCGAGCTTCTGATCAACAAGGCGGCGTGGGAAAAGCTGCCGGCTGACCTGCAGATGATCGTAAAGGTTGCGGCTCAGTCCACCACACTCGAAAGCTATGCCTGGTCGGAGGCCGTGAATGCGGAAGCGTTGGCCGATCTGGTAGAGAAGGAAGGCGTGAAGGCTCAGGTCCTGCCTGCCGAAATCGTCAACCGAATGCGCGAGGTCACTCGCGAAATTCTCGAGCAGAAAGCCGCTGAAGACCCAGTGGTCAAGAAGGTGCACGAGGCCTTCTTCGCTTTCAAAGACAAGTGGGAGCGCTGGTCAGCGGTCAGCGAAAGCGTCTACTACGGTCAAGTCCTCAAGAGCTAAGCGGCAAAACCGGCACGCGGAGCGTAAGCCCGCGCAGCCGGTGCCCATCCCTGATCAGAACCGACGGGAAGGCGGGCCGGCGTTCATCCAGCCCGCCGCAAAGCAATGGAGGACGCCGTGGAGGGACACAACCAGACTGCCGATCCCCCCGAAACTTATGGTGGTGACCTCGCAGGACGAATTGCCCGCTTCATCGAGGCAATCGTCGAGTGGGCGGGACGTCTCATGATGGTGCTGGTCTTCGCCATCGTGATGCTGGTCGCGACGAACGTTATCTTGCGATATCTGTTTGCGATCGGGCCGGTTTCGCTGCAGGAGCTCGAATGGCATCTGATGGTCCCAGTGGCGCTGATCGGCAGTGCCTATACGCTGCGCCATCACGGCCATGTTCGCGTCGACATCTTCTATGACGGCTTCGGCGCCCGTACGCGCGCCGTTGTCAACCTGTTCAGCTCGATCGGTCTCCTCGTCACCTCCGTTCTCGTCGTCTGGCTCTCTCTCAACTTCGTCAATCAAGCCTACGTGATCGACGAGGGCTCTCCTGATCCCGGCGGTCTGCCTCACCGCTTCATCCTGAAATCAATGATCCCGCTCGGGTTCGGGCTGCTGGCGCTACAGGCTGTGGCGCACATCATCCTTTATTCCAAACGCGCGCTCGGCAGGTGAGTCATGGAAGGTGAGACTCTGGCGCTGCTAATGTGCGCGTCCTTCATCGGCTTGCTGTTCGTCGGCGTGCCGGTTGCGATTGCGCTGCTCATCTCGGGATTTACTTTTGGGTTCCTGGGCTTCGGGCTGACGCTGTTCAATCTGATACCGCTCAGGATTTATGGCGTCGCCACCAACTACACGCTTCTGGCCGTCCCGCTCTTCGTGTTCATGGGGGTGATGCTGGAGCAATCGCGGCTGGCCGAAGATCTGCTCGACGTTATCGGCTTCCTGTGTGGGCCGCTTCCAGGCGGGATGGGACTGGCCATCGTTCTGGTTGGTGTTCTGCTCGGTGCCGCGACTGGCATCGTCGGCGCCACCGTCGTCACGCTCGGCCTGCTGACGTTGCCGGTCTTTCTCAAGCGCAACTACAGTAAGCCGCTCGCTTGCGGCGTCATCTGCGCCTCGGGGACGCTCGGTCAGATCATACCGCCAAGTCTCGTGCTGATTTTGCTGGCCGACATCATGGCCGAGTCCGTAGGCACCATCTTTGCCGCGGCCATGATCCCGGGGTTGGTTCTTGCCGGCATCTACCTCGTTTATGTCTTCGTCCTCGGGCTCCTTCGACCCGAGCTGGCTCCGCCCATTCCAAAGGCAGAGCGTGATCTGAAAACCAGCCGTCAACTCGTCGTCGATGTCTTCAAGGTCGTGCTGCCGCCGATCGGTCTCATTCTGGCAGTGCTCGGATCGATCATCGGTGGCATCGCAGCGCCCACCGAAGCAGCCTCAATGGGGGCCGCAGGAGCCCTCCTGATCGCAGCCCTAGGCCGGCGGCTCGACTGGCCGACGCTTGTCGGCACGCTCAGGAACACGCTCAACATCTCAGCGATGATCTATTTCATCCTCATCGCATCGCAGGCGTTCTCGCTGGCATTCCGCGGTCTCGGCGGCGATGGTCTGGTCGAGGCGATGTTCGAGGCCGTGCCCGGCGGCACGACGGGCGCCTTGATCTTCATGCTGGTGATCTTGTTCTTCCTCGGCTTTTTCCTCGAGTGGATCGAAATCTCCTACATCGTCATGCCGCTGTTCGTGCCGATCTTCCGCAACGCCGGCATCGACATGGTCTGGATGTCAATTCTTGTCGGCATGACGTTGCAGACCACCTTCCTCACCCCGCCGGTCGGCTGGTCGCTGTTTTTTCTCAAGGGCGTCGCGCCACCGTCAATCACCACGCGCCACATTTACGTGGGCGTTGCTCCATTCGTGACGCTGCAGGTGGTCGCTGTGGTCCTCGTCTTCATCTATCCAGACATCGCGCTTTGGCTGCCGCGGGCGATCGGTTGGTGAGCCGATCAGTGCCTGATTGAGAAGGAAGGGAGCATGTTACAGACACCGCGGGCGACGCGCGGAATGGTCGTTGCGCCTCATCATCTCGCGGCGGAGGCTGGTCTCAGAGTTCTGCGAGAGGGCGGCAACGCGATCGAGGCCATGATCGCCGCGCTGGCCACGATCGCCGTGGTCTACCCGCACATGAACGGGCTCGGCGGGGACAACTTCTGGCTCATCCGCGCAGACGATGGACCGCCGGTTGGGATTGACGCCTGTGGGGCAGCGTGGAGCGGGGCCGATGCGGAGTTCTATCGGGCCCGCGGCATGAATTCCATTCCGAACCGCGGGCCTCTGGCTGCGATAACCGTCGCCGGAGCGGTCTCCGGCTGGCAGGCAGCGGTGGAGCTCGCGGGAGGGATGGGCGGGCGGATGCCGCTGGCGCGCCTTTTCGAGGACGCCATTTTCTACGCGCGGGCCGGTTATCCCGTCACCCGGAGCCAGCATGCCAATACAGCCGCGAAGCGCGATGAGCTCGAGCCTGTGCCAGGGTTCGCAACTCATTACCTTTCGGTCGGGGCCGTGCCCGCGGTCGGCGAGATCTTCCGCCAACCAACCCTAGCGACGACTTTGGAGCGGCTGGCCGCGGCCGGGCTCGATGATTTCTACCGAGGCGAGCTGGCGGAAGCGATCGCCTTCGATCTCGAGGCGGCTGGTAGCCCCATTCGCGCCCAGGACCTCGCCGCTCAACGAGCGCGTCTCGTAAAGCCCCTCTCGCTGCACGCATTCGGCGCGACGATCTACAACATGCCACCGCCTACGCAGGGGCTGGCCGCATTGATGATCCTTGGTCTGTTCGAACGGTTAGGTTGCCGCGAGGCGGAAGGGTTCGATTTCGTGCATGGCCTGGTCGAGGCAACGAAGCGGGCCTTTCGCGTGCGCGACGCGCACATATCGGACCCGGCCTATATGGATGTCGACTGTGATGATTTCCTCACGCCGGACGTTCTGGACACATTGGCGGCGGAGATCGATCCTTGCACGGCGCTGCGGTGGGCAGGCGGCCACACGAACGGCGACACGGTGTGGCTGGGGGTGGTCGATGGCGAGGGCCGCGCGGTCAGCTGCATCCAGAGCATTTACTGGGAGTTCGGCTCCGGGCTGGTGCTCCCTGCGACGGGAATTACGTGGCAGAACCGGGGCACGGTCTTCGAGCTCGCGCCTGGGGCCCGCAACGCGCTCAAGCCGGCGCGCAAGCCGCTTCACACGATCCAGCCTCCGCTCGCCGTGTTCGACGACGGGAGGGTCATGGTCTACGGCACCATGGGCGGGGACGGTCAGCCTCAGACCCAGGCCGCGATCTTCACTCGCTATTCCGCCTTCGGGCAGGAGCTCCAGCAGGCCGTGACCGCACCGCGCTGGCTTCTCGGCCGCACCTGGGGCGAGCAAAGGATGAGCTTGCGCATAGAGAGCCGATTTGCTGGCGAAGCCCTGGACGCTCTCGCGCGTGCCGGCCACGACCTCGAGCCCATCGGCCCCTTCGACGAAGTCACCGGGCATGCCGGAGCCATCGTCAGGACCCCAATTGGAGTTCTGGAGGGGGCTGTCGACCCACGAGGCGACGGCGTGGTGGCCGCGTTCTGATTTTCAGTGCTGCCGAAATCGAGTGGAGCTGTCCCTGCACTGAGGATTGCAACTGAAGCGCCGCGCTGAGCAAATGCGACGCCGCACGCGAGGCGATAACCGGCAAATAGACATGCAGACGGCGCCACATCTGGCGCCGTCCGGCTTAGCACTACTCCACTGTAATCTCACCGCTGCTCTGGCCCAGGCTCGCCCGGACCGGCATCCCTGGACCGATTGCGCCGCTCGGCCATGAACTGATCGAACTCGGCCTTGTCCTTGGCCATGCGCAGACGGTCGAGGAAGCTGCGGAACTCGCGCTGCTCCTCCTCGAGCCGCCGCAGCGTCTCTTCCCGATACTCGTCGAAAGCGCTGTTGCCTGACGAGGAGTAGACGCGACCATGCAGGCCCCACTTCTCCCTCTTGCGCTCCCAACGCTCCGCCATGCGGCTTTGCCAGCGCGCCAGATCACCGTTCCGTCCACATCCCATGCGTCCGCTCCAGATCAGATAAGCCAGAATTGCGAGCCCGACGGGCCAGAAAATCGCGAAGCCAAGGACCATGACGGCGATCCAGGCCGGCTTTCCCCAGTCGTCTAGGCGTTCGATCACCTCCGCCATCGCTTTCGTCCTCATGTAAATGTCATTTACATTAACATAGGTGCAATGACTGGACCCGGGCGTCAAGAGGGAGCGGGAAGAAAAATTTCACGCTCGGGGTGCAGATCGCAGCACCAGGATGAGGATGTAGGAAGGCACGGGCGGCCATACCATGCCCGCCGGCGGCGGAGCCAATTCAGCCCTGAGCTGATCCCGACTCGGCAGGGCCGAAGCCGAGGCCTTGCATGTAGACGAGCATCGCCGCCTCCAGCAGCTCTTCCGGCGTCATCGGGATCGGACGGCGCGCCGCATCGCCGCGGCCGAACAGGGAGGCGATGCCGTGTGCCAGCGACCAGACGTGCAGTGCCATCATCAGTGCGGGCGGCCGCCGGGCGGGCGGCAGCGTCGACACCAGCACCTCGCAGGCGCCGCGCAGAACGGCGAAGGCGCTATCTGCAGCCTCCTGAACTGCCGGAAAGCTCTTCAAGTCGAGCCCGGACTCGAACATCGCAGAGAAATAGGCGGGTTCTCTGCGAGCGAAGTCGAGATAGGCGCGGCCCAGTCGTTCGAATGCTGCGGATGGCGTGGGCCGTCCCTCGTCCCACGCCTTGGTCAGAGCCGCTGCGAACTGCTCGAAGCCGCGGCGAGCGACATCAGCCATGAGCGCATCGCGGTCGCGATAGTGACGATAGGGCGCAGCTGGACTGACGCCTGCGTAACGCGCTGCCTCAGCGAAGGTGAAACCGGCCGGGCCCTTGTTCGAGATCAGCTCGAGCGCCGCTTGGATGAGGGCTTCGCGTAGATTGCCGTGATGGTAGCCGCGACGGCGCCGATGATCGTCCCTGTTCCAGCTCATGCGCCGGTTCTACAACAGATATCCGCCACGAGACATAGGGCTGAATGGCAAGGCGAAGGGCCCCGGACAGCGGACACCGAACGAAGCACGGCGGCGAGGCGAGGCGTCAAAACGCATTCCTTACCTGAAAAAGAACCGTGAGCCGACAGTCGGGCGCGCCAGCCCACGTGATCAGATGCGCGCCAGGGCGTGAAGAAGTCCTCGGCGCTCGCCCTCGGCCCTCAACTCACGGAGCTGAGCCAGCGCCTCCGGGCTGGACCCCTCGCGCGCGATGGTCGACAGCCAGCGGGCGCGCCGGACGTAGAACTCGGCCCACGGCAACGGCTCGTCCCGCGTGTAGGCCTCGAGCGCCGCTGCGTACTTCTCCGCACTGTCCCAGTCGTCGGCATCAATCGCCATCTCGATCGCATCGCGCCGAAAGAGCAGATGGTTGTGGCTTACGGCCCCCTCGCTCAACAACCGGTCGGCCTCAGCCATCGCCTCTTGCCGGCGCCGCTGATCCGTTACGGTCCGGGCGAGGACTCCAAGCGCAAAGGGACCCACGAACGCGGGGCCGGTCTCGAAGCTGAGCGCGACGGCCGCCTCCGCATCACGCGCCGCCTCTGGAAGATCACCTCTGGCTCGCCGCACGTCTGCCCGCAGTGCCAGGCCCTCGGCCTCGAAGCGGCGCGCGCGAAGCCCTCGGGCCAGTGCCAAGGCAGCCTCGGCGTGTTCAAAGGCGGCATCGAGGTTCATAAGGGCAAGGCTGATAAAGCAGGCGGCATGTCGGCCGATCATCTCCGCCCTGTGGTGGGCCACGCTTTGTGCCATCTCGATTGCGAGGGCTGCCTCGGCGGCAGCCTTTGCGCCGTCGCCCGCAAACCAGCCCGCAAACGCCAGCATCGGTCGATTGGCCACCTCGATTCGCACCAGTCCATGATCCTGGCAGAGCCTGACGCAGCGCGCGAAGCGGTCGCGGGCAGTCATCATACGACCGCGCATGTATTCGCCGTCGCCCAACCCACCTAGGGCGGCAGCCTCGAGCTCGGCAGAGCCCGTGCGCTCTGCCAGCTCCAGGCTGCGGCCGTGCTCTTTGAGGCATCTCTCGATGTCACCGCTTGGAAAGTAGAGGTTGCCGCGCAGCAGATGCAGGCGCGCCAATTCATGCGTCAGGCCGTGCGTCACGGCGGCGGCTTCGGCATCAATTAGGTCTGCGAGCGCACCGTCGATATCATCCGTCACCCGCTTGACGGCGGCCAAGCCGAGCCAGGCGCGGCAGCGCTCGGCATCGCTGCCGGCTGCAGTCAGAGCCTCCTGGCAGGACGCCAGCGCCGCCGGCATGTCGCCGAGATCGTGCAGAACCTCGCCGAGGAGGCTCGCCAGCGCAAAACGATCCTCGCGCTCGTTCGCCAGCTCAAGGCCACGCCGCCCGAGGGCCTGTGCTGCCGCGTAATGGTATTCTGTTGCCTCTCGCTGAGCGGCCGCCAAGTAGGCGCGTGCGGCTTGGGGATCCCCGGCCCGATCGAGATGGGCCGCTCTCAGCCCCGGATCGAACGCGGCGTAGTGGTCTGCAGCCCGCCGGTGCAGCTCGGCGCGACGGCTCTTCAGCAGGCTGTCGTAGACGGCTTCGTGAATGAGCGCATGCGCAAACAGAAACTGCGTCCCATGCGGTTGGACCATGTGATGAGCGGCAAACCGCTCACTATCGTAGGAGGGCTGGTCCAGCACCGCAGCCAGCGCCTCGCGGTCAAAGCGCTGGCCGAGAACCGAGGCGGCCTGCAATGCAAGGCGGTCGTCCGCATCGAGCCGGTCGAGTCGGGCCTGCACCAGGCTCTGGACCGTCCCCGCGACCTTCGAGGCGTCGCCCTCAACCGCATAGCGCAGCAGCTGCTCCAGATAGAGTGGATTGCCGGCGGCCCGTTCGATGCAGGAGCGGGCCAGGGCGGCATCGACGGCCGGGAACGAGGCGGCCAGTTCGCCGGCCTCATCTGCGTGCAACGGGCCAATATCGATGGTGAGCAGCGGACCGCCGCCAGCTTTGGCGCGCCATGCCTCGTCCAAGGGATTCTGCTCGACGCGCGACGTCATGATCAAGAGCGCGGGGCAGTCGACGACCGCAGCGGCAAGCGGCGCCAGCAGGTCAAGCGTTGCCGCATCGGCCCAGTGCAGATCCTCGATCGCCAGAACGCGCGGCTGGCGTCGGTTCGTGCGTCGCACGAGCTGAACCAGCGTTGCCGCCCTGCCGGCCTCGCGCGCTGCATTGTCCATCGCCTCATACAACACGCGCAGCTGTCCTGAAGGCGCGAGCCCCAGGAGATCGAGCAGAAAGACGACGTTCTCCGCGTCGACGAGTTCGGCCTCGGCTGCGGTTGTGGCACCTTCCTCAAGCCGCCCAACATCCGCCGCGGAATCCAGCCCGAGCAGCCCGCAGACGAGGGCCTGAATGGCATCGCGGCTGGTACCGCTGCCGAAATTGAGCACCAACCCCGAATGGCAGGCGAATCCCTGCCGCGCGGCAATCGTCAGGACCTCCTCGAGCAGCCGTGTCTTGTGCCGATCCCAGCTTCGCCGCGCAGGTGCACCGCGCGGCCTCGGCCGGTTTGCCGGCAGGTGTTGAGAATGCTGTGGAACTGGGCCAGCTCGGCGTTGCGGCCAACGAGCGCGCGACGTGCCGCGGCGCTCCGCAGCCGCTGGGCGCGCCAGGCACGGACAGGCTCATGAAAGCCCTCGACCTCGAGCAGGCCGGCGTCGGTGCCATCGAGCCGCTCTGCAAGGTCACGCCAAACGCGATCCGAAACGAGCACCTCGCCGGCGCCAGCAGCGTTAGTCAGCCGGGCCGCCAGATTCACGGCCTCGCCGGTTACCGTGTACTCGCGGTGATAGGAGCTGCCTACGCCGCTCGCCACGACCTGCCCGCTCGCCACGCCAATGTGCACGGCAAGCAGTGGACCAAAGGCCGCCCCGAGATCCGGCACGGCATCTCGTATGGCCAGAGCGGCGGCCACCGCGCGCTCGACATCGTTGCCGTGCGCGACCGGCGCACCGAACGCGGCCATGACGCAGTCGCCGATATGCTTGTCGACCCGCCCGCCATGCTGTTGCACAATGCGATCGACGCAGCCGAAAAAGCCTTCCAACGCTTGATGCAAGTCCTCTGCATCGAGCCTCTGGCTCAGCTTGGTGTAGCCGACGAGATCGGCGAACAGCACGCAGACCGGGCGCCGCTCCGGGGCCGGCTTCGTGGTTCCCTCCTGCCGTACATCGGAGGCGGCCAAGGCGGCCAGGACCTTGCGGCGAGCGCCGAGCGGCAAGCCGATATTCTTGAGGTCGTCATCGGTTAGGTGCCGCAGGGCTGCCAGATCGACCTCGTGCGCCACGAATGCTGACGCGTACTTCTCCAGGCCAATTTGGGCGAGCCAAGCGGTGAGATCGCGCATGGATCTCCCCTTTCCTCGGTGCCTTGCGCGCATTGAGCTTCAAAAGGTCAAACCTGACGATCAGCCGCGGTGTCGGACACCGACTGCGCGGCGCTGCTCGGGGCTACGCAGCTTGCTCTACCAACGCGCGTTGCCCCTTATCCGTTGCTCCGGGCACGCGGCTTTTGCCCTTCCAGCAACGGCGCCTCGGCCGCAAGCGCGACGGCGAGGAAGTCGAGGAAGGCGCGGATGCGTGCCGTCCGCCGCAGATCCTCGTGGGTCAGAAGCCAGAGGTCGAGCGTGAAGTCGTCCGGCAGGGGCGCGATGCGCACGAGGTCGGGCTCGAGGTCGGCGATGCCGCAAGGCAAGGGAGCAAGCCCGATGCCGGCCTTGGCCGCTGCAATGGCCAAGGCGACCGAGTTCGCGCGGAAGATCGGCCGGGTCTCCGGGAGGAAGTTGGCAAAGCAGCGGATGAGGGCCTCGTGGTCGGAGTCGAACCCGATCCAGTCCTGTTCCGCAAGCGGAATGTCCACCGTTGAAGCGGCGGCGCCGTAGACGGCGAAGACGAGACGGCCGACGCGGCGCCCAACCAGCGTCTCGGGTGGCTGATTGCTCACGCGGAGCGCGACGTCCGCTTCGCGCCGACTGAGGCTGACCGCGGCGTTGGTGGCGACGACCTCGAGCTCGATGCCCGGATAGGCCGCGCGGAAGGACGCGAGATGGCGCGGCAGCAGGCTGAGCGCCAGCATATCGACGGTGGTGATGCGGACGGTGCCGCTCAGACGCATGTCCTGTCCGGCGATCTTCCGATCGAGGTTCAAGATCTCTGCCTCGACGCGCAACGCCGTCTCCAGCATCTCCTCGCCCGCCTCGGTCAGGACGTAGCCGCTCGGCAACCGCTCGAAGAGACGGACCTTGAGCACGTCTTCAAAGGTTCCAATACGCCGGAAAACGGTGGAGTGGTTCACTCCGAGCGCCCGCGCGGCCCCTGAGAGCGAGCCGGCGCGCGCCACCGCGAGAAACAGCCGGAGGTCGTCCCAGTTGGCATGCTGTGCATTCATGCAAATCCACCTTGCGACCTTCGCCAATCCCTGCGCCGCAACGAAAGTCTTAGCTACCTGCCAAGGCGAGGTCCAATCGGGCCGGACCCAAAACGCAAAAGCTGAGGAGCATTGTTATGCGCAGATTAGTGATGGCTACCGTAATCGCTGGCTTTCTTGCCAGTCCCGCTTTCGCCCACTGCGACAGCGTCGACGGGCCGGTAGCAGGCGCCGCGATCGAAGCGCTCGAGACCGGCAACGTGAACTTGGCGCTCCCTTATGCGCCGGCTTCGGCGGAGGATGAGATCAAGGCAGCCCACCAGATGGCCTTGACGGCGCGGGCGGACGGAAAAGCTGCGGCAGAGGTCGCCGACCGCTGGTTCATGGAGACGGTGGTCCGTCTGCACCGGGAAGGAGAAGGCGCAACCTTTACCGGGCTGAAGCCGGCGGGGATCAATTATGGGCCGGTCATTCCGGCCGCCGAGAAGGCGCTCGAAACGGGCGATCCGACGCAGGTGAAAAATGCTGCTCAGCGGCGCCGTCGAGCACTTGCTCGAGGATCGGTTCAAGGCTGCGCAGAAGGTGCTTGAGAGCACGCGGAAAACTCCGCCCCAAACCGCAGACGAGGTCGCCGAGGCCCGGGAGCGGGTGAATGCTGAGTTCGCCTTCATCGAGTATGCGGAAGGCATCCATGCTGCCCTCAAGGCCGAAGGTCACGCCCACTGAGCGGCGGAGCGAAAGCTGACTGACAATTTCAGCATTTCCTGACGACGGAGCATCCTGGCGCTCCGTCGTCAATCTTTGTAGGCGCGGAGCCGTGCTTCGTTTTGCCGATCCGGCGGCCCTCCCGTAACCACGGCCCGCATCTGTCGTCTTCAGGCCGACCAGAACTATCGCGGTTCCGCTCGGCAACATGCGCCAGAACCTCGTCATCGCCCTGCTGACTCGCCGGGGTCTTCAGCGGCCATGTGCACAGGGCGGGCGGCATGCTGATGCACCAGCTCTCGGTTCTGATCGTCATCGCCAACGGCATGCGCTTGCTGCGTGTGCCGGCGACGCCAAAGGGCACTGTGCCGCGTCCGGCAGTACCGGAAGCGGGCGTTGCGCAGCCTAAGATAGCACAGCCTGAAGGTGAGCGCCTGCTGGTGTTACGAGTCCCGCGCCAAGGCGCGGGGCTTTCGAGGCTCAGCGCTGTGCGGCTATGTGAACGTCACTGTATTGGCTGGCCCGGTCGCGGCCGGTATCTCGGTAGCGACCAATTCCAGCGCAGGGCGCCCAAGCGGATGATCAGGGCGATGGCGAACCCGGCGATAAGGCTGCCGCTCCGCTCCACCCCCGCTTCTGCGAGCGCCACGAACAGCGTGGCTCCCACCAAAGCCGCCGTAACGTAGATCTCTTGTCGCAAGATCGCCGGGCTTTCACCACCGAGGATGTCGCGAACGATGCCGCCGAACGTGGCGGTGATCACGCCCATTGCTACGGCAACGATCTGATCGGCGTTTGCGTTGAGAGCCGTTTCGGCACCCGTGACCGCGAAGACCGCAAGCCCCACCGCATCGAAGCGGAGCACCAGCGCGTAGCGGGATTGCGGGATGTGGGCCAGAAAGAATGCAGCGCTGGATACGACAACGCACGTGATCAGGTAGCGCGGATCGGCGATCCAGAAGACCGGCAAATTTCCGAGCAGCGTGTCGCGGATCGTGCCGCCCCCGACCCCCGTGACCGTGCCGAGCAGAATGAAGCCGATGAGATCCATCTGCTTGCGCGAGGCGACAAGGGCGCCCGTCGTCGCGAAAACGGCGACGCCGAACCAATCAAGCCAGAATGTGACGACGTCGATCATATGTCTGCCTTAGTGGATAGAGGCGATAGCGGGTCATCAGGTGCCCGGGCAACAGCTCCTCGGATGCCCAAGTCTGTTGGGTGCTGAGCAGGAGATCTTGAGCCAAATTCGGGGAATTTTTATTGTGACTGCGTCGATGCGCTAGTCCTTCCTTGACCGCGCGAAGAGTTGGGAAACGGCGAGTAACAGAGAACTCACTACGATCATGATGGTCGAGATCGAGGCAATGGTCGGGTCGATCTGATCACGGAGCGCGGTGAACATGTTGCGAGTAAGCGTAGAGTTCTCGCCGCCCGAGACGAACATGGCGACGATCACCTCGTCGAACGAGGTCAGGAATGCGAGGATGGCGCTCGTGATCACGGCAAAGCGGATCTGAGGCAAGGTCACCAACAGGAAGGCCTTGAGCCGGTTCGCACCAAGGCTGCGGGCGACGAGCTCCTGGTTCATGTCGAAGCTCTTGAGCGCCGAGGTCACGATCAGCATCACGATTGGGATAGCGAGCATGCTGTGGGCGAGAACGATGCCGATCAGCGTATTGACGAGGCTCAACCGAACGTATGCGTAGAAGACGGCGATGCCGACGAGGATCACCGGCACGATAATGGGGGTGATGAGAATGACGTAAAGCAGCACGGTCCAGCGCGAACGGGAGAGAAAGATCCCGTATGCCGCCATCGTCCCCAGCGGCGTCGCCACGAGGCTGGTGAGCGCACCGGCCTTGAACGAGGTAACGGTCGCCTGCATCCAGGAACTCGACGCAAAGTAAGACTCATACCAGCGGAGCGACCACTGGCGCGGAGGAAATTCCAGGTACTGCGAGCCAGAAAACGACATCGGCACGACGATCAGCGTCGGGACGACCAGGAAGGTTAGGACGAGCGCGGCAAGAACATAGAGCCACAGCCGCGACCGGTGCGGGATCTGGGTTTCGGATGCGGGTTCATCGAGCCAGCTCATCAGCCGGGGCCTCCCCCAAGCATCCTGTCCAGCCGTACCAGGCGAGCGGCGAGGGCGATAAACAAAAGGGTCAATATGAGCAGCACGACGCCGAGCGCACTGGCGGCACCCCAGTTGAAGAATAGCTCGATGTCATTGGCGATGCGGTTCGAGACCATGATCACCTTGCCGCCACCGAGCACGGCGGGCGTGACGTAGAAGCCCAAACAAAGGATGAAGACAATGAGAGTGCCGGCCAGCAGCCCTGGCAGCGTCAGGGGGAAGAAGACCAACCAGAATGCCCGCGTCGGGCTGGCGCCGAGGTTGGCAGCGGCCTTAAGGAGGTCCCGGTCGAGCGCGCGCATGTTGCCGTAGACCGGCAAGATCAGGAACGGCAGCATGATGTGCACCATCCCGATCAGCGTGCCATTGAGATTATGGACAAGCGCGAGCGGCTCATCCCACAGCCCGAGATTGATGCCCCAGGCGTTGATGAGCCCCTGGCGCTGCAGCAGCACGAGCCACGCATAGGTGCGCACCAGCAGCGATGTCCAGAACGGCAGCAGCACGGCAATCATGCACAGATTGGCGATCCGTCGCGGCAATTGCGAGAGCACGTATGCCAGGGGATAGCCGAGCATGATGCAAATGGCGGTCGTCAGCAGGCTGACCTCAAACGTGATGAGGAATGTGCGGCCGTAGGACGGCTGCTCGATCATGCGGCGGTAGTGCTCAAGGCTCAGACTGCCGTCGTCGGCGAGGAATGACAGCCAGAACAGCCAGCCGACGGGGATGATCATCGTGATCAGCACCAGCAGGAGCGCCGGCGCGGTGAGCGCAAGTAAAGTCCACCGCTCGAATAGCTGGTCCCGGCGCAGGCCCGCAGCGTTGGGCCGCCCTTGTCCGATCAACACGTCGCTGGAGCTCACGGCCAACTCTCAGGTCCTCGGCTGGTCGGGCAGCAACACCGCATCCTCGGCGCCGAGGCCCAGGCGCACCGGGTCACCCGCCTGCGGCGCTCGCGCCATCGAGCGGCTGCTCGCAATACCCCGGACAGTCAAACGCGCGCCGTTATCGAGCACGACCTGCAGCAGGAAGGTGTCGCCCTGGTAAACCACCGTCGTGACACGGCCCTCGAACACGTTGTCGGCGGAATCCGATTGGCTATCGAGGATTTGAAGCCGTTCCGGCCGCAGCATCAGTAGCAAGCGACCGGAGCTGGGCGGGGTATCCTCGACCTTCAGCGGCTGACCGGCGAGACGGCAGGTGCCCTCGACGCATTCGACCTCAAGAAAGGTCGACTCGCCGATAAATTCCGCCACGAACCGACTGGTCGGCCGATCGTAGACCCGGCGCGGCGTATCCAGCTGCACCACCTTGCCCTGGTTGATGACGGCGATCCGATCCGACATCGTCAGAGCCTCGCGCTGGTCGTGCGTCACGTAGATCGTTGTCGTTCCGAGTTTCTCGTGAAGCTGGCGCAACTCGATCTGCATGGCCTCTCGCAGCTGCTTGTCGAGAGCAGACAGCGGCTCGTCCATGAGAACGATTCGTGGCTCGAAGACGATGGCACGGGCGAGAGCCACGCGTTGGCGCTGGCCCCCAGAAAGCTGGTCGATACGCCGTTCGCCATAGCCGCCAAGCTGGACCATTTCGAGCGCTGCGTCGACGCGATCGGCAATCTCCCGCCTAGGCAGGCCACGTAGCTTCAGCGGAAATGCAATGTTCGCGCGCACATCCATATGCGGAAACAGCGCATAGCTCTGGAAGACCATCCCGACGTCGCGCTTATGCGGGGCCAGGCGGATCACTTCCCGATCGCCGAAACACACGCTGCCGTAATCCGGTCGCGTGAAGCCTGCCAGCACCATCAGCAGCGTCGTCTTTCCGGAGCCGGATGGCCCGAGGAGTGTCAGGAACTCGCCGCTCTCGATATCGAGATCGACGTTGTCGAGCGCGTGCACCTCACCATAAGATTTCGTCAGCTTCCGTATCGTGATAGGGAGCGAGGCGCCGCGCACCATGCGAGACCGTTGGCCTTGAGTTGAACGACAGGCGGGCGGCACGGGACGCGTACCGCCCAACCTCGATTGAGGCAGCAGGCTGCTATTCCGTCAACATGTTCTGATAGGCAGCAGACGCGTCCGCCTCGTGCTTGATGTACCAATCGAGGTTGATCGGCAGCTGCTTGGCGACGTTGTCGGGATGGGACGGCAGCTTCTTGGCGTACGCCGCATCGATTGTGCCGAGATCGTATGCCTTCTTATTGGTCGGGCCGTAGGTGATGTACTTGGTGAATTCGGCCTGGTACTGCGGCTTGCTGATCTCGGCAATAAACTTCATCGCCAAGTCCTTGTTCGGCGCACCCTTTGCCACCGCATAGCAGTCATAGTCGAGCAGCGCCTGGTTGAAGGTGTAGGCCACCTTGGCACCGTCCTTGGCAGCCACATCGAACCGGCCGTTCCAGCCGGTGGTCATATCGACCTCGCCGTCCTTCATAAGCTGGGCGTGCTGCGCGCCGGACGCCCACCAGACCGCAATGTGCGGCTTCAGCTCCTTGATCTTGTTGATTGCACGCTCGATCCCGCCCGGGGCGGAGAGCACCTCATAGACCTTCTCTGGAGGAACGCCATCCGCCATGAGCGCCGGCTCGAGCGCCCCAGCGACAGACTTGCGATAGGCCCGTTTGCCCGGAAACTTCTTCACGTCCCAGAAATCGGCCCAACTCTTCGGACCGTTGTCGCCATAGGTTTTCGTGTTCCAGGCGAGCACGGTGGAGAAGACGTCTCCGCCAACGCAATACTCCTGCGCCAAACCAGGGTAAAAATCCGACGTATCGATCACCTTGTAGTCGAGCTTTTCGAGAATACCCTCGGCGCCCGCCCGTGCAGCGCTACCCGAGCCGCTGGTGACGACATCCCAGGTCACGGCTCCAGCCTTCACCTTCAGGCGGAGATCGGCGATGCTGGTGTAGGTCTCCTCCTTGATCTTTATGCCGAGAGCCTTCGCGGCCGGCTGAAACAGGGCCTTGCTCTGCGCCTCCTGATAGGATCCGCCGAAGGACACGACAGTGATTTCCTGGCTCAGTGCCCCCGTGGACAGTCCCGCTGTCGACACCACGGAAATGGCAGCAAGCAAAAGCAACTTGCGCAAATCGGTCATCGTTCCACTCCCTGTTTGATCCGTTTGCAACGGCTCTTGTTCGTGTTGTCCGCCTCCGCTGGATAGTTTGGTTCCAACAATGGTCCGAAGAAAAGGGCCACTCTGGTATAGATCTCGATACCAATTACGTTTCGACGTGGAGTCTATTCGACCTCGCTGATCTGGTAGGTCGATCGCTCCAGCCAGTCCGGCGCAATTTCGACGCCCCAGCCAGGCTCGCTGGGAATCCTGACCTTTCCCTCCGACACCTGATAGGGTGAGCTCCGGAACAGACCGTCCTGCCAAGGATAATAATCGGGGCCTTCGATCGACAGCTCAAGGTACTTGCCAGCATTCGGAATGGCGCCCAGGAGATGCATGGTGAACAGCGTCACCATCGAGAGATTGGCGCTGTGCGGGGTGCACGGCATTCCGGCCTTGGCACCCATTTCGGCGACGCGCAGCATCCGGCTGATGCCTCCGAGATAACAAACATCGGGCTGAATGATATCGACAGCCCGTATTTCGATCATGTGTCGCCAAGTCGGGATCCAGCAGTCCTGCTCACCCCCGGTGACATCGACGTCGAGCGCGTCCCGCACTTCCTTCGTCTGCTCCAGCTCCCAGTAGAGGCAGGGTTCCTCGAAGTGACAAATGCCGTTGTCCTCAAGCATCCGCCCGACCTCGATTGCCCGCTTCGGTGAGAATCCGCCATTGGCATCGACGAGCAGGTCCACGTCATCGCCCATGGCGCGCCGCATGTAAGGGATGATCTCCTCGGTACGGCCGGGCCACTCGTCGACGTCGTGTCCGCATTCGGCTCCAACGCGAAACTTAAACGCATCGAACCCGAGCTCATCGCGCAGCCGCAGCAGCCTGTCGGCTTCATCCTGGGGGGTGATGTCGCGCTTCATCGAGGACGCATAGGCACGGATCGGCCGGGGCGTGCCACCGAGCAACTCGCAGACGCTTTTCCCCTCGAGCTTGCCGCGCAGGTCCCAAAGCGCCGTATCGAGCCCCGCCATGGCCCGACAGATATAGGATCCCGGAAACTTGTGCTCGCGCTCGATGATCCGATCCAGGAGATCATCCGCCTCGAATACGCTGCGACCGAGAGACCAAGGGGCAATCTGGCGGTGCACGATCTGTGCCGTGATATCCGCGTTGTAGGTTGAGACTTGGCCCCAGCCTTGCACGCCAGTCTCAGCCGTGACGCGCAGAAAGCCGACGAACTGGTTGCAAAACGTCTCAATGCTCTTGATCCGCATGGGTCATCCCGCCCGGGCACTGGTGGTTTCCTCGGGCGGGAACATTCCAGCTGAATGGATCACATCGATAGATCCATTCTCGATATTCTGTGATACCGCTTATCAAAGTTCGCCCCGGGAGCCAGCCAATGGTCAAGCGTGTCGGCGGAGCGCTGTTGCATTCTATCGTCATCGATCCTCGTGCCCGCCGCCCGGTGAGCACGCAGGTCTACGTCGCCTTGCGCGACATGATTCTGACGGGAGCGTTCGCCGCCGGAGAGAGATTGCCCGCTACACGAACCTTGTCACGCGAGCTCGGGCTGTCGCGCACCACCATTATCGAGGCCTTCGAACGGTTGGCCGCAGAGGGTCTCATCGAGGCGCGGGTCGGATCGGGTACGATCGTCAGCGCACTTCTCGCAACTGATCGGCCGAAACGTGCCACCCCATGGCATACCGCCGCCGATGCGAAGCCTGCGCGGCTTTCAAAGGCGATGACCCACGCCACCACCCGCTTCAGCGAACGGCAACGGTTGCCCTTCGTCCCTCGCGCTTTCACCACGGCGCTTCCTGCCTTTGATGCATTCCCGATGGCGCAGTGGGCGCGCCTTTCCGTCAAGCATTGGCGCGGCAACCGCAACGACGTCATGGGATACGGGGAACCCAACGGCCATCCGCAGCTGCGGCGCGCGATCGCCGCTCACCTGCGGGCCAATCGGGGCATTTCGTGCGACGCGGAGCAGATCTTCATTGTCGGTGGCGCGCAACAAGCCTTTCACCTCATCGGCTCGATGCTGCTCGATCCCGGCGACAAGGTTTGGTTCGAAAATCCTGGCGCCATTGGCGCGCGCAACAGCATGATCGCCTGTGGGGCCGATCTCATTCCGGTCGCCGTCGACAGAGATGGACTTCGCGTCGAGGATGGCCGCAATTTCGCACCGGATTTCCGCCTGGCGTTCGTCACGCCCTCGCATCAACAGCCGCTCGGCACGGTCATGAGCCTGGAGCGGCGCTTCGCCTTGCTCAATGCCGCGGAGCAGGCCGGGGCGTGGATCATCGAGGACGACTACGACGGCGAGTTCTTCTTCGGCGGCCGACCGCCACCGACGCTCAAGAGCGTCGATACGACCGGGCTCGTCATCTACGTTGGCACGTTCAGCAAGTCGCTTTTTCCATCAATCCGGCTCGGGTTCATCCTTTCACCTCCCGCCCTCGTGCACACCTTCGAGGCTCTGATGAGCAAGTTCCTGTACGGCGTGCCGACATTTCTGCAGGCGGTTGTTGCCGAATTCATCGATGAGGGGCATTTCACGACCCACATCCGGCGCATGCGCAGGATCTATGCTGAGCGCCACGAGGTCCTTTGCCGGGAAGCGGAGCGGCACCTTGCTGGATTGCTGAGCATCGTTCCCGCGGCCAGTGGGCTGCACACCATCGGCCATCTGCAGGCCGGATTATCCGAGATAGATGCCGCCATGGCCGCCGAGGAGCTCGGCGTAACAGTATCGCCGATTGCGCGCTTCTCCATCGCGCCGACCGAGGCGCAGGGGCTGGTCCTCGGATTCGGCGGCATCAGCCCGTGTCAAATCCAAAAGGGCGTCGAAGTGCTTGCCAGGGTCTTGGAGTCCCTCGTCGGACGTCGCGCTCGCTCGATTTCACGCAGCGGGTAGATTCCGGAGCCATCCAGCGGTCGAAAGTGGACTGCCACTTTCTTACGCAATGGACCTGCCATGGTGACCAATCTCTGGTGCAGTGTTCGCTCATGGTGTCGGCCGGGAGGGGCGGCAGGATTGATCGAGGTCGATTACATCATCGTCGGCGCAGGCTCTGCGGGATGCGTTCTGGCCAATCGGCTGACCGCCAGCGGCCGGCACAAGGTTCTCGTCCTCGAAGCCGGCGGCAGCGACCGACGGATCTGGCTGCACGTCCCGATCGGCTATGGCAAGTCGTTCTACGACCCCCGGGTCAACTGGATGTTTTGCACCGAGCCGGATCCCAATCTGAACAACCGCCGCGGATATTGGCCGCGCGGGAAAGTGCTCGGCGGTTCCAGCTCCATTAATGCCATGGTCTTCGTCCGCGGCCATCCGGCCGACTTCGACGCCTGGGCGGCTGATGGGAATCCCGGGTGGGGTTGGAATGACGTGCTCCCCTATTTCAAGCGCATGGAGAGCTTCAGCGGTGGCGCCGACGAATGGCGCGGCACCGGCGGGCCACTGCATGTCACCGATGTCTCGAGCGACCTGCACCCGATATGCGAGTCATTCGTGACGGCGGGCAGGGAAGCCGGGCTGCCCGTCTGTAATGATTTCAATGGCGCCTCGATGGAGGGTGTCGGCCCCTATCAGATCACCATGCGCGGTGGCGTGCGGATGTCGACCGCTCGTGCGTATCTGCGGCCGGCGATGAAGCGGCCGAATTTGCGCGTCGAGACCGGCGCCCACGTGGCGCGCATTCTGATCGAAGGCAGGCGGGCTGTCGGTGTGAGCTTCACGAAGGGCGGAAAAATTCATGAGGCCCGAGCCGGGCGGGAGGTCGTTCTGGCGGCCGGCGCGATCCATTCGCCGCTGCTGCTGCAGGCATCCGGGATTGGACCTCCCGGTGTGCTGCGCTCCGTCGGGCTCGAGATCGTGCACGGCAGCCCGCAGGTCGGGCAGAACCTGCAGGATCACCTCTGCATCGATTATCTCTATCGGTCACGGGTCCCCACACTCAACCAAGACCTGGGGACGTGGAAGGGGAGAATTAAAGCCGCGCTACAATATGCCGTGCGCCGCCGCGGACCGCTTAGCCTTAGCGTGAACCAGGCGGGTGGCTTCTTCCGCTCTCGCCCGGAATTGGATCGGCCCAACATTCAGCTCTATTTCTCGCCGCTCAGCTATCTCCGGCTCCCGCCGGGCCGCAGGGCGCTGATGAGCCCGGATCCGTTTCCCGGCTTTTTGCTGAGCGCTCAGCCCTGCCATCCCGCAAGCCGCGGGTATGTCCAGCTCCGCTCGACCGACCCATCTGCCGCGCCCGTCATCGTCCCCAATTCGCTATCCGATGAACGCGACCTGGATGAGTTGGTGGACGGCGCCAGGTTCCTGCGAAAGCTGGCGACGACGCCCGCCCTGTCGCGCATCATCGAGAACGAGCTCGTTCCGGGCAGCCGTGTGCAATCCCGTGAGGAGTTCATCGAGGACATCCGCGAGCGCGCCTCAAGCGTGTTCCATCCAGTCGGCACGTGCCGTATGGGGCCGGACCCCGCGACGTCCGTGGTCGACAGCCGCCTGCGCGCCCACGGGTTGGATGCGCTCCGCGTGATCGATGCTTCCATCTTTCCCACCCTCACGTCCGGCAACACGAACGCTCCCACCATCATGGTCGGTGAGAAGGGAGCGGATCTTTTGCTCGAGGACGCGGTATGAATGCTGCCGAGATTTCGCGGGTCAACGGAACACGACCGGTGCCGAACAGGCTTTTTACAGACAACTGCAAGCTGACCCCGTACTGGTGGGATGAGGTGCCGCGCCCGCAGCCTGAGGAGAAGCCGCTGCCGCGCTCCGTGGATGTTGCCGTCATCGGCTCCGGCTACACAGGACTGAATGCAGCCTTGCAGGTGGCGCGCGGCGGTCGCAACACCATCGTGCTCGACGCGGAGGATGCCGGCTGGGGGTGCAGCACGCGCAACGGTGGCCAGGTCTCGACCAGCATCAAGCCGAGCTACGATCGGCTGGCCCGCCGATACGGCGCCCAGCGGGCCTTCGACATCCTGAAGGAGGGCCAGAACTCGCTGGCCTGGCTCGGCAAGTTCATCAAAGACGAAAAGATGGACTGGGATTTCGCGGTCGTTGGGCGTTTCCACGCTGCACACAACAAGGCCCAATACGAGTCTTTGGCGCGCCGGATCGAAAATCAGCCGAAGGGGCTCGAGGTCGAAGCGCACGTCGTGCCGCGCTCCGAGCAGCACACGGAGCTGGGCACAGATATCTACTACGGCGGCGTCGTCTATTGTCAGCACGCGTCCGTCAACCCGGCCCGCTATCATCAGGAGCTGTTGCGTCGCGTCCAGCAGGCCGGCGCGGGAATCTTCGCGCGCTGTCCTGTCACGGCCATCGAAAAGGATAATGGCCGTTTCAGGCTAAGCACCCCGCGCGGCGTCATCGAGGCCCGCGACGTCGTGGTGGCGACCAACGGCTACACGGGTGCCCTCACGCCCTGGCTGCGGCGAAGAGTGATTCCGATCGGCAGCTATATGATCGCAACCGAACCGCTGCCCCCGGAGTTGGTGGCGCGGCTCATGCCGCGGGGGAGGATCGTCAGCGACACGCGAAAGGTCGTCTACTATTACCGTGCCTCGCCCGAGCGGCGCCGCATCCTTTTCGGCGGGCGCGTTTCCCTCAATGAAACCGACCCCCGCTTAAGCGGGCCAAAGCTCCACGCCGATATGGTCCAGATCTTCCCCGAACTCGCGCAGACGCGCATCAGTCACTCATGGTGCGGGTTTATCGCCTACACCTTCGACGAGCTGATGCACGTCGGCCGGCACGATGGCGTGTACTATGCCATGGGCTATTGCGGCGCCGGCGTCGGCACGGCGAGCTACTTCGGCATGCGCATCGGCCAGCAGGTCCTCGGGCTGCCCGAAGGTCGCACCGCGCTCGACGGCCTCTCGTTCGAAACACGGCCATTCTACACCGGCAATCCCTGGTTCCTGTCGGCGTCGGTGCTGTATTACCGCTGGCGGGACCGGCTCCCTGTGTGATGCGCCGCGACCGCGCCTCATCTCAGGGCGCAGCTTTGAAGATCCGGGCTGGCACCAGCAGATCCAGCCATTCATGACGCGCATCCGGATTGACCGGGCAAGGTCTTCATGACCTTGCCGCCAGGCCGCCTTGTTGCTCGATGAACCGGGCGATCGCACCCACGCCTTCGCCGGAGCGGACGTTCGCGAAAACGTAAGGCTTGCTGCCGCGCGCCTGCCGCGTGTCGCGCTCCATGACGGCGAGGTCGGCGCCGACGTGCGGTGCAAGGTCGGTCTTGTTGATGACGAGCAGGTCGGAGCGGGTGATGCCGGGCCCGCCTTTGCGCGGGATCTTCTCGCCCTGGGCCACGTCGATGACGTAGATGGTGAGGTCGGCGAGCTCAGGCGAGAACGTTGCCGCAAGGTTGTCGCCGCCGGACTCGATCAGGATCAGGTCGAGCGCCGGGAACTTGCGCCGCATGGTCTCGATGGCGGCGAGGTTGATCGAGCAGTCCTCGCGGATGGCAGTATGCGGACAGCCGCCGGTCTCCACGCCCATGATCCGGTCGAGCGGCAGCGCCTGGGCGCGCATCAGGATCTCGGCGTCCTCCTTCGTGTAGATGTCGTTGGCGACGACGCAGAGGTCGTAGGAGCTGCGGAATCGTTTGCAGAGCATTTCGATCAGCGTCGTCTTGCCGGAGCCGACAGGGCCGCCGATGCCGACGCGGAGCGGGCCATGAGGGGAGGTCATGAGCGAAACAGCCTTGTGTTTTGCGTTTCGTGAAAAAGGGAGGCGAGATCGGAGAGCATGGTGGCGCTGCCTAGGTCGTCGAGTGATGCAGCCTCGGCGGCCGTCGCTTGTGCGAGAAGGAGAGGCATCAGCGCCGCCATGATCTGCTGCGATTCCGTCGGACCGATGATGGACAGGCGAATGGCGGCGGACGTCATATTTCCCGCGAACGCCATCGCATAGGCGCGCAACGTGTCGGCGAGCGGAATGTCATGAAGCGATGCGGCAATACCGACCGCAACGGAATGGATGACGTCCTCGCAGTCGAGCGGCGCCATGAGCGCGTCCGGATCCGGAGCCGGCCAGGCGGCTGCGATCTGCTGAAGGAACGAGCGGCCTTGCTGCGTTGCCTCCAGGAACCGCTCTGCGGAGGGCTGGAGCGCAGCACCGAGGTCGGCGATCTCCTGGAGCCGTGCGTGATCAAAAGACGACGCAGCCCGCCACGCTGCGGCGAGGAGGATGAGATCATTGCGCAGCGCGCCCGCCGACACGAGGTCCGCGAGCCATGGCTCGAGCGATGTGCGATCGGCAACCCAGCCGCGATCCGCGGCGGCCTCCAGCCCGTGGCTGTAGGCGAAGGCGCCGACGGGAAATGCGGGGGACAGCCAGATCTGCAGCAGGGCCTGCGATCTCGCCTGAAAAGCCTCCCGCGTGGACGATCGTTGGTCCATTCTGCTCCCAAGACTGGAAACGGACGCTCGCACCTACTCGTGCGCGTGATGATGCTGGTGGGGGTGATCGTGCCCGTGATGGTGATGGCTGGTGTGGGGTGGCCCCTTGCCGCCGTAGGCGCCGCCCTCTGGCTCGAACGGGCGGACCACCGCATGCACATGGGCGCCAAGGCCAACCACCATCGCCTCAAGAACGTGATCCGGTTGAATGTAGATCGCGTCGGCCGTGATTTCCGCCGGTGTGTGGCGATTGCCGAGATGCCACGCGATCCGGGCGAGCGCGTGTGCATCGGCGGCATGAATCTCCATGAGCGGCTCGGGGGCAGCAATGACGCGGACGAGGGTTCCGTCCTCGAGCTGCAAGGCGTCACCGTCGGCAAGATAGGCCGCCTCGGGAAGGTCAAGCAGAACGGACCGGCCGCCGTCAGTGGTCATCGCAACGCGGCGGCGGTAGCGCGACGCCCGGTCGAGGGTGATGCTGTCGACAACAGGCTGGGCGCCGATCTCGGATTTCCGGACGATGCGGGTGGCACGCTGCATCGCGTCGCTCCTCAGAACAGAAAATAGCGCTGCGCCATCGGCAGCTCGGACGCCGGCTCGCAGACGAGCAGCTCGCCATCGGCGCGCACCTCGTAGGTCTCCGGATCGATCGAGATGTCGGGTGTGGCGTCGTTGTGGATCATGCTCTTCTTGGAGATGCCGCTGCGGACGTTCTCGACAGCGACAAGCTCCTTGCCGAGGCCGAGGCTGCGGCCCAAGCCTTCGGCCACAGCGGCGCGCGATGCGAACAGCAATGAGGTCGCCCGTACCGCGCCGCCGTAGGCGCCGAACATCGGCCGGTAATGCACCGGCTGCGGGGTGGGGATCGAGGCGTTGGGATCTCCCATCTGCGCCGCCACGATTGCGCCGCCCTTGATGATGCAATCGGGCTTGACGCCGAAAAAGGCGGGCGACCACAGCACCAGGTCCGCGAGCTTGCCGGCCTCGACAGAGCCGATGTGCCTGGCCACGCCGTGCGCGATGGCGGGGTTGATCGTGTATTTTGCAACGTAGCGCTTGGCCCGGAAGTTGTCGTTGCCGCGGCCCTTGTCCTCGGGCAGAGGCCCGCGCTGGATTTTCATTTTGTGCGCCGTCTGCCACGTGCGCGTGATGACCTCGCCGACACGGCCCATGGCCTGGCTGTCCGACGACATCATGGAGAGTGCGCCGAGGTCGTGCAGGATGTCCTCGGCGGCGATCGTCTCGCGGCGAATGCGGCTTTCGGCGAAGGCGAGGTCCTCCGGGATCTTCGACGACAGATGATGGCAGACCATCAGCATGTCGAGGTGCTCGTCGATGGTGTTGACCGTGAACGGCCGCGTCGGATTGGTCGAGGACGGCAGCACGTTGGAAAGGCCGGCGACGCGCATGATGTCGGGGGCGTGGCCGCCGCCCGCGCCTTCCGTATGAAAGGCGTGGATCGTGCGTCCCTTGAAGGCCGCGATCGTGTCCTCGACGAATCCCGATTCGTTCAGCGTGTCGGTGTGGATCATGACCTGCACGTCGTGATCGTCGGCAACGGATAGACAGCAATCGATGGCCGCCGGCGTCGTGCCCCAATCCTCGTGCAGCTTGAGCGCACAGGCACCGGCCTCGACCATCTCGACCAGCGCCTCGGGGCGCGACGCGTTGCCCTTGCCGGCGAAGCCGAGGTTCACGGGGAAGGCATCGGCGGCTCTCAGCATCATTCCGATGTGCCAAGGGCCTGGCGTGCAGGTGGTGGCGAACGTGCCATGGGCCGGTCCGGTGCCGCCGCCCAGCATCGACGTGATGCCGGACATCAGCGCTTCTTCTATCTGCTGTGGGCAGATGAAGTGGATGTGGGTGTCGAATCCGCCGGCAGTCAGGATCTTGCCTTCGCCTGCAAGAACCTCCGTGCCCGGTCCGATGATGATGTCGACGTTGGACTGGATGTCGGGATTGCCGGCCTTTCCTATGCTTGAGATACGGCCGTTCGCGATTCCGACGTCGGCTTTGACGATGCCCCAGTGATCGAGAATGAGGGCGTTGGTGATGACCGTATCGACGGCGCCCACGGCATTCGAGGATTGCGACTGGCCCATGCCGTCGCGGATGACCTTGCCGCCGCCGAATTTGACCTCCTCGCCGTAGGTAGTGAAATCCTTTTCCACCTCGATGAAGAGCTCGGTATCGGCGAGACGGATCTTGTCGCCGACGGTCGGGCCGTACATGCCGGCGTATGCGGCGCGTGAAATTTTCGTCGCCATTGTCTCTGTCTCCCGCCCTCAGTCGAGCTTTCCCATGACGGCCTGGCGGAAGCCGTAGATCTCTCGCTTACCGGCCAGCTCGACGAGCTGAACCTCGCGCGTCTGGCCGGGCTCGAATCGCACGGCGGTCCCGGCGGGAATATCGAGGCGGAACCCCTTTGCGCGGTCGCGATCGAAAGCCAGGGCAGGGTTCGACTCGAAAAAATGGTAATGGCTGCCGACCTGGATCGGCCGGTCGCCGGTATTGGCGACGGTCAGGGTGACCGTCTTGCGTCCGGCATTGAGCTCGATTTCGCTTGCAGCCGTTATCACTTCGCCTGGGATCATTCCTAATCCCTCCGTCGGTTGAAACGAATGCGCCGCGCCTCCAGGCGGCGGCCGGCCCGAAAAGCCATGATCCCGATCACGCCCGCCAGTCCGAGAAAGAAAAGGTGATCCCATTCCAAAAGATGCGCGGCCATTTCGGGGAGCGCAAAACGAGAGTGATCGCCCATGTGCGCCAGGGCCGGATTGGCCAGTGTGAGCAGAAATGATGACAAGGCTGCAGGTCTGGCAATCATCGCAATTTCCTTTCAGCGGATCGGCTCATGAACGGTGACGAGCTTGGTGCCGTCGGGGAACGTCGCCTCGACCTGCACGTCGTGAATCATCTCGGCGATGCCGGGCATGACCTGCTCGCGGGTGAGCAGCTTTGCTCCGTCGCGCATCAGCTCCGAGACGGAGCGGCCGTCGCGCGCACCTTCAAGGACGAAGTCCGTGATTAGAGCGACGGCCTCCGGGTGATTGAGCTTGACGCCGCGGTCGAGCCGCCGGCGCGCGACCATCGCCGCCATGGCGATGAGCAGCTTGTCCTTTTCGCGAGGTGTGAGGTTCATCGTTTTCCTTGAGCTCAGCAGTACCAGACATGGGGCGCAGGAGATCGGGTCAGGACCTCCACTGCGCGCTGCAGAGTCGATTGGATTTGCTCAAGTCCGTCAGCAAGCGAGCGCAGAACCAGCATGCCGCGCCAGGTGCTCACGCCGTGGAGGCCGGCGCAGCCCGCGAGCGCCGCACGTAGAGCGTCGCGCACGTCCTCCGCATCAGGAGCAACATAGACGAGCATGGCGGTTGCATTCGCGCTTCGCGCAACGGCGGGGCGGGCCAGTATCGCTCCGATCTCGCCATCGAGGCGGGTTGCTTCCGCGAACAGAAGGCGGCCGTCACGGCGAATGCGCCAGTCGTCCCGGAACAGGCCCGGTCCCATCCGTTCACCGCTGGCAGTCCGCCCGAAGACCGTGGCCTCGGCGATGAGAAGGCGCGCGTTCGTTGAGACGTCGGCGTCGATTTGCCGGACCAGACGCGCGCCAGAAAAGAAGATCGTCGGTTGCGGCAGCCATCCGAGGACTGCCCCGGACGCCGCAGTAAGCCGGACATTGATGCCGGTCGGTTGTTCAAGACTTCTGTAGACGCGCTCTGCGGTGGCGGTCGAGACCGTCACATCGGCACCGGCCTCGGCAGTGATGTCAATGGCAACTTCATCGCCGCCGGCAACGCCGCCCCCTGTGTTGAGGATGACCGCGCCAAGCGCATCGCCCACGGTCGCGGGAAACTTGACGCGATAGCCTCCGGCTTCGGCGAGATCGGCAATTCGCGTTCCGGCATCCGTCCGCACGCATTGCATCAGAATGCGGCCGTTCGCGCGTATCGATGCCAGCGTTCCGAGCGGCGATGCGAGCAACACTGACCCCTCAGACGGACAGGCGGCGACGGACATCGGACTCCACCATTTCGGCACGCGTACCGGAAAGGACGATCTGCCCGCGCTCCATGACGGCGTATCGATCGGCGAGATCGCGGGCGAACTCGAAATATTGCTCGACAAGCAGGATGGCCATCTCGCCCTTCTGGCGCAGGTAGGCGATGGCACGCCCGATGTCCTTGATGATGGACGGCTGAATGCCTGCCGTTGGCTCGTCGAGGATGAGGAGCTTGGGGCGCATGACGAGCGCGCGGGCAATGGCGAGCTGCTGTTGCTGACCGCCGGATAGATCACCGCCGCGGCGGCCGAGCATCGATTTGAGCACGGGGAAAAGCTCGAAGATTTCGTCTTCAATCCGCCGTTCCGCTCGCTTCAGAAGGGCAAAACCCGTTTGCAGGTTTTCCCTGACGGTCAGCAGTGGGAAGATCTCACGGCCCTGCGGGACGAGCGCCATACCGTGCCGGGCCCGCTCGTGCGGGCGAAGGCCGTTGAACAGAACTCCGTTCCAGGTGATCCGGCCGGCGCTGATTGGGTGTTGGCCGGCGATGGCGCGCAGAAGGCTCGTCTTGCCGACACCGTTGCGGCCGAGAACGGCAGTCACCTCGCCGGGCCGCACTTCGAGCGAGACGTTGCGCAGCGCCTGCGCAGCTCCGTAGTGCAGATCCAGATTCTCGATCGTCAGCATTGAGTTCCGTTTCCCGTCCATTGCTACCGCCCGAGATAAACCTCGATGACGCGCGGATCAGCGGACACCTTGTCGATCGAGCCCTCCGCCAGAACGGAGCCCTCGTGCAGGCACGTCACCTTCACGCCGAGCGCACGCACGAAGGCCATGTCGTGCTCTACGACGACTACGGAATGGTCGGCGGAGATCCGCTTCAGGAGCTCCGCCGTGGTCTCCGTCTCGGCATCCGTCATACCGGCGACCGGCTCGTCGACGAGCAGCAGCTTCGGGTCCTGGGCCAACAGCATGCCGATCTCGAGCCATTGCTTCTGCCCGTGGCTCAATGTGCCGGCGAGCCGCTCCCGCTGCTGCTCGAGACCGATGGTGGCCAGGATCTCCGCGATACGTGCGCCCTCATTGGCTCCAAGCCCCCAGGCCAGCCCGGCGCGCACGCGGCGGTCGCCTTTGAGGGAAAGCAGAATGTTGTCCTCGACGGTGTGATGCTCGAATACGGTGGGTTTCTGGAACTTCCGGCCGATGCCGAGGTTGGCGATCTCGGACTCCTCGAGCCGGGCCAGGTCGATTCCGCGATCGAACAAAACCTCCCCCGCATCCGGCTTCGTCTTTCCAGTGATGACATCCATCATGGTCGTCTTGCCGGCGCCGTTCGGGCCGATGATGGCACGCATCTCGCCGGGCTCGATCTGCAGCGACAAATTATTGAGGGCGCGAAATCCGTCGAAGCTCACTGTCACCGCATCGAGATAGAGCAGGCTGGGCGTGAGGCTTGGGGTAGCGCCGGCGCTCATGGGCGTGCTCATTGCGGTCATTCGGCTGGCTGACTGGCGGGGCGTTGGGCGTAGGTGGATTGCGAGGGCGCGCGCAGCCGCTTGAGCTGATCCTGGAACATCCCCAGGAGCCCCTTGGGCAGGAAGATGGTTACGATGATGAAGAGCCCGCCGAGCACGAACAGCCAGTAGGGCGCGAGAAGGCCCGTCGTGAACGTCGTCTTGGCGTAGTTGACGAGGACCGCACCGAGCGCCGCGCCAGTCAGCGTGCCGCGGCCGCCCACCGCGACCCAGATCACCACCTCGATGGAATTGGCAGGCGCGAACTCGCCGGGGTTGATGATGCCGACCTGGGGAACATAGAGCGCGCCGGCGATGCCCGCCATCACTGCGGATACAGTGAAAACGAAGGTTTTGTAGTTCTCAACCTTGTAGCCGAGGAAACGCGTGCGGCTCTCGGCGTCACGGATCGAGATGAGCACCTTGCCGAGCCTCGAGGCGACGATGCCTCTGGCCACCAGGAATGCCAGCGCCAGTGCCAGCGCGGAGGCTGAGAAAAGAGCGGCCCGCGTTGCGTCCGCCTGCACGGAGAAGCCCAGGATGTCCTTGAAGTCCGTCAGTCCGTTGTTGCCGCCAAAACCCATGTCGTTGCGGAAAAACGCGAGCATCAGCGCGTAGGTCATCGCCTGTGTGATGATCGACAGGTAGACGCCCGTGACGCGGCTGCGGAAGGCGAACCACCCGAACACGAACGCGAGGACGCCCGGGACCAGCAGCACCATGAGGAATGCAAACCAGGCGCGATCGAAACCGTACCAGAACCATGGCAACTCGCTCCAATTCAGAAAAACCATGAAATCGGGAAGCACCGGGTCCGCATAGACGCCGCGCGTTCCGATCTGCCGCATCAGGTACATGCCCATCGCGTATCCGCCGAGTGCGAAGAACGCGCCGTGGCCGAGCGAAAGAATTCCGCAATACCCCCAGACCAGATCAAGGGAAAGCGCGAGCAGGGCAAAGCACAGGTATTTGCCATAAAGCGACAGCGTCGATGGCGGAATATAGAAGGGGGACGACGGCGGAAGCATCAGGCTCAGCACGGGCAGCAGAATGGCCACAAGAACCAGAGCGGTCAGAAAAACCTTCGCGTGGCCGTCGGCGAGAAGCGTGCGCATGATCATGCCTCGACCGCCCTTCCTTTGAGCGCGAACAGTCCGCGCGGACGCTTCTGGGTGAAGAGGATGATGAGGACGAGAAGCAGGATCTTGCCGAGGACGGCCCCGGCATAGGGCTCGAGCAGCTTGTTGGCGAGCCCTAGCGACAGTGCGCCGACGAGCGTTCCCCACAAATTGCCGACGCCACCGAAAACGACGACGAGGAAGCTGTCGATGATATAGCTCTGCCCGAGGTTCGGGCTGACGTTATCGATCTGTGACAGCGCCACGCCCGCAAGTCCGGCCACGCCGGAGCCGAGGCCGAACGTCAGCGCATCGACGCGGCTCGTCGGAATGCCCATGGAGCCGGCCATGCGCCGGTTCTGCGTCACGGCCCGCATGTAAAGACCGAGCGCCGTGAAGCGCAGGGCGAGGACGAGGCCGGTGAAGATGAGCGCCGCGAAGATGACGATGTAGAGCCGGTTCCAGGTTATCGAGAGCTCGCCGATCTGCAGGGCGCCCGACATGAATTGTGGCGTGCCGACCTCCCGGTTCGTAGGGCCAAACATCGTGCGCACGGCCTGCTGAAGAATGAGGCTTATGCCCCATGTGGCGAGGAGAGTTTCAAGGGGTCGTCCATAGAGCCAACGGATGACGCCTCGCTCGATGCCGACGCCGACGCCGCCGGCGACGAGGAAAGCGAGCGGAATTGCAAACGCCAGCGAAAAATCGAAAAGACCCGGCGCGCTCGTCCTGATGATTTCCTGCACGACGAACGTCGTATACGCGCCAAGCATGACCATCTCGCCGTGCGCCATGTTGATGACGCCCATGACGCCGAAGGTGATCGCAAGGCCGATGGCCGCGAGCAGCAGGACCGAGCCGAGCGAAACGCCGTACCAAAGGTTCTGCGCCATGCCCCACAGCGCGAGCCGCTGCTCGATCGCGGCGATGGCACGCTGGGCCGCTTGCCGGACTGGCTCCGACGCCTGGGAAGAAAGGCCCTTCAAAACTCCGAGCGCGTCCTGATTGCCGTGCTTCTCGAGCACCGCGACGGCTGCGAGGCGGGCTGCGTCGCTCGCCTCGGGCTGAGCGATGACGATCGTCGCGCGGGCGAGCTCCAGGAGGGATTTGATGTGCGGGAGGGTCTCTCGCGCCAGTGCCGCCTCGACTGCGGGCAGGGCTGCAGGATCGCGGCCCGTGAGAACGGCAGCCGCGGCCTCGGCGCGCCGCGTCGGATCGGGGTTGAGGAGACTGAGCGTGCCCATGGCGGCCTGTGCAGCCGAGCGGACGCGATTGTTGAGGCGCACCGGATTGAGGCCGGATGGCGTCTCTGTGACGGCATCGCCGGTCAAAGCGTTGCGGATCACGCCTTCGGGATCGCGGTAGAAAACGCCGTTGTCGCCGTTGGCCACGAACAGGCGGCGATCGGCCAACGCTTCAATGATGGCATACGCCTGTGGAGCCCCGGACGCGACGACGTGATCGATCGCTGAAACGGTTTGATTGAAATTCTGGGCAGCGAAAAGCGTCATCGCCTTCTCGAGGTTGCCGTTCTCCGCGCGGGCGCTCATCGAGCCAGCAGCGAGCAGGATGCCAAGGAATGCGGCCAGCCAGAATCGGCGAGCGTTGCGCATGAAGGGGACCCCGGGTTCGAGCGGCGCTTTGAGCTTTGGAGGTGCGGCGCGCTCCGCCGCACCTGTGCTGGGTCAACGATCGTGAATGCGGTGGATCACACGCCGCCACAGGCACCGGTTTTCACATTGAAGTTGCCGCACTTCTTGCCCACCCAGTCGGCATCGAGATCCTTGGAGCCGTCGAGGAAGTCAGACCAGGCATCACCCGGTACGAGGTCCTCCGTCTTCCAGACGACGTCGAACTGGCCATCCTCGCGGATCTCGCCGATCATCACCGGCTTGGTGATGTGATGATTGGGCAGCATCTTCGATACGCCCCCGGTGAGGTTCGGCGCCTCGATGCCGGGAAGGGCGTCGATCACCTTGTCGGGATCGGTGGAGCCGACTTTCTCGACCGCCTTCACCCACATATTGAAGCCAATGACGTGCGCCTCCATCGGATCGTTCGTCACACGCTTCGGGTCTTTCGTGAACGCCTTCCATTTCTCGATGAACTCGGCATTGGATTCGTCCTCGACCGACTGGAAGTAGTTCCATGCCGCGAGATGGCCGACGAGGTCCTTCGTGTCGATACCTGCCAGCTCCTCCTCACCCACCGAGAACGCGACGACTGGGATGTCCGTGGCCTTGATGCCCTGGTTGGCGAGCTCCTTGTAGAAAGGCACGTTGGCGTCGCCGTTGATGGTCGATACGACAGCCGTTTTTTTGCCCGCGGAGCCGAATTTCTTGATTTCGGCGACAATGGTTTGCCAATCGGAATGGCCGAAAGGCGTGTAGTTGATCATGATGTCCTCCTTCGCCACGCCTTTGGCGAGAAGGTAGGCCTCGAGAATTTTGTTCGTGGTTCGCGGATAAACATAATCGGTGCCGGCGAGCACCCAGCGCTTCACCTCGCCGCCTTCCTTGCTCATCAGGTAGTCGACGGCTGGAATGGCCTGCTGGTTTGGAGCAGCGCCGGTATAGAAAACATTCCGCTCGCTCTCCTCGCCTTCATACTGGACGGGGTAGAAAAGGATGTTGTTCAGCTCCTTGAAAACTGGAAGCACGGATTTCCGCGACACGCTGGTCCAGCAACCGAAAACGGCGGCGACCTTGTGCTGCGTGATCAACTCGCGCGCTTTTTCGGCAAAAAGAGGCCAGTTCGACGCGGGATCGACGACGACGGCCTCGAGCTTTTTGCCGAGCAGGCCGCCTTTCTTGTTCTGCTCTTCCACCAGCATCAGCATGACGTCCTTCAGCGTCGTCTCGCTGATGGCCATAGTGCCCGAAAGGGAATGCAAAACGCCGACTTTGATGGTGTCTTGAGCCAACGTAGGAGTAGCAGTTGCCGCGGTAAGCGCGGCGAGGCCTAACGCCCCTTTGAACAGACTGCCGACGAAACCTCTGCGCATAAACGCTCTCCCTGAGTTCTATTCAGCACAACTGAACAGAGGCAAGGAGCGTGCCAGTATGGTTCGAGGGGTGTTAGACAGCGGAAAAGACTTAGAAATCCGGCATCGAGAACGGGTGCACTGCGGCAGCCATGCGGGCGGTTTGCGCAATGTTTAGCCACCGCATCGGCGTTTCGCCTTGAAATTGGGCGCGAATTGATGGCGACTGATTCCGAATTGCGTCTTCAGTCGCAGCGCTTTGAGGCGGCGCACGGTGAACGGCAGTAGGAACTAGAAAGGAAGGAAGTTTCATTGAAGCATAAACGCACCTGCCATTACGGCAGCGATCAGCGATCCAACACCGCAGCCTATGCTCAACCAATTTGTGATGTCTAAACCAATGTCGTGAGGCGGATCATCCGCCCATCGTTCCGGGTCCCATAGCATGTCGTGCCGAGCCATGCATTGATAGTTGTGGGAATGCATGGACCAGTTCACCCATGCAGCCAAGCCCGAGCACATGGCCAGCACGATGCCGGCCATCAATGACCATATCGGCGCGGCAAATTGCGAGAGATTTTCTGCTTTGAGACCGATGGAGCCTAGGTAGGAGAGAAGACCCCACATCGCGCCTCCATTGATGAGGACGAGCGAAGCGATGAGCCAACGACCATACTCGGCTGCAACGGCAAAGGTCGCTCGCTGGTTCTCTTTCAGATCGTGATAGACCACCGCTGCCGCCTGTTCCCGCGTCAGCATATGCCGTTTCGGCGGCGCTTCTCCATCTTCGCGCATGTTTGCCCCCGAGGTTGATAACTCCGAGTTCGGCAGAGCCGCGCCGTGATCAGGCCCAAGACCCACCGGAGCGACTGACCCTGATCGGCACCGCAACCCCGAAGATGAACTCCTTGTCGCAGGACGGGCAGATGAAGTGGTCCCGGTGCGACGCGTCCCTAAACCGATGTTGGAGGATTGACTTTGCGCGCTTCTGGTAACAGTTCGGGCAAATGCGATGGACATCCTCTCCATTTGCGCGTTCCGGCCGAAGCTCATAGGCAAAGGTGTGGGCGCCGTAGTTCTTAAGCTCGTAGCGCGAGGCGGTTGCGTCCCAATCGTCGCGCGCGGCAAGTTCCGCCTCAAGCTTCTGTAGCCGAGCTTGGGCGTCCATAGCCGCTTGCTGCGCTGATAGAATATGCTCTTGCAGGTCCATCACCCCCGCGGTGAGCTTCACGCGGTCATCGATATCCTTGAGGCCTTTGGCAATTTCATAAGCCGTCTTCAGGCCCGACCGCGCGTCAGCTAATTCTTCCATGCCCCCTACCTCCACTTGAGCCGGAGCTACACGGACCGTCAGCCGGCGGACAAGGCGCATCGCCGCCGCAGGCATCCGTGCGGCTGTGGATAAAGGGGCGTCGGCGCGGCATTGGACCCGCGCCACGATCCGAGGCGACGTTATCCCCAAGGCCGGCTTCCTTGGTCACGGTGGCGCACAGGTGGCGCACGACGCCCGAATACGACAAAGCCCGGCTTGGGCCGGGCTTTCTAATTTGCTGAATTTTCTTAGGGAATTTTGGTTGCGGGGGTAGGATTTGAACCTACGACCTTCAGGTTATGAGCCTGACGAGCTACCGGGCTGCTCCACCCCGCGTCACTGGAAGAGTCGTCAGGGCCGTAGCCGCTCTCGAACCGGCCCGGATCTGACGTCAAAAGCCGCCCGGGGGCGGCTTCGATGGATGGTTATATAGCACGGGAATCGCGGATGTGAAGACCGTAGCGCGCTGATGGGGAAAAGATTTTCGAGGAGGCGGGCATCAGGGCTTCTTGGTGGCCATCTCGCCGTCCGGGGGCCCCTCCAGACGCTTGCCTTGCAGGATGAAGTGGAGGTTGCGGGCGTAGATGAAGAGGCCCATGCCCTGGCCCAGCATGAATACCGGATCGAGGCGGTAGACGGCGTAGGCGAAAAGCAGGGCGCCGCCGGCGAGGCTGAAGTACCAGAAGGTCTCCGGCACGATGGAGCGGCGGGCGCGCTCGCTCGCGATCCATTGCACGATGAACCGCATCGAGAACATGAGCTGCGCGGTGAAGCCGATCGCCAGCCAGATCTTCTCGATGTTTGGCGTGCCGGTCCACCAGGCCGCAACCTTTGTTGCGGCGGTCGCGAAGAAATCCATTGAACCCCCGAGCGTATCGCGCCGCGCCGTGCGCTCTATCCTTTAGCCCTTGTCGCCGGTGTTGCGAACTGGCCGCTCGGCGCGCAACTTCAACCGTCGACCGAGATCCGAGATGTGCCGCCCCTCCGGCACATCCTCCACGATGTCAGGCACCGCGGTGCGCCGCCGAAGCCAGCTCACGCCGACAAGATCATAAAGCCCGATGAGAGCGCGGCCGATATTGTTGTACTTCGACTGGCCAGCCTGGCGCGGGCGATCGTTGACCGGCACGTAGGCGACTTCGTGGCCATAGGTCAGGAACAGCGCCGGCAGGTAGCGGTGCATGCTGGTGAAGAAAGGCAGTCGCAGGAATGCCTCGCGCCAGTACACCTTGATGCCGCAGCCCGTGTCCGGACAGTTGTCCTTGAGCACCATATCGCGGATCCAGTTGGCGGTCTTGGAGGCGAAGCGCTTGGCGCCTTCCGCCTTGCGTTCCGTGCGCACGCCGCCGACGAGGGCCGGGCCGTTGCCTCCGGGTGGCGCCAGCCGTTGGAGCAGGCAGACGATGTCGCGGGGATCGTTCTGCCCATCTCCGTCCATGGTGGCGATCACCGGACTGGTGGCCGCCAGGATGCCCGTCCGCATGGCGGCGCTCTGGCCGGCGCGCTGGCCGTGCCGCAGATAACGGAGTCCGGGGAAGTCGTTGGACTGGATCAGCGCTTTCACCTCGGCGCCGGTGGCGTCGGTGCTTGCATCGTCGACCACAATGACCTCGGCGAGAGTGTCGGCAGGAACGGTCGCGTAGGTTTCCTGCACGAGACGGCCGATGTTGCCGGCCTCGTTGAGGGCGGGAATGACCACCGATATGCGCATAGGTGAGTGCCGTTCCTGTGATGCGGGCGCGGCAAGCAGTTGTGCCCCCGATCGCGTTCGACCAAAGGTATCAGGGTTTGCGAGGGCTGCTCAACCATGTAAATGGGCGGCGGGCCGAAACCCGGTCGGCAAAGCAGGGGGACGACATGACGGTGCATGCCGCGCGTGGAAGCGATGCGGGCGTCCGGGCCGGCTGGCTGCCGGCGTTTCTCGCGGTGCTCGGACTGCTGCTGGCGATCCGCCTCGTCGCCCTGGCCTTCAATGGCACCGACCTGTTCTTCGACGAGGCGCAATACTGGTCCTGGGGCCTCGAGCCGGCCTTCGGCTACTACTCCAAGCCGCCGCTGATCGCCTGGATCATTCGCGCGGCGACGGAGACCTGCGGGAGCTCGGAGTTCTGCGTGCGGCTGCCGTCCCCGATCATTCATACGGCGACGGCACTGGTGATCTATGCGCTGGCCGCGCGCCTTTATGACAGGCGCGCCGGGTTCTGGTCAGCAGTGGTTTTCGCCACGCTGCCGGGGGTTTCGCTATCGGCCGGCATCATCTCCACGGATGTGCCGCTGCTGTTTTTCTGGGCGGTGGCGCTCTATGCCTTGGTGCGCCTGCTCGAGACGGACCGATGGTGGCCCGCGCTGTTGCTCGGACTGGCCTTCGGCCTCGGGCTCAACGCGAAGTATGCGATGGCGTTTTTCGTGTTCTCGGCGGCCGCGTTCATATTGGTGGCGCCGCAAGGACGCTGTTTGCTGCGCGATGCGCGCCTCTACGCTGCCTTGCTCATCGGTCTAGTGCTGATCGCGCCGAACCTTGCCTGGAACATCGAGAACGGCTTCGCCACGTTCGCCCACACGGCGGACAATGCCAAGTGGACGGGGGTGCTGTTCCATCCAAACAAGGCGCTGGAGTTCTTCGGCGCTCAGTTCGGGGTGTTCGGGCCGATCCTGTTCGGATCGCTTCTGGTGATCACCTGGCGCGCATGGCTGGAGGGCCTGCCGAAGCCGGATCAGCTGATGCTGGCGTTTGCGGTTCCGGTGCTCTTGCTGGTCACCGTGCAGGCCCTCCTCTCGCGCGCGCACGCCAACTGGGCTGCGGTGAGCTATGTCTCGGCGACAGTCCTTGTGACGGCGACGATGCTGCGGGAGGGGGCCTGGCGGTGGCTGAAGGGGTCTCTCGCGCTGCACGCGGTCATTCTCGTCGGCATCGGCATCGCGACGGCCAAAGCGGGATCGTTCCGGCTCCCCGGGGGCGGAGATCCCTTCGCACGAACGCTCGGCTGGCGCACGCTTGCCGAAGAGACGGCCGCTGTCCTTGACGAGGCAAGGCGGGCAGGACGACCGTTCGGCGCCGTGCTGACCGATGATCGCGCGGTGACGGCTGAATTGCTCTATTACATGCGCGATGAGCCCACGCCGGTTTTCGCCTGGCGCGAGCCGGGGGTGCGCCCGCGCGATCACTATGAACTCACCCGAGCCTACCGGAAAGGAGCACCTGAGCCCGTGCTGCTGGTGACGTTGCGCCCCGATGCAGGCGAGCTGTCGGACCGCTTTGCAATCGCGAAGATATTGACGGAGCGACGTGTGCCTGCCGGCGCTGGGCCGGCGCGCAGGGTTACATTTTACCGGCTCGACGGATTTCGCCTGGAGTAAGACAGCGGCTCGCAGCAGGATCGATCGCAGTGTAGGTTGCGCGTGTCGCAGGAGTGGCCAAGCGGACTGAGGAGGTGTCATGCAACTCAAGGGCAAGTCAGCCATCGTCACCGGCTCGACGTCGGGCATCGGGCTCGCGATCGCCCATGCCTTCGCGAAGGCGGGAGCCAACGTCATGATGAACGGCCTCGGCGACGAGAATGAGAACGCCAATCAGATCCGGGAGGTGGCAGCGCACGGTACTCGGGTCGCCTTCCATCCGGCGAACATGCTGCGCCACAACCAGATCGCGGACATGGTCGCGGAGGCGGAGCGCACGTTCGGGCAGGTCGACATCCTGGTCAATAATGCCGGCATCCAGCACGTCTCGCCGATCGAGGAGTTTCCGATCGAAAAGTGGGACGCCATCATCGCGATCAACCTGTCCGCGGCCTTCCACACCATCCGCGCCGTCGTGCCCGGCATGAAGGCGCGCCGCTGGGGGCGCATCATCAACATCTGCTCGGCGCATTCGCTGAGGGCTTCGGTCAACAAGAGCGCCTATGTGGCAGCCAAGCACGGGCTGGCCGGGTTGACGAAAGTGGTCGCGCTGGAGACGGCCGAACACGGCGTGACGGCGAACGCGATCTCGCCCGGTTTCGTGTGGACGCCTCTGGTGGAAAAGCAGATCCCTGATCTGGCCCGTACGCAAGGGCTCACCGAGGAAGAGGCCCGGGCCCAGATCCTCGCACGGCAGCCCACGCGGGAGTTCGTCACCGTCGACCAGGTCGGCGCGCTTGCCGCGTTCCTGGCCAGCGATGCAGCCGCCTCGATCACCGGAGCCAATTACTCGATCGACGGGGGATGGACAGCGCAGTGACAGCTGTCGATGGCGTCCGGGTCACCGGGGCAAGCCTCTACTTGCGGGGTGTGACGAGCGCCATCGGTTCTGCTGTTTGGGCGTCCTCCTCCTGGCTCGACAGAGTCGCGATCACCGCTGCAATCGCAGCCAGGGTGATGGCGAGCGCGATGACGACTTCGCGTGAACGGTGTCTCAGTCGATTGATTGCCATTGTGAACCGATGTGTCAGATCCTTGGTTCGAGGAATGGAAACGTAGAATGCTGGACCGCGCTAGCCCCGGGTGTGCCGCGCGACAGAAGAACACACGATAGTGATCCCGAACAGAAGCAGAAGCTTGGCCGCTGCCGGGTCCACGCGAGCTTCTGAAAAGTCGCACTGGGAATGGTATCCACGCAACCATGGGTTGTTGATTGATTCGGGGCGCTGCGGGTCCGCTGAGCGCCTCCGGATCACTCCTGGAATACGGTGTCCCTCCTGCTGCGGATGGAGGGCAGCACTGCGACGACGACCAGAGCGAGGGCCAATGCCAGCAGGAGCGCGCTGACCGGCCTGTCGAAAAACGTAATGAAGCTGCCGCGCGAGATCACCAGCGCCTGGCGCAGCTTTTCTTCCATCAACTGGCCGAGCACGAAGCCGAGCAGCAACGGCGCCGGCTCGAACCCGAACTTCACCAGCATGTATCCGAACAAACCGAAAACGGCGACCATGAAGACCTGAAGTCCGGAATTGTTCATCGAATAGATGCCGATGCAGCAAAAGACGACGATGGCCGGGAACATCAGCCGGTAAGGCACCTTCAGCAGCCGCACCCAGACTCCGATCAACGGCAGGTTGATGATCAGCAGCATCAGATTGCCGATCCACATGGAGGCGATCATGCCCCAGAACAGGGCAGGCTGATGCTGGATGACCTGCGGCCCGGGCACGATGCCGTGGATCGTCATGGCACCAACCATCAGCGCCATGACCGCGTTGGGAGGGATGCCGAGCGTCAGAAGCGGAATGAACGAGGTCTGCGCCCCGGCATTGTTGGCCGATTCAGGTCCGGCAACACCTTCGATGGCACCCTGGCCGAACCGCTCCGGCTCGGCTGCGAGCTTTTTCTCGAGGGTGTAGGACGCGAACGGCCCCAACACGGCGCCATTGCCGGGCAGCAGGCCCAGAATGGATCCCACCAGCGTGCCACGCGCGATCGGCAGCGCCGACTGGCGCAGCTCACGAAGGCCCGGTAACAGGCGGCCGATGGGGGCTCTGACCACGTCCCGCGTTTCCGCCACCTCCAGGTTCCGGATGATCTCGGCAAAGCCGAAGATGCCCATGGCCGCTACGGCGAACGGTATTCCGTCGGCAAGCTCGTTGAAGCCAAACGTCAGCCGTTCCTCTCCGGTCTCGATGTCGATGCCGATCGTGGACATCAGAAGCCCGACCAGGATGATGGCGATGGCCTTTGGTACGGATCCGCTCGCCAGCACCACGGCAAAGATGAGGCCGAGCACCATCAGTGAGAAGTAATCCGCCGGTCCGAACAGCAGCGCCATTTTCGTCAGCGGCGTCCCGAGGGCAGCGATGATGAGCGTCGCGACGGTGCCCGCGATGAAGGAGCCAATCGCGCAGATGCCAAGCGCGATGCCGGCGCGGCCCTGCTTTGCCATCTGATGGCCGTCGAGGACGGTCACGACGGAGGTCGCCTCGCCGGGGATATTGACGAGGATGGCCGTGGTCGAGCCGCCATACTGGGCGCCGTAGTAGATCCCAGCCAGCATGATGAGCGCGCCCACCGGGTCGACGCCGAACGTCAACGGCAGCAGCATGGCGATGGTCGCGATGGGTCCGACGCCCGGTAGCACGCCGATCAGCGATCCGATCATGCAGCCGAGGAAGCAGAGCCCCAGGTTCTTCAGCGTCAGAGCTGTAGCGAATCCGAGCGCGAGATGGTCGGTCAGTTCCGTCAAGAGGAAGCCCTAGAAGATCTCATTGAACGGGTAGGGGAGCGAGGACGGGAGCACCGGGATCGGCAGCTGCAGCAGGAAGCTGAACAGGCCGATGCAGAATGCAGTGAGCGCCACGGTGAAGATGGCGATCTCCAGGGGGCGCGTTGTGCGATCAGCAAGGGAGGCGAACACGATGGCGATCGGCCCGGCGAAGATCAGGCCCAGCGGGCGGATGGTCCAGGCGAAGAGCAGGGTGGCGCCCAGCACGAAGAACAGGCCGCGGATGGACCACAGCGTCATCTGCGCTCCATCCGAGGAAACAAAGCCCTGCACAATGAGCAGCAGGCCGAAGCCGGCGATCATGGCTGAAACAGCCTGTGGCACCATGCCGGAGCCGACACCGCCGAATTGACCGAAGTCGAGATGCCACGAGCCGAGAAAGCCGAGCACGGCAATCGCGAGGAGCAGCATGCCGCCCGCGAAGTCTTGCGGTGAACGGATCGGCAGCCGCCTGGACACTGCCGACGGCGGATCGTGCGGTGTCGACCGCATCGTTCCCATTCCTCCCTAACGCGACATGGCGCTTGTTCTGTACGCCCGGCCTTGAAGCACCGGGAAATGGCAAAGGTACAGGCCGAAGGCGCTGGCGTCCATCATCAACGCCGATGCCGCTCGGGACGACTTCTGCCTGCGTCAGCCCGCCTGCGTCGCGGCGGTTTGAAAGTCATTGCCATTCGAGAGGCGAGGCGGTTTCCTGTGCGCGAGCCATACCCGGGGCTGTCCCGATAACGACGAGCGAGAAGAGGTTGAGATGGATCGTGCCCAAACGGCCGACAGCGCGCAGGAGATCATCTATGAGGTGCGGGACCGGATCGGTTTTCTCACCCTCAACAGGCCGCACGCACGCAACGCGCTGACGTTCGGCATGTACGACCGGATCGCCGAGATTTGCGCCGATGCACCGACGGACGGCTCGCTGAAGGCGATCATCATCACCGGTGCCGGTGACCGGGCGTTCGCGTCGGGGACAGACATTTCACTCTTCCGTGATTTCGGCACGCCTGAGCAGGGCATCCAATACGAAAAGCATGCCGATGAGATCATGACGGCCATCGAGTCCTGCCCGGTGCCGACCATTGCGGCCATCGCGGGGGCCTGTACGGGCGGCGGCGCCGGCATCGCCGCCTGCTGCGACATGCGGATCGCCACGCGGGACCTGAAGTTCGGCTTCCCGATCGCCCGCACCCTCGGCAACTGCCTTTCTGCTGCAACTCTCGAGCGTCTGGTGCGGCTCCTGGGTGAGCCGCGGGTGAAGGACATGATCTTCACCGCCCGCCTGGTGGGTGCGGAGGAGGCGCTGACGGCGGGTCTCGTGTCCGAAGTCGTCGAGAGCCATGCGGCCCTGATGACCCGGGCCGAGGAGCTCGCGCGCCAGATCGCGGGCTACGCTCCGCTGACGCTGAGGGTGACCAAGGAAATTCTCCTTCGCTTGCGCCAGCAGGGCCCCAAGGTGGACGATACCGATCTGGTCGCGAAGGTCTATACGAGCGCGGACTTCCGCGAAGGGCTGGAGGCCTTCCTCGCCAAACGGCCGCCGCAATGGACCGGGCGCTGATCATCACGCTTGTGGAAGTGAAGTCCGGGAGGAGGACATGACCAAGATCGCATTCATCGGCCTCGGCAACATGGGCACGCCGATGGCTGGCAACCTCGTGAAGGCAGGGCACACCGTGGTCGGATATGACCTCGTGCCTGCCAACCTCGAAAGGGCCGCCGAGCGCGGCGTCACCCCGGCGCAAAGCGCCGATGCCGCGGCCGAGGGCGCGGAAGTCGTCATCACCATGTTGCCCGCCGGCAAGGACACCATCGCTGTCTACGAGCAGACCGGGGTGCTTTCGGCCGCTGCAAGCGGGGCGGTGTTCGTCGACTGCTCGACGATCGATGTCGCTTCGGCCCGACGGGCACACGAGCTGGCGGGTAACGCGGGCAAGCTGTCGCTCGACTGCCCGGTCTCAGGCGGCGTCGGTGGAGCGGAGGCCGCCACACTCACGCTGATGGCCGGCGGCAGCACAGAGGCCTTCGAGAAGGCCCGGCCCGTGCTCGAGAAGATGAGCCGAAAGGTCGTGCACTGCGGAGATGCGGGCGCCGGTCAGGCGGCCAAGATCTGCAACAATATGATTCTCGGCATCAGCATGATCGGCGTCTGCGAGGCGTTCAATCTCGCCGAGAAGCTGGGACTATCGAAACAGGCGCTGTTCGATGTCGCCTCGACCTCCTCGGGCCAGTGCTGGTCGCTGACGACCTACTGCCCCGCTCCGGGCCCGGTGCCGACCTCGCCGGCCAACAACGGCTATAAGCCCGGCTTCGCGGCCGCGCTGATGCTGAAGGATCTCAGCCTGGCGCAGGAGGCGGCCCGTGCTGCCAGTGTGGCGACACCATTGGGCGCCGAGGCCGCGCAGCTCTATCAGCTCTTCGTTGCGGCTGGGAACGCAGGAGTCGATTTCTCGGGCATCATCGAGTTCCTGCGCGGTAAGGCTGATAAGTGAACGCGTGGGCGCTCGGCTGCATCGTGGTCTGGAACGCACCTCTGTTTCAAAGGTTTCCGGTTACGAACGCTCGCGCCGCCAGCAACGATGGCCGCGCGAGGCCTCAGCCGGAACTCTACGATGACGGACACGACGGTGAAAAAGGTTCACGCGCCCGACTCGCCCAAGGGTGACATGGGCCAGAAGTATCTCGTTTCGGGCAAGCGGGTCTCGATGCGGCTCTGGGAGCACGAGCCGCCCGGCAGCCGCAAGGACGAAAGCGTGCGCGAGTACGAGACGGTAGGCTATGTCATCGACGGCCGTGCGGAGCTCGAGCTCGAAGGCCAGACCGTGAAGCTGGAGCCAGGAGATTCCTGGCTCGTGCCAGCGGGGGCAAAGCATTCGTACAAGATCCTGGAGGACTTCACCGCCGTCGAGGCCACGGCACCGCCCTCCCAGGTGCACGGCCGCGACGAGCCGCGTGGCTCTGACTGGCCGGAACGGATCTAGCGAACCTCCGGCGGGATCGCTTTTAGGGCAGTGGACATCTTTATGGGCCAATCAGCGCGCGGCGGCCCACTTACGTGCGCCTCGGCCAATGCCCGAGAGCCGTTCGACGTGACGGCGGAGCACATCTCGCGCATTGACAAGATATAAGCCGCACCTAGTTTAGCGCCAGCTAATGGAAAGGTGCGATGACCAGCCCGGCCCTTTTCGACATCGCCGAATTCGAGGCGGGCGCCGCCGAGGTCGCGCGCGTCTTGCGCGCGCTTTCCAACGAGCGCCGGCTTATGATCCTCTGCAAACTCTTGGAATGGGGCGAGGCGAACGTCACGAGCCTCGGCGAGGCGGTCGGGCTGTCGCAGTCGGCTCTCTCTCAGCATTTGGCCATCATGCGTGAGCAGAACCTTCTGGCCTACCGCCGGGAGGGGCAGACGCTCTGGTATCGCATCGCAGACCCGCGGATCGAGCGCCTGCTCGCGACCCTGTACGACCTCTACTGCCCATCGTCGAAAGCGAATTGACGCCGATGAACCGATCAGCGTCGGCATCATCCCTGTGAAACAACTGCGCGTTGTGAGAGATTGATGCGCATCAAGGCGCCGGCACCTCGGCGGAGGCGATCCTGGCGCGCAGGGAGATCGCGATGTACAAGAACATCCTCGTTACGACGGACGGATCGGAATTCTCCGAGAAGGCCTTCGGCCATGCCATCGAGCTCGCAAAACTGGTCGGTGCGCGGTTGACGGCCGTCACGGTCACGCCGCCGCTCCAGCTGTTGACCGTCGAGGGCGTCGTTTATCCGGAGGATCCGGAAAAATACCAGCAATCGATCGATGCGCAGGCCAAGGCGGCCTTGAATGTCGTCGCCAAAGCGGCGGAGGCCAGGGGTGTGCCTTGCGAGCTGGTGCAGCTCGAAAGCCCTCAGCCCTATGAAGGCATCATCAAGACTGCCAACCACAAGGGGTGTGATCTGATCGTGATGGCCTCCCACGGCCGCCGAGGCCTTTCGGCTTTCCTGCTCGGCAGCGAGACCCAAAAGGTGCTGACCCACAGCAACATTCCGGTCCTCGTCTGCCGCTGATCGGGCCGCCATCGCCCGAGAGAAACGAGAATTGATACATCGAATCGCCTCACTCGGCGGTTAGCCCCTCGGGCCCTACCGATCGAGGAGGTCGAAGGATGTCAAAGCTCACCCTCTACCACGCTGCGCCATCGCGCTCGTCCGTTGTGCTTTGGATGCTCGAGGAGCTCGGCCAGCCGTACGACGTGCAACTTATCAGCTTCAAGAAGGGCGAGAATCTTCAGCCCGAGTTTCTGGCCATCAATCCCATGGGCAAGGTGCCCGCCCTCCGGCACGGCGACGCGGTGATCACCGAGTCGGCCGCCATCTGCACCTATCTCGCCGACGAGTTCCCGCAGGCCAAGCTCAACATCCCGACCGGCGACCCGCGGCGCGGCCCTTATCTCAAATGGCTGTTCTTCGGTCCGAGTTGCCTCGAGCCGGCGATCACGGACCGGGCGTTTCCGCGCAAGGAGGAGCCCCCGCGCGCGACACTGGGCTTCGGAAATTTCGACCTGGTGATGGACGTGCTCGCGAAGGCCACCGCTGAGGCCGATCCCTACCTGCTGGGCAGCCAGTTCACCGCGGCGGACGTGGTCATCGGCTCGGGGCTGAACTGGGCCATGATGATCAAGCTCATTCCTGAGCGCCCCGAGTTCGTCGCTTACGTCGACCGGCTGAATGCACGCCCCGCTGCACAGCGGGCGCAAGCCAAGGATGCCGAGTACAAGAAGCAGCAGGAAGGGGCGTGACCCGGGTCCGCCGTCTCACTCCCCACCCTCGCAGGGGGAGGGGAGGCTCGGTCGGGACGAAAGCCCAAAATCCGAGGCTTACCCGAAGCTCTTCAGTTTTCGCTGCACCCGCTCATCGAAGCGCGCCACGTTCACGATGACGCGCTGATGCGTGCCTTCGCCGATCGCCTCGCACTCATCCCGCGCTTCGACCCGGAAGGTGATCGTCCGTCCCTCGACGGCAATCACCTCCGCGGTTGCCGTCACCAGCAACCCGACCGGCGTCGCCGCGAAATGGCGCACGTCGAGGTGAATCCCGAGACTTTGATGTCCCTCGGGCAGCAGATGCTCGACGGCATTGAGTGCCGCGGCCTCGATCACGTTGATCATCACGGGCGTCGCCAGCACCGCCACACGTCCTGAGCCGACGTGCGGCGCCGTATGCTCAGGCGCGACGCGCAGGGTAGAGGTGCCTGTGAGGCCGGGATGGAGGACGGCGAGGTCAATCATTCAAGATTTCAACGCACAATACGCTGAAATGATCAACCGAGAATACCCCGAAGGCTCTCGGTCATCCCGAGTGAGGGATCATTTTGCTTTCTCAGCAGGTGGTTGTGGCATCAGCGCCGCCTGGTGGAAGACCAGCAGCCACCGCCCGTCACGTTTGACGAATATGTTGGTCCCGAAGTTCGGGCCGCCGCTGGCCTGACCATCCTTGGTTCGGCGCTTGGCATGCTCCGTGCCGAAAGTCCAAGCGACGTTTCCCTCGATGTGGATCGTGGGCTGTTCCATTGACACGGTCAGCTCCTCCAGCGTCGCCCAGAATGTTTCGTATTGCTTCTTGATCTTGTCCCAACCGACATGCGCGGTGGGCCGAATTGGCGGAGCGACAAGCACGTCATCAGCTTCCCGTGACCAGACCTGCTCCATGGCTTGGATATCGCGTGCCGAGAGGGCGTCGTAATAGGCTTGATTTGCAGCGCGGACTGCCTCCCGTTCCGACTCTGATTGAGCGACGCTGGGACTCGCTCCGGCGAGCAGCAATGTCAGTGCGATGGCAATTCCAGTAAGCTGGGACATAGGGGATGCTCCACAGTGTAGTGAGTATCCAACGTCCAGCAACTCCAGCTGCCTCGCAAATCAAAAATGAGCCATCACGGCCGCCGTGGCCCGCTTGCGACACCTCCACCGGATCGCACCTCCGCTTACCGCTTGGGTGCTCCTCAAGTCACCATCTTCCACAGCGCGTCCAGGATCGCTCTTTGCCCCTTCAAGATCTTGCGCTCGGCTTCTTCCTTCCCGAACCAGCCGGCGCGGTCGACCTCGGGGAAGGCCCTCATCCGGCCTGAGCGTGGCGGCCATTCCCTGGTGAATGTGTTGCTGCGGATCGTGTCCGCGTCGAGGTCGCCTTCGACGGCGAATGCCGTGACAAGCTTGCCGCCGGGCTGGCGAACGGTGCCGAGCGGGATCGCTTCGCCTTCGGGCCAGACGCCCGTCTCCTCCTTGAATTCGCGCCGCGCCGCAGCCAGCGGATCCTCGCCCTCATCGATCTCGCCCTTCGGAATCGACCAGGCGCCCTCGTTCTTTTTCGCCCAGTAGGGGCCGCCAGGATGCACGAGGAACACCTCAACCTCGCCGCCTGTCAGCCGGTAGAGGAGGAGGCCTGCACTGCGCTTGGGCATGGGGGCTTCGGTGTCAGTAGAGGGTCAGAAAATGATGCCCTTGTCGGCCAGCTCCCTCAGCGCCTTGTCGCTCTTGCGCAGATCGAGACCCATCGCCTTGAGGACATCGGGCGCCTTGGTGAACTGAATGTCACTGTACTCGACCACCTGCACCCGGTTGCCCCAGGGGTCGAGGAAATCGAGAAAGTGTCCGGGCAGGACTTTGGCGCCAGCGGCCTCGGCGAGCTGGCGCACGGCCGAGCGGTCATCGACCACCAGCCCGAAGTGGCGCTCCTTGTCACCGGCCGGCGTGTCGCTCTTCATCAAGGCAATGAACTGATCACCCATGTCGATGAAAGCGCTGCTTTTGCCCCGGCCACGCAGCTTGAAGGAAAAGATGCTGCCGTAGAACGCAAGCGCCTCGTCGATGCTGCCCACCTCCAGGGCGACGTGATTGATGCCGACCAGGTTTGGCTTCCGGATGTCCGGGCTCGGGGCTTCGGCCATGGCTGATCTCCTCAGCGTTGCTTGCCCCCTTTAACGCGCTCCGACGAGCTCGCGCCCCGACAAAACGAATTCGCCCGCATGCCTGGACTTCGGTTGCCGCATATGCCGCACCATCATCCGCAGCTTGCAGAGCGCGTAGCGTGTCATGCTGAAGCCACGAAATCGTCCGCCACTGTGTTTATCGACGCCAACCAGTTCTCAACCGGACGACCACATCTGGATGACGCAGCGCGGCTCACGATTGCGCGTAGCCGATCGGCACGCCGGGCTCGAGCTTGGCGCGGCGGATGGCGAGGGCCGTCTTGACGCTGGCGACGTTGGGGGCGGCGGTCAGCTCGCGGATGACGAAATTCTGGAACGTGGTGAGATCAGGGGCGACGCACTTCAGCACGTAGTCGGTCTCGCCCGACATCATGTAGGCTTCCCGCACCAGCGGCCAGCCGAGCACGCGGTTTTCGAATTCGCGCAGGTCTGGCTCGGCCTGGCTGTGAAGGCCGACCATCGCAAAGGCGGTCAGCTCGAACCCGAGCATCTTCTCGTCGACGTGGGCGTGGTAGCCGGTGATGAAGCCGGCCTCCTCCAGCGCGCGCACACGGCGCAGACAGGGTGGAGCGCTGATGCCGACGCGCTGGGCAAGGGCCACATTGGTGATGCGGCCGTCGGCCTGAAGCTCCTTCAGAATGCGCCAGTCGATGACGTCCAGGCGGGCTCGCATTGATCAAGGCTCGTAACATAATGGCGGTCATCACGGGGCCCATTGTGGATAGGGCCGTTGCAGGTCAATGGCAACACGCCTGGCGCCGAAGCGCATGTCCATTGCGCCGGGCGGCGCGGGGTCGTATGCGGCGGCAGGCAGCATCGACAGCGCCCTCCCGATTCGAGAGAACCCCTCAGCATGCAGCAGCAAGATCTATCCGTTGGTAAGGCCCCTTCCGTGGGCGCGCTTTCCGGCGCGCGAGCCTGGATCATCACCGATGGCAAGGCCGGAATGGTCGTCCAGTGCAAGGGCGTCGCCGACGCGCTGGGGCTCGACTACGAGATGAAGCGCGTGACAACGCGCGGGTTCTGGCGGCTGATCCCACCGTGGGGACCTGTCCAGCCGGTGGACCGCCCGGGTCGGCCCGGCGCTTTGCTTTCGCCGCCTTGGCCTGCCATCGCCATTGGCAGCGGACGGGCCAGCATCCCGTATATCCGCGCGATCCGCCGTTATTCCCGTGGGGCAACTTTCACGATCATTCTGCAGGACCCCAGGACCGGCCCCGGCGTGGCGGATCTCATCTGGGTGCCGGAGCACGACCGGTTGCGCGGGCCGAACGTCCTGGTCACGCCCACCTCGCCGCACAGCCATACGCCCGAACGCCTCGCGAAGCTTCGGGGCGAGCTGCCGCCCGAAATCGCGAGTCTTCCGCATCCGCGCATCACCGTCGTGCTCGGGGGCAAGAACGCCAGCTACAAGTTCACGGACGCCGATGACGATCGGTTCGCGGCAGCGCTCGTCTCGCTCGGCCGGCTGGGCGCGAGCTTCATGATCACGCCTTCCCGGCGCACGCACAACCGGCTGATTCGCATCGCGGACGAGGCAACACGGAACAGCCCGCGGATCTTCTGGGACGGGACGGGTCCGAACCCGTATCCCTATTTTCTCGCGGCGGCCGACTACTTGGTCGTGACGGCCGACTCCGTCAACATGACCGGCGAGGCGTGCGCCACCGGTCGGCCGGTCTACGTGTTCGAGCCATCCCGGGGAAGTGCGAAGTTCCGACGGTTCCACCAAAGATTGCAGGGGATAGGCGCCACACGCCCCTTGCCTGTCGAAGTCCAGCGGCTCGAAGATTGGACCTACGCTCCCATCGACTCGGCGGCCACCATCGCCCGGGAGGTGGAGCGGCGATATCTGCTTCGATCAGCGGAGCTGACTGATAAAGGGGGATCGGTCGGCCGCTGACCTTGTGGTGCATAACGGGGAGAGAAAGGGGATGATGCCTTGGTGCATCTCAATCTGGAACGTCTCCGCGCAGCGAAGGTCGAGAACGATCCATATGAATACGTGATCGTGCCCGGTTTCCTCTCGATGGAGAGCCTACGCCGGATCAACGATACGTACCCGCGGATAGAGCGCGGCGGCTCGTTTCCCATCGAAAGCCTGGAGCCGGGAATGACGATCAAGGAGGTCATCCAGGAGCTCGACGGCCCCGAGTTCCAGGCGATCATCGAGGAGAAATTCGGCGTCGACCTTGAAAACCGGCCGAAGATGTATTCCCTGAGAGGCTACACGCGGAGCAAGGACGGTCGGATCCACACCGATTCCCCGGACAAGATCATCACCGTACTGCTCTATCTCAACGAGACTTGGCCCCATGCGAGCGGTCGGCTGCGCATTCTGCGCAACGGTAACGATGTCGATGACTTCGTTGCCGAGGTTCCTCCAGACCAGGGAACTCTGCTAGTCTTCAAACGTTCGGACAACTCCTGGCACGGCCACCATCCGTTCGAGGGGCCGCGCCGGTCCTTGCAGATGAACTGGATGACCAGCGAAAGCTCGAAGGGTTTTCACAAAATGCGGCATACCATCTCCGCAACCTTCAAGAAGCTGATCGCGGCGGAGTAGCAAGTGCATGAAGGCCATGCTTGGCCTGAGCGCGGCGGGCACCCTGCCGCGCGATATGGCTATTGTTCTACCGGGCCTGGCCCGGCGCGTACGACTCGCTTTCGAAATTGCTCTGTTCTTCGTCGCGGCGCCGATTCTCGTCAGTCTCGTTCTGAAGACGTTCCGGCTTCCGCTATTCTTGGTGCTTCAGCCGATTCTTCTCGGCTTTTTCATTTACCTACTCTGGGATCCCACTTTTTTGCTTCGGCGCGAATTGGCCCGCGGCTTCTCGCTGCGTGATTTGCTGGCCATCATCGGTACATTTCTCGTTCTGGGCAGCGCTATCGCGTATGCGGCGCATATTTTGCACCCATCCGGCTTTTTCTCTTTCCCATACCGTCTGCCCCGCCTTTGGCTGACGATCATGGTGCTGTATCCGCTGATGTCGGTCCTGGCGCAGGAGTTCGTCTACCGAACATTTTTCTTCCACCGTTATGGGCCGCTGTTCGGCAACGCGCGCTGGGCGGCGATCGTGGCCAATGCGGCGTTGTTCGGCTTTGCCCATATCATTTTCAACAATCTGATTGCCGTCGCCGGCAGCTTCTTCATCGGTCTGCTGTTTGCCTATCGCTACGACGTGACCCGATCGCTGTGGGCCGTCTGGCTGGAGCACAGTCTTTATGGGTGCCTGGTGTTCACGGTCGGTCTGGGGCGATATTTTTTTACCGGGATTTCGATTTGAAGCGCGGCCAATTCTCGTCAAAAAAAGTGATCCCGGTGCTTCTCACAGGGATCCATATGGCCGCTTATTCGCGCTCGCAAACTGTTTGAATCCCGGACACAAGGCCCGGGCTAAGGAGTTGGTTCAAGCCTCAGGCTGCCTCGCCAACCACTGATCGAGCGCCTCGGGAATGCCATCGAGCGGGCGGTAGCCGTTGGTGACGAGCGTGTATTGCCTGCCGCCGCCGACGATCAACGTCGGGAAGCCATGGATTCCCAGCTCCTGCGCGATCAGGAAGTCGCGGAAGGTTTCGTTGCGCACCTCCGGCGACAGAAAGGTCGCCAGGAACGCGTCCCGGTTTTGTCCTTCCTCGGCAGCGAGATCGGCCAGAACCTCCGTCGAGGTCACGTCGCGGTTTTCGGCATAGAAGGCGCCCTGGATTCGCGACATGAAGGCTCTCGCCCGGCTCGGGTCGAGCGTGCGCATGGCCACGACCGCGCGGCAGGCCGGCTCCGTGTCATAGACGAACGCATCGCGATCGAAGAACGCGAAATCGAACGGCTGTCCGGTCGCTTCACTGACACGGGCCCACTCGCCGCGGACATGCTCCTTGTCCTGTTCGCGCATCGGCTGTGTCTGCCCCGCGCGCAGGCCACCCATGACGAGACGCAGCGGCAGACGCCCGCGAAAATGCTGCTCGATGGCGGCAACAACCGGCGCGAAGCCGTAGCACCACGAGCACATCGGGTCGGCGAAGTAGACGAGTTCCAGGGTCATGGGTCCGCACTCCAGCTCGCCGACCGCGAAGGTCAGCACCTCTAGTCGCATAATAGGCACTTATCGCAGCGAAATGCCACGCTTGCCGCTGGAGCCAGGTGGTTGGGTTCTTGCTCTTTAGTGGCCATATCGAAGGTCAGATTGCCGGCGCTGGCCGCATGATGCCAGCGACAGCGGCGCCGTCAGTTGAGACGGCGCCTGGTTTCGTCTAGAACCACGGCCAATCTCCCGTTGCAGATCAGAGCGAGAAGGCGCCAAAGAAGCAAATGGCCACGCCGCAGTACGTCTATCACATGCACCGGCTCTCCAAGACCTATCCGGGGGGCAAGCAGGTTCTGAAGGATATCTCGCTGTCGTTCCTGCCCGGCGCCAAGATCGGCGTCGTGGGCCTCAACGGCGCGGGCAAGTCGACCCTGCTCAAGATCATGGCCGGCGAGATCGAGGACTACCAGGGCGAGGCCTGGGCTGCCGACGGCGTGCGCGTCGGTTACCTGCCGCAGGAGCCGGAGCTCGACCCCGACAAGGACGTGCTCGGCAACGCCATGGAGGGCGTCGCCGAGAAGAAGGCGCTGCTCGACCGCTACAACGAGCTCGCGGCCAATTATTCGGACGAGACAGCGGACGAGATGGCGCGCCTGCAGGACGAGATCGACGCGCAGAACCTGTGGGATCTCGACCAGCAGGTCGAGCAGGCGCTCGATGCGCTGCGCTGTCCGCCGGGCGATGCCGACGTGACCAACCTCTCCGGCGGCGAGAAGCGCCGTGTCGCGCTGTGCCGGTTGCTTTTGTCGAAGCCCGACATCCTGCTGCTCGACGAGCCGACGAACCATCTCGACGCCGAGACCGTGGCGTGGCTCGAGCGCTATCTCAGGGAATATCCCGGCTGCATCATGCTGGTGACCCACGACCGCTACTTCCTCGACAACATCACCGAATGGACGCTGGAGCTCGATCGCGGCCAGGGCGTGCCCTACAAGGGCAATTATTCGAGCTGGCTCGAGCAGAAGGCAAAGCGCCTCGAGGTCGAGAAGGGGCAGGAGGAGGCCAAACAACGCGCGCTCAAGCGGGAACTGGAATGGATCCGCTCCAGCCCGAAGGCGCGACAGGCCAAATCCAAGGCGCGTATCCAGGCCTATGAGCGGCTTGCCGAGGAGGCGGGTCGCGAGCAGATCGGCCACGCGCAGATCCAGATCCCGCCGGGACCGCGGCTGGGCAGCGTCGTGCTCGAGGTCGAAGGGCTCGTCAAAGGCTTCGGCGACCGGCTTCTCATCGACAATCTGTCGTTCAAGCTGCCGCCGGGCGGCATCGTCGGCGTGATCGGCCCCAACGGTGCCGGCAAGACCACGCTGTTCCGCATGATCACCGGTCAGGAGCAGCCGGATGCCGGAACCATCCGGCTCGGCGATACGGTCAAGCTCGGCTACGTCAACCAGTCCCGCGAGGACCTTGATCCCAAGAAGACGGTCTGGGAGGAGATCTCCGGCGGCAACGACATGATCCAGCTCGGCAAGCGCGAGGTGCCGTCCCGCGCCTATGTCGGCTGGTTCAATTTCCGCGGCCCCGACCAGCAGAAGAAGGTCGGCATGCTCTCAGGTGGTGAGCGCAACCGCGTGCATCTCGCGAAGATGCTCAAGGAAGGCAGCAATCTTCTGCTGCTCGACGAGCCGACGAACGACCTCGACACGGAGACGCTGTCTGCGCTCGAGGCCGCGCTGGAGGACTTCCCGGGTTGCGCGGTGGTGATCAGCCACGACCGCTTCTTCCTGGACCGCATTGCCACGCACATCCTGGCGTTCGAGGGTGACAGCCACGTGGAGTGGTTCGAGGGCAACTTCGAAGCCTACGAGGAAGACAAGAAGCGCAGGCTGGGCGAGGCTGCGGTCGAGCCGCACCGAATCAAGTTCAAGCGCTTCGAGCGGAGTTGATGCTCGGTAGCGGGCCTGCTGGGCAGTGCAGGCGCTGGAAGTCCCGCTGTCCAGCGCCTGTTGCAGCTTTTCAAGGCTGGCGGCAGACAGGCTGATGGCACGGCATTCGCACCCGCACTCGCACGGTCATGTCCACATCGGCGCGGAGGCCGGCGATCGGCGCCTGTGGTGGGCGGTGCTCGTCAATGTCGCCCTGACCTTCGTGCAGGTGGTCGCCGGCATTCTCGCAGGCAGCCTCGCGCTGGTTGCCGATGGCGTGCACAACCTGTCCGACGCGGTTTCGCTCGGCATCGCGTACGGTGCGCGGAGGATCGCCCGCCGCCCGAGCGACGAGCTCATGACCTTCGGTTATGTCCGGGCAGAGAGCATCGCGGCGCTCATCAACTACACGACGCTGATCGTCATCGGCGTCTATCTGGCCTACGAGGCTGTTGCACGGTTCTTCGCACCCGCAGAGGTCGAGGGCTGGATCGTGGTCTGGGTTGCTGGCGTTGCGCTGGCGATCGACGCGGTGACGGCGCTGCTCACCTTTTCTCTGGCGAAAACGAGCCAGAACGTTCGCGCCGCATTCCTGCACAACCTGGTTGATGCGCTCGGCTCGGTCGCCGTCATCGTCGCCGGCGCGCTCATCCTGACGTTCGGCTGGTATATCGTCGACCCGATCGTGACGATCGGGATCTCAGCCTACATCCTGTGGATGGCGCTCACCGAGATCGGGAGCGTCATCCGGCTCCTCATGCTCGGTGTACCGCCGGAGATCAGCGTCGACGAGCTCGTCGACGCGATCCGGAAGGTGGACGGCGTGGAGAACGTCCATCATGTGCACGTGTGGGCCATCGACGAGCATCGCACCTCGCTGGAGGCGCACATCGTCGTGCCCGATGCGCTCGCGAGTGATCCCAAGCCGATCAAGGACCGGATCAGAGAGCTCGTGCGTGATCGGTTCGGTGTGAGCCACATGACCCTGGAGGTCGAACGCGCCTCCGAATGCCACGAGGGTGAGCACGCCAACATCATCGGCCACCAGATCGGCGCACGGCATTGACCTTATCCTTGCCGGCGCCGGTGCGGCGGTCAGGCGGCAACCAAATTGTCGACGATGCTCTCGAACAGCTTGCGCCCTCCCGTCGGCCCGAGCAGAGGATCGGAGGTATTCTCCGGATGCGGCATCAGGCCGAGAACGCGGCGCCGTGCGTCGCAGATGCCGGCGATGCTGCGTTGGGCACCGTTCGGATTGGCTTCGGGCGTGACGTTGCCGTGGCGGTCGGCATAGCGAAAGACGACGCGGCCCTCGCCTTCGAGCCGGTCCAGAGTGTCGGTGTCGGCGAAGTAGTTGCCCTCGGCATGAGCCGCGATGGCAGGCATCACCTCGCCTTTGGCGAAGCGGCTCGTGAACAGGGTGTCCGTCTGCTCGACCCTGAGCCACACTTCCTTGCAGACGAACCTAAGCGAGGCATTGTGCATCAGCACGCCGGGTAGCAATCCGGCCTCGCAAAGGATCTGGAAGCCGTTGCAGATGCCAAGCACCGGCGTGCCGGCCTTCGCCTTGGCGACCACGTCTCGCATGATCGGCGAATGGGCGGCCATGGCGCCGCAGCGCAGGTAGTCGCCGTAGGAGAATCCGCCTGGCAGCACGATGAGGTCCGAGGCCGGCACCTCCGTGTCCCCGTGCCAAACCATCTGCGCGGCGCGGCCGGATACGGCCTCTAGCACATCGGCGACATCGCGTTCGCGATTGGTTCCCGGGAAGATGATGACAGAAGCTTTCATGCTACCCCGCTGCGACCTACCCCAAGCTCCATCTCGGAACCTCAGCAGGCTAGCACCAATTCTCCCTCTCCCCAGTGGGGAGAGGGTCGGGGTGAGGGGGTCTCAACGATTGCTGATGTTGTAACCCCTCACCCGGCCCTTCGGGCCGACCTCTCCCCATGGGAGAGGTTAAGAAGGTGCACGCTGCAACAGATCCCGCAACAGGACCTCCGGCGCTTGAGGAGAGTTGGATCTCGGTGACAAGCACCGGGATGACCCAGAGGAATCACCCCTCGATCTCGTACGTATAGTTCTCGATCACCGTGTTCGCGAGAAGTTCCCGGCACATGCGGTCGACGGTCTCACGGGCGGCCGCCTCGCTGGTGGCTGCCAGCTCGACCTCGATGTACTTACCCTGCCGGACGGACTGGACCCCCTCGATCCCGAGCGCGCCGACGGCATTCTGAATGGCCTTGCCCTGCGGATCGAGAACGCCGTTCTTCAAGGTGATGATGATGCGTGCTTTCATGATTGGCGAGCGAATAGTGAGTGGCGAAATAGCGAATAGGGAGTGCGCGCGAGTGGCTTGAGCTGCTGTACCCAACAACTATTCGCTACTCGCTACTTCGCCATTCGCTCAATTCGGCTTTCCCCCAGGATTCGATGCAACCAGAACGGGCACCGCACCCTTCGCCGGCCGGTTGTCAGTGAAGACTCCAAGCCGACGGGCGACCTCCTGATAGGCCTCGAGCAGGCCGCCCATGTCGCGGCGGAAGCGGTCCTTGTCGAGCTTGTCGGAAGTCTGCACGTCCCAGAGGCGGCAGCAGTCGGGACTGATCTCGTCGGCCAGTACGATTCGCATCTGGTCGTTGTCCCACAGCCGCCCGAACTCGACCTTGAAGTCGACGAGCCGGATGCCGATGCCGAGGAACAGGCCGACGAGGAAGTCGTTGATCCTGAGCGCAAGCTGCATGATCTCGTCGATCTCGTGCGGCGTCGCCCAACCGAAGGCCGTGATGTGCTCCTCGGAGACGAGTGGATCGTTGAGATTGTCCGCCTTGTAGTAGAACTCGATGATCGAGCGGGGGAGCTGCGTGCCCTCCTCGAGGCCGAGGCGCTGGGCGAGCGAGCCGGCCGCCACGTTGCGAACGACCACCTCGAGCGGGATGATCTCCACCTCGCGGATCAGCTGCTCGCGCATGTTGAGGCGCCGGATGAAGTGAGTCGGCACGCCGATCTCGCCGAGCTTGACGAAGATGTACTCGGAAATGCGGTTGTTGAGCACGCCCTTGCCTTCGATCAATGCGTGCTTCTTGTTGTTGAATGCAGTGGCGTCGTCCTTGAAGTGCTGGATGAGGGTGCCGGGCTCCGGCCCCTCGTAAAGCACCTTGGCCTTGCCCTCATAGATGCGACGGCGCCTGTTCATGTGAGATGGACCTCTAAACATATGCATTCGCTTGTTGTTTTGGGGACAGATGCATCCCGACCGGGTTCGGGCTATCCGTCGAGTGCAGCGCGCCGACACCCTGCGCGGCGTAGCAAGGGAGCCGGAACCCGATTGAATTCCTCGCCGGACACTAGCCGAAGGCGGGTTGAGAAACAATCTTAACGGCGGGGCCAGTTGCCGCGTGGCTAAACCGACGCACTGGTTATTGATCTCGGTGCGGCCACCGTCTATGGCTCGCTGGCTTGGCTAGCTACTGGCAGCATGCCTGTACCAGGCCGGTTCCTGGTAGAAGAACGAGGTAGAGGTGGAGAAGACCGAATGACAACCTTCGAAGATCGCGAGAAAGCTTTCGAGAAGAAGTTTGCTCATGACCAGGAACTAAAGTTCAAGGCAGAGGCTCGGCGCAACAAAATGCTTGGTGAATGGGCCGCCGGTCTGCTCGGCATGAGCGGTGACGAGGTCGAAGACTACGTGAAGTCTGTAAGGCGGGCTGATTTGGCCGAGAAGGGCGACGAGGACGTCTTCCTGAAACTCCGCGGTGACTTCGATGCCAAGGGCGTCTCGATCTCCGATGCAGAGCTGCGTGCTAAAATGTCAGAGTTCCTTGCAGAAGCGGTGAAGCAACTCGAAATACCGAAGTAAGGATTGGCGCTCGGGCTGCAGCTCTCCCTCTGCCCCTTGGGAGAGGGAGTCCGCGCTCCAATCGAATCGGAGCCGCTACGGCTTGTCGCCCGGGGGCAGCACTTCCAGCACGGCGGCGCCGTCGATCTCGCTCTTGCCTTGGGCGACCAGCATGCGGAACAGCGTCAGGGCCTGGCTCGTCATCGGCATGGCCAGATGACGGCTGCGGGCTGCCTCGTTGACCATCTCCAGGTCTTTCAGGACCTGCCGGGCGTAGCCCTTGGGCGTCCAGTCGCGCGGGATCATGCGCTCCAGCATGACCGGCAGCAGATTGGAGCCGGCATATCCGCCGCCGAGGGCCTGCGGAAGCTTGGACGCGTCTATGCCGTAGGTCTCCGCGAGACGGAGCGCCTCGGCGATCACGCAGTAGTTGGTAAGCACGAGCGTCTGATTGACGAGCTTGGTGGCCTGTCCGGCCCCCGGCCCGCCCATATGCGTGAAGGTGCCGAGCTGGCCCATCAGCGGCGCCACGCTGGCAATGGCCTCATCCGTGCCGCCGGCCATGATCGCGAGCGTGCCGGCTTCCGCGGCACCAGGGCCGCCCGAGACTGGTGCGTCCACCATCCCCATGCCGGCGCGCTCGGCGAGCAGGGCGGCGAGCCGCTTCGTCGTCTCGATCTCGGTGGTCGAATGATCGACGAAAACCTTCCCGCGCAGGTTGCTGGCCGAGAGAACTCCCTGCGGACCTTCCACGACCTCGGCGACCGCCGCCGTCGTCGTGACGCACGCAAGCACCACGTCGGCCGCGTCTGCCAGCTCGGCCGGCGAGGCGGCCTTCTCCACGCCGTAGGCTGCTGCAGCGTCAACCTTCTCGGGCGAGATGTCGTAGCCGATGACCCTGTGGCCTGTGGCGATCAGCCGACGCGTGAAGCCGGTGCCCATCAGCCCCAGCCCGATGAAGCCGACAACGGGATTGGTCATTGCTCCTCCAAGTTGCGCTGGTCGAACTCTGATTTCTGCTACCCAGCATAGCGGGAGAATCGAGCGGCCGTAATCTTTTGCACGCCATAGCAGTCGCCGAGGCTCGCCAGCGGGGCCTCGATCAGCTTATATTGTCCGTCGAGGGAGAAAGGAAACAGCGGGCTCGGCTGAGCTCGAAAGCACGGGGGAATTGAATGCGAGCTGCAGCCGTTCTTGCTCTGGCGCTCTCAGCCGTACTGGCGGGCACTGCCGCTCATGCGGACTGCCCGGGCAATCCGCATGCGCTCGGCGTCTCGCGGACGGTGGAGATCGACACCACCGGTGGGCCTGGCTTCGGGTTCGCGCAGTATCGCATGTACGACTTCCTGATGCCGAAAGAAGTCGTGCTGACATTCGACGATGGTCCCTGGCCTGAGAATACGCCGGCCGTGCTCGACGCCTTGGACGAGCAATGCGTGAAGGCGACATTCTTCATCATCGGCAAGCACGCCCTCTGGCATCCCGAGATCCTGAAGGACGTCGCGGCGCGCGGGCACACGATCGGCTTTCACACGTGGTCTCACGCCAACCTGCGCAAGATGAAGAGCGAAAAGGCCAAGGAGGAGATCGAGAAGGGCCTGAGCGCCGTGAAGCTCGCCCTCGGGGCAGATCCGGCACCCTTCTTCCGCTTCCCCTACCTGCAGGATCCCAAGGAGCTCGTCGACTACCTCGGCTCGCGCAACATCGCGATGTTCTCGCATGACCTGGACAGCTTCGATTTCAAGCTTCGCAAGCCGGACTCGGTCATCAAATCCGTGATGCAGAAGCTCGAGAAGAAGGGCAAGGGCATCATTTTGATGCACGACTTCCAGAAGGTGACGGCGCACGCGCTGCCCAAGCTGCTGAAGGAGTTGGCGGAGAAGGGATACAAGGTCGTGCACATGACCGCGAAGGCGCCGGCGACAACGCTTCCAGAGTTCGATCAACTCGCGAAGGCAGAAATCAAGGGGCCGGAAGGCACCGGCAAGCCGGTCTCGAGTGTGGTCCGTACGATCAGCACAGGGCAGTAGCTGGCCGCGAGGAGCGAGCTCTATGCCTACTGCGTCTGTGACCAGCGCTGTTGTCGCGCGAGCATCCTCTTGCGCAGCGCCACCCAGCGCCGGCAGCTCGCCAGGCCCAGATTGCAGCGGATGACGATTTTCGGCTTCTCGGCACCCGTCCCCAGCCCCGTTATGCGTCCATTGCCGCTGATGTCCAGCGCGGCCTTGCGAAGGAGGTCGGCGGCGGTCATCGAGGCCATGAACGGGTTGGCTGCGAGCACTTCGCTGCTCAGAATGGCCGAAACCGGTGTATCCTCATCCGCGCGCAGCAGCCGCGTCGCTCCGGCCGGGCCGAGCAGAAAAGCCAGGCGCAGCGCGACGGATGTAACTTCCAGACCTTGGCTGCCGAGATGGGCGGCGTTTTCCCGCGTGTAGGCCAGCGCGGCCCGGCGCGAGAACTCCAAATCGGTCCGCTTCGCCAGGATCTCCGCATCCGACAGACCGGCGACCTCATCGGCAAAGTAGCGCCGCGCGACCTCCAGGAAGGTCGATTCGATGAACTGGAACGGGCCGAGGGCCGTCGACCGCGGGTTCTTCGCGTTCGGTAGACCGCCCGATTCGGCCATCATCAGCCGGTCGAGGAACGTCTGAACCGTGAGATTGGCTTTTTCAGGCGCCTCGACGGCAGGCTCTACCGGTGCCGGGCTTGCCGTCACCGCGCTATTCGGCTCCGCTGAGGCGACTGCAGGACAAATCGCGAATAGCAGCATGGTCGCGATTGCTGCTCTCCACTGAAGCAGTCCGTGATCGGGTCGAAGGGCCGATGTGGTCCTGGTACGATCCATTTCAGCCGATTGCACAGCGAAGCTCGTGCAGCGAACGCTTGCTCGACACGAAAAGTTCCGTCGTTGGAGCTCATCGAGTGAAAGGCGCTTTGGTTGAGGTGGCGAAAGTCGGACGTGCTACTTCGCTACGTTTGATCGCCCGCTGTCCTGTGCCGATCGATGCGGAGGGACGTCCGCATCGAGCCGGAGTTCGACCCTGCGATCCAGTTGCCAGAGCGTTTCCCTGTCGAGGGATGAGCGGTCGATCCCACGGTAGGGTTCGGAGCTACCCTTCGGGATGAGCACTAGATTGCCCGTAAAGCCGTGTTCTCTCAGGTACTTGACGACCGCGTCCAGCCGCTCCCGCGACAGCTCGAGATTGAAGGAATCGCTGCCACGCTCGTCGGCATGGCCGGTAAGCACGACGGACTCCGGCTGCTTGATCTTCAAATACTCCAGCAGCAGCTCCATCGCCTTGCGGCCATTCTCGGTGAAAGTGGCCTCACGGAACACGAACTGGATCGGCACCGGAAGCGGTGCATGCATTGCAGCCTGCGATCGCGATGGCTGTTCGGGGTCGCGCGCGGCGGCAACGAGGCTCTCGAAATTCTGCATCATGCTGGCCGAGGGATCGAGCCCGCCGGCAGCAGCCTTCGCCTCGGGCTGCCTATAGCCCGCGCCCGCCATCTGCTGCGCTGGTTCGTCAGGACTCGCGGAAAGGCCGAGGATCGGATCCTTGCTGGCGAATTCGTGGTCCGTAACCAAGCTCCATTCGCCCCGCTCGTCCGCCTGAGCCGTCCCGACAGGCTCGCCGTCAGCGGTGACCGTGACGTGTGAATTGGGTGGTGCAGTCCCCGCGAACACGGACCATCCGTCGGGGCTGATGCGGGCGACGTCGAATGCGGGGGAGGTCGCCGATCCGTCGCGCGGCTTCAACGCATCGAGATCGGCTGCAGCGGTATCGGGCGTCGCGGAATGGGCCGCGGGCTGCGGGCCAGGGGTAAGATTCGGACCAGACGCGAAATTCAGGAGGCCAGGCGACAACACCACTGCCGCCGCTGCAGCAGATAGCGCGGCAAGCATCACAGGTATGAACAGACCGCGACGGAACATCTGCGTACGCCTTCTACAGCAACCCTTCTAACATCCGGAACGCAGCGTAAACAAGCTGTTCCAGTGATTTTCCTCTGAAAATTCAGAGAGGTTAAGATTAACGGTTCAGTGATCGCCCGGTTCATCTGGCCATGTCGTCGGGGGCTGACGAAACAAAAAGAAAAGGCCGAGCCCGGTGCGGCTCGGCCTGAAACCGGCGTGATGATCGGATTGATGGATTACTCCCGATAGACGAGCACCGGGATCTTGCTATGGGTCAGCACGCGCACGGTTTCGCTGCCGAGCAGCAGGCCGGCTATTCCGCGGCGGCCGTGGGAGCCCATGACGATGAGATCGCAGCCATGCGAGTTTGCCGCCTCGATGATCGCTTCGTAAGGGCTTGGGTGACGAATATGGACGGCGTTCCGGGGCACGCCGGCCGCTTTGGCCGCATCGGTGATTTTGTTCAGGAAATTCCAGGCGTTCGTCTCCGAGCGCATCTCATAGTCGCCCTCCGGGATCGCTATGGCGATCTCGCCGATAGCGATGGCTTGCCAGGGCGCGGTCACCGTGATCGCTGTGACGCGGGCGTTGAGCGCCTGCGCGAGCTTCACCCCGTAGAGCGCCGCCCGTTCGGAAAATTCCGACCCGTCGGTAGGGAGAAGAATGTGCTTGTACACGCAGGTCCTCCTGTCCTGATTGGCTTGCCCGCCGCGACTTCTGCACACATTGGGCCGGTATCTGTTCCGGTCAAGCCCGTCGCAGAAACACGGCAAACCGGCCCGAGATTTACCAGGGTTGAACCTGAAGGGCGGTCACGAGCCTCATCCTGTCCCGGCCAGCGGTCTCTCGGCATTGATCGACATCAAGGAGTCCGGGCCAGCCACTCTTCACATTTTTCGTTAGAGAGCGCGAATGCTTTCGCTTCGGCCTCTGAAATCCGCTTCTGAGGCTCATTGTCACGTTAACTCTCGTCTGCTCGACTTATGACATGCTAGTGCGCCAACTAAGGCGCGTGAAACTCAGATCGGCACGTCCATGACGGCGACAGGGCGCGTGAGCGCCGACACGGAATCGCTGCGGCTGAAGGCCATTCTCGACTCGGCCGTAGCAGGGGTCATCACGATCGACAGCACCGGGCGGATCGAGACCGTCAATCGAGCCGCCGAGAGGCTGTTCGGCTACGACGCAGAGGAGCTCGCTGGCCGCAACGTCTCCATGTTGATGCCGGAGCCCTATGCGAGCAAGCACGACGGATACATTCGGCGATATCTGGAGACCGGGGAGCGCAGGATCATCGGGATCGGCCGGGAGGTGCAAGGGCTGCGCCGGGACGGCACCCTCTTTCCCATGCACCTGTCGATCGGCGAGTACTCGATCGGAAACCAGCGCTATTTCACCGGTATCATTCACGATCTCACCGCTCAGCGGGCGATCGAGGATCGGCTGGACCGGGAGCAGGCTCTGTTCCGCTCGATCTTCGAGAATCTCCCGGATGCGGTCGTCATATCCGATCCAGAAGGCCGGATCCGGCTCGTCAACCCGGCTTTCACGCAGATGTTCGGCTATTCGCAAGAGGAAGCCGTAGGCCAAGGCTGGGCCAGCCTGTACGCCGATCCCCAGCAGGCCGAGCCGTTCATCAAATCTGCGTCGGGTGGCGGAAATAGCCGCGGTGTACAGACCATCGAGTTCCGTCGAAGCGGCGGTAAGCTGTTTCCGGCACGGGCCGTCCATCGCGCAATCATCGACCGCAATGGCAATACCGTCGGCGGCCTAGCCCTTATTCATGACATCACCGCAGAACGCGCCCAGGCGGCAACGCTGCAACAGGCTCAGCGCATGGAGGCCGTGGGTCAGCTTACGGGCGGCGTGGCCCACGACTTCAATAACCTGCTGACGGTCATTCTGGGCAACCTCGAGCTGCTCGAGCCGAAGCTTAAAGACGAGTTCTGCATCAACCTGGCCACGGAAGCGCGCGAGGCCGCGGAAATGGGGGCGCGGCTCACGGACCGGCTGCTGACGTTCGCCCGTCGGCAGCGCCTGGAGACGCGCCGCATCGACCTCAACGAGTTCGTGTTGAGCCTGACCGAGCTTTTGCGGCGGACGCTTGGGACGAACATCGACCTGTCCACCTCTATGGCGGCTGATCTCTGGTCGACGGAAGCCGACCCCGGCCAGATCGAGAATGCGGTGCTCAATCTGGCGATCAACGCGCGCGACGCCATGCCGAACGGCGGCAGGCTGGTGATCGAAACCCAGAATGCATCTCTCGACGCCGAAGCGGTGGAGATGATCCCGGGACTCGCGCCGGGTGACTACGTCATTCTGTCCGTTGCCGATACCGGCGTCGGCATGACCCCCGAGGTCAAGGCGCGCTGCTTCGAGCCGTTCTTCACGACCAAGGGAGCTTCGAAGGGCAGCGGGCTTGGGTTGTCGACCATCTACGGCTTTGCGCGCCAGTCGGGCGGCAACGTCACGATCTACAGTGAGCCGGGTCGCGGGACCACGGTTAATATTTACCTGCCGCGCGCCACTGATGCTCCGACGGAAGAACCGCGACCGGCATCGGCTTCGGTCAAGGCAAGTGACGGCGAGACCATCCTCGTTGTCGAGGACGACGACCGCGTACGCCGGCTCACCTGCGCCCGGCTCAAGGACCTCGGGTATTCCGTCGAGGAAGCTGCAAATGGACAGGCGGCCCTGGCTGTTCTCGAGAGCAAACCGGGCATCGATCTCGTCTTCTCCGATCAGGTCATGCCGGGTGGCTTGTCGGGACTCGACCTCGCCGAGGCAATTCGGGAGCGGTATCCCAAAACGCGCGTCGTGCTGACATCCGGCTATTCCGCCGATTTGATAGGACGCGAGCGGGTCGACAAGCTCAAGCTCAGGGTGCTCCGCAAACCCTATCAACAGGCCGATCTTGCCCGTATCCTGCGCGAAGCTCTAGATGGCGATTAGCGCTGCGTTCGATCTCCAGGACCATTGGCAGGTCCAAGCATGCTCATCGGGGTGCCAAAGGAGATCAAGGTTCGCGAGTATCGGGTCGGGCTGACGCCCACCAGCGTTCGCGAGTTGACGGCGCTCGGGCACGAGGTGCTTGTCGAAAAGGGAGCCGGGGCCGGCATCGGCATAGACGATGGCGACTATCAGCGCGCGGGTGCTGCCATCGTTTCTCAGGCGAGCGACATCTTCTCTCGTGCCGAGATGATCGTGAAGGTGAAAGAGCCTCAGCCGGTGGAGCGAAGGATGCTGCGGCCGGGGCAGATCCTGTTTACGTACCTGCACCTTGCGCCCGACCCCGATCAGACTTCAGACTTGCTTCAAAGCGGCGCTGTTTGCATCGCCTATGAAACGGTGACGTCTCCTGCCGGCGGCCTGCCTCTGCTCGCGCCCATGTCGGAGGTGGCAGGCCGCATGTCGGTGCAGGCCGGCGCCTATTTTCTCGAGAAGGCGCATGGCGGGCACGGTGTGCTGCTCGGCGGTGTGCCGGGCGTCGATCCCGCGAAGGTGGTCGTGCTCGGCGGCGGGGTGGTCGGCACCAACGCCGTCCACATAGCCCTCGGCATGGGTGCCGATGTCTGGGTGATAGACCGCAACGTCGATGTCCTGCGCCGGCTGTGGAGCCATTTCGGGCGGCCGCTCAATACGGTCTACTCGACGCGCGATGCCATCGACCGCCATTTGCGGGATGCGGATCTGGTGATCGGCGCCGTGCTGATCCCTGGTGCCGAAACACCCAAGATCATCACCCGGGAGCACGTGAAGATGATGCGTCCGGGGTCGGTCATCGTCGACGTCGCCATCGACCAAGGCGGCTGCGCGGAAACATCCCGGCCCACGACGCACGACAATCCGACCTACACCGTCGACGGCGTCATACACTATTGCGTGGCCAATATGCCCGGTGGCGTGCCGAAGACGTCGACCCAGGCGTTGAACAACGCGACGCTGCCGTTCGTCATCGCGTTGGCCGAGAAGGGATGGAAACGCGCACTCGCCGAAGACGAGCACCTGCGCCATGGCCTCAACATCTGGGACGGCAAGGTAACCTGTAAACCCGTCGCCGACGCCCAGGGCTACCCTTACCTCCCCGCCGAGGAGGCTCTAGGCTGAATCGGTTTCTGCCGATACGCCGCCTATCGCGCGATGCCGGTCGAGCGCTGTTCGCGACGAAAAGCATCAACACATCTCCAATGGCATTCGACTTGGTTTTGATGCTAGGCATGGCGTATCCGTGTCGATCTGCGGGGGAGACATGTCAGACGAGCCAGCCGAGAAGCCGCCGGTGCTAGAGGTGCGCGACCTCGTCAAGAATTTCGGGGGGTTGCGCGCGATTGACCACTGCTCGCTCAGCGTGCGCGAGGGGACGATAACCGGTTTGATCGGGCCAAACGGCGCAGGGAAGACGACGCTCTTCAATCTTGTTACCGGGTTTTTCCAGCCCGATTCCGGCCGCGTGCTCGCAGATGGGAAGGATATCACCAGTCTGCCGCCGCACGGCGTCTTCCGGCGCGGGATCTGCCGCACGTTCCAGATTCCCCGCGAGCACGGCACGATGACCGTCCTTGAAAATCTCATGCTGGTCGCTCCCGACCAGGCCGGGGAGCGATTCTGGAACTGCTGGTTCCGCTCCGGCCTCGTGCGCCAGCAGGAGCGCGAGATTCGTGACCGGGCAATGGAGGTGCTCGAGTTCGTAGACCTCGCGCGGCTCGCGAACGAATATGCCGGCCGGCTCTCGGGCGGGCAAAAGAAGCTCCTCGAGCTGGCGCGCACGCTGATGGCCAATCCGCGCCTCGTGCTCCTCGACGAGCCGGCGGCCGGCGTCAACCGCACCCTGATGAAGAAGCTCGTCGACAACATCGAGTATCTCAGGCGTGAGCGCGGCATCACGTTTCTGCTGATCGAGCACGACATGGACCTGGTAATGGAGCTTTGTGATCCGGTGATCGTGATGAGCGAGGGCCGCCGTTTGATGGAAGGCCGCCCCGAGGAGGTTCGCCGCGATCCGCGGGTGCTGGAAGCCTATCTGGGGGGGCAGTATGGCGCTGCTTGAAGTCCGGGGCGTCACCGCCGGCTACGGCGACACGGAAATCCTGCGCAATGTGTCGATGGAAGTGGGAGAGGGCGAGATCGTCTCGATCATCGGACCGAATGGTGCGGGCAAATCGACTTTGATGAAGACGATCTTCGGGCTGCTGCATCCGCGGGAGGGGAGCATCATCTTCGACGGGCAGGACATCTCCCGTCTGCAGCCCTATCAGATCGTCGAGCGCGGGATGTGCTACGTGCCGCAGGTCGCCAATGTCTTCACCGACCTCACCGTGTCGGAGAATCTCGAGATGGGCGCCTTCCTCGCGAAGACCAACGACATCGCGGCGCGCAAGGAACGGATCTACGAGTATTTCCCGCGGCTCAAGGAGCGCCGCAATCAGCGCGCCGGCAAGATGTCGGGTGGCGAGCGGCAGATGGTGGCGATGGGAAGCGCGTTGATGCTCGAGCCGAAGCTCGTATTGATGGACGAGCCCTCTGCCGGGCTATCGCCGAAGATGGTGGGGGTGATCTTCGAACAGATCCGTAAGATCAACGAGGCGGGCCCGGCGATCCTGATCGTCGAGCAGAACGCCAAGTTGTCGCTCGAGATGTCCCACAGGGGCTATGTCCTGGCCAGTGGCGAGAATCGCTTCGAAGGCACGGGCGAGGAACTTCTGAACGATCCCGAAGTCGGCCGGCTCTATCTCGGCGGCTGAGGAAGGACCGAACTGGGGGCTGCAGGATGGCAGAAATTTTGCAGGAAGCGCCGGGTCGGAGCGACGACCGCACGACGCACGAGCGCATCATGGCGGCGCTGCGGAGCCGGCCGGCGCTCGGAGTGGCGCTGTTTTTGACATTGGTGGTGTTCTGGCTGCTCGGGCAGCAGCAAGGGGCGTCACTTTCCGATTTGCTGTCGCTGACGGTTTGGGGGGTCATGCTCGGCGGCATCATCGCGCTCGGTGCGATCGGCCTGACGCTGGTCTATGGCGTGCTCAAATTCCCCAACTTCGCTCATGGCGAGCTGGTGACCCTTGGCGCATACGGCGCCCTGACGATTTCCGCGCTGCTGCCGGCGGGGCCGGCCATGCAACCGTTCTCCTTCGGCTGGGAGCTGATGGCGGGGCTGATCCTGTCGATGCCAATCGTCTCCTTGATCGCGCTGGTGGTTGATCGGGTCCTTTTCCGGCCCCTGCGCTTGCGTTTCGCCTCCCTCGTGCTTTTCGCGATGGCCTCGCTCGCAGCCGCGTTCTTCCTGCGCAGTGCGATCTACCTCGTGTGGGGGTCGGACTTCCTGTTCTACTATCCGGGCCGCGCCAATCCGGCGATCGAAATGCCGCTCGGTATCCGAGTGCAGGCCGATCAGCTCTTCGTTTTCGGGCTGGCCGTCGTGCTGGTCATCATCACCTGGTTCCTGCTCGAGCGCACGCGGATGGGCAAGGCAATGCGCGCAACCGCCAATAATCCCGATCTGGCGCAGGTCCGCGGCATCAATACCGAGAGGGTGATCGCCTGGACCTGGATTCTCGGCGCCAGCCTCGCCGCCGCCGGGGGTGTGATGTACGGCCTGGCTTCTCAGTTGCGACCAGAGATGGGCTTTTGGCTGCTCCTGCCCATGTTCGCGGCGGCGATCGTCGGAGGGCTGGGCAGTCCCATAGGGGCTATCGCGGGTGCGGTCATCATCGGGGTCGCCCAGCAGGTGTCGTCCTCGTTCCTCAACCCTGCCTACGGGCCGGGGGTCGCGTTCATCCTGCTGGTGATCGTGCTCGTGCTGCAGCCGCAGGGCCTTTTCGGGCAGGGGGGAGACTGAGATGGCAAAGGCCGATCTGGCGCGCGCCGCCTTTCTCTTCCTGCCGCTGGTGTTGCTCGGGCTTCTGGTCCTGCCGGGACGCATGAGGCTGCGTCTGCCGCTTTCACTGGTGATAGCGGCGGTGGTGGCGCTGGCGCTGCCTATGCTCTTGCCGCGCGGCGCCTTGACCTACCTCGCCTCGTTCTCGACGATGGCGGGGATCTACGCGATCCTCTGCCTCGGCCTGAACAGCCAATGGGGACTGACAGGGCACGTCAATTTCGGCATTGCCGGCTTCTTTGCGATCGGCGCCTTCACCTCGGCCCTCGTCACCACGAACATGCCGCAGGGTGCGCTCGCACTCTATTCCCAGCAGGCGTTCGGGCTCGGCTGGCCGATCATCGCCGGCATCCTGACGGCGGGCGTCGTGTCGGCGGTGGCGGGCTTTCTCATCAGCATTCCCGTGCTGCGCCTGCGCACGGACTTCCTCGCCATCGCGACCCTCGGCATTGCCGAGGTCATTCGTTTCATCTTCCAGAACGAGCGCTGGCTCGCTAACGGACCGCAGCCGATGCGCGGCATACCTCGGCCGTTCGACTGCGTCTTCACCGATCCGCCGTGTGCCTGGCTGCCGGAGGGTGTCGCGCGCTTCGTCGCGCCGCTTGCACCGCGAGACTACGTATACCTCTACCTCGTGATCGTGGCGATCATCCTCGCGGTGATATTCGTGCTGCTCGAACGCATCTCGCGTTCCCCGTGGGGGCGCCTCCAGCGGGCGATCCGCGACGAGGAGAACTCGGCGGCGATGAGCGGCAAGAACGTGCCCTTACGCCGGGTGGAGTCCTTCGTTCTGGGCAGTTTCATCATGGGCGTCGCCGGCGCGGTCTATGCCCATTACGTGGTCAGCATCGATTACAGCCACTTCAACCCGCTGTTCGCGACCTTCATCGTCTGGGTGATGGTGATGCTGGGAGGGAGCGGCAACAACAAGGGCGCCGTTCTCGGAGCATTCGCGGTCTGGGGTGTGTGGAGCGGGGCGGCCTTCATGATCGATGTGATGAGCCCGGCGCTCCAAGCCATCTCTCCCGACCTGCCGTCGCGCGGGGCCTATCTGCGGTGGATGTTGGTCGCGGTGATGCTCGGGCTGATCGTGCTGTTCCGTCCGCAGGGGATCCTCGAGGAGCGCAAGAAGGTCTCGGACTTCATGTGACGGCCGATTTAGATCATTTCCGACATAGATGGAAGCAAGCTAACCTAAGCTTGCGCCGATCTCCCTCCCCCCAGTGGGGAGAGGGTCGGGGTGAGTGGGTTCCGCCAGTGGCGATCGTTGCAACCCCTCACCCGGCCCTTCGGGCCGACCTCTCCCTATGGGAGAGGTAAGGGAGACTGCTGCCTGCCTAATTTGGAAATGCTATAGCGGCCTTGGCAAAAAAAAGGGCGCCTGAAGGCGCCCGTAATTGCTAAGTAAAGCGTCCGCTATTCCGAGGCAATCTGATCGGCAGGGACGATCTTCACCGTCTCGTCGCCTGTCTCGGTGAACTTCCAGACCGCGATTGGCGTCTTGACGTCGCCATTCTGGTCGAAGTCGACCGAGCCGCCTGCGCCGACGTAGTCGATCTCCTTCCCTTCCTTGAGCAACTGCAACGCCTTCGTGATCTGTTCCTGGCTGCCGCCGATGATCTTCTCGCCTGGTGGGTTGGCGATCGGGCGCAGGCGATCACGAAGCGCGGTGCCGGTGATCTCGGCCGGATCCTTGATTCCGTCGGCGATCGCCTTGGCAAGCGCCAGCCCGATGACCATCGCCGCGTCATAGGTCGTCTCCGAGAAGGGCGGGATGCGGTCCTGCTTGGTGGCGGCGCGATAGGCCTCCGCAAAGGTCTTGTAGCTTTGGGATTCAGGGTCGGCCGAAGGCACCGTGCCGAGCTTGCCTGCCAGATCCTTGCCGCCCACCGCATCGAGCACCTCGCTGGACCGGTTGGCATCGGTGAACTGCCAGCTCGTGTAGCCGAAGATGTCGCGGCTTTCCTTGAGGATCTGGGCGGTATGGGCCGGATACGTCGGCAGCACCAGCACGCCGGGCTTGCCCTGCAGCGCCGTGCTCAGAATGGAGCGGTACGTGGGCTGCACCTCCTCGGCGTGGGCAACCTGGGCAAGCACCTTTCCGCCGCGCTTCTCGAAGGCAGCGGCGAAGGCGTTGGACAGGCCCTGGCCGTAGGGATTGTTGATGTAGATGGTCGCCGCGGTATCGAACTTGTAGCCGTCGATGAGTTTGCCGGCGGCGAGGTCTGCTGCGACGACGCCCTGCAGCGCGTCCGAGGGGCTGGTACGGAACAGCAGATCCTTACCCTCGTCCTCGGGGAGGACCGAAACCAGCGGCGAGGTCGTGCCGTTGCCGACCTGCAGCACGCCCGAGGGAATAGTCACCGACGTGGCCACCGCCACCGTCACGCCGCTCGACCACTCGCAGATGATGGCCGGGACGCCGTCGGCCTCGACCAGCTTGCGCGCCGCCTCGATGGCAGGCGTCGGCAGAGTGTTGGAATCTTCCGCGATCAGCCGCTCGACGATCGGCCCGCCGAAAACCTCCTCGGCGGCGGTGTTGATCTGGTTCAGGGCCAGTTGCGCCGCGTCACGGAAGAACGGGCCGTATTCGGCGCCTGAGCCGGTGAACGCAACGACCTGTCCGATGGGGACCTTCGGCGGCGCGCTCTGGGCCCAGAGTGCGCGGGGCATCGTGACGCTCAGCGTCATCGCCCCGCCGGCGGCGCCGACAGCTTTGAGAAAATCGCGGCGACGGGCATTTCTGAGTGAAAAATCGGACATCTAATCCTCCCAATGAGATGCGCGGGAATCGGCCCTGACGAAATCGAGTCCCGGCCAAGGCGAGCTCTCAAGCCATACCACAATCGTGAACGAGAGCCACCACTTCATCAAGACCCGGGCTGGCATCTAGCATCTTGCGGTCAGCGGCGGCTGACGGTCGGGTATGCGGGGAGGGACCGCGGGTAAGCGAGCGAGCGGCCGGCGATGGCGGCAGGGCAGATGATCTTGCGCCCGCGAACATCACTCCACCGGCGCGATAGGACGCCGGTGGTTCAGGTGACTAAGGCATTTACTTCGAGGAAGACGGGTTCTTATCGCCCTTGCGATTGCGCCATGAACTCCGTCATCAGGTGGCGCTCGCAACGCCGCAGAGCTTCAGGCACCGGCCGCCCGGCAGCCGAATAGGACCGAATGCGATCCTGTACGCGGGCATACGCATCACGCAGATCTTCAAAGTCATCGAGCTCCGCGAACAGCTCTACGCATTCGCTTGGAAGCTTTTCGCCTCGATTACCCATCGACTTCTCCCACACAAGCTGCGTTTTCCTCCTCCCCCATTTCAGGAATTGTTGCCATGCAACGGAGCAAAAACCGTTGACATGAAACAACTTCGGATCACGGCTCTGATTTTATTTGCAGCGCAACATTTCTCCAGATTTGCCGCCGTTCTCCGCAGATAGTTAAACGAAGATAGAGATCAACGTCCAGTGGTAATAGCCGCTGAACGCCGTGTGCGGCGAAACGCAGCGCCAAGCGAGCGATTTTGGTGAGGCGGAACCCGGGACCACTGACGTCAGCCATCGAAGTGAGTTGCCTAATGCTCACCACAAAATCATACTCAGCTCACGGCTGAGACAGCCGCAATATCAACTCGAGTGGGGCAGCCCAGGGAGCAAGACGAATGACAATCAGACGCCGCCAGTTTCTCGCCGGCGTGGCGACGGCCGGTGCAGCCGCCGGCGCGACGGCGCTCGCGAAACCTGCCATCGCACAAGGCAAAACCGAATGGCGCATGGTGACGACGTGGCCGAAGAACTTTCCCGGCCAGGGGACCGGTGCCGAGCGCTTCGCCAAGACGGTCACCGAGGCGACCGATGGCCGCCTAACGATCAAGGTATACGCGGCCGGCGAGATCGTACCCGCGTTCGAGAGCATCGATGCGGTCATCCGTGGTGCTGCGGACCTGATGCACGCGACGCCGTACTATTGGCCGAATAAGAGCAAGGCACTGAACTTTTTCTCAACCGTGCCCTTCGGCATGACGACGCCAGAGCTCGACGCCTGGATGAACCATCTGGGCGGCCAGCAACTGTGGGACAAGCTCTACGACCAGTTCGGTCTCAAGCCCTTCCACGCCGGCTCGACGGGCGTGCAGATGGGCGGTTGGTTCAACAAGGAGATCACCGGCGTCGATTCCGTCAAAGGCATGAAGATGCGCATTCCGGGCATCGGCGGCGAGGCGCTGGGCAAGCTCGGCATGACCATCGTCAATCTGCCGGCCGGCGAGATCTTCGCTGCGCTCCAGTCCGGCGCCATCGACGCGACCGAATGGGTCGGCCCTTACAACGACCTGGCGCTCGGCTTCTACAAAGTCGCCAAATACTATTACTGGCCCGGCATGCACGAGCCCGGCACGCAGATCGAAGTCACGGTCGACAAGGCCAAGTTCACCGCTCTGCCCAAGGACGTGCAACGCATCTTCGAGGCCTGCTGCCACAACGAGAACAATCTGTTGACGTCGGAGTTCAACGCGCGCAACGGCGGCGCGCTGGAGACGCTCATCCGGCAGCACAACGTGCAGCTCAAGCGCTTCCCGAACGATTTCCTGCAGGCTTACGGCAATGCCGCCGGCGAGGTCATCCAGGAAATGCGGGACAGCGGCGATCCGCTCACGAAGGAAATCGTCGAGTCGTTCTTGAAGGCTCGGCGCGACCTCATGAACTGGGGGCGGATTGCCGACCAGGGCTTCATGAACGCCCGCCTGCTGGACATCAAGTTCCCGACCTGATCCAGAGGGCAACGATGTATCTGCGGGGCCCGGCGACGGGCCCCGTTCTTATTTGACGGTGCTCATCACCCCACGACATGCAGACCTGTGAGGACCATTGCTATCCCGACCACGAGCACGGTCATGTGCACGAGCATGAGGCATTCTTTCGCAAGTCTGCTTTTGATCGGACCTGGACGGTTCTGCCTGTCGATCAACCTCCACAATGCGAACAGGGTGAGGAACCACAGCACCAGCAGGCCGGCTCCGATCTCGATGCTTGTCAGGTCTTCCATGGCCTCCGCCCAGGTCAGCGATTGGTGGAAAACGGATTATCGTCCAGCGGTATTCCTTCCTCGTCGAACTTGAGGCCATCCTGGATGAACTCGCCGATGCCGCGGTCGCTGTTGCCAGCGGGGGCGGTCTGCTCGATCTGCGGTTGGCCGAACAGCTTTTCCGGCAGCCAGGTCGCTGCCTGCGGGAACGCCCAAAGCAGGCTCAGTCCGAGGATTTGCAGAAAGACGAACGGGATGGCGCCGGCCCAGATTTCCGAGGTCGAGACGCTGGGTGGCGCGATGCCCCTCATGTAGAACAGCGTGAAGCCGAACGGAGGGGTGAGGAAGCTCGTCTGCAGGTTCATGGCGATCATCACGCCGATCCAGATCGGGTCCAGTCCGAGCAGGATAAGGGGCGGCCCGCAAATCGGCAGCATGATGAGAATGATCTCGAACGTGTCGAGAAAGAAGCCGAGGATGAACATGATCGCCATGACGGCGAGCATTGCGCCGAACGCGCCGCCGGGCAGATTGTGAAGTGCCTGCTCGACCATGTGCTCGCCGCCCAGCCCGCGGAAAACGAGCGAGAAGAGCGAGGCCGCCAGAACGATGACGAAGATGATCGAAGTGGTGATCATCGTATTGAGGGAGGCATAGCGGATGGTGGCAAAGGACAGCTTTCGATTGACGGCCGCCAGAAGCATCGCGCCGACGGCGCCGACCGACGCGGACTCCGTCGGGGTCGCGAATCCGAAAAGAATGCTGCCTAGAACGGCGACGATCAGGATCAGCGGTGGAATGAGCACGATGACCACCCGAACCGGCAGACCCCTGCGCTCCTCGGGCGACATGACGAGTGCCGGAACCGTCTCGGGCTGGAAGACGGCCTTGTAGACCACCCAGAGCAGGAACAACCCGACGAGAATGAAACCGGGAATGAGCGCCCCGGCGAACAGGTCACCCACGGAAATCGGGGTCGGGGCGAAGTTCCCGAGCTTCAGCTGCGCCGCTTGATTGACGCCGGCCAGGAGATCGCCGGCGAAAATGAGCACCGTCGACGGAGGTATGATCTGTGCGAGCGTCGAGGAGGCGCCGATCGCACCTGTTGCCAACATCGGGCAGTAGCCTGCGCGCAGCATGGCGGGCAGGCTGATCAGGCCCATGGTGATGACGGTCGCGCCGACCACACCTGTCGAAGCCGCGAGCAGGGCGCCCACAACGACCACCGAAAAGGCGAGCCCTCCGCGTAACGGCCCGAAGAGCTGCCCCATGGTCGTGAGCAGCGCCTCGGCAAGCCCCGACTTCTCCAGGATCAGCCCCATGAAGATGAACAGCGGCACTGCGACCAGGACGTCGTTGGTCATGGTGCCGAGATATCGGAGCGGCAGACCGTTGAGGATCGCGTAGTCAAAGGCACCGAACTGATGGCCGAGCACTGCGAAGATCAGTGACGTGCCGGCCAGCGTGAGCGCGATCGGATACCCTATGAGCAGCGTGCCGATGACCGACAGGAAAAGGCAGATGGATAGGGTGTCGCCGACGTTGAAGGCTGAAAGCATGGGCTGATTCGCTCAAGGCTGCTGTTGATGGGCCAGACGCTGGCGGCGGGTCAGTCGGCAGTGGGCTGGGCGGGCAGCAGCTCGGGCCGGCCACCGAGGACGATGGCGCTGCGGGCACAGATCGCCAGTCCCTGTAGCATCATGAGCGCGCAGAAGCCGAGGATGACGGACTTGAGCAGATAGAGGCTGGGCATGCCGCCGACTTGCGGCGATTCTTCTCCAAGCGCCCATGACGCGGCGACATAGGGCCAAGCATAGTACCAGAGCACGATGATCCAGGGGAACAGGAACACGATCGTGGACAGAAGGTCGAGCAGGGCCTGCGTCCGCTGGGAGCGGGACGCATAAAGGATGTCGACACGAACGTGCCGGTTGACCATCAGCGTGAAAGCGGCGCCGAGCATGAACGCCGTGGAGTGCGTCCAGACGAACAGCTCCTGCAGCCAGATGAAGCCTGTTTCGAAGACATAGCGGATGACGACGACGGTGGCACAGATAAGCACCGTTGCCAGTGTGAGATAGGCAACGGTGCGGCCCACCACGTCGTTGACGGCTTCTGCGAAGCGCACGAAGCCTGCCAGTGCGCGCATATGTGTTTCTCTCCCCTAGGCGTCGTCCCCTCTTTTTGCGCGAACTCTAACAGCCAACCGACCGCGCCGCCAAGCGTTCTGCGTCGTGGTGCCAATCGCAGGTGCAAATGCGGCCTCCCGGCGCCGGAGATCATCCTTGTGACGCGCGCGCCAAGCGCCTATGCCGACGGGGAGGGAATCAGAGTGCTGATGCGAACGGCTCAGTTTCCAAACAGGAAATCGAAGATGGTCTTGGGCGGTCTGCTCCGCCGGGGCTCCCGGGCACGCCGTTCCCGGTAGACTCGGTCCTGGGCCCATGGCGCCCAGGACGGGCCGTCCCAGAAGTCCTGTCGAGTGCGCGCCGGGCGGCGATCCGCGACTTCGCGCGGAGTCGTGTCGCGCAGAACGAGAACGTCCGTGACGCCGTCTATGCTTTCGATCGTCACAGTACCTTCGTTCCACGTCCAAGTGGATTCTTTGTCTCCGCGCCGATGAAGCTGCAGACTGACGACCCGGCTTGCGGGTACGTCCACGATCGCGACCTGCTCGATCGGCTCCGGCCCGTTCGGTCCCTCGACGGCGCCCGCGAAATAGCGCAGCAGGCCGATACCCTTGAGGACGCCGTCTTTCAGCTCCCATTCAAGCAGGCGCGGCTCGCCCGCACCTGCCCTTTCGAGAGGTACGGTCAGGTTCGACCGACCTTGGAGATGAGCCACGAGCCGGCCATTCTCGGAGACGACGCGCCAGCCGTCGATGGCCGCCGCTGGGACCTCCTCGGCTGCGTCGGGCTCGACCCCCATTTGCTGCAGGGCCATACGGGCATCGCGATGGAAGGGGTTGATCGAGAGCGCCTTCTGCAAGCTCGCTATGGCGATATCCGTGTGCCCGAGCGCCTGCTCGACCTCTCCTTTGGCCCAGTGCACGTCCGCGTTACTGGCGTCGATCTTCAAAGCTTTCTCGACGTCCCTGAGGCCGAGCTCGGGCTGGCCGGTCTGCTTGTAGAACCAGGCGCGATAGGCGAAGGCCTCCGCCGACCGCGGATCGATCTCCAGCGCTCGGGCAAGCTCCGCTTCGGCTTCCTCGAAGGACGCAAGCTTGGTCAGCATGAGTCCGCGGCCTGCCAGGGCGCGCGCATTGCTCGGATCGATCTCCAGTGCGCGTGAGTAGTCCCGCAGCGCAGAGGCGGCATTGTCGGCGAGCCGGTATGCGTAGCCGCGCTCGATCTGCAACTCGGCATTTTCCGGCTCGAATGCGATCGCGCGGCTGAGGTCCTCGATGGCCTGCTCGTACTGCCCCACCTGCATTTCGGCGTGGGCGCGGGCGCGATAGGCTGGGACCGAGCGGCTGTCGGCAGTGATCGCTCGGCTGAACTCGCGCATCGCTGAATAGGGCCTGTCCTGCTGCATGTATGCCTGCCCGCGGCCGGTCAGAGCGGCGGAGTTCTGGGGAGCGAGCCGCACGGCCTGCGTATAGTCCTCGATCGCTCCTTCCGCCTCGCCGAGCTTCAGCTTGGCGCTGGCGCGGTTGTTGTAGGCCGCCGCATAGCCAGGAGCGAGGGCGATGGCGCGGTTGAAATCCTTGATCGCCTCCTCGACCAATCCGAGGCTCAGCAGCGTGTTGCCGCGGTTGTTGTAGACTGGCGCATATTCCGGAAAGAGCTGAACAGCGCGGTTGAAATCGTCGATCGCCGCCTTGTGCTTGCCGAGCCGGCTGCTGGCGACGCCCCGGTCATTGAGGATCGCGGCGCGCCGGTCATTCGGCAGCGTCTGATCCTGGAGAGCGTCGGTGTAGGATGCAACGGCCTGATCCAGATTCCCGCGCAGCAGGGCCGACGCAGCCTCCTGGGCCTTCACTGCCGCCAGCTCGCCGATGGCCGACGCGGGCTGGCCCGAGCCCGCGGCGAGAAGCAGGATGGCAGTCCCGATGGCGGCTGCTTTCAGCATGTCGGCTCCAGTCTTCCCTCACCTGCCCACGGCGGAAATCGCCCTACTATAACGCAGGAGGGTGCAAAACCGGATAGGGCAGGCGGGTCGAGGTTACCTCACCCGCCCCGCAAAGCCGGCGACCGGCATCAGCCGCGGACGATGTCCGCGATTGCCTTGCCGAGCTCCTGCGTCGTGGCCTTGCCGCCCATGTCGGGCGTCAGCGCCTCGCGCGCCCGGATCACCTCCTCGATGGCCTTGACGATGGCGTCAGCGGCTTCCTTGTGCCCGAGATGGTCGAGCATCATGGCACCCGACCAGATCTGGCCGATCGGATTCGCGATGTTCTTGCCGGCGATGTCCGGGGCAGATCCATGGACCGGCTCGAACATGGAAGGAAACTCGCGCTCGGGATTGATGTTCGCGCCCGGGGCAATGGCAATGGTGCCGGTGGTCGCCGGTCCGAGGTCCGACAGGATGTCCCCGAACAGGTTCGAGCCGACGATGACGTCGAACCAATGCGGGTTGCGCACGAGGTGTGCGGTGAGAATGTCGATGTGGAACTGCTGCGTCTTGACGTCGGGGTATTCCTTCGCGACGGCAGCGAATTTCTCGTCCCAATAGGGCATAGAGATCGAAATCCCGTTCGACTTGGTCGCCGATGTCACCTCGCGCTTGCGGGTCATGGCGAGGTCGAAGGCATAGCGCATCACGCGCTCGCAACCTTTCTTGGTGAACACGGCTTGCTGAAACGCCGCCTCGAGCTCCGTACCTTCATAGAGACGCCCGCCGATAGAGGAGTATTCGCCCTCGTTGTTCTCGCGCACGATCCAGTAGTCGATGTCACCCACCTTGCGGTCGGCGAGCGGCGACTTCAGCCCCTCGAACATGCGCACCGGCCGCAGGTTGATATATTGCTGGAACGTGCGGCGGATGGGGATGAGCAGCCCCCAGAGCGAGACGTGGTCCGGCACGCCGGGATAGCCGACTGCGCCGAGGAAGATGGCGTCGTACGGCCGGAGCTGGTCGAGCCCGTCGGCGGGCATCATGCTGCCGGTCTTGTGGAAGCGTTCGCAATTCCAGTCGAAATGGTCCCACTCGTAGTCGAGGCCGAAGCGGGCGCCGGCGGCCTCGAGCACCCTCAGCCCCTCAGGCACCACCTCATTGCCGATCCCGTCACCGGGGATGACAGCGATCTTCATTTTGTTGCTGGACTTATTGGCCATTTGGAGCTGCTCCACTGTTGTTCTGGGCGGCGGGCTGACGCCGCCGCTGATGATGCGTCCGGGCAGTCCCGTCGGAATGCCCATTCGCCGATCGTTTAGCGGAGTTGGAGCACGACGCCAATCGCAGACTGGTGTATGAGGCCGCAAGAGTTGAAGGCTTAGGAGCCTTGCTCCGTGGTCGTCGCGGCGCGGCGTCCTCGAGATCGCGACGGCACCCGCTCCAGGAAGCGTGCGAGCGCCGACTCGTGCGCGCCGAGCCCACGCCGTAGCGGACCACCGCGCCGCCAGCGGCGCACGAGCTGGCCGTTGGCGAAACTCGTCAGAACGACGTCGTGTACGTAGCTCTTCCGCGCGATGGCGGCCGTGTTTCCGAGCATCTCTGCCACTTCCTTCACGACGGAGACGATCTGGCTGTTGCGCTTGCGGTCGGAGTGCTCCGGTGTGAGCGCCGCGAGGCGGTCTCCGGCAAGCGCCGTTGCATGGAAGGTCCGGAAGTCCTTCGCGCTCACGCGCCGGCCTGAAATGGACGAGAGATAGGTGTTTATGTCCCGCGCGGTAATGCAGGTCAGTGTGCCCGAATGCCCCTTGTAGCAGAAGAGCCGCCGCGAGCGCAGGCGCTTCAAACGCTGCAACGCATCGGCGAGACGCTTTGCGGCAACTTCGGCGTGGAGCTCCTTGCCGCCTTTGGAAGGAAAGCAGAGCAGGATGCGCTCGCCCTCGATCCGGACGTGCTGATGGCGCAGTGTCGTGGCGCCGCGCGCACCGGTTCGCTTCAGATGCACCTGCTCGCCGACGCGGATCGCTGTTTCGTCGATCAACGCCACGCAGGCCGCGACAGCCAGCTCGTATGAGCCGGTCCGTCGTGAGAGATCGCGCCTGACACTCCGGCGGATTGCCGGCAGCGCCTTGGCGAACTCGGCGAGCCGCTTGGCCTTGCGCTCCTCGCGCAATCGGGCCCAGAGTTCATGATAGATATACTGAATGCGCCCGGCCTCGTCCCGCCCGATGGCCTGGATATGCGCCATGGGATCGGCCGCGATGCGCACGTCCTCCCAAGCTGGCGGGATCACCAGCCGCTGAATGCGCGTGCGCACCTGCGGGTCCCGAACAAGGTTCCCCTCTTGGTCGATGAAACGAAATCCTCTACCGTGCTTCCGCCGCCTGATCGGGGCCGTGTCTGGGGAGAGATACCTGAGCCCAAGCCTGCGTGCTGCTGCGCGCACACCGGTGTCCGCAACCATACTTGTTGATCCTGTCATTTGCGAAAGAAGCAACCGGCCGTCGCACCGGCAGTTCCGGCACGCTGCCACAGGCCGCAGGGCAGGAGGCTTCAGACGCGGCTGCGGGCTGCCGCGGATGGCAACAGCACAGCAGAAGATCCGGCACTCCCATTCGCGGTGACGGGTCGCGCCGGTCGCTTCCGCGGGGTCGCGCTATTGATCCGAGAGAACCATGCGATCGTCTCGGCGAGGCCCTCCTCCAGGCTCACCCGTGGCGCCCACCCGAGCAAGGCGCGGGCGAGCGAGATGTCCGGCCGCCGGCGGCGCGGGTCGTCGACCGGCAGGGGCCGCATCGTGATGCGGGATTTCCCGCCGGTCATAGCGATGACGCGCCGGGCCAGCTCGCTGACGCTCACCTCGTTGGGGTTGCCGAGGTTGACGGGTCCGAGCACGGGGCCCGACAGCCACATGAGCCGCTGAAGCCCATCCACGAGGTCGGCCACATAGCAGAAGGAGCGTGTCTGCCGGCCGTCGCCATATATGGTGACATCGCGCCCGGCAAGCGCCTGGCAGACGATGTTGGAAACCACGCGCCCGTCATCGGCCCGCATTCGCGGCCCATAAGTATTGAAGATCCGCGCCACGCGCACGGAGGCCCTCCTGCCTCGTGCGTAGTCGTAGGTCAGGGCCTCGGCAGCCCGCTTGCCCTCGTCATAGCAGGCCCTCGGACCGACCGGGTTGACGTTACCCCAGTAACGCTCCGTTTGCGGATGCTCTGTCGGATCGCCATAGACCTCGCTCGTCGAGGCGAGCAGAAAACGGGCATTCATCTGGGCGGCAAGCTCCAGCAAATTGCGCGATCCCAGAACACTGGTCATCAGCGTGTGGACGGGATCGGCCTGGTAATGGGGTGGCGAGGCCGAGCAGGCGAGGTTGAAAATCGCATCGATACGCCGCCGCCGGGATGAAAGCGAGGAGGGCAGCTCGTCGCAAATATCCGCTTCGATCAGTGAAAAGCGGGCCTCCCGCCGCAGATGCTGCAAATTCTCGAGCGTTCCGGTTTTCAGATTGTCGAGGCAGATGACGCGTGCGCCATCAGCAATCAGAGCATCGCAAAGATGCGATCCCAGGAAACCCGCCCCTCCCGCCACGAGGACGAGCCTGCCCTTTGCGTTACTCATCTAAATTTACTCCGGTCCGTTCACGTCTTCAGGCGGGGCCCGTCAGCGTCCGGATCTGCAACGCACAACTCTGAATCGGGTTTCGGGCAGCCGTGCCCGGTGTCATAAAGTCACTGCGCGCTCGATCGGGCGAGCTCGCGAGGGGCCGTGCGCAAACGGTTCCGCGCGACCTCCGCCACATAGGTCTCAAACTCGACCGCGCGGCGCTCCGCACTATGGTTAGCGAGGACACGCCTGCGTGCAGCTTGGGCGAGACGCCGCCGCCGTGATCCCGGGATGCTGAGCAATGCCGCGAGCACGTCTTCGGGACGAATGGCTATGATGATCTCGCGGTTTGGCTGAAAGATCTTTTCGAGTCCCGGCCAGGCGTCTGAAATGATCGCTGTTCCGGTCGCCGCCGCTTCAAAAAGCCGTACGCTCGGACTGTACCCTGCGCGCACCATTTCGGCGCGGGTGACATTCAGCGTAAACCGGCTCGCGGAATAAAAAGCGGGGTGCTGATCGGGTGGCACGTGCTCGATGCGCTCGACGTTCTCGGGCCACTCGATGTCATTCGGATATTGTGCGCCCGCAACTGCAAATCGAAGGTGAGGCGCACGCCGTGCCGGCTCGATGAGAAGGCGGTGCAAGGCTGTTTGTCTGTCGGCGCTGTACGTGCCGAGAAAGCTCAAATCCCAGCGCAAAGGCTGCGACGAGGGGACATAGGCATCAGTGTCTACGGAGCAGTAGAGGGCGCGCGCAGCGAGAACGCCATAGCGATGCTCGATGAAATTGAGAACAGGACCGCCGGTAAATGAAAGATAGAGATCATATCCGCCGATAATCGCTTCCGAGAGGTAATCGCATTGACCGGATTCGAGGGCGGCGAGCGTGACCGGGGTATCGATATCGTAAAAGGCGGTTATGCCGCGGGCCGTCGCTTGTACGAATTGGCCGACCGCAATTCCATCGGGCACATAGGAGCCGACGATGACCACGTCGGCGGCGGCGATCTCGTCACCGCGGCCCTCGAGTTCCATCAGGCTCTCGTAGAATTCGAGCCGGCAATACTCTGGAGATTGCAGGTCACGGGTGCCGGCATACCAGGGGACGTCGCGTTCCAGAAACAGAATGTCGTGGCCGCGTGCCGAAAGCGCCTTCAAGAGCGCCCGATAAGTGGTGGCGTGCCCGTTCCCCCAGCTCGATGACAGGCTCAGCCCGAGGACGACGATCCGCAGCGGACCATTTCTCACATTCCTCTCCCATTCGCAGTTTTCTCCGATGCAATCCAACGAAGGATTCGATCCACCTGGGCAGCCCGCAGCTCGTAGGTGTGCTCGGCCCTTGTGCGGGCGAGCGCGGCGCGGCCGATCTCTCGCGCACGGTCGAAAGTGAGCGTCTCGAGATGAGCGGCGACGTCCTTGCCGTCACGAGCGACCAGTATTTCCTTCCCCGGCTTAAGGAACAGCTCTACGCCTTCCCAAGCATCCGTAATGACGCAGGCGCCTGCGCCAGCGGCCTCGAACACGCGGGTTGCCGGAGAAAATCCCACGGCGGCCATGCTGTCCCGCGCGATATTCAGCACGGCCAGCGGCGTCGCATTGAATGCGTTGTGGTCGCGGCAATAGACGTGCCCGAGATGATGGACATTCGGCGGGAGCTGATGCCGCTCCCAACCGTTGCCTCCGATGAGAAAGTGCTTCGAAGAAAGCGAACGCGCCGGTGAGAGGAAGAATTCCTCGACGCGCGCTTCCCGGTCGGGCAGCCGATTGCCGAGAAATGCCAGGTCGGCCGAAAACCGCAAATCCGGAATGACCGGATAATGGGTATCGGGGTCGAGCGCATTGTAAATCGGTTCCGCGAACCGCGCGCCGAGTTCGCGATAGCTCGACACCACCGGGGGACCGCCGCCGTAGGTCAGCACCGCATCGAGGTCCGGCAGCGTGCGTCGCAATGGATGGTTGGGATCGGCTCGCAGCTCGGCAATGGTGGCCGGAGCATCCACGTCCCAGAAGATGCGGATGGCGTCTGCGCGCGACTCGCGCATGATGCCGGCGAGCAGCTCTTGGTCGAACACGCCGACGCCGCTCGCTTTTACCACCACATCTGCTGACCGCGCCTCGGCGAGCACCGCGGCGAGGCCCTGCGGGGTCGCCGGATAAACGCGCGACGTGGCCCAGTCGGGCGGATCGATATCCCGGTGCTGCTGTCGATCGAATGCGTCGGGCTCATAGAAAACGATCTCGTAGCCGCGCCGGGCCAGTGCCGATAGGAGGCCCCTGTAGTAGGTGGCAGCGCCGTTCCAATAGGATGACAACAGACTAGAGCCGTAGAAGGCGACCTTCATGCCGCCACCTCCGCGGGCTCCGCGCGGATGCCGCCGATGATCTCCAACAGCTGCTCGACCCTGTGGCGACAGGTATGTCTGGAGCGGATCGTTGCGAGCCCATTCGCCGCGAGCGCGCGGCGCAAATCCGCATCGTGTTTCAGAGCGCTGAGGTGCCGGATCATCTGTTCTGGCGTCCTGGCGATAAGGAAATCCTGACCCGGCCGGAACAATCCCTCGACGTCATTCCAAGGCGCGGAGACCAGCGGAATTCCGCACGCCAGCGCCTCGAAGACGCGGATGGTCGGAATGCCAGGGAGCTGATCGGTATAGAGCCGCCTCGGCACGTGGACGGTCGCCAAATGGGAGGCGAAAGCGGCAGGCGCCAGCGCATTCGGAAGCCAGCCGCGGAAACGGGCGCCGTGCTGTTTCAGTGTTTCGAGCGCGGCTTCCGGATAACGGACGCCATAGATGTCGAGGGGAAGGTCCGCCTCGGCGGCGGGCCGCAGCAGGAACTCGGTGATCTCGGCAGACCGCTCGTCGTCGCCCCAATTGCCGACCCAGACGAGGCCTTTACGCTCCTTTTCCAAACGCGGCGGGCGAAACAGCCGCGTATCGGCGGCCTCATGCCAGACGTGCACACTCCGGCCCCAGCCACGCTGGCGATAGACATCCGCCAGCGCTTCGCCGAATGCGAGTACAGCATCGTAGCCGTCGAGATCGAAACTGCCGATCGCATAGGGGTCGCTGACGGCACGATGATGCGTGTCGTGAAAAAGCAGAACGAAGCGGCCGCCCCGCGCCCTCAGCTTTCCGAGCCCTCTCACCACCCAAGGCTCGTTCCATTCGTGGACGATGACGACATCCGCCCCGGCAACGCATGCTTCCAGGTCGGAAAAGGCATCGTAATCGACGGGCTTCAGCTCCGGATAAGCGGCACGGAACGCATCGAGAGCGCGCGGCCCGTGATCTTTGAGCAGATTTTCGAGGCTCCAGCCGGTGCGCGGCTGGCAGGCCACCGCTTCGTGACCCAACGCGATCAGCTCACGAAGCGTGCCACGAAGAAAATGCGCATTTCCGTTATTCCAGCACGAGGCAAGCGAATGCGTGAAATAAACGATCCTCATGCCAGGACCTCGCTGCCGGCGCTGAGGCGCTTCCTCGACAGCAGGCCGCCGTAGATGGCGCGGACCTTCGCAGCCATGACCTCGGCCGTATAGCGCCGCGCGCGCCTTCGTGCTGCGGAGGCATAAAGTGTCCGCTGGCGAGCATCGCTGGCGAGCTCCTCGATGGCGGCGGAGACCGCTGCGGCATCGGTCGCAGGCACGAAATATGCCGCTCCTTCCCACAGCTCGCGGAAGGTCGGGATGTCGGAGAGCACGAGCGGGCAACCCGCTTCGGCCGCTTCCAGCACGGCGAGCCCGAATGGCTCGTAACGGGCCGTCGACACGAAAATTGGTTTGGCGGCGAGCCATTCGGCAAGATGCCCGTCGCTCAGATTGCCCAGTTGCTTTATGGCGTTGAGCTTGATGCTCGTGCGGTTTGGCCCCTTGACCGGGCCGGCGGCGAAGACCGGCAGAGAAAGCCGTGCGGCCGCTGCGTCCAAAGTCCCCAGGTTCTTGCCTTCATCCCACAGGCGACCGGCCGTGAACGCGAACGGCTCCTCGGGAATGCTGATCCCGCCCTCTGGCAAGGGCTGGCGCACACAGGGCCGACGCCCGTTGTAAACGACGGTCGGTGCGGTCGTCAGGTTATAGGCTTCCGCTACGGCAAGCGCGAAGGCTCGGCTCGGAGCGACGATCGCATCCACTTTGCCAAGGCCTTGCGCGACGAGATCCCTGTGCCAGCGGAATTGGCGTGAAAGGGGTTTTTTGCGCACGGATTGCCACCAGGTGGCCATGCACGAGTGGCAGACCGCCACGACCGGCGCGGGAAATCGCGGACCTGCGGCCAGCGCCGGGCTGTTGAGGTGGACGACGCTGCTTCCGTCATCGGCCGCCGCATCGACGACCGTGGCCGCCGCATCGAGCACGACCTCAGGGCTCGATGCCGTCCAATCGAGCGGCAGATCGAGACAAATGAGACGAACGCCCGGAATTCGCCTCGCCGCCGCCAACTGATCGGGCTGCGGTTTGGGACCGAGGACGCAGATGGTCGTCTCGGTGTCGTAGGCCCTGAGCCCTTGGGCAAGATCGAGAGAGTACTGCCAGACGCCACCCACCGCGTCGGTCGTCATGAACACCCGCAATGGGCCCGCCTGTGTCAGCTCCGGCAGCATGTCGCCTCCAATTCAGATAAGGGGCGCGGCCGCTCGTCCTGGATGTCGCTGAACTGAGTGAACTGGGCGAGATAGTGGGCGTGCGAACGCTCCCACGCGTGGTCATCGGGTTTCCCCCAGAGCCGGTAGTAGTCGGGCGAGCTCGGATAAGGGTAAAGCGGGACGGGATCATTGGCCCACACGCCATGCCGCTCGAGCTTGGCGCGCCATTGCGCGATCAGCTCGACATCGTCTCCCGCCATCTTGATCAGGTTCGCCTGTACGAACGGTATCGAGCGGCGTGCGTAAATCAGGCGATCGGCAAGCTCGTCCGTGGACATCCGGCACCGCTTGGCCAGCAGATCGCGTCCTTCCGGACTGAGGCTTTCGACGCCGGCCTCGATCGAAACGCAGCCTGCCCGGCCGAGCGCATCGAGCATCTCTGGTTTCCAGAGGTCGATCCGGGTCTGGACGCCGAAGCGGATATCGCGCGCTTCGAGTGCTGCCAGCAATTCCGCGTTCGGCAGAAAGATCTCGTCGATGAAGTAGACGTAGGTGACGCCCTGGGCGATCAGGGCATCGACTTCCTCGAGCAGCAGGCTGAGCTCGCGCTTACGGTAACGGTTGCGGAAGTCCATTTTTGCACAAAACGTGCAGGAATAGGGGCAACCGCGCGACGCCTCCACTTCGGCACCGGGTCCGTCGGGCTCGCGATCGAAGCGATGGTGATGATGGTGATGGCGCGTCACCCACTCGGCTGGCCAGCGCAGCGCCGGTAAATCGACAAATCTGGCTGCGTGCGGCCCACCGTTGATCCGGATATCGCCGCCTGCGCGATAGGCGATGGAGGGGACATCTGCAAGTGCGCGCTCTTCAGCGAGCTGCGCCACGATTTCCTCGCACTCGCCCATGACGGCGATATCCACGGCGAGCTTGCGAAGCACTGCTGCCGGGGTTGACGAGCCGTGCGGACCAACGGCAACCGTCGTTCCGCCTCGTCCGTCGAGCGCCAGCAGGAACTCCTTCGGCATCCGAAGCTCGGGTTGCGCGCAGCGCCAGAAAAGATAGCTCGGTGCGGTCGTCACGACCGTCATGTCCGGCCCGAAGTGAGCAACCCACTCGGCCAATGCCTTGCAATCCATCCCGCAAAGATGGCCGTCGAGCATCAGCACGATATGGCCGCTCTGCTCGAGCAGCGCCTTCGTGTAGCCAAGCTCGAGCGGCAGGTGCGGTGCGCGGCACCCGAAGTAGATGCTGTTCTCGAAACGCCACGGGGGATTGACGAGGGCGACCTTCATGACAGCTCCGCAGGCTCCATCGGGACCAAGTCGATGTCATGAGATCCGGACAAGGTCGCTTCCATCCACCGGCAGAGTTGGCGGAGGCCATCGCGCCAAGGCCGCGGCGCGCTCAAGCCCAGCATGCGTGTGGCTCTGCGGATATCGGAGACGTAGTAGCGCTGGTCGCTGGCGCGCCAGTCCGCGAAGCTGACGTCGAAAGCTCGTCCGGTTATAGCCCCGATCTCGGAGACGACCTGCAGCAGGCTGACCGCATTGGTCGGTCCACCTCCGAGGTTGAGAACATTGCCGCGCGCGACGGCCAAATGACGCCAGGCGGCGAGATAGGCTTCGACGGCATCATCAACATACATTAGGTCGCGCACCTGGCAGCCGTCGCCGTAGATCGTGATCGGCTCGCCTTTCAGAGCCGATCGGACGAAATGGGCTACCCAGCCCTGGTCCTCGGTTCCGAGCTGGCGCGGCCCATAGATGCAGCTCATGCGCATGACGACCGTCGGCAGGCCGAAGCTGCGGGCGTAATCGAGCACGTACTGATCCGCTGCGCCCTTCGAGCAGCCGTACGGCGTTTGCAGCGATAACGGCTGGCCCTCATCCACGCCGTGGGTGCGCACATAGTGTGCACGCGGCAAATAGGCGTCGCCGACGCGCTCCAGCTCCAGGCCGCCGAGGTCGCCATAGACTTTATTCGTGCTCGCAAAAATGAAAGGAATGCGATCGCGCTGTTGCCGCAAGGCCTCCAGCAGCAAAAGCGTGCCCCGGACGTTGACGTCGAAATCGCGATAGGGCTCATCGACGCTGGTCGTGACAGCGACCTGGGCAGCAAGATGAAAAACTGCGCTCGCTTCACGGGCTGCCGCCGCGACCGCCGTCTCGTCGCGCACGTCGGCAATCACCGCGGTAATCCGCTTGGGATGCCGTCGCTTGAGCCAGGCGAGGTTCACATCGACGCCGGGCCGCATCAGCGCATCGAGAACGAGGACATCGTGGCCCTCGCGTGCAAGCCGGTCAGCGAGATTGCAGCCGATGAACCCCGCGCCGCCCGTCACCAGGACCGGCCGGCGCGCGGCGGAGCCCGTCCTTTTCGGCCCGCGGATGAAGCCGTCCGCTTTCATGCGACCAATCCTCGCTGCTCCAGTTCCTCCCGCGCCTTCTGAACCCTGTCCTGGGCCTCCTGGCTGGCGACCCAGCGGCTGAGCTCCATGAGCCCGTCGGCAAAGTTCGCCTGCGGCACGAAACCAAGCTCGTTTCGGATTTTCGTCACATCAGCGAAGCAGTGACGGATATCGCCGGCGCGTGCCTTGCCGGTGATCTCCGGTTCGATTCCGCTGACCCCCATGGCACCCGCGAGCAATTCCGCAACGTCAGAAATGGAGCGATGCTCGCCGCTGCCGACGTTGTAGATGTTGCCGGGTGCGTTCGGGTGTTCGAGCGCCAGAACGAACGCCCGGGCGACATCGCCGACGTGGACGAAATCGCGCCGCTGCTCTCCGTCCTCGAAAATGATCGGGCTCCGCCGGTTGAGGAGGCGCGATGCAAAGATGGCGAGCACGCCGGTATATGGATTGGAAAGCGACTGGCCCGAGCCGTAGACGTTGAACAACCGGAGCGCCACGGCGCCCATCCCGTAGGCGGCTGCCATCAGCATCACCAGCTGCTCCTGGGCGTACTTGGTCAGCGCGTATACGGACGCCAGGCTCGGCCGCTTCCATTCGGGCGTCGGCACCGGGGTGAGCGGTCGGCCCTGGCTGTCCACGGGGTCCCACCCCGCGCTGCCGTTCATACGGCGCGCGAGTCTCGGCATGTCTTCGATCAGAGCGCCTTCGGCGTCCCGGTAGAGGCCTTCGCCATAGATGCTCATGGACGAGGCGACGACGATGCGCTCGACCGGATTGTCGATCAACGATTGCATGAGCACGGCCGTGCCGCAGTCGTTGGCGCTGACGTAACGCTCCACCGCGTACATGCTCTGGCCGACGCCCACTTCAGCGGCGAGATGCACGACCTTGTCGATGCCCTTGAGCGCCCGTTCCACGATGTCCGCATCGCGCACGTCGCCGACGATCATCTCCGCATCGGCATCGAGCGCCTGCGCGCTGGCGATGTGGCCGTGGACTTGTTCGTTGAGATTGTCGAGGATGCGGACCTGGGCGCCGCGTTCCAGAAGCGCCCGCGCGAGATGACGCCCGATGAAGCCACCGCCCCCGGTGATCAGAACTCTTTCAGACATTTCTCTAATCTCTCGTCTTACGCGTTGCGATCGACGAGCTTATTGAATCGGCTTTTGTGTCCCGAAATATCTTCCTGATAAAGGAAGGCGAGTTTTCTTTCCTCGAATATTCGGAAGAAGTCTTCCCAGGATATCTCTTCCAGATTCTCGTCTGGCTCCTGGAAATCGATCCGCAGAATTCCGCCTTCTCCGTCAGTCCTTACGATAGAGGGACGGCCGCCACGCTCCTCCGCCCATCTCCGGATCTCGTCATGGTCGGTTGTGGTTCTTGCCTGTGCCACGTGCCTCTCCACACCGATGCGTCGCCTGAGTATCGAAACGCATGGCAGGTGGCTTGGTTCCCTTTGGTAGCTGAGATGGTGGTTGAAGTGGCGTGCGAGCGGTTGCTGTTTTCCGCTTCAGAGAAGCCGGAACACAAACGGCCGCTCGTGCGTTCAACCGGCATATTTTTCGCCAAGCAAGCAGACGCGTGTCCCCATCCGAAGTGCGCCAGACTTCCCGTCCGGCCATTGACAGCGGACTTCAAAATCGAACGGCACCAAAAACCACGAGAGCTGGTCGTGTGGTTGAGATCGAGAAGTTCGCTTGAGATGCATGCCGCGAGAACAGGCGAATCCCTCAATCATCGCATGAGTTTGCGCCCCGATTAACCGAGTTACGGAGTTTGCCGCCTTGTGCGCCAAGAGTATTCGCGTGGGGATCGTCGGGGTTGGGAACTGTGCGTCCTCTTTCGTCCAGGGACTGACCCATTATCGCAACCGCAATGCCAACGAGCAGCCGCCCGGATTGATGAATGCGGAGGTCGGCGGGTATCTCGTGGACGACATCGAAATCACCGCTGCCTTCGACGTTAGTGCGGCCAAGGTGGGCCGCGATGTCGCAGATGCGATCGTCGCGCCGCCCAACAATACGATCCAGTTCGCGCACGTCCCTCATACGGGAATCAAGGTTAATCGCGGTCCTCTTCTGGACGGCATCGGCAAGTATCTCAAAGACGAAATCGAAGTTTCGGCCGAGCCTGAAGCCGACGTTACCCAGACGTTGCGCCAGAGCGGCACGGAGGTGGTCATCTCCTATCTTCCGGTCGGCGCGGAAATGGCCACTCAGCATTACGCGCAGTGCGCTATCGATGCGGGCTGCGCGTTCGTGAACTGTGTTCCGGTCTTCATTGCCTCCGACCGCGCTTGGCGCGAGCGGTTCGAGAAGGCAAAACTGCCGATCATAGGTGACGACATCAAGAGCCAGGTCGGCGCCACGATCGTTCATCGTGTCCTGGCCAACCTGTTGCGCGAGCGCGGCGTTCGGATCGACCGAACGTATCAACTGAATTTCGGGGGCAATTCGGATTTCAAGAACATGCTCGAGCGCGAACGGCTCGAATCGAAGCGAATTTCGAAAACGCAATCCGTCGTCAGTCAATTCGACACCCCGCCGGCAAGCGGGAACGTGCACGTTGGGCCGAGCGATTTCGTCCCGTGGCTCACGGATCGCAAATGGGCCTACATTCGACTCGAGGGGACGACTTTCGGGGGCGTTCCGCTCAACATGGAGCTGAAGCTCGAAGTCTGGGACTCGCCGAATTCCGCTGGTGTTGTCATCGACGCCGTCAGGTGCGCCAAGCTGGCGATGGATCGCGGCATCGGCGGAGCATTGATCGGGCCGTCGAGCTATTTCATGAAATCACCGCCGCGGCAGTTTCCGGAGCCGGAGGCGCGCGCGTTAACGCTCGCGTTCATGCGCGGCGACGGCGGCTACGAAAAGAACTGACTGCCTCAAAACGGCTCTCCCGCGGTGAGGGGCGCCAGTCCCAGGTGTTTCGCGGCCGTTGCGCCGATATCAGCGTAGGTTCGGCGGCGGCCGATCGGGCCAGGTCTGCGGCCGGCACCGTATGCGAGGATGGGTACCTGCTCACGCGTGTGATCGGTTCCCTTCCAGGTGGGATCGCAGCCGTGGTCGGCGGTGATGATCAGCAGATCGTCGGGGCGGAGAGACCGGAGCAGTTCCGGCAAGCGGGAATCGAAGGCCTCCAGCGCGGCGGCATAGCCCGAGACGTCGCGACGATGCCCGTACTCGGTATCGAAATCGACGAAGTTGGCGAACAGCAGCCCACCGTCGGCGAGCGTCGAAAGTCCTTCCAGCATGCAATCGAACATGGCCATGTTGCCCGCTCCCTTGAGCACGCGACCGGTTCCGGAATGGGCGAAAATATCCGCGATTTTACCGATGCTCACGACATCCCGCCCGGCAGCGGTGGCGTGATCGAGAAGCGTCGGCGACGGCGGGGACACGGAGAAGTCGCGCCGGTTCGGCGTGCGCTGGAAGTCGCCGGCCGAGCGACCGAGGAAAGGACGGGCAATCACGCGCCCGATCCGTAGCGGATCGACCAGGCGGCGCACGATCCCACACAAGTCATAAAGGCGTTGAAGCCCGAACGCCTCCTCGTGAGCGGCGATCTGGAAAACGCTGTCTACGGACGTGTAGCAGATCGGCTTTCCCGTTCTCAGATGTTCTTCGCCCAGCTCCTCGATGATCGCCGTGCCGGAAGCATGGCAGTCGCCGAGTATTCCGGGCAGGCAGGCCTCCTTGCAAATGGCCGACACCAGATCGGGCGGGAAGCACGGTTTCCTATTCGGGAAGTAACCCCAGTCGAAGGTGACCGGTACTCCGGCGATCTCCCAATGACCGGATGGGGTATCCTTGCCGCGGGAGGTTTCGATGGCAGAGCCGAAGCTGGCCAGAAGAGCCTCGCCTTCGAGCCCTGGCGGGATGCGGCCTGTCGCAATTTCGCACGCCCGGCCGAGTCCGAGGCTGACCAGATTGGGCACGCGCAGTGGTCCAGACCTCAAGCCGGCGCGGTCTCCTTCTCCGAGCGCGCAGCGCTCGGCGATGTGGCCGACCGTATCCGCACCTTCGTCGTCGTAACGTGCCGCATCGGGCGCGCCGCCGATGCCGACCGAATCCAGAACGAGAACCGCAGCACGTGGCATTCCTTAATCCTTACGTATTGGATTCGTCATGGATCGTGCACGTGAGCACCCGATCGCTCGGTAGTGAATGTTTACGCGATCAGGCCGTGCGGCGGGCAAAATAGGTGATCCCGTCCCACCAGTCGAGGTCGCGTGTGCCCACGCGGACAGCTGCAAGGCCCGCCTCATCGGCCTGCCGCTTGAACGCCTCTGCGCTTGCGGCGGGATTCATGTCATAGGCGTAATTGAAGACCACCAGCGAGCCACCCGTCTTGAGCACGCGTCGGGCTTCGTGAATGTGTTGGTGGGCAACTTCATCACCGGCGAGCATGAGATACGGGAAGATGTCGACGGCCAGCACGAGGTCGAATGTTTCGTCAGCGAACACTGCTAAGTCGCGGCCGGATGTCTTGGCAAGAAGAACATTCGAGCAGGTTGCGCACCTTCGCCGCGCGATCTCGAGCATTTTGACGGAAACGTCGATGCCGACGACAGCCTGGACCTCGCTCGCAAGAGCGGCGCAAACCCTCCCTATGCCGCAGCCGAGGTCGAGCACGGTTCGTGTTTTGTCGAGCAGTCCCCATTCATTGAGCTTTCTCACCAGACTGCGGGTCGCAAGTTCGAGCAACGCTGGCGAGCCCAGCGAATAGAGCGCGACACCGGCCTCGGGCGAGACGTCCGCCAATTCGTCGAAAATCCTGGCCCAGTCCGTTTCCGTCCAGGCGCCTTGATGATCGGCCATTGCGAGCACGGATTTGACGGTGCCGAAGGCGCCTCTAGCGTTCAGCCATAAAGTCGAAAGAGCGTCGAGTTGATCGGAGATTCCTATCATGCGTTTCGCACGCGAAATGGCTCGCTCGATCTCTTCGGCAGACTGCGCTTCGATCAGGAGACGCATCAGGGCGACATTCGGGGCAAGCTCTCTGCCGGCGCAGGCTTCGAGCGGCCCCCGAAAGCGCTCCGGCAGGGCATCGAAGACTGTGTCGGCCGAGGGTTTAGGCACCAATCATGCTCCTCGTGAATGTTCGCTTGATCGAATGCTGATCGACCGCGCCCCACGCGTACTTGTAAGCCTCTCCGCCACGGAGGAAATGGAATTCATGTATTCCTTCCTGCAGTGCCTTTTCGATGGCGTGACCCAGCAGCACCGTGCCAGGGCTGAAAAAGGCAAACCGCGGATCAAAACCGCCGATATAGGCGTAGGCGCGTCCACGAGCGCAAAAGCCGTAGTAAATGCCCGCGACCTCGCCGCCGATCCTCAACGCAAAGAGCCGGGCGATTTTGCGATCGATCAGTTCCGAAAGTGCGCTGCCGTGGAAAGTTTGGACACATTCACCTCCCAGCATGCCAATCTCGCGCCGCTCCGTCCAGCGTGTCGTATGCAGCCGGATAAGCTCGTCGAGCCATTGGCTCGCCGCCAAATCACCGGTATCGACGATCGACCATGCAGGACCACGTGATAGCCTGTTCCGCGCCATCCGAAGCTTTCGTCTCTGCCGCGCCTGAATGGCAGGATGGGTGCCGGCATCGAGGCCATCTTGCGCTGACAGATAAAGAACCGGGCAAGTGTCCGAGCTTTCCTGTGCTTCCTTGCAGCCAACGGGGCAGGGGAGGGAAAGAGCGGCAGCACCGGGTGCCAGACAGGTCAGTTCGCAAGTTTCCCATTCTTTCCAACGGGACAATTGCCCACCAATTCCGCCGAGCGCCTCGTCCGACGACGAATCGACGAGAATATCGAGATAGTCGCCGAGCGAAATGCCGATAGGCAGCAATCGGTGGCCGAGCGGGCCGGTCTCGAGGTAAAGCGGAGCCAAGGCCACCAGCTTATTGTCGTCCCAAACCGCGACGGTCATCAGTCGGCCCGGAGCAAAGGCTTGCCACCACGGGATCAGCCAGGCAGGGGATTGGAAGGGCGTCGCCGCGGGAGCATGCTCCCAGAGCTCCCACCATTGCGGAGCGAGCGCGGCAAGCTCACCGGCGTCGCTGATCGTTTGAATGTCGAGCACGGCACTCACCGCGCGATCTCAAAGTTTGCAATCTGACTTGCGCTTCGACGGAGGACCTCCCGATAGATTTGGATGTATCCATCGATCATCCGCTCCAGTGAGAAACGCTCGCGTGCAATTTTGCGGCATGCGTCTCGATCCAGGGCTGAGGTCGTCAGAAGTGCCGCTGCCATTTCGGCGACGCTGTCCACCAATAGACCGGTCACGCCGTGATCTATGACCCCCGCCAGCGCACCCCGCCGGAACGCAATGACGGGTGTCCCGGCAGCGAACGCTTCGCGAAGAACGAGCGAGCTCGTCTCCGGCGCAATGCTCGGGATGACAACGCACCGCGCAGCTGCAAGAAGTCGTCGTTTGCGCGCGAAACCGACCGGGCCGAGATAGCGCCTTTTTCGGTCGAGAAGCGGTTCTATCTCTTCCGTGAAATAGCGCTGGTGGTCGGGGTAGGGGTACAGGCTGCCAGCGATCAGGAGCGGTACGTCCGCGCTTTGTGCCGCCTCGAGTGCCTCGCGAATACCTTTTTCGGGCGATATCCGCGCGAGCATGAGCGCAAAGCTCCGGCGGGCATGATGCCGGTTCCCAAGATCCTCAATGGGAACTCCGTTTTCGACGAATCCCAAAAGCTGATCATTGGGAGAAAGATCCTCAAACTGATATCGCGAAACGGCGTTGAGCCAGACACCCGGCTTCGACGCGTAAAGTGCATCCGAGCTGTACCATGCGGGCGGACAGTGCAGGGTCGCGAGCACGGGCACACCTGGAGACGGTAGATAGCGGTCGAAATCGAACCCGTGCATGTGGACGAGATCGATGCGATGACGCGAAAGTGTCTCCCGAATGGCGTTCGCCTGTCGCGCCCGCATCGCCGCAATTCTCGGTTCGTCATATGGCGGGCTCGCGCGCGGCAAGGGAATGAGCTTTCCCGAAACCTGCGAGTCCTCGCTGGCGATAACCAGCGTCTCGAAACCCCGCGCGGCGAGGCCACGTTCGAGATGATAAAGCACTTGCTCGCTCCCTCCGACCGCATCGGGGCCGACGGGGACCAGTGAATAAGCGACCTGCAAGATCCTCAGCACGAGCGCTTGTCCAAGCCCAACTCCGCCAGGGCCGACCGTGCCAGCGGCAACCATTCGCGCCCGGTGAGGCCCCAATCGTAGTGCTCATAGAGAAGCCGGCCTTCGCTGGGCAACTCCGAGAAATTGTAAGCCGGAGCCATCCGAAAACGCTCGATCGACAGATCAAACGGCGCCAGGGCTATTTGCTGCGTCCGGTGTGCAGACACCATTTGTCTCTTCAAGATCTGCTGATCGGGCGTCAGGTGGATTATGAACTCCTCTACGTCCGGTGCCGAATTGAATTGCTGGCGATCCATTCCGTTAGCGCCGCATCTGTAATACGGCATTTCGACGATAGTGACGGGGCGACCTCGGCTTTCCAGCAGTCTCGCGGCAGCGTGTACCGCGAAGGCCACCGCGTCATGATCCGGATGTCCTCCTTCGCAGGCGTGGGTGAAAAGGACGTCCAGCCCGCGTGTGACGACGATGCCGACCAATCGGTTCGTCAGCTCGACCAGCCAGCGCGCGGCCTGCTGATCAGGGATCCCGAATCTGACGAGGGAATCGCTTGGCACGCCTGCGGTTCTCAGCGCATTTTTCAGTTCCTCGAGCCGTGCTTCCGCGTATTCGGCGGCGGTCGAAAATCCTGCTGCGCGAGCGTCGTTCAGGTTCCGGGGGGCACCGTCCGTAACCAGTACGAGACATGCGCCCGACCAGCGCGCGAGCTGGGCGCCGCAGCCGATCGTCTCGTCATCGGGATGCGCGAAAACGACACCGACGTCGAAGGCAGCGACGCGACTTCTTTTCTGGTCGAGCAGAAAAGAAATTCGCTCTTCAGATTTTTGAGATGGCCGGCCGCGTGTTTCCATCGCGCGTGTTGCAATTCCACCGAATTCGTTACCCAGCAGATTACGCGCCAGTCATAAGTTGGTTCGCTGGCACCCGATGCCCGGGACAATACCGCCGCACCATACTGGCGCAGAATTCGGCGAACTCCTCGGCGACGAGCGGCGGGCTGGTGTGATGCGGCGCAATCCCGCGATGCTCCGGGGTGAAGCAGAAGGTCAGCGTCACGTCGAAATCTGCGAGTGCTTCCATCTGCCGGTCGAACCATTGCAGCGCATTCGGGCGGAAGCTGTCGGCCCAGGAAAGGCCCGTCCTGAGATACCGGACCCCCAGCCGCTTCATCCAGGCGACCGCCTCGTCCAGCCGATGGTCCTCGAAATGGAACCACTGGCAGATCCCGATGTCGGGCGTGTAGCGGGCAAATTTGTCGAGCGCCTGCTTCGGTGTGCCGTCCTCTCGCAACAGCCCCATGTGGAAGTGCCGGTAATATGAGGAGCCCTCCGCTTCCTTGTGCCGTGTCGTTGCTTCCCACGTGCGCGGCAGATCGTAAAGGCTGTACCAATGGATGCGCGGCGTGCGGCCGATAAGCAGTTCGGCCGTGCGCTGCAGCCCCCAGACCTGCACCTCCTCGGCGCCGAAGGTCGAAACACCGACTTCCGTCACCCAGACCGGCAATTCGGTTTCGGCGCGGATCTCTTCGAGCTTGTCCGGCCATTCGTGGATTTGCCACAGATTCCAGTCGAGCGGGAAGCCGTGCACGGCGACGACATCGACATTGTCGAGCACGCCACGTTGAGACATGTTGCGGATGAAGATCGGGTCGATGGGTGAAATGCCGCCGAGCACGCGAAGCAGGTTCGGATTTTCGCGGCGGATCGCTTTTCCGGCGAGATTTGCCATTTCGGCAAATCGCGCCCATTCGGGATCGAGCTCCGGGTCCCAATGGGACTTGTTGTTTGGCTCGTTCCAGATCATGGCCGCTTCGATCATTCATGCCCCCGGGACGGATAGACGGCGCCGGCGCCCTCAGGCGCGGCTACGCGCTGGCAAATGAAAACCTCCTCCTCGGGATTGGCTAATATGGCGAAGCCCGCGCTGCGCAGCATCGCCTTGGAGCAGGCGCGGTTCGGCGCCCACCAGTTGGTCGGATCACCCGAGTAGGAATGCTCGATGAAGTGGAGCTTGGGGTAGCCGGGCTCTTCGAAGTGCTCCGCTTCCCAGAAATCGTAGTCGCTTGCGACCTCGGCCACATGGGGACTGCCGCGCTGCATCGATTGGTAAACCAGAAGATCCTGGGCCACGTGCTCGTGAATGAGGTCGAGGGCCAGCAGCGGGTGACGCAGGTGATAGAGAACGCCCAGGAACAGAACGACGTCGAACCGCTCGCCGAGTGCGCCCACGTCGTAGACCGAGAGCTGCTGGTAATCGATGTCGAGCTCGCAGACCTCGGCAGCGAACCGCGCCTGCGCGAGATAGTCCGGATCGGCGTCGATGCCGACCACCCTGGATGCACCGGCACGCTTGGCAGCAATAGCGTAGAAGCCGGCATTGCAGCCGATGTCGAGCACGCTGCGCCCGGGCAGCCTGGCCGCGACGTCATCCCAGAACGTGCGCGCCTTTATGGCCGGATAGTCGCCAAGGAAGTGGTCCGGGGCCGTCTTGATCCCGGCAAGCTCGAGATTGTGGAACCACGGCCCGAGCTCGGCGATGCGGCGCGCGATTTCTTCTCGTGAACGGGGGGCCGTCTCGACTGTGGTCACCGGCTCACCTCATGCAGCATGCCACCGGAGGGCGGGGCAGTCGGCCGCTTGAGCCGCTCCTCCCCGTCCGCAACAGCCGAGGAGGAGGCTTGCTCGGTGAGCAGTGCCGATGCCGCGCGATAACCGTTGAGGGTGCCGACATCCACATAAGCCTGCCCCGCCTTGATGCCGACCGCGGTGCCGCCTTCTGCCAGCCAGGCGTTGACGAGCGTGCCGAAATACTCGTCGGAGCGGTTGCGCGCGAGCCAGTATCGCTTGAGCTCGATGAAGACGTGGCCCGGCATTCTGAATGCGCCCCAGATCCAGTTTGAACGGGCGTTTGCCTGCTTCACCTGGATCTCGAGGACCCGCCCGGACCCGTCGAGTATCACGGCATCGAAGAACTCGGGCCGATCGACGGGAAACAGCAGGAATGCGAGCTGATCCTCCGGCAGACCGGCGAGCGCGGTCTCGGGGAACCAGATCGTGTCGGGCAGGCCGATGATGACACCCTCATCCGCGCGGATCACCGGCTCTGCGCGGAAGACGGCATCGCACAGTCCGGCCGGCTGGGGCTGCATCACGTAGGCGATGGCGGCGCCGCCGTACTCGGCACCATAATATTGCATGATGTCCCACTTGCCCGGGGAGATCACGAAGCAGATCCGGTTGGCGCCCGCGAGCAGCATCCGGTCGAGCAGATACTCAGAGGCCGCACACGGGCGCTCACCGGCGCCAGACAGGCGGCTCCCGACGGGGAGCAATTCCTTCGAGAACGCGAGCGGCTGAATGCGTGTGCCGCGCCCCGCAGCGGGTACGATTCCCCAGGTCACGACTGCCATCTCCCGTCTGAGTGGGAAGGCGCATCCCCAATCCCTCCCTGGATGGACAAGGGGAGCTCCTGCGCAGGCCGGACCGGCTGCTCCGGATGGGCAGCCTTCGACAGCGCTTCGAGCAGCTCATCCGCCCGGCAGGCCGACGTGTGCATGTCGAGTGTCCGCTCGCGGGCCGCTTTCGCCATGCGGGCGAGCTCGGCGTCCGTTAGCACTAACGCACTCAGGATATCGTCTGCATCGTGCGCCAGCAGGATCTCGCGGCCGGGCGTGAAGAATGTCTCGAGACCCGCCCAGGTATCGGAGATGACCGCCGCACCGCAGGCGGCAGCTTCGAAGAGGCGGCCCGAGGGGCACCAGCCCATGTCCGCCATGGCGCGGCGGGTAGCATTGAGCGTCAGGCGCGAGGAGGAGAAGAAGGCCGGGTGCTCCGACGGGGGCAGGTGCCGGACGAAGTAGATGTTGTCCGACCATGGGAAGTCGGCCGGATACTGGGCGCCGCCGATCAGGAATCTCTGGTCCGGCCGTTTGCGGGCCGGCGCCACAAACAGCGCCTCCAGGGTGGCTTGCTGGTCGGCAGCATAGGTGCCGAGATATGACAGGTCGGCACGGTAGCGATCGGCCGGCGCCACGGGCTGATGCACATCGGGGTCGACGTGCCCGTAGAGCGGCACGACCCGCCGCGCGCCAAGGCGCATTTGCAACTCTTGGAGCGCCCGGCCGCCCGTGTAGCTCAAGACGAGATCGAAATCGCGCAGCCCGCGCGGCCCGATGTAGTCCACCGGCTCGCCTTCGTCGAGCCGGGCCAACGTCACTGGCGTGTCGAGATCATAGAACACGGAAAGGCCTCGGGCCTTCTCGTGCACCAGCTCCGACGCGGCGATGCCGTCATGGCAATAGGAGGTGACGATGGTCGCGTCGGCCTCGGTCAGAGCGGCTGCGGCCTTGGCGCGAACGTCATCCCAGTGGGAGTAGATGACAACCTCGGCACCGGGGATGTCGGAAAGGTCGCGGTTGTCGGAATAGTAGGGCTCGTCGCGTTCGAAGAAGGTCACGCGGCACCCGCGCCGAGCCAGTGCCCGAACGAGCCCGCGCCAGAGCGTGGCATGACCGTTCCCCCAGGACGAGGTGATGGTCAGGCCGAAGATGGCGAGCCGCATCAGCCCGCCTCTCCAACGGTCGCAAGCTGCGCGCCCTGATCGTGGATCGTGAGTTCGACGACGCCGGCGGGCGGGATCTGCACGTCGGCATAGGAGTCAAGGGAGCGCCCCTGGCAGGCGAGCACGGCCGTGCGAATGACCTCGGCATGGCTGACGAGCACGACGCGCTCGCCCGGATGCGTGACATGCAGGCGAGCCAGATAGCGCACGATGCGCTCCTGTACCTCGCTCATGCTCTCACCTTCCGGCGGGCGGGCGATGCTGCGCAGCATGTTCCAGAAATTCCAGTTTCCGTCTCTTGCCAACTCATCGAAAGCAAGACCCGTCCAAGCCCCGAGGTCGATCTCGTCGAGGGAGAAGGAGATCGCCATGGGCACCCCGGCGGCGCGTGCAATCGGCGCGGCCGTCTGAACGGCCCGCTCCCGGGGGCTTGAGACCACACGCGAGATGTTCTTCTCGGCCAGTTGCCGCGCGAGGCGATGCGCCTGCTCCAGGCCCTCGGCACTGAGCGGCACGCCGGGCTTGCGGCCGACGAGGACCTTGTCGAGCAGAGTGTGGGCGGCATGCCGCACGAAGTAGATCGTCGTCGCGGCGAGCGGCTCGGAGCGGCGGGGCGCGTAGCGGCTCCCCACGGTTCGATGGGAGGCGGGTCGAAAGGACCGCGTGTTCAGGAGGCCAGTGATCATGCCGTGCTCCGATCCCCGCCCCACCTCGGACGCATTCTTTCTCGTTGGAGCACGAGCCGAATAGGCCGTGATCAGCCTAGCGAACGCGAGGAATGCTGGATTGGTTCCGGCGTGGGCCGGCCTGGTTGCAGGCTTGGGTAACGGGTTTCAACCTGATGCCCCGAAATGCATCCATGCCACTCAAGCCCCCGGCTGCGACCTTCGGCCAGCTCGGAAGAGGCCTCTTTTGGCACCAGATGCCGTGCGTGACTGTTGCACGCCCGCGGCTCGTAGGTTACGAGCGTGCACCGGTGCCTCACTTGACCGGCACCGTCGCAGGAAGATTCGACCATGAGCCCGCTTCTCTTGGACTATCTGCCGCTTGCGGTGTTCATCGGTGTCGCGCTGTTCATTGGCGCCGCGCTGATGGTCGCTCCGTTTCTGATCGCCATCCGCAACCCTGATCCGGAGAAGGTTTCGGCCTACGAGTGCGGCTTCAACGCCTTCGACGACGCGCGCATGAAGTTCGATGTGCGCTTCTACCTTGTTTCGATCCTCTTCATCATCTTCGACATCGAGGTCGTGTTCCTGTTCCCCTGGGCGGTGGCGTTCGGGGACATCGGCACGTTCGGGTTCTGGTCGATGATCGCCTTCCTGGCCGTGTTGACGGTCGGCTTCATCTACGAGTGGAAGAAGGGAGCCCTCGAATGGGATTGATCCTGCCTCCCGGTCCTGTGTTCGAGAAGCCACGCGAAGGCGGTGGGACGGGACTCGTCACACCGACCGATCCCTATTTCGAGCAGGTCTCGAACGAACTGGCCGACAAGGGCTTTCTCGTCACCGCCACCGACGATCTCATCAACTGGGCGCGTACCGGCTCGCTGATGTGGATGACGTTCGGGCTGGCCTGCTGCGCCGTCGAGATGATGCAGATGTCGATGCCGCGCTGGGATGCTGAGCGGTTCGGCTTCGCGCCGCGCGCCTCGCCCCGTCAGTCGGACGTCATGATCGTCGCCGGCACGCTCACCAACAAGATGGCGCCCGCGCTCCGCAAGGTCTATGACCAGATGCCAGAGCCGCGCTACGTGATCTCGATGGGAAGCTGCGCCAACGGCGGCGGATACTACCATTATTCCTATGCGGTCGTGCGCGGATGCGACCGCATCATCCCGGTCGACGTCTACGTGCCCGGCTGCCCGCCCACGGCGGAGGCTCTGCTCTACGGTGTCCTCCTGCTGCAGAGGAAAATTCGCCGCACCGGCACCATCGAGCGCTGATGCAGGCGGCGCGAGGGGAGAAGAAGTCAAAATGGCGGCTGAGATAGAAACCCTGCGCGAGCTGGGCGAATACCTTCAGGGCAAGCTCGGCGCGACCCTCAAGAGCTGGCATCTGCGCCTCGGCGAGCTGACGCTGAATGTGGACGCGGCGCAGATCGTGCCGGTGCTGAAGCTGCTCCGTGATGACGGCCGCTGCCGCTTCGAAATCCTGATCGACCTCTGTGGAGTCGATTGGCCCGGCCGTGAGAAGCGCTTCGACGTCGTCTATCACCTGCTGTCGCCGCGCCTCAACCAGCGCATCCGGGTGAAGATCGAGACTGCCGAAGATGATCCGGTCGCGAGCGCGGTCGAAGTCTTTCCAGCGGCGAACTGGTACGAGCGGGAAGCCTACGACATGTACGGCATCCTGTTCGCCGGCCACCCGGATCTGCGCCGTATTCTCACCGACTACGGTTTCCAGGGTTACCCCCTACGCAAGGACTTCCCGCTCAGCGGCTATGTCGAGGTCCGTTATGACAGCGAGCAGAAGAGGGTCGTTTACGAGCCGGTGCGGCTGACCCAGCAGTTCCGCGACTTTGATTTCGAGAGCCCATGGGAAGGAACGGGGCGGATTTTGCCCGGGGATGAAAAGGCTGAGTCAGGCATGAAATCGTGAAATCGCCAACTCGTGAAGTCGTGACGTTGGGGGGAGTCGGTGGCTGGGAGCATTCGCTCCTACAAAGATCTGAAGGTCTGGCAAGTGGCGATGTCTTTGGCCGAGAGCTGCTATCGCGTCACGGCGGAACTCCCGCGCGATGAAATCTATGGGATGACCACGCAGATCCGGCGCTCGGCGACTGCGATTCCGGCAAACATAGCCGAAGGATATGGACGAGAAAGTACAGGGGCGTTCATTCAGTTCCTGAGAGTGGCTCAGGGCTCGTTGAAAGAACTTGAGACGCACGTCATGCTCGCAGAAAGAGTAGAGCTGATCAGCAGCGAAATTTCGGTTCATCTGCTCGGCGAATGCGATCGTGTCAGCAAGATGCTTCGCAATCTGATCCGGTCGCTTCAGGAAAGGACCTGAAGCACATCACTCAGCCTTCTGCACGACCACGATTTGGCGACTTCACGATTTCACGACTTCACGGACCGCTTATGCCAGAAACCGACATTCGCCCATTCACCATCAACTTCGGGCCCCAGCATCCGGCGGCACACGGGGTGTTGCGCCTTGTGCTGGAGCTGGATGGTGAGGTCGTCACGCGGGTCGACCCGCACATCGGGTTGCTCCATCGCGGCACCGAGAAACTGATCGAGTCGCGCACCTATCTGCAGAACATCGGCTACTTCGACCGGCTCGACTACGTCGCGCCGATGAACCAGGAGCATGCCTTCTGTTTGGCGGCCGAGAAGCTGCTCGGAATAAAGGTACCCTATCGGGCGCAGCTCATCCGGGTGCTCTACTGCGAAATCGGACGGCTTCTGTCGCATCTCCTCAACGTCACCACACAGGCGATGGACGTGGGCGCGTTGACCCCACCGCTGTGGGGCTTCGAGGAGCGCGAGAAGCTGATGATCTTTTACGAGCGCGCCTCGGGCGCCCGCATGCACGCCAAGTATTTCCGCTTTGGCGGCGTGCACCAGGACCTGCCGCCGGAGCTGATCGAGGACATCGCCAAGTTCTGCGAGACTCACCCGAAGGTTCTCGACGATATCCACGACCTTATTCTCGAGAACCGCATTTACAAGCAGCGGAACGTCGATATCGGCGTCATCTCGCTCGAGGACTGCATGAAGTGGGGCTTCTCGGGGGTCATGCTGCGCGGCTCCGGAGCGGCCTGGGACCTGCGCAAGGCTCAGCCTTACGAATGCTACGCCGAGCTGGATTTCGATATACCCATCGGCAAGAACGGCGACAACTACGACCGGCAGCTCATCCGCATGGAGGAGATGCGCCAGTCGGTACGCATCATGAAGCAGTGCTGCGAGAAGCTGCTGTCGGCGCAGGGCCAGGGGCCGCACGTCGCGGACGATCGCAAGGTGGTGCCTCCCAAGCGCGCGCGGATGAAGAGCAGGATGGAGGAGCTCATCCACCACTTCAAGCTCTACACCGAGGGCTTCCACGTGCCGGAGGGTGAGGTTTACGCTTGCGTCGAGGCGCCGAAGGGAGAGTTCGGTGTCTATCTGGTGGCGGATGGCAGCAACAAGCCGTATCGGTGCAAGATTCGCGCTCCTGGCTTCGCTCACCTGCAAGCGATGGACTTCATGAATCGCGGCCACATGCTGGCTGACGTCTCGGCCATCCTCGGCTCGCTCGACATCGTGTTCGGTGAAATCGACCGGTGATGGTGATGCCGAAGGCCGGTCTGCTCACCAAGTCATCCCGGGCCTTGTGCCCGGGATCCATCTATCCGCAGGCTCCAAAGCGAGCGGCAAGGTGGATCCCGGCGACAAGCGCTGGGATGACATTGAAGTAGTATCTTCGCTGCGCAGGGGGCGAGGTGGCACAGCGAGGAGAACAGCGGCGCAAGGAAGTTCTCCTCTGGCTCACCATCGCCACCGGCGCGGTGCTCAGCCTCATCGGCGCGCGCTTTCTGCTGCAACCCGAAGCGGCCGCCACCTTCTTCGGCATCGATCGCCGCAACCCCGGTTTTGCCCCGCACGCGGCGATCGCACTGCGCGACCTATGGCTCGGTCTGCTGGTGATCGGATTCGCGGTGCTCAGGGACTGGCGTGCCGTCGCGTTGTGGCTGGGTCTGGCGTCATTGGTGTGTTTCGGGGATGCGGTCATCGCCGCCACGTCGAGCGGCCGTTGGATATCCGTCGCCTTTCATAGCGGATCAGGGCTTTTCTGCGCCGGTCTCGCGGCGTTCGCGTGGCGTCAAGCGCGTCCGCGTGCCGGCTGACCCGGCTTGACCATGGGCAAGGCCGCAACGAATCCGTTGCTGCAAATGGTCATAGGCCGACGAGTTATCTTGCGACGCAGCGATCCCTGGGCCATAAGAGCACCGCTTGCGGGGTGGGACGACGCGTCACTGGAAGCGCCGGTTTGGCGGGGCACCTTCCCCCGGGCGCGAATTCTGCGATCGCGAGCGACTATTGCCGATCCCATTGGAACCGAGCAGCCATGGCCGTCCGACGTCTCGACCCGAACCAGCCTGCCAGTTTCGAATTCACGCCCGAGAATTTGGCCTGGGCAAAGGCGACGATCGCCAAGTATCCGGAAGGTAAGCAGGCCTCGGCGGTGATCCCGTTGCTGTGGCGTGCTCAGGAGCAGGAGGGCTGGCTGACCGAGCCGGCGATCCGTTATGTGGGCGACATGCTCGGCATGGCCTATATCCGGGTCTACGAGGTCGCCACGTTCTACACGATGTTCCAGTTGTCGCCGGTGGGCCGCAAGGCGCACGTCCAGGTCTGCGGCACGACTCCCTGCATGCTGCGCGGGGCCGAGGAAATCCGGGAGGTGTGCCGGCAGCGCATTCATCCGGAGCCCCATCACCTGTCCGAGGACGGGGATTTCTCCTGGGAAGAGGTCGAGTGCATCGCCTGTTGCGCCAATGCGCCGGTGGTGCAGATCGGCAAGGACACCTACGAGGATCTGACGCCGGAGCTGTTCGAGAAGGTGCTCGACGGGTTCGCCAGAGGTGAGCCGCCGAAGCCGGGCTCGCAGATTGGCCGGCAGGCATCGTGTCCCGAGGGCGGGCCGACGACGCTGAAGGAATTCATCAAGGCGAACGACTGACGCCACGTAAGACCGGAAGGCACGCGATGCTCGCGGACAAGGATCGCATCTTCACCAACATCTACGGTTTCAACGACTGGCGACTTGCCGGTGCGCGGGCGCGCGGCACCTGGGACAATACCAAGGCTCTGCTCGAGCTGGGCCACGAGGGCATCATCGACGAAGTGAAGAAGTCTGGCCTGAGGGGACGCGGCGGCGCCGGCTTTCCGACCGGGCTCAAGTGGTCGTTCATGCCCAAGAACGACCCGCGCCCCAGCTACCTGGTGGTCAACGCTGACGAATCGGAGCCCGGATCCTGCAAGGATCGCGAGATCCTGCGCCACGAGCCGCACGTGCTGATCGAAGGCTGCCTCGTCGCCAGCTTCGCCATGCGTGCCCACACCTGCTTCATCTACATGCGCGGCGAGTTCATCCGCGAGCGCGAGCGCCTGCAGGCGGCGGTCGACGAGGCCTACGAGGCGCGGCTGATCGGCAAGAACAACATCCACGGCTGGGACCTCGACATCATTATCCACCACGGCGCCGGCGCCTACATCTGCGGCGAGGAGACGGCCTTGCTCGAAAGCCTCGAGGGCAAGAAGGGCTTGCCGCGGCTGAAGCCGCCGTTTCCGGCCAACGTCGGCCTCTACGGCGCGCCGACGACGATCAACAACGTCGAGTCGATCGCGGTCGTGCCGACCATTCTGCGCCGCGGCGCGACCTGGTTCGCAGGGCTCGGCAAGCCGAATAACACAGGCACGAAGCTGTTCCAGATCTCGGGCCACGTCGAGCGGCCGTGCGTGGTCGAGGACGAGATGGGAATTCCGCTGCGCCAGCTCATCGAGGAGCACGCCGGCGGCGTCCGCGGCGGCTGGAACAACCTGCTCGCGGTCATTCCTGGCGGCTCGTCGATGCCGCTGCTGCCCGCCTCGATGTGCGACGACCTGACCATGGATTTCGATTCGCTGCAGAAGCTGAAGTCCGGCCTCGGCACGGCGGCGATCATCGTCATGGACAAGTCTACCGACATCGTGAAGGCGATCACGCGCATCGCCTATTTCTATAAACACGAAAGCTGCGGCCAGTGCACGCCGTGTCGCGAGGGCACCGGCTGGATGTGGCGGGTGCTGGAACGCATGAGCCGCGGTGAGGCGCAGAAGCAGGAAATCGACCTGCTGTTCGATGTCTCAAAGCAGATCGAGGGCCATACGATCTGCGCGTTCGGCGATGCGGCTGCGTGGCCGGTGCAGGGTCTCATCCGCCATTTCCGCCATGAGATCGAGGCTCGTATAGACAGCTATATGGTGGCCGGCCAGCGGATGGCGGCGGAGTAGGAGCCATGACCGAGCCAGACAACCTCGTCCTGCGGCTGCTTCGCGAAATCCGCGAAAGGCTTGATGAGCAGTCCGATCGGTTTGCTGCGATCGATCGCCGTTTCTATCGGCTGGAGAAGCGGTTTGACGAGACGCGCAGATACGCCGACCGCGTGCTTGGAATTGGACGAATTCAGCAGGGGTTGCCGTGGTGATAGGTTCCCCAGGATTCGTCATCCCGGGCCTTGTGCCCGGGATCCAGCCAACCACGGGCACCGGAGCAAGCGGCGTGGTGGATCCCGGCGACAAGCGCCGGGATGACCAAAGTATTCTGCCTCCGGAAGCTGGGTCGAGTTTGAGAGATTAGAATGCCGAAACAACTCATCATCGACGGGCAGCTCATCGAGGTCGAGGATGGCCTCACGCTGATCCAGGCTTGCGAGCAGGCGGGCGTGACCATCCCCCGCTTCTGCTACCACGAGCGTCTGTCGATCGCCGGCAACTGCCGTATGTGCCTCGTCGAGGTGGTCGGCATGCCGAAGCCGGTTGCCTCCTGCGCCATGGGCGTCAGCGATCTGCCGCCGAACAAGGACGGCAGCCCCAAGGTGATCAACACCAACACGCCGATGGTGAAGAAGGCGCGCGAAGGTGTTCTGGAATTTCTGCTCATCAACCACCCGCTCGATTGTCCGATCTGCGATCAGGGTGGCGAATGCGACCTGCAGGACCAGACGATGGCCTTCGGCCTCGGCGGCTCTCGCTTTCAGGAGAACAAGCGCGCGGTCGAGGAGAAGTATATCAGTCCGCTGATCCGGACATTCATGACCCGCTGCATCCACTGCACGCGCTGCGTCCGCTTCATGACGGAAGTCGCGGGCGTCGAGGAGCTCGGCGCGATAGGGCGCGGCGAGGACATGGAAATCACGACGTACCTCGAAAAGGGCATCCTCTCCGAGCTTTCGGCCAACGTGAACGACCTTTGCCCCGTTGGCGCCCTGACGCACCGCCCGTGGTCGTTCCTGGCACGGCCCTGGGAGCTCAGGCATACCGAGTCGATTGACGTGACGGATGCGCTGGGCTCCGCCATTCGCGTCGACTCGCGCGGCCGGGAGGTGATGCGCATCCTGCCGCGCAACAACGACGACGTGAATGAGGAGTGGATTTCGGATAAGACCCGCCATATGGCCGACGGCCTGCGCACGCAGCGGCTCGATCAGCCCTATGCGCGCAAGGACGGCCGGCTCGTGCCGGTGGCCTGGGACGAAGCCTTGCGCATTGCGGCCGACAGGCTGAAAGCGGCGAACCCGGAGCGCATCGGCGCCATTGCCGGCGACCTCGCCGCGGCGGAAGAGATGTTCGCGCTCAAGGATCTGATGCGGCGGCTCGGCGTTGCCAGTCTCGACTGCCGGCAGTACGGCGAGCAACTCGATCCGCATCTCGGCCGCAGCAGCTATCTTTTCAATTCGACCGTCGTCGGGATCGAGGATGCCGATGCCCTTCTGATCGTCGGATCCAATCCGCGCATCGAGTGTGCCGTTCTCAACGCGCGCATTCTGAAACGCTGGCGCCGCGGCGGCATGAATGTCGGGCTCATCGGTGAGGCCGCGAACCTGACCTATCCCTACGAGCACCTCGGCGCGGGCGCGCAGACCTTGGCGGAGCTGGCGGCGGGCCGCCACTCGTTCATGCAGGTGCTTGCCGATGCCCGCCGGCCCATGGTCATCGTGGGGAGCGGTGCCATCGCACGCGCCGACGGTGCCGCGGTACTCGCGCTCGCTGCGCAGATTGCGCTCGCTGCCATGCAGGGCAAGGAGCCGGAATGGAACGGCTTCAACGTGCTCCATGCTGCGGCAGCCCGCGTCGCGGGCCTCGACCTCGGTTTCGTGCCGGGCGAGGGCGGGCGCGACGTCCTCGGCATGTTGAAGGGCGACATGGAGCTCGTCTACCTGCTCGGCGCCGACGAGATCGAGATGGATGGCCTTGGCGATGCCTTCGTCATTTATCAGGGAACACACGGCGACGCGGCTGCGCATCGGGCCGACCTGATCTTCCCTGCGGCGGCCTACACCGAAAAGAATGGAACTTACGTCAATCTCGAAGGCCGCACCCAGTTGACCGCCCGCGCGGTCATGCCGCCGAACGAGGCCAAAGAGGACTGGACCATTCTGCGGGCGCTCTCGCCGCTGGTCGGCCATACGCTGCCCTACGACAATCTGAATGCGCTGCGCACCGCCATGTACAAGGAGGCGCCGGCGCTTGCCCGTATCGGCAGCGTGAGGCCAGAGGGCCGAGAGGGGGTCGAAGCGCTCGCGAAGCGGACCGGCACCACCGGCGCTGCGCCCTTCAAGTCCATCGTGAAAGATTTCTATCTGACCAACCCGATCGCCCGTGCGTCCGCGGTGATGGCCGAGCTCAGTCGCCTCCGCGCGCTCGCTGCATCGGGCCGCAGCGCCGAGGCGGCGGAATAGGACGGCTTCAATGACCGCTTACGAAATCTGGTGGGACTACGGTTGGCGGCTGGCGATCATGCTTGTGCAGAGCCTGATTCTGCTGGTCGGTTTGTTGCTGGTCATCGCCTATCTGCTGCTCATGGACCGGAAGGTTTGGGCGGCCGTTCAGATGCGGCGCGGCCCGAACGTGGTGGGGCCCTTCGGCCTCCTTCAATCGTTCGCCGACCTGCTGAAGTTCGTCTTCAAGGAGCCGGTCATTCCGGCGGGCGCGGAGCGCGCCGCTTTTCTTCTGGCGCCGCTGGCGACCGCAACCTTTGCGCTCGCCGCCTGGGCCGTGATCCCGTTGAGCGAGGACGGGTTCGGCCGCTGGGTCATCTCCGACCTCAACGTCGGCATCCTCTACATTCTCGCGATCTCATCGCTCGGCGTCTACGGCATCATCATCGGTGGCTGGGCATCGAACTCGAAGTACCCGTTCATGGGCTCGCTGCGCTCCGCGGCGCAGATGATCTCCTACGAGGTCTCCATCGGCTTCGTGCTCATCACCGTTCTGCTCGTCGTCGGCTCGCTCAATCTGACCGACATCGTCAATTCGCAGCGCAGCGGCATCGGTACGGCGATCGGCCTGCCGAATACCCTGATCGACTGGAACTGGCTCGTGCTGCTGCCGATGTTCGTTGTGTTCTTCATCTCGGCGCTCGCCGAGACGAACCGTCCGCCGTTCGACCTGCCGGAAGCCGAATCGGAGCTCGTGGCCGGCTACATGGTGGAGTACTCCTCCACGCCGTACCTGCTGTTCATGCTCGGCGAGTACGTGGCGATCACGACCATGTGCGCGCTGACGACGATCCTGTTTCTGGGGGGCTGGCTGCCGCCGATCGATGTGGCGCCGTTCACCTGGATCCCCGGAATCATCTGGTTCCTCATCAAGTCCGTGCTCGTTTTCTTCATGTTCGCAATGGTGAAGGCGATCGTCCCGCGTTACCGCTATGACCAGCTCATGCGGCTCGGCTGGAAGGTGTTCCTGCCGCTGTCGCTCGCGATGGTCGTGGTGGTCGCCGGCGTCCTTCACTACGGCGGACTCGCGCCATAAGGGCGGAGTGAATTCCTATGGCATCAATCGCACAAGCAATTCGCGCAGGCTTCCTCGCAGAGTTCGTTACTGCCTTTATCCTGAGCATGCGCTACTTCTTTGCGCCCAAGGCGACGGTGAACTACCCGTATGAGAAGGGACCGGTGAGTCCGCGGTTCCGTGGCGAGCATGCCTTGCGGCGCTACCCCAATGGCGAAGAGCGCTGCATCGCCTGCAAGCTGTGCGAGGCGATCTGTCCCGCATACGCCATCACCATCGAAGCAGGTCCGCGCCGTAACGACGGCACGCGGCGCACCACGCGCTATGACATCGATATGGTTAAATGCATCTACTGCGGGTTGTGCCAGGAGGCCTGCCCGGTCGATGCGATCGTCGAGGGCCCGAACTTCGAGTTCGCGACGGAAACCCGCGAGGAGCTGCTGTACGAGAAGCAGCGCCTGCTCGACAACGGCGATCGCTGGGAGCGGGCGATCGCCAAGAACATCGCGCTCGACGCCAAGTACCGCTGACCGAGAGAACAGGGCTGGTTCGGAGGCAGAGGCCATGCATCCGGGTCCCGCAGATGGGCCTTTTCGGTCTTGGTTTATGGCGCCGGTTGGGCTAAGTGCCCGTGCGGAGCCGGACCGGCTGCTTCGGGGCGTCGGAAAATTCATGGGTGACAGCAGCTCGGGCCGGGGCGGCTGAAGGGGAACCGGACGGAAAGCGCAAAAATGGGCCTGGCGGCATTCTTCTTCTATCTCTTCGCGATATTGAGCGTGCTCGCGGGCGCCATGGTGATCATCGCGAAGAACCCCGTGCACGCTGTTCTCTTCCTGATCCTGGCGTTCTTCAACGCGGCGGGACTTTTCGTCCTCCTCGGCGCCGAGTTCCTGGCGATGGTGCTGGTGATCGTCTACGTCGGCGCGGTCGCGGTGCTGTTCCTGTTCGTGGTCATGATGCTCGACGTCGATTTCGCCGCGCTGAGGGCTGGGTTCATTCGCAACGCTCCTCTGGCCGCGCTCATCGGCGGGATCGTCATGGTCGAGCTCGTCATGGTGGTGGGCTTCGCCTACATCCACCCGGACGTCGCAGGGGTCGCGGCGGCGCCGCTGCCGACGCTCGGCTCAGGCATCACCAATACCGAGGCGCTCGGCCGCCTCATCTACACGCGCTATGTCCTCCTGTTCCAGGGGGCCGGCCTCATACTGCTCGTGGCCATGGTCGGGGCCATCGTCTTGACCTTGCGGCACAAGCCGGGCGTGAAGCGGCAGTCGATCGCGGCGCAGAACGCGCGCACGCCGCAAACTGCGATCGAGGTGGTGAAGGTCGAGCCTGGTCAGGCGATCGTGCCGTCGGGCGAGACGCAGGGCTGAGGCTGCATACTCAAGGGATCGGATCGGGGCACCAACATGGAACTCTCGGCGGTCGGGCTCGGCCATTATCTCACAGTCGCGGCGCTGCTCTTCACGCTCGGTATTTTCGGCGTGTTCCTCAACCGCAAGAACGTCATCATCATGCTGATGTCGATCGAGCTGATGCTGCTCGCGGTCAACATCAATCTCGTGGCGTTCTCGTACTATCTCGGCGACCTCGTGGGGCAGGTGTTCGCTCTGTTCGTGCTGACAGTAGCGGCCGCGGAGTCGGCGATCGGCCTTGCGATCGTGGTCGTCTTCTTCCGTAACCGCGGCTCGATCGCCGTCGACGACGTCAGCATGATGAAGGGCTGAGGGGGCTTAGATGGTTTGCAATCGGCAGGAAGCGGCGGGTGCTGGCTTCAGTCTGTCCTGTCACGTGATCGGCAAGGTGGCGCGATGATCTATCAGGCCATCGTCTTCCTGCCCCTGATCGGCGCGATCGTCGCGGGTCTTTTCGGGCGCGCGCTGGGGGCCCGTCCGACGGAGATTTTCACGACGGTTCTGGTCGGCATTGCGGCGGTGCTGTCGTGGATCGCCTTCATTCAGGTCGGCTTCGGCGGCGCAGTCGTGAAGGTGCCGGTCGCGCGCTGGATTACCTCGGGCGAGCTCGATGCCGCGTGGTCTCTGCGCATCGACACGCTGACCGCCGTGATGCTGGTGGTCGTCAACACGGTCTCCTCGCTCGTCCACCTCTATTCCATCGGCTATATGCACGAGGACGAGAGCCGCGAGCGGTTCTTCTCCTTTCTGTCGCTGTTCACCTTCGCGATGCTGATGCTGGTGACGGCCGACAACCTCGTGCAGATGTTCTTCGGGTGGGAAGGTGTCGGTCTGGCGAGCTACCTGCTCATCGGCTTCTGGTACACGCGCCCCAGCGCCAACGCGGCTGCCATCAAGGCCTTCGTCGTCAACCGCGTTGGTGACTTCGGCTTCGCGCTCGGCATCTTCGGTACGTTCTACGTCTTCCAGACGGTTCAGCTCGATGCCATCTTCGCTGCCGCGCCGGCGTTCGCCGGGAAGACGATGAACTTCCTGGGCTACGACGTCGATATCCCGACAGTGCTCTGCTTCCTGCTGTTCATCGGCGCCATGGGCAAGTCGGCGCAATTCCTGCTGCACACGTGGTTGCCGGACGCCATGGAGGGTCCGACCCCCGTGTCGGCCCTCATCCATGCCGCGACGATGGTGACGGCCGGCGTGTTCATGGTGGCGCGCCTCTCACCGCTTTTCGAGCACACGCCGACCGCGCTTCAGTTCGTGACGTTGATCGGCGCCGTGACGGCTTTCTTCGCAGCGACCGTCGGCCTCGTGCAGAACGACATCAAGCGCGTCATCGCCTATTCGACCTGCTCTCAGCTCGGCTACATGTTCGTGGCCTGCGGGGTCGGCGCCTACTCGGCAGGCATCTTCCACCTGTTCACGCACGCCTTCTTCAAGGCCCTGCTGTTCCTTGGCGCCGGCTCGGTGATCCATGCCATGCACCACGAGCAGGATATGCGCCGCATGGGTGGTCTGGCGGACCGCATCCCCATCACCTGGGCGATGATGCTGATTGGTACACTGGCTCTTACGGGCGTCGGCATCCCCGGCCTCATCGGCTTTGCCGGCTTCCATTCGAAGGACGCCATCATCGAAGCGGCTTGGGCCGCGAACACGCCCGGCAACTACGCCTTCTGGCTGCTGGTCATCGCCGCTCTCATGACCTCGTTCTATTCCTGGCGTCTGTTCTTCCTGACCTTCTACGGCCAGCCACGCTGGAATGTGCCAGGCCACAGCCCGGGCGTGATCGGCGGCGAGCCGGATCTGGAGCACGGGCATGATCACGAGCCCCACGAGAGTCCGCCGGTGATGCTGGTGCCCCTCGCGGTGTTGGCGCTCGGCTCAGTCGTCGCTGGGTTCGCTTTCAGCTATTACTTCATCGGCGAGGGGTACTCTGAGTTCTGGGGCCGCGCGCTCTACACGGCGCCTCAGAGCCATATCCTCGAGAGTATGCACCACGTGCCGTCCGTCGTCGCTTGGTCCGCAACCATCGCCATGGCGATCGGCTTCGGCATCGCGTGGCTCTATTACATGTCCGCCACGTGGCTACCGGCCGCGACGGCACGGGCGCTCAAGCCGGCCTACGACTTCCTGCTCAACGCCTGGTACTTCGACGCGCTGTATGACCGGCTCTTCGTGCGGCCCGCATTCTGGATCGGGCGCGTGCTCTGGAAGGGCGGCGATGGCCGGGTGATCGATGGAATCGGACCCGATGGTATCGCCGCCCGGGTTCTCGATACGACTGGCCGGGTCGTGCGGCTGCAGACTGGTTATCTCTATCACTATGCCTTCGCGATGCTGATCGGAATTGCCATCATCCTCACCGTCTTCATGTTCACGGGCGGGCAGCCGCTATGAACGTCACCAACGCACCACTGCTGTCGCTGATCACGTTCCTGCCGCTGGTCGGCGTCGCGTTCATCGCCTTCCTGCCGCGTGATGCAGTCCAGAACGCGCGCTATATCGCGCTCTGGACCACGCTCGTCACATTCGCTGTTTCGCTGCTCGTTTGGATCAACTTCGATACGTCGACGGCGGACTTCCAATTCGTCGAGGAGCACCCCTGGCTGGGGCCCATCGTCTACCGCATGGGGGTCGACGGCATCTCCATGCTGTTCGTCATCCTGACGACGTTCCTGATGCCTCTGTGCATCCTGGCGAGCTGGGAAAGCATCCAGACGCGCATCAAGGAATACATGATCGCATTCCTCGTCATGGAGACGCTGATGATCGGCGTCTTCTGTGCGCTCGACCTGGTGCTCTTCTATCTCTTCTTCGAGGGAAGCCTCATCCCGATGTTCCTCATCATCGGCGTCTGGGGCGGACCGCGGCGGGTCTATGCCAGCTTCAAGTTCTTCCTCTACACGCTGCTCGGCTCGCTGTTCATGCTGCTGGCCATGATGGCCATGTACTGGCATGCGGGGACGACCAACATCATTACGTTGTTGCATGACGTGACCTTCCCGGGCGACATGCAATGGTGGCTGTGGCTGGCCTTCTTCGCCTCCTTCGCAGTGAAGCTGCCGATGTGGCCGGTCCACACGTGGTTGCCTGACGCGCACGTCGAGGCGCCGACGGCCGGCTCGGTGATCCTGGCGGCGATCCTCCTGAAGATGGGCGGCTACGGCTTCCTGCGCTTCTCCGTGCCGATGTTCCCATTGGCGAGCCAGGAGCTGGCGCCGCTGGTGTTCACGCTCTCCGTTGTGGCGATCATCTACACCTCTCTCGTGGCGCTGGCGCAGGAGGACATGAAGAAGCTGATCGCCTATTCGTCCGTGGCCCACATGGGCTTCGTGACGATGGGCATCTTCACCTTCACGGTTCAGGGCCTGGACGGTGCCATTTTCCAGATGATCTCGCACGGCATCGTGTCGGCGGCGCTCTTCCTGTGCGTCGGCGTCATTTACGACCGCATGCACACGCGCGACATCGACGCCTACGGTGGGCTCGTCAACCGCATGCCGATCTACGCGGTCTGCTTCATGGTGTTCACGATGGCCAATGTCGGCCTGCCGGGCACCAGCGGCTTCGTCGGCGAGTTCCTGACCCTGATCGCCGCCTTCCGGACGAACACCTGGGTGGCTTTTCTGGCGACGACGGGAATCATCTTGTCGGCGGCCTACATGCTCTATCTCTATCGGCGGATCATCTTCGGTGCGCTGGAGAAATCGAGCCTCAAGTCCATTCTGGATATGGGGCCGCGCGAGGTCGCCGTGATGGCGCCGCTCGTGATCCTCACCATCCTGTTCGGCTTCTATCCAGCTCCGATCCTCGACGTCACCGCGGCGTCGGTAAAGAGTCTCGTCCAGAACTATCAGGCTGCGATCAGCACGGCTGCCGCACTCGCCCAGTAGCGGCAGGGAGATGACTTCGATGAGCGAAATGCAATCCTGGGGCCCGGTGCTTCCCGAGCTTATCGTCGCGATCGGCTCGATGTTGCTTCTCGTCTATGGCGTCTTCCGGCCAGATACCGACGCCTGCGGCAGAACGGTGGGCTGGCTTGCGATCGTGATACTGCTCATCGCCGGTCTCGTCGTGGTGCTGCAGCCCGCCGGCAGCACTTCCTACTTCGAAGGCGCCTTCGTCGTCGACGGCTTCGCCCGTTTCATGAAGATCCTGGTGCTGGGCGGCGCGACGGTGGCCCTTCTGTTGTCTCTCGACGAGCTCTCCGACTTCCGGCAGATGCGGTTCGAGTACGCGGTGGTGATGATGCTGGCTGCGGTCGGCATGATGGTCATGGTGTCGGCCGGAGACCTCATCAGCCTCTATCTTTCCTTCGAGCTGCAAAGCTTGCCGTCGTACGTGCTGGCAGCCTATCGCCGCGACCAGGTCCGCTCGAGCGAGGCGGGTCTCAAGTATTTCGTCCTGAGCGCGCTGGCTTCCGGCATGCTGCTTTATGGCGCCTCGCTGGTCTATGGCTTCACGGGCTCCACGCAGTTCGCGACCATCCTGAATGTCGCCACGGGACCGGAAGTGTCGACGAACCTCGGCCTGATCTTCGGCCTCGTGCTCGTGATCGTCGGCCTCGCATTCAAGATGTCGGCCGTGCCGTTCCACATGTGGACACCTGACGTCTACGAGGGCGCGCCGACGCCGGTAACGACCTTCTTCGCCTCGGCGACGAAGGTCGCCGCGATCGGGCTGATGGTTCGCTTTCTCCTTTCGGCATTCCCCGGCATGACGCCGCAGTGGCAGCAGATCATCGTTTTCCTTTCGATCGCCTCCATGTTGCTCGGTGCGTTCGGCGCGATCGGCCAGCGCAACATCAAGCGAATGATGGCCTATTCATCGATTGGGCACGTCGGATTCGCCCTCGTCGGTCTTGCGGCTGCATCGCAGGAGGGGATCCAGGGGGTGGTCCTCTACATGGCGATCTACGTCGTCATGACCGTCGGCTCGTTTGCCTGCATCGTGTCCATGCGCAGGGCGGAGGGGGTGACCGAGGACATCGGCGATCTTGCGGGGCTCGCCCAGCACAATCTGCCGATGGCGTTCGTGTTCGGGGCGCTGATGTTCTCGCTGGCCGGTATTCCTCCCCTGGCTGGCTTCTTCGCCAAGTTCTACGTCTTCCTCGCGGCCATCAATGCGGGGCTTTACGGGCTCGCGGTGATCGGCGTTCTGGCCAGCGTGATTTCTGCCTTCTATTACCTGCGCATCGTCAAGATCATGTTCTTCGACGAGCCGAGGGACACGTTCCTGCCGGTGCGGGCCAAGACGGGGTTCGTGATGGCGCTCTCGGGGGCGCTGATGCTGTTCTCCTTCATCGTGCCCTATGTGCCAGCCGCGCTGATCACCGTCGCGAATGCGGCGGCAGGCAGCTTCCAGTACTGACGGGAGCCGATGCCGCAGGCGGCCCCAGCACTTCCCCCCGCTTACAGGCTCCTCGCACTTGACGAGATCGGCTCGACCAACGCCGAGGGCATGCGGCTCGCAGCCTTGGGCGAAACGGGCCCGCTGTGGATCTGGGCCGGCACGCAGACCCTTGGCCGGGGCCGCTCCGGCCGGACCTGGGTTTCCGTTCCGGGCAACCTCTACGCCAGCCTGCTCATCCGGCTGGAGTGTCCGCCTGGGGCCGTCCACCAGCTTTCGCTGCTGGCCGGGGTCGCCGTCCACGATGCGATTCACGCCGCGGCGGCGCGCGCAGGTGTTGCTCTGTCCGGACTTAGGCTGAAATGGCCGAACGATGTGCTCATCGGCGAGGCGAAGCTCGCCGGCATATTGCCCGAAAGCACGACAGCGCCGGGCCGGTCCGGAGCCGTGATCGCCGTGGTCGGCATGGGCCTCAATCTCGCCGGCCACCCGGAGGGCATGGGCCGGCCCGTGACGCACCTGGCGGCCCACGGCCTCGCGATCACGCCCGCAGATATGCTCGGCTTTGTCGCCGCCTCCGTCGACGACTGGCTGAGGCGGTGGGACAACGGCGCCGGCTTTGCGCCCGTGCGGGAGGCTTGGCTGCAACGCGCTGGCCCCCCTGGTGAGCGGGTCGTTATCAACACGGGGCGGGAGACTGTGGAGGGGTGCTTTCTCGGGATCGACGCACAGGGAGCACTCGTTCTACGTGATCAGGGTGGCGCAGAGCGCCGGTTCACCTATGGTGACGTGTCGTTGGGAGTGGCTGCGGGCGTGAGCGATCGGCAATGACGGAAGCAAGGCAGGCAGCTCCCCGGCGCAGGTCTGGCGAGGACGAGGTCGTCTTCATGGGCCTCGGCGGCCTCGGCGAGATCGGCCTCAACGTCTACCTTTACGGCATTGGTCCTGAAGACGCACGCCGCTGGCTCATGGTCGACCTCGGTCTGACCTTCGCGAACGAGAACGAGCCGGGCGTCGATGTCGTGCTTCCCGATCTGCGCTTCATCGAAGAGGAGCGCGGTTCGCTCGTCGGGATCATCCTGACCCATGCGCACGAGGACCACTTCGGCGCGGTCATCGACATGTGGCCGCGGCTCCGTGCACCCATTTACGCCACGCCGTTCACCGCGGGCATGTTGCGCTCCAAGGTCGCCGAGAACGGCTCCCTGGAGGAGCTGCCCATCAATGTCGTCGAAATGGGATCGCGCTTCACCGTGGGCCCATTCGATGTCGAGCTCGTGACGATGGCGCACTCGATCCCCGAGCCATCGGGCGTCGCCATCCGTACCCCGTACGGCATCGTGTTCCACACGGCGGACTGGAAGCTCGACCACACGCCGCTCGTGGGCGATCCGACGGACGAGGCCAAGATCCGCAGCTTAGGCATCGAAGGCGTGCGCGCCCTCATCTGCGACTCGACCAATGCCTTCCGCGCGGGCCGCTCGCCTTCGGAAACGGAGGTCGCCGAGTCGCTCAAGAAGATCATCGCAGGAGCAAAGCGCCGCGTGGCCGTGACCGCGTTTGCCTCGAATGTGGCCCGGATCCGCGCCATCGCCGACGCAGCGAAAGCGACGCGCCGCCATCTTGTGGTGGCGGGCCGGGCGATGCACCGGGTCATCCAGGTGGCGATCGATACCGGCTATCTGCCCGAGGACTTCCGCTACCTCGACCAGGACCAGTTCAGCTACCTGGAGCCGGACGAGGTGCTCATCTTGTGCACGGGCAGCCAGGGCGAGCCCCGCGCTGCCCTGGCCCGAATCGCCGAAGGGGAGCACCCGGACATCCGGCTCGGGCAGGGCGACATGGTCATCTTCTCGGCACGCACGATTCCGGGCAACGAGAAGGCTGTCACTCGGGTGCAGAACAATCTGGCGCTCTTGGGCGTGGACGTCATCACCGACGCCGATGCCCTCGTGCACGTGACGGGGCATCCGCGGCGGGAAGAGCTGAAGGAAATGTACGCCTGGCTGAAGCCCGCGGTCGCTGTGCCGATGCACGGTGAGGCGCGGCATCTCAAGGAGCACGCGTGGCTTGCCAAGGCGGCGGGTGTGCTCGACGTCCATGCCCTTCGGAACGGCGAGATGATCAGGCTCGCCCCCGATCCGGTGGCCATCATCGATGAAGCGCCCGTTGGCCGGCTCTATCGCGACGGGCGGCTGATCGTGCCGTCGGACGGGCCGGTCCGGGATCGACGGCGCCTGTCGTTCAGCGGCATGGTCGCCATCGCTTTGGCCATGGGTCGGCGCGGGGAGCTGCTTGGAGAGCCGGAAATCGCGATCGAGGGCATTCCAGGAGAGACGGCCGACGGCGAGCCCATGTCGGAAGTGGTGCTGACGGCCGTCGACGGGACGCTGCGCAGCATCCCGCCGGCCAAGCGCCGCGACGTCGAGCTTGTGCGCGACGCGGTGCGGCGCGGCGTGCGCGCGGCAGTGGATCAGGTCTGGGGCAAAAAGCCCATTGCCAAGGTCCTCATAAACGTCGTGGATACTCGGCGGTAGCAGGCGATCGCATTCTGTTCGGGCGAAAGTTGTCGGCTGTGGCCCGCTGATCCACGGTGTGAGCGGTTTCCTGCAGAGGAGCTGAACCCATGATCGGGCGTCTCAACCACGTCGCCATTGCGGTCAGGGATCTCGAGGCGGCGACGGCCATCTACCGGGACACGTTAGGCGCCGGGGTCTCAGAGCCGCTGCCGCAGCCGGCGCATGGAGTGACGGTGGTGTTCGTGACGCTGCCCAACACGAAGATCGAGCTGCTGGAACCCCTGGGGCCGGACTCGCCGATCGCAAAGTTTCTCGAGCGCAATGCCGACGGCGGCATTCATCACGTGTGCTACGAGGTCGACGACATCATCGCTGCTCGGGACCGGCTGAAGGCCGCAGGCGCTCGTGTGCTGGGCGATGGCGAGCCGAGGATCGGCGCCCACGGGAAGCCGGTTCTGTTTCTGCACCCCAAGGACTTCCTCGGCACGCTGGTGGAGCTGGAGCAGGCCTGACGACGTGGGCGGTCGAGAACAAAGCCCGGAAATGGCCAGGAAACGGAATGAGTTTAGCTTTCGGGATCGCGATCTACTTCGTCATCTGGTGGATGGTGCTGTTTGCCGTTCTGCCATTCGGCGTTCGCACGCAAGAAGAGGCCGGCGAGGTCGTCCCCGGCACGCCTGAGAGCGCACCTGCTGCGTTTCGACTGCTGCGGGTCGTTGTCCTGAACAGTCTCGTGGCGGGGGTCGTGTTCGCGGGCGTGTGGCTGGTGATGAAATATCACCTGATCCCGCTCGATCAGCTGACCTTCCTGCCCGGGTAACGAAGCTAAGCCTGCTGGCATCCAGCCAAAATAAAAGCGGAGAGCAAGGTCCCTCGCCTTGCCCTCTCGCGCTCATAATCCCCAGTTTATGTTTTCCGGCGACTTGAACGCTCATCCGCCAACAGGATGTGCCGGTTCGCCGCAAGGCCGCAGGGCGACTTGCCACGGCGGGCTCGCTCTCTCCCTTCCCTAGACTTGGGCACATAGCCGATCTTAGCGCCGGCTTTGGACCCGTTCCTAGACGGCCACAAGCATAGCCAACTCGCGAACCAATGTCATCGCTCTGAATGGGGGTGCGCATAAAAAATTTGAAGTATGCCGATGGACGGCGTGCGGAACCAATTGCTTGCGACCGATACGGCCCGCCAAGGGCTGAGCGGTGCTGCTGGTATGCCAGCCGGGTCGGCTGCCCTCGCGCATTGCCTCTGCTGCCGGATCGGGCTATGAGCGCAAGGCGCTCTTGAGCTCCGGCGGGCAGCTTTCCGGCTGCGTTCCTCGTCAAGGAGCGCGAATGCTTCGTTGCCGCTAGTCAACCGATCCGGTCCCGGTCCACATGCGCCTCTCCCGCTACTTCCTCCCCGTGCTCCGCGAGACGCCCAAGGAAGCGGAGATCATCTCGCATCAGCTCATGTTGCGCGCCGGAATGATCCGGCAGGCAAGCGCCGGCATCTACTCCTGGTTGCCGATCGGCTTCCGGGTGCTGAAGAAGATCGAGCAGATCGTTCGGGAGGAGCAGAACCGCGCCGGCGCCATCGAGGTCTTGATGCCGACGATCCAGTCGGCCGAGATCTGGCGCGAGTCGGGGCGCTACGAGGCTTACGGCAAGGAGATGCTGCGCATCATCGACCGCCACGAGCGCGAGATGCTCTACGGTCCGACGAACGAGGAGCTCATCACCCAGATCTTCCGCGACAGCGTGAAGAGCTACAAGGACCTGCCGCGGAACCTCTACCACATCCAGTGGAAGTTCCGGGACGAGATCAGGCCGCGGTTTGGAGTCATGCGCGGCCGCGAGTTCCTGATGAAGGACGCTTACTCCTTCGACCTGACCCCGGAGGCGGGCCGCCATGCCTACAACCGGATGTTTGTCGCCTATCTGCGGACCTTCGCGCGCATGGGCCTGCAGTCGATTCCCATGGCGGCCGAGACGGGGCCCATCGGCGGCGATCTGAGCCACGAGTTCATCATCCTGGCCGAAACGGGCGAAAGCCAGGTGTTCTGCCACAAGGACCTGCTCGAAGGCAGGATTCCGCCTGCAGACACGGACTTCGACGCGGACCTGACCCCGATCGTCAAGGCATGGACTTCGCTTTACGCTGCCACGGACGAAAAGCATGATCCGGATCGTTTCGATCGTGAGGTCCCCAAGGACAGCCAAGTGACTGCGCGCGGAATCGAGGTCGGGCACATCTTCTTTTTCGGCACGAAATATTCCGAGCCTATGAACTGCCGCGTGCAGGGTCCGGACGGCAAGATGGTGCCGCTGCAGATGGGCTCGTACGGCGTTGGCGTGTCGCGACTGGTCGGCGGCATCATCGAGGCTTGTCACGACGATGCCGGAATCGTCTGGCCTGTACCCGTTGCCCCGTTCGAGGTTGGGCTCATCAACCTGAAGGCTGGTGATGTTGCGACGGACGAGGCCTGCAATAGGGCCTACCAGCAACTCAATAGCGCCGGAATCGAGGTCCTTTACGACGACACGGACGAGCGGCCGGGAGTGAAGTTCACAACCATGGATCTGATCGGGCTGCCCTACCAGGTGATTGTCGGCCCGAAGGGGCTGAAAGGCGGTGAGGTCGAGCTCAAGGTTCGCAAAGGCGGTGTGCGAGAGAGCCTGACACCGGATGCCGCCGTCCAGCGCGTCATCGACTTGGTTCGCAGCCAGCGTGTGCTGGCCTGAGCCGGAGAGCGTTCGTGCAAGGCTGGCCCGCCTCCTTCCGCCACCGCCCGGTACCGGCGATGGGTCAACGGGTGCGGTCAGAGATCGGGGCGAAAGGAACGGCGAAAGCATGAGCCATTCGGTCGACACACGGCCCTTCGCACCTTACGAATGGCTGCTGGCGCTGCGCTATCTGCGGGCCCGGCGCAAGGAAGGATTCATATCCGTCATCGCCGGCTTTTCGTTCGTGGGCATTCTGCTCGGGGTCGCGACGCTGATCATCGTCATGGCCGTGATGAACGGCTTCCGTAATCAGCTCATCGAGAAGATCCTCGGCATCAACGGTCACATCGTCGTCTACAAGATCGCGGAGCCGTTCGACGACTACGAGAATGTACGCAAGCGCGTCGCCACGGCCGTTGGCGTCCGCGGGGCGGTGCCACTGGTCGAAGGGCAGGTGATGGTCTCGTCACCGACGCAGGCTCTCGGAGCCTACGTGCGTGGAATCTCGGAAGAGGGGCTCCAGTCGCTGCCGCTCGTCTGGAACAACGTCCTCTCGGGCAGCCTGGGCGGCTTCGACGAACAGACGGGTATCGCCGTCGGCAGCCGGCTCGCGAGCGCGCTCGGCGTGCAGCTCGGCGATACTCTGACGCTCGTCTCGCCGCGGGGAAGCTCGACACCGTTCGGCACCGCGCCGCGGACCAAGCCTTACCGCATCGCCGCCATATTCGAGATGGGCATGGCCGAGTACGACCGCACCATGCTGTTCATGCCGCTCCAAGAGGCGCAGAAATACTTCTCGCGCGGCAACCAGGTCGATGTTCTCGAAGTAATGATCAACGATCCCGAGAGGGTCGATGGGACCATCGCGGAGCTCCAACGCGTCCTCGGTGACGGCTACTCGATGGTGGACTGGCGGCAACGCAACCAGACCTTCTTCACCGTGCTCGAGGTGGAGCGTACGGTGATGTTCATCATTCTGTCGCTCATCGTGCTGGTCGCCGCGCTCAACATCATCTCAGGTCTGATGATGCTGGTGAAGGACAAGGGGCGCGACATCGCCATCCTGCGGACGATGGGAGCCACCCGTGGCGCGATGATGCGGGTCTTTCTGATCACCGGGGCTTCCATAGGTGTCGTCGGGACCGTTGCCGGTCTGATCATAGGGATCATCTTCTGCTGGAACATCGAATCCATTCGCCAGTTCGTGCAGTGGCTCACCGGCACGACGCTGATGGACCCGACGGTCTATTATCTCTCCCGTCTTCCGGCCGATATCGATGTCGGCGAGACGGCATCCATCGTCGCCATGGCTTTGATATTGTCGCTGCTGGCGACGCTCTATCCATCCTGGCGGGCTTCGCGGCTCGATCCCGTCGAGGCGCTCAGGTATGAATGAATGACCGGGGGGCGGGGGTGCAGGAGCTGACTCAAAGGCCCGTGCTGCAGCTCGTGGGGCTGTCACGCACCTATCGGCAGGGCAACAGGGCCGTGCAGGTGCTGGCCGGAGCCTACGCCGATCTGTACCCGGGCGAGGCGGTCGCTCTTGTCGGCCCCTCGGGCGCGGGCAAGTCGACGCTACTGCACATGGCGGGGCTGCTCGAGACGCCGGACACGGGCCGGGTGATCGTGGATGGCCGGGACTGCTCTCAAATGTCGGACGACGAACGCACGCGCGTTCGTCGTGGCAAAATGGGCTTCGTCTATCAGTTCCATCAACTTCTTCCGGAGTTCTCCGCGTTGGAGAACGTCGTCATTCCGCAAATGATCTGCGGCCGGCCGCGCCGTAAGGCGGAAGCCCGTGCACGGGATCTGCTGGTCGCAATGGGCCTTGGCCACCGGCTCGACCATCGTCCGGCGGAGCTGTCCGGCGGCGAGCAGCAGCGGACGGCGATCTGCCGTGCACTGGCCAATTCGCCCGCGCTGCTCCTCGCCGACGAGCCGACCGGCAATTTGGACCCCAGCACCGCTGAGCAGGTCTTCGCCGAGCTGATCGAGCTCGTGGTCCGCACCGGAGTCGCCGCTCTCATCGCCACTCACAACATGGAGCTGGCGGCCCGCATGCATCGTGTGCTGCGGCTCGAAGGCGGCGTTCTCGTCGAGGTCGCGCCGGGGACGGTGGCCTAGACTGGCGCGTCTCCGCGCTCAGTCCGATCGCGCTTATTGCAATCTGTCTCGTCCCGACGGCCGGTTGAGGTCCAGCTCGGGCCCTCGGGGGACGATGCCGGTTGGATTTATCGTGCGGTGACTTTGGTAGTAGTGACCCTTGATGTGGGCCATGTTCACGGTCTCAGCAATCCCCGGCTTCTGGTAGAGATCCCGCAGGTAGCCCGAAAGATTTGGATAATCCTTGATCCGCCTCAGGTTGCATTTGAAGTGGCCGAAATAGACCGGATCGAAACGCACCAGCGTGGTGAACAACCGCCAGTCTGCTTCGGTCAGACGATTTCCGAGGAGATAGCGGCGCGTCGCCAGGCGCTCGTCGAGAACGTCGAGGGTTGCGAAGAGCTCGGCGAAAGCCGAGTCGTAGGCTTCCTGGGTGGTGGCGAACCCCGCTTTGTAGACGCCGTTGTTCACCGTATCGTAGATGCGGTCGTTCAAGGCATTGATTTCCGGCCGTAGGTCTTCCGGATAGTAGTCGCCCGGCGCTGCCCCGCATCCGTCGAAGGCCGAGTTGAACATCCGAATGATTTCGGACGACTCGTTGTTCACGATCGTCCCGGTCTTCTTGTCCCACAGCATCGGGACCGTCACCCGCCCCGTGTAGTGGGGCTCGGCCCGTGCGTAGATCTCGTACAGGTAGCGGGCGCCGAAGATTGGGTCCGGCACGACGCCCGGCCCGTCCGCGAAGGTCCAGCCGTTCTCCAGCATCAGCCAATGGACGACAGAGACGCCGATCATAGCCTCGAGCCCTTTGAGCTTGCGGAAGATCAGTGTCCGATGTGCCCAGGGACACGCCAGCGAAACATAGAGGTGATAGCGTCCGGCCTCGGCTTTGTAGCCACCGACGCCGCTCCGTCCGGGAGAGCCATCGGGCGTGATCCAGTTCCTGAAGACTGAGTCCTGCCGCACGAAGCGGCCGCCTGTGCTTTTCGTGTCGTACCACTGGTCGTGCCAGACCCCATCGACGAGAAGTCCCATTTCAATTCCCTTTCTGCGAGCTGGATTTGCGTCGAATCTGGTCGATGCAGCCCGACTTCACGATGGTTCGTTCGCGCGCTACGCTGGGATCGGCCTCGTTCAAGCGCGACTTCAGACCGATCACGAAATGATCGCCTCTCCCCTTGGGAGATGGTGGGAGGGAGCGCGATCCGCCATGCCGCGAAGGGACGCAAGCCGCTGCCCCCGCCCTCGCAAGTGGGAGGGGAGCAGATGCGGTGTCGGCGCGTTGCCCTTCGCCCGGTGCAGTGGCCTTGTTCAGAGGATGATGCGAGCCGCCGAGGCGCGCATCACCTGAGGAACTCCGGCGCGAGGATGCGCGGAACCATCAGTGCGACGTCGGGCCAGACGATGACCAGCCCCAGCACAGTTAGCATGGGTAGCAACATGATGCAGGTATCCTTCAGGGCATCTCGCATGGGAATGCCGGCAATGGCGCACGCGATGAGCAGGCAGAGGCCGTAGGGTGGCGTCACCAGACCGAAGGCCAACGATATGATGCTGATCATCGCGAAGTGGATAGGTTCCATGCCCACCATTTTCGTCAGCGGTTCCAGGATCGGTGCGCAAATGATGATAGCCGGGATGGCATCGAGGAAGCAGCCGACGACAAGAAACACGGCAGCGATGAAGAAACCCGTCGCAATGAAGCCCATTTCCCAGGCGGTCACGCCCGACAGGATTGCCTGCGGGATCTGGTAGTAGGCGAGAAGCCAGCCGAACGTGCTTGCGGTGCCCACGCAGAATAGCGTGATGCCGGAGAGCTTACCCGTATCGAGAAGTGCTCCGTAAAGGCCCTTGGCATCCATCTCGCGATAGACGACCACGGACAGAACCGTCGCATAGAGCACGGCAATGCAGGCGGCCTCCGTGGCGGTGAACAGCCCGAAGATCTTTCCGCCGATGATGATGGCAGGCGTCATCAGCGCGGGGATCGAAACCCATGCGGCGCAGAAGAACTCACGCCAGGTCGAGCGCGTGTAGGTCTTGTATCCGCGTGACTTCGCGTAGAAATGCACGGTCGCCATTTGTGCCAGGCCGATGAGGAGGCCCGGCAGAATGCCTGCCAGGAACAGGCCGCCGATCGACACCGTGAGAATCCCGCCCCAGACGATCATGACAATCGAAGGCGGAATGACGACGGCGAGAACGGCCGAGACCGCCGTGATCGCGACCGAGAAGGACAAGTCGTAGCCTTCGCGCGTCTGGGCCTCGATGAACAGCTTGGACTGGCTCGCGGCATCAGCGGTCGCCGAGCCGGAAATGCCGGCGAAGAACATCGACAGCACGACGTTGATCTGGGCCAGGCTGCCCGGGAAGTGCCCGACCATGGAGCGTGACAGCTTCATCAGCCGGTCGGTGGTTCCGCCGATGTTCATGATGTTGGCGGTGAGCAGGTAGAAGGGCACCGCTAGCAGGATGAAGGAGTTGTAGGCGTTGAACGTCTCCTGCATCAGCGTCATCGTGTCGAGCCTTGGCTCGATCGCCAGGATCGGCAGACATGCGAGCCCGAGCGCGAAGGCGACCGGCACGCGCATGAACATCAGCAGGAAAAACAGCCCGAACAGGATGAGTGCCGCTTGACCCGGCGAGAGGACGGCGCCCATCATGCCGACGCCCTCCCGAAAATGACGCGCAGGTCATCGAACATCTGCTCGCCGAGGAAGACGATCCAGGTGAGGCCCGTGACCGGCCAGGCCACGTGGATGTACCACAGCGGCAGCTCGGCCAGCTCCGAGATGCGGTTCATCGCGAACTCGGTGAACTTTATTCCGGCTGTGACAAAGATGATGGCCGTCGCGAGCACGCCGATCCGGCCAGTGAAACGGGCGATGGCTTCGCCGCGCGGCCCCATGCGCGGCCAGACGTCCACCTCGAAATGAGATGTCTCCCGCACACCGATCATGGCGCCGATCATGATCGTCCAGATGAAGAGGAACCGCGCCATTTCCTCCGTCCAGATGTAGGCCGGAATGAGCGAGGTGTAGCGGGAGAAGATCTGCAGACTGACCGGAAGGACCAGTACGCCGACCGAAATGGCCATCAGCCAGGAGAGGAAGTTGGCGTACCAGGCCGTGAAGCGTCGCCAGAGAGAACGGCGGTCCGGCGGAAGCGTCGAAAATGCCATTGGGTCATCACCGGGATGTGCGGGAACAGGACGGCCGGGGTATGCCCCCGGCCGGAAGGCTGCACAGTGACGGCGCGAGATGGCCCCGCGCCGTTCACCTCATCCGCTACATGGCCATGATCTTCTTGTAGATCTCCTCGGCCCCGATTTCCTTGGCGTAGGCCTCCATCACCGGATCGACGCGCTTCTTCATCTCCTCGCGCCCTTCGAAGGGGATGCGCTTCAGCTTGCCGGCCTTCTCCAGCGCCTCGAGCTTCTTGGCGTCCTCCGACGACTCGACCTCCCGGCCATACTTACCTGCTTCCTTGCCCGCCTTGAGCACGATATCCTGCAGGTCCTTCGGCAGGTTCCGGAAGGTCTTCCCCGAGAAGCAGAGCGGCCGGATGGTGATGGCGTGCTGGGTCAGCAGCAGGTTCGGCCCCACCTCGTAGAACTTCATCTGCTCGACGCCTGCGGCCTCGTTCTCGCCGGCCTTGATGACGTTGTTCTGAATGGCGTTGTAGACCTCGTCGTAGGCGATCACGGTCGGCGACATGCCAACTGCCTGGAACGCCCGCGACCAGATCGGAGCGCCCTGCACGCGAATCTTGAGCCCCTGGATGTCCTCGAGCGACTTCATCGGCTCGTTGACAAAGATGTTGCGCACGCCGCCGCCCGCGTAGCCGATGAGCATGACGTCGGCCTTCTCGGCGATCTCGTCGGCGATGGGCTTCAGGACGTCGGAATCGAGCACCTTGTTCCAGTGGTCGAGATCACGGAACAGGAAGGGCGCATCGAGGAAGGGGGCTGCCTTGGAGAAGGTCGACATATGCGCCGGCGAGACCACCGCATAATCGACCGCCCGGCCCTGCGACATGTACTCGAAGTACTGCTTCTCGAGACCCAGAGCCCGGTTCTTGTGGAGGACGAAGTTGATCGGCTTGCCCCAGGCCTCGGTTACCAGCTCGCCGAACTTGGCCATGGTCTTCGTGAAAGCATGGTCGTCGTTGAACTGCGATGCGCCGTTGAGCGTGATCGGGTCCTGTGCGCGCACGATCGCGGGCATGCCGATCGCGCCGGCAACCGCCGTCGCACCCAATCCTCCAAGAACCGTTCTGCGTCCAATCATTCGCGTCTCCTCCAGTTTTGGCCCCACGCCGTATAGTGGGGCGGTACGTCCACCCGGCCGCTCGCGGCCAAAGTCGGGGCACGATAACTTAGGTCATTCCGCAGCACTAGCCCTCTGGAGCGATTGATGAAGATTGTCGAGGTGAGAACCCATGTGCTCGAGGCGAAGATCGAGACTCCGTTCTCATGGTCCTTCAATCGCGCCGATACACGCGCCAGTTGCATCGTCGAGATCGTATGCGAGGACGGCACGACCGGCTGGGGCGAATGCTTCGGGCCGGCCCGGCTCAATGCGGCCGTCGTGCAGGCCTTCCGGCCGTTGCTGCTGGGCCAGGATGCCCTCGCCACGGAGCGGATCTGGCAGTTCCTCTACAACCATTTTCGCGATCAGGGGCAGAAGGGACTGATCATCACGGCGCTGAGCGGCGTCGACATTGCCTTGTGGGACATCAAGGGAAAGCGGTTCGGAGCGCCGGTCCACCAGCTCCTGGGCGGCCCCCTGCGGACCAGCGTGGCAGCATATGCGACGGGCACCTATCGCCGCGACACGGGCGACCCGCTCGACTACATCACGGAGGAGGTGGCGGGCTACGTGCGTGAAGGCTTCGGTGCGGTAAAGCTCAAGATCGGGTTCGGGCTCGAGCAGGACATCGCGCTCATTCGGGCGGTGCGCGAGACCATCGGCCCGCGGACCGGGCTGATGCTCGATGCCAATCACGGCTATGATGCCATCGACGCCATTGCCCTTGGCCGCGCCGTGGCACCGCTCGACATCGGCTGGTTCGAGGAGCCGGTGGTCCCGGACGACCTCGGGTCCTATGAGGAGGTGCGCCGTGGCCAGCCGATCCCGGTGGCAGGCGGCGAGTGCGAGTTCACCCGCTGGGGCTTCCGCGAGGTGCTGGTGCGGCGGGCGATGGACATCATCCAGCCGGACACCTGCGCCGCCGGCGGGCTTTCTGAATGCAAGAAGATCGCCGACATGGCGAATGCGTTCGGCCTCCGCTACCTGCCGCACGTCTGGGGAACGGGAATCGGGCTCGCCGCTGCGCTGCAGCTCCTGGCGGTGCTGCCGCACAATCCGCCCCGCCATACTCCGCGCGAGCCCATGCTCGAGTTCGACCGCTCGGAGCACCCTTTCCGACAGGCCGTGCTGACATCCCCCATCGAGCACGAGGCTGGTGTCGTCAAGGTTCCGGACGGGCCAGGGCTCGGAATCGAGGTCGACCGTTCTGCGCTGGAACGGTTTGCAGCGCGAGAGTGCTCTCAGCAAGAGTGAAAGAGTAAATGAGCGTGCTGCCCGCGTCAGGTCGGGCAGCACGCCGGCTGTGGAGTAAATGAAGCGATGGCAGCCCCGTTTGGGCCGATTGCCTGCCCCCCCCAGCCGCCATCGCCCGCCCTCGGCTGCAACGCTGGGCACATGCAGCCTGCGGACGGTTCGGATCGTCGTACGCCGGGGCACTTGCAGCAACCAACCTGCGGTTGATCTGCCGATTATGCTTTCCAGGTTGTGAGCGAACTTGGAGATTGCACGTTGCAGGCACAGGCGACGCGCGATGCAGATCCCGCTAGGGATTGTTTCGGAATTTTGACCCGATTTGGCTTTGCCACTCGGACATTCCTCATTAAGATTTTCTTAGTCCAGAAGGACACCAGAAGTGCGCGGGCCGGTGGCGGCATGTCGCGGCTGGTTCAGCGCAACCCAAACTTTGCTAGGGAGGTGCTGGAAATGAAAAAGAGCTTGTTCGCCGCTCTTGCCTTCGGGCTTGTTGCCGGTGTGGCGTCATCAGCAACAGCGCAGACGGACATCACGTGGGGGACTTCCGCGGTCGGCTCTTCCGGCCACCGTGCACTTGTCAATCTCGCGACCATTCTGAATCGCGAGCTGAAAGACTATCAAGTGACCGTTCAGCCCATGCCGGGCGCGATCATCTCGGTGAAGAGCTACGCCACCGGTCAGACGCTCGGCTACTATGGCGCGGACATCGCGTTCTATGAGCTCGCCAACGACACGGCGCGGTTCAAGGGCTTCAAGGCGCAGATGAAACGGCAGCCCGTGCAGTCCTTCTGGACTTACACAGTCGAGGTCGGTGTGGCCATTCACGAACGTGACAAGGACAAAATAAAAAGCTGGAGCGATCTGACGGGAAAGCAGGTCTTCACCGGCCCACTGCCATGGGACACGCGCGCCCAGCTCGAGCGCGGGCTGGCAGCACTCGGTGTCAAGCATAATTATGTCGAGGTCGATCTCTCGAGCGCTGGCTCGCTGATGGATTCGGGCCGTCTCGACGGTTTCATCATCTACACGAATGCCGAGTCGACGACCGCGCCCTGGATCACCGAGGCAGGGCTGTCTACCAAGTGGATCGCGCTCAACCCGACGCCGGAGGAAATTGCGAAGCTGAAGGAAAAGAACTTCAGCGTCGTCGAGGTCAAGTCAGAGGCCTTCAAGCACGATACCGGCACCGAGACAGTGGTGCTTCTCCCGTTCTTCTACGGCTTCCATGTCGGAATGGAGATTCCGGAGGAAGACGTTTACAAGATGCTCAAAGTCATCGAGGCCAATGTCGACGAGCTCGTGAAGCTCGATGCCGGCTTTGCGCAGCTCAAGGACATGGCCAACATGCAGGTTCGTGGCGTCACCGCCTCGATCGAGTACGTGCCTGTGCATCCGGGCCTCGCGAAGTGGATGAAGGAGAAGGGCGTGTGGAACTCCGCGTGGGACGACCGCATTGCCAAGAAGAACTGATTCCGGTCACGGCAAGGCAGTGAAAGGCGGCGCACCCATGCGCCTGCCTTTCTTCTTTTCAGCACTTAAACCGGCTCGATCCTTATGTCCACGACCTACCCTTCGCAGGTGCGCGTCGCCCTAACCGCGCTCTACTACGCCACGGCTGTCTTCTTTTCCGTCTATCTGTTCAACTACTACTTCACTGGCGAAGGCGGGCCGACCGTGCTGACGGTGCTGCTGCTGCCGGTCTGCTTCATTCTTTTTGTTCTCGAATCCTTGCGCAGCAATGATTTCTATCCACGATTGGGGCTGATACCGAACCTCGTGATCGCGGCCATCTATATCGGGCTGGCTCTGACGGTTCTCTACTACGTAAGCACCGAATTCTACGACATTCGTACCGTCCGCGCCGGCTTCTGGAACACGACCGACCTCGTGATGGGCGCCATCATGGTCCTGCTCATCATGGAGTACACGCGCAAACGCTATTTCGTTCTCTTCATTCTGAATGTCGTCCTGGTTCTATACGCCGTCTATGGATGGATTGTGCCGGGCGCGTTCGGTCATCCGGGCCTGAGCTGGACGCGGATCATCTCGGCAATGAGCTTGGAGACGGCAACGGGCGTCTATTCACGCCTGCCGCAACTCGCACTGACGCTGATCGGATCTTTTCTGCTGGTTCTAAGCGTTCTGCGCGCATTTGGTTGCGTCGATTCCATTCTCCTCGGCGCCGATCGCATTACCGCTTGGTCACCCTATGCTTTGCCCCAAGCGGCGGTCCTCGGCTCCTTCGGCGTCGCAACCGTCAGCGGATCGAGTGCTGCCAATGCCGCAACGACCGGATCCGCGACAATTCCGGCGATGATACAATCCGGAATGCCGCGCGAGACGGCGGCATCGATAGAGACTGCCTCATCACTTGGCGGTCAGCTCATGCCACCGATTATGGGCATCTCCGCATTTCTCATGGCGGACTTTCTGGGTCGGAGCTATTTCGACGTGGTGGCCCGCGGTTACGCACCAGCTATAATCTATTTCATTTCTGTTTCCGTGGCGGTCTATCTGCTGTCCATCCACTTTCGACCAAGCCGGAATGTAAAGCTTCCAGGCGACCGGTTCGATTGGGGAGACGCAATCAACATTGCGGCGTTTGCGGCGGTGGTATTCGCGTTGATCGGCTTGATGGGCGTCATCCACATGGCACCCATGATAGCGGCGCTTAAAGTTTTCATGTACTCGGCACCGCCAATCCTGGTGATCTACCTCGTCCGCCGCTGGCGCTCCGAGGGCCGCCCCGGGTTCCGGGATGTCGTCGCCCCGCTCGGGCGAATGGTGGACATCTTCGCTTCCATGACCGCCGACCTGACGCTGCTGCTGGCAACGCTCTCCATCATGACCGGCGCTTTCGTCATTACCGGCATTCCGACAAAGGTCGGCGCCATACTGATTGAAGCTGCGGGCGTCAATCTGGCTGCCATGGGCATCGTCGCATTCCTGTTTGCGACGCTGATCGGTACCGGCCTGCCGCCTGCGCCGACCTACATTCTGACCGCACTGGTGATCGCGCCACCGATGATCAGATACGGCGTCGATCCCTGGGTCGTGCACTTCTTCGCGTTTTTCCTCGCCGTCTGGGGCGAGCTCACCCCGCCGACTTCGGTGGTTGCAGCGGTCACCGCCAAGATTGCCGATGCCTCGTTCATGAGCACACTCATGCGGGCGCTGGTGCTCTGCGTGTCGTTGTTCATGCTCATGGCAGGCGTGTTCGCGCGTCCGGAGCTGGTGTTGGAACCGGGACTATCCCAGGTTGGCGCCATGCTTCTGATCCTGACGGCGAGCATAGGCATGACGTTCAGCTTGCAGGCCCATTTCGCCGAAGCTCGCACCGCCGATCTGGCATTGCGCGGCGGGCTAGGCGCGATGTCGCTGGTGGTCCTGCTGTACCCGGATGACACGGTCGCTGCGCTGTTCGGCATCCCCGTCATCGCCATGATAGTCGGCTGGTATCTCAAACGCCATCCAAGCCGGATAGCGACACCCGCAGCCTGAATGGCCAACAGGCGTCGATCTGCGGCGAAGAATGCATCGCAAAAGTGATTCATTCTGTGCGCTTGCAGAATGAATCCGTTCCAAAATGGAACACCCGTTAAGAATTGATTTACATTCGCTGCGGCATGAAAGCTTGCCTGTCCCAAATTGAAACAGTCAGTAACACGAATATTGCTCTGTTTCGTCATATGTGAGACGATCATCAACGAACATCGCCGCGCCGGCATCTCGCTGGGGAGCTGCTCGAATCCAGTGCCGGTTTCGGCGGCAACAGACGTCGGGGGCAATATCTATGAAGCCGCAGTCTGCGAGATCGGCTCCGCTACCGCCAGCAGATCAAACTGGTGATTTCCTCAGTCGACTGGAGGTCCGCTATGGCCCGGTAGGATTGCTGGGCCGCTTCTTCCTGAAAGCGGATTCGGAGGCACGAGCGCGAGGGGTGTCCTTGAGCTTCGCGGATATCCGGGAGATGGTCGAAATCAATGAAGCCAACCGGGACAGCTGGATCCCGCTGCTTCCGATTTTCGACTACCGTAAATTCACTGCAACTCCGGACAACATATTCTGCATTGTCGCGCGCGATCCGCACGGCCGCGTCGTGGGCACGCACGCCTGTCGGCTTTACGACTGGTCCGGCACGAATTTCCACGAAGAGGCGGTCAGCCTCCGCTTGTTCTACGATGATCCGGACAAAATGCGGCGGCCCGGTGAGTCCTGTCGGGTGACAGCGCCTTCGGCAAAGAGTGTCGGCGGGTTGACGGTATTCTCCGGTGCGGCTTGGTATCACCCCGATTATCGAGGGCGCGGACTATCGACGATCCTGCCGCACGTGAGCAAGGCCTATGCGCTGACGCGCTGGCCGGCGGAGACGATCGTCAGCATAATGGCGGAAAGCGTGCACCAGAAAGGCTTCGCCAAGCGTTTCGGATACACGAATGTAGACTGGGAGATCTTTCTCGAGAACTCCGTGGTGGGCACCATGCGGGTCGCCTTCCTATCCGTCAAGCGGGAAGAGACGTTCAGCATTCTCGCTGAGCATCTAGCCGGTAGCTCGCAGATTGATGCTGGTATCCTCCGCCGTCACGCTCAGTAGGTAGACGAGGCGGTTGTCATCCGACAGCGGTAGCACGAGACGCTTATAGCGCCGCCGCTGCGGCTCAGTGTCCGGCCAGCTCACATAGGCATCAACGTCCTGCAGCGCGGGCTGGCCGCTTTCGACGACCTTGGTGTAGCTGCTGACGCAATCGCCGATGTAGCTCTGGTCAGGATGGTCGTGGATCGGCGAGCCCATTGCCTTCACCATCCAGCTTTGAGCGCATTTCGGCAGCCCGCTGCCGTACCCTTGCAGCACGAAATTACGTTTGCCATGGACCTCGAACAGTGTGTAGCGATGCGCGACGGCCGCTCCCAACCCCGACACGACCGCAAGCTTGCGCCAATCTCCGCCGGAGTCCTGCCAGAGCTTCGTGGCGCGCCAAAGTGGTGAATTCTTCGGCAGCCGCGACAGGGGAATGAAGCGCGCGAGAACGCGATTTTCACGCAATCCCGGTGACGGACTGGATGCAAGAATGGCGACCAGCGAAGCGTACGAGTGCGAGGCCGCTGCCCCCATGATCTGCGGATGCCAGGTGCCGTTCGCATAAGAGTTCACCAGAACCCGTTCGATTCTTTCGCTTGAAAGCCAGTCGACAGCTTTTGTCAGGGCGGATGGCGCGACCGTTTCGGGGCGAAGCCACACGGTGGCGGATTGCCCCCGCCGATCGATCCGGACGAATCCCATATTCTTCACGACGTAATCAGGAAAGTTTCGGACTCCGAAGCCGTCGATCTCAAATCTCAATTGGCTCGAATCACTGCTCCATAGGTTTCCGTCATCGTCAACAAGAATAGACGGGTTTGTCATTTCTGCCCGCAGAATGTACCTGCGCCCCCAGCAGCTCGTGTACAGTCTAGTTGGTTTGGAGCATAGCGGCGCCGTAATGGCACGCAAGATGTAAACCACTGAATGGGCGGCGAAATTTTGCCATCCTTAGTTTAAGGTGAGCGAGGAATTGCGCGACCTGAGGAAATGCGAGCAGTTCTCGTAAAGGATCATTAAGGAGTCACTGCTCGGGCGTGCATCCGATTGCGAGCGATCTGGATATAGCAACCGCTGACCAGTTAGGGTCAACTTGGGGGGCGGCAAAGTTTGGAAACCAGTCGCCGATTTGGCGCGCATGTAATTGCCGTGCCAAGCCAATTCGACGGACTGACGCAACAGTTAAGATTGTGTTTCGTGCAGGCCCAAAGGCGCCGTCGATGCCGCCTGGTCGCTGGTTTAGCAGGTGGCGGCCTAACCCGCTGGATCGCCTGGATCCGCCGACCCAATTGCAGACAGGTATCGCCTGACCGACCTCTCGACCGCCTGCTTCGCGCCCGTGCGGATCACGCTGTCGAAGAAGTTGCCAAACATCATGTCGAACTCGAATGGCGCAAGCGCTTCGGCAATCGCGTTCACCTCCCGTGCGCCAAGCGGGATCAGGTTCGGATAGCTGCGCATGAAGGACACGTGTTTTCGATCGGCGACCACATAGGCAGTGTCCGAAGCGCACAGAACCCCACGTCCGCCAGCGCCTCTTGCCCAGTGCAGCATGCTGGAACCGGCGAAATGCCCGCCGGCTCTGATCAAGGTCACGTCGGGAAGCAACTCCAATGTCTCGCCCTCCCACAGCGCCAGCTCACCATCCGAGCGCATGATCCATTCGCGGTCATCCGCATGGACATGGACGGGAACGCCGAAGGCGCGGCTCCAGTCGGTCATGCTCGTGTAGAAGTGCGGATGTGAAATGGCCATCGCTTGGATGCCACCCAGCGCCTTGAGAAGCGTCACCGTGGCGGCATCGAGCATCGAAATGCAATCCCACAGAACGTTGCCGTGGCCGGTCCGCAGGAGAAGCGCCCGTTGCCCGATGGCGAAACGCGGTTGCGTTCCGATGCCGAGAATATCCGGCTCATACTCGAGCCAGCCGTTCACATGGCTGAGAGCGAGCTTCTCTTGCGTAGTCCAGGATTGTCCGGTTTGCGGGATGAACTGTCTTTCGTCCTCGCAGATCGGGCAGCTTGCCGGCGGAGTATGCGATGGTGGATATTGCGTACCGCAAGCAGTGCAGATGAAAGCGTCCATCGAAGGCTCCTCCATCACAGCTGGCGCTCACTGCCATTCTTAACGCTGCGCGATGGCAATTGCACCCACTCTCCGGGAGCCAAACAGCATTGGTCAGGCGCGCGCGTCGGTGTTGAAACGGTGGGCGGGGCTATGGAGAGCCACCATGGCTGTCCTTCGATGCCGGGCTGCCCTGAGTAGCGGGCACCGCGGATGGAGCAGACTCACCGCGCCCGGCGCAGGGCATGCGCAGACAGCTCTTCATGATCGCACCCGTCCCCCACCAGAGGCTCCTGAACTAGCGAGCACCGACGCAAGCGCATGAAGGAAGCTTTTGGCAAGTACGTCAGTTGCGCTTCATCCCACGGCACAACTCTGCGCTTACCAGCGAACTGGGAGCCGCAGATCTACCAGATAGATACTTCTTCAGCAGCAGGGTAACATTAGCTAAGAGGCTCCGGGTGGGGTAGCCCACAACATAAGAGCGCAGCGTCGTATCCGCCTTGGATTTCGCTTATGCTATTGATGAACGGAAGTATGACATACTCTTGCAAGCTCCGTCCAATGGACGAAACAAACCCGTTCGCGAAGCAAACGTCCTTCGAGAACTGGCTTGCCTGAGGGCTGCGAATGAATATCCGTCAGCTTCAGGCATTTTGCGCGGTTATGGAGAAGGGCAGCATCTCGGAAGCTGCTCGCGCGCTCAACATTTCCCAACCTGCCGTAACGAAATCGATCCGTTTCTTGGAAAGTGCATTCCAGATTGAGCTATTCAAAAGAACGGGCGGCCGGATCTATCCGAGCATCGAGGCGCAGAAGCTCTATCCCGCCGTAAAGAGGGTCTTCGAGGATCTGAGAGCCGTGGACCGGCTTGCCGGTGAGCTACGGAGGGGCGAGGCCGGGCAGTTGAGAATTGCGGCTTCCTTTACCCTTGCCGCGGCGTTCGTTCCCGAGGCTATACGTGCCTTCCACGAGAGTCGAGCCTTGGTAGATATCCGCTTTATGGCGCTACCTCCGCGCCAGGTTATCGAGTTGGTCGCAGCGCATGAGATCGACTTGGGCGTTCTCTACGAGCCAATCGCGTCTGCAAAGCTCCACCGTGTTCCGCTCTGCACTGCCGAAATCGTTTGTGCTTTGCCTGTCGGGCACCATTTCAAGGACCGTGCAATAGTGCGCGCTACGGATCTGGTTGGTCACACGGTGATCTCGTTTTCCGAGTCGTCCTACGCCGGTGGTCTATTGAAGAAGACCTGCGAAGCGTCGGGGGTCCCGTGGTCGGTCGCTATTGAGGTGAACCAGACAGCGGCGGCCCTGTCGATGGTCGAGGCGGGAACCGCCATCGCTGTCGTTGACCCTTTCGCTCTGGCGGGTAGCCGCTCGGACCGACTATCGATCAAGTCATTCCGTCCCCGGACCACATTGCATTCGCATGCGATCTATGCCACGGACCGCCCAGTCTCCCAACTGTACGAGGAGTTCATCGGGACGCTGGTTCAGGTGGTCAGGCGGCACGCCGATCAAATGCCTCAGTTTTTGCGTCCGTTGGCTTGATCTAATCGCCTATAACCTGTGGTTATGGAGTCAGGGAAGAGAATGTATTAGCGCCCCTGTAATCCTGCTCATATCCTAAGGCAATACGAACAGCGGGCATAGATCCATGTTCCACTGCAGCCGCTTTTTCGGAGGCCGTGGAGAGCGCCGGGCTTGGTATGCGGAGGGCATCAGTTCCATGGAATTTCCGATGCAGCAACCTCACCAGGATGTCCGAGACAGCATAGCCAGAATTTGCGCCGATTTCGGCGACGATTATTGGCGAAAGAAGGATAAGGAAGGCAAATTCCCGCATGAGTTCTATCGCGCTATCGCCGATGGTGGATGGCTGGGCATCGCGGTGCCGGAAGAGTACGGCGGCGCCGGGCTCGGGATGACGGCAGCGGTGACGATGCTGCAGGCGATCGCCGAATGCGGCGGCGGGATGAACGGTGGCACGTCGGTGAAGATCAACATCTTCGGGCTCAACCCCGTTCTCGTTTTCGGCACGGAGGAGCAGAAGCGGCGGATGGCTGGTCCGATCGTGCGTGGCGAGGAGAAAACCTGCTTTGCCATCACAGAGCCGAATGCTGGACTGAACACCACCCGGATCACAACAAAGGCGGTACGATGCGGCGATCACTACCTTGTCTCGGGGGCCAAAACCTGGATTTCAACCGCCCAAGTCGCCGACCGGATGCTGCTTCTGGCGCGCACCACGCCGATCGAGGAGGTTTCTAAGCCGACAGACGGTCTGAGCCTGTTCTTCACGAAGCTCGACAGGAACCATGTTGAGGTGCGGGAGATCGAACGGATGGGCCGCTCGGCCGTCGATGCGAACCAGCTCTTCATCGATAACCTGCCGGTTCCGGCCGAAGACTTGATCGGCGAAGAGGGTAAGGGCTTTCGCTACGTCTTCCACAGCATGAATCCGGAGCGGATGGTGGTGGCTGCCGAGGCGGTCGGTATTGGCCGGGCGGCGCTGAAGCACGCCGTCGCATATGCGAAGGAGCGCGTTGTTTTCGACCGTCCCATTGGTCAGAACCAAGGCATCCAGCACCCGCTTGCCAAGTGCTGGATGGAGCTAGAAGCCGCCAACCTCATGGCCTACCGAGCGGCGGAACTCTACGATCGCGGGCAGCCTTGTGGCGCCGAGTCAAATGCGGCCAAGTACCTGGCGGGCGAGGCTGGCTACAAGGCTTGCGAGACGGCCGTTCTCACTCTCGGCGGCAACGGCTACGCCAAGGACTACCACCTGGAACGTTATCTGCGAGACATTATGATCTGCCGGATTGCGCCGATCACACCACAGCTCATTTGTTCCTACGTTGCCGAGAAGGTGCTCGGCCTCCCAAGATCCTACTGATTGGGGGCGGCGATGAGCACGCAGCCGGGCCAGGGTGCATCTGCAGCGGCGAACGCAGAGCCGCTCAAGTTCGAGGTGATCGAGGGGGTTGCCGAGATCACGCTCAATCGCCCTGAAAAGATGAATAGCCTTAATGCCGCGATGCACGCGGCGCTGATCGGCCGACTGAGACAGCTTCCTCGCGATCCTTCTATTCGCGCTGTGCTGCTCACCGGCAGTGGGCGGGCCTTCTGCGCTGGTCAGGATCTGGGCGAACGCAAGGTCGCGCCGGGAGATGCCCCCCGCGATCTGTCCCAAACGATCGAGCAAACCTGGAATCCGCTGGCGCGCGCCCTGCGCAATCTCGAGGTGCCGGTCGTATGCGCAGTCAATGGAGTCGCGGCCGGCGCCGGTGCGAACATAGCGCTGGCCTGCGATATCGTGCTCGCAGCGCGATCGGCCAGCTTCATCCAATCGTTTTCACGGATCGGTCTGATTCCAGATGCCGGGGGAACGTATTATCTGCCACGTCTGCTTGGAACGGCGCGGGCCATGGCTGCGGCAATGCTGGCCGAGCGGATCACAGCACCGCAGGCAGAGGCGTGGGGGTTGATCTGGCGCGTTGTTGACGACGAGTCGCTGATGGACGAGGCGCGATCTTTGGTCCGTCACCTCGCGACGCAGCCGACAAAGGGTCTCGGCATGCTGAAGAAGGCGATCTATGCCTCGCTCGATCATTCATTCGAAGAGCAACTCGAGATGGAGCGGCGCCTTCAAGGGATATGCGGCTTCACCAAGGATTATCGAGAGGGTGTGGCTGCATTCCTCGAGAAAAGGCAGCCGCGCTTCATCGGGGAATGATAGTGACCGGCTCGAAGCAAACTTGTTCGGAATTTTCACGGCCAGCGTCGGAGAACTCGCCAACTAGGCACCTGCGCCGGCCAATCGAGGTGCTGAATCTTTTTCCCTCACATGACGGCACGCTCAGCGGCTTAATCGATAGCCGGGCCGCCATCCGAGGCGATGCACCGTTTCTCCTTTATGAGGACCGGGTGCTGAGCTGGCGGCAATTTCAAGACACCGTTCTTCGTGCGGCAACGGTCCTTGCAAAGCACGGTATCGGAAAAGGCGATCGCGTAGCTGCGATATCACTTAACAATGATGCCTACGTGGCGCTATTCTTCGCTGTCGCCCACCTTGGTGCCATTTTCGTTCCCATCAATCCCGATTTTACAGCGGCAGAGGCTGGTTACATTCTTGGGCACGCAGAGCCGCGTGCCGTGTTCTGCACTGCTGCAACCCGCGATACAGCCATTGCAGCTTGCGCGGGATTGAAAAACCAACCTGTGGTTGTCGGGTTTGACGGGCCGATCGGGGGCTCCCTTGACTACCCATCTCTTATCGCGGCCGCATCGCCTGCTCCCATTACTCCCGCCGCGCAGGCCGATGACACCTGCCTTATAATCTACACCTCAGGCACGACCGGGCTGCCGAAGGGTGTCATGCACAGTCAGCGCAGCTATTTGACAGCTGGCGAAGCCTTTGTGGAGCGTATGCACCTGCAGCCCGAGGATCGCCTCCTTTGCGTCCTTCCGTTCTTTCATATCAATGCGCTAATCTATTCGCTCGGTGGCACCGTCGCATCCGGTGCTTCGATCGTGGTTGTGCCCCGTTTCAGCGCCTCCCGATTCTGGGAAGTCGCTGAGCGCACGAGGGCGACGGAGGTCAACATCATTGCTGCCGTTGGCCGGATATTGGCGAAACGCCCACGGTCCGAATTCCGTGCGGGACACCGCATCACAAAGGTTTACGGCGCACCGATCAGTGCTGATCTCTACGATGTTTTCCGCAAGGAATTCGGTATTCCAGTCCTGATCGAAGGATATGGAATGACGGAAGTACCCGGTGTCTGCAATAATCCGTTCGAGGGTCCGCACAAGATCGGCAGTATGGGTCGGCCAGCTCAGCATCCTGACCACGCACGCCCCTTCGCTGAGATGCGGGTTGTCGACGAGGATGGCCATGATGTGGCAGATGGAACGGTGGGCCAGCTCATCGTTCGAACGCCGATCGTGATGCAAGGCTACTTCCGCGATCCGGCAGCGACGGAGGCCGCCTTCCGCGATGGCTGGTTTCTCACCGGCGATCTGGTCTATCGCACACCCGACGGCTTCTACACCTTCGTCGCGCGGATGAAGGACATCATCCGCCGCCGCGGCGAGAATATTTCGGGGGCTGAGCTCGACAATATCGTCTCACAGCATCCCGATGTCCTCGCGGCTGCGGCCTTGCCAGTCCCGTCGGAGTTGGGGGAAGACGATATTCTGATTGCCGTGGTCAAGCGGCCTGATGCCGTCCTGACGGCACAGGAGATTCACGACTGGTGCGCCGGCCGGCTTAGTCCCGCAAAGTTGCCTCGCTACATCGCTTTCGTTGGATCCCTTCCTTACACGCCCAGCCATCGGGTGGCGAAACACCAGCTCCGGAAAGACAGCAGTCTTCTCGCCAAAGCCATCGAAATCGCTCCGCCATCGGACATGCGTGGCAAGGATGCCGTTTTGGGGGCAGCACCTGTTCGCACAGAGAAAAGCGAAAACACCAGCAGCACCTAGAACATAGGGAGGTCATTATGAAATCTATAGGACAAGTCTTAATGATTGCCGCCATGAGCGCATTTCTCGCGCTGGTCGGACCAGGCGATCTTGCTGCGTCGGCCGACTACCCGAGCAAGCCAGTGCGTATTGTGGTCGGTTATCCTGCCGGCGGCGGCACAGATATTGTCGCGCGAATCCTGGCAGAGGAATTGTCGAAACGGCTCGGCCAGCAGTTCTTCGTCGAAAACCGTCCAGGCGCTAGTGGACAGATCGGTGCGGACGAAATCGCCAAGGCCAACCCCGATGGCTACAATCTATTCATGACAGCGTCGCCCGAAATGGCAATTGCCCGAGCCCTCGGAAAGAAGTTGCCCTACGATCCGGGTCGGGATTTTCATCCGATCAGCTTGGTCACACGGGTACCATTCATCCTCGTGGTGCACCCATCGGTCCAGGCAAAGTCCGTGCACGAACTCATCGACCTTGCCAAGAAGAAGCCGGGTGATTTGAATTTCGCCTCGTTCGGCGCTGGAACATCGAACCATCTGGTGGGTGAGCTTTTCAAATCGACCGCAGGCATCGATGTCGTTCACGTTCCCTACAAGGGGAGTGCACCTGCTATCACCGATCTTCTCGGCGGTCATGTCGATATGACGTTCGACGCGTTGGCAGTTGCGCTTCCGTATGTCGAATCAGGCAAGTTGCGCGGCCTTGCCGTGGCAACGTCCCAGCGCTCGCCACTAGCTCCGAACATTCCGACGATAGCCGAGGCTGGGCTTGGCGAGTTCGAGGGTGGAACCTGGTACGGTCTCGTCGCCCCAAAGGATACGCCCAAGGAGATCACCACCAAGCTGGCCGAGATGGTCAAAGAGATCGTCACGTCGTCGGAAGCCAAGGCGAAGCTTGAGAAGCGCGGCCTAGTACCGGTGGGCAGCACGCCGGAGGAGTTCCAGACGTTCGTCCAGTCCGAAATCAAACGGTGGAGTGACGTTGCGCGGAAAGCGGGCTTGGTAGAGTGAGTTACCTCAATCCCTGATGCCTGCCAAGACTGATCATGACCGCATGCGTCTCGCTCGCGCGCGGTCATCTTCGATGATGTTCTTTGCGTCTCGGGCCCCGTCAGGTCGCTGCAGTCCGGCAAAAACCCAGCGATGGCTGGGAGCGAAAGTGCTTGTCTTGTATCCTCGGTTGGGGATCTGCCGCGCGGTGGAGCCTGGCGTGCCCAAATAGGTATGGTTCGGTTATATCGCGCGCGAATTCACCCAGTGGGCCCTGGGAGGGAGCGGGACATGAACAGTCGGGATTTCCACCAGTCGCTGACCATTGTCGACGGTCTCATTTTCCATTCCGATGGCAACGCCGCCGATCTCAGGGCCGGTAATGTTGCCGCGTGCAATGTGACAGTAACGGGTTTCGACGTAGATTTCACGCAAGCGCTAGATGACATCGCTCTCTGGTTGGAGCGCTTGGCAGATCCCGCTTGCGAGTGGCTGCTCGTCCGCAGCGTGGACGATATCGATCGTGCCCGTCAGAGCGGCAGGACTGGCCTGATCATGGGCTGGCAGAACATGCGGCCGATCGACGATAAGCTTGGGCGGATTAGACTAGCACACGCGCTTGGTGTGCGCGTTATGCAGCTGACGTACAATTACGCCAACCGTGTCGGCGATGGCTGTCTTGAAGTGCGCAATGCTGGCTTGACGGGTTTCGGCTATGAGGCGATCGCCCTGATGAACGATCTTGGCGTGGCGATCGACCTCAGCCATTGCGGCGAGCGGACGTGTCTGGACGCGGTGCGGGCGTCGAAACGCCCAGTATTATTAACCCACGCGAACGCCAAAGCCGTATCCGATCAACCTCGAAACAAGTCGGATGAAGTTCTGCGCGCCGTAGCCGAGAGCGGCGGCGTGGTCGGATTAAGTATTCATGGCTTTATGAATTGGAGCGGGAATCCAGGCGAGCCGCCGTCGCTCGATCATCTGATGCATCATGTGAAGCACGTGGCAAATCTGGTTGGCTACGAGCATATCGGTATCGGAACTGACTTCGCCTCAGTCCGGGATGCGGAGGCCGTGTCGGACATTTTGAAGGCGAGCGCGACCCGTTACTCGGGGTCGTCCGGAGAGTTCACACGCGCTTTCGGCAATGCTTTGGAGAAGCGTTATCCGGCAGAGATGAACTCGCCGCGCCTTTATGGGCGTTTGACTGATGCACTTCTGAAGCACGGTATTCCGACAGCGGCCATCGAAGGCATCATGGGGCGTAATCTCGTGCGTGCATTTGGAGAAATCTGGTCGTGATCGCCGATTACTGCTCCCGCCAGCTCCGAAGGGGAGGACCCGTGCATGCGAATTTCGGTCCGTAATCCAAAAGACCTCTGGTCCGGCCTGCTTTTTATCGCCCTCGGCCTCGCTTTTGTTTTCATCGCCCAAGATTATCCAATGGGCGCGGCCCGTCGGATGGGGCCAGCCTACTTCCCCATAATTCTTGGATTCGTGCTCGCGGGTATCGGACTGATCGTTGCCATCCGAGGGCTGCTGTTCGAAGGCGAGCCTTTAGGTTCGATCGCGATCAAGCCGGCAGCGCTCGTCACTCTCGCAACGCTGGCGTTCGGTATCTTGATCCGCGAAAGCGGGATTATTGCCGCCGTCACAGCTCTCGTGCTGATCAGCGCCAGCGCAAGCTCTCACTTCCGGTTGGTACCGAGCCTCCTGCTCGCTTTCGGAATGGCCGCATTCTGCGTGATCGTCTTCATTGTGGGATTAGGCCTACCGTTGCCGGTGTTGGGTGTGTTCGGCGTGAACTAAGGGCATCTGATGGAGCTTCTTTCAAATCTTGCGCTCGGTTTCGATGTCGCGCTGACGCCGATCAATCTCGCATACTGCTTTATTGGTGTCTTGCTTGGAACGGCAATTGGGGTGCTCCCGGGGCTTGGGCCAGTGGCGACGATCGCTATGCTGCTGCCCCTAACCTTTTCGCTGCCGCCTGTATCCGCTCTCATCATGCTCGCGGGAATCTATTACGGCGCGCAATATGGTGGTTCGACGACGGCTATTCTCATCAATCTCCCGGGCGAATCTTCCTCGGTCGTCACAACACTCGATGGCTACCAGATGGCGAGGCAAGGCCGAGCCGGACCAGCATTGGCTACGGCCGCGCTGGGGTCTCTTTTTGCCGGGACCGTCTCGACCCTGGTGCTGGCGGTGTTCGCTCCTCCACTGGCGGAGATCGGATTAAGCTTCGGCCCGGCTGAGTATTTCTCTCTGATAGCGTTAGGCTTGGTCGCCTCGATCGTACTTGCGCACGGTTCTTTGATCAAAGCGCTTGGTATGATCGTCCTCGGCTTGTTGCTGGGGCTGGCCGGGACCGATGTCGAAACTGGTATATTCCGGTTTACGTTCGGTCTGCCACAGCTCTCGGACGGGATCAACTTCATCGTCTTGGCCATGGGAGTGTTTGGCCTCGGCGAGATCATCAGCAATCTCGAGAACGAGCAGACTCGTGAATCACTAGCGACGACCGTTAAGGGGCTGATGCCAACGCGGGACGATTTACGACGTATTGTTGGACCGGTGCTGCGGGGAACGACCATCGGCTCTGCACTTGGAGTTCTTCCGGGCGGCGGTGCGATGCTGTCGTCGTTCGCCGCCTACGCGGTCGAAAAGCGACTTGCGGACGATTCGTCTCGCTTTGGCAACGGCGCGATTGAGGGTGTCGCCGCGCCGGAGTCGGCGAACAACGCCGGCGCCCAGACATCTTTCATTCCAATGTTGACGCTTGGGATTCCGTCCAATCCTGTGATGGCGCTGATGATAGGGGCGATGATCATCCAGGGCATTCAACCTGGCCCTGCTGTCGTTACCCAACAGCCGGATTTGTTCTGGGGTGTCGTCGTATCCATGTGGGTTGGCAACTTCTTTCTGGTAATTCTCAATCTGCCATTGATCGGAATTTGGGTGCGATTGTTGAGAGTTCCCTATCATTTACTGTACCCCGCGATCTTGGTGTTCATCGCAATCGGAGTGTTTGGTATCAACAATTCAGTGTTTGATCTATATTTGGTCGCGCTCTTCGGCCTGCTGGGATATATTTTTGTAAAGCTCGATTGCGAGCTGGCGCCACTTCTTCTCGGGTTTATTCTCGGGCCCATGATGGAGGAAAATCTGCGCCGCGCCCTCATCTTGTCCCGTGGTGATGCGACGGTTTTTCTGACGCGTCCGATCAGTGCCGTGATGCTGTTGCTGGCGGTGACCGCTCTGATCGCAGTTCTAGCCCCGACGATCCGGCAAGGTCGCGAGAAAGTCTTCCAGGAGGAAGCTTAGAGAGGGGCCGGACTAGTGTAGGCAAATCACAGCGCGCGTCGGCGCCTACTGGCATTGCGCCTTGGTCAGGCGAAGCCGCTCGTTGACAGGGTCGACGACGTCCGTCCATCCCGCGGTGTCGACTCTGGAAATTGAGCGGGACACGTGCCCAGGCGCGAGCGCCAAAGAATTCGGCTGTTTCCTCCAGTTCGGCTGTTTCCTCCAGTTGTGTCCGGACTGGCTGATAGAAGGGTGACATGAGGCGGCTGAGACAGCTAGTTTAGGGACTAGCTTGATGCCAGTCGGCCGCTATAGGCCGCAATGCGCCGAAGGGCTTTAGACGCCATGTTGAGCAAAAAATGTGCATTGGTGACCGGTTCCGTTGCTGGCCTCGGCTATGCAATCGCGAACAGCTTGGCAAAGGCAGGTGCGCAGATCGTATTGAACGATCTTTGCAGCCCGACCGAAGGACAGGCTGCGGCCGAACGATTGGCGGCGTCGACGGGGAAGGCCGTCATGTTTTGCGGGGCGGACCTTCGTCGCGTTCCCGAAATCGAGCGGATGATGCACCAAGCTTCAGAGCGCTTCGGTAAGGTCGACATCGTCGTCAATAACGCTGTCGTCAGACATTTCTCGCGGATCGAGGAATTTTCTGCTGAGGCCTGGGATACTGCGCTGGCGGTAAATCTTTCGGCGGCGTTCCACTGCATCAGGCTGGCCGTGCCGGCGATGCGCGCACAAGGCTGGGGCCGGATCATCAACATCGCTTCGATCTACTCGTCGAGGGGTGCCGAGAGCCGGGTCGATTACGTGACCACGAAAACGGCCCTGGTCGGGATGACCCGCGCAGTGGCGATTGAACTTGCCCGCACCGGAATCACCTGCAACGCGGTCTGCCCGGGTACGGTGCCGTCGCCAGCCATTCTCGACCGCATTGCTGGAATAGCGGCGGCTCAGGGCATTTCATTCGAGGATGCAGAGCGGGACTACATAGCTCCGCGCCACCCGACGGGGCGCTTCGTCAAGATGGACAGCGTCGGTGCTCTAGTGGCGTTCCTCTGTAGTCCCGCAGGAGACGACATCACGGGGGCCATGCTGCCGGTGGACGGAGGCTGGCACGCGAGCTGAGGCTTAAGCTCACGGCCGCGTTAGCCTCAAGCATACGCTCGCGTCTTGAGCGGTCTCGAGAGTGCGGATCGCCTCAATCAAGGGTTCCGGATCGATATCCGGCGCGCCATAGGCTGCAAGCTTCCTGAGCTTGGATTCGATTTCCTGATCGGTCAGGGGACGCTTTTGGCTGCCGCGCGCATCATCGATGCGGACGCTCAGCTCGGCGCCATCAGCCAGAGCAATGGTCACGCGGGCTGCCCCGACGGGAAAATTCGTGCTCTCGACCATTTTTACCTTTTCGCGAAACCGGAGGACGTCGGGATGCGCAACGGCGTTGTCGGTGAACTCTTCGACCCCGGCTGCGCCGAATAACAGTACCACCGCCACGCTGTGTTGCGCGCTCACTTGTGCTTCGCGTCCGGTCGTCACATTGGGCCGATCCGTCCGCTCCAGGAGAAGAGGATGACCTTCAACCGATACCGACGTAATCCGCTCCAGAGCAAATTGCGGGTTATTTCGCAACTCCAGGCAGGCATCGATCACCGCATTCAGCACCACGCCGCACGGATAGGGCTTGTAGGTGTTTTCACAGATTTCCCAGCGCTGCCCGAGTCCGTCTGTCAACGTGCTCAGCTCAGGGTTATCCCCCATGACCCTCGCGAAACCGCGCGGTCCCTCGATGGGGAAATCTGGCCCCGCAAATCCGTTTTCGGCCAGGAGCGCGGAAAGCAGCCCATTTCGCGCCGCATTTCCAACACCAAGGCTTTTTGACATGCTGCCGAGCGTTTCAACCAGGCCGGATGATTGCGCAGATGCGTTGCCAAGGGCCCAGACGATCTGCTCCGCGCTCAACCCCAGGCACTTGCCCACCGCTGACGCGGCGCCGAACACGCCGCACGTCGATGTGATGTGCCATCCACGCCGGTAGTGGCCGGGAGAAATCGCGTTACCAAGCCTGCACTCGATTTCTACGCCAAGAACAAAGGCGTGGATCAGCTCCGCTCCCGATATCCGCCGATGCTCGGCCAAGGCGAGCAGGGCCGGTGCGACAGGCGCGGTCGGATGAATGATCGTCCGTGGGTGCGTGTCGTCGAAATCGAAGACATTGCCGCTAGCGGCATTGAGAAAGGCTGCATTCAAAATGTCGGTGCGCTCCGGCCGCCCGATGATCGTAGCATTCTTCGGGCCAGCGAATGGCGCCAGAGCACTGATGGCCGTTTCCATGGCGCGATCGCGGCAGCCCCCGAGCGCCGTGCCGAAGAAGTTCAGAATTGACCTTTTGGCCTCGTGCCTGACGTGCTGAGGCAAGTCCTCCCACTGTGACTGGCTGACAAAGGTGGCGAGCTCACGGGAATAATTCGTTTCCGTCATGTCCTTACTCCTGTGCCTCTCAACCCATGCGGCTCGGAAGCCACGTCACGATTTCCGGAAAGGCATACAGCACCGCGATGAATCCCAGCATGAGAATGACGAATGGCAGTGCACCGAGCGCGATTTCACTGAGAGGGACATTATTGCTCATACCTCGGAGGACAAACAGGACGATGCCGACCGGTGGTGTGAGAAGCCCGACCTCCACCAGGATGACGAGAACGACGCCGAACCAGATCGGGTCGAAACCAAGGGACGCAACGATCGGAAATGTGACGGAAAGCGTCATCAGCATCATCGAAATCGATTCGATTATGGTCCCGAGGGCGAGATAAACGGCACAGATCAGCGTCATGACCAGCCACGGCTCCAGCTGGGCGTCGCGAACGGCTGCAACCAGCTCTCGCGGGAGCCGAAGATAGTCGAAAACCCAACTGTAGATCGCTGCACAGACGACGATGAGCATGATGAATGCGGTAACCCTGACGGTCTCGATTGCCGTTTCGAGCAGTCCGCTCCACGTCAGCTTGCGGCGCACGACACACAGAAGGAACGCAATTGCGGCGCCGACAGCACCCGCCTCGGTCGGACTCGCAATCCCTGCATAGAGCGAACCCAGCACAGCGATGATGAGGAGAACGGCCGGCAGGACGCCGAGCAGAGATACAATTTTTTCGCGAATTGGGTATGACCGTCCCGGCGGAACCGAGCCTGGCGCCGCAAAGGACCAGAGCAAAACCGTCATCATGAAAAGCGACGCAAGCAGGAGACCCGGGATGATCCCAGCAATGAAAAGCACCGTCACCGGAGCGCCGACGACGTTCCCATAGATGATCATGGCAATGCTGGGCGGGATCAGAATACCAAGCGTCGCCCCTGCGCCGATCACGCCGTACGTCAGCCTGGGGCTGTATCCGCGGGACACCATTTCCGGCGCAGCAACCGAGCCGAGGGTCGCTGCCGTTGCCAAGCTCGACCCGGAAACGGCCGCGAATACGGCAGCTGCACCGACGCTCGCGTGAGCCAGTCCACCCCTTGTCCGCCCAAACCAGCAGACGAGCGCATCGAACAGCTCGGTGGTAATTGCACTGCGGATCAGAAACGAACCCATGAGAACGAACGTTGGAATGGCGGTCAGCGTGAATGTATTCACGCTGGTCCACGCACGATCGGCAATGATGGGGAGGTGAGGTTTCGGCAGAAGCAGGAGCAGACCGAGCATTCCGATGACGCCCATGGCAATGCCGATGCGTACGCCGAGCAGGAGCAGGACCAGGAGTGTGCCGATCAGCGCGATAGCCAATCCGCCGCTGGAGACGTCTTGCACGAAATAGAAGAGGCCAGCGAGAGAACCGTAAAGCGCCGTTACGGCGAGCGCGATGTTCACGCCGCTCCAAGCCACCATGCTCACGAGCACCGCGACAGCAATTGTCACCGTGCCCCAATCGTACCAAGTGCCGTTGATCCGTACATCACTTCGGCCAAGCCAAATCAAGGTCATGACCGCAATTCCTGCCGCAACAAGGGGCGCCCATTCTGAAAGGCCGGCGCGCGGCACGCTCAGCCGATGGATGTCCCGCAACATGGCCAGGATGAAAAATGCAAAGCCCAGAGTAATCGGAAGTTGCGGAATCCATTGCGGAGTAGCCAGCAATCCCCAGTCTCGCGTATCGTGAACATATTCAAGGAAGGTGAAACGGGCCGTCTGCCAGGTCGCAATGGCCATGAATGCGAGGCCTGTCCATAGCCCGACGAGCTCCGCGCGGGCCCGCCACTCCGGACTGAGTTGGCTGACGAGGATCTCGACCTGGATATGCCTGTTCGCCTTCTGGGCCGAAGCCAAACCCAAAAATACGACGGCAACGAAAACGTATGTGCTGATCTCCGTCACCCACGTGGTCGGCTCATTGAAGATGGACCGTGAGATCACCTCGTAGCAGACAATGACCGTCATCCCGAGGAGGGCGAGAGCGCTAACCAACCCGGCCCCGTCGGACAGGACATCAATGGCCTTGCCGAGACGACTCAGATCGGGTGCCCCTACCGCAGCCTCGTCCGAATTCGTGTATACGTCGGCCATTCAGACCCTCCAGCCTTCCTCACCGAAAGATTGCTCCAAGGTCGATTTCCGGCGCAATGCCCGTGTGAACGATTGCGAGTCCGCAACCCGCCTTGACTCGGCTTCATCCTATCATATTGTATGACGAGGTGAGAAAAACATATGGCTGAGTTCTGCGGAACGAAGCAGCCGAACTTCTTTGCAATACTGGGAGGAGCCTCAATGCCCACACTGCAATTCAGGGAACGGCCCCACAGCCGCAGGTGGCGACCAATCCTCGCATCTGCGCTAATGGCGACCCTTATGCTGGTCCCGCAGAATGCCCCGGCACAGGACAAGATTGATCTTACGATGGGCATCATTGTTTCGCCCGGTGATGCCTACACCGCTATGACCGCCAGCGTGCCTGAACGTGTGCGAAAGGCAACGAGCGGCAGAGTGGAGATCACGGTCAGCGATTCCCTCGTTGCACCATCGCAGATTGCCTCCGCGGTCCGCGACGGTCGCTTGCCCATGTCAGCAGCCCTGCACACCTACCTCGCGGCCGAAGAACCTCGGATGGGTATCTTCAATTTGCCGGGATTGATCGACGACATCGAAGAGTATCAAAAGGTACGTAATGCCTTCTGGGCGAAAGACGTCGCACAGATCTGGCTCGATAAGTGGAATGCGATAGTGCTGGCGGAAGGTGCATGGTGCCCAACCCGGCTTTTCTCGAAGACGCCGATCAGGAAAATCGAGGACTTTGAGAACAAGCGCGTGCGGGTTCACAATCCGCAGACGGCTGCGATGATGGTAGCTATGGGAGCGAAGCCGACACCTGTTCCGGTGCCTGAGATGATGCCCGCGCTCGAGCGGGGGATCATCGATGCGGTGTTCACGTCCGGTTGCGTTGGTGGGGCTCTGGAGCTGTGGCGCGTTGCGCCGAATGTGCAGGATTGGCGGATCGGGCCCATCACCGGCTGGGCGATCCTCGTCAATAAGGAAGAATGGGAGCGTCTTCCGGCCGACGTCCGCGAGCAGATGCAGGCCGCCATGCGCGACCTCGAAAAGGATGCATTTGGCCAATACAATGACTTCGTCAAGAAGGCGCTTGACAACATGAAGGCCAACGGCGTCGACCTGTGGGACGCACCGGAAGAGGAACGCAATAAGATCAACCAGCCCAAGTACGCCAAGGCAGCCTATGACAGCTGGTACGAACGCGCCAAGGAAGTGGGCTTCGACGGCCCGGCCTACATCAATAAGGTGCGGAGCGCCTTGGGAAAGCCGACCCAGTGATGACGGGGTAACTGACCCGGAATCAGCGTCGATGCAATTGGGTGCCGCTCGATCCGATCGGGCGGCATCTTCTTTTGCACTCGCATCTCCTCTTAGATCTGCATGCCCCAGCGGCGGACGGTGACCCGCTCGACGCTATGAAACACGACATTCTCAACCAGCAGACCGAAGATGATCACCGTCAGCAGGCCTGCAAAAACGTAAGGAATGTCCAGCTGATTTTTGTTCTCGAAGATATACCAACCAAGCCCTCCGTCTCCTGAGCTCGCCCCGAATACCAGCTCCGCGGCAATCAAGGTCCGCCAGGCGAAGGCCCAGCCGATCTTGAGGCCGGTGAGAATGCTCGGAAAGGCTCCAGGTATGAGGATGCGGGCGATGTAGCCGACCCGCGTCAATCCGTAATTCTGGCCCACCATCCGCCACGTCGGGCTGACGGACCGGAAGCCGGCATGCGTGTTAAGCGCGACCGACCAAAGAACGGCATGGATAAGAACGAAAATAATGCTCGCATTGCCCAGCCCGAACCAGATCATGGCCAGAGGCAACAGGGCAATCGACGGCAGCGGGTTGAACATCGAGGTCAGGACTTCGAGAAAATCGGACCCAACCCTCGTCGCGCTGGCAAAAGCCGTAAACACCGCTGCAAGCGCGAGCCCGGCGACATAACCCTGCAACAGCAGCTTTATCGTACGCCAAGCCGCCCACAGGAGGTCTCCGGAAATGAGGCCATTGATGAATGCCTCTGCGGTGGCACCAAAGGTCGGAAAGAGCAGGCCGTTGTTGAGCCACCTCGCGTAGGCCTCCCAAACGCAAGCCAGCACTATGAGGAGCACGACCTTGCGGACGGCGGCATTCCCGAAAGCCCTTTCCCAAAACCCGAGTGGCTTTTCCACGACCCCGAAGCCGGTATCCGAGAGCGTGTTGATGATCTCCGGCCGCGCGGCTCCCGTCGCCATCGTATCAGACATGGGCAGCTTTCCTCGCCTCGAATTCGTGTTCAAACAGGAGCTGCTCGATGCGGTCCGAAAGCCGCAGACCACGCGCATCAACGATATCGTCGCCTGTGCTGTTCAGCTCCGCCTTTACCTGGCCTGGATGCGCACTCAGCAACAGAATGCGGTTGCCGATGCGGATGGCTTCCGGAATGGAATGGGTGACGAAGAGAATGGTGAACTTCGTATCCTCCCAAAGCTGCAGCAACTCTTCCTGCATCTTGCTGCGCGTCAGTGCGTCGAGGGCCGCAAAAGGCTCATCCATCAGCAATATCTCAGGCTCCATGGCCATGCCGCGAGCGATCGCGACACGCTGTTTCATGCCGCCTGAAAGCGTGTGGGGAAAGCTGTCAGCAAACCCTGACAGGTTGACTTTGTCGATGTAATAGAGCGCGCGCTCCTCGGCTTCGCGCCGCCCCATTCGGCCGCTCGCGGTCAAGGCGAACATGATGTTCTGCTTGACTGTCTTCCACGGGAGCAGCTGATCGAACTCCTGGAAAACGAGGACGCGGTCCGGCCCAGGATTGGATATCACGGCTCCGTTCAGGCGCATTTGGCCTTCGACGGGGCGAATATAGCCACCGACAGCCTTGAGCAGCGTGGATTTTCCGCAGCCCGATGGGCCAAGGATCACGAAGCGATCCGAGCGAAGGACATCGAAGCTGACGCGATACGTTGCGGTGACCAGATGATCCTTCGTCCGATACTGGAGCGTAACGCCCTCAACTTCGAGCAGAACTCCAGCAGCATTGTGGTCCGGCATGAACTGGCTCCCCTGGTGAGTGACCGGCAGCGATAGTCGTAGTATTCGCCGCCGGTCGGAAGGCCCTCACCGAGAGCGCCTCAATTCCCCTCGACGTTGTGGATTTCCTCGAAGAACAGCTCTTTCCAGGAAGAGGGCTTGTTCTTTATGGACCCGATGCTGTGCATGAATTCAGCGTACTTCATCACGTTCTCTGGTGACGTCGTATACTTAATGGCAGGATCCTCGAGTATCTCCACGAGTTCTTCGATCTCCCAGCCTTTTCCGCCCATGGAGTCCAGCAGAACCTTGGCTGCGGCCTTGCTGTCGGCCTTGATCATCTGATGCGCTTCCTGCAGCGCCTTCAGAAACGCGTTATAAACCTTCGGGTTTTCGTCGTGGAATTTGGTCGTGGTTGAGACCATGGTGAAGGTCGTCGATCCGCCCATGACATCATCGGTGGTCATGATCGTGCGGATTGCAGGATCCTTGATCTCGCGATGATGGAATGGAGGTGACGTGTAATGGGCCGTTATATTAGCGCTGCCGGAAAGCATCGCTATGACGCCATCCGGATGTGTCATGGACACCGTGTAACGGTCGAAGCGGTAGGCATCATCCTTCCCGTACTTCTTCGCCGCGTACATCTGCATGATGATCGATGGAATCGAGACTTTCACTGCGGTCACAGCGATCTTGTCGTTCTCGCGCAAGTCGTCGATCGACTTCAGGTGATCCGCGCGGGTGTTCAGCCACATGGGCATCGAGCTCATCGCAGCGACTGCCCGCACCTTGGCATTCTCCCGCGTTCTATCCCAGAGGGTCAGGAATGATGGCGGGCCCGCTGAAATGAAGTCAGCAGAGCCGGAAAGCAGCGCGTCGATCATTACCGATGGGCCGCCGATGTTGGCCCAGTTGACCGTCACAGGCACGCCGGCTTCTGCTGCATGCTTCTCGATCAGCTTGTGCTCTTTCATCATATGCAGCGGCAGGAATCCGAACCCCCCGGCGCCCAAGGGGATGCGCAGCTCGCTGACTTCGGCTTTCGCAGACACGGACGCCGCCACGAGGGCGAATAGCGCGACCAGTTTGCAAACATGTCTCATCAGGCTTCCTCTCCTTTTAGCTGTTCTTGTTGACGATGCTTCATTCACTGCTGGGGCGTCGCAAGCGAAACGAGCTCCCTCACGTCACCGACCTCGTCGATATTCCAGCACATGCGGATCAGCTGATCAATTTGAGCGGCCGTTAACATCGTCGCCTGGTCACGAAACTTGTCCTCGAGCTGGGCATCGGACAGCGGTCGCTTGAGGTTGCCCAATGAGTGTTCGAGGCTCTTCGTGAGGACGCGCCCACTCTTCAGCGTCAATTCCACCAGAACTCCATCCTCGCTGACCGAGGGATCGCCTTCGGAAGTGACTTTCTCCCGAACGACCTTGATCGCCGGGTCGTTGACAGCTTCGTCCGTGAATTCTCCAAGCCCAGCCTTCCCGCGCACGAGCCCGATCGCCGCAGCATGATAGGCCGAGAACTTGCCCTCAAGCCCGCGGGTAATGTCCTTCTTATCGCACAGATCCTTGACGAGTGGCGCAACTCTCAAGCGGACGGCTTCGATCTCTTCAGGTCTGATGTCGTGCTCGTTCCGAAGCTGAATGCACGCATCGATCGTCGGGTGGATGACAATTCCGCATGGGAATGGCTTGTAGGTATTTTCCCGAAGGTCGAACTCCTGGCCTAGCCCATCGGTGATCTTGGACAGGTCATACTTCGCTGCCTGCACCGCAGCAAAGCCACGCGGTCCCTCTAGCCCGTACTCGCCGCCCGTAAACCCGTTCTTCGCCAGAACGGCCGCCATGAAGCCGCTTTGCGCCGAACGGCCCGGGTGAAAGGCCTTGCCCATCGAACCGAACATCTCGCGTATTCCGGCCGCTTGCGCGGCTGCGAGCCCGATGGCCCAGACCATCTGCTGCTCGGTGAGACCCATCGGTCGCCCGACGGCCGCTACCGCGCCGAAAACGCCAGCGGTACCGGTGATATGCCAACCGACGTCATAGTGAGCGGGATAAACGGAATTCGCGACACGCGACCCCGTTTCGAAGCCAAGGACGAAAGCGTGCTCGAAATCCTTTCCGCTCATCGGATGGACACTGGCGTAGGCAAAAAGCGCCGATGCCATCGGAGATGTGGGATGCATGTAATTTTTGGGCGTCGTGTCGTCGAAATCATGCACATGTGAGCTGATGCCGTTGAGAAGAGCGGCATGGAGGGCGTCCGCGCGTTCTGTCCGCCCCAGAACTGACGCCTCACCTGCCCCGAAGAATGGGCCGAGGGCCTTGATCGCAATGTCGACAGCGGCGTGGTTGCTTCCGCCGAGCGCGCAACCGACGTAGTTGATCAGCGCTCGGCGAGCCTCGTGCCGGACATCAGCAGGGATGTCGTCCAGGCGGCTCGTGAGGATGTAGTTGGCCAGTTGTCTCGTGACGCTCATTGCTTGCCCGGCTCCTCTCCCTACTTCACCGTCGCAGCTCAACCCTGCTGCGACTTCATCAGCTCCAGCGCCGCAGCGGCCGCATTGCGGACGTGGCGTTCCCCTGCGGCCCGCGCGGCTTTGCCGTCACGAGACCTCATCGCAGAAATGATTTCCTCAAGCTCCGCCAGGCTGGCCTTGGTACGCCCCGGCGCTGCCAGCGATGTCGCGCGCAACAGCATGATGCGCGAATTGAGCATGTGCAGGGCGGAGCCGAGCGCCTCATTGCCGGAGCCTTCGATAAGGCACTCGTAGAAGCGGTTCTTCGCTTGCAGCCTGATCAGCGAATCCTTGCTGCGGTAGGATTTCTTCACCTGATTGAATGCATTTTGAAGAGCCCGAAAGTTTTCTTCACTCGCTTTCTCGGCAAACAGCTGGCAGGCCAATCCCTCGAGCTCGATGCGGACCTGGTAGATGCCTTCGGCCTGCTCCGGCGTTAGGCGGGCCACGATCGGGCCTCGATGCGGCAAGACCTTGATCAGTCCCTCGGACTCGAGCTGGCGCAGGGCCTCTCGGATGAGCGTACGGCTGACACCCGTGATTTCGCAAAGCGTTCGCTCCGGCAAGCGTTCCCCCGCTTTGAACCGCCCGACGGCGATCGCGTTGCGGATGCTCTCTGTTACGCTCTGCCGAAGCGGAGCCGCTGTCCTGTTAACCAGGAAATCGTAACCGGGGAAGGCGGCAGTTTTTGTCGGTTGTTGATCCATATCACGTGTTCGCCCCACCCGAAATGGTGGGGTTTTCCTTAAGTTCCCGTTGTCGATTTGGGCCGTTTCCCCTGGCAATGTTATTGACTATGCAAATGCGTCCGAAAGGGTAGCGCATGATGCTCATACGATCATACAAAACCAACTTGCTGATTGCAACGCCGGCTACTACACTGACGGTCGGTTCGCAGCTTAACTAAGCGCTCGGCAGCTGACGCCGGGCGAAAGCGCACTTCCGCCGACCCGCCAGAAGGATTCGGCACCAGGAGGAAACGCCATGCCCGCAGAGGACCTCGGTTTCATCGGCGTCGGTCGGATGGGTGGGCCCATGGCCTCCCGGTTGCTCGATGCCGGCCATTCCGTCACCATTTTCGACACCAACGATGCAGCCATGGCGCCGTTGCTCGCGCGGGGCGCTAGGCCCGCATCTTCTCCTGCCGAGGTCGCTTCTCAGGCTCCCATCGTCCTGATGAGCCTGCCTGTGCCAACTGTCGTTCAGGCGGTCGCGGTCGGCGAGAACGGGGTCATCGCAGGCAACAACGTCAAGACGGTCATCGATCTGTCCACCACCGGCCCCGCCATAGCGGGTTCAACAGCTAAGGTACTGGCCGAACGTGGGATAACGTGGGTCGACGCACCAGTCAGCGGAGGCGTGAGTGGCGCCCAAAACGGGACGCTGGCCGTCATCGTCTCGTGTCCGAGGAGCACCTATGAAGCAATCGATCCCATTCTTAAGGTGTTCGGCAAAACTTTCTATACTGGCGAAAAGCCAGGGCTGGCACAGGTTGTGAAACTTGGCAACAATCTGCTGGCGGCCGCGGCGCTGGTGGTGACCTCGGAGGCGCTGGCCATGGGCGTAAAGGCTGGCGTCGATGCGAAAGTCATGATCGACGTTATCAACGCCAGCAGCGGACGCAACAGCGCCACGCAGGACAAGTTTCCGCGCGCCATTCTGCCAAGAACCTTCGATTTCGGATTCGCTACGGCGCTTTCCTACAAAGACGTGCGGCTTTGCGTGGACGAAGCCGAAGCCATGGGCGTCCCCATGGTCATTGGTTCGGCAGTCCGTCAGATGCTCGCGGTTACGCAGGCCAGGTTCGGGCCGGATTCCGATTTCACCTCGATTGCCAGGGTGATCGAGGAATGGGCCGGGGTGGAGATCAAGGGGTGAGGGCATGACGGCTTCACGCCGTCTGTTGCTCTGCGAGGCACTCCCCGGAGAGTTTGAATGACGGTTCAACTCGTAGAGAATATTCTTCAGGCACTCACTGCCGGCTTACTGGTGGGCGCGATCTACGGCCTGATGTGCGTTGGGCTCGCGCTGATCTTCGGTGTCATGCGGGTCATCAACTTCGCCCAGGGCGATTTTATGATGCTCGGGATGTATGCCGCGTTCTATCTTTTCGGTGCCTTTGGGATTCAGGCTGTGTTCGGCAGTGCGCTCGGGCCATACGTCGCCGCATTTCTTGCAGGCCCGATCATGTTCGCGGTCGGTTATCTGATCCATTTGACTTTGATCGCTAGGGTAACCGGCACGAGAACCGCTGCCGAAGCGGAAGGACATTTCGCGCAGCTCATTCTAACCTTGGGGATAGCGCTCATCCTGCAGAACGGCGGATTGATCGTGTTCGGATCGGTTCTTGCAGGCATCCAGACGCCGCTTTCCAGTAGCGCCTGGGAGATCGGCCCGATGTGGGGAGATTTCCTCAGTGTGTTCGTCAACAAGTCGCGCGCGATCTCGGCGTTTCTTTCTATTGCGGTGATTATTGCGCTCACGGTTCTCATCAACCGGTCCCGCCTTGGAAAGGCGCTTCGCGCGGCGGCCGACAATCCCGAAGCTGCGACCTACATGGGGATCGACGTCGACGTCGCGCATCGCATCGCATTTGCACTTGGTGTCAGCATCACCGCGATCGCCGGCGGGTTTCTCGCCGTGAACTATCCGTTCCAGCCCTTCGTCGGGCTCGAGTACGTCATCATCATGTATGCTGGAGTGGTGCTTGGTGGTCTCGGCAGCATCATTGGTCCGTTCTGGGGCGGTATGACGATCGGACTCGTCCAGCAGCTGTCCACGTTGGTTCTGCCGACCCAGCTACAGAATACCGCAATTTTCGTCGTATTCCTTCTGATCGTCTTCTTGCGTCCGCAGGGCTTCTTCGGTCGCGTGGCGGAGAGGACCTGATGCAGAATATCCGGTCCCTGGCACCCTTTTTCATTTTCGCCGCGGTATATGCCGTCGCTGCTCTGCTCGTCACGAATTCGTATTATCAGCTGATGCTGACGATGGTGCTCGTTTGGGCCTGTTTCGGGCTCTCCTGGAACATTCTGAGCGGCTATACGGGGCTGGTGTCCTTCGGGCACGCTGCTTTTTTCGGCATCGGCGCCTACACGACCGCTCTTGGACAGATCCACCTCGACTTGTCCCCCTGGGTTTTGATTCTGCTCGCAACCGTCCTCGGCGGAATTTCGGGTCTCCTTATCGGCTTCCCCACATTCCGGCTGCGGGGCGTGTACTTCGCGCTCGCGATGCTCGCCTACCCGCTAGCACTCCTCTACGTCTTCGAGTGGCTGGGCTATCAGGAGGTGACGCTGCCGATGAAGCGTGATGCTCCGTTCGCCTACATGCAGTTTTCCGACCACCGCATCTACACGCTGATCGCGCTTGCCATGCTGGTCGCCTTCGTGCTGGTGACGCGATGGCTGGAGAGGTCTCGCTTCGGAATGGCGCTGCTGGCCATCAAGCAGAACGAGGCTGCCGCGGAGGCAGCGGGGATCGATACGCTCGCCTGGAAATTGCGGGCGATAACGCTCAGCGGTGCCATCGGCGGGGCGGTCGGCGCATTCTATGCAGTTGTGCTGCTGGTCGTGACGCCGATCTCCGTCTTCGGAATGCTCGTCTCGGCGCAAGCGCTGACCGTCACTCTCTTTGGTGGCGTTGCTACCGTATGGGGGCCGGTGATCGGTTCCGCCATTCTTATCCCCCTGAGCGAAATCCTCCACGCCGAGCTGGGCCACGTGATCCCCGGCATCCAGGGTGTCATCTTCGGTGTCGCCATTGTCGTGCTGATCCTGGCCGCACCGGAAGGCCTATTCTGGAAAATACGCGATTTTGTGCAGCATCGCTGGCCAGAATTGGTGTCTCAATCCGTTGAAGAATTCGCCGGCGAGCCGGTCGCGCCGTTGCTGGAGGAAGCGAGACAAGGCCCGGTCTCGCGCGGCAATGTCATTCTTGAGGTGCGGAACCTCTCGCGTTCCTTCGGCGGGCTGAAAGCAGTCGATGACGTCAGCTTCTCGGTTCGCGAGGGCCAGGTTCTGGGCATTATCGGCCCAAATGGCGCCGGAAAGACCACCGTTTTCAATCTGCTCAACGGTTTTCTCAAACCCGACTCTGGGCAAGTCCTTCTCAATGGCAAGGACATGGTGGGCCGGAAACCGCACGAGCTGTGCGCAGCGGGCGTGGGGCGGACGTTCCAGATCATGCGCCCGTTCGCCCGAATGTCGGTGACGGATAATGTCGTCGTCGGCGCCTATGTCCATGCGGCCGACGACGGCGAGGCAAGGCGGCTGGCCAGGGAAGCGATCGAGCGTGTCGGCCTCACCGCGGTCGCCAACCGCATCGCCGGTGAGCTAGCGACCATCGAGCTGCGTCTGATGGAGCTCGCGCGCGCACTTGCCGGAAAGCCGAGCATTCTTCTGCTCGATGAGACATTGGCCGGCCTTGGCCATGCGGAAGCCGAGACAGTCATCGGTGTGATCCGCAAGCTGGCATCGGAGGGCATGACGATCGTCATCATTGAGCACACGATGCAAGCCATGGTGCGCGTGGCCGACAGTTTCGTAGTGCTCGATCACGGTTCAGTGCTCGTCGAGGGGCCACCGCAGGCTGTCATCAAGGACCCACGCGTCATCGAGGCCTATCTCGGCAAAAAGTGGATGGCCCATGCTCGAAGTTGAGAACATCACAGCCGGGTATTCCGGTGTTCCTGTGCTGAATGGGGTCAGCCTCAGCGTCGGCGAAGGTGAGTTCGTCTCGATCGTCGGGCCGAACGGAGCCGGCAAAACAACTCTTTTCAAGACGATCTCGGGAACTCTGACGCCCATGGCGGGCTCGATCAGGTTCGAGGGTATCGACCTGCTCTCGATACCGCCTGCCCGACGCCCACATCTTGGGATAGCGCATGTTCCGGAAGGCCGGCAGGTCTTTCCGTCGCTGACCGTCATGGATAATCTCGAATTGGGGGCTTATACCGACGCTGGGCGGCGGGATTGGTCGCGCAATATAGAACGCATTCTCACCTGGCTTCCTGTTCTGGCCGAGCGGCGCAATCAGCTTGCAGGCACGCTCTCTGGCGGCGAGCAGCAGATGCTCGCAATTGGCCGTGGATTGGCCTCCTCGCCCAAGCTGCTGATGCTCGATGAGCCGTCGATGGGGCTCGCACCGGCCATTGCCGACTTCATTTTCGAAAAGCTCATGGAAATCCGCAGCGAGGCCGAGCTGACGATCTTGCTTGTCGAGCAGCGCGTGGCCGAGGCCTTGGAATCTGCCGACCACGGATACGTTCTCGAAGCGGGACGCGTCGTCCTTCAGGGGACGAATGAGGCCCTGCGCGCAGATGATCGCGTGCGGCAGGCCTATCTCGGCATGTGACGTTCGCAGGCCAAGGTGGCCTGGGACAACGATGGCCAATAGAGCCAAAGGAGGAAACGGAACATGATCGCCCCTGGTAGATTGTGGAAACTGAGCAGCTTCGTTCTGCCCGTCATCGCAGCACTCGGACTGGGAACACCAGCCCAATCCCAGCATCCGGCCGAGGTCAAGGTCGGTCTGCTCGTACCCTTGTCGGGGATTTACGCGCGCCCGGGCCAGGTGATGCGCATGGGTGCCGAAATGGCCATTGATCACATCAATGAGCAGGGCGGCATCACATCAATGGGTGGCGCAAAGATGAAGCTGGTGGTGCTCGATTCCGGTGACACCACGGAAAAGGCCAAGAATGCAGCCCAGCGGATGGTTGCGCAGGAAACGGACCTGGTGGCCGCGACGGGCGCCTATCTCAGCTCCTTCACGCTTGCGGTGACCGAGGTCACCGAGCGAGCGCAACTACCGATGCTGACGCTTTCCTATTCCGATCAGATCACGGAGCGCGGCTTCAAATACATTTTCCAGACCTCCGCGACCTCGGGCTCGCAGGCCAATCAGGCCCTGCCAGTGATCGTAGAAATTGCGGAGAAGGCAACCGGTCAGCGGCCCAAGACAGTGGCGATCATCACGGACAACACGGCAGCTTCGATCTCCTCCGTCAAGCCGATGAAGGAGCGACTGCTGAAGGAGCTCGGCATCGAGCTGGTTGTCGACGAGACGTTCACGCCTCCCTTGGCCGATGCAACTCCACTCGTCCAGAAGGTCCGCGCGACACGGCCGGACCTGCTGTTCTTCCTGCCGACGGTCATTTCGGATGCCAAGCTCGTTTTGGAGAAGATGAACGAGTTCGGCCTGGGGCAGGGCCGAATCCCGACCATTTCATTCGGGATCGCGATCGCGGAGCCGGACATGCTCCGCACCATGTCTCCGGAGCTTCTGCAGGGCGTAATGGCTGCGGTCGGCAACTGGGGCTCGAAGGGGCATGAAAAGCTGATCGAGGAGCTGAAGCAGAGGTATAACGAGCCTTGGATGACGCAAAACGCCATTTCAACCTATGGCGACATGTGGATCCTGAAAGAGGCTCTGGAGAAGGCCGGCAAAGCCGATCGTCAGGCGGTGGCGGAAGCGATCCGGACCATGGATGGCGGCCCCTCGAAATATTATCCGGGCGGCGAAATGAAGTTCGACGAAATGGGCCGCCGCGTGGGGGCAGGACTGGCGATCATCCAGTGGCAGAACGGCACGCCGGTGACCGTTTACCCGCCTCAGATGGCCATGGCAGAGCCGATCTGGCCGAAGAAATAACACGAGAATGCGCGATCCGGTCACGCCGGATCGCGGAGCGGCAATTCATCGTTCGGAGCAAGGAAATGGGTAAGCAGACGTTTGAGCGCGGTCTCGACATTCGAAAGTCCGTTCTCGGAGCGGAATTCGTTGAAAACTCTTTAGCGACGGCCGACGACTTCAACCGGCCGCTACAAGAGCTCGTAACCGAGTATTGTTGGGGCGCGGTGTGGGGGCGCGAGGAGTTGCCACGAAAGACTCGCAGCATGCTCAACCTGGCCATGCTTTCAGCCTTGAACCGGCCACACGAGCTCAAGATGCATATCCGCGGCGCCCTGCGAAACGGTGTCACGCGAGAGGAGATCCGGGAGGTCCTTCTGCAGGTTGCTATCTACTGCGGCGTTCCCGCTGCCGTGGATTCGTTCCGCACCGCTCGTGCCGTATTCGCAGAGCTGGATCAGACGGGCGAGAAATCTTGAAATGCGTAATACATCGGCACTGTCGCAATGCACGGTGCACTCGGGCGATCTGGAGGTAAGCATTGAGCGAGACATTCGGATTTATCGGCCTCGGTAACATGGGTCGGCCGATGGCCGGGCGCCTGATCGACGCCGGCCATTCTCTCGTTGTCCACGACGTGCGCGAGAGCGCCGTCGTGGACTTCGTCGGACGGGGCGCAAAAAAGGCCAATTCTCCGGCCGAGCTCGCGTCGATGGTGGAGACGATCTTCCTCTCCCTGCCGACCCCGCCGGTCGTCGAGGCAGTGGCGGTTGGCGAGAACGGCCTCATGTCGGGAGAAAAGGTGAGGCGGGTCGTCGACCTGTCCACGACCGGTCCGCAAACGGCGGAGAGCATCAGCGAGAAATTCCAGTCGCGCAACATTCGCTGGCTCGATTGCCCGGTCAGCGGTGGTGTCGGCGGAGCCAAGGCTGGCACCGTGGCCGTGATGTTCTCGGGGCGAAGTGCGGATTATGAAGACCTCTTGCCGGTGCTCAAGGTGATCGGCAAGCCCTTCTACATCGGCGACAAGCCGGGCCTCGCGCAGATGATGAAGCTCGTCAACAACTGCCTCTCCGCGGCAGCGATGGCACTGTCCTCAGAAGCTGTCGTCATGGGCGCGAAGGCCGGCATCCCGGCAAAAGTGATGATCGACGTGATTAACGCCGGCAGCGGCCGCAATACGGCAACGCTGCAGAAGTTTCCCCAATCCATTCTGCCGGGCACGTTCGATTACGGCTTCGCGACAGGCCTCATGCACAAGGACGTGTCGCTGTTCATGCAGGAAGCCAGGCGGATGGGGCTTTCTCTCGAGGGCTGCCAGGTTGTTTTCGACATTTGGCAAAAGGCGCTCGACAAGCTTGGCCCGGATTCCGATTTCACAAGAATCGTCACCCTCATGGAAGAGCAGGCGGGTGTGGAAGTCCGTGGCTGATAGGTGAGCTGGGAGCTGCGCCGGTGTATGCGCTTATCTCAGCGAGACAACGGGGTCCAGTCCGGTCAGAGGAGAGGAGAGCACAGGATGGAGATCAAGCGTTGCGGCTCGAGGCCGACACGGCGTGCCCCGGCGAGCGCGTTCACCGGCACGGTTTGGCAGGATCCGGTCATCGAGGCACCCGAGCCCGCACTGTTGAAATCAAATGTCGTCACCTTCGAGCCCGGAGCGCGCACCGCCTGGCACACGCACCCATTGGGCCAGACGCTCTATGTCGTCTCGGGCACCGGCCGCATTCAGGTGTGGGGCGGTCCTATCGAGGAAATCAAGGCAGGAGACGTCGTCTGGATTCCGCCGGGCGAGAAACATTGGCATGGTGCCGGACCGACGACCATGATGACGCACATCTCGATGCAGGAGGCTCGTGACGGCGTCGCCGTTGAGTGGCTGGAGCACGTCACCGACGAGCAGTATGCGGGCGCCTGACATCGACTGAGCGGACGGACACCGCCTCACTTCATTTAACGGCATGACGTGAGGCTGACCGGCGCCGCCATCACTGCACCGGAGCGGCGGGAGGAGAATGAGAATGGCTGAGTTTCCGGATGAGGGCTGGAAGGTCACCGGCAGCTACGATTACTCCTGTACACCGGCAATGACCGAAGCCATAGCGAAAGAGATCCCAGGTTGCCGCTATAGGCAAATGAAGAACATCGGGCATTTCCAAATGATCGAGAATTACGAGCTGTTCCGGACATATCTGCTCCCGGAAATAGAGATCATGGCCGCCGAGTAGCAATCGATTACGGCTGAATCGATAATTGGCCCGAGCGCCGACGCGGTTCGGTTGTCCTTGGAGGAATGCACATGTCGCTTGAACCTTATGAAGTCTACGCTGTTCGCTACGCCCACAACCCTGCCGCGCGGTCATCTCATAACTTCGTTCTGGGCGATCCGCATGACGTGCCGATGCCGCTTGACTATTTCGTCTGGGTGATAAAGGGCAATGGGCACACTTTCATTGTCGATACCGGTTTCGACGCGGCCATGGCGAAGAAGAGAAAGCGCGACTTCCTGCGCTCGCCGGGAGAGGGATTGAAGGCGATCGGTGTCGACCCGGATGCGATCAAGGACGTGATCCTCACCCATATGCATTACGACCACTGTGGGAATTACGATCTCTTCCCGAACGCGAAATATCACCTGCAAGGCATCGAAATGGCTTATTGCACCGGCCGATGCATGTGCCACGACGCGTTAAGGGCGCCCTTCGAAGAGGAGGACGTCGTGGCGATGGTGCGCAAGGTTTTCGCCGGTCGGGTGCGATTCCATGACGGTGATTCCGAAATTGCAGATGGGATAACCGTCCATCACGTCGGTGGACACAGCAAGGGCCTGCAGGTGGTACGCGTCTGGACGCGGCGCGGCTGGCTGGTTGTGGCTTCCGACGCCAGCCATTTCTATGCCAACATGGAGCAGGGGCGTGCCTTTCCGATCATGCACAGCCTGGCCGATACGCTGGAAGGGTATGATCGGCTATGGAAATTGGCGAGCGACCGGACGAATGTGATTCCGGGTCACGACCCGATTATCCTAGACCGCTATCCGGCACCCTCTTCCGGATTGGAGGGCATTGTCGTGCGGCTCGACGCCGATCCCAGGTCGTAGGCGGCATTGAGACAATGCCATGTCGCGCTCAGAGGCCGAGATACGCTTCACGGACCCTTGGATTCTTGTGCAGCGACTCGGCCGCACCGCTTAGCACGATCCGGCCCGATTCCAGCACATAGCCCCGCGACGCCACCGAGAGCGCAAGGGCGGTGTTTTGCTCGACCAGCAGGATCGAGGTGCCGCTTTGATGACTCTTGATCGGCGCATCGTGGACCTGGTCGACGACGATGGGTGCAAGGCCGAAATTTGATCCAAGGGACCAGATGAGGGCGATCCTCCGCGATCACCGCCCCATGGTGGCGCGAGCGGCCGAACTGCCGCGACACATGCCACGCACGCTGCCCCTGAATTTGCTCCAAGACGTAGGGCGCGAGTGGCGCGACGGCCGCGACAGCGGTCACACTCTGCACTGCTTCTCTTGGAATTTACTGGAGGCCACGGCCGGAATCGAACCGGCGTGCGCGGATTTGCAGTCCGCTGCGTAACCACTCCGCCACGTGGCCGCCAAGAATGGGCGAGGTGCAGTGCGCACTTCAGCCGCCGCCGCGAGGAGCCTCTCGGGCGAAGGCGTCCTGTAGCATGCCCGGGACGGTCCTGCAATGAGGTCGCTCCCGTGCGGCTTTGCGTCCGAGTCGGCCTTCTACCTGAACAAGGGCTCTGGCGGAGCGGGCATTGCTTGGTTAAGTTCCCGCCGCTTTGGCTATGCCAGCCGTATGCTTTGCACGGGAGTGTCGAGGAGGGGAGATGGTCAGTTTTGCCGTCCAGCGCGAGAACATGGTCGAAAGCCAGGTTCGGACCGCCGATGTCGTGGACCGGCGCATCATTCGCGCCATGCTCGAAATCCCCAGGGAAGCGTTCGTTCCCGAGGACGTGCGGGCACTCGCCTATATGGATGGTGATGTCCCCATCACCCAATCGCAATCGCGGTTCATGATGGCACCGGGCGTGCACGCCAAGCTGATCCAGTTCCTGGAGATCGAGGACAATGCGGTCGTGCTCGACGTCGGCTGCGGAACCGGTTACGGCAGTGCCATCATGGCACGGCTGGCGCAGACCGTCGTCGGCCTCGAAAGCGACCCGGCGATCGCGGAGAGCGCGACGAAAATCCTCTCTGAGCTGGGGGTGGACAACGTGGTGATCGTGATCGGCGAGCTGACTGCCGGCTGGCCGAGCGAAGGGCCCTACGATGCCATCCTGCTCAACGGGTCGGTGCCTGAGGTGCCTTCCGTACTGCTGGAGCAGTTGAAGGATGGTGGCCGCCTTGCAGCAATCGAAGCTGATGAGGGTGTGAGCAGGGCCCGGATCTGGCAGCGCTCGGGCAAGACCGTTTCGGCGCGGACCGTGTTCGATGCAGCCGCCAAGCCGCTTCCAGGGTTCGAGCGGAAGCCAGAGTTCGTATTCTGATCATCCGTATCGTGGCCGAAGTGTGGGGTTACGGCCACGCCGGCCAAGTATCTGTGCTTTCGGCGCCATTCGCTATTCTAAGTTGTTGTCCTGTCGGGGTACTCAGAGATTCGATCCGGTGCGCGTCTGGATGGAATCAGTGTAAGCCCCTGGAGCAGGCCAGGAGTATCGGCCTTGCCCGGTGATTGCGTCCTGGACAGTGGGGGGCTGAATGGCAGCGAAAACCGAGGGCGAAATGGGGGTGTCTCGAAAGAGAATCGCACGGGCAGCGATCGCTGCCGTATGTGCGGCGATGCTCATCGTGCCTGCTGGTGTCGCAGACGCGGAAACGCTGCGTGAGGCCTTGACTGCGGCCTACAAGTTCAATCCTCGCCTCGATGCCGAACGGGCCAATCTGCGCGCGACCGACGAAGAGGTGCCGCGGGCGCTGTCCGGCTATCGCCCGCAGATCTTCGGCTCGGCAGATGTCGGCTATCAGCGGTCGAAAACCCGCGGGGGCGGACAGACGAACGTCCAGGAGACGAACCCGCGCGGATACGGAGTCGACATCTCTCAGCCGATATTTCGCGGGTTTCGGACGCTGAACACCGTGAGAGAGGCCGAGGCTGTCGTGCGGGCAGAGCGCGCCAATCTGCTGATCGTCGAGCAGGCGGTGCTGCTCGAGGCCGTGATCGCTTACGCAGATGTCATACGGGATCAGGCCGTCGTCCGCCTCCGTGAAAACAACGTCAATGTGCTGACCCGCGAGTTGCGCGCTACCCAAGACCGGTTCGCGGTGGGCGAGGTGACGCGCACGGACGTTGCGCAGGCCGAGGCGCGTCGGTCGGGAGCCGTGTCCGCGCTCGATCTGGCGCGCGCCAACCTGCGCACCAGCCGTGCGGCGTTCGAGCGCGTGATTGGACATCCGCCAAGCAACCTGGCGGATCCCCAGGTTCCGGAAAAACTGCTGCCCCGCTCGCAGGAGGAGGCGCTGGCGATTGCAAGCCGGGAGAACCCGAACCTCGTTGCCGCACTCTACCGCGAGCAGGCGGCGCGCCATGTGGTCGATCGGATCTGGGGCGAGCTGCTGCCGGAAGTGAGTGTCGATGCGAGCTATGATCGCCGCTTCGGCCAGGGCAACTTCGACGAGAGCGAGGTTACGGCGGTCACGGGCCGCGTGACCGTGCCCATCTATCAGGGGGGAGAGGTCTCGGCTCGTGTCCGGCAGGCCAAGCACACCCACGTCGCGCGCCTGCAGGAGGTCGAGCAGTTCCGGACCGAGACGGTGGCCGACGTGGTCGCGTCCTGGGCGCGGATGGAGGCGGCACGTGCGCAGATTGCATCCGACCAGGCGCAGGTCGAAGCGAACCGGGTGGCCCTGGCAGGTGTGCGTGAGGAGGAGCGCGTTGGTCAGCGGACGCTGCTCGATGTGCTCAATGCCGAGCAGGAATTGCTCAACGCCGAGGTCAACCTCGTGACCACACGGCGCGATCTGGTGGTCAGCGCCTACACGCTGCTGGCGTCCATCGGCCGGCTTGATGCGGAGTATCTGGGGCTCGGCGCGGCGATCTACGATCCGGAGGCCCACTACCAGGAGGTCCGCCGCAAGTGGTGGGGCATCAGCATAACCCATGCGGATGGACGCCGTGAGAACCTCGATCTGTGGGACACCTACGGAAAGAACGTGCCGATGAAGTGAGCCCGAGTGCGCTGGTCCGCCTGACCGCGCGCCGGTAGCCCGCGAGGCCCTCCCTGTTGCATGCTCCTAGTAGCTAGCTAACCGATAGTCGCATGGAGCCAAGTCCAGCGACGCGGACGGCTGCTGGTTCGTGCCATTGGGGTGTGGCATTAGATGCATCGGAAAGCCTCACAAAACGCACAATTTCTATGAAGCCAATACATTGATGCAACCGAGCGATCGGTGTACCAAAATCTTTGTCGTGCGTTGCAGGTTGGGCACGCGGCTTTGGCCGGGCGAGAACCGTAGAGCAGTGAGGGTGGGGGATGCACAGAGCGGATAAGACGCCCGAGCCGAGCATGGAAGAAATCCTAGCGTCGATCCGCAAGATCATCGCGGAGGAGCCGATCGGCTCGCGGCCAGGACCGGAGCCGCGGGAGACCGAAAGCGATCGTCAATCGTCGACCGGTGGTTCTGGGCGCCAAGCGAATGAACCCACTCTTTCCATCCCCTCACGGAATGAGGACCACCCCGAGGAGCCGCCTTACACTGTCGAGGATGCGCTGGCCGATCTGATGGACGACCCGTCGCAGCGGCGACCCGGCCGTCCTGCGGGTAAGGATGACCTTCCCAAGCCGCAGGCCCGGCCAGCAGGCGAGGAGGAGAGCCGTCCCAGTTGGCTGTTCGGCCGCCAGACCAGTCCGCCTGCTGGTGCGTCCCAGTCTCCCGGCGCGATCCCGGCCGGGTCTGACCGCAGGCAAGGAGGAGGCCTTCTGGGGCATCTTGGTCAGCTGCGCGAAACGCCCGAGCGGGCGGCGGGCGAGGGCGAGGTTTCCAGCCCGAAGCCGAGCACGGGCAGCCCAAGACCGCTGGAAGCCGGCTCGCTCTTCGAGCGCCAGCGGGAGGGCGGGCGTCCCGGTCCAGCAGATTTTCCGTCTTTGCCGCAGGTCCAGTCCCAGGACGTGCCACGGCCTTCTGCGCCACGTGTCCCGACGCGGGAAGCCACAATCGATCGCCGAGCCGACGAGGGGCACGGTCTCATGGCGCCTGGCGCAGGCTCTGCGGGCGCCAAGCACGGTTCGCCTGCGCCCATGGCGCGTTCACCGGAACCGGCGCCTGATCGCCCAATCCACCCGCAGACCCCGGCTCGCGCGCCCATAGCCGAAGCGGAGCGCAAGCCTGAAGAGCGCCAGCGGCCGGCCCCGACTGCAGCCGACGGTTTGGTGCGGCAGGAGAAGGCCGTTCCGGCCCCCTCCGCTGACCATCCCGGCGGCGAAGGACCCCAGCGGGAAAAGCTGGCGGAGGGGGCCAAGACGGTTGCGCAGAACGCCAGCCCTGCCTCGGGTAACGCGCAACTGGCACCGTCACAAGCGCCGCAGGCTGTCCAGCCGGCAGCGGCTCGCACCCTGGAGGACACGGTTGCCGACCTGCTCCGGCCCTTGCTGCGTGAATGGCTCGACGCCAACATGCCCCGCATCGTCGAGAAGGCGCTACGGGTCGAGTTGGCGGCCAGCGCCAAGCGGCCGGAAATCGACTCAAATCGCTGAGCTTCGGCTGACAGCTGGCTCGTCGTTGCCGAGACGGCGCTGGTCCTGTGCGCGGTGCGCGTTTGTATCCAGGTCCCCTGAGGCGACCACTCGAGTTGACAGGGAAGGAAGGCGGGGCGTAGGACGCCCTTCGCTTTCCTTGATTTGAAACCGGGCCGTCCGACCCATGCTCCAGAAAACGTACCAACCTGCCGACATCGAGAAGCGGATCTACCAGGAATGGGAGAACGCTGGCGCGTTCCGCGCCGGCCGGCCGGAGCGGGTGAGCGCCAAGCCTTATTGCATCGTCATTCCACCACCGAACGTCACCGGCTCGCTTCACATGGGGCATGCACTCAACAACACGCTGCAGGACATCCTGTGCCGGTTCGAGCGCATGCGCGGCAAGGACGTGCTCTGGCAGCCCGGCACGGACCACGCCGGCATTGCAACCCAGATGGTGGTGGAGCGGAAGCTTGCGAAAGAGCAGCGCGACCGCCGCCAGATGGGCCGCCAGGCTTTCCTCGAGGAGGTCTGGAAGTGGAAGGCGGAAAGCGGCGGCATGATCCTCAACCAGCTGAAGCGGCTGGGGGCCTCCTGCGACTGGTCGCGCGAGCGCTTCACCATGGACGAGGGGCTGAGCCGTGCGGTGCTCAAGGTCTTCGTCGAGCTCTACAAGCGCGGCCTCATCTACAAGGACAAGCGGCTTGTGAACTGGGACCCGCGCTTCCAGTCGGCCATTTCCGATCTCGAGGTCATGCAGGTCGAGGTGAAGGGCCACCTCTGGCACCTGCGCTATCCGCTGAAAGACGATCCCTCGCGCTTCATCGTCGTCGCCACCACGCGGCCCGAGACGATGCTCGGCGATACGGCGGTTGCCGTTCACCCGGAGGACGAGCGCTACAAGGAGTTGGTCGGCAAGATGGTTGTGCTGCCCCTGGTCGGGCGCGAGATCCCGATCGTGGCCGACGAGTACTCTGACCCCGAGAAGGGCTCAGGTGCCGTCAAGATCACGCCGGCCCACGACTTCAACGACTTCGAGGTCGGCCGCCGGCACAACCTGCCGATGATCAACATCTTCGACGCCGAGGCGCGGATCAACGAGAACGCGCCGGAGGCCTATCGCGGCCTCGACCGCTTCGAGGCGAGAAAGCGGGTGATCGCCGACCTCGAAGCGCAGGGGCTTGTCGAAAAGATCGAGCCGTACACGCACATGGTTCCCCACGGCGACCGCTCGGCCGTGCCGATCGAGCCGTGGCTGACGGATCAGTGGTACGTCAATGCGGCCGAGCTGGCGAAGGAGGCCATCAAGGCCGTCGAGGACGGGCGCACGAGGTTCGTCCCCAAGAACTGGGAGAAGACCTACTTCGAGTGGATGCGCAACATCCAGCCGTGGTGCATCTCGCGCCAGCTCTGGTGGGGGCACCAGATCCCGGCCTGGTACGGTCCGGACGGTGAGGTGTTCGTCGAGGAGACGGAGAACCTGGCTCTGGCCGCAGCCCAGCGGCACTATGGCTCCCGCGTCAATCTCGAACGCGACCCCGACGTGCTGGACACGTGGTTCTCGTCCGCTCTCTGGCCTTTCTCGACGCTCGGCTGGCCCGACAAGACGCCGGAGCTTGAGCGCTATTATCCGACGGACGTCCTTGTCACCGGCTTCGATATCATCTTCTTCTGGGTCGCCCGGATGATGATGATGGGCCTCTTCTTTATGAAAGAGGTGCCGTTCCGCGACGTCTACATCCATGCCCTCGTCCGTGACGAGAAGGGGCAGAAGATGTCGAAGTCCAAGGGCAACGTCATGGACCCCTTGGAGCTGATCGACGCTTACGGCGCCGACGCGCTGCGCTTCACGCTGGCGGCCATGGCGGCGCAGGGCCGTGACATCAAGCTCGCCCGATCGCGCGTCGAGGGATACCGGAACTTCGCGACCAAGCTCTGGAACGCCGCGCGCTTTGCGGAGATGAACGAGTGCGTGCGCGTCAAGGGTTTCGATCCCACCTCGGCAAAGCTGACCGTGAACCGGTGGATCGCGGGCGAGACGGAGCGGACGGCCAAGGCTGTCACCGCTGCGATCGAAGCCTACAAGTTCAACGAGGCCGCGAGCGCGATCTACGAGTTCACCTGGGGCGTCTTCTGCGACTGGTACCTGGAGCTGGTGAAGCCCATCCTCGGCGGTTCCGACGAAGGAGCCAAATCCGAAACGCGCGCCATGGTGGCCTGGGCGCTCGACCAGGTGCTGAAGCTGCTGCATCCGTTCATGCCATTCATCACGGAGGAGCTGTGGACGCACATGGTCGAGCACGGCATCAAGCGCGATGCCATGCTGGCGCTGAGCCCCTGGCCTGAGCTCGACGGACTTGCCGACCCGGCTGCGGATGAGGAGCTCGGCTGGGTCGTCAATCTCGTCAGCGAGGTGCGCTCCGTCCGTGCTGAGATGAACGTGCCGGCCGGCGCCAGGGTGCCGCTCGTGCTGGTGGGCAGCAACGATGCCATCCGGCGCCGGGCCGAGCATCACGAGGAGACGATCAGCCGACTTGCACGCCTGGGCTCCATCTCGTTCGAGGACGCACCGCCGGCTGGTGCGGCGGTCATCGCCTTCGGTGAGACCACGGCCGCCCTTCCACTTTCGGGCATTATCGATATGGCCGCGGAGAAGGCGCGGCTCCGGCGTGAGATCGACAAGGCAACTGCCGACATCGGCAAGATCGACGCCAAGCTCGCCAACGCGCAGTTCCTCGCCAAGGCGCCGGAGGAAGTCGTCGAGGAGCAGCGGGAGCGCAAGGCGGAGCTCGAAACGCTCTCGGCACGGCTGGCCAACGCGCTGAAGCGCCTTGAAGGATGATGGGAGCGAATGGCGAGTAGCGAATAGCGAATCGGCCGCTGTAGTTTCCTGTGCGCCAGTCGCATTTTCGCCATTTGCTCTTCCGGTAACCTCCCATTCACCACTGTGGCGTTGTGGCAACGAAAGCGGGCGTTATTGCCTCTTTTGAGCCACAAAGACCGACCACGATGCATGAACATCAGATGAATGCGGCCGTCCACTCTCTGGAGCTTTGTTCCAGTGGCGGAGTGGTGGATCGGATGGGATCAACTTAACGAAGATTGGCCTGCCTGGAGTGCGAGCGCGCGTGCGCATGCGAACTCACGAGACGCTCTCCTCGCAGGAAGCCGGGTCGGGATGGACGCCAGAACGCTGAACGAGTCCAGTTCGACGACGGAGGACGCCTTGCGTCCGCCCCAATCCTGCGGCGGCGCAGCGCGGTTCTCAGAGGGCTGGCGGTTTCCTGATCCGATCGGCGAGTTTGGCCCCGGCAGTATCAGTGCCTTTGGAGTTGGATCTGGCGGTTCGCACTTGGTGGTGCACAAGGGTGACACCAATATCGCAGAATCCGGAAAGGGTACGCGAAGCCACTTTGTGGACCAATCCAGGCTCGAATCTCAGCGTAATGCGTGGACTTCTCCCGCAAGTCCATACAAAAGCGGGGCGTTGAGGAAGTATGCGGATCAGATTGGGCTGACGGATGTCAGTTCTGTCGCCCAGGCTGGCGGAAAGGCTGAAGTTGTCTGTCTCGCTGCTATCTAGATTGCTGGTCGGCTTGGCGTTCTTCGCTGCCCTAGGGCTTCAACCCGCCCTCGCCTCCCGCAGCGCGAGTTTCAGCTCCTCGCAGGCGGCCTTTGAGCAGGGGATGAGTGCTTTGAGAGCCGGACAGCTCGACGTTGCTCTCCCTGCTCTCGAACATGCTGCCAGCGAAGGCATCTTCCTTGCCGAGTTTTACTTGGCACGGATATTTGCCGATCCCACGAGTGGGTATACGGACCACGCCAAGGCCTACGTGCTTTACCAGCGCCTTGCCGATCAATATGCCGACATCGATCCCGACGACGATCAACGGGCGCCGTTCGTCGCCAAAGCGTTCACGGCCCTTGCGGGCTACCTGTTGCGCGGCGTGCCTGAGCTCAACGTCAAACCCAACCCGAGCCGCGCCGCCGAGTATCTGCATCACGCGGCCACCTTCTTCAACGACCATGATGCTCAATTCGAGCTGGCGAAGCTTTACCTCCGGGACGACGATGAGCCCATCAAGACGCGGCAGGCTCTGCATTGGCTGTCGGTCCTGACCGAACAGGGGCACGCTGGAGCGCAGGCGTTCCTGGCGGACCTTTATTGGCACGGCAATCACGTCGAAAAGAGCCCTCTCCGCGCCTATGCTCTGGTGACCGTGGCCGTCGAGAACGCGCCGCCGCACGAGCGCATCTGGATCGAGGACATCCACCAGAATATCTATTGCGGCCTGTCGGAGACGGTGCGCACCAATGCCAAGGGCCTGATCGCGTTCTGGCGCAAGCAATATGGGCGCACACCCGAGGCGGACCGTTATGGCCTGTCGCGGCTGCAAATCGGGCCTGTCCGCACCTGCAGCAACGGTGAGGTCGTGCCCGTTCCGGGCCAGACGCGCTCGGTCGTGGCCTCCGAGCCCACCTCGAAAGCTGCGACGGGCGACGTTGCGACGTCTGCACTCCAGACACAGAAGAGGCCAGCCGGACCGACGGTTGCTCAAGGCAATCCTGCCGGCTTTGGCGTGCGGGACGCCCGCGAGGTCGTCACCGAGCAGCACAACTGAGCTGACAGCACGCGTTGGTCGTGCGCTTCGCGCTCGTCAGCCGACATCGAGCTCCAGCCAGACCGGCACGTGATCGGATGGCTTCTCCCAGCCGCGGGTATGCCGGTCGATGCCGGCCACGAGCAGTCTGTCCGCGGCCTGCGGTGACAGCAGCATGTGATCGATTCTGATGCCGTCATCCTTCTGCCAGGCGCCCGCCTGATAGTCCCAGAACGAGAAGACGTTCGGTCCCGGGTGACAGGCGCGTATGGCATCCGTGAAGCCGCCGTTCACCAGCGCCCTGTAGCGCGCCCGCGTCTCGGGCTGATAGAGCGCATCGTTGGCCCAGTTCTCCGGATTCTTGGCATCGAGCGGCTCGGGGATCACGTTGAAATCGCCAGCCAGCACCAGCGGCTGCTCGTCGGCGAGGAGCACGCGCGCCCGCTGTAACAGCCGGTCCATCCAAGCGAGCTTGTAATCGAATTTTTCCGTCCCGATGGGGTTGCCGTTCGGCAAGTAGATGGAGGCAATCGTGACGGCACCCGATGGGATCGACAGCGTCACCTCGAGATAGCGCGCCTGGACGTCATCCGGTGCGCCGGGCAGGCCTGGGCGGACGTCATCGAAACGGGACTTGGCGAGAATGGCGACGCCGTTGAAACCCTTCTGGCCGTGGACCGCGATGTTGTAGCCGAGGCTTTCGAACGGGCCTGACGGGAAGGCGCCGTCCATGCACTTCACCTCCTGGAGACACACCACGTCGGGTTTGGCATCCGCGATCCACGTCAGCGCCGTGTCGAGCCGCGCCTTGATGCCGTTGATGTTCCAGGTGGCGATCTTCATCATCATGCCGGGACCGGCATCCCTCCGAGCCGTCCAGCATCGGCCATCGGCTCGCACTTTCTGCCGGCGATTCCCGCCCCTTGTCAGCGAAGTGTGTTCACCGCCGATTAGCAGCTTTTGATCTATCCTGCTAACCGACACTATTCGTTTCAATGGCGCAATCATGGGCCTGTCTCTCTACGAGAGCAAACGGCGCGACCCCAAACCGCTGGTGGCGCTCATGGCGGCGAACCTGCTGTTCGCTGCATCCTCGATCTTCCTGTGGACGCTGATGTCGCTCTTCATCGCTGAACCCGTGCGCTGGGCGACGGCGCGGGGTATCGGCTCGCGGCCCGAGCTGCTCGAGTACCCCTTCATCCTCCTCTGGCTGCTCCCGGTGGCTGGTGCATGCGCGGCCTGGGTGGCCCTGAAAGCCGAGCGGTTGCGGCTCGCCTATCTCCTGGCGGTCAAGCCGCTGCTCTATTTCGGTGTGGTCGCCGGCTGGTACTATCTCGCGCCCGCCCAGTGGCATTGAGGCCGCCAGCCTGCAACCAGGCGTTTAGCCTCGGCCTTAGCGCAAGTGGATGAGACGAGATGGCCGCTTCGAATCGGCCTGCTTCCGTGTATTCTGCAAGCCCATGCAGCGGTACATCTTCATTACCGGCGGCGTGGTCTCCTCCCTCGGCAAAGGCCTCGCATCGGCGGCTCTTGGGGCGCTTCTCCAGGCTCGCGGCTATTCCGTTCGCCTGCGCAAGCTCGACCCTTATCTCAACGTCGATCCGGGCACCATGAGCCCGTATCAGCACGGCGAGGTGTTCGTCACCGACGACGGCGCGGAGACGGACCTCGACCTCGGCCACTATGAGCGCTTCACTGGCGTGCCGGCGAAGCGCACCGACAACATCACCACGGGGCGGATCTACCAGGATATCCTCGCCAAGGAGCGCCGCGGGGACTATCTCGGCGCGACCGTGCAGGTCATTCCGCACGTCACAGACGCCATCAAGGAGTTCATCACCTCCGGCAACGAGGGCATCGACTTCGTCCTTGTCGAGATCGGCGGCACGGTGGGCGACATCGAGGGCCTGCCATTCTTCGAAGCCATCCGCCAGCTCGGCAACGAGCTGCCGCGCGGCTCCGTCGTCTACATCCATTTGACGCTGCTGCCCTACATCCCCAGTGCAGGCGAACTCAAAACCAAGCCGACCCAGCACTCGGTCAAGGAGCTGCGCTCCATCGGCATCCAGCCGGACATTCTGCTGTGCAGGTCGGACCGGCCCATCCCGCGCTCGGAGCGGAAGAAAATCGCGCTGTTCTGCAACGTGCGGGAAGAGGCGGTCATCCAGGCGCTCGACGTGTCCTCGATCTACGACGTGCCCTTGGCCTATCACAGCCAAGGGTTTGATCGGGAAGTGCTGGCCGCTTTCGGCATGAACGACGCTCCGAAACCCGACCTCACGCGGTGGGAAGCCATCAGCGATGCCATCGCAAATCCGGAAGGGGAGGTGACGATCGCGGTCGTCGGCAAGTACACGGAGCTGAAGGACGCCTACAAATCGCTCATCGAAGCGCTCGTCCACGGCGGTATCGCCAACAAGGTCAGGGTCAACATCGACTGGATCGAAAGCGAGATCTTCGAGCGGGAGGACCCGGCGCTGTTCCTCGAGGACGTGCACGGCATTCTGGTGCCGGGCGGTTTCGGCGAGCGCGGTGCAGAGGGCAAGATCCTCGCCGCCCGCTTTGCCCGCGAGCGCAAGGTGCCCTACTTCGGCATCTGCTTCGGTATGCAGATGGCCTGCATCGAGGCAGCCCGCAACCTGGCCGGCATTCCGGAGGCGAGCTCGACCGAGTTCGGGCCGACCTCAGAGCCTGTCGTCGGCCTGATGACCGAGTGGATACGCGGCGACCAGCGCGAAAAGCGGAATGCCGGCGGTGATCTCGGCGGCACCATGCGACTGGGCGCCTACGAAGCTCACCTCAAGGGGAATAGCAGGATCGCCGCGACTTACGGGGCGACCATCATCTCCGAGCGGCATCGCCACCGTTATGAGGTCAATCCGGAATATCGCGAGCGTCTGGAAGAGGCGGGGCTCATGTTTTCCGGCATGTCGCCCGATGGATTTCTGCCGGAGACGATCGAATATCCCGACCACCCCTGGTTCATTGGCGTCCAGTTCCACCCGGAGCTGAAGTCGCGGCCGTTCGATCCGCATCCGCTGTTCAAGGGCTTCATCGCCGCTGCGATCGAGCAGTCGCGGCTGGTTTGATCTAAACCGCGCTTCTTCGACTGGTGGCTGCATCAGGCAGCGCTTTTGAAAGCCCGGCGCAGCTCGGTCTTGGCGCGTTCGAGAACCTGGCGCCTGTCCGCCGGCAGATTGCGTCCGGCACGATTGATGTAGAAGTTCAGCATCGACATGGCGGATTGCAGCGGCGTGCCCTTGCGCCGCGTGCTCGTCTCCGCCGATCGCTTCAGGGATTGCGCGATTTTCACGGGATCATCCCAGGTAAAAACGCCCGGCTCGAGGTCGAGCGCATTGCTGGTGCGGGTGACCTCCTGCGACCAGTAGCGCGGATTGCGCTTCTGGCCAGCTTTGGCACGGGGAGCGCGCTGGGATCGTGGCTGACCAGATCGTCGTGCCATCGGCTCTGCATAAGCTTCATCACTCGTGATCCCAACGAGCGGCGGCCGGCCAGCGTTCCGGGGAATGGGCCGGCCTTCGCGTGTTCGCATCGGATGCTTCCCACGCTGCACGTCTGGTGTAAGCTGCGGCCGCGCCTCAGTCCGGGAGGAAGCGAATGTCGACGCGTGGCCACTGCCTGTGCCGGGCCATTACATACGAGTTCGATGGCGAGCCCAAGTGGGTGGCCTATTGCCATTGCGAAAGCTGTCGGCGTGCGACATCCGCGCCCGTCACGACCTATGTTGGCGTCCCGCTCGATCGGTTCCGCTACTTGCAGGGCAAACCGGCGGCCTACGAGTCTTCACCCGGGGTCCGGCGCTCTTTCTGCCCGCGCTGCGGATCGCCGATGGCCTATGAGGCGGACCGGTACCCCGGCGAGATTCATCTGCATATCAGCACGCTGGCCGATCCGAACCGGTTCGCGCCCCGTGCGCACGTCTTTGCCGGCGAACAGCTCACCTGGTTCGAGATCGCCGATGAGCTGCGTCGCTACGAAACGCTGGGCGGAAAGGGCGTTGCACCCCTGCGCGTCGGGCCGCGGCCGGCTCCTCCTGCAGCGAGCCCGGGGGGCGAGGCGTGAAGGCGCCTGGACCGAAAATCCACATCGCGGCGAGCATTTCCTCGCGAGGGATGCCGCAAGCGGCTACAAGGTCGTCATGACGAGCATCGATTCACCGACACCCGATCCCGCCGTTACCGTCGGCTCAGTGACGTTCGCAAACGACCGGCAAATCGCGCTCTTTGCCGGCCCATGCCAGATGGAAAGCCGGGCCCATGCGCTCGAAATGGCATCGGCGCTGAAAGAAATTTGCGCGCGGCTGGACATCGGCCTCGTCTACAAGACGTCCTTCGACAAGGCGAACCGGACGAGTCTTTCGGGAAAGCGGGGCATGGGCCTCGCAGCGGCACTGCCTGTCTTTGCCGAGATCCGTGAAACATTGGGCCTGCCCTGCATCACCGACGTGCACGAAGCGGCCCAGTGCGGCCCGGTGGCCGAGGTGGTCGACGTGCTCCAGATCCCGGCATTCCTCTGCCGCCAGACGGACCTGCTGGTTGCCGCGGCGAAAACGGGCCGGGTGGTGAAGGTGAAAAAGGGCCAGTTTCTCGCCCCCTGGGACATGAAGAATGTCGTCGCCAAGATTACGGGCAGCGGCAACACTCGCGTGCTCGTGACGGAGCGCGGGGTCAGCTTCGGCTACAACACGCTGGTAGTGGATATGCGCGCGCTGCCGATCATGGCCGAGACGGGTGCGCCGGTGATCTTCGATGCCACACATTCGGTGCAGCAACCGGGCGGGCAGGGGACGGCGTCCGGCGGCGATCGCCGGTTCGTGCCGGTGCTGGCACGGGCGGCCGTGGCCGTGGGCGTGGCGGGCCTGTTCATCGAAACACATCAGGATCCTGACAGAGCGCCATCGGACGGTCCCAACATGGTCCCGTTGAACCGGCTCGAATCCTTGCTGGCCGAGCTGATCGAGCTGGATCGCGTGGTCAAGAAGCAACTCGCATCGGCCCGGGATGGGGCGGCCTGACAATTCGATTGCAATTGAAGCTATGCTTTTGAGTTCCTGATGAGGCTGGGCAACTAAGATTACGCCTCCGTCACGTATTTTGATTTAAACTGATTGTCCGGCCACCTGACGGCGGCTGATGGGATGGACACTATGAAGCGAATCATCTGCATCGGCCATTCTGCGCTCGATTACATTTATCGCGTCGAAGCCTTCCCGCGGGGGCCGTCGAAGATCCGCGCGCTGGAGCATTTCGAGAGCGGCGGCGGCATGGCGGCCAATGCCGCCGCTACCATTGCGCGGCTGGGCGGCAAGGTCGAGCTGTGGAGCCGCGTCGGCGACGACGAGGCGGCAGCCAAGATCCGCGCGGGGCTCAAGAGCTTCGGGGTGGACGTCCGCTCCGTCCAGTCCTTCGAGGAAGGGCGCACCTCAACATCGGCCATCATCGTCGATGATGCCGGCGAGCGGCTCATCGTCGGGGCGCGCGACATCAACATGCCGTCTGGGACGAGCTGGCTGCCGCTGGAGCGGATCAGCGGGGCGGCTGCGGTGCTGGGCGACGTGCGCTGGCTCGAGGGGCTGCGCGTTGTCTTCGAGCGGGCACGAAAGGAAGGCATTCCGACGGTTCTCGATGCCGATCTCGGGGCACGGGAAGCTCTCGCCGAAATCCTGGCTCTCACCGACTACGCCATCTTCTCCGAGCCCGCGCTCAAGGATTTCGCGGCTTTGCCGAGCACGGAGGCCATGCTCCAGCGCGTGCGCGAGCTCGGGCCCCGGCACGCGGGCGTGACGCTGGGCGCGCGGGGCTATCGCTGGGCCGATGCTTCGGGCGGCGGCGAGCAGCCCGGCTTTCCCGTCGATGTGGTCGACACGACTGGGGCTGGCGATGCCTTTCACGGAGCATTCACCCTGGCCCTCGTCGAAGGGAAGCCCATTGCCGAATGCGCCCGCTTCGCCTGTGCCGTCGCCGCCATGAAATGCACGCGGATCGGCTCCCGGGCCGGCCTGCCGACGCGGGCGCAGGTCGAGGGCTTCCTTGCCGCGCGAAGCTGATCCACCGCCCGTCCTCCAGCACCCGCCAGCAACAGTCATACCGGGGCTTGTCACCAGTATCCACCTCCCCGCGAGCTCCGGCGTGTGTTGAGGTCTGGATCCCGGCAACAAGTGCCGTTGGTGGGGGATGCTTGGATTTGCCGGTGTCCAACGGACCGCGAGTTCGGCGTTTGTTGAAGGGGGGATCCCGGCAACAAGTGCCGGGATGACTGTTGGTCGGGACACCCACGTTTCGTGCGACCGCCCATCAGGTAGACGCAGCCACTATCCCCCGTTAAGAGGGTCGCGCGACAGCGCCGGGCCGGCGCCGCGCCAGGACCGAACGAGGTGAGGACTTCGATGCCCCTTGAGCAACACAGGGCTGCCGGCAGCGCCGAGGTGAGCCATAAGGATATGGCCAATGCCATCCGCGCACTCGCCATGGACGCCGTCGAAAAAGCGAAATCGGGGCATCCAGGAATGCCCATGGGCATGGCGGATGTCGCCACCGTGCTCTTCACGAAGTTCCTGCACTTCGACGCCGCCGATCCCAAGTGGCCCAACCGGGACCGGTTCGTGTTGTCCGCCGGCCATGGATCGATGCTGCTCTACGCGCTGCTCTACCTGACCGGTTATCCCGGAATGGATATCGAGCAGATCAAACAGTTCCGCCAGCTCGGGTCGAAGACGGCGGGGCATCCTGAATACGGGCACGCGGCGGGCATAGAGACGACCACCGGGCCGCTTGGGCAGGGCATCGCTACAGCGGTGGGCATGGCCATCGCCGAGCGCATCTGGAACGCGCGGCTCGGACCTGACGTTATCGACCACCACACGTACGTGATTGCCGGCGATGGCTGCCTCATGGAGGGCATCAGCCAGGAGGCAATCACGCTCGCGGGTCACCTCGGACTGGGCAAACTGATCGTGCTGTTCGACGACAACCGAATTTCGATCGACGGGCCGACGGCGCTATCCACGTCCGATGATCAGATCCGCCGGTTCGAAGCCGCCGGCTGGAATACCGCATCGATCGATGGGCACGACCCGGAGGCGATCGCTTCGGCCATCTCCCGCGCCCGCTCCGATGACAGCAAGCCCTGGCTGATCGCCTGCAAGACCGTGATCGGCTACGGCGCGCCGAAGAAGCAAGGGACCGCTGCGACGCACGGCTCTCCTCTCGGTGCCGACGAGATCGCAGCGGCTCGCGAGCGGCTTGGCTGGCCGTACCCTCCGTTTGAGATACCTGAGCCGATTCTGAATGCCTGGCGGTCTGCGGGCAAGCGCGGTGCGGCGGAGCGGGCAAATTGGCAGGAACGCTGGGCCAAGGTCGATGCCAAGCTGCGCCAGAGCTTCGAGCATCCTGCTGCCGCTGCCGGTGAGGAGTTGCGGAAAGCGATCGGCGAAGCAAAGCGCAAGGCCGCGGCCGAGACGGCCAAGAAAGCAACGCGTCAGTGGTCGGAGCTCACACTCGATCACCTGGTGCCGGTGCTGCCGGGGCTGATCGGCGGCTCGGCCGACCTGACCGGCTCGAACAATACGAAGACCAAGTCGCAGGCCGTCATCAGGAAGGGCGATTTCAGCGGCAGCTATATTCATTACGGCATCCGCGAGCACGGCATGGCGGCCGCCATGAATGGGCTGGCCCTTTACGGCGGATTGATCCCGTACGGTGGCACGTTCCTTGTGTTCTCTGACTATTGCCGGCCGGCCATTCGCCTTTCGGCCCTGATGCGCCAGCGGGTCGTCTACGTGATGACCCACGATTCCATCGGTCTTGGTGAGGACGGGCCGACGCACCAGCCGATCGAGCATCTGGCAAGTCTCAGGGCGATGCCAAACCTCAACGTGCTGCGCCCGGCGGATGGGGTCGAGACGGCCGAGTGCTGGGAGATCGCCGTTGGGCCGGGCGACACGCCCAGCATCCTTGCGCTGACGCGCCAAGCCGTGCCGAACCTGCGCACCACGCACACCGACGAGAACCTTTGCGCCAAAGGCGCGTATGTCTTGCGCGAGCCTGCGGGCACGCGCGACGTAACGCTGCTGGCGACGGGCTCGGAGGTCGGGCTCGCGGTCGAGGCGGCCGAAGCTCTGGCGAAAGAGGGAGTCGCGGCAGCAGTAGTATCGATGCCCTGCTTCGAGCTGTTCCGGAAACAGCCCGAGGATTATCGGCGGGCCGTGCTGGGGGAAGCTCCGCGCATCGGCATCGAGGCCGCCGTTGCCCAGGGCTGGTGCGAATGGCTCGACAGAGGCGACGTATTCATTGGCCTCAGCGACTTCGGCGCATCCGCACCGGCCGCAGCCCTGTTCCAGCACTTCGGCCTGACGCCCGGGCGCGTCGTTGAAGCGGCAAAGGCCCTGATCGCAAAACGCGGGTGAGCCAGCGGCACGAGACGGGAGAACGCCATGGACCTCGAAAAGCTCAAGACGACCGACGGAATCGATGTTCATGGAAAGCGCGTTCTGGTGCGCGCCGATCTCAATGTTCCCGTGCATGGCGGCGCGGTGACGGACGTGACCCGGCTGGAGCGGCTCGTTCCCGGACTGCTCGATCTGGCAAATCGCGGCGCGCGCGTTGTGGTCATCTCGCACTTCGGCCGCCCGAAAGGCAGTCCATCGCCCGAATTTTCGCTGAAGCCCGTTGCCGCGAAGCTTGGCGAGCTGCTCGGCAAGCCGGTCGCATTCGTCGAGGATTGCGTCGGGCCGAAGGCCCAGGCAGCGGTCAACGCGCTGGCGCCGGGGCAGTTCGCAGTTCTCGAAAACCTGCGCTTTCACAAGGGCGAGGAAAAGAACGATCCCGAATTCGCCAAGGAGCTCGCGTCGCTCGGCGACATCTACGTTGATGATGCGTTCTCGAGCGCTCACCGCGCTCACGCCTCGACAGAGGGCATAACGCATCACCTGCCCTCGTACGCCGGCCCGCTGATGATGGCGGAGATCGAGGCATTGCGCTCCGCGCTCGACCATCCCGATCCCCCCACCGCGGCAATTGTCGGCGGTGCGAAGGTCTCGACCAAGATCCCCGTCCTGATGCACCTGATAGAAAAGGTCGACAAGCTCATCATCGCCGGCGGCATGGCGAACACGTTCTATCTGGCCCAGGGCGTCGACGTCGGCCGCTCGTTGGCCGAGCCTGATTTCCGCGATACGGCGCTCGACGTCATGAAGGCCGCCAAGGCCAGGAGCTGCGAGGTGATCCTGCCGCCGGACGCAGTCGTCGCGGCCGAATTGAAGGAGGGCGTGCCGACCCAGGTCGTCTCGATCCTCGACGTGCCCTCCGATGCCATGATCCTCGACGTCGGGCCGAAGTCGGTGGAGCACTTCACCGACGTGCTCACACGCTGCCGCACCTTGCTTTGGAATGGCCCGCTCGGCGCTTTCGAAGTGCCGCCTTTTGGCGAGGGGACGTTCGCGCTGGCCAAGGAAGTGGCGCGTTTGACGAAGGCGCGCAAGCTCGTTTCCATCGCGGGCGGGGGAGATACGGTAGCTGCGCTGAACGAGGCGGGCGTCGCCGATCAGTTGACCTACGTTTCCACCGCGGGCGGCGCGTTCCTGGAATGGCTCGAAGGGCGCGAGTTGCCCGGCGTGGCGGCGCTGGCCCGTGAGTGAGCGTTGGCCCGAAGCCGTCGTATTCGACCTCGACGGTACACTGATCGACAGCGTCGGCGATATCACGGATGCGCTGAATGGGGCGCTTCTGAAAACGGGGCTGGAGCCGTTCTCCGAGGCGGAGGTGCGCCTCATGGTCGGCGGAGGCGCGCGCGTTCTGGTCGAACGTGTCCTGAACGCACGCAACCTGTCCGAAAGCGTGGCGCTGGCTCAGCAGCTCTACGCGGCCTTCATGGAGATCTACCAGAGCGGTTCCGTCGCTCGCACCAGCGTATTCGACAACGCGCGCGAGCTGCTTGAAGCGTTGCGCCGACAGGGCATCAAGTGCGCGATCTGTACGAACAAGCCTGCGCACATCACGAACGACGTTCTCGCGAAACTCGGTATGCGGGACAGTTTCGAGGTCGTTGTCGGCGGCACCGAGGCGCTGCCCAAGAAGCCGCATCCGGCCATGCTGCTCGCGGCACTTGCCGCGCTCGGCGTCGACCGCAGCCGCGCCGTCATGGTCGGGGACAGCATGGCCGACGTCGGAGCGGCACGCGCCGCGGATGTACCAGTTATCGTCGTCAGTCACGGCTACAGCAAAACGCCCGCTGACGAGCTCGGTGCGGATCTCGTGATCAATTCGTTGTCCGAGCTTTCCGATGCGCTTTGCAAATTGATCCGCCGGGGAAGCTGATTTTCGCTTTTTCGGTTCAGCTCGCTTAAGCGGCGCTTGCTCAAGGCCGTTATCGCACATATTCTGAAAACTTGAATGTCGAGCCTGGGCAGGTGGAAATGCCGGCCTTTTTGGTGTCGCTGAGTTTCGAGGGAGAGGAAATTCGTGCGGAAGAGCTACACGCGGCTGATTGCTGCTCTTGGAATTGCGGCGTTTTTCGCGGGCACCGCCCCGGTGAATGCACAGGACGAGGCCACCGAAAAAGGGCTCGAGCAATACAGGAAAATGCTGAAGGAGGACCCCTGGTCCAATCCAGGTAATCTGGATGTCGATCGCGGCGAAACGCTCTGGAAGACAAAAGCTGGCCCAAAAAACGCCTCGCTCGAGCAATGCGACCTCGGAAAAGGCCCCGGCGTGGTAAATGGTGCTTTTGCCGAGCTGCCGCGGTATTTCGCCGATGCCGATCGGGTCATGGATGTGGAGGCGCGTATCGTCTGGTGCATCGATAAGCTTCAGGGCATTCCGCCAAAGGAGTCCGTAAAGCCATTTCCGGGGGGAGGGCGTCCGACTACGGATATCGGTGCAATCGCAACGTATATTGCGTCGAAATCGGCTGGCATGAAATTCGCTCCTCATGTCGAGCATCCGAAGGAAAAGGAGATGCGGGCGATCGGCGAGGAGATTTTCTATCGCCGACAAGGTCCGATGGATTTTTCATGCGCTACCTGCCATAACGATCAGGGCAAACGCATTCGCCTGCAGCCGCTGCCATATCTCGCCAATCCCGAAGAGGCGAAAAAGGTCATCGGCGAATGGCCGGCTTATCGCGTGTCCTCGGCGCATGTCATGACGATGCAGCACCGAATCTACGACTGCTTCTGGCAGATGCGGCTGCCGCGAATCGACTATGGATCCGACGTGACCGTCGCGCTCACGATGTACTTGGCCGACATGGCCAGAGGCGGCGAGATATCCGCTCCGGGTCTCAAGCGCTGAACGAGAGGGGGAGTATCGTGAGAAAAGGTCTCGTCGCTCTCATTGTCGTCGGCCTGACAGCTGGTGCTGCAGCCTACGCCGAGGACAAGCCGGCGGTCGACGCCATACGGGTCGAGCAGGCGATAAAGGAAAGCTGGAAGAGCGCGCCGCCCGAGTGGCAGGAGCGGCTCACCCAGGACCAGACGATGAAGGAATGCACCGAGAGCCGTAATCAGCCTTCCAACGCAGTGGCAGAAGCCATCATGAAGCGCGAGAGGGGGAAGATCGTCTATCCCGCCGACGGCAAGTTTCTCGGCGATTGGAAGAAGGGCGAGAAGCTGGCGCAATCGGGCTACGGCCTGCGCTTTACGGACTACCCGCCCCGTCGTGAGAACGGCGGCAACTGCTACGCCTGTCATCAGCTCACGAAGAGCGAGGTGAGCTATGGCACACTGGGCCCGAGCCTGCTCGGCTACGGCAAGGACCGCGACTATTCCGAAGCGGAAGCAAAGATCGTGTACGAGCGGATCTACAATCCGCAGGCGCACGCGGCATGCGCCAACATGCCGAGGTTCGGGGCGAACAAGGTGCTGACCATCGAACAGATAAAGGACATCGTGGCGCTGCTGATGGATCCCGAGAGCCCCGTCAACAAGTAGCGGGCGTCCCGGGACGCGGCGATCGCATGTCGCGGGTGGACTTACGGTCCCCCCGCGCCTGGGCATTGCAGGATGATTCAGGCCGCGCCTTCGCTGCTCCCCGATGGCGAGAGTACGGGGGTGCTCGTTCAAAGGAAACGGAATGACGACGCGACGCGAGCTTCTCCAGGTGGCGGCGGCAGCCGCCGGCGTGTCCGCGCTCGGCAGCGGCTTCTGGAAGGCGGTTGCGCAGCAGCGGCTGAGCCAGGACGACCTGCTGAGGTTCACGCCGAAGGGACAGGTGACCCTGCTGCACATGGCGGACCTGCACGCGCAGCTCGTGCCCATCTACTACCGAGAGCCCTCGATCAACCTCGGCGTCGGCGAGATGAAGGGCGAATTCCCGCACATCAGCGGCGACGAGTTCCTCAAGGCCGCTGGCATCGCGCCGGGCTCGCATTCGGCCTACATGTTCTCGTCGAGCAACTTCGAGGCACTCGCACGCCATTACGGTCGGGTCGGTGGCGTCGACCGGCTGTCAACGCTCATCAAAGCGGTTCGCGACGAGCGCGCTGCCGAGCGGACGCTGCTCCTCGATGGGGGAGATGCCCTGCAGGGCTCCTTTACCGCTCTCCACTCCAAGGGCGGCGACGCGGTCGAGGTGCTGGACCGCCTCGGCGTCGAAGCGACCACAGGGCACTGGGAGTTCACGCTCGGCGCCGAGCGTGTCCTGGAGCTGTTCGGCGGCCGTGATGGCCCTGGGACGGCGTCGATGGCGTTTCTTGCGGGCAACGTTGTCGAGGCCGATTTCGAGGAGCCCGTATTTCATGGAACCAAGGTCTTCGAACGCGGTGGCCTCAAGATCGCTGTCATCGGCCAGGCTTTCCCTTACACGCCGATTGCCAATCCGCGCTGGATGGTGCCGAACTGGTCCTTCGGCATTCGCGAGGAGGCCGTGCGCCGGCAGGTGGACGAGGCACGCTCCGGCGGTGCCGACCTCGTGGTTCTGCTGTCCCACAACGGCTTCGACGTCGACCGCAAGCTCGCTTCGCGCGTGCCCGGCATCGACGTCATCCTGACTGCCCACTCTCATGACGCGCTGCCGTTCCCGATCAAGGTCGGCAAGACGCTGCTGATCGCTTCGGGCTCGCACGGAAAATTCCTCTCGCGACTCGATCTGGAGGTGCGCGAGCGTGGGATCGCCGACTACAGCTATGCCCTGATCCCGGTGCTTGCGGACGCCATCGAGCCCGATCCAGATATGGCTGCGCTCGTCCACAAGATCCGGGAGCCGCACGAGGCGATGCTCGGAGCCGAGCTCGCACGGACCGAGTCGCTGCTCTATCGCCGCGGCAACTTCAACGGCACGCTTGACGATGTCATCTGCGCCGCGATGCTCGAGGAGCGGGATGCGGAGATCAGCCTATCCCCCGGGTTCCGCTGGGGCGCGACGCTGCTGCCCGGCCAGGCGATCACCTGGGAGGACGTCTACAACGCCACGGCAATGACCTACCCGGCCTGTTACCGGACCGAAATGTCCGGGCAGATGCTCAAGGACGTCCTGGAGGACGTCGCCGACAACCTTTTCAATCCCGACCCTTATTACCAGCAGGGCGGCGACATGGTCCGGGTCGGCGGGCTCGGCTTCACCATCGACGTGGATGCCGCCATCGGCCGGCGAATCTCAGGGCTGACGCTCCTCAGAACGGGTGAGCCGCTGGATGCGGGGCGCAACTATGTCGTTGCCGGCTGGGCGTCCGTGAACCAGGACGTCGAAGGCCCGCCGATCTGGGATGTCCTTGCCGCCTACCTCCAGCGGCAGAAGGTAGTACGGGCCGAGCCGAGCAATAACGTCAAGATCGTGCGCAGCGATGGCTGAAGGGCGGTGACCCCAGCCCGTAATGATCACCCGAAAAGGTTGTGATCTGCCCAGGAGACCACCATCTCCTTCTTGTATCTGGCGCCTCCCACCCGCTTAGCTCGCTTTCTGGACAGCGACCATAGGCACCGCTAAGAACGGTTGTTCGAAGCTGCCGGTGCGGGGTGGGCGGGGCTGACGTGCGTGGCAGGTCCATGCGCACGGGCGCCCGCAATCCGAACGGCCACTTCGGCAGCCAGCTCTTTCGGTGCTCCCGGCGAGGGTTAGCGCGCGTGCGGCGCGCCGAAGTCAAAGGCAACAGCCATCAGACGCAGATTCGAAGAGACCGCAAACATGACCGGCGTCAACGAGATCCGCAGCGCCTTTCTTGAATTCTTCCGCAAGGAGGGCCACGAGGTCGTGCCTTCCTCGCCGCTGGTGCCGCGCAACGACCCGACGTTGATGTTCACCAACGCCGGCATGGTACAGTTCAAGAACGTCTTCACCGGCCAGGAGGTGCGGCCCTACAAGCGAGCCGTGACGGCGCAGAAGTGCGTCCGCGCGGGCGGCAAGCACAACGACCTCGAGAACGTCGGCTACACGGCCCGGCACCATACCTTCTTCGAGATGCTGGGCAACTTCTCCTTCGGCGACTACTTCAAGGACCTCGCGATCGAGCTGGCCTGGCGGCTCGTTACCAAGGAGTTCGGTCTTGATCCGAAGCGGCTCCTGGTGACGGTCTACCACGAGGACGAGGAGGCCTTTAAGATCTGGAAGAAGGTCAGCGGCTTCCCGGATGACAAGATTATCCGGATCCCGACCTCCGACAACTTCTGGGCCATGGGGGACACGGGTCCCTGCGGCCCCTGCTCGGAGATCTTCTTCGATCACGGCCCCGGCATTCCTGGCGGCCCTCCCGGCTCGCGCGACGCGGACGGTGATCGCTTCATCGAGATCTGGAACCTCGTGTTCATGCAGTACGAGCAGCGCGCGCCCGGCGACCGGGTGGCGCTGCCGCGGCCGTCGATCGACACGGGCATGGGCCTGGAGCGGATCGCGGCGGTGCTGCAGGGTACGCACGACAACTACGAGACGGACCTGTTCAGGGCCCTGATCGCGGCGTCGGTCGATGCGACGGGCGTCGAGGCGAAGGGTGAGTTCAAGGCGAGCCATCGCGTCATCGCCGACCACCTTCGCGCGACGAGCTTCCTTATCGCCGATGGCGTGCTGCCATCGAACGAGGGGCGCGGTTACGTCCTGCGACGGATCATGCGCCGCGCCATGCGCCATGCGCACCTTCTCGGCGCCCGCGAGCCGCTCATGTACCGGCTCGTGCCGGCGCTCGTCCGGCAGATGGGCGACACGTATCCCGAGCTGGTGCGCGCGCAGCCGCTCATCACCGAGACGCTGAAGCTCGAGGAGACGCGCTTCCGCCGCACGCTTGAGAAGGGGATAGGCCTTCTCAACGAGGCCACTGCTGGCCTGAAGCGAGGTGACGTTCTGGCCGGAGATGTCGCCTTCAAGCTCTACGACACCTACGGCTTCCCCCTCGACCTCACGCAAGATGCGCTGAAGCCGCGCGGTATCGCCGTCGACACGGACGGTTTCGATGCCGCCATGGAAAGACAGAAGGAAGAGGCGCGGAAGGCCTGGAAGGGCTCTGGCGAGGCAGCCACCGAGACCATCTGGTTCGAGTTGCGCGAGGAGGTCGGTGCCACCGAGTTCCTGGGCTACGAGACCGAGACGGCGGAAGGCGTCATTCGCGGTATCGTCAAGGACACCAGTCGCACCGAACGTCTGGAAGCGGGCGAAAAGGGTGCGATCGTGCTCAACCAGACGCCGTTCTACGGGGAGTCGGGCGGCCAGGTCGGCGACACGGGCGTTATTCGCGGCCCGCATGGCACTCTGTTCCGGGTCACGGATACCCAGAAGAAGCTCGGCGACCTGTTCGTCCACTACGGCGTGGTCGAGAGGGGCAAGCTCGAGGTCGGAAATCCGGTCGAGCTCGAGGTCGATCACGCGCGCCGTTCGGCGATCCGTGCGAACCACTCGGCAACGCACCTCCTCCACGAGGCGCTGCGGCAGGTGCTGGGCAGCCACGTCGCGCAGAAGGGATCTCTCGTCGCGCCCGATCGGCTGCGCTTCGACTTTTCGCATCCCAAGCCCATGACGAGCGAGGAGCTGAGGCGCGTCGAGGATATCGCGAACGCGGTCGTCGCCCAGAACGTGCCGGTCGAAACGCGCCTCATGTCGCTGGAGGAGGCCATGGAAAGCGGTGCCATGGCGCTGTTCGGGGAGAAGTACGGCGACGAGGTGCGCGTCGTGTCCATGGGCCTGGCGCCGCCGGGCTCCAACCGGCCATGGTCCATGGAGCTGTGCGGTGGCACGCACGTCAATCGCACCGGCGACATCCGCATCATCCGCATCATTTCCGAGGGCGCATCCGCTGCCGGTGTGCGCCGCATCGAGGCTCTGACGGCCGATGGCGCGCGCGCCTACCTCAATCAGCAGGATGACCGTATGCGCGAAATTGCGGCCGCTCTGCGTGTCCGGCCGGAAGAGGTGCTCGACCGCATCAAGGCTCTGACAGAGGAGCGCCGTACGCTCGAGCGCCAGCTCGCGGATGCCCGGCGCCAGGCTGCGCTCGGAGGCGGTGGCAACGGCGCGGCCGGCGCTGCGGACAGCGTGCGCAAGGTGGGCAACATCAAGCTGCTCGCCCGCACCGTCGAGGGCCTCAATCCGAAGGACCTGCGTGGGCTCGTCGACGACGGCAAGAAGCAGCTCGGCTCCGGCATCGTCGCCATCGTCGGCGTCACCGAGGACGGCAAGGCCGGCATCGCGGTGGGTGTCACCGACGACCTGACGAAGTCGTACAATGCGGTCGATCTCGTCAAAGCCGGCGCCGAGATGCTGGGCGGCAAGGGCGGCGGCGGCCGCCCCGACATGGCCCAGGCCGGCGGCCCTGACGGCAGCAAGGCGAAGCTCGCGCTGGAGGCCATCGAGCGGCGGCTGGGTGGGTCGGCTTGAGGCATGCACGCGGTCCGCTCCCGTCATGGCCGCGGAGGCGGCCATCCGTGATGCCTAGCTACGAGTGCTCGTGGCGCCGCATCACAGATCCCCGCCTGCGCGGGGATGACGGTATGGGGAGCGGTATCGCCGATCCCCGTCTTCAAGGGCGCTCGTCGCCGGGATCCATCTGACCGCAGGTGAAGGCCCCGCCGCTTTGCACTGGCGGTGCGACAACCCAAACTGTCGAGTTGGTTCATGGGTGGACCCCGGGGCATAAAGCCCGGGGTGACAAGGTATAGGGAGGACGGGCGACCTTTTCTGACACCGTCACTGAGCCGATCGAGTAGCCCTGTCGTTTACGCTCCCCCACCACTCGCTATTCGCTATTCGCCTTTCGCTCGCACTACCGATTGATCAGCCACATCACAATGCTCAGGACGACGCTGATGATGAGCATCGTCATGAGCGGGATGTAGATGCGCACGTTGCCACGCTCGATGACGATATCGCCGGGCAGGCGGCCGAGGCCGACACGTTCGGCGACAAGCCAGATGATGCCGGCGGCGATCAGGACGATGCCGGCCAGAATCAGAAGCCTTGCCATTTCAGGCCCTCCGATCATAGGCGCACGGCCGGAACGAGGGTGCCCACGAGGCCCAGGTCATCGACGAAGCGGGCGAACTCCGCCGCCCGGCTCTCCGAATCGCGCACTCTCAATAGCGCGGACGGATGAATGGTCACGAGCATTTGCCGTCCAGAGAGGGTCATGGCCTCACCTCTGAGCGTGTTCACCTTGAGTGGCCGGCCGGCCAGCGCGCGGGCGGCTGTCGCCCCCATCGCGACTGTCAGCTCGGGATCGATGATATCGAGCTCGAGATCGAGCCACCACTTGCAGCGGTCGATCTCGTAGGCGTTGGGTTTCTGGTGCAGACGCCGCTTGCCGCGGCTCTGCACGTGCTTGAAGTGCTTCACCGCATTGGTCACGTACATGCGATCGCGCCGCAGGCCCGCGGCGGCGAGCGCGCGATCGAGCATTTGGCCAGCTGGCCCCACGAAGGGCAGACCTTCGCGGTCCTCCACGTCTCCGGGCTGCTCGCCGACGAGCATGACCGGCGAATCGGCCGGTCCAGCGCCGAACACGGTTTGCGTGCCAAGCTTGTAAAGCGGGCAGCGCCGGCAATGCGCGGCTTCGCGCGCCACGCTATCCAGTGTGGCTTCGGCATTGGTGACAACCGCGGGCACGGTCCTGCTCCCGCCATCCAGCCTCTCCAAGTTTCAACCCGTGGCCGGTGGGAATGGTTCAGAACGGGCGTCCCGACTTACCCAGGGTATCAGTGTCCCGGCGCTGTCCCGACGGCGCGTTCCGCGATCAGGCTGTCGATCTCGGCCTCGCCGTAACCCAACTCGGCCAGAACTTCGCGCGTATGCTGCCCATGCAGCGGAGCGGGTGCCGCAACCTTGCCCGGCGTCTTGGAGAATTTCACCGGCAGGCCAATGGTCTGCACCTTGCCGGCGACGGGATGCTCCAGCTCCGGAACCATCTCGCGCGCGATGGTCTGCGGGTGAGCGTGCATTTCCCGGATCGAGAGCACCGGCCCGGCGGGGATGCCCGCTTTCTCGAGCAGGTCGAGCCATTCGGCCGTGGTGCGCTTCTTGAAGTGAACAGTGAGCGCCTCGACCAGAGCGGGAAGATTCCCCATCCGGCCTGCATTGTCCTTGAATCGCGGATCGGCAGCCAGCTCCGGATCGTCCAGCAATTCGACGAACTTGAGCCAGAGCCGCTGGTTGGAGGCCCCGAGATTGATCCAGCCGTCCTTGGTCGGGAATGCCTGATAAGGCGCTGACAGCGGGTGCGCAGAGCCGAGCGGACCCGGAGAAACGCCCGTCGCGAAGGCGATGGCCGACTGCCAGTAGGTGTGCGTGATGCCCGCTTCGAAAAGTGAGGTGTCAACCCGCTGGCCTTCACCCGTCTTGAGCTTGTGGGCGTAGGCGGCACAAACACCCATCGCCGCAAGAATTCCCGCCGTGATGTCCGTTACGGGCGCGCCGACCTTCACCGGGGCACGGCCTGGGCCTTCGCCCGTAATGGCCATCAGTCCCGACATGCCCTGCGCGACGAGGTCGAAGCCGCCCTGCTCAGCCCACGGCCCGCTGCGGCCGAACCCGGAGATCTCGCAGTAGATCAGGCCGGGATTGATATCCCGCAGCGCCTCGTAGCCCAGCCCGAGCCGTTGCATCGTGTCGTGGCGGTAGTTCTCGATGAGCGCATCGGCTTTGGCCACGAGCTTCTTCAGCACCTCCTTGCCCCGCGGGTGCTTCAAGTCGAGCGCGATACCCCGCTTGTTGCGATTCATCATCATGAAGGCCGCCGGCTCGCCATTGATGTCTGGCGGCAGCATGCGGCGGGTATCGTCACCACCGTCGATCTTCTCGACCTTGATGACCTCGGCGCCCATGTCGGCCAGCATCAGCCCACAGACGGGACCCGCCATGACGTGGCTGAGGTCGAGCACCCGCATGCCCTTGAGCGGTCCTGTGCGTTCTGTGGTGTTCACGGCTTATCTGCTCCCCGAAACATTGAAGGTTAGGCGGCGAAGGAACCTAGCGCGTTCGGTGCGCGTGATCTAGGCGGGTGGCGCGAGCGCCAGGGCCTCGGATTCCGGTAATGGGCTGAGGAACTGCGCGACCATTTCGTCGGTGACCTCCTCCAGCCGCGGCGGGTTCCATTTCGGCGATTTGTCCTTGTCGACGAGGAGGGCGCGAACGCCTTCGAGGAACTCGCCGTGCTCGAGAAGGCGCACCGTCAGGCGATACTCCACGTTCAGCGCTTCTTCCAGCGAGGAGAGTTTGCGTGCGTTACGGATGGCCGCCAGCGTCAGCTTGAGGGCGAGAGGCGAGCGATGGTCGAGGTCGGACAGCGTCTTGCGCGCCCAGTCCGAATCCATGTCCTGAAGCGCGGCACGGATCGCCTCGACGCTGTCGAACCTGAACGCGGCATCGATTTCAGAAGCATGGGAGGCAAGATCGGAAGGCGGCGGCGCTTCGCTGAAGCCTTTGATGATGCCGTCGACGGCCGCAGCATCCGTCGTCTCGCAGAGGGCCGCAGCAAGCTCCGGCAGGCGTGCGGAAGGCACGAAGGTATCGGCAAAGCCGGCGAACATCGTTCCGGCTCCGCGCATGCGCTCGCCGACGAGGCCCAGATAGACACCCGTCTCCCCCGGTGCGTGCGCCAGCAGCCAGGTGCCGCCAACGTCCGGGATGAGACCGATGCCCGTCTCCGGCATGGCGAGCTGGCTGCGCTCGGTGACGATGCGATGGCTCGCGTGGGCTGAAAGGCCGATTCCGCCGCCCATCACGATGCCGTCCATGAAGGCGACGTACGGCTTCGGGTACCGGCTGATGTAGGCGTTGAGGCGATACTCGTCGGCCCAGAACTTGCGTGCAAAGGCGGATGCCTTCGAGCCTTGATCGTAAATTGCCCTGACATCGCCACCCGCACACAATGCGCGGCCGCCGGCTCCATCGAGAATGACGACCGTGACCTCGGGATCCTGCTCCCAGCGCCTCAGGGCATCGTCGATGGCCAAGGTCATCGAATAGGTGAGCGCATTGAGCGCCTTCGGCCGGTTCATGGTGATGCGCCCGGCGCGTCCTTCGCGCCGGATGATGACGTCCTCGGAAGCCTCTCCGGTCATGCCTCATCCTTCAGCAATTCTGGCAGGCGCCCTCGGCCCTGCAACCCTCAGGTCGTGTGGGCGATCTCGCAAATGAATGCAAGACAAGAGGTTGCCGCAGAAACGTCCGAAGCTGGACCTGAGCGGTCGCGCTAGAACCTGTAGCCGTAGCGGACGCCGAGCAAGTCCATGCCCTCGTTCGTGTCGGCCAGGTTGGCGTTCGACAGGTGCTCGAAGTAGACCGAAAGGCTGTTGTGCTGGTCGAAACGGAGGCCGAGCTCGAGCGGGATGTGGAACAGCACACGGCTGCCGAGCGCCTTGCGGTCCGGCGCCTCGAGCTTCAGATCGCCGTCGTGCACGGCAGCGCCTATGCCGGCTGCGAAGAAGAGCCCGCCGGCCGTCTCGATTTCCCAGCGGGCGTCGAGGTAGGCATGGCTGGTGCCGCCGTCGAAGTTGATCGTGCCCCCGAGAGCCGGCCGGATGGCGCCCCAGAGAAAGGGCAGGGATGGCGAGAAGATCACCTCGCCATTGAGATCGACCGTGCCATCTTCGCGGCTGAACCCGCTCCAGAGGCCGTCGACATCGTGGGCGAGGGCACCAGCCCTCAACTCTCGAATGAAGCCATCGGCGTGCGATTGATCCGCCGCACCGCATAAGCCTGTCGCGAACGCGACAGACGCGATGAGCCCCCTCAGCCGACGCATTTCCACCAGCCCCCCAACTGCGCAGACGACGTCACATTGGCGACGGTGTCGGGCCAGGGCAAGGGCGAACTGGAGCGACCTGAGAAATTTCAGCCCCTGTTACCGCCGAGCACCTTCCGGGAGATCACGACGCGCATGATCTCGTTCGTCCCCTCCAGGATCTGATGCACGCGGAGATCGCGGACGAGCTTCTCCAGCCCGTAGTCCTTCAGGTAGCCATATCCACCGTGGATCTGCAGCGCCTGGTTGACGATGTCGAAGCCGAGGTCGGTCGCGTAGCGCTTCGCCATGGCCGAGTACATGGTGGCCTGCGGATCGGCGCGGTCCAGGGCGTCGGCGGCCCGGTATATCATTAGCCGCGCGGCTTCGAGGTCGGTGGCCATGTCGGCAATCTTGAACTGGAGAGCTTGAAAATCTGCGATCTGGCGGCCGAAGGCCCTTCTCTCGTGCACATAATCGCGCGCCTTGTCGAGGGCGGCCCAGGCCGGACCCAGTGAGCAGGCGCCGATGTTGACGCGGCCGCCGTCGAGGCCGCTCATTGCGAACTTGAACCCTTTGCCCTCGACGCCGCCGACGAGGTTGAAGGCTGGAACCTTCACGTTCTCCATGATGACTTGGCGGGTCGGCTGCGCGTTCCAGCCCATCTTGCGCTCATTGGCTCCGAAGGAGAGGCCAGGGGTGTCCTTGAAAACGACGAACGCCGAGACGCCGGAAGCGCCTTCGCCGCCGGTGCGCGCGAACACGAAGTAGAAGTCGGTGGCACCTGCACCGGAGATGAACTGCTTGGTACCGTTCAGCACGTAGTGATCGCCCTGGCGTTCGGCACGGGTGGCGAGCGCCGCGGCATCCGAGCCGGCGCCCGGCTCCGTCAGGCAGTAGCTCGACAGCCACTCCATGCTGGCAAGCTTCGGCATCCAGGCCGCGATCTGTTCATCGGTGCCATATCGGCCGACCATCCAGGCGACCATGTTGTGGATCGAGAGGTAGGCGGCTATGGCCGGGCAACCGTACGACAGCGCCTCGAAGATGAGGGCGCCGTCGAGCCGTGACAGCCCCGAGCCGCCCTTCTCGGCGGGAACGTAGATGGCCGCCATGCCGAGCGGCGCCGTCTCCCGGATCACATCGACGGGAAAATGGGAATCCTGGTCCCACTGCGCCGCGCATGGCGCAATCCGTTCCTTGGCGAAAGCAAGGGCGGTCTCCTGGATCGCGGTCTGTTCTTCGGTCAGGGCGAAATGCATCGCTAGGCCTCGTCGTGCTTCATGCGCGGAAGCCTAGCGCGATCAGACGCGCGATGAAACAGAGCTCAGGGCGACGAGAGCTCCTGCCGCAACCCCATCGGGCGCCAGGATCAGCGGTTCAGCGCAATCACCAGCGCCTGGGGGTTGCCGCCGTTCTCGCCGATGTAGCTCTCGAACAGGTTCTTGAGGAAGGGGCTCATCCAGAAGCCCATGACCTGTGCGTCGCGCACGCGGAACGAGTTGCCCTGGGGTATGAGCAGCCAGCGGACATCGTAGACGGTGCCGTTCTGCAGGTGCACACGGCTGTCGACGTAGACCCCGTCACCTTCCCGAACGACAGGCGAGAGGATCTCGGCATGGCTGACGGGGTATTTCGGTGCTTCCGTCGCCGCATACCGCGCAATGAAACGGACCATGCCGCCATAATAGGTGTCGCGATCCGACGGCTGCAGGTTCGCCTTGTAGTTGCCGAGCGCGTACAGCCCGATGGCCGAAACGTGCCCACGTTTCTGGATCACCTCCATGAAGTCCCGCTGCGAGCCGGTTCGAGAAGCGGCGATCAGCTCGCGTGCCGTCTGCTTCATGAACTCGATGGCAGACTCCGCCCGGGCGCCCGGAGCAGTGGTCAACAGTAATGCAAACAGCGAGAAAACTGCAATCAAGCTGTGCCGGCTGCGATGCAACGCTGCAAGCGGTGCAACTTGAGTGGCCATTCCATTTCTCCCGAACAAGAAGCGGACTGACATGAACATGTTTCGGGCCCCGAGCAGCCAAGCACGTGCCACAATCAATTGGCAGCCGTCGCTCTCCCCGTCAACTGCCGCCGGTGGATACCGGTGGAGCCTCGGCACACTTCATGTCTCCACGGTCACGGTGTACAAAGCGTTACCAGATTGATGGAAGGGAAACGAGTCATGCCTTATGCGGACGCCGGAGGAGTTCGGATTTACTATGAAGTAACCGGCCGTGGCACGCCGCTCGTCTTCCTGCATGAGTTCGCTGGTGATCACCGGAGCTGGCGCGAGCAGGTTCGCGCCCTCAGCCGGAACTTCCGCTGCATCACCATTGCGGCGCGGGGATATCCGCCGTCGGACGTGCCCGAGGATGATGCATCCTACGGCCAGGACATCGCAAATCGAGACGTGATCGCCGTGCTGGATGCGGCGGGAATCGACAAGGCGCACGTGGTCGGCCTCAGCATGGGCGCCTACACGACCCTCCAGCTCGCCATGCATTTCCCGGACCGGCTGCTGTCGGCGGTTGCCGCGGGGGCAGGGACCGGCTCCGACAAGGACACGCGCGAGCAGTTCCTTCGCGAGGCAGCTGCAACCGCGGACGGCATGGAGCAAGCGACCCGCATCGCTGCCGAACAAATCTGCGTGAGCTCGACCCGGGTGCAACTGCAAAACAAGGACGAGATCGGCTGGCGCATGATGGTGGAACATCTGGCCGATCATCCGCCGAAGGGCTCCGCAAAGGTGTTGCGCAATGTGCAGGGCAAGCGGCCGTCGCTCTACGACCTCGAGCAGCAGCTTGCGGCGGTCAAGATCCCGGTGCTGCTGATCGTGGGCGACGAGGACGAGCCTTGCCTCAATGTCAATCTGTTCATGAAGCGGAAGATGCCGGCCGCTCAGCTCGCGATGCTGCCGGGCTGCGGCCACCCCATCAATCACGAGGAGCCGGCGCTGTTCTCGTGGCTCGTCGAGCGGTTCCTCACCAGTGTGGATCGGGGGACCTGGCAACCGCGCGATCCGCGGGCCAGTGCCTCTCTCGGCAGTTCCTTCGCGGCAATGCTCAGCGGTCGTTGAGTCGGCAATCGGGCGTCGGGTCGCGCGGGCTCGATCGCCCGGTCGGGTAGCCGATCGGGGCAGTCTGCGGCCCATCCGTCACACACCGCACCTGCACTGGCGGGGTCGCGAGCCGGACGAATGGCAGCCCGCAGAACAGCAGCGACATGACGAGCGCCGCCGCGAGCTGCACGGCAACGAGCGGCTTTTCGACCAGGACCTTCAGCATGTCCGGTTGTTCCGCAGCGGCTGCGGCAACGATCCCGAATGGTGTCAAGAGAAGCGCTGCCGCCGGCAGGACGAGAAGGCTCGTTGCCAACCGGCCGACCGCGGGCGAGCGTTGGTTGGAAAATTGGTTCCGGTTCAAACTGTTGGACGTCGTCATGGGCGGCGTTCTTGCAAAAGACATCAAGGAATGCGTGGGGTGAGTTGGAGGAGATCGGCTCGAAGCCATCAGCACTGGCTCTCCCATATCAGATGTGCTCTTGCCCGCCTGTTACGCCGGGAACAGGATTTTGCCGCTCAGTGTTAACCCCTCGTAATGGTGATTATATACTTGCGTGACCCAAGGGTTTGTGCCATAGTTCGTTCAGTGGAGGAACGGACTATGATGCGGAAGTTCACCAGCCTGTACGACTTCTTCGAGGCTTTCCCTGACGAGCAGGTGGCCATTGACCACCTGCGGGCGATCCGCTGGCGGGACGGTGCCTACTGTCCGTACTGCGGCTCCAGGCGGGTCATGCACTTCAGTGACAAGAAGACGCACAAGTGCCATGACTGCCGGCAGCGGTTTTCGATCAAGGTTGGGACGATCTTCGAGGACTCCAAAATCCCGCTGCGGAAGTGGTTCGCCGCTATCTGGCTCATCACGAGCCACAAGAAGGGGATCGCCTCGACCCAGCTCGCCCGCGATCTCAAAGTCACGCAGAAGACGGCATGGTTCATGCTCCACCGGCTCCGCTACGCGGCCAGAACCAAGTCGTTCAACCGCCCTTTAGCGGGAACCGTCGAAATGGATGAAACCGTCATCGGCGGCAAGGAGCAGAACAAGCACAAGAGCAAGCGGAAAGGTGTCCGTGGGCCGTCTGGCAAGACAGTCGTCTTCGGCATGCTGGAGCGTGGTGGCGAGGTCCGCGCACGCAAGATCAAGGATCTCTCCGGTCGCAGCATCCGGGGGCAGGTGTTCGACAACGTGGCTGAGGGAGCGGTTCTCCTGACCGACGAGCACACCAGCTACCAGACCCTGGATGGCACGCCCTACTACCGCTTCTCGGTCAACCACAGTAAGGGCGAGTACGCGCGCGGCCCTGTCCACATCAACAGCCTTGAGGGCGTCTGGGGCCTGTTCAAGCGTCAGGTGTACGGCATCCATCACCACATTTCTGAGAAGCACTTGGACGCCTATTTAGGCGAGATGTGTTATCGTTACTCGCGGCGCGAGATGGAGGAGGCCGAGCGGGTGAACGACCTCCTTGGCCGCGTCGAAGGCCGATTGACCTACAAGGCCCTGACGTATGACGGCACGAAAGTACGAGAAGCCGCTTCACATTGAGATGGATTTCGAAGAAGCGCTGGAGCGCTTCGGCACGACCGATCCCGCTGAGCTGCCGGAAAACATCAAGCTGGGAAGGAAGCGGAAGGCGGGCAGAGAGGGCCGCCCGCCTAGAGCATCACCAAGCCGCAAACGCGAGCCCAGTGAAGGTCAGTCGTAGAGGATCACTTGGAGGATTTTGTCCACACGCGGCGTGGGTGACTGCGTACCCGTTCAACCCTGCCGTTCCGAATCCTGTAGTAAGCCTCGACCATGATCCAGATCAGGACCACTGGTTGTGCCCCCCTGTATCAGGAGCGCAACTCTTGAGCAGGCGAGTCAGCAATGGTACGATTCGAGCCGCTGGGTAGCGAGTCTATCGTACAAGACTGACGCAACCACCAACACGGCTGAACGGAGTTGCGGGCTACGCTGAACTCCGGTTGGCTGTGAGTCTGGGGCCGAGATGCCGCCAGCATCTCGGCCCCATTTCACAGGCTCTGCCATACTTATTAACGGATTGTTGCAAGCACGGTCAAGCGCAACCGTGCAGCGTAAGCCGTTGCTGCGACTCGAAAAATTCGATTCGCCTCAGAGTCACAAAGTGCAATCTCCGTCAATCCCCTTCCTATGGGAATAACTTCTATGACAGACGAAGAGATGGTCGCAAGATTGGACGCTGCTATTGGCGCAACCGCCGCGTGGCGCTCAATTTTTCGATTAGCATGCGCAAGGGCAGGTAGCGATCTGCGCTCTGCTGTTCGCTGGGTTGCTCGTCAATCCAGCGCTGCAGCTCATCGATGTAATCCTGCTTCCTCAACCCGCACTCGCGCTCAAGTACCCGAACCAGTGCGATCTGAGAAATGATCAGTCCTGTAATGAGTTCGCTGGTGGCCGACATGCTCTGCTGCACTCCGTAGTCGGGAATTGGTATGGAACTGATTGAGGTTTTCGGCATCATTGAGCGGGGGGGTCGGGACCGTCGGTATCCGCGAGCCCGCCGCGAATTACCTCTAGGACAGGTCGTGACTTTCCCGTTGTCGGCTCAGGGAATGTCATCGCGAGCCGATTCAGAACGTCCCGAAGTTCCTGCGTATGCTCCCCCTCGCCAAGAGCCGCCGAGGCAACATGTAGGTGGTTCAGAACGTCAGATCGCGAGGCAAGACCGTGATCGATCAGAAACTTGTAGAGCAGATGATGGAGCATCGTCTGGACGATGTTCTCGCGATCAATCTGGTTCTGAAGATCCTGAATGTTAGTAGTTGGAGTGCCCATAGCCTGGCTCCTTTCGAGGAGCCGAAGTTATGGCGATTCCGCGTCTAGGTCAAACAGGTATATAATTACCCTCGTAATTCATCTTGACGCATATAAAGATATCTTTATATGCTCGCCTTGACATGGAGGCAGAGGATGTCGCTTGCGGGTGAGCTGGAGATCGAGGAGGCGGTGGCGGGGCTGAAGGCCGCCGCGGATCCGACGCGTCTGCGCATCTTGCTGCTGCTCGCCTCGGGCGAGCTCAACGTGAAGGACCTGACACGCATTCTCGGGCAAAGCCAGCCGCGCATCAGCCGCCACGTGAAGCTGCTGGGCGAAGGCGGGCTCATCGAGCGTGTCCGCGAGGGGAGTTGGGTGTTCTGCCGACTGGCCGACGGCCCGCGCGGCGATCTTGCTCGCGCGATCGTGCAATCGATCGACACGACGGATTCCGTCTACGTCCGCGATCTTCAGCGGGCGGAGGCGCTCAAAGCCGAGCGCGCGGCTGCGGCACAGGCCTACTTCCGCACCCACGCCGCGGACTGGGACCGCATTCGCGCGCTGCACATCCCAGAGGTCGAGGTCGAGACGGCCATGCGCGAGGCGCTGGGGGATGATCGGGCGGAGCTGCTGATCGATCTCGGCACCGGCACCGGGCGCACGCTCGAGATCTTCTCCGATATCTACGATCGCGGCGTGGGCATCGACCTCAACCAATCGATGCTCGCCTATGCGCGCGCGAAGCTGCTGCGCGAGGGGCTGGATCATGCCCAGGTCCGGCATGGCGATATCTACAACCTGTCGTTCCCGGACGGTGTCGCCGACGTCATCGTCATGCATCAGGTGCTGCATTTCTTAAGTGACCCGGGCCGGGCGATCAGGGAGGCGGCGCGCGTGCTGTCTCCCGGGGGCCGGCTGCTCATCGTCGACTTCGCCCCCCATCAGCTCGAATTCCTGCGGGATGAGTTCGCCCACGAGCGACTGGGCTTCTCGTCCGCCCAGGTCCGGCAATGGCTGGGGGAGGCGGGGCTCGTGCTCGAGCAGAGCCGCGATCTGCCGCCGCCGGCTGGCCGGGAGTCGGGAAAGCTCACCGTTTCACTCTGGCTCGCAAGCCGCCCGAAGGTGCGCAGGGGGAGCGCTTCTCGCAGCTCCGAAGCAGTACAGTCCCTGGAGACGTCGCCATGACCCCTGAGCGTAAGAGCCGGCTCCTCGGCGCCGGCGAGATTTCGGTCTCCTTCGAGTTCTTCCCCCCCAAGAACGAGCGGATGGAAGAGGCGCTGTGGGCGGCCGTGCGCCGGCTCGAGCCGCTGTCGCCCGGGTTCGTCTCCGTCACCTACGGAGCCGGTGGCTCGACGCGCGAGCGCACCCATGCCACCGTCGCCCGCATCGTCCGCGAGACGTCGCTGCAGCCCGCTGCGCACCTCACGTGTGTCGGCGCAAGCCGGTGTGAGGTCGACGCCGTGGCGCGGGCCTATTGGCAGGCCGGCGTGCGCCACATCGTGGCGCTGAGGGGCGATCCGCCGGCGGGCGTCGGCGCGCGCTACGAGCCGCATCCAGGGGGCTACGCCAATGCGGCTGCGCTGGTCGCAGGCATCGCGAGCATCGGCGCCTTCGAGATCTCGGTGGCCGGATATCCGGAAAAGCATCCGGAAAGCCCCTCGGTCGCGCACGATCTCGATAACCTGAAGGCCAAGGTGGATGCGGGCGCGTCCCGCGTCATCACGCAATTCTTCTTCGACAACACCCAGTATCTGCGCTTCGTCGAAAACGCCCGTGCCCATGGCATCTGGTGCCCGATCGTGCCGGGCATCGTGCCCATTCACAATTTCAAGCAGGTCGCCGGATTTGCCGCGAAAACGGGAGCGAGCATTCCGGCCTGGCTTGCCCGGCGCTTCGATGGGCTCGACGATGATCCGGCGACGACCCATCTGGTCGCGGCGGCCGTTGCGGCCGAGCAGGTGATGGATCTGGTCGACCAGGGCATCCGCCAATTCCATTTCTATACTTTGAACCGCGCGGACCTCGTGTTCGCCATCTGTCATCTTCTGGGGCTTCGGCCGCGTACGGCGGCGGTGCAGCAGGCGGTCAGCGCATGAGCAAACGACAAAAGAGAATTGCGGCGCTCCAGGCCGCTGCGGCCGAGCGCATCCTCATCATCGACGGTGCGATGGGCACGATGATCCAGCAGCACAAGCTGGGCGAGGCGGACTATCGCGGCAAGCGGTTCGCCAATCACCATCGTGACGTGAAGGGCAACAACGACCTGCTGGTCCTCACGCAGCCCAGCATCATTCTCGACATCCACAATCAATATCTTGCTGCCGGCGCCGATATCATCGAAACGAATACGTTCAACGCCCAGCGCATTTCGCTTGCCGATTACGGCATGGAAGGGCTGGCGTATGAAATCAACGTTGCGGCAGCTCAGCTCGCGCGCGAGGCGGCCGATACGTGGACGTTGAAAACGCCGAACCGCCCGCGTTTCGTTGCGGGTGCCGTTGGCCCGACCAACCGCACGGCATCCATTTCACCCGACGTGAACAATCCGGGATACCGCAATATCACCTTCGACGAGTTGCGCGAGGCTTACGCAGAGCAGGTCAGGGGCCTGATCAAGGGTGGCGTCGACATCATCCTGATCGAGACCATTTTCGACACGCTGAATGCCAAGGCGGCAGGATTTGCCACGCTTGAAGTGTTCGACGAGGTGGGCTTCTCGCTGCCGATCATGATCTCGGGCACGATTACAGATCGCTCGGGCCGCACGCTTTCCGGGCAGACGACCGAGGCATTCTGGTATTCGATGCGCCATCTCAAGCCATTCGCGGTCGGCCTGAACTGCGCGCTGGGGGCCGAGGCGATGCGGCCTTATCTGGCCGAGCTCGCGGCTGTGGCCGATACGCTGATCTCCGCCTATCCCAACGCTGGGTTGCCCAATGCGATGGGCGAGTACGACGAGACGCCGGACGAGATGGCCTGCCAGATCGAGTCCTGGGCCCGCGACAGCCTCCTCAACATCGTCGGCGGCTGCTGCGGCTCGACGCCGGAGCACATCAGGCACGTCCGCGAGCACGTCGAGAAATACCCGCCGCGGAAAGTGCCAAAGCTCGAGCCGCGAATGCGCCTGTCGGGCCTCGAGCCGTTTGTGCACGGGTGAGCGGATGGAAGCCATCCGCGTGGAGATCGTACTCGTCCCTTCCGTCATTCCCGCGAAGGCGGGAATCCACGCCAGCCAACCGCGCAGGTGTGGAGACTTCCGTGGATGGCCGCCTCCGCGGCCACGACGGGTTGGAGCTGGGAGGCGCTGATTTCATCCTCTGAGCGCTTGCGTTCGGAAAGAGAGTTGAATCGAAATGACCACCAACGCAGCCGCCACCTTCATCAACATCGGTGAGCGCACGAACGTTACCGGGTCGGCGAAGTTCAGAAAGCTGATCGAGGCTGGGGATTATCAGGCCGCAGTCGCCATCGCGCTCTCCCAGGTCGAGAACGGTGCTCAGATCATCGACGTCAACATGGACGAAGGGCTGCTCGATTCAGAGCAGGCCATGCGGACGTTCTTGAATCTCATCGCAACCGAGCCGGCTATCGCGCGCGTGCCAGTCATGATCGATTCGTCGAAATGGTCGGTGATCGAAGCGGGCCTGAAGTGCGTCCAGGGCAAGGCCATCGTGAACTCGATCAGCCTCAAGGAAGGCGAAGGGCCCTTTCTGGAGCAGGCCCGCAAGATCCTGCGCTATGGCGCGGCGGTCGTGGTCATGGCCTTCGACGAGCAGGGCCAGGCTGACACGGTCGAGCGCAAGGTCGCGATCTGCGAGCGGGCGTATAAGCTGCTGACGGAGAAAGTCGGCTTTCCGCCCGAGGACATCATTTTCGATCCGAACATCTTCGCCGTCGCCACCGGAATGGAGGAGCACAACAATTACGGTGTGGCCTTCATCGAGGCGACGCGGCAGATCCGGCAGAAGATGCCGCTGGTGCATATCTCGGGCGGCGTCTCCAACCTGTCCTTCGCCTTCCGCGGCAACGAGCCGGTGCGCCAGGCGATGCACTCCGTGTTCCTCTATCACGCCATCCAGGCTGGGATGGACATGGGAATCGTCAACGCCGGCCAGCTCACGGTCTACGACGACATTCCGCCGGAGCTCCGGGAGCTGTGCGAGGACGTGATCCTGAACCGCCGGCCCGATGCGACGGATCGGCTGCTGGAGGCGGCACCCAAGTTCAAGGGGGGCGGGGCGAAGAAGGTCGAGCAGGACCTCTCCTGGCGCGATGCGCCGGTCGAGGAGCGGCTGAAGCACGCACTGGTCCACGGAATCACCGAGTTCATCGAAGTCGACACCGAGGAAGCGCGCCAGAAGGCAGCCCGGCCCCTCGATGTCATCGAAGGTCCCCTGATGGCTGGCATGAACGTCGTCGGCGACCTGTTCGGCGCGGGCAAGATGTTCCTGCCGCAGGTCGTGAAGTCCGCGCGTGTGATGAAGCAGGCCGTCGCCTATCTGCAACCTTTCCTCGAGGCCGAGAAGAAGGCGATGGGGCTCGACGCCCTGCCGGCTGCCGGCAAGGTCGTGATGGCAACCGTCAAGGGGGACGTTCACGACATCGGCAAGAGCATCGTCGGCGTCGTGCTCGAGTGCAACAACTACGAGGTCATCGATCTCGGCGTCATGGTGCCTGCGGCCAAGATCCTCGAGGCCGCGCGCAAGCATCAGGCGGACATGATCGGCCTCTCAGGCCTGATCACGCCCTCTCTCGATGAAATGTGCCACGTCGCAGCCGAGATGGAGCGGGAGGGCTTCGACTGCCCTCTGTTGATCGGCGGCGCAACAACCAGTCGCGTCCACACGGCGGTGAAGATCAACCCGAATTACAAGCGGGGCGCAACGATCCACGTCCTGGACGCGAGCCGCGCGGTGGGAGTCGTCTCAACGCTGCTGTCGCAGTCGGAAAGGGACAGCTACGTCGCGAAGCTGCGAGCCGAGTATGAGAAGATCCGTGAGCAGCACCTGAGAGGCGAGGCGCGCAAGAATCGTGTGTCGCTCCAGGCGGCCCGCGCCAACCGCCATGCCTGCGACTGGTCGAACTACATGCCGCCGGTGCCGCGGTTCCTCGGCACGCGCGTGTTTGAGGATTACGACCTCAGAGAGCTGATCCCGTGCATCGACTGGTCACCGTTCTTCGCGGCGTGGCAGATGAACGGGCGTTTTCCGGCCATCCTCGACGACAACAAGATCGGTGCGGAGGCGCGGAAGCTCTATGCCGACGCGAAGGCGCTGCTCGAACGCATCGTCGAGGAGCGCTGGCTGACGGCCAACGCCGTCGTCGGCTTCTGGCCGGCAAATGCCATCGGGGACGACATCGAGCTTTACACGGACGAGACGCGTACCGAACGGCTCGCCATGTTCTACACGCTGCGCCAGCAGATCGCCCGCGACCCGAGCCGCAAACGCCCGCATGCGGCGCTCGCCGACTTCATTGCGCCGCGCGAGACGGGGCTGGCCGATTACATCGGCGGCTTCGCGGTGACCGCGGGGCTTGGCGAGGAGGAAGCCCTCGCCAACCGCATCGCACCGCACGACGATTATTCGCGCATCATGCTCAAGGCGCTGGCCGACCGCCTGGCCGAAGCCTTCGCGGAGCGCATGCATCAGCGCGTGCGCATGGAGCTGTGGGGCTACGCGCCCGACGAGCGGCTGACGAACGAGGAGCTGATCGCGGAGAAATACCGCGGCATCCGGCCGGCGCCGGGCTATCCCGCACAGCCGGATCACACGGAAAAGGGCACGCTGTTCAAGCTGCTCGATGCGACCCGCGCGACCGGTATCCAGCTCACCGAAAGTTACGCCATGTGGCCGGGCTCAGCCGTGAGCGGCCTCTATTTCTCGCATCCGGAGAGCTACTATTTCGGCGTCGGCAAGGTGGAGCGCGACCAGGTCGAGGACTATGCGCGCCGCAAGGGCTGGCCGGTGTCGGAGGCGGAGCGCTGGCTTTCATCTGTGCTCAACTACCTCCCCGATGTCGCTGGAAGCGAAGCGGCGTGATAAGTCTCCGTTTCCATCGTGCGGGGATGACGGACGTCCTCGCTCGAAAACACCAAAGGGGGAGGTGATTTCATGCTTGGACGTCTGGTGCTTATTCTGCTGCAGCTGGCCATCGGCTGGTTCGGCGCGCCGCAAGTGCTGCGTTACGTGCCCGCCCCGGGCGATGCGCAGGTGTTCGTCTACGCCATAGCCGCAGCCATCATCATCTGGGTGGTCGGCCTGATCGGCGCCCAGGTCCTCAAAGACGTTGCGACACCGTCGGCTGGGACTCTGGTCGCGGCGCTGATCGGTGGTGTGATCGGCGCCGCGATCGTGGCCTTCAAGCTGAACCAGATGATACCCGTCAACGTGCCGCCGAACCTGTGGCCGCTCGGCCTTGCGATTGTCGGCTACGCACTGAGGAAATAGCGCCTATAGCTCTTCCGATATTCCGAGCGAGGTGAACGCCTTCCTCTAGGGGGAGGGCGGCCCGAAGGGCCGTGTAAGGGGCTATGGCAATTGCCACTAGCGGAATTTTCGTCCAGCCCACTCTTCGCCTCGTGCGATTGGCTCTCAGTCACGCGAATTGGCTCTTGAATCAGAAGAGGCGCGGAGTTGGACCGCGCCTCTTCCAATAAACTCCAGTTACAATGGGTTCTCTGAGTGCCCTGACCGTTTCACCCCTGATTGGAATGCGGCTGCAGGGCCTCCGCTCAGATCACACCGAACACGATCGCAGCGAGGAATCCGAACGACATGATCGCGGCAAGCACGTTCAGTCTCATCTTCAGTTCCATCGTTGCCTCCTTTGCCGGTTACCCAGCGGTTAGGCAGCTCAGGCGATGCCTGTGCGATTGGCCGAATCTAATGGAGTGACTCAGCGTGACACAAGCGAAAAACGTCGCTGCGCTGCAATAGAATGCAGTCTCTTCACGATCCCTAACCGTCCCCTCCCTCGATTAGGGTAGTGCCGCAACAGTGATGCCGAGCAATCACGGCGACAAACGGGTAGAGCCAACGCCAATAACGTTTCAGTCAACTATAAGTTCCGGATCACTCTCCTCGAATGATCTTGAGAATTAAGGAAGAAGATATTGGAACATTTGCGAGTATTGGATTGAAGATGGACCGGCAGTCTCGTGGTAGATGTGCAACAGCGGGAGCACCCCCGTAGATGTGGCGGCATTGTGGCCAAAGGAGAGAGAATCCCGATCGTGGTTGAATGATTCGCGGCAGACGTGACGTGGAGGAAGCAGTCATGCAGTTCAAGGCCCTGTTGCTGACCAAGAGCGCGGACGGCCAGCGCGCCGAATGGACAGAGCTCAGTGATGCAGACTTGATGCCGGGGGACGTGCTGATTCGGGTTACCCACTCCACGATCAATTACAAGGACGGCCTCGCACTGACTGGCAAGGCACCGGTCGTGCGCCGTTGGCCGATGATCCCCGGCATCGACTTCGCCGGCACCGTCGAGCAATCGAGCCACCCCGATATCAATGTGGGCGATAACGTCATTTTGAACGGCTGGGGCGCAGGAGAGACGCACTACGGCGGCTATGCCCAGTACGCACGCGTGAGCGGCGACTGGCTCGTAAAGCGGCCAGCCGAGTTCACTGCGGCCCAGGCGATGGCGATCGGGACGGCAGGTTACACGGCCATGCTTGCCGTCATGGCGCTCGAGGACCATGGCGTGACGCCGGACCGCGGTCCTGTGCTGGTAACCGGGGCTGCGGGGGGCGTGGGCAGCATCGCGGTGACGCTGCTGGCCAAGCTTGGGTATGAGGTGATCGCCTCGACGGGCCGCCGCGAGGAAGAAGCCTACCTGAAGGGATTGGGCGCAAGCGAAGTCATCGACAGGGCGGATCTGACGGGACCGGCAAAGCCCCTCGGCCGCGAGCGCTGGGCCGGTGCCGTCGACGTTGCCGGCAGCCACACGCTTGCCAACGTACTCAGCATGACCCGCTACGGCGGCACCGTTGCGGCTTGCGGTCTGGCGCAGGGGCTCGACCTGCCGGGCAGCGTCGCGCCTTTCATCTTGCGCGGCGTCACGCTGGCCGGCATCGATAGCGTGATGTGCCCGAAGCCCCGCCGCGTCGCCGCCTGGCGACGGCTCGCCCGCGATCTCGATCGTGACAAGCTCGATGCGCTCAGCACAACGCGCCCGTTGAGTGACGTGCTGACGCTGGCGCCCGAGATCCTGGCCGGCAAGATCAGAGGCCGGGTTGTCCTAGAAGTCGGCTAAGCGGTCAGCGGGCTCCGGTCCTCAGCGGCCGCGGAACTGCGGCTTGCGCTTCGCCATGAAGGCTCGGCGGCCCTCGACGTAGTCCTCGCTCGAAAAGCATGCATCGACGTACCGGTCGAGCATCGGCAGGTCCGGGTTCTCCGGATGGCTGATGAACTCGTCGATGGCTCGCTTGGCGGCCAGCACCGAAAGCGGCGCGTTGGCAGCGATTTCCTCGGCGAGCGCGGTCGCGGCGGCAATCAGCTCGCCGGGCGCATGCACGCTGTTGACGAGCCCCATGGCGAGCGCATCCGCGGCACTGAAGCGGCGCCCGGTGTAGAGCAGCTCGCGGGCGCGCGCTGAGCTCACCACACCCAGCAGCGGCCGGATCCAGCGTGGGTTGTAGCCGATGCCGAGCTTCGCGGCAGGCACGGCGAACTGGGCCGTGTCGGAGGCGACCCGCAGATCGCAGCAGATCGCCAGCTCCAATCCGCCGCCCATGCAGTAGCCCTGTATGGCGGCGATGGTCGGCTTGGCCGAGCGCGAGAGGGCCTCGAAGGCAGCATTGTTGAGAGCATCGTATTCGGCCGCCTTCTCGGCCGTGCGGGCCGTCTCGAACTCCGAGATGTCCGCCCCGGCCGAGAATGCCCTGTCGCCGGCGCCCGTCAGGACCACGGCGCGGACGTCGCCATCCTCTTCGGCTTCCCGGATCAAGCGCGGCAGGGCTGCCCACATCGACGTGGTGAACGCATTGAGGCGTGCTGGATTGTCTATGATCAGCCACCGGATGCTGCCCCGATTATCTATCCGGAGCTGGGGCCCTTTCACGTCGTCTACCATCTGGTCTTGCCTCTCGCCATCGCTATGCCCAGGTGTTTTAGTCGCGGCTGGCGGGCCGGTGCAAACCTTGGGCCATGGTCAGTGCGCTTGGGTCGCAAGGCGCCGCCCGCCCAGCTCGAACATTGACTATGGGAAAAGCGCTCGTTAGGGCTGAGTGGGCAAGGTGGCCGGCGGAAAAACAATCCTGGTAGGAGATCGATCATGGCACCGACGTCCCGACAGGCAGCTCAGAGCAGAATAGCCCATGTCGATCCGATCTGGGCCGAGGTGCGCCGCGAGGCGGAGGAGGCGATCCGCGCCGAGCCGGCCCTCGGCGGCTTCATCTTTGCGACGGTGATGGGTCACGAGCGGTTGGAGGACGCCGTCTGCCATCGTCTTGCCCAGCGCCTCAATCACTCCGACGTCGATGCCGGGCTCATCGGGCAGATGTTTCAGGACGTGCTCACCCGCTGCACGGAGCTCGGACGGGCGTTCCGCGCCGACCTCGCCGCCGTCTACGATCGTGATCCGGCCTGCAGCCGCTATATCGAGCCACTCCTTTATTTCAAGGGCTTCCACGCCCTCGTCACCCATCGCTTCGCCCACGAGTTGTGGAAGGAAGGGCGGCGGGACTTTGCCCTTTACCTTCAGAGCCAGTCGTCGCGCATCTTCGGCGTCGATATCCACCCGGCGGCGCGCATCGGCATCGGGATCATGATCGATCACGCCACGGGGGTCGTGATCGGCGAAACCGCCACTGTCGGCGACAACACCTCCTTGCTGCACGGCGTGACCCTCGGCGGCAGCGGCAAGGAGGGCGGTGATCGCCATCCCAAGATCGGCGCCAACGTGATGATCGGGGCCGGGGCCAAGGTGCTAGGCAACATCAAGGTCGGCGACTGCTCGCGCATTGCCGCCGGCAGCGTCGTGCTCAAGGAAGTTCCGCCGAATACGACCGTCGCCGGCGTTCCGGCCAAAGTGGTCGGACCTGCCGGTTGCCCGGAGCCTGCCCGCACCATGGATCAGCGGCTGAGCCCCGACGATTGCGGCTGCGGGAACTGACACGGCTCCCCTCATCCCTGCACCAGAAAAGAAGGCCGCACTTGATGAAAAAGGATGTTCCCCGCGTGCAGAAGTATTTGCGCAAGCTCTTTCGCACGGATCAGCTTCGCGTCGTGCCGCACGCGCGGAAGAAGGACATGGCCGAGGTGTTCATCGGCGATGAGTTCATCGCTCCTCTCTACCGGGAGGAGGAGGATGGCGAGGTTTCCTACCAATTGCAGGTCGTGATCCTCGATGTCGATCTCGAGGAAAATTGAGCAGGGTCGGGGAAATGGGACTTTTCAAGCTCGATGACGTGAGCGTGACGACGCCGGGCGAGGGCCGCTACTGGGTGGCTGCCAACGCCACGGTGCTTGGCAACGTTCACATCGGGGAGGACGCCAGCGTCTGGTTCAATACGGTCATCCGCGGCGACAACGAGCCGATCCAGATCGGCACCGGCTCCAATATTCAGGACGGCTGCGTGCTTCACACGGATCCAGGCTTCCCGATGGTGATCGGGCCGGATTGCACGATCGGCCACATGGTGATGCTGCACGGCTGCAAGATCGGCCGAGGCAGCCTGATCGGCATCGGGTCGATCATCCTCAATGGCGCCGTGATCGGGGAAGAGTGCCTGATCGGCGCCAATACGTTGATTCCGGAAGGCAAGGAGATTCCGGCGCGCTCGGTCGTGATGGGCTCACCGGGCAAGGTCGTCCGCCAGGTGACCGAAGCCGATCTCGCCCGCATGCAGGCCGGAGCCGCGCACTACCGGAAGAATTGGCGCCGGTTCGCGGCCGGGTTTGCCGCTCAGTCCAAGAGCCTTTCCGAATGACGTAGAAACGAAAGGCAGCAGTGGTAACCGCTTTTACCTCTCCCATGGGGAGAGGTCGGCCGGAAGGGCCGGGTGAGGGGTTGCAATGATCGCCAGCGGAACCCCCCTCACCCCGACCCTCTCCCCGCCCGGGCAGAGGGAGGTTAGGCGCAAGCTTGGCTCGGCCTGTTTCCGTCCATACCGGAAATGATCCTGAACGGCCTGTTGATCGGCGCGCTCAGCTGGACCCGCCGGCGGCGCCGGCGCTCAGCACCACCTCAGGCTGACGTACGTCGCCGCTGACAGGCCGCTGCTTCAGCGCAGGGAAGTCCTCCGGCGTGATGGTTTCCTTCTCGAGCAGCAATTTCGCGCCTTCATCGAGCAACGACCGGCGCTCGGCCAGGATTTGCAGCGCCCTCTCGTAAGCTTCGTCGATCAGGTCTTTTACGGCCAGGTCGATCTCACGTGCGGTACCCTCGGAATAGTCTTTCTCGCGCACCGCGAGCTTCTGTTCGCCAAGGAAAGTCGTGCTTTGCCGCTCGAGCACGGCCTGGCCGAGCAGATCGGTCATGCCGAAGCGCGTTACGATCTGGCGGGCGATGTCCGTGACCTTGACCAGATCGTCCGCCGCGCCTGTGGACAGCTCGCCGAAGACGAGCTGCTCCGCTGCCCGGCCGGCGAGCAGCACGACCATGCGGTCTTTCAGCTCCTGCCGCGAGATCAGGTAGCGATCATCGGTCGGCCGCTGCATCGTGTAGCCGAGCGCACCGATCGACCGCGGGATGATCGAGACCTTGTGCACGGGGTCCGTATCGGGAAGAGCCGCCGCGACAAGGGCGTGACCCATCTCGTGATAGGCGACGATCTTGCGCTCGCGCGGTTGGAGCAGGCGCCCCTTGCGCTCGGCTCCGGCCACGATCCGCTCAACGGCAGCGGTGAAATCGGCGAGAGTGACCTCGTTGGCGCCGCGCCGGGTCGCGACAATCGCCGCTTCGTTCACGAGGTTGGCAAGATCGGCGCCGCTGAAGCCGGGCGTGATGGCCGCGATCTGGTCGAGCTTGACGCTGGGTGCGACCTTGATCTTCTTGATGTGGACCGCAAGGATCGCTTCGCGGCCTTTCTTGTCGGGCCGGTCGATGACGACCTGGCGGTCGAAGCGGCCGGCACGCAGAAGTGCCGGATCGAGGATCTCGGGCCGGTTGGTGGCTGCCAGAATGACGATCCCTTCACGCGGGTCGAAGCCGTCGAGCTCAGCCAGTAACTGGTTGAGCGTCTGCTCCTTCTCGTCGTGCCCACCACCATAGCCTGCTCCAGCGCTGCGTGCGCGGCCGAGCGCATCGAGCTCATCGATGAAAATGATGCACGGGGCGTGCTTCCGGGCCTGCTCGAACAGATCACGGACCCGGGCGGCACCCACGCCGACGAACATCTCGACGAACTCGGAGCCCGAAATCGAAAAGAACGGTACCCCTGCCTCGCCGGCCACCGCCTTGGCCATCAGGGTCTTGCCGGTTCCGGGCGGACCGACCAGCAGAATACCCTTGGGGATGCGGGCTCCGAGCCGCCCGTATGTCTCCTTGTCCTTCAGAAACGACACGATCTCCTGCAGCTCGGCTTTGGCTTCGTCCACGCCTGCCACGTCATCGAATGTGACGCCTGTGTTCCGCTCAACCAGCACCCGCGCCTTCGACTTGCCCACATTCATCAGGCCGCCGAGACCTTGTCTCTGGGCAAACTGGCGGAAGACGAAGATCCAGATGCCGAAGAAGATGAGCATCGGGAGGAGCCACGAGAGCAATGTCGAAAGGAACGTGTTCTGCACCGTTCCGGAGACAGTCACGCCCTTCTTCGCAAGCTCGTCTGCCAGGGTCGGGTCGACACGGTTGGTTACGAAATATTGGCGGCCGTTGATCGGCTGCTTGAGCTTTCCCGTGATCTGCTCATTGGTGACGGTTACCTCGACAATCTGCCCCTCGTTCGACAGCTTCAGGAACTCGCTGTAGGGGATGGGCTCGACGTTCTGATAGGTCGTCCACATGTTCTGGAACAGCACCAGCAGCAGGAATGCGGCAATGAAGTATCCGATGTTCCAGATTTGCTGCTTGTTCATCGCTACTCCCGCGTGAATTTGTGCTGGTGAAAATGCCTCGGACGATGCCAGCACTATGATTTCGTGTTCGATGCGCCGCGAGACAAGCCTGCGCCAGGGTCTGCAACCAAGGCGTCTACGGTCGGGTTAACGCTTGTGCTGGGGATGCGCCCTGCTGGCCCGCGCCACCTTTAGTGAGCCTACGGCGGGTCGTGGCCGGTCCGGCTGAAGATCTGAGTGGATATGAGAGAAAGTGCCCGGTCACACGCTCCAGAAATATCTCACATCCTGGCCGCTCTGGGCGGGGCTGCTGGTGCTGGCTTTCCTTTGGCTCGGGCCATTGCCGGCGATGAGCCGCCGAGCCTTCTCGCCCCACATGATCTTGCATTTGGCCGTTACCAGCCTCGCCGCGCCGCTGATCGTTGCCGGGCTGTTGCGTTCCGGAGTGGCCGTGCGCATTAGCCGTCAACACACTCTCTTTGCGGTGGGCGCTTCCATTTTCGAGCTCGCCGTTGTCTGGGGCTGGCACCTTCCCGAGCTGCACCAGGCGGCAGCGCTCGATGACACCGTCTACGTGGCACAGCAATTGAGCTTTCTTGCCGCGGGAATTGCGATCTGGTGGGCCAGCTTCGCCGGGATGACCAAAGTCGCCTATGCGATCGGTGGATTGGCTCTGGTCCTGACGTTCGTGCACATGGCAATGCTGGGCCTTCTGATCGGGATCGCGCCAGAGCTCATTTATGAACCGTCCATCTGCCTTGGCGCCTTCGGCTTCGATCCGTTGGAGGACCAGCACTTCGGCGGATCTTTGATGGCCGTCGTCGGAGGAACGCCTTATTTGATCGCCGGCATTTTTCTTCTGAACAAGTTCATTTCAGAGCACGGATGAGACGCTTACAATCATCTTTGTTCTTCCCTATGCAACGCATTTGTCAGCTGGTTTCCGGCAAACCGGTAGATTTCTTCCTCCTGGACGAAATGCAGCCGGTATGGCCGCGAGACATGGAGGAGGAGCCGCATGATCTTGTGGCATTCCGTGTCGTCGGGGCCCGGTCGCGGTATTCGACCAAGGTTTCAGCGCAAAAGACATCGGCTGGGTCCTGTGGCCCGGAACCCTGATCGCCAAAGGCATTCTCGATCGGGAGGATGCGCGGGGTTCCTCATCGTCGGAGCAAGCCGGACATCGGGCATTTAGTGCGGAATCCGGCGCCCGCCATGCGCCCTTATTTCGCCAATGATTTGAGGATGCTTGCGCAACTGCGGGGATCCACGGGAAGTCATGTCGAGGGGCAGCCATGAGAGCCTTTGCCCGGCGTTCGACCGCAGATCACCCTGACTACGACGGTTTCGATGATCCTTTCGAGGCTCACGACCATTTCTCGTCCTTCGAGCTGTCGCCGGGCGAGCGCGTGTGCCCGCCGCCCAGCCGCTCCGGCGGCGGAGCCAAGTTCGCTGGTGCTTTGCTCTTGCTGATAGCGCTCGGGTGTGGCTGGGCGTTCTACGGCAATCCAGGCTCTTTGGAAGGATTACTGCCAGAAAAGGTCGCATCCCTGATTTCAGAGCTTCGCGGAAAACCTCAATTCGGGTCTGAGATGCTGGAGCAGGCTTTCGCCGAGAGCCCTATGGCGCCCGACGATAAAGATGCCTCCCAGGACAGGGTTCCTGGAATTGAAGAGTCTGCGCCGGCGGCCATCGAGCCGGCTACGACCAAGCCACTGGACCGCATCGAGGCGGAGCTGAAGGATAATGGAAAGCCGGAGGCAGGTGGAACGCCGCCGGCCGAGGGGCCAGGGGAGGCGACTGGATCGGCGAAGGAGCCGGTGACGATCAACACTGCCGCGGTGCCGGAGCAGGCCGAGGAACGGGATGAGCCGGAGGTCACGCCGCTGCCGCCAGCGGACCCGGACCCGGCCGATCCCCTGCAGATGCGGGCTGCCGAGGTCGGACTTCACCCGGGGCTGTCACGTGTGCTGCTGAGCAAATTGACGGCAACGGATTACCGTAACGCCGCCATCGCGATCAAAACCGCACTTGCCAAGACCGCCGACGACGCCGTCTACGTCTGGCCGCGGCAGCGCACGCCCGAGCTTGCTCTGTTCAAGGTGCACTTCGTTCCTGGTGCCGCCCCGGGCTGCCGCCGCTACGTCGTGACCATCACCAAGGACGGCTGGTCGACCACGGCGCTCCCGATGGAGAACTGCGACTCGAGGCCGAGCCGATCCGTGGCGAGCAGGTCCGCGCACGCGGCGCGCCGGTGACGGTCCGGCTCCTGATACTCACCATTTGGATAGAGCCCCGCAGCGTTCCGGCAGCTCCAAGGACATCTCGCCGTCGTTCAACCCGGCCCCCCAGGCCGTGCGTCGTGTGGTGCCTGTCACAGTGCCCAGTTGACAAGCGGCATCCCTAGGCTTAACCGACCGGACGGTTAAAAATCAGGAGCTCGAATGGGGCGCCTCAAAACCATCGATCGGGAGTCTGTGCTTTGCGCGGCTGAACGCGTCGTCAGCCGCGAAGGTGCCGCACGCCTGACCATCGAGGCCGTCGCGACCGAAGCGGGCATCAGCAAAGCCAGCGTCCTCTATGACTACAAGACAAAGCAGGCTCTGATCCGAGCCGTCATCGAGCGGCGCATGAAAGCCGAGTGCGCGCGGCTCGCGGCGGCCATCGAGGATGCCGGGCCGGGGCCCGACAGGGCCATGCGCGGCCGCCTTGCCGTTGCGCAAAGCCGGTCGATGTCGGATGCGGACAGGGCCGTGGCGCTCAATCTCATTGCCGCTCTCGCTCAGGATGAGGAGCTGCGGCGCCCCATGCAGGAAGCTTATCGCCAACAAATCGCCGAAATCATGGAAACGTCTACGCACCCCCGAGGGGCACTGCTGGCCTTTCTCGCACTCGAGGGCTTGAAGGTTCTCGAGTGTTTCGGCATCTACTCCTGGCCGGAGAAGGATCGCAGGCGACTGTTCAGCGACATCTCGGCGCTTCTTAGGGGGGAGCTGGCGCCCGCTCAGGGCGATGCGCACTAGGCTGGCTGAGCGCGCGATTGACTGGCGCCTTCTGGCGTCTGTCTTCGTCGTACTGAAAAAATCAGGAATTCATCGATGTCCGTCCTTTCATCGTTCAGGTATGGATTGGTCGCGGTCGGCCTTTTTACCCTTTCAGCCCAGGCGATTGCTGCTGATCCCGGCGCCAGTCCGCCGCCGGTCACCGTGAGCATCATCACCACGGAAAAGCAGGACCTGCCGATCATCGCCGAGCTTCCGGGTCGCATCGCGCCGATGCGGATCGCGGAGGTGCGCCCACGCGTGTCCGGCATCGTGATCGAGCGGGTCTTCACGCAGGGCAGTCTCGTCAAGGAAGGCGATGTGCTCTACCGGATCGACCCGGCGCCGTTTCAGGTGCAGGTCGACAGCGCCAAGGCGACGCTGCGCCGGGCCGAGGCCGCGCAACTTCGGGCTCGTCAGCAGGCAGACCGCCAGAAGGAGCTGCGTGAACGCAACATCACCAGTCCACAGCAGCTCGAGGAAGCTCTTGCAACACTGGCGCAGGCCGATGCCGACGTCGCGGCGGCCCAGGCCGGGCTGACTGCGGCAGAGCTGAACCTGCAATATACGGAGGTGCGGGCGCCGATCTCCGGCCGCATTGGGCGTGCGCTCATCACGGAAGGCGCGCTCGTCAGCAGCTCAGACAAGCTGGCTACGATCCAGCAGCTCGATCCCGTGTATGCGGACTTCACCCAGTCGGTGAACGCGCTTCGTGCCCTGCGCCGGGCGGTGAAGGAAGGCACCGTCTCGAGCATCAGCGAGGACGAGATGAAGGTCCAGCTGCGTTTCGATGACGGCACCGAGTATCCGCACCCCGGCCGGCTGCTGTTCTCGGAGGTGACCGTCGAGGCAACGACGGGGCAGGTCATCCTGCGCGGGCAGTTCCCGAACGACGAAGGTGAGCTGCTGCCCGGCATGTACGTCCGTGTCCTGGTCGAGCAGGGCGTGCAGCACGATGCCATTGCTGTGCCCCAGCAGGCCGTTCAGCGCGACGGCAGCGGCCGCTCGCAGGTCTATGTCGTGAAACCCGACGGGGTCCTGGAGCTGCGCACGGTGCGCACGGGCCGGGTCATCGGGAACCAGTGGGTGATCGAGGAGGGCTTGGCGGCCGGCGAGCGCGTCGTGGTCGAGGGCTTTCAGAAGATCCGCCCTGGCGCAACCGTCAACGTTCAGGCTTGGAAAACCGACGCGAGCGCGCCGACGCGGACAGCCAACAGGGCCAACGCCGCCACTCAGGGCGCCCAGTAAGCGAGCAGCAAGGCAGATTCCAGATGCCGAGTTTCTTCATCGATCGGCCCATTTTCGCGTGGGTCGTCGCCATCTTCATCATGCTGGCCGGCGTGATCGCGATTCCGCTGTTGCCGGTCTCGCAATATCCAAAGGTGGCGCCGCCGCAGATTTCGGTCACGGCGAACTACCCAGGCGCGTCGCCGGAGGACATGTATCTGAGCGTCACCCGGCCGATCGAGGAGGAGCTGAACGGCGTCCCCGGGCTCATCTACTTCGAGTCGACCTCGGACTCCTCGGGCCGTATCAACATCACGGCGACGTTCGCACCGGGAACGCCGATCGGTGAGGCCCAGGTCGAGGTGCAGAACCGCATCCGGCGCGTCGAGTCACGCCTGCCGCAGGCTGTCGTCGACCAGGGCATGCGCATCGAGCAGGCGGGCTCGGGCTTCTTGTTGGTGATTGCCCTGCGTTCGCCGGACGGCTCCTACGACAACGTGGGTCTCGGCGACTACCTCAATCGTAACGTCATCGGCGAAATCCGACGCATCGATGGTGTCGGCAGTGCAACGCTGTTCGCCACGCAGCGCTCGATGCGCATCTGGATGGACCCGGACAAGATGCTGGGTCTCAACCTGACGGCCGGCGATATCATCTCGGCCATCAGGGCCCAGAATGCGCAGGTGGCGGCCGGCCGCATCGGCGCGCAGCCGAACCCGATCACGCAGCAGATCTCTGCGACCGTACTGGTCAAGGGCCAGCTGACCTCGCCCGAGGAGTTCGAGTCCATCGTCCTACGGGCCAATCCGGACGGCTCGCTCGTCCGGCTGCGGGACGTCGCTACCGTCGTGGTCGGCGGAGAGAGCTACAACTTTTCCACTCGACTCAACCGTCAGCCCACCGCTGGCATCGGCGTGCAGCTTTCGCCGACGGGCAACGCGCTCGCCACGTCGAAGGCGATCCACGCCAAGATGGAGGAGCTGTCCCGCTTCTTCCCGCCGGGCCTCGAGTACAGCATTCCTTACGACTCCTCCCCGTTCGTGGAGATCTCCATCGAGAAGGTGCTGCACACGCTTCTCGAGGCGGTAGGGCTCGTCTTTCTCGTGATGCTGCTCTTCTTGCAGAGCTTCCGCTACACGATCATTCCGACGATCGTGGTGCCGGTGGCGCTTCTGGGCGCGTGCGCCGTGATGCTGGCGACGGGATTCTCGATCAACGTGCTCACGATGTTCGCCATGGTGCTGGCCATCGGCATCCTCGTCGACGACGCCATCGTGGTGGTCGAGAACGTCGAGCGCATCATGTCCGAGGAGGGCTTGCCGCCGCGCGAGGCCACCCGCAAGGCCATGGGGCAGATCACCGGTGCCATCATCGGCATCACGCTGGTGCTGACGGCCGTATTCGTTCCGATGGCGTTCTTTCCCGGCGCGGTCGGCATCATCTACCAGCAGTTCAGCCTGACTATGGTGGTGTCGATCCTGTTCTCGGGCTTCCTCGCGCTGTCGCTGACGCCAGCGCTCTGCGCCTCGTTCCTGAAGCCAATCCCGGCCGGACATCACTTGGAGAAGCGGGGCTTCTTCGGCTGGTTCAACCGCGGCTTCAGCAAGACCACCCGCGGTTACAGCGGGCTCGTCGGCTACGTCGCGCGGCGCGCCGGGCGGTTCATGGTGATCTACCTGGCGCTGGTCGCCGGGCTCGGATGGGCCTATCTGCGGCTGCCGACGGCGTTCATCCCGAACGAGGACCAGGGCTATCTGATCGTCGACATGCAGGCTCCGCCCGAAGCCAGCGCCAACCGCACCATCGACGTCATCAAGCAGGTCGAGGATGCCTTGCTTGCGGACGAGGCCGTCGATCGGGTGTTCACAATCCAGGGCTTCAGCTTTTCGGGCGCCGGACAGAACGCCGGACTGGCGTTCGTCACCCTCAAGGACTGGAGCGTCCGCGGGCCCGAGAACTCGGCCCAGGCGATCGCAGCGCGGGCCAATGCCAAGCTCTGGCAGATCAGGGATGGGATCACGTTCGCGCTGTCGCCTCCGCCGATTCAGGGGCTTGGTACCACGAGCGGCTTCACGTTCCGCCTGCAGGATCGCGGCGGGCTGGGTCAGGCGGCACTGGCTGCAGCCAGGGATCAGCTGCTCGCGGCTGCAGCCAAGAGCCCGGTGCTCACCGGTCTGCGGGTCGAAGGTTTGCCGGACGCGGCGCAGGTCAACGTGATCATCGACCGCGAGAAGGCGAACACCTTCGGCGTCGCGTTCTCGGACATCAACGCCACCATCTCGGCCAACCTCGGCTCGAGCTACGTCAACGACTTCCCGAATGCCGGCCGCATGCAGCGCGTGGTCGTGCAGGCGGGCGAGCAGGCCCGCATGCAGACGGAGGACTTGCTCAACCTCAACGTCCGCAACGCTGCGGGCGGCATGGTTCCGCTGTCGTCCTTCGCGCACGTGGAGTGGGTGAAGGGCCCGACGCAGGTCGTCGGCTACAACGGCTATCCGTCCGTGCGCATCAGCGGGCAGGCCGCACCGGGCTTCTCCTCGGGCGATGCCATCGCGGAAATGGAGCGGCTCGCAGCCGAGCTTCCGCAAGGGTTCGGCTACGAGTGGACCGGCCAGTCGTTGCAGGAGATCCAGTCGGGAGCCCTGGCACCGCTGCTCATTGCGCTCAGTATCGTGTTCGTGTTCCTGCTGCTGGCTGCGCTCTACGAGAGCTGGTCCATTCCGCTGTCGGTGATGCTGGTTGTTCCGCTGGGCATGATCGGCTCGGTAAGCGCGGTGACGCTGCGCGGCATGCCGAACGACGTCTACTTCATGGTCGGCCTGATCGCGATCATCGGCCTGTCGTCGAAGAACGCCATCCTGATTATCGAGTTCGCGAAGGACCTGCGCGCCGAAGGCAAGTCGGTCATCGAGGCGACCATCGAGGCGGCGCGCCTGCGCTTCCGGCCGATCCTGATGACCTCGCTCGCCTTTACGCTGGGCGTCTTACCGCTGGCGATCGCAACGGGAGCCAGTGCGGTGAGCCAGAACGCCATTGGAACGGGTGTCTTGGGCGGCATCATCTCAGCCACGATCCTGGGACTCATCTTCGTTCCGGCGTTCTTCGTGTTCGTCATGCGCATCTTCGGCCGCTCCCGGAAAGCTGGGCCGGATGCGCCGAAGCCGGCCGAGACGAAGCAGCTCGAGGTCGCCACCGGCGAGGCCTGACGCGTCTGCGTTTCAGCCACCTGTGCCATGTTCGAGACGTCGGCCGAGGTGATCGGCGGTCTCGAGAAGGCCTTCAGCGATTATGAGCAGAAGAACGAGCCCGCTTGGCAGACGTGAGCCACCGAGCGGGTTCAGGTTCACATGCTGCTGGCCTGCTGCTTCATGCGTTCGCTGCGCGCGCGCAGCAACTCGACGATGAGCAGCAGCACAACGGCGAGAAGGGTCAGCATCACGGCGACGGCGGCGATCGTCGGGTTGAAGCTGTCGCGCAGGCCGGAGAACATCTCGCGTGGAATCGTGCGCTGGTGCGGAGCGCCGAGCAGCAGCACCGTCACGACCTCGTCGAAGGAGATCGCGAACGCGAACAGCGCCCCCGCCGCGACTCCTGGAGCGACGAGCGGCAGCATCACGCGGCGGAAGGCCGTGAGCGGCGGTGCGCCGAGACTTGCGGCAGCCCGCGCAAGGTTCCGGTCGAAGGAGGCGAGGGCGGCTGACACCGTCACGACCGGGAAGGGTGCGCCGAGGGCGGCGTGGGCGATGATGAGCCCTGTGTAGGATTGCGTCAGGCCGAACGGCGCGAAGAAGAAATAGAGCCCGACGGCGACGATCACGATGGGCACGACCAGCGGTGAGAGCAGTAGTGTCATGACCGCCGCCTTGCCCCGGAAGTCCGCCATGGACAGACCGATCGCCGCCAGCGTGCCCAGCACGGTCGCGATGAAGGCCGCCGGCAGTCCGATGAGGAACGAGTTCACCACCGCGATGCGCCACTTGTCGCTGGAGAATACCGCTTCGTACCAGCGGGTGGTGAAGCCGCGCAGCGGATAGGTCAGGAACTCCGAGTCGTTTACCGAAAGCGGCATGGTCGCCAGGATCGGCGCGATCAGGAAGAAGCACACCAGCGCCGCCGACACGACGAGTACGACTTTGGCCACCTGCTCGGTACGGGTCCTGGCGCCGCGCATCGTGCCTACCCCAGCTTCACCTGGCCCATGCCGACGAGCCGCGCATAGACCAGGTAGAGAATGGCCGTCGCGGTCAGCAGCATCACGCCGAGAGCCGCGGCGAGACCCCAGTTGGCGCTCGAGGTCGTGTAGAAGGCGATGAAGTAGGCGAGCATCTGGTCCTCAGCCCCGCCGACCAGCGCCGGCGTCACGTAGTAGCCGAGCGCCATGATGAAGACGAGCAGCACTCCGGCCGCGACGCCGGGCAGGGTCTGCGGCAGGTAAACCCGGAAGAACGCGATGGCCGGATGCGCGCCGAGCGACAGGGCGGCGCGCATATAGGTCGGCGGGATCGCCTTCATCGTCGCCATCATGGGGAGGATCATGAACGGCAACAGAACGTGAGTCATCGCGACGATCACACCCGTGCGATTGAAGATGAGACGAATGGGTGCGCTCGTCAGGCCGACCGCCTGCAGCGCGTCGTTGACGAGCCCCTGATCCTGCAGCAGCACGATCCACGCCGCCGACCGGACGAGCAGGGATGTCCAGAACGGCAGCAGCACCAGGATCATCAGCAATCCGGCGATGCGCTTGGGCGCATTCGCGACGAGGTAGGCCACGGGAAAGCCAAGCACCAGCGTGAGCAGGGTGACGGAAACCGAGATCAGCAGCGTGCGCCCCAGCACATTGACGTAAAGCGATCTTTCAGGGGGGCGCGAAACGATTTTGTTCTTTTCGTTTCTCTCGAGATCGAGAGCGGTCAGGAGATAGAAATCCGTGAGCGGCCCGGCAGCCTGCCCGATGGCGATCCATGTCTTGCGCTCACCCCAGGCGGGATCGATCTCGATGAGACGGGCGCGCCAGTCTGGCGGGTCGGCCGCACCGCGGCGCAGCTCCCGCCCGGTGTTCATGACCAGGCTCCGGCCATTCTCCAATGCATAATTCAGCCGGCGCGCGGCGACGGCGATGGTGCGCTCGCGGGCCGACTCTTTGATATCTTGCCCAAGCGCCCGGTACATTTCCGGGGTTGGATCTTGGGCCCGGTCCCAGACCCAGACTTTCGTGAGGGCAGCCGTCCGAGGCCAGACTTCGGAAAGCTCGGAGTCCACCAGCGACCGGCGCAGCATGTCGCCGATGGGCAGCACGAACGAGATCAGCAGAAAGAGGAACAGCGGGGCAATGAGCGCGAGCGCCATCAGTCGACGGCGCCGTTCGGCGCGCTTCAGGTCGCGCAGCAGTTCCTTTTGCCCAGCCATTGGGAACCCAAAACGGCCGGAAGCAAACGTGCTTCCGGCCTTTCCTGCATCACGTCAGTTCTGCGCGGCCCAGGTGTTGAAGCGCTCGGTCAGCCGATCGATGTTCTCGATCCAGAATCGATCCGAGATCTGTACACCGTTCTTGATGTTGTCCGGGTGTGTTGGCAGGTCCACGAGGCGCTTCGGATCGATCTGCTCGTTAGCCTTCACGTTCGTCACGCCGTAAGCGATGTGGACGGGCAGCTTCGCCTGGTTTTCGGCACGGCCGACGAACTCGAGGAACTTGTAGGCCTCGTCCACATTCGGCGAGGTCTTGAGGATTACCCAGCTGTCGAGCGTGTAGAGCGTGCCGTTCCACTGGATGCCGAAGTTCCGCTTGTCGTTGCGAACGGCCGCGTCGATCCGGCCGTTGTAGGCCGACGTCATGACGACCTCGCCAGACGCGAGGAGCTGCGGCGCTTGCGCGCCCGACTTCCACCAGACGATGTCGTTCTTGATCTCGTCGAGCTTCTTGAAGGCGCGGTCGACACCTTCATCTGTCGCCAACACCTTGTAGACGTCGGCCGGCGCCACGCCGTCGGCCATCAGTGCGATCTCCAGATTGCTCTTCGGGCCCTGACGCAAGGCCCGCTTGCCCGGGAACTTCTTCGTGTCGAAGAAGTCGGCCCAGCCGCGGGGCGCCTCCTTCAGCTTGTCCTTGTCGTAGGCGAGGACGAAGTTCCACATGATGGTGCCGACGCCGCATTCATGCTGGGCGGCCGGCAGATAGCGGTCCTTGCCGCCGATTCTGTCCCAATCGATCGGCAGAAACATGCCCTCGTCGCAGCCGAGCTCCAGCTCCTCGCTTTCGACCTGAACGACGTCCCAGCCGGAATCCGTGCCGCCCTGGACCTTCGAGCGCAGCACGCCGACGCCGCCATCCCAGCTCTCGTCGATCAGCTGGGCGCCGGTGGCCTTGAAGGGCTCGAAGTAGACCTTCTTCTGCGCGTCCTGATAGGCGCCGCCCCAGGAAACGACCGTCAGCGGCCGGTTCGCCAGCGCGCCATATGCAGTCAGGCCAATGGTGGCCGCGACGGCGGTCGCGAGTATCGCTTTCTTTCCTACTCTCATCGTTACCCTCCCAAACAGGGGTTTCCCAGTCTCTTCTGTCTGCCGGATTTCGCGGCCACAGATCGCGGTGGTGACAGTATTCCTGAGCTTTTGAAGCGGCAAGATTCCTGCGTTTTCAGAGCGGCAAGGCGCGCCCGTCGACCTCCCGCCACGAGATCGGCACCTCTGTGCCAATGGTCAGCCCCTCGGCACCGAGCACGGGTGTCTTGACGATGAAATCATCCCGCCCCAGTGCCTCGAGCCGCACGCGAAGGTGATCGCCGTGATAGATCACCTCGAGGATCCGGGCTGCGAACCTGTTGGCCGAGTCGCTGTTGGCATTTCCAAGCCGGAGACGCTCGGGTCGTAGTGAAACCAGGGCGCGGTCGCCGGCGGCGATGCCAGGACCGGCTTCCGCAAGCACCGTGGTGCCGTTGCTGATCGCGACGGCGGCGACGCCGCCGGAGACCTGGCGGACCGTGCCTTCGATCCGGTTGTTCTCGCCGATGAACTGCGCGACGAACGCCGTGTCCGGATGATCGTAAATGGTCCTGGGATCGCCGACCTGCTGGATCCGGCCCTCGTGGAAAACGGCGATGCGGTCGGACATGGTCAGCGCCTCGCTCTGATCGTGGGTGACATAGACCACCGTGACGCCGAGCTGCGCGTGCAGTTGCTTGATCTCGTACTGCATGTGCTCCCGGAGCTGCTTGTCGAGAGCGCCAAGCGGCTCGTCCATGAGGACGACCAGCGGCTCGAATACGAGCGCCCGGGCGAGTGCAATCCGCTGCTGCTGTCCGCCAGACAGTTGCGAGGGCAGCCTGTCCCCGAGATCCGGCAGGCGGACCATTTCGAGTGCGCGTGCAACTTTCTCGCGGACAGCCGCCTTGGACATCCCGCGGACCTGCAGCGGGAAAGCAAGGTTTTCAGCAACCGTCATATGTGGAAAGAGGGCGTAGTTCTGGAACACCATGCCCAGGCCACGCTTGTGCGGAGGGACTCGCGTGATATCGGCACCTTCGAGCGTGATGACGCCGCGCGTCGGCGTCTCGAAGCCGGCCAGCATCATCAAGGTCGTCGTTTTCCCTGAGCCCGATGGACCGAGGAGCGTCAGGAACTCGCCACGCCTGATCTCGAGATCCAGGCCACATACCACCAGCACTGAACCGTCGTAGGTCTTGTCGACCTTTTCAAACCGAACGAAGCTATCAGTTGGACCCATCAAACCTCAGTCGAACCGTCCGATGCTGGAGTGAACGAACGCTTTCGGGTTACGGACCTCTGTCGGGCTGGCGTCCGGCCGCGACCCGAAATCCAGCCACGCAAGCCCTGGGCACCCGTTGCGCAGTCGTTTAGCAGCCGGCCCAGCGGGCCGCAACGATTCCAGAGTGGCTTGCGTGTGTTGATAAGGGGGGCGGATTGGACTTGAGAACACGCCACGGATAGAAGGCGTCCGCCTGCGCTGGCCCGGTGTCATTGTGATTTCGTTCACCAAGTGGCGTCTCACCCTCGTCCGCCGGCATTGACGCACTTGGGCTGGTGGCGTGATAGTTCTACGAGTCAGGCCTCAGGCGAACAGACTGGAGAGCTATGACTGAACGTATTCCGCACATGCGATCTCAATTGGTTGCCCGCTGGCTCCAGCTCGTGCTGGCGGTCGTTGCAGCGTGCACATTCGCCATTGGACCTGCGTGGGCTCAGGCTGGCTATTCCACGGAAGCCAAGCAGGCGATTCTGATCGACGCCGATACCAACGCCATTCTCTTCGAGCACAACGCCGATCAGCCCATGCACCCGGCCAGCATGAGCAAGCTGATGACCCTGGTGATGGCGTTCAAGGCCATCAGGTCAGGGCAGCTCAAGCTGGAAGACGAGATCCAGATGAGCGTGAACGCCTGGCGCAGCGGCGGCGCGCCATCAGGCACTTCGGCCATGTTCGTGCCCGTCGGCGAGAAGGTGACGGTGAACGAGCTGCTGCAGGGCATCATCGTGCAGTCGGGCAACGACGCTTCGATCGCGCTTGCCGAGGCCTTGGCTGGTACCGAGCAGGCCTTCGCTCAACTCATGACGCTGCACGCGCGCGAGATCGGCCTCAAATCGTCGACCTTCAAGAACTCGACGGGGTTGCACGATCCCCAACATCTCACCACGGCGCGCGATCTCGCCAAGCTCGCGCAGCACGTCATCAAGGAATACCCCGAGTTCTATCCGATGTTTGCGCAGCCGGAATTCCGGTATCGCAGGCACCGGTTCATCAATCGCAACCCGCTGCTGAAGATGGATATCGGCGCCGACGGGTTGAAGACAGGGTACACTGAGGAAAGCGGATACGGAATCGTCGCCTCGGCCAAACAGGACGGCCGGCGCCTGATCGTCGTCGTCAACGGCCTGCCGACCGCCGCGAAGCGCCGTGACGAGGCCGCGCGCCTGCTGCAGTGGGGCTTCCGGAGCTTCAGCGAGTTCCGGCTGTTCGACGAGGGCGAGATCGTCGGTCGGGCGCGCGTGTGGGGCGGAGATCAATTTTATCTGCCGCTGACCGGGGACGATGGCGGGGTGAGCGTCTGGCTGCCGCGTGCCGTGGCCAATCAGCGGCTCAAGGCGGAGATCGTCTACAACAGCCCGCTGAAGCCACCGATCAAGAAAGGCGAACCTGTCGCCAAGCTGCGTGTTACCAGCGCCATGAACACGACCAGCGAGGTGCCGCTCTACGCTGCCGAGGATGTCGCCGTGGCAGGGATCATGCGCCGCGGCCTTGACACGCTTGCTTATATGGCCTTCCGCTGGATCCCTTGAGTCCACCAGTCGGCGCGCCCGCGCGACAGAAACGAGCGGTGCCATGGCGAGAGGCAAGTTCATCACGTTCGAGGGCGGCGAGGGGGCGGGGAAGTCGACCCAGGCGCGGCTCCTGGCCGACCGTCTGCAGGCGCGCGGCATCCATGTCGTCCTGACGCGTGAGCCGGGCGGTTCTGCCTTTGCCGAACAGGTGCGCCAGCTCATTCTCGATCCCGGCACGGCGGATCACAGCGCGCTCTCCGAGGCGCTGCTGTTCAGCGCCGCCCGCGCCGACCATCTGGAGCGCACGATCCGGCCGGCGCTGGAGGCGGGACATTGGGTGATCTGCGACCGCTTTTCCGATTCGACGCGGGTCTATCAGGGCGTGGCCGGTGGTCTGCCGAAGGGCGTCATCGAGGCTCTCGAGCGCATCGTCGTCGATGATACCGTTCCCGACGTGACGATCGTCCTCGATTTGCCGGCCTCTGACGGGCTCGAGCGAGCCCGAGGCCGGAGCGGCAAGGCTATGCCGGCCGGCCCGGATGCCGACAACTACGAGGGTCGCCCCTTGTCCTACCACGAGCGGCTGCGTGACGGTTTCCTGATGATCGCCACGGCCGAGCCCGAACGATGCGTGGTCGTCGATGCGACGCAGAAGATCGAAGAGGTGGCCGAGCAGGTATGGACCAGCATCGAGATGCGGTTGATCCAGCAGCAGGGTGATTGATGGCGCGGGCGCCCGCTGTCGCGGAAATCGAGGTGGCGCCCGAGGCCGATCGGCTCGACGGCTTTCCGCACCCCAGAGAAACGCGCCACGTGTTCGGCCATGCCGCCGTCGAGCGAGAGCTTGCCGAAATCCTTGCCTCGCGCCGTATCCATCATGCCTGGCTTCTGGCCGGGCCAGAGGGGATTGGCAAGGCGACGCTCGCCTACCGCTTCGCGGCTTATGCGCTGGCTGATGCCGCGGCGCGTGATGTCTCGCTGGCGAGCCTCGAGCTGCCGGAGGGCACTCCGGCGCTGCGGCAGGTTCGGGCGCTGTCGCACCCTGGCCTGCTGGTGATCCGGCGGCCTTGGTTGCAAAAGGAGAAGCGCTTCGCAGCCAACATCCCCGTCGAAGAGGTGCGTAAGCTCAGGAGCTTTCTGGCCCATACCGCTGGTGGGGAGGCACGGCCGGATGAGGCCGTTCAGCGCGTCGTCATCGTCGACCAGGCCGACGAGCTCAATGCATCCTCCGCCAACGCTCTCCTGAAGTCGCTCGAGGAGCCGCCGCCCCGAACGGTGTTCCTGCTGATCACCTCACAGGCCGGTCGGCTGCTGCCGACGATCCGCTCCCGCTGCCGCGTGCTGGCGTTGAGCCCGCTCGACCCGGCCGATCTGCGCGCCGCCGCCGAACAGGCGCTCGATGCCGCGGAGCTGGCGAAGCCCGCCGAAGCGGACTGGCCGCGGCTTCTGCATCTCGCCCGCGGCAGCGTGCGCCGGCTGCTGGCGCTCGCGACCAGCGACGGCCTGAAGCTGGCCAGGCAAGTGACCGCTATTTTCGAGACCCTGCCGAAAATCGACTGGGCCGCAGCCCACGGCCTTGCGGATGATCTTTCCGGCTCGGCCAACGAGCAGCGCTTCGAGACCTTTTTCGACCTCCTCCTCGACACGAGCGCCCGCCTCACCCGGGCGGCCGCGACGGGCGAAGGAGAGCCGGATGAAGTTGCCCTTGCACGGCGGCTGATCCCGGACGGCAGGCTTGCCTCGTGGGCAGAGCTGTGGGAAACAGTCGTGCGCGAAAAGGCCGACGCCCTCGCGCTCAACCTCGACCGCAAAACGCTCGTGCTGCAGACCCTCTCCCGCCTGGAGGGAGCCTCCCGCGGGTAAGCTCGTTGTCGTTCTTCCGGGGGTGTCGCTCGACTGGAACCCAAGCGAAACCTATGGCTGCGCCTAAGAACTTTTACGTCACCACGGCCATCTCCTATCCGAATGGCGTGCCCCACATCGGGCATGCCTACGAGGCCATTGCGACCGATGCCATCGCCCGTTTCGAGCGGCTCGACGGCAAGGACGTGTTCTTCCTGACGGGCACGGACGAGCACGGCCTCAAGATGAAGCAGACGGCAGCCAGGGAGGGACTCACCCCGCGCGAGCTCGCCGACCGGAACACGCCGCGCTTCCAGGCCATGGTGAAGGCACTGGACATTTCGAACGACGATTTCATCCGTACCACCGAGGAGCGCCACTATCGCGCTTCCGAGGAGATCTGGCGGCGCATGGAGAAGGCGGGCGACATCTATCTCGCCAAGTACGCCGGCTGGTACTCGGTGCGTGACGAAGCCTACTATGCCGAGAGCGAGACGACCGTCGGCGATGATGGCGTGCGCCGCGGCCCGCAGGGAACGCCGGTCGAGTGGACGGAGGAGGAGTCCTATTTCTTCCGCCTTTCCGCCTACCAGGACCGGTTGCTCGCGCACTATGAGGCCCACCCTGACTTCATCCTGCCGCCCGAACGGCGCAACGAGGTCGTGAGCTTCGTCAGGGGCGGGCTCGAGGACTTGTCGATCTCGCGCACGTCGCTCGACTGGGGCATCCCTGTTCCCGGCAATCCGAAGCACGTGATGTACGTGTGGGTCGATGCGCTGACCAACTACATCACCGGGGTCGGCTTTCCGAACGAGAACGATCCGCTCTGGCGCTATTGGCCGGCTGATCTGCATGTCATCGGCAAGGACATCCTGCGCTTCCACGCGGTGTACTGGCCGGCGTTCCTGATGTCGGCCGGCCTCCCCGTCCAGCATCGCGTCTTCGCGCATGGGTTCCTGTTCAACCGCGGCGAGAAGATGTCGAAGTCGGTGGGCAACGTCATCGACCCGTTCGATCTCGTGAAGGCCTACGGCGTCGACCCGCTGCGCTATTTCTTCCTGCGCGAAGTCGTGTTCGGGCAGGACGGCAGCTACAGCCACGAGGCGATCGTCAACCGTATTAACGCGGATCTGGCGAACGATCTCGGCAACCTGGCACAGCGCTCGCTGTCCATGATCTCGAAGAACTGCGGCGGCACCATTCCCGAGCCGGGCGCCTTCAGCGAGGCGGACAAGGCCATTCTCGACGCCACGGATGCGCTTTATGCGCAGGCGCGGGCGGCCATGGACCGGCAGGGGATCAAGCAATACCTCGACGCCGTCTGGGGCGTTGTCGGCGAGACGAACCGCTACTTCGCCAGCGAGGAGCCCTGGGCCAAGCGCAAGACCGACTTCAAGCGCATGGAGACGATCCTCTATGTGACGGCCGAGGTCGTCCGGCAGGTGGCGATCCTCGCCCAGGCGGTGATGCCGTCGTCGTCCGCCAAGTTGCTCGACCTGCTCGGGCAGGATGCGGACGCGCGCAGCTTCGCCGCTCTGGGCCCCGGTGGCCGGCTGAAGCCCGGCACGGCGATCCCGCAGCCGACCGGCGTGTTTCCTCGGTACGTCGAGCCCGAGGAGGCGAGCGAGGGCAAGGCCTGATGCTGGTCGACCATCACTGCCACCTGGACTTTCCGCAGTTCGCGGCCGAGCGCGACGAGGTCGTCGCCCGCGCCGCGCGGGCGGGCGTCGGCGTGATCGTCACCATATCGACGCGCATTCGCCAGCTTCCGGATCTGCTCGCCATCGCCGAAGCCTATCCGAACGTGTTCTGCTCGGTCGGCACCCATCCGCACAATGCGCACGAGGAGCTGGATATCTCCGCCGAGGAGATCGTGCGGTTGTCGGAGCATCCGAAAGTCGTGGCAATCGGCGAGGCAGGGCTCGACTACTATTACAAGAAGAGCCCGCCCGAGGCGCAGGCCGAAGGCTTCCGCCGTCACATCGCGGCGGCACGCATCACCGGCCTTCCGCTTGAAATCCATTCCCGTGATGCCGACGAGGACATGGCACGCATTCTGGAAGAGGAGCACGCGAAGGGGCCCTTTCCGGCGATCCTGCATTGCTTCACCGGCGGGCGCGATCTGGCGATGAGGGCGGTGAAGCTGGGGCTGATGGTCTCCTTCTCAGGCGTCATCACCTTCCGCAAATCCGATGAGCTGCGGGCCATTGCTGCCGACGTGCCCCTCGACCAGGTGCTGGTGGAGACCGACGCGCCGTTCCTCGCGCCCGAACCGTACCGCGGCAAGACCAATGAGCCGGCCCTTGTCGTGCATACGGCGGAGGTGCTGGCACGTTCCAAGGGCGTGACCCCGCAGGAGATCGCTACGGCGACGACGGACAATTTTTTCCGCTGGTTCAGGAAGGTTCCGCATTCGGCAGCGGCGGCGAACGGAGCATGAAGTACCGGCTGACGATCCTTGGCTGCGGCTCCTCGGGCGGCGTGCCGCGCATCGGTAACGACTGGGGGCGCTGCGATCCGCAGAACCCGAAGAACCGCCGCCGGCGCTGCGCGGCGCTCGTCGAGAAGTTCGGACCCGAGGGCGTGACAACCGTGCTCATCGACACCGGGCCCGATGTCCGCGAGCAGCTGCTCTCGGTCGGGCTGAAGGTGCTCGACGGTGTGCTTTATACGCACGACCACGCCGACCATACCCACGGCATCGACGATCTGAGGCCCGTTGCCTATGCCATGAAGCGTCGCGTGCCGGTGTGGTTCGATGCGCGGACGCGGGACAGCCTCGTCACCCGCTTCGCCTACTGCTTCGAGACACCGCCCGGCGGGAATTATCCGCCAATTCTCGAAGCCCACGACATCAATCCGCCGGAGCCGGTGCGCATTTCCGGGCCTGGCGGCGTGATCGAAGCGCTACCGGTGCTGCAGGAGCACGGCGATATCACCTCGCTCGGTTTCCGCATCGGCAACTTCGCGTACTCGCCCGACATCAGCGGGCTGCCGGAAACTTCGATACCGCTTCTGAAGGGTCTCGATCTCTGGGTGGTCGATGCGCTCCGCCCCACTCTGCATCCGAGCCATTTCAGCCTGGGCCAGGCGCTCCAGTGGATCGAGCGGTTGCAGCCCAAGCGCGCCGTCCTCACCCATTTGACGGCCGAGCTCGACTACGCCGCGATGAAACGGGAATTGCCCGATCACATCGAGCCAGCCTACGACGGCATGGTGATTGAGCTGAATTGACCGATATGGCGGCTGACTAGGGATTCCGCATTTGGGGCCGATGCCGCTTTAGGCCAAATTGTGAACGGCGAGCCGTAACCCAGGTTTCGGCGGAGGCAGTCGGATTCACCATTGGCCCTAACAGGCGGACGATCCCACGCTTTTCCTGGTGTAGGTGCTATTCATTCTGTGTGGGGGGTGGTCGAAGGAGAGACACCCATGGCCCACTTCGTCATACTTTCCAAGTTCACGCACCAAGGTATCACTGACGTCAAGCGCACCGTCGAGCGTGCCGAGGCCGGCATCCAGATGGCCAAAAAGGTCAACGTGACGATCAAGGAGATCTATTGGACGCTGGGCTCTCGCGACGTCGTCGTCATCTGCGAGGCGCCCGATGATGAGGCGGTAACGGCGTTCTCCTTGAGCCTGACGTCGCTCGGCAATGTCAGCAACGAGACACTGCGCGCGTTCTCCTCGGACGAGATGAAACAGGTTCTTGCCAAGATGGTCTGAGCCTCGACCAGCGTGCGCGGCGTGGCGCTTGCGGCCCAGGCCCGAAACCGAGCCAGGATGCCTCGTCATTAGAATCGAAAGGGCCGCCCCGGCTGCCCGGGCGGCCCTCTCTGGGTCTGGGGAGACCTTTTCTTGCCGTGCAGTGATCGGCTTCGGTGGCATCACCTCGGCCGATCGCCAAACGGGCTTACATCATGTCCATGCCGCCCATGCCGCCCATGCCGGCGCCCGGCATCGCGGGCTCCTTCTTCTTCGGAGCCTCGGCGATGCCGGCCTCCGTCGTGATGAGCAGGCTGGCAACCGAGGCGGCGTCCTGCAGAGCGGTCTTCACGACCTTGGCCGGGTCGATGATGCCCTTCTCGATCAGGTCGCCGTACTCGTCGTTCTGAGCGTCGTAGCCGAAGTTGTACGACCGCGAGTCGAGCACCTTGCCGACGACGATCGAGCCCTCGACGCCTGCATTGTCGGCGATCTGGCGGATCGGCGCCTGCAGCGCACGCTTGACGATCTGGATTCCGGCATCCTGATCGTCGTTGTCGCCCTTGACGTTGATCGCGTTGGCGGCCCGGAGCAGAGCGACGCCACCGCCCGGAACCACGCCGGCCTCGACGGCCGCGCGGGTCGCGTTGAGGGCGTCGTCGACGCGGTCCTTGCGCTCCTTCACCTCGACCTCGGTGGCGCCGCCGACCTTGATCACCGCAACGCCGCCGGCGAGCTTCGCCAAGCGCTCCTGCAGCTTCTCGCGGTCATAGTCGGAGGTGGTCTCCTCGATCTGCACCTTGATCTGGGCGACGCGGGCCTCGATGTCCTTCTTCTTGCCGGCGCCGTCGACGATGGTCGTGTTGTCCTTGTCGACGGAAACGCGCTTGGCGCGGCCCAGCATGTCGAGGGTGACGTTCTCGAGCTTGATGCCGAGATCCTCGGAGATGACGGTGCCGCCGGTCAGAACAGCGATATCCTCGAGCATGGCCTTGCGGCGGTCGCCGAAGCCCGGAGCCTTCACCGCGCAGACCTTGAGGCCGCCGCGCAGCTTGTTGACCACGAGCGTCGCCAGGGCCTCACCCTCGACGTCCTCGGAGATGATGAGCAGTGGCTTGCCGGTCTGCACGACAGCCTCGAGCACCGGCAGCATGGCCTGCAGGCCGGTCAGCTTCTTCTCGTGGATCAGGATGTAGGGATCCTCGAGCTCGGCGACCATCTTGTCGGCGTTGGTGATGAAGTAGGGCGAGAGATAGCCGCGGTCGAACTGCATGCCCTCGACGACCTCGAGCTCGGTCTCCAGGCTCTTGGCCTCCTCGACCGTGATCACGCCCTCGTTGCCGACCTTCTGCATGGCCTCGGCGATCATCTTGCCGATCTCGGTCTCTCCGTTGGCGGAGATGGTGCCGACCTGGGCGACCTCGTCGGAGCTCTTGACCTTCTTGGCGCGCTTCTCGATCTCCTCGACGGCCTGGGCGACCGCCTTGTCGATGCCCCGCTTGAGGTCCATCGGGTTCATGCCGGCGGCAACCGACTTCAGACCCTCGCGCACGATCGCCTGGGCGAGGACGGTGGCCGTGGTGGTGCCGTCGCCCGCCTTGTCGTTGGTCTTCGAGGCGACCTCGCGCACCATCTGCGCGCCCATGTTCTCGAACTTGTCCTCGAGCTCGATCTCCTTCGCGACCGTCACGCCGTCCTTCGTGGTGCGCGGTGCGCCGAACGACTTCTCGAGAATGACGTTGCGGCCCTTGGGGCCGAGCGTGACCTTAACCGCGTTGGCGAGGATGTCGACGCCGCGCATCATGCGCTCGCGCGCGTCAGCAGCGAACTTGACGTCTTTGGCTGCCATTGTTGGCTACTCCTGTTTGGAATGGGTGGATGCGAATAGCGAATGGCGAGTAGCGAATAGGGAATTGGTGGTGCGAACTGCGAATGAACTCTATTCGCTATTCGCTACTCCCTATTCGCTGGATCGCTCAGCGATCCAGAACCCCCATGATGTCGCTTTCCTTCATGATGAGCAGCTCCTGCCCATCGATCTTGACCTCGGTGCCGGACCATTTGCCGAACAGCACCTTGTCGCCGACCTTGACGTCGAGCGCGACGACCTTGCCGGACTCGTCACGGGCTCCCGGACCGACAGCGATCACCTCGCCCTGCTGGGGCTTCTCGGCAGCCGTATCGGGAATGATGATACCGCCAGCCGACTTGGTTTCGCTCTCGACACGGCGCACGACGACACGGTCGTGGAGGGGACGAAATTTCATGGTTTCAGCGCTCCCGCGATTGGGATCTATGTGGTTTGGAGTGTTTGGAAGCACGTTAGCACTCATTCGAGGCGAGTGCTAACACGGACGTGTGATACGGGCGCCCACGCGTAATGTCAACAGCGGTTCGCGGCAGCTGGAAAGCAGCTGCTGGCGCAGGGCTCAATTGAGCCAGGGCGCAGGCCCTGGCGGTGACATCCCGGGGTATGCCGGCTATGATCGCGGCTCCTGCCGGCCACATTACGATCGTTGGAGGAGACAAGGGTATGTTGACGAGTGCCAAGCTGCTCGCGTCCGCGCTGCTCGCAATCGCATTGCTGGCCGGAACAGCCGATGCGCGAACAGTGAAGTGGGCACGCTCCGGCGACTCTCTCACTCTTGATCCCCACGCCCAGAATGAAGGCGTAACGCACGCTCTGGCGCATCACATCTACGAGCCGCTGATCATCCGCGACTACCAGGGCAAGCCGCTGCCGGCGCTCGCGGAGTCCTGGGAGCTCACCTCCGATCCGACTGTCTGGGAGTTCAAGCTGCGCCGCGGCGTCAAGTTTCACGACGGCACCCCGTTCACGGTCGACGACGTCATCTTCTCCTACGAGCGCGCGATGCAGCCGACCTCCGACATGAAGTCGTTGCTGTCGTCGGTCGATAAGCTGATCCGCGTCGATGACTACACGCTGCAGATCAAGACCAAAGGGCCCAATCCGCTTCTTCCCGCCAACCTGACCGACCTCTTCATCATGAGCAAGGCGTGGGCCGAGAAGAACAACGCCGTGAAGGTGCAGGATTTCAAGAACAAGGAGGAGAACTACGCCGTCCGGCATGCCAACGGCACCGGGCCTTTCGTCCTCGTCAGCCGCGAGCCCGACGTGAAGACGGTGATGAAGCGGAACGAGAACTACTGGGGTAAGAGCCAGATGCCGGCGGAGATCACCGAGCTCGTCTATCTCCCCATCAAGTCGGACGCGACGCGGGTTGCGGCCCTTCTGTCGGGCGAGGTCGACTTCGTGCAGGACGTGCCGGTGCAGGACATCCAGCGCCTGCAGAGTGACGAGAACCTTCGCGTCGTCGTCGGCCCGGAGAACCGGGCCATCTTCCTGGGACTGAATGTCGGCGATCCCGAGCTCAAGACATCCAACATCAAGGGCAGGAACCCGTTCGCCGACAAGCGTGTCCGCCACGCCATCAACATGGCGATCAACCGGCAGGCCATTCAGCGCGTCGTCATGCGCGGCCAGTCGATCCCGACGGGGATCATCGCGCCGCCGGGCGTCAACGGCTACACGAAGGAGCTCGACGTCATTCCGCCGAACGATGTCGAGAAAGCAAAGCAGATGCTCGCGGAGGCCGGCTATCCGGACGGCTTCTCGGTTACGCTTCACTGCCCTAACGACCGCTACGTAAACGACGAGGCGATCTGCCAGGCCGTGGTCGGTCAGCTGGCCCAGATCGGGATCCAGGTGAATCTCGTTTCACAGTCGAAATCGCTGCATTTCCCGATCGTCCAGAAAGATGAAGCGGATTTCTATCTGCTTGGCTGGGGCGTTCCGACCTTCGATAGCCAGTACATCTTTTCGTACCTCTACCACACCAAGACCGACAAGGAGGGGGGGTGGAACGGCACCCGCTACTCCAATCCAAAGATCGACGAGATGACGGCCAGTCTCAGCCGGGAGACGGACCTCGTAAAGCGCAATCAGACCATCGCCGAAATGTGGAAGATCCTGCAGGATGAGACGATCTACATCCCGATTCACATCCAGACGCTGGCCTATGCGATGAAGCCCGACCTCGACATTCCGGTCGACATCTCCAACCAGCCGAAGCTGAAGTTTTTGAAGATCAAGAAGCAGCAGAATCAGTAGCAAGCACGGGCCGGCCCTTGCCGACCCGTCTCACGCGGGCCGCAATGATAGCCTATGCCCTGAGGAGCGTCGCGCAGGCTCTGCTGGTGCTCCTCGCCGTCGCCCTGATCGCCTTCTCGATGTTCCGCTTCGTCGGTGATCCGGTCGCCAACATGGTGGGGCAGGAGGCGAGCCAGGCAGATCGCCGCGCGCTTGCCGAGCAGCTCGGCCTCAACGATCCGATCCTCGTGCAGTTCGGCCGCTTCATCGGGGATGTGGCTCAGGGCGACTTCGGCATCTCCTATCGCCACGGCCGCAAGGTCTCCGATCTCATCCTGGAGCGCTTGCCGGCCACCGTGGAGCTCGCTGCATTGTCGGCGATCCTCGCGACCGTGGTCGGCATCGTTCTCGGGGTCTACACGGCCATCCGGCGAGGCGGCCTGCTGGCACACATCATCATGACCACGTCGCTCGTCGGGGTGAGCCTTCCGACCTTTCTCATCGGGATCGGACTGATCTACCTGTTCGCCGTTGAGCTCAGATGGCTGCCGTCTTTCGGACGCGGCGAAACGGTGAAGATCGGCTGGTGGACGACGGGACTGCTGACCCCGTCGGGCCGAGCCTCTCTCATCATGCCGGTCGTGACGCTGGCGTTCTACCAGCTCACCCTCATCATGCGCCTGGTGCGGGCCCAGATGCTGGAGACGCTGCGGACGGATTACGTCAAGTTCGCTCGCGCGCGCGGGCTTCCGGAGAGCCGCATCCACTTCAAGCATGCGCTGCGCAATACACTCATTCCGGTGGTGACCATCGCAGGGCTGCAGTTCGGGTCGGTGGTCGCCTTTGCCATCGTGACGGAAAGCGTCTTCCAGTGGCCGGGGCTGGGGGCGCTGTTTGTCCAGGCGGTGCAATTCGTCGATATTCCGGTGATGGCCACTTACTTGCTGTTCGTTGCGTTGGTGTTCGTGGTCGTCAATCTCATCGTCGACCTGCTCTACGTCGTGCTCGATCCTCGGCTGAGGGCTGGCCGTATTCGGCCAGTGGGATAGGGGGCGCCGTGCAAAAGCACCAACGGATGCCAGTTACCCGATCGAGATCTTTCCGCTCGTCGCTCTACCGCGCATGGGATTCGGACCTTGCGTGGAATTTCCGGCACTCCCCCGTTGCCATTCTCGCCAGCATCACGACAGTCTCGATCATCCTGCTCGCGGTGCTGGCACCTTGGGTTGCGCCGCAGGACGCGTTCGATCCGGGCGCCGTTCGCCTGGAGGATGGGTTCCTCGAGCCGATGGACCGCAGCCCCGCCACCGGGATGCTGTATGTGCTCGGGACGGACAGCCAGGGCCGGGACCTGCTTTCCGCCATCCTCTACGGCAGCCGCGTCTCGCTGCTGGTGGGCTTCGCAGCCGTGGGGTTCTCCATGGTGCTGGGGGTCATGCTGGGGCTTGTTGCCGGATTCATCGGGGGACGGACGGACGCCGTCATCATGCGCATCGCCGACGTCCAGCTGTCCTTTCCGGCAATCCTGATCGCGCTGCTCGTCTTCGGCGTCGGCCGCGGCCTCATCCCGCCATCGCAGCACGAGGAGATGGCGATTGCCGTACTGATCGTCGCCATCGGCCTGTCGCACTGGGCTCAGTACGCACGTACGGTCCGCGGCTCGACCATGGTCGAGAAGAGCAAGGAATACGTGCAGGCTGCGCGCGTGATGGGCCGGCCATCTTTCGCGATCATGCGCGAGCATGTGCTGCCCAATGTCCTCGGCCCCGTGCTGGTGATCGCCACCATCAATCTGGCGCTGGCGATCATCGAGGAGGCGACGCTGTCCTACCTTGGCGCGGGAGTTCCACCGACACAGCCGTCGCTCGGCACCTTGATCCGCGTCGGACAGCAATTCCTGTTCTCAGGTGAATGGTGGATCCTGTTCTTCCCCTCGATGGCCCTTATCGTTCTCGCCCTCGCCATCAATCTGCTCGGCGACTGGCTGCGTGATGCTTTGAACCCGAGGCTGAAGTGATGGGATCGTCTGCACCGGAGCGTTCCACGCGACCGGACATGCCGGTGCCCGTGCTGTCCGTCCGTAAGTTGAACGTCGCCTTCGCCACCCGGCGCGCAGACCTCGTTGCGCTCGAAGACGTGTCGTTCGACATAGCCAGGGGTGAGATTCTGGGCGTCGTGGGAGAGTCGGGAGCAGGCAAATCGGTAACAGGCGCCGCCATCATCGGATTAATCGAGCCGCCTGGCCGTATCACGTCCGGCGAGATTTACCTTCAGGGCGAGCGTATCGACACCCTTCCGCTCGGCGCGATGCGCAAGATCCGCGGCAAGCGGATCGGCATGGTGTTCCAGGACCCGCTGACCAGCCTCAACCCGCTGTTCCGGATCGGCGAGCAGATCGTCGAGACCATGACCGTGCATCTTGACATTTCGCCCGCCCGAGCGCGTGAGCGCGCAATCGAGCTGCTGGGCGAGGTCGGCATTCCAGCCCCCGAGCAGCGCATCGACGCCTATCCACACGAGCTCTCCGGCGGCATGCGGCAGCGGGTAGTGCTCGCCATGGTCCTCTGCACGGACCCAGAGCTGATCATCGCCGACGAGCCGACGACGGCGCTCGACGTGTCCGTCCAGGCGCAGATCATCACGCTCCTCAAGAACCTGGCGAAAAGCCACGGCACGTCCGTCATGCTCATCACCCACGACATGGGCGTGGTCGCCGAAATGGCGGATCGCGTGGCAGTGATGTACGCCGGCCGCATCGTCGAGATCGGCCCGGTCCGCGACGTGCTGAAACAGCCGCGCCATCCCTATACGCAAGGGCTGATGGGCTCCATCCCGACGCTGACGAGCGATGCCGACCGCCTCGTGCAGATTCCGGGAACAATGCCCCGGCTCGATGCACGGCCTCCGGGCTGCGCTTTCCACCCGCGGTGCCCGCGGGCCATCGATCGCTGCCGCAGCGAGCGACCGCTGCTGACCGGCGATGATCGCGCGATGGTGGCCTGCTGGCTTGCCGATTCCCGCGAGGCGGTGTCATGAGCCAGGCGCCTCTTGTCGAGGTCGACCGGCTTTGGCGCGTATTCGACGTCTCGGGTCCGTGGCTCAACCGTGTGCTGGAGGGTCGGCCACGTCAAACTTTGACCGCGGTGGCCGACGTCTCCTTCGCCATCGGCCGCCGGGAGACCTTTGCGCTCGTCGGCGAGTCCGGCTCGGGCAAGTCGACGATCGCCAGGATCATCGTCGGTCTGCTCCCGCCGAGCAGCGGGGACGTGCGCATCGACGGCGTCTCGATGAGCAGCACGGAGGCCCGCAGCAAACGCGCCGAGCTGCGCCGCCGCATTCAGATGATTTTCCAGGACCCGTACGCCAGCCTCAACCCGCGTTGGCGTGTGGACAAGATCATCGCCGAGCCGCTCCGCGCATTCGGATTGTCCCGTGCCCGGCAGGACATCGACGGGCGCGTGGCTGAGCTACTGGAGCTGGTCGGCCTCGACCCCGCGGACGGACAGAAATATCCGCACGAGTTCTCCGGTGGTCAGCGCCAGCGCATCGCCATTGCGCGCGCGCTTGCTGCCAATCCGGAGTTCATCGTCTGCGACGAGCCGACCTCCGCGCTCGACGTTTCCGTGCAGGCGCAAATCCTCAATCTAATGCGTGACCTGCAGGACCGGCTGGGGCTCACGTATCTCTTCATCAGCCACAATCTCGCTGTCGTCAGGCACATGGCAACGCGGATCGGCGTGCTCTATCTGGGGCGGCTCGTCGAGGTGGCGCCGTCACACGAGCTCTTCGCCGACCCGCGCCACCCCTACACGCGCATGCTGCTCGATGCAGTGCCGGATCTGGAGATGACCGGCCGCGTGCGCCGTGCTGTGGAAGGTGAAATCCCCAATCCTATCAACCCGCCGAAGGGCTGCGGCTTCCATCCGCGCTGCCCATTCCAGTGGGAGCGCTGCCGCCGAGAGGCCCCGGAGCTGGTCACGACAGGAGATCGCCTCGTGGCCTGTCACGGTGTTGCGGAGGGGCGCATTTAACCGCGTCTGCAAGTGGCCTGGAACCTCAGGGGCGCCCCTCATGTTCGCCAGAGGCCGTAGTCCGTGTGCGGAGGCTTCCATAACCTATGGCCAATCCGGACGAACATAGATCGCGCCGGCTCCTGTCTACCGCCGTGCCGGTGCTGGTTGCGCTTGGCGTCATGGCTGGTGATGCCATCGCGCAGGAGGAAACTCCGCTGGAAATCCTTGCGGTGCGCGTGCGGGAGCAGGGCTTTCCTTGCGATAGGCCCATCAAGGCCGAACGGGATCAGTCCGCTTCAAGACCGTTGAGCACCGTATGGTTCCTCGATTGCGGCAACGCGCGATACCGCGTCGTGCTGCATCCGGACATGGGCGCGGAAATCCAGCTTCAGAACCGATAGCTCACGTATCAGGGCCGCACGTTCTCCCCCAGCCACGCGATCGCGGCCTGCACGCCGCCGCGCCCGTGCGGAATGCCGAGCGCGGACAGGCCCGTCTCGATCACCCCGAGCGTGCCGAGCACCATCGGCGCGTTCACATGACCCATGTGAGCGATCCGGAACGCCTTGCCTGACAGCGCACCGATGCCGACGCCAAGCACAACGCCGCACTTCTCGCGCGCATAGTCGATCAGCGGCTGCGGCCCGCCGTCCCGATGCCAGAGGATGGTGGTCACCGAGTTGGCGCGCTCGTGCGGGTCGGCGATGTTGAACGCGAGCGCCTGTCCTTCCGCCCAGACCGAGACGGCCCGCCGGACCGCTTCGGCGAGCAACCTGTGCCGCTCGAAAGCCGCCTCGAACCCTTCCGCGAAGAGCATGTCGAGCGCCTGGCGCAGCGCGAAGACGAGGTGCTCCGGCGGCGTGCCGCAATACTTCTGATAATGCTCCTCGCCTTCGCGGAAGCCCCAGTCCCAGTACGGCGTGTTGAGGTCGGCCGTCCTGCTTCGCGCAAAGGCGCGCTCGTTGGCCGCCACCAGCCCGAGCCCCGGCGGCGTCATCAAACCCTTCTGTGAGCCGGAAACGGCAACGTCGATGCCCCACGCATCCATTTCGAAAGGCATTGTGCCAAGCGAGGCCACGGCATCGACCATGAACAAGGCGGGATGGTCCGCTGCCCGGATGGCCTTTGAGATCGCCGGAATGTCGTTGACGACGCCGGAGGCCGTATCGACCTGCACGACCAGGACAGCTTTGATCGCGTGGGCCTTGTCCGCTCTCAGCCGTTCCTCGACGTCACTGGGCCGCACCGCGCGGCGCCAATCGCCTTTCAGCACCTCCACGTCGACACCGAGCTTCTGGCCCATCTCGCCCCAGCCGACAGCGAAGCGGCCGCTTTCGAGCACCAGAACCTTGTCGCCGCGCGAGAGCACGTTGCAGAGCGCCGCCTCCCAGGCGCCATGGCCATTGGCCGCGTACATGTACGTCCGCCCGCTGGTGCGGAAGACCCGCTTGAGGTCGGCGAGCAGACTCATCGTCACGTCGATGAGCCCGCCCGAGTAGATGTCGACGGCCGGCCGGTGCATGGCCCGCAGAACCTCGTCGGGAACCGTCGTTGGTCCGGGAATGCTCAGGAATTCTCGGCCCGCGGCGACACTCATGGGACATGCTCCTCGTCAGTCAGTCGGGGGTGAACGTCTTCCGGCAGCAGAGGCGGTGCGTCAAGCCATGACAATCAGGGCGCCTCGTAGAACCGCACCGGCTCGCCGCCGGCTGCACCGAGCACCTCGCCCTCCCACATGACGCGCCGCCCGCGAACGATGGTTCCGACTGGCCAGCCTTTGACGGTCACGCCGTGATAGGGCGTCCAGCCACAGCGGCTGGCGATCATCGAGTCGTCGATCGTCTGCTGCCGCTTCAAATCGACGATGGTGAGGTCGCCGTCATAGCCGACGGCGATCCGTCCCTTGTTGCGGATGCCGAACAGGCGCTGGGGGCCGTGGCTCGTGAGATCGACGAGCCGCTCGAGCGACAGGCGGCCCGCGTTGACGTGATCGAGCATGATCGGCACGAGCGTTTGCACGCCGGTCATGCCGGAGTGGCTGTGCGGATAGGGATGCTCCTTCTCCTCCCGCGTATGCGGCGCATGGTCGGAGCCCAGCACATCGACGATGCCGGCCGACAGCGCTGCCCAGATCGCCTGCCGGTGCCGCTCGTCGCGCACCGGCGGGTTCATCTGGGCGAAGGTCCCGAGCCTTTGGTAGCAATCGGGCGCGACCAGCGTCAGGTGATGCGGTGTCACCTCGACGCTCGCCCATTCCTTGTGGTCGGCGAGGAACGCCATCTCCTCGGCCGTCGAGACGTGAAGCACGTGAACACGCCGTCCATGCTTCTCCGCAAGGCGAACGAGACGCTTGGTAGCGGTCAGAGCGGCAATCTCGTCCCGCCACTCGGGGTGCGATGACGCATCTCCCGGACGGCGGAGGCCAGCGCGCTCCCGGAGGCGCGCCTCGTCCTCCGCGTGGAACGCCGCGCGGCGGCCGATCCTGGCGATGATGCGGTCGAGGGTCGGCTCGTCCTCCACCAGCAACTCGCCGGTCGAGGCGCCCATGAACACTTTGATCCCGGCTGAGCCTTCGAGCCGCTCCAGCTCCGGGATGTCGTCCACGTTCTCGCGGGTGGCGCCGATGTAGAACGCGAAGTCACAGAACATGCGGTGGCGCGCGCGGCGGATCTTGTCGGCAAGAGCATCGGCGCTGGTCGTCAGCGGCCTCGTGTTGGGCATCTCGAATACGGCGGTCACTCCGCCCAGCACGGCCGCGCGGCTCCCGGTTTCCAGGTCCTCCTTCTGCTCGAGGCCCGGCTCGCGGAAATGGACCTGCGTGTCGATGACGCCGGGGAGGATGTGCAGACCCGTGCAGTCGATCACCTCACCGGCGGCATTGGCGTCGATGCTGCCGAGCGCGGCAATACGGCCGCTGCGGATGCCGACGTCACGCACGCCAGTGCCGTCGTGGTTGACGACAGTGCCGCCCTTCAGCACCAGGTCGAACGTCTCGGTCATACCACGTGCCCTCCATCCGCTTGCTTCAGTGTGGCGCGCCGCTTACGTACTGCTACGTGCCCACGCTGCCAGTGCTTCATTTTGCGCTCGGGTGCAAGGGACCGGGGATTTCACGATGACCAGCATGAACATTGCACCGCTCCACGACCGGGGCGTGGTGCGCGTGTCGGGTGCCGACGCAGCCAAGTTGCTGCAGGGACTCATTACCGCCGACCTGGACCTGCTTCAGAAGCAGCCGGCGGCATTTGCCGGCCTGCTGACGCCGCAGGGCAAGATCCTGTTCGACTTCTTCATCGTTCGGAGGGAGCAGGAGTTCCTGCTCGAAACGCGGCGCGAGAAGGCGCCCGATCTCGCCAAGCGGCTCACGTTCTACAAGCTGCGGGCCAATGTGACCATCGCCGATGCCTCCGCGGAGCACGCGGTCGCGGCGCTGTGGGGTGATGGAAAGCCCGAGCTTGGGAGCCTGGCTGTGGTTTATCCGGACCCGCGGCTCGCGGAAATGGGATGGCGGGCGATCGCACCGGCCGACTTCCGCTGGGATCAGCCGGGGAGCACCGCTGCAACGGAGGGCGACTATCACGCTCACCGGATCACGCTTGGGCTGCCGGAAGGCGGTGAGGACTACGTGCTCGGCGATACGTTCCCGCATGAAGCCCTGTTCGACCAGGTGGGCGGCGTGAGCTTCCAGAAGGGCTGCTATGTGGGGCAGGAGGTCGTCTCGCGCATGGAGCACCGCTCGACGGCTCGCAAGCGCGTGGTGCCGGTCGACGGCGCGGAGCCGCTGCAGGCCGGCAGCGACGTCAAGGCCGGGGAGGCTGTGATCGGTAAGGTCGGTTCCGTATCGGGGACCCGCGGCCTCGCCCTGTTGCGGCTCGACCGGGTGGGAGAAGCGCTGGGCAAAGGCCACCCGATTACGGCAGGCGGCGTGCCTGTTACGGTAAACCTGCCGTCCTGGGTCCGCTTCGGCATTCCCGGACGCGAAGAGAGCGCGAAGGTGTAGCGTGGCCGCAGTCGAGCAATCCACCACCGGCGTTGTACGCTGCCCTTGGGCCGGAACAGATCCGCTTTACGCCCGCTATCATGATGAGGAATGGGGGGTGCCGAAGGCGGACGACCGGGCGCTCTTCGAAAAGCTCGTGCTCGAAGGCTTTCAGTCCGGCCTTTCGTGGATCACCATCCTCCGCAAGCGCGAGAACTTCCGCCGCGCCTTCGACGGATTCGATCCCGAGAAGATCGCCCGTTATGGCGCCAAAGACATTGAACGGCTGCTGGCCGACCCAGGCATCGTCCGCAACCGTCTTAAGGTCGAGGCGACGATCGAAAACGCGCGGGCATATCTCAAACTGGCCGAGAGACAGTCGTTTGCATCATTCCTCTGGGCCTTTTTGCCGGACGGACCCATTATCAATCGTCGTGGCGGCATGGATAAGGTGCCCGCGACGACCGAGCATTCGCTCCGCATTTCGAAGGCACTCAAGAAGGAAGGCTTTCGTTTCGTCGGGCCGACGACGGTCTACGCCTTCATGCAATCGGTTGGGATGGTGAACGACCACCTGACGAGCTGTCATCGCCACGGCCCTTGCGCCGAGTTGCAGCGCGCGTTCAATTTGCCACGGTCATGAGCAGTCCCCGCCGGCAGTCTCGGGCCGTTTCGAGGTCGGGCGAGCAGCCGCGCGCCTGGCAGCGCATGCTGTCCGGCCGCCGGCTCGACCTGCTCGATCCATCCCCGCTCGATATCGAGATCGAGGACATTGCACACGGGCTGGCGCGCGTCGCCCGCTGGAATGGTCAGACGCTCGGCACGCATGCCTTCTCCGTCGCCCAGCATTGCCTCATGGTGGAAGAGATCTTCGGTGCACTGAACCCCGCTTGTCCGCGGAGCCATCGGCTCATGGCGCTTCTGCACGATGCGCCGGAGTACGTGGTCGGAGATCTCATCAGTCCGTTCAAGGCGGCCATCGGGCTCGATTACAAGGCGTTCGAAATGCGCCTTCTACGGGCCATCCACACCCGGTTCGGCCTGCCGCCGGAGTCGTCACCGGATACGACTGCCGCGATCAAAAACGCCGACCGCATCGCCGCCTACTTCGAGGCCACACGGCTTGCCGGCTTCTCAGAGGACGAAGGCGAACTGTATTTCGGCAACCCGACGGGCCTGCCGCGGCGACTGGCCGATCGGCTCAGCCGCCTCGAGGCCTGGCCGACCGAGGAGGCGCAATCGCGGTTTCTCGTCCGGTTTCGAGAGCTGGTGCGGCCGTAACCCGCGCTCGGCTCGCCGCAAACGCCAGCCAAGCTCTCGCAGTGGAAGACGCGAGTAAAAGAAATCGCTTCCATCAGAAGCGATTGCTGGAAACCTGGCCTTCGGGCCGGCCCCTTGTCCTGGGGGTTGAAGCAAGCACCGTTGCTGCTTGCTTTGGAAAAGCAACGAGAACTAGGCTACACTCCGACCGAATGCTGCGCCTGGCCTTCTCCGAGATAAGCGTCGAAGCAGGCGCAGATGGTGCGCAGGAACAACCGGCCCTTCTCGGTAACCCGGAAACCACAGGCGCCCTCTGGCTCGACGAGCCCGTCCTCGTCGGACCGGAGAAGATCGTTTGCCTCTTCGATCAGCGGAAATGCTTGCTCGGGAAACCGTTCGCGCAGTTCCTCGGCGGGAAAACGTAGGTCGCACATCAGCCGCTCGATGACGAAGCTGCGCGCGCGGTCGTCCTCCGTGAGTGCCCGCCCTCGAACCGTTGCAAGTCCGCCGTTGCGCACGCGGCGCTGATAGTCGGGCGTTATAGCGCTGTTCTGAACGTAGCCTTGTGGAAGCTTGCCGATCGAGGAAGCCCCGAGGCCTAGCAGCGCGTCGGCGGCGTCCGTCGTGTAGCCCTGGAAATTGCGATGCAGAGGGCCGCGCGCCAGCGAGTCCTCGGGCCGGGCGAAATGGTCGAGGCCAACGCGCACGTAGCCCGCGGCAATGAGCCTGTTGGCCGCCCGGTTCGACTGGGCGAAACGCTCGGTGATGTCGGGCAGCGCATCGTCGTCGATCAAGCGCTGGTGCGGCAGCCGCGAGGGCAGATGCGCATAGCCGAACAGTGCGATGCGGTCCGGCGCGAGCGCGATCACCTCCTCGATCGTGCGTTCCACGCTGGCGCGCGTCTGATGCGGCAGGCCGTAGACGAGATCGATGTTGATGCTGCGCACCCCCACGGCCCGGAACATCTCGACCACCGACCGGGTCATCTCGACCGATTGCTCGCGGTTGATCGCCTTCTGCACCTCGGGATTGAAGTCCTGCACGCCAACGCTCACGCGATTGACGCCGGTTGCGGCGAACGCGGCGACCCGCTCCGGGTCCACGTGCCGCGGATCGACCTCGACGGCGAACTCGGCATCGGCGCTGCGGTTGAAGCTGTGGCTCAGCGCGTCGGCCAGACGCCGGATGTCGTCCGGCGAAAGAATGCTCGGCGACCCGCCACCCCAGTGCATATGGACGGTGCGGCAATCGGGCGGCAGCAGGCCGGCAACGGTCGAGACCTCCTTGAGGAGCGCTTCCATGTAGTCGGCGACGGGCCGGTATTGCTGCGTCGCTTTGGTGTGGCAACCGCAGTACCAGCAAAGCTTGTTGCAGAACGGGATGTGTACGTAGATCGACAGCGCGGCCCCTGGCGTGAGCTCGCGCAGCCATCCGGCGTAGATCTCGGCACTCACGGCTGACGTGAAGTGCGGGGCCGTGGGATAGCTCGTATACCGCGGCACGGGCGCCGCATAACGTTCCAGAACCTCGGGATTCATCTGTGCTCTGCCAAGCTCGATGCCTAGCGCCTTGCTGGTTGGGGGAACCTATTTACGGCAACGGCGAAGCTTATTGATCCTGGTCAAGGTCACGCGGGGCTCAACTGTCGCAGCGAGCGCTCCTCTCGCAACCGCGGGTTGCCAATAGAGTTAGCGCCGGACCGCCAGCGATCCGCTACTCAGAGCCACCGGATGCGGCCAACAGAGCGTACTTCCTGGGGCGCGCCCGATTGCCACTCCCCCTGATGACGGATCTCGATTACCTTCTCGAAAAAAGCCAGGAAGACGCAGTTGCGAACCGATCTCTTCGACTTCGACCTGCCAGAGGACCGGATTGCGCTTTATCCGCTGCCGGAGCGCGATGCCGCGCGCCTGCTCGTCATCCACCCAGGCGCCGAGCCTGAGCTTGCGGACCGCTCCGTAGCCGATCTGCCGGACCTGCTGCGGCCGGGGGACGTGGTGGTCTTCAATGATACGCGTGTGATTCCAGCAGCTCTCACGGGTTTCCGCATTCGAGGCGGCGCGGAAAGCCGGGTCGAGTTCAACCTGCATAAGCGAATCGACGAGAGTCGCTGGCGCGCCTTCGCGCGGCCTGCCAAGCGGCTCGAGGTCGGCGATCTCGTGCGCTTCGGCGACGAGGGGCGGGTTTGCCTGCTGGGGACGCTCGATGCGACCGTCGCGGCGAAGGGCGAGGGCGGCGAGGTGGAGCTCGCGTTCAGCAAGCACAGCGCCTATCTCGACGAGGCCATCGATGCGCTGGGGGACGCACCGCTGCCCCCTTACATCGCCGGCCGCCGGCCTGTGACCGAACAGGATCGCACGGCCTACCAGACGGTCTTTGCGCGCCGTGAGGGCGCCGTCGCGGCGCCAACTGCGGGGCTGCATTTCACGGAACGGCTGCTGGAGCGGCTCGATGAGCGGGGGATCGGGCGACAGTTCGTGACGCTTCACGTCGGTGCCGGAACGTTCCTGCCGGTGAAGGCGGAGGACACGCGCGAGCATCGCATGCACGCCGAGTGGGGCGAGATCACTGCCGAGACGGCCAAGGCACTCAACGCCGCCCGCCGCAACGGCGGCAGGATCGTCGCCGTCGGCAGCACTGCACTGCGGACGCTCGAGACTGCGGCCGCCGAAAATGGCGAGATACAACCCTTCGCAGGCGAAACGGCGCTTTTCATAACGCCGGGGTATCGGTTCCGCGCCGTCGATATCATGATGACGAACTTCCACCTGCCGCGGTCGACATTGTTCATGCTGGTCTCGGCCTTCTCGGGCCTTGACCGCATGAAGCGCGCATACGCCCATGCCGTGGAGGCCGGGTACCGCTTCTACTCCTATGGCGATGCCTGCCTGCTCTACCCGGCCGCAGACCAGCAATGACGATCGGCTTCGGTTACCGGCTCATCGCTCAGGATGCCGGTGCGCGCCTCGGTGAGATTACGACGCCGCGCGGGATCATCCGCACGCCGGCCTTCATGCCGGTCGGCACGGCGGCGAGCGTGAAGGCGCTTTACCCTGAGCAGGTGCGGCAGGCGGGAGCCGATATCATCCTCGGCAATACCTATCATCTGATGCTGCGGCCGGGCGCGGAGCGGATCGCGCGGCTCGGCGGCTTGCACGCGTTCATGCGCTGGCCATGGCCGATCCTGACCGACTCCGGCGGGTTCCAGATCATGTCGCTGGCAGGCCTCAGAAAGATCACCGAGGAAGGCGTGGCGTTCCGTTCGCACGTGGACGGAGCAAGGTACATGCTGACCCCGGAGCGGTCCATCGAGATCCAGTGCCTGCTCGGCAGCGACATCCAGATGCAGCTCGACGAGTGCATCGCGCTGCCAGCGAGCGTCGACGAGGCGCGCCGCGCCATGGAGCTGTCGCTGCGCTGGGCGGAGCGGTGCCGGCGGGCGTTCGCCGAGAAGAGCGCTCCCGGGCAGGCGCTGTTCGGCATCGTTCAGGGCGGGATCTATCCCGACCTGCGCCGCCGGTCGGCTGACGAGCTCGTTAAGCTCGACCTGCCTGGCTATGCCGTCGGCGGGCTCGCGGTGGGCGAAGGCCAGGCGGCGATGCTCAAGACGCTGGAGCGGACGACGCCGCATCTGCCTGCGGGCAAGCCGCGCTATCTGATGGGCGTCGGTACGCCGGCCGATATCATCGAGTCGGTTGCGCGCGGCATCGACATGTTCGACTGCGTGATGCCGACGCGCGCAGGCCGCCACGGGCTCGCGTTCACCTGGAATGGCCGCGTGAACCTGCGCAACGCACGCCACGCGGAGGATACGCGCCCATTGGACGAGCGGAGCAGCTGCCCGGCTTCGCGTGAATACTCGCGGGCCTACCTGCATCATCTGGTGAAGGCCGGCGAATATCTCGGCTCCATGCTGCTCACCTGGAACAACGTCTGGTTCTATCAGGAGCTGATGGCAGCCATTCGCAAATCCATCGCCGAGGGCCGATTCGCGCAATTCGCTGCGGAGCACCGCGAGCGGCTCAATGCGCTGGAGGCGGAGAATAGTGAATAGCCGGCGTCAGAGCGCGAACTCCGCCACTATGGGCGCATGGTAGGAGGCGGCCGAGCGGGTGCCCTTGCCGAAGCCAACCAGCTCGTCCCCAAGCGTTTCGTTGTGCACCTCGATTTCACGGAATTGGCCGTAGAGCGCGCGGCTCACGAGGATGTGGTCGAGCATCTGCGGGCGGCCATGGTGGAGAACGCTCCAGCATTTGTCTGCGGGGATGGCGCGGTCGAGCAGCACGAGCGAGCGCGGGCTGAGCGCACCATTGCCCGTATCTTCCTCCGCGCCGATCGCGATGCGAAGCGGGGTGTCGTGGTCCTCGGCATTGAAGTCCCCCGCGACCGCGATGAGCCGATGCGGGTCCGACGCGAACAGCTCTTCCAGCAGCAGCCGCAGCTCGAGGGCCTGGCCGGCGCGACGCACCGCCGAAAGGAAATAACCTTCCGCCCATCCGCCAATGCTTTTCCACACGAATGCGCTTTGCTTCTGGCCGGGAATGACAGCAGCCAGCGGGGCTCTCAAGTGCAGGTTGATGACGGTGAGGAGCTTGCCGCCGGGAAGCTCGACGTCGACCAGCAGCAAAGGGCGATCGAACGTGATGGGCTCCGGACCGCAGGCAGGTGGCACAGCCGTGACCAGCTGGTAGCGCGGAGAAGGCACCAGCGTGTGCAAAATTTCCCGTGTGGCACGGATGGGCCAGCGTGACAGCGTCACGACGTTGTGCACGTCGGCAACGCCGATACCGTCCGGACCGCTGGTCGAGACACGGTGATAGTCGGCGTAGGGTGTGCCTTCGAGGACGTGATCGAGGGCTGCCAGAACGCGCTCCGGGCGGTCGGGGACGTGCTGGCCGTTCACCTCCTGCAGGCAGAGGACATCGGCATCGAGGCGCGCCAGAGCAGGGCGCAGAGCCTCCGCGCGCACCTCGATCGGAACCTTCGATTTCGGCGGCAGATCCAGGCTTTCCACGTTGAACGTCGCCAATCGCATGAACGGCTCCGATGCTGAGGCTTTGCTTCAAGATGATGACATTCCACACGCCCATTCCAGAACCCGGATGCAGGCCGCTACGGGGCCGATAGATGGACATTCGGCGCCGCTTCGGTCTACTTCAACGCAGCAACAAGGCAAGCGGCTGCGGAGAGCACGCCATTGAGAGAATTCGCTTATGAGCGTCCGGACAGCATAGCGAGCGCTGTCCAACTGATGCAGGAGCCGGATGCGCGCCCGCTCGCGGGCGGGACGGATCTCATCCCCCAGATGCGCGAGGGACGGCGGACGGCCGGGCTGGTGATTGATCTGAAGGGAGTCGGCGAGCTTACGGCAATCGAGGATCTGCCGGATGGCGGGCTGGCGATCGGCGCGGCTGCAAGTGCCTCAGCGATCGCACGCCATGCCCGCGTTCTCGCCGACTATCCCGCCATCGCCAGCTCGGTACGCCTGATCGGAAGCGTCCAGGTTCAGAGCCGCGCCAGCCTCGGCGGAAATATCTGCAATGCGGCACCGTCCGCGGACGGTGTTCCGGCGCTGATCTGCTATCGGGCCAGGGCGCGGATCGCCGGGCCGGAGGGGACGCGCGAGGTGGAGATCGAGGACGTGTTTGCGGGTCCCGGGCGCACCACCCTGAAGCCGGGAGAGCTCCTGGCGGCCATCGTTCTGCCGCCGCCGCAGCCGCGTTCGGCAGCGCACTATCATCGCTTCACCCCCCGGCGCGAAATGGACATCGCCGTGGCGGGTGCCGGGACCTGGATCAGCCTGGATGAGCAAGGCCGCATTTCCGACGCGCGCATCGCCCTTGCCTCGGTGGCGCCAACGCCGCTGCGGGCGGAAGCGGTCGAAAAGCGGCTCATCGGCGAGGCTCCGAGCCGCGCTCTGCTGGAGGAGGCCGGGCGGCTTGCCTCCGCTGATGTGCGGCCGATCTCGGATACCCGCGGCAGTGCGGATTACCGCCGAACCCTCGTTTCTGTCCTTACCGCGCGTGCCCTTGCCGTCTGCTGCCGATCACTGGGCGTGGAGGTCGATGTCCCATGAAGAAGCTCATTCAATGCACCGTCAACGGCGACGAGCACGCGGTGCTCGCCGACCCACGGGACACGCTGCTCGAGCTGCTCCGGGACCGGCTGGAGCTGACCGGTACGAAGGAGGGCTGCAGCAACGGAAATTGCGGCACGTGCACCGTGCTGGTCGATGGCGAGCCGGTCAATGCCTGCCTGATGCTCGCCGTCGAGGCGCCGGGGCATGACATCGTGACGATCGAAGGCATATCCAGAGGGGCGGAGCTCAACCCCATTCAGCAGGCGCTGGTCGATCATGGCGGCACCCAGTGCGGCTTCTGCACACCGGGAATCGTCATGTCGGCCAAGGCGCTGCTGGATGCCAAACCGCGCCCGACCGAAGCGGAGATCCGTCATGCCATCGCCGGCAATCTGTGCCGCTGCACGGGATACGACAAAATTGTCAGAGCGATCGCCGCAGCCGCGGCGGTAGTGGCAGGGGAGTGAGCCTATGACCACATCGAGCCCTGTCGAGGATAAGCGAGAGCTGCGGGTCGTCGGCAGGCGCCTGCCGCGTGTCGATGCGCGAGAGCGGGTCACCGGCAAGGCCGTCTATCCCGCTGACCTGCATCTACGGGACCTCGCGCACGCCAAGCTGCTCCGCAGCCCGTACGCGCACGCCCGCATCCGTGGGATCGACACCAGCAAGGCCGAGGCGCTGAAAGGCGTCCTCGCAGTCGCTACCGCCGCCGATTTTGTCAACCTACCCTTTGGCGCATCCGTCACCATGGGTGATGGCAGCTTCGACGTCTGGATAGTCAACCAGGCCAACATGGCGCGCGAGAAGGTGTTCTGGGTCGGCCAGCCTGTCGCCGCCGTGGCCGCCGTCGACGTGCATACGGCTGAAGAGGCCCTGAAGCTGATCGGGGTCGACTACGAGCCGCTGCCGCCGGTGGTCGATCTCGCCGAGGCGATGAAGCCCGACGCGCCGGTGCTGCATTCGCATGTCGTCACGAAGGGCCTCGAGCCTGCACCCAGGTCGCCGAGCAACGTCTGCTCGCTCACGACCATCTCACGCGGCGATACCGAGGCCGCATTCGCCGAGGCAGCCGCGACTGGTGAAATTCAAGTGAAAGTCGACACGGCCCACCAGGGTTATCTCGAGCCTCCTGTCGTGGTGGCGCAGGTCGATCCGAACGGGTTTGCCACCGTGTGGGCCTCGACCCAGGGGCAGTTCACCGCCGAGCTGATGCTCGCGCGCATCCTCGGCGTTCCGCAATCGAAGATCCGTGTGGTGCCGCTGGAGGTGGGCGGGGCGTTCGGCGGCAAGATCGCGCTTCACGGCGAGGCTGTCGCCGTCAAGCTTTCGGAAAAGTGCGGCCGTCCGGTGCGGCTCATGTTTTCGCGCGAGGAGGTGCTGCAAGGTGGCACCGGCCCGGCTGCGGGAGCGATGATCGACATTCGCGTCGCGGCGGACAAGGTCGGGCGGCTGACCGCGATCAAAGGCACTTATCGGGTTGATGCAGGCGGATTGCCCGGCATGAGCCCCTCGCTGCTCATGCAGGCCTCGGCTGCGCTCTATCAGTGCCCCAACCTCAGGCTCGAAGGCTACGACGTCGTCACGAACAAGCCGCGGACGGAGGCTTATCGCGGGCCCGGCGGGATCCAGGCGGCGTTCGCCATGGAGCAGGCGATGGACATCCTCTGCCAGCGCCTGGACATGGACCCGCTGGAGTTCCGCAAGCGCAACGCCTCCGTGACCGGCAGCCTGATGCCGATCGGGACGCCGTTCCCGCCGATCGGCCTCACGACCATCCTGGAGGAAGTGGGCCGGCACCCATGCTGGACGGAGCCGCTGCAACCCGGCAAGCATCCCCGCGGGCGCGGTCTGGCGCTCGGCTATTGGCGGGGCACGTCCATGACGTCAGCCGCGCACGTCACGATCGCGGGCGATGGCCGCCCGATGGTGACGATGGGGCCGGTCGACATCTCCGGGACGCGCACCGCGATGGCTCAGGTCGTTGCCGAGGAGTTCGGGCTCTCCATCGATGACGTCCACGTGAGCACCGGTGATTCGAAGTCGGTGGGCTATAGCGACGTCGCTGCGGGGAGCCGTGTCGGCCGAACCACGACTGCGGCGCTGGTCGAAGCCTGTGCGGACGCGCTGCGGCAGCTGCGGTCCCGAGCCGCCGAGAAGCTGCAGAGCCGACCTGAAGACGTCGCCTATGCCAACGGGGTTTTCCGTGCGCCCGGCGGGGCGGCCATCTCGCTGTCAGAGCTGATGGCAGCGACATTGGGGGAAGGCGCCATCGTCGGCCGCGGCGTCTCGACGAGGCTGCCGCTGGGTGTCGAAATCGGCGCGCACGTGTGCGACGTGGAGGTGGACCCGGGCACCGGCCAGGTGACGGTTCTCCGATACACCGCCTTCCAGGACGTGGGCCGCGCCCTCAATCCTCCGGCGGTCGAGGGGCAGATGCAGGGCAGCGTCGTGCAGGGTCTCGGCTGGGCGCTGACGGAAGGATTCGATTACGGCCCTGACGGTCGGCTGAGGAACGCCAGCCTGCTCGACTATCGCATCCCGACGGCGCTGGATGTCCCGCCGATCGACTGCGTCATCATCGAGACGCCAGTGCCGAACGTGCCATACGGCGTGCGCGGCGTCGGCGAGGTGCCGATCGTGCCGGTTGCGGGGGCCGTCGCCAACGCTGTCGCCCGCGCTATCGGGGTTCGTGTCCTGCAGATGCCGATGACGCCAGAGCGAGTTCTCAACGCAATGCATGCAGGGATGCCGAGTTGATCGGCATCCCCAACCCGCCTCAGTTCGGCTGTGAGACGATGCGGATGTAAGGCTTTGGCGCCTTCCATCCCTGTGGATACTTTTTGCGGGCTTCGTCGTCCGAAACCGAGCCGGAGATGATCACGTCGTCGCCCGGCTTCCAGTTGGCCGGCGTCGAGACGTTGTGCTTGGCGGTGAGCTGAAGCGAGTCGATCGCGCGCAGCACCTCGTCCCAGTTCCGGCCGGTGCTCATGGGATAGGTGAGGATCAGCTTGATCTTCTTGTCCGGGCCGATGACGAACACGTTCCGCACCGTCGCATTGTCGTTGGGCGTCCGCCCTTCGGAGGTGTTCCCCGCATCGGCCGGAAGCATGCTGTAGAGCTTGGACACCTTCAGTTCAGGGTCACCGATCATTGGATAATTCGGCGCGACGCCCTGCGTCTCCTCGATGTCCTTCGACCAGAGCTTGTGGTTTTCCACAGGGTCGACGCTCAGTCCAACGAGCTTCACGCCGCGCCGATCGAACTCCGGCTTGATCTTTGCCAGGCTACCGAGCTCGGTCGTGCAGACAGGCGTGAAATCCTTGGGATGCGAGAAGAAAAGGCACCAGGAATCGCCCAACCATTCATGAAAACGGATCCGGCCTTCGGTCGTATCGGCCTCGAAATCCGGAGCAATACTATTGATTTGCAGAGCCATTCAAATCTCCTTGTTACCGCGAGACTGCAGTTGCGCCAGGTATTGCCGGCGCGTCGGATGATCTGTGGCGAGGTGCCGTCCGCGTGGAAATTGCGCCGGCGCCAGCCACAATCTGCAATCTCCTGTATAGCACCAGCGCAACACCCGTTTGCAAGGAATTAACCGGCCTGCAATCAATGGCTGGCAGGGAGCACAACCAGAGGTTATGTCTAACCCGAAGCGGTGATATCGAATGATGCGGTGCCGCAATGAGCCTTGGGGGAGTCGGAATGGGTACCGTTGTCATAAAATGTGACGCTACGGGGTTGGATTTTTCCGTGGGAATTGAAACTGACGAAATCAGTTTCGGTGCCCTTCCGGATATCCGTCTCAAGACCCGTTGCCCACATTGCGGCAGCGAGCACAACTGGTCCACGAGACAGGCGCGGCTGCGGACGGATTTTCCATTCGGGGCGGCGCGAAGCGCGCCATCGCACCCGGTCCTCGTGACCTCGGCGGCGAAGCGCTGAGGCATTCAGATCCGTTATCGCCAATTGTGATTCGCTTGGCTTGGTTCCGAAAAACACGGCTTGGGCCGCTCCTCCGGACATTCTAGAGTTCGCGCCAGCCACAGGAACAACAGCGAGGCTGAGTGCGATGAAACTGAAACTGCACCATGTCAATCTGACGACGAGCAACGTTCCCGCCATGACTGAGTTCTACCGTGACGTCCTCCAGCTCGAGGAGGATCCGCAACTCGACGCCACCCGCGTGACCTCTCAGGGGTATGCGGGAAAGGTCGGCTTCGTGACGGACGGGAACATGCAACTGCACTTGGCCGAAAGAGACTTGAACTGCGCCTTTCGGACCGGACACGCCATCAACCCTTTGGAGCGAGGCCATATCGCTTTTCGAACGGACGACATCGAGGCTTTCAAGAAGCGGCTCAAGGAAAAGGGCATCCCGTTTTCGGATTATGGCGCTTGGGCGATGAACGGCTGGGAGCAGATCTTCTTTCACGATCCGGATGGCAACATCATCGAGGTTCATCAGGTAAAGACCTGATTGCATCTAACCGATCCTGGTCACTGGCGAGTTGATGTGTCGGCAACCGCTGTCATCATGGCAGGCACAGCGCGCCGAATAGTGTTGACGGAAACCAGCACAAACAAGGAGAGATGGGCGCCTCGTCGGGGGGAGACCGAGAGGCGCCCTCATTGCCACCGATCGAGACTAGGGGGCATGACCAGTGGGCAATCGTGAAACGCGGAGTGCCCGGAATGGTTCCACATCGGACGATCTTACTTAACTATAACTCGCAGCTGTGGCTTGCTTGCCACTAGGCAGGCGCCGGTCTGCCTGCCGCAAACCGCGGCATCGAGTCAATTGCATTTCAGAACGATTCAATTTCGTCGGCGTTTCCTTCATTGCATCTGCTACAATAAGGGAGCCGCCTGGCGGATCAAGTGGACAAGAAGCCGGTGCTTCCGCGCGATATAGTCGATCACATTGCGGCGTTCGTCGGAGTTCTTGACCTGGACGGAACGGTTGCCCAGGTCAACGAGACGACACTGAAAATTTCCGGTTCACAACGCCATGAGCTGATCGGGACGAAGCTGTGGGATCTCTCATGGTTCACCAGCGATCCCGAGAGCGCCGCTCGTGTCAAGCACGCCGTGACCCGCGCCGCGAAGGGCGAGACGGTACGGTTCGACACGACGGTCACGACCCACGGGGGCGAGCGTCTGGCAATCGACCTCATGATCCACCCGGTTCTCGACGAGAAGACGGGCAAGGTCCAATACCTCGTTCCCTCGGGGATCAATATTACACGCCGAAAAGCGATCGAGGCCGAGCTGAAACGCAGCCGTGATCTCCTCGAGCGGGCGCAGCGGGTCGGCCATCTCGGACATTGGAGCTTCGACCTGGCTACAAAGAAGCTGGAGTGGTCGGCCGAAGCACGGCGCATCTTCTTTGGTGAGGAGGAGTCCCGCGAGGTTTCGGCGGAAACGATCGAGAAACTGATCCATCCAGATGATCTGGAGCGGGTACGCGCGGGGATGATGGCTGCGATCCAAGCAGGCGAGAGCTTCGCAACGTCATATCGCATCCGCCGCGGCGACGGTGAGGAGCGCATCATAGAGCTCCAGGCGGATCCGGATTACGCACCTGACGGCGAGCTACTCCGCGTGTTCGGCATCGTCCGCGACGTGACTCAGGCTCATTTGCGCGAACAGCAGCTGATCGAGCAGCAACAGCTCATCGATCTCTCGCTGGAGCCCATCCTGTGCTGGAGCCTTGACGATGGATTGCTCCATTGGAACCCGGGCTGCCAGCATCTCTACGGCTACTCTCGCGAGGAGGCCCTTGGACACCGAATCGATGAGCTGCTGCATTCGCAGTTCCCCGTCCCTATCGCCGAAATCAGAAAGCGCTTGGAGGCTGGTGAGTCCTGGACGGGCGAGGTGATCCAGACAGCAAAAGATGGTCGCAAAATCATCGTCGAGGCGCGGATCGATCCCGTCGTTTCCGGCGAGCGCAGGATCGTCATGGAAGCGCATCGCGATATCACGGCCCGCCGCCAGGCAGAGCAGGCACTCAAGTTGAGCGAGGAGCGCCTTGCGATCGCCACCAAGTTGGCGGGCGTGGGATTTTTCGACCACGATCAAATCGCCGATGTCATTTATTTCTCGCCCGAGCCATGGGCGGGAATGCTTCCTACGGAGGCCACCCTTGATGATGTGTTCGCGATCGTTCACCCGGACGATCTCGCGCCATTTCGCGAAGCGATCGCCAAAGCACATGATCCCCGCGGCACAGGGCAGCTCGAGCACGAATACCGTATGATCCGCAAAACCGGCGAAATTCGCTGGATCAGCGTGAAGTCGCGTACATTTTTCGAGGGAGAGTGGAAAGAGCGACGCCCGGTCCGAACTGTGGGTGCAGTCGTTGATGTCACCGAGCAGCGGATGTGGGCAGAGCAGCAACGCCTCCTGATGGGCGAGCTCAACCACCGCGTCCGCAACACGCTCTCCGTCGTGCAGGCGATCGCGACCCAGACCTTGCGCACCGCCAAGGACCCGCAAGCCTTCGTGCAAGATTTCAAAGGCCGCCTTCAGGCCATCGCCAGTGCGCACAAGCTCCTGAACGAGACGACCTGGCAAGGAGCAAATCTCACCGGTCTCGTCCGAGAGCAGCTCGCTTCGAGCTGCGGCTCCGGTCAAGTTTACACCGATGGGCCTGAAGTCTGGCTGCCTCCTCAGGTCGCCCTGAATTTAGGGCTCGTGCTTTACGAGCTTGCCACCAACGCCCGCAAGCACGGTGCGTTGTCGGTGGCGAACGGACGCGTGCAACTCTCCTGGCAAGTGGTGCGCGAGGACGACAAGCGTGTGCTGCGCCTGACCTGGCAGGAATGTGGAGGGCCGGCGGTTCGGCCGCCAATCTCGCGTGGGTTCGGCATGGGGCTGATCGAGCGCACGATGGGCAGCGCTGCGGACGGCGCGGCGAGGATCGCGTTCGAGCCGGAAGGCCTGCGCTGTGTCATTGACATAGCGCTGCAGTCTGCGGAGCGATTTGCCATCTCAGCTCCCTGAGCCGTTGCCCGGCCGTTCGATTTCAGGGCTCGGCCGCCCCAATTTTGCAGACGGATTGAGCCGCTTGGATCAAGCAGGCCCCGCGACGGCCTTGCTCTCCACGAGCGCAATGAGCCCCTTGAGCATGTCCGTCGGGCTCGGGGGACATCCGCGGATATGCAGATCGACCGGTATGACGTCGGAGACGCCGCCGGCGCAGGCATAGCTGTCCGCGAAGAGCCCACCGTTCAATGCGCAATCGCCGACGGCGACGACCCATTTGGGATCGGGGGTCGCGTTATAGGTCCGCTCCAGCGCCTCGCGCATGTTTTTCGTGACCGGACCCGTCACCAACAGCACGTCGGCATGGCGGGGGGAAGCGACGAAGTGCAGTCCGAAGCGCTCGAGGTCGTGATAGACGTTGTTGAGCGCGTGGATCTCGAGCTCGCATCCATTGCAGGAGCCGGCGTCGACCTGGCGGATGGAGAGGCTGCGCCCCAGGGCTCGGCGCGAGGACAATTCCAGCCTCTCGGCCAGCTCCGCGACGGTGGCATCATCGGCTGGCGGGCGGGGGTCCGTCAGCGGCCGCCGTAAGAGGTTCTTGAAGAGCAGACTACGCATTTATGCCTTCACATCGGGTCTTCGAAAAAACGCCAGTCATCCCGGTGCTTGTCAGCGGGATCCACTTCGCCGCTTGCGCCGGAGCGTGGGGGGGTGTGGATCCCGGGCACGAAGGCCCGGGATGGCGGTTCGACGCAATCGTCGTCTGAGTAGCCAACATCCGCCTCACAAATCGTGCCCCGAGTACGAGCAGTTGAATGACTTATTGATCAGCGGAAAGTCGGCGATGATGTTGCCCTCGATCGCGGCTTCGAGCAGCGGCCACTGGAACCACGACGGATCGCGCATGGTGCAGTGGGCGATCCTGCCGCCCTCGGCAAGGCGCACCCAGACCAGAATGTCGCCGCGGAAGCCCTCAACCAATGCGATGCCTTCGCGAGAAGCCGCATTTGCTGCATCGATCCGGGTGAGCAGAGCACCGGAAGGGAGCTGGTCCAGCACCTGCTCGAGGATCGAGAGGCTCTGGTAGATCTCATCGATGCGAATCCGGACACGGGCATCCACGTCACCCGTGGTGCGAACCGGCACCTCGAAGGAAAGGTCCGGATAGGGCGGGTAACCAGGCAGCCGCCTGGCGTCGAAGCTGCGACCGGAGGCGCGGCCCACGTATCCGCCCGTGCCGTACTGGTGAGCGAGACCGGAGTTGAGAATGCCGGTCGAGACGGTGCGGTCTTGCAGCGACGTGGTGTTTTCGTAGAGCTCGACGAGCTCGGGGAATTGGCGGCGGATCTGGGCGATCACTGCTCGGATCGCTTCCGCTCCGCTTGCATCGAGGTCGCACGCGACGCCCCCCGGAACAATGCGGTCCATCATCAGGCGATGGCCGAAGCAAGCTTCAGAGGTGCGCAGCACCTGCTCGCGCAGTGCGCCGCAGTGGGCAAGCATCAGCGGGAAGGCCGCATCGTTGCAGATCGCGCCAACGTCGCCGAGATGATTGGCGATACGCTCCAGCTCGGCCATGACGACGCGGAGCCAGACCGCTCGTGCCGGCACTTTGAGCCCGACGGCTGACTCGACCGCGTGCGCAAATGCCAGCGCGTAGGCAACGGAGCTGTCGCCGGAGGCGCGCCCGGCGAGCCTGGCGGCGTGCGCAATCGGAGCTCCGATCATCAGCGACAAGGTACCCTTGTGGGTGTAGCCCAGCCGTTCCTCGAGCCTCACCACGGTTTCGCCGTTGGCCGTGAAGCGAAAGTGCCCCGGCTCGATGATGCCCGCATGCACGGGGCCGACGGGGACCTGGTGCATCGGCGGACCTTCCGCCGGGAGGAAGGGATAGTTCTGATCCTGGGGCAATGCGCTTTGGGCCGCGCCGAGCGGGTGTTGGACCCCCCATCGGCCGTGGTCCAGCCAGGGCCGCCTATCCGGCAAACCGACGGGCGTGAGCCCGAACAGGTCGCGGATCGTGCGCTCCAGACGCAGCGCGGGTGGGTGAACGCTTGCAACGGAGGGGAAGCGCCCGTCCGCGCACGTCAGGCTGATGACGAACGGTTCTGCAGGTTTGCCCGATCGGGCCTCCGGCTCGAGGATGGCCATGTGCACAGCCTCCCCGTCGCTCCAGTAGCCGAGGAGCGTGGCGGCGCCTGTGCCGAGTTCGCGCGCACACCAGCGCCAGACGTCCTCGGCAACGATCAGACGCGGCCAGGGTTGCTGCGCGGCCGGTGTGGCGTTGGTCAGGATGTGTTCTCGCAAGCTCATCTCATTCACCCGAGGAGCCGCGCCACGTTCTGGAACCAGGCGACAAGCGGACCGGGAAGATAAATGCCCGCCACAAGCACCAGGGCGAGGTGTGCAAAAACCGGCACGACGGAGGCCTCGACCGGGCCGAGATTTCCGGTCGGCTTACCGAACGCGATTTCGTTCATTCTGAGCACCAGCGCTCCGAAAGCCACCAGCACCCCGAACACCAGCGGGATGGCCAGCAGCGGCTCGCGCGCGAACGTCGAGCTGACAAGCAGGAACTCGCTCATGAAGATGCCGAGCGGCGGCAGCCCGGCGATGGCGACGACACCAATCACCAGACCCCAGCCGAGAACGGGATGGCTCTGTGTCAGCCCACGGATTTCGGCAAGCTTCTGCGTGCCCTTCACCTGGGCGATGTGGCCAACCGCGAAGAAGATCGCCGACTTGGTCAGGCTGTGCATGGTCATGTGCAACAGTCCTGCGAAATTCGCGAGCGGCCCGCCCATGCCGAACGCGAAGGTGATGATGCCCATGTGCTCGATGGACGAGTAGGCGAACATGCGTTTGATGTCGCGCCGCCGGTAAAGCATGAATGCCGCGAAGATGAGCGACACGAGGCCGAGCACCACCATCAGCGGCCCGGGAGAGATCGCCTCGGGGTTGGCGGCCAGCAGCATCTTGAAGCGCAGCACGGCGTAGAGCGCCACGTTCAGCAGCAGGCCTGACAAGACTGCCGAGATCGGCGTCGGACCTTCCGCATGCGCGTCTGGCAGCCACGCGTGCAGTGGCGCGAGGCCAACCTTGGTGCCGTAGCCGAGCATCAGGAAGATGAATGCGAGGTTCAGCAGGTCCGGGCTGAACTCGGCCGCCTTCGTGATCAGCGATGTCCAAACCATCGCGTCCTGACCTGCGCCCATGACGGGCTGCGCGGCCATGTAGACGAGGATGGTGCCAAAGAGCGCCAGCGCGATACCGACGCTGCCGAGGATGAAATACTTCCAGGCCGCCTCGAGCGCCTCGTGCGTGCGATAGATGCCGACCATCAGCACCGTCGTGAGTGTCGCCAGCTCCACGGCCACCCACATGAGGCCGATGTTGTTGGCCAGCAGCGCGAGGTTCATGGCGAACATCAGCGCCTGATACATCGCGTGGTAGAAACGCAAGTTCGCCGGAGTCAGTCGTCCGATGTTCAGCTCGTGGCCGATGTAGCTGGCGCTGAACACGCTCGTCGTGAAGCCGACGAATGTTCCGAGCACGACGAAAACAACGTTGAGATCGTCAACCAGCAGATAATCGCCGGTGTCTGGGCGCACCACCAGCAACCACAGCGAGGCGAGGAATGTCAGCCCGGCCGCGAGCACGTTGAGGCGTGCCGTCAACTTATATCCCGGCAGCAGCGCCAGGATGATCGCGGAAATACCGGGAATCAACAGCAGCGCCGTCACCGGTTCGAACGCGAGATCGGGCATGAGAAACTCGCTCATCTGCGCTCACCCCGGAACTGATCGAGCGCCCGGATATCGACCGTGTCGAAGCGCTCGCGAATACGGAATAGGAAGATGCCGATCACGATGAAGGCGATCAGGATCGAGAAGGCGACGCTGATCTCGACGACCAGCGGCATGCCCTTTGCACCCGTGGCGGCCAGCACGAGGCCATTCTCGAGCGACATGAACCCAACCACCTGGCCTACCGCATTGCGCCGTGTCACCATGACGAGGAGCCCGAGGAGCACCACGGACAGGGCGAAGGCGAGGTCCTGGCGTGCCAGGGGGGCGGCATTCTCCGTCACCCGCAGCATCACGACGATCGAAAGCGCGACGAGCCCGATCCCGACGAGCATCGTCAGCCCAATGCCGATCACCGGCTCGATTTCGCGGTGGATGCCGAGGCGCTGGATGATGCGATGCAGGGCCACGGGGATGACGATCGCCTTGAACAAGAGGGCGATCGCCGCCGTGACATAAAGGTGGGGCGCATCTTGGATGAAGGCTTGCCAGGCGACCGAGAGCGCCAGCACCAGTGCGTGTAGCGCGTAGACGTTGAGGAGCGCGTTGAGACGGTCCTGGTAGAGCATCGTCAGGCTGACGAGCACGAGTCCGCCGGCGAGGAGATGCGCGATGTCGAAGGCGAGACGGTCCATCAGAGACTCCGCGAGACGAACAGCAGAAGCGTGCCAAGGAGGCCCAGCATCAGCGCAGCACCGAGGAATTCGGGCACGCGAAACACCCGCATCTTGGCGATGGCTGTCTCGAACACAGCGAGCAGGAATCCGCCCGCCGCCAGCTTCGCCACATAGGTGACCACGCCAACGGCGTAGGCGGTGGGACCCGCGCCCGGTGACGCAATTCCCCAAGGCACGAACAGGCAGGCAATCAGCGAGACGTAGAGCAGGAGCTTGAGAAAGGCCGCGAACTCGATCATTGCCAAATGGCGGCCGGAGTACTCCAGCACCATCGCCTCGTGCACCATGGTCAGTTCGAGATGGGTCGCCGGATTGTCGACCGGGATCCGGGCATTCTCCGCGATCGCCACCATGATGAGGCCGAACAGTGCCAGCGCCAGCGAGACGCGCAGGCCGACCTCGGGCAAGGTCATGTAGGCGGCCACCGTCGACAGCTGGGTCGAGCCGGCAACCAGCGCCAGGGTAAAGACGATGAGCAGCATCGCGGGCTCGGCGAGCGATGCGATCATGACCTCGCGGCTCGAACCGATGCCGCCGAAGCTGGTGCCGACGTCCATGCCGGCCAGTGCCAGGAAAAATCGCGCGCTGGCGAGGAGTGCGATGATCGCGATCAGGTCCGCCGTCCAGCTGAAGACGAGGCCCGTCGCGAACGTCGGCACGAGCGCGGCCGCGACCCACGTGGTGGCAAAGATCATGTACGGCGCGACGCGGAAGAGCCAGGAGGCGTTCTCCGCGAGCACCACCTCCTTGCGCAGCAGACGCAGGAGATCGCGGTAGGGCTGTAGCAGCGGCGGGCCCCGGCGCCGCAGCAAACGTGCCTTCACCTTGCGCACGAAGCCGGTGAGCAGCGGCGCCAGCGCGAGCACCAGCGCCATCTGCACGCCTTGGATGAAAAGCTCGAGGAGGATCATAGCGCCAGCACCAGGAGCAGCGCGACGAGCGCGAGGAAGACGAGGCTGAGATAGCGCCGGATGGTGAGGAACTGCAGGACGTTGAGGCGGTCCGCAGCCAAGCTGACGGCGTCGGCGATCGGCACGTAAGCGCCGTCCCAAACGAGATCGCGCAATTTGACGGTGAGGCGCGCCGGCTCAGGACTGCCCGGCGGCGGCATCTCGACCTGCTCGCGGGCGCGGAAGACGAGCGTGCCGAAGACGCGGCGGATGGGTTGGGCGAAGCTACTGGCCGTATACTGCGTCGCCGGACGGAAGTCGGGGAAGCCGCAGTCCCAGGCGGGCCCTCGCCGTAGCGCGTGGGAGGCGTAGCGGTGGATCACCAGCACTGCCGTCCAGGCCGAGAAGGCGATGAAGAGGAACACCAGTAGTCCGTTATACGAGCTCCGGCTTTCGGCAATAGGTACGATTGAGAGCCATGCCACGCTCAACTGCGCGGGCATCCGCCCGCCGGTCAGGGACAGCGTAACCGGCGCCAGCGCGTCGATGACGAAGCCGGGCAGAATGCCGAGGATGAGGCAGAGCGCCGCGAGGCCGAGCATGGTGCTGAGCGAGAACTGGTCGACCTCCGCCGCCTTTACCGCCGCCTCTGAGCGTGGCCGGCCGAGAAAGGTCACGCCGAAAGCCTTGACGAAGCAGGCGGCGGCCAGAGCTGCGGAGAGCGCGAGCAGCCCGCCCACCGCGGGCACCAGTATCTTGAGGCCCCACTGCGGCAAGTCGGGGCTCTGCAGAATAGCCTGGAATGTCAGCCACTCCGAGACGAAGCCGTTGAGCGGCGGCAGCGCCGAGATCGCGACGCAGCCCGCCAGGAAAGCGAAGCTCGTCAGCGGCATGCGGTGAATAAGGCCCCCAAGGTGCTCCATGTCGCGCTCGCCCGTGGCCGTCAGCACGGCGCCTGCGCCGAAGAACAGCAGGCTCTTGAACAGCGAGTGATTGAGGACGTGGAAGAGCGCCGCGGTGAGCGCCAATGCCGCCGCCCCTTGCATGCCGTTGGCGCCGAAGGCAAGCGCAAGCCCCAGCCCGATGAAGATGATCCCGATATTCTCGACGGTGTGATAGGCGAGCAGGCGCTTGAGGTCGTGCTGCATGAGGGCGTAGAGCACACCCATCACGGCGGTGATGCCTCCGAGAGCAAGCACGATCATGCCCGACCACCAGCCCGGGCCCCCGAGCAGGTCGAAGACGATGCGCACGAAGCCGTAGACTGCCACCTTCGTCATAACGCCGCTCATCAATGCCGAGACGTGGCTTGGAGCGGCGGGGTGGGCGAGGGGCAGCCAGACGTGCAGCGGCACGAGACCCGCCTTCGATCCAGCGCCGATCAGCGCCAGCGCGAGGACAAACCCCGGCAACCAGGAGGCGTGCTGAGCCGCGCGGATGTCGTCAAACCCGTAGCCGCCCGCAGGACCGGCGAGCAGGCCGAAGGTGAGGAGCAGCGTCAGCGTGCCGAAGCTCGCCATCAAGAGATAGATGTAACCAGCCCGCGTGTTCTCCGCCTCCTGATGGTGCGCCACGACGAGCGCCCAGGACGCGACGGACATGAACTCCCATGCGACGAGGAAGCTGAAGGCATCGTCCGCGAGGACGACGATGTTCATGCCGGCGAGGAATGCCGGATAGAACGGCAGCACCCGTCCGGGTTGCTTCTCATGCTCACCGTATCCCAGCGCATAAAGGCTCGCGGCTGCGGCGCCGAGATTAACGACGATGAGAAAGAAAGCTGACAGCGCATCGATGCGGAAACGCGCACCGATCCAGGGCAGGCCAATGGGCAGAGTGATCGCGGGATCCGGGTCGGACCACGTCAAAAGCCGGACGATCGCAACGATCAGAATGACCGAGGAGAGAGCGAGAGAAGCGGAGTAAATCACGCGAGTGGCGATGGGCCTGTTGTGTGTGACCACACCGACCGCCGCGAGCGCAAGCAGTGCCGCCATGCACGTGAGCACCGCACCGATCGCCATTTGCACTTATCTCCGCATCTTTCAGGCTGTGGCCGGCAGGAGGGCGTTACGCCTGGCCATCGTCCCCCGTATGACACTTATTCCATGAGGCGAACGCCTCGACCCTTGCCCACGCTCGGAGCGTTCTCACCGATCAGCTCGATGCCCGCGGCATTCAGTGCAGAGACGAGCTTGGTGAGGGAATCCACGTTGCCGCGGATCACGCCTTCGCTCGCTTCCATGCGCTGAATTGTCGGCAGTGACAGACCCGCCATCTCGGCCAGCGTGCGCTGGTCGATCCCGAGCAGAGCCCGCGCCGCACGAAGCTGCGCGGCAGAAATCATGTTTGAGACATCAGAAATTGCCCTCGGAACGTGAGTTCAGGGTTATCAGCCTTCACTACTGAAACGTCAAGCCCCTCGTGCGCAGGCGTGCCGGTTTACCGCGGACGCGTTGCCGTCTGACAATGCTCGATGATCGCGATGGAGGAATGGGGGTGGGCTCAGGCGCTGACCCGTTGCACCGGGTCCCTCGCCCCGGAGCTCCGCCGGTGCCTGCGCGGCGAGCGGCGTGACGTCCAGCGCTGCTGACGTCGGAGCGCTCCGGACGGAGCCTTTCCCGATCGCTCCGTTCAGGACTCTTTTCCGTTGTAAGACTGGAATCGCTGCGCCGGTCCTCGGACTCGATGGCCTGATGGGTCAGGCGCTCGATGCTACGCAGGAGAGCGCGCTCGCCGGCGTCGCAGAGCGAGATGGCGCTGCCCGAGGCGCCTGCGCGCGCTGTGCGCCCGATGCGGTGAACGTAGTCCTCGGGAACATCCGGCAGTTCATAGTTGACGACGTGCGACACGCCGTCGACATCGAGGCCGCGCGCGGCGATATCGGTTGCGACGAGCACGCGGATCCTGGCACTCCGGAAGGCATCGAGCGCCAGCTCGCGTTGCTTCTGGCTCTTGTTGCCGTGGATCGCAGCAACGCGGATGCCAGCCTCGTCGAGATGCTTCGCGACGCGATCCGCGCCCCGTTTTGTGCGGGTGAAAACAAGGGTGCGCGACATGCTGGGGTCGGAAAGGAGCTCGGCGAGCAGCGCGCGCTTCTTTTGGCTTTCGACGTGGATAACACGCTGGCTGACGCGCTCGGCCGTCGACGCGACGGGCGTGACTGCGACCTTTACGGGCGTGCGGAGGAACGAGCCGGCAAGGCCGGCGATCTCCTGCGGCATCGTCGCCGAGAAAAGGAGTGTTTGCCGGTCTGTCCGCAGATGCGAGACGATCTGCCGGATGGGCCTGACGAAGCCCATGTCCAGCATGCGGTCGGCCTCATCGAGCACCAGGATTTCGACATCTTGCAAGTTGACCGCCCGCGCTCCCATGTGGTCGAGCAGCCGCCCCGGCGTGGCGATAAGAATGTCGACGCCGCTGGCGAGCGCCTGGATTTGGGGCCGGTGGCCGACGCCGCCGAACACGACCGCCACGGACAGGCGCAGATGACGCCCGTAGGTCTTGAAGCTGTCGGCGATCTGCGAGGCAAGCTCGCGCGTCGGCGTAAGGACGAGGACACGGCAGCCCTTGCGAGCGGCTCGCCGACGATCGGTTGCAAGCCGGTGCAGGGTCGGGAGGGCGAAAGCCGCCGTCTTGCCAGTGCCGGTCTGTGCGATGCCGAGCAGGTCGGAGCCCGCGAGTACGGCCGGGATCGCCTTGGCCTGGATGGGCGTGGGCGTGGTATAGCCTTCGCCGGCGAGCGCCTTCAGGATGGGCGCGGCGAGGCCGAGTTCAGTAAATTGAGTCACAGATGTGCTTTCTCATGCGGCCGGACTGCGGCCGCGACGCAATCGTCGGCGGGTCTCGCAAGGCACGGCCTTGTTCGCAAGACGCCCCGCGTGGCCTGGGCTGTCGGATGGGAAGTCGTTCAGGGCGCTCAACAGGGGAACGAAAGGCGGCAAAGGCCGGAGCCTGAGATTTCGAAACGTCCCTTCACGCGGCTGGAGCGCCGGAAACCGCTTTGACCAGCGGTGCGCATGGGATGGCATGCTGCAGCGCAAAAGTCAACTGTTCAGGGATCAGAAGCTTGGAGCGGCCGCAGGGAACATGAGACCGGCAGCACCGCGCGGTTGAGGGCGCAGCGCTGCCGGCGGGGACGCATAGCTCACCCCGCAGCGGTCACTGGCGATGCCGCGCGATGAAATAGACGTTCATGAAATCGTGCGGCAGGCGCTCGCGCGTGATCTCGCCGAAGCCGGCCTCGCGCAGCATTTTTTCAGCTAGCTCCTCGCCCCACATGGTGCCGAGGCCGGGGCCGCCCTGGCCGAGCGACACGCAGGTGCAATGCGCCGTCGAGACGGCGTAGAGCAGGGCGGCGACGGGGTGGTCGAAGTTCTTCTCGAGGTGGCTCGACCCTGCGATGTCCTGCATGAGGAACACGCCAGTTGGGGCCAGTGCGTCGTGGATCGACCGCAGCAGCCCGGCAGGGTCGCGCTGGTCGTGCACGGCGTCGAAAGCGGTGATGAGGTCAAAGGGACCTTCCAGCGGCCGCCGGCTGAGGTCGCGCTGCTCGAAGGAGATGTTGGTTAGGGCTTTCGTGCGGACCTGTCGGTTGGCCGTCTCGATCGGCTCCTCGCAGAGATCGAAGCCCGTGAAGCGGCTCTTCGGGAAATGCTCCGCCAGAGCGATCATAGCGCGACCTGCACCGCAACCCACATCGGCCACGCTGATCCCGGCCTCGAGCCTCTCCGTCAGGCCCGGCACCAGCGGCAGGATGGCGTCGAACAAGGCCGCGACGACCGTCTGGCCGCTGTCCTCGGCCATCACCTCGTGGAAGCGGTGATAGGCCGTGTACGGCAGGCCGCCGCCTTTGCGCATGCACTCGGCCAGTTGCGTCTCCACGGAGCCGATTCCGGAGATGTACTGTGCCGTAGCGGCAAGGTTGTTCGGCACCGAGGCACGCGTGAGGAACGCAGCATACTCCGGCGGCAGGCGGTAGCGTTGGGAGCGAGGCTCGTACTCGACAACATGCGACATCACCATGACGGCGAGCCACTCGCGCACGTAGCGCTCGTTGAGACCCGCCTTGCGCGCCAGCTCCTCGGAGGTGAGCGGTGCCGCGCCGTCCAGAGCATCGAACAGGCCCGTGCGGTGGCCGAGCGATGTCATCAGAACCATGGCGGACTCGTTGAGTGCCTTCAGGAAGCGCTCGGCGAAGGCTTCGGAGCGCGCCGCATCGAAGGGCACGCCCTCCTCTTTCGGCAAAGCGGACATCGGGGTTGACCTTTCTGCTGTGAGCTGTTTTTCCGCGCGCAAACTACTTGCGTGCTGGCCCAGCGGCTAAGGTCGAATAGGCTGCAAACAGGACGGACATGCCATGCCCGATGGAGACGGACGCCTCTCGGTCGCGCTGCTCGCCGTGCCCGAAGCGACACCCTCCACGATCTACGGCCTTTACGACCTGTTCGCGTCTGTCGGGCGGGATTGGGACCTCGTGGTGAAAGGCAGGCCGGGGCGTTCGCTGATGCGGTCCGAGATCGTCAGCGCCGGAGGCGAGCCCGTTTCCGGGGCGAACGGCAGCACCATACCTGCGGCGCGGGCGATCGAGGACTGCCCGCGACCCGACATCGTCTGCGTTCCGGAAGTCCTGTGTCCACCGGACTGTCTCGATACGGCAGTCTACGAGTCGGCTTGCGCGTGGCTGCGGCGCACCTACGAGGCGGGCTCGGTCATTGCATCGGTCTGCTCGGGGGCGCTACTGCTCGCCCAGTCCGGTCTGCTCGACGGCCGCGAGGCGACGACCCACTGGGGCTTCTGCGGCACCCTGCGGAGCAGATACCCAGCCGTGACGGTGCACGAGTCCCGAGCGCTCGTCGCGACCGGCGAAGGCCAGCGCATCGTCACGGGTGGCGGCGGCTCGTCCTGGCACGACCTGGCGCTCTACCTCGTCGCGCGGTTTGCCGGGGTCGAGGAGGCGGTGCGTATCGCCAAGCTCTACCTCATCGAGTGGCACGCCCACGGACAGCTGCCCTTCGCCTCACTTTCGCTGACGCGGCAGGTTCGCGACCCGCTGATCGCAGCCTGCCAGGAATGGATTGCCGACCATTACGCCGAGCCACGCCCGGTGAGGGCCATGATCGTTCGCAGCGGGCTCCCCGAGCGCTCATTCAAGCGTCGCTTCACCCAGGCCACCGGCATGTCGCCGATCGAGTACGTGCACACGCTGCGGCTCGAGGAGGCCAAGCAGATCCTGGAGACGACGGACACGCCGGTCGAGGCGATCGCGGAGGAGGTCGGCTATGAGGACGGCAGCTTCTTCCGCCGCCTGTTCCGCCGCAAGGTCGGCCTGGCCCCGGCCGAATACCGCCGCCGCTTCGCCCCGTTCCGGCGGGCGCTGAACGGGAACGCGCGGCAATGACCGCCACCAAAAGCGAAGCGCCGATCGACGACGGCCGGCGCTCACGCAGCTTGCAGGCGGCGAGTCGCGCGGAGGTCAACTGCTCTCGATCAGATCGGCACGACGCTTCAGCAGCGAGCCGGCCTTGGCGCTGGAGATCTTGTACTCCCAGCCGTCGGTCTGCTTGCGAATGTTCTCCGCCGTCTTCTTGGCATCGCCGTCGCCCGTTGCGGCAAGCGACAGCCAGTAGTCATCGCCGTCCTTGCGCACCCAGAACGTCACCTCCAGGCCGTCCTTGGTCGTGAAGGAGAGGGTGCTGACGTCTCCCGACGGAGGACCGTCCAGCTTGCGGACGTCGTCCACATCGATCCTCGCGGCGGCGCGCAGGATGCCGTCGGCGGCCGACGAATCCTTGAGCTTGGCATTTTCCGGGAATCCGACGAAAGCCGGCTTGTCCTGGTCACCTGAGCCGCGCTCGATTTTCAGCATCTCCTCGCCGGGGATGTGGAGCGTGAGCCGCTGAATTTTATCGCTTTGCGTGTTGAAGATCGTGGGCTCGATCCAGTAGCGGGTGTCGGCCTGCAGATTGATTTCGGCATTGGCCAGCCAGGTTTGAGCATCATCCCTCTTCCGCACGTATGTGCCACTCTTGCCACTGCCGAAAGCCTCCCAACGCCTCTTGCCGATGACGAGATCAGCGATCACGCGTCCTCTGCCATCGAGCATTTTGAGCGAGCGTGACTTGGCGTCCTTGCCCGCCGGGTCCTCCAGCTCGAGCAGCGCGTGGCGATCCGGCATGCGCGTCTTGGCTTCGACAAGCTCTGCCTGGGCGAGCTTAACGAGGAGTGCACGCACCTTGTCCGGGTCGGCTGGATAGCCGTCGCTTTCCTTCAGCGTCCATTGGCCATCAGCATTGCTCTGGATCGTGAGCGTCTTTCCGCCGTGGGTAACGACCAGGGCTCCGACATCGGCCGTGCCGGAAGCCAACGCCGGTACCAGCTTCTCGCCGCCAATGCGACCGGGATCCCATTGGTTATGGGTGGTATAGACGGCCACTGCAGCAATGCCGGTGGCGACAGCAGCCAATCCAGTTATCACGAATGTCTTGGGCTTCATGTCGTGATCTCCAGGCAAGGGCTATTGTCATCAGGACCTGCGCCGGCGGCGCCACGCAGCCCAGCCGATGGCTCCGGCACCGAGCAGCAGCGGGACTGCACCGATGTTGGCGATTTTGAGCCACGCATCGAGCCGATCGATATCCTCCCGGAGCGCACGCTTCACCTCGCGCAGATCGCGCCGAACGGTCAGCATCTCTCCGCGGAACCGCTCTATCGCCTCGCGGTCCTTCTCGGTGAGGATGACGGCCTCGCCGTCTCCGACCTTCTCGAGCTTCGCGAGCTGATCCTGCAGCTCCTTGAGCTTTGCTGTCAGGGCCTGCTCCTTCTCGCGATAACGGCGCTCGGCCTCGCGGCGGATGTCCGCCACCAGCTCGAACGGCCGGTCGACCACGCCGCGACCGCGAAGCGAGAGCAGCGCGTCGGAGCCGGACAGGTTTTCCAGCGCGCCGATGACGAACGCAGAGTTGTGCGCATGCGGCATGGCGATCTGCTGGCCAAGGAAGTCCCGCACGTTCACCCAGAACTGATCGCTCAGCAGGTCCGTGTCGGCGACGACGAGGACGTTGATCTTGCCCTCGGCCCGATGGGCCGCCTTGCCATCGGCATTTTTCGCTTCCTCGGTGTTCGAAGGCGCGGCGCTGGCATTCTTTTCGTCCTTTTTCTCCTCGGACTTAGCCTTGGGCCGGCCATCCGGATAGGCGCTCTTGACCTCTCCCGAAATGCGCGCCGCGATCACCAGCGGCTTGCCGCCGGGCTTGTACTCCCGGAGCAGGGCGACGGCGTCCGGCATCGGCGAAATCTTCTCCGCCGGGATGATCTCCGCCTCGGCGCTGGTTTGCAGCACCGGGGTCAGCTTGCTCGTAGCGCCTTTGACTGGCGTGAAGTAGCCGCTCGAAGCCAGGTTCAAGCGCTCGATCCCGGCCGAGAGCACGTCGCCTTTGTCCAAGTTGCTGCTGTCGAAGCCCAGCCAGGCAACATACTCGGTCACGACGTTATTCGGGCCGCCGCCGAACTGGACACGGCGCGCATGCTGGATATCCCCGGCGACCTGCTTGCCGTCGAACTCCACACCCCAGGCCTTGAGCAGCTTGTTGAACTCCTCAAAGTTCGGCGATGTCGACATGGCCATCGGGGTCGCTGGCCGCAGCGTTTCCGGTATCGGATCGACGAAGGCCAGCACCCTGCCGCCTTTCAGCGCAAACTGGTCGATCGCGTACACGGCCTCGGGCGAAAGGCCGTCCGGCTGTACGACCATCAGGACGTCGACGTCGGCGGGAACTTCCTTCAAATCCTTGCCGAGCGTCTTGACCTCGAAGAGGTCGCGGATCTGCTGCATCACCATCTGCGGCTGCATTACCGGTCCGCGCATGCCCATCATCGGGTCGAGACCACCATCGAGCGGTAACGTCGAGACGAGCCCGATCGTCGGCTTCTTCGGGTGTGCCAGCGTATAGATCAGCTTCGTGACGTCGTACTCGATGAAGCGCTCGCGTTCCGGCGCGAAGAAGCCGATCGTCTCCTCGTTGTCAGTGGAGTTGGCGCCGACCATTCCGAAATAGCCGAGGTCGCCCTCCGGATTGAGCCGGATGCCGCGAAGACCGGCGGCCACGGCGCGGTCCTCCGCATCAGAGAACGGCTCGGGGTCGATGTAGGAGACCTGCAGCTTGCCACCCGAAATCGACCGGTACTGCTCGAGCAGGGTTCGGACACGCTCGAAATTTTTTGCAAACGAGGGAGCCGCTTCTCCGAGCTTGTTGGAATAATAGACCCGGATGTCGATCGGCTCGTCGATGCTGCTCAGCGCTTTGCGCGTGCCTTCCGAGATCGTGTAAAGGCCTTCCTTCGTGAAATCGGCCTTTACCGATCGGAACGCAGTAGAGCTGATCAGATTGATCGACAGGAAAACGACGCCCGCAAGAACGAGACCCGTCCAGGCCATCGTGTGGCGCGGCAGGCGAGAGGCCCACTCGGCGGCTTTCTCGAATGGTGCTGTCAATTTCGAGTTCATGGCGCGCTTTCTCCCTTCAAGCGGCCTTTTTCTGATCGATCACGATGCGGTTCGCGAACAGCGCGAACGCGATCAGAGACGCATAGAAGATCAGTGCCGGCAGGCTGACGATCCCCTTCGAGAAGTCCTCGAAATAGGACAGGAAGCTGAGGCTCTGGATGGCCGCGATCACAAACTGCGGCGCCCATCCGCGGAATGCGTTGAGCACCAGATCCATTCCGCTCATCAGCAGCAGGAAGCAAACCGCTGCGGCGACGATGAAGGCGATGACTTGATTCTTGGTCAGCGCCGAGATGCACGAGCCGATGGCCAGGAACGCGCCGGCCGTGAGGAAGCTGCCGACATAGCTGGCGAGAATGACGCCGTTGTCCGGCGAGCCGAGGAAATTGACGGTGAGCCACATCGGGAAAGTCAAAATCAAGGCCACCCCGATGACGGCCCAGGCCGCCACGAATTTCCCGACGATGGCCTCAGCGGGCGAGAGCGGCAGCGTCATCAACAGCTCGATGGTGCCAGTCTTACGCTCCTCCGCCCACAGCCGCATGGCGATAGCCGGCACGAGCAGAAGAAACAGCCACGGGTGGTAGGCGAAGAAGCTCGTCAGGTCCGCCTGGTTTCGATCGAAGAAGTTGCCGACGTAAAAGGCGAATGCGCCGGTCAGCGCGACGAAGATGATAAGAAAGACAAGCGCCAGTGGCGTCGCGAAATAAGCTCCGAACTCGCGCTTGGCGATCACCCAGGTGCGTTTCAGGCTGTCAAGCATGGCCAGCCTCCTGGTCGGACGTGGTGATCTGGCGGAACACGTCGTCGAGCTTGCCGCGCTCGACATAGATTTCGTCGACGACGATCGCGGATTCGCGGATGGCTTGCGTCACCTCGGCGGCAATCGACATCCCGCTCTTCGGCAGCGCCCGAAGATGCAGATGACCGTTCACCCTGCCGACCGTTTCGACCGCGGCGATGGACGTAAATCGCTGCAGCGCCGTTTTGATCAAGTCGGCATCGGCAGAGGAAACACGGATTGCAATCGCCCCGTGATAAGGTGCGCGCTGGCGCAAATCCTCGGCGGTGCCGTCGGCGACGATGCGGCCTTTGTCAATCACTACCGCGCGGCTGCAAACCGCTTCGACCTCCTCCAGAATGTGCGTCGAAACGATGATGGCTTTGTCACGCGCCATCTCGCGGATCAACTCGCGTACGTGATGCTTCTGGTTCGGATCCAATCCGTCCGTCGGCTCATCCATGATGAGCACATCCGGATCATGCAGGATCGCCTGGGCAATTCCGACGCGGCGCTTAAATCCTTTCGAAAGGGTTTCGATCGTCTGATTGAGGACCGATTGGAGGCCGGTCTTCTCAACCGCCATATCGACGCGGCGACGGGCCTCCGCTCCGCGAAAGCCGCGCACCGCCGCAATAAAGCGCAGGAAAGATGCTGGCGACATTTCCGCATATGCCGGAGCGCCTTCCGGCAGGTAACCGAGGCGCGCCTTCGCTGCGAGTGGCTGCTGCTGCACATCGTAGCCGGCAATTCTTGCCGTGCCGGAGTCCGGCTCGAGAAAGCCGGTGATCATCTTCATCGTCGTGGATTTGCCGGCGCCGTTCGGCCCCAGAAACCCAAGGACCTCGCCTGATGTCACGGTCAGCGAAATGCCGTTGACTGCTTTGATGCTGCCGAAGCTCTTCTTCAGTTCAGTGGCTTCGATCAATGCAGGCATGCGCCCTCCCTCGAGCTAGAGTTGCGCCATTGCAGGATTAGATCTCAATCAAATACTCCATCAAAACCGTTATCACTTTCAACCTCGAGGTACGTCCTCTCGAGTCGCACCCCCGCGAATCAAAAAGGGCACGCGCTTTTCGCGCGTGCCCTCCATGGGCTAGAAATCCATGCCACCACCCGGCATTGCCGGAGCAGCATCTGCCTTTTTCGGTTTCTCGGCGATCATCGCCTCGGTCGTGATCAGCAGACCGGCTACGGAGGCCGCATCCTGCAGCGCCGTGCGCACCACCTTCGTCGGATCTATGATGCCCTTGGCAACGAGATCGCCGTACTCGCCTGTTTGCGCGTCATAGCCCCAGGCATAAGAGCTGTTTTCCAGCACCTTGCCGACGATGACCGAGCCGTCCTCGCCGGCATTCTGGGCAATCTGGCGCGCGGGAGCCTGAATCGCCCGGCGGATAATGTTGATGCCCGTCTTCTGGTCCTCATTTGCCGGGTTCAGTGAATCGAGCGCCTTTAGCGCCCGCAGCAGCGCGACGCCGCCACCAGGTACGATGCCTTCCTCGACGGCGGCGCGGGTCGCGTTGAGGGCGTCGTCGACGCGGTCCTTGCGCTCTTTCACCTCGACCTCGGTGGCGCCGCCGACCTTGATCACCGCAACGCCGCCGGCGAGTTTGGCCAGACGCTCCTGCAGCTTCTCACGGTCGTAGTCGGAGGTGGTGGTCTCGATCTGCTGCTTGATCTGGTTGATGCGGGCGTCGATGTTCTCTTTCTTGCCGGCACCGCCGACAATGGTGGTGTTGTCCTTGTCGATGGTTACGCGCTTGGCGCGGCCCAGCATGTCGAGCGTGACGTTCTCGAGCTTGATGCCGAGATCCTCGGAGACGACCTGGCCGCTGGTCAGGATCGCAATGTCCTCCAGCATGGCCTTGCGCCGGTCGCCGAAGCCAGGAGCTTTCACGGCCGCGACCTTCAAGCCGCCGCGCAGCTTGTTGACGACGAGCGTCGCCAGCGCCTCGTTCTCCACTTCCTCGGCGATGACGAGCAGCGGCTTACCCGTTTGCACGACCGCCTCGAGCACCGGCAGCAACGGCTGCAGGCTCGACAGCTTCTTCTCGTGGATGAGAACGTAGGGATCGTCGAACTCGACCGTCATCTTTTCGGCGTTAGTAATGAAATATGGCGAGATGTAGCCACGGTCGAACTGCATACCCTCGACCACGTCGAGCTCCGTCTCCAGGCTCTTGGCCTCCTCGACCGTGATCACGCCTTCCTTGCCGACTTTCTCCATGGCCTCGGCGATCATCTTGCCGATTTCGCTGTCGCCGTTGGCCGAAATGGTGCCCACCTGGGCGATCTCGTCGTTATTGGTGACGGCCTTGGAGTTCTTCTTCAGGTCGGCCACGATGGCGTTGACCGCAAGGTCGACGCCGCGCTTCAGGTCCATCGGATTGGCGCCTGCGGCCACGGAGCGGGCACCCTCGCGGACGATGGCCTGGGCGAGAACGGTGGCGGTCGTGGTGCCGTCGCCGGCGAGGTCGTTGGTCTTGGACGCCACCTCGCGCAGCATCTGCGCGCCCATGTTTTCGAACTTGTCCTCGAGCTCGATTTCCTTGGCGACGGTCACGCCGTCCTTGGTCGTGCGTGGCGCACCGAACGACTTCTCGATGACCACGTTGCGACCCTTGGGGCCAAGCGTCACCTTCACGGCATTGGCGAGAATGTCGACGCCGCGGAGCATGCCTTCGCGGGCGTCATGAGAAAACCTTACCTCTTTGGCGGACATCTGCTTTCATCCTCCTTCAATGGCGCCTTCAGACGGCGCCGAAGACGACAGCGATCACCAGCGCGAGCGCCATCGCGGCGCCGGCTGCGCTCAAAATCTCAGACCTTGTCACAAGATTTGATGGATCAGGCTGCGGCCTTGGTCTTGGCCCGGCCTTCGAGAACGCCCATGATGTCGCTCTCTTTCATGATCAACAGCTCCTCGCCGTCGATCTTCACTTCGGTGCCGGACCACTTTCCGAAAAGCACCGTATCACCGGGCTTGACATCGAGTGGGGTGATCTTCCCGTTCTCGTCGCGGGTACCGGGCCCGACAGCGAGCACCTCGCCCTGCTGGGGCTTCTCCTTCGCGGTGTCCGGGATGATGATGCCGCCGGCTGACTTTTCCTCTGCCTCTATGCGGCGCACCACAACACGGTCATGCAGGGGCCGAAACTTCATGGATCCAACCTCCTTCTGCCCTAACCAGCCATGTGCTTGTGAGAAACGGGCCCAGCAATGGCGCCCGCTCGGCCGATTTAATTAGCTAGGGCGTTAGCACTGTCAAGGGGTGAGTGCTAACGAGCAAGCAGGCGCGGATCGCTGCGCCTTGGCCTCGGTTCGGTGTCTCACTTGGCATGTGGCACACCGGCCGGATCGCCTCTGATCACCTCACGGTCGATGCCAATCCCGATTCGCCCGGCTGGATTGAAAGGACGGCTGCTCGGACTTTCAGAATGCGCGAGCATAAGTTCGATGCTGATCCGTCGATTCAACGATCCATAACTAAGTCTCTGCCATATTTCAGTATTCGTGCCGACGACCGGATTGGCCGAAAGGGGCAAACTTGCCTGTTTGTTACCCCAAACCGGCCCAAGGATCGGCCTAGAGCGGACGCATTTGGCGGCCATATTCGAATCGATGGCCGACTCGGTCCTCGATCCTCGTGATGCGTTTTCAGCCACCAGGACGGCCCCAAGCAATCGTGACAGATGGACCGCCATGACGACTCGAAACGGGCTCAACGCCGCTCATGAATTGCTCCTGACGGACAGCCGCGACGAGCAGACTACGACGCAACCTGCTGCCGAACCCGATGACGTGATAAGCCCTGCAGGTCAAAACGAAACGGCAGAGGCGGGACCTCCGCCCGAAATTGATCTCGGCAGTACCCAGGATGCACTCCGCACGCAGTTGGACGAATTGGTGCAGGCCCTTTCCGATAAGGTCGAAGCCGAGCCTACGGACGAGGCGGATGATTTTCAGGACGACTTCGTCTTCCCGAATGTCGTCAACCGCACGAACGAGCCGACGTCGGAAATGATTTCCGAACCGGAGGCATGGCAGACGACATTTCCACCGGTCTCGATGGATGTCGTGAAGACTGTTCTGTCGAAGCCGCTCTGTGGTTTTGTGGCGGGCCTGGTAGCATCGGCCGCCGTAGGCGGTGGTGTGCTGCTTTTCACTCCCCTGATGAACGAGCCGCCCGCCCTGGCCAGCAATGAAACCTCGCCCGACCAGACGCCGGTCCTTGCTTCGGTTACCCTCCGGGCCGAGCAGCCGGCAGCCAAAATGCAAGGGCGCCTGCCGTCGGCTGATGAGCCCCAGCAAGGCGTCATCGCCGCTTCCGAAGCCCCGGTCTTAGAAGAGAAAGAGGAGGTCGAACCTGCAACTCTAGCCGAGCCGGGGAAAGTTGCCGACGCGCGTTCGACTGAGCCTCTGCCCGCAACCGCACCGGCAGAGCCGGTTGCGGGGGCAGTCCAGACGATCGATGGGCGAGAGGACGCGCCCCAATCTGAGCAGACCGCCGCGGTCGATACCGTCGTCACCTTCGACACGATCGTAAAGCCGTCGGAAGAGGACGAGCAGAACGAGACCACGGCGGAAAATGCTGCGCCTGCAACCGGCGAGGACACCGATTCCGCTGAGCCAGAACGCATCGCTCATGCAGTCACGCATGTGAACATGCGGGCAGGGCCCAACAATGCTGAGCCCGTCGTCGCGGTCGTCTCGGAGGGCAGCCCCGTCAAGGTGGTCCAGTGCAATCACTGGTGCGAGGTCATCTATTCAGGTCGCCGCGGATGGATCTACGGGGACCTGATCAGCATGGAGGGGGCCGGCGGAAACGGCTCGAAATACAACTGATCGATTGGTCGAAAAGATCGACTGGATGAAATGAGTGGCAGGCATTCGGCGTTCGATCGGCCTGTGCCTGCTCCCTTGCACGCTGTTTTTGCATTCTGCCGGCAGGCGCTCGGTCGCTTTCTCGTTCCGAATGCACGGGCCAACGCACCGCGAAAGCAAGCAACAGCTTGATTAATTCCTCTCCCTGATTCCAGCCTTCAGCCTGCCGGCAAGCCCGTTCACGCAAATCGATTAACGCTGAACATCAGCTTTCGGCCGCTCCTCACCTGGAGTATAATGCGCTGCGGCTGATCTGGGCCTGCTGTCCAAACTGCACTTGCCCGCATCGGACGGCATCCAGGAAAATTCGCTTTTGCCCGGGCCGGAGTGCCCGCCAAATGGATGGGGACGACCCTTGCCGTCGCATCGCGTGAGGTCCCAATGTCTGAGTTCGAGGTGGCGATGGCGAATGGGCAGCCGCGGCGCACGCGTCAGGACGCAACAAACTCACCGACAGGACTCCTGCCATGAGGCTCCGATCACCACTTCGCGCCTGCCTACGTCCGCTTCGCCTCGAGCGAAAACGATCGCTCATCCTGCTGATTGCGATCGCCATGCTTACATTGGCGCCGCTCTTGGCTCGCAGCACGAAGGCAGACGAGCAGGCGAACCTGGATGTCGCTTTGAGCCTGGCCGAAATGCTGCAAGCGGCCCGAACGGTCATTTCAAGCAATCAGGACCTCATCAACGATCCCTCACGCGGCGACAAGGGGCTGACGGGTGACGTCGTCCTGGCGGCAACCATCGAGGAATATAAGAAGATCGCCGGAGTGGACCCGCTGACGATCGACCCTGCCTCCCAGCACGGCCGGCTGCTTCGGGCCGAAATGGACTCCATCAAGGAGGTGATGGACGAAAACCAGGACCTCATCAATGAGGAGGGGCTGGGCTTCAAGGGGTTCATTCCGGCAATCTTCGGCCGCCTCATAACGGAACGGCTGCAGCAGAAAATGGCGACGGAATTGCGCATAAAGGTCACTGCTCCCCCGCCACTCGTGAGAAACCGGAAGGCCCGCCCCGATGCGTGGGAGGAGAAGATTATCGAGGAGAAGTTCCTCTCCCCCTCGTGGCCTCGTGGACAGATCTATTATCAGACCGAAGACGCTGGGAAGGAATTCCGGGTTCTGGTCCCGGAATACTATTCGGCGTCCTGTCTGTCCTGTCACGGCGGGACCAAAGGCGAAATAGACATCACCGGCTATCCAAAGGAGGGGGCGAGCGAGGGGGACCTCGGCGGTGTCATCAGCATAACTCTTTTGCGGCCTGAAAAATGACACCGGCGCGCTTGCAGAGCTTCGAGCCTTTGCGGCTGTCGCGCCTTTCGATCCCACTGCGCCTCATCATTCTGTCCGGCGCACTGCTCACGATCCTCGTCGGCACCAACATCTTCATGAACCGAGAGTTGAAGCTCGGTGCCGACGCGCTGCTCGCCGAGTCCCGCTACATCGATAATCTGCGCGCCGCGAGTGCTGCCGAGAAAGCCTTCGGGGATCTGAAATACTGGCTGACCGACGCAGCCTTGAGCCTGCTCAATCTGCCTGAGCAAAGGGCGCGCGAGGCGAAAGCGCGCCTCGGGGAACAACTTGCGGCTCTCGAGGCGCACAATCCGGACACTGTAAAGGCCATTCGCACCGAAGTCGAACAACTGTTTTCGCGCTCTCTTGATGCAGTTGAGGCCTACGCTGACGACAGGCGGGTCATCGGCAATACGCTCATGGCACAATCCAAAGTGCACATCGCCGCGGTCGAGAAGAACCTCAATCAGCTCATCGGCACTCTTCGCAGCGAAGCGGCGCGCGCCAGCGAAGCGGCACGGCGGCGGACGGCCGGAGCGGTGGGCATATCCTGGGGTGTGGTCATCGCCGCGAGCCTGCTGGCGTTGGGCCTGACGATACTTATTCTGCGGTCGATCGTGGTGCCATTGGGCGGCCTCACCGCGGCGATGAAGGCACTGACGGGCGGGCGCACGGACATCGACCTTCCGCCCGACGGCGATGACGAGATCGGCCAGATGTCGCGCACGCTGGCCATGTTCCGTGATGGTCTCATCGAGCGCAATCGCTTGTCGGAAGAGCGCGAGCAGGCGTTGAAACGGCTCGAAATCGCCCGCGACGAGGCGACGGCCGCCAACCGCATTCTGCAGGTGACCTTCGATCACATGGCACAGGGGGTCGCGATGTTCGATGGCGACGGCAAGCTGCTCGCCTGGAATCGACATATGCGCGACCTGCTCAATCTGCCGGAGGGTCTTCTCAGCAAGGGCACGACCCATCGGACGCTGGTGGAATTTTTGACGAAGCGTGGCGATTTCGGAAAAGGAGACGCCGAAGAGCTGATCCGCTCCCGCCTGGAGCATCTCGATCAGCCCTCCATACAGCAGCGCACGCTCCCCGACGGCCGCGTGCTCGAAATTCACCGCAATCCGGTTCCCGGCCGTGGCTTCGTCGTGATGTATACCGACGTCACCAGGCGGGTCGAGGCGCAAAGGGAAATCGAGCTGGCTCGCAACCGGCTCAGCGACGCCATTCAAAGCATTTCGGACGGCTTTGCGCTTTGGGATGCAAAAGACCGCCTGATCGCGTTCAACGACCGTTGCGCGGAGTTCCTCAAGCTCGCAAGGCCGCTCGTGCTTGGAATGAAATTCGAGACGCTTCTGCGCGAGGTGGCCGAGCGGCGCGCCGAGGACGGCGACAGGGACAAATGGGTTAACACCAAACTGGCCGCGCACCGGGCCGGGCCCAGTGACGAGGAGCTCCAGCTCGCCGATGGGACCTGGCTCCGCGTCGGCTCGCGGCGCACGCAGGAAGGCGGGGTAGTGACGACGCTGGCCGACATCAGCGCGCTCAAGCATCGCGAGCTCGAGCTCGCCGAGCTCGTTGCACGACTGGAGGTCGCGCGTGATCAGGCGGACGAGGCGAGCCGCACCAAGAGCACGTTCCTCGCCAACATGAGCCATGAGCTGCGCACACCTCTCAATGCGATCATCGGCTATAGCGAAATCCTGAAAGAGGATGCGCGCGATCAAGGGCTCGAGTCGTTTCTCCCCGACATCGAAAGAATCGAGGCGGCGGGCCGGCACCTCCTCGGAATTATCAACGACATCCTCGATCTTTCGAAAATCGAGGCAGGTCGCATGGATGTCTATATCGAGGATATCGATGTTGCAGCCCTGGTGCGCGAGGTGCAGTCCATCGTGCGACCGCTCGTCAGCAAGAACAACAACAAGCTCAAAGTGATCTGCCCGCCGGATATCGGCACCTTGCGATCAGATCTGACGAAAGTGAAGCAGAGCCTCCTCAACCTCCTCAGCAACAGTGCCAAATTCACGGAAGAGGGAACGATCACCCTCACGATCTGGCGCGATGAAACGCCGACCGGCGCCACCTTGAGCTTCGAAGTCGCCGACACCGGCATCGGCATGAAGCCGGAACAGATGAAAAAACTGTTCCAGTCCTTTACGCAAGCCGATACGACGACGACGAAGCGCTTCGGGGGAACGGGCCTTGGGCTCGCGATAACGAAGCATTTCTGCGTGATGCTGGGCGGTGACATCACCGTGGAGAGCACTCCTGGGAAAGGCTCGAAATTCACCATCACCCTGCCGAGCCGCTCGACGGCAGAAGCCTCCGCGCCAGCCGATGATGAGAATGCGCAGCGCCTCGTTCATGGCGCGCCGACCATCCTCGTCGTCGATGACGATCCGGCGGCGCTCCGGCTCTTGAGCAGATCCCTGGTCAAGGAGGGTTATCGGGTCATCGAGGCGCGAACGGGTAAGGAAGCCATCGATCAGGCGCGCGCCCATCGGCCGGCGGTCATCACGCTCGATGTTCTGATGCCCCACATGGATGGCTGGTCCGTGCTCAGCGCGCTGAAGGCAGACGCCGAGCTGCGCGATATCCCGGTCATCATGATCACGGTCTTGAAGGAGCGGGGAATGGCGTTTTCGCTCGGGGCGTCCGACTTCATGACGAAACCGGTCGATCGCGAGGCTCTCAAGTCGATGTTGCGCCGTTATGTGCCGGTCGGCGTGCAATCGCCTGTCCTGCTGGTCGAGGACGACCCGGATAGCCGCGAAACGACCCGCAGGGTGCTGGGGCGGCTTGGGCTCGATGTGGCGGAAGCCGAGAATGGGCAGGAGGGTCTGCGCTGGCTCGAGGACCATCCCAAACCTGCGCTTATCCTGCTCGATCTCATGATGCCCGTGATGAACGGTTTTGAGTTTCTTAAGGAACTGCAGAAGCGGCAGGAGTTTCAAAATATCCCGGTCGTCGTGCTGACCGCTAAGCAGCTCACCGCTGAGGAAATCGAGGCTCTAACCGGGTCCACGCAGCGCATTTTGGCCAAGCATGGAACGTCTCAGGTCGAACTGGCAGTGGCGATCCGTAAGTGCCTTGAGAGGAGCGGCCAGAGACATGGGGACGGGGACAAAAAGAACTCATCACGAATACCGGCTTGACGGCGGAGCAGGGGAGTATTGTTCATGCCCAAGATTCTTCTCGTTGAAGACAATGAAACAAATCGGGATATGCTCTCCCGCCGGTTGATGCGCAAAGGCTACGATGTCGTGATGGCCGAAGACGGCGAGCAGGCCGTCCGAATGGCTGCCAGTGAAAACCCTGACCTCATCCTGATGGATATGAGCCTGCCGGTTCTCGATGGCTGGGAGGCGACGCGCCGCGTCAAGTCGGCTGAGGGGACACGCTCGATCCCGATTATCGCGCTCACCGCGCACGCCATGGCGGGCGATCGGGAAAGGGCGCTGGAGGCGGGATGCGACGATTATGATACGAAGCCGATCGAGCTGCCGCGGTTGCTGGACAAGATCGGGGCACTGATTGCGCGGAACCAAGCCTGAGCCGGATACTTCACGGCGAGTTGGCATCATGAGCACGTCGGCCCCCCAAGCTGCCCTCGATCCGGTCTTGCTGACGTACGTCAGGCAAGAGTTCAGCGGCCCGGTCTCCGCCATCATCGGCTATATCGATATTCTCGAGGAGGACGTTCCTGCCAATGGCCTCGATCACCTCGCGCCCGACATTGCGCGATTGCGACGGGCGGCGGTTTCGCTTCAGCAACTCGTCAAGCAGATTATGGACTCAAATGGGGGTCTTCCCCTGGAGCTGAGCAAGCTGAGGCACGACCTGCGGACGCCCCTCAATGCCATAAAGGGCTACGCGGAAATGCTCATCGAGGAGGAGCCGCCCGAGGCGTTCGCTCAGGATCTTCGAAATCTATTGAATGAATCCAGCCGCCTTTTGACCCGAATCGAAGGGCTGACCGAAAGCGCGGGCAGCGCTGGCGCAACCGCTTCGCAGCCCACCTCCGCCGATGTGATCGCGTCCAGCCCTGCATTGAGCATGATTGCGAAATCGGCGCCTGATGATGCCGCCGCCGAAATCCCGTACACATGTCACATCCTCGTCGTCGACGACCATGAATCGAACCGGGACTTGCTCATCCGAAGATTGACGCGCGAGGGTCACGCGGTAACGACCGCAGCAAGCGGTGAGGAGGCCTTGTCACTCGTTGAACGGGACAGGTTCGACCTCATTCTGCTCGACTTGCTGATGCCGGGGCTCAGCGGTTTCGATGTTCTGACGCAACTCAAGAACCATCCGAGCCACCGTGACATTCCCGTCATCATGATTTCGGCCCTCGATCAGATCGAGAGCGTGGCGCGCTGCATCGAGGCCGGGGCCGAGGATTACATGCCCAAGCCCTTCAATCCCGTGCTCCTCAAGGCCCGCATCAATGCCTGTATCGAGAAGAAGCGGCTCCGCGAGCGTGAAAAGATGTTCCTGGAGCAACTGAAAGTCGAAAAGGACAAATCGGAGGCGCTGCTTCTCAATATTCTGCCAATGGCGATCGTATCGCGGCTCAATCTGGGCGAGACGATCATTGCCGACCATATCCCGGACTCGACCATACTTTTTGCCGATCTGGTTGGATTCACCGGCCTTTCCGCACGGCTGTCCGCGACGCGGCTCGTGAAATTGCTGAACATGCTGTTTTCGGAATTCGATCATCTTTCGCTCGAGTTCGGCCTCGAGAAGATCAAGACGATCGGTGATGCCTATATGGTGGCCGGTGGACTTACGGCCCGCAACTCTGATCATACGACGACCGTCGCGCAAATGGCGCTGAGGATGCTCGAGGTGTCCCGCAGCACCAGCGAGGTATTAGGCCTGCCCCTTCAGCTGCGGATCGGCATCGATACGGGGCCTGTGGTCGCCGGCATCATCGGCACACACAGGTTCATCTATGATGTCTGGGGCGACACCGTGAATACGGCGAGCCGGATGGAGTCCCACGGCGTTGCCAATGAGATCAACGTCACGGAGGCGCTTTACCAGCGGCTGCGCGACACATTTGTTTTCGAGCCACGTGGCACCATTGAAGTCGCTGGCAAGGGATCGATGCAGGCTTACTTCCTTCGTGGCGCGCGGGAGTGACCCGGGTACAAGTCCAGACAATCCGGGCGCCCTCTGACGGCTACGCGGCCGCGCTTAGCAGGTCGTCCAGGTCGAGTTTTTTCGTGACCATCGCGAGCTCGCCGGAGGGGGTGCGCGGCCATTCTGCCTCCGGCCGATCCCAATACAGCTCGACGCCGTTGTCGTCCGGATCGCGAAGATAGAGCGCGTGGCTGACACCGTGATCGCTGGCGCCGTCGAGCGGCACGCCCGCCTCGATCAGCCGTTTCAAGGCGTCCGCGAGGTCGCGCCGGGTCGGATACAGAATGGCGAGGTGATAAAGGCCCGTCGCGCCGGGTGGTGGCGGCGAGCCGCCTTTGCTCTCCCACGTATTCAGGCCGATATGATGATGATAGCCACCGGCGGCGATGAATGCGGCCTGCCGGCCGTAGCGTTGCTTGAGCTCGAACCCGAGCACACCACAATAGAAATCGAGGGCTCGCTCGATATCGGCCACCTTGAGATGGACATGGCCGATGCGGGTTTCGGGGTGGATCGGCCGCGGGGTGCGGTCTGTCTCGATGCTTGGTAGACGATCCGGCATCTCGTTCATGGACATCTCCTGAAATACTGACGACGTTAGCTGCAACGGAGCAATACTTTTCTGCACACGATCGGCCCCGATGGTAGATTGACGAATAGCACCGAACCGAAGCCCCATCATGACCCAAAATGCCATCCAGATCCGATACCTGTCTCGCGCCGACATCGAGCGACTTGCAATTTCAGGAGGGGAGCTGGCGGACAGGATCGAGGCGACGATCCGGGCCTGTGCGGCCGGTCAGGCACGGAACTTCCCGAAAACGAGCATGGCGTGCCCGGATGGGCGGCTGTTCCAGAGCACCATGGCCGTTGGGGTGGGGCCGCCGGCACCGGCTTTCGCCGCGACCAAAATCGTTGGCCTTTCGCCGGCGAATACTGATCGAGGCCTCCCGCACATCGGTGGGGTCATTGTGCTCAACGACGGCAGTACGGGTATGCCGGCTGCTATCATGGATGCAACCTGGGTCACGGAAATGAGGACGGCCGCGCTGAGCCTCGTTGCGGCCCGCCGCTATGCTCGCCGCGACGCCGACAGCATCGGGTTCATTGGCTGCGGCGCACAAGCCAAATCGCACCTGGCCGTCTTCGTCGAGGCATTCCCGCTCACGCGTGTTACGGCCTACAGCCGCCGCCGGTCGTCAGCCGAGGCGCTGGCCGCCCGGGCACGCGCAATGGGGCTTGAGGCGATAGTTGCCGAAGATCCACGGCAGGTCGTGAGCGGTCAGGCTATCGTGATCAGCACCGTGCCTGGTCATCCGAATCTCGTGCCGTTTCTCAGGGCCGACTGGCTCTCGCGCGGCTCCTTCGGATCGCTCGTCGATCTTGGCCGCTCCTGGTCAACTGAAGGATTTGAGAGGATCGATTACCGGCTGGTGGACGACAAGGCTCAGGCGGAAGCGTCAAAGAGCTACCGAAAGCTCACCCCGGAGGGTCCGTATTCCGCCGATTTGCTGGACATGGTCACCGTTCCGACGCTGGGACGGAAGAACGACGAAGAGCGCGCTGTTTTCACATTCCAGGGCGTGGCGCTCGCAGATCTCGCTGCTGCCGCGCTCGTCATGGAAACAGCTGCAAGGGCTGACATTGGGCAATTGCTGCCGATGTGAGAGTGCGGTTGACAGATCGCACCGATCAGTGCCCCACTTGTAAATGATGTCTGCAACGCAGCATGAGGGCGCGCCCGTATGGCAAATGCGGTTTTGACCGAAATCGCCGATGGCATCGGCACCATCACTCTGAACAAACCGGAAAAGCTGAATGCGTGGGATACACCCATGCGCGCGGACATCCGGAGGATTCTGGAGGCCTGGAACAACGACACTGGGGTGCGCGCCGTCATTCTGACGGGCGCCGGCGACCGCGCATTTTCCGCCGGACAGGACCTAGACGAAACTGAAAAGTTCTCGTCAGGTGAGCATGGTGCCCAGTGGTTTCATTCCTGGCGTGATTTCTACGACAGCTTTCGAAAGTTGGAAAAACCGCTTATCGCCGCTCTCAACGGTGTCGCCGCAGGCTCGGCGTTTCAGGCCGTCATGCTCACCGATGTCAGAGTGGGCCATCCTGGGTCTCGCATGGGGCAGCCCGAAATCAACTCCGGTATCCCGAGCGTGCTCGGGCCCATGTTGATGTATCACAGGATCGGGCTGTCGCGGACGATCGAGCTGACCCTGATGGGCCGCATCATGGAGGCGGAAGAAGCCAAGGCCATCGGGCTCATCCATCATCTCGTCAGCACCCCGGCCGAAGTAATCCCCAAGGCGCGCGAGATCGCCGAGCATCTGGCCAGCAAACCGCCGACGGCCCTGCGGCTGACCAAAAAATGGTTCCGTGAGATGACGCAGGCGGCCTTCGATGAGGCCTTCGCCAAGGGTGGGGCCATCCAGGCCGAGGCCTATGCCTCGGGGGAACCGCAGGCGGCGATGCGCAAGTTTTTTGCCGATCGCGCGAAGCGGAAGAGCGAATGACAAACAGCGCTTCTGCAAGTAAGCGCTTTCGCGAATTTCTTGACGAAACCGGCGGAGTCACGGAAGCTGTAGAGGGCCTTCGCCATAGGCTCTGAATGCCTTTACGGCCACGTTCAACGAAGTCACTTAAGGGAGGACAACAATGGCCAGGGGGAAGCGGCCGAAACGATTCGGCAAACTCGATCTTACGCGGCGCCACGTTCTGGCCGGCGGCGCGGCTGTCGTCCTGGTGCCGACATACTGGAAGCAGGCCTCGGCGCAAGAGAAGCGCATTTTCATCCGCGATCCCGGCGGCCCCTATGCACCGGGCTTCAAGGAGGCTTTCTACGATCCTTTCAAGGAAGCGACCGGAATCGAGGCCGTCGGGCTGCAGGGCCAGCACGAGCCGACGAGCCTTATCAAGGGCATGGTCGATACCCAGACCTATACCTGGGACATGGCGCACCTCAGCCTGGCGGCATGCGTGCAGCTCCGTGACGAGGGGTACCTCCAGCCGCTGAACGTGAAGTCGCCCTATCTCGACTCGACTCCGGCTGAGTACAAGAACGACTACTTTGCCGGCTGCAATGTTTTCGCAGTGGTTCTGGCGTACAGGACGGACGCGTTCGAGGACAAAGGCAAGCAGCCTCCGCAATCCTGGGCCGACTTCTTCGACACGGAGAAGTTCCCGGGCCGGCGCGCGATGCGCAAGCACCCCTTCGATACCATCGAGCAGGCATTGCTCGCGGACGGTGTTCCGCTCGACAAGCTGTACCCGCTCGATTTCGATCGCGCGTACAAAAAGCTCGATACGATCAAGAGCAAAATCGACGTCTGGTGGACCGGCGGGGCACAGACGTCCCAGCTCCTCAAGAGCGGCGAGGTCGATATCTGTCCAGCATGGAACGCACGGGTGCAGACCGCTATTGACGACGGCGCTCCTGTCAAGATCGTTTGGAATCAGCACCTCTGGTCGCCCGAGGGCTGGACTATTCTGAAGGGCACGCCCAAGGCAGACATGTGTCGCGAGTTCATCAAGTTCGCGACCGATCCTGCACGGCAGGCGGTCTTCACGAAACACTTGGCCTATGGCCCAACGCATCCCGATGCCTACAAGTGGATCCCCGAAGATCGAGCCAGAATTCTGCCGACCCATCCCGATTACATTAAGAGCCGGATCCAGTCCGACTTCCAGTTCTGGGCCGAGCATAAGGATGCGGCTGCCGAACGGTTCAATGCCTGGGTGATCAGCTGAGGGGCCTCCCCATTGCAGAACGTCAGGCCATCCCGGCAGGTCGAATGAGGCCTGCCGCTCCCTCTTGATTCAGACCGGTCGTGACCAGGGAAATCCGGAGTGATAACGCCAAAGCTCAAAATTCGTGAGCTTCGAAAGACGTACGGGCCGGTGGTTGCTCTTGCCGGCGCCAACCTTGAAATGCCGGAGGGGGAGTTCCTCACGCTGCTCGGCCCGTCCGGTTCTGGCAAGACGACTCTGCTGATGATGATCGCGGGTCTGGTGCAGCCAGACTCGGGCGAAGTCTGGGTCGACGGCAAGCTCGCCACCTACGCCCCACCTCACAAGCGTGACATCGGGGTCGTATTCCAAAACTATGCGCTGTTTCCGCACCTCACGGTCTTCGAAAACATCGCGTTCCCCTTGCGAATGCGTGGCATGCGGGCCTCGGAGATCCGCCGTGAGGTCGGCCGCGTATTGGAGCTCGTGCAACTCGCCGAGGTCGGCGAACGACTGCCACGTGCGCTGTCCGGTGGCCAGCAGCAACGTATCGCGCTTGCACGATGCATCGTCTACCGGCCGTCGATCGTGCTCATGGATGAGCCGCTTGGCGCGCTCGACAAAAAGCTGCGGGATCAGATGAAGCTCGAGATCAAGCGGCTGCACGATGAGCTCGGCATCACTGTCCTCTATGTCACGCATGATCAGGAAGAGGCGATGGTAATGTCGGATCGCATCTGCCTGATGAACCAGGCACGCATAGAGCAGATCGGGACGCCGGCCGAGCTGTATTTCCGACCACAAACCATCTTTGCTGCTGATTTCCTGGGTGAATCAAATCTGTTCGATGCCGTAGTGGAACGCGAGGAGGGCGCCGAGGTGGAGCTGAGCTCGGCAGCGGGCGGCACCATTCGGCTGGCGCGCGATCCGCACCGCTCGTTCTCTCGTGGCGAAGCGGTCAAGGTGATGGTGCGCCCGGAAACGGTATCGGTCCTCGACAACGGCAAAACGGCTGACAACATTGTCGAGGGCCGCGTAACCGACGCAATTCTCGTCGGTGGCGTGACGAAATATTACGCCCGGTTGGCCGACGGCACCCAGATCTCTGCAACCGACCTCACGCGCGGTCCGTTAGCGCCGATCGTCCGCGGTAGCGAAATCCGATTTGGCTGGCCCAAAGGGGGAGGGGTCATTCTGCCCGTGCGGGAGCAAGGTTTATGACCCATGGATTCGCCGGCGATCTGCAGGCGGTAGGTGCCGCGAAGTACAGGCCCCGGCCTGCCTGGAAACGGCTCTGGCCGATCTACCCGATCCTGGCGTTCCTCCTTGCGCTGTTCGTCTATCCTGTCGTGCAATTGCTCTCGCTCAGCGTGTTCACCCCAAATGGTGAGCTGACCCCGGATCATTACGAGCGCCTGTTCGTCAGCCCGGTCTACCTGCAGGTCCTGCGAAACACGCTCGAGATTGCTGGTTGGACGACGCTCCTCTGCATCGTCGGCGGCTATCCGATCGCCTACCTACTGGCGACCACTGAGCGGGGCACGCGCAATAGGCTCATCCTCTGGGTGCTGCTGCCGTTCTGGACGAGTTTTCTCGTACGGACATTCGCGTGGATCGTATTGCTCGGTCGTCGTGGCGCGATCAATGGTGCGCTGCAGGCTATCGGCATAACCGACCAGCCGATCGCGTTGCTCTACAACATGACCGGGGTCATGGTCGGCATGGTGCACGCGATGATGCCGCTCGCCGTTTTGACCATGCTTTCGGTCATGGAGAACATCGACCGGAATCTGATGCCGGCCGCATCCACGCTCGGTGCGCGAGGCGGACAGGCGTTCTGGCGAATTTACTTCCCGCTTTCACTTCCAGGAGTTGCGGCGGCGGGCCTGCTCGTATTCATCACCTCGCTCGGCTTCTTCATCACGCCGGCCCTGCTCGGGAGCCCGCGGGAGACGATGATCACGCAGGTGATCATCCAGCAGGTCGAGGAAATGCTGAACTACCCGTTCGCGGGCGCGATCGCGATGCTGCTGCTCGCAACGGCGCTCGTTGTTTTCTATCTCTACGACCGCGCACTCGGGATGTCGACGCTGGCGGGCTCGGCGACGACGGGCCAGCGAGGCGCCGATGAGCGGGGGCGACTCGGGGCCGGCTTCGCTTGGATCGGCACCATCATGGTAGCCGTATTCGGAAAGCTTTCCGATGGCATTGCGATCCTCTGGGAAAAAGCCATGGGCAGCCGCGCGGACCGGCCGCCGCGCGCCTCGGGGCGGGTCGCTTTGCGCATCGCGGTTCTGTTGCTGCTGATCTTCTTGGCCGGCCCGAGCTTCTTCATCATTCCGGTTTCGTTTACGACGGAAGGATTCATAGAGTGGCCGCCCCAGCTCTTTTCGCTGAAATGGTATGGCGCGATCCTGGATCATCCGCAGTGGATTCCGGCCATCACCCGGTCGCTGGTCGTCGGCTTCTCGACGGCGTGCCTTGCCATGGCCATCGGTGCCCCCGCGGCTTTCTTCCTGGCACGGCAGCGGTTCTTTGCTAAAACCGCCGCGCTCGCATTCATCCTTTCCCCTCTTATTCTCCCGCGCATCGTCATCGCGGTCGCGCTGTTCTATCTCTACGCACGCGTCGGGCTCATCGGAACAGAGCTGGGGCTCGTATTCGGGCACACGGTGCTGGCCTTGCCCTACGTGGTCATTACCATAATGGCCGTGCTGAAGAATTATGATCAGCGGCTCGACCACGCAGCCGCAAGTCTCGGTGCGTCACCGCCGCGCGTGCTTTGGTACATCACCATTCCGCTGATCCGCTCGGGCCTAATCGCTGCGTTCCTGTTCGCATTCGTAACAAGCTTCGACGAGCTGACGATTGCCCTTTTCGTGTCGAGCGGCCTCGCCACGACATTGCCCAAGCAGATGTGGGACGATGCCATTCTGAAGGTGTCGCCGACGCTGGCGGCCGTCTCGACCCTTCTGTTGGTGTTCGTGACGGTCGTGATCCTGGCAGCGGAATACATGCAGAGGCGGGCAGCGGCAAGGAGCTGAACCGTGGTATGCAAGCAGCCTGATCATCCGGATTTTCCCGAGCTTCATGTGATCTCCGGGTATAGCCGTGATTGACACCAGTGATGGCTTCGTGCCGCTCCTCCAGCGTCGCGCACGCAGCGATCCGAGCGGTATTTTCGCGCTTTACGAGGGCGAGCCGGTCACCTTCGCCGAGATGGACAACGCATCGACGTCGTTGGCCCATTGGCTGCGAAAGGAAGGCGTGCCGAGAGGCGGGCGCGTGCTCGTCATGATGCAGAACAGCACGCTCGCCATTGCCTTGTTGTTCGCAATCGCAAAGGCGCACGCCGTATGGGTTCCGGTGAACGTGCAAAGCCGCGGCGAAAATCTGCGCTACATCGTAGAGCACTCAGACCCGGATCTTATCATTGCCGATCAGGAACTCGTGCCGAGGCTCGAGGCCGATATTCCGGGGCTTGATATGGAACGTGTGCGAACGGCTGCAGCCGGCCGGGGCCCGCGCTCGCTGGAATCGGGTCTGCGCGAAAGCGCGGAGGTTTTGGATTGGCCGCCACCTGCTGCCGATGAGCCATATGCGATCATGTATACGTCCGGCACGACCGGGCGGCCGAAAGGCGTGATCGTCTCCCACCGCATGCTGAGGTTTTCGGGCGAGGGCATCGCCATCGTGTCCGGCGCGGGCGACGGCGACGTCTTCCACATGTGGGAGCCGCTCTATCACGTCGGTGGTGCCCAGATGATCGTGCTGCCGCTCATTCGCAACGTGCGCCTCGCCATGGTAGAGCGTTTCAGCGCCAGCCGATTCTGGTGCGAGGTGAAGCAGTATGGCGCATCGCACATCCACTTTCTCGGGGGACTTCTCCAAATCCTCCTGAAGCAGCCGCCTGGGCCGCTCGACCGCGCGCATGGTGCTCGCATCGCGTTCGGTGGCGGCTGCCCGCGGGACATCTGGCGCCCCTTTGAGGAGCGCTTCGGCATCCAGATCCGTGAATGCTACGGCATGACCGAGTGCTCGAGCGTGACGACCTGTAATACGGACGGGGTGCTCGGCTCGGTCGGCCGGCCACTGCCGTGGTTCGAGGTCGATCTTTTGGACGACAATGGGTCTCCCGTTCCCTGGGGGGAGCGGGGAGAGATCGTCGTTCGCCCGCGTATACCCGGTGCGCTGACGGTCGGCTACTACAAGAACCCCGACGCGACCGCGCGGGCTGTGCGGCCTGACGGCTTCCACACCGGCGATATCGGATCGTTCGATGCCGCGGGGTACATGTATTTCCACGGGCGCATGACGGACAACGTCCGCGTCAAAGGCGAGAACGTCTCGGCATTCGAGGTCGAGCACGTCGCTGCCCAGCATCCTGCTGTCGAGGATTGCGCCATGATCGGCGTCGCTGCGGACATCGGCGAGCAGGACATCAAGCTGTTCGTCAAGCCCAAGCCCGGCGTTCAGATCAAACCTGCAGAGCTGTCGGTATGGCTGGCCGACCGCCTGGCCCCCTACCAGAACCCCCGCTACATCGTCGTTGTCGACGAATTCGAGCGCACGCCCAGCCAGCGCATCATGAAGCACCGACTGGCACAGCGGAGCGATCCGGTGTGGGACCGGCTAGCTTAGCCGCAACTGAGTCAGGGCTCAGCCGCGGGCCAGCAGTTGCGCCCGAAGCGCCTCCATTTCCGTAAAAACAGTTTCCAGATCGCCGACGTGGAATCCTTTCGCGAGCACGGGACTGACCGCGTTCAGCCGATCGTAGAGGATGCCGGTGTAGCGGACGTGACCCTCTGAATCGACGGTCATTCCATTTTCCTCCTCGAACCGAGCGTTCCAGCGGATTGCTTCCTCCCTTGACAGACCGGATGGCAAGTCGAGATCGAGGTGGCCGCCAGTGAAAGCTACGGGATAGCCGCCCGGCAGACCATTCGGTCCTGGCACGTGGGCCAGGCAGTCGCGGCCTCTGGCCATCGCGAGCATCAGTGGCACACCATTTGCTCCGGAGATCTCGATCACGGGCGCCGTCGTGAGTTTGACGCTGGCGAACCGCGCGAAGACGTCTGCTATCTCGATATCGTCGATCCAGACGCGCGGCGGCGGACCTTTGCGCTCGGCAGCCGGATGCCGGAAGGGCGTGATCGTCTGGTAATGCGCCAACACCTTGAGTGGCCCCTGCTTCCTGAGGCCAAGCTCGGCGGAGAAAGCAGACCAGAGAATTGCAACATTTCCGACTCCGCACGTGACCGGCAGGCCGCGTGCTGCAATGAGCGAGTTGACGACGTCGGCATAACAGCAGTTGACGAGATGTGCGCTCGGCTTCGCAAGCTCTATGGCTTCGGCAACGCGCATGGACAGAAGCGCATTGAAAACGGCAGTTGCGCTCAGCCCACCCTCGGCAACAAGGCGGCTCCATGCGTTGCCTTGTGCGCTGATGACGGATGAAGTCTGTGCCGATGCCGCCTGAACAACCACTGCCGGCTGCAGCGACCCGATGACGTCGCTCGCTGCCGATGTACTCGACAGATCGACGCGCTGCATTGTGACGGTGACGGGTCGCCCGAAAATTGCAGCGCGGGCGTTGGCCGCGAGCCGCAGCCAGTCGAGGCGCTCTTCGTTGCGTCCGGCGATGGCAACGTTCACTGGCTCAGCGGACGTCGCAGCAATATCGAGCAGAATCCGTTGCGCGAAAGCGCCTGTGCCGAGTATCAGAATGTCCGTGGCTGTCACCGGCGACCTCCCGTCGATACCGTAAGCGACTCGTCGAATTCCTCGCGCTTGGCCCAGGTCGTAGCCGCGAGCGGGTCAATGAAACGCGAAATCGAGAACGCATCGAGAGGCGTCCGCGTCTCTCCGTCAACGATGAGCTCGCTCATCACGAGGCCGACACCCGGTCCTAGCTGAAACCCGTGTCCGCAGAAGCCGAAGGCATGGAACAGGCCTTCAGTCGTTGCGCTCGGGCCGATGACGGGCAACATATCCGGAATATATCCCTCGATGCCCGACCAAACCCGAATAACTTGGGCATGGGCCAGCTCGGGTACGGTCTCGGCCAGCCGACGCATTGTTGCAAGCGTCTTGGCCGGAGGAACCGGCGCGCGGTTCGCGACAGGATCGGAGGGTCCACGCGGATAGCCGGCGACAACGACATTCCCGCGCGCGACCTGCCGGAAGATGACGCTGCCATCGACGAGCTGCACCGCCGGCTCGATGAAGTACGGCAGGGGCTCGGTCACGAACTGCGGCGGACCCGCGGCGAACATGGGTGCCGTTTCGCCGAACACTTTCGCGATGTCGAGCGCCCAGGCACCTGCAGCGTTGATCAGGAATTCGCTCTCGATCGTGACGTCACAATCCGTTTTGAGGCGAAATCCGGAGGCTCTTTTCTCGACGGATACAACCTTGGTCCGCTCCAGGATTTCCGCCCCGAGCCTGCGGGCGGCACGAGCGACAGCCGGTGTAACCAGTCGCGGGTTCGCGGCGCCGTCCCGGGCGGAGTAGCAGCCGCCAACAGGACGACCGCCAAGCCATGGCCAGCGTGAGCGGATTTCGGCCGGAGTGAGCAGTTCCACCTCGATCCCATGGGCTTGGGCGTCCTTGGCGTATTGTTCGAGCTTGGTTTGTTGGGTCTCATCGCCGGCGACGTAGAGGTGTCCCGTTGCCGCGAATTCACAGCTCTCGCCAATGAGACTTTCGATCTGCTCCCATTGTTCGTGCGCGCGAATGGCCAGTGGAAGCTGTCGGGAATGGCGCCCCTGGAGGCGAACGTTGCCGAAGTTCACGCCGCTGGCCTGCGCCCCGACCGGGCCCTTCTCGAGGACGGCGACCGACCTCCGCCGACGCCGCAGAAAATAGGCCGTCCAGCAACCCATCAATCCGCCGCCGACAATGGCTGTTTCTGTCGTGAGCGTCCGCATCTACTTTCCCGCTACCGACATTAAGAGTGGTTTGACGGGCGCCTGGGCGCGCAAATAGCCGACCTCCTGCAGCGGAATCTTTAACCCGGCAGCGATCAGCTCGGCCAAGGCGAGACCGCAGAACCGCCCCTGGCAACGGCCCATGCCGCAGCGGGTCAGGGCTTTCGCCCTATTCACCTCCCGAGGTGCCAAATCGGCCGAAAGCGCTTCTCTAAGCTGACCCACAGTTACGTTTTCGCAACGACACAGGGTAACCTCGTCAGGAAGCCGCGCGATCTCGTCAGCCGGCCAGGCAAAGGCGCGAGCCAGGCCGCGCTGGAAGCGATGCAAACTCGCGAGCCTGCGGCGGACGTCGGCGAGATCGGGCCTGTTTGCGGATTTCATTCCAAGATCTTGCAGAATGGCGTGGGCGGCCAGTTTTCCGCTCAGCTCGGCCGCATAAGCGCCGCCGATTTTCGCACCGTCTCCCGCGACGTAGATGTCGTCTCCGCACCGGCCATTCGCGTCGGCATCTGGCAGCCACTGCCGATAGAGCGGATCAAAGGCGAGCCGGCAGCCCGCGAGCTGCGCAAGTTGCGTTTCAGGCTTGAGGCCAAACCCGAAGGCAACCGCGTCGCAGGAGATCGTGCGTGGGGGGCTGTCGCCGACAGAATAGGTGACGCCTGTAACAGCGCGCTTGCCCTCGAACGCGTGCAGACGCGCACCGTGGATCACTTCGACGCCAGATGACTTCAGTCCGGCCAAATACGTCAAGCCGCGCCATAGTATCCGCGGGCTGGCGATAAGGTCCTTCACGGCCGCGAGCTTTGCCCGAAAGGGAGTGGTATCGAGGACGGCGGCGATTTCGCCGCCCATGGATTTGAACTGTAATGCAGCCAAATAGAGGAGGGGAGAGCTGCCGCAGAAAATCACCCGTCGGCCGATAAGGCAGCCCTGATCTTTCAACAGCACCTGCGCGCCGCCGAGCGCAAAGACACCGAGACGCGTCCAACCGGGAACAGGCAGCACACGGTCGGTCGCTCCGATGGCCAGCAACAGCTTATCGAAGCGGATTGACTGGCATCCGCCCTCGTTCTCAACGTAGAGTTCCCGATTGAATACGCCCCACGCGATCGCCCGTGCACGGTAGTCGCAGGACGTTCTTATGCGCGCGAATGCCTCGTGAATGCGGCGATGGTTTTGGGCCTCGAAGCCAGGCAGTTTTTCGAGGCTTATGCCCAACTCCGGCACGCTGGTCCGATAAGCCTGTCCGCCAGGCCTTGCACCTTCGTCAATGACTGTGGGGGAGATCCCGTTCGAGACCAGTACGTCGGCCGCAGCTATGCCCGCAGGTCCTGCGCCGACTATTACCACGTCAGCCATTTCGCTGCAGCCTGGTCGGTGGTTCGGTCAGAATTGCCATTCCGTCGGCGATGGGCGTGGTGCACGCCCTGAGGCGGGTCCCATCCTCGAGCCACACCCAGCAGTCCTGGCACGCGCCCATGAGACAGAACCCGGCACGTGGCTCGCCGCTTGCTTCGTTCGTATTCAGGCTCGTTCCCGACACCAGGATGGCCGCGAGTACGGTCCGTCCGGCCGAGCACGTCGCCGGAGCGCCGTTGACGGTGAAATGGAGCAACGAACCACTCGCGCGCACGGCCGGGATGAGCAACGGGTGTTCCGCTCCGGCGCGATTTTCATCAGGTCTCATCTTTGAATGCTGCTTGCATTCCGCCCGGTTGGAGCCTAGCCGCAATTGCGCGCGCATACCAGCACAATCACGCCTGGGCCCCAAGACTGAAACCGGCGCCATCAAACGGCTGAGGGCAAAGCTTGATCAACTTGGTGGCCAGGACCGTACGAGGCTGATCGAGGAGCTGTTGCAACTGGCGCGAGTCGAAAGAAGATCCTGAGAGGTCTGTTTCGGCCTCCTTGCGCAACGCTGCGACGCCGGATCTCGCTCCTAGAACTCCCATCGATGGTCCTTGCAGAATGTTTCGAACGTGCCGATCCATTTCACGCGCACGGGAACAGCAATTCCACGGTGGTGCCCACGCCGACCTGGCTTTCAATTCTCACATCGCCATGAACATAGTGCATGAAAGTGTAGACCTGTGCCAGCCCGAGACCTGTGCCCGACTCTTTCTTGGTCGTATAAAAGGCCTCGAAGACCCGGCCAAGGGCATCGGCCGGGATACCGCACCCATCGTCCTTGACCTTCACGGAAACATAGCGGCCGGGCTTGAGGGCTGTCTTCGATCTGCGATCGAGCATCACCGGCTCGGTGATGATTTCGATGGAGCCCCGGTCCATCGCCTGGGCCGCATTCACGACGAGGTTGAGCATCGCAGCATCGAACTGCGCCTGATCGGCGTGGCATCGCGTGCCAGAGCTGTTCAGCCGATAGCTGACTGTGCATTTCGGACCGGCCGCCTGCTTCAGCATCGGCTGCAGGGCAACCACGAGCTGATCGATGTCATGCGGCTTGATCTCCAGGCTGTGGCGTCTGGCGAACCCGAGGAGCTGCGAGGTCAAACGCTGCCCACGCTCGAGCGCCTGCTCCGCAGCCGGCAGTACCTGGTCCGGCGGCTTGCCGTTCCGTAGAAGCCTGAGGCTTGCAGCAACGACGGCCAGGACGTTGTTGAAATCGTGCGCAATCCCGCTCGTCATATGGCCGACCGTCTCGAACCTTTGGATGGCGAGGGCGCGGGCTTCAGCGGTCTGACGCTCCTGCCTGCGGCGCTGCAACACAACGGCGAACGCCAGCATGAGCACGATCAGCGCGACGCTTGAAACGCCCCATTCCAACGCGACCTGCCGCCAGTGCGCCAATAGCTCTCGCTGGCCGAGGAGCACGGCCGCGATGACCGGATAGGTCGCAAGACGGCGATAACTGATCACGACCGGCTTGTTCTCGAGACTCTGGCCGAGGCGAAGACCGGCGTGCGTCGGGGAAAGCTGGTTGCCGCCGCTGGGTAGTCTCAATTGCGACCAGGATCTGCCGATCAGGCCGGGCGACTTAGGAAATCTGGCGATCAAATTCCCATCCGTGTTGAAAAGCGCGAGTGCGTCGCCGCTCTCGAGGTTCAAGTCACGGAACAGGTCTTCAAAGTACTTCGGCTCGATCGCAGCCACGATGACGCCGCTGAAACCGGTGTCGCGTCGATTGATACGGCGGCTCACCGGAATGAACCATCCCTCCCACCCACGGCTCCTGATCGGCTGTCCTATATAAACTCCCGTTCCCCTGCCTTCCGGGGTGCTTTTCAGTTGCGCAACGAAATAGTCCCTGTCGGACACGCGAATTCGGGTCGAGTGTGGGAAAGTCGTAGCATGAATGATGAAGCCGTCCGGCGCGACGACGTGGATAGCGCGGATGTGGGGCAGGTCGCGAATAGCCGCCTGCATCTCTCTTGCGAACCCTTCGTCGTTCTCGGGCAATGGAGGGCCGTGCTCGAGAAGATACCCCAGTCTCTGGAGAGCGAGCTCGGTCGTCTGAAACGCGCGTAATGTCTGCTCGCTGGCAACCCGTGAAACCAGCTCCGCCTTGATCTTTCCTTCGTAGACGGCCTGCCGCCGGGCCTGCCAGATCAGGATGACGGAAGTGACCGCGACGATGAACGCGAGCACGCCTACAACAGGGACGAGGTGCTGCGACAGATCTCGCAACTGAAGAAACATAGTTTCGGAGGTTGAGCTGGATTCGATGTCCTGAATAGGCGCGCAGGGGCGGGGGTGGACTTAACCGAGATCAAGTGCGGCGGGGCGGATTTTCAGGAGGTTAACGAGCCGGCTCAGAAGATTGGTCGCGATACCAGAATTCCGGACCTAGATCCGCGGCTTGCGTCTGAGTTTGGAAGAACAGAAATCCGAATGAAAGAATAAGGATCGCTGATCTTGCTTAACCGAGGTCAAGGCTCGATCGACCGACGCGATTAGACATCAAGCTGATATTTTCGGCAAGGAGTCCGCCATGGCGAATATCGGCCAGCATGCGCCCGAACGGCCGCCCACTGAGCCAGAGAGAATCCCTGCAATGCAACGGGCTCTCGACAATCCGTTTCTGCTCCTCTTTCTCGGGGTGACGATCCCCACCGTCTTCTACATTCTCTGGGGGCTCATCGAGCTCACGCACATTCCGATCGCCAAATAGGAGGATGAGAGCATGGCCATTCATCCTCCCGAGCAGCGTGTCTGGTGGAATGAGCCGGTCGAAAAGGACGAGCTCATCTGGATCGCAATCGCCTTCCTTTGGGGCCTCCTCATGTTCGGCATGATGGTCTACTGGCACATCGAGGGGCGGCAGAACCTGTCCACCCAGGCCTACCGCATCGACCCTGGTGCTTACGAAAAGCGCGTCGACGAATTCGCTGAGAAGTTCAAAGTCCGCGAGGAAGGGGAGACGGGCATTCCCGTCGTGCGCCCGCCGGCCGGTGGGGATGTTTATATGCTGGCCCGCCTGTGGGAGTGGTGGCCGGTGCTCGAGCTCGAAAAGGGCCAAAGCTATCGCCTGCACCTCTCCTCACTCGACTGGCAGCACGGATTTTCGCTGCAGCCGGTCAACATCAACATCCAGGTCCATCCCGAGCTCGAGCACGTGGTCACCATGACCCCCACCGAGGCGGGGACATTCAGCATCGTTTGCAATGAATTTTGCGGCCTCGGCCACCATACGATGGTCGGCCGCATTCACGTTGTGGAGCCGGGGACGGCAGCCAGGGGCGCGCCGCAATAGGGGGACAGGTCATGGCAATCGCAACTGCTGAAACCGGTGTGATCGGCGGCGTGGCGGCCAGGTTCCGCACCTGTCCGGCCAGCGGGCTGAAAATCGATCTTGCTGCCGAGCGGCTGATCAAGGCGAATGCGGTCGCTGCGGTCGTTTGGCTTGCCGTGGGCGGACTTCTGGGTCTCATGGTGGCCCTGACACGCTGGCAGGCGGTGCATCTGCTGCCGGCTGATGCGTTCTACATGGTGCTTACCGCGCACGGTCTCGACGTGCTTTTACTCTGGATCGTGTTCTTCGAAATGGCGGTGCTTTATTTCGCCTCGGCAGTCCTGCTCAACTGCCGGCTGGCAGCGCCGAAAGTGGCCTGGATCGCCTTCACCCTTATGATGGGTGGAGGCCTGCTGACCAATTATACGGTGCTGCAGGGCCAATCGAGCGTCATGTTCACAAGCTATCCGCCGATGCAGGCGGAGCCCAATTTCTATCTTGGCCTGATTTTGTTCGCTGTCGGTGCTTTGCTCGGCTGCTTCGTTTTTCTCGGCACGCTGGTCATTGCGAAAGAGGAGAAAACTTACGAGGGCTCGATCCCGCTCGTGACGTTCGGTGCTCTGACGGCCTGCATCATCGCCATCTTCACACTGGCCTCGGGCGCCATCGTCCTGGTGCCGACCTGGCTCTGGTCGATCGGCTACATCTCCGAGATCAATACGGTGATGTACAAGCTGGTCTGGTGGGCCATGGGACACGGCTCGCAGCAGGTGAACGTGTCGGCGCACGTCGCGATCTGGTACGCAATCATGGCGATCCTGCTCGGTGCCAAGCCGCTTTCGGAAAAGGTGAGCCGCGGCGCATTTTTCCTCTATATCCTGTTTCTGCAGCTCGCCTCGGCCCACCACCTGCTGGTCGAGCCCGGCGTCAGCGCCGAGTGGCGTGTGTTCAACACGTCCTATTTCATGTATCTGGCGGTGCTCGGCAGCATGATTCACGGCATGACCGTGCCCGGCGCCCTGGAAGCGGCGCAGCGGCGTAACGGCTATACGCGCGGCGCATTCGAATGGTTGCGGAAGGCGCCGTGGGGCAATCCCGCTTTCGCGGGGATGTTCCTGTCGCTCGTGATGTTCGGCTTCCTCGGCGGCATTTCCGGCGTGGTCCTCGGCACCGAGCAGATCAATATCATGCTGCACAATACGCTTTATGTGCCAGGGCATTTCCACGCCACCGTCGTGACGGGCACGACGCTTGCCTTCATGGCAGTCACCTATCTGCTTCTGCCGCTGATTTTTCAGCGTCAGGTGATCTGGCCGAAACTCGCCAAATGGCAGCCGTATCTGTTCGGAATCGGTGCTGCCGGCATTTCCCTGTTCATGATGGGCGCAGGCACGCTGGGCGTCGCGCGCCGGCACTGGGACGTCGGATTCAGCGATGCAATACTGTCGTTCGATTATCCGGCGGCGGCGTTCCTCATGCTGACGCTCAACGGGATATCGGCGATCATCGCCGCCACTGGAGGTGTTTTGTTCATCGTCATCGTGGTGGCGAGCGTCCTGTGGGGCAAGCCCGTGGACAAGTCCAACATCATCGAGTCGCTTGGACCCATGCCGCAGCGCCAGCTGAGCGATGCGGTTTCGACCTATGGTAATGCGGGGACCTGGAAGCTGCCGGGCACGTACATTCTCGTGACCGTCTTTTTCACTGCCTTCGTGCTCTACTATTTCGTCAACTGGAAGTATCTCTCCCAGCTCTGGCCGATGGGGTAGGGCGGTAGGTCTCGTGTTTGTCATCCCGGGCCTCGTGCCCGGGATCCAGCTAACCGCGAACGCCGCAAAAAGAAAAGAGCGCCGGCTCGACGCGTAGAGGAGAAGGTTATGAGCAGGCCGGGCTGGCCTCTGATTATGGCTCTAAGCTTGTTTGCTTCCTTGAAAGCGGTTTCGCCAGCTGCAGCCAGCAATGCCGAAAATGCCATTGCGCTGTCGCAGGCAGCGCTCGGCCAGGAATTACCCGATCTCGCATTCACCGACACTGAGGGCCGCACGGTCAAGCTGTCCGATTATCGAGGGAAACCACTGCTCGTCAGCCTGATCTATACCGGATGCGCCGACGTCTGCCCAACCCTGATCGAAAGTCTTTATCCGGCGGTCAAAACCGCGCGCCAAGTCTTGGGCGAGGACAGCTTCAACGTCGTCACGATCGGCTTCGATACGCGGAATGATACGCCCTCCCGGCTTCGCCTGTTCGCACGCACGCGCGGCATCGATCTGCCCAACTGGAAATTCCTTGCCTCGGACGAGGAAAGCCTTGATGCGCTTGCGAAAGCGGTCGGATTCGGGATTTACAGCCGCGCGGGTGGCTTCGACCATCTGGCCCAGGTCAGCCTCATCGGTGCAGACGGCCGTGTCAGGCAGCAGATCTATGGAGCCGTTTTCGAGCCGCCGGTGATCGTCGATCCGTTGAAAGCGGTCGTGCTTGGCCGAAACAAACCGCTCGCATCGCTCGAAGGCCTCGTCGACCGTATCCGCTGGTTCTGCACGATCTACGATCCGAAGTCCGGCCGCTATTATTTCTCCTATTCGCTGTTCATCAGCATCGGTATCGGGTTGGCGAGCTTCAGCCTGATCATCGTGGCGCTGATCCGGGAATGGCGGCGCTCATCCGGACACGGAGTGAGCCCCTGATGAAGGTCCTTCGCGCCCTCATACGCCGTGGTTTCGACATCGCCGAAGCCGGTCTCAGCAAAATCTTCCCACCCGAGTGGAATCCGCTGCTCAATCTCGGCGCGCTCGGATTTTTCTTCTATTGGATCATCACGGTCAGCGGAATCTACCTTTTCATCTTTTTCGAAACGACTGTTCACAACGCATTCGACTCCGTCGAGTACATGACGGTAGACCAGTGGTACGCGGCCGGCGTCATGCGCAGCCTGCACCGCTATGCGTCCGACGGGCTCGTCGTCGTCATGGTCGCGCATCTCTTACGGGAGTTCGGGCTCGACCGGTATCGCGGCGTGCGCTGGTTCAGCTGGGTCACCGGCGTGCCCGTGCTCGTGCTCGTTTTCGTGGCGGGCATTACGGGCTACTGGATGGTGTGGGATACGCTCGCGCAGTACGTCGCTCTGGTGACGACCGAGTGGCTCGACAAATTGCCTATTTTCGGCGAGCCGATCGCGCGCAATTTCTTCGCGCCCGATACGCTTGAGAGCCGCTTCTTCACGCTCATGGTCTTCATGCACATCGCAGTGCCGCTCATAGCGCTCATCATCTTGTGGGTGCATTTGCAGCGCGTGACGAAGCCTCGCATCAATCCACCACGCGGGCTTGCCATCGGCGTTCTCGTCGCCTTGCTGACTCTCTCGCTCGTCCATCCGGCAACGAGCCAGGGGCCGGCCGATCTCGCGAAGGTTCCCGCGACAGTGGGGCTAGACTGGTTCTATCTGCCGCTCTATCCGCTGCTCGACCGCTGGCCCGGGCCGGTGACATGGGGTGCCTCGGGCGCTCTTCTCCTGATCCTGATTGCCATGCCGTGGCTGCCGCCGCTGCGCAAGCCGGCAGCCGCGGTGGTGGATCTTGCCAATTGCAACGGCTGCACACGTTGTTTCAACGACTGCCCGTACAATGCGATCACGATGGGCAGCCGAACCGATGGACGTCCTTTCGAACGGCAGGCCATCGTCAACCCGGCGCTCTGTGTTGGTTGCGGCATCTGCGCGGGTGCGTGCCCGACCTCGACGCCGTTCCGGACCGCCTCGGACCTCATTCCCGGCATCGATTTGCCTGACCACAGCATCAGCGCGCTGCGCGACAAGGTGCGTGCCGCGGCTGCGGACCTGCGCGGCAGGAGCCGCATCCTGGTGTTTGGATGCGAGCACGGAGCGCCGTTGCGCGATCTTGCCTCCAACACCGCGTCCGTCAGCGTGCGCTGCGTCGGGCAGGTGCCGCCCTCGTTCATCGACTACGTGCTGAGCAGGGACCTTGCGGACGGGGTCGTGCTGGCGGGCTGCGCGGAAAACAGCGGCCATGCCCGCCACGGCATGAAGTGGACGGAAGCGCGCCTTGCGCGGACACGTGACCCGCACCTGCGGGCGCGCGTACCGGCCGATCGGCTCAAGGTGTTGTGGGCCGGACGACTTGGCCGAAAGAAGCTCGGCTCGCTGCTTCAGGAATTCACCCGCGAGCTCGATCAAATGCCAGCGCCGCAGCCCCGGCCCGAGGTGAGGCGGATGGCCAAGGTTGAGGAGTTCATCCGTGGCTAGCGAGATCATGAGATACTTCGGCCAGGCCCTAATTTATGCGGCTATTGCGCTCGCCATCGGTGCTTTCTCGAGCTGGCCGACGTTGGAGTATTTCCCTGCTGATAAGGCACAGATCAAGATCAGCTTCGCGCACGGCGCCAAACGCGTCGACGAATGCCGGCGGTTGACGCCTGAGGAGATCGCCAAGTTGCCGCCTCGCGAGCGCCGCCCGCACACCTGCGGGCGCGAGCGGCTGCCGACGCGAGTCCAGCTTCTGGTCGATGGCGTTGCGATCTACGATGAGGTCGTCGAGCCGACCGGCCTGTCGCGCGACGGTCCCGCCCGTATCTATCGGAAATTTGCGGTGACCCCGGGGCGCCACGAGATCACCGCGCGCTTGCGCGACAGCAACAGGACCGAAGGGTTCGATTACGAGCGCCGGGTGACCCTCGAGCTGGCGCCGCTGCAGAACTTGGCGATCGACTTCAGCAGCGATCAAGGCACGTTCATCATCCGGTAGACCATCATGGCACTCATCGAGTGGCGGCGCGAATTCGAAACCGGCATTGCGGAGGTCGATCATGAGCACCGGGAGCTCGTCGATCTCATCAATGCACTGCATGCCGAGATCGGGGCGAACGCGTCGAAGGCGGTCGTGAGCGGCTTTCTCGGCGAGGTCTTTGCGAAGATCTCGGCCCACTTTGCGCTCGAGGAAACCGTCATGCGCAAGCACCGGTACGACGAATACGCGGCGCACAAGTCAGACCACGAAAGGCTGCTCGACGACATCCGCGACATCATGGATGCTCACGAGAGTGGCCACTTCGTCGACTACGAGGCGGCGCTCGGCCAAGCCGTGCGGGACTGGTTCGTGGACCACTTCAAGACGAAGGATGCCCGTCTGCACCGGATGCTGGGTGTCTGAACCGGGAAACACTGACGGCACCGGCTACATTGTCGCCAGTGCGCTGCGGCTTAACGGCCGGTGCGCATTGCGAAGAGGGCCTGGATTCTGCAGAGTCGTCATCATGCTGCAGGTCCGGCCATGGAAGAATCGAGCGCTGTTCCGTTTCTTCGAGACGGAGATTCGGGCTTGGTATGGGCTCGAGCCGCTCGGGAAGGTCTTTTGGGGCTATGGCGTGCTGGCGAGCACGATCATGGCCGTCCTCTATGCCCTTGCTCTCGTCCAGCAGCGGGTCATCGTCCAGCAACTGCTGCTGATTTTCTTCGGTGCCTATACGGTCTGGATCATCACCGCGGTATGGCGCTGCGCGCAATCGGCTCCGCCGATCTGGCAAGCCCTTGCACGCAGCCTGACCGTGGCCTGGGCTGCCAATGCCACCCTCGTCGTCGGCTTTCTGGAGCTCGACTTCATAGGTCGCTTTCTGGCGATGTGAGGAATTCGGCTGGAGCGGCACGTCACTGTCGCGTGCGCGCGATCAAGCGTGAAACGTGCTGAATAAATCCTGCGAAGGTGATGACCCAGGCGATCAGCGCCACATAAATGAAAACGTCCGGAATGGCCTCCAGAAACGGCAGCTCCACGGCATGCGAAAGCTGATACGTGCAGGTCGTGTACATGCCCAATGGAAACACCATGCCCCAGAATTGCGGCTCGTATTGCAATCTGTCCCGCCTGACGAGATAGCGCCAGATCATCAGCGTGATCAGCAGCGGGATCCACCATGTCGCCACGGACCAGAAAAAGACCGTGAAGCCTTTGAGAAACGGCCGAAACTCAAGCAGAACGGTCCAGCTGTCGGTTCGCAGCAGCAGGATCGATCCGGCAAGGGCCGAAATCGCGACCGCGCCCATGTTGATCCAGTAGGGCGGCTCGAACTCGTAGGCCTCCAATTTGATGAACGTCAAGCGATAGAAGATCAGCGGAATGATGGCGAGATAGAGCATGCAGCCGATCATGAACATCGCCAGGCAGAGGAACTGGATGGCTGCCGACGGAGCCACCGCTGCGCCGACGGCGCCACGCAGCACGACGATCGACTGCGTGGCGACAGCAGCGATGAGCCACGCCCCATTGATTCCTCCAGCCAGCGATGGTTTGCGCTTGCGGATCGTGACGGCCGTGTAGAAGGCGTACATCACGAGGCACCACAGCACGAGCCCGATCCACCAGAGCGCCAGGCCGACGTCAGTCGCGCCGGCGACGATCACACTCTGTGTTCCGAGCACGCAGGTGCCTGCCACAATCGTGAAGAAGCCTGGGGCCCGATGGTGCTTGGAGAGGTCCTCGATGACCCGTGTCGGAAAGCGGACGACGCGCAGTCCGGTCAGGAACCACAGGACAGCGTACGCGACCCAGTTGATGGCGAGGAGCACTTTGGGAATGACCGATATCGCAAGGAGGTGAGAAGCGATCGAAACGACGCCGGTCGCCATGACCAGCGCGAAATAGCCGGGAAAGAGACCTTCTGCCCCGTTCAGCAAAAGGCTCCACAGTGCTGATTCCGCGTGCGCTTCGTCCTTTCGCCAAAGCATGTTCGCATGCCCTCACCGTCCCACTGCGCCGATCAAGACCAATACGGGATCGCGTGATTCAGATCGAGAAGTCCCATGGGCAGGCCTCGTTCCGTGAAGCCCGCCTCAGACCGCTCATGACGGGTTGCGACAGCTTGACCGACGCAGGCGGTGCTTCCTTGACGCCGGTTAAACCTGACCATGAATTGGGCCAAGAGAATAATGGCGCTCCCCGGCAGGGAATAGCTCCGCGCAAGGCCGACGTCGCCAAGTTTTTCTCTGCCGGGAAGGCGTCAGGGTTTTAGCTTTCGTCGTAGCTTTCCGCGCTCTTTTCGACGAAGCCGATCAGCGCTCCGACATCGGTGATCGAGACGAACTCGTGATCGACGGAGACACCAAGGCTACGCAGCTTGGCGATGGCGCGCGAGAAGCTCTCGGGCTTCATGCCGAGACGGCTGGCAATCAGCGCCTTCTCGTAGGGCAGCTCGACGACACACGACCCCTGGCGTGTGCGGCACTGCTGGATCAGGAAGTCGGCAATTCGCTGCGGCGCAGACAACAGCTTGATCTGCTCGATCTGCTCGACCAGTGATTTCAACTGATGCGATGCCGAGGCCAGCATGGACAAGGCCAGATCGGGATTTTCGCGGATCTTCCGGCGTAAGGCTTCGCCGTCGATTTTCAGCAGGCGCGAGGGCGCGACGACCTCTGCATTGACAGGGTATTTGCCGCCAAGGAACATGGCCGCCTCGGCGAACGTCTCACCGCGGCTGAACACCCCGACGACCGCCTCACTTCCCTCCGGCGTAATCCGGGCAAGCTTCACCCAGCCATCGAGAATGACATAGAAGGCGCTAGCAGGATCACCCTGCTGGAACAGCAAGGTTCCTTTTTCATAGCTCCGCGGACCTGCCGAACCCACGAGACTGACCGTGACGTCCATAGGCATGGCCCCGAACAGTGGCGTCGATTTCACGACCTGCCAGTCCTCGGGGTCCATCATTGGGGCGCTGCGGGCCAGCTGTCCACACTCCACCGCTTCCCTCCAGAGCCTTACGCTGAAGAGTCATGCGCTGAGGTTCTGCGCCAGGGCGAGCAGATTGACTTTGATGGAGATCAAAGACTTTGCACGTAGGTGCCGTGGAGTTCGGCGACAGAGGTGGAAATCTTCACAGGAGCCCGCTCGGGGCTCGCGATCACGAGACGAGTTCCACACCCGCAACGCCGTGGAGAAACCCGTTCGAGAATGCAGCACCGGGAACGAGGCGTCGCATCTGGTCCAGAGCGGCGCCCGGCTCTGAGCGCCCGTCGGCGACATCGCGATAAAGCCTGCTGACGGCCACCATGTCGCAGGTGTGGGGAGAAAGCCGGAAGGCGGACACGCCTGCCTCCATCAGCTGAGGTATATCGCCGACCAGGCACGTGTATGTGCGTGAGAGCGTCTGGACGCCGTTGACGGTCAGGAATGGCTGCCCGTCGAGCGTATCGACATCGAGCCCGTCGGGATCCTCCCCGCAGACGAACTGGCAGCCGTCCTTGGTCAGGCCATGCAGCCGGGCATGGTAGCAGCGTGCAGAAATCGCCAGCGGGCTGCGGCCAAACGCGAACACCTCGATCGCCACGTCCGGGTTGGCTGCCGCGATGCATCGGATGGAGGCGAGCGGCAGCTCCGGCGGCAGGCAGACAGCGCTTGCACCGCGGCGCGCCAGGTAGGCCAGCATCGATTCATTATACGTGTTGATGAAGGGGCCGACGACGTGTGGCCGCCCGTTGAGGTGCGAGAGTGTCGAGATGTCGTTGACCTCGATCAGCTGGTCGAAGCCCGAGACCAGATCCCGCATGAGGCGTCTTTCGCGGCTCGTCGTTGGCATGATCAGTGTCGAGAGGACGACCGACTTGCCGGCTCGCTCCAGCCGCTCGATGACATCGACGATCAGCTCGTCGAAGAAGGGCATGCGCTTCGAGCACACCACCTCGCCGAGGTACACCTGATCCACCGGGGCCTCGTCCGCGATCCGGGCGTAGAAATCGCGCCATGCCTCCGGCTGCCAATTGAAGAGGACGGGCCCGAGCGTGATCTTCGCGGGCTTGAACATCTGCACCTACCTCCAGGTCTTGGCGTACGCGCCCTGGGTCGACGACTGGCCCTCGGCAAGCGCGAGCAGCCGGTCGAGGTCGACGGACCGCCCCTCGGCCAAGGCGTCGACCGCCTGCCGGAAGGCTTTCACCACGGCAGCGATGTAGGCGCGCCCGCGCTGGCGACCTTCGATTTTCAGGGCGGTCACACCGGCCTTGACCAGCCCGGGCAAGAGCGTGCCCGCATTGAGACTGACAGGGTCCTCGAAGATGTAGCCGGATGACTTCCCCGCTACGAAACGGCCCTTGCACAGGGTCGGGTAGGCCGCAGGCTCCGAGCGCGGAATCCGGTTGATCGTGAAACCGCCAAGACGTGGGACCAGCTCGTCGCCCTCCTCATGATAGCTGACATGGCTCGGCGGCGAGCAGACGCCATTCATGTTCGGCGACTTGCCAGTAGCGTAGGACGACAGCGAGCAGCGCCCCTCGGCCATGACGCACAATCCGCCGAAGACGAACACTTCCGTCTCGCAATCGATACCCTCGTTTATGCTGGCGATCTCGGAGACGGTGAGCACGCGCGGCAGCACGACCCGCTTCACGCCGAATGATGCCGTATAAAAGCGGATAGCTTCCGGGTTCGCCGCGGCCGCCTGCACCGACAGGTGGAGCCGCGCTTTCGGATGCTTCGTCGCCGCGTAGTCGAGCAGACCGATGTCGCACAGGATGAGAGCGTCGGCACCGAGCGCAACCGCATCATCCACTGCCCTCTGCCAGAGCGCCACATGTCCCGCCCGCGGGAAGGTATTGATCGCCACGAGCACCTTGCAGCCGCGGGCGTGGGCGTAGGTGACTGCTTCCTTCAGCTCCTCGCGGCTGAAATTCAGGCCGGGGAAATTGCGCGCGTTCGTTTCGTCGCGGAAGCCGCAATAGACTGCATCGGCTCCGGCATCGACGGCCACCCGCAGCGCCCCTGGCGTGCCGGCGGGGCACACGAGCTCGAGACGGGACTGTGGCTTCAAAACGGGGTCTCCTCTGCCGGTGCGGTCTGAAGAGCCGATCGCAGGAGGTTGAGGCAACGCCGGCCGATCAGCTCCGGGCCGGCGGCGAGTATCCCGAGCGGTGCCGTTGCCTCCCTGATGAGATCGAGCCCTTCACCGTCGAGTGCATTGCGCAGTGCAAGGACCGCCTCGACGTCGCCCTCGATGCGAATGTCCCGCGAGAAGAAGAGCGCATCGCCATCGAGCCGCCCCTCGGCCATGTCGACGAGGGCGAATAAGGGTCCGACGATCGATGCATCGCAAGCGGGCGCCGAGTCCGTCCGCTTCACCTCGACACGCGGCGCTTCCCGATCCGGCATCAGCACGAAGATCACCGGAACATCCGTTGGAGCGATGCCGATGGCCTTGTGGGAATGCTCACCCAGGCGATCGAACAGGTCAGGATGACGCTGTGCGATCGATTTCGTCAGCCGGTCGAGCGCCAGCTCGAGCGGCTGCGTTGGCAGCAGGCGCATGGCGCTGGTCAGAAGGGCCGGGAGCTGAGGTGCGTTCGGCATGAGGTGCTTGGTAGGTCAGTCATCCGTGCGCCTCCTTGACCGGGGTTAAGGCGCGCTCCCGGGCCGCCGCCCAGGATCGCGCCGGAGGTGCCTTGGGTGTCGCTACGCAGCCTGCCGCCATTCCCCGATCTCAGAGCCTTCATCGCCCACCTTGACCGGTCGGGCCAGCTGATGCGCGTCGACGAGCCGGTCTCGCTGGTTCATGAGATGACGGAGGTGCACCGGCGCATGTTGCGGGCCGGCGGCCCCGCGCTCCTGTTCGAGCGAGCCGTCATGGCTGACGGCCGAACCTCGGACATTCCGGTGCTGGTCAACCTGTTCGGAACGCGCGAGCGCGTGGCCATGGGCCTTGGCGTCACGCCCGACGGTCTGGATGCCCTCGGGGAAGCGATGGCGTGGCTGCGCCAGCCCGAGGCGCCGAGCGATTTCCGCGATGCATTTCGCCGATGGCCATTGCTGCGCGCCGCACTGGCGACCCGCTCGGTGGCCGCACGATCGGCACCCGTGCAGGAGGTCGTCTGCCAGGGTGACCGGGTCCATCTATCGACACTCCCGATCCAAACCTGCTGGCCGGGCGAGCCGGCGCCGCTCATCACGTGGCCGCTCGTCGTGACATCGCCGCCGGGCGACTACGCCCCGGGCCGAACCAACGTCGGCGTCTATCGGCTGCAGGTGCTGGGTCGCGATCGCCTCATCGTGCGCTGGCTGGCAAACAGGGGTGGCGCGCGCCATCATGCGCAATGGCGGGCGAAGGGTGAGGCGATGCCGATCGCCATCGCCATCGGTGCCGATCCGGCTCTGATGCTCGCCGCCGCCATGCCAATTCCCGAAGCCATGTCCGAGCTCACCTTCTCAGGTCTGCTCCGTGGCCGGAGCACGCGGGTTGCGCGGGGGATAACCGTGCCGGTGCCCGTTCCTGCCGACGCAGAAATCGTCATCGAGGGGACCGTTTCACCCGGCGAGACCGCGCCCGAAGGGCCGTACGGGGATCACACCGGCTATTACAACTCGGTCGAGCCGTTTCCCGTGATGCAGGTGACGGCCATCACGCACCGGCGCGCGCCGATCTATCTCTCCACCCACACAGGCCGGCCACCCGACGAGCCGTCGGTGATCGGTGAGGTCTTCGCCCGCCTGCTGGTGCCGTTGCTGCGCAAGCAGTTTCCCGAGATCGAGGATTTCCATCTGCCGCCGGAGGCCTGCTCCTACCGTATGGCCGTGGTCTCCATCCGCAAACGCTATGCGGGGCAGGCCCGGCGGCTGATGCTGGGGCTGTGGTCCGCGCTGCCGCAGTTCACGCTGACCAAGATGATCGTGGTGGTGGACCCGGACATCGATGTGCGCAATTGGGCCGATGTGATCTGGGCCATCTCCACAAGGGCCGATCTGGCGCGCGATCTGGTGACCATCGCGGACACGCCGATCGACTATCTCGACTTCGCCTCACCGAAGCCGGGGCTCGGCGGCAAGCTCGGGATCGACGCGACGAACAAGATCGGCCCCGAAACCGAGCGCGAGTGGGGCCGCGTGCTGACGATGAGTCCGGAGGTCGTGCAGCGGGTCGATGCGATCTGGCACAGGCTGACAACAGGACGCGGCTGATTGAGTGCAGACTGCCTGTCGTCGTGCCGTCGATCTGCTCACCAGCTGCGGTCCGGCAAGGACAGTATCGGGCTACGGACCTGCGGCTAGAACATTGCCACTGCGATAGCCCATGCCGGCGATCACCTGATGGCTCGTGAGGCGGGTCGTCAGCCAGCCGCCGGCCGGCTCGCTTCCCTCCCACCAGCGCAGGAACTGGTGCCAGAGATCCGCGAAGGCCAGGCTGCCGTCACGCAGGTGCAGCGGCGCGCGGTACGGCGCAATCGTGAATTTGTACTCTACGAAGTAGGACAGCCGCGGCACCCGGAGCTCCAAGCCGCCGACCACCTGCAGAACAGGGCCGGTGAACTGATATTCGTACGTGCGCCCGCGCTCGCCGCGGAACTGCACCTCCGTGTGCGGTACTGAGATGCCTGCCCCGAGGCCGACGTAGGGCTTGATCGCGCTGGTGCCCCACGGCAGCCGGAACAACCCGTTCAGGGTCAGCATGTTGTGCCCGTGCGTGAACTCGAGCTTATGGAAGATGTCGCTGATTTTCTTCGTCTCTGGCTCGCCTTTCCCGGTAACGCTCACCTCCTGCTCGGGCTGCGAATAGGCCTTCCCGTGCGTGAAGTCGAACATGCTTCCGATCCGGGACATGGCGGTCCAGCGGATCACCCTCGCGCCGTAATAGATGGGATCGTCGAACGGCTTGCCGTCCCAGGCCACGTCGTTGATCGTGAGTTCCGAGCCGTCCGGCCTCTGGAAATGCAGGTTGCTCGAATACGTGTAGGGCGCGCCTGTATAGGCGCCGATGAAGGTCTCGCGATCGGTCAGCGGACCGGTGCGGGCGACTGCCGCTTCAGGTGCTTCCTGCTTGGCTTCGATGACCGGCAGCGTGCTGGTCGCGCATACGGCGGCCAGTGCGGCGAGGGCCACCACCGCTCCGACCTTGTCGGAAGATGAGGCGGAACGGCTTCTGGGGTGCGCCTCGCCGCGCCAAGCGATGACGCGAAAATGCCATTGAGATGCGATCACGATTTCCCCCGATCATAGTGCGGCCAGGATCAGCGACGCGTTCTGGCCGCCGAAACCGAACGAGTTCGACAGGACCGTTCTGACCGTGGCCCGGCGCGCCTCGTTCGGCACCACGTCGAGCGGAATAGCTGGATCGGGATTGCGGTAATTGATGGTCGGCGGCACGACGCCCGTGCGGATGGTCAGCAGCGAAAAGACGGCTTCGATCGCACCTGCGGCCGACAGCGTGTGGCCGATCATGGATTTATTGGAGCTGATCGGAGTCTTCTCCAAGTGGTCGCCCAGGACGGCCTTGAGCGACAGGTATTCCATCTTGTCGTTCTCCGGCGTGCTGGTGCCGTGGGCGTTGATATAGTCGATCTCGTGAGGCGCGATGCCGGCGTCCTCGATGGCATTGCGGATGGCACCGATGATAGCGGTGCCATCGGGCCTCGATCGCGTGCGGTGATAGTCGTCGGCTTTCTCACCGCAGCCTTTGACGACGCCGAGGATCTGAGCGCCGCGGGCGCGGGCCCGCTCGTAGGACTCCAGGACCAGCGCGCCGGCGCCCTCTGCCATGACGAAGCCGTCCCTGTCCTTCGAGAACGGACGCGATGCTGCTTCGGGGGGATCGTTGCGGGTCGACAGTGCAGAGAGGAGCGAGAACCGGATCAGCGCCTCGAGCTGCACGGAGCTGTCGGTGCCGATGCACAGTGCGGCATTGGTTTCCCCGCGTCGGATCGCCTCGATTCCGAGCTGGATCGCGGTCGCGCCCGAGGCGCAGGCGGTCGAGACGGAGACGGGCAGGCCACGCGTCCCGAACCGGCATGCCAGGTGCTCGGCGACGCTCGCGAACTGGAACTTTTCCTGAAGGTCCGCGTGGCGGCTTTCGCGTGCCGCCGCGAGCAGACGCTTATAGCCCGTGAGCTCGCCGCCAGCGTGTGCTTCCCACAGCAGCCGGCGCTGCGGCCACTCGAGCTCGGCTGGTGGCGTGGCGAGGAACAGAGGCCCGGGAAACGCTCCCTTCTCGCCGATCTCCGCTTCCGCGAGCGCTTCCTCCGCCGCTGCAGCCGCCATGGCCATGGTCAGCGCGGGAGCGGAAAACGGCGTGACATCCAAAAAATCAACCGTGCCTGCGATCGTGGTACGCAGACCATCCGTCGGAAAGCGGCTGATCCGGCGGATGCCGGAGCAGCCGGATGTGAGCTTCGCCCAGTTCTCCGCCTTTCCGAGCCCCAGGGAGGTCACGACACCGGTTCCTGTGACCACGACCACGGGCCGCCCTTTGCTGTCCCTCATCGTGTGCCCCCCTCGGCAGCGGCCTCGATGAGCGCCAGCCCTTCACCGCGCCAATGGCCGAAGCTCGTCACCAACACCCGTCCCGGGTCGCCTTGGAACGGGCGCTCGACCGCGGAATCATCGAGCGGCGGCAGGAAGTTTTGGCGCGAGATCGTTAGCGCTGCGAGGGCCATTCCGGTGGCGAGATGCGCTTCGACGCCATGCCCGATGAGACTGCCGTAGGCGCGGATGATCGGATCGAAACCGCCCGAATCCAAAGCTCGCAGGAAGTCCAGCTCCTGCTGCGTCACAGGTGCCACCCCGCTGGCGCCGCTCAGCACCGGTAATTGCCCATCCGACAAGCCGCTGCACAGGGTCGCGAACAGCCGTAGTCCCAATTCTGCCGCTTCGCCATGGGTGCGATTGCAGCGATCGGAAACGACGCCTGTCACTTTCGCGTAAGGCCTCGCCCCGCGCGCCTCGGCATGACCGCGGGCTTCGAGCACCAGGAATGCTCCGACGCTTCCCGGCACGAAACCGCCTCCCGCCTCGTGCCGCTCCCACACCGGACGGAACGGTCCGCGCCACAAGTTGTGGCCAAGCTCGTAGCCGAGCAGCAGATCCTCCCGCTCGGCGTTGAGCGAGCCGCCGACGAGGAAGAGGTCGCCCTGGCCGGCCGCAATGCGGCGCACCGCATTCTCTGCGGCGGCGAGCCCGGCCATCTCCTCGCCCATGAAGGTGCGCGACGAGCCGGTGACGTTGTGGACCACCGAGATGTTGCCGGCGAGAAGGTTGGAGAGCTGAGCAAGAAACAGGGTTGGACGGAGCGCGCTTGGCAGGACCTCCTTGGCCAGCACGCCTGTATCCTCCCGGCCGTCGAGCTTTTCGAGCACGGTGCAATCGACCGCCGTGTCGCGCTCGCCGCTCCCGGCGGCGACGACGAGGCCTGTCCGGTCGAGCAGCTCCGCGTTGCCGGCGATGCCCGCATCAGCAAGGGCCAGGCCCGCCGCGTAGACGCCGATGCGCTGCCAGCCCTCCATCTGCCGCTGATCGCTCTTTTTCGGAATTTGCTTTGAGAGATCGAGCGGCGCGAGCGGGTGCACCGAATATGGGGCATAGGCGCTCTCGTTCAGTATTGGGGCCGGACGCGCGGCGGGTGAGAGCAGGGCAGCGTGAGTTTCGATGCCTTCGCCGAGGGAGGAGACGAGCCCGATTCCCGTGACCCAGACTTCTCGCGGATTTCCTGGCATCGAAACGGCCCCGCTCCATGTCACAATGTAAGGATGATCTTGCCGAATACCTGACGGCTCTCGAGCCGCTGCAGCCCCCTTTCGATCTGACCGATCGGGATCACGGTATCGATGACGGGCCGCACTTGGCGCTGGGCCATCTTGGCCATTGCGCTGCGCATATTGGCCATCGTGCAGCCGAAGCTTCCGATTAGCCGAAGCTGTTGCTGGAAGAGCATGAAGAGGTTGATCTTGGCGCTGATGCCGGTGGTCGAGCCGCACGTCACCAGGCGGCCACCGCGCTTCATCGAAAGCATGCTGCCCTCCCACGTGTCTGAGCCCACGTGCTCGAACACCACCTCGACGCCGCGCCGACCCGTGATCTGCCGAACGCGCCTTTCGAAGCGCTCTTCCCGGTAGTTGATAACGTGATCGGCGCCCAAAGCTTTGGCCTTCGCAGCCTTCTCGTCGCTCCCGACGGTCGTGATCACCGTCGCCCCGGCCGCCTTGGCGAGCTGAATCGCAGCCGAGCCGATGCCGCTGCCGCCCGCGTGCACAAGCACCGTCTCGCCCTCTCTCAGCCGGGCGTTATCGAACAGCATGTGCTCCGGCGTGCCAAAGGTGATGGCTGCCAGCGCAGCACTCGTCACGTCGACGCCATAGGGCGCCCGGACGGCAAGGCGCGCCGGGATATTCATCAGCTCTCGCGCGAACCCGTCGATATGGAAGCCGTAGATATTGTCCTGCGCCGTGCAGAAGTTGTCGCGGCCCTCGCGGCAGGCTGGACAGATCCCGCAGGTGTGGGCGCCGTAAAGCGCGACGATGTCGCCTGGCCGCAACTGCTCGACGGCCGGTCCCACCTTCACGATCTCGCCGGCGGCCTCGGCACCGGCGATGAGCGGCAGCCTGCGACGCGCGAACGCCATGCCGCGCCAGCCCCAAACATCGATGTGGTTCAAAGCAACGGCGCCGATGCGCACCTGCACTTCACCTGGACCGGGTGCTGGCGGCCGCTCCGTTTCGATGATCGCAAGCTGCCGCTCCCCCCGCACCTCGATGGCGCGCATGGAGGTGCGCCCTGCCTCATCGACTTCCCGCGGCGCCGTCGTTGGATTCACTGTCATTCCGGCTCTCCCGAGAAGACGACGCACGCGTTCTGACCGCCGAAGCCGAACGAGTTCGACAGCACCGTCCTGACTTTTGCGGCGCGCGCCTCGTTTGGCACGACGTCCAAGGGAATTTCGGGATCGGGAATGTCGTAATTGATCGTCGGCGGCAGCAGGCCGTTCTGGAGCGTCAGCACCGAGAAGACGGCTTCGACCGATCCGGCGGCGATCAGCGTGTGCCCGACCATCGACTTGTTGGAGCTGATCGGAATTTGGTGCAGGCGATCGCCCAGCACGGCCTTGAGCGACAGGTACTCCATCCTGTCGTTCTCCGGCGTGCTGGTGCCGTGCGCGTTGATGTAGTCGATCTCGTCCGGCGCGACGCCGGCATCGTCGAGCGTCTTTTGGATAGCGCCGATGATGGCCGTGCCATCCGGGCGCGACCGCGTGCGGTGGTAGTCGTCCGCCTTCTCACCGCAACCCCGCACCACGGCGAGGATCGGTGCGCCACGGGCGCGGGCGCTCTCATAAGCTTCCAGGACGAGGGCGCCGGAACCCTCGGCAATGACGAAGCCGTCGCGATCTTTCGAGAACGGCCTGGAGGCCTTCTCCGACGGATCGTTCCGTGTGGAGAGCGCCGACAGAAGCGAGAAGCGGATCAAGCCTTCCGGGTGCACCGTAGCATCCGTGCCGATGCACAGTGCGGCATCCGCCTCGCCGCGGCGGATCGCCTCGAGCCCGAGCTGGATGGTCGTCGTTCCAGAGGCGCAGGCCGTGCAGATGGACAGCGGCTCGCCGCGGCAGCCGAAGCGCTCCTTCAGCCGGTCGGCGATGCTGGCGAACCTCAGATGACGCGCCATGTCGCGGTAATTGCCGGTGCGTGCCGCCGCCAGCAGGCGGGCGTAGCCACTGCGCTCCGGCTCGGGGCTTTCGTCATGCAACTTCCGGAGCAGCGGCCATTCGAACTCGGAGGGTGGTGTCGCGACAATCAAAGGGCCTGGAAACGCGCGGCTCTCGATGCGGGCCTCTGCGAGGGCTTCCTCGGCCGTTGCGATCGCCATCGCCAGCGACAGGTCGTGGGCGGAATACGGGTTGACGTCCATGAAATCGACGGTTCCCGCCACAGTCGACCGCAGGCCTTCCGTCGGGAAGCGCGAGATGCGCTTCAGCCCGGATCGCCCGGCTATGACACCTGCCCAGTTCTCGGCCTTGCCGCGTCCAAGCGCCGTGATGAGACCCATGCCCGTCACGACGACGACGCGGCGCCCCAGATGATCTCGGATGGGCCTGGCCATTTCAGTCCCAATCCGCCGCTTCGAGGAGTGCCAGTCCTTCGCCGCGCCAGTGGCCGAAGCCGGTGACGAGGACACGGCGCGGCACGCCCTGGAACGGCCGCTCGACATCGGACGCATCGAATGGCGCAAAGAAGCTCCGTCGCGACACCGCCATTGCCGCGAGCGCCACGCCGGTAATGAAATGCGCTTCGACCGAATGCCCGAGGACGGAGCCATAGGCGCGAACGGCCAGGGGCCAATCGCGCGATTCGAGTTGTTTCAGGAAGGCCCGCTCCTGGCTGGTGATCGGCTCCACGCCGCTGGCGCCGCTCAAGACCGGCAGCGGTCCTGGACGCAAGCCATCGACGATACGATCGAAAAGCTCCATTGCGGTATTGGAAACGGGCTCGGCTTCGCGGCGCGCCCGATCCGATGCGATGCCCGTAATGGCTGCGTACGGCGTCGCGCCCCGGAAAGCGCCGTGCAGCTCCGATTCGAGGACGAGGAAGACACCGATGCTGCCCGGCACGAAGCCGCCGTTGGCGTCGCGCACCCAGACGGAACGGAACGGGCCACGAAGCAGGGAGCCGTCGAGCTCGTAGCCGAGCAGCAGATCCTCGCGTTCGGCATTGAGTGCGGCACCGACCAGAACGACGTCCGATTCGCCGTGGGCGATGCGACGCACGGCATTTTCGACCGCCGCGACTCCCGCCATCTCCTCACCCTTGAACGTGCGCGACGAGCCCCTGGCCTTGTGGATGATCGAGATATTTCCCGCCAGCAGGTTTGAAAGCTGGCCGAGGTAGAGCGTCGGCCGCAGCCCGGTCGCAAGCGCCTTGTTCAGATAGACATCCGGCTGCGCCTCACCCCCGATCGTCTCCAGCACTCGCGCATCGAGCTCCAAGTCACGCTCGCCGTTGCCAGCCGCGGTGACCACGTCGGTGCGATCGAGGAGCTCCGTGTCGCCCGCGATCCCGGCGTCAGTCAGGGCCAAACCCGCAGCGTAGACGCCGGTGCGCTGCCACTGCTCCATTTGCCGTTGATCGCTCGTCTTGGGGATCTGTCGCGCGATGTCGAGCTTCGTCAGGGGGTGGACCGGGTAAGGGGCAAAGCGCGTTTCGTCGACCACCGGCCGCGGCTGCGCGCTGCCGGTGAGACATTCCCAATGGGCCTCGACACCTTCGCCCAGCGAGCTGACAAGGCCGATCCCCGTGATCCAGACCTGATGGGGCAGGGCGCTCATCGGCTGTCCGCCAATCCGAAGAAGCCCAGTCGCTCCCCCTCGCGCCGGACATGCTGCTCGAGCGCGGGCACCGGGAACGGCACCTGCCGGAAGGTCATCTGCGCATCGCTGACGCGCGTGCCGCCGCGCAGAATTTGTGAGCTCATGACAGCGTAGCCGGACCCGGCGTGCACACGCTCCGCCTCGATGACGAGCTGGTCGCCCGGCAGCACGAACGACCTGAAGTTCGCCGACTTGACGTTGGCGAAGAATGGCATGCGCGAAAAGCCACCGAGCGCCAGCAACAGATAGCCCGAGGCTTGAGCCATCGCCTCCAGAAGCAGCACGCCCGGCATGAGCGCATGCCCTGGAAAATGCCCCTCGAAGATCGGGCTTTCCTCGGGCACGGACGCGAATGCCCTCAGCGACGCGCCCTCCCTGTCGAACGCATCGACCCGATCCAGCATCTGGAAGCGCTCGAGAAGCATGGCCCGATCAGCAGGTCAGGCCGCGGCCGCCCTGAGGCTATCGATCTGTGCACAGAGGTTGCGCAGAACGAAGTAGTCCTCGCTTTTGACCTTTCCCTCGTTGACCTGCTCGAGCCAGCGATCGAGCGGCACTTCGATACCGAACCGCCGGTCGATCTCGAAGGTGATGTCGAGGAACGCCAGGCTGTCGATCTCCAGATCCTTCATGACGTGGCTGTCCGGGGTGATCTGCTCGATCGGAATGTCGCTGGTCGCAGCGATGATCCCGGCGACCGTCTCGAACGTTGATGGCATGAAGCGCTTTCCCTCGTTGAACGCGCGTTATGCGCAGCAATCACGACGAAGCCGCCGAGCCACTCCCCCGATGGCCCGGCGCGCGACCGCCGCAATCCGTCCGTCTAGCCTAGTCGCTCAGGCGTGCGCTTAACCGAGGTCAAGTGCTTCCCCCGACTCCCTGGCTAACCCCGTCGCAGGACTCACTTGATCGTGGACAGATGACAGGCAGCCAGGACCGCCTTCTCGAGCTACAGCTGGGGCAGACCGCAAGCGTGTCGCGGACAATTACGTCCGACGACGTCGCTGCGTTTGCGCGGCTGTCGGGAGACTACAATGCGCTGCACCTCGACGAAGAGTTCGCGGCCCGGACAGAATTCGCGCAAAGAGTCGTCCACGGCTTTCTGCACGCGAGCCTGCTTTCGACATTGATCGGGACCAAGCTGCCGGGGCGCGGCGCGCTCTATACTTCGCAGACCATCGAGTTCACGCGGCCCGTTTTCATCGGCGACACGGTCGAGGCGCGCGCCACAGTCGAGAAGATCGATCGCGATACCCGCCTCGTTACGCTCTGCACCGAAATCCTCAACCAGCACGGGGAATGCGTTCTGCGCGGCCGTGCCCAGGTCAAGGTGCTCCGGCTCGCAGAAGACAGCCACCCGGAGCCGGAGTCGACGCCTCGTGGAGAGGGACTGCTGGCCGGCCGCAAGGCTCTCGTGACGGGTGCCTCGCGCGGTATCGGTCGTGCCGTGGCGCGACTTCTCGCCCGGCACGGCGCCCACGTGTGGATCAATTATTATAAGAGCAGCGCGGCAGCCGACGATCTGGCGGCAGAGATTTCAGCCGCAGGCGGGCGCTGCCGGATCGTGAGGGCCGATGTCACCGACCAGCACGACGTCGACCGCCTCCTTGCGGCGGTTGCGGACGACGGCCGGCTCGACATTCTCGTCAATAATGCCGGTCCGAAAATTCATTCGGCCTCGTTCGACCGGCTCGGCTGGGACGATATGTCGTCAGCGCACGACGCAATCGTCGGCAGCGCATTTCGGGTCACACAGGCTGCATTGCCCGCGCTCAAGGCGAGCCGTGGCGTGATCGTCAACGTCCTGACCTCGGCGGCGCTGGGCCGCACAACACATCACTGGCTCCCCTATGTCACCGGCAAGGCAGCACTGCTCGCCATGAGCAAGAACCTGGCACAGGAGCTCGGGCCGCAGGGTGTCAGGGTGAACATGGTGTCCCCGTCGATGGTCGATACCGATCTCGTGGCCAACGTGCCTGATCGCGTGCGGCAGATGGTTGTGGCGAGAACCCCCCTGCGGCGGCTGGCGACCACCGAGGACGTCGCCGGTGCAGTGCTGATGCTAGTTTCTCCCTATGCCGCATTCATCACGGGCGAGAACCTGCTGGTCACCGGCGGCGAAGTGATGGTGTGAGGAGGGGGCGTGTCACTCAGCGATGCACACCAGGGTGCTGATCGCCCGCGGGAGACCGGCGCGCGGACTCCGACGACAGCCGACCAACTGGTCGAGGCTGCTATTGCGTCGGCGGCGGACTGCCTGCGCGCGGGCGTGCTCTTGCAGGGGGTCGATTGGACCCGCGTCGCGCCGGACCGCGTCGGGACGATGCTCCAGGATCTCGAAGCGCACCACGTGCGTGTTCCGAGCTGGCTCTCTCGTGCGCTGGTCTTAGCTGGGCATGTCCTGCCGGGCGAGCTCGTCAGGGCCTTGCCGGAGGAGCTCGCGGCATTGGACGAACTCAACCGCGCCACCGGCTCGGCGGCCGAGCGGCGCGCGTTCGCTGCCATCCATCGGAGGCTGTGCCATGGCGAGAGCGGCGACGGCGATGTCCTCGCCGCGATCGTGAAGCGGCTGCAGGCCCTGGGCTGGAACGACGAGGCCGCGGAGCTGGCGCTCTCCGTTCATGACGTGGCCCCGCGTGTGCTGACGTCTGCGGCAGCTCCACTCGATCACTACCGCCAAGGTTTGCAGATCGCGCGAATTCGCCTGTGTGGATTTTCGACCACTCATACGCTGGCGCAGGATCTCGTCCCTGCCTTTGCGGCGCAAGGCTGGCAGGCTCGGGTCAGCGAGGCCAATTTCGGTGAAGGCCTCGCCGAGCTGCTCCGCCCGGCCGCGGATTGCGACGGGCTCGTTCTGCTCATGGATTTTGACGGATTCGCTGCACGCGACTGGCGCCGTCCGGCAGACGAAGGCCTGGAGCTGGTCCGCGAGCGGGCTGATCTTCTCGCCTCCGCTTTGACCGCCTTTGCAGAGCGCGCTCAACATCCGCTGCTCATCAACACCATTCCGTCCGCCCCGGCGCCGACGGCGGGCTTGCTCGACCGCCGCCATGCCCTCGGCCTGCGGGGCGCCATCGATCTCGTCAATCAGCGCATTCTGGATGCTGCGGAGCGATCTGGCCGGATCGTCGTCTGCGACGCAGACTCCGCGCTCGCCAAGCTGCCGCTGGCCCAACAGACCGATCCCAAGCTCTGGTACTACGGCCGCATCGCCTATTCCGCTGCAGCATCGCGGGCGCTCGCCAGGAGATTTGCCGAGGCGTGGCATCTGTTGAAGCGCGGCCCTCTGAAGGTTCTGGCGCTCGACTTCGACAATACGCTCTGGGGCGGCGTCTACGGCGACGACGGTCTCGGCGCATTGGTGTGCGGTCCTGAGTTTCCCGGCAATGCCTTCAGCACGTTCCAGCAGGAATGCCTGCGGCTGAAGCGGCAGGGCATGCTCCTCGCCGGTCTCAGCAAGAACGATCCCGATGCCATCACGGTCTTCGATCGCCACCCGGGAATGGTATTGCGGGCCGACGACTTTGCAGCGACCGCCATCGACTGGAACCCGAAGCCCGAGAACATCCGCAAGCTCGCCGCCGAGCTCAATCTCGGGCTCGACAGCTTCCTTTTTCTCGACGACAGTCCGCACGAGCGTGAGGCCATGCGCCGAGTGTGTCCGGAGGTGGTGGTGCCCGAGATGCCCGCCGATCCGGCCCAGCGTCCGCTGTGGCTGCGGAGCCTTGCCGTGACGTGGCCGGTGCGGCTCACGGCTGAGGACGAGCGGCGGGCCGAGATGTACGCCGCCGAGCGCGCCAGCAGGCAGTTTCGTGCGCAAGCCGTCAGCCTCTCAGACTACCTCCGCGGGCTCGAGCAGCGGCTCCATGTCGGGCCGGTCCGTTCCGCGACACTCTCTCGCGTCGCGCAGCTCCATCAGCGGACAAACCAGTTCAACCTCACCACGGTGCGCTATACGGAAGCCGATCTCGGCGCCATGATCGCGGACGAGCAGCATTATTTGGTCCTCCAGGGGCGGGCCAGCGACCGTTTCGGTAATCACGGCATCGTCATCGCCGCGACCGCGCGCATCGATGGGGCCGCCGCGGACATCCTCACCTTCTTGATGAGCTGCCGCGTGATCGGCCGCGAAATCGAGCGCGCCTTCATGGGGGCCCTGCTGGAAGAGCTCGGCCGGCGCGGCGTGCGCGAGGTCACGGGCACCTACGTTCCATCGGCCAAGAACGGCCAGGTTCGCGACCTCTACTCTTCGCTGGGCTTTCGGGAGGTATCGACCGGGCCCAGTCAAACCACTTGGAGTTGGACGATCGGCAAGGCCGGCCTGCCGGGGTCCAACTTCGTCGTCGTTCAATGGGAGACGTGAATGGGCCCGTCCACTTCGGCCAATGGGATTGCCTACCCGCAGCTTGCGGCCATTTTCGAGGACGTCTTCCAGTACAGCGGGCCGCTGGCGCCGTCGACCTCGCCGGATGACGTCTCCCGGTGGGATTCTCTCCAGCACATCGCTTTGGTGCGCTGTCTCGAGGAGACGTTTGCCATCCAACTCTCCATGGACGAGATGATGGAGATCCGGACCGTCGCTGACATCGAGAACGTGCTGCGGCGGCACGGTGTCTGCGAGCAGCGGGGCAGCTAAATTACTCCGACGGTACGGTAGCCGAAGGCTTCGCCTCATCAGCGCTTGACCGCATTTCATCCGTGTTCTTCTGGCGCGAAAGCCTGAAAGACGGCGTCTACCGGGGCCCGGGAACCTGCTCCGGGCATCGGGCGACAGCAAAGCCCGTTAGATCGGCACGCAAAGCGAGGTGGTGCTCGCCTGGTCGCCGGCCCGCGGTGTCGACATCGGAGCCGCTTTCTCCGTATTCGAGCCCGGTCGCTTCATCGAGGAGACCGGGCCATCGAATACGGTCAAGTTTATTGACGCGGAGGTGCAACTGCGGTTTTGACGATCGCGATCGAGCGGTTGTGGAGCCGTGATCTGGTCGAGCCCGCCCCGCCTCTCGTTGCCTGGAGCGGCTCCAACCGAGCTGGGGCTAGTCTGTGAGGCCTTGGAACTCCCCAACTGCCGGCACGTTTCGCTGACCAACTTGAGACGGTCGAATTGTTTTGCTGTCCGGCCTGCTAGACATATCCGTTCTTGTTTTCAGTGTAGCCAGCATGCTTTCGGTGGGTTTCGGCTACACCGTGCAGGAGATTATCGATCCTTTTCGCGATGCGGGCAAAGTAGCACGCGCGCTGATCGCCAATTTCGTGCTGGCTCCGATCTTGGCTTTGGCCATTGTGCATTGGCTGTCATTGGACGAGCCGATAGCGATCGGCCTCATGCTGCTCGGCATGGCTGGAGGGGCACCTTTTCTGATCAAGCTTACGGAAGCGGCCGATCACGATGTCGGTTTGGCGGCAAGTCTGCTCGTTCTGCTGCTTCCGTTCACCATTCTCTACCTGCCCACCATGATGCCCCTGGTCGTGCCTGCAGTCACGGTTGATGCCGCTGCGATCGCAAAACCGCTGGTATTGGCAATGCTCCTGCCGCTGGGCATCGGCCTGCTCGCAAGAGCTTGGCTGCCGCGGTCGGCTCAGCGCCTTCGGCCTTTGATGGGCACACTGGGAAGCATTGCGCTCGTTGCGATGGTCTCCTTCACACTCATCGCCAACTTCCGTGAAGTCGTTGGCCTTTTCGGATCAGGCGCGATACTGGCGGCGACGATCCTGACAGCGGGCGCTTATGCAATTGGCTTTTTGCTGGGAGGCCGCGACCCGGCGAGCCACAATATTCTGGCGCTCGGCACAGGTCAGCGCAATGTCTCGGCGGCAACTGTGGTTGCGACCCAGAGCATAGACGATCCCGATACCCTGGCAACAGTTATCGTCAGTTCGGTGATCGGCATAGCCATTCTATTCCCGACGGCTTGGCGCCTGCAGAGAAAACGCGCCGACGCACATATCCGGGATCTCTACGATCGAAGACTGACGGGACGAGGTTAAACGGCCTGCGTTCAGGAGGAGAAAAGATTGGATGGCCAGAACCAAGAGAAAAACGCGCAATGATCGCCCGAACTTTCTGATCCTGTGCATGGATCAGTGGGACACACACATGCGGGCGCCCAAGGAGGTGGAGTTCCCGGCGATGCAGCGCCTGGAGGCAGAGGGCGTCAGCTTCGACCGGCAATACTGTGCAGTGCCCCTCTGCACGCCATCGCGCGCGGCAATGTGGACGGGCGTGCACGCAAAGCAAGTGGGACTATCGGATAATACGAACTTTGCCTGGATCGATGAACTAAGCCAGGACTTTCCGACGATCGGCCACCTTCTGCGCGAGCAGGGCTACTACACCGCCTTCAAGGGAAAATGGCATGTCTCCGCGGTGCCGAAGAGCGAAGATGCGCTCGAGCGTTACGGCTTTTCCGATTATCAGCAATGGGGCGAAATGTTTGGCGCTCCGCTCCAAGGCGCCATGCTCGACGGTGCTGCCACCTTCGAGACCATCGACTGGCTGGAGCACAAGCGTGCCGAGCTCGACCAACCCTGGCTGCTCATCTGCAGCCTTATCAATCCGCACGACATCATGTTCCTGCAAACGGACCCGATCGAGGCGCCCGATGAAAACGGGATGATCAAGGGCCTGCAGTCGACCGTGCAGCGCCTGGGCTGGTTCGAGAAGGAGTGGCCAGTCGAGATGCCGGACAACTTCGATGACGATTATCGGCTGCAGCCATTCGGCGTGCACCACTACAAGGAGTTCATCGACCAGAATTACGGTCGCGTTCCGGATGAGCGAACGGATCTTTGGTTGAAACGGCGCAACTATCTCATCAACTGCATGCGCCTCGTCGACGCTGAATTCAGCAAAGTCCTCGCTGCCATGGACCGGCTGGATCTTTGGAAAGATACGATTGTGATTTTCTTAAGCGATCATGGCGAAATGAATTGCGCACACCGCATGACGCAGAAGGGGGCAATCCATTTTGACGAAGCCACAATCGTGAATCTGACAGTCTGCGTGCCCGGCGGGCCGAAAGGAAAGCGCACCATTGCCGTCGGATCGCATCTCGATCTTGTGCCGACGATCCTGGAGTTCGCCGGACTCGCCCCGGATGAGGTTAAGGCCCGCTATCCGCACCTGAAGGGGCGCAGTTTGCGCAGTGCCATTATGAATCCGCAGTCGCATGGACCGCGGGGCAGTGCTGATGTGCCTGGCGACGGCGCTCTCGTGTGCTGGGACGCGCTCCATTCACTCGATGTAAACTGGGCTCTGTCGGGGGCACTCCAGGCGCTGACCGATCTTGATGAAGGCCCCTTGGGCAAGGCCGATCCAAAGCAAGTCCGTCGCCTCTATGGCGCTCCGGATTTCACGAATCGCACATTCTTTCGCGCCGTTGTCGATGGCCGATACAAGATGGTGCGTTGGTTCAGCCCGCTCGAATACGATCTTCCCTTCACGCTCGGCGAACTTTACGCCCGCAGCGACGTTACGCTGCACGATCTCGTGAAAGATCCGGGCGAAATGGAGAACATCGGACACCAGGATCATCCTGATTATGACCCGGTTATTGTCGAACGGATGCTCGACAAGATGAATGCCCTGATTCAGCACGAAATCGGCGAAGATCGGGTGCCTTTCGATCTCGATCTGTTTGGCACGCGGAAGGTGATATACAGCAAACCTCGCAAAGCACGCCCCCGTCGAGTGAAAGCAAAGGCCAAGACGTGAAACGATGTGCCACAGACACTGACAACCAGAGCGATACCGATTTGGTGAAAAAGAGTTCCGGCTCAATCGCTGTCGAATGACGCCGGCTACCGACCGAGGAGCGCGCGTGCTCCTGACAGTGTGGGATCAAGTTCAGTGGTTCTTTGGAGTCGGCCGGGAGCCCGCTGATCTGAACTCGGCTGAAGTGGCCGTCGGACTGCGATCGTCTACCTCGCGTCGCTGGCGTTGGTGCGCGTTGCGAGCAGGCGCTTTGTAAGTCAGGCCACGGCTTTTGACGTCATTGTCGGTATCATGCTGGGATCGATCCTGAGTCGAACCGTCAACGGGTCGGCGCTGTTCCTCCCCACAATGGTTGCAGGATTGGTGCTGGTTGGACTGCACTGGCTGTTCGCTTTCATTGCCTATCACACTTCCATATTCGGCCCCGTCGTGAAAGGCGAGCCTGTTTTGCTGATCAAGGACGGCGTGGTGCAAGAAGACGGAATGCAAAGCGTGAATTTGACCCCCAGAGACCTCAACGAGGCGCTCCGGCTGCAATCCGGTCATACCGATCCGAAGAGGATTCGGCGGGCTTATATGGAGCGGAATGGCAACATCAGCGTCGTGCCTCACGAGAACGAGACTCGCGTGTTGGACGTCAAGGTGGAGGAGGGCGTTCAGACCATCCGGATCAAGCTCGAGTGACAGGCTGCTTCTGGCTAGTCCAGCTTTTGCGGAGTTCTGAACGGACGCGATCTCGATAGCGGTCTCCGATGGCACGAAAGCTGAAGAAGGTCCTCGAGAGGGAAACGGAGCTTGACCAGCCGGGCCTCGCACATCTGCGCGAAGCCGTGGCGAACTGCGCTCGAAAGCGCGCGCCAGGGCCCCCTCGACCTTGGCATGACGGAATTGCCGGGCTGAATACTGCGATCAGTAGCGTACCTGACGGGATGGCGAACGGCTTGCTTGTCGGCGTCAATCCGGTCTACGGCCTCTACGCTTGCATCCTTGGGCCGATCGTTGGCGGCCTTTTCTCCAGCACCCACCTTATGGTGACCACCACGACCAGCGCCGTCTCACTTATGGCGGGCCAGGTGCTGTCTGCCCTGTCCGCCCAGGAGCGCGATGTGATCCTCGTCGTGCTGGTTGTTCTGGTCGGCCTGGCACAGATCTCGTTCGGCCTGCTGCGAATGGGCCGATTGACCCGATTCGTGTCCTATTCCGTGATGGCCGGATTTCTGGCCGGCATTTCCGTGCTGCTTGTGCTCAGTCAGCTACCCAACGCGACCGGCTATGAACCGATCGGTCAGAACAGGGTGACGCAAACGTTGGATCTGCTGGCCAATTTGGACCAGGTGCATTTGCCGACGCTCGGGTTGGCCGCTCTGACATTGTTTCTGGCGCTCGTTCTCCCGAATATTGGTCTCGGCAGCATTGGTACGTTCATCGCCATTCTCGTTCCGTCCGGTGTCACTTATCTTTTCGGCTTGGACGTAAAGCTCGTCCGGAACATCGGCGAGATCGGCAACGGCTTTCCGGACTTCGAGGTACCGTCACCGTTCGACGTTACATTCGAGCTTGTCACCGGAGCACTCGCGATCGCCGCGGTTGCATTGGTGCAGAGCTCTGGGATCAGCCAGAGCGTGCCGAACCCGGACGGATCTCGGAGCCGAGCGTCGCGCGATTTCGTTGTTCAAGGCACCGCCAACGTGGCATCCGGATTTTTGCATGGAATACCAGTGGGCGGTTCTCTAGGGGCGACTGCCATCAACGTGGCGTCCGGGGCGCGGACGCGCTGGTCAGTCATATTTGCGGGAGTCTGGATGGCAGCTCTCGTGGTGATATTGGCGGGCCCGATATCCTATATCGCCCTGCCCTCCCTCGCTGGCATTCTCATCTTCGCCGGGATTAAGGCGATTAGTCCAATGGACATCAGGTTGATCTGGCAGGTCGGCGGGCCGCCGCGGCTCGTGACTGCCTCGACCTTCATCGCCACACTGTTCCTGCCGCTGCAGGCCGCAGTGGGATTCGGGGCCGTGCTTTCAGCCCTGATCTACATATACCGCTCTTCCATAGATGTTCTGCTCGTCGAGCAGTATTTGCGACCCGACGGGGAGATCGCTGAGCGGAAGCCGGCCAAGCGCCTTCCAAGCAACGCCGTGACGGTGCTCTATGTGTATGGGCATTTGTTTTATGCGGGGGCCGCAATTCTCAGTCGGCAGCTTCCCAGACCGAACGGCGCCCAAAATCCGGTCGTCATCCTTCGCCTGAGAGGCCAGCCGAATGTCGGCGCCACTCTCGCCCACGTGCTTTCCAGATATGCGGCTGAGTTGAACGCGCGAAACGGCCGGCTTTACGTGACCGGCCTCCATCGGAGGACGTTCGAACAGCTCGTCGAGGAAGGCAGGCTTCGTCTGTCCGATCCAATAAGGGGCTATGAGCTCACTCCGATCATCGGCGAGTCGACGAGAGAAGCCATTGAAGATGCCCGGGCCTGGCTTGTCCGCCAAACTGAGCAAGAGAGCCGGCGAGAGCGTCGCCCAGATGACAGCGGCGCCGGATAATGACGCAGGATTGCAAACCTGATATCACGCCGATGCTTCATAACGCATCGCGCACCCGGCTCATCGTCTCATCGAGATGGCGGGCCATGACATTGGCCAGGCGCTCGCCATCGCGCGCGATGAGCGCCTCGATCATTTCCTCGTGCTCCGCGACCGCGCCTGCCCACTGCGATGGCGTGTCATTTCCCGTGTAGCGGACCCGCCTGATCCTGGCTTGCAGCAGCTCATGCGTTTCGGCGAGCGCAGCATTCCCGGAAGCCCGAACGATCGCGGTATGAATGGCCTGATTGAGCTTGAAGTATTCGAGCCGGTTTCCGTTGCGATAGAATTCGAGCATGCGCTGGTGCAGCCGGTGAATGTGGGTGATTGTCTCATCGTCCGCACGCTCACAAGCGAGCCGCGCCGCAAGCTGCTCCAAAGTCTTCAGCACTTCGTGGATCTGTGCGACGTCGGCCTCGCTGAAGCGCCGCACGACGGCGCCCCGTGAGGGCACGTTCTCGACCAGCCCCTCCCGTGCCAGCGTCTTGATGGCTTCGCGCAGCGGGGTGCGCGAGACGCCGAGCAGCGCCCCCACCTGGACCTCGTTGATCCGTGTGCCGGGCGCAAGCCGACCTTGAATGATGAGATCGCGTAAACGCTCCACGACCTCGTCATGCAGCGTCCGGCGCGCGATCGGCAGCATGCCTTCCATGCCGTCGGCCGCCGACGGCCGGATGTCACCCGACGGGTCCTCGCTCATGCCAACCTCCTGCGGCGGCTTCAAAGACCCCCTGCTGCGCGCCTGTTGTTCAGTGAGCCTCGTTGCATTCTGCATACAAAATACTTGAATCGCAAGACGGCCCCCATATACTCGCCGGGACAGCAACACTGGAACCGCCAGGAAGGGGCCAAATGCAATCCGGCAGCGGCGATGTTCAGCCCACCATCGCATTCGCAATCGGTGATCCCGCCGGGATCAGTCCTGAGCTGAGCGCGCGCCTGATCGCGGACCCGGAGATCCGGGCGAAGGCCAGGCTCGTCGTTTTCGGGGACAAGCGCATTCTCGAGATGGGAGCGGCGGTCGCAGGCGTCGACCCGGACGTGCACGTCGTGACGGCTGAGGACGCGATTCCTGCCGATGCGACCCGGCCGATTTTCGTCGACCTTCGCAGTCTCGACCCCGCCGATGTCACCCCGCGCACGGCGACGGTCGCAGGCGGCAAATTCGCCAGCGAGAATTTCCGCCGTGCCCTGCAGCTCGCGGCTGCGGGAAAGGCGGGCGCGGTGTTCTTCACGCCCTTCAATAAGGCGGCCATGCGGCTCGCCTATCCCGGCTACGACGACGAAATTCGCTTCGTGCGCGACGTGACCGGCTACGATGGGCCGGCGAGCGAGTTCAACATCCTGGGCAAACTCTGGAATGCGCGCGTCACGTCGCATATTCCGTTGAGCAAGGTGGCAAGCGCCATAACGCAAGAGCGCATCCTCGGCTCACTCGAACTGACCCACTCGTCCCTGCGTGCAGCCGGCTTCACGCATCCGCGCATTGCCGTCGCAGGGCTCAATCCGCATGCGGGCGACGGCGGCATCTTCGGTCGCGAGGAAATCGACATCATCGGACCGGCAGTTACAAAAGCGCAGCAGATGGGCATCGACGCCAAGGGCCCTTATCCATCAGACACGGTGTTTCTGCGCGCAAGAAAGGGCGACTTCGACGCCGTTCTCACCATGTATCACGATCAGGGGCAGATCGCGATGAAGCTCATGGGCTTCGACCGGGGCGTCACCCTGATCGGCGGATTACCGTTCCCCATCTGCACGCCGGCGCACGGCACGGCCTACGACATCGCCGGCAAGGGGATCGCCGACCTCGGCGCCAGCCGGACCGCGCTGCTCCTAGCCATCGAGATGGCGGGGAACGGACACCGTCCGGATGCAAAAGCTGCGTGAAGATCTTGAGCCCAAGTCCAAGCGACGGCTGATCCAACAGCTGCAACAATGATCAACCTGAAGAGGAAATGGGAGATGCTCCACGTTCGCCAATTGATCGGTATTGCTGCCGCAGTATCGATGCTCGGTGTTCCGGCGGCTCACGCCTGGGAGCCGACGAAATCGATCGAGTTCGTCGTGACTGCCGGGGCCGGCGGCGGCACGGACAACTTCGCTCGCGTCGTTCAGTCGGCCATCACCAAGAACAAGCTCCTCGATGAAGCGATCATCGTCACCAACAAGGGCGGCGGCAGCGGAGCTGAAGGCTATATTTATGCGCGCGGTGCGGCCGGGGATCCACATAAGGTGATCTTCGGCACCAACAACGCCTATCTTCTGCCTTACGTCGCGAACGTGGCGTTCAAGATGTCGGATCTGACGCCCGTCGCCGCCATGGCGCTCGATGAATTCCTGCTGTGGGTCAATGCCGGCTCGGAATATAAGACGGCCAAAGACTACATCGCCGCCGCCAAGGCCAAACCCGAAACCCTGAAGATGGGCGGCAGCCAGTCGAAGGATACGGACCAGACGCTGGTGAGCCTTATCGAATCCGCGACCGGCGCGAAATTCATCTACGTGCCCTTCAACGGCGGCGGCCTCGCAGCGGTACAGCTCGCCGGCGGCCATATCGATTCCAATACGAACAACCCGAACGAGAACATTGGCCAGTGGAAAGCAGGCCAGGTCCGTCCGCTGTGCGTGTTTAGCCCGACCCGTCTGCCCGAGGGCCCGAAGGTCACGGGCGACATGGGCTGGTCGGACATCCCGCTCTGCAAGGATGAAGGCATTCCGATCGATAGCTTCCAGATGCCGCGCACGATCTGGCTGCCGGCCAACGTGCCTGCCGACGCGGTCGCCTTCTACACGGAGCTTTTCAAGAAGGTGAGCGAGACACCAGAGTGGAAAGAGTACGTCACCCGCACGGTGCAGACCGCACGCTTCATGTCCGGCGACGAGCTCGCCAAGTTCATTGCCGACGACGAAGCCAAGAACAAGCAGGTGTTCGAGAAGGAGGGTTGGCTGGTCAAATGACCAGCCTTCCTCGCGGGTTCAATTCTGCGGGGCTTCGGCCCCGCCTTCTCTCCTGGAGCGGTTGCGGATGATTTCGCGCTTCGGAGCCGAATTGGTGATGGCCATCATCGTCGCGGTGTTTGGCCTCATCATCACCCTCGGTGCCTTGGAATTTGGCGTGGGCTGGAGCCCGTCCGGCCCAGAGCCAGGCACATTTCCCTTTTACGTCGGCCTCATCGTCACGGTTGCCGGTGTCGGCATTATTTTTCAGACGCTGATCCAGCGGGCGTACCGCGACGAGAGTTTTCTGACATCCGCGCAACTGCGCTCGGTTATCTTCTTCTCCCTTCCCATCGTCGCCCTTGTCGCCGTCTCCCTCTGGGTGGGGCTTTATGTCGGGATGGCGCTTTATCTTTTCGCCAGCATGAAATTCCAGGGCGGCTATCGCGCCGGTTTTTCGGCGCTCGTCGCCATTGGCATGGCTGTCTCCCTGTACCTTATTCTCGAAATCGGCTTCCAGACGCCCCTCCTCAAAGGGCCGCTCGAAGACGCTCTGGGACTCTAGGAGAGGGCGATGGAGGGGCTGGAGGCACTATTCCACGGTTTCAGCGTCGCGATCACCGCGCACCACATCATTCTAATGATAATAGGTGTGCTGCTCGGTATCCTGGTGGGCGTGCTTCCGGGCCTCGGCGCACCCAACGGCGTATCCCTGTTGCTGCCGCTCACCTTCACGATGGATCCCGTGGCGGCCATCATTCTGCTGACGAGCATGTATTGGGGGGCGCTGTTCGGCGGCTCCACCACCTCGATCCTGTTCAACATCCCTGGAGAGCCATCATCGGTCGCCACGACATTCGATGGATATCCGATGGCCAAGCAGGGGCGGGCGACGCAGGCGCTGAGCTATGCGTTCCTGTCGGCGGGCTTCGGCGCGCTGCTTGGTGTCATCGTCATCACGCTGCTTTCCGGGTGGGTCGCGCGCTTCGCGATGCAATTCAGCCCTGCTGAATACTTCGCCGTTTATTTTCTCGCCTTCGCGAGCTTCGTCGGGTTCGGCGGCGCTTCTCCCCTCAAGACGATCGTCGCGATCGGTACCGGGTTCACGCTGGCCGCCGTCGGCATGGATTCCGTGTCCGGCAACCTGCGTCTCACCTACGGGTTCGACCAACTCGTTGCCGGAATCAGCTTCCTGGTCGCCGTCATCGGGCTGTTCGGGATCGGCGAGCTCGTCATCACCATCGAGGACGGCTTGCGCCTGCAGGGCCTCAGGGCGCGCATTTCGCCCCGTGACGTCCTCAACACCGCGCTCAGCATGCCGCGCCACTGGCTGGCGCTCTTGCGCAGCGGGCTCGTGGGCTGCTGGATGGGCATCACGCCAGGCGGCCCGACGGCAGCGTCCTTCATGAGCTACGGCCTCGCGAAGCGCTTCTCGCGCGACCGGGACAAGTTCGGCAAAGGCGAACCGGAAGGCATCATTTCGCCCGAGACCGCTGACCATGCCGCCGGCACATGCGCCATGCTGCCGATGCTGGCCCTCGGCGTGCCAGGCTCGGCGACGGCCGCTGTCCTCCTCGGCGGTCTGATGATCTGGGGCCTCAACCCCGGGCCGATGCTGTTCATCGAGCGGCCGGATTTCGTCTGGGGCCTCATCGCCAGCATGTATCTCGGCAATGTGGTCGCGGTCATCCTCGTCCTGTCGACAGTGCCGCTCTTCGCCGCGATCCTGCGCATTCCTTTCAGCATTTTTGGCCCAGCGATCGTCGTCGTCTGTCTGGTCGGTGCCTATACGGTCGGCAGCAAGGGCTTCGATCTCTGGCTCGTTCTGGTGTTCGGCGTTCTCGGCTACGCCTTCAAGAAGCTCGACTATCCGATCGCACCGCTCATCCTCGCCATGGTGATCGGCGACAAGGCGGAAGACACGTTCCGGCAATCGCTGATCATGTCGAAGGGGTCGCTCAGCATCTTCTGGTCGAACCCGCTCGTCGCAGGGTTGATGACGCTGGCGTTCATCCTCTTGCTATCGCCCATCGCGGTATCCTTCCTGCGCTCCCTGCGCAAGGGCAGCGTCGCTTAAGCGGCTTGCCTCGTGCCGGTGCGGTCCCATTGGGGCTCCGCCGGCACTCCACGGGACCGCAGGGGAGCTTTAGCGAGCGCCGACGCGCCACCCGTACGGCAGACGATGGGTGCGGGATCATATCGCTGCTCGATGCGTTTGCCTGAAAAGGCAAACCGATTTGGGCGCGCATCTGCTAGAGCTTGAGCGCGGGTAGATCCAGAATAGTCTGCTCCCAAGCTGGGACGACATCGCTCAAGTCGAAAGTTTCGGACAAAGCGATCCGAAAGCGGTGGCATGTAGATTGGGAGTAGCGGCAGTTGAGCCAGTTCGATTCTGGGATGGAGGCAGATTTCGGGGAGGTCGTGTTGCGCTGCCCCGTCACGGGAAAGGAATACAGACCGGGGATATTCCTGAGCGAAACAAGCTTTCGATCGCTTCCTCGTACGCCAATGACGGCACATTGCCCTTATTGCAACACCGAGCATCAGTGGATACCGATGGATGCTCGCTGGGAGCGCCACTTCATAGAACCTCCGCTAGCCGCGCCAAGGGAGTGAGATCGAGAAGGCAGGCGGGGCAGCGAAAAAGATCACAAGGCAAGGATGACATCGCCCGGAACGACTGCGGCAAGCGGCTCCCAGGTGCTGCCGTGGAGGTCTGGAGCTCGTTTGGGCTCTCACCTCGCTGGTCGAGCTTTCTCAAACTGATCGAATGCTTGAAGCGCGTGGCTGGCATACATGACGGCGGGGCCGGCGCCCATGTAGATCGCCATCCCCAGCGTCTCCAGGACCTCTTCGCGGCTTGCGCCCTGGCCGACCGCGGCCTTGGCGTGGAAGCCGATGCAATCGTCGCACCGGATGGCGACGCTGATGGCAAGGGCGATGAGCTCCTTGGTCTTGGTGTCGAGGGCATTGGCCTTCAAAGCTGCTTGGGCGATTTCTGAGAACCCTTTCATTACCTCCGGGGCGCCGCCCCGCAAGTCGCGCAGCCCGCCAGAGAGCTCACGTGTGAATGCCTGCCAATCGGTTTGCATTTGCTGTCTCCAGGATGTCCGTCTCACAGCCGCTCGATGGCGGCCGAAATCTGAATTCAGAACTGGCGCAGCCCTCTTCGTTTCCAAACCGTCTAAGTGGGAATGATTTCCGGTTCGCCTTGCTGCGATGAACCGGTCCTTTCGCCACGCGCAGCATTTCCCTTCGATCCGTTGCTCCTCAGGACGATGTAAATTGCCGGGATGACGAGCACGGTCAGCGCCGTCGAGGACATGAGCCCGAAAAGCAGCGAGATGGCGAGCCCCTGGAAAATCGGATCGGCAAGGATCACGGCAGCGCCGATCATGGCGGCGAGCGCGGTGAGCAGGATCGGTTTGAAGCGGATCGCGCCGGCCTTCAGGAGCACGTCGATGAGCGGTCGCTCTGGGCTGCGCGCATGGCGGATGAAGTCCACCAGCAGAATGGAATTGCGCACGATGATCCCGGCAAGCGCGATGAATCCGATCATCGAGGTCGCGGTGAATGGCGCGCCGAACAGCCAATGCCCGAGCATGATGCCGATGAAGGTCAGCGGGATCGGCGTGAGGATCACGAGCGGCAGCTTGAACGAGCCGAACTGCGCGACGACGAGAATGTAGATGCCGAGGATCGCCACCATGAACGCGGCACCCATGTCGCGGAACGTGACCCAGGTGACTTCCCATTCGCCGTCCCAGAGCAGGGTAGGGTGCGATTCGTCGTTGGGCTGGCCATGCAGCGCGATGGTGGGCTTCGGCACCTCACCCCAGTCTGCCTGGGCTATGGCATCGCTCACCGCAAGCATGCCGTAGATCGGCGCCTCGAACGCGCCGGCAAGCTCGGCCATCACCATTTCCGCGGCACGGCCATTGTGCCGGAAAATCGGATAGGAGGCTTTCTCTCGCGTCACTGAGACGACGTCGCCAAGCTCGACGATCGAGCGGTCGCCTGGCAATGCGTTGGCCGGCACTGGGGTTGCCAGAGTGCGCTCACCCACGACGCGCTCGCTCTTCGACAATGCGATACGGATCGGAATCGGCGAGCGCCCGCCGCCCCGGTGCGAATAGCCGACGGTCGTCCCGCCGGCCAGCGTGCGGATCGTATCGTACACGTCAGCCTGCTCGACGCGGTAATATTCGAGATTGTCCTGGTCGATGGCGATGCGAACGCGCTCCGGGCGATTGCGGAAGCTGTCCTCGACGTCGACGATGAAGGGTACGCTGGCGAACGCTTCGCGCACCTTGGTCGCGACCGCGCGCCGCGTGTCTGGATCCGGGCCGTAGATTTCCGCAAGCAGGGTGCCCAGCACCGGCGGGCCAGGTGGCGGCTCGACGACCTTCAGCACGCTGCCTTCCGGCAGCTTGACCGCTTTCAGCCGCTCGCGCAGCTCGAGCGCGATATCATGGCTCGTGCGGGTCCGCTCGCCTTTGGCAACGAGATTGACAGCGATGTCGCCCTGGTGCGGCTGCGAGCGGAGATAATAGTGGCGCACCAGTCCGTTGAAATTGAACGGTGCGGCGGTGCCGGCATAGGTCTGAAACGAAGCGACCTCGGGCACGCCGGCCAGCTCGTCGACCATGGCCTGAAGCGCTCGGTCGGTATCCTCGATCGAGGCGCCCTTGGGCAGGTCGAGCACCACCTGGAGATCGGTCTTGTTGTCAAACGGCAAAAGCTTCACCGTGACGTGCTGGGTGTAGAACAGGCCGAGGGACGCCAGTGTGGCGGCGCCGACTGCAAGCAGAAAGGCCCATGAGCGCCGTTTCGTGCGCAGGACGGGCTCGGCAACTTTGACATACGCGCGGCCCAGCCATCCGCCCTGCGCGGCATGGTGGTCATGCGACTGAGCATGTGCGTGGCCGCCGAACTTCATCATCAGCCACGGGGCCACCATGACGGCGACGAAGAAGGAGAACAGCATCGCCGCCGAGGCATTGGTCGGGATCGGGCTCATGTAGGGCCCCATCATGCCGGAGACGAACAGCATCGGCAGAAGGGCTGCGACGACTGTCAGGGTTGCGACAATGGTCGGATTGCCGACCTCGGCAACCGCTTCGACAGCGGCCTTGACGCGTGGCCGCCCGTCCTTCATCGCCCAATGGCGGGCGATGTTCTCGATGACGACGATGGCGTCGTCGACCAGAATGCCGATCGAGAAGATCAGCGCAAAAAGGCTCACCCGGTTGAGCGTGTAGCCCATGATGCGCGCGGCGAACAAGGTGAGCAGAATTGTTGTTGGTATCACCACCGCGACCACCAGCGCCTCGCGCCAGCCGATGGCGAAGCCGACCAGGATCACGATCGACACCGTCGCGAGGCCGAGATGGAAAAGAAGCTCGTTCGCCTTCTCGTTCGCCGTCTCGCCGTAGTTGCGGGTGACGGTCATTTCGACGTCCGCCGGAAAGATTTGGCCGCGCGCCTGCTCGAGGCGCTCCACGATGGCGTCCGCGATGACGACCGCATTGGTGCCGGGCCGCTTGGCGATGGCGAGCGATACCGCAGGCGTCCGCTCGAGGCCGCCGGGGGCCTTGCGCACGCTCGTGACCCGGGTCTCGTTCGGTTCGCTCGCCAATATCACGGTGGCGACATCGCGCACGTAGACGGGCCGGCCGTCGCGGGCTGTCAGCAGCAAATTGCCCACCTCGGAGGGTGTCTGCAGCGTCTGCCCAGCAACCAGCGCGCGCTGCTCGCCGGCTTCGCGGACCCGCCCGGACTGGAAGGAGCGATTGGCGCCTGCGATTTTGGAGGCGAGCTGCTGAAGCGTAATGCCGTAGAGTGACAGCCGCTCTGGGTCCGGCTGGATACGGATCTCCTCCGGCTGCTCGCCGACGATATAGGTGAGGCCGATATCGGGCAGCTTCAGCACCTCGACCTGAAGCTCGCGGGCGAGGCGGGTGAGATCATTGGCGGTCCAGCGGTCTGCCGCAGCCGGAGTTGGTGTCAGCGTGACGACGACGATGGCGACGTCGTCGATACCACGGCCGACGATGAGCGGCTCCGGTATGCCGAACGGGATACGGTCCATGTTGGCGCGGATTTTCTCGTGCACGCGCAGGATCGCGGCGTCGGCATCGGTGCCGACCAGGAAGCGCGCGGTGACCACCGCGCCGTCGTCCTCGGTTTGCGAATAGACGTGCTCGACGCCGTCGATGCTCTTGATGATGGTCTCCAGCGGCTCGGTGACGAGCTTGACGGCATCCTCGGCCTTGAGCCCGTCGGCGGCGACGTGGATATCCACCATCGGCACGGAGATCTGCGGCTCCTCCTCGCGCGGCAGGGTGACGAGGGCAACGAGGCCCAGGGCGAAAGCTGCCAGCAGGAAAAGCGGTGTCAGCGGCGAGGCGATGGAGCCGCGCGTGAGGAGGCCGGCAAGTCCGAGCTTCATGGCTTGCGATCCGCCATGATGATGCGATCCCCGTCATGCAGACCCGTCAGCACCTCGACGCGTGGGCCGTCGGCAGTGAAAATGGTCTCGCCCAAAATCACTGCGACCTCGCGCGATCCTGTTTCGGTGGCGATCCGGACATAATCGATCCCGTGACGCGTGCTGACCGCCTCTGGAGGGACCGCGATCGCTGAGCGCTCCGCGACCGGAATCCAGACCAGGGCGCGTTCGTTGACGAAATAGTCGCCGATCCCGTCCACCTCGACGTCGGCCACGACCCGGCCGGCCGAAATTTCTGGATAGACCTTGACGATGCGGCCGGGGCGCGCCTCCGAGGCGCTGCCGCTTGTTGCGGGCGACAAGCCGCGCTGGCCGATCAGGACGGTCGCGTTTTGCCTGATTCCCGCAGCGTGCCGTTCGGGAAGAAAAAGGCGCAGATAATATCGGCCGCTGGCGATACGCGCGACTTCTTCACCCGGAAGCACCACCGACCCGAGCGTGACAGGCACCGTCAGCACCCGGCCATCCGCGGGCGCCAGCACCTCGCCCTCGCGGGCGCGCTGCTCGATGACCGATTTCTCAGCTTGGGCGGCCGCCAGCTGATTGGCAACGACATCGAACTGCATTTTCGCCTGATCCACCCGCGCCTGCGTCGCGGTCCCGCGCGCCAGAAGCTGCTGTGCGCGGTCGAGCTCGATGCGCGCATTCTCCAACTGTGAATTGAGCGCCTCGATCTTGGCATTCGCGGCGCTCATTTCGAGTGCGAGCTTGTCGTCGACGACGATGGCAATGGTCTCGCCTTCCTTGACCTCGTTGCCCTCACTGACCTTGATCGCACGGATCGAGCCGCCGATGCGCGCCCGCGCCGGTACGATTCTGCGGCTTTCGACCTGTCCGAACACCGCCTTCATGTCCGGGATCGAAATGGACTTGACGACGAAATCGGCCGCCGCAGGAGCGATCCCTAGGAATGTGGACAGGACGAGGAAAATGGCGCGCGAGAACATGATCATCTCCCCCTGGCAAACGGCGCTGGAGACGCCGCCTGCATTCGCGTCGGGCGGGCCATATTAACGGAAAATGTTTCCGCTTTTGCAGCCGAGTTTCTTGAAGACCATTGCGGCGGGACAGAAGCCGGTCAGCGATACCTGGATGAGATTCAGCCCAACGAAGGCCGTCAGAAGATACCAGTACGGCGAGACGTAATAGCCGAGCGTCAGAGAAAGGAGGATCATGAAGCCGGCGAATATCATGACGGCGCGATCGATTGTCATCGATTTGTCTCCTTCAACGATTCCCGAATTGCACGCCGGTGACCAGGGGCTCAATTTCGCGGTCGCGGCGCAAACCATCGAAACGGGGTGCTAGGGCATGGAGCATCAGTGAGCACTCGTGCGAGCGGGAGGATGCGAACATCCCTCCAAGCCAAGCTCAATCCTTCAGTTCGACTGCTGCCTATCATTGCCGCGCTGTTGGTTGTGTCTTTGATTGCGCGCAATAGATGTCGTAGAGCACCCGCATGACCTCGAGCGCAGGCTGGCTCGAGATCCGGTACCAGATCGTCTGACCATCCCGCCGCGCAGAAATGATGCGGTCGCGCCGCAGCAGGGCGAGGTGCTGGGACGCCGTCGCATCGCGAATGCCAAGGAACTCGGCGAGCTGACCGACGGATTTTTCGCCATCGATGAGCTGGCAGAGGATGAGCATGCGATGGCGGTTGGACATCGCTTTCAGCAATGCGCTGGCTTCGTCCGCCGCTGAACGCATGGCATTGGGGTCGATCTTCGTCTTAAGTTTCATATTTGCGAATATATGAAGATACGGTGCGTCTGTCTAGTGGTGAGGGCCGCGCAGGAAGCACTCGCCATAAAAGAAGCTTTCGCTGGTGGAGCGTCATGGGCGGCTCCAGCCGCGCGCAGATGCCCCGCTGCGACAGGCCATACCGGGAGATGTCAAGCGCCCTACGTCAGCCAGGGCTGGATCCCGCGGCGGAAGCACGCCGTTCAAGCGGCCGAGCGGGCTTGTCTCGCAAACCCACGTCAGCAGCCGTGGCGTTCTGAGGGTCAGCGAGACAGGAGCCGTGCAAGGCATCTCGGCGCGGCCTGTGCTGCTGCCGATATTCGGATTTTCTCTTTAATATCAGGGACGTAGGCTCGGAATGGTAGCGGGAGGCGGACTCGAACCGCCGACCTAAGGATTATGAGACCTTCGCTCTAACCACCTGAGCTATCCCGCCATTCTGCGCCGCGATATAAGAAACGCGGCTGCAGTCTGTCAAGCGAGCGCCATACCTTGGCAGGCTCCGATCCGTCGCCGAAAGCCAGCGCCGCGACTGGGCAGTGCGGCTGGCCAGGATCAGGCCAGTTGACGCTTGCGCATGCGGAGCATCGTGAAGATGCCCATGGGCCTGAGCGCGCGGCGCTCCACGACTTCGAGATCGTCGCAGACGAGCACGCGGTCGACATCGAACACCGGACGCCAGCCGAGCTGGTCGGCAAAAGGCGCCATGCGGCGCTCGACCCAGCCCCGGACACCTTCTTCCTGGCTGAAGTGATTGACGAGGATCACCTCGCCGGCGGGCTTGCAGACCCGGGCGAGCTCGCGCATCACGCGCTCCGGCTCGGGCACGACGGTCATCACGTACATGGCGACCACGGTGTCGAACGAATTGTCCGAAAACGTGAGGTGGCCCGCGTCCATCTCATAGAGGCCGGCAACGTTGTCGAGACCTTCGTTGGCGACCCGCTGCCGCGCCTTCTCCAGCATGTCCGGAGACAGATCGATACCGACGATCTCCAGGTGCTTGCCATAGCTCGGAAGCGAGAGGCCGGTGCCGACGCCCACCTCGAGCACCCTTCCGGTACGACTGTTGATGATTTCGACGGCGTGCTTCCGGCCCTCAGCGGCGATCTTGCCGAACGTGTGGTCGTAGATGGGAGCCCAGCGGCGGTAGGCGCTGATGACCGAGGACTCGTCCATGTTCGGCAGGGCTTTCGCCGCGAGTGTCCCGCCGAAGGGGCGACGGCTTTGCTTAGCCATTCGAACTCTACCGTCAAACACCTGTGCTCTCCCACCTTTCAATGATTACTCTCGAGCTCGCGTCAGGTTGCCAGACCCGCTGCAATGGATCGCGGCATCGTCCGCGAAGCATCCTCATCGATCGCTCGCTTGGTCCGAGTGATCCACCCCCCACCGAGAACTCGCGCCTCAGGCCCCGCATCGTCGTAGAAGACACAGGCCTGGCCGGGTGCCACGCCGTGCTCACCTTCGGGGAGCAGCACCCGTGCCCTACCCAGTGCCTCATCGAGGACGAGCGTCGCCTCTACCGGCGTATGTGTCGAACGGATCCGCGCCCGGATCGGCAGGCCGTCGCGGGCTGCCGCCGCTTCGGCGCGAGACCCGAGCCAGTTCACGTTCCGGAGCTCGAGGACATCGGTCCGAAGTGCTTCACGGGGACCAACGATCACTTGCCTGCGCTCGGGGTCGAGCCGCACGACGTAAAGTGGAGTTCCGCCCGCCAGCTTGAGGCCGCGCCGCTGGCCGATCGTATAGTGCATGATACCGTCGTGCCGGCCAAGGACACGGCCGTCCACGTGAACGATGTCGCCCGGCTCGGAGGCGCCGGGGCGCAGGCGCTCGATCACATCGGCATAGCGCCCGGAGGGAACGAAGCAGATGTCCTGGCTGTCCGGCTTCGAGGCGACGGACAGGCCGAGCTCGCTGGCGAGCTCCCGCACCTGCGGCTTCCTCAGCCCGCCCAGCGGAAACCACAGCCGCGACAGCTGCTCACGCGTCGTGGCGAACAGGAAATAGCTCTGGTCCCGGTCCGTGTCGACCGCGCGCCGAAGCTCCGGTCCGTCGGGGCCATCGCAACGGCGTATATAATGTCCGGTCGCCAGAACATCGGCGCCAAGCTCCGTCGCAGTCTCCAGAAGGTCGCGGAACTTGATCTGCTGATTACAGGTCACGCACGGGATCGGCGTCTCGCCGGCGAGATAGCTGTCGGCGAAGGAGGAAATCACAGAGCGCTCGAACCGACGCTCGTAATCGAGGACATAATGGGGGATGCCGAGCGTCGCGGCGACGCGGCGCGCATCATGAATATCCTGGCCGGCACAGCAGCTTCCCTTGCGAGCCGTCGCGACGCCGTGATCGTAGAGCTGGAGCGTAATGCCGATGACATCGTGGCCCTCTCGCTTGAGCAGGGCCGCGACGACCGATGAGTCGACACCGCCAGACATGGCCACGATGACTCGACGCCGCGCGCCACGCGTCGTGGGCCCGCCGTACGATGGCGCTGTCGTCTCTCCCGCGCTCATGTCTAACTTAGAATGGCTCCAAATATGGTTCGGTCGCTCTCACAGGCGGCGCCCGGGCTGAGGTACACGAGTGTATCGGAAGCCCGGGGCAACATATGGCGCCGTTGGCCCGCCGAGGCAAGTAACCTTGATGCACAAGCGCTATGCAACTCGTCGCTGCCAGGGACGGGGAGAGGTCTCTTCCGTCGAAAATGTAGAGTCAACGTAAAGGTTAACGGCCTCCGCCCGATGCATGGTACAGTTCTGAGTGATATGTTTACCTAACGACTTAGAGCCAAATTAAGGTCGGTCGGCCACCATGGTGGCGAGTAACTGAGTATTGCGTAGAGTGCCATGGCTGAGCAGCAGTTTAGATCGCGCGTGCGATATGTCATCGGGCCCGACGGCAGTCCGTTGACCATTGCGGATCTTCCCCCCCGCGACACAAAGCGCTGGGTCATCCGGCGAAAAGCGGAAGTGGTTGCCGCAGTGCGCGGCGGACTGCTTAGCCTGGAAGAGGCCTGCGAGAGATATACTCTCACGGTCGATGAGTTCCTGAGCTGGCAGCGGTCCATCGACAAGCACGGATTACCGGGCCTGCGCGCAACACGCATTCAGGACTACCGCGACTGATCCAGTCCCGGTCTGGTTTCGGGCTGTCATGCCCAGCCCGAAGCCAGCTCTGCTACCTTTGAAGATTTCGCTTTTGATCCGTCGTGAAGCAAGGGCGCCGGATCGCGCCCCGAACGGGTCGTCTGTCTGAGCGCGAGGGGCTGCCCGGGCGATCCGGGAGCTCGCCCTAAGATAGATCTCCAAGATTGCTCACGCTGACACCGTCAGGCCAAAGCGCTCCGCTAGCGTCGGAACGCCGTGCTGCTCCGGATCATCTCGCCCGGTGTCCTGTTGGGTCGGCCGCGCCGAATGAGCCCAAAGCAGCCAGGGTCCCGCGGAGCCATTAGACTGGCTCCGCGAATTGTCGTGTTCGATCGGCCCTCGCCGAGGCCGTCAGCTGATCGTCATATTGGGATCTCGCCCCGGGCGACGGGGGAGGCGATCGAGATCACGCTGGGTCTCCGGCGCCGCCAACTTGTCGAGATCGGCACATGCATCGTCGCGCTCGCGCACGGCGATTTCGAGCTTCGTCTGCAGATCGGCAATGGACGCACGCAGGTTGTCCCGGCGCTGCGCAGCAGATTTCGCGAGCGTGGAGTAGGCGAAGTGCGTCTTATCCCTGATTCCGGTCCGCTCCTCCTCCGATTGCACCTGGCGATCGAGCTCGATGGCCATGTGCTCGAACTCGCGGATCATATGCTCGAGATCGGCAACTTTCCGGCGCTTCTCCTCAGCGGCAAAGCGTTTGAGGCGGAAGCTAATCTCCCGTGACTTCATGTTCGATACCCCTGACATGTTCGAACAAAGCCTGACAAGATCCAACAAATCAAAATCCGTGCCAGGCGACGCCTGCGGCTCACGCCGCTTCCCCTGTTTGATCAGCTCCGTTCCAGTCGACCCATCCCACGACCGATCAAGGGGATTATATTCCTTAACGTACAGACCACCGCTTAAGTTGCGGTAAAGTCACGACAGAACGCTGACAACTTCTGCAGGCCTGTCAAGGCCATAAATGAGCCATCCGACTCTAGGGTGCGCCCGCGAATTCTGATAATTCTTTGATTCGCAGGGACCCTGCGCGTGACCGCTTCCGTTTTGGGGGACGGGATCGGATGTGCGCAATGGGGTGCGTTCTCACCTTCGGGGACTGACGAAATCCGCGATGCTCCAGGCGGACACCATTCACGGTGTCCGTAACAGAAGCGTTGTTGCCGATTTCAGATCGGGATCCGAAGTCGTCCGCGGCGGCAAGTTGTTTCATCAAGTCTCACACAGTACAGTTAGGTGATTAGGCTTTGTTAACTTCTCCGGTGTAAGTTTCGGACGAGTATTAAGGGCCGGTTCAGCTGCGTGCTCTTCAGAAAGGGGCAGCGGGCCTGGGGCAACCCAGCCCTCGAAGAGAGGAATAGAATGAGAGTCCTTCTGATAGAAGACGATCGCGCCACGGCGCAGAGCATCGAGTTAATGCTCCAGTCGGAAGGCTTCAACGTCTACACCACTGATCTTGGCGAGGACGGTGCGGACCTCGGCAAGCTCTACGACTATGACATCATTCTATTGGACCTCAACTTGCCCGACATCAGCGGTTACGATGTCCTCAAGACACTGCGGGTCAGCAAGGTCGCCACGCCGATTTTGATCCTCTCGGGATTGGCAGGGATCGACGACAAGGTTCGCGGGCTGGGCTTCGGTGCAGACGACTACATGACGAAGCCGTTCCACAAGGACGAGCTGGTCGCCCGCATTCACGCCATCGTCCGCCGGTCGAAAGGACACGCGCAATCGGTCATCGAGACGGGCGAGGTGCGGGTCAATCTCGATACCAAAACCGTCGAGGTGAACGGGCAACGCGTTCATCTGACAGGCAAGGAATACCAGATGCTGGAGCTGTTGTCCCTGCGGAAGGGGACGACGCTCACCAAGGAGATGTTCCTCAACCACCTCTACGGCGGGATGGATGAGCCGGAGCTGAAGATTATCGACGTCTTCATTTGCAAGCTGCGCAAGAAGCTCCAGGCAGCGACGGGTGGCCGGCACTATATCGAGACGGTCTGGGGCCGCGGCTACGTGCTGCGCGATCCCAACGACGAGCACGCGGCCGCCTGAGCGGCCTTTTTTCGGACAGGATGTATCGGATCGGGGCCGCAGGGCCCCTGATCTGTTTCGAGGGGGTGGTGATGAGGCGCCGCCTGCTCTATCCAGTCTGCCAGATCAATCGGATGACACTGGGTAGGCCATGGAATCAAATTTAACTGCGCAAGCGCAACGGTCCGGCCTCAAAGCCGCGATCGTGCCCGTAACGCCCTTCCAGCAGAACTGCACGCTCATCTGGGACGAGGCGACCAAGGTTGGGGCGGTGGTCGATCCCGGAGGCGATCTCGACCGCATCCGTAGCGCCATCTCTGAGGTCGGTATCAAGGCTCAAAAGATCTTGCTGACGCACGGCCACATCGATCATGCCGGTGGCGCGGCGGAGCTGCACGAAGAGCTGGGCGTCCCGATAGAGGGTCCCCACCAGGCCGACAGGTTCCTGCTGGACGGGCTCGCAGAGCAGGGGCGCGCTTACGGCATGGCTGCGCGGTCGGTCGTTCCCGATCGCTGGCTGCAGGAAGGCGATACGGTCGAGGTCGCCGGCCACAGCTTCTCGGTGCTGCACTGCCCCGGCCACTCCCCAGGATCGGTCGTGCTCTACAACTCCGGGCAACGGTTCGCGTTGGTCGGCGACGTCCTGTTCCGTGGCTCCATTGGCCGAACGGACTTCCCCTACGGCGACCACGAGGCGCTGATCAATGCGATCAAGACCAAGCTGCTGCCGCTCGGCGACGATGTGGCCTTCATCTGCGGGCACGGGCCGACGAGCACCATCGGAGCGGAGCGCGCATCGAACCCGTTCATTACGTAGGCATTAGCGAGGGGCCTAGAACCACCACTCCCACCTGAGGCAGCCGAGCAGACCGCACTCGGAATCGATCGCATTGCGACCGGCGCCGCGGTTCTCCCAGAAATCGACCGTCTCGACCCGGAGCGTCTCGGAGCAGCTCCGGCGGCAGGCGATCCAGGTGCCGCCCGGCATCCGCACCTCGTAACCCGTCCGGCTGCGGCGCACTGGTCCGGAGACCGTTCCGTGTCCGAACCGGCTTTCGGCGACCACATGACCCTCGATCGGCCCGCCTTCGTAGTAGGCCGTCCGATCCCAGCGTGAACCCCCGGCCCACGCCGATCCGGCGAACAGGCAGCCGGCAATACCCGCGGCGACAAGCAGCGTTTTCGAGAACGCCATACAATTCTCCTTCGATAGAATCGTGCCCCCGGTATTCAGACATACACCGATCCGGTTAGCGCATCGTTCAGATTGGGCCAAGGGCAAAGGAGCCGCCTTTCGTCAAATTGAGCGACAGGCGTGCATTTTGGCCATTTCACTCGTCGCGAGCATCAATGGCCGGCCAGCGGCGCAGATGTGCGATAGAGCTATGGAAGCTCTAGGCAATTTCGCGCGAGCCGTTAGGATGGCCGCCGGAAGCGAGGTTCGCCTTTAGGAGGAGGCATCAGTCATGAGCAGCAGCACAGGCAAGGTCGCCCTGGTCACGGGCGCGGGGAGCGGGATCGGGCGTGCCGCGGCGCTGGCCCTGCAGCGCAACGGGTACGATGTCGTGCTCGCCGGCCGGCGCAAGGAGGAGCTCGAGCGCACGGCTTCGATGGCGGTGGAAGGTGGCGGACGCATGCTGCCTGTGCCCACCGATGTCGCTGATCCGGCTTCGGTCAAGGCGCTGTTTGCGGCCACGAAGGAGAACTTCGGCCGCCTCGACGTGCTCTTCAACAATGCCGGCATGGGCGCGCCAGCAGTGCCGATGGAGGAGCTGCCGTACGAGACTTGGCAGAAGGTGGTCGACGTGAACCTCACGGGCTCGTTCCTCTGCGCCCAGGAGGCGATCCGCATTATGAAAGCGCAGACGCCGAAGGGCGGCCGGATCATCAATAACGGCTCCATATCGGCCCACGCGCCACGTCCGAACTCAATCGCCTATACGGCGACGAAGCATGCCATCACGGGTCTGACGAAGTCGATCTCGCTCGACGGGCGCGCCCATGACATTGCGTGCTCCCAGATCGACATCGGCAATGCGGACACGCCGATGGGCGGTCGCATGAAGCACGGTGTTCCGCAGGCCAATGGCACCATCGCGCCGGAGCCGGTCATGGACGTCGAGCACGTCGCGAATGCCATCGTGTTCATGGCCAACCTGCCGCTCGATGCGAACGTGCAGTTCATGACCATCATGGCGACGAAAATGCCGTTCGTCGGCCGCGGCTGACGTCCAAGCCCCTCAGCAGGCTCTGAACCTGATCGTCCCGGATGCACCGAGCACGTGAGGCTCTGGTGCTCCGGGGTTTTTCGCGTTGCGACCGCAGTCAACGATGTGCACGTCCCTCGAGAGGCCGGCTGCGCACAAATTCCGGGAACCTTGGCTCCGAACCGGCATCCAATGACAAGACGCCGCTCCAGCGCGCGTCACACTGGACCATGATCGGAGTACAACGAAATGCGACTCTCGACGCTTCTGCTTGCGTCAGCAGCCATGACCCTGGCGGGGGTATCTCCATCGTTCGCCCACGGGGCGGACAAGGCGCTGGCCAAATCACCGCCGGCTGCGCCCTACCAGCAGGTGAGCAAGCTGGTGAAGCTGCCGGATTTCATACCGGGCCTCGGCCAGCTGTTCGTCGATCCGTCGACGTTGCCCGCGGGCCCGTTCCTTGCCTACGACCACGACGGCAAGCTGGTCAGCACGATCTACATGATCCCGCTGAACGAGCTGAAACCCGACGGCAAGCCCTTCAACGACCTCAAACTGTCCGGCGCTGCGGTCGACCACGTGGACGTGCACTACAACGCCGGCCATCCGGGTGTTGAAACGCCGCACGCCCACATCGTGCTCTGGCACGTGAAGTCCGCCGAAGAAAGCCGGGTGGCCAAATGATTTCCCGGCGCCGGATACTGCAAACGGGGGGCGGCTTGACGGCCGCCCTGCTGCTCGGGCCCAGGGTAGCACGGGCTGCCGATGCGATAGAGATCGTGATGGGTGGCCGCCCGGATGGCTCGCACGTCTGGTTCGATCCGATCGGGCTCCACATCGAGCCCGGGCAGACCATTCGCTGGATCAACCGTGATGCCGGCAATTCGCATACGGCGACCGCGTATCATCCGGACATTTTCGGGCGGCCGCGCCGTATCCCATCGTCCGCTAGCCCATGGGACTCGGATTACCTGCTGCCAGGCGAGTCCTTTTCCATCACACTGACCACGCCGGGCGTGTACGATTACTACTGCGTCCCGCACGAACACGCCGGCATGGTAGGGAGGATCATCGTGGGGTCACCGGAGCCGCCTGGCTGGACGAACGGGCCTTCATCGGAAGAAGACCTGCCCGAAGCCGCATTGCATGCCTTTCCGACAGTCGCCGAGATCATGTCGAAAGGGCTCGTCCGGCGAGCCTGAAAATTGGGTTATGAGCCATGGAATCCTTGCAGACGATCGTTCGCGTATTCCGGCGCCGCGGGTCTCTCAGCGACGACGAGCTGGTGTCCCTCGCCAAGGAGCGCGACGAGGATGCCGTCCGCATCCTGGTTCGGCGCTACAACCAACGCCTGTTCCGCATTGCACGCGGCATCATCCGTGACGAGTCCGAAGCTGAGGATGTCGTCCAGGCGACGTACGTGCGCGCGTTCACGCACCTCGATCGCTTCCGCGGCGAAGCGGCATTCTCGACCTGGCTGACGCGCATAGTTTTGAACGAGGCCTACGGCCGGGTGCGCCGAAAGCGTTCGACGGTCGAGCTCTCCGAGATCGATGCCCCGGCTGAAGGAGGACAGGTCATCATGTTTCCCATGACGCCCCGGCCGACCGATCCGGAGACTGCTGCGGGTCGACGACAGGTTCGTGAGCTGCTGGAGGCTGCTCTCGACCGGCTGCCCGAGGCGTTCCGCATGGTTTTCATTCTGCGGGAGCTGGAAGAGCTCAGTGTCGAGGAGACTGCGGCACTGCTCGGTATCAAGCCCGAGACGGTGAAAACCAGACTGTTCCGGGCACGGCGGCTGATGCGGACGGAGATCGAAAAGGCTGTTTCGGCCAACTTCGCCGAGCTGTTTCCGTTCGCAGGCAGCCGCTGCGCCACTATGGCGGATAAAGTGATTGCCAGCTTGAGAAGGCACGCGCGCTGGTAGGCGGGACGGCGCCGTGGTTCGGCCAGAAATAGTTCGAGGCGGAGTGACGCGCGTCTTCCGCCTCTAAGTGTTTCCCCTGAGCGACGCTCGGCGCGCCGTCAGCCGCGTGACAGGTTGATCGTCACCCCTTTGAGGTTGGACCCCTCGGTCGAGATGGAAACGGCCTGCCGCGAACCCTCGGTCGAAACAGACATGGACGCCGTCAGCCCGCCACCTGCGATGTTCATCTTGATCTGGCCGGCCGATGCCCTGCCGTTCACCTCGCCCGAAGCATTGAAGGTGCGCTCCTCCCATTGGCCGGTCAGCCGCCCGTTTCGGTTGAGCAGGCTTGCACGGATCTCGATCTTGTAGCTCACCGAGGCACAGCGGATCGCGAGCCCCAACTCGGCACCGGCGCTCTTCGGGTTGTAATAAGCCCGGCAGGTGATCCGCTCAGACTTGCCGTCGGAAAAGCGCACGCTGCCGCGCCCGCTCCAACTTCCGTCAAGCTCGGCGAACACGTTTGGCGACGCCGGCTGGGCCAACGCATCACTTGCGAATGCGATCGATGCAGGGCTGACGGCGAGAGCAGCTGCCAGGGCAAGATGAGTCATCTGGAGGCGCGTCACAGCGAAATCCCTTGGGCTGGCAATTCTCGGACCATATTTTGGACGCCGGACGGGCAGCCGGCAAGATCGGATTGTCCCAAATTGGCAACAGGGCGTTATCATTCTGTTAGCGGAAAGTTCGACCGGTGGAACCCTCCGCCCCGACGAAAAACGCCGCTGGCGCAAACCAGCGGCGTTCCGACTTTCGGCGGGTGTGCCCCGGTCGTCAGGCGAGCTCGATCTGGCCCGCCTGCTTGCCGCGGCCGCGCCGATCATCCTCGAGCACGAAGCTCACGCGATCGCCCTCGTTGAGCGAGCGGATGCCGGCGCGCTCCAGAGCAGTCGCGTGCACGAACACGTCGTTGCCGCCCTGCTCAGGCCGGATGAAACCAAAACCTTTGGCCGTGTTGAAGAACTTCACGGTGCCTGTGATTCGCATTGGGTAGTACCTTCTTCCCGTTCAAACGCGTGCAGAAAGCCAGTCATCGGGTCCCACGCAGAAAAAGACCCAGAGATCTCAGATGTCGGGAAAGAAACGGCCGGTGAGGGTCGCGCAGCTATCCGTAAATCGTGAGGGCGCACGCCACAGCAGCGGGCACCGGCAAGGCTCATATGACGTGTTCGCGCCGGGAAATCAAGTCGTATGTCGCGGGTGCCGCAGAGGCCAACCCAGTCCATCACGCCACATCCCCCGTTCTTGAACCGACGCTGTGAGAGCCGAGGTCTGGACGGATATCCCGCCTGCGGGACGCGCACACCATCGTGCCCGCCCACCGGCGTGAAACGTGAGAGGGGCTGTTTGGTTCCCGGCGATGCCTCGCAATTTTCCTACTCGGGGCTACCCCGCGGCGGGGCGCTGCAGCAGCGCTGCAAGCGCCTCCACCGGGCTCAGGCAGCGACACGCCGTTCGTGCCGGCCCTCGCCGATTTCCTCGACGATCTTGGCGACGAACGGCTCGAGGTCCGCTGGGCTACGGCTGGTGATCAGCCCTTTGTCCACCACCACCGGCTCGTCCTTCCAGTTCGCTCCGGCGTTGATCATGTCGGTGCGAATTGAATGGTAGGACGTGGCCGTCGCACCCTTCACGACACCGGCTTCGATCAGGAGCCAGGGACCGTGGCAGATCGCGGCCAACGGCTTTCCGGACTCGTAGAACTTCCGTACCAGCTCCACCGGCTTCTGCTGCACCCGCAGCAGATCCGGGTTGATCTGGCCGCCAGGAATGACCAGGGCGTGGTATTCGTCCGGGTTGACGTCTTCCAGATCCTTGTCGACTGGGATTTCCTGGCCCCAGTCCTTCATGTCCCAGCCGCGAATTACGTCTGGACGCTGGCGGTTCTTTGGCGCAGCGACATGAACCGTCGCACCCGCCTCGCGCAGCTTGTCACGCGGTACCGTCAGTTCCAACTGCTCGACGCCGTCGGTCGCCATTATGAGAATTTTTGCGTCCTGGATGTTCATGACGCGTCTCCTCTTCTTGATGGGGCTTCTTGCGGTCAACGCGATCGCGTCGAGACCGTTGCGGCGTCATGGGCGCGCGCCCGGGGCGGCAAACAGCACCCCGCGTCCTTGCCGACATCGAGACGGGTTGAAGGATTGAGAGCCGCGTCAGCGATCGCGGTCGCGTCAGCGCCGTCTCAGCCCGATCCGCACGGCTCTGAATCCCGAGCCCTGCGAGCTGATCGTCACACTCTGGCGCGTACGGGAGACGGTAACGTTCATCGTGCCCGGTATCGTGCCCGCCAGACGCAGCGATACGCGGCTATCGCTAGCGCGCCCCGTTGCAGTGCCGCTGGCGTTGAACGTGCGCTCCTCCCACGTGCCGCTGACATTCCCGTTGTGGTAGTTCAATCGCCCACGGATCTCGATCCGGTTGGAGGCGCTGGCGCAGCGGATCGCGAGGCCCAGCACATCGCCACCGCCCGAGTTCGTGTAGTACGCATTGCAGCGCAGCCGCTCCGACTGGCCCCCCTCGAACTGGACGTTACCGCTCCCCGACCAGGTGCCCCGAAGGATCTCGAACGGACTTGCTGCCCGAGCCGCCGTAGCTGCAAACAGGAGCACGGCTGCCACCCCGACCACGGCGTGGGTGACGAGGGTTCGTCTGATCTCCATTCTGGGCCTCCCTAGGGGTGATCCGCAGGCACGAACGCTCGATCGGCGATCTGCGTTCCTGCAATACGAATCGAAACTTCCGCAATCTTCGGAAAGCATCGGGCGCGCATTTACTTGTGCGCTGAGCCCGGAAGGACACGCCAAAATCGGAGCTCAGCGTGCTTCTCGCCTGCGCTTCGACAGGCTCCAGCCGAGGCCGATCAGAATCGCTGCAGGCACGACGGCGACCAGCGCATACGAGACGAGATGGCTCCAGATGGCTCTGTCATAGGCGGCCCGTACCTGCGGATCATTCGCCGGCATGTCGAGCGGAAAGACCGGCCACGTGATGCCGGCCACATAAGCGACGCCGGCGATCCACAGACAGGCGATGACCAGGAAAGTCCGTGCCACGGCGCGCTCCACGTGTCGACCGAAGTCCCCATTGCCAGAGTACGGCATTGGACGCGCGCTGAAAAGTTGCCGCTTCCCGCTGTCGTTTACGACGAGGTCACGGCGGCGGACCGTAAAGTGCAATCAGCTGGAAGAAGGCGCGTACGCGGTCGGGATCGTGAAACTCCTCGAAATGAGTGATCTTGTCCCCCTCGATCTCCCAGACGTGCCGCAAGCGCCCCTTGTAGGTCAGTCCCGTCGCCCTGTGCCGGTAGTGCATCTTCACTTGGGAACGGAACAGGCGCCCTTCCGTACTGATCCGCACGGGCCGGTACGTCAGAAACTCGAACTGGTCGATGATCATCTGCAGCTGGCGCCGGAGCTCTACCTTCCCCCGAGACACTCCTGCGAACGGCACCACGTCTGCCGGCAAATGGGTCGCAAATACGACGTCTTCGGCAAAGCAGGCCATGGTGGCGTCCAAGTCCTGCGCGGCCCAGGACGCATATGCAGCCTCGAGGAGAATGGGTATGCTGACCCGCATGTGCATCGCCCCCCTGCACATGCGAGCATATCAGAAGTATGAGCGCTGACTACTGCCCGGGCCGGCCGGTTTTCCGTGGCCGGCCGCGGCGGCGCTTCCGCTCCGTTTCGTCCGGCAGCTCCAACGTCTTGATGGGCTTCGGCGGCGCCGTTTTGCCGGCTGGCAATCCGCGCTCGGCATGAGGCCCCATCTCATCGAGCGTCGGCTTGTGCGGTCCCCGAATAGCCTCGCCGAAGGCTCCAGCGCGCGTGCGGGGATCGACACGCGGGCTGCGCGCCGGCAGAGGCCGGTCCGTCCCCGGCCCCATGTCGTCGAGCGATGGCTTGTGCGGCCGGGAGGTGGACTGCGCGTAGGTGGGCTGAACCGGCTCGTATTCACGAGAGATGCGCGAGCCCGGCTTGCCTTCGTCCCGCGCGGAATCGCGCGCAGATGGGGCGCCGCCATACTTCCGCTTGCCCTCGAACCGGCCAGCCTTCTCCTCGACATCCACCTGCCGAGCGAGCGGATCGTCCGCAATGGCAAGCTCCGTCTCGCGCAGGCGCTTGATCTCGTCGCGCAGCCGTGCTGCGGTCTCGAACTCGAGGTCGGCGGCGGCCTCGCGCATCCGCTTCTCGAGGTCGGCAATGACGGCCTGGAGGTTGTGCCCGACGAGCACCTGGCCCGCCTCGGCCAGACCCGCGTCGACGGTGACGTGATCCTGCTCGTAGATCGAGGCCATCACGTCGGCGATGTTCTTGCGCACGCTCTCCGGCGTGATGCCGTTGGCTTCGTTCCACGCCTTCTGCTTCTCGCGGCGGCGGTTCGTCTCGGCGATGGCCCGCTCCAGCGAGCCCGTCATCTGGTCGGCGTAGAGGATGACGCGGCCGTCGACATTGCGCGCAGCGCGGCCGATGGTCTGGATGAGCGATGTTTCCGAGCGCAGGAAGCCTTCCTTGTCCGCATCGAGAATGGCGACAAGCCCGCACTCCGGGATGTCCAACCCCTCGCGCAGCAGGTTGATGCCGATCAGCACGTCGAAGGCACCGAGCCGCAGGTCGCGGATGATCTCGATGCGCTCCAGCGTCTCAATGTCCGAGTGCATGTAGCGCACGCGGATTCCCTGCTCGTGCATGTACTCCGTCAGGTCCTCGGCCATGCGCTTGGTGAGGGTGGTCACCAGCGTGCGGTAGCCGGCGCGCGTCACATTCCGCACCTCGTCGAGTAGGTCGTCGACCTGGTTCCTGGCGGGCCGCACGATGACTTCCGGGTCGGTGAGGCCCGTCGGCCGGATCACCTGCTCCACGAAGGCGCCGCCCGTCTGCTCGAGCTCCCAGCTGCCTGGCGTGGCCGAGACGTAGATCGTCTGCGGCCGCATGGCGTCCCACTCCTCGAAGCGGAGCGGGCGGTTGTCCATGCAGGAGGGCAGGCGGAAACCGTACTCGGCCAGCGTCGCCTTGCGCCGGTAGTCGCCGCGAAACATCCCGCCGATCTGCGGAACGGTGACGTGGCTCTCGTCCACGAACACCAGCGCATTATCGGGCAAATACTCGAACAGCGTCGGGGGCGGCTCGCCGGGCTTGCGGCCCGTGAGATAGCGCGAGTAGTTCTCGATTCCCGCGCAGGAGCCGGTCGCCTCCATCATCTCCATGTCGAACAGCGTGCGCTGCTCCAGCCGCTGCGCCTCGAGCAGCTTCCCGGCGCTGTACAACTCGTCCAGCCGCTGCTTCAGCTCCGCCTTGATGGCTTTGAGCGCCTGCTGCATGGTCGGCTTCGGCGTCACATAGTGCGAGTTGGCGTAGACCTTCACGAGCTGCAGCTCGTCGGTCTTCTGGCCGGTGAGGGGATCGAACTCGGTGATGCTCTCGATCTCGTCGCCGAACAGCGAAATGCGCCAGGCGCGGTCCTCCAAGTGGGCCGGGAACAGCTCGACCGTATCGCCGCGCACGCGGAAGGTGCCGCGGATGAAGTTCTGGTCGCTGCGGCGATAGTGCAGGGCAACGAGGTCCGCCAGAAGCTGGCGCTGGTCAAGCCGCTCCCCCACGCGAATAGTGAACGTCATCGCCGTGTACGTCTCGACCGAGCCGATACCGTAGATGCACGACACAGAGGCCACTATGATGACGTCGTCGCGCTCGAGCAGGGCGCGTGTCGCGGCGTGACGCATGCGGTCGATCTGCTCGTTGATCGAGCTTTCCTTCTCGATGTACGTGTCCGTGCGCGGGACGTAGGCTTCCGGCTGGTAGTAATCGTAGTAGCTGACGAAGTATTCGACCGCGTTCTCCGGGAAGAAGCTCTTGAACTCGCCGTAGAGCTGCGCCGCCAGCGTCTTGTTCGGCGCCAGAATCAGCGCCGGCCGCTGCGTCCGCGCGATGACGTTGGCCATCGTGAACGTCTTGCCCGAGCCGGTGACGCCGAGCAGCACCTGGTCGCGTTCGTGCTGGTTCACGCCCTCGACCAGCTCCGCAATGGCCTGTGGCTGGTCGCCCTGGGGCTCGAACTCCGACACGAGACGGAAGGGGATGCCGCCTTCTGACTTCTCCGGCCGCGGTGGACGGTGCGGCATGAACATCGGCATGCTGCCGGACACGAGCGGATGGCTTGCGATCATCGGCTCGCGAGCGAGCAGGGCCCAGCCCTTCTGTGTCCGCTGCTCGGGCCGAGCTAACAGCGCCTCCAGGACGGCGCTCATGCTCTCGCCGCGCTCGGGCCGGGTTCCGGACTGGCGTAGAGCCGGCAGAGGCCGCGCCCTTTCATTGTCCTGGGGTGTAGGGTCAGATGCGAATGCCAATTCCGCGGCGACGAACTCCGCCTGGGGCGCCTCGGCGAAGCCACGGGTTGCCGGTGTTCCCGCCGCCGTCTCGCGCGGCGGCGGCACAGGCTTACCCGACCGCCCGCGCGACGGCCGCGGACGGGGCATCGATGGCTTCTTCGGGGAGCGTGACATGAGCCGCAATATGGCGCGTCGGGCGCCGTGGCTCAAGTCGGGGTATTCGGCTTGGCTATCGAGAAAGTGAATGCGTGCTGTTCAGCCAAGGGGGCGGAGCGAGGCACTGCATTGAAGCCGAAGCTTTGATGAAAGGGCACCGCTACGGTGCCCTTTCATTCGCCAGTTCCTCTCAAGCTACTTCATGATTGAAACAGAAACTGCAGAAGTTGCACCGCTGGCGCCGATGTTGAGCGATGCACCAGTGCCGCTGACGCCCGCTACAGAGACGACGCCAATGTTTGAGATAGGTGCAAAATTGCCTGAACCTTGTTTAATTGCACCCGTCTTCACAGATGCAATATTATTGTCGTTGATACTTGTCACGCCAATAGCAGATGTTGCGCCTGCTGCTGTGATGGACGCAGAGGCACCGTTACCACTAATGCTGCCCGCTGAAATAACACCCAAGTTTGTCACGCGCTGAAAGTTGAGCGCTCCTTGGGTAATATTGTTTGTGTTAATGGCGGGCGAGTTGCTGTTGTTGTTATTGATGCTTGTGTAAGCAATAGCTGATGTGGCGCCTGACGCACTCACGTTCAAAGAAGCACCGCGCCCAGTGACATTCCCGCCATCTATGGCACCAAGGTTAAATACACGACCATTGTTCACGGTTCCCTGATTGATATCGCCCGTCGTGATGGCAGCTGCAGCTTTCCCGGTTGTGTTACCGATACTATTCAGGCTGGAAAACCCGATGGCCGAGGTTGCGCCAGAAGCGCCTACAGAGACCGAAGCGCCAGTTCCAGTAAGATCGCCACCAAAATCTATTAGTCCAACATTAAGTATCGGACCATTGTTGTTGCCTGCCAATTGAGTAACATCCCCCAATTGAACCTTGGTGTTCTGATCAGCTGCGCTGTTGATGCTCGAATACGAGATTGCCGAAGTAGAGCCTGACGCGCTGATACTCAGCGAAGCACCGTCTCCGACAACATTTCCAACACCGAGACCACCAACCACGATGATGCCGAGGTTAGCCACAATTGCCGTATTCTGGGCATTTTGTGAAATATCACCGTCCACATGGACAGAAGGAGCGGTTCCGCCAATGCTCATCACACCTATTGCCGATGTCGCACCGGAAGCACCGATCCCAGCAGAGGTGCCGTCACCGGAAATGTTACCCAGCAGCCCAATGGCCCCCAAATTGATAATCGCGGGGCTGTTGTTGTCAGAAGATTGAGTGATAGGGCCGGTCCCTACGCTTTGCGTACTGGCATTGTCGTTAGCGATATTCGTCACGCTGATAGCTGACGTAGCACCGGAAGCGCTTACGCTGGTAGAACTCCCGTCGCCGATTAGGTTTCCAGCAAGAGTCCCCCCAAGATTGAGGATAATCCCACTATTTGTCGCAGTTTGGTCAATTGCCTCAGTCTGAACCGACGGCGCGCTTGCGTCTCCAATGCTGGATACGCCAACCAAATTCGTCGCTCCAGATGCACCTACTGAGACCGAGGCTCCCTTACCAATGATGTTGCCTGACACGATCAGGCCGAGATTTCCAACAAGCCCAGTGTTGGTTGCGGTCTGCTCGGTGTCCCCGGAAATGGTCACAACCGGGCTCGAAGTATTGGTATTTCTGACGCTTGTATAGCCGAGGACGTTTACAGCTCCCGAAGAACCTACGCTGACGGAGAGGCCATCTCCAACGAGGTCATAGCCAACGTTCAAAATTAGCCCACCGTTCGTGATAGTGTTAGAGTTGCCAGCAGTTTGCTGAACTTGACCGGAAATCGTTACAGAAGGCGCCTTGGCATTCAGGGTTGTTACGGAGGCGATAGTCGATGCGCCCGACGAATTAATGCTCTCACTCGCACCGATACCAATCAAGCCTTGGCTGGTCATGAGGCCGCCATTGGTTACGGTCCCGAGGTTCTGCGCCTCCTGAGTAAGTGGCCCGTTCAGATTAACTTGCTGGGCAAAGGCGCTCGACGCACTCGCGATCAAGGCCGCAACGGCCACGCCCGTCAACAGATCCAACTTCTTACTCATAACTTCAATTCTCCCAAACGCGGAGTTGAACTACCCGATAATCGGGTCTACGGCTCTCGCCGCCGAGCCCGTCTAAACAGACGTATCCAAAAGGTCGGCGACGATTCCCCGGCAAGCTTTGGCCGCCACGGGGAATTCCTTCATAATTACGTCAGCTACGCCCAGCGCGATCGGCCCGTTGAGCGCTTCGAATTGCAACCTCTCCTGATCTTGTGCAGCAATATTTCCAGTGAATAGCGTGCTCCCGAAAACACGGCCGGAGCCAACTCCAATCTGCCGGTACCGAACTGGTCTCTGGATCATGCTCATTTGCCGATTGAGGCGTGTGGATGCCTGGTCCAATTGAATTGACAGCGTGAGCTGGGCCCAGCCGTAGCCGGCCGCGGGGCCGATTCCAGCTATGCGCACGTCCGCTGCAAATGGCGTGCCAAAATCGAGGCTGTTGAAAATGCCATTTATGGCAAAGTCGGCCGGAATCCGAACAGGAGGTGCCCCAAAATAGGTCGAGACGACCTTTGCCCCCGCCTTCGAAAGCGCGTCGGTAATGTAGGAGGCGCTGCCCCCTTGCGGGATGAATGCTCCCGTCGCGCCTGGGGCCACGTTGTTTATTTTCCCGGTGCTGTCCGCGAAGCTGCCCACTTCGAAGACTTTTCCGCGCAAGACGCCGGTCGAGCGAATACACGCGAGCGTCTGCTCGATTTGCGGGTAAGGACGCACAGAAGTTGGCAACGCCGCAGGGCTCGCCTCGACTTCGGAAATCCCTGCGTGCTCGATGGTCTGACATCCGCCGAGGCCAACGAGTAGCATGGCAGACACAATACACCCGTATGCGCGATTCAGCGGATGCATGCCCCCTCACGTCTGCTAAGAGTTCACTTTTCGGAAATGGCGGGAAATCGAAAAAACAACACCCGCTAAACGAGAGAACTAGTTGAACTTAATCGTCCCGTCGTTGCGCACTTCTCCTGTGTTTTTGGCCGTTTGCTCGGCGTCAATGTTACTGGTGATATCATGTCCACTGATCGTCTGATTTATGACGGCCTGGCTGCCGATCGACTGGATTGTGATGGAGTCGCCGGTGCCAGTGGCAATCAGTAAACCCCTGCGGGCAGCGTTGACCTGCCCCGCTACGATACCGTTATTAAAATGGGCTGCCGAGGATTCCACGGCACCGGGAACGGCAACGCCTGCAGGTTGCGTCCCCCACATCTGGCCAGCTGAATAGCTTTCCTGTGCCGATGCGGTCTGAGCCAGAATGAACCCGCTGGCCGCGAAAATGGCAATCCGCGCTATTGCAAAACGCCGCATGAAAATCAGCCCCCAAGCGAAACTGCGGAACTCGGGTCCTTCCGTGCCCGACATATTATGCTTACTTTTTTGCTAATATCCAGATTTATTTGCACCGGCAATGATGGCGCACGGAGAATCGGGGGTGTTGGTTAATTCAGACAGGAACCGTGGCTTGAATGCCACAATCTCGAATGTGAGGCGGGGCATATGGCGGGTGTTGAGCGTCGGTGCCGGCGCTGGCGCGTTACTGAGCGCCACAATCAGCCTATTGCACCCGGGCCCCCGCGCGGGTTGAATGCGGCGCACTGGAAATCGGGGAAGGCCTCACTACTCATGAGAGCTTATCTAGTCGAAGCTGCTTTCTGCAGCGCCCTCGCAGGCTTGGCTGTGTTCCTGCCGGGAGGCGCCGGAGCCGGCGAGGGGCAGACAGGGCCGCTCAGATGCACCTTCGAGGCCGGAACCAGCATCGCTTACGCCGGCGGCTCCTATGAGCCTTCGCCGGCGAAGGCGCTGGCGTTCAACATCGCCGACATCGACCTCGAGCGCCAGGAGGCCGTGCTGCAGACGGGCAGTGGTGGCCAGGGCCACCTCAAGATCGTGCGGGCCGTCAATGCCAATCACTTCCTCGAGGTCGTCAACGAGGGCTTCCTCAATATAACGACCGTCTACGACATCGATCCGCAGCGCAAGGCACATCCTGCGGTACACTCCCGCCACCTGGGCCTGCTCGGCGAGCCTGTCGTTGCGCAGTACTATGGATTCTGCACACCGGGCTGAGAGGAGCCCGGGGGCGGATTGGGAAGCCGGACATCATGCTGAAGCGGATTCTGATCGCCAACCGGGGTGAGATCGCGCTGCGCATCATCCGCACGGCGCGCCGGCTCGGAATTGTGACGGTCGCCGTCGCGTCCGAGCCCGACTTGCGGATGCCCTTCGCGCGCGCGGCCGACGTCCTGGTGCCGATCGGGTCGGGGCCGGCGAGTGAGAGTTATCTCGCCCAGGACAGGATCATTGCGGCGGCCAAGGCGACGGGCGCGGAGGCCATTCACCCCGGATATGGCTTTCTCGCGGAGAACGCCGCGTTTGCCGAATCGGTTAGGTCCGAGGGCCTGATCTTCATCGGGCCGACTGCCGACGCGATGCGTAAGCTGGGCGGCAAGGCGGAGGCGAAGGCGATCGCCATCAAGGCCGGCGTGCCGGTCGTCCCGGGCTACCAGGGCGAGGACCAGCGCCCCGAAATCCTCGCCGAAGCCGCACGCGGGATCGGCTTTCCGGTGATGATCAAAGCTGTTGCCGGCGGTGGCGGCCGGGGTATGCGGCTGGTGGAGCAGGAAGCCGACTTCGCCCAGCTCCTCGCGAGCGCTCAGCGCGAGGCCCAGGCTGCGTTCGGGGATCCGCGGATTCTGCTCGAGAAGGTGGTCCAGGCGCCGCGCCATATCGAAGTTCAGGTCTTTGGCGACAGCCATGGCAACGTGGTTCACCTGTTCGAGCGCGACTGCTCGCTGCAGCGACGCAATCAGAAGGTGATCGAGGAAGCACCCGCTCCCGGCATGTCGCCGCAGCTCCGGAAGAAGATGACAGCCGCAGCCGTCAAGCTGGCCAAGGCGGTCGGCTATCAGGGCGCCGGCACGATCGAGTTCCTGGTGGAGGGCGGTGGCCTTGGCGCCAACGCGCCGTGGTACTTCATCGAGATGAACACGCGGCTTCAGGTCGAGCATCCGGTCACGGAAGAGATTACCGGGCTCGATCTGGTCGAGTGGCAGCTTCGTGTGGCCTCGGGAGAGCCGTTGCCGCTGGAGCAGGATCAGATCACGTTTTCCGGGCACGCGATCGAGGCGCGGCTTTGCGCCGAAGATGCGGCGCGCGGCTTCCTGCCCGCGATCGGGCGCATCGTCGCCTTCGAAACACCAGCGGTAGACGGCCTGCGGGTTGATGCCGGCGTCGAGGCCGGGTCGGAAGTCTCTTCTTATTATGATTCGATGATCGCCAAGCTGATCGGCTCCGGCCCCGACCGCGCGACCGCGCTTGCAAGACTGATCGAAGCCTTGGAACAAACGACAGTCGCCGGCGTGAAGACAAACGCCGCCTTCCTGCACGAGCTGCTGGTGCATCCGGCTTTTCGTAACGGCGAGATGGATACGGGCCTCATCGGGCGAGACCTCGCCAGCCTGTCGTCAAATACGAGCGACCCGACAGCTATTGCGCAAGGGGCTGCGGCGTTGATCCGGGCCAGGCAGCAGGCGCTGGAATTGGAGCGGCAGCGGTTCTCGCCCGAACGGCATTCGCCTTGGGCGAAGCTCGACGGCTTTCAGCTCGGGCCCGCGCGCCGGTATCCACTCGACGTTGTCGTCGAAGGCGCGAAAACGACGGTCGAGGCCAGTTGGGGAGAGGACGGCCTGTCCATTGCGATGCCCGGCCAGGCTGCCGTTGCACCGCAGGGCCGTCTTGCTACCGTCGCGGATGGCGATCGCGTCTTCGTGCTGCACGATTTGCGGCATACGGAGGTGAGCTGGCCGGTCTATGACGCGCTCGCAGCGGAAGAGCACAGCAACGGCGGGACCCTTCGCGCCCCCATCAACGGCCGGATCGCGAAGGTTTTTGTCGAGGAAGGCGCGACCGTCGACAAGGGGCAACGCATTGTGGTCATCGAGGCGATGAAAATGGAGCATGTCCTCGTGGCGCCGCGGGCCGGAACGGTCACGAAGTTGTCGGCAACGGAGGGCCAGCAGGTGACGGAAGGCGCGGTGCTGGCTTCGGTCGACGAGTAGAGGGAGAGGTCGTGCCGGCGCGCCTCAATCTCATCACCGATATCCGCGGCCTCAGGGTCGGCAATGCGCATGATGAGCGCGTGCTGAGCGGCGTTACGGTCGTCATCTTCGACAAGCCGAATGTAGCCTCGGGCGTTACACACGGCGGCGCCCCGGGCAGCCGCGATACGACGCTGCTCGAGCCGGAGATGACGATCCAGAGCCTGGACGCGGTGGTGCTTTCTGGCGGATCGATGTTCGGGCTCGATGCGGCCGGAGGCGTGGTTTCCTTTCTGCGCCAGCAAGGCCGAGGCGTTCGCATCGGGTCGGCGAACGTCCCGATCGCCTCGCAGGCCATCGTGTTCGATCTCCTGAACGGTGGCGACAAGAACTGGGGTCGCATGCCGCCGTACTGGGACCTCGGCTGGCAAGCGGCGGAGTCAGCTGCTGCTGGCCGATTTCCGCTCGGCACCGTCGGCGGCGGATACGGCGCCAGCACGGTGAATTTCAAAGGCGGCCTGGGCTCTGCCAGCGTCACCACGCGATCCGGCTTCGAGGTCGGCGCCCTCGTGGTCGTGAACGCTGTCGGCTCCACGACCATCGGCGATGGCCCGCACTTCTGGGCTGGCGCCTACGAGATCGGACGCGAGTTCGGAGGACATGGGCTGCCCCCGCGGGTGCCGCCGAAAGCGCGTGAGTTCAGGATCAAGGGGGCAGCACCTCCTTCGACGACGATCGCTCTCGTCGCTACCAATGCGCAGCTCAACAAGGCAGAGACGAAGCGGCTGGCCATCATGGCCGATGATGGTTTCAGCCGCGCCATCCGCCCTTCGCACGCACCGATGGACGGCGACACGGTAATCGCGGTTTCCACCCAGGACGAGCCGCTGGAGAATCGTAGCGTCGAACTCGCCGAGATCGGTGCGGCTGCAGCCGACTGCGTGGCACGCGCCATCGCCCGCGGGGTCTATGAAGCCGCCGTGCCAAGCGAGAGCTGGGCCGGTCCGCCGGCGTATCGGGATCTCTACCCGTGACGCGGGCGCGCTGGGCTGTCGTGATTGCCGTGTCCGTCATCCTGCTCGGGCTGCTCGCGTGGCAGCAGACGAGGCAACGTGAGATCAGGCGCTGCCTCGAGGCTGGCGGTATCTGGGATGGTCCGAACTCGCGCTGCGTTCCTGATTCGGCGCGCCCTATCCTGCAGCGAGACCTTCATCGCACGTAGCATCAGCTCGATGCGGCGATCCGCCCATAGCCTACAGCCCTTTCTTCATCGATCCGACCCCGGATGAACTGCAGCGTCACCTCGGCGACGCGTCGCCCGAGGTGACGCGCCGTCGAGAGATCCGATTGGGGTGGTGCGACGTCAGCGCCCTGGTCCGTGTTGGATTGAGCTGCGGCGCCCAGCCAGAAGCCGAGCCGATTGAGGTCCTGCTCCGAGCCTGTTGTGGAGTTGTTGGCAGGCGGCAGATCGAGATTGATCCAATGCATGCCGTGCTGGGCAGCGAAAAGCGAGATCTGAACCAGCGTCGCCAGCTTGTCGCCGGAGCGGGCGCCCGAGTTGGTGAAACCGGCAGCGATCTTGTTCTTCCATGCGAACCCCTTGCTCATGACCGCCTTAGAGGTCGCTTCCTGGAAGGCTTTGAACGGTGCGGAGACGCCGCCCATGTAGGTTGGTGACCCGAAGATGATGGCATCCGTCGAGGCCAGATCATCCCAGCGGTTCTGCGCTTCTTCAACACTCATCAAGAGCGCCTCGGTGCCTTCGACGTCCTCGACGCCGGCCCTCACGGCCTCGGCCTGTCGGGCCGTGTGACCCCAGCCGCTGTGATACACGATAGCGATGCGGGCGAGCGGCATGGCAACCTCCGAATTAAGCATCCAAATCTACGCGACCAGCGACGTTCTCGAGGCGCTCGAGGACGCGTGGCCAGCCCTTACCCATGCGCTTGAAAGCCAGCTCGTCCGGCGTCCTGAAGCCGGACTGCTCCATCCGAACGAGCGTGCCGCCGTCTCGCGGCATCAGCGTCCAGGTCACGACGGTGACGAGGCCGCTGGCCGATTCCGTGCCGTCTCCCCAGCGGTAGCTGAGCAGATGCGGCGGATCGACGGCCAGCACCTCGCAATTGGCAATGCCGGACCAGCCGGGCAGGGGAGTAGCGCGGAAGGTGAAGCGATGGCCGACCTTGGGAACGAAATCATTCTCCATGAGCCATTCGGCGATCAGGTGGCTTTGTGTCAGTGCCCGCCACACCTTTTCGGGTGGATGCTTCATCTGCCGCTCGAAGACGAGTGAGCGGGTGGTGCCGGTCTCGCTCATCGGTATTTCTCCGGCTACTGATCCATGCGCTCGAGCAGCTCTTCGAGCTTGTCGAGCCGCGCGCTCCAGAAGGCGGCGTAGAAGCTGAGCCAAGCCACGAGTGGCGCCAGCGCCTTCGGATTGGCGCTGTAGTGCGTTTCGCGTCCGGCGCGCCGATCGCGTACGAGGCCGGCCTTCTTCAGCACGCCCAGATGCTTGGAGACTGCCGGCTGGGATACGCCGGCCTCGGCGGTGAGCGCACGGACGGACTGCTCACCTCCACGGCTCAGCCGCTCGAAGATGCCGCGCCGGGTCGGGTCGGCGAGCGCAGCGAAAAGATGATCCGGCGGAACGTGCATCAATGATCCATAACTCATCGGTTATGGGTCATGCATAGCCGATTGGTTATGAGTTGGTCAAGTGGCTTTAACCGCCGCTTGGGCTTACCTGAACCGGTCGACCCGGTACGGCCACGGATCGGTGTAGGTCGGCTCTCCCGTCATCATCTCGGCGAGCAAGCGGCCCGTGGCGGGGCCCAGCGTGAAGCCGAGGTGGTGGTGACCGAAATCGGCCCACAGCCCGCGATGTCCTGGGACGGGGCCGATCATGGGCAGCATGTCGGGCAGGCAGGGCCGGGCACCCATCCATGGCTTGGGCTCGACGCGATCCGCGAGCGGGAACAGCTCGCGCGCCACCGGCTCGAGCCTATCGAGCTGCACGGGGGTGCGGGGCGCGTCGCGAGGGGCAAACTCGGCGCCGGTCGTCAGGCGAATGCCGCGAGTCATCGGCGCCAGCACGAAACCGTTCTCGATGTCGAACATCGGCCCGTTGAGAACCGCATCGCCGCGCGGCCGGAAATGGACGTGATAGCCCCGCTTGACGCCCAGAGGCACGCGGATGCCGAGCGGCTTCAGGACGTCGTCCGACCACGGCCCGAGCGCGATGACGGCTTCGCGCGCCTTTACAGGCCCATCGACGGTGTGGACCTGCCAGCCATCCATCGTGGCTTCGAGTGTGCGCGCGTCAGCGGTGATGAACTTGCCGCCGCGCTTCACGAAGAGATCGGCGTAGGCTTTGCCCAGGGCGCCGGGATCGGCGATGCTGACCGGGTCCGTCATCAGCAGGCCGCCCACGACGTTGCCCGTGAGGTACGGCTCGCGCTTGCGGATTGCGGCCGGATCGAGCTCCTCGAAGTTGATTCCGAACTCGCGCCGGATTTCCTCCTGCTCGCGGGTATACTCGGCCAGCCGCTCGTGCGTGCGGAAGATCTTGAGGTAGCCCGTCTCGCGGATCATGTCGGTGACGCCCGCGTCTTCCATCAGCGCGCGGTGCTCGATGATGCAGCGCTCGACGAGGGGGCGATTTGCCCGGGCAGAGGCTGCCAGCCGCGCCGGCGTGGAATAGCGCCAGTACTTGAAGAGCCAGACGGCGTTCGAGGGCAGCGCGCTCCAGTGGTGGTGCGCCTCGGGCAGCATATTGAGCGCGTAGCGCCACAGCTTCTTGATGTCGCGCGGGAAGCCGTACGGCACGATGCCTTCGCGCTGGATCAGGCCTGCGTTGCCGTACGAGGTCTCCTCGGCTGCGCCGCGGCGGTCGACGAGCACGACGGAGCGGCCGCGCTTCTGCAAGTGTAGAGCGGCGGATACGCCGACCATGCCGGCGCCAAGGACGAGAACATCGGAGGTCATGGAGCTCGTGAACCGATCGCGATTGTTACGACTGAAAGCTCAGCGCATCTGGCTGCATTGATGCCCACCCTGTCGTCTGCTAGGCCAGCGCCTGTCAATAGGAGGTAGAGCCGCATGATCCCCCGCTACAGCCGCCCGGAGATGGTCCGGATCTGGGCGCCCGAGACGCGTTTCCGCATCTGGTTCGAGATCGAGGCCCACGCCGCAACGGCCATGGCCGATCTCGGGATCATCCCCAAGGAAGCGGCCCAGGCGGTCTGGGAGAAGGGCTCGGCGGCCGAATTCGACGTTGCCCGCATCGACGAGATCGAGCGCGTCACGAAGCACGACGTCATCGCGTTTCTGACGCATCTGGCAGAACATGTGGGGCCCGAGGCGCGCTTTGTCCACCAGGGCATGACGTCCTCCGACGTGCTCGACACGTGTTTCAACGTGCAGCTCGTGCGCGCAACAGACATCCTGCTGGCCGATCTCGACCGCGTGCTGGCGGGATTCAAGAAGCGGGCGTTCGAGCATAAGAACACGGTGACGATCGGACGCAGCCACGGCATTCACGCCGAGCCGACTACGTTCGGCGTCAAGCTGGCCTACGCATTCGCCGAGTTCTCTCGCGCGCGCCAGCGCCTGGAGCACGCCCGTTCGGAAGTGTCGACCTGCGCGATATCGGGAGCCGTCGGCACTTTCGCCAACGTCGACCCGCGGGTGGAGGAGTATGTCGCCAAGCAGCTGGGCCTGACACCAGAGCCCGTTTCAACGCAGGTCATCCCGCGCGACAGGCACGCCATGTATTTCGCGACGCTGGCGGTCATCGCATCGTCGATCGAGCGACTGGCCATCGAGATCCGGCACCTGCAGCGCACCGAGGTGCTGGAGGCCGAGGAGTACTTTTCCGAAGGCCAGAAGGGCTCCTCGGCCATGCCGCACAAGCGCAATCCCGTGCTGACGGAGAACCTGACGGGACTTGCGCGCATGGTGCGCGCCTATGCGCTGCCGGCCATGGAGAACGTGGCACTCTGGCACGAGCGCGACATCTCGCATTCCTCGGTCGAGCGGATGATCGGGCCGGATGCGACGGTGACGCTCGATTTCGCTCTCAACCGCCTGGCCGGGGTGATCGAGAACCTCGTCGTCTACCCGGAGAACATGCAGAAGAACCTCGACCGGCTCGGCGGGCTCATCCATTCGCAGCGCGTGCTGCTGGCGCTGACGCAGGCCGGCGTCTCGCGCGAGGACGCCTATCGCCTCGTTCAGCGCAACGCCATGCCGGTCTGGCGCGGGGAGGGGGATTTCCTGAGTCTTCTCGCTGCCGATCCCGAGGTGAGCGCCAAGCTGTCGCGGGCGCAACTCGAGTCTCTCTTCGACCTCGGCTACCATACCAAGCACGTCGACACCATCTTCAGGCGCGTGTTTGGAGAGAGCTGAGCATTCGATGCGCACATCCGAAGTCGACATTCTGCTCGTGCCCGACTGGACCGGCGCTGGCCCGGATCACTGGCAGTCGCGCTGGGAGCGGAGCCTGAGCACGGCGCGCATCATCTCTCAGGGTGACTTCGATACGCCGCGAAAGGACGACTGGGTCGGCCGGATCGTCGAGGCGGTGCGGAAGGCAAGGCGGCCGGTGGTGCTGGTGGCGCATAGCTGCGGCGTTGCCGCGGTGGCGCACGCGGCGCCATTTCTGGCGGGGCTCGACGTAGCGGGCGCCTACCTCGTCGCTCCAGCGGACCTCGAGCAAACGGAGGACTGGCCGGTGGCGCGCGGCGACTTTACGCCGATGCCGCTTGATCGCCTTCCCTTTCCGGCTGTCCTGGTCGCCTCGTCTTCCGATCCATATTGCTCGATGGAGCGGGCGCGCACCTTTGCCGACGCCTGGGGCGCGACGCTGGTGCCGGCCGGCGATGCCGGTCATATCGATGCCGCATCAGGCCACGGCCCCTGGCCCGAAGGGCTGATGCGGTTCGGCCTGTTCCTGAGCCGGCTTGGACCTGCGAAGCGAAAGCTCGACAGCTGATGCTGAAGTGGTGCGAGGGTAGAACCTCGCGCCACCCGCACACGGGATCCGGGATCGAGAGGCCAGCCTGGATCTTCCGTCATTCCTGGCGCAGCTTTTCACCCGAGAGGCACGCGCCTTTGTTGGGCGTGTGCGAATCGCGTATTACAACTTTACGGTGTGTCCAGCGTCCGTGTTCCAACTTCAGGCCGAGGAATAGACGCAATGCGCACATACGAGAAGCCGACGCTCGTCAGAGGCGTCAAGCTGCAGGATGTCACCGCATCGAGCTTTGTCTCGCCCTTCTTCCTTGAGAAGGAAAAAGTCGTTCTCTAAGACTTGCTGCCTCCGAGAGCCTTTAAATACTGGCTGCTCGCTCTGGGCAGCCATTTTTTGCGGCTTCGGGGCTAAAACGAAAAGTGGCGGCTCAAGCTGCCGGGCTACAATACAAACCCTGGTGAATGTGCTGGAAACGGTGGGCGTTACTGGGATTGAACCAGTGACCCCACGCGTGTGGAGCGTGTGCTCTCCCGCTGAGCTAACCGCCCGACCCAACTCGGGCTTTTCGCGGGGTTCGGACATCATTCAGCATGACGTGTAGTCGCACCGCTCGTTTGAGCGCAGCTCAAGCGGCGAGCGCGATTCGGTGGTGGGTTGGCGGCCGCGGCTCGGTGAGGAAGGAGCCGGCTGTTGAGGGTTGCTGCGGAGCCGTCGGGGAAGATGGGCGCAAATCAAGTTATCGTCCTGAACGGCCAAGCGAGCAAGGCGACCCGCCTGCGTTCGAAAAAATCCACGGGCTTTGAACCTTCACCGGCCGCGCCGCGACAGATCTGTTGCCGGCGCAAAAGCGTGCTGGCCGCCGGGCCCGAAACGAAACCGTCGAACGCAAATCAGAGGAATTGAGCCATGATCAATCACACCGTTCTGGCCGGCGCTTTCGCCGCTGCTCTCCTTAGCCTCGCAGCTGCGGATGCAGCAGTTGCCGGCAGCAAGGCGCAAGCCATCAACCCCGAATGCCCGAACAAGTACGCCGTCTGCCCACCCAAGCTGAAGGCGAAGGAAAAGCCGGATTCGGTGCCAATGAAAGCCGTCCCGGCTTCGAAGACCGTCAAGCCAAAGAAGGAGCGCAGCCGCTGAGCGAAATAAGCAACAGAAGGCGGCTTGACCAAGTCTCCCTGCGCATAAGCGGGGAGGCTTCCCATTTTCGACGGAGCCAAGGAGCAGATGGTGGGCGGTACTGGGATTGAACCAGTGACCCCACGCGTGTGAAGCGTGTGCTCTCCCGCTGAGCTAACCGCCCGAAAACCAGGGAAGTGAACCGGACTTATGGGAGAGAGCCGGTCCGGCTGTCAAGCCTTCAGGCGAGGGGTGAAGCCCTGCGCGATCTTCCGGAATTCCGGAAGCAATGCCGGCCATTCGGCTGCGGGGGCCCGACCGACGATGCGGTAATAGCCGCCGTCCTTGCGGCGCAAAATCACCTGATAGATCCCGGTATCGAGGCCCGTTCCGCTCGGCGGCACGACCTGTTCGATGCCTTCGAGCCCCGCTACCTCGAGGGGCCGGCTCTCGAGGCCTTGCGGCTCCCGGCCACCCGCGAGGGCCGCGATCCCGGCGCGGCCGGTGGCGTCCAGGTCGTCGATATGGGGGCCGTCGAGTGAGGCCGCGATGACGAGGCTCGGCTGCTGACTGGCGGCAGCGCCATTCTCGCCCGCCGGCCGGTCCTCGATCGCGAAGAAATAGGACTGGCCGATGAAGGCGCCGGTATCCCTGAACGGCCCCATGTAGCCCAGCTCGAACGGCTTCTCGCCGGCCTTGGGATCGATCCGCGCCGAGGCCAGGATCTGCTCGAAGGTGCGCGGCTCGGCGCTGCCGTTCTCGAAAGAGCTGCGGGGCACGTTGATGCTGACGAGAGCCGTCGCAGACGGCTCCCGGAACAGCAGGATGTATTTCATATAAGGGCCAGATGCCGTCTGCTGCTCGCCCGTCACGTAGACATACTCGCCTTGCCGGTCGAGCGAGCCGGTCTGAACCTGGCCCACACCCTTTTTCGAAAGGGCCTCTGGACTGAGGCCACTGGCCATGTCGGGGTAGGCTGACGCGGGCACCTCGAGCAGCAGGATCGATGCGCCGTTCGCGACGCCAACGAACCCGGAGAAGTCGGGCGAGGCCGCAAATCCGTCCGGCAGTTCGAGAACGACGCGGCTGCCGGGTGCCTGCGCTGGGGCCGCGATCAAGGGGGAGGGCGCAAGCAGCAGTGCCGCGAGCAGCAGCACCGCTATCGCCTGCGCTCGATATGGGACCTGATGGGCGGACAGCTTCATGAGCCGGATTTCCTCTGCTCGTGCGGAGGGCCAATTCCAAGCGCGCGGGTCTGGTTCCCATCGATCGCCTGGGGACCGGAACAGGCAGCCGGCAAGGGGAGCCTTTGTTTGCTTCCCCGCCCGCATAATCGGCGCGTGGGAGCCTTCACTTGATGGCCGGAAAGCGCCCTTCGATGGGGTAGCCCGGATCATTGTAGCCGGGCGTCGACGGATGCCCCGTCACCACGTGGCGATCAACGATCGCCTCGTCCTCGGGCGTCCAGGTCACGTCCAGCGCATCGAGGTAAGGCTTCCACTGCTCCAGTGTGCGTGGCCCGGCGATGACGGACGAGATGGCTTGGTTGTTGAGCACCCAGGCGACGGCAAAGGCGATCAGCGACAGACCGCGCGCCTCCGCGTGTGCCTTGAGCGTCTCCGCGATGGCGAGCGACTCTGGCCGCCACTCCGTCTCCATCATGCGCTTGTCCTGGCGGGCGGCGCGGCTGCCGGGCTCGGGCGTCGCGTTGAGCCGGTACTTGCCACTCAGCACGCCGCGGGCGATCGGGCTGTACGGGACCACGCCGAGACTGAACGCGCGAGCCGCCGGCAGCACCTCCACCTCCGGCTGGCGGTTCATGAGATTGTAATAGGGCTGCAGTGCCACCGGTTCGGGCTCGTTCAGCGCGCGGCAGAGATGGCAGACGTGCGCGATCTGCCAGCCGCGGACGTTCGACAACGCCCAATGCCGGATCTTCCCCTGGCGGATGAGGTCGCCGAAGGTCCGGATCACTTCTTCCCAGGGCGTTTTCGGATCGACGCGGTGCGTATAGTACACGTCGATGACGTCGGTCCCCAGCCGCTTGAGGCTCGCTTCCACCGCCTGCATCACGTGAATACGTGACAGGCCGCGCTCGTTGGGGCCCTTGCCGTCCACCGGCTGCGCCACCTTGGTGGCGAGGATGACGCGATGGCGCCGTCCCTCCAGCGCGCGGCCGAGGATCTCTTCGGAGCGGCCGTCCGTGTAGACATTGGCCGTGTCGATGAAGTTGACGCCGTGCTCCAGTGCATCATCGATGATCCGCCGTGCCTCCGGTTCGTTCGTCGGCCCGCCGAAGTTCATGGTGCCGAGGCACAACTCACTGACGCTGATGCCGGACCGGCCCAGTACGCGGTAGCGCATCTCTGCCATGGCGTTCCTTTCGCGGGGTTGCGGTTTCCGGCCCAGCTTACACCATCCCAACCGATCCCGAGCCGCAGGTGGGCGAGGGCTAGCCGTAGCTCACAAATGCCGGATCACGAAGCGGTAGACGCCGCCCTGCTCTGAGTGCTCCACCATCTCGTTGCCCGTCGACTTGCAGAACGCCTGAAAATCGGCAACGGCGCCAGGGTCGGTGGCGAGCACCTCGAGCGTGCCGCCCTTCGGCACCTCGGCAATGGCCTTCTTCGTCTTCAGAATGGGCAGCGGGCAATTCAGACCCTTCGTATCAAGTGTCTTGTCGGCCATTGAAATCTCCAGGAGAGCAGCGCAGGCAGATTGGTTTTCGCAAACCGTATATCCAGGGGAGCCCGGCGCGTCGAGATGGCAGCGGGAGCAAATAGAGAGTAGCGAATAGCGAATAGGGGAGCACATGAGCCGTGCGCCCGAGCCCGTGCTCCTCTACGCGCTGTCACCTGGTACGTTCGGCTCGCCGATGAAGCTCACCGGATGCTGCGGGCGCTCGTCCACGATCAGCTTGAAAACGTCCGGCCGCGAGTAGTGCCCGACGGCGTCGAAATCCAGCCGGCTGCGCGGCACGTCCGCGAGATCGAGATCGGCGTAGATGATGGTCTCCTCATCGAACACGGGCCCGGCAAGGACCTTGCCGAGTGGATGGATGATGCAGCTTCCGCCGCGCATGACGACCTGATCCGCATCCATCTCGGCAGCGAGTGCGTAATCGGCCGGATAATCCCGGCGGCGGTTCATCTGACAGGCCGAGAGCACGAAGCAGCGCCCCTCCAGCGCGATGTGCTGCATCGTCGGCACCCACGTCGGCCGATCGTCCGCCGTCGGGGCGCAGTAGAGCGTGATGCCTTTGGAGTACATCGCCGTCCGCAGCAGCGGCATGTAGTTCTCCCAGCATATCACTGCCCCGAGCCGGCCGTGCGGCGTGTCGAATACGGGCAGGGTGGATCCGTCCCCAAAGCCCCAGATAAGGCGTTCGCTTGCGGTCGGCATGAGCTTGCGGTGCTTGCCGAGCAAGTCTCCATTGGGGGAGAAAAATAGCACCGTGCAGTAGAGCGTGCCCCGGTCGCGCTCGATCACCCCGATCACCAGATGCACCTCGTTCTCGCGTGCGGCCGTGCCCAGGCGGTCCGTGGCGGGACCTGGCACGTCGATCGCGCTCTCCCAGTACCGGCGGAAGTCCTCTCGCCCCTCGGGCTTGCGCTGGCCGACACGGCAGCCGAAGTCCAGCCCCTTCGGGTAGCCGGAGACGAAGGCCTCCGGGAAGACCAGCAACTTGGCTCCGCCCGCGGCCGCCTCGGCGATCAGCCGCTCGGCCTTGGCGACAGTGGCTTCCCAATCGAAAACGACGGAGCTGGCTTGGACGACGGCTGCTCTCAACTGGGACATGGCGGATACCTCGAACTATTCAAATTAGGTGCGGAGGTTGGCGGCGTGCACGGGATGCTGGCGGGGGACATCGTGGAAATGTTCGACGCCTTACTCCTTGGCGTTGGAAGCGATGCGCCGTGCCTGACGATACCGCCGTCGCGCTCGTTCAGCCAGGGGCGATGCAACCTGCCCACTGACCCCTGCGCAACCGACGGCCTCCGATCAGCGATACTTTCTCGTGGCGGATCGTGTCACAGTTCCGCAACAGGCGGGGGATATCTGGGGGATATCTGGAGGGCTCCTCGGCGGATTAGGCGCCTTTCGAACCCTGGACCGTCGAGAAAGGTGAATTGCGAGTTTCCCCGCCGCACTTGCCCTCGATCGGCACGGATGGCAAGCATCGGGGCGGAGGCTCAGTGAGTCGGGCTTGTTGGCCGCTTATGAATGACCACGTTTCCGAGCCACGCCCCGGGGGAGGGGCCGGATCACGCATGCCCGAGCATGGCACGCCAAAACGCTCGTTCGCCCTGAGCTTCGGCCTCGACCGGCTGGGGCTCGTCGCGCTGAAAGCCCCGCGGGTCTCGGCACTCGTCATCTTGATCCTGAGCGCATTGGCCGTCGTGGGCGTCATGCGGCTCAAGGTCGATGACTCGCTTTCCGAGCTCTTCCGCACGGACACGCCGGAATTTCACCAGTACGAGGAGATCGATCAACGGTTTCCATCGAGTGAATTCGATGTGCTCGCCGTCGTCGAGGGTCCGAATCTGCTCGCCAGGCCGCAGCTCGAGGCGTTCGCAAACGCCGTCATCGACCTGCAACTAGCGGATGGCGTGGATGGGCTCGTCTCGATGCTCTCGGCGCGCGGCAAGCCGGATGCCACCGGCTATGCGCCGCCGATTGTTCCTGATGAGCTTCCCGAAGGCGCCGCATACGACGAGATGATCGAGGCGCTGCGCACCAATGACATCGTGGCCGGCAAGTTCCTGTCCGATGATGGTCAACTCGCGCTCATCGTCATGTCGCTCGACCGGCAAGTCGTGGAGGAGCGGGGCGCCAAGGCCGTCGTCGGCAATATCCTCGAAACTGCGGAGCAGGCCCTGCAAGGTTCCGGCCTCACCGTGAAGCTCACCGGTGCGCCCGTCATGCAGCTCGAAATCCGCAATGCGGTCGAGCGCGACAGGCTCGTTTACAACGGGCTGGGGTTCCTCGTCGGCGCCGGCATTGCCTTCCTGTTCTTCCGCCGGCTGTCCTTGACGCTGATCGCGGTGCTCGGTCCGTCGATTGCCATCCTGTGGACGCTCGGCGTGGTGGGCGGGCTCGATTTCCGCCTCAACCTGTTCATCAACGTGCTGACGCCGCTGATCCTGGTGTCCGGCTTCTCCGACTCGATGCACCTGGTGTTCTCGATCCGCCGGGACATCATGGCCGGCGTCGATCGCGTGACGGCGGCGCGCAACGCCGTGCGCGATGTGGCGCCGGCCTGCCTGCTGACCGCGATGAACGCGTGTCTCGCGCTGATCTCCTTTGCCTGGGCGGAGTCGGCGCTGATCCGGACGTTCGGCAAGGCGGCGCTGTTGGCGGTCAGCACGTCGTATATAGCCGTTGCCGTGGTGGTGCCGACGCTGGCGGCGCTGCTGATCCGGCGCGAAAAGGCGCCGATGGAAACACTCGTTGAGCAGCGGGGCGATGGCGTCAGCTTCCTGACGCGCCTGTCCGACTGGATCGTCCAACGTATCGCGTTTCGGCCGGTGCCGTACTTTCTTCTGGGCCTCGCCGCGGTGGTGGCCACGGGGCTCGCCTACGCCCAGCTCGAGCCGCACTACCGGCTCGCCGACCAGGTGCCGGACAAGGAGCACGCGCTCGCCGCCACCGATCGCCTCGACGAGAAACTGACGGGCGCGAACCCCGTCCACGTGATGATCGAGCTCAAAGGCGGGCAGTCGATCTACGACCCTTCGACATTTGAGGTCATCTCACGTGCCCATACCGTACTGGAGAAAGTGGCGGGGCTCGGTAACGTCTGGTCCGTGGACAGTTTGCGCCGGTGGCTCGCCGAGGCCGGCGACGATCGCATCGAGACCGTGAGGTCCTACATCGCCGTCCTGCCGGAGCATCTGGTGCGGAGGTTCATTGACAAGGACGAGAAGGCCGTCCTCGTAACGGGCCGGCTGCCGGACGTCGATGCCAGCGAAATCCTGCCGGTGGTCGAGAAGATCGACCAGGCGCTGGAGCCGGTCCGCCAGGAGTTCCGTGACTACGAGATTACCGTGACCGGCTTGCCTGCGATCGCCGCGCGCAACTCTGCCAAGCTCATCTGGGAGCTGAACATCGGCCTCGTCGGCGACATGTTCGTCATCTTCATTTTCCTTGGGATCGCGCTGCGCTCCGTCCTGTCCGGCGTCGGGAGCATCTTGCCGTCACTCTTTCCGATCTTCGCAACGGGCGCGCTGCTTTGGGCAACTGGGGAGGGCCTGCAGTTCGCATCCATCATCGCCATTACGGTGGCGTTCTCACTGGCGATCGATTCAACGATCCATTTCCTCAATCGCTTCCGCATCGAGGAAACCCGGATTGGTCCCGGTCCCGGCAATGCCACGACGGCGCTCGTCGCCGCGATGCATCACATCGGACCCGTGATCGTGCTCACGACCATCGTGCTGGCGATGGGGCTCGGCGTGACCGTGCTCTCGGATCTGCCATCGCTCCGGCTGTTCGGGCGGCTTGCCGCGGTTTGCCTGTTCGCATCGCTGATCGGTCAACTTGTCATTTTGCCGGCGACGATCGCGCTCTACCGCCGTTATTTCCCGCTGAAGGCGTGAAGATCGAGCTCTGAGTGACAGGAAATCTTCCCCAGTGCCACTGCTGTCCTCTCCATTGGCTATCGACGAGGCATGGATCGATTACAACGGCCACCTCAACATGGCCTATTACAACGTGCTCTTCGACCGCGCGCTGGACGAGGTGCTGCTGCCGACGGGACTGGGTCCCGACTATGTCCGGGAGACGGGCTGCACCTACATGGCCGTCGAGGCACACATCTGCTATCTGCGCGAAGTCTTCCGGGCGGATACTGTTCGCGTCAGCGTGCGGGTGCTCGATCTCGATGCGAAGCGGATGCACCTCTATTGTGAAATGCGACACGCGATCGAGGACTGGCTGGCCGCGACGTCGGAATGGATGTTCCTGCACGTCGACACGAAGGAGCGGCGCTCGGCGCCCTGGCCGCCCGACATTCGCGAACGGCTCGATGCCATCCGCCGGGCGGACGAGCACTTGGCTCCGCCGGCACGGGCAGGCCGGCGCATCGGCATTCCGCGCAAGACCTAATCTAGCTAGAGCCTTTCCGATTCAGACGGAAACGCCAACGATAAGCATTCCGTTAACCTCTCCCATAGGGAGAGGACGGCCCGCAGGGCCGGGTGAGGGGGTACAACATCCGCCACTGGCGGAACGCCCTCACCCCGACCCTCTCCCCGCCGGGGAGAGGGAGATTGGGCGCGAGCTTGACGTGACGTGCTTCTGTTTAACGTCCGGATGGCTCAACCGAGACGAGCGGGTGAATGCGTAGCTTTTCCAATCATCCGGTTGCCGCTCGCCGCTCGCCCCAAAGGTTGAGCACGTTGCCAGCGATCACGACGGCGCCCCCCAACAGGACGATCGGATCGAACGCCTCCGCATAGGCCAGCGCACCGACGACTGCGATCAGCGGCAGGCGCAAAAAGTCCATCGGCGCGACGATGATCGCATCTGCCAGCGCGAAGGCGCGCACCAGACCGTAATGGGCCGAGAGCCCCGCCAGCGCGAGCACGCAGATCCAGCCCATGGTCGCCATGTCAGGCAGGCGAATGCCGCCGGTCAGCAGGAAAAGCGACAGGATCGCTTGGATGAGGAACATGTAGAAGAGGATACGCAGCGGGCTCTCGCTGCGCGTCAGCGTCTTCGTGGCGAGCATCGAGAGAGCAAAGCCGATCGCAGCGATGAGTGCGAGACCGACGCCGGCATTCAGTGCCACTGCTCCGGGTCGCGCAACAATCGTCATGCCGATGAAGCCGACTGCTGCCGCTGAAAGTCGCGTCTGCGTCAGGCGCTCGCCGAGGAGCAGCGGCGCCAGCAGGGCCACCCAGATCGGTGCGGTGAACTCCAGCGCGAAAAGCTGCGCGAGGGGGATCATCGTCAGGGCGCTCAGCCAGCTGTATTGCGCGACGAAGTGAACGAGCGCGCGGACCGAATGCAGCGTGGGCCGGGTGGTGCGCATCTCTTTCAACCCCGGCCCCATCAGCACGATCGCCAGGATGACGATCAGAGAGATCAGACAGCGGTAGAACATCATCTCGAGCGTCGTCGCACCGCGAGCCGCCTCGCGGCCGGCGACGGCCACGCTGCTGAACGACGCGAGAGCAAGCGCCATCCACGCCAGCGCCTGGAGAACCCGCGGCTGCGTTCTGGTCATCACCGCTTCCGACATTCTGCAAACCTTGTCCCCGGGGAGCGCTTGTCCGGCGGTCCCCGACTTCTTCATAAGCTCGATATCCGCTTGGCCTGAAAACGCGCTTCTCGGCCGGTTCGTGTCCAGATAGCGGCGGTTGATGCCGAAGTCACGGACTTGAAGGCCGAATCCCTACGCCGCTGCAACCTGATGATAAGCGAACCAGAGCATCACCCGCGGCAAATCGGGTTTTCTGGATTCCGCGCGGGCGCACCTGTAAGGTTTCATCGAGTGATCGGAAGGACTCCTCATGACACGCATCACCTCGGTTGAAGCCCTCCGCGCCATCTATCCGTCGCCGTCCGAGCGCGCACTCAAGAAACAGCTCGACAAGCTCGACCGGCATTGCCGGAGCTTCATCGGGCTGTCACCGTTCGTTGTCATTTCGTCCGTCGGAGCCGACGGACTGGCCGATGCCTCGCCGCGCGGAGATCGGCCCGGCTTCGTTCAGATCCTCGATGATCACACGATAGCCGTTCCGGACTGGCCGGGAAACAATCGCCTCGACACACTCAGCAACATCATTGTGCGGCCGTCGGTCGGACTCTTGTTCCTGGTTCCCGGCGTGGATGAAACTCTCCGGGTGAACGGCGAGGCAGAGCTGCGGGACGACGAGGATCTGCGCTCTCTCTTCGAGCGCTCGGGCAAGCTACCGCGGCTGGTCATCCTGGTGCATGTCAAGGAAGCCTATTTGCATTGCGCGAAGGCCCTGATGCGCTCCCGCCTGTGGGATCCGACCTCCCGCATCGAACGCAGCCTGCTGCCGACCATGAACGAGATGCTTCAAGATCAGATCGGCGCCGCGGGTTCCATCGAGCCGCAGGAGGACATGATCGAGCGCTACCGGAAGGTGCTTTACTGAGAAGGTGCTTTACTGAAATGCGCCAGCAGTTCGCTTCCGACAACAACGCGGGGATGTGCCCGCAGGCTCTGGCTCGTTTCCTCGAGGCGAACGCTGCCGGTCATGCGGTCGGCTACGGCGACGATGCCTGGACGCAGGAGGCCCGGGCGCGTATCGCCGCGCTGTTCGAGACCGAGTGCGATGTGTTCTTCGTATTCAACGGCACGGCGGCCAATGCGCTGACGCTGGCGCAACTTTGCCGGCCGTATAATGCCGTGATCGGACATGGCTTCTCTCATATCGAAACCGACGAGGCGGGTGCGCCCGAGTTCTTCACCGGCGGCGCCAAGCTGATGACTGCCGACACACCGGACGCGAAGCTGACGCCTGAAGCCGTCGCGGCGCTGGCGACCCGCTACTCGGGGCCGCATCACGTCAAGCCCGCGGTTCTGTCGCTCACCCAGGCGACGGAGCTCGGGACCGTCTACACGCCCGATGAGCTTCGTGCGCTGACGGATGTCGCAAAACGGCACGGTCTCAAGGTGCACATGGACGGCGCCCGGTTTGCCAATGCGGTGGCTCGCACCGGCTGCGCGCCGGCCGACATCTCCTGGCGGGCGGGCATCGACGTCCTCTGCTTCGGCGGCGTGAAGAATGGCCTCGCGGTCGGCGATTGCATCGTGTTCTTCGATCGCGCCCTGTCGCACGAGTTCGCGTGGCGCATCAAGCAGGCGGGGCAGCTCAATTCGAAGATGCGGCTCGTCTCGGCGGCGTGGCTGGGACTGCTGGACGGCGACGTATGGCTCACCAATGCCCGTCACGCGAACGCCATGGCAGATCGGCTTGCTGCGGGCTTGGCGCGCATTCCGGGGGTGAGGTTCATCGCGCCCGTCGAGGCCAACGCCGTCTTCGCCGACATCCCTCCGCACGTGCAGCGCGCGCTGCGGGATAAGGGATGGCAGTTCTACACCTTCCTGGGGGAGACAGGGTGCCGTCTGATGTGCGCCTGGGACACGGAACCGGCCACCGTCGACAAATTCCTCGCCGACATTGCCGAGGCCGCGGGATTCTAGCCAGCCGGCTCAGTAGGTCGCGCGCCCGCCGGATAAATCGAACACCGCGCCTGTGTTGAAGGTGCAGGCTTCGGAAGCGAGCCACAGGACGAGCTCCGCGCACTCGGCGACGGTGCCCAGGCGTTTCATCGGGCTCTTGCCGATCATGATCTCCAGATGCTCGCGCGTCATCTGTGACAGCAGCCCCGTTTCGATCGCAGCCGGCGCAATGCAATTGACGCGAATGTCAGTGTCAGCCAGCTCCTTGCCGAGGGCCTTGGTGAAGGCGATGACGCCGGCCTTCGCGGCGCTGTAGGCGGACGAGTTGGGCGTGCCCTCCTTGCCGGCCAGCGATGCGATGTTGACGATGCGTCCGTTGGGCCGCGCCCGCATGTGTGGCAGCACTTGGCGCGTCACCTCGTAGGTGCCGATGAGGTTGACTTCGATCAGGCGGCGCCACTCGGCGGGATCGTAGGCTTCCACCGAGACGGTTGGGCCGACGTAGCCGGCATTGTTGACCAGGATGTCGACGCCGCCGTGCGTCGACAGGGTTGCCTCGAGGGCCGCCGCAATTGCGTCCGGCTCGGTTATATCCACACGGTGGCCGTCCACACCGGGAAGGTCTGGAGCCGCAAGATCCCAGACCGCAACCCGGGCTCCAGCATCCCGAAACCGGCGGGCAATCTCGCGGCCTATGCCGTTGGCGCCACCCGTGACGACAGCGACGCGTCCAGAGAAGTCATAGGTGACGGGCATTGGCCAAAATCTCCCTGTATTGCATTCGGGAGATTCTGGCCCTCGCGATCAGGAGAGTCTACTGCCTGACGCATAGGCGCTTCTCTCATAGACACCAGGGTAGCAAACGTGCATGTGCATTGAGGCGGCGGGTTTGGCCACATCCCAGCCAAGCTGGCCAGATAGGCCGCTTATCAGACGAGCATTCGCTTCCGGTACTCCTCCCCGCCGGGCGCTGCCATGATTGCGCTCCGGCGTTTCCCACAATGCTGACATGCTGATCGTCCCCTTGCGGGCGGGGAACTGGCCGACTTGACCTTACTCGAGGAGAGGCACCGTGCACGGTGAGGATGCGGAAACTGCATGAACGAGATCGGCGATAGACCAGATCAGTCGCGCGCGAGCCGCATGGGCGAGCCGGCGTTGCCGACGTCCTTCGGCGAGTTCGTGGCACTGATGGCCCTGCTGATGGCGCTCACCGCGCTGTCGATCGATATCATGCTTCCGGCCCTGCCGCAGATCGGCAGCTTCTTTGGGCTGGCCGATGCGAATGACAGCCAGCTCGTCGTGACGAGCTACATGATCGGCTTTGCTGCCGGGCAGATCGTCTTCGGGCCGCTGTCGGACCGCTTCGGCCGCAAGTCCATGCTGATGGTGGGCCTCATCGTTTTCGCTACCGGCTCCTTTGCCGCAGCCACCGTCGACAGCTTCTTGCTTCTCTTTCTCGCACGCACCGTGCAGGGCTTCGGGGCCGCGTCCTCGCGTGTCGTCTCCATTGCCGTCATCCGAGACCTCTTCAGCGGCTGGCAGATGGCGCGCGTCACCTCCCTTGTGATGATCGTCTTCATCACTGTTCCAGTGCTGGCGCCCAGTCTCGGCCAACTGCTGCTCTACCTCGGCGACTGGACCCTGATCTTCGAGTTTCTGCTCGCCGTCGGCATAGCCTGCCTCGTCTGGTCGGGCTACCGGCTGCCCGAGACGCACGCGACCAACGCGTCGCGGCGGCGGATCAAGCTCGCAACGGCGCTGCGCTGGACGTTCACGTCGCTGCAGACGGTCGGATACTCCGTTGCGATCGGGTTCGTGTTCGGCTGCCTGATGGCCTACATCAATAGCGCTCAGCAGGTTTTCGTCGACGTCTACGGCCTTGGCGCAGCTTTTCCGCTCGTCTTCGGGGCGGTCGCGGGCGTGCAGGCAATCGCTGCCTTTACCAATGCGCAGCTCGTCGAGCGGCACGGGATGCGGCGGGTCTCGCACACGGCGCTGGTCGCCTTCTGCGCAAGCGCGCTTCTGCTCATGATCCTGGCGCCATGGAAGCCGCCGTTGCTGGTCTTTGCCGTTCTGGTGGCGGCCCTGTTCTTTGCCTTCGGGCTGATCATGCCGAATTTCAATGCCATTGCCATGCAGCCGATGGGGGCCGTCGCGGGTACGGCGTCATCCTTCGTGGGCTTCTATACGACCGCGGTCGGGGCCCTGCTCGGATGGGGGATCGGCGGATTTTTCGACGGGACGATCCAGCCGCTGGCAACCGGCTTCGCGGTGCTTAGCATCGCAGCCTTCCTGACGGTCCTGGCTGTAGAGGGTCCGCGGAACCTGTTTCGCGGCGAGTAATCTGTTCGATGCAATCTCCGCGCGCAAATCGGGACAACACGCCTCGATTTCCGAAAAAGCCATAATCACCAATTAGAGCCACGCCGGAACTTGCACAGACCAGGGATGATCATGCGCACATCCTCTCCGGGCCGCCGGCGACTGGCGGCCTCGCTCATTGCTGCCGTTTCGCTGCTGCCGCTCACGACAGGTAGCCCCGGCGTGGCCGCCGGCGAAGGTGTGCATGGCTGCCTGATGAGCGAGGCGGATCAATTTTTCACCAGGCTCGCGGCGGCTATCGGCGCATCCGAGGTCGAAGCGGCGAGCATCGACGATGCCTACATCGCCCGCGAGTCGGAGCCGATCTTGACCAAATGCGTCAAGGAGGCGGACCCGTCCGCCGACGCAGGGGTCGCAGCCTTCCGGGCGCATATGGCCCGGTGGAGCTATCATCTCGACAGCAAGCTCTCCAGCATCAACGCGCGGGGCGCCCCGGACTGAGGAGCCACGGGACGCCGGTCAGGCGATGCCGTCCGGTCCAGCACCGCAGACGAGCGCGCAAATGTTGGCTTCGGGCGGGAGGTCGAGACGACCTGATTGCAGGGCCGCGATCGCGGCGGCGCCGGACAGGTCAGCAGCGATGCCCATTTCGAACCACAACCAGCGTGCGGCCGCCCGCATTTCGTCGTCGCTCACCAGCACCACCTCGGCAACGTGCCGCCGGGCGATCTCGAAGACGCGCTCATCCGTTCGCTGCGCCGCCATCGTTGCAACGGACGTGGTGATCTCCGGCAACATCACCACGCGGCCCGCAGCAAGACTGGCCTGGAGCGTCGGGGCGCCTTGCGGCTCGACGCCGATGATACGGACCGATGGTCGAAGCGATTTGATGGCCGTCGCCATCCCAGCGATGAGGCCGCCGCCGCCGATGGCGATCAGGATCGCATCGAGGTCCGGCATGGAATCGACGATGTCGAGTCCCAGCGTGCCCTGGCCTGCAACGACGAGCGGGTCGGCGTAGGGGTGCACATAAAGCGCGCCCGATTGGCTGGCATGGGCCAGGGCTGCCTCGTTGGCCTCGTCGAAGACCTTGCCCCCGATCTCGATCCGAGCGCCCCAGCCCTTCAGCTTCTCGACCTTGGCCGGAGAGACGTTGCTTGGCAAAAACACCGTGGCGGGAACGCCGGTCACGTGCGCCGTTCGCGCCACCGCGAGCCCGTGGTTGCCGCCGGAGGCCGTGACCAGCCCGGCCTTCAGTTCCTCCGGCGCTGCGCCGAGCACCCGGTTCATGGCGCCTCGGGCCTTGAATGAGCCGGTGACTTGCAGGCACTCGAGCTTCAGCGACACGTTTTGGTACGGCAACGCCTGCTTGAGGGCTGCGGCCCGCAGCATCGGCGTACTGCGGATGTAGGGCCCGATCCGGTTGCGGGCAGCAATGACGTCGTCGAGCGAGATCAAGCAGATCACTCCAGCGTTGCAGGCACGGCGCCCACAGTGGAGCTGCCGGACGACCCCCGTCAACAGGCCGTCGGCGAGGGAATCATCGTCTCAGGAACGTCGGGCCGGGCTGCCGCGTCTTCAAATTACCGACTTCGGGTGCAAAGAACGGACTGGAGTGACACATGAACGACCGGGAGGATGAAGCAACTCGCCGGCTGGAGGATCTCGAGGCTCGCATCGAGAAGGCGCGCAAAGATCTCGAGCAGCACGATGTGATCACCGGCGAGCTCCGGCGGGAGTGGGACGACATGCTGCGCAGGCATGCGGAATTGCGCCGTAGGCTCCAGTCAGGCGAGGCGAAGAAGAGCGAGGCGGCTGCCACCCTGAATGAAGACATAGACGTGCTCCGGCACGCGTTCTTCCGCTGGGCTTCCCAGGTCGAGGAGCGCTTCAAGGGACCTCCCGACGTGCAGTGATAGCAGACGCAAGAGACGTGCAGACACAATAATGCGGCGTTCGCCCTTCGGCTGCTTCGGCCTGATATTCCGAATTGTTCGGACGCCCGCTCACCGGAAAGCGCGCTGCACGGATTGCAGAAGGGTCGGACTGTCGCGGACGCCCGTGTCCGCCAAACTCTTCCCCCCCCCCGCGCGGCAGCGCGCCAAAGCGGCGCATTGCACCAGCGCCAGAACGATACCGCCATAGCAGAAATGTTGGCTTTTCCTACATCTGCCGGAAACCACTGCCGTGTTAGCGCTGGTCTCCACGAAGGAGACCGGAGCCGAAACGCTGGCGCAAGGAGAAGACTTAAAGTTGCCATCTGAGCGCCGGAATGAGGCGATAGATGCAACACGAGCTCTGCTGCTCCTTATCGGCTTAGAGGAGAGCCATTCGATGAAGAGGACTTTCGTTGCGACACTGCTGTGCGGTGCCATGATGGTGCAACCCGCTTTAGCAGGCGTGGCGATGCCTGCTCCGGTGACTGCGGTGCCGGCTTCGGGTGCCGTCGTTCCGGCCGTTGCAGGGGATCAGTACGCGGGCGGAGCCGAAACGGCCAAGGTGATCGAGGTGCGTTACTGGCGGCATCGCCACCACCACCACCATCATCATCATGGTGGCGCAGGCGCCTTTGGCGCCGGGCTGGCGGTCGGGATCATCGGGGCGTTGATCGCCAAGGGGATCAGCGAATCCTCGGCGCGGGAGCGCTTCGACCGCTGCGCAAGGGACTTCCGCTCCTTCGATTACGAGACCGGCACGATCATCACGCGTTCCGGCGAAGAGCGGCTCTGCCCCTATCTGCGTTGAGCCCAATTCCGCAGCAATGCTATCGGGCCGCGGCGGCGCATCCCCGCTGCGGCCTGATCGATTCCTGAAACCGGACATCGATTGCGCCAGCGATGGCTGCGGACCTCTCATGGCCGCAACGACACTCCGCCTCAAGTTTAAGGACGAACGGGTTGTCGTGTGGCCGATAGGGCGCTATGCATGGGCAGGGAGGCGACCTCCACACCTTCGGAGGTAATCGCCAAGCAAGATCAAAGCGTAACGCGTGCAGGTAGTCCGCCGGGACTGCTCGCCGCTGTTTGTTTCCTTTGATCTGCGAACGAAATGGGAGGACGGCGGGCACGCAAGTGCGCGCCAGGTCGAGAGTATTGATGGCCAGTAGTACAGACGCGATCGCCCAATGCCATCGGTCCAGCGGCTTCGTCATCGTTGCCATATGCTCGAGGAGCCGCGGTTCTGAGCGGCCGGGTTTGGCCCAACCGTGACTGCACAACTGGTTGCCGAGGCCGTGTCGGACAGGGACGCGGCACCCTCTCCCGCATCCGCACCCTGGCTTCTGGAGGTGGACAATCTGCACGTCCACTTCGTCACCACGGCCGGCGTCGTGCGCGCGGTGGAGGGCCTTTCCTACAAGGTCAAGCCCGGCGAGGTGATGGCGCTGGTCGGCGAATCCGGCTGCGGAAAATCCGTTTCGGCTATGACCGTTATGCGGCTGCTGGCCAAGCCGGCAGGACGCATCGTCGCCGGCCGGATCATGTTCCAGGGCCGTGACCTGCTGAAGCTCAGCGAAGAGGAGATGCGCGCGATCCGCGGCCGGGAGATCTCCATGATCTTCCAGGAGCCGATGACCTCGCTCAATCCGGTGCTCACCATCGGCTTCCAGATCATGGAGCCGCTGATGATCCATCTCGGCATGAGCGAGGAGCAGGCGCGAGCCCGCGCGGCCGAGCTGATGCGTCAGGTCGGAATCCCCGATGGCGAGCGGCGGCTCGACCAGTACCCGCACCAGTTCTCCGGCGGCATGCGCCAGCGCGTGATGATCGCCATCGGGCTCGCCTGTAACCCGAAGCTCATCATCGCAGACGAGCCCACCACCGCGCTCGACGTGACCATCCAGGCGCAGATCCTGCAGCTCATGAAGGATCTGTCGCGCGAGCTTGGCATCGCCATGGTCATCATCACGCACAACCTCGGCGTGGTGGCGCGCTATGCCGATCGCGTGAATGTGATGTACGCGGCGCGTATGGTGGAGCAGGGGACGGCCGATGATGTCTTCGATCGTCCGCGCCACCCTTACACCTACGGTCTGCTGCGTTCGGTGCCGCGGCTGGACAGGCCGCGCGAAGCCAAGCTGGAGACCATCGAAGGGCTGCCGCCGAACCTCGTTTCGCCACCCGAGGGTTGCCGGTTTGCACCGCGTTGCGCCGCTGCGATCGACGCCTGCAAGGCTAAGCAGCCGCCGCTCATCGAGGTCGAGGACGGCCATTTCTCCGCCTGCATCCGGGCGACCGAGCTCGCCGAGAAGGGGCCGCAAGCCATCGGGCTGTCCACCGCGATCGGCGCCGCCAAGCAGGACAAGGATCTTGGTGATGCCGAGCCGCTGGTCCGCATCGAGCGCCTCACGAAACATTTTGTCGTTTCGCAGGGCTCGAAGCTGTTCGGCCGGGAACCTTCGGTCGTGCGCGCGGTCAACGACGTCAGCTTTTCCATCGCGCCCGGGCAGACGCTGGGCCTCGTGGGTGAGTCGGGCTGCGGAAAGACGACGGTCGGCCGCCTCGTGCTGAAGCTCGAGGAGGCCACGTCCGGCGCGATCCTGTTCGAGGGCAAGGATCTGACCACGGCGGCTCACGACACCCTGCGCGATGTCCGCCGGCGTATCCAGGTCATCTTCCAGGATCCCTATTCGTCGCTCAACCCGCGCATGACCATCGGCCAGATCATTTCCGAGCCGCTCCTGGTCTACCGCATGGTTCCGAGCAGGAAGGCTGCGCGGGAACGCGTCGAAAATCTGCTGACCCAGGTCGGTCTCTATCCGTACATGGCCGACCGCTATCCGCACGAGCTTTCCGGAGGACAACGCCAGCGCGTCGGCATCGCGCGTGCGCTGGCGATGGAGCCGAAGTTCATCGTCTGCGACGAGCCGGTTTCAGCGCTCGATGTCTCGATCCAGGCACAGGTCATCAATCTCCTCGAGGAGTTGCAGGAGAAGTACGGGCTCACGTACCTCTTCATTGCTCACGACCTTGCCGTGGTGCGGCACATCTCGCACCGGATCGTGGTCATGTATCTTGGCCGGGTCATGGAGATCGCGGACCGCGACTCCCTCTACGAAAACCCGCTCCATCCCTATACGCAGGCGCTGCTCGAGGCCGTGCCGGTGCCTGATCCGAAGGCCGAACGAGCGCGCAAGCATACGATCTTGAGCGGTGAGGTGCCGAGCCCCCTCAACCCGCCATCCGGGTGCGTTTTCCGCACCCGTTGCCCAAGAGCGACCGCGGAATGTAAGGTCGCCATTCCGGAACTGCGCAGATTCGGGAAGGATCACTACGCCGCCTGCATCAACATCTAAACAGGTGCTGACTTTCACGTTCACCTTGGCTGGGAGGAACTGATGCCGAGAAAGCTCCTATTATCCGTGGCGCTCACTGCAGCGGTCGCTCTGTTGCCGGCCGTTGCCGATGCGCAGACGCCAAAAACTGGCGGTGAGTTGCGCTTTGCTGTGAGCGCCGAGCCGCCGGATTACGACTGCCACGCGGCAACCTCGTTCGCATTCATCCATCCGGTGCGCCCGCATTACAACACACTGCTCAAGTTCGATCCGGAGAATTACCCGAAGGTCGTCGGTGACCTTGCGGAGTCCTGGGAGCAGTCTGCGGATGGTCTAACGTACACTTTCAAACTGAAGAAGAACGTGAAGTTCCACGACGGCACGCCATTCACGTCGGAGGACGTCAAGGCAACGTATGAACGCATCCGCAATCCCCAGGGCGGCGCAAGATCGATCCGCAAGGCGGCTTACGCGGACATCGATTCCATCGAAACGCCGGACGAATACACCGTCGTTTTCAAGCTGAAGGAGCGGAACGCGTCGATGCTGACGAATTTCGCTTCGCCGTGGGACTGCATCTATAGCGCTGCGAAGCTGAAGGAGGACCCGAGGTTCCCGGAGCGGAACGTGCTCGGCACCGGGCCCTTCAAGTTCGTCGAGCATGCTGCCGGCTCGCACTGGATCGGTGAGCGGTTCGAGGACTACCACGTCGAGGGCCGGCCATATCTCGATAGTTACCGCGCTATCTTCATCACCAACACTGCGGCGCGCGTGAACGCGCTGCAGGCGGGCGAAGTGCTCGCCGAGTTCCGCGGCCATTCGCCGGCTGATCGCGATAAGCTTGTGAGCGCGCTGGGGGACAAGATCGAGGTGCACGAAAGCCCCTGGATCTGCAGCCTCGTCGTGACCTTCAACACGGAGAAGAAACCGTTCGACGACGCGCGCGTCCGCAGGGCGTTGTCTCTGGCGGTGGATCGCTGGCAGGGAGCCGAAGCTCTGTCCAAGATCGCCCTCGTGCGCCACGTTGGTGGTGTGCTGCGGCCCGGCTACGAGCTGGCCACGCCTCCGGAGGAGCTGGAGAAGCTTCCCGGGTTCTCGCGTGACATCAAGGCCTCCCGGGCAGAAGCCAAGAAGCTTCTGAAGGAGGCTGGCGTGAGCGACCTGAAGTTCAAGCTCATGAACCGCAACGTGCCGATGCCCTATACGCCGGTCGGTGTTTTCCTGATCGACCAGTGGCGGCAGATCGGTGTTTCCGTCGAGCATGACCAGCCGGAGACGAAGGCCTATATCGCCAATCTGCGTGGCGGTAACTACGAGGCGGGCCTCGACTTCAACTGCGACGCGGTCGACGATCCGAATTTGCAGCTCGCCAAGTATATCTCGTCCGACAGGTCGCCCATCAACTATTCGCGCGCCATAGACCGGAAGCTCGACGAGCTCTACGACGCGCAAAAGGGCGAGCTCGACGTCGAGAAGCGCAAGCAGATCCTGCGCGAGTTCGAGAAGCACGCTCTGACGGAGGCCTACACGATCCCGACCATCTGGTGGCACCGCATCGTGGTGACCTGGAAGCAGTTGAAGGGCTGGCACATGTCGCCAAGCCATTACCTGAACCAGGACCTTCAGGACGTCTGGCTCGATCAGTGACGGGTGGTCAGCAATAGAGCGGGCGGTCCGGCTCTATGCCGGACTGCCCGGTCCATCTTTTCGCCTTTGAGTTTTCGATCGGCTCGCGATGCTTCGCTACACCATCAACCGCCTGCTCCTGATGATACCGACCCTGCTGGGCGTGGCGGTTCTCGTCTTTCTGCTGCTACGCATGATGCCCGGCGATATCGTCGAGCTGCGATTCCTGATGGAAGGCGGGCAGGTGAGCCCGGAGGTCCTGGCGCAGGAACGCGCTCGCCTCGGTCTCGACCAGCCGCTATGGCAGCAGTTCATCGACTGGATGACGGGCCTCGCCGTCGGTGACTTCGGCGTCTCGATGTGGACGGGCCGTCCCGTCTGGGAGGAAATTTCAAGCCGGCTGGAGCTGTCCATGCAGGTGGCCATCATGGCGACCATCCTGGCGACGCTGATCGCCATTCCGCTGGGTACGCTCGCCGCGCTCTTCAAGGATACCTGGATCGACCGCATCATCCAGGTCTTCGCAATCGCGGGTCTCGCGGTACCGTCCTTCTGGCTCGGCATGCTGATGATCCTGGGCCTGTTGCTCACTTTCAATTGGATCCCGCCCTTGACCTTCACGCCGATCTACGAGGACCCCTGGACCAATCTTTCGCAGCTCATCTGGCCGGCGATGGCGGTCGGTTATCGATACTCGGCCGTCGCGACGCGCATGACCCGCTCGACGATTCTGGAGGTGCTGCAGGAGGACTACATCCGCACCGCGCGGGCCAAAGGCGTTTTCGAGCGGCTCGTCGTGGCCCGCCACGCGATGCGCAACGCCATGCTGCCGGTTGTCACCGTGATCGGCCTGGAGTTCGCGTTCCTGATCGGTGGCCTGGTCGTCACCGAGCAGGTCTTCAACCTCAATGGCATCGGCAAGCTGTTCGTCGAGACGGTGACGCGCGCCGACTACACCATGGTTCAGGCCCTGGTGATGCTGGTCGCGACGTTCTTCATCGTCATCAACTTCCTGGTCGATCTGCTCTACGCCGCACTCGATCCCCGCATCCGGTACCGCTGATATGGCCATTGCCGAAGAAACCCCGCAGATCACCTACAAGGTGCCGAAGAAGCGGCATCCGCTGCTGCAGTTCGCCTTCACGCAGCCGCTCGGTGCGGCCGGGCTCGTGTTCATCATCGCGCTCTTCATCGCCGGCATCTTCGCCGAATACGTCGCGCCGTACGATCCTCTGGCGCTCGACTACGGTGCCATGCTGGCACCGCCGTCATTGGATCATCCGATGGGGACAGATGCCTTTGGACGCGACGTATTCTCGCGCATCATCTATGGCGCGCGCACGGCATTGGCCGTTGGCTTCCTGTCCTCGCTGCTGGGGTCGGGCATCGGCGCCGTGATCGGCGTCGTCTCCGCTTACTTCGGCGGACGGATCGACATGTTGATCCAGCGCTTCATGGACATCCTGTTGTCCTTCCCCATCATCGTGCTGGCTCTCGCCGTCGTCGCCGTCCTGGGAAAATGGCCGGTCGGCGGGCTGGATCTCAACCTCATCGTCGCCATCGCCATCCCGATGGTGCCGAAGGTCGCGCGCGTGGTGAGGTCCGCCGCACTCGCCATCCGGGAGATGCCTTACGTGGATGCAGCCCGCGCGGCCGGCTACGGCCACGCTCGCATCATCTTCCGGCATATCGCGCCCAACGTGGTGGCGCCGTTCCTGATCATGTTCACGGCGTTCATCGCCCAGGCGATCCTGCTCGAGGCCTCGCTCTCGTTCCTGGGCCTGGGCGTGACCGAGCCGACGGCGGCATGGGGCCTGATGCTCTCCGGCAGCTCGGAGGAGTTCTATCAGCAGGCGCCCTGGATGATCATCTTTCCGGGCCTCGCCATCAGCTTCGCCGTGTTCGCGTTCAACCTGTTCGGCGATTCGCTGAGGGACTGGCTGGACCCGAAGATCAAGCTTTAGCTGCCATTTTGACAACGCTACGGGGCGCACTTTGCCTTCCGCTGCGGCCTCCAACTTTCGTTGGGGCCGTGGCGAATTGTTCTATGCGCTACTAACCACCTTGCTCAAAAAACGGTCATTGCTGTAAGGAAGCTCATCTTCCCGATGCACCAGCTCGGGGTTTTCTGTCGGGGGTTTGCACGCAGACTGAGTAGTCGGTCCATTGCGCCCGGGCGCAGTGCCTGGAACCACTTTGCTGCGTTCGCATATTGTCGAGGATTACGACGGTGTCTCCTTTGGACGATAAGCTAGGGCCGATCTTCACCGATGTTCTGCGGCGCAATGCCGGCGAGGTCGAGTTCCACCAGGCTGTGAGGGAGGTGCTCGAAAGCATCGGCCTCGTGATCGCCAAGCGCCCCGAATACGCCGATCAAGCATTGATCGAGCGGATCTGCGAGCCTGAGCGCCAGGTTATTTTCCGCGTTCCGTGGTTCGACGACAGAGGTCAGGTGCAGATCAACCGCGGCTTCCGGGTGGGCTTCAACTCGGCGCTCGGCCCCTACAAGGGCGGCCTCAGGTTCCACCCCAGCGTCAATCTGGGGATCATCAAGTTCCTCGGCTTCGAGCAGACGTTCAAGAACGCTCTGACAGGCATGCCCATCGGCGGCGCCAAGGGCGGGTCCGATTTCGATCCCAAGGGGCGCTCCGAAATGGAGGTCATGCGGTTCTGCCAGTCGTTCATGACTGAGCTTTACCGCCATCTCGGCGAATATACGGACGTCCCGGCGGGCGACATCGGCGTCGGGCAGCGCGAGATCGGCTATATGTTCGGCCAGTACAAGCGCATCACCAACCGCTACGAGTCCGGCGTCCTCACTGGAAAGGGCCTGACTTGGGGCGGCTCGCAAGTCCGGCGGGAGGCGACCGGCTATGGCGCCGTCTTCTTCGTGGAGCAGATGCTGAAGACCCGCGGATTGGATTTTGACGGCAAGAAGGTCGTCGTTTCCGGGTCTGGCAATGTCGCCATCTACACGATCGAAAAGATCCAAGAGCTTGGCGGGCGCGTGATCGCCTGCTCGGACTCGGACGGCTACGTGGTCGAAGAAGGCGGCATCGACCTCGAGCTGCTGAAAGAGATCAAGGAGGTGCGGCGGGAGCGTATCTCGGTCTATGCCCGCCTGCGGAAGGACACGGCAGATTACGTGCCGAAGGGCAGGATCTGGGATGTCCCCTGCGAAATCGCCATGCCTTCGGCGACGCAAAACGAGCTCAATGGTGGTGATGCCCGCAAGCTCGTGAAGAATGGTGTGATCGCCGTAGGTGAGGGGGCCAACATGCCCTGCACGCCGGAGGCGGTGCGCATCTTCCAGGATGCCAACGTGCTCTTCGGACCCGGCAAGGCGACCAACGCGGGCGGCGTTGCGACGAGTGCGCTCGAGATGCAGCAGAACGCCTCGCGGGACTCCTGGACGTTCGAGGAGACGGAGCAGCGCCTCGCCACCATCATGCGTCAGATTCACGACCGCTGCGCGGAGACGGCGGATGAATACGGGATGCCGGGCAACTACGTCGCTGGCGCCAATATCGCCGGTTTCATCCGGGTGGCCGAGGCGATGCAGGCGCTCGGGGTCGTCTGAGTTGCAAGGAGCGGGCTTAAAACGACCAGCCCGCACCTGGGCTCGCGGGCTCAGCCGCTTGAGGAATCGGAGCGCAACGGCTGCCAAATCGTGATCTTGCGCTCCTCACGCAGGATCGCTGGCAAGCGATCGATGTAGGCCTTGCGATAGGCTCGCTGCAGCTGAACTTCGGCGAGCTCGTTCAGATCAGCCCACGTCTCGTACAGCATGAAGCGGGTCGGATCCTCGGGATCGCGGTGCAGGATGGCGTTGATGAACGTCGTCTCATGCCGCATTTCGTCGAGTACCGGGGTGAGCAACTGCAGGAATTCCTCATCGTGGCCCTCTTTCACGCGGATCTCCACGGTGACGGCGACACCGGTACGTTGAGCAGCATCTCGCGGTTGCATTGCGAACCTCCTGGGTAGCTCGTCAGGCCGTCGCAAGGCGTGACCGACGGAGTGCCATCATCTGCAACTCGGCGAATCCGCCAACGACGAGTGCCTGGGCGCTGATGAGGACGTATCCGGCGGCCGTCGGCTCCACGAACCCGGACACGAGGAGCATCAGGCTCGCGGCGACCCAAATGACGTTGGCTGCGATGACCAGCCTGACGGCACTTATCGGCGCAGGCTCCTGGGCTGCCATCCAGCCGACGAAGACGACAAAGGCAGCGAGGATCAGGCCGCTTTCCCGCAACATCGCAATCGGCAATCCCAGCAAGCTGGCGAGTTGCTCCGCACCCATCAACAGGAGAAGGGCGGTGGCCCCGGTGGCGATCGTGTCGAGGAGGAGGACCCGGCGAAGGCTCAATGATCTGATGATTTGCGGCATGGCTTTAAGTCCCGTCTGATTGGTGCGCCGCGGCCCCGTAGGGCCTGCGATGGTCTCGAGGCTAGGGAGGGGACAGAACCGCCGCAATTACCTCGCAGGTCATTGGATGTAGGCGGTGGCCGCAGGTATCGTTCGCGAATGAGCAGCCATCCCCAGTCCGTTGGTGAGCACTTGCGCGAATGGCGCCAGCGCCGGCGCATGAGCCAGCTCGATCTCGCTTTGGCCGCCAATGTTTCCGCACGGCACTTGAGCTTCATCGAGACCGGTCGCGCGCGGCCCAGCCGCGAGATGGTGTTGCACCTGTGCGAACGGCTCGGCGTTCCGTATCGGGAGCGGAATTCGTGCCTGCTCGCGGCCGGTTATGCGCCCGTTTTTCCGCAACGCTCGCTCGACGATCCGGCGATGATCCATGCGCGCCGGGCGGTCGATCTCGTCCTCGCGGGCCACGAGCCCTATCCGGCGCTGGCGGTCGACCGGCACTGGCAGCTTGTTGCGGCCAACCGCGCCGTCGCCCACCTGATCGCAGGTGCGAGCGACGAACTTCTGGCGCCACCCGTGAACGTGCTGCGCCTCAGCCTCCATCCCCGGGGGCTCGGATCGCGGATCCTGAACTACCGGGAATGGCGCGACCACATCCTGTCCCGGCTCAACCAGCAGATCGATGCCAGCGCCGATCCGGTTCTGATCGCCCTCTGCGAGGAGCTGTCGTCCTTCCCTGGCCCAGCGGAGCGCAGAAGCTCGGCCGCCGGCCTGCTTCCGAACGCTGTCGTGACGCCCCTGCGACTTAAGTGTGACGCCGGCATTCTTTCGCTCTTCAGCACCACGACGGTGTTCGGGACGCCGGTCGACGTGACGCTTACGGAGCTGGCGATCGAGGCATTCTTTCCCGCTGATGCCGAAACGGGCGAAAGGCTGCGCGCCCTTAGCGCGAGGAGCTAGCAGCGGGGTGTGACGCCGACGCGAGGGGCTATGAAGCCCTCAGAAGGAGTTGGCCTGAATGGGTGGCAACCCGTCTGACGATTGACTATTACTGGCACAGAATTTTCCCGCCAGCCCGGATCCATTCCGAGGGGTGATTAGGAGCGCTGCCGGTGTCCGATGCCATCCAGCCACTGCTCAGAAGCCTGCGCGTCCTCGAGCTTGGTCACTTCATCGCGGCCCCCTTCTGCACGCGTGTTCTCGCCGACCTCGGTGCGGACGTCATCAAGCTGGAGCCGCCCGGCGGCGATCCGGTGCGCGGCTGGGGTATGCAGGCCGGCGGGCGTTCCATCTGGTGGAGCGTGCACGGCCGCAACAAGCGGTGCATCACGCTCGATGTACGCAAGCCCGAGGGGCGAGAGATCGTCCTGGACCTCGTCCAGAAATGCGACGTCGTCGTCGAGAACTTCCGCCCCGGCCAGCTCGAGAAGTGGGGGCTTGGTCCGGAGGAGCTCGCGAAGGCGCGCCCCGGCATCGTCCTGGTGCGGATTTCCGGTTATGGCCAGACCGGGCCCGATGCGCACAAGTCCGGGTTCGGCGTGATCGGCGAGGCCAAGGGCGGGCTGCGTTACATCGGCGGCTACCCGAAAGATGTGACCGATCTGCCGCCGCCGCGAGCCGGCGTGAGCCTGGGAGACAGCGTCGCCGGTCTTTATGGCGCGATCGGCGCCCTGGCCGCCGTGCTCGATCAGCGCAGCTCAGGTGCCAAGGAAGCGCGCGTCATAGACGTGGCGCTGGGCGAAGCGGTGCTGACGCTGCTCGAAGGCGCGCTGCCCGAATATGGGCTCACAGGGAAGATCCGGGAGCCCATGGGCTCGGCGATCAACACGGCGGCCCCCACCAATGCGTATCCTTGCGCCGACGGAACCTGGCTCCTCATCGCTGCCAATTCCGACCCGCTTTTCGCGGCGCTCTGTCGTGTGATCGACCGGCCCGACGTGGCCGCCGATCCCCGGTTCAAGGACAATCGCGGTCGTGTCGAGCACGTTGCGGAGCTCGATGCCATCATCTCCGAATGGACGCGCAAGCTGTCGAGCGAAGAGGCCCTGGAGCGGCTCGAGGCCGCGAACATCCCGGCGACCAAGATCTACACCATCGCCGACGTGGCGAACGACGCCCAGTTCAGGGCCCGCCGCATGGTCACCAGCGTCGAGGATCCGCTGCACGGGACCTTGCTGCATCCGGGCGTCGTGCCGATGGTTGAGGGACTCGACCGCGATGCTCAGATCCGCTGGACCGGCCCGGCGGTTGGCCACCACAATGGCGAAGTCTACGAGCAGCTCCTCGGCTATTCTCGATCCAGAATAGCGGAGCTGAGGGAAAAGGGGATCCTATGAGCGCAGTCACTATCGTCGAGGTCGCCCCGCGCGACGGCTTCCAGGCCGTCAAGGAGTTCATTCCGACCGAGACGAAGATCCGCATCGTCGAGGCGCTGGCGGCAACCGGCGTCCCCCGCATGGAGATTGGCTCCTTCGTCAGCCCGAAGGCCGTTCCGCAGCTCGTCGACACGGGCGAGGTGCTGAAGCGGGCGCGGCTGCCCGAGAGCATGCGCGTCCACGTGCTGGTGCCGAACCGCAAGGGACTGGAGCTCGCCAAGGCTGCGGGCGTGCGCGAGGTCGGCTGGGTGCTGTCGGTCAGCGAAAGCCATAATCAGTCCAACGTCCGCCGGACCGTCGACCAGAGCTTTGCCGATTTCGAGCAGGCTTGGGCGGAACTGGGTGAAGGCATGCGGCTGCGGTTCAGCTTTGCGACCAGCTTCGACTGTCCGTTCGAGGGCCGCACGCCGGAATCGCGCGTCATCGCCTGTGTCGAGCGGCTGCTGCGGATCGTGCCTGAGGTCGAGATCGGCATCGCCGATACCACCGGACGGGCGGCCCCGAACCACGTTCGCGGGCTCTTCACAATCCTCGTCCGCGATTATGCGAGCGACAAGGTCGAGCTCTGCTTCCACGGACACGACACGTACAACCTTGGCGTCGCCAACGCGATTGCGGCCTACGAAGCAGGTGTACGGATCATCGACGGCGCCGCGGCGGGGCTCGGCGGCTGCCCGTTCGCGCCCGGCGCAACGGGAAATACGGCGACAGAGGATCTAGTGTTCGCCTTCGAGCACATGGGGATCTCAACAGGGATCGACTTCGCCAAGCTCCTCGAGGCTGCCGATCTCACGCAGACGGTGGCGCCGGAGCAGGCAGGCGGACGCGTGCGAACCGTCTCGCGCAAGCGCGCCCTTTCAGGGTTCGGCGCCGATTCGCATGGCGTTGCCGCATAGATCGCCCGGGGGAGCATTCGATGTACGTCGTTGCCGTGTTCTTCGAGTCGCGGAAGGAGCACACGGCCGCCTTCCGTGCCGCCCTGCTCGCGCAGGCCCGCAACAGCCTGGAGAGTGAGCCGGGCTGCCGTCAGTTCGACGTGGCGCAGGACCCGCTCGATCCCAATACCTTCTTCCTTTACGAGGTTTACGACGACGAGGCGGCCTTCAAGCTCCACTGCGAGACGCCGCACTTCAAGGCGTTCAACGACACAGTCACGCCGATGACCGCCTCCAAGCGCGTGCTCACCTATGAGCTGATTTCCGGACACGGTCAGGCCTGATGGGGACTACGGTCGAATGTATCTAGCCGGTACGAGCTACACTGAGGTTTACAGCACGTTCCGGTGGGACATTCCGCCCCGGTTCAACATCGCCGAGGCGGTTTGTAGCCGATACGCGCGGACGTCGCCCGATGCTCCGGCACTGATCTTCGAGCAGGACGGTGGCAGTGTGCAGGTCTGGAGCTTCGGCGAGGTCGAGCGGGCGGCAAACCGTTTGGCCAACGCGCTGGCTCACCTCGGGGTGGAGCGCGGAACGATCGTCGGCATCCATCTTCCGCAGTGCCCGGAAAGCCTGATCAGCCATGTCGCCGTGCAGAAGCTGGGCGGGATCTCGCTGCCCATGTTCAACCTGTTCGGGCCGGACGCCATCGAGTACCGCCTACGGGACAGCGGCGCCCGCGTGCTCATCACCACGTCTGGCGGGCTGGAGCGGCTGGCGGATTCGCTCAAGGGGATCGAGACGCTGGCGCATGTGATCTCGGTCGGGAAATCAGCAACGGGCTCGGCACAGGTCTTCTGGGATCTGCTGGAGCAGGCCAGCGATGCCGAGCGCGCGACCGATACGGGTCCGGATGATCCGGCGATCCTGATGTACACGTCCGGCACGACCGGCAATCCGAAGGGAGTCCTCCACGCGGGCCGTGTTCTCCTCGGCCACCTGCCCGGTGTGATGCTGCCGCAGGACATGTTCCCGAAACCGGGCGATCGTTTCTGGACGCCCGCCGATTGGGCCTGGGCGGGCGGCTTGCTGGACGTCCTCCTGCCGTCGCTCTATCACGGCGTTGCCGTAGTTGGCTCGGCGCGGGCGAAGTTCGACCCCGAGTGGGCCTTCTCGTTCATGGCGCGCCACGGCGTACGCAATGTCTTCTTGCCGCCGACGGCGTTGCGGCTGATGCGGCAGGTCCCGGATCCACGCTCGCGCTTCGGCTACGACGTGCGCTCGATCGGCACCGGCGGCGAGAAACTCGGGGAAGACATGATCGCGTGGGGCCAGGAGACGTTCGGCCTGACGCTCAACGAATTCTTCGGCCAGACCGAGGTCAACCTCGTCGTCGGCAACTCCGGCCGCCTTTTCCCCGTGCGCGCCGGCTCGATGGGCCGTGCGATACCGGGCCATATCGTCGAGATCGTCGATGCGCAGGGCAACGTGCTGCCGCCGGGCCAGACCGGCATCGTCGTCGTGAAGAGGCCTGATCCGGTGATGTTCCTCGAATACTGGCGCCGTCCGGACGCGACCCGCGACAAGTTCCGCGGCGACTGGTGCCTGCTGGGCGATGTCGCGAGCAAGGACGAGGAGGGCTATTTCTGGTTCGAGGGTCGCGATGACGACATCATCAACTCGGCCGGCTACCGCATCGGCCCCGGTGAGGTGGAGGAATGCCTGCAGAAGCACCCGGCTGTCGCTCTTGCGGGGGTGGTCGGCGCGCCTGATCCTGTACGTGGCGAGATCGTCGTCGCTTTCGTCGTGCCCGCGCCGGGCGTTCAGCCCTCCGATGAGCTGGCCGCCGAGATCCAGTCCTTCGTCCGCGATCGCCTCGCGGCTCACGAGTATCCGCGCCGCATCCGCTTCATCGCCGAGATGCCGATGACGGTGACTGGTAAGATTCGCCGCGTGGATCTCCGGGCCATGGACAAGGCCGGGGCATAACAGTCCTTATAACCGGTACGCACCAGGATGGTGCGCAAGCGATTGCGCAAGTGTGCCGCCCTTGAGATCAAGAATTTTTTAGGCCCCGGCATCTGTCATGGCGTTTCCTTCGAACCGTTGTTATTTGCTGATGAGACAGCCATTGCCTGGATGGGCACGTCGTTAGCAAGCTACCAGGCAGGACCCATAGCAGCGCGAAAGGATCGGTCGTGGCGAATGTTTCGTTTCTGCAGGAGCTGCTCACTACGGTTGCCGAGCAGGGGCGGCAGCTGCTGCAGTGGTCGGGGAGAAGCTGGGACGCCAGCGAGGACATCGCCGAGCTCGCAGAGGCGCTCGTTTCGGTACGCGGCGAGGCGTCCGGTGTTGCCATCGCTGATCAGATCCTGAGGCTCTACCAAGGTCTGTCCAGCGAGCAGAAGCGTACGTTCTTCCAGTTCCTCGCGCACTCGCTGCAGCCTCGGGAGGAAAAAGTCCGGGAGGCTGCTTCGGCCTACCTGGAGCAACCTTCGCAGGAGGCGCTGTCGCGGTTGCAAGCCGCCGTGGAAAGCCCGCGGCAGGAGTTCTTCCGCAGGCTCAATCTCGCACCGGGAGCCACCGGCAAGATCGTCGCGATGCGGAGCGATCTGCTGAAGCTGCTGGCGAGTGAGCCTTCGCTCTCGGTCGTCGACGCGGATCTGCGGCATCTGCTCTATTCCTGGTTCAACAGGGGCTTCCTGGTGCTGCGCCGGATCGACTGGCAGACGCCGGCGGCGATCCTGGAGAAGATCATCGCCTACGAGGCCGTGCACGCGATCAAGGGCTGGGACGACCTGCGTCGCAGGCTCGATCCGAAAGACCGGCGCTGCTTCGCCTTCTTCCATCCATCGCTCGTCGACGAACCACTGATTTTCGTCGAGGTCGCCCTGACCGACGATATGGCGGACAGCATCGCCAGCCTCATCGAAGATGCGTCGGACCCGGACGGCAAGACCGAGCCGACGACGGCGATCTTCTATTCGATCTCCAACTGCCAGGACGGCCTGAGAGGAATTTCGTTCGGCAATTTCCTCATCAAGCAGGTGGTCGAGGATCTCGCGCGCGAAATGCCGACGCTCAAAACGTTCGTCACGCTATCCCCGGTTCCGCAGTTCGCGCGCTGGCTTGCCTCCGTGGTGAACGAGGATGAGACCGGCCTCATCACGCCGGAGCTGCGGCAGGTACTGCAGAACCTGTCCGATACGCATTGGATCTGGGATCCGGAGCGGGTGCAGACATTGGAGGGGCCGCTGACCCAGCTCGCGGCACACTACCTGGTCAATGCAAAGTCGAGTGACGGGCGGCCGGTCGATCCGGTGGCGCGATTCCATCTCGGCAACGGCGCGCGTCTGGAACGCATCAACTGGCTGGCAGATACGTCAGCCAAGGGATTGCGCGAGTCCCACGGGATCATGGTGAACTACCGCTATGACCTCAAGGAGTTCGAGCGCAATCACGAGGCCTACGCGAACGAGGGCGTCGTCGCCACCTCGCGCTCCGTGCGGAGCCTGCTGCGCACAGCGCCGAAGCTGCGTGTGCCGAAAAACGAGCCGCGCATGCTGCCGGCACCGGAAAGCGGCGATGAGGCGCAAAGGACAGCGGAGATGGAGCCGGTGGAGCGCTGAATGATTTGCCGGCGGTCGTGAGGTCGGCAGATCGGCAATCGGGGTGAAGCAAGCGCCGACTGCCGACTGCCGATCTTCAGAGTGCCTCGCCCTCGAAGGGCACGCCGACCGAGCAGGCAACGGCCTTGGCACGGAGCAGGGCGCAGATGCGGCTCGCTTCCTCGAGCGAGGCGATGGGACCGGCCAGAAGCTCGTAGCTTGGCGCAGTCGGTGAGCCACCCGCGATATAGCGTGGTTCAAGGTCCCCAAGTGCGCTCCGATGACGCTCATGCAGCACGCTCCAGCGCAGCCGGAGGGCTTCCAGCGACGGCCCGGCATCAAGATGGATCGCGTAGGCCTCCGAGGCCGGGGTCACGGTAGCCGGCCCAAAGATGATCTGCGACGGAGCGGAAGGCGGCAGGCTGCCGGTCGCCAGAGGCAGTGCGGATCTGGGTGGGCTGGTCGCGATGGTCTCGACCGGACGGGATGTGACACTGTTGGCGGAGCTCGCGTCCAGCAACGCCACCTTTTTCAGAGGTAGCGGCGGCGGTGGCGGCGCGACCGCGACGCTCCTCGGGGCATCCTGCCGCTCAGCCCGCGCCAGCTTGTCCTCCGGCACAGCCGGGTCGGTATCAGGGGCAGCTTGGGTGTGCTGTATCGGAGTCGCGTTCACGATCTTGACCCCGAGGTGGTCGAGAACGACCTGGTTTTCCTCAGGAAAAGCCTCTTCCTGAGGATTGACGCGAACGATGTTCTGCTCGGGCGGCTCTGTCTGGGTAGCTCTGAGCTGCGGCTCGGTAGATTGGGGGTTGATGACAACGGGCACGCTGTGGTCCGCAGCGGCGGCCATTGGAGTGGGCTGCTCCAAACCGGGCGGCTCCTGAGCTGAAGACTCCACGACGGGCGGAGCGATGGCTGCGCGCACGTCCTCTCGGATCGCCTCGATATCCTCCTTGGCGGCAGCCGTCGACTTCACCTCGATCAGCTCGCGCTGCAGGTCTGCGACCGTCGTGCGCAACGTATGGATCTCACCCGTCAGTTGCGCGACGACCTCGGGGGCTGCCGGTTTGGACTCCTCCGTGCGGAGCGACTGGGTCGTGAGCGGGGCGGCCCAGTCGGGCTGCGTGAGGAGTATGCCCATGTAGCCCGACGCCGCGGCCGCAAGCACCGCCCACGTGGCCACGTAAAGTCCCGAGGAGGCCTTTGCCGCCGCCGGCTCGGGCGAGTGATCCGGTGAAGTTTGCGCTCGCATGGTTGGCTCGAACCTCGCCTCGCTCAGGCCGGCGCATCCGGAGCACGGATCGCGCGGCCAAGCCAATGATTCGCTTGCGCCAAACCGTCGTCCGAGTCCGTTCATTGGGTCAACGGATCAGGAGGAGCCGCGGGCCGCAGCCCTGTGGATTGTTCAAAAGCGTTGCAACTCAGGGGCGCCCCCGGCAGATGACATCGGCGTGCCGTGGTGCGCTTGCAAAGCGTTTCCGCATGAGACACCGTTCGCCGCGGGGGCAGCCGCCTCGAACGAACCGCCGCGCGTCACCAGACAGGCTTTCAGCCGGGGAACACATGACCTCTCGTCCACTGCTCACCATCGTCCTCGCCGCCGGCAAGGGCACGCGGATGAAATCGTCCATACCTAAGGTGCTGCACCGGGTTGGCGGGCTTTCGCTGCTGGGGCACGTGCTCCGTAGCGTGCGAGAGGCAGGAAGCGACCGTATTGCCGTTGTGATCGGTCCCGAGATGGATGCTGTACACGCGGAGGTCGAGGCACGCGCGCCGGGCGCTGAGGTCTTCATCCAGGATCGGCAGCTTGGGACGGCGCACGCAGTCCTTGCGGCACGCGCAGCCATCATGGGGCACACAGGCGATGTGCTGGTCGTCTTCGGCGATACGCCGCTCCTGACGGCAGGGACGCTGATTAGCCTGTCAAGTTGCCTCGACGCCGAAACCGCCGTCGCCGTCCTGGGATTCGAGGCCGCCGATCCCACGGGCTACGGCCGGGTGCTGTGCGATTCCACAGGCGCCGTCGCCGCCATCCGCGAGCACAAGGACGCAAGCGCCACCGAGCGTGCGGTTACTCTGTGTAACGGAGGCGTCATGGCGTTCCGAGGGGAGCAGATGCTCCCGTTGCTCGACGCCATCGGCACCGATAACGCGCAGGGCGAATACTACCTGACGGACGCAGTCGCGATCGCCAGGGCCAAGGGTTATCGTGTCGCTGTCCGCACCTGCCCGGAAGAGGAGGTGTTGGGCGTCAATTCCCGCAACCAGCTTGCGATGGCGGAGGCCGTTTTCCAGCGTCGCTTCCGCGAGCGCGTGATGGCTGAAGGCGCGACGCTCATCGCACCCGAGACGGTCTGGTTCAGCCATGACACGCAAGTCGGCCGCGACGTGATGATCGAGCCCAACGTATTCTTCGGTCCGCGCGTCGTCGTCGAGGACGAGGTTCTGATCCACGCCAATTGCCACATGGAAGGCGCACGCCTGCGCCGTGGCGCAGAGATCGGCCCGTTCGCGCGGTTGCGGCCCGGCGCCGACCTCGGTCCTCGCTCGAAGATCGGCAACTTCGTCGAAGTCAAGAACACGACCGTCGAGGAAGGCGCCAAGGCGAACCACCTGTCCTACCTGGGAGACGGTCGCGTCGGCGCCGGTGCGAACATCGGTGCAGGGACGATCTTTTGCAACTACGACGGGTTCTTCAAATACCGGACGGAGATCGGACCGGGCGCCTTCATTGGCTCGAACACGTCCCTGGTGGCGCCCGTTTCCGTTGGGGAGGGCGCATTCATCGGCTCGGGAAGCGTGGTCACGAAGGATGTCCCGGCGGATGCGCTGGCGCTCGAACGGAGCGAGCAGATCACACGCGAAGGTTGGGCGGCCAAATTCCGCACAATCATGAAACGCCGGAAAGCGCAGACGCGTTCGTAGGATTCGAAAAACCAAGCAATACGGTTTGAGTTGAGTCCAAGGCAGCCACGACGTAGCAGGAGGGCAACAGACCTTCTGAAAAAGGATGCTTCGCAATGTGCGGGATCGTCGGCATTCTTGGCACGAAACCCGTTGCAGGGGACCTCGTCGATGCGCTCCGGCGGCTCGAGTATCGCGGCTATGATTCGGCGGGCATCGCCACGGTGGAGAACGGCCATCTCGACCGGCGCCGCGCCGAGGGCAAGCTCAGGAATCTCGAAGCGCGGCTTCTGAAGGAGCCGCTCAAGGGCCGCGCCGGCATCGGCCATACCCGCTGGGCGACGCACGGGCGCCCGATCGAGCGCAATGCCCATCCGCACATGAACGACCGCGTCGCTGTGGTCCACAACGGCATCATCGAGAACTTCCAGGAGCTGAAGGACGAGCTCGTCGCCAAGGGGCACGCGTTCGAAACCGAGACGGACACCGAAACCGTCCTCCACCTCGTCACCGACTATCTCGATCAGGGCCACTCGCCCGTCGAGGCCGCCCGCCTGGCCTTGCGGCGCCTGACGGGCGCCTTCGCGCTGGGCATCGTTTTCGCCGGCCACGACGATCTCATGATCGGCGCCCGGCAGGGGCCGCCGCTGGCCGTCGGCCACGGCAAGGGCGAGATGTACCTCGGCTCCGATGCGATCGCGCTGGCCCCGTTCACCGATGCCATCACCTACCTTGAGGATGGCGACTGGGTGGTGCTGACCCGCGAGGGCGCGAAATTTTACGATATCGCCGGAAATCCGGTCGAGCGTCCGCAGGTGAAGTCGGTGGCGAGCTCCCTGCTGGTGGACAAGGGCAACTACCGCCACTTCATGGCCAAGGAGATCCACGAGCAGCCGGAGGTCATCAGCCACACGCTGGCCAATTATCTGGATATGGGAACGGGCAAGGTGGTGTTCCCAGACCTCGGCGTGGATCTGGCGAAAGTCGCCCGCGTGACCATCACCGCCTGCGGCACGGCCTATTACGCAGGGCTCGTCGGTAAGTACTGGCTCGAGCGCTACGCGCGTGTTCCGGTCGAGATCGATGTCGCCTCCGAGTTCCGCTACCGCGAGAGCCCGTTGCCGGAGAATGGCCTTGCCATCTTCGTCTCGCAGTCGGGCGAGACGGCCGACACGCTCGCCTCGCTGCGCTACTGCAAGGCGCAAGGGCAGAAGATCGCCTCCGTCGTCAACGTACGGACCTCGACGATCGCGCGCGAATCTCACGCCGTCCTGCCGACGCTTGCCGGTCCGGAGATCGGAGTTGCCTCCACGAAGGCGTTCACGTGCCAGCTCTCGGTTCTCGCTTGTCTCGCGATCGCCGCGGGGCGCGCGCGCGGACACATCAGTGAAGCCCAGGAAAAGGAGCTCGTCCGGGCTCTGACCGAGGTTCCACGGCATATCTCGACGATTCTGCGCAGCGAAGCAGCCTACGAGACACTCGCCGGCGCACTGCACAAGGCAAAGGACGTCCTCTACCTGGGTCGTGGCCAGAACTATCCGCTCGCGCTCGAAGGGGCGCTGAAGCTCAAGGAGATCTCCTACATCCACGCCGAAGGCTACGCTGCCGGTGAGCTGAAGCACGGACCCATCGCGCTCATCGACGAGAACGTGCCGGTGGTGGTCGTCGCTCCCGAGGATGACCTTTTCGAAAAGACCGTTTCCAACATGCAGGAGGTGGCGGCGCGGGGTGGCCAGATCATTCTCGTCTCGGACGCACCCGCTTCAAAAGCGGGCTGCAATCTGCACACGCATCTGGAGATGCCGCGGGCGCACCCGTTCACGAATCCGCTGCTTTATGCCGTACCCGTACAACTGATCGCCTATCACACGGCCGTCGTGATGGGCACGGACGTGGATCAGCCGCGTAATCTGGCCAAATCGGTAACTGTGGAGTAAGGCTGGGGACTGACGAGATTCGGCCTGTCGCCGAATTGCCTCAAACCGATGCTTGGCATAGGTTCCCTCTGCGAGTGGAGGTGCTGCGCGTACTTCAGACGACGGGGACGCGATGACGCGAGCGCGCACGACCGGAGCACGACAGACGAATGGCGTCGTCGGGGCCGTTGCAGCGGCGCTGACGGCAGGTCTCATCCTGTTCGGCATCCCTGCCGCAGTAGCGGCGAAGGGCAAGACGGCTCCAGCAGGCGAAGTCGATCAGATCATCGAGACTGCCGTTTCAGCCCTGGAGGCAGGGAAACCGGATCTGGCGGTTCAGGAGCTCACCTCGGCCATTTCAGGCGGCAAGATCACCCAGAAGAAGATGGCGCGTGCGCTCTATTTCCGCGGGCTCGCCTATCGCAAGCAGAACAAGCCGGCCCAAGCCATCGCCGATTTCACCAGCGCCCTTTGGATCAAGAACGGGCTCGACGCAGAGCAGCGGGCGGACGCCCTGCTGAACCGTGCCGCGGCGTACAGGGATGCCGGCCTCACCGACCAGGCCGAGGCCGACGAGCAACGCGTGGCTGCCAGCCGGCAAAGCCGCCGGGCTGCAGCAGCTAGCCCCGCTGAGACGCCATCGGCGCCGGCCAGCAGCTCTGGCGGCGGCCTCGGCAGCTTCTTCAACGCTCTCTTCGGTGGCGGTTCGGCGTCCGAGCAGACGACGTCGGCGGGGTTTGCCACCTCCGTTTCCCAACCGGCTTCGCATGGCGGCAAATCCGGTCGCGCACCCGAGGTTTCTGCATGGTCGAACAAGGGCGGCACCGCGACGGCCGGGTGGGCCGAGTCGACGGTGGTGCGCAAGGCGAGTGCCAGCCGGTCCACACCGACCACCACCGCATCTACGGGGCGCGCATCCCGCAAGGGGCAATTCATCCAGGTGGCGGCAGTCCGGAGCCGCAAGGAAGCGCAATCTGTCGCAGCGCAGCTCGCGAGGATCGGCGCCGTTGCCGGCCACCATGCGTCCATCGACGAGGCTGTCATCGGCAACATGGGCACGCTCTATCGCGTGCGTCTCGGTCCGTTTGCCAGCGCAAAAGAAGTGCAAAGCGCCTGCCCAAGCCTGCGTGCTGCCGGGTTCGACTGCATGATCGTCGATCAGTAGAGCCCATCGGCGCTTCCGGCTCGCGGTCTGGTATCCTACCGGACTTAACGCCTATTGCGCGACGGCTCTAATCCGGCTTCCCTGTCGGGGGATGCAAGTATCGGGAGGCCCTGCGCCGCGTGCGATGGTGCTGGCAGGGTTACAAGTCGAATAATGCAGAACAACGGAACGGAGCAGCAGCCGCTGCCTGGCGCAAATCCGAGTGCGCAGGCAAAGCCGCCGCGCCCCGGCGTCGTGCAGACCCATTCGGAGCTGCACCTTGGCGCGCGATTGCGCAACTACTTCCTGACGGGGCTGGTGGTCGTCGGGCCGGTGACCATCACGCTCTACATCGCGTGGTGGTTCATCAACGTAGTGGATGCGTGGGTGAAGCCGTTCGTTCCCCGCATCTATAATCCCGAGACCTACCTGCCGTTTCCGATGCCCGGCATCGGGCTCTTGTTCGGCATCGTCGGCCTGACGTTGATCGGCGCGCTGGCAGCCAACCTGCTCGGCCGCACGATCATCAGCTCTGGCGAGCTGTTCCTCCAGCGCATGCCGATCGTGCGCAATCTCTATCAGGCGTTGAAGCAGATCTTCGTTTCGGTCGTGAGCGCTGCCGGCCCTGGCACGTCCTTCAACAAGGTCGGCCTGATGGAGTTTCCGTCCAAGGGGATCTGGTCGCTCGTCTACATCACGGGGGAAGTGGCGGGCGAGCTGAAGGAGATCCGGCCCGGCGGCGAGGACGACTTGCTGACCGTGTTCATGCCGACCGGGATCATGCCCCCCACCGGCTTCGTTTGCCTCGTGCCGCGCCGGGACGTGATCCTGCTCAACATGAGCGTCGAGGACGCCGCCAAGATGGTCATCTCGGCCGGCATGGTGATGCCGGAATATCAGAAGCAGCTCAAGACGTTGGCGGATGCTAGCAGGGGCGAGGAGGTCAAGCCGTGATATTGTGAGCTCGTGAGGAGGAGACTTCGAGCATCGGTCTGATCACAAACTCACGAGCGTCACGCCGCCCGGAACAGCCGCACCGCATCGTCGCACTCGAAGAGATAGAGCAGCGTCCGGATAGCCGCCCCGCGCGGGCTGGTGAGCGACGGGTCCTCGTGAAGCAGCAGCCGGGCGTCGTCACGGGCGGCGGCCAGGAGCTCCTCGAAGTTCGGCACGTTGGCGATGCGAAACTCCGGCATGCCGCTCTGGCGCGCGCCCAGCACCTCGCCGCCGCCCCGCAGCTCCAGATCTTTCTCGGCAATGAGGAAGCCGTCCTCGGTCTCGCGCATCATCTTGAGGCGCTCCTCCGCCGTCTCGCCAAGCGGTGGCTTGTAGAGCAGCACGCAGTAGGATTGGCGATCGCCACGTCCGACGCGGCCGCGGAGCTGGTGAAGCTGGGCGAGGCCGAAGCGCTCAGCATGCTCGATGACCATGATGGTGGCATTGGGCACGTTGACGCCGACCTCGATCACCGTCGTCGACACGAGCACCTTCAGCCTGCCCTCGGCGAACGCCTCCATGGTCGCGTCCTTCACGCGGCCGGGCATCGCACCGTGCAGCAGGCCCACCTCGGCACCGAGCACTTGGGTGAGGTGCGCGTGGCGCTCCTCGGCGGCCGCGAGCTCCGTCGTGGCATTCCCTTCGATCAGGGGGCAGACCCAGTAGACTTGTGCGCCTTCGGCAATGGCGCGGCGCAAGCCGTCGACGACCTCCTCCAGCCGCTCGACCGAGGCCAGCGTCGTCTTCACCGGCTTCCGGCCTGCGGGTTTCTCCGTGAGCCGTGAGACGTCGAGGTCGCCGTAGTGCGTCATCAGCAGCGTGCGGGGAATGGGTGTCGCCGTCATCACAAGAACATCGGCGACGCCATGGCCGCCCTTCGTCTGCAGTGCGAGCCGCTGATGCACGCCGAACCGGTGCTGCTCGTCGATCACGGCAAAGGCCAGATCCTTGAACACCACATCCGGCTGGAACAGGGCATGTGTGCCGACGAGAATATCGATCTCGCCTCGGGCCAGCCGGTCGAGAACCTCAGCACGCGGCTTGCCTTTCTCACGGCCCGTCAGTAGGCCGATGCGCAACCCGACCTTGTCCGCCAATGGCGCGATCGTCTCCACGTGCTGGCGCGCCAGCACCTCTGTGGGTGCCATGAGAGCTGCCTGCGCTCTGGCCTCCACGGCAATCGCCATGCTCATGAGCGCAACCGCAGTCTTGCCGGAGCCAACGTCGCCCTGAAGCAGGCGAAGCATCCGCTGCGGCGCCGCCATGTCCGCCTCGATCTCTCTTAGCGCTTTGACCTGTGAGGATGTCAGCGCGAAGGGCAGGGCAGCCATGAGCTCCCGGCGGATGCGCCCGTCGCCCTTAACAGCGCGGCCGGGCTGATTTTTGAGGCGCTGCCGAACCAGGGCCAACGCCACCTGGCCCGCCAGCAGCTCGTCGTAGGCGAGGCGCTGCCAGTTCGGTGCGCCAGGAGAGATGTCGTCGGTTTCGCGCGGCACATGCAGCCGCGTGACGGCGTCGTGAAAGGCAGGCCAGCGGCGCGCGGCGAGCCAGCGCGGCTGCTGCCACTCGGGCAGCGGCGGGACCCGCTCGACCGCCTGACGCATCAGCTTGAGCAGGATCTTGCCGGACAGACCTGCCGTCAGCGGATGGACCGCCTCCAGCATGGGCAGGTCGGCGCGGGCCTCCGGCGCCACGATGTAATCCGGGTGCGCCATCTGCAGCGTATCGCCGTATCGCTCGACGCGGCCTGAAATGTACCGGATGCTGCCGATGGGGAGCTGTTTCTCGATGAACCGCCGCTCGGCGTGGAAGAAGACGAGGTCGATGCGCCCGGTGTCGTCCTCGCATGTGACCTTGTAGGGCGCTTTGGCATTCCCACGCGGCGGCCCCTTGTGCTTCAGCACGCGCACGGCAAGGGTCACGATTGTGCCCGGCACGGCATCGGCAACCGTCGGCTCGGCCCGGCGATCGATGACGCCAGTCGGGGTATGCCAGATGAGGTCGATGACCCGCGGCTCGGTGACGCCGGGCGGCAGGCGCAGGGCCTTCTTCAGCAGCACCAGGACGCGTGGCCCGACACCGGCCAGCGACTGCGCCGAGGCGAAGAGGGGTGTCAGCACGCTGGGCCGCATTGCGTTCAGGTTGCCGATGATCGAAGCCTGTTGCCGCCGCTCCGGGGGCTGCCTGTTGGTGCGTCGCGGCTCACCCTTTGCGTGCGGGACTGCGGGCGCTATATCACGCCTTTAGCAATGCACGTTGGCGGCGCGGGGCGGGAGCGTCAAGGCGCCCGGCAGGATATCCAGAAGCGGCGAGGGAAAGGCTATGCGGGGCGACGATCTCGACACGCGCCGGCGAAGAGCCGCGTATCGCGCAACTCACCGCGGCACCAAGGAAATGGACTGGATCATCGGCCGTTACGCTACCGAAGTGCTGCCTGGACTAGAGGGCGAGGCGCTGGAGCGTTTCGAGCGGCTGCTGAGCCTGCCCGATCCCGAGTTGCAGAAGTGGCTTCTTGATCCACAGCTCGCCGGAGCCAGCGAGTTCGCCGAACTGATCACGCAGATGCGCCGGTTTCACCGGCTGGAGTAGCAATCATCAGTTATCCCGGGCTTTATGCCCAGGATCCGGCCAACGACAGGCGCTGGAGCGAGCGGACAGGTGGATCCCGGTGACAAGCACCGGGATGACGGTTTGAAATTCGAATTCTTCGACGGCCATCGGGCCGGCGACGGGCACATGGATACGCTGGTACAACACGATCTAATCCTTTCCGGCGTCCCCGAGGGCGTCGATGCCTTGGTCCTCGCGCGGCTGACGCGGGAGGCGGCTGCAGCGAGCGGCGGGCCAGGGTTCGTCCTCCACGTGGCGCGTGACGACCGGCGGCTCGAGGCGCTGCGCGGGGCGCTCGCCTTCTTCGATCCGAAGGTTCGCGTCATCGCTTTCCCGGCCTGGGATACCGTTCCTTATGATCGCGTCGGACCCAATGCGGAGATCGTCGCCAAGCGGATGACGGCGCTGGCCCGGCTGGTGGTCGGCGGCCGGCGCGAGCCGACGCTGATCCTCACCACCGTCAACGCCATCCTGCAGCGCGTGCCGCCGCGCCAGTTCGTGCGCAATGCCATCCGCCAGATGGCGCCCGGCCAGCGTATCGACATGAACCGCCTCGTGCAGCGGCTGCTGCTGGGCGGCTACCAGCGCACGGGCACGGTGATGGAGCCCGGCGAGTTCGCCGTTCGCGGCGGCATTCTCGACATGTTTCCGCCAGGCCGCGCGAACCCGGTGCGGCTCGATTTCTTCGGCGATACGCTGGAGAGCATCAAGACCTTCGATCCCGAGACGCAGCGCACGCACAAGCTCGTCCAGAAGCTCACGCTTCTGCCGGTGAGCGAGGTGGCCTTCGGCGAGGAGGCCGAAAGGACATTTCGCAGGCGCTATGTCGAGCTGTTCGGCGGGGGCACGGCGGATGACCCGCTCTATCAGGCGATCAGCGCCGGCCAACGCTATCCGGGCATGGAGCAGTGGCTGCCGCTGTTCCACGACAAGCTGGAAACGCTGTTCGACTATGTCCAGGGCAGCGACGTGAGCTTCGATCACCTCGCCGACGATGTCGTCTCCCAGCGGTTCGAGCAGGTGATGGAGCACTATCAGGCGCGGGTCGAGTCGCTCGAGACGGCGAAGTTCGGCGCTCCGCCCTACAAACCCGTTCCGCCCGAGCTGATGTATATTTCGGGCAGCGAATGGCGCTCCTACCTCGGTGCGCTGACGGTGCGCCGCTTCACGCCCTTCGAGCAGGATGAGCGCACCCATTCGGCCAGTCTCGGCGGCCGGCCGGGCCGCAACTTTGCGCCGGAGCGGACAGCAGAGAGTAGCGACCTGTTCGGTGCGGTCGTGGGACATGTCCGCCGGCTGATTTCGGACAACAAGCGTGTCGTCGTAGCGGCGTGGACACCCGGCGCGCGCGAACGATTGGCTTCGCTGCTGTCGGCCCACGGACTGAGCGAGATCCGCAAGATCGACAGCTATACGGAAGTGCTTTCGCTGCCGGGAAGTGTGGTGGGGCTGGCCGTGCTCGGTCTCGAGCAAGGCTTCGAGACGCCCGACCTCGCTGTGATCGCCGAGCAGGACATCCTCGGCGACCGGCTCGTCCGACCGCGCCGCAAGGCCAAGAAGGCGGCCGATGTCATCACCGAGGCAACGAGCCTGTCCGTCGGCGATCTCGTCGTGCATGTCGATCACGGCATCGGCCGGTTCGAGGGCCTGCAGACGATTACCGCCCTTGGCGCCCCGCAGGACTGCCTCGAGCTCGTCTATGCGGGCGGTGACAAGCTCTACCTGCCGGTCGAAAACATCGAGCTTCTATCGCGCTACGGCTCCGACGCGGAGGGCGTGCAGCTCGACAAGCTGGGCGGCGTCGCCTGGCAATCGCGCAAGGCCCGGCTCAAGAAGCGCCTGAGGGAAATCGCCTCCGAGCTCATCAAGATCGCCGCCATGCGCCAGCTCAAGGAGGCGCCTGCGCTCGCGCCCCCGGCGGGGGCCTACGAGGAGTTCGTCGCCCGATTCCCTTACGAGGAGACGGAGGACCAGCTCGCGAGCATCGAAGCGGTCCTCGAGGACCTGAATACCGGCCGGCCCATGGACCGGCTCGTCTGCGGCGATGTCGGGTTCGGCAAAACGGAGGTGGCGCTTCGCGCGGCGTTCGTCACCGCCATGGCCGGCCTGCAGGTGGCGGTGGTGGTGCCGACGACACTGCTCGCCCGCCAGCACACCCAAACATTCATCGACAGGTTCAAGGGACTTCCCGTCCGCATCGCCCAAGCCTCGCGGCTGGTTCCCGCGAAGGAGCTGGCGGAGGTCAAGGAGGGCCTGCGCAACGGTACGATCGACATCGTCATCGGCACGCATGCGCTGCTCGGCAAGTCCATCAAGTTCGCCCGCCTCGGCCTGCTGATCGTCGACGAGGAGCAGCATTTCGGCGTCGCGCACAAGGAGCGCCTGAAGCAGCTCCGCGAGGACGTTCACGTGCTGACGCTTTCGGCGACGCCGATCCCCCGCACGCTTCAGCTCGCCCTCTCTGGCGTCCGCGAGCTGTCGCTCATCACCACGCCGCCGGTCGACCGGCTGGCGGTGCGCACGTATATCTCGCCGTTCGACCCGGTCATCATCCGGGAGGCGCTGCGCCGGGAGCGCTACCGCGGCGGGCAGGCGTTCTACGTCGTTCCGCGCATTTCCGATCTCGACGACGTCGCCGAGTTCCTGCGCGAGGCTGTTCCGGAGCTGCGGGTCGCCCGTGCCCATGGCCAGCTCTCGGTCACCGAGCTCGAGGACGTGATGACCGCGTTCTACGAGGGCGAGTACGACGTCCTCCTCTCGACGGCCATCGTTGAGTCGGGCCTCGACGTGCCCAACGCCAACACCCTGATCGTCCACCGGGCGGATATGTTCGGGTTGGCGGCGCTCTACCAGCTGCGCGGCCGTGTGGGGCGGTCCAAGACCCGTGCCTATGCCTACTTCACCACGCCTCCGGGCCAGAAGCTCACGGAAGGCGCGGAAAAGCGGCTCAAGGTGCTGCATTCGCTCGATACGCTGGGGGCAGGCTTCTCGCTCGCGAGCCACGACCTCGACATCCGTGGCGCAGGGAACCTGCTCGGCGAGGAGCAGTCGGGCCATATCCGCGAGGTCGGCTTCGAGCTCTACCAGTCGATGCTGGAGGAGGCGGTTGCGACGCTCAAAGGCGGCGACCTCGGCGAGGCGGCAGAGCAGTGGAGCCCGCAGATCTCGCTCGGCACCTCGGTGCTGATCCCCGAGACCTACGTCGCCGACCTGCAACTCAGACTCGGCCTTTACCGCCGGCTCGCCACGCTCGAGACGCGCGCCGACATTGACGCGTTCGCGGCCGAGCTCGTCGATCGCTTTGGCGAGCTGCCCCAGGAGGTGCGCCACCTGCTCGACGTGATGGAGATCAAGGGCCTCTGCCGTCAGGCCGGCATCGCTCAGGTCGATGCCGGGCCGAAGGGGGCCGTTCTGTCTTTCCGGAAGAACACGTTCGCCAACCCGGAAGGGCTCGTCGACCTGGTGCAGCGCTCTCGGGGCAAAATGAAGCTGCAGCCGGATCACAAGCTCGTGCTCAAGGCGGATTGGGACCGCCCGGACAAGCGCTTGAACGGTGTACGGCAGCTGATCTCGGATTTGGCGAAGCTGACCGCGAAACGCACCGAGGTGAAGTGAGGCCTGACCACTTGTACGTGGTCGGCTGACGGGCTATGCGGTCGGCGCCCCAGGGCAGACCAGACCGGTGCCAGCGCAGCGAAGGCTTAATCGATCCGTGGCGCCGCGCGTTTGCGGGTTGCAACCTGAGTTCTTGGCGCGAGCACAAGCGCACGCGAATGGACGCGGCACCTGAGAGTTGACCGCCCCCTGCGGGGGGATGGCGGACCTGACGGCGGTAAGGAGGCGAGAAGGATGAGCGAAGCGGGCCTACTGCGATATAGGCGCCTGTGCCTGAAACTGTCGGGCGAGGCCATGAGCGGCAAGGGTGAGTTCGGCATCGACATGGCCATGGTCACCCGCCTCGCCAGGGACGTTGGCGAAGCCGTCGAGGCCGGGGTGCGGATCGTCGTGGTGCTGGGCGGCGGCAACATCTTCCGCGGGCTCGCCGGCGCCGCCAAGGGCATGGACCGTGCCACGGCCGACTACATGGGCATGCTTGCGACCGTCATGAACGCGCTCGCCTTCCACAATGCCCTGGAGCAGATCGGAGTTGGGGCGCGCGTGCTCTCCGCCATTCCGATGCCGACCATCTGTGAATCCTACGTGCGCGCGAAGGCCCTGCATCATCTCGAGCACCGGCGCGTTGTCATATGCGCCGCCGGCACGGGCAACCCGTTCTTCACGACCGATACGACCGCCGCGCTCAGGGCCATCGAGATGAACTGCGATGCGGTCGCCAAGGCAACGCAGGTCGACGGCGTCTATTCGGCGGACCCGCGGACCAATCCGGATGCCGTCCGCTACGATCGGCTCACGTATGCCGACGTGCTGGCGCGCGATCTCCGGGTCATGGACGGAGCCGCCATCGCGCTTGCCCGCGACAATGGTCTTCCGGTAATTGTTTTCTCGATCGAAGAGTCGGGTAATCTTTTGAAGATGCTGCGTGGCGAGGCCCGAGCGACCGTTATTCAGGGTAGCGTTTGATTCGAGATCGCGCGGCCCCGCCGCGCCTTTCGCCGCCTGACGACAAGCGCCGGGCCACCGCCGCGCCCGGCAGGAGGAATGGTATGGCTCAGGGCAACTTCGATATCGGCGATCTGGAACGGCGCATGCGCGCCGCGATCGAAGCGCTCAAGCGGGAATTGAGCGGGCTGAGGTCGGGTCGTGCGAGCGCCAATCTGCTCGACCCCGTCATGGTCAACGTGTACGGGCAGAAGATGCCGCTGAACCAGGTCGGCTCCGTCTCGGTGCCGGAGCCCCGCATGATTACGGTCCACGTTTGGGACAAGGCGGCGGTGCCGGCCGTCGACAAGGCGATCCGCGAGGCTAATCTCGGCTTGAATCCGATCATCGACGGCACCATCCTGCGCTTGCCCATTCCTCCGTTGACGCAGGAGCGCCGTCAGGAGCTCATAAAGCTGGCGCACAAGTACGCGGAGCAGAGCCGGGTCGCCATTCGCAATGTGCGCCGTGAGGGCATGGAGCTGCTGAAGAAGCTCGAAAAGGACTCGAAAATGAGCCAAGACGAGCAGCGGACCAACTCGACGAAGGTGCAGGAGCTGACAGACAAGCTCATCAAGGAAGTGGATCAGATCCTGGCGAACAAGGAAGCCGAGATCAACAAGGTCTGATACTCAAAAGGGGGGCGGGTGCCTCCGCCTGAGCAATTTCAAAGAGAAAGCTTACTGGCTCGGTGGCAGATATTCAGGTAAGGCCAGCCGCGGACACGGATGAAGGCGTCCCGCCGCTGCGTCATGTGGCGATCATCATGGATGGCAACGGTCGCTGGGCGAACCGGCGCGGCCTGCCTCGGTCCGTGGGCCATCGCATGGGCGTGGAAGCTCTGCGCCGCACCGTGAGAGCCGCTATCGAGCTCTCGATCCCCTATTTGACGCTCTACACCTTCTCATCGGAGAACTGGTCGCGGCCCGCGTCAGAGGTCGACGAGCTGATGCGTATGATGAAGCGCTTCGTGCGCAAGGACCTCGTCGACCTGCACCAGAACGGCGTGCGCATCCAGGTGATCGGGGAGCGCAGCAACATCGACCCGGAGTTGCTGGGCCTGATCGAGGAGGCGGAGACGGTCACTGCGGCCAACGAGCGGCTCTCGCTCATCGTCGCTTTCAACTACGGCTCTCGGGTGGAGATCGCCAAGGCTGCCCGCCGCCTTGCCGACAAGGCAGCACGTGGTCTGCTCGACCCGGCCGAGATTACGCCCGACGTGCTCGCCTCAGAACTCGATACCTGCGGCATACCCGATCCGGATCTTGTCATCCGCACCAGCGGCGAAATCCGCTTGTCGAACTTTCTTTTATGGCAGGCCGCTTACGCGGAGCTGATCTTCATCGACGCCTGCTGGCCCGATTTCGGGCGCGAGCTGCTCGAGCAGGCGATCGCCGAATACCGTTCACGGGACCGGCGGTATGGCGGCCTGTCGAAACGCGCCAACGGCCTGGAAGTGCGCCGGCTATGAGCGGAAACCAACACGTGGAGGGGGCTGCGCGATCCGCGGGGCTCGGTCATGATCTGAAACCCCGCATCATCTCAGGACTATTGCTCGCGGCCCTGGCGCTCGGGCTTACCTATGCCGGGTCCGTCACCTTCGCCATCCTCGTGATCCCGATTGCCCTGATCATGTGCTGGGAGTGGGGGCGCGTGGTCCGGGGCGAGCAGCTCGATGCGGCGTTCGCCATACACGCCGGCGCGGTCGCGCTCGCCACGTTGCTGGCCGCCGTCGGGCTTGCCGCGCTGGGGCTCCTCCTGCTGCTGATCGGCGCCATCCTCGTGCTGCTCCTGCAGTTCAACGTAGGAGGGCGATTGTCGGCGCTCGGCGTTCCCTACGTCGGCATTCCGGCGATCGCGCTGCTCTGGATTCGGGCCGATGAACCATACGGATTTGCCGCGGTCCTGTTCCTCTTGCTCGTGGTGTGCGCAACCGATACGTTTGCCTACTTCGGGGGGCGCAGCATCGGAGGCGCCCGTCTGTGGCCACGCATATCGCCGAACAAGACCTGGGCCGGTTTCGTCAGCGGCATTGCGGCCGGAACGCTCGTCGGTGCTCTCTATCCCTTCTTCGTCGCAGGCGCTTCGCATCTGGGCCTGGCGCTCACGGCTTTCCTCCTCGCGATCGTTTCGCAGGCAGGGGATCTTGCCGAGTCGGCTCTGAAGCGCGGGTCCGGCGTCAAGGACGCGAGCATGCTCATTCCTGGTCATGGCGGCTTTCTCGACCGTATGGACGGCCTCGTCTTCGCGGCCACGGCGGCGGCATTGCTCTGCCTCTATGCCAATTTGCAGTCGCCCGCCCATGCGCTGCTGTTCGGGCTGCAGCTCCCGTGACACCAGTCACTGCGAGATCGAAAACATCGAGCCTGCGGCGGCCGCGAGGCCGCCGGCGGTCTGATCTTGTCAATCAGCAATTCTGAGGCGGTCGAAGGCAGGTGAAGACGGTCAGTATTCTGGGGGCCACGGGATCCGTCGGGGCGAGCACACTCGATATCATCGGGCAGGCGACCGATGCGTTCGAAGTCGTTGCAGTCACTGCTCAGACGAACGCCGCCAAGCTCGCCGCCGTCGCGCGCCAGCATCGTGCGAAGCTGGCGGTGATCGGTGATGCGGCGCACTACGCCGAGCTTCGCGATCTGCTGTCGGGGACCGGTATCGACGTGGCGGCGGGCCCCGCGGCTCTCGTTGCCGCGGCCGAACAGCCGGCCGACTGCGTCGTGGCCGCCATCACCGGTGCGGCGGGGCTCGCGCCGACGCTCGCCGCGGCCCGGCAAGGGCGCCGCCTGGCTCTTGCCAACAAGGAATGCCTCGTCGCCGCTGGGGACATCTTCATGGCGACCGTGAACCGCTCAAAGACCGAGCTGGTGCCGGTCGACTCGGAGCACTCCGGCGTGTTCCAGCTCCTGAGCGGAGCAGACGCCAAGGCGGTGGAGCGGATCGTGCTGACCGCATCCGGCGGGCCGTTCCGCGAATGGAGGATGGATCGGCTCAAGACCGCGACGCCCGAGGAGGCGGTGAAGCATCCCAAGTGGAGCATGGGGCCGAAGATCTCCGTCGACTCGGCGACGCTCATGAACAAGGGGCTAGAGCTGATCGAGGCCTACCACCTGTTCCCGGTCACGGCCGGCCAGATCGCCGTTGTTGTGCACCCGCAATCGGTGGTGCATAGTTTCGTTGCGTTTCAGGACGGGTCAGTCATGGCCCAGATGTCCTGTCCTGACATGCGCATTCCGATATCCGTGGGGCTCGCGTGGCCCGCGCGGATGCGGTTCCCGGCGGAGCGGCTCGATCTCGTGCGGCTTCATGCGCTGACATTCGAGGCGCCTGATCTGGAGCGCTTTCCCGCTCTCGAGATCGCCCGCGGGGCGCTGGAGCGGGGCGGCACGGCGCCCGCCATTCTCAATGCCGCCAACGAGGTCGCGGTCGAAAGCTTTCTTGCGCGGCGATTGGGCTTTCTTGACATTGCCCGCACGGTTGCCACATGCCTCGATCGGGCGGAGCAGGCCGGCCTCATCCAAACGCCGCAAAGTCTTGATGATGTCCTGGCCGCCGATGCCGCCGGCCGCCGCTTGGCACGGGATGTGATAGCGGGGTAAGCGGGGGTTGATGCGCCCGGTGCTGCGCCAAGAGTTCAGGAGACCGAGTTGATGGCACTGCTGTCCAGCTTCGCCGACGGGATCGGAGGATTTCTGTTCGTCCTGGTGTCGTTCCTGTTCGTGCTGACCGTCGTCGTGTTCGTGCACGAGTTGGGACACTTCCTGGTGGCGCGCTGGTGCGGTGTCAGCATCAAGGCCTTCTCGATCGGGTTCGGGCGGGAAATATTCGGCTTCTTCGATCGACACGGCACCAGATGGCGGATCTCGTGGATTCCGCTCGGCGGCTACGTCAAGTTCATGGACGACGAGAACGCGGCGAGTGCGGGACCATCGGCCAGACTCGAGGAGATGACGCCGGAGGAGCGCGCCGGCGCGTTCCATGCCAAGCCGCTCTGGCAACGGGCTGCCGTCGTCGCGGCCGGCCCGATCGCTAACTTCCTGCTGGCAATCGTTATTTTTGCCCTGATGTTCTCGCTGATCGGCGTGCGCTCGACGGCGCCGCGGGTCGACGAGGTGGTGCCGAACTCACCGGCAGCCGTGGCCGGCTTCTTGCCGGGAGACGTGATCCTGGCCATCCAGGGCGACCGCGTGGAGACCTTCAACGACGTGGTGCGGACGGTCAGCACCTCGCCGGGGCGCGAGCTCGCGGTCGAGGTGAAGCGGGGCGACGACAGGCTGACGCTCCACGTGACGCCCGAGCGCCAGGAGGTTAAGGACAATTTCGGCGGCACCATCGTCCGCGGCATCATCGGCATCAGGCGGGTGACGACCCCTGAAACGCTCGAGCTGAGGCGCGCCGGACCGCTCGAGGCGATCTGGCTCGGAGTCAACGAGACGAGATTCATCATCACCTCGACGTTGTCCTACATCGGCGACGTGATCATCGGACGCCAGAGCCCCGATCAGCTCGGCGGCCCGATCCGCATCGCGGAGGTGTCCGGCCAAGTGGCTGCGATCGGTCCGGAAGCCCTGCTCAACCTGATCGCCGTCATTTCCGTCAGCATCGGTCTGATCAACCTGTTCCCCATCCCGCTGCTCGACGGCGGTCACCTTTTGTTCTATGCCATCGAGGCCTTGCGCCGGAAGCCGCTGAGCGAGCGAGCGCAGGAGATCGGGTTCCGGATCGGGCTTGCCGTGGTGCTGATGCTGATGGTGTTCGCGACCTGGAACGATCGCCTGATCGTGTGGCGCTGGATTACCGGAAATGGTTAGTCCACAAAGCATTTTACGCGGTTGTGAAACATTCTTGCCACTTCCAATGCCCCTGCCAACTCGTTAAAACCTGACCGTTGGCTGAGTCTAACCCGAGGCGAAATGGCCGGTTAGAGCCACCCTGGCGACTCAGCTAATATGGAGTTGCGTTGTCCGCTGTGAGGCGATCAACGCCGCTTCCGGGGGGCACCGATAACGAAGGGCAGACGCAGGTATGCGACTTCGGAAATGGCTAATGGGGGGGTGGCGGCTTTGTCTTTCGGTCGCCGCCATCAGTGTTTCCGCCTCCGCTCTGACCAGCTTCGCAGCTGTGCCGGCTGTCCAGGCTCAGGGCGTGATCGTGCGCGAGATCAAGGTCACCGGGAACCGTCGCGTCGAGCCCGAAACGGTCCGTTCCTACCTCCATTTCACGGTAGGCGACCCTTACGATGCAGGTAAGGCGGACAGCTCGCTGAGAGCGTTGTTCGCCACGGGCCTCTTCGCGGACGTAGAGATCGAGCGGCAGAACAGCACGGTGATCGTGCACGTCGTCGAGAATCCGGTCGTCAACCAGGTCGCCTTCGAAGGCAACAGCGAGATCGACGACAAGACGCTCGAGGCCGAGGTGCAGCTCAAGCCGCGGTCGGTCTACACGCGCGCCCGCGCGTTGGCGGATGCGCAGCGCATTCTCGACGTTTATCGGCGGCAGGGGCGGTTTGCTGCGGTTGTCGAGCCAAATCTCATCGAGCTCGACGAAAACCGCGTGAATGTCGTCTTCGAGATCAACGAGGGCATCGCGACGAAGGTCAAGGCGATCCACTTCGTCGGCAATCACGCCTTCTCGGATTCGCAGCTTCGCGACATCATCACGACGACCCAGTCCGGCTGGTTCGATTTCCTCAAGGGCACGGCGATCTATGATCCCGATCGCATGAACCTCGACCGCGAGCTGCTGCGCCAGTACTACCTCAAGAACGGCTACGCCGACGTCAACATCATCTCGGCAAACGCAGAGCTCGACCGCGACGGAACGGGTTTCATCCTGACTTTCGTCATCGAGGAAGGCCAGCCGTACGTATTCGGCGACGTTCGCATCGACAGTCAGTTGCCCGAGCTGCACCCCGAGACGCTCAACGACGAGCTGCTGACCCGGCCCGGGGAGACCTTCAATGCGTCCTACATCGACAAGACGGTCGAGAAGCTGACCCTGCGCACCTCCGAGCTGGGATTCGCCTTTGCGCGTGTTCGTCCTCGTGCCGATCGCAATCCCGCAGCCCGGTCGATCGATATCACCTATGAGATCGACCAGGGTCCACGCGTGTATATCGAGCGCATCAATGTCGTCGGCAACTTGCGCACCAAGGACCGTGTCATCCGACGCGAATTCCGGCTGGCGGAGGGCGACGCCTACAATCCGCTGCTGATCGATCAGGCCAAGAAGCGCCTGCAGGCGTTGGGATTCTTCAAGGCCGTGGAGATCCAGCGGCGCCCGGGCTCTGCCCCCGACCGGGTGGTGCTCGATGTCGAGGTTACCGAGCAGCCCACGGGTGAGCTGTCCTTCGGCGCCGGCTACTCGACCAACGAGGGTGTGATCGGCGACGTCAGCATCACCGAGCGCAACTTGCTGGGCAACGGCCAGTTCCTGCGCTTGGCCTTGGGCGGCTCCGTGGAGCGCTTCCAGATCGATCTGAGCTTCACCGAGCCACGGTTCCTGGATCGCAACATCGCCGCCGGCTTCGATCTCTTCCATAAGGAGATCGATCAGTCCGATCAGTCATCGTTCAAGAGTCGTCGTACCGGTGGCAGCCTGCGTATGGGCTTCCCGTTGGCTGAGAACTTCTGGATGTCAACAAGCTATACCCTGTCGCATGACGATATTTTTGAAGTCGATAGGACTCGAGCATCTCGCGCCGTTCTCGAAGCAGAGGGTGCTGCCCTGACTTCTGCCATCGGCACCGCCATCACGTACGACACACGCAATCACCCTCGTAATCCGAACCGGGGCCTGTACTTCCAGGTTGGGACGGACTTCGCGGGCGTGGGCGGTGATGTGCAGTACGTCCGGGTTCAGGGCGAGGGTCGCGCCTACTATCCAATCACCGACGACATCACATTCGTCGGCCGTGTCATCGGCGGCCATATCGAGGGCTGGGGCGGGCAAGACGTACGGCTGCTCGACCTGTACTACAGAGGCGGCGAGACAGTCCGTGGCTTCGGCCGTGCAGGATATGGTCCACGCGATTTGAATACGGGTGACTCGCTGGGTGGCAAAACCTACTGGGCTGCTACCGCCGAGATTCGGTTCCCGCTTCCGCTGATCCCAGATGAGCTGGGCATGTCGGGCGCTGTGTTCGCCGATGCTGGTTCGCTTTTTGGTGCGGGCGAGGGCGCTAAGGAGAATCCTGGCTGCGATCCAGGCAACAACACGGTGATCTGCCTCGCCGATGACTCCAGTATCCGCTCTTCTGTCGGTGTAGGCCTGCTTTGGAACTCGCCGCTCGGCCCGTTGCGCCTCGACTACGCCTATGCTCTGACGAAAGAGGACTACGACGAGACGCAGTCGATCCGCTTCGGTGCTTCCACGAAGTTCTGACGCTGACGCGGCCGAGGCTCGATGCTGAGCCTCGGCTGCATTTGCGATCCGGTCAGGAGTGGATCCGGCGCGCTATCGCTTAAAGATCTCCGAATAGCTAGTACCGATCGCAGCGATTGCTCCTCTCCCATGGGGAGGGGACGGCCCGAAGGGCCGGGTGAGGGGCTGCAACAGACGCCACTTGCGGAACCTCCTCTCCCCGCCGGGGAGAGGGAGATGGGGCGCGAGCTTGGTCGCCGTCCCGCCTGCGCGAAATTGCCCTCGTGCGCTAACTTGGCCGCGGCAGAACTCGGTCCAGCGCTGCGTGGAATTCGGCATAGCTGTCGATGATGGCGTCCGCGCCAAGCTCCGTCACGGGAATGCGCGTGTAGCCGAACGTGACCCCGATGACCGGAACGCGGGCTGCTTTTGCCGTGCTGATATCGACCTCGCTGTCGCCCACCATCACGGCATGCCCCGGATTGCCGCCGGCAAGCCGGATTGCGCCGAGCAGGTGGTCGGGATGGGGCTTGCAGACGGGGAAGGTGTCGCGGCCGGCGAGGGCGCGGAACAGGCGCGTCAGGCCAAGCTGATCCAGAAGCTGCCGGGAGAGGCTTTCCAGTTTGTTGGTGCAAATGGCAAGCTTCGCGCCCTCGCTGAGGCAATCCTGCAGAAGGTCGGTCAGTCCCTCGAACGGGCGGCTTTCGACGGCAATGTTCTGTTCGTAGTAGACCTGGAACGCCTCGAACAGCTCGTCGAGCTCGCTATCCGAATAGGAGATGCCGCGGAGCGCCAGGCCTGTCGCGATCATGTGCCGCGCGCCGAAGCTGATCTCGGACAGCAGCCGCTCCGGTGGCAGCGGCTCGAGGCCCCGGTTCGCCAGCACGTGATTTGTCGCACGGATCAGGTCGGGTGCCGTGTCGATGAGCGTTCCGTCGAGGTCGAAGACGAGGGTCAGGTCGCGCATGATCATCCGTCAGTGGTGTGCGTTCCGGTAAGGCTTAGGCCATCCCGCCGGCCCTGTCACCGCTGACGACCATGCTTGCCAGCGCCTTTTCCCGGACTTAGATCAAGGCAGCCAGAACGGCTGAGGCTGTAGTGGCCTGGTTTTCCCCGAAGAAGGAGTGCTCCCATGGACAAGCCCGTCATCAGTCTTCTCAGGACGAAATGTTATGTCGACGGCCGCTGGGTTGGTGAGCCGTCCCTTCCCGTGATCGATCCCGCGACGGGCGAGGAGATCGCCAAGGTTCCCATGATGAGCGCAGAGGATACGCGCGCGGCGATCGACGCGGCGGCCCGTGCGCAGCCTGAGTGGGCCGGCATGCTGGCGAAGGAGCGTTCGAAGATCCTGCGTCGTTGGTACGAGCTGCAGCTCGAGCATGCCGACGAGCTGGCGCTGCTCATGACCATGGAGCAGGGCAAGCCGCTCGCCGAGGCGAAAGGCGAGGTGATGTATGCGGCTTCGTTCGTGGAGTTCTACGCCGAGGAAGCCAAGCGCGTTTACGGCGAGACGATCCCGACCTTCAAGAAGGACGCACGCATCGTCTGCATCAAGCAGCCCGTCGGCGTCGTCGCGGCCATCACTCCGTGGAACTTCCCCGCGGCGATGATCACCCGCAAGGTGGCCCCGGCTCTGGCCGTCGGCTGCACGGTGGTCTGCAAGCCTGCTTCCGAGACGCCGCTGACGGCGCTGGCCCTGGCCGAGCTGGCGGAGCGTGCCGGCGTGCCGAAGGGCGTGCTCAACATGGTCACCGGCAAGGCGAGCGTGATCGGCGGCGAGCTGACCTCGAACCCGACCGTGCGGATGCTGACCTTCACCGGCTCGACTGAGATCGGCAAGATCCTCATCGAGCAGTGCGCCAAGACCGTGAAGAAGGTCGGCATGGAGCTCGGCGGCAACGCGCCCTTCATCGTGTTCGACGATGCCGATCTCGACAAGGCCGTGCAGGGGGCGATGGCCTCCAAGTACCGCAATGCCGGCCAGACCTGCGTGTGCGCCAACCGCATCTATGTCCAGGACGGCGTCTATGACGCCTTCGCGCAGAAGCTGGCGGCCGAGGTGGCCAAGCTCAAGGTGGGCCGCGGCACCGAGGCGGGCGTGACGACGGGCCCGCTCATCAACAAGGCCGGCGTCGAGAAGGTCGAGGAGCACATCGCCGATGCGACGGCAAAGGGCGCCAAGGTGATCCTCGGCGGCAAGCGTCACTCGCTCGGCGGCAACTTCTTCGAGCCGACGGTGCTGACGGAGGTCACCACGGACATGAAGGTGGCCCGCGAGGAGACGTTCGGGCCAGTGGCGCCGCTATTCCGCTTCAAGACGGACGAGGAGGCGATCAAGCTCGCCAACGACACCGAGTTCGGTCTCGCGGCCTACTTCTACTCGCGTGACATCGGCCGCGTGTGGCGCGTCGGCGAGGGGCTCGAGTACGGCATCATCGGCATCAACGAGGGCATCATCTCGTCCGAGTTGGCTCCCTTCGGCGGCGTGAAGGAATCGGGCCTCGGCCGCGAGGGGTCGCATCACGGCATCGAGGAGTTCCTGGAGATCAAGTACATGCTGATGGGCGGCGTCTGATGTCGGACGCCCTGAAGCTGAAGGCAGCGGAGAAAGCGATCGAGTTCGTCGAGCCCGGCATGAAGCTCGGGCTCGGCACGGGCTCGACCGCTGCCAAGTTCATCGATCTGCTCGGGGCCAGGGTGAAGGAGGGCCTCGACGTGATCGGGGTCCCCACGTCCGAGGCGACGCGGATGCAGGCGGCGGCGCTCGGCATCCGGCTGACGACGCTCGACGACGACCCCGAGCTCGATCTGACCATCGACGGCGCGGACGAGATCGATGACGCCTTGCAGCTCATCAAAGGCGGCGGCGGCGCGCTGCTGCGCGAAAAGATCGTTGCGGCCGCGTCCAACCGCATGATCGCGATTGCGGATTCCTCCAAGCTCGTGCCGGTGCTCGGTGCCTATCCCTTGCCCGTGGAGGTCGTCCGTTTCGGTTTCGGTGCGACCCGCAGAATGATCGAGAAGGTGGCCGCCGACGTCGGCTGCACGGGCCATATTCTTTTGCGCATGGGGTTGGATGGCCAGCCGTTCGTGACGGATGGCGGCAACTACATTTTTGACTGTGCTTTCGGCCGCATTGAGGATGCCAATGCGCTGGACGAGGCTTTGAGGCTCATCCCCGGGGTCATCGAGCACGGACTTTTCCTCGACCTTGCCGATGCCGCCATCATCGCCGGGCCGGACGGCGTAGAGGTCCTCGAGGCGGAGAACAAGCGCGATTGAAGACTGTCCCTAACTTTGGATCGGTGGAGTGGATCGGTGCGCGGCCAAGCTTCCACCTGCCGTCATCTCGGTGCTTGTCACCGGGATCCACCTTACGACTTGCTCCGGCGCACGCGAATGTTTGGATCCCAAGCACAAGGCCCGGAATGTCTCAGCAGGGCAAGATATGACCAAGTATGACTTCGACCTGTTCGTGATCGGCGGCGGCTCGGGTGGGGTGCGGGCGGCGCGGATCGCGGCGGGCCATGGTGCGCGCGTGGCTCTCGCGGAGGGGTTCCGGCTCGGCGGAACGTGCGTCATCCGCGGCTGCGTGCCGAAAAAGCTGCTGGTCTATGCCAGCCGGTTTGCGGACGAGTTCGAGGATGCGGCCGGTTTCGGCTGGTCGGTGGGCGAGACGCAGTTCGACTGGGCTCGGCTCATCGCCGCCAAGGATCGCGAGATCGCCCGGCTGGAGAACATCTACCGGAACAACCTGGAGAAGGCCGGTGTCACCATCTTCGAGGAGTGGGCGGAGGTTGCGAGCCCGAACTCGGTCCGCCTCGTCAGGGAGGACCGCATCGTCACGGCCCGGTACATTCTGGTCGCGACCGGGAGCAGCACGGACATCGACACGCGCGTCATCGGCTCCGAAGAGGTCATCACGTCGAATGACGCATTCGAGCTGAAAGAGCTTCCGAAGCGAATCGCTATCGCCGGCGGGGGCTATATCGCGGTCGAGTTCGCCGGCATTTTCGCGGGACTGGGCGCGGAGACCACATTGGTTTATCGCGGCGAGAAGCTGCTGCGCGGCTTCGATGACGATCTGCGCGACGGCCTCATGGAGGAGTACGCCAAGCGCGGTATCCGCGTGCTGACCAACGCCACCTTCTGGCAGATCGAACGGACGGAGAAGGGGCTCGTCGGCAGTCTCAGCGATGGGACCGTGCTCGAGGCCGACCAGATCATGTTCGCCATCGGCCGGAGTCCGAACACGGCAGCGCTTGGGTTGAAAAAGGTCGGCGTGGCCTTGGGTGAGCGCGGGGAGATCATAGTGGATGCCGACAACCGTTCAAACGTCCCCAGCATCTACGCCATCGGCGACGTCACCAACCGCGTGAACCTGACGCCTGTCGCAATCCGCGAAGGCCATGCGTTCGCCGACACCGTGTTCGGCGACAAGCCATGGCGGGTCGACTACGACAACATCCCGACGGCCGTCTTCTCCACCCCGGAAATCGGAACGGTCGGCCTGACCGAGCTGGATGCCATCTCCGCCGGCTACACGATCGATATCTACAAGTCGCGCTTCCGGCCGATGAAGCACACGCTGTCGGGACGTAACGAGCGCACCATCATGAAACTCGTCGTCGATCGGCCGACGCAAAAGGTGCTGGGTGTGCACATGCTGGGCCCCGACGCGGCGGAGATCGCCCAGATGGCAGCCATCGCGCTGCGGCTCGGTGCGACGAAGGCCGATTTCGACGCGACCATGCCCCTTCACCCCAGTGCTGCCGAGGAGCTGGTCACGATGCGGGAGAAATGGGTGCCGCAACGGGCCGCCGCCGAGTAGCTGGAGCCACACCGACTTTGGTTTTTGCGGCCTGGTTAACAGCAGGTAAATGCTCATTACCACAACCTGTGGTAGTGTTTGCTGACGAGTCGCCTGCGCGTTCCCTGCACCAGCGCACATGAATGAGGACGGCCATGACGGCAAACGCCATCGCCCGTGCCTCGGCTGCACTCCTGTTCTGCTTGGCTGCCTTGGCCTCGGGACAAGCTCGAGCACAGAATTATGACGGCGCCGGCCTGCTGAGGTTCGGAGTCTACGGCCAAGTCGCGAACACCAACTTCGACATCGAGCGGCCCATCGTGGCAAGAGGCTCGGCGTCGGATACTGCCGGCGGCGGCGGCGCGACGTTCGGGTACGATTACCTGTTCCAAAGCGGACTGATCCTCGGGATCGAATCCGATATCGGTTTCGATACGCTTCAGACGGAGCATCGCGGACGGGAGTTCAGCACCAACTTCATGGCGAGTGTCCGTGGCCGTCTCGGCGGCTATGTTAGCCCCAACCTGCTGCTCTACGGCACAGCGGGCGTCGCATTTCTCGGTGTCGAGTATGATGGGCTGACAAGCCCGCTGACGGGGCTGCAATTCGGCGACAGTGGCACCGTCACGGGCTGGACGGCGGGTGCGGGCGCTGAATACGACTGGAACGGAATCGTCTTCTTCGGTGAGTACCTGTTCGCCGATTACGGGACGTTCTCGTCCGATGAAGTCGTCGAGAGCCTCGACGAGACGGGGCTGTTCGTGATCGAGACGCCCTTCCGGAACGAGATCGACATCGACCAGCACTTGTTCCGGTTCGGCGTCAAGTTCATCATCGGCCACGACTACCGCGTCGGCGAGGTCTACGCTCCGCTGAAGTAGCTGACAATCCAGCCGGGATCGGTCAAGCTGGCATTCGCAGGCGGGACCGGCGTCCGGCTGCGAGGGTTGCGAAGCAGAAGTCTATGCGTCAAGTCACTGTCATCGGGGCCGGCATCATCGGCATGTGCGTTGCAGACTACCTGCAGCGCCTTGGCGCGAGCGTCACGGTTCTCGATCCCATCGAGCCGGGACGAAGCTGCTCCTTTGGGAATGCCGGCGCGCTCAGCCCCGGGTCCTGCGTGCCGGTGGCCATGCCGGGTGTGCTGAAGCAGGTGCCGAAGTGGCTCACGGATCCATCGGCGCCGCTGGTTCTGCGCTGGTCCTATCTGCCCTGGGCGCTGCCGTGGCTGACACGGTTTCTGCGGGCGAGCAGCAAGAAGCAGGTCGAGCGCAGCGCGTCTGCTCTGAGCGCCTTGCTGCGTCCGGTGTTCGAGAATTACGCGCCGTTGCTCGAGGAGGCCAACGCCGCGGATCTCATCCGGCGGCAGGGCCAGCTCTACGTCTACGAGACCGAGGCGGCCTATCGGGGCGATGCGTTCGGTTGGGAGCTGCGCCGGCGTCATGGCGCCCGCATCGAGGTGCTCTCGGCTGAAGAGCTCCGGCAACACGAGCCGGCACTGGCGCCATTTTTTACGAAAGGCGTCCTCCTTCCCGAGCACGGCTATTGCCTCGATCCGTTCGGGCTGGTCCAGGCGCTGGCCGACAGCGTGCGGCGCAAGGGCGGGACCATCCTCGGCCAGAAGGTGCTCGATGTCGAAATGGATGCCGATCGCCCGCGGGCGCTCGTTACGGCGGCGGGCCGCCATCAGGTGGATGCAGTCGTCGTCGCTGCCGGCGCCTGGTCGCACCAGCTCGCACGAATGTTCGGGCACAAGGTCCCGCTCGAGACCCAGCGCGGCTATCACGCCATGCTGCGCGACCCGAGCGTGAGCCCACGGACCAGCATCATGTGGGCGGAAAAGAAGTTTCTGGCGACGCCGATGCGAATGGGCCTGAGGTTCGCAGGGACGGTCGAGCTGGCGGGCCTTCACGCCCCACCCGATTATCGCCGCGCTGCCACGCTGATGGAATCCGGTAAGCGCATGTTCCCTGGTCTGACCGGTGGCGAGGTGAGCCGCTGGATGGGCCATCGGCCCTGCCTCCCGGATTCGGTGCCCGTGATCGGCCCCTCGACGAAGGTGAGGAATGTCTATTTCGCCTTCGGCCATGGCCATCTCGGGCTGTCGTGCGCTTCGACGACCGGACGGCTGGTGGCCGAGCTGGTCATGGGGGCAAAGCCCTGCATCGATCCGGAGCCTTATCGGATAGACAGGTTCTGAAGGCCCGGGGAGCCTGGCCCCACATCATTTGCCCTGGAAAACGGGCTTGCGCTTCTCCAGGAATGCGCGGCGGCCTTCCACGTAGTCCTCGGAATTGAAGCAGGCCTGCACAGCCGCTGCGCACGCGTCGAGGTCGCGGTCCTCCGGATCACGCAGCGCTTCCGTTGCCGCGAGCTTGATGCAGCGGATCGTCAGCGGCGCATTCTGCGCAATGGTTTCCGCCGTGGTCCGCACGACCTCGTCGAGCTCTTCGTCGCCGACCACGCGATTGACGACGCCCCAGGCCAATGCCTCGTCGGCACTGAACTGCCGCGCGGTGAAGAAGATCTCCTTGGTGACCGCCGGGCCGAGGGTCTGGATGTAGCGCCTGAGCCCGGGATAGCCGTAGCCGAGCCCAAGTCGCGCCGCCGGGAGGCCAAAGCGCGAGCCGCGGGTTGCAAACCTGAGATCGCAACAGATGGCGAGGTTGAGGCCGCCCCCGATGCAGTAGCCGCGGATTTTCGCGATGGTCGGCTTCGGCATCGTGTAGATGCGCGCGTAGATGCGCTCGACCTGGGCATTGTAGCGCCGGACCGCATCTTCCGCGGCGCGCTCGTCCTCGAACTTGGAAATGTCGGCGCCAGAGACGAAGGCTTTTTCGCCCGCGCCGGTCAGGACGATGACGCGCACCTCGGGGTCCGCCTCGAAGTCGTCGAGGATTCGTTCGGCCGCCTCCCACATGTCGAACGAGACGGCGTTGTGGCGGGCCGGATTGTTGAAGATCAGGGTGCCGATGTGCCCGTCGCGCCGGGCCAGCATCTTGTCGGTCATGAGCGTGCTCTATTTCCCCTGAATGTCAGGCGCTGGCTGTATGCGGAAATCGGACGGCTCCAGCAGCTGGGAGGCGATGTAGCCGAAGACGAGGCCCCAGAACGGGGCGCCGATGTTGGCCACGGATATACCGCTCACGGTTATCAGGAACGTGACCAACGCGCCGAAGCCGAAGCGACCCTCGAAAGCGGTTGCGAACGAAGCCTGCAATACGCGCAGCATGGCAAGGCCGGCGAGGGTGGCGATGAAGGCTGCCGGGGCCGCCAGCAGCAGCCGCGTGAACAGGGGAGAGAAGAGGCCGAAGGCCATGGCCAGCACGGCGACCACGACAGCGCCGGCGTACTGGCGCTCACGTTCGCCGGCGGTCGTCAGGATCGCGCTGACCGGTCCGGTCAGGCAGGTTGAGACTGCTCCCAAGAAGGCCGTGACGAAGCCGCCCACCCCGGAGATGGCGGCGATGCTGTTGACCGGCGGCTTATGGCCGGCGGCCGTCAAAACGGCAACGCCCTGGCCGTTCTGGACGACGAGCACCGTGATCGCGAGTGGAATCGAGAGCTCCGCGATGGCCTGCCAGGAAAACTCGGGCCATACGATCTGCGGTGCCGCGACGGCGGTGACAGTGCCGATGGCCGGCGCAAACTCGCCCGTCATGGCCGAGATGAAAATGCCGACAGCCAGTGCTCCGATGAGTGGCGGCACCATCCGCGAAAATCGGGGGATGCGAGTGAGCATCAGGTAAGCCACCGTCATCGGTGCCGAGATCCAGAATGCCTGATCGAACGCCCGCACCCAGTCGAGGCCGAATTGCAGGAAAACACCGGCCACCATGCTCATGACGATCGGCATGGGCACCGCCTGCATGACCCGGCGGACGAGGCCCGTCATGCCGAGGATCGCCGTGCCGATTCCGGTGACGACGAAGGCGCCGACAACCTCGGGAAAGGTCAGATGCGCCAGTGCGGGCCCGACGAGCACGCCGCCCGGTATGGTCCAGAAAAATACGAGCGGCTGACGATAGGCGAGACTGAAAGCGATGGTGATGATGCTGTTGAGGAAGTACGCGCCGAACAGCCATGACGCGATCTGCGCTTCGCTCAGGCCGCCCCGGGTTCCGATGGCCAGGATGATCGCGACCGGGCCGGTTGCCGAGAAGACGAACCCGACCAGGGCATTGCTGACGTTCGACGCCGAAAGATCCGCGAGCAGATGGCGGATGCCGGCCGGGGGCTCATGGGGATGCTCGAGGTGCATGAGGCCTACTGCTCAACGGAAAGGAAGATCAGCGGTCAATGTTTCCCAGAGGGGCCGACACCCGAAAGGCTCTGCGGAATGACTTGGCTGGTGTCTGCCAGAACTGCCGAAAGGCGGACCGTCGCGCGATAATGGAGGCCTTCCGGCTCGAACCTGATTTCCGGCTTGAACTCGGCATCGCTCAGCACGGTCTGGAGCAGGGTGTGGCCAAATCCCTGCCGCGAGGGAGGGTTGGCTGGGGGCCCGCCGCGCTCGATCCACTCGAACACCAGCATCGGCTCGGTCGCCTCGCCCTCGATGCGCCATTCGATCGTGACGTGGCCGTTCGGCTGGGACAGCGCCCCGTATTTGGACGCATTGGTCGCCAGCTCGTGGATCGCGAGAGACGTATTCTGCGCCGCCTGCGCGGACAGCAGCAGCTCGGGTCCGCTTGCGCTGTAGCGGCCGGCGAAAACGCGCATCTCATTCTCGATCACGAGGCGCATGTCGGCCCCTTGCCAATGAGCTGCGGCAAGCGTGTCGCTGGCATTGGCGAGCGACTGCAGCCGGCCCAACAGCGCATCGCGCACCTCCGGGATCGTTTTTCCTTCCTGCAAGGTGCGCCGCGCGATCGAGGCGATGACCGCGAGCAGGTTGTTCGTGCGGTGCTGCAGCTCGCGAAGAAGCAGATGGCGCCGATGCTCGTTTCGCTCTCTCTCGGCCGCTGCACATGCGAGCGCGTCGTAGATGTGCTGGAACTCGCGCGTGGCGAAGGTGCAGCTCGGCAGCGGATCGCCCCGGCCGAGCTTTTCCGCGGCATGCACGAGTATGTCGACGTTGGCATGGAGCCTGCGCGCGACGGAGGTGGCGACGATGAGCGCGAGGGCGAGGAGCAGGGCCGAGCCGATGGCGAACAGCATCCAGGCCTCCCGCAAGGGAGCCTGGATCACCGCGGTCGGCACTGCCACGGCGGCCAGCCAGCCGGAGAAGTCGGAACGTACGAATGCTCTTATGATCGGCTCGCCGCCGGAGTAATCGATCCAGTCAACCCCGGATTCCCCTTGGGACGCTCTTCCGAACCTCTCGGGCATCTTGCGGCCGATGGTGTTGCCGTCGCTGCTCGCAACGACAGTATCGGCGCGGTCGACGACATACCAGCGCCACGTGTCGGGGCGGGATTCGTGCCTCAGCACTTCGGTGAGCTCCTCCGGCGACCTGGCGATCCCAATCAGCCCCACGACCTGACCGTCGCGGTAGATCGGCGCGCACACAGACCAGGAGGAGCTGCCGTCGATGAGCCGCGCCTTGAAATTCGAGACGTGAGGCTTGCCCCGATCGATGATTTGCTTGACCAGGGCCCGATCGTAATCGACCGGTAGCGGCGATCCCATCGGAACCGCCGTGTTGAGAATCTGCCAGCCCTCGACATCGTAGACGACCACATGAGAGCCATGCGGAACGAGCGCCCGCATGGCGTTCCGATGCAAGCGGGCCAGGTCCATCTCAGGCCCGAGCAAGCCGCTCAGCGTCTCGGCCAAGAGAAGTTGCGACTGGATTTCCTTTTCCAGGTCTTTTGCGAGTTGCCTCGCCGCAGCCAGCGTCTCGTGCTCGATGGCCCGGTACTGCTCAGCCGTATAGTGGTAGACGAGGATCCCGCACATCGCGAGGACCGGGGCGGCTATCGAAAGGCCGTAGAAGATCAGCCGCTGGGCGAATGTAGGCGGCGGACGTGCGCGCATGGGCGGTCGACCAGAGGGTGGCTTGGCGAAGTCGGGCTACCCTGAAGCGGATGCGGCAGAATTGCAACCGCCGAACTGAGCCGGAGCAGCGGCGGCAACCCAGACTTCGAATCAGCGCATGGTCGCGTGGCGTGCGGCAGCGACGGGTTCTGGCGGAAGCTGCGCACCGGTTGGCGGGGCAGCCGCTCGCGAAGTCGCCTCGAGCGTCGCAAGGAAGTTCGAGCACCAGGTGTGAATATCGTTCCGGCGCAGGACCTCCATCATGCGCTCGTGACGGGCCTGACGTGCATCGAGAGGCATCTCGAGCCCCAAGCGGATCGCTCCTGCAACGGCCTCCGGCTCGTGCGGATTGACGATCAGTGCGCCATCGAGCTCATCCGCCGCGCCGGCGAATTGCGACAGCACGAGCACGCCCGGATCAAGCGGGTTCTGCGCCGCGACATATTCCTTGGCGACCAGGTTCATGCCGTCTCTGAGCGGGGTGACGAGGCCCACCTTGGCGAGCCGATAGAGGCCGGCGAGAGCCGCCCTCGAATAGGCGCGGTTGACGTAGCGGATCGGCGTCCATGTCACCTCGCCGTGCAGGCCGTTGATGCGGCCGGCAAGGGTCGAAACTTCCCTGTCGATTTCGGCGTACTCCTGAATTTCGCCTCGGGACTTCGGCGCAATCTGGAGGAAGGTGACTCGTCCGTGCCATTCCGGATAGCTGGTAAGGAACCGCTCGATGGCGTCCATGCGGTTCGGCAGGCCCTTGGAGTAGTCGAGCCGGTCCACACTCATCACCATTGCACGGCCGGCGAGGCTCTCCGCTGTCTCCTTGATGAGTGTCGTGGCGGCGGCGCGGCGTGCGGTGCGCTCGAAACGGGCCGTTTCGATCCCGACGGGGAAAGCGCCGAGCACGACTTTGCGGCCGCTGGCTTCGAGGTGATAGGCATCAGGCGCGCGCTTTGCGCCTTGCCGAACGAGATAGCGGCTGAGGTTCTCGCAATCGTTCTCAGTCTGCAGGCCGATGAGGTCGAAGGCGACGAGGGCGCCGACGATCTCGCGATGCTTGGGCAGGGCGGTCAGAATATCCGGGGGCGGGCAAGGGACATGAAGGAAATAGCCGATCAGGTTCTGGTGACCGCGCTCTCGCAAGAGGCGTGCGAGCGGCATCAGATGGTAGTCGTGGACCCAGACGATGTCGTCCGGGCGCAATATCTTGGAAAGGCTCTCCGCGAAGTAGTTGTTGACCCGCTGATAGCCGGAAAGATCGGATCTGTTGAACTCGGCAAGATCCAGCCGGTAGTGGAGAATGGGCCACAAAACCCGATTGGCGAAGCCATTGTAGTATTCGTTGAAGTCGCCCGGCGCGAGGTCGAGGACCACATAGGTCGTGCTGCCGACCTTGCGTATCGTCGGTTCGGGGGAGGGCTCCTCGGTGACGCGGCCGCTCCATCCGAACCAGATCCCGTCCCGGCCGCTCAGTGCGGCCTGCACGGCAACCGCCAGGCCGCCTGCCGAGGACTCGCTCGCACTTTCGGGTACGGCGACGCGATTCGAGATTACAATGAGGCGAGAGACCATGCTTGCTCCCATCCTTTGGATAGCCGCTTGGCGGTGATCACGATGCCCGCCATCGAGTAGGTCTGCGGCAGGTTCCCCCAGAGTCGTCCACTCACTGGATCTACGTCCTCTGACATCAGTCCGTACGCATTGCGGTAGCGCAAAAGGTCCGAGAAATGGTCCCGGGCTTGCGCCGGCCGGCCGATAGCGGCCAAGGCATCGGCCAGCCAGAACCGGCAGATGAGGAACGCCGATTCCGGAGTCCCGAAGTCATCGTTAGCGGTATAACGCATAATATGCCCGGAACGGCTCAGCTCGCGTTCAATAACTTCGCAGGTTGAGATAAATCGGGGGTCACTGGGGGACACGAGGCCGATCTCGGCGAGCAGCAGGGAGCTGGCATCGAGCTCGTCGGAGCCGAAGGCCGCGGTGAACGCGCCGCGTTTCGGGTTCCAGGCCCTTTCGAGCACCTCAGCCCTGAGTTCCCGAGCCCGCTCGCGCCACGTCTCCGCCTCGATCGGCAGCCCGAGCGTCTGCGCGATGCTGCTGAGCCGGTCGCAGGCCACCCAGCACATGGCTGCCGAATGGGTGTGCACGCGCCAGCGGCCGCGGTACTCCCAGATCCCGGCGTCGGGTTGAAGCGCCAGCCGCCAGGCAAGCTCGCCGTGCTGCTCGAGCCGGCGGAAGAGGGCAATGTCCCCCATTCGTTCCAGGCGCTCGTCGACGAACATTTGCTGCGCCGCGAGAATGATGCTGCCATACACGTCGTGCTGGTGTTGCTCGGCGGCGGCGTTGCCGACCCGAACCGGCCCGTGGCCTTCAAAGCCGGCAAGGTCGCTTGCGACCCATTCCTCGAGGCTCTGGCCTGGAATGATGCCGTAGACGGGGCGCAGGGGCCCTGCCTTTTGCACGGCGTTGGTCAGGTAATCGAGGTAGGCCTCCATGGAGTTGGTATTGCCCAAGTGGTTGAGCGCCTGGACGACAAAATAGGCATCACGCAACCAGCAGTAGCGGTAGTCCCAGGTCCTCCCGGAATTGGGTGATTCAGGAATGGAGGTCGTCAGCGCGGCGACGATGGCCCCGGTGTCGTCGAATGTGCAGAGCTTGAGCGAGATGGCCGCGCGGATGACTGCGGATTGCCATTCGTAGGGAATGGCAAGTGTCCGCACCCAGCTTTGCCACCACAGGCGCGTCTCATATTCGAATCGGCGAGCCGTCGTCTCGATGGCACTCTCGAGCGGCTCGTCCGCGCCGAAGACTAAGGTAATCGGTCCAGTAAGCGCGAACGGCGTCTCTTCGGCCACATACCACAGCGGTGCGTCGGTGGTGACGCGGATCACCTCCGTGCCGCCCCGGTAGCGGATGTGGCTCGAGCCGATGGTGCGATCGGTTGCCGGAATCCCGTAGTGGAACGTCGGCCGGACGCGGATCCGTATGCGAGGCAGGCCCGAGACCGGTTCGATGCGGCGGACGATCTGAACGGGGTGGAATATGCGGCCGTAGTGCACGAACCGCGGCGCGAAGTCGGTGATGCGGACGCAGCCACCCTCGGAATCCGTCAGGGTCGTCGTGATGATGGCGGTGTTGCGCTCGTAAGAGCTTTCGGCCCTGATCTGGTTCTGCAACACAACGTCCGTGTAGCCCTTGTCCTCGTCGCCTGAGAGGAGGCGTGAGAAGACCGGATTGCCGTCGAAGCGCGGGAAGCACCACCAAACGATCCGCCCATTGGAGTCTATCAAAGCGGCGATCCGGCCGTTGCCGATGAGACCGTAATCAAGACCCGGTGCGCTCACGTCGTGCACTCCTGACAAACAAGGCTTGCCAGCCATTTCCTGACCTCCGCAGCCGTCGCGAAGCATGCAACGGCTCCCGGACGGTCCTGGCCGACAGCCAACCCCAACCCATTGTATTTCGGCAGTACGGCAAAAGCGGCTTCGTCAGTCACGTCGTCGCCGATGAAGACCGGCCGTCGGCCCTTGAAGGGCGGCTGGGCCATGAACTCCTCGAGTGCTGTTCCCTTGCTGAACCGTGCGTGCTTGATTTCGAATACGCACTTGCCGGGCACGACGGTAAGCTGGTCGGCGGCATGAGCTTTGACGGCCTCGTACACGACCTGGCGAATCATCTCGGCGCTGTCAGGCGCTTGGCGGAAGTGGACGGCGATCGCGATCGTCTTGTCCTCGATCACCACGCCGCGAACGCTCGCGAGGGGTGCAAGCAGCCAACGCACGCCATTGGGGATCGGCGGGGCTGCACGCTCGACACCCGGTTGAGTCGGGTCGAAACGGATCTCTGCGCCGTGGACGCCCGCCGCCGGCAGCCGGATCGGCGCAAGGAGCGCATCGATGGCCACGATCGGCCGACCGGAAACGACCGCCAGCGCACCGCTCAACCGACGGCTCAAGGCGTCGAGCGAGCTGATGAGCTTTCGCGGCGCAACAACGTCGTCCGGACGCGGAGCGATGTCGATCATCGTGCCGTCCAGGTCGAGGAACAGGGCATCCGTTTTGAAATCGAGTTCTGGAGGGATCATAGATATCTTGATTTGGGGGCCGGCAGGCAAGCGCGCGCCACCTGCACGTCTCGGGAAGACGCTAGCGCCGGGACTTGGTTCCAAACGGCTGCCAGCCGGGGGCAGGCCGCTGCTATCGGCGAGGAGATACTACAAGGATGACTGTGCCTGCAATGCGACCACACGTGCGGGGTGCTTGAAGCTGCCCAAACACGCAATCGATGCAGAGAGCCAAGTTGTCAACGGCCGGCCTCGGCTCCAGGAGCGGCAGTCGCCTCAGGCCATTGCGGCTGAGCGGTCGAACGAGGCGCAGGGAGGCTTACGACAGCGGGCGGGCGGTTTTCTGATGGAGACAACAACCGGAGGAACGACGCGATGAAACTCATCAACCCGGACGACATAGCCAAGCCGGCATCCAGGTATGCCCAAGGAGTGCTGCACCAAGCTGCGGCCCAGCGGCTCGTCATATCGGGTCAGGTCGGTGTCAGGCCCGACGGCAGTGTAGAGCAAGGGCTCGAGGCGCAGATCGAGCGGGCCTGGAACAACCTTTTCGCCGTTCTGAACGCGGCTGGCTTCGAGAAACGGCATCTGGTCAAGATCACGACCTTCGTTACGGTGCCCGACGCCGTCCCTGCCTCGCGTAGCATCCGCGACCGCATGCTCGAAGGCCACGTTTGCGCATCGACCTATCTGCAGGTCGCGGGGCTCGCCTCCCCGGATTTTCTGGTCGAGATCGAGGCGGAAGCCGTCAAGGAGTAGGCGATAAGGCAGAGAAGCCCGGACCCCAAGGGGTCCGGGGCATCGAGCTTGGACGCCCAGATAATCATCCGGCGCGCCTCACTGACTGATCGTCAGAACGACACTGCGCTCCTGCGGGTCGACGATGGCCACCTCGTCCTCGAATACGAAGTAGCGGTAAGACCGCAGCTCGGGCACCTCTTCGACCACTGTCACGGGGAAGGAGCGCAGCTCGACCTGCCGCGGCACGTCCATGCCGACCATGACTTGACCGATGCCCAGCCGCACGCTCGGCTGCATTTCGATGTGGGACAACACGATCTGGCGCTGCTGAGGGGACAAGCTCAAACGCGCCTGCGTTTGGCCGCGTGCCGCCGTCCGGCCCGTTGCGCCATCCAGCGTGATGACGTCGACGATCACATAAGTTTGCGGATCGACGATCACCATCTCATCGCGCACCACGAAGTACCGATAGCCGCGATAGGCGGGCACTTCTTCCACGATCACCGATGGCAGGGTTGCCAACCTGACCCGGTCGCGCGGCACCCTTACGCCGACAGAGATATTGAAGTCGACGTTGGCGACACGGGCCCTCTCGAGTGCGCCGCTCTCGCGAATGCGCTCGCGAACCGTCGTGCGTTGCTGCTCGCTGAGCCGTACGCCGCCGCCGCGACCAGCCCGTTGCTGCTCCTTGCCGGTCGTGGGCTCTTGGGCCTGCTGTCTCTGCTTGCCCGTCGTCGGCTCTTTGGCCTGCTGCTTCTGCCGCTGCTGCGTCGGCTCCTGAGCGCGCTGGCGCTGCTTGCCTTCAGGCTGCTCGGCCCTCTGCTTCTGCTGCTTGGTCCGGCCCTCTTCAGCCTGTTGGCCTTTGCGCTGACCCGGCTGCTGAGCCTGCTGACCCTTCTTCAGCCCGGGCTCCTGCGCCTGTTGCCCCTTTTTCTGACTAGGCTCCTGCGCTTGCTGACCCTTCCTCAGGCCGGGCTCTTGCGCCTGCTGACCTTTGCGCTGGCCCGGCTCCTCGGCGCCGGTCTGACCCTTCTGCCGAGTAGGAGCTGTCTGCTTCTGCCCTGGCGAGCTTTGGCCAGGCGTTTCCATTCGTTCCTGGGCGCCCTGTGATTGTCCGCCACCAGGGGCCTGTGCGAACGCGCCCGCACTCACGCCCGCAAAGAGCGCGATTGCTGATACGGCGCCAAGCGTTTTCAAATGCATCTGATGTCTCCTGTCCTATCGAGGAGCTGGCCAACGCCAGTCTCCTGCCTCGGGGAGACAACGAGTGCCTGAACAGGGGGGTTCCCCAGACGCGACGGCTTGCTTGCCTTAGGCTCCCGGTGAGCCGAAGCCGCCACCGGTCGGCGTCTTGATGATGATCGCCTCTCCGGCAGCGAGCACCGTCTGATCGCAGCCCTCGAGCCGCTCCATGCGGCCGTCGTTGCGGCGAACGATATTCTCGCCGCATTCGCCGGGCTCGCCGCCTTCGAGCCCGTACGGACGCACGCGCCGGTAGCCGGAGAGAATGGCGCAATCCATCTCCTCCAGGAAGCGGATGCGCCGATAGGTGCCGTCGCCTGCCGACCAGCGCCCGCGCCCGCCGGAGCCGCGGCGGATCGAGAACTCCTCGAGCAGCACGGGATAGCGCAGCTCGAGGATCTCCGGGTCCGTCAGGCGGGTGTTGGTCATGTGCACGTGCACAGCGGACGTTCCGTCGAACCCTGGGCCCGCTGGGGAGCCGGAGCAGATGGTCTCGTAGTACTGGTATTTGGCATTGCCAAACGTCAGGTTGTTCATCGTGCCCTGGCTGGGACCCATGGCCTTCATCGCCGCGAACAGGCAGTTGGTGACGATCTGGCTCGTCTCGACGTTGCCCGCCACGACGGCCGCCGGATACTGCGGCGACAGCATGGACCGCTCGGGAATAATCAGACGAATGGGTTTCAGGCAGCCCGCGTTCATCGGGATCGGCTCGTCGACCATCACGCGGAACACGTAGAGCGTCGCCGCGCGGGTCACCGGAGCCGGTGCGTTGAAGTTGTTGGGCTGCTCCGGGCTGGTGCCAGTGAAATCGACTGTTGCCTCGCGCTTCTCGCGATCGACGGTGATCTTCACCTGCACATGCGTGCCCTGGTCCATCTCGACACGGAACTCTCCGTCACCGAGCCGGCTCAGCAGGCGGCGAACGCTCTCCTCGGCGTTGTCCTGCACGTGGCCCATGTACGCCTTGACCACGTCGAGCCCGAAATGGGCGACCATTTTCTCGAGCTCGGCCGCGCCCCTCGCGTTGGCCGCCACGTGCGCCTTGAGATCGGCGATATTCTTGCCGGGACTGCGGGCCGGATACTTGGCGCCCGTGAGAAGCGCGTGCGTTTCCGCCTCCAGGAAGCGGCCCTGATCGACCAACTTGAAGTTGTCGATATAGACGCCTTCCTCGTCGATGTGTGTGGCTCGCGGCGTCATCGAGCCAGGCGTCAGGCCGCCGATGTCCTCGTGATGGCCGCGGCTGGCGACGTAAAAGAGTATTTCCGAGCCGTCCGGACGGAACACCGGGGTGATAACGGTGATGTCCGGCAGGTGGGTGCCGCCGTTGTAGGGAGCGTTCAGCATGTAGACGTCGCCCGGGCGCATGGTGCCCTCGCGCTCGCGGACGATGGTTTCGACGGAGCGATCCATCGAGCCAAGGTGCACCGGCATGTGCGGGGCGTTGGCGACGAGCTGACCCTCAGAGTCGAACACCGCACAGGAGAAATCGAGCCGCTCCTTGATGTTCACGGATTGCGCCGTATTGCGCAGCGCCTCGCCCATCTGCTCGGCAATGGACATGAAGAGGTTGTTGAACACCTCGAGCAGGACGGGGTCTGCCCTTTCGCCCAGGATCTCGCGCTGGCGCGGCACGGCGCGGGTCAGAACGAGATGATTGAGCCTGGTCACCTCCAGCCGCCAGCCGGGCTCGACGACAACGGTTTGGTTCGGCTCGATGATGAGAGCTGGACCTACAATCCGGTGACCGGGGGCAATGTCCTCTCGCATGTAAACCGGAGCCTCGTGCCACGCGCGGCCTGAGTAGAAGCGTGTCGTGCGGGTCGCTTTCGCGTCCTGGCCGGTCCCGTCGGATTGGAGCGCTTCCTCTGCGGACGTCCCTCCGCCGACGGCCTCGACCTCCACGGCGGCGATGAACACGCGCTTCTCCGGGGAGAAGAAGCCGAAGCGCTGCCGGTGCTGGCGCTCGAACTCGGCACGCATGCTCTCCGGATCGGCGAGCCTGATCGGCAGGGCCGTGTCAGTGCCCTCGTAGCGGAGATGCAGGTTCACCGATGTTTCGATCTCGTTGGGGCCCACGCCCTCGGCCGCGACCTCAGCGATCACTTCATTGATAAGCTTCTCTGAAAGGGTCTCGACATCCTTCATCGAAGCTGCATCGAGCGGCGCCTCGACAGACTGCTCGCGGCTCGCCCGCAGCTTGGCGAGCCCCATGCCGTAGGCGGACAACAGGCCGGAGAGCGGATGGATGAGCACCGTCTCCATGCCGAGCGTATCGGCGATGAGGCAGGCGTGCTGGCCGCCCGCCGAGCCGAAGCAGTTCAGCGCGTATTCGGTGACATCGTAGCCGCGCTGCACCGAGATCTTCTTGATGGCATTCGCCATGTTCTCGACGGCGATGCGCAGGAAGCCATCAGCGACTTCCTCGGGCGTGCGGCCGTCGCCGATCTGGTCCGCCAGCTCAGCGAATGCGGCGCGGACCGACTCCTCGTCCAGCGCTTCATTGCGATTGGGTCCGAAGATCTTCGGGAAGAAGGCGGCCGACAGCTTGCCCACCATGACATTGGCGTCGGTGACAGTGAGCGGACCGCCGTGCCTATAGCATTTGGGACCCGGATTCGAGCCGGCGCTATCCGGGCCCACGCGGAAGCGGGTTCCATCGAATGACAGGATCGAGCCGCCGCCCGCCGCGACCGTATGAATGCGCATCATCGGTACGCGCATGCGAACACCGGCGACCTCGGTTTCGAATGCGCGCTCGTATTCGCCGGCGAAGTGCGAAACGTCGGTCGACGTGCCGCCCATGTCGAAGCCGATGACCTTTTCGAAACCGGCGATCCGCGCCGTCTCGGCCATACCGACGACACCGCCCGCCGGACCGGACAGAATGGCGTCCCGGCCCTGGAACAGGTCGGCCGACTTCAAGCCACCCGAGGAGGCCATGAACAGGATCTTGGGGGAGTGGCCGCCGCCGGAGTTGTTGGCGCCGAGAGCATCGGCGACCTTCTCCACGTAGCGGCGAAGAATCGGCGAGAGATACGCATCGGCGACTGTCGTGTCGCCGCGGCCGACGATCTTGATCAGCGGCGAAATCTCGTGACTGACGGAAACCTGGGTGAAGCCGAGCTCACGGGCGAGCGCTGCCGCCTGTTTCTCGTGCTCCGGGAAGGCGTAGGCGTGCATGAATACGATCGCCACCGCGCGAATGCCGTCGGCAATCGCATGCGAGAGATCATCCTTCAGCCCCGCCAGGTCGAGCGGCGTCTCGATCGTGCCGTCCGCCCGCACGCGCTCGGTCGCCTCGAGCACGCGGGAGTAGAGCATCTCTGGCTTGATGATCTTCTTGGCGAAGATGTCGGGACGGGCCTGGTAGCCGATCTCGAGCTGGTCCTTCAGGCCCTTCGTGATGACGAGCACGGTCGGCTCGCCCTTGCGCTCGAGCAGCGCGTTGGTGGCCACCGTCGTGCCCATCTTGACGCTGGCGATGCGCTCGGCCGGAATCGGATCATTGGAGCCGAGCCCGAGCAGCCGGCGGATGCCTTCGAGCGCGGCGTCCTCGTAGGCGCCGGGGTTGTCGGACAGCACCTTTAGAGCATGCACACGGCCTTGCGGGTCGCGTCCGATGACATCCGTGAACGTGCCGCCCCGGTCGATCCAGAAATGCCACTGCCCGAGAGTGCCGTTCACGCCTGTCATCAAAGTCCCCGTTGGCTCTCAAATTCAAAGCTCCGGAGCGACCTCGCGTAGAGGCGCGCGCCCGGACACGTCAATAGGCCAAGATGACGGTGGTCGATAGCCGATGTTGCGAGATGTCACTCTGGGGTTGCTCGCCGCAGCGTTCGTGGCCCGCTGCTGCAGGCGCGGCTAACTTGGGCTCGGGCCATCGACGGCCAAGCTGTGATCCGGATAGATCCGGCTCTGGGTCAAAGTCACCTGGAATAGATCAGCAGCAGACTTGGAATGACGGGCCTTTAGCGATTCAGTGTCGCCGAGGCGTGCAGAGTCCCGGTGCTGGCAGGGTCCTCGGCGCTGCCCATCCCGGCGGCCATCGCGATCATCATCGCGGCTGCAAGCGCATAACAGAGCGTTCTCGTCATCTTCCCCCCGCTTGAGCCGATAGCGACGGCCTCTGAATCCTAACTCTGCCGAAAAATAGCACGGGGCGTCGGAAAGTCGACATAAAGTGAGCAAGTGCAACTCGAATATTGGTTAAAACGTGGCAGTTTGTGGCCCAGGTGTGGCGCGATACCCACGATCTGCTGTGCCGCCAAGGCCCTTCAATGTCGCCGTGATTGCAGGTAAAGCAGGCGCATGGCCTGGAAATCGATCATGCGCGCCATGGGATTGGGAGAGGGGGGAGCGGTGCGAGCTGCCTTCGAAGGCCTCTGTGCCAATCTCGGGCTCGACCGGCTGTGGCGCAGCACCTCTCAACGCAACAGCGTCGCGTTCACCATCGCCGTGATTTCACTCTGTGCGAAGCTGTCCAAGGCCGACGGCGTCTCGAGCTATCTCGAGGCCAGAGCGTTCGAGGACGTCTACCACGTGCCGCCCGAGGAGCGCGCCAATGTGGAGCGCCTCTACGACCTGGCGAAGCAGGATGTCGCCGGCTACGATGCCTATGCGGACAAGGTGGCTCGGCTGCTCGGCAACCAACCGCAACTGAAGCGGGATGTGCTGGAAGCTCTTTTCCACATTGCGGCCGCGGATGGCGTATTCCACGGGGCCGAGGACATGTATCTGGCCGACGTGGCACGGCGCTTCGGGTTCTCGGATGCGGAATACCGCACCATCCGCGCCCTGTTCGTCCGCGATCCGGACGACCCCTATACGGTGCTCGGCGTCTCGCCCGATACACCGGATGATGAATTGAAGGCGCACTACAAGCGGCTCGTGCGTGAAAACCACCCCGACACGCTGATGGCGCATGGCGTGCCGAAGCAATTCGTCGACGTCGCAAACAGAAAGCTCGCAGCTCTCAATGCCGCGTATGATCAGATCGCAAAGGAGCGCGCTCTGTGATGTTCGATCCAGACAGCCCTCTCGTGAACGATGTCTACGCCTCGCCGAACTGTGAGCCGCGGCGCGGGTATGACCGGCCCACGATGCTGCTGCTCCACTACACGGGCGTGGCCACCTCGAAGGCGGCTATCGACTGGCTGGCGCGGCCGGAGAGCAGAGTTTCAGCGCATTATGTCATCGACGAAAGCGGGCGGGTCATCCAGATGGTGCGCGAATCGATGCGTGCGTGGCACGCAGGCTTGGCGCGCTGGGGCGAGGAGACCGACATCAATTCGGCCTCGATCGGCATCGAGATCCACAATCCCGGGCACGATGGCGGGTACCCCGCTTTTCCCGACGCCCAGATGGAGGCCGTCGAGGCGCTCTGCCGTGACATCGTCATGCGCCACAACATTCGTCCGGAGCGGGTGCTCGGCCACTCTGATGTGGCCGCGGTGCGCAAGAAGGACCCCGGAGAAAAATTCGACTGGGCGCGACTGGCGCGGGCCGGCGTCGGCCACTGGGTCGAGCCGGAGCCCGTTTCCCACGCCGATCGCGGCATCGGCATGGGGTATGGTGGACCGGTCGTCTGGGAGCTGCAGGAGATGTTCCGCCGCTACGGCTACGACGTGGAGGCCAACGGCGACTTCGAAGAGAAAACCGCGTTCGTCGTGACGGCGTTCCAGCGCCACTTCAGACCGGCGCGCGTCGACGGTCGCCTCGACCAGTCGACCATCACGACGCTGGAACGGCTGCTCGCGGCCCTGCCCACCTCCGAGACCGTGTGACCTCGAAAGAACCTCCAAATGCAGAAACTGGCGCCCGGCTCCATTCGCCCGATCGATAGCTGGGCCGTCTTTCTCATGGTGGCCTGCTGCGCCTGCTGGGGCATGAACCAGGTTGCCGTTAAGGTGGCCAATGCCGGCATCCCGCCGATGCTGCAGGCTGGGCTCCGGTCGACCGTTTCGGCGCTGCTGCTCTTGGCCTGGACGCAGGCGCGCGGCATTCCGCTGTTCAATCGCGACGGCAGTCTGCTCGCAGGCGTTGCCACGGGTACCGTGTTCGGCATCGAGTTCCTGCTGCTCTATCAGGGCCTCGAGTGGACCTCCGCTTCGCGGGGTGTGCTGTTCCTTTATTCCATGCCCTTCTTCGTCGCCATTGGTGCGCACCTGCTCATCCCAGGCGACCGCCTCAGCGCTGGGAAAGTCGCAGGCCTCCTCGCCGCCTTCGGCGGCCTGGCCATCGCGCTCGGAGACGGCCTCGCCGGCGATGCTGCAGGGGGTGATTTCGTTGGTGACCTGCTGTGCCTGATCGCGGGCGTCGGCTGGGCTGCGACCACGCTCATCATCCGTACGACCGTCCTGCGGTTCGTATCGCCCGAGAAGGTCCTGTTCTATCAGCTTGCCGTATCTGCGCCGCTGATGATCGGCGCCTCGCTCGTCGCCGGCGAAGGCGCGCCGTCGCTTGCCGATCCTGCCGTGGTGCTGGCCTTCGCCTACACGGCGGTCGTGGTCGCATTCATCAGCTATGTTGCCTGGTTCTGGCTGTTGACGCGCTACTCGCCGTCGGCAATGTCGGTCTTCACGTTCCTGACCCCGATCTTCGGTGCTTTTGCAGGCGTGCTGATCCTCGGGGAGGCGCTGACGATGCGCCTCTTACTCGCGCTGATCTTGGTGGCGTTCGGCATCTTCCTCGTCAACCGGCCGGCCCGCAAGGTGCCGGTTTGAGGGGGTTGACCTTTCACTCGACCGCGCCCTTATTCACTTATGCCAGCCGGCCGGACGGCCGCTGCCGGTGATCTCGCTTTGTGGCGAACAGGACCGGCAGAGGAAAGTCCGGGCTCCATGGGAACACGGTGGCGGCTAACGGCCGCCGGGGGCGACCCCAGGGAAAGTGCCACAGAAAGCAAACCGCCGAAGGCAGCTCTTCGGAGCTTGCCAGGCAAGGGTGAAAGGGTGCGGTAAGAGCGCACCGCGCGACTGGCAACAGGAGCGGCAGGGCAAACCCCACCGGGAGCAAGACCAAATAGGGGTGGCCGGGCGAGCGGGGGTGATCCCGCGGCGCCAGGCCCGTTTCCAGGCCCGCCACCCGGGTTGGTTGCACGAGGCGCGCGGCAACGCGCGTCCCAGATGAATGGCCGTCGCGGAGGAATGATCCTCCAGACAGAACCCGGCTTACAGGCCGGCTGGCACATGTTCTCCAGCCCGCGCTTGGCGGGATCCGATCAGCCCCTCTGTGGCTCCTGTCCGTTCGGGAGACCTGTCAGCCCAGCGGGCCTTTCGCGCCTCCAGGACCGGACCCTGGTCTCCACATCGGCTATGACCGCCTCGGCCACGCGCGCGCCGGTGATCGCCTCGAACTTGCCGAGCGCGGGGGCTGCCGAAGCATGCAGCACGGCCGGGCCGGTGCTGGCTTCGCCGATGTCGATGCTCGCCAGTCGCAAGCCGAGCGCCTCGGCGGCCGCAATGGCGATGGTTCTCTCCTCCTTCAGGGCGCGTGCGCTGGCGTCGTGCTCGCGGCCGAGGCGGCGCTCGATCACCGCGACGACCTCCCCGCCGACGACCAGCAACCGGAGAACCGGAGCGGTCCGCCGCGCGGTTTTGTTGCTCGCTGCAGCTTCGGTCGTCACGGTCTCGACCGGCACAGGCACGGACCGCGCCATCAACTTCTGCCGGGTGGCGATCGGGTTGAGCAGCCGGTCGAGAGCATCGCCGGGATTGACGGCATAGCTGCCCGTCAGCTCGAGCTGCCGCACGGCCGCGGCATCAAACATGCCATCACCACCGGTCGGCCGGGGGATAACGGCGTCGTAGTGCCCGACGGGCGCATTGCCGGCAAGCAGCACCGGCTCCATCGTATCCATCACCAGGGACATCCGGCCGGGATCGAGCGACTCCAGCACGTGCCCGCGCGCCGCCGCAGCCTCCCGCAACCGGCGATTGGAGGCGCTGCGCGGCTGGCGCGTAAGGAGCGCAATCCGCAACGGCCTGTGCACGAGGTCGTGGCGGGGAGCATGGCGATAGAGCCGGTAGGACAGCTTCGGCTGTAGGTAGGAGGTCGCGGGATCGACCTGGATATCGCCACGGATCGCCTGCCGTCCGAGCAGCATGCGGTAGGTCATGGTTTCCCGGTTGGTGAGCGTCACCTCGATCGGCCAGGTGCGCTCGCCGATGCTGATCCGGGTGGCAATGACGCAGCGCACCTCGCGCTCACCGTTGGAGCTCGTGACCTCCCTTTGATCGATGACCGGTGCCGAGCTGTAGATGACGACATCCGTGCGCCCCGGAATGGGGTGGACGCCGAAGCGCACCATCGGCGCCTCCGCCGGGCCGAACGGCTCGATTTGAAACGCATCCAGGGCAGAGGTTCGCGCGCCCGTGTCGACCTTCGCCTTGATGGCTGGCAAACCGAGGTCCGGCAGCGCGACCCACTCCGCCCAGCCAAGTGTGAATGGCTTAGATCTCATGGCAATTGCCGGTGCGTACAACTCGTGTGGACGACGGCAGTGACTGTACCAGCGGCCAGAAACCGCGAGGATTTCACGCGATTGACCGGCTCGGCGCCGTCGCTTATCTCACAGACATGGCAAAACTCCCTATCATTACGCTCCCTGATCCGATTTTGCGCGAGATTTCCGCTCCCATCGAGCGAGTGGACGATGAGACGCGCCGGCTGATCGCGGACATGTTCGAAACCATGTACGCGGCGCCGGGCGTGGGGCTCGCTGCGGTTCAGGTCGGCATTCCGCGGCGCCTTATTGTGGTGGATGCCACCGAGGAGGGCGAGGAGCGGCGGCCGATCGCAATGCTGAACCCCGAGATCGTCTCGCTCGGAGACGAAAAGCGGCCCTACGAGGAGGGTTGCCTTTCGATTCCCGATGTGCGGGTCGAGATCGAGCGACCGGCAAGTGTGCACGTGCGCTTCCTCGATGCGCAAGGGCGGCTGCAGGAGCTGAAAGCGGAGGGACTGCTGGCAACGGCGATCCAGCACGAGATCGATCATCTCGACGGCCGGCTCATCATCGACTTCCTGTCGCGACTGAAGCGCGACATCATCGTTCGTAAGTTCAAGAAGCAGGCGAAAGGCGGCGTCGCCGCCTGACGCGGACGCCCGCCGTAGCACAAGTGAAAGGCGATCCGTGCCGCTGCGCATCGTGTTCATGGGGACCCCGGACTTCGCGGTGCCGACGCTCGCGGAGATCCTGGCCGCGGGTCACGATGTCGTGGCCGTCTACACCCAGCCGCCGCGGCCGGCGGGCCGCGGAATGGGCGAGCGGAAGTCGCCGGTTCATGTCTACGCCGAGAGCAACGGCATTCCTGTCTTCACGCCGAAGTCCCTGAGGGGCGAGGCCGAGCAGGAGATCTTTCGCTCTCTCGATGCCGACGTCGGCGTGGTCGTCGCCTACGGATTGATCCTGCCGAAGCCCATCCTGGAGGCGCCGCGCTACGGTTGCCTCAATCTGCATGCCTCCCGCTTGCCCCGCTGGCGTGGCGCAGCACCCATTCAGCGCGCGATCATGGCCGGCGATACAGAGACGGCTGTCATGGTCATGCAGATGGACGAGGGGCTCGATACCGGGCCGATCCTTCTGGTGGAACGCGTGCCGATCGGACCGAACACTACGGCGGGCGAGCTGCACGATGAACTCGCCAGGGTGGGCGCGAGCCTGATGGTGCGTGCGCTCGCGGCGCTGGAGCGCGGCAGTCTCGATGCGACCCCGCAATCCGAGGAGGGGGTGACTTACGCCGCCAAGATCGACAAGGCCGAGGCCCGCATCGATTTCACCCGGCCTGCTCGCGAAGTCCACGATCTCATCCGAGGGCTGTCGCCGCTTCCGGGTGCCTGGTTCGAGGCAGGACCGGAGGGGCGGCGCGAGCGGATCAAGGTGCTGCGGTCGGAGCTGGCCGACGGCGACGGACCGCCCGGGACCGTGCTCGACGATCGCCTCACGGTTGCCTGTGGGGAGGGCGCGGTTCGTCTCACGCTCCTGCAACGTGCCGGCCGCAAGCCGATGTCGGCAGAGGAGTTCCTACGCGGCTTCGACCTGCCTGCCGGCACGAAGCTCAAAAAATAGAAGCTGTTTCAACGAAATTTACAACGCACACTGACTGGCGAACCGCCGCTGCGGACCGCAACTCTTGTGGATTCCTTCTCGTCGGTGTTGATCCAGTGGATAGCGCGTGCGAGCGTAGTGCCAAGTGAGTCTCGAATCGCACAGGTTTGCTCCCGAAGCTATTGTTTGGGAGCCAATTGTTTTGCTCGACCACCCGAAGCTACCGCTTAAGCTGCCACTGCAGCCAAAACCGAACGCCAAAATACGGCGCACTCCGCCATCGAGCAAGCCGCCAACCACGCCTCCAAAACTGGTGTCATCGCCACTCCGGCCGCATTGGCTTGATAGTTGGCCAGTCAAGCTGATCGGCTTCATTGCGGCGGTAATTACGATCTTCGCGGCCATCTGCGGAGCGGTCGGTCTAAGCTCGGGGGCTGCCAATCCAGAAGCTGAGCAGTCCTCTCCTCTGACCGAGAGCCAGCCCGGTGATCTGACGGACAAGCGGAGATGGATGCCAGAAGTTTACGGTGGTTGAGGTTTGTCCAGCTCGGCATTCAATGCTTGGTATTCAGTAATTTCGTCCCGGCATTGCCTTCGAACTTCAGAGCAGAGTTTATGTCTTAGTTCGGATCCAGCTCTCCATCTTCCCTGGCGCAAGAGGAGACCTGATGGGCCGCCAGTATTTGCGGGAAATCGACCAGTCCCCGAGGTGTGAGTCGGTCACGGGTGCGTCTTGCCGGAGCAGGGGTGAGCCATTACCAGTGGCCGGCATGCCCCGTTATCGCATCACCATCGAATACGACGGCACGCCGTTCGTTGGCTGGCAGATCCAGGCAAACGGCATCTCCGTACAGGGCGAACTCGTCCGCGCCATCGCGCGGTTCTCGGGCGAGGAGACAAGTGTGCGCGGAGCAGGGCGGACGGATGCCGGTGTCCATGCGCTGGGCCAGGTGGCCCATTTCGACCTCGTGCGGGTTTGGGAGCCCTTCAAAATCCGCGAGGCACTGAATTACCACCTCAGGCCGCACCCGATTGCGGTGCTCGATTGTGAGCTCGCTCCGGACGGCTTCGACGCCCGTTTTTCCGCAAGAACGCGGCATTACCTCTATCGAATTCTGAACCGGCGCGCCCCTCCGGCGCTCGATCGCAACCGCGTTTGGTGGCAGCCGATGCCCCTCGATGCCGCTGCCATGCACGAGGCGGCGCAAGTGCTCGTCGGCCGGCATGACTTCTCGACCTTTCGTGCGGCCGCCTGCCAGGCGAAGTCGCCGATCAAGACGCTGGATCGAATCGATGTCTCTGCGGCAGGCGAGGAAATCCACATCAGAACGTCGGCCCGGTCGTTCATGCATCATCAGGTGCGGTCGATGGTCGGCAGCCTGAAGCTCGTCGGCGCCGGGCGGTGGACACGGACCGACCTCGCCCACGCGCTCCAGGCGCGGGACAGGGCAGCGTGTGGGCCGGTGGCCCCTGCTCATGGGCTCTATTTCGTCGGCGTCGACTATCCTGCTTCCGACGAGGCCGCAATGGCGGCAGCTGACGAGATAGACGACGATGCGGAAGCCTGATCGGCGCCACCGCGTTCGCTGAGGACGCGGTCGATCATGGCTGGGGCACTGCCGAGATAGTTGACGGGGTCCACGAGCTTCTGCAGCGCGGCGTCATCGAGATGGGCGGTGACCTCCGGGCGGCGACGAAGCTCCGTGATCAGCTCATTGCCGGAGTCGGCTGCGGAACGGCATGCGGAATAGACGATGTCGTGGGCAGCGCCGCGGCCGATGTACTCGGCGAGCGCCATCATCACCGCCTCCGCGACGATGAGCCCTCCGGTCAGCTCGAGGTTGCGCTTCATGCGGTTCTCATCGATTACAAGTCCGCTGAGCAACTCGACAGACCGGCGGAGCGCCCCGGCGGTTGCAATGAAGCTTTGGGGCAGGGCGATCCATTCTGCTTGCCAGGGGCCGGTGGCCCGCTCGTGGTCGGAAACAACGGCATCGAGCATCAGCCCGGCAAACTGGCGAACCGCCTTGGCGGCCGCGATGATCAATTCACATGAGATCGGGTTGCGCTTCTGCGGCATGGTGCTCGACGAGCCGCGCCCAGGCACGAACGGCTCGAACGCCTCGCCGACCTCCGTCTGCATGAGGAGCGCGACATCCGTCGCGATCTTGGCGAGTGTCGCCGTCGTGAGCGCGAGGAAGTTGACCACCTCTGCGAACCCGTCCCGCGCCGCGTGCCAGGTGATGGTGGGAGCCGCCAGGCCGAGCTCTGCCGCCAGCGCTTCCTGCACCTCGAGCCCGCGATTGCCGAGCGAGGCAAGCGTCCCAGCCGCACCGGAGAACTGCAGAACGAGGACGCGACGCCAGAGCTGGCGCAGCCGCTCCCGGTCGCGCCGGATCATCGACAGCCAGACGGCAGCCTTGTGGCCGAAGGTCGTCGGCAATGCGTGCTGCAGATGGGTGCGGGCGGCCATGACCGTCAGCCGATGTCGCTCGGCAAGTCCGGCCAGCGCTTCGTCTGTGCGGGCGAGGTCCGTTGCGATGAGGCGAAGCGCCTCGCGGATCTGCAGCACGGACACGGTGTCCATGATGTCCTGGGTCGTCGCGCCCCAATGCAGATAGCGGCCCGCATCACCGCATTGGCGCGCGAGCTGATGCACGAGGCCGACGATCGGATAGCCGACGAGCTCCGTTTCCCGTTTGAGCTCGCCGAGGTGGACCGCTGATGCGTCGGCCCGCTGCGCGATCGCTTCAGCCGCTTCGGCCGGAATGATGCCGAGCCGGCCCTGCACGCGCGCAAGGGCCACCTCCACTTTCACGGCAAGCGCAACTGCGGTCTCATCGGAGAAGACGTTGCGCATTTCGGGCGTGCCGAATGCGTCCTTGAAGACGCTGGAGTCGAAAACCGTGGATGGCATGCGATCGCCTCGCGCTGGTGTCCGTCGCCCTAGCGTCCACGCCATCGGCATTGTAGGCAAGAGGGCGCTCGATGCTCGCGTCACAAAAACGAAAAAAGGCCCGCCGGGATGCGACGGGCCGAGTTTTCGGGGAGGAAACGGACCCACGCGGCAACCGGAGGTGTGTCGCACACTCCGATGAGCGAGGTGAGTCGACCGCCGAACGCACGACGCCGCGTGAAGATCTCGGGTGCGGCAATATGAGTGGACTTCGAGCCTCGGGGTCCCGAGCGCCCGGCTGATCGCCGACGTCCATTGTGTAGCGAGCTAGCCTCGCCTTAAGCTTTCCGGTATCTCGGGAGCTTGGGCACTCCGTGGGTTGGCGGGTGTCCACGCGCAGACTGGAGCGGCACCAGGAGGCATGCTTGGCAGTCGAGGGTGATGACCGTGAGCGCGCAGCAGGTGTCTTCCGCCTGCTCAATTCGACGGCTGAGAAGCTGGCGCTGTTCGGCGGCCTCCTCACCGTAGCCGCGGCTCTTCTGGTGTGTGCCAGCGTCGGCCTGCGCTGGATCACCAGCAATTCAATCCCAGGCGATTTCGAGCTGGTCCAGATCGCCGTGGCGCTTTCGGCCTTCGCTTACCTTCCCTTCTGCCAGCTTCGTCGCGGAAATATCGCCGTCGCGACCTTCACGAGCACGCTGCCGGTGTGGGTACAGGCCAGCCTCGATGCGCTCTGGGACATCGTCTATGCCGCGACGGCAGCGTTCATCGCCTGGCGGCTAGCGGCGGGAGCCGCCGAGACCATCGCCAACCAGACGACCACGATGGTTTCGGGAATTCCGCTCGGCTGGGCCATCGCCGCGACATCTGCCATGGCAGTGCTGCTCGCCCTCGCTGCTGCTGCAACCGCCGTGCAGCTCATCAGGAGACGATCGTGAGCGGCACGACCACGGCCGTCATCGGCTTTGCCGCAATGCTGGTGCTGATCGGGCTGAGGATGCCGGTGGGCCTCGCCATGCTGCTCACGGGCAGCGTCGGCTATGTCTCCTTCATGGGCGTGGCGCCGTTTCTGAGCTACATGAAGACCACCCCCTATCACCTCTTCGCCAACTACACGCTGTCGGTCATTCCGCTCTTCATCTTGATGGGGGCGTTCGCCGAGCGATCCGGGCTTTCGACGGACCTCTTCAGCGCTGCCGCGCGCCTGTTCGGACGGCGCAAGGGCGGCCTCTCCATCGCCGTCATCGGCGCTTCTGCCGCGTTCGGCGCCATCTGCGGCTCGTCCGTTGCGACCACCGCAACGTTCTCCCGGGCAGCTCTCCCGGAGCTGAAGCGCTACGGTTACGATCCCGGCTTCGCCAGCGCCACCGTGGCTGTCGGCGGCACGCTCGGCATCCTCATTCCGCCGTCGGTCATTCTCGTCGTCTATGCCATCGCCACCGAGCAGAACATCGTGAAGATGTTCCAGGCGGCCCTGATCCCTGGGCTGATGGCGGCCTGCTTCTACTGTCTCGTCGCGAACTGGGTGGCGCGGCGCGATCCGGCCGCGGGCCCGGCGGTCGACCCGGAGGCCGTAGGCGGCTCCTGGCGCGGGGTCTGGCCGGCATTGGTGGTGGCCGTCGTGGTCGTAGGCGGGATCTATGGCGGCGTCTTCACGCCGACGGAGGGCGCAGCCGTCGGCGCTGCCGCCATGCTGCTCATCGGCATGGCCCGGCGCACGCTCGGCCTCGCCGAGTTTCGCGTCAGCCTGCTGCAGACGGCCGAGACGACCGGCATGATCTTCCTGATTTTGCTCGGCGCGGAGGTGTTCAACAGCTTCCTTGCGCTTTCACGGCTGCCCACCGAAATGGCCGAGGCCATAGCGGCGTCGGGCTATCCGCCCCTGGCTGTCCTCGCCATCCTGCTCGCCGCCTACATCGTGTTGGGCTCGGTGATGGACGAGCTCGCCATGATCCTGCTCACCCTTCCGGTGTTCTTCCCGGTGGTGTCGGCGCTCGATTTCGGACTGCCCGCAGAAGAGGTGGCGATCTGGTTCGGCATCCTCGTGCTGATCGTGGTGGGCGTCGGACTGGTCGCGCCGCCGATCGGCCTCAACGTGTTCGTGGTGAGCGCGCTGGCGAAGGACGTCTCTATCATATCGATTTACCGGCGGGTGCTGCCCTTTCTCGCTATGGACATCGTGCGCCTCGTCCTGGTCACGACATTCCCCGCGCTCGCACTCGTCCTCGTGCGTCTGCTCAACTGAGCGGACTGGCTTGTCCGCGTGGGTGACAGGCCAAATATCTCCGGATGGGTCGAAACATCAGCAAACGTTTGCTGATCCGGGGCGGTCCCAAGCCCGAGACAATCGGAATTGAAAGTCATGGACCACGAAAACCTCGAAAGACTGCGTGCCAAGTACGGCGGTGCGGCCGCTGGTGACGTGCACGACCCCGAGTTCAAGAAGGTCGTCGACATTCTCTTTTCCGGTGCCGACCGGCGCGCAAAGCCGTACGAGGGGGTTTCTACTTTCCTTGATGCGCCCCTGGCGCTCGATGCCCCTGAGCAGGCGGATTTCGGCGGGCTCGATATCGCGCTGATCGGGGTGCCGATGGACCTCGGCGTCACCAATCGGCCGGGCGCCCGGCACGGTCCACGGGCGGTGCGTCAGGTCGAGCGGATCGGGCCCTACCACGAGTTCCACCGGGTTGTGCCGGCTAGCCTCGCGAAGATCGCCGATGTCGGCGACGTGCCGTTCCGCAGCCGCTACAGCCTCGCTGACAGCCACGAGGACATCGCCGCGTTCTACGAGAAGGTTTGCAGGGCCGGCGTGGCTCCGGTGTCGGTCGGCGGCGACCACTCGATCGTTTTGCCGATACTCAAAGAGCTCGGGCGCGACCGCCCGCTCGGCCTCATCCACATTGACGCCCATTGCGACACGGGCGGGCCGTTCGAAGGCTCGAAATTCACCCACGCCGGACCATTCCGCGAGGCCGTGCTGGCAGGCGTGCTCGATCCGCAGCGCACGATCCAGATCGGGATCCGCGGCAATGCCGAATATCTTTGGGAGTTTTCCTACGACAGCGGCATGACGGTGATCCACGCCCACGAGTTCATGCAGCTCGGCGTCGAATCGACCATTGCGCGCATGCGTGAGGTCGTGGGCAGCGGACCCGTCTACATCTCATTCGACATCGATAGCATCGAGCCTGGTATCGCGCCCGGGACCGGTACGCCCGAGGTCGGTGGACTGACGCCACGGGAGGTCATGGCCCTGATCCGCGGCGCTGCCGGTCTCGACATCGTCGGGGGTGACGTTGTCGAAGTGGCGCCCGCCTACGATCCGACCACGGCAACGGCGCAGATCGCCGCTCAGATGCTGTTCGAGATCGTCACCGTGACGGCGATGGCGAGGGCCCGATCACGGGCAGCTTAGGAGGAGCGCGGATGCTCTCCTATGGCGCGCAATCAACAGATTCTTCGCGCATAACGTGTGGGAAAGTTGGTCAGCATGGATTCGTTCCTGTAGCTTCCGGCAGGGGGCAAGGAGGGAAACGAGATCATGTCAGGACCAAAGCCCCATATCCCACTCGACCGGAACGGTGAACGGCTTCTCATCCACATTGCCGATCCCGCCCAGATTGTACCGACGCCGCCGGTCCCGTTGCCTGATGCCGAAGGGCTGAGCCTTCTGCTGACGGCTGCCGAAAAGCACGGCGTTCTCCCCACGGCCATCCGCGCGTTGGGCAAGCTCATTGAGGCTCCGTCGGATGCGCCGGGCGCAGAGGCGAGCAGGGCATCTTGCGAGGTGCTGGAGCAGGCCCGCCTCAAGCTCGCTTATCAGACCGGCTTCCAGATCCTGATGTCGCATCACGCGCGTCGGATCATGGCGGCATTCACGGCTGCCGGCATTCAGGGCGCCGTCGTCAAGGGGGCGGCTTTTGCCCAGCGGCTCTATCCCGACCCGGCGCTCAGGACCTTCACGGACGTCGACGTCCTGATCTGCGAACCGCACCGGCGCAAAACCCTCGATGTCATGCCGGCGTTGGGCTTCGAGCTGTTCGAGTTCGAGGACCGCAAGGGCAAGGACTACCACGAGCAGAAATGGCTGTTCGCCGGCAAGCAGGACCTGATGATCGAGATCCACAGCAACCTCGTTCATTCACCGAAGCTTCGCGGTGCGATGTCGATCGGCTACGAGGACGTGCTCGAAGCCGGCGGCGGCAACTGCTCCGACGCGACGGCGCTGCTGTTCGTGGCTGCGACCCACGGTGCCATCGGACACCAGTTCGATCGGCTGCAGCATCTCGTCGATGTCATGCAGGCGGCGCGAGGTGCTGCCGGCCCCGTCGACTTGGACCGGCTGGCGCGCGTTTCGCATCGCTGCGGTGTGAGGCTCGCCATCGCGGGCGCATTGGAGCTTGCCGGCAAGACCTTCAACGAGCCGCGCTGCCTTATGTTGGCAAAGCAGCTCGTGCCCTCGGCTCTTTCCCGCCTCCCCGGTCAACTCCTGTCACCGGAGCTCGTCGTCCGTGGACAGAGTTTCAATCGCACCCGCGGCTCCTGGCGCAGAAACCTGTTCCGTCAGGCGCTGAGGATCGCCTGACCGGCGCCACCGAGCTCGGCAGCGACCATCTCGCCCAGGGTGGAAAGGTCGCTGCCGACGTTGAGTTGATAAGCGGGGGTGGTGGCGACGAGGCCAATGAACTTCTGAAAACGCGAAAGCTCCTCGTGCAGCACACCCTCGGGCGAGCGGGTGACATTGTCGGTTGCGAAATGCATGAACAGGTCGGCCTTGCGCATGGGCCTGAGGCGATGCGGACCTGTGACGCGCTCACCCAGCAGAACCAGCGCGCAAAGTGGGTAGGCGCGCCCGGGAATGACTTCTATCACTGACTTCAGCCCTTCGATGCTGACGCTCTGCTCACCCTCCGGTGTCCATTTGGAGCCCAAGAGCCCGCCGATGGCCGGCAGCATCTGCGCCGTGCGCTGATGAACCTTGGGTGGCCGGGGAAGGCCCCAGACGTTCGTTCGACCCCTCGATCCGCTACCGGCAGCGAGAACCGTCGCATCGTCCGTCAGGAGTCCGAAGCCCTGTAGGGCCAATGCAAGCGATGTCGTCGTCTTCCCGGCGCCGCTGGGTGCGAACAGCACGAGCGCCTCGTTGCGGTCGGGCAGGCGAAGAGCAGCCGCGTGCACAAGTGTTTGCCCGGTAGCAAAAAGTGCGGCATGGATCGCGTAGATCGCAGCCGTCCCGCCAACGAGGTTTTCATCGCCGGCCGCAACGCGGAACCGTGCGATGCGGTCTGGAATGGAATATTCCATGGAGAGCCGGTCGGGGATGATCAGGCTCCGGTTGTCGACGCCGGCATATAGCCGCGAGGTTGGCGCTTCAGGCAGCGGACCTTCGAACAGGAGCCGGGCAGATGCAGGCTCGGACATTGGCGATCCACGTTCCACGATGAACGTGAACGCCGCAGGGCCTCGCGGGTCGGTTTGGAGCTCGTCGAGATAAATCAGAAGGGGCCGCAAGAGCTCCGGATCCGCCGCATCGATGCGCAGAAGGGAGCCGTTGAGATCGAACCAGCTTATCATCCGAGATCCATCAAGCAGCAGTTGCGGAAGCAGAGCGCGGCGCGGAGGGCATCAGGCGGTCGCCGGCGTAGATGAGGATTTCGACCATGCCGGGGCTCGGCGGATTGAGCAGGGTTTTCTCGTCCAGCACCACCCAGCAGTGGGCGGACAGCGCATCGCGCATCACGCTCTCGCGGTCGACGCCAAAATGAAGCGAGGGGTCGTATCCGGCGAGGCGCAGAAAGCGCACGGCCAGCAGGCCCTCGCGCAGGCAGGGACGATCACGCATGACCCACGGTCGACGGGTCGCCTTCTTGACGCGGCGGACGATGTAGTCCGCCGCAAGCCCTTGATAGGGTGTCGTTTCGCGCGGCTTTGCCAGCGCGAGGAGCGCTGACAATCTGCGGCCCCCCGAGGCTAGAATGGGAACCAGCCGCGCCCAGCACCAGAGCGCAATTCTGAACCGAATTCGCCGGAGCACCGATCGGGCCTCACTGAATGCGAACGATGCCTTCCTGTTGCAACTCTTCCGCGAGGGATGCGAGGTCGTTTCGCAGTTCGTCCTGCGATACGTCGAATGTGCTGAGAAGGCTGCGCACGACGTCGCCGAAGCTGCGTTGTCCGTCCACAGCGGCGAGGAAGGCGGATGTCGTATCGTTGCAAGTGAAGAGCTGCCCGGAGTCGATGATCAAAACGACTGCGCCTTCTCCCTCGCCGAGAGGCTGGTATGAAACATTCTCTGAGAGTGCCAGCACGCTGGAATCCTGAACCACAGCAACGCTCCTTCAATGTTGCCCGAATCCGGTGTGGAACAATATCGACAACAACCAGAGATTGCTACGGTGGTTGGATGGGCCAGGGTTTCCGTTGTGCAGAACATGTGGACTGCAGGCCACTCCAATTCCCTCAGAAGAGCTGACTGAGCGTTCGCGGAGCACTGAGGAACCGGCCTGACTGAAGGCTCCGAAACGAGCGGTCGAACGAGGGTTCTTCAAGCTGCGGAGGCTTGTGGCTGAGTAGATTTCGCGTCAGTCGGAGCAATGCTCGTCCGGGAGGTCGGTCGGTGTCCGAGGCTATCGAGCGCCGAAGCAGTCGCCCTCCAGGTTTTGCAAATCCACAGCTTCTTGAGGCCTTGCCATCACACACCGTTGACTGATCTGCCGGGTTGATGCTGTCAGAAGTGATGCGCAACTAAAGGTTGTCTCGTTGCGCGCCACGCACCGGTCACGATATGCAACTCGACCTCGTTCCTCCGACCGCGCGTATCATCGATGTACGCTCGGGGCGCGCGCTCGATTACGCGGCTTTCCGCAGGGCGGTAGGCGCGCGCGCCGCAGTGTTGCGCGAAGCCGTTCTCAGAGGCGACACCGTCGCGATGTGCCATCGCGACGGCATGGTTCTGCTGGTGGACCTGTTCGCAGTATGGCAGACCGGAGCCGCCGCACTCGTGCTGTCGCCATCTCTGACGGCCTCCGAGCGCAGCCGTATCGCCGCCTGGGCCAAGCCAGCCTGCTGGATTGGACAACCGGTTTCTCCCGAAGGAATTCCCCGCATCGCACCCGAGTTAGAAGATTGGGCCGACACACAGGCTGGTTTTTGTCCCTCCGCTCAGATCGGCCCCTCGAGTAACGATGCGGCGCTGATCCTGCTCACGTCCGGCAGCACGGGGATGCCCAAAGGCGTCGTACTCGGCCACCGCGCTCTTTCTATTCGACTGAGTGGCAACATTCGCCAAATCGGAAAGCCCACGCTCGCTCGCACACTTGTTCCGCTGCCACTGCATTTTGGGCACGGACTGATAGGAAATGCGCTATCAGCTCTTTTCGCGGGCGGTGATGTCCTCCTCTGGCCGGAGCCCGGTGTGAACGGCCTGGCGCATCTTGGCGCGGTGCTGGATGAGCATGCAGTCACATTCATGAGCTCCGTTCCGTCCATGTGGCGCATGGCTTTGAAATTGTCGCCGCCGCCGCGCCAGAAAATGCTGAAGCGCGTGCACGTTGGCTCCGAACCGCTGCCGGCGAAGCTGTGGCAAGATATCTGCGATTGGGCCGGCACCCGAAAAGTCTATAACATGTACGGCATGACAGAGGCGGCGAATTGGATTTCCGGCGCCAGCGCGGAAGACGCGGGGTTCATTGAGGGCGCTGTCGGAAAGCCGTGGACGGGGGAATGGCGCATCCTTCGCGAGGACGGCTGTCTTGCGGAAAGCGGCCACGGCGAAATTCTTCTCCATGATCCCGCGTTGATGAATGGCTACGCCAACGATCCCGAGGCCACGGCCGCGGCGCTCCACGGGAGCTGGTTTCGTACCGGAGATATCGGCGAGTTGGATTCGGACGGAACCCTGCGAATTGTGGGTAGACGAAAAAATCAAATCAATCGTGGTGGGATCAAAATTGCAGCGGAGGAAGTCGAACTCATTCTCGAGCAGCACCCGGATGTGCAGCAGACATGTGCTTTCGCGCTGCCCGATGTTGCTTCCGGAGAGATCGTGGCTGCCGCCGTCGTGCTGAAGAACGGGAGCAATACAAGTCAGGCGGCGCTGCAGGCCTGGTGCGCGGAGCGCCTGCGGCAGGAGGCGGTGCCGTCCCGCATCATTTTCCTGGCCGATATACCTCGCAACGATCGCGGCAAGAAGGTTCGAAACGCGGTTCGCGAGTTCGCCTGGGCCGAGCTGGGGCGGAGTCCATGACCACCGAATGGAAAGTCGGCCGGCCGGTACGGCTGGAAACATCCAGATTCCAGATTTCGAGCCTGACGCCGCTCCAGGCACTTTGGCACACATACCCTTGGACCTTCGATCCTGAGGTCATGCATTCGTTTGGTCTGCCGGCGGGGACATGGACGAGGCGCTCCTGGTACCGCCGATTCCGCAAGTCGAACAATCGGCGCAAATTCGTCCTGGGGATCAGAGCAAAACACGACAACGAGCTGATCGGGCTCGAGATTGCTAACGTCAATTCGGCCGGGGTGGCGGCGCTCTCCGTGTTGATCGGCCACAGGGACTGGTGGGGCAAGGGTGTGGTCCAGGAGGTGCGCAGCGCGGTGATCGATTTCCTTTTCGATCAGGTCGGATGCTCGCGCGTATGGGGGACGCCCTCGTCTCGCAATTTTCCGTCGATTTTCAATTATCAAAAGTTGGGATTCACCTGTGAGGGAATCCTTCGCCAGCATGGCCTGGATCCCGCCACGAAACAGCACGTGGATTTCGTGATTTTCTCCATGCTGCGTCGTGATTGGAAAAGGAAGTGCGGTGAAAGGGTTGCGGCATGACACTGCTCGATGAAGCACGGATGATCGTTGCAAGCGCGCTCGAGCGGCCCCTCGAGGATGTCGCGCCCGACGATGCATTGGAGTCGGCGCCGGGCTGGGACAGCCTCGGACACATGCGCATCATTCTCGGCCTCGAGGCGAGGCTCGTCCGTATGCTGGAGGCGCATGAGATTGTCGGAATCAAGAGCGTTTCAGACATCGCAGCGCTGCTGCAGCGCCAGAGTACGACCGGCAATTGAGCCGATGTAAGCTTCTGTAGGATGCGGCGGGAAATCTGGCTACTTGCCAGGCTGGAGAAGAGGGATGCCTCAACGCAAGGTGCAGGATGCAGCCATAACAATCGTCGTACCGGTGAAGGACGAGGAAGAGGCGATCATCCCATTTATTATTGCACTTGACAGGGCCGTGGCGGGATGCCCAGCGCGTTTTTCATTTCTCTTCATTGATGACGGATCAATTGACCGTACTATCTCCATGCTTCGTGAATTGCGGGAGCGGGATCCGCGAGTGGGATACCTGAAGCTCAGTCGGAGTTTCGGAAAAGAGGCGGCGATGACGGCGGGCCTCGATGCTGCAAAGGGCGATGCCGTAATCGTCATGGACGTCGATCTGCAGGACCCACCCGAGCTCATTCCTGAGTTCGTTCGTTTGTGGTCCGCCGGCTTCGATACCGTTTACGGCGCGCGGTCGAGCCGCTCCGCGGACGGATTTCTGAAACGAAATACTGCAGAGTGGTTCTATTGGCTTTTCAACAAAACGGCTGAAACGAAGATTCCGCCGAACGCTGGCGATTTCCGTCTCATGGATCGCTGCGTGGTGAACGCACTGGTCAGGATGCGGGAAACCAATCGTTTCATGAAAGGGATGTTCGCCTGGCCCGGATTTTCGTCCACCTGCGTAGAGTATGTGCGTCCGGAGCGGTTCGCAGGCACAACGAAGTTCAACTTCCGCAAGCTATGGCGATTTGCAATAGATGGAATCGTAAGTTATAGCACCGTGCCGCTGCGGATCTGGACCTACATCGGTGCGTTGATCGCCCTGCTGTCGTTTATGTACCTTGGCAAGGTCGTCCTGGCGAAGATGATCTGGGGCACTGTAGTGCCAGGGTATTCGTCGCTGATGACGGCGATCCTGTTTTTCGGGGGCGTGCAGCTCATCTCCATCGGAATTATGGGGGAGTACCTTGGTCGCCTTTATATGGAGACCAAGCGCCGCCCCTTATACATCATCGAGGAATGCGCCGCTGATGTTGCGTCGGCGAATACGACTGACTTAATGTGTGCTGACCTAGTTTAAGTGTAAGATGGATGGTGGCGACTGGATAGCCAATCTTTGCACAAAGTTCTTTTAAGATGCCTAAATTGGACATCAATTCACGACGCCTTGTGATCTTCTCGGGGGCACTTGCTTTTGTCATTATATCTAAGATTTTAATTTTCTACCCCTCGTTGCAGACGGACGACATCGCAAGACTTTTTGACGATACGCCGTATTTCTATTTTCAGCAAAGTCGTTTTGCCGAAGCAGCGCTTTCGGCGATTCTAGCGCAATCCGGCAACGCGATGATCGACATCTATCCCGGGGCTGCGGTGCTGTACTTCGTGCTGCTCTGCGCACTTGTCGCGCTCGTTGTCGACCGCTTAACCCCGCAAGATATTCACTTCGTAATGCCGTTGCTCGCTACAGGGCTGATCGTCTCCTCGCCTTTCAGCACGACATTACTGATGTTCCGTTCGGCCATTCCTGCGCAGGTACTCGGGTTGACTGGAGTGATCCTGTTCATCCGCCCGATTCTCTACCCCACCTCACCGGCGCGGGATCTAATTATATCTGCTTTCGGCGTTGTGCTCGCGCTGTCGTCGTATCAGCCCTATATCTCGCTGTTATCGGTGGTATTGGTTTTCTGCCTCGCCTCGGGGATGTCTGGCGGGACCGTTTGCGGGCGGTTGGGTCTACGGGAGGGCGTAATGGCCTTCCTGCTGGGTGCAATCTCTTACGGAACGTTAATGGTTTTGGTTCCGCGACTGTTAGGGACTCCGCCTGCTGCCGCCATGCGGGGCGGCCTTATCGGCCCAGAGGAATTGATTCCTCGCATTCGCATGCTGATCGACGGCCTGTCGATCCCTTACGGCGCCGATGATCCAATGACCCGGGGCGGCTATCTGTGGTGCGTCGGCCTTTGTCTGCTCTGTGCTGCACTCGTGCAGGCAGTCCAAATTCGGGACCAGCCAATATCCGTTGTGGCGACCCGCCTTCTAATGGGAACAGGTATTCTGCTGGTCTGCTCTGTCACCGCCGTCGCTCCGCTGCTACTGTTCAATACGGTTTGGATTGATTCCCGGACCCAGTTCGCTGGAGCCTTCGCCGTCGCCTTCGCAGTGCTTTACTGGGCCGCAGCGGCGCCGAGGCCGATGCAGATGGTGCTGGCCGCACTCTTGACTGGGATTACTCTGTTTGGTTCTGCTGCCAGCAACCGAATGGTCATCGATCAGATTACTCTAAATCGACTCGACATCAGGACCGCCACTGAAATTGCTCGCCGTGCCGACGATGAGGCAGGAGGGCGCCATGCAGGGCAGTTCGTCCTACATGATCCGCCTTATAGTTATGGCATCATCGAGCGTTCGTCCTTAAGGGACAGGAACAAATCAGCACTCAGCGCCCCATGGTCCGCGCCTGCAGTGTTCAGCTTAGCTACAGGCAAGCTCCACGCGGTGGAGATCAGCCGCGATGACGGCTTCTGCACGGCCTGGCCCCGGTGGCCCGCAAAGGATGCGGTGAGAATATTGGGCAATACAGCGCATGTCTGCTTCTGAGGCGGGAGCAGGCGAACTTTGAAGCGCCGCGGACGCAGGAAAGCATTATTGGCCGGGTCCGCATTTTTGACCCGACCGCACATCAGCCGATCCCTCTGATTTCGCCAGCAGTCGTCAAAGTTGTTGATAGTGGGGGACGTGGAGCGCTCCCCCGGCGCCGAAGCGTTGACGCGGCCAGAGCATGAATGAGAGACTACAACCAGAAGTAGAGTGACTAAGAAACTGATGCCAGAGCCGCTGGGCGCTTGCGCGCCCGGTGGCTGTCCCCGCGCCCGCAGTGGAGGTTGGCTTTGAACTCGAACTTATGCGGTGGCCATTCTCATGTGGGGGCGGAAAATCTTGCCCCCTACCGCCCGCAGTCGTCCGGACGCCTTGGTCAACTGCAATTCGAGAAAGCCGGTAATACAGTTCAGCTCGTAGAAAAATCGCGACGCCATGAGTGAGTTGATGCATGCGATCCACGCCGATCGAGTAGGCACGGCGCAACTGCGAATTGCTGTGATCATTCCCGTCTATCGTCAACCACAGTTCCTCATCGAATCCGTTTATTCAGTGCTAAATCAGACCTTACCAGGCGTGGTAGGGGTCATCGTCAACGACGGTTGCCCTTATGAGACCAGCCATCGACTGGCAAGCTCGCTGGCAGCGCTGCATCCGGAGCGAATTCATTACATTTATCAGCGCAATCGCGGGCTGGCCGCTGCTAGAAACCGCGGCATTCGGTATTCTCTTGCCAGATGGCCGGAAATCGCAGCGATTTTCCCCCTCGACTGCGATAATGTTCTCGATTCCGAGGCACTGGAGAAACTCTACGCGATACTTCTCGCGAACCGCGATGCGGGCTGGGTTTATCCCTATTTGGAGCGGTTTGGAGCGTCGACGGCCGTATGGCGCAATGCTCCGTCGCCTACGATCACGAGAATGCTGTTTGAGAACCAGTGTGATGCGGGCAGCTTGATCTCAAGGCGCGTGTTCGAGAGCGGCATCTATTATGATGAGACCATGAGGGAGGGTTATGAGGACTGGGAGTTTTTCCTCCGAGCCCTCGAACACGGGTTCCGAGGCGTATCGGCCGGGGCTGTCGGATTTCGATATCGGACTCGCCGGGCATCCATGCTTACCGAAGCGGCGGCGAAGCATGAACACCTTGTCCGGCAGCTGCATGCGCGTCATCCAAACGTCATCGAGCCGCGCCGGAGAACAGAACTGGAGAATGCGGAATTACCCCGCTTCGTGCTTCTGGATATCGAAACAGGGCGCAAGCTGATGTTCACGGACCCGGAACATGCTTGCGAGCATAATGGGCATCGTCATCTGTCTCGGTACGTACCTCCATATTCGATTATTGGCTCATGGTCTGCCTTCGAGGCGATCAAAAAAATGGGATTGGGTCCGGGTCTGCTCATGTTCGTCCAGCACGCTGCGCAGCGCCGCAACGTAAAGATCGTCCTCAAGGGAGGCGAGCTACCGATAGCGTTCCGAACATATCATAGGAAGCGCGACGACACAGCGTTCGCCTTGTTTTGTGGCGACACCCGCCGTCTCGTGAAGAAGAGCGGCCTCAGGCGGTTTCCCGTTATGGTCATCGAGATCGCGTCATGCAATTTCAGCAAAACTTGCGGCCGACAATTCGGAATCAGCGACGTGGCAGAGACTGTGTCCCAGTTTGGAATACGCGAGCTCATAGAACAGGAGTGGCGAGATGAAAACGATTCCGCGCGCTTGGCCCGGCAGGTCATCAAGCAGCGTCCGGCCAGGGTTTTCATGCGGGATCTCCACTCTGATCTGTCAAGGTCCACCTTTCCAATTGGTCCATCCACCGGGAAAGACATTCTGATAGCGGCCCCGTGGATCAAGCTGGGAGGCGTGGATCAATGCATCTTCAAATTGAGTGGCGCCATCCGAGAGCTGGAGCCTACGAGTCGGTTACATCTCCTGCTCAGCGAGCAGGGTGAGGTGGAAATCCCAAGTATACTCAATCAGGGATTGTTCGATACCATAACGTCGCTCGGGGGGCTGGGACGGCCAAGCAAGGCTCAGATCGCGGCGTCGATGATGCGAAGCATGGATCTGGTGATAAACGCGCATTCCCTGGCAGGCTACGATGCTGCAGCCTCGAGATGCGTGAGCGGCGCCGCGTCATCATTGCCGCCGATGATTTCTTACCTGCACGTGTATGACCTCGATAAGGGTGGCTATCCGGTCGGGTATCCGTTCATGGCAGCTGGTCTCGAGCCGTTCATAGCCAAGTACGCCGTCATATCGGAAAAGATGAAATATCTGTTGATCAACTCTGGCGTTCCACCTGAGAAAGTTTTTCTGGCGCGCAATGCACCGGTGGTGAGCCCAGGTCTCGATCGCGGGATGGAATTGGCAGCACAGAAAGCGGCGCGCATCAACAGCGGCGAGCCGCTGCGGCTCCTCTATGCAGGCCGCTTGGATTACCAAAAAGGGGGTACCAGGCTGTCACGGATAGCGCATCTTCTGTCGGCGGCGGGGTTGAAAATTAAGCTAAGGGTCGTCGGAAAAGCCACAGCCGGCTTTCCTCACGAATTCGTCGATCTGCCACCGGGTATCGCGGAGTTTCATCCGCCCGAGTATGACTACGAGCGGCTCGCGGAATGTTACTCCGAAGCGGATGTCTTGCTCCTTCCTTCGCGATGGGAGGGGGTACCGCTGGCGATGCTCGACGCCATGGCCCACGCCTGCATCGTGATCGCCACCGACGTCGGGGCTATCGGCGAGGTGCTGGAGAGCGGCCGCAACGGCTATCTCATTGCGAATGGCGAAGACGGAGCCGTAGCGGAAATGGCTGCTCGAAGAATCATCGAGATTGCAAGCTCCGGCGGGAAGACGCGCAAGCTTCGAGAAGCTGCCGTTGAAACGGCCGCGGCTTTCAGCTGGCAGGACACGGCGAGACAGATTCTCATGGAAGGTGGCGTCCATGGCTTTAGTTGACAGTCGGGCGGCAGACATCTCGTTGTATGTCGAGGCGTCTCGATCTGGAGTGTTGCTCGAGGCCGATTGCTTGGTGTTTCTCGTCGGAGGCTTCACCTTCGACTCCAGTCCAGCAGCGAATGAGCAGGCGCTGATCCTCGGTCAATTTTATCGTGACTGGGGCATCAGCGCCGTGCCTGTCGTGGTGAGGTGGGGAATGGAGCTGGAAGCCGTCGATGGCGCCCGAGGTCAAGCTGGTCCAAATGCCACGCTGTACGTCATGCCCTCAGGGGAGGGTAATGGCCCTGACGTCGGACGTGTTCCATTCGTCGCGCCTTCGAAGGGAATAGCCATTCACTTGGCAGGGCCTCATCTCTTCACCTCAATGTCTGCAGACCGCGCTTCGATAGTATTGGACCTTCTTCTCGATATGGTCGCGGACAGAGACCCAACCTATGCTGCTGCCCTGTATGGAACGTGCTTGGAAACGCCGCTTCACGGTCTTTCGGAGTATTGGAAGGGAATTCTCGGATCTGCTTGCTATTTGAGCCGGTGCGGCGGGGAAGCGCTTGAAATTCCGGACGGCGCGACCGGAATTTCATCGTATGGCGATCTGCGGCTCCTTCCTGCAACGGCCCTGGCGGACATGGGGTTGCGGACGGGAGGGGAGCCAGACGTTTGCCCCCGCTGGGGATTGTCCATCGACGATATGCGCCATATTGTGCGCATCCATCAATTGATGGCTGAGGCGGCAGCGAAAGCCCAGCTTTCTCAGATCAGGGATACATTCCACGATACGTTGTCCCAGTTGAGCGAGCTGACAGGCCGATATCGCGAGCTCGAGGAAGCGCTTACCGCTTCGAAGCAACGTGCTGCCGAGTTTCGAGTACGAGAACGGAAATCTGTTCTGAAGAGAGCTAAAGCGTCGCTCCGTAAGCGTCTCGCGGCCTGGCGTGTCCCGCCGAGGCAAGCAGAAGGAGTACTCTCAGTCCAACAGGGGATGGATCCTGCGGAATGGATGAGGGGCGATCAGGTGCGACGGCCGTGAGCGAGACCGCATTATGCAAGCCTCAGGGTTCCGTTCTCCCTCACTGCGATCCCTTGTTCGACATCCGCGAATGCTGCACCTTCGAAGTATTCTCGGAACAAAGTCTCGACAAGGGTGTCCATATTCGCGCGGCTGCGTGAGAATGCGGCGAGATGATATTTCGCTTCCGCACGAAGACTTGCCACGAGGTCTCGGACAGTCCATTGTGTGGCGAGCCAATCGGGCCAAGGGCTTTCTCGGATGAAAGCCTCGTAGAGTCGGAAGGCGTCGAGGTTTTCGAACAATCGCTTCGACCTGCCGAAGCGCTTCCAGGGTTTCGACCGTCCGGCATAATGCACGATCACCGGCTGGATCAATCTCCTCAAAGTCTGTTCTTTCGGTCGGAAATTCCAGATGGGCGAGAGTTCGGTGATTGCGCCGTCGAGGACGGCATTGAGGGCGTCCTCCTCAAGATAAAAGCAGATTGGCCCGTTCTGCATGATGAACTCGAGCGCGCGGGTCGTAAGATCGTCGCGAACCCATTTTTCCGTGTCGATCAACATCACACCCGCATTGAAGTAGCGGTACGGGTAGGTCATTCCCAGCGCTTCGAAATGTGACCGCCACCAATCCCAAACCTCCAGGCGTTCCGCAGCAGGCACCCGGCCTGCCGGCACAGCCGCCACGGCCGTATCGGCCATATCGAGCTCGAAGAGGACGCCCACATCGTCGTGGATCGTCAGATCGGCATCAAGGTGTAGGATCCGTCTGTATTGGCCAGCTACAGACACTGGCACGAGAAGGCGCATGAGGGCGGCTCGTGAGAGGCGCCGCTGCAAGATTTTGACGTCCTGCAATTGCGAAAGATTGAGATCGTCCCGGAGACTTATTCCTCGTCCCGCAGCCCACTGCCGGAAATCGTCGGCGGCGTCCCCCGGAGGCGTGAATATCATGACATCGAAGTTCTGCACGCCGGAGCTGGCTGCCCTCCTGACGCTATCCGCGACGAACAAGGCGGGGACGAGCATATTCTTATCGGCACAGAGACAGACCGCGTTGGGTGCACCAACCATGATGTTCGCTCACTGGCCAAGTGGGACAAGCACAGGACACCAGCAGAAAGTCGGGGCTGGTGGATCAATGTAAAGTAGTGTGTAAACGAATCTACTAGTGCGGATTGAGTCGTCTGTCGATGCATCGCTGCTACGGAGCGCGCTGGCGTCCACAGCGGGGCGTTGAGCCTTGCCCCAACAGATCGCGTGCCCTGGAGCAGAATGCGCATCTACGGCACGAAGTGATGTCTGTCGCGGGGATTCTTGTGGTGGCGTTTTCGGCCGAGCCATGTCACGCAGCCAGCGTATGTCGTAGCAAACGCATCGTGCAGGGCGGCCCCGGTTTCGATGTGTGACCCTCTTGCTACAGAAACGCCGAAACCAACACCAACCCTCAAAAACAACCAAGGATTGCAATAGAGCGCCTCTTCAACCAATGAGGAGACTCGGATATGAGTGCAATTGCTTCAACCGGAAATCAGGAGGCACGAATGAAGCGTTCTTACGAGAAGCCCGTTCTCACCAAGCGGGAGCAGCTTGCCGCCATCACGGCTGACGGCCGCTTTGTCAGCCCGTTCTTCGATGGCTATCTGAAGTAAGTTCGCACTGAACTCCAGAATAACGCTGTCTTTGCAACAGCGGCTCAATCGACGCTTGGCGCCTTCTCTTGTATGAGCCGTGGGGGCGCTTATTTTTTTGAGTTCGCGTCCTGCAGGGCTATTAACCCTGCAGATCGAACGCCAAGCCCACGTAGTTCTCCGCCAGTGAGAGTTGGGCCGCTCGCGATTTTCGGAGATAGTAGAACTCCGCCTCTTGCAGCTTGCGGGTGAAGCTGTCCGCGTCCGGGAAGCGGTGCAGCAGCGACGTCATCCACCACGAAAACCGTTCCGCCTTCCAGACGCGGGCGAGGCACGCGGCGGAGTAGGAGTCGATCAGATCCGTTCGGCTCTGCTTGTAGTAGGCAGTCAACGCGCGGGCGAGGACGCGCACGTCGGCAGCGGCAAGGTTCAGACCCTTGGCTCCCGTCGGCGGCACGATGTGGGCGGCATCGCCGGCAAGGAACAGGCGGCCGAAACGCATGGGCTCGGCCACGAAGCTGCGCAGCGGCGCAATGCTCTTCTCGATCGAGGGTGCTGAGGTGACGCGATCGGCAGCTTCGGGGCCGAGCCGGCGCTTGAGCTCCGTCCAGAAGCGGTCGTCGGACCAGTCCTCGAGACGCACGTCGAGCGCGCACTGGATGTAATAGCGGCTGCGCGTGGGCGAGCGCATGCTGGCGAGCGCGAAGCCGTCGGGGTGACTCGCGTAGATCAGCTCCTCCGAGCACGGCGGAACATCGGCCAGCACCCCCAGCCAGCCGAAGGCGTAGGCTCGCGCGTAGGTTTTGAGGACAGAGGCGGGGATCATCGTGCGGCTGATGCCGTGGAAGCCGTCGCAGCCGGCGATGAAATCGCAGATCAGCACCTCCTGCTGTTCGTTTCGACGGAAAATGATCTGTGGTTTGTCGGTTTCGAGATGGCTGCAACCCACGGCCTCGGCTTCGTAGATCGTTGTTCCGCCTTCCGCCTCACGTGCCGCCATCAGGTCGCGCGTCATCTCCGTCTGGCCGTACACCACGACCGGGTTGCCGGTGAGGCCGTCGAGATCGATCCGGAGAGACCGACCGTCGAAGTTGATCTGAAGTCCGTGGTGGACGAGGCCCTCACGCTGCATGCGGTCGGCGCAATCGGCTTCCTTCAGCAGCTCGACCGTGCCGCGCTCCAGCACGCCGGCACGAACGCGCCCGAGCACGTGTGCCGCGCTGCGCCGTTCGAGGACGACGCTTTCGATGCCCTGCCGTGAGAGCAGCCGTGCCAGCAGCAATCCGGCCGGCCCGGCGCCGATGATTCCTACCTGGGTGCGCACTCCTGCCCTCGAGATCAGGTTAATGTTTTCCGGCAGAGTGACGCTTTTTCGGGCAGGGGAAAAGGGGCTGTTCGCTGCTGTGAGGGTGAGGAGAGCGGCCGTGCTCCCTTCCTGAGCTCAGCGAATTGGCCCAGGCTCTCGCCATGGCCGGTGCGCGCGCGGGGAGGCCATATTCTGGCGAGAATATCCCGTCAACAGACGTTCGAGCGCGCGGGTGCCCCGCAACCGCAATCATTCTCCATGCCCACGCCACAATTAACAGTTCATTAACAACCTTGGGCGTAACCGGTCCCAGCGCGGGACAGTCGGCAATTTTCCTTTGACCGACAAACGAAAGTTTCGTCCGGGGGTGGCGTTCGTATGAGTCCGGATCCTCTGAGATCGGCCGGTCGGCATCTGCTTTCAGAGCAGCGGTTCGTCTCGACGCGGATCACCACACCTGGCGCCACCACGCTCGACCTTCTGAACAGTTCGCATCTTGCGCGAGGCGTCATCACTCGCCCGACGACGCAAATCGCGGTCGCGTTGCGAGGCGCCGGACTGCGCCAGACAAGAGAGGCGGAGCAGAAATGAGCAACATCCGGGTACTGCCTCAGCCACCAGCGTCCGATGAGCCCAAATCGGCGGAACCAGAGTCCACCGTGGAGCAGGAGTCCGAGCCTGTTTCGCCCCACAACCAGCCCGAGGAGCCGGTCGGGGCGCCGCTCGAGGAGATCAGGGTCGATCTCCTGCGCCATGGCGAGCGGCTTGCCGGACTGCTCGCCGATCCCGGTGCCGCGTTCGTGCGCGATGCCATGCGGGTTTTGGAGCATCAGATCTGCCGGATCGCGGTTATCGGCCAGGTGAAGTCGCGCCAGAGCGCGTTCATTGGTGCGCTGATCGAGCGTCCGGACCTGCTGCCGGCCGAGGTCAGCCCCTGGGCGACGGCCGTGGTTCGGCTGCACTTCGGCTCCGCAGCCGCCCCTGAGCACACCGAAGCCGAGTTCCAGCTTTTCGACAAGGAGGACTGGCAGCAGCTTGCCGCCGGCGCCGACCGTATCCGTGAGCTGACGTCCCAGCTCGTGCCAGGGTTTGAGCCGGAGCTGCTGCGGCGGCATCTCGAGGCAATGCGGCAACGGGCCGAGCAGCGCTTTGCCGGCGAGTTCGAGACCTTGCTCGGGGCGAAGCACGCCTATGAGACGGTCTCAAGAGACACGCTGGCCCGCTATATCGGAGCGGGGAGCAGCGCTGCCGACGCGTCGGCATCGCCCGGCCAGTACGCCGATCTCACGAAATCCGCCGATATCTGGCTGCCGAGCGGCCCCTTCAGGTTTCCGGTGACGCTCATTGCGACGCCCGGCATCAACGATCCGTTCATGGTTCGGGACGAGATCACGCGGCGCACCCTGGAGCCGGCCGAGCTCTACCTCTTCGTCGTCAGTGCGCGCCAGCCGCTGTCGACGGCGGAGCTTGCAAACCTGCGTATCCTCCGCGGGCTGCACCGCGAGCGCATTCTCGTGTTCATCGACAACATCGACGAGCTGCGCGATCCCGCTGTCGAGGTGCGGAGCATAATCTCAGACGTGCGCAAGACGCTTGCGCGCGAATTTCCGTCCGTCGATATCCCGGTCATTGCGGGGAGCTCGAAATGGGCCCTTCAGGCGCTCGCCCCGGACAAGCTGCGGCTGAGCGACGGCCTGGTCCCGTCGCTGCTGGCCTATGCCAAGCAGAAGGGAGCGCTGCGGCCGATGGAGGTCAAAGGCGGCGGGCAGGCGGCTCCGGTCGAGGAGTTGCCCAGTGGACAGCTTGCCCGCATCCTGACGATCTGCTCAGGCTATGCCGAGCTGCGGCGTGAGCTGACCGGGCTTCTGCACCGCAGCCACAGCGCCCATCTCATCCGGCAGATTGCCGCCTATTTCGCCGAGCTTTCGCAGGTGAACGAGGCTGCCGTCCGCGAAGACATGGTGAAGCTCGCCATCGTAGCCGAGAATGGCAACCTTGGAGAGGCTGCCAAGAGCGATCGGCAACTCAAGGAAGTCCAGGCTGAGCTGGCGCGCATTCAATCCGTCGCCGGCGAGCTGGAGCGGAACCTGGCGGGCTTTCAGAACCTGCTTTCCGAGGTCGTCGCTAGCCACCGCACACGGCTGTACGAGGGGCTGGCCGCGCTGCTTGAGGACTATGCGCGTGGCGAGGCCAACGGTCTGCTGCAGGCATTTGCCGAGGGGCAGGCGCGGCGGCATTGGCGCTGCCACACCAAGCCTTTGCGTCAGCGGGTCGAGGCCGAGCTCACTGCCGCCCGCCGTGCAGTCGAGGAGCAGCTCGCGGCGACACCGCACAACGTCTTCCCGGCGCTCCGCGAGACGATGTTGCGGCGCTCCCCGGATCTCGGGTTACCTGAGGCGCCGCATGCCAGGCTGCGGCCGACCTCGGTCCGGGTACCGATCGAAGATTCGATCGCGCTCGACCTCGCCCCGCCCGGGTCGATCATCGGCTGGCAGCGCAGCCGCACGCCCGAGGAGCACGCGGCCGAGCTGGAGCGCATGCTGATCGAAGAGTTCATGCCGGCCATCGACGAGGTGATCCGCCTCGCAAGCGCCGAGCTGCAGCGGGAGACGAGTGACATCTCGGACCGTGCGACAGCCATCTCGGTCGTGGTGATCGATGCCCTCCGCAACCAAAGCGAAAGCTACATCGCGCGTGCCAAGTCGTTGCTCGATGCCCGCGAGACCCAGACCCCAAGTCAGGAGGACCACACCCAACGTCTGGAAGAGCTGCGCGAGCGATTGACCGTTGCCGAAGCCTTGAGCCGGCGCCTTGCCGACCTCAACACCCGCTGCGGAGATGTTGTGACCTGATGGCCAATCAGGCAGCCCGGCGCAGTGGCGTGACGTTCGCTTGCGCCGGCTCCGAGATGGCATGCGCGAGCCGGCTGAGAAGGATCGCCAGCCCTTTCAGGCGTCGCCGGGGCTCCGCCCATTGGGCGCGTACCGCGAGCTCGCCCCCCTTGCGCCAGGTGAGGCGACCAGCGAAGCCGCGCGGGAGTGGCAGGTTTCGTGGCTTCGGCGTTTCAGGTCTCAGCTTGAGGATTGCCCCTCTGGGGCCGGCGTGCAGCTCGGCAACGCGTGCCTCGCGGCAGAGCTGCTTCAGCCTCAGCAGGATGAACATCCGCTGCGCGAGGCGCGGCAGTGGTCCGCGGGTCTCCCGAAGCTCCCGGGCATAGGCTGCGAGCTCGTCCTCGCTCTCGATGCCGGCGATCTTCCAGTAGACCTCGGCGCGCTCGACCGGATCGGGGATATAGCTTTCGGGGATCAGGACCGGCAGGCCGAGCGAGATCCGCGGCGTCCATATATCGAGGTCCGGCTGCTCGCCCTTGCGGAGCGCATCCACCGCCCGCTTCAGCATGGTCTGGAACAGGTCGAAGCCGACGTCCCTGATGTGACCGGACTGCTCCTCTCCCAGTAGGTTGCCGGCGCCGCGAATGTCCATGTCGTGGCTTGCGACGCTGAACCCGGCTCCCACAGGCTCCAGCCTGGTGAGCACGTCCAGGCGCCGCTTGGCAGCTTCCGTGAGCTCGGCACCCGGGGGCACAGTCAATAGCGCGATGGCCTCGACGCCCGAGCGCCCGATCCGGCCCCGCAGCTGATACAGCTGCGAAAGACCGAGCCGGTGTGCGTCGTGAACGATCATCGTGTTTACGGACGGGATGTCGAGGCCCGACTCGATGATCGTCGTCGACAAGAGCACATCGATATGCCGGGCCAGAAACTGCTCCATGATGCGGTCGAGCTCGGCGGCTGACATGCGCCCGTGGGCGCGCACGAAGCTCACCTCGGGCACCTCCCGCTCGAGCATGCGGGCGACGAGCGCCAAATCTCTGATCCGTGGACAAACGTAGAAGCTCTGGCCGCCCCGCTGCTTCTCGGCGATGAGCGCTTCGCCGATGCGCGCCGGCTCCATTTCGCAGACGGTCGTGCGCACCGGGCGCCGGCCGGCGGGCGGAGTCATAATCAGTGACAGGGAGCGCACCATCGACAGGGCAAGCTGCAGGGTGCGAGGGATCGGCGTCGCGGTGAGCGTCAAGACGTGGACCCCTTCGCGCAGCTGCTTCAGGCGCTCCTTGTGCCGGACACCGAACCGCTGCTCCTCATCGACAATGATCAGGCCGAGCTTGGCGAAACTGACGCTCTCGGAAAGCAGTGCGTGGGTGCCGATGACGATGCGGATCTCGCCGGATTTCAATCCGGCCTTGACCTCGGCCAAGCGTTTGGAACCCGTCAGTCGCGAGGCCTGGGCAATGGTGACCGGGAAATCGGCGAAGCGCTTGCGGAAAGTTTCCGTGTGCTGGCGCGAGAGCAGGGTGGTGGGCGCGATCACGGCCACCTGCCAGCCGGCCATCGCCGCGTGGAAGGCGGCGCGGAGCGCCACCTCGGTCTTGCCTGAGCCGACATCCCCGCAGATCAGCCGGTCCATCGGCTTGCCGCTGACGAGGTCCCGGATCGTAGCCGCGATCGCGTCCGCTTGATCGGGCGTCTCCTGGTACGGGAAGCCTGCGCAGAAGCGGGCGTAATCTTGAGGGTCGGCGGCGAGAACGGGCGCGGTCGCCAGCTCGCGGGCCGCCGCGATTCCGATAAGCCGCCGGGCAATCGCGCCGATGCGCTTCTTGAGCCGCCCCTTGCGGCTCACCCATGCCTTGCCGCCGAGCCGATCCAGCCGAACGGTTGAGTCTGCCGAACCGTACCGGGAGAGCAGGTCCGCGTTCTCGACCGGGACGAGCACCTTGCCGTCCTGAAAGGCGATGGTGAAGAAGTCGCGCGTGCCATCCGCGTCAAGCCTGGTGAGCCCTTCGAAACGGCCGATGCCGTGGTCGGCATGGACGACAAAATCGCCGGCATGCAGGCCGAGTGCGCCCGTGATCAGCGCGTCGACCCGAGAAGCGTCGTTCTTATCACGTCCATCGCTGTCGAGGTCCGGCGGCGCGTTTGCACCCGTAGGCCTCGGGGCTGATAGGCGCGAGGGCTCCGGTGCCGGCGATCGCTTCATGCCACTCAACCGAAACCTGCTTTCCTGCGTTCCTGCTACCGATGTTCTCCTCACATTAAATCGCACGGGGAACGGACTCCTGCCGTTGACAAGACGCAAAACGCTCCTAATCTGATCTTGCAATTGCAAATCAGTTGCAACTGGAGACCGAAACGTATGCCTCCTGGATGCCTGTGGCCCGTCCTTCGTGAGGAATTGAGGTTGAAGCGGGTCAACACAGGGCGCCGGCATCTCATGGCTTCGTTCCTGGCGGTGCTCGCGTTAGGCTTGCTGCCGGGAGGCGCTGCCGAGGCGCAAGGCGCCAGCCGGCGAGCGGGCAAGCCGCTTCGCGTCATCACCACGTTCACCGTCATTCAGGACATCGCCCAGAACGTAGCCGGCACGGCGGCGGTGGTGGAAAGCATCACCAAGCCGGGTGCGGAAATTCACGGCTATCAACCGACACCGGGCGACATCGTGAAAGCGCAGCAAGCCGAGCTCGTGCTCTGGAACGGCTTGAACCTGGAGCGGTGGTTCGAGCGCTTTTTCGAGAACATCAAGGAAGTGCCGAGCGTGGTCGTCAGCGAGGGCGTCGAGCCCATGGGCATCACGGAAGGACCATACACCGGCAAGCCCAACCCGCACGCCTGGATGTCCCCGTCGAACGCATTGATCTACGTCGAGAACATCCGCAAGGCTCTCGCGGAGCACGATCCGGCGAACGCCGAGGTCTACCGCAGGAACGCCGAGGCCTATGCGGCGAAGATCAAGGCGCTCGACGAGCCGCTGCGCAAGCGGCTTTCGGCAATCCCCGAGGAGAAGCGCTGGCTGGTCACCAGCGAGGGTGCGTTCAGCTATCTCGCACGCGACTACGGCCTGCGCGAAGCCTACCTGTGGCCCATCAATGCCGACGAGCAAGGCACGCCGCAGCAGGTCCGCCGCGTGATCGACCTCGTGCGCAAATACGATATCCCGGTCGTATTCAGTGAAAGCACCATCTCCGACAAGCCCGCGCGTCAGGTCGCGCGGGAGACCGGCGCGCGCTACGGCGGGGTGCTGTACGTCGACTCGCTCAGTGACGAAGGCGGGCCCGTGCCGACCTATCTCAAGCTGCTCGAAGTCACTGTCGACACCATAGCGAAAGGCTTCGGACTCTGATGCTCATGCTGGCACGGTCCCAGAAGGACGCGGAAGTTGGCCAGGCCGCGCTGGAGCCCAGCATCGATGTCAACGGCCTCACGGTGGTCTACCCCAATGGCCACACGGCTCTCATCGACGTCAGCTTCTCGCTCGGCCCAGGGACGATCTGCGGGCTCGCCGGGCCGAACGGCAGCGGCAAGTCCACGCTCTTCAAGGCGCTCATGGGCTTCGTGCGGCCGGCCCGCGGGGAGGTGCGCATCTGCGGATTGCCGGTGTCGGAGGCCTTGAAGCGCCGAATGGTGGCCTACGTCCCGCAGAGCGAGGAGGTCGACTGGAACTTCCCCGTGCTCGTGGAGGACGTGGTGATGATGGGGCGCTACGGTCACATGAACCTGCTCCGTATCCCGCGCGCCGCGGACCGCCGGGAGGTCGACGTCGCGCTGGAGCGGGTGGGCATGAGCGAGCTTCGCAACCGCCAGATCGGCGAGCTGAGCGGCGGCCAGCGCAAGCGCGTGTTTCTCGCCCGCGCCATCGCGCAGGGCGCCGGGATCATCCTGTTGGACGAGCCGTTCACCGGAGTGGATGTCAAGACGGAGACGTCCATCGTCGCGCTGTTGCGGGAGTTGAGGGAGGCCGGCAATCTGATGCTGGTCTCGACCCATAACCTGGGCAGTGTGCCGGACTTCTGCGATCAGGTTGTGCTGCTCAATCGCAGGCTATTGGCCGCCGGCCCGACGGCCGAGACCTTCACCCAAGCCAATCTCGAGCGCACGTTCGGGGGGGTGCTGCGCCACTTCCGTCTGGGAGGCCCGGAGTTGCACGAAGATGATGACCGCCGGGCCGTCACCGTTCTCACCGACGACGAGCGCCCCCTCGTGTTCTACGGTGAGAGAGGGGACGAAAGCCACGTGCCGTCGGATCAGCGGTTGCCACGCGGCAAGCCATGAGCGAGCTCCTCGTCCCGTTCGAATACAACTACATGCTGCGCGCGATGTGGGTCAGTGCGCTCGTGGGCGGCCTCGGCGCATTCCTGTCGGCCTACCTGATGCTCAAGGGCTGGTCGCTGATGGGCGATGCGCTGTCGCACGCCGTCGTCCCGGGGGTCGCGATTGCCTACCTGATGCAACTCCCCTATGCGGCGGGAGCGTTCTTCGCCGGCATCATAGCCGCGTTCGGCATGTGGGGGATCCGCCACGTGACGCGGCTGAAGGAGGACGCGGTGATCGGCGTGGTGTTCACCGCCTTCTTCGCCGCAGGGCTGTTCATCGCTTCGCTCTACCCCATCCCGGTCAGCATCCAGAGCATCGTGCTCGGCAACATTCTGGGCATTGCCGATGAGGACGTGGTGCAGGTCGTCGTGGTGGCTGCAGTCGCGCTCGCCATTCTGCTCGTCACCTGGAAGGACCTGATGCTCGTCTTTTTCGACGAGAGCCATGCGCGGGCGGTGGGGCTGAACCCGGTTGCGCTCAAGGTGCTTTTTTTCGCGCTGCTCAGCGCCTCCGCCGTCACCGCGCTGCAGACGGTCGGCGCGGCACTCGTGGTGGCGACCGTGATCACGCCGGGCGCCACGGCCTATCTCCTGACGGACCGCTTCGGCCGCCTCCTTGCGCTGAGCGTGGCGATCGGTGTTTCGACCAGCTTCGTCGGCGCATACGTCAGCTTTTTTCTCGACGGCGCGACCGGCGGGGTCATCGTGACTTTGCAGACGCTGGTCTTCCTGACGGCATTCGTCTTCGCACCGAAACACGGGATCCTGGCGGCCCGGCGCCGGACCCGCGCAGCAGGGGAGGCGCCGCAGCCATGACCGCTGCGATCTGGGACTTCTTCGCCCTGCCTCTGTCGTTCCCGTTCATGCAGCGGGCGTTGCTCGTGGCGGTGCTGGTGGGTGCCGTCGCGGCGGTGCTGTCGTGCTATCTCGTGCTCAAGGGCTGGTCGCTGATGGGCGATGCCATCTCCCACGCCGTGCTGCCCGGAATCGTGCTCGCCTACGTCGTGGGCCTGCCGCTGTCGGCCGGTGCCTTCCTTGCGGGGCTCACCTGCGCGACGCTGACAGGCTATCTCAAAGAGAACAGCAGGGTCCGCGAGGACACGGTCATGGGCATCGTGTTCTCGGGGATGTTCGGGTTCGGCCTCGTGCTCTTCACGAAGGTCGAGACCGAGCAGCATCTGAACCACGTCCTCTTCGGCAACCTGCTGGGGGTCACCGACAGCGAGCTGACGGAAATCATCGTCGTTGCGGCGGTGGTGCTGGTTGCTGTGCTGATCCGGCGCCGGGATCTGCTGCTCTACTGCTTCGACCAGCAGCACGCCCGTGCCATCGGCTTGCGGGTCGGATGGCTGTACTACGGCCTGCTCGCACTGCTGTCCCTCGCGATCGTCGCCTCGCTGAAGGCGGTCGGGATCATCCTGGTGGTGGCGATGCTGGTGGCGCCGGGCGCCACGGCCTACCTCGTGTCGCGGCGGTTCGAGCGGATGCTGGTGATAGCCATCCTGGTCGCCGTCTTCTCCAGCGTGGCCGGAACGCTTCTGAGCTTCCACCTGGATGCTGCAACCGGCCCCAGCATCGTCCTGCTGCAGGCGGCACTTTTCGTCCTCGCCCTGATCCACACCTGGGTGCAGCGCACGCGGACCAGTGCCGAGCATGCCACCACGGACCAACTCGCCACCGGCTGACCGAAGTCAATCTCACACTAGAACCAAAGGCTTATTCTGCCGCACGCCGGGTTGTTGTTTATTTCAGCGCGCCAATGCAGTATGGACGCAAAAGGGTCCTGTGCTATAGGCCGGGGAAGGGAAAGAATAAGGACAGGGCTGAAGCCCCGTATGACCAACGACAACATTATCGAGACTGAAGGCCTGTCCATCAATTTCAAGGGGCTTTGGGCCGTCAAGGACGTCAATCTGAACGTGCGCCGCGGCACGATTCACGCGTTGATCGGGCCAAACGGTGCCGGCAAGACGACGTGCTTCAATCTTATAACCAAGTTTCTGACCCCGACGGCCGGCGTCATCCGGTATAACGGCCAGGATATCACGCGCCTGCAACCGGCGGACATCGCGCGCATGGGGCTTGTCCGCAGCTTCCAGATCTCGGCCACCTTTCCGCACCTGACGTTGCTCGAGAACATCCGCGTTGCCTTGCAGCGCAAGCTCGGCACCTCCTTTCATTTCTGGCGCTCGGAGCGATCGCTCGACGTGCTCAACGACCGCGCCCTGCAACTGCTTGATGACGTGGGGCTCGGGGCCCATGCACATGAGCGCGCGGTCGAGCTGCCATACGGACGCAAGCGCGCCCTCGAGATCGCCACGACACTCGCGCTCGATCCCGAGATGCTGCTGCTCGACGAGCCGATGGCGGGCATGGGCCGCGAGGACATCGGCCGCATCTCCGAACTGATCCGGCGCGTCGCCAAGAACAGGACGGTGCTGATGGTCGAGCACAACCTGTCGGTGGTGGCGGACCTGTCGGATTTCATCACCGTTCTGGCGCGCGGCGAGATCCTGGCCGAAGGCCCCTATGAGGAGGTCTCGCGCAATCCGGAGGTGATCGAGGCCTACATGGGCTCGGGAGATGGCACAGGGGACAGCATGCGCATCACGGCAAACGGGGCAGGCCATGCCTGAGCCGACCGCACCGCTTCTGTCCGTGCGCGATCTCCACGCCTGGTACGGCGAAAGCCACGTCCTGCACGGCATGACCTTCGATGTCTCCAAGGGAGAGCTCGTGACGCTGCTCGGCCGCAACGGCGTCGGCAAAACGACGACCATGCGGGCCATCATGGGCATCGTGCGATCCCGCACCGGCTCGGTCGTCTACGACGGCAACGAAACCATCGATTGGCCCTCCGAGCGGATCGCACGATTGGGCGTCGCCTACGTTCCAGAGGAGCGGGGCATCTTTTCGAGCCTCAACGTGCTCGAGAACCTGCTCCTGCCGCCGGTCGTCAAGCCGGGCGGCCTCAGCCTGGACGAGATCTACGAGCTGTTTCCGGCGCTTCGGGAGCGCAGCGCCAGCCAGGGCACGAAGCTCTCCGGCGGCGAGCAGCAGATGCTGGCGATCGCGCGTATTCTGCGCACCGGCGCGGACCTGCTGCTGCTCGACGAGCCGACCGAAGGGCTGGCGCCGGTCATCGTCCAGCAGATCGGCCGCATTCTCCGGAAGCTCAAGGAGAAGGGCTTCACCATTCTGCTCGTCGAGCAGAACTTCCACTTTGCCGCCACCATCGCCGACCGGCATTACATCGTCGAGCACGGGCAGGTGGTGGACATGCTCGAGAACGTCGAGCTCACTGCGAACAAGGCAAAGCTGGAAAGCTATCTCGGTGTCTAAGTCGTCAAAGGAAGCGTCAATAGGAGGATAGTGTGAGAGCAACGACCTTCGTTCTGGCAGCTGCTGCCAGCGTGCTCGCGACAGCGGCGCACGCGCAATTTTCGGACGGCGTCATCAAGATCGGCGTGCTCAACGACCAGTCCGGTGTGTACGCCGACCTGTCGGGCCAGGGCTCGGTGTGGGCGGCCCGTAAGGCGGTCGAGGATTACTGCAAGGCCAACAAGTGCCACGACAAGATCGAGGTCATCTTCGGTGACCATCAGAACAAGCCGGATATCGGCGCCAACATCGCTCGCCAGTGGTACGACGTGGAGGGAGTGGACGTCATCGTCGACGTGCCGACCTCTTCGGTGGCGCTCGCAGTCCACAATATCACCAGAGAGAAGAACAAGGTTCACCTCAACTCGACCGGCGCCACGTCGGACCTGACCGGCAAGGACTGCTCTCCCAACACGATCCACTGGACCTATGATACGTGGTCGCTCGCCAACGGGACGGGGAAGGCCGTCGTCAAGACGGGCGGCGATACCTGGTTCTTCCTGACCGCGGACTACGCCTTCGGCCATGCGCTCGAGCGTGACACGGCGGCGGTCGTCGAAGCGAACGGCGGCAAGGTTCTCGGCAAGGTGCGCCATCCGTTCCCCGGCCAGGACTTCTCGTCCTTCCTCCTGCAGGCGCAGTCATCGGGCGCCAAGATCATCGGCCTCGCCAATGCCGGTGGCGATACGATTAACTCCGTCAAGCAGGCGGCCGAGTTCGGCATCACGCAGGGCGGCCAGAACCTCGCGGCTCTGCTCATGTTCATCACGGACGTGCATGCGCTCGGCCTGAAGACCGCCCAGGGCCTGATCTTCACCGAGGCCTGGTACTGGGACCTGAACGACAACAACCGCGCCTTCGCCAAGGAATTCGAGGTGGACAACAAGGGCCACAAGCCGACGATGGTGCAGGCCGGCGTCTACTCGGCGGTGACGCACTATCTCAAGGCGGTGCATGCGCTGGGCAGCGATGCCGATGGCGCCAAGGTGGTCGCCAAGATGAAGGAGATGCCGACCGAGGACCGTCTGTTCGGCAAGGGCATCATCCGTCCTGATGGCCGCAAGATCCACGACATGTACCTCTTCGAGGTGAAGAAACCCGAGGAGAGCAAGGGGCCGTGGGACTACTACAAGCTGCGTGCCACCATCCCCGCCAACGAGGCCTTCCGGCCCCTTTCAGAGGGCGGATGCCCGCTCGTGAAGAGCTGACGGGTTATCGCTGATCGAGACTGACCGAGGGCGGCGCGCGAGAGCGCGTCGCCCCGCGCATTGGCCCTTTCTCCCGGATGGAGGTAGGGCGCGGAGCCATCAATCCATGTTCGAGCTCATCGGCATACCGCCGCAGGCGCTTTTCGGCCAGCTTCTGCTGGGGCTCATCAACGGTGCCTTCTATGCACTCCTGAGCCTCGGCTTGGCTGTCATTTTCGGCATGCTGAACGTGATCAATTTCGCCCACGGGGCCCAGTACATGATGGGCGCGTTCACGGCCTACATGCTGCTTCAGTACTTGGGCGTCGGCTACTGGGGCGCGCTGATCCTGACTCCGATCATCATCGGCGCATTCGGCATTCTGCTCGAACGGCTCTTTCTGTCACGGCTCTATCACCTCGACCACCTTTACGGACTGCTGCTGACATTCGGCCTGGCGCTGATCATTGAAGGCGTGTTCCGGCAGCAGTACGGGTCGTCCGGACTGCCCTATACGAATCCCATTCCCGGCGGCACCAATCTCGGCTTCATGTTCCTGCCCTGGTATCGCGGGTGGATCGTGGTGCTGTCGCTCGTCGTGTGCCTCACCACATGGTTCATGATCGAGAAGACCAAGCTCGGCAGCTATCTTCGCGCCGCCACGGAAAACCCGACGCTGGTGCGCGCCTTCGGCATCAACGTGCCACGCATGATGACGCTGACTTACGGCTTTGGCGTAGGGCTCGCCGCACTCGCTGGTGTGCTGGCCGCACCGATCTATTCGGTTAACCCTGTGATGGGGGCCAATCTCATCATCGTCGTGTTCGCCGTTGTGGTGATCGGCGGCATGGGCTCCATCATGGGGTCGATCCTGACCGGCTTCGGCCTCGGAGTGATCGAGGGCTTGACGAAGGTCTTTTATCCGGAAGCGTCCAACACTGTCATTTTCATCATCATGGCCATCGTCCTGATGCTCCGCCCCGCCGGGCTGTTTGGAACGCCGCGCTGAGGAGGGCAGGGATGGTCTCGATGCGCGGACACGCCACCTACACCCTTCCTGCTTGCGGGCAGGCGATCGGGAGCCTGCGATGAAAAATTACGACATGACCATATTCGTCGGGCTGCTGGCGGGGTTGCTGATCGCGCCCGCGGTGCTCTATCCGGTGTTCCTGATGAAGGTGCTGTGCTTTGCCCTCTTCGCGCTCGCCTTCAATCTGCTGATCGGATACGTGGGCCTGCTGTCGTTCGGGCACGCCATGTTCTTCGGCTTCGCCGCCTACGTTTCCGCCTACACGGTGAAGGGGTGGGGCTGGCCGACGGAATTCGGCATTCTCGCGGGCACCGGCGTCGCGATGCTGCTGGGTGTCGTGGCGGGCTTCATCGCCATTCGCCGGCAGGGCATCTACTTCGCCATGGTGACACTGGCGCTGGCGCAGATGGTCTTTTTCTTCTGCCTGCAGGCTCCGTTCACCGGCGGTGAGGACGGTATCCAGGCGGTACCGCGGCGCCCTGTCTTCGGCGTCATCGACATCACCGACGACTTGACCTTCTATTACGTCGTCCTCGCGATCTTCGCGGCTGGCTTCCTCATCATCTATCGCGCGATTTATTCGCCGTTCGGGCAGGTGCTGAAGGCCATCCGCGAGAACGAGCAGCGTGCCGTCTCGCTCGGCTATCACGTGGATCAGTACAAGCTGCTCGCTTTCGTGCTGTCGGCGACCCTGTCCGGACTGGCCGGCGCGACGAAGGCCATCGTCTTCCAGCTCGCCTCTCTGACGGATGTCATGTGGCAGATGTCGGGTGAGGTCGTGCTGATGACGCTCGTCGGCGGTATGGGAACGGTGTTCGGCCCGATCGTCGGCGCTGCGATCATCATCACCATGCAGAACTATCTGGCCGGCTTCGGCGAATGGGTGCTCGTCATCCAGGGAGCGATCTTCGTGGTGACGGTTCTGCTGTTCCGCCGCGGAATCGTCGGCGAGATCGCGGCATACCTGCACAGCAAAAGCAAATCCAGGTCGGTCCCGGCCGAGGCAGAGCAGGCAGCCTGAAGCGAAATGCGCCCGCTTGGCGAACAGCGGGCGCATTCGCACCGGTGAAGCTGGCTCTTCTAGGTCATTTCCGATCTAGGTGGAAACAGGCCAAGCCAAGCTCGCGCCCAATCTCCCTCTCCCCGGCGGGGAGAAGGTCAGGGTGAGGGGGTTCCGCCGGTAGCAACTGTTGCAGCCCCTCACCTGGCCCTTCGGGCCGACCTCTCCCAATGGGAGAGGTGAAGCGGGTGTCTGCTGCTGCCGCTTTTGCCTAATTCGGAAACGCTATTGGAGCTTATTTCAGGCGGCTACGTCGGCGGCCACACGCATCGTATTGATCCTGTCCGGGTCAATGACCGGCTCGCCGCGCTTGATCTTGTCGACATTCTCCATGCCTTCGATCACGTGGCCCCAGACCGTGTACTGCTGGTCGAGGAAGCGGGCATCATCGAAGCAGATGAAGAACTGGCTGTCTGCCGAGTTGGGCGACTGCGCCCGGGCCATCGACACCGTGCCGCGCACGTGCGGCTCGCTGTTGAACTCCGCCGCCAGCTTCTTGCCCGAACCGCCGGTGCCCGTGCCGTGGGGGCAGCCGGTCTGCGCCATGAAGCCGTCGATCACGCGGTGGAAGACGATGCCATCGTAAAAGTGCTGCCGCGCCAGCTCCTTGATGCGCGCGACATGATTGGGCGCGAGGTCCGGGCGCATCTCGATGACGACACGGCCCTGCGTCGTATCCATGATCAACGTGTTCTCGGGATCTCTGATTTCGGCCATACCGGCCTCCCTGTGGTTTGGGGTGTCGGGGCTTTGTCTCATCCGAGCCGTGCTGGCGCAACCCCGCGGCGCCACAACAGGCCAAGTGCTCCGATCGCAAAACGCGCGCGGGGTGCTTTCGGACTGCTCAGCGCTTGGCGTCGGCCAGCAGGTACATGCGCACGATCTTATCCGGGTTGCTCACGCGGCCAGACCGCGGATCGCCCCTCTTGATCTTGTCGACGTGCTCCATGCCCTCGACCACGCGGCCCCAGACGGTGTACTGGCCGTTGAGGTGAGGCGCCGCATCGAAGACGATGAAGAACTGGCTGTTGGCGCTGTTGGGATCAGCCGTCCGTGCCGCACCGACGACTCCGCGCTCGAACGGCACCTTGGAGAATTCGGCGGGCAGATCCGGATATTTCGAGCCGCCGGTGCCATCGCCTCTGGGATCGCCGGTCTGGGCCATGAAGCCGTCGATGACGCGATGGAATTTCAGGCCGTCGTAGAAGCCCTCACGCACGAGCCGCTTCACCCGCTCGACATGCTTCGGCGCGATGTCCGGCAAGAGCGCGATCGTGACCTTGCCGGTCTTGAGCTCGAGGATGAGCGTGTTCTCTGGATCAGCCGCCTTTTGCGCCTGGGCGAAGCCGGCTCCCGCCGTGAGCGCGAGCGCCAGAACGAATGCAAGAATTCGGATCAACGGCTCAACTCCTTCCTGTTCGGTCCTGGCACATGGGCTACTGCTTATGGCTGGAGTTGGGCAATGAGGCGCGTGGAGCGGCGGGTCATCCGGACCTAGCCCTTCGCCTTCATCCGCGCCCTTAGTTTGCGCGCGACTGCGGCGGAAACGAAGGGCGAAACATTGCCGCCCATGGCGGCGATCTGGCGAACGAGGCTGGCCGCGATATGGCGCGTTTCCGGGCTGGCGGCCAGGAACACCGTTTCCAGGCCCGGCGCCATCGCACCGTTCATGCCGGCCATCTGCATCTCGTAATCGAAGTCGGTACCGTCCCGCAGCCCGCGGATGATGACGCTGGCGCCGTGCTCGCGCGCAGCATCGACGACCAGCCCGTCGAACGTCACGACCCGCACGGAGCCGCCGTGCTTCCGGGTGAGCGTGCGGGCCTCGGCCTCGACCATGGCAATCCGCTCCTCGGGCGAGAAGAGCGGTACCTTCCCGTGATGGACGCCAATCCCGATGACGAGCTCGTCGACGAGCGCGAGGGCACGCCGGATGACGTCCGTGTGGCCGTTGGTGATCGGATCGAAGGAGCCGGAATAGAAGCCGATGCGAAGCATTTCGGTCAGGGGAGCTGAAGATGGTCGGTTGGTCGCGTCACCCCTGTCATGATCCGGACCATTCCGCAAGCCGTTCGCTATCGTTTGCTCGCGCGTGAAGACCTGGCGTTAACACTTCGTAAATCCCGCTGCGTCAACCTTCCGTTAACCAGTGAAGAATTCGGCAATTGGAGGCGTGCCATGAGTGGCAAGTGGTCAGCGGCCGCACACAGCACCTCGAGTCTCAACGAGGTCAACAACGATACCGGCCGCATGGCCTTTTGCGGCCCATACGTGCTGTCCGCGATTACCGGCTATTCCATCAGCAAGGTCGAGGAGCAGATCCGCCGTTTCCGCGACATCCCGGAGGGCCGGCGCCCGATCGTGAAGGGAACGCGCTCCGACGAGGTCGCAGCGGCGCTCGCCGCGTTCGGCTATCGCATGGTCCCGGTCGCCACCTTCACGCATCTGCCGCGCAAGGAGCGTCCGACGGTCTGGGCGTGGATGCAGAAGCCGCGCAATGCCTGGGCGCACTACATCCTCGCCATTCACAAAGGCAAGGAAGGCCACTGGATCCTGATCAAGGGCGTCAAGATGTGCGACACCTACACGGAAGGGAAATGGACCTTCGTGTGCGACGGGCCGCATCGCGGGGCGCGCATCATGGAAATTTTCGAGGTCAAGAAGGCGATCGACCCCTGAGACCTGCACCTCTTGGTCCATCGCCAGCCGCATGGCGGGCCTCCACTTTTCGGCTGTCGCCCTGCATGCTAATGATCCAAGCGAGCACGACGCGGGCCCAGGGGAGGAAGCGTGGCCGATCGTACCGAACGACCTCATGTTGCTCTCGCGTTGGGCGATCCTGCTCACCGGTGGCGGCCCGGCTCGCGCGAAATCCTTCCTGAAGCCTACCGTTCGGCGACTGCCGCCTGAATACCGGGATACCGCGCCTTCCTTGAATGATGATCAACCATGAGGAGGAGAACACTGTGATTTCGAAGCGTACATTTCTTCGCGGCGCGGCAGGTCTCGCCCTGTCGGCACTTGCGGCGGCCCCGGCTCTGGCACAGTCCTACCCGACCCGGCCCATTCAGATGATCGTGCCCTGGGCGGCGGGCGGCGGCACGGACACGGTGGCACGCATCCTCGCGGCGGGGCTCGAGAAGGAGCTCGGGCAGCCGGTGAATGTGGTGAACCGGACGGGCGGCGCCGGCATGACGGGTCACAGCGCCATCGCAACGGCAACGCCGGACGGCTACACCGTCGGCATCGCAACCTCCGAGATCGCCTCCTACAAGGTGCTGGGCCTCGGCGACATCACGCCGGATTCGTTCGACCTCATCTCACGGATTACGACCATCCCGGCCGGCATCACCGTCAAGGCTGATGGACCCTACAAGACGGCCCAGGACGTCATCGACGCGCTGAAGGCGGCCAAGAAGGACGAGCTCTCGGCATCAGGCACGGGCGCCGGTGGGGCCTGGCATCTTGCCGTGGCAGGTCTCAACAAGGCCATCGGCCTGCCGGCCGATCACGTGAAGTACGTGCCTAGCCAGGGCGGCGCACCGGCGCTCAACGAGCTAGCCGCGGGCGGTCTGTCGTTCCTCGCCGTGTCGCCGATCGAGGCGCAGGCGCTTGCGGAAAGCGGCCGGGTCAAGGTGCTTGCCGTCATGGATACGAAGAGGCTGTCGAGCTTCCCCGACGTGCCGACGCTCAAGGAGGCAACCGGGCTCGACTGGACCTTCGTCAACTGGTTCGCGTTCGTGCTGCCGAAGGGCGTTCCCGCGGACGTGCGCGCGAAGCTGATCGAGGCCACTGCGAAGGCGCACGCCAGCCCCGAAGTCCAAAATATGCTCAAGCAGCGTGGCATCACGCCTGTTTGGGAGACGCCGGAAGAATTTCGGGCGTTCGCGACCAAGTTCGCCGACACGGCCGCCGAGCTCCTGACCGATCTCGGGCTGGCGAAGAAGTGAGCGGTGTAACAAAAATCTGACCGAGGCCCCGGAGGTGCCAATGGAAACGGACGATCTGCCGATCATCGATTCCCATCACCACTTCTGGGACCTCAGCCTCGGCCGGCATCCGTGGCTGGCACCCGATGTGCTGATCCCGTTTCGCTACGGGGACTACTCGGCGATAAAGAAGAACTTCATGCCGGCGGATTACCGCGCGATCAGCGCGGGCCACAACATAGTTGCCACGGTCACCATGGAAGGCGAGTGGGACGAGGCCGATCCGGTCGCAGAAACCCGGTGGATGACCGGCATTGCCCGGGCGCATGGCACGCCGGCTGCCCATGTCGCACGCGCCTTCCTGCATCGGGATGATGCCGAGGAGGTGCTGGCCGGTCACGCCGCATTCCCGCTCGTGCGCGGCATCCGCCACAAACCGGCCGCGGCGCCTTCGCCGGACAGGATAGAGAAGGGGGCGGCCGGCTCCATGTCCGATCCTGCCTGGCGGCGCGGCTATGGAATGCTCGCCCGCCACGGCTTCCATTACGAGCTGCAGGCGCCCTGGTGGCACGTCGACGAGCTGCTCGACCTCATTGCCGCTTATCCAGAGACACCGGTGGTCATCAACCACACCTTCCTGCCGGCGGATCGCAGCCCCGAGGGGATTGGCGGATGGCGGGCGGCGCTCAAGCGGGCGGCATCGGCCCCGCAGGTGGCGATCAAGATCTCCGGGATCGGCCTGAAGGACCGGCCGTGGACCTTGGAGGACAACAGCGCAATCATCCGTGACACGTTCGAGATCTTCGGCCCCGATCGGTGTCTCTTCGCCTCCAATTTCCCGGTCGACGGCTTGTGCGGCAGTTTCGATACGATCTATTCAGGCTACAAGCAGGCCACGGCGGACCTTCCCCGCGCCGACCGGCTCAAGCTCTTCCACGACAATGCCATCCGGGTCTATCGGCTCTCGATACCGACGCTCGCCTGACGGATTGAAACAGCACATGCGCATCATCGACCTCACCATGCCCATCATCACCGACCACGTCCGCTGGAAAGCCGAGCGGACGGTGGCGGGGGATACGACCAAAGGCGATCTCTTCCAGGTGACCACCCTCAAGGTCTCCTGCCATTCCTTCACGCACGTCGATGCACGGCGGCACTATTTCGGCGATGGCGCAACCATCGAGGCAACGCCGCTGGAGGACGTCGTCGGCGATGCCGCCGTGATCGATCTGATGGACATCGAGCCCAACGAGGCGGTCGGGCCGGAGAAGCTGGACCGGCGATTCGGCCATGTCCGTCCCGGCGACATGGTCCTGTTGAAGTCGGGCTGGGATCAGAAGAGGTCGTTCAGGACCAAGGAATTCTGGTTGGATGCGCCCTATCTCACGCGAGAAGCTGCGCTCTATCTGAAAGAGAAGGGTATCCGCACCATCGCCTACGATTTCCCGCAGGATTACGTCATCCGTCTGCTGCTGCACGGCGAGGTTCGCCCGATCGAGGAGCATGTGACGCACGACATCCTGCTGCGTGCCGGCGTGAACATGATCGAATACGTGGTCAACACCAGCGCGATCACTGCCGAGCGCGTGCTGCTTTCGGCCGCCCCGATCAAGATCCCGGGCGCCGACGGCGCGCCAGCCCGCGTCTATGCCATCGAGGGCCGGTGACAGGTCACGTCATTATTGCGCCGGAGCAGGCGGCCGACATCGCAGCGATCCGCGCCATCCATACCGCCGCCTTCGGGCAGCCTGCCGAGGCCGATCTGGTCGATGCTCTGCGGCAGGGCGGCTGGGCTGAAATCTCGCTCGTGGCGAAGGGCCTGAAGGAAGCCCTTGGGCACGTGCTGTTCAGCCGACTCGAGGCATCCATGCGCGCCGTTGCGCTTGCGCCGCTGGCAGTCTTGCCCGACCGGCAGGGGTCCGGGATCGGCAGCGCGCTGGTCTACGATGGCTTGAGATCTGCGGCTGAGCAGGGCTGGGAGGCTGTCTTCGTTCTCGGCGATCCGGCCTATTACGAGCGGTTCGGGTTCAGCCGGGAAGCGGCACGCGGATACGACAGCATCTATGCGGGCGATAACTTCATGATGCTCGAGCTGCGACCCGGGTCCGCGCGCCCGGGGGCCATTCGCTATCCACCGCCGTTCGCCGGTCTCGAATAGTGATTGCCTCACTTCCCCTTGTGGAACGTATGCCAGGTCCCGTCGGCGCCGATGGCGAGGCGCCACCACTGCCAGCGGTTGGCTTCGCGCATGGCCTTCGCTTCGGCCGGGCTGACGAGACGGTAGAGCGCGACCTCCTGCTGGGGTGTCAGCTTCGACAGATCGGCTTCGGCCAGTCCGGGCCAGACGTAGACGAGATTGTTCTCGATATCGTCGCCGATCGGCAGGGCCGTGGGGGAGCATTCGAGGATCTCGCCCAACGCGGCGAGGATCTCGCGGCCCTCGCCGTCCCCGGAGATCTTCTTCCAGTAGGCGATCGGGTCCTCGACTGGCTCGTCGGCAACGTGAGGGGGAAGCTCGTTCCACTCGAGGGCCACCCGCAGCTCCTCGATGTCGCCACTATGAACCGCGGCGAGGATCGCCTCGCGCATCTCCTGGACGGGTCGAGGCAGGGGAGGGGGTGCTTCAGTCCCGGCGGCACAACCGACAGCCTCGGAGGGCGCGGTTTCAGCTTGCGCCATGAGGACGCCTAACGGCGCTAACCATTGGACAATACAGGTCAGCGAAACTACCAATAAGTAATCGCGAAAAGTGATTTGGGCGCGTAACCAACCCATAAGGAGAGCTCCGTTGCTGCGCACTGGCATGCGCGAAGTTCAAATGGGCTTGACGTTTTCCGTCAATGCCGCGCGCCGGCTTGTGCCGAGCAGGGCAAGAGTCGTTTCCGTCGCCACCAACGCCGGAGCGGGCGTGCCGACCGACTGATGCAGTTCATACCAAATCCGCTCATCATCCCCATCGGCCTCCTCATAGGTGTCCTTGTGTCTGCGCCCGTCGGGCCGGTGAACGTGCTCTGCATCCAGCGTGCGATCGAAAGGGGCTTCTGGGGCGGTGTCGCGGCGGGGACAGGCGCGGTGCTGGGAGACGGGCTGATCGCCTTCTGCGCGGCGCTCGGCGTCGGAGCGATCTCGGGCGCCATCACCGATTACCGGAACGCCATTCAGTTCGTCGGCGGGCTGGCGCTTATCGGGTTCGGGGTGAAGCTCTATATTACCCGCCCGCGCGTCATCACCGGCAGCGACTCGGATGAGCCGCATTCGCTCTCCGAATTCCTGCGGGACACACCAAAGACGTTCTTCCTGACCATCACCAATCCCGGCGCAGTGCTCGGCCTCTTTGCCATCTTCGGCGGCGTCTCCAGCTTCGTCGAGGTCAAGTCGACCATCGATGCCATCACGATGGTGGCCGCCATCATCGCAGGCAGCCTTGGCTGGTGGATCCTGCTGTCTTCGCTGATCGGGCGCATACGGCACAAGTTTGCGTATGCCCGCATCGTGCAGATCAACCGAATTGCTGGCGCGCTGCTGTTCGGCTTCGGCGCGGTCCTGGTCGGTGAGCTCGTGCTGCAGGCAGCCGGCATGCTGGCAGAGACGGCCTACAGCCTCATCGCTACTGCCTAGTCCCGCAAATCGTGAATTCGCCCTGGCGCACGCGGGCATCGAGCCCCCGCGCCAGATTGGCGACGGCATCCTCCCCAAATGTCGAAACCAGGTCGGTGAGAGCCGTAAATAGCGCTGCGTAGGCCATGAGCTCAGGCGCGATACCCTGGTCGGCTCCCTCGTCCCAGGCCTCCAGTATGATGCTCAGCGCCTTGAAGCTGTCGCTCTTGTTCTCTCCGCAGAACGTCTGCATGATTGCTCTCGTCCTCTGCACGTGGCTGTGCACGTCCCCACAAACGCAAGCCGTAGCACAGGGCGCGCCCGCGAGTAGCAACCACAACAATTAACAGTAAATCTCGGAAAATGCGGATTGATGCCCTCAGGGCACATTGCGCATCAGCTCGGTCGCGAGCTGGGTCGCCTCGGCGAGGAAGCGCTTGACTGCCGTCTCGGCAGAGGGCGTGCACGTGCGGTAAGTGCGGCTGTAGCCCATGTAGCCCTTGTTGAAGCTGCGGGTCAGCTTCGCCCGGCGCAGGGCGGTCGTGCCTTCCGCGTCCATCAGCTCCCGCATCCGGTCGCGCCAGAGCTGGCCCTCGTCGGCGCCGCAGAGCTCCCGGAGATAGTGGACGGCGCCGAGTATCTCGGAAAGCCGCATGAGCTTGTCGTCGTAGGGCTTTGTCTCCTGGGCGCGAAGGGCGCTGACGGACGCAAGCAGGATCACCAGGATGGCCAGGACTCGGACTGCCGAGGTAGTGTGGCCGCGGGTGTGAAACCGAAGCATGCAACCTTTCCTTGAATGCGGATCCGGTTCATAGCATGTGCGTTCGGCGACGCGCCAGCCGCGCGATGTAGTGCTTGAGCCTCAGGCGCAGCCGGCGCAGGCGCGCGATCTCGAACTCCTGCACCTCGTAGTCGATCAACGGCATATTCCGCTGCAGCGCCCGCTCGAGGGCCGCCACGAAACGGCCACGCTTCTCTGAATCGAATTCGAGCCCGGGCAGATCGGGAAGATGGCCGAACCGCCGCCGGTACTCCTCCATGACTTTGCGCGCCGGTTCCTCGAGACGTTCCATAGAAAAACACTGATCCACCCGTGGGGCCTGTCTCCAGGATTGCCGCCCTGGGTGAATGCTCGATGTCAGAATTATTTCGGTTTACGAAAGAACATGGCCCCTTTGCGGATGCAACTTTCGTCTTCTCGACAGCAATGGACAATTCAGAGGCGGTATCGCCAACATAGATGAAAGAAAATCATTCACAAGCGAGTGAAGTGATGAATTGGCCCCTACTCCTTGTGGAGGATGGTGCGGTGCCGCAAGGGGCGCAATAAAGGGGAACCCGCTCGGGTCCCCCCGCGTTTCTATTTGTGCTTGACGCTGAAGAGGTGGAGAAATATCGCTGTGATTTCAAGAACTATCACCCACCACTTCAACCAGTCGCAGGATTTGAAGTTGGCACTCATGTGGGTCTCTCCGTCCTGATGGGTGCCGACCGACGGCGGAGCGGCAACTCCGCCGTCACCCGTTTGGCCATCGGCTTAACCGAAAACTCACAAATCGCCCAATTGGTTCGACAAATGATCGATTTGTGATCGGCTGCGCACGGCGTAAGCTGCTGAAATAGCTGCACGCGCTCGGACGTGAGGCACCGGCCGGCCTATCCGCGTTGCTCGTAGCGCTGGATGTGGAACCGCTGAAAGTTCGGGTCCGTCTGGTAGGTCTTCGTTCGGACCCACACGAACATGTCGTAGAAGGTGTCGGGTTCCATGCCGAGATGCATACGTGCAACCTCGAGCGGTGTGCCCCACTTGGCGTCGTCTGGAAGCTCGTCCTTGAAGAAGATCACCGTCGGCGTGAACAGAATCCCCCAACGCTCGGCGAGCTTTTTCTCGGGCAGAACGGTGCCGTCGAAATCGGTCACCTCGCGCGAGCCCCAGAGATCGAGCTGCACGATGTGGAAGTTCTCGCGCACGTAGTCGTTGATGTAGCGGAGCGAGAGCACCTCCTTGTGCATTTTCGCGCAGTAGATGCAGCCGCGCTGCTCGAAGAAGATGGCGAACCGTTTGCCGGCCGCCCTGGCTTCGGCGTGGTCCTCCCGGAGATCCAGGAACGATTGGGCGAACCAGTCCTGATGATAGATGCCGTCCTCGCCCAGTTGCGGTTCGACGCGAGGCTCAGCGGGACCGGAAAGCGGCGGCATGGGCTCCGCCGCGATGGCCGGCACGGCAACAGCCAGGGCCAAGGCCAAAACCAGCAGGAAGCGCATCGGATCTACTCCTCCGTGAACGCGTCTATCGACTCAAATCAGCCTAGCACCAGATCGGTGATGTAGCGTAGCGCGATCACCGCGAGAAAGCAGCCGAATGCGATCTCGAGCTTGCGCCTCGAGATGCCGTGGGCCAGGCGCGCGCCCCAGGGGGCGGCATAGACGCTCGCCGGAATGACGACGGCGGCGCCGATCAGGTTGACGTAGCCGACCGAGCCGACCGGCAGGCCGGCCGCGCCCCAGCCTGCGACCACGAATCCGATGGCGCCCGGGATAGAAATGAGCGGTCCGAAACCCGAGGACGTGCCGACGGCTTGATGAATCGGCCGGCCATAAAGCGTCATGAGCATGGTTATGAAGGCCCCGCCGCCGATGCTCAAAAGGGTGGAAATCAGGCCGACGAACACGCCGTAGAGCTCGACCAGACGACTCTTGGGAATGTCGTTGCCGAGCCGCCAGTTATCCTGGCCCCACAGCATGCGGGCGGCCATGGTCGAGGCGAAGATCGCCCAGATCCACTTGAGCACGGCGGTGGGACTGAGGCTGGCGATCAAAGCCCCCACGAGCACGCCGACGATCACTGGCCCGGCAAGGCGCTTCAGGAAGCTCATGTCGACTCCGCCGCGCGCCTTGTGCGACATGAGCGATTTCGTCGTGGTGGGGATCATGACGGCAAGCGAGGTGCCGACGGCCATGTGCATGCGGATTTCGGGAGGAATGCCCACCGCCGTCCAGACCTCGTACAGCACGGGAACCAGGATGGCGCCGCCGCCGATGCCGAACAATCCCGCCAGAAATCCCGACATAAGGCCGCCAGCACCCAACGCCAGCGCCAGCAGCACCACCGCGCCAGTCGAAATTCCCGTGTCCATGCGAATTGTCCTATGCGGCCGCGCGGCGCGATTGTGGATCGGCCTGCTCCACGGCCGCAAGTGCCCGCATCAGCGGCTCCAATCCGTCGCCGTCACGCGCATCGGCGCCGCTCAGATGCCGGCGGAAAAGACGCCCCCCGGGCTCGGCATGATAAAGTCCGAGCAGGTGCCTGGTCACGTTGTTCAGTTTGCCGCCGCGTGCCAAGTGCCGCTCGATGTAGGGGACCAGCTTTTCGATCACCTCGCGGCGCGTGATTTGCGGCTCGCCCGCGCCGAAAAACCGGCGATCCACGTCGGCCAGAAGATACGGCGTCTGGTAGGCGGCGCGGCCGAGCATGACGCCGTCAACACGGCCAAGATGCGCTTCCGCCTCATCGAGCGAGCGGATGCCGCCGTTGATGATGATGGTCAGCTCCGGGTGGGTCGCCTTCAGGCGGTAGACACGGTCGTAATCGAGCGGCGGCACATCGCGGTTTTCCTTCGGCGAGAGGCCCTGGAGCCAAGCCTTGCGCGCGTGCACGATGAATCTCGTGCAGCCCGCGGACGCGACGGTTAAAACGAACTTCTCGAGATCGGCCTCACTGTCCTGGTCGTTGATGCCGATTCGGCACTTCACCGTGACCGGCACATCGCACGCATCCCGCATCGCCGCGACGCATCTCGCAACGAGGTCCGGCTCCGCCATCAGGCAGGCACCGAAGCGGCCTTCCTGCACCCGATCCGACGGGCAGCCGACATTGAGATTGATTTCATCGTAGCCGAAATCCGCGCCGATCCGCGCCGCGGTGGCGAGCCGCTCGGGATCGGAGCCGCCGAGCTGCAGCGCCACCGGGTGCTCCACCGGATCGAAGCCGAGCAGCCTCTGGCGGTCGCCATGAATGACCGCTTCGGCGGTGACCATCTCCGTATAGAGCAAGGCATGCCGCGTCAGCAGGCGGTGGAAGAACCGGCAGTGCCGGTCCGTCCAATCCATCATGGGCGCCACGCTGACTCTGCTACAGGAAAGATCAACTTGATTGTCAAGATCAGTCACTTACGCCTCGTCCTTCGTGGGCCTTGGCTCCAATTCGACCCCCTGATTGCCTCCACTCTTATCCCTCGTCCGGTGCGATAGATGTGCTAGCTGCGCGAGCTGCGGAAGGTGCTCGCCGTTTATGTAGCAAATCTGGAGGGCTTATTGGACCATCACGGCGCGGAACCAAAGGACGGGACGATTGGGTTCACGCTACAGATCAGGATCAAAAGAGGCGGTCAACCTGGCTTGACGGAGTTTAAGACCTTCGGCCACAAGCGGACTGCTCAGGCACGGCGGGACAGTCTCGGAGGCTTGGCGGACGAGACAGCACACCATACAGGTAGATGATTAGAGCCAACCTCGGATCACTCAGGCCGTCTGAGATTACCAGCCACACGCTGGTCGAGAACGCCCGCGTCGATTCTCGCGCGGACAGGTGAAGCCGTCGGCTGTCCAGAATGACCTTGGGACGGGCGAACTGGTCCTCAGCTCGGCCCCAATATCCGTTCGATCTTGAGATTGCCGTACCAGATCGTGCCCGAGACGAAGCGCTCGGATGCGGAGCGTGCATCGAGGGTCAGCCGGGCAATTTGGGCCCGGCAAGATTGATCCTCTGGCACTTCGAAGTCGAAGCTGAACGGGCGCCATTTCGGTACCAGTCCCATCACCATTTCGCTTGCTCCGAGAATTCTATTGCGCTGCCCGGCACAGGACATACGCCAGACGAGGCCACGACGCCCGGCGAGCTCACCTTTGAGAGAGCCGGTGAAGCGGTACCTGCCCGGAGCAAGTAGCGTCGTCTGGTTGACGCTGCCGAACTCGACGCGCCCATGGCCGAACTCGATCTGCAGCGCGCGCCCACGCTCCAGACCGGCGGCCGGAGAAATCTGGATCGTCACCCCGGGGCCGGGGCGAATGATCCAGTCGAAAGGCAGCCCGGATATGGGCCGCTCGAATGAGCCGTTGAACAAAAGCCCGGTGCTGCTCAGGTCGTCCGGCGTCAGGAACTGCAACCAGACATAATAGGCAAGCTCGTAGAAACCCTTGCGGATGAGGAATTCCAGGTAGCTCCTCAGATCGGCGGCGCTTGGCGGATTGGGCGTGTCGCGTAGCGCCAGAAGGATATTGAACGGTGCACGCGCGTCTGTTGCGGCGTTCGGCAGCGACGAGAGAAATGCATGCCGCCAGGGTGGATCGGTGGCCAACCGGGCTTCGAGGAGACCCCGCGCGTCTTCCTCTTCGGCCATGCGCGCGAGCAGCGGAACGACATGGCGCGCCAGCTGCGGAGACGTCCTCAATATCGCATCGGCATGATCCAGAGCCTCTGCATAGCGCCTATCCGAGAAGCTGCGCATCAGCATGAAATACGTCGCCCCGGTCTGGCGAAAAGACCGGCGGATCGCGGCGCGCATGAACGCTGATGCGCTCGCTTCGTCGTGCTCCGCCGCTGCAAGTTCGCCGAGGGCGTAAAGAGCGCGGGAATTGAGCGGATCGGCAGCAAGCGCACGCTCCGCCAGCGATCGAATTTCTTCCCGCACCGCTGCATCAGCGAGCCCAGCGCCATCATCAGCATCATCGCCGCCGTCTTCATCGGCGCGACCCAATGGTCTGTCCGCAGCGAAATCGGAGAGCCGGCCCGGTCCGATGGCTTCGGCGCCCTTTTCCTCAGTGCCCGCGACAATATCGGATTGCTGGATCAATCTGGATGTCACCAGCTTCGCGAGCGCCCTTGGTTGGCTGGGGTTGAGCGACAACGCCAGATCAGGCGCGGACCGGGCGAAATAGGCAGCGAAGCTGTGCGATATGATGAGCCAAACCAAAATCAGTCCGAGCGCGACGATCAACGTCAGGCTCAAACCATTCTTTGTCAATTTGTTCCAACGCGGTAGCTCGGCGTTTTCGCTCATCGCTCGGAGCCCATGTCAACGGGTCACGTGGGCCATCGTCTTCCCGCCAATAGCGATAGAACACGCGCCAGCAATCCGCTCCGTCGCTGGCGATAAACCGTAAGCGACCGCGACTTTACGCGCGGATGCATGTGCTGGAGCGAGCTCTTCCGGCTGCGTTTTGCCGTCCGCTTTTTGGACGGCCTGATCGCCTCATGTCTGCTTGACGGGTTGTCTCCAGTCAGAGCCATCCTTTTGTCGTAACTGGCGCGCCGATCTGCTGTTTTCAGATTGTCCCAGGCGCTGGTCACGCGACCAACAAACACGGCCCGTTCCCCCGTATCGGCATCGGGATGCAGCCACCTGATGAGAAGAGCCATGTTCCGCCGAAGCTCTGCGGCGGAAGCGTCCGGCCTGGCGCCGAGCACGCGATAGCTGTCGGAACCGGGTGCGAACAAGATCTGCTCGATGAAAAAAGCCGCCGCTTCGCGGATCTCGCCAAGCGAGCGATCGACGAGTTGCAAGGCATGCTGCTCAGCTTCGCCGTCGCCGGCCGCGATCCGAAGCAAGAGCGGTACGCCCTCCGGAAGCGGCGCGCCGCGAACATGGCGCACGAGAGATGGTACGTGCCGCAGATCGAGTGCGATGCGTAGCGCCTTCTCACCGCACATCAGGCACTCTTGGCCAGCTTGGCACGATCGCCCGGGGCTTCGAGGTCATTTCGTCCGTACGTGTAGTCGTACCCGCCATAGCCATAACCATAGCCGTATCCGTAGCCGTAGCCGGCCTGCTTGGCATCGAACTTGGTCAGCACTGCGCCGACGAGCACCCCGCGCGCGAGCTGCAGCCGCTTAAGCGCACCGCGGATCACGCCCGTGCGCGCCTGGCCTGCCCCGACGACGAACACGGTCGCTGCAGCGCTGCTCGAAAGAAGCTGCGCATCCGCCAACCCCATCACCGGCGGACCGTCGAGGATGATCAAATCGAAGACTTCGAGCCCGATCGACAGAAGGGACAGCACGCGCGGGCTTCCGAGCAGATCGGCCGCATTCGGCGGCAGCGGACCGGAGGCCATGAAGGTCAAATTGGTAATGTCTGAGCGCTGCATCACCTCGGGCGGGGTGCACGCTCCGGTAAGGTAGTTGCTCAGCCCGATGCTGCCGTCGAGACCCAGCCTGACATGCAGCGACGGCATGCGCAGGTCCGCATCGACGAGCAGCACCTTCTGACCCATGGTGGCGAAGTGCCGGGCGATGGCGAACGCCGTGATCGACTTCCCCTCAGCCGGCGTTGCGCTGGTGATCAGTATTGTTTTAGGCAAACCGCTGTCGGTCGCAAATTGCAGTGCGGTACACAGCGATCGGTAGGCTTCGGAAACAGCCGAGCGCGGATCGGCGAAATCGGCTGCGAGAGCCTGGTCGTTCGACACCTTGGGAATGATGCCGAGCGTCGGCAGGCCAGCGAGTCGCTCGATTTCCTCGGGCGTGCGGATCGTATCGTCCAGTCGCTCGAGGAGATAGGCGGCACCGAGGCCAATACCGAGACCCAAAGCCAGAGCCAGCAGCAGCGCGCGGCCTTTTCGCGGTGACGACGGGTGCTCGGGAAGCTGAGCACGATCGACCACGAACACATTGTTGGCGCCCACACCGCCAGCGATATCGACCTCCTTGAAGCGCTGCAGCAGCCCGTTATAAAGGGCGCGGTTCGTATCCACCTCGCGTTTCAGGATATTGTACTGGATGCTGCGCTTCTGCAGATCCAGCACCTCGGCACGCAGCTTCTCCACCTGCTGGCGCATGGCCTGTTCCTGGCTGAGCGAGGTTTCGTAAGCTGCTTTCAGCGAAGCCTTGATCGCTTGCACTTCGTTTGCCAGTTGCCGATCGATTTCCTTGATCTTGGAGCTGATCTCCAGCATTGCCGGGAAGGTCGGCTTGAAGATCTCGAGCTTCTGCTGGTACTCCGCGACGAGCTCGTTCCGGCGCGCGCGCAGTCCATCGACGACGCTGTTCGTGAGCACCTGCGGCACATTCATGCTGTCCGCATCAGCCACCTGTTTCCACAGTTTTTCGTTCTTGATGCGCTCCGAAATGAGCTGGCCAAGGGCCGCGTTGGCACTGGCAAGGTTGTTTTCAGCGATCGAGGCTTTTTCTGTAACGATAACGATCTGCTCACGCTCGGCAAACTCGAGCATTTTGCGTTCGGATTCCTCGAGGCGCAGCTTCAGCTGCGTGATTTGATCCTCGAGAAATGTCTTGGCGTAGGCATTCGCCTGGAAACGCTTGTCCAAATTGGCCGCGATATAAGCCTCCGCATAGGCAGCAGCGATCCGCTGTGCGCGTTCAGGCACCGGATCTGTGTAGCTGACGTCCACAAGACGGGAGCCGGGGACGGGCCGCACGGAACGATTGTCGAGAACGATCTCAGTTGCTTCGCGCTTCAGGTCGCGCTCCTCGTCGGATGGCGGCTGGAACAGGCTCTTGATGGCGCCGATGAGTGAGAAGCTGCGTGGCTTCAGGAAGTCTTCGTTCTCTGCAAGCCTCAGTGCCGATGTCACCCGTTCGGCGATGGCCCGGCTTTGCAGCAGCTCGTATTCGGTCTTGAGGTAATCGAAATTCGAGCCGCCCTCGGTGGGAACGACGTTGCCGCCTTCGAGCACCTTCGGCGGCTCGCGATCGATCTGGATGCGAACTGTCGCCGTGTAGAGGGGCGTCATCATCATCGTGACGAGCAGGGCGAGCACGACGCTCGTCACCACGATCGAAAGGATCAGCCAGCGGCGCTTGTAGAATATGCGCCAGTATTCCAGCAGGTCCTGCCCGAAGCTGTCCTGGTCATCCGGACCGGCGCCATAGCCACCGTAGTATCCACCGTAGCCGTCACGCACCACCGGTCCACCCGACTCGGCGGGGACCAACCGGGCGGCACGATTCTCGCCAGGCTCCTGGCTCGAGTCAGCCATCATCAGCACTCAGAAGTCTGGAAGAGCCTAGCCTGGAATCGGCGCGGCAAACGCCCAGCATGAGGTTCGGCTCCGATCCATCAGCATAGGACAAATTATAGAACAGCGGTGAAGACATTGGTTATCGGCAAAGCACGCAACAAATTCTGCCATAATATCTTGGCGGACGAGTCGTCGACGACCACGATGTCGCCGGGCTGGAGCGTCGGGTCCTCTGCCGTACCATCGTGGATCTGATCGAGATCAAATCGCGCGGCAGTCCGTTTTCCGTTACTGTTGCGGAACACGACGACGTTGCTCGAGGCCCGATTATGGTCGAGCCCTTCGGCCATGCTGATGAGCTGGAGCAAGGTCGTGCGTCCCTTGAGCGGGAAAACGCCGGGCTTCTTGACGGCCCCGTTCACGGTCACACGCTGCGCATTATATTCCTTGATGAAAACGGTCACCTGCGGGTTCTGGAGATACTTCTCGCCGAGCTTCGCCGTGACTTCCTTTTCCACGTCCTTGGCCGTGCGCCCGGCTGCCTGGATATCCCCGATCAGCGGCAGATTTATCGTTCCCGTGTCGGCGACCTGCACCTCCGCAGAGAGCTCTGGCACGCGAAACACGGTCACGGTCAACACATCGAGCGGCCCAATGCGGTAGGCCACATGCCCCGGCTCCGCCACGGCCGTGAGGTTCGCAGCAGCGGGAGGCAGACGAGCGACCGCCGTCGCGGGCGCCTCGACCAGCGCATCACGTTGTCCACTGAGCGCTGCCTTCTGCACCACAGGCACGCTGGAGGACGCAACCGGCGCACCCGCAGCCGAGTGATAAGGTGGTCGACCCGCGTGCTCCGTATCCCCGGGCCTCACGGCGACCGCGGTGTCGCCCGTCGATGCGGTTGCGACAGGCGCGGCACTGACCGCGGCCGCTCCATTCACCGTTGCAATGGAACCAACCTGCGAAGATCCGACGCCGGTCGCCAGCTCATTCTGCAAGGAAGCGCCGCAGCCGGCCAGCAAAGCGGCGCACAGCATGAGCTCTAGAAGCGTCGGCAGGCTCCTGCTGCCGCGCCCTGTCTCGCCCTGGTTCGACACCCCCGCCTCCACCCTTCGCAACCGTCGACGAACACTCACCGCCTCCTGGCAGGGGTAGGTCCGATGACGGAACATTGTCAAGCACCCCTTTTGGCCGTGTCGAGACCAGATGCCACGCTTCGCTGTCGCCGACTCGACGCGCCGCAAGCTCGGCACCGCGGCTGAGATCCGGTCGGCGGTGCCGCACATCGTGAGCATCCGTAGCCAGTATATGGACAATGCCCTCGTCGAGCATCCGTTCGGCCCAGTATTGTGCACGGGAGCCGAACGTGCCGGCGAGCGACCCGGCCGTGATCTGCATCCACACCCCGGCACGCGCCAGTGTCGCGACGAGCGCATAGTGTGACTCGATCCACCGCAAACGCTCCGGGTGGGTGAGGATCGGCACGTAGCCCGCAACCTGCAGATCGAAGAACACCTCATCCATCCGCGGTGGCGCGACGTGGTGCGGCGGCTCGATGAGGACATAGCGCGAGTCGGCCAACGGCAGCATGCGTCTGTCACGGAGCTGCGCAACGCAGTCCGGTGCAATGTGATTGTCTGCCCCAGGAACGAGCTTCAGCGGAATGTCCGCCTCGTCGAGTCTTCGCTGCAGCTCGCCGACGGCGGTGCGAATCCCGCTATCCGTGTTCTGATAGAGACCGGGCAGAATGTGCGGCGTGCATGCGACCACGGAGACGCCGTCGGCGACGAACGCGCGCGCCATATCCAGTGCTGCGTCCACATCGGCCGCGCCGTCGTCGATGCCCGGGAGGATGTGGCAGTGCAGGTCGATCATAGACTTGGCCCCGCTCTATTGGGCGCCCGCAAGCTTGGATCGTCAAGACCTGAGCGCACCCGACCTGCTGGCCGGCGAGCCTCGCCGGCGTCGCCCAGCTTTAGCGCCAAGGGCAAAGGCAATGCAACTAAAAATTGTGTCGACTGCAGATCGTCCCCAAGCGCGGAGAACTGTTGCCCGAAAACATCATGTCTCGCCTGATCGCTCGCACCGCCGTCGAAAACGATTGGTAGTGTGTACGGACTTCTTGCAATCGGTAGCCAAGTGGCGTTACTGCTTGTGTCGGCGCGTGCGCGTTGTCTAGTTGAGTTTCTTTTTGGTTTTCGTCAGGGCTCGAAAGCTGCTGTCGATCGGGAGCGGATGATGATTTCAAAATTGACGAAACGGGCCGGTATTTTTTCCATCGCCTTAATGTTTGCCTTTCCAGCGCAGTCGGCTGTTCTCGAGGCGCTCCAGGGCGGTGTGCTCGTCAGCCGTGGCGGCAGTTCCTATCAGCTCGTTGACCGGCCGACACAACTCCGGGCAGGGGACTCGGTGCTCGCCAATCCTGGGGGGAGTGCCAGGGTCGTTTTCGAGAACGGTTGTGCCGTGGATATCCAGCCGGGCATGGTTTTCACCGTCGGCGAGGCGCCGCCTTGCGACTCTGTTGGTGGTGAAACTACGGGGTCCACTGACTACACGACCGTCGCGGTCGGGGCCGCAGTCGTGGCCGGCGGCGTCGGCCTTGCGTTGGCCCTCGGCGGAGGTGGCGGTGATGGGGACGGTGGCGTGCCGCTGTCCGGCCATTAGGAGCCAGGATGTTAGGCGGCCGCTCGGTGATGAAGAATGGCCGCAGTCCGCGTCAACTATTTCTCACTTTTAACTGGCGTCACACTAACGGAATGATTTGACCTCAGACGAACGAGCGCACCTCCCATTCAGAACATTTGCACACCTCGAAATTTCTAATGCGCTCCCTTGGGTAAGCGGTTTTGCGCTTGTCGCAAGCATTATGCTTGGCGGCGGAGCGCGCAGCGGCTACTTGTCAGATGCAATCCTTCAGCTCATTGCGACACCCCTGTTGCTGCTGGCGCTCTGGCAACTGATACGCAGTCCCGCCGCCACGCGCTTGCGTGGGGCGCTCGCGTTCTGCGCCGCCGTTGTGCTCGTGCCTGTCCTGCAGCTGATTCCGCTGCCGCCGGCACTGTGGACGAGATTGCCGGGCCATGAGGTGATCGCGGAAGCCTTTACGCTGAGCGGCCAGGAGCTGCCATGGTGGCCGATCAGCGTGGCGCCGCAGGAGACCTGGCTGGGGCTCATGTCGCTCGTCGTCCCGCTCGCCATATTCCTCGGCACCGTGCAGCTCAGGCGGCGCGAGCGCCGTCTCATCAGCCTCGCCGTGCTGACCGTCGGCATTCTAAGCGTATTCCTCGGGCTGCTGCAGGTGGCGCAGGGGCCGAAAAGCGCCCTCCGGTTCTTCACATTCACGAACCCGACCGAGGCCGTCGGCTTCTTCGCCAACCGCAATCATTTTGCGGCTCTGCTCTATAGCCTGATGCTGCTTGCGGCGGCCTGGACGGTGCACATCGGCAATCAGATCACCAGCCATGCGCGCAAGGGGCATGATACGCCGCTCATCCTGGCCCTGTTTGCCGGGTTCGCCGTGATGGTCAGCCTCGTCGCTGCACAGATGATGGCCCGCTCCCGCGCGGGCCTCGTGCTGGCGATCCTGGGCCTTTTGGGAATCTGGGCGCTGGCTGTCCGTGACAGACATCGCGCAGCGGGCGGCTTCGCACCGGCGCGTCTTCTGGCCGGCGCCGTCGGGCTTGCGCTGGTGCTCGGCATTCAGTTCGCCCTCTACCGCGTGCTCGACCGCTTCGAGGCAGACCCGCTCGCGGACGCACGCATTCCGTTGGCGCTGACCACCATAGAGGCGGCGAAGGCCTACATGCCGTTCGGCTCAGGCGCCGGCACGTTCGTCCCCGTCTACGAAATGTTCGAGAAGATCGAGGATGCCCGCCGGCCTTACGCAAACCGCGCCCACAACGACGTTCTGGAGCTCTGGCTCGAAGCGGGCGTTTTCGCCATTCTGCTGATGGGCGTTTTCCTGACATGGCTCATTCGGCGCAGCATCGCGCTGTGGCGCGAACGGCCGCGGCCCGGCGGCGAATTGGATCTGCTGCTCGCCCGCGCCGCGAGCCTCGTCCTTCTGTTGCTCTCGGCGCATTCCCTTGTCGACTATCCTCTGCGGACAACGGCGTTGAGGGCGCTCACCGCATTCGTTTCCGCTCTGATGTTCGCGCCGCCGGACAAGCCAAAGCCGCCGCGGAATGTTGAATCGCGGAAACGCCCCGAGCGTTCCACGGTACCCCTTACGCAGGTAACGGCCCGCTTCAGTCCAGCCGCGCCGCCCCGGTCGCGCCATCAGGACTGGTCCGATATGGAGTGGCCAGAGGCTTGGCGCGGCACTGCGAAGCGCGACGGAGGGCCGTCCTCGGATTGACCAGGATCAATTGGCGAACGTTCAGACCACAACTGAAAATCCTTCACTTGCAGAATCCGCCGCGCTCCTGCCCTGACGTCGCCTCGTCGCAACAGTGCGACAGTTGTGCACGAGCACGGAAAATGTGGGACTCAATTGCGCGAGCCCCCTTGCAATGAAATGCTGAGGGCATAACCTTGCGCCAAGCTTGTCTCTGCGTTTCTTGTTGAATGCATTTTCACCGGGTTCCGCGGGGGAAAAATGCACCGCGTTTCATTGCTGCTCATTGATTTGTTCCTCGTGCTATTGGCCACGATCCTGGCATCGGTGCTGCGCCACGATTTCCAGGTGTCGCCTGACCGTCTGGCTGCCCTCTTTCCCTACCTTCTGCTTACGGTTTCAACGGCAGCCATAGTGCTGCCTGCGTTCGGCACGGGTCGGTCCGTCTGGCGACTGACGACCATGCGGGATTACCTCCACCTTGCCGCCGCGACGGTCGCGATCGTGGTCTGCAGCGTCGCCCTGGGTTTTGCTTACAATCGCCTGGAAGGCGTCCCGCGCTCGGTGCCGGTGCTGCAGGGCCTCGTCATGCTGTTCGCGCTGGTTGGCGTGCGCGTGCTGCTGCGCCTGCGCCATGCCGCCCGCCAGCGGCCGCGGCCTCTGATGCCGACGCCGGAACACAGCCTTCCGCAGCGGACGGTGCTCATCGTCGGCCTCAACCGCCTCGCCGAGGCCTATCTGCTCTCGATCAGTGAGTTCGCCAGGGGCCGCGTGCGGGTGGCCGGGCTCATCGGGCGTCACGAGGGCGATGTCGGCCGCATCGTGCTGGAGCAGCCGGTGCTGGGCCTTCCCGAGCAACTGCAATCGGTGCTGAAGGATCTCGAGCTGCACGGCGTGACGGTGGACACCATCGTGGTCGCCACGCGCTTTTCGCGGCTGTCCGCCGTGGCCCGGCAGGCCTTGCTCGATGTCGAGCAGGCAGGGCAGATCCCGATCATGTATCTCGCCGAAAGCATGGGGTTCGAGGAGCATTTTCCGTCGACGGCGAGCCCTGCCAGGTCGGCAACGCCGTCGCGCTCCGCTTTCGTGCTCGATGCCGCGCAGCTCGAGGCGCTGGCGGCCCGCCCCTATTGGCGGCTCAAGCGGGTGATCGACGTAGCCGTCGCGCTCTTCGGTCTGATCGTTCTCTCCCCGGTCATGGCGCTTGCGGCCCTTCTCGTTGCGCTCGACATCGGCTTGCCGGTCGTCTTCGCGCAGCACCGGCCCGGCCTTGCCGGGCGGCCGTTCCGCCTCGTCAAGCTCCGCACCATGGGCCCGTCGCACGATGCCGACGGCAACCGCATTCCCGACGACCAGCGCCTTTCGGTTATCGGACGGTTCCTGAGGCGCACGCGGCTCGACGAGCTGCCCCAGCTTTGGCACGTGCTCGTCGGCGACATGTCGTTCATCGGTCCGCGCCCCTTGCTCGCCGTCGAGCAATCTCCGGAATTCGCCCTGCGTCTCCTGGTTCGTCCCGGCATCACCGGTTGGGCACAGGTGGTCGGTGGCCGGGATATCTCCGCGCTCGACAAGGCGGCGCTCGACGTCTGGTACGTCCAGAACGCCTCGCTGTGGCTCGATGCGAAGATCGCCCTGCGCACCATTCCGCTGCTGCTGTTCGGCGAGCGGATCAGCCGTGCCGCCATCGAGCGGGCCTGGCGCGACCTGACCGTCGGCGGCATCTGCCGGATCGATCCAGCCGAGATCGCGGCATGGCAGCCGGCCGGGCAACAAGGCCGCGCCGCGTAAGGCGGTGGCGGTAAGCGGGATTCATCATCCGCCCCCTCGCTTCCCCAAACCGGGAGCGGGCTGTGGGCGGCTGATGGTTTGACGACAGCGCATCAGCCACGCGCTGATGCCGTTGTCGGCAGAGGATGAGGAATAAGGCCATCGGGTGGTCCCGAGTCACCCGAAGTGCGGTAGCTTTGGATTTTTCCAAACCAGAAGTCATCCCGGGCCTTGTGCCCGGGATCCAGCCAACCACGCGCGTCGAAGCGGTGAGCAAAAATCGACACCACCCCAGCTTGGCGCCAATGGGTTTAGGCAAGCACGAGGATGGCAATTGAGGAGTACAGCCTTCCATGGAGCCCTCTGATGCCAGCCGAGAGTAGGACCGTGCTCGTCACCGGCGGCGCCGGCTACATCGGCGCGCACGCCTGCAAGGCGCTGGCCGCGGCCGGCTATCTGCCGGTCACCTACGACAACCTTGTCTACGGCCACGAGCGGGCCGTCCGGTGGGGCCCCCTGGAGCGCGGCGACATTCTCGACCGGGCGCGGCTCGACGAGGTGATCGACCGTTATCGACCAACCGCCATCATGCATTTCGCGGCGTTCGCCTATGTGGGCGAGTCGGTCACCGATCCCGGCAAATACTACCGCAACAACGTCATGGGCTCGCTGACGCTGCTCGAGGCCGCGCGCGACCATGGCATCGCCCGCTTCGTCTTCTCGAGCACATGCGCGACCTACGGCATGCCCGATCGGCTTCCGATCGCCGAGGACACGCCGCAACAGCCGATCAACCCTTATGGCGCCTCGAAGCTGATGGTGGAGCGTATGCTGGCCGACTTCGGCGCCGCGCACGGCCTGCGTTCTATCGCGCTGCGCTATTTCAACGCCGCCGGCGCCGATCCGGACGGCGAGATCGGCGAGAGCCACGACCCCGAGACGCATCTGGTGCCGCTGGTGCTTGACGCCGCCTCCGGCCGCCGCCCGCACATCACCGTTTTCGGCACGGACTACGACACCCCCGATGGCACCTGCATCCGCGACTACATCCATGTCACCGACCTGGCCGACGCGCACGTGAAGGCGCTGCAGGCTCTGGAAGCCGGCGCCCCGTCCCGCGCGTACAATCTCGGCAATGGTCAGGGCTATTCCGTCCGCGAGGTGATTTCGGCCGTAGAGCGCGTCACCGCACTCGCGGTGCCCTGCGTGCTGGGCCCGCGCCGCCCTGGCGATCCGGCGGCGCTCATCAGCGACGCGACGAAGGCACGCGACGAGCTGGACTGGCAGCCGCGCCTTGCGGAGCTCGATGAGATCATCCGGACAGCGTGGGGCTGGCATCAGAAGCTTGGGGTGGTTTCGGGTGGGTGAGCCAAAATTGCTTGCTTCTCGCCGCGGGGGGTTGTCGTGAAGACTTTTGCCTTGATCGGCGCCGCCGGCTACGTTGCGCCACGGCACATGAAAGCGATCGCCGGAACAGGTAATAGGCTCGTTGCGGCATTCGATCCCAATGACTCGGTCGGCATCATTGACAGTTATTTTCCCGACGCGCATTTTTTTACCGAGTTCGAGCGCTTCGACCGTCATGTCGACAAACTGCGACGGCAGAGACGGACGATCGATTATGTCTCGATCTGCTCGCCCAATTACCTGCATGATAGTCACATCCGATTTGCGCTGCGCTCAGGAGCGGATGCAATCTGCGAAAAGCCGCTGGTCCTCAACCCGTGGAATATCGATGGATTGGCCGAAATCGAACGCGATACAGGCCGGCGCATCAACACCATCCTGCAGCTTCGCCTACATCCTGCGATAATCGCCCTGCGCGAGCGCACGCAAGCACTGCCAAGGGATCGCAAGGTCGACGTCGATCTGACTTACATCACTTCACGCGGAAAATGGTATTTGCAGAGCTGGAAGGGCGATGATCGCAAATCTGGCGGCATTGCCACCAATATTGGTGTGCACTTCTTCGACATGCTGCATTACGTGTACGGTCAGTTGCAGGAGAACATCGTTCACCTGCACAGCCCCACCCGCGCCTCTGGCTATCTCGAATATGAGCGTGCCCGAGTACGCTGGTTCCTCTCCGTCGATTTGAATGACGTGCCCGAAGCCGAACGGGCCAAGGGGAAGCGCACCTACCGCGCGATACATGCTGATGGCGAGGCGGTGGAATTCTCTGACGGCTTTACGGATCTCCATACCCGCAGCTATGAAGAAATTCTCGCCGGCCGCGGCTTTGGCCTCGAGGAGAACCGCGTCGCGATCGAGACGGTTGCCCACATCCGCAATGCGCCGATCACCACAAGCGGCGAGAAGCATCCCTTTCTGCAAGGCGGCCGCTGATGTCCGTTATGATTCATCCGAGCGCCATCGTCGATGACGGTGCCGAGATCGGCGACGGTAGCCGCATATGGCACTTCACCCACGTTTGCGCAGGCGCACGCATCGGCCGAAATGTCTCGCTGGGTCAGAGTGTTTTCGTCGGCAATCGCGTGATGATCGGCGACGGCTGCAAGGTTCAGAACAATGTCTCGGTCTACGACAATGTGACCCTGGAGGAGGGTGTGTTCTGTGGCCCCTCGATGGTCTTCACGAACGTCCATAACCCTCGCGCCCTGATCGAGCGTAAGAGCGAGTATCGCAACACCCTGGTACGTCGCGGGGCCACGCTGGGCGCCAACTGCACCGTCATTTGCGGGACGACCATCGGGCAGTTCGCATTTATCGGGGCAGGAGCCGTCATAACGCGCGACGTGCCGGATTTCGCACTGATGGTAGGTGTTCCCGCGCGGCAGATCGGCTGGATGAGTGCTTTCGGCGAACGGCTTGATCTACCGCTCGAGGGGCAAGCGGAGACTACCTGTCCACATACTGGCGACCGCTATCTCCTGCAGAACGGACGCGTGGCGCGTATCGAGGCATCAGCATGATTCCCTTCATCGACCTTGCCGCCCAGCAGGACCGTCTGCGCCAGAGCATCGAGGCAGGTATCGCGCGTGTGCTGGCCCATGGTCAGTATATCCTCGGTCCCGAGGTGGCCGAGCTCGAAGAGAAGCTCGCTGCATATTCGGGCGCGAAATATTGCGTGAGTTGCGCCAATGGCAGCGACGCACTGCAAATCGCACTGATGGCGCTGGGCATCGGCCCCGGCGATGAGGTTATCACACCGGGGTTCTCCTATATCGCGACGGCCACGGCCGCGGTCGTTCTAGGTGCGCGCGTCGTTTACGTCGATATCGACCCAGATAGCTACAATCTCGACCCGGCGCTGCTGGAGCCGGCTATCACACCGCGCACCAAGGCAATTATCGCGGTCTCGCTCTATGGTCAGCCTGCTGATTTCGATGCCATCAACGATATCGCAAACCGTTATGGCATTCCCGTTATCGAGGACGCAGCACAAAGCTTCGGCGCCAGCTACAAGGGACAAAAGTCCTGCAATCTCAGCACGATCGCCTGCACCAGCTTCTTTCCCTCGAAACCGCTGGGCTGCTATGGCGACGGAGGGGCGATCTTCACATCAGACCCCGAGTTGGCGAAGGTGATCCGCCAGATCGCGCGGCACGGACAGGAAAGGCGCTATTACCATGTGCGGGTCGGGATGAATTCGCGCCTCGACACGCTCCAGGCGGCGATCCTTCTGGCCAAGCTCGAGATTCTCGACGACGAACTCGCGGCAAGGCAGCAGGTGGCGAGCCTTTACGACAACGCGCTGCGCGCGGCTGGAATAACTCCGCCAAGAATCGCGCAGCACAATGTCAGTGCCTGGGCGCAATATACGATTCGCGTGCCCGACCGCGCGAAAGTGCAGGAGGCGCTAAAGCAGGCTGGTATTCCGACGGCAGTGCATTACCCGTTGCCGCTGAATCGCCAGCCGGCGGTCGCCGACCCGGCCGTGCGCCTTCCCGAAGGGGACCGCGCGGCTGAAGAGGTGCTTAGCCTGCCAATGCATCCTTATTTGGCGGCGGATGTGCAGGATCAGGTCGTCGCAGCGCTAACGAGGGCTGTGGGATCGCTCGCGTGAAACCTTCCTTGAAGTTTGCAAGCGCGATGTCGCGCGTGCTTCCCCAAAGCGCCTTCGCACGCAGTGTCGGTGTGCTGGCGGGTGGCACGGCTTCGGCACAACTGCTGCTGATCGTGGCGGCCCCCGTCCTGACTCGCTTGTACAGCCCCGAGGACTTCGGCCTGCTTGCGGTCTACGCCGGACTTCTAGGCTTGTTCTCCGTGGTCGCTTCGGGGCGCTACGAATTAGCGATCCCCCTGCCCGAGAGTGATCGCGATGCTGCCCATGTCGTTGTGCTCAGCCTGCTTCTCGTCTCAGCCACCACACTGGCCTCCGGCCTCGTCGTGCTTGCGGCAGGCCGGGCGATTGCCGACGCACTCGGCGTGCCTCGCCTGGCGGATTACTTCTGGCTGCTGCCGCTCGGCGTGCTAGCGGCAGGCATCTACCAGGTTTTCAACTATTGGGCGATCCGCACAAGGCGTTTCCAGGACATCGCGCGAACGCGAATATGGCAGGCGGCGGCGACGCTTGCAATCCAACTACTAGGATTCAAGGCGGGCGGGTTTGCCTTGCTGCTGGGTCAGACGGGCGGTCAGGGAACGGGCAGCCTGCGGCTGGCCCGTCCGGCGCTCGCGCAACCCGAATTCCGCCAATTGAACTGGCGCGACGTATGCCGCTTCGCCGGCCGGTATCGCCAGTTTCCGATATTTTCGACGTTGTCAGGTTTGTTCAATACCGCCGGCCGCCAGTTGCCGCCGATCATGTTCGCAGCCTTTTTTGGCGTCGGAGCGGCAGGGGTTTATGCATTAGCACACCGGGTCTTGACCACGCCCATGTCAATCCTCGGGCAGGCCATTGCAAATGTCCTTTTCTCGAGTGCTGCTGAAGCAAGGCGTGAGGACAGGCTGGGACCGCTAGTCGCGAAAGTACATGACGATCTCGCCCAAATCGCAATGCCGCCAACCGTCGTTCTGATTGCGCTGGGACCGGAACTGTTCGCCTTCATGTTCGGAGCTCAATGGCGCAATTCGGGAGAATTCGCTCGGTGGATGGCGCCATGGCTCTACTTGGTCTTCGTCACATCACCTCTCAGCACGCTGGTTTTCGTTCTGGAGAAGCAACGCGGAGGATTAGTGTTCGACGCGATCCTGCTACTAGCCCGAGCGGCAAGCATCGGAATAGGCGCGTGGAAATCAGATTTTCTTCTCGCCGTTATGCTATTCGCTATCACTAGCGCGATATGTTGGTTCTGTTTTCTCCTATGGATCATGAATCAGTCCGGAAACAAACTGAAACCGGTGATGATCGGAGTTACTAGGGCGCTACTGTTTGCGATACTATGTATTGCACCACTTATACCAGTTTCGCTTATGCCGAGTCGACCAGATGTCGCTATGGCAGGGCTGATGACGACGGGGCTGCTGCTTTCAGTACGATATTGGTTCCTTGTCCGAAAGGGTTATTGATGCTTGACGCCACGATCCATTTGACCGCGAGGGCATGGCGGCGCTGCGAAATGCCAGGCGGGGAATTTTGGCATCGCAAGCCCGGACATCTCGGAAGCGAGGCAACTCTTGGCATCGCTTCTGAAAGTGAAGCATACGCCATATTCGAGCGCAACAACGGATTCCACGCCACAGTTGTTCAGGGGGCGTGCTATGTGCTGGCAGGTGTCGATCATGTGCGCTCAATTCCGCTCTTCTATTGTCGAGCAGGAAATGCGCTTTTCCTCAGCGACGACGCAGAATGGGTGCGTCAGAAAGCGAACGAGACGGAAATGGACCCCGTCTCCCGGCAAGAGTTCCAGTTGACCGGCTATGTCACCGGCCCGGATACGCTTTTCCCCAGCGTCAAACAATTGCAGGCTGGGGAATATTTACGAGCGTTCGAGCAGGACGGCAGCCTGAAAGTCACTCTTGATCGCTATTTCCGGTTCACGCACAACGAACCGGAGCATTACGACGAGCCGTTTCTGAAACGAAAGCTCGAAGCGGCAGCGCTGAACGCTGTTCGCCGCCTGATTGACTATGCCGGAGGGCGCCAGATCGTGATTCCGCTCAGCGGCGGCTACGATTCACGCTTGATTGCGATACTGCTCAAGCGGCTTGGCTATCAAAACGTTGCAACCTTTACCTATGGCAAGCCGGGGAATAGGGAGGCTGTCCGCAGCCGGCAGGTTGCCAATGCGTTGGGCCTCAGATGGCTATTCGTCGAATACAGCAAGGAACTCTGGGATGATGCTTGGAAGTCGCCAGAGCGCGAAGCCTACCAACGTTGGGCATCTGGGTGGTCGAGCCTTGCTCATCTTCAGGACTGGCTGGCGGTGAGTATACTCAAGTCCCAGAACCTCGTGGATACCGATTGCGTATTTGCCCCCGGTCATACCGGTGACTTCATCGCTGGTGGGCATATCCCCCACATTGCATTCACTCACAGAAGACTATCTGTGGAGCAGTGCGCCCAGGAAATTGTCGACCATCATTACAACCTGGCGCCTATGACAGAAATGCAACTCGGTCGGGATCATTGGGCAACGCGCATAACGAGCCATCTCCCGAGCAGGGCTTGCGATCTCCCATGGCAGCTTGCGGACGCCTACGAGATGTGGGAGTGGCAGGAACGGCAAGCCAAGTTCATCTGCAACTCGGTACGCGCTTATGAATTTTTCGGTTATGATTGGTGGATGCCGCTATGGGATCGCGAGTTCGTAACATTCTGGGGGACGGTGCCGCTTGCCCTGCGTCAAGGGCGCGGATGGTACGCGAAGTGGGTTCAGGAGTGTTTCGAAATGGAGTCTCCAGAGAGGGTCGTTCCGGCGGCAGATCTCAGCCCCTTGTGGGTGAAATTATTTCGAAGCCCTTGGAAAGTCGCTAGGAGATTACCTTTTGTCGATGACGTTATTGGCACATCGTTACGGAAACGTGTCCAGCGCCGCACCATTCCTGAAATTCTTCCTATCCTCAATGAGGAGAAACTTAACAGTTTTCTCTCTAGGTCATATCAGTTTAACGGAATATTCGCCAAAGAGTTTTTGGAAATGGTTTCACCGAGTAGCTAAAGAGATTGTTTTCCGCGTGAGAACTCGATGAAACTCCTCACCATCGTCGGCGCTCGACCGCAGTTCATCAAGGCCGCGACCGTCTCGCGGCAGGTCGCGCTGCGGAAAGATGTTTCGGAGATCATCGTACATACCGGCCAGCACTACGATGCCAACATGTCCGATGTTTTCTTCGAAGAACTCGCCATCCCGAAGCCCCGTTACCATCTGGGCATCGGGGGCGGCAGTCATGGCGCGATGACAGGGCGCATGATCGAGGCGATCGAGGCGGTGCTGCTCGAAGAACGGCCCGATCGGGTTCTCGTCTATGGCGACACGAATTCGACCCTGGCCGGGGCGCTCGCGGCGGTGAAGCTCCGTATCCCCGTGGCGCATGTCGAGGCCGGGCTGCGTAGCTTCAACCGGCGCATGCCGGAGGAGATCAACCGTATCCTAACCGACCACGCTTCGGATATGCTGTTCGCGCCGACCCAGACCGCCATGCACAACCTGCGTTCGGAGGGGCTGCCGGAAGACCGCCTGCATCTGGTGGGCGACGTCATGTATGATGCGGCACTGTTCTACAAAGACCGCGCCTACCCCCCAGCATGGTTCCGCGATACCGGTCTCGAAGAAGGCAGCTTTGTTCTGGCGACGGTGCATCGGGCCGAGAATACTGACGACCCACAACGCCTTCGCGCAATACTGGAAGGGCTGGAGGCGAGTGAACGACCGGTTATCCTACCCCTGCATCCACGCACTCGGGCTCGGATTGCACACTTCGGCATAAGCCCCGCCGCCAATATCCGCATCTTCGATCCAGTCGGATATCTGGAGATGGTGTGGCTCGAAGCCAATGCGGCGCTGATCGCGACTGATTCTGGGGGCGTTCAAAAAGAGGCCTTCTTCCATAAAAGGCCTTGCATCACCCTGCGGGAGGAGACGGAGTGGGTGGAACTCGTGGAAGCAGGCTGGAACAGGCTGGTGGGGGTAGATCCGGCGACGATTGCGCAGGCGGTGCGACATGCAAAAGGGTCTGCGCGATTACCGCAGTTATTCGGGGATGGGGTTGCGGCAAAGCGAATCGCCCTCCAACTCTAACGGAGCCAACAAACGAGTCTCTTCATCTTACGATGAGCGCCATTTAACAAATTCAATATTCGGCGACGAGGACAAGCACGGAATCAAATTACCGGCCTCCAAAATGCTAGCATTTCATACTCCATGTCCAATTTCAAATTGCCCAGCTATAGGCAACGAGGTGCGGCCTCTCGCCATGCTCCGTGCTTTCCAAGAACTCGGGATTGAGATTGCTTTGATTGAAGGTACTTCGAGGCAACGAAAACGCAAATGGGCGGCCGTGATGCAACAGCGGGATCGCCTTCTTGGCGTCTATTCCGAACTTAGCACAATACCAATCGCCCTGACGGATCCCGATCACCTGCCACGTGCACCTTTCTTTGACTTCAACCAGTTCGCCCGATTGCGTCGTAGCGGCATTCCGGTCGCAGCCTTTTATAGAGACGTCTACTGGCGCTTTTCAGAAGGCATCCGCCACCTGGCATTGTTTAAGAAAATCCCTGCCATCGCTTTCCACCAATTGGAAGCTTGGCAGATTGCCCGATTCATTGACCACGTGTTCCTTCCTTCCATGCGGATGAAGGAATACATTCCGTTCATTCGTGGGATGGTTGGTGTTTCCGCATTGCCGCCCGGCGGACGAATACATTTGGTGAACCGTTCTATTCTATCTACTAACCATCTTCGCCTTCTCTACGTAGGAAGCGTCAGCGGCGAGCTCTACGACCTCAGGTCAATGCTGCGAGCCATCAGCACATTGGAAGGAGTAAGGCTCACGCTTTGTTGCCGAGAAGAGGATTGGCGGAGAGCAAGAGATAGATATGAAAACCTATGCCGCGTCGAAGTCGTCCACTTTAGCGGCCCACAACTTGAGCCACTCTATAGGAACGCGGACGTTTTCATTATGTGGCGCCGAATGGTAGAGTATCTCCGTTTTGCAATGCCAGTGAAACTTGGGGAGGCAATCGGTTGGGGACTGCCAGTTATTACGAATGCGGACTGCGAGATGGGGGATGCAGTAACCCGCGACGGACTTGGTTGGGCGATCTCCACGGAGGATGAACTGATCACTCTCCTAAAGAAGCTGCGCGACAACCGCGATATAATAGCGGCCAAGCAGGCGCAAGTCATGCGAGCTAGGGACCGGCATAGCTGGGAAGCTCGCGCACGAACAGTGCTAGGTGTTCTTGATGCTTATCGGAAAGGTGCGCGAGACAATTAAGTCCAATCAATAATTTCGTGATGGTCGGCGTCTTCGCCGGCTGGGTCCACAGCCGCGAAGGCCCCCAAAGCGTACATGGGAAAAAATTTGACGACTTATAGCAGCCCGAGGCGCCCGTCGCAGTGCAGGAGCGCTAGACCCAGTAAGGCGTGGACAATCCAGAAGCCCGCTGGCGGGAGGGCGAGTTTGATCATGACCAATGTAAGCCGCGCCTTATGTATATTGTATTTGGTACTCTATGTACTAACCGACATCAAACATAGCTATGTCCTTACGTTTGTGCTGATTGGCACGATATCGTTACGAATATTCGCAAGCGGACGAACAAGTTCACTCTTATTCATATCATATTTGTGCATCACATATTTATATATTCCTGCGACCTTACAGATGATCGCAACAGGTTATTATGACCCGTTGCCGTATTTAGTATTGGCGGTACTCGGCTTGGATTTTATCAATTATTTTTCTGAAATCCCAAAGTTCTCTTTCCACAGGCCCGCCTTGCCGACACAGATTTATTTCTTAATTTGGTCGTCTTGTCTCGCTTTGGCCTCAACAGGCACCCTGCTATTTAGCGGGGAAAGTGCGTTTATGGGCTTATTTTCATTTATTATCCCCTTCGCCGTCTCCCTGGTTTACTTTGAACGACTTTTGCCTCACGCAACATTGGCGAAGTTGTATTTGATGATTATTGCATATCTTGCTGTTGTAGGGATTTATGCCACTTTTTTTTGGGATGGGTTCGGTCGCATTCTCATAGGCGCCTACATTCTAATGCCAGTTCTAATCGCGAACCAATATCGAGACTTCGGACTCCGGCCATGGCAGGCTCTAGTTGCGGCACCGCCGCTTCTCGCTGCTGCACATTATATTCGTAATGGCGGAAAGTGGGTGTCAGCATCTGAGCTTGGCCGGGAGAGCGTCGGGCACCATCTCGTGCTGACAATGAAGCTTTTTGAAGCCCCCGTATACGAATACCTTGGGGGGGTGGGGAAGTTTCTCGATCAATATCTTCTATTTTTCTTAAATTGGGTTCCGCGTGACGCTTGGCCAGGAAAGCCGGTTGGCATTGGGTTGTATGCGGTTGACGAATGGATTGGCCGCTCGGGCTACGGTGAAAGCTATAACGTCTCTCTAGGGATGTTCGGAGAGCAGCTCTATCTGACAGGCCCTTACTTTCTTTTCGCGTGGTTTTTCCTGCTTGTAACATTAGTAATGTCGCGCCGATTGATCGGGAAATTGTCCTACGACTACGTAGCTCCTATCGTGGCCTTTGACGTTAATGTTATTAGTTATGTCTGGGGTGGGGCTGCGTCGTTCGGATCGCGTACTTGGTTCTTCGTTGTTCCAATGCTAGCCACCATTGTAATTTGGCGCTTCTTCGACAGGAGACGTTGCAGTGACCAGAAAACGCGCAGGTTAACCTCGGCTCGAGCCCCGATCGATCGGTTGACGTCTCATCGGTAACTAGTTTCGGTATTGCGCTGTTTCGGAGGCGGGGCAACTGGAGTTGCCCGGCTCGGGATTTTCCTGGCGGGGCGCTTGTTCTGGTCGGATGGGCCTATCTAAGCGGGCTATCATGCTTCGAAACGGCATACCTAACCCCGTTTACAATAGGTGGGTTTTCTACGATTATGAATCGCAAAAAGCCTATTGTCCTCGTTTTCACAAGATATTATTTGCCGGGCTACAAGGCGGGAGGGCCGCCGCGCTCAATTTCCAATATGGTGGAAGCACTTGGTAACGAACTCGACTTCCGCATCGTGACCTCCGACCGCGACGCTTCGGATGTCGAGGCCTACCCCGAGGTGACGGAAGGCACCTGGACGGCCGTGGGCAAGGCTCAGGTGCTCTATCTTGCGCCGGCGCGCAAACGCTTTCTACGAATCGCGACAATCCTGCTTACAGTGCCCCACGACATTTTATATCTCAACAGCTTCTTCGACCCCGTTTTTACGCAGACGCTTCTTTTGGCGCGCCGGCTCGGACTAGGGTCGGACGCGCGCTGCATCATCGCTCCGCGCGGCGAGTTGGCGGAAGGCGCGCTCGCGCTGAAATCGGCTAAGAAAAAGGCATTTCTGTTCGTAGCCCGCGCGACCGGGCTCTACCGCAATCTGGAATGGCACGCATCAAGCAGGCACGAGGCCGCAGACATCCGACGCGCGCTGGGTAAGGTCGTTCGGCACATCAAGGTGGCATCCGATGTTCCCGATATGACCACGCGCAGCTTGCGTTCATTTGTGCCGCGCACACCAGGTGAGCCCTTGCGCATAGTTTTCCTGTCTCGCATCTCACCGATGAAGAACCTCGATTTTGCACTCGAGGTGCTTTGGCGGGTGCGAGTGCCGGTGCGGTTCGATATCTATGGTATGGTCGACGACGACGCGTATTGGAGAAGGTGCCAGGAAATTATGGCGACCCTCCCAAGCAATGTGGAAGCCGTCTGGCACGGCTGCATTCCTCATTCGGAGGTGGCCGAGACATTGGCGCGTTATGATCTCTTCCTGCTGCCAACGCGCGGCGAAAGTTACGGACATGCCATTTTTGAGGCTCTATCAGTGGGAACGCCTGTATTGATCGCTGATACGACGCCGTGGAGGGGCCTTGAGGAGAAGAGGATAGGTTGGGATTTACCCCTAAGCAATCCGGGGGACTTCGCGGACCGCATAGAGAAGGCGTTCGCGTTCGACGCAGACGAGCAGGTCCAACGTCGTCGTCTGATAAATGCTTTTGCTAATGACTATCGACAAAGACAAACTTTCGTCGCGCAAAATCTTTCGCTGTTCGCGCCTTGCGAGCAGCATTCCGTTGGGGGGGGCGAATGCTGATCTATTGTAATCTTGATTTCTGGCTTTTGCAGATTACGTCAGACTTGCCTGAAGGGACCAGTAATTTCGCGTCGGACTGCTGATGCCGGTATTCTTACCCGTGCAATTCGGAAAGTTCTAAAGAAAAGGATTTGCGTGACCATTATTCTCGGCCTCAACGCCTACCACGGCGACAGTTCCGCCTGCCTCGTTCGCGACGGCGAGATCGTCGCCGCGGCCGAGGAGGAACGCTTCCGGCGCATCAAGCACTGGGCAGGCTTCCCGTCAGAGGCCATCCGCTACTGCCTCGCCGAGGCGCGTGTTTCGCTGACGGACGTGGAGCACGTCGCCATCAACTCCGATCCGCGGTCGAGCTTTTTCAAGAAGGTCGAGTTCACCCTGAAGCACAGGCCGGATCTCGGCCTCGTCATCCACCGCCTGCGGAACCAGGTAAAGCGCCACTCGGTCGAGGCGGAGCTTGCTGCCGCCTTTCCCGAAATGCCGTTCAAGGGCACGGTCCATCGCGTCGAGCATCACACGGCCCACCTCGCCTCGGCGTTCCTGGTCTCTCCATTTCAGGAGGCGAGCGTCGTTTCTGTCGATGGCTTCGGCGACTTCTCCAGCGCCGCCTGGGGCATCGGCAGCGGCGAAGAAGAGGCGAGGCTGCGTCAGCGCAGCGCCGAACTCGGAATCGCCGACCGCATCGCCTGGCATGGCGGGACAGTGGGCGAGAGGCAAATTGCGGAGATCGCCAACACGTGTAAAGTTTTCACTTACGCCGGCAGTGTTGGTTTGATTCTGATCCACGGTTTTGCCTATGGCCTACCGGCAATCGTTCACTACAATCGATGGGAGCATGGGCCGGAAATTGCAGCGCTGCGTCCTGGCGAGAACGGCGTGACATTCAAGCAGGGGGACGCAACGTCACTCGCAAAGGCTGCTGCCGCACTGGTTAGCGATCCTCACCGGCTTTCAACTATGTCAGCCGCGGCCATCGCGACTACAGAGCAGTCGTTCAATGCCTCCGATATGGCCGAACGCTTCTGCAGGGCCGTTGCGCTGCTAGATCAGACCGAACCATCCCGGTCGGAACCTCTGTAACCCTTCCCTGCTTGGTTTTCGATGTAAGTATGGAATTCGCCCTCTGGTCCGCAGACTATACTCAAATTACTGGGCAGGCCCTGGTCACAGCGCGGGTACTTCGGCAGCAGAAGTGTGTCTCATGGCGCGAATACGTGTATCAAGGGAGAGGCTGGCGGAGTGGCGCAACATGGGCCAGAGCGGTGTTTCGGTTGTGGCGGGACATCGGCCTTCGTCGCGTGCGATCATTATATCTTGTCTGCTCGCGCTCTACTGGCGGATTTCTTCGTGACATTCCGGCGCTGCTGTCGGCAATGGTCGGCGTCCGCGTGGTAGTCCACGCGCATGGGTCGGATATCGTGGATCTCCTATCGGGTCGCAGGCTCTCTCGCGTAGCGCGACGACTCTATGCTCGCTGCGAGATCATTGTACCCTCCACACATTTGCTGGACCCACTCCGGAAATTGACCTTGGCACCCATACATTTATGCGAAAATTATTTCGCTGGTGATTCCTGGAACGCAGATAACGTGGCAATGCCGACCCCGGGTGTGCTCACCGTTTTCTGGAATTCGAATGTAATGGCCAGCAAGGGCTTCTTCGATCTCGCAGATGCCGTTCGTCAGGTCAGGGATGACGGATTTCCTGTTCGGATTGTTTCTGTGGGCCAGCCCCGGGGCGATAGTGAGATGAATGGTAGGGAAGTTGCTCGCCGCTTCCATGCCCTTCTAGTTCACGAATGGCTCGACTATCGCGGCAGCGTCGATCAGGCTTTGGCTATTAAAATGGCCGCAGAAGCGGATGTGATTTGCCTCCCTTCCCGTTCGGAAGCTCAGGGGATCGCCATCATCGAAGGCATGTGCGCGGGCAAAGCGCTAGTGGTCTCCGACATTCCCGCTCTGCGGGCGACCGTAGGCGACTATCCGGCCTGGTTTGTTCCCGTCCGCTCCGTTGAAGCGATCGCGGAAGCATTGCGCGAGTTGTGTCGCCGGAAGCAAATGAATCCCGCTGCATTCGCGGGGAGCCTAAAGGAGGCCGCCGCCGCTGCGCGGGAGCGCTTTTCCGCAGAGCGCTTCGATCGTGACATGGCTGCAATTCTTCGGCTGGAGCTGGCTGCAGAATAAGGCATCGGTTTCGCGGCAGCCAGGTCTTTTTTTATGGCAGAACGCTTGAGTACTCTTCGTCTGCTCCGCGCAAGCCGAGAAGGTGATTAAAAGAACCGCGCGGCAGCAGGGCTCGAATGAACAGCCGCGCGGAGCCCTAACTGCGTCAGTTCGCGAGAATTTCAGCAGCTTGAAAGCGTTGAAGTCTTGCACGGCACCGTTGACGCGATTTGAAGTGTAGATGTCCGCGTGGGGCGAGCGCCAGGCTTCCGGCGGCCATGTCCGGCCTGAGGGTCGCACTCGGTGATCGGATAGACGAACAGCGTCGGTTGCCGGTCGGTCGCCAGGGAGGGCTCCCACACGGAGGTGGCGTCGCCGTTCTTCAGCTTGTGGATAGCGCTCTTCGTGAGGTGGATTGGCGATAGCCGATCCTCAGTAAGAACACCGGTCGATCAACATGCTGGTCCTGGAACCGTGCTGTCAAAAAAGCAATAGGTGATCTCGCCCCGACTCACGACCCCACCGTGACCCTGATCTTCCTCAACCGCTACTTCCACCCCGACCACTCTGCCACGAGCCAGATGCTGACGGATCTGGCGTTTCGACTGGCGAGAGAGGGCCGCGCAGTAACGGTAATCACATCACGGCAGCGGTACGATGCTCCGGACGTCTCTCTTCCGCCGCGCGAGGTGCTGGAGGGCGTTAGAATTATCCGGGTCTGGACCACCCGCTTCGGGCGCGACAGGCTGCTCGGCCGCGCCGTCGATTATGCGACGTTCTACGCGGCGGCGGCTTGGGCATTGTGGCGGGCCGCCCGGCAAGGCGATGTGATCGTGGCGAAAACCGATCCGCCCATGCTGTCTGTATTGGCGGCGCCTCTCGCCAGATTGCGCCGGGCGCACTTGGTCAACTGGCTTCAAGACGTGTTCCCGGAGGTGGCCGAGGCTCTCGGGCTCGGAAAAGGCCGGCTTTCCGCAACGGCCTACGCACTGCTGCGCTGGCTGCGCGACCGATCGCTCAGGTGTGCGGACGTCAACGTGGCGGTTGGCGAGAGGATGGCGGAACGGCTTGCGAGCGCCGGCGTTGCCCGCACGCGGATCGCCGTCATTCCCAATTGGGCCGACGGCGGGCTGATCCGACCGGTGCCGCACGCCGAGAACGCCTTGCGACGCGAATGGGGGCTCGCAGAGGCTTTCGTCGTCGGCTATTCGGGAAATCTCGGGCGCGCGCACGAGTTCGAAACGATCCTGGGTGCCATCGCGGCGCTGGAGCGGCGGGCCGACGCCGCACGTCCGGCGCTGCCGCGCGTGCTCTGGCTGTTCGTGGGTGGCGGTGCGCAGCTCGGCGCGCTCCGGCACGAGGCCGAGCGGCGCGGGCTCACCTCGCTGCGGTTCCAGCCGTACCAGCCGCGCGAGCGCCTCGCCGAGAGCCTGTCGGCAGCGGACGTGCATCTCGTTTCGCTCCGCCCTGAGCTGGAGGGATTGATCGTTCCGAGCAAGGCCTACGGCATCGCCGCGGCGGGCCGCCCGGCCATCTTCATCGGCGATGAAAACGGCGAGATCGCAGGCATGCTGAAGGCGCACGGCTGCGGGATCAGCGTGCCGCTGGGTGACAGTACCCGACTGGCTGCCACCGTTCTGGAACTTGCCGCCAATCCGGAGTTGTGCCGCACGATGGGCGAGCATGCGCGCGCAGCCCTGACGACCACCTATGATGTGAGCGTCGGCGTGCGCAAATGGGCGGCCCTGCTGGACCGGTTGCAGACGAATTGAAGCAATTCCGATTTATATTGGATCACGCCCCGGAACGAGCCTGCTGCATACCTGAATCGCGATCGGCCTGGAGAGCCGGGTGAGGGCTGCAACAGTTGCCATCGGCAGAGCCCCCTCACCCTAACCCTCTCCCCACCGGGGAGAGGGAAATTGGGTGCGATCCTCCGGAGTTCAGCTTGATTTCGGCTGATTAGCTCCTTCCCGCTTGCTCCTCCAGGAACGCCTGGTAGGCGTTCGCCAGCCCTTCGCGGAGGCCGATGCGCGGCTTCCAGCCGAGCGCCTTCAGCTTTTCGCCGCTCATGAGCTTGCGCGGGGTGCCGTCGGGCTTCGTCAGGTCATGAACAATCCGACCTTTGAATCCGACGACATCGGCGATCACCGTCGCCAGCTCTCTGATCTCGAGATCCTCGCCGGAGCCGACGTTGATGTGCTCGCGGTCGGAGTAGCGCTTCATGATCTCGACAAGCGCATCCGCGCAGTCGTCGACGTGCAGAAACTCTCGTCGTGGCGCTCCGCTGCCCCAGAGGACCAGCTCCCCGGCGTTGCTCATCTTGGCTTCGTGAGCCTTGCGAATGAGAGCAGGGACGACATGGCTGGTCTCCAGGTCCCAGTTGTCTCCTGGCCCGTAGAGGTTGGTCGGCATGGCCGAGACGAAATCCACGCCATACTGCTCGCGGTAAGCCTGACAGAGCTTCAACCCCGCGATCTTGGCGATCGCATACCACTCGTTGGTCGGCTCGAGCGCGCTGGTCAGCAAGGCTGATTCAGGAATGGGCTGCGGCGCGTGCTTCGGATAAATGCAGGACGAGCCGAGAAACAGCAGCTTCTCGACGCCCGCCTTGAACGCGCCATGGATGATATTCGTCTCCATAGCGAGGTTGTCGTATAGAAATTCAGCCGGCCGGGTTGCATTCGCCAGAATGCCGCCGACACGCGCGGCCGCCACGAACACGGCCTGCGGCCGATTTTCCGCAATCCAGCGCTCGGTCGGCTCCTGACGGGTCAGATCGACGTCGCTGCGGCTGACCGTCAGAATTTCGCAGCCCTCGGAGCGTAGGCGGCGGACCAGCGCCGATCCCACCATGCCACGGTGGCCCGCCACCCAGACGCGCTTGCCCTTGAGCTCATAAACAGCTCCGGCGTGTGGCGGTGAAGTCGGCTCGTTCATGGTTCGCTTCCGGAGGAGTTCAGAGATGGACTAATCACAATGGTACGCTGGTGGACAGCCTTACTCATAGCGATCCCGCCGGTGCGCCTCCCGATGAATCGTCGCCAACTCGCTTTCCATCATCTCTCTGACAAGCTCCTCGAAGCTGGTCCTCGGTTCCCAGCCGAGCTTCTGGCGCGCCTTGGTTGCGTCGCCCAGAAGCTGGTCCACCTCGGTCGGCCGGAAATATCGCGGGTCGACGCACACCAGCACGGCGCCGGTACGGGCATCAACGCCGACCTCGTCGACGCCCTTTCCCTTCCAGATGATCTCCCGGCCAACATGCGCAAAAGCGCGCTCGACGAACGTGCGGACGGAATAGGATTTGCCGGTGGCGAGCACGTAATCGTCCGGCTCGCTTTGCTGCAGGATCAGCCACATGCCCTCGACGAAATCGCGGGCGTGGCCCCAGTCGCGCCTGGCGTCCAGGTTGCCGAGATAGAGCCGCTGCTGCAGTCCATGCTCGATGGCGGCCACGCCGCGCGTTATCTTACGCGTGACGAACGTCTCGCCGCGCATCGGGCTTTCATGATTGAACAGAATGCCATTTGAGGCGTGCAGGCCGTAGGCCTCCCGGTAATTGACAGTGATCCAGTAGGCATAAAGCTTTGCCGCCGCGTAAGGCGAGCGTGGATAAAACGGTGTCGTTTCCCTCTGCGGGATTTCCTGAACCTTGCCGAACAGCTCCGACGTCGAAGCCTGATAGAAGCGGACCTTGTTTCCAAGGCCCAGGATCCGAATTGCCTCGAGCAAGCGCAAGGGCCCCAGAGCGTCCGTGTTCGCCGTGTACTCCGGCGTCTCGAAGCTCACCTGCACGTGGCTTTGCGCCGCGAGGTTATAGATCTCGTCCGGCTGGATGCTCTGGATGAGACGGATGAGATTGGTTGCGTCGGAAAGATCTCCGTAATGGAGAAAAAAGCGCGTTTCACCCTCATGTGGGTCGACGTAAAGCTCGTCCACTCTGGCCGTGTTGAAAGAGGATGAGCGCCGCTTGATGCCATGGACCGTGTACCCCTTTTCCAGCAGCAGGCGCGCCAGATATGCTCCGTCCTGCCCGGTCACGCCGGTGATCAATGCGACGCGGTTCGACATCCCACCCCTCAAAAAAAGACTTATTCAGTATCACTCAACCGAGTACGGACGGTAGCGAGGCACGGAAGCGGAGTCCATACCGCTGATCCCCGCGCGGCGGCCGCTGTCCACCGCCGCGCGGGGCCGTCAACGCCTCAGCTCGCCGAGAACTTCAGCAGCTTGATCGCGTTGAAGTCCTGCACGCCGCCGCCGACGCGCTTCGTCGTGTAGAACGTCACGTAAGGCTTGGCGGTGAAGGGGTCGCGCAGGGTCTGGATGCCGGCGCGGTCCACCACCAGGTAGCCGCGGGCGAAGTCGCCGAAGGCCAGCGCCAGGCTGCCGGGCGCCATGTCCGGCATGTGGTCGCACTCGGTGATCGGATAGCCGAACAGCATCGGCTGCAGGCCGGCCGCCAGCGAGGGCTCCCACAGGTAGGTGCCGTCGCCGTCCCTCAGCTTGCGGATGGCGCTCTGCGTCATCCGGTTCATCACGAACCGCGCGTTGCGGCGGTAGCCGGCCTTCAGCGAAAAGACGAGATCGATCAGAACGTCGGCCGCGTCCTCCGGATCGAAGCCGCCATCCACGCCCGTCGCCACATAGCCGAGGTTGCCCCAGGACCAGCTGTCCTCAGGCACCGCGGTGTAGCTCAGGAAGCCCTTCGGCGCCGACTCGCCGTCGCCGCTCACGAAGGCGATGCCCTCCTGCTGGGCGAAGGCGTCCCGCACCTCGTCGGCGAGCCAGCGCTCCACATCCACCGCCGCGTCGTCGAGCAGCGTCACCGTGGCCGCGGGCATGGCGTAAAGCTCCCGCGTCGGGAACGACAGCTCGGCGAGCGACGGTCCCGCCGTCTGCGGCCGTGGCGCCGTCTCGCCGACCCAGCCGGCGTTCGCCCCGGAGACGGCGAACGGCCGCTTGTAGACGCTCGACGAGATGGTGATGTGGCCGGCGATGCCGCGGATCGGCGAGAGGTCGGCGAGCGCCTTGAGGATCGCGCGCTCCGTCGCCTCGGGCACGAGATAGCCGCCGTCGGCCTCTGAGCCGACCGAGAGCGCCTTGCCCTCGAGCGCGAGCCCCTCGAGCTGGGTGAGCTTCGCCGCGTCGCCCTTGCGCACATAGGCGGTGAACGCCGCTTTGTGCGTGTCGGCGACCGTCTCGCCCGGCCGCACCAGCCGGCCCTTGTTGGCGAGATAATCGATCTGCTGCTTCTGCTCGTCGAGAGCCGCGTCGATGCGGGCCAGCTTTTCTTCCGTGATCACATCGGCGCTTTTCGCCTCCAGCTCGGCAAGGCGCCGGTCATTGGTCGCCTTGTACTCGTGGAAGGCCCGCATGAAGTCGTCGAAGGCCATCGAGATCTGATACATGCTGGGGGACTGCGGGCTTTCGGCGGTTTCGGTTTCGGACCCGGACACTTCGTCAAGACTCATCTTGCATTTCCTTCTTCACGTTTGACTTCGTGGACTCCGGCGCCCGGCGAAAACCGCAGAGCACCAGAATTCACCCGAACATCATCACCCCGGTCGGAAGGGGCGGGGATAACTTTGGGCGAGGGCTTTTCGCGCAACGTGGTAAACGGAGGGAATTCGGGTCGATTTTTCAGCGCATTAGCTTTCGCGCCGGACGTTTATGGTTTTGATTGAATCCACGACTTCGGCTTCGGCCCCGACATAGGAAGGAACAAGCCCAAGCCAAGCTCGCGCTCACTTTCCCTCTCCCCGGTGGGGAGAGGGTCAGGGTGAGGGGGGTCCGCCATTGGCGATTGCTTGCAAGCCTCGCGGCCCTTCGAACCGACCCCGGATCAAGTCCGAGGCGATTTCTCTCAATAGCCCCGCTGCAATCCGCAAAGCGGTATCGATCGGCATTTGTGGAATGTTCCTCAATCGCCTGCGCTGGAGCTTGCCGCCGGCCCGCCACCGAGCGCAGTATGCGCGAGCTTGCTATCGGCCCGTTGAAGGGTCAGCCGTTTTGAAACCGGCTCGCAACCATCCATTTCTCGAAGAATACTCGACAAGCGAAAGCCAAAGCCATGATCGCCGGAACCGACCACACCCAATCCGATGTCGGCCACTTCTGCGCACGCGTTGCGGGCCGTGATATGACCGTCGGCATCCTGGGGCTCGGCTATGTCGGATTGCCCTTGGCCCTCGCCGCCGTAAACGCCGGATTCAAGGTCATTGGCTTCGACATCGATCGTCAGCGGGTGGCGCAGATCTCGCGCGGGGAATGCGCGATCCGGCATATCGATACGACAGCAATCCGCGCGGCGCTGGCACAAGGCACATTCCGGGCGACCAGCGATTTCGACGGGCTCGGCACGCCCGACGCCATCCTGATCGCGGTGCCGACCCCGCTCAACCGCAATCGCGAGCCCGATCTCACGTTCGTCGAGAACAGCACGCGCGAGATCGCGAAACGCCTGCGCCCGGGACAGCTCATCGTGCTCGAGTCGACGACCTGGCCCGGGACGACGGCTGAGATCATGAGGCCCATTCTGGAGGCCGGCGGTCTCGTGTGCGGAAAGGACTTCTATCTTGCCTACTCGCCTGAGCGCGAGGACCCGGGCAACCCGCAGTACGCGACCTCGAGCATTCCCAAAGTGGTCGGCGCGGACGATGCCGCCTCCCTGAGGGCAGCCGATGCGCTCTACCAGGCCCTCGTGACCAGGACCGTGCCGGTGTCGTCGGCGGCGACCGCGGAGGCCGTGAAACTGACGGAGAATATCTTCCGGGCGGTCAACATCGCGCTGGTGAACGAGCTCAAGGTCATTTTCGAGCGGATGAATGTCGACATCTGGGAGGTGATCGAGGCGGCGAAGACGAAGCCGTTCGGCTACATGCCGTTCTATCCCGGCCCCGGTCTCGGCGGTCACTGCATTCCGATCGATCCGTTTTATCTGACGTGGAAAGCGCGCGAGTACGACGTGACCACCCGGTTCATCGAGCTCGCCGGCGAGATCAACACCGCCATGCCGCATTATGTGGTGGAGCGTCTCGCCGAAGCGCTCGACCGGCGCAGCGGTCGCGGCCTCAATGGGGCGCGCATTCTGATCGTCGGGCTCGCCTACAAGAAAAACGTCGAGGACCCACGCGAAAGCCCGTCGCTGAAGCTCATGGAGCTGATCGAGCGGCGCGGCGCGCAGGTCGACTATCACGATCCGTTCATTGCGGCCATTCCGAACACCCGTGCGTATCCCAATTTCGCGGGCCGGCCGTCGCAGCCGCTCACGCCACAAGCGCTTGCGGAATATGATGCGGTCCTCATCGCGACGGACCACGACGACATCGACTGGTCAGGGCTCGTCGCCAACGCCCGCCTCGTCATCGACACCCGCAACGTGTGTCAGCGGAACGGAATAAAAGCGGAGCATGTGGTGAAGGCGTGAGCGTTAGCGTGACCCATTGCCCCAATTGGGCGGCTGAGAAATTCACGCTCAATTAGCCCTGTGCGGTGGTTTCCGTCCGCTGTTGGCCGCTGCGCTTCAGCTGCTCCATCGGCGACCGTTTTCCTCGATGCCGACCCAGCAGGGAACGAGCCAGGAGCCGTCGAGTTGAACGCCTGTATGACGGTGGATAACTCACCTCGAGAGCAGCCATGGCAGACGATCGACTGCAGCGCGACAGATCCCGCCGGAACGGCCCGTACTATAACGGCTGGTGGATCGTCCTTCTGATCATCATCGCCCTCTTCGTCTGGTGGGGCTGGGGATGGAGCTGGTGGGGCACCCCGGAGCCCGAGACGAGTGCCGGTGCTCCCCAAACCACGACCGGGCAGCCACCGTCAGGTGCTGGCGGCGCACAAGCGCCTGCACCTCGGACCGAAGCCCCTAAGACGGAAACGCCAGGCGCGCAACCTGGCACGACGCCTGGTGGCACGACCCCTGGTCCGGACAGCGGCAACGCTCCGCCAGCCAAGTGAATTGGTGTCCGCGGGCGGATTCTGTCGAGCCCGAGCATTTTCAGCACCCCCGCCGTCGCTTTCGTAAAGGGCCGCCGAAAGCAAAATCGTGCTTTCGAATGCATGCCTTCAAGCCGAATACTCGAAACGGGCCATCCGACCCGACCTCCCCGCGTCTGGCTCGCGGCACCGGGTATGAATGGCCCGATCAAAAAGTCGCCTGGCGGCGCGGCCCGCCGACCCGCGCACATCTTAGGGCTGTCCGCCCATCGGCATAGCCGTCCGCTGCCACGTGCTGTTCACGACCATTGCCATGCCAGCATAGTAGGCGAACACCGCCGATGCGCAGAGGAACCAGCCGCCAATGGTGGACAGGACGCCCCAGCCTTCTGCCGCGCCGGCAAAGTGAGAGATGCCGATGAGCGTGAACCCGACGCACAGGGTGGCGAAGACTGCCACCAGCACCGCGTTGGTCCGCATGGCGGCGATGGCGAGCGCCAGGGAAATGAACCCGAACGAGACGAGCAGGAATCCCTGGATCACCGGAGCATCGGCGACGCCGGCCAGGCTGTTGCTGGCATCCATCGCGGAGAACAGCCCGAGGACGGCGTAAAGCGCGCCAAACGAGCAAAATGCCGTCGCCATCAGCACATTGGTGCGGCGGAAGCCGTAAAGGCCGGCTATGAACTGCGCGACGCCGGCAAACAATAGCAGGATCGGGATCGTGGCCGTCAGCGTCGATTGCGGGAAGGCAGCGACGGTTACTCCGAATATCCAGCTTCCGGTGGCCAACGCCCATAATCCCAATGGACCGGGATCGGCGATACTCGCTGTCGCCCGCTCCTCGACGGCCGCAATTTCGGATTCGTCCAACTGCGTGACGACGGGCCCCCCTCTGGTCCAGTTTTCACGCCTTGCTCTGATGTGACTGACTTCAGCCATGGTAAGCTCCATTCACCGTTAAGGATTTTGCTTAATCCCTGACTGATCAACGCGCTGAGGCGTAGAAAGTCTCGTGGGTTCCGAGCGCGAGGACGCGGCTTGTTGCAGCACTCAAGCCCCCCATGAGGGAGGGCGAGCATCGGCCCATTGCGGCCCGTAATCAACGCCTGGGCGCTGAGCCCGGCGATCGTTTGCCGGCCAGGGTCGATAGGGATTGCACCTGTTGCATCGGGCGGGCATCGGAACATTCGGAAGCCTCGCCGGTTGAGCCGGATGCATCGCAGGCTCGCCCGATTGGGCCTGGGAGCATCAACCGGATTTGCCGTGGAACTGGTTCTTTCTGCGCTATTGCTGTTCTCGGTCGCCGCGCTGCTCGCACGTGCCTGGCGCCAGCGGTCCTATTTCCGGGTGCTCGATCGGGAGCCGGCGCCTCGCGAGCCCACACCGTCCGTGACCGTCGTCATTCCTGCACGCAACGAGGCATCGAAAATCGGAGCCTGCGTGGAGGGATTGACCCGCCAGGCCTATCCGCGCTCGCGTTTCAGAATCATCGTGGTGGATGACAGTTCCACCGACGGGACACGGTCTGTCGTGGCTGCGATTGCCCGGACCTGCCCCATCGTTTCCGTTGTGTCCGCGCCACCGCTGCCGGCTGGCTGGACCGGAAAATCTCATGCCTGCTGGGTCGGCGCCCAGATCGAGACCGACACGGAGTGGCTGTGCTTCATCGACGCCGACACCCGGCACCGTCCCGAGCTTCTGGCCAGCACTCTTGCCGCAGCGCAGCGAAACGATCTGGATTTTCTTTCGCTGGTGCCGCGGCAGGAACTCGGGAGCTTCGCGGAGCGCTTGATCATGCCGTGCGGATTTTATCTGCTGGCATTCTTGCAGGACGTGAGGGAGCCGCTCGATCAGGAAAGCGAGAAAACGACCGCCTGTGGCCAGTTCATTCTGGTGCGACGCTTCGCTTATCTGGACGTCGGAGGCCACTCTGCGGTCGCCGGCGCCTTGAGCGAGGACGTGGCACTGGCCCGAGCGATGAAACGGAGCGGCTGGCGGACAGCAGTATTCGGAGGCGAGCGATTGCTCAGCGCGCGCATGTACGACGGCTACGCGAGCCTGCGGGCCGGCCTGACGCGCAATCTGGTCGACATGCTGGGCGGCCCGGCTCGGGCGCTGATAACAGCGTCTGCGGGCATTCTCCTGGCCTGGGCGTGCCTCCTTCTACCGCTGTCGACTGTGGTGACCTGGAGCCCGACAGCGGCTGACACTGTTTCGATCCTCCTTGCCTGGAGCGCCGCGGCTGCCGCGTTCGCGTTCCATATCGCGGGCGCGCGTCATTTCGGCATTCCGGCATGGTACGGCCTTCTTTTTCCGGTCGGCTACTCGGTTGGAGCTGGGCTCGTTATCGAGAGCGTCTGGCGAAGGCGGACGGGGCGCGTCATCTGGAAGGATCGCACCTATCCCGGTGAGAGCCAGACGGAACTACGCTCGACCTCGGCCTCCTATTCTTGCTCACAAGGGTCATGACCGAGCACCTGCGTCGCATTTCCGGGCGCAGCATGATGCTCGTCGTCCTCGTGATCGGGGTTGCGGCGTATGCCGCGCGGCCGATCCTGCTGCCGTTCGTCGCCGCCGGGGTGCTCGCGTTCGTCTGCACTCCGCTGGTGAATTGGATAAGCTCGCGGACGGGGATATGGCGCGCACTCGCAGCCGCCGTGGTGTTCATCAGCGTGCTCGCCATTGTCGGCGCCTTCGGTTACCTGGCACTCCCTCGTGTCCTGAGCCAGGCGTTGACGGTTGTAAGCAACCTTCAGGAAATCATTCAGTCTGCTATTGCCGGCGTAATCGGTGACCAGCCAGTCAGCATACTTGGACAGATCGTTAATCCGCAGGAACTGGCTCAACGAACTGTGGAGTCCATTCGAAACTGGATCGGCCAGCCTGAGCGCTTGTTGACCATTGCCGGGCTGAGCTTCGTCTCGATGTTCGGGATGATTCTGACCGTCGTACTCTTCGCGTATATGCTTTTCGACGGACCGGGCATCGAACGGGGCCTGCTCTGGCTGGTGCCTCCGCAGCAACGATCCTTTGCCCGTCATTTATGGGAGAGGGTCGAGCCGGCGCTGCGCCGTTATTTCGTCGGCCTGGCTGTTGTCGTCCTCTATACGTCGGCCGCCGCGTATATCGGGCTTGCAATTTTTCTGCATCTTCCTCACGCGGTTCTGCTTGCCATTGCGACGGGGTTTCTCGAATTGATCCCCTTCATTGGACCGCTGGCGGCCGCCGTCCTGGCCGGCATGATCGCGTTGCAGAATGCTCACGGGATCGAAAGCGTCGTCGCTTACGCGCTTTATGCATCGGCATTGCGGTTATCAATCGATCAGATCGTCGGACCGGTCGTGCTTGGCACGGCTGCGCGCATTCACCCAGCCCTTGTCATCTTCTGCTTGCTCGTCGGCGGCTATCTGTTCGGCGTGATCGGGATCGTGCTCGCCATACCGGTCGCAGTCACGATCAAGATCACGCTGGCCGCGCTTTATGAACCGCTCACGAATGAGGACGACGCCGGTCATTGAGCCGGTGCCGACCTCAGAACTATTTCCCGCCTCCTTTGTTGATCATCGTGCGAGCCACGAGAAAGCTCGCTCGCGATAGACCCTCGAACTCTGGCGAACTTCGGACTGAGGTCACGAGCGGGTTGTTCCGTCCGATATCCATACGCCAGCGCATTTTCGACGACTTGCGACGGCGGCTCGGGGGAACGGTGCCGTTGCGGGTGGTGCTCTGGGACGGCGAGGCGTTTGATTTCTCGCCCAGTCCGGCCGTGACCATCACGCTCGGATCGCGACGCCTCGTTCGGGCGCTGATGGCTGGGAATTTCGTCCGGCTTGGAGACGCCTACGTCAGCGGCGAGCTCGCCGTCGACGGCAAAGTCGAGGACATCATCCGTGTTGGCATCGCGCTTTCGGAGCGCATCGGCGCGACGCCGTTGCTCAGCCGTTTGACCCGGGCGCTTGCCTATGTTCCGGGCCGCCACAGCCGCCGGCGCGATAGGGCTGCGATCCGCCATCACTACGACGTCTCCAACGACTTCTACCGCCTCTGGCTGGACCGGAACCTGATCTACTCTTGCGCCTATTTCAAAACGGGATCAGAGGATCTGGATACCGCCCAGGAACAGAAGCTGGAGCACATTTGCCGCAAACTGCTGCTGAAACCGGGTGAGCGGCTGCTCGACATCGGGTGCGGTTGGGGAGGTCTTTTGAATTGGGCTGCGACCCACCACGGCGTCGAAGGCGTCGGCGTAACGCTCAGCGAGCAGCAGTACTTGTTGGCTCGCCAGCGGATTGCCGAGGCGGGGTTGGCAGATCGCGTCGAGATCCGCCTCCAGGACTATCGCGATATTCCAGGCAGGGACGAGTTCGATAAGGTGGTCTCCGTCGGAATGTACGAGCACGTCGGCCTTGCCAACCTGCCGCTCTATTTCGCCACGATCGTCCGGCTACTCAAACCAGGGGGTGCCGTTCTTAACCATGGCATTACGTTGGGTGGCGGGGTTGGCCGCGCCAAGGGGTTATCCGGCGGCGAATTCATCGATAACCATGTTTTCCCGGGAGGTGAGTTGCCGCCTCTTTCTCGCATCGTAAAAGAGGTTGCAGCCAGCGGATTGGAGTTCGTCGACGCCGAGGATTTGCGCCCTCATTATGCGTTAACCTTGAAGCACTGGGTCCGGCGCCTCGAGGCTTGCGCCACTGAGGCAACATTTGCGTCTACTCCGGAACATTACCGTATCTGGCGCATTTATATGGCTGCCATGGCTTTCGCATTTGACCGCGGCTGGCTCTCGGTCGCCCAAATCCTCGCTCTGAAACCCTACACAGGGGCAATGGCAAAGCGGCCGTGGACCCGCGGCTACCAATATGATGGCAACGCAAATCCTCCGTCGACCGGCAGTCTGGAGTGGTGAGATGAGATGGACCGGGTCGGTTGGGCAACCGTCGACGCACGCATCGGGAGGGGAAAAGCCGGTCACGCCAGAAGTTGCAAAGCCCAACCTGTTTACCAAAGCCGTTTACCGTCTGGATGCCCTAATTCGTAACCGACACGGCATATTCGAATACTCCAATCACCCTGATTGCTTATTCCGGATGCATATCGGAAACCTGGACAGAAACATTCGGCTCCTGGACGGGACTTGCCTTGCCGAGGGTAGCCGGATTGCCATCCTCCACGTTTGGAATGAGCAAATCCCACAATTTCCAAAAAAGGGACCCAATCTGCAGTGGGCGCGCTCGCTTTCGCGGAAGCTCAGCTTTTCCATGCGCGAGCTGGCCCGCTATCTGGAAAGCCGGCCGGATCTGGCCGACATCGAAGCAGTTCGGGCCGAAATGGCCCTTGGCCCGCCAGAGCAGACGCCCACCATCATCCAGCTTTCGGCCCGGTACGGCTTCGAGCCAGTGGCGCAGCCCTCCGTTCGGCGCCGTGGCGGAGCACTGCACCGGATGGGAGAAAACATTCTGATCACCATGCTTGTGCTGGCCAGAAATCCCTCTGCCTGGGGCTGGAACGATCTCGCCAGGGACAGAGCCGAGGTCTTCATCTCCCGGTCGAAGCTGAGGGCCCTCCACGGGACGAGCGACTGATTCACAGCCGGGGAGGGGAGTCGAACCATTCGCTCGGGCCGGCGTTCTCAGTCGTCAGTCTCGATCAGCGAAGGCCGGTGGTCCGGTCCACAGCAAGCGGGCCGGCGCATGCTCCATCAGGTTCTGTCAAATGTATGCCTCGCCGCGGCGATCCTCGGTTGCATCTATCTGCTGATGTCGGCGATTCTGGTGCGCCGGTTTGCGGCCCAGGGGACGCGGTCGGCAAGTCGACCGGTTCCAGTTTCGATCCTGAAGCCGCTGCACGGGGTTGAGCTCCGCCTCTTCGAGCTATTGGCATCCTTCTGCCGCCAAAACTACTCGGCACCCATTGAAATCATCTGCGGTGTCGCCGACCGGGACAATCCGGCCGCAGCGGTCATGAAGCGGCTCGCCCAGTCCTACCCGGCGTGCAAGATCCGTTGTTCCGTCTCGACCGGGAGCCATGGCAGCAATGGAAAGGTTTCGAACCTCATCGGCTTGTCCAAGCTGGCGGCACACGACGTGCTGGTCATCTCGGATTGCGATATCGAGGTCGGGCCGGACTATCTGTCCCGGGTGATCGGTGAGCTGGAGCGGCCCGGCGTCGGCGCCGTCTCCTGTCTTTACCATGGGATCGGCGGGGAAGGGCTCTGGTCAAGGCTTTCGGCTCTGGCGATCAATCTGCATTTTCTCCCGAGTGTTGTCGTCGCCATCACGTACGGGCTGGCGGAGCCCTGCTTCGGCTCCACGATAGCTCTTAAACGCAAGACACTCGATGACATTGGAGGGCTCGAGAGCTTCGCCGATTTCCTCGCTGACGATTACGCGATCGGTGCTGCGGTGCGCGAACGAGGTCTCAAGGTGGCGATCCCCGCCTTCACCATCGGCCATCACTGCTACGAGCGGAGCCTGCGCGACTTGTTTCTCCATGAAGTCCGATGGGCCCGGACGGTCCGGATCATTGATCCGATCGGGTATGCCGGAGCTTTCGTCGCTCATCCTCTGCCGCTGGCCATGATCGGCTTATTTTCCGATGCCAGCGCTGCCTTGATGCTGATAACCGCCGCGATCATCTGCCGGCTCGTTCTTTGCTTCAGTGTCCAGCGGGCGTTCGGACTGCCGCGGCAGCGCTACTGGCTGCTTCCGGTCCGCGATCTGCTCTCTTTCGCGGTATTCGTTTGGGGCTGCTTCGGCGCCACGGTGCGCTGGAAGGGCACGGAGTATCAAGTCCGATCCGATGGCACCCTGATTCCGAACAGGAGCGGAACCGAGTAACGGATCCGGGCGGCCGCGCGATAGCTTGAACTGAGGAGTTTACCTCGGGGACAGCCAAAGGACCGATGCTCCGACGCAATCGTGAAACGAATGCCGTTCCGGCACGTTCAGTGGCAGCGGGATGGGAGACATTCCGCTGATGAAGGACTGGCAGATCGCACGCTTTTTGCGATACCACCGGACTGGATACGGCATGAGACTTGTGCTTGCTCAGCCCCGCGGCTTTTGCGCCGGCGTCATCCGCGCGATCGAAATCGTCAACAAAGCACTCGAGAAGTACGGCCCGCCGGTCTACGTTCGCCACGAAATCGTGCACAACCGCCATGTTGTCGAAAGCCTGCAGGCCAAGGGCGTCCGTTTCGTCGAGGACCTGAGCGAGGTTCCGGACGGAGCCGTCACGATTTTCAGCGCCCACGGAATTCCGCGTGATGTCGAGGAGGAGGCGCGGGCGCGCGGACTGCCGACGATCGATGCGGTATGCCCGCTCGTGAAGAAAGTTCACAATCAGGGCCGGCATTACGTCGCACACGGTCGCACGCTGATCCTGATCGGACACGCTGGCCATCCCGAGGTGATTGGAACGCTCGGCCAGATCGACGGCCCGAAATATCTCGTGCAGACGGAAGCGGATGTCGAGGCGCTGCCGGTGCCGACGGACGCCCCGGTCGCATATGTGACGCAAACGACGCTCAGCGTGGACGACACGAGCAACATCATCGCGGCACTGAAACGGCGCTTCCGCGACATCGTCGGCCCTGAAACGCGCGACATCTGTTATGCGACGCAGAACCGCCAGACCGCCGTGCGCCAGCTCGCCCGGATTGCGGACGTCATCCTCGTTGTGGGAGCGCGCAACAGCTCCAACTCCAATCGCCTCCGTGAAATCGGCGAGGAGTGCGGCGTGCGGAGTTACCTCATCGCGAATGGCGATGAACTCCGGCCGGAATGGCTAGTGGGCGCCGATGTGGTCGGACTGACCGCTGGGGCGTCGGCTCCCGAAGTCCTGGTCGAGAGCGTCATCGAAAGGCTGAGGTCGATTGCTCCTCTCGAGGTGACCACGATGGCCGGAGTGGAGGAGAACATCACTTTCCGCCTTCCCGTTCAGCTTGCGCGCGACGCCGCCCGCACGAGTGTCGGCGTGTGAGGCCGTCCATGGGCATTCCCGCGCGACAGTTGATCAAGGTCGGCAGCTATATCGCCCGCCAGCACCTCGCCGGGCGCAAGCGCTATCCGCTGGTTCTCATGCTCGAGCCGCTCTACCGGTGCAATCTCGCCTGCGCGGGATGCGGGAAAATCGATTATCCCGAGCCCATTCTGAATCAGCGGCTGTCCGTCGAGGATTGCCTCGGCGCAGTCGACGAATGCGGTGCTCCCGTCGCCGTGATCGCAGGCGGCGAGCCTTTGCTGCACAAGGAGTTGCCGCAGATCGTCGATGGGATCCTGAACAAGGGCAAGATCGTCATCGTTTGCACGAACGGCCTGCTGCTCGAAAAGCAACTCGACAAGTTCAAACCCGACCCTTCCTTCACCTGGTCCGTGCACCTCGATGGGGACGAGGAGATGCACGACCGCTCGGTGTGTCAAAAGGGCGTTTATGCTCGTGCCGTCTCGGCGATCCGAGCCGCCAAGGCCAAGGGCTTTCGGGTGACGATCAACGCGACGTTTTTCAAAGGGGCCGATCCCGCCCGTATCGCGAGATTCTTCGACCACGTGACCGCACTCGGCATAGACGGCATCACCATGTCGCCGGGATACGCCTATGAGCGCGCGCCCGACCAGCAGCATTTTCTGACCCGTACCGCCACAAAGGAGCTGTTCCGCTCGATCTTCAGGCATGGCGATGGCGGTCGGCGCTGGAGCTTCAACCAATCGAGCCTCTTTCTCGATTTCCTTGCCGGCAATCAGGAGTACCGCTGCACGCCCTGGGGTAATCCGACCCGGACGGTGTTCGGTTGGCAGCGCCCTTGCTACCTTCTCGGCGAGGGGTACGCGAAGACGTTCAAGGAGCTGATGGAGGAGACGAATTGGGATGATTACGGAACCGGCAATTACGAAAAATGCGCCGATTGCATGGTGCACAGCGGATACGAGGCGAGTGCGGTGATGGATGCCGTGCGTCATCCGCTCAAGGCGATGAGGGTCGCGGTAGGCGGAGTACGCACGGAAGGCCCGATGGCGCCGGAAATCAGCCTCAGCGGGCAGCGCCCGGCGCAATACGTCTTTTCGCGCCACGTCGCCCAGAAAATGTCAGAGATTCGCGAGGCCGAATCCCGCGCCGAGCGTCGTCCGAGCACGGCGGAGCGCGCGTAACGCCCTGGCCCATCCAGCCGCACAGTGGACCAGATCCGGAAGCTCACTCGGGGTGCCGAGCAGGCTGCGTGCGACGCTCCAGGCATTTGTGCCGCCGTCAGCGCCAAGCCCGGCGAGCGCAGCAGCGGGGACCCGGCGATACGCTGGGTCGCAGACCGCCCGCACGGCCACAAAGCCGACGCCGAGCTCGGCCGCGAGCAGAGCGGCCTCCCAGGATTCCATGTCGGCGGCATCCGCGCCGGTTGATGAGCGCAATGCCTGCTTTTCCGCGGGTGTGCATTGCGGCTCGTCTACGGCGGCAATATCGGCAACGCGAACATCGGGAATTGCCGATAACAGCTGCGAATGCACCCGGGCCGTCAGCGCTGCATCTGCCGCCAGCCGCTCGCCTCCGCGAGTAATCTGCCGGGCTAAGGTGATCCTGCCCGGCGCGAGGTCAGGGTCGAGCCCGCCTGCGACCCCGAAGCTGACCACGGCACAGAAACGGCCATCTGTCCTGCGCCGAACGATGTCCCGCAGGAGCTCCTGCTGATTGCCGCGACAAACGACGGTGACGCCGTGGCCGGCGGCAATGCGAGCCTCTGCAAGGAGCCCCGTGACGACCAGAACCGGAGCATCGCTGGGCCGCATCATGCGTCACACGCCGGACGTCGCGCGATTAGCCCTCTCACCAATCAAATTGAGATAACGCGCGAGCGAAAGCAGCGGAAAATATTTACCATATCCGTGATAGCGAAGGTAAAAGACGCGAGGAAAGCCGGTGCCGGTGAAACGCTGCTCGGGCCAAAGGCCGTCTTCTCCTTGCGCGCGCAAGAGATAGCCGACACCCTTCGCAACGGCAGGTTCGTCCGATGCGCCAGCGGCCATGAGGCCAAGCAGCGCCCAGGCAGTCTGGGAGGCGGTGCTTGGCGCCGGCTCGTGACCGGCGTAATCCAGCCGATAACTTTCACAACCTTCGCCCCAGCCGCCATCCTCGTTCTGGATCGACAAGAGCCATCCGACTGCGCGGGCAACCTCCGGTGTCTCCCTTGTGGCGCCGGTCGCCGCGAGCCCATCCAAGGCCGACCAGGTGCCATAGATGTAATTGACGCCCCAGCGACCGAACCAACTCCCATTCTTTTCCTGCTGCGAGCGCAGCCAGGCGAGGCCGGCTTTCAGGGCAGGGCTGTCGTGCGGCCGGTCGCCGAGCTGGCCCAGCAGACAGATGCAACGCGCGCTGACGTCCGCCGTCGGTGGATCGAGCAGGGCGCCATGGTCGGCAAAGGGAATGTAATTGAGATAGAAATACGTGTTGTCGGCGTCGAAGGCCGCCCAACCGCCGTTTCGGCTTTGCATCCCCTCGATCCACTCGCGCGCGCGGCCGACGGATTCGGCAAACCGCGCCGGTTCTCCGGAGGTCCTGTCCCACCGATGCAACGCCATCGCGATCACGGCACTGTCGTCGAGATCGGGATAGTGCGGGTTGGCATACTGAAAGGCCCATCCGCCGGGTTTCACGGACGGTCGTTGCACCGCCCAGTCGCCTGCAAAGTCGAGCACTTGCCGGGACCGCAGCCATTCGAGTCCTCTGAGGGCCTGCTGCCTTGCCTCCCGGCTGCCCACCTCGAGGAGGGCGTGACAGCTCAGCGCCGTGTCCCAGACAGGAGACAGGCAGGGTTGGCAATAAGCCTCGTCGGCTCGCTCGACGAGCAGACGGTCGATGCTCTCTCGTGCCAGGCGGTAGCGCGAATCCGTGTGCGGCATGCCCAGCGCGTCGTACATCATGGCGGCATTGGCCATGGCCGGGAAAATGGCTCCGAGCCCGGAAAGCCCGTTGAGCCGCTCGTCCACGAATGCGACAGCCTTCGCGATGGCGACTTGCCGCGACCTGGCAGGAAAGGCCGGCCGTAAGGTCCGCAGCACCTTGTCGACTGCATCGAAGAAAACGGCCCACCCACCGTGCCGATGCTCGCCCTTCGGCCAGGACGTCACCTGCTCGGGAGGCACACGGAAGAGCTCGCGGATGCCGACGCCTCGCCTGTTGCGTGCGCGCGGCCGGAGGGCCTGGAGCACGAGCATCGGTACGAGCACGGTCCGGGCCCAATAGGAGATTTTCGACAAATGGAATGGGAAGGACCGCGGGAGCAGCATGATTTCGACCGGCATTTCCGGAACGCTGCTCCAGGGCGCCTCGCCGTAGAGTGCGAGCAGAAAGCGCGTAAAGACGTTGCTTCTTGCGGCTCCACCCGCGGCGAGAATGGCTTCACGGGCGCGGACCATGTGGGGGGCATCTGGCGGATCCCCGATCATCTTGAGCGCGAAGTAGGCCTTCACGCTGGCGCTGACGTCGAGCTTGCCGCCATGAAACAGCGGCCAGCCGCCGTGGCTCTCCTGGATGCGGCGAAGATAAGAGGCGATCTTGCTCTCGAGCCCGGGCTTCGGCTCCTCGCCGAGGTAGTGCGTGAGGAGAACGTATTCGGATGGGATGGTCGCGTCCGCTTCGAGCTCGAAGCACCAATGGCCGTCTGCCTGCTGCAGCTCGATAAGCGCCTGCACCGCCTTTTCCACTGCTGCGCTCACATCGACGAGCAGTGGCGGCCCCGAAACATCACCTCGGCTGATCGCTCGTCTATCCATCGGCCTCCTCCAGCACATGCATGGAGCGGCATTGCTGACGCTTCGCAATGATTGCGGCTGCCTGGTAGCCTGACTGAATTGCGCCCTCGATGGTCCCGGGCAGCCCCGTCGCCGTCCAGTCGCCGGCGAGAACGAGATTGGCCCAGGGCGTTTGCTGGGCCGGGCGTTTTGCTTCCTGCTCCGGCGTAGCCCTGATCGTTGCCCGCCGCTCCTTCACGATCTGCCACGGCGGCAGTTGCTCTGGCAGGCCGGTCAAGCGCGCCACCTCGTGCCAGATTGCGGCGGCCAGCTCGGCGCGATCCTGTGCCAGGAGGTGGCCGGCATCACTGATGGTCACCGAAAGCCGGTCGTCGTAGGCAAACAGCCATTGGCCGAGGCCGCCGACGATGCCGAGAACGGGTGGAAGGTGCTCCGGCGGAGTGATCGCGAAATGCGCATTCACGATGGCGCTGAAGGCATTCGGCGTGTCGAGGTCGGGCAGAAGGGCCGCGGCCACGCGCGGCGGCACCGCCAGAATGACGGCGTCCTCCGCACTCAAGGCGATGCGCACCTGATCGAACGCGAGGGCTTGCGCCCGTCCTGACCCGACTGCAATGGCGCGAAGCGCCTTTCCGAAAGCCACGTCGGCGTTTTGCTTCGCCAGAAACGCGAGTGCGGGATCGATGAATGCCGCCGACAATCCATGCTGCGCGATGAGGGGCAGGCAGGCGCGCCCGCCCGCACCGATGGTCCGGCGGAGCACTTGCCAGGCGAGCCGGGCTGAAGCCTCTGCCGGCTCGGTATTGAGTGCAGCGAGCAGCAGCGGCCGCCAGAGCCGATCATAGAGCGGACCCGAGCAGGTCATCACGTCCGATAGCCGGGCCGACGGGCCCGCACCGATGAGCCTGATCGGCGCGATATATTCGCGGAGCAGGCTGCCGGGGACTCGCCGGTCCGGGTCCAGAATCCAGCGCGGGAAGAGGCCTGGATCAAGCCGCAGCGTCCAGCGCTTCCCCGTTCCGATGTCGGCGAAATCGAAAACAGCATCTGCCGGGCCCTTCAGCTTATGCGCGGCACCGATACGGGCGAGATAGTCGAGCGCCAAGCTATTGCCCGACAGCAGAAGATGGTTGCCGTTATCGATGGTGCGTTGAAGGAGGAGGTCGAAATAGGACCGGCAGCGCCCGCCCGCTTGTGGCGCACCCTCGTAGACTTTGACGCACTGGCCACTGCCGGCGAGCCGGACTGCGGCGCTCAAGCCGGCCAACCCTGCGCCGACGATGTGAACCGTGCCCGACATCAAAACAGCCCGTAGCGCAGGACCGCGGCGATCGCTCGCACCCGGCTGGTCGAGATTCGTGTCCGCGGCGGCTGCCAGCCCCGCGCCAAGAGCTGAGCCAGGATCGAGCGGTAGACCGTCGCCATGATCAGCGGTGTGCGGACAAGGGAGCGCGGGCAGCGCTCCATCACGGCGTCCGCTGCCTCGAAGTGGTGAAGGGCACGTTGGGCAACCAGTTGGCAAGCATCATCCAGGCACGGATGGTCCAACGCATCCGCGTAGGGACTGCGGATGCTTGCTGCCTCGAGCGCCTCCCGCGGCAGGTAGAGCCGCCCAAGGCTCGCGTCCTCATCGAGATCACGGAGGATGTTGGTCAACTGCAGGGCGCGTCCGAGATGGTGAGCGAGCGGCAGCCCGTGGTCATCATCCAAGCCGAAGATGCGCACCGACAGCCGGCCGACGGCGCTCGCAACCCGGTCGCAATAAAGCTCGAGCTGGGGCCAGTCAGGTGCCCACAGCTCGCCTCTGACATCCATTTCCATCCCGTCGATGATCGCGAGGAAATCCCGGCGCTCCAGACCGAAATGCACGATCGCATTCCGCAGGGTTTCGAGACGGGAGTGGCGCTCGCGGCCGTAGAGGTGGTCGATTTCCTCGCGCCAGCGCGCGAGGACCGTCAATCGGCGCTCCGGGTCCGTATCGCTGTCCGCCACGTCGTCCACGGCCCGGCAGAAGGCGTAGACGGAATACATGGCCTCCCGTTTCGCGGCGGGCAGCACCCGCAGGGCAAGATAGAACGAGCTGTTGTTGGGCGAATTCCCGAGGTGCGGCTGATAGCCGACGGCGATGGTCATCGGGCCGGCTCCGTTTCTCGCGCGGCGGCGGCCGGACGGCGACGCAGGCGAGCTGCGGCCTCTCCGAACAGTGCCGATAGAAATGCGGCTGCGAAGTTCGCCTTGCGCAGGTGCACGCGCTGACAGAGCGGATCGCGGCGGCTCAACAGCGCGACGAGCCTGGTCGCGGCCTGCTGAATCGTCGCGACCTCAATGCCGAGCCGCCAGTCCAGGCCGCGCGGGAGGGGCGCGCTCGCGTCAACGAGCTCACCGGCGCGCGCGGCAAGCTCCCGCAAGCAGCTCTGCAAGCCTGTGCTTGCACGCGGGGCGGCGAGATCGGCAACAGAGGCCCCGTGCCGGCTCAGGACATCGAGGGGGATGTAGACCCGGTCGAGCGCCTTGTAGTCGGCAGCGCAATCCTGCAGGTGGTTGATCACCTGCAAGGCCGCACACAGAGGATCGGAGTAGGCCCAGAGCGCGGCCGGCGCGCCGTGCACGTCGAGCACGAAGCGGCCGACGGGCATCGCTGAAAGCCGGCAGTAGCCCATGAGCTCGGACCAGCTCGCATACCGCGACTTGCGGACGTCGAGGCGAAAGGCTTCGATCAGCTCGAGGGCATGAGCAGGGGACAGCTCACGCTCGCGTAAGATGATGCGCAGCGGCTCGGCGCTCGCGTCCGTTTCCGTGCTCCGTCCGAGGAGTGCGGCTTCGAGCCGGTCGAGCATGGCCAGCTTTTCGGCCGGCTGCAGGTTAGGATTGTCGGCGACGTCGTCGGCCGTCCGGACGAAACGATAGAAGGCAAGGATGATCGGGCGATGCTCGGCGCGGACGACCCATGACGCCACGGGAAAATTCTCGTCGCGGTGGGTTTTGCTTGGCTTAGGGGCCGTCGCATTCATCATGGTGAGTGATGACCCCTGATCGGAATTGACTGGAAGCGGCCCTTCCAGGAGCCGCCGTGCCCTCGCCAGCTCTGGGCTGCCGATTCCAAGGTGAAGGCCGTATAGAGCGCTGCTATGAGGGGTAACGCGGGTGCCCAGAGAAGGCTCACGCCATAAGAGCGGAGCGTCGGCAGAAACATGAAGGCCATCAGCGCCCAGGCTGCCGCGCCGACAAACTGCGTCGCGCCGTGGCCAGCGAAAGCCGCAATGGGAGGCGCCAAATAAGCCACCGACATTGCCAGAACAGCGGCCGCCAGCTGCCAGTGCGAATAGCCGAGCTGCGCGAACGCGGTCCGCGTGACCATGCGCCGGATATCGTTGAAGCCGGGATAGGGGCGCAGGCTGACCACGTCGCGCGACAGGCCGAGCCAGATCGGGCCTTGCCGCTTCAAGAGACGCGCGAGCGCGCAGTCGTCGATCAGGGCCGAGCGGATGGCCCGCAACCCGCCCGCGTCTTCCAGCGCAGCGCGGCGGATCAGCATGCAGCCGCCCGCGGCGCCGGCGGTCGGACAGTCGGCGCGGTTGACCCAGGAAAATGGATAGAGCTTTTGGAAAAAGAAGACGAAGGCCGGGATGAGCATCCGCTCAGGCAGGCTGTCGCATCGCAGCTTGGCCATCAAGGATACGAGAGCCGTACGACGGCGCTCGGCGAGGTCCACAAGTCGATGCACGACGTCGGGGCCGAGCACGATGTCGGCATCGACGAATAGAATGTAATCGGGCGAGGTCCCCCGTTCCGTCGCGTGCTGGAGGCCCTGTTGCATGGCCCAGAGCTTGCCTGTCCAGCCCGGCGGAAGCGGTCCACCGCTGAGCACAACTGTTCTTCGGGAGGCTTTGCAGTCTTCGGCAGCAGCCTGAGCTGCAGCCGCGGTTCCGTCGGTGCTCTGATCGTCGACCACGATGAGCGACAATGGGCCCTTGTAGGTTTGCGCAATAACGGCGGTCACGGCCCTTCCGACCGTCTCGTGCTCGTTGCGGGCCGGCATGATCGCGGCGACCGCTGGGGGAGGCCCCTCATTATCGTGTGGTAAGCCTCGTGCCCCAGCAATCGCCTCATCCGTGACGTTCGAGCGCCAGAACCCGCCACGGCCGAGCAGAAGATAAATCCAGGCGACGAGCGCCACGCTGGCGACAACGAAGCCGATCATCTGAGCTGCCCATTCGCTGCGAACCAGGACACGGCATCCGCAAGCGCCTCGGAATAGAGCCTCGACTTGTAGCCGAGCTCGGAGCGCGCCTTTGCGTCGCTGTAGAACATGTGCTGGCGCGAAAGGCGCAGCCCCTCCCGCGTGATCAACGGCTCGCGTCCCGTAATGCGAGCCCACGCCTCGGAAGCGATTGCAGCGGGGTAGACCGCGGCGTGCGGGATCTTGATCCCGGGCGGCCGCCGCCCGCTCAGCTTCGCGATTGTGCCGACGATTTCGGAAAGCGGGACGTTGTCGCCACCAAGGATGTAGCGCTCCCCGACCCGGCCCTTGCGAAGCGCGAGCACATGGCCTTCGGCCACATCGTCGACGTGAGCGACATTGAGGCCTGTCTCGACGAATCCCGGCATGCGGCCGCGCGCGGCTTCGAGCACCAGTCGGCCGGTCGGCGTCGGCCTGACGTCGCCTGGTCCGACCGGCGTGCTCGGATTGACGATGACCGCCGGCAAACGGCGTTCCGCCACCATGCGCTCGACCAGCCGCTCGGCGATGATCTTGCTGCGCTTGTACGGCCCCATCTCCTGGCTGGGTTCTGCCTTGCGGCTCTCGTCGGCAGGCGTACCATCCGGAGCGGGCGCGATCGTCGCGACGCTGCTGGTGTAGACGATGCGCTCGACCCCGGCTTCGAGCGCTGCCTCCATGACGATGCGCGTGCCCTCGACGTTGGTGCGCGCGATGACCTCGGGATCCCGTGCCCACAGGCGATAATCCGCGGCCGAGTGCACCAGAAACCGCACGCCCTCGAGCGCCCTGGCGACAGTTGCCGGATCGAGGATATCGCCCTGCCGCTCCGTAACGGCGTAGCCGGCCAGATTGGCACGATTGCTGGCTGGCCGGACCAAGGCGTGGACGTCGTAGCCGGCCCTGAGGAGTGCACGGACGATCGCGCCACCGACGAGGCCCGTTGCGCCCGTTACGAGCACGTTTCCAAGCTCGCTTTCGGGCTTGCCCGGTGCCTCGGTCTTCGATGTCGCGGGGGAAGGGGCCTCTACCATCATGACGCCTCACCGGGGCGGGCCGCCGTCATGCCCGGGATGCTGCCGCGACGAGCAGCGGCGCTCCGGCAGCCGCCTTGTCTTGGCTGTGAGCCCTGCCCAGTGCTGCCATGACCGTGCGCACGATCCCCGGCGCATTCAGCCCCGCTTTCGCGTACATCGCTTCCGGTTTGTCCTGGTCGATGAAGCAATCGGGGAGGACCATCGTCCGCACCTTGAGGCCGTCGTCGAGCATTCCGGCCAAGGCCAAGAATTGCAGCACATGGGAGCCGAACCCGCCGATCGCGCCCTCTTCGATCGTCACCAGCACCTCGTGCTCGCGCGCGAGCCGGCGGATCAAGTCCGTGTCCAACGGTTTCGCGAAACGGGCGTCAGCCACGGTCGTCGACAGCCCCTGGCTCTGGAGCTCGTCGGCAGCGCGCTGGCATTCCTGAAGGCGGGCTCCGTAAGAGAGCAGTGCAACCGTCGTCCCTTCGCGCAGGATGCGGCCCATGCCGATCTCGAGGGGCAGGGCCGGGTCGGGAAGAGGAACGCCAATGCCGTCTCCGCGGGGATAGCGCACCGCGGAAGGTCCATCATCGATGGCAGCCGCGGTCGCGAGCATGCGGACGAGCTCGGCCTCGTCGGCTGCCGCCATCAACGTGAACCCCGGGAGGCAGCCGAGGTAGGTGATATCGAAGGCACCGGCGTGGGTCGGGCCATCCGCACCGACCAGGCCGGCCCGGTCGATCGCGAACCGCACGGGGAGTTTCTGGATCGCGACATCGTGCACGACCTGATCGTAGGCGCGCTGCAGAAACGTCGAGTAGATCGCCGCGAACGGGCGGTAGCCCTCGGCTGCCAGGCCGGCGGCGAAGGTTACGGCGTGCTGCTCGGCGATCCCGACATCGAAGGAGCGTCGAGGGAACTTCTTTGCAAACAGATCGAGGCCGGTACCGGACGGCATCGCCGCGGTTATGGCGACGATCTTGTCATCGCGCTCTGCGAGCTTGATCAGGGTCTCGGCGAAGACCTTGGTGTAGCTCGGCGCTGCGGGGCGGCCCTTCTCCTGGGCGCCGGTAACGACGTTGAAGCGGCTGACGCCGTGGAACTTGTCCGCCGAATTCTCCGCGGGAACGTAGCCCTTGCCCTTTTTGGTGACGACGTGCACCAGGATCGGCCCTTCCTCTGCGTCCCGGATATTCCGCAACACCGGAAGCAGGTGATCGAAGTTGTGGCCGTCGACCGGGCCGACGTAGTAGAAGCCCAGCTCCTCGAACAAGGTCCCGCCGGTCCAGAAGTTGCGCGTGAACTCCTCCGCGCGGGCGGCTTTGCGCTGCCAGCTGGGCGGCATCTTGTCGGCGAACTGCTTCAGACGCCCGCGCACTTGGCGATAGGCGTTGCTCGAAATCAGTCTTGCCAGATGCGCGCTCAGTGCGCCGACGGGCGGCGCGATCGACATGTTGTTGTCGTTGAGAATGACGATGAGGCGCGAATCCATCGCGCCGGCATTGTTCATGGCCTCGTAGGCCATGCCGGCGCTCATGGCGCCATCGCCGATCACGCATATCACGTTGTGCTTTTTGCCCGCGAGGTCGCGCGCAACCGCCATTCCGAGCCCCGCCGATATCGATGTCGACGAATGTGCGGCGCCGAACGGGTCGTATTCACTTTCCGCCCGCTTGGTAAATCCGGAAAGGCCGCCTCCCTGACGGATGGTGCGGATTCGATCTCGTCGGCCGGTCAGGATCTTGTGTGGATAGCTCTGATGCCCGACATCCCAGATCAGTCGGTCGCGGGGCGTATCGAACACCTTGTGCAGCGCGATCGTCAGCTCGACGACTCCGAGCCCGGCCCCGAGATGGCCCCCCGTTTCCGACACAGCATGGATCGTTTCGGTCCGCAGCTCATCAGCCAACGCTTTGAGTTGATGGTCCGCGAGTTTCCGGAGGTCTGCTGGGCAACGGATTTGATCGAGAATGGGGGTTACCGGCATGAACGAGAGCCCTGTCGCAAGACGCTCGTGGAGACCTCGAGAGATCACCGCGCGCGGGAATTTCGGCCTAGCTCATAAGCGGCCCGACCATCTAAACGTGGGCTGAGTGGAATAGTTCGCCCCGCGACCGCCAACTCCGAACGAATTTCTGCGATTGCTGAACGACCGCGGCCTCCAGCTCGGCCAATTCGGTCGATGATTTCAGCGGGCTCGGGATCCCGAAATCGCGGGCTGCCGTGGTCATTCGCAGCATCCTGCCAGGCAATCCCCCGTCGTACCGCCTGGAAGCGAAATCGGCGTCAGCTCAACGGAATGGTTAACGCCAGATCCATTCAGTGCGCGCGCTTTTCCAGAATTTCATCCGCAGTCGAAATATTTTCCGAGGCCTACGAGAGAGCTCCGGGTGCCATGAAATCGCGCGCGTCCGCACGTCGGTGCACGAAGTTATCCCCGCTCTCCAAATCCGCCTCATGCTTGGCGGGTCGGTACCAGTCGGGAGACATGAGTTATGTTCGAGACACCCAACCTGAAGCTTCCCTACATCGCGCCCGCCCAGGCGCAGAAGCACGTGACCCACAACGAGGCGATCCGTGCGCTCGACGCTCTGGTGCACATCTCCGTCGAGGATCGTGATCTCGTCGCGCCGCCGGTCGAAGCCCTGGATGGCGCCCGCTACATCGTCGCAAATGGCGCGACGGGCGAATGGTCCGGGCACGCTCAAAAGATCGCAGCCTTTCAGGACGGCGCATGGGCATTTTATGCGCCCCGGGAAGGCTGGACGGCCTGGATTGCAGATGAGGATCTGCTGGTCGTCTGGAACGGCGAGGCGTGGATGCCGGCTGCGGGCGTGACGGACCCGACGCCGCAGCTCGGCATCAATGCGACAGCAGATGCAACCAATCGACTCGCGGTGGCGTCGCCGGCTTCACTCTTCAACCACGAGGGCGGCGGTCATCAGCTCAAGATCAACAAGGCGAGCGATGCCGAGACGGGAGCCATCCTTTTCCAGACGAACTGGTCCGGCCGGGCGGAGATGGGGCTCGCCGGCGATGACGACTTCCATTTCAAGGTCAGCCCGGACGGCAGCGCCTGGCACGAGGCGATCGTCATCGAACGCACGACGGGACGCGTAAGGCTGCCCGCGACGCCGGTCCGCGAGATCCTGGCCGCTGACCGTACATACTTCGTCGATCCGACCGGATCGGATGCCAACGACGGCTTAACGGCAGCGACACCTTTCCTCACCATACAGAAGGCGATAGACGCTGCACTCAACCTCGACGGTGCCGGTCACACGGTCACAATCCAACTCGCCGACGGCGTCTACACCAGCGGCGGGCGGATCAGCCGGCCGATGTTCGACGGCGGGCAACTCAACATCATCGGCAACCCGGCAGCACCGGGGAACGTGGAAGTCGCCGTTACCGGAGCCAACGCGTTTCTGGTCGACGCCGCCGGAGCGAAGGTCCGCCTCGAGGGCGTGAAGATCAGCGGTGACGTCGGGGTCTGGGCCCGGTATGGCGCTGCCGTGTTCCTCACCGGCAAGAATGCATTCGGCGCCTGCAGCTTCCGGCACATCGGTGCCGACAACGGCGCCTTCGTCGAGATGCTTGGGGGTGAGATCGCTATCGAAGGTGCCGCGCCGCATCATCTCTATGCCGATGCCGGCGGGCATATCTTCTACGCCCTCGGCACCACCACGATCAGCGGCAGTCCGGCGTTTCCCTTCGGATTCGCCTATGCGCAATCGGCCGGGCTGGTGACGTCCTACGGCATGACCTGGTCGGGCAGTGCCACGGGTCCGCGCTACCAGGCCATGCTCAACGGCGTCATCAACGCCAATGCCTCCGGGCCGGACTATTTCCCCGGCGACAGTGCCGGCGTATTGGCGAGCGGCGGTCAGTACGTGTGACACTGAGGGATAGCCAGCCGGCGGTCAGTGCGAACCGGCTGCCGGTCCCACCAATGCCTCCCCGAGGTTCGCGAGTGTCGTCAGGTCGACGAACTCGCCTCTCGGGAGGCTCAGGTCGAAATTCATCTTCCAGGAGAGCTGCGCGGCCGTCGCCAGCTTCGAGCGCAGCACCCTGTCGGCGACGGCGTGGTGGTCGGGCCGGACCGCCAGCCGTACCCCGTGCAAAATGCCGAGTGTCACCAGGTCGTAATAGGCGCTCGAAGGATCAGGCGAGGCGCTGGCCGGATGCATGTAGCCGGCAAACGCGATCCGGCCGTCGTACTGGCGCGTCTTGGCGTCCTTGCCCTTATAGCCCGCGAATTGGTCGTAGAGAGTGCGCACGGTAAGGGAGGGCCCCTCGGACTCGAACAGACCGCGCAGCCCATAGGCCAGCGTATCTCCGTAGACGTAGGTGTCAGGCTCGCCTTTGGGCCCTTTGACACGGCGCCAGGCCTGCGGGCACGCGCGCTCGCGGCATTGGGCCAGCACTGCCGCCTCCGCATACTCCCATGCGCCGGATAATCCTTCGACAAGGAACTCGCGTGCAGATCGTGCGGAAGCTTCGTAGTGCGGCTTGCCGGAGAGGATCGCCGCCTGCCGTAGAACCGGCAATGCAATGAGCGCCTTTACGTGGCGATCGCAGTTCCAGGCGGGCGTGGGGCCGCTGTTCACGATGAACTCGCAGAAGCCATCCGGAGCGCCGGCAGGTCGCGCATAGGGCCGCCCCGGTCCGCTCTGCATGCGAACCAGAAAATCCGCGAACCGCAAGCCGGATTGGCGATAACGATCGTCCTTGCTCAGGTCGTAAAGAGCGAACATTGCGTTGCCGCAGAACGCCGCGTCGATCGTGTAGTAATATCGGTTGGCGGGAGCAGGCAGGTCGGGTGTCGATGGCACGCCACCATTGGTCGGACTGCCGGACCGGGCGTCCTGCAGGCTGATGACCCAGCGGGCCAGCTCCTCGGCCTTGGTGCGTGCTTCCGAATCCGAAGGATCGGTGCGGGCCAGCACTGCCAGGAAGCGGATGACCTCGCAGGCCGAGCCCGGCGTTCTGCCGATATTCTTGTTGGGATTGCCCGTCTGCGGATCGACCTGCTTGTAGGGTGCGTGCCGCAGCACGAACGCGCGAATCGGGTGAACGGCGCTCGCATCGGTGCGGATCTCAGCGCTCCACATGCTGGCCTGGATCAAGCCAGAGTCCAATCCAGCCCCTTCGGAGCAGGCGGCGATGAGCGGGATCAGCATGAGGATCGCGCTCCACGTCCGCGTTTTCCTTTTCGTGCCCTGCGGTGCTGCCCGCAGCCCCCCAGATCCGGCGCTCACCGCGTCCTGCCCCCGGCGCGTGCGGTTACGTCTCTGTTGAACGATGTTCACACGCACATGCGGCCATTGGCAACTCCCAATGCATCGCAGGCGTCGGTTAGCGTTTCAGGCGGCTGGCGATCGTCCTGCTTCCGGCGGTTCATAGACCGGCCGCAAGACCTTGAGCGCTCCGCGTTGGACCCTGAAATGCAGTGGCGCCCGCTCCTGGACCACTTCCCCGTCGATGGAGACTGGGATGCGCCGGCGGCGAGGATTGATTTCGATTTCCCGGGCCAGAATGGATTCGATGCGACCCGTGCGGCGCCAGCGCCCAAGCATCATGTCGAACCCCGCCTTGACCAGCGGCAGCCACGTCCAGCCCCTGACGATGTGCACCTCGAGCAGGCCATCGCTGATGCGGGGCCGGGTCCATTCCGACTCGCGATAGATGTTGTTGGTCACGAGCACCGCCGAAGATCGGCGCAAGAGCTTGCCGTTCTCCGTCTCGATCCAGAGCGACATGCGGTCCACACGGGCAACCGCCCGGATCAGCGCCAGCAGGAAAGCGAGCCAGCGTGCGTAGGGAATGTCGGCGCGCGCCCGCTGACGCTCCCGGGCCATTCGGGCGAGAAATCCCAGGCCGGCGAGGGAATGGAAGGTGCGCCCGTTAACCTCGCCGAGATCGATGGTCTCCACGTTCGCCCCGGCCAGCGCATCGACCGCCGAGAGCAGGTCTAAGGGTACTTCGAGGTCGCGGGCGAGCAGGTTCACGGTGCCGAGCGGCAGCACGCCGAGGATCATGCCCGTGCCGGCCAGCAGCGAGGCGGCGAGGCTCTGCGAGCCATCGCCGCCACCGACGATGATGGCCTCGATATCCGAGCGGTCTGCTGCGCGCCTCAACGCCTCCTCGATGTCCTCCGGCGAGACGAGTGACAGCTCGAGGTCGTGGCCCCGCTCCCGAAACCGGCGCGCGATCGTCTCGGCAATAGCAGGCCCCGATTCCAGGACCGCGCCGGCCTTGGCATTGATGATGGCGACCGCACGCAATGATCGGGCTCCTTCGGGGCCCTCCCGGTACAAGCTCACGCGATCGGGAAAGCTCTGTTTCGATCAGAAGAACGCCGTCCTGGCAGGCCGGTTCGCGTGCGGCATGGCCGGTGCTGAGCAGGCGAGCGCAGCACAATTCCACGGGGCTGGTGGCTCAGGTTGCCTGGCTCTTGGCCGCTCGCCACTCCCGAAAACTGATCACTTCGCCGTTCAGGGTGCATTCCGGGCTCGCCAGCTCGACGAAGAGGGGGGCCACCTCTTCTGGCGTCGGCAACGACGCGGGGTTCTCGCCTGGATAGGCCTTGGCGCGCATGGCCGTCCGGACCCCGCCGGGATCGACGAGGTTGGCCCGCACCGGGGTGCGTTCCATCTCGCGAGCATAGGTTTTGACCAGGGCCTCGAGCCCCGCTTTCGAAACGGCGTAGGGCCCCCAGTAGGCGTGGTCGCCCGCCGCGGCTCCAGAGGTGACGAAGATCGCGCGACCGGCATCCGATCGGCGCAGCAGTGGATCGCAGGTCCGGATCAGACGCCAGTTGGCCGTGAGATTGATGGTGATGACATCGGACCAGGCGTCGGCCGTGATGTGCCCCAATGGCGACAACGGCCCAAGGATGCCGGCATTGCCGACCAGGATGTCGAGCTTGCCCCAGCGCTGGTACAGGGTGGGGCCGAGCGCATCGAGCTTGTCGCCGTTGCGAAGATCGAGCTGGAGCAGCGTCGCCGAGCCGCCGATTTCCCGCACCTCGTCATCGACCTCCTCGAGCGCACCCTGTGTGCGGGCGAGCAGCACGACGTGTGCGCCCTCGCGGGCAAAAGCGAGGGCCACGGCACGCCCGATTCCTCGCGAGGCGCCTGTGATCAGGGCAATGCGGCCTTCAAGACGTTTGGTCATCTGCTCGGCTGCTCTCCCGTAGCTCGATCCAAAGGCTGTCGAACGTGTATAACGCGCTTGTCTACCTGGGCTGTTCCTGAGGCGCATCGGGCGCCGGCTCATCGCCGGAAGGTTGCCCGTCCTCTGGCTTCGTTCCCATGAGCTCCTTCAGGCCCTCGCGCGCCTTCTCATAGAACCTGATGCCATATTCCTTGGCCTTCTCCAGCGCCGGCTTGGCGGCTTCGACGGCCTTTTCGGTCGCCTCCTTCGCGCGGTCGATGTAGGGCCGGGCCTGCTCCCTGGCTTTCTCCGAAGCCTGCATCAGCCTCTCCGCGCTCGTGGCCGACAGCTCCTTCGTGCGGGCGATGACGCGCGCGATCGTGCTCTCGTCGGGGAGCAGTGCCTCGGTGCGCAGGGCCTTGATAGTGGCGATCAGGTCCTCGTGATCCTTCCGCGCCTCCGGATCGGCGATTTTCTCCGGCGCGCCGGTGAAGAGCACGACCGGTGTGCAGGCGGTATCGACCTTCCGCGCCGTGGTGAGCCAGTCGGCGTTCGCAACCTGCGTCTCCTGGGCGAAATAGATCTTCTGCCCTCCGATCTGCTGGCGCAGGATCTCCCGGTCGATGATCGGCACGTAGTGCCCGCCGAGCTCCCGGACCAGCGCGAATCGTGGCGCATCAGGGTCTGGGAAGTCCACGAAGAACGCGACCCCGTTCTCTTCCGAAAGCGCGCTGCGAATGGCGTCGTCAGGGCTGGCCTCGTGCTTCACGATGGAGGCCTTGCCGAGGCCAGTCGGATCGATCTGCTGGAGGATGGCGAACGTATCGGCGCTGCCGGATTGCTGCGGCGGTAAATGGAAGTTGAGCTCGGTTGAGCGTCCGGAGAGGTCGCCGAAGCTCTGCAGGTCGCGCCGCTTGGTGACGGCGAACAGGCATTGGCGGACGTCGTCCGTACGAACAGGGACGAGAGCGCCGGCATCGTCGGCGTTGGCCAGCTTGCTCGCGAAGACGTCGAGCTGCCCGTAGCCCAGCTCCGATGGATCGGTCATGACCCGGCGGATATTCTCTGCGGTTCCAGAGGAAGGCTCGCAAGAATAGGTAAAATCGGACCGCGAGAGCTGGTCGGCGAGGATAGGGCAGAAGCGGTCGTTATACGTTCCGCCTTCCTCGTCGGTATTGATGCGTCCGGCCAATCCCTGGGCGGCGGCAACGGCCAGGGCGGAAGCAAACACGGCCGCGGTGATCAATTGCTTGGCGATCATCGGCAAGTCTCCCCAATCGGAGCAACCGGACGTGCTCTCCCAAACAGCTTATCCGTTTCAGGAGCAGATCATACCCGGGACGCGTGACACAAGGCCGGCGGGCGTTCCGGTCGCCGGTTCAGCGGGCTTCGGCGAGAAGCGAGAGCTGGCGCGGTGCCGAGCCACCGTTGAGGTCGGTCAAATCGGTCGGATATTCGCCAGTGAAGCAGTGATCGCTGAACTGGGGGTTGAAGCTGTCCCGGCCGTCGAAGCCCATGGCACGGTAAAGCCCGTCGACCGACAGGAACTGCAAGGAGTCGGCACCCATGAATATGCGCATTTCCTCGACCGACATGGAGGCCGCCAGAAGCTCTTTCCGTGTCGGCGTATCGATGCCGTAGTAGTCGCCGAATTTGATCTCCGGGCAGGCGATGCGCATGTGAACCTCGCGCGCCCCGGCCTCCCGCATCATGGTCACGATCTTCTTTGAGGTCGTCCCACGCACGACGCTGTCGTCGATCAATACGATGCGCTTGCCCCGGATGGCGGCAGAGTTGGCCGAATGCTTCAGCTTGACGCCGAGCTGGCGGATGCGCTGCTCCGGCTCGATGAAGGTGCGGCCGACATAGTGATTACGGATGATCCCGAGCTCGAAGGGGAGCGACGAGGCCTGAGCATATCCGATAGCTGCGGGCACGCCGGAGTCGGGAACCGGCACGACGACGTCAGCGGCTGCCGGAGCTTCTTGCGCCAGCTCGCCCCCCATGCGTTTGCGCACTTCATAAACATTACGCCCGCCGACGATCGAATCGGGGCGGGCGAAATAGATGTACTCGAAGATGCAGGGCCGGGCCGGGCGCATCGGGAAGGGGCGATGGCTCTCCAACCCGCGCTCGGCGGTGATGACCACGACCTCGCCGTTCTCCACCTCGCGCACGAACTCCGCGCCGACGATGTCGAGTGCGCAGGTCTCGGAGGCGAGCACGTAGGCAGAGCCGATCCGGCCGATCACGAGCGGGCGAATGCCGACAGGGTCACGCGCGCCGATCAGCATGTCGTTGGTCAGGCAGACGAAAGCGTACGCGCCTTCGAGCTGCCGCAGGGCGTCGATCAGACGCTCGACGATCCGGCGTTTCTGGGACCGGGCGATGAGGTGAAGGATCACCTCGGTATCGGAGGTGGACTGGAAGATGGCGCCGGACTGGACGAGCTCGCGGCGCAGTGTCAGGGCGTTGGTGAGATTGCCGTTGTGGCCGACAGCGAAGCCGCCCACCTCGAGATCGGCGAACAGCGGCTGGACGTTGCGGAGGATCGTCTCGCCTGTCGTCGAGTAGCGGACGTGGCCGACCGCCATGTGGCCGCCCAGCCGTTTGATGACCTCGATCTTGTTGAAGTTGTCGCCGACGAGGCCGAGCCGGCGCTCCGAGTGGAACTGCTGGCCGTCGAAGGTGACGATGCCCGCCGCCTCCTGGCCGCGATGCTGCAGGGCATGCAGCCCCAGTGCCGTCAGGGCCGCCGCGTCGGCATGGCCGATAACGCCGAAGACGCCGCATTCCTCGCGTAGACGGTCATCGCCATAGCGCAGCCAGTGGGGATCATCGAGCTCCAGATCAGAATCCGCTTTGCCCGCCATCCGAACTCTCCGATCTGTCTCGACCACGATGCCTAAGACGCTACCCCGAGCACCATGGCGCATCAGGCGCGATCAGCGGAGCTCCCGGGCTGCGTGACTGATATATGAAATTCAGCGGGAGGCAACACCGCGACATCCTGAATCTTTGGAGAAGTCGTCGCGCCCTGCTGATCGAACCCACTCGGCTCGATCAGTGACGAGGGTGCGTATTGCGTCAGAATGATCCGGAAGGTCTCGCCAGTGCTGCGGATCATCGGCAGCGATTTGGCTTCGCGTACCCAGGGCACCTGCTGCTGTGGGTCGGGCACGAACGACTCGTAGAACATGTACGGGATCACGACGAGCACGAATCCGCGCACCACGCCGAACAGGAAGCCCAGGATCCGATCGATCATGCCTACGCGGCTGTCGAGGATCGTGTCGGAGATCCGAGCCGTGATCAGGTGGACGACGACCAGAACGATGAGGAAGATGATGCCGCCGATGGCAATCTGCGCGATGGAGACGGGCGCATTGATCTGCTGCGCCAGGTCCTCGGCGAACGGCCTGTGGAAAAGGACGAAATAGAGCACCGCCGCGGCGGCAGCGAGCCAGGACAGGATCGACAGGAGCTCCCGCGTCAGGCCGCGATACATGGCCAGCAGGCCGGACAGAAAGCAAATGGCCAGAAGGCCGACGTCGAGATAGGTCAGCGGCCCGATCATGGTCGCGGCTCCCTCAGGTACTTGGCAAGCGGGACAGGTCCCCACAAATTCAGTCGCACGGCGCCAACTGCTCCGCAAGCTTCTTCAAATGTGGAATACGTTGCAAAGAAAGCGTCAACGCTGAGACGTCGAGCTCGCCGGCCTGCGGCAGAACAGCCTGCCCAAACCCAAGCTTCTGTGCCTCTTTCAGCCTCGTGGTCATGTGCGAAGCGGCCCGAACCGCGCCGGAAAGGCTGATCTCGCCGAAGAAAACCTGATTCTGCGGCAGCGGAATACCTGAGATCGACGAAAGAAGAGCGGCTGCGGCCGCCAGGTCTGCGGCGGGCTCGGTTATCTTCAGGCCGCCCGCGACGTTCAGATAGACGTCGTTCTGTGCGAAGCTCACCCCGCAACGGGCATCGAGGACGGCGAGCAGCATCGACAACCGGTTCGCATCCCAGCCGACGACGGCCCGCCGCGGTGTGCCGAGACTGGTGGGAGCCACCAAAGCCTGGATCTCGACGAGCAATGGGCGTGTGCCCTCGATCCCCGCGAATACCGCCGATCCCGGCGTATGTGCATCCCGATCTCCGAGGAACAGCTCGGACGGGTTGGCAACCTCGCGCAGACCTTGATTCACCATCTCGAAGACGCCGATCTCGTCGGTGGCGCCAAATCGGTTCTTGACCGCGCGCAGGATGCGGAAGGGGTGGCCGCGATCGCCTTCGAAATAGAGGACCGTGTCGACCATGTGCTCGACCACCTTCGGTCCGGCGATCTGACCTTCCTTCGTGACGTGGCCGACGAGCAGCAACGCACTGCCGTATGACTTGGCGAAACGAATCAGCGCCTGCGTCGCTGCTCGAACCTGGCTGACGGTTCCGGGTGCCGCCTCCAGCGCATCTGCCCAGAGGGTCTGGATCGAGTCGATGACGACCAAGTCAGGGCGCCGGCCATCGGCGAGTGTGGCAAGGATGTTGGCGAGGTTCGTTTCGGAAGCGAGCGCGACGGGCGCACGCGACAGACCCAATCTCTCGGCCCGCAATCGGATTTGAGCGACGGCCTCCTCGCCGGAAAAATAGACGGCACGCTGGCCTCTCGAGCCGATGGAGGCGCAGAGCTGCAACAGCAGCGTCGACTTGCCGATCCCGGGCTCGCCGCCGATGAGCAAAGCAGAGCCCGGCACGATCCCGCCGCCCGTCACGCGGTCGAGCTCTTCCAGGCCGGTCGGAAGGCGGGGCGCCGCCTCGGTGCTCCCTGACAATGGCTCGAGGGCGACGACGCGGCCGCGCGAAGAGGCAGCCAATCCTGTTCCGGGTGGAGCAGGGCCGGGGACAGTCTCCTCCACGAGGGTGTTCCACTCCTCGCAGCTGGCACATTTCCCCGTCCAGCGGGTGCTGACCGCTCCGCAGTTCTGGCAGACGAACGTCGCTTTGGCGGCCTTCGCCATCAGTGCTCCACCCCCGCTGCCGCGATCGCAGCGCCCTTAGGCAAGTCTCACGAGCGAAGGGCCTGCCCGCCAGGGATCAGGCCTTCCCCTCCTCATAGATTCTGTGCACACGGCGACCGAGACGCGACAGCAGCTCGTAGCCGATCGTTCCGGCACGGTCGGTGAGATCGTCGAGCGTGACACGGTCGCCCATCACCTCCACCCATGCCCCCCGGTAGACCTGATCGGCAGGCACGTTGCTCACATCGAGCGTAATGAGGTCCATCGACACGCGGCCGATGACCCGCACGGGATAGGGGCCGATGAAACCGACCGGGCCTGGTTTGCCGACCGACCCGCTCAACGCCCTCAAGAACCCGTCCGCATAGCCGCAGGCGATCGTTGCAAGCCGCATTGGCCGATCGATGACGTGGGCTGCTCCATAGCCGACGGTCTCGCCGGGCTGGGCCTCAAAGACCTGCAGCACCTTGGCGGAGAGCCGCACGACCGTGCGCATCGTGCTCGGGCCCTTTTCATGTGCCCTGCCGCCGTAGAGGACGATCCCTGGCCGCACGAGGTCGTAATGGTAATCCGGCCCGAGAAAGATTCCGCCGGAGTTTGCCAGGCTGCGCGGAGCCGGCGGCAGCATCGCTGTCAGCCGCTCGAATTTTTGGCGCTGGGCCGCGTTCATCGGACTTTCCGGGACGTCGGCGCACGCCAAGTGGCTCATTATGAGAGAGACATGGAAATCCTTCAGGATTTCCGGATTGGCTGCCAGCTCCTTGACCTCGTACTCGGGCAGCCCCAACCGGTTCATGCCGGTGTCGATGTGGATGGCGGCCGAAAGGCGCTGTCCGCGGTCGCGGCAGTAGGCCGCCCATTCCCGGATTTCGAGGAGGCTCGAGAGAGCTGGTCGGAGATCGAATCCGGAGTAATGTTCCGCCGCGCCCGGCAGCAGGCCATCGAGGACATAGACGACGGCTCCCGGCTGCACGGTACGGATCTGGCGGCCCTCCTCGATAGTCGCGCAGAAAAACGTCCGGCAACCTTCCTCGGTCAGCGCGCGGCAGATTTCCTCGATGCCGAGTCCGTAGGCGTTGGCCTTGATGACGCCGGCGCACTCGGCAGTCCCGGATGCCTCGTTGAGCTTACGCCAGTTGGCCCGCAGGGCATCAAGATCGATCCGCAGCACCGCCCGTGCATTGACCGGGATTCGATCCTCCTGCTGGCGTGCGGTCCTGGCGTCCATCTCAGATCAACTCAATCCTATTCGGGCAAATGATACTCCCGCGCGAGATTGCCGAACCGGGTGAAATTCGACTCGAACGAAAGCTGCACGGTTCCGGTCGGGCCGTGGCGCTGCTTGCCGATGATCACCTCCGCCTTGCCGTGGACGTGGGTCATCTCCTGCTGCCACTTCAATAACTCCTCGACATTCGACTCGGACGGCTTGCGCCGTTCCACATAGTACTCCTCGCGGAAGACGAACATCACCACGTCCGCGTCTTGCTCGATCGAGCCCGACTCACGCAAGTCCGCGAGCTGCGGCCGCTTGTCCTCCCGCTGCTCGACCGCGCGGGAGAGCTGCGAGAGCGCAAGCACCGGCACGTTGAGCTCTTTCGCCAGCGCCTTGAGGCCGGTGGTGATTTCGGACACCTCCTGTACGCGCCCTTCCAACGCTCGCTTCGATGAGCCCGTGAGGAGCTGCAGATAGTCCACGACCAGCAGGCCGAGGCCCCGCTGGCGCTTCAGCTTCCGGGCGCGGGCCGCAAGCTGCGCGACCGAGATGCCGCCAGTCTGGTCGATGTAGAGCGGAATGTGGGACATTTCCTGGCTGACACGGACCAGCCGCCGGAATTCGTCCTCCGTGATCATGCCGCGCCGGATCTTCTCCGACGAGATCTCCGCCTGCTCGGACAGGATGCGCGTGGCCAGCTGCTCGGCCGACATCTCGAGCGAGAAGAAGCCGACGACGCCGCCGTCGATCACCTTCTCCGTGCCGTCGGGCTGCTTCTCGGCCCGGAACGCCTTCGCGACGTTGTAGGCGATGTTGGTCGCCAGCGCCGTCTTGCCCATGGAAGGGCGACCGGCAAGGATGATGAGATCGGAGTTCTGCAGGCCGCCGAGCTTGGCGTCGAGGTCCGTGAGGCCGGTGGATAGCCCCGAAAGGTGCCCTTCGCGCTGATAGGCGTTGTTGGCCATCTCGATGGCCTGCGTCAACGCCGTGCCGAAACTCAGGAAGCCCTGTCCGTACTTGCCGCTTTCCGCCAGCGCATAGAGTCGGCCTTCCGCCTCCTGTATCTGTTCTTCGGGCGGAAAGTCGACAGGGCTGTCGTAGGCGGTGTTGACTAGGTCCTCGCCGATGCTGATCAGAGCCCGCCGGGTAGCGAGGTCGTAGATGGTGCGGCCATAGTCGGCGGCGTTGATGATGGTGGTCGCACTGGCCGCGAGCCGGCCAAGGTACTGCGGCACGGTCAGGTCGTCGTCGATCGGCTCCGCGTTCTCGAAGAACGTGCGCAGCGTGATGGGCGTCGCCTGCTTGCCGGCCTGGATCAGCTTGCTCGCGACCTCGTAGATCTGCTGGTGGATGGGATCATAGAAGTGGTGGGCCTCGAGAAAGCCGGCAACACGGTCGAGCGCCTCGTTGTTGACCAGGATGGCGCCGAGCAGGGCCTGCTCGGCTTCGATGTTGTGCGGCGGCTGACGGAACTCCAGCGGCTCGTCGGCAGCCGCCTGGGCGCGCAGCTTGTCTGAAGGGAGGAAGGCTGTCTGTGTCATGTGCGCGAAGCTAGCAGATCCCGTCGCCGATCAGGCCGGGCAACTGCACCGGCAGCCGCGCCATCCCCGCAATGCACACACGCCGCCAAGCGCGCTTGCACGATGCGAATCGGCCGATGCGCACAGTGTACGACGTTTCGGCCAGGCAAAAAGCGGCGCTCGGCGACGCCGTGTATTACTCGCCCGCCAATCGGGTCGGCGTCCGCTGGGCATTGGCGGAGTGCTGCAGTCTTCGCTCCGTTTCGAAGATGTAGTCGCGCGTGATCGGCAGGGCGTCGATCCGCTTCACGAGCTGGATCTGGAACACCATCATGCCCTGATGCCGGAAGGCGCCCTCGGCGCCCGCGAGGTAGAACTCCCACATCCGGCAGAATTCCTCGCCTTTCAATGCGACCGCCTCGCTGCGGCGCGACATGAACCGCTCGCGCCATGCTTTCAGCGTTTCGGCGTAATGCAGGCGAAGGATCTCGACGTCGGAGACGATCAGACCTGCCCGCTCGATCGCCGGCAGCACCTCCGACAACGCCGGAATGTAGCCGCCCGGGAAAATGTATTTTGCGATAAACGGGTTGGTGTAGCCGGGTCCATCGGAACGGCCGATCGAATGGAGGACGGCAACGCCGTCGTCGTCGAGCAGATGGCGTAGCTGGCGGAAGAAGGTCGAATAGTGATTGACGCCGACGTGCTCGAACATGCCGACCGAGACGATGCGGTCGAACTTGCCCTGCACCTGCCGGTAGTCCTCGAGCGCGAACTCCACGGCGGACGAAAGGCCCTGCTTGCGGGCCCGGTCCTGGGCGACGGCCAGCTGCTCGGTGCTGAGCGTCACGCCCTTGACGCGACAGCCGGTGTTGGCCGCAAGCCACAGCGCCAAGCCGCCCCAGCCACACCCGATGTCGAGCACGCGCTGCCCAGGCGAAAGGGCCATCTTCGCGGCGAGGTGAATCTTCTTGGCGAGCTGCGCCTCGGCGAGATCGGTGCCCGGCTGGAAATAGGCGCAGGAATACTGCCGGTCAGGGTCCAGGAACAGCGCGTAGATCGCGCCATCGATATTGTAGTGGTGGGCCGCGTTGCGCTGGGCACGGCTGACAGGGTTGAACTGCTGCAGACGCCGGCCGCCCCGGCGCAGGACATCGAGCGAGGCCACCCAGCGTGCCGGCTTCTGGGCGGCGGCATTGCGCATCAGCAGATCGAGCAGATCATAGATGTTGCCCTGCTCTATGATCAGCCGGCCATCCATGTAAGCCTCACCCAGGGCGAGCTGCGGATCATAGGCAACCGCACGCTCCGTCGCCTTGCTCGTGAAGCGGATCTTCACCGGCGGACCCGAGCCGTCGCCGAATTGGAACTGGTCGCCCTTGGCATCGACGACAATCAGGTTGCCGCTGACGACGATCCGGCGAAGAATGATGTCCAGTGGCCAGAACATGGCGAGGGCCCCCGGGATCAACAAAGCTGCTACATGCGACTCCTAACGTTCGACATATGAAAGAGTGCCTACTTCCTGCAAGGACAGCAAGCCGTGATTAGTGTGCCTCTGCAACACACTAGCGTGACTGACAAAGGGTGATTGGGGGCAGACGCCTGCTGCCCCCGTCTATCAGGCCTCCGGTCCGCCAGCGGCTTCGCCGGCCTCCTCGAATGCGGCTTCGGGGTTGAAGGTCTCGAGCTCCATCCGCTCCTCGCGCACGACCGTCAGATCCTCTCCGCGGGCCTGCCGGTCCGCCTCTTCCTGCGAGCGGGCAATATTCAGCGTGACCTTCACCTCGACCTCGGGGTGCAGTCTGATGCGCACCTCGTGCAAGCCGAGCGTCTTGATGGGCCGCTCGAGCACGACCTGCGTGCGGTCGACGGTGAAGCCGCCCTCCTTGACGAGCTGCGCGATATCGCGCGTCGAAACCGAGCCATAGAGCTGGCCCGTGTCGCCGGCCTGGCGGATCGTCGTGAACTGCTTGCCGTCGAGCTTCTCGGCGACCGCCTCGGCTTCCTTCTTGAGCTCGAGGTTGCGCGCCTCGAGCTGAACGCGCCGCTTCTGGAACTCCTCCATGTTCTCCTTGGTGGCGCGCAGCGCCTTGTTCTTGGGCAGGAGGTAATTGCGGGCATAGCCGTCCTTCACGTTGACGACGTCACCCATCTGGCCGAGACGGCCGACACGCTCCAACAAGATAACCTGCATGATGGCTTACTCCTTCGGTCTTGATCCGTGTGGCTTCAGGATAGCGGTGGACCGGGCGGCAGCTTGCGCTTGAGCGGTGAAATCGGCTCTGCAAGGCCGATCATCGCTACGGCCAATCCACTGAACGGGTTGAGGAAAACGAGGGATGCGTAGACGGCGAACAGGATCAGCGGCCGTGCCGCCATCCTTTGGGTCACGTAATGCAGGATGGCCAAGCCGGCCAGCAGGTACGCGAAGATGAAGGCGCTGGCGAACCCTGATGCTATGAGACCCGGATAGCCCGGCAGGAACGTGAGCGCGACGGCCGCGGCGAAACCGATCGCCATCTGCCGCGGCAATGTCAGCATCGACAGTGCCGGCCATGGCCGGACCAACAGGCCCGAGGCGCGCGTCACCACCCCCGCGAGCCACAGGTTGAGAATGGCCACCCCCATCCACATGGTCGCGATGGCGCCCGCGAAGCTGACGACCATCAGCTCGGTGAAGGTGGCGATTTCGTTTTCGCCAAGCGTCTGGCCGCCGGGCTGTGCGGTCTCGATCTGCTGCAGAATGCCGCGCTCGAAGGTCTCCCGGAGCGAGGCGCGCAAGCCCTCGACATCCGTGGCCGTCGTGAGCAGGGCGATCGTTGCGATGACGCCGGCGAGCACGGCGGTAATGCCGACGATGCGGCCGATCGGATACCACTCGACGCGCTCCTGCCCATCGCCAGAAACAGCGCGGTTCAGCAGCGTGAGGTAGGAGAGGATCACCGTCGGCAGACCGAGGGCGATGAGGTGCAGCAGGGCGGCACGGGGTGTCAGCAAGACGGCGATGACGACGGGCGCCGTTACGGCCGCGGTCGCAGCCGAGGGCCATCCCCACCCTAGACCCGTTATGGCGACCGGAAGCGGCGTCAGGAACACGAGGACCATCAGCCCGAGCAGGGTCCCCGTCGAGGCAGACGCAAACAGCAGGCCCGAGACGAGCCCGGCTCCGACTCCGATCAGGAGGGCAAACGGCATGACACAAGCTGTCCCGCGCTTTGGGCGGTTAGAGGGGGCGCAAGCGTTGCCGGCCGCCTCAACCACGTGTGCTCAAGAAAGATCGCCGGCAATCCCGCCGGCGACCACCTGTCGGATTACTTCAGGACGTAAGGCAAAAGCCCGAGAAAACGCGCGCGCTTGATGGCGCGGGCGAGCTCGCGCTGCTTCTTGGCCGAGACAGCCGTGATGCGGCTCGGCACGACCTTGCCGCGCTCGGAAATATACCGCCCAAGCAGGCGCACGTCCTTGTAGTCGATCTTTGGCGCGTTCTGCCCGGAGAATGGGCAGGTCTTGCGGCGGCGATGGAAGGGCCGGCGGGGACCACCGGCGACAGAGACGTCTGCCATGACTTACTCCTCCGACCCGGATTGCTCTGAGCGCGACCGTGACCCGTCGCCGGCCGGCCTTGCGCGGAACGTGGAGGCGCCCTCGGTGCGGGCGCCGCCCCGGCCCCCGCCGCGATCACCGCGCGCACCCCGCTCATCGCGCCGGTCCTCGCCCTTGCGCATCTGCACGGATGGCTCGGTCTCGTGCTCTTCGACGCGCAGCGTCAAGAAGCGCAGAACGTCGCTCGACAGGCTCATACGCCGCTCCATCTCGGCCACCGCTTCAGGCGAGGCATCGATGTTCATGAGCGCGTAATGGGCCTTGCGGCTCTTCTTGATCTTGTAGGCAAGCGTCTTGAGACCCCAGTACTCCGTCTTGCCGACGGTACCGCCGCTGTCCTTGATCACCTGCCCGAATTCATTGATCATCGCCTCGACCTGCTGAGGCGAGACTTCCTGGCGCGCCAGGAAGACATGCTCGTAAAGTGGCATGCAGATTTGCCTTTCATCCATTTCGTCCACCCCGGCGCGGAGCCCCTTTCAAGGCCGGTTCAAACCGCGCTAAGGCGCGGTACGAAAGGCCCCAAAGACGACCTCGAAGAGCGGAGACACCGGCGGCCTGGAGCTCACGCCCCAACCACGCATTTCATCGTTGGACGAAGAAGCGTGCCCGCCGTTCAGCCCCCAACCGGGATGGCTTTGCGAACGGGCTCCTTATACGCGAACCGTCGCGAGCCGCAAGTCCTTTGCGGCCCGATCGGCTTGACAGCGCCGTCCGAGCCATGCCTAAAGCGCAGGGAACAAGCGAATGGCGAATAGCGAATGGCGAATGGATGGGTTTCCCTATCCGCTATTCGCCACTCACCATTCGCCAGCATAACCAGGGCGGCAGCGGAAGATGGCGGTTGCATTCGTGTTCCCGGGCCAGGGCAGCCAGGAGGTTGGCATGGGCCGGGAGCTCGCGGAGACCTACAAGGCGGCGCGGGACGTCTTCGACGAGGTCGATGACGCGCTCGGCGAGCCGTTGTCGCGCACGATCTGGGAAGGCCCCAAGGACGTCCTCACGCTGACGGAGAACGCCCAGCCGGCGCTGATGGCCGTTTCCATGGCGGTCGTTCGTGTGCTGGAGCGGGAGAAGGGCGTCAGCCTCGCCGATCATGTCAGCTATGTCGCCGGCCACTCTCTCGGCGAGTACTCGGCGCTCGCGGCGGCCGGAGCGCTGTCCGTCACCGATGCGGCAAGATTGCTTCGCGCGCGCGGAAAGGCGATGCAGCAGGCGGTGCCGGTCGGGCAGGGGGCCATGGCCGCTTTGCTCGGCGTCGGTCTCGACGTCGCCGAGAAGGTCGCGGCCGAGGCGGCCCAGGGCGATGTCTGCCAGGTCGCCAATGACAACGAGCCGACGCAGGTCGTGCTCTCCGGGCACAAATCGGCCATCGATCGCGTGGCCGAAATCGGCCGCAAGCACGGCGTGCGCCGGGCGCTGCCGCTGCCGGTGAGCGCGCCGTTCCATTGTTCTTTGATGCAGCCGGCGGCAGATGTCATGGCCGAGGAGCTGTCGAAGGTGGAGGTCCGCCGGCCTGTCGTGCCGGTCGTCGCCAACGTGCTTGCCGAGCCGATCAGCGATCCGGATGAGATCAGGAAGCGCCTCGTCGAGCAGGTGACGGGAACCGTGCGCTGGCGCGAGTGCGTGCAGAAGATGGGCGCGCTCGGCGTCACCGACTTCTATGAAATCGGCGCTGGTAAGGTGCTGGCGGGCCTCGTGAAGCGCATTCTCAAGGATGCCAAGGCAATGTCGGTCGGTACGCCGGCGGATGTGGATGCTGCGCTCGCTGCACTCGGGAGATAATGGGCATGTTCAGTCTGGCTGGTAGGGGTGCGCTCGTCACCGGTGCATCGGGAGGCATCGGCAGTGCGATAGCGCGTACGCTGCACGCAGCGGGAGCGACGGTTGCGATCTCCGGCACCAAAATAGACCGCCTGGAGACGCTTGCCGGCGAGCTTAAGGAGCGGGTGCATGTCGTGCCCTGCGACCTCGACGACCGCGCTGCCGTCCAGAAGCTGGCTGGAGAGGCAGAGGCGAAGCTCGGCACCCTCGACATCCTCGTGAACAATGCGGGCATGACCCGGGACAATCTCTTCATGCGCATGAAGGACGAGGAATGGGACCAGGTCATCGCCGTCGACCTGACGTCCGCCTTCATGCTGTGCCGCGCTGCGGTACGTAACATGATGCGCCGCCAGTGGGGCCGAATCATCAACATCACGTCCATCTCCGGGATCATCGGCAACCCGGGCCAGGGCAATTATGCCGCGGCCAAGGCCGGTATGATCGGAATGACCAAGTCGCTTGCCCGCGAGGTCGCAGCCCGCGGCATCACCGCCAACTGCATCGCGCCTGGGTTCATCAAGACGGCCATGACGGATGCGCTCACCGAGAAGCAGGTGGAGGCGATTGCGCAGCATATTCCCGCGCAGACCTTCGGCGTCCCTGAGGACATCGCCGCTGCCGCGCTCTACCTCGCCAGCGAGGAGGCCCGCTATATGACCGGGCAGACTCTGCACGTGAACGGCGGCATGGCCATGGTCTGATCGAAAAAGCGTTTACATGACAAGGAGCTAGGCTCGTATCTGGAGTGCGCGTCCCCTGGGCGATTGCAACGCTAGTAAACGCCTGGGAAGTGTGTTAGGAGCGCCTGCTTTCGCAAGGAGTACTTGGGGAAAAGCTGCCGAGATCAGGCGATTTCGATTACATCGAACCGTGACTCTGGTAGCCCGCTCGGAGACTCCGTTCCGGTCCGCGTCCTTCGGGCCGGGGCGACCACCAGACAACTCATGTGACAACTGACGACACGAGGGAAATAGCTATGAGCGATGTTGCCGAGCGCGTGAAGAAGATCGTGGTCGAGCATCTCGGCGTAGAAGCTGAGAAGGTGACGGAGAACGCCTCCTTCATCGATGACCTGGGCGCTGACAGCCTCGATACCGTGGAGCTGGTCATGGCGTTCGAGGAAGAGTTCGGCTGCGAAATTCCTGACGACGCGGCCGAGCACATTCTCACCGTGGGCGATGCGGTGAAATTCCTCGAAAAGAACGCGAACGCAGCGTAAGCCGGTGGCGGTGCTGCCCGCTCGGCAGAACTGCTCCCCAGATCACGCGAGGCGGTGTTGACGGGCCTTTGCCGGGCGCCGCCGGAGAAGGACTTTGCATGCGACGGGTCGTTATTACGGGATTGGGTCTCGTTACGCCGCTCGCCAGCGGCGTGGAGGCGACATGGTCGAGGCTGCTGGCCGGGCGCAGCGGTGCGCGCCGGGTCGAGGAGTTCGACGTATCGGACCTGTCGTGCCAGATCGCATGCTTCATCCCGCGTGGTGATGGCTCGGACGGCACCTTCAATCCAAACGATTGGATGGAGCCCAAGGAGCAGCGCAAGGTCGACGACTTCATCATCTATGCCGTCGCCGCCGCCGACCAGGCGCTGGCGGATTCAGGCTTCGAGGCGAAAACGCCCGAGCAACAAGAGCGCGCCGGGGTTCTCATCGGCTCCGGTATTGGCGGATTGCAGGGCATTGCCGAGACGTCGATCCTGCTCAAGGAGAAGGGCCCCCGGCGGGTCAGCCCGTTCTTCATTCCCGGGCGCCTGATCAATCTCGCTTCCGGCCACGTGTCGATCAAGCACCAGCTCAAAGGCCCCAATCATGCCGTCGTCACGGCGTGCTCGACGGGTGCGCATGCCATCGGCGATGCCGCGCGCCTGATCGCGCTCGGAGATGCCGACGTGATGGTGGCAGGGGGGACCGAAAGCCCGATCTGCCGCATTGCCATTGCCGGCTTTGCCGCTTGCCGGGCTCTGTCGACCAACTTCAATGATGAGCCGACCCGGGCTTCGCGCCCCTACGACAAGGATCGCGACGGCTTCGTGATGGGCGAGGGAGCCGGTGCCGTGATCCTCGAGGAGCTGGAGCACGCCAAGGCGCGCGGGGCGCGCATCTATGCCGAGGTCATCGGCTACGGGCTGTCGGGTGACGCCTATCACATCACCGCACCAGCCGAGGACGGCGACGGCGCGTACCGCTGCATGAAGGCGGCGATCGCGCGCGCCGGCATCGACCCGAGCGATATCGACTACATCAACGCTCACGGAACCTCGACGCCCATGGGCGATGAGATCGAGCTGGCTGCCGTCGAGCGGCTGTTCGGCAATGCGGCCGCCAAGCTTTCGATGTCATCGACGAAATCCGCCATCGGACACCTGCTCGGCGCCGCGGGGGCGGTCGAAGCGATTTTCGGTGTGCTCGCGATTCGCGACAATGTGGTGCCGCCGACGTTGAATCTCGACAATCCGTCGGTCGAGACCGCAATCGATCTCGTGCCGCACACCGCCAAGCAGAAGCAGGTCGACACCGTGCTGTCGAACTCGTTCGGCTTCGGCGGAACCAACGCTTCGCTCATCCTGCGCCGGTTCGTGGGCTGAGATAGTTCGTCTCGCTCGAGTGGGACCTCTGCAACACACCGAAAGGGGTTGCATCCCGGTGCCCGCTCTTGCCACATTCCGTGCCCATCCTGCGTGAGGCTGGTGACGCGACCCGTTCACCGGTGATTTTGCGTCTGACGACCTGGATTAAGCCTTTCGTCACCGCATGATGGACGGTGGAGGGGTGTCGAGCTGATGGTGAACGAACGGACCGGCAGGGGAGGACGAACTCGACCTCCGGGTGTCATGCCGCGCAGTCCGTCTGAAGCCCTCGAGCCGACACGTGCACCGTCCAGGCCGAAGGGTTCCCGGACGCGCCGTGAGGTGAAAAGGTTGGGCCCGACACTCCGCTTCATCAATGCGTTCCTGACGTTCAGCTTCCTGGCGTTGGCCGTTGCCGCGGGCGGCGTGTTCTGGGTCAATTCCGAGCTCGACAAGGCCGGCCCGCTCCAGGAGGCCCGACCGCTGGTGATTCGCAGAGGGGAGGGCGCCCGCGATATCGCGCGCCGTCTGGAGCGCGAAGGCATCATTTCCAGGGAGCACGTGTTCGTCGCCTATTATCTCGCGCGGCAGATGTCAGGCTGGTTCGGCGGCAAGCCCCTTCAACTCAAGGCCGGCAACTATGAGCTGAAGCCGGCCATGAGCATGCGGGAGGTGGCAGACCTGATCGGCGAGGGAAAGGTGGCGCTGCTCCGGCTGACCATTCCCGAAGGGCTGACCAGCCATCAGATTGTCGAGCGCATCCGGGCCGATCAGAACCTCACCGGCGAAATCAGCGTGGTGCCGGAAGAGGGCACGTTGCTTCCAGATACATATCTGGTTCCCCGGGGCACGACGCGGCAGGCCGTGCTGGACATGATGCGGGCCGAGCGGGAGAAGTTCCTGCAGGCGGCCTGGAAGGAGCGTCAGCCTGATCTGCCGCTGCAAAGCATGGACGAGGCGGTGATCCTCGCCTCCATCGTGCAGCGGGAAACCGGGCGCAACGACAAGTTCGAGGACATCGCGTCGGTCTTCATCAATCGCCTGCGCCGGAAGATGCCACTGCAGTCGGACCCGACCATTCTCTATGGCCTGGATGGCGGGCAGGTGGACTGGGGCCGTCCGATCTATCGCACCGAAATCCAGCGCAAGACCAGCCACAACACCTACCAGATCAACGGCCTGCCGCCGACGCCGATCTGCAACCCGAGTCGCGAGGCGCTCCGCGCCGTGCTCAATCCCTCTCGCACGAACTATCTTTATTTCGTCGCGAGCGGCACCGGCTCGAGCGTATTCTCGGAGACGTTGGACGAACACAACCGTGCCGTCGCCAAGTGGCGGAAGGTGGAGCAGGAGATCCGCGCCAGAGAGGCCGAGGCCGCCAAGGAAGCTGCCGCGAAGCAGTTGACGACGGCCGGCGGTCCTGCGGCGGCCAGCGGGGGCCCGGGACTTGTCAACCCGGCCGCGGCTGCTGCAGGCACCTCTAGTGAAGGCGATCCGCCGCTGCCGTTGCGCAAACCGCGACAGTAGGCAGCCCGGCCAAACGCGTCGCGAGATCCACGTTCTACCTTGCGCTGGCCCTCGCGGCTCCGTGTCCGGTTGTTTGCGGCGAAGCCAGCCGCTAGTGTGATGGCCCGAGAATTCGTGGATCGAATCTTCTCGATCTCCTGCCGCTTCTGACGCTTCTGGTTTTGGCCGCGCTGCCGGCCCCAGCTCGTGGTTTGTGCGATGACACTCAAGAGCATGACCGGCTTCGGGCGCGCGGACGGCGCCGCAGGGCCGATGCGCTGGCACTGGGAGGTGCGCAGCGTCAACAGCCGCGGACTCGATATACGGCTGAAGTTGCCGGCGGGGTTCGAGGCACTGGAGCCGCGCGTGCGGGAAGCCGTCGCAAAGCGCCTGAAACGCGGCAACGTCGCAATCGCCCTCGCCGTTAAGCGCGAGGAGGCCGTATCTCAGATCCGGCTCAACCATGATCTGCTGCAGCAGGTTTTGACAGCGGCCGAGCGCGTTCGTGTGGCCGTCGGCGGCGGACAGGTTTCGGTCGACAGCGTGCTCGGCCTGAAGGGCGTGCTGGAGGTCGTCGAGGCTTCCGAGACCGATGAGGAAGCCGAGGCTCGTGCCCTTGTCATGCTGGCAAGCCTGGAGGAGGCGCTTCAGGCGGTAGAAAATGCGCGCGCCTCGGAAGGGGCACGGCTGCGTGAGGTATTGCTCGACCTGACCCTTTCGATCGAGCGAGCCGTGGAGGAAATCGCCGCTTCGCCCGCGCGCACTCCGGAGGCGATCCGGCAGCGGCTGCGCGAGCAGGTGGAGCGATTGCTCGACGCGTCCTCCGCATTCGACGAGGCGCGCCTGCATCAGGAGGCCGTGCTGCTGGCCACCAAGGCCGATATCGAGGAGGAGCTGCAGCGGCTCCGGGCCCATGTTGCGGCCGCCCGCGAATTGCTGGATACCGGGGAGCCTGTCGGGCGCAGGCTCGATTTCCTGTCGCAGGAGTTCAACCGCGAGGCCAATACGCTGTGCTCTAAGGCGAACGATGGTCAGATCACCCGGTTGGGGTTGCATCTCAAGGCGCTGATCGAGCAGATGCGGGAGCAGATTCAGAACATCGAGTGAAAGCCGTGCACTCGCCCTCCATTGAACGCCGGGGAATTATGCTGGTCCTGTCCTCGCCGTCCGGGGCCGGCAAGACGACGCTTGCCGGCCGCCTGCTCGAGGCGGACAGCGGCATCGAGATGTCCGTATCGGTGACGACCCGCAAGCCGCGGCCGGGTGAGGTGGAGGGCAGGGATTACTATTTCGTCAGCGAGTCCGAGTTCCGGCGCATGCGCGATGCGGGCGAGCTGCTCGAATGGGCTCGTGTGTTCGACAACTACTACGGGACGCCGCGCTCGCCGGTGGAGCGCGCACTGGCTGGCGGCCGGGACGTGCTGTTCGACATCGACTGGCAGGGCGCCCAACAGCTCAACGAGAAGGCTGCCCAGGACCTGGTTCGCGTGTTCATCCTGCCACCCTCGGGTGAGGTTCTGGAGCAGCGGCTGAGGTCGCGGGCGCAGGACGCCCCCGATTCGGTCGCCCGCCGCATGGCCGATGCGGCTGCGGAGATCAGCCATTGGGCCGAATACGATTACGTGATCGTGAACGCGGATCTGGAAGCGAGCGTCGCGGGCTTGCGGGCTATCCTTGCCGCCGAGCGACTGCGGCGCGAGCGGCTGCTGGGCCTGAGCGACTTCGTCCGCGAGATGCAGAAGTCGTTGTGATCGTGAGGTCGTGAAATCGTGAACTCGTGAATTCGTGAAGTAGTGAAATCGTGGGGCCGGTTTCGATCGTCGATCACGACTTCACGACTTGGCGACTTCACGACTTCACGATCTTAATCTTCCACACCCTCGCGCTTCACCACTCGTTCCCTGTGCAACATGTAGATCCCTGACGCCACGATGATCCCCGCTCCGGTGATGGTCCAGACGTCGGGAAGCTGATCGAAAACGAAATAGCCGATCGCGGTGGCAGCCAGCAGCTGGCCGTAGAGAAAGGGCGCCAGTGCGGAGGTCGGCGCCCAGCGGTGGGCGACAATGAAGACGTAGTGACTGGCGCCACCCCAGAACCCGAGCGAAAGCAGCAGGATCCAGCCGAGCGGGCCGGTGGGCCACACCCATTCGGACAACGCCCAGGGCGCGGCGAAAATGGTTCCCACCACCGTCGAATAGAACAGCGTCACCTCCGAGGTGTCGTGGGCGGCGAGATAGCGCGTCATGAGGATATAGAGTGAGTAGGAGAGCATTCCGCCCAGGCAAAGCAGGAATGCTGGGTGTACGGCGGAAATGCCCGGTCGAATGGCGATCAGGATGCCCATGAAGCCGACCAGGATCGCCACGAGCCTGCGCCAGCCGACCCATTCGCCGAGGGTCGGTCCGGCGAGCAGGGCCACGGTCAACGGAGCCAGGAACAGGATCGTCGTGGTCTGGTCCAGCCGCAGGTAGCGCAACGCGATCACGTTGAGCAGTGTCGCCGAGAGCATCAGCAACGAACGGGCGAGCTGATATTTCAGTTTGTGCGTCCGCAGCAGGCGCGGGATGCTGACGAAGCCGAGGACCACCGCAACAAGCAGCAAATGCCCGAAGAACCGCATCCAGACGATCTGCCCGACGGGCAGCAGCTCCACCGAGACGAGATATTTCGCCGTTCCGTCGAGACAGGCGAACATCGTCACCGCGAGCAGGGTCAGCGCAATCGCCTTGAGGCGATCGGTCCGTTGCTGCTCGGATCCTGGCGCGTCCGTTTTCTCCATGCGTTCCCAGTTCCGCGCACGCTGCACGGCTCATCTCCACAAGGCTCTTCTAGCCGGTCCGGCGGGCAGGCATACTGTATTTCTTGGAGCATTTAAGCTGACAAAGACGTTTCGTAGACCAGCTCGGCTTCCGTCGCATGGCTGGTCAACTTGAACTTGCCTGGCCTGCAGCCCAAGACATGCGGGACGCAGCAGCGCGCTGCGCCCCGCCGCTCGGTTTCAGAAAGATTCCTTCCGCATGACCATCGCCGTCCAGGCTCTGACATCGAGACCTCTCGTCGGCATTCTCTTCATGTGCGCCGCCCACATGTTGTTTCCGGTCATGAACGGCCTCGTGCAGGTCCTGAGCGATCGTTACAGCTCCGAGCAGATCGTCTGGGCGCGCACCGCTTCTCATCTGATTTTCGTTCTGGCGTTGTTCACACCGCGCCACGGCCTCCGGATCGTAGTGAGCAACCGCCCCGGCCTGCAACTCATGCGCTCGCTGTTGGTGCTGGCCACGACCATGCTTTTCTTTTCGGGACTGGTCTACGTGCCGTTGGCGAAGGCGGCGTCGATCAGCTTTGCCGGACCGTTTCTCATCGTGCTGCTCGCCTGGCCGATGCTGGGCGAGAGGATCAGCGGCCACCGTCTCGCCGCGGTGGTGGCCGCGTTCATCGGGGTGCTCGTGGTGGTGCGCCCCGGAACGGAAGTCTTCCATTGGGGCTCTCTCCTGATCCTGGCGAGCGCGGTGACCTATGCCTTCGATCAGGTCTTTACCCGCCGCGTGGCCGAGTACGACAGGGCTGAAACGTCGGCGATTTACAGCGTGCTGATCGGCACTGTCGTGATGTCCGTCATCACGGCTTTCGCGTGGACGACGCCGCCAACCTGGACAGACGTCGGATTGCTGGCGATGCTCGGCGTGATCGGCGGTTTGGGGCATTGGTGTGTGGCCAAGTCGATGACATATGCGCCGGCGAACCTCGTTGCCCCGTTCATGTACGTGCAGATGATCGGAGCGGTTATCGTGGGCTACCTGCTTTCAGGAACACTTCCGGACCTCGGGACCTGGGTGGGCTCCGCGATCATCATTGCGGCCGGGCTGTTCATCGGACTGCGAGAGGCGCGGGGCGCTAATCTGCGTTCTCGAGCGGGCTGATCGGGTGAATTGCCGGCAGCCAAGCGGAACATCCAACCTCACGCGAGCGTTCCTCGGCTTGCGATGGAAGTTGGAGGTCCGCCTGCGTGTCGAGCGACATCCTGCGCTCCCACCTTCCCGAGACGACCATGGTCGCGCGGATGCTGCTTGCCATTGTGCTTGGGGCAGCAATCGGTTTCGAGCGGGAGCTCCGTAGCCGACCCGCTGGCCTCAGGACACACATTTTGGTCTCCATGGCGGCCGCATCCTTCACACTGATTACGATCGAAATTTTCTACGAGATGGGCAACCGAGGCGGGACCCAGGTCTCACCTGCCGACCCTGCGCGCATCGTGGATGCGGTGACGGCGGGCGTTGCGTTCATTGCGGCCGGAGCGATCATCAAGTCTCAAGGCGACGTGAAGGGAGTGACGACCGGGGCGGCGATATGGCTTGCCGGCGCAATCGGCGTCGCCTGCGGAATAGGCTACTACCTGCTGGCTGCGCTGGCCACCGGACTGGCCGTCCTCGTGCTCCAGGGCATCGGCTTGCTGGAGCGGTGGTGGCTCGGCAAGGAGACGGACACCTGAAAACGGCCGGCGCGCCCGGCCATGATCAGGCCGCCTTCCTGTCGTCGGCCGAGACGACGTACTGTTCCATGGGCTTCTTGAGCTTCACCGGGACCACGCCGCGGGGCGTCGGCACGGCAACGCCGATGACTCGCACCTGGTGGACGTGGAACATCTGCTGGTTGACCAGGAAGGTGCGGGCCTGCTTCATGTACTGCGCGATCAGCATCTTGCCGACGACGCAGCGCGGCGTTTCGGTGCCGGTGTTGATCTGCTGCAGCGCTCCTTCCAGAGGCTCGCCTTTCCTCGCAAGAGTAATGACCGCATCGATTTCGGACGGCTGGTCGCATACCAGGCCCCTGGTCATGAACATCTGACCCTTCTCGAGATCGGCTGCGGCCTGGCTGAACTCTGGAGCCGATCCCGCCACATTGGCTGAGGTCTGCGCCAGCTCGGTCGCGGATGCCGGCGTGGCAATGCTCAATGCGCCGAGGACAGCCAACAACCCCCCCAGCACGGGGTGTATCACTGTGGCCTCCATTGTCATCGGTCTTCGGATAAAACCCGGATGGAAGTTGGGGGTTCCGCGATGATCGGGGAGCCAGGTCCAAAGCCGGCTTCTGCCGGCGATCCAGCCATCGCCAGCCTGATCATGCAGTCGCTCGAAGCGGCCCGACTGCCGCTTGGGTTAGTTCTGCCGCGCCGCCTCGGCTTCGGCCTGGAGGATGCCAGCGGCGATCGCACGGGCGGCATACTCGGCCATGCAGCGATAGCCGACGTCGTTGAGGTGGAAGCGATCCTGGGCGAGGAAGGCCGAATTTCCCTTGCGCTTTGCAAGATCGGCCATGGCCTCGAATCGATTGACGAGCAGCACCCGCTCCTTGCCGGCCACCTCGGCGATCGTCTTCACGATCCGGGTGTAGTAACCATCCCCCGCCAGCCGCTCCACGTACTGCGGGTCGATGAGAACGATGTCGATCCGGTTGGCCTCCAGCCAGTCGATTGCCTCGCGGAGGGTTTCAGCGAAGTCGTCCTCGTCGATCCGGGCCAGGGCGTCGTTGGTTCCGACCTGCCACACGACGAGGTCAGGCATTGTTTCAGCGACCTCGAGCTTGAGGCGCTCCACCGCACCGCGGCCGGTCTCGCCGGAAACGCCGCGGTTCATCATCCGGATGTCCACGCCGGGCAGGAATCCCTCGAGGGTGACTTCGAGCCGGGCCGGGTAGGCCGCTGCCGGCGAGCTCGCCCCGACGCCGACCGTCGATGACGAGCCGATGGCGAGGACTTTGACCGGCCTCTGCTCTCGCAGAGCCCTGCGCACGCTGTAGAGCGGCGCCCGGGGCCCATAAGCCTTCTTGACGCTGCAATCGCTCGATAGCTCGCTTGCTGCCCGGGAGAGAGTCGCGACTTGAAACCTTTGCTGCGGGGAGACCTGTTCCTGTGCAGCGGCGGAAGCGCAGATCAGGAAGCTCGCGGCGACACCAAGCCAGGTATGCGGCTTCTCCACTCGACAAACCATGCCGTGAACCCCATTAAGCAGACGCCACAAAGTACCGTTGCGCAATCCAGGAGGAAACTTTCGGGTAGTATCGCGCGCACGACTTGCCCGATCAATGACAAAAGCGAGCCTACACAGAAGACAGCTAACGAGTTGCGCCCGTAGGCACACATCAATGACGTAATCGGCCCGAGCGGGCGCTCGATATACTTGAACGCCCCTTGGAACGCGACGGCGATCGCAAGCAGACTGATGATCCGGGCCGGGGACAAATAGGTCTTGTCGAACAGGAACAGGAGCTTCGGCTCCGGCACCCGCATCGGGTCCGGCCAGAGCTGGTTCAGGGCGAGGTAGGCACCGACTGCGGCCAGCAACCACCCCAATGGCACGAGGCGTGCAACGATCTGGTTGAACCGCTCGCTGGAACGGGAGAGCTCGGCCCCCACAAACCCGAGGACCAGCAGAACCTGCCAGGACAACGGATTGAAGAACCACCGCTCCTCGGCGGGCCAGTTCGGCAGCGAGACGCCGGTGGCCAGGGCGAAGCCGTAGACGGCCAGGGATAGCGCCAAAGCCGACCACACGCGCCACCGCGTCAGGACGACGATGAGCGGCGCAAAAAGCAACAGCACGATGTAGAGCGGAAGGATGTTGAAGTATCCGAGCTGGTGCGTGAGCAGGACGATCCCGATGGTCGCGCGGATGGGGTCGTAGAACGCCGACGCGGCGTTGTGCCATTCGAGAAACAGCGGATTGTTCCGAATGATCGCGACCGATGCGAGAAGGGCCAGCGCCAGCATCGTGATGACGAGCTGTGCCCGGTAAAGCTCGATCGCGCGCGAGATCAGGCGGAAAAACGTACGGGCATAGGGCTCCGGGTGATGCGGGCCGCCGGTGGCGTAGGACAACGACCAGCCTGCCAGGAAGACGAACAGCTCGGCGGCATCCGAGATCGCGTAGTTGCGCAGTGTGAGCTGCCCGAAAGCGTTTCCGGGAATATGGTTGACGAAGATCATCAGCAGCGCCACACCGCGCCAGAAATCGATTGCGTTAGCCGACCGCATCGAAACCGCTCTTGCGTTGCCGATCCGCAGCGCAGCCCCACCTGCAACGGCGCGGATTGGGCGCGGCGCATTGTGAATTCCGCTTCCCGAACCCGGTCGCGGGCGTGAGCCAATTTCGGAAAAAGGACACGAAGGGGTGCTCATTTGCTGGAATCAGGGTCCAGGCGTCGTGCATCCCCTTCTTCGAACATGTAGGCTACATGACGGCGCCGGTCGCCTGTCTACAGGACCGGGGGAGGTGTGGTGAGATGACCCTGTTCACGCTGTCGGAGCTGGAATCAACACTCCCGCTCGTTCGAGAGATGGTGCCGCCCACGCCCCAGTATGCCTGGCCGCTCCTGGCGCGACGCGCCGGCTGCGAGCTGTGGGTCAAACACGAGAACCATACCCCGACAGGTGCCTTCAAGATCCGGGGCGGGCTCGTTTACATGCACGAGCTCAAAGCGGCGCGGCCCGATGTGACCGGCGTGATTTCAGCGACGCGCGGCAACCACGGGCAGTCGATCGCGCTGGCGGCACGGCGCGCCGGGCTCGATGCGGTCATCGTCGTTCCACACGGCAACAGCGTCGAGAAGAATGCCGCGATGGAGGCCTTCGGCGCCGAGCTCATCGTACACGGGCGCGACTTCGACGAGGCGCGGGTCTATGCGGCGGAGATCGCGGAACAGCGTGGGCTGCATTTCGTGCCGTCGTTCCATCCCCATCTCGTGCGCGGCGTGGCGACCTATGCCCTGGAGCTGTTCCAGGCCGTCGGCGATCTGGATGTCGTTTACGTGCCCGTCGGCATGGGCTCCGGCATCTGCGGGGTGATGTCGGTGCGCGATCTCCTCGGGCTCGGGACGGAGGTCGTCGGCGTCGTGGCCGAGCAGGCGCCGGCGGTGAAGATGTCGATCGATGCAGGCCACCTCGTCTCGACGCCATCCGCGAGGACGTTCGCCGACGGCATGGCCTGCCGGGACCCGCATCCTGATGCGGTCGAGCTGATACGGGCCGGTGCTGGGCGCGTCGTCCAGCTCGGCGAGGAGGAGATCGCCGAAGCCATCCGCATTTACTTTTCCGAGACGCACAACGTGGCAGAAGGGGCGGGCGCCGCGGCGCTCGCCGCGGTTCTCAGCGAGAGCGACAGGCTGCGCGGCAAGAAGGCCGCCGTCATCCTCTCCGGCGGCAATATCGATCGGGACGTATTTCTCGAAGTATTGAACGGCCGAACGCCGTCAGCGTGAGCCGATTGCATGCAAAGATCGCGCCTCTTCAACCCAGATGCGAAATCGAATCAGTCCTCTGCTGATTTCTCCCGCCTCGGAGTCGCCAAAGAGGTGTAGTGTTTGATAATAATGTGTGCGTCACAGAGTCGGATCAGGGGCACCTCCGCGCCCCGTCAGAGAGGTGCTATGCGCTCACGACGACTTTTCCTGTGGATGGCTTGTTTGGGCACCGTCGCTGCGACGGCGGTCGCGACGGCCACCGCACAGCGTCTGTCAGCGGTGACGGCGAAGCCTGACCTGAAGGTGGAGGTCGAGTCGCTCCTGGGCAGCTACCTCGCCGGGCGCTACGCGCGCGAGCAGCGCGATACGTCGGCGGCGGCGGAGTTCTATTCGCGCGCCCTGGCCCGTGATCCCGACAACGAGGTGCTCATCGAGCAGACTTTCCTGATGGAGGCGACGGAGGGCAATTGGCCACGTGCGATCGAGCTCGCCCAAGCGATCGCCGAGCGCCACGATTCCCACCGAATGGCCCAGCTCGTGCTCGGGCTCAGCGCCTTCAAGTCGGGCAATTTTGCGGGCGCCGAGGAGCACTTCCGTGCGGCCGGCTCCGGGCCGATCGGGGAGCTGACATCGACGCTGGCCCGGGCCTGGGTGAAACTCGCCATCGGGGATGTCGATGGTGCGCTCGGTCTTCTGGAGGCGGGCAAGCAGGCCGAATGGGCGCAGTTCTACATCCGCTATCACCGGGGGCTGATCGCCGACATCGGCCGCCGTCCGGCCGAGGCCGGGAAGGCGTTTGCGCTGGTCTTCAAGATGGACGCACGCACGCCGCGCACCGCCATGGCCTATGCCCAGCACGCGGCCAAGGCCGGAGACCTGAAACTCGCAAAGCGCATCCTGCACCAGCACCTCAGCAAGACGCCCGGCGAGGGTCATCCGACGTCACGGGATCTGCTCGACAGGCTGGAAAGAGGCGAGAAGGTGCCGTTCCTCGTCAGTACGGTCGAGGAAGGGCTGGCGGAAGTCTTCTACGGGCTGGGTGAGGCGCTGACGGGCGAGGGCGGCATCAGCATCGGCGCGCTCTATCTGCAGATGGCGCTCTACCTCAAGCCGGATTTCCCGTTCGCTATGGCGGCGCTGGCGAATGTGTACGAGAGCACGAAGCGGTACGCGGACGCCATCGCCATCTACGACAAGATTCCGACCGGCACGGCACTCGACACCTCTATCGCGATCCGCAAGGCGATCAACCTCAATGCACTCGACCGGACCGACGAGGCGAAAGCGTTGCTGGACAAGCTGATCGAGAAGAACCCCAAAGATCTGCGTGTGCTCGATGCGATCGGCACCATCATGCGTGGGCGCAAGCGCTACGCGGAGGCGGTCAACTACTACACCCGGGCGATCAAGCTCATCAAGAAGCCCGAGGAGCGGCACTGGACCTATTGGTATGCCCGCGGCACGTCCTATGAGCGGCTCAAGAAGTGGCCGGAAGCCGAGGCGGATCTGAAGAAAGCCATGCGGCTCAGCCCGGATCAGCCGCTGGTGCTGAATTATCTCGGCTACTCCTGGATCGACCAGAACCGGAATTTGCGCGAGGGCCTCAAGCTCATCGAAAAGGCCGTCGCGCTGAAGCCCGACGACGGCTACATCGTCGACAGCCTCGGCTGGGCGCATTACCGGCTCGGCAATTACGACGAGGCGGTGCGTTTCCTGGAACGGGCAGTGGAGCTGCGGCCCGAGGACCCGGTGCTGAACGATCATCTGGGTGACGCGTTGTGGCGCGTGGGCCGTATGCGCGAGGCACGATTTCAGTGGCAGCACGCGCTGACGCTCAACCCAGAACCGGAAGAGCTCGAGAAGATCAAGGGCAAGCTGGAGGATGGCCTGACTGACGAGCCTGTGGCCGGTAGCCCCAAGAAGAGCCGGCAGGCCGCGCGCGAGGACGAAGGCAAACGGCGGGCACAGACGAAGCTCGCCCCTGGCGCGCCGATCCAATAGGTGGCGGGGGCTGCGAGCCAACCCCGGCAGGTAACATGGCCGACAGACCGCGGTCGAAGCGGGCCGGAACTTCTGTCGTCGAGCTGGCCCGCGCCAAGATCAACCTGACCTTGCGGGTCCTCGGGCGGCGCCCGGATGGCTATCACGAGCTCGAAAGCCTGGTCGTTTTTGCCGACGTGGGTGACTTGGTCACGCTCGAGGTCGGTTCAGAGCCCGCCGTGACGATGACCGGCCCGTTTGCATCGAAGGTCGCCGGTGAGAACCTGGCGGCGAAGGCGCTGGACGTCTTGGCCGCCGCGGAGCCGGACTTGCGGCTCGGAGCGGTCAGGATAGAGAAGAATTTGCCCGTAGCGTCGGGTCTGGGCGGCGGGTCCGCAGACGCGGCAGCAACGCTACGCGCGGTGAGACGCGCGAACCCCGCTTTCGCGCAAACCATCGACTGGCTCGGGCTGGCCGCTCGCCTGGGCGCCGACGTGCCGGTCTGCGTTGCGCAGGCTCCGGTGCTCATGTGGGGCGTCGGCGAGAAGCTCCGCTTGTTGCACGATCTACCCCAGCTTCCCAGCGTTCTGGTGACTGCCGATGATCCGGTTCCGGCCGATAAAACACGGGAGGTCTTCCGGCGCCTTGATGCGCCCGCGTTGGAGACGACAGGGCGAGCACCGGAACCGCCTCCTGCCTTTGGCACGCCGGCGGAATTCATCACCTACCTTCAAGCCTTCTCGAATGACCTCACCGAGCCGGCGCAGGACCTCATGCCAGTCTGCAAGGCGGTCGAGAAGGAGCTGGCCGCCTATCCCGGCTGCCGCCTCGTGCGCATGTCGGGAGCAGGGCCGACCGTCTTCGGTCTTTTCGAGAGTGTCGAAGCGGCTCGCTCCGCTGCCGACGCGCTGGCGGAGGGCCATCGCGGCTGGTGGGTAAGGTCCGTCATGCTCGGATGAGAGAGCGGATGTGCGCCAATCGCCCAGGCGTCCGGCATTGCGCCGGTAGGCTGCCCGCGCGCTGCGTGCTAAATCCAGGCGGGTCCACTCATGCCACATGCAAATCGGGGGAAGGTGAGCGATGGCGAATCGGCTTCAGGGAAAGGTTGCGTTCTGCACGGCATCCGGGGCGGGTATCGGCCGGGCAACGGCGATCGCATTTGCGCGCGAGGGGGCGCGCGTCATCGCCACCGATATCGACGGCAGCAAGCTCGAAGGGCTCGAGAAAGAGGGTATCGCCGAATGCCTCGAGCTCGACGTCCGCGACACCGGGTCGGTCGAGGTGCTGGCAAAACGGTTCTCGCCCGTCGACATTCTCTTCAACGCCGCCGGTTTCGTCCATCACGGAACAGTGCTCGACTGTACGGACGCGGAGTGGGACTTTGCGTTCGATCTCAATGTCCGCTCCATGCACCGGACCATCAAGGCGTTCCTCCCCGGCATGCTCAAGAATGGCGGCGGGTCGATCGTCAATATCGCTTCTGGCGCTGGCTCCATCCGTGGCGTGCCGAACCGCTATGTCTATGGGGCCACCAAGGCGGCCGTCATCGGGCTGACCAAGTCTGTCGCCGTCGACTTCATCCGTCGGGGCATCCGCTGCAATGCCATCTGCCCCGGCACCATTCAGTCACCGTCGCTCGAGGAGCGCATCGCTGCGCTGGCCAAGACCGTCGGCAGCGTGGAGAAGGCCCGGCAGATGTTCATCGACCGCCAGCCAATGGGCCGGCTCGGGACGGCAGAGGAAGTGGCAGCCATGGCCGTCTACCTCGCCTCCGACGAGAGCGCCTTCACGACAGGCACGACCATGCTGGTCGATGGTGGCTTTGCCTTGTGACCGAGACGGAATCGCACCTCGCTGCAGAACTCTTTCGCCATTATAGTGGGCGCCGCCGGCCCCTTATCGGATGGTACGGCCCGAACTCGCTTGGCGATCGACCGGACGGAAGCTCAGAGTAACCGTTCCATCATCGACCTGATCAGACATATTTCAGAAGGGCAGGGCTGATGCCGCGCTTTGCCGCCAATCTCAGCACGATGTTCAATGAGCTTGCCTTCCTCGACCGCTTCGAGGCAGCGGCGAAGGCGGGCTTCACGGGCGTCGAGTTCCTTTTTCCCTACGAGCACCCCGCCGACGAGATCGCGGCGCGCCTCGATGCCAACGGGCTCACGCAGGTGCTGTTCAACCTGCCGCCGGGCGATTGGACGAAAGGCGAGCGTGGCCTTGCTGCCTTGCCGGGCCGTGAGGAGGCGTTCGCGGCAGCCATGCGCCAGGCGCTCACCTATGCCGAAGCGCTGAAGTGCCCGCGCGTCCATGCCATGGCGGGGCTCGTGCACCACGGCGCCTCGCGCGCGACCTACGTCGCCAACCTGAAGAAGGCAGCGCGGATGGCGCAGGATTTCGGCGTTGAGGTGCTCATCGAGCCGATCAATACGCGCGACATCCCGGGCTACTTTCTCAATCGCACCGGCGAGGCGCGTGCGATCATCTACGAGGTTGGGGAGCCCAATCTTGGCCTGCAGTTCGACATCTACCACCGGCAGGTCATGGAAGGCGACATCGCCACCGCGATCCGCGAGTACGCCCCGCTGACCTCTCATTACCAGATCGCCAATCCACCCGATCGCGGCGAGCCGGACGAGGGGGAGCTCAACTATGGCTGGCTCTTCCGCCTGATCGACGAGACCGGATACGAAGGCTGGATCGGCTGCGAGTACAAGCCGAGGCGCGGTACGGTCGAGGGATTGAAGTGGGCGGAGCGCTGCGGCGTGCGCTTGGGCTAGCAAGTTGAAAGGGGACATTCATGAAAGTGCTCATCATCGGCGGCGCCGGCATGGTCGGGCAGAAGCTGGCCCAGCGGCTCGCCAAGGACGGCAAGCTCGGTGACAAGCCGATCGACAGCCTCACGCTCTATGATGTCGTCGAGGCGCGCTGCCCGGATTGCCCGTTCCCGATGTCCGTCAAAGTTGGCGACCTTTCCCAGCCAGACCAGGCGGAGGCCCTTGTTGCCGACAAGCCGGACGTGATTTTCCACCTGGCCGCCATCGTATCGGGAGAGGCCGAGCTCGAGTTCGACAAGGGCTATCGCATCAATCTGGATGGCACCCGCAACCTGTTCGAAGCCATCCGCCACGCCGGCAACAAGCCGCGGGTCGTCTTCACCAGCTCCATCGCCGTTTTCGGCGCACCGTTCCCGGAGGCCATCGGGGACGAGTTCTTCCATACGCCTCTGACGTCCTATGGCACGCAGAAGGCCATCGGGGAATTGCTGCTCGCGGACTATACGCGCAAGGGTTTCTTCGACGGCATCGGGATTCGGCTGCCGACCATCTGCGTCCGCCCTGGAAAACCGAACAAGGCCGCCTCGGGCTTCTTTTCCAACATCATTCGCGAGCCGTTGGCCGGGCAGGAAGCCGTGCTGCCCGTCTCGGAGGACGTGCGCCATTGGCACGCGAGCCCGCGTGCCGCCGTGGGTTTCCTGCTGCATGCTGCGACCATCTCTGGCGAGCAGGTCGACCCGAGGCGCAATCTGACCATGCCCGGGCTGTCGGTAACCGTCGGGGAACAGATCGAGGCTCTGCGGAAGGTCGCCGGGGACAAGGTGGTGGCCCGCATCCGTCGGGAGCCAGACCCGATGATCATGCAGATCGTCGCCGGCTGGCCGCGCAATTTCGATGCCCGCCGCGCCAGCGAGCTGGGATTCAAGGCGGATGCCAGCTTCGAGGAGATCATCCGGATCCACATCGAAGACGAGCTCGGCGGAAAGATCGCCTGAGTTTCGCGCCGAGGTCGCGCATCGCAAATAATTTATCTGGGCGGCGACTGGTAAGCCTGTCCGCCGCCGCCTATTTCTCCCATGGTTGGCATTCGATACAAATGCCGACCGCAGGCCGCTTCAGACATTTCCGCGACCGACGCACGGCAAATGCAACAAGGGAGGCTGGTCCACCTTGGCCATGTCTAATCTGCGCATATGCAACCGGAGATCGACCCTATTCGCGCCACACTATTCGGCGCTAACCTGTCAGGGATGACGCGAGGGGTGATTGGGCCCAGGCAACCGAGGAGACAGAACCCAGCCGTCCGGTGCGGGTTCAACCGACGAATCTGCTGCTATTCTTCAGGTGTTCCGGCCGCAGGACGATCCGCAACGCATGTGACCGGGACCATCCCGACCGCTCCGCCGCTCTTCCGGATGCCCGGATCGGGTAGCTGAGTTATCAATCGAGGGCGCACTATGGCAGACGCTCCAGTTCCAGCGCAGACTTTCGCGCGAGATTTGGCCAAGGGAAGTACCGAAGAGACCGCGGCACAGATCGCGCACGGTATCAATGCACCTTGGCTGCGCCGGCGCTCCGGGAACAGGCAACAGGTGAACGGCACCCGTCCGGGTCCGGGCGAGGGGGGAGGAAAGCCGGATATGCCCGAGTTCCGGGATACCGCGCGCACGGTTCTTCCGGTCGACTATCAAGGCCGCGAGATCATGTTCGAGGCGTATGCCTATGAGGACGACTCCGCTTCCTATCAGGCGCTTGCCCTGGTGTACCGCAGTCCAGCTGCGAACGGATCGGACGAGCTGCCGCTGGTGCGTGTCCACAGCGGCTGCGTAACGGGCGACATCTTCCACTCGCTGCGCTGCGACTGCTACCTCCAGCTCCAGAAGGCCATAGGGCGAATCATCGAGAGCAAGACGGGCGCCATCATCTATCTGCCTCACCACGAGGGCCGGGGGATCGGGCTGGTGGCGAAGATCAAGGCGTATGCTGCCCAGGACCGCGGCCTCGATACGGTCGATGCGAACCTGTCCATCGGCTTACCGGTCGATGCGCGTGACTATCAGTTGCCGGCGAAAATCCTCAAAGACCTCCGCTTCACGGACATTCGTCTGTTGACCAACAATCCTCTGAAGGTCGAGGCGCTGCAGAAGCACGGCATAAACGTGGTCGAGCAGATCCAGCACGCCACTTCGCCGTCGCCGTACAATGCCCGTTATCTGGCGACCAAGCGTGAGCGCATGGCGCACAAGCTCTGACTGAGAGCAGCCCCGACCGAAACGCCTGTGCGTCAAGGCCGCCGAGCATCTGCGCGGGCTGGCAGGCCGGCTGAAGCGTGGTATCACCGGTTGCGGGACCTATCCAACCACGCAGGAGATGAGCATGACCATTACGCGCCACGAGTCCACCGCCATCCTGTCCAATGTGGTCGAAGCCAACGGGTTGGTGTTCACGGCCGGTATCGTGGCCGATGACCGGAACCTCGATGCCAAGGGTCAGACAGAGCAGATCCTCAACCAGATCGATCGCCTGCTCGGTCTGTGCGGCACGGACAAGAGCAAGATCGTCTCGGCCACCATTTGGGTCACGGACATTCGCAATCGTGAGCCGATGAACGAGGCCTGGAAGGCCTGGACTGGCGGCAACGATCTGCCGGCGCGGGCCTGTATCGAGGCCAAGCTCGCCGACCCCAAGCTGTTGGTCGAGATCGCCGTTATCGCCGCGAAGTAACCCGCGCGAGCAAGTTGCCCCGGGGAGCGTTGCTCCCCGGCTCACGACGGGATCGCTCATGAGCAGCAGTCAGCGCAGGCCTCCTGCCCACCGCTCGATTTTCAAGCATTTCCGCATCATCCCGACGCGGTGGATGGACAACGACCTCTACGGCCACGTGAACAACGTGGTCTACTACTCGTACTTCGATACGCTGGTGAACCGGTACCTGATCGATCCGGGCGGGCTCGACATCCATACCGGCCAAACGATCGGCATCGTCGTCGAGACGAGCTGCCGGTTCCATCGCTCCTTCGCTTATCCTGAGGACATCGAGGCAGGGATGCGGGTTGCGCACCTGGGCACGTCGTCCGTGCGCTACGAGATCGGGCTTTTCGGCCTGGGTGAGCCAGAGGCTCGCGCCGATGGTTATTTCGTGCACGTCTTCGTCGACCGACAGACCCGGCGGCCAGTTCCCATATCGGGCCGAATGCGCTCCGCCCTGGCGGAGATCGCCGGCGATTGAGACCGAAAAGTGGGGCGCCAACGGATCGGCCGCTTGAGAAACGACGTAAGCTGTCTATTTCCGAAAACAGCTGGGAAGCTCGACCGAATTTTGCGCGCCTGACAATTAAATAATTGAAAACTTTTGCATTCAGCACTCTGTTTATTTTGCATTCTTCCGGTCGAGAAACCCTGTTGATTTTCCCACGTCGTTGCAGTTATGCTCACGCCTAGGGGAATGGGGGTGTTTCCTGCAGGGAAGGGGAGTCCTGCAGGAAAGGTTCGGCACCACAACCTTCCGCTTAACCCGTGTTTTGGCGACACGTCCTGGTCGATCCAGGGTGTGGGAGGGGGCACGTATGCGCGTACTCTCGATCATAGGCACGCGACCGGAGGCCATAAAGATGGCCCCCGTGATCAAAATGCTCCAAAACAATGCAAAAGCGGGGGTCGAATCGCTCACGGTTTTCACTGGCCAGCATGAGCAAATAGTTTATCCCATTTTTGGTTTTTTCGGGATCGCGCCCGATTTTGATTTGGGCGTCATGAAAAAAGCCGGTTCATTGAACCAGCTTTTTTCCGCCCTAATGGGTGAATTGGAGCGGATTTTTTCCGAAACCCAGCCCAACATGGTGCTCGTCCAGGGCGACACGACCTCGGCAGCCGCTGCGGCAATAGCAGCATTCCACCGGAAAATCAGGGTCGGTCACGTCGAAGCGGGCTTGCGGACCGGGAACCTCGACGAACCCTGGCCGGAAGAGTGGTACCGGCGGCTGATTACGCTTAGCAGTGGGCTCCATTTCGCGCCGACGACAGTGGCCAAACGAAACCTCATCGCCGAGGGCATTCCGCCAGATCGCATCATTGTCAGCGGAAACACGGTGGTCGACGCGCTTCGCTCGGCGACGGGGCGGTTGCGGTCGGATGGGCGATTGAAAGCCCGCCTAAAATCGCAATTTGCATTTCTGGATGGCGCCCGTGATGTCGTTCTGGTGACGGCCCATCGCCGCGAGAATATGGGCGAAGGCATCGAGAAGATCTGCCGCGCGGTGCTCAGGCTGTGCGAACGACGCGATGTGGCGATCGTGTTCCCTGTGCATCCCAATCCGCAGGTGCGGGTTCCGGTCATGGAGCGCCTCGGTGGACGGCCCAATATCCATTTGATCGGGCCCGCCGACTACGGCGCCTTCGTCTACCTCATGATGCGCTCCAGCCTGATCCTCACGGATTCTGGCGGCATTCAGGAAGAGGCGCCCAGCCTCGGTAAACCCGTGCTGATCATGCGGGATGTCACCGAGCGGCGCGAGGCGGTCGAGGCGGGCCCAGCGCGCCTCGTTGGGACCGATCCCGACAGCATCATCGCGGCGGTCTCGGCAATTCTCGACGGCAAGGAAACTGGGCTCACCTCGCGACATTCGGCAAATCCGTTCGGCGATGGGCGCGCCGCCGAGCGGATCGTCCAAGCCGTCCTCTCGGAAGGGCTTTCCAATTTCTGCTCCGACTTGGAGGTGGAGGCTGCGAAAAGGCCACGTCCATACCGGGCGGCCAGGATAATGCATCGCATGCCCCGCCAGGCCTGGTTGAAGAGGTGGCAGAGCGTTACAGCTTCGGCGTAGCCGGGGGCATCAGGTTGCAGCGGGGAGGGTGCCGGACGAGCTAGACGGATTCGCACCGTGCGGGAGTTGCGCTCGTCCGGCATTCTGCTGAGTGTGAGTATACGTATGTTTTGCATGCCCGCCATAGTAGCTGGACTGCTTTTCGCTTCCGGCCTGCTCCTGTCGACGAGCGCCATGGCACAGGGCATGCAGGTAACGCGCTCCGACATCACCACCGTATTTGGCTATTATGGCGTGAGCCACGGCATCAGCGACCGGCGGTTTACAACGGTCTGGGGAAATACCTTGTTCTCGAATAACCTCGGAGTGCATGCCGAAGCCCACTACATGGATCGGGAGGAGACCGCAGGCTTTTTCGCCGGCGGCCTTTCATGGGTCGGCGACTCTGCCGAGGTGCGCGGCTGGCTCGGGACCAGCTCGGAAAACGATAGCATTCTTCCGGAGCTTTATGGCCGCGTGGAAGGAACATTCCGCACGAGCGCCGAAACGGGCCTCGTCTTTCATTCCGCCTTGGCCTACCGGAGTTTCAGAAACAGTGCTGAAGAAACCGCAGCGGAGATCGAAATTGCAAAATACATTCCGCTTGAGACAGGCAATCTGATCTTGAGCGCTCTCGCGCGCGTGGTCCACGCGAGCCCCGGCGATCATCTCAGCAGCGCGTTTGGAGCCGGCCTGGCCTATGTTCATCCCAGAAATGTGTCAGTTGGTGTCCATGTCGAAGGCGGCCGTGCCACATACGACGGCGTCCTTGCTCCTGGGCAGTTCGATGAGCAGTATGTGAGCATTCGCCCGGTCGTCTCGTTCTATCTGACGGATGACATCGAGCTCGTCGGCCTGATGGAATACAGCAGCCGGGAGTCGTACGATGTTTATGGCGGCCACGTCGGTCTCAAGGTTCATTTCGATCAACCCTGAACCTCGAGGCCGCCGGCGATGCTCCTCCTCGAAGCCTTCATTCTGCTTACGGCTTTGCTGGGGCTGGCGCTTGCTGTGCGTCAGTTGCTCCTCGGCTGGTGCGTTTGGCGTTTCAGTCCGAGCGCTGGGGATCACCCATCCCGTATTCCAGAAAATTGGGACTGGCCGAGCGTCACGGTTCTGATCCCGGCCCACAACGAGGAACGCGTCATCGCAGGCAGCCTGGCAGCGATGACGGCGCTGGACTACCCATCGAGAAAGCTTTCGATTTTAGTGGTCGACGATCGCTCGGAGGACCGTACCGGACGGATTGCCGACAGCTTCGTCGAGAAGGATCCTCGCGTCGCGGTGTTGCACCGCGACGCGACTGCCAAACCCGGCAAGGCTGCTGCCGTCGCGGACGGGATGGCGAAAAGCAGTTCGGATATCATCGTTCTTTTCGATGCCGATTATCTGCCGCCGCCGGGTCTGCTGAAAGAGCTCGTACGCCCGTTTGAAGATCCGGACGTTGGCGCGACCATGGGTCGGGTGGTCCCGCTCAACGCCGACCGCAATCTACTCACGAAACTCCTCGATCTCGAGCGACGGGCAGGATATGGGACGGACCAGAACGGTCGGGCGCTGCTGGACCTCGTTCCGCAGTTCGGCGGCACGGTAGGGGGCATCCGGCGTGCCGCGCTCGACAGCGTCGGCGGATGGAATGTGGGCCATCTGGCCGAGGATACGGATCTCACGTTCCGTCTGGTGCTTGGCGGCTGGCGCGTGGCATACGTCTGTCAGGCACGCTGCTACGAGGAGGTTCCGGAGGACTGGGGCAGCCGGTTCCGTCAAGTCCGCCGTTGGGCCTATGGCCACAACCAGTGCCTGCTCGATCATTTCGGCGCCGTCTTGCGCTCGGAGCGCCTCAGGCTCGGCCAAAAGCTCGACGCGCTACTTATTCTGACCTTCTACGCTTTTCCCGTACTGGCTCTGGTCAGCATGTTCGCCGCCGTTCCGCTGCTTGCAATGGGCGGTAAAAGTACCCCGGACGGGATCGGGTGGGTGATTGCCTCGCTTTTCGGAATTGCGCTGCTTGCGCCACACGCCCAGGTGATCGTCGCTGCCCATTCTGACGGCCAGAGGCATGTTCTCCGTGTGCTCCCGCTGCTGTTCGTTTCGTCCTGTCTATCCCTTCTTGCGTCGACTGCCGGCGCCGCCCTGCTCATACGAGATCGCCTTTTCGGACTGAGTTTCGGATGGGACAAAACCAGGCGATACCGGTCTGCATGAAGCTGTTATGATGGGCAGAGTTCTCGTCGTACTGCCTTTAGTCGCGGCCTATGTCATTTCACTCGCAATCTTGTTTCGCTTCTTCACGCAAAGCAGATCGAGCCACGTTCTCGTGCTGGAATGCAAGGCGCGAAAAGAATCCGAGCCGGAAAATTGCAATCGGAATTTCTTGAGCAATGCTTTTCCGATCGCCCTCGCTGTGGGGCTGCTTTTCGCCGAGGCCGGCGCCTTGGTGCTTCTGGCGGAGGCCTTCAACTCCATACCAGCAGACCTGTCCGCAAATATCCATCTCATGCTGCATTACGAGCCAATGCTGCCGGGCCGCAGTGCTGCGCTCGCAATTCTCATCTGCAGCTCCAGTGTCCAGCTCCTTGCGCGCAGGTTCATCCGGGCCAGCGTGGCTTATCCTGTCCTGCTTTTATTGACCGGGATCATCAGCTTCGGTGCAGCTGTCGATATCATCTTCAAAGGACTGAGCCCCGCACCTGCGGCAGTCATATTTCAGGTCGCCGGCTGCCTTCAGATCATGGCGGCCGCTGCCTTCGGCTTGGGCGCCCTGATCCTCGGGGCGGAAACATTGGCAGGCTTGATGCACGCTGCACTGGCTCAGGCGGCGGGAGCAGGCGTGCGCCTTCTCGGAGTGATTGCGATGCTGTCGATCTGGTCGTACCTGCCGCCAGCCAGTGCCGTCGCGCTGCTCCTTGCCGGAGTGCTCGTTCCGGGAGCCGCAACGGCGCTGACAAGCATCGCTGCGCTCGCAACAACGCCCTGAGCTTGCAATCAGCCACCAACGGCGCCTTGAGTGTTGACGTAGAGTGCGTACACGGAGTGGCTGGCCGCCATGAACAGCCGATTGCGCTTCAGCCCGCCAAAGCAGAGGTTGGCGCAGCGCTCAGGCAGGGCGATGCGGCCGATCGGCGTGCCGTCGGGCGCAAACACCATCACGCCGTCGAGCTCCGGTGTGCCCATGCCCCAGCCGCACCACAGATTGCCATCGACATCGCAGCGCATGCCATCCGGCGTGCCGCCCGGGCCGGCGTCGATCAGCACGCGTTTGTTGGTGATCTTGCGTCCACCGTCGATCACGTCATAGGCGAGGATCTTGCGGTTCGGGATGCCGCGGCTTTCGACGATGTAGAGGATGGACTCATCGGGCGAGAAACAGAGGCCGTTAGGGCCTAGCACGCCTTCCGCAACGATCGTTGCCTCGCCCGTTTCTGGATCGAGGCGGTAGACATTGGCTTCCAGCTCCGGTGTCGCCTTGTGGCCCTCGTAATGGCCGAGAATTCCAAAGACGGGATCCGTGAACCAGATCGATCCATCCGATTTGACGACCACGTCGTTCGGCGAATTGATCCGCTTGCCTTCGAAGCTGTCCATCAGCACGGTGATGCTACCGTCATACTCGGTGCGGGTGATCCGCCGGCCGCCGTGCTCGCAGGTGATGAGGCGCCCCTGACGGTCGCGCGTGTTGCCGTTGGCGTAATTCGACGGCTTGCGGTAGATGCTGACGGCGCCGGTTTCCTCCTCCCATTTCAGGATGCGGTTGTTCGGAATGTCGCTCCAGAGCAGATATCGCCCGTCGCCGAACCAGACCGGGCCTTCGGCCCAGCGGCAGCCGGTGGCGATCCGCTCCACCGACGCGAGCTTCAGCCAATAGTCTTCGAACCGCGGGTCGAGCGCCGTGATGGCCGGGTCGGGATAGCGTGCCGCCGGCCGCCAATCGTCAGACGCAGGGGTGACCGGGGAATCCTTGGTCATGGGCGAGCCTCCGATTTTTGGGATTTCGTTCACATTAGCACGAATTTCTTCTCTGAACCTATTGCAATCCGGCAAATCACCACCGTCACGGCGGAAACGAGTGTGGCGCAATAGAGGATCATACAGATCGGAATACAGACTAAGAATAGTTCTAATTCAAAGATTGCCAGAATTACCCTCGACTTAGGGATTTTCTGTCGCGATTTGGCGTCTCCACCTTGACAGCTCGGTTGATCTTGGAGAATTGATCGTCCGCCGGACAAATCCGGCGTCAGTTCCGATACGAGGCCTTGAACCTCGCACATTGGAGAAAACGATGACCTACTCGACCAAGGGTCGCCGGGCCCTGCGCGCATTCGCGCATGCCTCCTTCTCACTTGCAGCAATCGCCCTTTTCCCGCTTGCCGCGCATGCCGACGGCGAGGTGAATATCTATTCCTATCGGGAGCCGGGGCTTATCGATCCGTTGATGAAGGCCTTTACCGAGGAGACCGGCATCAAGACGAACGTCGTGCATTCCCGCAGCGGCCTCAATGAGCGATTGGCCGCCGAGGGACGCAACAGCCCCGCCGATCTCTTGTTCACAGTGGACATTGGGCGCCTCAACGAGGCCAAGACGATGGGCGTGACCCAGCCGGTGAAGTCCGAGGCGCTCGAGAAGGCCATTCCTGCCGCCTACCGTGACCCGGAAGGGCACTGGTTCGGTCTCACTTTGCGTTCGCGTGTCGTCTACGCCTCCAAGGAGAGGGTGTCGCAGGACAGCATCACCTACGAGGAATTGGCCGATCCAAAATGGAAAGGCCGCATCTGCAGCCGGTCGGGGCAGCATCCTTACAATATCTCGCTGATCGCCTCCATGATCGCTCACCACGGCGAGGCGGAGGCGGAGAAGTGGCTCAGGGGCTTGAAGGAAAACCTGGCCCAGAAGCCGTCCGGGGGTGATCGCGAGCAGGCACGTGACGTCTATTCCGGCAAATGCGATCTCGCCATCGGCAACACCTACTACGTGGCGCTGATGATGAAGAACCCTGAGCAGAAGGCCTGGGCGGATGCGATCAAGGTGCTCTTCCCCAACGCCGCGGATCGCGGCAGCCACGTGAACATCTCCGGCATGGCGCTGGCCAAGTATGCCCCCAACAAGGAGAATGCCATCAAGCTGATGGAATTCTTAGCCTCACCGAAGGCGCAGGAGATCTACGCGCAGGCCAACAACGAATACCCGATCAGTTCCGAAGCCAAGCCATCAAAGATCGTGCAGTCCTGGGGCGCGCTGAAGCCGGATACGCTGCCGATCGAGACGATCGCGAGCTTGCGCAAGAAAGCCTCGGAGCTTGTCGATAAGGTCGACTTCGACGCGGGGCCGTCGTCCTGAGTGGTCGAGCCTGTTGCACCCCGTGGCCTCTTGAGAGGAGGCCACGGGCTATTGTGCTCACATCCATCGACAGGATCGTCCGATGCTCCGCAAGAAATTCTCGTCGGGGCCGCGCGCCGGGGCCGGCGCCGCGGCAACCCCGCTTGCGTCACGCTTGAACGAGCCCGAGCGGCTGGTCGGACTGGGATTCCGGTCCTGGCTCGCCGGCTACCAGACAGGTGACATCTCCTGCTGGGAAGAGGCTTGGTCGATCTTTTCCAACGCGCTCGGGCCCACGCAAGCGCGGTCCGCAGTGACGGATCTTGCCTGCTGGGTACGGGCAATCCGCAACTGCTCCTGCCGGCAGATCGAGATCTACCCCGGCCAGTGTGCCGGGTTCTGCCGCGACGAGTGCATGGCCATTGCCATGGTGGCGGCAAGCCAGCACGGGGCCTGTCCGGCGATGCGTGCGTGTGCCTGGGCTCTGCTCCAGACTTCGGCCATCGACGATGTGGTCGAAGGTGCCGAGTGCCTCGGAGCCAGGCTCAAGAGCTGCGACAAGATCCTGTCACCGGCGTCGATTTGCGAGGCGGTTGCGCATTGCCCGGCGCGCGCGAGCGGGCGTCCGCACTGATTTCAGTTCCGGACGGAGCCAGGGATATGTGCTGACATCCGTCCTGATCTCTCCTGAGGGCCCACAGGAAGAGAGGTGGTTGCGGGAGTGATGGGAGGGCCCGAACGGGCGCGCCCTCACTCCCGAGCCCGTTCGCCGACATCAGGACGGCGCAGATGTCTTCATGACAAACGGGTTGCCTGTGTTCGAGGCGGTCGACACCCAGACGCTTTTCGTCTCGAGATACTCGTCGATGGCGGTCTGGCCGTTCTCCCGGCCAAGGCCTGAGCTTTTGAAGCCGCCGAACGGCATCGTAAAGCTCATCGCTCGATAAGTGTTGACCCAAACGGTGCCGGCACGGATACGCCGCGGCATGATGGTGGCGCGCTTGACGGATTGCGTCCACACACCGGCCGCAAGCCCGTAGATCACGTCATTGGCAATGCGGATCGCGTCCTCCTCATCCTTGAACTTGATGATTGAGAGAACGGGGCCGAAGACCTCCTCTTGCGCGATGCGCATCTTGTTGTCGACGCCGGTGAAGATGGTCGGCTGCACGAAATACTTACCGCCACCCATCTCAGGGCCCGCCGGACCGCCGCCCAGCACGCAGTTTGCGCCCTCGCTCTTGGCGATGTCGATATAGGAGAGGACCTTCTGATATTGCGGTGGCGTGGTGACGGGGCCGACCTGCGTCTCGAAGCTCATCGGATTGCCGAGCTTGGCTGTCTTCGCCGTGGCAACGAGCTTCTCGACGAACGCGTCGTGGATGCTCTCCTGTACGAGCAGGCGCGAGCCGGCGACGCAGGTCTGGCCGGTGGCAGCGAAGATGCCCGAGATCGCGCCGTTGACAGCCTCGTCCATGATGCAGTCGTCGAAGACGATGTTCGGCGACTTGCCGCCGAGCTCGAGCGACACCTTCTTGAAGCTCGCCGCGGCGAGCGAGGCAACGCGCGAGCCCGTCGCGCTCCCGCCGGTAAAGGCCACCTTGGCCACTTTGGGGTGGGTGACGAGTGCTTCTCCGGCTGTGGCGCCATATCCCGTGACGACGTTCACCACCCCGGGCGGAACGTCGGCTTCCTCGATCACCAGCTTCACGAATTCCAGCAGTGATGCGGAAGTGTATTCCGACGGCTTGATGACGACGGTGCAGCCAGCTGCCAGTGCAGGCGCCAGCTTGAAGCCGACCAGCAGCAGCGGAGAGTTCCAAGGGATGATCAGACCGCAGACGCCGACCGGCTCGCGCAGGGTGTAGGTGAAGTGATCGGGCTTGTCGACGGGGATCACCATGCCGGTGATCTTGTCCGCCAGGCCGGCATAGTAATAGTACCACTCCGGCAGATACTTGAGCTGAGCGGACATTTCCGAGATCAGCTTGCCGTTGTCCTTCACTTCTATTTTGGCGAGATGCTCCCCGTGCTTCTCGATGAGGCCGGCGATCTTGCGTAAGAGCCGGCCGCGCGCCGTCTGCGTCATGGCCGGCCACGGACCACTCTCGAAGGCGCGGTGAGCGGCATTGCAGGCGCGGTCCACGTCGATGGCATCGCACTCTGGAATGAGAGCCCAAGGCTCGCCGGTGTAGGGGTCGCTGCTCTGGAATGTCTTGCCCGAGGCGGCATCACACCATTTGCCGTCGATGTACGTCTGGTACTGCTTCAGCTTCGTCGGAACGTCTTGCACGGATTTGCTCCCGGGAGTTGATGCCCGATCCTCAATCAAACGCCAGCCAGTGCCGGATGGGGCGATTGAACGCACGATAGGAGGCGGATGGGCGTTGTCAATATTTCGACGAAAGCAAGAACTGGGGCGCCTCCGACGCCCTGTACGAAAGTAGCAAGACAAGTCGCTGCCGGATCAGAATGGGCGTACATCTGATATTCTGCGGCATCAGTCGTGAGCGATATTTCGAAGTATGTGCAAATTGTGATGTTCAAATGTTGCTCATTCTGTTGAAAACGCGACCATTGCTGGCTTGCGCGTGAGCGAACGCGTCTTCTGTCCAGCTTCCATTGGGCATGCCGCTTGACTATAGTTTCCACGGCATTGGGTGGGCACGGCAGAACGCGGCGATCGCAGTCGCGCTTGCGTACGTTCTAGCCCGACGATTAAGCGAGAAATCGGTCGAGGCATTGCGCGCGCCCATTGCCGGGACGAGGGAGATAAGAGCGGCATGAGATGCAATCCCTTGCGTTGGCTGGTGGGAAGCGTCCTGGTCCTTGGCCTGCTCGGCGTCATGAACATGCAGGGCGTCCTCGCCCAAATCGAAGCGGAGCTCGCGCAGGAGGCGCGCCAATCCCTCGCGCAGGCTGGGCTCGACTGGGCCGAGGTCGAATTCTCCGGGCGAGACAGCAAGCTCCTCGGAATCGCGCCCGATGAGAACGAGAGGCGCAAGGCTTACCAGATCACCAGCTCCCTGTGGGGCGTGCGCAAGGTCTCCAATCGCACTGACCTCATCGCCGAGGAGAAAAACTACGTCTGGCGGGCCCAGCTGCGTGACGATCGATTGAAGCTGACGGGCTTCGTCCCGAACGAGCAGACGCGGCGCGCGATCATCGGCGCAGCCAAGGCGACTTTTCCGCAGCTCGAGGTACAGGACCGCATGAAGCTCGCGCGCGGCGCGCCCGACACCGAGATCTGGCTCGGCGCGGTCAGCTTCAGCCTGAAGCAGCTGTCACGGCTCAAGCCAGGTGCGGCGGTGCAGCTCGAGTTCGACGGCCTGGAGATCGTCGGCGAAGCAGAGGATTCCGCCGCTTTCCGGAGCATCAAGTCAGCCCTGGCAACCGGCCTGCCTCAGGGCATTGCGCTGAAGCAGGACAGGGTCAAGCCACCCGTTGTCGATCCCTACATCTGGGCAGCGCGCCTCTCTGGCACGCAGCTTCAGCTCGGCGGCTACGTCCCGAGTGAAGATGCACGCGAGGAGGTGTTCGCGGCTGCGCAGGAGGCTTTCCCGAAGGCGGTGATCGTCGACCGGATGCGTATTGCGGCGGGTGAGCCCGATGGCCTCGTGAGCGCCGCCGTAGGTGCGCTCGGCAAGCTTGCCCAACTGGAGCAAGGTGACATCGAGATCAAGGGCAAGGAGCTGCTGATATCGGGGCTGGCCACCAAGGAGGAGACCGCGAGTTTCTTGCGAGAGACGCTGCGCGAGGGAATCCCCAAGTCCATCAAGGTGGATGAGAAGATCAAGTTCCGCGAGCCGGCCATCAAGCCCGTGAGCCCCTACACCATCGGGGCCGCAATCGACAACGACAAGCTCCTTCTCACGGGATATGTGCCGAGCGAGGCTGCGCGCGCGGAGCTTGTGAAGGCAGCGAAGTCCTACTTCCCGAAGCTCGACATATCCGACGGTCTCAAGCTCGGAGCCAATGCGCCGGACGGCTGGCAAACCTGCATGACGTCCGGAATGGCCTCGCTCGTGAAGCTCGGCAACGGGCGCATCGAGATGGTGGACAACAAGCTCATATTCGCCGGTGTCACCGAGGATGAGCAGGTCGCAGAAGCGGTCCGCAACGAGCTGCGCGCGGCTGTCAACCGGGCCTGCGAGCTGGACGCGAGGCTCGTCGTCGATACCCCGCCCGAGCCTGATCTCAGCTGGCGTGCGTCTTTCGCCGAAAAGCAGGTTGTCCTCGAAGGGGACGTGCCGGATGAGAAGACGAAAGAGGAGCTCCAGCAGGCCGCTGCGAAGCTGTTTCCGGAGGCGCACATCGTAAGCCGGATGGAGATCAAGGCCGCGCGTTCGGAGAAGTGGGCGAAGGTGAGCGATACCGGCCTCAGGCTCCTGGCGCGGCTGCGTGGTGGTGAGGTCCGTATTCTCGGCAACGAGTTGTCGATCGTCGGCCAAGCGCCCGATGCGGCCGTCGTCACCCTGATCCAGCAGCAGCTCAAGGACCTGCCCAGCGGCTACAGGGGCATCGATTCCATCGAGGTCCGTTCCGACGCGATGATCTGGGCCGAGCAGGAGGCCAAGCGCAAGGCTGAAGCCGAGGCTCGCCGCAAAGCCGAAGAGGACGCAAAGCTGAAAGCGGAGGAGGAAGCGCGAAAGGCGGAGGAAGAGCGGCTCGCTGCGGAAGCGGAGCGCCTGCGCCAGGAGGAAAGTCTGCGCAAGGCGGAAGAGCAGGCCCGAGCGGCCGCGGCAGCGGAGGAAGCCGCTGCAGCCGCCGAAGCACAGAAGAAGGCCGAAGCCGAGGCTCGGGCGCACGCCGAAGAGGAGGCCCGTCGCCGAGCCGAGGCGGATGCCGCCGCGGATCAGCACACTCCTGGCTCGGACGATACGGACGCGAAGCAGGCTTCGGCGGCGAAGCCCGAGTCCGAGGAGGTGGCTCTTGCGGTTCAACAGCCTCCATCCGACGCGGCGGCCGAGCAGCATGCCGCGGTTGCTCCGGAGCATCTGGAGGCGGACAGGCGGTGTCAACGGGCCATCGCCAACGCGACGCTGCACGGGACGGTCAACTTCGCCCGCGCCAGCGCAAAACTGAACGCGACCGGCAAGGAGACGCTTTCGAGGCTGCTCGAAGTCGCGCGCTCCTGCCCGAACGTCCGCATTCATATCGAAGGCCACACCGACGCAGAGGGCTCCCCTGAAGGGAACCAGGTGCTTTCGGAAGAGCGCGCGAAAGCCGCGGTCGATTATCTGGTCAGTCGCGGGGTTCCCATCGAGAAGATCAGTGCCGTCGGCTACGGCGCGACACGGCCCGTAGCGGCAAACGATACGCCGGAGAGCCGCGCCATGAACCGCCGGGTTGAAATCCTCATCATCGAGTGATCGGCCGAAACCGGGTCGGAAGGGGGAACGAGGGACATGGATTTCCTGCTTGCCAAGCTGTTCTGGTACGTATTGCTGGCGTTTGCCCTCGGGCTGGTCGTCGGCTGGGTCTCCTGCTATCGCGTCAAAGAGTGACAGCCGGCTCCTGCGGAGCGAGTTGCGCTTATTGGGGAATCACCGATGACTTCTCTGCTGTGGGAGACCGGCCTGTTGCTGCTGGGTGCCTATTTTCTAGGGACCTTCACGGGTTGCCTCATCAGGCGAGTGTTCTTCGCCAGGGCCCCGGCGGGGATCGCCCCTCGGGGGACCGTCGCACCAGTGCCGCCGCAGCGGCTGCCCGATCCGCCTCCTATGGCAGCAACAGCCGGCGGAGCGCCCATCGAGGCATCCGTGGACGTGGTGCCTGCATCCGCCTCAGAAAGCGGCCGGGAAGGACAACCTGATGGAGGAGTAGCTTCTGTTCCGTCCAGTTCAGCGCCAGCGGTCAAACCACCCCCGGGCCGAGAGCACGCACCTCCCGCACAGGTAGCCACGAGCCCAGCAGCATCAGCTCCAACACCTGCGCGCGAGGAGCCCGCGGTTCCACGGCTCGAGCATTCCTCCAGGTCCATCGGGACGTCTGCCGCTGCCGCGGCAGCATTGGCCGCCGCAACGGCCCGTCGCCAGGCGGCGGCACGCGAGAAATCGGCCGATGCCGAGCCGAGGGCGCACCCCATCCCGTCCACTTCCGGCGCATCGGGGCAGGCGAGTACGGTCGACCCGCGCATGCATGCTCCGACCACCAACCAATCCGCCCCGGCGGCGCCTGCGGCCGGCTTGGATGATCTCACCCGCATACGCGCCATCGACGCCGCGCTCCAGAAGCGCCTCAACGCGCTCGGCGTGCGCCGGTTCGCCGATATCGCAGCGTGGCGGAAAGAGGACGTGCGCTTCATCAGTCAGGCCCTCGGCTTCCGCGGCCGGATCGAGCGGGAGAACTGGATCGAGCAGGCGCAGATCCTGATGGGCGGCAATGAAACCGCCTTTTCCCGCCGCGGCCACGTGGGCCTCGTTGCGAAGCCCGCGGCCGACCAAGGTGATGAAATGCCGGCAACCGCTGCGACGGCCGCATCTGTCTCGCAGCCGACCGAGGCATCCGGCGTTGCGGAAGCCGTGGCCGCCGCCGTCAGCGCCGCACAACCGCGACGTGCCGCCGCAACGGCCGGCAGGGATAACCTGCAGCGTATCAGGCGCGTCAGCGAGGACATCGAGCACCTGCTCAATGCGCAAGGGGTGACGCGATATGAACAGATCGCGCAGTGGACGGCATTGGACGTTGCGCGCTTCGAGCACCTCATGGGAAGCGATGGCCGCATCTCGCGCGAGAACTGGATCGAGCAGGCGCACCTCCTCGCCAGTGGGGGGGAAACCGCCTACGCGCGCGAGTTCGATCTGAAGCAAGCTGCGTCCGCGCGCCCGCGCCCGACTCAGCTCGCCGAGGCGATCCGCGAGGCGCAGGCTGCCAAGACCGATGGTGCATCACCGCCGCCCAGGCCGGAAGAGGGCCAGCCGCGCAAGGTCGACCTCAGCACGCTTCGTTCAGTCCGCTCCGAGGCTCTCGTCGGGGCCAAACAGGAGAGCGCGGTCGGCATCGGTCCTGGTGAGCGGCTGGCCGCGCGCCCGGACGACTTGAAGCGCATCCGCGGCATCGGCGTGCTGTTCGAGAAGCGCCTCAACGGCATGGGCTACTGGACCTATGAGCAGATCGCGAACTGGACGGCAGCCGATGTGGCGCGGGTCAGCAAGGCGCTCGAGGTCAAAGGGCAGATCGAGCGGGAGAACTGGATCGAGCAGGCCCGCATGCTCGCCTCGGGCCAGGTGACGCAGTTTGCGCGAAGGCGGGATCGCGGCGAGGTGGTGGTCAATCGCACTACGGATTGATCTTGCGCAGGGCACTGTATCCTCAGCGTCCACCTGGAGACTTCACAAGAATATGAGCGGCGAAATCGACAGGCTCTGTTGCTGCATTGCTGCGCTGGGACTTGCGAAAGCAGCGTGACTGTGGTGAACACGATTTGCACTTCGTTAGCGCTGGGCCGGGAGGCGACATTGGTTCGACGGGGGACAACTAAGGTCTTGAAACATGGGGCCATATTGGCGGCCGTCGTCGCACTGGCCGGCTGCGCGAGCAATGCTGGGCCTTATGGCGACCCGGGTGCCCGGCCCCTGCCTGCGGGTTACAGCTGCCAGTCGGTACGTGCAGAGCTGAACAGGCTCGACGCCAAGGGAATTCGTCCCAAGGTGGAGGCCGCGAGCGCGGGCAAGAAGCTGTCGCAACAGACTCAGGCCGACGTCGATCGATATAATTACCTGCTGAACGTGTATCTCGGGGCCCGCTGCCACGTCTGATTCGTAGGGGTTGCGAGGCCCAGGTAGCGAAAGATCGCTTGCGCATGTATGAAGGCTCCGGGCTCGCGCGCGGAGCTTTTATTTTGGGCGCACTCTCTCATCTGACAGGATCGTCATGCCGGATAATTCCTACGACGTCGTTGTGATCGGTACTGGCCCCGGCGGTTACGTGGCGGCCATTCGGGCTGCCCAGCTCGGGTTCAAGACTGCCGTCGTCGAACGTGAACACCTGGGCGGCATCTGCCTCAACTGGGGCTGCATCCCGACCAAAGCGCTCCTGAGGTCAGCCGAGGTCTACCGCAACGCGGAGCACGCCGGGGCTTATGGCCTGAGCATCGAGGGGAAGCTCGGGTTCGACGCCGGCGCAATCGTCAAGCGGTCGAGGGGCGTTTCCAGCCAGCTCAACAGCGGCGTCGGCTTCCTGATGCGGAAGAACAAGATCGACGTGATCTGGGGCGAAGCGACGATCAGCAAGCCGGGCGAGCTCGTCGTGTCCGAGACGAAGAAGAAGCCGATGCAGCCCGCCATATCTCCGCCGAAAGGCGTGCTCGGTACGGGGACCTACCAGGCCAAGCACATCATCGTCGCGACTGGTGCGCGCCCGCGCGTGCTGCCCGGCATTGAGCCCGACGGCAAGCTGATCTGGACCTACTTCGAGGCCATGGTTCCGCCTGCGATGCCGAAATCGCTGCTGGTGATGGGGTCGGGCGCCATCGGCATCGAGTTCGCCTCGTTCTATCGCACGTTCGGAGTGGAGGTGACGGTCGTCGAGTTGCTGCCGCAGATCTTGCCCGTCGAGGATGCGGAGATCGCCGCTTTCGCCCGCAAGCAGTTCGAACGCCAGGGAATGCGCATTCTGACCGGCGCGTCGGTGACAAAGGTGGAAAAGGGCAAAGACAGCATCACAGCCACTGTGGATCTCGGCAACGGGAAGAGCGAGCAGATCACCGCTGAGCGCCTGATTTCCGCGGTGGGGGTGGTCGGCAACGTCGAGAACCTGGGGCTCGAGAAGCTCGGGGTGAAAGTCGAGCGTGGCGCGATCGTCACGGATGGTCTCGGCCGCACCAACGTGCCGGGTATCTACGCCATCGGCGACGTTGCCGGGCCGCCGCTCCTCGCCCACAAGGCTGAGCACGAAGGTGTGCTCTGCGTCGAGACCATCAAAGGTCTGCCGACCCACCCGATGGACAAGCTGAGAATTCCGGGGTGCACCTATTGCTACCCGCAGATCGCCTCAGTGGGCCTGACGGAGGCAAAGGCCAAGGAAGCTGGCTACGAGCTGAAGGTCGGCCGATTCCCGTTCCGCGCCAACGGCAAGGCGATCGCGCTCGGCGAACCGGAGGGCATGACGAAAACCATATTCGACGCGAAGACCGGGCAGCTGCTCGGCGCGCACATGGTCGGGCCTGAAGTCACGGAGCTGATCCAGGGCTTCGTCACCGCCATGCAACTCGAGACGACGGAGGAGGACCTGATGCACACGGTCTACCCGCACCCGACGCTCTCCGAGACCATGCACGAGAGTGTGCTCGACGCCTTCGGCCGGGTGATTCATACCTGATCCGGTAGACCTCCCGATCGGACGCTCTTCTGCCCGCACTTCGCTCATGCCATAATGGCCAGATCATCCGCGATGGCCGGAGGCGACGATGAGCGACGTGGTGGCACGCCACTATGCTGGCGGCGGCGACTTGGCGAAGGCGATCGCGGACAGGCTGCGCAATGCCGGGAAGGTCATCGACAACCTGACCACCGCCGATCTGGCGACCGTTGATGAATTTCACATTCGCGGCCGCCAGGCCACGCTCGAGCTCGCTCAGTCATTGAATCTGAGTGCAACGTCGCACGTCCTCGACATCGGTAGCGGGCTCGGTGGGCCGGCGCGGACTCTCGCCGAGACCTATGGCTGTCGCGTGACGGGCATCGATCTGACCCCAGAATTCTGCGAAGCCGCCACCACTCTCAGTAACTGGGTTGGTTTGGGTGATCGCGTCGCATTCCGGCAAGGTGACGCGACCGATCTGCCGTTTGGCGACGCCGAGTTCGACGCGGCCGTTACGATTCACGTAGCCATGAATATCGCGGCGAAGGACAAGATGTATGCCGAGGCCAAGCGCGTCCTGAAGCCCGGTGCGCGGTTTGGCGTTTACGATGTCCTGCAGGGAGAAGGCGGCGAGGTGCTGTTCCCGGTCCCTTGGGCGCGCGATCCGTCGATCAGCCATCTGGCTACGCCCGATGAAATGTCCCTGCTGCTGACAGGTGCCGGAATGACGGTCCTGCAGGTGGTGGACTCAACTGAGGAGAGCGCGCGTTGGTTCGAGGCGATGGTTGCCCGAATGGCTCAATCAGCTCCAGCCGTCACATTCCAGACGTTCCTTGGGAATGATTTCCCCTTGATGGCTCGCAACCTGGTGCAGAACTTGCGGGACCGGCGTATCCGCACCGTGGCCTACGTTTGTGAGAGCTGAAAGCCGTGCCGCCAAGCGCAGCCGAATCGTGACATCATCAGACAGGAGTTAGCCATAGGGCGTGCCGGCAGCGACACGGAGAAGACGCGTTGGATTTCGGGACGTATTCTCCCTGGCTCACGTTCATCGTGGTCGGATTGGTGGCCGGCTGGATCACCGGCATGCTGTTCGGCCAGCGCGGACTCATTCGCTATCTCATCGTCGGTTGCCTCGGCGCGCTCGTCGGCGCATACGTCATCCACGGCCTGCTCGGCTTCAGCTTCGGGCTGGGCAGCGCTTTCCTCGATCAGGTCGCAGTGGCCACCATAGGGGCCATTGCTGTGACATTGCTCGCCCGTGCCATTGCCAAATGAGCATGGCAGCCGTCGCCGATCCGCGGCGACATGCCGGTTGATCATCGGGGCCGAACGGGCCACCTTGTAGACAACCGCAGTCTAAGACTGCTGATGAGATCACGAGCCCTCGTGCATGGTTACGATCGTCGATATGCGCCCCCGGCACCCTGAAAAGGCGCACAAGCCGGACACGCCGATACTGCGCAAGCCGGAGTGGATTCGAGTCAAAGCACCGGGTTCGCCGGGCTATGTCGAGACGAAGCGCATCGTGCGCGAGCAGGGGCTGCACACGGTCTGCGAAGAGGCTGGTTGCCCCAATATCGGCGAATGCTGGGAGCGGAAGCACGCGACCATGATGATCATGGGCGACACGTGCACGCGAGCCTGCGCCTTCTGCAATGTCCGAACCGGATTGCCGCGACCTCTTGATCCACAGGAGCCTGCCAACGTGGCGGAGGCGGTGGCAAAGCTCGGGCTTGAGCACGTGGTTATCACCTCGGTCGATCGTGACGATCTCGCGGACGGTGGTGCGGGGCACTTCGCGGCCGTCATCCGCGCCATCCGCGAGCGCACGCCTGGCACCACGATCGAGGTGCTGACGCCCGACTTCCTGCGCAAGGACGGCGCGCTCGAGGTGGTGGTCGAGGCCAAGCCCGACGTTTTCAATCACAACCTGGAGACGGTGCCAGGGCTTTATCTCCAGATCCGCCCAGGCGCGCGCTACTTCCATTCGCTCCGGCTCCTGCAACGGGTGAAGGAGCTCGACCCGACCATGTTCACGAAGTCCGGCATCATGGTCGGCCTGGGCGAGAAACGCGAGGAGGTGCTGCAGCTCATGGACGACCTGCGGACCGCCGACGTGGACTTCCTCACCATCGGTCAGTACCTCCAGCCGACGCGCAAGCACGCCGAGGTGAAGAGGTTCGTGACGCCGGAGGAGTTCAAGTCCTACGAGCGGATCGCCTATGCGAAGGGTTTCCTGCTGGTCTCCGCCAGCCCGTTGACGCGGTCGTCCTACCACGCAGGTGACGACTTCGCCCGCCTCCGGGCGGCACGCCTCGCCGCCATGGGGCAGGCCGGGTGAGCCGCGCCCGTCCGACGCACTTTGCCCCGCGCGTGATGATTGGCCGCAATAGGGTCGGCGCGCGGACTCGCGATATCTTGAATCGAATGGTTCGCTACTGATCTGCCGATGCCATCATTCCGCACACAACGCATCGTGAAGCACTCGCCGCGGGAGATGTTCGAGCTGGTCTCGGACGTGGAGCGCTATCCGGAGTTCCTGCCGCTTTGCGAGAAGCTCGTTCTGCATTCGCGCGGTTTGAAGCAGGACGGCACCGAGGAGATCCTCGCCACGATGACCGTCGGCTACGGCCCGATCAACGAATCGTTCACGACACGCGTCCGGCTGGACCGGGTAAAGCAGGAGATCTTCGTCAGCTACGTCAACGGCCCGTTCCGGCATCTTGAGAACACATGGGGGTTCCGTCCTCACCCTGATGGATGTCGCGTGGAATTCTCCATCGCATACGAGTTCCGGTCGATGGCGCTCGGCATGATGATGGGCGCTCTGTTCGACAGGGCCTTCCGCAAATTCGCCGAGGCCTTCGAAGCCCGCGCCGACGAAATCTACGGCGATGAAGGCCCAGCTCTCACTCGAGCCTGACGGCGGCTTTCACCAGATCCAGCGCTGTCCGCACGCTTTCGATGCGGATGGCCGAGCGCCCGAGGTCGCCGAACCTCTTCTCCAAATGCAGGACCGGCTGCCCCTTGCGGACGGCGCCGAAGTGGACAAGGCCGACCGGCTTTTCCACTGACCCGCCACCAGGGCCCGCCACGCCCGTCACAGACACGGCGATATCCGCCTGCGAGTGCGCCAGCGCGCCTGAAGCCATGGCGCGCGCCACCTCCTCGCTCACCGCACCATGGGTCGCGATGAGCTGGGGATCGACGCCGAGGCAGGAGACCTTGGCAGCATTGGAGTAAGTCACGTAGCCGCGCTCCACGACGTCAGACGAGCCGGGAATTTCGGTGAGGACTCCAGAGATCAGGCCGCCCGTGCAGCTCTCGGCGGTCACGAGCATCAGCTTGTGGTCGCGCAGGAGGCCGATCAGCTGTCGCGCTTCGTCGACGAGATCCGCAGGGAACATGAAACCTCCGCACCACTGGCGCCGCTCGAACAGCCCGATGCGAAGTCTAGGCCCGTTCCGCTCGATATTGAAGCACGAGCAGCCTGCACCCCTTCACCTCCTCCCTCGCGGAGAGAGGCCGGCTCGAAAAGCTGGGCGAGAGGCTACAGGATCGGCTATCGCTGAGACGCCTACACCCGCGGAAATACCAGCCTCACGCAACAGCCAGCTTCTCGGCCTGATGAAGGAGGGTGTCAAGCGTGGCCCGGCTCTCGGGTCCCAGGACGCTGACAGCGCGTTGCTGAGCAGCCAACCAGACGGGATAGGCCTCCTTGATTACCCGCCGGCCCTTTTCGGTCAGATGCAGGCCACGGCCGCGCCGCCCCGCCGGCGGGTCCATCAGGATCAGGTTGAGTGCCAGCAGCCGCTTCAGGTTGCGCGATAAGGTCGACTTCTCGATGTCGAGCGTGAAGCCGATCTCGACCGCGGTGATGCCATCCTGCTGAGCGAGCTGTGTCAGAAGCGTGAACTGGCTCGCGGTGATGCCGAGCGGGCGCATGGCATCGTCGTAGACGCGCGTGATGATACGGCTGAGCTGGCGCACGCGCGTCGCAATGCAGCTCGAGGAGGTCGTCTCCGCGATGTTCGCAAGCTCGGCGGCGGCGGAGTCCGGCTCCTGGGTCATGATGTTCATCGGAAGCTCCTGGCTTCGCCAGTGGAGATACAACGCTTTGTCCTTGATCAGCGATTCTTACCGCTGACGCAAGGTAAGTTGCTCCCACGTCCGACGATTCAGGAGGAGGGGTTGCACGGAGGCAGCAGCACCGTGGCGCTGGCCATGGCAGCTATGCCTTCCCGGCGTCCGGTGAACCCAAGCCCTTCCGTGGTCGTTGCCTTCACGCCGACCCGTTCGACGGCGATCTCTAGGATCTCGGCGATCATGTTGCGCATCGCCTCGCGATGAGGTGAGATCTTGGGCGCCTCGCAGAGCAAGGTCACGTCGACGTTGGCAATCCTGCCGCCGCGTTCCGTCACCCGGCGGGCGGCGTCACGCAGGAAGATGTGGGAGGCAGCGCCTGCCCATTTCGGGTCGGATGGCGGGAAATGCTGGCCGATGTCGCCATCGCCGATGGCGCCGAGGATCGCATCCGTCAGCGCGTGCAATCCGACATCGGCGTCCGAGTGGCCTGTGAGGCCTTTGTCATGGGCGATCCGGACACCGCACAGCCAGACGTGATCGCCCTCGGAGAAACGGTGGACGTCGAACCCTGTACCAGTCCGGCACTCCATCTGTTCGGAGGGCGCGATCAGACGCTCTGCCAAAGCGAAGTCCTCCTCATCGGTCAGCTTGATGTTTTGCGCGCTGCCGGGGACGAGCACGACCTTCAGCCCTGCCCATTCCGCGATCGCGGCGTCGTCCGTGAAATCCGATCGGCCCTGGGTATGCGCTGCAAGGTGTGCTTCGAGGATCGGCTTGTAACGGAAGCCTTGCGGGGTCTGTGCGCGCCAGAGGCCTTCGCGTGAGACGGTCTCCGCGATGGAGCCGTCCGCGCCAGATCGCTTCAGCGTGTCGTTCACGGGCAACGCCGCGATCGCCCCGTCATGCTCCCTCAGCGCCGCGAGCACCCGGTCGATCAGCCCCGCCTCGATCAGCGGGCGCGCAGCATCGTGGATGAGGACCAGATCCGGGGCGGCTCCGGCAAGAGCTGTCAACCCGGCACGCACCGAGTCCTGACGTGTTGGGCCGCCATCAACCGGCTCTTGAAGGTCGGCGGCGATGCCGGCACAGCATGCCGCGTAAAGCGCGCGGTCGTCAGGGTGGATGACGACCTGAATGGCACTGATCGCCGGGTGCTTCGCGAACGCCTCGATCGCGCGCGTCAGAACTGGCTTATTCCGAAGCTGCCGATACTGCTTCGGCACCTGCGAGCCGGCAGCGCGCGTGCCGCGACCTGCGGCGACGATCAGCACGGAAACCTGCACACCTCACCTCCGGCGCTGGTACAGTATGGCACTTTGTTATTGGCCGAGATGCCTTAGCCGTCCGATGCACTGGGCGCAACGACGGCGCGAAACTCATATTCGCAGTTGCGAAAGACGAAGTCCTGTCCTAATCTGCCCAACCATTCAGCATGAATGAAACCTGATTAAATAATAGGCACGAGATCCATGCAGCTGCTCCAAGGTCCGCTCGCCATCGGGTCTCGTCAACTGATCAATCGCGTGGTGCTGGCGCCCATGTCCGGCGTCACGGATCTCCCCTTCCGCAGGCTCGCACACCGGCTCGGCGCCGGCCTCGTCGTCTCCGAGATGGTTGCCAGCGAGGAGCTGGCCCGCCAGAGACGGGATGTCCTCCGTAGGGCCGTGGGGGAGGGGATCTCTCCGTTCGTGATCCAGCTCGCCGGTCGCGAAGCGCGCTGGATGGCCGAGGGCGCCAGAATCGCCGAAGACCTCGGGGCGGACATCATCGACATCAACATGGGCTGCCCCTCCCGCCAGGTCACGGGCAAGCTCTCGGGCTCGGCCCTGATGCGCGATCCCGTGCACGCTCTGTCGCTCATCGAGGCGGTGGTGAAGAGCGTGACGGTTCCGGTCACGCTCAAAATGCGCATGGGTTGGGACCATAACGACCTCAACGCGCCGGAGCTGGCCCGCATGGCTGAAAAGGCGGGTGTGCAACTCATCACAGTTCACGGGCGGACTCGCTGCCAGTTCTTCAAGGGGCAGGCCGATTGGGCGTTCGTGCGCCGGGTGAAGGACGCGGTCGCCATCCCGGTGATCGTCAACGGCGATATTTCGTCTGTTGCCGAGGCCCGGCGTGCTCTGGAGGCCTCGGGCGCCGATGGCGTCATGATCGGGCGTGGTGCCTACGGGGCGCCATGGCTGCCGGGGCGGATTGCGGCAGCGCTGAAGGTGGGGAGCGATCCCGGCGCTCCCGCACGCGCCGAGCAGGGCGGCATCGCGGCGGAGCACGTCGACGCCATGCTGTCCCATTACGGGCGCGCGCTCGGCCTCCGCAATGCCCGCAAGCACATCGGTTGGTATCTGGAGCAGAGCGGGGCCGCCCTGGATGTTGTGAAGGCGTGGCGGGCGCGCCTTTGCCAAGACGACGATGCCGAGCGCGTCCTGCGCGGCCTCGCGGCGTTTTACGATCAGGCAGAGGAGCTTGCGGCATGAGCAGCGCTGTTGCGCGCGAGCGCCCCCAGTCGAGCACCGGCGGCCCGCGGCATATCCAGCACGACCTGCTGCTCGCCGCGCTGCCGCATCCCATCCTGACGCTCGCGCAGGCAGAGCGGATCATCTACGCCAATCCGGCCGCGGAGCAGTTCTTCTCGGCCGGCCAGGCAACGCTCAAGCGGCACACGCTGGCGGATCTCGTGGCATTCGGCTGCCCGCTGGTGAGCCTGGTCGAGAAGGTCCGCCGCTCGGGCCTGTCGGTCAACGAATATGGGGTCGAGGTGGTGATCCCGCGGCTCGACGGGCCGAAGCTCGTCGATGTCCACGCCGGGCCGCTGCCTGAACAGCCGTCCCTCATCGTCCTGATGCTTCAGCAGCGCACCATGGCGCAGATGATCGAGCGGCAGCTGACCCATCGGGCCGCGGCAAGATCCATCTCGGGCATGGCGGCGACGCTGGCCCACGAGATCAAGAATCCGCTGTCAGGAATTCGGGGCGCCGCGCAACTGCTGGAGCCGAGCCTTAGTCCTGCAGACAGATCGCTGGCGCAGCTGATCTGCACGGAGACCGATCGCATCCGCAATCTGGTCGACCGGATGGAGGTGTTCGGAGACGAGCGCCCGCTGGCCAAGGAGCCGGTCAACATCCACGACGTGCTCGATCACGTTTGCCAGCTTGCCGGCACCGGCTTCGGCCGCGGCGTTACGATCATACCGCGCTACGACCCCTCCCTGCCGCCCGTTCCGGCCAATCGCGACAAGCTGATCCAGGCCTTTCTCAACCTCGTGAAGAATGCCGTGGAAGCCGTCGAGGGAAACGGCGAGAGCGGGCGGCTCATTCTGACGACGGCCTTTCGCCCGGGAGTCCGGCTTTCGGTGCCGGGAAGCGGCGCCCGGGTCAGCCTCCCCCTGATGATCGAGGTGGAGGACAACGGGCCGGGCGTGCCGGACCACCTCAAGCCATATCTGTTCGACCCGTTCGTCACCACGAAGCGCAGCGGCTCCGGATTGGGCCTCGCCCTGGTCGCCAAGATCATCGGTGACCACGGCGGCATCATCGAATGCGAGTCCGAGCCGCGCCGCACCATTTTCCGCGTTCTGCTGCCGATGCAGGACAGGCCTCCCCAGACCAGTCAATCGGATTAGAGCCATGGCCCGCGGCACCATTCTCATTGCCGATGACGACAGCGCGATCCGCACCGTGCTCAACCAGGCACTCGCCCGCGCCGGATACCTCCCGCGCGCGACCGGCAACGCGGCCACGCTCTGGCGCTGGGTGTCGCAGGGAGAAGGCGATGCGGTCATCACCGACGTCGTGATGCCGGACGAGAACGCCTTCGACCTGATCCCGCGAATCAAGAAGCTGCGGCCGGAGCTGCCGATCATCGTCATGAGCGCCCAGAACACGCTGATGACGGCGCTGTCGGCTGCCGAGAAGGGGGCTTTCGAATACCTGCCGAAGCCCTTCGACCTGAACGAGCTCGTCAGCATCGTCGGCCGGGCTCTGGCGGAGCCGAGTCGGAGTGCGGCCAAGAGTTTGCCCGAGAACGAGCCCGACGATCTGCCGCTGATCGGCCGGTCGCCCGCGATGCAGGAGATCTACCGGATCATCGCGCGCCTGACCCAGACGGACCTCACCGTGATGATCTCCGGCGAATCGGGGACCGGTAAGGAGCTGGTCGCACGCGTGCTGCACGACTTCGGGCGCCGGCGCAGCGGGCCGTTCGTCGCCATCAACATGGCTGCCATTCCCCGGGAGCTGATCGAGAGCGAGCTGTTCGGCCACGAGAAGGGCGCGTTCACGGGCGCTCATACGCGTATGCCGGGGCGCTTCGAGCAGGCGGAAGGCGGCACGCTGTTTCTCGACGAGATCGGCGACATGCCGATGGAAGCGCAGACGCGGTTGCTGCGCGTGTTGCAGGAGGGTGAGTACACGACCGTCGGCGGACGTATTCCGCTGCGCACCGACGTGCGCATCATCGCCGCGACGCACCGTGAGCTGAAGAGCCAGATCCAGCAGGGGCTGTTCCGCGAGGACCTCTACTACCGCCTCAATGTCGTTCCGCTGAGATTGCCGCCCTTGCGCGAGCGGCTGGGCGACATCGACGACCTCGTGCGCCATTTTCTACGGCAGGCGGCCCGCAGCGGCCATGGCCAGAAGGTCGTGGAAGCGGCGGCGTTGGAGCGGCTGAAGCGGCACACCTGGCCCGGTAACGTCAGGGAGCTGGAGAACCTGGTACGCCGGCTCGTCGCCCTCTATCCGCAGGATACGATCACCGCGGAAATCGTGGACGCTGAACTCGGCCAGGCGCTCACGTCGCCGCGCATCGACGAAGGGCGCCCCGACGAAAACGCTTCGCTTTCGGAGCTCGTGGAAAACTACCTCGGCCGCTACTTCGCCCGGCATGGGCGCGATCTGCCGCCGCCTGGGCTCTATGACCGCGTCATCCGCGAAGTGGAGAAGCCGCTGATCACGGCAGCTTTGGCGGCGACCCGCGGGAATCAGATTCGGGCTGCAGAGCTCCTCGGCCTCAATCGCAACACCTTGCGCACGCGCATCAAGGATTTGGACATTCAGGTATTCAAGACACCCGGCATGGCATGAGAAACGCCCACGCACAGGGCCAAGCGATTGCCTTGACTTGAGCGGAGGATATCGACGATCATGTCGCGAAAATGTCACAGTCTTGTAGCTGATCTGTGATCGCATCGCTTCACGCCGATGCCACGAATGTAACCGAATAGCTACGTATCTGAGAGCAGACCGACCGGCGGCCACGGCGGGTTCATGCGAGTGCGCTTGAGGCCGATGAGAGGCGTTGTGGATGACGTCCGCTGACCCGCGAAGGGCGCCAGGCGACATCGTGGATGAGGGCCGGTTGCCGTTTCCCGAGGCGAACCCGCTCGCCTTCTGGATCGGCTTCGTCGTCGTCATCCTGTCGCTCGTCTCGGGGTTTGCGACCTATCTCATCCTGACCGGGCTCACGCCGATCGTGCCTCGGGACGACATCGTCCTGACGGTGCTGTTCATCAACGTCGTTCTGATCCTGGCCATGTTCGCCGTCATCGGCTGGCAGGCGATCGGGCTTGCCAAGGCGTGGCGGGACAAGGAGGCCGGCGCCAGGCTTCACGTCCGCATCGTCGGTATGTTCAGCATCATTGCGGCGCTGCCGGCCATTTTGCTCGCGATCGGAGCGACGACGACCTTCTCGCGCTCTCTGGACAACTGGTTCTCGACGCGGACTCGCCAGATCATCGCCAACTCGCTCGACGTGGCCAACGCCTACCTCGAGGAGCATGGGCAGGTCATCCGCACTGACATCGTCAATATGGCGAAGGATCTCGACGATGCGGCCGATACGCTCCGTGATGATCCCGAGCAGTTCCGTACCCAGGTGATTGCGCAAGCAGGCTTGCGTGATCTTCCGGCCGCGTACGTCATTGATGCTGAGGGACGGCCGATCATCAGCGCCGTCGAGGATTCGCGCTTGCCCTACGTCCCGCCGCCCCCGCAGGTCATCGCCCACGCCGAGGCGGGGCAGGTGCCGCTGCTCATGCCGTCCAACAGCTACCGGGTGGCGGCGATCACCAAGCTCAACGCGTATCCGGGCTCCTATCTTTACGTTCTGCGGGGTGTCAGCCCCAAGGTGATGGGTTATCTGCGGCAAACGCAGGCGGGCGTTGCCGAGTACGAGGAGCTGCGAAAACGGCGCGGCGGGCTCAAGATCGCGCACGGGCTCATGTACTTCATGATCTCGATGACGGCGCTGCTGGCCGCCATCTGGGCCGGGCTGTGGTTCGCCGGCCGCTTCGTGGCGCCCATCCGCCGCCTGATCGCCGGTGCTCAGGAGGTCTCCCGCGGCAACCTCAACGTCACGCTGCCGGTCCGGCGCGGCGAAGGCGATCTGAGGCGCCTGTCGCAGACCTTCAATACGATGACCGCTGAGCTGAAGATGCAGCGCGATGCGCTCGTCTCGGCCAACGAGCAGCTTCTCGAGCGGCGGCGTTTCATCGAGGCCGTGCTGACGGGTGTGTCGGCCGGCGTCCTGGGGCTTGATCGCGAGGGCCGTATCAGGCTCGCCAATCGGTCCGCGGAGCAGTTGCTTGGGGCGGGCGCGGAGAACCTTGTGGGGCGCCGTCTCGAGGATGCCGTGCCCGAGATCGGCGAGCTGCTGACCAAGGCGGAGGAAAAGCGCCTCGCGTACAGGCTTCAGCATCAAGTCAAGCTCATCAACAACAACGGTGATGAGCGCATCTTGGCCGTACGGTTCACGCGTGAGGTGGAGGGCGGAGAAGAGCAGGGCACGGTCGTAACCGTGGACGACATCACGGAGCTCGTTTCCGCCCAGCGTACGTCGGCCTGGGCCGATGTCGCCCGCCGTATCGCCCACGAGATCAAGAACCCGCTGACCCCGATCATCCTTTCCGCCGAGCGCATCCGCCGCAAGTACGGCAAGGTGATTACGGACGACCGGGAGACCTTCGACAAGCTCACCGCGACCATCGAGCGCCAGGCCGGCGACATCAAGAGCATGGTGGACGAGTTCGCCTCCTTCGCCCGCGTGCCGAAGCCCGTGATGGAGCCCGGCGATTTGCGCGACGTGGTCCAGGAGCCGGTGATCCTGTTTCGTGAAAGCCACCCGCATATCGCCTACGAGCTCGATTTGCCGGCGGAGCCGCTGATGGGCCTCTTCGACCGGCGTCTCATCACCCAGGCGGTGACGAACCTCATCAAGAATGCGACCGAAGCAGTCGAATCGGCCGCCGAGGCGCCCGAGCCGGACTGGAGCGGCCGCATCGAAGCCATCTTGCGCTCAGTCGACGGCCGAATCGAAATCGAGGTCATAGACAACGGCATCGGCCTGCCGAAGCAGAACCGATCGCGTCTGCTGGAGCCCTATGTCACCAACAAGGGCAACAAAGGCACCGGCCTCGGCCTCGCTATTGTCCAGAAGATCGTCGAGCAGCATGACGGTATGCTGACCCTGGAGGATGCTCCGCCAGGTCCGCAGCGCAGCCGGGGTGCGCTCGTGCGCATCACGCTGCCTGTCCGCAACGAGTTCACAAGCAAGACCGATGTCAAATCCGAAGCAGCCGAGTAGGTCTGCCTCGGTGGCATCGAGCCGCCAAGGGAAGGGAGTGACCGATGGCGTCTGACATCCTTGTTGTCGACGACGAAGCCGACATTCGCGAGCTCGTTTCCGGGATCCTCGAGGACGAGGGCCACCGCTGCCGGCTCGCGAGGGATAGCGACGAGGCCCTGCGCGCAATCGAGGAGCGCCGGCCGCACCTCGTTATTCTCGACATCTGGCTGCAGGGCAGCCGGCTCGACGGGCTCGAGGTGCTGTCGATCATCAAGAAGGTGCACCCCGACCTGCCGGTGGTCATCATCTCCGGCCACGGCAACATCGAGACGGCCGTCACCGCCATCAAGCGCGGCGCCTATGACTACATCGAGAAGCCGTTCAAGGCCGACCGGCTGATCCTGGTGACGATGCGCGCGCTGGAGGCCTACAACCTTCGCCGCGAGGTGAAGCATCTGAAGGAGCGGTCGACGCAGAGCGCGGAGATGATCGGCCGCTCGCCGGCCATCAACCAGCTCCGACATCAGATCGATCGCGTCGCGCCGACCAACAGCCGTGTGCTGATCCGCGGCGCATCGGGTGCCGGCAAGGAGCTCGCCGCACGGGTCCTGCACTCCAAGTCGCACCGCGCCAAGGGTCCCTTCGTCGTGCTCAATGCAGCGGCCATGGTGCCCGACCGCGTCGAGGAAGAGCTGTTCGGCACCGAGGACCGCACCGGCGAGGCGCGCAAGGTCGGCGCCCTCGAGGAGGCCCATACCGGCACGCTCTACATCGACGAGGTGGCAGACATGCCGCTCGAGACGCAGGGCAAGATCCTGCGCGTGCTGGTCGAGCAGAAGTTTCTGCGGCTCGGCGGGACGCACAAGGTTTCCGTCGATGTGCGCATCATCTCCTCGACGAGCCGCGATCTCGAGCGCGAAATGGCCGAGGGGCGCTTCCGCGAGGACCTCTATCATCGCCTCAACGTGGTGCCGTTGAGAGTGCCGGGCCTCGCCGAGCGGCGCGAGGACATTCCCGAGCTCGTCAACTACTTCGTGCAGCAGATCGCGCAGAGCTCGGGACTCGCGCCGCGCCGTATCGGCGAGGATGCCATCGCCGTCCTGCAGGCCCACGACTGGCCGGGCAACGTGCGCGAGCTGCGCAACAACATCGAGCGCCTGATGATCCTCTGCGGCGGGGATCCCGACGCGGTCATCACGGCCGACATGCTGCCGGAGGAGATCGGCTCCAACGTGCCGCTGCCCGTGAATGGGGGCGCGGAGCACCTGATGTCGCTGCCGCTGCGCGAGGCGCGCGAGATCTTCGAGCGCGAGTACCTGCTGGCCCAGATCAACCGCTTCGGCGGCAACATCTCGCGGACGGCCGAGTTCGTCGGTATGGAGCGCTCGGCCCTTCACCGGAAATTGAGGGCGCTTGGCGTCAGCTCCGATCACCGCAGCGGGGTGACAGCCGGCCAGCCCTGATGCGGTGATCGAGAATTAGACGGCGTTGACTGCTGAGGTCCGCCGAGTTTTCTTGGTCAGATCGTATTGGCGACGTCTGTGTCGCGTTGCCCGTTCTGCTTTCGAGGCTTCCCCGCGAGGGGAGCTTCGGAACGGGGACGCCAGGGCGCCAGCGTGCGTTGACAGGGAACGATAGCGGGGCAGCCGAGCGCGATTCCGTTCGACCCGCCCTTATCCGAACGAGGCCCTATCGACATGAAAGTGATCATCTGCGGTGCAGGTGTCGTGGGTCTCGGCATCGCCGAGCGGCTCGCTGCCGAGGGCAACGACGTCTCGGTCATCGATATCGATCCGGCCCTCGTGCAGCGCGCCAACGACGTGCTGGAGGTGCGCGCGACGCTCGGCAATGGCGCTCACCCGGACGTGCTCGAGCGTGCCGGCGCGCGTGACGCCGACATGCTCATCGCCGTCACCCTGGCCGACGAAGTGAACATGATCGCCTGCCAGGTGGCACACAGCCTGTTCGACATCCCCACCAAAATCGCCCGTGTCCGCGCGCAGAGCTACCTGGCCAAGGAATATGCCGCGCTGTTCGCGCGCAATTGCCTGGCCATCGACTTCATCATCTCGCCTGAGGTGGAGGTCGGCAACATGGTGCTGCGCCGGCTGCAGCTTCCTGGTGCGTTCGAGGCGCTGAGCTTCGCCGATGGGCGCGTGCTTGCGGTCGGCATCGCCTGCGAGGAGGACTGCCCGGTCGTCGATACGCCCATCCGGCAGTTGAGCGAGCTCTTTCCCGACCTGCCCGCCGTCATCGTGGCCGTCGTCCGTAAGGGCAATTTGTTCGTGCCGCGCCTGGACGAACAGCTCAAGGCCGGCGATGACGTCTACATTGTTGCCCCCGCCGACCAGGTTGCGCGCACGCTCAAGATCTTCGGTCACGAGGAGCAGGTTGCGCGGCGGGTGATCATCGCCGGTGGCGGGAACATCGGCCTCTATGTCGCCCGCGAGATCGAGGCGCGCGAGCATATGGTGCGGGCCAAGATCATCGAGGCGAACCGCGGCCGAGCGATGCAGATCGCAGAGGAGCTCAACCGCACCGTGGTTCTGCACGGGAGCTCGCTTTCCGAGGAGCTACTCCGCGAGGCCGAGGCCCAATCGGCCGACACGATGGTAGCCGTCACCAACGACGACCAGGTCAACATCCTGACGTCGGTGCTGGCGAAGCATCTCGGCTGCAAACGCAGCCTGGCTCTCGTCAACTCGGCCGGCTATACGCCTATGGTGCGCTCGCTTGGCATCGACGCGCAAATCAACCCCCGCACGATCACCGTCTCGCGCATCCTTCAGTTCGTCCGGCGCGGCCGTATCCGTATCGTCCATTCGATCCACGACGGGGCGGGGGAGCTCATCGAGGCCGAGGCGATCGAGACGGCTCCGATCATCGGCAAGTCGATCCGCGAGATCGACATGTCGGAGGGCGTGCGTTTCGGCGCCATCGTGCGCAATGGCCAGGTTTTCGCGCCGACAGGCAGCACGGAGCTGGAGCCCAAGGATCGCGTCATTCTGTTCGTGCGCGCGGATCACGTCCGGCAGGTCGAGCAGCTGTTCCGCGTCAGCCCCGATTACTTTTGACAGGGGGTACAGCGGTTCCCATTGCGCTCTCCGATGCACCTGCTAAAACCCGCATGTGCGCACTTCGCAGCCGGCAGAGATGATTCATGATGGCCCAGGCGCCATCGGAGTGCTGATTCCACCAAGGGTTTCAGGTAAGCTGATCCGAGGTGGACGGAGCGCCACCGAAAAACATAACCGAACAAAAACGGATAAGAAGAAATGGCTGAACGAGCACAAAGCCTGCAGGACACCTTCCTGAACCACGTCCGCAAGAACAAGACGCCCCTGACGATCTTCCTCGTCAACGGCGTGAAGCTGCAGGGTATCGTGACCTGGTTCGATAATTTCTGTGTCCTGCTGCGGCGCGATGGACACTCGCAACTGGTCTACAAGCACGCCATATCGACGATCATGCCGGGCCAGCCCGTCCACCTGATGGAGCAGGAGCCGGCGGAAGCGCAGCAGGGATAGACGTTCGATTAGCCGCGCAGACGAGACCAAGACGAGACGCAGGCGCCGGGGCGGCAATGGTTCCGAACCAACGGCGATCACGCGTGCTGTCGTCCTCGTTCCAGTGCTACAGACGACAGGCAGCCCGGGGACGGCCAAGCGGTCCCGGGCTGGCAATGGCACGCGCGGCGCCACGCTCCATTCTCCCCAGGATCGGCTGGCCGAGGCTGCCGGGCTTGCCGAAGCCATCGGTCTCGAAGTCCGGGCCAAGCTCATCGTTCCGGTGGCGAGGCCGCAGCCGGCGACGCTGTTCGGCTCCGGTAAGGTCGAGGAGCTGAAGCAACTCGTTGCCGAGCACGAGGCCGGTCTCGTCGTCATCGACCACGCGGTCTCGCCCATCCAGCAGCGCAACCTCGAGCGGGCGTGGAACGCAAAGGTTCTGGACCGCACGGGGCTCATTCTGGAGATCTTCGGGCGTCGGGCCCGGACCCGGGAAGGGCGCCTGCAGGTGGAGCTCGCCCACCTCACCTACCAGAAGAGCCGCCTGGTGCGGAGCTGGACCCACCTCGAGCGCCAGCGTGGCGGCTACGGGTTCCTCGGCGGTCCTGGTGAGACCCAGATAGAGACGGACCGGCGGCTCATCCAGGAGCGCATCGACGCCATCCGCAAGGAACTGGACGTCGTCGTGCGCACGCGCGAATTGCACCGCTCCGGACGGCGTCGGGTGCCATATCCGCTGGTCGCCATCGTCGGCTACACGAACGCTGGCAAGTCCACGCTCTTCAACAAGCTGACCGGCGCCGGCGTGGTCGCGATGGATCAGGTCTTCGCCACGCTGGACCCGACCATGCGGGAGCTGCGGCTGCCGAGCGGTCGCAGGGTCATCCTGTCGGACACTGTCGGGTTCATTTCCGACCTGCCGACCTCGCTCGTCGCCGCCTTCCGCGCCACGCTCGAGGAAGTGATCGAGGCCGATCTCATCCTGCATGTCCGCGATATCAGCCATCCTGAAACGCAAGCGCAAAGGGCGGACGTGGAAAGGGTTCTGCGCGAGCTCGGGATCGAGGTGGATCGGCCGGACGGGCTCATCCTCGAGGTCTGGAACAAGATCGACTTGCTGCCGCCGGAATCGCTGGAGGAGCTGCAGCATGCGGCCGAGCGCGCCCAGCAGAAGCCGCTGCTCGTTTCGGCCGTCGAGGAGACGGGCCTCGACGCCCTGCTGGAAGCCATCGATGCCCAGCTCGGCCGCGCCGACGAGGTGCTGACCATCGCCGTTCCCGCGACGGCAGGCAATCTGCTTGCCTGGCTGCACGAGAACGCCCAGGTTCTCGCCCGAGAGACGGCCGAAACTGGCCAGACCATCTGCCAGGTGCGCATCGCGCGCGCGAAAAAAGGCCGCCTGTTCAGCCGGTTGCGGCAGAACGGGCTGGCCGTTGCGAGCTGACGGGCAGGGTTGCCGAGGCTGTCATCAAGGATCTAACCGCGAGCTCGTGGTTACGCATCGTGGATGCCCACCTTCGTGGGCATGACGGTCTATGTATATCGGCCGCCCGGAAAGCCATCGATCAAGGGAAGAATCGCAGACCTCCTCAGCGTCATACCCGCGCAGGCGGGTATCCGCGATGCGCAGCAGCAAAATTGCCGCTGTAGCTGTGCTCGGCCTCTCAGGGACGACAGGCGGGGGTGATGGCTCAGCGCCGCTCAGTGCCCCCGGTTCACGCAGAACGCCACGGCACCCAGGAGGGCGCGCTTGGCCTGGCAATTGCGGAAGATGGCGAGCGCGTCCTCGGCCATCGAGCCGTAATAGCGAGCCCGCTCGAGCGTCGCCTCGATCGCCTTATGCCGGCGCATCAAGCTCATGGCGTGCTCGAAATCGCCTTCACGGATATCTCCTTCGCCCAACGTTCGCCGCCAGAACGCCCGTTCCTCATCTGAACCGCGGCGGAAGGCTAGGATGACGGGCAGCGTGATCTTCCCCTCGCGGAAATCGTCACCCACCGACTTGCCGAGCCGCGCGCTGTCGCCCGAATAATCGAGCGCGTCGTCGACGAGCTGGAAAGCGATGCCGAGGGTCTTGCCGTAGGACTTGAGGGCTGCCTGCTCGTCTGCCGGGCGGTTGGCGATGGCGCCGCCGACCTCGGTCGCAGCGGAAAACAGGGCTGCCGTCTTGGCATTGATGATCGCCAGGTATTCGTCCTCCGTCGTGGCGGTGTTCTTGGCCGCCGCGAGCTGCATCACTTCGCCTTCGGCGATCACGGCGGCCGCGTTGGAAAGGATCTTCAACGCCTGCAGAGAGCCGACCTCGACCATCATGCGGAAGGCCTGCCCCAGCAGGAAATCTCCGACCAGCACGCTCGCCTGATTGCCCCAGACGAGCCGCGCGGCCTTTTTGCCGCGGCGGAAGTCGCTCTCGTCGACGACGTCGTCATGTAGTAGCGTCGCCGTGTGCATGAACTCTACGGCAGCGGCCAGCGGCACGTGACCATCACCCGTGTAGCCGCACAGCTTGGCGGCGGCGATGGTGAGCATCGGGCGCATACGCTTGCCGCCCGAATCGATGAGATGTTGGGCAAGCTGCGGAATAAGCTCGACGTCGGAGACTGCCTTGTCCAGAATGAGCCGGTTCACCGCGCCCATGTCCTCGGCTGCGAGCTCGAGAATAGGGAGCAGACTGTGCGTCGGGTCACGCGTTTCATCGATTGGAACAACGACCCCCACTGGGCTCTTCTCCTGGATGATTCTCTGATCGCGGTGATCTTAACCACGGGTTCCGGAACCATTTTCACGGCAGATTGCCGCATGGTTAACTCCGGAAAAGACTGCAGAAAAGGTGTCCATCATGCGGGAGATTCTGCGCTCGAACAACCCGGTGTTGCTGAGCTTCGTTGAGGTTCTGCTGCGCGATGCCGGGGTTCAGCCACTCGTCGCAGACGGAAACATGAGCATTATGGAAGGCTCGATCGGCGTACTGCCGCGACGTATTCTCGTAAGCACTGACGATCTTACGCGTGCGCGCAAGGTGCTGCAGGAAGCGGGCCTCGGCCACTGGGTCAATGATGACGACCCGAACTGACGATGTCGGCACGAGTGAGATTACTGAGGATGCGTTTCTCGGCGGTGCTCTGACCGTCCTGCAGCCGCGGCAAGGCTATCGTGCCGGCATCGATGCAGTTCTTCTGGCAGCCGCTGCCCCGGTCGGGGGAAAGCCCGGTGAGCGAGTGCTCGATGCGGGCGCGGGTGTCGGCGTCGTCGGACTATGCATCGCCCAGCGGGCTCCTGGCACGCGCGTTACGCTGGTCGAAAACGAGCCGGAGCTCATTGTGCTCGCGCGCGAGAACGTGATCCGTAACGGGCTCGAAGAGCGGGTCAGCGTCATCGCAGCGGACATCACGGCGCCGGCTGCAGTGTTGGCCGCTGCGGGGCTTTCGGCAGATTCGTTCGACCACGTCGTAGCCAATCCGCCCTTTCATATCGAAGGGCACGGGCGCCGGCCCCGCCATGTGATCAAGGCGGCAGCCCATGCCATGCCGGCGGGCAGTCTTGCCCAGTGGGTCCGGTTTCTGACGCGCGTTGCAGCCCCCGGCGGCAGCCTGACCATGGTGCACCGGCCGGATGTCCTGCCCGACCTCCTGGGGCTGCTGAGGAGCCGGTTCGGTGGGCTGAAGATTTTGCCGCTCCACCCGCGCGTTGGGGAGCCGGCCGTACGCATTCTCGTGCAGGGGCGGAAAGGGAGCCGTGCCCCGCTCACCCTTCTGTCGGGGCTTGTGCTCCATGAAAAGGACAACCGCTTCCGACCCGAGGTCGCGCGCATTCTTCGGGATGGGGCGGCCTTGCCGCTCGACTGAAGGTCTAGCCGGGCTCCTTCTGGTCGACTAAGAGTTGAGGCGTTCCCTTCACCAGCAATCTTGTCACCAGCAAAGAAGCACGTCGCGCATGCGGTTTTTCAAGCGTCGCCCCGTCGTTCCGGTCATTCGCTTTTCAGGACCGATTGGATTTGCCACCCCGCTCAGGCCCGGGCTTTCGATCGGGGCAGTCGCCAGCGGGCTCGAGAAGGCGTTCAGCCTGTCGAAGCTGCCGTGCGTGGCCGTGACCGTGAATTCTCCCGGCGGCTCGCCGGTTCAGTCGAACCTCATCTTCAAGCGAGTCCGCCAGCTGGCGGAGGAAAAGAAGAAGAAAGTCTACGTCTTCTGCGAGGACGTGGCGGCCTCCGGCGGGTACTATCTGGCTGTGGCTGGCGACGAAATCTACGCCGACCCCTCGTCCATTGTCGGCTCCATCGGCGTGATCTCGGCGAGCTTCGGCTTTAACAAGGCGATCGAACGGCTGGGGATCGAGCGCCGTGTCTATACCGCGGGCCCGGCGAAGGGCCTGCTCGACCCCTTCCAACCCGAGAAGCCCGATGAGGTCGAACGGCTGAAGGCGATCCAGAGGGACGTGCACGACGTCTTCATCGGCGTCGTCAAGGATCGGCGCGGCGCGCGTCTCCGCGGCCACGATGCGGAGCTCTTTTCGGGCGCCTTCTGGTCGGCGGCCAAGGCGCTGGAGCTCGGGCTCATCGACGGCGTCTCCGATCTGCGGACCAAGATGCGGGAGTTGCACGGGGATGACGTGCAACTCAAGGTCGTACCGTTCGGTCCGGGCGGTTGGCTGTCGCGCCTGCTGCGGTTTCCGCGGCTCGCGCCGGCCGGCATGGACTCCCTGGCCAACGGCTTGCCACTTTCGCTCGGCGATGATCTCCTGTCCGCTATCGAGACCCGCTCGCTATGGTCGCGCTACGGGCTGTAACTCTTGCCGGTCATACGTAAACCGTTCGGCGAGCTTGGAGGGGGACGATGCCGCAGGTCATCGCGCTGCTTCTTGCCGGAGCCGGTCTCTATGCCGGTTGCCGCTGGGTGAGCCGCGAGGTTCGTCGGGCGCTGGCAACCGCGCAAGAGGCCGAGGAAAGATTGCGCCAGCAAAGCGCGCCGAAAGACCTTGGCTCGCTCGAATGGGATGCGGAGGCGGGTGTCTACCGGCCGTCGAAGCAGGCCTGAGGGCAGGCGCGGAGCCGCGCAACAAATTCCTCGCGATGGCGACAGTGAACCGTCTCGCCATTGGCGACCCGCTCCCCTATAGTCCGCGCCGATCCCGACCTTCAGGCGCAAGTCATTATGGCGACACGAACCGCAATCAGACCGGCAACCGAGCCCCTCGGGCAAACGGTATCCGGGCTGCAGCCGACGCGATCCTTCCAGGACCTGATCCTCACGCTTCAGCAGTACTGGAGTGAGCAGGGTTGCGCCATCCTGCAGCCTTACGACATGGAAGTCGGCGCGGGGACGTTCCATCCGGCCACGACCTTGCGTGCGCTCGGGCCCAAGTCCTGGAACGTAGCCTACGTGCAGCCCTCGCGCCGGCCGAAAGACGGCCGCTACGGCGAGAACCCGAACCGCCTGCAGCACTATTACCAGTTCCAGGTGATCATGAAGCCGTCGCCGCCGGACATCATCGACCTCTATCTGGAAAGCCTCGCGCGTATCGGCCTGTCCCGCGAAATCCACGACATCCGCTTCGTCGAGGACGACTGGGAGAGCCCGACGCTGGGCGCCTGGGGCCTCGGCTGGGAGGTCTGGTGCGATGGCATGGAGGTGACGCAGTTCACCTATTTCCAGCAGGTCGGCGGCTTCGACTGCAATCCCGTATCGGTCGAGATCACCTACGGCCTGGAACGGTTGGCGATGTACGTGCAGGGTGTCGACCGCGTGTTCGACGTCAGCTTCAACGGCCGCGAGGACGAGCGGAAGCTCACTTACGGCGATGTCTTCCTCCAGGCGGAGCAGGAGTATTCCCGCTACAACTTCGAGTACGCCGACACCGACATGCTCTTCCAGCACTTCCGCGATGCTGAGAAGGAATGCCTGGCGTTGCTGGAGAAGGGTGAGAGCGAGGACGGCCGCCACCTGTTGGCTCTGCCGGCCTACGACCAGTGCATCAAGGCCTCGCATATCTTCAACCTGCTCGACGCCCGTGGCGTGATATCGGTGACGGAGCGGCAGAGCTACATCCTGCGGGTGCGCGAGCTCGCGAAAGGCTGCTGCGCGGCTTGGCTGAAGACCGAGGGAGGGGGCGCATGAGCAGGCCGAAGACACTGCTGGAAATGGCCGGGGCCGATCTCAGCCCTGGTGCGCTGGCGCAGTCGGTCGTCATCATCATCGATGCGCAGAATGAATATCTTGACGGCAAGCTCGCGCTGCCGGGGATCAAGCCGGCGCTCGATGCGATCTCGACCCTCCTCGCCAAGGCGCGCGATGCCGGCACGCCGGTCATTCATATCGCGCACAAGGGCCGGCCGGGCGGATTGTTCGATCGCGAGGGGCACGGGGGCGCCATCATCGCAGCCGCGGCGCCGGCGACGGGTGAGCCGGTCATCGAGAAGCCGCTGCCCAACGCATTCGCGCAAACGGCGCTCGATTCCGAATTGAAGGCGCTGGGACGCAAGTCTCTGATCCTTGCCGGCTTCATGACTCACATGTGCGTCAGCTCCACGGCGCGCGCCGCCCTGGACCTTGGCTACCGGGTGACGATCGCCGGTGATGCTGCCGCAACACGGGATCTGCCCGACCCGTTCGGCGGCGTCGTTCCAGCCGATGCCTTGCATCGGGCAGCGCTCGCCGAGCTCGGGGACCGCTTCGCAATCATCGCGACAGTCGATCAGATCCCAAAAGATTGAGCTGCGTGCTTAGCGGGGAACGATGGTGATATTGCCGTCCCGCTCGAGGACGGCAAACTTGATTTGATCGATGCGCTCCAGCCCCCGCCAGCGGCGTGCGGCCTCGAGAATATCGTCAAGGTCGACGCGCTCCAGGTCCAGGCGCTCCTGCAGCGGCCGCCCGTTTTCGACGAGCACGACCGGCTCGCCCTCCATGAGCCTGTCGACGCCCGGGTAGCGCTGCTTCAGGAGGGTGAGCACGACCTCGATGAGGAACAGCGTCGAGATGAGCAGGATCGCGGTGATGATCGAGAAATCATCGCCGATGAGCGCCTGCTGCGTCGTTTCCGCGATGATGAGCAGCAGGATGAAGTCGAAAGTGGTTATGTCGGCGAGGGATCGCTTGCCCGCGACCCTGAACACCAGGAACAAGAACGCATAGATCACTGCGGCTCTGATGACTGTATCCATTGTTTGCGGTCCTTACGGCCAGACGAATTGGGTGAACTGCAGCCGCGCGCCGCCTGCGATCAGCTCGGCATCGAGCATGCCCGCCTTTATCGGCTCTGCGTGGAGGTCGACGACGAGCAGGTCAGAAGCGGGATCGGCCGCGAACAGGAATTTGGTGAGCTCCGCCCCGCTCACGACCTGTATGGGCTCCGGCACGATGGATAAGACCCGCAGCGATCCCAAATAGTCACGCGGCAGTGACAACTCTGCTCGTGTGCTTCCCGGTGGAACGGGAATCGTTGCCTTTAGCGTGAATGGTGTTCCACGCCGGATGAAGCGATCGTATTCGAGCGTCAGCTCGTTTGCCGCGCGCGTCGTCGAACTTAGCGGGCCGCTTCCGAACAGGCCGACGGCGCCCGCCAGGACGAGCAATCCTATCACGGCCCAGCCGAGGTGCTGCAGGCGCCACTTCCAGCGCATCCGCGCCATTTGGCTGGCTGCCGTCAGCCCGTGCAGATCCTCGGTCCTTGCCTTGTCCATCGCTCATTCCTGGGCTGGCAACGCCGAGGCCATGGGCCGGGTTCGAAGGAGCGATTGCGCCGCGGCCATGCACGGAGTAGGCCTTCGCTCCATCACGTGATGCCGCTAAAAGGATCGGCTCGCGATCCTGCCCTCGAGGACCACCATGCCTGAACTTCTGCTCGAGCTGTTTTCCGAGGAAATCCCCGCGCGCATGCAGCCCCGCGCTGCCGAGGAGCTGAAGCGGCTCGTCCTTGGCGCGCTGAAAGACCAGGGCCTCGCCGTGGGTGAAGCTCAGGCCTTTGCCACGCCCCGCCGCCTGACGTTGATCGCGCGCGATGTGCCGGCACGTTCGCCCGACCAGTCCGAGGAGCGCAAAGGTCCGCGGGTGAACGCGCCGGAGCAGGCCATCCAGGGCTTTCTCAAAGCGGCAGGCCTGTCCTCCATCGGCGAGGCGAGCGTCGTCTCAGATCCCAAGAAGGGCGACTACTACGTGGCGCGGATCGAACGGCCGGGCCGCAGCGCCTACGAGGTGATTGCGGAGGCCGTGCCCGATGTCCTCCATCGTTTCCCCTGGCCCAAATCCATGCGCTGGGGCCGACACAGCTTCTCTTGGGTTCGGCCGCTGCATGGGGTCGTCTGCTTGCTCGATGGGGAGATCGTGCCTTTCGAGGTCGCCGGCGTGGCGAGCGGGAACACGACACGCGGCCACCGCTTCCACGGCAACGTGCCGTTCCGGGTACGTGGGATCGACGACTATCTCCAGAAGCTGAGCGCCAACCGGGTGATCCTCGATGCGACCGAGCGCATGCAACGCATCGAACATCAGGCCAAGGAGCTTGCAGCGAAGCACAAGCTGCAACTCGTGCCAGACCACGGGCTGCTCGCCGAGAATGCCGGCCTGACAGAATGGCCGGTCGTGCTGATGGGGCATTTTGACGAGGCGTTCCTGGAGTTGCCGCCCGAGGTCATCATCACCTCGCTTCGCACCCACCAGAAGTGCTTCGCGCTGCGCGATCCGAAGACGGGCAATCTCGCCAACCGGTTTCTTCTGGTCGCCAACCTGGAGGCCAGCGACGGCGGCGCAACGATCGTCGCGGGCAACGAGAAGGTCATCCGGGCGAGATTGTCCGATGCCCGCTTTTTCTGGGAGCAGGACCTGAAGCGACCGCTCGACGAGATGGCACATGCGCTGCGTGGCGTCACCTTCCACGAAAAGCTCGGCACGCAGTGGGACCGCGTGGAACGGATCGCGGAGCTCAGCTACCAGATCGCCGGGGCCGTCGACGCCGCACCTGAGGCCGCCCGACGCGCCGCCCAGCTAGCGAAGGCTGACCTCGTGTCCGGCATGGTGGGCGAGTTCCCGGAATTGCAAGGTTTGATGGGCCGCTACTACGCCGAGGCTGCCGGCGCCAAGCCCGAGATCGCCCGCGCGATCGAGCTGCACTACAAGCCCAAGGGGCCGAACGACACCGTGCCGTCCGCGGAGGACGGCGACTGTGTCGCCATCGCCGTGGCTTTGGCGGACAAGATCGACACGCTGGTTGGATTCTGGCGTATCAACGAGAAACCTACGGGATCGGGTGATCCCTATCAGCTGCGGCGCGCCGCGCTGGGCGTCATTCGGATCATTCTCGAGAACGACCTACGTGTTTCTTTGATCAAGCGGATTTCGTCGGCGCACGCGGAGTATGACAAGCAAGGGCAACGGGCCGTCAAAGGGAGCGAGGAGGAAATCACGGCCGACCTCCTTGATTTCTTCGCCGACCGGCTGAAGGTCCACTTGCGCGAGAAGGGCGCGCGCCACGATCTCATCGATGCCGTGTTCGCGCTGCCCGGCCAGGACGACCTGGCGCTCATCGTCAAGCGGGTCGAGGCTCTGGGGAAGTTCCTGGAAACCGACGACGGCGCCAATCTCCTGGCGGGCGTCAAGCGCGCGGCCAGCATCCTCGCCATCGAGGAGAAGAAGGACAAGACGAGCTACGACGGCGATTACGACCTCAAGCTGCTCGAAGCACCCGAGGAGCTTTCCCTGGCGGCAGCGATCGAAGCCACCAAGCAGGACACGCGGGCGGCGATCGCGGTGGAGAACTTCGAGGGCGCGATGCGGGCGCTCGCGGACCTGCGCCGTCCTGTCGACGCCTTCTTCGACAAGGTGACAGTCAATGTCGAGGATCAGCGGCTGAGGCAGAACAGGCTGCGCCTGCTGTCCCAGATCCGCGCGGCGACCATGACGGTCGCGGATTTCTCGAAGATCGCCGGGTAACCTGTGATGCTGCAGCACCTGTTCGTCTACGGCACGCTGATGTCGACGACAGGCCATCGCATGGCCCTGCGCCTCGCCCGAGAGGGCCGGCTCGTCGGCCCGGCCGCGGTGCGTGGCCGCTTGTACGACCTCGGGGTCTATCCGGCCCTGGTCCAGGCGGAGGCGGAAGACGGGGAGGTGTACGGAGAAGTGCACGCCCTGACCGATCCTGCCGCATCCTTCCGTTGGCTCGATGCCTACGAGGGCATTGTGCCAGGGCGGGACTGCGAGTACGTGCGCGTGCAGCGATCCGTGCGGCTCGAGACCGGCGCCGAGCTGACGGCGTGGCTCTACCTCTACCGGGCGCCCGTTGCAGGCAGGCGGCTCATAGAGAGTGGACGCTGGATGTCACGGTTCGCATCGGCGGGAGGCGTGCGCTGATCCGGCCTTAAACGCGTGATTCTGCCGCAATCTCCCATGTCATCTGGGTGCTTGTCACCGGGATGCAGCTGGAGTTGGCAGAAGAATAGGAACCGTCTTCACGAGTTCACCAACACTAGAGCATTTCCGATTTAGACAGAAGCACGCCGAGTCAATCGCGCCCAAACTCCCTCTCCCCGGCGGGGAGAGGGTCGGGGTGAGGGGGGTCCGCCGGTGGCAGCTGTTGCAACCCCTCACCCGGCCCTTCGGGCCGACCTCTCCCCCATGGGAGAGGTTAACGGAGTGCTTGCTGTTCACGTTTCCACCTGGATCGGAAAAGCTCTAAACCGAAAGCTCCGTGCTGCCGATGCCGTCGAGCGAGAACACGAACGTATCGCCAGCGGCAATCGGGATCGTCGGCAGGACGCTGCCGGTGATGACGACCATGCCCTCCTTGAGTGGGCGGCCGCGATCGGCGGCAAGATTGGCGATCCACGCAAGCGCACCCATTGGATCGTCGGTGACGCCCGTCCCGCGCTCGGCGCCGTTGACGGTCAAGTGTCCGCGGATGCCATCGAGCTCCATGTCCGCCGGCACACGCTGCGGGGCACCGAGGACGATGCCGCCGTTCCAGGCGTTGTCTGCAATGAGCGACAGCGCGCTCGTGCTCTTGTAGTCCGCCCCGCGATCCTCGATCAGCTCGAAGGCGGGCATCGCCTCGGCAACGGCTGGGCGGACATCGGCAGCGGTGTATGGGACGTCACGGCGCGGCAGATCAGCGCCGAGGCGCACGGCCAGCTCGAACTCCACCATCAGGTTGATGAAATCCTCGCGCCTGAGCCGCGCGGGCGACTGGTGAATGCGCCGCTCATAGATCATCCCGCCGCAAGGGTGATTGATACCCATGAGCTGCTGCATGACCTTCGTCGTGGTCGCGATCTTGAGCCCGCGGACGGGGCCGTAAATCGGGGACCACAGCTCGCACAGCGCCTCCTGCGCAGCGTAGGCATCCGCAACGGTCGGCGGGGCGATCTCGGCGGGCAGGTTACGGTAAGGTGCGCGCGAGCGGTGTGCTTCGGCGATGAACGCGGCAGCCGCTTTCGGATCGAACGTAGTCATCCCAACTCCCTCAATCAGGACGTGTCTCGGCAAAAGCCGGCACCGCTTTGTCGAAAGCATCGAGCCACGCGACCAGGTTCGGGTGCCCGGCACGCCACGTGCCGCCATGGCGAAAATCGAGATAACCGAGAGCGCAGGCGAGCGTCACGTGGGCATAATCCGGTTTTGGGGCCAACTCGGAAAGCGATCGTTCGAACCAGTCGAGGGTCGTATCGACCTTGAGCTGCTGGCGCTGCATCCAGGTGTCGACCCACTTGTCCTCCGGCCGGTAGCGCTTCTCGTAGACGAGCAGCAACGCGGCATCGAGAATGCCGTCGGCCATGGCGGCGAGCGTGAGCATACGGAAGCGCTCTGGCCCGGCAGCCGGAAAAAGCCGCGGGTCCGGAGTCAGGCTATCCAGGTACTCGCAGATGACAGGGCTGTCGTAAACGTGCGTGCCGTCCTCGAGAATGAGGATCGGGATCTTGGACAGCGGGTTCTCCCGGCGCAGCTCCTCGTTGATCAGCGGATAGGTATCGACGCGCCGCTTCTCGATCCGATCCGCTACGCCTTTCATCGCCGCGACGATGGACACCTTGCGCCCGTAAGGGGAGGCCGGAGAGGACAGCAGCTTCATCATAGGCGGAATCCTGGAACTGAAACGCGAGGGTTGAGCGCACGACCGTGCAGCATCGTGCCGGGTCGGCTGACGGATCGCAAGCGCAGATGCGTATAACGACGGCCGGTCAAGCAGCTGCAATCTCCAGCAGGCCGAGCATGATCAGCCCCACCGCAAGGCCCCAGAGCACGAGCTTGCCGCGGCGGGTCTGGCTGCCGCGCTCCATGACCAGCAGCGTTATGATCACGGCCGCGCCGATCAGGTTGATCAGCACGAGCCCGCCGAGGCCGAGCCCTTTCCCGCCCGCGATGCTGCCTTCGAGCAGAATGGCGGCCGCCATGCCGATCAGCAGTGCACCGAGCAGCCGCGGCCAGAGCAACGCCTGCGGCAACGGCAAGCCCAGAATGCGTGCTGTTGTCAGTGGCATGATCAGCAGCACGAGCCCGGATGAGAACCGGAGCAGCGTCTCGAGCCAGAGCAGCTGGTCGGCCATGCAACGGCCGCTCCCGTCGCGTCGCGGGCGCCTCAGCGTTGGGCAGGCGATCGGCCCAGGTCGTCGAAGAATTCGTCAGGCTTCCACTTCTTCTTGGGGGCGTCGTCGATGAGCCCGGCGAACAGCCCCTGCTGCGGCTCCTCCTTCTTGGGTCTCGGCGTGAAGTCGCCTGCGAGATGGCGATTGAGATCCTCCTTGATCTCCTTGGTCTTGAGCTTGTCGCAATAGTCGGCTTCGTCGGCGATCTTCTTCGCGACGGACAGGCGAACGTACTCGTACTCGCGCTCGATCTTCTGCAACTGCTCGGGGCCAGCGCCTTGCGCCATCTCGGCGGCCAGGAAGTTCGCCTTGAGCTTCTCCGGGTCGAAATAGAAGCCGCAGCGGGCGGCGCGAGCGGACGTGGCGCCCACCTGCACGGCGCGCGAGGTCGGATCGCTCGGCGGCGGTCCGGCCGGAGCCGATGACGCGGCTGCCGCTTGTGCAGTCTCTTGCCCGCCTCCACCCGTCAGCGCTGCCGTGGTGAGGCTTCCCGAGCCGCTACAGCCGGCGAGCAGCAGGGCGGTGGCGGCGAGCATCGAAAACGGCATGCGATTCGGCACGGGTGCCCCCCTTTTGCTGCATCCTCCCTGTGGAGGACTGAAGGTCCCAGAACATTCCGTGGACAGTGCTCCCCCTCCATTGGAGCGTCAATAGCTTGAAGGCCACGACTTGGTGGCTTTCTGTTGAGGATCGACCTCTAATGGGCACTCTCGCCGGCAGCTTTCTCCCGCTGCCGGGCCCGGCGGGCCATCATGTTCAGAGCTTCGACAAGGGCGGAGAACGCCATGGCGGCGTAGACGTAGCCCTTCGGCACGTGAACGCCGAAGCCGTCGGCGATCAGCACCATGCCGATCATCAGCAGGAAGCTAAGCGCCAGCATGACGATCGTCGGGTTGGCATTGATGAAATTCGCCAGCGGCGTAGCCGCGAGCAGCATCACCATGACCGCGACGATCACCGCCACTACCATTATGGGGACGTGCGGCGTCATGCCCACAGCCGTGATGATGCTGTCGATCGAGAACACGATGTCGAGAAGCAAAATCTGCACGATGGCCGACCCGGTGCCGAGCGCAACCGTGCGCCGGTCGAAGATGTCGGGTGCGGGGTCGGGGTCGACCCGGTGATGGATTTCCTTCGTCGCCTTCCAGACCAGGAACAGGCCGCCCGCAATGAGGATCATATCGCGCCAGGAGAAGTCGAGCCCGAAGATCGAAACGACCGGCGTCGTGAGCCGAATGATGGCGGCGATCGTGAACAGCAGGGCCAGCCGGAGCACGAGTGCTGCCGAGATGCCGATCTTGCGCGCCATGTCCCGCCGGTTCTCGGGCAGCTTGTTCGTGAGGATGGCGATGAAGATGAGATTGTCGATGCCGAGCACCACCTCCATCGCGATGAGCGTGATGAGCGCAACCCAGGCAGCCGGGTCGGTGAGGAGGGGGAGGATGGTGTCCATGGGCCGGAATGATCCTGCTGTGGCGGTATTCAATTCACGCCGAGCGACGTGGTGGAGCAGGTAAGCGCGATCAGGAGGGAGCGCAACCGGAACAGGGGATGAATTTCATGATCGGCAGCGATCTGCGGGAGAGCTTGCCTCGGCGCTGCACCACGCTTCTTCCGGCGCCTGCAACCCATCACAATGCAAACCTGCCTTTTGCCGCAATGTGCCGGCTAAATGCGACTCGGGACGAACTGCGACAGCACGTGCCGAATCGGCGATGCTTTGCATCGGTCGACGTGCTGAGGAAGGTTTCGGGGGGATGAAGTCGAGCAATCTTTGGCTCGTGGCGTCTTGCGTCGTGGTCGCCGGTGCCAGCGCGGCGGCTGTGCTTGCGCTCGATCACGCCGGGATCATCAGCCTTACACCGTCCGCTGAACAACCCGCCGAGCAGGTTCCGGTGAGACTGGTTGAAACCGTTCCTGTGGCGCCCGCTCGCCAGACGATCCCCGTCGAGCCCGCTCCCGAACCGGAAGAGCGATTGGCCTACTTGCAACCCGAGACAGCGGTGCTCCCGCCGCCCGCGCCCGAGGAAAAGTCCGAGGCGGACGAGCTGCCAAGCAGCGAGCCGGCGGAGCCCGAGGTTCCGGACTCCTGGAGTGCGGAAGTTCAGCCCGAAGAGACGGAAATCTCTGACGAAGCGCAGCTTCTGGACGGACCTTCCCCTGCCTCGCCGCCGCGGTTTTCGAAGCGCCGCCTGACATCGCACAGCGCTGCCCTGACAAAGCGTCTGGCGGAGATCTCCCCTGGAGCAAACGCGCGGCTTGCAAAGAAATTCGCGGCGGCCGAGGCACCCTGGCCGCCGCACGAGATCGCCCTCGTCGCGATCAAGGACGAGAAGTCGCTCGAGCTCTTTGCGCGCCCGAAGGACGGCGAGTGGAAATTCATCCACCGCTATCCGGTGCTCGCGGCCAGCGGCGGGCCCGGTCCCAAGTTGAGACAGGGTGACAGGCAGGTCCCCGAGGGCATCTACAAAATTTCATTCCTCAATCCGAACAGCCGCTACCACGTCTCCCTGCGCGTCAACTATCCGAACGCCTTCGACCGTCAGATGGCGGAAGCGGAAGGGCGCACTCGGCTCGGCGGGGACATCATGATCCACGGCAAGGCCGTATCTGCCGGCTGTCTGGCTGTCGGCGATCCCGCCGCCGAGGAGCTCTTCGTCCTGGCGGCCCAGGTCGGGCTCGAGAACATCAGGCTCATCATTGCACCGACCGACTTCCGGCGGCGCGGATTGCCGGCGATCGAACCCGGACAGCCGAATTGGCTGCCGAAACTCTACACCGAGGTCGCAGCCGCCATGTCGGAGTTCAAGTCGCCGCCGCGCATCGGCCTGTTGTCGTTCTTCGGCAACTAAGGTCGCCGCCAGCCCGGAACGTTTTCGCGCGATGGTTCGTTGCCGCCGAGCTGGCGTTGGCCGCGAAGCGCGCTGGAAGGCGTTTCCATGCTCACCCGACGGACGGGCGACGGTCCTCTCCTCGTCGACCTTGCGCTGCAGGGCGGCGGCGCGCATGGCGCGTTTACTTGGGGAGTTCTGGATCGCCTCCTGGAAGAGCCGGATATCCAGATCGACGGCATTTCAGGAACATCCGCCGGAGCCATGAACGCGGCCGTCCTGGCGGACGGCTACGCCGCTGGAGGGCGCGACGGGGCGCGACTGGCACTCGAGGAATTCTGGAGCCAAGTTTCTTGCGCGGCCATGCTCAGTCCGCTCCGGCGCAGCCCGATGGATATCCTGATGGGTCGCTGGACGATGGACACGTCGCCCGCGTTCATCGCCATGGATCTCATGGCGAGGCTGTTCTCTCCCTATGATCTCAATCCCCACGGCGCCAATCCGCTCCGCGAGATCCTGACCCGGTGCATTGATCCAGAGCACTTGGTGAACGGGCCGATCCGGCTGTTCGTCACCGCCACGAACGTCTCGACGGGCCGCGGCCGTGTATTTCGCAATGCCGAGCTGACGCCGGATGTCCTGCTCGCCTCGGCCTGCCTGCCGACGTTGTTCCAGGCCGTTGAAATCGACGGTGAGGCGTATTGGGACGGCGGCTTTTCCGGTAATCCCACCATTACACCGTTGGTTCGCGAGTGCGCCGCAAGCGATACGGTGATCGTGCAGGTCAATCCTATCGAGCGCAGCGGCACGCCACGCTCGGCGCGCGAGATCATCAACCGCGTCAACGAGGTCTCCTTCAATGCCACGCTGATCAAAGAGCTGCGCATGATCGCGCTGCTGCGACAGGTGGCCGATCCCGGCGACTGCGAGGGAAAGCTGTGGGCCGAGATGCGCATTCACCGAATCGCCAGCCCGGCGATGGCGGAGCTCGGCTACTCCTCAAAGCTGAATGCCGAGTGGGACTTCCTCCTTGCTCTGCGTGATGAGGGGCGCCGCTCCGCTGACGCATTTCTCAAGACCCACGGCGCCGCTCTGGGAAAACGCTCGACGCTGGACCTTGATCCGCTGCTCGAGCAGGTGTGAGCCGGCATGGGACTCCTCGGCATCCTGGTTGGGCTCATCTTTCTCGTCTGGCTCGCCTATCGCGGCTGGAGCGTCCTGCTGCTGGCACCTGCTGCGAGCATGATCGCGGCCGTTGCCGCGGGCGAGCCGCTGCTCGCACACTGGACGCAGACGTTCATGGGAGCCGCCGCGCAATTTCTGGCTCAATATTTTCCTCTGTTTCTGCTCGGCGCACTTCTTGGCAAGCTGATGGACGACAGCGGCTCCATTGCAGCCATCGCCCGCTACCTGCAGGAGCGCTTCGGGCCGGAGCGCGCGGTGCTCGCCGTCGTCATCGCAGGCGCGGTCGTGACCTATGGCGGGGTGAGCCTGTTCGTAGCGTTCTTCGTGCTTGTGCCGATGGCCATCGCGCTGTTCCGCGCCGGCGACCTTCCTCACCGTCTGATCCCGGCGGCGATCATTCTCGGAACGGCGACGTTCACCATGTCGGCGCTGCCTGGAACACCCGCGATCCAGAATGCGATCCCCATGCCGTTCTTCGGGACGACGCCGTTTGCGGCGCCGGGGCTCGGACTGATCGCATCGGCGATCATGCTGCTCTTTGGACTCTGGTGGCTCGGACTAAAGGTTGCGGCGGCGCGCAGGGCCGGGGAGGGCTACGACGCCCCGGTCGAGGAGATTGCGAAAGGAGCGGCCGACGACGAGTTCATCCGAGAGCGCGCTACGGTCGCCCGCGAGTTCGATCCGGCGGAGATCCATCACGGCTGCCACAGCGCAAGTGAGCCGCCCGTGGCCGTGGCGGTTGCGCCGCTTGTGGTTGTCATCGCGGTCAACGTCCTGATGTCCTTCGTCGTGCTGCCGCGGCTCGATCTTGCGTTCCTGGCCGAGGAGAGGTGGGGCGCGACGTCGCCGGCCGGCGTCGCCGGCGTCTGGTCTGTCATCACGGCGCTAACAGCTGCCGTCGCGACGGTCATCCTGCTAAACCGCCAGCGACTGCCGGGTCTACGCGCGACCATGGATGCCGGTGCGAACGCATCGGTGCTCCCGGCCCTCAGCGTGGCAAGCCTGGTCGGCTTCGGCGCCGTCGTCGCCGCATTGCCGGCCTTCGATGCCGTGCGTGACTGGGTGCTTGCGATCGAGGGTGGCCCCCTCGTGTCCCTGGCCGTTTCCACCAACATCCTGGCGTCGCTGACCGGCTCCGCGAGCGGCGGCCTTTCGATCGCGCTCGGTGCGCTGGGCGAGAACTTCATGCGGCTTGCCGCTGATTACGGCATCGAACCTGCCCTCATGCATCGGGTCTCCGTAATCGGTGCGGGAACGCTCGACGTGCTGCCGCACAATGGCGCCGTCGTCAGCCTGCTGGCCCTGTGCGGCGCGACGCACCGGACAAGCTATCTGGATCTCGCCATCGTCGCCGTCGGAGGGGCCCTGTTAGGGCTGATCGCGATTATTGTGCTGGGCTCGCGTTTTGGGGCTTTCTGAATCGATATGACGCGCGTTTATCAACTGAAGATGGAGTCGGATGACAGGCGTTTCCGGCGGAACTAAGCTGAGAGATCGGGGGGTGCAGCTTCGAAGGCATGAGGTGCACCATGGCCCAACAAGCGACACAGGCTGATTTCGACGCACTCCTTGGTGAAACCCGGCGAGATGTTGCGAGGCACTGGGGCTGGTTCCTAGCGCTCGGCATTCTCCTTGTCATCGTCGGGATGGTGGCGATCGCGTTTCCCTTCCTCTCGACCATAGCCGCGAAAATCGCCCTCGGCTGGATTTTGCTGATCGCCGGCATCGGCGCGGTCATTCATTCCTTCTACGTCAAGCGGTGGGGAGGATTTCTCTGGAATCTACTCATCGGCCTGCTTTACCTGATTGTAGGCTTTTGGCTCGCCTTCTTTCCGCTCACCGGAATACTGACCCTGACCATCGTGCTCGCCGCGCTGTTCATCGCCGACGGCATCATGGAGATCATCATGGGCTTCCGGGTGCGGCCTCACGAAGGTTGGGGATGGTTGATCTTCAGCGGCGTGATTGCCATCATCGCTGGCCTGTTGATCGCCCTGAACCTGCCGAGCTCGGCCGTCTGGGCTTTGGGGCTGCTTGCCGGGGTGAAGCTGCTGGTCTCGGGCTGGAGCTTCATTTTCCTGGCACTCACCGGCAAGAGCATGAGCGAGCAGACAGCGACGACGGCAACCTGACAATACGAGCCATTGATGGCTCGTAGCTACTCAGGTGGGCTCCGTTTCGCTCGGCCCGACGATCGTCAGCGGCGGGGAGCCGCGTGAGTTCGCTTCGACTGCTGCTGAAGCCGCTTGGCTGGCTCGGCTCCGGTTTGGAAGTTCTCATTCGGGTGCTCCTCGTCGCGTGGGCTACCCTCGCGATCTATTATTCGAACCTGCCGTGGCCAGCGCTGCGGGTGGTCCTCGCCATCGCGTTTGCGGCGTTTGCGACGTGGGCCATCTGGTTTTCGCGTCAGCGGCGCGCGCATGGGGCGCTGGCCGTTCTTTATCTTGGCGTGATCCTGTGGTGGCTTGCCATTCCGCCGTCGCACGATCGGCATTGGCGGCCGGAAGTTGCCGTCATGCCGCGCGCAATTGTCGATGGCGACCGCGTTCATCTCACGAATGTGCGGAATTTCGTTTTTCGGACGGCCGATGATTTCACGGTGCGTTACGAGGAGCGCGACGTGCGTCTGTCGATGCTGACGGGCATCGATTTCTACATTTCATTCTGGGCGAAAGGCCCCGTAGGGCACACGTTCCTAAGCTTCACCTTTGCCGATGCGCCACCGCTCAGCATTTCGATCGAAACGCGGCCTGAGGTGGGGGAGGATTTCCATCCACTCGCCTCCCTCTTCAAGCAGTTCGAGCTAATCTACGTCGTCGGCGACGAGCGGGACATCGTGGGCTTGCGCACCAATCACCGCGACGAAAGCGTGTTTCTCTACCGGCTCAATACATCGCCCGAAAATGCCCGCCGGCTTTTCCTGGTCTACCTCGAGCGGATCAACGAGCTCGCCGATCAGCCCGAATGGTACCATCTCTTCAGCAACAACTGCACGCTGAACATTATTCGATATGCCAACGCCGCCGGGCGGCGCGGCCGGTTCGACATACGGCACCTGCTCAATGGCTTGATCGACAGCTACCTCTATTACTCGGGCCGATTGGACACGTCCCTTCCGCTCGACGAGCTGCGGCGGCTCTCGCGGATCGACGAAGCGGCCCAGGTAGCCGATAACTCCCCTGATTTTTCAGAGCGCATTCGGGCTGCGCTGCCGTCGGTGACCCGCCGCTAATCGATGCAGCAGGGCAGGCGGGGATCTGCCCTGCTGCGCAGCCGTTTACAACCTCGCTTCTAAAATCAGGTTGAACGGCGTCTCCACGGCCTTGCGGATCGTCTTGAGGCCGGCCTCCTTGAGCACGTCCTCGAGGCGCCGCTGGCCAGCCTGCGCGCCCAGCACGTGGGTGCCGTTCTCGGATATGGCGTGGGCGCAGCACATCGTCGTCGAGGCAGCGTAGTAGAGCCGGCCGATGGGATTGATGTTCTCCTCGACCCTATCGCGGGCGAAGGGCTCGATCAGCATGAGAGTACCGTCCCTGGCCACCGCTTTCATCGCGTGCCGCACGGCGTCGACCGGCCGACCCATATCGTGCAGGCAGTCGAAGAAGCAGATCAGATCGTAGCCGCGAGCGGGGTATGTGTCGGCCTTCGCCACCTCGAAGGTCACACGGTCCCCAACGCCGGCCTCGCGCGCGATCTCTTGGGCTGCTGCAACCGACCCCTCGTGGGCATCGAAGCCCCAGAAGCGGCTCTTGGGGAAGGCCTTGGCCATCAGCACGGTCGAGTGTCCGTGTCCGCAACCGACGTCGGCCACCATGGCGCCCTTCTCGAGCTTCTCGGTGACACCGGTCAGCGCCGGCAGCCACTCACTCACCAAGCTGGCGCTGTAGGCATTGCGGTAGAACGCAGCGACCCCGCAGAACAGCCGCTCATCATGCTCGCCCCAGCTCATGCCCCGGCCGGTCTTGATGGCGGCACGCGACTTCGGCTCATCAGCCCACATGGACGCCACTACCTGCCAGGCGTGCGGCAGGAACACCGGGCTCGAGTCGTCGGCCAACACGGCCGCCTGCTCGGGCGTCAGCTCGTACGTCGCCGATGTCGGGTGATAATCGATGTACCCGCCGGCAACCTGCGAATTGAGCCACTCGCGCACGTACCGCTCGGCGCAGCCGGCGCGCCTCGCCACCTCCTGCGAGCTCAGGGGACCGGCGCCGGCCATGGCCTTATAGAGCCCGAGCTTGTCGCCGATGCTTACCATCACGCCCCCATATCCCGCTGAAAGATCCCCGAAAAGGCGCTCGACAAGCATATTGAGCTTTTGCTGATTGACCGTCATCGTACTCTCCGTTCCGCGTCCAGCGCCCCATGCGCCGAAGTGGCCGGGAACATGACGGCTCGGAACACGATCGGTCAGAGGCAGGCTGGTCAAAAGCGGTTCATTCGTGCCAGGGAGCGGACCCATGCCGGGGCAGAACCGGCCATTGCACGTCAGTCTCGTGGCGATCCCTGATGCGGTCGTCTCGACTCTCACGGGTATCTACGACGTGCTGGGCGCGTTCCGCATGCTCGGCCGAGTCGACCCCTCCCTTCCCACCGAGCCGCCATTCAAAGTGGAGATCGTCTCAACCCGCGCGGGCAGCGTTTCGCTGGCGAGCGGCGTACCCGTCGAGGCCCCTCGCGCGGCCGCGGAGATCGAGGCGACGGACATCGTGATCGTGCCGTCGATTCTGCTCGGCCCTGATGGCTGGCAGGTCGGCCGCTACCCGGAGTTGGTCGACTGGGTGAGCCGGATGCATGCGCGGGGCGCGGTGCTCTGCTCGGCCTGCTCAGGTGTTTTCCTGCTCGCTGAGACCGGTCTGTTCGACGGCCGTAACACGACGATCCATTGGGGCTATGCCGATGCGTTCGCGAGGGTCTTCCCGAACATCCCTCTACAGCCCGAACGCGTTCTGGTCGTCTCCGGAGAGCGTGAGGAGCTGATCACGTCCGGCGCGTCGATGACGTGGCACGACCTCGTTCTCTATCTCATCGTCCGGTATGTCGGCGCGACGGCGGCGCAGGCGATTGCGCGCTCGTTTGCGCTGCAATGGCATCAGGATGGATTGGCCCCGTTCATTATCTTCGAGGGCCGGAAGGACCATGGCGACGCCGCGATTGCCGCCGCTCAGGAGTGGCTCGCGACCCATTTCTCCGTCGCCAGCCCCGTCGAGGAGATGGTTCGCCGCTCTGGCTTGTCCGAGCGGACGTTCAAGCGGCGCTTCCGCCAGGCGACGGGCCTTGCGCCCATCGAGTATGTCCAACGCCTGCGCATCGAGGATGCCAAGCGCCGTCTCGAGCGCACCGATGCCTCCGCTGACGAGATCAGCTGGAAAGTCGGCTACGAGGACGCCGCCTTCTTCCGCCGGCTGTTCAAGCGCACGACGGGCCTGACACCGGGCGCCTACCGGCGGCGGTTCCAGTTGCCGGAGTTCGCGCGGCGGGAGGGGTGAGGTGGCCGAAGAAGGATCCGCCGCTCACCCTGCCTCCTTCACCGCCGCTTACATGATCGCCGCTTCGATATGCGGCCAGACGTCGTTCGCGCCGCGCCAGATCATATCGAGCGCCACGTAGAGGATGACGGCCAGGCCGACGAAGGCGATCCAGCGATGCCGGTGCAGGAGCTTGGCGATGTAGGCCGCCGCCACGCCCATCAGCGCAATGGAGAGCACCAGACCGAACACGAGCACCAGCGGGTACTCACGTGAAGCCCCCGCGACGGCCAGCACATTGTCGAGCGACATCGTTACGTCAGCGATGAGAATCTGCAGCGCGGCCTGAGCGAATGTTTTCGTCGGGGCGCCTTCGGCGATACCCCCGCTCTTGTCCAGATCCGCATTCGCCAAGGCTTCCTGGCCGGAGTGCGCAACCTCGGCCGAGACGCGCAACTCGCGCCACATCTTCCAGCAGACCCACAGCAGCAAGAGTCCGCCGGCGAGGAGCAGCCCGACGATAGCCAGCAGCTGCACCGTAATGGCCGCGAACCCGATGCGCAGGATTGTCGCGGCCATGATGCCGACCAGGATGGCCTTGTTGCGCTGCCCTGCGGGAAGCCCGGCTGCTGCGAGGCCGATGACAATGGCGTTGTCGCCAGCCAGCACGAGGTCGATGAAAACGACCTGGCCGAAGGCCGTCAGCGCCCCGGTGGTCAGATAATCGGCAAGAAACTCCATTTTGGCTCGCCCTTGGTCTCGATGGAAACGTAGGAGCGGCCAAGCGTCGACCTCATGCGGCGGTCAGCAACGTGGAGCTGGCAGGAGATCATCACGTCAGGCCGCTTCCGATGATGTCCAGTCCGACATCACAGCTCACCTGAGCTGCCAGAGGGGCCCGGCCTGGTGGCCTATAGTTAGTCGGGACCCCTTGGTGCGTTCAAGGGGGAGGCGCGGAGACTTGGGGCGGTGTGTCCCTGCTGCCGACCCGGCATCGGCGGCTCGAAGCCATTTGGCGACGCGTCCCGAGACGCGTGCCTTTGGTGGGAGTCCCGGTCAAGCAGCGATCAGCTCATGCACGCTGAATAGATTGTTCTTATCCGTCCACACCCGCCGGGGTTGCCATTGTGCGGCGCGCGCCAGATCCCGGAATTCAGCGATTGCGTACTTGTAGGCGTTCTCCGTGTGGATCGTCTCGCCGGCCCGGAAGTGGAAAACGCGATCCGATACGCGGACATCCTGATCCCGCTTGCTTTCGAGATGCATTTCGATCCGGCCTTCGTCCGCATTGTAGATGGCCTTGTGCCTGAACGACGCGAGATCGAAGGTGCCGCCCACCTCACGGTTGATGCGCGCCAGCAGGTTGAGATCGAAGGCGGCCGTAACGCCGCATGCGTCATCGTAGGCGCGGACGAGCATTGCGGGATCCTTTTTGAGGTCGACCCCCACGACCAGCCGTCCGCCGGGCGACAGGATGGTCCGGAAATGGTTCAATAACCGAACGGCTTCGGCAGGCTCGAAATTTCCGATCGTCGAGCCCGGAAAAAAGCCTATCTTTCTCCGGTTTGCGATGCTGGCAGGAAGAGTGAGACGGTCCGAAAAATCACCGAGGATCGGATAGATCTCGAGGTGAGGAAAGTGCGAGGCTAGCCGCAGCTTGGCGGCTCTCAAGGCGCTCTGCGAAACATCTATGGCCACATAGGCGCTGAGCCTCGGCAATTTTCCGAGCAGGATTTCCGTTTTGCAGCTCGAGCCTGAGCCGAACTCGACGAGCACGCTCCCATCAGGCACGCCGTCGACGATCTCTGCGGCGTGCGCTTCCAGAATCGCGGTTTCCGTGCGCGTCGGGTAGTACTCCGGCAGCCGCGTGATTTCCTCGAACAGCTCACTTCCCTTTGCGTCATAAAGGAAGCGGCTCGATAACGACTTGTGCGGCCTGGAAAGCCCTTCGAGCACGCTGGCCCGAAAATCGTTGCCGCCGGCCAAGTGCTCCGACGACCGATCTTCGCGTTGACCCAGCATCAGCTGAGCTCCGAGGCGAGCCGCAGGCCCATGAACTGCCAGCGCTGATGCGGATAGAAGAAATTGCGGTAGGTCGCGCGGGTGTGGCCCGGTGGCGTTGCGCAGGAGGCGCCGCGCAGCACCTGCTGGCTCACCATGAACTTGCCGTTGTACTCGCCAAGCGCACCGGCAGGTGGCCGATAGCCGGGGTAGGGGAGGTAGGCGCTCTGGGTCCACTCCCACACGTCGCCGAACATCTGACGCGGCTGGCCGTTCGGCGGTTCAGCTGGCAAGGTGCGAAATGACCGCGTTTCCAGCGTGTTGCCGCGAACGGGTAAGCCGCTCGCCGCGATTTCCCATTCGAACTCCGTGGGCAGACGCTTCCCCGCCCAGCGCGCGAACGCGTCGGCCTCGAAGTAGCTGACATGACAGACGGGCGCGCTGGGGTCTATGGGATGCAGGCCCTCCAGCGACATGGCCAGCCACTCGCCGTCGCGCTGCTCCCAATAGCATGGAGCCTTCCAACCCTCGCGATTGACCGTGGCCCATCCGTCCGAGAGCCAGAGCGAAGGGGTCTCGTATCCTCCGTCGTCCATGAACGCAAGCCACTCGGCATTGGTGACGAGGCGATCCGCCAGCCGGAACGGCTGAATGAAAACCTTGTGGCGCGGCGTCTCGTTGTCCCACGCGAAGCCGTCGCCGGCATGGCCGACCTCACGGATGCCGCCCGGGTAGTCGATCCAGCCCAAAGCATCCGGCTCCGGCCGTGGCGCGCGTTCCTTCCTCGGACAGTAGGCCGGGCGCAGCGGGTTGGCAGCGAAAAGCGCCAAGATGTCGGTCAGCAACAGCTCCTGGTGTTGCTGCTCATGATTGATGCCGAGTTCGATCAAGTGGGAAACGCGGGGATCGGACGGGATATCGCGAGCGAAAAGTGTCGAAAGCGCCTCGTCGACATGCATCCGGTAAGCAAGCACGCGCTCGCTCGACGGCCGTGTGAGAATGCCTCGCCTGGGGCGCGGCTGCCGTGGACCAAGGCTCTCGTAATAGGAATTGAAGCAGTAGGCGAAGGCCTCGTCGAACAGGTGATATCCGGGCAGATGCTCGGCGAGAATAAGGGTCTCGAAGAACCAGGTCACGTGTGCGAGATGCCATTTGGTGGGGCTCGCATCATCCATGGCCTGGACGGTCATGTCCTCCGCACTCAACGGTGCAGCAAGCTCGAGAGTGAGTTGCCGCGTCGCGAACAAGCGGTTCTCGAGCGCTCCCCCAACACTCTCACGCTGAACAGAATGCTGACGCACCATGGGACTAACCTCTCAAGACAGAGTCGTAGGGCATCTGTGGGCCTAAACCAAATGCACGTCAATGCAGCGAATTCCTGCACTGCCGGCCTTGGGTAGGTGCGATTCCGGACATTGCGCACCCATGAACTAAGGAAAAAGCTTTGGGGCGGTGTCGGTTCCGCCGCCACTCGTTCGTCGTAAGAGCAGGAGGCGAATGGGCCTCGGCCAATGAGAGGAGATGACCTATGCGCGTGTTGGTATTCGTCAAGTCGACGGCGGACAGCGAGGCGGGCATCATGCCCTCGACCGAGCTCATCGAGGCGATGGGCAAGTACAACGAGGAGCTGGTCAAGGCCGGCATCATGCTGGGCGGCGATGGCCTCAAGCCGTCATCGCAGGGCAAGAGGGTGGCCTTCGACGGCGCGAACCGCACCGTCATCGACGGCCCCTTTGCAGAAACGAAGGAGCTCGTCGCCGGCTACTGGATCTGGCAAGTCAAGGACATGGATGAGGCCGTTGAATGGGTGAAGCGCTGCCCCAATCCCATGCCCGGTCCGAGCGAGATCGAGATTCGCCCCGTGTACGAGCTCGAAGACTTCGGCGAGAGCGAGGCGATGGAGCGCCACCGGAAATTGCGTGAGCAGATGTCGAAGTCGGCGTGATCAGCTCACGTCAGGAGCGATGCACCTCTCCTCACCCAAAAAATGGAATGACGTGCGAACTCGCGCAAAAGCGTCTGACGGCATCCGAGCAATCGGAACAGCAGGGCCAGCATAGCCAACACGTCCTACCGTGCCAGCGAAGTGATTAGCCGGACCCAGCCTTTCATTAGCTGCCCCTCGGGGAGAATCGACAGCTGCCTTTCGGGGAGGATCGCCGATCCTCCCTTCCATTCCACTGGCGTCACCGGGTCAGCTCGCCGCGCTGAATGGCACTCACCACGGCTTGCATCCGCGTGGCGACGCCGAATTTTCGCTTCACGTTTTCGGTGTGGTAATTCACCGTCTTCGCCGAGATGGCGAGGATGCGGCCGATCTGCCAGTCGGACTTGCCCTCGGCGATCCAGCGCAGGACCTCCAGCTCGCGGCGGCTGAGACGCTGGCCGGTCCCGTTTGCCCCCGCCAGAGCGCGAAGCCGGTGAAAGACGTAGATCGAGACCAGCGTGAGCACGCTTCGGCATGTCGCATCACATCGCGGTTGCGGGCCGCAAAGGCTGACGAAGCCGACATTGCCGCCTGCGCCCGTGATGGGTATGGCCAGACCAGCCCGCATGCCGTGTTGGGCCGCGTGCTCCAATACCTTGTTCTCCTCGGGTGACAAGCGCCGGCGCTCGAACACCTTGGGCCAATCCACCGCGCAACGAATGCGAATGATCTCCTGAAGGATCGGGTCGTGCCGCCAATACTCGCGGGCCTGGTAAGCTTGTGCGAATTCCGCGGGCCAAGTGCACATCAGAGCGGACAGTGGCTCGAGGGACTGACCAACTGACAGTCTGGCGCAGATCGCGAATGAAAACCCAAGTTGCTCGATGAGCTTCTGGAAGGATCGTTTGACGAGAGCCGCGTTTCTCGCCCGATCCATTGCTTGGACGAACCTCACGGCCAAAGCTTCCGGCGTCTCGCAACGTGCCCTTGTCCTCTTCAGCGCCATGGCTCCCCCCAACTTTTGCCAGCGCGGGGCGGAGCATAAGTTAAAATTGGTTAACCTGAACAGTGTTCAAAGGTAGTGCGCGACAAGACCTGCAACTCGCGCGCGGAACCGTGAGCCTAACACATTGTTGTAAGCAAAGGCCTGCTTCAGGCCCCGGTTGCGGCCTTGTTCTTCGGCTCTCCATTCTGGATGAAGCGGCGCCAGAGCAAAGCCATCAGAACGACACCGAATGCGAGGCTATGCGTGATGGTGATCATCGTGACGCGGCCCTCGAAGTTTGCGAGCACAAAATGATCGTAAAGCACCGATTGGAACCGTTCCGGCTGGCCGAAATCCGCCCGGTACTGCCGGTGCAGAGCATCGAGCAATGTGTAGGCGCCCTTGAGCGCCTCGGAATTGATCCAGTCGAACAGCGCCACCGCACCGATCGCCAGAAACTTCGCGAACGAATTCAGCTGCTCGACCGCCTCGTCATAAATGAACAGCAGCGCGAAAATGGCGATCTGCACGGTCATGAAGAACTGCCAGAGAAAGTCTACCTGTCCGCGGACGTCCATGATGGCAGCGATAAGTGTCTGCTCCTCGATCGGCATTCCCCACCCCGTGACGCAATCCCGGCCCGCCCGGGCGAACCAGCGGCGCCTGATGACATAGATGCCGGGTGATCGCAACGTACGGGCCTTGAACAATGACGCTCCGAACCGAGACATACCTGATCAGAGATGATGGCACTATTCCGAACAATGACCGCTTGCCTCTCGTCGTCTATCGCTCTGTCTTCGGAGGGCTTGCCCGGAGCGACAATGAAAGGCGCTTCAAGGACCTATTCGCCCAGCATGATTGGGGCGGCACGTGGGTCGACGGAATATATCCCTTCCACCACTACCACGCGCGCTCGCACGAGGCCCTTGGGATCGCCGCAGGACGGGCGGAGGTTCAGTTCGGCGGCGCCAGCGGTCCCATCCTGACCCTTGAAGCAGGTGATGCGGTCGTCATTCCCGCCGGGGTCGGGCACTGCCGGCGCAGCGCCACCTCCGATCTCATCGTCGTCGGAGCCTATCCGCGCGGTCAGGAGGACTGGGACCTCAAACGGGCAACTGAAGCGGAGCGGTCACAGGCCTTGGATGAAATTCCAAAGGTTCCGCTGCCGATAACGGACCCGATCACGGGCCAATCAGGCGGACTCTTGGATTTGTGGCGGTGACGAAACTGAGACATGCCCAGCGGCATGGCTGCCCCGTTTCGCTGGACCACATTCGTCAGCAAAACCGCCACATTGATTTGGCACCGGATGCGTCGATATGGGGTCGGCAGAATCGGCATGAGTTCAACGAGTTGGCTGAAGCCCTGCGGCGCAAGCACGTGTCCGTAGCACGGGAAGGTTGTGCCCTTGGGCAGAGGTGATGTGAACGCGTGATCCGACAGCAACTACCAAAGAGTCGGGACTGCAGGTGAAATGGCCAATCGTGGGGTGAACCGCCGTACGGTTCTCCGGGACGCTGGCGCATGGGCACTGGCCGCCGGTGTGATCTCGCTCGCCATGCGAACGGATTGGGCAAAGGCGCAAGGCCCCGCCCAGCCGGCGGACAGTCGGCAGCCGTTTTCTCCCGACGACGTAAAGAAGATCGCCATGGAGCTGTCGGAGCGGCCGTTCCAGCGACCGGCGATGGAGCTGCCGGAGCCGTTCGACAAGCTCACCTCCGACCAGTACCGCGATATCCGTTTCCGTCCGGAGCAGGCCATCTGGCGAGGAGAGCGGCTCGACTACGAGATACAGCTCTTCGCGCTCGGGTATCTCTACGACGTGCCGGTCGAGATCTGGCTCGTGGAGCAGGGCATTCCGCGCCAGCTCAAGGCCGACGGCACGCTGTTCTCGATCGGACCGCGAATCCCCGATCCACCCCAGGAGGCGCCGTTCGGCTTCTCTGGCTTCCGTATTCACGGCCCGATCAATCGGGCGGACATGATGGACGAATATGTCGTCTTCCAGGGGGCCAGCTATTTTCGCGCCGTGGGCCGGGAAGAGGTTTACGGCCTCTCCGCGCGCGGGCTTGCGATCAACACAGCCAAGCCGCCTGGTGAAGAGTTTCCCTTTTTTCGTAGCTTCTGGATCGAGAAGCCGGAGCCCGGCGCACCGCACATCGTCGTCCACGCCCTGCTCGACAGCCCTTCGACCACCGGAGCTTACCGGTTCACGATCGAGCGGGGCCCTTCCACGATCATGGACGTGCAAGCAACGCTCTATCCGCGGAGCGAGATGCCGCATGTGGGGCTAGCCCCGCTCACGAGTATGTTCATCCACGGACCTGCGCATCGACGTACGCCAAACGATTTCCGTCCGGCCGTGCATGACAGCGAGGGACTCGCGATACTGAACGGCAATGGCGAGCGAATCTGGCGCCCGCTGACCAATCCAAGACTTCTTCAAGTGAGCGCATTCGTAGGCAAGGATCCGAAGGGATTCGGTCTGGTGCAGCGCGACCGCGCCTTCAGCAGCTACGAGGATCTCGATGCCCACTACGAGCGCCGCCCCACGGCCTGGGTGGAGCCTGCGGGAGATTGGGGCGAGGGCTACGTCGAGCTCATCGAGATCCCGGCGGACGAGGAGATCCACGACAACATCGTCGCCTACTGGAAGCCCGGACGGCCGATCCCTGCGGGCAAGCCCTTCGCCTTTGCCTACCGGCTCTACTGGGGTGAGTCGGTTCCGGCGGCTTGGGCGGGAGCCCGCGTCCGAAAGACGCGGCGCGGCAGCAACGGGCGCAAAGGGACGGTTCTGTTCGTTTTGGACTTCGATGGCCCGGCGCTGCAGGAACTGGCCGATCTTCCGGTTGCTGATGTCTCTGCGAGCGCTGGAACGGTGTCGAACGTCGTGATCCGTCGCAATCCCATGATCAACGGGGTGAGGTGCAGCTTCCAGCTCGACCCCGGGTCGGCGGATCTCATCGAATTGCGGCTCGTTCTCAAAAACCTGGAACGGGTCATATCGGAAAGCTGGCTCTATCGCTGGACACGTTGAAACGACCATGAGCAAGACGAGTACCCGCCGGGCAGCTCAGATGAGGACCGAGCGCGATGCTGGCCGCTCCTTCCTGCCCCCTGAGCAGCCCCTCGACATGCCGGCGCAGGACTTCGGTGCGCCGCCGTGTCCGAGGGCTCAGGCCGAGACGCAGGTCCATTGGGCGACGCGTGCCGCACTCATAGCCGGGACCTTGCTGTTGACCGCCGGGTTTGCCCGCGAGCTCTACGCGGTGCTGTCGTTCGTCCAGATCACGCCGCTTCAGATCGTCTTCCTGGTGCTATCGACGGCAGCATTCGGCTGGATCGCATTGGGCTCGCTCTCCGCCGCTATCGGCCTCATGCCGCTGTTTGCGGGGGAGCGGCCCGATACCTTGGAGATCCCGGCGACGAGCGAGCCGCTCTACCATAGAACGGCGCTGCTGTTTCCCGTCTATCATGAGGACTGCGCGCGAATAGCAGGTACCGTCGAGGCGATGGCCATGGACCTGCGCGAAATGGGCCGGGCGCAGAATTTCGACGTTTTCATCTTGAGCGACAGCCGCAGCCTCGAAGCGGGATTGCGTGAGGAAGAGGTTTTCTCGGCGCTGGCCGACCGGCTCGATGGCACGATCGCCGTCTATTACCGCCGGCGCCTGCAGAATACCGCGAAGAAGGCTGGCAATATCGCCGACTGGGTACAGCGGTTCGGGGGTGCGTACGACAGCTTCGTCGTACTGGATGCAGACAGTGTGATGTCGGGCGAGACGCTGGTCCGCCTTGCCATCGCCATGCAGAACCGGCCGTGCGCCGGGCTCATCCAGACGGTGCCGCGGCTCACCGGCGGCTGCACGATCTTCCAGCGGTTGCAGCAGTTCGCTGCCGGCGTCTATGGCCCCGCTGTAGCGGCAGGCCTGGCCGCGTGGCATGGGCCGCAGGGCAACTACTGGGGCCACAACGCCATCATCCGCACGGTGGCTTTCGCCTCTGCCGCCGGTCTGCCCGAGCTTCCCGGCCGGCCGCCGTTCGGCGGGCACATTCAGAGCCACGACTTCGTCGAGGCGGCGCTTCTGCAGCGTGCGGGCTGGGAGGTGCACATGGCGCCTTCGCTCGAAGGGTCCTACGAAGGCGCGCCGCCCGCCTTGCCGGAGCTGGTCGCCAGAGACCGGCGCTGGGCGCAAGGAAACCTGCAGCACCTGGCAATCGTCGGCCGGCGCGGGCTGACGCTGATGGCGCGTGCGCACCTGGCCATGGGCGCGTGTGCCTACCTGGTTTCTGCGATCTGGGCAGCCTCGCTCGCCGTCGGCCTCGTGCTCGCGTTGCAGGGGACGCACGTCATCCCGTCCTACTTCCTCGACAGCAAGACGCTGTTTCCGATCTGGCCGACCATCGATCCCGGCGCCGCGTTCCGCCTGTTCCTTGCCACCATGGTCGTGGTGCTGATGCCGAAGGGCATCGGGCTGATCCTGGAGTTGCGCCGGACTGCGGCGCGGCGGGAGCGGCTTGCGGCGCCGCGCGTCATCGCCGGGGTCACTGTCGAGACGATACTTTCGATGCTCTTCGCGCCCATCCTTATGGTGACGCAGACGACGGCGGTTGCCCAGATTTTCGCCGGCATCGATTCGGGTTGGAAGGCGCAGCGCCGTGACGAGGGCGACATGCCGTTCACGGCAGCCTTCGGCTATCACGTCTGGCACATGGCCGGTGGCCTAGTCCTCGCCGTGCTGACCTATCTCGTCTCCTACAGCCTGATGGCCTGGATGGCGCCTGTTCTGCTCGGGCTGTCCCTATCGGTTTTGCTGAGCTGGTGGTCGGCGCGCACGGCAGGGCCGCTGCTGTCGCTCATTCTCGCCACGAAAGAGGATCGCGAGCCTCCCCCCATTCTGGAGCTGGCGCGTCGGCGTGCGGCCGCCTGGGCGCGCTACGTGCCCGGCCAACCGCTGGTGAAGCTCGTCCCGCTCCCGGCCTGTGCTTCAGGCGCGTCGGCGGACCGGGGTGGTGGAGCGGAACAGCTCGCCCAGGAAATCGCGCACGCGCACAGGTGACGTTTCGAGGAAGGGCAGGGGCCGGATCACCTGGATCGCCGCGGCGCCGATCCGCGCCGTCATTGCGCCGTTGATGGCGCCCTCTCCGAGCCGTTGCGAGAGACGGCGCAGCAGGTCGTGCCCCAGGACCTGACCCACGAGGTCGTCGGTCAGCGCGATCCCGCCGGTCGCGACGAGGTGCGTGACCACCATCCGCCCGAGTTTCAACGCTGCCATGATGCCGGGCCGGCCGCCGTAGAGGGTGGCAATGCCCCGCAACATGCGCAGGTTCTCGACGAGGACGAACACGACATCGACGATCGGCAAGGGGCTGATCGCCGTGACGACGCTGATCCGCTTCGCCGCCGTGAGCACGATGCGCTTGGCGCGTGCGTCGAGTGGCCCGAAGACCTCGCGGTCGGCGAGCCGGGCGAGATCGCCAGGATCGCGCACATCAGCCTCGTGCTCGCGGAAGCGGGCAACGCTCCAGCGAACGTCCGCCCGCCCTGAAAACGTACCGAGGAGCTCGCGCAGCAGAGCCTTTTCGCGCCTTGCATCCCGCGCGTCCAACGCGTCCTGGATCTCCCGGCGCACGCGACCCAGGCGGTTGAGCCGCATGATCCCGATTGTCTCCCGAAGCACGATGGCGCTTGCCGCGAGCCCGGCGATGGCGACCAGCGCAATGGCAATCCAGCCGATGACGTCGTTGCGCGACAGAGCCTCCGTCGCGAGCTGTGTCAGCCAGAGGCTGACGGCGAGCATCGCCAGACCGAGAAGCGCGGAGCCCAGGATGGCGCCCCAGCGGATCCCACCGCGCGGCGCCGGCGCCGGGCCGGCTGCGAGCTCCGGCTCGGCCAGCTCCGCTTCGGCGGCGCCCCCCGCATCGGCGGCGGGCTCCGGCACCTGCAGAAGCGACGGATCGTCCGGATCGAACACTCTCGGCGGGCGCGGTCTGGTGGGCTCGCTCATTGCAGCCGATCCCCGATGAGGAATTGGAGCGCCCGGTCAAGCCGTACGTGCGGCCAGGCGCTCGACCACACCTGAACGCCGCTGCCCGGCTCGCCGCCGAGGCGCGGTGGACGGAAGCGCACGAACTTCACCTGCCCGGTGAGATCCCGCCCCGACGGCGCAAGCGCCTGACGCGGATCGGCCGGCAGATCCCCGGGAAACAGTGCGACCTCGGTCGAGCCGTCGAACACTTTCTCGCCGACTTGCTCTCCGGCCATCGGCACGCCGCGGATGCAGGCCAGTCGCTCGCCGTCCTGATGGGCTTCGACCTCGCGCGTCGCCCGCAGCGCGGAAAGCGCAATGACGCCGACCATGGCCCCCGCAAACGTGACCCGCTTGGCGGCCTGCTCCGTCATGAGCTGCAGGACGGCCTCGAGCCGGTCGTGACTGGAGCTCGGCAGATGATCGGCCTTGCTCGCCGCGAACAGCACGCGATCAATCCGCCGAGGCAGGATGCTCGCGAGCCAGCTTCGTGCACCGGGGCGGAAAGCGCGCAGCGATGCCTCCAATGCGCTGCTGAGCTCGTCGACAGCAGCACTGCCCGCGTTGAGCGCGGCCAGAACGTCCACGAGCACGATCTGCCGGTCGAGCCTGCTGAAGTGGTCGCGGAAAAACGGCTTCACGACGTGCGTCTTGTAGCTTTCGAACCGCCGCTCCATCATCGCGGCCATGGAATTGCGCGGCGGCGTGAATCCCTCCGGCATCTGGAGCGGCACGAACGTCAGCAGCGGCGAGCCGGCAAGATCACCCGGCAACAGAAAGCGACCCGGTCCGAGTGTCGACAGCGCGGGCTCGGCCTGGCGGGCAGCGGCAAGGAACGCCGTGAAGACGCGCGCGGCTTCGAGCGCAAGCTGCTCGTCCTGCGGTGCTGCCGGATCGATGCTCTTGAGAAGGCTTAGCCACTCTGCGCTGACGGCGCTGCGCGCGGGCTTTGCGGCGAGCGCGATCGACAGGGCCGACCAGTCCGCATAGCTCTGGTCGATCAGGCCGAGGTCGAGCAGCCATTCACCGGGATAGTCGACGATATCGATGTGCAGCCGCCCCGTCGTCATCGCCCGCTTCAGCATGCTCGACGGGACGTACTCGACAGTGACCCGCAGCTCGCTGATATGCCGCGTGCTTTCGGGCCAGCGCGGCGGGTCGCCGAGAATCGCGGCGAGATGGGCTTCGTAATCGAAGCGAGGGACATCGTCGTCGGGCTGCGGCTGCAGGTAGGCGCGCAGAATGCGGCCCTCGGCGTAGGCATCGAAGAACGGCAGCCGGCCGCCGTCGGTAAGATTGCGGATGAGCGCGGTGATGAAAACGGTCTTGCCCGCGCGGGCGAGACCCGTCACGCCGAGCCGAATGGAGGGCGTTGCGAGATCGGCGAGGTACTCGCCGGCATTTCTCAGAGCGTCGAGTGTACCGTCTGCAAGATCGCTCAGGCGCAAGGCGTCGTGCTCACCTGTGGTTGCCGCGTGGCGCAAACTGGCCCGATCGCGGCATCAGCACAAGGCTGCAAGATGCCTCGCGTCAGTGGCGACGCGCGAAATCGCGGGCGGAAATCTGTATCAACGCTGCCCGACGGCTTTGGCCAGCTCGCCCTTCGACATCTTCGACCGGCCCGGGATTTTGCGGCGCTTCGCTTCCTGGTAGAGCTGCGCCTTCGTCCTTTCCTGGCCGGTGCTCCTGCGGGCAGCTCCGCTACGCTGTGTCTTGCCGCGTGCAGACGTGCTGCGTGCGGTGCTGGTGCGTGCACTGCCACGGCGCGCCGCCCCACTTCGACCGGCGGTGCCGCCGCGGGCGGTCTTGCGACCACGGCCTTCCGTGCGGGCCTGGGCCGTTTCACCGCGTGCTTCCTTCGTCTTTGTCCGCTGCAGGCTGCGGCGCTTCTCGGCGGGACTCTGGTATTTCGATGCCCCGGCCTCGCTCAGCGCGATCGCAATCGCCTGCTTCGGATTCTTCACCTTGCGGCGGCCACCGCTCTTGAGTTCGCCATGCTTGTACTCGTGCATGACGCGCTCGACTGTTTTCTTCTGCGGCCTGCTCTGTTTCGCCATCGTATCACTCGCTCGTGTTTGCGGATGCCAATGCGTGTGGCTGCAACGTGCGCCGCACAATAGCGTTCCCTATCGCTCGCCCCGCGGGATACGCATCGAGATCGTCCGACGTCTGCTGAAGGAGATGGCTTGCCCGCGATCGCCGGTTCGGCCGATGATGGAAGTCTCAGTCGCGATGGAGATATGAGATGCTCGACATGCCGTTCCGCTCGGCGCGTGAGCTTGCCGCAGAGATCAAGCGCAAATCGATCAGCGCGAGCGAGCTTCTCGAGCTGTTTCTGAAGCGCATCGAGGTGTTCAATCCGAAACTCAACGCGATCGTCGCGACGCTGCCCGAGGCGCGCGAACGCGCGAAAGCCGCCGACGAGGCACTCGCGCGCGGCGAGGATTGGGGCCCGCTGCACGGCGTGCCGATGACGGTCAAAGAAAGCTTCGATGTCGTGGGGCTACCGACGACCTGGGGCGTGCCGGAGCTGAAAGAGAATTATCCCACGCGCAATGCGCTCGCCGTCGATCGCTTCCTCAACGCAGGTGCGGTCCTGTTCGGCAAGACGAACGTGCCGCTCTATCTGGCAGACTGGCAGTCGTTCAACGCCGTCTACGGCACCACGAACAATCCCTGGGATCTCGCGCGCGCGCCCGGCGGCTCATCCGGCGGGTCGGCAGCAGCCCTTGCTGCCGGCCTCACCGGACTGGAAGCCGGCAGCGACATTGGCGCGTCCATCCGCAATCCGGCTCATTACTGCGGTGTCTACGGCCACAAGCCGACCTGGGGCATCTGCCCGCCGCGCGGCCAGGCCCTGCCCGGCATCGTCGCGCAGACCGACATTTCCGTCATCGGGCCGATGGCGCGCAGCGCAGATGATCTGGAGCTTGGCCTCTCGATCATGGCGGGGCCGGACGAGATCGATGGCGCGGGCTGGCGGCTCGAGCTGCCGGCCTCGCGCCGGAGCCGCCTCGGCGCGTTCAAAGTTGCCGTGATGCTTGACGATCCTTGCTCCGAGGTGGATCTCGCCGTGCAGGACCGCATCGCTGCCGTCGCGGATTTTCTGGCTAAACAGGGGGCGACCGTCAGCCATATCGCCCGGCCTGCCGTCGACACACGGGAAGCGCACGCCGTCTATATCGCGCTGCTGCGCGCAGCCACCTCAGCGCGCCAGACCAACGAGATGGTGGCGAAGAACAAGGAGATTGCCGCCCACCTCGATCCTGCAGACGAGAGCTACTATGCGCGCATGGTGCGGGCCAACGTCATGCTGCACCGTGATTGGCTCGCCTACAACAACAGGCGCCATCAGATGCGGCTCGCCTGGGCCGAGTTCTTCCGCGAGTGGGATGTGCTCATCTGCCCTGCGGCTGCCTCCGCGGCGTTCCCGCATGACCAGGAAGGTGAGCGCCACGAGCGCACGATCACCGTCAACGGCAAGCAGGTACCGACCACGGACCAGCTCTTCTGGGCTGGCTACTCGGGCGTGGTCTATCTGCCGTCGACGGTCGCGCCGGCAGGATTTACGCCGGAGGGCCTGCCGGTCGGCGTGCAGATCGTCGGGCCGCAGTACGGCGACCTGACGTGCATCGCGCTGGCCCGGATGCTCGAGAGGGAGTATCTGGGCTTCACTCCGCCGCCGGGATTCCGGTGACGGGTGCCAGCAGCTCACTCAGGTGCTTTCCGCGGTGGTCGCATCCTCGATCAGCGCGTGCAGCCCTTCTGCCACCGCTTCCTCGGAGTAAGGCTTGGCAAACCGCCGGGCATGCAAGAAAGCCGGCGGATAAATGGAACCGTCGGCCGATCCCGTGGCGAACACGAACGGGATCCCGCGCTCACGGAGCGCAAACGCGACCGGCCAGACCATTTCCCTGCCGAGCTCCACATCGAGCACTGCGCCATCGATCTGTTCGGCGTCGTCGATCGCCGCGAAAGCCGCATCAAGGGACGGAGCGGGGCCAATGACTTCGGCGCCGCAGTCCTCGAGAAAATAGGCGAGCGGCATCACAACGATCGTATTGTCCTCGACAATGAGCACCCGCCGACCTGCCCAGGTAGTATGCTGCATCAGCTTCTCCCACCAGTTCATCGGGCAAGATGCGCGTTTTGATGGCCGATACCATCCCCGATCGGGGGGAGACCCGCATCGCTAGGGGATCAGTCGGAGCCTCAGCGCCTGCGCGACAGCATGGGTGCGGTTGTGCGCCTGCATCTTGGCCTGCGCCTTCTTGATATGCGAGCGGACCGTCTCCTCACCGAGCTCCAGTGACCTGGCGATCTCGGCGAAAGGCTTGCCGAACGACAATGCGCGCAGGACAGCGAGCTCACGCGGCGTAAGGGACGCCGTATTTCCCAACCGGTCGGCCTGCGGCGCAACGAGCCGCTGCAGGCCAATGGCCGCGAACGTGGCTCCCATGAAGAGCATTGCGCGTGCTTCCGGGCTGAGGCGCTGCGAGAGAACGTGGCGCGACCAAAAGCCAACGGCCCAACGGCCGCCCACCGGACAGGTGAGCGCGTCGCGGATGCCGTATTTCAGCGCGAGCTCGAAAGGCCATCTATCGTGGCCGATCGGCTCCAGCATCTGCATCAGCTCGGTCAATGTAAAGGGAGCCATGGCGAATTGAGCGAGGGCCAGCGACGGACCAGGATGCTGCCTGTTGAACGTCTTCCACTCGCGCCACCAGCCCTCGGGGGCGCTTTCGTGGAGAAAGACGTTTTTGCCCTTCTCGATCTTCGCCCAATCTCCCCAGCGCACGGGAAATTGGAGGGCGCCGAGGACATTCAGATTGCAGGTCCGGAATGTGATATCGTGGAGGTCGTTGAGGATTGCTTCGGGGCTGTTGTGCTCCTTGTCTCGCCTGGTGAAGTCAAGGAGCTGCAGGACGAGGTGTTTCTCGTGGTCTGGAAGGGGATCCATTGGGTCGGCCCCGTCTTTGACTAAGCAGGCGTGGCACGTGGATGCTGATGCAAGATCGACTCAGCAACAACAGGACGAGCTGTGCCCGGTTAACGCCCGGGTTGGCTGATGCCCGGACCAGATGATGCTGCGACCCGCCGCTTGATGCCGATCAAAGCGCCCATTGATCCCGGCGATCATCAGGGATCTGTGGCCGCGAGCCGAGTTTCGCCTGGAAACGCGGTTGGGGTGAAAATAGTCTCGCTGGCGAGCCCAGACGGCAGGAGAAAACATGTACCATCACATCCTCGTTCCTACCGACGGCACCGAGCTGTCTAAGCGCGCCGTCGAGCGCAGCCTGGATCTCGCGAAGGCGCTCGGGGCGAAAGTCACGGTTGTTCGCGTCTCGGGCAAGCCAGCCCACGTTGTCGTGTTCGGCGTCGACATCACGGAGCTTCCAGAGGAAACGAGAAAACGGATTTCCAAGGAGATCGAAGAGCATCTCGCATGGGTGCGCAGCGAGGCGGCGGCAAGAGGCGTTGAGTGCGAGGCAATCCGCGTCGAAAGCGAGTTTCCCTGGAAGGGAATCATCGAGACTGCCGAGGCGCGCGGCTGTGACCTCATCGCGATGGCAGCTCACGGCCGCGCCGGCGTGACCGCGAAGCTGCTCGGCAGCGAGACGCAGAGGGTCCTAACCCACAGCCGCCTCCCCGTGCTGGTCTATCGTGACGGGCGGTGAGATCGTTGGAACCTCTGCCTCTCCGCGTGAGAGAGCCTGTCCCGAACCTGATCGAAGGCGATCTGAAGGGCCGGTGAGGAGCGGCAACATCAGTAAACGGTCGGACCCTCAGGATGGTAGGAGCGGCTAGTCCGCCGGCATCGCAGACTCCTGATCAGATCTTCTGATTGTACTCGCCCACCTCAGGCATCTTCGACAGCACGCCATCAATGTCGGCGAAGATGGCGCGCATGTTTTCTTCCGACGTCGGGCTTTCGACGACGACGACGAGCTCCGGCTTGTTCGACGAGGCGCGAACGAGGCCCCAAGTCCCGTCCTCGAGCATGACGCGGACGCCGTTGACGGTGATCAATTCGGCAATCTTCTGACCCGCTACCGGCGCGCCGTCGGCCTTCAGCTTCTGATAATGCGCGACCACCCGGTCGACCACCTCGTACTTCTTCTCGTCGTCGCAGTGGGGTGACATGGTGGGCGACTGCCACGTCCTCGGCAGTGCCCTCCGAAGATCGGCGAGTGATTTGTCCGGTGCGCGATCCAGCATGTCGCAGACGGCGAGCGCCGCGACGAGCCCGTCGTCATATCCCCGCCCGAGCGGCGGGTTGAAGAAGAAGTGGCCCGACTTCTCGAAGCCGACCAGCGCCTTCGTCTCGAAGCTGTAGCGCTTCATGTAGGAGTGGCCGGTCTTCCAGTAGTCCGTCTGGGCGCCGTTCTGCTTGAGGACAGGATCGGTCTTGAACAGACCTGTCGACTTCACGTCGGCCACGAACCGCGCATTGGGATGGATGGCCGAGATGTCGCGCGCGAGCATGACCCCCACCTTGTCGGCAAAAATCTCCTCGCCCTCGTTGTCGACGACGCCGCAGCGGTCGCCATCGCCGTCGAAGCCGAAACCGACATCCGCCTCGTGCCGCCGCACCGCTTCGGCCATCGCGTGCAGCATCTTCATATCTTCCGGGTTCGGATTATACCGCGGAAAGGAGTGGTCGAGCTCGGTGTCGAGAGGGATCACCTCGCAGCCCACGGCCTCGAGCACCTGCGGGGCGAAGGCGCCTGCCGTGCCGTTGCCGCAGGCAGCGACGACCCTGAGCCGCCGCTTCAGCTTCGGGCGGTCCGTCAGTGCCTTCATGTAGCGCTCGGCCATGTCAGGGACGAACATGTACTTGCCGCCGCCCGGCGCCTGATACTGGCCCTCCAGCACGATGGCTTTCAGCCGCGCCATCTCGTCCGGTCCGAATGTCAGTGGGCGCTGAATGCCCATCTTGATGCCGGTCCAGCCGTTGTCGTTGTGGCTGGCCGTGACCATGGCCACGCCTTCGACGTCGAGGGCAAACTGGGCGAAGTAGGCCATCGGTGAGAGCGCGAGGCCGATGTCGTAGACCTCCGCGCCGCCGGCCAGCAGCCCCGTGATCAGGGCCTGCTTCACCGAGGAGGAATACCAGCGGTAGTCGTGACCGACGACGAAACGCCTCGGCACGCCCCGCTCGGCGGCCAGCGTCGTCAGCCCCAGCCCGATGGTGTTGAGACCCATGAGGTTGATCTCGTCGGGGAACAGCCAACGTGCGTCATACTCGCGGAATCCGGTGGGTTTCACGAGCGGCAGGCGCTCGAAATCGGCCGTATTAGGCTTGAGGTCGGCGCGCGGCAGGGGAAGCTTCGTCATCGTAACTCTTCTCCAGTCATCTCTGCGCGGGAATGCAGGCCGCCGGGCGGCCCGCACGGATTGGGCGAGGTCGGCATATCAAGAATAAAGATTATAGGCGAGCCGAAGGCCGGGTCCTATTCCTGCAGGATCAGGACGTCGCCCCGCATCTCGGCGCGGCTGAGTCGACCGATGAACGTCATGCCGAGAAGGCTGGTTCCCAGCCGGCCGGGCTCGCTCACGGCAGCCCGCACGTCGTAGATCGTAATGTCGCCGATGCTGACGCTGTCGAGCATGACGGGTGCGACTTTCGCGACCCCGTTGGCGGTGCGAACCTGTGCCGTGAAGTCCCCGGGGTGCACAAAAATGCCGGCCCGCTCCGCGTCCTCATAGCTCAGCGCCACCATGGACGCGCCGGTGTCGACGAGCACGGGGACGGCGCGGCCATTGATGTGGGCCGTCGTACTGAAATGGCCGTGTGCGCCGGCACGCAGCTCCACCTTGCCGGGAGAGCTTGGCGCGGTCTCTGCAGCTGTGGTGATACGCTGTGGCGGGGGGCGGTCAGGCAAGTAGATCGCGAGCGCGTGCGAGATGCCGGCTTTGAGCTCGTCGAACCAGACGATCGCAACGATGCCGACGAGCGAGACGAGCAGCCATTTTCCCGCCTCTCTCAATGCGAGCCTCACGCCGGACGACAGACGCATGACCAAGATCCGCAGCCGTTCGAGACGCCGCTGCGGATGCCGGAACCGGTCAGCTGCGCAGCGTCAGAAACTCTCCAGAGAACTCATAAGAGCGCAGCCGCCTTAAGAAGTTCATACCGAGAAGACTCTCGTTGAGCACACCGGGCTTGGCCACCAGCGCGTCGACGCGATCGAGCTTGATCGGTCCCACGGCGACGTCCCGCAACCGCACGGCCGCGGCGTAGGCGGTGCCGTTCGCGGTCTGCACGGGCACCGAGTAATTCAACCGGTCGACGTCGATCCCGGCGAGCCGTGCATCCGCCGGCGTCAACACGATGGTCGAGGCACCCGTATCGACCATCATCACCACGGGTGCGCCGTTGACCTGCATGCGAATGGAAAAATGCCCATCCGGCCGGCGGCGGATGCGGACGGCGCGTTCCCCGCTCTCATTGCCATTGTAGACGACCGTCTCGCCGGGCGGCAGCAGCTCGCCGGCGACGCGCTTGGTCAGGTACGTGACCTCGTCACGGAAGCTGTACGCGACGACGAGCACGAACGCGATCAAAACCCAGACGGCGAAATCCCTGAATGCCTGTCCGAAGCGCCCTCGGTACGAGCCCAGGAGCGAGGCGGAGAAGTAGAGAAGCAGCGCCCCGCCGGCAATCAGTCCGGCGAAGCTCGCCGGGTCGAGGCCCGCGATGGTGCCCTGATCCTCGGCGAGGACCAGAATGAGCCCACCGGCCCCGAGCAGCAGCAGAAGAAGCCACAGCATTCGATCACCCCGCCTTGGCCGCGCGCGCTCGGGAGCGGCCGATGCCGGGCAGCTCGTGCCACAAGAGGCCCACGTGCCGTCGCTTTCACGAGTGTTCATCTGGCCCAGGAATCTAGGGGGCCGGGCAAGCGAGCGCAATGCGCAGCCTTCTCGTGCCGGTACTCTGGAGAGGCAAATGTGTTGAGCTAGCGTGCGCCGGCCGCGAGCTTTGGGGCGGGCCGCTTGAGACGCGGCGGTCTGGACGGCCGGTGCACAGTCTCATTGGCGCCTTCTTTGAGATCCGCGCTATTGGGCATGGTGGCCCCCGCCTGCAGCACGCGTTTGCGCGGCAGACGCACGATCGCTTCGGTGCCTTTGCGAAGCTCGGAACGGATTTCAAGCTCACCGCCGTGGAGGTCGACCAGGCTCTGCACAATAGATAGACCCAGGCCGGTGCCGCCCTCTGCGGTCTGGTGCGCGAGCGATCCCTGGCCAAACGCCTGCAGCACTTTCGGGATCTCCTCCTTGGGAATCCCCGGCCCTGTATCGCGGACGCTGAAAAATTGCCCGCCGTCCTCCGTCGTGCCGCTCGACAGCGTGATCTGGCCGCCGTGGGGTGTGAACTTCAACGCATTGGACAGCAGGTTCAGGCAGACCTGACGCAAAGCACGCTCGTCGGCCCACACCGGCGGCAGGTCCTCGTCGAGTTGCTCGATGATCTGCTGGCCTTTGCTTTCCGCCCTGAGCTTCAGCAGGCGGTGGCAGTCGTCGACGATGTCGACGATCCGGATCGGCTCCTCGTTCAGCTCGTAGCGGCCGGCCTCGATGCGCGACAGATCGAGAATCTCGTTGATCAGCTTGAGCAGGTGCGTGCCGCTCTGATGGATGTTGGTCGCGTATTCCTTGTAGAGAGGGCTGGTCAGCGGCCCCATCACCTCGGATTTCATGACCTCCGAGAAGCCGAGAATTGCGTTCAGTGGCGTGCGCAACTCGTGGCTCATCGTGGCCAGGAACCGGGACTTGGCGGCGTTGGCGGCCTCGGCGCGCCGGCGGGCCTCGTCCGAGATGGCCTTCGCTTCCTCCAGCTCGGCGATGAGGTCGTCCTTTTCCGCGCGCAGCTCGAGCATGGCAAGCGTCGTGCGGCGGAGGCCTTTCGCCAGGAAGATGAAATAGATGTGGACGCCGACAGCCATCATCGCCAGCGCCAGATAGAAGATGTCCTCGATCAGCACGAGCCGCAGGACGACGGCGAGCGTCATCGGGATGGTGCCGACATAAAGAATCGGCATCACCGTCGAGGCGAACGTCATCCGGATCGCCAGCACGACGATCAGTGACGCGAACACGAAGACATTCGCTGAAACGAGGTTGTCCTGCGAGATCTGCTCCGTCGCATTGAAGCCGACGAGCGCGAAGCCGGCCCAGGCCAGGCCGTTGATCGCCTCCGCCAGGATCAAACGGCGGCGCCATACGGTCGTGTCGAGTTCCGCGCTCGGCGTCGACAGAAAGCGGCAGCAGCATTCCAGAAGCACCACCTTGGCGGCGATGACCAGGAACAGCCACATGATGGCCTGTGTCCAGGGCGCCCAGAACATCGACGCCAGGGAGAAGATGGCCGCAAGAAGCAGAATGGTCGCCTGAGCCGACAGTTCGTTGCGGACGAACATCAGCAGCAGGTCGTACTCGAAGCTCGGTTGTGTATTGCCCCGTGCCAGCCGCTCGCGCACGTCGCGGAGCCGTGCATCCGCGGCGCTGCTGCGGGGCACACGGCCCGAACTTGTCATCGCATCACTGGCCATTTAGTCCGCCAATCGTGGGCGACTCGCCGAAGGGCTGGAGGGTGGTCACCTTCCGGCACGTTGCAACCCATCCGCAGCCCCGGGTTACAACTGTCCACGGAAGTTACTAATTCCCCGTTTACTTCGAGTTCGTCTTGAGAGTGGTTGGCACTTATTGCATCGGGAGATTGAGGAAGGATTGCCGCAGAGAGGGTTGGAGAAAGGAGCCGATTCCCTTGCCCCGGTGTGGCGCGGCAGGCCAGGTGTCCGTGGCCATGGGCTGCAATGCCGCGCCGAGGGGGATTGGCGCGGCGAGCCCGCCGTGAAAGATTTCGCGCTGGCGCGTGCAGCGTCCCGTTCCATTACCGTCGTCCGAGGAGGACCCTTTGAAACTCATCGATCAGCCGCTGGCGCCCAATCCGCGGCGCGTCCGCATCTTCCTGGCCGAGAAGGGCCTCACGATCCCGGCAGAGAAGGTGGATCTGGCCAAGCTCGAGCACCGGTCACCTGAGTTCACCGCGAAGAATCCGTTCCAGCAGGTGCCGGTGCTCATCCTCGATGACGGCACCGCCATTTCCGAAACCGTCGCTATCTGCCGCTATTTCGAGGAACAACACCCCGAGCCGCCGCTGTTCGGCCGGGATGCCATGGAACGCGTCATGGTCGAGATGTGGCAGCGCCGGATGGAGCTTGGCTTGCTTGCGCCGGTCACGCACTGCTTCCGTCACTCGCATCCCGCGATGGCCGAGCTGGAGAAGCCCCAGGTGAAGGAGTGGGCCGAAGTCAACCGGCCGCGCGTGCTCAAGCTGCTGTCCTGGCTCGACCAGGAGCTCGCCGGCAGACGCTTCATCGCCGGCGACACGTACACCATCGCCGACATCACCGCGCTGGTGGCCATCGACTTCATGAAGCCGGCAAAGATCGAACGTCCCGCAGATCTGGAGAATGTCGCCCGCTGGTACGCGGAGGTTTCATCGCGGCCGAGCGCCAAGGCGGGGAAGGAGGCTTCCTGAATGAAACTCATGTTCATCGGCAGTGGCGATGCGTTCGGGTCGGGCGGGCGGCTGCAGACTTGCTTCCACGTCGATACCGGCGAGGATGCCTTTCTGATCGACTGCGGCGCTTCGGCCATGATCGGGCTGAACCGCTTCGGCATCGATCCCAATACGATCAGCACCATCTACATCTCGCACCTGCACGGGGACCATTTCAGCGGGCTCGTATGGTTCCTCATGCACGCCTACTACGTGAGCAAGCGAACAGAGCCGCTGACCATCGCCGGGCCGCAGGGAATCGAGGAGCGGTATCGGGCTGCCACCGAGGTTCTGTTCCCGGGTTCGAGCGGCATCAAGCGCAAGCACGACGTGACGTTCGTCGAGTACGGGATCGAGCAGCCCACGCGGATTGGCCCGGCCACTCTGACGGGTTACGAGGTGTCTCACCCGTCCGGTTCCATGTCGTGCGCGCTTCGCCTGGAAGTAGGTGAGAAGATCCTGTCCTACTCGGGCGACACGCAGTGGGTGGATAATCTCATCCCGTGTGCCGAGGGCGCCGACCTGTTCATCGCGGAATGCTACGGCTACGACAAGCCCGTGCCCTACCACACGAACTGGGCCACGTTGTCGGCCAACCTCCCGCGGCTTGGAGCGAAGCGCGTGCTCATCACACACATGAACAACGACATGCTGGCCAGGCAGGAAGAAGCCCGGGCGGCAGGCGTACTGCTGGCAGAGGATGGTCTCGTCGTCGACATCTAAGCTGCGGTCGCCGGAAGCCGACCTGGAGGCCCTTGTCGCGCAAATCGAGCGCTGCCGCGTCTGTCTCGACGCGCCCAAGGGCAAGCCGCTCCCGCACGAGCCGCGGCCGGTGTTACGCGTCAGCGCAACGGCGCGGATCGCCGTCTGCGGACAGGCGCCGGGGACGCGGGTGCATGCCTCGGGCATGCCGTTCACGGACCCTTCCGGCGACCGCCTGCGGGCATGGATGGGCGTGACGCCCGAGGAGTTCTACGACGTCAGCCGAGTGGCCATCATCCCGATGGGTTTTTGCTTTCCCGGACTTGATGAAAAAGGCGGCGACCTGCCGCCGCGCCGGGAGTGCGCACCGCTCTGGCGGCACGAGCTGTTCTCTAGGCTCCATCACCTCGATCTTGTTCTCCTCATCGGCCAGTACGCGCTGCGCTGGCATCTGGGGCAGCTCGGCCGCCGTGGCCTGACGGACACGGTGCGTGACTGGCGGGCGGTGATGGCCTACTCGAAGCGGCCGCGCTACATCCCGCTGCCGCACCCGTCGTGGCGGAACAACGCCTGGATCAAGCAGAACCCGTGGTTCGAGGCCGAGCTGCTGCCGGTCTTGCGGAACGAGGTCCGGCGCGCGCTCACCCATTGATTTTGGAAGCCCAGGTTCCACGGATGCGCGGGCCTGCGGACCGTCAGGCTGCAACCCGTTCGCGATCCTGAACTCGAGCGGCCTCCCGGCAGTCGAGAGCAGGGCTCGACCCCAGCCAGCGCTTGCGATCGGCTTGCGCTTCGAGCTCATCCCGCAGGAAGTCGAGATCGAACCCGGCCTTTCTGACCGCTGCGAGCACGCAGTCCACGGGCTGGCTGCGCGCGCTGGCGGCCGCCCAGAGAATGGCCGAGCGCAGCCCCGAATAGCAGTGGGCGAGGACCGGGCCGTCCAGGGCGTTCAGCGCATCTGCCATCGACTCGACCACGTGGTCCGCGAACAGATCCTGCTTGCCGGCGGGGATATGCCGGAACCGGAGCCCGGCGCGCCAGGCGAGCACGGCTTCCTGACGGCCGGTCAATTGGCCATCCTGCTCGTGGTCCGGGCGGTTGCTGATCACGGCCCGGAACCCGAGCGCCGCAAACCTTGCGAACTCTTCCGGCGCCGGCATGTCGGTCACCGCAAAGTTCGGCGTGATGTACGTGATGGTCTTCATGGCTCATGACCCCGTAAGGCGGATGCACGGCACTACCTGCCGCATGACTGGCGGGGAGTATGGTCATCAAAGACCGGCTGGACAACAGGGCGCGGGTTCGCTAGTAGAAAAAAATACCAATTTACGGGCGCCGAGTTCTTCCCTGGAAAACATGCCTCGCCCACGGCCCCGACGAGAGGAATAACTTCTCAAAAGTGGATGACAGCGATGCTCGACGCCATGGATCTCAAGATCCTGCGCATTCTGCAGGACGACTGCACGCTCCCCGTCGCCGAGATCGGCAAGGCGGTCGGGCTGTCCACCACGCCCTGCTGGCGGCGGATTCAGAAGCTCGAGGAGTTGGGCTACATCCAGCGCCGGGTGGCACTGCTCGATCCCAAGAAAGTCGGAGCGGGCGTGACCGTATTCGTGTCCATCAGCACCAGCCAGCACACGCTGGAATGGCTGGAGCGGTTTCATTCTGTCATCGCCGAGTTTCCCGAGGTGGTCGAATTCTATCGCATGAGCGGCGCGGTCGATTATCTGCTGCGCGTCGTGGTGCCCGATATTGCGGCCTACGACCGGTTCTACAAGAAGCTCATCTCGAAGATCGAGCTGACCAACGTCTCTTCGGCGTTCGCGATGGAGCAGATCAAGTTCACGACCGCGCTGCCGCTGGACTACGCCGAAGCATCCGGAAGGTGAGAGCTGTTGCGGACTCATTGCTCGCGCATGCATGAGTGCTGATCGGCCGCTATCGTCCGTCTGACGAATCCCTGTTGAGCGTTCCGTCGGGGAGTGGCAGTCTCAAGAGCCGATACGCGCAGTGTCGGATTCCAAGACCAGCGCCTTGAGAAGAAGCAGGGGAGAAACGCCGCTGATGCTGACCGGGGAACCGAAGATCGCTCTTTCGCAGCCCGTCGGCGACACGGTCAAGACGACGACCTGCTACATGTGCGCCTGCCGTTGCGGCATCAAGGTGTACCTGAGGAACGGCAAGGTCCGCTACATCGAGGGCAACCGCGACCATCCGGTCAACAAGGGCGTGCTGTGCGGGAAGGGCTCTGCCGGCATCATGCAGCACTATTCGCCGGCTCGGCTGAAGGCGCCGTTGAAGCGCGTCGGGCCGCGCGGTTCGGGTGAGTTTGAAGAGATCAGCTGGGACGAGGCGATGGATCTCGCGACCCAGTGGCTCGGAGAGGTCCGCCAGAAGGATCCGAGCCGGCTCGCCTTCTTCACCGGCCGCGACCAGTCACAGGCTCTGACGGGCTGGTTCGCCCAGCAGTACGGCACGCCCAATTTCGCAGCTCACGGCGGGTTCTGCTCCGTGAACATGGCGGCTGCCGGGCTTTATACCTTCGGCGGCTCGTTCTGGGAGTTCGGCGAGCCCGACTGGGACCGCACGAAATACTTCATGCTCTTCGGCGTCGCCGAGGACCACGCCTCGAATCCCATCAAGACTGCGCTCGGCAAGCTGAAGGCCCGCGGCGTCAAGATCGTCGCCATCAACCCGGTGCGGACGGGCTACAACGCCATCGCGGACGAGTGGATCGGCATCAAGCCGGGCACGGACGGTATGCTGGCCGGCGCGCTGATCCACGAGCTGCTGCGGACCCAGAAAATCGATCTCGACTACCTTGTCCGCTACACGAACGCGCCCTGGCTGGTGATCCGCGCTCCGGGCGCAGCGGACGACGGCCTCATCGCGCGCGGCCAGGACGGAAAGCCACTGGCCTTCGACAAAAAGACCGGCACGCTCGCCGATGCAACCTTGCCCGACATCGCGCCTGCATTGGTCGGCGAGTACAAGCTGCCGGACGGGCGGAGGGCCGTACCGTCCTTCACGCTGTTGGCAGAGCGCTTCCTTTCGGCCGAATACGGCCCGGAGAAGGCGGCAGCGATCACCGGCGTTCCGGCCCAGACCATCCGCCGCCTCGCAGCTGAGCTGGCGCATGCGGCCTTCGAGCAGCAGATCAGTCTCGACCAGCCGTGGACGGACTGGGCCGGCCGGCGGCACGAGACGACCATCGGCAGGCCGGTATCCATGCACGCCATGCGGGGCATCTCGGCCCATTCCAACGGCTTCCACACCTGCCGCTTATTGCACGTGCTGCAGATCCTGCTCGGCTCGATCGATTGTCCGGGCGGGTTCCGCTACAAGCCGCCATTTCCAAAGCCGACGCCACCTCCCATCCGGCCAGCCGGTAAGCTCGGCACCGTCATGCCGGGCAAACCGCTCTCGGGTGCTCCGCTCGGTTTCACGCAGGGGCCGGAGGATTTGCTCGTCGACGAGCACGGCAACGCGCTGCGCATCGACAAGGCCTACTCGTGGGACGCGCCGATTGCCGCCCATGGCCTGATGCACATGGTCATCACCAACGCGGCCAACGCCGACCCGTACCCGGTCGACGTCCTGTTCATGTACATGGCGAACATGAGCTGGAACTCGTCGATGAACATTCCGGCCGTGCTGCGTTACCTCACGGAGAAGGACGAGGCGACCGGCGAGTACCGAATTCCGAAAATCATCTACTCGGATGCCTATTTCTCCGAGATGGTCCCCTACGCGGACCTGATCCTTCCCGATACAACCTATCTCGAGCGCTGGGACTGCATCTCGCTGCTCGACCGGCCCATCTCCGAGCCGGACGGCCCTGCCGATGCCATCCGCCAACCGGTCATCGCGCCCGACCGCGACGTGCGCCCGTTCCAAACGGTTCTGATTGAGCTTGGTGCACGGTTGCAGTTGCCGGGCTTCGTAGACGAGAACGGCGCGCCGAGGTTCCCGGGCGGCTATCCCGATTACATCGCGAACCACGAGCGTGCGCCGGGCATCGGCTCGCTGGCCGGCTTCCGCGGCGCCGACGGCAAGAGCTACGGCAAGGGCGCGCCGAACCCGAAGCAGCTCGAGCAGTACGTCGCCAACGGCTGCTTCTATCACCATCATCTCGCGCCCGAGCAACGCTTCTACAAGCACGCCAACAAGGCGTATCTCGAGTGGGCGAAGGAGGTGGGCTTCGTCGGCTCGACCGACCCGATCATTTTCCAGCTCTACCTGGAGCCGCTGCAGAAGTTTCGGCTTGCCGCCCGCGGCCATGGCGCAGTCCAGCCGGCGGCAAGCCATCGCCGCCGCATCGAGACGTTCTTCGATCCGATCCCGTTCTGGTACGCGCCGTTCGAGGGCGCCGTGCTTGATGAGGCCGAGTTCCCGATGCACGCCATCACGCAGCGGCCGATGCACATGTATCACTCCTGGGGCTCGCAGAACGCGTGGCTCCGGCAGATCACGGCCGAGAACCGGCTCTACATCCACCGCGAGCGCGCCCGGGCGCTGGGCATCGCCGATGACGACTGGGTGTGGGTCACGAGCGCCATCGGCCGCGTGAAGTGCCAGGTGCGGCTCATGGAAGGAGTCAATCCCGATACGGTTTGGACCTGGAACGCGATGGGCAAGCGGGCAGGGGCCTGGAACTTGGCGCCCAATGCGCCGGAAGCGACCCGCGGCTTCCTGCTCAACCATCTGATCTCGGAGCTGCTGCCTGAGCGGGAGGGCGGCTATCGCTTCTCCAACAGCGATCCCGTGACGGGGCAGGCGGCCTGGTACGACCTCCGGGTGCAGATCGAGAAGGCAAAGCCCGAGGAGGCGGGCGAGACCTGGCCGCGGTTCGAGCGGCTCGTCAACCCGGGGGGTGAGGTGCGCATGGCGGTGTCTTCCTTCGGCGCCGAGTTCCGGGAGGCCGCAGAATGACCTCGTTGCCCGAAACAACGGCCAAGAAGCTTGGCCTCGTCATCGACCTCGACACCTGCGTCGGCTGCCAGGCCTGCGCGACGAGCTGCAAGGAATGGAATACGGGCGGCTACTCGGCGCCGCTGACCGACCAGGACCCCTACGGCGCCGACCCGCACGGGGCGTGGCTCAACCGCGTCCACAGCTACGAGGTGGGGGAGGGGGCGACGAGCCGGACGGTGCACTTCCCCCGCTCGTGCCTGCACTGCGAGACCCCGGCGTGCGTGACGGTCTGTCCAACGGGCGCCTCCTACAAGAGGGCCGAGGACGGCATCGTGCTGGTCAACCCGGACACATGCATCGGCTGCAAACTGTGCTCCTGGGCCTGCCCCTACGGCGCGCGCGAGTACGACTATGCCGACGGTGTGATGAAGAAGTGCACGCTCTGCATCGACCGCATCTACAACGAGACCTTCGAGCCCGAGGACCGCATCCCCGCCTGCGTGCGCGCCTGCCCGACCGGCGCACGCCACTTCGGTGATCTGGGCGATCCGACGAGCGCCGTCTCGAAGCTCGTGGCCGAGCGGGGCGGCTTCGACCTGATGCCCGAGACGGGCTACAAGCCGGTGAACAAGTACCTTCCGCCGCGTCCGCGCCGGGATGCGACGACCTCGACCGCAGCATCGAACGGGGACATGGCAGCCGCTACTGACGACGGCTCGATGACTTCCCGCTTCTTCGCGTGGGCCGACAAGATGCTGTCGCGGTAATGTCGTCTCCCGGCCCCTGGCACCACCGGTCATCCCGCTGACGGCACCGGGATGGCCCAATCCGTTTAAGAGCAGGCCAAACCATGCATCCCGCCTATTCGGTCATTTTCTTTACGACGGCATCCGGGGCCGGCTATGGGCTCCTCATCTGGCTGGGTTTGCTGGGGCCGCTCGGGTGGGTACCTCAGACGTCAGCGTTTGGGCTGGTGGGCCTAGGGCTGGCGCTGGCACTTATCACTGCCGGACTGCTCTCCTCGACGGCACACCTGGGCCACCCTGAGCGCGCATGGCGGGCCTTGTCCCAATGGCGCACCTCTTGGCTGTCGCGCGAAGGCGTGGCAGCCATCGTCACCTACGTGCCAGCCGGCTTGTTCGGCATCGGCTGGGTGTTCCTGGAGCAGACGGACGGGATTTTCGCGCTGGCAGGCGTGCTGGCTGCGGCGCTCTCTGTCGTCACGCTCGTCTGCACGGGCATGATCTATGCTTCGCTGCCGACCATCCGCGCGTGGCATCAGCCCTTTGTCGTGCCGGTCTACATCGCGCTGGCGCTGGCGACGGGGGCACTGCTGCTGAGCTTCCTGCTGCTGCTGCTCGGTGTGACTGCGGCCTGGGCGCCATGGCTTGCCATTGTGACCATTGCCGCGGCCTGGGTGCTGAAGACCATGTCGTGGTCGCGGGCCGATAGCGCTCAGCGCACCTACACGGTCGAGATGGCAACCGGCCTTGGCCGATTCGGAAAGGTGCGCCCGCTCGATCCTCCGCACACTCAGCCCAACTACGTCATGCGCGAAATGGGGTACCAGATCGGTCGCAAGCATGCACAGAAACTGCGTCGCATATCCGTCCTAGCGACGTTCATCATACCTGGGCTGCTTTCGGTGCTGGTGCTTGTCGCTGGTGCCCCCTTCGGGCTTCTGCTAGCCCTTCTGGCGGTCATTTCGGCAGGTATCGGCGTGCTGGTGGAGCGCTGGCTGTTTTTCGCCGAGGCCGAGCACGTCGCGATGCTCTACTACGGGCGGGACGCGGCGTAGTCCTCAGTCCTCGGCAGTGTCGCGGTAGGTGTGTGACTCGCCGCGAAAATCATCGACGACGTATTCGCCCGCTCGTTTGCCTTGGCGCAGTTGGCATGGCCCCAGCGGAGCCTTGCCCGCACCGCCTGGAATATCGAGCACATACATCGGCTGACAGAGGCCGGAGAGCCGGCCGCGCAGGCGCCGCACGACATCTTGCCCCTCGGCGATGGTGGTGCGCAGATGCGACGTGCCTGGCGCCAGATCGCCGTGGTGCAGGTAATAGGGTTTGATCCGGCAGGCGACGAACGCCCGCATGAGCGCGCCGAGCGTTTCGGGATCGTCGTTGACGCCTTTGAGCAGAACGGTCTGGCTGATGAGGGGAATTCCGGCGTCGACGAGCCGCGCACAAGCAGCCTTCGCGGCTGGCGACAGCTCACGCGGATGATTGGCGTGGACCGCGACCCAGACGGCCTGGCTCGTACATTTCAGCGCCGCAACGAAATCATCGCTGATCCGCTCAGGCGCGACGACGGGCACGCGCGTGTGCCAGCGCAGGACTTGAACATGCGAAATCGCACCTAATGCCGCCGTGATCTCCGCAACGCGCCGTGGCGACAGCACGAATGGATCACCGCCGGTCAGAATGACTTCCCAGATCTCTGGCCGGTCGCGAATATAGTCGAGCGCCGATGCGAATTCGTCCGCCGAAAGCGGCGCCCCGTGCTCTGGCCCTATCATCTCGCGGCGGAAGCAGAACCGGCAGTAGACCGGGCACACGCCGACGACCTTCAGCAGTACGCGGTCCGGATAGCGGTGCACGAGACCGGGCACCGGCGAGTGGCTGTTGTCGCCGATGGGATCTGCGCGCTCCTCTGGAAGAGTATTCAGCTCTCGCAGATCGGGAATGAATTGCCGTGCGATCGGATCATCGGGATCGTTCGCGTCGATCAGGTCCGCCATCGCAGGTGTGATCGAGACGGCATAGCGCGCCGCGACGGCCTCGAGCTCTGCGCGCCGCTCCGCCGGGATAAGCCCCGCTTCTGCCAGCTCGCGTGGGCTGGTGATGGATTTGTCTGCCTTGGCCATGGCGTCTTGGGGCCGATCACGGCCCCGGTGTCAAGGGTCAGAAGCTTCCGGCAGCGGCGTCCAAAGGACCTGCTCGATGTGATCCGCACCGGTGGCGAGCATCACCAACCGGTCGAAGCCGAGCGCGATGCCCGATGCCGAGGGCATGTGACGAAGCGCGGCGAGGAAGTCCTCGTCGATGGGATAACGCTCACCATAGACGCGGGCCTTTTCCGCCATTTCCGCCTCGAACCGGCGGCGCTGCTCGTCCGGATCGGTGAGCTCGCCGAAGCCATTGACCAGCTCGACACCGCATAGGTAGAGCTCGAAACGCTCGGCAACTCGCGGGTCATCCATCTTTGGCCGCGCCAGAGCCGCCTCGCTCACGGGATAATCGGCAAGAATCGTAGGCCGGGTTCGGCCGAGACGCGGCTCGATCAGCTCAACCAGTACGCGGCTGAAGATGTCGGCCCAGGTGTCGTCCTCCGCCACGCGTATGCCAGCGCGTGCTGCCGCCGCGGCCATCGCATCGCGATCGGGTACACCGGCCGGGGTCGTGGCAAGCAGGTCGATGCCGGCGAAGCTTGCGAACGCGCCCGCCACGGTCAGTCGCTCCGGTTCAGCGGAGCAGGGGACGGAGATGTCGCGATGGGTAAACCGGGTGGAGCCCGCCGCCGTAGCCGCAACCTGCAGCAGGGCGACGCAATCGGCCATCAGCGCCGTGTAATCCTCTCCAACCCGGTACCACTCCAGCATCGTAAATTCCGGATGATGCAGGCGGCCCCGCTCCCGGTTGCGGAAGACAGGCGCAAACGTGAAGATCCGCCGCTCGCCTGCAGCCAGCAGCTTCTTGCAGGCAAATTCGGGGGAGGTGTGGAGGTAGAGAGGCTGACGGCTGCCGCGGGGCTCGATGAGAGCCGTCTCGAAGGCGTGCAAGTGCGCCTCGTTTCCAGGGGAAATCTGCAGGACAGCGGTGTCGACCTCGATGAAGCCATGATCCTCGAACCACCGCCGGATCGCTGACTTAATGCGGTTGCGGGCGAGCAGGAACGGGCGCCTGTCGGCATGCCGGCCGGCGTTCCACCACGGAGACGCGCGTTGCGAAGGGGGCTCCATCACGAGGTCAAGGGCTCCAACCAAGCAATCCGCAAATGGCGCAAACCCCGGCCTTGGCCTCGGGAGCCGGACAGGTTATGAACCGCGGCACATCGAACGCAGTCCCGCGCCGCCACTGGATCACGCGGGCCGCGGCCGCCGCTGTCATCAACGGAGAAATACGTGGCTAAGGTCATTGCAAGCTCGGTCCGCAAGGGCAACGTGCTCGAGATCGACGGCAAGCTGTGCGTCGTGCTCAAGGCGGAAAACATTCATCCCGGCAAAGGCACGCCGGTGACGCATCTCGAGATGCGCCGCATCGCCGATGGCGTCAAGGTGACGGAGCGCTACCGCACCACCGAGCAGGTGGAGCGCGCCTATCTCGAGGAGCGCGAGCTCAACTACCTCTACGAGGACGAGTCCGGCTACACCTTCATGCACCCTGAGACCTACGACCAGATCACGGTGCCGAAGGACATCGTCGGCGACCAGGCGGTCTATCTGCAGGAGGGCATGACCTGCACGGTAAGCCTTCACGAGGGCAATCCGGTCGCGATCGAGCTGCCGCCGCGGGTGACCCTTGAGGTGGTCGAGGCGGACCCTGTCGTGAAGGGCCAGACGGCCTCCTCGTCCTACAAGCCCGCCGTCCTCTCCAATGGCCTGCGCATCATGGTGCCGCCGCACATCACGGCCGGCACCCGCGTCGTCGTCTCGACGGCGGACGGGAGCTACGTGGAAAGGGCGAAGGATTGAGAAGGCGAATAGTGAGTAGCGAATGGCGAATTGGATCCGATACCCTACTCCCTATTTGCTACTTCGCCATTCGCCTCAAATCGAAAAACTCGTGCCGCAACCGCATCCGGCCGTGGCATTCGGGTTCTTGACCTTGAACGATGCACCGATCAGGTCGTCGACGAAGTCGATCTCAGCCCCGGCCATGTACATGATCGACACAGGGTCGATCAGCACCTTGGCACCGTCGCGCTCGATGACCAGGTCATCCGGCTCGCTCTCGGGAACCAGGTCGAATTTGTACTGAAACCCGGAGCAGCCGCCGCCTTCCACGCTCACGCGCAACAGCTTGTTCCGGGGTTCGCCGGCCGCAATCTCGCTGATGCGGCGGGCGGCGCTTTCGGTGAGGGTGATGCTGTCTTCAGTCATGGCGCGCTCGGGATCGATCCCTAAAACCTGCTCTGGCGTTCCGTCATCTCTGTCGGCGCGACTGCTCGCCTCGGGTGCGGAGATTTGCACCGTGGCAAGAATCGGGCCTATCACGTGAACAGAACTCAAGATAAGCGCGCAAGCCCGGTCGTCCAAGTGGATATGGAGCAGCAGAGGCATTGGGGATATGGCGCTGAGCTACAACCCGGCGCGCGCCACCTTGCGCCCTATGCCGCGAGCCGGGTTCCGAGCCGCGGTCGCCTTTACCCTGAGCCCGACTGCCCGACGCGCAGCCCGCTCCAGCGGGACCGGGACCGCATCCTGCATTCCACGGCGTTCCGGCGGCTCAACTACAAGACGCAGATGTTCGTCTTTCACGAAGGCGATCACTATCGCAGCCGCCTGACCCACAGCCTGGAGGTCGCCCAGATCGCGCGGGCGATCGCCCGGCAACTCTGCCTCGACGAGGATCTGGCCGAAGCCATCGCATTGGCGCACGATCTCGGCCATCCGCCGTTCGGACATGCGGGCGAGCGGGCGCTCGATGCCGCGCTCGCGGAGGTCGGCGGGTTCGACCACAACGTCCAGAGCTTCCGCCTGGTGACGCGGCTCGAGCGGAAATATCCCGCCTTCGACGGCCTCAACCTGACTTGGGAGACGCTGGAAGGGCTCGTCAAGCACAATGGCCCGCCGCTCGGGAGTGACAGGCCGGGAGACAAGGCCCTCGTCCATGCCGTGCGGCACTTTCAGGAGCACATGGATCTGGCGCTCGATGCCTGGCCCTCGGCAGAGGCGCAGGCGGCCGCCCTGGCAGACGAAATCGCCTGGATGACCCACGACATCGACGATGGGCTGCGGGCCGGGTTGATCGCATTCGAGGACTTGCGGGAGCTCGATCTGCTCGTCCCCATCATCGATGAGCTGGAGCGGACGCCTGCCATCGACAGCTCGCGGCGGATCTATGGCGTCACGCGACAGCTCATCACGGTGCTCATCGGCGACGCCGTGGGCGCCTCACGCGGCAAGCTGGCCGAACTCGCGCCGGAAACGCCGGAGAGGATCCGCCAGGCCGGCCATCCCGTGGTGATCTTCTCCGAGCCGCTGTCGCCAGCCGTCAAGCGGCTGAAAGCCTTCCTCTTCGAGCGCCTTTATCGGCACGCGCGGGTCATGGCGGTGATGGACAAGGCCGAGAGCATCGTGCGCGATCTCGTGAGCCGTTACCGCCAGGACCTCGGCGCCCTGCCGGCCCCGTGGGAGGCGGAGGCCGGCACGCTGAACCCCCGCCGCCGCATGCGCCTGATCGGGGATTTCGTGGCCGGCATGACGGATCGCTACGCCATTTCGGAACATCGCCGGCTGTTTGACGCTACCCCTGAATTGCGTTAGCCCCTGCGCCACCGTTGCCGGGGTGGGCGCCGGTGTGATGATCGACACGTTCACCACACCAGGCGGGAGGAGAGACACCATCACCCGCGACCGATGTCGTATTTCCTGAGGATGCCAGATGAACGTATTCGCGGAAGTGGAGCAGCGCATCCGCAGCGCGCTCGAGGCCTTGCAGACAGGCGGCGAGCTTCCCGCCGGCCTGCCCCTCGAACAGATCGAGCTGCAGGAGGCGCGCGATCCGGCCCACGGCGACATTGCCTGCAACATCGCAATGGTGCTCGCCAAGGCCGCGCGGATGAAGCCCCGCGACATCGCGGAGCTGATCGCCGGCAAGCTGCGGAGCGACACGGCTTTCACCAGGGTTGACGTGGCGGGGCCTGGCTTCCTCAACCTCACCATGGCGCCGGCGGTCTGGCAGCGCCTGGTGAGCAGCATCATCCGCGCGGGCAAGGACTACGGACGCGCAAGCATCGGACAGGGCCAGCGCGTCCACGTCGAGTACGTCTCGGCCAATCCGACCGGCCCCATGCACATCGGCCACTGCCGCGGTGCGGTGTTCGGCGATACGCTGTGCAACCTGCTTCAGTTCGCCGGCTACGATGTCACGCGCGAGTACTACGTGAACGATGCCGGCGGGCAGGTCGAGAAGCTCGCGCGCTCAACGTACCTTCGCTATCGCGAGGCGCTGGGTGAGGACATCGGCGAGATCCCGCCGGGACTCTACCCCGGCGAGTACCTGAAGCCGATTGGAGGGCGCCTGGCGGAGGAGTATGGCCGCAAACTGCTCGACATGCCGGAGGCAGAGTGGTTGCCGATTGTCCGCGATGCCGCCGTCTCGGAGCTCCTCGACCAGATCAAGGACGATCTCGCCTCGTTGGGTGTCCACCACGACATCTTCTTCTCGGAGCGCTCGCTGACCGCCGGCGGCCGGGATCAGGTGAAGGAAGCGATCGACCTCCTGCGGGCGAAAAATCTCATCTTTGAGGGCCGGTTGCCCCGGCCAAAGGGACATGACGACGAGGAGTGGGAGGACCGGGAGCAGACGCTGTTCCGCTCGACGGCTTATGGCGACGACGTCGATCGTGCGCTGATGAAATCGGATGGCAGCTACACCTATTTCGCGTACGACGTCGCTTACCACTACAACAAGCTGCAGCGCGGATACGATTTCTATCTCAACGTGCTGGGAGCCGATCACATCGGCTACATCCCGCGGCTCAAGGCCGCCGTCGCGGCACTGTCCGACGGCAAGGCGAACTTCGCGACGCCAGTGTGCCAACTTGTGAAGGTGCTGCGCCACGGCGATCCGGTGCGCATGTCGAAACGGGCAGGTACGTTCGTCGCCCTGCGCGACGTCGTGGACGAGGTCGGCCGCGACCCCGTGCGGTTCATGATGCTGATGCGCAAGAACGACTCTCCCCTCGACTTCGATCTCGCCAAGGTGGTCGAACAGTCGAAGGACAACCCGGTGTTCTACGTTCAATACGCCCACGCACGCGCATCGTCCGTGTTCCGCAATGCAGCCGAGGTGTTCCCCGATCTCAACCGGGAGGCGATCCGCTCGGTCGATCTCGGACGGCTTGAAGAGGCCGGCGAGATCGACATCGTGAAGCGGCTCGCCCGGTACCCGCGGGTGATCGAAAGTGCCGCACGTGAACGAGAACCCCACAGGCTCCCGTTTTATCTCTATGACTTGGCGTCGGCGTTTCACCAGCACTGGGCTCGCGGCAATGAATCGCCACAATTGCGCTTCATACAACCTGACGACCGCGGAGTAACTGCCGCAAGACTGGCCCTCGTTGCTGCATTGCAGGAAGTTATCGCGTCAGGACTGTCAGTCCTCGGTGTGCATGCCCCGGAAGAAATGCGATAATTCCTGTGATTCGTCGGGGCGCGTACCGTTGTGCTAGAGGGAATCGGAGATGTCACGGTCGAACGGTCCGGTGACTCGGGGGAGCAGCCGTCGTCAGGATTGGCAGCCCTCTGCGGAACCAGACCTTGGCAACGAGCCTACAGAGGCCGCACACCATCAGCCATACCAGTGGCCTGCAATGTTTCCGCAGCAGGCGCACGGCCGACCAACGCACGCGGCGCCTGAGACAGATTACGGAACCCACGCGCACCATCCGCAGGCTAACGAGCCGTATCCGTCCTATCATTACCCTCAGGATCAGTACGCCCCGGATCACTACGGGCAGGACCATTACACTGAGAACGGCTATGGAGCCGGCGCCGGCGATGCTTATCAGCCGTACGTGCCGCCCGTGCAGCATCCGCCGTTCTTTGGCGATCAGCAGTATTCGCATGCGCCTCAGCCACGCCCGTACGCGGCCTCCGATGGCCGATACCCTCCCGTCGGAGCGCAGGAGCAGGCCTATTCACCGGCTCAGCGGCCTGGAGTAGCGCACGATAACCAGGGCCTGTCGCAACTCCAGGCGACAGGGGCGGCGCGTGGATCGTCGGCAACCCTGCGCGACCAGCTGCAAGCAGTCCGGAACGGACAGTGGCAGCAGCCGCATGCGCAGCGCGAGCCGTCCCGGCCTATGCACGATCTGCGGGACTATGATCTTGGCAGCTATTCGCCGGCTGGTGACCCTGTTTCACCCACTTATGGTGCCGCACACGGCCAGCAGGGTGAGCCGTTCGACGGGCGTTGGCAGGATGCCCATGGTTACGCTCATGCCGATGCGCATCAGAGTAGTGCCGCGGATTACTATGCACAACTCAGCGCAGATCAGCTCCCGGTTCCAGAGGAGCAGCAGGCCTTCGACGACCCGGATGCGGACGATTCCGACGACTTCGAGTACGAAGAGCCTCGCGGCGGCCGCCGTGGTCTGCTGATCGCAGCCGCTCTGGTGGGGGCTATTCTGGTCGGCGGCGGACTCGCATACGGGTACAAGACGATTGTCGGCCCGGCGCCGAGTGGGGCGCCGCCGGTCATCAAAGCCGATGTGCGGCCCGCGAAAGAGCAGCCGGAAGACCCGGGCGGCCGGCAGTTCGCCCACTCCGACAGCAAGCTCATGGGGCGCCTGGACTCGGACAGCTCGAATGCGACGTCCGGCTCGAGGGGGGCAGCCATCGCAGGCACGCTCGACGATACGGATGCATCCGGCGTGCGACGCGTGCCGACGGTGATCATCGGCCGGGATGGCTCGATTGCGCCGCCGTCGGCGGAGCCAAGGCTGCCTCCGCCGACGGTTTCTGTCCCAGGCATGACGATCGTCGATGGTTTCGGCGGGCGCCCAACGATGCTCCCCCGGCGCGAGGAGCCGCAGCGATCGGCCGACGTACCGCCGGCTCCGCGCATCATCGCGCGGGCTGATCCTGAGCCAGAGACGAAGGCGCCAGCCCAAGCGGCTACCGCGAGTGCCCCGCCACCGCCGGTTCGCAGTGCGACGGTCGAACCGGAGCGTCCGGCGGCCGCGGCCAGGCAACCAGCGGCCACCAGGCAGCCAGCCCAGCCTGCACCGCGACAGGCAGCCACCGCTCCGGCACAGCGGTCGAACCCGGTGGGCTATGTCGCCGTTCTGGCGTCGCAGAAGAGCCGCATCGATGCCTTGAAGACGTTCGCGGACCTGCAGCAGAAGTACAACCACGTGCTGCAGAACAAAATCCCGGACGTGCTGGAAGCCGACCTCAGCGCCCGCGGACTGGGCACGATGTATCGTGTCGTCGTCGGTCCGCCGAGCTCACGTGAGGCGGCAGCCGATCTCTGCGGCCAGCTCAAGTCCGCAGGCTTCCAGGGCTGCTGGATAACGGCGTATTGAGCGAAGTAGTGAATGGCGAAATAGCGAATAGTTGTTTGGGCGCGCTGCCGAGATCGCTATTCGCCACTGGCTACTCGCCATTCGCTTATCTTCGCGTCAACGTGTCCTGCCGCATTCTGTTCGCGCGGCCGGTATAGCCTGCCGCAATGCGTGCTTCACTCATAACCGGCCTTGCCGGGCCTCACCTGTTGCCGGATGAAGCCCGGTTTCTGGCCGAGACGAGGCCTTGCGGCCTCATTCTTTTCACGCGCAACTGCGAGGCGCCCGACCAGGTGCGCCGGTTGATCGCGGATGCCAAGGCTGCCATCGGTGAAAGGGAAGTTCTGGTCCTCATCGACCAGGAAGGCGGGCGGGTCCGGCGCCTCATGCCGCCGCACTGGCGGGAGTTGCCGCCTGCGTCCGCGTTCGCAAAGCTCGCCGAGGCGGATCCGGATGGAGCAGTGGAGGCTGCCCGGCTCGTTGCCCGGCTGACGGCTGAGGACCTGAAGGATATCGGCATCAACACGAATTGCGTGCCGGTGCTCGACATCCCTGTGCCGGGCTCGCACGAGATCATCAGCGACCGGGCCTACGGAACGGCAGCGGAAACCGTATCCCGGCTGGGGCGCGCCGTCGCCGAAGGTCATCTGGAGGGCGGCGTGCTGCCGGTCATCAAGCACATGCCGGGCCACGGCCGCGCCAATGCCGACAGCCACCTCGAGCTGCCGGTGGTCACGACACCGCGCGAAGAGCTTTCCCTTACCGATTTCGCCCCGTTTCGTGCCCTCAACGACATGCCGGCGGCCATGACCGCGCATGTCGTGTTCACCGCTCTCGACCCCAATGCCCCGGCGAGCATTTCACCGATCATTACTCGCGAAGTCATGCGCGGGGAGATCGGCTTCGACGGGCTCCTGATGAGCGATGATTTGTCGATGAAGGCGCTCACGGGCGACATGCGCTCGCGTGCCGAGGCCGTCATTCGGGCTGGCAGCGACGTCGTCTTGCATTGCAACGGCAATCTTGAAGAAATGAAAGAGGTCGCTGCCGGCGTGCCGCCGCTGACGGGTCAACCACTGCGGCGGTTCGAGCGTTGCTTGGCCGTGCTTGGCTGGAACGAGCCCTTCGATACCGCCGGGGCGGAATCGTCGCTCGCCCGTGTGCTGGCGGCTGCGGTTTAATTGCCGCGGCCTGAATCAGTGTACTCTTCAACAGCTTCTCCACCGCGGCGCGCGAACCCGTAGGTCGAGGGCGCTGAAGGAACCCGAAGGCATGACAGAACTGGCGACGAGCATTATCGAGGCCTGGGAATCGCCTGACCGGGACGACGCCCCGCGCCCGCAGGACGTGCTCGTCGTCGACCTCGATGGCTTCGAAGGCCCTCTCGACTTGCTGCTCGCCATGGCGCGCCTGCAGAAGGTGGACCTCTCGCGCATTTCCATCCTCGGGCTTGCCGAACAGTATCTTGCCTTCATCGCGGAGGCCGACAAGCTGCGCCTGGAGCTTGCCGCCGACTATCTCGTCATGGCGGCCTGGCTCGCCTACCTCAAGTCGCGATTGCTGCTGCCGAAAGAGTCCAAGACCGAAATCGAGCCGAGCGGGGAGGAGCTCGCACAGCGGCTGACGTTCCGCCTCATGCGGCTCGAGGCCATGCGCCAGGCTGCGGCACGCCTGATGAACCGGGCCCGGCTTGGTCGCGACGTGTTCGCGCGCGGAATGCCGGAGGGCACCCGCACCATCCGCGAGACGACCTACACGGCGCAGATCTACGATCTCCTCAAAGCCTACGCCGAGCAGCGCAGCCGTACGGTCAAGCGCGTCCATGTGGTGAAGGCGCGCACGGTCTGGTCGATAAAGGATGCCCGCAAACGGCTGGAGGAGCTGGTCGGCGAGGCCGCGGGCAACTGGGTGCAGCTCGACCTTTTCCTCGAGCGCTACCTGCCGGCACCGGAAGCCGGCCGCACGGTGCTGGCAAGCTCGTTCGGGGCAACGTTGGAGATGGCGCGAGAAGGGATTGTCGAAATCCGGCAGGATGCGCCGTTCGCGCCTATCTACATGCGCAAGAAGGACGGCCAGTCGGAGTGGCAGCAGATCGGGTGAATTCGCCAAGGAAGTGACGCGCGTGCGGCGAAACCGACCCACGAGCGAAGGAAATCGAAACGATGGCACCGCCGAGGCTCTCAGTGGTTCAGAGTTCCGAGCACAGCAAGACCCGCGCAGACCTGTCTCGTTCCGAGGCGACTGAAGCGGATGAGCAGGGGCGAGCAGAAGAAGCGCGCCCCGCTTCGCCCGCCAGGTTCCCGGACAACATCGCGGCCCTGCCGTCTGCCGACCGGCGGGAGAAGCTGCGCATGCTGGAGGCCCTGCTGTTCGCCGCCGCTGAGCCACTGGACGAAGCGCGCCTCGGCCAGCGTCTCGGGCTCGGCGAGGAGCTGCCCGCGCTCCTGGAAGAGCTCAAGGGCTTTTATGCCAGCCGCGGCATCAATCTGGTGCGGGTGGCGGGCAAATGGGCGTTCCGCACGGCGGCCGATCTGGCCTATCTGCTCGAGCAACAGGCGACCGAGGAGCGGCGGCTATCCAAGGCCGCCCTCGAGACGCTGGCAATCATCGCCTATCATCAGCCGGTGACTCGCGCCGAGATCGAGGAAATTCGTGGCGTCACCACCTCGAAGGGGACGCTCGATGTGCTCATGGAGACAGGCTGGATCCGTCCGCGCGGCCGCCGGCGCGCACCCGGCAAGCCCGTCACCTACGGTACGACGGACGCCTTTCTCAACCATTTCGGGCTGGACAGCATCAAGGACCTGCCCGGTCTTGCAGAGCTGAAGGGCGCGGGACTGCTCGATTCCAATCTGCCGCCCGATTTCACGGTGCCGGAGCCCCAGGACATCGCGGCCCTGCTGCCGGACGAGCTGCCGCTCGACAGCTCCGCCGACGATGAGGAGCAGGCCGAGCTCGACCTTTCCCAAGCGGCCGACGGCTCAGCCGGGGACGACGCCGACAATAATTAGAACTCGCGACTGGTTGGCGCTGCCTGGAACCGGTGAACGAGCCGGAGCAACCGGAGCACTTGCATCCGCTGACAGTATTCGTCGCGTCGAAAAGCGAATTCCGCGGCAGTTAACTTTCTGCGCGGGCTGGGCGTTCTTTGTTGACTGGAACAGAAGAGTATTCCGGCGAAGCAAAGGAGAACGACCATGGCGAATATGAAATCGCTCGTTTGCGCCGCTTGCGTCGGTGTCGCCACCGCGATCGCGATGCCTGTTGCCGCCCAAAACCGCCTCGAAACGATCACGCCGGAGTTCGAGCAGGCAATACCCAACATCCCCGGCAAATCACTTGTCGCCATTGTCGTCGACTACGCGCCGGGTGGATCATCACCCGCCCATAAGCACGCCGAATCCGCCTTCATTTTCGCCTATGTCCTATCCGGGGAGATCGAGTCGCAGGTGAATGACGGACCCAGGCGAGTCTACCGCGAGGGCGAAAGCTGGTATGAGCCGCCGGGCTCCCACCATCCTGTCAGCCGTAATGCGAGCGCGACCGAGCCAGCAAAGCTGCTCGCGATTTTCGTCGTCGACAGCAATGACAAGCCTCTGACCACGCCGGTCAATTGATAAGCACAGCTTGGGATTGCCCCCAGTCCGCTCGTTTGGATTGGTCGTCTCGCCTTGCCCAGGTCTGCTCGGCCGGCATTGTGCCGCGTTCAGTACGTGCGGCTCCCTATATATCTCTGACCATGTGGCACATCCTGAACATTCACTGGTTGCCGCAACCGGCATCGAACGCCGGTATCGGACGCGAGTCGCTCTGGCCAAGCTTGGCCAGCACGCATACAACAGGCGCCTTCCTCGGGTCTCCTGAGAGCAGCAAGTGCGAGGCATTGGGTTGAAATTGCCGGCATTGTTCCGACCGCAAAGAGCCGGACCGCGCGAGGCGGCTTCCACTACGCCGGCACCGCCGCGGGGACGTGCGGCGGCGACGATAGCGGCACGATTGACGTTCGAGGACGTCCAGCGCCGCTTCGGCGAGACCTTTGCGCTCCGGGGCATTTCGCTCGACATCGAGCCGGGCGAAATCGTCTGCCTGCTCGGACCCTCCGGATGCGGCAAGACAACGCTCCTGCGGATCGCCTCCGGCATCGAGAAGCCGACGTCAGGCCGCATTCTGATCAACGACTGGGAGGTGGCCGGACCGACGCGCTTCGTGCTCCCCGAGCAGCGCAATGTCGGCCTCATGTTCCAGGACTTCGCACTCTTCCCGCACCTGACGATCCTGGAAAACGTGGCCTTCGGCCTCAAGGCGCTGCCGGCCGATGAGGCAGCCCGTGAGGCCCGAGCGGTCCTCGCCCGGGTCGGCCTCGAGCATTACGCCGATGCCTATCCGCACATCCTCTCGGGCGGCGAGCAGCAGCGCGTGGCCCTGGCGCGGGCCATCGTTCCGAGGCCCTCGGTGATGCTGATGGACGAGCCCTTCTCCGGGCTCGACGTACAACTCCGCGAGAGCATGCAGGAGGAGACCCTGGCTCTTCTCCGCGAGACGCGCGCAACCTGCATGATCGTGACCCACCATCCCGAGGAGGCCATGCGCCTCGGCGATCGAATCGCCGTGATGCGGCGGGGGAAGATCATCCAGGTTGGCAGGGCGGAAGAGCTCTACCACAACCCGGCGGAGCTGTTCGTCGCGCGGCTGTTCTCCGAGATCAACGAGGTGCCTTGCCGTGTGACTGGGGGAGCCCTTCAAATTCCGCTCGGGACGTTCCCAGTGCCCGGGCTCGCGGAGGGGGAGCGCGCGATCTTGTGCCTGCGTCAGCGGGGCATTCGCGTGCTGCCGCAAGGGAAGGGGGTGCCGGGCCGAATCTTGCAGGTGCGGTTTCTTGGCGACGTCGGCATGGTGGAAATCGCCGTGGCGGGCTTCGATATGCCACTCAAGGCGCGCGTGCAGGAGAGCGAGGGCTGGGCCAGGGGCGACGAAGTGTCTATAGAAATCGATCCCACCCGAGTTCTTGTGTTTCCCGCAGAAGACATGGGAACAGACTGAAAATCAGCGGCTTATGCTCTGATGTCGCGGCCCGGTGCATAGCTTGCCGCTCGCCGCTGTTTCTGCGATAGTGCAACCAATATTCGAAAAGCGCGGCCGGGGGCTGCGAAGGAGTTCCGGAAAGATGGGCGCAACCAGCATTTGGCACTGGATCATTGTCCTGTTGATCGTCGTGCTGCTGTTTGGCCGCGGCAAAATATCCGACATCATGGGTGACGTTGCCAAGGGCATCAAAAGCTTCAAGAAGGGGATGGCAGAGGACGAGAGCCCGGCTTCGTCCAGCGAAAGCCCCAAGGTCATCGAGCAGTCGACGATCAAGCCTGTCGACAGGGCCGAGACCGAGAGCAGCAAGGCGAGCTGACAGCCGCTGCGGCCCTTTCGAGGCCGAGAGCCCGCTGGTATAGGTGACCGGCGGCCCACGGGTCGTTCGGCAAACAAGGGCGCGGGCGTACGCGAATGTTCGATATCGGCTGGTCCGAATTAGTTGTCATAGGCGTGGTGGCTCTTCTGGTCGTCGGACCAAAGGAACTGCCTGCGCTCCTGCGCACCATCGGCCGCTATGTCGGCATGATCCGGCGCCAGGCCAACGAGTTCCGCGCGCAGTTCGATGAAGCGATGCGTGAGACGGAGCTCGAGCAGCTTCGCAAGGAAGTGGCCTCGCTGAAGAGCGAGGCGGAATCCACCCTGCGCAACGCCGAGCAATCGGTCCAGAGCGAGATCGCCAGCGCCAAGAGCGAGCTCGACAGCGCCGCTGCCGCCGCCAAGGTCGAGGTAAAGCCCGTCGATGCAGGATCGCTTCCTGCGCCGGCGGCATCGAGTGATGGCAATCCGGCCGCGAGCGACGGCAAGCCGGCCGCTGGCAGCGTGAACGGTTCGGGCGGCAACGGCTTCAATGGCGCTGCGGTCGAGCACCGCGTGGTCGAGACCGACCAGACTGCCAAGAGCGGGACGTAATCGGGCGAATGACGACTGACACGAATACGCGGCCTGGCCAGGACGAGATCGACGCCTCCAAGGCGCCGCTGATGGATCATCTCATGGAGTTGCGCCAGCGGCTCGTTTATTCGCTGGTCGCAGTTTTCGTGGCCTTCGCTTTCTGCTTCTTCTTCGCGAAAGACATCTACAACATTCTCGTGGTGCCCTATCGCTGGGCTGCCGGCACGGACGCGAAGATCGACATGATCTATACGGCGCCGCACGAGTTCTTCTTCACCCAGGTGAAGCTGGCGCTGTTCGGGGCGGTGTTTCTCGCGTTTCCCGTCATCGCGATACAGATCTACAAGTTCGTCGCGCCCGGCCTCTACCACAACGAGCGCGCGGCCTTCCGGCCGTACCTGATCGCCACGCCGGTCCTGTTCCTGCTGGGCGCCTGCCTCGTCTATTTCGTCGTCATGCCACTGGCGATGACGTTCTTCCTCTCCATGGAATGGCGAACCGGCGACGTTCAGATCCATCTACAGGCCAAGGTCAGCGAGTACCTGTCGCTGATCATGGCGCTGATCCTCGGCTTCGGGGTGATGTTCCAGCTCCCCGTGATCCTGACGCTGCTGGCGCGCGCCGGGATGCTGGATGCTCAGACGCTGCGCGAGAAGCGGCGTTGGGCCATTCTCGGCGTCTTCGTCGTGGCGGCGGTCTTGACCCCGCCGGACCCGATCAGCCAGATCTCCATGGCGCTGCCGACGATTCTTCTCTACGAGGGGTCGATTTTCGCGGTGGACCGCGTCACCAGGGCCCGCCGGGCAGCCGAGTCGAGCAGCACCAGCTGACCAGCGCCCCCTTGCCTGAGGCGGCACGTCGGCTGGACCCGCCTGCCGCAAGGCCCTATAGCTCGGCATCTCCTCAAGGCTGGTGAGCAAGATCGGGGGCAACGCCCGTGTTCGACATCAAGTGGATTCGCGAAAACCCTGAGACCTTTGATCGAGGCCTCGTCAAGCGCGGGCTGGAGCCGTTGTCGGCCAAGCTGATGGCGCTCGACGAGGACCGCCGCAAGACGCTGGCGCGCCTTCAGGACGCCCAGTCGCGCCGGAATGCCGCCTCCAAGGAGATCGGCAAGGCCAAGGCCGCCAAGGACGAGGCGCGCGCCCAGGCGCTGATGGCGGAGGTCGCCGACCTCAAGGAGACGATCCAGGGGGGCGAGGCGGAGGCCAAGGAGATCGAGGCCCGGCTCAATGCGGAGCTGGCGCAGATCCCGAACCTGCCGCTTGACGACGTGCCCGTCGGACCAGACGAGACCGCCAACGTCGAGGTGCGCCGCGTCGGGGAGCCGCCGACCTTCGATTTCGCGCCCAAGCAGCATTTCGAGATCGGCGAGGCGCTTGGCCTCATGGATTTCGAGACGGCGGCCAAGCTGTCGGGCGCGCGCTTCGTCGTGCTGAAAGGCGCGCTGGCCCGCCTGGAGCGGGCGCTCGCGGCCTTCATGCTGGATCTGCACACGACGGAGTTCGGGTATACCGAGGCCAATCCGCCCCTTCTCGTGCGCGACGACGCCGCCTTCGGCACCGGAAACCTGCCCAAGTTCGCCGAAGATCTTTTCCAGACGACGAATGGCTTCTGGCTCATTCCGACCGCTGAGGTTTCGCTCACCAACTTCGTGCGCGAGGAGATCCTGGACGAGACGCAACTCCCCTTGCGTTTCACCGCTTGGACGCCCTGTTTTCGCTCCGAGGCTGGCGCCGCCGGCAAGGACACCCGCGGCATGATCCGCCAGCACCAGTTCTCCAAGGTTGAGCTCGTCTCCATCACGACGCCGGAGCAAAGCCTCGCCGAGCACGAGCGCATGACGGCCTGCGCCGAGGAGGTGCTGAAGCGGCTCGGGCTCGCCTACCGCACGATGCTGCTTTCGACCGGCGACATGGGCTTCGCCTCCCAGAAGACCTATGACATCGAGGTCTGGCTGCCGGGGCAGAACACCTACCGCGAGATCTCGAGCTGCTCCGTGTGCGGCGATTTCCAAGCCCGGCGCATGAACGCGCGCTACCGGCCGAAGGACGGCAAGCCGGAGTTCGTGCACACGCTCAACGGCTCCGGCCTCGCCGTCGGCCGCACGCTGATCGCGGTTCTGGAGAACTATCAGCAGGCCGACGGCAGCGTCATGATCCCTAAGGCCTTGCGGCCCTATATGCGAGGGCAAGAGCGGATCATGAGGACGGACTGAGGATGAGCCCTGTCTCCTTGCGACAGGGATGAACAGGAAGTGCGGGCGGAATGCGTATCCTGCTGACCAACGACGACGGTATCAACGCGCCGGGGCTCGAGGCCCTGCGGGACGTGGCGCGCGAGCTGTCGGAGGACATCTGGACGGTCGCCCCGGAAATCGACCAGAGCGGCGCCTCGCACTCGCTGACGCTGCGCGAGCCCATCCGCATGCGCAAGCTCGACGAGCGCACCTTCGCCGTGCGCGGCACGCCGGCCGACTGCGTGATCATGGGCATCCGCTATTTGCTGAGAGACGACCTGCCGACGCTGGTGCTGTCGGGCGTCAACCGCGGCTCGAACATCGCCGACGACGTCGCCTATTCCGGCACCATCGCCGGCGCGCATGAAGGCACGCTGCTCGGCGTGCGCTCGATCGCCATGAGTCTTGCCTGCGATCCGCGCAACAAGATCCGATGGGATACGGTCCGCGCGCACGGGCCCGAGATCGTCCGTCGTCTGCTCGCCGCCGACTGGCCGCAGGGCGTGCTGATGAACGTCAACTTCCCCGACTGTGCGCCGGAGGAGGTTGTCGGCATCGCGGTGACCGAGCAGGGCCGGCGCGACCACGACCTGATGCGCATCGACCAGCGGCTCGACACCTGGGGCAACCCCTATTACTGGCTCGGCTACGAGCGCAAACGCTCCAACCCCCGCGGCGGCACGGACCTGTGGGCGATCTACACGGGCCGTGTGTCCATTACGCCGCTGTCGATCAATCTGACGGCGCGGAATGTCGGCGAGACGCTGTCGCGGCAGCTGGAGCGAGGGACGGAGGGGGAGGGGCGGTAGTCGAAATTCGAGCTTTTCAGCTCAGGTCCACGACGCGGCTTAGGCCGCTTCCAAACGCGCCAGCTCCGTCTCAAACTCCAAGCGCAGTTGAGCGCTCTCGTCCTCCGGGAGCCAGAACGACAACTGAGGGAAGAGCCCGCGGTAGAGCTTGGCCGTCAGTGGCGGCCAAGGCATCGTCTCGGCCGCACGCGCCTCTGCCAGCAAGCGGTGCAGGTACTCACGCATTTCATCCGCAGTCGCGCGAGAGGCCGGCGCTGGCGCGCCACCGAAAAGCTCGAGCTGGCTGCCGCCGAAGGTGTCTAGCGTTTGGTCGCGCGCCATTGTTTCCCCAAGCAGGCCTGCAAACGTGGCAAGGTTCGGTGATTCGTCCAAGTGACGCCAGAGGCGACCGAGCTTTCCCCCAGGCATGATGATCACACCACCGGCGCGCCGTCTTTCCACTCGACGGCCGCGGCTTTTGAGGCTGCGTAGTTGTCGTCGAGCCTCGGCCCCATCAGTAGGATGGCGGCGATGCGGCGCACCATCTCGGAGACGTAGGCCACCTCCTCGGGTTTCAAGGCGCGGCCGAGCACGGCGTGCTCCCGGTAGGAGAGCCACTTTTTGATCACCTGGTAGCCGCCGAGCGTGTACTCCCAGACGCGTGCGGGCACGTTCGACCACCACGCGTCGGCGTTGAGATGAACGTCGTAGGTCTTATCGCCGATGAGAGCGAAAACCTCGTCCAACGCGAGCCCGACCGTATCTCCCTCTTGGGCAAGTGCCGCCCGTTCTTCGCCGGTATAGGCCCGCTCGGTCACCAGGCCCAGACCGGGCATGACGATGCGGCTGCCATTGTTGCTTTGAATGGAACCCCAGCGGGCCATCAGCTTGAGATCATCGCCGTCGAGACTTCCGCCGCCGCGCCGGGTTGGTAGACCCATGATTTTCAGACCAACGCGGAGCGTGCCGATTGAGACGCCAGGTGCGGGTGTCTCAGGATCGAGTAGCGTGGCGAGGGTTTCTCCGAGCGCCGCGGAAGCGCGTAAGGTGTCCGGATCGCCGGGGAGAGGCACGCGGGGCCAGTCCATACGGAGCGCGCCAGCGTTTTCTGTTCGGTATAAGGGCGAATGGAGCGTCGCGACGATGTGGTGGAACACTGAGTCGAGGGATAGTCCTCGGTTGACCAGAAACTCCCCTATAGATTGAGGAAGATTAGCTTTGCCGGCGCTCAGGCGCACTGGAAAAAAGGTCGAGAGCCCGTTACCGAAGTTGTCTGAAAGACAGCTTGTAATAGTCCCACGGCTGAACTCAGCCTTTGGCTGCTTTTCGCGTGCCTCAAGGAAGATGTTAGATTGGAATATAAGCGGCCGAAATTCGGAGCGCTTTTCATCGAGCAATTTGGTTTCGGATTCCCAATATAGCCATCTGATGTCGAATGGTCGATAAGCGTATCGCACGATATTCGGTAAACGACCGCGCTTCAGCAATTCGCGGCGCGTATCGGTAGGATTGAAACGTCCGGAAGCGGCCATAACCGATGGATACCTGGCACGTATCTCATCGTCCGAAATTTCAGGATCGAAGTACTCATCGATCCGTTGCTCTAGAACTTCGCGATCGATGCTGATGAGGAAATCATCGCGGCTTGTCTTCACGCCTGGAACCGACACTGGCAGCAGCTCCGGCAGCATGGGCCAGCTGAAATAGCTCACCTCAGCTGCTGCATCCATCAAAGGCAATCCTAATTCGAGTGCAGGCTGCAAAGATTCATAGACCTCGGTCGGATCAGCTTCCGCAGTTGCCAGCAAATCCTGCCATTTGCTGGTTCCCCATAGGTGACGAAAATCGACCGTGGTAACGGGTGTATGTTCGGCCTTGCGCACGAGAGTAGCAATTGCGGTGCCGACCTGGATGCCCTCGCGATTGTGCTCGGTCGAAAAGATGGAAGGGTCGGGTTTACCGTCTGGCGTGGTTTTGCCGGTCTTGTATTTGTCTCCGTTGAGGCAGTCGATGCGGATGGCATCGAAAACTTCGAGATAGCGCTCCCGCATGCCCGTGAACGACAGGCCATCAAGCCAGGAATAATTCGAAATAAAGCAAACGATGCCGTGTCCGGTCTTTTCGACGATGCGCCGCTCCGCCATACGGAAGAAGCGCACGTAAAGATCGTTGAGCCCCTGGCCCTCTGGCCTTCGCACTCGCTCGGTCTTGCGGTAGGCCTCCGACAGGTCGCGCTCCTCGCCGATCGAGACGCCGGCAAAGCCGTTGTATGGAGGATTGCCGAGAATGACGAGGATCGGCGCCTCCTGCTTCAATGTCTCGGCCTTCTTGCGCTCTTCCTCCAGACCGGGAAACGGCAGCGGCTTCTTGTTTTCGGGCTCCCAGCCGGTCAAGGCATTCGTGAGATAGACGCTGGCGCGCTCGTCATCCTTGAGACTTGCGCCGAGCCGCTGCAACTCGCTGCCAACCCGCAGGTGCGCGACGATGAACGGAGCCGGCAGGATCTCGAAACCCAGCACACGCTCAAGCGCGGCCTTCTTCACCATCTGTCCTTTGAGGCCGCCCAATCCCTTCTCATCGAGCGTGCGGTCGATGCGCTTGAGAACGGCTGTCACGTAAGCGCCGGTGCCGCAGCAGGGATCGAGCACGTACACGTTCTCGGCCGCCAAACCGTCCGCGACGCCGAGATCATCCCTCAAAGCCTTGTCGACGCGCGCCACCATGTAGGTGACGACCTCGCTCGGCGTGTACCAGACGCCGAGCTGCTTGCGCAGGTCCGGGTCGAACGCCTCCAGGAAGGGCTCGTAGAAGAACTGCACCGCGTCGGCGTCGTTGAATTTCTGCAGGAACTCCTCTTTGACGACCCGATTGAGGGTGGCCTCCGTCCAGTCGAGCAGCTCCACGAGCCCGAGCGGTTGCAACTGCCTCGGCGAGGCGAGCTGTTGGAATAGGGCGCTCACGAACGGTACGTGGAGATGCCAGATCGCCTGCCGCCACTCGAAACGCTTCGTCGGCGGAGGCGTCTGCTGCGCCCACAGCACCCAGGAGGAGAACACGCCGTAGAACAGCGTCTGGACGAGAGTCGAACGGAAGAAATGCTCGCCTTTCTCGCCCTCGAACTTCATCCCGAGCGAATCTTCGAGCGCCGTCTTGATGCTCGCCAGTCCCGGCAATTCGCTCTTCGCTTCCACTCGCTGCAGTGCGTCGCGTGCGTAGGAGGCCAGGAACCAGGCGAGATCTCTTGGCTCGCGCAGCGCCACCGACTGGGTGAGAGCGCGCTTCAGGTACTCACCGAAAGCGCGGCCGACCCGCTGCGCCGATTTTCGCGGGGTCGAGACGAGATCCCAGAAGGATTTCGCGTCCTTGGCGAGACGGAAGCTCTCACGCTTCTCCGGCTTGCCGTTCGGCGCCTCACCGATGATGAGGAAATCACGCAGATTGGTGACGATCACCAGGCGGTACTTGCCGAAGTACCCGGTGACCTGCTCCGTACCGGCAGTATTCCAGACGTCGTCCTCGACCGGCTTAACTTCGATCACGCCTCGCTCGGGCATTTGTCCCTTTCGGGGCTTGCCGCTTTGAAGCTGGTTTTTAGTATATAGCCCGATATCCGGATGACCTGCGCCAGTGTTCCCCACGTTGATCACACAGAACACGCGGGTCTTTAACTCCTCGCCGATACCGTTTAGGAGCTCGCCAAGCGCAAGGTAATAAGAGAGTTCGGCCGTCCCTGCGCCCACGCTATACGCATGGCGCAACGCCGCGAAATAGTGCTCGACAATCTTGATGAGACGGTCGTCCACGTCTCCCCCCAATTGGCTCGAATCGAACATTACCAATTCGGCCGCTGACGGTACAATCCGGACGCGACGACGGTGCTCAGCCCTACTCGCCCCTAAA